>Ga0207900_100001_pt1 | contig 2332480 bp, 2166 predicted proteins | sample LinPmetageLP39_FD_184052 | JGI IMG/M metagenome (GOLD analysis project Ga0207900, IMG submission 184052) | Marine viral communities from the Pacific Ocean - LP-39 (SPAdes) | ecosystem: Environmental > Aquatic > Marine > Oceanic | place: Pacific Ocean | collected 2010-06-14
CAATGTCAAAGAGCCCATCAAAAGCGCAGACAACGATTTTTCCCGCTATCGCTACCGGGGAGAACCGTTGTTACAAATTTTGACGACCAACACCGTGGGGCCCATGTGAGCCGCGTCGTGCTGATGAAACGTCCTCTAGATGGATGGCCGGATTCGGTCAACATAGTTTTTGCATTTTTGTTTCAAAAATATTCGTAATTGATCTGTAAGGCTATGTTTTCGGCGATGAAAAGGCATTAAGACCCCTGCAATATGTTGAATGAACCTGCACCACTGGCTGGCGACAGCAATTTTGGAAACCGCGTCAGGAGCGCGGTTTTCTGGCGTTCGGGAACCCAGATATTGTCGCAGATCATTGCCTGGGGCGCGACGCTGGCAGTGATCCGCATCCTCAATCCGGAAGATTACGGAATCTTCGCGATGACCCAGGTTGTTCTGGTCTTTCTCAATTTCATGAATGGCTATGGCCTGGTCAGTTCGATCATCCAGGCCGAAAAAGTCGAACCGATCCGGATTCGCCAGGCCTTTGGCATGCTTTTGCTGCTCAATGGCGGCATCGCGATCCTGCAATTGATTCTCGCATCCTTCGCTGCGGAATATTACCGGCAGCCGATTGTCGGGGATCTGCTGCGGGTCCAGGCGCTTATCTTTCTCGCCACCCCTTTCATGGCCCTGCCCGAAGCATTGCTCACCCGCGACCTCGAGTTCAAGAAGCCGGCGATCATCAATCTTGTCTCTGCGGTGGTCGGCGCGGTCACCGCCCTATATTTTGCCTATAATGGCTATGGCGTGTGGACATTGGTCTATGCGCCGCTGGCAATATTCTGGAGTCGGGCAATTTGCCTGGTGATAGCGGTCAAATTCTACATATTGCCGACATTCAATTTCAAAGGCGCCGGCGCCATGTTCGGATTTGGCGCGACCTTGCTGGCCAGCCACCTGTTCTGGACCATCCAGAGCCAGTCCGACATTTTCATCGCCGGCCGTTATCTCGAACCACATGAACTGGGCCTCTATGCAGAGGCGCTGTTCCTGACGACAATCTTTGCCGCGAAATTTGTGCCACCGCTAAACGAGATCGCTTTCCCCGCTTATTCCCGCCTGCAATCAGACCCGCGCGCTTTGGCCTGGTCCTTTCTCAAGGCGATCCGGTTGATCATGCTGATCTCCTGCCCGCTATATTTCGGTCTGGCGGTTACCGCTCATCCGGTGGTCGAAACCTTGTTCGGCCCCAAGTGGACCGCGATGTCGCCCTTTGTCGCGATACTGGCGCTGGCGATGCCGATGATGACGCTGCAGATATTGTTCACCCCGGCAAACAATGCTCTCGGCCGCCCGCAAATCACCGCCCGGACCAATATGTTCGGAGCAATCCTGATGCCGATCACATTCTTGATTGGCGTACAATATGGTGTTTACGGCTTGGCGTGGAGCTGGGTTATCGCCTTCCCGCTACTGACGATCTTCACCTTTTCCCAATCGAACCGGCATATCGGCATTACCGCGTGGGAGATTGGCAAAGCGGTATGGCCGGGTCTGTCTGCCTCCCTCGTTATGGCAGCCATTGTCTATATCGTCGATCAGATGCTGCCGGAGATGATCGTCTATGCCCGGTTGGCGCTGTTGGTCGCAACCGGAGGTATCGCCTATGCCGGACTGCTATATATTCTGGCCAAGCCGACTTTGCTCGAGGTGATCCGGCTGATTGTCCGTCGCAAACCGCCGGAACCGGGCTCGACAAATCTCGACGCTGAGTCGATATAGGCGGAACGCCGGCAGTCACCAGACCAGGATCAGCACAGTTCTGCTGCAGAATTCGCCTCATCAAAATGGCCATTGCCGAAGGGCAATGAACAGCCCAGCTTGCTGGCATGGCTCATATCTTATCCCTCGCGGCGGGTACATTGCCCGAATTTCAACCCGAAGAAGTGGCGCATGCTGCTGGACGCGCAGGATTCAACCATGTCGGCTTCACCATCGAACCCGGGACATGGACGCCGGAGACCCGGCGGGCAACGCTGGATGCAATCCGGACTCACGATCTGTCGGTACTCGACGTGGAAGTCGTCTGGATACCGGAAGGCGGCAAGCTGGCGGATGATCACAGGCTGATCATCGACGCAGGAATAGACCTAGGCGCCGCCCATATTCTGGTCGTCAGCTCGGAACCGGATCACGGGAGAACAGCCGACGCTCTGCATCAGCTGTGCGAGTGGGCCGCGCCCGGCGGGATGCGGGTCGCACTGGAGTTTCTGAAGATCACCGCGGTGCAGTCGATGGGGGATGCGCTCGCCATTATCCGGAAAGCCGACCATCCGGCGGCGGCGCTGCTGATCGATACAATTCACTTCCATCGCGCCGGGCACAATCCCGAAGAACTGGAAGAATTGGAAGCATCTTTGCTCCCCTATACCCAGATCTGCGATGGCGGTCTGGACTGCGTGGCTAGCTTTGAAGCCTATCTGGAGGATGCCGTCGATTTGCGCAGCTGTCCGGGGGAAGGAGCCTTGCCGGTGGCCAAGATTATCAAGGCATTACCGCAAGATATCCCGCTCAGCCTGGAAGTCCGCTCCAAAGCCTATCGGGATCGATTCCCCGATGCGACTGCCCGCGCAATTGCCGTGCGCAACAGCAGTATGAAGTATCTAGATCAGAACGGCGTTCCGATTCTATAGGGTCAGCGGACAAGCTGACTGGCCGATTCTATAGGGTCAACAACTAGGCTGACTGGATATAATCGCGCATCGCCGCGGCTTCGCTTTCGATCTTGTCGATCCTATATTTGACCAGATCACCGATCGAGACAAATCCGACCAATTTACCGTCTTCAACGACCGGCAAGTGACGAATTCGTCTTTTTGTCATCAATGACAGCGCGCCCATGACACTTTTGGTGCGCTCGACGGAAATAACATCCGCTGTCATCACTTCGCGCACCGCATGGTCCATCGTGGCATGGCCATATTTTCGCAAACAGTGGAGTACGTCGCGTTCGGAGAATATACCCGCGATCCGATCTCCATCCAGCACCGGCAGCGCGCCGATACGCTTTTCTGCCAGTATTTCGACCGCCTGCGAGACCGACACATCGGCGGTGCAACTATATATTTCGCCGCTGCGTCCCTGCAAAATCGAATTTATGGTCATGGTAGCTCTCCTCGGCTCTGATTCTGTTTATTGCATCTCTATAACATGTTTTTGAAAGTTATTGGGGTTGATGGTAACAGGATTCCCGTCCAATGCACTGAAAACCACCGGAGTTCCCATTGCCCCAGCCTTCCCGCCTTGATGATCCGCTTTACGCCAGCGTCGCATGGGCTCGATATTGGCGCCTGATGCGCGGCATGGCGATGTTCACGCTGATCTGCGTCGCGGTCTCGCTGGGCATTCTTTTCTACATGCATGGATTCGTATCGATCCACATGTATCTCGCCACAGCGGCCGGCATAGCTTTAGCGCTGATGCTGATGGCAGGCTTGATGGGCCTGGTGTTCCTGTCGAGCGGTACCGGCCATGACGAATCGATCGATGATCCGGTTTCAAAGGATATCTCCCCCGATGAGTAATGATGATCTGTCCGAACTGGCGAATGTGCAACCCGTATTGCGGGTAGCGCCACAACCCCGCGATCTGAACAACAACGGCCATATCTTCGGTGGCTGGGTGTTGTCGCAAATGGATATCGCCGGCGGCATCATGGCGGCAAGAGTGGCGCGCGGATCGACCGCGACCGTCGCCATCGAGGCGATGGAATTTATCGCACCGATTCTGTCTCGCGATCTGATATCGGTTTACGCCCGGGTGGAACGCATCGGCAGAACGTCGATAGCGATCCGGTTGAATGTGATTGCGTCACGGAATCTGGATGAAGAGCAAGTGCCCGTGACCAGCGGCCTGTTCACCTTTGTCGCGCTTGATGAAAACCATCATCCCCGGGCGATCCCGGAAGAGTCAAAACAGAAATATCTGAAACAATAGCTTTTCCGCTATTGGCGTAACTTGATCGTGTAAGAGAGTTTGGCCTCATCATTGGCCGGAACGGTTACCCGCCAAGTCGGAACGCCGTCGATTGCAGTCACGCCCCTGACCCGACCGGACAACTCATAGGGAATTTCCATTTCAAAATCGACTGGATGATCGCGGGCATTTGTCACCACCGCCTGCCAGCCTGTCTTGCGTTTCGATTGGCGCGTCTGGATCACCGACAAACGCACGTCGGCTGAGCTGCCGACTTCCATTTCGACTTCGTCATTCACTGCCCGGTCCTGCAAAGCTGCCTCTCCGGCCAGCAGCGGCCCGACGAAACTATTTTCGAACACCGCAACTGTCCCCGCCGGAAGCGGCACACCGAGCCCGTTTTTCGCATCATTGCTGCTGCGCAAAATATAGCTGACCGCGCCGCTATCTTGGTTAAAATTGCCGGCGCGCGCGACATAGACACGTTCATAGGTCACGTCCGGCTGGACGATCATCGCCACTTGCTTCTGGCCCTTGGCATTGACCGTGACCCGCTCCGGGACGCGATATAGCTTAAGGTCGCCGAGATCTTCCTGCTCGGCAACAACGACGGCGACGGGCGACGCCATTTCCATCATTTTACCGGTCCGCCGCTGAGCGGTTACGATGATTGTTTCAGCGCCAGCATCCATCATGGCCATTGGTGCTGGCGGCGGAGGTGGTGGAATCGCTGCCAGATAGCCCGGATTATAAGGCACCTGATCGGTCCGCTGCATCGGCCAGCAACGGATGATCAGCGCACCGCCGGTGGGACGCACTTGATCACTCCGCCGTTCGCGATTGGGTTCCCCGGCCACCACCATCATATTGGCATTTTCAAAACTCTGGTTGCCGCCATTGGCTACCGTCAGCCAGGCGAACAGATCCATTTTGGTCGTCTCGCCCGCTTCGCTTTGCTTGACCGTAGCAATATAATTGGCCTGCCAGTCGAAGCCGGAGGCCAGATAGGTCAGAGTCAATTTCGCGGTCATCGCGCGCTGTGAAGTCGTAAGGATCGAAAGCGTCGGCTTGGCCGACAGACCTTCTGGTACTTTCGCAAAGGTCATCCGCTCCGGAAGACCGGTGCAGCGCAGAGCCTCGAAACCCTCGTCACTTTCGAAGATCACGCCGCCGTCCGGACCAGCGGTGATGAATACGTTCTGGGTCCGGGAAGCACCGGTAGCCTTGTCTGTGCGAGTGATCGAGACCTCGCGCTTGAGATAGGCGTCCACCAGACCTTGCGGCGACAATAGCCGCGCATCGCGGTTCTTCTCCCGCACACCTTCGGGAAGGCCGGTCACGATAGCGCTTTCCGGGAACATGCCTTCGGACACACCTTCGAAACGCACCATAGCATCTCCCGCAGGCAGCCGGACAGTGCGGGTTTCGGTGATCAGCGCATAGCCTTGCGGCCAGTTGGCATTGATCGCCCTGTCCCCTCGCCCGGGCGCCCGGTAAATGGTGATCGACACGTCCTCGGGCTGGTCCGAAATGACCAGTTCCTGGGCGGCAAGCGGGTTGGTCTGCGAGAACAGCACCACTGCCAGAAGGGCCAAGAGCCGGGAGACGGTCATACCGCTCGTTATCCGGTCAATAGCGACTGTCGAAGGTTGCGGTCACCGTTACGCTGCCATTGGCAGGTACATTTAGCCGCCATTCAACCTTGTCGGCGGACACCCGCTCACTGGCCTGACTTTCCTGCTCGACACGGACATCACCCCATAGTCCCGACTGGGCCAGATCAACCGTGACGGCTTCAGGTCGGGCATTGGTAACCTCGTAACGCATCTTGGTGCGCCAGCGGCTGGACGAACGGCGGGTGCGTTCCTCGACCACGGTCTTGACCTTTACGTCAAAGGCTTCGCCGGTGCGGATCGACATCGACGAGCCCATTGGCGTTGCCTCGATCTGGCTTTCGCCGATGAACTGGGGATCGCCGCGCTTGTCGCGCATATAGACGCGCATGACCCCGGAGGGCAGCTGGTCGCCCAAACCGCCGGATCGTGACGTCGAGAATTTCAACACGGAACTGGCGCTGCTGGCGTCGCTGGAACCCAGCCAGCCATTGGTATATTCGTAAACCTTGCGCGCCGGTGCCGCCGTCACGTCCAGGAAACTGACCTGCTTCTGCTGGGCATTGGCAACCGTGGTGCGCTCGGCCAGCGGATAAAGATAATAATCGCCGAGCCTCTCGCGGTCACCGGATTCGGTACCAGCGCTATCGATCGTTCCGGTCGGCCATTGCGGATAGCTGTTTCGCCCGCGCCCACTGTTCGGGCTTCCCGCAACCAGCAATACGCTGGCGTTACGATAATCGGTGCCGCTGTTGTTGGTCAGAGTGACCCATCCCTGCACATCAATCGTCTGCCTGGCTTCGTCGAACAAGGTCACATAATCGGCCTTCCAGCCGAGACCCGGCGTGAGATAACTGAGCGCCGTTGGCACCTGTCCGCCAGCAGACTCAAGGGTGATGGTGAGAGTCGGCCGCGCCCGCAAATTGGGGGGTACCCGATCAAAAATCACCCGCACCGGCAGACCATCGTCGCGCAGCACTTCGATGCTATTGCCGATTTTCATCACCACGCCACCGTTGGCGGCGAGTATTTCCGCCCGCACCCGGCTTTCCGCGCCGGTTGCCGGATTGGTACGGATAAGCGTCACCGTCTGGCCAACGGCCTTTTCCATCAACTTGGCGGGGGTAAGCAGATCGAAGTCGAAATTCTGTTCGACAATGCCAATACCAGGGCCTGACAATGTCACCGTTTCTGCGCGGATCTGCGCCGAGACGTCCGGGAATTGCTGCTTGCTGCGTCCCCTGGGCAGATTCAGATTGCGGACATCCTGCACCAGTGCCTGATTATTATTGTAGATGGTGACCGAGACGGCACCCTGTGCCGATTCATCCGGTGAGGATTGGCTGATGGCTGGTGTTGCAACGCTCGCCAACAAAAGTCCGGTGAACATGAAATCCCGCATAGTCTTTCTCCCCTATCGAGAATATAAGCTAACCTATTGGAAATGAACCTGACATAAACATCTATTGTGTACCCGTGCTCTCGGATGGCGCCAGCCAGCGCAACCTGACACCGCCATTTGCTATGGTCGCATCGGATTCCTGAGCCACCGTGATATTCTTGGCTTGCAAGGCTTCTCTGGCCACGGTTCTTCCGTCAGCGGTGCCGCTCATACCCAATGGCAAGCCTATCCGCCCGGAAGCCCAGACTATCAAATCCAGATTTGCGTTTGACGCCGGGTCCAGTGCACCCTCGGTGATTTTCAAATCCGGCAAGGCGATGGCCGGCGGCTGCAACCTTATGACCCAGCCTTTTGCTCCAGCGGCAACCCGCTGCTCAAGCGCGTAATAGGAAGCAAGCGACGCACCTGCGAGCGGTTTTGCAATGACCATCGCGCGCCGCTTGCTGGTATCCAGCGTCACGTCATCGACAGAAACCCCGGCAATCAGAGCGAGATTTTCTCGCAGCCGGGTAACCTGAATCTCAGCCTGCTGGGCCTGCTCCCGCATTTTCGCGGCCGCGAGTTCGGCTGAATTTGCGTCTTCTCCGGTTTCGACCTTGAACTGCTCCACGTTGACGGAAATCTGCTTTCCCAAAGTCCGGCTCAAGACTCGCGAGCTTTGATCAGCCGCCCCGGCAAGAATCTTCGGCGTGAATACCGTGGCGTTGATGAGGATCGGATCGGCGTCAAAATCTATCTCGATCTGCGAGACGCTCGCGCGCTTGCCGAACTGGTCCTTGATATAGCCATTGGCGGAACGTGAAACATTGGCTTCCCAGGCGATTTGCCGCAGCGAAAGACCGAGGGGAATGGCCAGCGCGATAAACACCACCACCATCGCGGCAATCTGAAACTGCGATTGGCGTTCGGAAAGATAAGAGCGGAAACCATAAAGCCAGGCCATCGCGGTCGCGGTCAGCGCTATGGTCATCAGGTTGGTGAAAAACAGCAGCAGCGAACCGCCGAATACCGCCCAGTTGAAGGTTGCCAGACCAAAGCCGACCACCGCCAGCGGTGGCATCAACGCCGTGGCGATGGCGACACCTACGATCGTGCCCATCCGTCCGCGGATCATCGCATAGGCACCGGCCAGAGCGGAGAAAAGTGCCACCAGCAGATCAAACAGATTGGGCCGGGTGCGCGCGGCGATTTCGGCCGTGACGGTTTGCAGCGGCGACAAGGTCACCACCAGTCCGGCGAACAGGATCGAGATGATGCTTCCCAGAATGATCGCCTTGCCGCTCTCTCTCAACCAAGCAGAATCACCGACGGCGAGAGCAAAGCCCGCTCCCATTATCGGCCCCATCAGGGGCGAGAGCAGCATGGCGCCGATTACGACGGCTGGAGAGGACAGAAGCAAACCCAGAATCGCGATGCCAGCCGACATCGACGTCATGAAGGCAAAATGGGGTGTAAAACCGCTGTCTTCCCGCACTTTGTCGATAACCGCTTGCTGATCGACATCGGCGCGTACGACCATCCGCCACCAGCGACGGAACAGGCGAATGCTGCCGGTCAGCGGATCCAATGGACCGGATGACCGCTTTGACTTTGACTGTTCCGGACTTGCCGGATGAACCTGATCGTCTTTCATCTCATTGCTTTAGCGCTGAAAACTGACCGCGAATAGATAAAGATTACCTCTCGCGTAGTTGAAAAATGAAGGGTTCCGTCTTTTATCATGAAACTGTATCACCTATATAGATCACAGCGGCTATAATGCTGCGCCAAGGAGCCTGGAGGGGAGCCACATCATGCCACGTCCCGAGACCGACATCGCCGCTACGCGCCTGAGAATAATTGCTGCCGCAGACCGGATGATTCAGGAAAGAGGCGCAATCAGCTTTACGATGAGCGATCTTGCCCCGGCGGTCGGCATGTCGCCATCAAATCTCTACCGCTTTTTCGAGAATAAGGACGCGCTGGCCGAGGCCATGGCGGGGGAGTGGTTTGCGGAACTGCTGGTCATCATGGAGGAGCTGGTTTCCGCCGATATCCCGGTCGAAGAGAAACTCTACCAGTTTTTCGCCAAGCGCGTGGTCATCAAACGGGCGCGTTACGAGGATGATCCGGAACTGTTTGAATCCTACATGGAATTGGGTGACGAGCATTTTGACGTGATCAAGGGCTATGTCGATCTGGCCGATCATTATATGGCCTCTATTCTCGCCGAGGCGATGGAAAAAGGCTATTTCAAGGGGCTCGAGCTTGATGCCGTCGTATCCTTGGTCAACACCATGATGCAGCCTTTCTGCAACCCGCAGCTAATGATGCAGATGATGCATCTGGCCACCGAGGAGCGCCTGCGGATCGTGGTCAACACCATCTTCAAAGGCTTGCAGGCCGATGATGGTCGGGTTGTCACCAAGCCTGGACTGCACGTCGCCAGCTAGGCGCTTTTCGCCAGCCATTGCTTCATCGTGGCGGGCGGCGGAGACGGGTTCATTGTCGTCTCGTCCAGCGCTGCCAGGGCGCGCTGGCGATCTTCGTCGGTGAAACTGCCGGTGGTCAGGCAGAATTCGATCATATTGCCATTGGGATCGCGGGTGTAGACCGAGTGGCACCAATTGTGATCGATCTCCAGCACGTCCAGTCCGGCGGCATTCCATTTTTCGCGCCAGACGGCCAGCTGGTCTGCAGTATCGACAGAAAAGCTGTAATGGTTGGTGCCCTGCGGTGTTCCGGCGGCTTCGTTGAGGTCGAATTTATATCCGGCTTCGGCCGGCGTCTCCATCAATTCCCAGAAGGCAATGAAACGGCTGTCGTCGCCGTCCATCCGGTAGAAGAAATGCTTGCCCCAGCCGCCGCCCATGACCGGTGCGATCTCGACCTTGACCAGTTCGAAGCCCATGATGCCTTCGTAAAAAGCGTGGATCGCTTTCATGTCCTTCGCCGCGAGGGCGAGATGGTGATAGCTCATGTGTCAGAGTCCTTCCGCTTGTCGACCATGCCCATGACATCGGCGGTGGCGCCATCGGGCGCGGGCACTTCGACAACCCGTTCCGGTACGTCGTCGAACTCCAGTTTTAGCGCCCGGCTCATCACAGCGTGCATCATATAGGTGCAGGTGATGTAGGTCAGTTCGAGTATCTCGACTTCGCCGAGATGTTTCTTGAGCGCGGCGAAAACACCGTCCGGCACCCTGCCCCGCTCCAGCACCAGACAATCGGTATAGGCCAGTACCGCGCGCTCGACTTCACTGAAACAATCGGCGGAGGACCAACTCGGGATCGCCGCAACCTGCTCTTCGGAAAAGCCTTCGAAGCGCATCGCCTTGCTGTGCTGGGAATAGACAAATTGCGAGCCGACGGCATAGCCGGCGCGAATCTGGCCGAGCTCGCGCAGTTTCGGATCGAGTTTGCGATTGGGCGAGCGGTAAAAACCGAAGCCTTCGCTGGTATGTTTGAAAGCATCGGGAACCTGCGCGAAAACGGTCCACCAGTTGCCCGGCGTCCCGGTTGCCGTGCCGGGTTCCGCCACCGGATCGCGGTCACCGAACAGCATATTGTAGAGACCGAGGACATAGTCGTCGGTCACTTCTGACCGGGGTATTTCGCGCAGTCGGGGCATGGGTCTCTCTCCTATGCCCCGACTATGCACAATTTGACGTGGCGTTCTAGTCTTTCGCTAGGTTCCGCAGCACATATTGCAGGATGCCGCCGTTGAGGAAATATTCCATTTCATTGGCGGTATCGATCCGGCAGATGGTCTTGAAGGTCGACTGCGTGCCATCGGCGCGGGTCATTTCGACTTCGACTTCCTGCAGTGGCTTCAGCGTTGCGACACCTTTGATGGTGAAGCTTTCGCTGCCGTCGAGGCTCAGAAGCTCGCGATCGAAGCCCTCGGCGAATTGCAGGGGAAGAACGCCCATGCCAACGAGGTTCGAACGGTGGATCCGCTCGTAGCTTTCGACGATCACAGCGCGGACGCCGAGCAGGTTGGTGCCCTTTGCCGCCCAGTCGCGGGAGGAGCCGGTGCCGTACTGTTCGCCGCCGATAACGACCAGCGGCGTGCCGTCGGCTTTGTGCTTCATTGCGGCGTCGTAGATCGGCATGATCTGGCCGTTATATTTGGTGTAACCGCCTTCTTTGCCTTCGGCCATTTCGTTCTTGATTCTGATGTTGGCGAAAGTGCCGCGCATCATGACTTCGTGGTTGCCGCGGCGGGAGCCGTATGAATTGAAGTCAGCCTTGCTAACCTGATGATTTTTCAGATATTCTCCGGCAGGGCTGTCCTCCTTGATCGCGCCGGCTGGCGAGATGTGGTCGGTGGTAATGCTGTCACCCAGCAGCGCCAGGGTCTTCGCCTCGATAATGTCGCTGATCGGCTCCGGCGTCATCGTCATGCCGTCGAAATAAGGTGGGTTGGCAACATAGGTCGAGCCGGCGCGCCATTGATAGGTGTCGCCGCCGGTGACGTCGATCGCCTGCCAGGCCGCATCGCCTTTATAGACGTCGGCATAGCGGCTCATGAACATCTCGCGGTTGACCGCCCCGCCCATCGCCTCGTTGACCTCGGCATTGGTCGGCCAGATATCCTTCAGCCAGACATCCTGCCCGTCGCTGCCCTGCCCGATCGGCGTTTCGTACATGTCCTGACGGACCGTGCCCTTCAGCGCATAGGCGACGACCAGTGGCGGCGACGCGAGATAATTGGCCTGCACGTCCTGCGACACGCGGCCCTCGAAATTGCGGTTGCCCGACAGCACCGATGCGGCGACAATGCCATTCTCGTTGATCGCCTTGGAAATCGGCGCCGGCAGCGGTCCGGAGTTGCCGATACAGGTGGTGCAGCCATAGCCGACCAGATTGAAGCCGAGATAATCCAGATCATCCTGCAATCCGGCCTTGTTGAGATAGTCGGTCACGACCTGCGATCCCGGCGCGAGCGAGCTCTTGACCCACGGCTTGCGCTGCAGACCGCGCTCGCGCGCCTTTTTCGCGACCAGACCGGCGGCAATCAGCACGCTCGGGTTGGAGGTGTTGGTGCAGGACGTAATCGCGGCAATCGCGACATCGCCATGGGTGAAGCCATGGTCGCTGCCCTCGACAGCATAGCGCTCGCCGGTATCCTCGACCGAGAAGACCTCTTTCAGGTCGCGGTTGAAGCCCTCGTCCAGCTCGCTCATCGACACGCGCTGCTGCGGCAGTTTCGGTCCGGAAAGCGACGGCACCACGGTGCTGATGTCGAGTTCGAGCGTCTTGGTGTAGATCGCGTCCTTGGTGGTCTCGTCATAGCGCCAGAAGCCCTGCTCCCGCGCATAGGCTTCGGTCAGCGCGATTTCGTCGGCGCTGCGGCCGGTCAGCTCGAGATATTCCAGCGTCTTTTCGTCGATCGGGAAATAGCCGCAGGTCGCGCCATATTCCGGCGCCATATTGGCGATGGTCGCGCGATCGGCGAGCGACAGTTCTTTCAGGCCGGGGCCGTAAAATTCGACAAAACTGCCGACCACACCGACATGGCGCAGCATCTGCACGCAGGTCAGCACCAGATCGGTCGCGGTAATGCCCTCGGCCAGCTTGCCGGACAATTTGAAGCCGACCACTTCGGGGATCAGCATCGAGACCGGCTGGCCGAGCATCGCGGCTTCCGCCTCGATCCCGCCCACGCCCCAGCCGAGCACGCCGAGACCGTTGATCATCGTCGTATGGCTGTCGGTGCCGACGCAGGTGTCGGGATAAGCAACCAGATTGCCCTCGGCGTCCTTCGACGCCCAGACCGCCTTGGCGATATTTTCCAGGTTCACCTGATGGCAGATACCGGTTCCCGGCGGCACAACGGAGAAATTGTCAAACGCCTTCGAACCCCATTTCAGAAATTCATAACGCTCCATGTTGCGCAGATATTCCAGCTCGACATTATGTTCGAACGCTTGCGGCGTGCCGAATTCGTCGACCATCACCGAGTGATCGATGACCAGATGCACCGGCACCTGCGGGTTGATCTTTTCAGCATCACCACCCAGCGCCTTGATCCCGTCGCGCATCGCCGCGAGATCGACCACGGCGGGCACGCCGGTAAAATCCTGCATCAGCACGCGCGCCGGACGATATTGAATTTCCGCTGCGCTCCTGGCTTCCTTCTGCCAGTCGACCACCGCCTGCGCGTCCTTGGAGTCAACGGTAAAGCCGCCATCCTCGAACCGCAGCATATTCTCCAGCAGCACCTTCAGCGTGTAAGGCAGCTTGTCGATATTGCCGAGCTTTTCCGCCGCTTTCGCGAGCGAATAATAGCTGTAGTCGGTGCCGTTGACGGTCATCGTCGAGCGGGTGCCGAGTGAGTCTTTGCCGGTGGTTGTCATGGATAGTTGCTCCGTTTTCTTATCGTTGGTTCAACCGAGTGGGGAGAGCGCCTGCAGGCAGGGCAAACGGTTGATGAGTCGTGTTTGGGAGGGCTTTAGCTGAAGAGAGGGATTTGGGGAAGAGGGGTTTGTTGGAAAGCCGACTGAGGTTGAGGCCATCGAACTGCAACTCAAATAATTCGCTCTATCGCATACACCTATCTATCGCATACACCTAAAGGGATATAGAGCGGTGTCGGTTGGATCAAATTGAACTATCGGAGTGCGGGAATATGAATATCGACGTTGATTTAGGTGACACCGACGATGTCGAAGAAGTTGCCCCACCTGAAGACCAACGAGATCCGGACGAATTTTTAGCTCAGAATGCATTCCGTATCATATATCAGACCAACAACTTTCTTCTGCCTCAAATCCGCGACATGATCGAGAGGCGCGAGGCGATAAATCTCCACCCTGAGTATCAACGTCGCTTGCGATGGACTGCGACCCAAAAATCCAAGCTTATCGAGTCTCTTTTACTAAATATTCCAGTTCCCCCTGTCTTTTTTTACGAAAGTGAAGCCGCTCGGTATGAAGTAATGGACGGACAGCAGAGGTTAAACACCATAAATGATTTCTTTGCTGGCGCTTTTGCGTTGAGTGGCCTGAAAGTCCTTTCGCCTCTTAACGGCTTGCGGTACCCGAAAGCCTCTCCGCGCGTAAAGCGAACGCTTGATCGAGCAAATATCTCCGCAATCGTCCTTCTAATGGAAAGTGAAGCAGAACGGCCAGCTCAAGGAATTCTGTCGTTAACCGATATTCGTCGCCTGGTCTTTGACAGGTTGAATACCGGAGGCATGAAGCTGAACCATCAGGAACTACGTAACGCCCAAAACCCTGGGCCATTGAACGAAGCAATTGTGAGCCTGAGTAGATTTGAGCTGTTCACTGAAGTTTTCGGCATTCCAGCTTATACCGAAGATGATCCAGAAGACTATTATGTCAACCCAGTGCGTCAAAAAAACACCCTTTATAACACTATGAAAGATTGTGAGCTTGTACTGAGATACTTTGCTCTCAAAGATCCAGAGAACATTCGAGGGTCCATGAAGGCGATGCTAGATCGCGCGATGGAAGTGAAACTATCTGAAGCACAAGCGGACCAAATTGAAAAAGAGTACAAAGACAGATTTTCTTTTCTCTATTTTTTATTTGGTACCGAACCGTTTATTCTTAAATCTCTGACCGATGGTAAGGAGCGCGTTTCAGCCGCGGTATATGACGCGGCGATGGTGGCGATCAATCGCGTTTGGGACCAGCGCGAAAAAATCATCTCGGACAAGGAAAGCGTAATCCAAAGAATGACTACTGCCAACCTCGACGAAGAAAAGTATGAGATTTTGGTCGGCCGCGGGAATACTGCTGAATCGGTCAGATCAAGAATTAGCCTTATGCAAGACATATTACTCCCAGCGTGAGGTAGCCATGACAACAGCTTTCCACGTTATCTCTGATGATTTTTTGTCTGACCTCGACGCTATCTCCAATTTGGTTTTGCTAGTCGAACAAGAAGGCCAGTCTTCGAAATCCCGCATTGCGTCAGTTAACTCGGCTACCTTATTATTGGCAGCCACGTTTGAAGAATTTGTTCGTGAGATGGCTCGCCAGTTTGCACGTGAGCTTGTCTCACGTGCAGCGGATCCAAAGGATTTGCCGCGCAAGTTATCAGGCACAGCGTGGAAAAGAACGCTAGAAGAGCTCGCACGTGCAAAGATTGATACAGGCGGCACACCTCTGTCCTTAACGCACATTGCAAATGGGGCACGTTCAAGATTTGAGTCTATTTGCAAGTTTCTTGAGGGAGACACTTCGCAGGACATTTATAAAAACCTAGTGCATAATGAAAATAATATGCGGCCCAATCAAATAAATGGCATCTTTGCCATTTGTGACCTGAAAGACATCTGCCTTCAAGTTTCAAACTACGAATTTCTGAAAGAGCATTTTGACGAGGAAGAGGTGGGCAAGGTCCACGGAAAACTCCTGACTTATATAAATGACTTCATGGAAAAACGGAATGATATTTCCCATTCCCTAAATCGCAGCAGTTCAGTTAGTGCGGCGCAATTTCTAGAGGATATAAAGTTCATGAGGGCACTAGCGTTATCAATGTCAGCATGCTTGCCTGATAAATTACCAATCCCGGAAGCTGCATAATTCATCTAGAATTACGGTGACAGTGCACTAGATGCACTCAACCCTCAAACCTCCCGGTCCTGATAACGAAAAGTGCCCAGCACGACGACCTGCTCCTCGCTCACCTCATAGACCAGCTTGAAATGATATTTGATTGTCACGATCCGCGGGAAATGGCGATCCGGCACGGGCGTGCCAGAGTGCGGAAAGTGGCTGAGCAAATTGATCGAAAGGTTCATTTGTATTTGGTGATCAATCAGTGAGGCCTCAATAGCATCAGTACCGCTACCAAGGCGCGTAATAGAATAAACTCCATTGTGCTTCTCATGTTAGCGCATCTTGCCGCGGACTGACACGATGAAGGAAATTCGAAGACCTGATTTAAACTTACCCTTAACTAATCCACTGATGCAGCAGCACAATATTATCTCATACAATCAGGTGATTAAGCCGTTTTTATCCACTTATAGATACTTTTCCCCATTGAATCCCCTTAGAAATGTGTTACATCCGACCTGCGTTACTCAGTTCATCTACTTAAATTCACGCTTCGTCGCAAAGGGACGGATTTTTGTAGAACTGATTCGCGGTCTAACCGTTGTACTATTCAGTGTAGCGGATAAAATGCGTTAGGTGGATTATGTCGAACGAACCCAAACAAGAATGGATTGATGCTGCCCAGGCGGCAGGCAAGCGCGTGTTTGAGTCAATTTCTTCAATGGAAGATGTGAATTTAGATCTGCGTTTCGTATCCCCAGAAGATGCCAAAGCGACAAACTCTCCTGATAGTTCTTTTCTTGACTATTTAAAAAAAGGTGGACATCTCAGCGGTTCATTTTTGGCGAACGCAAAGAACAGATAGCATTCGCCCAATGATTTGGGGGTTTGTGAATGCCAGGCTTTATTGAGGAACGCCTTAAGGGCGACCTTCGTGATCTAATAAAAACATATATAGATACGTTTCCATTTTCCTACGCTGTATTCAGCAATGCTCCAGTTGACTTCGCTTTGGAGTTGGACGTGTACGCTGGAACGATAGAGGATAAGTTTATATCGATAATTAGCGCAGCCGCTGCTGGAATTCAAAAATATTGCAACTTGTTCGATATTTCGCCAGTCAAAGGTATCGATGAATTTAAGACGATATATTTTCTGGGCCGTGCGATAGAAGCTCAGCTTCTAAATGTTAAGAACGTGCGACTTGCCCAAATTCATATGTACACAATGATCGGCCTGATGGACGAAAAATTGAAAAGTAAGAATGTTCAGAAGGAAGAGCTAACTCACGCAATGCTTAGCCTGATAGATCAGCGAGAATTTGATAATGAAATGGGAAAAACAGGTTGCTATTTTACCTATAAGTGCAGTTCAACAGCTTCAGAACACAAAAAAATAGCGTAAACTACCCTTGGTCAGTATTCCGCGGGTATTACGTTGGAATTGCAGTGACAATTTACCAAATGCACTAATTCCCGGTCGGACTGGACTGTTCTGGACGCTCGGCTTGATGACCATGCCCCGCATGGCCAGTCCCCTTCGGCGGCGAACAACATCTTGCCCCGCATGGCAATTCTCTACGGCCGCAATTTTCCCGATCCAACACCCTTTCCTACAGGCAGGCGCTTCTGATAGGGATTCGGCATGGCTAGGAAAAAAACGAACGGGCGCAAGGCCGGTCGTCCTGAGCCGGTCGAAGGACAGCTATCCGACGAGCGCGGCCCTTCGACAAGCTCAGGGCGAACGGCATTGGTCCCCCTGCAAACCCCGAACAAAAACCCCCGCAAACCCCGCCATGACGGCTGGACCGATGCGCGGCGGAAGATATTTCTGTCGGTGCTGCGCGAGAGCGGCTGCGTGATCGATGCCTGCCGGGTGGCGGGGATATCGGATACGTCGGCTTACCGGCTGCGGCGGCGCGATCCGGAGATGGCGGCTTTGTGGGACGAGGCGCTGGAGAATGGCCAGCGCGGGCTGGTCGCGGTGGCGCATCAGCATGCGGTGGTCGGCAAGGAGACGGTGATCTACCGCGACGGCGAGGAGGTCGAGCGGCGGGTGGTGCCGTCGGACTCGCTGATGGCGCTGCTGATCAGGCGCGGCGATCTCGGCGGGCAGATCGGATCGCGGACCGCCGACAAGGTGATCACCTGGGAGGAATGGCAGGACGGCGTGCGCTTTGATGACGAGGGCAACAAGATCGACGAGCGCGAGGAGCGGGAGGCGGTGCACAAGGCGCTCGACCGGAAGCTGGGCGACATGCGGATGAAACTGCTGGCGCGGCGGGCGAAAGCGGAGGAGCGGATGAACGCGGCGGAGGCGCGGGCGGCGGAGATCGAGGGGGATGATGGCGGGGGGTGAGGTGCGGGGTGAGCTGCGGGGCGCACTCGTCATCCTGAACTTGGTTCAGGACCTCTTGAGATTGCGCGGTGCCGACGGGGGTCCTGAAACAAGTTCAGGATGACGAAGAGAGGGCGGCGAACGGGGATGTGGATGCTCTCCCTGCCCTCGCTTTGTGTGCCCCGCCGTAGGGCGGGGTCCAGACAATCGGACAGGACAGTTCTGGGCGCCGCCCTGCGGCGGCGAACACCAACTACACTTTATCTACAAATCCCACCCGATCAATCCACGCCAAATTGCAGCATCTTGTCCAGCCCCTCGGCGAGAAACTCGCCAACCTCCGGCTGGCCGAGCAGATAGGTGCTGACCGGGCCTTCATGCTGTTGCCGGGCGAGCTTTTTGGTGGCTTCCCATTCGGCCGGTTCGGCATCGCCGCGGCCGATCCAGAACAGGGCGACCAGCGCGTCCTGCTGCTCGTCGTTCATATTCTCGATTTCCTGGGTGAGCTCGTCGCGGCTGAGATCGCCGCGCGTCTCCTGCAGCGTCGCGGCGATCTCGTCATCGGTGGCATTGCCGCCGAGATCGGGGACATCGGTCTGTTCCTTGGCCATGACGGCGTTGAACCGCACAACCAGTTGCTCGATCTCGGCATCGTCAAAGGGAAGCTCGGCCATGGTTGTCTCCTTGGGCGTCTATGTTGTTCGGGCCCCCCGGGGGGGAGGCGGGAGGGGGGCCCTGGGTGGTGGTTAAGGGAAAAGCCGCGGGGCGGGAATTAAGGAAAGTTACATAGTGGGGGTTCGGGGTGCGGGTATGGGGTGCCCTCGTCATCCTGAACTCGTTTCAGGACCTCCAGAGATTGCGCAGTGCCGGCGGGGGTCCTGAGCCGAAGGCCACCGCAAGGCAAATAAATTCAGGATGACGAAGATGGTTACACCCACCGTTCGTGCTGAGCTTGTCGAAGCACGGATGGCGCGCGCAAAAGGTCCTTCGACAAGCTCAGGACGAACGGCAGCTTGCTACCAGCGCGCCAAGCCCGACCTAAATCCCGCCGTCGGTAACCTCGTAGCCCGCTTCCTCCAGTCCCGCCTTGAGCGCAACCCGGCAGGTCTCCAGCTCATGCGGGTCGGTCGAGCGCACCACAAAATTCGCGCCGACGGTGCCGCCCCGGAAGAACGGATAGCTGCCGATAACACAGCTGGCGTGGGCCTTTTCCGCCTCGCGCAGCACCTCGGCAATCTCGCTTTCCGGGGCCCAGGCGCCAAGCGTGACGCTGAGCAAGGGCGCGCCGCCTTCCAGCGTGCCGGTCAGCGCGTCGAGCATGCCGGCGGTAATATGCGGCACACCCGCCATCAGGAACAAATTTTCGATGCGGATGCCGGGCGCGCCGGACATGCGGTTCTCGATCAGCTCGGCGCCCTCGGGCACCCGGGCCATGCGCAGCCGGCCTTCGTTGAGGCCGCCGCGGCTTTCGTAGTAATTTTCGAGGATAGCACGCGCCGCAGGATGGATCACGACATCGACGCCAAGCGCCTTGGATATCGCGTCGACGGTGATGTCATCATGGGTCGGGCCGATGCCGCCGGTGGTGAACAGATAGTCGTTGCGGGCGCGCAATATATTCACCGCCTCGGCGATATGGTCCATGTCATCGGCGACCACCCGCACCTCGGCGAGGCGGATACCCTGCACATTGAGCCAGCTCGCGACCTGTGCGATATTCTTGTCCTGGGTGCGACCGGAGAGGATTTCGTCGCCGATCACGATGAGGGCGGCGGTCCAGATTTTTTCTTGTGGCTTATCTTGTGTCATGGCGTTGCTATAGAGCGATGCCGGGCGCTTTGGGAATATGTTATTTGGTGCCGGTGACGGCCTTTGCCCGATCGTCGACCCGATAGTCGGCCCGATAGTCGGACAGCGGCGGCCAGGCGATGGCGTCGAGATCGATTTCTTTCCAGCTGGGCGTGCGGCCGAGCCGGGCATTATACTGGTAATTGAAGGCGAAAGGCGCCTGGTTGGCGGTCAGCAGGTCCTTGCCGTAAATCGCCTGCACCGCTTCCGGATCATAGCCCATCATTTCCAGCAGCGTCGGAAAAATCTGGAAATGGCTGGACCGGTCCCTGCCCCTGGCAATCGCATCGTCCCAGTCGATCGCGCCCGGCTGGCCGGCGGCCTCCGGCGTGTCGAGCACGACCAGCGGCACCAGCCCCTCTTCCGGCACCGGATCGGGCGAGCAGTGGGTGACCACGCCAGTGCCGCCGCGTTCGTGCAGATTCTGGCCATGGTCGGAGGTGTAGATGATGGTCGAGCCGCCCAGATCGGCCTGACCCAGCAGCCGGTCGAAAAACGCCCCGACATTCCATGTCAAGGTGTTGCGATAGCTATTGCGATAGGTAACCCAACTGTCCCGCGAGCCGGAAAAGCCCTCGCGGTCGCCGGTATCGGCAATGTGGAGAAACTGGCCGCGCGGCAGGGCCGGCTTGTAGCGCATATATTCATCGGGATATTTGTCGTGGATCGGAAAATGCGCGCCGATCTTCTGGAGATAGATGAACTGCCGTTTGCCGTCGTTGAGAAAGCCGGCCAGCGCGTCCGCCGAAGCATGGTCGCGGCGCTGGATCGGAACATCGTCAAACTCGATCCACTGGTCGACATCCTTCATTTCGGATTCGTCCATCAGATTGTTGAAAATCCGCTTGGTCCGCGGCACGTCGATATAGACGGTCTCCATCCCCGCCTTTTTCGCATAGGCCCAGATCGAGGGCATGCTGCCGTTGATCCGCACATAATCGTCCCGCGTGCCGCCGTGGCGCAGGGTCATGTTGACCGCGGCGCTGCAATGGGCGATCGATACCGCGAGCCCGAAATTATGCGTGGACACCCCGCTGTCCGGGTCCAGCAGCCCGCTGCGCACGCCGTCCGGATTGTTGATATCGAGATAATGGCCGGAAATGCTTTCATCGACCAGCAGCACGATATCGCCATCACCGTTCACCGGATGGACCACCGGCAGCTTCACCGGCTCGCGCGGTGCGATCACCTCGGTGGAGCGCTCATAGCCATAGAGCAATGTATAGGCGGCGCCGGTGTAGCTCGCCGGCAGGCCGCGCGCGCCATCGCCGCCACGGATGAACAATATCCCGGCCAGAACGAACAGGATCAGCAGCGGCGCGGCGATCAGCTTCTTGCTGTGCGCTTTGACCGGATGGTGGATGCTCAGCCCGATGCCGAGAAACAGCAGCAGCGCCTGCACCCCGCCAATCACGATCGCGCCGGCATATTGGCCCCAGGCCTCGTGCAGCGAGCCCGAGGCATTGATCATGCTGATGAAGGCATCATAGGGCATATGATCCTCGACCGAGCTTTGATAGGTTTCGACGATGACCCCGGCCAGCGATATCAGCAGCGCAAAGCTCCAGCGGACCACCGCCACCGGAATGAACGCGGCGCTGAATATCCCGACCAGACAGAGGCCGAGCAGAGCCGTGTAAGCGATCAGGCTCAGCGGCTGCAGCTCCGGCGTGATCAGCGATTCAAGCCGCACGACCGTCTGCGCCGAGCCGAGCGCCAACGCCGCCAGTATCAATAGTATCTTCAGCTTGGTCAGCATGGCTTCGACTGGTCCTTCAAAGGCTGCCGCCTAGCAAATTTGTGTTAAATAACTGAAAACATATGCACAGCAGACCTCGCAAATTGCTGAATCCGTCGTTATATAGGCGGCATGACAGACTATATGACCGTAGAAGACACCACCCCGCAATCCCGTACCGGAGCGATCAAGCTGCACGGCCCGGAAGGTTTTGAAGGCATGCGCAAGGCCGGACGGCTGGCCGCCGAGATACTCGACAGCCTCGTCCCGCACGTCGTCCCCGGCGTCACCACCGGCGCGCTCGACGACATGGTCCGGCATCAGGCTTTTGCCGCTGGCGCCGTCCCCGCGACTCTAGGCTATCGCGGATTTACCCATAGCTGCTGCACCTCGATCAACCATGTCGTCTGCCACGGCATCCCCGGCGACAAGAAGCTGGCCGAGGGCGATATCGTCAATATCGACGTCACCGTGATCGTCGACGGCTGGCACGGCGACACCAGCCGCATGTATCTGGTCGGCAAGACCCCGATCAAGGCGAGCAAGCTGGTCCAGGTCACCTATGAATGCATGATGCTGGGCATCGAGCAGGCGGTCCCCGGCAACCGGATGGGCGATGTCGCCCACGCGATCCAGAGCCACGCCGAAGCCAACCGCTATTCGGTGGTCCGCGATTTCTGCGGCCATGGGCTCGGCCAGATGTTCCACGACGCCCCCGAAGTCGTCCACGCCGGCCGCCCCGGCACCGGCCCGGAACTGCGCCCCGGCATGTTCTTCACCATCGAGCCGATGATAAATATCGGCAAATATGCCTGCAAGATGCTCGACGACGGCTGGACAGCGGTGACGCGCGACCGGTCGCTGACGGCGCAGTTCGAACATAGTATCGGGATTACCGAGGACGGGAACGAGATATTTACGAAGAGCCCGACGGGGCTGGATTGCCCGCCTTATTGAGGGCGAGAGCTTGAGCGGGGACAAATATGGGACAACTTGGCAAATTGATCCACTTCGAATTGGAGTGCATAGCTAAGAAGCTGTACGCAGCGACCAAAATTGACGCCTGCTGACAAATGGCTGGATTTAGCGAAATATGAGCCAGCCGAAACGTCACCATTGGTGGCCTCAATTACAGTCAGGCCGTTGGACAGACGAAGCTAATTGCGTCACTGCCGTCAACGCCGATGGATCGACATTTCGGGCATCGCCGGAAAAGCTAGGTGTCCAGAGCGAACTCTACACACGATACGAACTTGCAGGTCAGAAAGACTTAACCATTGAGCGATGGTTTTCCGCCGAGATCGAAGGACCTTTCGTTCAAGCACTGGATCGAATTGCGACCCTTGACGACATCAAGATCGCTTGGAAAATCACGCGCGATCCGACCAAAGAACAAGAGATCAAGGAACTGGGGTTCAAGGTTCCTCAATATGCGGAATACATGAAAATTGATCCGCAGCATCGTACGGCGATAGATGCCTATTTAGCCGCACTATTGGTTCGGAATCCTCGCTATCTTGAAAAATTGGTAGCCTTCCACGACCACGAAGGGACGCCTCTGCCGGCAGACCTACCAAGAGCTCAGGCGATCAAGACAGTCGCGCTCAACAACATGCTTACGGTTTTCGAGATTTACCGGGATCGGATAGCCGTTTCTCACATCGCCCTGCTCATTGCTGAGGGAGACCATGAATTTTTGTTTGGTGACGGTGGTATCACCGCAGATGAGCCGTGGAAGAAAGGGCCAATTCCCTTTGACATACATGCCCCTCTGACACCGACGCTATCGCTACATGTTCTGCCTGCTCCTTATGGCGAAGTGCCAGGCTTGATGATAATGAGGGTGAACAACAGAGGCGTGGCTCGAATGAACCGGCTTATTCTTGCCGACTGCGAGCGCTTTGTGTTCTGTCGGGGCGCGCCGCCGCTGAAGTTTATCCAGCGTTATTTCGGTCGACCCGCACCTAAAGCTATCGGTTTCCGATTTATGGACGGACGGCTCGAAACAAAATATGATAGATCGCGAGACCACGACTAGGAATTGCCCATAGCATCTGCCAATCAAGCGGACGCAAAGGTTGTCGATAGGGAAGTCAAAATGTAGGGAGGTTTGCGTGTCGCTCGCCGTAGTCGAAGAAGAGGTCCGTCGCTTTCTTTCTGATCCAACTCCCGAGGTGCTTTGTATCAAAGGCAAATGGGGAGTTGGTAAGACATTTGGATGGCGCACCTTCCTACGCAAAGCGCGCGACGACAAGAATCTCTCAATGAGTAGTTATGCTTACGTTTCGCTTTTTGGCCTGAATTCGCTCGACGATCTGCGCTACGCACTTTTCGAACGAACTGTCACTGGCGATGCTATCGGTGAAGATCCCACCCCGGAGACCTTTCGCAAGATGGTAGGCGACCGCAATGCTGGTCGCAAGTTGAAGCCGATCATCGACGGTGCCTTGGCATTAATGAATCGCCAAGGTCTTTCCGATTTACTTGCAAAGGCAGCTATCCTGACCGTCAGGAAGCAACTCATCTGTTTCGACGACCTTGAGCGTGCTGGCAAAGATCTAGGAACTAGGGAAGTTCTCGGCTTGGCATCGCTTCTCAAGGAAGAGCGACATTGTAAGGTCGTGCTGTTGCTAAACGATCAAGAGCACGACGATAAAGGCGAATTCGCGCGCCAGCTCGAAAAGGTGGCGGATGTCACGCTGAAGTTCGAGCCGACTGCCGCAGAAGCAGCCGATATCGCTCTCGATCACCATGCCTCATTTGCAGAATTGATCCGACCTAGGATCGAACAGTTGGACATCACGAACATAAGGGTCATCAGAAAGATCGAACGCCTCGCCGGGCGCCTTGCTCATTTGCTCGTCGACTACGATTCAATCATTGCGGATGAAGCGCTAGCGACACTAGTTCTCGCCAGTTGGTCTGTGCAGCAACCGAAGTTGGCTCCGCCCGTTGATGTCATGAGGCGCTATAACGCTCTTGCAATCAGCGCACAGTTCGAGGACGAACCTGTTGATCCCGAATTTAAGCGCTTTCAGGAAATTGTCGCCGACTACCCTTTCAATTATGCAAACGATCTCGACAACGCAGTGATCGATGGTGCCGAGGCAGGATATTTTGTAGAATCGGACATCCAGAATGCTGCAAAGCTAATCGAAGCAGAGCTTAAAGCTAACTCTCGCAACAACGCACTAAGCCGTGCCTGGCAGGAACTCTATCACGGCTCACTTGCTACCGATGATGATGAATTTCTCGACGCAATCTATGATGGCGCGCTGAAAGATGCAGCATTCACTAGTACCGTAAACATCAATAGCGCGATCTACATTCTGCGCGAATTCAATCGGGAAGATCAAGCCGACGAGGTGCTGAGCACCTACATGAAATCGCACGCCGATGAGAGACCGGAATTTTTTGATATCTCGGCTCATTTCAGCCGTGAAGACGGTGTGGAGGATCGCCTTCGTGATGCCTTCGCAAAAGCGCGCGATAATTATGTCGACCAGCGCGATCCGCTTGAGGTGTTGCGCGAGATTGGCGGGCGGCGCGGATATGACGAACGGGACGTGATACTCATGAATCAGCAAAACGCAGACGATTTCGAACGAATGTTCGAAGCCTTGACAGGCGATGACGTCAGGAATTCGCTCGAGACCATTCGTCGACTCGCACGGTCAAATAGACCTGAAGCCGCTGAGATCGACGCCGCGACAACCGAAGCGCTGAAACGAATTGCGGCAAAATCTCCTCTTCGTGCGAGGAAGATCGGAAGATTTATCGATCTTGATGAAGCAGGCAAGGGAGAGTGACTGATGCGAAAACATCGGTCTTGAGCTTTTGTGTTTGCCCGAGGGCTAAGGTGTCAGTTAAAAAAACACCAGACTCACAGTTGATAATTTCACCGTACATTTTGTCCTGACACCATCATAGATGCCGCTCAAAATCCATGCTGTGATGCAGAACCCTCACAATAAGCAGTCCATCCCGTTCAACCCTGTAAAACACAACATGCGCCTGCTGGCGGATGCGGCGCAGGCCCGGGGCGACCTCCTCCGCGCTGCGGCCGAGCTCAGGGTTGGCGAGCAGGGAGCGGAAACAGGCCTGCAACTGGTCGCGATAGCGCCGGGCCTGATTGATGCCGAATTCGGCAATCGTATAATCGGCTATTTCGGCCAGATCGCTGGCGGCGCGCCTGCTCAGGCGCAGGTCAGCCATGGGTGGCGCGGTCTTCGGCGGCGCTCCATATATCGTCCAGCGACTGGTCGCTGGTGCCGCTGTCGAGACCCTCGGCTATCGCCGCGCGCAACGTGGCCAGCCGGTCTTCCTGCGACTGGTCGCGCTTGACCAGATCGCGAATATATTCGCTGTCATTGGTAAAGGCGCCGCGCGCGATTTGCGATTTTATCCATGCGTCCTGGCTTTCGCTGAGCGTGATGGTTTTGCGGACGGTGGCCATGGGTGAAGCTCCTTATAGACAGGTTATCATACTATTGGTGCAAGTCGGGATTGTAAAGAGGCCCAAGCGGTTTGGGTCCAGCCAGCTTTATCTGGCAATCCCCGCCCCGCGCGCCTAGGCATTCCCCTTACCCTCCACCAACCGAGACCCCAAGACATGGCCCGCAAACATTCGAAACATGGTGGCTGGCAGGATCTGCCGCAGGAGGAGGGAACTCCGGCGGAGATTCCGGATTGCTGGCTCTGCGGGCGGGTGACTGGCGAGACCATTGTCTGGCATCACCCCATACCGAAAAGCCGGGGCGGGCGCGATACTGTGCCTATGCATGCGATCTGCCAGAAGATGCTGATCACCCAGTTCAGCAACAGCGAGCTGCAGCGCCACGGAATGGATGTCGAGGGGCTGCTCGCCGATCCGGCGGTGCGCAAATTTGTCGACTGGGTGGCGAAGAAGGACCCCGATTTCAACGCGACGATCGCCAAGAAACCGCGCTAAACGGGCTCCAGTCCCGGCTGCCGCATCCATATTCCCTCCACAATCGGACGCTAGAGGGAAGACAGGGGTTAGGCAGCGAATGGATTGGCGACGATGCACTTCCCCCCTCAGGTCACAGGCTATTCCGGCCGACCGTTTCATGGCCGCTGGCCATCGGAGCAGGCGGCGGGTCCCGGGGCTTTTCTCTACAATATGCGGACCGGTCTGACAGGGGCTGAACCGGCGCGGATCGACGGGATGGTTTTGCATCACCCGCGCCAGGCCGACGCCTGTGCAGGTCGATTTTCTACGACAATTTACGACAGTTTTTCAAGCGACTAGCCAATGCCGTGATGCTATTAGATTTGATACAGAAACAAGGAAATATCCATGAAGAAAACCATATCCACATTATGCGCCCTGGCGCTTCTGGTTCCCGTCAGCGCCTATGCGCAGAATCAGAACGACCGGAATGGCCACAACGGAAACACGCATGGCCAGAGCACGCAGAATGACAAGAACAGCAACGCGAAAAAGCCTGCCACGCAACAGTCCAGCGCGAAATCCGGCAGCAACAGCAATGCCGGTCACAACCAGACCAGCAGCAACAAGGCGCCTGTCGCTCAGAAATCGAGCAATTCCGGGCATAAATTTGCCAAGGGCCAGCGGTTTGAGCGGAGCAAGGCCTCCAATTACCGCCGGATAGACTATCGCCAGCATCGCCAGCTTTCCGCACCACCACGCGGCTATGTCTGGGTGCGTGCGGGCAATGATGCCCTGCTGGTCCGGTTGAGCAACAATCTGATCACGCGGATCGTGGTCGGCATTTACTAAAGCACGATAACGCGTTTGGCGGGGCGCGGGTCCTTGGGCGTGAGTCCTCGGTCCCGGCCCCTGCCCCGGCTTGCCGGCTCAGCAGGCGGCCGACCGGCAAGACCATCCTCTGCTATCATCCGTCGGCGAAAAGCCGGCGCAGGCAACAGGTTCGATGCCGATGTTGCCCCCCGATGTCTCCGCCCCGATGTCACTGGTCGAACCGCCTGTGAATTTGGTCGAACAGCCATGGCAGGCTGCCTTCCCTGCCCGACACTTGCGGAAAGACTATTTGTCACGGCGGAACAGCGAATGCGTTGCCGCCCCCGGGGAAGGATGATGGAATGAAATATGCTGGTGTCTCGACAGGTCTGCTGCTCTCGGCTCTGATGGTGAGCAGCAATGGCCAGGCTCATGATGGCGTTTCCATCCCCGACGGCCCCTATCTCGGGCAAACACCGCCCGGGACCACCGCCGAACCCTTCGCGCCCGGCCTTGTGAATACGGAAATATGGGGCGACGCTATCGGCTTTTCCCTCGATATGAATGAACTTTATATTAGCAGATGGAAACATACGGATGACGCAAGGGAGCCTGAATCTGTTACGTTCAAGAGGACGGACAATGGGTGGAACAAGATAGCGGTGCCCGCTGAAACGCAAAGGCCGTTCCACTCGCCAGACGGCAACAGGCTGTATTTTGAGAGCCAATATAAGGAGCGCACCAGGGACGGATGGTCCGAGATGAAAAGCCTTGGCCCCGCCTTTGAAGCAATACACATCATGAGCCTGAAGTCTTCGGCCAAGGGCATGCTGGTGCTGGACGAGAGAGGCGGGCCGGAGGGTGACGGCATCATTCGCTATTCACGGCTGATCGACGGCAAACGGGAAGACCCGAAGCCGTTCGGCAAGGAAATCAATAGCGGCACATGGAATGCCCACCCCTATATCGCACCGGACGAATCCTATGTCATGTGGGACGGCGAAAGAGCGAGCGGCTTTGGCAGCTCTGACCTCTATGTCAGCTTCCGCCAGAAAGACGGTTCGTGGGGGGAAGCGATCAACCTCGGCGACACGGTCAATACAGAGGCAACAGAAGGCGGACCGCAGGTCACGCCGGACGGGAAATATCTCTTCTTCAACAGAATGGTGCCGCCGGCGAACGGCGATGGCGAGCCCCAGTCAGACCTGTACTGGATCGATGCGCAGCTTATCGAGACGCTGCGGCCCAAGCTGTAAACGCGATCCAGCGCGCGTTTGTAGAGCGAGGCTCACCGGGTTCGCGTCAGATATTGGCTGCGGCCGACTGGTTGTCGAGCAATCCGCGCATCTGGAGCGCGGCCTGACTGACGTTTATGCCGACCAGAAAACGGATCTCCTGCAGGCCTTCACGGAGCTTCACCGATGTGGCCGCGTCCTCGCACAGACAGGCCATATCCCAGTCGGCAAATAACCGGTCGGAAACATTGACCACATCAATCAACCGCACGTCGACATGGCGAAAATCGCAGCAAATGCGTTCGAACGTCTTTTCGACTTCGGCAAGCGGGCCTTCCAATATCTGGATGAAGGTTCCGTCGACGAAAACCAGGCTGCCCGTCAGGTCAGCCTGCCGGTTTAGCTCGGCAGAGGTTGCCGCGATTTTGCGCGCGATTTGCTCCGGCGATTCAGCGGACTGGCCGGCGTTGAGCACGCTGGTATAGAGCAGCCGAGAATAGGGCCTGTCGGCGGTATAGGTCTTCATGCGGCGGCCCTGCTTTTTTCGTTGCGGAACCGGGCACCGATGGCGGAAGCGCTGCCCGGACGGGCGATCAGGAACCCCTGCACCTCATCACATCCGTGCTCGGTCACGAACGCCATCTGTTCCTCCGTTTCAATGCCTTCGGCGGTGATTTTCATCTGCAGGCTCTCGCCGAGTTGGGCGATCGCGCGGACAATCGACGCGCTGCCGGTATCGTGCGGCAAGAGTTGGACGAACGACTTGTCGATTTTGATGCGGGTGATCGGAAAGCGATGGAGATAGCTCAGCGAGGAATAGCCTGTTCCGAAATCATCGAGCGAAATCCGGACCCCGAACGCGCGCAATTTCGTCAGATTACGCATGACGATATCGCCATTGCCGAGCAGCGCGGTTTCGGTGATTTCCAGTTCCAGACGCGCAGCCGGAAATCCCGATTCCTCCAGCGCCTGCGTCACGATTTGCGGCAATCGTGGGTCGAGCAGCTGAACCGGTGACAGATTGACCGCCAGATCGAGATGTTCGGGCCAGGAAGAGGCATCGTGGCACGCCTGTTTCAGAACGCCCGCGCCAATCCGCGAAATCAAGCCCATATCCTCGGCGATCGGGATGAATTCAGAGGGATCGACCTCGCCCCGCCCCGGACAGGTCCAGCGCAGCAGTGCCTCTGCCCCGGTATAAGCGCCAGTAGCGGAGTCGATGACGGGTTGATATGCGATCTTGAAATCTTCGCGCATGCAGGCGCGGCGGATATCCGCCTCGAGGAAACGGCGACGCTGGATCACTTCCAGCATCGATGGCTCAAACAGGCGGTAGCCCCGTTCGTTCGACCGCTTTGCCGTGTATAGCGCGATGTCGGCATATTGGGTCAGCGTTTCATCGTCATGGGCGTGACCGGGGGCGAGGCTGGCTCCGACGCTGGCGCCCAGTTCGGCCACCTGTCCGTCGACGATATAGGGCCGTCCGAGGATTTCGACTATCTGTCCAGCCAGAGCCTGCGCTTCCTCTTCCGAGGCAAGTCCATAGCCGATGACGGCAAATTCGTCCCCGCCAATTCTCGCGACCATATCGCCGGGGCGGACAGCGCGGCGTAAACGGGAAGCCACTTTCTGCAGGACGATGTCGCCAACCGGGTGACCCAGCGTATCATTGATCGGCTTGAACCTGTCGAGATCTATCAACAGCAATGCAAACGGGCGGCCCTGCCTGTCGAGCTTCCGGCATTCGATCTGCAAGGCCTCTGAAAAGGCGCGGCGATTGGCCACCTCTGTCAGCACGTCGTGACGCGCCAGATATTGCAGCTGTGTCTCAGATTTTAACTGTGTCCGGCGTTCTACCAGATGGGTTGAGATACCGGCGCCAATGATGATGAACGCGACAATTGCGATGGTTGACGCCAGTGCGGAGAAAGCGTCACTGTCCACGCCGACCTGGATGCCGGGTAGCGGGACCACCGTAAACGCAGCCATGCCGGTAAAATGCAAGGCGATAATGGCGGCTGCGAAGAAGCCGGCGGCCAAGCCGATATTCTGCGACATGCCAATTTTCTTGACCCGGTCAATCGCCAGCGCAGACAGGATGATAGCCAGTGACAGCGAAGCGACCACATATTCCGGCGACCAGCGGACAATGCCATCGGCGCGGTAGGCGAACATACCGAGATAATGCATCGCTGCGATCGACAGTCCGATGATACCGCCGCCCGTAAAAACGGCGACAAACCGGTTTCGCGACGACGCGACCAACAAGCCCGCCGCCGTGCCGACGACCGCAATCAGCGCGGACAGCACTGTCAACGGTCCGTCCAGCGTTACCGGAACCCCGGGACGGTAGCCAAGCATGGCGATGAAGTGCGTCGCCCAAATTGCGGCACCGGCGGTAATGGCGGCTAGAAAACACCACTGCAACCGCGCTGTACCGGTTTCCGTGAGGGTCCGCTGAAACAGCTTCACAGATGTCAGAGAGCCGACAAGACACATCACTGCGGCCAAAGCCACGATCCAGAGATTATGGTCGTGATACAAGCAAGTCAGTACGCGCATTGCAAATCCTATGGTCGCATTCATATCTATGAGGCGTTCCACGAATTTAGCAGACAAAATATATTAGCTCGTAGACGCCTGATGCTGTGATTTATTGAAATGACAGACTATTCATCACACATGAACGGTTACAGGCGATTACAATTAAGTGGCGGCAAACAAGCCGGATGATTGCCCGGCTTGTTTGTCCATTGAGGCGAAAGAGCGGCTTTAGCTGTCAGCAAGGAAAGCTGCTTCGCTGTCGGGTATTGCAGGGCGGGCCAGGCCCGCCCCAGGTAGCTCAAAGGCCGTCGAGGCCTTTGCTGACCAGGATATTCACCGCAACGCGACGGTTTTGCGCCTTGCCGCTGGCGGTGTCGTTGTTGCCGAGCGGATCGGCTTCGGACATGCCGGTCGGGGTCAGCATGCGATAGGGTTTCCAGCCGCAATTCTGCTGGATATAATTGACCACGCGGCTGGCACGTTTCTCGCTGAGCTGCTGATTATACTCATAATCTCCGGTTGAATCGGTATATCCGACAACCAGGATCAGGGCGTTGTTCATTTCGTCGGCTGCCTCTGCGGTAGCGCACAGATCGGCCTTGCCGCGAGCGGACAGCGCCGCTTTGCCAGTGTCAAAGTGGACATTGGTCGTGCCTTTGACATTATATTGATCGATATCGCCGACGCGGCTGCGCAAGGCCTCGGTCGCCGCCGTCTGTTCGGCGAAGCCCTGGGCGGTGCCGTTGTGGATCATATTAGCGGTTTTGAGATCGCTGTTGCGGAGACTGATCTTGCTCGCGACCAGTTCGCTGCCGACCTGCACGGTGTCGACGCTGACCGGCAGGCCGTTGAGCAGCGCATCGGCTGCCAGCGCCTTGCGCCCCAAACCGAGCAGGCCCTTGCTCGCCTTTATCTCGGTGGCATCGGTGAAAGCGATGATCGTCCTGGAGCCATCGTTGCCGGTGACCTGCAGACGGTCGGCGCTGCGCGCGGAGATAATGCCTTCAACCTCTGGCCCTTCGGGCGCTTCGGACAGGTCGATGGCGAGATCAGCCGCTTGCGCTTCCTGCTGTCCCGACACGATGATATCGTCTCTTGCGTCCTGCTGTGCAGATACGCTGGCCGGCGCCAATATCGCCGACGTGGCGAGCAGGAGACCTGCCCGTTTTATGTTGGAAATCTTGCTCATCATTCTACTCCTTCAGTCTGAATTATCGGTTCTGCCGGTTCGCGATATGGCGCCCAGCCGGACCTGTGATGATGTGCCGCCAGTCAGTCTCCCTTTCGGTTTACGGCACAATATGGGGCGGATTTTGGGCCGCCGGTGAACATGTGGATGGCCCGACTGGTCGGGTGACCCTGTCTCGCGGATGAACATGGCCGCCCTCCCCGCCGGTTCTGCGGACAGCCCGAGAGGGTCGTGCGGCGAGCCGATGCCGCCTGTGCCGTAAAGGCGCTCGGCGATGCGTTGGCAGGCTTGCTCCGGGAAGCTTAAGACATGTGACCAGAGTTTTGACGCGTCATGGCGCAACGATGTAAGGATGCCAGCTTCGGCTCCGAAATCCGCGCCAATCAAGCGCGCCGCAGACTTCCGGCTGATGACATCTGCATTTTTCGATCCTGACACCGGAGCCTCTTTATTCTCCAAATCATTCTGCTATTAGACTGCCATGAAGCCCGAAAATCACCCTCGGGAGGCCGAGCGCCTCCGCGAACTCCATCGATACCAAATACTCGACACCGACCGGGAACGCGCCTTTGACGAGATCGTCGAACTAACGGCACAATTGTGCGACGCCCCCGTGTCCGTGGTAAACTTCATCGATGCAGATCGGCAGTGGTTCAAGGCGGAAGTAGGTCTGGGCGCACGATCGACACCGCTCGAAACCAGCATGTGCGGGCATGTCATTCTGCAAGGGGATTTTGTCGAAATCCCCGATACGCTCGCGGACAAGCGGATGGCCGATAATCCGCTGTGCACCAGCAATCCCGGGTTCCGATTCTACGCAGGGGCCGTTTTGAAAGGAGCCAACGGACTGCCGCTCGGCACCTTGTGCGTACTCGACCACAAGCCGCGCGTGCTGAACGATATGCAGCGCAAGGTGATCAAGGTGCTTTCACGCCAGGTCATGCGGGAGCTCGATTTGCGCCTGTCGCTGGAAAGAGAGCAGGTATTGCGGCGCGAGATTGATCATCGCGTGAAAAATTCTCTGGCTTCGATCGGCTCGTTATTTTCTATGAAGGCCCGCGCCGCGCCGGACGAAAGAGTGCGGCTGGCGCTGGAGGATGCGAGCCTGAGAATCCGATCGCTGTCGTCCCTACACGCCGAGTTGCACGATCTGGAGCACGGCCAATCGGTAGATCTGGCCTCGCTGTTCCGGCGCGTATCCCTGGATCTCCAACAATTGCTTCCCGATGGCATCGGGCTGACCGTCAAGGTGCACGGCGGGCAAGCCACTCCTCACCTTGCGAACAGTCTGCTACTCATCGTGAACGAGTTCGTGTCAAACAGCGTGAAGCACGGTTTCTCAGCTGCCGGGGGCACGATTGAGTTCGTGATCGCAACATCGGATGATGACTGGTCGATTGTCTGCAAAGACAATGGTACGGCGGACAAGCAAGCTGCCGAACGCGCAACGTCTGCGTCGGGACTGGGAACCCGCGTCATCAATTCGCTCGCCGCCTCGCTCGGTGCATCGCTGGACTGGCGCGCTGAAGGGAAGGGTATGCAACTAAGGCTGGAAAGCGGCGGCGATTGACGAGGGTGGCGGATAGCGAAGCCGGAGATGGCTGTGGAATCTTCACGAACACGTAATGGCCACCCTATAATCCTTGACCAGCCGCCTACAGTTTAGCTAGTCAGTTAAATTGTACGGGTGGCTGACCATCTGGCAAGTTTTTAGGAGACGGGTGATGCGCAGGCTGGGATTTTTATTGGCACCTCTTTTGCTGGTGGCTTGCCAAAGCCAGACCAGCGATCCTGCGGCACCCGATGCGGTGGTCAACGCGGATTGGGACAATATCGGCTTTGACGCCAAGGAACAGCGCCACAGCCCGCTCACCCAGATCAACGACAGCAATGTCGCTGAACTCGGCATTGCCTGGTTCAAGGACCTGCCCGATGCCCGTGGCCAGGAAGCGACGCCGGTCGTCGTCGACGGCAAGCTCTATATCTCCACCGCATGGTCGAAGGTCTTTGCCTATGACGCGAAGACCGGCGAGGAACTCTGGTCCTATGATCCCGGCGTGGCTGGCGAAAAAGCGGTCGATGCCTGCTGCGATGTGGTCAATCGCGGTGTTGCGATCAACCGCGGCAAGCTGTTTTTCGGGACCATCGACGGCCGGCTGATCGCACTCGACGCGAATACCGGCGCGCGGCTCTGGGAAACCCAGACCACCGACAACAGCAAGCCCTATACGATCACCGGCGCCCCGCGGGTGGTCAAGAATATGGTTATCATCGGCAATGGCGGCGCGGAATTTGGCGTGCGCGGCTATGTCTCGGCCTATAATGTCCGCGACGGATTGCTGAAATGGCGCTTCTACACCGTGCCCAATCCGAAGGGTGAAGCCGATGGCGCGGCGAGCGACGAAATTTTTGCCAAGGCAGCGGCCCAGACCTGGGGCGATGGCGAATGGAAAGTCTCCGGCGGCGGCGGCACGGTCTGGGACAGCATCGTCTATGATGAAGATCTCGACCAGCTCTATTTTGGCGTCGGCAACGGCAACCCGTGGAACCACGGGCTGCGTTCGGGCGGCGAAGGGGACAATCTGTTCCTCTCCTCGATCGTCGCGGTCAATCCGGACACCGGCAAATATCTCTGGCACTATCAGGAAACACCGGCAGAGACCTGGGACTATACCGCGACCCAGCATATCATCCAGGCCGAGCTGCCGATCGACGGCAAGATGCGCAAGGTTCTCTACCACGCTCCGAAAAACGGATTCTTCTTTGTCATCGACCGGCTCGACGGCACGCTGATCAGCGCCGAGCCTTTTGTCGACGGGATCAACTGGGCAGAAGGCTATGATCTGACCACCGGTCGGCCGATCGAAAATCCGGCCGCCCGCTTTTACAAGACCAAGGAGCCATTTGTCGCGATCCCCGGCGCACTGGGCGCGCATAACTGGCACCCGATGAGCTATAATCCGGAGACCGGTCTCGTCTATATCCCGGCCCAGCAAATCCCGCAGGGCTATGAGGTGCCGGTGTCGGAAATCGACAAGAAACGCGAGCGGCTGGGCTTCAACGTCGGCATCGGCTGGGCAATCGGCCAACTGCCCGACGACAAGGACGTCTACAAGGCCGCGATTGCCGCAACCACCGGGCGACTGGTGGCTTTCAATCCGAAGACCGGCAAGGTCGAGTGGGGCGTTGACTATCCGGCGGCCTGGAATGGCGGCACGATGACCACTGCGGGCAATCTGGTTTTCCAGGGCACCAGCACCGGCTTTTTCAAGGCTTATTCGGCGGACAAGGGCACGGAATTGCTGAGCCTGCCGATGCAGTCGGGTATCGTCAGCGCGCCTTCGACCTATATGATCGACGGCGAGCAATATGTCGCTTTCCTGACCAGCAAGGGCGGTGCCTTTCCGCTGGTTGCGGGCGTTGCCGGCGGAGTCACCCGCCAGCTACCCAATATTCCACGGCTGGTGGTACTGAAACTCGGCGGCAAGGCTGCGTTTCCAGCCCTTCCCGAAAAAGGCGAAGTGTTCTGGGATCCGCCGGTACAGACCGGCACCCCGGAACAGATTGCTGCCGGCAAGGGCCTGTACGGGCGCAACTGCCTGGTCTGTCACGGCGACAGCGCGATCGGCAACGGCTTCACACCCGACCTGCGGGTCAGCGGCGTGCTGCCGGACACCGAAGCCTGGGCCTCGGTGGTCAAGGGAGGCGCGCTCAAGCAGCACGGCATGGTCGGTTTCGGATCGCAGCTGAGCGATGCGCAGGTGGAGAACATCCGTCATTATGTCGTCAACCGGTCAATCTGGACGAAAGAGAATCTGCCGGAAATGACCGCACCGACGGCGCGGTAATTCTACGATATTCTCCTGCTCAAATAATGGTCATGCACCGCCATAACTGCCTGTTTTTTGAGCAGCATTGTCAGTCGCCCGATAACAGATTAGCAATGTAGCCAAGCATTCCGGCGATTCTGTTCGCGAATCGATTCTGGCATGGTAATTGAATAGCAACGGGCAATTGTGCCCGGTCGAGGCGGTTTACTCCTGTTTGGGAAAAACGCCGAGGAAGCGGTACACGGGAACGTAAAACATGAAAAAAATCGAAGCCATCATCAAACCCTTCAAACTGGACGAAGTCAAAGAAGCGCTCCACGAAGTCGGCGTGTCCGGGATTACCGTGACCGAGGCCAAAGGCTTTGGCCGGCAGAAGGGCCATACCGAACTCTATCGCGGCGCCGAATATGTCGTCGACTTCCTGCCAAAGGTGAAGCTGGAAGTGGTCGTCGAAGACAGTCTTGCAGACCGCACAGTTGAAGCGATTGCCGCAGCGGCCCAGACCGGCCGCATCGGCGACGGCAAAATTTTCGTGATCCCGGTCGAAGCGGCGTTGCGTATCCGCACCGGCGAGCGCGACGACGAAGCCATCTGATTCGCATTCAAACCAACCCAATAAACCAGAACCAAGGGACCAAAATATGGGCAATACAGCATCCGATATTATTAAAATGATCAAGGAACATGAGATCGAGTGGGTCGATGTTCGGTTCACCGATCCGCGCGGCAAATGGCAACATCTGTCGATGTGCGCCGAAGTCATTGACGAGGATGTGCTGGAAGAAGGCTTCATGTTTGACGGCAGTTCGATCGAGGGCTGGAAAGCGATCAACGAGTCCGACATGATCCTGCGTCCCGATCTTGACGCCATGTATATGGACCCGTTTTCTGCAACGCCGATGATGATCCTGGTCTGCAATATCGTCGAACCAGGTGATGGCTCGCTCTACAATCGCGATCCACGTTCGACCTCCGTTCGCGCGGAAGCCTATCTGAAATCGACCGGCATCGGCGACACCATCTATGTCGGACCGGAACCAGAATTCTTCATGTTTGACGATGTGAAATTCGAAAACGGCTATGATCGTTCGAGCTTCCAGATTGACGATATCGAGCTGCCAACCAACACCGGCCGTGATTATGATGTCGGCAACATGGGCCACCGTCCGCGCGCAAAGGGCGGCTATTTCCCGGTTGCTCCGGTCGACAGCTGCGTCGACATTCGCGGTGAAATGGTTGCGACCATGCTGGAAATGGGCCTGCCGATGGACAAGCACCATCACGAAGTGGCTTCCGCACAGCATGAACTCGGCATTACCTTTGGCACGCTGACCGAAACCGCCGACCGGGTGCAGGTTTACAAATATGTCGTGCAGCAGGTTGCCCATGCCTATGGCAAGACCGCAACGTTCATGCCGAAGCCGATCAAGGACGACAACGGCAGCGGCATGCACACGCATATGTCGATCTGGAAAGACGGCAAGCCATTGTTCGCCGGCAATGAATATGCCGGCCTGTCTGAAATGTGCCTCCACTATATCGGCGGCGTGATCAAACATGCCAAAGCGGTCAATGCTTTCTCCAACCCGACGACCAACAGCTACAAGCGTCTGGTTCCCGGCTTTGAAGCACCGGTGCTGCTCGCTTATTCAAGCCGCAACCGTAGCGCATCCTGCCGGATTCCATATGGCGCAGGCGACAAGGCGAAGCGCGTAGAGTTCCGCTTCCCCGATCCGCTCGCCAACCCCTATCTCAGCGCCGCTGCGCTGCTGATGGCGGGTCTCGACGGGATCGAGAACAAGATCCACCCGGGCGAAGCCATGGACAAGAATCTCTATGATCTGCCACCGGCAGAGCTGGCCGAAGTACCAACGGTTTGCGGTTCGCTCCGCGAAGCGCTGGAAGCTCTGGAAGCTGATCACGAGTTCCTGCTCAAGGGCGATGTGTTCACCAAGGACCAGATCGAAGCCTATGCCGAACTGAAATGGGAAGAAGTCAGCCGTTGGGAAACCACGCCGAGCCCGGTTGAATATGACATGTATTATTCGAGCTGATCCTTCCGGTCAGAACGAAAACAACAAGCCCGGGGCAAGCGATTGCTCCGGGCTTTTTCATGTTCCGGGCGGACTCCGATCAGGGTTTCCCGTCAATCGGGATTAACGACCTTCATCACCGCCTGAAAACGGAATTCCCGCTCGGCGTCACGCAAAATCCTCGCGCGCTCGACGACGATTTCCTCCGGTGTCGGCTGTTGCCGGAATTTCGCCATCACCTGATCGACAAATGTCTCGAGCGGCAGATAGCCGTCGCGGGTGGCCTGTCCCGGCGTGAGATCGGTCTGAACGGCGGGAGGTATGATCTCGATGACCTCGACCTTGCCCCTGAGCTGTTCTCGCAGGGAGAGGGAGTAGGAATGGATCGCGGCCTTGGTGGCATTATAAGTGGGTGCAGCGATCATCGGAACGAAAGCCAGTCCGGACGATAGGGTGACGATTGCCGAACCAGGCTGTCCGGCAAGGTGAGAGACGAAGGCATCGATCATCCTGATCGGACCGAGCAGGTTGGTCATCACCATTGTTTCGGCATCGCCAAGGTCGCGAGCCGATGTCATATCCTCATATCGCATCACCCCGGCATTGTTGATGATGACGTTCAGCCCCGGATGGTCGCCGAGCAATGAGCCGGCGAAGGACTTAATCGCTGCCGGGTCTTCCACGTCAAGCAGATAGGCCGACATATGCTTTCGCTCCCCGATCGTCTCTGTCAACGGGGCCATGTGCCGGCCGGTCACGATCACGGCGTTGCCGAGGTCGTTGAAACGATGGGCCAGCGCCCGGCCGATGCCGCTGCCGCCGCCGGTGATAAGGATGGTGTTACCGGATATTTTCACAATGCTCTTCCTGTTGCTGTGGCCGATAAATCCGGGTTAGCGTTCCACGGACGATTTGATAGAAGGCACCGGAAAGATTTATACTTACCGAAAAGAGAGTGTGACATGAGCAAGCAGCCGCCTGAAAATACCGACCCGCGGGTCGAGGCGCTTGTCAATCAACTGATCGGACGGGTCGCCGACAAATGGACGATGCTCGTCGTCGAGGAACTGGCCCATGGCGCAGAATTGCGTTTCACGGAACTTGGGCGGCGGGTGAGCGGCATCAGCCAGAAAATGCTCACGCAAACCTTGCGCCAGATGGAACGGGACGGACTGGTGATCCGTACGATCCACCCGGTAATTCCGCCCAAGGTCGAATATCGCCTGACCCATCTTGGCCTGAGCCTTGGCGAGGCCTTTTGCGGCGTATGGATCTGGGCGGAACGCAATCTCGACGAAATAGAGGAAGCCCGACAGATATTTGACCAGCGGGTAAAACAATAGAGCAAGACATCAGCGGCTGGGAAACCATGCCGAGCCCAGTTGAATGTGCTGTATATTGTTCCAGCTGATCTTGCCGGTCAGAGCTGATGGTACCGCTCCATGCCGGAAACTGGCGCGATTTCTGATATCAAATGGTCGACGCCAGCCGGACGCTCACTACTGGACTTTCCTCGCCATATCGCCCCGCCGTTCAACGCCCCATCGCAATCCTCATAATTCTTCCACAATTCGGATCAATGACACGTGCTGAATCCCCCATTCAACACGACATCAGGATTGATCCCATTATGCGTATTATCAGGAATACGACTTGTGCCTTTGCCATTGCAACATCGTTGGCCAGCGTTCCCGCTTATGCCGACACGACCATCAACAGCGAAACCACCGATCCGTTATTGACGTCGATAGAAGGCGATATCATCATAACCGACGGTGGCATTATCGCGATTGACTCGGGCGTGGGTATCACCGTGGATAGCGACAATGACGTCACCATCGAAGGACTGGATGAAGATGATTCATCCGTCGTTGTGGGCGAAATCAACGTCGGAGACGCCGATGATGCGATAGGCATTCTGGTCCAGACCGGTACCAACGCCAATATCTCGAATGTCGGAACGATCACCGTCCTGGAAGATTTCGTATCCGAAGATGAAGATGCAAACGCTATTGCCGATGGCCCGATTGCCTCTGCCAGCAACCGTTATGGCATCTATGTCGCTGGCGGCGGAACCGCGAGCGGATCTCTGGACAACAGCGGGATCATTACCGTGGAAGGCCTGAATTCCGGCGGTATTGTCGTCGATTCCGCCTATGATGGTTCGATCATCAACACTGGGACAATCACCGTTATCGGCGATAATGGCTATGGCATGAAGGTGAACGACGTTTCGGAGGATGTGACCGTTCGCGGAAACGTTCAGGTCGCGGGCGAAGGGTCTGTGGCATTTTCTTCACAGGGAGATATTGACGGGGCGCTGACCTTTCAGGGCACGGTTCGACAATTGAGCAGCTATACAAACGACGATGGCGTGACGACGGCGCTTTCCCGGACGGATTTGAGATCTGGTGCCGCGGCGGTCGAGATTGCGGGTAATGTTGGTGGCGGGATATTGGTCGCAGTCGCGCCCGATGATGATGATGACGACAATGACGACGAGGATAATGACGGCATCGAAGATACGCTGGAGGGCACCGGTTACATCGCGTCCACCGGCAATGGTCCCGCGATGTTGGTCGGCGGCGCCAGTGATAGCGCTATCGGGACCGTCGCTGGCAATGAGGGCGGCTATTCCCTGGTTATCGACGGGTCGATTGTCAGCACGGCAAGTTACAGTTCCACCGATTCCTTCGGTCTGGTCATTGGCGGGCAAGGCGGCGGGGTTGACGTTACCGGCGGCATCGAACTGGCCGGAACGCTAAAGGCTACAAGTTACGATTCAGCCGCAACCGCGCTTCTGATCAATGAAGGCTCTACCGTTGATCGTATCGCCGTTTCCGGCTCTCTGTCGGCAACGCTCACTTCTACCGGAGAAGGGGAGGTTTATGCGATCAGGGACTTGTCCGGATCGCTGACATCGATCGAAAACTCCGGTTTCATAACGACTTCTGCGTCCAGCGAAGACATTCAGCAAGCGATCGCCGCATCAAGCAACACAACCGGCCTGACGATCACGCAGTATCTCAACGACGAGGATGCCGAAACCAAAGCGGATATCGAAGCGGAACTCGACGACGGCGAAACGGACGAGACAATTTATACCGGGATCATAGGCGATATCGTGACCGGCTCGGGGAATGACCTGATCAGTGCCAGCTCCGGCGTGATTGTCGGCGACACCTATTTTAACGCGGGCAATGATACGCTCACCCTGTCGGACGATGCCGCCTATACAGGCGACGTATATTTCGGCACGGGCACCGGGCTGATGACATTATCCGACGAAGCCATTTTTGTCGGTGATGTTGACGGAGCCGGCCAGTCGGTTCTGGTGACCTTGAATGACAGTGCCGTCTACACCGGGACCGTCCAGAACGGAGCCGGGGTATCTGTTCTCGTCAATGGCGGAACATTCGGTATCGGCGACAGCAAGACGTCCACATTCGACAGCCTGACCGTGGGCTCCGACGGTACGCTTGATGTCTATATTGACGGCGATGACGGCACCAGTTCGTTATATGAAGTGAACAGCGCGACATTTGAAAGCGGCGCGAAAATTTCCACGACAATTTCCTCGCTCGAAAATGCCGACGGAACCTATGTCGTGCTGACCGCAGACGAGATTAACGGCACCCCCGACTTCGATTCCGCGACAACAGAACTGCCCTTCATCTTCGCTGGCGAGACCAGCCTGTCGGGCAATGATCTGCTTCTGGAAATTCGCCGGAAAGAAGCCGAAGAACTGGGACTGACCGGCACCGGAACGTCGGCATATGACGCGATCCTCACCGCCAGTGCGACAGACGACACGCTGGCAACGAGCTTTTTGCAAATCGAGGATGGCGCGACATTGCAAGCCCAGGTGGATCAGTTTTTGCCGGACCATAACGGCGGCATCTTTGACTTTGCCACCCGCGGATCACGGCTGGCCGCTCTGCATATCATGGATGATTCCTCTATCTACGACGTAAGCAATGTGGGCGGATGGATAGAGCCTATTTACTGGGGAAGTGATAAAGATGCTGGCAATGCCGCTTCCTATAAGACCAGCGGCTGGGGCGTATCCATGGGTCTCGAACGTTGGTCGAAAATAGGCAATCTCGGACTGTCCTATGCCTATACCAGCGGCAATATCGAAAATAACGGCGGTACCGGCATCGTTGACGCATCGCAGCATGAGCTTGGTGCGTTCTGGAGGATGGATAGCGGTCCGCTTTATGCCTTTGGCCGGATATCCGCTTCCTATCTTTCACTATCCAGCACGCGTACATTAACTGCAACCGCAGATGATACCGAATATACCGGCACCACAACGGGTGACTGGAACGGCTGGATGGTTTCCGGCGCCAGCGGTGTTTCCTATGATCTGGATGTCGGCAACCGTCTGACCTTCCGCCCCAAGGCCACGCTCGACTATTATCGCTTGCACGAAAATGGCTATGATGAAACCGGCGGTGGCGATGCATTGAACCTCTATGTCGACGGTCGTACCAGCGACTCGGTCACAGCATCCACGACAGTGGCTGCTGTCTATCGACTGGGCCGCAAAAGGAAAGATTACACGCCATTGACGTTTGAACTGGAAGGGGGACGTCGGCACAATTTGGCGGGATCACTCGGCACCACCACGGCCAGCTTCCTCGATGGCGAGGATTTCACCCTGACTCCGGACGGTCTCGACAGCAGCTGGCTGGGCGAAGCCCGTATATTGGCCGGCGGGATGGACTTTACCTGGCAGCTGTCCGCAAGGGCCGAAAAAACCGCAGAGAACGTCGGCTATTCCGCCCGCGCCTCACTGAGCCTGGCATTTTAGGACCGGTGGCGTAGCATTCCACTGACCTTGCCGTTGTGAATTCATGATTCCGGACGCCTGCTATTGCGCGATGCTTGTCTCTGCCTGATCATCCCAAACGGATCGGATCAGTTCAATAATCCTTGCTCACCCGCAAATTGGCGCTCTGGCGGCCGAGGGTCGAGATGGTTGACAGGATCGACAGCCAGCGGGTGATCTGGAATTCAAGGCTGGTCGCGCTATAGCCCTTGCCGTCGGTGATCAGCTCCACATAGACGCGGCGGGTAATATATTTGCCCGCGGCGATCGAGGTGCCCGAACCGGTATCGGTATCGGACGGCAAAATGCGCAGGCGGTCCAGCCCAACCGCCTTGCGCAGCTGGTTGATCGGATCAAGCCCGCCGCCGCTGTTCAGCGACGCCACGGCAGCGGCCAGCTGGACCGCTTCGGGTGCGGAAAGGTCGGAGATCGATGCGCCGAACAATACCCTCGACAGCAGCTCGTCCTGAGGCAGGGCCGGGATGCTGGTGAAAGCGATCTCCGGCTGGTTGCCGGTGCCGGTGACATTGATCGTGGCGTTCAGGCCGGTCAGATTGGCCTCTGCCTCGATATCCAGGATCGGGTTGACCGGTTGATTGCCGACAAAGCGGATGCGGCCGCGCTCAAGGCTGAACTGGCGACCGGCAAAAGTATAATCACCGCGCAGCAGATCAGCAGTGCCGACCATCGCAAAATTGTCGACCGGCCCGGTAATCTTCAAACTGGCCTTCCATTCGCTGTCGAGCCCGAGCCCCTCGACGATCAGCCGGTTGGGGGCGTTGGCGGTCAAGTCGAAGCGCCATGGACGGCCGCGCACCACGACCGGCCGTTCGTCGGCGCGGCGATTGATTTCCCGGGTCTTTATATCCGGCAAGCTGGCTGTCGCGCTGGCTTGACCAAAGCGGAAGAAACTACGGTTGAGCACGACATTGCCCGAAATCAGACCGCCGTCCGCCGAACTGCGAATTTTGATCGGGCCGGTCACGGTAGCGGCGAAGTCATCGCGGGCAATCAGCGCCGCCTGCTGAGCATTAACGTCCATTATGATGCCGATGCCTTCGCCCGACGCAACGGCAAAGTTGAAACTGCCGCTGCCGCTTACCGTTCCGCCACCGGCGGTGGTACCGGTCAATTTCGGCAACACCAGCCGCGAGCCGTCAAACTGGCCCACCGTCTTGATATTGGAAATGACCGTGCCGGTCAGCGGGCTTTCGAGCCGTGCATTGCTGGTGCTGACCTGTCCCCTGATCTGGGGATTGGTGAGGCTGCCGCTGATATCGGCGCTGGCCGCCACCGGTCCGGTCAGATCGAATGTTTCGACACCGGTGAGCCGCCACAGGCTTTCCGCTCCGCCATTGAAGCGCGCCTGCGCGAACAGCGGCTTGCGCATCAGTTCATTCTGCCAGTTGCCGCTGCCGAGGCCGGTCACCCGCCCCTGAAACCGTCCGATGGTTTTGCCTTCGGGCGACTTGATGATCCCACGTGCAGCTGCGTTACGGCTGGAAAGAGCGATATTGAGGCCGAGATCAACCGGTGCAGAGGTCAGGATCAGGCCGGAGCGGGTCAGTCCCTTGATCGTCAGCTTTGCCTCGCCAACCGGCACCTGCGCGCCCGACTGGGTGAGTTTGACGGTGCCGCTGGCGCTGCCCCCCAGTCCGAGATCGGGATAGCCGATATCGACCAGCGACAGCGGCATTTTCGACATCGACAGATCGAGTCTGGAATTGCCGCTTCCCCAGCGGCCTGACATCCGGGCGCTGCCGCTGCCATAGTTGATCGTGGTCGCCGAAGCGCTCCAGCCATCGCTGATCCGCCGCAACTCGAGCGGCTGCGCCAGTCGCAGGTTGCGGCCTTCAAACTGGCCGGTTCCGGAAATCCGGTAAAGATCGGGTGTGATATCGGCTTTCGCCTGAAATTCGAAAGTGCTGCCGCGCGTCCCGGCGATGGTGAAGGTTGCCGTGCCGCTGCCGTCGGTGAGCTTGGCATTGGCGGCGACGCGGCCGATGATCAGTTCGCCGCGGCTGATTCCCTGCGCGCGGAGAGTCGCGTCGATATTGGACTGGCCGTCGATCAGAATGATGTCGGCATCGAGCACGGCGGTGCGGATGAAAATTGGCGGCTTGCCATCGAAGCGGGCATTTTCGGCCTCGAGATTGGCGCGGATCAATTGCTGTCCGTTGCCGGGGCGGAACAGCACATCGCCATTCACACCGCCGCCACTGACGACGAGTGTCCCGGCAAGGCCGTCCGCGGTTGGTCTGATCGTGCCGGTGGCCAGCGTGTCGGAGACCAGCAGCCGATCGACACGCACCGCCGTGTCCTGGCCCGGCGTGGTCAGGATCATGCCGTCACTGCTGAACGGCCCCAGCGTCGATCCACCGGAGGCGACATAGGAGAAGCCACCCTTGACCGGATCGAGTTGCAGGCTGACCGCAGACAGACCGGCCGCCGGCAGCGGGCTGTCGAGCAACAAGGCGACCTTGGGCCGGTTGAGTGCGCCATCAAGCTTCAGATCAAACCGGCCATAAGTGTCCTGCTTTCCAGAACCCCGGAACGCAAAGGTCGCGGCCGCGGTCTGGTTGCCGGAACCCCGGAACGAGAGTTTGGGAGCCGACACGTTGAGATTGGTAAATCGCAACAGTCCGTCAGGTCCAAGCGCGAGGCCGGTCTGCAATTGCGGCAGACCGCCGGCCAGTTCGCGCAGAAAGCCGATGTCGAAGCGTCGCATCTTCGCATTGACCTGACCATCGAGCGAAATCCCGGTGGCCGCGGGGCCCAGATTGATTTTGGCGATAATATCGGCCACCCCGACGCCCTGCACCGCAAAGCCGGGCGCATTGGCGTCGATATTGACTTCGAAATCACCGGTCGAGGGGCGCAGTTCGAGATCCAATGTGCCTTTTGCGACATTGGTCGCGACGCGGGCGCGCTCGGCAAATAGCAGATCCTTTTCATAGCGGAGCAATGCGGTCGCGCTGAAACCGGAAAGCAATTGTTTCAGCAGTTCGCCATTGCCGATCAATGTGCTGACAGACAATTTTACAGGAATGTCCCAGCCGCCGGCATCGCGCTGTCCCTCGCCCTCGCCGCGCACATTGGTCAGCAGCGTCTTGCCCAGCGCCAGTTGCGGCGCGGTCAGCAGATATTGATAGCGCAGCTCGGAGAATTTTCCGTTCAGCAAGGCCTTCAGCTCGAAATCCTGCGCCCGCATATTGGAGGCCAATGCGGACGGATCAATCAGCTTTGTCTCCAGCCGCATCGCATCGAGGCTGTTGCGTGCCAGATCAATGCCGCCTTTTGCGGTAAAGGACAGGGCAGCAGAACGCGCGTCGAAATCCAGCGCCAAAAGCCGGTCAGCGAGGCTCGCCGTGCCCTTGATCAGCAGATCGGGCGAGGCCAGCTTCTGCGCCACGCCTTCGGGCAGCACGGAGGCGGTCAGCATGCCATCATAGGCAAACAGGCCTTCCTTCGCCTCGATCGTGACTTGCGTCAGCGTTTCGTCATTGCTCAGCGCAATCAGCTCGCCGTTCCATTTCTGCCAGCTGCCGTCACCTTTCAGGGTCAACGCCAGATCGCGATCCATGCCCAGAGCACCGGCTATCACGCCACCGGCAGGGGCTGTGATTTCGGCATCGATATCAAGCTTCTGGCGTTCCGGTTCGGCATTCAGCGCGAGCAGCAATTTGTCGCCGCTGCGCGTCGTTGCGGCATCGAGACGCACCATCGCGCGACCGGCTCTGATATCGGCGGAGCCCGACAGATCGGCGAATTGCTCGCTGCCGGCAATGGCCTTTCCGAGCGCCAGATTTTCCACGCGAAAAGCGCCAACATATATGTCGAAGCCAGGGAGCAAAGGATTGTCTTCGCCGCTATCAATCAGTTCCGGCAAGCGGTCGAGCCGCGCCTTCAGGATCAGCGCGTCGGAAATATAAAGTTCGTTGAATATCCAGGCCAGCGGATTGCAGTCGACCGCCACTGTGCCGGCGGAAAAAAACTCGCCCTTGGGATCGAGCAGTTGCAGCCCCTGCACCTTGCCCTCTCCGTAAATCGATCCCTCGATTTCCGCGATCCGGATACGCAGCCCATCCTCCGGCTCCAGCGCCTCGACCTGATCAATAATGAAACGATGGCCGGAGTCGCTGTCCAGCCACATTGCCGCGCCGACCAGCCCGAGCATGACAATCGCAACCAGTCCAAGCAGGCTGCGGATGGACCAGCGCCAGATCAGCAGCTTGGTGCCCGGCCTGTCTTTGGCTTCAGCCATCTAGAATGCCTGACCCAGCGAGACATAGACCGCGACGCGCGGATCTCCCGATCGCCGGTTTATCGGCGTGCCCACGTCGATCCGGATGGGGCCGAAATCACTATAATAGCGAATGCCGAGACCGGCACCATATTGGATGCCGGAAAAATCCGGGGTGCTGCTGGAGTAAACATTGCCGGCGTCGATAAATGGTACGATGCCGAGATTGCCATCGAAAAGTCCGGTCCGCACCCGGGCTTCCAGCGAAAATTCGACGAGCGAACGGCCACCCACCGGATCATCATTGGCATCCAGTGGTCCAACGGTCTGATAGCTGTAACCGCGCACCGAGCCACCGCCCCCGGAATACAGCCGGCGGGATGGTGCGATGCTGTTGGTACCGGCACCGGCAATCGTGCCGATGCGCGTCCGGCCGGCCAGCACAATTTTACCGGAGACCGGGAAATAAGCACTGCCGTCGACCTGGGTACGCACATAGAAGAAGCTGCCGCCCTGCAGTGATGCTTCGGGAGCAACGCGGGCGCTCAACCGGAAACCACGGGTCGGATCGAGCAGGTTGTCGCTCGCATCATAGGATACCAGTCCCGGCAGGGAGGCGATAAAATAGGTCTCCGGATCGGTCGCTCCAATATCTCCGGTGACATCTGTTTCCCGCGATGCAATCAGCTCGAAACCGCCAGACCAGTTCCAGCGTTTCTGATAGAGAAGATTGCTCTGCCGCTCGATATTCGCGGCGACCGACAATGTCTCGGCATCATAAGCGGCGCTATCGACAAGGCTCAGGGCCATACGTCCGTTCAATATATTGTCGCGTCGTCGAAAGTTGTTCCGGCGGTAAACGATGCTGCCCGATTGTTCCTGGGTCCCCAGCACGCCGGTCACCCGGATCAGCCCTTCCGGCGGGAACAGATTGCGATGCTCCCAGCTGACTTCTGCGCGGACGCCTTCGCCAGTGTCATAGCCGAGCTCACCGGCCACAGTGCGCAATGGCGCAGGTGTCAGTTTTACGTCAATATCCACCGCTTCCGGGTCGTCGGCCGGCACCGGATCAATGGCGACGGTCGAAACCAGACCGGTCGCGATCAGGGCCCGGCGCAAATCTTCAACATCAGATGCCTGATAGATATCACCCGGATTGAAACGGGCAATCATCTGGACATGGTCGGCATCAAACAGCCTGGTCGGCGCCAGACCGATCGAACCGAAATTATACCGCCCGCCAGGGGTCACCTGAACTTCGAGATCGCCCAGCCGCTCGGCATGATCGATTTCCAGTTCCGGCTCGCCGGTCTTCGCAAATGGATAGCCATTTTCAGCCATCGAGACATCGATCCGGCTGATCGCTTCCATGATCCGGTCGCTGTTGACGATATCACCCGACTGCAAACCGAAGCTTTGGCGGAAATTCTCCGGATCAGGCGCAACCGCCGTTTCGAGACCGGGCAAGGCAATTGCGTCCAGCTTATATTGCGGACCCGGCTGCACCTTGATCACTACATCTACGCGCTCTGCGCCGTCAGCCTCGAAGCGGGTCTGCACGACGGCGTCATAATAGCCTTCTATCCGCAGCAGCCGCTCGACAAGATCGGCATCGCTTTGTGCGCGGCGCCGGATCTGTGCGAAATTGGCATCGTCACCGCGATATTGTTCCAGCACCGACAGAATCTCAAAGCGCGTATCAAAGGCCTCACCGATCGCCTCGGGCAATCCCTCGAAGCTGATCCCGTAGGCGGTTTCCGCCAGCGCATCGGTCGGTTGATATTCATTGAGTGACAGCTGTTCGGCCAATTGCTCGTCGACTGGCTGACCATCCTGATCGCGGGTTCCGTCTTCCGCTGCCTGCACCGGAACGCCCGTATCTTCAACATCATCCAGCACCGGCTCTGCCAACTGGTCAAGGTCGGGCCATTCGACGCCGAAATCGGGAAATTCGGTCAGCGGTTGATCCGGGTCGAGCGGCGCATCCATTTCCGCCTCATCTGGCGCGCTGGCAACCGGCTGATCTATGGTCTGCGCATGGCCCGGCCCGATGAGCGAACCCATCAGCAAAATAACCAGCATGCCAAGGCAGCAACGATATGCGGTCAGACCCATTGCCGATCTCTTTAGCGGTGGATGAATCGCGATGCCAACGAATAAGAGCGTTTTACTGACAAGCGTTTCATTTCCCGGGATATTCCGTCCAGCCAGCATGTGTCTGCCAATTTCACAGATCATTTTAACCGCATATTAACCATGTTGCGCCATATTTCAGCCCATAGGAATCAGACGCTTGTGTCTGGTCGGCAATCGTTCGACAGGATCGTTAGAAATGTCCAATATGCGCGTAATTTTGCTCGAAGCGGCCATGGTCGCCGGTGTTTTGATGACGGGGTTGTCAGCCTCCCATATTGCCCATGCGGCGACATCATCGGCCAGTGCTGAGAACGCGGTCACCGATCCGCGGGCGAATGTGAAAATCGACAGTTCGATCATGATTGAACGCACGCAAATAGCGGAAACCGGCGAAACCGTTACCCATCTGCTCAACCCGGTGACGGTCAAGGTCGTGCCCGGCGACAAGCTGCTGGTCACCAACAGCTATCGCAATGCGGGGGACGAGGCGGTGACCGGCTTTGTGCTCAACAATCCGGTCCCTCAAGCCGTCAGCTTCACCGAGGCGCTTGAAGACTGGGCGCTGGTATCGGTCGATGGTGGCCAGATTTTCGGCCAATTGTCTGCGCTGAGCGTAACGGATGCGACACAGGAGTCCCGTCCGGCGGTAGCTGCTGATGTCACCCATATCCGCTGGGTGCTGCCGTCGCCAATCGAGCCAGGCGCAACCGGCGAACTGCGTTATCGCGGAAGCGTCAAATAGAAGCGCGATCCGCTTTTACCCGCCTTCGCATTCCCAAAGCACATCGCCGACTCCGATCAGCCGCGCCAGCCGCGATAGTTCCGCTACCAGCCTGTTCTGCCGCGTAGTCGATCCGCGCACCCCCGGTTCGGGCCAATATTGCGTGACTCGCAAATGACCCGCCGACCGGTCTGCCTTGATTTCGATCCGGCCGACGAAACGGTCGCGCTCCAATATCGGATAGACATAATAGCCCCATTGCCGCTGCGCTGCGGGCACGAACATCTCGTTGCGATAGTGAAAGCCGAATAATGTCAGCAACCGGCTACGGTCGCGCACGGCCGGGTCGAACGGATTGACTATGCGCAGGCGCGCAGAAGGCTCCGGCGTGCTCGACAAGCGCGTCTCGATATCGGGCGGTGCCAGCGCCTTGAGCCACTGCCCCTCGTAATTCTCCACCTCAACCGTAACATTGTCTGTCGCCGATTGTGCCCAGAGCCGCGTTTCTTTTGCATCGACAGCGCCCCAGAAACGCTGGATTTCTCCGGGCGAAGCGAAGGCCAGCCGGTCCAGTGCATTGCGGCACAGCCAGTCAATCTGGTCGGCGTCTTCATGCACAGTTTCGCGATGACGGACCGGGATCACCCGCTCGCTGAGGTCGTAATATTTGTTGAAGTTGACGCGGTGGGAGGTGGCCAGTTCGCCGGCATACCAGAGCTGGTCCATCACTCTTTTGTGCGGTGGACGGTCCCACATCTGTTTCTTGCCCTTGACCTTGGTGTCAAACGCCTGGGTGGACAGCGGGCCTTCTGCGGCGATCCTGGCCTTGATCTCGTCCGCCCCAATTTCAGACACCGCCTTTTTAAAGGAAGCATAGCCAGCGACCTTGTCCCCCAGACGCCGGAATTGGCGCTGCCACATCGGGTAAAATTCCATCGGCAGGACCGAGGCGTCATGGGTAAAATGCTCGAACACCGCCCTGTCCTCGCCCAGCAACCGGTCGAGCATCGGTTCGCGGTAATTCTGGTTGCGGCTCCACAGGATATGATGGTGGGCGCGGGTGACATTCTGGATCGTGTCGAGCTGGACATAGCCGAGGCGGCGGATCATCTCCGGCAGGTCCAGCGGACCGGTCGGGGTATCGGACAATCCCTGCGATTGCAGCCAGAGCCAGCGCGCCTGCCGGTTGCTGATCCGCAGCGCCATCAGACCGCGGTGGTTTCGATATGCGCGACTTTCCGGTCCCGCCGGGTCGCCAATATACAACCGATGACGATCATGACCGCTCCAGACACCGTGGTCAGTGTGATCGGCTCGCGGAAAAACAGCCAGCCGAAAATCGCCGCCCAGATGAAGGCGCTATATTCGAGATTGATCAGATTCTGCGCTTCGGCCCGCGCATAGCCCCAGGCGATGAACAACGAGGAGATAATAGAGAATATGGCGGCAGCGCCGATATAGGGCATCGACTGCACATCCGGAACAACGGCGAAAAAAGGCGCGAGCAGAAGGAAGGACGTGCCGACGACGAGATTTTGCGCAAAGCTGATCTCGATCGGACCCGCCAGCAGCGCCTGCTGCCGCTGGATCACCAGATTGCCGGCATAGAGCACCGCCGACACCAGAATCGCGCCGATGCCGAGCAGCGCTTCCTTTTCAAATGTACCGCTCGCCCGGCCCCAGGCGATGACCAAAACGCCGGCGAAGCCGAGCACGGACGCATAGATGGCGTTGCGGTGGATGGTCTCGCCGAGAAACACCGCGGCGAGATAGAGCGCTATAATCGGCGCGATGAAGGACAATGCAATGGCTTCGGCTAGCGGCACCCGCGCCAGGCCCCAGAAAAACAGATAGGACATGAAGACGATGATGATACCGCGCTGCAGATGGACCTTGCGCGCGGCTTTCCCCGGCATTCTCGGGCGGCGTGCAAGAAAGACCACCGAAACGATCACAAACGCCAGCAGGACCCGCCAGAGTATGGCGTTATAGGCGCCAAGCTCGATCGACAGGCTCTTCATCGCGACATCCATCATCGCGAATGTGAGCAGGCCGAACAGCACCGATCCTGCTGGCAGCAGCAAGGGCGCATTTTCCGACTGGGTATCGGCGGATATCAGATCGGGCATAATTCATTCCATCAGCATGATGCTGTTGCAGTCCCGGTGCTTCGACAGGCTCAGCACGAACGGATATTTGTGGCGCCCCTGCTTATCCACTCGCCACTCTAAATGGCAAGCGGGATCAGAGACCCATTTGACGGACCGCCAGATCGCGCATGATCTCTTCCGAGCCGCCGCCGATCGCCATGACCTTGACCTCGCGGTAGAAACGCTCGACCGGATTGCCGCGCAGATAGCCGGCCCCGCCGAGAATCTGCATGGCTTCACTGGCGCAGAACTCGAGATCCTTAGTGGCGCTGAACTTGGCCTTGCAGATTTGCGCGACCGGCATTTCGCCCTGATCGGCGAGCCAGCAGATCTGGCTCAGCCAGCCGTCGAGGCGATCGACGCGCGCCGACATATCGGCGATTTTGTGGCGTATTACCTGATGTTTGATCATCGGCTTGCCGAACGTCTCGCGCTGCTGGGCATAGTCGATCGAATATTCGAGCAATACGCGCATCATGCCGAGCGACTGGGCTACCATGCCGAGCCGTTCGTGGTTGAAATTGTGCATGATCTGGATGAAGCCGCGGCCTTCCTCGCCGAGCATATTCTCTGCCGGAACCCGTACCTCGTCAAAATAGAGCGAGGCCTGATCCGAGGCCCACCAGCCCATTTTCTTGTCGAGCGCGGTGCGCGAGAAGCCCTCGGCGTCGGCATCGACCAGAAACAGCGAAATGCCGTTCAGGCCCTCGCCACCGGTGCGCGCGCCGATGACATAATGGTCGGCGGTCATGCCGCCGGTGATGAAGGTCTTGGCCCCGTTGATCACCCAGTGATTGCCGTCCTGCCGCGCGGTGGTCTGCATATTGGCGACGTCCGATCCGCCACCCGGTTCGGTGATGCCAAGACTGGACCCCTTTTTGCCGAGCACGATATCTTTCAGGATGCGGTCCTTGATATCCTGAGAGGCCAGTTTGTGGATCGGGCCGATCGAGATCGACCGGCCGCCGAGCGCCGCCAGCGTGCCACCATTATGCGCTCTTGCCGCTTCCTCGCCCCAGGCCGCGCGCATGAAAATATCGTCCATGCCGAGCCCGCCATATTTTTCGTCAACGCCAAAGCCCCAGACGCCGAGCGCACCGGCTTTTTCGTGAACCTCCCAGGGGATTTCGCCCGCTTCGTCCCACTCATTGGCGAACGGCTGCAATTCACTTTCGGCAAAGCGGCGGCAGGTTTCGCGGAACTGGCGACGTTCGTCATTATAAAAGGGGCGTAGCATCTGTCTCTCTCCTGGCGATTTAATCGTCTGATTAAACTTCTATCGCCTCCAGTGCGGAACGCAAGGGAGATGGCAGAGAAACCGGTCGTCTTGTGGCACGGTCGACATAGACATGGGTGAAGCTGCCCGCCGCCGAAGCAACGTCCTCATCACCGCGAAACAGGCCGACACCATAAGTGACACTGCTGTTGCCGAGCCGGTCGACCCGGATCCGCGCCATCACCTCGTCGGGAAAGGCGATCGGTGCGAAATAGTCGCAGCTGGTGTTCACCACCAGACCGATGGTCTCGCCACCGGTAATGTCGAGAGCGCCCTGCTCCACCAAATAGCGGTTTACCGCGGTGTCGAACCAGAAATAATAGATCGCGTTGTTGACGTGGCCATAAGGATCATTGTCGTTCCAGCGGGTGGTTATCGCAGAGCCGGTGCGATAATCGCTCCTTACCGGTGGTTCCGCCCTCGGGCTTTTACCAGGCGGCATCATAGATCCTTTGCGCGTCGGCCAGCGTCACTTCTCTCGGATTATTGTCGAGCAGACGCGTCTGCAACATTGCCGCTTCGGCCAGTTCGGTCGTGGCGTCCCGAGCAATGCCGATGTCGCGCAATTTACGTGGGGCCTTCACGCTCACCGCCAGCGCTTCGAGAAAGTCGATCAATTGCTGCGCTCGCGCCTCGCTGCTGTTTTCGCTGCCGCGCGGGATATCCAGCGCGTCGGCGAGTTCCGCATAAAGCGGAGCGGCGGCCTCGAGATTATATTGCATGACATGAGGCATGACCAAGGCGTTGGAGAGGCCGTGCGGTATATGATAAATGCCGCCGAGCGGATAGGCGAGCGCGTGGATCGCACCTACGGGTGAATTGGCAAAGGCTTGGCCGGCGAGCATCGAACCGCGCAGCATAGCTTCGCGGGCGACCATATTGCTGCCGTCAGAACAAGCAGTCTCGATATGGGCGGTGAGCAATTTCAGCGCCTCGATCGCCAGCATGTCGGAGACTGGATTCTTGCCGTTGCGGCTGGTGTAGGACTCAACCGCATGAACCATTGCGTCGATGCCGGTAGCGGCAGTCACATTCGCAGGAAGGCCAAGGGTCAGCGCCGGGTCAAGCAGCGCGACATCGGCAACAAGATGCGGCGAGATGATACCCGCCTTGGTGGTTTCTCCGGTGGTCAGAATCGAAATGGCAGTGACTTCCGAACCGGTGCCCGAGGTCGTCGGGATCAAAATGGTCGGCAAGCCTTTGCGCTCCAGCAGGCCGATGCCGTAAATATCTGCAAGCGGCTGGGCACCGTCTACCGCGAGCGCAGCGACCACCTTGGCGGTGTCGAGCGAACTGCCGCCGCCGAGGCCAATAACGATATCAACGCCGGCTGATTTGGCGGCTTCGATGGCTTGCAACACAATCGCTTCCGGCGGATCGGCAACCACCTCATCGAAAATCGCAACCTCGAGACCGGCTGCACGCAGGGTCTGCTCAACCGGAGCGATCAAGCCCGCGTTCACAATGCCCTTGTCGGTGACGATCATCGGCCTGGACGCCCGCAAGGCGGCAATCTGTCCCGGCAGTTCGGCAAGACAGCCTTCGCCAAAGTGAAGCACGGGGACGGTCTGGAATATAAAGTTTTTCATAGCATCTATCTTTCGCACCAATGGTCCAGCCGCGCAATAAAAAGGGGCCGGAAAACCGGCCCCTTTTCATCTGGCGACTATTTGTCACCGAATTTCTGTTTGCGTCTAGAACTTGCCGCGCAGGGTCAGACCATACATCCGTGGTTCCTGGATGAAGGCAGACCGTGAACCGGAGCGCAAGACCGTGTTGAACGTAACACCGCGCGTGATTTCATTGGTCAGGTTGGTAACCCAGGCTTCAATGCCCCATGCGCCGTCAATTTCACCGAGACCGGCACGCATGTTGATCTTGACGGTACCGTCCTGAACATCAAATGGCACTGGCGTCCGCGTTGACAGATCGGCTGGATCAAAGGCTTGCGTTGACGTCCGGCGATCGCTTTCCATCCGGATCTGTCCGTTGACGAAGAAATTCAGGCTGTTGCCAATGTCACGATCATAGGTTGCGCCCATGATACCCACCCATTTCGGAGCGTTGGTCAGTGAATTGCCGCACAGGCTGAGAACATTGTCAGAGGTTTGCGTTCCTGCACAATTATCCGGATATCTGGCATTGGTGTATGTCAGTCCGCCGTTAACCGTCAGATGGTCGCTCGGGCGAAGAACCGTTTCAATTTCCACGCCGGTTGATTTGGCAAGCGGAACGTTAAACGTCGTGAACTGTGCGCCAGTGAATTCCAGAACCTGGAAGTTTGTGAATTCCTCATGGAAGCCGGCAACGTTCAGAGTTACCGCATTGTCGAGGAACTTGGCTTTCAGACCGACTTCATAAGCATCCACTTCTTCCGAAGCAAAGCGCGGATCAGCGCCACCGGATGCAGCCGTCGAGTCGAGGTTGAAGCCACCCGATTTATAGCCATGCGTGAAGCTGGCATAAACGGTCACAGGCGAAGCAAATTCATAGCTCACTTTACCGGTATAGATCAGCTCTTCATCGCTAAACGTGCTGTCGAAAGGCCGTGGCAGCGGGAATGGAATTGCGTCCGTTCCGATTGCCGGCGCCAGGAATGCAAAGCAACCCAGTCCAAAAACATTGGAGATCAAAGGCGACGCGACATTGCCGGCGCCGATTTGACCCAATGTGGCAGGGCAGAGCGTGTTGTTGGTCGCTGACTGAGTGAACGAACCGTCTTTGCTTTCATCCGAATAGCGCAGGCCCAGTGTCAACTTCAGACCCTCGGCCACTTCCAGAGTGTTGTGGGTAAAGACCGACCAGCTTTTGCTGCTTTGCTCATAGGAATTTGAGGTCCGCATCGTTGCCGGATCAACACCGGTCAGATTCTGCAGCGGTGTCGCGCCGAGGAAAGTCTCGCCGTTGCCGTAGAAGTCAATATTGGCAGGATTAAGCGTTCCGCCACCCGTTCCGGCTGCCAGCAACGCGCCGACAAGACGGTCATAATCCGTACCCAGGCCGAAATTGACCGTCTGCGAGATATCCTCTGTGGAATAATAACCACCGACCATCCAGCTGAGTGCGCCGCCGAGTGCTTCACCCTGCAGACGCAGTTCGTGGGTCATTGTATCAATCGCGGTACCGCCACCTGGCAATACGTTGAACACATCGAGACCCGAGAAATCCGAATCATAGGCTTCTTCCGCACGGAATTCGCGATAGGAACCGATGTAGATCAGGTCTGCAGTGTCGCTGATCGGGAATTCGATTTCGCCGGTCACACCCCATTGATCATTGGATGGATCTGCTCTCATATCGGACGTTGCGACACGGTTTTCCACCGCGCGCTGCATGGCTACCGTATCAAACGGGCTCACCGCAACATCAGGAGCGGACATGCCGCCACGTGCGCCAAGGCCTACAGCGCCGAACAGGCCGAATGTTTCGACCGGAGATTGCTGGACTTCGATTGCGGCACAGCAGCTTGCCGTGCTCTTGGAATAATCCGCAATCAGGCGACCACGGATGCCGCTGTCATTCTCGAAGCCAAGCTGGCCGCGAAGAAGATACTGATCGGTGTTGTTGGAATCGCCAACGCTGTTGCCGGCGCTGTCGATGATATCAACATAACCGTCACGTTTCCGATAGGCACCGGTAACGCGCAGCGCCAGAGTGTCCTCGATAAGGGGAGCGTTGATCGCGCCCTGGACGCTCATATGGTCAAAATTGCCATAGGTCGCGTTTACGAAGCCGCCAAAATCGTTGAGGTCAGGCCGGACGTTGGTGATGTTCAAGGCACCCGCCGACGTGTTCCGTCCGAACTAAAGTACCCTGTGGGCCGCGAAGAACTTCGACGCGTTCAACGTCGACAAATTCGCCGAGCGCAACGCCCGGGCGTGACTGATAGGCACCGTCTACGAAGATACCGACGGCTGATTCAAAGCCGATGTTGTTGGAAGTCGTACCAACACCGCGAATACGAAGAACAACCGTTCCGGAAGCCGTTTGCGCGTTGGAGGTAGAGAAGCTGGAGGATACGCTACCGATGTTCTGCACGTTTACCACGCCCTGCTGCTCGAGCTGGGCCGGGCTGACCGCGGTTACGGCGATAGGAATGTCTTGAACATCTTCTGCGCGGCGGGTTGCCGTCACGATGATTACATTGTCGTCGAAGCTTTCGACTTCTTGCGCTGCGTCCTGCGCGAAAGCGGGGGTGGTCATGGCAGTGCTACAAAGCGCTGTCATGAGGATTTTATTGATCGTTTTCATATATATATTCTCCCGTTGAGCTTGCTGCCGTTATCGCCAATTTCCTGGGGGGATGGCTTGTGTTTACGTCAGCTGCGGATGGGTCAGTCGTTTAATTGCGCCATTAAATCAAGCGGAGAAGGGCAGATACAGGCCGATTCTGCGGCAATGTTGCAAATATGTAACAATCGCTGCGGGTCAAAAAGACCGGATATCGGTTTCTACCCGTGGGGAGATGTTAAAATAACACATGAATCATTCGCCCTGGTGACACTGCGCGGCGTGATTCGCAGCTGTTCTAGCGAAAACAGCGAAACCGACGAAAAGGGTGTAACGCTGGTTCCAGGCAAGACAGACGACAAGAATAGCTCACCCGCCCGGTCTCTATCTGATCCGTTCGCCGGTCGCTTATTAATCAGCAGGCACGGATATTGTCCTGACATCACGCCCGGTGAATCCCGGTATTGATCCGGGAACACGAGAGACCGGACGTGCCGCCCTCTCCTGTGAATAGCTGGAGCTGCCGAGACCGGCGCTGCACTAGAACTTGCTGCGCAGGGTCAGTCCGTAGCTGCGCGGTTCCTGAACAAAGACCGACTGCGAACCGGACCGCAAGATCGTCGCAAAAGTGACACCGCGGGTCACTTCGTTGGTCAGATTGGTCACAAAGACTTCGATGCCCCAGGCTTCGTCCTGGCTGCCGATTCCCGCGCGCAGGTTGATTTTGATATTGCTGTCCTGAACGACGAATGGAAGCGCGGTCAGATTAGTGGGATCGATGGCCTGGGTCGATGTGCGGCGATCACCCTCGAACCGGACCTGTCCGTTGAGGAAATATTCAAGATCCTCGCCAAGGTCATTGGCGTAGGTAGCGCCCGCTATGCCGACATATTCCGGAGCGTTGGTCAGCGAATTGCCACATAGAGCCAGCACATTGACACTGGTCTGGGTGCCAGCGCAATCATCGGGATAATGGGCATCGGTATAGGTCAGCGCGGCGTTTACCGTGAAATGATCACTCGGTCGAAGCGTCGTTTCTATTTCCAGACCCTGGGTAACGGCTTTGGGTACATTAAAGGGCCGGAACTGGGTGCCGGTATATTCCAGAACCTGAAAGTTCGAAAATTCCTCGCGGAAAGCTGCCAAATTTAACGTAATGGAATCGTCCAGAAATTTGGCTTTCAGGCCAATTTCATAGGCATCGACTTCTTCCGACTGGAAGCGCGGATCGCTGCCCCCGACAGCAGCGGTGGAATCGAGATTCAGACCCCCCGATTTATAGCCATGGGTAAAGCTGGCATAAATGTTGACCGGATCGGCGAAGGCATAGGACACTTTGCCGGTGTAGATCAGTTCGCTATCGCTGAACTTGCTGTTGAACGTGCGCGGCGTTGGCAACACAGCTGCATAGGGCGCATCGGCCGGTGCCGTGAAGGCAAAGCAACCTAGGGCAAACAACGCGTTCTGAAGCGGATCAGGCAGGCCGCTCAAAGCGCCGCCAGGAGAAATCTGCCCAACCATCGCCGGACAGACAGAATTACTTGTCCCGCCGCTGGCGAAGCTGCCGTCCTTGCTTTCGTCAGAATAGCGCAAGCCTATCGTCAGCTTCAGCCCTTCGGCGACTTCCAGCACATTATGCGTGAAGATCGACCAGCTTTCGCTATTTTGCGCATATCTGTTGGTGTTGGTGATGGTTGCCGGATCAAAGCCCGTGATATTCTGAAGCGGTGTGGCGCCCAGGAAAATCGGACTGAGCGGATCAAGAGTGGCTCCACCGGTGGCGCCGGCGAGCGTCGCCCCGACAACCCGATCATAATCCGCCCCCAGAGCAAAAGAAATATCCTGGCTAATGTCTTCATTGGCGTAATAGCCACCGACAAGCCAGTTCAGCGCACCGCCGAACAAATCGCCCTGAACCCGTATTTCGTGAGTCATGGTTTCAATGGCCGTGCGGTTGTTCGTCACGTTGAACAGATCGAGATCCGAGAAATCATTGTCATAGGACTCGGTGGCATCATATTCCCGATAGGAACCGATGTAGATCAGGTTGGTGTCGTCGCCGAGTGACACCTCGATCTCGCCGGTAACGCCCCATTGGTCAAAACGCGTCCGGGGAGCAAAGCTGGCGGTCGAAATGAGATTGTCGGCTGCGATTCCCGCTGTGGTTGTGTCGAAAGGGTTCACAGCAACGTCCGGCGCGGCCATGCCACCGCGAGGTCCAAGCCCGACAGCCGCGAGCAAGCCAGAGGTTTCGAGCGGCGATTGCAGGACTTCTATCGCGGCACAGCAACCGGCCGTGCTCTTCGAATGGTCGGCGATCAGCCTTCCCTTGATCCCGCTGTCGGTTTCAAAACCAAGCTGACCCCGGACGAGATATTGGTCCGTGCCGTTCGATTCGCCGATTTTGCTACCGCTGCCATCGACAACGGTCACATAGCCGTCACGCTCGCGATAGGCACCGGTGACCCGTAGCGCCAGTTTATCCTCGACGATCGGCACGTTTACCGCGCCCTGCACACCCATCAGATCACGATTGCCGTAGGTAGCGTTAGCAAAACCGCCAAATTCGTCCAGGTCCGGCCGGACGTTGATAATATTCAGAGCACCTGCAGAGGTGTTCCGACCAAAGAGCGTTCCCTGCGGACCGCGCAAAACCTCGACGCGTTCGACATCGACAAATTCGGAAAGCGCGACACCGGGTCGGGATTGATAGGCACCGTCGATGAAAATGCCGACCGCCGATTCAAAACCGATATTGTTGGAGGTCGTACCGACGCCGCGAATACGCAGCACCACCGAACCGGAGGCCAACTGGGCATTTGATACCGAGAAACTGGGGGATATATTGGTGATTTGACCGACATTGACAACACCCTGGCGTTCGAGCTCGACCGGGCTGATCGCGGTAACGGCGAGAGGAATGTCCTGAACATCCTGCGCGCGGCGGGTGGCCGTCACGATGATGACATTGTCCTCGAAAGTTTCGCCCTCCTGCACGCTGTCCTGCGCGATCGCGGGCGTTGTCAGGGCGGTTGCGCAAAGCGCGGCCGCGAGCAGTTTGTTTACTCTGTTCACTAATATTCTCCGGTAGAAAGCCCTGTCGCCTTTTTTTAAATGCGTACAGGGAGGGGGATGACTTTCTCCTTTTAGATCGATTTCCTTGATATTAAGTTTACCATCGGCCCTCAATCGAACGATGGACGACGGCGTGGCGCGATCCAGGAAGCATCCATGGCCAAATAGGCCGATGACAGGAGATTCGGACCGGCCGCGTATGAAGAAGCCGCTGCTTGGCCGCTTGTCCGCCGGCGTTACACTCTGCAGCCGAAATCGCTCTTGGCGACGCACGCCGTCGCCGCTAGAGGAAGGAGAAACATAATTTTAAGGACAATCAATGCCCCAACTCATCCTGCTTCGTCATGGCCAGTCGCAATGGAATCTCGAGAATCGTTTCACCGGCTGGTGGGATGTCGATGTTACCGAGAAGGGTATAGAAGAAGCCAAGGCCGCAGGGCAGCTGATGAAAGAACGCGGCATTGACCCGAATGTCTGCTTTACCAGTGTCCAGACACGGGCGATCAAGACGCTCAACCTCGCGCTCGAAGAAATGGGCCGCCTCTGGCTTCCAGTGGAGAAAAACTATCGCCTCAACGAGCGCCATTATGGCGGACTCACTGGTCTCAACAAGCAGGAAACGCGCGATAAGCACGGCGACGAGCAGGTCCATATCTGGCGGCGCAGTTTTGATACGCCACCCCCGCCAATGGCGTCGGACAGCCCGTATCAAATGTCCAACGACCCGCGCTACAAAGGCATCGAAGTTCCGTCGACAGAAAGCTTGAAAGACACGATCGCGCGAGTGCTACCTTACTGGAAGAGCCGGATCGCACCGGAATTGCAAAATGGCAAAAAAGTCCTGATCTCGGCGCATGGCAATAGTCTGCGGGCGCTGGTCAAGCATCTCTCCAAGATCCCGGATGACGAGATTACCAGCCTCGAAATCCCGACCGGCCAACCCATTGTCTATGAGCTGGACGACGATCTGAACGAGATCGAGCGCTATTATCTTTCCGAGCGAGACGCCTGATCCGGAAAGAGCCGGATCATCATTCCGGCTTGTCCTTGACGCGGTACATCGCGGCGTCGGCGCGCGACATAAGCCCTTCGACCGTATCTTTCGGACCCACAAAACAATAGCCTATCGCCGCGCTGACCGGTAATTTCTTGCCGTTAAAGCTGTAGTTTTCGGCCGCAAACTGGCCCGCCAGAGAAGCGATCTTGTCGACCACCCTGTCGCTGTCGAGATTATCCAGCAACAGACAAAATTCATCGCCGCCAATGCGCGCCGTTACGTCCGATGTCCGGGTATTGATTCTCAATATCTCTCCCAGCCGCACGAGCAATGCATCACCGGCAGCGTGGCCATGTTCATCATTGATCGCCTTCAAATTGTCGACGTCGAGAAACAGCACGGCGCAATTGTCTCCATAGCGCTGGCATCGCGAAATACGGCTTTCCAGACTGTCTATGAAATATCTGCGGTTACCAAGTCCGGTCAGCTCATCGTAATAAGCACGGCGCTTCATTTCCGAAAGCTCTTCTTTTAGCGCAACTATTTCCGTCTGAAGCGAATGGCAATTGTGACATGTAGGATTACTGGTCGCATCGAGATGTTGCATATAAACCGTGCCCCTTTTCACTTTCAAAATCTATATTTATATCTACTTGAATACACAACATAATTATTTATTTTCACACTATGCACCCCTGTCCTATATTATAGAAATCCTGCAGCGAGCGGCGACACAGCCCTTGTGCAGCGAAATGTCCGCCCAACAATATGTGTCATTGCGTCCGCACCATTTCATGACTAAACCGCATTGCTTCCGTAGCATTTGTCAGGGACGAAAATGGCCGAAGCATCTCCTCCTATTGGTATTATCATGGGTAGCCAGTCCGACTGGGCCACGATGAAACTTGGCAGCGACATATTGGATCAGCTGCAGGTACCGCATGAACAGAAGATCGTGTCGGCGCATCGGACGCCCGGGCGCCTGTACGATTATGCCACCTCGGCAACAGAGCGCGGATTGCAGGTGATTATTGCCGGCGCCGGCGGCGCGGCGCATCTGCCCGGCATGGTCGCTTCGATGACCCGGGTGCCTGTGCTCGGCGTACCGATCCAGTCGAAGGCATTGAGCGGTATGGACAGCCTGCTGTCGATCGCGCAGATGCCCGCAGGTATTCCTGTCGGCACCTTGGCCATTGGCGACGCCGGAGCAAAAAATGCGGCGCTTTTGGCGGCCGCTATTCTGGCCAATAATGATCCGGCGCTGGCCGAACGACTTGACGCGTGGCGCGCGGCACAAACCAGCGCCGTCGCCGACCAACCCGAATAAGCAGAGGCTATGAAGACACTTCCTCCCGGATCAACCATTGGTATATTGGGCGGCGGCCAGCTCGGCCGGATGCTGAGCGTGGCAGCGGCACAGCTAGGCTATCGCTGTCATATCTATGCGCCGGATACGAACAGCGTTGCAGCCGAAGTGGCTGCAGAATTTACGTGCGCGCAAGATGACGATGTCGCCTCCCTGACCCGCTTTGCCGAAGCCTGTGATGTGATTACCTTCGAATTTGAAAATGTGCCGGTCGATCCGCTGCACCAGATCGAAACCTGCGCGCCACTGCATCCTCCGATTGCCGCGCTGGACATAGCGCAGAACCGGATTGCGGAGAAGAATTTCGCTCGCAACCATGGCGGCACCACTGCCCCCTTTGCCGAAGTCACTGATCGCGCCGCGCTCGACAGGGCCATTGCCGAGATCGGTGCACCCGCAATCCTCAAAACCATCCGCATGGGCTATGACGGCAAGGGCCAGTCGCGCATCCGGCCGGGTGACGATCTTGACCAGCATTGGGACGCCGTGGCGCATCAGCCTTGCGTTGCCGAGGGGTTTGTCACCTTCGATCATGAATTTTCGGTGATATTGGTGCGCGGCCAGGATGGCGAGATCCGCTTCTGGGACACGCCCCATAATGTTCATGTAGACGGCATATTGTCGATTTCGACTGCGCCCGCGCCAACAGAAATACTGGAACAGCAGGACGACGCCCGCGCGCTTGCCGCCAAAATGGCCGAGGCGATGGATTATGTCGGCGTGCTCACCTGTGAATTTTTTGCCACCAGCGAGGGCCCGGTGTTCAACGAGATGGCACCGCGCGTGCACAATAGCGGCCACTGGACGACCGAAGGGGCGGTCACCAGCCAGTTTGAAAATCATATCAGAGCGATTTGCGGATTGCCGCTGGGCGACACCGGACTGGCCGCTAAAAAAGTCGAGATGCACAATTTGATCGGAGCGGAGGCGGACGACTGGCAGAGCCTGTTATCAGACGGCGCCAACCACCTCCATCTCTACGGCAAGGGCGAGAGCCGGCCGGGTCGCAAAATGGGTCATGTTACCAAATTATATTTCTAATTTGCAGTCTGCCGGAACTGCGCTAGGCGTCGCGCATGAACCATCCTGAAATCATTCTCTTTCTCGCCCGCGCCGACAATGGCGTGATCGGCGACGGCGACAGCATTCCCTGGCGCTTGCCGGAAGACCAGCGGCGTTTCAAGTCGATGACCATGGGCAAGCCGATGATCATGGGCCGCAAGACATTTGACAGCCTGCCCGGTATGTTGCCCGGACGCCGCCATATCGTTTTGACTCGTGACGCGGAATGGGAAGCCGATGATGCAGAGATCGCGGACAGCGTTGAAAGCGCTCTGAAAATAGCCAATTCGCCGCATATCGCGGTGATCGGCGGCGCGGAAATCTACAAGGCCTTTCTCGAAAGAGCCGACCGGATCGAACTGACCGAAGTGCATATCGCGCCAGAGGGCGATATCAAGATGCCTGCCTTTGACGATTCTGTCTGGGAAGAAGTGGCACGCGAGGCTCATGGTGCGAAAAATGGCAAGCCCGGCTATAGTTTCGTGACCCTGAAAAGGAAAAACGGATGAAGAAATTCCTGCTGACGTTATTGGGGCTCGTGGCGATATTGCTCGCTGCCTTCCTGATTTTTGCGCCAGCGGAGTTTGAGAAGCAGACCAATATGGTCGACGGCAAGCCGCTGCCGGAGATTCGCGCCGAAGCACAGAAATTGCACGACAGCCTGATGATCGTCGACCTGCACGGCGACACATTGCTGTGGAAGCGCAAGATTACCGATAGTGTGGATCGTGGACATATCGATCTCGACCGGATGGAAGCCGGCAATGTCGGGCTGCAGGTTTTTTCCAGCGTGACCAAGACGCCCAAAGGGCAAAATTACGACAGCAACAGCGGCGATACCGACAATATTACCCTGCTCGCGATCACCCAGTTGCAGCCCATGCGGACGTGGTTTTCCTTGCTCGAGCGGCAGCTTTATCATGCGCAGAAACTGGACAAGGCCGTTGCCGTCTCCGGCGGACGTCTCGCTTCGATCAGCGAGCCCGAGGATCTCGACCGGCTCGACAAATCAATCGGCGTATTGTTTTCCGCCGAGGGGCTGCAGACGCTGGAAGGTGATCGCGCCAATCTGAAGAAACTCTATGCTTCGGGCATGCGCATGGCGGGGATGGTGCATTTTTTCGATAATGAACTGGCCGGGTCGATGCATGGCATTGAAAAGGGTGGGCTAACCGATTTCGGCCGGACCATCGTTCGCGACATGGAATCGATGGGTATGATCGTCGATATCGCCCATTCGAGCCACGCGACCGTTGCCGACATATTGAAAATGGCGAAACGCCCCGTGGTTTCCAGCCATGGCGGCGTGCAAGCGGTGTGCGGGGTCAACCGCAATCTGACCGACGCGGAGATCAAGGGCGTGGCCGCGACCGGCGGGGTGATCGGGCTGGGCTATTGGGACGGCGCGATGTGCGACACCGATCCGGCGACCGTCGCCAAAGCCGCGAAACATGTGCGTGATCTGGTCGGGATTGACTATGTCGCGCTCGGTGGAGATTTTGACGGCGCGGTCACGACGCGCTTTGACACCAGCGGTATTGTCCAGATCACCCAGGCGTTGATGGACGCCGGGTTCAGCGAAGCGGAAATCCGGGCGGTGATGGGGCTGAATGCCTTGCGGGTGATCAAGGCAGGACTGGTTCCAATGGCGGACACGAACGCGCCGGCGAAGTCCGGTAATGACGCGCGCACTTCCGAAGCAGGTTAGATACCGGCCAAAGCTGGCATGACGAACTTGTTGAATGAAATGCAAAATCCCGCAATAGCGATTCGATGATCAGACTGAACGGACATGACCGGATCGAGGGCGACCTGCGCGGGGCGATTATCGCGCTGGGCAATTTTGACGGATTCCATTTCGGCCATCAGGCGGTCGCCGGCAAGGCGCTGAGCTGGGCGCGGGACGAAGGCCGCCCGGCGATAATCGCGACATTCGACCCGCATCCGGTGCGCTTTTTCAAGCCCGATGTTGCCCCCTTCCGGCTGACCAATCTGGACCAGCGCCAGCGGCTGTTCGCCGATGCCGGGGCCAGCGCGATGCTGGTGTTCGCCTTTGATGCCGGACTGGCGAGCACGACGGCAGAGGATTTTATCGCCAAGCTGCTGGTCGAGCGTTTTGGCGCGGCCGGCGTGGTTACCGGTGCGGACTTTACCTTCGGCAAGGGCGCAAAGGGCAATATAGCGATGCTGCACGACGTCGGTGCACTGCACGGGCTGAAAAGCGAAGCGGTCAGCCCGATCAGCGACAGCGATGATGTGATCTCCTCCAGCCGGATTCGTGCTGCGTTGAAAGAGGGCCATTGCGAGGAAGCCAATCGTCTGCTCACTCGCCCGTTCGCGATCCGCGGCGAAGTGATCCACGGCGACAAGAACGGCCGGATTCTCGGCTATCCCACCGCCAATATCGATATCGGCCAATATCTGCGGCCGAAATACGGGATTTATGCGGTGAAGGGCCGCCTGCCCGATGGCCGGGTGCTGAATGGCGCGGCGAGCCTGGGCGTGCGCCCGATGTTCGACCCGCCGAAGGAATTGCTCGAGCCTTTTTTCTTTGATTTCAGCGAAGATCTTTACGGCCAGACGATCGAGGTCGAGCTGCACCACTTCATGCGCGGAGAAGAGAAATTCGATGATCTCGATGCGCTGAAGGTGCAGATGGAGAAGGATTGCGACAGGGCGCGGGAATTGCTGGCTTAGGCGAGCGGAGGGGCGTGAGAGTATCTGCCGTTCGTCCTGAGCCTGTCGAAGGACGCGTCAAGCCGATGGAGGTCCTTCGACAAGCTCAGGACGAACGGTTTTAGGGCAACCTGATGAAGCTATCCCATCTCCCGTTGTGGTGAGCCTGTCGAGCCACCTCTCAAGGCCATAAGCGCCGTTGAGCTGCGCGCGCCCTTCGTCGGGACAAATGGTTGGGTCACCGGTGTAAAACCATGCTTGCACACGCTCGCAACCTCCCCTAATCCCCGCGATCATGACCGATCCCAAAGCAGATTATAAAGACACGGTTTTCCTGCCGAAAACCGATTTCCCGATGAAGGCTGGCCTTGCGAACAAGGAACCGGCTATTCTGGAGCGCTGGCAGAAGATTGGCCTTTATGAAAAGCTGCGCGAAGCGCGGGCTGGCCGCGAGAAATTCATCCTTCACGATGGCCCGCCTTATGCCAATGGCAATATCCATATCGGCCACAGCCTGAACAAGACGCTGAAGGATCTGGTCGTCCGCTCGCAGAGCCTGCTCGGCAAGGACGCGCCTTATGTGCCCGGCTGGGACTGTCACGGGCTGCCGATCGAGTGGAAGATCGAGGAGCAATATCGCAAGAAAAAGCGCAACAAGGACGAGGTTCCGGCGAGCGAATTTCGCGCCGAGTGCCGCGACTATGCCGCCAAATGGGTCGACGTCCAGCGCGAGGAATTCAAGCGGCTCGGCGTGATGGGCCAGTGGGACAAGCCCTATCTGACGATGGATTATGACGCCGAGGCGGCGATTGTCGCCGAATTGCTGAAATTCGCCGAAGCCGGCCAGCTCTATCGCGGCGCCAAGCCGGTGATGTGGTCGCCGGTCGAGAAAACCGCGCTGGCCGAGGCCGAGGTGGAATATGAGGATATCGTCTCGACGCAGATTGATGTGGCGTTCGAGATTGTTGACGCGCCCAATGCGCCGGAACTGGTTGGCGCGCATGCGGTAATCTGGACGACGACGCCGTGGACGATCCCGGTTAATCAGGCGCTCGCTTATGGGGCGGATGTTGATTATGTTTTGGTAGGCCAGCATCAAGGACCGAAGTATTTGGTTGCCAAAGCTCTGGTTGAATCTGGTGAATTATATGGTCGTTTCCTGACCCAAGAGATGAATGAAATCCTTTGGCAAGGCAAAGGCTCCCAACTCGCCGGAGCCACCGCCAAACATCCGATGGCTGACAAATTCCCGGACAGCGAATTCTATACCAAGCCGCGCCCGTTCCTCGACGGCTCGCATTTCGTCACCACCGATGCGGGTACCGGGCTGGTCCATATGTCGCCTGATCACGGCGAGGATGATTTCGATCTCTGCAAGGCCAATGGCATCAATCCGGTGTTCGCGGTCGATGCCGATGGCGTCTATCGCGAGGACTGGGAATGGCTGCCGCGCGGCGATGAACGCGCTGGCGGGGTGATCAACAAGAATTTCAATGGCCCGGAAGGCCCGATCTGTTCGGACCTGCGCGAGGCGGGTGCGCTGCTTTCGGCCAGCGCGGATTTCACCCATAGCTATCCGCACAGCTGGCGGTCGAAGGCGAAGATTATTTATCGCTGCACGCCGCAATGGTTTGTGCCGATGGATGCGCCATTGGCGGCACCCGATGCCGTTCGTGCTGAGCCTGTCGAAGCACAGCTGACAGACGCGGACCCTTCGACAAGCTCAGGGCGAACGGATTTGGAAGTCGGTCACGCCCAAGGCATTCCCGGCACCTTGCGCGAAGTCGCGCTCGATGAAATCCGCAACAAGGTCCGCTTCGTGCCGGAACGCGGGCGTCGCCGTCTCGAATCGATGGTCGAGGGCCGCCCCGACTGGGTACTCTCCCGCCAGCGCGCCTGGGGTGTTCCCATCGCGCTTTATGTCGACCGCAAGAGTGGCGAATATCTCAACGATCCCGCTGTGAATGCGCGGATCATTGCTGCTTTCAAGGCCGGCGGTGCCGATGCCTGGTTCAACGCCGACCATCAGGAATTTCTCGGCAATGCCTATGCGCTCGATGATTATGAAGTGATCACCGATATTCTCGACGTCTGGTTCGACAGTGGCTGCACCCATGCCTTTGTGCTGGAAAGCGGCAAATGGCCCGAACAGCGCAGCCCCGCGGATCTCTATCTGGAAGGCAGCGACCAGCATCGCGGCTGGTTCCAGTCGAGCCTGCTCGAAAGCTGCGGCACCAGAGGCCATGCGCCTTACAAGGCGGTGCTGACCCACGGCATGACGCTGGACAAGACCGGCAAGAAGATGTCGAAATCGCTCGGCAATACGCTCGATCCGAAGAAGATCATCGATGTGCAGGGCGCGGATATCTTGCGGCTGTGGGCGGCCAGCGTCGATTTTACCGAGGATCACCGGATTGGCGATGAAATCCTCAAAGGGGTTTCGGACAGCTACCGGAAGCTGCGCAACACTTTCCGCTATATGCTGGGCGGGCTGGGCGATTTCACCGATGCCGAGCGGGTGGCGGTGGCCGATATGCCGGAGCTGGAACGCTATATCCTGCACCGGCTGGCCGAGGTGGACGCCGAGCTGAAACAGCACGTCAACGACTTTGCTTTCGGTCCCTATATGCGGACGCTGAACGCCTTTGCGCAGGAAGATCTCAGCGCCTTCTTCTTCGATATACGCAAGGATTGTCTCTATTGCGATGCGCCCGATGATCCGAAGCGCATGGCCTACCGGACGGTGATGGATATATTGTTCCACGCGTTGACGCGCTATATCGCGCCGGTGCTGGTGTTTACCGCCGAGGAAATCTGGCAGAGCCGCTTCCCGGATGAAGAGGATTCGATCCATTTGAAGGAATGGCCGAAGGTTGATGCTGGTTGGACGGACGCTGATTTGGCCGAGAAATGGCAGAAAATTCGCGAAGCCCGTGAAAAGGTTACCGAAGCCATCGAACCCTTGCGGCGGGAGAAAACCATTCGTTCCAGTCTGGAAGCCGAGGTTGTCTACCCGATGACCGACCTGCCGATCAGCACGGAAGAATTTGCCGAGCTGGCGATTGTGGCAGACGTCACCGATGGTGCGGAAATCGCTGTCACCAAGACCGACAACCATAAATGTGGTCGTTGCTGGCGGTTGCTTCCTGAAGTGGAAGAGGATGGTGCGCTTTGTGATCGTTGTGCAGAGGTGGTGGCGTGAACCGCTCTCCGTTCGTCAGCCGGAACCAGAAAATCGTCATCCTGAACTCGTTTCAGGACCCCGCCAGGCATGGCGCTCTGTCGCGAGAGATCCTGAAACCAGTTCAGGATGACGACTCCATCTCTCACCATTGTGCTGCTCGGATCGGAATTTGATATGACCGATAGCAAGCAAGTCAAAAACTACCGCCGCATCGGCCTGATCATCGCTTTCCTGATCTTCTTCCTCGACCAGGCGAGCAAATTTGTCGTGATGCAATTGCTGCAGCTGCCGGTCCGCGGCCAGATCGAGCTGGTGCCGTTTTTCAACCTGACCTGGGCGGAAAATTACGGGGTTTCGATGGGATTTCTCACCGCCTCGACCGATTTTCAGCGCTGGGCGCTGGTCACGCTGACCGGTCTGATCGGCGTTGCCGTCTTCATCTGGATGAACCGCGAAAAGGCTAAATGGGACATTATCGCGCTGGGCATGGTGCTCGGCGGGGCGATGGGCAATATCGTCGATCGCGCGCGGCTCGGCTATGTTGCCGACTTTGCCGACCTGCATATCGGGGATTTCCGCCCGTTCCTGATTTTCAACCTCGCCGATGCCTGTATCAGCATCGGTGTGGTAATCCTGCTTGCGCGGGCGCTGCTAATCCGCGAAAAGAAGGACGATACAAAAGACGATGTTCAGCTTGACGAAAGTTGACCTGTGTTAGGAGCCCGCTATCAGGCTCCGTAAGAGATTTTTGAGGGACAATAACATGCGTAAATCCACCGTCGCCATCAGCCTTGTTTCGCTGGCCAGCTTGACCGCCTGCGGCTCCAGCGGGCTGTTTGACCGCGAACGGCCCGATGAATTCGCCGTTTCGCGCCAGCCTCCGCTGGTGATCCCGCCCGATTTCACGCTAACCCCGCCACAGCCCGGCCAGCCTCGCCCGCAATCCGGCGGTTTGCAGCAGCAGACGCTGGAAGCCCTGTTCGGCGGTCCGCAAGCGCGCAGCGTCACCGAAACCGCAGTCGTCGGCATGGCCGGTGACTCCGATGCCGGAATTCGTTCCTCGGTCGGCGATCCGGAAACCTTCACCGTCGACAAGGGCAGCGTAACCCGCGACATCATCGCCGCACCCGAAGGTGACGGACAGAACGCCCAGGCCGCAACTCCGGAGTGATTTTGCCCGGCAGGGTGAAGCACGGAGCGTTTTTCGCGGCAAATTACCACAATATTCAATGGCCGCTGTTTTCCGGCATCGGACATCAGCTGGCCGTTAAAATTTCGGCATCTTTTCAAAGTTGAATCTTTTTTCGTCCGGTTCAATCCAGCCGGCTGCTTCTGAGAGGTAGACATTAGATACTGCAGTAAAATGAGTCGTATCATCCAATGTCGGTGCGAATATATTCACCAGTTTCTTGTTGCCTTCGCTTTGCGCAAAAAGCCTTGTTCCGCAGTTGGCGCAAAGGAACGTTATTACGACATGCCCACTTTCAGCTTTCCGTGAAAAGGTGATCGTATCACCCTTGGTGATCTCGAACGAATTTCTAGGAACAGAAAAAGCGGAAACATAAGGCGCGCCGCTAGATTTTTGGCATGCTTTGCAGTGACAATTTACCGACCAGATCGGCGTATTTGAGCATTCGTAAGCAAACTCACCGCACAGGCAACCACCGGTGATCGGCAATTCCATTTTCTTGAGCCGTTCCATAGTCGCTCTCCTCCGTGAGAGTCAGACTAGCGCTATTGCAGAAACTTGTCTGCAATATCTCGAATACGGCCACTAGAGGGTGTAACCTTCTCCCTTAAGGGATAGAAAATGTTCAATCCGGAATGGCGATTACCTTGGTTCTCGCATTATTGCCGCGAATAATTTCCAGCGATGTTTTAGGCAATCCAAGCGCTTTGGACAGCAGCTTCAAAACGGCCGCATTGGCTTTGCCATTCTCTGGTGTAGCGGTAACACGGACTAGCAATATACCGGCAAGGCCGGTTGCTCCCGGCAGGCTGATGCTGTTGTCGCCCGCATTGGGCGTGACTTTCACGGTCAGTTCACCACCATTGATCAGCGAGAGCAGCTCTTCACGGGGCGGGAATGGAGTCTTTTTTGCCATTGTCGTTCCAGAGTGATGCTTGTGCTCCTGCGCAGGCAGGAGTCCATCTCGTAAAATCCCGTTCGCGCGGTCTGGTTGAAGTGTGCATGCGCTTGAGCCGGCAGCGCGCTGCCGGCTCAAGCGCCCGTATAAAGACTATAATTCAGGAGATGGGCCCCTGCCTGCGCAGGGGCACAAGCTCCTAATGCCGGAAATGGCGCATGCCGGTGAACAGCATCGCGAGTCCCGCCTCGTCGGCTGCTGCGATCACTTCGTCATCACGGATCGAACCGCCGGGCTGGATCACTGCGGTGGCGCCCGCCTCGACCGCGGCCAGCAGGCCGTCGGCGAAGGGGAAGAAGGCGTCTGAGGCAACTGCCGAGCCGATGGTGCGGGCTTCGCTCCAGCCGGCTTTTTCGGCCGCATCCTTGGCTTTCCACGCCGCGATCCGCGCCGATTCAAGCCGGTTCATCTGGCCAGCACCAACGCCTGCCGTCGCGCCGTCTTTGGCGTAAACAATGGCGTTGGATTTGACATGTTTCGCGACTGTCCAGGCAAACAGGCAATCGGCCATTTCCTGCTCGCTCGGCTGGCGCTTTGTGACGCACTTCAGGTCATCGCGCGATATCTGGCCATTGTCGCGGGACTGCAGCAGGAAACCGCCGGCGATGGATTTGAAGCCCATGCCGGTGCGGGCCGGATCGGGCAGTTCACCGGTCAGTAGCAGGCGCAGGTTTTTCTTCTTGGCGAAGATTTCCTTGGCCTCGTCATTCGCGCTCGGCGCGCAGACGACTTCGGTGAAGATGCCGGTCATCGCTTCCGCCGCCGGGCCGTCAAGCGGGCGGTTGACCGCGATTATGCCGCCGAATGCCGATACGCTGTCGCAGGCCAGAGCCGCTTTATAGGCATCGAGGATATTGTCGGCGCTGGCGACGCCGCAAGGATTGGCGTGCTTGACGATCACCACGGTCGGCGGGCCGTCGCGGAATTCGCTGACCAGCTCGAGCGCGGCATCGGCGTCGTTATAATTATTATAGCTCAGCGCCTTGCCCTGCAGCTGCTCGGCCTGCGCGATACCGCTCGCGGACGGGCCGTCGGGCAGATAGAGCGCGGCACTCTGGTGCGGGTTTTCGCCATAGCGCAGCTCGACCGGACGGCTCATGGTGATCGGCAGCGTGTCGGGGAACATCTTGCCCTGATCGGCAAAACCGAACCATTGTGCGATCATGCTGTCATAGCTGGCGGTCGCGGCAAAGGCTTTCGCAGCCATATTCTTGCGGAAAGCCAGCGATGTGCCGCCGTCATTCTGCTGCAGCTCGGTCAGCAAGGTCGCATAGTCCGACGGGTCGGTGACGATGGTGACGAAATCGTGATTCTTCGCCGCGCTGCGCACCATCGAGGGGCCACCGATATCGATATTCTCGATAATCTCGTCGCGCTCCGCGCCCTTGGCGACGGTCTGGGCGAAGGGGTAAAGGTTGACGATCACCAGATCGATTCCGGCGATATCATGTTCTTCCATCGAAGCGACATGACCGGCATCGTCGCGCCGGGCGAGCAGGCCGCCGTGGACCTTGGGATGGAGGGTCTTGACCCGGCCATCCATCATTTCGGGGAAGTTGGTCACATCACTGATGTCCGCGACCTCGAGCCCGGCTTCGCGCAGAGCCTTGGCGGTACCGCCAGTCGAAATCAGCGCGACGCCCATCGCCGCCAGCTGTTTGCCGAGATCGGCGAGGCCGCTCTTGTCCGAAACCGACAAAAGCGCGCGTTTGATTGTGATATTCTCTGTCATCATTACCCCATATGTTTGAGCAGCCAGCCGGTGGCGCCACCGCCCCTGCCCACTGCTCCGGAAATCACCATCTGCATGACATCATGGCCTATACCCATGCCGTCTACCCAGACGCTTTCTTCCAGTTTGATTTCTCCGCTGGTCGAGCGGAATTGCCACAGATTCCCGTCCTTCAGACGCAACAAGACGCCCTTTCCTTCCGAGATCAGATCGGTTTCTATATCCGGTCCGAGATGAAAACGCAGCGCATATTCGATATCATTTTTGCGCCGCCGACGCTTCTTGCCATCCGGGATCAGCATATCCTCGCCGCGAAGCTCCAGCCCGTCCGATCGTACCAGCAGCAACCGCTTGTGGATCAGGCCAAAGCGGCGGGCATAGCCGTCATGGCTGGCCTCGAGCCGGGTCGCATTTTCGACATCGCGGCGGAACAGCTCGACCTCGCTGACCCCGCGGCCAAGCTTGCCATCGGGGAGAATGGAGGTGCTGTTGCTGTCGGCGATGCACAAGGTGCTATGCGCGGCGGTGGTCCGCAAGCCCCGCGCGAGCGCCGCAGGGATGGTCGCGCCGACCAGTCCAGCGCCGCCGCAATTGCTGATGATCCGGCAATCGCCGTTGGAAAATTCGAATGCCAGGGTTGAGGCGCAACCGGCAACCGCCATGCGCGCAATCGGCGGCGGCGCGGCGTCGAGTACCAGCACCGAGCGACCGGAAGACACCCGCTGATAACCCCATTCATGGGCCTGCCGGAGCGGTCTGGCCCGGACTCCGCTGGCCTCCACCACTTGCGCTATCTGTTCCGCCGATGTCGCCCCGCTGCCCTGCCAATTGCCCATCGTGCCGTCAAAATGGGTCAGCGCGGTGAGCGGCGGCACCGCCTTGTTCAGCGCTTCCTCCAGAAAGGCCGGCGCATCTTCCTTGCGCGCAATATAGACCTGTTTCAGCATCGACAGCAGGATGACTGCGTCGATCTGGTTGAGCGGCGAGCGCGACACAGACCCACCGTCGGCAAAGAAAAACTCGCCCATCGCCTTTTCCAGACCGGCTTCGCCGACAATCTGGCGGACGCGTCCCTCGGGCAGCAGCAGGGAAGCCGCGACCACCCCGCTCCAAGCCACCAGCCGGCCGAGACTGCTGTTCGCCTTGTCCGCAGTGCGGTCGAGATGACGGGCGGTCCGGGCGATATTGTTGAGCAGCTTCGATCGATAGATCAGATCGCGCGAGGACAGGATGAGCGGCGCGTGGCTGGCCCAGATCAACAATCGCCAGCCGCAATTGTCGGGCCGCCAGGCCGGCTGACGGATGGTGTCGCCATTGGCATCGAGCCACTGGTTCATCAGCTGTTCCGCTACCGGCACCGCCTGATCGCGGGAAGCCGCCGTATCGAGATCGCGCAACCACTGGAAGCGGTGCACATAATCTTCAAATTGCGGCGGCAGCTTGAGCTCGGCAAAATCGATTTTGTCGTGTTTTTTCTTGAGACCGCGGAACAGGAAGAAACCGGCGCGCACCGCCATGCCCTGCACCCGGTCGCCATCGACCGGATCAACCGGTACCGCCAGCAGCCGCAAGGGCAATTTTCCCGAGAGGCGGAGCCGGTGCATCGGCATCCGCCAGGTCATCCGGTAATAGAGCATTGTCGCTTGCTGGGCGAGCGACTGGCCGCGGTCGCGGTCGTGGCGCAAAGTCAGGCTGCGGCCTTCGCCTATATCGTCATTTTCGTCATATGTGTCTGGCTGGTCCGGGTCGCCATCGCCCAGATCCAGCCGGTCAGATCTGCCGGTGGTCATTCACCCCTCAGGCCGCGGATATTGGCGGCATATTGATCCGGTCCGCCGCGGAAGGTTGCGGTGCCGGCAACCAATGTGTCAGCGCCGGCGGCAATTGCCTGCGGTGCGGTTTTGAGATCGATACCACCATCGACTTCCAGCCTTATATCCTTGCCGGTGGCGGTGATCCGCTTGCGGATCGCCTCGATCTTGCGCAGCTGGCTGTCGATGAAGCTTTGCCCGCCAAAACCCGGATTGACGCTCATCACCAATATGAGGTCGAGATCCTCGATCAGATAGTCGAGAATATCGAGCGGAGTCGCAGGATTGAGCACCAGGCCGGCCTGCTTGCCGAGCGACTGGATGGTCTGGACGGTGCGATGCGGATGCGGGCCCGCTTCCGGATGGAAGGAGATGATATCGGCGCCGGCCTCGGCAAAAGCTTCGAGAAACTGGTCAACCGGAGAGATCATCAAATGGACATCGAACGGCTTGGCGCTGTGCGGTCGCAGCGCTTTGACCACTGCTGGGCCGATCGTGATATTGGGCACAAAATGGCCGTCCATCACATCGACATGGATCCAGTCGCAGCCGGCCTTGTCGATGGCCTGCACCTCTTCGCCCAACCGGGCGAAATCGGCAGAAAGGATAGAGGGGGCGATACGGATGCTGTCGGACATGGCACTTCCTTAAACTATGCCCGGCAGTAGGATTTTTATACGGGGCAAGCAAGACGCTATTCTGGCAGGGGCCACAGTCCCTTGTGGACAGATTGGGGACAGGTTCACAATATGTAGAAAATCAGCTTTTGCGAACCAGCCGGGCGATGAAAAATCCGTCGACACGGCCCTGCTGTGCCAGCGTATCCGGCAACGTCCGGACGCAGCCGGATTTGGTCGGCGCTATGCCGCTCGGCAGTTCGTCCGCGTTAACCGGATCGATGGCAAACTGCTCATGGCGCGCGAGAAAGGCTTCGATCTGCTCCTCGCCTTCCTCTGGCTCGAGCGAGCAGACGGCATAGACCAGGGTCCCGCCGGGCTTCACCCAGGCGGCTGTGCGGTCGAGCAAGGCGCGCTGCACTTCTGTGCGGTCTTCAATCTGGCAAGAGCCGATACAATGCAGCACATCGGGGTGGCGCCGGTAAATGCCGGTTGCGCTGCACGGCGCGTCGAGCAGGATCGCATCGGCGGCTTCCGCCGGCTCCCACTGCATCAAATCGGCGATCACTTCCTCGGCCTGCAATTTGGTGCGCCTCAGATTATCCTGAAACCGCTCCATTCTTTTGGCGCTATTGTCGACCGAGACGGTTTTCCAGCCGGCGCTGGCCAGCTGCATGGTCTTGCCGCCGGGGGCGGCGCAGAGGTCGAGCACCGTGCGCCCGGCGCCTTCGCCCAGTAGCCTCGCGGGAATCGAGGCGGCCAGATCCTGTACCCAGAAACTGCCTTCATCAAATCCGGCAAGCCCGATGACTGGAAGATTTGGAAGCATCCGCAGATGTTTCGGTGCGAGCTTTACGCCTTCCAACTCTCCAGCATCGTCAGACTGGAAGCTAAGATCGAGCGGTGCGGGCCTGGCCCAGGCCTGGCTCGCTGCATTGGCGACATCTTCGCCCCAATTGTTGGTCCAGCGGTCGAGCGTTTCTCCGGGAATTTCGGGATATTCGGGCAGTTTCAACTCACCCGATTCGACGCCGCGCATCACGGTCGAGAATACACCGTGAACCAGCCGGCGCGGTCCGCCATGGACCAGCGGCAGCGCGGTGGAAATCGCGGCATGTTGCGGCGTATCCAGGACCAGCACCTGCGCCAGCGCGATACGCAGCGCCATCCGCGCCTTGGCATCATCGGCCAGCCGGTTGCGGGTCGCGCTGTCGATCATCGCATCGAGCGCGCTCATCCAGCGCAGCACATTGGCGGCAATATTATGCGCCAGCGCCTTGTCCGAAGGGTTGGACAATTTGCCCGTAGCGGCGGGCATCGCCTGATCCAGCGTCTCGCCGCGCCGGCAGACGGCGTCCAGCAGACGAATAGCGGACTGGCGCGTAGCAAGGCCTGGGACTTTGTTATTGGGTTCGTTCATTTTGATTCCGCGATGAAGTAGCTTGGAGAACCCGGGTGGTTCGCTCTTCAGCACCGCATAGACCCTCCCGCGTTTCGATCAAGCTTTTGGATGTAGGCGGATCAGGCCAGAAAACCGAAATTTACCCACCGTCACGTTGTGATCTACATCACTCACCCGTTCGCGAGCCACGCTAGGTCAACATCTGGATTGATCCCGGGGACCTTTAACGATGACTATCTCGCCTACCGCTGCTGCGCTGTGCATTGCCGTGATCGTGTCGCAAGAAAGCTGTCCGAATGGAATATTGCTGGATCAATCCGAAATTTCGCCGATGCAAGATCAGTGAAAGAACCACGTCCGCTGCCGGGTTCTGGCCCATTGCCAGCAAAGGCGGCATTCAATAAAAATAACGGGAATCAACTATGAAAAATTCTATTGCGACCTTGACAGTTTTTGCGAGCGCATTCGCGCTCAGTGCATGCGGTACCAGCAATGAAACATCGGAAACCGCTGGAACGGAAGAAGCTGCAGAGGCTGCGACCGCGGAGGAATGTACCGAGGATGCAATGATGGCCAAAGCAACGAAGCTTGGCGAAAAGATGCAGGCTCTGGCCAGCGATCCGGAAGCGATGCAGGAAATGGCCAGCAAGATGCAGGAAGTTCAAGAGAAGATGCAGCAAGGCGCTGCTGACGGAAGCTTTGGCGCTGCCGAAGCTTGCGCTGCCTATGACGAAATGCTCGCTGCTGCTGAGTAATCAGATCAGGTATAATATTTAGCACGGCAGAGAGTCTTCTCTGCCGTGCGATAGATGCCTATCCAGCGCCGATCACCGGCTATAGTGCCAAAGCGATTATCGGCTATTTCCTGAACCTGAAATCCTTGTAACCCGTGCCACAGGAACGCAGGGCGAGGGTAGATATCCGGTAAAGTCCGGATGGTTTGCGCTGATGGACTGGATAAACGCTCAGGCATCTCAATCAAGAGTCAGGAATGGGGCCGGGATAGGATGACAAACGGGCATATTTGATACGCCGACGAGTCGGGATAGTTTCCGAGCATTGAGCTATCGTCCTGGTCAAGGCGTTCGACGGATCAACCCTCCTGATTGAACAGCCTTCTCGACGATAAAATCAATGAAAACACGGATACGCGACGCCAATTCGGTTTGTCGATAATAGACCGCGCTGATCTCTTGCCAATCCGGGATCGTGTATTCGTCCAAGACCGGAATCAGCCTCCCCTGCCGCTGGTCCTCGTGAGTCATGAAGTCGGCCAGGCAGGCGATACCCTGTCCGTGCAAGGCGAGTTGTCTGATCGTTTCGCCACTCGACGCCCTGGTCTGCGGGTCAACTTTCCATTTTGTCCCATTTGACGATTTAAGTGGCCAGCTATTCAGGCTCTCGGGTCGGGTGAACCCGATCAGGTCGTGCTGAACCAGTTCCTCGACCGTTGTCGGCGCGTTTCTGCGAGACAGATATTCCGGACTGGCCAATAACCGGAGTTGCGACACGCCCAATGGTCTCGCGTGTAGCGCCGAATCCTTCAGAGTGCCGATGCGCAAGGCGACATCCGTGCGCTGTTCAATCAGATCAATATTGCCTTCGCTGCTGGTTAGCTCAAGCTCGATCTGCGGATATTTTTGGCAGAAAAGCGGGATGTGCGGCACAACGCAATGCAGCATGAATGGTGAGGCCGCATCAACGCGCAGGCGCCCGGACGGTGTCCGGTCACGATCCTTGAGGAGATCTTCCGCCGATTTCATCTCGCTCAACACGAGGCGCGCCTTATCGAGGAAAAAGATTCCTTCTTCGGTCAATTGCTGTCGTCTGGTCGTGCGGGCCAGCAAGGTCACGCCAAGCTTTTCCTCAAGCCTTGCGAGGGTACGGCTTATGCTGGACGGATTCTGGCCGAGCATCTGCGCGGCAAGGCCGATCTGACCGCAATCGACGACCGTGACGAAGGTCAGGAGTTCATGGGAATTTATCTGCATAATTGCGTATATAGCAATTATCTAATGCATATAAGACCCTTTATCCGCAATAATCTATACTCCATATGAGGTGCATCACCAGCGGACACCGATCCCGCTAGAAACGGAAAAGAGATATATTATGAATCTGAACCTCAATGAAAAAACCGCCTTGGTCACTGCCTCAACCGGGGGAATCGGCCTGGAAATTGCTCGTTCGCTTGCCGCTGAAGGGGCTAACGTCATTATCAATGGCCGAACCCAGACAAGCGTCGACACGGCGATCCAGTCGATAAAACAGGATGTTGCCGACGCCAGATTAAACGGACTTGTCGCCGACAATGGAACGTCCGACGGCTGTCGGGCGACTATCGAGAAGTTCGCGGAAGTGGATATCCTGGTCAACAATCTCGGTATTTACGAAGCAGTCGGTTTCTTTGACGAGACCGACGAATCCTGGCAGCGACTGTTTGACGTGAATATCATGAGCGGCGTGAGACTGACCCGCCACTATCTGCGCGCCATGCTCACCAGAAACGCTGGCAAAGTGCTTTTCATGTCCAGTGAATCCGCGTTGAATCCGGCACCGGAAATGGCCCATTACAGCGCGACGAAGACCATGCAATTATCGCTATCAAGAAGTCTGGCAGAGCTGACCAAAGGCACGAATGTGACGGTCAATTCGGTGCTTCCCGGATCAACCCGGACAGAGGGCGTTGAAAAATTTGTTCAGGATGTTTTTCCCGATTTGCCATATGACCAGGCAGAAAAGAAGTTCATGCAGGAAAATCGGGCGACGTCTCTGATTGAGCGCCTGATCGATCCCCAGGAAATCGCCTCTTTTGTTACCTATCTCTGCAGCCCGAAGTCATCTGCGATAAATGGCGCGGCCTTGCGCGTGGATGGAGGCATTGTCCGGGCGATATCATGATCGGCGCTCGGCACGCAAAATGATGTGCAGGCAGCCCTATCGCGTCGGATCGAGCGCGCTCGGCTTGCGCCGGCGGCCCATGTCGCCGATTTCGTCGGGTCGGGTGGACCAACCGCCAGAACCGCCGCTCATGCCATCGCCCTGCGCCATTGCCTGCAAGGCCGCGATCCGGTCTTCGGTGGCGGGATGGGTGGAGAACATCTGGCGCACGCCTCCCGGTACAATATACAATTGAGACGCAGCCGGATTGCGCTCGGCGACCGGATTGGGGATGCGGGCTGCCTCGCCGGAAATCTTGGCCAGCGCTGAGGCTAGCGATAAAGGCTTGCCGCTGATCTGGGCGGCGGCGGCATCGGCACCAAATTCGCGGGTGCGGCTGATTGCCATTTGTACGATCATTGCAGCGAAGGGGGCGATCAGAACCGCCATGATGCCGGCGATTCCGGCGTTACGATCCCGGAAAAACAGCCCGAAATTGGCGAGCATCGACACCGCACCGGCGATCGTCGCGACCATCGTCATGATCAGGGTATCACGGTTTTTCACATGGCCGAGTTCGTGCGCCATCACACCTTCGATCTCGTCATGGCTTAGCATTTTGAGCAGTCCGGTGGTTGCCGCAACCGCCGAATGTTCGGGGTCGCGTCCGGTGGCAAAGGCGTTGGGCTGGGCCTGGTCGACGATATAGACTTTCGGCATCGGCAATTGCGCCCGTTTCGACAGATTTTTGACCATATTGTAAAATTCGGGATGACTTTTGGCATCAATCTCTACCGCATTGTGCATTTTCAGCACGATTTTATCGGCGTTCCAGTAGGTGAACAGGTTCATGCCCGCCGCAACCAGCAGGGCGATGACCGCGCCGCCGCTACCGCCCAGCGAATAGCCCAATACCATGAACAGCGCGGTCAGCGCTGCCAGCAACATGGTTGTCTTCATGAAATTCATCGTCTCTACTCGCTTGAATATGTTCGTTCTGACCTCAATATAGGGTTTGAGGCGGAGCGATTCAATTTGGCGGACAGGCGAAAATATGACCGATAGCGATAGAAAACCCGGCAAGCGACCCGCCCATGTGAAGGCGCCTGCGCATCTTTCCCCGAACAAGCCTGTGCCCGAACCCGACCCGCTCGAAAAAGCCGGGGAAATTGCCGCTGACAAAGGCCCGACCCGCTATGGTGACTGGGAGCATAAGGGCATAGCGGTCGATTTCTGACGACCCGCTAGGCAGATCTCCGGGCGGTGCATCCGGGGGGCATCCATATTTAAGCCTTTGCGCCACCGCGCTTTTATGGAAAGATCGCTGATCGAAGCCGATAGCGGCGCGGGAGCGATATTGTGAGCAACGACAAGCCGGGCGCGGATGGCGTCGAAACCATCGCCCCCGAAAACAGAAATGTCCCGACCGATGTCGCGCCGACCGCTGCTGCAGAAGCCGGAAAAATCGATATCAGCTTCTCGCCCGGGCTGTCGTCTTTCCTGAAAACCAATGATATTTCCATCGGCTTTACCTCCTACCAGACTGGGCGGCTCTATCTGATCGGCCATGGTCCGGACGGGAAGCTGGCGTTGCACGAAGCGGTCTATCCGCAGGCGATGGGTGTGGCCGGCGATGCCAGCCGTATCTATCTCGGCACGCTGACCCAGATCGTCCGCATGGAAAATGTTCTGGGGCCTGGTCAGACGGCCAATCAGGTGCATGACAAGGTCTATGTGCCGCGCAATCTGCAGACCACCGGCAATGTCGACATTCACGAAATCGGTATTCAGGACAATGGCAAGATTGTCTTCGTCAACACCCGATTCAACTGCCTGTGCGAGCCCAGCCTGACGCATAGCTTCAAGCCGGTCTGGAAACCCGAATTTATCAGCGAGATTGTGGCCGAAGACCGCTGCCATCTCAACGGTCTGGCAACGGTCGACGGCAAGCCGAAATATGTAAGCGCCGCCGCGCGCTCGAACGTCGCCAATGGCTGGCGGGATCGCCGGGACGATGGCGGTCTGATCATCGATGTAGAGAGCAATGCGATCCTCGCCGAAGGTCTGTCGATGCCGCACAGTCCGCGCTTCCATGATGATCGTCTGTGGCTGCTCAATTCGGGGACCGGTGAACTCGGCTGGCTGGATCCGGCGGATCGCAGCTTCGTGCCGCTGGCGTTCTTTCCCGGATTTTTGCGCGGTCTGGCCTTTCACAATGATCATGCCTTTGTCACCCTGTCCAAACCCCGCAAGGGCCATTTCGAGGGACTGGCGCTGGATGGTCTACTCAAGGAAAAAGACAGCGCGGCCTGGTGCGGCATCCAGATCGTGTCGCAGTCGACCGGCAAGCTCGCACAATGGCTGCGCTTCGAGGGCGCGATTACTGAATTGTTCGATATCTGTGTCTTGCCCGGCGTGCAGAACCCGATTACCCTGGGGCCGAATTCGGTCGAGATCAGGGACTTTCTGACGATCGAACCGTCCGCTATATAGAGTCCGGCTCGCCGCGTTACGGCAGAGCGAGAAATTCAGCTATCGCCAAGGCGGCGCGTTGCGACGGCGCTTCCCGGCTATCCATATCGAAAGAATGAGCGAAGGCACGCGTCTGCGCGGCTCGAAACGAGTCCGATAGCGGCGAGACTGCCTTCAACGTCGGACCCAGATCAGCTATATCATCCAGCACCGGTCCGAAATTCCAATGTTCATAATTGGCATTGCCCTGCCACTCGGCATCGTGGGAATTCAGAAATAGCGCCGGGCGCGGCTTCTGAATATATTCGTAAATCTGGCTGCTGACATCACCGAGATAGATATCGGCGGCACTGGTATAGGTCATGTCGACGCTGCGCGTGCTGCCGGTGTCGATATGGATATGGTCGAGTCTATCGTAGCGCGGATCGATGCGCTGGCGGAACTTCAGCAAGCGGTGCTCGACCGACGCCAATAGCTTGCGCTGGAACAGCATGACATGCGGCGCAAAGATCAGATTATAGTCAGTCTGATTGGCGAAATAGTCGAGAATCTGCTCGCCGAAGCGGAACCAGGACGACAGCAACGGATCGAAATGCGGGTTGTAGAGAACAGTGGGCTTGTCATTGTCGAACAACTTCACTGGTGGACGGCTGACATAAGCTTCGAATTTCGGATAGCCAACGATGCGGTGATTGTCGGGACGGATCACCCCGGCCTCCAGCATCCGGTCGCGGGTTTTCTCGCCGGGCAGCAGCACATAGTCGAACAGACTTATCTCCGGCGAGAAGCCGATCGAGCGATCCCCCGCACCATGGGGGAAGAAGATCAGCTTTGGCCGGTCCGATGGATTGTTCTTCTTGAGAAAGGTTGTCGTGGTCTCCGGCACGACCAGCGCGTCAAAATGGCGGAACAATTCCGTGTTCCGCTTGAGGCTGCTGAGGCGGTTGAGCGGGACCATCTTGCCCAGCATATTCTCGGCCAGCCGACTCCAGCGATTCGGGCGGATCGACCAGAAAGCGGGCGTCGGCAAGGCGGGATCGAGAAAGTGCCGGACCGCTTCGGCCTGCCGGTCGCTGGATGTGATGACTTCGACCCGCGCGGTCGGGGCCTGCCGCTGCAGCGCGGAGATGATCGGCGCGATATGGGCGACCTGATGCAATTCGTCATGATTGAACAGAAAGCCGATGCGCGGGGGATCGATAGATGATGCGGAACTCATATGTCTTCCATCGGGTGTCCGACCTCATCTTCTTCCAAGGCACCGGCGAACCAAATCCGCCGTTGCCCGTCCTTGGACAGATTTTGCGCGAAAGTCTACCGGGTCCCGGTCCGGTCCACCGGTAAAGGGCTCGTCCCAAGGCCTGCTTTGCAAATTGCCTCGCTGCGTCTACATATTGCCAGCGACACCGGTTTTCGCCGGAAGCGATTGCAAACCATAAGGACGCCCGTGACCCCCGTTAATGATCCCAATATGTCCGCTGGTGATTTTCCCTCTGAAGAGACGCCGCTGTGGACGGCGATCATCCTGGCTGGCCAGCGGCCGGAAGGCGATCCGATGGCCGCTTATTGCAACGTCCAATATAAGGCGCTGATCTCTATCAACGGACAGACCATGCTCGAACGGGTTGCGCGCGCGCTGATTGCCTCGCCCTATATCGGCAGGATGGTCGTGATGGCCCAGTCGCCCGAAGACCTGAAGGCGGGCTTCAGCCCTGATCTGGCAGAGCATGACGGCATCGCCTTTGTCGGATCCAACGACGGTATCGCGACCAGCATCCACGGGGTCATCGGCAGTGATATCGCGCCATGGCCGGTGCTGGTGACCACCGCCGACAATGCGCTGCTGACCGGAGCGATACTGGACAATTTCTTTCAGGCTCACTGCGGACAGGATGTTGCGGTCGGCGTGGTCGAGCGCCGGACCATGCTCGCCACTTACCCCGACGCACGGCGCACCTGGCTGAAATTCCGCGGCGGCGCCTATAGTGGCGCCAATCTCTTCGCCCTGCACAATGCCGCTGCGAAACCGGCGGTAGCCTTCTGGTCGGCGGTCGAGAAAGACCGCAAGAAAGGCTGGAAAATCTTTGCCCATTTCGGTCCCTGGCTACTGCTCCGGGCGCTCAGCCGGACGATCGGCTTTACAGATGCGATGGCACAGGCAGGCGCCCGCATGTCGCTGCGGGCCGAGCCAATAATATTACCGATAGCGGAAGCGGCGATCGATGTGGACAAGCCGGATGACCTGGAACTGGTGACGGAAATTTTGGAGCGGCGGGAGCGCCAATAAGGACGCTTGTCCAGGCTCCAATGCCTCGATAATCATGCAGGCCGGCGGATGCCTAGCGCTTCATTTCCAGCATGCAAGCTCATTCAGAAAGCTTCGCCCTGCCTCGGTGAATTTCCCATGTTCGGCCAGAAGGTCGATAGCCTGGGCAACGTCGCGCTCCAGATCATCTTTGACGTCGGCCTTTATTCCTGACTTCCGGCGATGTTCCAGCACATTGGAGAATACATAGGCACCCTCCAGAATACCGGGCAAAGGTCTTGGATCGGGACGCCAGGGTACAGGGAATCTCTGCTTGTCATCGTCATAGAAATTTTCGAGTATGGGATCGACCAGCTGCATATATCGAAGTTTTACATGCGCGTTTTCGTGAATAATATTCTCTGCCATTATCTTCGGTTCATCCGGATCCAGAAACATCGCACCCTGCCGTGAAAGCACAGTAAATCCGATCCTCTGGTTCTTCCCGGTTGTTCTCGGAACCATCACCGGCGTGAAAGTGAAGACATCTTCGGCAATTTCACGGGAGGAACTTTTAATATTCTCTGTCGCTATCCTATAGGGTTCAACCGGATGATCGGCGGGATATTGTTCCTCACTCGCACCGAAGAATATCGTGCCCGTTTGCCTCTCGTTCGTGCCAGTCCAGTGCGGGCGCAACCATTCATCCCGACGCTGCAACTGGACGCGGTCGTCGGCCAGCCGTTGATAGCAGTTTATCCAGAAGCCGTCCGTCTCAAGCGCCGGTTCGGGGGCTTGAACGTCACCGAGCAGGTCCTCGTTGGGCAACTCGATTGTCATACCGTCAGCAAAAGAGCAGCGCAGAAACCCGGTGAGGCAACTTACCCGGACGGTCTGACCAGCGCGTTCCGGTCCAAACTCGATATGCCGAGCAAAAATCGGGATCCTCAGGCCGCCTTCCTGATCAAGATCGATATCCCACTCGCCCTGACCTTCATTGGCCAGTTCAACTTGCAGGGCCAGGGATGAAACATGGCGGGCAAATGGACGGCGCTGGGCTATATCGACATCGCCGCTGGCTCTGCGCATGGCTGCCAGCCAATATTGAGTGGTGGGATGCATCAAAAGCGCCCGCGCGCTGCTGTCATTTGACGAGCGCATAAGAAATGCAAATCGCAAAAGCGCCTGCGCTTCCTCTATCGAGAGGCCATATTGCACATGTTGCTCGACATAGTGCCGGCAAACCGCCTCGATCTGATTTTGTGTATGTCCTATCACCTTATCTACAATTGCCTGCCGATGTTCGTGACTGGGCGGACCAGCATGTAAAACCAAATTTTCTGTCACGCGACCAGCTCCTTCAACTCGTCCGGCAAAGTCTGTTCGACCTTGCTGTGAATATGTTCGATTAACGGCAACAAGGCCTCGCAATAGATGCTGGGGTGAAGGAAACTGCCGTCCGCTCCATATCGGTGCGGCATATAGCCTCCACCACAAATATCTCGCGCAGAGCATTTCTGACAGGTTTCGCAAAGTCCGTTCGCACCTTCCTGAAAGGCTGCAATCATCGGGTTGCCGGACAGATCGTCCAGACTCGTCTCCGCGAGATTGGCTCCCAATTTGGTAACGCCGTCAAAGCAGCATTTAAAAGCATCGGTCGGCTCAAGACTTCCGTCCGTTTCGATGACAAGGACATCCACGGGTTTGCCGCCGATATTGTCGGTGCTGACCGGATATCCAAACATCATACGGATCATATTTTCGAAATAGCGGACGTGCCTCTCGGAATTGTTCCTGTCGAACCAGCCGTCGAAAAAGGCGATCAACCAGTCCCGATATTCTTCGATCGGGCGCGGCGGCGGATGGACATGGTTCGCATGGGGCAAGGAAAGATCAAAACCTATCACGCCGATCTCGTCCCAGAACTCATGCATCAACTTCGGATCTATGTCGGTGTCGACGACGGCCAGGACGTTGGAAAAAACGTCTGCCCCGTTGGGATGGCCGTGCAAACGATCAATTGCATCGATCACGCGATCATAGGAACCGTTGCCCTTGTGATCGAGCCTGTGCTTGTCATGGATTGTGCGTGGTCCGTCCACACTGAGACCTATGCGCACATCGAGCTCGACAAGCAGTTCAATCCACTCATCATCGATCAATGTTCCATTGGACTGAATGCTGAATCGGCAGGCAATGTCAGCGGCATCCAATTTGGTCCTGACGATCTCGACAATCCGGCGTAATCGCTTCTTGCCGGCGAGCAGGGGCTCGCCGCCATGCATGATAAAATGCACAGCCTTCAGACCGCTATTTTGTGCATGTTCGCAGATTCGCTCCGCGCACAGATGTGCCACATCGTCTCGCATCACCGCCGGTTGATTGCGGTAGGTGTCATCCTGCAAATTATACATGTAACAATAGTCGCAATTAAGATTGCAGCGGCTGGCGATCTTTACGACGAAGGTCGAAAAAGGCACGGCCATAGGAGCTTCCCCTTCTACGAGTCGGATACTCTTGGTTCAATGCAGGTAGCGAGCCAACTGGCCCGCTACCTCGCTGCTCAGGCAGCTGATGAAAATGTAGAGAAGGTCGAAAAGGTAGAGAAAGTGGAAAAATCGTCACTTGCAATACCGATATTGTCGGCACCCAGCAGCTTTGCCGCTGCGGCCATTGCTGAGCGGACCACTTCATTGCGGACCTGCCCAAGCTGGTCTTCCGACAGTTCCAAATCACCCAAATCAAAGCTTAATTTGGTTTTTGGATTATCCAGCTGCTTCAGTTCCTTGGGTTCGCTGAAATATACTTGCCTGCGCGTAGATGCTTTAGGCGCTGATGTTTTCCTTATTTTTGCCATTAGATCATCCTCCTTCTAGGATTGTTGCATTGTTAATACATTTAGGACGACCCAACTTGAAGAATACATCGTATAACTGATATCGCAACCCCGACGGCTTGATACTTTCGGCCAAAATTATATCCAGCAATCGCCAAGGCAGCCGGCACCGGGAAGCGACACCAGCCAATACAGGCCTGCAGAGTGCGCGACCTGTCTCATGACTGAAGGTCAGCACAGACGATCGATTGATGCGAAATCGGCGCTGTTCGCAGGAGATGGGGACAAGCCGGAATCACTTACGCTGGAGGAATTTTCCGGATGGCAATCCACCCTCGTTGCCTGGCGCGACTTGCACGAGTATTTTGGCAAATAGGCATCGGTTTATCGGTAGTTCCGGCGCTGGACGCCACTCTGTCAACAGTTCCTAGCTAACAGATTTACCATTCAACATGGCTAGATGCTTGTGCAACAGAGCTCTTTCAAATTGCTGATACCATCGAATTGCAGCCTGAAACTGTAGAACATTATCATCAATGGCGCTCATGCTACGCATTAACTGCCAAGGTTTGGCGGCACCGTTGAAATGGAAAACCTTAATATCGTCGATGATATCGGGATGGGCTGCATCGATCGAATTTTGATGCGCCAGCAGATAGTTATATACAGGGGAGACCAGCTTTTGCTGCCCAGCAAAAAACAGGTTGAATATCCTCTGATCGGTGAGGGTTGTTTTGGAATGCGTCCAGTGTGACGCAGTTGTCATGTCTACCAACGCCTGGTAATTCGATCGGGTGATCAGCGACTTATCAATAAGCATCAATCCCGCATTGAAAGTGTTGGCAAGCTCCTGATCGGGCGCTTTTGGCGCACATGGCTTGAACGAATATTTATTGCGATTGAGCCCTTGATAACAAGGCCCGTCACCACAGCAAAGTAACGGCTGATTGTCATCAAACAAGTTTTTGATGGAGCCCAGAAACAACAGATCACTATCACAGAACAGCACTTTCTCGTACCGATCCAGGTTGAAAGCCTCCAGCGAGAAAAATCGCGCTGACTTGCCCAGAAATGATGGATTTGATTCCTCGAGCGCTCTTATATTTTCGCGCAACTCCACACCAATATCGACAATCATAACGCGATCAAAACTGCACAATATATCGATTTCCGATGAGGAGAGGTTTTTGGTTTCGGTTAGGATGACTATATCCCCGTCAAACCAAATATTCTTTTCCAAAAAAGAATGGATCAAAACTACAGTTCCAATCACATATGACGAGGTCGTCACTGTTGACAAACAATATTTTTCAGCTGCTTTGTAATTCATATGCAGTCCGGATTTACATTGGCAAGCTGCAACTTGCGTCTTTTGTCCGGGCTCAAAAACAGTTCATCAACAATCTCAACCAGACTTTTGTTCAATGCCCAGTCGTGGGGAAAAGAAAGTTTGATGAGCTCGATACAACCGGAGAGAGCGCCGATATGTCTGAAATGCTGCTCATCCATCTCCATCCCTCGCGTTATTCGTAACCGAAAACTGGCATGACTGAGGTGCGTGATACGTTCGATCCCGTCGATACGCTCGCAACATATCTCGCTTTTGTTCCAGGGAGCGAGAATGCAAAGAGTATGGAGAGGCCTTGGTTCGGAGACAAATTTCTCTTCAAAGGACATTATATATTTGTCCAGTTCGGGTCGCAATTTTATGGGGTTGCGGTCGTCCAGCCCCAATTTTTCCATGGTGGGGCGCCATAGATGCAAAGAAGGAAAGGATGGAAAGACTGTCGCTGCGGCATTCGCCTCGACTTTTATCGCCGCAATATTGTCGGTCAGGATCCTTCCACCCGAATTCAGCAACAGACCGGATAAAGTAGACTTACCACTGCCCGGTCCCCCGGCAAACCCGACTTGGCGACCATTTTTCTCCAGCACCGCAGCATGTAACACAAGTTGGTTTCTCTGGATCAGCAACACACCAAGACAGGAACCTAAAAGAAACGCATTCAGCGCCTCAACGTCTTGGTCTCCCGATATTTCAACCGTAATATTGCTACCGTTACGAACGGAAAAACGGCCAATATCGTCGAGATCAAAAAAAACATGATCGGGAGCGGCCTGGCAATAAGGGCCATTGAACTTGATCAGATCTTTTGGAGGAGGTGTCGCCCGCCCCAGTTCCACGATAACATCCACCTTCGCCGTTGACTCGATCAATGTCGCCTGTGGCCAAGGGAAAGAGACGGTTAATCCGCAGATGAGATAGCTATGATTCTCCATGCTGGCTTTCGATATCCCGAAAATGACACCGAAGGGAATCGGCGACTATCTTCCATCCAGTTACAAATAAGTTGGTGAACGGAAAGTTGTCCCGTTGGAGCGGATCAGAGTCCAATGCTTTGGCATCATTCCCAAATTCAGTAAGCAATGATGCTTCCATCTTCTTCCAGATACCCATATCTCGCCATTTCTTCGGAATGGCGATTGACCAGTTGCTCCACCGTCTGCGCCTGGAGTGAATTGCGCCAATCATCGACCCTGCCCTGCCGGAAAAACCGGTCTCCTTCATAGGGGCGCTCTCTAAATCCCGACACAGCTTCCCTATTTTGCAATTTTGCAAAATCGCACTTTTCCAATGATGTCTCGACCTCCTGCTCTCCGTATGGAAGCTGCAAAAACTGCACAATGTCGAGAAAGGTACTGGCCGGCGCCCTCTTCATGTCTTCGTATCTGATAATTTTTGTCGGCATGTCGCAATCATCGCGCCAGCTCTTAACGTGGGTGCTCCAGTCGGATATATACTGATATAATTGCCCGAACATATTGCTGTGATCCAGCGGGTGAGAATGCTGATGATCGCAGATATAGTCTGCTGCTTTATCATAATCATCCCCGCCCCAAAAATTTGCATAGGACACGCAGACATCCAGAGGGTTTCGGATCAGGTAAATGGCTGCACGCGAGGCATCCGCAGGAAAAATCGGCAAACCCTGACTGTTGTTCACATAACAATCATGGGTCTTAACAAAAAGCGGAAGCGATGTGTCACACGCTTCGGCCCAATGGCGGTAAACACCAGGCCTAAGAATGTTAATTTCCGAAGCGGTCAAATCCCCGGTTGAGAAACATAGGCTTTGCTCTACGCGCGCCCTGCTTGCGCAATGGACTGTCGGAAGCCTATCCAGATCCAGTTCTTCACTCTCTTGGAAAAGACCAGCAAGGAAGCAACGCAACCAAGTGTTTCCGGACCTTGGAAAAGAAGCAATCCAGACAATATTTTCCATTCAGCGGTACTGATTAACTGGCTCTGTAATTGTCTCCAGCGACATCATCAGTTGTCCTGAGGTTCGCTCCACCCTGCGTCAAAGTCCCATAGTCATAGCTGGTGAGTTCAGGCGTCCCCCAAGTCTTCTTTTTGCCTTGGTCGTTCTGTTTTTTTTCAACACCAGCTTCGCTGCTCATTTTTCCATTACCTTCCATATCAACTCACCTTTCAAATCATCGTTTGCACGTTTTTTCGAATATCCACTTACATACCATTGTTACGGGCAACTGCGCAAACATCAAGCGTAACTATTATCAACATCCTGCCCCACCATCCAGGAGATAGAACACCGCAGGCTGAATAACATGACGCCCATCGTAAGAACGCCACCAATGGACAGAAATTGCGCGAAAATCATCCAGCGACGAGGGCCTCCCTCACTAACTAAAATTGAGTTCAATGTCATTCAGTCTCTGAAAAACTGGCGAACCATTGCGCTTATCAAGCATCGTGGCAATGGTATTAAAGGCGCGATCCTCTTTTTCGCCCAGCACTGATCTGTCGATTTTACTCACCATCTCTTCAATGATTTGCCGGTAGGCCGCTTCACCCGTTACACTGTGCCTATATTCCAGAAAAACATGCTTCCAATTCCTTCCCAGCTCCTTCAGCAATCGCACGGACTGAAGCTGGTTTTGTTCTTCTAGCTGAGTCACCATGATAGCAATGAGTCGTGATAGCTCCTCTGGTTCGAGCACTTCAAAAGCGAAGGGCTCCAGAGACATGGGTTTGGCCGCGTGTTCGCCATATAGGATATCCGCTTCCTGCTCATGCCGCTTTGAAAAAGACGCAAAAAAATCCGGCGAGGCTTTGGTATCTATCACCAGATGGATTCTCGAATATTGTGAGTGATTCTGGACCCAGTGCCAGTTTCTATGATCAAAACACCATAGCTCCCCCTGCCCCAAATGACGCTCTTGCCCCCCGCATCCGAATATCACATCAGGATGTGTAAATACGGGGAGATGTATCCGCAGTCGACGATACCAATGGTAGCCCGCATCATAGTGCCTGGACACTTCAGCCCCCGGACTCAGCATCATCAGACGGGTGCGGGATAGTGGCACCTCCAGATAAGCCAGGATTTGCCTGATGTAGGGGCATGATACCAGGGCAGGAGTGGGCAGCATTTGGCCAGCAATGGATAAATCATGGTTGAACTGCCCGTTCACGGCAATCAGCGGCAGAGTCAGATTTCCAGAGAATCCGGAAGGATGTGTCAACCAGTCAAAGTCCAACAGCGCAGCCACTTCAGACTGCAACCGGCTGACGTCCGCCCGAAGTGGCAGTTTGACAAATGGTTGGGTAAATGCGGGAAGCATGCCGTCAGTCGCCTATGTTAATTTTTAGCTTGAGAGAAATAGTCAAATATCAGGTGAACACGATCCTGACCGGTTGGATTGGTCGCGCCATGTTCGATGCGATTATTCACTTCATAAGCCCTGCCAACCGCCAAATGACAACTGTTCTTGTCGGCAAAATTCATCATTACACCCCGTGTTGTTTGCAGTGGAATGTGCACCTTGTGCGGGATTTTGGCAGATTGAGAGCTATCGACATGCATGGGAATTGAGCCCTTGGAGCGCAATTTCGCCAACATGATACGAGCAACAATGCCTTGTTCATAACCATATGAACATATGGCTTGATCGATCAGCGGCTGAATAAGGGGCTGCCAATCGTGCCAGATTGGAAAGGTCATCGAAAGCCGGTGATCACTCAGGTCTACCGGATATTTGAAAACGATATGCTGGACGCATCCATTGAAAACACCGAAACGGTTCGGCTTCAGTGCATCCCATTTTTCCCAAAGGCCGGCTTGCGTCGACAGTTCATTCACCAAAAGCGCTATGGCGTTTCGATCAATTTTAGCGAGCTCTTTGGTTTGACCCGAAAAATGGCTCATGTCACTTTTCCCAATTGATCGTCCATCAGCCTACCCTTTGATATTTAAAATATTCCAAGGCTTCCGGGTGCAGATCAAAAACACGGTTTATGATCGCCAAGTCGTTCCCGCTAAGCTTGCTTATTTGTTGTTCATTCATATTGCGGAGCGGCTCGTAGTAATTTCCCTTAACCGGTATTTCGGAATCGAAGTTCAAATCCACCAAATCCGGAACCAGCAGGTTCAACCTGTTCCTGACCTGCTCCGGTGCAGCGCATAAAAACTCATAAGTGAAAAACTCACCTTCCGGATTGTTCTCGATATTTTTTATCTGCAGCTCAAAACATTTCATAATATGTTCTGAAGCCAGATTCAGGATCTGCTCCCTTGAATAATGGCCCCGTTTCCGTCTCGAAATCCCTTCAACCACCGCATAGGGGTTGCGCACCATGAAGATAAATTGACTGTTGTAGAAACACTGCTTGAGTTGCTCCACCCAGACGATGGCGGGAGGAGACTTGGTAAAGAACACTGACGCTGCTGGATCTCGTGCAGTGGCTGCAAAATACCAGGCCTTCCTGGTCTCGGGCCAGTTAAACGCCGTTTCATCTATAAAATATTTCAACCATTTTTCAGTCGCCCACAGCAGTTCCGCGCCAATCGCATTTGTGGATACGCCCTGAAAGCCCACCATATGCTGCCCCTCTTTCTTGAGGTTCCAGGTGTGCAGGGAGTTCGCCATCACACCCTTCAAATAGGTTGAACCGCTGTTGTTGGGACAGATCAGAAATAAGTGGCTTTTTACAAGTTTCTGCAAATCATACAAAGCACCAAAAAACGGTCTTCCGTCGGAAGGACTATTCCTCATTCGAGCTTTGCTCCCAGACATGACCATTTACAGCATAGCGATAGTGGGCGGTGTTTCCTGCCTCAGCATTGACCGTGGATACGGCATGATAAGAAGCGCTTGGAAAGACTACCAGGCTGTTTTGCGTGGCTTGCAGCCGAGTGAAACATTCGGAAAATGATCGGCCTTCCGATTGACCGACGTCGGAATCAAAGATCAACAAATCGCCGCCGGTAAAATTTTTCGGTTCGATAAAAAAGAAATAGGTTAAGCTCAGAAGGCGCTGAATATTGGGGCGCTTGTCCGTATGGATGCCAAAAAAATGTCCGTCTCCATAGCTTCGAAGAGACAAATCAATCCGATCAAATTTTTCACCTGCAACATTCAGTGCACAGGTCAACTCCGGTAAATAATCGACAATCTCTTGGCGCATTTTTTTCTTCAGCCAATCGGGCATCGCCAAATCAAAGGAGCGCCTGAGCGTATCATCATGCTTGCCCTTGCCCACTTTCGAGGGCTCGCAATTTTCCCATGCCTCAGCACTCACGTAGTCGCAAAGCATGGAAAGCTCGTCATCGGCGAGATAGTTGTTTTTGATCACGAATGGCACTGGATAACATCCATCCTGACCGACAAAATCTTGCGGCTTCCCTTCTGTAACAGCCAAAAGGTCTCTAGCAAGCTGGCCCTGGCCTGTTAATCGACATAGCGTCGAATATAGCGCAGCGGCTTTTTCAAGCTCTCCCAGTTTACGGTACGTTTCAGCGAGCTGCCATATTGCATTGGTGTCCGATGGATTATCGGCAACACGCTTATCCAGTTGCTCGGCAGCCAATGAAAGCAATCCGGGATTGGCCACGACGGTTTCGAACTTGAGAAAATCTTTATCTGCCATTTCCAATAATGCCCCCCAATACATCCAGAAACTCGGGCTCCGGTTGATGTAAATGCCCATCCGTCAAGGGCCTGAAATATTGATATACAGGAACCGAGCTCGCCATATTATGGCAATGAAGGAACTGCGTTTTTTGCAGTCCAGTCTTGAAAAATTTCGTCTTGCGATAATTGTGTTCGAGAAAATTATCAAATGCTTGCCGTTGCGTAAGCTTTTTCACTGAAGTCCGCGCAGCCCTGCCTAGAACGAAGCCCGCAATAATGGGCACGTCACCGAGTTCGAAGCGCGATCCCAGATCAACATAAACTTTATTCTCCAGGGCACTATTAATGTGAATCTGGCTCCGCTCGACATCCATCTGCGCGACAAGCTTTTTGCTCACTTTTATAAATGGCGAACAGGGCACGGCAAATATGTCATGTTCGTCAATTCTCGCGACGCATTTATCATCACCCGACAGACGATAGCCACGCTGCGCCAATTGCATCGTCAATGTTGACTTGCCGTCGCCACTGTTACCCATAACCACAGCGGCCCCATGCTGGCCAACAATCGTCGCCCCGTGCAGCACCAATTGTTCCCGTTGCTGTAGCAATAATCCTATGCCAGCACCAAGAATTCGCAACCGGATAGGCTCTTGATGCAGCGCCGGATTATCGCAGTGAATTGTCAAATTTTCACCGCCGGCGACCGCTAGATCGAAACCATCTCCCCGTAATATCACCTGGTCGTCCTTGACGATAAAATTCTGACCTGCACTTGCATGCGAGGAAATATTTTCCAGGCCCTGACCATAGCGAATGCGCACATCCGCTTGGCTTTGAGAGATGTCTGGCACCAGCTCGGGCAAGCATATGTCCGAATGAATGTTCAATCCGAATGCACGATAATAGTGAGTTTTGCGAAGCTTGACCATTTTCTGTTTCTTTACATGATTAAACAGACGACTTTTAAAAATGATTTTTGAACCAGGTGATGTACAGGGCTAGCTCCAAATTCCTGTATAATTTTGGCCTATCTCTTTCATTAACGCTATTTTTTTCCAGCTGTCTTTTTATTCTGGGTATATCCAGTAATTTTGAAATATCGTTGATATGAGCGCAATTATTCAGGTCCTCCACCAGTTGATCTTTTTCCTGCCAGAGACCGAGAAACAAATTTGGCGTCGAGCCTTGCTGCTTGTTGTGAGCCAGACGAATGTGCTCAGGTACCAGACCCTGAATTGACCGACGCATCAGACTTCTCTTTCCGCCCAGATAAAATTGCTCCGGGGGCAACGACATGCAATAGTTGATCAGGCGAATATCTGTGAGCGGGGTGCGATACTCGATGCCATAAGGCAGAAATGTGTTACTCAGGGTTTCCAGGGTCACCGAGGTTCGGTCATACTGGATGAACCGCTTCATCACATCGGTTATTTTCCATGGAAACGGATAAACATCGAATGATGCGCGCCTTAATACATTTTCACGGTAACCAGGCCGGCTGGCGAGATCTGGCAGGATCATTCTGCGTGCAATTTTTCTGTCATACCAAGCTCTATTTCGGCGATCGGAAACAGTCGTCTGCATTATGTTTACCAGCGTTCTGAAGATCGTTTTTGCGCCACTTCTTACACGGCCGTTGCTGGTGGACTTCAGCAGATTCAGCATTGCTATCCAGCGTCCCTCCAGCAGCAGCTGCTCGAATACCCACATCCCATGATATGAGGCCACCTGGTCACCGCCATAACCACACAGATGCACTCCCACATTCCGTTCCGCCAACTCCGGCAAGAGGTTATTGAAATAGGCATGGCTCGTGTGAGGATAGCCCCCATTTAACTCCTGGCTATTGTGCAGGCATTCGCGAAAGCCAACATTTTCGCGAGTGACGTAGAAATGGTCGAAATCATTTTCTGCCAATATGGAATCGACATATGTCTTCTCGTCAACGCCATCTTCATTGTCTGGCAAAACAAAAGTGGTTGAGATGAGACGACGGCTATTTTGTTGCAACTTTTTATGCGCCATGCAGGCGACGGTACTGGAATCCAGCCCACCACTGAGAAACGAACTTACCGGCAAGTCCGTATTGATACATGATTCAACTGCTTGCTCCAGCTTCTCGTTAAATCCCTCGACATATTCGCGATCATCAGCATAGCGAATGCGTCTTCCCGGTTCCGGCTCCCAGTATCGCCTGAGTTCTATCCCTGTATGGTTGACCTGTAGGCAAAATCCCGCAGCTAATCGCTTGATTCCGGAAAACAGGGTGCTGGTTTCTTCGTTGCAGGTCCGCCCCATCAAGATATTGAACACGCCTTGAGGGTCGATATCGCTGCTTGATCTGCTGTGATTGAGTATCCCGGCGGGAGAGGTGCAAAACATAAAACAATGATCGTAGCCATCGTTTGCTTCGCAGTAGAACAGGGGCTTTTGCCCCATTTGATCTCTGGCGCAAAACAGGCTTTTGAGACGCCTGTCCCAGATGGCAAACGCAAAGCCTCCGACGAGATGGTTTACACATTGGCCTTGCCACTTTCTATAAGCGGCCAAAACCATTTCACTGTCGGTGGAGGAGCTACTCAATCCCCCCAGCTTTTTGATAAGTTCGGTTCGGTTATCTAATCTAAGGTCTCCGACCAATACCAATTCATCATCAAGCAAAGGCTGGACTTCGCCTTCTGAATACGGAGAAATGCTTTGGTGCCAATAACGCAGACTGACGGACTTATCCTGCCAACGTTTATGATAGGCATGTTTAAATTTCGCAAAGCAATCGGAGAATATATTGGCCTGAGCATCGGGATTGCTGGAAAAATCGACGCTTCCGGCAATGATGCTCACAACATGTCGATCCCGAGAAAACAGGTCAGAACCATATGATCAGCTTACCGTGATGAGCTTGGTCTCGTCCAGTTTTTGCAGAAATCTCAACACTTCCACTTCACATTGTTCCTGCGAGATTTCAAATTCCGCCGCCAAGATGGCGCATATTTTGTCTATTTCCATTGGCTCAGATATCATTTGCCAAATGCGGGAGCCCACTTCGTTAAAGCCATGATATTTTCCATTTTCAATATCAAGCATCACAGTTTTCGCGTCAATTTCACAGGAGACGACACTGCTACTGTGCTGTACGCATGAATTCATATCCATAGAATTTCCTTGTTACAAAATTGCCATTTGCGTTGCTTATATAATTGAAAACCCCAACCCACAAAGTGCAAACTTAAGCAGCTTAACTCTGGCCAGAATCTTGGGACGTTAAATTCAACCAAAATTTAAAATGAATGTCGTGTAAACGAAATATTCTCAGGCTCAGGAGTTATCAAATTCACCAAATACAGCAATGTCAGCGCAACCACCGCGAGCATAGCAATCAACTAATAATGGTACACTAGCTGCTGCTTTGATCCCTTCCTTGTCGAAAATCACCGAAAAGAAAAGGAGAGCTCATGTCAATTGAGCCCGCATTCTACAACGATAAAGACGTAGCCCGTCACCCTCCTGGGTACGAGGACAAAGTTTCAAGCGGCAACATGGACAGCCGCATATTCTTGAAGTCGATCCCCGCTATATCGGCACATGGCCACGCTTTGTGCGAGCCGAGATCGACCGCGCATCAGAATCGATGGACAGCCAACGGTAGAACCAGACTTTCAGACTCAAGCCATTCACCTTCTGTGTCATAAACGAGGACTTGAATTTGAAGGCGATCCATAAGGGCACAGCGCAAGCGCACGGGTGTGACGCAGGAACAGCTTGCATGTCGACCGTTCTTATTTTGCCGCAGTCGAACGTGGACAACGGAATGTTACTTTCACCGTTTTGCGTCGGTTGTGCATTGCCTTGGAATGTGATGTTTCTTCGATAACTATTGATTTGCCATCAATCACCAATCACCAACCGCCAACGACAATTTTTTTCAAAATTTTTGGATCGGTCTGATGACTGCTCTATTACCTTATACGTAGCATAAGATTTCATGGGACACCCCTCCTTGGCCCCTAACCCCCATTTTCGAACAAATGTGCCGGAGTATAGGGCTTATCCTGCGAAAGCCCGGCCATCGCGGGAACCGCTTTAGCAAGCCCGATAGTGGGGAATGAAATCCAACAATTCAGTCTTACGCGCTATAACACGCAGAAAAACTGGAGCGGGCGAAGAGATTCGAACTCTCGACCCCAACCTTGGCAAGGTTGTGCTCTACCCCTGAGCTACGCCCGCTCGGCGTTGCTGCGACACTTGGGTAATCACTTGGTCAGCAGCAGTTGAGGCGCGCGGTTAGCATGGGTTTTTATACCCCGCAAGCCCCAATCACACCCTAGTTCACTACAAATGCAAAAATATCCTTGGCATTGGCGCGCTGCTCCCCACATAAAGCCCACAAGTTAAACGATTTGGGCGCGAGTCCGGGCATTGGGCCCGCGCTATAACAGGAGCATGATGTGGCAACAGCAGGACTGACGGTTGAAGAACAGAAAGCGGTAGAAGTCTTCCAGCGGGAGGTCGTGACGCCGAGCATGGACAAGCTGGTGATTCTCGATTTCTGGGCAGAATGGTGCGGGCCGTGCAAGGCGTTGACGCCAATGCTGGAGAAAGTCGCCGCCGCTTATGCCGACAAGGGCGTGGTGCTGGCCAAGATCAACGTCGACGAGAATAAATTTATCGCCGCACAGTTTCAGGTGCAGTCGATTCCGACCGTCTATGCGATTTTCCAGGGTAAGCCGGTGGCCGACCTGACCAGCGCGCGCAGCGAAAGCCAGCTGACCGGCGCGTTGGACCAGCTGCTCGAGCAGTTGCCGGTTGGCGGCGGAGCAGAACCCGAGCAGGATGTGGCGCCGCTTCTCGCCATGGGTGAAGAAGTGCTGGGCGAAGGCGATGCCGAGCGTGCTGCCGGGATTTTCGCGCAGATTGCCGATATGGCGCCCGACAATGTCGAAGCGGTCGGCGGACTGATTCGCGCACTGGTTGCGGCTGACCATATAGAGCAGGCGGAAGCCGCCCTCGCCGGATTGCCGGAGGAGTTGCGCAGTGACCCAGCGATCGAACGGGCGCAGACAACCCTGCAACTGGCCAAGGACAAACCGGATGCCGGTGCTTTGGAAGCCTTGAAGGCGGCTGTCGCTGCCAATGACAAAGATCATCAGGCGCGATTCGACCTGGCAAGCGCGCTAATCGCCACGGGTGACCATGACGCTGCCGCTGAACATCTGCTGACGATTATCGCTGCGGACAAGGACTGGAACGACGGAGCGGCACGACAGAAATTGCTGTCGCTGTTCGAAATGGTCGGCCTCGAGGACGAATGGGTCTCAGCGACCCGCCGCAAGCTCAGCGCCGTGCTGTTCGGATGAGCGAAACCAAAAGACTATCTATTTTCCCGCTAGCCGGAGCGTTGCTTTTTCCCGGCATGCACTTGCCGCTGCATATATTCGAGGAACGCTACCGCGCCCTGATCAATGACGCGATGGCGCGCGACCGCCAGATCGGTATGATCCAGCCCAAGGAAGAGGGCAAGCACCCCGCACTGTTCGATATCGGCTGCCTCGGCAAAATTATCGATATTGAGGCGCTGGATGACGGCCGCTTCAACGTGGTGCTGGAAGGCGTGGCCCGCTTCCGTATTGTCGAGGAAATCGATGCATCCACGGCATTCCGGCAGGTACGGGCCGAGATCGAAGCCGATCAGGAATTGGACGAAGTCCTGGCCAGCGCCGAGCGCGCCGCGCTGGAAATCGAATCGCGGAAATTTGCGGAGCTGCAGGGCTATCAGGTAGACTGGGACAGTATCGGACGTCTCGATGACATGGCCTTCGTCAACGGCATTGCGCAGATCGCGCCTTTTGATGCTGCGTCTAAGCAGGCATTGCTGGAGGTCGACGGCCTCGCCAACCGTGCAGAACTGATTATCCAGCTGCTACAGTTTTTCGGGCGACAGGATGGCGACGATGACCGGGTCACATTGCAATGAGCGATCGGGCAATGAGCGATCGCTCCGTAAAGGATGGGGCGGCGAGCGACGAAAATCGGTGCGCTGATCCCGAACTGCTGAAGATATTGGTCTGCCCGATGACCCGGGCGGCGCTTGTTCATGATGTCGAAGCCGGAGAGCTGGTCAGCGAGGCCGCTGGCCTTGCTTATCCGATACGCGACGGCATTCCGGTGATGCTGGTCGAAGAAGCGCGCAGATTGTAGAATCGGCAATGATGCAGCGGTTTTGGCGCTGGATTTTCTAAATTATCGATAACGGAGAACCCGCCGGCTGGTCAATTTGCGCCTGGATTTTTGATGCGTCGCACGAACCAGGTGATCGTCAGCCCTGCTTGCTTTGCATATCGAGTGGCGCAGCTACTTCATTGTACGTTGAAGCGTTATGATCGCTTTCCGCTGCGCTGAGTGGTGCGAAAGCAATCGCCAGGATAACCGCAGAGACAAGGGAACCCCACGTCACAAGATTGCCAAAAAACAGTTCTTTTTCTCTCTGGCTCAGGGCCTTCTTTTCGATCTTAATCATTCCGTTTACAATCTTTACACAACACTAACCTACTAAACACCAAGCAACTCTATTCGTTCCATCCGGGCCAAAAAATCATCTCCGGGCTGATCCGATCATGGGAGGCGATGGATCAACCCGGATTTGAATGTCCAAAAGAAGTCTAGCGGGTGCAATAACTTCTTCCAAACTGGACAGAAAGCCCAACGCAGCGAGGAAATATTGACCAGAATATTCCGTTCGCTGCAAACGACAGTCATTTGGCGAGAAGCAGGCCGGGATTCCGGGAACCAGAATCTTCGTACCGCCGTGCCAGACAAACCATCGCCAAGGGCATCTTGCCGAACGCCTATGGATATGCACCGATCTGCGGACATTCATGAGTTTCAACCCGTGTCACTGGCCTTACGGGTGTAACAAGTTAATGTTACCCGTATCGAACCGACGGAAAACCGGCGAAATTAACGAGAAATTATTCAATTTCGTTTACGCTTTGTAGCGGTAACATGCAATTTTACCCAATGTTAACCGAATGAAATATATTTGTTACCCAATAAGATCGGATAGTTAGCAATCAGGTTGACCATTCCCTTTTGCCAAATGATCGCCTCTGACATAAGATTGAAAAATGACCACAGACTTTTGCGATAACCTGAACCAGAAAGAGAAAGAGGCCCTCCACCTTCTTTTGCTCGGCCATGATGCGAAAACCGCAGCCCAGGAGATCGACGTAACCCCTAACGTGATCAACGAAAGGTTGCGGTCGGCGCGGCAAAAGCTGCAAGTGACAAGCAGCAAGGCCGCAGCCCGGATGTTGGCAGATCACGAAGGTTTTGCACCCAAATTTTTTGTACCCAAGAATATTGGGATTGCGAAAAAGCCGCAATCCGGCGCAATTTATCCCCTGCCTGGACAACAGGCAGCGTCACCGGACAGAGTCAGGGAAGTGCAATCGGCTTATCAGTCATATTCCACCTTCTCCAGCTCGCTACTTTCGGTGCCGTTCCGCAAGCAGGGAGAAACGGGTAACGATCTAAGCAAGGAAGCGCGAATTTGGGCTATTGCCGACTTGTCGGTAAAACTTGCCTTTGCATTTGCCTTCGTCTGTCTCGCCGCAATGGTTGTGAGCAGGTTGCTAGGCCCGAATTAATCTCTGCATGTTTTGTCACCAGTAAGCGTCGGCCTCCCCCGGCGTCCGGAGAGTTACATGTTGAACCAACGTATTGAAGCCGCCCGCCCCATCGCCACAAAAATCCACGAGGTCGAAAAATCCCTCAATTTGACCATGGTTCAGATGGGCGAACTGATGAGCAGCATGGCCGCTGCCCGCCTCGCACCGGGAACACGTTTTTCCCTGACCGCAGGCATTGATGCTTCCGAGAAGCTGATTGCCGCTGCCGCCCAGACCGCACGCTCTTATCGGGAAGTCGTGGAAGCGCATGCACATCTCGCCGAAGACCAGCAAGATGCCGGTTTGCGCACCGTCAGCTGGGGCGATGGCCTGGAATGCCCTCCCCCGCCATCCGGTCAGGCGGATCAGGATGTTGCTGCCTATCCTCGCGCTGTCCCGAACGCTTAAGCCAAGCGGAGCTTGACCGTACCAACATTCTTTGGTCGAGTAGGACATGGTCAGAATTCAATTGTTTCAAATGCTGCTGATATTGTGCTGCAGCTACGGATTGATATGGGGTGGTCGGCCCGAGCGATTTGCTGTCATCATCGTGATGGTGGGTTTCTTTTTAACGATCGCGGTCGCCGCCCCTGTTTCTGAACGGTTTTCTCATGTCGAAGTGAGTATCTTTCTCGTCGACACGGCAATGTTGGCCAGCTTTTTCTATCTTGCCTTAAATGCTGAGAGGTTTTGGACAATATGGTTATGCGCTATGCAATCGATACAGGTGCTCACACACCTTCCGATAATGGTCATTCCGGAACTGCTGCCCCAGGCTTATGGAGCGGTGGCGGCAATCTGGGCCTATCCGATGCTGATTGTTTTGACTGTCGGCACATACCGTCATCAACAACGTCTTCGGCGGTTCGGGGTCGACAAATCCTGGAGCGACTTTTCACCGTTGCAAAAATAGACAATGCCTCCGCTGTCGCCTCGGCCCTGATTGCCGAATTTGGCTCTATCGGGGCCGTATTATATTCTGATTCCCGGTCGGCCAAAAGCAATCCCGCCCAGGCCATCCTTTCGCTGGTGCGCGAGGCGATGCTGGTGTCTTCCAAAGACAAGATGCTGGACCGCATTTGCCTGTCCAAAGCCGATGACGTGATCGAATATCTTATCGTTGCCATGGCGCGCTTGCCGGTCGAGGAAGTGCGGGTATTGTTTCTGGATAGCAAAAACCGGCTGATCTGCGATGAGGTCGTCAGCAGAGGCACGATTTCCGAGGCTCCGATTTATCCCCGCGAAATATTGAAACGTGCACTTGCCGTGGACGCAGCAGCCCTGATCCTTGCCCATAATCACCCGTCGGGCGATCCGGATCCGAGCGAGGGCGATATCGAAGCCACCCGCAGGCTGCTCAAGGCGGCGAAAGAACTCGGGCTGACGGTTCACGATCATATCATCGTCGGCAGCGAAGGCTGGATCAGTCTGCGCGACTGGGTGTCATTCCAGTGAATAATATAACCGTGCAGCATTCGGCTCTTTCTGGTAAAGTCTCAATTAAAGGGAGACCGGATTAATGGCCTCACCAATTTCGGACGAAAGACGGGCGAAGCTGCTCCGCGCGGAAACGCACACACTGTTGCAATCACCAGATTTCATCCGCTCGCCAGTCATGTCGCAACTGTTGAGCTATCTGGTTGAGGAGGCGATTTCCAATCCGGGCAACCCGCCCAAGGCCTATCAGGTTGCCGTGGACGGCCTCGGGCGCACCGAGGATTTTGACGTCCAGGCCGATAGCTATCCCCGCGTACAAGTGGGCCGGCTGCGCAAGATGCTCGGCACTTATTATAATTCGCACCACAGCGCGACACGCTTGCATATCCCGATCGGACATTATGCTGTCGAGATTGCGACGGATGATGGTGATCCGGGAGACGGGCAGCATATTGCCGGACCGGATGACATTGATCCTGATGCCCCGTCGCCTGCCGAGCCTGCTCGCGACCGGTGGTTTAACAACCGGCTGACGATGCTCGGGCTGTCCGCCTTCCTGCTGATCACCGCGATAGCCCTGATCTGGTTCGTGCCCTCTTCCGGTCCGGTTGATTCCGGAATCGCAATGACTTCCGGTCACGAGACCCTGCCGCCGAAAATTTACATTGCAGCCTCACGAATGGAATCCGGGGCAACAGGCAGCGACATGTCCGCCGAGATACAACAGTTTTTTGAAGATGCCTTTGCCCGTTCATCGCAAGTGCGGCTAGCGGCGGCGGGCGAACCGGACATCGCCTCGGTAACAGGCCAAAATGCCTATCTGTTTGAAAGCAAGATAGTCGCTGGTCCGAGCGGTCCGGAAATCAAATTTCTGCTGACGTCGCTGATCCAGAATGAAACAATCTGGTCAGCAACAATTGCGATGCCGGATTCACCGGCCGACTATCCCGAAAAACTCGGCCCCATATCCAGCCGGATCACCAGCGTTTATGGATTAATCGCTACCGACCAGCGCAAACGGCTGCCGGACAATGCAATGATCGGCTACCCCTGTATCTTGCGGTTCGAGAGTTATCGCGCCAATCGCGATCCGGATCTTTTGCCGGTCGTCGAGTCCTGCATCGAAAAATCACTCGTTGCCGACCCTTTTGACAGCCAGATTCTCGCGGCGGCCTCGTTCATTTCCTTTTTACGGAGAGAGGCAACCGGCAGAGAGCCCAATCCCGAGGAAGGCTTGGAATATGCGCGCCGTGCGATGGTTCGTGGCAGAGAAAATGCGTCGGCAAATTTCGCGCTCGCCAGGTCCAGTTTTTTCAATGGCAATTGTAGTCGGGGCAAAGAATTCGCCGAGAAAGCCGCGGCACTGGACCCTTATGAAGCCACCATTCAGGCACAGGCCGGCGCTTTTCTGTTCGGCTGTGGCGATCCGGCTGGAACCCAATATCTAAGACGTGCGATCGCTCTGGACCCTCGCGGTTCACTGGTCGCGGAGACCGCGCTGGTGCTGACTCTGCTGGCGGAAGGCAAGGACAAGCAGGCACTGGAATTCGCGGAAAAAATCGTTCCATCCAGCACCGGTGTCGGGCCCTATTATGATATCACCATGGCCATGGTCTATGCCAAAAATGGCCGGATCGAGGACTCGCGAGAATCATGGGACCAGCTTGTTACAACCTACGGCAGCGACCAAGATGAAAGCCAGGAACAGTTACTCAGGCGCCTGATTACAAACCCGGTGCTGGCCGAGCGCGCCTTTCTGCTGCTGGTACGGACCGGAGTGATCAGCGGCGGGTGACCGGGAAGTCGTAGCCGGTCCATTCGGGATGATGCTGGCAGGATAGTGCCGCATTGGCGGTGACAGGAAGCTCCACGGTTTGAGGCTGGCCTCGCAACGCGCGATGCAATCGTCAGAAACTCGCGTTTAGCCCGTCGACCACGAATTGTACCGCCAGCGCACCGAGGAGCACACCGAGCACCCGGGTAATGACCGCCTCGACCTTGTTGCCCAATATCCGCATCAACGGACCAGCCGCGAGCAGGCCGAACAAGGTGAGAAGAAGCACCGATCCCAGAGCACCGAGAATGACCAGCGCATTGTCGATACCATCATGTTGCGATGTCAGCAGCATGACCGCGGCGATCGAACCCGGTCCGGCAATCATCGGCATCGCCATCGGAAAGATCGATACGTCTTCGATCTCGGGCTGCTCGATAATCTCCTGGGCCCGATCTTCGCGCCGCTCGGTCCGTTTCTCGAACACCATTTCCAGCGCGATCAGGAACAGCATGATTCCGCCGGCAATGCGGAAACTGTCGAGGCTGATGCCAAGCGCGCTCAGCATCTGTTCGCCGAACAGGGCGAACACCAGCAAAATGATAGCGGCGACGAATATGGCGCGAATGGCCATGATCCGGCGATCGCGCTCCGGCGCGCTACTGGTCAGGCTGGCATAGATCGGCGCGCAACCCGGCGGGTCAATCACCACAAAGAAGGTGATGAAGGCAGAGATGAAAAGCTCGATCATGATGTCGGTGCGTCGACTCTATATTCATGCACCCGCTTGAAGCTGCCGTCCTCTTGCGCCAGATCGACAGATACGATGCGCGAGCCATCTGCAACAAAGGCGGCATTCCAGATCAGGCTGCCATCGGCGGATGCCCCTGTCTTGCCCTGACCCGTCAGTCCCGCTGGCGGGAGAGCGGTAGCGGTTTTGGCTTTGCAGGAGGCCACTTCGGTCTCGACATAATCGGGTTCCGCCAGTGGCGTCGCCAGCGGCACGCCATCATCGAATATCCATTTCCACTTCACATCCTTGTTCGGCTTGCGATTGCCGAAATCATCCTGATGCCAGATCGTGGTGAAATGACCCGTGCTGCCCTTTGCGCTTTGCCAGGCACCGGTGGCGACACCAATGCTGCCATCGCAGGACATATAGATTTTATGCGGCTGCCAGGAGACGGCCTGGGCCGGATCAGCCTTGCCTTTCAGCCATTGCTGCGCATTGACCAGATCGGGCGTGAACATGATCGCCTCATCGGCGGCGGTTTCACGAAATGCCGACCATTGCCCCTCTTCCTGAGCCAGTCGGGCAAAGGACAGTTCCGCTTTGACGATGGCGCTGGGATTGGCGACCGCTTTTCCCATCACCCGGTTATAGCGTTCGCGGTCGTTCAGACGCCCGCCGCTGGCGCAGCTCGAAAGCATTAGCGCGATTCCGACTACGGCAAATAGACGCATTACAAACCCTCCGGTTTCTCCAGCCCGGCGCGCGCAGATGCGGCAACCAGCGTATTGCGCAATAGCACCGCAATGGTCATTGGGCCAACCCCTCCCGGAACCGGCGTAATCGCACGGACATGATCAAGCGCTTCGGCGGTGGCGACATCGCCAACCAGGCGGCCCTTTTCCTTGCCCGGTTCGGGGTCGAGCCGGTTGATACCGACATCAATCACGACGGCGCCGTCTTTCAGCCAGTCACCCTTTACCATTTCGGCGCGGCCAACGGCTGCGACAACAATATCGGCGCGGCGAACGACGGCGGGAAGGTCCCGCGTCCGGCTATGCGCCATGGTAACGGTGCAATTTTCACCGAGCAGCAATTGCGCCATCGGTTTGCCGACCAGAATCGAGCGGCCGACGACGACGGCATCGAGGCCGGTCAAGTCGCCCAAAGTATCTTTCAGCAGCATCAGGCTGCCCAACGGGGTGCAGGGAGTCAGCGCTTCTTCGCCATTGGCCAGCCGGCCGGCGTTGATCACGTGCAACCCGTCGACATCCTTGTCCGGGTCGATCGTCATGACCACGGCTTTTTCGTCTAGCCCTTTTGGCAGCGGCAATTGTACCAATATCCCGTCTACGGTTTCATCGGCGTTCAATTGCTCCACCAGAGCGATCAGATCTTCCTGCGCGACATCGGCAGGTAGCCGGTGCTCGAAACTTTCCATGCCCGCAGCCAGCGTAGCTTTATGCTTTGAAGCGACATAGACTTGGCTGGCGGGATCTTCGCCGACCAGAACCACAGCCAGACCGGGCGCGCGGCCCGCTTGTTTTACAAAGGCTGGAACGGCGTCCTTGATCCGTTCCCGAAGACCGGCGGCAAAAGCCTTGCCGTCAATGATATGCGCTGCGGTCAACCGAGGAGAGCCTGGGCTAGCGGTGGTAGAATCGCATCCTGAAGGATGATGATGCCGATAATGACAACCATCGGAGTCAGGTCAATCGCGCCGAAATCCGGCATGATCTTGCGGATCGGGCGGTAGATCGGCGCGGTCAGCGCGTCGAGCGTGGTCCAGATCGCCCGGGCAATGTCATTTTGCAGATTGATGACGTTGAACGCGAGCAGCCAGCTCATGATCGCTTGCACGATGATGACGGTTATTGCCACGTTGAGCAGGATGGAGATAATCTGAAGAATTGCGAATGCCATGGCGGACCCTTTATCGATAATCTGGCAGAGCGGCCAGTGATTTGTCACGGTTCCGCCAGAAATTTGCTGTATCAACTATATAAGACAGCAGGCGGTTTATTCAACCGAAGCGAAATCATCCCGTACCAGGGTACCCGCGCCCTTGCTGGTGAAAATTTCGAGCAGCATCGCGTGCGGTATCCGGCCATCCAATATAACCGCTGCATCGACGCCTTCCTGAACGGCTTTGACGCAGGTCTCGAGCTTGGGAATCATGCCGCCCGAGATCGTGCCTTCGTCAACCAGCGCCTGAATCTTAGTCGGATCAAGGTCGGTCAGCAGATCGCCCTGTTTGTCGAGCACGCCGGGGACATCGGTCAGCAGAAACAGCCGCGCCGCGCGCAAGGCAGAGGCCACAGCGCCTGCCATGGTGTCGGCGTTGATATTATAGGTTGCGCCATCGTCGCCCACACCGATCGGCGCGATGACCGGGATCATCCCGGCAGCGGAAATCTTGTCGACCACGCTGCGATCCACGCGCTTCGGTTCGCCGACATAGCCGAGATCGATAATCCGTTCGATATTGCTGTCCGGGTCGCGATTGGTGCGCCGCAGTTTCGTTGCCTTGACGAAACCGCCATCCTTGCCGGAAATACCGATGGCGCTGCCGCCAGCCTGTCCGATCCAGCTGACCAGTTCCTTATTGATCGCGCCGGACAGTACCATTTCTGCAATTTCCGCGGTTTCCTTTGTCGTCACCCGCAGACCATCGACAAATTCGCTCTCCACGCCGACCCGTGCCAGCATCGCACCGATTTGCGGCCCGCCGCCGTGCACGACCACCGGATTGATCCCGACCGCTTTCAGCAGAACGATATCCTGCGCAAAATTTCTGGCGAGCGCGGCATCGCCCATCGCGTGGCCGCCATATTTTACGACAAAGGTCTTGCCGGCATAGCGTTGCAAATAAGGCAAAGCATCGGTGAGCGTTTCCGCTTTTGCGAGCATGGCGGGATCGGGTGCGTGATCGGTCATGGGCGTCTTTCAGTCTAGCCGTGCGGCAAATGCAAGTATTTAATCAGGTTTGGACAGCGCTTTCACTTTTTCCAGCGTGCCGGTAACATGGCCCTGCGGTTTCGTCGCGCTGTGGACAAAGATGATTTTGCCTTGCTGGTCGATGACATAGCTGGTCCGGTTGGTCATTGCGAGACCCGGCGCCATGCGGACCTGATAGCCGTTGATGATTTTCTCATCCGCCCGGGCGACCGCGAACTTGTCGCGGCATTCGGAGACGGAGAATTTCTTCAACCCCTCGATATCATCGCCTGACATGCCGATCACCGTGGCACCGGCGGCGTTGAACTCTGCCGTGGCGTCCGCGAACATATTCGCCTCGATCGTGCAGCTCTCAGTAAACGCCTTGGGAAAGAAATAAAGCACGACGGGACCGTCTTTCAGCTTGTCGGCCAGCGAGAACTGGAATTCCTTGCCTGCCAGCGCGCCGGTTGTGGTGAAATCTGGAGCGGTGGCGCCGATTTCCAGCGGTTCGGCATTGGCGCTGCGGGCATAATAGACGAAGGCGGCACCGCCGACGATTGCCACTGTCAGCAATATCACGATCCACTTTTTCATAATATCATTCCTGTTCGAGTTGCGCTTTCAGCGCATAAAGCTGGTCCAGGGCTTCTCGCGGCGACAAAGCATCGACGTCAATCGCGCCCAGCGCCTTGCGCAGATCATCGGATTTTTCCTCAACCTCTGCAAGGCTGGCGGCAAATAGCGGCAGATCGCCAAGACCGGCGGCCAGACCACCGGTTTCCGCCTTGCCGGCTTCCAATTTATCGAGCACCGTTTTGGCGCGGTTCAGGACCGGCTTGGGGATTCCCGCCAGCTTTGCCACTGCCAGACCGTAGCTGCGGTCAGCAGGACCTTTGGCCAGTTCGTGGAGCAGGACGAGATCGCCCTTCCACTCCCGCGCACGCACATGGTGCAGCGACAGCGCATCGAGCCGGTCGGCCAGCCGGGTCAGTTCGTGATAATGGGTCGCGAACAGGCAGCGGCAGCGATTGGTCTCGTGCACCGCCTCGACCACCGCCCAGGCCAGCGCCAGGCCATCATAGGTCGACGTGCCCCTGCCCACTTCATCGAGAATGACGAAGCTTTTCTCGGTCGCCTGCGACAGGATCGCGGCGGTTTCGACCATCTCGACCATGAAGGTCGATCGGCCCTGAGCGAGATTGTCCGAAGCCCCGACGCGGCTGAACAGCCGGTCGACAAGGCTGAGCTTCGCGGACGCCGCCGGAACAAAGCCACCCGCTTGTGCGAGAATGACAATCAGCGCATTTTGCCGGAGGAAGGTTGATTTACCGCCCATATTCGGACCGGACACCAGCCACAGACGCTCATCATTGGCGAGCGCGCAATCGTTGGCGACAAAAGCCTCGCCCTTGGCCGACAGTGCGGCTTCGACCACCGGGTGACGGCCGGCCTGAATATCCAGGATATTGCCGTCGACAAATTCGGGACGACACCACTGGCCCTCGGCCGCACGTTCGGCCAGCGCGGCGGAGACATCGATCCGGGCCAGTGCGTCAGCGCTTTCGCCAATGGCATGTTTGCGGGCGAGCACCTTGTCGACCAGTTCCTCGAAATGCGCGGCTTCAGCAGCGAGAGCATGGGCTCCGGCCTGCGACACGCGCACCGCCTCTTCGTGCAGGTCGGTCGAATTGAAACGCACTACCCCGGCGAGCGTCTGGCGATGGGTGAAACCCGAATTTTCAGCCATCAGGCTGTCGCCATGGCGGGCGGGAACCTCGATAAAATAGCCGAGCACGGCATTATGCTTGATCTTTAGCGTGTTGATACCGGTCGCTTCGCGATAGCGCGCTTCCAATATTGCGATTGCCTTGCGACCATCGGAACCGGCACTGCGTAATTCGTCGAGCGCCGGATCATAACCTGCCGCAATATAGCCGCCATTGGTCATTTCGGTGGGCGGTGTCTCGACCAGCGCATGCTCGAGCAAATCGACCATCGCGGCATGGCCGTCGAGCGCAGGCAGGATATTGTCGAGCAATTCCGGCAAACCGGCCACCAAGGTCAGTCGTTCACGCAATATTCGCGCTCCGGCCAAGCCATCGCGAATCTGCCCGAGATCGCGCGGGCTGCCACGCCCGGCCGACACTCTGCCGAGCGCCCGGCCGATATCGGGCAGGGCCTTCAGTTCGGTGCGGACATCGTCACGGATCGCCGACCCGTCATGGAACCATTGCACCAGCCCGAGCCGCCGGTTGATCGGCTGCTCCGCGAACAAAGGCGCGGACAGATCGCGCGCCAGCAAGCGGGCGCCAGCGGGTGTCACCGTGCGGTCGATAGAATGGAGCAGACTGCCCTCGCGCCCTCCGGCCAATGTCCGGTCGATCTCCAGGCTCGCCCGGGTCGGCCCGTCAATCGACAGAAACTCACGCGTTTCGCGCCTTTTCGGCGGATGCAGATAGGGCGCATGACCTTGCGAGACATGATTGACATAGGCCAGCAGACCGCCGGCGGTGGCCAGTTCTGCGCGCGAAAATTCGCCCATGCCGTCGAGTGTCGCCACTCCGAAATGCTCGCGCAGTCGTTTTTCCGCCCGCCCGCTATCGAAATTGTCCTTGGCCCAGCCGGTCGCCTTGTGCAGCCGTGGCAGCAAGGATGGCGGACAGATGATTTCCGATGGCGCGATTCTGGCCAGTTCCGCATCGAGCGCATCGTCCGAAATCGTCGTCAGTTCAAAATTGCCGGTCGAAATATCCGCTGCCGCCAGTCCGATCTCACCCTGCACCTCTGCGAGCGCGACCAGCATATTGTCGCTGCGCGCGTCGAGCAGATTGTCTTCGGTCAGCGTCCCGGCTGTCACATAGCGGATGATGTCCCGCGCCACCAAGGCCTTGTAGCCGCCGCGCGCCTTGGCCTCGGCGGGGGTCTCAATCTGCTCGGCAATCGCCACCTTGAAGCCGGAGCGGATGAGTTTTGCGAGATAGCCTTCCGCCGCATGCACCGGTACGCCGCACATCGGGATCGAATCGCCGGCATTTTTGCCGCGCGAGGTTAGCGCGATATCAAGCGCAGCCGCAGCGAGCTTGGCATCTTCGTAAAATAGCTCGAAAAAGTCACCCATCCGGTAGAATAGCAGGCAATCTCCGGCCTTTTCCTTCAGCCCGAAATATTGCTCCATCATCGGCGTGACCTTGGCCCCTTTCGGCGCGGAGTCTTTTGCCCTATTTTCTGCTTTGTCCCGAGTCTGGATTGCCATGGGCCTGCGATAGCGGACTGCGGCTGGACATAAAAGAGCAGCGATCGCATCCTATTGATTTTTACTTGATATTGCGGCTCAGAGACAAAAAGAGTAGGTCCCGAGCGGGACGTGAACTTCCGATCGGTTCAACCGAGCCGACCACAGCAAATGCGGAGACAAAATTTGGCCGACCAGAACGACAATGATCTAGAATTTTCCGAACGGGAAGCTCTGCTTTTTCACTCCCACGGTCGCCCCGGAAAAATCGAGATTATTGCCTCCAAGCCGATGGCGACTCAGCGTGACCTGAGTCTTGCCTATTCGCCGGGCGTCGCCGTTCCGGTCCGTGCAATCGCCGACGATCCTTCGAAAGCCTATGATTATACCGCGAAGGGCAATCTCGTCGCTGTCATCTCCAACGGCACCGCGATCCTTGGTCTCGGCAATCTGGGGGCGCTTGCCTCGAAGCCGGTCATGGAAGGCAAAGCGGTCTTGTTCAAACGCTTCGCCGATGTCGATGCGATCGATATCGAGCTCGATACCGAGGACGCGGAAGCCATCATCAATGCCGTTCAGATCATGGAGCCCAGCTTCGGTGGCATCAATCTGGAAGATATTGCCGCACCCGATTGCTTCATCATCGAGCAAACTCTGCGCGACCGGATGAATATACCGGTGTTCCACGATGACCAGCACGGCACCGCGATCATCGCCGCCGCCGGGATCATCAACGCCTGCCTGCTGACCGACCGCAAGATCGAGGACATCAAGGTCGTGGTCAACGGAGCGGGTGCCGCTGCCATTGCCTGCGCGGCGCTGATCAAAAGTCTGGGCGTGCCGCACGACAATCTGACCATGTGTGACCGCAAGGGCGTGATCTATCGGGGCCGCGATGACGTCGACCAATGGAAATCCGCGCACGCCATAGATACCGACGCGCGAAGCCTGACGGACGCCTTACAGGGCGCCGACTGTTTTCTCGGCTTGTCCGCTGCCGGTGCCCTGAAGCCAGAAATGGTCAAGGAGATGGCGCCGCAACCGATCATCTTTGCAATGGCCAACCCGGATCCGGAAATCACTCCGCCCGATGCCAAGGCCGCACGCCCCGATGCGATCATCGCCACCGGGCGGTCCGATTATCCCAATCAGGTCAATAATGTCATCGGCTTCCCCTTCATCTTCCGCGGTGCGCTGGATGTGCGGGCGACCCGGATCAACGAGGAAATGAAAGTCGCGGCAGCGCATGCCATTGCCGAGCTGGCGCGTGAACAGGTTCCGGAAGAAGTGGCTGCTGCTTATGGCGGGAAAGCACCTAGCTTTGGCGTGGAATATATCATTCCCGCGCCTTTTGATCCGCGTCTGATGGACGTGGTATCTGCTGCCGTTGCCAAGGCGGCAATGGATAGCGGCGTGGCCCAGAAACCGATCGAGGATATCAACGCCTACCGGCAGAGCCTGAAGGCGCGGCTCAATCCGACCACATCGGTCCTCACCCAGGCTTATGAAGCCTGTCGCCTGTCTCCGAAACGTGTCATTTTTGCCGAGGCGGAAGAAGCTGTCGTGTTGCGCGCAGCGATCCAGTTCCGCGATGGTGGATATGGCACGCCGGTTCTGGTCGGGCGCGACGATCGCGTTCGCCAGCAACTCACCGAACTGGGTGTCAGCGATCCGGACAGCTTTGAAGTGCACAACAGCCGCAACAGCCCGCTCGTCCCCGACATGGTCAGCATGCTATATGATCGCCTCCACCGCCGGGGCTATATGGAGCGCGACATCAAGCGGATGGTCAATCAGGACCGGAATATTTTCGGTTCTGCACTGCTTGCAATGGATCAGGGCGATGCCATGATCACCGGTGTAACCCGCCCTTACTCGCAAACCTTCCGCGATGTCGCCAAAGTGATCGATATCGAGAAAGGCCGAACGGCTCTTGGAATTCACGTAATGGTCGGCCAGCATCATACCGTCTTCATGGCCGATACCACGGTCAACGAGCGGCCCACCGCCCACGAACTCGCCGACATCGCCGAGCAGACAGCAGCGGTAGCCCGGCAAATGGGCCACGAGCCGCGCGTCGCGTTCCTCAGCTATTCGACCTTTGGCAATCCCGAAGGCCGCTGGCTCGAGAATTTGCGCGAGGCCGTGGCACTGCTCGACCAACGACGGGTCACATTCGAATATGAAGGTGAAATGGCACCCGACGTGGCGCTCAATCCGAAGCTGATGGCCAATTATCCGTTCAGCCGTCTGTCACAACCCGCCAATGTGCTGGTCATGCCGGGCCTGCAATCGGCCAATTTGTCAGCAAAATTGCTACGCGAACTGGGCGGCGATTCGGTCATCGGACCAATGCTGGTTGGCCTCGAAAAATCGGTTCAGATCGCAACCATGGCGTCATCAGCGTCGGAACTGGTAACACTCGCCGTGCTGGCCGCCAGCGGGATCGCGAAATAGCAGCGACCGCCGGGTCCCAGACCCGGCGGGCCGTTTAGGGCATTGTGGGATCGTTGCTGGCGCCTTGCGCGCCGGGTGCACCAACCGCGCCGATATTGCCGAACAATTCTTCGAAGAAGGAGCGTTCACGGCCCAGAGTCGGCGTCTTGTCGCCATCCGGGCTGATGCTCGCGACCAGTTCGATACCGGTACGATCGACCGAGGTCACATTGCCGTCGGTATCGAATATCACGCGCATCACCTGCTGATCGCGGGGACGCGGGTTATTGAAACCATATTGCCGGGTGTCACGGGACAGATAATACCAGGTATTTTCGTCAAACTGTCCGGTGAAGGTCGGCCGGCCGAGCGAAGCTTCCACCGACTGGCGATTGTCGACACCAGCCTGAACGGCGGACATCAGCACTTGATCGGCGATATATCCCTGATGGCCACGCACCTGGGTGCAGCCGGCCATCGTCATTGTGCCAGCCATTAGCCCGAGCCACAGACTGTATTTTTTGATATTGCCGACCATCGAACTCATTCTCCACTATCCAGCCAGCACCGTATCGGTGCGTGACTCGTCATCGCCCATTGCATCTCGCGCCATAAATATCAATATGCCCTGTATCCAGACTTAACAACTGACCCGATCGTCCATAAACTTACGATCCAACCAGCGGAACCAGCAATGTCCTTTTTCAGCAAGATATTTTCCCGAGACAATCCCAATGTAAAAATGCAGCCATTGTATAATGCGATTGTCAGCGAGGGGCGGCAACTGGCCTGGTATGAAGAGGCGCAGGTGCCCGACAGTATCGACGGCAGGTTCGATATGATTGCTGCTATATTCTCGCTGATACTTATCCGGCTGGAAAAAGACGAAGAACGGGGCCAGGACATTGCCTGGTTGACCGAGATTTTTATCAGCGACATGGACGGGCAATTGCGTCAGATCGGCATTGGCGACATGGTCGTGAGCAAACATGTCGGCCGCATGATGGGCGCGCTTGGTGGCCGGGTCGGTGCCTATCGGGAAGCGCTGGAAAACGGTGCGGATCTCAAAGAAGCGATAGTACGCAATATTTTTCGTGGTGAAAAACCCGATGACGCGGCGCTGGACATTCTCGCCAGGCGGCTGGCAGTCTATCATGCTTCGCTCCAGGATTGCAGCACCGACGCTATCATTGCCGGTCAATTGCCAGTCAGCGAGGCGGTTGCATGATGGACAAGCCGGAATTCTCCCATATCATCAAGCTGTCGGAAATCGGCTCCACGCCGCGCACAGGCAAGCTCTCCGCAAGCGAGGAAGAACGCCGCAAGCTGGCGCAAAGATTTGATTTGCCCAAAATTTCCTCGCTGGATGCCAGCTACACATTGCTGGCCGGCGAGAACCGCATTGGCTTCACCGGACGGCTCGAATCCGACCTGCAGCAGCGCTGCTCCATCACCGGGGAAAATTTTCAGGTCCGGCTGCGCGAAGATTTCGATATTGCCTTTGTACCGGAACTGGAAATTGAAGGCGCCGACGAAGAAATCGAGCTGACCGAAGAAGATTGCGACATTATCGAATATGAAAATGGGCAGCTTGATCTCGGCGAAGCCATTGCCCAGACGCTATGCCTGGCGCTCGCTCCCTTTCCGCGCGGTCCCAATGCCGATGCGGTGGCGCGGGAAAGCCTGAAATCGGAAGAGGAAGCCGGGCCCTTTGGTGTCCTGGCCGCCCTGAAGGACAAGCTGCCCTAAGCCGTTTCCTTCTCAGCCTTGCTTGCCGCCGCATTGGTCAGGCGTTTTTGCAATCCGTTCAGCCGCTGCTTGCTGGTGATCTTGCTGCCGAGCAAGTCGGTGATGTAGAAAGTATCCACCGCGCGCTCGCCATAGGTCGCGATATGCGCGCTGTGCACCGTTACTTTCGATTCGAACAGCGCATAGGCCAGTTCGTTGAGCAAGGCCGGACGGTCCTGCGCATTGACCTCGATCACAGTAAACCGATTGGATGCATCATTGTCGACCAGAGCAAAAGGCGTGATGATGAACGCGCCGGCCCGCGAATGCGCCAGCGGCCGGGCGTCGAGCTTGGTCGAAAGTTTGGTCCGGTTGGCCAGCGCATCCTCAACCGCCTGTTTGAGCCGCAGCAACTGCTCTTCCTCGGAAAAAGGCTTGCCGTGCGGGTCCTGGACCAGGAAATTGTCCAATGCCATGCCGTCGCGGGTGGTGTGGATTCGCGCGTCGATGATATTGCCACCCGAGGCATGGATTCCTCCGGCGATCCGGTAGAATAATCCCGGATGGTCAGCCGCATAAACGGTTATCAATGTCGCGCCGCGCTCAGGATAAACATCGGCGAAAATTGCGAGGTCCGTATCCCCGGCATCGAGGACCAGCTGCGCATTCTGGGCAATGATATCATCCGGTTCGGCGATCCAGTAAGCATCGGTGAACCGCTTCGCCAACTTTTTGAATTCGGCTTCCGGCAAGGTCAGCGCCTCGGACAGAACCGCCTTTTTCTCGTCAATCCGTTCCTTGCGGCCACGCTGTTTATGACCGAGCAGCAGCATCTCCTGCGCCGATTCAAACAGATCGGTCAGCAATTGTCGCTTCCAGCTGTTCCAGACGCCGGGCCCGACCGCGCGAATGTCGACGACGGTTAGGACCAGAAGCTGGCGGAGCCGCTCGACGCTTTTCACCTGGCTGGCAAAATCCTGGATGGTTTTGAAATCCGACAGATCGCGCTTGAAGGCTACCGCCGACATCAGCAGATGGTTGCGGACCAGCCACGCGACCAGTTCGGTTTCATGGGGTCTCAGACCGAGACGGGGACAAAGCTTCATTGCCACTTCCGCGCCCAGGACGCTGTGGTCACCACCGCGGCCCTTGGCGATGTCATGCAGCAAAGTGGCGACAAAAATCACCCGCCGGTTCTGCAATTTTTCCATAGTCGCAGTGCTGTTCGGATGGTCCTCGGCCAGATCTCCCCTGCCGATTCTCGCGAGCAGGCCAATCGCGCGGATCGTATGTTCATCGACCGTATAATGATGATACATATCGAACTGCATCTGGGCCACAACACGGCCAAAATCAGGAATGAAACGGCCGAAAATCGCAGCTTCGTTCATCCAGCGCAACACCAGTTCCGGGTCACGGGGGGAGCAAAGCACGTCGAGAAACAATTTATTGGCGCGCGCGTCCTTGCGGACCTTGTTGTCGATCAGCTTGGCATCCCGCCGAGCCGCCCGCATCGCCATCGGATGGATTTCCAGTCCGTGTTTGTCGGCGAGCCAAAAAATTTCCAGCAGCCGGACCGGGTCTTCCTCGAAGAAATTTTCCTCCGGCAAGGCGAGCCGTCCGCGATCCAGCACGAACCCCTTAAGCTTCTTCGGTTTGCGGGTCAGCGACGGCAGAAAGCGTCGGACCCCGGCGTTGTGGGTTTCATCGAGATGGGCGAGAAACACACCGGTCAGATTGCCGACCACTTTCGCGTTCAGGAAATAATATTGCATGAACCGCTCGACCGACGATTTCCCGGGCCGGTCGGCGAAGTGCATCCGCCTTGCCACTTCAGGTTGCAGGTCGAACGTTAGCCGGTCTTCCGCTCTTCCGGTAATGTCGTGCATGTGACAGCGGACCGCCCACAGAAAATTGGCCGCTTTGCGGAACCGCTTGAATTCGTCGGCGGTGAGCAGCCCGACATCAACAAGGTCCTCGGCAGAAGCCACTCGATGGATATATTTCCCGATCCAGTAGAGAGTTTGCAGGTCACGCATACCCCCCTTGCCTTCCTTGACATTGGGTTCGACGACATAGCGGCTGTCGCCCATCTTCTTGTGCCGGGCATCGCGCTCGGCCAGTTTTTCTGCGACAAACGTGCTGTCGGTTCCGGCTACGACGTCGTCGAAAAAGCGCTGCTTGGCTGCCTCGTATACCGCAGTATCCCCCCAGATATAGCGGCCTTCCAGCAGCGCCGTGCGGATCGAAAGATCGTCTTTGGCCATGCGCACCATCTCGTCAATCGAGCGGCTGCTTTGCCCGACTTTCAATCCCAGGTCCCAAAGCCAGTAGAGCATCGCCTCAACCGCCTGCTCGGTCCAGCTTGTGGCCTTGTGTGGTGTCAGAAAAGCAATATCGACATCGCTATGCGGCGCCATTTCGCCGCGTCCATAGCCGCCCACCGCCATCACCGCGATGCGTTCGCCGGATGAGGGATTACTCACCGGATATTGATGATTCACCGCAATATCATGGATCAGTCGCACCAGTTGATCGACCAGAAAAGACTGGGCAGCCGCCATTTCATGGCCGGCCGATGGCTTTTTCAGCAACCGTTTACTGATCTCCGCGCGACCATCCGATAGCGCATCCTGCAAGAGGGGCAGAATATGTTCCCGCGCTTTCGGCATGCCGTATTCGGCAATGAGCGCCTCGACTTGTTCCGCCAGCTCGCGCCGATTGATAATCTCCCGCTGCCGGACAATCCGTTTGCCCGGATCTGCCGGCGCTGCCGGAATATCAGCGCGTATATTCATCCTGTCGCGCCCAGTTCGTCACGATGCTTTTTCGCCAGAACGATTTTCGCGATCTTCGCGGTACCAAGTTTCGGCAACGGTTCGTCATATTGCCAGATATGGACCGGCAGCTTGAACGGCGCGAGCTGGTGTTTGAGAAATTCCATCAGCTCTTCGTCGGTCAGGCTGTGCCCGTCCTTGGTATGGTAGACCAATGCCGGCACTTCACCGAACCGCTCGTCAGGCACGCCGAAAATACAGGCTTCGGCGACGGCCGGATTGGCATAGACGGCCGCTTCGACTTCCTGACAGCTGATGTTTTCGCCGCCGCGGATGATGATTTCTTTTTTGCGGTCGACGATGAACAGATAGCCCTCGGGGTCGAGATAGCCGATATCACCTGTGCGGAAATAGCCGTCGTCGGTGAAAGCGTCTTTTGTCGCCTCCTCATTGTTCCAGTAGCCGGTGAAGTTGGCCGCGGTACGGATGCAGACTTCGCCGCGCTCGCCCTGCGGCACCTTGTTGCCGTCATCGTCGAGGATCGCGACATCGACAATCGGTGGGGTGGCGCGGCCGGTGCTGTCCGGCTTGGCGAGATAATTTTCATTCTGATTGGAACAGCCGACACCATTGGTCTCGGTGAGGCCATAGCCAATCACCGGAAAACCATCGCCCATTTTCTCCTTGATCCGCTTGACATGCTCGACGGGTCGGGGCGCGCCACCGGCAGCCATGGTCACACAGCTGCTGAGATCATATTTGTCGAAATGGGGGTGAGAATAGATTTCCATACTCATCAGCGGTACACCGACGAAATAGGTCACGCGCTCTTTCTCGATCAGGCGCATCGCCTCTTCAGCATCCCATTTGTTGAGGAACACCAGCTTGCGGCCGATTGCATAGCTGACCAGCACCAGAGGCACGGAAGCGGTTACATGGAACAGGGGCACGCAGACCAGCGCTGTCGGCTGGCCTTCCGGCATCTTGCCCTGCTTTTCCATGATATGGACCAGCACCAGCACGGTGCCGACGAAGCTCATGGCGCCCTGCACCACAGAGCAATGCTCGGCATAGGCCCCCTTTGAGCGACCGGTGGAACCGGAGGTAAACAAGATCGTCGCATTGTCTTCCGGCGCCATTTGCGGCAGCGGTGTTTCAGCACCGCCGCCTTTTTCCAACATGACCTTCAGCCCTTCCAGCGGTGCCTTGTCATGTTCAAAGACAAGCAATTGGGCGCCGTGATTGCGCTTGGATTCAACGAGGCGCTGGGCCCGCTGATAGTCGGCAAAGACCATCGAACAACCAACGTCTTCAATACCGTCGGCCAGCTCGTCGCCCTGCCACCAGCCATTCAACTTGGTCGAGACGCCGCCGGCCATGGTAATCGCCATGTCGAGAATGACCCAGTTGGCCGAATTGCGCGCGGCTATACCAATCCGATCACCCTTCTGAACGCCATAGCCTTCGACCAGTCCGCCAGCCAAAGCCCGGGCGGCGATATAAGCCTCTCCAAAGGTCAGACGGATATCACCATCGACCAAAAATTCCTTGTCGGCATGCTGGTTGCAGAAATACGCAAAATAATCCGAAACATTCTGCGGCGCATTCTTGAAGATCGGCATGTCGACGCCGAATTTGTTGATCGTATCCAGTTCCAGCAACTGACCGGGCTGGGTTAGCGCTTCCAGCGTTTTGTCGATTACCAGATCCAGTTCAGAGGTCGCCATTATTCAAGTCTCCCGTTGTTCCCTCTTGGTAAAGGGGAATTTCCCTTTATATGGACAGGAAACCACGCGGGGAAAAGAGTTGATTGATATTATATTGGCCAATGCGGCACAGTTTACCCAGTTTACAGAGCTTGGCCTCTCTCCCAATGCGCTCGACCTCGGTTTTTTCCAGCTCAAATGGTATTCGCTGGCCTATCTCGCAGGCATATTGATCGGCTACTGGTATCTGACCAAATTGGTGGATCAGCCAGGCTCGCCTATGGCGCGGCGTCACGCCGATGACATGATCTTCTGGGCGACCCTCGGGATTATCGTCGGCGGGCGGCTCGGCTATGTGTTTTTCTACGCTCCCGAAATTCTGCTTGAGCCGGTCAGAATATTGCAGGTCTGGAACGGCGGCATGTCGCTGCACGGCGGTACGATCGGCGTTGTGCTCGCCTTGTGGTGGACCGCGCGGCGGGAGAAGCTCGATTTTCTGCGGATGTGCGACTATATCGCCTGCGTCATCCCGTTTGGACTATTCTTCGGACGGCTCGCCAATTTCGTCAACGGCGAGCTGTGGGGCCGGGCGACCGATGTTCCCTGGGCTATTGTTTTCCCGATGGGCGGCGATGTAGCGCGCCATCCCAGCCAGCTTTATGAAGCAGGGCTGGAAGGCATTCTCTATTTCGTCATTCTTTCGCTACTATTCTGGAAGACCGATGCCCGCTATCAGCCGGGCAAACTGGTTGGCACGGGATTGCTGGTTTATGGCTTCAGCCGCTTCTTCGTCGAATTCTTCCGCCAGCCCGATGCACAGCTGACCTGGCTGGTCGAGCAATCCGGGTTCAGCATGGGCCAATGGCTGACGGTACCGATGATATTGCTCGGTGCGTGGCTGGTTATCACCGCGAAAGGCAGGCGCGCGCGCGTCGAACCGGTAGCGGGAGACAAGAGCGTTGCCTGACGGCACCAAGGCGGACCTCCCCAGCGCAGCGCATATAATTGCCGAACGGATCGAGCGCGAAGGCCCGATCCCGCTCGGCGACTATATGGCGATCGCCAATGATTTTTATTATGCCAGCAAGGACCCGCTCGGCGAAGAGGGTGATTTTGTCACCGCTCCGGAAATCAGCCAGATGTTCGGCGAAATTGTCGGTATCTGGCTGGCCGATCTGTGGCTTCGCAAAGGCTCACCGGATCATTGTCATTATGTCGAACTGGGTCCCGGACGTGGTACTTTGGCGCATGATGCGCTGCGATCCATGCGCAAATTCGGCTGCAGTCCCACCGTCCATTTTGTCGAGACCAGCCCGCTGCTGAAAGCCAAACAGGCGAAGTTGCATCCCGAAGCCATATGGCATGACGATATTTCCAGCCTGCCGGAAGACGGCCCGCTGCTGATCGTCGCCAATGAATTTTTCGACGCCCTGCCGGTCGAGCAATATGTCGCGACGTCTGGCGGCTGGCGGCGGCAAATGGTTGCGCGAGATCGCAGCAAATTTCTTGCGATACCAAGCGTCGGGATAGCAGAGGACCAGATCAGCGGTAGCGCGAGCGGTTTTCCCGACGGCACCATTATCGAACGCTCACCGGTCAGCGTGGGATTGACGGGCCACATAGCCAGCCAGTTGGCGAAACAGGGCGGAACACTGCTGATCATCGACTATGGCTATGCCAGGCCGGGGACCGGCAGTACGCTTCAGGCGGTGAAGGGTCACCTGCCGATCAGCCCGTTTGACAGCCCCGGTAGCTCCGACCTCACTGCCCATGTCGATTTTCACACATTGGCGAATATTGCGCGGACACGCTTGCTGGCGGTGCACGGACCGACCGAACAGGGCCAGTGGCTGAAGTCGCTGGGCATCGATCAACGCGCCGAAGCGCTGATGGCAGCCAGTCCGAAACAGGCCGACACCATCAGGGCTGCGCACCAGCGGTTGACCCATGCAGAAGAGATGGGCTGTCTGTTCAGGGTGATGGCGGCAACAGCGATTGGCTGGCCGGAACCCGAGGGGTTCAGCTACGGCGAGGAATAAGCTATTTTGCTAGACTGTCAGCCAACCCATGTGGCGACATCGGCAGCGACTTTATTGGCTGCCTTGTTCAGACCTTCACCAACAGGGCCCGGCTCAGCCGCAGAAACGGTTTCGCTGGCTTCGAAGCGTTTTCTCTCGACCGGCTGGTCTTTGGTCATTTTCACGGCATCATAGGTGACAGTGACCGTCAAACTGGGGCCGTCGAGGCCGAAATTAATCAGTTCACCGGTGATATAGGTCTGCGCTTTGCCTCCGGCCTGGGTTGCGGTCAGCACCAGCCGGCCATTTTTCACGGCGATGGTCTCGCTGAGCAAATCCTGGAACAGCCGCGCCGGCTTGTCGACCCAGACAGCGTCCTTGAGATAGGCGATGCCCGTACCGCTCGTCTGCACCGGTACACGAATCGTGTTGAGTTTTTGCGGAGAGGCAGGCAGCGCGACCACGAGTGAGCCGGTTTGCGGTCCGCTCTGCATGGCACCGGCCGACAATTTCTGGTCTGGCGAGATCGACAGCAGCGACGGCGGCGGCTCTGCACCACCGAAACTGACGCAGGCGCCAAGCGAAGCGGTTGCGGCCAGCAGACCGGCGGCTTTCAAAAGTCGAAACTTACTCATCATATCAGCCCCTTCATTGGCCTGGCTCATAGTCCGGCAGCGCTGGCGCCGACAATAAGGACCCGGCCCCGCCTTGATCAAGCCGGTCAGCCACATTGGTCAGGGACTTGGTTAGCGCCTGCATATCCTCAACCAGCTGGTCGACTTCCGGCAGGGTCTTGTTGGAGAAGCGCTCAGCACCAGGCTGGGCATTTTTCAGCACGCCTTCCAGCGCCAGCAGGCTCTTCGAGGCGGAATCCAATGTGGTTGCGAGATTTTTCGCCACGGGCTCGCCGTTGTTGGCCAGGAAAGCATTGGTGTTGTCTGCCACCAGGCCCAGCTTCTCGGCTGTCTGACCGGCATTGCGGATGGCGATCCGCGATTCTTCCATCAGCGCCTCCAGCCCCGGTGCCTGCTTCGCCAGACTGCCGGTCAGCTTGTCGGTATTGGCCAATATGCCGCTGATTGATTTCTGGTTTTCATCCGACAGCAGCAAGGTCAGCCGGTCGGTCAGGGTCGCCAGCCGTTCGACCACGAGCGGAGCGCTGTTCAGCAATTCCCCCAGCGCGCCCGGTTTGGTCGGGATCACCGGCACCCCTTCCGGCCCGAGATCGGTGATCGGTGGCGCGCCCTTTTTGGCGCCGTCTAGCTGTATATTGGGCGGCGCGGTAAAGCTGACGCTCTGGATCGTGGCGGTGGTGCCTTCCAATATCGGCGTATCTTCGCTGACGGCGATACGGACGCGAACAAAATTCGGGTCCTTCTTCCACAGCTCGACCTTGATTACCTGACCAGAAGGCACTCCGGCAAAGGTTACGCCGGTTCCCGAGGCCAGTCCGCCTACCGACTGGGAAAAGAAGATATCATATTGTTTGGTCGTGCCGTCGCCAAAGCGGACGATCCACACCAGAAAGGCGGCCACAAGGGCCAGCATCGCCAAAGTGACAACACCGACAAGTATATGGTTGGAGCGCGTTTCCATCTATTTCACCTCTATGACGAGCCGTGCCGTCACCTGCAACAATTCTCTGATCCGCTTCATCATTCTCATCCCAGCATCTTTTTGCCGGCAGATGCCATCCGGCCGCGGGGTCCATTGAAATATTCCTGTATCCAGGGATGGTCGAGCGCGAGCAATTCGTCGATCGTGCCTACGGCGATGACGCGCTGGTCAGCGAGTACCGCCACCCGGTCACAAATGGCGTGCAGCGTATCGAGATCATGGGTGATCAGAAATACGGTCAACCCTAGTGTCTGCTGCAATTCCTTGGTCAGCTTGTCGAACGCCGCCGCGCCGATCGGATCCAGACCGGCGGTCGGTTCATCCAGAAACAGCAGTTCCGGATCGAGCGCGAGAGCCCGCGCAATGCCGGCCCGCTTGCGCATCCCGCCGGACAGTTCGGAGGGATATTTCGGTGCGGCGTCGGGCGACAATCCGGACAGGCAGACCTTGTATTTGGCTACTTCGCGCCGGAAATCACGGTCCATATCCGGGTAAAACTCCCAGATCGGCACCATTACATTTTCGGCCACGGTCAGCGTCGAAAATAGCGCACCGCCCTGGAACAAAACGCCCCAGCGCTTGCGTATTTCGATCGTCTCGGCTTCGGATTTTCCCAATATCTGTTCGCCAAAGACCTTAATTTCGCCTTCCTTCGGCGTCTGCAAGCCGATGATCGAGCGCATCAATACCGATTTTCCGGTACCCGACCCGCCAACTACGCCGATGATTTCGCCGCGTTGCACGTCGAGATCGAGATTATCGTGAACCACCTGCTCGCCAAAAGCATTGCGCAAGCCGTGGACACTGACAATCGGGCCTTCATAATCGGGGTCATAGGCAATGGCCTGCGAATCGAGCATCAATCCCATCCGATCCAGGTAAAGAAAACCGCGAAAAACGCGTCGAGCACAATGACGAGAAAGATTGCCTGAACCACGGCTGCGGTGGTCCGCTTGCCGACATCCTCGGCATTGCCCTTGACCTGCATGCCCTGATAGCAGCCGGTAACCGCGATAATCGCGCCAAAGACCGGCGCTTTCACCAGTCCGACATAGACGTCGGTCAGCGGTACGACCTCGCGGATACGAGCGAAAAACGTGGCGGGCGGGATGTCCAGTTCGACCCAGCTGAGCAATCCGCCGCCGATGATCGCGACAATCGAGGCGTAGAAGCCGAGCAACGGCAGCATGAACACCGCGGCGATAAAGCGAGGCAGCACCAGTGCTTCCACCGGTGACACGCCAATCGTGCGCATCGCATCGATTTCTTCGGTCAGCTTCATCGTGCCGATTTGCGCGGCGAAGGCCGAGCCGGACCGCCCTGCGACCATGATCGCGGTCATCAGCACGCCCAGTTCGCGGAGCGTCAGCCGCCCAACGAGATTGACGGTGAACACTTCCGCCCCGAACTGTCGCAACTGTACAGCGCCCTGTTGCGCGATCACCAGGCCGATAAGAAAGCTCATCAGACCGATGATACCAAGCGAGCGGACGCCCACCACGTCAAAACGCTGGATCACGGCATTCCATCTGATTTTACCGGGGTGTCGGACCAATCGCATGAATCCGACCATGATTGCACCGAAAAAGCCGATTAATCCCGTCATGGTGCTAAAGGCGATGGTCGTAGCCTCGCCGACTTCGCTCAGCACCCGGATAACCGGGTTGGCGGGTTCCGGCCGTATTTCGGTTGGCTGATCAGCACCAGCGACCGCAGCTATCAGCCGCTGGGCATGGTCACCCGCACCGACAATTTCCGCTTCCATATCGCGCGCTGTCCGATGAATCAGCCAGGCGCCCACGGTGTCGGTATAGCCGGTATCGGAAATATCGATCCGCTGCGCTTCGCCTTCATATTCTCTCAGACGCTCCGGCAAATCGCCGACGCTGGCAATCGAAAGGTCGCCAGAAAAATGCAGCGTAACCGCACCATCTTCGGCTGTCTCTTCGACAAAATCGCTGGGTATCGACATCGCATCCATAGGTGACCGAAATTTCGCCAAAGCTCAAGAGATTAAACCGCTCAAATATTTAGTGCATTTGCCGACGGGCTGCTATGGGCGGCGCGAACGGAAATTTCGGGACGGCATGCAGAAAATATCGCTTTACGACATGGATCGCACGATCACCGTGCGCGGGACCTATACGCCGTTCCTGTTTCATATGGTTTTTGCCAGAGCACCGTGGAGGCTGATCTTTCTGCCGATACTGCCCTTCGGTTTCATTGCCTATGGACTCAAGCTGATCAGCCGCGGGCAATTGAAAACATTCAACCAGCGAATGTTGCTCGGCAGCGCTCCGGAACTGGCGAGATTGCAGCCGCATATCGAGAGCTTTGCCGACAAGGTGCTGCGCTCCAACCGTCACCAGAAAGCGATCGACCAGATCGAGGTGGACCGCGCTGACAGGCGCATACTGGTGTTGGTGACCGCATCCTATGAACTTTATGCCGAAGCTATCGCCCGCCGCCTCGGCTTTGACCATCTGATCGGCACGCAGCTGGAAGTCGACAGCGAAGGGCACGTGCTTCCCGTCATCATTGGCGAGAACTGCTATGACGATGCCAAAATTGCCCGGATCGAGGCACTATTTGCCGAACAGGGCTGGAAGCGCGCCGAAAGCCATGTCCGCGCGTATTCCGACCATGTCAGCGATCAGGCGATGCTGGAATTTGCCGACGAGGCAATCGCGACCACCCCTACCCCAAAATTGCGCCGTCTGGCGGAGCAGCGCGGCTGGAAAATCGTCGACTGGCGCTGACCCGATAGAGGGAAAGGCCTTGGAAGCAACGGCGAGAGACCGGTTTCGCAATGCCCGGCAATTTGATTTCTGTAGACAGCCGGACGGTGATGAATGAAACGGACCGGATTGCCAGCCTGTAAATTCCATTCCGGAGAAGGAAAGACATGTCATTCACGAAGCTGCTCGTACCGACCTATACACAAATGCTTCAAGCGCTCGCCAGTTGGCTGGACAAGGCGCAGTTACAGTTGCCTGACGCTGATTCCGAAGCTCTGCTATCTGCGCGCCTCGCACCTGATATGTTCCCCCTGTCCACCCAAATTCGTTTCGCCTGCGTACAAGCGCAGGAAGCGGTGTTCCGGCTGAAAGGCGAGACCTTCCCCGCTTCGCTCGGCGAACTTGTCGATGAAGGGCGCAATGCGGGAGAGCGGCCCGGTTCGTTCCCGGAAGCGAAGGCGCGGATTGAGGAGACTATCGCATTGCTGGAGAACCTGAGCCCTGACGCCCTCGATAAAGACCCGGGCGAAGCCATCGCACATGAACTACCCAACGGCATGGTGTTTGACCTCACAGCAGAGCAATATGCCCGCGACTGGACGCTGGGCCAGTTTTATTTCCACCTCATCACTGCCTATGCGATATTGCGCAGCGAGGGGATCGAACTCGGCAAAGCAGACTATATACCGCATATGTTTCCCTATATTCGGCCCGATACGATACCGAATGGCTGATGGTCCGGCTGCCGGGTGTCACCGGATGGTTGACAGTCCGGCGCATCCATCGCAAGCGGCGCGGCATGGCTATTATCGCAACCATCATGAACAGCGCCACCGGTCAACCGATCCAGAAGATGACCTTTGGCCGCATGCCCAAACCCTGGGCCTCCTTCAGCCTCGAGACCGGCGAGCTGGTTACCGCCGAGCGGATCGATGTCGGTACACCGGCGCATGGCAAATTTGTCGCGCCGGTTTCGATCTGGGTCACTCCCAAGCCGCCGAAGGCCTGATCGATGAGCGTTGCTTTCCGCAGAGAAGGTGATGACGAGCATCTCGAGCCGAAGTTCGAGCATCCGATCCCCGTCGGTCCCAATCTGGTCACCGCGAGCGGATTGCAAATGATCAAGGACCGGGTAGCCGAGTTGCAGGCAAAAGTCGCGGCGCTGACCGACGAGGTCGCGCTCAAGATCGCCAAGCGCGACCTGCGCTACTGGAACACAAGGCAATCGACCGCGGAACTGCCGCCGGTGCCTAGCGGCGACAAGGTCGAATTTGGCACCAGAGTGACCTTCCTGCTCAACGGCAAGGAGAAAATTCTCTCCATCGTCGGCGATGACGAAGCCGATCCGGCCAGCGCGCTTGTGTCCTTTTCCGCGCCGATCAGCCGGGCGCTGATGGGGCTCGAAGCCGGAGATTATGGTGATTTTTCCGGCCAGGAGGATGCGATTGAAATTCTGTCGATCGAGTCAATTCCGCCGACATAAGCCAGACAAATTGCTCAGACGAACTTTACACATAAGCCGGCGTTTATTTTCTGCGACCTTTGCCCAAAACCCTTAGAATTCTGGTATATTTCCTCCGCCAGCCTGACGCCTAGTGTGACCTTCCAGAAGGATGCAGATCCGGTCGGGAAGTGGCAAGTCGCAGGTGTATCAAAGAGCCGGCCCCGAGGATAGCGATCCCCCATGCTGTAGGAAAGCCCCAAGCTAGCCGACGAGAATCACCCGCAGATCATTCACATTGGTGCCGGATGGTCCGGTCATCAGCAGAGCGCCTGCCCTTTCGAAAGCGAGATAGCTATTGTCCTGTTCGAGCAACTGCCCCGCCTGATCGGCTCCATCCATCAGCTCCAAAATGCCCGGCCATAGAAACGCGCCAGCATTATCCTCCGAACCATCTATGCCGTCGCTGTCGGCAGCGAAGCCGCAGATATCCGGCTCTCCGTTCAATGCGAGAGCGCAGGCCAGCAGATATGCGGTGCAACGGCCACCACGACCATCCCGATTGTTCACCATTACCGTCGCTTCGCCGCCGGATATCAGGGCAGCCTTGCGACCGCTTGCCTTGATCGCCAGCGCCTGTGCGGCATGGTCGCGCCCGAGTTCCAGTGCGTCGCCCTCCAACGCATCGCCGAGCATGAGCGGTTCATAGCCCATTTCCCGGGCGGCATCGGCGGCAGCCGCGCACATGTCGGCCGGTCGGGCGCACAGGGCGGCGGTCGTTCGCTGCATTTCCGGATCATCGGCCTTCGGCGTTTCCAGCGCCCCCGATACGAGCTTCCCGCTGATCGCTGGCGGTAACGTGATGTTATATTTTGCCGCAATCGCCAGCGTATCGGCACAGGTTGAGCTGTCCGCGACGGTGGGCCCCGAACCGATCATCGCGACATCATCGCCGGGAATATCGGAAATCGCGATCATGTGGGTTGCCGCCGGCCAGGCACGCGCCGCCAGTCGCCCGCCCTTGATCGCCGAAAGATGTTTGCGCACCATGTTCATTTCGCCGATCGGCGCGCCGCTGCGCAGCAAGGCACGCGTAACAGCCTGTTTCTCCGGGAGAGAGATCCCGTCGGCCGGTGCGGGGAGCAGCGCGCTGGCGCCGCCGGACATCAGAACCAGCAACAGATCATCTTCGCCGAGTGTATCTGCCACTCGCAAAGCCGTGTGCGCGGCTTCTGCCCCGACCGAATCGGGGACCGGATGCGATGCCTCGACAATCTGGAAATGGTCCGGCGAGAAGCCCGGCTCGACATATCCCTGACGCGTGATGATCAGGCCGTCGGCATTTTCCGGCAGGCGATCCAGGATAGCAGCGGCCATCTGAGTCGCCGCCTTTCCAACGGAAAGCAGGTAGGTCCGGCCCGGCACCTCTGGCCACTGGACATCACGCATGGCGTTGGCCGGCAGGGCCGGTTGCAGGGCCTGCAGATAAAGATCCTTTAAAAAAGCTTTTATTGAATCAGGATTTGTTGTTTGATGCACTGCACAATAAGGGCCCGATTGTTTCGCCGGGGTCAAGAAGATTTTCGGAGTGACGGAAGAAGCCATGAACGATCGCGCCACTATCGACCATCTTCTGCAACGACTGACAGCGCATCTCGGCGCGGTTTATCCCGATCATGATTGCGAGGCATTGGCAGAACGCATTGTTGACCTGTTCTGGCCCGACAAGAGCAAGATGATCCCGAGATCGGAAATCGCCGACAAGCATTTGTGGGACGAGAGCGATATCGCGATGATCACCTATGGCGGCACGATCCGCTCGGAGGGCGAGCATCCCCTGCAGACGCTGCACCGCTTCCTCAAACAGCATATTGGCCAGACAATCGGCGCGGTGCATATTCTGCCATTTTTCCCTTATAGTTCGGATGACGGTTTCGGGGTGATCGACTATCTTGCGGTCGATGAGGACCTGGGCGATTGGTCCGATATCGAAGCCATCGCCGGCGACTATCGCCTGATGGGGGATCTGGTCATCAATCACGGATCGAGCAAATCCGTCTGGTTCCAGCAATTTCTGTCCGACGAAGCGCCGGGCAAGGATTATTATTATACCGCTGATCCTGCAGCCGATCTCGGGCAAGTGGTGCGTCCCCGCGCGCATCCCCTGCTGACGCCGTTTCGCACCGCTTCGGGAGACCGTTATGTCTGGAGCACATTCAGCACGGACCAGCTCGATTTCGACTTCACCAATCCCGAAGTGCTGATCGAATTTGTCAAGATTATCGCGGCCTATATCGACCATGGCGTGCGGATCTTCCGGCTCGATGCGGTCGCCTTTCTGTGGAAGAGAATCGGTACGCCCTCGATCAATCTCGACGAGACGCACGAGATTATCCGGCTTTTACGCACATTGATGGACCATCATGCCGAGACGCTGATCATCATCACCGAAACCAACATCCCCAATCACGAGAATCTGACCTATTTCGGCAACCAGAACGAAGCCCATGTCATTTATAATTTCGCGCTACCGCCGCTACTGGTCCATGCGCTATTGACCGGCAACGCGCTCTATCTGAAACGACTGACGCGCAGCAATCCGCCAGCGCTGACCGGCTGCACCTATCTCAATTTCACTGCCAGCCATGACGGGATCGGGCTGCGCCCGACCGAAGGCGCACTGCCGCAGGGCGAAGTCGACCAGATGCTGACCGCCATTCAGGGCTTTGGCGGACGGGTTTCGATGCGGCGCGGGCCTGGCGGAACCGAAAAACCCTATGAGATGAATATCTCGTTTTTTGAAGCGATGCAGGGGACGCTCGATGGGCCGGACGAGTATCAGGTCGATCGGTTCATGGCGGCGATGGCGATCATGCTGGCGCTGGAAGGCATTCCGGCCATCTATATTCACAGCCTGCTGGCAACGCCGAACGGCTATGAAGAAGTCAACCGGACCGGTCACAACCGCTCGATAAACCGGCGTCAGCTGGATTATGATGAAATCACCGCAAAACTGGCCGACCCGGAAGCCGTCGAGGCGCAGGTCTTCTCCCGTTTTCTCTCATTGGTCGAGACCCGCAAGAAACAGCAGGCCTTTCATCCCAATGCGGTGCAATTCACGCTGGCGCTACCCGAGGGGCTATTCGGAATCTGGCGACAGAGCCGGGAACGGAAGCAGAGCATATTTGCGATCAGCAACGTCACCAATGAGGAAAAGGCCCTCTCGCTGGCAGACGTAAATCTGATCGCCGGTGACAGTTGGTGGGATCTGATCTCCGGCCATATCATCACGGACATTGAGGGCGAGTTTACCCTGTCGCCCTATCGGACCGTATGGTTCAGCAATGTGGCACCCGACCCGGCCTAGTCTTCCCCGGCCTAATCTTCATTGTCCAGCCGGACCGCTTCCTTGAAACGCTCGGTGAAATCCGGAATGGCGCTGTTGATCCGGTTCCAGTTGGCCATGAAGGGCGTTTCGTTCGGTGATTCGAGAAAGACTTCGCCTGCGGTCATGATATTCTGGGCGAACAGTTCGACCGTCGTCTCTTCCTCGTGCCGGTCGAGCGTCAGGCCATTCATTACTGCATCATTGTAGAAGGTCTCGATGCGATCCAGCGCGATCCGGAAATAGGTTGCCTTCAGCGTGCGGAAGGTGCCGGCGGAAAAAACCTGTCCGTCGGTGGCAAGTTTGCGGAACAGCGATTTGGTGATGTCGATGCTCATTTTCGACAGACCGCCTTCGGGATTGTCATGCGAGACCGACTGGTGCTTGTGGTCATAATTGTCGGCAATCTCGACCTGGCAGATCGACTGGGTAGACTGGTTTCGCCACACTTCGGACAGAACGCCGACTTCCAGCCCCCAGTCGGACGGAATTCGGATATTCTTGACCACCTGCCGGCCCATCGCAAACTCACCGGCCAGCGCGTAGCGGAAGCTGTTCAGATAGGTGATATAGTCATTGGGCTCGCAGACTTTCTTGAGCGCCGCCAGCAAAGGTCCGATCAGCAGGCGCACAACCCGGCCGTTGAACTTCTCTTCCGTTGTCCGCGCATAATATCCTTTGGAAAATACATAAGGGAATGTCGGATTGGCCACCGGATACATCAACCGTGCCAGCAATTCGCGGTCATAGGTCAATATGTCGCAATCATGGAGACCGACGACCTGGGCATCTGTGGCGGAGAGAAAATAGCCGAAACAGAACCAGACATTGCGCCCTTTACCCGGCTCTGCCGGTGACAGGCCGCGTTCTTTCAGTTCGGCGTCGAGCGCAGTCAGCCGCGGACCACTGTTCCACAAGATATGATGCCGTTGCGGCAGCCGCGAAAAATATTGTTTCGCATATTCGAACTGCTCCTTGTCGGCGCGGTCCAGTCCAATGATAATGTCATCCAGATAGGGCACCTGACAAAGTTCATCGACGATATTTTCGAGCGCCGGTCCTTCCAGTTCCGAAAACAGGCTGGGCAAAACCAGCGCCATGGGATTGGCCTTGCGAAACCCCATCAAATCCGCTTCCAGCGATTCGACCGATCGATCGGACAGGTTGTGGAGCGTCGAAATACTACCGTTTTGATGGAAATCAGCCATATATGTCCCTGTGTTTGCGGAGAGACGAGACTAATCAGCTTTGGCGCAGGTTTAAACCCAATTCTGCCAGAATTTCTGTCACCACCACAACCCAGCCCTCCGGCCCCGGCGCAGGAGCGGTGCGAACACCGGACTTGGTTGTCACAATCGTCACACCTTGCGGATTGGGCATAATGACTCCGAAATCAGCCACCTCGATCATCGCCAGATCATTGGGCCCGTCGCCGAGAGCGATCGAAAGGACATCATAATCGGGCTTTTGTCCGGCAATCGTTTCGATGATCCGGCCCATCGCCTGCTCCTTGGTCGCATGGCCGGTCAGATGATAGAACCGGCCGCCGCGCTGGATGCGCAGACCGGCTTCGGCAACTATCGCAGCGAGCGTTTCCAGTTCGCCGTCCGTGCCGGACCAGAGAAAGGGCTCGGTCGCCTGGCGGTCTTTCGCCCGCCGCGCGTCATCGGGGGCCAGTCCGGTTGCATCGACAACTTCGTCAACGGACATATCGGCAAAACCGCGAAAATGGTGGCGCAGCGAAGCAGGCAGTTTGCCGATCTGGTCCAGAATCGCCGGATAGGCGATGCCCATCGTGAGCCTGCCCGATCGGCCGCCCTCAACCGGAAAAAAATTTTCCGGGCCATGGATGACGGAACCATTCTCGGTCACGCAGAGCGAGAATGGCAGCGGAAGGGTCTGCTGCAACCAGAGCAATTCCGCGTGGGTTTTGCTGGTAACCGGAACGACTTCCGCCAGCGCCTGCCGGGAAAGGCCTGCGACCAGCTGATCCGCCGGCTTTGCCGAATAGCTGTGGTGATCGAGCAGGGTTCCGTCAAGATCGGTACATATCACGGGGTAGACGGGTCGCTTTGCCATGGCCGTGATATAGCATTTCGACCGCAAGCGGAAAGCGCTAATCTGGAAAGGCTTTCAACCTGTTGCCAAAGCAGCCTTTTACGGTTGCTTTGGCAGGAAGGTCAGACGGCGGCGAGCGCCTGGTCGAAATCAGCGATCAGGTCATCCGGGTCCTCGACACCGATCGAGATGCGCACCAGATTATCGGTGATGCCGAGCGCGGCGCGGCGTTCGTCAGGGACCGAGATATGGGTCATCGCTGCCGGCAGACTCGCCAGCGTTTCCGTGCCGCCGAGGCTGACCGCCAGCTTGGCGATTTTCATCGTGTCGAGGAAGCGGAAAGCTTCCGCCTCGCCGCCCTTGATGAACAATGAGAAGGTCGAACCGGCGCCGCTGCAATGGCGGTCGTAAATATCCTGCTGGCTCTTGTCCTCGATGAAGCCGAGATAGCCGAGGCCGTCAACCTTGGGATGATCGCGCAGGAAGGTGCAGACTTTCAGCGCGTTTTCACCAGCGCGGGTCATACGCAGTTCCAGGGTCTCGAGGCTGCGCATCAGCATCCAGGCCGTGTTCGGGTCGCAGATCGTGCCGATGGTGTTCCGGATCGCGCGGATCGGGTCCATATAGGCCTTGCTGCCGAGTACGCCGCCGGCGACGAGATCGCTGTGGCCGCCGACATATTTGGTCAGGCTGTAGATAACGATATCGGCGCCATGTTTGAGCGGTTGCTGCCAGAGCGGGCCGAGGAAAGTGTTGTCGATGGCGATTGGTGGTGCGCCGTCTTTCCCGAAGACCTGCTCGCGGGCATCGGCGACGCCTTCGATATCGACCAGGGCGTTGGTCGGATTGGCCGGGCTTTCAAGATAGATAATCGCGACCTTGCCGCCATTTTCTGCAGCTTTTGCTTTCGCATCTTCGAGCATCGTGGCGACTTCCGACGGGCTCGCGCCGGCGGGGAAGTCGAGGAAGGTGACACCGAAACGGCCGAGGATCTTGTTGATCAGCGTTTCGGTCGCGGCGTAAAGCGGGCCGCTGTGGACGACGACATCACCCTGGTTGACATTGGCCAGCAGCACCGTGGTAATCGCCGACATGCCGCTGGAGAAAACCAGCGCATCCTCGGCTTCGTCCCAGATGCTGAGCCGGTCTTCCAAAATTTCCTGATTGGGACCGTTGAAGCGCGAATATACCAGCCCGTCGGAACCGCCGGGGCGTTTGCCTGTAATGCCTTCGAAAAAGCGTTTACCGGCGGCGGCATTTTCAAAAGCAAAGGTCGAGGTCAGGAAGATCGGCGGCTTGAGCGATCCTTCGGAAAGCTCCGGATCATAGCCGTGGCCCATCATCAGCGTCGCCGGCTTCAGCTTGCGGCCGCCGATTTTCTCGATCGGCGCCTTGGGCATCCGGCGCGTGACCGGAACCGCTGCATTGGGATCATCTTGCTTAGCCATAGTCTATCTCTCCACATCAAATATTTGCATGAAGTCTTGCCTGAAAATTTAACTGGTTACAACGGAAACCATCCACACGCAGCCGATTATGATCGGGATACCGGCGAGGTCGAGCAGCAGACCGGATTTCAGCATTTTCGGCAGCTCGATATGGCCGGTCGACCAGGCGATGGCATTGGGCCCGGTGCCGCTTGGCAACATGAAGCCCCAGCTTGCTGCCATGGCGGCAGGTACGGCCAGCAGCACCGGGTCGACGCCGGTGGCGAGGATCAGGCTGGCGACCACCGGCATGATGCCGCTGGCTGTCGCGACATTGGAGGCAAATTCGGTGACCAGGATGACCAGCGCAACCAGCGCGATGGCGATGATTATGACCGGTACCGATTTTAGCGGTTCGAGCGCCCCGCCCAGCCATGCCGCCAGACCGGATTCGATGATTCCGGCAGCCAGCGCGAGACCGCCGCCAAACAGCATGATCACGCCCCAGGGCGCCTTGTCCGCTTCGTCCCAGTTGAGCAGACGGCGGCCAGTCCCGTCAGGCAGCGAGAATAGCAGCAGCCCGCCGAAAATAGCGATGCTGCCGTCGTGCAGCGCCCCGTCCGGGAAGATGGTCTTGAGCTGCGGCAGGAACAGCCAGCCGAGCACGACAATCGCCACTACCGGGACCACGCGCTTTTCCGGAACGCTCCACGGACCCGGCGAGCCGATGGCCAGCTTTGCTTTTACACCGTCGAAACTGTGTCGGCCGACTTTTTGAACGGCAATAAGGATGATCGCGAGAACGGGGATGCCGATGATCACGATCGGGATGCCGAATTTCAGCCAGGACAGAAAATTCAGATTCATGCCAAGTGTCTTGTTGATCAGGCCCGCGGCAATCGCGTTGGTCGGGCTGCCGACCAAGGTGCCGAGTCCGCCAATTGATGCGGCAAAGGCGACGCCCATGATGAGGGCGCCGGCAAAACCGTCGGTTTCGCCATCCTTGACCCCGCCCGCGACCAATACCGCTAAGGCGATCGGGATCATGATCAACGTCGACGAGGTGTTGGAAATCAGCATGCTGAGCAAGGCGGTGGCGATCATGAAGGCGAACAATATGCCCCAGGCGGTCTTGCCCGACAGGCCAATGATCGCCAGCGCCAGACGCTTGTGCAGGCCGACGCGCTCGATTGCCAAAGCGAGAAAGGCGCCGCCGAGGATCAGAAACAGGATCGGCGAATAATATTGGCTGGCGGTTTCACCAGCCGTCATCACATTCATTGTCGGCAATGCGAGAAACGGCAGCAAGGCAGTAGCGGTCAGCGGCACCGCCTGGGTCATCCACCAGGTCGCCATCAACAGAGTCAGCGCGGCGACATGCCAGGCGGGCGTCGACATGGCCTCCGGAGCCGGAACGAGCAACATGGCGACAAATCCGGCGAGCCCCGCCCATAGACCGATGCGTTGTGCGTTCATGCCTTCTCCTGTCCCCCCTGATGCCAGCATGGGCCGACGTAAAAATCGATTGGTCTTTCTTAGCGGCCAGATCGGTTTAGGCCCCAGCCTTCGCTGGGGTGACGGTGGAAATCAATATTATTCCGTAAGGCCGATCAGTGAAATCTGCCTGCCATAGCCCGCTTCGTCGCGGTGGCAGGAGCGACGGTAGCTGAAATAGCGGTCCTCGTGGGCGTAGGTGTCGAGGCCGAGCTTATCGATCCTAGTGATGCCTGCCGCTTGCAGGCGGGCGGCAACATAATCCTCGATATCAAATTGATAATGATCCGGCTTTCCGGCGGCGAAGAAGCGGTCATTGGTGGCATCGTCTGCGAGAAACCGCGTGCGGAAGGCTGCGTCTACTTCGTAGCTGGCCTGCGCGATGCAAGGGCCGATGGCGCAGGCGATATTCGCTTGATCCGAGCCGAGCGCTTCCATCGCTGTGAGCACTTTGTCGGTGACCCCGGCCAGCGCGCCCTTCCAGCCGGCGTGTGCCGCGCCAATCACATTGGCTTTGGGATCGTAAAACAGCACCGGCACGCAGTCGGCGGTCAATATGCCGAGCAACAGATTCGGCTGGTCGGTGACCATCGCATCGGCCTGCGGACGCTGGTCCAGTGGCATCGGGCCAGTCACGGTCTCGACATCGGCGCTGTGAATCTGGTGCACGGTGACCAGTTCGCTACCCGGGAGTACGCCTTCCGTCGCGCGGCGGCGGTTTTCCATGATGGTGTCGCGATCATCATCGCTGCCGAGACCGATATTCAGCCCGGCATAAATGCCTTCCGAAACGCCCCCTGCGCGACCGAGAAAACCGTGTTTCGCGCCGTCGAGCAGGGGAGATGTCGTGATATCAAGCAAGGCTTTTGTGGACCTGTTCGGCAACATCTTTGGACAGATCCGGTTGCGCGGCGATTTTCTCCAGCGCCAGCCGCATCAGTTCCGAGCGTCCGCGTTCGTAGCGGCGCCAGCGACCGAGTGTCGGGATGAAGCGGGCCGCGGTTTGCGGGTTCTGTTTGTCCAGCGCGATCACCATATCGGCGATCATCTGATAGCCCTTGCCCGACGGATCGTGGAACCGCACCGCATTGCCGGTAAACGCGCCGTAGAGGGCGCGCACGCGGTTGGGGTTGGACATATTGAAATCGGGATGGCGCGACAGGCCATCGACGCGTTTCAGCGTATCGCTACGCATCGACATGGTCTGCAGACTGAACCATTTATCAAGAACCAGCGCATTGCCTTTGAATCTCTTGTAGAAATCGTCGAAAGCGATAGCGCGCTCGTCGGCTTCAAGATGGGACAATACGGCGAGCGCGCCCTGCATGGCGGTCATATTATCCGCCTCGCGATATTGGTCAAAAGCGATTTCGGCAGCATCTTCGGTGAAGGACGCAGCGAGATAGCCAAGCGTGACATTACGAAGTTTCCGCTTCCCGCGCGCCTCGGGATCGAGCGAGAATTCGCCGGGCCAGCAGCTCTTGTAGAGCTTGCGGAACTGTTTTTCGAACTGCACCGCGATCTTGCCGCGCAGCTTTTCGCGTTCCTCGTGGATCGCCTGCGGATCGACTTCCGCCATCTGGTCGCCGAGAAAGGCTTCGCTCGGCAGCAGAATCAATTCGGCGAGAAAGGCGGGATCGATCGTTGTATCGGCCAGTATTTTCGCTACAGCCAGCAGGATGATGTCGCGGTCGACCGGCGTGCCAAGCACCCTTGCCGTCAAATAGCCGGTCATCAGCCTTTGCACGGCCTCGAACCGGGCAAAAGGATCGTCGTCATGGGCCGACAGGAAAGCCAGTTCCTCGGCGGTCTGGTTGCTGTCCAATATGATCGGCGCAGAAAAACCGCGGTTGATCGACAGGATCGGGCGATCCTTATAGCCTTCGAGGACGAAACTTTTCTCCGCCTGATCAAGCAAAAGCAGCTGTTCGCCCTGATGCGCGCCGGTCTCCGGATCAAGCAGCGCTGTCCGGAGCGGAATCAGCAACTCAGACGCTTTGGGCTTCTCGCCATTCTGGGCAATTTTCTGGGTGAGGTGAACCGTCGCGGTACCGGTTTGCGGATCGTGGGACAGCGTCGCGGACACCCTTGGCGTGCCGGGCGTTTCATACCATTTGCGGAATTGCTTAAGATCGATTTCGCCGCCGTCTTCCATCGCGGTGACAAAATCCTCGCAGGTCGCTGCCTCGCCATCATGCCGGTCGAAATAGAGATCGGTGCCCTTGCGGAAATTCTCCGGCCCCATCAACGTGTTCATCATCCGGATGACTTCCGCGCCCTTGTTATAGATGGTCGCGGTGTAGAAATTGGAGATTTCCTGATAGCTTTCCGGGCGGATCGGATGGGCCAGCGGACCGGCATCCTCGGGGAATTGCGCTGCCCGCAAAATCCGCACATCCTCGATCCGCTTCAGCGCCGCCGAGCCCATGTCGGCAGAGAAGCTCTGGTCGCGGTAGACGGTAAAGCCCTCTTTCAGACTGAGCTGGAACCAGTCGCGGCAAGTGACGCGGTTACCGGACCAGTTATGGAAATATTCATGCGCGACCACGCCTTCGATGCCGTCGAAATCGGCGTCGGTCGCGACTTCGGGGTCGGCGAGAATATAGCGGGAATTGAATATGTTCAGCCCCTTATTCTCCATCGCGCCCATATTGAAATCGCTGACCGCGACAATGTTGAACAGGCCGAGATCATATTCGCGGCCGTAGGTTTCTTCATCCCAGCGCATCGAGTCCTTGAGCGCCTGCATGGCGTGGCCGGTACGATCGAGATCGCCGTCGCGGACCCATATATTGAGCTCTACCGGCTTGCCCGAACGGGTGGTGAAACTGTCATTATTGGCGACCAGATCGCCCGCCACGAGAGCAAAAAGATAGCTCGGTTTGGGCCATGGATCATTCCATTGCACCCAGTGGCGGCCATTTTCGCCATCGCCTTCGGCAACCTTGTCGCCATTGCACAGCAGCACAGGGAATTTCGTCTTGTCCGCTTCCATCCGCACCTGATAGCGGCTCAGCACATCGGGCCGGTCGGGCGCGAAGGTGATCCGGCGGAAACCTTCCGCCTCGCACTGGGTGCACAGCATTCCATTGGAACCATAAAGCCCCATCAACTGGGTATTGGTCGACGGATCAAGTTCGACCTCGATTTCGACGACATGCGATGCGCCGCTTAATGACAGGACCAGATCGCCCTCGACCAGCGTCCAGTCGGTGCGGGCCTCGCCGTCAACCTTGACCGAAGTCGGGGTGATATCGTCGCCCTGCAGAACCAGAGGCTCGTCCGCTTTCGCACTTTTCGAGCGCCGGACATCCAGTTTCGAACGGACCAACGTATGCTCCAGATCAAGCTGGAAATCGAGTTCGACTTCCGGGATAAAAAAGGCCGGCGGACGATAATCCTCGCGGCGGATTGTCGCCGGATCCTTGGGGGCTGGCGCGGCATCGGCCATTTCGTCATTCGGAGCTTTTTGAATATCTAACATGGGGCTTGCCATAAGAGCCATTTGCACCCCGCGCAATTGCGTTTATGGCAAGGGCAAAAGGGAGTGGACCATGTCCAGAATATTGATGCTGTTTATCGCCGCCATGTTGGTTGCGGGTTTACCGGTAGAGAGCATTTTCGCGCAACCGGGGGCTGCGGCCTTTGACGTCGAGCAAGCCAGCCGGGCCTATATCGACACATTGCAGGGCGCCGAGCTCGAGAAATCCAACAATTATTTCCAGGGCGGCTATTGGCTGATCCTGTGGGGTGCCATCGTCGGCATATTGGTCGACTTCCTGATCCTGCAGTCTCGCCTGTCCGCTCGCTTCCGGGACTGGGCAGAACGGGTAACCAGCCGCAAATGGCTGCAGCCCGCGCTCTATGCCCTGCCTTATATCATCGCCGGATTTCTGATCGCTCTGCCCTGGACCATTTACACCGATTTTTTCCGGGAACAGCAATATGATCTGATGAGCCAGGATTTTGGCAGTTGGCTCGGCGAGCAGATGGTTGGTCTCGTGATATCGCTGATCATGTTTTCGCTGCTGATCATGGCGATCTTCGCGGTGATCCGGCGCGCTCCGAAGACATGGTGGCTATGGGGAACCGGCGTGGTTTCGATCTTTCTGTTTATCGGAATGATGCTCGGGCCGGTGTTCATTTCGCCCCTGTTCAACGACTATCAAGAGATGGCGGAGGGGCCGATGCGCGACCGGATTGTCGCGATGGCGGCGGAATATGATATCCCCGCCGACAATATCTATGTGTTCGACCAGTCCAAACAGCATAAACGAATATCGGCCAATGTGTCCGGAGTAGGACCGACAATCCGGATTTCTCTCAATGACAATCTGCTCGAGCGCACCGATCCGGAAGAAGTTGCGGCGGTGATGGGGCATGAACTGGCCCATTACGTCCTTGGCCATACCTGGCGCACCATCCTTATTCTGGCTCTGATCATAGGCTTCGGACTGTTCGTGGTCGCGCGGCTCGCTCCCCGGCTAATCGAACGCCATGGCGCGAGATGGGGCATCCGGAACATATCCGATCCTGCGGCCATTCCGTTGCTCAGCCTCATCCTGACCGCCTATTTCTTCGCCGCGACACCGGCACTCAATAGCCTGGTCAGGATTACCGAGAGCGACGCCGACCAGTTCGGGCTTGATACGGCCAGAGAACCGGACGGCTTTGCCAAAGTATCGATGCGATTGTCGGAATATCGCAAGATCGAACCGGGACCGGTGGAGGAAATGCTGTTCTTCGATCACCCCTCCGGTGCCACGCGGGTGCGCATGGCGATGCAGTGGAAAGCCGACAATGTTGATAATCCGGAGATTGAAAACCCGGGCAAGCTGGAGAAGGAGTAGCTAGCGATGCCGCACATGTTGATCTTCGGAATGGGCTATACCTCCTCGCGGCTAGCCGAGCAGTTGCGCAGCAACGGCTGGACCGTGACCGGAACGCGCCGCGAAGCGAGTGATGGCGCGATCGCCTTTGATGACAGGCCTGCGGTTCTGGCGGCGCTGGCGGATGCCACGCATATATTATCCTCGGTCCCACCAGCCAGCGATGACAGCGAGCCTGTGCTCGATCAATATGGCGAGACGATCGCCTCTGCCTCTCTGCAATGGAGCGGCTATCTCTCCGCCACCGGCGTCTATGGCGATGTAGATGGTGCATGGGTCGACGAGAGCGCACCAATCGGCTCTGGCCGCCGCAAGGCGCGCAGCAAGGCTGATCCGCGCTGGCAGGCGTTGCGCGATGATATGCATGTCTTTCGCTTGCCCGGCATTTACGGGCCGGGCCGCAGCCCGCTCACCCGGGTCCGCAGCGGCAAGGCACGGCGCGTCAATATGCCGGGACAGGTTTTCAGCCGCATCCATGTCGATGATATTGTTTCGGCTGTGATCGCTTCATTCGACGGCCCGACTGGAGTGTATAATATCGCGGACGACCTGCCCGCCCCGCAGCATGAAGTCATCGCTTATGCAGCGCGATTGTTGGGGATGGACGTGCCGCCCTTGCAGTCGCTTGAAGAGGCCAATCTGTCTCAGGCCGCGCTGGGTTTCTATGAAGAGAACCGGCGCATTGCCAATGGCAAGGCGAAGCGGCTACTCGGCTGGGAGCCGCAATATCCGGATTACAAAGCGGGGCTGCAGTCGCTGCTCGACTGATGATCAGGCCGAAATGCGCGGTGTCTTCGGTTTGCGCGCGCGCAACGCCACAAGCAACCCTAGCATCGCCAGCGCGGCTCCGCCGGCGGGCAGCCAGGTCCAGACATAGGCTTCGAAAATCGTCGAGAGGATCATCGCCACAACCGGCACCAACACGCTGGAATAGGCGGCCTTGCCCGGTCCGATCTCGCGGATCATTGCAAAATAGAGCGGGAAGGTGACGACTGAGCCGATGACTCCGAGATAGACGATCCCGCCCCAATAGGCTGCGCGCATTTCGTAAACCGGCGGTCCTACGGTTATCCAGGACAGCGCGATATTGATCAGCGCGCCGAACAGCATCGCCCAGGCGAGAACCGTGATGATCGGGTAGGATTTGAGCCGCTTTCCGGCCTGCATGACGTTGGCGATCGAGGCCGACATGATCCCGCCGAAAGCCAGCGCGGCGCCGATCAGCACCTGTTCGAGGCTGGCTGGTGAGGCACGATATTCGTGCCAGAACAGCAACGCAATACCGACCGCAGCAATCGCAGAACCACCAAGAAATGCGCCCGAAATCTTTTGCCCCAGAAAAACACGGCCCATGATCGCGTTGGGGACCATCAGCAGCGCAAACAGCACCGCAACCAGGCCCGAGGTGATGAACAGCTCGGCGTTGTAAACGAAATTGAAATTGAACGAGAACTGGAACAGCCCGAGGATGAGAGCGAACATATAGCCAGTGCGGTCGAGCCGGAACGACAGCCGCTTATAGGCCACCAGCATGAACATTGCGGCAGCGGCGATGATGAACCGGTAGCTGACCGACCAACTGGGTGGCACTTCGGAAATCTGGTCCTTGATCACCAGCCAGGTCGACCCCCAGATCAGCGAGACCAGCAGGAACGGGATCAATATGCGGGGCGTGAGCAGGCTGGGTTCAGCGCTCTCGTCGCCGCTCATAGAGACGCGATCGCTTCGGCGAGCGGGCGGATATCCTCGGCGCTCTGGTTCCAGCTGGTCACCAGCCGGGCCTGTCCGTCGCCCCAGTCATAAAAGTCAAATCCGATATTACGCAACTTTGCCGCTTCGTCGGCTGACAATTTGATAAACACTTCGTTCGCCTCGACCGGGTAGAGCAGTCGGCCACCGGCGGCCTCGGCAAGTATCTGCGCGCCTGTGTTGGCAGTCCGCGCATTGGCAAGCCACAGATCATCCTGCAGCATCGCCAGTATCTGCGCTGCGAGGAACCGGCCCTTGGACTGCAAATGCCCGGCGCGCTTGCGGCGATAATGAGTGTCGGCGGCGAGCTCGCGGTCGAAGAATATCAGAGCCTCGGCACTCATTCCGCCATTTTTCACAAAGCCGAAGCTGAGCGCATCGACACCGGCTTTCCACGTCAGCTCGGCGGGCGAGCAGCCGAGCGTCGCAACCGCATTGGCAAAGCGCGCGCCATCCATGTGCAGGCCAAGCCCGCGAGCCTTGCAGACTTCCCCAAGTCCGGCGACGTCATCGGGGCGATAGACCATGCCATATTCGCTGGCATTGGTGATCGAGACGGCGGCCGGCTGTACCTGATGAACATCGTCGCGGATCGCCGCACAATGCGCTTCCACGCTTTCCGCCGAGAGCTTTGCCCCTGCCCCGTCGAGCAGCATCAGCTTTGCGCCACCGGTGAAGAAGCCGGGTGCCCCCGCCTCGTCTTGCTCGATATGCGCTTCCTTGTGGCAGATCACACCCTGGTGCGGCCGGCACATCGCGGCGAGCGCCAGCGAATTGGCCGCCGTGCCGGTCGCCACCCAAAGCGCCTCGACCTCGGTTTCGAACAGGCCGGAAAAGGCTGCATTCAGCTGGGCGCTCAGGGCATCGCCATCATAGGCCGTATCCTGCCCATTAGCCGCGTTGAGGGCTTCCAGCAGCCTGGGGTGCACCGACGCGGCATTATCAGAGAAAAATCGCATGGCCAGCGCATGGCTCAGAGCCTGAGGCGCGTCAAGATGGCTACTGGTCGGACACCTCGACAATATTGTCATCGCTGTCACGGTCGATATATTTATTATAGGGATCGACACCGGCAAATTGCGGGCGCTTCATGGTCACTATGCGGATTTTCTGTGGTCCGGACGTGATTTTGTGGCGCTTCCTGTACAGGACGTCCTGGCTGCTGAATGCCGTTTGCCCCGGTCTTGCGGTGAACAGACCGATGTCGATCTCGTCGGCGAGTTCTGCTCTGCTTTCCTCGCCGAGACCATCGGCATAAAATTTGGCTGCTTCGACCGAGATTTCGGTTTGATAGCGCCCGTCGGCAAGTTTGGTAACGTTCGCACTACCGGCCTTCAGATCATAGACGGTGATCTTCTCCAGCAAATCCGTGACCAGCTGCCGTTCTGCGTCATTGCGCGCCAGCGACTTGAAGCCGTCGACCAGATCGGTGGACGTCGCATAAGGGGGACCCTTGAACTTGTATCGGTCCAGCAGCGCAGCGAGCATCCCGTTGACCCGGTCTTCGCCAAGCCGGTCCTGCAGCAGATACATGACGACAGCACCCTTGCGATAATGGATATAGCCCTGATCTTCGACCTTGTTGAGCGGCAATTCTTCCAGCGCCTCGCTGCCGCGAGAGTTGAGATAATTGTCGAGTTCATATTTCAGGAAGCGGCGGATTTTATCCTCGCCATATATTTTCTTCATCACCATCAGAGCCGAATATTGCGCCATGGTTTCGACCATCAGCGTGCCACCCTGCATATCCGCGCTGATCAGCTGATGCGCCCAATATTGGTGTCCGAATTCATGCGCCGTCACATAGGTGACATAGTCGATATCATCGGGATCGGTAATATTGGCAAGAAAACCGATACGCTCTGAATAGGGCACGGTCCCGGCAAAGGCCTGAGCAAAACTGGCATAGCCGGGAAATTCGATGATCCTCGCATAGTCGAACTGATAGGGACCGAAATTCTTCTGAAAATAGACCAGAGAGGTCTCGGTCGCATCCAGCATGGTATTGACGTTATAATCATGCTCCGGTTGATAATAGACCGCCATGTCAATGCCATTGGCGCTGCGTTCGGCGACTGCATATCTGGCCGACTGAACAGAGAAAAACGCCAATATTGGATTGGTGGACACAAATCTTGCTATGCGCCGGTCCCCTCGGACTTCATCCGATATCTTGCTGCCAGGCGCGATCGGGGTCTGATCCTTGCTGGTGCTCACAGTAATGTCGGACATGACCCAGTCGGCATCGCCGACATAATTTTGCTCGCGCGCGCTTTCATCACCCAGTTTGGGTGGACGTAGCTCGGATGGCAGCCCGTATTTGCGGCGCGTCGCCCGGTCGGTCAGCAATCCGCTGCGGTTCATCCCCAGTTGCGGCGAAAATTCACTATTGTTGAGGAATGTGCCATTGCGTACCAGCCGCACATCATTTTCCCGCGCGCGAAATCCTTTGGCATGGCGAACGCTCGTGAAGGCGATGCTTCGACGTTCACCGACCGCCATCGGCGTGTCGAAACGGTAGATGCGATATTTATATTTTTCGTCGTTCAGTTCCAATTTTGAACCAGGTATATCCACCGACGCGATTTCAATCACCGGGTCCTGAAACCGCACATGCAAAACTTCGACCGGCGCGCCGGTATCGTTTACCAGGTCCGCTTCGCCAGTGACGTTCAGCCTTTTCTCGTCGGGGAAAATATCGATATTCAGCTTTATGCTCGTAAAGGCCGGTTGTTTTAGCGTTTCATATTTCAGATATTTTTTCTCATATTCAGCCTGCATTTCCTCCAGACCGTCGCGCCCCACATATTCATTCACGACATTTGTATTCTTGTAGATGTGAAAGCCGGTCAACGCTGCAACTGCCGCCAATATCGCCAGCAATCCGCCCGCCGGGCTAGCAAGCCGGCGCGGCAGTTGCCTGATCCGAGGCAGCAGACTTATTTCTGTACCACGCCGCCAGATGAAATGGGCCAGCAGCGCCAGAATTGCTGCAAAAATGCCCCAATATAGACGCACCCACCATGCTCCGACACCGCTGACCAGGTCGCCGTTCATATCGGATAACGGTACCGGAATGCCCTGGCCAAACAGATAGAGCGGGTGATTCCAGCCAATGATGCTGAAGACAATCGTCGCCACCATATACAGTACCATGATGCCCCAGCCGATATATTTGTTCGGACTGAGCGCCTGGACAAATACCGACAAAATGCCGAGCGTCACCATTTCGACCGTGCCGGGCAACAGATACCATTGCAGATATTTCCCGAATTCCAGATCGGTATAGCCTTTGCCCAGCTGGATCAGCATCGCCGCGACCATGGAAATCACCAATGCCGTCAACAACACGCCAATGACCGCCAGCGCCTTGGGCACCATATAGGCCCAGTTGGGCAAAGAAGTGGAATCGATAATTTCGTGCATCTTCTGGTCTCGATCACGCCAGACCAGCTCACCGCCGTAGAAAATAGCCAGGATCATCGGGAACAGGGTGAAGCCACCCTCCAATATGCCGATGACATAGAAAGTTCTCGGGTAGATGGGTGTTCCATAGGGAACAGTATTCAATAACAGGCCCGCCCCGGAAGAGAATAGACCGATAGAGACGATGATGAAAAATGCGGGGCTTTTGAAGATCTGGGACATTTCAAAGCGTGTGCGCGTAACCAGCCTTGCCCAGCTAGATGCGCCGGGGTTGGCGGCGGGCAACGTATCAATTAACGTCGGCTTTTCCATTGCTAGAGTCGCCGCCTTCTTCTGCTGCTTTTTCAATTTCCGTTTCGAGGCACCGCGTTCGGCAAAGCTGAAGCGCGAATAGGCAAAGGCCAGGGCAGCCAATGATACGCCGATCCAGATCAGCCGGTTGGCCAGCAGCACCCCGTCAAAAGGCGCCATCATGCTGTTGCTTTCGGCCGCCGTCCAATAGCGCGTTATATATTCATATGCGGCTCCGCCGAATGGCTCGGCATAGGCACTGAACAACAGCAGCGCGGGATCAAATTCCGTGACGGCGCTGAACACCAGATAGAGCACCAGGAAAGCGACGACACCGACATAACTGTACATCATCGACCGGGTGACAGTGGCAACGGCGAAGAAAAGGCAAGACGTCAGGAATATCGAGGGAACGGCCAGCAGAAAATAAGCGTAGAGATAGTCGCCCAGCCGATTGGGCCCGATGGTTTCGGGGTCGACCCACGGCATGTAGGAACCGATAAAAATCGCCAATGGCACAGTCAGAAACGCAATCGCGGATATACCGAAAGCGCCCGTAAAACGGCCGATGAGATAGTCAAACTTGCTGACCCGGGTCGATCGGACCATCGGCCCGAACCCGCTGTCGTCATCCCGGACAATGACATTGGCGACAAAGGCCGTGGTCACGAACATGAAGAATATCGACATTATGATCGTCGTCTCGGCCAGCGCCGCCGGGCTGTTGGCGTGGACATTGCCGCCGTCGCCAATTTGCACATTTTCCGATGTCGCTGCCCCGAAGGTGAGCAGGAAGAAGATAGTCGTAACCACCCAGAAAACCGGGTTGCGAAGCTGGTAGCGCAGTTCAAACGCAGCGATCTTGCCGAACATAGTCTCTCTCCCGCTCAGGCTGCGTTGGATTGGGTGGCAATATCCTTGCGCGCCCCCGCCAGTGTCGAGAAATAGACATCCTCCAGTCCTCCGTTCACCGCCGTAAACCCGTCTTTCGGATCGCTGGAGCTCAATATGTGGATGACCGTCGAACCCGCGAAGAGGCGGGTGGAAATGACTTCATATTTTGCCCGGTAGCTGTCGAGTTCCTCGCGCCGGATCGTTTTGGACCAGATACTGCCGCCGGTCTTCTCGATCAAATCAAGCGGTGCGCCCTCAAGCTCGATCCGGCCATTGGCGATGACTGCCATCTGCGGGCAAAGATCGGAGACATCTTCGACAATATGGGTCGATAATATGATCACGACATTCTCGCCAATCTCGGCGAGCAGGTTGAGGAAGCGGTTGCGCTCCTCCGGATCAAGGCCCGCCGTCGGCTCGTCAACGATAATCAGTTCGGGATTGCCGATCAGTGCCTGGGCGATACCGAAACGTTGTCGCATCCCGCCGGAAAATCCGGCAATCGCCTTTTTCCGGACATCCCACAAGTTGGTCTGGCTGAGCAGGGTCTCGACCGTAGCCTTGCGATCCGCCGCAGAGGCGATTCCCTTCAACACCGCCATATGGTCAAGCATGTCATAAGCCGACACGCGTGGATATACGCCGAAATCCTGCGGCAGATAACCCAGCGATTCGCGCAGCTTCTCCGGATCCTGCAAAATGTCGAGATCGCCAAAATAAATCTCGCCCTGGGTCGGCGTCTGCAGCGTCGCCACCGTCCGCATCAAGGTCGATTTGCCCGCGCCATTGGGGCCGAGCAAACCGAACATACCCTTTGGGATCGACAGGCTGACATCGTCGAGCGCCTTGGTGCCGTTCGGGTAGATATGCGTCACATTTTTGAGTTCCAGCATCCTCGAATTCCTGCCTGTATAATTAGGATTGATCGAGGTGTATTATATAGGCAACTCACCAAATGCAATGCACAATTGCGCACCAGGTCGTGTCGAATGATCGCCGTTATGCAATCTTATTGAATCGGAGGCCGGTAATCGGGGCTTTTGAGCGTCAGCATATGGGCCGCAAGTTCATCAATCCGCTTTGCATCAATCTCGAAGTCCATCTGTTCCGGGTAATTGTGCGAATCGCGAAGCCAGGTCTTCATGCTATTTTCAGTCAGACCCCGAACGTTGACTATAGACTCGAACGGCGGTGCCTTCTGGTTCGTTGAAATTTGCCCGCTGGTCACACCGTGGCAAGCGGCGCAATGCGTTTTGGCAAAAAGCAGCCCTCTGGCGGCTTTATCTGAATCCGAAGACAGTTCGGGATTTGCGACAGCAGTGTTGATATCGCTGGCTGACGGCTTTGTTGGCGCGGTCATGCAACCGGTAATGACGAGCGGAAGGCAAACTGCCAGTAGAAACAGACGCATGATGATTTCCTGCTGAATTAATGTCCCCGAAACGGGGCTTGCGCCGATATAGGCAAGTTTCGATCTTTGAGACAAGGCAAGAAAATATATCCGTATCAAACAGGAAATCCGTACGATCAGGTTTGTTGCTGCTGGACCATGCCAATAGCAACAAACCAAGTAAAACCTTTGCTGTAATAGCAAAGGCCTTACCTGTTCGTTTTGCCGGTCTCTGGTTATCGCATCGACTACGCCGGCAGTGCCGGCAACGCCTTTGTCGTCAAGAAATCCGGAGAGCCGGATATGGCAACCATCTACCCGCAGATGGAGCGACTAAAGAAATGCACAAATAGTCAATATTCTTGCGGAGTGAAATACAGGCTTACATCAATGCTCTCGAATATATGAACACCAAAATTATCCTGCTTTCGCCATCGGACGACTCCTTCGAAAAGCCCTGAATCGGCTAGTTCGATTTTCACGGCTTCTCCGACCAAAGGTGGAGAATCGCATATCACCCGGACTCCATGTGCTGACAGGTTTACAATGTAGACATTGTCACATTGCTCGCCAGCACGGTAGAGCACTGCATCAGTACCCACATTAATTCTGGTCTCACGGTCAAGCGCATCAAGCGCATTTAAAAACATCTGGTCACTGGTCATTGTTGTTTGAGCCATCATAGCTACTGTTCCCTTACTTAAGTTACGTGCACTCCTTTAGTGTTTGACGGAAAGTTCTCCGGAAAAACCGGTAAAATTCTAGCCGACAATGCAGAAATTATTTAGGGTAAAATAGTTGATAACTATTGAAGATCGGCAAGACCAACCGGCTTGCCTGCAGTGAATGCGATAGCGGGTCTGGGCGATCGGCAATCAATCCACCCACTGCGACTGGAACGGCATAAGGGCACTGAAGGGAGAATATTGCCGGGGGTGCTTCTGAAAAATACCAGCAAAGACTATGCTATCCAGCGCCCACTCCAGGAGAGGACAGGCCAGGGACGATCGGATTCTGTTGGCTAGCTGAGCCCCTGAGGGGAAATGGTGGACAGGATAGGATTCGAACCTATGTACGCTTACACGGGCAGATTTACAGTCTGCTGCCTTTAACCACTCGGCCACCTGTCCATCCGGGTATCCAAGGCCGCCATCGGCGACAAGAGCGGCTCAATGACGAAGGGATCGCAAACTGTCAATGCCTGCCCATTGAAATTTGCAGAAAAAAAGGCTGTCGGCTGGAGCCATAGCGTCTAGGGAGTGAATATGGCACGCAAGAACAAATCTATAAAGAAAACCGGTGGTGGTCTCAAATTCTGGGGACGGCACGCGGTAGAAGCAGCGCTCGACAACCCCAGACGGGTGATCAAGAAAATCTCGATCACCCGCGAGGCCTTGGCAACGCTAGAGATTCCTGATGATATCGCGGTTGTGATCTGCGATGTCGCCGATCTTGGTCGGGTGATACCGCGCGATGCGCCGCATCAGGGCATGGTTGCCGATGTCGACCCCCTGCCCGATATCTGGCTGGGCGAAATTCTCGACCAGCAGAGCGATCGTCCCTTGCTGCTGCTCGACCAGGTTACCGACCCGCACAATGTCGGAGCAATTCTTCGCTCGGCCGCGGCCTTCGATGCCGCCGCGATCATCACCCAGGACCGTCATGCCCCGCCCGAATCGGGCGTTGTGGCAAAATCGGCTTCGGGGGCGCTGGAAATCGTTCCGTGGATCCGGGTGGTAAACCTGTCCCGTGCGCTCGATGACATTGCAGAAGCCGGCTATTGGCGGATCGGTCTGGACGGCGACGCCGGCGACGAACTGGATAGCGCCATGGGCAGCGGCAAGCTGGCACTGGTCATGGGCGCAGAAGGCGAAGGCCTGCGGCAGAATGTTGCGGCCCATTGCGACACGCTGGCACGTTTGCCGATGCACCCGCGGATGGAAAGCCTGAATGTTTCCAATGCCGCCGCGATTGCTTTATATGCGGAGTATACCAGAAAACGGGGAGAATAGCCGTGGGGACATATTGGAAATGGGCGCTGGCGCTGCTCGCGCCGTTGCTGCTGGCTGGCTGCCTGCTGATTCCGGGCAAGTTTGAATCGCAATTGCGATTGATGAACGACGGAACCTATAGTTTTACCTATAACGGACAGATGCAACTCGCTGAAGGCGATGACAACCCGATGTCCTCGCAATCCGGAACCACGGATAGCGAGAGAAGCGAGGAAGATCAGAAAAATGCCGCGATGCGCTCGGTTTTCGGCGGAGCAGTGCCCGGCGATGATGAGGGCCTGAAGGATTTTGCAGCGAAACTCGCCAAATATGACGGCTGGAACAAGGTCGAATATATGGGCGATAACCTGTTCGAGGTCGAATATGCGGTCAGCGGACGTTTCGACCGGATGCTGGCTTTCCCGACGATACCGGGGGCGACCATGCAGTTTCCCTTCGTTCAGATCATCCGGCGCAGCGGCGGTGAGCTCGAGGTGCTGACGCCGGCAATGGCGGGAGCAGGCGGACTGGCAGGCGCCATGGGGCCATTGCCGATGGGTGGCCCATCGGGTGAATCCAAGACGCAACCGATTGACGGGACGTTCACCATCGTGACGGACGGCGAAGTCTTGACCAACAATACCGAGGACGGCCTCACACTCAACGGTTCGATGAAAAGCATGCGCTGGAACGTGGACGGCACCAGCGGCCCGGACGGTAGCCCGCGCGCAATCATCAAATTGGCCAAATAGCCTTTTAACCGGACAAAAAAAGGGGCTGCTGAAAAGCGGCCCCTTTTTTATAACCTGCTGGAAAAAATCTAGTCTTCTTCGGCAATCCGCACTTTCAGGCCTTCCAGATCATCGGACAATTCGATCTGGCAGCTGAGCCGCGAGAACTCGTCGCGATGATCGCTGCTTTCGAGCAGATCATCTTCATCTTCGCTCATTGGCGGCAATTTGGCTTTCCAGTCGGCATCGATATGGACGTGGCAGGTCGCGCAGGAGCAGCAGCCGCCGCACAGTGCCAGCAGTTCGTCAAAACCATTGTCGCGGATCGCTTCCATGACGCTGACTCCGCTGTCGACGGAAACCGCTTTTTCTTCGCCATCGCGGCCGGTTACGTGAATCGTTGGCATAGATACCCCTTAGTGACTGTTATTTGAAAATCCCGCCCGCTATGTCTGGACCGTCAGAAAGAATCAAGGGCCGAAAAGAGGACCGATATTCAATGGGCCTATCAAAAGAAATGATCAAAGCCGGGCTGGACCATGCGGGCGCGGTCGAGCCGAGGCTGGCGGCAGCCATTGTGCAATCCGGATACCCCGAACCGCGCATCCGCCCGGAAGGCTATGAAACATTGCTGCGAACCATCGTCGGCCAACAGGTTAGCGTCGCATCGGCGGCGGCAGCCTGGAACAAGCTGGAAGCGCGACTGGGTGACGGTTGCCCGGCCGAAGTGCTGATCGCCACCGAATTTGACGAGCTGCGTGGCTGCGGGCTTTCACGCCAGAAACAGGGCTATGCCAGAAGTCTTGCGGAACTGATCCTGTCGGGTGGCCTCGATCTCGCCAACCTTCCGCAGGATGATGAAGAGGCGATCGCGCTGCTGACCCAAATTAAGGGCATTGGCCGCTGGTCGGCAGAAATCTATCTGCTGTTCGCGCAGGGTCGTCCCGATATCTGGCCGGCCGGCGACCTTGCCATACAAGTCGGTGTCGGCAATTTTCTTGGCCTGCCGGAGCGACCCTCAGAAAAGGACGTGCGCGACATTGCGCAGAGCTGGTCGCCATATCGCGGTGCCGTGGCGATATTCACCTGGCACCATTATCATGTGATGGTGATGTAGCGGCTAGATATCGAGCGGGTGGTTCCACCAAGCGGTATCGGTAAAGGCGCGCATATCGAGCTCGAAGGTCCAGGCCGAGCGGTGCTGGTGGGCGACATGGAAATAGGTGTCGGCAATCGCGCTCGGCTCCATAATCTCGTCCTTACCATTGGCTTTCGCTTCCCGCAATTTTGCGAAACGCTCAGGCCCAAGCAGCTTGCCCAGCGTGTCCGGCGCGTTGACCGCGCTGTCGATCAATATATGCGCGACATGGATATTCTTCGGCGCAAATTCGGCGTTGAGCGTCTGACAAAGCATCCGCCGTCCACCCATCGCAGCAGCGTGACTATGCTGTCGGGCATTGCCGCGCATCGCAGAGGTCGCAGAGGTTACCAGCAGCACTCCGCCACCCCGCTCGACCATCTTCGGAAATAGCTTTTGCGCCACCCGAAACACGCCTAGCGTGCCCATCCGCCAGCCCAGTTCAAATGTCTTCAGCGGCGTGTCGGTCAGCGCTCGGTTACCGATCTGCGCGCCGAGATTATAGACCACAATGTTGATCGGCCCAATATCCGCTTCCACATCATCGATCAGCTTCTCGATCGCTCCTTCATCCACCGCGTTGAGCAAATGGCCCGAAGCCTTGCCGCCAGCAGCTTCGATATCGGCGACCATCTGGTCGAGACCATCATGATCGCTGCGACGGCACAAAGCGACGTGATAACCGTCTTGCGCGAAGCGTTTGCCGACATGGCCACCAATACCGGCCCCTGCTCCGATTATCATGCAAACGTCCGTCATAGCGCGCGCCTTTATTCGATTATTTGAGGAAGGGATTAAGCTTCATGACTTCTTCCATGAAGGACCGGGGTTTCTTCCAGTTGGCTGTTTTCAAATTGGTCTTGAGGTCCAGCGTCTTGATCACGTCGTTGATGAAATGCACACAATTGCGTTTGTTGAGACTATAGCTCTTCTGGGGGATGGCCTGCCATTTTTTCACCACGGCCATTAGCTTGCGATATTTTCCATCATCAATTTTCACGGTAAAATGCGGGTTGCTGCTGGCGATATAGTCGGCTGACGGCGCTTTTACATGGCCTTTGACCGAGCCGAACAAAATGCCAGGAGACACGTTGATCGCGGTAAATCCAAAGGCTGTGTCGACTTTCTTGCCATCCTCCAGCTCGCCTTTGGCAACAAAAAATGCGTGTGGGAAATTCTTGCCGAAATCGTGCGAATAGAATGTGACGGTCACTTCCGCGCGCGCCGTCACCGAGAAGGATGCGACGAAGAGCAGCGCGACCAGACCGGCGACTTTCAATAGATATGCAAAAGCAGATTTCACGTTCATTCCCTCACTTTATCGTTCAGCCAGCGTGCGGCTTGCCGGGGGGTTTTCTTGTCCCCATCCCGGTCGACCATATAGTTGGCCTCGCGCATATTTTCTACCGTGATTGCGCCGATCAGGGGTTTGAGAGCGGCGATAAATTTGTCGTCGCCACCGCGCTTGGGCGCCAGCAACAAAATAGCTTCGTAAGATGGCACGGCCCCTTTCGTATCGTCCAGCACGACAAATCCATTCGCGGCGATCCGCCCGTCGGAGGAAAAAGCCGAGATAACGTCAACTTCCCCGCTGGCCAGCGCCGGGTACATGAAAGTGGGGCTGAACGCCCGGGCGTCCTTGAATCGGACCGGATAGGCGTCACGGACCATTTGCCACTCGGGCCGTTCGAGAAACTCGACATCGGTGCCGAAATTAAAATCGCTCGACACCCGCGCCAGGTCATCGAGTGTCCGGAGCGATTTTGCCCGGGCGTCTTCCGGTCGCACGGCAAAGGCATAAGTATTTTCAAAACCCAGCGCCCCGAGCATTTTGACGCCGTGATTGGCGCTGGTCCATTGCGCAATTGCCTCGAGCATCGCCGCTTTCGGAAGGCTGTCGCTGCGCTGCATCTGGTTGGTCCAGATTGTACCCGAATAGTCGACATAGACGTCGACATCGCCCTGAGACAGCGCCTGATAGACCACCGCGGAGCCCAGCCCGTCGCGGTAACGGACAGCATAGCCCGCCTCTTCCAGCCGCGAACCGATCAGCCGCGCCAGTATATATTGTTCGGAAAAGCCCTTGGCCCCGATCACCACGATATTGTCACGGGCGATCATCAGCGGCAGCGTTGCGACCAATAATCCCGCCGCGATCATCGCCATACCGGCCCATGCCAATATCCGCCGGCGTTCGCGGATGCCGCGCTCGATCAGCCCGAGCAGCAGATCGACGGAAATGGCGAGTGCCGCCGAAAACAGGCAACCGGCCAGCACCAGCGTCCAGTTCTGGGTCTGCAGTCCGGCAAAGATCAGATCGCCGAGGCTGGGCTGGCCAACCGTGGTGGAAAGCGTTGCCGCGCCGATAGTCCAGACCGCTGCGGTGCGGATACCGGCCATGATCGTCGGTGCAGCCAGCGGCGCTTCGACATAATATAATTTCTGGCTGCCGGTCATGCCGAGGCCGTCTGCCGCTTCCTTGGCTGCGGGATCCACACCGGCTAATCCGGTCACCGCATTGCGCAGGATCGGCAGCAAGGCATAGAGGGTCAGTGCCAGTAGCGCCGGCAGAAACCCGAACGCGGATATACCGCCGCCGACCAGCGCCGATACGCCGAGCAGCAGCGGATAGAAAAGCGCCAGCAGCGCCAGTCCCGGGATCGTCTGGATCAGGCTGGCGACGGTCAGTGCAAATGTCGCAACTTTTGGCGAACGGGCTGCCCATATTGCCAATGGCAGGCAAATGACCATCGCCAGGACCAAGGCCGAAACGCTGATCTGGACATGGGCGGCGAGCAGTTCCGGTGCGCGGGCCAGGGCCTGTCGCCATGCCTCGGTCATACCATCTTGCTCAAGTCGATCAGATGCGCGGCCTGCGCGCGGGGAATGGCGACGAGTGCCTCGGCTTCCTCACCTACATTGCCGGACAGCAGTTCGGCGGGCGTGGCATCCGCCTTGATCTGTCCGCCCTCCATCACGAGAATACGATCCGCAAGATAGAGCGCTTCAGCCATGTCATGGGTGACGATGATGCTGGTCAGGCCAAGCCGCTCATGCAGCGCTTTATATTGCTGGGTCAGATTGTCGCGGGTCACCGGATCGAGCGCACCAAAGGGTTCGTCCATCAGCATCAGGCCAGGCCTTGTCGCCAGCGCCCGCGCCACGCCGACCCGCTGTTGCTGACCACCGCTCAGCTGATCCGGCATCCGCGAGGCCATCTCCTGCGGCAATTCAACGAGATCGAGCAATTCGGCGACCCGTTCGGCCCGCCCCTCTTTCTCTCCCGCCAGCTCCAGACCGATGGCGATATTGCGCGCAATGGTCATATGCGGAAACAGGCCGATATTCTGGAAAACATAGCCAATGCGGCGGCGCAGGATATGAGGATCAACCGAGTCGACCGGCTCCTCACCGATAAAAATCGCACCGCTGTCCGGTTCGACCAGCCGGTTGATCATCTTCAGCAGAGTGGATTTTCCCGAGCCGGACAGACCGACCAGAGCAACCAGACTGCCTGCAGCAATATCCAGCGATACGTCATCGACAGCGCGAACCGTACCGTAATGGCGGCTGACGTGTTGCAGACGAATGGAGGGACCGGAGACAGGCATCGGAATATATAGTGACGCGCTTTGCCCCGCATGTCCAACTTCACTTGACGTTCGCGTCAAAAACCGCTCGAATGAACATCAATGTTAATAACGATGTGGGAGCGGATTCATGGGCTATCAAAGTGGGCAGAAAGCAATTTTCATTACCGGCGGTGCATCAGGCCTCGGCCGCGAAGTCGGTCGCTATTTTGCCGAGCAAGGCTGGTTCGTCGGGATTGCCGATATCAATGACAAGGGCATGGCCGAAACGGCAGCGCTTATCCCGGAAGGCCAGAGTTCGATCCATAAGCTGGACGTCACCGACCGGGCACAATGGAAACAGGCGGTCTCCGAGTTTGGCGCGATCACCGGCGGTAAAATGAATGTCCTGTTTAACAACGCCGGCATTGGCGAAGGCGGAGCGATCGAGGAAATGGAAGATGCCGCCATCGACCGGATGATTGCGATCAACTTTACCGCTGTGATCAGCGGCACCCGCGCCTGTTTCGACATGCTCAAGAGCACACCCGACAGCTGCATCCTCTATACGGCTTCAGCCGCGGGCATCTACGGTGTCGCCGATCTCAGCGTCTATAGCGCAACCAAATTTGCCGTGCGCGGCCTCGCCGAATCGCATGATATCGAACTCCGTAAACATGGCATCAAGTCACGTTCGCTGATGCCCGGTTTCATTGACACCAATATCATTTCCGAGGTCGTCGAAGGTTCCAACCAGAGCGGCAAGGAACGGCTCGAAGAAGCCGGCGTCATGGTCAGCCCGGTTTCGATTATCGGACCCGCTGCCTGGGGCGCAGTCCACGGCGACAAGGTGCACACGCCGGTCAATAAAATGGCCAAGCAGCTGGCCTTTGCCGCGCGCTGGATGCCGGGCCGGGTGCGCAAGCAATCGGTCAGTCTGGCCAGCAATCTCGGTGATGTTCTGGCCGGCTCGGAAGAAAAATAGGGCCTAGGCGCAGCGTTCGATTATCTGCGCCAGGTCTATATCGCGCTGCGACAGTCCGCCATTTTCGCCAGCATCATGCGTGGTCAGCACTATATCGACACGGTTGTAGACATTGAACCATTCGGGATGATGGTCGGCCTTTTCCGCGTGCAATGCGACGCGGGTCATGAAGGCAAAGGCTTCCGTGAAATCGGAAAATTTGAACGAGCGGCTGATCGCGTCACGCTCCGCGTCATATTGCCAGTCCGACAGCTCGGCCAGAGCCGTCTTGCGCTCGTCCTCATTCAGTTGCGCCACCATATTTATTGCTCCTTGCTTGGCTTTCGCGCCAATCCATGTCTTAAGTCGGTGCGATGAACAAGGGACAATCAACCGGAAGCAGCGATCGGCTATTGGCCGAGGCGATAAGCTGCGTGCGCGGCGAGCGGATATTGTTCCGTAATCTGACATTTGCCCTTGAACCGGGACAGGCAGGATTGCTGACCGGCCCCAACGGGGTCGGTAAATCCAGTCTGTTGCGCTTGCTGGCTGGTCTGCTCCAGCCGTCCGCGGGATCCTATATCGCGCCGGAGACTAAAGCGCTGTGCGACGACCGGCTGGCGCTCGACGACCATTTGCCGCTCGAGCAGACGTTGGGCTTCTGGGCAAAGCTGGATGGCAAGGGACAGGCCGATGCAGGTGATGCGATGGCGCTTGCGGGACTGGACCATCTGGCCGAGGTGCCGGTGCGTTATTTTTCAACCGGACAGAGACAAAGAGCGCGGCTGGCGCGAACCTATCTGACGAGCGCAAGATTGTGGCTGCTCGACGAGCCGGCCAATGGGCTCGACACCGATTCTGTCGATCAACTGGGTCTGGCGCTGCAGGGCCATCTGGATGATGGCGGCATCATCCTTGCCGCAAGCCATATCCCTCTGCCGATCGCCTTTGATTTCACGCTTAAGCTGGAGCCACTGGAAGAATTGGAGGCATGTTTGTGATGAACAGCATCGCCACGATCATCTGGCGCGATGTGCGGCAGAGCTATGCCAGCGGCGGGACCTGGCTACCGGTAATATTTTACCTCTCTGCTGCGACATTATTTCCCTTTGCGGTGGGACCGGACCGGGCGCTGCTGCTGCAGACCGGCGGCGGGATATTGTGGATTGCAGCATTGCTGGCGACCTTGCTGCCGCTCGATCGGCTGATCCAGCCCGATCTGGAAAATGGCGTTTACGACCAGATGATCGTGCGCGGCCTGTCCGACGAAATGATCGCGGCGGCGCGGCTTGTGTCGCACTGGCTAGCCTTCGGTCCGCCACTGCTGCTCGCCGCCTTTCTGGCAAGCGGATTAATGGGACTGGAAGGCGCAGCCCTCGGCACGCTCCTCGCAAGTCTGGCCATTGCGACGCCGGCTCTGGCTGGCCTGGCAGTGATGATCGCGGCGCTGACCGCTGGTCTCAAAGGGGCCGGAGCGCTGGGCGGCTTGCTGCTGGTTCCGTTGGCTATACCATTGCTGATATTCGGGGCTGGCAGCCTGTCGACGCAGGGCAGCAGTGCGTTGCTGTTTCTGTCGGCCATTTCGTTGCTGCTGGTCGCCATCACCCCTTTTGCAGCAGGAGCGGCGCTGAGCGCGGTCAGGGAATAAAGCCCACAGGCAATCCGCTATTTCTGGTGAATCAGCATCCAGGCGTCCACTGCATGCTTCGCCCGCTCGCGCTTCTGCGGCGTGGTCATCTTGATTTTCTCGCCATAGCGCAGAAACAGATCGATTCTCCCCATCACCAGACTCACGAACATTTCCGCCGACGAGACCAGATCCGTGCTTTGAATTTCGCCTTTTTCCTGCGAAATTTTCAATAGATTGACGAGATTGTGCAACAGCGCGCGCGGGCCGTTATCGAGAAAATATTCGCCAACTTTGGGGTCCCGGGTCACTTCTGCAGCCAGGACACGGTCGAACCGGACCTTTTCCTCGTCCATCAGGACGCCGAGCATATGTTCGGCTGCAAATATCAGGGTGTCACGAATGCTTCTGGTCTTCAGATTCTCGCCGACCAGACTCTCGCTCATATGGCGGCATTCCGACTTCACCACCTCAACGAACAGATTTTCTTTGGTTTTGAACCAGCTGTAGATGGTGACTTTTGACACTTCGGCAAGCGCCGCAATCGCCTCGATACTGGCCCCGGCAAAGCCGTTCGCAAAAAATTCCGTGCGGGCAGCGGCCAGAATCTTGGCGATTTTGCGCTGACTTGACGGCCGGTCCGTTCGTTCTGTTACGATATCCGTGTTCTCCACGGTCCATTCCCTTCAAAATCTCTGCGATTCCTAAACATGAACGATAGCGTTCAAGTTAAACGTTGACGTTCAATTTCTTTGATGACATATTATTGAAGGTCGGTAAAGGCCAAGCTGATTCAACCGCGGATGAAATTTTGACAAATCGATCCAAAAACTCCCGATTCATGCTGCTTGCGACGCTGTTCGCGACCAGTGGTTGTGTGAGCCTTGCGCCCGATTCGGCCGCGCCCGATATGGCTGCCGGCATTCCTGCGGCCTTTAACCAGAACGAATCCGGTATCCCCTATCAATCCGCTCGCTGGTGGGCCTCGTTCGAGGATCCGGTGCTCGACAATTTGCTCGACGAAGCGCTCAGCAAGAATCTCGATCTGGCGGAAGCATCGGCCAGATTGCGCGCCGCCGAAGCACGGGCGCGTATTTCCAAAAGCGGCCTGTTCCCGCAGATCAATGCCGGGCTCGACAGCAGCTATTCGGATTCGCCGACGGCAGGAACCAGTTTTTCTGCTATTGCCGGAGGAGGACGGCTCCAGAGCGAGACCTATTCTTCCAGCCTCACCTTTTCCTATGAACTGGATATCTGGGGCAAGCTGCGCAATGATATGCGAGCAGGACGGGCCGATGCGATTGCGGCGTCCGCCGATCTGCAGGCGGTGCGTCTGGCGGTGCTGGCAGAGGCCATCACCAGCTATTTTGACATTGTCGATGCCCGTCACCAGATCGCGCTGACCACCCAGATCATTGATGTTCTCGGTGATCGCGTCGAGCAAAGCGAGAACCGCTATAGCCGGGGCCTGGTCACGTCCTTCGAACTTTATCAAATCCGGCAGGATTTCCGCAATGTCCAGGCCAGCCTGCCGCAACGGGAAAGCCAGCTGGCGGCGACCGAGGGGCAGCTGGCCGTGTTGGTCGGTAGATATTCCAACGATATGCACGAGCTTATCGACACAAGCCTTACCCCCAAACTGATCTTCGAGCCGGTCCCCTCCGGCCTGCCGATTGATCTGCTGGCTCAGCGGCCGGATGTTTTTGCGGAAGGCCAGCGGCTCGAATCAGCGCGTTACAATCTCGGCGCTCGACGGGCGGAACGCTTCCCGTCACTCAGCCTGTCTGCCAGCACCGGCAGCCAGGCCGGTGAACCATCCGGCGTTTTGGACATATTCGACAATTGGGTGCTGAACCTCGGCGCGGGCTTGACTGCTCCCCTCTTTCAGGGTGGGCGGATCAGAGCCAATATCGAAGTCGCGGATGCCGAATATGCGCAACAGACAGCGGTATATGCACGTACGGTCCTGACGGCTTATCAGGAAGTTACCACCGCAATCGAACGCTATGAGGAAGAACGGCAGCGATACCGGTTCCTGTTCTCCCAACTCGACGAGGCAGAGGCGGCGGCAGGATTGCAATCCCGCCGCTTTGCCAATGGTGTCGGCAGCTATGTCGATTATCTCGACGCGTTGCGGGCGCAATATCAGGTACAATCATCGCTTTCCTCTGCCGCGCGTGACGTGGCATTGGCGCGGCTTGGCGTTCACCGCGCCTTGGGCGGCAGCTGGGACAATGTACCGCGCGCGCCGGATATTATGGCCGATCCTTCAGCCATTCAGGGAGAAAATTAAGTGCAAAGGCAACGCGTACTCGGCGGCCTGATCCTGCTCGGGGCAATATTGATTGCCGCGGTCCTGATCCTGCTTCGATCCGAACCGGCAGAAAAGCCCCCGGAGGAACTCATTCCTCTGGTTCAGGCAGAAAAGCTGGAAATCCGGTCCGGCAATCTGATGGTCACAGGCGCGGGCACGGTGCGCGCGCGTGAAGAATTGACGCTGGCGGCGGAAGTCGCGGGCAAGCTGGTCTATGTCAATCCGGACCTGCGCGAAGGGCAGCGCATAGCGCGCGGCGCGATCCTGTTTCGCATAGACACCTCGGACTACCGCAACGCGGTGCAAACCGCGCAAGCCGATGTCGCATCACAGGGCATTTCGGTGTTGCAGGCAAAAGAAGAAGTGGTTCTGGCGAAGGCCGAACTGGAGCGTTTCCAGCAGCGCGCGGTTAGCGGCGGCGATGCTTATGCCAGCGTCGACAGCAATGACTATGCTGCAAAGATCCTGCCGCCGGACGCGTTGGCCAAAAAATCAAGCCCCGGCACCTCGCAAGCCAAACAGAATATCGCCACCAACGGCTTGGCTACGCGGGAGCCGCAACTGGAATCGGCCCGCGCCGGACTGCGAAAGGCGCAGGCAAATCTGTCCAATGCCCAGACCGCCCTGCAACGCACCGTTGTTCGCGCGCCCTTTTCAGGCATCGTCCGCACAGAGAATATCGCACTGGGCAGTTATGTTCAGCCCGGCCAGACGCTCGGGTCGATGGTCGGAACCGCGGATTATGAAGCGGTTATTCCCCTGTCCGAAAAAGACGCGGCGCTAATCCCGCAATTGTTTCGCGCTGGAACCGGCGGCAGGATCGAAGCGTCGGTATATTCCGATTATGGCGGCATTCGCTATCGCTGGGCGGCCTATGTCGACCGGGTCAACGGTTTGCTCAATCCCCAGACACGCACGATCGACGTGTTTTTGCGAATCCCCAATCCGATAGGTGGTGGCGCGCCAGCCGCCGTGCCTGAAAATGGCGGGAAATCTGCAACCGCAGCCTCCGCTCCTCCCCTGTTCGTCGGCAGCTTTGTCGATACCGAGATTACCGGCAGGTCACTGGACGAATATGCCGTGCTGCCGCTGGCAGCTCTGAGAGCGGGTAACCAGATATGGCTGGTGAAGGACGGCAAATTGCACATACTAACCGTAGACATTTATCAGCGGACCGACAAAATGGCGCTGATCAGCACCAGGGGACTGGGTAGCAATCCGGTCGCCATAACCGGTAACCTGAAAGTCGCAACCGAGGGCCTGCAAGTCAGAATTGCGCAAGCACGGACAGCAGCCAGCGCCGCGAAGACCGCTGAACTCGGTGTAAAATCGGAATCGAAAGCCAAAGCGGTTCAATGACGCAATCAACCGATCCAGATCCGTCACTGCCGGAACAGCCGAGCAAGGAAATCATGGAACAGCGCGGCGTTGTCGCGTTCATGGCGCGCAACGGTGTAGCGGCCAATCTGCTGATGATTTTCCTGCTCGTTGCCGGAATCGCATCCTACCGGACGATTGTTCAGGAAGTTTTTGCGGAAAATAGTCTCGACACAATTCAGGTCAGCGTCGCCTATCCCGGGGCCACGCCCGATGAGGTTGAGGAATCGATTGTCCAGAAAATCGAGGAAGCGGTCGAAGCCGTCGAGAATGTCAAAGAGATCAAGTCCAACGCTGCGGAGAATATCGGAACGGTATCGATCGAACTGGAACTGGGGACCGATATTGATCGGGCACTGGATGACGTCAAAGCTGAAATAGACCAGATTCAGTCTTTCCCCGATGAAGCAGAAGAGCCCAATGTCCGGGAGCTTACCACACGGCAAAGCGTGGTCCGGATTGCAATTTTTGGCGATGTATCCGAAAATGCCCTGAAGGAGACAGCCTACCGGCTCGAGGATGCGCTCGCGGCGCTTCCCGAAATCTCGTTTGTCGATACCAGCTCGATCCGGAATTACGAGGTTTCAATCGAGGTTCCGCAGGACACGTTGCAAGCCTTTGGCCTGTCGCTGAACGACATTTCGCGCACAGTCGCCGCGAGCAGTCTGGACAGTCCCGCGGGCTCGATCGATACCGACAGCGAAGAAGTGCGCGTGCGGACCATCGGGCAAAATTACAACCAGCAGAATTTTGAAGATATCGTGCTGGTGAGCAATGAGAATGGCGCGATGATCCGGCTCGGGCAGATTGCAAATATCCGCGACGAGTTCGAGGATTCGGATCTCGTGTCGCTGTACAACGGCAAGCCCGTCGCATTTGTCGAGGTATTCCGGACCAGCGACGAACGCGTGCTTGATATATCCCGCGCCACCAATGAATATCTCGAGGGCCCCTTCGCGCACTCACTGCCGGAGGGCATTTCCTACGCTATCTGGAGCGATGATAGCGAACTGCTGAACGACCGGCTGAGTCTGTTGCTGAAAAACGCGGCTATCGGCCTGTTTCTGGTGCTGATTGCGCTCACCCTGTTCCTGGACATCCGGCTCGCAGCCTGGACGGCGGTGGGCATTGGCGTGACCTTTGTCGGCGCGATATTCCTGCTCGATCTCGCTGGGTCCAGCATCAACATGTTCTCACTGTTCGGCTTCATTCTGGCGTTGGGACTGGTGGTCGATGATGCCATTGTCGTTGGCGAGAGCGTCTATGCCCGCCGCGAAGCCGGGCGCACGGGAATCGGCGCAGCGATCAGCGGCGCACGCCGTGTCACCATGCCGGTCATCTTTGCCGTTCTGACAACCGTCGCTGCCTTTTCGCCCCTGTTCGCGATCGGCGGTGTCATGGGCAAGATATTGGCCGATATTCCTTTGGTCGTGGTCGCCGTTCTCTTCCTGTCGCTGGTCGAAAGCCTGTTGATTCTGCCCAATCATCTCAGCCACCTGCCAGCTCCCGGTACAGAGACGCGCAATCCCGTGACCCGCTTTTTCGAACAGGTTCAGGCCAAGGTCGATGTGCAATATCAGAGGTTCGTCAACGGCCCTCTCGATCGGGCCGTGCGCTACTCCGTTCGCATGCCTTTCGTCATATTGGCCGGCAGCCTTGCTTTGTTGATCCTGATCGGATCGCTGATCCCGGCCGGCATTATCAAAAGCTCGTTCTTCCCCGCAATTGAAGCCGATATCGTCACCGCGAGCCTTGAAATGCCCGCTGGCACGACGATCGCGGAGACCGAAAAAATGGCGCGGCTGATCGAGCAAAAAGGTCGTGAAACCTATGCAAAATTTGAAGCCGAAAAAGAGGATGACGAACCGTCAGCGTTGCGCGGTATATTCACTCTTGTCGGACAGGCTCCGCGCTCAACCGGACCAAATGCACAAAGTGGCGGGTTTGCCTCCAATATTGCCAGCGTGCAGTTCAGCTTCATTCCCGGCGATCAGCGCGAACTTGCATCGAGAGACTTCGAAAATGCCTGGCGGGAAACCGTCGGCCCGATCGTCGAAGCACGCTCGCTGGTCTTTGCCTCCGATCTCATTTCCATCGGAGCACCGGTTGATGTTCAAATTTCCGATCCTGATCCAGCCGTGGTGGAGGCCGCTTCAACGAAACTGATGCAGAGGCTGAACCGCTTTTCCGGTGTGTTCGACATAGAGAGCGATCAGGATCAGGGCCTGAAGGAAATCCAACTGCGGCTGAAGCCCGAGGCCCGGTCGCTTGGTGTGACCCTGCAGGATGTCGCGCTCCAGGTCCGTGCCGCTTTCTTCGGTAGCGAGGCGCTGCGCGTACAGCGGGGCCAGGAAGATATGCGCGTCTATATTCGCCTGCCGGAAGAGGAACGCAACTCGATCATCGATGTCGAGCGCTTCCGCGTACGGGTGCCGGGCGGCGAAGTCCCGCTGGCCACATTGGCCGACGTATCTTTTGGCCAGGCACCTGCGGTCATCCGCCGGACCGATGGCAGGCGGATCACTACGGTTACGGCCGATATCGACACAAATATCGTGACTGGTCAGGAAATTGCCAAGGCGCTGACCGACGAGATCATGCCCGAACTGCAAGCGGACTATCCGCAATTGCTGTACAGCTTCGGCGGCGAGCAGCAGGAACAGGCCGATAGCTTCGGCGATCTCGGAATCGCTTTTATGGCCGCCTTGCTGATGATCTATGCGCTGCTCGCGATACCGTTCCGCTCCTATCTGCAGCCGCTGATCATCATGGCGGTGATTCCCTTTGGCATCATTGGCGCCTTGATCGGCCATCTGATCCTCGGCCTGCCGCTTGGCGTGCTGAGCATGTTCGGGATGATCGCATTGTCAGGCGTGATCGTGAACGGGTCACTGATCCTGATCGATTTTATCAACGAGAATCTGCGCGAAGGGATGTCGATCGAAGACGCTATCCTCACTGGCGCGAAATCGCGATTCCGACCGATCATGCTGACGTCGCTGACGACTTTTCTGGGTGTCGCGCCGATCACCTTTGAAACCAGCCTGCAAGCGCAGTTCCTGATCCCGATGTCGGCCAGCCTGGGCTTTGGCGTGCTGTTCGGCGCGATCATCCTGCAATTGCTGATCCCCGCACTGACGATATTGGAATATGTCGGGAAGCGAAGGGCTAAGCAATATTGGAACAGCCTGTTTGCAAAACCTTCCGAGGCTTGATGGCCGCTGGCGGATGCAAGGCATAGGCTGCAGCGAACCATCATTATCACGAGACCATGATCCCTCTAGCTATGGATCAAGATGGACGACGACAAGACGAAACAAACGGATGAAAACATGGCACGACCAGAACCACGGAATTTGAGAGTGATGGAAAGCGGTCGCGTCACCCCCAATATGCACCGGGTCACGCTGGGCGGTGACGGGCTAGACGGCTTTCCCGCTGGCCAGAGCGGCGGCTATGTCAAGCTGATGCTGACCGGACCGGATGGCGGCCGGCCTTTGGTGCGGACCTATACGATCCGCAATCAGTCGGACGGCGGGATAGATGTCGATTTCGCTCTGCACGGGTCGGACCAAGACTCCGGTCCCGCGACAAGCTGGGCGATCAACGCGCAGGTCGGTGATATGATCAAGCTTGGCGGTCCCGGCGATGCCAAGCCGTTGCCTGCCGGAATCGGCCCGTTTCTGCTGGTCGGCGACATGACCGCGCTACCGGCGATTTCGGTTAATCTCGAAGCCCTGCCCGATGATGCGACCGGAGATGCGATCATTCTTGTCCGCCATGAGGCGGACAAGCAGGAACTGGGCAAGCCGGACGGCGTGACCATCGATTGGCTGGTGGACGCGAACCTTGGCGCCAACCCTGCTCTTCTCGCCGACGCGGCACGTAAACTGCCCGCGGTCGGCAAATTAGCCTATGCCTGGGTCGCCTGTGAATTCGAGGCGATGAAGCTGCTGCGGGAATATCTGCGCGTCGAACAGGGTTTCGGACCGGATCGTCTCTATATTTCGAGCTACTGGAAGCGCGGCCTGATCGAAGACGATCACAAGCAGATCAAGCGCGCCGACGCGCAAAACGGCGGCTGATCATTGCTTGGCGTTGCCTGCTGCCGCTAACGGGTGTTCCCGGTAAAATTCCACCTGCATCTTCATCGGGCCGGTTAGTTTGACATAATGCAGCGCCTGCGGCGGGATCGGGGCGGGATTATCCACGGTGACCAGCCGCTGTGACGGTGGATCGATGAAGACCAGCTCGACCTCACCTTCCAATATGCGCAGCAGGCCCCAGGTGCCGTCTTTGGTACTATGCTCGTTGCGCAATTTGTCCGGCAGGCTGTTCTCGTCGAATATCGGCGAAGCACCATAAGGAGCGGCTGCTGTGGATGCGCCGGCCATCAGACCAGAGCCCGGATGACGGCAAAGCAGCAGGCAAAGACCGCCAGCAATATCGGCACCGTCAAGATCTGCGCATAAGCCGCTGTATAGTCCATCCAGCCAGTCTGCGTTTCGATTCCGCCCGTTGCGTGAGCCGGAGGCAGTGATTTCCGTTCGGCTGCGCTGACGTTGTTCAGAACCGCAGCGGTGCCGAAATACATGACGGTATAGGCGATGCTGATCACCAGCGCGAATATTGCAGCGGTGCCGTGACCGGTGGCGACAAACAAGGCCGTGAAAAACAGAGCATAAGAACCGAACATCGTCACCCAGACCGAAGCGGGCAATTCGAAATTGCGGCTCTCGTGAGACGGTGCGCGATAACGCTCGGACAGGTCCTGCATTTCGGCGGTAATTTCAGCCGTGATCGCCTGCCCGCCTTCCATCTGAAAATCCATCAACATGACTGTTTCTCCTTTGGCTTGGAAATCGCATCGAGACCGCCACGCTGGACCTTGATGCCGGTGAGTAGACTAGAAGCGATACGGTCCGCAGCCTCACGAAAAACCTGAGCGGCAGCATCATTGGGTGCGATATCGTCCAGCGTCTGGTTCCAAAGCACGAGCCAGCGGTCAAAATGCAGATTGTCGAGGCCACCGACGGCAATATGTTTGGCCATCGGATTGCCGCGAAACCGGCCGGACTCCAGCGTTACCGACGCCCAGAAATCTTTCATCCGGGCGAGATGCGGCGTCCAGTCTGCAACATGCGATTGAAATATCGGCCCGAGCAGAGCGTCGCTGCGAATGGCGCCATAAAAAGTCTCGACCAGATTGGAAATCAAAGCGTCGTCAATTCCGAGCGCATGGGCTTGGGCCATCTTCTTCGCTCTGGCGCGTTCGGCATAGCTTGGTTCGGTCATGGTCTCGACTCGCTTAAGATGCATTTGATATACACTGTTTAACTCGCTTGGATTTTAAATACAATATATGATATGCATCTTTTATGAGATTATCCCTTCAAACCGATTATGCCCTCCGCACGTTGATGTATCTGGCCGCCCATGAGGGTCAGCATTCGATCACCAAAATCGCCGGACAATATGCTATTTCGAAGAATCATTTGATGAAGGTAGCACAGCGGCTGGCCGCGGAAGGCTTTGTCGACAGTGTTCGCGGGCGCAGCGGTGGCCTGTTGCTCAATCAGCCGGCCGACACCATCAATGTCGGAAATGTCGTCCGCACTTTTGAAGAATATGGCGCCTTCGTGGAATGTTTCGATGCAACCAGTGGCGGCTGCGTCGTCACGCCCGTCTGCGGTCTGCGTCATGTACTCGCCGATGGCATCGAAGCCTTCCTGCGGCATCTCGACGGGTTCACTATAGCCGACCTCGTCGGTGACAAGGCGCGGTTCCGTTCCGTCTGGGAATGATCCGGTCATTCTCGGGCTCGACGAGAAATATGCAATAATCTGGGCCATTGACGCCAAAAATCTGTATCAGGCTTGTCATGTCAAATTCAAACGCACTTTTGGTCGCCTTACGGCAGATTAACCGGGCGATCGATTTACAGTCCAAAAAACTGGAACGGGAGACCGGCCAGACAACGCCGCAACTTCTGCTTTTGAAGGCGCTGGAAAAGGATGGCCGGGCGAAACCTTCGGTTATCGCCAAATCGGTGCATCTGTCTCACGCCACGGTCACGTCAATTGTCGACCGGTTGGAAAAATCCGGAATGGTGATGCGCGAGAAAAGCGCCGATGATCGCCGCTCGGTAGAGATAGTTTTGACCGACAAAGGGCGGGAGTGCATCAAAAATGCACCTGAGATGCTGCAGGAAGATTTTCTGGTGTCCCTGTCGAAACTGGAGCCCTGGGAACAGAATTTGCTGATCTCTTCAGTTCAGCGAATCGCCGTGATGATGGATGCGAGCCAGCTCGAATCCGCCCCCATTCTGGAGGTCGGCGAAATCTAGCTTTGCGGAATGACCTCGGTCATGACCTCGTCTGCCGGCAAGTCCCAGGTAAGATGCCGGTCATCCAGTACCACCATATTCTTGTCCGTGATCAGCGTGCCGAGCGTTTTATAGCCAAGCAGCTGCATCGCCGACAATGTCGGATTGCGAGCCAGAGCCATGGTTTCGTCGGACGAAAAATTTGTCAGACCTCTGGCCAGTTCGTCGCCGGATTCGCCATATATGTGGATGACGTCGCCTTTGACATACGGGCCCTGAATCGAGAGCACGTCTTCCCGGCCGATATTCCGCCGGCCGGATTTGAAAGCTTCGGCAGTCGCCTCGGTAACGACAATGCTGCCCGCCATCTGCAGACGATCTGACAACCAGTTGGCCCAGGCAGATTCGGGCCGTTCATTGGCAAGGATTCTGGTATGCGGCCGTTCATCATTCAACACTGACGTGACCGGATGCTCATATTCACCGTGCGCGATCCGCGTATCGCAGCCGGCATTTTGCGCCATATGGGCCGCTTGTATCTTAGTCAGCATCCCGCCGCTTCCCAGAGTGCTCACGCCTTCGGTCACCGCCAGATAAGGCGACACATCGGTAACTTCCTCGACCAGCTTGGCGCCTGGCTCGGACGGGTCTTTGTCATATAGGCCATCAACCTGCGTCAGGATGATCAGTTCGTCCGCCTGCAGCATTTGCGCAATTTTTGCAGACAGACGGTCATTGTCGCCCACGCGGATTTCTTCCGTGGTAATCGTGTCATTTTCGTTGATGATCGGCATGATATTGGCATCGAGCAGCCGATCGACGGTGTTCTTGGTATTGAGGAATCGTTTGCGATCCTCAAGGTCGCGCAACGTCACCAGCACCTGCGCTATTTCAAAGCTATATTCGTGGGCAACCTGCTTATAGGCATTGAGCAAAAGCGGCATGCCACAAGCGGCTGCGGCTTGCTTGTCGCGCAAACCAGCCGTCTCCGGCCGCTCGCCGATCATATTCATACCCAGCGCGACCGACCCGGACGAGCATAATATGACTTTCGCGCCACCTTCCCGCAACCGGGCGATGTCTTCGAGCAAATTATGCATGAAAGCCCAGCGCGGCGTGAGCCGTTCTTCGTTGGCCAGCAGGCTGGAGCCGACTTTCACAACGATAGTTTTACCTTGTACCATTTAACGTGATGCCCTTATTACTCGTTGATGGAGGTAGGGATTGAACCTATCCAGTGCAATAATTTAGTGATCAAAACATATAATTTTGCATCAAAGCTATATAAAACAAGCATTTGTTGACATATCTATTTTGAATACTAAGCACATTGCACAGTCCCTTATCATTAACAGCAAGAGATTAATTTGACAAAAATATTGCTCCTCGGATGCGGAAACATGGGCGGCGCGCTGCTGAAGGCTTGGGCTGCCAACACCGATCACGAATTTACCGTGGCAGATCCGGCCAAACCCGATCTGCCGGAAGGCGTCACCCAGGTCGGCTCGGTCGAGGAACTGGGCGAGCAGCTTTTTGACTATCTGATCGTCGCGCTCAAACCGCAGCTGATTGACGACGTGCTTCCCGGCTATTTGCCGCGCTTGAGCCCTTCCGGCGTGATCAGCTCGATAGCAGCTGGATATTCCGCTGCGAAGCTGGCAGCCCACGCGCCGGGCCGCTCGGTCATCCGGATCATGCCTAACCTGCCCGCAGTCATCGGCAAGGGCGTCAGCGGCCTCTATGCCCATGGCGCTGTTTCCGAAACAGCATCGGGCGATATAGAGCAACTCGCCTTGTGCTCCGGAGAAATCGTCTGGGTCGACAGCGAGGATATGCTGGATCGCCTGACAGCGGTCGCCGGAAGCGGCCCCGGCTATGTTTTCGAAATGCTTCGCGCCTATGTGCAAGCCGCCGAAGATCTCGGTTTCAGCGAGAAGGATGCCAAGAATCTGGTTCTGGGGACCGTGCGCGGGACATTGGAACTGGCGCTGGAATCGGATCTCTCGCTTGAGGATTTGCGCAAGAATGTCACCAGCAAGGGCGGCACCACCGCAGCCGGACTCGATGCGCTGAACGGCAAGGAAGAATTTTCCGCGCTGATCCGCGACACTCTCCAGGCCGCCTACGAACGCGCCGTCGAACTGCGCTAAAAGCAGAAAATCTTCCCGGTAAAATATGGGGCATGTTGCTGACCCGGCTGGGCCGGCTACGCTGTGGATTCGCCCACTGAATGCCCGGATGTGCCGGGCAAGGACGCTCTACAAGTAGCAAATAACAGTAACATCATGGACTCTTTGGAAATATTTGCTAGAATATAGCGACTCAAGTTACCCTATTTGTTCTATATTTGACCAAATCGGCCAATATTTTTAGTAAATTCTAGTTGTTCCAATTCCTCGCTCCTTGCGTAAATTTTACCAAGAAGGATTTTGTTCATGGATTTGCTGAGAAATATATTGCAGGTGATCTGCGATCAGGCAAATTCACATTTGAACAATATTGACCATCGTTCGGACGACTGGGTCGTGCTGACCAGCATGGTCGATCACGACGGCTCTCTCAATCCGCATACCAAAAGCAAAATCGTCATGGGTGTATATAATATCACCCGCGAAGCCTTTTCGAGCAGCTATGTGCCGGTCCAGCCCAACACGTCGGGCAAAGGTGCATCAGAAGGCCTGCCGGTTGTATCCCCGCCCCTGTATCTGAACATCCACTTGATGTTCATGGCCAATTTCACCGAGCAAAGCTATCCCGACGGCCTTGCCGCGCTTTCCAGACTGGTGAGTTTCTTTCAGCAGAAGCGGGTGTTTACACCGCAAAATTCTCCGGCACTGGCGCCTGAGATCGACAAGTTGACGATGGATATAGAGAATCTTTCACCGGTCGACGTGAACTATGTCATGAGCATGATGGGCACCCGCTATCTGCCCAGCGCCTTTTACAAATTGCGGATGGTCCCCTTTGCTTCGCCCGCAATGCTTGAACGCAGCTATCCGGTGACGAGCAGTGATGCCACGGTGGCTGCCGCATGACCAGGGCCGGAACCCTCGACCGAAGCGCAGGCGCTGGCCAGAGCCAAGGCTTGACGCCGCTGTTTCGCACGGAATTCCGGCATGACTATTATAATCTGAATGACGAGCGATGCGAGGATTTTGCCGTCGTCCCCACACCCGACACGGCGACATTAATACAATCGATCGGGCTGAAAATTAACAATCGAAGAGCCGGATTTGACATTTATCTGCCAGGCAATCGCAAGGCTGCCTTTTTGCAGGCGGTTGCTGGTAGCGATCCGGTTCGGCTGAGTTTTTTCCTGCTTTTGAAAAACCCCTATTTCGTCGGCGTGACCGCATTGCCGATTGATACAATCCCGGCCAGGCAGGCGATTTATGTCAGTAATTTGAATGTCAGCCGCAATGGACCAGCATTATATTTTGGCGATGACGCCGCGATCAATGCAAGCGCGCTCTTCGCGGTAACGGGATCCGAAATCACGGTGAACACAGGCGCGACGGGAACAGTCGAAGCCAGAAACGTCTGGGGCGACATAGCGGTGAGCGTGGATACGGGCAGCAATGACGCAAGCCTGTCGCTAGCCGGTCAGCCCTACGGGCTTTACGCGATATCCGGCACCCCTGCCGACACCTATGAAGGGCCGGAGCAGCTGCTGTATCTCCCTGCCAGCAACAGTCCGGTCGCCTTTGTCGATCTGCTTGTCAAGCAGCCGGCCAATGGCACAGGAAGCCGTGCAGCATTTCCGAGATCCGGCAATGACCAGACATTATCAGCGGTTGATCTGGTGATGCATTTTGCTGCCCGGCCGACATTCTGGAACTATTATATCGTAGCCCAGCAACAGGGTCAGAAATTTGATACTGATCTGAATATCAGCGGCACAGGGTCCGCTTTCACCAAAGCGCCTGCCCATCTGCCCAATGGCGACAATGCTGTTCTTTTCTCCGCAACGCAGGCGGTGCCGATGCGCCAGAAGGCGACGTCGCACTACAGTTTATCGGGCAGTTTTATTTACCCCGACGGACGCGCCCAAACGGTGAGCGTCGACCGCTTGCCATCGGCACCCACTAAGCCGGTCTGGCCGGTCAGTGGTGACAATTCAGCCGGGAGATCGGAGATGTTTATCTACGTGTGACGATTTGTAGAGCTTAGTTTGGTTTGTGTAACTAATTTTAACTGTAAGGGAGATTTTTACTGTGTCAGGAAATATAGTATCCGCAACGAGCTCATATCTGGATCGAAAAACACCCGGCGTTTACATCACGGAAATCGATGCATTTGGAGCCGGTATTGTCGGAGTCGCCACCGCGGTTCCCGTATTCATCGGCTATACAGAATATGCTGGTGATCCGGTCACCGGCAAGCCATTATATAATAAGGCGGTAGCGGTCAGTTCCATGCTGGAATATTCGGACAGCTTTGGCGGCGCCGCTCCAGCAGGCTTCGCCGTATCCATCGCCGGGAACCCGTCGCCGCCCGGCGGGTCGGGTAGCGGAGCAACATCCGGGAGTAGCTCCTCCGGCACAGCGGCTGCCATAATTCCGGACTTCAAAGCCAATTACACCACGGACGGCACCGCCGCATCGACCGGTTTCCTGCTCAATTCAACGGCGGTTCCCGGTGAAAATACGAACTTCAACCTCTACTGGGCGCTGAAGGCATTTTTTGACAATGGCGGCAGTGATTGCTTCATTGTTTCGGTCGACAGCTATTATCTCAGCTCTGGATCGCCACCAACCAGTGCGCCGGCTGCCGGTTCCACGCCGATACTCAATACCATCGAATCCGGAAAACTAATGGACGGAATCGACGCCGCAGGATTGATCAAGGGTCCGACAATGACCGTCGTGCCCGAAGCCTGTCTGCTGGCATCGTCAAATGGTGAAGATATCACGCCTGAAAGCGGTTATGGGGACATTGTCCAGCATATGCTTAGCCAGGCTTCCGTGTTGCAGGATCGTGTCGCCATTATCGATCCACCCGGTGTTATCTATGCCGACACAAAGGCACAATTGGCGTCGGCACAGTCGGAGCTTTCCGATCAGATTGCCCCCGCCATCGCATCGGCAAGCTATGGTGCTGTCTACGCGCCGGCGATAAATGCATCGGTGATTTCGCCTGACAATATTTTATACACAAATCTGGCGTCTGCCGACAATGGCATCATCAACAACATTTTAACAACGCAGGCCAAGCAACTATATGGTGCGAATGCGACGCAACTTGCAAGTGTGCAAGCAGCAATAGGCGCCGCATTCCCGCCCAGCACCACCGAAACCGGCGACGAATATTCGCAAGATATGCAGAGCGAGAATCCTCCGGGATATCCCAAGCAGGCTGACACCCAGTCGCTGGCGGATTGGCAACTCAGCCTTGACAATTTTCTGCTAACCGCTTTGCCGGTGTTCAAGCAGATCGAGACATTGATCGCAGCCAGCATGAATGTCTTGCCTGCCAGCGGATTTGCAGCCGGCGTCTGGGCGGCCAGCGATGCCCGCAATGGCGTGTGGAATGCTCCGGCGAATATCGCGCTTTCGGCGGCTGTTTCGCCTTATTATGTGATGACCGACGAAGAGCAGGCAGGTTATAATGTTCCGGTCAACGGTCAGGCGATCAACATCGTCCGCGCGCAACCCGGGCGCGGGAATGTCGTCTGGGGCGCCAGAACCTTTGACGGCAATAGCAATGACTATCGCTATATTCAGGTGCGCCGGACATTGATCTATATCGAACAGTCGATTCAACAGGCGCTCGAACCCTATGTCTTTGCGGCCAATGACTCTTTGACATGGTCGACGGTGAGCGCGGCGATATCGAGCTTCCTGACTGACTTGTGGCAGCGCGGCGGATTGATGGGCGACAAGCCGAGCAATGCTTTCACTGTGTCGGTCGGACTTGGCTCCACGATGACCTCACAAAATATCCTCGATGGCTACATGATCGTCGCTGTGACCTTGCAGCTGATCCACCCTGCCGAATTTATCGAACTGACATTTACGCAAACGATGGGCAGCTAATTCCATCCTCCGTAAATCCAATATAATCTGAAGGAATTCATTATGACTGGCGAAACCGAGAACACCACTTGGCCCCTCCCGAAATTCTATTTTTCGGTGACCGGCATGCCCGGCAATCCCGTTTTTCAGGAGGTGTCCGGACTTGAGACCGAGGTGCAACCGATTGAGTATCGGGCGGGCAATAGCGGCATTTTTGCACCGATAAAGATGCCGGGGCTTGCGAAAGTTGGCAATATCACGATGAAAAAGGGCATATTTGTTACCGATCAGCTGCTTTGGACATGGTTCAAGTCGATCACCATGAATACGATCGCCCGATCCACCATCGTCATCAATCTGCTCGATCAGGCCGGCACGGCACAATATAAATGGCAGTTGAACAATGCTTTCCCGATAAAATTGTCGGGCACCGATATGAAATCGGATGGCAATGAGGTCGCCGTCGAAACAATCGAGGTTGCCTATGAAACCATGGCTATTTCGATCGGCGGCTAACCGGCCATGCCAGCGACGAAATATTATCCGCCGCCCGCTTTTGCATTTTCGGTGGGGGTGGCTGCTGCAACGTCACCGGTTTTGACGGGCAATATTGACGCCAGCTTTCAGGAGATTTCCGGGATCGATTCCAAAGTCGATATCCAGGAAGTCATCGAGGGCGGCGTCAACAGCTTTGTCCATCAGTTGCCAGGGGTAACCAAACATTCAAATCTGGTGATGAAGCGCGGCTATGTCGCGCGAACATCGGATTTGGCCAAATGGGCGGATCAGAGCGTCGGTTCGACCCTGGGGTCCGCGATTGTCACCAAGACCATCTGCGTCTTTCTGCTCGGACCCGACGGGAAGGCGCTGGTAACCTGGACATTCAACAATGCCTGGCCGGTAAAGTGGGATGTCGGTGCGCTCAACTCGACAGACTCGTCGAAGGTGCTGACCCAGTCGCTGGAAATTTCCTACACAACGGTCACCACCGAACTGTCGGCAAAATAGCGACCGGCCACACCGGATTGGGAGAGTTAATAATATGCCTTTGATGATAAGCGAAATCGGCATTCGCATGGCGGTCGGTGAGCCAATGGCAGAACCGGCCAAAGACCAAGCATCCGATGGTCAGATTGCACAGTCGGCACTCGACCCGCACGAGCTCGACGCATTGGTACAGCGCTGCGTCCAGGACGTGCTGCTGACGTTGCGGATGCAGGAGGGTCGTTGAGATGGCAACCGACGGCAAACCGACAAAAATGGTAATCACCGCTTATACCGACACCAAATTCAAGCAAAAGGTCGCCGGTGGAAAAAACCCGTTCACCGTCTGGGTCAATCCGGCCAGCTACAAATTGGGTCGTACGGTCAAATATAATGACCGGCAGGGACAGGGGAGTCCCGGAGGCTCGCCCGAATTCAACCGGGTCGGGGACAGCGATCTCAGCTTCGAACTGATTTTTGATGCAACCGGGGTCATTCCGGTCCCCACCGGGCAGAGCTATAAAAATGGTGTCACCGACATTATCAACGATTTTATCGATCTGCTGGCGACGATGAACGGGGACATCCACACACCGAATTATCTGATCGTCAACTGGGCCGGATTGGTTTTCCCCGGCCTGTTGACCAGCATGCAGGTCGATTTTTCCTTGTTCAGGCCCGACGGCACGCCCTTGCGCGCAAAAATGACGGTGGCTTTCAAAGCTTATGCCAGCGAGGAAATGCTCGCCAAGGAGGCGAAGAAAAATTCTCCCGACATGACTCATGTCGTGACCGTGATCGCCGGCGACACCCTGCCGGCGCTCTGTTATCGTATTTACGGAGCCAGCGGCTATTATACCAAGGTCGCCCGGTTCAATCAGCTGCTGAACTACCGCGATCTGGCGCCCGGTACCGAGTTATTATTCCCGCCACTGGCTAGGTCCGCCGCATGACCGCCCCCTCCCCGGTTACCCTCGCAACCTCGGTTGTTGATTTCACCATCACCAGCAACGGCAAAGCGCTGGATTCAGATGTGCAGGTGATCTCGGTCGATATATGGCAAGGCGTCAATCGCCTGCCAAAGGCACGCATTGTCATTTCCGACGGCAGCGCCGGTCAGGAGGATTTCCCGATCAGCGATTCCTCGACGCTGATTCCCGGTGCGGAAATTTCCATTTCCCTCGGCTATGATGGCGACGAAACGTCCGTCTTCACCGGAATCATCAACCGTCAGGGGCTGGAGGCCCCGGTCAACGGCCCGCCCCGGCTGGTGGTCGAAGCCACGGACAAGGCAATGGTGATGACGTTGATGCGCGCCAATGCCGTCTATCAGAAAATCACGGACAGCAGCCTTTGCGAAAAGCTGATCAAGGCCGCGGGTCTGACGGCAAAGGTCAGCAGCACCAGCATCACCCATGAAAGCATCGTGCAATATTATGCGACGCCCTGGGATCTGATGATCGTGCGCGCTCAAATCAATGCGATGGTAGCGATGGTGGCGAACGGCAAAGTCACGATTGCACCACCCGATACCAGCTCTTCGCCGGTGTTGACGCTGACATTCGGGGACTCGATACTCGAATTCAGAACGGAAATGGATGCCGCGACCCAATTTGAAGCTTCGGCCATTCAAAGCTATTCATGGAGTCCCGCCGATCAGGAAAGAGCACAATCATCCTCGGCACAGTCCGACATTAAAACCCCCGGCAACATCAGCTCGGATACATTGTCCAAGGTCTTTGGCGTGACCAAATATGTGCAACAGACTGCCGGCGATCTCGAGCAAAACGAGCTGACCCAATGGTCGTCGGGGGAGCTGATGAAATCGCAGCTGTCGAAGATTCGCGGTTCCGTGACCTTCCAGGGCAGCGCTCTGGCAGAGCTGGGAAAAATGGTGACTTTGGCGGGCATGGGCGACCGGTTTAACGGTGATGCCTGGATTTCGGGTGTCCATCACCGTCTGGCGGAAGGCCTCTGGCGGACCAGCGTGGAAATCGGACTATCGCCAAACTGGTTCACCGATGTCACGCCGAATATCACAGCCCCCGGCGCATCGGGCCAATTGCCGCCCGCGAATAACCTGCAGACCGGAACGGTCAGCAAAATCGATGCTGATCCGGAGGGAGAGTACCGTATATTGGTCAAGCTGCCGCTGCTGCAGGATAATGAAGAAGAGGGCGTGTGGGCGCGGCTCGGGACATTTTATGCGTCCAACGGCATCGGCAGTTTCTTCTACCCCGAAGTCGGCGATGAAGTGATCGTCGGATTTTTGAGCGGAGACCCTCGCTATCCGATCGTTCTGGGGTCGCTCTACAGCAAAAAAAATGTGCCGCCTTTTACCCCCGAAGAGAAAAACGACACCAAGAGCATCATGTCGCGGTCCAAGATGCATATCGACTTTCTGGAAGAAGACCAGGCTGTCCAGATCATCACGCCGGGCGGACAGTCGGTGGTCATAAACGACAAGGAAAAATCCATTGTCCTGACCGATATCAGCAGCAATTCCATCACCTTGGGGACCAGCGGCATCATCATTAAAAGTGCCAGCGACATCAGCATGACCGCCACCGGATCGATCACTATCAGCGCCGATAGCGCGCTGACGGCATCCGGCTCGGCTTCCGCGGAATTTAAATCTTCCGGCATCGCAACGGTCAAGGGTGCGACGGTGGCGCTTAACCCATGATCAGTCGCCCGAAAACAAGACCACCCAATGCCCGTGGCGGTCCAGCGCCTCAGCCAGACGAGCCTTATCCGTCATTCCTGGGCAGTGGCTGGTCTTTTCCGCCAACATTCTCGCAACTCAATGCCAGCGTTCAAATGTCCATTGGCGATCGGGATATCCGGGAAAGCCTCTATATATTACTGTCGACGCGGCTGGAGGAACGCATCATGCTTGCCTCTTACGGCTGTGATCTCTGGTCACAGGTGTTCACGACGCTGACCCCGACGACCGCCAACGCGATTGCCAACATGGTCGCCAATGCGATCATCGAATGGGAACCCCGGATCGATGCCGAAGAGGTCAAGGTGACTGAAACCCAGAATGGCACCGGCTGGCTCAATATCAACATTGATTATCGGATCATTCAAACCAACCAGCGCAGCAATCTGGTTTTCCCCTTTTACACCCGTGAAGCCACTTTATCGGCACCCGCGGGATGACCATCCTGCGCCCCGACAAGAAACGGGTGCTGAACTATGCGCTCTCTCAACGCGATTTGCAGGACCAGGCCCCGAACCCCGCCGGAGTGGCGGTTGATGGGCGCAATGTGGCTGAACTATTGTCATTCGGATCCTGCTATGGTGCGCTGATCAAATTTTATGATCTGTCCAACATGCCTTTCGGTGACTGGGCGGTATTTTTCCAGTCCGATCCAGCGGTAGCCGCTGCGGTACATGCTGCCCTGGATATTCCGGAAATCAGGGCAGAGTTGCGCTTGCTGCTGGCCAAAGCACGTGCTGCCGAAATCGAGGCAGAGCATAAATGGCACGCACATGAACTATATCAAATCACTATCCGGCTACTGGTTGTTGTCGATGAAAATATCCGCACTGGCGAGGAAGATATTGATGTCCAACTGACCATTGCCGCCAACCGTGTCGAACGCGAGCATATATCCGATCCGATTGACCGGCTTCGCCTGCATCGCGAAAAGCGGCGTGATCATCGGGACTGGCGATTGCGCGAAATCGAGCTGCTCGAGGATTTGCTATTGACCTTGCTGGACGAGCTGGAGGCCGGTGCGACAGCGGCGTTGCAGAGAGTGGAAACTTTGCTGCAGCACGAAGGCCATGCGCCACAGGCAGCGCTGTGGAATGCCTTCATCCTGCTATACCGGCAGTCGCGTGGCCGGATGAACAGTTTCCCGCGCCGGCTGCTTAATTTCTATTACGGGACCTTGCTGCAACAGTCGCACCGCGATGCGATACCGGCAGAAACCTATCTCGCCTTCGAGCTGGCTAAAAATGCGACTTTAGCCTCCATAGCTGCGGGTACACGATTTAGCGCCGGCACGGATTCAAATGGCGATACCATCCTTTATGATTCGAGTGTCGCACTGGAGGTCGTCCCTGCCGCTGTGCAGTCCGTGAGCGTCCATAGAGTTACGGTGGATGGTGATGCCGAGAATACAGGCACAATCGGTTTCCTGAGCGGCACGGTTTCCGGTTCTGCCAAAGGCAAAGATGGTACATTTCCAGCCTTTGGTGGCGGGAGTGCGGGTGCTTATGGTGCCTTGGACATGCAGCCCAGCTATCTTGGCTTTGTGATCTCGAACCCGGTGTTAATGCTGACGGGCGGGCGGCGTAAAGTTGCGATCAAACTATCCTCGAAATTCGATAATTTCCTGCCATCGGATCCAGAAATCACCACACCAGCGGAACACCAGATCACTGCCAGCGGCCACAGGAAAGCCGGCGAGTGGTTCAGCCTGTTATATTCCACCGCCGGTGGCTGGGTCGAAGTCGAAAAAATGCATATATTGGCATTGCGGACAAGCCCGTTGAATGTCGAATGGTTTGAATTTGATTTTGAGCTGCCGCCAGAAGCGCCGCCGCTTGTTGCCTGTTCGACCAAGCCGTTGCCTGGCGCTCTCAAACCGGATTTACCGGCCGACACCTATCCCGGCGTCCCCGATGAACCGACGATAATAATGAAATTGTTGAACCAGCCAGACTTCGATGTGTTCGAGCCGGCAACGGAACACCGGCTATCGGTAGCTCAATATAAGATACTCTCCGAAATCAAGGTCTCTGAGATCAGCTTTGATATCACGGTCGATGATCTGCCGCCGGAGAAGTTGAGCAGTTCGGGAGGGTTGATCGATCCGTCCCAGAATTTTGCGATCTTCGGCCTTGCGCCGCTCAAGGGCGCCTATGTAAACCTCTCTGTACCCGAGCTGTTTGTGAAGGCCCCCAGCGATATCCGGATGACGATCAACTGGGTCGGCTTGCCGACCAACAGCCGGGGATTTTCCGGATGGTATCAAGCTTACGTTATAAATGATGACGGAGCCCGCATCTCGCAAGGTCTGTTTCACAATGACAGTTTCAAGGGCTGCTTCAGCCTGACAGGGTCCGGATTGTGGAATGTTGCGGACGATCGCGAAGTTTTTCTGTTTGAGACAGCGGATATCATCGGCAGCGATGCCGGTTCCTCTCCGGAACCCTCGGCGCCGCTTAAAGCCAGCTCCGAACTGACCATCCCGACCAGCCGCGCAATCAGGTCGCCAGCCTATTTCAACCCGTCGGCTTCGGAATTGCGGCTCACCCTGAGCGAGCCCAAATATGGATTTGGTGCCGCGATCTATTCCCGCAATCTTATGGCAACCTCAACGGCCAATGCCGGCGCGTTGCGAGATGGCGCTTCGGTTCAGCCGAGCGACAAGACAAAAGATCAGGTCGCAAAATTGCACCAGGCCAACAGCAGCGCCAAAGCGTCATCCTATCACAAGAAAGTCGGTTCGGCGGTTCATTCCATTCTGTCATTTCTCAACGCCGAAGCGCTTGCGGCTTTGCACGCCGCTATTCCGGCGACCCGCTTGTTGGAAGACCAGAAATATGATCTCCTGAAATCTCTAGAGTCGGCCGCCGGGCATGACATTGACAATATGGCCGGGAAATTATGGCATCGCATCCCCGGTCGTACTGCTTCCGCAGTCGACCATGTCGAAGTCACGCATGATCTCTGGGACTGGCTGAAGTCCTTTGGTGACATCATCGACGGGCATGGCCCCAATCCATTGCATGAGCGCGGCGTGGAGATACTGGCCAAAGCGAAAAACATCGCCACATCCTGGGATGCTGCAAAATCCCAGCCGGCCGAAGCCGCGCGCGCGACGATGGCAGCAAGCCTGGATTCGACTTCTCCGTCAACGCCAACCACGCCGGTCACCAGCATATTGCCCAACCCGCCCTGGCTGCCGATGGCATCCTCGGTGAAGATTCACTATAGCGCCCATGTCCGGTTGCTGGCGCCAAATGCGCTGGAACCGGAGATTATTGCCTCTCCGTTCACCAGCGAGGCCGACAGGACAGACCCGGTTACGGTGCCCGGACAACAATCATTTGCGCATCTCAACCTGTTCAACAAAGTCACCAGAGCCTGGAAGAAAGGCGATCAGGGGTTATTGGATCCCCTGGCGCCATTATTGCCACCCGTCGACGGGAAAGCCGCCTTATATATCGAGCTAACCGAACCGGTCAGCGTGATTACCTTATTGTTCATTCTGGAAGCAGGACCGGAAGGCTGGGCAACATCAGAATCCGAGCTTCGCTGGGAAATGAAGATCGGCGATCACTGGACCCGTGCGGCCCTGATGAGCGATTCCACCCACGGGCTGAATAATAGCGGCATAGTTGCGCTGCAGATCGCTGGTGAAGATAATTCCGATGGCAGCCAGTCCAGACATCTGCGCGCCGTAATAGAAAGCGGAAGCATCAACACCGCCTATATAAAGACCGTTACGACCAATGCCGTCTCGGTCAACTGGGTGCCCTCGGCGGGCGCCAAAGAACTCGCGGTCAATCTGCCCGCCGGAACGATATCCCAGTCCGAACAACCGCTGGTCGGGATCGCCAAGATAGACCAGCCAATGGAAAGTTTCGACGGCGTGCCGCCGCTGGTCGGGCGCAGCTTTGATCAGTGGATGGCCGAGCGATTGCACCATAAGGGATTTGCCATTGCCGGCGACGATTATGCCAAAATCGGGCTGACAGCCGTACCCTCGTTGTGGCAACTCGCGGTGATACCGGCTACGAAAAATTCGAGCGGAAAAACAGCTCCGGGCCATGTATGGATTTCCGCTGTTGCATCGAAAGATGCTCCGAATATATCGGATCCCACGGTACCGGATGTCGACCCCACGACGCTGGCTGAAATTGGCGAGATTGTTGCCTCTGTTGCCAGCCCGTTCATGCAATATTCGGTTACAAACCCGCCCTGGGCAAGGATCACCGTAAACGCCGAGCTGGAATTTAGCGCAGCCGACACAACAGCGGCCTGGATCTCGAAACTGCAGGAAGATCTGATCCAGTGGTTGTCGCCATGGATACCGGACGCAAAATACGGGCCTCGCCCCCGGGATTATTGGGCACGACAGGAGATAGCCGAGTTCATCCGGAAACGGGCCTATGTCGAGGGAATATCGCGACTGGATCTGGAATATGATCAGGACATGACTTGCGGCGACTGGCATTATTTTACGTCAGCTCTGACGCATAAATTGAAACCGGCACCTGCATATGCAGGATCCTCTCGGATCAAGGCCGGGGGGCATCGGGCATGAAACGCGAGTCCGGTACCATCAGCCGCGAGGCGATTCTCGAGCCGGGCGCAGAATATGAGGCCTTGCGTACGGAGGCCATCGCCATGGTGCAGAGCATGGCGGGCGACATCTGGACCGACTATAATTATTCCGACCCGGGCGTCACCATAATCGAGCAGCTCGCCTACGCTCTGACTGAATTGTCTTATCGTGCGTCTTTGCCGGTCGCCGATATTCTCGCCGAACCAAATGGTGATCGACTACAGCTCCATCGCCACGGACTGTTTCCGGCCTCGTCAATATTGACATGCAACCCTGTTACCATAGCCGATATTCGCCGGTTGATCATCGATCGGGTTGCCGGCGTTGCCAATATCTGGATCGAACCGGACCGAACCAGAGAATGTGAAGACAATGTTGCCGGACTCTATTCCATGTCGATCCTGCCCTGTCCGGGCGATCATGACCCGTCCGAACTGATCGGGGAAGTCCGCCGCTGCTATGTGGCACATCGGGCCCTGTGCGAAGATGTCGGCCATATCGAGATACTCAAGCCGGAGAGGACAATAGTCGAAGCCAGAATCGATATTGCCCATGACACAGACCCCTCGGAAGCTCTGGCACAGTCATTTTTTACCCTCGGGCTGGCGCTTGCACCAGAACCCGCGCGGCTCTCTCTTGCACAATGGCAACAGGCGAAACCGTTGACGACCGAGGTCTTTTCCGGACCATTGTTGACGCGGGGGTTCATAGCTGATGACCAGCTCAGTCAAAATCTGTTTGACGGCACCGCTCATCAATTGACCGAACTTCTGGCCAGCACAACGGGCGTCTTGGTAGTCGATAGCCTGAAGGTGAAAATCGGCGACCAGCGCCATTACCGGATCGGCAATGATCAGGTCAAAGCGGAACAGGGCCGCTATCTCAAGCTCGAAACCGGCACAGGTCACCTGTTATCACAGGATGGCTTTTCAATATCAATATATCGCGATTCTCAGAAGTGCGAACCGGCTCCCCATCTCGTTCATCGCAAGCTGGCGGCATTGTGGAAAGAGCATCGAAAGACCTGGCCGCTGCAGAAAGAAATAGCCGATTGCTATGGTGCACCAGATTGCCAATATGATGATCTGGCCAGCTACACCTCTGTGCAAACCCAGTTTCCCGCGGTCTACGGAGTCGGCAACGATGGATTGTTTGACGGAGCGTCAACTCAGCGCAGAGGGCAGGCAAAACAGCTTAAAGGTTATCTTATGCCTTTTGACCAGCTGCTCGCCGACTATTTTGCGCAACTGGCTTTCATAAGGGAATTATTCTCCGTCAAAGCGGGCGGAAAGAAAACCTATGCGTGGCAATCCTTGCGGCCGATCGTCCCCGATGCGGGGCCGTTGTTATTGGATGACTATGAAGCCCGACTGGCCAATATTGTTGCGCAAACCGACCCCGTAACCAGACGCAGGAACGAAATTCTTGACCTGCTGCTCAGCTTCCAGGGCCTGGCGTTGTCCGTTTCCGTCCCGTCATCAAACGACCCACGGGTGTCAGAGGCCACGGCCGCGATTGAAATCAAGGCCAAACAAGTTCTTTTGCGCCAGGCAGCAGAGGCCACGCGAGATCGTGGCCGGGGCGTCGACTATCTGCATCACCATCATGCGCGATCCATGGCCGGTGCCGAGCTGTTGAGCCACATTGAACTGGGTCTTTTGAATGAGGAGCTGAAAACCCATCTCACGCCGCCGGATCGCTGGGACGACAGCGAGGACCGTCACGGACATCTGCTGGAAGGCGACGAATGGCGTCGCTACGAGCATCAGTTCCGCTCAATAGAATTTGAAGAATATGATGAACATCACTCATCTCACGAATCATATGAGAATCTGGTCGTCACCGAAGAATTATTGACGGAGTTGCACCGATCCGAAGATTATCTGGTGGGCGTCAGCCTTGTCGAAGAAGTGCATGTCGTCATCTTTCGCGATTCAAGGGGGCGATGGTGGATCATTGCGGAATTTGAAGATGAAGACGAAGCCATTTTCATAGTCGCTGAAATCCATCGGCATGCGAGACGGCGGCATCGGTTCCATCAAGACCTGTATCTGGTAGAATGGGTATTGTTGCGCCACGGTGAAACGGACCATCATCGGCACGATCGTGATCATCACCATAGGCACGACGATCACCATCATCACGATTCCGATGATCATCGTCATGATCACCATCACCGCGAACATCATGATCACCATCATCGCCATGACCATCATGAGCATGATGGTCGCGCTAGGTGCCCCGACCGCTTTAATTTCCGGATTACCGCCGTCGTAGCAGCCACCAGGGAAGAAAGGGATATCACCGGCTGGAAGGAAAAGGTCAAAGATATCGTTGGAAATAACACACCCGCGCATATCGCGCTGGAATGTCTTTTCCTGGAACGCCGTCATCTGAGAGAATTCGAGGATCTGTTTTTCGCATGGCGCCGGGCGTTACGGGAGCCCTCCCGCCATTCGATCGCGGAAACCAGCCGGAGACTGGAATTTTTCTTGCTTCGGCATCTCCCCGATCCGGATCCATTCGATCCATGCAAGCCGCCGACGCCATCCCCGACACCCGCACCATCACCACCGGCTCCGCCCGATCCTCCGACGCCGCCAACACCGGCGCCGACACCTGTGCCGCCGGTTCCACATCCCCCCACACCGGCTCCGGTTCCTCCTGATCCGCCGGAAGAAAGCTGGTGGAAGCGTATGTTCCATTGGCTCTGGAATGCTGTGAAAACAATTTTATGGGGCCTGCTGAAAATCGTCACGCTCGGCGCCATCGGGGTTGGTATTTACGAGTTTGTAAAAGACATCTGGGGCTTTCTGAAAAACCGGGGTGTCGACCCGCTACCCGATCCGCCGGATCATCCGGATCCGCCAGCAATTCCACCGCCACCCTTCCCGTGGTTTCCTCCGCCAGCGGTTGATCCGGAAACTGCCATAGCCGACGTCGGTCAAAAGGGATTTGACGTTGATATGGTGCTGGAATCCGCATCGCTGGACGCGTTTCACACGCAAGGTTTCCGTTTTGCCATTCGCTATGTGCGAAACACCAATTCCTCCAACACCGGCAACCTGACCAAGGAAGAGGCGGATTTGATCCGTTCAGGGGGCTTCGCCCTGATGCCGGTCCAGCACGCGCGAAGCGCTGGTTGGCGACCTACGCAGGAACTCGGTCAGGAAGATGGCGCGCTGGCGGTTCAGCAGGTTTTCGATTGCGCTTTACCGAGCGGCATATGTGTCTGGCTGGATTTGCAAAATATATATGGAGATCCCACCGCCGCCGACATCATGTCCTATTGCAGCGCGTGGTTCACGCAAGTCTCGGATGGCGGCTACCGTCCCGGACTATATGTCGGAACCAATTGCGGCCTGTCGCAGGACGAACTCGATAACCAGCTGCCCTTCGCATATTATTGGCGATCGGGAAGCAATGTGCCGGATTTGCCGAACCACGGCTATTGCATGGTGCAATTGATCGACAGCCAATATGTGATCGATGGCGTAAACTATGATCTCGACACCATCGTTGACGACAGCAACAGCGAGCCGCCTGTCTGGGCAACGCCAATCTCGACACAACCAACAGCTCCAGTGTCGCCGCCACCACCACCGACGCCAATCATGCCGCCGGTACCAGTCGCACCGCCACCCTCGCCTCCACCCTCAGTGAATACCGACACCGCCGTTGCCGTTATTGGCCAAAACGGCTTTGATTCGAACACCGTGATGGAGACCTCTTCCCTTGATGCATTCTACGCCAAGGGCTTCCGCTTTGCCGTTCGCTATGTGCGGAACACCAATTCCTCGACCAGCGGCAATCTGAACAAGGGTGAGGCGGATACGATCCGCTCAGCAGGGTTCGCGCTGATGGCTGTGCAGCATGTCCGGGGCTCCGGCTGGCGCCCCACCGGCGAACTGGGCCAGCAGGATGGCGCACTGGCTGTGCAACAGGTTTTGGACTGCGGACTGCCGCAGCGAATATGCGTCTGGATGGATCTGGAAGGCGTTTATGGCGATGCCACTTCCGACGACGTCATCGCTTATTGCAACGCATGGCATAAGGAAGTTGCCAATGGCGGATTTCTTCCCGGGATTTATGTAGGGGCGAGTTGCGGCCTGACGCAGGACCAGCTCGATAATGACCTGCCCTTCGCCTATTATTGGCGGTCGGGCAGCAATGTGCCGGATTTACCCGATCATGGCTATTGCATGGTGCAACTGATCGACAGCAATTATGTGATCGATGGTGTGAGCTATGATCTCGACACCGTCGTTGACGACAGCAACAGCGCCCCGCCGGTCTGGGCCGCGCCGTTTCCGGAAAGATGATGCGGGTTCGATGACAATATTCATTGCCATCGCCGCCTATCGGGATGCCGATCTTGCCAGAACCGTTGCGGATTGCGTGGCCAAAGCACGATGGCCGGAGGAATTACGGTTCGGGATTTGCTGGCAATATGCACCGGACAATCCCGCGCCTCCCGATGTCGGCGTCGCGAAACTGCGGCAAATCGACGTGCCGTGGAAGAAAAGCAAGGGCGCGTGCTGGGCGCGGGACCAGGCTCTATCCTTGTATCAAGGTGAGGACTTTCTGTTCCAGATCGATTCCCACCACCGGTTTGTCGAACATTGGGATGCGATTTTACTCAGCCAGATCGAAGCAAGTGAAGAAGCAAAGCCGCTGCTCACGGCTTATGCCCAGGCCTTTGATCCCTCGGGAAAATTGCCGACGACCGGATTGCCGACAATGATGCTGCTCAAAGAGTTTACCGAGCAGGGCATCCCGACATTCGCGCAAGCCGCCCGGCCGGAATGGCGCGGTGGACCACCGCGGCGCGCCCGTTTCCTTTCGGGTCATTTTATTTTTACGCTCGGCCGGTTTGTGCAGGACGTTCCTTATGATCCCGACCTCTATTTCATCGGCGAGGAAATCAGCATGGCAGTCCGCGCCTTCACCCACGGCTATTCCCTGCTGCATCCATCGGAGCATGTGATGTGGCACGAATACAGCCGGAAGCAGCGGATAATGCATTGGGATGACCATCAGGCGGGCCAGCGCAATTCAGCGAGCCTGAACAAGGTGCGCCAAATTCTCACCGGGGACATTTGCGGCCTTCATGGGCTGGGCTCGGCCCGCAGTCTGGCCGAGTATGAAAACTATGCTGGAATGAATTTTACATCCGCGTGGGCCTCAAGCGGCGCTTATAATGGAGCCGAACCGCGTCAAGCACCGCCTGCGGGACAGGATGTCGGATTGGTCAGGGACTGGAATGTCCGTGTGACACTTGATCGCGGTGACTTGCCTGCAGAAGCCCTTGATCGACCTTCATTCTGGTATGTCGGCTTTTTTGATGCCGCCGGTGTGGAAGTGGCGAGAGCCGATGCTGATGGAGAAGAGGTGCGGGCGTTGAGTCAAAAACCGGCAAGCCAAATATTCATGGACCGCCGGTTTCGCGCCGCGAGAGCGCCGGTCCGATGGACCGTCCACCCGGTAAGCCGGCAACGCCGGTGGCTCGAAGCAATCAGCGGGCGCGTAACGGCCAAAGATGAAAACATGGAAGGGATGATATGACCGATAGAAGAAATGGGGTTTCGGTTGTCATACCAACCGGCGGTGACCGGCGACTGCATCTGCTGGACGCAACGCTCGCCGGAATGCGACGATCAGAAGGCATCAGTCAGATAATTTTGGCAGAATATGGCAACCGTCCCTGCGCTTTGGAACTCGCCCGGCGCTGGGACACAGATCATGTTTTCTCAAAAGAGCCCGGTCCATTCAACCGCAGTCGCGCGCTCAATATGGGATCGAAACTTGCGAAGCGTGATATAGTGCTTTGGTGCGATGGTGACGCCATTTTCGACCCGCAATTCATTCCTCGCGCTGAATCGGAAATCCGCAAGCGAAAGCTGGATTTTCTATTGCCGTTTTCGACGATTCACGCGCTTCGTGAAGAAGACACTGCTGCCGTTATTGCTGGCTATCGGGACCCGGAATCCTGCCCCAATTACGGCTACTATGGATCCTTTCACCCCGGATTCATGGGAATGGTAACGGCTCAATTTCTCGAAGAACATGGTGGCATGACAGAAACATTCCATGGATGGGGATGCGAGGATGAAGCCTGGGTCCACAAGGTAAAAGTCTTAGGGAATGTCGGCTGGTCTGAGTCAAAGGAACAGAAGACCTGGCATCTTTTTCATCCCCAGAGCACCCGCGATCTATCCAATATTGATGGCAATTCCCTGTTGCTCAAAAATATGCTCTCCATCAACGACCCTGCAAAACTGAAGAGGTCTTTTCCTAGCGAAACAAAGCAAGCACCGCCGTGGCAACGATCGAACCGCATCGCATTTGTGGCGGTCGAGAAACCTGCGACGCATAGGGCGACCAAGCTGGCACAATCATGGTCGAAGCAGCTGGAAGACCATTATGATGTAGCGCCGACTTCGCTTCGAACCGATCCCGCGCATATCACGAATTTTTCCGCCAAATCCGGTATCGACATGTTCGTCGTCTTTGCAAAAACCCGGGAGGATATAGAAGCGATGTTGCTTCAGCTGCAGGGGAAAGCGGCCATTATAGTGATGATGTCAAAAGCGATAGCCTGCGAGACAAATCAGCCGGTGTTGCAGGACCATCAACCGCACTGGCTATTGCCCCGCACCGCGAGGCAAGCCGCGCTTTGGCATGAGACAGACAGCAGAATATGGCATCGTCACTGGGAGACTGGCGAGGCAAAGACCCAGGCGGCTCCGACTTTGGTGCAACTTCTCAGTCTGGCACTGGCGACGGAAAAGCACTGGTCAGTGAAAATCGAACTGGACCGATCGGCACTGCCTGCGCCGGCCCTTGATCGCTCGCCATTTTGGTATGTGGCGGTTCAGGATGCCCAGGGTAACGAACTGAGCCGATGCGATGCCGAACTGGATGAATTGACCAGACTGACAACATCCCGATCGAACGCATTCACTCTGGAGCGAACGGTCCCTTCAGCGCAGCGACCAGCCCGCTGGGTCGTGCAGCCAACCGATCGCCATCGAAACTGGCTGGAACGGATGGAGGGATGCGTGGATCACGCGACCGTGAACAAGGTTGAAGTCTGTTATTGAGGACGGGAACGGACAGTCAGATTACATTTTGAACCGGCCCAATTAAACCGGCTATCACTAGGGCACGGTCACGGTAAATTGGGCCGGCATTTCCACCGTGATCTCACCCAGCCAGGTACACATTAATGTGCAACCCGTATCCAGAGCGGGGATGTCACCCACAGTCACCGTCGGTGTCCCGGGCACCCATGGCATCGTCAATGCAGGAATACAGGGCGCCGGTGTCGGCGTACCCAGTGCGGCGGCGGTCGCGGCGATCACGACCGGGTTGGTGGGCGCGCTGCACATTCCGAACGGCGGAACGTTCACGATCGGCTTGTTGTCCATGATAGTGCCGCACGGCAAATTGCAGGCACTGACGCGATGCTCGGGCAGGACGTTAAAGGCCGTAGGCGTCATGCCAAAACTGCAGGTCAGCATCGTTCCGGAAGTTACGTCTGGTGTCGACATCGCGTTTTCCTTTCAACTGTGATCACGCCAGATGGCGTCCATCCTTCTTCAGTTCGAGGCGGATACCATCGATCAGATCGCGCAGTTCCACCGTAACAGGATCCCGCTGCACTGCCAATAAGGCCGCATGGCGTAGAACATTGATGATACCACCGCCCGACAGCTCGTAATTTTCTGCCAGTTCAGCAAAATCGACTTCAGGCGCAAGGGTGAAGCCGGGGCTCGAAAATGTTTCCTGCCAAAGCCGCAAACGCGAAGCCTTGTCGGGCATCGGGAACAGGATCGTTGATTGGAAACGGCGGGAAAAGGCCTCGTCCATATGCGCCGTCTGGTTGGTCGCCAATATCGCTATACCCGAATGGCTCTCGAGCCGCTGCAACAGATAGGCGATTTGCTGATTGGCAGAACGGTCGTTGGAGGACCGTGATTCTGTTCTTTTGCCAAATAATGCATCGGCTTCGTCGAAAAACAATATCCAGTCGCGATCCTGGGCCTGATCAAAGAGCGAAGCCAGATTTTTCTCGGTTTCTCCAATCCATTTGGAGACGATTTGCGACAGATCGACGCGATAGACCGGAAGATCATGGCGCTTGCCCAGCAGGCTTGCGGTCAGCGTCTTGCCGGTGCCGGGCGGACCGTGGAAAAGACAACGGTAGCCGGGCTTCAACCGGCGAGAGAGGCCCCAGTCATCCATCAGGGTTGTGCTATGCTTTATCCAGGAACCGACCATTTCAATCTGCTTGATCGTCGGCGGGTCAAGGATCAGATCGTCCCAATCCAGCGGCGTGCTGACCGGAGATGCCGGAAAGCCGCTGCCGGTCGGCGGCAGATAATCCTGATCGTAGAGAAGCTGGTGCAATCCCTGCGGCGACAATTTCAGTGCGCCCGCTAATTGCGGCTCATCGCTCTGGCGTTGGTCGATAATGATGACACCACTGGTGACAACCTGGCTATGCAGGACATCAAAGGGATTTTTGGCCAGCGGTTCGTTCCCGTTCAAGAGGAAATTCGCGGTCAGCAGACTGGGCAGAAAACCTCTCTGGTCTTTGCTGTTCACTCCGCCAAATTCGGTAAACGGACGGCCCGTGGCGGCATTTTGAATCAGGAATGGATCAAGACGTTCCGGAGCCAGATAGGGTGCCAAGGCCAGAATCAAAATCAATCGGTCATCACCAGATAATCGGAGATCGCGCACCAGCGTGGCATAGGCGCCGCCGGATTCTATCAAAGACGGCGGATCGGGAATTTCTTCTGCCGTTGCTGCTGATTTTTCATCGCCATAAGCGGCAAATCGCAATGCGATAATGCAGTCGAGCCAATCCAGCTCTGAGCGGATGATCGCCAGATTGGCAGATATGTCTGCCCGGGGATCCGCCTGTTTCACCATGTCGTGTGAATCGGATCGTTCATCCATGGATGGAAAATCACAGATGTGTTCCATGGTATCTGGTCTTTCAGAATATCCAGTGTTTTCCGCTGGATCACCAGGCTCCACTTCTGGTCGTCATAATTCAACCGCCCTTCTCTTTGCATGAATGTTTCTCTCAAGCCGTCGACAGACGTTCCGTGCAGTGCCGGCCAGTTTTCGAGAATGCCCTCAAGCAAACCATTACATATTTCGATATCCTTGGGGTCGGGCTCAATCGAAGATGCAACGGGCGTCCCGGTTGATAGGCCGCATATGATCTTGTTCAGAAACAGCAACGGTTCGGGACTGGCCGTCTGGCCGGTGACCAGATATTGCAGCAGATGCATGGCGCGCGAAGCGGCCGGTTCGGAATCAATATAGGGCTTGTCGTTCTCGTCGCGGCTCAACAGATCAAGCCGTTCAAAAAAGGCTGGCAAGAAAGGGTTGATCAGGATCAGGCCGGCATTGGCAATATAGACCGGCCGACCGCTGGCCTCCTCTTCTTCCTCCCGAATATTGTCGTTTTCAAAATCTTCCAACCCTTGCCCTCCTGATGGTTTCGCGGATGGCGAAGCAACATATTGCTCTGCCTCCGGTTGTCGACTGCGACGCAATGCGGCCGCAACCGTAATATGATCGCCATCCCCAGCCAAGGCAACGGCGCGTGCACGAATTTTGCGCTCCAATCCCTTCTCACCGTCACCGTCAGCCGCTTCCGAAACAAGATCCGCCAGAACACCCGGTAAGTCGACTTTTTTGGGCCGGGCGACGGCGTCGAAGACCGAAATCCATAATTTATGTCTGTCCACTGGCGGACTACCAGAAGTCAGCAGTTGCGAGGCTGCGGTTGTCAGAAGCATAATCCCGTCATGCAGGGTTCGCGCATCATTGGGTACGATCAGATAGAGTAAGCGCCCGAGCGACGCTTCTGGCAAGCATCCAACCCAGCGGCTTCGCCGTTCCTCTTGGTAGAAATGCGACGAGATATAATTCAGAAGCCGGCTGTCCTGACTGTCGATCAAATGATCAAATTGGGCGCGCAACTGCGACAGCCCGCCTCTGTTTACCGGTTTCCCGTCCAGCCATTCAATCAGGTCGGATACGCCAAACCCATCGCTTCCGCGAATCTCTGGTTTTCCGCGAGCATCCATTTGATTAGCATCAGAAAATGCGGGGAGCGGGTCCGCCAATATATTCAAATCGATTTCGGTACTCACCAGACTGGCGGCGGCAGCGCGCAACAGCATGCCATGCTGGTCTACCTTGTTCTCACCGATGAGTGCAGCAAGCGGACCTTTTTTCAGCGCTGCCCAGCCGATGATACCCTGCAACAACGTCTCGGTTTTTTCCAGTCCCAGAGTAGCTAACGCATAATATAGTCGTTGCAGCGTCGCGTCGACCGTATCAGCGCGCAACAGGCTGATCCGTTCGGCCTGCGTCAGTCGCAAAAATTGCTCCGCCGCATTTTCCGGCGGGTCGCCGCCATCCAGCCAGTCTTGTAACGATGCCAGACGATCAAAATACGGGACGGGGCTGATGTCCCGTTCAATGATATCGGCGACATATGGCACTTCTCCCAAGAGCAGTGCGGCGATAGTGTCTGCCCACCAATCACCATCATCACCAGATTTTGGCGCGCTTTGCAGCAAGGCACTGGCCAGCGCCGGTGCGAGAATTTGTAATATTTCGCCCGGCATCAGCCAGTATAGAAGTCTTGCCGCTATGGTTGTTGCATCGGCTGTTGATGAGGCTGTCTTCCGGGCAAGCCCGGCCAGCCATGCAGGATCTTGTTTTGCGGCATGGACCAGAATTTCGAGATGCTCTTGCCGATTGCCCTTCTCGAGATATGCCGTGAGCGTCCGGCGATCTGACAGATTTATGTTGACGGAGGGCTCATTTTCGAAGGAAGAAACGGAGTCCTGATCCTGCGCAGACCGAATTGCGCGCTTATAGAGCATGCCTTCGTCAGGATCGTCGTTATCGGTAACTGTAGCTTGGGAGCGACCGTCTGCCGTTTCCTTCACGGGTTTCTCTGCAACGCTTCGCGCTGCGTCAGGGGGTCGAGTCTTTTCGACGAGCAACGTTGCTATCGTATCGGTCCACCAAATATCCGCATCTCCCGACTTTGGAGCCTTGTCCACCAAGCCTTTAGCCAACTGCGGGGCCAGAAAATTCAATATCGATGGCGGCGTCAGGCAGAATAACATTCTCTCCGCTACAACCTTAGCGCTGGTGGTTGACGAAACTGACTTGCGGGCAATCTTTGCCAACCATGCTGGATGCTGTTGTGCCGCACGGACGAGAGAATCGCTCTGCTGTGGGCGATCTCCACTCATTAGATAGGCGGTCACCGCTTCGCGATCCGATGGGGCTATTTTGGCAGCTTTTGCATTCTCGGCACGAAGGACGACGATCTTGTCCTGCGCGATCAGAGACGGGTCTGCATCGTGCATGATGCCTGCAGGGTCTCCGTCATCGGCAAGCTCCGCGGCGATGCTGTCATCTGTCATTTTCATGTGGGAATCCGCTGACTTATGTTGCTTTGCCAATGTGGAGCTTGCCTTTTGTAGTGCGGAAATGCCCATATCTTCACTGTCACCTTCCAGAAAACCGGATTGCAAACGTGAAGCCAGGCTGTGCACGGGCAGATTGGCAGTTTTTGCCAAGTGATCGATCATCACCTCCCAGAAGGGACCCGGATCGATCCGGCCACGCGGCTCCCATATCAGGTTCGCCAGCACCAGATATCGGACAAGCTCGGCAAGCCGGTCGTGATGCATGGGAAGGAAAGGCCTGGATTTTTGCAGGCCGAGTATCGCCTTGATACCGGCCAATATGGAAACAGTCTCGGTGGGCCTTAGCCGTCTGATTATCGTCTCAAAATCATCGTTACCAAATCTTATGCCGGGGAACGGAGAGATTGAAGGCGGATGCGGTATAGCTGCGCGCAATTTTTCCAATAGGGATTGGTCATCGGAAGCAAGCGCAGATCCAATGAAATCAGCATTTTCGACGTCCGTCAGCGATTGGCTAGCTGATTGATCTGGCTTCGGCCTGGAGGCGGTCTTCTGACCTGCGACTGCCGCCAAAACATCGAAAATTTCAGGAGCCAGACCGGCATCTTCATAAGGTAGCAGGTCGAATATTTTCTCTGATTTGGCGGATTTTTCCGTCGCCGGCATAGCGGATGGAAAGACGGCTTCCAGACTACGCATCCAGAGCGCCGCGATATCGACCGGACTGGAATCATGCGCAGCCAGATATTCCAGAATAGCCGCATTGAGGTGCGCTTCTGCGTCAGCCCCAATGGCTTCAGATATGGCCGAGAGAAATGCCCGGAGGGTGGCGCTGGCTTTGGGATCGCCGGTAGCCATCTGTATCAGTGATTCGAATTGTGCAGCGCTTATGGCGGCGAGCAAACGGGTTCGTTCCTCTGCATTCTGCGCATAAGTGCGGAGTAAAGCTCTCCATTCCTCTGGATTTGCCAATAGTCTTCTGACCACATCGGAGTGATCAAGCGCGGCCTCGTTGATTTCGTGATTTGCGCCTGGCCCAGCAGCATCGTGAGTTGGGGTGCCTGTTTTCGACCCTAGGTTTCGGAGATGGGATGGCGTTCCCTTTGATTTGTGGCCTGGATCATCCGCCAGCAATGCCGCCAGATCCTGTTCAACTTTGGTTTTTCCATGCAACAGGCCCTCGATAATTTTTGACCTGATCGCATCGGCTGGCACAACGGCGAAGAGCACATGCTGCCACAAGACCTCTGGTTGAAGCGGACCGTCGCCTTGCATCGTCAGATATTCCAGAAGCTCTGCCTTGATCGGAGCGGTTACATCCATGCCCAATGATTTCGAGATAGCCGATTGAAAGGCTCTTTGCATGACTGGCATAGCCGGATCGCCAGCCATAGCAACGAGCAGGGATTCAAATTCATTTGACGACAAAATATCTGACAGAATCTTTCGATCGTTCGCAGTCTGAGCATATTCGTGCAACAGTCTCCGCCATTCCGTACTGCGGCTCTCCATCGCCTTCATGATGTCGGCTCTGAGACGGGAATGGGGCGTGCCCCCGTCGTTCTGACTTGACCGTTCGCTTTTGGCGATAGGTGTCACAGGCTGCTCCCTGCCCGCTTTTCCCCTGTGTTCCCTGTTGCCCGATGATTGCTCACTCGTGGCGACACCTTGATTGACAGCGCGGTGCAGAATGGCAGCGATTTCCCGTTCGACGCTGGCGCTATCGGACGAAAAGACGTCGACTATTGCCGCGGCGATCTCTGCATTTTCAAAGACCCGCTTGATTATTGCTCCAAATTCTTTTGGGGGCAGCATCTCAAACAGAATCGTTTTTTCATCTGCGGTCCAGGCATATTTTCGTAAGAATTTCAGCCATGTGTTGCTACCGCCAGTCAAAGCGGTCGCGATGTCGGATTTCAACCTTGAAGGCAGCGTGTTTTCGGCAATGTCATTCGGCTGCGCAAACCGCTTGCTTTCAACGGCGGAGAATTCGCGGCCAACTTGGCCAGTATCGCGTCCACGATGCCCACTCCTCAATCGATCCTGGACTAAGGTGGCATCTTGTCCGACGGCACGGTCCAGAATGACAGCGATTTCCCGCTCGGCAATGGAGCTATCAGACAACAGCATCTGAACGATTTCTGCGACAAGCCCGGGAAAGTCGCTCGTCGGTCTGATCGCAGAAACTACATGTTCCCATAGAGCGACATGATCTGCGGCTTCGTCGATATGGGCTGCAATATACTCGAATAGCGCTTTGCCGATTTGATCTTCGACAGCGGCCGCTGCTCCGCCCGCTTGCGACAATAACCGTGTGAGGACATTCCTTTTGTCCAGAATCAAATCATCCGGCGCCCAGGCTTTCAACAAGGCTTCAAATTGTCTTTTGGTCAGTCCTGAAAATGAAAGCTGTTCCTCTGGACCGGATGACCGTTGACGGTTGAACAGCTTTCGCCATTGCTCGATGCCGAACGCCGCCATATTTGCCACTTCACCTACAGCCATCGCGTTTTCATCACCGCCTAGTTCGGAAATCATGGCAGTCCAGACTTCATCCAGATCAGAATAGCGAAATGACCGTCGCCCGCTCGCCGATCGGGCATCAGAAATGGATGATAGAATTTCCGGCAGAAAGATATTCATCTGCTCCGCAAGATTGCCCAGAATCCGGGTCAAGAGCCGTTGCAGATCATATGAAGACCCGCGCGCCTGCAACAGACACACAATCGCGTGCACTCGGAATTTCTGCTGCAATATGGCTCCGGCAATGCGCGGCGATGCAGCCGGCAAACCCGCCAACAGCTCTTCCATGTCCTTCATCAGGCCGATTATGTCAGCTGACTGGGATGGAGCCAGTCTTTTGACCAATATCTCTCTGCCCTTATCGCTTATTTGCAGCGATAGTCGCTCCAAGGCGTGGGCGTGACCTGCGCGCCGATCCACCATGGCCAGGAAAGCATCAGGTTCATTGTCCAACAGCCAGATCATTTCTGCCGCCGGATCGAAACCGGTCAAGTCTACGGAAGACCCCGGTCTGCCTTCGCACAAGAAAGTCTCCATTTGCTGCAATCGCCAGACCGATGTGTCGACCAGATGGCGATCATCGCGTTTGCTATTCTTCGCATCATGGATGGCACTCGCCAGTGCTTCCTCCAGAGCGCGCTCCAGGGCCGCTATCGCATCGGTTTCAAGAAAGGCCGGCCGGATCGTCCCGAGATCAAGCTCCAATTTGTCCATGCGGAAAATCGCATCTGGCGAAGCAAATTTGTCAAACACACCCTCTATGACGTCGGGGAATTTTTCCCATGCCAATGATTCCAGCCGGGGGCGATAGGCCATGGCATTGTCGAGGTCATGAATGGAAGCGACGACATCCAGCCGGCCAATGCGATGGTTTCCGTCGAATGAGGATTTATTGGCCGTCAATCACAAAGCCTCCGCCGAATAGCATCAAGCTACTCATGGTGCGCCCTGAAACGCATGGGGTCAAGACGAGGCCGGCTATGACGAAAGAAATTTCCCTATATTTCTCATTATTTCACGCCCGCTATTGATGACTCAAGAGCACAGCGGCATCAAAAGCAGGAAAATACTCAGCGTGATATTGTGGATACGTAATACAATATACGCGTGGTTTATTTCTATTGAGTCGCTTTTACTAAAAATACTCTGGTCGGGAATTGCAAAACTCCGGTTTTTCAGGCATAGATTGCGCGAAAGCCGTTCCAAACGGCCAAGGAGATGGTTTGATGGATTTTGCCAGCAAGACCAGAGAAACGCACCCCGCGTCGAATAGCCGCTCGGTGGCGCCAGCAAGCATGACCGATCATTCAGATCGCGGTGTGCAACTCCGGCAACTATCTCAGCTTGTGCAAAAAGGTGCGCAACGGCGGTTGTCCGGTCCGTTACAACAAAATGCCCAAGCCATTCAACGTCAACTCAAATCCCCGTCCGTCTCCGAAAGCGCAGACGTCATGCAGTTGGCAAGGTGGCGATTGGAATCGGCCAATAGCTGGATCGGAATCGATCCGGAAAATATTGGCACTCCAATGGCTTCCCCGTCGGGGAATTATGCGATTGGAACGGTTTTCAACGACAGTAACAATGAATATCTTGAACCACAGAATGTCGACGGCACCCATTATCCTACCGGGTCTTACGGATATTGGCGAAAAATGGCGGGTCAGGATGAGCAGGTTGACCACTTCCCGCCCAACGCAGCCTATACAGGCTCCGCCTACGCTGCGATAGCGCCAGCGCACCGTCCGGCATTTCCGATCCGCAATCGGGAAGGCCACCGTCCGGCAAAAGGCGAGCAATATGGCTATGGCGGGCACGTTAGCACGACCAATTCTTCGTTCGTGCAAAAGGGATTCACACCAGCCCTGAAGAGCAGCATGCAAGGCAATGACTATTACAGTGCGATGCGGCAGGATATCATCGACAAATCCAACGTGGCTTTGGCAAATTACGGGAATCGGGGCAACTTCAACGAGCTGCTGACGCCTGCTATCAATCTGGCGCTGCAATATGGCTGGATCACACCGGAACAGCATGCCGAACTGATCGGACTATTGGCGCACTATGAAGAGAGGCCGAAAGGCTATTGACGACGATCCGATTTGTGCATCTTTTGAGCGGGAGAAACACGAAGTTGAGCGAATATCAATCACAACACCGACCGAAAGCGAGGCACATGGCGGCTCCCGTCGGGAAGTCCGTCGAGGCAGCGCCACATATCGGAATCACCCATATGGCGAAGGCTCTCAATACCTCTCCGGCCGTCGCACAGCTTCGCTCAACATCCGCCATGCTGCAACGCAAATCCAATCACAGCGGCCTGCCCGACCGGTTAAAATCCGGCATTGAAACTTTGTCGGGCATGTCGATGGATCACGTGAAGGTGCACCACAATTCATCGAAACCGGCCCAGCTTAATGCGCATGCTTATGCCCAGGGCAGCGACATCCATCTCGGCCCGGGTCAAGACAAACATCTGCCACACGAGGCATGGCATATCGTGCAACAGGCGCAGGGCCGGGTGAAGCCGACCCTCCAGATGAAGGCCGGCGTGCAAATCAATGATGACCAATCGCTCGAGCGGGAAGCGGATGTCATGGGTGAGCGGGCTGCTCAATCCAATGCCCATATGGATCCGGTGCTATCCGCAGTTCGGGTGATGCAAAGACATCATGGACAATCGGCCGTACAGCGCGTCGTGCACGGAGTGCCTCCGTTTGTCGTTCATGACATCGCGGGTCTGAGCGTTGCGGCTGCGACAAGACTGACCAGCGTTGCAACCACACTGTCCGGAGCGTTACATGCGGACGCAGCCTTGAACATCGGGCAAATCATCATTTCCGTCGAAGGCGAAGGGGGACTGGATTATCATGGCGGCGCCAGCACGATTGCCGGGGATAATCCTGCCCAGACGACAACCATCATGGTGCCGCCCAATCCGTTTCCGATTATCGAAATAACCATTCAGCGGCCCTTTGCCGAAGCGGCGAGCGAAGGAGAAATGCTGGGATTATTGGCCCATGAAGTGGGCGTGCATAATATTCCGTCCGATTTCCGAGGCGTTGCCGATGACGCTGTTGCGGTATTTGCCCCGGTGCATACGGCCAGAAAAACCGAGAAAGACAATACCCCGTCGGGAGGTTATGAATTTCATAACTGGCCCGCACCAGCCGCTGGTGCCGCCCCCGCCAGTCGCGATGGCGCCCGACAACATGATCATGTGATGCTGGCGGATACTTTGCGCAATCCGCCACCGGCTCCGGCAGCCGTTGGTGCACCCGCTGCCCCGATGCCGTTAACCAGAGCCAATGTCTACTTTCAGACCGTGCTGAATATTGGCGATCAAATCTGGAATGATGCTGGCAAGACCCCGGCTGAAAAACAGCGACAGGCCGATGATCTGGTGCATCTCTATTTGGTCGATATCGCCCGGGTTATAACTTCGGATGACGGCAGGATGCCGCCGGCACAGCATGGGCTGGCACTGAACGATGTCTATGGCGAAGTCTTCACACAGGTGGTTCTGCCCTATCGGGCGCGACATCCATGGATTCCAGCGGCCAGACCGAAAGGCAATCCGTTCTCGCTAGCCACGTCCTTGGTTGGCTTCATCGGCAAGGTGAAATATGAAAAGTGGCGGCATGGTTGAGCCTGAGGTCGGAACCAACATAGTCAAATGATAATTTCAGAATCCAATAGGCCGGCATCAAACCTGATTTACCCGGTAAAACCCGGCGCCCGATAGATTTCCGTTCCCCGCCGGTAGACGACAAGCTTCTTCAACGTTACCGGATGAAAAAAGGCTTCGATCGCCTGCCCGCTTTCGGTCCGGGCGTAGACTTCGTAACAATCGCCTTCAACCTGTGTCTTGAGCAATTCCCAGCCTTCCATCCAAGCCTTTTTCTTCAGCTTCGAGATCGACTTCCAGTCCTTGGTCGGGCCCGCATCACATTTGATGTCGCCATCTGCATAAGCCGGTTGCGCCAGCATTAGCGTCGCCAAGGCAGCGGCTAAGGCCGTATATTTGCGGGAAATTTTTCTCATGTCATACTCCGTTGCTTGCGGTGCCGTCGGCTGCGGCCGATATAGCGTAAAATCCATGCCACTATGAGAGGCGCCAGATGAACTAATGCTGGCTGCCAGGCCCAGTCGAGCAGAATCCAGTGCGCCAGGCCGATGAGGAAAGCCGGATAGACAAGCCGCTGGATATACTTCCAAGTCCGCCCGAGCTTCCGCATCGCGTAGTTGAAGCTTATCACCGCGGGTAGCAGCATCAGTACCAGCGAGAGCCAGCCGGTCCAGATTCCCGGAATGCCGAATTCTTCGGCCATCGCAGCGAGGCTGTTCATATCGAATATGTAGAAAATCAGATGGAGCAGCGCGTAACCGAAAGCCGCGACGCCAAGATTGCGGCGGATTGCTATCCAGCCCCTGAAAAAGCGGTTGAGACCGAAAAATTCGGAAAGCGGCCCGGGCAGCATGGCGAGGATCATCAATCGCACTGACATCTCTCCGCTGGGATGCAGCATATCCATCGCCAGAGCATCGCCCTGGGTGAAAGACCACAGCATCAGGATACCGGGGACGGACAGAAGGAGCCACAACAGGCCTTTGGTGACGGAACTTTTCATACCGTTGCCCAGCGCCGCAGCATATTGTGATAGACGTGAATCAACCGGTCGATATCGGGATCGTCATGCGGCCTATCAGGGGTAAGCGACTGGATCGACTGGTCGAGATCAAAAAGCAGCTCTCGTGCAGACGGGTCGGCAACGGCGCTTTGCATCCAGGTGATCGCACAAATCCGTTTGCCGCGCGTAACCGGCGTAACCTGATGCAAGCTCGACGAGGGATATAAGACCATATCTCCGGCCGCCAGTTTGACCGGCTGTGCGCCATATTGCTGTTCTATTACCAGTTCTCCGCCATCATACTCATCCGGTTCGGACAGAAAAATCGTCGCCGACAGATCGCTGCGGATGGTCATATTCGCTTCGGGAAGACGCATCAGAGCGGCATCGCTATGCGTGCCGTAATGGCCGCCATTTTGATAAAGATTGAAAATGGGTGGCCAGATTTTTTCGGCCAGGGAGGCCGAGATGAACAGGGGATCATTGCCCAGTTTGCGCAAAATGATATTGCCCAGCTCGACCGACAGCCTATTCTGGCGATCAAGCTGCAAATTCTGCTTCACTTTCACCGACCGAGTGCCTGCCGAAGCCGCGCCATCGGCCCATTCGGCAGCTTCCAGCTTTTTGCTGAAATCCCGGATCTGTTCTTCGTCCAGAATGTTTTCGATGATTGTCAGCATGTGGTCAGCCGTTTGTTGGAATGAAAAGGGGAAACGACGACTCGCCGCTCCCCCTTCTCGTATCAGAAACGTCCGGTAAGCGTTAGCGTCGCCCGACGCTCATCGCCTTTGTACAGGAAGTGACCGCTGCGGTAACCGGCAAGATAATAATCCTTGTTGCCAACATTGGTCATATTGACCCGCGCAGACAGATTTTCATTCACCTTGTAGCTAGCGAAAGCGTCGAAGGTCCAATAATCCGGAACGCGGTAGGTGTAGACTTCAAGCGTCGAGTTATAGCTGGCAGCATCGTCTGGCTGACCAGTGAACATCTCTCCCTTGTAAGTGGCCGTACCACCGAAGGCAAAAGCCTCTGTCGCCTGATAACGAAGCTGAGCGGATGCCTGGGTGTTGGAGAAGTTGCTCAGACGACGACCGATTTTGTCTTCAGAGTTGGAGTCGGTGATTTCCGAATCCATGAAGGTAACCGATGCCTGACCGGAGAGTTTCGGCGTGATATTCCCGACAAGCCCGAGCTCGATACCACGAACGCGGTTTTCACCGGTGTTCAGGCTGCCGCCCGCCGCATAGTCATCGCCCGCCGATTCAAACACATCACTTTTGGTGATCTGGAAGGCGGCGGCTGTCAGCAAGAAGCGGTCGTCAAACAAGTCGGCCTTTACGCCAACTTCATAGCTGGTCGAGCTTTCCGGCCGTCCATCGCCGATACCCGTGCCATCATCGACGCAAATACCGCCATAGCCGCAGTTGCCGCCGAGATCGGATTCTCCGCCATTGATGTTTTTCGCGGTACCCCAATTGAAATAGACATAGACTTCTTCCATCGGCTTCACGCCAACACCAGCATGACCGTTCCACAATGTATCCTTGTAGCGATAGCCGGTTTCGTCACCGCGGCTGACAACATCATTGCTGTAATCAAACGCATCAACCCGGACACCACCATGGATGGAAAGCCATGGATTGATGTCGACCGTATCCATCAGATAGACAGACATGGTCTCGACCTTCCAGTTGCTGTCGATATCACCGTCCAGAATCTCGCGCTGCAGAATGTTATGGATATCATCAATGTTCACATTGCGATTTTCATCGGTAATACAATATGAAGGATTCAGGCTACCACCTCTGCCCGCAGTGATACAATTTGTCGCTCCGGTACTGGTCGTATCATAGGTTCCGTTCGCGACTTTCAGGTTCGAATATTCGACGCCCGCAACCACATTATGCGCGATTGAGCCCGTATTGAAATCGGCAAGAACATTGAGCTGGTTGACGAAATATTCGACTTCCTGATTGCCCTGATGGTCGCTCAGCGTGAGCGGTCCGAATGTATCCGTGTCGGCATCATAGGCACCGCCACGAAGGCCGGTCAGCACATAGCCGTTGGACGTCTCGCCATAGCGCGTAGAGTTCACGATTGTGAACCCGTCAAACGGCGTGATGAAAATACGTCCGGTAAACGTATCAACGGTCGTGTTGAGAAAATCTCCGGTCTGGGTGTAATTGGGAACATCATCCCATGGACCATGGACCGTGACATCGTCGGGCCCGGTACCGGTTGGCGCTGGAACATAACCGCCCAAATCCGGCGTATCGTCGGCCTCCAGATGATAATAGTCGAGCAGGACACGAACCGTGTCGTTCAGGCGGAAGCTGCCGGAGATCGCCGCACCGATACGCTCGCGATCCGAGAAATTGCGGTTCGGCGCTTCGTCATAACCGTAAAGCAGATTGGCACGGAGCGCGATGTCGTCGCTCAGCGCCCAGTTGCTGTCGAGTGTGACACGGTAAAAATCGTCAGTGCCGATGCCCAGATCGATGCGGTTGAAATTATAATCGGTGCTGGCCTGTTTGGTGATCGAGTTCACCGCGCCGCCGGTCGAACCGCGGCCAGCGAAAGAAGAGCTTGGGCCCTTGGTGATTTCAATCTGTTCGACCGCAAAGGTTTCGCGCGTCGTCATGCCAGGATCGCGGAGACCATCGACAAACACATCGCTGCGCGCTTCATGGCCGCGAATGATGTAACGGTCGCCGAATGCATTGCCGTTTTCACCGGTACCGACGGTTACGCCGGGCTGGTTGTCGAGAATATCACGCAAGTTGGTAGCGCCCTGCTCGTCGAGCTGGCTTTCGGTCAGCACGGTGATCGTTGCCGGCGTTTCCGACAATGGCTTCACGCGGCGCAGGTCGCCGGAAATGCGGGCCTTATAGGGAGCGCCCTTCTGAGTGTAAGGATTTACGTCTGCTGCATTGTCTTCGATCTGGAGCGTTTCCAGTTCCACTTCTTCGGGCTCTGCATCTTGCGCAAATGCCGGGGCGGTGGAGAGCGCCGTGGTAAGGCCCAACGCTACGACAGCACTGCGTTTGCCGAAACTGGCACGGCGCAGACTGGCTGGTCTTTGCATTTGCGACATATTTTTGTTCATCGTGAAGTTTCCTTTTTTCAACGAGTTCTGAGTGAATAATCAATGGGCAGCGAGATCGTGACTTTGTCTCGCTCCATGGATGCTGGCATGGCCGGCAAAGGCGCGACGCGCTGCATCAGCGCCAAAGTGGCCTGGTCAAGAATGACGTGTCCGCTGGATCCGGTGATCGACACATTTGAAATATTGCCGCTGCGATCCACCGTGAACCGGACTTTGACCACGCCTTGCTCGCGCGCCTTGCGGGCTTCGGTGGGATATTTTTTGCGCTGGTTGAGATGCGCGCTGACCATCGCGTAATAATTGGCCCGTTCTTTCTTGGCTTTGGGGCTGTTACCGGAAGTGCTGCTTGGCGCAGACCTGGCGGCAGCGACGGGCGGCGCCTCGCTACGGGCAGGAGTCGCCACCGCGACGGGCGTAACCTCGGCCTGCTGGACCGGCCTTGCCGGCGACGGAGGCTGTTTGAGCTCTGGCGGTAATATGACTGCATCATCCGGCAAGGGCGCACGAACGGTCGGAACCTCGAACGGCAGCGCCTGTTGTGGCGGAATATATTCCGGCTGCGATGCGGGCGCCGGCTCAGACATGGCCTCGCTCGCACTCGCAGGGGGAAGCTCTACAAGAACCACCGGCTCAGGGATGGGGCGATCGTGCGGAGCCTTCCATGCCATCGCAGCCAAGCCAACAAATCCATGTGCTGCCACGGCAATGGCTGCGGCGATAACCCAGCGACGTTTTTCGTCGGAACTGAGCATCGCCTTAGTCATTTTGCCACACCGGATTCCGCGCCCACCAGAGCGACGTGCAGATAGCCGGCAGAGCGCAGCGAATTCATCGCGCCCATGATGGTGTCATAAGTGATCGTCTTATCGGCACGCAGAAAGATGCGTTGCTCTCTGTCGGATTGGGTCGCCGTTTCGATCGCGACTCCGAGACCGGCTTCGGATACCGGCGTCTCGTTCACGAGTAGATTGCCGTCGGCCTGGATAGACAGAAAAACCGGCTTGTCGGGTTTCGGAGCGGCATTGGCCGTAGATACCGGCAGATCAACTTTCACGTCGACCGTAGCAAGCGGTGCCGCGACCATGAAGATGATCAGCAACACCAACATCACGTCGATGAAGGGCGTGACGTTGATGTCGTGATTTACCGGAAGGTCATCGCTATTGTCATTGAGCCGGATCGACATCGTTTCAATCCTTTTCGATCTTCACGGTGCCGCGGCTGAGGTCACGGGATACCAGCCGCAGGATTGCTGCAGCCGTGTCTGAAACGAGCGCGCGATAGGCGGAAATCTGGCGGGAGAAATGGTTGTACATAACGACTGCGGGAATGGCGGCAACCAGGCCCAGCGCCGTGGCAAGCAGCGCTTCTGCGATGCCGGGCGCGACAACGGCCAGATTGGTGGTCTGCTTCTCGGCAATGCCGATGAAGCTGTTCATGATGCCCCAGACCGTGCCGAACAGCCCGACAAACGGAGCCGTCGCACCGATAGTCGCCAATATATTGACGCCGCGCGTCATTTTGCGCGACAGAGCGGCTTCATATCGTTCGAAGCGGGAAACAATCCGCTCCTTGATCCCGTCGCCGTCCTGCAGGGCATCGGCGGACAGCGCGAGTTCGGCAGAAGCCTCTTGCACCAGCGCGGTTTTCGACAGCACCGGATCGCGTTCAGCGTCATCAAGCGAGCGCAGCTTGGCGACCTCATCATGGACCAGCCGTTCAGCGGCCATCGCCTTGCGCAGCTCCGAAAGCTTGGCGATGAATATGGTCCAGCTCACCAGCGACGCGACGATCAGGCCGATGATGACCATCTTTACGATCCAGTCCGCCTGGGCGAACATGCCACCGACACTGAGTTCGACGGGAATGGTCGACACGGGTGAAGCAGCGGCCGCACCTGCAGTCACCAGCGACGCTGCAATCGCCACGGATTTTATAACACGCCCCATAGGTCTTTTGGCCACTCTTGCCCCCTGCTGTTACTCATGCGAATCATTCGCATCGACGACAGGCCAATTACAGCTTCTTATTGCTATTGCAAGTGATTCTCATTAATTTACTGATGATGAACCGGTTGCAGAATAGTCTGCCATTCGCCTGCCCGATATTGGAGCATATGTTATTTGACGGGATGACGGCGTATTGGAAATATCCGCCTCAACCAGCAAGCCATGGTCATCGCGCTGGTAACCGCTCACATCCGGTTTTTACCGGGGACAAAGGGAAGAGATCCAGGCTTCAGGCGTACCCCATGCTGCAACCGGAGGCGATTTTTCAAAACATAGCAGTCCGGCAAATATATATATACATATGATTTCACCATTGTTGAGTTGTCCAACGCGACAACTACGGCGGTATCGGGCTACATACCAGCGCTTGCAGCATAGCCATGCGCCTCTTTCCCCTGCCACACTCGTATCATTTGCCAGCCAGACTTCCGTTTGATAATGCGGTGGCAAATCTGATAATCTGAGATTTTTTTATGAGCGCCTTGAACCTCGACAGCATCGAAAACAGCGCCTATTACGGATTGAACGCAGTCGGTTCCGATCTGTGGGAAGCCATGGAAAATCCCGTGAGCATCACAGCCCTATGTAATCATGTGACCGAAAATTTTGATATCGACCTTGTAGCTTGCCAAAGCGACGTCATGGAATTGCTGACAGATTTACGCGAACGCAATCTGGTGCAATTGGCAGGATAGCAAAATGGACGGAATCTCCACGCTCTTGCGTCCGTCATGATCAAGACCATGAAACGAAAATTTGTGACGGCAACACAGATGCCGCCGCTATTCTATCTCTGGCTTATCCCCGCGTGGTTCCTTCTGGGCCTAAGCCGCTTTGTCATTCTCACCGTGACGTTCAAGCGTTTTGCCCATTGGCTGGGCATGCACGACGGCCTTGCCCCCCGCACACCTCTGACTACAGCCGATCAGCAGATGCGTGCACGGGCCATCAGCAGCGCGATTGCGGTTGCGGCCAAATATGCGCCATGGAAAGCCAATTGCTTTCCGCAAGCCATCACCGCGCGGCTGATATTGGGCTTTTACGATATTCCTTATGCGCTATTCTTCGGCGTGACCCGCAGCAAGCAGCCAGAAGATCTGGGAGAGCTGAAGGCCCATGCATGGGTTGTGTCGGGGCGCGTAAACGTCACCGGAGGCCGCAGCTTCCGACAATTCACATCGGTGGGCTGCTTCGTTTCAAATTGAGCCTTTTGCGAAATTGATGCCCTGATCCCGTGCAATGATTGCGGCAAGCGGCGCCGGTGGCTTGGCATCGTTCATGAGCCTTACCGCTTTCAGCGCACTTGGCCGTCTATCCAGAAATTCCGGCGCAGAGTATCGGCTGCGCTGTGGCTTTTGTCGGGTTCGGACTGTTCTATCACAGCGAAATCATCAAAGAGAATATTGCCGCCGCCAGATCCGGTCATTTGCAAAATCGGGCGCATCGGCAGCGTTTTGCCCTTTTTGGAACGGAGCGGTTTGAAATCAAAGCGGAAATGCTGCCACCTTCCCGCCTGTATCGCTACGGATCCCAAAGACTTCCGGTCGGCTTCCTTCAAAGCCTGGAATCGGCCAACGCCTGACGGTCTCGATTGCAGAGATACCGAAAGTTGCACGGGATTCTCGGCTTTGATCCACCCGGCAACGGAATATCCAGAACCGTTCAACACCCTCAGGAAAGTTCGTGGCGCTATCGTGACGCTGCCTTTGGTCGACGTCTGTCGAACTGCCAAAGCATAACGCCCCGACCGGCTGCTTTCCGACACGGAGACGTTAGCATTTCCGACCTCCCAGCTCTGGTCGATTGCACCATCATATCGACCGGATTCAAAATCTCCGCGATGCCAGATATCCTGTCCCGAAATCCGGTTTTCGTCAGGCTGTTCGACGCACGCTTCCGGGCCGCTTTCAAGATTGAATGACAGGCGCCGCACGCCGCCCACGCCCTTTTCCGGGACAGAACAAGTCACCGTCGAGATGGTCGGGACCGTATCCGGATTCTTTATAACAGCGTGACCGCCGGACATTGACATATTTGTTCCCAACGCCCGCGATTGACCGAACAGCCTGCGCAACACGCCTTCGCGCATATTGGCAACAGCCGGTACCGGCCGATAGTCAAGCAATTGCACCGGAATAGCTTCCGCTCGGTAAAATTGGTCTCCGTCCATCCATACCTTGAGCACATAGGCGAGCTGTGCCTCGAAAAAATATTGATCGAATATGAAATTCCCGAGCGAATAAGCAATCAATTTGCCGCGATAGAGTTCCAGCCCGTGGGTGACATGCGGATGATGGCCGACTACCAGATCGGCGCCGGCATCGACGGCAGTCTTCAAGCGGGATTGCGTTATTTCCGTCGGCGCATCGCTATATTCGCGGCTGCCGTGATATTGTACCACCGTGATCCGGTCATTAGCCGCTTCGCGCTTCACCGCCCGACCGATATTGCCAGCGCTTCCGTGCGCAGCCCCTCCCTTGTCGTTTCCGGCAACCTGATTGGGTGAGACATTCCCCGCCCACCCGACGAAACCGAGCATCGAATATTTTTGTCCACCAATGTCGACACGTGTTGCTTTCAGCGCATCTTTTGCCCGGTGCCCCGCACCAGAATAGAACAGCCCCGCTGCGTCGAGCGCGTCCGTTGTCGCTTCCATGCCGGCATCAAGATAGTCATAAATATGATTATTCCCCAAGGTCACATAGTCGATCCCGGCACTTTTAAGGGCTACGGCAGCATCGGGATGGCTGTAGAATGTGATCGACTTCGGAGCTCTCTCCGGCGGCTTGTTTGCCGACAGGACCGTTTCCAGATTTACCGCAGCGAATTCCGATGCGCGCAAATAGGGAGCCATGGGTGCCAGCAACGCCTCCATATCACTGGCCCGGCTTGTCGGGCGTATCAGGGGCGATGACCGGAAGCGGGGCTTCTCGTATCGCCGGCCCATCATCACATCGCCGGCAAAGATAAGTTCTACGCGGCCGGGCTTGCGCGCAACAAGTTCGGTCTGTGGCACGATATAGTGGCCGTTCTCCGACCGCTGCAGTTCGGCCTGGGCAAATGTATAGATGCCGGTGAACAGCGAACGGCTATCAAAACGAAGCTGGTAGATATCCGCCTGCGCAACGCGCGCTGCATAACGGCCGTCTATTTGTACCGTGAATTTTTGACCGTTTATCGAAACCGTCAAATCCTCGACTGGAAGCTCTCCCTCATCCGCGACCGCTATCCCTTCGATCATAACCATATCAGGCTGATTTGCGATCAGCGGCGTATAAGCGAGAAAGCAGGCCAGAAACCCGATCACCACAAAATAGCAGTCTTTAGTAATATGGCTGAACTTATGCAGACTCGCAGCCTGCACCGGCTTTCCAAAAATCATGATGACCCTCGCTTTCCCGATATGCGTGCCTTTCTAGCCAGGCGACGTCGGGAATCTGATAACCGAAACGGGAAAGACATCCAACATGCTCATCGTTCTAAGGCGCATAGCCAAAGGCTATGCCAGACCTGTCGAACGATATTGGATGATCGGCAGCAATATAGACAGAGTAGCTGCTCTAATCATTGGAAAAGTAATTGAGCAAACCCCGCACAGCCTTAATCATTGGAGCCGGCGTTGTCGGCATAGCGAGTGCCTATGCACTGGCGCGGCGCGGGATGGCCGTAACGGTTCTCGACGCGATGCCCGGACCCGCCATGGGAGCATCCTTCGGCAACGGGCGGCAGTTGAGCTATGGCTATACCGATGCTTTGGCGAGCGGAGATTTGCTCGGCAAGATTCCGCGTCTGGCGCTGGGTGGTGACCCGGCATTCAAGATATATCCGACGCTCGATCTCGCATCAATACGATGGAAATTTCAATTTCTGACCAATTGTACCGAACGGAAATTTCGCAAAAACAGCCTGAAAGGCCTGGAACTCGCCCGCAGATCGCGCGACGCAATGGCAGACCTGCTGGCGGAGCATGAAATCGAATTTGGTCGCCGGACCGCTGGCAAGATGCTGCTTTTCGGCAACGAAAAATCCTTCGCCCGTGGCCGCGAGATCATGAAGATGAAAGTCAGGAATCAAGAGCGCCAGATGGCACTGAGTCCGGATGTAGCGAAAGAAATCGAACCCGCTCTGAATGCGGTTGCAAGTCCCCTTGTCGGGGTGATCTACGCTCCCACAGAGGAGACGGGAAACGCTCCCCAGTTCGCCGAGAAATTGGGCGATCTCATCAGTCGCGAATATGGCACGTCGTTCCGGTTTAATGCTTCGGTAAGCTCGCTTGGGTCGGATAGTGGTTCTGCTTCAGTGACATTGGATACCGGCGAGGAGCTGAGAGCCGATATAGCAATTGTCTGTTCGGGTGCTGCAGCAGGACATCTGTTGCGCAAAACAAACATATATATACCCATTTACCCGATGAAGGGATATTCCTTCATTGCTCCGGCAACCGCAGCCAGTCCCGAGGTCAGCATCACCGATGTGGCGAGAAAACTGGTCTTTACGCGCATCGGAGACGAAATGCTGATCGCCGGCCTGGCCGACCTGGGCGATGATAGCCCCATCGTCAGACCCGAAAGAATGGCCAATTTGATCGAATCTGCCCAGGCGTCCCTGCCTGACGCCGCCGATTATAGTGCGACACGGAACCATTGGGCGGGGCTTCGCCCGATGACCCCCAATTCGCTGCCGATCATCTCGCGGCCAAGCGACACATTGGCAATCAATGCCGGCCACGGGATGCTCGGCTGGACGCTGGCTATGGGATCGGGCGAACAACTGGCCGAACTGCTTTTTACAAACTGACGGGGACGTTACACATCGTCTGCGGAAATATATTCCTCGACGTCAATCTCGCCCGCCATCCGGCCAACCGCAACAGCCACTGTCGCATCACCGGTAACATTGGTCATCGTACGCATCATATCCATGATATGATTAATGCCGGCAACGAAGGCAATGGTTTCAAGCGGCACGCCTATCGAACTGAGCACGAGGCTCATCATCACCAACCCGGAACCCGGTATGCCGGCAGCCCCGACCGATCCCAATGTCGCGGTCAGGCCGATGAGCAGATAGGATGTCCAGATCAGGTCAATGCCGTAGATCTGCGCGCCAAATAGCGCCACCAGACCCAGATACATGGCGGTACCATTCATGTTGATGGTCGCGCCCAAGGCCACGGTAAAACTGGCGACACTTTTGGACACGCCCAGATTGCGCTGCACACAGCGCAACGTGACCGGCAGAGCCGCGTTCGATGAAGCTGTTGAAAAGGCGACCGCCTGCGCATCGACAATACCGCGAAAGAAATCGATGACGGGAAGCTTGGCGATTGTCTTCAATATGACCGGATAGACGACAAGAATGATGATGAAACAGCCAGCATAGTTGAGTGCCACCATTTTCGCGAGTGGCAGCAAAGCCTCGAAACCGAATGTTCCGGCGACCCAGGCCATCAGCGCGAACACGCCAAAAGGCGTCAGTTCCATGACCAGCATGGTCATTTTCTGCATGACGACAGACCCGGCATCGACGCCACGAATGATCGGAGCGGCATCCTTGCCCGCCATCAGCAGGGCGATGCCAAAAAGCATGGCAAAAATGATAAGCGGCAATATTTGCCCCTCTGCCATCGACATTACCGGATTTTCCGGGATCAGCGCCAGGATCATGTCTGTTGGCGAGGTGGCAGCGGGCTGAGGAATATCAACGCCAACTGGCAGGCTTATGTCCAGCCCTATACCAGGCTGAAAAATCGTACCCATGGTAAGGCCGAGCGAAACCGAAATTATCGCGGTTGTGACAAAGAGCAGCAGCGCCTTGCCACCGACATTACCGAGCTTTTTCAGATCCCCCAGTGCCGCAATACCGGACACCAGCGAGAAAAAAATCAGCGGCACGATCAGCATCTTGATCGCCCGGATGAACAGATCGCCAATCCATTTGATGCTCTCAGCCCCCGGCCCCCAGAACAACCCCACGGCTATGCCCAGCACAAGCGCCCCGACGACACGCTGCCACAGCGGGATTTTGAACCAGAATTTCAACATTGAGTTTCCTTAAGCAGGGGTCTTCCGGGCAAAGCACCGGTTGATTGTCCACCGGATATCACGGGTTGGCCGTTGACAAACAGATAACGCACGCCGGTCGACAACAGCCGTGGCTGTTCGTAAGTCGCCTTTGGTGCAAATGATTCCGAATCAAAAACTACAATGTCTGCCGCCATCCCGGCCCTGAGATAGCCGCGATCTTTCAAACCGACAATGTCAGCCGTCTGTCCGCTGCTCCTCCGAATGAACCGGGAGAGGGACAATATTTTCCCGTCCACCACAAAATCCCGATAGGCCTTCGGGAAACTCGCATATTTGCGCGGATGCCCGGTGCTGCCGTCCGAGCCTGTAACCACCCAATCCTGCTGGGCAAAGGCTGTTATATCATCCGCATTCATGTTGAACGAGGCGACACGCGCATCACCGGTTTTCAGTATATCGATAGCAACATCCAGAGGATCGCTTCTGCTTCGGGCGGCAAGGTCCGCCAGTGTTTGACCAATCTCGATTTCAGTATCGCCCAATCCACCGGTTATGAGCAATTTTTCCGCTCCGCCCCGACGCTCCAGATTGGCGGCCATTTGGCTTTTGATCCGGTCAATTGTGCCAGCATTTCCCAGACGTTCGCGCAGGCCCGCCAGACCTCCGTCCAGCGCCCATCTCGGGACCAGTGCGTTGCTTATTCGCGTGCCCGAAGCAGCCCAGGGATATTGATCGGCGGTAATTTCCTGGCCCTTTTCTCGCGCCGAGTTGATCAGCGCGATTATCTGGCTGCTCTGCCCCCAGACCGCAGGGCCCAGCGCCTTGATGTGGGAAATATGGACAGCAGTTCCGGACTGCGTGCCAATATCGATCGCCTCGTTCACCGCCCCGATCAGACCAATATTATAGCTGCTTTCATCGCGCAAATGGGTGTCGTAATAGCCGCCCTTTTCACCGGCAATCTTGGCCAGTTCGACAACTTCCGCGGTCCTGGCAAAATTTTGCGGTGTGTAATATAGCCCGGCGGAGAGGCCAACCGCGCCCTCGCACATCGCCTGAGTCATCATTTTTCCCATCCGCGATGACTCCGCTTTCGTCGGAGCACGATCATCATCGCCGATCACGCTTTTGCGAATATATCCGAAACCGGCCAGATAAGCGACATTGGTCCCGATAGCATCGTGCCGCGCTTGAGTTGCCATCCTCGATATTTCGGTGCTGCCAAAGCCGTCGTTTCCGACCAGAACGGTCGTCACCCCCTGAAACGCGAACGCCTTGTTCTGGCGTTGCTCAGGATCGCCGGAGGTCAGCTGGTCATCCGCATGGGTGTGCGGGTCGATAAATCCTGGAGCCACGACCAAGCCGGATGCGTCGATTCTTTTGGCCTCGGCGAACTGATCGTCGGTCGCGTCGCCGATGAAGACGATCCGGTCAAATCTTACCGCTATATCAGCGACCCGGGGTGCGGCTCCGCTGCCATCGTACACCACGCCATTTTCGATCAGATAATCTGCCGCGATGCGGTTCGGCTGTTCGGTGGACGTCTGGCAGGCGATCAGCGACAGAGGCGCAAATGAAGCGATCAAATACGCCAGACTTTTATGCGCTTTCATCGGGGCGCTTCGGTTCCGAGTAGTGTTTCCATCATCGTAGTCGCTGCCGCTATGGCAATTTTGCGAACCAGCCGACGGTCCGTTTCGTCGCCCATTTCATAGGTCATTGTTGGCACACCATATGTCTTGTGGACATAGTTTTTGGAATTCGGCTGCCCCAGATTGTGACCGGCATCCCGATCAATCTGATAATCCGGCAAACGCTCCTCCAGCAAACCCAGCCAGTTCTTCAAGAACAATGGAGGTGTTGTCTGGTAGCTATCCGGGATGGTGTAGAAAATATCATGTTTGGTGGAATGGAAATCGACAAACAGGCGCAGATTCTTGTCCGGGGCCTTTTCAATACCATCCAGCAACTCTTTCATCAGCTTTGTTTCCGGCTGCGTAAACGGGCCCCAGTCGCGATTGAGGTCGATGTGCCCCGTGCTATGGCGCCAATGGCCGCGAACGACTCCATCGGGGTTGAGCATAGGAACAACAATTGTTTCAAATCTCTCGCGATAGCGCTTTGCAAGCGGAGTATCTGCAAGCAGCGTTTCAACAAATGGCAGCATCGCCAGCGCGCCCGTCACTTCGGGAGGATGCTGGCGGCCAACCAACACGACTTGCTCCTGTGGTTTCGTCCCATTTTTACGGATGGTAAGCCCGGGAATATCACGGCCTTCCGCAGATTTGCCGAGCAGCCAGCTTTCGGCAGCGGGAGATTTTGCCGTCTGGCCGAGCCAGGCATTATAGACCGATGGTGGCAAAATTTCCTGTGCGGAGACAAATAGCGGAACATTCTTGAGCTTGACGGTAATCCGCGCCCGTTTCAGGCCATCAACCTCTTCGACTTTGACAAATTTCTTCGGCAGATAGTCCCAGTTCACCCCGTCCGAACTGGTCTTTGGCCAATAGCGATGTCCGCAGGTTTCATAGTTCAAAATCAGCGTGATTTTGCCAGGCGTGCGAGGCGTCAGACGAAACGCATACCAGGCGCTGCAGTTGATCGGCGGCTTGTCTTCAGGTGCCAGCGTGACATCGATCCGTTTCGATCCCGATGGCTTGCAGGACGCCACATTGCCGGACGGAAAAGCCGTATCCAGCATGACATTTTCCGTTTCACAACGGATATTGTCACCGGCTCCCGCGGCATGCGCGGGAGCCGACAGAAAAGCAGCCAAAGCAAGTACCAACATACCAATCGAAATCGCCTTCAGATCGGTACGGAAAATGCGATCCGGCATTGTTTCAGCTACCTTATACATTGATCAGAATTTCTTCTGGATCTCGAAGCGGAACTGACGACCCCTTGCGCTGTGCAAAGCACCATCGAAACCGAACAGCTCATCCGACAGCGGCGGTTCTGCATTGAAGATATTGTTGAACCCGAATTTTAGCCGCGTTCCATCCAGTCCGGTGTTGTTGTTGATGGTATAGCTGATTGAGGCATTCATGGTGAACCAGTCATCCACACGGTAAAATGCGCCGGTATCATTTTGCACTGCACCAACATCAAATATCTTCCCAACATACCGGCCGAACAGGTTGACCGCGACCGGACCGGAGCGCCAGTTCACCGATCCGCTAAGCCGCCATTTCGGTCGACCATCCAGTTCGAGTTGCTCGCCAAAGCCTTCCGGCCGCAACGTTGCAATACTGCCTGCAGAAACTTGCGGTATTGCAGCCAGCAGATCGGGCAGGTCCGTCAGCAGCGGCAGTCCGTCCGCACCGGGCGTTTGGAAAATACTCTTCAGGCGCGCGGCATTCAGGGTAAGCTTGAATTTGCCGATGCCAAAATCCGGAACGGTATAGAAAAGACCAAAATCGAAGCCTTTGCTGACCCGGGAATCCAGATTCCGATAGGGGTTCAAAATCTCGATGACATCACCGGCCGGCAGGATGCCGGTTCCGGCGTACAGATCGAGCTGGTCTGCATCCGGATCGGCGCGGACAACATTCGGATTGCTCCGGCCTTGCAGCCGCTCCACCAAATCCAGATACAAGGCATTTTGAGCGCCAAAAATCCCGACAATGCCAGTCTGCTTCACGCGCCAATAGTCAGCCGTCAGCGTCAGTCCCGGAATGAATCCCGGAGAAACGACGACGCCGAAGTTGATGCTCTGGCTCTTTTCCGGGTCGAGATCATTGCCCGTCCGATAATCGACAACCGATCGGGTACCGCAATCCCCTGCATCCGTTTCAATGCCTTTAATCAGTTCCGCGACACATTCCACGGCTGGCCGTTCGGAGTTCGAACGGGTCGTGCCGGTATCATTGACCTGGATCAGATTTGGCGCCCGGAATCCTCGCGACCATGCACCGCGCAGGATGAGACCTGAAAACGGTGTCCAAGAAGCTGCCGCTCTGGGAACAAATGTGCTGCTGGTATCCGAGAAACTTTCAAAGCGGCCGGCCAGCTGCAAGTTTAACGAATGGACCAGCGGAATTTCCATATCCTCCGATATCAAGGGCACGAAAGTTTCGACAAAGGCGGAATATACTTCGCGATTACCGCTGGTATCCGGTGTCGGGCTACTGCCTACAACGTCACTGCCGTTAGTCGCACCGGTAACGGCGTTGGTGAAAGTGATGGTTCCGTCCAGTCTGGAGTCACGATCATCCAGAAATGTCTCGCGACGAAACTCTATGCCGCCAGCGAGGCCGACATCACCGCCTGGCAGGGTGAAGATATCGGGCCTCGAGACCTTGAAATCGGCCAGAGCCAGTGTCGTTTCGCCTTTGCGGAACACGTCAATCGCAATATCTTCCAGAACCTGGTCGTTGCTCGGCGTGCAATCGCCAATATTCACATTGTCGAGGCACCCTCCATTGAACGGGTTATAAGCTGTTGCATCATTGCGGTTGATTGCATCCTGAAGCAGGCTGCTGGAAATCCGGTTGCGGGCCAGATCGGTTGTGTTGGCTTGCGAATAGAGAAAACCGGTATCAAAATCCCAGCCCCACAAATCACCTTTCAAGCCTGCGACCACACGATAGGTGTTTTTTGTCACCGTGATATTGCGCGGTCCAGCATCGATTACGCGGTAATTTTCGAGCAAGAGGTCGCGGCCGGAATCGCTGACCCCAGAGCCCAAGCCATCGAGCCGGTTGGGATTGGGAGACCCGTCGAGCAGCGTCGTTGCGCCCAGAGGGTTATAGTAAGCCGATGACAGCACGCCCAGCGGCACGGCAGTCAGTGGTCCGCTCTGCTCCCGAACACGGGTTGACTTGGATCGATAAAAGGATCCTTCGGCATAAAATTCTACGGCATCGCTCAATTCATGGTTGAAGAGCGCAGACACATTGTAGCGATCCTTTTCGGAATACAGGCTCCGGTCGGTGTTTGAATCATATCGGAGATCCGCATCCACGCTGGACCCGTTATCCGCACAAAGGCCGCCGCCAAGATTAACAGAGCGCGTGTCTCCGTCCGACAAGAAACTGCACGGCTGGATGTGGAAATCGTCATCGCGCACAGCCCAGATATTGCTGGATGTTGCGCCCGATCCCTGGATATCAAACGTCGCCCATGGTGTGTCCGAGGTTCTGTTGTGAAAATTGGAATCGCCCTCGAAATCCGTTCCTTCGACAAATCGTCGAAGATCGCTGCTCGAGGAATAGTCGCGCATTGACGTCGGTGCGCCGTTTTCATGATAATAATAGCCATAAAGCGTGAGGTTGCTGCGGCCCTCGTTGAAATCAAAACCATAGCCGCCGCGAATGCTCGAATTGAACAGGCTGGTACCCATGGATGCAGCATAGTTCGCACGCAAGAATCCACCGTCCAGATTGTCCTTCAATATCGTGTTCACCACACCCGCAACGGCATCGGCGCCGTAAAGTGCAGATGCACCGTCCCGTAAAACTTCGAGACGGCGGACGGCGCCGGGTGCGATTTCATTCGTGTCCGACGATACGACCGGAACAAAAAGTTCGGTCTGGAAGCCGGGGTTCAGAACCATCCGGCGACCATTGATCAGAAGCAGTGTGTTACCCGTTCCCAATCCGCGCAAATTGATCGAAGCGATGTCGCCGCGCGCCGCATTGGGGCTATTCGACTGGCTGCTCTGGTCATTGAACTCAACCGTGCCGGCTTGCGGGATGGCCCTGAAAAGCTCGTCACCGGAATCCGCGCCCGTGGTTTCAATTGCCTCCTCGTCAAGCACCGTCACCGGGAGAATATCGTCAATTTTCGCGCCCTTGATCTGCGAACCGGTGACCACAATAACATTTTCACCGATTGCAGCATCCTGTGCCGCCGCATCTTGCGCCGCTGTATCTTGTGCGAATGCTGTACCAGCCCCCGTTGCAAACAATGCTGTTGTGCACATTAAAGCACAGATTCGTGTTCTCGATTTTGACATTTCTGCCTCCCTGTTTCGGCGACCCCGGCCGGTTTTAATTTTATGCGGAACACTGATTTTTCCAGTTGCCCCGGATTGTTGTGGCATAAACGCAACCGCATTGGCAACGGCGGGGACCCGACATTTTGGGGCCAAAGTTATAGACCAAGGCTATGCCTTCGCCGTCAGCAATATTTGGGATTCCGGCTAAATGTCAGTCAATTCTGGCTTGAGGACATCAGTTTGACGACTTTTGAAAGCGCGGCCAGGCAGCTTTCGATCAATTCAGGTTGCTGGCTGTCCCTGTGGCTTACCGCGCACACAGGAAGTATCAGGGGATCGACAAAATGATGCTTGGTCAGATCATTCTCTGATGAACTGGCCGCTGTATATTGGTCGACAACGGATATACCAACGCCCTTGCTGACCAGGGACAGCGCAATATGATAGGTATGAGCCGTAACTACTTCATGCGGGGTAATTTGGCGATCGGCCATAGACTTGGATAATAACACGCCAGCAGGGCCGCTGTCCTGTAGACCAATGAAATCCGCTTGATGCAGGAAACCGAGATCGACCTTTCCTTCCGGAATCCCCCCATAACCGAAAGGCGCGACCAGCAATAATTCGGCATCGCCAAGCCGTTTACTGGAAAGGCGCTCATCGTCCTCATTGCCAAAGCCGATACAAATATCACATCTTTTTTCCAGCAACGACAAATTCATCTCGCTGGAATGCAGAGTTGTCACTTCAAAACTCATCTCCGGATCGGCCAAGCGCATGGTCGCTATACACTCGGGCAATAGATCCAGACTGAGCGAGGGCAGCACACCAAAGCGAATATGCCCGCCTTTACGCTTTCTGATATTCTGCGTGGTCCGGTCAAAAGCGCTGATACGTTTATAAATATCCTCGATTTCCACGAACAGTTCATCGGCAGCGGGTGTAGCGAACAAACGGCCCTTTTCCCGCCTGAACAAGGCAAATCCCAGCTGGTCTTCCGCATATCGGAGCACCTTGCTGACCGATGGCTGGGACACATGCAGTTCGCGGGCCGCGCTGCTGATCGATCCCTCTCGATAGACGTGATAAAATATTTCAATCTGTCGTAACCGCATAGCCTGTCATGGCATTTGCCATCGCGATTGGCAAACTCAGACGGCAAGATCGGAGCATCCGCGCATTTGCGAATGAACGGCTGCTTGCAGGAGCCGATTTTCATCAGGCTGAACAGATGGTGTTGTCAGAGAATATTGACTTCTCGATATCGCCATTGGCCTTAACGGGCCCAACCACTGGAGATCAGCAGCCGGCCTATTTCGAGGCGCTATTCATCACAGGCAGAGTCGAACCCTTCGCGGGGGACAGCGGCCCAACTGGTATCCTTACGGAGATGTCTGCCGATGCCTGCAAAGCGAAAAAATAGATTTGCCTGCCGATATCCGAAATTCTCGACAAATGCCGCCAGACCAACGCGGATCAGGTCACTTGCCGACGGTGTGCGCTTCAGCTGCAGTTCTTCCAGCGCCAACGTTCCGATGCTCAGGCCCGACCCGAAAAGAACTGTCAGACAAAGGAAAAGTATAACCATCGTTGGATCCATTACACCGAGCAAGAGCGCAGCGGGTATGACCAGATAGCCGATCAGTTCGGCCGGTGGCCCGATGACATCCTCGACGACGATTTGCGGCATGGAAAGCATGCCGATCCGGCCGTAGCGCGGGTTGAAAATCATCCGGCGATGCCGGAACAGGGTTTCCAGGGCACCCTGTTGCCACCGCGCACGCTGGTTGCGGAGACCGCCCCAGGTCGTTGGTGCCTCGGTCCAGCAAACGATTTCCGGAACGAAGCCGATTTTATAGTCCCGTTTATGCTCGCGCATATAGCGATGGATGCGGACGATGAGTTCCAGGTCTTCTGCGACCGTTTCATGTTCGTACCCACCCACTTCGATCAGAGCGGACCGCCGGAAGATGCCAAATGCTCCGGATATGAGCATTAGCGAATCCCCCTCGGCATTGGCAACCCGGGCGGTGAGAAAGGCGCGGAGATATTCGACAACCTGGAACCTGGGCAACCATGCTTTGGAGACACCGATCTTGCGGAGGGACCCCGCCCTGATCTCGCAGCCGTTGGCGATCCGGATAGCGCCCCCGACAGCGACCATTTTTCCGGTGTCATACATGAACGGTTCGGTCGCTCTTAGCAGACCATCGGTTTCGATAATAGAATCGGCGTCGATCACGCAAACCAGCGGTGTCCTGGCGAAGCCGATGCCGGCATTGGACGCGTCTGCCTTACGGCCGTTCTCTTTATCGATGACAATCAGATTGGCATGTTTGCGCGACTGATAGACGCCGAGTATCTTGGTGTGCTGCAAAACCTCGATTTGCGATCGATCACTCGGCACGCAATCGAAGCCGTTGATCAGTTCCTGGATCGTGCGGTCGCTGGATCCGTCATTGACCACAATCACTTCATGTTCGGGATATTCCAGCGCGAGGATCGCCCGGACGCTTTGGACGATCGACAATTCTTCGTTGAACGCCGGTACAATTACGGAAACCGGTAATGCGAGATCGCCATAACGATGCCACAGGTCCAGCGAGACCGCCGACGGCTTTACCCTGGTAGCGAATATGAACGCAGCCATGACGAGCTGCACCACGCTGATGAAATTGCGAAACACCACAACGATCAAACAAATATAGGCCAGGTACATTACCAATTGAACGGCGATATGCTGGACTGGATCCCAGTTCATACGGCCACCTGCATGGCGGGTTTCGCCTGCCTTTCTGCAACGAGAGATTCGAGGCGGGGGATAGCCTCCTCGGCCCGCAACCGGACCCAGAGTTCCGGATCATGTGAAAGAACTCGCAGCACCGGCAAAGCTTTGGTCAAGCGCAAGGTGGCGCAGCAGTTAACTGCCTGAATGCGCACGAAGGCGTTCGGATCTTCGAGCGCCTCCAATACCCATTTGGCAACAGATGGATGGCCAAGCTTGCCCACGGCCCTTAGCGCAGCACAGCGAATTTCGATATTGTCGAATGAGGCTGCCCGTTCCAGCGTGGGAATCACGGACTCAACGTTCGACCAACCCAGGGCATCAATGATTGCAGCGCGCCTCGGATGCGGCATCACGTCTCCAAGCATCCGGACCAGATGCGTGGGATATTCCGAAGCCAGCGCACGAAGCATGGCAACATCCAGCCTGGTTGGTGCCCGCGCGGGCATGCCGATAAGTTCGATTGTTTCGCGGGGCGGTGGAAGCTGGTGAAAACCGGCTAAGGCAAAGGCCGCATTGAGCCGGACAATGCGATGGCGATCATGACGCAGCACTTCACGCAGCTTGGCAATCGCGGCTTCTCCGCCATATTGCTGCAATGTCCGGACGGCATCAATACGGCGAGCGGCGCGCCACGCCTTGCACTGGCGCAGCGGTGCTTTCAGCAGACCGTCGAGTTCTGCCAGCTGGATTAACCTGTCCCGATCGCCACCGCGCAGCAGCATCAGCAAATGAGTCAGGGCCTGAAGCCGTGCTTCGACAGACCATTTAACCCCGGTCTGTTCGACTTCCATTCCTTGGACCCGCCGCAAATAGCTGTGGGTAATTGCTTTTTGCCGCGCCTTATATACCGGTGTCCGGTGTTCGGTGTACCAGCGGCGCAAGACAAGCAAGGCAAACGCCACCGTCAAAAAGACCGTTGTCCAGATGCAGAACTGGATCAGCCCTCCATAGATATTCATGGTTGCAAGAACCTGTAAGTCAGCCCAAGATTGACAGACTGGCTATGATAGGAATCCTCGCGTTTTTCATCCGAAGCTGAAAGCCGCAGGCGCCATCGCGAAGCAAGATTGATTGTACCGCCCACCGCAAATGATCGTAACTGCTTGGTAATATCGGCCTCGCGGTCGGGATAGCGAGCCGCGCTGGCAAACAGAATATGGCCGTTGGCGAATTCATAATTGGCCCGGGCTGCCGCGCCAATGCGATAGTCGCCGTCTCCATCGACCAGATTTATCATCCGTGCAGACAAAGTTACGCCTTGCGCGGCCATGTAGGAAATTCCCGGTTCAATACTGGCGGACATTCCGCTGTTATATTTTGCCAGACGCAGATCAGCGGTTCCCCGCAAGCCGGGGGTCACGAGAATCTGGCCACCGGCGACCAGCCGCCATTGATCTCGGAAATCCGCGTTGGGAGTAACGCCGGCTCCCAAATAAAAGCTGCCATTGCGAATGCGGGTCGAAGCCCGGCCTGACAGCCTGACATCGGTAGCTGTTCTGCGCTCGGCATCTGCATTCAGCTCGAAAATCGTGCGCTCCGCATTTCCGAAGGCCACCGCAACAACCGCATTTTGCCAATTCTGGTGTCGACCATTTTCAAAGACAATATCGGACGTGCCCAGCACTGCGCTGAACGAAAGCGGCTCGAACTTCGAAACTTCGGCTTGGCGCCGCGCAATCGCGCTATCGAAACCAGCCAGACCCGGATAATCGGGATCAACCGCGCGCACCTTGCCGGCTTGCTCGCCAGCGAGAGAAAGCCGGTCCTGCCAAAGCAGGATATTGGCGCGCGCCAGCTGAATATCGCGATCATCGGGAGCGAGCGATGTCGCCCGGCCGATCGCTGTATATGCCTTCTCGAGGCTGCCATTGGCGGCTTCCGCTGCCGCAAGCCGCCGCCATAGATCGGCATTTTCCGGCTCCGTTGCCAGTTTTTGACGGAGAATTTCGGCATCCCGAGCATGGCTCTCTGAACTGGAAGGCCCATCAACGGTCGTGATCGCCTGTGCATGCACAGGCGCAACTATGGTCATCGCCAACGCAGGGGCCGCTATTAAATAGTTAAACAATTGGCGTAGCTCCGTTTTGCCTTTTTTGCAGTTGCATGCTGACTCTGGTCAACAATTCCTGAGGCATGAACGGCTTGGTGAGATAATCACTTGCCCCGGCTTGCAGAGCAGCGACAACATCCGCTTCACCCTTTCGCGCGGTCAGCATGATAACGGGGATATCTTGCATTGCTGGCGTTCGTTTCAAGACCCGCAACACTTCCATCCCGGAAATGATCGGCATCATGGAATCAAGCAAGATAAGGTCGGGCACGCGTTCCGCCAGAACCGCAAGCACAGCTTCCCCGTCCGTTGCAGCCACAACAGTATGCCCCTCGCTTTCCAGACGGAAGCGAATGAGATCGATGATAATCTCATCGTCATCAGCAATTAAAATTTCAGCCATATAATAACCTTACTCAACTATGGAGACGGAAATATCAGACCATTATTAACCATTGATCGTGATTGGGGTCGGATTTACGTCCCCGCACCGACATGGCTCCCGCCCATAATATCACCTGATTATCGCGCTTTTCCGGGGCTTTTCACCATTCAACTGACGATGTTTTTTTTGCAAAGCTGAGGAAATTTTTGGCTATCGCAGCCTACCTAGGACCGCGCGCCGATTTCGAATGTTCGGACATGGGATTCACAGGCTCACGGCAGGGCTCAGGCTATCTGCTTTCGAGCGAGAAACGTAGGCCGAGGCGGCCGACAAATCCGTCAAAATCGCGCACCGGAATGTTGGAGGCGTTGCTGACATAGCCGGCTTCGGTAAATATCGAAACCTGATCCCATGCCTGATAATCGAGACCCGCGGTTGCGCGTATATGTGTATCGGACCGGTTCACCGGATAAAGGGATGAAAAATTATCCTCGTAATCCCGCTGCACAATAGAAAAACGGGCGAAACCGGTCAGTTTTTCAGCCAGAGCTGTGCTGCCGACCAGTCGAAAGCCGTAGCCGGTATAGCTGAAGCGATTGTCTTCCGCGTCATGTTTCAATCCAAGCAACGAGATATTGAACGACGTCGTACCACCGTCCGGACGCCAGTTGTGGCGCAATTCGGCCAGCCACTCGGATTGATCAAAGCCGGTGAAACGATCCTCGGACTGGTTGCGAAAGCCATAGCGCAACCGCCCAGTGGTCGTATGTTCTTTCGAGTGGCGGTGAATCAACTGCGCCTCCGCCCGCGGGCGGTCAAACACGCGTCCGTCTTCACCGAGAACATATTGATATTCGGCGCCCAGACGCAGTTTTGTTGCCTCATTCTCGCCCAGCGGAAAATCAGCGCGTAGCCCCGGTCCGAATGCATAGCGGTTGAACCGGCTATCTTCGGGATAGACCGCAATATCTGCACCGAAGTCGAGTAGCAGCGGTCCCAAATCATAGCCAAGCCGGATTTCACTCTCGACAACGCTCGCAATGCGATCCTGATCGATCCCGTTTTCGATGATATCAGCCGGTACAACATCCCGTCCTGCCGACAATTCTGCTGTGGCAAAAAACTCGCCGTCTTTTGCAACAGCTGCACTGCTGGCATTTGCTCCGATGGCTAGCGTGATTATGACAAATGGTTTTTTCATGGGCTTGCGTCGCTTTGTGTCAGGAGAGAAGGTTTGCGGAAGGATTTGGCCGTCCGGTTGATCGGGATAGTCAAAACGGATTCGAGGGTGAACCACGCGCGCATGGCCCGGAACAAAATATATTCCGGCAACCCCAACAGCGCATCGGGCCTGCCGTTGATCAAGATTGCGGCGATGGCTACCAGCATTGGAGCGCCGATCAGGACGGCAGCAATAGCCTGCCAGACCAGCGGGCTGGTCGGGTCCGTATCGGTGAAAAACTGAAATATACCGAACAACAGGATCGGCACCATCATCGCACGGCGGGCCGAATTCAGTAGCATATAGGGTAGCACGAGCTTCCCGCAAATACTCATCGAGGAGGATGTGACGATGTCCTGACAGCGTGACGAGACATGATAGACAGACCGGAACCAGCGCAGACGCTGCTCCCGCAGATGGGCGAAGCTGGTCGGCACTTCTGAAACATAGCGCACCCGATGGTCGACAATCGCCCGATAACCCATTTCTCCAATCCGCAACGACATATCGGTATCTTCACCGTTCATCCCCGATGCAAATTCACCGACGCTTTTCAAAGGTCCGGTCCGATAGACAGCGAACATGCCGGGTACTCCGACAAGACCCCACAGGGCGCTGAGCGCCGGCGAATAATAGCCATGTTTGACCAGCACCTCGACCAGTCGGGAGCGGTCAAAAATCGCCCCTCCCGGTGGCAGGGGTATGCCGCCGACCACACCTATTTCTGCGTCGGAGAAATTCTGTACGGCGAGGGTAATATTATCCGGTGCGATAAGCGTGTCGGCATCGATGCGAATTGTGATCGGGTGGGTGGCTTCCGCGATTCCGCGATTGAGAGCATGGGCCTTGCCGCTTTGCGCGACGTGAATGATCCGGCCCTGCAATGCGGTAGCTTCGGCGATCGCCTGTCGAGCAACCGCTTCGGTATCGTCGGTCGAGCCATTGTCCAGAATGATGAGTTCGACAATTTCACCATAATGTTGGGCGGCTTTGTCAATATGACGGATTGTTTCTGCAATAATATAGCGCTCGTTAAAGGCTGGCACGATGATACTGACGGGCGACCGAAAATCATCCTTTGCGTCCAGTCGCCGTTCAATCAGGCTGATCAGGTAGAGCTGGAGAAAAAGCATTGGCAGAAACAGAAGGACGCCCGGGCCAATGCCGCCCAGCAACGTGATATCCCGCAAACCTTCCACCACGGCGAAGTCGGAATAACCGACGAAGCCAGAGAGGGCCGCCGCAATCACTGCGGTCGATGCCAGACGCAACACCGGACGGAGATTTTTATGCTCGCCGATATCCATGTCCACTTTTTCAGGCATCGAGCCACGTTCCAGCAGCATCAACGAGAATAAGGCGAAACCAATCAGCCCGGCAATAATCTGCACGACGACCAGGGCATAAGGATCGCCGACCAATGACAGAAAGATCGTGTTCAAAAGGTCGAGCAAACAGCAGATCAACAGAAATCGCAGCACAAGATCAAAGGCGAAAAGCAGCCGCGCAATGGCTGAACCGCTGCCAAAACACGCAAAGGCGATGTAAAAGGAAACGATATAGGTACGGATAGCGATGGAATGCTGACCCGTATAAGGCACAAATATATAATCACGCTGGGGGAAAAGCCAATCGAGCTGGCCTGTTCCGAAGGCCCATAGCTGAAGCAACGCCAGCAGGCAAAAAGTCAGCAGCATTGCCGGGACGCGCAGAGGGGATACCGAAGCAGCCAATCCTAGTGGGCGACTGTCGACCGATCCATATTGCGCCTCTCGCCTGGAATCACTGGTTAGTGGAGTGGTCAACCATCATTCCCTGCCGGACCAGGAACTCCATCATTTCCCGATATGGAAACAAGCAACGCGACAGCTGCACTGGGCAGCGTCACAATTTCACCGACAGGTCGCGCAACGACCCCGCCATCGCGATCCAATGATCTGTAAACAATCCAGTCATTGGGTTGCACACCTTCTTTGGCGATCGCGGCAACAATATCGCCGCTGACGATGCGGATTTTTGCAGCTGTCTGGCCTGTTACAAAGGATAATCCGCGAGGATCGAGCTGACCCAGCAATTGCGCAACGGCCTGAGCGTCGACCGCAGTATCTATCTCTCCGAGTAGCGCGACCGTATCAACAGCGGATAATTTCGTGCGCAACAAAGAGAGGCTGTCGGACGCTCTCTGGCCTCCACCTTTCAGCACGGTTTCCGGCAGCAACTCGGCAATCGACTGCGTATCCGTACCGCAGCGATTGTGATTACCATCGCCCGAGGCCAGAGATATTTCTACCTTGTTATCAGCTTGGTGGAGCGCAGCGGGAAGCGCAATCGACTGGCTGACTCGCTCTGTCTGGGGCGACAGGCGCCGTGAGAACAACATATGGTCATTAAGGGAGACGGTGACGTCATAGCGCGCGTCATTACCCGCTGGCCCCACCACCAGGCGCATATCCAACGCGGATGGCAATATCTGGTTCGGCAAATCCGTAACGCTATAATGATAGCGCCAGCTAGTCTGCCGATCGAATTTTCGCATACCCCGATTGATATTCTTGCCGGTAAACGGGATTGGATAGGCTGGCTGGATAAAAACGTCACTATAAGGCTTCGCTTCGCCGGAGAGTTTTGTCAGAGCGGCACTGTCGAGACCATTTGGACCGAAATGCAGCAAATAGCCTTTCTGCACCAGCCGGGCGCCATGCACCAATGTCACCAATGCGTCTTCATTGCCTTTGCGTTTATTCCATGAAACCGGAACCCGTCCGCCCCAAAGGGAGAGCCGGTCGCTTGTCGTTTCGACCGCTTTGGCAAGCTCAAGCCGCAATCCGCTTTCCGGCTTGATCTCGACAACAGCCGCTATGGAATCATTGGGTGAGCATTGGGCGATCTCCCCACGACCCTGCAAACTCAACCCGACATCAAGAGCACCCGTCGAGAGTTCGCTTGCGGTCAGCTCGATTTCGGCTTTTTGCTGCCCCTTGCTCTGGTTCAACAGGATATCTGCGCGTTTGACCCCGTTGATCGAGACACGCAGAACGCCTTCGACGCCTTCAGTGATACGGCTCGAATATACCAGTTCATACCGTCCGCTGATCGGACGAGAATCGGTCGGCAGGTGGAATACCAGCCCGGCGTATGATGGCAGTCCACTGAGAATGAGCGGCATGTCGGAGTCTTGCCCCGTCGTAAAAACGCTGGTCCCACTGGTGTCAGAACCCTGGCCTGCCGCACCTTCATAATCGGAAAACTGCTGCTGATCACCACCACTGAGCTTGGTCCAGCCGGATTTGAAAGCACCGCCCTGCCCCAACAGGATCAGAACTCCCGCCAGTACAAAAGCCAGTAATCCTACGCCGATTAATCTCATTTCATTCTTCTTTTCGTTCTATTGTTACGCGGCTTGCTGACTTTGCCTTTGTCCCTGTGACTCGCGATCCTCGTCTTCGATATCAACGCGGTTTTGATTGTCCAACGCATTGGACCGGTCTGTATTCCAGGCCGTGCGGGCGGGGATTTTCGCAAGGTTGATCCGGTCTTTGTAACGCGATGATATCTCTATCGTATCGTCGAGCAAGCCGGCGGCCAGCAATATGGGATCAAGGCCCAAAGCCCGCAAATGTCTGTTGCTGACATTCAGATCATTTTCTTCCGCTTCCTTGCGCGGGTTGGGTACGTAGGCGATTTCAGCGCCAGTGAGCGACGAAACCAGCTGCGCCAGTTCCTTGACCCGCAATGTTTCCGCAACCTGGTTGAGGATCTTCACCCGACTACCGGCTTCCGGCGGATTGTTGACCGCCAGCTCGACGCAGCGGACTGTGTCCTGAATATTGATAAACGCGCGCGTTTGGCCGCCAGTACCGTGCACTGTCAGCGGATGTCCCACGGCGGATTCTACCAGAAAGCGGTTCAGCACCGTGCCATATTCACCATCATAATCAAACCGGTTAACCAGCGCGGGATGGCGCCGGGTCTGATCGGTCTGCGTACCCCAGACGATGCCCTGATGGAGATCGGTAATACGCATCTTGTCGTTGTTCGCATAAAATTGGAACAACAGCTGATCCAGAGATTTGGTCAGGTGATATACACTGCCGGGACTTGTCGGATAGAGGATATCGCGCTGATGCCTTTTTCCTTCATCATCAGCCACTTCTACTGGAAGATATCCCTCGGGTATTTCAAAACCTGCACCGGAATAGCCGTAAACACCCATGGTCCCCAGATGCACCAGATGCGTGTCCAGTCCCAGATCGTTCAGGGCCACGAGAACATTATGTGTCGCTGAAATATTATTGTCGACGGTATAGCGTTTTTCTTTCGCGCCGCGCATCGAATAAGGTGCCGCGCGCTGTTCAGCAAAATGTACAATTGTGTCTGGCCGCAGATCTTCTAAAAAGTCAGAGAATTCCTGATATTCCTTGGCAATATCGATGACTGCATAGTTTATCCGGTTTCCGGAAACTTCTTCCCACGCCTCAACACGAACGTCGATTGGCTCAATCGGTGTCAGGCTACGGATGCCGAGTTCAAGGTCGATCCTCCGACGCGACAGATTGTCCAGGATTGTGACGTCATGACCTATGGATGAAAGATGTAAAGCAGTCGGCCAACCACAGAATCCGTCTCCGCCAAGCACAAGTATTTTTTTGCCGTTCATAAGATAGGGCCCTATTCTTCAAATATTATTGTTCAATCGGGCTAGTATCCCGGCCAGTTACTACTGGAGCGCAATAACTCTTTGCGCATGATTGATCTGTAGATTTCTGCTCGCCACAACAAGGGCAAATTACATTCCGTTAGACTTGTTTACATTTGAGAATCGAGATGTGACGCTCGCTCAATTCATCAATTTTGAAGCTAAGTCGTTGTAAACTTCTTACAAATTCTTGAGAATCAATGGCCGTTGACTTTTTGGGGCCATATCAGCTTAACCATGGACATGCGACAAGATACCAACTTGATGGAGCAGGTCTTCAACCGCAGGCATATGTTGCGCCGCACGATCGGTACAGGATTCGCGCTTTGCTGCCCGCTTCCGGCTCTCGCGGCTGCCAGCCCCGAAAGCTCACTGGCCGCTATTGCCGCAACCCGCGGCATTTCATTCGGGAGCACGGTCTCGACGCGATGGCTCGACAATGAAAAATTTACCCGGCTTATCGTTCGCGAATGCGATACCATCACGACAGAAAATAGCCTGAAATGGAAATATCTGGAACCCGAGCGAAATAATCGGGAGAGCACACCGGCTAAGGCTCTGGCGGAATTCGCAAGGTACAACGGCCTCGATACGCGCGGGCATTGTTTCATATGGAATCATGATGAACGCATGCCTGCATGGCTCGTCGAAATGGCCGACGAATTGCGCCGCGGCCGACGATATCCGTTGACCAGACGCATGTGGCGGCATGCTGCTTATCTCGGCCGGACATTCCCTGCGATCACATCCTGGGATGTCGTGAATGAGGCCATCAACCCACGTAATGGGAAGATCCGGCACTCGGCTTTAAACCGGATCATGGGTGAACGCTTTATCGATCTGGCTTTCGAAATGATGAAAGCAAAAGCGCCCAAGGCACAGCTGGTTTACAATGACACGATGAACTGGGAGGCATCGCCATTGCATCGTGACGCGCTGTTACGGCTGCTCGAGCGGCTGTTGTCGCGCAATGTTCCGATTGATGCCTTGGGGATCCAGAGCCACCTCGGAAATACGCTGGGGAGGCCGCGGGATGAAATTGGCTGGCGGCTTTTCTTGCAGGAAATCAAAGCCATGGGTCTGGATATCTTATTGACCGAGCTTGATTGCAGCGATCGCAATATAGACGATCCGGATCCTGTCCGCCGCGACGCAGAGACCGCCGCCTTTACAAAAGGCTATCTCGATCTGACGCTGGACTTTACCAATGTGAAACAGATAATCTTATGGTCTTTGACGGATGGGACCAGTTATATGAACCGCCCCGGCTATCCGGACTATAAACGCCGCGCCGACGGTCTGGCCTTGCGGGGACATCCCTATGATGATCGCTGGAAACCGAAAAAAATGCGCACGGCCATCGCCGATGCATTGCTGTCGGCTCCTCAACGTCAATAATTCTGCCGCTAAACGCGTCAGCGCGGCCGGAATAGGCTCGGGGCTGGTATAATGTCGGTTCAGCCGATCGTTATGACCGGGGATCGGATTTTCCTTGATCACTGGTTATCCCGTTGCCGCCATCCAGGCTTTTCCCGCCAAGTTCTCTCTGAACGCATTTCTCGAACAGTTGCTGCTCACGAGAGGAATTGTCATTGGCGACACGGATGTTTTGGCTACCGTCCCCGGGTGCCTTTCTGCCAACAGACATATTGAGTTTGCTCAGCAACATCTGGCAGCTATCTTTGCACGCGGCCAGATCCATCGCCGGACATGAGCTTCTCTACCTCCGGAACCGTGACCCGGTTGAAATCGCCGAGAATCGAATGCTTCAGGCAGCTTGCTGCCACCGCGAACTCGAGCGACTGCTGTTTGTCCTCATAAGCATTCAGGCCATAGATCAATGCCGAAGCAAAGCTGTCGCCACCGCCAACCCGGTCGACAATATCGGTCAGTTCATAATGCCGGGACAATTTGAAACCCTGTTCCCGGTCGCGCAAACAGGCGGACCAGCCGTTGCGGTCAGCGCTGTGACTTTCCCTTAGTGTGATCGCGATGGTCGACATGTCGGGATATAGTTCCAGCACCTTTTCCGACAGCGCTTCATATTTTTCTGTGTCGAGCTCGCCGGTTTCAACGTCTACATCGACGCTGATACCGAGCGATTTCTGGCAATCTTCTTCATTGGCAATGCCTACGTCGACATATTTAACCAGTTCGCTCATCACTTCAGGCGCGCTTTTGCCATATTTCCAGAGTTTGCCACGGAAATTGAAATCACAGGAAACGGTCAGGCCTGCCTGCTTTGCCGCCTTCACGCATTCTATGCTGAGATCTGCGGAATCCTGAGTCAGCGCCGGGGTAATACCGGTAATGTGAAGCCATTTTGCGCCAGCGAAAATTCTGCCCCAATCGAAATCCCCGGGCTTGCACTCGCTGATAGACGAATGGGCGCGGTCGTAAATGACCTTCGACGGACGCTGATTGGCTCCGGATTCGAGAAAATAGATCCCGACCCGTTCACCCGAGCGGCGGACATGGGACGTATCGACACCGAAGCGTTTAAGCTCGCCAATCGCCGAAGCCCCGACATCATTGTCCGGTAGCGCCGAAACAAATGCCGAAGACAGGCCGTAATTGCTCAGTGCGACGGCAACATTAGCCTCGCCGCCGCCGAACGTGGCTTCGAACGAGGGTGACTGGAAAAACCTTTCGTGCCCCGTTGTTTTCAACCGCAGCATGATTTCGCCAAATGACAAATATTCTGCCATATCCAAATTCCTTATGGTCTAGAGGCGCGTGCGAGAGCGACAGCTTCACGGGCCAGCTTGGTGATTGCATCGTAATCGCCCGCGTCGATAGCCGCTTTGGGCGTGAGCCAGCTACCGCCGCAGGCAATCACGGAAGGCACGGCCAGAAATTCGCCCAGATTCTCTGCTGACACCCCACCCGTCGGCATGAAACGCATATTGCGAAAGACCGAGCTCAATGCCTTGAGCATCGGCACGCCGCCAGCGAGTTTGGCGGGAAAGAATTTCACCGTTCCGAGACCGAGATTATGGGCCTGTTGCACTTCGCCCGGGGTCATTGTTCCCGGGAAGACCGGAAGATCATGTGCCTTGCAGAAATTGACCACCGCGTCGACCAGTCCCGGGCACACAATGAACTGCGCGCCGCGGGTACCAGCTGCCTTCGCATCGTCAGCGGTCAAGATTGTTCCCGCGCCGACAATGATGCCCGAAGTTTCCGCAATAATGGCTTCCATGCAATCGAGCGCCGCGTCGGTCCGGAGGACGACTTCGATCACATCGAGGCCGCCCGCCTGCAGCGCTTTTGCGGTTGCTACCGCAACCGCAGGGTCACTGGCTTCGATCAATGGCACCACCGGCGCAGCGGCAAATTTCGCCTCTAATATCTGGTTCGTTTCGCTGGTCATTTCATGCTCGCAAATTTGGGGTCAGGAGAAAAACGTGCCGCCGTTGATGTCGATATTCGCACCGGTGATAAAGCTGCTGTCATCCGACACCAGATTGGCCACCGTACGCGCGACCTCTTCCGAATTGCCCTGGCGGCGGAGTGGCGTGCCGGCCGCCACCGCGGTGCGCACCTCGTCCTTGGTAAACGTATCGTGGAAGGCGGTGGCAATCATGCCGGGGCAAAGCGAATTGACGCGGATGCCTTTGGGGCCGAGTTCTTTTGCCATTGCCCGGGTGAAGGTCATCACCGCGCCTTTTGATGTACCATAGGCCGCCGCACCGGGGCCGCCACCGTCACGCCCTGCTTGCGAAGCGAAGTTCAATATCGCACTTCCCTCGGGCATATGCGGGGCAACCGCCTGGGTCATCATGAACGTCGACGTGACATTGAGCTGCATGACCTGGTTGAAAAAATCTTCATCCATTTCGGCAAGGCCCTTGCGCGCGACAAGGCCGCCCGTAACGTTCACCAATATGTCGATTGTGTCGCCAAATGCCGCAACCGTTTCAGCGACCAGACGGTCGACATCGGCCTGTTTCGTAACATCGGCCTGGACCAGTATTGCACTGCCGCCAGCGGCCTTGATCGCGTCCAGCGTGGCCTGGCCGTCCGCTTCATTGTTGCAGTAATTGACTACAACATTGGCGCCCTCGGCGGCCAGTTTTTCCGAAACGGCGCGGCCGATATCACGGCTTCCGCCAGTTACGATCGCGGTTTTGCCTTTAAATTTGGTCATATTATTTTCCCTGTTATTCAGATGAGGAGGAGGAAGTGATCAAGAATGTTTCGGTTTCAGAGGTTTGATGTCGGTGCAGAGGACCAGAACCGACAAGACGGTCATGATCGCCAGTCCCGCACCAACCGCAAAGGCCGGTGCGTAGCTGTTGACGGTGATGACCGGTATCAGGAAGTTGAGCCCCACCACGGCAAGCTTGGCGGCGGTGCCGGCAAAGCCGGCAAGCGAAGCCACGGATTTTCCACTGTAGAAGTCGCTCGGCAAGGTCTGGATATTACCAACCGCCGTCTGGAAGCCGAACAGAATGGCCGCCATCAACAATACCGCGATCAAGGGCGATGCAGCAACAATTGTCAGCAACAACGACACCAGCATGATCAGTCCGCCCAGCGCGATCACCAATTTACGCGTCTTGTTGACGGTCCATCCCGATTTTATCAGCCGACCAGCAAGCAGCCCGCCAAACCATGCACCGAACATGGCGCCAACATAGGGAACCCATGCATAGGTAGCGATTTCCTCCACGCCGAAACCATAAGTTTCAAACAAATATAGAGGCAACCAGCCGACAAATAGCCACCAGATAGGGTCGAGGAAAAAGGATGCCATTATAACGCCCCAGCTTTCCTTGCGCGAAAGAATTTCGGAGGAGTTTGGCGCGTAGGTAGCGACCTCGTTGGTTTCGGCGTTTTTCTGGCCAGTCAGGATATATTGACGCTCGTCCTCTGTAAGCCAGGGATGGCTTTCGGGACCGGACTTGTAAATGATCAGCCATGGGACCAGCCACAGGAAACCCAGCGCGCCGACAGCGATAAAGGTCGCTTGCCAGCTGCCGAGGAAGACAAAAAGGATGCCGATGATCGGCGCCGAGATAATGCCACCGATTGCAGCACCCGAGTTGAAAACGCCCTGGGCCAGCGCGCGCTCGTTGATCGGGAACCATTCGGCATTGGCCTTGGTCGCTCCCGGCCAGTTGCCGGCTTCGGACAGGCCAAGAAGACCGCGGAACACGGCAAAACTCATCAATCCGGTCGCTGCAGCGTGCAACATCGTTGCCGCCGACCAGACGACAATTGACAATACAAATCCGAGACGCGTTCCGATCCAGTCAAATATCTTGCCAAAAAGGGTCTGACCGAATGCATAAGCGAACGTAAAGACATTCAAAATAATGGCGTAGTCGGTTTTGGTGAGCCCGATGTCTTCCGAAATTTCCGGCCACAGGAAGCCCAGCGCACCGCGATCAATATAGTTGATAATGGTCGCCAACGCGACGAGACTGACAATGGCCCAGCGGAAATTGCCGACTTTTTTCACAGCGCTCACGATTTTTCTTCCCCCGTTGCCAAAAAGTCTTCCCGCACCGGATTGAATATATCGAGCAGAGAGCCCGCTTCGATGCAGCTGATTCCATGATCGGTATCGGGCGATATGATCACGCTGTCGCCGACGTCCAGTTCCTGTTCCTTGCCGTTCACGAGCGAGAGAAACCGGCCCGATTCAATGTAGCAGATCTGGCTATGGGGGTGCTGGTGCACATCACCGACGGAGCCGGTATCAAACCACAGACGGCAGAGCATGAGGTCGGGGCCATAGCTCAATATCTGTCGCGTAATCCCCTGCCCGACGGTTTCTACGGGCACGTCTGAGGCGCGAACAAATGTCTCGCTGCGGTTTTCCGAAATTGCTGTCATCGCTTAGCCTTTCCTGCAGGCAGGTCGATGCGCGCTGCAAATCCGGTCCAGTTCACAATCTGCCCGCCAGCCTTCACCGAGTGTTTCTTGCTGGGGTCCGAATCATAGGAAATGGCGAGCGCGAATTTTGTCCCGTTCAATGTTTCCACAATGACGATATCCGCTCCATTACTGCTTTCATGGCTCAGTGATTTTATCTGGCTGTCGCTGCCAACCGTCTGCTCGGCCGCTCCATCATATCGTCCGTGCGATTCCAGCATGCTGACAAGGGTCGCGTTTTGTGCGCCTTTGACCCGCTGGATTACAACCGGCTCCCGGCGCAGATTGAAATTGGGGTCATTGGCGCCGGTTTCCCCAAGGATCGTTTCAGCGTCCCGCTGTGGCAGAAAGCGATAGGTATAGAATCGCCCATCGAGCAGCGTTGTAACAAATCCATTCTGTCCCTGCGGCTTTCCGACCCCATCGACCCAGACATGCTGATAGCCGTTAGCCGTTCCCAGCACGGGTCGTGCCGCAACATGCGCCTCGGTTTCAAATCCGACCCGCATGATATGCCCCTGATAATGTAGCGGCAAATCATATTGATGCGTGCCATCGGACTGAACCCTCATGATATCGAGTGCGAGAGGCGCAGACGCGCCATCCACCGACACCAGCGCCAATGTGCGGGTGAAGCGGGTATCCGGATAGGCGCCCTCGATCATTGCAGAACTTATTTGCGCGCCTGCAGCATCCGAAAAATAAAGTTGTTGTGGAGCGATACTATCCGCGACCTTCACATCGCCGTCGAAATGGCTCTTTTCGTCCACGACCAATGTATTGTGGGCAACGCTCTGCTTCGCCCAGCTTTCGTTCTCGGCCAGATAGCGGCCGCCATCCTTGGACTCGATATTCAGGAAACGCGCTGCACCATAGTCGCTGACTATCTCGTTACCATTGTCATAATATTGCCAGCTGAGCTTGTCGAAATGGCCATGTCCCATGCCTTGCGAGCTGTTTTTGGCAACCAGCGCCTGACCGCTGACGCTATCCCCTTCACGAAGGATCGCAACCGCGCCCTGATCGCCTTCGGGTCCATCGCTTAGCAACAACGACTTGAAGGGAAAGGGCTTGGCCTTGCCCGCAGCCAGATCATCGGCGACCAGCCTGCCATCATCGGTGAGCACTGTCCGCCCTTGCCATTGCGCAATCGACAACAGCCCGGGATCGCGCGTCTTGCGATATGCGATGGCGACACCGTGATAGAGTTCATCGGTCTGCAGGCTTTTGTCCTTGATCGCGTCGTTGAACGGGAAAAAATAGCCATCATAGGTTAACTGGATGGTGGTGCGCAGCGCCTTCAGCAATATACCGTTGCGATGCTCAAAGATTCTGCGGGCCGGGTCGTTCTTTTCGATGACCCCGGCAAACACGACAAATGGCTTCAATGCGAAGCGTTGATAATAGGGCCCTTCGGTATAATAGCCGTCGGGAGAAAAGAGCAGTTCGCTCTGGCGCAAAAATCCGGTTTCACCACTCTTGTCCAGGCCGAGCAGAGCAATGTCGACCAGTTCCTTATCACCGAGAACATAGCCCGTCATGCCTACGCCAGCGGTAGCCCATGTGGCATGGTTATGGATCTTGCTGAACGTGACTGCCGACCCCGTGGAAAGGAAGGCCGCTGCCTTGCGGAACAGATTATCGTCGATATTCTTGCGGTCAGCCTCTGACAGATTGCCGCGGATGGCTTCATAGCCCTGGATTCCGTGCACCATCCACATCGCGTCGTTCAGGACCTGCCAGAAAATCCGGCCGGAACTCTGGCTATTTTTGCGCGCGGGATGTTCATCCAGAGTAGGATATAGGTCGGCATAAGCCAGCAGAAGATCACGGACGTAATCGGCATATTTCTGCTCGCCGGTTATCCTGTAAAGCTGGCCGCCTTCGTAGATTACCTTATAATTGCGCTTGTGCTGTTCGTGGGTGTAACCGCCGCCAGGATCTTTCGGGACGGGAACGACAACCCCTGCAACCATCATATGGTCGACAAAGGAACGGGCGCGATCCAGTTCGCTTTTGAATAAAGGCGCATATTGCTGTGCCGCCGCGACAGATCCGGTCGGGGAGGATTCGACCGGCCCGGCCACGGCGGCAGAAGACGCAGCACCCCATAATGCGACCGCCAGGATGTTACCCCTCATGGTTTTGCTGCGCCTTCAAATTGATTGCCGACAAGTACGGCCCGATGCTTACCTTGGTAATTCAGCTCCTCAAGAATGGGGGCGGCCATGTTTTTCGACATATTGTCGGATATCCGGCTTTGCGGACGACCGACGGTGTGGACAATCTTGATCGGCGCCGCGTCAGAAAAGACATTGTTGCTGATATCGCTATGCTGGACCCCGTGCAGCACCATGGATGATCCCGTGACGTTGTTGCCGTCGCGTCCGACGTTCATGAAGCTGGAACCGGACAGGGAAAAATGCGGACCAAATGTACTTTCGTCCCGACCGCCGCGGTAGATATTGAAAGCCGCGCCGCCAATATCTTTGAAACTGGAACCCGATATCTCGACATATTCGACATTATACTGGCCGTAATCCTCGGTCTCGGACGCTGCCTGCAATACGGAACCGGAGATGTTGATGAACTTGCTGTTTTTGATACTGACGCGATCCGCAAACGAACTCTTGCCCAGCGCGATAAAATGAAAAGATTTGTTCACATCCAGATTCGCCACAGAGACGCTATCGAGCTCAATCAGGAAGTTCGACTGGATCGGATAGATTGTAGTACGGATGACCGCATTGCCAACGGAATCCGGGGCCAGTTCACCGTCAATGACAAGATTGCTCAGGCGCAGGCTTCCGCCTTGCTTCATTTCGAATAGCGAAGGACGGGCGAAACTGATTTTTGCCACAGCATCTTTCGCCCCTTCGATCGAAATGACCTTGTCCAGCGAAAGAACCTTGTTCACCAGATAGTCTCCGGTGCTCAAAATTAGACGATCGCCGTCGGAAGTTGCGGCAAACGCTTCGGTCAGCGTGTCTTCGCCGGGCTGCACCGACATGGCCCTGCCCGTTCCAAAACGATCGCCTGTCAGCGGCTTGGGATACCAGCTAACACCGACCTGATCGCGCGCAACGGGAACAAGATTTCGAGACACGCCAACGGCGGAACCTTCGGGATAGAGCAGACCGTTTTCAGCGCGGGCCAGTACCAATTGGCCTTCAGCAATCCCAGCCACGGGTCTATCAATCTTGCCGCTAACCAACATGTTCCCGGAGAACGCAATCCCGCTAATATCATCCTGAATTTTGAGCAACGGTCCGGAGTCAGTTCCGCCGAGCAGATTGTTCCGAAAGCGGCTATTTACGGGTGCAGCGGAGCGTTCCGCATCGGCACCCGCAGCGAATGTAATGCGACTGCTGTCAACGACGCTGTTATTTTCGATTACTGCGTTGTCGACCTGAACATAGCGGTTCACAGGCGAATTGGGTACACCATTCATTACGGTCAGCGCGCTGGCAAATCCTGTTCCGCGCAAGCCTTCCAGATAATTATTGCGGATCGTCTGGTCGCGATTGATCACGCGGATACCGCCGGTGTGATCCTTGCCATTTCCCATGAACACGTTGTTCTCGACGAGATTGCCGTCTCCGTGCCGCAGCGTCAGGGTTCCGCTTGATTCAAAGAACATATTGCCCCGAAAAATATTTCTACCGGACTTCGAGGAGATAATCTCGACCTCGCCATCGCAGCGGTCGAAATAATTATTCTCGACCAGCGTGTGGGAATCAAACATTGAATATTTGCTGGTGCCGATGCGCAATGTCTCACCGCCATTGGAGCCCAGCACGGGGCGCGGTCCGAAATAATTATGGTCGATACGGTGGCCATTTTCCTGGCTGCCCTTGCTGTCCAGACGAACTGCCAGAGTCACGCCCTTGTTGGTCTTGCCAACGAGATGGTTGTGATCAAAACGATTGTTCTTGCCATACATGCCGACCCAATAATCGGAATCATATCGATCGGGCTTGCTGAACCCATCGATCACCACCTCCGTAACACGGCTGTTCCGGGCGAGATCGTCTTTTGATCGGCGAAAGGATATGACTTCACCGGTAGGACTATACCCATTTAGGAACACCAGCCCGGTAACCAGTATATATTCACCACCGATGCGCAAATTTGACTGGCCGGTCAGAACCACCTTGCCGGGATCCTCGGATATCAGCGTGATCGGCTTGGTTTTTGTGCCCTTGCCTGAAATCTTGATTTCAAAGTCATGCCACCTGCCGTTGGCCAGGATGATGATGTCACCAGCTACAAGCTTCTTTGCTGCCTGGTTATATTCATCAATATTTTTTACAAAATACTGTTCGGCATGCGCGGGAACCGCGAGCAGCCAAATAGCTAAAATTGCAAGGCAACGCCTTGTCCACATCTTTCGTCACCCTCTCATTTTCCTTGTTGAGTCGGATTACCAGACGAATTTCAGTGAGTCAACCAATTGGCATTACCAAAATGGAATTATTGTACATACCAATTGGTATTGAAGAATTTAAAGAGTGATGACCCTCACCCGATCTTGGCGGGTGACAAAAAGCGTTCCCGGCTTTCATTGGCGCGTTGCTGCACTTCTTCTAGCGCCCGCTTTTCGGTCTCGTTCAGCATCGCCTCGATCAGTCGGCGGAAATGGCGCCGCATTGCCTCCCTCGCCGCCAGTGGATTGCGTGCCGCGAGCGCATCATAAATTTCCTGATGTTCGGTTGTTCTTGTGCTGTTATCCACTTCACAAACGGAATCATAAGCCGCCTTCACATCGGGCAACTCTTCCCGCATCCGCCAAAGAGTCTTTATCGTATGGACAATGGCAGCATTGCCGGATGCTTCGGCAATAGTGATATGAAATTGCTGATCGGCTTCAGTGGAAACGGCATCATCTGTGGAACCCATTTCCTTGGTGAGGTTTTCCAGTTTGGCAATATCCTGATCAGAAATATTTTGCGCCGCCAGCGCAGCCGCTTCAGATTCGAACAAAGAGCGGGCTTCGGTCAGCTCAAACGCGCTGACATCGGGCAATTGATTGTCGTCCCCGGGTTGCTTTTCGCAAACATATACACCGGAACCGGTCTTGATCTCGATCCGGCCAATCGCCTGCAGCGCAATCTCGGCTTCGCGAATAGTAACCCGGCTGACGCCAAAACGCTCTGCCAGTTCCCGTTCACCGGGAAGTCGCGCACCAGCCGGAAATACACCCTCTTTGATGAGATCCGTAATCTGCTCGGCTACACTATGGAAAAGTCGCTTTTCGCCCATTTTCTGTGATTATCCCGTTGATAAATTGAAACTTCGACCCTGCCCTTTCTTCTAGCGTATCTGCATACCAATTGTCTACTCCAGCGGTAAAGCGGCTGCTCCAGCAAAGTGGCGCAGCGGATTCAAGCTCCCGCTGCGCCACCCCCCTGTTGGAGCCTAGAATTTGAACTGCACACCGGCAAAATAGCGAGGCCCATAAACCTGGATCGCTCCGAAATCATCCGGCGCACCGCGATAGTTGGTCCGCGGTTCGTTGAACAGGTTGATCCCTTCGATCGTGAACTTGACATTTTTGTTCAGCCGAAAAGAGGCGCGAGCTTCGAACACTTCAACATCGTCAACATAACGGACGCGACCCGGCGTCGCGACAAACTGCTGGAAGTAATTGCTGCGATATTTGTAAACGCCCTGGAAATCAAACGGGCCGATTTCATAATACACCTGCGCTGCCAGCACATGTTTCGAAAATCCGAACAGGTTCGAAGGGACAATCAGACCATTGCTGACCGTCGTGCCATTCGCGGTAGGAGTCGAAATCGCGCCCAAAGTGTCGTCTTCAAATTCAAAATTTGAGTCGGCATAATTATAGCTAATCTTGAAACCGAGACCATCCAGCGGTTTGGGAAGATAGCTGAGACGGTGCGCAGCAGTCACTTCAACGCCATAGATTCGGCTGGTGTCATCACTGGTGGCAACCGATGTTGTGAAGAGATCGACATCTTGATTGTTGATATTGAAGGTTTCGGTAAACCCGATCGCGTCAAATCCGCCGTCAAAACTCTTGTAATAGGCATTGAACGCCAGGATCGTATCCTCGTTGGGATACCATTCGAGACCGATGTCGAAATTCCAAGAGAGCAACGGCTCGGTCAGCGGATTGCCGGTTGCGCTTACGTTGTTGAAACCTCCCGCAATGGCATCCGCTGGAGTAGCAAACTCGTCATCGTCATTGAAACTGAAGACCCGACCATCTCCCAAGGCAGAAGGATCAGGGCGCGACAAGGAACGATAGACGGCGAAACGGCCCAATAGATTGGGCTGGAATTCCGCCACGACATTCACACTGGGCAAAAATTCTGTGTAGGAATTTTTTGTCTGCCGCTGGATCAGGTTGGTAGTATCTTCGACCAGCACGAATCCGGCGGTGCCATCACCATCGGCATCATCAAGAACAACATTGAAATCTGACCGGAAGCCCCTGGAATTCACCAATGTCTTGACCATCCGAACACCGGCGTTTCCGCGAATTGGCGTATCGCCCAGTTCACCGTCGAAATTGGCCTGAATATATGCGGCCCAACTGCGCTCGGTTACATCGGTATTTTGCGCCGAATCAAAATTCCCCGATGGGTAGATCGGCACGCCGTCTTCATCAAATTGCAGGCCCGATGGATCTTCGCGCTCCAGAACCTGTGCTATGCAGAGCGCGTCGAAGGTTGCGAAGCTGTTATATGTACCAATAACATTTCCAGCAGAATCGACATTGGTAATAAGCGGGTTTCCACCGGAGATCGAAGACAGAAATCCGCTTTCCGGGAAGCTCGTCCGGCATTCCCGGTTTGCTACAGCCAAGGCACCGGTACCGTCAGTGTCGTTGTAGGAATTTTCAAAGCGGCTAGCTCCCAGTGCACCAGGTACGTCTCGATACCTGAGCTGCTGATAACGGGCTCCCGCCTGGAGCGTTTTCAGAAATCCGTCCATTTCATATTCGACATCCCCGCGGAATGCCCAGACGCTATTGAAACGGTCCTGCTCCAGATCGGCGCGCAAACGCGGATCATTGGCGAACAAGTCGTGGTTGGTGACGTCGAAATTCTGGGTGATGAAATTCAACCCCTGCGAACCGTTCTGCAGAATCTGGACAGCCGTTTCCACCCGGTCATTGGTCGAGCTGCCATCGCTTTCAAAGGCATCTGGCCAAGCGGCGGCACCGGTTATATCTTCATTATCTTCGGTACGAAAGCGGATCTGGACCGCCTCTTCGACGCGCTGGGTCCTCGAATAGGATCCATCCAGCGAAATCTTCACACGATCGCTGACCTGCGCATCGAGCGACAGCCCGCCACCATAATATTCCTCATCGCGCTCAAGATATTCACTGACCGCTTCAATTCGCTGCTCATTGGTGAATTGCCGCAAGGCCCCGGTTTCCGTGTATATCAGCGGATAGCCCGGAATTGCGTTGGCATCACCGAGGCCATCAATCCGGCGGCCTTCGGCGAAATTCAAATCGCTGCGCTGCTCTTTGAACAGACGCTTTGAATATTGGAAATCCGCATTGATATCAACATCGGGGCTTGGCTTGAATTGCAGCGCACCAAAAAAGGAATCGCGCGTATCATCGGTTATATTGGATCGGAACGAATAGCTGTTCCGGGCGATCACAAAATCGTCGGTGACACTGCCATCACGCAGTCCGTCGATTGTACCACCGCTGGTATCACAGTTGCCGTCATCAAACACACCATCGCTGGTGGTTGTTGGATCGACAACACAGGCCCGAATGGTATTAGAGACATTTGCCTCCTGTTCGGGATTTGTCGTTTTGTTGCGGGAGTATCCAAGCGAAATTCCAAGCTCGGCATCACCCAGCTGGAACTGGTCAACATAGCTGCCGGTCACACGATAACCGAATTTCTGGAACCGCTGGTCGGAGTCGATATCGAGATTGTCCGGATTGGCATTCAGCTTGAAATTACCCTGAAATCTCCGCTTGCCATAATCGAGCGGCTTGATGGACTCGAGGGCGATCTGCCCAGCCACACCACCTTCAATATAACTGGCCGCCTGGGTTTTATAGATACCGATTTTGCTAAAAAGTTCGGAAGGAAACTGGCTGAAATTGACCGAACGGTCGCCGCTGCCATTGGAAGCGATGCGACCGTTGATCACGGTAGAACCCAGGAAGGGGCCAAGACCACGGATCGAAATTTCGGTAGCGCCGCCCTGCTCCCGGTGGGAAGCCGCGCCGGTCAGCGTTTCCAGCGCCTCGCCAATTGAAAGCGCCGGTATGTCACCGATCTCCTCAGCCGAAAGCGCATCGAAGACTTCCGTCGATTCCCGCTTGGCGTCAATAGAATCCTGAATGGTTGCGCGAATACCGGTGACGACAATCGCACCTTCGTCCGTCTGGGTTGATTGCGCCCATGACGGTGTAGCGATCATTGTCATCGCCGTACCTGCTAAAAGTGCTGTTGAAAAACGCCGCCGCGATCCATTGTCGCGTGCAAAATCAGCCGCCTGTTTCATAAAATCCCCTCTGTTTTGTCTTTATATTTTTCTGGTAAGCTGCATTTTGCCTACCTGTATGTCAACCCCTAAAACATACCAATTTGATTCTTCGAACTATACCAATACCGTATTCGAAAGATCTTTTCGTTCAGATTGGCGCGGCAGGAACTGGTTCCCACCGCGCTCTGATCCCGTTGGGGCGGGAAACGCCTCGATCATAAGCTCGCACTAATCCAGCGTGCCGGTTACCGACAGCAAACCAAACTCCGTTGGTTCAGATCGCGCGCCGGAAATCTTGCCTCTATGCGTCAGGCGTAATCATTAGTGCGATCGGCCGCGCCTAGAACTTGATGCTGGCACCAAAGGTCAGCCTCCGGTCTGGCAAGCCCTCGAAGCAAAGCAGCGCGCCATCATTCACACAATATTGCTTGATCTTGGACTTGGTCAGATTAACGCCTTCGATGCCGATGTTGATATTCTCGGTCAGGTCATAGGTGATACTGCCGTTCAATTGTCCGCGCGCTGCGGTGGTGACCGGGAAGCCAATCGTGCTACCCTGGGTCGCGCCGCCTGCAGTATCGAGCGTACGGAACGCATCACGCCATGTGTAGCGCGCACGGGCTGACAATCCATATTTCTCATAGAAGAGCGTGACATTATACGCATGCGGCGAAAAATCGAGCAAGCCCTGGACCGCTGTAAAGGGACCGGTAAGACCGCTGCTCGATTCTAGAATTGCCGTTCCGCGACTATCCCCATCAGATGAGTCGGTAGCCTGCCCCCCGCTGAACTTCTGATAGGTATAGTTTGCAGCCAGGCCGAACCCGGATGCAAAACCGAGACTGTCTTCAAAGGCCGACAGATCATATTGAAATGCAACTTCAACGCCTGTCTGCTTCGTTACACCAGGGTCGTTTATCGTTGTCGAGACTGGAACACATAGCCCATCGCCAGGAACACTGGAAAACACGTTGCGATCTGCAATCGGATTAAATATCCCGCCACCTTCACAGGGAGCGGTAATATCCTTGAACCCGGTCACCGGATCTACAAATGGTGCCGTTTCGAGCGTTACGAACAGGTTGGTACGTCGCTTGTGGAATAATGCGACACTTATCACTGCTGCAGGAGCGAAATAATAGCTAAGCGAAGCATCGTAAGATGTCACCTTTTCCGGGACCAAAGCCGGGTTACCAATTTCAACCGCGGTGTTCGGACCGGTTGTAAACCGAACCGATGTTTTCAATTTGTCAAAATCGGGCCGGTTGATATCCTGACCATAGCTTGCCCGGAGTACAATATCATCGGTCAGTTCAGCCGCCAGATTGACCCGGGGCAACAGGAAACGATATTTACCAGGCGTACTGGTCTGGTTAATTATATTGCCGTTCGCATCAACATTGTTGCCGATAGAATTAACCATCGAATCGACATAGCGCAGGCCAGCATTCCCGCTTAACCGGCCCAGTTCAAAATTAAGCTGGCCGTAAACGGCGTGGGTTTTTTCGGTGATCCTGTAAAATGACGCAGGATTAAAGCTGGGGTCAGCCAAAACTCGCGCACCCGGCTCGGCCAGCAACGCGGCCTGCAAGGTCGCCAGCGTTCCGGCTTGATCGGAATAGGCCAACTTTGGATCGATAATCAGGAAATCACCGAAAAACAGCGACCTTCCATCTGCTTTGCCAAAGCTCGAGGGCCCGGCAACCAGAAGCTGTGAAAATGCCGATCCATTTGGACTGTCGGCCAATGCAGACAGTCCTATACTGGACGTAACTTCGTTAAACTCCGTTGACCGGTCGTTATACCGATAACCCCAGTTGAAGGATGTCAGGAAACCCGTCAAATCCTCAAGATCGAGCTCAAAGTCCATTCGCCCCGTATACTCAACATTTCGGTTGGTGTTGTCACTGACAGACACGGCATCCAGAACGACATTATTTGGATCCAGGAGCTGCGCAATCGTAGGCGCAAATGGCGAACTGCTATCGATGCCAAATGCCAAAGATCCGCCCGATAGATCATAAGCGAACGGAGTGCCGTTATCATTCGCAGTGCCGGTAAGCGGTGCATTCGGGTTAATGAAGTTCAACGTCGTGCTAAGATCGGGGCTGCGCGAACTAGCGAGCGTGCGGGAACCTTCAATCCGCGCCTTGAATCTTCCGCTTTCCCATTCTCCACCAGCCCGCAACAGATTGCTCTCGGTCAGGCGGGCGCCGGTATCACTTGAGAAACGCAAATTGGGTTCATTCGGGACATTCGGCTGAAGCGTACCGGTTTCTGCTGCCTGAATGCTGCCCAGATCGACGCCACCGAGAGAACCGAAATCGACCGTTTCAAACGTATCCGGGACATTGGTGTTGCGTACAGAGCTTACACCTGAGCCTTGAATTCTGGTGCTCTGCTGTTTGCGTGTTTGCTTGTTGTAAAAGCCATCAACATATAATTTCAGATTGTCCGACGGCGCCCATTCGAGCGAACCGGCGAAATTATAAGTCTCATAATTAAAAATCTCCAGTTCCTGGTTCAAGAACTGAATACCAAGATAATCGAAGTCCGGCCCCGGTGCACCCGCTGCAGTAACGCTGCTGCCTTGGGGAATCAGAGTATCCCGATCAACGCGGGGCCGAGAGGAAGATGCGTCTTGCTTGGCATAGCTTCCGCTCAGCACAATACCGATCTCGCCCGCGCCGGTTTGCCAGTTTTTACCGAAGCTTCCCGATATCCGGGGCTGAATGCTATCCGACTGCTCACTATATTCACCCTGAGCGCGAAATGCGATGAGCGTATCCCGCAGATCAAGAGGCCGGATCGTGCGCAGATTGATAGTGCCGCCGACCGATCCTTCGGTCGTCATTGCTGTTGGCGCCTTGATGACTTCGAGCGAAGAGATAATCGCCGCATTGATGTCTTCGAAGTTGATGCCGCTGCGGCCTGAACCGGAACCGACGGTACCAACGCCATTTATTTCAATGCGGTTATCGTTGGATCCACGGATTTGAACTCCGGTCCCGACACCAGCGTCTCTGGTGATCTGGACGCCCGTGATATTTTCAAGGACCTCGGCAAGATTCTGATCGGGCAACTTGCCGATATCTTCTGCCTGGATGACTTCGACGAGACTATCCGCATTGCGTTTTTCGTCGAGAGCCTTTGCGAGAGAGCCCCTTATACCGGAAACTATGATCACGCCTTCAGTTGATTGCTCGTCTTCAGCTTCTTGAGCGAAAGCTGGCGCTGCGACGATAGTCATCGCCGTACCCGCTAATAGCACTGTCGATAGTTGCCGCCGGAGGCCTCTGGTGGACGCAGAAATACTTGCCTTTTTCATCGAATCTTCTCCCTGGTACTTTTATATTTGAAGGGAAAATGCCTTGGTCTACCTTATTTGTCAACCTATATAGCATACCTCTTTAAATTTTTTTGTCCTACCAATATGGTATACCTACATTGACTAGGGTAACTGGCCGGAGAACAATCGCCATAGCGTGGATATCAGCCAAACATATCGCTCGATGCTTGTCGGCATTTCTCTTTTGGGAGAGCGATGCCGCGCGGATTGTGGAGAAGATACGATGAGCGTGTAGTGCGGGCGACACTGACCTGACCGACCATATATACGGCCTCGACTGCCTGCCATGGAGGGGCTCGTTGCAGGCAGCTACACAACAGGAAAGCTCGCTACTCAATTTATATCCACAATTAGTCCCTATCAATCCGGATTGGATGGATCGATAAGCAATCAATGACACTAAAATTATTTCACAAATTGTTTCTGTTGGTAGCAGTTACCGCGCTTGTTGCCTCTTTGGCGATGGCGACGGTGATGGCATGGAATCTCAACCGTGGCTTTGCCGACTATCTCGAGGCGCGGGATGCAGAAACGATTGATGCCTATGTCAGCCTGATCTCGCAAAAACTGGAAGAACAGGGCGGGGTTGCCGCACTGAAAACGGGCAAGGTCACCCTGGAAAGCCTGCATGGCGACCTGGTACGGGAAAGTTTCATTGCAGATTTTGGCGCCGGCAGACGCCGGCCGGACCGGCCGATCCGTCCGTTTCCACGCGATGTAATGGATCACCCCCCACCGCCACCTCGAAATGGTGGGCCGCCCGCTTTCATAGCGCCCCGATTGCTGCTTTTCGATGCAAGCGGTGAACAGATCGCCGGCCCGCCACCGCCTTTGGCAGATGGGCCAAAAATGACCGCACGTGTGATCAGTTTGAATGGCCAAACTATTGGCACAGCAAAGATCATTCCGCATGCCCCTACGCCCGGCGGCGTAGATGCGCGTTTCCTGCGCAGTCAATATATCAACGCAGCGCTGCTGGTGGTTGCGCTGATGATATTTGCGGCACTGGCGGCATGGGGTTTCGCCCGGGCCGGAACCAGACGGCTGGCCAATATGGAAGCTGCCACCAAAGAGATTGCCCATGGTAATTTTGCCGTTCGCACCGACGCTGCGGGCGCCGATGAAATTTCGACCATGAGTCAGAATATCAACCAGATGGCGGAAAGTCTTGCACGTGCGGACCAGGCGCGGCGCGGGTGGTTGGCCGAAATCGGGCACGAACTGAGAACTCCGCTAACCGTACTGTCGGGCGAACTGGAAGCGCTGAAAGACGGCATAAGGCCACTTGATCAGGACGCGATCAGTTCGTTGCAGGAAGAGACGGGCCGGCTCGGGGACCTTATCGAGGACCTGCACTTCATGGCTGTTTCCGACCTTACAGATGCGCCGCACAAGTTCACTCCGGTTGATGCGGTAAAGCTGGTTGGTGATGTGACCGAGCGGTTCCGGCCGCTGCTGACGAAAGCAGGGTTGAAGCTCGATGTCGATCTGGGCAGCAAAGCTACGCTTGCGGTTGTATGGGATGGCAAGCGGATCGAACAGCTATTGGGCAATTTGCTGACCAACGCCCTTCGCTATACCGATGCGCCGGGGATCGTGCGGGTAAGCCTTGAAAGCGCAAGGGATCGTATCATCATTTCAGTGGAGGACAGCGCTCCCGGAGTTCCGGTTGATGCCTTGCCCCGACTGTTCGAACCGCTGTTTCGAGTCGATGAAGCCCGGGACAGATCATCGGGCGGCAGTGGTCTTGGGCTGGCTGTCTGCAGGACAATTGTCGAAGCCCATGGCGGCCGGATTTCCGCGAAAGATTCAAATTTGGGGGGCCTATTGATTGAATTGAACCTGCCACAGGAGACCAGCCGAGCATGATCAAGAACCGCACTATCTTCATCGTCGAGGATGATCACAAGATCGCCGCGATATTGTCCGACTATTTTTGCAGTGCGGGCCACCATCCGCAAATATTTGCGGATGGTCGTTCGGTCGTCTCTTCGGTACGATCATCACCGCCGAGCGCGATCATACTGGATCTCATGCTGCCGGCGTCCGATGGCATGACGATTTGCCGGGAATTGCGAAAATTCAGCGCGGTGCCGATTTTGATGCTAACCGCGCGGACCGACGAAGTGGACAAACTGCAGGGCTTGACTGACGGTGCAGACGATTATGTCACAAAACCGTTTAGCGCGCGAGAAGTGGTCACCCGGGCGAACGCTTTGATCCGTAGATATGAAGGCCGGGTCACCAGTGATCCGGCTGCCAGTAAATATCTGGTAGACGATGCAGGGCAGCGGATCGCTTGGCGCGGAACCTGGCTGAAGCTATCGGCATCCGAATATCATATATTATCGACGATGATTCAGCACGCGGGCCGGGTGTTTTCGCGCGATCAACTGCTCGACAAGATCGGCGAGCAGTCTCTGGAATCCGGCGACCGCGCGATTGACAGCCACATCAAGAATATCCGTCGGAAACTGGCAATCGTTGATCCTGAATCGAGCTGCATTGCCGCTGTCTACGGCTCTGGCTATCGCTTCGACGCCGAGTAACGGCGAGAGTCGATCAGGTCATTCTCCGCCGGGGTTTGGTGGGCGTCTGCCCCCACCCGGTGGCGGACCGCCTCCACCTGGCGGGCCTTGCCTGACAGTCGCATCGCAGCTGTCGCCACTACCCTCGAAAGAGCATCCCTGCTGACCGGTCAAACACCCCAGTATCTGGTTCGATCCCGCTGCGCCGGCGTGATAATGATAACCATATTCTGCTGTGCTGTGCCCCTGGCAACTATCGAGCTTCGCGGGCATTTCACCATTGCTGAGCTTATGCGTGAGAATCTTGTAACCATCCATCGCCAGCCCGATGACCGGCGCATCGCTCTTGTCCGTGGCCTTGGACGATTTGTCGACGAGGCAATCGGTCACTGCGTGATAATGATAGCCGACGTGCAAATTGACATGACCACCGCAATCATCAAACGGGGCTAGCGTATGCGCGCCCAAAATGGCGTCCACGGGAGCCGGTCCATCCAGCCGGATGCCATTTATGGCAACACCCGCGCCACCCTGAGCTCGTGAGCTTGATTTTGAGGCAAGCGGTATGACAGGAATGACATAAGTCATGCTGCTCTCGGCGGGCATGTAGTCCAGCTGGCACTCGACACAATGATTCTGATATTTTTCGTCCACGTCCGGTCTTGCGGCAGCCGCGCATTTTTCCTTGGTATCCGTGACGTTGATCTTGCCAGTAGCAAGGTTGAAGATCTGCCATTCGTCATCCTGATAAAAGTCACCCAGATCCTTCAAGAACTTCCCGTCGGCATCATATACTTTTCCTCCATCCAGCCAGATTCCCGACTTTTCCTTATCATCGCTGATATTGCGCGGGCACCAGGGTCCGGGCGTATAACCACCGGGGGTCGGCTTCACTGTGATGGAAAAACAGGTGGTTTTGGTCCCTTCGGACAAGGTACAATCGACGAGAGACGGAGTACCGATAATATTGGCCTGTTCGAAAAATGTTGCAGCCTCCTGCAAGTAATTTTCGCGCTCGGCGGGAGAAAGCGTCTCGAGATCGACCGAGGCAATATCGGTCGGTGCTGCAGGACTGGCCCCGCACGATGCCAGCAATAGCGACATCGACAATAGCAATGTTCTCTTGATCATTTTTTGCCCCTGACTTTTAACGGTCGCGTTTGAAGTAACTTGATTCCGCCAATCGCGATTTCATAACAGTTCCGTCTGCCGTAAAAACAGTATCATGCCAACAGCCAGTGCGACGATTGATGCCAGCTTCGGTATATAATGGGTCCAATGACCAGCACCGGCCTTGCGGAAAGCGAGGGTGATCAACAACACCCCCGCGAGAAAAATAAACTGGCCAATCTCGATGCCTACGTTGAATCCCGCCAGCGTGGCAACAAGACTGCTCGTGCCCGAGAGCATCGAACCAACGGCGGAAGCGAAACCAAATCCGTGGATCAGTCCACAAGCGAATACGATGGATATTCTTCCCCAACCAATATTGGCGCGATCATTGGAGCCATATTTCAAGTTCAGTGCGGCCATCAACACGATACTGGCGGCGATAGCCGGTTCAACAATGGTTGCGGGTATCGAGAATATCCCGAGTGCGGAAAGCGTCAGCGTAATACTATGCGCGATGGTAAAGCTCGTCACGACACCCAGCCAGTAACGCCAGCCGGCACCGGCGATGATGACCGTGAGAAGAAACAGCAGATGGTCCAAGCCACCCCATATATGTTCAATGCCCAACCGGACAAAATCACCAAAAACCGCTAACGCCCCTCTGAAGAATTCATGTTGGCCGTTGCTTGCGGTGATTATCGCAACTTCCTGGTCCTCACCCAGAGTGGCACGCATCGTCATTTGATCTTCACCATCAGCGGTCCCGAAAAGATCGGTTTTGATTTTCGGATTCTGCGGAGGCTCGTCGAATTGAACCCGGTGTAATATGACCACATAGTCACTGTCCAACATGTCGCCGTCGGTTTGCGGCGGGACAACCCAGACCATCAGCCCTTTGCCAGGCTTTCCATCATTTGTGACGGTAAATCGGGTGGTAAATTGACGCTCTATTTCTCTGCTGTGGCTCTGGATTTCCCCGGCAGATAGCATCCCGTCCTTGTCATCATCGACATTCACCAACGCCGAGACCGGAACCGACACGACAAAATTGGCGCTATCCTCGACAATTTTCATTGTCGCATTTTGCTTGGGCAACAGATGCGCCTGCGCCGTGCCAGCCGCCAGTAACAGCCAGAATAAAGAAATCAGCCGGAATTTCATCACTCTAGCTGTGCGGCGGCGGACGTCCGCCGCCACCCTTGGACCGACCACCGCCGCGCCTCTCACCACCCTGACCGGCACCGCCTCGCGGCATTGTCGGCTGGCTATCAATTGAGCCCTTCACACAACGCTGGATATAGGGATAAGCGTCGGTAGCGTAATAATGATAAATTCCTTGGGGAAATTCAGGCGTGGAACCAAAGCGGCCGTTGCATTGATCCAGATCGCCCAACCCTTCGACATATTCCCAATCCTGCATGAAAGCGCCCATCGACACCAACTCTATCGACGGCCGCCCGGTATCAGGGGACTGCTTCAACCGGTAGCTGGGTCGCATGAGTTTGAGTGCTCCCAGCATTATTCCGGGCTTGGGATAACCATAGCGCGCATAAACAGGAAAACCGTCGGCGGCCCAGCCGATCATGGCCATCTGCTTCCCGGCTTTCGCCTGCGCCGAAAGCATGCCGTCCGGTACACCGTGATAATGATAGGCGCCCGTCGGCTGTACATGGGCATGGTTGGCATCTTCACCGAAATCAAACAGGTCCTGACCCAGTGCCTCAATATTCCACCGACCGCCTGAACCGGGACCAAGCGGGCATTGTGCGGAATCGGTAATATCGTCTTTGCAGCTGCCGCCGGTTCCCGGATCAAACTTGATGCCATTGAGCCCCATCACCGGTTCTTTGACGCGCCCGCCGGGTCCGGAATACACGACCGGCGAAGTGGTCACGGTAAAACGAACGGTTTGCTCCGAAATAATATTCCGGTTTGCTGGGTTGGGAAATTGTCCGATCGAGTGATCCGGGACACCATTGGCTGTCAGCGTCCTTTGTCCACGGTCGCAAGACCATTGGGCCTTGCTGGTCAAACCTGCCTGTTTGTTCGGAGTATCGACGGCATAGCTGCACAAAATTCCCATCGTGTAGGCTTCCGTGGCGGACATCTTTGAGCCACTGTTGGACTCGCCCATGGGAGGGCCGCCGGCACCACCCCGGCCTCCTCCCGCCGGGACACAGGCAAGTTGACGCCCTTCGGGTGCGCGGCAAGTGCCGGATGTCGAGCCACCGTCTTTGTCGCTCACGCTGCAGCTCTCGTCCGCCTTTTTTGCCACACAGGCCTTTAGCATCGCCTCGGTTGGTTTTTGACCGTCGCCGGGCGGCCCGCGATCCGGCCCGCGCTGCGCATTTATCTGCGTCGCTCCAAAAATGGCAAGCGCCGTTGCTGCGCCTAAAACCGCTGTGCCGAGCGCTGCCTGCCTATTCTTTGTCATTGACCGCCGCGCTCCGCTCCGCCCGCAGGCTTGCCTGCGGGGCGACACGCCAGTGGCCGGCCAGCCGGTGCAAAACAGCTGCCGGCGACGGCCTTGCCATCCGGGCCGTCCGCAGAGCAGGCATCATCGGCCTTCTTGGCGGTACAGGCCTTTAACATCGCCTCAGTCGGTTTTTTGCCGCCACCGGGAGGTCCGCGATCCGATCCTCCCTGCGCGTTAATTTGGGTCGCTCCGAAAAGGGCGAGCGCTGCCGCTGTGGCAATACATGCTGTGCCGAAGACTGTCTGTTTTACGTGTTTCATATTAGCTGATATTCCCTTTGAGACAGCGGCTCATGTACGGATAGCTGTCAGTTGCCATATAATAATAGATGCCGTCCGGGAACTCCGGTGTCACACCGGTGCGGCCATTGCAGTCATCAAGGTCACCGGAACCGGTTGAAAATGTCCAGTCAGACAGAAACGCGCCAAGCGGAACAAGACTCGTCGATGGACGCCCTGAATCCGCGACGGTGTCCTTGATATAACTTCCCGTACAGACCTTTAATGCACTCGTGGCATCCATAGCGCTGGAATAACAGTAGCGGCCATAAACCGGATATCCGTCACCGGCCCAGCCGATCAGCACCATTTTCTTGTTGCTGTCTGATGCTCCTGCATTGGTCAAAATACCTTCCGGCATTCCGTGATAGTGGTAGACACCGCCCGGTTGAACATGAGCGTTGTTTGAATCTTCGCCAAAATCGAAAGTGTCCTGACCGAGAGCTTCGACCCGCCATTGATCGGTACCATTTGCAAGATTGCAGTCGGAGGATGACGACATGCCGCTCGGACAAGTGCCCGCTGTGCCGGGATCAAATTTGACGCTATTGCGTGCATAGACTGCTGCGCCGCCAGGACCGCCGATCTGGATGTTCGTCGTCCCCATCGTCGGAGTCAATGTCATCGAACCGCTAACCGTTTGTGCAGAAATCGTGTTGGGGTTTCCAGCATTGGGGAATGTGCCCACTGAGTGGTCCGGCAAGCCATTTCCGGTAAGGCTGCGATTTGTACCATCGCATGCCCAGTTCCACGTCGCGGTTAACATTCCAGCGCTGCTGTAATCGCCCATATAGCTGCCGCTATAGGGGCAATCCACATCGACGGTGGTGACCCCGGTGGGAGTGGGTGTTGGGGTTGGTGTTGGGGTAGGCGTCGAGGTTTCGGGCAGCGTTATGGAAGTGTCGGTGCCCGTCGAGTCATCTCCCCCACAGCCGGATAGCGCCAATATCAACAGGCTTGATGTCGCCCACAGGGGCAGATTGCTCTCAATGGCATTAAGCATTCCAGATTCTCCGCAACAACAAGATACAGATTGCGGATAGAATATCATTGTGGATGGAATATGGATGGCCAGCCTTTGTCGCGAAGCCGGAGAATAACGCCCTGCTCGTCATACGATACGTCCGTGTTTAGTTACCGTCGTTCCGCCGCTCGTCAAACCACTGCCGCATGATCGCTGCCTGACAGCCGCTAAACCCGTATGTTCCGACAACCGAACAGCTATTCGGACGACCGGGTCTGGCCGCATCTTCGTGGGAAGCCACCATCGAACTCCAGCTCTGCCCGCCAACTTCTTCTTTTTCGGTCTCGCGGAGCTCTTTCGGAATCCGGTACCGCTCCGATTCGGGTCTTTGGGCACAAACGACAATTTCGTCGCCTTCTGCTTCCGGACATTTATCGTCGCCGTAAGTAATCAGGATATTTATGCGTTCGGGCGTGTTGATCTGATCGGTAGTTTCTGCGCTCGCGGCGATACACCAGAAACAGCAGGCAAGCCCCCCGGCGATATTTTTCAGCACATCATAAAATTTCATGGGCTCGGCCTTTTTCCTTATCGCGCGTTCGGGCAGCAGCAGCAATGCGAACGACCATCCCGGCAATGCAGGTCCCCAATATCGACATTTCCTCCGCTCGAACTACAAAAAGCGGTGCCGCCGCATTGGCCTTTGGGGGAGGGACTGGTCGTGGCCATGGCAGCGGCACCTTCACCGCAAGCTGGGTAGGGAAAATCCAGCTCGTTCTGCGGCGTAACTCGGGAAATTAAAGACAAAATTCTATAATATATATTCCTTGAACTCGGGCGGCACCGACAAAGCCAAAAGCGACATTATCTGCTGTTCCGCTGAAAGTTGGACTATGACAGGAATGTGGAGGCAATATGGATGAATTGCCCAAAAATATTTTTGCAGAATTAGCGCAGGCCAACCCGAAGCCACTAGCCACGCCATACCCAAGCGCGTACCCACGTTAGGGCACTCCCCGTAGGAAACAGATTTTTACCAAGCTGAAAAATGGTGCTGCTAGAGAGAATTGAACTCTCGACCTCGTCATTACCAAGGCAAGGGACGACTTTCCTGAAAGCTAGGATTATCCAGGGTTTTAGGTATGATCCGGCCGGTGGTTTGCCTTCGACCCGGGCGATACCCAAGCTGTGCGGAGTTCCGGATCCGGGACTTTCCTATTGAAAGTTCATTGATCCAATAAAATCGTGATCCCGGACCTGCGCTATCCCTACGGAGCTGATCAGCCGGAGGGGGGGGCTGGCATGGCCAATAAATCGCCAATTTCTGGACAAGTTGAGCAACATCTTACTCGAATGCCAACTATTGCAATTGAGTGCATTTGCCCTAACAAAGCCGGATGATGGCCCTGCTCCAAAAACCTGCTAAATTTAGGAAGCAGCCTTTGTTTATACAGACGTGGCTGCTACCGATATGGCTCCTTTTGGGCATTTCGAGGGCAGCGATTTTGCTAGTCCCGTTCCGGTATCTCGTTCGACTGCCAAAAACGCAGGGGCAGCCAAATGTCTATATTCCTGTTTTGAGTGCTGGTCAGGACTGCCGTGTTCGGCAGATTTCTTTGGTGATCAAGATCGCTTCCCGCCTAACACCATGGACATCGAACTGCTTTCCCTGCGCATTGACGGCGCTGGTACTGCTGCGGTTCTATCACATTCCCCATTCCCTGTTTTTTGGCGTTTTGCGTACAGCAACCGAAGAAGGCTTAGCTGCGCATGCCTGGATCGCAGCCGGACCGGTTCGGGTAACAGGTGGCGATGGGTTCAAAAGATTTGCGGTTGTCGGATTTTTGGCGTCCCCTTCTGTTTGATCTCCAATTTCAGCGCAAAATTTCATATCCAAAATAGTCCATTACATCCGAATACGTGCGCAACACGTCGCTGATCACCGAGATATCGTCCGGTGAAAGCCGCGCAATCTGTTGCGCGTTCATGTCGCGTATGGGCTCGTTATACATCCACTTCACCGAAATTTTGCGGGAGATATTGAGATCGTGAATTTCGGGTAAGAGTTGTTCTATTTTTTCCATCACGATCTCCGCTGAGCCACACATTTCTTCATAGGTGAAGAAGATGCTTTGCTCGCTAAAGCGCTCGACATTATCGCGTTGATATCGCATACAGACCGCGATGTGGCGCGCAGCCAATTGCCGGATATCTTGGCCATCGGGAATCTGCAAACGCGCTTCCCGCCTGCAAATACCTTCGATGACAGCATAGGGATTACGGACCATGAAAAGGAAGCGCGGATTGTGGAAATTGTGCTCGAGCATGTCCACATTGAGTAGGAATGGCGGCGAGGAGGTGGCGAAGATATTCGCCGTCTTGCTCTGGCTATAGCTGCGAAAATACCATGCCTTGCGGGTGATTTTCCAATTATATTGCCGTTTGTCGGTCAGTCGGTGCAATGTACTTTCGTTCGATCCCCAAATAAGGCCGTTACCTAAACTTCGGGTGCTGGGGCCTTTAAATCCCGGACTATGCTGGCCTTCGCGCTCCAAATTCCATGTTGCCTTGGATGTCGCGAGTAGCTCGCGCAAAAAGGTCGATCCGCTATTGTTCGGGCTGATGATGAAAAGATGCTTTTCGATCAGATCGTTCAGATCGAATTGCCCGCCATAAAATCTGCCCATCATTGGCTCATAAAGCAAAATCTTCGGATGGACGGCGGCTGTCTGCATAGGTTTTTTGCAAATGCGCGCGGTTGAGGAAATCTGTGAACGCTTTGTTCCAGAGCTCAACCGACCTGATCAGCAGCGGTCTGCTTTCAAAACTTTGCAGAACGCGGGCCGGAATCCACGGTTTTGCTGACCCATTATAATGCAACACCATCGCGTCGGACATTTTTGCGCCAAAACTACGGACAATATCTTCGCTATAGCCGAGCAAATAATTATACTGCGCACCGACCAATGTCTGCCGCCCCGCGAAATAGATATTATATAGCAATTGATCGGTATGTCCCGTTTTGACGGCGCGCCAGCGGTCGGGCGATATCATGGCAATAATCTCAGCATAGCTTTTGTCGTTACAGATTTTTCCATCAAGCAGCATGAATCCAGCGTTGAAGCTTTGCTGAAGCGCATTGTTCGATGTGCTTGCCGCGACCTCCAGAAACGTAACCGGGTCGCGCGCATTCCCTCGATAAACTGCCGCGTCGCCGCAACAGATCAGTTCGGCATCGCTCGCAAATAAATCAGCGACGGAGCCTTGAAATAACAGATCGCTGTCGCAAAATAAGACTTTTTCATATCCCGATAATTTTAGTATTTCGAGCGAAAGGAACCGGGCGCGGCGCGATTCCATTGCAGGATTGGCTGTAACGAGCCGATCCAGCGTTTCGCTTAGAACAGGACTGCCGCTTACAAATTTCAGCGGCGGGAAATGACCCTCCAAAATCGCGCGTGACTGCGAGTTGAGACCATCATGAATGATGACGAGATCGCCGCGAAAGCTCTTGTGATGCTGCAAAAAGGAGTGCAGCATCACGACCGTTCCGGTGATGAATTCATCACTCGTCACCGTGGCGAGGCATATATTAGGGGACTCAATATTCGTTATAATGTGGCCTCAACTCTAGATGCTTTTCCGCCGGTCAGATTGCTAACAAATTTGCGGTCCAAGATTTATCAACCTAAGTCCAGAAACTTAAGTGCATTTTGCACCGGGCCGTAAGTTTTCGACGCTCTGAAACTTTCCGGTTCCATATATTTGATCAGCCGCGGCATATCGAGATATTTCGATCTCTCCGGTGTCAGTTGCCCTGAGCGAAGTTCGTTCCTGTAGCGCTCGACCATGGCCGCAAATGGCTCGTACGCCGCTCTGACCCGTTCGACCTCAAGCTTGCTCTGGTTCCAGCAAACCTCAGGCGGGAGTATGTCGCGCATGCTATTGCGGAATATCCATCGGTTCCATTTTCCGCGCTGGAACTGGTTGCCTGGAATCGCAAGCGCAAATTCCATAATTCGGCGGTCGAGCATGGGATAGCGATATTCGATTCCGTGAGGCAATGCATTTGCGGCCCATTCTTCTAAACGCCACGTAATCAAGCCATCCATCAACCGATCGAGCTGATTCTTGCGGACCGAACGTAGCACCGATTTGACCGGCAGCTGATGTTTGAACCGCGCGGCAATTTCGGCTTGGAGAAAGCTACTCTTTGACCGGCGCACGACATGTTTGCCCGATCTGAAATTTCTGTAAATATAGGGAAGTGATGGAAAGGTTGCAGGGAACACGGCTTTGGTCAGGAATGACCGCAAGATTCCTTTGTTCATTGCGCGCAACTCTTTGTAGAGCTTTATCCATCGCCCTGACAACAGCAATTCGGGGCAATAACCGCGTCCACTATTGGAAATGAGCTGATCGCCGCCCCAGCCAGACAGGATAATCCCTATACCTTGCCCGGCAGCGTGCTGCTGGATAGCGTCCTCGTTGAGCAAGGTTTTGCCGCACGGCTCGCATGTGCCGTCGCGCTGATACATGGCGTATAGTCCGCTGGCATCGGGCACGATATGATGGACGTCGAGCTGCTCTTGGTCGCTCATCGCCTTTATCCAGCTATGTTCGGGCTTCAGCTTCTCACCGCCTTCTGGCGGCGACGGTTGCCAGCATAGTCCATAAGGCCTCTCCCGCCCCGCGGCTTTCAGCTGCGAAATGGCGATCGAGGCGATGGCCGACGAGTCCAGACCGCCCGAGATATGCGTGCCCAGCTTGCGATCGGTTTGTATCCTGTCGGATACCGCCTTACCAAGCAATTCGCGTAAGGCCTCTGCATAATCATCATCATTAGCATAGTGGATGGGCGAGATATTTTCCGGGTGCCAATATTTTCGACGTTTCGATCCGTCATAATCAATCGTCATCGAATGACCGGGCGGCAGCTTTTCGACGCCTTGGTAAAATGTGCGCTCTTTGGAATAATAGCTGCCACTGAGCAGGCTTGCGGCGACATAGCTTTCGTTGAGATCGCAGCGGCTTTCCGATGCCGCCAATATCGCACGGATATCGCAGGCGAATGTGAAGCGATGCGCCGTATTTTGAAAGAAAAAAGGTTTGGTACCGATATGATCACGGGCGCAAAATAGTTGCTGTTTTTTGTCATCCCATATGGCGAAGGCATAATCGCCCAGCAAATATTGTGGACAGTCCTCGGCCCATTTAGAATAGGCAGCAAGGATCAGTTCACTATCATCCAATTGCCTTTCATCACGCGCGGACATGCCAAGCTGGTGCATAAGGTGAGTGCGATCATCTATGCGTGCGTTGGCGGTAATTGCGAGCCCCCGGCTGGAGTCAAATTGAGGCCGCCGAAAGGGTTTGGCTCCCGCATTCTTGTCGGTCCAAAAATTGCCGAGAAGGGCTGGAATATTGAGATCTGCCAGCTGGCGTTTGTCGGGCCATATCGCGTTTTCGCGCAGCCCGATTTGAGCAAAGGCCGCAGCCATGTCCGCTACCGGCTTGTTCGTAACGATCTTGTTCCGGAAAAATATCCCGCCCATACTGCTCATAGAAAACTACCGGCATATTTCCTCAAAGCGCGCGCACACGAATCACAACTGGTATATCGCATCAACAAATACGGATCAGACTTCGCGTCGCCAGGTCGTCCAGAAATTCCTCCGTGTCGGCGCGGCATTGATCCTGTTCGACGTCAAATTCATCGTTAATTTTATCGCATAAGGCCTCGACGGAGACAGGCTTGTCGATATGCCGCCAGATGAAAGATGCAATGTCGTCAAAATCATAATACTCGCCGGTATCGACATTCATCATCATTATCTTGTCATCGATATCCGTATATACAACAGCCTCGTCATGACAAACTTTGCTATCCACTTTTAACTTCATAAAACTCTCCTGACCCCCGAAAATTTAGCTTATTTCGGCGATACCAGCCTTCGTAAACCAGCGTCAAATATAGTCAAATTCATGCATTACTTCGCTGTGACGTGCAATGATTCTATCGACTTGGCAGGGGGATAATATATCTTCCCAACCACCAGCTTGGCCTGAGCGAAAAAAGGATAACGCGCTCGGTTGCTTTTCACTGAACCCTTGGGCTCGCTCGTCCTGCTGAAGCGTTTTGAAATTGGCAAACTGGACCGCCTGCTGTAACCGCGCCACTTTATAATCGAGCCCACTAAATTCAATGATATTGCGAAACACTCCGGCAGTATCTGCGATCATATCCTCATAGCGGATGACGAGCGACTTTATGCAGCGTTGGTCTGTCCAGCCTGCGACATGATCGCTCCAAGATCCCAGATGCTGATCGAAATGGGCGCTGCCGCCGAGCAATATGCTATCCCTGTCCGCCATAAACACCATTGTTTCATCAACCGACTTGTTACGGTGGTGCGCAAAGGACGATATGACATCGAGCGGATTCCGGATCAGATAGATGGCCGCTGAATCGTCATCCGCTGGGTATAAGGGCTGGCCGGATAGCTGGCATGGGAATGAATCGTGTGTTTTGACGAATTGCGGACCGGTGGAATGCTGCAGCAACTCCTGATGAAATATCGGCCTGTAATGGGCGATTTCATCGCCGGTCATGTCTGCGGACGACAGGCCCATCACTTCATCGAAATAATGCCGGTCAATATGGACCGAGCCTCCCGCCAGCCGATTTATGCTGACCGGTTGGTCGTCAGCACACAGATAATTGCTGAGCAAAGCCCGTAACCATGTATTCCCGGATTTGGGATAGGATGAAAGCCAGACTATAGACAAAATATCATGGCTCATGAGCCGTGAAATCGGCGACCTCGAGATTCATCTTCTCTGGCGAGGCAATTAGATTTTCCGTTACACGGCTCACCAATTCATCAAGCAGGAATGGTGATTCCGGTCTGGAAATTTTGACCATCGCCACCGACTTGACCAATTTTAAAACCGAAGCGAAATAAAATTGCCCAATGCCTTGGGCGGGGTAGAATTTGCGGCGGAAAGTGAAGCGCGACAAGATTTGAAAACGGTCTGCATCGGCCATTTTTTGAAGGCTGATATCCGCGTGATTATGTTTGGTTAGGTAGAATATCCTGGATATCGGCTGTGGCTCCGCGCAAAATGCATCGACCGGAACGAGATATTTGTCGAGCTCTGTGCGCAACTGGATGTTGTTTTCTCTCGGACGGCCAAACTTTTCCAGCGCTTTTCCCCAAAGCCGCGTTGTCGGGAAGGATGGCAATATATATGGTGCATCATCGCCGTCAAAGTCGATCGCCGACACATCGTCCGATACCATCGGATATCCGCATTTTTGCATCGCGTAACATAAGGTCGATTTGCCCGCCCCCGAACGCCCCAAAAACAGCGCCGCGCCCTGCGATGTCTTGATCGCGCTGGCATGCAGTGTGAACAATCGGCGCTGTTGCAGAAGCGCGGCTAATGCAGAGCCGGTAAAGAAAGCCATGATATCCTGATCCCGCGCATTGGCTTTCTTTTCGACGATTATGCTATCGCCGCCAATCACGAGATAACGTGCGATATTCTCCATTTCGAGCAGGAAATGCCCGTTGGAAGCTTCCCACGCCCGGAAACGCGTTATCTTTCCGCGTCGGTGACGTTCAACGTCCGCATCGACCGGGCCAAGCCGAACTACCACATCGGCATGGTCAAATTCCGCGCGTTTCATCCCGATCAGTTCCATATCCGACAAGAAATTGAGGCCATATGCCCGGTGTTTGAAGGCTGGCATCACATGGTCCTGTGACGGGTTTTGAACAGGGTCATTTTATTAGGGCGCATCGGCGCAATCTAAATGTTCGAATATCAAATGAATCCGGTCCGTATCGCCTCTATTTTCAGCGGCGTGGTACGCGATATTATTTACCTCATAGCCGCGGCCGACCTCCAGATGACGCGGCGTCTCGTTAACCAGAAACATTGCACCGGGATTGGTCATCAACGGCACATGGACTTTATGCGTGTATAGATTGGAACCCCCGCCATCCTTGTGCCGGGAGATATGCTCTCCCGCAGGCAACCGGGCAAGCATGACCTTGGGATACATCGCCTCGCGGTGGCGATAACCCCTTGCCACGCGGTCCATCAAAGGAACCAGCATTGGTTTCCAGATATCCCAAATCGGGTTGGAATAATGGTTTCTGGGATCATCATGGATGGGAATGAAACGGAAAATAATATGCTGCGTATTTCTCAGAACTGCGAAATCATTCTCTTTTTTCGCATCTTCTTGTGCCCAAACCTGGTCAGACAGGCCGGCAACCCACTTTTGCAACTCTGCAATATCGACATCGCCAAGGTCAAGATAGCTATCGGGCTTGAGGACCTGCCTCAAGCCATCGAAGGAGGGCAATACCGAGTCCGGTTTTGATGCTTTTATAATTTCGCACATCCCGCTTTATGCTACCAAAAGGGGCGTTGGGAATATACCACTGGCCTCGTCTTGACGCGACCTGATGATCCGCCAACCACGCTGCCGTTAGCGACGAGTTAAATTTGGCTCATTCTGCAAAAATCAGGAAGTATAAAATGCGTCTTCTTGAGTAGCCGGGCCCAAAGATCCGCCACGTGTCTGTTTCGCGGGAATATTGGAATTGATTTCCGGCTTTTTCCAAGCGCGTTTTTTGTTGCTGGGAATATCGTTCTTGTTAGCTTCTACAGACACCACTTTGCTCCTTAGAAAAGTTCCTATCACCTGACCGATACATGATAAGTTTGGCGTGACAACCTTATATTTTAAACTTTTGCAACCGGATATATTTCGCCGCCGCTCGGTTTTCCCGTACGGAGGCCATTGCGCACCTAGTTTTCTGGCGGGTTGTTTAGCTTCCTGCGTTTCACCCATTGATACAGCTTCAGATCAAGCGTGGAATCCTGATATATCTGCTCGCGCATTGCCGCATCAAGTTCGATATATTTGGACACGACCTCTCCCTCTGAAGGATGATTAAGGCCCTTTAAACCGTTTTTGGATTGTCCGGCGACACGGTAATTTTCCCATTTTTCTGGCAGGCCCATTTGCCCGAACAGGTATTTCAAGTCGTCGTTCAAATTGTCGGTGGTGCCGACATACCAACATCTCTCGAGTATCGATTTTGCCAGATTGAGCACCAGCGGGTCGTCGTGTTCCATCTTGCGATTGGCAAGGCGTTCGGCATAGAAATGGGTCATCGGATTCGATGTACGCGCTTTGTACTCCTGCTCGTACCAATCCTCAAAATTGAGGCAAGTCGCGCCGCGCGACAGGCGGAAATTATATAGTGAAGCGCAGCGGTCCGCCGGGTCTCTGACAAATGTAATGTATCGCGGAAATTTGCCGGGAACCAGTTTATGAATGCCATAATAGGTTCCATGTCCGAACAGATATTCGGCTTTGCATCGGTCGGCTCTAATGCGATCTGCAAAATCGGGACGGTTATTTTTCGTCCGGTAGCTCCGGCCCCAGTTCGAAAATTCGATAAAGACTTCATCCCATTTTTTGTGCTTGAAGGCATGGCCTTTAAACGTCGTTCCGCCGCTTTTCGGCAAGTGAAGAAAAATCCATAATATTTCATCCGCCATAGACTTTTCCTGTATCGGATACCGCTCAATAACCGGCTATAAAAATATTATGGCTACGGATTATTCTGTCCTGCGGCAAATAATATGGCACTCTAATTGCGGGGACATCCGTTTGTGCCGCGCGGTGAACGCGGTTGAATTCGGCTATCTACAGAGCGATAGCTATCGAACAGCTCCCTTAGCTATCAGCATTAGTGACCAGCCGGGGTACCCACGTCAGGATGCTTCCCGTAGGAAACAGATTTTCACTAAGCTGAACAAATGGTGCTGCTAGAGAGAATTGAACTCTCGACCTCGTCATTACCAATGACGCGCTCTACCACTGAGCTACAGCAGCCGGACCATTTTGATGCGCTGGCGATAGCCGCCTGATCGGGCGGTTTCGACCGAACCGAGGCGCTAAGACCAAATGCTTCGCATCTTGTCAAGCGGAGTTGCGTTTTTCAGCGGATAATGCAATCACACGCCATGCCAAAACCCCAGCCCAAATCAGAAAAATTACGCAAGGAAGCGGAGAAAGCCGAGCGATTAGCTGCTGAACTCCGCGCCAATCTGCGCCTCCGCAAGGCTCAGGCGAAGGAAATGGTGCCCGGAGACGCCGAGGGCAAGCAGCAACCCTAAGATCAGATCCTAGGCGTTAACCACTGCCCGCTCCGGCTTGATAATCTCGAAATTGCTGACCGCCTCGATGAATTTCGCGGACACCGGCGCAACCTCTTCGGTCGCCGGATCAAACCAGACATAGGTAAGCTTGACCACATTGAGCAATTCTTCGCCTCGCAGCAGATGCACCAGCAGGGAATAGCTGGTTCGTCCGAAGCGCGTGATCCGCACCGCGATGTCGAGCAGATCATCCGCCTTTGCCGGAGCACGATAATCGACATCGGCATGGCGCACCCAATTGTCGCCGCCAAAATGCCGGGTAAAACTGCCGAGCATGTCTTTGTCGTCGCGCGGACGGTCTGCCGCCACCAAAGCACGCATATATTCGGTCATGCCGATATCGGCAAAGGCCAGATAATGGGCGTTGAAGACAATGCCCTGCAAATCGCATTCGGCATAGCGCACACGCATCGGGGCAATCAGGCGAAAGCCGTCGCGGGGATTTTTCTGTTCTGTCATGGCGCTGGCTCTTTCCCCAGCACCGTCCGACTGTCAACCGGCTTTGCCGTCAAAGCATTCAGAGCGGTGCGGTTTGCGCCTCCAGCCATTCCAGTGCATCGCCTTCGAGTTGCGGCGCAATCACTGCGCGGACCTTGGCGTGATAGGCGTCGACCCAATGGCGCTGGCTTTGGGAGAGCATGGAAACATCGATCAGCTTGCGTTCGAGCGGTGCGAATGTCAGCGTCTCGAATCCGAACATTGTCTGTTCGCCGCCTTCGATCTCCCGCTCTTCGACCAGGAACAGATTCTCGATGCGGATGCCGAATTCGCCGGCCTTGTAATAGCCCGGCTCGTTAGACAGGATCATTCCTGGCTGCAGCGCTTCGCTGAGACCACCGGCGCTGGAAATTCGCTGAGGGCCCTCGTGGACGGACAGATAGCTGCCAACGCCGTGGCCGGTGCCATGACCATAGTCTACACCATCGGCCCAGAGATACTGACGCGCCAGTATATCTAGCTGCCCACCGGTTGTGCCCTTGGTAAACACCGCTTGATCGAGAGCAATATGGCCCTGCAGCACCTGCGTGTAGCGCTTGCGCATTTCTTCGGTCGGTTCACCGACCGCCACCACCCGCGTGACATCGGTGGTGCCGTCGAGATATTGTCCGCCGCTGTCGACCAGATAGAGCGAATTCAGAGCGATAGGCTGATTCGTGTCTTCGTTCACGCTATAATGCGGCAGTGCGCCATGATCACCGGCGGCAGAAATCGTGTTAAAGGACAGATCCTTCAGTTCCGGATTTTCCTCACGAAACTGACGCAGCCGCGCCGCAGCCGACAATTCGTCCTGCCCGCCCCTGGGGGCTTCGACCGCCATCCAGTGGAGGAATTTGGTCAACGCCGCTCCGTCACGCTTCTGCGCGGCCTTATGGCCGTTGATTTCGGCTTCGTTCTTAATCGCCTTGGCGAGAATGGTGGGGTCACGATCCTTCACGATTGTGGCTCCCGCATTGTCGAGCGCCTCGAAAATGGCGGCAACAGAACGTTCCGGATCAACCGCGACAGTTTTGCCCGACATGTCCGACAAGGCATCGCCCAGCTCGTCATAATCGCGGATCTCGACATGATTGCCGAGATGTTCGCGCACCGTGTCGGTGAGCTTTTCCGGCGCGACAAACAGGGTCGCGGTCTCGTCGGCGCGGACAATCGCATAGGCCAAAGGCACCGGCGTGTTGGCGATATCCTTGCCACGAACATTGAAGAACCATGCAACGGAATCCAGCGCGGCAATGACGGTTGCATCATAGCCTTTGTCATTGAGCCATGCCGCGACATCTGCTCTTTTGTCCCGTGCCGATTTTCCGGCATATTGATTGGGATGCACCGCCAGCTTCTCAGGCGAGCGTTGCGGCTGGTCTTCCCAGACCGCATCGATCGGATTCTTTTGCACGGGAACCAGTTCCGCACCGGACTTTTTCAGCGCCTTGCTGGCCGTTTCCGCCCATTCGCGCGTGTGTAGCCAGCTGTCATAGCCAATTTTGGAACCTTGCGGCGCATTGGCAGCCAGCCATTCATACGGCTTCTGATCCGCCACATTGACATATTCGTAGAGATTGCCGTCGACCTGATCCCGGACCTGCACGACATAGCGGCCGTCGATGAACATTGCCGCCTTGTCTTTCAGCACGATCGCCGAGCCGGCTGAGCCACCAAAGCCGGTCAGCCAAGATAGTCGCTGCGCATATTCGCCGACATATTCGCTCATATGCTCGTCACAGATCGGCACGACAAAGCCGTCGAGACCGTCTTTTTGCATTTGTTCCCGTAACGCCTTGAGGCGGGCTTCGTAAGTAGACATCAACATCGTCGAGCAAACTCCTTGAATAAGCTTATGGTGCAACACATAGGAGTTCGGAGACCCATTCGCCACCTAAATCCGGCTGGAGATATAGAGAGAATATGACCAAAAAGCTGACTCGTCCGCCATTTGCAGAACAGCGTCCCCATAGCTACGAGCGACACGGATATGTCGTCAATGACCCGTGGCACTGGCTGAAAGATGCGCGCTATCCGGTGGTCGAGGACGAAGATGTGCTTGCCTATCTCAAGGCAGAGAATCAGTGGTTCGAACAGAATATGGCGGAGCGCAAGCCGCTGACCCAGTCGCTGTTCCAGGAGATGAAGGCGCGGATCAAGGAAGACGACAGCTCGGTGCCGCAAAAGGATGGCGACTGGCTTTACTGGTCCAAGTTCGAGGAAGGCATGCAATATCGCCAGCATTGGCGCAAAGCGGTATCGGGCGGCGAAGACCGGTTGATGCTGGACGAGAATATACTGGCCGAAGGCAAGGAATATTTCCGTCTGGGCGCGGCGTCGGTGTCGCCCGATGGCCGCTTGCTGGCTTATGCTTATGATGACAACGGGTCGGAGCGGTTCGAAGCGCGGATCAAGGACCTGTCGAGCGGCGAGCTGTTGCCCGACGTCATCCCCGGCACCTTGTCGAGTCTGGTCTGGTCCGCCGATTCAAAGATGCTGCTCTACGGTCTCGCCAATGAACAATGGCGGACCGACAATGCCCGGCTGCATGTTCTGGGCAGCGACCTTGCCGATGATGTCGAACTCTATCACGAGGATGATGAAGGCTTTCGCGTCGGCATCGGCCTCACCCATTCGGAAAAATATATCGCCATTTCGACCGGTGATCACGAGACCAGCGAAATACGGCTGGTGCCGACTGACAATCCGCTGGCCGAACCGATATTGGTTTCGGCGCGCCAGACCGGCCGCGAATATGACGTCGAAGAGCATGACGACACGCTCTATATCCTGACCAACGACGATCATGTGAATTTCCGGCTGGCGACGGCGCCGGTCGCCGACCCTGACAACTGGACAACATTGATCGCCGGATCGAATGACTTCTATCTGACCGACGTCTGCACGTTCAAGAATTTCTACGTGACCGAAGGGCGCGAAAACGGCCTCGATCAGGTCGAAATCCGCTCTTACGACGATCCGACCGAGATCGAGCGCATCGCCTTTCCAGAGGCCAGCTATAGCGCCGGACTGGACGACAATCCGGAATATGATGTCGACAAGCTGCGGCTCAGCTATAATTCGATGGTCACGCCGGGCACGGTCTTTGACTATCACCTGTCCGACAAATCGCTCGAAACGCTCAAGGTGCAGGAAATTCCCTCCGGCTATGACGCCAGCCAATATGTCACTGAGCGGATGATGATCGAGGTGCGTGACGGAACGATGGTACCGGTGTCACTGGTCTATCGCAAGGATATCAAAATCGACGGCAGCGCACCGCTTCATCTCTATTCTTATGGTGCCTATGGCTATGCCGTGCCGCCGAGTTTCTCGACGACACGGCTCAGTCTGGTCGATCGCGGCTTCGTCTATGCCATTGCCCATATCCGCGGCGGCGATGATCTGGGCCGCAACTGGTATCTGGACGGCAAGCTGACCAAGCGCACCAATACGTTTAACGATTTCGTCGATGTCGCCAAGGGCCTGATCGCTAAAAACTACACCAGCAAGGGCCGGATCACCGCCTCGGGCGGTTCGGCCGGCGGGGAGCTGATGGGCGCAATCGTCAACAGCGATCCCGAGCTTTGGGGCGCGATTGTCGCGCATGTCCCATTTGTCGATGTACTCAACACGATGCAGGATGAAAGCCTTCCGCTGACTCCCGGCGAATGGCCGGAATGGGGCAATCCGATCACCGACAAAGCAGCCTTTGAAACGATTCGCAGCTATTCGCCTTATGACAATGTGACAGCACAGGCTTATCCGCCGATGCTGATCACCGGCGGCCTCAACGATCCGCGTGTAACCTATTGGGAACCGGCCAAATGGACCGCCAAACTGCGCGCCACCAAGACCGATGACAATATATTGCTGCTCAAAACCAATATGGGCGCAGGCCATGGCGGCAAGTCGGGGCGATGGAATGCTCTGGAAGAAATTGCGGAAGAATTCGCCTTCATCCTCTGGCAAATGGGGTTGGCGGAGTGAACCCACCGGAAACGGCCTTCGCTCTCTCAATCACCGCTCAACCCGAAGACATAGACGAACTCGGTCATGTCAATAACGCGGTCTGGGTGCGCTGGATTCAGGATATGGCGACAGCGCACTGGAATGCGATCGCGCCGAAAGAAGCCATCGAACAATTTATCTGGGTAGTGACCCGCCACGAGATCGACTATCGCAGCAACGTCGGGATCGGCGAGACAGTGACTGGACGAACCTGGATATCCGACCCGCCGAAAGGCGCGCGTTTCTGGCGCAATGTCAGTTTTGCCGGGGCTGACGGCAAGATCAAGATCGCCGCGAAAACCAACTGGGCGATTATCGACCGGACAAGCGGACGGCCCGTTCGGGTTCCCGCTGATCTCGCCGAGCTATTCCTTAGAAATTAGGGCGCCGGTATTGCCGTAGACGGAGCAAGCGGTGAAGGCTGGTCCACCCGTTCCCCTTCCGCTGTGCGCAATTGCTGCGGCTCGAGTATCGCTGCGGTTTCAATCACGTCCAGCGCGCGCCGGGCCTCGTTATAGCGCCGGGCCTTTTCCATCCATTCCAAGGATTCCTCATCTTTTTCGACTCCGGACAGTTTCTCGATTTCCGCAATGGCGGCATCGACATTACCGGTTTCGACATAACGTTTCGCACGGATCAGGCGCTGTTGCGGTGCCGGCGATGGTGTGCCTTCACGGCGGATCACGAATAGTTCGGACAGCTCCCGCTGAAAATCAGCCCAGAAACCGGCACCGCTAGAACCGGTCATAAGCGCAGGCCCCAGTTCGTCCAGTCCTGATGAAAGCTCTTCCAGCGTCACCGGCTGGCGGGACGCGTTGATAATAGTTGTCACCGCCTTGGGCTGCGCATCGCCGAAACGAAGCCGCAATTGGGGATCGATATAGCCAAGCGGAGATCCGCGATCGAGCGCACGACGCGCGGCAAAAGCGATCAGCAGACCCTCTGCCCGGGCAGCATTGCCCGAAGCGGCCTGCGCCTGCACATTGATGCGCGACAAGCGATCTTCTAGGTCGGCAACGCGCACCGCAAGCGCGCGCTCCAGATCGGGTGTCAGGGTTGCTGCCGGACTGGCTCCTGCTGACTGTGCAGGCGTCGGCAAGACGCTACCGTCAGCATCGATACGGTTGGCAAGCGCGGTTGCCGGATCAGGCTTTGCTATTGTGCCATCGCTATTGGCAACTGCAGCAGCTTCCGTGTCCGACGTGCTGTCGAACGGGTTATAGCGGGACAATATCCATCCGGTCAGGATCGCCCCGCCGATGAAGGCCACCACCATCAAAATCAGTACATTACGCGTCAAATTGCTCTTGCCAGTCGATGGCGACAGCCTTTCATAATCGCGGCTCATTCCGGTTTTCCTTCCCGGCCCGGCCTCATGGCGAACCAAATATTCTCATCCACGCTGGCATAGTCGGGTCGCCAGAGACAGTAAAGACTCGTCGTCCGGACGGTCCGCCACGTGTAGACTTTTCCATCCCTGCCCTGCCGCTGCCGCTACTTTCGCGGAAAAGGCCGCCACATGATATTGGCCTCGCATTATGTGCAAGCGACCAAGTTCGGTTACCAGATGCTTTGCCGCGCGGGCCGAGTGGAGCAGGATAACTGTTTCCGCTTCCAGACAGGCCGCGGCCTTCTGGCCTAACGCGATTGCTCGCGAGCGGTACACCGGAACGATATCGAGTTGCCGCTCGCCAGGATCGAGCAAACTATGCTGTTCGCCCGCCAGCCACAAAATGCTTCGATATCGATCCGTTTCCAACTGGTTGAGTAGCTGCTGGCCACTGGATTCTCCGGTTTCCTCTATATGGAAACCGGCATTTTCTGCGGCCCGGGCGGTTGCTTGACCGACCGCGAGAACCGGCAGCGATTTATAGACATCCAGCTGGTCTCCGCCATGGGTCACTGCATTGGCACTGGTCAGCAGCAAGGCATCAAAATCCCGCACCGCCGGATCAGACCATATAACCGGCTCGACGATGAACAGTGGATCGAGAACCGCCTGCAAACCCAGGTCCTTCGCCCGCCGCTCGGTTTTCAGCGCGCCTTCGAGCGGCCGGACGATCAGCAGCGGCAGCGTCATCGGCCAAATACGGCCTTCAGTTCCACGCTTGCCTGACCCAGCAGCTTGTCGGCCAATATCTTGGGGGCGGAGACGTCGCCGGTATCGAAGCTGGAGGTTCCTTCGACATGTTCTGATCCGTCGGGCAGCAATATCTCTGCCCGCAGATGAATGGTCGATCCTTCGATCGTTGCCAGCGCCGCAACCGGGCTATGACAGTCTGCGGTCAATTGTTTCAGGAACAGGCGCTCGGCAATGACCACACGAAATGTGTTGGTCGAAGATATTGCGTGCATCAGTTTACGGACATGCGGGTCGTCGGATCGCGCCTCGACACCGATCGCGCCCTGCGCTGGCGCGGGCAACATGATCTCGTCGGAGATATCAGCGCCGACATCCTCCATATCTAGGCGTTTCAGACCGGCTGCGGCGAGAAGGGTCGCATCATATTCACCATCTTCGATTTTCTGCAGCCGCGACTGCACATTGCCACGGATCAGCTGGATATCGAGATCGGGTCTCTGCCGCAAAAGCTGGGCCTTGCGGCGCGGCGAAGCGGTCCCGACCATGGCTCGATCGGCCAGCGCGTCGATCGAGTCCGCTCCGATCAACCGGTCGTGGACATCGGCCCGTTCCAGCATCGCCGCGAGAATGAACTCTTCCGGCCGGATGGTTTCTACATCCTTCATGCTGTGAACCGAACAGTCGATTTCGCCGTTACCGAGCGCGTGATCCAGTTCTTTGGTCCACAATGCCTTGCCACCGACGTCAGCCAGCGCGCGATCCAATATCTTGTCGCCGCTGGCGACCATCGGCACCAGTTCGACCTGATCGGGTCGCCAGCCATGGATGGACAATAACGCATTGGCGGTCATTTGTGCCTGCGCCATCGCCAGCGGGGATTGACGCGTACCGATACGCAATGGCCGGTCCAGACCGGCGAGAATCTCTTTTTTGGCGTTCTTGCTCATGATAGCGCTTGTCCTAATGGCTTGAGCGCCTAAGTAAAAGCGTCATGAGCCTGATCTTGGGAATTGAATCCAGCTGCGACGAAACGGCAGCCGCGCTAGTCACGTCTGATCGGGAGATTCTGGCGCACAAACTGGCTGGGCAGGAAGCGGCTCATGCCCCTTATGGCGGCGTTGTTCCGGAAATTGCCGCGCGTGCCCATGCCGAGATTCTGACGCCGCTGATCGCAGCGGCGCTGGACGAAGCTGGAAAATCGCTGGATGATGTCGATGCGATCGCCGCCACCGCTGGCCCCGGACTGATCGGCGGGGTGATGGTTGGCCTAGTCACCGGCAAGGCGCTGGCGATGGCCGCGGGCAAGCCACTGGTCGCCGTCAATCATCTGGAAGGCCATGCGCTGTCCCCGCGATTGGTCAATCCGGATCTGGACTTCCCCTATCTGCTGATGCTGGTGTCCGGCGGGCATTGCCAGATATTGCGCGTCGAGGGCGTTGGTCAATATCGGCGGCTGGCAACCACGATTGATGATGCGGCGGGTGAAGCATTCGACAAGACCGCGAAAATATTGGGACTCGGCTATCCGGGTGGCCCTAGAGTCGAGGCTTTTGCCCGGCAGGGTGATCCAGAGGCGGTTCCCCTGCCCCGTCCCCTGATCAAGTCGAAAGAACCGCATTTCTCTTTCGCCGGGCTCAAAAGCGCGGTGGTGCGCGCCCAACAAAATGGCGCGCATAGACCCGAAGACATAGCCGCCTCCTTCCAACAGGCTGTGGTCGATTGCCTTCGCGACCGGCTGGAGAAAGCGATTCGCGATCATGGCAGTTGCGCCCATCTGGTCGTTGCAGGGGGTGTCGCGGCCAACACGCCGATCCGCGCTATGCTCGAACAAGTCGCGGGGGAGCATGACATGGCGTTCACCGCTCCGCCGCAATGGTTGTGCACCGACAATGCCGCGATGATAGCCTGGGCCGGTGCCGAGCGATTCGCAGCGGGCCTGACCGATTCACTCGATTTTGTAGCCCGGCCACGCTGGCCGCTGGACCCGACTGCTGAAAAGGCGCGCGGCGCGGGAGTGAAAGCATGACTGCTGCTGCAAAAATAGGCGTCATCGGCGCGGGAGCCTGGGGCACGGCACTGGCGCAGGTCCTGTCCGAAGGACAGGACGAACTGCTGCTTTGGGCCCGCGAGCCGGAGGTTATCGACCAGATCAACCGTACCCGCGAGAATGTGTCCTTTCTCCCCGGCCACAAGCTCCGCGACAACATAAGCGCAACGCAGGATTTAGACGCAATAGCAGCCTGCGATGTGCTGTTGCTTGTCACACCGGCGCAACATCTGCGCTCCACCCTGCAGGCTCTGCCCGATTCCGACGCAGCGCTGATCCTGTGCTGCAAGGGGATCGAGGCGCGCAGCCGGCTACTGTTAAGCGAGGTTGCCAAAATCGTGCGACCGGAAAATGACCTCGCAGTCCTGTCCGGTCCGACCTTCGCCCATGAAGTGGCGCAAGGCCTGCCGACTGCTCTGACGCTGGCTTGCGAAAGCGAAGCCCTGTGGGGACGGCTCAATCCGCTGATCGCCAAACCGAGCTTCCGGCCCTATTATTCCGACGATGTTGTCGGCGCGGAAATCGGCGGTGCGGTAAAAAATGTTCTTGCGATTGGCTGCGGTGTGGTCGACGGGGCCGGCCTTGGTCAAAATGCCCGTGCATCTCTGATCAGCCGCGGCTTTGCAGAAATGCTCCGCTACGGCGCCGCCCGCGGTGCGCGAGCGGATACGCTCGCCGGCCTGTGCGGTCTCGGCGATCTCGTGCTCACCTGTTCTTCAACCAGTTCGCGCAATTTTTCGCTCGGCAAGGGGTTGGGAGAAGGCCAGTCGGCCGAAACATTATTGTCCGACCGGACCACGGTCGCCGAAGGTGCCTCCACAGCTCCTGTCCTGCAGCAGGATGCCAAAGCCCGCCAGGTCGACATGCCCATTGTCGATGCTGTTTGCGCGTTGCTGACTGGCGAGGCTGATGTTCAGTCTGTGGTCACCCAACTCATGAAAAGGCCGCTGGTTTCTGAACGCAGATAGACCAGCGAGCCATGATGATGACAAAATTCCAAAACTGCTATAGACAGCTATCCCTGAAGCGGGCCAGCCGGAGAGCGATTTGAACAGACCTGAACCATCAGGCACGGCTGGTGCAGCGCCACCGGATGGCGACAAGCCAGCTGACAAGAGCAAGGACGATATTGCCGCGCTGGCGAAAGGCGGACGGACCAATATATTCGGTTTTCTGCTGCGCCTCGCCGCGCGGCTGCCGTTTCTTTTTATCGCCGGACGCATCTATGGAGCCGATGCTCTGGGACGCTTTGCCTATGCGATATTGGTGGTGGAATTTGCCGCACAGCTCGCAACCCTCGGTCTCAAGCGGGGACTGGCCGCGCAATTGAGCAAGACCCAGAGACCGCATGTCCATGTGGTCTGGGACGGCCTGCTGGTCAGCTTTCTGGCCTCTGCTGTTGCGGCGGGCATATTGATTGCCTTCCCGTTCATCATGTTCCCCAATAGCGAAATCAATGGCCTCGACCGGTTTCTGCCGCTCGTCATCTTCACCGTCGTCGGTGCAGACATCTCACTGGCGGCGCTCGCTTATCGCTACGACATTGCCTCGACGGTGCGCGCACGATCGATTGTCGAGCCCTGGACGATCAGCATCGCCGCTTTTCTCTTCTCTTATTATTCGCTCCGCGACGGCCTGATCATTTCCTATGTCGTGTCGATGGTGGCAGCGTTGCTGGCGTCGCTCTGGCCCTTGTTCAAAAGCTATGGACTGCCGCACGGCTGGCGACCAGAACCGCTCAAAATTGCAAAAGTTGCCCGACGCAATATGCCCCTCGCCGCTGCCGATGCCGCCGAGTGGGGCTCGCGCCGGCTGGATCTGGCGATCCTCGGCCTGTTCGCTTCGCCAGCGATCGTCGGTGTCTATTATATCGCCCAGCAAGTGGCGAGCCTTCCCCAGAAGCTCAAAACCAGTTTCGACCCCATTCTTGGCCCAGTCATCACCCGCAATCTTGAGGCAGGCAATTTGAAAGCCATTGCCAGCCAGGTCAGTCAGGTCGGCTATTGGATCATTGCCGCGCAGATCGGCATTGCGCTCGCTCTGGCGATCCCGGGAGAAGCGGTGATGGGACTGGTTGGGCCGGGTTTCGTCGGCGGGACCGGCGCACTGGCCTTTCTGCTCGCCGCCGAAGCCGTGGCGGCAACCGCTGTGGTCAGCGAATCGGCGCTGGTCTATATCGCGCGTCATCGCAATCTGCTGATCTCGCTGTCGATGCTATTGCTGCAAGCAGCGCTCAGTGTCGCCTTCATCCAGATCTGCATCTATCTTCAATGGGGACCATTGTTCCAGGCTGCGGCGGTCGCGGCAGCGCTGATGGTAGCACTCGCTTATGCGTCCGTAGTGAAGGCAATTTTCCTGTCGAAACTGCTCGACGCGCCTGTCAACGGTTGGCGCTGGACCTTGATGATCGCGGTCGGCGTCGCCAGCGCGGTCGGCTATCTCGCCACCCGTCTGCCCGAATGGGCGGAACTGATCGTCGGCATTCCGATGATCCTAGGCAGTTACGCCTGGGTCATCTGGAAATGGGGTTTTGGTCCGGAGGACCGGAAGCTTTTCAAAATGAAGGGCTGATCATCCCAGCCGTTTACTGACCAAGTCCTTCAGATCCGCTTCCGGGCGAGCACCAAAATGGGAAATCACTTCCGCTGCGGCGATCGCACCGATGGTCAGACATTCTTCCATGGGACGCTGCTCAATGTAACCGCTCAGGAAGCCGGCTGCGAAAAGGTCGCCGGCGCCGGTGGTATCGACAATATGATCAACCGGTTCCGCAGCAACCGCAGTCGTCTTTCCATCACGAACCGCGATCGCACCCTGTTCACTACGTGTCACAATCAGAGTTTCAACCTTGGCAGCCGTCTGGGCAACCGCAGCGTCAAAATCTTCGGTCTCGGCCAGCATCATGATTTCCGCTTCATTGGCGAACAATATATCAATCTTGCCATCATCGATCAGCCCGGCAAATTCTTCCCGATGCCGGTCTACGCAAAATGTGTCAGACAGGGTAAAAGCGACCTTGCGGCCATGTTCCTTGGCGATATCGATGCCCAGCGCCATGGCGGCCTTGGGTTCGTCGGCGTCCCACAGATAGCCTTCGAGATAAAGGATCGCGCCGCTGGCGATCAGACCGGCATCGACCGCAGCAGGCGGCAGAAATTGCGATGCGCCGAGAAAGGTATTCATCGTACGCTGTGCGTCAGGCGTAACAAAAATCAGACAACGCGCAGTCGGTGGCTCTTTGGCCAGCGGGGGCACGTCAAAATCGATGCCGGTCGCCCGAATATCATGGGCGAACACTTCGCCCAGCTGGTCATCAGCCACCTGCGCGATGAGCGCGCACTGGCGACCCAGGGTCGACGCGCCAGCCAACGTGTTCGAACCCGAACCACCGCTGATTTCCCGCGCAGGCCCCATATCACGGTATAATTCTTCAGCGCGAGCGGCATCGATCAGCGCCATGCTGCCCTTGACCAGCTGCTCCTCGTCGAGAAAATCGTCGCTTGCTTGAGAGATTACGTCGACAATTGCATTGCCGATGGCGACGATATCATAACGGGCTTCGGTGGTCATAAAATTCCCTTTGAGCGGTTCGCGTTCTGTCGCGTGCGTTACGGGTTTGACCCGGTGCCTTCAAGCAGAATTGACGCTGGCCCGGCAATCGTGACATGAAGCGCAAATGTTTCAGGCCCTTGCACGTTCTTTTGCTCAACTCACCGACCGGACGATATTGGCAGTCCTGCTGAAGGTCATCCTGCTTACTATCCTGTTGTTCGGGCTATTCGGCGTAGCAGCCTATTTCGGGCTAGTCTGGCTGTTCGCCTGGCTTGGCTGGACGGAAGGCGGATTTGCTGCTGCAGCTGGTGCAGCAATCATCGCCATATTAACCGGGCTTCTATTGTTCCGGATCGTCGCCATTTTCGTGCTCAACATCTTTTCAGACGATATAGTCGAAGCGGTCGAGCAACGATATTATCTGGAACAAGCGGAAACGGCCAAACCGCCGGGCTATGTCGTCGGCATTAAAATGGGGCTCGCTTCCACTGGCCGCGCGCTCGGCTATAATATCCTTGCCGCGCCGGTTTATATCTTACTTCTGGTGACCGGCATCGGTGTTCCGATTGCGTTTTTCTCGGTCAACGCCATTTTGCTGGGACGGGATCTTCAGGACATGGTCGCTGCCCGGCATGCCAGCGATTTCCACAATCTCGCTGCGGGCTGGAAACTCCCGAAGGTCGAGCGGTTTTTCCTTGGATTGATTACCGCGCTTTTGCTGGCGATACCCTTCGTCAATTTCCTTGCGCCGGTTTTGGGAGCCGCTATGGCTACCCATCTGGTGCATGGGAAGAAGAAAGAACAATCCGCATGAAAGCCAAATTTCTTATACTGCTCAGCCTGCCTGCTCTCGCCGCCTGTGCCTCGACGGCCACTACGACCGGAAGCACCGGCCTGCCCGCCGTCTCGGGATCACCGCTCAGTTCCGTGGCAGGGTTAGATATCGTCATGGGCAAGACCGCCGATCAGCTGACTCGCCTATTTGGCACTCCCAAGCTCGACATTTCCGAACTGCCCGCCCGAAAACTGCAATTCGCCAGCGGCGCCTGCATCCTCGACGCCTATCTTTACCCTCAGGAATCCGGCGGGACCCAGCGGGTGACGCATATTGATACCCGCCGCAGCGACGGCGCAGCGGTCGACCGGGTCAGCTGCGTCAATGCGTTAAGGTTGCGCTGAGGCCAACTGATCCAGCGCCCAGCCGGCCGCTTCCCTGATCACTTCATCTTCATCTTTGAGGAGCGCCTGCACCGGCGCTACCAATGCTGCATCGCCGCTATTGCCGGCAGCGATAAGGGCGTTGCGCACCATTCTGTCGCGGCCGGTTCGCTTAATCGGTGATCCGGAAAATACCTGCCGGAAATCGGCATCATCCAGCGCCAATATATCCACGAGTGCCGGAGCCGCCAGCTCCGCGCGCGGCAGGAATGCCTTGTTCGCCGCCCCCGCCTTCGCAAATTTATTCCACGGGCAGACTGCCAGACAATCATCACAGCCATAAATATGGTTGCCGATCGCCTTGCGATATTTATGCGGGATCGGTCCCTTATGCTCGATTGTCAGATAGGAAATACAGGCCCTCGCATCGAGCTGATAGGGTGCGGGAAAAGCGCCGGTCGGACAGACGTCCTGACAGGCCGAACAGCTGCCGCAACTGTCTTTCCCCGGTTTTGAAGGTTCCAGATCAAGGGTCGTGTAAATTGCGCCCAAAAACAACCAGCTTCCGTGCTCGCGGCTGACAACATTGGTATGTTTACCCTGCCAGCCAAGACCCGCCGCCGCAGCAAGCGGTTTTTCCATCACCGGCGCGGTATCGACAAAAACCTTTACCTCGCAATCCGCCTGTTCGACCAGCCAGCGGGCTGTCCGCTTGAGCGCGCCTTTTACCACATCATGATAGTCCTTGCCCTGTGCATAGACCGAAATGCGACCGTGGTCGGAAACACCCTCCAGCGCGAAAGGATCGGTGGCAGGCGCATAGCTCATACCCAGCATGATCACCGTCTGCACCTCGGGCCACAGCGTTACCGGATCGGACCGCTCGTCCGCCCGGTTCACCATCCAGAGCATATCGCCCTGACGACCATCATCGAGCCATTGCTGAAGGCGCTGCTGCGTCCGGGGTCCAAGCGTTGCCGGAGCGATTCCGACAGCAGAGAAGCCCTCTTCCACCGCCTTTTTTTCCAGCGCTTTGGTCAATCTTAACTTGTCATCCGGCATAGGCTGTCCCTATCAAACACTCCCGTCATATATGAAAGCCGTAAATGCACGCGCCCCATTCCGAATTTGCCGTAGAAGCTCGCAATATCGTCAAAAGATTTGATGGCGAGACAGCAGTGGACGGGATTGATCTGACGATCAAAAAGGGAAGCATATTCGGCATATTGGGCCCGAATGGAGCGGGCAAGACCACGACTTTGCGGATGCTGCTCGGGATAATCGACCCGGATGAAGGCGAACGTTTTCTGCTCGGATCATCCGAACCGATCTCAAAAGCACATCAGGTTGGCTATCTTCCCGAAGAGCGTGGCCTCTATCAATCAATGAAAGCCTATGACGCGATTGCCTTCATGGGCGCGCTGCGCGGTCTACCGCTGGCCGAGGGCCGCAAGCGTGGGCGCAAAATGATGGAAGATCATGGCCTGGGCGATGCCGCCGACAAGCAGATCCGCCAGCTGTCCAAAGGCATGGCGCAGACGGTGCAATTGCTCGGCACGCTTGTCCACGACCCCGATCTGATCATTCTCGACGAGCCTTTCTCCGGACTGGACGCGCTGAACCAGGGCAAGCTGGAGCGGTTGATCCGCGATCAGGCCGACAAAGGTGTCACGATTATTTTTTCGACCCATGTGATCGCGCATGCCGAAAGATTGTGCGAAGAAATCGCCATTATCGCCGACGGCAAAATCCCGTTTAAAGGCAAGGTTTCGGCAGCGCGCGACCGGCTGCGTCCGCAAGTCCATCTCGAAACCCGCAATCTCGATGGCCCCTGGCGCACTGCAATCCCTGCCGACTGCAAGCCGCTCGGGCATAATTGGCATTTCACTTTGCCGGAAAGCGGCGTCGAGCCCTTGCTGCACGCGTTGGTCGAAGGCGGTGCCGGGATCGAATCCCTGTCGATCGAACGGCCAGGCCTGCACGATGCCTTTGTCCAGATCGCCGGCGAAGCGGTTGCCCGTAAAATGGACGCCGATGCCACAGCCAATGATATGGACGCCGCAGCATGATCGAAACCATCCGCGCCGCCTTCGTCATCGCCCGCCGCGATTTTACCGCAATCATATTTTCCAAATCCTTCTTTTTCTTCCTGCTCGGCCCGCTGTTTCCGATCGGAATCGCGGTTGCTGCGGGTGGCCTGGGAGCGCAGGTGTCTCAGGATATCGACAATCCTGTCATTGGTGTCGCCCTGAGCGCGGAAGAAGCGGAAACCCTGCTTGCAGCGCGATCGCGACTAGCGGAGAATCTGGGTACAAGAGCGCTGCCGGATCTTTTTGTCCTGAACGATTTTTCCGGACAGGAATCAGATATTGTTACGAAACTGCGCAGCGAGAAATCTCTGACCGCTTTCCTGTCCGGGACATTGGCCGAACCCGTGCTGACCGGTTCGGAACGCGACGTCAAACGATGGCAGGGCAAAATCGCCTTGCTCGCGGAGACGGCGCTTTCGCAGCCCACTGCGATCGATATCAAAACGACCTATGTCGGACAGACCAGCAGTTCCAGCGAACGCAACCAGTTGCTGACGGCGCAGGCCGGTCAGGCGATCCTGATATTGCTGACGATGATTCTGGCAGGCATGGTTTTATCCAATCTGGTCGAGGAAAAGACCAACAAGATTATTGAAATTCTCGCCGCCGCCATCCCGATGGATGCGATATTTCTCGGTAAATTATTTGCGATGCTGGGAATGGCGCTGGTTGGAATCACGGTCTGGAGCACCATGGGATTGTCCGTAGCGCTTCTGGTTGGCGGAAACTGGGACGCCCTGCCTTCGCCCGCCGTCGGCTGGCCGTTATTCTGCCTGTTGCTGATACTCTATTTCTCGATGGCCTATCTGCTTCTGGGCTCGCTGTTTCTCGGCATCGGGGCGATGGCTACAACCGTCCGGGAAGTGCAGACGCTGTCGATGCCGGTCACCATGGGGCAATTGCTGGTCTTCTTCCTCGCTTATTCCTCGATCACCAAACTGGGCGAACCGGTAGAATGGTTTGCCGTCCTGTTCCCGTTCAGCTCTCCTTTCGCGATGATCGCACGGGCCGCGCAGATGGATAATATCTGGCAGCATGGTCTGGCGCTGATCTGGCAAGCCATTTTCACGATAATCATCATCCGCTTTTCGGTGATGCTGTTCCGCCGCAACGTGATGAAGTCTGGCCAGGCCGCCCGCAAAAAAGGTCTGCTCGCCAGAGTCACCGGAAAATAGTCTCGAGATTCACGTAATTTGCCGAAAAGACATTGACATTACTGTCAATAGCGCCAGATTGGACTAGTTTTGAAACGCAACCGATTGCTGCAACCAGCAACGGCAGGAGAGACTTATGGCATCCGTTCCCCAAATTGACCTTGATAACCTGACCACCTCGCCCACCGCCGATGAGGCGCTGGAAGGCTGGTACAAACGCAATCCTCCCATCACAGATGGTGATCCCAACCCCTGGGATGTCAGCCGCGCCGAGCTTTACAGCAAGGATCTCTGGCGCAAGCCCTTTGCGGAAATGCGTGCGCAGGCACCGATCAACAAGGTCGAAGGCGGAGTGCACGGGGATTTCTGGAACATCACCACCTACAAACCGATCCAGCATGTCGAAGCGCTCCCGGATATTTATTCCTCCGATGTTTCCCACGGCGGGATCACCATCGCGAATCCCGATTTCGATGATTCCGATTTTCAGCTGCCAATGTTCATCGCCATGGACCGGCCGAAGCACACTGGTCAGCGGCGCACCGTAGCGCCGGCCTTCACGCCAACCGAGATGAAGCGGATGGAAACCGAAATCCGCCAGCGCACCGAAGAAGTGCTCGATGGCCTGCCATGGGGCGAAAAATTCGACTGGGTCGACAAGGTCTCGATCGAGTTGACGACCGGCATGCTTGCAATCCTGTTCGGCTTTCCCTGGGAAGACCGCCGACTGCTGACCTTCTGGTCGGACTGGGCCGGTGATGTCGAACTGTCGGTTGCCGAGGATTTGACCGAACAGCGCCGGCATATTCTTTATGAAATGGGCGCCTATTTTACCAAGCTGTGGAATGAACGGGTGGATGCAGAACCGACCCCTGACCTGATTTCGATGATGATCCATTCCGAACATATGCGCGACATGGATCCGATGGAATTCATGGGCAATCTTGTGCTGCTGATCGTTGGCGGCAATGACACCACTCGCAACACCATGTCGGGCGTGGCTTATGGTCTGGGCCAGTTCCCCGAAGAACGGGCAAAGCTTCAGCAGAACCCCGATCTTATTCCCAATGCTGTGCAGGAAATCATCCGCTGGCAGACCCCGCTCGCCCATATGCGGCGCACGGCTCTGGAAGATCATGACCTGTTCGGACATCAGATCAAAAAGGGCGACAAGGTCGTCATGTGGTATATTTCCGCCAACCGCGATGAAGAGGTTTTCCCGGAAGCAGACAAGATCATTGTCGACCGCGAAAACGCGCGGCGGCATCTCGCGTTCGGCTATGGCATCCACCGCTGCGTCGGTGCCCGTCTCGCCGAGTTGCAAATCCGGATATTACTGGAAGAAATGCACAAGCGCCGCATGCAGGTCAATCCGACCGGCAAAAATCGCCGCGTCCATGCCTGTTTCGTCCACGGCTTCCGCGAGCTGGAAGTCGAGCTTTCGAAATATTGATCAGTTCCCGTTCAGGCATAAATCTGTAACCAATCGCTGACCTGCTTCGAATGATTCAGGAATAGCGGAGAGGATTGCAGATGAAATCGCTTGATCGGCGCACCGTCATATCCGGAACTCTGGTTGCCGCCGGAGCCATAGGGGCTGTCAGCCTCTCGGGCCTGTTCGACAATGCGGAAGCACGAGCCGGTGGCAAATTCGCAATCAATCGGTCAGCCGACGAATGGAAACGTCGGCTGGGCGCCGCGCGCTATCGGATATTGCGTCTGGAGGGCACCGAACGCGCCTATTCCAGTCCGCTGAACAAAGAGAAACGCGAGGGCGTTTACGCCTGTGCAGGCTGCAATCTCGGTCTCTATAAATCGGACAAGAAATATGACAGCGGCACCGGCTGGCCGAGCTTCTGGAATCCTATCGCCAAGGACCGGATTGGCACAACCAGAGACTACAAGATCGGCTATCCGCGCACCGAAGCCCATTGCGCGCGCTGCGGCGGGCATCTGGGGCATATTTTCGATGATGGACCGAGACCCACCGGCAAGCGTCATTGCATCAACGGACTGGCGCTGAAATTCATTCCCGCCTGAACCGCAGCGATCAGCTTTCCGGAGCGTCTACCTGCTGCCAGAATTCCAGCTTGATCCCGTCACAATCGAGAATCCAGGCAAATTTGCCATAGCCTTCGTCAATATGGCCCAGAATCTCGAGACCCTTTTCCTTGAGCTTCTCGACATAGGCGTCCAGATCATCAACCCGCAGGTTGATCATGAATTGCGCATCGCTGGGCTTCAGATATTCGGTGGTTTCAGGAAAATGGCTGATCAGACTATACGGCTTGTCACCCTTTTCATCCGACCAGTTAAGCATCGGACCATATTCCCCGTCCAGTTCGAGATAGTCCTTATACCATTTGCGTGTTGCTGCCGGATCTTTCACTTTGTGAAAAATCCCACCGAGACCGGTGACCCTTGCCATTATAAACTCCGTGGTTCTTATTATCTGCGACCATCTCAATGTGCGACCATCGAGCAAAACCTATCATAGTTTACATTTGGTTAGGCAAGTCTTTTGCCGCCACACGCCAGATTCTCAAGCCGTTGTCCCGAATATGGACAGATTGCAGCCAGTCCGGCTTCTTTTCTTTGGCCAGTCGCGCCCACAAACCATCGGGATGTTTCTTCGCATAAATGGCCAGCTCCGCTTCATCGTCGCAGGCAACAATATAGCGTATATTGTGTGCTTCCAGAATGCCGCGCGCGACATCCGGTGCCGAGGTGAATATCCTGATCTGGTCACCCATCGCCTGATCGTTGCGATGGTGGCTGGTGGCGAGCACGCTATGCGGAGTCAGCAGCAATATGCGCGGACCAAAATCAAAGGGTGCCAGAATATTGGATCGGGGCAAGGCGTTAAGCCGGGCAAGCGACTCGTCGCCCCTGCACATGGCGTTTTCCGGATTGTTCTCGGCTTTTATTTCCTCTGCGCTGACACTGTTGAACAGCGCCACGGCCAGCGGCCCCGGCATGATCAGAATCACGACCGCTGCTGTGGCGATGATACGTGTCAGCACATTGCTGATACCCCGCGCTTTGACAAAGGCCTGATGCACGGCCCAGGCCAGAAATGGCAGGGCAAAGGCCGCTGCAACCGCCGTGGCGCGCTGAACGAATAACGACAACACCAATGCCCAGAGAAAGGCATAGCCGAGGATGAATAAATTGCTGCGATCGATCTGACCGGGCCGTGCACGGGCGATATAGATCAGACTAGCCAGCCCGACGATGATCGATCCGCCGAGCAAGGTGACCATGGTCTTGCCATTCTGATACCAGATCGGCAGACCTTCGAGGACATTGACCAGCCAATATTCGCGGACAACCGGATCCATCGTGTTGAACGCCCCGCCGACACATTGCGGCGCCAGACTACAGAAGATGGCCAATGCCGCCACACCGGCGACGGCCAGGCTGACGACGCGCAACAGGATATTCGCGGGCAGCCATTTGATCGCCGGCAATATGACAGCGGCCCCCGCCGTACAGGCCAGCAAATGTGCCGGAGAAAGCGCGTCACAATAGTTGATCGCAATGTCAAAATTGCCCTGACTGCCGAAATAGAACAGGAAACTCGCAGTCAAAAAGCTCAGCAGAGTCCAGAACAAACGAACCCCTTCTTCGGTCTGGAAAACCCAGCGCCAGACCAGGAGCACGATGAAAGCAGCCGATATTGGCAGCCCTTCGAGCGATGTCGACAGCCAGAGCGCGAGCGCAAAGCCCAGCGCGATGCCGCCCTTGCGCTTGTCAGGCCAGAACATGGTCCACAGAGCAGCAAGCGCGAGCACGATCTGCCAGCCATGATGATCCACCCGCATCGGCCGGATCTGCGCAACAATCGGCACCGCGGTCGCGGTCAAGGTTGCTGCCAGAATCGCGATCGGGCGATCGAAAATCTGTTCGGTAATCCTGGCAACCAGCCACATCGCTACACCCAGCGTGATCAGCGGCACGATTACCATTGCCGCGGTTTCGGCGGTCGCCGCTCCCAGCAGCGGCTTGAGCAACAGGAATACCAGAGCCAGCGGCAGTTCGATCCAGCGGGGCCAGTGCATCGGCTGGCTGTCCGGTTCGCCGATCCGATATTGTGTGGTGTCAAACCAGCTTTGTCCCCCGAGCCAGTCGCGTAACTGCACCATACGCAGCTGATCGTCCGGATCCCAGCCGATGCCGGTCATGATCTGGCCACGGGTCACCAGTATCAGCAAGGCGCAGACAGCTATCCAGACGAGTATGAAACGACTCCAGGGAAAGGACTTATCAGTGGTCATTCACCTGCCTCGTTCTTCCTGATGCGCCAGATGTTAAATGGTCCGATCATCGGCAGCGGTTCCAGCCACTCGAAATCTTCTCCGGCCTGCACTTTCGCCCAAAACCCTTTTGGTGCACGGAGTGTATAATAATTAAGTTCGGGGCTACCGTTACAACCCACCAGATATTCTATTTCACGCCGGGCCATGATCGTTTTCGCTTGCTCTGGCGAACCAGTAAACGTCTGGATGACGTCCTTCATGGCATATTGATTACGATGATGGCCGGTTGCCACGACACTCAGTCCGGTATGCTGCAAGATCAAAGGGCTCACATCCAGCCCGGTCATGATTCGTGCCTTACCGAGGATGCCCAAGGCCTGAATGGAAGTTATGGTGTGACAGCTTAACGCTTCTTCAAGCTTGATTTGGTCGTCAATCGCGACAGCACCATGCTCTTCGTTCGAGCGGTTTTGCATGACCGAATAGACTATCGGTGCAACCACCGTTGGTGCCAGCATCATCGCACCAACAATCTTCAGCCCCAAGCGCGATACAAGACCGGACTTTCGATCGCTCGCTTTGAAAATCTGCAAGACCGCCGGTGCGACAATAACGTTCGCAACGCAGAGCACATAGACCGACACACGGGACACATAGATACCCACTACCGCCGATCCCAAGAACAACAGGAGCAGCATCACCTTGTCACGCGGCGCTACCTTTTCATCGAACTTGAAAAGATAGACAAATCCAGCCAACCCGACGGCGATTGCTGCAATTATCTGCAACTGCCTGATATCGCCGATCTGCCAAAGCGGTAGACCTTCGGGCGTACGGTTGAACCAATATTCGCGGACGAGAGGGTCTAGGTTGCTGAATGCGTCGCCCGCACATTGCGGTGCAATCAAGAGCACCATTGCGATTCCCGTCGCTCCGGCGACCGCACAGACAGTCAATCTATTAGCCAGTTTTCCATGCAACCCGGCCCATGACGCAGCGGATATTATGGCGGCAACCAACGCCAGGGCGGCCAAATGAAAGGGAGAAAGAGCATCGCAATAGTTGGATTGAAACCCGAGCCCCTCTGTCACTATGTACAGCGAGCCGGCTGTCCCTGCTGTTGCCACTAGCGCCAGCGGAAATTGATTTGCAAACCCCTGATTCTGCTCGCCTTGCTCGGGAAACAGCCAGCGCAACGAGAACAATCCGAGGAACAGGATAACAAAGGGCAATCCCTCCACCGATATTTCCAGCCACGTCGCTGCCGCAATCCCCAGAAGGAGGGCCGCGCGTCTGGGTCGGGCGCGATCAATCAGTGCGAACATGCATGTCAGAAAGAGAACCAGCTGCCAGCCGTGATGGTCGATCCGCATGGGTAAAAGCTGGTTGATCACCGGAATGATGGCAAAGATCGACACTGCAGCGAGCAGCGCAGCATGATGGCCGAATAGCCTTTCCGTGATTTTCGCGGTCAGCCAAAGCAGGACCCCGAGAGTTAGCAGCGGAACGACCGTCGCCGCGATTTGGCCAGCCACCATCGGCCCCAAGATCGGCTGCAACATAAGAACCAGCGTGCCAACCGGCACGTCAACCAAACGTGACCAGTGCATCGGACCACCGTCGGGCGGGTTTATTCGATATTGGGTGACATCGAACCAGCTCTGCCCGGCGAGCCAATCCATGATTTGCACCATCCGCAGATTGTCATCGGCATCCCCCATCTGGAACGCAATAATTTGCGACCATTGTGCGATGATCAGCAAGGCTGAGAGCACGACCCAGACAGCAAATATCTGCTGACGAAAATAGCGTGGAGAAAGAAGTGATGTCATTATTTTCCTTTCTCCGAGCGGTGCCTTCATATGCCTGCTGCCATTGACCCGATATGCAAATTAGCGCGCTCGATCGTCATTTAGATACAGCCTTGGAAGAAATGTTCCAGCAAGTGTACTAATCGCTGACAGTGGAAAAAGTGACCTGCCGCAAAATTCACTGCCTTCCGCAACACGCACTTTCAGAATAATTTAGCCGAATATTTCTGGTGCATCTTCAGTCACCGGAAAACACCGAATTTTCGTGTCAGATAAACCACAAAAAAGCTCACAAAAACCGCCGATCCTTTGGCAACAACCGGCAGGAATCCGAGCTCAGTGAGCCAGCTAACGATCGCCACGGTTATCCCAAGGCCTAAAATCGCGGTGCCAATAAAACCAAGGCGCTGAAGCTGCAATGCGCCGCCTAGCCTTTCCTTTCCGGGAAATACGAAACGCGATGATATCACCCAGTGTATCACGATACCGGCGGAATAGCCGAGAGCCGATGCCCAGCCGGGTTCGACCAGAAGGGCCACAAGCACCATGAACAATGATACATCGAAAGCCAGTGAAACGATACTCGCCAGCAAATAACGGGTGATCGAAAATCGCTGCATAATGGCCAGCGGCACGGGCAGACTTCCTGCCCAAACGCCAACCATTGACCGTCTATCCTGTCCGCTGCGTTCCATCCTGGTTACGCCGCTTTGGATGGTTTGGCGTCAGGCACGGTTTCCTCGATCCGTTTCGGCACATCACGCATGCTTTCGAGCGCGGCGACACGGTCTTGGCTGATTTCTTCGGCAATGACCTGCTGTTCACCCTCGTCGCCGGATTCATGATATTCGGCGTCTTCGTTGACGTTCCAGACATTCCATTTGCGGGTGCCGGCTTCGATATTCTCGACCGTCAGCATCGCGGTCATCATCGCGTGATCCTGATTATTATAGCGGTGCATGCCATTGCGACCGACCATGTGCAACGTCGGGAAGCGGCTTTCCAGATCATCGCGCATGGTGGCGACATTCTGTTCATAGCTGTCGTCATAGACCGGATAGGCCTTTTCCTGACGCACAACCGCTCCGCCCACGACATCGTCGGGATTGCACAGGCCCAGAATTGCCATTTCCTGCTTGGCGAGTTCGATCAGTTCCTCGTCGGACGAAGACCAGAGACCGTCATTTTCAAAACAGAAATATTCGAGGCCGACACAGGCGATATTCTCGTCCGGTACCATTTCGGGAGACCAGCTGCGGAAATTCTGCACACGGCCGACTTGCACGCGATCATCGTGGATATAGATCCAGTTGTCCGGGAACAGATCCTCGGACTTTACCTTCAACGCCACAGTCAGAAAATCGCGATAGTTGAGATCCTGCGCTTCCGGCATGGATTTCGACAGCGGATGGATACGGGTAGCAAGCTCGCGCATCGGCGCGCTTGAAATAACATGTTTCGCAGTGATGATGGTTTCGCCATCGGCATTCGTCGTACTCATCCGCCAGTTGCCGTCGGCATCCTGCGCCAGCTGTTTCAGGCTATGGCCCATCAGCACTTCGTTGCCCTTGGCTTCGACATGGGCTTTTGCCGCATCCCACATCATGCCGGGGCCGAGGCGTGGATAGCGGAAGGTTTCGAGCAGGGTTTTGACTTCCTGTCCGTCATTGGGTTTCTTGTTGAGGCCGAGCGAACGTTTCAGACCGTCGGTCACCGCATTCCACAGGCTCAGGCCCTTGATACGCTGTGCCGCCCAGTCCGCCGACATTTCGTCGCACGGCATACCCCAGACCTTCTCGGTATAGGTTTTGAAGAAAATCGAATAGAGCTTGTAGCCAAACTGGTTAACGGTCCAGTCTTCAAAGCTTTTCACATTCTTGTTCGGAAAAACCTTGGCCTTGCCATAGCTCAGCATGCAAAGCGTCGAGCGCCAGATGCCGAGATTCCACAAGGCTTCAAAGGCACGCAGAGGATAGCTGTAGAATTTTCCTTCATAGTAGATGCGGCTCATCCGCGGGCGCTGGATGAAGTCGTCTGGCAGGATTTCATTCCACAGATCGACCACTTCCTGGCTTTTGGAAAAGAAGCGATGCCCGCCAATATCAAAGCGGAAGCCTTCATGCTCTACCGTCCGGCTGATTCCGCCGACATATTTCGGATCCTTTTCGATCACCTTGACCGAATAGCCCTTCTTCGAAAGCAGGTAGGCGGCGGTCAGGCCAGCCGGCCCCGCGCCAATGATGGCGACATCTACCGGAGAATTTTCGGGCGTGCTCTGTCTGGTCATAAAGTTCGTTCCCTGTTCATGGCGCGCGCATATCCGCGCCGTTCATGTTTCAGAAACAGGAGTGAACGAAATTGGTTAGCAGATAGTTAACATCGCCCTGAAATTTACAGTCCGCAAAAACAGCTTATTGGTCGCTGATCGGCTGGATCGGCAATAATGGGAATACAACCGAGCAATGGCCTGCAGACCTAGGCTATTTCGTCGGCGCGAGGATCAGCCAGGCCTATTATGACCAGGCCGGGGACAAGACCCAGGCGATCCATGATTTGCTGAACGTCAGCGATCCGCAGAAAATTCTCGAGGCCAGCGGATATGCGATCGGTTTTCCGGGCTGACTATTCAGGCTTCAAGTCGTTCTTGCCTTTGTCCTGCGGCCGGAAAGGTACGGATTGCCGTGGCAGCGGTCGAATCAGCTTCGCGGCCATGCTCTTCCTGATAAGCAGACCGACTATGACGGCCACAACGATCAGGACAAGGATCGACTCTTCCGGTCCGGCGGCTCCGCCGGTCATCAATCGCGACCCGACAAAGTCGCTCTGCATCGGCGCCGCAGCGCGCCAGTCTTCCTGACCGGTCAAGGGCAGGCCTGTCAGGAAAATAGTGAAATTCCAGGCGGCATGGTGCAGGCCGATCATCCAGATATTGCGGCGAACCATATACATCAGGGTCCACATTCCGCCGATCAGGGCAGTCGACAATATGCTGAGCCAGCCCCCGAGATTATCGTTGAACATATGCAGGCCTGCAAACAGCAGTGTCTGCGACACAAGCGCGACGATAGTCCCGAAATATCGCTCGGAAATGGCGAACAGGGCGCCGCGAAACAGCAGCTCTTCCAATATGGCAGCAGCAAGAATGACCAAGCCGACGCCCAGCACGGCCTGGAAGCCGGAATAGGAAATATACTGATAATAGCCCATCAGATAGAGCAAGGTCATCGGTATACCGATGATCGCAACGCCCGACAGAACGCCCATTCCGATCAAAGGGATATCGACTACAAGATCGCTTACCCCCGCACGCCGCTCTATATATTTCGTGTAAATCCAGTAGCCTAGGACAAAGGAGCAGAGCATGCCAATCCGTCGGACATATCCGCGCGTCTGTTCATCAAAATCGAAAATCCCCGCAATCGCCGGCTCCATCCCGAACCGAAACGCACCGGCAATGGCAGCGATAACCGCAAGCGACAGGAGAAAGCTGCCCAAAGCGCGGAGAAGATTGTGGATCATCGGCATAAATTAGGCTTTCAGACTTTTGGCAGCGATAGCTCCTTCGTCATCCTGAACTCGTTTCAGGACCCGGCGAGAATTTCGCGCTTAACCGCTCGGGATACTGAAACAAGTTCAGCATGACGAGATCACGCCTCGCCCAACGCCGTCTAGCAGTTAAGCTGCAAAATTTTACCCCTCTCCTAGAAGAGAGAGAAAGAACCTCTATTGATCACCGATCAGTCCGCTTCGGCGCAGCGGCATATCTGCAGGATTTGTCCGTACAGTAGCGACATCTAACAGACTATAAAGGTCCGCCATAGAAGTTCATAAACGCCAAATTTGGACACATTTCATATTTCTGAGACTGGATTATTCGAAAATGATTGTAAGTGTTCAATCGGGTTACATATTCATATCGTTCAGAGTTTTCGAAAAAATCGATATTGGCTCGGTTCGTCAGCGGGCACCAATTATAAAAATAGCGATTCCCTAAATATGGCCTACCATTCAGTCTGAAAACCGAATCTTGACTATTAAAGATTACTATCTTACGTGAGGTTCACGATTTTAGTGGATATTATATAATTCACCGAGAATATATGAGGGGTGAGCTATGTCAGTAGCTCACCCCTCAATTTTATGAGGCCGGAGTGCCAGCTCCAACCTCACACCGTATTTATTACTTACGGACTACCTCTAAAACCTTTAGTAAAAAAGTAGCAAATGCGATCACCAACATGGCAATCATTATTACGATTTCAGTTTCTATTATATAAATCACCTCCTTTTGCGATCTAAATACCAATTTCGAAAAACTGGTCATCGGTGTAAGTATTTATATAAAACAGACTGCCGAGTCTGGATCGGGAAAAATTATTATGATGAAGCGTTGTAATTTAGGGATGAATGGTTGAGGCTAGGTTTTACAATACCTTATTGAAGTAATTTTATTCCACCAAATCCCCTGGCAACACCGGCTCGCTGAGCAACCGCTCCATCGCCTTCCAGCGCCACACCGGCGCGTCGCCCTGCGCTTCGATCCAGTCGCGGACCATTTCCATGCCGAGACCATAGTTGATCACATAGCTGCGATATTGTTCGTTGAAATCGGTCATCTGCGCCGCGCGTTCCCGGGATACCAGCTGATATTTCTGATTGAGCGCAATTGCTTCCTCACGGGTGATTTCGCCGTCGAGATATTGCTGGGCAATCGTCATTCGTGCGCCGCTTAGCGCCTGCTTGGCGATCTGCAGCGCCCAGTAAGCCGCCGCCGTGTCGGGATCGAGGCCGGCGAGCGGGTAGAGGACGTCGCGCTCGTAATCCAGCCTCTGCTGTCCGCTAAACGCCAGTTCGATGCCGTAATTGGCCGAGCCTTCAGCGATCAGACTCTGCGGTGAATAGAGCGGATAGATGGAAAATTCCTGCCAGCCACGCCGCTTGGTCAGATTGCGCTCGAGCAGCATATTATAGACATGATGGCCGGGATAGCCTTCGTGGCAGCCCAGATCAACGGCGCGGCCGATGAAGATCGGCAGGTCGGTATTGACCTGGATCAGGCTCTGATAATTGCCCTGATAATAATTATAGCCGCTCCAGCTTTTGCCGGTGACAAATTCCAGTTTGAAATTTTCGCCCTCGGGCAGATCGAAATATTGCACGGTCCGCGCCTTGCACTCGGCAATCGCGGTATCGAACACCGTCTGCAACCGGTCCTTCGGGATAATATACCCATTTTCAAACGCTGCGACCCGCTGGCTGAGCGGTCCATCGCCGGGTACGATATTTTCAATCTCCTCGAGCACCAGATCAAATTCTGCCAGCGGCCTGAGTTCCGGCACGACGCCGAACAGTCCCTTGGCCTCGTCGGCAAAGGCGAACGTCTCGCCCTGTATCATCGCGTGGCGGGTCACCGCCGCTTCCAGTTGCGCCAACAGGAAGCGCTTGCGCGATTCGATCAACGGATCGCCACTAGCCGGCAATGCGTCCAGTCGCTCCATAAGGACGACAATCGCATTACCCAGCTCGCGCATGTCGCGCGGATCGGATTTCGCCGCCTCGGCCCATTGCGGCAGACCATAATAGGCGTCGACATAGCCAGCTTCCTGCTCACCCAGGGCAAGCGTGAGCTTTACATAATCACCGGCAATGGAAGCGAGCTCGGTGGATGCTTTCAACGCGACCGTATCGACGATCACCGACGGCTCTGCGGGTTCGGCTGCCGCTACAGGGACGGAAATCGCCAGACAGGCAGCAGCAGCGAGCCCGGTTGCTTTCACAGGGCATCTTTCAGTTTTTCAACTTGCGCATCGGGCAACACATCAAGCAGTTCCTCGGCTTCGTCTTCGTCCAGCGATTCCAGATGGCGTCCCTGCGGTGCGAAGCGTAATATGCAAAAGCCGATAATCGCGGACAGAACAGATCCGCCGAGGACACCGATCTTCGCTTCCTCGATCAACAGCGCATTGCCCGGGAAGGCCAAAGCACCGATGAACAGGCTCATCGTGAAACCGATACCGCAGAGCATCGCCACGCCATAGACCTGCAGCCAGCTCGCCCCGCCCAATCGACCGGCAAAGCCGGTTTTGACCGCGAGCCATACGCTGGCGAAAATTCCGATCTGCTTGCCCAGCAACAGTCCGGCAGCGATGCCGAGCGGCAATGGCGCAAAAATCTGCTCCAGGCCAAGGCCTTCCAATGAAACGCCAGCATTTGCGAAGCCGAAAATCGGCACTATCAGAAATGCACTCCATGGCGAAATCGCGTGTTCCAGCCGGTGCAACGGCGAATGCTCAGCATCCGGAGATGTCGGAGTCACCACGATCGGGATGACCATAGCGGCAAGCACCCCGGCGATGGTCGCGTGAACGCCCGACATCAGCACGGTATACCAAAGCATGCCAGAACCAATCAGATAGGGCCAAAGCTTGAGCACACCATTGCGGTTCATCGTGTACATGACCGCCAGGATAGCCGCGCTGGCCAATAGCGCTGCGCCATTGATCTCGGCGGTATAGACCAGGGCGATAATCGCCACTGCGCCCATGTCATCGACAATCGCGACAGTGACCAGAAACAGCTTCAGCGAGGTCGGAGCGCGTGGCCCGAGCAGCGCCAGTACGCCGATCGCAAAGGCAATATCGGTAGCTGCCGGAATCGCCCAGCCATTGTAAAGCGCGGGCACATCCCTGACCACGAACAGATAGATGAGCGCCGGGACAACCATGCCCGCCGCCGCCGCTACCACAGGCAGTCGCCGCCGCTCCCATGTGTTAAGCCGTCCGTCGACAAATTCACGCTTGATTTCCAGCCCCACCAGCAGGAAGAAAATCGCCATCAGCCCGTCATTGATCCACAAATGCGGCGTCATCGGCCCCAGTTTGCTCGACAGGGTCGGTCCCTTTAACTCGTGCAAAAAATGGTGATACATGTCGTATAACGGGCTGTTCGCCACTATCATCGCCAGCGCGGCAGCCGCCATCAGCAATATGCCGCCCGCCGCTTCGCTTTTCAGAAAGTCGCGAAGTGCTGAATTTCTACCTGTGCGTGGCACTTTTTCTTCTCCCATGGGGGGTCTGTCTCGGAATTTCGATTTTCCGGGTCATGCGCAGGCCGGAGGGTAAAATCAAGACCTGTATGCAGCGAATTTGGCTCTAGACGGCAACCAGATCGCGAACTTCCGCGGCAATGCTATAGCTTTTCTCGCGCGCCGCCTGATCAAAGATCGAACCAGAAATGATCAGCTCGTCGGCGCCGGTCCGTTCAACAAAGCGATCGACGCCTTGTTTCACCGTTTCCAGCGAACCTACAGCGCTACCCTGCATGATCTGCTCGAGCATCGACTGGGCCTGGGGTGGCAGGCTTTCGCGATAGCCTTCGACCGGTGGCGGCATTTTTCCCGGATTACCGGTACGCAGCGCGACAAAGCTCTGCAACATCGAACTGGACAGATATTCCGCTTCCGCGTCGCTGTCGGCGGCAAATATGTTGAAACCGCACAGGACATAGGGTTCGGCAAGCTGCTCCGACGGCTTGAAATCACGGCGGTAGATCTTCAGCGCCTCGTCGAGCATCTGCGGTGCGAAATGCGACGCAAAGGCATAAGGCAGGCCCAGGGCGGCTGCCAGTTGCGCGCCAAACAGGCTGCTGCCGAGAATATATAGCGGGATGTTCGTCCCCTGCCCCGGTGTGGCCTGAATACCAAGCCGGTCATCGCCTGCCAGAAACGCCTGTAATTCGAGTACATCGCGCGGAAATTCATTGGCATCGCTGTTGAGATTGCGGCGCAAAGCCTGTGCCGTCCGCTGGTCCGATCCCGGTGCCCGCCCCAGCCCCAGATCAATTCGTCCCGGAAACAGCGCCTCCAGCGTCCCGAATTGCTCGGCAATTATCATCGGCGCGTGATTGGGCAGCATGATGCCACCGGCACCGATGCGGATGGTGTTGGTCCCCTGCCCGATATGCGCCAGTGCCACTGCGGTCGCGGCGCTGGCAATGCCCTCCATGCCGTGATGTTCGGCCATCCAGTATCGCTCATAACCAAGCGCTTCGCCGTGGCGGGCGAGCGCCAGCGACCGGGCGAGCGCGGTTCTGACATCGCTGCCTTGCGGCACGGGGGAAAGATCGAGAATCGAGAATTTCAACTTGCCTGCCATAGGTAAAGGTCACTCCTGAAATACCAAGTGAGGTCTATAGCTGCTAATATCAACTCCCGGAAAAAATATCGGTCGCTGGGGAAAAATGGCTTTATCTTCGGATTTCAACCATGTAAATCCGTGTAAATTTCTGTATTTGCGACCGATTCGAAACACTCTATGACCAGGAGAGCCGTGCGAACATAGTTAGAAGGGAACTATCTATGCCATCTCCGATCAGCCTTGAAACCTTGATTGGTCTCTATCTGGTTCTAGCCTTTTTCTTTTCGGCATTTCTTGTCCGTTTTTCTGGCCAGTCCGATCTGTCAAAATCCGTGCGCCGACATTTTTATGTTTTTCCTATCATCCCGCTGATAACCATTTTTGCACTGTTGCTGAAAGTGGTCTGGTATATGGTCTTATATCCGATCCGCCTGCTGCGATTTCTGTTCGAGAAGCTGTCGGGTAAGAAGACCCTCCGCAAAAGAAAATATTACGCCTTCTTCTTCGGCAGTTGAGAGCGCCGGGCCTGCGCTCCACCCTTGCGGATCAACGGGCCAGTTGCCCCGCCACTTTTATCGCATAGCCTTCCGGCACCGGGCGAAAGCCCAGAGTGGGGAGGAGTAAAGTCCACGCACGGTCACTGCCCGAGAGGAACAGTCGCGCAGTGTAAAACCCGTTTCCTTGCAGCTTCAGTGTCAACTGTTCCATGCCCGATCCGCTTTGCAGCGGTAGCACCAGCACCCCGTCCTGGCATTCGGCATTGCCGAGCAATCCCTGCTTGAGGTTCAGCCCCGGGATATTCGCGTCCAGCGACACGCGCACCTGTCCACCGGCCGACTGGCAACGACCGCCGGTAAAATTGACGCTCACCGCCTGCAGATCGATCGCGGAAGCCGGCAATGGTGCAAGCTGGCTACCGAGATTCAAGACAGTCGTCACGTCCTGGACCAGCAGGCTGTTGCCCGACTTGCCGACGGTTGCGACCAGTCCAGGATCACCGGCGGCCGGCGGCCGTTCGAGATCCATTAGTACACGACCGGTCAGCAGCGGCAGCACCTGCAGCCCTGCATCAAGATCGCCGAGCGGAAATGGCCCGAGCTGCGCTCCCTCGATCCGCCCGTTCCAGACAGATCCGCTGATCGTTTTGGCCGAGAAACGCGATCCTTCCAGCCCGGCCCATCCCACGGCAAGCCTGAGTGGCAGGAAGAACAGCGCCACAGCAATCACTGCCAGCAGGATTAGAACGTAGGTCAATGCGCGAGGCACCTGCTTTCCTTCGGCTCAGAGTTCGGGCGAAAATTGGTCGAAATAGGCAAAGATATCGTCTTCCTCGCGGCTCGCTGCATCGCGCCATTTGGGAGCCGACTTGCGGTTGAGCAACTCGCCCTGCGGGGATAGCACCAACACGGTCGGCGTGCCCTTGATTGACTTGAGACCAAAACGCCGGGCGATATCGATATTGCGGTCCCGCTGGCCGACATCGATATAGACGATCTCATATTTGTCCTGCAGCATCGCGGCAAAGCGCGGCTGCGCGAACCAGCCGGCCAGTCCGCGACTGTCATGACACCAGTTTGCGCCCATGACTAGAATGACGCGCTTTTCAGAGGCAACAGCCCGGGCAAGCGCCGCGTCGACCGCAGCCGTCGCATCTGCCTTATCGTTATAAGGGCGCGCTTCGGGATGCCCTGCTTCAGCCGGTTCTGCCAGCAGCGCAGACGCAGGAAACAGGGCCAGCCCGGCGAACAATAAAAATATATATCTCATCCACCGGCTATTACACTTCCAGCGGCGTGAGGGAACAGGCTTTTGTCAGACCAAGGCCGCGCTTCATCGCAGGAAAGCTGCGAATAATCGCTGCCGTCATTGCCAGTTCGAAACGGACGGCACGGCCATGTTGTGCCTCTATACGGTCGCCCAGTTCAAAGGCTTCGGGAGACTGGGTCGCAATCGCCTGGCCAAATGCGAAGGCCAGTGCTTCTTCCTCCGGCAGATTGTCCGGTCCCTTGAACCAGCTATTGACGGTTTCTCTGGGAACATCATCGGCAAGCGCCCAGTTGGCGCAGCTGATCGCACAGGGCCCGCAGTCTTCGACCATATTCGCGCCCATCCGTGCGGCGTGGAGCAGCAACGCCGGCGCAGCGTGCCGGTGCATCGAGGCGGGCAGGAAATGAGCAAATTTTTCAAAGGCATGACCAGGCGCAGCAGCGATCTCATCATGATATTGCCGCTCGCTTTCCTCTGCCTTCGTATTGGCGAATTTCAGAAAAACAGCTTTCGGGATACCGGCCGGCGCGATCCGCTGGCGCGCGAACAGGATGCCCAGCGCCAGGAACACCAGCAGCGGCGGCCCCAGCACGCCGGGCGCATCGGTGACAAAGGCATCGGGCGAGCAAATCCCGACTGACACTTCGTAAATGTGCAGAACGCCATGCAGCGATAGCCATAATGCGCCCGCAAAGGCGGCGAGCCAGCGCATGTGGATATTGATGCTCGCATAGAGCAGGATGACCCCGCAGGCCGCATAGGCGATCCCGATATCGCGGATGAAATGCTGGTTCGGCGGCCCGGTGGTGATGACGGTGGGGATCGCGACATACCAGTCGAGCGGCCAAATGATCATGAACAGGCCAAACAACAACGCAAACAAGCCAACCCCCCAGAACCAGCATCTGCGCCACGCGGTCCAGCAGATCGGGCTTTCCCATCAGCATGCAATTTCTCCTTCAAATCATCCCGAGTCCATGTTATTCAGATATATATTGTCCGAATAAAACAGAGAGTCAAATTTTGCAGATTTCCAAAGGCGTCGAATGGGCCGCCCATGCCGCGGTGATGATGATCGCACTACCGGACGGTCGCGGCCTGAAAGCCGAAGCGCTCGCCCGCTATCACGAGGTACCGACCGCCTATATGGCGAAGCAGTTGCAGGCGCTCAGCAAGGCGGAGATCGTGCAATCCTCGCGCGGCGCCCATGGTGGTTACCGGCTGGCGAAACCCGCCCCCGACATCTCGCTGTGGGATATCACGGCAGCGATCGAAGGCCATGCCCCCGCCTTCCGTTGCACCGAAATCCGGCAGAACGGTCCGTGTGGTTTGAAGCCAAAAGACTGTAAAAACCCCTGCCAGATCGCTTCGGCTTTTGCGCTGGCCGAGCGGGCATTTCGGGACAGTTTGAAATCGGTGACACTCGCGGATTTGGGCGCACAGGTTTTACAGAACTCCCGGCCCGAACATCTGTCGGATGTCGGCAACTGGCTGGAGAACGAGACAATGCCGCTCAGCGACACCCGCTGATTACCCGCCTTCCCCGCTAGCCGCGCACATGCGTTTCGAAGAAGGCCAGCGTCCGCTTCCACGAAAGGGTTGCCGCCTCCTCATCATAGCGCGGCGTCGTGTCGTTGTGGAAGCCGTGGTTCACATCGGGATAGAAATGCACGCTATATTCTTTCTGCTGCTCGGACAAAGCGGCCTCATAGGCGGGCCAGCCGGCGTTGATCCGCTCGTCATTGCCGGCATGATGGATCATCAGCGGCGCTTCGATCGCCGGGACCTCGGCCGCTTCCGGCTGGCGTCCGTAATAAGGCACCGAGGCGGCAAGATCGGGATAGGCCACCGCCAGCGCGTTGCAGACGCCGCCGCCATAGCAGAAACCGACCGCGCCCACCCTGCCGGTCGAGCCGTCATGATCGCGCAGAAATTCGAAAGCGGCGAAGAAATCTTCCATCAGCTTTGCGCCGTCCAGCGTGCGCTGCATCGTTCGCCCGTCATCGTCATTGCCGGGATAGCCACCCAAGGGTGACAGACCATCGGGAGCCAGCGCCAGATAACCGGCCTTGGCCGCTCGGCGCGCGACATCCTCGATATAGGGATTGAGGCCACGATTTTCGTGGATCACCAGCACCGCAGGCAGCTTGCCCGCCGCCCCGGCCGGTTTCGCCATCAATCCATTGATCTTGCCGTGCCCTTCGGGGCTATCATAGCTGATCCGTTCAGACGTGATCGCCGGATCATCCGGCTCGACCTGCGCCGCCCAGGCATAATTGGGTTGCAGCTGGTCCAATATCATCGCCCCGGTCACCCCGGCGGCGGCAAATTTCCCGGCCTGCCGGATAAAGTCCCGCTTCGAGATCGCGCCATGGACATAGCCGTCAAAAATCTCGAGAATATGGGGGTGAAAGTCACTTGCGCGTTTGCGAATTGGGGTCATGATGAGTCATCCTTCAGCGAAAATTGGCAGGAACTTTTCGGAACATAGCATAAAATGGGTTTTTACAGGCCCCGTTCGTGCTGAGCTTGTCGAAGCATGTTACCCTCTGCCACATTAACGAAGCGCGAGCCGAGAGAGGCCCTTCGACGAGCTCAGGGCGAACGGTATAAATCTCGGCATGCATTGCAAGACTTCAGCCTCTCGATCGCGTGGCACCTCAGGCCGCCTCGCTAATCCCCGCCTCAATCTCCGCAGCCTTCGCTTCAACCAGCTTCACAATATGATCGACCATATCCTCATCCGCAACATGGTGATCGGTGACGCCGGAGAGATAGACCATATGCTTGCCCTTGCCGCCGCCGGTGATGCCGATATCGGTTTCGCGCGCCTCGCCGGGTCCATTGACGACGCAGCCGAGCACGGACAGCGATAGAGGCGTGCGTATATGCTGCAGCCGTTCTTCCAGCTTCTGTACCGTGCGGATCACGTCAAAACCCTGCCGCGCGCAGCTCGGGCAGCTTACCACGCGAACACCGCGGGTTCTCAGACCGAGCGCCTTGAGCATTTCATAGCCGACGCGCACTTCTTCTTCGGGTTCTGCCGACAGGCTCACCCGGATCGTGTCGCCAATCCCGGCCCAGAGCAGATTGCCCATGCCAATGGAGCTTTTCACTGTGCCGCCGATCAAACCGCCCGCCTCGGTGATGCCGAGATGCAGCGGGCAATCAACAGCGTCCGCAAGCTGCGAATAAGCCGCCACCGCAAGGAACACGTCGGATGCCTTCACCGCGACCTTGAATTCGTGGAAATCATGGTCCTGCAATATCTTGATATGGTCGAGCGCGCTTTCGACCAAAGCCTCGGGACAGGGCTCGCCATATTTTTCCAGCAGGTCCTTTTCCAGACTGCCCGCGTTCACCCCGATCCGGATCGCGCAGCCATTCGACTTGGCCGCGTCAATGACTTCGCGCACCCGCGCCGAAGACCCGATATTGCCCGGATTGATCCGCAGACAGGCCGCGCCCGCCTCTGCCGCTTCGATCCCGCGCTTATAGTGAAAATGGATATCCGCGACGATCGGCACATTGCTGGCGCGGACAATTTCCTTCAGCGCAGCCGTACTCTCGACATCGGGACAGGACACGCGGATGATATCGACGCCAGCCTCTTCGCAGCGGCGGATCTGGTCGATCGTCGCCTTGGCGTCGGAGGTCAGAGTGTTGGTCATCGTCTGCACGGTAATCGGTGCATCGCCGCCCACCGGCACATCACCGACCATGATCTGGCGGGATTTGCGCCGGTCAATATCACGCCAGGGGCGCAGCGACGGATTTTCTGAGGTCATATCTTTGCTCTTGTCAGAAGGGCCTGTTTGCCGGACATATAGGCTGTTCGCGAAGAAATGATAAGAGCCAATCGGGAGAGACGTCTGATGATCCGTTATTTACTGAGACTGCTGGGCCCCACCCTGATGCTTTCGACCATGGCAACGGCGGCCAATGCGCAGGACGGCGTAGAAGCGGAAGCCTATTGGTCGATGGCCATTCACGGCGGCGCCGGGACAATCGACCGCGACAAGATCACGCCGGAGAAAGACGCGGAAATCAGAGCAGCGCTGAACAAGGCCCTAGCGATCGGTTCCGGCATATTGAAAAACGGCGGCAGCGCCATGGATGCCGTTACCGCTACGATCATCTCGATGGAGAACGACCCGAATTTCAACGCCGGCAAAGGCGCGGTCTTTACCTGGGACAAGACCAACGAGCTCGACAGCAGCATCATGGACGGCAGCGATCTCTCCGCTGGCGCGGTCGCCGGGATCAATGGCACCAAAAACCCGATATTGCTGGCCCGCGCGGTCAAGGACCATAGCCCGCATGTGATGCTGTCCGGCGAAGGCGCAAACCAGTTCAGCCGCGAACAGGGGCTGGAACAGGTCACACCGGATTATTATGCGACCCCGCAGCGGCTGCAACAGATTGAGGCCGTCCTCGCCAAGGAGATCAGCGCCACCGATGTCGATTACAAGTTCGGCACGGTCGGAGTGGTGGCGCAGGACCGCGGCGGCGATATGGCCGCAGGCACCTCGACCGGCGGCATGACCGGCAAGCGCTGGGGCCGGATCGGCGACAGCCCGATTATTGGCGCAGGCACCTATGCCGATAACCGCAGCTGCGCGATTTCGGCAACCGGATCGGGCGAATATTTCATCCGCCTCGGCGTCGCCCACGAAATCTGCGCCCGCATCCGGCTTCGTTGGTTGACGGCCATCAAGGAAGCGCAACTGGATGTGCCGAAAGACGCCGACGGCAATGATACTTATGTCGTCCACGGCAGTGAATTCCAGCTGTCCGACGAGGAAATCCAGCAAATCGCCGATGACGTGATCGCCGAACTGGGCGAACTGGGCGGCGACGGCGGCATCATCTACGCCACGCCATGGGGACAGGCTGGCTACAGCTTCAACACCGCAGGCATGTATCGCGGACGGGCGACCAGCGAGGGGGAAGCGAGTGTCGCGATTTACGGCGATGAGTGAGCGAGGCAAATAGCCAAGCGACAGCATTTAAATCCCGGAACCAATATCCGCAGTTGAATGAACGGCGGGCATTTCAGCTATAATAGCTGCCTTTCCGCAAACGCCGCAAAAGCAATTCTCTATCGGCGGCATCTATATTGCTAATAACTTCCGTCGCTTGAATCCGGACAGCCCGACTGCTTGCATCTCGCTGTATGAACTGCAATGGCTTGCCGACGATGAATTCAGTCGTTTCCATTGTTGCAATGTTGGGCTCGTTCATGGCGCTACTTTTGGCCGCTTTCCTGGCCATCGTGCCATCGCACATCCGCCTTGCCAACATCCTGCTCGCCTTATTTCTCCTCGCTACCGCTATTGACATCAGTGCCTGGTTTATGGGCGACTGGTGGGTCTCACACCCTATGATCAGCAGCTATCGCCCGGTCTTTTCGGCCCTCCAGATGCCGCTTTTTTCAGGTTTCATCTGGCTCACCTGTTTTCAGGAACGGCGTTTGCAGGCCTGGGATCTCGCGCACCTTCTTCCCGCAACATTCGCCTTTGTTTTCATTGCCACGGACACTCCGGTGCCGTGGCTGCAACCAATGCTCGAATTGCAATATGCTATTTATATAGGCATCTCGATCTTCACGTTATGGCGCTTTGATCGACTGCTGCGAGCCCGCTTCGTCGCACGATCGCCTAGCTGGCGGTGGCTCGCGCTACTGGTCGCATCTTCGCTTCTGGCCCATGGCCTTTATCTTGTGCGCACTGTGTTTTCGCCGAGCCTGTCGGTAGAATTTTCCGGATCTCTGCAAGCGCTCGCCGCCCTTTTGATCCTCACCATCACCATATGGATCGCGTTTCAGGCACTCCTTAACCCCGACCTCTTTCGCGGCAGTGACCGGCTCCTTGCGTCGGCCGCCCGAGCGATGGACGAGGACTTCACTGACGAGAATGAGCGGTTGGCGGCATTCATGGAAGAACAGCTGCCCTATCTTGATCCCGACCTGTCCCTCTCTCGCCTTGCCAGGCGCAGTGGCATTGCGTCGAAAGAGCTTTCGGCCTTAATCAACCAGCGACACGGATTGCATTTCTTTGATTTCGTCAATTCTTACCGTATCAATCATGCAAAAATGCTGCTCGTGGAGACAGAGCAAAGTGTAACCGAAATCCTCTACACGTCCGGCTTCAATGCGAAGTCATCCTTCAACACCGCATTCCGGAAACATACAGGCACCACTCCGTCCGCCTATCGCCGCAATCACCTACGATAATGGGTTCGATTTCGCGTATCCGGACGCGCACCGGCTGCAAAATAGCCATGTTCCACTCTTTCAAATCATCGAGTCCAGGGACAGATATTTATGCACCGCTTCTTCACGATTATAGCCATCTTCTGCATTGGCGTTTCTGCCCCTTCGCAGCTACGTGCCACCCCACCCGATTGGAAAGCACTGGATGCGCTGCTCGAACCCTTTCAGAAAACCGACGCTCCCGGAATCAGTCTTGCCGTCTCGATCGATGGACAGCCTGTTTATCATCGCTGGGCGGGTCAGGCGGACCTCGCGCTCGACGTGCCAATCGACGCCGATACGCGCTTTAACATCGCGTCGGTCAGCAAGCAGTTTACCGCCTTCGCTATCATGATGCTCGCCGATGAGGGCAAGCTCACACTTGACCAGAATCTTCGGGAGATAATAGGCGAACTGGAAGCGCGGCCGACACCGCTCACGATCAGACATTTGCTCAACCATACCAGTGGATTGCGCGAGGCCAATAGCCTGCTGCAACTGACCGGAGCGTGGGAATCATCGCCGTTCTTGCAGGCTCGGTCGCTTGACCTGATCCTGCGCCAGCGCGGCGGAAACTTTCCGGCTGGTCAGCGTCAGGAATATAGCAACACTGGCTACCAGCTGCTTGCCGAGATCGTGGCACGAGTTTCTGGTCAATCATTTCCCGAATTCATGCGCAAACGCATCTTTGAACCGCTGGGTATGGAAGAGACATTCGTGCGTACCGATCACGACCAGATCATCGACGACCTCGCCGTTGGCTACAAGCCGGTCGGAGACGGCTTTGCGGAAGCCCACATGCTTGCCGCAACCTATGGCTCGACTGGTATCGTTTCCAGCCCGCACGACCTGCTGCGCTGGGCACATGCCTTCGAAACGGGCGAGATCGGGGGAACGAACGTCCTCGAAGCCATGTCGGCTCGCTCCAAGCTTCCTGACGGACGGCGCGCTATCGCCACCAACGGTCAGGAATATCGCGACTTTCGCGGACTTGACACCTGGTCCCACGGGGGCAGTACCGGCGGGTTCCGAAGTTTCCTCCTGCGCATCCCGGAAGCGGGAATGGCCATCGTGGTCATGAGCAACCGCAGCGACTTCCTCAAAGCCGCCTTCGCTTTCGACGTGGCGGAAGCGCTTCTCGCCGCACGCCTTGAACCGGAGCCTGCGACCGATTTTGTTCCTGAAGTCGGGACGGCCCTCGACCGTTACGTCGGCGACTATCGCCTGTTTGCGGGAACCGTCTTTTCGCTGCGTCGCGACGGTGATGATCTAACCTTCTCGACTTTCGGCAAAGACGCTGCTTCCCCGCTTCCCCAGATCGGAAAGGGCGTCTTCATGCTCAACCCGGCCACCCAGTTGCGGCTCGAATTTCACGACTTTGCCGATGGTCACGCCACCGAGATGCGCTGGCAGGTCAGCGAAGACGGATTCATTCCGGCACCGCGCGTTGCCTTGCAACCCGTCCCGCAAACGCCGCTCGATATCAAGGAGCTTGCAGGCTCCTATTACTGCGAGACACTGCAGCAGGTCGTCACCCTGTTTGAAACCGGCGGAGAACTCTGGTTGCGTACGGGTGACGGCAATCGCATCCTGCTCGATCGTTACCAGCCCGACATATTTCGCGCCGACGGACCGGGAAGCATAAGCCGAATCGAAATTATGCGCGAAAACGGCGGACTGATAAGCGGGATTCTCGTCTCGACAGCGTTGGCCGACAACCTCGAGTATCGCAAACTCGAAGACGTCGGGATCGCTTCGCAATGACGATGGCAATTGACCAAAGCGCTTCAAGCGTGAGGCTCACAAACCGCCTGTCTGACTTTAGCTCCGAAAACGAGTGTTCCGCAAAGCAAGCAATCGTTGCCGTTCGGGTAAGTCGGCGGGCATTATCCGCTTTTAGGGGGTATTTTCAACTGATCGTCGAAACCGGTTACCATCTGATGATCCTGTCCTACATCGACGCCGCGCGCTATGCTGGCAGGATGACGACTGCATCCCCCACCGGGCCGATCGAGTTGGCATTTCCGAAAGGTCACACTCGACGCCACCATGCTTCGGCGCACCTACTGGTTTTCTGCGGCCTCCGGCCGAAAGTTACAGAAAATATAAACCCCTGTTTCTGTAAAGTTCGCTTTGCCCGGCGATAACCATGCAACCGGACGTTGCAACATGCGCACCGACTTGCAAAGAAGCTAAGTAAAATTGTGAAATCTGTGAGGAGCAAAAATGAAAATACTGGCAAAAGCGATTCCACCGGTCCTGGCGCTGTTCATGGCCGCGCCCATATATGCGGCGGAGCAGGCACCGGCTGCGCAAACCAGAAGCGCCGAAACTTTTGATGCCGGGCAAGCCTGGCAGGAGTTTGAAGACCAAGTCCGTCTTTTCTATGCCTATGCGCAGCGCAGCGACATTGATGTTGACGCACAGCTTGCGCGCTCAAAAACCCTTGCGCTGGAAGCCAATAACCGCGACGAATTTCGCAAGATTCTGCACCAGACGGCGCTAACCTTTTCGGACCCGCATTTCATCGTCGGTCCTTTCGACGAGACGGACTATTCGATCATTCCCACCGGATCGGATATTGCCACCCAACATATCGGCGGCCGCTTCTATGTCGCGGATGTTCGCGCCGGCTCTGCTGCGGACGAGGCCGGGATTCGCCCTGGCTGGCAGATTATCTCTGCGGACGAAACAGATATGAGCGCTGCGGCGCTCCGGCCTTATGGGCAGCTGCTGCCCGATCCGACGGACAAACAGCTGAACTATGGTGCGATGCTGGCGGTCAGCGGATTGCGCAACAAGCCCCGCACTCTGGTCTTTGAAGTCGGCGAGGAACTCCGGACGATCGACCTGCCGGCAACCTACGCGCTGAGCAAAATCATAAATGCTGGCCCATTGCTCGAAACGAGCAGGAATGGCGATATCGGCATCATCCGCATCAACAATGCTCTGGGCAATAATGACCTGATCTCCGCTTTCGATCAGGCGGTGCAAAGCCTGGCCGGCACCCGGGCCATGATCATCGACCTGCGCAACACGCCCAGTGGCGGCAATACCGAGGTTGCGCGCAGCATCATTGGCCATTTCGTGACGGAAACACGATCCTACCAGATCCATGAAATCCCCAGCATAGAGCGGGAATTTACCGTGCCGCGCCGCTTTATCGAACAAGTCAAACCCCGCAATCCGCAATATCCGAAGCCGATCGTCGTTCTTGGCGGACGCTGGACCGGCAGCATGGGCGAAGGGCTGGTGATCGGGCTGGATGCGGCTGCAGATGCCTATACCATATCGTCCGGCATGGCGGACCTGCTGGGCGCGTTGTCCAATATCGATCTCGAAAAATCCGGAGCCCGCATGGATCTCGGCACGGAAACGCTGTTCCACGTCAACGGCACCCCGCGCGAGGATTATGTCGCCGATATGCCGCTGGAATCGGCCGACCGGGACGCCGACGGCAGCGACCCCGCGATGCGCAGCGCGCTTGAATATCTCCGGCCCGGAATCAGCGCCGGATTGATGCGTAGCCGATATTCCCGCTTCCCCTGCCTTAACCACTCGGTTAAACGCAGGATATGACATGGAAACCCGAACTTGAAGAACTGGCCGAGCGCCAACGGCTCGCCGAAAAAATGGGCGGCGAGGAAAAAGTCTCTCGCCAGCACGGCCGCGGCAAGCTGGATGCAAGGGCGCGGATTGCCGGAATCGTCGACGAAGACAGTTTTCGCGAGATCGGCAAGATTGCTGGCCGGGGGACCTATGCCGAGGATGGCACGTTCGAGGATTTTGCGCCGAGCAACCTGATCTTCGGTCGCGCCAATATCGAGGGCCGCCCTGTTGTCGCCTCTGCCGATGATTTCACCGTACGCGGCGGCGCTGCCGATGCCGCATTGCACCGGAAGTTTACCCAGTGCGAGAAAATGGCGCATACGCTTGGCATACCGATGATCCGGATGATCGACGGCACCGGCGGCGGTGGCTCGGTCAAGAGCCTCGAAGATATGGGCTTCACCTATGTCCCGGCCGTTCCCGGCTGGGAAGATATTATCAAGAATCAGGACACCGTGCCGGTTGTCGCATTGGCGCTCGGGCCGACGGCGGGCATGGGCGCGGCGCGTGCCGTCGCCAGCCACTATTCGATCATGGTGAAGGGGCTTTCGCAGATATTTGCCGCCGGCCCCGCAGTGGCTGCAGCGATTGGCGATGATCTCAGCAAGGAACAGCTCGGTGGCTCCGATATTCACACCACCAATGGCGTGATCGACGAAGAGGTCGCGAGCGAAGCTGCAGCCTTTATCACCGCCCGCAAATTCCTGTCCTATCTGCCGAGCAACGTGAACCAGCTATCCGCCCGCGCCGAGAACTGGGATCCCGTCGACCGCAAGGATGAAAGCCTGCTCTCCGCCGTTCCGCGCGCAGATAAGCAGGTCTATTCGATGCGCAAGATCATGATGTCGGTGTTCGACGAAGGATCGGTATTCGAAATGGGCAAGCGCTGGGGCCGCGCCGCGATCACCGCCTTTGCCCGTCTCGACGGCTGGCCGGTCGCCGTGCTCGCCAATGATCCGTCCTTTCTCGGCGGCTCGTGGGAGGCCAAATCGTCGGAGAAGGTCGAGCGCTTTGCCAAGCTGGCCGAGCAATTCCACCTGCCGGTCGTCCATCTGGTCGACAATCCCGGCTTCATGATCGGCGGCGAAGCGGAGCGCACCGGCACCATCCGCTATGGCGTGCAGGCGATGAACGCCGTCTATAAAGCAACCGTGCCATGGGCCAGCGTCATCGTCCGACGCGCTTATGGCATCGCCGGCAGCGCGATGAGCAATGCCGAGAATTTCCAGTACCGCTTCGCCTGGCCATCAGGCGACTGGGGCTCGCTGCCGATCGCCGGCGGTCTGGAGGTCGCCTACAAGAGCGATATCGAAAGCGCCGAAGATCCGGCAGCGCGGCTCGCGGAGATCAAGGCCAAGCTCGACAAGGTCACCTCACCGTTCCGCACCGCTGAACAGTTCAGTGTCGAGGACATCATCGATCCGCGCGAGACAAGACCGCTTTTGTGCGAATTTGCCGATCTGGCTTGGCGCAAGTTGGGGGCCGGCTAAGCCGACCAGCGCTCATCCGCAACCAAGCACGCCGAACAACTGATCGGGATAGTCTCTATCGCTTCACCCCCGATCAGTGAGCGTAGGCCATAATCAGCGGTGTAAAATCGTGAATTATTCCCTGTAGAAATCAACAATTTGATCCTCTCTATGCTATGGATCACCGAAAGATGGCGAATATCTCCTATCGGTTTTGCGAGAAGCAATTATCATTTCATCTACCAAAACAAACGGTTCATCGCTGGTACAGCAACCAAATGCCATTTGATGCGCAGTTAGCGAAGTAGGCTCGGCTCAAACGAGGAAGGAAGAAACGATGTACTTATCTCCCAGATCATTCATCAATCAGCCTGTTCAAGCATTGGCCGAGCAGGGACACGAGCGCGGTTATCAGCCGCTCTATCATCTCGATATCGTCAACCGCTGCCCCGGCTGCGGCAAATCGCACTGGCATGTCGGCCGGTTCAGCGCCGAATGCGCCCATTGCGAGACCGCATTACCGCTGGCGATGGTCGCCAGCCAGCCGATGCAGCCGCGTTTCACCGAGCATTTCAGCAAAACCGCGTTCGCGGCCTGACCAGCACAAACCGCTTCAGTCCGCTTTCATCCGTGCAAGATAGGATGCCGCCGCATTTGACTTGATCCGCACCCACATGGGCTTGTGATCGGACAGCTGGAACGTGCGCCAGCTGCCCTTGTAATATTTCGTCAGCTCCGCGCCTTGCTTGTCCTTCCCGCCCGCTTTCTTGCGCAATTCTCCTTCATATTCCAGCACATCACCGTCGCGATAGATTGATTTGAATATCTCGAAAATCCCCGCATTGGCTTTCTTCGGGTCATCGGTCTGCCGATCGATGAAGTTTAATGTGTCATCATCGGTCATGAACGCGATCTGATCATAATATTTGCTCAGGTCCAGATTGGACGGCCGGTTGAGCGCATTGGGAATCCGGAAGCCGTGCCGCTTCAGCGCGGTCATCGTTTCATGATCGGGGTGGACGATATTGAAATCCCCCAGCAGGATCAGTGACCGGCCTTCCTTTTGCGCCTGTTCGGCCCGGTCGGCGAAATAGTCGGCGACCCGGTCGATTTCCTGCACCCTTTGCTGCAGCTTCGATCCCGACGACGAGCCGTAGAAGAGGTGCACCGTACAGATATCGAACTTGAACCAGCCGGACTGGAAAGCGGTAATGAACGGCGACCGCCGGAACTGCTTGCCCTGATATAGCGCCCCACCCTCTCCAGCCGTATCATCGGTGATCAGCATCTCGGTCGGCAGGACGATTTCGCCGGCAATATTCTGGAACCGCACCTTGCGCTTGTCATAGAGGTAGAGCAGCCGCTCGCCGCCGCTGCCCAGTTTGTGATGCGTCTTGTCCGAAGCGATGAAATCATAGTCCGGACCCAGCCGGTCCATCACCGCATGCCAGTCGTCCAGATCAACCACTTCCTGCACCGCGACAAAGTCGAAGCGCGACAATATCTCGGCAATATACATCAGGCTCTCCGGCAACCGTCTGACCTTGCCGAAATTGCGGATATTCCAGGTTGCCAGCAGCAAGGTCTGCTCGCTGTCCTTGTCGGGCACTTCCCGGTCGAGCTGGCCGATCAGCCGCTCGAGATTGCCGACGACCCGCGGACGGTCGGCCTTCGGGATATATTTGAGATAATAATATTGCGGCATGCGGACTCTCCCAGCTTCAGGAACCAAAACATGCGACCTTTTGTCTTTTGCCGGAGCATAGCGGATTTTGGTGCTGTAGGACAGTGTCCAATGGGTCGGTATGATTTCCGCCGGTATTGCGCTTGTCGAACCGAAGATCAGCTAAGCCAGCGGCACATCTCGACTGGAGGGTCCTTCGACAGGCTCAGGACGAACGGATATTATTGCCGTTCGTCCTGAGCCTGTCGAAGGGCGTCTCTCGTCTAAAAGCATAGTTCGACAGGTTCACCACTAGGGGATTCGATCCGAACATCATCGCCCGCCCGCCCCTAGATATCCCCGAACGACTTCAGCGCAGCCGGTGCGACGATATCACCCCATTCCTGCACGAAATGCCCCGCCTCCTCGATCAGCAGCGGTTCGGGACAGCCTTTGATCAGACCGTGCATCATCTTCATCACCGGCGGACCGAGCACCGGATCGGAGCCGCCGATAGCCATGAAGCTGGCGCCGGCGAATTCGCTGCTCCAGAAACCGGCGGCGCGCTTGCTCACTTCAACACCATCCATATCCGGTTCGACCGGCACCAGAGCCGGGAATGTCCGCGCGCCGGCCTGATAGCGGTCATCCGGATAGGGCGCATTATAGGCGGCTGTCTCCGCGTCGGTCATTTGCGGCGTGCCGCGTGCGATAATCTGGCCGGCGTCAAACACCGGCACGGTCAGCGCATATTCCTTCCACGCATTGAAACCATCACCCGCGCCGGTGCCGAGCCCGAGCGCGGTGTTCATGATGATCAGCCGCGACAGCCGCGCCTTGAAAGCTTCGTCCACCGGCAAGGTCAGCCCGATCAACCCGCCCCAATCCTGCACCACCAATGTGATATTTGTCAGGCCCAGCCGCTCGACCAAAGCCAATATATGATTGCGGTGAAAGTCGAACGTGTAGCTATCGAGTTCGGTCGGCTTGTCGGAGCGTCCGAAGCCGAAGAAATCCGGACAGACCACCCGCGCGCCGGTGGCGGTAAAATGCGGGATCATCTTGCGATAGAGAAACGACCAGCTCGGCTCGCCATGCAGGCACAGGAAGGTTGTCTCCGCATCCCCAGGTCCGGCGTCGACATAAGCGGCGCGCAGCCCTTCATAGCCGGGCAGATCGTCGACATAGCGGACCGGAAAATCAAAGTCCGGAATATCGGCAAAACGTTCATCGGGCGTGCGGAGGGCGGCGATCGTCATTGATAATATCCTTCTCGATTTGGCTCGGCATAGCAGAAGTCAGCAACCGCAGGATAGGGACTTGCAGCGCCAAAGTTTGTCAAAGTTTGGGCCAACGAACGCCTGTTTTGCGTGATGTTGGATAGAATATTGCGGATGACGGACATTATATTTCCGGCGAATAGAGCAAGCCATAACCGTGACCGAATAGACCGGGCAATGGTCTCTTTCCGCGGGGACCCGTCATTGCGAGCGCAGCGAAGCAATCCGGAGCCCCGCGTGCCGCTCTGGATTGCCACGTCGCCTGCGGCTCCTCGCAATGACGTTATACCCGAGCGTTGCATCAGTCGCCGTAATGGCGCTGGATGAACCGGGCTCAAAATTGCCTGAAAGAATTTTGGAACTTTACACAAACGACCCCTTTTGTTTTCTGCGACCTTTCCCTCAAGGCTCTGGAATATAAGGAAATAGATGCCGCCCGAACCCTGCCTAGTGTGACCTTTAAAACGGCGCGCCGCCAAGCGTCGGAACATCAAGGGAGAGGGACAGCAAAAACTCATCACGGCGCGGAGCATAAGCGCGACGGGGTGATGTAGGAAAGCGGCGATTGCACAATGGAACAGGCCGATTGCCAAAACCATGGATGAAGCCGGGCAAGAGCGGTGACAAATCTGTCATAATTTTATGACCTTATCCTTTGAAATCTACCTCCATGGGCTTATCGTCCAGTCCTCAGGTCGCAGACTCACAAAAGCCAGAACGGCGGGTCACGGTGTCTAGCCATTCTCCCGTGGGCGGGATGAAGGAGTGTTGTGCGGTCGATTGGTGAACAGGGGTGGGGCTTGCTGCGCAATTTGCGCTTTGGCGCTTTTATACGCGCCCTGGCCCCGGTGCTGCTGACCGGGATGCTCGCTGGCTGTGCCGCTCCGACCCACTATATGGGCATTGATATCAGCAATCCCGCGCCTGCTTATCTGCTTTCTCCCGAACAGGCTGCTTTTTTTCAGGAACAGAATCTGCTGCTTGCTAAGGCGCAGGCGGCGGGGTGCATCCCGACCGAGCCGGATGGCAAGGCGGTTGGTGTGCCGATTGGCGAGGGGGCTCGCAAACCGGACGCGGATCAGAATACTACCTGTCACGCGATTGCCGAGCAGCTTGCCACATTGGAAACACGCCGCCTTGCTTTGGTTCTCCATCGCAGCCATCCCGCTATGCCGCTCACCGCGCTGGCGAGTGAAGCGCAGCGGGAAAGCAAGCAGGCACAGCTGGAACTCGGGATACGGTTTGAAGAAGGGCGAGGTGTGGAGCGCGATTTGGACAAGGCGCGGAAGCTTTATGCCCAGGCGGCGAGTGATAGCGGCGGGACGATCTGGGTCTATTCGCCATCGGTTGGCAATGGGACGAAGGGGCGGATGATTCCGGTAAATGCGGGACCGAAGCGGAGTGGGTTGGCTGAGGCGAAAAAGAGATTGGGGATGTTGGAGTGAAGAGTAGAATGATACTGCTAATCTTTCTGATTATAGCGTTACCCCTGCTTATCTACTTCACAATAAATTCATTCTTGGATTACACATTTGACAAAAAATGCAGTTCTGGAAAAAATATTGTCATTTACGATGCTAAAAATTTTTCTATTCTAAGAAATTACGCCAAAAAAGAGATGCCAAAAGATAAATACTTTCTTTGGGAAAATTCTGTCTATAAATTAAAAACGATTGAATCTAAAAATGGTTACGGGATAATTGAAAGTTCTGTGACCTATAGTATCAAAGGTGATGATATAGTAACGATCAAAAATTACAAAATAATTGTGCCAAATATATTTGATTCATCAGGTTTTGGTAAGGTAAAAAGGAACTGTTATTTTGAAAGAAATGATGAATACCCAGAGTATATTTCATTTCACTAAGCGCGGTACAGGAATAACAAATGGGTGATAAACAATACCCAAGAAATTTTTTGCGGTCTGCGCAGGATGCCTCACTTGCATACATGTCAAATAGGAACCATCGTGACAGTTGCAACAATCCCCGATCTGTAACCGTAACTGGCGAGGCGCTTTTGTTTAAGGAGTGGGCAGTAGCAGCTATTTGTCGGGATGGCGCGTCTTCCGGGCAATAATTTAGGTGACAGTTTGCTAAATACACATAAATATTTTTATTCGGCATCTCCTTCGGACCGATCTTCTGCGCTTTCAGGGTACGGCCGGTCTGTTTTTGCAATCACTCGATAGATTCTGCTGATTTCGTCTGGCCCCCAATCACATCAGATATTCATCCAGCGTCATCTGCAGCCGCCGGATCCGGGCTTCCTGATAGTTGCCGAGCGACTGGGCACCTTTCTTCGAGGCCTTGGCGCCATCTCTCTGCATCGCGAGATTGTCGGTGTCCTGATCGAGTATGTCGGCGAGGACGAAGCCTTCCACGCTGGTGTAGCTATCCTCTATCTCGAGCCGGACCGGCTTGGCGGGCGCCGGGCGCTCGCCATTTTCCGGAAGCGGCTGCAGCAGCAGTATCTCGTGCAGGCAATGGTCGACATCGATCGGGCGGAAGCGGTAGCATAGGCGGATGTTGATGCCGGGGAAGAAGAACATGTTGGGGAACAGGAAATATTCGAGACTGTCGATCATCTCGCTGGTCGAGACGCCGGACAGGTCGACATTGAACGCGCTGCCATGTTCCTGGCGCAGCATTTCGGCATGGACTTTCCGGGCCGAGGCTCCCTCTGGAAGGTCCTTCGGATCGCGGCCGAGTTTCTCGAACAGCTTGGCCTCGCTGACCGGCTGCTTCAGATGCGGGCTGGGCACGCCGATCGCGTGCATGAAACGGCTGACATTCTTGCCGAAAATATCATATTGCGCATTGGCATCGCCGGCGGTGTAAACCGCCTGCGAATGGGTTTCGAGCACATGATAGGCCTCGAGAAACGCCTCCATCGCCATTTTCCAGTTGGCCGGCAGGACCTTCTGCGTGTGCAACGCGACATAGCGGTCATCCATCGGCCATTGCTTGAAATGCTCCGGCAATATCTCGAGATAATCGGCCAGCGGCGGCGCGTCGTCGTCCATGTTGATGAAGACAAAGCCGCCCCACAAATCGCAGCGGATCTCGGTCAGACCGAAATTATCCTCATTCAGATGCGGGAAGTCCCAGCGGCAGGGAATTTCCCTGAGCGACCCGTCAAGGTTGAAGGTCATGCCGTGAAAGGGGCAGCGTATATGCGGGCGTTTGGCGCCGCTGCTGCCCGTGTTTTCCTCTGTCGCGAATTTCATGCCGCGGTGCGGGCAGCTGTTGACAAAGGCCCGTATCTTGCCGTCATCGCCGTGCACGACCAGAATGGAGTAAGGGCCGACATCGTAAACGTGGCGATCACCGGGGGAAGGGACATGCTCCTCGCGACAGGCCCATTGCCAGGTCCGGTTCCACATCCGGTCGATTTCGCGGTCATGAACCTCGGGGTCGATATAGCGGTCGAAGCTGATATCCTCGTCGCCGAGAAATTCATATTGTTCGCTGCGCATCGCGGCGGGCGGATTGTCGCCGTCGGCATCCATGATATCCTGCATCGACGGCCCCGGGCAACGCGCCTCGCCCGGCGCGAGTTGAGGGTCGGAAGCTTTGGTCAGATCATATGTCATGGTGGGGCTCCGGTTTGCGGTTCATTGCGGTGCGGTCATAAAGCGGGTCGGACGGCTTGCGCGAACCGACGATCATCGGCGACCCGTCCAGAAAAGCGTCGGCGCACGGATCGTCGCGCACCCAGTCGACCAGTTCCGACCGATAGGCGAATTTCCAGACCCCGTTGCGCTTCTCCAGCCGGTCGACATAGCGCCCGCTGATGAACAGGTCGCGCTTCTCGCCCGCCTCGCCCGTCAGCTTGTGATAGGCCTGGTAATAGACTTCGCCATAAGCCTGGTCGCCGGACAGTTCGATCAGATGCTGGCCAAGCATATGATGGTTGCGCTCGTGCGTTTTCAGCGCATCGATGCAGAAATCGGCAAAGCCGTCCGGTCCGCCTTCATAGATGCCGTAGCGCAGCAAGGCGTCGTCCCAGAATTGCGCGCGGAGCAGGTCGCGGTCCAGCCGGTCCAGTCCGCGCATATATAGCGCCGCCAGATCGCGGATCGCCAGATTGGCCGTTACGGCCTCCAGTTCGGTCGCCCTAATCGCATCTCTCCTGTTCTTTTGAGGCATAGTAGGAGCCGGACGGATCGGGTAAATTACTCTTATCGATAGCAGGAGGGTGACCATGGCGGACGACAGTCAAACAGGCGCGCAGGAACCGGGCCGCGTACCGGGCGCAGCGGAGATGGCCGATCGCGCCGCCATTGCCGAGATCATCGCCCTGCACTGTCGCGGCGTCGACCGGGCCGACGAGGCAACGCTGAAAAGCTGCTACTGGCCCGATGCAACCACCGCTTATGGACCGGACGCCGTGCCCGCCCACGGCTTCTGCGCCGAGCTTGTCCCGGCGATCAAGGCGTTCCGGCAGACCCACCATATGGTCACCAACATCCTCTACGCCTTTGACGGCCCGCAGGCGCGCGTCGAGAGCTATCTCGTCGCCTTTCACTATCTCGCCGGCCCCAATGGTGAAGACAGCGAAATGACCTATCTTGGCCGCTATCTCGACCGGTTCGAGAAGCGCGGCGATATCTGGAAGATCCGGCACCGCGAACCGGTGATGAGCTGGAGCCAGAATGCGGCCACCACTCACAATGCCGACCATCCCTCCCTGTCCGCGCTGCGAGAGGCCGCGCGCTTCCCGGATGATGTCGTCTATAAATAGCGCGCGAATCCACCGCCCGGAAAACCGCGCGCCTGCCCTGCGTGAACTTTACAGGACCACCCGCTTTTCTTTTCTGCGACCTTTGCCTCGATACCGCAGAAAACAGCCAAATATCTCCAACAACACCCGTGCCTAGTGTAACCTTTGCAACGCCCCTTCCCGGCGCGCCGGCGAGCAGCGACGAAGGCCCGCAAGAGTTTCGTCACGATGCGCAGCATAAGCGCAGACAGCCCGTGTAGGACAGCGGATAGTCCGCTGCGCCGGCGCCCCGCTGTGGTATTTTTGCACCAGAAACGGGGCAATCGCGACTTATTCAACTGCCGATGGAACGCCCGTGCGATTGGGCCGTTTCCTCTACTCGTCGATCTAGCGCGCCCTGTGTTTGGCGCAGCATCGACGGGAAGCCCGCAGCAATAGCGGGCATGACCGGAACGATCCTGTTCCATGTTTAGTTAGTTGGAGTAAATTTATGAAATCCCCCATGATCACCCCCCTGATCCTCGCTTCCGTCACCGGCGCCTTTGCCGTTGCCACCCCGGCCGCGGCGCAGTCCGACTCGACCTTCACCGGTCCACGCGTCGAAATCCTCGGCGGCTATGACACGTTGCGTTCGGGCAGCGACGTTGATGTCGATACCGACAATGACGGCATTTTCGAAAATAACACGCTCGACCAGTCGGTCGACGGCTTCGCTTATGGCGTCGCGCTCGGCTATGATTTCGATGCCGGCCCTGTCGTCTTCGGTCTCGAAGGCGAATATATGGATTCGACCGGCCGTCAGGAAGGCGATGAAGATATCAACGCGCCGTTCGGCTACCGCGTCAACCTGAAGCGCGACCTCTATGTCGGCGCGCGTATCGGTGCCAAGGTCAGCCCGACCACCTTGCTTTACGCAAAGGGCGGCTACACCAACACCGCAGTCGAATCCCGCTTCCAGGACCGCGCCGAAGCTGACGGCGTAAACCTCAACTTCGACGACAGCCAGCAGGTTGACGGCTATCGTCTCGGCGCGGGCGTCGAGCAGGTGATCGGAACCGGCGGTAACGGCAACGGATCCGGCGCGTTCGTCAAGCTCGAGTATCGCTATTCAAACTATAGCTCGCTCAAATATAACGACACATTGTTCAACGACAGCAATGAAATCGGCGTCGACCTCGACCGCCATCAAGTCGTCGCGGGCGTTGGTTTCCGCTTTTAAGCCGGAGCTAGTCTAGCGATTGAGGGGCGTGCCGTTCAGTGGACGGCGCGCCCTTTTTTGTGATTGAGGAGGCAACGTAGAGGTACCAGTAGTCCTCTAAAAAGAATGTTGATGAGAGAGTTTATTTACTTTTGTACGGGTTTTCGTCGATCCAACGATATAGAGTTTTGAAACCCCTACATTTGGAAATATTACACCGTGGTTCGAAGGATGATCGCATGCCTTAGCCGTAGTCGGATGACACATCTGTGGAAATGATGTACGTGAGCGCATGCGTTCACGGCTTCCTAAAGGTACTATCTTAAGAGCAATGGCTCCTATCGGATCATACTGGCGTGAGTCGGTTTATACGGAGACTGCGGCCTACGTCGTTCGAAACAATCTGATATTTACCGCTGTACACTTTGAAATTCGCGAAACGGATTATTACTCGGAGTTCGAGGAACCGCTGCCTGAAGAGATACAGCTTTTGGCCGCTCTGGCCTTAGCAGTAGGATTGGATCGAGGGATGTTGACCCTATATCCCTCGTACAATTCTGTCAGAGTAGCTGAACGGCGCGATTTACGTGATCCCGTCGAATTTGATCGGTTAGAGAGAATGCTCCGAGAAGCGCTCATCGACGACGAGGACATCCCAAATTCCCCCCCAGATCCACCCGCCAGCTACCGGTATTTCCATTGGCCAAATCCAGTGGCAATTCAAAAAGAGATTCACAGAAGTATTGACCCTACCGACCATCTTTTGATCAGAGGCTTGGGAACATGGTTAAAAGCAGCAATGTTGAATTTACATCCAATGTTCTGTGAGGAAGCTAACTATCCACTTTGGATTTCGCTAGACGCATCTCTCAACATCGTGCTTGAACGCCTTGCGGCGGGAGGTTTTGCGCAGCCGTCTGCAAAAGATGCCCAGAATTTCATTCATGAGGCTTTCGATGAAGAACTGTCAGGGCTCCGTTATTTTGAGGACTATTACGTCGATCGAATTCGGACGATACACCCGAAAAATCGGTTTGGGATAACTCCAGTCGCGCCAATAAAGCATTGCGATTTTTATTGCCTCCATAACCAACTTCGCGAAGTCTACCGCTATTTCCAGCTTGGTGAGGTTGTCGATCCCCAAGAAGAAGACGACACCGAAGAATTTTGGAATGAGTTTCGCAAGAAAGCGAAATTATGATGACCATTTACTTAACACGGGGAGCTAAGAGAGCAGTCACAATACCGGTCGATTGATCACTATTTAGTCCATTTCCTCTCAGCTCCTAAATTAGCGAGCGCAAAAAAAGGGAGCGCAACAGCACTCCCCTCTCTTAATCCATCCAGACAACCGCGGCCTGTCTCGCCGCACCGCCCTCAGCCTCATTCACCCGGTACAGGAAACCCGCGCTTCTTGAGGATATATTTAACTTCCGGACCGGACCCGCGGAATTTGCGGCAGGTTGCCTTGCGGTCGGTTTCATTGCCGGTCGCCAGCAGAATCGAGAGGAAGCGCTCGGCCGTGGTCTTGTCCCACGGGCTGAGTGCTTCTTCAAAAGCGCCCAGCTGCCCGCAACTATTTCCCCGTCAGGGGCCTGACCAAATTCGGAGCGAGATCAAAGGGTTCATGATCGGTCGCGCGGTCAAACGCGCCGCAGAGGGTGGTTGCGACCGGCACCTGAATGCCGCGCATATAATATCATAATTTCAGTAGCTTCAGGCGCCCTATTGTGCGACGCTGACATCAATGTGAATAAGCAAGAGCCCGCCCCCCTGCACCTGACGCTTCCCAACCGCCTGTCCTATGGTCTTGGCGGGGCGGTTTATGCGGTGAAGGAAGCGGCCTATGTCATGTTCGTGCTGCTGTTCTACACGCAGGTGCTCGGGCTGAGCGGGACGGCGACCGGGATTGTTCTGGCGCTCAGCCTGGTCTGGGACGCGGTGTCGGATCCGATGGTCGGCAGCTGGTCCGATCGCTACAAGAGCCGCTGGGGGCGGCGGCATCCGTTCATGATCTACGCCACCGTGCCGATGGGCCTGGGTTTTGTCGCGCTGTTCGCGCCGCCGGATTTCGTGCTCGACAGCCAGCTGTGGCTGGCGGGGTGGTTGCTCGCCTGTTCGATCTGGATCCGCACCGCGCTGACCTTTTTCTCGATCCCGCATTATACTCTGGTCGCGGAAATCTCCCAGGATTATCATGAGCGCAGCGCCCTGATGGGGCAGCGGACGGCCTTCGTCTTTCTCACCACTTTGCTGCTGCCCTCGGCCTGTCTCTACTTCCTGTTCGATGAAGGCGCGGGCGGCGATGGCCGCTTTGTCGCCAGCAATTATGTGACCTATGGTTGGCTGTCAGCAGTGATCGTCTGGATCACCGCGACGGCCTGTATCGCCGGGACGTGGAAATTTATCGGCCATACAAGGATCGATCCCGCCCGCGCGCCGTCGACGCCCGGCTTCGCCGGACTGTGGAGCGATTTTCTCTCCACCTTCCAGAACCGCAATTTCCGCAACGTGCTCGCCTATGATCTGGGCGCGACCGCGTCTTATGGCATCACCATCGCGCTCAACGTCATTTTCTGGACCTATTTCTGGGAACTGGGCGCAACCGAGATGGGGGTGCTGCTCGGCCTGTCCGTAGTGATCGCAGTACCGATTGCGATGGTCTTTCTGAAGACGGCCGGCCGACGGATGCCGAAGCATGACATAGTCAAATGGGCGGTCGTGGTGATGATGCTCGACCTGTCCTGGCCCTATTTTCTGCGTTGGTTCGACCTGATCCCGGACAATGGCGATCCGGTGATCTTCGGGATCCTGGTCATCCAGAATGCTATCTTCATGAGCTTCTTCATCCTGCGGATCGTCGCGATCGCGTCGCTGACCGCCGACCTGACCGACGAGCACGAGGCGGAGACCGGCCTCAGGCAGGAGGGCGGTTTCTATGCTGTGCTGCAGTTCACGACCAAACTAGGCGGTGCGGTCGGCCCACTTTACGGCGGCTTTGCGCTCGACATGGTCGGGCTGGAGGAAGGCATGCGACCGGGATCGGTCGAACAGTCAGCGCTCGACGCGCTGGTCTTGATCGGCGCCGCCGCCATCGTGCCGTTGATGCTGGTGGCGTTTGTCTTCACCTTCCGCTTTTCGATGACCGAGCAACGATTGCTGCAAATCCAGGCATTGATCGCGCGGCGGCGACAGGACGAATGAAAAAGGGGAGCGCAATCGCACTCCCCTCTTCAAACTTCATCCTGACAACAGCGGCTCAATTCACCGCGTCGCCCTCGGCCTCACTCGCCCGGTACAGGAAAGCCACGCTTCTTGAGGATATATTTGACCTCCGGATCGCGACCGCGGAATTTGCGATAGGCTTCCTTGCGGTCGGTTTCATTGCCGGTCGCCAGCAGGATCGAGCGGAAGCGTTCTGCGGTTTCCGCGTCCCACGGGCTGCCCGCTTCTTCAAAGGCGGCCCAGGTGTCGGCATCCATCGTTTCCGACCAGAGATAGCTGTAATATCCGGCCGAATAGGCGTCTGACGAGAAGAGGTGATTAAACTGTGGCAGACGGTGCCGCATCACGATCTCTTTCGGCATGCCGATTTCGGTCAAGGTCTCGCGCTCGAATGCGTCCGGGTCGGTGACCGGCTCCACGCGATTGTGCAGCTTCATGTCGACGATCGCCGAGGACAGATATTCCACCGTCGAGAAACCTTCGTTGAAGGTCTTCGATGCCTGGATTTTCTCGACTAGTTCTTTCGGGATCGGCTCGCCAGTCTTGTAATGGGTCGCGTAAGTCGAAAGAATATAAGGCGTCATCAGCCAATTCTCGTTCACCTGGCTCGGATATTCGACGAAATCGCGCGGCGTGCCGGCGAGACCGGGATAGGTGATGTCATAGTTGAGATAATGCAGCGCATGACCGAATTCGTGGAACAGGGTCGAGGCATCGTCGAGGCTGATCAGCGTCGGCTCGCCGTCGCCGCCCTTGACGAAATTATTGTTGTTCGACGAGATCGTGTAATTGTTCTTGCCACCGAGCTTGTACGCATCCTTGTAGGTGGTCATCCACGCGCCGGACCGCTTGCCCTTGCGTGCATAATTATCGAAATACTGCACGCCGATTACCTTGTCGCCGCGCTTGACTTCAAAGGTGCGCACTTCGGGATCAAACACCGGAATGCTTCCGGTGGTTTCGGTGAAGGTCATGCCATAGAGCTTGCCAGCCGCATCGAACAGCGCGTCCATCATCTTGTCGAGCTGGAAATAGGGTTTGATTTCCGCGGCATCGAGATCATATTTCGCCTTGCGGACCTTCTCCGCATAGAAACGATAATCCCAGGGCGCGATGGTGATACCAGCGCCTTCGGCATCGGCAATTTCCTGCATGTCGGCGACTTCTTCACCGACGCGGGCAACCGCAGCGGGCCAGACTTTCATCATCAGGTCCATCGCCGCTTCCGGCTCTTTCGCCATCGTATCGGCCATGCGGTAATGGGCGTGGGTCTTGAAGCCCAGCAGCTTGGCACGGTCGGCGCGCAATTTCAGGATCTTGGCGATAGTCGCGTTGGTGTCATTGGCATCGCCATTGTCACCACGGTTGATATAGGCGTTGTAGACCTGCTCGCGCAGATCGCGACGGGTCGAGTTCTGCAGGAAGGGCTGCATCACCGAGCGGGTGTTTTTCAGCGCCCAGCCGGTCTTGCCCTGCTCTTCGGCTGCGGCCTTGAGCGAAGCGACAAAACTGTCCGGCAGGCCGGCGAGATCGGCTTCGTCGGTCAGGAAGATGAAAGTCTCTTCATCGGCCAGGACCTTGTTGGAAAATTCGTTAAATGCCTTCGACAATTCGGTATTGTAGGCAATCAGCGTTTCTTTTTTCGCGCCGTCGAGCAGGGCACCATCGCGGACCAGCTGTTCGTAATTGCGTTCGACCAGACGGGTTTGCATCGCGTCCAGTCCGGCGGATTCGCGATTGTCGTAAACCGCCTTGGTTTTTGCGAGCAGTTTCGGATCGAGAGTCAGCTGGTTGAAGAAAGCCGAGACCTTGGGCATCCATTCGCCCTGGATCTTGCGGATCTGGTCATTGGAAAGGTTGCTGCTGTGCACGCCCCAGATGGCGAACAGGTCATTGGCTTCATTGCCGACCAGTTCCATCGGAACGGTGAAATTTTCAAAGGTCGCAGGAGCCGGATTATCGCGGATCGCGTTCACCTCGGCTTGGATCTTGTCCATGGTTGCCTGGAAAGCGGCAGGGAAATCACTGACTTTCACTTCATCCCACGGTGGCACGCCGTCATAGGGTCCGGTCCACGGCTGGAGAATGCTATTCTCGCTTGTCTCGGCAGCTGCGGATTGCGTTGCGCTCATTTTGTTCAATTCGGCAGTTGTCATTTTTTTTCCATGATTGTCGGCCAAAGCGGGTGTCGCGGTCGCGCCGATCAGCGCGGCGCTGGACACGCCCAGAAAGATTTTACGGGTAGTTATCGTGAATCGCATGTATATTTCTCCAAATAGGGAACCGCTGTCGCGGAACTCTCAAAAGCACCTGAGGTACATTTGGGGACGGTCTAGCCAAAGCGAAGCGGAAACGCAAAAAAGGTTGCGCTGGAAATCAATTATTAGACGAACGACTGTTTATTGACGATGAACGACATCGAAAAATATGACTATTCCGGTCTCTCGGCCAGCAAAGCGCGCACCAGCGGCTGCAGATTTTCGTCATAGCGAGCCAGCATGACATGCTCCTCGGCATTTTCGAAATGGCTGATCAGCTGGCGGCCGTTCCAGTAATGCAGGGCGATGGCCGGCGGGTCGGCAACGATCATGTTGCGGCCATCGGGATGTTCGGGATCGATCGGGTTCAGATCGAGCGCCACCTGCGGTGCGGTCGAGGCACAGATCGCCAGGCTGATGTCACCCCACCATGTGGAAATATTGCGGTGCAAATGGCCGGTTATCATACCCTTGACCTGATCATGGCCCGCCACCGTATCGGCCAGCCGTGTGACCCAGGGCTCTTCGGGGTGGGTGGTCATCCACTCGATACCGCTCTCGACCGGCGGATGGTGCAGGATCAGGATCGTCGGCTTGTCCTGCTGTTCCGACAATCTGGCGGACAGCCAGGCAGCACGGGTTTCGCAAAAGGCACCGCCGTGACGGCCCTCTTCCAGCGTGTCGAGAAACAGCAGACGGAGTTCAGGCGTATCGACCTCATATTGAACAAAACCGTCGGGGGCCGGAACATCGGGGAATTGTTTGTGAAACGGCGCCCGCAGATCGTGATTGCCCAGACACATGTGAACCGGAAAAGGCACAACGGACAGCGCATTTTCCAGCCGCTGGTAGCTTTCCTGGTCGCCGCGATCGACGAGATCACCGGTTGCCAGCAACAGATCGGGCTGCGGGGTCATCGCGCAAATCGTCTTGATCGCCTGATCGAGTCGCTTGCGGTTGAATTCTGCCGGATTTTCCGGGTCGAAACCCAGGTGAATATCCGTGATCTGCGCCATTAACATGGACGCCCTCCCCTTTTTCCCCTTGCCCTATTTCCGGGCAATCTGTTTCTCCGGCTTTGTCTGTTTGTCTTTCTGCTGTTCCTTGATCAGCCAGGGTGTCCCGTCATCGGCGTGATAATCATGGCACATCGCGCAGGTCGACGGGACGTCGGATGTTTTCTGGAATTCGCCGCCATGACATTCGCGACAGGTCTTGATCCCCGGCAGCAATAGATCCGTGGCCTGCTTGGACGCCGGCGCATTGTGACAGGTTTCGCATTTTTCCTCGGTATGGGCGTCATGGCTGAACCAGCCCTTCTGCATATAGCGATCGGTCTGCGTCACCGGCTTGATGCCATAATCGACCCGCCCGCGGGCTGTCGGCGGGGTAATGCCGTGACAGTCGAAACAGGCACCACCGCGAGAGAATACTTCGCTGATCGCCATATTGGCGCGGCTCGGCCGGAATTGCACGGCGCGGGCATAGTCGCTGGCGACGCGGATGTCGTTGCTTTCACCCGGACGACGGCGCGCCATCCCGCCAAGATTGATCGGCCGGGTCGGCCCGGTGGAACGATAATAAGCTCTGAGATCGGCCTGAACCATGGCTGGTTCGCCGTGCCGCAAGGTCCGCACCGTGCCACCAATCTCGTCAAAGGCAAGGCTGTGGCACATGCTGCAGTCTTCCTTCATGTCGACCGGCTCAAAGCGCACGCCTTTCGGATCCGGCGTGTGGCAATCCTTGCAGACGAGCGAGGGACCGAAGTCATAATCTGCCGTCAGTCGGCGCCCCATTTGGGCGACACCGCCGGTTTTCGACAGATGCACGTCATGGGGGAATTTGAGGCCGTTATTCTCGGTCGGCTTGTCATCGAGCGAGACACGCTTGCGCGGCGGATTCTTGCCGCCCGGGCTGACCAGCACGGCTGGCCGGAATTGCGGATGTTCAATGCCGAAGTCCGACGCATTTTCCAGTTTTGTGTCGGTCAACCGTGCATCCATCCCGTTATGGCAATCCGCGCAGAATTTTTGCGCAGTCGGTTCCATAGCACCAGCGCCTTCATGCTCGCTGTGACATTCGACACACCTGCCCGGCGGCTTGTTGAAAGCCGAGGCGAATGCGGCGCCGATCTTGCCGAAACCTTCCGGCTCGCCGCGCGCGGTCAGCAGCCGCGGCTTGGCGGCATGGTCGTGCGCGTCATCTTCGTGACAGGTGAGGCAGGTCTTGTCCTGCACCGTGACAAAGGCATCGACATGACAGGCCTGGCAATCCTGCTCCAGCCCGTGATGCGCGCTGCTCAGCGCACCGGCCGACCACATGGTGTCGGCGTGGAACTGGTCGGGCCGTTCCTCGACCCCGCGCCAGGTTGCCCAGGTATAGATCGGCCAGACAAGAAACGCGGCCAGCACCAGAGCGATGAAACTCCAGGCGCTTACCCTTTTGCCGGGGAGCAGGCCCTTGAGCGTGTAGAGCGTTGTTTCGCTGCGCGTTTCGGCGGAATCGGACAAGGCCTCGACCCGCTTGACGGTCAGGACAACATCTTCGCCTTCCTCGCTGACGACGATGACATGGCCGCCGAAGCCGAGCTCCGCGCCGGCAGACGGGTCTATGGTAACAGAAATCCGGTGCTTGCCGTCGAGCGTAAAATTCTGGCCCGACGTGCTTTCGACAATGATCTGGCCATCATCGCGCCTGCGGATGACGGCATGATTCGGATTGACCGCAAGATCGGGCAGATGGATCGCGTTCTCGGTGCTGCGACCGACGCCAATCTCATCGGTCGGAAACGGCTTGGACCGGGTAATCTCCCGACCGGCGGCGGTGGTCGTGATCTGGCGAACAATGAAAGTCATATCGGGCTCCCCATCCTACCAGTAGAAAAACACGCTGATGATATGCGCGGTGAGCGAGGCGATCAGCGCGAAAGTCATCGGGACATGGACGAATAGCCAGACCTGCAGCATCGCCTTGAGCTTCAAATGGCGACGCACGCGGCCCAGCGTGGATTCCTTTTTCTCGAGCAGCGCTTCAACCTTGTCGAGCGGATCATCGGCGCCCATTTTCGGCTGATAGGCACGCTCGCGGCGCAGGTCCGCCTGCGCCTGACGGGTTGCGCAATCGGGATATTTTCCGGAAATCCGCCGGAAGAAACCACCGCCAAACGGGTCCTGTTCGAGGGACTGCAGCACCAGAGTCGCGTGCTCCGCCGATAGCGGCTGGGCCGCTTCGTGCAGTTGCCGGTCAAGCGAACGGAGATTTTCGAGCATCTCGGTCTCGGTCATCTCGTCGCGATTGTCGGACAGCGCCTTCGGGATAGTCACGTAGAAATAGATCCCGACAATGCCGGAAATGATCACGATCATCATGAACACATAGGCGGCAGTATGGATATTCCAGCCGAGCTGGAAACCCGTATGTAGCGTGCCGATCACGATCAGGCTGAGACCAAGATAGATATGCGCGGATGTCCACGCCTTGAGCGACCATTGACCAGGCGTCATCGCCCGCTTGCGGACGCCGAGCATGGTCAGCCAGAGGATCAGCAGCGCGCCGATCGTCCCCAGCGTATAGCCGTACCAGCTGCCGCCATTGTGCCGCGGCGACACATCGATGAACAGATAGCTGACGATGCAGATCAGCATGATCACCGAGGAAATCTTCAGCCAGCGGAAACCGGCATGTTTCAGAAAGCCGTCGTGCATCGCGACTTTCTTGCGGTTTGACTGGGCGGGGATGGCGTTGCTGGCCATTATGGGGTGCCCCCCTTGGCTGCGGGTTTGGTGGCCAGTTCTCCCGTTCGTGCTGAGCTTGTCGAAGCACCGCGTCTTGCCACCTGTCCTTCGACAAGCTCAGGACGAACGGGATGTTGCAAAAACAAACAGTTCACACCTCTTCCCCTTCGAGCTTGGAGACGGTGAGAAATTCTTCCGGTGCCACGCGGATCGCTGCCCCGGTCGGACAAGCGCGCACGCAGGCTGGCCCGCCCTTGATCCCGGCACACATGTCGCATTTGATCGCCTTTTTGGGTTTCTCGATCGCAGGGTCACTATGGTCTGCGGCCCATTTCTTGTCCGGCTCACCCGGCCCCGGACCGGCGCCAAAGAACAGCCAGTTGAGCAGGCTCGGTTTCTTCGGCGGCACCTTGTCCATGCGGATCACGCCATAAGGGCAATAGCGCTGGCAATTGCCGCAGCCGATGCAGCTGTCATCGATGAACACCTCGCCATCGGGACCACGGTGAATGGCATCGGGCGGACAATCGGACATGCAGTGCGGATGTTCGCAGTGGCGACAGCTGGTCGGCACGTGCAGATGGGCATAGGTTTTGCCCGCCTCGCGATCGAGACGCGACAGGCCTTCGTGGCTGTCGGCGCAGGCTTTTTCGCAATTGTCACAGCCGACGCAGAGATTTTCGTCGATCAGCAGCACGTCCGTGGCTTCGCCGATGCCATTGTCGACGAGGAAATTGGCGATCCCCGAATACATGTCGACAACACCCGAGAAACTGTCCTTTTTCGCTTCGACAAAAGCGTTGATATCCTGGCGCGCGGCCATGTCCTTCTTCGCCTTGCGCATCAGGTCGGGATGGGCGTCGAGCACTTTCTTGAACGCGTCGCCGCTGATCTTGATGACTTCCGACTTGATCGCCGCCTTCACCGTCGCGGTGCGAAAGCCACCGGCGATCAGCGTCATTTCGCCGACATAAGAACCGGCCGGGAGATAGGATAGAAACACCGGTTTTCCGCCAATCTGTTTCTCGACCACCATCGAGCCGACGCGAATGACGTAAATATCATTGCCCTCGGCGCCTTCCTCGATAATTGTTTCGCCAGCGCGGACATTGATAATCTCGCTGGACTCGACGACCTCGGCAATATCTTCCTTGGTCAGGCCCGAACCGAACATCTGCAACAATTGCCGTTCGGTGGAAATCCGGGTGATCGCACGTTTTGCTGCGGGGACCGACGCTTGCAGTTTCAGCGCAGCGGTACGCGGAATTTCGACCACTATGACATCATCTGCCGCCTTGATCGTTGCGCCGCGCCGTCGGCCCGAAATCAGACCGACTTCGCCGAAGATCGAACCCTGTTCAATCGGAACGGTGATCGAGGGATCCGTCGGATTGATTTCAACCAGAACCGAACCCTGCGCGATGGCGAAAAGCGAGCTTCCCGGATCGCTTCTCTCGAAAATCGTCTCGCCCCGGCTGTAGCTCTGCGGTTCGCTGTCGAGCATGAATTCGCGCATCTGCAGCGGCGACAGCTCGTTGAGAATGGTAATATTGGAACGGAAAAATTCCAGCCATTCATCGACCGACCGGCCTCGGGGCAAGTCGCTGAACTTCGCTTCGAGTATCGGCTCATCGGCAGGCTTCAACTCGGTGTTGCCGTTAATAAACTCGATAACATCATAGCCCTGGTTCATGCAGTGCTTGATCAGCGGATAGCCGGCCAGCGCGCCGATGACATATATGCCCTTCTTGGTGCTTTCGAAGGCCGGCGACAATTTGGGATAGGCCTCGCGGTCCTCGCTGGTAAATTCAATCCCGCATTGCTCGACAAATTTGCGCGGCGGTGCACTGCCCATGCGCGCGATGATCCGGTCGCATTTGATGGTTTCCTGACCGTCGCGGGTTTCCAGCACCAGCTCGCCATCCTTGACCTCGGCCGGCGTGGTCTCGTTGCGGATATTGACCTTGCCCTGCTCGCCCGCTTCCATCAGCAGCTTCACATTGGCTTTCTTGGCGCGGGCAAATTCTGCCGAGCGGTTGAGAATGGTGACAACATTATTCTGCGCCGCATCGGCAGCAAGGCCCAGCGCGTTCTCGATCCCGGCATCGCCCGATCCGATCACCGTGATATGCTCGTCATAATATTCGCCGGGATCGTCGAGCTGATATTGCACCAGCTTGTTGTCGCCGCCGGGGCAGCGCATCAGATTGGGATTGCCCTGCGTCCCGATCGCCATCACGATGGTTTCGGCCAGCACCGTGTCGCCGTTTTTCAGGGTGATGGTAAAATTGCTTTCGTCGCCTTCAATCTTCACTGGCTCGGCCTGGTACATGACGTTGACGCCATGGCCGGCGGTCTGCTCGTCCCAGGTACCGAGAATGGCCTCGCGCTTGCCGGCGTCAAAATCCATATCCGAGCGCAGCACCAGCTGGCTCGGCGTTGCCATGACATGCTTGCCCTTCTGATATTTGAAGATGGTATCGGAAAGATGGTCGGTTTTTTCGAGCAGCACATGCTTGAGCTTCAGCTGTGCAGCCCGCCCAGCAGCGCTCATGCCCGCTGGTCCGGACCCGATAATGACTACTCGAAACTTGTCCGACACGCGCTTGCTTCCCCCTCTTGCTTCCCCCGACCAACGCACCCTCATACGTCAAAGCGATCTGGTTCAGCTTATTATTCGGCTGTAGCGCGACCCAAAAGATTGAACTTTGGCAGTATCTTACCAAAATGCCTCTTCATTGCCAGTGCAAAATATCACAGCAATCTCGGCGCTTGTCAGGCAGGTAACGGCTCCGTATCTCTGCGCGGGAATATGATCACATGAAATAGCTCGAGGATAGACCATGGCGAAATCAGCTCCATCGATGAATATCAGCCGTATCGCGCTGATTATAGCGGCCTTGCTAGCGCTCGGAGCGGTCGCGGTGCAGGTCTATCGCAGCATGAATGACGAAACCGGCGCCAGCACCACGGTTGCCGGTACCGAAGCCGAAGCGGCGCCCAGCGTTGACCAGGTCATCGACGGTCTGGAAAAAAAGCTGCAGGAAAATCCCGACGATGCGGAAAGCTGGCGGATGCTCGGATGGAGCTATTTCGAAACCGGGAAATTTGCAGAATCGGCCACCGCGATGAAACGCGCCACCACGCTCGACTCGGACAATCCAGAATATTGGTCGATGCTCGGCGAGGCATTGGTGATGACAAGCGATGGACAGCAAGTGCCGGCTGACGCTGCGACCGCTTTCCGCAACGCTCTGAAACATGATGCGAAAGATCCGCGCGCGCGTTATTTTCTCGCGGTCGAGAAAGACATGGCTGGCGACCATAAGGGCGCGATAAATGACTGGTTTGCGCTGCTCGAAGACACGCCCGCCGATGCGCCTTATGCCGCCGATATCCGCCGGGTGATCGGACAGGTGGCAGAAAATGAAGGCATTGATGTCGCCGCCCGTCTTGCCAAGGCCGCACCCGCTGCGCCAACCGGCGGTATCACCACCGACGGCCCCGCGGTCGCCACGGCGGCGATTCCCGGCCCAAGCCGCGAGCAGATGAAAGAAGCCGCCGCCCTGCCGCCCGGCCAGCAGGAAGCGATGATCGCCAATATGGTCGATGGCCTCGACAAGCGGCTGCAGGCCAATCCCAAGGATGCCAATGGCTGGATCATGCTGATCCGCAGCCGCATGCAACTGGGCCAGACCGTCCAGGCCAAACAGGCACTGGACCGCGGCTTGAAGGCGTTCAAGAATGACGGCGCCGAGGCAAAGCGGATCAGGGAAGCGGCTGCAGCACTAGGGGTCTAGTCAATAACGTCCCACTTTCCAGAGAAGCTCCATATCTACGAAAACTCAAGTTACAATCATTTACATGGTATCCCGTTGTGTTGTGGCCTCTATGGTTTATGGCCGGATTGGAATGAGACCACCGGATTGATTTTCCATCCCGAGGGGAATGGAGCAAAAAAAGAATGTGAATATGGATTTGATAACAGCATCTTTACCGAATATAGCCGTTGAAAGCTCTTGAACGACCTGTCCAAAGCAAGGCTGGACCGCTTCGTTTCGATCGTCGCCAGAACCCGGCGGCAGATATCCCAGCATTTTTTTGATAATCTGGGGATCCCTGCTGCGCCCTGCCTCGATATCCTGCTGGCATTGCACGCTGCTGAAGGCGCGCCGTTGAGCGAAGCAGATATTTCGGATTATATCTCCAGCGGCATTTCTGTAACGCGCCGATATCTGGATTTGATGGTCAGCAAAGAGCTGATTGAAATGGACGACGACAGCGTCCGGCTGACCGCGAATGGCAACAGTGAACTGGCAGGCGTCATGTCGCAATTCCATTCAGATTTCATCGAGAAAATCCTGTAGCTCGGATGCTATGGTGAACCAGTGGCCACATCAAACGGAAGAAACGTTGAATAGATAGCGTTCGCTATCAAAACAACATTCCCGCTTCTGTGTTATCGCTCGACGGTTACCGGCAAGCTTCGCAAAGCCAGCGAAGAGATGATCCGACAGTCGCCAACCGTGCCATCGCCCGAACATTGCAGCATGAGCGACAATTCGTCGCGCAGCGCGGTGAGATCGGCAATTTTCTGTTCGACTGCGAGAAGATGCGCAGACGCGACTTCATCAACCGCATCGCAGGGGTCGTCATTGTCATCGGCCAGTGTCAGCAATTCGCGGACCGATTTCAGCGTAAAGCCCAGATCCCGCGACCGCCGAATGAACATCAGCCGTTCCAGATGGGATAGCTCATAGTCGCGATAATTGGCCTGCGTTCTTGCCGGCTGAGGTAGCAGTCCCTCCGCTTCATAATAGCGAATGGTCTCCACCTTCGTATCTGTCGCCTTTGCCAGTGCCCCTATTTTCATCGCTTGACCCTATAGTTACTACAGGGTGCATAACTAAGAACGAATCAGAAATTGTCCAGGGGAACATCATGGCTGGAAATTGTTGTGGAAGCGGAACGGACGACCAGGCCTCGCTGAATGATCCGCGCTGGCGGCTGGCCCTGTGGATCGCGCTGGCCGTCAATGCGGCCATGTTCGTCTTTGAATTTGCTGCGGGTGCAGCCGCAGACTCACGGGCACTACAGGCCGATGCGCTCGATTTTTTCGGCGACAGCGCCAATTATGCGATCAGCCTGGTGGTCGCGGGCATGGCCCTGACCTGGAGGGCCCGCACGGCCTTTCTGAAAGGACTGACTCTGCTTGCTTTCGGGAGCTGGGTATTGGTGACGGCGATCCTCGCCTTCATCAACGGCACCACGCCGCATGCCGAGATGATGGGCATCGTCGGCGCAATGGCGCTGGTCGCCAATGTCGGCGTCGCCTTGCTGCTCTACCGTTTCCGCACCGGCGACGCGAATATGCGCTCGGTGTGGATATGCTCGCGCAACGACGCCATCGGCAATGTCGCGGTGATGATCGCGGCGCTCGGCGTGTTCCAGACCGGCAGCGCCTACCCCGACCTCGCGGTTGCCGGTCTATTGGCGGCGCTGGCGATTAGCGGCGGCGGCCAGATCGTCTGGCAAGCCCGCGGCGAGATGCGGTCGGTAAGCGCGGAGGCGAAGAGGGCGGAGGATCGGTGAAGAGAGTGGAGATCAGATTTTCCTCTCCCCTTGAGGGAGGGGACTACTGAGACTTCGCGCCTGAGCTTTAGCGAAGGCGGTTAGTCGGAGTCGGAGAGGGGTGGCGTCTGGTCGCTGCCCCCTCACCAACGTCGCCTAACGAGCAAGCTCGTAAGGCTTTGGTATCCTCTCCCTCAAGGGGAGAGGATGATAACTTACCTGAACAACGGCTCGCCGAAACTCCTCAGCTTGCGGCTGTGCAGTGTTCCGGCTTCCGCTTCCTTCGCCAGCAGATTGATGGCGCGCAGTCCGATCGCGAGATGCTGACCAACCCGTTCCTGATAGAATGCATCGGCCATGCCGGGCAGCTTGATCTCGCCGTGCAGCGGTTTGTCGGAAGCGCAGAGCAGCGTCCCGTAGGGCACGCGGTAGCGATAGCCGTTGGCGGCGACGGTTGCCGATTCCATATCGATGGCGATGGCGCGGGACTGGTTGAGACGCCGGGCAATCTGCTCAAAGCGCAGTTCCCAGTTGCGGTCGCCGGTGGTCACCACGGTGCCGGTGCGCAATTGCTGCTTGAGCTTTGATTTATCGATACCGGTTTCTTCCTGCACCGCCTGGGTCAGCGCCAGCTGCACCTCGGCAATCGTCGGCAGCGGGATGCTCGGCGGCAGCACGTCGTCGAGCACATTGTCGTCGCGCAAATAGGCGTGGGCAAGGACATAGTCGCCGAGCCGCTGGGTCCGGCGCAGCGCGCCACAATGGCCGATCATCAGCCACACATGCGGGCGGAGCACCGCGAGATGGTCAGTGATCGTCTTGGCATTGCTCGGGCCGACACCGATATTGACCAGGGTCACGCCGGGTCGGCCGTCACCGCGCACCAGATGATAAGCCGGCATCTGCGGCGGCTTGGCGATCGGCGGAGCGGATGGCTTGCCATCCTTGCCGGTCGTCCGGTTGCCCGGTTCGACCAGCATCTTCGCCTTGCCGGATTTCACCTCCGCCAGGCCATATTCGATAAATTCGTCGACATAGCGTTGATAGTTGGTGAACAGGATGAACGGCTGGAAATGGCCGGGATCGGTCGCGCAATAATGGCGAATGCGATGCAGCGAATAGTCGACCCGTTCGGCAGTGAACAGAGCGAGCGCCGATGCTTCTTCGCCCTGGAAAATCTGGCCGCCGTCGACAATCTCGTCATTGGTTTTGACCAGATTGGGCGTGTGGAAATAATTGGGCAGCTTTTCCTTCTTCGCCCGGTCGAGACCCGCACCGGCATCTTCCAGCGCAAAGGCCAGCGGAATCGGCGTGTCGGACAGCCCGACCCAGATTTTCGCGGTGAACGTGGTGTCGATCCGCTGCAGCTGATCGAGCAGATAGGCGCGATACAGCTTCGGTTCGGTAATCGTCGTGCGATAGGTGTTGATGTCGGCGAGATGGCCAGACGCCAGATGGCTGGTTTCGGTTGCCTGATCGGCGGGAATCTCGACACTGATTTGCGGGTACAGCCCTTGCTGCCGGTCCTCTTTGGCCAATTTCGACGTCGCATAGCGGCGAAAGCGGGCTGCCGTGATTTCTATTTGTTCGGCGTAGAGTTTTTCAAGCAGAGCCACGGCTTTGGCGGGCGTGGCACATAGTGTGGAATCGGTTGTCATGAAGTCTCCGTTACAGTTTCAGTCCTTTAACGGAAAAAAGGGTCAAAGGGAAAAACTAACTACGGGACAGGTTGAGGAAGCGCGCCGCCGCCTCGAATTCCGCCTGTTTGAGATTGCGCATGGCAACGGCCACGTCGTCGCGGCCCCATTGCTGCTCCTGCCAAAGCTCTTCGAGATTCACCAGAGGCCAGAGCGTGCCGGTATCGTGGGTCTGTTCAACGAGGCCCAGCGTTGCGATCAGCGAGCCAGACAGGCCGACAAGCGACAGCATCGCGGCGATGGTGAAGCCGTCCTGTGCCTCAACCACCTTGCCCAGACGCGCAATCGTTTCTTCAGGCTGCGCTTCATATCGTATGCCGTGGATCAGATTGAAGCCGACATCATAGCGTTGTCGTGCCCAGTCGAGCAGGGGATCCCAATGTTCCGCCTGATGGTCGATCAGCGCTTGCTGGCCCTGATCAGCGCGATAGTAGAGCATGTCGCTGTCAGCAAAAGCGGCGATGCGGGAGACGATCCGCTCTCGTTCATTATTGACCTGATCCAGCGCGCCTTGCGCCATTGCGGTCAGCGGCATTGACGCGGGAATGATATCCTCGCCCTGCGCCGCCCATTCGGCGGCAATCGCTTCGGCAAGACCCGGCATCGGAACGGCAAGCGGGTTACGCTGCGGTGTCTTCATCGGACGTCCGTCGAGCGAAATCGCAAAGGCGTCGCCGACCGGCGATACCGATACGTCCTTGTAGAAACGTTTCATGGCGCGTCCGTGCCTTCTGCCGCTTTGGCGATTTCTTCTTCGGCGACCCGGGCGCGAATATATTTGCGGATGATCCAGACCGGCACGACCCACATTTGGGCAAGACCAAGAAAGACCAGCACATAGCCAGCCGGAGCGGGCACCGGCGGCAGCTTGTCCAGCGCAATCGCCAGACCGAGCATCACCAGAATCACGCCAAGCAAACGGATCATGCTGATCAGCCAATGCACGGCTTTCGCCTGTTTTTCCTTCACAGGATCCGGTACATATTCATCCTGTTCGTCAATCCGCTCGCTCATCGGTTCAATATTCCATGCAGGTCCGCCATATTGGCCACCACTATTTCTGCGCCAGCGTCGATCAGTTCATGCTCGTCATGATAGCCCCAGTCGACCCCGACAGCGCGCACCCTGGCATTGACCGCCATCGCCATATCAAAGCTGGTATCGCCGATCATCGCCGTGGTTTCCGGCGCTGCGCCGGCTTCGGCCATCGCCAGTTCGACCATCGCCGGATGCGGTTTGGACGGATGCCGGTCTGCAGTCTGCAGCGTGATAAAACGATCAAGCAATCCGTGCGCTTGCAGCACATGTTGCAGGCCGCGATCCGACTTGCCGGTGGCGACACCCAGGACCCAGCCGGATGCTTCCAATTCTTCCAGTGTCTGCAGCAATCCCTCATAAAGCGGCTCGTGCACACCGCCTGCCTGACGCAATTCGAAAAATCCGTCCTTGTAGGATTGCGTCACTGCCGCGATTATTTCCTCATCGCCTTCGGGGAACAGGCGAGCCACCGCTTCCATCAGGCTCAGCCCGACGATCCGGCGCACCAGATGGTGATCGGGCGCAACCAGACCGTGCTTCTCAAACGCCTGATCCATAGAGGCGCAGATATTGGCCTGGCTGTCGACCATGGTGCCGTCGCAATCGAACAGGGCTAGCTTGTTGCTCATGTCTCTCCAAATTCCTGCATCAGATGGGCCATGGCGCGGCGCCCGGTTGCATCCAGTGCCTTGGCCGCATTTTTGCGAACCGCAGCCGGTTTGTTCTGGCCAAGCTTGGCGGTCGGGCGCCAGGCCAGTATTTCCATTTCAAAGCCGACGATCGCGTCGACCATCTTGTCGAATTTTTCCGCATCCATCTTGTCGCGGTGCCAGGCCGTTTTCGGCGCCAGCTTTGCTTCATTCTGGGCGCTGAGGTCATCCAGCAAGCTGATCAGCCCCTCGCGCTCCATCTGGCGGACCGTGCCTTCCAGTTCCAGCGCGAGATAATTCCAGGTCGGCACCTGATCGTCGATTCCGTACCAGTCCGGACTGATATAGGCATCCGGCCCGTTGATCACGCACAGTGCCTTGTTCTTGGCAATATGTCTGGTCAGCGCATTGCCGCGCGACAGATGAAATTGCAGCGCCCCGTCACCAGTCGAAAAAACCGGCACATGCGCGACCCGCGGGCCATCCGGCGTTTCGGCAAACACCATCCCGAATCCGATTTCCGCAATCATTGCCTCGAGCGCGGCCCGCTCGTCGGCGTCCTGATGATCATTGGCAGATTTCGGCCATCGGAAGGCGGGATCGGGATGCATTATTTGGGTTTCTTGTGGAGAGCCTGCTTGACCTTGGCCTTGTGCGGCATGTTTTTCTTGTGCGTTGCCTTGCCGGCATTGGGCCGCTCGCGCTTGGTCGGCTTGCCCGCCTTGGTCGGCTTGCCCGTCGTTTCCCCGCGTCCGCGACGCTCGCCGCGCTTGTCCTTGCGGATCATCTTGGCGTGGGCCTTGGCCTGCCGTTTGCGGACCATCTTGCCGCCCGGCTTCTTCTCGTCGAGCGGAAGATCGCCCAAGAGCAGATCGAGACCGAGATTCTCGACAGTTTCGGCGAAATGGGTTGGCAGGTCTGCGGTCACGTCGAGATTGTGACCATCAGGATGCTCGATCCGCAAACGCCGTGCGTGCAAATGCATCTTGCGGCTGATCGTGCCGGTCAGGAACGCATCCTTGCCGCCATATTTGCCATCACCGACAATCGGATGACCGATAGCCGCCATATGGACACGCAACTGATGGGTGCGGCCTGTATGGGGCTGTAGTTCGACCCAGCAGGCGCGGTTGCCGGCGCGTTCGATAATCCGGTAGCGCGACTTGGCCGACTGGCCATTTTCTTCGTCGACATGCATTTTCTCGCCGCCGGAACCCGGCTGCTTGGAAAGCGGCAGGTCGATCACGCCATCGGCGATTTCGGGCACGCCCATGACAATCGCCCAATAGACTTTGCGGACATCGCGACCGGCAAAGCGTTTGGAGAAAAAGGACGCTGCCCCCGGCGAACGCGCCAGCAGGATTACGCCACTGGTGTCCTTGTCGAGCCGGTGGACCAGCTTCGGCCGCGACTTGGCATCATAGGTCAGCGCATCGAGCAGGCCGTCGAGATGGGTTGTCGTCTTGCTACCACCCTGCGTCGCCAGACCGGGAGGCTTGTTGACCACGATCGCGGCCTTGTCCTTGTGGATCACCAGTTCGCGGGCAAAATCGATCTGGTCCTGTGACAAGTCCGATTTGGCTTTGGCAACGCGGCCCGGTCGTTCGATTTCCTGCGGCGGCACGCGCAAGACCTGGCCGGCCTGCACGCGATCGCCCGGCGAGACTCTTTTGCCATCCAGCCGCAATTGTCCGGTCCGCGCCCAGCGCGAAACGATATTGAACGGCACATCTTCCATATGCCGCTTGAACCATCGGTCGACACGGATATCGTCATCATCGGCAGAAACCGTGAATTGCCGGACATCGAGTGTCTTCAGCGCCTGCATCTGCTCTTTCGGCGAGCCCTGGGGCGATTCTTCCTCGGAGCCGCTTTCGGCTGTGGGATCGAAACCGCTCATGCCAGTGCCCTCACTGCCATCAGGCCGGCAAACAGGGCCAGCACGGAACCGACGACGGAGACCAAGGCATATATCATTGCGACGCCCCATTCACTGCGTTCGATCATATTGAGAACTTCCAAACTAAAGGCCGAAAAAGTTGTAAAACCGCCAAGCAGGCCAACGCCAAGCAATAGCCGCCACGGCTCATCGACGAAATTGCTGCGGGCCAGCACACCGGCCAGCACGCCCATCAAAAGACCACCCGTAACATTAGCCACCAATGTTCCAATAGGGTAACCCACGGGAGCAAGATGGAAGACAAGTCGGCCGAGATGATAGCGTCCAGCCGCACCCATCGCACCGCCTGCCATGACAAGAAGGGTAGCGTTCATGGGCGTCCCTTAGTCGGCTTGCGTGGTTTTTCCAAGCATATCATTGGTCAGCCACAAGCGGATGGCCGTCGCGAGGCCCGGCGGTTGCGTTGCGGCGATCCGCTCGACGTCGATCTGGGCGACCAATGCGTTTAGCGGCAGACCCCGCGAATCGGAAGCCGATTTCAGCATATCCCAGAACAACGGCTCTAGTGAAATCGACGTTTGATGCCCGGCAATGGTGATGCTGCGCTTGACCGGCGGGTGGAAGAGCTCGGGCTGTTCTATATCCACCCGGACAATTCCCGCCGTACCAGTGTCTCCAGCATATCGATGCCGGGCTCGCTATCGTTGAGGCAGGGCAGATAGGCGAATTTCTCGCCGCCGCCGGACTCAAATTGCTCCTTGCCGCGTATCGCCAGTTCCTCGCAGGTTTCCAGACAATCGCTGGAGAAGCCCGGCGCAAAGATCGCGATATTTTTCTTTCCCTGACCGGCCAGGGCTTCCAAAGTCGTATCCGTTGCCGGTTCAAGCCATTTCGCGCGACCAAAGCGCGACTGGAAGGCCACGACCAGTTCCCGGCCCATCTTCTCCGACAGCAGCCGCGCGGTCTTCTGGCAATGGCAATGATAAGGGTCCCCGAGTTCCAGCGTGCGTTGCGGCATGCCGTGGAAGCTGGCGACGATAGCATCTGGAACGAAGTCGAGCGCGGCAATATCGCGTTCCAGACTGGTCGCGAGCGCATCTATATAGGCCGGGTCATCATGATAGGCCGGAAGCAAGCGGATCGCCGGTTGCCAGCGCATGGCGGCAATCGCGTCAAATACCGCATCATGGACGCTAGCAGTCGTAGCACCGCTATATTGCGGGTAGAGCGGCGCGATCAATATGCGATCGCAGCCTGCGGCTTTCATCGCGTCCAGCCGGGAAGCAATGCTCGGATTGCCGTAGCGCATCGCCCAGTCGATCATCACGCCATCCATTTTCGGGGCAAGCTTTTCGGCCTGCTTGCGCGTGTAGGAAGCCAGCGGCGAACCATTTTCGGTCCAGACCAGACTATAAGCTTCGGCCGATTTGGCCGGTCGGGTGTTGAGAATGATTCCGCGCAAAATCGGCTGCCAGATGATCGAGGGTATCTCGACCACTCTCTTGTCCGACAGAAACTGCTTGAGATAGCGTTTGACCGCTTTCTTCTCGGGCGCGTCGGGCGTGCCGAGATTGACCAGCAAAACGCCGATTTTCTTCGCCGCGACTGGTGGATGATCTTTTGGCAATGGTCCGGTTTCACGCATGATTTAGGATACTTCCCCGAAAAGTGGTAATTGCCGAAGCCTGACGCCGGTTGCCGAGAACAAGGCATTGGCAACCGCAGGCGCGACCGCCGGTACGCCCAGTTCCTCATAACCGACCGGTTCTTCCTCGCTTCTGACAAATTCGATCTGGATTGGTGGAATTTCAGCCAGCCGCGGCAAGGACAGATCGCGCAGCCGCTTGGCCGTCGGCAGACCTTTTTCAAAACGGGTCGCGCTGCCCAGCGCCATCGCCAGTCCGAAGACAATGCCGCCTTCAATTTGCTGCCGAGCGATATCGGGGTGGATGATCCGGCCGATGTCGACGCTGGCCGAAATGCGGCGAACCTCCAGGCCACTACCCCCTCTGCTGGCGCTGGCGATAACCGCAATATGGCCGCCGCGCATGCTGTGACAGGCGATGCCCTGACCACTGCGATCAAGGCCACCATCCCATGCGGCCATGGCGGCGACACTGGTCAGGCAACGGGCCAGCCGCGGCTGATTGTCCATCATCTGCATGCGGAAGGACAAGGGCTCGATACCCGCCTTTGCCGCCAGCTCGTCGATGAACGATTCGAGATAGAAGACATTGCTGCTATGGGCGTTGCTGCGCCAGCTGCCGGTCGGGACGCCGACAAAGGCGCTATGATGATCGACGGTCAGATTGGGAATATCATAAGGCACTTCGAGACCGGCCACGGCCTTGATATCGGCTTCCCCTATAGAAGATCGCATCGCATCGACATTGTCCATGCCATCGAACAGCCGCCTCGCCTGTTCGCGCGCGGATGGTGGGGCGGCAATCTTGATCTGCATCGCTTCCACGCGCCCGGCTTTGGCCATGGCCGCATCCAGTCGCGCCTGACTTGGTGCCCGGTAATGATCATGCATCAGATCTTCGGCGCGGGACCAGACCAGTTGCACCGGCCGGCCCAACTGCCTGGCGATCATGGCGACCTGTGCGGCGATTTCATTGTCGAGATTGCGGTCGAACGACCCGCCGCTCAGCATCGGGTAAAGCGTCACCCGTTCCTGCCGGATATTCAACGCGCGCGCAGCCGCCTGCACCGCTGCCACGGGCGCTTGCGTCGCCATCCAGAGCTCCAGACTGCCATCCTTGAACTCTGCCGTCGCTGTCCGGGTCTCGATCGGCGCGTGCAGGGCGGCGTCGGCGCGATAGCGCGCCTGAAACAGATTCTCGTCGGTAAAAGCGCCTTTGGTTTCGCCGCGGGAGACGAAGCGTGTCCCCGGCCCCTCGTCGAGCGCCTCTTGCAAAGACGCGTCGATCTTGTCGCTATCGGCCATGAAACCCTTGGTCTCAAAAACCGGGCTCATCTTGTCCAGCGCCCGGTTGGCGGCCCACCAGTTGGTCGCGACCGCAGCGATCCATCTGTCGCCTTTGACCACGTCGATAAAGCCGGTGATCTTGCCGGCCCCTCCGCGGTTGAAAGATTTCAGCCTTGTCTCGCCAATTGGGCCCTGCCTTATCGCGGCAAACACCATGTCCGGCAGCCGGACGTCGCCGGCAAAATTAGCCGAACCGTCGAGTTTGCTGGGCAGATCAAGGCGCGGAACATCCTGTCCGATCAGACTGCCGGCACCGGCCGTCCGCAACGGAACGGGATCGGGCAGGCTTTGACTTGCCGCATCGCGAACCAGTTCGCCGAAGCGCAGGGTCTTTTCTCCGTTGGCAATGATGCCATTTTCGACCGTACAGGCTTCCCATGAGACATCCCATTTGGCCGCAGCCGCCTTGGTCAGCAACACACGCGCTGCAGCGCCTGCCTCACGGAAACTTGCGGCGAAGGCAGGGATAGATGTGGAATCGGCGGTCAGCATGAACTGTTCGCGGATCGCCACATTTTGCGCGACCCACCGGACCGCAGCATTTTCAGCCAGTTTTTCGGTGCCCGCGGGCATCAGCGATTCGGCCCATTGTTCGGCCAGCGGGATGTTGCTGTACAGCGGATTGATCGGCGCGGGCTCCACCGCGACCGTGCGCCAGTCAGCGCCCAGTTCGTCGGCAAGAATTTGCGGCAGGACGGTATAGACCCCTTGGCCCATTTCGCTCTGCGGCACGACCACCGTGACCTGCCCGTCCTCGGAGATTTTCAGAAAAGCGCCGAAAACCTGTTCATTCTCGGTCGCGGCGACATTCGGCTCATAGCTGCGCGGCCAGATAGCCCAGGCCACCACCAGACCGCCCAACGCGCCACCCCCGATCAGGAATTTTCGGCGGTTCATTCCGGTCGATGAATTGTCGTCCTGCCCAAGGTCTGAATCAACCGCCACGATTCTACTTCAATAGACCCAGACGGGGTATTTCGATTTTCGGGCAACGGTCCATGACAACCTTGAGGCCAGCGTCGGTCGCGCGCTTTGCTGCAGGTTCATTGATCACGCCGAGCTGCATCCAGACCGCTTTGGCCCCGACTGCAATCGCTTCGTCAACCGTGTCACCGGCCGCCTCTGAATTGCGGAAAATATCAACCATATCAATATCGCCCTCGATATCTGCCAGCGATGCAACCACTGGAACGCCGTGCAACATTTCGCCAGCCAGAACCGGATTGACCGGGATCACATCATAGCCCTGGTCGAGCAGAAACCTGAATATCTCGTTGCTCGCGCGCTCCGGCTTGGCCGAAGCGCCGACCAGAGCGATACGCCGGGTCGATGTCAGCAATGCGCCTATATCCTGGTCGCTTTCGAGCATCATGATGATATTCCTTTCTGCTATTGGTTATCCAGCCATGTCGCGAGCTTTTTGGCAATATCAAGGAACGCCTGCCCGTGCGCATCATCGTTGCATGCCGGCGGTGTGCCGCCATCGCTCGATTTGCGAATCTCGATATCAAGCGGAATGCGGCCGAGAAAGGGCATGCCCATTGTCTTTGCAGCCGCTTCTGCGCCGCCCGCCCCGAAAGGATCGCTGACCTCGCCGCAATGCGGACATTGGTAGCCGGCCATATTCTCGACCATGCCGATGATCGGGATTTTCGCCTGATTGAACAGATCAACCGCCCGGGTTGCATCCATCAGCGCCAGATCTTGCGGGGTCGAAACAATCACCGCGCCAACCGGCTTGTGATTCTGCATCATCGACAGCTGCACATCACCTGTGCCCGGTGGCATATCGACGATCAGTTCCTCGACATCGCCCCAATGGGCGTCGATCAGTTGATCGAGCGCCTTGCCCGCCATCGGTCCGCGCCAGGCGATTGCCTGCCCCGGCTTCGCCAGATGGCCCATCGACAGCACCGGCACATCATAATCATTGGGCACCGGGATCAGCTGCTTGCCTTCGGCCTCCGGACGCTTCCCTTCGCAGTGAAGCAGTCGCGGCTGGGACGGACCATATATATCGGCGTCAACCATCCCGACCTTGCGGCCCATGCGTTGCATGGCAATGGCCAGATTGGCGGACAGCGTCGATTTGCCGACGCCTCCCTTGCCGCTGGCCACGGCGATCAGACGGCGCTCGACTTTCTCGGCCGTCATCGCAATGTCGACTTTCTCGACACCATCAAGCGCCAGCAAACTGCCTTTCACGGCAATCTCGATCTGGCCGCGCTCGCGCACGTCCAGCCCGCCAACATTGAGCACCAATGTAATGCGGCCTTCGGTGAATTTTACGGCGCTGAAACGGCCCTTGGCAACGTCGTCCAGCGCTGTTTCGATTGTGGAAATATCGGTCATCGGATCGACATAGTTACACTTTTCTCGGATTGACACTGTTTTTCTGGCGGCGTGCTACCTATAAAGAAACTATGAATGAAAATATTAACGGTGACGCGCGCCGCAAATCGATTTTGGGCTCAATATTGAACATGTCCGGCCCTTGGGGCAATAACGGCGACAGCGGCAATGGTGGCGGCGGTGGCGGTGGCCCTCGCAATCCATGGGGCAATCCTGCTGGCGGATCATCCGGCGGTGGCCGCAAGGGAGCCGGCTCTCTCGAAGAACTATTTAAAAAAGGCACCGGCGGCGGCTTCAAGGGCGGCATTCCGAAGCGCCCCGGCGGACGGTCCTGGTGGCCTCTCATGGCAATCGGCTTCATCATCCTCTGGGTATTGCTGACCAGCATCCACCGCGTCAGCCCGCAAGAGCGCGGTGTCGTGACATTTCTGGGTTCCTATTCGCGCACCCTGCAACCGGGTCTGCACTTTTCGCTTCCCACTCCGATGGAGCAGGTCACAAAAATGGACGTCGAGGAAATCCGGACGATCGATATTCCGGAAGGCGAATCCGAAAAGCTGATCCTGACCGGCGACCAGAATATCGTCGATCTCGCTTACTCGGTGCGCTGGAATATCAAGGCACCAGAGCTGTTCCTGTTCCAGATCGCCGAACCGGAAGAAACCATCAAAGAAGTAGCGGAAGCGTCGATGCGCGCCGTCGTCGCCAATTTCACGCTTGATGACACCATTGGTTCTGAACGGTCCGAAATCGAACAGACGGTTGAAAGAAATATGCAGCAACTGCTCGACGGCTATGGTGCGGGCGTTGTCATTCGCGGCATCGCGATCAAGAAGGCCGATCCTCCGGCTTTGGTCAACGATGCGTTTAAGGAAGTGTCCGCTGCCCAGCAGACGGCGCAAACCTATCTCAATGAAGCGCGGGCCTATGCACAGCAATTGACTGCGCAGGCGCAAGGTGAATCCGCGGCCTTTGACAAGGTCTATGAAGAATATCGGCTGGCTCCGACGGTGACGAGACAGCGGATGTATTATGAAACAATGGAGCGTGTATTGTCCAAGGTCGACAAGACGGTTGTCGAAGTGAAGGGCGTGACGCCTTATCTGGCCCTGCCGGAATTGAAGAAACGCGCGCAGCAACCCGCGATTACGACCGTGGAGGGCAAATAATGGGACAGATCATGAAAAATCCCGTTGCGCTCGGCGTCATTGTCATTGCGCTGCTGTTCACCTTGCTGAACACGCTCATCATCGTCCCGGAAACACGGCAGGGCGTTGTTGTGCGCTTCGGTGAACCGGTTCGCATCATCAACCGCTATCAGAGCGGTGTACCCTTCGGCCAGACAGGCGCCGGACTGCTTATGAAAATTCCGTTTCTTGAACAGGTGGTCTGGATCGACAAGCGGATTCGCGATGTAGAGATGGAGCAGCAGCAAGTGCTGTCGACCGACCAGCTTCGCCTGCAGGTCGATGCCTTCGCCCGGTTCCGGATCACCGATCCGCTGCGCATGTATATTGCAGCCGGCAGCGAAGAACGCGTATCTGAGGAACTTCGACCAATTCTAGGTTCTGCCCTTAGAAACGAACTCGGCAAGCGTCCGTTTGCGGCTCTGCTGAGCCCGGAGCGCGGTCAGGTGATGGACAATATCCAGGCCGGCCTCAACCGGGTTTCAAGACAATATGGCGCGGAGATTGTCGACGTGCGGATCAAGCGGGCCGACTTGCCCGAAGGCACACCGCTCGACAGCGCCTATCAGAGAATGCGGACTGCTCGTGATCAGGAAGCGCGGACCATCCGTGCCCAAGGCGCGAAGCAGGCTCAGATCATTCGCGCCGAAGCCGATGCCAGCGCCGCCCGGACCTATGCCGAGAGCTTTGGCAAGGACGCGAATTTCTATGATTTCTACCGCGCCATGAAGAGCTATGAAACGACCTTCCAGGACGGTGGCGAAAACGGTCCGCAAAGCTCGTTCGTGCTGTCACCGGACAATGAATATCTGCGCCAGTTCCGGGGCCGGTAAGGCATTTTGCCCACCAATCGCGAGATTATCGACGCCTATTACACCGCTTTGTCGGTGATGGACGTCGATGGTTTCGAAGCGCTGCACCATCCGGATGTGGTTTACAATGTGTCCGGCAACACGATTATATCGGGCCGATATGACAGCTTCGCCGCCCTGAAACAGGTTTTGCCTGCCATATTCGAGGCACTGGATTTCGAGCAGTTCCGCTTTGCGGAAAAATGGCGAGTAATGAACGACGGACCGGATGGCGCGACCGCCATCATGGAAGCCAGAGGCGTCTCCCGAAACGGTCAGCGCTATGACCAGCGCTACGTGCATATCTTTTCGTTCCGCGAAGGGAAAATTGCCTCGGTCCACGAATTTTTCGATACGCAGCTGGCCAATGATGCGCTGGGCTTTTCGGAAAAGCCCCGGTTTGAAACCGACGGTCCGTTTGAATTCTGACGTCCCGAAAATCCGGAACGGTAGCAGTCGACTACAAATGTCGTCTTTTCTGCACAATGCCGGTTTTTTTCTACGAAACAACGATTCCCGGCTTGCGAAAGCGCTTTTGCACACCCAAATAGGTTTGCATCGGGAATGTCTTGCAGTTCTGCGCTTAAGATCGGCAGGCAAATATGCTAATATTCAATTTCCGTTCATGAAAATTGCGCCATTAATTCAGCGATTTTGAACGGATTTGGCGGCGACATCCATTTGCTCCGCCAGGATTTTGAGAGGAATATATATAGTGCGTTACGCTTATGGAATTTCAGCAGCCTTGCTTTTGGCCGGCAGTGCAGCAACTCTGGCTGGCATTGGGCCGGCTGGTGCTCAGACCGCCGCCAATGACAGCTCGGTGATGCGCAATGTCGTACCACGCGCAAATGCTCCGATGAGTTTTGCAGACCTGACAGAGCAATTGCAGCCTGCCGTGGTCAATATCTCCACGACCCAGCGGGTTCGTGTGAACACCAGCAACCCCTTCGCCGGCACACCTTTTGACGGCCTGTTCGGCAATCGCCAGAGCGGCGGCAGTGCACAGACCCGCGAGGCACAATCGCTCGGTTCCGGATTCATCATTTCGGCCGATGGCTATGTCGTCACCAACAACCATGTTGTTGCACCGGGCAATCGCAACGCGACGATCGAATCGATCACCGTGATCATGCCGGACCGCACCGAATATGAAGCAGAACTTGTCGGCCGCGATGCGGCATCCGATATCGCCGTCCTCAAGATCAAGGCCAGCAAGCCCCTCCCGTTCGTCAAATTCGGAGACAGCACCGGCGCCCGCGTCGGCGACTGGGTCATTGCAATCGGCAATCCCTTCGGCCTTGGCGGCACTGTGACCACCGGCATCCTGTCTGCTATCCACAGAAACACCGGTCAGGGCGGCGCATATGACCGCTTCCTGCAGACCGACGCATCGATCAACCGCGGCAATAGCGGTGGCCCGATGTTCGATCTCAACGGTAATGTCATCGGCATCAACAACGCAATCATTTCGCCAACCGGCGGCAATGTCGGGATTGGCTTTGCCATCCCCGCTGAAGTCGCCGCTCCGATCGTCGAAACGCTGAAAGCCGGACAGGCGATCGAGCGCGGTTATCTCGGTGTGCAGATCAGCGGACTTTCCGAAGATCTGGCAGACTCTCTCGGTCTGGAGAAAAATCTGGGCGAATTCGTCCAGCGGGTCGAACCGGGTGAAGCGGCCGCAAAAGCCGGTATCCAGGCCGGTGACGTGATCACCAAGGTGAACGGCAAAACAGTCACACCCGACCAGACCCTGTCCTATCTGGTGACCAACCTTCCGATCGGCACCGATGTTCCGATCGAACTGGTTCGCAGCGGCAAGACAATCAAGGTCACTGCGAAGCTCGGCAAGCGTCCTTCCGAAGAGGAACTGGCCGGCAGCACATTCGATCCGGATGCTGAAGATGATGCCATGGGCCAGAATGATGATGGTACCAGCGCGCAGGCAACCGCCGATGCGCTGGGCTTGTCGGTTATCGATCTGACGCCGGCCATCGCGCGGCAGATCGGAGTCCCGTCGACGCAAAAAGGCGTGGTCGTAACGACAGTTAATCCGAACAGCGACGCCGCCCAGAAAGGCATAAGGCGCGGATATCTGATCACCAGCGTCAACCGCCAACCGGTGACCAGCGCCACCGAACTGGATCAGGCTATCAGCAAGGTGAAACGCTCGAACCGCGAAGCAGTTCTGCTGCAAGTTCGTCGTGGCGCGCGCGATCCGCAATTTGTCGCGGTCCGCCTCCAGGATAGCTAAACGCATATAAACACATGTAACAGAAATTGGCCGGCGCTTGACGCCGGCCTTTTTTTTGCGTCAAGTCAGGGCCAGCTTTGCAATATGATTGAGGAAATCCGCCGATGGCCGACGCAACAGAAATATTCTTGGGTCTCGGCGGTGGCGAACAGCAGAGCCTCAACCTGTCCCGCGCTAACCGCCACGGTCTGATCGCCGGGGCTACCGGTACCGGCAAGACGGTCACGTTGCAGGGGCTGGCCGAGAGCTTTTCCGCCAATGGCGTCCCTGTCTTTGTCGCAGACGTAAAAGGCGACCTTGCCGGCATTTCCATGGCCGGTTCCACGCAGTTCAAACATGCTGACAAGCTGGAGGGCCGCGCCAAGGAACTGGGCATGGATGATTATGCCTATTCGGACAATCCGGCAATATTCTGGGATCTTTACGGCAAACAGGGTCATCCGATCCGCACCACGATCAGCGAAATGGGACCATTATTGCTGGCGCGCCTGATGGATCTGAATGACACACAGGAAGGCGTGCTTAACATCGTCTTCCGTTTTGCCGATGAACAGGGCATGCTGCTGCTGAACCTCGACGACCTGCAGTCGATGCTCGCTTATACAGCGGAAAATGCGAAACAATTATCCGCCAAATATGGCAATGTCAGCAAGGCCAGCGTTGGCGCGATCCAGCGCCAGTTGCTCCAGCTGGACAGTCAGGGCGCGGGCCAGTTTTTTGGCGAACCCGCTCTGGAAATTGACGATTTCATCAAATGCGACGAACAGGGTCGCGGCTATATCAACATACTTGCCGCCGATCAGTTGATGCGCAGCCCGAAGCTCTACGCGACATTTCTGCTCTGGCTGCTCGCCGAACTGTTTGAAACATTGCCCGAAGTCGGTGATCCGAAAAAACCGAAACTGGTTTTCTTCTTCGATGAAGCGCATCTGCTGTTTGACGACGCACCGAAAGCACTGGAAGACAAGATCGAACAGGTCGTGCGCCTGATCCGCTCGAAAGGCGTCGGCGTCTTTTTCGTAACCCAGAATCCGGTCGACATACCCCAGGAAGTCGCGGGCCAACTGGGCAACCGGGTACAGCACGCCCTGCGCGCTTTCACGCCGCGCGACAAAAAGGCGATCAAGGCAGCAGCCGACACGTTCCGGATCAATCCCGAACTGGACGTCGAGGAAGCGATTACCGAATTGCGCGTCGGCGAAGCGCTCGTCTCGACCTTGCTCGAGGATGGCGCCCCGTCGATCGTCCAGCGGACGCTGATCAAGCCACCCCGGTCCCGCCTGGGTCCGATCTCGGCGAAAGAACGCGCCGTCATCAATTCAATTTCGCCCTATGAAGGCAAATATGATGAAGAGGTCGACCGGCACAGCGCCGAGGAAATACTCGCGCAAAAGGTGATCGACGCCACGGCAACAGCCAGGGAAGTCGAAGAAAAGGGTGAAGAAGAAGTCCGCAAACAGCCGCGCAAGAGCAAAAGCATCTGGGAAAAAGCATTCAGTCGCGGCGCAAAGGTCGCCATGGGGTCTGCGGCAGGCATGGCCGCCTCGACAATGCTCGGTAAAAAATCCCGGGCGAACCCGATGCGCACGGGCGTGACGTCGGCTGTAGGCTCAGTGGTTACCGATCTCGCCGGACCGGTGGCGGGACGTTTCGTCCGCAATCTGATTGGTGGTCTGATGCGTTGATAGCGGGCTCACCAGCCTGTTTTCGCGGCACCGACTGACTGACGCGAATTCTGTCTTCTACCCGAAAAAGCGGGCGACAATATCTTTCGCCAAGCGGGTCGGGCGCAAGGTATCGGCATCGATACAGCACCAGCTGGACTGCACTTCGGCGAGCACCTCTTCACCGCGACGGATGATCGTGCTGTAAAATGCCCGCGCTCCGTGGACTTTTTCGAGCAGCACTTCGGCGATCACATCATCGTCCAGAAACGCTGGTTTCCGGTATGTTATCTCGTGCTTGAGCGCCACCCACAAATGATCGGCGACCGCTTCTGAAGGCGCAAATTTCTGCCAATGTGCGACAACAGCTTCCTGCACCCACGTCAGATAATTGGCATTGTTGACATGTCCCATGAAATCAATGTCAGACGCCTCGATGGCAACGCTGTGATGATGTGAAATACTGTTCATATCATCAATATATAAGATTAGCGGAGGCCGATTGATAGGGCAAACTAGATTCATGCTCCGGAATCCGGGAGCAGATCGTCATATCAGGCAAGGCCAAGCTTGAAGTTTTTGAACGCCAGTCGCCGTTCCGCCGTGAAATTCCGGAACGCTGATGCGCCGTCAATCGTCGATAAAAATTCATCCACCGCCAGTTTGTCGGCATCGGGCAAATTCCGATAATAGTCCAGCGGCCGCTGCAGCATCCAAAGGCTGAACGGCGGTGCGATACGCTGTCCGGTTACACCCTCGACGGCAAAATCGGCCATCCCGACGGCGCGCGGAATTTCTATATCCGGATTGGCCTCGGCCCAGGGAGCAAACAGGTCCGCGGTTTTCTGCAAAAATGGCATTTGCTCCGCCATCATTTTTTCCAGTACGGGCATCAAGCTTTCCGGGATCTCGTCATCGGGCAGAAAATCTCCGGATAGCGGCTGCTGCACATCCACCATCCGCTCGACCCACGCGGCAACTTTCGGCGCCAGCCGTTTCATGATTTCACCCGATGCAGGGTCGCGATATAAATGAGCGTATAGCGGCCCGATCAGGCCATAATCGCCAATCGAGGGACGTGAACCCAACAGATAATCATATTGGGCAAAATGCCGGTCGAGATCGGCCAGAAGGGCTTCATAGCTGGCCTCGATCGCAGGGATGGTTTGTTCGTTAATCCCCAATATCGGGCAGAAGCCCTTGAATGCCTGGCCGCGCTCGCGACCGATTGCCAGCTGCTCTTCCTTGCTGGCTTCCGGCGCCGCGACTGCGCCAAATTCGCCGTAGACCCATTCTTCATTATAGTTCCAGCGATAGTGCATCGCCGGGATCACCAGCCATTCATCACCGAACACCTCCATCAACAGGGCCACCAGCCGCTGTTTCGGCGTATCGGGATAGACGGACGGTCCGCCGAGCTCCGCTTCGAAATGATCGATGATCAGCGTTGTGTCCTGTAGTGTTTCGCCTGCATCGGTCACCATCACCGGAATGACGGGACGGCCCACTTTCGGCACGATAATCGTCTTGTAGACTTCCGTGGTGCTGAGAATTTCCTCGTAATCCACCTTTTTCCAGTCGAGATAGGCCCGCGCCTTGCCGGAATAGAGCGACAATGGTCCACCGTAGAATTTATGGGTCATCAGCCTCGTCCTCGATAAGATGCTACGCCCTGATCGGGCAACCAAAGTCCCTTGGGCGGTTCGCCCGATTGCCAGAACACATCAATCGGAATGCCGCCGCGGGGATACCAATAGCCGCCGATCCGCAGCCATCTCGGTTTCATTTCGTCGAACAGGCGCTTGCCGATGCCGACCGTACAATCTTCGTGAAAGGCAGCATGGTCGCGGAACGATCCGAGAAACAGCTTGAGCGATTTTGATTCGACGATCGTCTGGTCCGGCGCATAATCGATGACCAGATGGGCGAAATCCGGCTGGCCCGTCACCGGGCAAAGCGATGTGAATTCCGGCACGGCGAAGCGTGTGAGATAGAGCTCGCCCGCTTGGGGATTGGGCACATAGTCGAGTATCGCCTCTTCGGGAGAAGCGGGCATCGAACTGGTCTTGCCTAGAAATTTCGGTGCTGGCGGTGCGGATGGTTTGTCGGTCATGCAGATTATCTAGTGCACGGGGCGCTTCATGTCATCACCTCTGCTGCATTCATCAACGGTTCACTGCTTTGGGCGGCATTTCGACCTGTAACTTTACAGGGACAGGGCTGTTCTTCAGACGATCATATATAATCGGATCGGCATGGTTTTGACCGGCGCAATTTCTGGATTTTTCCTGAGCGCTGCCGCTATGGCGCAGACGTCTGGCGAGGATCCTTTGCCTGTTCCGCAAAGCCGTCCCTCGGTGGAAAGCTATTCGCTGCCGCCGGGCCCTGACAGCAATCCGAAGCAGAATGGCTTGCAGGGGCCGGTTGATGCCGAAATTCCGCTTACCGCGCCGACCAATGTCGCGCCGTCCACCGCCCCTGCAAGAGCGTCATCGCCGGTACCGGCACAGAGCAGTCCGGCGGCCAAGCCTGCCACCACCGACAGCACATCCAATCGGTTGCAGCCTCCGGTCAAACAGGCTCCGCTCAAACCAGAAGTAGATGACGATATATCCGCACCGGAATCAGGTCCGCCACCAGCGGAACCGGTGGACGTGCTTAACGAAAACCGGGAAACAGCCGGGGCATCGGCCGATAGCGAATTGCCTCCGACAGAAGCCGCAGCAGAATCTGTGCCGGAAAAGGCAACCAATGACTGGATGCTTCTGGCCTTTGCGGCGCTGCTGTTCGCCCTGCTTGGGGCTTTTTTTCTTTGGCGGGCCAGCAGAGCCAAACCGCAACAAGCAATTGTCACGGAGCCTGATCGTGCGAGTGCCAGTTCCACCGGTGACGCTGCCAAGCCCACCGAATCTCTCCGGCCAGCCCTCGCCATCACTATCGGTTTCCTGCCGCGATCGGCGAATATAACGCTGTTCAATGCAGTCCTTGGCTTCGAACTCGCGCTCTCCAACCATGGCGGCGAATATCTAAGCGATATCAGGGTCAGCGGGACTATGGCTCAGGCCGACGATCATGGCACCCGCGATTCGATAGCGGCCGGCCTCTCGCTCTTGCAAGCGATCCCCAATCTCACAACCGGAGAAACCGGGAAGATTGTCGCAGAATTTCGAGTCCCACTGGCCGGCATTCACCCGATTTTGTTCGGATCTCAGGCCTTGTTTGTCCCGCTGGTGCAAATATCGATAGAATTTACCGATGCTTCCGGCTTTCAGCATTTTCAGACCATAGCCGTTCTGGTCGGTCAGGAACATCAACCGCCACGCCCGAAAATGGCGCCTTTCCGGTTGGATCTGGGGCCCCGCAGCTTCGCTCCCCTCGGCCATCGCCCGTTCGTCGCGGATTGAACTCTTCTGGTAAAGACCAGTGATCGATACTGATCGTGTCGCGCTTCAGATGTTACCGTAACAACATGCCATGCAGAAAAACTACATAAGCGGTGGATTCGCACTGCAATGCGTTATAGCCTCGACGCCTTGAAATCGAGTCGCTAAACGGCGGTTAGAGTAGCGCAAATAATTGCGGGCATGAGGAGTTTAATATGGAATTGCTGGTAACGACCGAATGGTTGGCCAACGAACTGGGTGCGTCTGACCTGCGTATCGTGGACGCGACAAAATTCATGGCGGATGCGGGGCGCAATCCGGCAGCCGAATATGAGGCTGGCCATATCCCCGGCGCGGTTTTCATGGACCTCAGTGATCTGACCGATGGCAGCAACCCGATTGATAATATGCTGCCGCCGGCTGAAAAATTCGCCAGCCGCATGCAATCGCTCGGACTTGGCGATGGCAGCCGCGTGGTTCTTTATGATGACAGCCCGATGAAGACAGCGGCTCGCGCATGGTGGATGCTGACCATGTTCGGCGCGCATGAAGTCGCCCTGCTCGATGGCGGCATTGCCAAATGGAAGGCCGAAGGCCGGCCACTGGAAACCGGCAAGGAAGCATTGCGTCACCGTCATTTCACCGTCTGGAAAGATGACAAGGATATCCGCACCAAGGCAGATATGCTCGCCAATTTGCACAGCAAGAATGAACAGGTCGTCGATGCCCGTCCTGCCGACCGGTTTAGCGGCGAAACACCAGACCCGCGTGGCAATGCAGCGTCCGGCCATATCCCCGGCTCGACCAATATTCCGCACAGCGAATTCTTTAACGCGGACGGGACCTGGAAAAGCAGCGACGAGATCAAGGCGATCTTCAGTGACGCCGGCGTCGATCTCTCCAAGCCACTGATCACCACCTGCGGCTCGGGCATGACCGCAGCGGTTGTATCCTTTGCAGCGGCGATTGCCGGTGCAGAAAAAACCGCTCTGTACGACGGCAGCTGGGCCGAATGGGGTGCCGACGCCGACACTCCGAAAGAAACCGCCTGAATATGCCGGCGCTGCTGGAACTATAATTGGCCGATAACGGCTCTGGTTCAAAAAAGCCCGCGACCCTGGTTGTCACCGGTGGTCGCCGGAAAATATGGACCGGAGCCGTGGTCAATCCGCCCGTATGGCGGGGGAGCACGCATCTATACGACGATGTCGCCCATCTCCGCGACGGCCTGAAATCCAACGATGACGGCCGTTTCTTCTATGGCCGCCGCGGCTCTCCGACCCAATGGTCGCTCGCCGAAGCCCTGACCGAAATGGAACCCGGTGCAGTCGGGACCATGCTTTACCCGTCCGGTGTCGCTGCCATTTCCTGTTCCCTGCTCGCTGTCCTGCAACCGGGCGACGAAATCCTGCTCACCGACAGCAGCTATGATCCCAGCCGCAGCTTTGCCGACGCCTTTCTGAAGCGCATGGGCATCACCGCACGCTATTATGACCCGATGATCGGAGCGGATATAGCTGATCTGTTCGGACCGGACACAAAAGCCATTTTGATGGAAAGCCCCGGTAGCCTTACGTTCGAGGTTCAGGATGTGCCTGCCATCTGCAAAGCGGCTCATGCAGCAGGCGTAATCACCCTGCTCGACAATACATGGGCGACGTCGCGCTTTTTCCCGGCGCTGGAACATGGTGTCGATATCGCCATAACCGCCGCCACCAAATATATTGTCGGTCATAGCGATGTTATGATGGGCGCGGTCACCACCCACAGCAGATATTGGACCCGTCTTCGGCGCACCGCCCAGCAGCTGGGTCAGGTGGTCTCGCCCGATGATGCCTATCTCGCCGCGCGCGGATTGAGGACGCTGGACGTCCGCCTGCGCCAGCATGAAGCCAGCGCCCTGAAAATTGCCCATTGGCTTAAGGAGCGGCCGGAAGTCGGTCTGGTTCTCCATCCCGCTCTGCCCGATTGTCCGGGGCACGAGATATGGAAGCGTGATTTCAGCGGAGCTTCGGGTCTATTCTCGTTTGAGCTATCGGACGGTGACGACAGGTCCCGTGCCGTGTTCATTGACGCACTGACCCTATTCGGCATTGGTTACAGCTGGGGCGGCTTTGAAAGCCTCGCACTGCCGGTTGATCCGGCAAAGCATCGCACCGCCACCGAATGGGCCGGAAAAGGCCCGCTCGTGCGACTGAACATCGGGCTGGAAGACCCGGACGATTTGATAGCGGACCTTGCCAAAGCTTTTGAACATTACCACGGTGCCAAGCCATGATCGATAATGCATTCTCATATATTGAAGCTCTGACTCCTGACACACCCCGCAACGTCCAGTATATCGAAGGCGCCGTTGCCGCCGGACTGGTCATGCTGGCTCTGACTGCGGGCTGGTATCTCAGCAAATATATCGGTCCCAAATTGCGCCACCTCTGGGAAGCGCGCGCGGGCTATGAGAGCGAACTCGCCGGCCGACGCATCCGCGACATGACACGGCGCGCAACCACATTCATCCTGTGCGGTATTTTCCTGGCTTTCTATCCCTGGCATCTGATCGCCCAGGTCGTCTTTTCGCTGACCATCGCGATAACGGTCGGCCTGTTCGCCAATGACCTGATCCGTGGCGTGCGGATGCCGGACTGGCTGGGGACCATCATCGGTCTGGCGCTGTTCGTGAGTATCGGATCGGGTCTGGTCGGCGGAATCGAACCAATTACGCTGGCATTGGACAAGGTCGGGTTCGGCATCGGATCACGAAGGATTTCGCTACTCTGGATCGTCACTCTGGCGATGACCGCCGTTATCCTGCTGGCGGTTGCCCGCGTGCTGATGAAGCTGGTGGCTTATATCATCGGCAATAGCGAGCTCGACGCCGCACAGAAAGTGTTGGGCCAGAAGCTGGCCACCGTCGCCATATTGGCCGGAGCCTTTGTGCTGGGCCTCGATGTGGTGGGGATCGACCTAACGGCTCTGGCGGTCTTCTCCGGTGCCTTTGGTCTCGCCATCGGCTTCGGTATGCAAAAGACGATCGGTAACCTGATCGCCGGGATCATCCTGCTGATGGACCGGTCAATCAAGCCCGGTGACGTGATCGCGGTCGGCGATACCTATGGCTGGGTCAACAAGATTGGCGTGCGCGCCGTGTCCGTCCTCACCCGCGCGGGCAAGGAACATCTGATCCCGAACGAGGATCTGATGACACGCGAAGTGGAAAACTGGTCCTATTCCAGCCCCAATATCCGGATCAGTATCCCGGTTGGCGTATCCTATAATACCGACATGGATCAGGCGATCGATCTGATGAAACAGGCCTGCGTCGATGTACCGCGCGTGCTCAACCATCCCAAGCCTGTGGTCTGGATGCTCGAATTTGGCGACAGCAGTGTCAATTTTGAAATCCGTTGCTGGATCAAGGACCCGCAATCGGGGGTGGGCAACTTCAGGGCCGCGATCCTAAAACGGGTCTGGGATTTGTTCAAGGAACATGGCGTCGAGATTCCCTTCCCGCAGCGTGATGTCCATATCAAGTCTGTGCCCGAGGGTGGAACCGTCACGCTCGAAGCCGGTCCGAAACCGGTTGCAGCCCCGACAGAATCTACCGCAACAGACTGAAGCAAGATCGCACGATCCAGCGCCGGCGACGCAAAAACGGACGCCGGATGATGCTTTATTAATCAACCCGATTTAAATTCGCCTAAATTTTAAGCGGCTGAAAACAAGTTTGTGGCGCAAGTGCAACATATGACGATTATGTCACCCTTCCTGTCATTTTATTTCTTGTGCGGCGCAATAATATAGAGCAGCTTTCTTGCACAAGTTTAGAGACTGTTCGCGTTCGGGGCATCTGGCGCAATAAAAAAACAGCCTAGCAAATCCAGGAGGGGCGATACGCATTAACGAGAAAGGGATTTCCATGCGCACGTCTAATAAAATTACCCTTGGCGGAAAAGCCAAGTCAACAGTTCTCGGCCTCTCGGCCATTTTGCTGGCCTCTACGGCTGTACCAGCATTCGCTCAAGAAGCTGAATCTTCCAGCGGAATCAGCGTTTCCGGAAATGCCGCAGTTACATCCGATTACCGCTTTCGCGGTGTTTCGTTTTCCGATGGTGATATCGCCATTCAGGGCGGTATCGATGTCGCCCATGAAAGCGGCTTCTATATCGGAACCTGGGGTTCATCGATTGAGGATTCCGCAACTTTCGGACACACAGAACTCGACGTTTACGGCGGCTGGTCTGGCGAAGTCGCTTCCGGCATCACCTTTGACGTTGGCCTGCTCTATTATATCTATCCAAATGGCGAAGGTGGCATTGCTGGCCCGAGCGACTATTTCGAGCCCTATGCATCGATCTCCGGCACATTGGGTCCGGTTGAAGCAACTCTGGGAGCGGCATATGCGTTCGATCAAGCAGCAATCGGAGATGACGACAACCTCTACATCTATACCGATTTCTCTTCCGGCATTCCTGACACGCCAATTTCACTGAATGCCCATCTTGGCTATACGGACGGCACATTGTCGACAGCCACAGATGGAGACAATTTCGATTGGTCGGTCGGCGCTGACTGGGCAATCACCGAAAATCTCACTGCCAGCCTGATGTATGTTGGCATCGGTGGCGTCAAAGTGGATGATTTCACGGATGACACGGTCGTCTTCACTCTCGGCGTAGCCTTCTAAATTCACATCGTCACGCTGAAAAGGGGGCCGCTCGGACAACCGGGTGGCCCTCTTTTTTTAACTGGCGGCGACAAGCTTTTGCGTCGCGGCGTGCCGGGGATGATCAATCACCGCCTGGATATCCCCTGTTTCGACAATCCGGCCCGCTTCCATCACCGCAATCCGGTGGCACAACCGGCGTGCCGCAGCGATATCATGGGTGATGAAGAGCAAGCTCAATCCATTCTCCACTTGCAGCCGGAGGAGAAGCTTCAGAATCTCCGCCCCGACCAGTGGATCGAGCGCCGATGTCGCCTCGTCCAGCACCAATAGCCGCGGCGCCGCAATGATCGCCCGCGCGAGCGCAACCCGTTGCGCCTGCCCGCCCGAGAGACTGGCTGGCAAACGGGTCAGAAAATCCTCCTCCAGATCAACTTCGGACAAAGCTTGTCGGGCCATGTCATTGCGTTCGACCTTTTTCAGATCGGGGCGCAAGTTGCGCAAAGGTTCGGTGACGATATCGCTGACCCGCCATTGCGGATCGAGGCTGGCGACCGGATCCTGAAACACCGGCTGGATCAACCGGCGCATTTCCAGACCGCGCTTACGGCGCTCCGGGATCGGCGCGCCCTCCCACAGAACTTCACCTTGGGTAACGGGTCCGATACCGGCAATGGCGCGGCCAAGCGTCGACTTTCCGGAACCGGAGCCGCCGACGAGGGCCAGAGACTCTGCTTGCCGTATCGTAATATTAGCGTGCACCACGGCGCGAACCTTTCCCCGACGCCAGCCGGGGCGAGGAAATTCGACGCCGACGTCTCTGGTTTCGACCAGCAGATCGCCAGGCTGACTTAGCTTCGGAACCGCCTCGTCAAGGCGCGGCGTAGCAGCGATCAGACGCCGGGTGTATTCTTCCGCAGGACTGGCAATGACGGCGCCAGTCGGGCCGGTTTCCACAACCCGGCCCTTTTCCATCACCACCAGTTGGTCGGCATGGCCCCCGACCGAGGCCAGATCATGGCTGACCAGCAGCATGCCCAACCCCTGTTCGGCGCGCAATTGGTCGAGCAGGTCCATGATCTCGGCGCGCAGGGATGCGTCCAGCGCACTGGTCGGTTCGTCAGCGATCAGCAATTTGGGGCCATGGGCGATCGCCGCGGCAATCATCGCCCGCTGGCGTTCGCCACCGGACAGCCGGTGCGGAAACTGGTCCAGCCGCTCGTCGGGCCGAGAGAGACCAACACGCTCGAGCTTTTCTGCCAACTCACGCCGCGACGGCCGCGCTGATCCCGCTTGCATCGTCGCTTCCTGTAGTTGCGCGCCAACTGTGAGATGCGGTGTCAGCGCGGTCAACGGCTGCTGGAACACAAATCCGGTCAATCTGCGGCGAACATCGCGAAGCTGGGCGGTATTGGCGGTTCCGAGGTCGGTACCATCCAGTTTGATCGAACCGGTAGCGGAGCCCGGCGTTAGCCCGAAGGGCGTCAGGCAGCTCAGGCTCTTCCCGGACCCGGATGCGCCGATGATCGCCGTACACTGCCCCGCTTCTACGGTCAGGCTGACATTTTCAACCAGTCGCTTGCCCGCAATATCGACCGCCAGATTGCGAATTTCATACAGGCTCATGAGAACCGGTCCCGCAATCGTTCGCCTTCGATGGTCAGACAGACCAATATCAGCACGAGCAGGCCACCGGGCAGCAGCAAACCGAGCGGTGCCATATCCATATCGTCAGCCCCTTCCTTGACCAGGATGCCGAGCGAGGTCAGCGGTTCCTGTACACCCAGGCCGAGAAAGGAGAGGAAGCTCTCGACCATCACCACCTGTGGCACGGTCAGCATCAGATAGGCCAGCGCCACGCCGGCAATATTCGGCAAAATATGGCGCAGGATGATGGTGATAGAAGGCGTCCCCGCCGCCTCTGCCGCCAGAACGAAGGGCCTCTGTTTCAGCGCCATCACTTGCCCGCGGACGACACGCGCCATGGTCAGCCATTCGACCAGCCCGATACCGACGAAGACCAGCAATATCGACCGCCCGAAAACCACCATCAGCAGGATGACGATGAACATGAACGGCAGCGCGTAGAGACCGTCGACTATGCGCATCATCGCCTCGTCAACCCGACCACCGATCCAGCCCGCGGTAGCGCCCCAGGCGATACCGACGATCAGGGAAACCAGCGCCGCGGCAATCGCGACCATCAGCGTGACCCGGGTTCCCGCTGCCAGCCTCGCCAAACGATCGCGGCCAATTTCATCCGTGCCGAATATATGCGATCCGCTGAACGCCGGCGAGCGAACGGCATCCCAGTCGATCTGGTCATAGCTCCACGGGAGAAGGAACGGCAGCAAAAGCGCCAGCGTTACGATCACCAGAACAAGGACAAGCGGGAAATGACCTTTTAGCAAAGCCTCACCCTTCCCGCATTCTGGGATCGAGCCAGCCGTAGATCAGATCGGCAAACAGATTGAAGAGGATGATCAGCGCGGCGTAGAGCGTGACCACACCGAGCACGAGCGGATAGTCGCGATTGAGCGCGCCCTGGACAAAATAGCGCCCCAGACCCGGAAGGCCAAAAACGGTTTCGACCACAACCGCCCCGGTCAAAAGCCCGGCCGCTGCCGGACCCAGATAACTCGCCACCGGCACCAAGGCGGGCCGCAAACCATGTTTGAACAGGATTTTGGTTTCGGGAAGGCCGCGTGCCCGCGCGGTACGAATATGATCCTGCTTGAGCACGCTCGCCAGTCCGGCACGCGTCAGCTTGGCAATCGCCCCCGACACCGGCAGCGCCAGTGCCACGACCGGCATGATCAGCCATGCGACACCCTGACCAGTACCCGACACCGGGAGCAAGCCAAGCCATAAACCGAATAACAGCGCCAGCGCGGGTCCGGTGACAAAGGTCGGCAGCGCGGTGGCGACCGTCGCCAGCATCATGATCGCCTTGTCCGCCGCTTTTCCCGCTTGCACAGCAGCAAACAGGCCAGCCGTCACACCGATGATCAGCGCCAGCAATATCGCCAGCCCTCCCAGAGTCAGGGAAATGGGCAAGCCCTGCGCGATCAGCTCCGACACGGTAAAGTCCCGATATACCAGCGAAGGTCCGAAATCCCCCTGCACCAGCCGCGATACATAAAGCCACGCCTGTTCCCACAAAGGCCGGTCAAGACCATAAGCCTGCTGCAAAGCCGCCTGGGTCGCCGGATCCAGCGGTCTTTCCCCGTCAAAAGGGCCACCGGGCGCCAGCCGCATCAGGAAGAAAGACGCCAATATGATCACCAACAATGTCGGGATGGCCGTCATCAGCCGCCGGGTGATCAGGGCAAACACCTGCCGCTAAAGCTCCATCTCCGCAAAACAGCTGCGCACTTCGTCAACGAACAGCTCCGGCACTTCCATCGCGGCGAAATGGCCGCCTTTTTCCGGCTCGCCCCAGTGGCGCAGATTCTTGAACCGTTGCTCTGCCCAGCGGCGCGAGGGGGTGATGATCTCGTTGGGGAAAATGCTGCATCCGGACGGTATGTTGACCGGGTCAACGTTGGGCGCGCCGAAACTTTCGCGGTACAGCCGCGCCGAGGAAGCGCCGGCGTTGTTGAGCCAGTAGATCATCACATTGTCGAGCAAATGATCGCAATCGAAATTTTCATCCGGAGCCTTGGCATCGTCGGCCCAGCCCTGGAATTTCTCCATGATCCACGCCATTTGCCCGACCGGGGAATCGGCCAGCCCGTAGCCGAGTGTCTGAGGCCGGGTCCGCTGGATTTCGGCATAGCCCGAACCCTGTTCCTGATAAGTCGCGAAATGCACCAGCGAAGCCTGCTCTTCCGGCGTGGGATTGTTCATAATCTCTTCGGAAGGCTGTCCGACGACGACCAGATTGACGTGGATACCGGCACAATGGCCAAGATCTTGCGCGCCGATAACCGAGGTCACCATGCCGCCCCAGTCGCCACCCTGCGCGAAATAGCGGTCATAACCGAGCCGGGTCATCAACGTGTCCCATGCTTTCGCGATTTTTTCGAGGCCCCATCCGGTCGTGGTCGGTTTGCCGGAAAATCCGTATCCGGGTAGCGACGGCAGCACCAGATGATAGGCATCTTTCGCCTCGCCGCCATAAGCCACTGGATCGGTCAGCGGGCCGATCACATCCATGAACTCGACAATCGACCCCGGCCAGCCATGGGTCATCACCAAAGGCCGTGCGTCAGCCTCCGGCGAGCGGATATGCATGAAGTGGATATCAACACCGTCAATCTCGGTCAGATGATGAGAATATTCATTGAGCGCATCCTGACAGCGCCGCCAGTCATAGCTGGTCCGCCAATGTTCGACGATTGTCTTGACATAGTCGAGCGGGATACCCTGCGACCAGTCATCAACCGGCTCGGGATCAGGCCAGCGCACATGGCGCAACCTTATGTCGAGATCATCCAGAGCGGTCTTCGGGATGTCGATTTCAAAGTCTCTGATTATTTCGCTCACAAACTATCCTCTTCCTGTCCGCTCGCCCTGACCCTAACGCCGGACGAGTTCTCGATCTTTGTTCTAGTCCGAAAACCCGAAATTGAAAGCGGTCTGCCTACATCGTCGGGACCGGCACTTCGCCCGAATAGTCGTAAAAGCCCTTACCCGTTTTGCGACCGAGCCAGCCGGCTTCGACATATTTCGTCAGGATCGGCGCGGGGCGATATTTCGGGTCGCCGAAGTCGTTCTGCAATACGCGCAGGATTTCCAGCAAAGTGTCGAGCCCGATCAGATCGGCCAGAGTTATCGGCCCCATCGGATGGCCGAGGCCAAGCTGCACGCCGCGATCAATATCCTCCATCGAAGCCGTGCCTTCGCCGAGCGCGAAGAAAGCTTCGTTGAGCATCGGCAGCAGGATACGGTTGACGACGAAACAGGGTGAATCTTTTGCCATAACCGGGCTCTTGCCAACAGCTTTGGCAAAATCGCTCGCCATGGCAGCGGTCTGGTCGCTGGTCGCCAGTCCGCGAATGACTTCAACCAAGCCCATCAGCGGCACCGGATTGAAAAAATGCACGCCGACAAAGCGCGACGGATCTTTCACCGACTGCGCCAGCCGGGTGATCGAGATTGATGAAGTATTGCTGGCGAGGATTGCCTGATGGCCGAGAACTTCGGAGGCTGCGGCAAAAATCTGGCGTTTCACCTCTTCCCGCTCGGTGGCTGCCTCGATAATGATATCGGCATTGGCCATAGGGTCGAGCTGGACGATCGGTTCGATCCGGCCCAATGCGGTTTCAGCCGCCTGCTGCTCGATCTTTTCCTTTTCCACCAGCCGTGCCAGCTGCTTGGCGATACCCGCCTTGCTGCGTTCGGCAATCTCCATGCTGACATCCGAAAGATAGACATGATAGCCTGCCTGAGCTGAAACCTGAGCGATGCCGGCGCCCATTTGCCCCGATCCGATAATGCCAATTGCTTTCATTTCATGCCTTTCGAGCTATTAGTTCTGTTTGAACAAGCCACTAGCGATTGTCGATCAAACTGGCTAGATTGCAATTATGCCCCCTATCAATTTCATCGCCGGAATATTTGCGTTAATCACCGCCAGTGGCGCGCTACCGGCCCCGCAGCTGGGTGAGATCCTTACCTTCAAGGACTGGACCGTGGGCTGCGACAATGGTGGCAATTGTCAGGCCATCTCGTTGGTCCCGGATGACGGAGGGGCCGGTTTTGATGGCTGGGACGGACCGGTCTCGATCGTACGGACCGCCGGCAGCGATGATATTTTCAAGATCCGCGTCCTGTTTCAGACCCAGGATATCGATCGCTACAGGATGAATATCGACGGCAAGCTGGTTGATACCGGACCGATTGTGCAAGGCGACTATCCGATTGAGATTGTCGGCAAAGATGCCGAAAAGGTGGCGAAGGCCATAATCCAGGGTAAACATCTTGTCATAGAGGGCCCCCGCGGTGAGAATATCACCCAGATCTCGCTCGCCGGTTCATCGGCAGCCTTGCGCTATATCGACGAGAAACAGCAGCGGGCCGGAACCGCTACGGCGCTGGTCGCTAAAGGATCGCGCGCCTTTCAGCCCGCGAATATCGAAATTCCGACGATCATTGTCGACCCATGGGATACTGCCAAGCTGGCCCCGGAAACAGGTGATATTGTCGCACTGGTCGAAGAGTCCCGATGCAAGGACGAGCGCTATGGACTGGTCGAGGATCAAGTCTTTCCGCTCGGCAAACGCGGCAATAGATTCCGCGCGCTGGTGCTGATTTCCTGTGGCTCGGGTGCCTATAATTTTTCCAGCGCGCCCTATATCGGCGAATATGTCGAGAATGAACGTGCCACCAGCGGCTGGACTTTTGCTCCCGCCCAATTTGACCGGCAGCCGAGCTGGGGCGGCGAAGGCAGTGATCCCTTGTTGGTCAACGCCAGCTGGGACGAACAGGACCAGACAATGAGCAGCTATGGCAAGGGCCGCGGTCTCGGCGATTGCGGGAGCGCAGAAAATTATATCTGGGACGGCGACATGTTCCGTATGGTCGATGCGAGCGCGATGCCGGAGTGCCGCGGTGCCTATGAATGGATCACCATCTGGCGAGCCCAACATCGCAAGCTGGAACAGGCCGCAGCACCAGCAAAATAGGCGTCAGGGCGCGTATTTGAGCGGGTGCGCTTCTACTAGCATCAGCGTGAAATAATCTTGCGCGTCGCTCCATTCGTGTAACGGCGTCCAGCCACCCGCCCGCAACATCAGGCGGGCATCGCGCAAGCCATATTTATGGCTGTTCTCGATGTGGATTTTCTGACCCTTGGCCACTTCATGGACATGCCCGTCGATTGAGAACCGGACATCAGCCTGTGCTTCGAGATAGATTTCCACTCTGGCATAAAGGTCGTTCCAGACGGCCACATGCCGGAATTTGTCGCAGGGAATATCACCGTCCAGTTCGCGGTTGATCCGGTGGAGCAGATTGAGCGAGAATTGTGCCGTCACGCCAGCAGCATCATCATAAGCGTCAACCAGCGTCTGAATGTCCTTGATCCGGTCAAAGCCGATCAGAAGCTGAGCGCCCTCGCCCAGAGTCTCCCGCATGAAGCGCAGCAGATCCACCGAGGTGCGCGCGATCATGTTGCCAATCGTCGAGCCAGGGAAAAAACCCAGCTTCGGCATGTCGGCAACAGCTTCGGGCAGCGCGACGCGGGTCATGAAATCCGCTTCGACCGGATATATCGGCAGGTCAGGAAATTCTTCCTGAAGCAACGATGCGCTATGCTCGAGAAACTCGCCCGAGATGTCGATCGGCACATAGGCGGACGGATCAATCGCCTTTAGCAAATGGGGGGTCTTGACCGAACTGCCGGAGCCGAATTCGATCACCGCCCGCCCGGCCCCCACGGATGCGGCGAAGGCAGCTCCGTTCGCCTTGAGAAGCTCTGTTTCTGTTCGGGTTGGATAATATTCCGGAAGTTCGGTAATCTCCTCGAACAATTCCGAACCGCGCCGGTCATAAAGCCAGCGCGCCGGAATGGCATAGGTCTGCTGCTCAAAACAGCGCCTGACGTCCTTGCGAAACGTATGATCGACGAGCGAAGTAGTCATGTCCATGGGGTCGTCCTTTGCGTCAAAGGTCTTTGGCGAGCCGCAGTCCACAGAACTGCCAGCGCTGGTGAGGATAAAAGAAATTGCGGTAACTGGGGCGGATATGGCCGGACGGCGTAGCGATGCTGCCGCCCTTCAGGACAGACTGCCCTGACATGAATTTCCCGTTATATTCGCCCACCGCGCCTGCAGCAGGCTTGAACCCGGGATAAGGCAGATAGGCACTGCCGGTCCATTCCCACACGGCACCGCTATTGGGCAGGTCATTGTTCGCGGCGACCTCCCATTCGGCTTCAGTCGGCAATCGTGAGCCTGCCCATGTTGCATAAGCATCGGCCTCGTAGTGGCTGACATGCTTGACGGCCGCCGCCAGATCGAGGCTGTGATTGCCGGTCAGTCCGAACTCGTTCCACTCCAGATCAGATTTTCTGTTCCAATATAGCGGCGCATCAATCGCCTGATCCTGCACCCAGGCCCAGCCGTCGGACAGCCAGTGGCGGGCATCGCGATAGCCGCCGTCTTCAATGAACGCGAGCCATTCGCCATTGGTCACCGGACGATTGGCAAGAGCATGGGGCTGGAGCAGCACCTCGTGGCACGGGCCTTCGCAATCAAAGGCAAAGCCCCGCCCTGCATGTCCGATCTGCTGGATGCCGGACTTGCCTTCGAGCCAATGCAGCGGACCGGGATCAGCGACGTGAACAGGCGCTTTGTCAGAATAAGCAGGCTTCAACGGGCTGCGGGAAAACAGATGGAGAATATCCGTCAGCAGCAATTCCTGATGCTGCTGTTCGTGATGGAGGCCGAGTTCGACCAGATCGAGCAATTCTTCGGAGAAGCCCTCCATCGCGTCCGCCATCGCCTTGTCGACATGGGAGCGATAGTCGATCACTTCTGCCAGCGACGGACGAGTCAGCAAGCCTCGTTCGGGCCGCGCGTGCCGTGCGCCTTCGGCTTCATAATAGCTGTTGAACAGATAGGGGTAAGCCTCGTCGAACAACCGATAACCGGCGACATGATCGCGCAGCAGAAAGGTTTCGAAAAACCAGCTGATATGGGCGAGGTGCCATTTTGTCGGAGACGCATCGTCCATCGATTGCGCGGTTGCATCGGCGTCACTCAGACCTTCAGCGAGTGCGACTGAATGGCGCCTCACATCCCGGTAACGATCCAGCAGAACGCTCGCTCGGGAACCATCATATGCATCAGCCGCGTGCGAAATCGGGTGTTGTGGTTGGCTGGCGATCAATCCTACTCCGGTGGCGGCTTTTGTTCTTTTCGGAACATAGCGCGAACAATGATTAGGTCAACTACGCATATCTGCGCCAATCGGTTGCAATTATTTGCAAAGCCCAGTATTTTTGCGTTCTAGCGCGATGCTCCCGGCACCCATAAAATATCATCCTTGCCGCCATTATTCAGCGCGCGACCCAGCACGAACAGATAGTCGGAAAGACGATTGACATAAGCCAGCGCCTGAGGGTTGATGGACATGTCTCTGCCAGCGGCGACACAGGTACGCTCGGTCCGCCGGGCAACAGCCCGGACAAGATGAATGGCCGCAGCGGCTTTCGCGCCACCAGGCAAAATGAAACTGGTCAGCGGATCAAGCTCGGCAGTGGCTGCGTCGATTGCCTTTTCCAGCCGTTCCACTTGCGAAGGAACCACTCTCAAAATCATTTCCGAGGGGCTAAAATCATCCCCGTCGACTGCCGGGGTTGCCAGATCGGCACCGAGATCAAACAGGTCATTCTGGATGATACGCAATGTCTGGACCAGCGCCTCGTCGGTGATTTCGCAAATCGCTACACCGAGCGCGCTGTTCAATTCGTCGACATCGCCTATCGCCGCCATGCGCGGATCATTTTTGGCAATGCGCGATCCATCGACCAGTCCGGTCGTGCCGTCATCGCCGGTTTTCGTGTAGATTTTATTGAGCTTTACCATCGGGAAAGCGGCCTAGCTCTGGCCACCAGCCACAGCCAGCAATATCACCACCAGGATGATCGCAATCGCCTGATATTTGACGCGGGCAAACATCATCTCATTCTGCTTCTTGTGTGACGCGGTAATGCCGTCTGCATCGACGTCTCCCGGTTCCATATTGGCGAAGGCGATCAGCCCGCGCACGAGTGCATAAACGACAGCGCCTGCGGCTGCGATGATCATCAATATCAAAATATAGCTCATATATTCACCTTAAGCCTGGGAAAGGGAGATTCCAACAGGGAAAATTCCTGCTCTGAGTTCTTGCATTAGCCTATATCCGTCTTCCCCCGCAGTCCGCAATACGGACAAAGAGGCAGACCCCCGGCTTTTCGACAGCTTTCCGCCCTCTTCATCGAGCAGAAGCGGATGATGGAAATAGGTCGGCGTCCGCAAATCCAGCAGCGCCTGCAGCAAGCGGTGGATGTCGGTGGAAGCGAACAGATCGTCCCCGCGCACGACATGGCTAATGCCATCGCGAGCATCGTCGAGCGTCACGGCAAGATGATAAGCCGCCGGCATATCCTTTGGCACCAGGATAACATCGCCGAGTCGTTCGGGATCGCTCGATTGCTCGCCGTGCCGTTCATCCGTCCATCTCAGTGGTCCGCTGATCGCCGCGGCTTTTGCCACATCAAGCCGCCAGCTATGCGGCTCCGTTACCGCCCGCTTTCTGGCCAACTCCGGGTCCAGATGCCGGCAAGTCCCCGCATAGATCGGACCATCCGGCCCTTCCGGCTGCGGACCGGCTTCCTGCAAGTGCCGCATGTCCGAGCGGGTACAAAAGCAGGGATATAGCAGCCCCATCACCTTCAGCCGGTCGGCGGCGGCGGCATAGCTTTGCAGCCGTGCAGACTGGAAAATCACATCCCCGTCCCATTCGAGACCAAGCCAGCGCAGGTCATCCAGGATCGCCGTGACAAATTCGGGACGACTGCGGCCGCCGTCGATATCCTCGATCCGGAGCAGAAACCGGCCACCCCGTGCCCGGGCGAAGTCATGCGCCACCATCGCGGCATAGGCGTGGCCCAAATGCAACAATCCGTTGGGGCTAGGCGCAAAACGCACCACAATATCTGGGTTTAAATGCGTACTTGACGTCATAAGCCGGATATTGTTCTTTGTGTAACAGTCATGTCACGTTCTTAGGCATAAAGAGCAGACAGTAAAGGACAAGGGAGACAGACGCTTATGTATCACCCCGACCTGCAAAGGCATCCGGAAAGCTGCCCCTCGCTCGTCCTCAACGCAGACTATACGCCGCTGTCTTATTATCCGCTCAGCCTGTGGCCCTGGCAAACCGCAATCAAGGCCGTATTTCTTGACCGGGTCGATATTATTTCCAGCTATGAGCGCGAAGTGCACAGCCCCAATCTCGACATGAAAATTCCGTCAGTGATTGCGCTGAAAAAATATATCAAGCCATCAGAATATCCGGCTTTCACCCGCTTCAACCTGTTCCTGCGCGACAAGTTCGAGTGCCAATATTGCGGATCACCCGACAATCTGACCTTTGACCATGTCGTCCCGCGCCGCCAGAAAGGCCGCACAACCTGGGAAAATGTCGCAACTGCGTGCCTGCCCTGCAATCTCAGGAAAGGTGGCCGGACGCCAAAAGAAGCACATATGCAGCTCGCCAATCGACCGATCAAACCAACCAGCTGGCATCTACAGGAACATGGCCGGGCTTTCCCGCCCAATTTCCTGCACGATACGTGGCATGACTGGCTCTATTGGGATATCGAACTGGAAAGTTAGGCCGGCTCAGGCCTTATTCCCGGAAATCAGACGTAGCGCATCGGCAGTTTTTGCGTATCTTTGCGCTTTTGCACTTTATCCAGCATATTTTCGACGACGACCACCAGTTCGTCGGGGTCAAACGGCTTTTTCAGATAATCCGTCGCACCCGCCTCCAGCGCAATACGTTCATCGACGGCGGACGATCTTCCGGTCAGCATCAGCACGGGTGTAGCGAACAGCTCCTGATGGTTGCGAATGCGGCGGACAACCTCGACTCCGCCCATTCCCGGCATGTTGCAATCCAATATGATCAGATCGGGGTTCTTCGCCTTGGCAACCTTGAACGCAGTAAGGCCGTCGCCGATCACGCCAATGGCATGGCCAGCATCCATCAGCGTATCACGAACGATCTCGGCGACCAGTTCGTCGTCCTCGGCATAAATAATTCGCGCCATTAGAAATCTCCTTGATCGGGCAAACTAGCGAAAACTGGTTAATTCATGTCCTTATCCGCTATTGACGGCGGTCAGGCCGCTTGGTGAAGCACTATATCCAGTTCATTCAGCCTGCTTTTATCAAAATGACCGCCCGGGGCGCGCGTTTGAAAATCGAGTTGACCCGCAGCCCGGCCGAAATCGTCGTCGCCGAAAACCGTCAGAACCCGCTGGTTCATGGGCAAATTGGGTTCATTGCCCGAGACGTCCCGGGGGGCACAAATTCCTCGCCGTTAACCTTGATATTTCCGGCAATGCCAACCGGTGCCGCTGGCTGTAAACTCTTTCGGATCCTGGCCGTACTGCCTCAGTCGCGGATCCCGAGAAAGCGAAACGTCTGCCCCAGGCTATTGAAAATGCCATGCGCAAAAATGAGCGGCATGATGTTTTTGCGCCCGAACCAGAGATACAGCATCGCAAAGGCAAAGCCCCCGGCCCCGGTAATCAGCGCGCCATGCATGCCCTGATAATAATAATGCCGGTATCCGAAGAAAATCGAGGAAAACAGGGCGGCACCGACATCCGCTGGCCAACCTCCGCCAAAGGCACTGCTCGTCCGGTCGATCACGAAAGCACGAAACAACAGTTCCTCGAAAAAGGAACCGTGAGTCCAGACCAGCAGCATGATACCGACATAGGCCGCCGGATTGCCTTCAATATGATCAAATCGACCACTCGTACCGACATCATCAAAAAATGCGTCTGCGAACAGTTGCATCGTCTGCGTTGCGGCTATGAATGCGACCATCGAAAGCAGTGTCAGCCCAATGGTCTTCCACCAGTTCTCAGGCCAGCGAAGCCCCAGATTTTTCCAGCGGAGCCCTCTGCGCCGCAACAATATGGTCGCGACAAGCATTGCCGAAAATGTTGATGCCGGGCCGGCATACAGATAGCTGAAGGGTAGGACCGACTGCTTGACGATGACCAGCACCGCAAGGATTATCAGCAGGTCTATCAGCGCACCGCCGTCAAACAGTTTTGCCTGTCTTGTTAAAACGGATTCAGAATCCGGACTGCCTGTCATATAAACCTATCCTCACCCACGGTGTATTATATAGATATAACACTGGTTATTATTATCGCAACCACACAGAATTTCTTGACCGTTACGACGGTGCAGTGCAGCATATAGGCATGACCCAGCCCCTCACCGTCCGCCAAAATCCAGACATCAAATATCTCGGCAAATTGCTGGGTGATGTGATTCGCTCCTATGGCGGGGAGGAACTGTACCGGCGTACCGAATATATCCGGTCAACCAGCGTTGACCGCCATCGCGGACTGGCCGATGCGGATGCGATTGATCCTGGTCTTGACGCGCTGTCGCTCGACGAAACACTCGCCTTTGTGCGCGGGTTCATGCTGTTTTCCCTGCTCGCCAATCTCGCCGAGGATCGCCAGGGCGTTGCCGCTGAAAAAGGCGCCACAGTTGTCGAGGCAATCGAATTGCTCGCCAGCGAGGGCGTTGACCGGGACGCTATCCTGAAGCTGCTCGACGACGCCTTGATCGCGCCGGTGCTGACTGCCCACCCGACCGAAGTGCGGCGCAAAAGCATCATCGATCACAAGTCCCGGATTGCCGAACTCCTTTTGATGAAAGACGAGGGGGAGTCAGAAACACCGCAAGGCGACATGCTCGACGCCGCTATCCTGCGCCAGATCGCCTTGCTCTGGCAGACCCGCCCGCTGCGCCGCGAGCGCCTGTTTGTCACCGACGAAGTGCAGATTTCGCAAAGCTATATGAAGGACGTGTTCCTGCCTGTCCTGCCCAGGCTCTACGCCAAATGGGAGCGAACTCTGGGCGCGCGGCTACCCAGTTTCCTGAAACTCAACAGCTGGATCGGCGGCGATCGCGATGGCAATCCCTTCGTCGACGCCGGTGCCATGGAAGAGGCGCTTTCGCGGGCCGCCGAAACCGTGATCGGCTATTATCTAATGTGCGTCCATACATTGGGCGCAGAACTGTCCATTTCCACCGAGCTCGCGAAGGTACCCGACGCTGTAATCGCGCTGGCCGAAGCCAGTGGCGACGATTCGCTCAGCCGCAAGGACGAGCCCTATCGTCGCGCCTTGTCCGGCATCTACGCGAAATTGTCGGCAACCCATCTCAAGCTTTGCGGTCACGTGCCGGGCCGCGCATCGACCATTACAGCCCAGGCCTATGACAATCCGCAGCAGTTACGCGAGGAACTGGTCATTCTGGCGCAAGGCCTCAAGTCGGCCGGCAAGGGTGTGTTCGCGACATCCGGAGCGCTTGGCCGCCTGATCCGGACAGTCGAGCTTTTCGGTTTCCATCTCGCTACCCTCGACATGCGCCAGAACAGTAAGGTCCATGAACGCGTCGTCGCCGAGCTGCTGAAGCAGGCCGGAGTTGAAGATGATTATCTGGCGCTGGACGAAGCAGCACGGGTGAAGCGGCTCCGTGCCGAACTGGCCAACAACCGACCGCTGGCCAGCCCGTGGATCACCTATAGCGACGAGACCGCAAAAGAATTGTCGATCATCCGGGCCGCCGCCGAAGCGCACCGGAAATATGGCCCCGAAGTGATCACCAATTATAATATCAGCAACGGCGAAAGCGTATCCGACATTTTGGAAGTCTATGTCCTGTTGATGGAAACGGGCCTCTATCACGCGCCGACCGAGGACAACGCATCGCCGTCCTGCCCGGTGATGGCGGTGCCGCTGTTCGAGACCGTCGCCGATCTGGAAAATGCGCCCGAAGTGATGACCGATTTCTTCGCTCTTCCGGAGATGCACGCGCTCGCGAAAGGACGCGGCCATCAGGAAGTGATGATCGGCTATTCGGACAGCAACAAGGATGGCGGTTATCTGACCTCGACCTGGAGCCTGTTCAAGGCGAGCGACGCCCTCACCCCGATATTCGCCAAAGCCGGCATCAAAATGCAGCTTTTCCACGGACGCGGTGGCGCGGTGGGTCGTGGTGGCGGCTCGGCCTTTGGCGCGATCAAGGCGCAACCCAAGGGCACCGTCGCCGGTCGCATCCGGATCACAGAGCAAGGTGAAGTGATTGCCGCGAAATATGGCACGGAAGATGTCGCGGAAGCCAATCTGGAAGCAATGACTTCGGCCGTGCTGATCAATTCGCTGGAACCCGACCGGACCGACAGCAAGGTGCTGGCCGAACACGCGGCGGCGATGGACCAGATCTCGCAAGTCGCTTTCACCGAATATCGTGATCTGGTCTATGGCGACGACAGTTTCCGGACCTTCTTCCGGCAAATGACTCCGCTGACGGAAATCGCCAAGCTCAAGATTGGCTCGCGCCCGGCCAGCCGCACGAAGAGCGACAAGATCGAAGACTTGCGAGCCATTCCCTGGGTGTTCAGCTGGGCACAGGCCCGGGTGATGCTACCCGGCTGGTACGGTGTCGGACAGGCGCTCAATCGTTTTGAGGACAAAACGAAGCTGAAAGACATGGCCCAAAGCTGGCCATTTTTTCAGGCGTCCCTCTCCAATATGGAAATGGTGCTGGCCAAGTCCGATATGGGTATCGCCGCGCGTTATGCGGAACTGGTCGAGGATCAGGACATGGGTCAGGCCTTTTTCGGCCGCATCCGGTCCAGCTGGTACCAGACCCGCGACATATTGCTCGATATCACCGATCAGCCGCACTTGCTGGCGAAAAGCCCGGCGCTGTTCAACAGCATCGAGTTGCGCCTGCCCTATATCGAACCGCTCAACCATCTCCAGATCGAGCTGATGAAACGTCTGCGCGCCGGTGAAGATGACACGCGCATCGGCGAGGGCATCCAGCTGTCGCTCAACGCGATAGCTACCGCGCTGCGAAATAGTGGCTGACTTTTAGCGACATTCGCGGCCCGCGCAGACAAATATTGTGCGCGGACCGGAAAGCGATTCTTCCGAGCATTTTTGTCAGTCGCCTGCGCTGTCATCCCTGCCTAGACTTCTCCGAAATCAGGAGAGATTCATGGCTGTCGAGACCAAGCGTAGTTTTTGCCGTTTTTGCCACGCAAGTTGCGCAATGATCGTCGAGGTGGAAGACGATAAGGTCAAATCCGTGCGCGGCGACAAGCAGGACCATCTGTTCCACGGCTATACCTGCATCAAGGGCCGCCAGCTGCCCGACATGCACAATCTTCCCGACCGGATGATCACCAGCAAGATCCGTCAGCCCGACGGCAGTTTCAAGGACATCTCGACCGCTGAAGCGCTCAAACTGGCGGGCGCGCAAATGAAGAAAATGGTCGAGGAACACGGGCCCCACAGCATCGCGGTCTATTGCGGCACCAACGCCTTCCAGAACAGCGCGGTGCTCGGCACATCTTACGCATTTGCCCAAGGCATCGGCTCGCGCAACTGGTATACCAGCGTCACCGTCGATCAGCCGGCCAAGGTCTTCACCACCGCCCGCTACGGCATGTGGATGGGTGGCGGCAATGCCTTCACCGAATCCGATGTCGCGATGTTTGTCGGCAATAATCCGATTGTCTCGCATTATTCCGGCGGCATGCCGACCTCCTCGCCATCGCGCGGCCTGCGCGACGCGAAGGAGCGCGGCCTGAAGGTCATCGTCGCTGACCCGCGGGTCAGCGAAATGGGCAAATTGGCCGACATCTATCTACCGGTGAAACCGGGTGAAGACCCTGCTCTGCTCGCGGGCATGCTCAACGTGATTTTCGAAGAGAAGCTCTATGACCAGAATTTCGTCGCCGCCCATGTTGATGGCGTGGAAGAGCTGGAAGCCGCGGTCAAATCCATGACACCCGACGTTGCCGCAAAACGCGCCGGTGTGGACAAGGATCAGCTTATCGCCGCTGCCCGTATGTTCGCAAGCGCCAACAAGGGCCGCGTCGTCACCGGCACCGGTCCGGAAATGGCTGGCAACGGCACGCTGACCGAATATCTGGTCGCTTCACTCAACATCCTCTGCGCCCGCTTCAACCAGGAAGGCGAGCGGGTTTCCGCGCCGATGGTCTTTAATCCGCTGATGGGCGGACCGAAAAAGGCGCAAGTCGCGCCGAAAATGCCGACCTTTGGCGAAGGCTTCCCCAAATCGCGGATCCGCGGCCTCGGCCATCTCGGCAAGGAAATGCCCTGCAACGTGCTGGCCGATGAAATCCTGACTCCCGGCGAGGGCCAGATCAAGGCGCTGATCTCTATCGGTGGCAATCCCGAGATCGCCTTTCCGGACCAGCAGAAAGTCCGCCGCGCGCTGGACGAATGCGAATTGTTCATCCAGGTCGATCCGTGGATGTCGGCCAGCGCCAAGCGCGCCGACATGATCCTCGCGCCCTCCATGTGTCTGGAACGCGAAGACATTAACAATGTCTCCGATGCCTTCACCGAGGAAGCCTATGGCCATTATACCGAAGCGATGGTGCCCGCTCCCGGCGACACGATGGACGAATATGAAATGCTGTGGTGGCTGGCCAAGCATATGGGCATCGAAATGAATTTTCCCGGCGGCCCCGTATCGATGGACGAATGCCCCGACAAGGCGACGGTGCTCGACCTGGTTTCCGAAGGTTCTCTGCTCAAGCCGAGCAAGGCCAAAGCCGATGCAGCGGCGCTGGAACGCAAGGGGGCAGCGATCACCTATGAGGAATTACACCCCGTGGTCGGTCCGGCCGATCCCGACGCGCAGGAAAAATTCGATCTCAACGCCGGAGCGATGCCCAGCGAGCTTCTCGACTATGCCGCCAATGATCCGGTCGAGAGCGGCTTCGACTTCCGCCTGATATCCCGGCGCTCCAAGCATCGCTATAATAGCAACGGTCACACTTTCCCGAAACTGGTCGAAAAAATGCCGACCAATCCGGCCTTCTTCAACCCCGCTGATCTGGCCGCAGCGGGCATAGAAGACGGCGCAATCATCGAAATCACGTCACCCACTGCGTCAATTTTCGGTCTGGCCAAGGCCGACGACAAAGTCCGCCAAGGCGTCATCTCGATGAGCCATGCCTTCGGCGACAGCGAGGCCGGCAAAGGCGACGTGATGACCAAGGGCGGATCGACCAACCGGCTGATCGTCGACGACGCCCATCTCGATCCAATCACCGGGCAAGCGATGCAGAGCGCGATTCCGGTCAGAGTGAGCGCGGCCTAGATCTGGAAAATGGTGGAGAATTCGATAGCTGGAGGGTCTGCGGCATCTTGCCCCGCCTCCCGGCTGTGACTCCAAAGACGCATGGCTCTTAATGTCCGCTCTCCAGATGAAGCGCGATCAGGCCGCTTGTGGCTGCCATCGTCCATCCAGAAATTGGCGGGCTGTGCGGTCGGCAGATCCTGCCAACCACAATGCGCCAATCATAAGATCTAGTTCGGGAGGATCGAATGGATCAAGTCCCGACCCCGGATAGAATGTGACTTCCCCGAATTTTGGCTTGCCAGCGATTTCATAAAAATCGATGCGGGCAAAATCAAACTCACCGGCAACTTTTTCGGCGCCATCCAGAATTTTTGCCAAATGCTCGGGCGCAGATGGAAGATCGCGATCGCCAAGCCGGGAAATCTGGTTCCATTGTCGATCAAATAATATCCACCGGTGGTCCGAATCGCGATCCAGATGAACTTGAATGAAGGCCGCCTTGCCGCCGAACACGTAAATTTTATAGTCGATCGGAAGCTCGGCAGCGCTACCAAGATAGGGTTCTACAATATAGGCTCTAGGGACGTCGCGATAGGCCCACTCATCGAGCCACAGCCCATAAGGGGCACGCGTCCATCTGGCGGACTGTCGTCGTGCCCTTTGCCAGTCGGACTGATCGCGACAGACGATATTCTGATTGCACCCGTGGCTCGCCTTCAGGATGAATGGGTAAGGCCATGACGGATGTTCCGGCAGGGTCCGGCCACTCCAGTAAGTCGGAATGATCCATTCGCCGCCCAATAGATGTCCAATCTGCTTCTTTACCGCGATCTTGTCCGCCATCACCGGCATCATCGGATTGTGATCGTGAAGTTTACGCCACTGGACAAGCTCTGAAAAGCGCTGCGGATTCCGCAAGTCCGGCAATCGACCATGCCGCCACCAATATATTATATATATTCGCAAGCGGGCAGAAGGGATCAGCCAGTTTGGCAAGGCAGGCAGGAACCGCAGATTCACCGTTATCTTACGCATGATCGTCCGTCCGGTTCCTTCTGTCTTTATCTGTAACATTTGTTCATGCCCCCGAGAGCGAGCATCAAAGCTAAGTGGTAACGACAGAATGGATCCACCTGCGATATGGAATCCGGTCTATCATATTTGCCAATCGACTTTAGCGCATGAATCGCGTCTTTCCTATCGGCAGGAAGAGGACCGGAAACATGCCGATGACGCAAGCCTATATCGATCAGATGAAACGCCTGATGGAATGGGAAGCCTCCCGCAAGGCGCCGCCCGAGGATTTCCCGCGGCTGCCGGATTTGCCAGCAGGTCGCTACACGTCCCAGGAATATTACGACCTCGAGCAGGAACATCTGTGGAAAAAGACCTGGCTCTTCGCCGGTCATATTGACGAAGTCCCCGAACCCGGCTGTTTCACGAAATGGGAACAGATCGGCGATCCGATCATCATCGTCCACGGCATGGATGGTGAAATACGCGCTTTCTACAACACCTGCCGCCATCGTGGCGCACCGGTGGTCACCGAAGAGAAGGGCAAGGCGCCGCGGCTGATGTGCGGCTATCACAACTGGACCTATAAAACCGACGGGACTCTGGTCGGGGTACCGGAAAAACAGGATTTTGGTCCGGATTTCGACATGTCCTGCCGCAGCCTGATCCCGGTCAAATGCGAGATGCTGGGCAATCTGATCTTCGTCAATTTTGACGAAGAAGCGATGCCGCTCAAACAGTGGCTCGGCCCGGTCTGGGATGAGTGGAAGGAATTCCGTTTTGACAAGATCAGGCTGGCGGCGCGCCACTCATTCGACCTGAAGTGCAACTGGAAGGTCGCGATGGAAGCCAATATGGAAGTCTATCACGTGCCCTTCATCCATCCCGACACGGTTGCGCCCTTGGTCGACAGCAAGCGCAATGTGAACACCATCTATCCCAACGGCCATGCCCGGATGCTGGCCCCGGCACCGCAGCAGACTGACCGCGAGCATGTCCGCGCCATTGATAACCCACCTGACTGGCAGGAAATTGAAGGCGTCGGCGAATTTGGCCGGACCTGCACGCAAAGCTACACAATGTTCCCCAATTGGGTATCTCCGCTGAGCAACTATTTTGTGCCGCCGCTGATTTTCTGGCCGACTTCGCTCAACACGACGCGGATCGAGCTGGTGACCATGGCGATGGACTGGGGCGACGGGCCGGCGCCGGACCTCTGGACCGTACCGGACGAGAGCAAGCCCAATGGCCGCGACATGTCGCCGATCATCCTCGAAGACACCCAGTTTGGCGAAATGATCCAGAAATCGATGGAGAGCGACGGCTTCAAAAGCGTGCCGCTCAGCTATCAGGAAGCGCGCATCTACAGCTTTCACCAGACGTGCGACAAGATGATCGGCCTCAACCGGGTGCCGGAACATCTGGCGGTCGAGCAGGTGATCGGCGAGGAATGGGTCTATCCTAATGACCCCCGCGTCGCCGAGATGGAACAGATGGAAGCGGCAGAATAGCGGCTGAACACCGCCAGCACCACAGGACAGCAACCGGGAGAGACTAATGGGACGCGTGCAAGACAAGATCATATTATTGACCGGTGGCGCGATGGGGCTGGGCAAGGCCGCTGCACAGCGCCTGATCGACGAAGGCGCGCGCATAATAATCACCGATCACAACGCCGAAGCGGGAGCCGCAACGGCGGCAGAACTCGGCGACAATGCCGAATTTCTCGAGCAGGATGTCACCGATCCGGACCGCTGGGGCGAAGTGATCGCCCATGTCGAGGCCGAATATGGCCGGCTGGATGTGCTGGTGAACAACGCCGCGGTTACGGTTTTCGGTTCGATCGCTGATGTGAGCTACGAGGATTTCAAACGCTGTTACACCGTCGATGTCGACTCGATCTTTCTGGGTTGCAAGACGGCCTTACCTCTAATGAGCAAGACGGGCGGCTCGATCATCAACCTTTCCTCCGCTGCCGCGATCAACGCCAGCGCAGATCTGGTCGCCTATAACAGCGCGAAAGCCGCGATCCCGATGCTGACCAAATCCATCGCGCTCTATTGCGCCCGCGAGAAAAACAAGGTCCGGGTCAACGCGGTACTGCCGGGCACGATCATGACTCCCAATGTTCGCAGCGTGATTGACGGAACGCCGAATCCGGCGGAAACCGAGGAATCCTTTCAGCTGGCCCAGCCGGTCGGTCATATGGGCGAGCCCGACGACATTGCGCATCTCATCGTCTATCTGGCCTCGGAAGAGAGCAAATTCGCCACCGGAGCGGCATTTGCGGTCGACGGAGGCCTGAGCATCTAGCCTGTCAGGCCGATCAATGGATAAGGTCGATGTCGTTATATTGCAGCAAAGCCTAGCCTTTCGCGCACCAAATCCCTAAATGCACAACCATGCATTTTCTCGATCAAGCCAAAATCTATGTCAGCTCCGGTCAGGGCGGGCCTGGCGCTGTCAGTTTCCGGCGTGAAAAATATATTCAATATGGCGGCCCCGACGGCGGCAATGGCGGTAAAGGCGGCGATATTGTCTTCCTGGCGGTTGAAGGCCTCAACACGCTGATCGATTTCCGCTATGCCCAGCATTTCAAAGCCCCGCGCGGCAAAGGCGGCGCAGGCCGTAACCGGACCGGCGCAGGCGGTGAGGATCTCATCGTAAAAGTACCCGTCGGCACGCAAATATTGTCGGAAGACAAGGAACATGTGCTGCTCGATTTCACCCACGAGGGCCAGCAAGCGATGTTCCTCGAAGGCGGAATCGGCGGACGCGGCAATGCCAGCTACAAAAGCTCGACCAACCGCGCGCCGCGCCAGCACCAGCCCGGCGAACTCGGCGAGGAAGCGGCCGTCTGGCTGCGACTCAAGCTGATTGCAGATGCCGGTCTTGTCGGCCTGCCCAATGCGGGCAAATCGACTCTGATCAACAAAGTGACCAACGCCGGCGCCAAAGTGGGCGCCTATCCGTTTACCACCATCCATCCCCAGCTTGGTGTGGTCCGGCACAAGAGCCGTGAATTCGTGCTGGCAGATATTCCCGGATTGATCGAAGGCGCGGCAGACGGAGCCGGTATCGGCGACCGCTTTCTCGGCCATATCGAGCGGTGCAAGATTTTGCTCCATCTCATCGACGCGACCGGTGATGATCCGGTAAAAGCCTGGAAAACGGTGAGCAAGGAACTGGAGAAATATGGCGGCGGACTTGCCGAGAAGCCCCAGATACTGGCGCTCAACAAGGCCGACTTGCTGGACGACGAGCTGATGGCCGACATTGCCGATCAATTGCGCGCAGCCGGTGCGGAACATGTGCTCCCGGTATCGGGTGCCACCGGCGAAGGCCTGGACGCGGCTCTCGACAAAATTCTTGAAGCGGTTGGTGAAAACAGCTCGATCGAACGCAAGGGTCAGACAACGCTAACCTCAGGCAAAGAGGATGTAACCAAGGATTGGTCACCACTGTGAGCGCCGCAAAGCCGGACACGATAGTCGTCAAGGTCGGGTCTTCGCTGCTTGTCGGCGAAGATGGCCAGGCACGCCGCGACTGGCTGAAAACGCTGGTTGCAGACATCGCCAAACGCCATCAGGCCGGTGACAATCTCATCATCGTTTCATCGGGGTCGATCGCGCTTGGCGCGCGCAGGCTTGGTCTGGACAAAGGCGGGCGAGCCAGTCTGGCCGACGCACAGGCAGCCGCATCCATCGGCCAAATTGCATTGAGCAGCCTGTGGTCGGAGCTGCTCGGAGAGCATCAGCTTACCGCGGCCCAGATGCTGCTCACGCTCGACGATATGGAAGATCGCAAACGCTATCTCAACGCGACTGCGACACTGGAAAAACTGCTCGAACATCGCGCCATTCCGGTGATCAACGAAAATGACAGCGTCGCCACCGACGAGATCCGCTTTGGTGACAATGACCGGCTGGCCGCACGGGTGGCCCAGGCTGGTGGAGCGGACCGGATATTGCTGCTTTCCGATATCGACGGCCTTTACGACCGCAGGCCGGACAGTGAAACTAACGGACAATTTATCGGTGTGGTCGAAACGGTCGACGATTCGATCATGGCGATGGCAGACGGCTCATCCTCCTCCGGATTGGGTTCGGGCGGAATGACGTCGAAGCTGGAAGCGGCAAAAATCGCCAATCTTGCCGGGATCGAACTGTCGATCATCTCGGGACGCGAGGAACATCCACTGGATCGCTATGCGCTGACCAATGTCGGCACCTTGTTCAAGGCCGGCGACGGCGCCAATGCCCGCAAGGCCTGGCTGGGCGGGCGTCTTACCTCGGCCGGATCGATCACCATCGATGCCGGTGCAGAGGCCGCCTTGCAATCCGGCAACAGCCTGCTGGCGGCTGGGATCATCACGATTGACGGCCAGTTCGAACGCAGCGATGTGATCGAGATCAAGAACGAAGACGGCATGACGATCGCGCGCGGTCTGGCCGAATATAATGCGCTCGATTGCGCCAAGATCATCGGCCGCCGCAGCTCCGAACTGGCGCCGCTGCTTGGCTATGCCCCGCGCAGCGCAGTGGTTCACCGCAACCAGATGGTGATGGTCTAGCCACCATGACCGTATCCGCTCAAAAGACAGTCGCGATCACGGGCGCGACCGGCTTTGTTGGCAGCCGAATGCTCGATCTCGTGGTTCGGGAAGGATATGACGCGCGCGCCCTGACCCGGCGCAAGCAGGATGACCGTCCGGGCGTCACCTGGATACGCGGTGCGCTGGACGACAAAGCAAGCCTCGCAACATTGTGCAGCGGCGCGGATATGGTTCTGCATATCGCCGGCGTCGTCAACGCACCTGACCGGGAAGGTTTCGAGGCCGGGAATGTCGCAGGGACACTGGCCGTCATCGAAGCCGCCAAACAGGCCGGCACGCAACGTTTCATCCATGTGTCGTCGCTGGCAGCCACGCAGCCGCAGCTGTCAATCTATGGCGAGACCAAGGCCAAGGCGGAAAAACTGGTCAAGACCAGCGGCCTCGACTGGACGATCCTCCGCCCGCCCGCCGTCTATGGCCCGGGCGACGGCGAATTTCTGGATCTGTTCAAAATGGCAAGACTGGGATTCGTCACACTGCCGCCTGATGCTGACGGCCTTTTATCAGTGATCCACGTCCAGGATCTGTGCCAGGCGCTGCTTGCGCTGTTGCCGGAACGGGAAGATTTTACTGCTGAGATTTTCGAGGTTGATGACGGCAAGCCGGGCGGCTGGACGCAGGCCGGTTTTGCGAAGGCGATAGGCGAAGCGATGGGCAAACGCGTTGCTACGGTCGGCATACCAAAGTCCCTATTGCGTCTCGCTGCCAGGGCGGACCGTCTGGCCCGCGGCGACAAGGCCAAGCTTACCGCAGACCGGGTCGATTATTTTTGCCATGACGACTGGACGATTGACCCGCAAAAGCGCCTGCCGAAGCAATTGTGGCAAGCGCAGATCGAAACGCGACAGGGCCTGAAGGATACCGCAAAATGGTATCGGCACAACGACTGGCTGTAGTCAGGCCTGGAGAATCGGTCCGGCGAACTGTTCGTAAACATAGGTGATGAAGGTCAGCGTCAGGCCGATCAGAAATACCCGATAGGCCCAGCCGAGAAAACGGTATTTCTTCTGCTCCAGAATCTGCCCCATTTGATAGATATCGCGCAGCATCGCCCGATAGGTTGATTCCTGGGTGCGCAATTCCTTTTCCAGCAGGAGGTCGATGAACTCGTCTTCACTGACTTTCGAAAAACCGCCAAAGAACAGCATGTTGGGAGAAGTGTCTTTGCGCGGCCTCACCGATGGCATCACCGCCAGTGCCGCCAAGCCGGCGGACCCAAAGGCCGAAATAGCGAGAATCAGAAGCGGCAGGGAGATATTGCCGGCGTGGCTTTGGCCAATGGCGAGCGTGAACACGACAAAGGTCGCGCCAATCAGCATATTCGCCTTGTTATCCGCCATAACGCTCAATTGAACATGATGTCGCTGGGTGGTGCCAAGCGCGTACACAACTTCATCCGGCCATTTGCTGCCTTCGTCCATAAACACTATCCCCCAGGGTCGACTGCGATACGGCAGAAGCGTGGCAGAAAGCACATGCTTGGGCAAGCTAAGGCACGCATTGTGCCGCTTTTACGCCTTATTCACTTGCCAATGGTGCGCATGTCTTGGCAAAGGTCAGGAATAGCAATTTTGAAAGCATATTATGGCAAATCGCGACGAAATCATGACCAAGATCAGCGAATTGATCGGGCCGTTCAACAATAAGGGCGTCGATCTGGCCGCAGGCACGACCTTTCAGGGTGATCTCGAATGGGACAGCCTGACGGTCATGGACTTTGTCGCTGCCGTCGAGGACGAATTTGATATCATCATCACCATGAACATGCAGGCCGAGATCGAATCCGTCGGCCAGCTGGCCGATGCTGTCGCAAAGTTGATGGAAAACTAAAGCCATACACCCGTTCGCCCTGAGGAAAACTAGGGGTCGCACGAGCGGGTGGTTGGTACTTCGACAGGCTCAGGACTAACGGAAGTAAAGCATGACCGATCTACTCAGTAAATTTGATCCGCTCATTCAGGAGCGTGAAAATCTCCTCGCCACGGGCGTCAAAGACCCGTTTTCGCTGGTGATGGAGGAAGTCATCTCGCCCACTGTCGCGATTTGCGATGGCAAGGAGACCATTCTCCTCGGCACCTATAATTATATGGGCATGACGTTTGACGATGATGTTCGCCAGGCCGGTCTGAAAGCGCTGAAAGAATTCGGCTCCGGCACCACCGGCAGCCGCGTTCTCAACGGAACCTACAGCCTCCACCGCGATTGCGAGGATGCGCTGAAGGAATTCTACGACATGGACCACGCGATGGTCTTTTCCACCGGCTATCAGGCCAATCTCGGAATCATCTCCACGCTCGCCGGCAAGGGCGACTATGTCATTCTCGACATCGACAGCCATGCCTCCATCTATGACGGCTGCGCTATGGGCAATGCCGAGGTCGTCGCCTTTCGCCATAACGATGTCGAAGCGCTGGAAAAGCGCCTGAAACGTCTGCCCGCCGAAGCCGGCAGGCTGGTCGTCCTCGAAGGCGTCTATTCAATGCTCGGCGATGTCGCACCGCTCAAGGAAATGGTACGCATCTGCAAGGAAAACGGCGCAATGGTGCTGGTCGACGAAGCGCATAGCATGGGCTTTATCGGCGAGAACGGGCGCGGCGTGTGCGAAGAACAGGGCGTGATTGACGATGTCGATTTCATCATCGGCACGTTCAGCAAAAGCGTCGGCACGGTTGGCGGCTTCTGCGTCTCCAACCACCCCAAATCCGAAATTTTGCGGCTGGTCTGCCGCCCCTATGTGTTCACCGCCAGCCTGCCGCCCAGCGTCATGGCCACGGCAAGCACCTCGATCCGCAAGCTGATGCACAGCGGCAACAAGCGCGCGCATCTGTGGGAGAATAGCAAGAAACTGCACAAGGGCCTGCGCGATCTCGGCTTCACCCTCGGTACACCGGAGGCGCAAAGCGCGATCATCGCGGTGATCATGCCCGATCTCGAAAAAGGCGCGATGATGTGGCAGGCGCTGCTCGCCGAAGGGCTATATGTGAATCTCGCGAGACCACCAGCGACACCGGCCAATATGACATTGCTCCGCTGTTCCCTTTGTGCGGAACATACGAGCGAACAAGTCGACCAGATTCTGGGCATGTTTGAAGCGGCCGGGAAAGCGGTCGGGGCGATCTAGGGATGCCACCGCTTAATCCTTTGCGGTGGCACTGGATTATAGCGGTATTATTTGTTCCAGTCGCAGCTCTTCTCGCTGGGCTGATTTTCGGGCAGCGCACCGCTGCCATTTTGATGCTCCCCTGGCCGTTGTGGCTGGCGTGGCGTTTTGACAATCAGTCCGGTACATTTTTGATGCTGGCGATATTGGTATATATTGTGTTTGCAGTCATCGCTTTGTTACTGGCAGGATTGGTGGCAATCGCCACATATGGCTCCGTCAGCTAGGACCGCCAACAACTATCCCGCCTTGCGATCATCCGCTTCGACAAATCGCCTGAGCGCAGCATTGATCCGCGTCTGGTAACCGCTACCCGATTGTTTGAACCAGTGCAGCACATCCGCATCCAGCCGCAAGGTCACTTGTTCCTTCACCGGCCGGTAAAATTTGCCCCGCTCGGCAGCTGTCCAATCGGCAATTTCGGGCGCGTCAGAAAGATCAATATCCTCGTCCCGCATAGCGTCCAACGCGGACAGTTCCTTCTCCAGTTTGGAGGCGAGCTTTTTAGATTCCTTCTTCATAGCTATTTCTCTCATTTGCGGTCGCTTTTCTGGCGCTGATAATTCTGCCGCCGCTTTCATCATCGAACCAGGTATGCACCACCAAAAGCGTTGCAGTGCTCACCCGACCGATTGTGTTCCAGCGATTGCCATCAGGATGGGAGTCCGGTTGACTCAGGTGCAGAGGATCACCAAAAACCAGAGCTGCCAGTTCGAACGACACTCCATGCTTGGTCTTGTTGGCGACCGCCTTGCGTTGATCCCAGCGCCACTCCATTTGTAACTACAAATATGTTACTACGTGAAATTTGTCAATATCGGAAACAGACATGACCAACTCCATCAACATCGAACAGCGCGGCGCGATCGAAATCCTGACGCTCAACCGCCCCGAAAAGCTCAACACCATGAACGAGGAAATGATCTTTGCGCTGCAGGATTATTTCCGCGGGCTGCAAAAGCGTCTGGATGTCCGTGTCGTCCTGTTCCGCGCAGAAGGCCGCGCCTTTTGTGCTGGCCTCGATATCGGCGGCTGGAAGAATGACGGCTCGCGCGGGCAGGTCCAGCATGTCTGGAACACCCAGCGGTCCATCGCCACGGTGATGCAACTCATGCGGCAATGTCCTCAGCCGATCATCGCGCTGGCCCAGGGGGCTGCCTGTGGAGGCGGCCTCTCGCTGTTGCTCGCCAGCGATGTCCGCTTCGGCACGCCGTCGCTCAAGATGAATGCGGCCTATATCAAGATCGGTCTGGGCGGCTGCGATATGGGATCGAGCTATTTTCTGCCGCGCATGGTCGGCGCTTCAATTGCGTCGGAATTGATCCTGACCGGTCGTTTCATCCACGCCGAACGGGCAGAGAAACATGGCCTGATCAGCGAAATTGTCGACGAGGACAAACTGCTCTCAACGGGCCTGTCGCTGGCCGAAGAAATGCTCGACACTGCACCAATGGGTCTGCGCCTGTCCAAGGATGCGCTGAACCGCAATATCGATGCACAGAGTTTCGAAGCGGCCCTCGCCATCGAAGACCGGCAGCAGGTGATGCTCTCGATGACCGAAGACAGCCGCGAGGCGGCCAAGGCGTTTTTTGCCAAACGGAAGCCGGATTACAAGGATCGGTAGCATCTCGTCATCCTGAACTTGTTTCAGGACCCCGTCACTCTTGCCACCATCTTTCGGTTCAGACGCCCGGGGTCCTGAAACAAGTTCAGGATGACGGCATCATTTACATGACGGAGTCATTTGCATGACGGGCTCACTTGATCGCTCCACCCGCAATCAATCGCGGCAGCATCACCAGCGCGCCCAATATCGGCCATTTGCGTTGCCACGGTTTGATCACATAATCCGTCCCGGCGTGGCGGTTGATCTTCCACGCCAGATAGTCGATCCCGCCGGCATAGGTGGCGGACGCCTTGGCCAGTCTGGCGAGCGTGAGAATTTTGCCATTGCGCCGCAATTGCCGCCATCTTTTTTCAACCGCATCACGGGATGCGACAATCTTCAGTTTTCCGCCCCGTGCTTTGTCCCGTTCGGCAATCGCCGCCATCACGGCTGGTCCAAAGCTAGCATAACGTTCGGGATCGGAATCGACGACCGAATCGGAACGATCCTTCCGCTCAGCGCGCAACTCCGCACCATAGGTCAGTTCAAAACCGCGTTTCCAGAGATCGACTATCGTATGTTCCGTATCGATATCCATCATCGGAAAGCTCATGTCGAACAGGGTGATCGCAGCGCCTTCGATCGCCTCGACCGCTTGCGCCTGCGCCGCTTCGTCCGCTTGCCAGACCAGCCGCGAGGGCTGTGCGAAGCGGGCCCAGACGCTGACCGCGCTGGCGCCAATCCGGTTCAGTCTGTGAAAATCCTTCTCGCTGAGCACCGCCACTTTGGCGACCAGTCCGCCATGTTCCGCCGGAAATACATTGGGTGGCAACCGCTTGTTCGCCCCCGCCAACCAGCTCTTTCCGTAAGCCGCCTCATAGTCCGAAACGATCAGATAGAAATCGAGCATCTGCCCGTCGAGCTGCGTTGTTCGCAAGCAGGAGCCGTAGAATAATACCGCCCGCGATGCGTCGCCATATTGCGCTGCAATCGAGGCCGCAAAAGCCGTAACCCGCTTGTCAACGGGCTCGGCCAGTTCCTGTGCAATTAATGATTTGAGATCGCTCACGCGAAACGTCCTAGCTCAGGCGGCTAGCCGAAGGAAGGATACGGGCTTGGTTGATTTCAGCACGATCGGATGGCCTGGCTGGGCCGAGAAAAGCTCGCCGTCCATCAGCACATTGCTGCCCTCGCCTTCGATGCGGATCATATCGCCGCGTTCGAGATGGATACCTTTCTGGACATTTTTGCCCAATCGTCCGAAAATCACCGACAGCAAAAAACGCACGATAGAACTGGCGCGCTGGTCAATCGCCAGAAACTGCATCCGGCCAATCGCATGCTGGTTTCGCATCGATCGTTTCATTAGCAGAAGCTTTTCCAGCGTAGTGACGATCAGCACGGCAAAATTGCCCTGAAACTGACCGTCGCGGATCAGCGATATCTTGACCGGCGTCGATCGTTTGGGCAGGAATTTCCCCCTTATGCCGAACAGGACCGATGCAAGCGCGGCAAAAACCGTCAGCACATGCGCCGCCGCGTTTGGCAGTCCCAGCGGGTAGATCTTGTGGCGGCAATAGAGAATAAACTCCGACAGACCGGCGCCGCCGAGAAACATGCCGAGCACGACCTTGCTATCCTTGCTGCCATCGGAGAGCGCGATAAGCTCGCGGTCGACCAGATGTTCGTGCAAATCATGCTTGGCCAGTTCGACAATGCGCTCGAGCGCTTTTAGCGGATTGCCTTCCGAACCCAGATCGAGCGCGATCAAATTGGTCTTGCCATTGGGCAGAACCGCAACCGGCGGCGGGTTGTCACCAAAATGGCCACCCTGGTGCAATTCGGTCAATGCCGCCTGTACCGTGCCGTCGCCACCGTTGATGACCAGCACTTTCGGTTTCACCCGGGCAATGGTTTCCAGCGCCTTGGCAATTTCATCAACATGATCCACTTCATAGTGAAAAACATCGCTGTTCTTGACGCAATAAGAGCGCACTTCTGGCAAAATTGCCCGGTTTCCGGTCGAGTTCGGATTGGAAAGAAGTGCGACATTTGCCATGAATTAGCCCCAAATTGTCCGGCGTGCCCGGTGCATCACATATATTTCATTGTGATGCGGATGGATTTAACCTCATTGCCGATCGCAAATTTGGTTTTCTTGTAGCTTGGCTTGCCAAGGTTGAAGATGTTGATGCTCGGATTGTTCGACATCCCGCCACCGTCGCTAGTCAGGTCGGTCTTGCCGTTACCGTTAAGATCATGGCGCACGGCAATCGCATATTCGCCGGCCTGGCTGAACGGCAGGCAAAAGGTCATATTTTTCGCGCTGACGGGGGCTTCGATGCGAGACAACCAGGCGCCGCTTTTCAACCATTCGTCCTTGGTTCCGCGGTAGCTCTGGACGCGAATCCTTCCGGTCGTTTCCTTCAGACCTTCAATTTCGACTCTTACAGCAGGGCCTTTGCCCGACTGGCACCGGCGCATGTCATTGGGTATCTCGCGGCCTCCAGCGAATGCCGGGGCAGAAGATAGCAAAATAGTGGTCGATAATGCGATGGATGCCGCAAATTTCAACATGACGTAGTAACTCCTAGTCGTTATACCCGCGCCATTACTCCGGCACGGACAAGAATCAGCCCCCCGATCTACCGATTGTTATGGATTTGATTTGCGGCGAAAACATGGTGAGAGGGAGACAACAAGTTGAAACTGCTGACTTCCACTGATCGCTATCTGGCAAAATTGATCGCCGTGCCTCTGTTCAGTACTTTGGTGATCGCGGCCATGCTGCTGGTACTGGAAAAAATGCTGCGTCTTTTCGATTTTGTCGCGGCAGAAGGCGGCCCTGTCAGCGTGGTTTGGCGGATGCTGGCCAATCTGATTCCCGAATATCTTTCTCTCGGCATACCGATCGGTCTGCTGCTCGGTATTTTGCTGGCGTTCCGACAGCTTGCGCTCAGTTCGGAACTCGATGTTTTCCGTGCCGTTGGTCAGGGTTACGGACGGCTGCTCCGGGTGCCTTATATGTTCACAATCGCCTTGATGCTGGTCAATCTCGCACTTGTCGGCTTCATTCAGCCACTGTCCCGTTATTATTATGAAGAACTACGCTTCGAATTGCGATCGGGTGCGCTCGGTGCTTCCATCAAGGTTGGCGAATTCACCAATCTCGGCAGCCGGATGACCCTTCGGATCGAGGAAAGCCGCGACAACGGGACAAAATTGAGCGGGATGTTCGTCCGCGCCGAGAGCAAAACGGGCCAGACCGTCTCCGTCACGGCGAAAAACGGGCAGTTTCTGGCGACCGACGATCCCGATACGATCATCTTGCGGCTGACCGATGGCGTGCTGGTCCATGATGCCCCGAATTACGAAAAACCGCGGATCCTGAGTTTCAGCAACCATGATTTGCCGATCGATTTACCCGATATCGAGAGCTTCCGCTCGCGCGGCGGCAAGGATCTGGAATATACGATACCGGAGCTGGTCCGTGTCGGACAGGACGAAAACCGCCCGGTTGCCGAACGCAATGAAAGCCGCGCCAATTTCCACTTTCGCATGGTCGAGGTGGTGATGATGTTGCTGCTGCCGCTATTGGCGGTAGCGCTGGCCGTACCCCCGAAACGCTCCAGCTCCGCGCTTGGCGTTTTTCTGTCGATCATCATGATTGTGACCTATCACAAGGTCAACGAATATGGCGAGGATATCGGGGCGCTCGGTCTTGTTGACCCGATCATAGCCTTGTGGCTGCCCTTCTGCCTGTTCGCCGCGCTGATCATGTGGATGTATCATGTTGCAGCCCATGTCCCCGGCGGCCAGCCGATCGGTGCACTGGAAAAAGCCTTTTCCAAATTCGGAGGCGTTTTCAAGGGCTTGCTGAATTTCAATCGCAAACGCGCGTTGATGAAGGAATAGCCGGATATGGACTTTTTCCCCTCCCGGACACTGGCCATCTATATGGCGAAAATGTTCATCGTCCGGACGCTGGCGGTGCTTGCATTGCTCGTACTGGTGCTGCAGGCGCTCGACCTGCTCGGCGAAAGCGGCAAGATCATGGCCTATCAAGGCAATGGCGAAGCCGAGCTCTGGACCTATGTTTCCCTGCGCGCCCCGCAGCTGGTGGCGCGTTTCCTGCCCTTTTCCGTGCTGCTCGGGACGATCATCACCCTCGCCACCTTGAACCAGAATAGCGAAGTCATCTCGATGAAGGCCGGCGGTCTGTCCGCCCACCAGATCCTCGCGCCATTGATCGTAACCAGCATGGGCGTGGCTCTGGTCTCGTTCGTGTTCAACGAAACAATCGTCGCGCCCGCTACCGCCCGATTGTCGCAATGGGAGAAAGTCGAGTTCGGCCCGATTCCGGCGGAAAGCAACGTCCGCACCAATGTATGGGTGAAGGATGGCAACAATCTGATCAACGCGCGGACGGTGACCGGCCGCGGCAATGATGTCGTGCTGCAAGACATCACCATCTACAATCGCACCGAGAACGGACTGAAAAACCTGATGCAGGGCGATGAAGCCCGGTTTACCGACAAAGGCTGGAAACTCACCGACGTCACCCAGTTTGATGTCATCAGCGGAACCGAAGAAAAGAAAGCCGAGATATTGATCGGTGATTCGATCCGGCCGGACCAGTTCACGCTGACCAATGTCGACGCGGATAGCCTGTCGATTTTTGCACTGCACACAGCCATTGGCGAACTCGAGCGCGCGGGGCGCCCGACGATGAGCCTGAAAGCCGGCTGGTGGCACAAGATTTCCGGGCCGATGTCGTCGATCCTGATGCCGTTGCTCGGCGCTGTCGCCGCTTTCGGTCTGGCCCGGTCCGGGCAGCTGTTCCTGCGCGCCGTGATCGGCATGGCGCTCGGCTTTGCCTATTTCGTCGCCGATAATTTCGCGCTGGCGATGGGCAATATCGGCGCTTATCCGACTCTACTGGCAGCCTGGGCGCCGTTCATGCTATTTTTCCTGATCGGCGAGACGGTGCTGATCCGGACCGAGGAATAGCCGCTTCAGTTTCTGCCGGCGCTGCCGCGCACCAGTCCCGTGATCAACTTCCATAGACTGCCGTGATCCGCCCGGTAGAATTTGGAATCGGACGGCAATTCAGCCGCGATACGCCGGTGCGCTTCGCCAAGACTATGATAGGGAACACCCGGCAGCAGATGGTGCAACGCGTGATAGCGCAATCCCACCGGCGCCCATAGAGCGGGCAAGGTTGCTGGCGGCGGCACGTTGACACTGTCGAGATATTGCCCCGTCACGCTCATTTCCTGACCGTCATTCTCCCAAAGATGCGCGACCAAGGTACGGATCTGGTTGAGCACGACACTGCCCGACATCACGCCGAGGAATATCAGAAAAGCGCGCATTGGAATGACGTCGGTCGCAACCATGGCCAGCAGGGCAATAGCCCAGATGCTCGCGCCAATTTCGCAAGCAAGCCAGCGCCGTTTTAGGTCGCCTTCGGGTGGCTTGCGGCGAAAATCCGGGTTGATGATCAGGCCGGAATAGCGTTCGACCACAATCCTGCGCAGCGGCGGAATGATCGCGGATAGCGGCGACAATATCGCATAGCGGAACAGCAGCGCAACCGGTGCCAGCGCCGCGACAATCACGAATAGAGGCACCGACCAGGGCTTCATCAGGGCCAGCGGGAGATATTCCGGATCTTCCACCGTGCCATATTTCTTGGTCCGGTGATGGATGCTGTGAATGCCTTCATACATGAACGACGGGATCAGCATCGGCACACCGAACAAGGCATTCCAGGCGAAATGAAAGCCGGGCAGAGCATTGCGGCGGACGTGGGTCAATTCGTGAATGAAGCTGCCCGCGCGATAGAGAGCGAGAACCGCAATCAAGCCAAAGGCAATCGCGAGAACAGTCGACTGACTGATAATCGCCCCGGTGAGGGCGCCGTAGCCGACAACCACAGATGCCAGAAAATCAGCCCAGTAAATTGCGGCCTTCGGTGTGTTGAGATCACGCGTGACCTTGGCCGCAGTGCGGATCAGCTCGACATCCTCGGGAACCGGCACAGCGGCATTGATCCGGCGCGGATCTGCCGCAGCCGTCGGCGTATTTTTCGGAGAGATGGTTGTCGTACTCATAAACACCTGCATAATTGTTGGATGGCCTAGAGCAACATATCGTGGCGACATCATGGCAAGGACAAGACCGCAATGGCGCGCCTGCCCTTGACATTGCGTCGCGATTAACGCCACAGCCAGCCGCATATATAGAAGGATAAAACATGGCGGCCACTCAGGATATAGTCGTAGAACCTGTCACTACCAAGGCCCAGACCAAGCAGTTCATCGATATTGCCTACAAGCTCAACGCCAAGGACCCGCATTGGGTTCCGCCGCTGAAGTCCGAAATGGCCAATCTGATCACGCCCGGGAAAAACCCGTTTTTCGACCATGCAAGGGTCCAGTTTTTTCTGGCCCGGCGACAGGGCAAAGTGGTTGGCAGGATCAGCGCCCATATTGACGAATTGGCTCTGCAACAGCCGCCGGAACAAGGCATGGGGCCGGGAACCGGCAATTGGGGCTGGATGGAAGCCACCGACGAAGCGGTGATGCATGCCCTGATTCACGCCGCCGAAGTCTGGCTGAAGAACGAGGGCATGACCCGGGTTCTTGCACCGATCAGCATGTCGGTCTGGGAAGAGCCGGGGCTGTTGACGCAGGGCCACGACCATAGTCCGATGATACTGATGGGCCATCACAACGCCGCCTATCAGGGCTGGATCGAAAGTCTCGGCTATAAGGTCGCCAAGCGGCTGGTAACCTATCATCTTCCGGTCGAGGACGGTTTCCCCGAACTGATCAAACGGATCGTTGCCTCTGGCGAGCGCAACAAACGACTGACCATCCGCCGGGTCGACAAGAAACATTTCGACCGAGATGCCGCGATCATCATGAATTTGCTAAACGATGCCTGGTCAAAAAACTGGGGATTTGTCCCGATGACCGATCGCGAAATCGCCCATGCTGGCAAGAGCCTGAAGCCTATCGTCCACGAACATCTAATCCGCATTGCCGAACTGGAAGGCGAACCCGTCGCGTTCATGATGACGCTACCGGACATGAATGAAGTGCTCAAAACCATGAAGGGCTCGCTATGGCCCTTCGGCTGGGCGAAGCTGCTATGGTGGCTGAAATTCCCCAAATCCAATTCGATGCGGGTGCCGTTAATGGGGGTTAAAAAAGAACTGCAAAACAGCCGCCTGGCCAGCCAGATGGTGTTCATGCTGATCGAATATATCCGCCGCGATGCAAAGCTCCACTTTGGCACCAAACGCGCCGAAATTGGCTGGATATTGGAAGATAATCAGGGGATGGTGGCGATTGCCGAAGCGATTGAAGCGACCATCAACCGCGAATATCTTATTTACGAAAAGCCGATCACCTAAGCGCAGCCGCGATCAATCGTCGTCGGGCGCCTCAGATGTCCAGATCGACCCACGCTGGCGTATGATCGCTGGCCTTCTCCCGGCCGCGATACTCCTTGTCGACACCGCAGCTTTCGAGGCGGTCTGCGGCAAGCGGGCTAAGCAGCAGATGATCGATGCGAAAGCCCTGGTCGCGTTGCCAGCCGCCGCTGCGATAGTCCCAATAGGTCCAGATATTGCCCGCCGGATAGGTGACACCAAGCGCATCGGTCCAGCCGTCGTTTAATATGCGCCGATAGCCCTCACGGCTTTCCGGCTGCATCAGCGCGTCATTTTGCATCGCCTTGACCGAATAGACATCATTGTCGCGCGGGATGACATTATAGTCGCCGGCCAGCACGGCAGGCACTTCCTCGGCCCAAATCTCCGCAGCCCGCTCGCGCAAGCGCTTCATCCAGCGCAGCTTGAAATCGAATTTGGGCCCGGGATGTGGATTGCCGTTCGGCAGATAGATGCTGGAAACGCGCACTTTCGAACCGTCTTTGGCGCTGATATTGGCTTCGATATAGCGGCTATGCTCGTCTTCCGGTTCGCCATCGAGGCCGCGCTTGACCTCTTCCGGCACCTGATCGCGCGCCAATATCGCAACGCCGTTGAAGCTCTTCTGGCCATGCCAGATCGCGCCATAGCCAATTTCCTCGAACTTGTCGGCGGGAAAGCCCTCGTCCTGCGTCTTGATTTCCTGCAGGCAGGCCACATCCGGCCTGGTCTCTTCAAGCCACTCCAGCAGACGCGGCAAACGCGCCTTGATGCCGTTGATATTGTAGCTGGCTATTTTCACTTAAACTGAGAAACTCGAGCCGCAACCGCATCCAGACGCAGCATTGGGATTGGTAACCTGAAAAGCGCTGCCGCCAAGCGACTCGACAAAGTCAACCGCGCTACCGCGCACCAGATCGAGGCTGATTTCGTCGACAACCAGCGTTACGCCAGCTTCCTCGACCGCGATATCGTCCGCTTCGATGCCGTCGGCGAGACCAAAACGATATTGAAATCCGGAACAGCCCCCGCCTTCGACTGCAAGCCGCAATATGGCTGCTTTGCCCTGTTTTTCGGCAATGGCAGCCACGCGTTTCGCGGCATTGGGGGTCAGGATGATATCCTGCTCGAGAGTTGTAAGGGCCTGGTTCATGATCTTAAGATAGGGAGAATCAAAAGGAGCGGCAAGCCTTAAGCTCAAACCGCTCCCTTATGCACCCTCTCCCAAAGGTGTAAAATCTGTCTTATTCCGCTGGGCCGCCCAATGCAACGCCGGAATTCAGCTTCTGCGCGATCAGGAAATCATTGGATTGCATGAACGGGATGGGATTGACCGCTTCGCCGGCAATCCGCACTTCATAATGCAAGTGGCTGCCAGTGGAGCGACCGGTCGAGCCCATGAAGCCGATCAGGTCGCCGCTCTTGACGCGGGCGTTTGCTTCAACATTGAGCCGCGACATATGACCATATCGGGTCTGGATGCCGTTGCCGTGGTTGATTTCGATATATTTGCCATAGCCGTTCACCCATTGGGCGCGACCGATGATGCCGTCAGCTGTTGCATAAATGGGAGTGCCGATCGGTCCGGCCATATCGAGGCCCTTGTGATTGGCACGGCGGCCTTTGAAAGGGTCCGAACGGAAACCGTAAGAACTGGTCAGCGTAAAATCTTTTACCGGCTTTCTCGAAGGAATGGTGAGCTTCACCGCTTCAATCTTGCCCTGGCCGCTCCAGTTGTTGAAAATCATCTTGAACGCGGGGTCCGCTTCGCCAAGAGCGCTTTCCGCTGCCTGGCTTTTCAGCACATCAACCGGGATGCTGGCTTCTGCGGCTGCTTCCGCTGATGCGGCGGTGGAAAAAATCATTGCCGATCCGAGAAAAGCAATGGCTGTGATCTTGCTCACAGATTTCTTGAATAAAACTACTATGTTTTCGGTCATATAATGATCGAACCTTTATTTGCGACCCATGAAATCCATGGCTTGAATTTTGTGGCGGAACCTTCGCCCCCGTTGTGCGTTTACGGGTGTAAATTCATTCGGGTTAATTATTCAACACCATAATAATATTCTTGGGTCAGACCGGCTGCTCGGCGCGCTGAGTCGTTAAATGGAGGCTTCAACCCGCCTTTGAAGTGGGTTTTTACAAGATGTTTCCAATGGTCATGCGGGGCCAGATTGTCTCTTTCGCAGGTATATTCGAACCATTTCGTGCCAAAAGAAACGTGGCAAATCTCGTCATTATAGATTCGATGTAACACCTTTGCCGTCAGTAGATCGCCCTGTCGTTTGAAACGCTCGACTGTCTCCAGGGTCACATCCAGTCCCCTCGCCTCGAGCACCATCGGAACGATGGCGAGACGCGCCGAAGCATCATAGGCGGTATTTTTTGCGCTATCCCAGAGACCATCATGGGCGGGCAGCGCGCCATAATGACTGCCTTGATCCCGCAATCGGCGATCCAGCAAGGCGAAATGCATCGCTTCTTCCGCACCGACCCGCATCCAGTCATCGGTGAATTCTCGCGGGAATTCTGCACCGAAGCGGCCGATCATGTCGAAGGCCAGATCGATCGCGACAAATTCGATATGCGCGAGCGCATGTATCAGGGCGACCCGCCGGGGTACCGAGGTGCCTGTGCCGCGTCTCGGCATGTCGCGGGGACGCATCAACACCGGATGGTCGGGCCGCGCCGGAATATCCGGCATGATCTCGCCAAAATTGTGAGTCAGTCTCGCCAGCCGCCATTGCCGCGCCGCATGGCGCGCGGCCATCACCTTGGCCGTGGGATCAGCGGTCTGAAGCACGCGCAGAACCGCTGCGCCTACAGTGATCGGTTCAGTCATTTCGAAGGGTCTATGCCGCCTGCACCGCAGCCAGAACCTCTTCCGCATGGCCCTTGACCTTCACTTTCGGCCAGGCCTTGAGGACCGTGCCATCGGGGCCGATCAGAAAGGTCGAACGGATGATCCCCATATAGGTCTTGCCGTACATTTTCTTTTCCGCCCAGACGCCGATTTTCTCCAGAAATTCGGTACTTTCATCGGACGCGATATCGACGGTCAGTTCCTGCTTGTTGATGAAATTCTGCTGTCGTTTCGGCGAATCCGCCGACATACCGAGCACCGCCGCGCCAGCTTTTTCAAATTCCGGCAGGAGCGCCGAAAAATCCTTCGATTCCGTCGTGCAACCGGGTGTGCTGGCTTTCGGATAGAAAAACAGCACGAGCTTTTTGCCGGCATAGTCGGATATCTTCACCGGGCTGCCATCCGGCGCAACCAGTTCCATATCCGGAATTTTATCGCCCACATCGATCATATTATGTCTCCTAGAATTTCATCGGGGTCCGGCCGCAAGTGCCTGTTCCACTCGTCAATAACGCATTGCCGCGCCTGATCATAGCCATCGAGCAGAGCATCCCAGCTTTCCTGCCCCGCAGCCTTGGCGATCAGGGCGCGGCTGGTTTCCGGCGGGAAGTCGCAATCCGGAGACATCAGGCGCAGGGCCACCAGCAAGCGCGTCATCAGTTCGTGCGCGGTGATCATGTCCTCACCAAGATGACCGGCGGCAACGAGCGCGCGGACCGCTTTGCCGAGTTGCGGATAGAGCGCGTCTCCCGTTTTCAACTGCAGGAAGTGGACGATAAACTCCCAGTCGACCAGTCCGCCTTCCATCATCTTGGTATCAAGCGGACCCTTGGGCGGCTTGTGCTCGACGATATCCAGACGCATTTTCCGCACTGCCTTGCGCAATTCTTCCGGTTCGCGCTCTTTTCGCAAGATCGAGCAAATCTCGCTCTGCAGTTCCGCACGGCTCGTCGGATCGCCATAGACCGGTCGCGCCCGGGTAAGGGCCATATGTTCCCAGGTCCAGGCACTTTCCCGCTGATATTTGTAGAAGCTCTCAAGGGTCACCGCCAAAGGCCCCTGGGTTCCGGATGGCCGCAGCCTCGTGTCCACTTCATAAAGCGGCCCGGCAGCGGTTGGCACGGAAAGCGCCGTCACGATTCGCGCGGTCAGCCGGTTATAATATTGGGTAGCCCCCAATGATCTGTTGCCGTCGGACTCGGCGCTATGATCGCCGCTGAACAGGAAGATCAGGTCCAGATCCGAAGCATGGGTCAAGGCCTCCCCGCCCAACCGGCCCAGCGCCAGAATCAGCAGAGCACAGCCAGGAACCTTTCCGTGCGTCTCTTCAAATTCCTTGATTGTCGCGTCGGTCAGCACCTGAATCGCCGCTTCGGCCACCCGGGCATAGCCCGCCGATATATCCAGCGCATCATGATGCCCCTCGATCAGCTGGACGCCGAGCGCGAAGCGCTTCTCCCCAACCCGGGCCCGCACCCGGTCAAGCAGCATCTGATAATCATCGCCCGGTTCCATCCGGGCAAATTGGTCCGCAAGCTCATCCACCGACGGGGGCAGGTCAAGCGCGGTAGCATCGATCAGACCGTCGAATAATTCTGCGCGCTGCGCCAAAGCATCGGCCAGCACGGGCGCATGGCTGAGAATCTTGCCGAGCAGGTCGAGCAGAGCCGGCCTTGCTTCCAATATCCGGAAGAAATTAATCGCGGTCGGCAATTTCTCGATCAGGCTATCCAGACGCGCCAGCGCCTTTGTCGAATTGGGGGCCGTGGCAATTGCATCGACCAGATCAGGAAGGATAGCCTCGAAAGATTCCTGAGCCGCAGCTGACCGCAAGGCCGTCACCTTGCCGCTCCGCCAGCGCTTGATCGCCTGCAGAAAACTGTCGCCTTCGAGCAAATTTTTGCTGGCGATTACAGCGGCCAGTTTCTCTTCATCAGTCGGCAGACGCCTGTCATCTTCCGGTTCGATCAAATCATCATAAATATTGCCGACCGCATCGACATGCGGGGCAAGCAGATCAAGCAATTGCTGGCCTATGTCGAGACCGTGCAACCGCGCCACCCGGTCGAGATCCGCTGCAGAATCGGGCAAGCTATGGGTTTGCTGGTCGTTGACCATCTGCAGGCGGTGTTCGATGACCCGGTAGAGTTCGTAGGACTCGCTCAGCACCCGCGCTTTTTCACCATCGATCCGTCCCGCCCTGACCAGCGCCGCCAGCGCATCGCGCGTCGCCGGTACCCGCAGATCCGGCTGCCTGCCGCCAAAGATCAGCTGGTGCATCTGGGCATAAAATTCCGTTTCGCGAATCCCGCCGCGCCCGCGTTTCAGATCAAAGCCCGGTCCGAATTTCTGACCCGCCGCATAATGATCGCGAATCTGCGCGGTGACCGAGCCGATATTCTTGATCGCTCCATAATCCAGCGACCGCCGCCAGATGAACGGATTGATCGTTTCGAGAAAATATTGCCCCAGCCCGGGATCACCGGCAGCGGCCCGTGACCGGATATAGGCCGCCTGCTCCCACGCCAGCGCGCTCGATTCATAATAGCTGATCGCGGCTTCGACCGGCAAGGCAACCGGGCTGACTTCCGGCGAAGGCCTGAGCCGCATGTCGACCCGGAAAACATAGCCGTCCGCATCACGGGCGTTGAGCGCCTCGACCAGCTGCTGGCCGATCCGCCGCGCCGCGTCACTGGGATCTTCCTTGCCTCGAACCGGAATTTTATCGGGATCGTAAATGAAGATCGGATCGATATCCGACGAATAGTTGAGTTCGCGGCTGCCATGCTTGCCAAGGCCAATGATCGAAAAGCCCTCAAGCGGCGCCTCGGGATAGCGGGTCGCATATATATCGGCCAGCGCCTCATCCAGCGCCCGGTCGGCAAAATCGGACAGGCGCGTGATCACATCGGTCAGAGACAATTGCCCCGCCAGATCGCCAATCGCCAAAGTCAGGGCAAGGGCCCGCTTTTCGCGGCGCAATTTTTGCCGGACATTTTCGGCGCCTTCTCCCGCGCTGCCGACATATTCCAGAGCCGCATCGAGATTTTCTGCAGCCAGCAAGTCGGTCAGTTCGGGCAGTATCTGCATCGCCATCGCGAGATAAGGCGCATTGTCGCGGGCGCGGTCCAGCGCATCCTTCAGGGTCGTTGTTTCGGGCAGTCCGACGATCATGGCTTCAGATAGGCACTACGGAAATTCTGGGCAAAATCGGCAAATGTGCCCTCTGCGATTGCCGCCCGCATGCCTGCCATCAGCGATTGATAATAAGCGATATTATGCTCGGTCATCAGCATCGCCCCCAATATCTCTTTCGCCCGGATCAGATGGTGCAAATAGGCGCGGCTGTGGTTCTGGCAGACCGAACAAGCGCAATGCTCGTCCAGCGGCCCCAGATCCTCGGCAAATTTTGCGTTGCGGATATTGAGAGCCCCCTGCGCCGTAAACGCCTGGCCATTGCGACCGGACCGGCTTGGCAGCACGCAGTCGAACATATCGACGCCACGCTCGACCGCGCCGACCAGATCGTCAGGCTTGCCAACGCCCATCAGATAGCGCGGCTTGTCGGCGGGCAATTGTCCCGGCGCATAGTCGAGCACATCGAACATCGCCTCCTGCCCTTCGCCAACCGCGAGACCGCCAATGGCATAGCCGTCAAAACCGATTTCAATCAAAGCCTCCGCCGAAGCCGCGCGCATTTCCTTGTCGAGCGATCCTTGCTGAATGCCGAACAAAGCCGCTCTCGCCGCATGCTCTTCGCCACTGTCAAAGCCGTCCCGCGACCGCTTGGCCCAGCGCATCGATCGTTCCATCGATGCCTGTGCTTCCTCGCGGGTTGCGCCATTCTTGGTGCATTCGTCGAACGCCATCACGATGTCGCTGCCGAGCAACCGCTGGATTTCCATCGACCGTTCCGGGGTCAGCATATGGCGCGAACCGTCGAGATGGCTCTGGAATTCGACGCCATTTTCGCTGAGCTTGGTCAGTTCCGACAGGCTCATAACCTGATAGCCGCCGCTATCGGTCAGGATCGGTCGATCCCAGTTCATGAACTTGTGCAACCCGCCGAGCCGCGCCACCCGCTCCGCTCCGGGACGCAGCATCAGATGATAGGTATTGCCGAGAATGATGTCCGCACCCGTTGCGCGAACGGTCTCCGGCTTCATCGCCTTGACTGTCGCGGCTGTTCCCACCGGCATGAACGCAGGCGTGCGAATATCGCCGCGCAACATGCTGATCTTGCCGGTTCGCGCCTTGCCGTCGGTTGCGGAAATGGAAAAGGAAAAGCGCTCAGCCATAGAAATGCCCGCTTTCCACTTTGAAACCAGATTTTACGGCCTCGATTTTGTGTTTTGCTATTGTTGGTGTAACCAATGGTCCGTCCTGTTCGAATATTTCAACATCTGTGCAGGATGGGCGCAGATTCTCAAAGACCTAAATCGGGAGTATTTTATGACAAAAGCAACAACACTTGGTTCCGCAGCGACCGCACTGATCGCGGCAGCCGCTCTTTCCGCCTGTTCCGGCGGCAACACCGAAGCGGCCAGCGAAGGCGCCGAAGCATCGAGCGGCGAAGTGACCGAAGTCGCGGCAGCGGACCAGGAGAAATGCTACGGCATCGCCCTGGCCGGTGAAAATGATTGCAAGGCCGGCGAAGGCACAAGCTGTGCCGGGACTTCCGTCGTCGACTATCAGGGCAATGCCTGGAAAAATACCGACGCCGGTGATTGCGAAGCCATGGGCGGATCGCTCACCGAAGTTGCTGACAATGACCCACCGGTCGCTCCAGCGGCGGCTCCTGCAGAAGGCTAGACCTTCCGGGACGTGAAGCAAAAAAAGGGCGGCTCGATTGAGCCGCCCTTTTTTGTTCGAGGCGCGTTGTCATTACAGCGTCCCGCCAAGCTGTAGCTTGCGAAGGACGCAAGCGTCTAGCTTGGCAGACCGCTGATCGATTTCACTTCCATGAAATCTCTCAGGCCATAAACACCGCCTTCACGGCCGTTGCCGGACTGTTTATATCCGCCAAAGGGCAAGCCGGGAGCCGGTCCCCAATTGTTGACGATGACCATGCCGGCTTTCAATTGCGGCGCAACCGCGACGGCTGCCTCCGGATCGCCGGAAATCACGGCGGAAAGACCATATTCTGTGTCATTCGCAATCTCGATTGCCTCGTCGAGATTATCATAGCTCATCAGCGTCACCACCGGACCGAAGACCTCTTCCCTAGCGATCCGCATATTCGGCGTTACGCCACTGAACAAAGTCGGTTTGATATAATAGCCGCGGTTCACATTGGCCGGCAGATCGGTGCCGCCGGTTTCCAGCGTGGCACCCTCGTCAATCGCGGACTGAATCAGATCCTGAATCTTGCCATATTGCGCCTTGTTCACAACCGGCCCCATATGTCCCCCTTCAACCGTCGGGTCGCCGACTTCCTGACTCTCGACGATATTCTTGACCACGGCGATGGCTTCGCTGTTCTGGTCCTTGTGCACCAATACGCGGGTTGGCGCGATGCAGCTTTGACCGCTGTTGACCATCACCCCGGCAATAGTCGGTGGCAGGACTTCTTCCAGCTTGGCGCCGGGCAGGACCAGATTGGGCGATTTGCCGCCCAGTTCCTGATGCACGCGCTTGACCGTATCGGCAGCCGCTTTGGCCACCAATATGCCGGCGCGGGTCGAGCCGGTGAAGCTGACCATATCGACATCGGGATGCGAGGAAATCGCCGCGCCGACGATCGGGCCGTCGCCCTGCACCAGATTGAACACGCCCGGCGGAACGCCCGCTGCATCCATCACTTCGGCAAGAATGGCGGCGCTGCCGGGACATTCTTCGGATGGTTTCAACACCATCGTGTTGCCGCCCGCCAGAGCCGGAGCCACTTTCAACGTGATCTGGTTCAAAGGCCAGTTCCACGGAGTGATCATGCCGACCACGCCAATCGGTTCATAGGCGATCATATTGGCACCGACTTTTTCGGTAAATTCGAAAGTCTTCAGCGCTTCCAGCGTGCCCATGAAGCCGCCGAGACCGGCTGGAGCCTGCGCGGCATTGCCGAGGCTGACCGGCGCGCCCATTTCGACCGCCAGAGAGGCGGCGATGTCTGGCATACGCTTTTGATATTCTTCAATGATCCGTCCGAGCAGGGCCAGCCGCTCTTCGCGGGAGGTCTGGCTGAAAGTCTTGAACGCCGCTTTCGCTGCGGCGACGGCGGCATCAACGTCGGCCTTGGTGCCAAGAACAATCTTCGTGCCCGCCTCTTCGGTTGCCGGATTGATGACCTGATGCGGCGTGCCGCAGATAGAATCGACCCATTGGCCATTGATGTAATTTTGTTCGTAGCTATCCATTGTCATCTCTCCGTTTCGAAACTTTTATATTCTGCGTTATCATGCCCTGATTCGCTTTGCTAATCCACTAGCAACAAGGCCAGCACGATCCTAACGGTCCGGCAACAGCAGGCTGGAATCCCCATAGCTGTAAAAACGATAGCCCCCGGCAACCGCATGGGCGTAAACCTCTTGCATCGTCTCCATCCCCATCAGCGCGCTGACCAGCATGAACAGGGTGGATTTGGGCAGATGGAAATTGGTCATCAGGCCGTCGATCGCGCGGAATTTATAGCCAGGCGTGATGAAAATATCGGTGTCGCCTTCGAACGGGCGGATGATGCCGTCTTCGCCCGTCGCGCTTTCGAGCAGGCGCAGGCTGGTGGTGCCGACTGCGATCACCCGGCCTCCGGCTTTGCGCGCTGCATTAAGGCGGTCGGCAGTCGCAGCATCGATCCGTCCCCACTCGCTGTGCATCTTATGCTCGTCGGTTTCGTCAACTTTGACCGGCAGAAACGTCCCCGCGCCAACGTGCAGAGTCAATATTTCACTACCGACGCCAGCCTCGGCAAGCGCGGCCAATAATCCGTCGGTGAAATGCAGCGCTGCCGTCGGCGCCGCCACGGCACCCTTTTCCTTGGCGAACATCGTCTGGTAATCGTCGGCATCGCGCTCGTCGATCGCCCGCTTGCTGGCGATATAGGGCGGCAGCGGCATGGTGCCTGCCCGTTCGAGCAGCAATTCGACCGGCTCGTCGCCAAGGAAGTGCAGAATGAAACTGCCGTCGTCCAGCTTGGCTTCCGCTTCTGCCGATACGTCCATGCCAAAATCGACGACCTCGCCAACGCGCAATCGCTTGGCATTGCGGATGAAGGCCTGCCAGCGGCGAAGGTCGATCCGCTTGTGCAGCGTCGCACCGATCCTGGCCTCGCCGCGCGTGCCTTGCAGCTGCGCCGGAATGACCTTGGTATCGTTGAAAACCAATATGTCTTTGGGACCCAGCAATTGCGGCAGATCGCTGACAATATGGTCGGAAAGCCGGTCGCCATCGACCTGCAGCATTTTTGCGCTATCACGCGGCACCGCTGGCCGCAGCGCAATCAGCTCCTGCGGCAGCGCAAAGTCGAAAAGATCAACGCGCACGGATTACACTAGGGATTGATTGGCGCGTTCAGGTCATCGACCGAAAACGGCGCTTCGGAAATATTATCCAGAGCACTCGGCAGAACCGGCGGTTTATTGTCTGCGGCCACCGATGCCTGCAATATCCGGCTCGGATTGACCGGCGGCTCACCGCGTTCGATTGCGTCCACATATTCCATGCCGGCGGTTACGCGGCCAAACACCGTGTAATTCTTGTCGAGAGAAAAACGCGGGTAAAAGACGATGAAAAACTGACTATTGGCGCTGTCTTCGCTTTGCGCCCGCGCCATCGAGACCACCCCGCGAACGTGCGGGAAATTGCCAAATTCCGCTTTCAGGTCGGGCAGGTCGGAGCCGCCGGTACCGGTACCGGTCGGATCGCCGGTCTGCGCCATGAAACCTTCGATCACCCGGTGGAAAATAATACCGTCGTAAAAGCCCTGCCGCGTCAGCATCTTGATCCGCTCGACATGATTGGGTGCCATTGCCGGAAACAGCTGTATCGTTACCCGGCCACCGGTCGACAGATCGAGGTGCAGGATATTTTCTTCAGCGGGAACGGACGCAGGTGCCGGTGTCTGCTCCTCCGCTTCCTGCGCATGGGCAGGAAAGGAAGCCAGAAACAGGGCGGAGATGGTCAGTAAAAATTTACGCAGCATGGCATACTCATTTGGTATCGAGGGCTGGGAGAGAAACTGGTCTTTGAACGATTCCACCTTTCTCCGCAATGAATTGCTGGAAAAGCCTATTGATCGCCCTTCAAGCCTATCTTTTGCACCCTCGCGGTGATTTCATCGGCCACAAGCGGCGTCACGAACTTGTGGATCTCGCCGCCGAACATGGCGATTTCCTTGACCAGACGCGACGCGATCGGCTGCAGCGAGACATCGGCCATTAAAAACACGGTCTCGATATCGCCGTTGAGCTGCTGGTTCATGCCCGCCATCTGATATTCATATTCAAAATCGGCAACAGCCCGCAAGCCGCGGACAATCACGCCGGCACCCTGTTTCTCTGCAAATTTCATCAGCAGCATGTTGAAACCGACGACCTCGACGCCATCGCCAAGGTCAGCCGTTTCCCGGCGCACCATGTCCAGCCGCTCTTCGTCGGTGAACATCGGCGATTTAGACGGGTTGGTGGTAACCCCGATCACCAGCTTGTCGACCAGACGCATGCCGCGCCTGATGATGTCCATATGCCCCAAGGTAATGGGATCAAAAGTTCCCGGATAAACGCCGATTCTCATATCCCGTCCTTCCCGCCTAGCGGTCTCTAGTAATTGTATATTCAGCAATGGCGCGGAGCAAATCCGCTTCTTCGCCATAGCCGTTCAAGTGAGATTTGGCCTGATCCACCAGCATCTGCGCCTGCTCTTTGGCCCGATCCAGTCCCATCAGGCTCAGAAAAGTTTCCTTGCCGGCTTCAGCATCCTTGTGGAGCGCCTTGCCCGCCTTTTCTTCGTCGCCTTCGACATCCAATATGTCATCGGCGATCTGGAAGGCGAGGCCAAGATCATGGGCATAGCCGCGCAGACTGGTCCGGCCTTCGTTCGCGACCCGGCCAAGAATCGCGCCTATTTCAACGCAGGCACCGATCAGCGCCCCGGTTTTCAGCTGCTGCAGCCTCGTCACGGTCGGAAGATCAAAAGTGGAATTTTCCGCCACCAGATCCATCATCTGGCCACCCGCCATGCCAGCCGGTCCGGCAGCCTTGGCGAGACAGGCGGTCATCTCGGCGCGGACGAACGGATCATGATGGGTGCGTTCGTCGGCGAGCAACCCAAAGGCCAGCGCGTGCAGCGCATCGCCAGCGAGAACCGCGGTCGCTTCGCCGAAAGCGATATGGGTGGTCGGCTTGCCCCGGCGCAGATCATCATCATCCATGCAGGGCAGATCATCGTGGATCAGCGAATAGACATGCAGGGCCTCGACCGCCGTGGCGGCGCGGATAGCGCAGGATTCATCGACGTTGAACAGTCTGGCCGTCGCCATCACCAGCACCGGCCTCAGCCGTTTCCCGCCGCCAATCGCAGCATGGCGCATCGCTTCATAGAGTTCGCGACGGGCGTCGTCCGGGACCTGCAAAAGCGTATCAAACTGCCGGTCGATCGCGGTGGCAACCCGCCCCATTTCCCGCAGAAGATCCGAATTATTGTTGGCCGCCACAGGCTCAGTCCGCGTCAAAAGCTACAGTGGCTTTTGGTTTGCCATCGCGATCGAGCGTGATTTTCTCGATCTTGGCCTGCGCGGCTTCCAGTCGTTGCTGGCAAAGGCCACGCAATTTTTCGCCTTCGCTATAGAGCGCAATCGACTGGTCCAGCGGCACATCGCCGCTTTCGAGTTTGCGGACGATATCTTCGAGGCGCTTCAGCGCGTCCTCGAAATTCAGTGCGGAAAAATCTTCTTTGGTTTCGCTCATGGCGAAATTCAATGACGGCGCTTTGGGCCGCGGTCAAGGGCTGGACTTCACTATCGTCCACTTCCGGTGTAGCTCCCCAAGGAAAAGCTGGGAGAAGAAACATGTTCATCGGTCATTTTGCGCCCGCCATGGTCGCCGCAACCCATCCCAAAGCGCCGGGACTCGGGACGTTATTTGTGGCCGGACAGCTGCTGGATTTCGGCTTTTTCGGCCTTGCGCTGGCCGGCATAGAGAAATTTCGGATCACCCCGGGGATCACCGAAATGGTGCCGCTGGACCTCTATGCCATGCCCTATACCCACAGCCTGCTGGGCAGCGCGATCTGGGCCGCGGCTTTTGCCCTACTGATCTGGTTGTTCACCCGCAACCGGACCGGCGCGCTGATTGGCGGCGCAGTGGTGCTCTCGCACTGGTTTCTTGACCTGCTGGTCCATGCGCCAGACCTCACGCTCGCCGGATCACCACCGAAAATGGGCTTGGCGCTGTGGAATTACCCGCTGATCGAAATGCCGCTGGAGCTGGCGATCACCTTTGGCGCGCTCGCCTTCTTTGTAATCCGCACGCGGCCAATTGCGCCTAGCTCGAAATTTGCCTTAGTGCTTTTGGCCATATTGCTGGCTGTTTTTCAGGCCGTTAACTGGTTTGCTCCGGAACCCGAGGCCGCGACTCCGGCAATGATGATAACCGCCCTGATCGCCTTTACCGTCGCATCGGCTGCCGCATTTCTGGTCGGCAAGACGCGCATGTTGAAGCAGGTCTGAGCGGGCAAGCGCAACGACAGGAAAGCAGAATAAAACCATGACCCAATATATCGCCGCCTATTTCATCGCCGCCATCGTCTTCGGCATTCTCGATTTTCTCTGGCTCAGCAATATGGCGGGGAGTCTATACCGGCCGGTGATCGGCGAGATCATGGCGGACGAGTTCCGCAAGGCGCCGGCGATGATATTCTATGCGATCTATCTGTTCGGGATCGTCTGGTTCGGGATCAAGCCGGCGCTGGCCAGCGGTCAGTGGACCACCGCCTTGCTCAACGGCGCCTTGTTCGGCGGGATCGCCTATGCGACTTATGACCTGACCAGCCAGGCAGTCCTGAAAGTCTGGTCGACCAAGATCAGCCTGTACGACATTGCCTGGGGCGCTTTCGCGACCGGCGTAACCGCGGCGCTGACCGCCTATCTGGTGCTGAAATTTGTGAAGGCTTAACCGCCCGCGCGTCCAGCCTGCGGCTTTTTGGCAAGCGCCTGCATTCTTCCCGGCAGCAAGGCAAATATCTCGCGCTTGCGACTCGATGAGGCCGACCCCCATTCCCCGATTTCGGACAAAGTGCGCCCGCAACCGACACAAAGACCGCTTGGCCGGTCGATGGTACAAATCTCGTTGCAGGGCGACTTCACGCGGATAGCTGCTCGTCGATCTGGCCGAGCCGTTCCTTGCCGAAATACATCTCGCCATCAATATACATGGTCGGGATACCAAAGGCCCCGCGCACCACGGCATTTTCGGTGTTGTCGATCAGAGCCTGCTTGATTTCCGGTTCCTGGGTGCGCGCCAGGAGTTCCGCCGCATCAAAACCGCCGCCCTGCAAAAGCTTGCCGAGCGTTTCACTATCGGTCACGTCCAGCCCGTCTTCCCAGATCGGAGGCAGGAGCAGTTCGATAAACTCCGCGCGCTTTGCAGGCTCCAGCGCGACCAGCATCCGCAACAATGTGATCGTGTTGAACGGAAAATGCGGATTCATCTTGAACTTGGAAAGGCCGTGCTTTTTCAGGAAGCGCGTCATCTCGAGCATTGCATATTCATTCTTGCCCTTCACCTCCGCATCACGGATGAACGGCGGCGCATTGCCGGTCAGCTTGTGCATCCCGCCGAGAAAGGCCGGAGTGATTTCGATGGTCGCACCATGTTTTTCGGCGATGTCTTTAAGCGGCTGCCAGATCAGATAGGCATTGGGGCTGACGAAATCGAAAATCAGCTCGATGGTCTTGGACATGCAAACGTGCTCCTGTGGAGGCAGGAGCCCATCTCCCGCCATTTGGTCCAGACGCTAGCTCTGGAGATGGCCCCCCGCTTTGGCGGGGGCACTGACACCAACCCATAAAGCAGCGGCACGAAACATCAATTCCCTCTAGGCGAAATTGTCCCGCCTCGTTAAAGGGTCTTCATGACCACAGACACGCTGATTACCGAGCCCCAGATCTCCACCGAAACCGTGCGCGAGCATGGCCTCAATGCGGAGGAATATCAGCGCATATTGAACGCGCTCGGTCGGGAGCCGAATATCACCGAACTCGGCATCTTCTCGGTCATGTGGTCGGAACATTGTTCCTACAAATCTTCCCGCCTGCATCTGAAGAAACTACCGACCACCGGCCCGCAGGTAATTTGCGGCCCCGGCGAAAATGCCGGCGTCATCGACATCGGTGACGGTCAGGCCGCGATCTTCAAGATGGAGAGCCACAACCACCCCAGCTACATCGAACCCTATCAGGGCGCGGCGACCGGCGTCGGCGGCATCCTCCGCGACGTCTTCACCATGGGCGCGCGGCCAGTGGCCAATCTCAACGCATTGCGCTTCGGACGGCCCGACCATCCGAAGATGAAGCATCTGGTCAAGGGCGTCGTTGCCGGCATTGGCGGTTACGGCAATTGCGTCGGCGTCCCGACGGTTGGCGGCGAGACCAATTTCGATCCCGCTTATGACGGCAATATCATCGTCAACGCGATGACCGTCGGCGTGGCGGACGCGGACAAGATTTTCTATTCGGCAGCCAGCGGCGTCGGCAATCCGATCGTCTATGTCGGCTCCAAGACCGGCCGCGACGGCATCCACGGCGCGACCATGGCCAGCGCCGATTTCGGCGACGATATCGAGGAAAAGCGCCCGACCGTGCAGGTTGGCGATCCCTTTGTCGAAAAGCTTTTGATCGAAGCCTGCCTCGAACTGATGGCCAGCGACGCGATTGTCGCGATCCAGGATATGGGCGCAGCGGGCCTGACCAGCTCGAGCGTCGAAATGGCGACCAATGGCGAAGTCGGCATCATCCTCGACATGGACAAGGTGCCGTGCCGTGAGACGGGAATGACCGCCTACGAGATGATGCTCAGCGAATCGCAGGAACGCATGCTGATGGTCCTGAAACCCGGCCGCGAGGAAATGGCCGAGGCGATCTTCACCAAATGGGAACTGGATTTCGCGGTCATCGGTGAAGTCACTGACACCCGCCGGATGGTGCTGACCCACAAGGGCGAAACCGTCTGCGACATTCCGCTCGGCCCGCTCGCCGACGATGCGCCGCTTTATGACCGCCCGCACCTGACCCGCGAGGAATATGCCGCCCATATCAATATCCAGCCGATCGGCGACATTCCCGAGAGCACCGATATCGGCGCGGATTTGCTGAAGATGATGGCCAGCCCCGCGCTCGCCTCGCGCCGCTGGATCTGGGAACAATATGATTCACAAGTCGGCGCCGACACCGCGCAACGCTCAGGCGGTGACGCTGCGGTCGTCCGCGTGCACGGCACCAACAAGGGCCTCGCGATCACCACCGACTGCACCCCGCGCTACTGTAAGGCCGACCCCTTTGAAGGCGGCAAGCAGGCGATTGCCGAAGCCTATCGCAACCTCTGCGCAGTCGGAGCAAAACCGCTCGCAACCACCGACTGCATGAATTTCGGCAACCCCGAAAAACCACATATCATGGCGCAATTTGTCGGCACCATCGAAGGCATAGGCGAAGCCTGCAAGGCACTCGACATGCCGATCGTGTCGGGCAATGTCAGCCTCTATAATGAAACCAGCGGTGCCGACGGCGTCAGCCACGCGATCCTGCCGACACCGGCAATCGGCGCGGTCGGCCTGATCGACGATCTCGATACGATGATGACCATCGGCTTCAAGCAGGAAGGCGACTTTATCGCCACCATCGGTTTCCACTATGAAGAGCTCGGCCAATCTGTCTGGCTGCGCGAAATTCACGGGCTCGAAGTCGGACCGCCACCCAAGGTCGACCTCAAGGACGAGCTATGGGCTGGCGAGATCATTCGCGAGCTGATTGCCGAAGGCAAAGTCACCGCCGTGCACGACATCAGCGACGGCGGCCTTGCGGTCACCCTCGCCGAAATGGCCCTCGCGGGTAATCTCGGTGCGGAAATCGACAAGATGACCAGCGCGTTTGCCTTCAGCGAAGCGCAGGGCCGCTATGTCATCACCTATCGCAACGAAGATGATCTGGATCGCGAGAAAGTACCGTTCGAAAAAATCGGCCAGGTGAAGGGTGATCAGCTGGTCCTGAACGGAAAGCCGGTTGCTGTTGCCGACTTGCGCAATGCGTATGAGAGTTTCTTCCGCGACTGGATGGAAGACTAGGCGCTAGCCCCTCCACCACTGCTTCGCAGCGGTCCCCCTCCCCATGCCTGCGGCACAGGGAGGAAAAGTTCGGTTTGACAGTTTTGGCCTAGGCGTCCCCAAATAGCGCCATACGTGATACATCTTTCCTCCCGATTGCGAAGCAATGGGGAGGTGGCCTGCGCAGCAGGTCGGAGGGGTTATGGCACGAACAACCAGACAGATCATCCTGAAGGCCAGGGAGCTGCGCAAAACCATGAGCAAACCGGAGATCATGCTTTGGCAACAACTCCGCAAGAAACCGCTCGGCATAAAATTCCGCCGCCAGCACCCTATCGGCTCCTATATACTGGATTTCTATTGTCCGTCGGCAAAACTGGGCATCGAGGTCGACGGCATGGCGCATGATATGGGAAGTCGCCCGGAGCGCGACGAACGGCGCGACTGGGCGCTGTCTCAAGAGGGTGTCGAAACGATCAGAATATCCGCGCAAGAAATCCTGCAAGACGCGGAAGATGTTGCCGACCGGATATTGCGATATATTCAGAGCTTGCGCTAGACCGCTACCCCTCCACCACGCTTCGCGCGGTCCACCTCCCCCTGCCTGCGGCACAGGGAGGTGGCGCGCCGAAGGCGTGACGGAGGGGCCATGGCACGCACAGCTTTAGCGCCTTGCGGTTGATCGAGAAAATTCCAACCATGTAACCAATCGTCCCGCCGTGCGTTATGGGAGACAACGCGAAAGGACGAGCATCATGGCTTCAGGATATTCCGGCACACCCTTGGCAAAGAAACTGTCCCTCAAGGACGGGATGCGCGTCTGGTTCTTGGATATGCCGGACAGCATACGCGCGGAAATCGAAGAATCCGGTCTGATCCTGTCCGAAGAGGAAGTCCCGACCCCCGGCATTCACTCTGCCCATATATTCGTGACCGAACGCAGCGACATGAAAACCCGTCTCGCCACCCTGCGCGAGATGATCGACCCCGCCGGTCAGGTCTGGGTGAGCTGGCCGAAAAAGGCGTCGAAAGTCGAAACCGATATCAGCGAAGACACGATCCGTGATGTCGCCCTGCCGATGGGCTTTGTCGATATCAAGGTCTGTGCTGTGGACGAGATCTGGTCGGGACTGAAACTGGTGATTCGCAAAGACTTGCGCTGATCAGGCCGCAGCAGTCTGTCCCGCTATAGCATAAGGGTCGATGCCCCGCTGGCGGCACATCGCTATCGCCTTGTGATATAATATTGGCTCGCCGATATTCAAAAAAGCCCGAGCGTCGTCGAGTGGCATGGCCAACAGCTTTTCAATGTCATGATAGGCTATGCGTTTTGCTGCCTTGCCCAGCTTCTGGCCTTGCCGGATAGCCCTCAACACCGGAATGCCGCGCGAAAGCTCCTTTTTCACTTCGAGCCCGCCGCCATAAGCAATGAAGATAATACCCAAACTCGGGTCCTGGCTATAAGAGAAAGCGAGCAGACAGTCTTCGCCGAGCGCATCCCGTCCATAGCCGGTCAATACATGAAACAGATCATGCGTATCACGCGTCCGGTTGCTATACCATCCTGTCAGATCGTCGGGTTGTTCCCGGCCATCGCCAAAACGCTCATATTCTGCAACCAGACCGGCGGCGGTCAGCCCTTCTTTTTCCATGAATCGCACATAGGCCTGTCCCAGACTATCGGCAGGAAGTTTCCGGAGTTGCTCATGATCATCCAGCATGGCCGGCAGAGCAATATTTCGATCCATGATTTCGAGCGCGTGGGAAGAATTGAGAAAATTCCGTGTGTTCCGGACGAACGAATTGCCCGCAAGGGCTTCGATAACGTGAAAAACCTCAGCCGTATCTTCCTTGTCCGCAATCAGCTTTTTGAAATGGCGCAAAGCCTTGCGCGGACTGATGCGCGGTAGTTTGGTGCCGGGAGCCAGCAGCGGAAGCTCGGAAATTCTGGTCCTCATCACGGGTCTCCCAATATTAGGCCGAAATGGGACTTCCTCTCTGGACGCTGTCAACTCCGGCGTGAGTAAAAGGAAGACGCCATTCCGGAATCGCGCAGATTAAGCCGTCTGCGCCAGCATATCGTAAGGATCCACATTTTGCGCGCGAAATTGCGCGTGGGCCTGTTGATAGAAATGCGGCGTGTGAATATGCAACCGTTCGCGTAGCGCATCGAGGGGCTGAGCCAGCAGATCGGTGATCGATTCTTCGTTGATCTTGGGACAGGCCTTGCCCATTTTCTGGCCTTCGCGGATCGCGCTGAAAATCGGCGCGTCGCTCTTGACCTGTTTCTTCATGTTGAGACCGGCGGCATAAGCGATGAAGACATTTCCCAATGACGGGTTCTGGCCATAAGTGAAGGCCAGCACACAGGCTTCGCCCAGCGCATCACGGCCATAGCCGGTCAACACGTGCAGCAAATCATGGGTGTCGCGCTGACGGAAACCATACCATTCGATCAGATCGCCATATTTGCGCGGGCTGAACGCGTCATATTCGGCGATCAGACCGGCTGCGCTGAGCCCTTCTTTTTCCATGAAGTCGCAATAGGCGTGGGCCAGACTACCCGCTGGCATTTGCCGCAAGCGAGCATGATCGTCGAGCAGGGCCGCGAGTTCGGGTTCGCTTTCCAGCAGCCCCTTGCCCTTTTCACTTTCTACAAAGGCCTTGGCATCCTTGCGGAATCCCGGGCGCGGTAAGGATTCAAAAATATGGAACACCTGTGAGGTATCTTCCTTGTCCTTGATCAGCTCGCGGAAATGGTACAGCGCCTTGAGCGGACGAAAGCGGGATGCGGGCCGATCCGGATGGACGAACGGCATTTGCGAATCACTTGGTGCGGAGAATTTATGATCAATTTTCATACGATCTATATGTCGCTTACTAACATCCATGTCAATAGAGGATAGATGCTTTCCTACAGGCGGCGGCTCCGCTATCCAGCGACTATCCGGTTTCGGCCTGTGAAAAGGCTTTCTTGGCCCTAACTTTGACAAACTTTGAAACGGGAGACGGAAATTTGCAGCCGCATGACACCCTGCCCTACACCGAACTGCCAGACTATTCCGACGCCGAACGCATAGCGCGGTCAGAGGCTTTTTATCAGGCGATCAAGACCCGGCGGACCTGTCGCTATTTTTCTGACGAGGCCGTTCCCCGAGCGGTCATCGCCAATGCCATCATGGCGGCTGGCACCGCGCCCAATGGCGCCAATCACCAGCCCTGGCATTTCGCGGTGATCGAATCGCCGAAAAAAAAGAAAGCCCTGCGCGCTGCCGCGGAAGAGGAAGAGCGGGCCTTTTATGAAAGCAAGGGCAGCGACGAATGGCTGGAGGCGCTGGCGCCGCTCGGCACCGATGCCGACAAGCCGTTTCTCGAAACCGCGCCCTGTCTGATCGTCATCTTCGGCCAGCGCAAAGGCGGTATGAACCCCGGCGAGATGAAGCAGAATTATTATGTCAACGAGAGCGTCGGCATTGCCACCGGCATGCTGATCACAGCCCTTCACGACGCCGGCCTCGCCACCCTGACCCACACGCCCAATCCGATGAAATTTCTGAACGAAGTCTGCGACCGTCCGGCCAATGAAAAACCGGTGATGGTCCTGGTGGTCGGCAAGCCCGCCCCCGATGCGACGATCCCCGTCCACGCGACGATCAAGAAGCCGCTGGACCAGATCGCCAGCTGGCTATGACCGGACTACGATCACGAAATGCCGTTCGTGCCGAGCCTGTCGAAGCACAGCCGGTAGCAGCAGCTTTCATTTGCCTCGGTCCTTCCACAGGCTCAGGACGAACGGCACGTAGATGAGCACCACCCCTCCCTCCCCCCGCTACCTCGAACTCGACGCCTTGCGCGGTTTTGCGGTTATGGGGATATTGCTGATGAATATCGTCGGCTTCTCAATGCCGGAAATGGCCTATGTCAGCCCGGCGGTCTATGGCGGCACCGACCTGCCCGACACTATCGTCTGGGCGCTGTCCTACGTCTTTGTCGATGGCAAGATGCGCGGCCTTTTCACGATATTATTCGGGGCGAGCATTATGCTGGTCATCGAGCGGGCACAGAAAAACGGAGAGGATCCGGCGAAGGTTCACTTCTCCCGGATGATCTGGCTGGCAATTTTCGGCCTCGTGCATTTCTTCCTCTTGTGGGCCGGCGACATTTTATTCCTCTACGCCGCCGTCGGCTGCATCGCCTATTTCCTTCGCAACCTGACCGCAAATGACCTGATCCGGCGGGCCTTGCTGATCTTCACGCTCGGTTTTCTCGGCTATACGGTGATGTTCGGCAGCCTGTTATATATGCAATATCAGGCCGGCCTGCCCGGAGCCAGCGCCGCAGCAATCGAAAATGTCGCCGAGATCATCGCCGGCTTTGACAGCTCGGCCGCCACCATCACCGGCGACATCGCCCTTCATCAGTCCGGCTTTGTCCCGATATTTCTCGATAAGATCCAGAATGACCTGTTCGGACCGTTTGTCCTGCTGACCTATAATCTGGCGGAGACCCTGCCGCTGATGATGATCGGTATGGCGCTTTACAAGAACGGTTTCATCACCGGGCAGTGGACGGCGGAGCAATATCGCCGCTGGGGCATGCGGTTGACCGCCATCGGCACGGTCATTCTGACGGCAATTGCATTCGGCCTGATCTACAGCGATTTCGCCATCCTGCTGATGGTCAACGCCAGCTATGCATGGAACTGGCCGTCGCAGTTGCTGATGACCATCGGCTATGCCGCATTGCTGATTGGCCTGATCCGGACATTCCAGAGTTCGCCCTGGATGATGCGGGTCGCAGCCGTCGGTCGCGCCGCCTTCACCAATTATCTCGGTACCAGCCTGTTGATGACCTTCATCTTCTACGGCTGGGGACTGGGACTATATGGGTCGGTCGGACGAGTAGAATTATACCTGTTCGTGCTCGGCGCTTGGGCTCTTATGTTGCTCTGGTCGCAGCCGTGGTTAATCCGCTTTCGTTACGGCCCGCTGGAATGGCTATGGCGCAGCCTGGCGCGGCGCCAGCTGCAGCCGATGCGGCTGTCATGAGGGATCGCTGGCTTCTTCTGTCGTATTCATCAGCTCTTCATCGATAAACGTGCTGGTATAATTGACGCTCAACTGCTCGTACAAATCGAACCGGGAGACGATTTGCAATTGATCCTTCTCATCATTCATCTGCCCTAGCGGCCGTCCGTCCGGCGTGTAGCGCAAGCTGCGCAGATGTCCTGCCTGATCGCGCTGGAATATCGAGCAGATTACCGGCGAACTGAGACTACCTACCACATTATACATCACGATTGCTTCCGCCTCCGCTTCCAAAGAAGCATCGTTCTCGGGTTCAAACGCCGTTCCCGAATATCGATACACGGTCACATGATCCGATGCTTTTTCAACAGGGTCTTTCGAGCAACTGGCGTTGCCCGTCTGTATTTCTTCATCGGCTTCGAAAAGCACATGGTTCGGACTGATGGCAACAAAGATGCCCCGCTTGGCTTCGAACGGGCTCACCGCTTTCGGCCCCGCCTGAACGAATTCCCAATCGGAAAGAAGTCCGGCAGGAATTTTCCCGAAGAACTCGAGCGATGGCACTTCTCCAAGCGTCAACAGACCGTTTTGTCCAATGCCGCCAGGCAAGGACCCGATATGGCTGCGCAGGTCTACGCCCCTGGTTTGCCAGTCTGCTTCGGCCTCCCCCGTTGGCACCAGGGCGGCGCGGACTTCGATTGCAATCGATTCCCGAATCTCTTTCAGCTCCTCGGCCAGTTCCGTCTGCATGATCTGCCAAAATTCGGCGACCGGTGACAGGTTCGAATCGGTTACCGCTTCCGCCTCGCCATATTCAACCGTCGGCGGCGTGGATGCTGGCACGCTAGCAGCATGGGCGGGCGTCACGATCAGAGCCGCGCCAACGGACAGAAAGCAATTTAAAAGTCTACGCATCACAAACCTCACTGTCGAACCTGGTTCCAGTGTAATCGATAAACTTTCCATGGGAAGAATTTCTTAATCGACACTTTGCTATTGCGATCTATTCTCATTAGCGATATACGAGTCGCAGAGAGGAACCGAAATGGTTGTTTGCGTCTGTAATGCGATTAAGGAAAAAGACCTGAGAGCCGCTGTCCGCAGCGGTGCGGACAGGCCTTCACAGGTCTATGCCCAGCTCGGCCGCAAGCCGAAATGCGGACAATGCCTCGCTTTCGCCCAGACGATTATCAAATCCCAACTTGCAACCGCTTAGCATTCTCTTTAACAAATCATTGAAATAATTGCGTTTTCCATAAACGCCGCCCTTTCGCTTCATAGGGCAATACTGTATAGGCTTTCCCAACAGATTCACTGTCAGTCGGGAAGGACGCTGCCATGAAGGGCGATACAAAAGTCATCGAGTTTCTCAACGAAGCTCTGAAAAACGAACTCACCGCAATCAATCAATATTGGCTGCATTATCGCATGCTCGACAATTGGGGCGTGACGAAACTGGCGGAATTCGAGCGCCACGAATCGATCGATGAAATGAAACATGCTGACAAGCTGGCCGAGCGGATTTTCTTCCTCGACGGATTGCCCAATTTCCAGCTGCTCGGACGCCTCAAGATTGGTGAAACGGTCGAGGAAATCCTCAAGGCCGATCTGGAGCTGGAATATGAAGCGCTGCCGATGCTCAAGGATGCGATCGAACATTGCGAGAGCGTGCGCGATTACGTCAGCCGCGACCTGTTCGCCGAGATTCTCGAAAGCGAGGAAGATCACGTCGATTCTCTCGAACAGCAGTTCGACATGATCGAACGGATGGGGATTGAAAATTACATCCAGCTGCAGTCGAAATCGGTCGAATAGACCGGTAGCAAGGGTTTCAGCCGAACCGGCGACCAAAGCCGGTCGGCTGGCGATCCTGGACCAGCGGACTGGCGCCCTTTTCCAATATCGCCAGAGTGTCTTCGAACATCGGTCGCAAGGCCACCACCAGTTCGATAAGCTCGTCGGGCGTCTCATGATGCTCGACGCAAGCGCGTGCAGTCATTTCGATTGTTTCTGAGGTCAGACTCAGTTGCAGGCCACCCAGTTGCAGCGCCTCGCCTTTCAGCTTGTGCGCCGCCAGCACCATTGCGGCGGGGTCGTTAGCGCGCATCGCCTCTTCGATTCTGTCGACCGACTGGATGCCGTCTTCGCGAAAATAACCGAGTATCCGGACGAAATTCGGGCCCAGTGCCGAACGGGTTTCGGCACAGACCTTCCAATCAATCAATTCGCTTTCCACTGGTCCCACCGAACGCTCCCGGAAAAATAGCGAAAATACGCTAACCTCCCTCAACCTAGGGCGAAGCTGGTTAACACTTTGCTACCGGACGCGACAATAGCGGCGCAAATCTGACGCTTTGTTCAGCAAGCTACAGAAAAATCATTCTTTTTCGTGATAGGGGTTTTTCGGCGCGCGGATGATCAGGCGCACCGGAACGCCGCCGAAACCTAATTCGCGGCGAATACCGTTGATCAGATAGCGGCGATAGCTCTCCGGCAAATCGTCGACTCGCGTCCCGAAAATCACGAAAGAAGGCGGCCGCGTCTTGGCCTGCGTGATATAGCGCAACTTGATCCGCTTGCCGCCGGGTGCCGGTGGCGGATTCTCGGAAATCGCATCTTCGAACCAGCGGTTGAGCTTGCCGGTAGAGACCCGCTGCGACCAGATCCGGCGAACCTCGAAGGCCGCCTTCATCAACTGGTCGACACCCTTGCCGGTAAAGGCCGACACGGCGATCAGCGGCACATCACGCACCTGAGCCAGTCCGTCATTGAGCGCCGCACGGATGCCGTTGAACAATTTGCTCGGCCCTTCGGCAACATCCCATTTGTTGATCCCGATGACGACGCAGCGACCTTCCTGGATCGCATGGTCGGCAATGCGCAGATCCTGCGCCTCCAGACCCTTTGTGGCATCGAGCAGGAGCACGACCACTTCGGCAAAATCTACTGCGTGACGGGCATCGGCAACGGCCAGCTTTTCCAGCTTGTCATTGACCTTGGCCCGTTTGCGCATACCGGCTGTGTCAATAAGGCGGACCTGGCGGTCGGGCTCTATATCGTCGAGTTTCTCGTCCTCGGTCAGCGCATCGTCGTGCCAGACCCAGTCCACCGTGATACTGTCGCGTGTGATACCGGCTTCCGGACCGGTAATCAGCCGGTCTTCGTCCAGCATCTTGTTGATCAGCGTCGACTTGCCCGCGTTGGGACGACCGACAATCGCCAGTTTCAGCGGAGCCGATTCATCGGTCGGCTCTTCGGAAGCCGCCGCTTTGAAATTCTCGACATAGGGCTGGATAGCCTGAAACAGGTCGGCGATGCCGTCGCCATGTTCGGCGCTGAACGGGATCGGGTCGCCGAAACCGAGCGCATAGCTTTCCAAAATTCCGGATTCTGCCGCTTTGCCTTCGGCCTTGTTGACCAGCAAAACAACGGGCGTCTTTGCGCTTCTGAGCCAGCGGGCGATTTCCTCGTCGAGCGGCGTCAGGCCAGCGCGGCCGTCGATGACGAATATCGCAAGCTCGGCTCCGGCTACCGCGAGTTCGGTCTGCTTGCGCATCCGCCCCGGCAGGCTCTTGGCATCCTCGTCTTCATAGCCGGCGGTATCGACGACGTTGAATTCGAGACCCAGCAGATTGGCGGCCCCTTCACGGCGGTCACGGGTGACCCCGGGCGTGTCGTCGACGAGCGCCAGCTTCTTGCCAACCAGACGGTTGAACAGCGTTGATTTGCCGACATTCGGTCGACCTATGATTGCGATATTGGGCAGCATGGAGCCGGTCCCTGTCCTTTGCTTCTGAGTCTCAGCGGAACGCGGAAATCCGGCCGCTGTCGTCAAGAATATATAGCATGCCACCCGCAACAACCGGTGGCAGCGAAACGCCATCGTCCAGTTCAAACAGCGTCTGGCTCGATCCCTCACCCGGCGAAATTGAAACGACATCGCCTTCGGTGCTGGCAACAATCAGACGATTACCGGCCAGGATTGGCCCCGTCCAGCTGACCGGGTTTTTCTTCTTCTTCTCGTTCTTGAAGGCCGCGAGCTGGCTGATCCAGCGGACCTTGCCATTCGGCCGTGCGATGCACAGCAGTTTCGCATCATCGGTCAGCACGAACACCCATTCACCCGCAACGACGGGGGTGGTGATTCCGGCAATATTCAATTCCCAGATCCGCTGGCCGGTAACCAGTTCATAGGCCGCCATACGGCCGCCCTGACCAAGCGCGAAAATACGGCCGCGATCGATCACCGGATCGGCATCGATATCGGACAGGGTTGCCACCGAGGTCGAAATGCTGGTCCGCGCCAGCGCGTCATTCCAGAGATTCCGCCCGTTTTCATAACGATAGGCAGTCAGTTCGCCCGAGCTATAGCCGGCGACGACGGTGCCCTGTCCGGCAGCGGGCGCGGCGACACCGAAAATTCCGGCGAGGCCGACCGTGCCGGCTTCATTCCACTGCACCGACCCGTCAGCCATCGAGAGCGCATAGATCTGGTTGTCCTGTGTCATCACATAGACATTGCCGTTGGAAATCGTCGGCGAGCCGCGCAATGGTCCAGCCGGACGCACTTTCCATATCTGGCTGCCATCCGCTACGTTCAGCGCGACAACATCGCCAACGCCATTAGTCGCGTATACGACATTATCGAGGACGCTTGCGCCGCCGCCAAACCGCGATGAGTATCCATCGCCCTTGACTTCGATCTGCGAGGACCAAATTTTCGCACCGGTCGCGGCATCAAAAGCATGAACCATGGCTTCGGTGTCGGTCACGAAGAGCCGTCCGCCGGATATAACCGGAGCTGCTGCCAGCCGTTCCCGTTTGGTAGTACCGCTGACATTGGCAGTCCAGACCCGTTCGAGACTGCCCGGCAATGCAACATGGCCCATCGATTTACTCGCGTTGCCGCCCGATTGCGCCCATTCGCTATTGGCGACAGGAGCCGGCAGGATCACGGCAATCGAGGCCAATGCTTCATCGACTTCCGCACCGCTTTCACCGCTCAATATCGGAGTCCGCTTGCCGAGTGTCGGCGTGTTCTTCTTGTCTTCGCCGTCGCCGCCGCCCAGGATGCTGCAGCCGGACAGCAAGGAAAGGGCCAGCAGGCTGGCGATCATTGTCTTACCGGAAATCATTCCTTGGATTCTCCCTCAGTCGCTACCACGATAGGCGGCGCAACTTTTTTATCATCGCTGTCCAGTTCGACGGCGTCAATGCCCTCGACGCCCGCCATCTGCAAAGCACGCGACCGGATGGTGGCCGGAACGCTCTCGTCTTTCGCAAGCTGGGCGAAAAGCGGGCCGGCCAGATCGGATTTGTTCAAATTCAGATAAGAGATTGCGACCATTTCGCCAGCGCTACCGAACCACGGGTTGCCGGGCACGGCCAGCGGCTTGAGCCGGTCAATCACTTGCTGGGGCTTGAGCGCATCAAATTCGGTCGCAGTCTGTCGGACAAGAGCCAGATCGCGAAACGGTTTCGGCAGACTGTCGTCAGCAGCGACCTTCGCATAACCGGCGATTGCCTTTTTCGGATCATTTTTTTCCAGAGCAATATTAGCCTGCAGCAACTGAGCCGCGGCGCGATAACCGCTCTGCTCGGCTTCCATCAAAGGTTCGAGCGCGGTCGCGGCACCGTCCAGATTATTCTGGCGGATGCTGTCGATAGCGGCGACATATTCCTCGCTGCGGAAACCGGAATCTTCATTCTGGCTATTCTGCCAAAATATCCAGCCAGCCAGCGAACCCAGACCGATGATGATAGCGGCGAAAATCCAGATCCCGTAACGCGTGACAATATTTTTCAGTTGGTCCTCGCGCACCGCTTCATCGACTTCGCGCAGAAACACCTGTTCTTGCTGGTCCGGCTTCTCTTCCGGTGCTTTATCTTTGTCTTTGGCCAAGCTGGCTTCCTCAAATCTGTTTCGCGTACCCTGTTCGCCGGTCAGACGAAGGCATTATGCAATCGGCTGTCCTTTAGCGTCCGCAATAGCAAATGTAAAAGTCTATTGACCATTTCCACAGGCTGAACAGCGATCGGGTTAAAACGGAGAATTATGTTATTTTTTCGGCTGATAGAGCTGGTCCGGCCCCGGAAAGCTGCGCTCCCTCACCTCTCCGGCATATTGTTCGGCGGCCTGATCAATTTGTTCTGCAATATTGTGATAGCGTTTCACGAAGCGGGCGGTGCGGTCGAACATGCCGAGCATATCTTCGGTCACCAGCACCTGACCGTCGCATTGCGCCGAGGCGCCGATGCCGATGGTGATCGCTTCCACCGCCTTGGTCGCTTCGATCGCGATCGGCTCGAGCACGCCTTCCAATACGATCGCAAAGGCACCGGCCTTGTCGAGAGCGACCGCATCACCGACGATCTTCTTGGCTTCTGCATCGCTGCGTCCGCGCGCGGCATAGCCGCCGAGCACATTGATTGCCTGAGGGGTCAGGCCGACATGGCCGACCACCGGAATGCCGCGCTGGACCAGAAAAGCGACGGTCTCCGCCATCACTTCACCGCCCTCCAGCTTGACTGCGGCCGCCCCGGTTTCCTTCAGGATATGGGCTGCGCTTTCATAGGCTTTCTCCGGCGAGGCTTCATAGGAACCGAACGGCATATCGACGACGACGACGCTATGATAGCTGCCCCGGACCACCGCAGCGCCATGGTTGCACATCATCTCGAGCGTGACCGGAATCGTCGAATCGAGCCCGTAAATCACCTGCGCCAGCGAATCGCCGACCAGCAGCATATCGCAATGCGCGTCGAGCAGCTGCGCCGTCCGCGCGGTATAGGCGGTCAGCATGACCACCGGCTCCTCCGTCACCCCGTCGACCTTGCGGCCCTGGATTTTCGGAACGGACAGCCGCCGCATCGGCTGTGGCCGGGGAGTGGCGCGACTGGTTGATGTATCGAGTTTGAAGGTTGTGGACATGGGATATGTTTAGCCTCCCTTGTCAGATAAGACCAGTATCCTGTTGCCGCGATTGGCCATTGCCTTGAAAATAATATTGCGGCACACTTCTCCCGTCTCGCGACTCACCAAAATCTGATCTCCATTCATTGGAAATATTCATGCCTGTGGCCCGCAAGCCAGAGTCCATTTTGCTGTTCGTCGCCTTCATCGTGTTCATCGACATGATGGGCATCGGTCTGATCTTACCCGTCATGCCATCGCTGATCGAGGGGATCACCGGCACAACCATCGATCGCGCCGCCGAAATCGGGGGCTGGCTGCTATTCGCCTATGCGATGATGCAATTCCTGTTCGCCCCGATCATTGGCGGTCTCAGCGACAGATTCGGGCGGCGACCGGTGTTGCTGGTCACGCTGTTTCTGCTCGGACTAGATTATGCGATCATGGCATGGGCGCCGACTTTGATCTGGCTGTTCATCGGCCGGATATTGTCCGGGATCATGGGCGCGAGCTGGGCAGCGGCCAATAGCTGCGTCGCCGACGTGACATCGTCGACCGAGCGCGGCAAATATTTCGGCATATTGGGCGGTGCCGGCGCGATGGGTTTTGTCCTAGGTCCCGGTATCGGTGGCGTGCTGGGCGAATATGGCGAGCGCCTGCCGTTTATCGCCGCATCAATTCTTGCTCTGGTCGGGACCGGTGTCGGCATAATTATACTGAAGGAAACACTGCCGAAGCATAAGCGCCGGCCCTTTTCGTTCACCCGGGCCAATCCGATGGGAAGCATCATCCAGATGAGCAAAACCCCGCTTGTCCTCGGCTTTCTGTCGACCATTTTCGTGCTCCAGCTGGCGGCGCAGGCGCAGATCGCGATATGGGCTTACTGGCTGATCGAGCGGTTTGACTGGAGCATCTTGAAAATCGGGCTGAGCGTCGCCCTGTTCGGCATATTGCTCGCGCTGGTCCAGGGCATATTGACCGGGCCACTGATCAACAGGCTTGGCGAAAGACGCGCAGGCCAGTTCGGCTTGCTGTTCGGGATACCCGCTTATCTGATCTTCGCCTTCGCGCCGAATGACTGGTTTGTGTTTCTGGGCATCATCGTTGGCGCGGCCAGCGGCTTCGCCTTCCCGGCGATGCAACAGATGATGAGCAGCCGGATCAGCGAGGATGCCCAAGGTGAGTTACAGGGATCGATTGCCAGCACGATCAGCCTGACCTCGATCATCGGTCCGGTGATAATGACGGGCGTATTCGGGGCTTATGCCGACAAAGAAGGCCTCTATTTTCCCGGCGCGCCCTTCATTCTGGGCGCCGCGCTGATGGTCGTTTCCATATTGATATACGCGGTCACTACCCGTCGCCACTATTCGACCGCAGATACCGCCTGAGCCGGATTGTCGCTGAACAAGCCGTCGATGCCCGTCGCGAGAAAGGCACGGATTTCGCCTTTCAGGTCGCCCGGCTCGCGCGGATTGATGCCGCTCTTGAAATCGGTCGGCAGAAAATAATTCTCCCGCCGGAAGGTCCATGGATGAACCATCAGGCCGGCCTTGTGCGCAGCTTCAACCAGCCCGGTCGGCTCGCCCAGCTGGCCAATCGCGTTACGGCCGATCACCAGATCTTTTGACGGTCCGATCCCAACGGCATAGGTGGCCACGTCCTTCAAACCCGCTGCCGTGACCATGGATGCATAGCTTTGTCCGGCCAAGTCCGGCGGCCCGCCTTCGCTCGCCACCAGCTGCACCAGCCGGACGTCGGTTTTCCTGGACAGTGCCTTCAGATTGCCGACCTCGAACGACTGGATGAACACCGGATCATCCTTGCCATCATAGCCATATTGTTTGAGCAATTTGAGCATAGGTTCGTCATGGCCCAATCCCAGGGCGTTAAAATAACCGGGATGCTTGGTTTCCGGATAGACGCCAATCCGCTTGCCACTTTTGGCACCATGCGCTTCGAGCAGTTGCAGGACCTCTTCGAAGGTCGCTATCTCGAACCGGCCGTCATATTGCATATTCGCCGCCCGCAGATCGGGCAGCCGCTCCTTCGCGCGCAATGTCTTCAGTTCGGCGAGGGTAAAATCTTCGGTGAACCAGCCGTCATGCTCCGTGCCGTCGATCGTCTTGATGGTTTTGCGATCGGCAAATTCGGGCCTGTCGGCGACATCGGTGGTGTCGCTGATGTCATTTTCATGCCGGGCCACCAATATACCGTCGCTGGTCAGCACCAGGTCGGGTTCGATAAAATCCGCGCCCTGCTCGATCGCCAGTTGATAGGCAGCCAGCGTATGTTCCGGCCGTTCCCCGCTGGCACCGCGATGGGCAATGACAATCGGTGGTTCGCCGGACAATGTCGCTATATTCATGTTCGCGTCTCCCGCCTGCTCCGTCCCTGCTCCGCATCCAGCCAGCGCCAGCGCGAACAGCATCAAAAGAACAGGCCGGACGCGCATCGCTAACCGACCTCGACGCCGTTCCAGAAGGCAATCCGGCCCTCGATTTCGGCGGCGGCTTCCTTCGGCGCCGGATAGAACCAGGCCGCGTCCTCGTTGATCTCGCCCTCGACGATCAGGCTATGATAGGACGCGTCGCCTTTCCAGGGGCAGTGGCTGGTCTTGTCGCTATACATCAGATATTTCGACCAGACGGAATCGCGCGGGAAATAATGATTGCCCTCGACCATCACTATATCGTCGCTGTCCGCTATCACCGCACCATTCCATTTTGCCTGAACCATGATCCTGTCACCTTATATCTAAACCGGGCGGGCCAACAAAGTTTATCAGCGCCATCCCTGATATTTCCGAAGCCAGCAAAGGCATTCGACGATCAGGGTAAAATGGATAATCGCTACTGGCTATACGGCCATAAGGGCGGCTGGATTGCCAGGGGCTTCGCACCACATGGCAATTTCAGCCAACCGGCGACCCTAGCTGTTGCGCGCCGTCAGGCCCGCGGCTTCATAATCCGACGCCTTGAAACCGACGACCAGCTCGTCGCCATGTTCCAGCACCGGCCGTTTGATCATGCTGGGGTTTTCCGCCATCACCATCACCGCCGTATCATCGCCGATATTTTCCTTCACCATGTCGGGCAGCTTGCGGAAAGTGGTACCGCGCTTGTTGACCAGCGCCTCCCAGCCAACCTGCATCACCCACATTTCCAGCTTTTCCTTGCTGATCCCGGACTTCTTATAGTCGTGAAAAACATAGTTGATGCCGTTGCGTTCCATCCAGTTGCGCGCCTTCTTGATAGTGTCGCAATTGGATATGCCGTACATCTTGGTTTCGTTACTCATGGGTCTGGTCCTGTTTGTGCTGCGCTTTGAGCCAGAGACAGATGTCATTGATCGGACATCGATCACATTCGGGGCTCCGGGAAGTGCAGATTCGCTTCCCGAACTGAATTAGCCAGAAATGGCCGTCGCGCAAGGCCCAATCGGGACTGCGCGCTTCCAGCTGCTGCGCGGTCTTGTCCGCAGTCTTCGCATCGGTCAGGCCAATCCGGTTGCAAACCCGGTGCACATGGGTGTCGACGGCGATCACATCGGCGCCAAAGGTAAAGCTCATAACGATATCCGCGCATTTCCGGCCAATGCCCGGCATCGACAACAGACCTTCGCGCCTATTCGGCACGACACCGCCATGTTCCGCGAGCAAATGCTCGCAAAATTTCCGGATGTTCCGGGTTTTCATATTATAAAGCCCGCACGGTTTGATCGCTGCGGCAATATCGCGGTCGTCCAGAGCCAGCATGTCTTCCGGCGTTTGCGCGAGTTCGAACAGAGCGCTAGCGGCCCTGGCGGTGTTGCGGTCCAGCGACTGCGCCGAGAGCATGCAGGATATACAGGACCGAAAGGCATCCGGCTGGCCTTTGGGGCCCTTGGCGTCTTTCGTGCGTCCGGGCATCGCTTCCGAAAGGCGGCGGTAAACGGTTTCAACCTGCAGATCATTAATCATAACGCCGCCCCGGTCTCGCAATCAGCCCGCACCGGACAGGAGGGACAATACTGTCGTTTCGGGCGGCAAAACGTCTGGGCGAGGCGTTTTCCCAGAAGATGATGCTCGTCCAGATCTTCCGCCGACCATTCAGGCGGCAATAGCGGCATCAGCTCGTCATAAGCGCGCGTTGTATCGGCCTTGGGCGCCACCAGCCCCATGCGCTGCACCACCCGGCGATGCCCGGAATCGAGCACCAGAGCTTTGCGATTGAAGTGGCTGGTGTTCATGATGCCAGCACTGATCTTCCGCGCAATCCCGGGCAAAGTCTCCAGCCAGGCCATGGCATCCGCCGTCTCCATGGATGCAAGATGATCCAGACTGGCCTTGCCGCGCTGCGCGATAATTTCCTGCAAGCAGGCCTTTAACCGCTCCGCCGCCATCGCCGGAAATGTGGCGGTTTGCAGAAAGGCCTTCAATTCCTCGAGGGGAGCCTCTGCGACGCGCTCCCACGAGCCATATTCAGCGATAAGTCGATCGGTATTGTCATTGGACACAGCGGTTTTTGCCCGCGCGCCGATAACGCCTTGCACCAATGTCCACATCGGATCCCGGCGCCTGTCATCGGGCGGGATCACCCGGCCAAATTGCGCGATCAACCTGCCGTGCATCCGGCGCAATATGGCGGTGCGATGATCGGGGCCCAGGTCTAGTTGCATCACCGGAATATGGGTAAGCCGTTCGTCAGTGGCAAGCCTCCACACGGGTTACCCACAGTAGTTTTCGGTGCTAAGCCTTCACATAGCCTTCGGACAATTGGCGGATGTCATGATCCGGGTCATACCAAGGCGCGCCATCCGAACGCCAGATATGGGCATCGGGCCTTTGCGTGATTTCCGTATCAACACAGCCCATTCTCAGAAGAACCATATTCGCCTCCCGCCGCTCCGCAATCAATTGTGACCCGCAGCGCGTACAGAAATAACGGTTCTTCCCCGGCGATGATTCGAACCTGTTCAGCACATCCTCGCCACTGGTCCATTTGAAAGCGTCATGGGCAATCGGCATGACCGTGGAAAAGGCTGCGCTATGGGCTTTTCGGCAGGTCTGGCAATGACAGTGGATGATCGGCCCATTGCTGCAATCTGCTTCATAGGTGACCGCCCCGCACAGACAGCTTCCGTGGATCATGTTCGCTTCCTCTCGCGCGCCCGATTGCTTCAGATATCGACGACAATCTTGCCGAAATGCTTGCCCGATTCCTGATGGCGGAAAGCATCACCCAGATCAGCGAGCGGGAAGGATTTGTCGAGCACCGGTTTTAGCCCATTGGCTTCAATCGCCGCGATCATGTCCTGTTGCTGCGCCCGGCTGCCCACGGTCAGACCCTGCACGCGCAGGTTCTTCCCCATTAGCAACCCCGTTTGCACGGGTCCGGCAAAGCCAGTCAAAACACCGATGAGCGCAATATGCCCGCCGATCCGCGTCGCCATCATCGACTGGTCGAGCGTGCCCGCCCCGCCGATTTCAACAACGCAATCGACGCCTTTGCCGCCGGTCAGTTCGAGCACTTTCGGCCCCCAGGCTTCGACTTCCTTGTAATTGATCAAATGATCCGCACCGAGTTCCTTCAGCCGCTTCAGCTTGTCATTGGACGAAGATGTCGCAATCACCGTCGCTCCGGCAGCCTTGGCAAATTGCAGCGCGAAGATCGAGACGCCGCCGGTGCCCTGCACCAGCACCGTGTCGCCCGGCTTGACGCAGCCATCGACAAACAAGGCGCGCCACGCGGTTAGGCCCGCGCAGGTCAGGGTCGCCGCCTCGGCCGCGCTATAGCCCTCGGGTGCCTTGGTCCAGGACGTGACCGCGCCAACCGCCTGCTCGACCGCATAGCCGTCGATCCCGTCGCCGGGGACACGCTTGAAGCCGCCTTCGGGCGGCGAACCGTCGATCCAGTCGGGAAAGAAGGTCGAGACCACCATATCGCCCACCGCAAATTCGCTGACACCCTCGCCCACGGCGGTGACTTCGCCGGCGCCATCGGACATCGGGATACGGTTTTCCGCTGTCGGGATCATCCCCTTGACCACCGCATAATCATGATAGTTGAGGCTCGAAGCGCGCAACCTCACCGCGATTTCGCCGGGGCCGGGCGCTGCGGGCTCCGGCAAGTCGACCAGCTTGAGATTGTCGAGCGATGCGGGGGCTTGGAGTTGGATGGCTTTCATGGCGGGGCTCTCCTGATTTTAATTGTTTGATTAAATTCAGGTCTAGTATGGCGGCGGCGGGTGGTCAACAACTGCCCGCATCATACATCCAAAGACCGAGCGGCTGAGCTGATGAGACGCTCGGTGGGCGCCAGCTCTCATTCGTTACAGTTGGGGCAAAAACGCAAAACTGCAAAAAACCCCGTTCGTCCTGAGCCTGTCGAAGGACCGAGGCATTCACCATTTTCGCCTGATACTTGATTCAGAGGCCAGACTCTATCTCACAAACCATGATCGGGCTCACATTGCGCGCACCCGTCCTTCGACAGGCTCAGGACGAACGGACGAGGGGTGATCGGCCCCGAGAGCAAAGGCGTAACGGCGCAATATTCCGTTCGTGCTGAGCTTGTCGAAGTACGAATTTGCACGATCTATCCGCCTGACCGGCACCTCGCCAACTGAGATATCAAATCCCAGTCGCCAGCAATCAACGCCCGCTTTTTCGCCCGCGACCAGCCCTTGATCTGGCGCTCTGCGGCAAGAGCTTCTTCTCGCGTTGCGAATGTTTCGCTCCAGACCAGTGCGACAGGACGGCGGCTGCGGGTGTAGCCCGTGATGGATCCCGACTGATGAGCAGCTAAGCGTGCCTCAAGATTGTCGCTATGCCCGACATAATAATGCCCGTCCGCGCATTGCAGCATATAAGTCCAGAATGCCATCGCCGCACGATAGCGCGCACCCATACTTCGACAAGCTCAGGACGAACGGGAGAGAGTGATTGGCCTAAACTGTTAAGAAACGAGCGCCGGAAAGGCCCGTTCGTCCTGAGCCTGTCGAAGGACCGAGGCACTCACAATCTCCATCCTGAACTTGATTACCGTCGGGACCTTCGGCTCAGCGCCCACTACCCAATCCTAACGTTAAGGTGTCTCGGTCGGGAATTCTGCGTCAAATGAAAACGGTATGTTGCCATTGTCTGAAAACGAACCTGATTCGCACCAAAAGCCGACCTTCTGATCGCTTTCCGGATTGAGCGCCCGGACATTGGCATTATATAATCGCGCGCTCATCTCACAATTGTCGCGGTTATACCGGGAATTGACATCGTCAGCGTCGAAAGTAGCAACATGAATCCGCATATCATTGCCCAACGTCGCGCCTATCGAGGAATTTCTGTAGAGGGTAGCTGTCTCATTATCACTGCTGCTGCAACCAGAAACCACCAAGCCGCAGATTAGGAGGCTGATTGCCGCACGCACCTTCAAGGCGTCACTCCCACTCAATAGTCCCCGGCGGCTTGCTCGTATAATCATAAACCACCCGGTTGATCCCCTTCACCTCGTTGACGATCCGCGTCGAGACGCGGGTCAGGAAGCTGGCGTCGAAGGGGTATACGTCGGCGGTCATGCCGTCGGTGCTGGTGACGGCGCGCAGGCCGCAAACGTTATCGTACGTGCGCTGGTCGCCCATCACGCCGACGGTCTTCACCGGCAGCAACACGGCGAAAGCCTGCCAGATCGCGTCATATAATCCGGCGTTCCGGATTTCCTCGAGATAGATGGCATCGGCCTTGCGCAAGATATCACAGCGTTCCTTGGTCACTTCACCGGGAATGCGGATCGCGAGGCCCGGCCCAGGGAAGGGATGACGACCAACAAACTGGTCGTTCAGGCCAAGCTCGCGCCCGAGGTCGCGGACTTCGTCCTTGAACAGCTCGCGCAACGGTTCGACCAGCTTCATGTTCATCCGCTCCGGAAGCCCGCCAACATTATGGTGCGACTTGATCGTCACGCTCGGCCCGCCGGTGAACGAAACGCTCTCGATCACATCGGGATAAAGCGTGCCCTGGGCGAGGAAATCCGCGCCGCCGACACGGGCCGATTCCTCGTCAAACACTTCGATAAATTCGCCGCCGATAAATTTACGTTTCTTTTCCGGGTCGGAGACACCGGCAAGCCCGGCCATGAACCGGTCCTCGGCATCGACCACAACCAGCGGGATATTATAATGGTCGCGGAACAGGGTCTCGACCTGCTCGCGCTCGTTCATCCGCAACAGGCCATGGTCGACAAAGACGCAGGTCAGCTGGTCGCCGATCGCTTCGTGGATCAGGATCGCCGCCACCGAACTGTCGACGCCGCCGGACAGGCCGCAAATAACTTTCTTGTCGCCGACCTGCTCGCGGATCTCGGCGATCTTGGCGTCCTTGTACTCCGCCATCGTCCAGTCGCCGGCGCAGCCGCAGACATGGCGGACGAAATTGGCGATCATCTTGCCGCCGTCGGGCGTGTGGACAACCTCGGGGTGGAACTGGGTGCCATAATAGCGCCGTTCGTCGTCGGCGATCAGCGCGAAGGGCGCGCCCTCGGTGGTCGCGACGATGCGAAAACCCGGCGCAAATTCGGTGACCTTGTCGCCGTGGCTCATCCACACCTGATGGCGCTCTCCGACCTGCCACAGACCGTCGAACAACACGCATTCTTCGCTAATCTCGATGAAGGCCCGGCCAAATTCGCCGCCAAATTCACCGCCGGCACCCGATTCCACCGTGCCGCCGAGCTGGTGCGTCATCACCTGCTGGCCATAGCAGATGCCGAGGATCGGCAGGCCGCTTTCAAAAATCACATCCGGCGCGCGCGGGCTGCCTTCGTCGGGCACTCCGGCCGGCGATCCCGACAGGATGATCCCTTTGGGCTTCAGCCGGTGAAAGGCCTCCTCCGCGGTGTTGAACGGGGCAATCTCCGAATAGACTCCCGCCTCGCGCACCCGGCGGGCGATAAGCTGCGTGACCTGAGAGCCGAAATCGACGATCAGGATGGTTTCTTCATGGGCTATGGACATGGCTTAGCCGCTTAGTGGGCCGCCCCTTTTGAGTCCAGTGCCTTTGTCGCCTGTCGCCTCGAAATGCGAGCCCGGCTCAGGCGACGGCAAGCTCGCCCAGAAAGACCGCCAATATGACGCCGATCGCAGTCGCGACACCGGCCATATGCAGATCTTCCTTATAGGCCTTGGGAAACACCTCAGTCGCGAGCGACGCGACCACCGCCCCGGCGGCGAAACAACGGGTCGCGGCCAGCACATGCGGCGAGACGCCTTCCATCGCGAAATTGCCGACAATCGCAGCGGCGGACAGGATCAGCGCGGTCATCGCCCAAAGCCCCAGCGTCTTGCCCTTCGACAGCCCGTTGCCGACCATCTGCTTGGCCCCGCCTGCGGCCTCGGGCAGATTGGACAGCAAGATCGATCCGGCCAGCGCCGCGACTTCAATCGGCGCTGCCCCGATCAGCGCCACCCCGAGCGCCAGATTTTCCGGCACACCATCCAGCGTGATCGCCGCCAGCAAACCACCGCCGCCTTCCGCTCCCCATTTTTCGTCAATCCAGTAGTCGACCACAGAGAACACAACCGCCCCGGCCGCGACCGAGCCGAGCCCGACCCAGAGATTGCTTTGCTCGACAGCCGGCTGGATCAGTTCACTGACCAGCGATACGATCAGCGCGCCGCCGGCCAGGGCGATGACAAAGCCTTCGGTCTGGCTGGAAATTTTCCCGTAAACGCCCCAAAGCGCACCCGCGATCAACGCCGCCGAAACCGCCACCACCACAAGAAATGTCATCAACATGGCTGGATAACGCCTTTCCCCAAACTAGGTTGCCTCAACCAGATATCGGAACTGTGCCCCTGCGCAGGCAGGGGCCCATCTCCGAATATAGCGTCTCATCCCGACGGTACTTGTACACGCAATGCCGCGGCCACCGCGTGAAAAACAACCATTCTCTGACGCCGCACCATCGGGAGATGGGCCCCCGCCTGCGCGGGGGCACATTCTATCCGTCGACCATCGCCCGCAACTCTGTCTTCAAAATCTTGCCGATATGGCTGCGCGGCAGTTCGTCAATCAGACGCAGTTCCGAAACTCGCTGCGTCTTGCCAAGATTTTCATTGGTCGCCGCCTTCACCGCCTCCAGATCCAGCGTCACCCCGGCATCGGCAACTACAAAACCGACCGGCGTCTCGCCCCATTGCCGCGACGCCACCCCGATCACCGCCGCATCGGCCACGCCCGGCTGCGCCGTCAGCGCTTCTTCCAGATCGCGCGGATAGATATTGAAGCCGCCGGAAATGATCATATCCTTGGTCCGGCCCATCAAGGTGATGAAACCATCCTCGTCGACCTTGCCGATATCGCCCATCCGCTGCCAGCGATCGCCATTCTCGTCATACCAGCTGGCTTCCTCTGTCTTCTCCGGCTGGTTCTTGTAGCCCGACATCATCGTCTGCGACCGGCCGACCAGCTCGCCCATTTCGCCCGCTGGCAGCCGGTTGAGCTGCTCGTCAACGGTGATCACCTCGCTGCCACCCCAGGCGATGCCGACCGTGTGCAACTTGTCGGGATGTTCGTGGGCGAGCAACAGGCAAACCACCCCGCCCTCGGTCATCGAATAAATCTCGATCAGCCCGCCCGGCATGCGTTTCAGCACTTCCGCCTTCAGCTCCGCCGAGAAAGGCGCGCTGGTGCAATATTTATGCGTCATGGCGCTCAGATCAAAATCGTCAAAGCCTTCATAATCCATCAGCCGCTGATATTGGACCGGCACCAGCATCGTGTGGCTGGCGCGATGTTCCTGCGCCAGTTCCAGCCAGCGCTGGCAGTCGAACTTGCCCATCATCACCAGCGTCCCGCCATAGGCAATGGTCGGCGTGAACAGCGCCAGCGTCGTGTTCGAATAAAGCGGCGTCGATAGCAGGGTAACCTGACCGGGCTGACCATAGCCGGTCGCCTCGCCCACGGCTGCATGATACCAGCGCATCTGGCGGCTGTGGACAATGCCCTTGGGCGTGCCGGTGGTGCCACTGGAATAAATGATATTATAGGGGTCTTTCGGGCCAACTCCCAGATCGGCTGGCGTCGCGCCTTCGTCCGCCATCCAGTCGAGGATCATCGGTGCGTCGTCCGTTGCCTGATCGAGCATGACATGTTTGAGCGCAGGCAATTCCTCTCCGCTCTCCTGCAGCTCGGCACGCTTGGCGCTATCGATAAACAGATGCATCGCGCCGCTATCCGCCATCATATTCGCCAGTTGCTTCGCTGTCGCCGAAGTGGTCAGTGGCGCAGCACAACCGCCCGCAACAATCGCCCCCAGATAAGCGAGCGCATAACGCACCGTGGTAGTCCCGAGGATCGCAACCGCCTGCCCTTTCTGCAGCCCATCCGCCTGCAACTGCGCGGCAATCTGGTTGACCTGCGCCGCCGTTTCAGCCCAGCTCAGTTTCTCAACACTATCATCCAGCGCGATCCGGTCCGGCTGGTTGACCGCATGAGCGTTGATAAGATCTGCGATTTGGCCAAAGGGCTGTTCGAGATAGCGGGCGGGATCTATATGTTTCATCAAGCGATTAATTCCGCATATCGGCCTGAGATGCAATCGCTTTCCGCGCGGTTTGTTCTTTTGAACAGGTAGGGAAGATTTTCACGCGAAGGTGCTAAGGGTGATGATTGTTGACGATGCGGCGGAGCGCCATCGTGCATGTTGGCGCACCGAAATTCAACAATGTGGCCAGATCACCGTCATTGCGAGGAGCGCAGCGACGCGGCAATCCAGAGCGCCTCACCCCAATCATCAGCCCGTGCCGCCCTGGTTTGCCACGCTGCGCCCGCAATGACGCCTTTGACACAAATGTCAAAAACACCCACCTTCACGGCCCCAAGCACCGTCCTCTTCGCGCCTTGGCGTCGTCGCGTGCCAAATATCGCTCACGCCACTTATAACAGGGTGTGGCTGAATTTCCTTGCCTCACCGATTGGCTGTTTCGGGCTCTTCATATCCACACCTACGGTCCGCCTTGCTCGTATAGTTCCCCGCGAAACCGCCGGCTGCCCGCAACCGTCCGTCCGTCGAACAATGATATCTCGAAATCTCCAGATCGCGTCGGCGTCAGCGCGGCGATCTTGCTGCGGTTGACCAGCCGCGACCGGTGCACGCGGACAAAGCCGCGAGCGGTAAGGCGCTCCTCCCACGATGCCAGCGTACCGCGCACCAGATGGGATTTTTCCGCGGTGAAAAATTCGACATAATTGCCGGCCGCTTCGACATGGCTAATCTCATCTGGGGAGAGGAAAACCGCTGCGCCGCCATCCTGCAACTTGATCCGGTCCTCGGCGGGCGGCGATGATGCGACCCGGTTGCGCTCGGCAATATAGTCGAAAATCCAGTAGGTGCCCGCAATCGCGGCATAGACCAATACATCCTTGCGCCATTCATAGAGCAGAGTGATCGCGACGCCGTCGTCGAAAAAGCCGTATCGCGCTCCGAACAGTCTGTACGCCGTCTCGCGGGTTAGGAAGATGAAACCGATATGGACCAGCGCGAAGGGGATGGTCAGACCGAAGTGGATAAGCAGGAAGGCGGGAAGATTACCATCCCGAAACGGCCATTTTTGCATCGCATGACCGATGAACGGGGCGAGGCCGACGATGATGATCGCGCTGCTAACCTCCCATAATATCGGTTCGATCCAGTGATTGCCGGCACCCTCCATGATATCCGATGTGGCATTGACGAAGGTCAGCACCAGAGCGGCAAAAAAGATCGCGAGCCATGATCGCCGGTTGACCCGGGCCCAGCCGTTCGTCCCTTTCTCGTCGCCTTTGGTCACTTGGAAATTCCCGTTCGTCCCTGCAGCCCGCCTTGTGCGGCTTGGTTATAGGCAGACGGCCAAGAGGGCGCAAGAACCCGGCCGAGAAGGAGACCTACTCACCATGACCAACCGCCGCTACGACCTCGACTGGCTTCGCATCATCGCCTTTGGCCTGCTGATATTCTATCATTGCGGGATGTTTTACGTGTCCTGGGACTGGCACGTGAAATCGCGTTTCGCCGGCGATGCCATTCAGCCATTGATGATGCTGACCAATCCGTGGCGGCTGACTTTGCTGTTCCTGATAGCGGGGGCCGCCACCCGATTCATGGCCGACAAAATGACCGCGAGGAAATTCATCGCGCTCCGGATGCGCCGGCTGTGGCCGCCGCTACTGCTGGCCATGTTCGTTATAGTGCCGCCGCAGTCCTATTTCGAGATTGTCGAGGCCTTGCAGGGTGCCAATGGGCTTGGGCCGGGCCACGCCACCTGGCTCGACAATTTCTACATCAAATATGCCACCGCTTCGGGCAATTGGTGCGATGCCGATGGCTGTCTGATAACGCCAACTTACAACCACATGTGGTTTGTAGCCTATCTCATTCTCTACACGCTGGCGCTTCTGCTGATTCTGCCGTTGCTGCGCCGCGTTCCGGTGGCGGCTAGCGCGCTTATCGCAGGGCCATTGCTGATCCTCGTGCCTTGGTTCTACCTGACCGCACTGCGCCTGACATTATTCCCGATCTTCGGCGAAAGTCACGATTTCCGGAACGACTGGTATTTGCATGCGCTCTATTTCAGTATCTTCCTGTTCGGCTTTGCGGTCGCCAAGAATCAGGCCTTTTTTGATCGCTGCGTACAATTGCGCTGGATCGCGCTCGCCATTGCGCTGACCTGCTGGGCGGCGCTGATCGTCTATTTCGACGCCTATTCAGAAACCCCGCCGCCGGAATGGCTTCGCCTAGCCATGCGCGGCGTGCGGGAACTGGACGCCTGGTGCGCGATCATAGCAGCGATAGGCCTGGCGCACCGCTATTTGCGCAGCAATGACGGACCTCTACGGCAGATCCTGACGCAAGCCATTTTCCCCTTCTATCTGATCCACCAGACCATCATCGTTGTCGCCGGTCACTATCTCGACGAAATACAGCTCCCGCTGCCCATCGAAGCGCCGCTGCTGGTTGCAATCACCATGGCCGGATGCTGGCTCTTTTACGATCTGGGACGACGGGCGCCGTTGCTGCGCATCTGGATCGGCTTGTCGCCCGTGCTCCGAATAACGCCACAGAAAATCTAACCCGCCACCAGGAATTACGGTGACAGTGCACTAATTTCCAGACCAAAACTAGAATTACGGCAAAGAAGCACTGTCACCATAATTCCGGTTCGGAATGCAATGACCTAACTCCCCAGGTGCTCGTTCGTGCCTCCCTAAAAAATTTCACGCGAAGACGCTAAGCCGCTAAGGGTGAAGGTTATTGACGATGCGTTTGAGACCCAGTTTGAAGGTCGGTGCACCGAAATTCATCAGCAGACCGAGCGGCAGATGCATAAGCCGGAGGTAGGTCAATAGTTGCTTCCCGTGAACCGGCATCATATTTTCCGAGGATTTGAGTTCGATCAGAAGCTTGTCTTCGACAAGAAGATCGTAGCGAAAAGCATCTTTGATCACCAATCCGTCGAACCGTATCTCGACCGGCTTTTGCCGGTCAATCAGACGGATGATTCCGCAACAAGGAAATGGAATTAGGGTGACAAAGCGCTAATCTGTTTGGGCGCTGAGCATGAAGTTCATTGTCAGCTTATCATCAGTCGCCTTAGGCTAACCCGCGACCAGCACCACATAAGTGCTCTCGACCCAGCCGCTTTTGCACGGGCCGTCATAATTGCGTTTGGCGCGCACCGGAGAGGATACGCCGCAGTCGACGGGCGCGCTCGCCGCGGGATCGGATGGCTTGTCGTAGACAATGCCGAACCATTGCTGGTCGATACTGCGGGTACAGATGTAAACGGTCTGGCCGGCGGCAAGGCTGTCGATTTTTTCGGCGGCGTCAAAGGGCGCGCTGAGCACCGGCAGCGATCCGCTGACATGGCGGCCCACTTCGCCGACCGACTGGCAGGCATCGAACCGCGGACCACCCTCGCCGATACGCACCGGCTTGGCCGTGGGTCCCGTCTCGACCCGCTCGGTCCGGCCGGTCGGGTTGTCGGCATAGGAACTGCTTTCGGCCAGATCGTCGCTGACCTGCGTGGATTCGGAGCAGGCGGTGGTTGCCAGACATAAAAGGGAGACGGCGAGCAGGGTATTGTTCATGGCCATGGTTTAGCGCAAAAGCGGGGCCTTTGGGAAGCTGCGAATAAATTGGGGCACGGATAGTCTCGGGGCAGAGCTGGTCGCAGCCAATTCTGTCGCCTTTCGCATCCAGCCCCCGACGAACATTGCTATACCGTTCGTGCTGAGCCTGTCGAAGCACCTGCTCGGTCTCCAGCGTCCTTCGACAAGCTCAGGACGAACGGATTCTATAACAATCGTTCACAGCACAATCTGCGTCTGCGTCACCACCGCCACCAGCGTGCCGTCCTCCAGCGTGATCTTCGTCTGCCAGACCGACTGGCGCCGCCCCACCTTGAAAGGCGTGGCTTCCCCGTAGACGATAGAGCCTTCGGGCGCGGCGTTCAGGAAATTGGTTTTGCTTTCCGATGTCGTGGTGCCGTTCGATCCCTCGGGCAGATTGGCAAAACCGCCGAACGCGCCAAGCACATCGGCAAAAGTCATCACCGCGCCGCCATGGATGCTCGGGCTGCCGCGCCCGTTTCCAGCGGTACAGATTTCCGGTCGCACCAGCATTTCACCGCGCACCAAGTCCTTGTCCATAGCTGTGATGGTGATGCCCATCGTTTTGGCAAAGGGCACCATGTCGGCAGGATTGGTCATATATTGGGTCCTTTTCTCACATTTTTCGCGCCAATCGGAAAGAAGTGACCCGTTTTGCACAAAGATGTACCGGCGAAAAGGGCGTTCAGTGAGTCCTGCACAGTCGCTCGCTGGCGACCGCTATTGCGCCCCTATCCATTTTGATAATCGAGACAGGCGGCGAGAATCGCTGTAGCAATCCGAAACCAATATATATCCTTGAAATAGAACGATTTTAATATCCCGAAATCCTACATTTTTCTTGGGTTTGCCAGCCCCAGCGGCTATGGTCCCGGCATGAATGACATCAGCAAAAACGAAATGCCGGAAGATGCTTCCAAATCTTCCAATCAAAACGAATATGGCGCGGATTCCATCAAGGTTCTCAAGGGCCTGGACGCGGTCCGCAAGCGGCCCGGCATGTATATCGGCGACACCGATGACGGCAGCGGCCTGCATCATATGGTGTTCGAAGTATCGGATAACGCGATCGACGAAGCCCTCGCCGGTCATTGCGACCTGATCCTGATCACGCTCAACGCCGACGGCAGCGTCTCGGTCGAGGACAATGGTCGCGGCATTCCAACCGGAATGCACAGCGAAGAAGGCGTTTCGGCAGCCGAGGTCATCATGACCCAGCTGCACGCCGGCGGCAAGTTCGAGAACACCTCCGACGACAATGCCTACAAGGTCTCCGGCGGTCTCCACGGCGTCGGCGTCTCGGTGGTCAACGCGCTATCGGAATGGCTGGAACTGGATATCTGGCGCGACGGCAAAGAGCATAATATGCGCTTTGAATTTGGCGATGCCGTAAGGCCGCTGAAGGTTGTCGGCGATGCCCCGCCAGCGGACAACAAGACCGGGTTCAAGAAGGGGACTAAAGTCACCTTTTTCCCGTCTCCCGCGACGTTCAAGATCACCGAATTCGATTTCGAGAAACTCGAGCACCGCTACCGCGAGCTCGCCTTTCTCAACAGCGGCGTCCATATCATCCTGCGCGACGCGCGGCATGAAGAGGTGAAGGAAATCGACCTGTTCTACGAAGGCGGGATCGCTGCCTTTGTTCAATATCTCGACCGCAACAAGACGCCGCTGGTTCCCGAGCCAATCGCCATCCACGGCGACCGCGACGATGTCATCATCGACGTCGCGCTGGAGTGGAATGACAGCTATTACGAGAATGTTCTCTGCTTCACCAATAACATCCCGCAGCGCGACGGCGGCACCCATCTGGCGGCCTTCCGCTCGGCGCTGACCCGGACGCTCAACAATTATGCCGAAAGCTCCGGCGCGCTGAAGAAAGAGAAGGTCAAGCTGACCGGCGACGATATGCGCGAAGGGCTGAGCGCGATTGTTTCGGTCAAACTGCCCGATCCGAAATTCAGCTCGCAGACCAAGGACAAGCTGGTCTCCTCCGAAGTGCGCCAGCCATTGGAAAGCCTGATGGCTGACAAGCTGGCCGAATGGCTCGAGGAAAATCCGCAAAATGCCACGATGGTCATCCAGAAGGTGATTGATGCCGCTGCTGCCCGCGAAGCGGCGAAAAAAGCCCGCGAACTGACCCGGCGCAAAGGCGCGATGGATATTGCCTCGCTGCCCGGCAAGCTTGCCGATTGTCGCGAAAAAGACGCGAGCAAATGCGAACTGTTCCTGGTGGAAGGGGACTCCGCTGGCGGCTCCGCCAAACAAGGCCGCGACAGCATGTATCAGGCGATCCTGCCGCTGAAGGGCAAGATCCTCAACGTCGAACGCGCCCGCTTTGACCGGATGCTCTCTTCCAAGGAAGTGGGCACTTTGATTCAGGCAATGGGCACCGGCATTGGTCGCGATGATTTCAATCTGGAAAAGCTGCGCTATCACAAGATCGTCATCATGACCGATGCTGACGTCGACGGCGCGCATATCCGTACCTTGCTGCTGACCTTCTTCTATCGGCAAATGCCGGAAATCATCCTCAACGGCCATCTCTACATCGCCCAGCCACCGCTCTACAAAGTCGGCAAGGGCAAGAGCGAGGTCTATCTCAAGGACGACAACGCGCTCGACCAATATCTGGTAAATGCCGGACTGAGTGGCATGATCCTGCAAACAGCCGAAGGCGCGCGGAGCGGTGAAGACCTGCGTGGCCTGATCGAACATGCCCGCAGAATGCGCAGCCTGATGACTTATGTCCCGCGGCGCTATGACAGCACGATTGTCGAGGGAATGGCGCTCACCGGCGCTCTCAATCCGGATCACGGCAATGCGGAACGGCAGGCCGCAGTCGACGCGACAGCCGCATGGATGGACAAGGTTGACGAGGAAGGCCGCTGGTCAGGTCAGGTTTCCGAAGAAGGCGGCTATCTGTTCCAGCGTTTCTGGCGCGGCGTCACCGATCACCATATCATCGAAGCGAAATTTCTGGAGAGCGCCGAAGCCCGCAAACTCCACCGCCTCGCTTCCGAAGAATCCGCAACCTATAATAGCGGCAGCCGGCTGGTCAAATCCACCTCCGGCGATACGGAAACCGCTGACGAAGATGGCGTCGGGTCTGAAGGCACTTTGATCACCCGTCCCTCGGAACTGCTCGACACCGTCATGGCGGCGGGCCGAAAGGGCCTCGCGATTTCCCGCTACAAGGGTCTCGGCGAGATGAATGCCGAGCAACTTTGGGAAACCACACTTGACCCCGAAGTGCGCTCGCTATTGCAGGTGACTGTCGAACAAGCCGATGTCACCGATGATATCTTCACCAAGCTGATGGGCGAAGTGGTTGAACCGCGGCGCGAATTCATCGTCGACAATGCGTTGAACGTCGCCAATCTGGACGTTTAGCCTCGATGACGAGCAGGATCGATGAGCCACGTAACCGTCTGGTATGATGGCGCCTGCCCACTGTGCATTCGGGAAATCGCCCTGATGCGCAAACTGGACCGGCGCGACGCCATCACCTTCATCGACATCGCAACGCCAGCTGCATCCTGTCCGCTCGACCGGCAATTGATGCTCGACCGCTTTCACGCTTCGGAAGACGGGCAGATACTGTCAGGCGCGGCGGCCTTTGCCGCCATGTGGCGTGCCATCCCGGTCATGCAGCCACTGGGCCAGCTTGCCCGCATTCCGGGCGTGCTGCCGATCCTCGAAGCTCTGTACAAACAGTTCCTCAGGATCCGGCCGCACATCCAGAAGCGGTTCAGGCCGACAGACTAGGGTCAGGACGCGGCGGCGACAGCCCCCATCATCAGTTCCTGATCCTTGCGGGTCGGATTGCCGCGCAGGCACAGCCCGCCGTTAACCTGCAGATTCTCGCCGGTCATGAAACATTCGTCGCTGGCCAGAAATACGGCAGCGGCAGCGATGTCCTCGCTGGTGCCGATGCGGCCAAGCGGATAGCGTGCTTCGAACGACTCAACCAGTCCGGGCACCTGATCGACACCGGCCGTCATCGGCGTCCGCGTGAGACCGGGAGAAATGCTGTTCGCCCTGATCCCGCGATCACCAAATTCATGAGCAACGCAGCGGATGATATGATCGGTAGCCGCCTTCGTGCCCATATAGGCGGCATGGTCGTTGAGCATGATCGTCGCGGTGGCTGAACTGATCTGTATGATCGATCCGCCGTCATCCATCGCCTTGATCATTTCCTGATAGAATTGGAATGGCCCGACCAGCTGCAGCGCCGACATCGTTTCCAGCTCTTCCTTGGTGTTTTCCAGGAAGGGTTTGAGAAAGCCCAGACCCGTCGCATTTATCGCGATATCAACGCCACCCATCTTGCTTTTGGCGCTCTCGCCAAGAGCCTTGATATCCGCTTCGCTGGTAAGATCGCAAAGCGCATAATGGCCGCCAAGTTCTTCAGCGAAACGTTCCAGCTCGTCTTCCTTGCGTCCAGCAACCAGCACGTCAGCGCCTTCATCGTGCAGGCGCTTGGCAATCACCTGCCCCATATTGTCCCGACCCGCAGCTCCCAACACAACCGCTCTTTTTCCTTCTAGACGTCCCATGCAATCCGCTCCTTTGATTGATTTTCCGTATCTTCTAAAGGTCACTCCATGACCGTTGCCACTCTCATTATGGCTATTCATTATCCGCAAAAGAAAAGGCCGGGTACAGCAAGCTGTCCCGGCCAGTTTAGATCAACAGGAAGTTAATCAGAATTTAAATGCAGCTTCCACAAAAACCTGGCGGCCACGATTTTGTGTCCAGACTTCATCATCACCCACGCCTGGCTCGAGGAACGGACGACCTGCGCTGGTGTTGATCCAGATTTCGTCAGTCAAGTTTACTCCAATCAGGGACAATTTCCATTTCCCGTCTGGATCACCTACAGAAATCGAACCATCAATCGACACATAGCTGTCCTGTACAGTGTCGGAGGCTGAATCTTCGTTAGTGAAGTAAGATCCACTATATTGAAGGTTACCGTTTAAGCCCAATTCGATGGCATCACCCATGGGTACGGTCCAATCAAATGCCGCATTTGCTGCAAATTTTGGCGCACGTGCCGCAGACCGGCCGTTAATATCTTCACCCGAGGTTGTCACAAACGGAGCGGTAAATTCTGCATCCGTATAAGCGATAGAACCGGAAAGGTTCAAACCTTGTACTGGTGTGCGCCATCCCCATTCGACATCAACACCCTGCGTGGTAAGCTGGCTGGCGTTAAAAGTCTGGAACTGAACCGCTGCGGCATCAAAATTCTGCACCTGAAGATCATCAAATACATAATAGAAGACTGAAGTGTTCAGAGTGATTGTACGGTCCGCAAACTGTGTCTTAACACCGATTTCGCCGCCCAATCCCGTTTCGGAATCAAATTTCAACGCATCCGCTACGCTCTGACGAACAGCCGGGTCCGGATCGTTAAATCCAAGCAGGCTGTTCGATGGCAGCGCGCTATTGTCGATGCCGCCCGATTTAAATCCGGTCTTGAAAGACGCATAGACGTTGATATCCGGCGTCGCCTGATATTTGATCGATGCTTCTGGCGAGAAGTTCGAGTCCGAGAATTTGATCGGTCCCGAGAAGAAACCGCTGCTGATAAAGGCAGGCGTCGCGGACAGGAACGAATGAACATAAGGAACGCTGATCGTCGAAATCTTGCTTTCGTCGGTCCAACGCAAGCCGCCGGACAGCTGCAACTGGTCTGTCAAATCCAGTGTGGCACTGGCGAAAAATGATAATGCTTCGGTTTTGGTATTCTGTTTTTTATACCAGTCATAAGTGAAGCCGGTGACCGGATCGGGCGCCACGAAAGAGATGTTCACACCCTGTTGTGATGTATTGAAATCAATATCTCTGGTTTCGTAAAATGCGCCCAGCATGAAATTGAACATACCGTCAAAGTCGCTGGTGATACGCAATTCCTGGGTATATTGCTCGGTCTTGTTGACCGGGTCACTACAACCTGCGTTACCGGCAACACCAGGCGAAAGCTCACCGGTATAAGCATAGCAATCGGTGTCTACTGCATCCAGACTGAGATAACCGGAGACCGATGACAATGTCAGCGTCTCGCTCAGATCAAGGTCCCACTTCAATCGGCCAAAGAAAATGTCCGTTTTGCCGAATGGTATGCCATTTTCAAAACTCGTATTGTCGCCACCCGAGCCGGTTGGAACATTGCTGACCAATGCGGCAGCGCCGTCTGACATGCCGTAAAGACCGTCAGTGGCATTACAATTTGCGTTGGAAGGAATAACGAGCGAACCGGACAGCAGGTAAACGGGATCGGCGACGCCATTGGCACCACAGCTTATGTCGGTATGGGAATCGGCACCATCGCTTCTGTTTCTGACGTAGTTCAATTTCAGATTTGCGTTGAAATTATCAACCGGATCCCATTGCAGCGTTGCGCGACCGACAAAGTTGCTAAGACCCCGACTGTCTCTGAAACTACCGTCAGGATTGAACGCCGGCGTACCGGGTTGAACTTTCACATAGTCTTCAATGTCCTGATACTGCCCCGCCAAGCGGATACCGAGTGTGTCGGTGAGCGGTCCGGAGATATGGCCACCGATGGTGTAGCCATTTTCTTCAAATTCGTAGGAAGCCTTGCCAGCCACTTCCCAATCCCGGGTCGGGTTGGCGGAGCGGATGGCGAAAACACCGGCAGACGCGCTTTTACCGAAGAACAGCGACTGTGGTCCTTTCAAAATGTCGATTTGCTCGACATCAAAAAAACCGGCCTGAACGATCCGCATGGTGCTGACCTGAACGCCGTCAAAATCAAATGCCACGGCAGAGTCAAATGAAGCCGAGATATTGGAAGAACCAACCCCTCTCAAACTGATCTGACCACCGGAACCGGAACCACCGACCTGCACGTTGAGAGCGGGAACGCGGCTTACCACGTCAGCGATTTCATTGACCTGGAATTTTTCAAGCGTATCGGCGCCAATAGCGGTCACAGTCACCGGTACTTCTTGCAAGGATTCAGTTTGCTTACGGGCTATAACGGTGATCACGTTGCTGTCGTCCCACGCATCAGCGTCCTGCGCTAATGCTGGCGTAGCAATCCCGGCGAATGCCAAGGTTGCGACGGACCCCAATAATAGTGATTTGGCTGTCTTGCTTTCCAAGACTGAATTTTTATGTGACGGATCTCTGGTCATTGTTCTCTCCCTGTGGTCGATGTTTTTCGGCTGACGCCGGCTCGAAGATCGGTAGCGGTTATGCTCGCCTTCCATTGGCGCGGTCTTAAGCGTGAGTTCCGGATCGCTCTGCTAGCCAATTTGATAGCAAATGCGGAGAACTGTGATTTTTGCGCAACATTTGCTCGTTTTCCGCCATTGATCGGCAATGGCACTAGCGATAGTGCTAACGATTATAGGGATTGCACCGACCGATTTCTCGACGCCTATAGAGGGGTAACAGTTCAGAATTCGGAGAGAAGCAAAATGGATCGCCTCAATGGAAAAATTGCCATCGTAACAGGAGCCGGTTCGGGCCTCGGAAAAGCGATCAGCGAAACATTTGCTGCAGAAGGCGCTCGAGTCGTTCTGACCGACATTGATATGGAAGCCGTCACAAAGGTTGCCGAAGCAATTGGCGCCAATGCAATTGCGCTTCAACAGGATGTTGTCGATGAGCGACGCTGGGACGAGATATTCGCGGCAACGGCTGACGCATTCGGCGCGCCCCATATTCTGGTCAACAATGCCGGCCTCGTCATTCCCGGCACGATCGAGGACTGCTCGCTAGAACTGTTCCGCAAACAAACTTCTATCATGCTTGACGGTGTATTTCTGGGATGCCGTTGCGCGGTCAAAGCGATGAAATCTAATGATCAGCCCAGCTCAATCATCAACCTCAGTTCGATGGCGGCCTTGCAGGGTTATTCCCCATTCGTCGCCTATAGTGCAGCCAAAGGCGGCGTCCGGTCGATGACAAAATCGGTGGCCCTGCATTGCAAGGAACAGAATTATCCGATCCGTTGCAACAGCCTCCATCCGGCCGGCATAGATACGCCGATGGTACGGCAGGAAGCGGTCGGTGCGGGTGGCGGAGCAACCCCGGCAACCGGAATGATAGAGATCGGCGAACTGGGTCACCCCAATGATGTTGCGGCTCTATGCGTCTATCTGGCCAGCGATGAATCGCGTTTCATGACCGCTGGCGAATATCCCGTCGACAATGGCGTGCTCTACAAACCAGCCTGATCTCAGGAGGCGGCCGCCCCCATTGCGGTCGCCATCTGGTTCTGGAATTCCGCGAGATCGAAATAGTCCCGCCATTTCGCGATCTTGCCATCGCGCATTTCAAATGTGCCCATCACGCGAATCGCAATCCACTGGCCGTTGACCCGGAACTTGTCGGTACGCTCGGTCAGCACCGTTTCACCCTCGGCAACGATATGGTGGACGATCCATTCCGCGCCATCGGAACCCATGCCGGAGCCGTCAAAAAATGCTCTGACCGCATTGATGCCGACACATGGTTCCATCGGGATATTATGATAGAAAATATCGTCCGCCATCGCCGCGTAGATCGCGTCATAATCGAGCCGGTTCCAGGCGTCGATGAAGTCGAGCACCTGTCGCTTGCTGTCAGACATGGCGAAAATCCCTTCTATTCTTCCGGCGAAACGTCGAGGATCATCTTGCCCTGGTTGGCACCGGAGAACAGCTTCATAAACGCAGCATAGCTGTTCTCGATTCCCTTATCGATATCCTCGTCATGCTTGATCTTGCCCTCGGCCAGCCATTTGCCCATGTCGGCAATGCCTTCGGCGAAACGAGGCGGATAATCGCGGACCAGAAAGCCCTTGATCGTCGCCTGCCGCGAAATCAGATACCAGAGATTGCGGATACCAACCGGTTCCGGGCTGTTATATTCGCTGATCAGGCCGCAAAGCACGACGCGGCCATATTCGTTGATCGCAGTGATCCCGGCGTCGAGAATTTCACCCCCGACATTTTCCCAGATGATGTCGACGCCATCGGGAGCCGCCGCAGCGATTTCCTGTTCCAGCTCGGCCTGGCTCTTGCCGCGATAATCAATCGCAGCATCAAAACCATAATCTTCGGTCAGGCGGCGGCATTTGTCCGCGCCTCCGGCAATGCCGACAACACGGCAGCCCTTTATCTTGCCGATCTGGCCGACCAGCGAACCCACGGCACCGGCGGCGCCGGTAACCAGCAAGGTATCGCCTTCCTTGGGCTTGCCATCGTCGATCATGCCGAAATAGGCTGTCATCCCGACTGCGCCAAGCACCGACAGAAAATTGGTCGGCGACGGAACCAGCGAGGCATCTACTGGCGATGTAAATCCGCCAGCTTCGACCACGGAATATTCTTCCATCGCGCCAAGACCGACCACCCATTGCCCGACCGGGAAGTCGGGATTCCTGGACTCGACAACCCGGCCGACGGTGCTGGCAGTAACCGCCGCGCCCAAGGCAATCGGCGGCATATAGCTTTCAGCATCGCTCATCCAGCCACGCTGGGCGGGATCCAGAGAGATATAATGATTGCGTACCAGACACGAACCGTCGGCGAGTTCCGGCAATTCTTCCTCGACCAGCGCAAAATCACTTTCCCTGGGCTCGCCCACCGGGCGACTGACAAGCGTAAATTTGCGGTTTTTGGTCATGGATTATCCTTCGTTCGCGATTGTATGGGATTTCTTGATTTTCTTGGCGAGAGACCATTTGTGCACCTCGGTGGGTCCATCATAGACGCGGAAAGCGCGCACTTCGCGGAACACCTGTTCGACAACTGTGTCCCTGCTCAGCCCGGTGCCACCCATGACCTGCACGCAATTATCGGCGATCCGGAAAAGCGCCTCGGACACGGAGACTTTGACCATGGAGCTTTCAGTAGTTCCCAATGCGCCGGTGTCGAGCACCTTTGCACACCAGTCGATCATCAGTTCCGACTGCTGCAAATCAATCTGGTTCTGCGCCAGCATGAAGCCTACACCTTCGTGATCGATAAGCGGCTTGCCGAATGCGTGACGCTTGCAGGCATAATCGACAGCAATTTCCTGCGCCCGGTCACAGCTGCCCAGCCAGCGCATGCAATGGGTCAGGCGGGCGGGCGAAAGTCGCACCTGCGCATATTTAAAGCCTTCACCGCTTTCGCCGAGCATCTGGTCGGCGGGAACGCGAAGATTGTTGATTTGGACAACCGAATGGCTACCCGGCATCGAGCTGTCGATCGTATCCAGCACCCGTTCGATCGTAATCGCCGGATCAGGAAGATCGACAAGGAACATCGTCGCGCCCTCGGCCGATTTCGCCATGATAATACCGACCTTCGCACCTTTTGCGCCGGTGATGAACGTCTTGCGACCGTTGATCACCCAATGATTGCCGTCCAGTTCTGCCGTTGTCTGCATCATCATCGGATCGGAACCTGCACCATTGTCCTCAGCCGGTTCGGTCATGAAGAAAGCCGAGCGCTCCCTTCCCGACACCAAAGGCTCGAGAAACCGCTCTTTCTGTTCGGGTGAGGCGCATTGGCCGAGCAGATACATATTGCCTTCGTCCGGCGCAAACGTGTTCACTGCCAGCGGCCCCAGTGGCGACAATCCGGATTTGCGCAAAACCAGCGCCGTTTCCAGATGGGTCAGGTGGCTGCCATCTTCACGGATATGCGGCGTCAGGACACCGGCTTCCTTGGCCAATGCGCGCATTTCCTGAACCAGACCGTCGGTCGGGCCATGGTCTTCGCACCGCTCGTCTTTTTCATAGGCAAAAATCTTGTCGCGAACGAATGTTTCAACCCGTTCAGCCAAGTCCTGCGCCTCTGCGCTGATATTTTTGTTCATAGAATCTCCTTATCTTTGGAGAATCGTTACGGCAGAAACGCCTGGAGCGCCATATACTTGTGTATAGGCTGTTTTCGGATCGCCCTGCACCTGTCGCGCACCCGCCGTACCGCGCAGTTGGACAACATTCTCATAGACCTGGCGTAGACCCGACGCGCCGATCGGCTCACCACAGGCCAGGCAACCACCGTCGGTATTGATCGGCAATTCACCGGTGATATCGCTCCGCCCTTCCAGCAGCCATTGCTCCTGTTCGCCGGGCTTGCAGAAACCGTTTTCCGCCATATGCATGATTTCCGCTCCGGATTCCGTATCCTGCAATTGCGCGATATCAATATCTTCCGGTCCCATACCCGCCTGCTCGAAGGCGGCCTTGGAAGCTAATCCGGTTGCTGTTCCGCCGCGCTCGTTATCGATCGAAGCAGCAAATACTTCGAAAGATCCGGCTGGCCGCGTACGCATAACCGAAGACTTGAGGCGGATGATCGGAACACCCAATTCCCTCGCCTTTTTCTCGCTCGCGAGAATGAGCGCTACAGCTCCTTCGGCTGGCGAACAGAACATATATTTGGTGAGCGGATCGCAGATCATCGGCGCGTTCATGATCGTTTCCAGATCCACCTCGCTCCGCCGCCAGGCATGGTCGGTTTTCACCCCGTTGCGAAATGCCTTTTCAGCGACCCGCCCCAAAGTTTCGCGGCTGATATTATGTTCATGCAGATAGCGCATGATCTTCGCGCCAAAAAACTGGACGGTCAGCATATAGCCGGCTTCGCCATACCAGTTGGGCAGGCCGTAAGCCGACGGATCGGCATTGAAAGCACCGCGCGGATGTTTGTCGAAGCCGACCGCCATGCCCATTTCATATTCGCCCGACTTGATCGCGCTAACAGCGGCATTGAGCGCCGATCCGCCGGTTGCACAACCGTTCGAGACATTGATGAACTGAATACCGGTAAGTCCCAGTTGCGACACCATATTGTCGGCACTGCCCGATGCCGCCGAGCCGCCAAAGGCGAACTGGACATCTTTCCATTCGATACCGCTGTCGGCCAGCGCCTGCCGGACTGCAAAAATGCCCTGGTCCATGCCATCGCGCCCTTCTGTCCGGCCGAATGGGTGAATGCCTGCTCCTACGATACAAACGTCTGACATGATTATTCTCCCTGGACAGGTTTGAAGGCGTGAATGAGCTTTTGCTCTTCTGGCGGTGCATCGGGATCCAGCGGGATGACCGTGAATTCGACATTCATGCCGATTTCGACATCATCCGGGTCGATGCCGGTCAATCGCGATTCAACCATCGTCTGGCCAGGCAGACTGACATAAGCGACCACATAGGGTTTGAATTTTTCCGGGTCGGTGGGCCCGATATAGGGTGGCTTGGGCGGAAAACGCTGGACCGTATATGTCCAGACCGTTCCACGCGTGCCAAGCGCCACCGGTTCGATATTGTCATCGGGAGTCAATGGCAGCGGAAAGAATATCTGGCCGGTTTCCCTGTTGCGCGCACCCAATAGTGCGCTCAGGTCATCGGTAAACAGATTATCGGCAATCGGTTGTGCACTCACGAAGATCTCTCCTTTTATGCGAATCCTATAAGGGGGAAAGCAGGCGCCAAATAACTGCCAAAACGGCTAGGGACGCAGGACGTCAATAACCCGGATGGACCGCCAGCATACCGCCATCGACCAGCAGATCGCTTCCGGTGACGAAACTGCTGTCATCACCAGCCAGATAGACAGCAGCGCCAGCCAGGTCACTGCCCTGTCCAATTCGGTTCATCGGCGACATGGCAGCAGCCATCTCTACCATTCCGGGAACGCTTTCCGCTGCCGTGTCGATGATCGCCGTGTGGGTGGCACCGGGGATCAGATTGTTGCATCGGATATTCAATCCGCTCTGCGCGCAATGGACCGCCACCGATTTGGACAACATCCGCACCGCGCTTTTGGAGGCCGTGTAGGTCACATCACCGGGGAGCGCCGCGAACGCGCTGGTGGAAGCGATATTGATGATCGAACCACACGAACCGCCCGGATTCTGCTTCATCACGGCAATCGTCTTCTGGCACCCCAACATCACGCCGGTCAGATTGATGCCAAGCAAATGGTGCCAGCTTTCAAGATCGACATCTTCGATATTTTTGCCAATCACGATTCCGGCATTATTGACCAATATATCCAGCCGCCCATATTCGCTCCGGACCTTCGCCATCACCCGATCCCATGCTTCGGGGTCCGACACATCCTGAACCATGAACATGGCCCCGACTTCGTCAGCAACGGATTGACCCAGTTCTTCTTGAACATCAGTCGACAGGACTTTGGCACCTTCCTCGACAAAACGCGCGACGGTCGCAGCACCAATACCCGATGCGCCGCCGGTCACTATCGCAACCTTGCCCTTCAATTGACCCGACATATTTTTTCTCCCTATCAAATTCAGCAGAGGCTTATCTGTCTCCGACACTCTAGTTCCGGCATAATCTCTTACGAAAGGATGCTCGATGCTGACGCCAGAACATATGAAGCAAATCGTGGACCAATATTTGTCCGCGATAAACGCAGGCGACATGCCAGCGGTGATGACGATTTATGCCGATGATGCCGAAGTCGAAGACCCGGTCGGCACAGAGCCAAAACGTGGCGATGATATCCTGCAATTTTATATCGATGCATTTTCCGGCGGCGCCAAGGTCGAACTGACCGGCCCCGTTCGCATTTCGGCTAAAGCAGCTGCTTTCCCGTTTCGCGCCGAAATCAATCGGCCCGGCGGTCAGATCCTGATCGTGGACGTCATCGATATATTCGAATTTGATCCAGCCGGCAAAGTGCGCAAGATGACGGCCCATTTTGGTCCTGCTAATGTGACCGTCAGAACCGCCTAAATCGCTCCGCGACTGATCAAAAGCCGGAATTTTTGGCCCAGCGATCACTGTGAAAACCGGCGTCGCCAAACGTCTGCTGGGCGACATGCACGCGCTTGAAGTAAAGGCCGACATCATATTCGTCGGTAACGCCAATGCCGCCGTGCATCTGGATCGCTTCCTTGGTCGCAAGCTGCGCGACCTGGCCGGTCTTGGCCTTGGCCAGAGAACAGGTCATGCCGGCATTATCGAAATCCTGATCGAGATCCTTCAGCGATTTCAGCACCGCCGACTTCATCATCTCGATCTCGGTCGCCAAATGGGCAGCCCGGTGCTGCAATCCCTGAAACGAACCGATTTTCTGTCCGAACTGCTCGCGTTCCTTGAGATAGTCCGTGGTGACCCCGAAAACCTGCTGCGCGGAACCGGACATCTCGGCGCTGAGTACGGCGCGGCCGGCAGACAATATGCCCTCCAGCGCGCCATAGCCGCCATCCAGTTCGCCCAATATATCATCGCCGGTAACTTCGAGGCCGTCGACCGAAATATTGGCAGCGTTGCGGCTGTCCACCATCGGTGTTTGCTCGCGCGATATTTCGGGCGCATCTGCGTCGACCAGGAACAAAGTGATGCCGTGCGTATCGCCTTGCGCTCCCGATGTGCGGGCAGCGATGATCAGTTTGTCAGCGACATGGCCGTCGGCAACAAAGGTTTTTGCACCGGAAAGGGTGAAACCGTTACCAGACGGTTCGGCTGAAAAGGCGATCCGGCTGGGATTGTGCCGCGGCCCCTCATCGACAGCCAGAGCAAATAACTTCTCGCCGCTGCTGATCGCCGCGAGATTTTCCTCTTTCTGCTTCGCCGATCCATATTGCTGGATCGCGGTAGCGCCCAGAACGGAAGTGGAGAAAAAGGGCGAGGCGGTCAGGTTACGACCCATTTGTTCCGCCAGCACCCCGGCACCGACATAGCCGAATCCGCTACCGCCATGCTCTTCATCGACGATGATTCCGGCCCAGCCCATTTGCGCCATTTCCGACCAGAGCTCACGGCAAAATCCGTCCGCGGGCTTGTCGTCGCGAACTTTCCGGAATGCGGAAACCGGAGCTTTCTCCGTCAGAAAACCGCGCGCGGCATCCTGCAGCATTTCCTGTTCTTCGTTGAGTATCAGCAGCATGTGTATTTCGCCCTATTCGCTCGGCAATCCCAAGACGCGCTTGGAAATGATGTTAAACTGGACTTCCGTGGTGCCACCGAGGATCGAATAGGCCCGGTTGTAGAGCCAGTTATTGGCGAGGCTGCCATATTCAATACCGTCTTCACCGATCGTTGCCGCAGTCGTACCTTCGATATCCATACGCAACTCGGTGCCACGCTTGGTCAGCTCGGAAGCGACATATTTCAGCATCGACGATTTCGCCCCCAGACCGTTGCCCGCATTGGCTTCGTCGGTCATCCGCTCAACCGTCAGATTATAGGCCCAATTGTCGAGCTCTGCCTGCGCTATGCTTTGACGCAGAGCCGGATCGTCGAGACGTCCGGCGGCATCCAGACCGATTTTCTCGGCAGCAAATTTGCCGAGGCTTTCCGGTCCGCTCGTTCCGCGCAAGGGTGACATCGTGCCGAGCATACCCCGCTCGTGTACCAGCAGGTTCTTCGCCACATCCCAGCCGCGATTGACTTCGCCGACGACGGACGCATTGTTGTCACCATAGCTTTTCGGCACTTTGACATTGTCGAAAAATGTCTCGCAAAATGGTGAATGGCCGGAAATGAGCACGATCGGCTTCACACTGATGCCCTCGCTCGCCATATCCATCAGGATGAAGGTTATGCCTTTATGCTTTGGAGCATCGAAGTCGGTCCGTACCAGACAGAAGATCCAGTCGGAAATATCGGCATTGGATGTCCAGACTTTCTGGCCGTTGATCAGCCAATGATCACCCTTGTCCTCGCATTTTGTTTTGAGCGAAGCCAAATCCGACCCGGCACCCGGCTCGGAATAGCCCTGACACCAGCGAATTTCGCCGCGCGCAATCCCTGCCAGATGCTGTTCTTTTTGTTCATGGGTTCCATAAGACAGCAAAGCGGGGCCGAGCATCGAAATACCGAAGTTGCTCAGCGGTTTACGTGCATTGATTGCCTGGCGCTCTTCTTCAAGAATCTTGGCTTCATCAGCGGAAAGCCCCGCTCCGCCATATTCCTTGGGCCAGGTCGGCACGGTATAGCCTTTGGCCAGCGCACGCTCGAACCAGATTTTCTGCGCTTCTGACTGGAACTCCCACTGGCGTCCACCCCAGCACTGGTTTTCTGCGGTGATATCCCCGTCGCGCATTTCTTCGGGACAGTTTTCTGCCAGCCATGCCCGCACTTCTATGCGGAATTTTTCCGGATCGCTCATGACCTAACCTCTCGTGACAACCATGTCATATGTCAGCCTGCATGATGCGGGCACTGCGCATTTAGTTAGCGATATCATCGTCTGCATCAGTCCAGACGGAGCATTTGCTTGCCGAAATTCTGGCCTGCGAACAAACGCCGCAATGTTACGGGAATATTGTCAAAGCCTTCCTGGATATCTTCTTTGAAGGTTATTCTGCCTTCCTTGATCCATTGCCGCATGCGCTTTTGCGCTTCAGGAAATTCGCTCGCATAATCGGATACGATAAAGCCGGACATGCTTGCCCGCTTGAAGATCAGGTTGAAGTAATTTTCGGGACCGGCCGGCATGTCGCCCTGCTCGTAGCGTGAGATACCACCGCAGATTGCAACGCGCGCATGCATGGCAATATGGGCCAGCGCATCATTGAGGATTTTGCCACCGACATTGTCATAGAAGACATTGATCGACTGGGCGCAATATTCCTTCAATTTCGCCCGAACATCGTCATTCTTATAGTCGATCGCCACATCATAACCGACATCGTCGATCAGCCATTTGCATTTTTCTGCGCCGCCAGCGATGCCAATCGTACGGCATCCTGCGATTTTGGCGATCTGTCCGACCATCGAACCGGTTGCACCAGCCGCGCCAGACACGACAACCGTATCACCCGGCTGCGGTCGGCCATGCTTCAACAATCCGAAATAAGCTGTCATCCCGGTGGTGCCGAGCGCTCCCAGATTTGCGGCAAGCAAATCATCATCGGGAACCTTGTTCAATTCACCGCCCGGGACATGCGCATAATCCTGCCAGCGCAACATGCCCATGACCTTGTCACCAGCAGAAAAACCGGAATGCCGCGACTCGATGACCGTGCCGACGCCCGATCCGCGCATCACTTCACCAATTTCTGTGGGCGCAACATAGCCGCCGATATTTTCCATCCAGCCTTTTTGCGCCGGATCGAATCCCAATATCTCGGTCTTCACCAGTACATGACCTTCGGCGCATGACGGCACTTCGGTGACCACTTTTTTAAAATCATCGTCAACGAGCCCGCGTCCTCTGGGACGTCCATTGATCAGCCACTGCCTGTTGTCGGTCATTTTTTCTCTCCATTGGAAGACTTGAAAACCTGTTAGACGGTTTTTTCGGGTCAACCGAACTGCCAGCTTTGATAGCTGGCGGATCGGAAATATCGATTGCGTCCAGCTTGCCTGCGGGTTTCTCGTACCTGATCCGCGCTTTTCCGCCACAGTCGCGGGAGCAAAATAGTTCGATTGGACGCAGCGTAATCGCGGCTCACTCCCTATAACAATAGTGGCGGGCCAGCCCGCTCGCGCTATGAAGTTTTCAAAGAAAGCGTCCCCTCCAGAGGGCCGCGTTACAAAGGAGCAAAGCCATTGGCCAATAGTGACATGGCGGACAAAGACGTCCTCGTTGATATTTTTACCCGCGCCGACCTGATCATGCAATCGGATATCAAATTCCGGCAGATGATCGGAGCGGGTCAGTTGCAAATCGTTTATTACCCCGTGCGCGGCCAGGAAGTCGTGTCTTCGGCGATGATGGCTGCGGTGAACAAGGAAGATTATCTGGTCACGATTTATCGCGGCCTGCATGATCAGCTTGCCAAAGGCATCCCCTCCAAAGATCTATGGGCCGAATTTGCCGGCAAGATGGCAGGCACCTGCAAGGGCAAGGGCGGGCCGATGCATATTACCCATCCTGAAACCGGAGTGATGGTCACGACCGGAATTGTCGGCTCGGGCATCCCGATAGCCAACGGCCTCGCGCTTGCCAGCCAGCTCGACAAGGACGGCAAGGTCACCGTCTGCTGCTTCGGTGATGGTGCGACCAATATCGGTGCTTTCCACGAGGGCCTCAACATGGCCCAGATCTGGAAGCTGCCGGTCATCTTCCTCTGCCAGAATAATCTCTATTCCGAACATACACCAATGGCCTTCGCGACCAGTTCGGATTCCATCAAGCAGCGTGGAGAAGGACTTGGCATGCGGTCGGTGCAAGTGAACGGCAATGATGCCAGCGCCATGTATGCAGCCGCGAAAGAAGCGGTCGAATATGCGCGGGCCGGCCATGGCCCGACGCTGATCGAGGCGATGACCTTCCGTTTCCACGGTCATCTGCTCGGCGATACCAGCCATTATATTCCGAAAGAGGAAATGGAGCAGGCGAAGAAGGACGATCCGATGCCGATCCTGCGCCAGCAGTTGCTCGATCTGCAGATCAGCGAAGCCGATATTGCCGCGATCGAGGCAAAAAATGCCGCGATCATAGAAGAAGCATCACAATTTGCGCTGGATGCCCCTTATCCTCCGGGCGATGAATATCGCATCGATGTACTCGACGTGGAGATTGCAGCATGAGCGAGAAACCAAAAGAAATCATGTTCGCCCAGGCCTGCAACATGGCCATGGCCAAGGCGATGGAAGACGATCCCAAAGTCATCCTGATGGGCGAAGACATCGCCGACGAACAAGGCGGCGGCGTGTTCAAGGTGACTCTCGGCCTGTCCGAAAAATTCGGTACCGACCGCGTCCGTTCGACCCCGATTTCCGAACAGGCGATTGTCGGCGCAGCCGTTGGCTCCGCGATGGTCGGTTACAAGCCGGTTGCGGAAATCATGTTGATGAATTTCATCACCGTTGCGATGGACCAGATTGTCAATCACGCGGCAAAGCTCCGCTTCATGTCCGGCGGACAGACCACCGTTCCGCTGACCATCCGCACCACCACCGGTGCCGGCACCGGTCTTGGCGGTCAGCATAGTGACATGCTTGAAGCATGGCTTGCCCACGTACCCGGTCTCAAGGTCGTTGCAGCATCCAACCCGGCCGATGCTTATGGCCTGCTTTACTCCTCGATCATGGACCCCAATCCGGTGATTTTCATCGAAAATACGCCCGGCTATTTTGTCAAGGGCCCTGCCCCTGCACCGGACCACGTGGTACCGCTCGGCAAGGCATCGGTACCTCGCGAAGGCACGGATATTACGCTGATCGGCTATGGCAGCAGCATCAGCAGATGCCATGGCGCTGCGGACAATCTTGCCAAGGACGGTATCTCCTGCGAAATTGTCGACCTGCGCACCATCGCCCCGTTTGATGAAGAAACGGTGCTGAAAAGCGTTGCCAAGACCAAGGCTGCAGTCGTTGTCCACGAAGCGGTCCGGAATTTCGGCGTAGGCGCAGAGATTTCCTCGCGCATTCACGAGGAACTGTTCTCCGAACTGAAGGCCCCTGTCGGCCGTGTCGGATCTGGCTATGCGCCGGTTCCTTTCTCACCAGCGATCGAGAAGGCCTGGATGTTCAACCAGGATGATGTCGAACGTGAAGTACACAAGATCTTAGGGTAAAATTATAATGGCAACAGAAATACGCATTCCTAAATTGGGCTTCAGCATGGAATCGGGCATTCTCGCAGAATGGCTAGTCGAAGATGGCGCGGATGTAACCGCCGGTCAGGAAATCTACGCGCTGGAAAACGAAAAATCGACCCAGGAAGTCGAATCGCCGGCCAGCGGAAAACTGAAGATCATCGTCCAGGCGGATGGGGAAGAATATCCAGTGGGCGAATTAATCGGAACGATTGAATAACCAAGGCCACGAGACTCCACAGCCCTATCACTATCGTTAGGAATGTTTGGTTGACTACAAAACCAAACAACGCGACACACAACGAATAATAATAAGCGTCGCAAGGAGTAGAGTTGGATGGCTGCGAATTTTATCGCCGAGATTCCCGAAATTGGTCGAAAACGATTCCGCGAGAATGTAGATAGTGTCACCATTACCAATCCAGCGGAGATCCGTCCCGCTGCAGAGGCCGTTGATAAAATCGCACAATCCTACGGGTTTCGAATCGCGGTGTCGGCCGATATTTCATCCAAGGCTCATCTCGTCGATGCCGAAGGGAATTTGATCAACAAGGACGTGTTCGGCTGGGTCGCCGAAGGCGAACGCTGGTGGGAAGACACCCGCCTGGCGCTAAGCTCTCCCCTGCCGAGGGCGTGCCGCTATGAGAGCGAACCGGTCTGGTGCAATGCCGAGGGTTTTCATGGCCATTGGCCGAATGAATATCTCGACAAAATCGATCTCAAGGATTTTTACGCCCAATCCCAGACATCCAAATCCCACATATTGATTCCCGTACATCTGCCCTTCGGCCAGATCGCCGCCGTCAGCTTCTCGACGCTTGAACATGGCATAACCGATCTCACCGAGGCCTATCGGCTCTATTCCGACTTTTTCGGGATTGTCACCGGCCGCTTTGTGACCGGCTATGTTCTGGCGATGCGCGAAAAACACCGGATGCCGGCCAATTGCATCCTGTCAAAGCGCGAAGCGGAATGTCTGCACTGGGCCGCGATCGGCAAGACCGACAAGGAGATCAGCATGATCCTGTCGCTCAGCCATGCAACGATCCGCTATCACGTCAACCGGGCCGGGCAAAAGCTCAACAGCGTCAACCGTGGACAGACCATATTCAAAGCCGGCCAACTGGGATATCTCGGCGCGACCGACTAGGGTCTATTTCCGCAATATGGCGAAGACCGCGGTCATCTTCATCAGCACAGCATCGCCGCAGACAATCTGTCCGCTGCAGTAAGCGGTGCGCTTGCTGATCCGGTCGATGTTCGTATAAGCTTCAACCCAGTCATCAAGCTTTGCAGCGGCAAGATAATTGGTGTTCAGATTCATTGTTGCCACGGGCAGGCGGGGCCGTTCGGCTTCGTGAACCTGCAGGCTGAGCGCTACGTCAGCAAGCGTCCCGAGAATGCCGCCGTGCGCGACGTTGATATGGTTGATCTGCCCCTTGTGGATCCGCGTCCCCACGACGATGCAATCTTCATCGGATCGCACATAATAGGGCCCGGCCATGTCGAGAAACGGGCTCGAAAATTTCGCCCGTTCAAAACCGGCCGGGACAGAATCGACCAAGGTTAGGCCACTGCCCGCTTCGGGCTCTTGGGTGGCTCTTCGGAATCCAGCCACAGGTTCAGCGTCTCGTGGAAATGACGAAGCTTCGATTCCTGATATTGCGCGAACAGGGAGACACCGTCCGGCTGGCTTTTCACGCCTTTTTGCATCGCCTTGTGGTTGAGATAATCCTGATTGAAAATCTTGTTCAGATAGCTGCCAAATTCCTTCGCCTCGGTATAGTCATCGTGCAAGTCGAGGAATGTACATTTCGCTGGTTCCGGACGCTCTGCACCTTCGGGCAACGCTACCATGAACATGACTTCATGCAGCGATTGCTCAGGATTGTCGCCATCGGGGCGGAACCGGTAGAAGATCGGATTGAAGTCCGCCCACGGACTGATGTTCGGGAAAACGCTGTAGAAAATCGCATCGACGAGATCGGCATCGCTGATATCATCAACCATATCGCCCCATGCCGGACGCATTTCCTCGCGCCGTGCCTGCGCCGCCTCGTCACGCATGGCATGAGCGGAAACGTCGGTGTGGACCATCGGCATATTTTCATCATCCGGTGCAATCTTGCCACCGATCCAGTTGCACATATGCGGATCTGCAGATGTCAAATCACCTTCGATATAATTGGCCTGCATATCGAAAATGCCGCTCTTGCCGTTCGGCAAAGAGACTTTCACCCGATTCTCTTCCAGCCGCTCGAACTTGTGCTTGCTGATCGGGTGGACGAAACTCTGGAAAGCTTTCTGATCCGGAAAGGCTGTCGGATCGGGATTGACCAGATCGGTATGCGGGCTGGGCTGACCATGGGCAGACATCGCCCGGGATATATTGTGCCAGACATCATATTTGCTGTTTGCGTCAGCAAAGGCCGGCATCAATTCCGGATGGGTGCCGACCACATGATAGGATTCCATGAACGCTTCCTGGGCAATTTTCCAGTTGCACGGCAGCCGCTTGATCATATGCGCCGCTTTGAAACGCCGTTCGAACGGAATCTGGAAATGGCGATCAATATCACCAAGGAAATCTTCGAGCGGTTCGCAATCGGGATCCGGATTGATAAACACGAACCCGCCCCACTCACCGACGCTGATTTCCTTCAAGCTGTGGGTTTCTTCGCTCACCGAAGGGAAATCCCACTGGCATGGCACTTCTTTCAACTTGCCGTTCAGCTCCCACGACCAGCCATGGAACGGACAGCGCAGCGCCTTTTGACCCTTTTTGTGATTGTCGCAAATCGCCCGGCCGCGATGCATGCAGCTGTTGGGATATGCCTTGATCTCGTCTTCCGAGACCCGGACAACCAGAAAGGAAAGTTCGGCAATATCGTAAACGAAAGTATCGCCTACATTCTTTATATCATCCTTGTGACAGGCCATTTGCCAGACGCGTTTCCAGAGTCTCTCGACTTCGCGATCATGCTCTTCCTTGGTCCAGTAGCGGCTGACCTCGACGGTAGTTACGCCAGGCTCCATCGGAGATTCTTCAAGAAAAACAGCGGGCGGCGCGACTTTGTCGCCTTCCAGCAATTCCGTATAGGAAATCCCGTTTGACCGATTATGTCCGGTTAAAGTCTCAACCATCATCTTCTCCTGAAAACTAAACGTCTTTGTTTCGATCAAAATAGCCTAAACAAGCCACTCGGCCACTAGTGAATCTGGCAGCATCGCCTGTTGTTTTTGAGAGGTTAGCCCCCGGCGATTACCTGTGTATCTTTGCATCATATAGAGACGGAAGCGAATCCGCCCCGAAGGAGAAATTTCACGTGAAGCTTTATTCCAGCCTAGGCCCCAATCCACGTTTTGCCCGCATGTTCATTCTCGAGAAGGGTCTCGATGTCGAGCGCGTTCATATCGACATTCTCACGGCGGAAAACCGTCAGGCAGAATTCGCGGACAAGAATATTCTCGGCACAACGCCGGTGCTCGAACTCGACAATGGCTTCATGCTCAGCGAGATCATGGCGATAGCCGAATATCTGGAAGAAACCCATCCCGAGCCGGTGCTGATCGGGTCAACCGCTCAGGAACGCGCCGAAGTCCGGATGTGGACCCGCCGGATCGATCTGGAGATTGCCGTGCCGATGACTCTCGGCTTCCGCGGCGGAGCTGGCCGGCCGATGTTCGAACCGAGAATGGATGTGGTTGGTGCCGAAGGCGCAGCAGATCTCTCCCGCATGTCAGACAATAAATGGAAATGGCTCGACGGGCAGCTCGAGGGCAAAGACTATATCTGTCAGGACAAGTTCACCATGGCCGACCTGATCGCCTATTGCTTCATCCAGTTCGGCTATACGATCGGCTGGTCGCTGCCCGAAGGCACCGACAATCTGGCAAAATTTGTCGAGCTGATTGGTCAGCGACCATCCTCGAAAGTCTGGCAGGACAGCGAATGAGCAGCAAGCCAGCCTCTCTCGCCAAGCTCGGTACGATCATGCAGATCAGTTATGTGCCGGACGATTATGACGCGGCGCTCGATTACTGGACGCAGAAAATGGGCGCAGGCCCGTTTTTCCACACCGAAAAAGTCGAAGTGGAAAATGTCAAATATCGCGGCGAGCCGTCCGATATCCAGTTCTCGATGGCGATTGGCTATTGGGGGAACGTTCAGGTCGAACTGATCCGCCCGAATAATGATGCACCGTCGATGTTCAAGGACTGGCGCGAAAAAGGGCTACAGGGCGTCCAGCATCTCTGCCTGATCGTCGATGATCTGGATCATGCCCGCGCGCTGACCGAAGAAGCGGGTGGCGAGGTCATTCAGGAAGTCAGCCTGCCCGGCGGTGTCGGCGGTGCCTTTTACGCCGATTATGGCGGCGGCCCCGGCACGATCATCGAATATCTGCAAATTCCGCAAGCCGGTCTCGACGGCTTTGCCGCCATGCGCCAGATGCATCTCGACTGGGATGGCAAGACAAACCCCGTGATAGGAAAAGAATAGATGAGCGAAGCGCTAGAACGCCGGCCCGACCAGAAACCGATCCAGTGCGTGCTGGTCGCCGCCGGCAAATATCATGATATTGATTATGCCCGGCTGGAAGTGATGAAACTGCTCGCCGAGGATGACCGCATCCGGGTCCGCGTGTTCGAAGATTATGAAAATCTCGAAGCGATCAGGAATGCGGATTTTCTCGTCAGCTATACCTGCGACCTGAAGCCCAGCGAAGCGGCGCAGAAGAATATTCAGGACTTCGTCACGGGTGGCGGGCGCTATTTTGCTTTGCACGGCACAAACTCGGTACTGCGTTTCCTGGAAAGCGGTCTGGTTGATGCGCCGGATGAAATGCCGGTCTTTGCCGACACGCTCGGCACCCGCTTCCTGTCACACCCGCCGATCATTCCGTTTACGGTCGACAATGCCCAGCCGGATCATCCGCTGGTCAAGGGTATCCCGAGTTTTGAAACTGTCGATGAACAATATCTGGTCGAGACCCGCGCCGAACTCGATGTGCTGCTCGACACCGAATATAATGGCACGGATGATATCAGTGGCTTTGTCCACAGCGACATCGAAAAGAGCCGCCATCCTGTCTTCTATATACGGCGGATGGGCGAAGGCGCCGTGCTTTATCTGACTATGGGCCATTGCCGCGGCCATTATGACATGGATCCGGTGATGGATTGGTGGCCTGAAGTGGATCGCTCCGGCTGGCAGCAGCCGATCATCTATGACCTGCTGCGCCGCGGCATCGGCTGGAGCTGCGAAACCGCCATAGCAAAATTCTAACCCCGATTTCACGAAACACACAGGAGAATAAAATGGATTTAGGACTCAAGGGCAAAAAAGTCATTCTAACCGGCGGAAGCCGCGGCCTCGGGCGCGCGGCGCTGGAACATTTTGCAGCGGAAGGCGCCGATGTCGCTTTCTTCTCGCGCAATGCCGAGCAGGTCGCAACCGCGAAAAAAGAACTCGAAGCCCATGGCGGCAAGGTGATCGCCGACGCGCTCGATATGACCGATCTCGACGGCTATGCCAAATGGCTGGAAAAAGCCGCTGGCGACCTTGGTGGCTGCGATATTTTCGTCCATAACGTCAGCTCCTCCGGTGCTGGCGCAACCGGTGACTGGGAAGTTACTTTCAACACCGACATACTCGGCGCGGTCAAGGCCATGGAAGTGCTCGAACCCTATCTGGAAAAATCAGACGACGGCAGCGTGATCTTCATGTCTTCCACCGCAGCGTTCGAAACCTTTGTTGCGCCACAGGCATTCAACGCGATGAAAGCCGCGCTGATCACCTTCGGCAGCCAGCTCAGCCAGTCGCTCGGCCCCAAGGGCATTCGCGTCAACATGGTATCCCCGGGACCGATCAAATTCCCCGGCGGCAACTGGTCGCAGATTGAAAAGGGCATGCCGGAATTTTACGAAGGCACGAAAGCCGGCTTCGCACTGGGTGATTTCGGCACTGCCGATGATGTCGCCCGCGGCGTCGTCTTCCTCGCCAGCCCTGCATCCAGCTACACCACCGGCGCCCATCTGGTGATCGACGGCGGCTTTACCAAACGCGTACAATTCTAAGTAAAAAAGCTTCCCCTTCCTGCTGGAGGGGGAAGCTTCATCTGCCCTTTGGGCACGTCCCGACAACCATTGTGGGCATCAGTGCCGGCATGGCCGCCAAGCTACAAATTATCATTGTCATGATTTCCAACGATATTCCGATGATTTTATGATGCAAGCGCCCCAAAGCGCATTATATCCCGCGTCATGTCGACACCCCAATCAAAACTCGCCCCGTCATCACCGCTCTGGACAGCCATTCCTTATCTCGCTCTATTTGGCGGGATGGTGTCGCTGGCAGTCGGGACCTCCTTTGCGAAACAGATGTTTCCGGTGATTGGCGCGGAGGGAACCGCCGCGCTGCGGGTCAGCCTGTCGGCCCTGATATTGCTCTGCGTCTGGCGACCCTGGCGCTTCAGACTGAGCCGGGCCGATGCCGCGCGGGTGCTCTTATACGGGCTCGTGCTGGGGCTTATGAACCTTACATTCTACCTTTCCCTGCGGACCATTCCGCTGGGACCGGCCATCGCGATCGAATTTGCCGGCCCCTTGGTTCTCGCCTTGATTCATGCCCGGCGCTGGATCCATTTTCTCTGGGTTGGCTTTGCCGTGGCAGGTCTGGGGCTTCTACTCCCTCTCCGCGGCGGCATACACGCGCTGGATCCCGTGGGTGTGGCTTTCGCAGCCGCAGCGGGTCTGTTCTGGGCCCTCTATATCATTTTCGGCAAAAGCCTGTCGCACATGCACGCAGGACAGTCGGTGGCGCTGGGAATGAGCACCGCCGCTATCGTCATCCTGCCCTTCGGCATCATCAGCGCCGGAACGGCCTTGTTGTTACCCTCGGTCCTGTTTCTGGGCCTGGGCGTTGCCCTGCTATCCAGCGCCCTGCCTTATTCCCTAGAGATGATTGCCCTGCGCCACATCCCCGAGCGGACATTTGGTGTCATGCTGTCTGCTGAGCCGGCGATAGGTGCGATTGCCGGCATGGTCATCCTCCACGAGCAGCTTAGCGGCCTGCAATGGTTTGCCATCGGCTGTATTGTCATCGCCTCTATTGGCGCGCTCATGACGACAGAATCAGACAATCCGATCATCACGCCCGGTGCGCCGGCATAGAGAACTGATTGCGCCGGCAAGCAAATTTAGAGGCCTGCTGAACCAGGCATCCCGTTCGGATCATGCATGCGCGAGCGCAAAATCCAGTGCCGCACAAACGGCCGCGACTTGCGCTTTGTTGCACTCCTCAGGCGTTGCGCGCTCGCTGTCCGGATAAACTTCGGTAGTTGTCCTGAACCGGGCATCGGTAATCGCCCCGCACATCGCATATTGGGCTTGCGGATATTCGATCACGCCGTGAGCGACTACGGGTGAACCTATAATCATATTATTTTCATCCGGCGGAGCGATGTGCGTCACAGCTTCAACCGCGGAGATTATGGACTGCTGGAAGGCAGGTTGCGCGCCCTCGCTATCGTCAACCAGATAGAAACCGTCAGGTATGGAGTCCGGCACAGAGCTATTCCCGTCTCGCGCGGCCAAGGCGGGACGAAACTCGGTCTCGTCGCTGTCGGTGGTTTCGTGCAGGTCGATATGCAAAAGAAACGGTCCCTTCTGTGCCGCAACCAACGCCATCAACGCGGCGCACTCAACCGCTTCGCTATCTGCTTTAAAGTTGCGATTGGGATCCAATGCGTCGTAATTCCAACGATTGACGCGTTCGTAAGCCCAGGGGCTGATGCAAGGCGCCACCAGCAGATTGACTTTGCCAGCATAGCTGGCTGCGCGGGTCTCAAGGAATTCAAGAGCGCCCATGATTCCGCTCGTTTCATATCCGTGGACTCCGCCAGTTACCAGCGCTGAGGGCAGAGCCGGATCGTGAGGACCGTTGCGAAGAGCGAAGAGTGGATAAGTTTCACCAGCATAATCCAGTTGACCATAAGGGAGAATTTCAAATTGGCCAGCCAGAGCCTCGATCCGCGGCACCACGTCCTCGGCGTAGCGGCGCTGGACGGATTGACTGGCCCGCCATTGCCTCCGCTCCTCCTCGCCCCAAGGCTGGCCCGGAGTTCCGATCGGATAAAAGGGGGTGCTGTTCATTCTGGTCTCACTGGCTAGGTTCGCAAATCACGACTTGCGAGTTGCGCTGCCAATTCTAGACGAATTTCGACTGAGTGCCAGAGTTGGTGTCCGCTTTCAGAATAATACAGCCCCCAAAAACACGCGGTTCATCTCTCCCTCACTTCCCTTTGCCGGTAAAAGCTCCGATCCTCTGATGCATATCGGGACCATGGCCTTCGCTCTCCATCACTTCCCATTGCAAGCCTGCGTCGAGCGGACCGCCATCGGTCGCCTCAAGCAGGCGCTTGTTAGCGGCGTGAGAGAAACCGGAATTGGTGACGATCTTTTTCGCAAGCGCCGCAATCTCGGCGTCAAATTGCGCGAGCGGCACGGCATATTCGGCCAGACCGATACGTACCGCTTCCTCGGCGTTGATCATGTCGGCGGTAAACATCAGCCGTTTGGCGGTAGCGATCCCGACCCGTCGCGGCAGTCGCTGGCTCATTCCCCAGATCGGGGTCAGCGCCCATTTCGCATGGGTATCGCCAAAGCGGGCGCTATCCGCTGCCAATATGAAATCGGCAGCCAAAGCAACTTCCAGTGCGCCCGTATAGCAATGGCCGTGCACCGCCGCGATCACCGGCTTGGGCAGCTTTTCCAGCATCCGCAAAGTCTCGGAATGCCAGCCGCGCGAAGGCACCGCCTCGCCATCGGCGATGTCGCCCAAGTCATGGCCAGCGGAAAAACATTTCCCCGCCCCGCGCAGCACTACGCAACCGATATTATCATCTTTACGCAGGTCCTCGACATGGTCGCGTAGCTCCTTGAACATCGCCACGGTCAAAGCATTGAGCTTGTCCGGGCGATTGAGCGTCAGCAGCGTCCAGCCATCCTGATCTTCACGCAGTACGAGATTAGTCATGGCTTCACTCCCTTTGTCGGACACCGTACGTGCTGAGCTTATCGAGGCACCTCTCGACGAGAAGTGCTCTTCGACAGGCTCAGGGCGAACGGTAAAATATCGGCTATATAATGCTATCGATCAGTTGACCGCCCGGTCCTTGCCCTCCCAATAAGGCGCGCGAAGGTCCTTGCGCAAGATCTTGCCTGACGGATTGCGCGGCAGGGCGTCGATAAAATCGATCGATTTCGGACATTTGAAACCGGCAATCCGCTCGCGGGCATCGGCAATCAGTTCGGCTTCGGTCAGTTCCTGCCCGGGCTTGAGCACGACACAGGCCTTTACCGCCTCGCCCCATTTTTCATCGGGCACCCCGATGACCGCGACGTCTGCAACCTTGGGATTGGCATAAAGCGCATTTTCGACTTCTGCCGGATAGACATTTTCACCACCCGAGATGATCATGTCTTTCAGCCGGTCCTGAATATAGAGATAACCGTCTTGGTCGAGAGAGCCGGCGTCGCCGGTGTGCAGCCAGCCATCGGCATCGATGGTTTCGGCCGTGGCTTCCGGACGGTTCCAGTATCCTTTCATATTCTTGGCAGAACGGGTCGCGATTTCGCCGATTGTATAAGGCGGCAAAGTCTCGCCAGTCTCCGGATCGATGATCTTGATCTCGACACCGGGGAGAGGCGTGCCGACCGAACGCATCTTCTCGTTGCCGTTCACATCATGGTCTTCCGGATTGAGCGTGGTGATCGTCCCCGATGTCTCGGTCATGCCGTACATCTGGACAAAACCGCAGCCGAGCACATCCATCGCCTGTTTCATAAGCTCAAGCGGGATCGGGGACGCGCCATAGGTAATATATTTGAGATTGGAGAAATCGACATCCTTGGCCCGTGGATGATTGAGCAATATCTGGATCGCCGCCGGTACCATGAAGATTTTCGAGATATTATATTGCGCGATCAGATCGAGCGCCTGGGTCGGATCATATTCCGGCAGCACAATGGCGCTACCGCCGGTGAACATCACGCCCAGCCCGGTGCCGGTCCCGCTGATATGGAAGCAGGGCATGGCAAGCAATGTAATCTCGCCCGGAATCGGCTTTTGCCAGTCCATCAGATCCTCTTCGGTGACACCCGAACTGCGTGAGGAAAAAATCGAACCGCTGGTCATGATCGCGCCCTTGGGATGCCCGGTGGTACCGGACGTATAAAGCTGCAGCGCATCATCTTCTTCGGTGCAGGACACCATCGGGTCAATCGCATCAAAGCCATCACGCCATGACGGATAGCTGGCGAAATCGCCCTCGGCTTTCTCGCTGCCCAATATCAGTTCGACATGGTCCATATCCGCTTTGATTTTGCGCACCAGATCATCGAAGCCGGGGCCGATGAAGAGAATCTTCGCCTGACAGTCATTCAATATATAGGCGACTTCCGGCGGTGCCAGCCGCCAGTTGACCGGCACCATGACCGCGCCCAGTTTGGCCGCACCGACCAGGATTTCGAAATAGAGATGGCTGTTCTTGCCCATATAGGCGACCCGGTCGCCCTTGCCGACGCCTCTGGAGGCCAGAGCCTGAGCCGCCCGGTTGCTGCCTTCATCGAGTGCAGCGTAGGTCATCTCGTCATCTTCATAGGTGAAAACCACAGAGTCCGGTTGTTCCTGTGCGTGAAAACGCACAACATCGGCAATGGAGATAATGTCTTCTTCGATCATGCAATTGTCCTCTTCGCGCGATTCTGTGATCGGCTTTTCCATGGAATACATAGAGAGGCTGCGACATGATACAGCCTAGCAGATTGACTAGCCGCGATTCCCTGAATCCGGTGGCAACGAAACCACTAGCTGCTCTACGATCAATCCATGCGCAAACTGGCATTGCATCAGATCACGATGATGGACGGCGGACCGGAAGGGCTTGTGCGCTTCGCCGCCGAAGCCGGACTTGACGGAATCTGCCTGTTCACCGCCACACCGCTCAACGGAAATGGCGTCCCCATGTTTCCCGTCGTGACAGCTGAGGCTGTGAATTCCTTCAAAAGCCTGCTTCGCGACCATGATGTGCGAATCATCAATGCGGAATATTTTCCGGTGATGGCAGCACAGGATGTCGCAGCCTATTTACCGGCCATCACCATGGCTGCAGAACTGGGCGCCAAGCGCCTGGTCAGCCACATCCATGAAACCGACCGGCACCGCGCCGAGGATCAACTTTCCAAGCTTTGCAATATGGCTCGCGACCATGGGCTGGAGGTTGGCCTCGAGTTCACCGGCTTTTCCGCCGGTTGCAACAGTCTGGACGATGCCGTCGCGCTGCATGGTCGCTTGAGCCAGCCCAATCTGAAGATCGCGATCGACGCGCTCCATCTTTTCCGTACGGGCGGCACTCTGGAACAGGTGCAGGCTGTCGACCCGGAGATCATCGGCTATGCGCAACTGTGCGATGGTCCGGATTTCCGGCTATCAGGCGATTATCTCGATGAAGCGATGAACCGGATGATCCCCGGCGAAGGTGTCTTCCCGCTGAGTCAGTTGGTCGCCTTGCTGGGACCGCATGTAGATATCGACATTGAAGTGCCCAATTTTGCCGGTCCTTCAGGTTCAGAGGAAAAAACATGGGCGCAACGCGCCATCAACGCCAGCCGCAACCTGTCCGACTAAGACGGCGGAAGCTGAGGAGCTTTGACCGGCGGCAAGTCCGACAGATCGAGCCAGTCATTTCCGGACTGGTCATAAAGGCTATCCAGCACAGCGAAAGGCAGCCGAAATGGTCGTCCCCAACCGCTATTCCACATCGCAACCACGCCGCTGCGCGCCACCGGATCGAATATCATCGTCGAGCGGAAGCCGTCCACCGCGCCGCTATGCCCGACCAGTTGCCGGCCGGAATAGGTGAAGCTCCGCCAGCCCAATCCGTATGACGGCTCCCCGAGCGCGCGAGCGAGATCGCCGCTATAGGGGCGCTTGGTCCGGACCAAATGCGCATGCGCCAAGGCCAGTGCCTCGCCCGACAGGACATCCTTGTTCTCGCCCATTTGCGCTTGCATCCAGCGCGCCATATCGATGATGTCGCTGCTCACCCCGGCGGCTGCAGGAACCCGCCAGTAGGATTCCGACAGGGTCCGCACCTGATCACCACGATGCGGCCGCGCCCAGCTTTTGGCACCTGTCAGGCCGGTCATGCCAAATTGCGCGCTCTTCATGCCAAGCGGCCTGAACAACTGCTGTTGCACCGCATCAGAATATAGAGTTCCGGCGGCCTGTCCCAATATCTCGCTCGCCGCATCAAAGGCGATATTCTGATAGCTGTGACAGCTGCCCGGCACACATTGCAACGGCGCGTCGACAAGCTGCGTACGGAGCAGGCCCGGATCCTCGCCATCCTCCAGCTTGCTGTCATAGGCATTTTTGGTAAGGCCGGTCCGGTGCGACAACAGCTGCGCCAGCGTGACCTGCGTCTCGGCATTGCCGGGCAATCGAAGGGAGGAATGCCAGCTGCTCAGCGGAGCCTCGAGATCTACTTTGCCCTCTTCCGCCAGTTGCGCCGCTAGCGCACCCGCTACGCCTTTCGAAACCGAGGCCCAGCGAAACACCGTATCCGGCATCACCCGCTTGCCGCTATCTTTGTCTGCCACACCATATGTACCGATAAAACTGAGCTCGCCGTTCTCGACGATGGCCACGGCCAGCCCCGCCATTTCGGGCTGCGCCGCCAGCACTGTAAAATCACGGTCGAGGCCACGATAATCAATTCTGCCATGCCAGTCGTCAGCGGCGACGGGCAGCTTCTTTTCAACTTCCGCTTGCGTCAGCAGGGGCAGCGGAAAGCCTGTTTGCCGCTCGACAAGCGTACGATAACCATACCAGCCGATGAGCAGCAGAGCCGCCAGCCCGAACAGCAGCGCCAGAGATTTTTTCACGTTCAGTATCTTATAAAGCTAATTCGTAGGCAGCGGTGGTTTTCGCGGCGACATCCTCGGCGCTGATACCCGGAGCCAGTTCGATCAGCCGGAACGGGCTGTCATGGTCGAGGCGCTGGAACACACATAGATCGGTAATGATCATGTCGACGACATTGGTGCCGGTCAGCGGCAAGGTGCAGGCGGGAATGAACTTGGGGCTGCCATCCTTCGCACAATGGTCCATCACGACAATGATTTTCTTCACGCCGGCGACCAGATCCATCGCGCCGCCCATGCCCTTGATCATCTTGCCGGGGATCATCCAGTTGGCGATATCGCCATTTTCGGCGATCTCCATCGCACCCAGAACGGTCAGATCGATATGACCACCGCGAATCATTGCAAAGCTGTCGGACGAACTGAAATAGCTCGAGGAAGGCAATTCACTGATCGTCTGCTTGCCGGCGTTGATCAGGTCGGGATCGATCTCGTCCTCAAAAGGAAACGGACCGATGCCGAGCATCCCGTTCTCGCTCTGCAAGGTAACCTCCACGCCCGGCGGGATATGATTGGCCACCAGCGTCGGAATACCAATGCCGAGATTCACATAATAGCCGTCATGCAGTTCCTGTGCCGCCCGGGCGGCCATTTCATCGCGAGTCCAGGGCATATTCATCCTTCTTTGTCATCTGGTTTGGCTGTCGTTTCCTTCGTCGCTTCCACAAGAGGAGGCGGTGTCAGAAACCAGCCGTTATCGAACATATGATTCAACGTAATCGCTCCGTCGGGCTCCAGCAAATAGTCATAAAGCTCGTCGAAGTCAGCACGGTCGTCGCCCGCGACGGCGACAATACAATAGTTGCGCGCTGCATCCCAACGCCGAACCTGTTTGCGATCTTCCCCGCCGCGGTCAAGAAAAAGAAAATCATCCGATTCGGAATGTGAAAATCCCGCCTCGTTGAGGATGGCCGAAATCCTCGCGGATGCGGCAACCGGTTGATCGGACAGCCAGATCACGCTGATTTCGGCAGAATGCAGATTGTTGAGTGCCTCAACCAGACCGTTCTGCCGGTAAAGCGTCTCGGCTTTTATCAGGTCGCCATCGGTCGGACCATCAAGGTCGATGAGCACGGCCAATGGCTTGCCCTCGCATTCCATGGTTTCCGGGTTGAAAATATCCACTCGCGGAACCAGCACCACCGATTCGACGCCCTCTCCTGCTTCCAGTCTCGCCGATTGTTTCAGAGCATGAGCCGCAAAATTGGCATAAGGTGACGCGTCCGGCCCCGGTGGTTGGAATATTTGTGAACCATCGTCGGCAGAGTTGTCGTCAAGATTCAGCTCGGCAATTTCAAAAGCGCCACCTTGTCCGGAAAAGCTGTCATCTTTCGCGGGCAATCCGGCCGCACTATCGCCGTCAAGCCCGATCGTCACGGAACCTACCGGTATCGCCAGATCAATCGCACCGGATGCGACCAGTTCCTGCTTCGCCCGGGAGCGATCAATTTCATTCTTGCCGATCGTTCCCAGAGCCGCCAGCGGCAGCAGCGCAGCGACGCAACCGGAGAGCAGCGGCAGGGCTGTCAAAACAAGGAGAGACAGGCGGAATTGCGCCATCAGGCGTCTGCGCGCTCCCGGGTCATGCGGAATTCGATTTTCTTGTCATAGGGCGCGCCACAGATCAGGCGTTTGACATAAATGCCGGGCAGATGGATGCAATCCGGATCCAGTTCGCCGACTTCGACAATTTCCTCGACCTCGGCGACACAGATCTTGCCCGCAGTTGCCATCGGCGCGTTGAAATTGCGCGCGGTCTTGCGGAACATCAGATTGCCCGCCTTGTCCGCTTTCCAGCCCTTGATCAGGCAGAGGTCAGCGAAAATGCCACGCTCGAGAATATAGGTTTCGTCATCGAAATCCTTATGCTCCTTGCCCTCGGCCACCTGCGTGCCGACACCGGTCTTGGTATAGAAGCCGGGGATGCCCGCGCCGCCGGCACGACACCGTTCGGCCAATGTTCCCTGCGGACAGAATTCCACTTCCAGTTCACCGGACAGGAACTGCCGTTCAAATTCCTTGTTCTCGCCGACATAGGAAGCGATCATCTTCTTCACCTGACGCGAGCGGAGCAGCTTGCCGAGACCTTCATTGTCGATGCCGGCATTGTTGGAAGCGATGGTGAGGCCCTTGACGCCGTCAGCCTGGATCGCGTCGATCAACCTTTCCGGGATTCCGCAGAGGCCGAACCCGCCAACACAGAGATGCATTTCGTCAAACAGAAGGCCCTCGAGAGCCGCCGCCGCATCCGGATAGATTTTTTTCATAAACATGCTTTCCTGACTGATTGCCCGCCGTCTAGCGCAGGAGGCGCACGAGCGTCCAGAATAGAATATGTTTGAAGATGCGAATCGGTTATGCGCACTCTTATGTTGCGCTTGCTTGCCTGCCTGTCACTATTCTTCTTTCTGGTGCCGGTCACTTACGTGCGCAGTCCTGCGCCCCCGGCAAATGACAGTCAGTATATCGCTCTCGAACCGATCGCGCTCGATGCCAGGACCCCTGATCGCACCCGGGTCGGGCGTCTCGCCTTTCTGGGCGGCTGGAAGATCACCAGCGACAATGGCGAATTCGGTGGCATATCTTCAATGCTGGCACTACCGGACAACCGTTTCCTGATGCTCAGCGACAATGGCACGCTGGTTGGCTTCACCCTGGACGAGGCAAATCATCAGGCGGTCCGGCCGTTCATTGCCCCCCTGCCCGATGGTCCCGCTCCGCCCAATGAATATGCGAAGAAGAACTGGGATTCCGAATCTTTTCTCCAAGATCCAAAGACCGGCCAGTTCTGGGTCGGTTACGAACATCAGCACAGCATCTGGCGCTACGGCCCCTCCTTTGCCCGGAAGGAATCCGTGAATTTTCCGAAAGCGATGCAGAAATGGCCAGACAATGGCGGCGCAGAAGCCATGCTTCATTTACGCGATGGTCGTTTTCTGGTTTTTTCAGAATCGGCAGAATATTCCAAGGGCGGCTATGAAGCGCTGATCTTCGAGGCCGACGCGTCCGAACCAAATAGCAAAGCCGCGCTTATGGGCTATCGGGGGCCGAAGGGTTACAGGCTGACCGACGCAGCTATTCTTGATGGCAAGACAGCCTTGATGCTGCACCGGCGTTTCACGCCATTTGACGGGGTCTCGGCGATATTATCCATTGCCCAATTGGCCGATTTCCAGCCGGGGAAAGTAGCGACATCGGTTCCGGTCGCCACACTGAAACCGCCGGTCAAGGTCGATAATATGGAAGCTCTCGCCGTCACTCGGGACGGCGACAAAATCATTGTCTGGATAGCATCGGATGACAATTTCAGCACGCTGCAGGAATCGCTGTTTTTCAAATTCCAGCTATTGGATGCTGAAAACAGCGGGAAAAAGTCCGATACCAAACGCCAAAACGAAAAAGCCGAGGCTAGCCCCGGCTTTTCAACGTTCGAATCAGATTGATCGCTTAAGCGGTCGCAACCTGCTTTTTCACGATTTCCTTTTTGATGCGTTTTACACGCAGGCTCAACTTGTCGTCCTTGGTTTTCAGCAACCAATTGTCGAGGCCGCCAACATGTTCCACAGAACGCAGGCCGTGGGTTGAAACACGGAGTTTCACGCCCTTGCCGAGTGTATCGGACAAAAGAGTCACATTTTGCAGATTGGGCAAAAATGTCTTCTTGGTCCGGTTTTTGGCGTGCGACACATTATTGCCTACCAGCCGAGTCTTACCTGTCAGTTCGCAAATCCGCGACATCGTAAAAGTCCAATTTCTTGTTATTGAGTGATTCCCAGCGGGAAAGAGCGGTCACCTAACCGTAATCGTGCCATGCGTCAAGCATATCGGAGGCATTTTGCATGATCCGGCTCAACTCCGGCTCACCTATGGTCTTCGTGTCGGTTCCGCGCTAATCCATATACATGTTGGCAGCAAAATATACCTCTTTCATGGGCGATGCGCTGGATTTGGCTCATGCGGCCATCACCGTCGATGAAGTGCCGGTCGGTGCGGTGGTCGTCCGGAACGGCAAAATCATTGGTCAGGGGCATAACCGCACCCGCATCGATCATGACCCCACTGCCCATGCCGAAATCGTGGCGATTCGCCAGGCGACAGAATTTCTCGGCAATGACCGGCTGGAAGACTGCGACCTGTGGGTGACGCTGGAACCCTGCACCATGTGCGCCGGCGCCATTGCCCACGCCCGCCTCCGCCGGCTTTATTATGGTGCGGATGATCCCAAGGGCGGCGCCGTCGACAGCGGTGTCCGGTTTTTCGAAGCGCCGACATGCCATCACAAGCCCGAAGTCTATGCCGGAATAGACGGAGAGAGTTCCGCCAAATTGCTGATGGAATTTTTCCGCGGTCGCCGGGATTAAAGCCTAGTGCACAAAGCGCGCCACAACATCGCGGTAACTGCGACTGACCTTTACCTGTGCCCCTGACCCCAGCACCAGAAAACATTCGCCATTGGTGTGCGGTTTAACCTCGCGAACCTGGCTCAGATTGACAATGGTGGAGCGGTGCACCCGCTGGAAATGACGAGGATCGAGACGTTTCTCCAGATCCTTCATCGTTTCGCGCAGGATCAGGCTGTTGTCGGCGGTATAGATGCACATATAATCGCCAGCGGCATCGATCCGTTCGATCGTATCGACATCAACGCGGAAAATCTGTCCGCGATCTTTCACATTGATCAGCTTTTCATAGCGATTCGCCGACGCGGGTTCTTCGGACTCGTCGATATTGGCCATTGCGTCGGGCGCCACTTCGCTGAGCACATTTTTCAGCTTTTCCAGCTCGGCACCGCCGCGCTTTTCCAGCAGGCGCTTGCGCACCCGGTCGATAGCGTCCGCCAGCCGGTCTTCCTCGACCGGCTTGACCAGATAGTCGATCGCTTCCGCTTCGAAGGCGCGGACGGCATGTTCGGAATAAGCGGTTACGAAAATGAACAGCGGCGGTTCGATTTCCATAATCCCCTGCACCACCGAAAATCCGTCAAATCCGGGCATCTGGATATCCAGAAACACCAGATCGGGTTTCAGCGTCTTGATCTTGCGAATCGCTTCGCGGCCATTGCGACACGTGTCGACAATCTCGATATCGTCAAATTTCTCGAGCCGGATCTGCAGGCCTTGAATCGCCAGCTTCTCGTCATCGACTAATATTGTCTTGATCGTCATGTTTTTAAATCCTTATGCTGAAATGACGCCATCGTCCGTGCATTTACCGGTTCCCGCTGATGGTCATCACTGGATGCATGCTCCCCAAAAATAGTCTCGTTTCTCAATTGTTCATCGGTGGCAGAGTGACCTGCCGCTTCCCGTTCGATCTGTTCTCTGGTTTCAAATGGCAAGGCGATGAATACCGAAAAGCCTTCGCCAGGAGACGAACGCGTTTCAAATATCGCGCCTTCTCCATAGGCTTGGTTTAATCGCTCCTGAATATTACCGAGACCGACGCCGGTGGAATCCGATTTTCCGGTCGTCGCGCCAATTTTTCCTGGTCCGGTATCCGACACGGTGATGCGCAATTTATCCCCGTCGCGATGGGCGGAAACCGAGATGTCGGCGCCTTCTTCCTGCGGTGTCACCGCATATTTGATCGCATTTTCAACCAGCGGCTGGAGCAATAGCGAGGGTAGCAACGCATCGCGCACCGCCGGATCGATATCGAAATGGGACCGCAATCGTTCCTCGAAACGCATCTTCTCGATATCGAGATAGAGATGCAGGGTTTCCACCTCCTGCGCCAGAGTCACCCGGCTGTGCACTTCGTTGACCAGCGTATGGCGCAGAAAGGACGACAGGCGCGACAGCATGGCATTGGCCGGTTCGGTCTGTCGCAGCAGCACCAGCGTTGAAATGCTGTTCAGCGTGTTGAACAGGAAATGGGGATTGAGCTGATAGCGCAGCATCGCCAGCTGCGCCCGGGTCGCCTGCGCTTCCAGTTGCAGAAGCTGGTCATTTTGCTCCTCGACCCGGAGGAAGAAATTGATAGCGTAATACAGCGCCGACCAGGCACCAAGCAGCATGATGCCGAGGAATAGCGAACCCAGAAACAATGTGCCGAACGCGGTTTCCGACGCCGGATTCTGGATGAGAAAAACCCAGGCGTCGATGAAGGCATATAAAGCGGATGCAACCGTCAATATCGCGGCGGTGGTGCTCCATGTCACAATCGGACGGCGGTGAATCAGATTCTTGTAGACCACCGACAGCAGCAGCGAGATCGAATAGCCGGTAATCGTCGAGATAATGACCGGCACCAGAAAGCTCAGCGGCAGTCCGTTGGAAATCCCGCCGATCGCGCGCAAGATGAGTGCACCGGCCCAACCCGCGGATTGCAGGTTCCAGAATGCGCGGTTCTTGTTGCCAAAAAACGGCTGGGGACGAATTTCCATAACGGCCATCGCGCTATCTATAGCGGGGCATTGCCGCTTGGGGAAGAATCGCCTATCATTTGCGCAAATAAGACGACAAATGTTCCGTTTTTCGCCCCGAATGCAAAGATATTTGTATCATCCGGTGACAAAATGCGGCTGAAGATCGGCAAAAGATAAAGGAGAATATCATGGGTGGTCCAAACGAAGTCCGGGCGAAATTTCCTTCCATGGAAGAGGGCACACAGGAAGACTGGCAGATTATTGGCGGGCATTTTGGTCCCTTTGCCAGCAAGGTCGCCGACCGGGTGCTCGACCATTTGAAATTGCTCGACGGCGATTACGGCGGTTTTCCGATCGACCGGATGCAGCATAGCCTGCAAACCGCAACCCGGGCGCATCGCGATGGTCGGGACGAGGAATATGTCGTGATGGCCTTGCTCCACGACGTCGGGGATACGCTTGGTACCTATAACCATCCGGACATTGCAGCGGCGATATTAAAACCCTTCGTCAGCGAGAAAAACCACTGGATCGCGGAAAAGCACGGCATTTTTCAGGGCTATTATTTTTTCCACTATCTCGGCCAGGATCGCGACATGCGCGAACAATATCGCGGCCACGAGCATTTTGAGGATTGCGCGGAGTTCTGCGAAAAATATGACCAGACGGCGTTTGATGCCAATTATGACACCGCGCCGCTGGAGTTTTTCGAACCGATGGTTCGCCGCATCATGGCACGGCCGATTAACAGTATTTACGCGACCGTTGAATAGGGCTTGGCGGCAAAATCCTTCACGCCGCTGACGATTCGCCAATTTCCCTGAGATGACGGACAACCATATCCTCGCGGCTGGTACCGTCTGCATCCGGCTTCAATTCTGATTCATCGATCCAGCACAGGTCGTCCATTTCCAGCACCCGGTCATCATGCCCGCGCATGGTGATTTTGCGGATAGGCTGGCGGTCGCGCGAATCGCACAAGATCGGGTTGGACGGAACGCCGGTTTCCCATCGTTCGCCCCATTGCCGCATCGCGATCATCGTCGGCAACAGATCCTGCCCCTTGTCGGTCAGCCGATATTCGACTTTCCTTTTGTCATGATCGCAGGGACGACGAGTCATGATCCCCGCTTCCACCATCCGGGTCAGCCGGTTGGCCAAGATATTCCGGGCGATACCGATCTCAGACAAGAAATCCTCGAAATGTCCGACACCGTTGAGCGCGGCACGCAATATCATGAAGCACCAACGCTCGCCGATGACCTCCAGTGATACGGGAAGGCTGCACTCACCGCCAACGAGACTCGATAGATCTTCTCTGATTTTGTCCATGCAGCCATTCCTAAACCAGTTTTCTGGTGAGTGCGAAAAAAATATACGTTTTTAGTTGCAACTTAAAACCTATTAATCTAGGTATTGATTCGCAACCTAAATTGCAACCGGAATTTTCTCCCCATTGGTCCGCACAACGGGACCTCGAAACTGACGAATAAGAAAGGAAACATCATGCTTCTCTCCCAAAGCCCACTTCGCGCCTCCATGTTCTTCTCCATCGCGGCGATGACGTCCCTCACCCTGTTTACTGCCACGACCGCTGAAGCACGTAGCACGCCAGTCGCTTATATAGCCGAATTGCAAGCCCCCGTCGAAGCCGCCCAGGAAATTATCAAGGGTACGGTCATCCGGTGCGACGGCACAAAATGTATCGGCGGCAAAAGCAGTTCCGCGCCACGAACGATCTGCGCCAAGATCGTTGATGAGTTCGGCCCCGTCGCCAATTTCGCTTATAAAGGCGAAGCCTTTGACGCCGAAGCGCTCGCCAAGTGCAACGACTGATTTAACAATCCCCGTCTGACCGGCCTTCTCGCTCCCCATGGCAGCCAGATTTCTGGCCCCCGCCGGTCAGCTTTAGCGCCGAAGCCATGACTTGCTTCCCTTCCCCGGAGACAAGCGGCGGCTTCGGCGCTCTTTTTTGTTGCCCCAGCCCCAAAAGCGCACCATCTTCACCATATGCTGAGACAATATGAACTGGTGGAACGAGTACGATCCTATGATCCCGATGCGGACGAGGACCTGATCAACCGTGCCTATGTTTTTTCCGTGCAAAGACATGGCAGCCAGAAACGGGCCAGCGGCGATCCCTATTTCAGTCATCCCATCGAGGTTGCCGGCCTGATGACCGACCTCAAGCTGGACCAGCAGACGATTGTAACCGCGCTGCTCCACGATACCGTCGAGGACACGCTCACCACCTCTGAAGAAATCAGCAAATTATTCGGCGCGGAAATCGCCCGTTTGGTTGATGGCGTGACCAAGCTGTCGAAAATCGAAGCCCAGACGGATAACGAGAGAGCCGCCGAAAATCTGCGCAAATTCCTGCTGGCGATGTCCGATGATATCCGCGTGCTGCTGGTCAAGCTGGCCGATCGCCTTCACAATATGCGGACGCTTCATTTCATCAAGAGCGAAGAAAAACGGCAGCGGATCGCCCACGAGACCATGGATATCTATGCGCCGTTGGCCGAACGGATCGGCATGTATGAATATATGCGCGAGATGCAGTTGCTGGCCTTCGAGCATATGGAGCCGGAAGCCTATGACACCATCACGAAGAGATTGCAGGCGATCAAGGAAGGCGACGACGGCCAGGTCGATAAAATCGCCCAGTCGATCCAGAAAGCGCTCGAAAGTGGCGGGCTGGTGGCGGAGGTCAGCGGACGGGAGAAACACCCCTATTCGATCTGGCGCAAGATGCAGGAGCGGCACGTCAGCTTTGAGCATCTGACCGACATCATGGCGTTCCGGGTGGTGACCGACAATAGCGCCGAATGCTACCGGGCGCTTGGCATCCTGCACGAGAAATGGAAAATGGTTCCGGGCCGGTTCAAGGACTATATCTCCACGCCCAAACGCAATGGATACCGGTCGATCCACACGACCATCATGCACGGCAATAATATGCGGGTGGAAATCCAGATTCGCTCACAGCGCATGCACGAGGACAATGAGTTCGGCCTCGCCGCGCACTGGGCCTATAAACAGGGCAACCGGCCCGATGGTCAGGCCGGCTGGATCCGGGATCTCATAGAAATTCTCGATCAGGCGGAAGATGCCGAAGAGCTGCTCGAGCACGCCCGGCTGGCCATGTATCAGGACCGGATTTTCGCTTTCACCCCCAAGGGCACTTTGCTGCAAATGCCCAAGGGCTCGACCACCGTCGATTTTGCTTATGCCGTGCACACCGATCTCGGCAACCAGGCAGTTGGCGCCAAGGTCAACGGCCGGCACGTGCCATTGCGCACACAGCTGCAGAATGGCGATGTCGTCGAGATTCTGAAATCCAAGGGTCAGGAACCGCAGCCAGGCTGGCTATCTTTTGTCATTACCGGCAAGGCGCGGGCAGCAATCCGTCGCAACGTCCGGTTCAAGGAACGCGACGAGATCATCGCCATCGGAACCGAACTTTATGAGGAAATCATCGAACGGCTGCCCGGCAAGATCGGCAAGCGCGCGATCAAGGCAGCGCTGAAACGGCTGGATCTGAAGGAACCGGATGACCTGATGATGGCGATCGGAACCCGCCAGCTCAGCGATCGGGCGGTGATGGAAGCGATCATTCCCGGCAGCGTCCACGATAATGACGACGAGCGGCTTTGGCCCGAACAGGATCGCGCGATTTCTATCAAGGGCCTTACCCCCGGCGTCGCCTTCAATCTCGCGGAATGCTGCCATCCCGTACCCGGAGACCGAATCGTCGGACTGCGACGCAGCGGCCAGAATGTAGAAGTCCATACGATTGACTGCCAAAGTCTGGCGGATGGCGTCGATGCCGACTGGGTCGATCTCAGCTGGGGCAATGAGAGTGACGGCGCGGCCGCGCGGCTATGCGTGGTATTGCACAACAAGCCGGGTACGCTTTCCGAAATGGCGGGCATTTTCGGCTTCCACAACGCCAATATCCTGAACCTGCGCCTGTCCCATCGGGACGGCCCGTTTCATACGTTCGATGTTGATCTGGAAGTGCACAACGTCCACCATCTGATGCGGATATTGTCGGCCCTGCGCGCATCGGAAGCGGTCGCCCAGGCCGAACGCACCTGATTCGGACTTTCAGCTAGTCTCAAGGAGTAGGTGGTGGTCCGCCAGGGACGCCTTGCGCCTGCATTTGCTGCCGCAATTCTTCCATTTCTTCCGCTGAAATAAAGTCCAGCAGAGTGACATCAAAAATGAGCACACTGTCTGACGGAACCAGATCGCCGGGAGACGATTCGCCATAAGCCAGATCGGACGGGATCCAGACGCGATATTCGCCGCCCTTCTGCATCAGTTGCAGCGCTTCGGAAAAGCCCGGAACAACGGCGCCTACCGGCATCGGTGTCTGCTCATTGGCATCGAAAACCGTGCCGTCGCGCAGCGTGCCTTCATATTTGACCAGAGCCGTATCGGTGGCGACAGGGGATGGCCCCTTGCCCGCCTTGATAACTTGATATTGCAGACCTGATTCGGTTTGCACGACGCCGGACTGTTTCGCATTGTCGGCCAGAAACTCTGCATTGCCCGGTGGCGGGAACAGCTTCTCCCAGCCTGACTGGACAAATTCGGTCGGACTGGTTTTTTCCGGAATTGCAGCGGCCAGTGCCACCAGGAAAACAATGCCGAGCAGCAAACCAAGCAAGAACGGCTTGATAGGGGATGACGGCTTGGGGGTTTTTTGATTCGCGGCGATATCGGTCACAACCTACTCTCCAAAAAAACTATAGGCGAGGTTATTATTGGCCTGGAATTTGGGGATTGCCGGGAGGACCCTGCGCCTGCATCTGCTGACGCAATTCTTCCATTTGCGCCTGCGATATAAAGTCGATCAGAGTCACGTCGAAAATCAGCATGCTATTTGGTGGAATTTGCTCGCCGGGAGAGGCTTCGCCATAAGCCAGTTCGGACGGGATCCAGATGCGATATTCGCCGCCCTTCTGCATCAGCTGCAGCGCTTCGGAAAAACCGGGGACGACGGCGCCAACCGGCATCGGCGCTTGTTCGTTGGCATCGAAGATCGTGCCGTCGCGCAGCGTGCCTTCATATTTCACCAGAGCCGTATCGGTGGCGGTGGGCGAAGGCCCCTCGCCCGGCGTGATGATTTTATACTGGAGACCTGATTCGGTGGTTACGACGCCGTCTTCATCGGCATTGGCGGCCATGAACTGATCGTTGGACGCACCGGTCACAACGGCATTCTGGGTTCCCGTATAAGCGAGCAGCAGTGCAGCGCCCACTATCAGCAACACACCGACCCAGATCTTGGTCAGCGAACCCTTTTTGATGGGATGAATCGGAACCGTCGTGACAGACATGGGCAGGCTACCTTATTCTAGTGGAGCCGAAGCGCTTAAATCAGGCCGTCGCGTTCCATGCGCTTGCGGTCCATCTTGCGGGCACGGCGCACGGCAGCAGCCTTTTCGCGAGCACGTTTCTCGGATGGCTTTTCATAGTGGCGACGAAGCTTCATTTCGCGATAGACGCCTTCGCGCTGCAACTTTTTCTTGAGCGCCCGGAGGGCCTGATCAACATTATTGTCGCGAACCATGATTTGCATAAGACTGAGTAACTCCGTTCAAATTTCGTAGCGGTCCAGAAGCAATTTCTTCCGGCCTATATTAGTGTAAAAGCCATAAAAAAGGGTTTGCCGCAGAATCAATCTGCTTCAATCTCGCGCCGCCTATCAATTTCTCGGCACCGAGGCAAGCTTTTACGCGATTCAAGTGAGCGAACGACGGCAGCTTTGGATTCGTCTTTTCACGGCTTTGCTATAGGTTGATGCATAGAGACTATAAAAACCGATTCGAGGAGAGAAAAAATGGCCACCGCGATCAATATCCAGTCCAGCTGCAGCGAAGCAGAATGGAAAGCCCGCCAGCGGCTCGCAGCCTGTTACCGGATTTTCGCCTATCTCGGCTGGGACGAGATGATTTTCAACCATATCACCCTGAAGGTGCCGGACGAGGATGATGCCTTTCTGATCAACCCCTATGGCCTGCATTTCAGCGAAGTCACCGCTTCGACTCTGGTCAAGATCGATATCGACGGCAACACGCTCGACGGCTCGACCTATCCGGTCAACAAGGCCGGCTTTACCCAGCACAGCCTGTTCCACCGCGAACTGCCAGATGTCCATGCGATCATCCACACCCACACCACGGCGACCATGGCGGTCTCCTCGGTCGAAGGCGGACTGCAGCCGATCAATTTCTACGCCGCCGCGATTGTCCCGCGCCTCGCCTATCACAAATTCGAGGGCATCACGGTGCACGAGGACGAGGGCCCGCGCTTTCTCGCGAGCCTTGGCAAGAAACGTATGATGATGCTGGAGAATCACGGACCGGTGGTCATGGGACGGACCCTGGAAGAGGCGTTTCTCAACCATTGGGTGCTGCAGCGCGCCTGCGAAATCCAGATGCAGACCCTGTCGATGGGCAAGCCGCTGTTAATCGGCGAAGAGGTGATCAAAAAGCATCTCGACAATCTGTCGCAAGCCTCGATTGATCCGATGCAGCAGGGCGTGCCGGAATTTGACGCAATGGTCCGACTGGTCGATCGCGAAGACAAAAGCTGGCGGGAGTAAAATATCCACGTTCGTCATGCTGAACTTGTTTCAGCATCTCTTATTGCATAAGCCACTCGCAGGAGGTCCTGAAACAAGTTCAGGATGACGAGCAAGACGCTATGACCAAATTTACCGTCAATGATCGCCCGGTCTGGTACCGGATGGACCCGGATACGCCTTTGCTCTGGGCGCTGCGCGATGCGTCCAATCTAACCGGCACCAAATATGGCTGCGGCACCGGCGACTGCGGCGCCTGTATGGTCGAGGTTGACGGCGAAGCGATCCGTTCCTGCCTTGTCACCATCGGCGAGATGGAAGGCCGTTTTGTCACCACCATCGAAGCGCTGTCGCGCGACCGCAGCCATCCGGTGCAACAGGCATGGGCGGCGGAGAATGTCCCGCAATGCGGTTTCTGCCAGTCCGGCATGATCATGGCAGCAGCGGTATTGCTGAAGAAAAACTCCAATCCGTCAAAAGCTGCGATTGACGAAGCGATCACCAATATCTGCCGTTGCGGCACCTATCCGCGGATTCGCGAGGCGATCCAGCGCGCTGGACGCGTGGCCAGAGGCGAAACAGTGCTTAGCGCCGCACCGCCGCCGGGGATTGATCCGGAAGACGCCGCCAAAGCGGTTCCGGCGCTTACGCCCGGGAAGTGAGTAGTTCAGCCGGGAAGTGAGTTATTCACCCGCGAAGGCGGGTGTCCATCCAGGACCATCAAAACACGCACCAGCGGGAATTTTGAAGCCCTTGCCGACCGCAAAGGACCGAACCTCTCCCCAATTGCGCGCTGGCTGCACTGTCCGAGATGGACCCCGGCCTGCGCCGGGGCACAGATCCCCTTAAAAACCAAATTTCACGGTCAGCCGCGCATTGAGCGGCTCACCGGTCGAAATATTGTCATTATTATGGACCGACGGATAATAAGTCTCGTCGAACAGATTCTCGACATTGAGCTGCACCTGCACCTGCTCGCTCACATCATAATAAAGCGCGGCATCGACTCGGGTGAAGGCCGGAATGCGAACGCTGTTGTCATTGGTGGCAAACTGGCTCGACTGATGGGTCACCCCGACACCGGCGGCAAATTGCTCGGTGAAGTCATATTTGGTCCACAGGGATACCATATGCTCCGGCACCTGAAACAGCCGCAGATCTTGCCCGCCGACTGTGGTCGCATTGCGCTGCTGGCCGTCGAGATAGCTATAGCCGGCGTTGATCTGCAATTGATCGGTGAGTTTACCAACCAGCTGGAGTTCCACTCCTTCGGTCCGCGATCCCGAGAGGGTGCTATTGCCCTGATTGTCGAGCAGGATCGACTGGTCATCACGGTCGAGACGGAAAAGGGCTGTGGTCAGGCTGAGTCCCGATGTCATATCCCATTTCACTCCGATTTCGTAATTTTCGAATGTTTCCGGTGCGAGATTGGCATTGCTCGGAGTCAGGGTCAGAAACTGGTCGCCGGAACGCGGCAGAAAGCTTTTTGCATAGCTCGCATAAATCGAAATATTCTCCTGCGGCTTGTAAATCGCGCCGAAACGCGGCGAGAATTTCTCGTCCGTCCGGCTGAGCAGCAAGCTGTTCTGGATATCATTCACATCAAGATCGAACCGGTCAAAACGCACACCGCCGATGATCTCGAAATGATCACCGATGCTGATCTGGTCCTGCACATAGAGCGAGAGGAATTTAAGGTCGGACATCGTGCTGCGGTTGAAGACAGGAAACGTGAAGGCTGGCACCGCAATCGGGTCGGTCAGCGGAATCACGACTTGGTCATCACTGCTGGAGGCAAAGAATATATCCCGTCGTGCATTGGCGGATTTCTGCTGGCCGATTTCATAACCGAGCAGCAGGCTGTGACCCAAAGAGCCGGTGTCGCCCGTCCACAACAGATTACCTTGGGTGATGAAATTCTCGCGGTCGGTGGTGTCGACATATCCGTCGAGGGTGACGGAATTGGCAACCGGCGTCAGCCGGATGTCGTTGTTGACCGCATCAACCGGATAGACGTTGCGATAGAGCTTGTCATAGTCGCCATATTGCGTGGTTGAACTGAAGCTCAGTTCATCACTGAACTCATGTTCCACGCGCAACTTGACGATATGCGCCTGCAGCGTGGTGCGGTTGGTTCCGGGCTGGCCGAACAATGTATCGCGATATCCGGTGAGCGGACCGCACGGATCGGCGAAGGAACAGTCATCTCCTGCAGCGCGCAGTTCCGCCGGATTGCCCCGGTCTACTGCGCGGTCGTCGTCAACATATTCGTAGGACAGCAATATCCGGTTATTGTCGTCCAGCTCGGCACCGAATGTCGGGTTTACCGCGATGCGCCGGCCATCGAAAAAATCACGATGGTTGTCGAATTCCTCATAGAGACCATTTAGCCGAAAAGCAGCAGAATCACCGACCGGGAGATTCAGGTCACCCGAGAGATAAAACGCACCAAAGCTGTCGACACTGGCGGTTGCTTCACCGAACGGACGATCGGCAATCGGAGATTTGGCCACACGGTTAATGATGCCGCCGCCACCGCCGCGACCAAAGATCATCGCATTGGGGCCCTTATGGATCTCGACTCGCTCGATATTATAGAGCGGTCGGAAATATTGAACGTCATCACGTATGCCGTCGACGAAGAAATCGGCGGTGGTATTCTGGCCCCTGATGGTGATCTGGTCGCGATTTCCTTCACCCTGGCCAATCGATGCGCCCGGCGTGTAGCGAAGAATATCGCCAATATCCTGAAGCGCCTGATCGTCAAGCTGCTCGCGGGTTACGACCGAGACACTCTGCGGTGTATCAATCAGCGGTGTGTCGGTTTTCAGGCCCGCGCTGCTGATCGCAACATAGCCTTCTTTTTCACCGGTTACGATAATCTCCTGATCATCTGCGAAGCCTTCTTCCAGCGCCTCTGCGGCAGCGACATGGACTGGACTCGCTGCAATCGCGGCGAGGCTGACAGAAACAAGGAAGCGCAACGGGCGGCGCGGAACAATATTCACAAACAATCTTCCTGACATTAAACTAGGCTGAACGGCCATCCTGCTAATGAGAATGGTTTTCACAAGCAATAGCCAAGCTCGCTTCCCTCGGGTTTTCTTTGAACCAACCCGCCAATTCGTGTTTATGAAGCTCTTTTGACGAATCGGGAAAGAATCATGAAAGCTACTATCTGGCACAATCCGAAATGCGGCACGTCCCGCAAGACATTGGCGATATTGGAAGAAACGCCTGATGTTGACCTGACCGTGGTCGAATATCTGAAAAACCCGCCCAGCCGTGCCAAGCTGGAACAGCTTTACAGCGATGCTGGAATGACCCCGCAGGAAGGCCTACGGGTGCGTGGTTCTCCGGCTGAGGAGCTGGGACTGACGAAAGACGACGCCACAGCCGACCAGATTCTGGATGCGATGGCCAAGGAGCCGATGCTGATCAACAGGCCGCTGGTCGAGACCGACAAAGGGGTCAGACTGTGCCGCCCGCAGGATATCGTACAGGAAATACTCTGACACGATTTGCTTTCGGCGGATTTGAGTAAAACAGACCGGGAAACACAATGTCGGTAATCGCAGTGTACAGCATGAAAGGCGGCGTCGGCAAAAGCTGCACCGCAGTGAATCTGGCATGGAACAGCGCCGTCGGCAGTTCGCGGCGGACCTTGCTCTGGGACCTCGACCCGCAAGGCGCCGCGTCCTTCATTCTGAAGGGTGATCGGTCGAAAAAGGACCGCGCCCGCGCCATGGTCGCCGGCAATGTCAAACCGGACAAGTTGATCAAGCATACGGAAATCGAAAATCTCGATCTTCTGGCCGCGGACGTGTCGCTACGCGGCCTCGACCGGCTGTTTTTCCAGATCAATAAAAAGCGGCATCTCGGCAAATTGCTCAAGCAAATGGGCAAGGATTATGACCGGATCATTCTCGATTGTCCGCCCGGCCTGACCGAGACCAGCGAGCAGATCTTGCGCAACGCCGATATTGTGATTGTGCCGACGATCCCGTCGCCACTGTCGGAACGCGCGCTCACCGATGTCCAGATGTTCCTGAACAGCAACGGGAAAAAACACGCTCCCTTGCTGCCGGTATACACAATGGTCGACAGGCGCCGGTCCATCCACAATCAGGGCTTGGCCCGGAAACCGAAATGGCCGGTCATCCCGATGTCGAGCGCCGTTGAACATATGACGAAATTGCAACAACCGGTCGGCAGCTTCGCACCGCGCAGCCCTGCTGCGCAGGCCTATGCCCGCATCTGGCGCGGTATTGAAAAACGACTGGCGAAAAAATAGGCTGGCAAAGTCTGCTCAGGCGGACTTTTTACTATATTCCAGCCGCCCGGTTTCGAACGAGCTGAACAATTCCTTGGCATCGGCAGCGATCATCGGACGACCGAAATAATAGCCCTGGATTTTGCGGCAACCCAGCCGCTTGATCATCTGCACTTCTTCTTCTGTCTCGGCACCCTCGGCGGTCGTCGACATACCCAGCGCATCCGCCATCGCGACAACGGCACGGATGATAGCAAGGCTTTCGGGAGCGTTTTTGGCAGCACCCTGAACGAAGCTGCGATCAACCTTGATCGTCGTGAAGCGGGTTTTGCGCAAATAGCCGAGCGAGGAGTAGCCGGTGCCGAAATCGTCAAGCGAGAGGTTGATGCCCAGAGCGATGATTTGATCGAGCACTTCTGCAGCGCCGTTACCCTCGTGCATGAAGATACTCTCGGTTACCTCTATCTCCAGGCGGCTGGGCGGAAGCCCGCTTTCCTCGAGTGCGGACACCACCATCGACAGGAAATTGACTTCGGTCAACTGGTCCGCGGACACATTGACCGCGACTTTGACCGAGGACGGCCAAGCCAGGGCTTCCTTGCACGCGGTCCGCATCACCCATTCGCCAATCGCGACGATCAGGCGCGCTTCTTCTGCTATCGGCACAAATTTCGCTGGAGAAACAACGCCAAATACCGGGCTGGTCCAGCGGAGCAGTGCCTCGAAGCCGACAACGCCGCCCGAATCAGCGCTGACCACGGGTTGGTAGTTGAGCGACAGTTCGTCATTCTCCAGCGCTTTGCGCAGTGCCATTTCCATCACCCGCCGCTCTTCCGCCTGGACATGAAGCTTCGGTTCATAATGGGTGAAGGCCCCGCCGCCCTGGTCCTTGGAGCGATATAGCGCGAGATCTGCGCTGCGCATCAGCATTTCGACCGTGCGTCCGTCGCGCGGACCGATCGCTGTACCGACGCTGGCGCCTATATAGAGCGTGTGCTGATCGACTTCATAAGGCCGCGAAAGCGTATCGATAATCTTTTCGGCCAGCAATTCCATATATTGCGTGTCGCTCGCCTCTTTGATGACGATGGCAAATTCATCTCCGCCGAGACGACCGCACAGCTCGTTGTCGGTCATGATCGACCGCAACCGGTCGGCCACGCGGGCCAGCAAACGGTCACCCACCGGATGACCAAGCGTGTCATTCACTGCCTTGAACCGGTCAAGGTCGATCATCATGAAGCCGCAGCGGCCATTCCATTTTTCGGCGGTTTGCATAGCCTTGCTGGCCGCGTCGGTCAGCTGCAGGCGATTGGGTAGCCGGGTTAGCGTATCAAATCTGGCCAGCTGGGAAATCTTGTCCGCCGACTGACGCTGTTCGGTTATGTCCGACCCGACACCGCGGAAGCCATGAAACACGCCATTGTCATCGAGTTTCGGCGAAGCGGATAATTCCCACCACCGGGTTTCGCCATTGATCTGCACGGGCACCAGCATGTTGCTGAAGCTGTCGCGCCGTTTCAGCTTGTCCGCCAGTTCGTGCAAGGCGGTCGAGAATTTTCCGCTGTCCCAGGATTCCCCGGCGACCAGTTGCAGGAACGGCTTGCCTTCAATCTCCTCCGTCGGCTGCCCTATCGCATGGGCAAATCGCGGGGAAACGTGCATGATGCGGCGCGACGTATCGGTCTGCCAAAGCCAGTCAGCGCCGGTATCCTCAAATTCCTTGAGCAACAGACTGACCACTTCGCTTTTCTCGTTGAGACTGGCTTCCGCGATCCTTCTGTCCAGAAACGACCGGCCGCTCATCAGACAGGCAGAGATTAACAGCACCGCGATCGCCAGAGAGGCCAAAGCCAGATGGAAGCTGCCGATGTAAAGCCAGCCGAAAATTGTTGCGGCGCTGGACGATGATATGAATAAAATGCTGCTGAGCGGCATGTTTGACAACAGCATTGCGGAGCCCACCATCAGGCAGATGAGGGTTGCCCATACCGGTATCATGGTCATCAGGTCCGAGCTGAACGCGAACAGCAGAAAGCCCGCGCCCCACAGCGAGCCACCGGCCAGGGAAACGAGATAGAATATCGTCAAGTCAGAACGATTGATGGCTTTTCGCTGCCACGCAGACGCTTTGCGATACAGCAGGTGAGCGTAAATATATACCGCGGACAGACCCACGAGCCACAGACCAAGAAACAGAATATTGACCTGGCCGACACCCAGTTGCACGATCAGCAGACCGCACACGATCGCGGCGACAACCTTCAGCAGACCATGCTGGTTATTACCATTGAACTGCAGCGCACGGATGCGGCCCCAGTCGATCCCGTCGGGATCGGATAGGCCGAGCAGCACACTGACCGGGATTACCCGCGGCAGGCCGGATTGAGCGATTGTTCTTAACACCGCTCGTCCCTACAACGAATTTCTTAGCGAAAAGTAAGGATCGGCCTAAATATTTTCGCGATTTCCGATTAGACCATTTTCAACCGATTCAGGCAGCGATCGCATAAGGTTGAATATCGCCCGAAAGGTAAAGGTTTCGAGCCTTTGCCCGACTCAATTTCCCGGAACTGGTTCGCGGCAAGGTGCGCGGTGGCACCAGTTCGATCACACAATTCATGCCGGTAATAGCTCGCACCTTTTCCCGGATCTCGTTCCACAGCCGCAGCCGTTCGATCTCGTCCGAGGTCCGGCATTGCACGAGCACGGCGGGTGTTTCCTCGCCGCCCGGCGTGGTGATGGCGAAGGCGGCTATGTCTCCGGCCTTGAAGCCGGGCAATTGTTCCACCGCCCATTCGATATCCTGCGGCCAGTGATTTTTGCCGTTGATGATGATCATGTCCTTGGCGCGGCCGACAATGTAAAGATAGCCGTTCGACAGATAGCCCATATCGCCGGTATCGAGCCAGCCGTCGATCAGACAAGCATCTGTCGCCTCCTGATCGCGATAATAGCATTCCATCACCGCCGGGCCCTTCATCCAGACCTTGCCGACGGATTTTTCAGCCAGAACCGCTCCGTTTTCTTCCCGGATTTCGAGCAGGGTATCGCGAACCGGCTTGCCGCAATTGACGATCGCGCGGAACCGTTTCGGGCGACTACCGTCGCTCTTTTTCTCGCCTGAAAGCTCGGTTTCTTCGACCAGTTCCACTTCCATGCCTTCGCCCGACGGCATCAATGTCACCGCCAGCGTTGCTTCGGCGAGACCATAGCTCGGCAAGAAGGCCTTGGCATCAAAACCTGCGGACGCGAACGCATCGGTAAACCGCTGCATGACGTCGGGCCGGATCATGTCGGCACCATTGCCTGCCAGCCGCCAGCGCGAAAGGTCGAACCGTTCCTGCACGTTGGACTGGCTGCCAATGCGGCGCGCGCAAATTTCATAGCCGAAGGTTGGCGAAAAGCTGCAGGATGTACCCGAGTTACGCGTAATAAGGTCAAGCCAGGACAAGGGCCGACGCGCGAAATCCGCGGTCTTGAGATAGTCGGTAGAAACCTGATTGGCGACCATCGACAGGAAGCAGCCGACCAGACCCATGTCATGATAGAAGGGCAACCAGGAAATACAGCGATCTGTGTCGTTGATCAGCATGCCGTGAGCGTGTGAACCCAGATTGTGCAGCAACGCCTTGTGGGAGACGGCAACGCCGTGCGGAAAACGGGTCGAACCGCTGGAATATTGCAAATAGGCGATATCACTGCTGCTGGCTTCCGGCAATTCCACGTCTGGCGCATCCTGCTGCGCAAAGGCGTCCCAGCCGGCAATCGGGATCGACCGGGTCAAGCCGGCCGGGCCTGCCAATTCCGCAATCTCGTCCGGAAACAGCAACAGAGCGGGATCACAGCTGTCCAGCTGCACACCGATCTGGTCGATATAGCTTTCCTTGCCACCGAATGACGTTGGCAATGGCAATGGCACCGGCAACGCTCCGGCATAGACAGCACCAAAAAACAGCGCGCAAAACTGCGGCTCGGTATCGGCAATCAGCGCCACCCGGTCACCCGGCTTTATACCGGCAGCGATCAGGCGTTTTGCCGCCGCCAACGCATCGTCCCGCAATTCGCTGAACGGATAGGCCCGGACCAGCGACGCCCGCGCATCGTGAAAGTTGAACCCTTTTTGCCCCTTGGCTGCATAGTCCAGGGCATCCCCCAGCGTATCAAAATCGGAGAAGCGGCGAGGAAGTTCATCCAAGGTCGGGGTTGGTGTCAATTCGGTCATCCAATATCCATTTCCGGGAGGTCCAGCCTTCCCAAAATCAATCTCATTCGTTCTAAAAGGGAATAAACTGTCATTTTACCTCCCATTCAGTCGCTTCTATCAACATCAATGGTGACCTCTGGCGTTTAAATTTCGGCCCGACTGTGGCACAAAAAGGGCAAACGCCATAGTTGAAGGTCAAATCGTTGAAAAACAGCGTTAAAACGTTAGATCAGGAGGGCTTGCATCGGCTGGCTATACGCTATGTCGAGCGATATGCAACGAGCCGGAAAAAACTGGCCGATTATCTTCAGAGGAAAATTCACGAGCGGGAATGGCAGGACGAGGCCCCTCCTGCGGTCGAGCAGCTGGTAGAGCGTTTCGTCGAGCAGGGTTATATTGACGATGCACTATACGCCCAATCCAAGGCGGCATCCCTCACTCGCCGCGGTTACGGAACCCGCCGCGTCTCGCACGCGCTTTACCAGGCCGGGATCAGCGAAGCGGACGGACGCGAAGCCTTTCAGAACAGTGAAGCGAACAAATGGGTCGCAGCGGATAAATTTGCCCGCAAGCGCAAGATCGGCTGCTATGCCGAGCGCCAGCAGGACGCCGACAAATGCCGCAAGCAATTGCAGGCTTTCCTGCGGGCAGGCCACGACTTCGACCTGGCATCCCGTTTTGTATTCGCCCGGCCAGGCGAAGAAATAACAGTGGAAGACTAGTTCGCGCCAGCACAAGTAGATTGCCCGCCAATAATGGGATTGGCCTCTTTGGCGTCAAGAATCGCCAGCCTAATAATAATATGATATATAGTGCCGACCGAGTCGGAATGTGTTAGATTTTTGATTTGGCGTAGTTTTGTTCGGAGATGCATAGTGGCAAGCTTGTTTGCGGAACCTGATCCAGCGGGTCATCGCGCGCCCCATGACAGCGAGGACGATCATCCGTCAACCAGCAGCGAATTGCTGCGCGCCACCGGTCGCGTAAAATGGTTCGACAGCCATCGCGGCTTCGGCTTCATCGTCCCCGAAAATAGCGATTCGGACGACCAGAACCCCGCTCCGCAATCGGATATATTGGTCCACTGGAGTCTGCTTGAATCCCTCGGCACACGCGAATTGCCGGAAATGGCGATCGTCACCTGTGAATATGCCGTCGCGCCCAAAGGGCTGCAGGCGACAAGAATTCTCGATATCGATCTTTCCAATTGCGGGCCGAAAAGCGATGCGACGGCAACGACAGGCTCTCGTCAGGCGATGCACATTGTCGATGACGATTCCGCGTTCCTCAATGCCGAGGTAAAATGGTTCAATCGCGCCAAAGGCTACGGCTTCTTGGTGAGCGACGAATTCGACGGCGATATTTTTCTCCATATGGAAACGCTGCGTGATGCCGGAATTGCTGAAATTGCTCCGGGCCAATTATTGCTGGCCCGCATAAGAGACGGAAACCGCGGTCATATGGCCGTGCAAGTCTGCCTGCCTCCGTCGGACTGAAAAAGAGACACACCCGGATGATCAAGATTTCAAAAGCGATTGCGCTTTCCCTGACGCTGCTTAGCGTAGCCAGCATATCCGGCTGCTATGCCCGGACCAGCGATAGCACGGCAACCAGCCCGCAGAACGAACTGCCTGTTTCCGAGGCGGGCCTCAGGCAGGTGCCGCTCAGCATCAGAACATCTGACACGACGCATGATCTCATTGTCGAAGTGGCAGAAAGCAACGCCCAGCAAGCCCAGGGCCTGATGTTCCGGACCCGTCTGGCACCCGACAAGGGCATGATTTTTCCTTTCTCCCAGGATCGCGTCGCGGGATTCTGGATGAAGAATACCGTGATCTCGCTCGATATTATCTTCGTTCGCCGGGACGGGACGATCGAATCGATCGCCGCCAATACCACACCCTATTCGCTGGAATCGGTTCGCTCCAACGAACCGGTTGGCGCGGTGCTAGAAATTGCTGCAGGCCGCGCGGCTGAACTGGGTATCCAGCCGGGCAACACCGTCACCTGGCAGCGATGATATCGACAACCGCCAACATCCGTCCTGTTTGACATTTTTTCATTGCGAAGCGCATGGCTGCGGGGCTAAGCGGACGCCATGAACATATTGGCGAAAATATTCACTTGGTGGGACGGCGCAACGATCGGCACGGCCCTGTTCAGCGCCCGCAACGGCAAACGCGTCGGCGAAGATGTGTTTGGCAATATCTATTATCAGGCAAAAAAAGCCGGAACCGGTCATCCAGCCGGGCAGCGCTGGGTCATTTATAATGGCTCCAATGATGCCAGCCGCGTGCCGCCAGAATGGCATGGCTGGCTGCATCACAGCTATGACGAGATTCCCGAAAGCCATTTGCCGCAAGCGCGCATCTGGGAAAAGGAACCGAGCGGAAACCTGACCGGGACCGCGCAAGCCTATCGCCCGGCCGGGGCACTGGAAGAAGGCGGTCACCGTGCCGCAGCAACCGGCGACTATGAATCCTGGAACCCCGCCGAAGCGGAATGACGGGCATGATGCGCCACTCCATTTCATTCTCGATGCTGGCGGCAATGCTGCTATTGTCGGGCTGTGGCTGGTTGAGCGACGACAATATCGATGAACGTGCGACCGGCCAGGCCGCCGAAAAAGGCGAGGTTGCTGCAACCGATGGTGACTTGATCGCATCGGTGACCGAGCAGATCGGAACGCCAATGGCGGAACGGGTCGCCACGCTCGGCTTCCTCAACAAGCGCAACGGCCTCACGCGGGATCTCGAGCTGCGGCCGGGCCAGTCGATCCGAATCGGACGTGCGATCGTCCGCTTGCGGGCGTGCGAGCGAACGGCGCCGTGGGAACTGACACCCGAACAGGGTGCCTTTGTCCAGCTTCTGGTCAACGACCGGCCCTCCAATCGGTCCGGCGAAGACCAATGGAAGCGGGTTTTCTCGGGCTGGCTGTTTCGCGAATCACCGTCGCTGAATGTTGTCGAGCACCCGATCTATGATGTCTGGGTCAAGAGGTGCGCGATGAGCTTCCCGGGCGAGGAGGATCCACCCGAGGATTCGGTCAATCCGACGGCACCGCGCACATCTTCGTCCAATCTGGCCAACAGCGTATCAAGCGCGCCGAATGAAACCGTGCCGGAAGTACCGGCGCCTCCGGTTGCTGCACCCCAGCCTGCGCCAGCCGCCAGACCGGCCCCGTCGACGAATAATCCACCGGAAGATCTGATCGGCGACCTGATTGCCGAAACCGAAGACGGCGCATAGCCTCTTACTTTTCCAAGATTCTCCAGATAAGCCTCCTGGCTGATCTCAATCGCGCCCAATGATGCCAGATGATCGGTCATGAACTGGCAATCGAGCAGCGGAAATCCCCCGACTTTCAACCGGGCCACCAGCCACGCCAGTGCCACTTTCGACGCGTCGCTGGCGCGCGAGAACATGCTTTCACCGCAAAATGCGCCGCCAATCGCCAGGCCATAGAGACCGCCGACCAGATTTTCCTGTCCGGTTTCGGTATCACGCAACCAGCATTCGACGCTATGCGCATGGCCAAGCTCGTGCAGCTGGTTGAACGCCTCTTCAATCTCTGCATTGATCCAGGTTTCCTTGCGATCAGCCGCTTCTGTCGCGCAAATCCCGATCACATCGGCGAAGGCGGTGTCGGTCGAAACCCGGAACCGGTCCGATCTGATCGTTTTGCGCAACGAGCGCGACATCCGGAAATTGTCGAGCGGGATGATCGCGCGGGCCTTGGGTTCCACCCAGAAGGTTTCCGGATCATCCCGGGCATCCGCCATCGGGAAGATGCCCGAAGCATAAGCTTTAATCAGGAGATCGAGATCAATGGTCATGAACGGGGGATAACGCGGCCAGAACCATTCGCCCAGACCGAAAGTGACAAAGATTCCCGGCCATCAAGCCGCCATCAGGACGCGGGCTTCCTCGGCAATTTTCTCCGCTATCGCTGCATATTCGCTGGCAAAGCCGGCATTGGTGCGCCAGGCCGCACCAATGCTGCGGGTCACCGACCAGCCTTCGACGTCAAGCAACGCGACATCGCCACCGCGGGCGAGTTCGGATCGCACATAAAGTTCAGGCAATATTGCCAGCCCGAGTCCCGAAGCGACCATCTGCCGGACGCTGTCGAGACTGGTGCCCTCATAATCCCGCAGCAGATTCATGTCATGCTGCTGACACTGGCGCGCCACATCGCGATGCAGATGATGGCGTCGGTCCAGACTCAGCACCGGCGAGCCTGCCAGGTCGGAAAGCGTCAGATGTTTCTGCGATGCCAGCGGATGGTCGGGTGGCGCTACCAGCATCAGCGGCTCCCGAAACAGCGGTTCGATATGCAGATTCTCGCCCTCGATCGGCAAAGGCCCGAGCAGCATGTCGATAGAGCCCTTGGTCAATTCCATCGCCTGCAGATCGGGTATGCCCTCGCGCATGTAAAAGCGCAGGTCCGGGCGGCTGCGGTGCAGCGCCGCAATCACCGGCGGCATAAGATAGGGACCCAAGGTCGGCGAAACGCCAAAGCGCAATATTCCAGCCAGACTGTCGCTCGCCCGTTCGGCGAGATCGCGAATATCCTTTACCTCGACGAGAACCTGGCGCGCACGCCCGGCAATCTCGCGGCCCACCGGTGTCAGCTCGGCACCATGGGTTCGCCGTTCGACCAAGGTCACACCCAGCCTTTGTTCAAGCGTCCGTAGCTGATGGCTCAAGGTTGGCTGCGAAGCGCCTGCGGCTTGAGCAGCCTTGCCGAAATGGCCATGGTCGGCAACCGCAACAAGATACTCAAACTGGCGTAAAGTAGGCATAGCGCAATTCCACCCTATAGAGCAAATCTATCGATTCTTACGATTTCATTCGATTGGAGTTATCACGTGCTTTGCGCCATATCAACTCTATCGATGCTGAAGCACGATAGAAAGAGGATATGCCGTGGAACAATATACCAACAGCCTGATCCGCAAACATCGAAAACTGGACGCCCGGATCGCGAACCGTGACGACCATGTTGAACAAGCTCGGGAGCTGAAAGAATTACAGCGCAGCCTGGCCGAACGCATCCGCAAAATTCAGCGTGGAACCCAATATCACCGACCCGGTGAAACCGCATAGCCCCGCTTACCCTTCCCCCAACTCCTGGGGCGGCAGCACTCCCTCATCTGCTGGCCGCCCCGATTTTTTATAACTGCTATTCTGAAACGAGGACGATGCCCCGATGGTAAAAAAGATGAATGCAGCGTTGCGGGAATTTATTGCGCAGGAAACCAGCGCGGGCATTATATTATTCTGCGCTGCCGTCGCGGCAATGGTCGCGATGAACAGCGCCTTCAATCCCTATTATTTGGCTTTTCTCGACATTCCGGTGGCCGTGCAATTCGGCGCCCTGGAAATTGCCAAGCCGCTGTCGCTCTGGATCAACGACGGGCTGATGGCGATCTTCTTCTTTCTCGTCGGACTGGAAGTGAAGCGCGAACTGCTCGAAGGACAGCTTTCCAGTATCGAGCAAGCCTCGCTGCCCTTCATTGCAGCCATTGGCGGCATGGCGCTCCCCGCCCTGGTGTTCCTCTATTTCAACTGGACCGTGCCGGAGAATATCAACGGCTGGGCGATTCCGGCCGCGACCGACATCGCCTTTGCGCTGGGCGTGCTCGCCCTGCTCGGCAAACATGCGCCGGTCTCGCTGAAAATATTGCTGCTGGCGATCGCGATTATCGACGATATCGGCGCGATCATCATCATCGCGCTATTCTATACCGCGGAAGTATCGAGCTTCTCGCTGTTGCTCGCCGGTGGCGGTACCATATTGTTGTTCGCGATGAACCGGCTCGGCGTGATTCGCACCGCACCCTATATATTGGTCGGCACATTCCTGTGGATATGCGTCCTGAAATCCGGCGTCCACGCCACACTGGCCGGCGTGATTGCCGCGCTGGCAATCCCGCTGAACGCAAAGGACGGCAGTTCCCCGTTAAAACATCTCGAGCATTTCCTGCACCCTTGGACCGCCTTTCTGGTGTTGCCGATATTCGCTTTCGCCAATGCCGGCGTGTCCCTAGCGGGGTTGCAAATTGCCGATTTGATGGCACCGCTGGCGCTCGGCGTCGCCGCCGGACTGGTCGTCGGCAAGCAGGTCGGCGTGTTCGGCTTCATGTATCTGGCGACCAGAATCGGCCTGGTGAAGCGCCCGGCCGGTGTCACCTGGCTGCAACTCTATGGGCTCGCCTGCCTGACCGGTATCGGCTTCACGATGAGCCTGTTCATCGGCAATCTCGCCTTTGTCGATCCGGAGCAGATCGAAACGGTCAAGCTGGGCGTGATCAGCGGTTCGGTGATTTCGGGCCTGCTCGGATATTGCCTGCTGCGCTTCGCCTCAGCACCCGATCCTGCCGTAAAAGCAAAGCCGGCCTGACCGTTCCCCGCACTCAAAACAACCATATCGAATCTGTCGGCAATCGCTACAAAGCGTGATAGAGCGCAATCATGAAGCGACAATTCTATCTGCTAGCCGGACTGGCTTCGTTAGGACTGGGCGGCATCGGCATCATCTTGCCGCTGCTGCCCACGGTGCCGTTCATGATTCTTGCCGCCTTCTGTTTCGCCAATAGCTCGCCACGGCTGGAAGCCTGGCTGGTCGAGCATCATGTCTTTGGCCATCATATCAAGAACTGGCGGGAGCGGCGGGCTATCACCCGGCGCGGCAAGTGGGCGGCGACGGTCGCTTTTGCGGTCAGTTGCGTGATGGCTTTGCTCTTTGTCAAACTGCCGTGGAACCTCATTCCGATTGCCGCGGCGTTGATCAGTGGCAGCTGGATCTGGACCCGCAACGAGCCCGATTCGGGAAAATCACCGGAACGCGCCCCTGCCCATAAAGAATAGTTTTCGCTGCGCGCGAATCTGATATTCTCGTCCCGAATTTAGGAGAGAATTATGTCGCGTCAGCAATTGTTGGAAATGACCCGTTCACTGGTTGAGCATGGCAAGGCGGATACAATGGAACTGGTCGACGAAGTCGTCTCGGTGCCGGCATCCGACTATACCGATGAAGCGCGATATGAACGCGAGAAGAATCTGATCTTCAAACGACTGCCACTAATGATGGCGCCATCCTGTGAACTTCCCGAGCCGGGCTGTTACAAGGCGATGGAAGTCGCCGGCATCCCGGTGCTGATGACGCGGCAGAAAGACGGAACCGCACAGGCGTTCCTGAACAGCTGCACCCATCGCGGCAATCCGGTTGCCCAAGGCACCGGCAAAGCATCGCGATTTACCTGCGGCTATCATGGCTGGACCTTCAAGAATGATGGCGAATTGCTGGCCATTGCTTCGCCGAAGGATTTCGGGACGGTCGACAAGGCGGCTTTCTGCCTGCAGAAATTCCCGACGCTGGAGCGGGCCGGCCTGATCTGGGCGACTCTCGACCCGGACAGCACGCTCGATATCGAATCCTATCTCTGCGGCTACGACAGCCTGCTCGAACATTTCGGTTTTGACGGCTGGCATCTGTTTGATCAGCGGACGATTTCGGGGCCGAACTGGAAGACCGCCTATGACGGCTATCTCGACTTCTATCATCTGCCGGTCCTGCACAAGGACACGTTCGGCGCCGATTTCTTCAACCGCGCCAATTATTTCGCCTGGGGACCGCATCAGCGAATCTCCTCGCCATCGAAATTTATCCAGAAAACCGGCAGCGACGAGAAGCTGGATCTCACCGAGATCGATGAAAAGGACTGGCCGATCGACGCGCTGCTGCAGGGCGTCTGGACGATCTTCCCGCATATCTCGATCGCCAGCTTCTATGGCGGCGGCGGACGCGGTGCGCTGATATCGCAACTGTTCCCCGGCAAGACCGTCGGCGAAAGCTTCACCACACAATTTTACGTGATGGAACATGAACCGACCGATGATGCGGTCCGGCAGGGTGCGCGGGAGCAGTTTGACTTTCTCGAAACCGTGGTCGCCGAAGAAGATTACAAGACCGGAAAACGCCAGCATGAAGCGCTGCAGTCCGGTCTTATCGACAAGGTCTGGTTCGGCCGCAATGAAGGCGGCGGACAGGTCTTCCACCAATGGGTCGACCGCCTGACCAAAGCTGATGATGCCGAACTGAACCGGATTTTCGCACCGCAGTTGCAAGCCGCGGAGTGATCCGCAGCAAGGCCCCGGTTCAGGCGTTGCGATAGTCCCTGACCGGGGGCGATGCCTCTTTCCATTTGGGTCGCTCGGCGCGCAATTTCTCGAGCGTCTTCTCCCAACAGGCGTCGGTCTTGCCCTTGAACTGGATATCGGAATCTTCCTCCGGTCCAGAATTGGATCATGACGTTAACAGCAGTCACCCAGCCCGGGAAAGCCGGTAAAATGCCAGGCGCGATCTAGGGCATCCGATATTTGGCGACATAATGATCCAGTACCGCCGGATTGAGCCGGTTTTTGAACGAGCAGCCGATGCCCTGATTGCAATGACGGACCACCGCGGCCTCGAGCGCGCCAAGGCCCGGCAATGTTAGCCAGCACAAGGTACCGGGATGCGCTGTCTGCAGGGCGTCGCAAGTAAATCCGGCAAGCGACATGTCGGTCACTTCCACCGGAAAGCTGCTGGAGCAGGAAAAGCGCATTTTACCCGGGATCGATATCCGGTGACGCGGGGCACATCGACCTGCTTCTGAGACGAGCGCATATTGCTCTGCTGGCTGCTTATGGACGGCGGCAACCGGTAACCTGCGAACCAGGGAATCTGTCATTTCTGTCTCCTTAGCGTGACATTCGCTATGGCGGTCGCTCCCCTGGTCAATGAAGAAACCGCGACAGACACGGTTTCGGCTCTTTCGGTAAACCCCCTCTTCCCGCTTCCGGTAAATATCGGGCCGGTGGAATTTAACCATGGTGTGATTTGGCCGTCCGGGGAACAATCACGCTTGCCGAAAGCCTCCTGGGACGCTAAGGCGCGCGAACCGGCTGTATCGCAAGGGTGATACGGCCCGTGCAGGAGTGTAGCTCAGTTGGTAGAGCATCGGTCTCCAAAACCGAGGGCCCACGGTTCGAGTCCGTGCACTCCTGCCATTTTCTCCATCAACAACTGAAAACTTCATGACCCAGTTTATTTCCGCCATCAGCTTGATTGTTCCTGACTATGACCAGGCTATCGCATTTTATGTTGGGCTGATGGGTTTTGAACTGATCGAAGATACAGAGCTGTCCGAAGACAAGCGCTGGGTTCTGGTGGCGCCGCCGGGCAGCACCGAAACGCGGCTGCTGCTGGCGAAAGCAACCAACGAAGCGCAGGAAGAGATTATCGGCGAGCAGGCCGGCGGCCGGGTCTTCCTGTTCCTCGAGACCTATGATTTTGAGGGCGATATCGCGCTGATGGAACGGGCCGGCGTGGACATTATCGACGGGCCCCGAGTCGAAAGCTACGGCAAGGTAGCTGTGTTTCGCGATCCCTTCGGCAATAAATGGGACCTGATCGAACGGCACTGAGCATTATCGTTCAATATCCAGCGCTCCGGCGATCATCCCCCATATCTGATGCGTCAGCTTCGCCGGATCCGGCCGCGGGTCCATGCCCATGGCGTGCATGATGCCGCTGCGGAGCGCACCGACAATAGCAGCGCCGGCGATGGTCGGATCGATATGGGTGCCGATATCGCCGCGTCTGATGCCGGAGTTGATATTGCGAATCGCCATTTCGATCATCTCGTCATGCCGGGTGGATTCGACCGCAGCCACTTGGTTGGTCAGGGCCATTTTTCCGAGGATGACGGGTGCCATGGGATCATTGTAGAGAAATTCGACCACCGCCATTAGTCGGCGTTTCTCGCGCACGCCCCATTTGATGTCCGGGTCGAAATACTGGTTTGCCACCTGGTTATAGCGATCGTAGAACGCGTGGATGATCGCTCCGAGCATGCCGGATTTGGAACCGAAATAGTGATAGGCGAGCCCGACGGATACGCCGGCTTTCCCGGCGACATGCCCCATTTCCAGTTCGCCGTCGCCTTCGCGCAGTAGCAATTCCGCAGCCGCCAGGATTTTCGCGGCGCGCATGATCTTGCGGTCGGAGCGTTCCCCTGCCTCGCCTTCTCTCGTGTTACTTTGACCGGCCACAGCCCGTCTCCCCGGATATCCTGTGTCGCAACGCCCTAGTGGATTATTGAATTGAATTCAATTCAATAATCCACTAGGCAGCCCGGACAGACCAATGACGGAGCGGACGCATGAACCTAGCGGACAAGATGGAAACAGCAGCGGTGGACCTCGCCCCCTATCTGCAGGGACGCAGCTTTGACGACGCCTGGGACCAGTTTCGGGAAGAAGGCTATGTCATATTCCCCGATGTCCTCAGCCCCGAACAGCTGGAACAGCAGCGCGCGGCGCTGCAGCCCTGGATCGATGCCGACATCCGCGGCCGCAACAATTTCGAGGGCGACCGGTCCAACCGCATCTACGGTATGCTCGACAAGGATCCGGTCTTTGCCGACCTGATTTCCCATCCGCTGCAACTGGCCTTTGCCGAACGGGAGCTTGGCAGAAGCTGTCTGCTCTATGCCTGCCTTGCGATCAACCTGCATCCCGGCGAAACCGTCCAGCCCTGGCATTTTGACGACAGCCATTGCGGCCTTGCCCGGCCGCGCGACCCGCTCAGCCTGTCGACTTTCTGGTCGATCAGCGACACCACCGAGACCAATGGCGCCACCGAGATCATCCCCGGCAGCCACAAATGGGGGAATGAACAGCCGGCCGGGGCCAATCGCGGTTCCGACTTCCAGACCGGTGTCATCGACAAAAAGAACGGCGCAGACGATGGCCATCCCGACATGATCAAGGCAGTCATGCCGGCCGGCGCGCTGATGATTGCCAAGGGCACCTTGTGGCATCGCGGCGGCGGCAACAGTTCGGACGCCGAGCGCCTGATCGTCACGCCGCAATTTTGCAAGGGCTGGTGCCGCCCGCTGGAGCAGCAACTGCTGACAGTATCTCCGGAAAAAGTGGCGCGCTTGCCGAAACGGGTGCAGGAACTGCTGGGTTACAATATCCACCCACCGTTCATGGGCTATGTCGACGGCATGCACCCGGGCAGGGTTTTGGCCAAGCAGAGCGACTGACCAAGGGCCGTCGCGAGCAAACCGCGCGACAGACAGGAGAGAAAATGCAGCAAGCCCTGGAAAGCGACGCGCCGCTGATCGTCTATGTCGACATCAAAAGTCCATATGCCTTTGTCGCCATCCGGCCGACGCTGGCGCTGGAAGAATCGCTGGATATGCGTTTCGACTGGCGGCCGCTGACGCTCGATATTCCCAGCTATCTGGGTTCGGCGCGCAAAAGCAAAGGCAAGGTCGTCGAAAGCACACGCAGCGCCAGCCAGTGGACGGGGATCAAATATGGCTATCGCGATGCGCGCCGCTATGCCGAGCGTCAGGGGCTGATGCTCAAGGGCACCGAGAAAATCTGGGATTCCTCGATCGCCAATATCGGCATCTCATGGGTGATGCAGAAAGATCGTGACCGGCTTGGCGACTATTTCGAAACGGTCTATCCACCATTCTGGCGGCGGGAGCTGGATATTGAAGATGTCGCTGTAGTCGAAGCCTGTCTGGAACAGGCTGGCATCGATGTAGAAGGTTTTGCTGACTTTGTGCAGGGAGAGGGTCGCGCCCGGCATGACGCTCTGCAGGCGCAACTCCACCCGGGCGGCATCTATGGCGTACCGACCTATGTCTTTGACGGCACGATCCTGTTCGGCCGCGAGCATCTGCCTTATGTCCGCTGGCACTTGCAGGGACGCAAGGGGCCGGCACCCGATGTCGCTTATGAGATAGATAGCCTGGAGTCACTTCCATGCTGACCGTCTTCATCGATTTCAAATCACCCGCGTCCTTTCTGGCGCTCGAACCGACATTGGCACTGGCGCAGGAAACCGGCGTGCAGATAGACTGGCGTCCCTTCTCGGTCCGGCCCTTTTCGATCCCCGAAGAGCAAGCGGATGAGACGGTTGGCGAGCGGCACCGCCGCGTCCGCGCCATTGCCCAGCGCGACACCCATTTGCATTATGCCAGGGTTCAGGGGCGGGATATGCATTTTTCAAAGACGCCGGCGGGCAGTGATGCTGCCCTCGCCGCCATGGCCGGTATCGGCGGTGACCCCGTGCCGTTCATCCGCGCCGCTTTCGCCGCATATTGGACCGAGCAGGCAAACCTCGACGACGAGGCTGTCGTGGCAGCGCTGTTATCCTCGCTCGCTATGGCTCCGCCCGATTGGGAAACGGCCCGCGAAAAACTGGTTTCCATCCGCACCAAGGCAGAGCAATCCGGAATTTTCGAATCACCTTCTTATGTCATTGCAGACCAGCTATTTGTCGGCCGGGAGCATCTTCCCTGGATCGGTTCGCTGATCGCGGCGGCACCAGTCGGGTAAAATCCGGTTCTTTTTCTTGCGAATCCGGGAATCTGCGTTTAAAGGGCTGGTTCTTTCCGAAACCATGCATATATCCGAACACAGTCAAATGACTGACACCCGGAGTTTATGTGGAAACCGGCGAGAAAGTTTAGGGAATCAAGCATGGCGAAAGTCAATCCAGGCGAATTCATGAATCAGGTCAAGGCCGAGACCAACAAGGTCGTCTGGCCTACATGGCCCGAGACCGTCCGTACGGCGATCCTCGTGCTGATCATGACCACGATACTCGGCCTGTTTTTTCTCGGCGTTGATTCGGTTTTTAACGGGATTGTAGCCTGGCTCCTCAGCCTTGCATAAACGCCCCACTCAGATTTTTTAGGTTATTCGCATGGCACGCTGGTATATTATTCACGCTTATTCGGGCTTTGAACACAAGGTCAAGGAAGCCATCGAGGCCGACGCCAAGCGTCTGGGCCTGACCGAACTGGTCGAGGATATCGAAGTCCCGACCGAAACCATTACCGAAGTCAAGCGCGGCAAGAAGATCCAGTCGGAGCGGAAATTCTTCCCCGGCTATGTTCTGGCCAAGCTGGAAATGACCGATGATGTCTATCACCTGGTCAAGAACCAGCCCAAGGTAACCGGCTTCCTCGGCAGCAGCGGCAAGCCGCAGGCGATCAGCGAAAGCGAAGCCGCCCGCATTCTCAACACCAAGGAAGAAGCCGCCAACGCTCCGAAAGAACGGATCACGGTCGCTTACGAAATTGGCGACGAGGTCAAGGTCAAGTCCGGCCCGTTCAACAGCTTCAACGGCATTGTCGAGGAACTGGATTTCGACAAGAACAAGGTCAAGGTTTCCGTGTCCATCTTCGGTCGCGCAACCCCGGTCGAACTGGACTTCGGCGAAGTCGACCTGATCAGCTAGTTTTCATGCTCCGGATCCAATTCCGGAGCACAACAGAATTTGGTGGCTTTCAGCCGCCGAATACCACCGCGGGAGGAAGTTTCGGCTTCTGTCTGACCGCTTAATTTGAGGTTTCGGAGGCCCGCTCATCCTGAGCTTGTCAAAGGACCGAAAGAATGAAAGGACAGCCAAATGGCTAAGAAAATTGATGGTTATATCAATTTGCAAGTACCTGCCGGTATTGCAAATCCATCCCCGCCAATCGGCCCTGCACTGGGTCAGCGCGGCGTTAACATCATGGAATTCTGTAAGGCGTTTAACGCGGCTACGGACAAGCTTGAAAAAGGCACTCCGATCCCGACCAAGATTACGGTCTATGGCGATCGCAGCTTCACCTTCGAAACCAAGACACCACCAGCCAGCTACCTGATCAAGAAGGTCGCCAAGCTGAAAAAAGGTTCCAGCGAACCGGGCAAAGTCTCTGGCGGATCAATCAAGTCTTCGCAGATCAAGGAAATCGCCGAAACGAAAATGGCCGACCTCAATGCCAACAGCATTGATCAGGCTATGAAAATCATTTCAGGCACCGCGCGCTCGATGGGCGTAGATGTGGTGGAGGGATAAGAACATGGCGAAACTCTCCAAAAAAATGCAGGCGATCAACGAAAAAATTGACCGTGAAAAACTGTACAGCATCGATGAAGCTATCAAGACGCTGAAAGGCCTCGCTTCTACCTCGAAGTTTGACGAGACACTTGATGTCGCGATCAATCTCGGCGTCGATCCCCGTCACGCAGACCAGATGGTCCGCGGCGTGATCTCTCTACCAGCCGGAACCGGTAAAACCGCCCGCGTTGCAGTATTTGCGAAGGATGCGAAAGCAGACGAAGCACGGGAAGCGGGCGCTGATACGGTTGGTGCTGAAGATCTCATGGAAGCCATGCAAGGCGGCGATCTCAACTATGATCGCATCATCGCAACTCCTGACATGATGGGCCTCGTCGGCCGTCTCGGCAAGGTTCTCGGTCCAAAAGGCCTGATGCCTAACCCGAAACTCGGCACGGTTACCCCGAATGTCGGCCAAGCGGTCAAGGACGCCAAGGGCGGCCAGATCGAATATCGCGTCGAAAAAGCCGGTATCATCCATAACGGCATCGGCAAGACCAGCTTCTCCGAAGCCGATCTGCGCAAGAATTTCGATGCGCTGGTCAACACTGTGGTCAAGGCAAAGCCAGCCGGCGCCAAGGGCAAATATGTCCGTAAAGTCGGACTGAGCACGACCATGGGCCCGGGCCTCAAAATCGATCTCGGCGAGATTGAAGGCGCCTAACCCGTCACGCGTCACCCCGGCCAAGGCAGGGATGACTTGAACAGCTTTCAGAAAAAGGCCGGGCGCAAGTCCGGCCTTTTTTTCATGCGCCATGTTTTCTATAAGGACCGATATGACAATATTGCAGATCAGCGCGGACCTGTCCTACCGCCTCCCCGCGCCCTGCACGATATTGGTCCAGGTCGAGGCGGCAGCGACATCCGACCAGACACTCGTCGACGCGCATATCGATATCGGCCCCGCCAACAACAAATCCGTGGTCCCGGCTCACGACCGGATCGGCAGCCGGCTATGGACCACGCAGCAGGAACAACTCACCCTCTCCTACACCGCGCGGGTCGCGATCGATCGCGCCAATCCGGATTTCACCACTCTGCCAGCCACCGCCCTGCCCGACCTGCCGGGCGAAGCCGTGCCCTATCTGTTCAATTCGCTCTATTGTTCGGTCCATGCCTTTGACCAGGTGGTCACCAGCGAATTTGCCGGCCTGAGCGGCGGCCCTCTGGTCGTAGCCATGGCCGACTATATCGGACAGACCATGACCTATGGCTCCGATGTCGACAATGCCAACAGCAACGCCGAGCAGAGCTTTGCCGCGCGCAAGGGCGTCTGCCGCGACTATGCCCATATAATGATCAGCATGGCCCGCGCCGCCAATATCCCGGCGCGCTTCGCCAGCACCTATGCGCCCGACGTCCAGCCGCAGGATTTTCACGCCGTGCCCGAAGTCTTCCTCGATGGCCGCTGGCACCTGATCGATCCCACCGGCATGGCGCAGGCATCCGACATGGCGGTCATCGGCATCGGCCGCGACGCCACCGACGTCTCCTTCCTCACCGCCTTCGGCAGCATGAATATGGTCGAGCAGCAGGTACAAGTGGCACGCGCCTGACCCCCGGCGGTCATATTCCGGCTTTTAAATCGCGTCGTTTTTCCTGTAATATTGTCACCGAACAACTTCCGGGAGAAAAATATGGACAAGGGCTCCTGCCTCTGCGGCGCGATCCATATTGAAGTCACCGGCGATCTGCCCGAGGCCGACGCCTGCCACTGCAGCCAGTGCCGCAAGCAGTCCGGCCATTACTGGGCCTCGATCGACGTCCCGACCAGCGCCGTCACCATCATCGGCGAAGACCATATCCGCTGGTACCAGTCCTCCGAAAAGGTCCGCCGCGGCTTCTGCGACACCTGCGGCTCCTTCCTGTTCTGGGACCCGATCCACCACGACACAATCGCCATCGCCATGGGCTGTTTCGACCAGCCGACGGAGACGAAAATCTGGAGCCATATCTTCGTCGCCGACAAGGGCGATTATTACGAGATTGAGCCGGGAGTGTTGCAGCGGGATGGGTGAGTGTTGAGAAATCACACCTTAGTGGATGTCCCTCAGATCAACCACCGGCGCCTTTCAGTACACAATCACGGACGCACAAGACTTAGCCGAACCAATAAAAATTAACCCTTCTTATCAACATACAAGCCAAGTTGACATTAGCGACGTTTACAGGCGAATCCTCGACGCATATAGGGCCATTATGAGTATCAAGCCAAATATGAAGCTGTTCAAAAGACAAAAAGTACTTTTAGCGCTTTTACAGTCATTTGGTGGGGAATTGAGCCGTGTGGATTTACAAAAATACTTATTCCTTTTTACACAAACGTGCCAAAAAGAAAAAAGCTATGAGTTTGTACCTTTCAAGTTTGGATGCTTTTCCTTTCAATCATACGCTGATCGTCGCCGGCTCATAGAACTCGGCGCACTCATTGCCGATGATGGCTGGAAGCTCTCTCCTGACTATGATTTCCTATTAGAAATAGGGGATAGTGAGCGACATAAAGTCAAACTGTTTTCTCAAAAATATAAGACTATCAAAGGCGACGACCTCGTGAAGGAAGTTTACAAAAACTTTCCTTATTATGCCATAAACAGTGAAATCGCTGCTCGGTTGATGACAAAATCAGAGCTAGAGAAAATTGATGATTGCCGCCCGCAATTTGAGACTTCATGCTTTTTTACAATCGGGTATGAAGGGCAATCATTCGAAAATTATCTAAACCGATTAATCGAAAACGATATCAGAACGCTTGTAGACGTTCGAAGCAATCCACTCAGCAGAAAATATGGCTTTTCGCGCAAGACGCTCTCGGAAACACTTGAGAAATTAAATATTGAATATATTCACCGGCCTGAGCTCGGCATCATTTCCGATAAAAGAAAAGAATTGAAAACAACCGAAGATTACAATAGTCTTTTCGCAGACTACGAAAATACAGTAATAAAAGACAATCAAGATGCGTTGGTTGATTTGTGTGAAATGATGTCGCGGCGAAAACGCGTTGCGATTACTTGCTTTGAACATGACTCTAGAATGTGCCACAGAGGCAGAGTTGCAAAAGCCTTGCAAGCATTCGAAAATTGGGAATTTGAAACGCGTCATATTTAGGGGCTAAGGTTCTTTGAAAGAGCGCGTTCTCATTGCTGTGAAGACCTATCCGGTCTTATCGCAAAAATATATTGAACTGGTTTGTACGGCTGGTTTCCGTGAAGACGGCAGTTGGATTAGGATCTATCCATCGCCGTTCCGGTTTCTCAGCAACGACCAGAAATACAAAAAATACCAATGGATTGATTTGGATCTTAGGAAAAATCCGAAAGATAGCCGGCCGGAAAGCTATTCACCGATCAATATAGATGACATTGATCTAGGGAAGGTTGTTCCAGCCGGCGGAGATTGGGAAGAGAGAAGAAACCTGATCCTGGATCGCAATGTAGTCCACACCAATCTTGCGACGATCAAGAAAGCGGCAAGACAAAATGAATATTCGCTCGCTATATTCAAACCAACAAAAATTCTTGATTTCATCGCGGAGCCGGCAGCTGAACCCACATGGAAAGCAAGCAAAGAAGCGATTGCCAAAGAAGCCCTTGGCCAAGGCTCTCTATTTGAAGAGAAAGATCAATCGAACTATCAACTTGTTAAAAAGTTACCTTTCAAGTTTTCGTACAGATTTGAGGATGATGAGGGTCAACGTAGCACCTTGATGATCGAAGATTGGGAAATTGGCCAACTGTATTGGAACTGCCTAAAAAATAGCGACCCTGAAACGGCAATCAAAAAAGTGAAACAAAAATACCTAGATGATTTTGCTCAAACAAAAGACCTCCACCTTTTTTTGGGGACGACCTATCAATGGCACGTTCGCAGAGCTCCTAACCCATATGTAATAATTGGGACTTTCCATCCTTCACACCCGCCAGCGATTAAGCAACTCCCATTGTTTTAATGATTACTGTCCCCACCGCACACCCCTTGACATCCCCGCCCCACCCGTTAATGGCTCCCCTACAAATTGTGCTTCCGTCAAAAGAATCACAATTTCCGTCCGAGACAGCGGGTGAGGGGAATTTGCCTCTCTTAATTTCCAGCCTAGACGGGGATCAGTTTTTTCGTGTGGAGACACACGGGCACGCAGCCAGCGTTTTCTAACGCGGCAGAGCGACCAAAACCCCCCTTCGGATTATATGGAATTGGCTCAGGCTAATTCTTTCGCTCGTCACCCCTGCGCAGGCAGGGGCCTCGATGGTCCGGGACGTTTCTGGCCTGTCGAGATCCCCGCCTTCGCGGGGATGACGGTTACTAGTAAGGGACTGCGCGTCAAAACGCAGTCCACGTGAAGGAGCAAAATATGGATCGTGGTCAAAAGACCGAAGCGGTTGCCGCTCTGAACGCTATTTTCAAAGACGCCGGTGTTGTCGTGGTAACACGCAACCTGGGTCTGACTGTGGCTCAATCTACCGAGCTGCGGACGAAAATGCGGGACGAAGGCGCAAGCTTCAAAGTCTCTAAAAACCGCCTTGCCAAGCTGGCTCTCGAAGGAACCGACTATGGCCCGATAGCAGATATGCTGACGGGTCCGGTCGCACTTGCCACATCGGATGATCCGGTGGCTGCTGCAAAAATCGCAGTGGCATTTGCAAAAACCAACGATCGTTTGGAAATCGTTGGCGGCGCAATGGGCGACACCCTTCTTGACGAAGCTGGCGTAAAATCTCTGGCTGCCATGCCTTCGCTTGATGAACTGCGCGGAACGATTGTTGGATTGCTTGTTGCACCACAAACGAAAATCGCTCGGGTTCTTGTCGAGCCGGCAACCAGTGTTGCACGCGTACTCAGCGCTTATGCTGCTACGGGTGAATGAATTTAACTTTTCAAATATTTAGAAAATTGGAGCGTATTTAAAATGGCTGATATTGCAAAACTGGTCGAAGAACTTTCGAAACTCACCGTCATGGAAGCGGCTGAACTGTCCAAGGCACTTGAAGAAGAGTGGGGCGTTTCTGCTGCCGCTGCTGTTGCAGTTGCTGGTCCAGCGGCTGCCGCTGGCGAAGCTGCTGAAGAGCAGACCGAATTTGACGTAATCCTGACCGGCGACGGCGGCAAGAAAATCCAGGTGATTAAAGAAGTCCGTGCGATTACCGCTCTGGGCCTCACCGATGCCAAAGCCCTCGTCGAAGGCGCGCCTAAGGCGATCAAGGAAGGCGTTGCCAAAGCCGAAGCTGAAGAAATCAAAGCGAAGATCGAAGCAGCCGGCGGTACCGTCGAACTCAAATAAGCCTGACGGTTTATTGCAAAAATTCGGGGTGGTTTCCGGTTCGGAAACCACCCCTTTTTTATAACAGCCGGAAGAGCAGCCTACCGGCGCAAAAGTCCCTCACCTAAGCTATCGGCACCATTTTGACCGGCATGTGATCAATCTCGTGCAGGAAACAACTGCCGGAATAGGTCAGCGGACCATCCTGCTCGACCCGGACATCGCGGCCGAGGATTTCCTCAAACAGCACCGCCAGCTGCATTTCCGCCAGCCGCGCACCCACACAGCGATGGACGCCATGACCGAATGCGATATGGCGGCGGGCATTGTCTCTGGTAAAGTCCACAACATCCGGATTGGGAAACAGCTTCTCGTCGCGATTGGCCGAGATATACCAGAGGATGATTTTCTCGCCTGCGGGAATGATCTGGCCGCCCAGTTCGGTTTCGCAGGTCGTGGTCCGCCGCATATGGGTGACGGGCGATTGCCAGCGGATGATTTCCTGCGCGGCATTGGGCACCAGCGAAGGATCGTTGCGCAGCAGTTCAAACTGGTCGGGGAACATGTTGCAGGCCCGGACAAAGCCACTCATGCTGTTGCGCGTGGTGTCATTGCCGCCCACGATCAATAGCGCGATATTGGCCAGACGCTCCAGCTCGGGCATATTGCCCATCGCCTCGCTGTGGATGATCCGGTTGAGGATCTTGTCATTCGGCGCCTGTTTGCGTTCCTTTTCAAACAGCTCGTCGAACTTGCCGAGCATCTGGTACATTTCGGCAAAGAAATTTTGTATCCGTTCCTCGCTCTGGTCAGGCGAAACATCGCTGGCGGTATCCGACCAGCGTTTCATGTCGCGCCATTGCTCCCAGGGAAAATCGAACAATACGCAGAGCATGCCGATGGTCAGCTTGACCGAGACTTCCTCTACCCAGTCAAACGTCTCGCCAACAGGAAATGCGTCGAACAGCTCTTTGGTACGCTCTCTTATTTCCGGTTCTCGTGCGAGCATCTCGCTCGGGTTGAACGATGGCTGCACCACCTTGCGCTGGGCCGTATGGGTCGGGGCATCCATGGCGATGAAATTGGGAAATTCATATTCTCCACTGCCGTCGGTGATCGTGATCCCGCCATGCTCATAGGAGGATGAATAGGTCTTCGGGTCGAGCTCCACTTGCTGCACCAGATCATGCGTCACCACCGACCAATAGGGTCCATAGGGGCTGTCGGGCAAATAGCTGACCGGCATTTCGCGGCGCAGCCGGGCAAAAGGCTCCTGCCAGCGGTTTTCCGAATAGAGCGCACCGTCACTCACATCAAAGGGCGTAATCGCCCGTTTTTCCGTAACATCAGAATTGGTCATTGCTTTTCTCTCCTGCGTTGCAGATTATCCGATGATTGCGGAAAGGCAAGCCGTTACTTACACTAATGTTCATTAAGGCAAGGGCGACGAATATGACCGGCAATGACGATCTCAGGGCCCTGGTGCGGACGATTCCAGACTATCCGAAGCCGGGCATCCAGTTCCGCGATGTCTCCACCCTGCTGCTTGACGGCCCCGCCTTTCGCCAGACCATCGACCGGATGATCGCGCTGGTTGATTCCGACAGTTTCGACCTGATCGCGGGTATTGAAGCGCGCGGTTTCATCGTTTCGGCGGCGATGTCCTATGCGCTGGAAAAGGGCAAGATCATGCTGCGCAAGCCGGGAAAATTGCCGGGCAAGTCAGTGAGCATCGACTATGCGCTGGAATATGGCACCGACCGGATCGAGATGCACAATGACGCGATCCAGCCCGGCCAGCGCGTGCTGCTGGTCGATGACCTGATCGCCACCGGCGGTACGGCATTGGCCGGCGTGGAACTGTTGCGCGGACAGGGCGCCATTGTCGAGCAGGCGCTGTTCATCGTCGACCTGCCGGATCTCGGCGGCGCGCAGAAACTCGCCGCCGCCGGAGTGAAACCGACCGCCCTGATGGCCTTTGCCGGTGATTGACCATATCGCGATCATCACCGGCGTGCAGGACGAGGCGGATGCCTTCCAGCGCGATAGCTCGGTAACGCGCATCGACAGCCCGCTGGGCGAGATTCGCCAGCTCGAACATGCCGGAAAGCAAGTTTCGGTCCTTTGCTCCGGTATCGGCAAGGTCCACGCCGGAGCCGCCGCGCTCTATATGCACAGCCAGTTCCGCCCGGACCTGTTGCTGGTGATCGGCACCGCCGGCCATGTCAGCAGCAGCGAGGGCGACTGTTTCTTTCTCAGCGAATCGCTGCAAGCCGACTATGGCACGCTTGAGAAATTCGGAGAGCATGACGGCTTCACCCATTATAACGCCGGTGCCTGGCCGATTGGCCCGTCGGACTGGAAACCGTTCATGTCCCATCCGATGCCCGAAGCTCTCGCCCTGCCCCGGGCACGGATCGCGACCGCCGACTGTTTTGTGAAATGCCCCGACCGCTCGGGCTATCTGCGCGACACGCTCAAGGCTGATCTGGTTGACATGGAGACCGCCGCCGTAGCCCAGATTGCCGCGCTGCTTGATATCCCGTGGGCCGGAATCAAGGCAGTGACCGACGGTGCCAACAGCGACAGTTCCGGTGATTTCCATGCCAATCTCGAACGGGCAGCCAACCGCGCCGCCAGTGAGGCAGCGCGGTTGATTGAATTGCTTTAGCCGGCCCCGCCGGTTCTGAGCCTGTCTATTCAGACCTCAACCTGTTCAGCCTGAGCTTGTCGAAGGACCGTCGCCGACGGATCTCCAGCAGCAGGAAAGTCTAGCTCGCCACCCAATTGCCGTGAAATCCGGGCGGAATGCGGTGCGGCAGATGAATGACAGCCTGCGGCTCCCCGAGAAAATCATCTGCGTTGAGGATTTGCAGCTCGGTCTTGTCCTGTTCGGCGTCGATCACCAGACCGATCAGCCAGCCTTCGTCTTCGGCGGCATCCGGAGAGCGGGGCACGAATATAAATTCTCCCGGATGGCGGCCCGGCCCGAAATCGCGCACCTGCTTGCTGCCGCTTTGCAGATCATGTTTGAACAATTCGGTGCCCGCCATATCGAGCTCGTCGGGGCGCCCGGCCAGCGCGATGTCATAGATATAGCGATAGGGCTTGGTCGCCGTCCGCTCGTCATAGCGCGGGAATTCCTGCGGCCGGTCATCGAGTATCTTGCGGTTGACTTTTTTGCTCACGGGATCGACCGTCCAGCGCTCCAGCCGCGACCACTCGCCGCCCGGGCCAAAGGTCGTCCGTGCGTAAGTGCTTTCGTGCACCACGACATCGACGATCACCTTGCCATCTTCGGTCTCGAACGCACCAGCCGGATGATAGACATAGCAGGGTTCGACATCGCACCAGATGGTTTCCATACCCAGCCCTTCGCGAGGACAAAGACCGACCCGCGCGCCGTGCTCAGGATTCCAGTCATAGGGAAATTCAAAACCGGCCAGCATCCGCTTCATCGAGAAGACCGCGGGGAGATCGAACACCAGCACATATTTTTCGGTAATCTGGCAATCGTGGATCGATGGCCCTTCCTTGACCGCAATCGGTTCCTGCCGGGAGACTCTGCCATCTTTGTCCAAAACTACGTGCCAAACGGTATCAAATGTCGATGCATTGTAACAAATTGCATGCATTTCGCCGGTTTTGGGATCAAAATGGGGATGCGCGGAAAAGGCGTGGTCGAGCTTCCCGTCAAACGGATTATGCGCGATCGTATCGAGCTCGTCGGTCAGTTCGACAGGAAAACCACCAGCCTCGACAATTGCAAAGGTCCGGCCATTCAGGCCGATAATATTGGTATTGGCGGTGTCGGTCCGCGGATTGCGGGCACCCGGCTTGCGCTCTTCACCAAGCGCATCACTGACCTTGTTCGAGCGGATCCAGCGGTTGCGATACCATTCAGCCTTGCCCCCTGCGATCCGGACACCGTGGGCCATGCCGTCGCCGACAAACCAGTGATAGCTGCCTTCATCGGGCGCGCTGGCCGGATTGGGGCCGATCCGCAAATAGCGGCCGTCGAGCTGCGCCGGGATTTCGCCTTCAACCTCAAGGTCGGCCAGCGTCAGTTCTTCGGTCATCGGCTTGTGGACACCGGTCAGATAGGGATGCCCGCCTTCGGGTGTAGCCAGCCGCTTGCGGTTGAAATTCGTAACGGCGCCCATCACCGGGGTGACGGCGGCGCGGATGGTTTTTTCGATTACAGAAGCCATGGATAGTTCCTCCTAGTTGAAACGGATATCGGCGATTGTGGCGATTGCCATTGCCAGCAAAATGAGCCCGCCGGGATGCGGCCGGCGGAGCGCGGCGATGTTGGCGACTCCGGACAGCGCGAAAATGGTGGCGGCGACGATCGGCAGCAGATCGCTGCCGGACTGCAGACGGTTGAGCAGCACGGCTATGCCGAGGCCGCCCCAGGCCAGCGACGGAATATGAAAGACCGCCCGCAGGATGTCGCGCGTCGCCCGCGTGGCCAGCAGACCTTTCGCCTGTTCGCGATAAAGCGGTCCGAGTATGACCCGCTCGCCAAGCACCGAATGGGCGATCGCAACGATCACTCCCAGCATGGCAACAATGATCGCGTAAATTAACATTGGTGATGGCCCCTTCCGGCTTGGCAAATCGACTCGCGATGTTTATGCTGTTAACATGACGAGCGATGGTAACAGTGTCAACATAAGAGTTTCAGGAAGCGAAACATGCTTCCAGATCTTCCAATGCCGGGGCGCCCGGTGAACGCGCCCTATCATCACGGCGACCTGCGCGCAGCGGCGCTGCAAATGGGGATGGAGCGGCTGGAAAGTCAGGAACAGCCCGATCTCGGGTTGCGCGCCCTCGCCCGGGATCTCGGGGTGTCGGCAACCGCGCTTTACCGCCATTTCCCGAACAAGGATGCCTTGCTCGATGCGCTGGCGCTGGAGGGTGTCAATCGACTGGGACAGCATCAGGCAGAAGCAATGGCGCAAGCCGGTGGTGGCCATGACGGCTTTGCCGAAGTGGGTATAACCTATGTCACATGGGCGGTCGAAAACCCCGCCCTGCTGCGGCTGATCTACAACCGCGTCGGTCAGGTTGATCTGACCGACGATGATCCCAGCGCCATGGGCGAAGCCTTTTACCAGCTCCGCGCCGGCATCGCCGCGACCATGCCCGACGAAATGTCAAAAGAGCAACGCGCGACCGCCGCGCTGCACGCATGGTCACTGGTCCACGGGCTGGCCATGCTGATCCTCGACGGACAGGTAGCTTATGATCCGGCGATGGTACGCAAAGTGGTGCTGATGACCGATTTCAGAGACTGCTGAATTATCTCCCGGCCAGCTGAGGCTGTCCGATTGTACTTAACCTGCTTTTTACCTGCTTCTGCTAGCCCTCGAGCGCGAGCCACAAGCGGGAATCACAACAAAGCGAATGACAATTTTTTCCAACATAAACGATCGGCAGGGGAAGCTCCATTATGTGGTCATTTTTGGCCTGATATGCGTTTTGGCTGCGCTGGAGCTCGCGCTCGCCGACCGCAAATATGGCTTGTTCACCGGCGGTTTTGGCCAGTCTCAGGCGGTTGATACGCTGGCCGAGCGCTGTCTTTTTCTTACGGGCTATATCTCCTCCATCGCACTGCTGATCATCGGCACATGGTGGGTGATCGTCCGGCTGTTCCGCAGCAAACGGTCCTGGCCACCATTGTTCTTCCTGGTGACGATCGTTGGCGGCGGCTATGTGCTGCTGCTCGCCCTGACCTTCCAGCTGCACCAATATTTCAGTGATACGATGAGCTTTGCGCTAATGGCCAATCTCGGTGGCGGCAGCCTGACCGATGCGCTGCTTTTCGCGTCCAACGAAATTTTCCTCGGTGTCGCCGCGCTGGTTCTGGGCCTGATCGCCTATATCTATATATTCCGGCTGCTGTCCCGAAAGTTCCCGGTCCGCGCCGGTCATCTCATATGGCCAGCCCATGGTCGCCTGTTCGTCGGTCTATTTGTCTCCACCCTGATGCTCGCCATAGCGGTCCCCGCGGCATCGACCGATGTGCAAAATGGCCTGAACCGTACCCTCGCCTGGGGGCTGTTCACAGAAGCGGCCAACAAATTGACCGATTTTGACCAGGACGGCTATGGCTGGATTTCCAGCATGCCGGATCGACATCCGTTCAACAACACCCGCTATCCGCTGGCGCTGGATATTCCCGCCAACGGCATCGACGAGGATGGCTTTGGTGGCGATCTGCAGTTGGCGCCGATAGCACCGCAACCGCCAATCACATTGATATCGGGCAACCGTCCTAACCTCGTCCTGATTGTCATGGAGAGCGCACGATATGATGTGATCGGCAAGCGGATCAACGGCAAGCCGGTTGCGCCCAATCTCGAAGCCATCGCAAAATCCGGTAGCTCCATCTCCCCGGTCTTCAGCCATATCGGCTTTACCACCGCGTCGCTCAAATCGCTTTTTGGTGGAGCCCTGCAACCGGCAGATGGATCTCCCTCGCTGTTCCGCGAACTCAAGGCCAGCGGCTATGGAATATCTGTTTTCTCTGGCCAGCCGGAAGATTTCGGCGGCATCTCCCGGACGGTCGGCATGCAAGAGAATGCCGATGTCTTTATCGACGGCGACAAATTGAAACATCTGCGCGCCTTCAGCAACGGCGCCCAAGGTTCGATCCTGATCGACGAGAAGCATCTGCTCAAAGCCTTTGCAGAACATTATCAGCAGCCGGCAAAATGGGAGCAGCCGCAGTTTCTCTATTTCAATTTCCAGTCTCCGCATTTCCCCTATTTTCACAAGGGTATGCCGCTCAACCTGACCGACAGGCCCTTGCCCCGGTCCGAGATCAACGCTGACAACCGGGATCAACTGCAGCAGACCTACTGGAACGCGGTCCATTATTCGGATCAGCAGCTGGGCGAGCTGGTTTCCCGGCTCAAGCGGGATGGCATATGGGACGATAGCGTCGTTGTCATAACCGGCGATCATGGCGAAGACCTGTTTGAAGACGGCTTTCTCGGCCACGGCCACAATATCAACATCCGCCAGAATGGAACATTTCTGGTCACCAACCGCCCGGGCGTTACGGCCAGCGGCCCGATTGGCATGAGTGACTATCGCGCCATCATATTATCGCTGCTCAAGGGTGAGAAACCGGATATCGCGGCAAAACCGGTACTGATGACCGTCGGCGATCTCGAGCGACCGACTCAAATCGGCATTGCGGAAGGCGCATCGAAGATTACATCCTTGCGGCTCGACACCGGCGAGGCCTGCATGGTCGAGAAGAAGCAATGCGCAAATGTCCGCAAGCTGAGCGGCGCTTTCAACGACCGCGTCAATCGCCTGATCCGTACCTGGGGGTCTGCCCGATGGCAAAACAGAGCAAACCAGCAGAGCGATTGATCGCTATCGTCGCAATATAACGTCTCCAGCGCAGCCAATCTCCGATACGCCCCCTTGACCAAAAGCCCGCATCTCCCTATATCCCGCGCTCACCACAGATTTCGAGACAGGGCGTGCAGTCGCGCGGCGCGCCAGAAGAAATGAAATTTGCACGGTTTTCAGGACGCTAAAAAGCTGCAGTTTCCCACTTTGGGAGACATGCGGCTTTTGTTGTCTTGAAGCGCCTCCATAAATTGATTTTCCGCCGGTTTTCCGGCGATGGCGAGAAGGCAAAATTATATGGCTACCCAAGCAGCTTCGGTCAAAACGACGGCTCCGACCCCCACCCGCAAGAAACGCATTCGCAAAATCTTCGGCGATATTCATGAAGTCATCGAGATGCCGAATCTCATCGAAGTTCAGCGCGAATCATATGAACAGTTTTTGCGTTCTGATCCCTCGATCGGATATGTGTCTGGCCTCGAAAAGACGCTGCGCAGCGTTTTCCCGATCCGTGATTTTGCCGGCACCGCCGAAATGGACTTCGTCAACTATCAGCTCGAAGATCCCAAATATAATGTTGAAGAATGCCGTCAGCGGGGCATCACCTATGCCGCGCCGATGAAGGTCACGCTTCGCCTGATCGTATTTGAAGTCGATCCCGAAACAGAAGCACGCTCGGTTCTCGATATCAAAGAGCAAGACGTTTATATGGGCGACATGCCTTTGATGACCAAGAACGGCACGTTCGTCATCAACGGTACAGAGCGCGTCATTGTCAGCCAGATGCACCGTTCGCCCGGTGTCTTGTTTGACCATGACCGCGGCAAGACCCACTCTTCCGGCAAATTCCTCTTCGCCGCCCGCGTCATTCCTTACCGCGGTTCATGGCTCGACTTTGAATTTGACGCCAAAGACATCGTCAACGTCCGTATTGACCGCAAGCGCAAGCTGCCGGTAACCGCATTGCTGCGTTCGCTCGGCGATGCCATTCTTGAAGTCAAAGAAAAGAAGCCTGATTTTAAGGTCGGCGAGATGGTTCGTGTCGCTGGCATGAAGCAGCCTGCAGAAATTCTCGAAATCGACGGCAATCTGGTCACCATTCGCGAACCGATGGGCGCGATCGACTTCAATGGCGGCAAGATCGAAGACGAAGGCCGCACCAAGAGCGCCGAAATCGTAAAGATCGTCAAACAGGGCTATTCGGAAGAAGATATCCTGAACCTGTTTTACGGACGCATTGTCTACAAGCGCGCCAAGGACGGCTGGACCATACCTTTCGTAGCCGAGCAATGGCGCGGACTGAAGCCGACCTTTGATATTGTCGACGCACAAAGCGGCGAAGTCGTTTTTGAAGCGACCACCAAGATCACGCCGCGCGCCGCGAAAAAGGCCGAATCCGATGGCATGAAAAACATCGTCATTCCGACCGAGGAAATTTTCGGCCGTTACAGCGCTTTTGACCTGATCAACGAGAAAACCGGCGAGATTTACATCGAAGCCGGCGACGAAGTGACCGCAGAAAATCTCGAGAAGATTGACAATGCCGGCATTGATGCGCTCGAACTGCTCGATATCGATCATGTCACAACCGGTCCCTGGATCCGCAACACGCTGAAGGTCGACAAGGCCGAAGATCGTGACGGCGCGCTGTCCGACATCTACCGTGTCATGCGCCCTGGTGAACCACCAACGCGCGAAACCGCAGAAGCTTTGTTCGAGGGCCTGTTCTTCGATCCGGAGCGCTATGACCTCAGCGCCGTGGGCCGCGTCAAACTCAACATGCGTCTCGAATTGGATGCGCCGGCTGATTATACCATCCTGCGCAAGGAAGACATTCTCGCAGTCGTCAAAACCCTCGTCGATCTGAAGGACGGCAAGGGCGAAGTCGATGACATCGATAACCTCGGCAACCGTCGGGTCCGTTCTGTTGGCGAATTGCTGGAAAACCAGTATCGCGTCGGCCTTCTCCGCATGGAGCGCGCCGTCAAGGAGCGCATGAGCAGCGTTGACGTATCCACCGTGATGCCGAACGATCTGATCAATGCGAAGCCTGCGGTTGCTACCGTTCGCGAATTCTTCGGCTCCTCGCAGCTCTCGCAGTTCATGGATCAGACCAATCCGCTTTCGGAAGTCACTCATAAACGCCGCGTGTCAGCGTTGGGCCCCGGTGGTCTGACCCGTGAACGCGCCGGCTTTGAAGTCCGCGACGTTCACCCTACCCATTATGGCCGTATCTGCCCGATTGAAACGCCTGAAGGCCCGAACATCGGTCTGATCAACTCGCTGGCATCGTTCAGCCGCGTTAACCAGTACGGTTTTATCGAAACGCCCTATCGGAAAGTCGTCGACAACAAGGTCACCGACGATGTTGTCTATCTCTCCGCGATGGAAGAGCAGAAGCACACCGTGGCTCAGGCGAACGCCGAACTGACCGCAGACGGCAGCTTCGTTGAGGAAATCGTTTCCTCGCGTCAGGCTGGCGAATTCCTGATGGCGCCACGCGATATCATCACCCTGATGGACGTTAGTCCGAAACAGCTGGTATCTGTTGCCGCCTCGCTCATTCCGTTCCTGGAAAACGATGACGCCAACCGCGCGCTCATGGGATCGAACATGCAACGTCAGGCCGTGCCGCTGGTGAAAGCCGAAGCACCGTTTGTCGGCACCGGCATGGAAGAAACCGTGGCCCGCGATTCTGGTGCTGCCATCGCGGCACGTCGCGCCGGTATCGTCGATCAGGTAGACGCCACCCGTATCGTCATCCGCGCATCGGGTGCTGTCGAAGCAGGAAGATCCGGCGTGGACATTTACACGCTGCAGAAATTCCAGCGTTCCAACCAGAACACCTGCATCAACCAGCGTCCGCTGGTGAAGGTTGGCGAAATCGTCCAGCAGGGCGACACGATTGCTGACGGTCCATCCACCGATATGGGCGAATTGGCATTGGGCAAGAACAGCCTCGTCGCCTTCATGCCCTGGAATGGCTACAATTATGAGGATAGTATCCTCATCTCCGAACGGATCGTGAAAGACGACGTCTTCACCTCGATCCACATCGAAGAATTTGAAGTCATGGCCCGCGACACCAAGCTCGGACCTGAAGACATCACCCGTGACATTCCCAATGTCGGCGAGGAAGCGCTCCGCAACCTCGACGAAGCGGGCATCGTCTATATCGGTGCGGAAATCGAACCTGGCGATATTCTCGTCGGCAAGATCACGCCCAAGGGTGAATCGCCAATGACGCCGGAAGAAAAACTTCTCCGCGCCATCTTTGGTGAAAAAGCGTCTGATGTTCGCGACACCTCGCTGCGTCTGCCGCCCGGCGTTGCCGGCACGGTCGTCGAAGTCCGTGTGTTCAACCGCCACGGTATCGACAAGGACGAACGCGCCCTGGCAATCGAACGCGAAGAAATCTCGCGCTTCACCAAGGATCGTGACGACGAACGCGCCATTTTGAACCGTGCAACCTTCAACACGTTGAAAGACATGTTGATCGGCCAGACCGCAACTTCTGCGCCGAAGCCAATGAAGAAGGGCGCTGAAATCACCGAAGAAAGCCTGTCCGAACTGGAACAGGTCGACTGGTGGAAGATTGCGGTCAAGGACGATCAGGTTCAGTCCGATTTCGAAGCCACCCGTCAACAATATGACGAAGCGATCAAGCTGATCAACGAACGGTTCGAAGACCGTCGCGAGAAGCTGGAACGTGGTGATGAACTGGCTCCTGGCGTATTGAAAATGGTCAAAGTCTTCGTCGCGGTGAAGCGCAAGCTGCAACCGGGCGACAAAATGGCCGGCCGTCACGGCAACAAGGGGGTTATCTCCCGTATCCTGCCACAGGAAGACATGCCGTTCCTCGAAGACGGTACGCCGGTTGACATCGTGCTCAACCCGCTGGGTGTGCCTTCGCGAATGAACGTCGGACAGATTTTCGAAACGCACCTGGGCTGGGCCGCACGTGGTCTGGGTCAACAGGTTACCGAAGCTCTTGAAGAGTGGAAATTGGCTAACCCCGATCCACAGGCTGCGCCTCCACCAGACGCGGTCAAGGAACGGCTCAAGGTCATCTACGGCGAGCAATATCATGAAGATATTGATAGCCGTGATACAGGCGAGATCGTCGAAATGGTCGGCCATCTGCGTCACGGTGTCCCGATGGGAACGCCGGTATTTGATGGTGCCCATGAAAGCGATATTTCCGACATGCTCGAACTGGCAGGTCTGGATCGCAGCGGTCAGGTCAATCTTTATGATGGCCGTACCGGTGACAAGTTCGATCGCAAGGTGACCGTGGGCTATATCTACATGCTCAAACTGCACCATCTGGTCGACGACAAGATCCATGCTCGCTCGATCGGTCCATACAGCCTTGTCACGCAGCAGCCTCTTGGCGGTAAAGCGCAATTTGGCGGACAGCGTTTCGGGGAAATGGAAGTCTGGGCATTGCAGGCTTACGGCGCTGCTTACACGCTGCAGGAAATGCTGACGGTCAAGTCCGATGACGTGATCGGCCGGACCAAGGTTTACGAAGCGATCGTCAAGGGTGACGATACGTTCGAAGCCGGCGTTCCGGAAAGCTTTAACGTTCTGGTCAAGGAAATGCGGTCGCTCGGCCTCAACATCCAACTCTCCAGCTTTGGCGACGATGATGATGAAGACGGCGACGGGATTGCGATAGCGGCGGAGTGAAGCGCTAGTTTCACGCCACGCAGCATTTCAAATTTGGGGCGTAAGCCCAAGAGGAATTAAGACATGAATCAAGTAACAAATTTTGCAAATCCGATCGCAAAACCGGAAACATTTGACCAGATCCAGATTGGTTTGGCCTCGCCTGAGCGTATCCGCAGCTGGTCCTTTGGTGAAATCAAGAAACCGGAAACCATCAACTACCGGACCTTCAAGCCAGAGCGCGACGGCCTGTTCTGTGCGCGTATCTTTGGTCCGGTAAAGGATTACGAATGCCTGTGCGGTAAATATAAGCGCATGAAATATAAGGGCATCGTCTGCGAAAAATGCGGTGTTGAAGTCACGGTGACCAAGGTTCGCCGGGAACGTATGGGTCATATCGACCTAGCCGCTCCTGTCGCGCATATCTGGTTCCTGAAATCGCTGCCATCGCGGATCGGCCTGCTGCTCGACATGCAGCTCAAGCAGCTCGAACGTGTGCTCTATTTCGAAAGCTATGTCGTTATCGAGCCCGGCCTGACGGCACTGGAAAAATTCCAGCTGCTGACCGAAGACGAAATGCTCGAAGCACAGGATGAATATGGCGAAGACGCTTTCTCCGCCGGTATCGGTGCAGAAGCGGTCAAGATCATGTTGCAGGACCTAGACCTGAAGCAGGAACGCGACGATCTGATGGAAGATCTGCGCACGACCAAGTCGACGCTGAAGCCCAAGAAGATCATCAAGCGTCTGAAAGTGGTCGAAAGCTTCATCGATTCCGGCAACAAGCCGGAATGGATGATCCTCGAAATCATTCCCGTGATCCCGCCCGAGTTGCGCCCGCTGGTGCCTCTCGATGGTGGCCGCTTCGCGACTTCCGATCTCAACGATCTCTATCGCCGCGTGATCAACCGGAACAACCGTTTGAAACGCCTGATGGAACTGCGCGCACCGGATATCATCGTCCGTAACGAGAAGCGTATGCTTCAGGAATCGGTCGACGCATTGTTCGACAATGGCCGTCGTGGCCGGACCATCACCGGTGCCAACAAACGCCCGCTGAAATCCCTGTCCGACATGCTCAAGGGCAAGCAGGGCCGTTTCCGTCAGAACCTGCTCGGCAAGCGCGTCGATTATTCCGGCCGTTCGGTTATTGTGACCGGTCCGGAACTGAAATTGCATCAATGTGGTCTGCCGAAGAAAATGGCCTTGGAACTGTTCAAGCCATTCATCTACGCGCGCCTTGACGCCAAGGGCCTTTCGATGACGCTCAAGCAGGCCAAGAAATGGGTCGAGAAAGAGCGCAAGGAAGTCTGGGACATTCTCGAGGAAGTGATCCGCGAGCATCCGGTGATGCTGAACCGCGCACCAACGCTTCACCGTCTCGGTATCCAGGCGTTCGAACCGGTATTGATCGAAGGCAAGGCTATCCAGCTTCATCCGCTGGTCTGCTCCGCCTTTAACGCCGACTTTGACGGTGACCAAATGGCTGTCCACGTCCCGCTGAGCCTCGAGGCCCAGCTGGAAGCACGGGTCCTGATGATGTCGACCAACAACATCCTCTCGCCAGCAAACGGCAAGCCAATCATCGTTCCTTCACAGGATATGGTTCTCGGCATCTATTATCTTACAATGGATCGCAAAGGCGAGCCGGGCGAAGGCATGTTGCTGGCTGATATGGCCGAAGTGCATCAGGCACTGGAAATTGGCGCGGTGACCTTGCACTCCAAGATCACCACCCGGGTTCCGCAAACCGACGAGGAAGGCAATCCCATTCTCAAGCGTTTCGAAACCACACCGGGCCGCCTGCTGATCGCCGAATGTCTGCCGAAATCGCATCTGGTTCCGTTCGACATCGTCAACCGCTTGCTGACCAAGAAAGAAGTCGGCGACGTGATTGACCAGGTCTATCGTCACACCGGTCAGAAAGACACGGTCCTGTTCGCCGACGCGATCATGGGTCTTGGCTTCCGCCACGCCTGCCGTGCCGGTATTTCCTTCGGTAAGGATGACATGATCATTCCGGACTCCAAGGACAAGACGGTCGACGAGACCCGGACCCTGGTGGCTGACTATGAACAGCAATATCAGGACGGCCTGATCACGCAGCAGGAAAAATACAACAAGGTAATCGACGCCTGGTCCCGCTGTGGTGACACGGTTGCGAACGCGATGATGGACGAGCTGGCCGCGACGCCAGAGGACGAACATGGCCGCGAGCGCGAGATCAACGCGATCTACATGATGAGCCACTCCGGTGCGCGTGGTTCGCCAGCACAGATGAAACAGCTGGGCGGTATGCGCGGTCTGATGGCGAAACCTTCGGGCGAGATTATTGAAACACCGATTATCTCGAACTTTAAGGAAGGCCTGACGGTTCTCGAATATTTCAACTCCACCCACGGTGCCCGTAAGGGTCTTGCGGATACGGCGTTGAAAACGGCTAACTCGGGTTATCTGACCCGTCGTCTGGTTGACGTTTCCCAGGATTGTACGATTGTCGAAGAAGATTGCGGCACCGAAAATGCACTGGAGATGAAAGCCATCGTCCAGGGCGGTTCGGTTATCGCATCGCTTGGCGAACGTATCCTTGGTCGTACTATGGCTGAAGACATTGTCGACAGCAAAGACGACAGCGTTGTGATCAAGTCGGGCACGTTGCTCGACGAAGCGGCCATCGTCGTGATCGAAGAGCTCGGCATCCAGTCCGCGCGTATTCGTTCGCCACTGGTTTGCGAATCCAAGATGGGCGTCTGCGGCACTTGCTACGGTCGTGACCTTGCTCGCGGTACACCGGTGAACATCGGTGAAGCGGTTGGCGTTATCGCGGCACAGTCGATCGGTGAGCCAGGCACGCAGCTAACAATGCGTACCTTCCACATCGGCGGCGCGGCACAGCTCAACGAGCAGTCCAATCTGGAATCGGTTGCAGAAGGCCGTGTCGAATATCGCGACATGCCGGTCATCGAAGACAAGAACGGACGCTTCCTGTCCCTGGCGCGTAGCGGTATCATCGCCGTGATCGACAATGACGGTCGCGAGCGTTCTGCCGACAAGGTTCCTTATGGTACCAGCGTGCTGATCAAGGATGGCGCGGAGGTTCACCTGGGTGATCGTCTGGCCGAATGGGATCCGTTCACGATGCCGATGATCACCGAGAAACCGGGCGTCATCAAGTTCCAGGACGTCATCGAAGGCAAGACGATGACCGAACAGACCGATGAAGCCACCGGTATCGCACAGCGTGTGATCATGGAATATCGCGCTTCTGGCCGCGGTGCCAATAAAGAGGACCTGCGTCCCCGCCTCACCCTGCTGGATGAGAATAGCGGTGAATCGGGTCGTTATATGCTCGCCAATGGCGCAACCCTGTCCGTCGAAGATGGTGCCAAGGTTGCTGCCGGTGACGTGCTGGCACGTGTCTCTCGCGAAGCTGCGAAGACCCGCGACATTACGGGTGGTCTGCCACGTGTGGCCGAACTGTTCGAAGCGCGTATTCCGAAAGACAATTCGATCATCGCCAAGATCGACGGACGGATTGAATTTGTCCGCGACTATAAAGCGAAGCGCAAGATCGCGATTGTCCCGGAAGAGGGCGAACCAGTCGAATATCTGGTGCCGAAGACGAAAGTCATCGACGTACAGGAAGGCGATTTCGTCAAAAAGGGCGACAACCTCGTTTCCGGTTCCCCGGATCCGCATGACATTCTTGAAGTTCTCGGGGTTGAGGCGCTGGCCGAATATCTCGTTTCGGAAATTCAGGAAGTCTATCGTCTGCAGGGCGTGAAAATCAACGATAAGCACATTGAAACGATTGTTCGTCAGATGCTGCAGAAAGTTGAAATCACCAACGGCGGCGATACCACGCTTCTTCCGGGCGAGCAGATCGATCTCGAAGAGATGCTGGAATATAACGCAAAGCTGACCAAGAAGCAGGAACCTGCTGCCGGCAAGCCCGTTCTCCTCGGTATCACCAAGGCGAGCTTGCAGACCCGGAGCTTCATCTCTGCGGCTTCTTTCCAGGAAACCACCCGGGTGCTTACCCAGGCGGCTGTCGAGGGCAAGAAGGATCAGCTGATCGGTCTCAAGGAAAACGTGATCGTTGGTCGTTTGATCCCGGCTGGTACCGGAGCGGGCATGAACCGTGCGCGTATTGCCGCAACCAGCCGCGATGCGGCACTGCGGGCGCAACAGCAGAAAATGCTCGATGCGATGCAGGCTGCGGCTGATCTGAAAGCGGAAGAAGTGGCAAATGCCGCGGCTGCTGCTCCTGCTGCCGACGCCGAGCCAACCGCAGCGGACGTGTTCGGCGAAGCACCGGTCGAGGAAGCCTTGATTGCTGCGGATAGCTCCGAAGAACAGCATGCTGCTGAACTGGCGCAAGGTGACGAAGCGGCAACGGGCGATTCCCACATGGCGAAAACCATGGGTGAAGGCATCGAAGCAAGCGACACCGAAGCTGCTCAGACTGAAGACGACAAAGACGAATAGTCTTCCCGGTCCGAAACTGAATTGAAAAAGGCCCCGCTGGAGACGATCCGGCGGGGCCTTTTTTTTCATCTCGATGCCACGAGAGCGATGATATTGGCTAGAACCGTATCTCGCAGACCGACATCTTGCCCTGCACCGTGGTCCGCCACTGACCGGTCCATTCACCGCCCTGCGATGCCGCGACCGCCGGACATTTTCTCTGCGCATCCTGCTGGTTCCAGATCGGACCGGCATTGATATCGCGGGTCCGGCTGGCCGGAGGACGGCCCGGGCGCGATTTCGGCCGGGACACGGTCCCTTGCCGCGAACTCGACGTGATCCGGTACAGATCGGACATGGCACCGCCGTTCTGGCCATAGCCGACCCATTTGCGATGCAGGTCCAGTTGTAATTGGATATTGCGTGAACGGTCATCCAGATAGACCGACCACTGGTCACGACCGGTTTCAGTGAAACGGAACGTGGCCTGGCCACGGTCATTATATTCGGTCCAGCGCCCCGGGCCGGTCTGCTTGAAACTACCGCCGGAGAAAAACACCTGCTGGACATTGCGTCCATCTGTCACGGCGCGCGGCGCCGGAGACGGCGCACGCACCCGGCCTTCGTTGCGATACGCGCTGGCGATGCGGTAGAAGTCGCGCTTCGGTCCGCCATTGTCGCCAAGCAGAATCCATTTGCGATGGATGTCGATCTGCAACTGCACGTTGCGCGAAGGATCGTTGAGATAGACCGACCAGTCATCCCGACCGGTCTCGTTAAATGTGAATTTCACCCGCCCGTCGGCGGCATATTCGGTCCACGTTCCCCTGCCGGTATTCCGAAAATGCCCGCCATTGAAGCGCACTTCCGAGACATTATACCCGTTCACACCCTGTTGCTGCCTCTGGACAAGCGCTGCGTCGGAAAAGGTCAGGGATGTCGCTCCCAGCGCGGCAACGGTCAGGCCCATTGCCACCGCTCTGTTTAGAAATTGCATGGATTCTCCACTTTTGTTGGCGCGACCCGGAAGCGGGTTGGCACAAAGCGGACATGCTTATCAAGATTCTTCGGATTTTATCTGATAGTCCGCCAGCGCATGGCTGGCGGACTATCTGCTTGCCGATGGAGAAGCGGATCAGGCCGATGTCACTTTTTGGAGCGCCTGGTCGAGCGCCGCTTCGCCCCTCATCATCTGCTGGTCCGCCGCGATAACCGTTACATCGGTGATCCCGACAAAGGCCAGAATATGGCGCAGATAACCGGAAGCAAAATCAATATCGCTGCCCACTTCCGTACCGCCCGATGCGATTAGAACATAAGCTTTCTTGTCCGTCAGCAGTCCTTCGGGGCCATTGGCGGTGTAGTGAAACGTCTTGCGGGCGCGGGCGATCAGATCGATCCAGCCCTTGAGCGCCGCCGGCACCGCAAAATTATAGATTGGCGTGCCGATCACCAGCGTGTCGGCGGCAACCAGTTCATCGACCAGAGAATCCGACAAGGCCAGCTCTGCCTTCTGCGCGTCGGTTCGCTCGCTTTCGTCAGTGAAGTTCGCGCCCACCCAATCCTCCGTCACGAAGGGCAGGACCTCTGTAAGATCGCGGGTGACGATCTCGTCCGGTGCCAGCCTTGCGATTAAGGCGTCGGTCAGGGCGCGCGAAGATGAGCCGGCTTTGCGGGCGCTGGCGTCAACACGAAGTATATTGCTGGACTGAGTCATATTATTGGTACCTTTTGCTTGGATTTGAGACAAAAATGAGAGGGACGCTCCGGGGCAAGGGGGATAGGGAGCGTCCCTCCGGACACGGGGGAGTTAGTCTTGGGGCTCCCACGCTTCGACAAAGACAAATTCGGCCTGGTCAATTGCTTCGATCTGCAGCGACGAGACGTCCCGGATCGCCAGGGAATCGCGAGCACCGACCAGTTCACCGTTGACCCGAACCTGGCCGGTGGAGCCGACCAGATAGATATGGGCGCCATCGGCAACCCGATGATCGACAGTCGTTCCTGCGCTGAGCGTAGCGCCATAGAGACGCGCATCCGCACCGATCATCAGCGCACCACCGTCGATATCCTCGTCAAAACCGCTGGCGAGCATTTCCAGCTGACCGGACCGTTCGCCCTCGGGAAAGGCTTTCGCATCCCAGCGGGGCTCTCCGCCGGCTGCGCGGGGCTCTATCCAGATTTGGAACAGACGGGTCTGCTCGTCCTCAAGATTATACTCACTGTGCATCACGCCGGTGCCGGCACTCATCACCTGGACATCTCCAGCTTCGGTGCGGCCTTCATTGCCCATATTGTCCCGATGGGTAATCGCCCCTTCGCGGACATAGGTGATGATTTCCATATCCTTGTGGCCATGCATCGGAAATCCGGTTTTCGGCTTGATCTCGTCATCATTCCAGACCCGGATCGGACCGAAACCCATGCGGGCGGGATCCCAATATTTGCCGAAGGAAAAATGGTGCCGGGCCTGCAGCCAGTCGTGGTCAACATGCGCCAGCTCTTTGAATTCACGTTTCTCAATCATCGTCTTTCTCCTTTCCGGGCGGACTTCGTTCCGCTCGACTTGAGATGGAGATAGGATGATCCATTTGTTTCCAAAATAGACAAAATTGAATTTGATTGTTTCCATATATGATCTAATATTTGCCCATGGCCTTACCCGATTATGAAGCATGGGCGATTTTTGCGGCGGTTGCCCGGCTCGGCAGCTTTACCGCCGCGGCGCAGGAACTGGCGCTCTCCAAACCGACAATCTCGAAAGCGATCTCCCGGCTGGAACAGTCGCTCGGCACCGTCCTGTTCCACCGCACATCGCGCAAAATTTCGCTGTCCACCGCAGGCAAATCGCTTCTCCATCATGCCCAGCAGATTGCCACCGACGGCGAGGCTGCGATGGAGGCAGCTCGCGATACGACCCATCTATTGCAGGGACAGGTACGTCTGGCCGCACCCCTCAGCTACGGCCTCTCGCATCTGGCACCAGTCATCGCAGACTTCATGTGCGCTTATCCGGAGATCACCGTTGATCTGCAGCTTAATGATGCCCGGATTGACCTGATCGAGGAAGGATTCGATTGCGCAATCCGGATTGGCGCGCTGCCCGACAGCAGCCTGAGGGCGATCAAGCTGCGCAAGATGGCGGGCTATTTCATAGCTGCACCGAGCTACGTCGAACGCAAGGGCGAACCCGAAACACCGGCGGACCTGAGCGATCATGATTGCTTCATCTATTCGAATACCTTGAGTCCCGAGCTGTGGCCGGTCACTGGCCCGGATGATCGGATAACCAATGTGCGTCCCAAATGCCGGTTCCGCAGCAACAACGGCGATGTCATGCTGCCCGCGCTGATTGCCGGACGGGGAATCGGATATTTGCCCGATTTTCTCTGTCGAAAGGCACTTGATGCCGGCGACCTGATCAACATTCTTCCGGGTTGCCGTATAGGCGATATCGCCATCAACATAGTCATGCCCCCTTCCCGCTTGCGACCCGCCCGGGTGGACGCACTGGTGGACTTTCTGAAGGACAATTTGCGTTAGCCGAGAGTAACGGAACAGAGACCAGCTCATTTCGCTGTCCTACATCATCGGGATTTTGTATCTTGCCCTAATGACCAATGAAATACTGATCATCCCAATGGCGACAAGCTTGTTGCCGGTGGACATTTTAAATGGTCCGGGTGGCGCGTTTTTTGGCTAAAATTGCAGGACAGCAATATTTTTCCTTAACACTGTAAAGTTTGTAAAGTTCGTCAGGAAGACAGGCCCGAAAATTAATGCCGCTGGAAACCATATTCCTTTTTGTCATCGCTGACCTGATGTTTTGTTTCACCCCGGGGCCGGCCACCATGGTCACCGTCGGCCATGCCCTGCCCCATGGTCCGCAGGAGGCATGCGCGGCGCTCTCGGGCCGATTGTCGGTGTGAATGTCGGCAATTTCATCTGGTACGCCTTGACCGCTTTTGGTCTGATTGCCTTGATCAACGCCGTTCCGACGGCTTATGCCGTACTCCGCTGGATCGGCGTCGCCTATCTGGCATGGATGGCGTTTCAGATGCTGAGGGGAGGCACCAGCGCTCTCGCCAGACAATCTGCGAAGAGCGCCAGTTTCGGCAAGGGATTTGTCAACGGTCTGGTGGTACATATGTCCAACCCCAAGGCGCTTCTATTCTATACCGCGTTCATCCCGCCATTCATCGATCCGGACGGCAATCTGGGCAATGCCGATCAGGCCCAGCCGGTGTTTCAGAAAATTGCTGCGGCAATATTGCTTGGCGCAGCGCTGATACTGGCCTGGTGGAACCTCACCGACAGCGCGATGCAAAGCGCGTTCAACCTGCCGCAAGGCGCAACTGGTTAGATATATATCATGATCCGAATCTGGTTTTCTCTGCTCGCTCTCGTCTTTGCTGCGCCATTGTCGGCACAGGAAGGGCCTGATGGTGGATTCGACGCCGAAACGATTTTGGCGCTCAAGGGCTTGCAACTGCTGGACCAGCGAATGAATGCGATCGGTTATCGACTGGTCGATGCCAATGCACCCTATTGCGATCAGAAAATTGTCAGGACCGGTTTGCTACTCAATGATGTCGCCCAATATGCCGATCAGGAAACAGCCCGTTTTGCGCTCGGGTTCAATGGTTCGATAGGGATTACTGCGGTCGCTCCGGACAGTCCGGCCGAATCCGCAGAATTATCTCCGGGTGACACCCTGCTGGCGATCAACGCGATGCCCATCGACGACATTGCAATCGACGATCCCGAGTTGTCCAGCGAACAGCCGGTCTATCGCAGGGTTGCGGCGATCAATCGGCTGCTGGAACATGCCCTTGCCGAAGCGAATGTCCAATTGACCATCTCGCGAGGCGGTATCAGCAGGACTGTTCCGATCGAGCCCGTTTTGACATGCCCGGGACGATTCCAGATCCGGGTCAGTGCAGACAGGAGTGCAACCGCCGATGGGAAGATGGTCAGTGTCTCATCGCGCCTGGCCGAATATTTTCTGAGCGATGACGAATTTGCCGCGGTTATCGCACATGAACTGGCGCATAATCTGCTGAAACACCGAGACCTGCTCGATGCGCAGCAGGTCAATCGCGGCTTTTTCGGTCAGTTGGGCAAGAGCGCCCGGCGGATCAAGGACACCGAGATCGAGGCAGACCGGCTGTCGGTCTGGCTGATGGTCAACGCCGGCTATGACCCGGAGGCTGCGGTCGGCTTCTGGACCCGCTATGGCAAGGAGCATGGCAAGGGCATTTTCTCTGCCTCGACCCATTATCGCTGGAAAAAGCGGGTGCAATTATTCGAAGAGGAGATCGCGAAAATGGCGGCGATGGAAGCTGTCGACGGCAAATATGCGCCGCCGCTGCTAACCGGGATCGACTGACTCAGTCGTCGTCCTTGTAGGCGTCCTTGCAATTGCGGCGTTCCTGCTTGTTGCGCGCTTCATCGAGACAAAGGTCCCGCTGCTTCTTACGGTCGGCGAGCGCCTTGCGCCCCATATCCTCTTCCCTCTCGGACTGGGTCTGGGTGGTCGCATCCACCGCGGTTTCGACCACGGTCCCGGCAACCCGAAAAGGTGCCGTAACAATCTTGCTGACGCAGCCGGACAATATCAAGGGGATGAGAGCCGCCGATAATATGGGTGATATGCGCATGATATACTCCTCAGCTACTTTGGACCGGCGTCATGATAGCCCGGAAAGGTTCACGACTGAGCCAGCAATTTCTCCGCGATCACCCTTATGTCGCCACCCATTTCCGGATGGGCCAAAGCCATCGCCAGATTGGCTTCGACATAGCCCTGCTTGGATCCGCAATCATAACGCTTACCGTTAAAGGTCATACCATGAAACGGTTGCTGGCCGATCATCTGCGCCATTGCATCGGTCAACTGGATTTCACCACCCGCGCCCGCTGCCTGCGTTTCCAATATCCGCATCACTTCTGGCTGCAGGATATAGCGACCGGGAAGGATCAGGTTGGATGGCGCGGTACCGGCTGCCGGTTTCTCGACCAGCCCCTTTACCTCGGTGATCGGACCATCGCGATAGCCCGGATCAATCACACCATAAGACGGCGTGTCCTCGATCGGAATCTCGAGCGCGCAAACGATATTGCCGCCAAGCTTTTCATAAGCACTGACCATCTGCTTCATGCAACCGGGCGAGCCGACCATGAATTCGTCGGGAAGGAAAATGGCAAAAGGCTCATCGCCGATAATATCCCGCGCGCACCAGATCGCATGACCGAGCCCTAATGGCTCCTGCTGCCGGACAAAAACACAGTCGCCGGGCTTGAGCCGGGTCCCTTCGAGCACCGACCGGTCTTTTCCCCGATCAGCCATATTGCGCTCGAGTTCAAATGCCATATCGAAATGATCCTCGATCATGCCCTTGCCGCGGCCGTTGACGAAGATCATCTGCTCGATTCCGGCCTCCAGCGCTTCGTCCACTGCATATTGCAGCAGCGGGCGGTCGACGATCGGGAACAGTTCCTTCGGCATCACTTTGGTGGCTGGCAGGAATCGGGTGCCCATTCCGGCAACAGGGAAAACGGCTTTTCTGATCGGTTTCATAAGTCTGTCCTAGTCCTTCAACTTGTTGGCGAAACTGGTCCGCAATTTTTGCAGTTTCGGCGGGATGGTAGCGACACAATAAGGGTTGCTGCGTCCCTCGTCGGCCCAATATTGCTGATGATAATCTTCCGCCACATACCAGGGCGCCGGCCCTTCGATGGTGGTCACAATCGGTTCCGCGCGGTCTTCTGCAGCGCGCTTTATTCCGGCTTCTGCTTCGGCGCGCTGATCGTCATCCAGCGGGAAAATCGCCGAACGGTATTGCGTACCGATATCGTTGCCCTGCCGGTTGAGCTGGGTCGGGTCGTGGGTTGCGAAGAAAATGTCGAGCAGATCAGCGTAACTGACCACTTCACCGTCAAATCCTATCTTGATCGCTTCAGCGTGGCCGGTCGTACCGGAACAGACCTCCCGGTAAGTGGGATCGGGCTTGGCACCGCCAATATAACCGCTTTCAACGGAACTCACCCCGGCAATGTCATTGAACACCGCCTCGGTGCACCAAAAACAGCCACCGGCAAAAATGGCTTCCTGCTTTGCCATAGAAACTCCTTTATGCGGTGACAGCATCGCCCCCGCTATTTGCGTTCTTATCAGCTTCATCGCGCCTGGCGACAAGAAGATACATGGCGGGTGTAACCACTCGAGACAAGAGGGTCGAGCTGATCAGCCCGCCGATGATGATCGCCGCCAACGGTCCATATAATGCACCGCCCCATAGCGCGAGCGGCGTCAATCCGCCGATTGCCGTGATTGAAGTGAGCAACACCGGCAGGAAACGGACTTCACCGGCCCGCTCGATTGCTTCGCGCAATCCCATGCCCTGATCCCGCAATTGCGCCGTAAAGTCGACCAGCAATATCGAGTTTTTGATCTCGATGCCGATCAGCGCGATAAAACCGATAATCGCCATGACACTCAGTGAGTTGCCGGTAATCAACAGCGCCAGAAGCCCGCCGAAAGTCCCGAGAGGGATAACACCGGCAACCACAATCGTTTCCCGAAACCGCCGGAATTCGGCGACCAGAACCGCAAGAATCAGCATCAGTGCGGTGATGATCAAGGGACCGAAATCTCCGAAAGTCTGGCCAATTTTCTCCGCTTCGCCACCGACCGACCATGTATAGCCTTCGGGAAATTTGATCTGCTCCAACCGCTCCACGGCGCGGTCATTCACCGTCGACGGGATTTCGCCGAAGTCGACTTGCGCCGTAACCAGCACCGTTCGCTGAAGCTGATAGCGCTGGATTTGGGGCGTCACATTGGTGAGCTTGGGATCGGTTATCTGCGACAGGGGCACAGGATCACCAGACCGCGTGGCGACGTAGATCTTGTCCAGCACCGACATCGGCAGGCTGCCCTCGAACGGGAAGCGGACGGTCACCGGATAATCATCCCCTTCCTGATCGCGAAAGGAGGCTGCCTGTTCGCCGCTGATCGCCAGCCGGATGGCGCGGCGTGGCTCGCCAGACGGAATATTGAGCAGCGCTGCTTTCTTTTCGTTCAGACCAATGTCGAGATCGATCTTGTCGGTCTCTACTGGATTGACAATATCCCGCGCGCCAGGCGTTTTCCGCAAGACGTCGGCAATCGTGCCGGACAGTTGCTTGAGCTTGTCCAGTTCCGGTCCTGCCACCCGAATCACGATTGGCGCTTCCACCGGAGTGCCATTCTGGAAAAGCTCGATCTTCACGCGAGCGCCGGCAATCTGGTCGAGTTGCTTGCGCAACCGATCGATCATCTTCGGTCCTTCGCTTGTGTCCCATTTATCGAGTACGGCCAGCACTTCACCATAGTTGACGCGCTCGGCCTTGGGGCCGACATTGTAAAATACCTGCGGATTGCCATTGCCGATATTCTCCGCCCGCACTTTTATGCTGGGTTCAGTTTCCAGGATTTTCGCGACTTCGGCAACGATTTGGTCCGTTCGATCCAGACTGCTCCCTTGCTCCGCTTCGACCGCGACCCGGAAATAGGGTGCATCGGCAAAGGGAAAAAGTGAAAAGCCCAATATCGGAACAATCGCGAATGCCGACAGGCACAAAGTCAAAGCCAGCGTTACCGTCTTGACCGGCGCGCCCAGAGCGATGTGCAGAAAGGGCCGGTAGAACCGCTGGATTTTATCATTGACCCAGCGCAGCGCCCGATTGCCTTCCGGGTCTTCATCCCGCCGCAGCATCCGGCTGGCCAGAAACGGAATCAGCGACAGGGAGATCAGCAGCGAGGCAATCACGGTCGCGATAATGGCGATGAAGAAGGACTTGGTATAGGCTCCGGCACCACCAGGCAGAAAGAGCAAGGGTACAAAGGCCAGCACCAGAACGGCAGTAGATCCGATGACCGCTGCGCGGATTTCCAGACTGGCATCAATCGCCGCCTGCGTACGCGTCTTGCCCATGCGCAGATGCCGCGCGATATTTTCTGTCACAACGATGCTGTCGTCCACCAGCAAGCCCAGCGATACAATGAAACCCGCTATGGAGAGCTGGCTGAGATTATATCCCATCGCATAAAGAACCAGCAGACCGGAGGCGAGCGACAGCGGGATCGATATCATGACGATCGCCGAGGATCGAAAGCCAAGCGGAAGCAGCGTGAATATGACCAAGGCAATGGCGATCGTAAAGTCGCGCGCCAATTCGCTCAGACGCCGTTTCACATCGCGGCTCTGGTCGAACTGCATGATCAGTTTGATGTCGGGCGGCAGAATAGAACGCTGAAGCTCCAGTTCGATGTCCAACTCGTTCTTCAGCCGCGTGACATCAACGCCGTCTTTTTGTGTTACCGTGAGAAACACGGCGCGCTGGCCATTGTGCCGGGTCCGGTAAATCTGTTCCTCGGCACCCCAGCTTACTTCGGCGACATCACCAACGGTCAACAGCGACCCGTCCGACGCCCGCAGTGGCAATCCCCGGATGGCATCGAGGCTGCGGAATGCACCGCCAGCTTCGACGTTTAATCTTCGTTCTCCGCTCTGTACGGCACCGCCAGGAATATCGGCACCGCCCTCACGCACAGCATCGGCAATTGCGCTTGAGGGAACGCGCAGTTCGGACAGGCGGTCCGGCCGGACTTCGACGCTGACTTCCGGCTGCGGCAGGCCAAAAATCCGCGATTCCCGAACGCCAGCATTACGCGTGAAGACATCCACCATATCGTCCGCATATTTTTCCATCCGTCGCCACGAAGCGGTTTCACTGACCAAAGCCACTTGCATGACCGCAGCTTCGGTCGTCCGGATTTTGCGATATTCGAGCTTCTGCAATTCCGGGGGAAGCTGATCGCGGATCGCGGAGACTTCGCGTACGACATCATCGAAATAGCCGTCAACGTCACCGGACCATTCGCTGAATTCAACGGATATCGAGGTTCCGCCGTCAGTGCTGGTCGACCGGACTTCGACAATATCGTCCAGCCCCTGAACGACTTCTTCAATGGGCTTGGCGACCGTTTCTTCCATTTCCTGCGCATCGGCACCGGGCTGGATCGCGATGATCTTGACAGCGGGAATGGGAAAATGGGCATCAACAGCCCGGGGAATATTATTGAATGCAGTAAGGCCCAGCACAACCAGAAGGGTGAATAGAACGAGGCTGAGTTGCCAGCGGGAAATGACGAACCGGGCAAGCATATCAGGCCCGACGATCCTCCTGATTCAAAAGCGCCATCATCGCGCTGCCCGGATGGGCTTGATCAAATCGCCGTCCCGCAGCTTCTCGACGCCGCGAGTCACAATGACCTCCCCTTCCGTCAGTCCAGACAGAATTTCGAGATATTTGTCGGTCAATTTGCCAATCTGGACATTGCGTTGCTTCACCCGGTTTTTATCATCCACCACGAACACCAGGCCTTCACCGGTGCGGACACCGAATATCGCATTGGCGGGGATCGCGAAGGTAGCCTCGGCCTCGCGGGACACTTGTACTTCGACCATACCCAATTGACCGGAACGCAAACGGTCGCTGGCAGGAAGCAGGAAATTCACTTCGAACGTCCCGGTCCGGGCATCCGCCCGCCCGTCCTTTTCGCTGACCGCGGCATCAAGCGGCGTTTTGGAGACGGCAGACAGCAGAACTTTGGCCGGCATACCGACGTTTATACGGGCAGCGTCGGAGTCGGTCATCGGAACCCTCAGCACAAAGCCCTTGTCGATTTCGCCCAGCACCATCGCGGTCATGCCGGCGGTCACAATTTGACCTGCATCAATATTACGGGACAGGATGATGCCGCTGCTCGGGGCGCGGATATAGGACGTGCGACTAGCAAATTCCGTGGCCTCGATCCGGGCCCGGGCTGCGCGCGCGGCCGCTTCCGATTGTTCGAGCCGGGATTTTGTTACCCAGCCTTCTTTGAACAATTTCTCGATACGACCATATTCCGCTTCGGCACGATCGCGTTCGGCACGCGCGGCGCTCAGGTCTGCGGCAACCGTGCTGTTGTCCAGAGCGGCGAGAATCGCACCGCGCTTCACTCTGTCGCCTTCTTCATAGCGGACCGACGCGACTTTACCGCCGGTGGTGAAACCCAGCGCCGTTTCCCGTCGCAAGCGGACAGTACCGGCGGCATTCAGGGTCTCGCTCTCGCTGGCTGGCTGGACCGTTGTCACGGCTGCGGGAATCGGATCGGTTGACTTGGGTTTTGCTTCTGGTTCGCTGACGCTGCATCCGGTCATAAAAACCAGACCGCCCAAAATCGATATTATCGTTCTGCCAAGCGTCATGTTGCGCACTACCACCCCTAATGAATTTGTCTTAAGTCGCTATCGGGCGCGGACCAATAGAAAATTGCAGAATCAAACCAAAAAGGGCCGGATTATTAAACCCGGCCCTCCAAATGTGTTATTAAAGAGTCAGTGTTAACTTTCTGTGCCGACGATCTCTTGGCCGGATCCACCCATGACCTTGTAGACGATACCTGCCAATATCGCCCCGACAACGGGCGCCACCCAGAATACCCACAGTTGCGTCAGTGCGATTCCGCCTTCAATCAACGCGGGACCTGTGCTTCTCGCCGGATTGACCGAAGTGTTTGTCACCGGAATGCTGATCAGATGGATCAACGTCAGGCCCAGGCCGATCGCCAGTGGCGCGAAACCTGCCGGTGCCCGGCCATCGGTCGCACCAAGAATGATCATCAGGAAGAAAAAGGTCAGCAAGACCTCGATCGCGATCCCGGCTGTCATTGCATATCCGCCGGGCGAATGCTCTCCAACGCCGTTGGAGGCCAGACCGTTTACCGCAATATTATAATCCGCATTGCCCGAAGCAATCAGATAAAGCGCGGCGGAAGCAGCAACTGCGCCTGTAACCTGTGCGATGATATAGACTGGAATTTCATGGGCCGGAAAGCGCCCGCCCATCCAGAGTCCGATGGTGACAGCAGGGTTTAGATGGCACCCGCTGATATGGCCGATCGCGTAAGCCATTGTGACGACCGTCAGTCCGAAAGCGAGAGATACGCCAAGCAGACCAATCCCGACTTCCGGGACGGCAGCGGATATCACTGCGCTACCGCACCCGCCAAAAACAAGCCAGAATGTCCCCAGAAATTCAGCCAAAGATTTTTGTACTGCTGTCATAATATCTTACCCCTCGCTCCGGTTTGCAGCGTCCTTCGCCGCCAACCATTTTGACTTTATCGCAAAGCGGCAGTTCCACCAAGGTGGCGACCTGTAATACTATGTAAACACCACGCTATTCCGGGGTTGCCGCACGGCTCAGGCGATCATTCAACGCGATACCGATCCCCTCATCGGGAACGGGTGCCACGGCAATTCGAGGCATCCCGCTCGCGTCTGCATCGTGGAGCGCGGCGAACAAGTGGCTGGCGGCTTCTGCGAGGTCTGACAGCGGCGACAGGTTCCGGTCTCCAGATACCGGTCCAAAGCCGATATGATATTCATCCGGGGCGGCGGTTATCGCATTGAGGCGTAGCGGTTTCGACGGCGCATAATGCGACAACATCTGTCCGGGCGCCTCGATTTGGCCAGTTTCTGCCAATATCGATGGTTTGCCAGCAATGGCTTCCAGTTGCGCCTGCGTGATCGGGCCAGGCCGCAAAATCCGGAAATTTCCGTCTGCAATTGCGATGATCGTCGACTCGATGCCCTGCTCACACGGGCCGCCGTCCAATGTCATCGGTGCTTTCCCGCCCAGACTGCGCACGACATGGTCCGCTGTGGTCGGGCTGATCCCGCCGCTGCGGTTGGCCGAAGGGGCTGCGAGAAACAGTCCCGATTCTTTGAGCAATTCGCGCATCACCGGATGCGCAGGACAACGCAGGGCAATCGTGTCCAGACCAGCAGTAACGGCAGCAGTGACCGGGCAGTTTGCGGCCTTGGGTACGACGATAGTCAACGGTCCGGGCCACAGGGCCTCTGCAAACAAGACCGAGAGATCATCGAATCGCCCCAGTTTTCTGGCCGCTGCCAGATCCGGAACATGGACGATCAGAGGATTGAAATCCGGGCGGCCCTTGGTCCGGTAAATCTCCGCCACTGCCGCTGCGTTGGTCGAATCGGCGGCCAGACCGTAAACAGTTTCAGTGGGCACCGCGACCAGTCCGCCCTCGCGCAAGCGGGTGGCAGCTTCGCCAATCGTCGCTGTGCCGTAGCGGCGCGCTTCACCGTCAATATGATCATTTGAGCCGGACATGGCCCTGCGCTATAGCCCAGCGTAAATTCAGGCAACAACGGATAGCAAATTGATGACTTTTACAGCCCCCGGTCGCGAACAGAATTTTGTACTCAAACATATCGCCGATATCGGCGAACTGGCGAGCCGTGATCGCTTTGCCGGTGCGAGCGAGGATATGGTCGAGGCGATTGTCGAAGGCATAGGTCAATTTGCCGCAGGCGAATTTGCGCCGCTCAACCGGATTGGCGACACGGTCGGCGCCCGCTGGAACGACGGCAGCGTGACCATGCCGGACGGTTATAAGGAGGCTTATGCGCAGTTCGTAGAAGGCGGCTGGGCATCGATCGACGGACCAGAAGATTTTGGCGGCCAAGGCCTGCCCTATTCATTGTCGGCGCTAATTCTCGAAACTTGCGGAGCGGCCAATTTTGCATTCACACTCTGTCCGATGCTCAGCTTTGGCGCGATCGAGGCAATCCACGTCCACGGGTCGGACGAACAGAAAGCCCAATATCTACCCAATCTGATTTCAGGCGCATGGACGGGCACAATGAACCTCACCGAGCCGCAGGCTGGCTCCGACGTCGGCGCCCTGCGCTCTACCGCAGAGCCGATTACCGAGGGCGAACATGCTGGCAAATACCGGATCAAGGGTCAGAAAATCTATATCACCTTTGGCGAACATGATCTGACCGACAATATCATCCATCTGGTACTCGCGCGCACTCCGGGAGCGCCGGAGGGAACGCGCGGCATTTCTCTGTTCATCGTCCCCAAATTCCATCTTGATGCGGACGGCAAGCCCGGCGCCCCCAATGACGTGACCTGTGTCTCGATCGAGCACAAGATCGGCATCCATGCCTCGCCGACCTGCGTCATGGCTTATGGCGAGCAGGGCGAGTGTATCGGTGAAATGATCGGCGGCGAATTTGGCGGCATGAAAGCGATGTTCACAATGATGAACAACGCTCGCATCAATGTCGGTTCGCAAGGCGTGCAGATCGCCGAACGGGCAACCCAGCAAGCCAGCCATTATGCCACGGAACGGGTGCAGTCGGCCCGTGCCGGAAGCGGCAACAAGGAACCGGTGGCGATTATCGAACATCCTGATGTGCGCCGGATGCTGTTGCGCTCGAAGGCCCTGACGCAAGCAGCCCGCGCCTTGCTCTATTATGCGACATCCAGCGTTGACCGTGCCACCCTCGGCATCGAAGGGGCCAAGTCCCGCGCCGAAATCCTGACCCCGCTGATCAAGGGTTATGGCACCGACATCGGCAATGAAGTCGCCTCGCTGGGCGTGCAGGTGCACGGCGGCATGGGCTTCATCGAGGAAACCGGCGCTGGCCAGCATTTCCGCGATGCCCGGATCGCACCGATCTACGAAGGCACCAACGGCATTCAGGCGGCCGATCTGGTAGGCCGCAAATTGGGTCTGGATGGCGGCGAGGCGATGATAGCTCTGATCTCTGAAATCCGCGCGGAGGCCGAAGGCGAAGAAAGCCTGCTAGGACTGGCCGACACCTGCGAACATATCAGGCAGTGGATGGCCGGCGGCGATGCGTCGATCGATGACCGACTGGCGGGAAGCTATGCCTTCATGACCATGCTGGCAACCGCAACCTGCGGCATGCTGATGAAGAAACAGCACCGGATTGCGTCCGCCGAGCTGGCCGGAGGGGATGACAGGTTCCTCAAGGCCAAGCTGGTAACCACACGCTATTATCTTGATCATCTGGTACCGGAAGCGCTCGGTCTGAAAGCCGCAGCCATGGGCGGCGCCGATATATTGTACAGCCTCAGCAGTGCCGAGTTGGCTGGCTGATCGTGGCCGACGAAGGCAAGAAGGACGTGCTGGAACGCATAGCCAATGCGCTCGAACGTCTGGCCCCGCCAGCCGCCAACCCTGTTGATCTGTCATCGGGCGACGCGTTTCTGTGGGACGGGCGTACTCCCAAGAGGATTGCCCCATTCGAGCCGACCGATATCGATCTGCTCACCGGCATTGATCCGCAAAAGACCCGCTTGCTCGACAATACAAGCCGCCATGCACAGGGCCATGCCGCCCATGATGTGCTGCTCTGGGGATCTCGCGGGATGGGCAAGTCGGCGCTCGCCAAGTCAGTGGTCCGGGCGTTGCAGGCGCAAAGCAAAGATATTGCGCTGATAGAGGCACCATCGGATCATCTGGAGACGCTGCCGACTCTATTCGAACTACTCGCTTCGACCAAGCGGAGCTTCATTATCTTCATCGACGATATCGGATTTTCCGAAGGCAGCAGCGAACCACGTACACTCCGCTCGATGCTGGAAGGCGGCGCGAGCCAGCGGCCAGCCAATGTCCGGCTGTACGTCACGTCCAATCGTCGGCACATCGTATCCCGCCAGATGAGCGAGCAGGATGACCCCGTCAACCCGCGCGACGCGGTCGATGACCAGCTGGCACTTTCCGATCGTTTCGGCTTGCGGCTGGGCTTTCACGCCGCATCGCAGGATGATTATCTCGCGATCATCGCCCGCTATGCCGAGACCCATGGCCTAGACTATGACCGCGACGATGCCCTTCTATGGGCGAAACAGCGCGGCAGCCGGTCGGGCCGGGTGGCATGGCAATATATTGTTGAACTGGCCGGACGCGCCGGAAAGTTTCTGGCTTAAACCTATTACTCTGCCGCGGCGGCCGGTTTGACAGCGCCCTTGCGCGAGACCCGCCAGATAATTCCGCCGACATCGTCACTGACCAGCAATGCACCGGTCTGGTCAAAGGCGACCATCGCCGGACGACCGCGAGCCATTTTCTCGTCGTCGACAAATCCGCTCAGGATCGTGGACGGCTTGCCCTCGGGTTCGCCGCGCTGGTTGAAATTGACATAGACGACATCATAGCCGGACAGCGGCTGACGGTTCCACGAACCATGGCGCGCAACAACCGCACCGGTGGCGAATGGCTTGCCGAGCGCCTGGCCATGGGAGAAAGCGAGGCCCAGCGGCGCGACATGCGCGCCCAGGGCATAATCCGGCCGACGTTCATATTGCCGGTGGTCGAGATTTTTCGGATCGACACGCGGGTCGACATTGCCGCCCCAGAAATGCCAAGGCCAGCCGTAATGCGAACCCCAGCGTACTTCGGTGAGATAGTCCGGCACCATGTCGCTGCCCAGCATGTCGCGCTCGTTGACCACGGCATAGAATTTGTCGGTGCCCGGCAGATAGGCCATGCCCACCGGATTGCGCATGCCATCGGCATAGATGGTCTTCTTGTTGGTCGCGAGTTCAACCCGCAAGATGGCAGCACGCTGTTTTTCGATGTCCATGCCGTTTTCGCCGATATTGCTGTTCGAACCGACGGAGATATAGAGATATTTGCCGTCATCGCTGGCGAGCAGATCGCGGGTCCAGTGATTATTCGGTGCCCTGGCATTCAGATTGGCAACCTTGCGGCCCTCGGCTGTAATTTTCGTATCGCCTTCAACATAGGGATAGGCATAGACTGCGTCGGTATTGGCGATATAGAGCGTGCCATCGATCAGCGCCATGCCGAACGGCGAGTTGAGATTTTCCAGAAAGGCAAAAGTCTCGTCGACCTTGCCGTCCTTGTCGCTGTCGCGCAGCAGGCTGATCCGGTTCGCCGATTCGGTTCCCGCTCCGGCCTTGCTCATCAGGTTGCGCATGACCCAGCCTTCGATCCCCTTGTTGGTCCGGGGCGGGCTGTTGGTTTCAGCCACCAGCAGATCGCCATTGGGCAGGCGGAACATGCTGCGCGGGTGGTCCAGTCCCTCGGCGAAACGCTCTACTATAAGGCCTTCGGCTGCAACCGGGCCCTCGCCTTCGCCCCAGGGCTCCGCTTTTGCGATATTGATGGTCGGGAATTTTTCCGTACGGACATTGGTCAGGTCCGGTTCCACGCCGGTGGTCGCCTCGAGTGGCAAGCGGGCGGTATCGCCACGGGTGAAATAATATCCTGCGCCGACCCCGAGGACGATAAGCAGAATTGCGATATTTCTAATATGTTTCAGCATGAGCCGATAATAGGTGGCGTGAATCGTCCTGACAAGCGCGGTCTGAAATGCTCAGCGGCCTTTCCACCATATCAGCAGCGCCGCCAGCACGCCAAGCGCCAGCCCGGCCAGTAAGCCGGCAGAAGGCTGACCCATATAGCCGCCAACAAAAGCGCCGACAATCGCGCCAATCGCAATGAAGACACCGCCGCCATTGCGATTTTTCGGCGCATCGCCGGAAGAATTGGAAGCATGTTCTGGATTTTCAGGATTCATGGCCGGAGCCCTAAACCACAACAGAGCGCATGACCAGAGCTTCCCATCGAACTTATGGTTAACATTCTGGTAACCCTAGCTTTTGAAGATATTTCCACCGGTCCACAGTAGAAGTCACGGTCAGGTTGGAGGCGAAGAAGCCTCCGGTAACAGGAGCCATTAATGCAATTACCCGTATTCATTGACTCCACCCATTACAGCGATGCCGAACGGCTGATCACCAACTATGGCGCGGAAGCCGGTCTGGAAGCAGCCAATCGCGCCGACAAGAGCCGGTCGCTGGGCAACCATCTTCATTATTGCAAATGGCGGCAAGTCGAACGGCTGTGCATCTTGCTCTCAATCGACCAGTCGGTCGGCACCGTGCACTAGGCGCTACCGGTCGGGGTTGCAGACGATATAGGCGGCCCCGTCTGTTCTGACCGTGCAATTGGGCCTTCCGCCAATATTGATTCGTCCGGTGCCATTATTGGTTATAATCGCCTCCCGCGTCACCTCCATCTGGCTGCTTGCCGGGCCACGCTGGATGAGCGTGAGCTTTTCGACAGTCAACTCCGGGCTTTCAAACATGCTGGCCCCTTGCAGTTCGACCCGCGCATCACGGACCTTGCCAGCCATCACTACCTGACCACCGCCGGTCATCGCCAGATCCAGCCGGTCCGCATCAACCGCATCAATTTGCAATGTGCCAAAGCCGCCGAGACGAACGCGCGGGGTGCGACCGGACAATTTGTCGAGCGTCACCCGGCCTGATCCAAGATGCGAGATATTGCTGATGGCGTAGCTGCTGAGATACAGGGTAACCGGCCCGTCACCATCATAATTATCACCGCTCAACGACTTGGGCCGCACCGACACGACCAACTGCTTGCCGTTTTTTTGCAGCGAAACCCGGTCCAGAAGTTCGCGGGTCTCGCCTTCCGCCCGGGCCGACGGGCCTTTGCCCGATGTCAGTACCACGTTAACACCATTGCCGATCCGGATATCGTCAAAGCCGAACAGGGAGAATTGTCGTTCCGCAGCCTCTGCCACCGCTGGCAGCAGCAAGGCAGCGGCCAGCAGCACTATCGAGAGGAACCTCATGTTGGTCGCGCCTCGCCAAATTCCATCCAGCCGAGCCAGCGCGGCGTCTTCGGCGCATAATGGCCTTCGCTTGCCGTTAGCGTATAGCCATTGGCTTCGATCAACTTGGCCACCGGCCGGTGCAGATGGCAACCGCCAGCGATATGTTTCCAGACCGGCTCAATACGCCGCTGCCATTTTTCCGGCCCCTTGTCGGGCGCCCGTCCATGTTCGAGGAACAGGATCTTGCCGCCGGGTTTCAAGACCCGCCGCATTTCCGAAAGCACCTGCTGCCCGTCCTGCACCGAGCAGAGCGTGAAAGTGGTCAGCACCGTGTCGAAGCTGGCATCGGCAAAGGGCATGGCTTCACCAATGCCGTCGCATATCTCCATGTCGAGGCCGCGTTCGCTTGCTTCCTGACGGGTATAGTCGAGCAATTCTGCAGACGGATCGAGCCCGGTCAATTTATTGACTTTCGAACGGTCATAAAATTGCAGATTGATCCCGCCGCCGCAGCCGAGTTCGAGGACGTCGCCGTCAGCTTTCGGCACGATCATGCTGCGGTCTTTCATCACCGCAGGCTGCGAACATGCACAGCGGATCAACTTCGGAACCGCATATTTTTCCCATAGATTTGCCATCACCGGCAAATCTGCCACATGCGCGGCAGATCACCAAGCGATTTCAGCCTGTTGGCTACGTGATCAACCGCAAGTAATGTCGCCAGAGCCCATAGACCGCGACTTGCACTGTGCATCGCCATGGATCCGGACATCACCGGATCCCATGACCTTGGCGTCAACCGATCCGTCCGAGGATAGCTCGACATCGCCGCTGCCGGCGACCGATATGCTGGCGCTGGCGGCGTTCAGATCCTTGCCGCTAATATCACCGGAACCGGCAATCGAGATATCGATCGATTCAGCCTTACCGGCCAGAGTCAGATTACCCGATCCGGCGACTTTGGAATTCAGCGAAGCCGTTTCTATTCTGGCGACGCGGATATTGCCCGAACCGGCTATGCTCAATTTCGTGGACTCGGTGGTCATCGCGTCAATTTCCATATCACCCGAACCAGCCAGCTTTGCACTCCGCAAAGCGGGTGCGCTGATGTAAATCGTCGCGGCCCCGCTATCGCCCCAGGACAGGCCGCTACTTTCGCGACCAATTTTAATCTCGTCGCCGGAAATCTTGAAGCGCAATTGCCCGATCGCCTCGTCATCACCCTCGGCCCGGATCGAATAGCCGCTGCCGGTGGTGAAGATGATATTGTCGGGACCAGCAAGCGTTATGCCCTCGAACGCACCCGGATCGCTATCGCTTTTGCCGATAGGGCTGCCGTCGGTAAAGCTGCTGCCACCGGTGCTGGACGCGGCATCACCGACGGCATTGGCGATCGAGCCTTCGCAAGCCGCGAGCGCGAGTAGCGGTACCAAAAACAATATTTTCTTCATCCGTGCCTCCGTTGCTGTATTAATGTACTAATACGCCTATGGCCGAAAGAGATCAAATTAAAAATTCGCTTTGTTCCGGACATAAAAAAGGGGCTGGCACATCGCTGTGCCAGCCCCTTTTGAATTTCGATGAACGCCGGAACGTTATCGATTAATCTTCTTTGACTTCATAATATTGCGGCGCAGCAATATTGAGGATTTCGAGAATCTTCGTCAGAGCCGTCGGCTCGTCGGTTTCTTCCATAGCTGCCAGTTCGCGAGCCAGGCGGCTGGATGCCGCTTCGAAAATCTGCCGTTCGGAATAGCTTTGTTCCGGCTGGTCATCGGCGCGGAACAGATCGCGGGTCACTTCGGCAATCGATACCAGATCGCCCGAATTGATCTTCGCTTCATATTCCTGTGCCCGGCGCGACCACATCGACCGCTTGACCTTGGGCTTGGCTTTCAGTGTTTCCATGGCTTCGCGGAGCGTCTTGTCCGAGGACAATTTGCGCATTCCGACGCCTTCTGCCTTGTTGGTCGGAACCCGCAAGGTCATCCGTTCTTTTTCAAAACGCAAAACATAAAGCTCGAGTTGCATGCCTGCAATTTCTTCATTTTGCAGTTCGACAACCCGGCCAACGCCATGTTTTGGATAAACAACATAATCGCCCACATCAAAGGACAGCACATTCGCAGCCATAAAAAGCCTTTCTTGGATCAATGGAAAAGAACGCTGCTAACGTTCGAATTTCGTACAACTTGACGAAAAAACCCTTCCGTACATATATTTAACGACCGAACACCACCCGCTTCCTCAGGTGTCCAGCCGCCAAGTGATGTATCTGTAGCAGATTCGTCACAAAAAAGCAATTTATCGTTGCATTGCACAACTTATCTTGTCCGGAAATGCCGGTTTCAGACATTCGGTGCTTGGCATTTCTTAGCCGCAGCGCAGCAGATTAACTATGGCCGGAGGAAAGGCCAGCTAGAATCCGAAATTAATCGCCCTGCCCAGGTTTCTCGGAGAAGAAGGCTTCGAACTTGCCTTCCATGCCCTTATACTCTTCAGCATCAGCCGGTGGATCGCGGCTGACCGTGATATTCGGCCATTCTTCGGAAAATTTGGTATTTACCTCGAGCCATTTTTCCAGACCGTCTTCGGTGTCGGGCAGAATCGCCTCGGCCGGGCATTCGGGTTCACAAACACCGCAATCGATGCATTCGCTGGGGTTAATGACCAGCATGTTGTCGCCTTCGTAAAAGCAGTCCACCGGACAAACTTCTACGCAGTCCATATATTTGCATTTGATACAGTCTTCGGTAACAACGTAGGTCATCTGGTCTTAAACTCCCCAATACCAGCCCGCCATTCAGGACGGTAGATTCGTCCTAGCTATTGCGCAATTTCTGACACGTCAACAGTTGGTTTGGCCGCTATTTCAATTACCAGTCTGTAATATCTCATAACAGGATTGCGCCTGCAAAGCGCTGCTGCGGCGTTCCGGCAGCGCGATGATGCGAATCACATGCACGTCATTGCCCTGCGGGACCGTGAGAATGTCGTCCTGCCGAACCTTGACATGGCCTCTTTCGATCCGCCTGCCGTTCAGCCGGACATGTCCTTTTTCTGCCAGCTTGCGCGCCATCACCCGGTTGTGGGCAAAGCGCAAATACCAGAGCAGCTTGTCGATCCGCAGCGCGGGAGGCGCTGCGGGGATGCGATCCGCTGCTCTGCCGTTCAAGCCTGCATCCTATTTTTTCATGCTGTCCCGAAGCGCAGCCAGTTCGGCAAAGGCTCCACCTGCGGTAGCGAGTACAGGCTCCGCTTTGCGTTTGACCGGCGCGCCTTTACCCTTTTTCTGGTGCTTTTCACGGGGTTTGAACTGGCTCTGGTTCTTCTTGCGCGCCATGCCCTTCCAGCGCCAAAATTGCACAGCCGCCTCCGGTTCTTTCCCATCGGGCGTGGCTTCAGCGGAAGCTTTCTCAGCACCAGCATCTGCCGCTACAGTCTCGCTCGGCACAGCTTCTGGCGCAACGGCCTTTTCAGCAACCGCTCCCGTCTTGGCAGTAGCAGCCTCGGGTGATACGCTGTCGTTGGTAACTGGGTCGGTGGTAACTGGCGGCTCGACCGGCGCCGGCTGGTCGGTGGTTTTGACAAATCCCCCCAGATCGAGCAGCGCTTCATGGCAGTCCTTCGACAGGCCCAATGATGTCGCCAGAGCCGGGTCGACGGAAAAAACCGCGCCCTGCTTGCGGGCTTCATGAGCCTGTTTGACCAGTCGTTCGACCATGTCGACCCGGACATATTCATCGGTAATCTTGCGAAAACCGAGTCGGGCAGCGTGATCGGCAGCTGCGAAATTCCCTTCCTTGAGATGCACGGCATTATCCGGCGCCTGTTCGATCATTGGCTCTGCGTCATATGCTGCGAACAAGGCCGTCCGCCAGAGCACCGCACCCGGCTTCATCAGCGCGTGATGGAATATATCGAGCGCGCCGAATACCAGACCAGCGCGTCGCGCATGGCCGCGCATATCATTGTCCAGGGCGCGGACAGCCTGATCGATTTCGCGGCGCGAGAGAATCCCGCCTGCATCGACAATCTGGGCAAACAGCGCGCGCACCGCCGCCGGGGTTTCCGGTTCGTTGGCCAGCGCATCAATTTTCACCAGTCCCTGCAGATGCTTTACCTTCATCGCATCGACCCAGGCCTTGACCCGGTCCATCACCTTCTGGCTGTCTTCGGAAGTCATGTCCTTGATCGAGCGGTCGAACCTGATCTCGGGTTGCAAGAGAGTCTTGCCCTTGGCAAGGACCGCTAGCCGGCTATCGCCCCAGAGAATCGCCGGTTGCCCGGCGGCGTCGGGAACCAGCTCCAGAACGGAGTCCGGTGCCTTGGCAAGAGCGTCTGCATTATCCGTCATAATCCGTCCCAAATATCTTTCTGCCGCGGCCAGCAGCATTTTTCGATCTTCTCTCCGGCTATCGGATGGCACGACAAATTGAAAGCCCTTGAGTGTTCCTATTTCCTGTCCCTCGACCAGGACCTTGCCATTGCCATCGACCACGACATCCTGATGCAACATATCTTTCTGCAGACCGCGCATCAACACCCGTGTCCGTTTGTCGACGAAACGCTGGGTCAGCTGGCTGTGCATCGCATCGCTCAGCTTGGACTCCAGCGCGCGGGTACGGTCGATCATTGCTTCCGGCTGCTCCACCCAGCGGGATTTCTGCGCGATATAGCTCCAGCTGCGGGCGGCCGCGATCCGCGCGCCCAGTGTCGCAATATCACCCTGAACATTTTCGAGTCGCGATATTTCCTGAGCCATTCTGGCGTGGGGAATGCGACCCGATCCGCTGGCGAGATGCGGCCAGAGCGAAGCGACAAACCGCGCCTGATGATCGGCGCCGACCTTGCGAAAATCGGGAATACAGGCAGCCTCCCAGAGCAGGCGTATCTTGTCCGGTGACAGGACATGACCGGCCACGGCCTGATCCTGCGCTAGCCGTTTCAACACCGCCAGATCGACCGCTTCCGGTGCCGCATGCAATCGGCGGCCTTGCGGCGCTTCCTCCAGCGACCGGATCAGCCGGTCGACCGAACCGAAATCCGGTTCGGCATTGCGCCAGTAAAGCCATTCCAGCTTCGGGAAGCGATGCGATTCGAGATTTTCGATATCTTCCGGCTGCAGTTCATCCGACGTGGCGAGCCCGGTCAACACCCCGAAACTGCCGTCTTTCTGGTGCCGCCCGGCGCGCCCGGCAATCTGCCCGATTTCGGCGAGGGTGAGTTGCCGGCGGCGGCGGCCGTCAAATTTCTTCAGTGCGGCAAAGGCTACATGGGTGACATCGAGATTGAGCCCCATGCCGATCGCATCGGTGGCGACGAGATAGTCGACCTCCCCATCCTGATACATTTTGACCTGTGCATTGCGGGTCTGTGGTGACAAGGACCCCATGACGATCGCCGCGCCGCCATGCTGGCGCCGCAGCATTTCGGCGATCGCGTAGACATCTTCCAGCGAGAAGGCGACAATCGCCGACCGGCGTGGCAGCCGGGATAGCTTGCGCGGTCCGGCATAGCTCAGGGTGGAAAAACGCGGCCGGGTGACAATTTCCGCATCGGGGAGCAATGCCTCGATCAGCGGCCGCAGGCTTTCCGATCCGAGGATCATGGTTTCTTCGCGTCCCCGCACGTGCAGCATGCGGTCGGTAAATATATGGCCGCGCTCGGGATCGATGCCGATTTGCGCCTCGTCGATTGCGACAAAGGCAAATTCGCGGTCCATCGGCATGGCTTCTGCGGTGCACAGATACCATTGCGCGTCTTTCGGGATGATTTTTTCTTCGCCGGTGACCAAGGCCACGCGGTTCGCCCCTTTCAGCGCCACCACCCGGTCATAGACTTCCCGCGCCAGCAAGCGCAGCGGAAATCCGATCATGCCGCTGGAATGGGCACACATGCGTTCGATGGCAAGATGGGTTTTGCCGGTGTTGGTCGGGCCGAGAACGGCGACGAGAGACGACTGGGAGAACCGGGACATTAACTGTACAACAGCCGATCAGGCGCGCAGTTGCAAGAGGCTTGGCGCAAAAAACGCCGGGGCCGACCGGATAACCTTGATTTTACACGATTCACCGCATGTAAACGGCCTGCACGGCGGCTTAATTTGACTTTAACCAAGTTCCTGCACAGAGGTTGCTCATATTCAGGATGCAAAGTCATGAATTTGCATCACCAAGGGGTTGGTTTGTTCAAGAGTATCGACGATATCGACATGCAAGTTCAGGGGTCTGCAGCCATCGCAGCCAATCCCCTGCCGTCGGCACTCCCCGAGACGATATTTTCCGGGAAAAATCTCGCCGAATGGCGTGAATATCTGTCCGAACTCGACTGGGTGCCCGATCTTGGCGTCGAAATCGGCAGCCCGACCTGGTTTCGCGGCCTGGTAACCCTGACCGCCCTGTGCGGCTTTGCAATCAGCTGCCTTCCCGATTTTGGTCCGATTGCCGGACATCGCGCCGATCCGCTGAGCGGCTTTCGCGCCGATCAGGCCCGTTCGCAAATGATCGCGCCGCTGGCTTATGGTTCCGACACCGGCATAAGGATGGCGGCAACCGACGCGGTACGCCCGCTGGCAGAAAGCCCCGAACGGCCGTCGATCGAACTGGTCGCCACGCTCGGTCGCGGCGACAGTCTGCGCCGGGTATTGCAACGCGCCGGGGTCGCCAGCGACGAAGCCGCGCAGGCCAATGATCTGATCAGCGGTGCGGTTTCGCTCGGCGATATCAAGCCAGGCACCAAGATCGACGTCGTCCTCGGCCGTCGCCCGGCGAAGAACCAGGCGCGACCGCTCGACCAGCTCGCGTTCCGCGCGCGCTTTGACCTCAATCTCGAAATATTGCGCGATGGCAGCCAACTGAAGCTGAACCGCAAGCCGATCCTGGTCGACGACACGCCGCTGCGGATCAAGGGCACGGTCGGCTCGAGCCTCTATCGCTCTGCTCGCGCCGCGGGTGCTCCGGCCGATGCAGTGCAGAAATATCTGCAGGTCATCGGATCGAAAATGTCCGTGTCCCGCGATATTCGCAGCACCGACGAATTTGATATCATCCTGTCCTATCGCCGCGCCGAAACCGGCGAGGTCGAAGTCGGCGACTTGATCTATGCCGGCCTCGAACGTGGCGGCAAGGCTCAGGCACAAATGTTGAAATGGCAGAGCGGCGGACGCACCAACTGGTTCGAAGCATCGGGCGTCGGCCAGTCGAACGGCGAACTCGCCCGGCCGACCAACGGACGCATCACCTCCAACTATGGCATGCGCCGTCATCCGATCCTGCGCTACAAGCGCATGCACAGCGGCATGGACTTCGGCGGCGGCTATGGCGCCCCAATTTACGCGGTTACCGACGGCAAGGTGGTTCATGCCGGTCGCAAGGGCGGCTTTGGCAATTATGTCAGATTGCAACATAGCGGCGGCCTGGCTTCCGGCTATGGCCATATGAGCCGGATCGCTGTGAGCAACGGACGGCGCGTGCGCAAGGGCCAGATTATCGGCTATATCGGCTCGACCGGCCTGTCGACCGGACCCCATCTCCATTATGAACTCTACCGCGGCGGACGCACGATCAATCCCCGTTCGGTAAAATTTGTCGAGCGCGCCCAACTGGGCGGACAGGAGCTGCGCAACTTCAAGGGCGAGCTGCAGAAATTGCAGCGCGTCGAACCCGGCGCTGCACTGACCACGCTGAAAAGCGCTTCTGCGCAAGCCGAGCCTGAACGCGAGATCAACCGGCTCAACAAGCCGCTCAAGAGCTAGGCCCGGACCACTCGCCGCCAAACAGTTTCACAGAAGAGTTGAGCGCCGCTGCCCGCTCGGCTAAGCCTTTTTCATGACACAACACGCTTCATTCCCGCACACCCGCCTGCGCCGCACGCGCACCCATTCATGGAGCCGGGACATGGTCCGGGAGACGCGTCTGACGCCCTCCGACCTGATCTGGCCACTGTTCATTACCGAAGGCACAGGCGTGGAAGAGCCGATCGCATCGCTCCCGGGCGTATCGCGCTGGTCGGTCGACGGCATCGTTGAACGAGCAAGGGAAGCCCGCGATCTCGGCATTCCCTGCCTCGCGCTGTTCCCCAACACACCGGCAGAAAAACGCAGCGATGACGGCAAGGAAGCGCTAAATCCCGACAATCTGATGTGTCGCGCCACCAGAGCGGTGAAAGATGCTCTGGGTGACGAGATCGGCATTCTCACCGATGTCGCGCTCGATCCGTACACCAGCCATGGCCAGGACGGGCTGCTCGATGACAAGGGCTATGTCGCAAATGACCGCACGCTCGACATGCTGACCAAGCAGGCGCTGAACCAGGCCAATGCCGGTGCCGATATCATCGCACCATCCGACATGATGGATGGACGGGTCGGCGCGATCCGCGACGTGCTCGAACTGGCGCATCACCATAATGTCCAGATCATGGCTTATTCCGCCAAATATGCCAGCGCCTTTTACGGCCCGTTCCGCGACGCCGTGGGATCGGGTGGGCTGCTGAAGGGCGACAAGAAAACCTATCAGATGGATCCGGCCAACAGCGATGAAGCGATTCGCGAGATTGCCTTCGATATTGCCGAGGGCGCCGACAGCGTGATGGTCAAGCCCGGCCTAGCCTATCTCGACATCATTTACCGCGCCAAGTCGGAATTCAACATACCGGTCTTCGCCTATCAGGTGTCCGGCGAATATGCGCTGATCAAGGTCGGTGCCGCAGCCGGAGTCGGAGACCATGACGCGCTGATGATGGAAAAGCTGCTCGCGTTCAAGCGGGCAGGATGCTCCGGTATTCTCACCTATTTCGCTGCCGATGCAGCGCGTTTGCTCCATGGCTGATAAAGCCGCCGATATTGTTCTGGAAACCGAGCGGCTGCTCCTGCGCAAGTGGCGGAAGAGCGATATCGAGCCGTTTATGGAGCATCTCAATACCCGCAATGTGATGCGCTGGCTGGGTGGCGTGCAGAGCCGCGAGAAATTCGACGCCGCGATGGCGCGGCTTGAAGGCTATGACCGCGATTTCGGCCACACATTCTGGATTATCGAGCGCAAGTCCGACGGAGAAATTCTGGGCTTTTGCGGCCTCAAGCGGGTCAATGCGCCGCAGCCGAAACTGACCGGTGCCCATGAAATCGGCTGGCGCTTGCGCGAAGATGCCTGGGGCCACGGCTATGCCAAGGAAGCCGCAACGGCCTGCATGGACGCAGCGTTCAGCCGCTGGAACGCGCCCTATGTCGTAGCGCTGACCGTCGCCGGCAACGAACCAAGTTGGGGATTGATGAAACGACTGGGTATGCGCCACCATCCCGAACTGGATTTTCACGATCCCAATTATGGCGAAGATCTGAACCCGACCATTGTTTATAAAATCGAAGCTGATGTCTGGAATTCCAAAGCATGACCAATCCTTTAATCCTGCCCTTCAATGGCAAAACACCCCGTATCCATCCCAGCGCCTTTATCGCGCCGGGATGCAAGATCATCGGCGATGTCGAAATCGGCCCCGAATCGAGCGTCTGGTATAATTGCGTGATTCGCGCCGACGTGAATTTCATCCGGATCGGCGCGCGCAGCAATATCCAGGACGGCACCACCATCCATTGCGACAGCGCGACTCCGGCGACACCCAATGGCAATCCGACAATCATCGGCGATGATGTTCTGGTCGGCCATATGGTGATGCTGCACGGCGCTACGCTGGAAAACCGCGCCTTTGTCGGCCTGAGCACGACGGTCATGGACGGCTGTGTGATCGAGGGCGATGCGATGCTCGCCGCCGGCGCGACCCTGACACCCAATAAACGCATTCCCTCCGGACAATTATGGGCCGGATCACCGGCGAAATTCATGCGCGATCTGCCGGAAGCCGCCATTGCCGGGATGCGCATGGGCGTCGCCCATTATGTCGAAAATGCCAAGGCGCACAAGGCGGCCATCGACGACCTGGCCTAGCGCAGCCGGTTCTTCATCGCCTCGATATCGGCCTGCTGCCGGTCCACTTGCGCCTGGACCGAGTCGCGCTGCGTGGCGATGATGGCGGTGCCTCCTGATTCGTCTTCGGCCGTCTCGCGTTCGAGCTGCTCCCGGTAAAGCGAATCGATATCTGCCAGCGCCTCGACCGAAGGACTGCGCTGTATCTCGAGCGCAGCCAGTTCCATATGCGCCACAACCCAGGCTTCGCTCGACTCCGCCGAGCCGCGGGCCGCATCCACCAGCTTTTTGACGGCCGGAAGTCTGGCCCGGTATTTTGCATCGGCAGCGCTGCTGCTGGCCACAGCGGCGCCCAGCCTGGACTGCGTGTCCGCTGGCAGCGAAGTAATGGCGGTAGCGGGAGCAGCCGCTTCGTCCGTCACCGTTTCGCTTTCATAGGGACGCTCCAGAAGCGACGGAAAATCGCCCTGCTGCATCGCGCAAGCCGGAAGTGCCAGAATCAGCGGAATGAAGAGGACGGAGCGCAACTGCATGGCCAAACTATTAGGTTCGCGAAAGCGTTACCGCAATGGTTTATCCGCAAACACGGTCCGGGGCACAAGTCTGCATCAGCTTTGCACTGCTAATAGCAACCGCCAACCGGATCGGAGATCGGCGCGGCGGTATATTTTTGGGCAGCACTTTCAATCGATCCGCAGCTGATATGAAAATCGGCCGCGTTGCCGCTATTGATGGTCAGCTGATCAACCAGGCAGGCTTTCGATGCCCATCCGGCGGGAGATTTCAGATCAGCCGCTGACCGCGTCCATATGGTAAACCCATGGAGGGCACCGACCGATACCACCCGTCCGTCGGGATCAGCCTTGTCCCCGTCACCGGGCAGGAACGGAGATTGGCAAATCCCCGGTTTCGGTACGCCGCGTTCGGCGACCCCGCCATTCCCGATCACATGGCTTTGCGGCAATTTCCACGCAGAATCCGGATTTTCTATATCGGCCAGGAAACGGATGCGTTGCAGATTATGCTGATGTCCGGCGACAATAGTGTTCGGACTGCATTGACCGCCACTGCACAAGGACGTCGGCTCTTGTCCTGCGGGTAGCGCTTCCTTCAGCATATCACGCCAGGCCAGGGTCCATCCATAGCCACCACCGGCGAGATTCCAGACGGGTTGATGGGTCACCCACCAGACACTGGTTTGAGGGCCCATTTTTGCGCTGGCATCTTTGGAATATTCCATCGCAATCTTGAAGCTTTCGACAATATTGCTTTTCACCGGCTTGAAGTTGCCGGTGCCCTGCCATGGCAGATTATGCCGGCAATCGTTCCTGCTGGTGAAATTTCCGCAATCCGGGGAGCTGTCCAGCATGACAAAGCGATGGGCCAGATCCTTGGCTGTCATATGCGCCGGCAAATTCTTCTTCGGAGCGACATCGAAATACCACGGTTTCATCAAGGCGGCGGGGCCGTCGTAAAAACCGTTGCCATTTGACGGAGACGAGCCCGGCTTCGGACATGTGGCTGGCGTCAGACTGTCGCTCGGTTCGAACAGGAAAAGCCAGTCATCGCCATACCAGGTTATTCTGTCGGAACATTGTTCATGATTCCCGCGCGCGGGAGCGAATACACTGGTCATCAGCAACAATTGTGCGGGTTTGAAAAATTCTGTCTGGAAAAAGGTCCATTTGTTCGAACCAAAATTATTTTCCTCGATATAGCGAAAATCCCCGACGTGGAAAACCAGATCGGGATTTTCTGCCGCTGCGCCAGCGGCGACCTGATAGATATTCTCGACATCAGGCTGGCAGGCCGAATCATCGCGACAACCGGTATCGCCAATACCGATGATCCGAATCTCGGCATCATATTTCCGACCGACATTATGTGGCCCGGGAAATTCCACCTGCTGCTGCCCGGATACCAGAGTCTGCATCCCGCCCGTGGCAGCGGCAACCGGTTTCAGCACGGCTATTGAAACGGGATTTCCCGCCTTGGTCAATCTGGCGCTGTTCCAGTCGTCCGCCATGCTGGCCTGACAAAGGGTGATCGGCCAGTCTGCAGCGTTCAAATTGGCCGGCAGCTTCCGGTTTACCGGTGTCACCGGGCTGCTTGCGGTGCCGTCTGCTGTCCCGGTCAACAAATAGTCTGAGCAATTCTGGGCCGTCAGAGCCGGATTGGCGATTGCGAAACGGGCGACGATTTGCGGCGTCAGCGGATCGCTCGCGGACGGGCCGGCAACCACCGTCCAGGCGGCAATCACGGCATCCCCGCTAGCCGGGGACTCGACCGCCCCGGCAGGCTGGGATGCCAGAAATGACAGAATCAGACCCGAACAGATAGCGGTTGAAATTTTCATTGTTGAAATGGAGCGATAGGTCATGCTGCTTATCCCCTATTGGTTGCTATCGATTAGCCCCATTTTCGCTGATCCATAGAATCAGGGAAATACGCAGGTCTCACTCATCGGCCGCTTGGCCAATTGGAAAAACCGATATACCACAAGCGAATAGTCCCAGCGACCCGGAAATTTTCCGGCCATGCTGTGGCAATAATCGGCGAGTAGTCGGCGGAGCATCGGGTTCGGCATATTGTCGTACGAATGCGCTGGGCTTTTTGGTCGCTTTCGGGCTTAAGCTGGTTGACAGTGCCAGCTCCATCGGTTAGCTGCCCACTCTTTCCAGCGTGAGCCCAAAGACTCGCGTTAACGGCCTTGTGCGCTGGAACCATAAATTTGAAACGGAAAAATAGCCATGTTCGCAATTGTGCGCACCGGCGGCAAACAATATCGGGTTGCCGCAGGAGATATTATCGCAGTCGAAAAACTAGCTGGTGAAGCTGGTGATTCGATAACCTTGGATGACGTTTTGCTTGCCGGTGACGGCGACGACATAAAGGACGTCAAGGGTCTGACCGTTGCGGCCGAGATCATCGCCCAGGAAAAAGGCGAGAAGGTCATCATCTTCAAAAAACGCCGCCGGCATAACTATCGTCGGAAAAACGGTCATCGCCAGCAACACACTGTGCTGAAGATCAGCGCCGTTGGTTCTGACAAGGCGCCAAAGAAAGCCGCTCCCAAGAAGGAAGCTGCTCCAGCCGAAGAAAAGCCGGCCGCGAAAGCCAAGGCTGCTCCAGCTGAAAAGGCTCCGGCCGAAAAAGCGCCAGCGAAAAAAGCTGCTGCGAAAACCGAAACAAAACCAGCTGCTGCCAAGAAGGCTCCAGCTAAGAAGCCAGCAGCCAAAAAGCCGGCTGCGAAGAAAGAGGACTAAACCATGGCACATAAAAAAGCAGGTGGTTCATCCCGCAACGGTCGCGACTCAGCAGGTCGTCGTCTGGGCGTAAAGAAATTCGGCAGCGAAGCTGTTGTCGCCGGTAACATTATCATCCGCCAGCGCGGAACGCAGACTCATGCGGGTCGCAATGTCGGTATGGGCAAGGACCACACATTGTTCGCGCTCGTCGACGGCAAGGTGGAATTCCACAAGGGCAAGCTCGGCCGCAAATATGTGTCCGTCGACCTCATGGCGGAAGCCGCAGAATAACCGGATAATCGATAAAGGGTTATCCTCCAACAGGATGACCCGGCAGGTTCCAAGGAACCACCAATTTCAGGGAGAGGGTCATCCTCTCCCTTTTTTTGTCTCTCCCTGTCATAACGTCACGATCTTGTAATGGGTCCCCGCTAGCGGGGTAATCAATCAGGTCGGGGGCGTCGCGAATATGATGATGGAGAGTCCCGATGTTTGCCATAACACCAAGATTGCTTTTACGGCCCGGCTGGCCCGAGGATGCCAGCGCATTATTCAACGCGATCAATGATGAAGCGATCATCCGCAATCTTGCGAGCGCTCCATGGCCCTACAAACGCGATGACGCCGAACAATTTCTCGCCACCCCGCACCCCCTGATTCATCCCAGTTTTCTGATCTTTCGCCGCGATGGCCAGGCTCCCATATTGCTGGGCTGCATGGGACTTGGCGACAAAGGCGACGGGGATCTGGAACTGGGCTACTGGATTGCCCGCGATCACTGGGGCCACGGTTACGCGACCGAAGCTGGTCGGGCGGTGCTCGACATTGCCCAGACGCTTGGCCATCCGGAAATCAGGGCCGAGCATTTCGCCGACAATCCCGCTTCGGGTAAAGTGCTGAGAAAACTGGGCTTCAGGCCAACCGGCCGGTCCACTCCGCGCTTTTCAAAGGGCAGAGGGGGGAAAGCCGACGCGGTTCAGTTCACCCTGTCCCTGTCGGAAGATAATTCGGCAGATGGAATCATGCGAGACCTCGCCGCATAAAGCTAGCCTCAGGCGACTTTCTTCAGCCGGCCTGCTCTGGTTCGGCCCTTGATCGGCATGACTTTCGCCGAGCCTGCCGCTTCGTCCATGATCGCCGCTTCATATTCGCTCTCGGCCAGCCGGATGAGAGGGCGATCGTCGATATCCCACGGGTGGAAACCCGGTTTGAAAAACTGCAGCAGCGGCCACAAGGTCCGCCGGAACGGCGCATCGCCGAGAAACGCATAATGGACCAGTCCTAGCCACGCGCGCGGTCCCGAAATACCGTCTTGGCGCAGCAGATCCAGAACGCCTTTGGCCCGGTTCTTGGTAAAGCCAAGCGTGATTTTGGCCATGAAGCTGCAGCGGACAAGCCAGCATTTCAGAGGATTCCAGTCCTTGGTCACATGCAGCCAGGTATCAAAGGCGACACCCTTATGCTCAACTTCTTCCGAAGCATGCCATAGCCAGAGTTTGCGCTGGTGCTCGTCGGCATGTTCAAAATGTTTCGGGTTGGCAATCACCTCTGCGGCCAAAATCGCGGTAATATGCTCGATGCACATGGTCGCCACTAGATGCGCGATTTCCGGCTTGGTCCGAATCGTGTTGACCACTCCGCAAATCGCCTGTTCCAGCCGGGTAATATCGAAATCACAGTCTTTCAAATGCTCGTTGAAGCAATGATGCTCACGGCTGTGGATCGCTTCCTGCTGGATGAAGGCACGGATTTCCTGCTGCAATTTCGGCGGCACGCGCTTGCGAAATTTTTTGATCGATTCGATGAAAAATGTCTCACCTTCCGGAAAGGTCACCGACAGCGCATTGAAAAAGGCGGACGCATAAGGATCGCCGCCGACCCAGCGGCGCCGGCGGATCACGGCGCTGGAAAAATTCCGGTTACGGGGGTGGATATGAAGATCGGAAGGTGTCGCGCTTTTCTTCTGCGCTTTAAATTTGGCCGCTGCATGAGCGAGTGGTGGAGCGATGTCCATATCTGGCTATGTACCTCCCGGTATCCTGAAAAAATTGTGCGACCAACTTTTGGTTAAGCGCTGCTTAGACAAGGAAGGTTAAGGTTCGGCATCCCAGGATGCTTTACAGACGTGGTTAATTATCGGTTTATCTCACCGAAATCCGCAGAAAAGCTGGATGTTGCAATATGAACGGGCTTGCCGCCCTATGGTTTATTTACGCCGGTAGCGGAAATACCATACATCATGACCCTGACGGCGCGCCTTGGCTTCATAGCGCGTTTCCGGCCAGCCACCGGGACGGATCATCCAGTCCTTCGGACTTTCACACAGCCAGTCAAATTCGTCGCGCTGGTTCATGATCATGCAGGCCCATTCCAGATAGACCGGATGGTCGGTGCCGAAACGAAACTCGCCGCCCGGTTTCAGCTTCTGCGCGATCAGGCCGATCGGACCATGATTCATGAAGCGCCGCTTGGCGTGGCGCGCCTTCGGCCAGGGATCGGGATGCAGCAGATAGACAAAGCTCAGCGCACCATCCGGGATCCGCTCCAGCACGTCGAGCGCGTTGCCCATATGCAGGCGGACATTGGCCAGATGGCCGTCGCGAATATGCTGCAGCGCTCCTACGACGCCATTGAGATAGGGCTCGCAGCCGATGAAACCGTGATCGGGCAGCATGTCGGCGCGCGCGGCAAGATGCTCCCCGGCGCCGAAGCCGATTTCGAAATGCAGGGGACGGTCGCCGCCAAACAAAGACCTGGACGACACCGGACCTTCCACCGGCACAGCAATTTGCGGCAGCAGTTTTTCGACCAGTTCAACCTGCTGATCACGCAAGGCATGGCCCTGCCGCCGACCGTATAGCTGGCGAATGGTGGTCGGATCACCTTCTTTAAATGCGGTCATCGCTCGGAAACTTCTACGGGCAAGATCGTCTCTAGATAGCGGCTTTCAGCGCATCCACCAGATCGGTCTTTTCCCATGTGAAGAAATCATCCTCAGCCTTACGGCCGAAATGGCCATAAGCGGCGGTCGCGCCATAGATAGGCTTGTTCAGGCCGAGATGGGTGCGAATGCCCTTGGGTGTTAGACGCACCAGTTCCGGCAATATTTCTTCCAGCCGCTCTTCGCTCACTTTACCGGTGCCATGCAGGTCGACATTGATCGACAATGGCTCGGCGACACCGATCGCATAAGATAGCTGGATCGCGCAGCGCTTGGCGAGACCGGCGGCGACGATATTCTTCGCCAGATAGCGTGTGATATAGGCTGCCGAGCGATCGACCTTGGTTGGATCTTTACCGGAGAAAGCGCCGCCGCCATGCGGGCTGGCACCGCCGTAGGTGTCGACGATGATCTTGCGTCCGGTCAGACCAGCGTCGCCATCAGGGCCGCCAATTTCAAAGCGCCCGGTCGGGTTGACGTGAATCACCGTCTTGTCGGTGATAAAGCCTTCAGGCAGAACCTTGTGGAACACGCCCATCACATAATCGCGCAATTCCTCGTAAAGCGCCGGATTGTCGCTGTCCTTGTAATAGCCCGGCGCGTGCTGCGTGGAAACCACCAGAGCGACGGCCTCTACCGGTACTTCATTGACATAGCGCAGGGTCACCTGGCTCTTGCTGTCAGGCTCCAGGAACGGGGCTGCGCCGCTGTGACGATCCTGGGCCATCTGCTTCAATATCTCGTGGGAATATTGCAACGTTGCCGGCATCAGGTCCGGGGTTTCATCGCTGGCATAGCCGAACATGATGCCCTGATCGCCAGCGCCTTCGTCCTTGTTGCCGCTTTCGTCCACGCCCTGCGCGATATGCGCAGATTGCGGGTGCAGATAATTTTCAAATGTCAGATTCTGCCAGTGGAACCCGTCCTGCTCATAGCCGATTTTCTTGACAGTTTCGCGGACAACGGTCTGGATTTCCTCCTGCGCGCCCGGCGCCCAATTGCCGTCCGTATCGATCATGCCCGAACCGCGAACTTCCCCTGCCAGAATCACCCGATCGGTGGTGGTCATGGTTTCGCATGCGACCCGCGCTTCCGGGTCCTTGGAAAGGAACAGATCGACGATCGCATCCGAAATCTGGTCCGATACTTTGTCGGGATGGCCTTCAGAGACCGATTCGGAAGTGAATATAAATTCTGAACGCATGGCAAAATCCTGATTTTGGGCCGAAACGACATCAGCCGCAGGGACATAAGGAAAAGTTTATATCTACTTTAACGGGCGCGCACGCGGATGGCAATGGCAGATAGAAGCAAAATCAGCGCCAGAGCGAGTGACAGGATATTGCCGTAACGCGCAAATAGCGTGGGTGCCTTCGCTTGCGGCAGGCGGCTATCAATCCGGCCCGCCTCGCCCATCGGCACATGGGCTCTGACCGTTCCGTTAGCGTCGATCACTGCCGAAATGCCGGTCGGAGTCGAACGGATCACCGGCAGCCCCTCTTCGATCGCCCGCAAGCGCGCCTGAGCCAGATGCTGCGGCGGTCCCCAGCTGCCGAACCAGGCGTCGTTGGACGGGTTGAAAATGAAATCCGGGCGGTTTTCGCGGTCCACGACTTGCCCGGAAAAAATAATCTCGTAGCAAACCTGAACCCCCGCCTTGCCGAACCGGCCAAGATCAATCGAACTAGCGCCGGGACCCGGCCAGAAATCAAAATCCCCGGGTGCCAGGCGGGACAGGCCAATGGCGGACAAAAGCGGCCGCATCGGTAGATATTCGCCATAAGGCACGAGATGGGACTTGTCGTATCGCCCGATCAGTTCATGTTCGGAATCCATCGCAAAAACACTGTTCCGGGCACCGACCGCGCGCCCTTCCGCTGCGTCAAATTCCAGCTTGAGCGCGCCGAGCACCAGCACGTCGCCGGGCTTCATCAGCATACCGAGCTGCTGCCGGACAAATTCCGGCGGGCGGCCATAATAATAGCGGGCCGGATAGCCGGTCTCGAGATAATCGGGAATCGCCGCTTCCGGCCAGAAGAGGATCCGCGGACTATCATCTTCACGGAGTGTCAACTCGGCCAGTTTTGAGAGATTCTGCTCTTCGTAACCGGCCTTCCATTTGTCTTGCTGGCCGATATTGGGCTGGACGACAGTGATTGGAATCAACGGTTCGCGGGCCTCTGATGGCGTCGATGGCAGCATCGCAGGGAATGCCATGACGAGCAGAACCGGAAAAATAAATATGGCGGCGAAAACGATCCCGATCCAGCTGCCGGAAGTCGGCCATTTCCAAACCGCAGCGGACAGATATCCAGAAGCCATCATGATGAAACCGGCGATCATGACAACAATTGCAGCGAGTCCATATGTACCGATACTGACTGCATATTGCGCGAATAATGTTGGCACCAATATCGATCCCAGCGGATTCCAGATAAACCCGCTGAAAATCCAGCTCCGCAGCCATTCTGTGATGATCCATGCCCCGGCGAGGGCTAGAATAAACGGCCAAGGCCCGCGCTTGCCAATTAACCAGGCGACAAGAGCAGCCAAAGCCGGGAAAATCGCCAGATAGAGCGACAGCAGGACCACTGCGATATAGCCGAGCCACTCGGGCATCGCCGCCTGGAAGGTGAAAGCCTTGGCGATCCAGTTCAGGCCGATGATGAAATGGCCCACCCCGAACAGCCAGCCGGTGAAAAAGGCCGCTTTGCGGCTCTGCGCTTGCATCACGATCGCCATCCACAAGGCCAGCATCAAGATCGTCAGCGGCCAAAGATTCAGCGGCGCGAAGCCGGTTGCGCTCAAGCCACCCGCGAACAGCGAGATTGCGTAGGGATGGCGGGCGATCATTTCATGGAGTTTTGACACCAGCGGCTTTTGCCGTGTTCGCGATCACCATTCAATTGCTAATTGCCCGAACAAGCATTTGCTTGCTATCGTCCGGACATGAAGATCATCACCCTCCTGACGCTTGCGCTGACGCAACCGGCGGCAAGCCAGCCAGAACCGCTCAGCGAAAGCCGGCAGCGCGACCTTTCCTGCGTTGCCGTGCTGGCGATCATCGCCTCGGAACAGGAAAGCGGTGTGCCCAGCGCACTTGACTATCCTTTGCTCACCGAACGGGGCGCCACCTATGCCGGACTGATCGGTCAGCAGATCATGGACGAAAGCGGCAGAAGCAAAGAGCAGGTCCGCGACGATATGATCGCGGCGGTAGCAGCCCGGCAAGCTATGGCACAAGCCGCCGCCGATCCGGACGAGGCCGTCAGGAGCGAAATGGCCACTTGCCTGCCATTGCTCGATGCCGCGGTCCCGCCGAAACCGAAGCCGGACCTGACCCAGTGTGCCGGGATGCTGCAACTGGCCTATGACGAGGTCCACGACCGCGGGGGCCTTTCCAAGACCGCGCAGGATCTGAAAACGCTGGCTGCTGTGCTCGACAGCCGTGCCCGCGACCGGATGCGCGCCGAGGGGCTCAGCGGTTCGGAGAGCGACATATTATTGACCCGGAGCCGCGAATCGATGCTGGCCGAAGCCAAAGAGCGGGAATCAGCCGGACTGGGTTCCAATCTGGATTTCGAACATTGTTTCACCCTCGCCGCTCCCGAAGACAAGCAGAGAAAATATGAACATTGAATCCAAGTCGCCCTTGCGGCCCTTCCACCTGGCCTTTCCGGTCAATGATCTCGACGCAGCCCGCGCCTTTTATGGTACGCTGATGGGTTGCGAAGAGGGTCGTAGCGATACCCACTGGATCGATTTCAATTTGTTCGGACACCAGATCGTCACCCATCTGGACAAGAATTTCACGGCCCGGCCGATGGTCAATCCGGTCGACGGTGAACAGGTTCCGGTGCCACATTTCGGCGTGGTGCTGTCCATGCCGGAATGGCAGGCTCTCGCCGACCGTCTGGTTGCAGCCGACATCGACTTTGTCATCTCTCCAACGATCCGCTTCCGGGGACAGGTGGGCGAGCAGGCGACTATGTTCTTTCAGGATCCGTGCGGCAATGCGCTGGAGTTCAAGGCCTTTGCCAGCGATGACCAGCTGTTTGCCAAGGGCTGAACAGCGTCCGCTAGCTTAGGCCGGCTGTTCGCTCTCCTGACGTTCCAGACCGTCTTCCAATTGCCGTTCGGCCAGATCCCGGGCGGCATTGCGGGCCAGACCGAGTGACCTGGACAGGCGTTCGCCAATCAGTGCGTCACCCAGCGCCATCAACACCAGCGTAATCGTATCCTCGTGCATCTCGCGATCCTGGTGACCGCCTTCTCCAATATCATCCACCAGCTTGTGTATCGCCTCGATGATGGGATCCAGCGCGTCTTCATTGCCGGTCAGCATCATCCACGACCAGAGCGCCGCAGCGCCTTGCTTGTCAAAAGCGTCGAATGTCAGATCAACAATATCGCGAGCACAGCCTTCTCCCGAGCGGGATTTGACAACCGCCTGCGCAATCATCCCGCAAACTTCGTCGGACAAATAGACGGCAAGCGCCTTTTGCAGGCCGGAGGCCGAACCGAAATGGTGCAATAGATTGGCGTGGGTCCGGCCGATCCGGCCGGCGACAGCCTTCAATGTAACCGACTGCGGGCCGGTTTCGATCAGCAGATCGCGGGCCGCTGCCAGCGCCATGCCACGGCTTTCTTCCGGGGAGAGTCGTCTCTTTGCTATTGACATTTATGTAAGTAGCCTTATTATCATTGCTGTTAGCTATAGGCTGCATTTCGCATAATGGAAACATCTGATGAACATGCCTAATTCCCTCAGCGCCGAACCGGAATCCATTCACACCCCTACACCTGCGGATCATGAGATCACGCCCCGCGACCGCCGTTTCGGGCGGGAAGAAGGCTATGACCCCGGGAAATACTGGCAAAATGGCGATCCGGTCGCGACCGCTTTCTACAATTGCCTGTCGCTCACCTTCCCGCGCGGCGAGGCTTTCTTCATCGAGAGTGTGAGAGAATTTCGCGATCACACACCGCAGAAATTGCAAAAAGAGATCCGCGCCTTCGTTCAGCAGGAAGTGATCCACAGCCGCGAACATCTCGCGCTGAACCGCCGGGTCGAAGAAAACGGCTATGACACCAGCCGGATCGAACAGCGGATTACCGAATCGCTCGCCATGACCAAGGGCCGGCCCAAGATCGCCAATCTGGCAGCGACGATGATCCTCGAACATTTTACCGCGATCATGGCGCAGCAGTTTATCGCCAACCCGCTGCACTGGAAAGATTCCGATGAGGAAACCGCCGACCTGTGGCGCTGGCATGCACTGGAAGAGATCGAGCATAAGGGCGTCGCCTATGACACCTGGCTCTACGCAACCCGGGACTGGAGCCGCTGGCAACGCTGGAAAGTGAAGGCGCTGATGATGCTCGTCATCACTAAAAATTTCTGGGGCAACCGCTGGAACGACACGCTCGATCTGCTGGCGCAAGACGGTATGACCGGTTGGCGGGTGAAGCTTCGGCTGCTGAAATTCCTGCTCGTCTCGCCGGGCATAGCGCGAGCGATCATCGTTCCGTGGTGCAAATTCTTCCTTCCCGGATTTCATCCGTGGAATGAAGATGACCGGCATCTGATCCAGCGCGCCGAAAGCGAATATGAAGCGGCGATCTCAGGACGGCCCGCGGCCGCCTGACGTCAGGACTGGACCACAGCGGTCAATGCGCCGCTTTGTTCATATCCACTTTTTCGACCCATTCCGGAAAGAAGCTGGGTTCGCGGTTGGACCAGCCGGGCGCGGTCGCTGCGGCTTCGCTGATCGACTGTAGCAGGCCCTTGCGGGTTTTCGGGTGCAGATGCGGGAGCGACGCTGCTGCGCAAAAGGCACCGGGCAGCCACGGACGCGAATCCGGGCCCAGCAGGCGCTCGTAGAGAAAACGAAAGGCGGGGAAACTGTGGATACGTCCCTGTCCCAGATCATAGGCAGCGAGCGAAATCAGCGAAGGCATGAACGCCTCGATGCTGTCGATCGCGCAATCTTCGGGAATCGCTTTGCGAATGTCGCGGATGCGCCGGTATAGAGACATCTGGACCTGGATCCCGGCCTCTTCGACCTTGTCGCGCGACCATGTCTCCACCGCATCGGAACGCTCGAGCCCGACATCCAGCGACCGGCGGATATAGCGCTGGGTCGCGGAGCTGAAGCTCGCAAATTCTTTCATCTCGGCCAGCGTCATGGCGCCGGGGACGGATCGTGTTTCCTTGGTCATGTCTTCACAACTCCTCGTGGACTTATCCCACGAAGACATTTGACCCAAACATGGTTAGTAATTGGTTAAATCGGGCCTGATTAATTCGCCGTTGACCATCCAAAGTCGGAAAATTGCGCGCCAGGCTTATAAAGTTTCGACCAACCGCAAGCATGGTTCGACCGGTCACGATTCCCCTAGAGACAATTGATACCATATTGGCCTAAGCTGACTCGAAACCATGAATTGAACGCATATGAGAAAATTTGAACTGGGAAACCGCAGACCGTCGGTCGGACATCAGGTAGCCATCCTGTCGATCCTCGGATTCTGGTTTTTCTACATGATTGTCCTGACGCTGCGGGCGTCGATCGGTGACTGGCCAGCGCAAGGCGAAATGGTGATGCGACGGACTGTCGTAACCGTTTTCGGCATCGGTGCTACCTATCTGCTCTATCTGTTTCTCCGGCAGTTCGAGGACAAGGCGCTCTCCACCAGGATCATCACCGCCTTTGCCGCTGCCATTCCCTGCGCCATCATCATTGCCTCGTTCAACCATTATATCTTCAACGTCTATTATCCGGAAAATCTGTGGGACGAAGCGCATGTCGAGGAAATGCGCAAATATATGGAGCAGGATAATCTGGCATTTAAGGCGATTTTCGAAGATGCCACCTCCCGCTTTTTCTTCATAGTCAGCTGGACATCCCTATATCTGACGCTGAGCTATGCCGGCAGGGTCCGGCAGGTCGAGCGCAAGGCCGCCCGCTTCGCGCAGGCCGCGCAGGATGCCGAACTGCGGTCGCTGCGCTATCAGGTCAATCCGCATTTCCTGTTCAACACGCTCAACAGTCTCAGCACCCTGGTGATGCGCAGCCAACCGGAAGAAGCCGAGGAGATGATCCTCAACCTCTCGAAATTCTATCGCACCAGCCTGTCGGGCGATCCATTGGAAGATGTGCCCTTGTCGGAAGAAGTACATCTGCAAAATCTCTATCTCGATATCGAGGCGGTGCGCTTCCCCGAACGGCTCCGGACAAAGGTCAATATTCCCGACGATCTGCTCGGCGTGCTGGTGCCCGGTCTGATCCTGCAACCGCTGGTCGAGAACGCGATCAAGCATAGCGTTGCGCATAGCAAACGCCCGGTGACCATTGCGATAAGCGCGCGGTCGGATGGCGACAATCTGATCCTGACGGTGGCCGATGACGGCGATCCGCGGCCGGTCGATCTGCACGATGACGGCACGAGCAGCGGCATTGGTCTGGCCAATGTCCGGGACCGGCTGGAAACCCGCTTTGGCCAGCAAGCCGGTCTGCAGACTGTACGTCCGGCAGAAGGTGGCTATATTGCGCAGCTGACCCTACCGTTGATGCTGGATAATCCATGATCGAAGATATCGAACTGAAACCGCTGACAACGCTGATTGTCGATGATGAACCGCTGGCGATCGAGCGTCTGCAGTTGCTCTGCGCCCGGCAGCCGGAAATCAACCTGATCGGCACCGCCAGCGATGGCGAAGCGGCGCTGCGCCTGACCGAACAGTTGAAACCCGACCTTTTGCTGCTCGACATCGCGATGCCCGGCAAGGACGGGCTGGATGTCGCGCGGGCCCTGTCCGGCAAGGCCGATGCTCCGGCGATCATATTTGTCACCGCCTTCGATCGTTTTGCAGTCGAGGCCTTCGACGTGGCAGCCATCGATTATGTGCTGAAACCGGTCGAGAATGCGCGGCTGACCTTGGCTATCTCGCGAGTCCGGGAACGCACGGCGGAACCGCGCGACGACGGTACGGAAGATTCTCCCTGGGCGGAAGAATTCTGGGTGCCCTATAAATCCGAACTGCGCCGCATCGTTGCCTCCGAAATCGACCGGGTCGAGGCCGAACGCGACTATATGCGCCTGCACGTCGGTCCCGTCAGCTATCTGCTGCACCAGACCATCACCGGTCTGGAAGAGCGGCTCAATCCGGAAGAATTCATCCGTCTGCACCGCTCGCACCTGGTCCGGCGCAACTGGATTGCCGGCCTGCGCCATGACGGCGGTGGCGTATGGATGGCCTGCCTGAAATGCGGCACCGAAATCCGCATCGGCCGCACCCATTTGGCAGAGGCGAAAAAGCTGGCTGGCAAATAGCTGGCCCCGGATAACCCGGACGCCTAGAAGCTGTAGCGCACCGACGCGGTCGCGCTGGTTTCATCTTCGTCAACCACCGATATGCCGTCGCGGGCAATCTGCGCCTTGCGGGCGTTGACGCCCAGATTGGTCGACAAACCTCGGGCGATATCATAGCGAACGCCGAGCGACGCCGAGCGTTCCGACGTTCCGTCCAGCTCGCCATAATGGCCGGCAGCAGACAGGCTGAGCACACCGATCTTGGTTTGCGCTCCGCCGGAGACAAACCAGCGATCGATATCAATCGTGCCCGCCTGCAAATTCTCGTAGCCGAGCCCAAGATCGAACAGGCTGCTGCCATAGACAAATTCGCCGACCGCGCCGACGCCGATGCTGTCGAAATCCGTCACACCATCCGCGGCAAGATATCGGGCCCGGGCAACCCTTGTGGCAAATCGATAATCTTTTCGGCCAATCGGTCGCTGGAATTCCGCGCCCAGTTCGAAATGGCCATCGCCATCAACGATCCCGCTGAATGTAGCCGGGCCGAAGCGCCCGCTATACCCCCCGCCCCACCGGTTGATGCGGCCGTAGAAATCGTCAAAGGCAAGCCCCGCATTGCCGACACCGCGCCGCCGCCTCGTCGCTTCGCGCACCAGACCGTCAACATTGCCGCCGATCAAACTCCCCCAGCTGGTGCGGACGAAGCCGGCGATATTATCCTCATAATCCCGGGCATTTTCATCATATTGCCCGAAATAGGCAAGGCCGACATTCCACCGGTTGGCGAGCTGCATCTCGATACTGATATCGAGATTGGTAACCAGACTGACGTCGACATCGCCGTCGAAGACACTGTCATCTACCGTCAGCTTGACCGGTACATCGACAAGACCGCCAAGCAGGACAGTCGCTTCGCCAATTTCAAAGGCCAGCGGCTCTTCGAACGAGGAGAGATTGTCATAGTTGAGACTGATCTGCGCCTGGGCAGAACCGGCAGACAGCGCGATCGCTGCGACGGCAATCGACTGCCATAGAGCGGAGGAAAATCCGGATGTCCTCATTCAGACCCTCCGCCGGAAATAATTGCCATGGGCATGATCGGCAATCGCCTTGCCGGCATCCATCCCGACCATATGGTCGCGCATCCAGTGGACACCGCCATAGATACGGCTCAGACCATTTTCGTCGGCCGCCTGGCTAAGGCTTGTCCAATGCCGGGTGATATCGCGCAATTGCGGCCACAGCACCTGATCGGGCGACTGGTGCGAGAAGCGCACTTTATCGGTGCCCAATATATGCCCGATCATCCTCGCTCCGGCCGCGCCGAACGTCGAATGGCCGGACGTATAGGACGGGAATTCCGGCGTCGGGATATAGCTGCGCCACTGTTTCTCCCGCACGACCCGCGTATCGCGATTGCCGAAACGCGGTGCCCGGTGCCGGATCGCGGTTTCCGGGCGGATCACGTCATGGCTATATTTGGTATCCCAGGCCTGGATCGAGGCATCGCACTGGGTCATCCCGATCAGCGCCATCGCCCGCGCCCATTCGATGAACGACAGATTGCGGTCCTGCAGCACCTGTATCGCGATCAGCATATAATGGCCGGGCGGAGTAATCCCCCAGGGACCGTCTTCCCAGAACATCGCAATCTCGGTCTGGTCGGCGGTGCGCATCTGACTGTCGGCGCGGCCCAAAGCCCGGACCTGATCAAATTCATCGGCAAATTCCGGGCTGGCCGGGTCATGAAAGGGAGCGGTACGGAAATTTTCGGTGCGGCCCATCGTCCAGGGCTTGATCTGCCCGTGGCCCGGGAAAAGCGGCCGGGAAAAGCTGTCAAAGGCCGGCCCCGGTTTGGCGCTGTACAGCGGCCCGGTCGGCGTCCATTGCAGCGCGTCATGACGCCGCTTGTACCGGTTCAGATAATAGTTGACCTTGCTCGGCTGCGACCCGTCGCGAGTCCGCATCTTGACGATTTTCAGACCGACCTGCCGGCCCCATGCGGCACCGAGCGACTTGGCCTCGCCGTCGGGAATCTGGTTGGCAAAATCCATGCGCTCGCCGACAAAAGGCTGCTGGAACACTTCCGAGGCGGCGGTAGCAAAAGCCACGCCATAGGCCATTGCGGGATCGGCGCCCGCAGGACCGGTGCCTATGCCAAAGGAATCGTCATAGGCCTGCAATATGCTGTTCGCTGCCAGAAACCCGGCAACCGTCGGCATGGCCAGATTATAGGCCGCGCGCGGCGGCGGCACGCGCTGATCACGGATTTGCTGCATGAGAACATCACACCAATGGGTGACGACATTGTGATATTGCGGCCGCAGGATCGGGGTCAGATAGGATGTTGCAGAACCGAAACGGCCCGTGCAACCTGTCAATCCGGCGGCACCGGCAATGGCGGCACTCGCCATGAACTGGCGTCTGGAAAAAATCATTGCCCCCTCCCTGAACAACTGCGTCGTCATCCTGGTCAGACAAAAACGACAATTACGCGCTACACCCTAATGGTGAACCACAAATAAATTGTTAAGGACGGCCCGGGAGGCCGGTTTCCCGGCACAGTCAACCGCGACTGGAATTTTCAGCCAAATGGAAATTCAACGCAGTCGGGTTACCCCTCTTTCCTACAATGTACCATATCGGTTATATATCGTCATTTCTAACAACCAGAGAAATGGATAAGGATATGATCGACCAACCGTTCCCCAATGATGCTCCCCAACCCCCGACACCAAGCTGGACCCCTGAAAAACAACGTGAATTCCTGGAAGCGCTCGCCCGCTGCGGCTCGGTCAAGGCGTCAGCCGCCTATGTCGGAATGAGTCGCGAAGGCGCTTATCGCTTGCGCCGACGGCAGGAAGGGCGCGCTTTTGACCGGGCGTGGGATGCAGCGCTGATCCATGCCCGCGATCTTTATGCCGAAACTCTGCTCGAAACGGGGCTGCACGGCTGGACCGAGACGGTCTGGTATCACGGCGAGGAAGTGGGTGAGCGGACGCGCTTTTCCGCCGGGCTGCTGCTCGCGGCGCTGGCCCGGCTCGATGCCAAGGCCGATGGTCTCGATCTGGCCGGTGAGCCCGCGCGCGAGGCGGCGGCAGATTTCGATGCAATGATCGAAGCAATCGGCGAAGGCGATGATTGCTCTGCCATGCTCGAGGCGCAGGATCGCGCGGCGCAGACCCGGCGGGCACCGCCCCCGCGCCCCTATATGACCGGATCAAGCGATGATGAGTTGCTCAACCGGCTCGAAATGTTCCAGGAACGCGAGCGGATCGCCGCGATGGCGCCGGAAGATGTCGATACGTCCGATCTGGATCCATATGAGGCGGACGACTGGGATGATCTGCAATGGGCGCGCGCCGAGCGCAGCGGCATGATGGATCAGCCGGGTTTTTGGGAAAAAGCCAATCCCGACGGATGCGATGATGACGACCGCGACGATGACGACTGCAACGATGGCTCTGATGATTGGAATGGCCCGGGTGAGGATGGCCCGTCTTTCCACTAAAGGGGGTGTGACCCGTGTGACCCTGAATAGTGTCGACACCCCCTGTTCAGCCTTGCACAAGAAACCCGTCGACAAGCAATCCGCCACAGGCCTATCCTGTTTTTCTTTCGCCACCATCATCGGACCCTGCCTTGCTATTGAATATTCTCATCATCCTGTCGGTGATCGCCACCGGTTTGCTGCTGCTCGCGCCGCGCCTGTCAAAGTCGCAGGTCTGGCGCGCAACGGTGACGCCACTGGCCTCGATCATCGGCAGCGGATTCCTGGTGCTCGCGCCGATATTGGTGTCGGATTACGGCTATATCGCGCCGCTGATCATGGCCGGACTATGTCTGGGTGCCTATCTGTTCGGGGCGGCGATCCGCTTCAATATCTTTCACCGCAATGCCCGCGAACCGGTCCGGAACGACGGGATCGATCGGCTGGAAATTGCCGCTTCCTGGGCGCTGGTCTTCGCCTTCACCATTTCGGTCGGCTATTATCTCAATCTGTTCGGCGCCTTTGGCGTCAGCCTGACCGCGTTCGACAGCCCGGCCAATGCCAAGCTGCTGACCTCGGCCATCTATATACTGATTCTGATCGTCGGCTGGACCCGCGGGTTCAAGGCGCTGGAAAGGATGGAATATAGCGCCGTGACGCTAAAGCTGGCGATCATCGTCGGACTGCTGGTCGGACTGACATGGTATTTCTATCAGAAGGCAAGCGCCGCGACGCTCTTCATGCATCCGCCTATGCTCTCGGGCTGGCCCGCTCTCACCCTCGCCTTCGGCCTGATCATCACGGTGCAGGGTTTCGAAACCTCGCGCTATCTCGGGCGAAACTATGATGCGACGACCCGGATCAAGTCGATGCGCCTCGCCCAGATCGTCAGCGCGGTAATCTATATGATCTACATCGGACTATTTGCCTATAGTTTCGAGCGGGAACAATTTGCCCTGACCGAGACCGCTATTATCGACATGATGGGGATCATCACACCGATCCTGCCGCTGCTGCTGGTCGCCGCTGCGCTGGCGGCGCAGTTCAGCGCCGCGATTGCCGATACCAGTGGTTCGGGCGGACTGGTCGAGGAACTGACCAAGGGCCATGTCAAGGCGCGCACCGGCTATGCGATATTGGTCGGCATCGGCCTGCTTTTGACATGGAGCGCCAATATCTTCCAGATCATCGCTTATGCCAGCCGTGCCTTCGCGCTCTATTACACGCTGCAATCGGTAATCGCGGCGCGGCGGGCCTTCCTGATAAGAGGTGAACGGCTAAAAGGTTTCGGATTCATCCTGCTGGCGATGCTCGGCGTGATGATCGTGTTGTTCGGCAATGATGTCGAATCGTCGAACGCGTGAGAAAGCGGCGAAACGGTCCACCCCGGCAAGCCGGCTAGGCGATGACCGTTCGCGGCCGCGCCTGCCGATAGGTGCCGAGTATCCGCACGCTGTTGCAGTGGAAGCCGAGTTCGGCGAGCGCCCGGTCAATCGCCGGATCGCCGGGTGCGCCCTCGATATCGGCGAAAAATTCGGTGGCGGCGAAGCTGCTGCCCTGCTGGTAGCTTTCCAGCTTGGTCATGTTGACGCCATTGGTCGCGAAGCTGCCGAGCGCCTTGTAGAGCGCCGCTGGTATATTTTTGACCTGGAATATGAAGGTCGTCATCACCGGACCATTGGGTTCGGGTTTCGCCGCTTCCGGTGCGAGCACGACGAATCGGGTGATATTATGGGGCGCGTCCTCGATCGCGTCGGCAATCGGCTGCAGGCCGTAAATCTGCGCGGCAAGCTTGGGCGCGATGGCAGCGGCATGCGGGTCATCCTGCTGGGCAACGAAGGCGGCGGCGGCGGCGGTATCGGCATAGGCCACGGGGATGATCCCGCGCTTGCGGAGATAGTGGCGACACTGGCCGAGCGCCTGCGGATGGCTCATCGCTGTGCGGATCTCGGCATCGGCCGACCGCGCCATCAGGCAATGGCTGATCTGCATGAAATATTCGTCGACGATATGCAGGCCCGATTCGGGGAGCAGAAAATGGATGTCGGCAACCCGGCCATTGAGCGAATTCTCGATCGGAATGATCGCGCTTCCCGCCGTGCCATGTTTGACCGCATCGATCGCATCCTCGAAGGCGAAGCAGGGAACCGGCAAGCCGTCCGGCGCATAGTCGAGCGCGGCGAGATGGGAATTGGCACCGGGCGCGCCCTGAAAGGCAATCGCCAGCTCCGGCTTTTCAGCGCCTTTTTCGGTCATTTTCCTGACCATTCCCAATGCGTTTTTTGGAAAGCTGTCCATCTCGTCCCTCTTTTATGCTGCTGCGATAGTCGAACCGGATGCAGCGGGGCAAGAGGGAAGTGGCCCGCCCGTCAGGGGCTTGTCCATTTCGCATGGGCCGTAGCATAATTTACGGTAATTGAGGCCTTGCTTTGGCCCGTTGCTCTCTTTACAGACAGCACAAATTTGGCAGGCCCATGGCCGCCGCTCACTCAGGGGTTTGAGAGACAATATGAGCAACAATAACACCATCGCAGGCTGGGTCCTGGCTGGCGGCATCGCTGCCCTCGGTTTTTCCATTGTCAGCGGAAAATATTTCCACGCCGGCAAGCACGAACGCCCCGAAGTCATGGGCTATGTGATCGAAGGCGTTGAATCCTCCGGTGGCGCTGCTGATGCGGGTCCGTCGATCGAGACCCTGTTGCAGACAGCCGATGCCGCTGCCGGTGAAAAGGTCTTCGCCAAATGCGCGGCCTGCCACACGATCAATCAGGGCGGCGCCAACGGCATCGGCCCGAACCTGTGGGACACCATGGGCAAGCCCCATGGCCATGTTGCCGGCTTCGCCTATAGCGACGCGCTGAAAAGCGTTCCCGGCAACTGGGACTGGACGAGCATGGACGCCTGGCTGACCTCGCCACGCAAATATGCCAATGGCACGAAGATGACCTTTGCCGGCCTCGGCAAGGCTGAAGACCGCGCCAATCTGATGGTCTATCTGAATGCGCAGGGATCTAACATTCCGCTCCCGGCTGCACCGGTGGTCGAAGAGCCAGTGGCAGACGAAGCGGAAGCAGAAGCTGGCGTTGATGCCGAAGCTGAGGAAGCTGTAGAAGCGGACGCAGCGGCAGCTGAGGAATAAGACGAAGTCCGGATTGCCCGGAAGCCTGAACGGGCTAGTCGCAGTCCAGCTCGTAAAATTGCTGGATAATCTCCCAGGCCTCGTCAGCAGTTTCGACAAACTGGAACAGCTCGAGGTCCTTGCGGCTGATCGTGCCTTCGTCGGCCAATGCGTCGAAGTTGATCACGCGATTCCAGAAGGTCTTGCCAAATAGCAAGATCGGCAGCTTCTCCATCTTGCCGGTCTGCACCAAAGTGACCAGCTCGAGAAATTCATCAAGCGTGCCGAAGCCACCCGGAAAAACCGCCACCGCTCTGGCTCGCAGCAAGAAGTGCATCTTGCGCAACGCAAAATAGTGGAACTGGAAACTTAGCGACGGCGTGACATATTCATTGGGCGCCTGTTCGTGCGGCAGGACGATATTGAGGCCAATGGATTCTTGGCCAACATCAGCCGCACCGCGATTGGCCGCTTCCATGATTGAAGGCCCGCCGCCGGAGCAGACCACGAAATCACGCTTGCCGTTTTCCGAAATACCGCAGGCGCTCGCTAGCCGCGCCAAATTGCGGGCTTCGTCATAATATTTGGCTTTGTCCTTCAACCGCTCGGCGATTTTGCGCGATTCGTCATCAACCGCTGCCTCGACCAGCGCATCAGCCTGATCTGGCGACGGGATCCGTGCAGAGCCGTACATCACCAAAGTTGATCCGATACCCGCTTCATCGAGCAGCATTTCCGGCTTGAGCAGCTCAAGCTGAAAACGGACGGGGCGCAATTCCTCGCGGAGGAGGAAATCGGTGTCCTGAAAAGCCAGCCGGTAGGCCGGATCGCGGGTCTGCGGAGTTCCGAAATCTGCTTTTTCAGCAAATTCGGCTTCCTGCTTGGCGCGGTAAAAACGACGGTCGTGGAGATCTTTATTGGTCATAGCCTTGCCCTAAAGCATAGATATGGGGCTGGCCAGTGGCCTTATCGCCCTATCGACAATATCCGTTTCCGCTCATGTCGAGATGGAAATGGTCGCGGTGCGCTGCATTGTAATTGGGACTGAGAACGGTGCCAAAGCGCTTGCAGGCGCTGTCATGGATCGCGGCGAGGAACTGCATTTCCCGGCGACCGCTTTTCCAGTTATTCTCGACCGTGATCCGGCGACCGTCAGTGAGTACAAAAGCGGAAACGTCGATCGCATTGGCGTGCGCGTGCTCCGACAATTTGCCCGACCCGGCGATATTGCGGCAACTGTAGCTGCCCATGGTCTCGATCCGCTTGAGGTCGCTGCCGAGATATTTGCGGGCCGCGCGCTTGACGGCATATTCGGTCCAGGCGGCAAATTTGCCGGCCAGTTCGCATTTGACCGGACCGAGATTGGTAACATCAGCACCGACATCGAGCAGCTTGATACTGTCGATCTGGCTGCATCCGCCGCTGAACTGGCGGTTGGGCAAGGGAGAGAAGCGGACGTTTGCCTTGCCAAGATCGCTGAAACACTGGCGGGCAGAGGGTGTGGGATCGAAAGATCCCAGACCAGCCGAGGCCTGAGGCCGCTGCGCTTGGCCATTGCTGCCTGCCGGAATTGCCCCACAAGCGCTAAGCAACAACGAGCCGAGACCCAAAAGTCCGATGATCCGCCCGCGACGTCCAATATTCAATTTGATATCCATGACGAGCGCAATGACAGAAGATGGTTAAATTCAGACTGAAACTCATGGTAAATGAAACCTTACCGGCGACCTGACGCGAAGGATGCGACAAATTACTACAAATTTATACTAGACCACCGCGTCTACAAAACCCATGATCAGCCCATGCCCTTTCTGTCGTGCGTGGCACTAGAACTATATGCCCAATGGCGCGACAGAAGCCAGCAGTGCGAAACGCTGCAAACCGACTAGACTTGGAGACAATGAACATGAAATATTCCGCAATCACCGCCGCAGCAGCAGCTCTTATTACCACTGCCGGCTTCTCGGCCCCTGCCCTCGCCACCGGCAAGATGACATGCGACGCCGGACCGGAATCCGGCTGGAAAACGCGCGTGGAGCTGGAAGCCGCTTTGGTCAAGCAGGGCTGGACGGTCAAAAAGTCCAAGGTCGATGGCGGTTGCTATGAAGTCTACGGCACCACCCCCGAAGGTGATCGCGTAGAGGCCTATTTTCACCCGGTATCATTGGAAAAACTGCTGGTTTCAAAGCGCGGCAAAATACTTTTCCAGAAGAAATAGCCGGTTTCATCCGCAACCAAGATCACGCTTGACATGCTGCGGCGCACAAGACAAAGCGGCGCCGGGCCACGCGGTCCCAACGCCGCGCGAGCTCTCTGTAAGGAGAAGCGTTAAAATGACTGATACTAATGTACCGACGCCAGAATTGCGTCCTGACTGCCCGAATTTTTCTTCGGGTCCTACAGCCAAATTCCCTGGCTGGTCCCTCGACAAAATCAACACCATCGCCATGGGTCGCTCGCATCGTTCCGCGACCGGTAAGGCTCGCCTGAAATATGCTATCGACCTGAGTCGTGAGCTATTGGGCATCCCCGACGACTATCTGATCGGCATTGTGCCGGCTTCCGATACCGGAGCCGTCGAACTGGCGATGTGGAATATGCTGGGCGCCCGTCCGGTTACCGTCGCTGCGTGGGAAAGCTTTGGCAACGTCTGGATCCAGGACGCTGTAAAGCAGCTCAAACCTGCCAATCTGACCGTCCTCGAAGCCGACTATGGCGAAATTCCCGACCTGACCACGATCGACAAGGGTGACGATATTGTCTTTACCTGGAACGGCACGACCTCGGGCGCAAGAATTCCCGATACCGACTGGATCGCCGCCGACCGTGAAGGCGTCACCATCAACGACGCGACCAGCGCCGTCTTTGCCCAGCCTATGGACTGGTCAAAACTCGATGCGACCACCTTTAGCTGGCAGAAGGTCATGGGATCGGAAGCCGCTCATGGTATGCTGATCCTCAGCCCGCGCGCCGTCGAACGGATTGAAAGCTATACCCCGTCCTGGCCGCTGCCGAAAATCTTCCGCGTGAAAAAGGGCGACAAGCTCAACACCGCGATTTTTGAAGGGGCTACGATCAATACGCCTTCGATGCTCGCGACCGAAGATTATATCGCTGCGCTCGAATGGGCCAAGTCGATCGGCGGCTTGTCCGAACTGCACGCCCGCGCTGACCGCAACGCCAAAACCGTTCACGACTGGCTCGAAGCCACACCGTGGATGCGCAATATGGTCAGTGATCCGGCAAAATGGACCAACACCGGCGTCTGCATGGTGTTCCAGGGTGACTGGTACGACAGTCTTGATGACGACGCCAAGGCGTCCGTGCCGAAGAAAATCGCTGCAATGCTCGAAAAAATGGACATTGCGTATGATTTCAACGGCTATCGCGATGCGCCGCCGTCGCTGCGCATCTGGTGCGGTTCGACCGTCGAGCAGGAAGACGTTCGCCGTCTGCTGCTCTGGATCGAATGGGCCTATGCTCAGGTGAAAGCCGAACTTTCCTAATATTCGTGTCGCCCCGGCGAGAGCCGGGGCAAGACCAATGTCTTGCGATAGCGTCATTGGTCTCTAAGCCGGCCCGCGCCGGCGAGAACATTCCGACAAGGAACATATGTCATGCCAAAAGTACTTATATCCGATAAAATGGACCCGAAAGCCGCCGAGATCTTCCGCGAACGGGGCTGCGAAGTCGATGAAATCACCGGTCAGACACCGGAAGAATTGATGAAGATCATCGGCGAATATGACGGCCTCGCCATTCGCTCCTCGACCACGGTCACACCCGAAATCCTGGCAGCGGCGAACAACCTGAAAGTGGTCGGCCGAGCCGGTATCGGTGTCGACAATGTCGATATCCCTGCAGCCTCCGCCAAGGGTGTCGTGGTCATGAATACACCATTCGGCAACAGCATCACCACCGCAGAACATGCTATTGCGCTGATGTTCGCGCTCGCCCGCCAGCTTCCTTCCGCGGATGCTTCGACCCAGGCCGGCAAATGGGAAAAATCCAAATTCATGGGCGTCGAACTGACCAGCAAAACTCTCGGCCTGATCGGTGCCGGCAATATCGGTTCGATTGTCGCCGAACGCGCCATCGGTTTGCGGATGAAGGTCGTCGCCTATGACCCATTCCTCACCGAAGAGCGGGCCGTTGAAATGGGTGTCGAAAAAGTCTCGCTGGATGACCTGCTCGCCCGTGCCGACTTCATCACCATGCACACGCCACTTACTGACCAGACGCGCAATATCCTGTCTGCCGAAGCACTGGCCAAAACCAAGCCGGGCGTTCGCATCATCAACTGTGCACGTGGCGGCCTGATTGACGAAGCGGCGTTGAAAGAGGCTCTCGAATCCGGCCACGTCGCCGGCGCTGCGCTAGATGTTTATGCGCAAGAACCGGCAAAGGAAAATGCGCTGTTCGGCACACCGAACCTGATTTGCACACCGCATCTCGGTGCCTCGACGAGCGAAGCACAGGTAAATGTCGCGATTCAGGTGGCCGAGCAAATGGCCGATTATCTGGTCAATGGCGGCGTGGAAAATGCGCTCAACATGCCAAGCCTGTCGGCAGAACAGGCGCCGAAGCTGAGACCCTATATGGCGCTTGCCACGCAGCTCGGTTCTCTAGTCGGCCAACTCGCAGCCGACCAGATCAAGGGTGTCGCCGTTGAAGTGGAAGGTGCTGCGGCCGAACTGGATCAGAAACCAATCACGGCAGCAGTGCTGGCCGGTCTGATGCGGGCCTATAGCGACACAGTCAACATGGTCAACGCACCCTATCTGGCGAAAGAACGCGGCCTCGACGTCCGCGAGATTCGCCATGAGCGCGAAGGCGACTATCACACGCTGGTCCGGGTATCGGTAACCACCGACGAAGGCGAAAAATCGGTTGCCGGCACCTTGTTCGGATCTTCCGGACCACGACTGGTCGAGATGTTCGGCATCAAGGTTGAAGCCGATATGGAAGGCGACATGCTCTACATCGTCAACCGGGACGAGCCCGGCTTTATCGGTCGCGTCGGTTCCACGCTTGGTGAAGCGGGCGTAAACATCGGCACGTTCCACCTTGGCCGTCGCAGCGATGCGCCGGGCGGGGAAGCGGTATTGCTGCTTTCGATCGATTCGCCGGTGGAAGAGCCAGTTTTATGGTCCGTTTGTCAGCTGGAAGGCGTGAAGACAGTCAAGGCGCTGAAGTTTTAATTCTGTAGCAACGTAGCAAAGAAAAAGGATGGCCTGAGCGGCTGCTTGGGCTATGGAGCAGGGCCATGCAAAAGCCATCCAATCTCTTGCCCGAAGGGTTCCACGACGCGCTGCCGCCTTATGCCGAGGCCGCATCGCGACTGGAACGCGATGTCCTAGATACTCTGGCCAGCCATGGCTATGCCCGGGTAACGCCACCGCTCGCCGAATATGAAGATGGCCTGACCGAGCGGATGCAAGGGGCTTCCCGTAACGACCTGATGCGTCTGGTCGATCCGATTTCTCAACGCACCTTGGCGCTACGCCCCGACATGACTGTACAGATCGGTCGAATTGCAACCACCAGTCTCGCCAACCGGCCGCGTCCACTAAGGTTGAGCTATTCCGGCCAGGTTTTAAAACTGCGCTCAGGTCAATTGCAGCCCGAACGCAGCCGGTTGCAGATTGGCGCGGAACTTATCGGCAGTGATAGCGTCATCGCCGCCAGCGAAATTGTCTCGGTTGCGATTGAAGCGCTGGAGCGCGCGGGCGTCTCCGGCATCACAGTCGACTTCACCATGCCCGACCTGATCGACATATTGGCGGCAGGCCCGTTACCATTGAACGAGACACAGATCACCGAAGTGCGCGGCGAACTGGATATGAAGGATGCCGGCGGCCTGAGCGCTATTGGCGCAACCGGCTATCTCCCGCTGATCGAGGCGACAGGCCCGTTCGACGAGGCAATGGCGAAATTGCGCAAATTCGACACAGGTGGCCGCCTCGACTCTCGGCTCGATGGCGTTTCCCAGATCGCTGAAAGCATCCGGGGCAAAGCCAGCCTGACTCTTGATCCGACCGAACGACACGGCTTTGAATATCAGAACTGGTTCGGCTTCACACTTTATGCCGATACATTCATCGGTGCATTGGGTCGCGGCGGCAGCTACGAAATCATGAGCGCAGATGGTGGATCCGAGAAAGCTGTCGGCTTTTCACTTTATCCCAATCCGTTAATCGAGGCTGGTTTTGGAGCAAAGGCGAGCGACCAGATCTTCCTGCCCCTTGGCCACGACCGATCAGCGGCAGCAGCGTTAAGAGAAGCGGGCTGGCGCACAGTGGCGGCCCTGTCAGACACTGACCAGGCCGAAGCACTTGGTTGTTCCCACATTTTGAACGGCGATCAGCCGGAACCATTATAAGAAAGTGATTCAATGGCCAATGTAACGGTAATCGGCGCACAATGGGGTGATGAAGGCAAGGGCAAGATTGTCGACTGGCTGTCCGAACGCGCCGATGTCGTGGTCCGTTTTCAGGGCGGCCATAACGCCGGCCATACGCTGGTTGTCGATGGCGCGGTTTACAAACTTTCCCTGCTCCCCTCGGGCATCGTCCGCGGTGCATTGTCGATTATCGGCAACGGCGTCGTACTCGATCCATGGCATTTGCGCGAAGAAATCGCCAAGCTGACGAGCCAGGGCGTAGCAATCAATACCGATAATTTTGGCATCGCCGAAACCTGCCCGCTGATCCTGCCAATCCACCGCGATCTCGACGCCATGCGCGAGGACGCCAGCGGCAAGGGCAAGATCGGCACCACCCGCCGCGGCATTGGCCCGGCCTATGAAGACAAGGTCGGTCGCCGCGCGATTCGTGTTTGCGATCTCGCCCATCTCGACGATCTGGGACCGCAGCTTGACCGGCTGTGCGCGCATCATGACGCGCTCCGCGCCGGCTTTGGCGAACCACCGGTTGATCGCGAGCGGCTACTGAATGACCTGAAGGAAATTGCCGACAGTGTTCTGCAATATGCCCAGCCGGTCTGGAAACGCCTCAATGAAGCGCGTCGCGACGGCAAGAGAATCTTGTTCGAGGGCGCGCAGGGCGTTTTGCTGGACGTCGACCACGGCACCTATCCCTTTGTCACCAGCTCCAACACCATCTCAGGCACGGCGGCGGGCGGCTCCGGCATTGGACCTTCCGGGACCGGCTATGTGCTCGGCATTACAAAGGCTTATACGACGCGCGTCGGTTCCGGTCCTTTCCCGACCGAGCTGGATGACGATATTGGTCAGCGGCTTGGCGAACGCGGCCATGAATTCGGTACCGTCACCGGTCGCCAGCGGCGCTGCGGCTGGTTCGATGCAGTTCTGGTGCGGCAAGCTCTGGCCGTATCCGGAGTGGCCGGCATTGCACTGACCAAGCTGGACGTACTGGACGGCTTCGAAGAGCTGAAAATCTGCGTCGGCTATGAACTCGACGGCGTGACTTATGACTATCTGCCACCGCATCATCAGGATCAGGCAGCGGTTAAAGCGGTTTACGAGACGCTGGAAGGCTGGAACGAAACCACCGCCGGTGCCCGCAGTTGGGCCGACCTGCCGGCGCAGGCGATCAAATATATCAGGCGGGTCGAAGAGTTGATCCAGTGCCCGGTGGCTCTGGTGTCGACTTCGCCGGAGCGCGAAGATACGATATTGGTGACGGATCCATTCGCGGATTGAAGTTGCCGCCTTGTCTCGAACGAGGATTCTGGAGGCGTCGTAGTCAGTAAGATAGAAACGGGCAGAAAGCAGGCATTGTGCCAGTGAATATATCCTTATGTTAGACGAAACCAGTTCGGAACTGACCCATCTGATTCAGCAGAGTACCAAATTGCGGATCTGGGCCCGCTCACGGCTTTGGGCACAGGTGCTCATCGCGATGGTGATCGGTATCGGCACCGGCATGCTGCTGGGCCCGACCGCCGGACTGGTCCCGATTTCTACGGCCAATATGATCGGAGACTGGCTTGCCCTGCCCGGCCAGCTTTTTCTCGGCCTGATCGCGATCGTTCTGGTGCCCTTGGTTTTCGCATCCATCGTCAGCGGACTTGCCGGTGCCCCTTCAAATCAGGCGATGCGAAAGCTGGGCATCCGGCTCGGACTGTTCATCATCTCGACCACCTTCGCTGCCGCCTGGATCGGCATTTATCTGGCTCGCCTGTTCGAGCCGGGTAGCGGACTGGAAATGCCGGTAGAAACGGTTCAGGCCGATGTTCAGATGTTCGACATCTCCAGATTACCGGATCTGGTCGCCGGCGTGCTGCCTACCAATCCGGCCGCTTCCGTAATCCAGGGCGATTTGCTGGCAATCGTGATTCTTGCAGTTCTGACCGGGGTTGCCGCCAGCCAGATTCAACGAGAGAAGGCGGAACCTCTCCTCTCCGTGCTTGATTCACTGATGTCTATTTCCATGACAATCGTAAAATGGGCGATGCTTTTGTCTCCGCTCGCCGTTTTCGGCTTGATGGCACAGCTGATGATCCAGATCGGTCCGAATTCGTTGCTCGGCCTGCTCAACTATGTCGGCACGGTCCTTCTCGGGCTGGCGCTTCTCTTCCTGATCTATGCCTTGCTGCTGAAGCTGATCGGCGGGCTTGAATTCCGTTCCTTTTTCAAAATAGCCGGCCCGAACCTGCTACTGGCGTTTTCCACTTCCAGTTCATCTGCGGTCATGCCGGGCACAATCCAGACCGCGCGTCGGTTGCATGTCCCGGACGATGTAGCGAACCTGGTGGTTCCGCTGGGGGCGACGATGAACATGGCGGGCACCGCTCTCTATCAAAGCATTGCCATATTGTTTCTGGCGCAAATATCGGGCGTCGATCTAAGTCTGGCGGAAACATTGCTGCTGGTCGGCACTCTGGTTGCATCATCGATCGGAGCACCGGGCACGCCCGGCGTCAGCATTGCGATACTGGCGAGCGTGGCAGCTGGCTTCGGCATACCGGCTTCTGGGCTGGTTATCATTCTTGGCGTTGATCGGCTGCTGGACATGTCGAGAACCGTTGTGAACGTGACCGGCGATATTACGGCGGCGGTGCTGATGAAAAAGGCGCTCACCTGAATCATTCTGGTTCGGTCATCGGGTCAGACCATATTACAACGGCAAGCCTTACCTAGACATCGTCCGCCGAGATCATTTCCTCACGGTCGATCTCGCCGGTCATCGCCGCCACCGTCACAGCAACAGCGGCATCACCGGAGACATTGGTGGTCGTTCGCATCATATCCATGATCCGGTCGACGCCAGCAACAAAGGCGATGGTTTCGAGCGGGACGCCGACGCTGCCGAAGACCAAGGCCATCATGATCAGGCCTGCTCCGGGAATACCGGCGGCGCCAATTGCACCCAATGTCGAGGTAATCGAGATCAGGAGATAGTCCCCCCAGCTCAGATCAACGCCGAATATCTGGGCACCAAACAAGGTGGCCAAACCCAGATACATGGCGGTGCCGTTCATGTTGATCGTCGCACCCAGCGAGACCACGAAACTTGCCACCGAGTTCCGGACACCAAGGTTGCGTTCGACACAGCGCAGGGTCACCGGCAGGGTCGCGTTGGACGAAGCTGTGGAATAGCTGACCGCGATCGCATCCACGATACCGCGGAAGAAGTCGATCACCGGCAGTTTCGCGACGAACTTGATCATCCCCGAATAGACAATGCCGATGATCAGCAGGCAGCCGAGATAGTTTAGCCCGACCAGTTGCGCCAGCGATATCAGGGCGTCGGTACCCAGCGTGCCGGCCACCCATGCCATCAGCGCGAACACACCAAATGGTGTCAGTTCCATCACGATCATCGTGACTTTCTGCATCACAATAGCACCGCTATCAAAAATCTTCGCCAGCGGCTTGCCGTCTTCCTTGGCCATCAATATGCCGATGCCGATCAGCAGAGCGAAGACGATCAGCGGCAATACGCGAACATCGGCCATCACCTGCACCGGGCTGTCGGGGACGATAGATAGGATCATATCGACGGCGGTCGCATCATTGGGTGCAGGCGTAGGCCCCATTTCAATGGCATCGGTATCGACGCCGTACCCCGGTTTGAAAAATGTGCCGAGCGCGAGTCCCAGCCAGGCCGCAATCTGTCCGGTAATCACGAAGAGAACCATCGCCCGTCCACCAACGCTACCCAGTTTTTTGAGATCTCCGAGCGCCGCCACGCCAGCCACCAGCGAGAAGAAGATCAGCGGGACGACCAGCATCTTGATCGCCTTGATGAAGAAATCGCCGATCCATTTGATGGTTTCGGATTCAGGCCCCCAGATCAGGCCGGTGATGACACCCAGAACAAGTGCCGCGATCACCCGTTGCCAAAGCGGAATCTTGAACCAGAATGCCAGCATGTAATGTTCCCCGTATTTTCCCGGCCCAAGCCTATCGTCAGCAGGAGAGCGCGGCAAGCCTTTAGGGCTGAACTACATCCAGAAGCTGATTGCCAGACAGGTCGACAGCCCGACGCCAAAGGTTAGCGGAATGCCGGCCTTGAAAAAATCGGTGAACCGGTAATTGCCCGCTGCGTACACCAGCGTATTGGTTTGATAGCCGATCGGCGTGGCAAAGCTGGCGGAAGCCGCAAACATGACCGCGATGACCAGAGGCCGTGGGTCGACACCCAGATCATTGCCCAGCGCGATGGCAATCGGTGTAATAATGATGGCGACCGCATTGTTTGTCACAATCTCGGTCATGATCACCGACAGGACATATATAGCAAAGACCAGTCCCCAGGGCGGCACTTCCCGCAAAAAGGGCGTCAGTTCGGAAACGAGCAGGTCGACACTGCCGGCCTGCTGCAGGCCCAGACCGACCGCGAGCATACCGAAAATAAGCACCAATACATTGCCGTCGATCGACCCCCAGGCTTCCTCGGCATCAATACAGCGCGCCAGCAGGATAGCGCCGACCGCGAGGATAGCAGCGACCGCCAGCGGGATCACATTGAGTGCGGCAAGAACCACCACTGCGACAAGAGCCCCGATAGCGATTGGCGCCCTGTCCCTGCGAAAAGCACGAATCTTGGTTTGACCGACTCCGAATAAATTGGGATTTTGATACATGCGGTGGATATCTTCGCTGGAACCGGTCACCAGCAACCGGTCCGCCGCATGAATACGCGCATTGGTCAGGTCGGAACGCGGCAGATTGCGATAACGGGTCATGCCCAATATCCGGACATTGAGCTGCGACAGGAAGGGAATGTCATACAGCCGGTTACCGATGCTGGGATGACTCGGTGCCACCGTGGCCTCAACCAGTTCTTCGCCCAACGGCCCGGCGTCGCCCTTGTGAACTATGCCCACCTTGAAATCTTCCGATTCGCGCAGCGAAATCAGTTCGGCGAGATCCAGCTGCACGACAATCCGGTCGCCCGCCCGCAGTTCGTGAAAATCAAGATCATGGCGGATATAGCTGCTCAGCCGCTTGACGGCCGTAACTTCAATGCCCGCACGGCGCAATTCGGCCACGGCAGACAGTTTTTTATCAATCGCAGATGCTCGGTTGCGGACAGTCAGTTCGGTAAGAAACGCACTTTCGTCACTGCTGTCAAACTGGCCTTTGACATCGCCGCCCGGAAGCAGCCAGCTGCTGAACAATACCATCATGATTGTCCCGGCAACTGCGGCGATCAGGCCATAAGGCGTGATTTCGAAGATGCCGAATCCTGCCAGGCCTTGATCACGTGCGACCGCATCGACGATGAGGTTGGTCGAGGTGCCGATCAGCGTGGTCGTACCGCCCAATATGCAAATGAAGCTCAGCGGGATCAGTAGTTTCTTGGACGAGAAGCCGGTCGCCCGCGAGAGGCGCAGGATGATCGGAATCAACACGATCACCACCGGCGTGTTGTTCATGAAGGCGGAAGCGACAAACGCCCCGAGAAACATTTCCGCGACCGCCAGTTTGGGGCGGCGCTTGGCGCGCTTGATAATGAAACCGGCAATGGCATCGATGGTGCCGGTGCGTAGAAGAGCACCCGACAGGATGAACATCGCGGCGATGGTGATCGGCGCCGTGTTGGAGAAGACCGAAAACAGGCCATCGGAATCGATGATCCCGAGGAACAGGAACATACAGGCGCCGAGCACCGCGACCACTGCAGCAGGAAAGCGCTCCATGATGAAGCCGGCGAACAGAAACACAAGGATCACCAAGCCGATGACCGCCTTGTTTGCCTGAATATATTCATCGATGATGTGAAGAATGAGGTCGATCATGGTTCAGAAACAGCCTTCAACAGGGTTCGGCGGGCGAGGAAGCGCGAGAGGCAGGGTTGCTATTTCCAGAAAATTTTTCATCCACATTGCGCCCTGTGCATCATTTTCTGATCAGCGAGGACCAACGCCATCATCGCTTCGACTACCGGAACGCCGCGTATTCCCACGCAAGGATCATGGCGGCCCTTGGTCGATATTTCGGTCGCCTCCCCTTCGGGTGAGATGGTTGCTACCGGCGTCAAAATTGAGCTGGTCGGCTTGAACGCCACCCGGCAAAAAATCGGCTGGCCGGTGGATATACCGCCAGCAGTGCCGCCGCTATGATTGGAGTCAAATCGCGGTCCGTTGTTACCGGGACGCATCGCGTCAGCATTTTCTTCGCCGCGTAGTCGGGCGGCCGCAAAGCCGTCGCCAATTTCAATGCCCTTGGTCGCGTTGATCGTCATCATCGCAGCGGCAATCTCACTGTCCATCTTGGCATAGACCGGCGCTCCCCAGCCAGCGGGCACTCCGGTCGCCTCGCAGGCAATGATCGCGCCGACGCTGCTGCCATCCTTGCGCGCACCATCGACCAGCGCTTCCCAGCGCTTCGCGGCTTCAGCGTCAGGGCAGAAAAACGGGTTGTTGCCGATTTCATTGGCATCAAAATTCGCCGGATCAATGGCATCGCCGCCGATTTCCGCAACCCAGGCCCGAATCGTCACTTCCGGAATCATCAACCGCGCTACTGCACCGGCAGCAACCCGCGCCGCGGTTTCGCGGGCGCTGGACCGGCCACCGCCGCGATAGTCGCGAAAGCCGTATTTCTGGTCATAGGCATAATCGGCATGGCCGGGACGATAGGCTTTGGCGACTTCGCTATAATCCTTGGACCGCTGATCGACATTCTCGATCATCAGCGAAATCGGCGTGCCGGTTGTCTTGCCTTCGAAAACGCCGGAGAGGATTTTGACCTGATCCGGTTCCTGGCGCTGGGTCGTATATTTCGACTGGCCGGGGCGCCGCGCATCGAGAAACGGCTGAATATCTGCTTCGCTCAGCGCCAAGCCGGGAGGGCAGCCGTCGACCAGCGCGCCAAGCGCAGGTCCGTGACTTTCTCCCCAGGTGGAAAAGCGGAAAGCATGGCCAAAGATATTAAAACTCAAAACTCGCTCTCCGCGCTGATAAATTCAATATTATTGTCGAAAGGACGGTTCACGAAAAACCGGCGTTGATCAATCCAATGTGATATCCGGTGCGTCTTCCTGTTTCATACCGACTGTATGATAGCCTGCATCGACATGATGGGTTTCGCCGGTGACGCCAGAGGAAAGATCGGACAGGAAATAGAGAGCCGAAGCGCCGACATCATCAATGGTGACATTGCGCCGCAGCGGTGAATTCAGCTCGTTCCATTTCAATATATAGCGGAAGTCGCCAATTCCGGAGGCTGCCAGTGTTTTAATCGGTCCGGCGGAGATTGCATTCACCCGGATTCCGTCAGGGCCGACATCATGCGCCAGATATTTGACCGAGGCTTCAAGTGCGGCTTTCGCTACGCCCATGACATTATAATGAGGGATGACTTTTTCGGCACCATAATAGGATAAGGTGAGCATGGATCCGCCCGCGCTCATCAACGCAGCGGCGCGTTTGGCAACAGCGGTAAAGCTGTAGACGCTGATATTCATGGTCATCAGAAAATCGTCGAGGGTCACATCGTAATATTTACCGCGCAGCGCGTCCTTGTTGGTGAAGCCGATCGCGTGGACGACAAAATCAATCTTGCCCCAGCGTTTTTCAATCTCGGAAAATGCTGCATCAAGCTGGTCCATATCGCTGACGTCGCAATCAATCAGGAAATCGCAGCCCAGTTGCTCTGCCAGCGGCTTGACGCGCTTGGCCATCACTTCGCCCTGATAGCTAATCGCCAGTTCGGCTCCGTCCGCAGCCAGGCGTTGTGCGATACCCCAGGCCAGTGACTTGTTATTGGCAAGCCCCATGATCAAGCCGCGCTTGCCCTTCATTAAATCACTCATCGCCCCGGTCTCCTGAAATCAGATAATCGCCGCTGATAAACGCTATCCGGATGATTTTCCAGCGGATCATTCACTAACCCCGTTTCGCGAGGGCCGTTCGGCCAGAGCAGCGTTTATCTCGGCGCCGATTACCATGCCGAGGCCGACAAGGTAGAAAAAGATCAATGTGATAATGACACCGGCAAGGCTGCCGTAAGTAAGCTGATAATTTGCTGCATATTTTAGAAACACCGGCAATAATCCGGTGATCAGCAGCCACCATCCGCTAGTGAACACCGCTCCCGGCCATTTGGGATATTGCCGTGGCCTATATTGGCGGGGCGTCAGCAGACGGAACAATAGATAAAGCGTCGCAAACAAAACCAGAAACGGAATGGCGTTGGAAAGCGAAACCCAGAGCGCATCGCTTTGGACAGCGGGAAAATAGGTGCCCAGAAATCCGCTGATACCCGCCACCACGAATCCCGCGCTAAGTGCCAGCATCGCAAAGAACACCGAAAACAAAATGAGCACGGTCGATGTCAGGCGATATTCCCAGAACGCGCGCTGAGCCTGCACGCCATAGGCACGGTGGAGAATCTCACGGATTGTCTCGATCAGGCTGGTCGTGGTCCACAGTCCGACGATCGCGCTGAGCCAGAGCAAAGGTCCGGTGCGTGCGGTCATCGCGTCTCTGATCGGATCATGCAGCGCGCCGGCAACCGAAGGTGGAACCGTCTTTAGAAAGGCCTCGACAAAATCGGTGCCGACAGCTGTCTGACCAAACCCCCCGACAATTGCCGCAGCAACAATGAAGAAGGAAAATACGGCAAGCAACGACAGATAAGCGAAATTTCCGGCAAAAGTGAAGCCGTCATAATAGACGCCCACGGCGGTTCGCTTGAGGATGATGAAGGCACTGGCAACCAGATCCTCGTCGGTCAGATTTTCGTTGGCATCAACGCCGGATTTTACTGACTCTTTCGCAACCTGCCGCCGGGCTTCGGGAGAAAGCTTAGACATGGAAAATCCAGGCCAAGCCTATACACCCATGCCGGCACGGGGATTGTCTTCCGGATCCCAGTCCTTGACAAATTCCGCGAGCTTTTCATCTTTTTTCGGCAAGGTGATCATCAAAGTGACCAACTGATTTCCGCGAACACCCGATTTCCCATGGAAGCCTTTGTTTTTCAAACGCAGCGTCTTGCCCGAATCCGATCCGGCAGGAATGGAAAGCATCACCGGTCCATCCACCGTGGGAACCTTGATCTTGGCGCCTTCCACGGCCTCTTTCAGACTGATCGGCAGTTCCAGCGTGATATTGTCACCATCGCGTTTGTAAAAAGGATGGGAATTAATATGGATCGTAACAATGGCATCACCATTGCCGCCCGGTCCTTGCCGGCCCTTGCCGCTTAGACGCATTTGCGTGCCTTCCTCGACACCCTTGGGCAGGCTGAGATCAATGGTCTTGCCATCTTCCAGCGTGATACGCTGTTTCTGGAGCGTTGCAGCAGCGATAAATTCGACTTTTAGCCGATATGCAACATTGGCACCCTTGGGTGGCGGTGCACTACGCTGGCGGCCGCCAAATGGCGAACTGCCGCCGCCTCCACCGCCAAAAAGGCCTTCAAAAATATCGCCAAAATCCGCGCCGGCATTGCCGAAATCATGTTGCTGGCCGCCAGGACTGCGTTGATATCCGCCGCCACCACCGCCAAAGCCGAAAGGCGCAGTGGGATTGCCCTCCCCGTCAATCTCTCCGCGATCGAACTGGCCCCGCTTTTCCTTGTCCAGCAGCAGGTCATAGGCTTTGGTGACGTCGGAGAACCGCTCCGTCGCCTTGGGATTATCCTTGTTTTTGTCCGGGTGCAGTTCCTTGGCGAGCTTGCGATAGGCAGACTTGATCTCCTTGTCGCTGGCACCCTTGGCAACACCCAATGCTTGATAGGGATCTATCATTATTTGACCTTTTTCAAATCCTTACCGTGCAGAGATTGGCATTTATCGACAATTTTCAACTCTACTGTCTTATTCGGGCATAACGGCATCTGCAACCTTGTTGTGCCGCGTGAAACGCAGCAGCAGATAAAGAACCAGCCCCAATGGCCCCAACATTAGAACAAACAACAAGATAGGTATCTGCACCCAGCGTGCAAACCCGTATTTATCCGCATTGCGCGCAACCCATAGACCGACAAACAGATCAAAGACGAGATAGTGGATCCATCCCACCGTCGCTCCGCCCGGGCTGGCGAGCAATTGCTGGACACCCGCCAGAGTTGAAAAATCTGGCGTTCCCCCGCTGCCACCATCGATGAGTCCGGTCATTAACGGAATGATGATTACTGCATAAGTGCAGGCCAGAAGACCGATACCGCCATAAAACAGACCGGTCATTATAGATTCCCGGCGCGGTGCAAATGCCAGAATCAACCACATCAACAACGCATAATTATTGGTGATTGTAAAAACCAGATCCCAGTTCATAATAGCCCTCTTTGCCGTGCTTCTAGCAGAAAACTGCGCTTTGTCGCCGGACAAAATTTTGTTTGTTTGCCGGTCGCCGACAGGATGTTAGGGGAAGCGCCATGACCGATCCATTTTCCCTTTTCGAGACCTGGTTTGCCGAAGCGCGCGAAACCGAGATCAATGACAGCAATGCGATGACCATTGCCACGGCCGATGCCGACGGACAGCCTTCGGCGCGGATGGTGCTGCTGAAAGGCCATGGTCCCGATGGCTTTGTCTTTTACACCAACCAGCAAAGCCGCAAGGCTGGCGATATCGCGGAGAACCCGAAGGCCGCGATCTTGTTTCACTGGAAAAGCCTGCGCCGCCAGATTCGGATTGACGGACAGATTTCGACGGTGGCAGATGACTTGGCCGATGCTTATTTTGCTACGCGCAGCCGGGATTCGCAACTCGGTGCCTGGGCCTCGGACCAATCAAGGCCGCTCGCCGATCGCGAAACCTTTGAAGCGAGGTTCGCGGAAATGACGGAGCGATTTGAAGGCAGCGATGTACCGCGCCCCCCGCACTGGTCGGGCTATCGTCTGACGCCCACGCGTTTCGAATTCTGGCAGGACCGGGCGCACCGGCTGCACGAACGGCGGACTTTTGTCCGCGACGGTGACGAATGGACGGAAGGGCTGCTCTACCCATGACAAATCTGCCTTATTTTCATGTCGATGCTTTTGCCGACCGTCCCTTTACCGGCAACCAAGCAGCGGTGATGCCGCTCGAAAGCTGGCTTGATGACTCCGTTCTGCAAGCCATTGGCGAGGAAAATAATTTCGCCGAGACCGCCTTCTACCTGCGCGACGCAAGCGGTGCAGCAGATTACGAACTGCGCTGGTTTACCCCTTCGGTGGAAATCGCGCTATGTGGTCATGCAACGCTGGCCAGCGGCCATATCATATTGTCGCAGGATCCCGAGCGGCAGCAGGTAACATTCCGGACAAGAAAAGCAGGGATATTGACCGTCAAGCGCGACGGTGATGGCTATGCGCTAGACCTCCCGGCCTACGCCCCTGCGGCAAAAGAAATGCCCGAGATTGTCGCACTGGTCGGTGGCAGCCCGGTCGAAACCCAGTTTCACGAAGGACGCTATCATGTCCTTCGCTATGAAAATGCCGACGAGGTACTGGTGCTCAAGCCAGATCTGAAGGCGCTCGCCGCGCTCGGCAATGCGCAATTTATCTGTACCGCACCCGGCAAGGACACCGATGTGCTCAGCCGGGTGTTCGTCCCCGGCGGCGGGGTAGACGAGGATAGCGTTACGGGTTCAGCGCATGCCGTACTCACGCCTTTCTGGGCCAGGCAATTGGGCCGCGACAGCTTTACCGCTTATCAGGCAAGCCAGCGCGGCGGCTATGTCAATTGCCGGCGCGACGGCGACCGCGCCTGGCTGAGCGGAGAATGCGTGACCGTTGTGGAAGGCGTGTTCCGCCTGTAGCAAGCCGAAGGAAGCGGACGTTTAGCCCCTAATCGGGAACAGCGCCATGATCCGGCCAATTTGCGCGCTCATCGGTGCGAGGACATCATCTTGCGTCTTGCCGAGCCGGACCACCGTCAACTGTTGCTCGGGCGAGACAACAATCTGCTGTCCCAGATGGCCAAGAGCGGCAAATATCGTGTCAGGTCCGTTGTCAGGAAATAATATCTGGTTGCGGCCCGCGGGACGTTTCTTGTTGAGCCAGATATGCCCGCCATAAGCTGGATCGTTTGGCGATGATTTTTTCATGAATTTCACCCAACTGACCGGCAAATGCTGAGCGCCTTTGCGGGCGCCGTTGTGACGCAAGAATTCTCCGAACGTGGCATAGTCCCTTGCGGTGGCATGAAGGAAGCTGCCGCCCAGAAATGTACCATTCGGATCGAATTCGGGATAGGTGCCACCCATTCCCAGAGGCTCGAGCAGTCGTCCCCGAATGAAGCGCAAGGTGACATCGCGCCGGACCAGCGGGTCGGTGCTCTCGGTCAAAGTACGGGTAATGATGTCGGAAAGAATGATGCTGGTGGCGCTGCTATATTCGAACTTCTCGCCCGGCTTGGCTTCCATCGGGCGGGCTTCGGCATAGGCGGCGGTATCTTGCGCGCCATCCATGAACAGCATCCGGTTGGTATCTACCTCGAAAACGGTCTTCCCGTCCTCTCCCGCCACTTCCGTATGATCCAGACCGGAGGACATATGGAGCAAATGGCGCAGGGTTATGTCGCCGCGCGGGTCGCCGGGTCTTTGCCAAGCGGGCACAGGAGCAGGGTCATCAAGCACCAGCCGCCCATCCGCGATCAGAAATCCAATCAGCGCACCGGTAAAGCTTTTTGCCATCGACCAGCTGATGAACCTTGTGTCTTCATCATAGCCCTCGCCATAGCGCTCAGCGATGATTTTTCCCTGATACATGACCAGAAAAGCGCGCGTCTCCGACATTTCCGGATCTTCGAACAAAGGCGCGATTACCGCATCGAGCCGCGTTTTGGCAACCGGGCTATCGTCCGAGATATAGGCCAACTCCGCAGTGCTTTTCTGAGGTACTGCTTTGGTTTCGCTATTCCCCCCGCAACTGGAAAGGGCGAACATCAGGGTCGGTATCATGGCGAGTTTAATCTTGTGCATATTGCATCGTTGCACCAATAGAAGCCGCTATGGCAACTGTAAAAGACACTTCCAGACCGCGCCGAAGCAGGATGTGGATCGCGCTATATGCCGCTGCGCTGTTCCTGTTCATTCTGGTCGCTTTGTTCGCGTATAATTACAACAGCATCAGGGGACAGCTGGACGTCGGCACCGGTTATGGAGCGCGAGTTGCCTGTTCCTGCCACTTTGTCGGCGGACGGGATATCGAGGATTGCGGCAAGGACTTCGAGCCGGGCATGGAAGTAATCAGCTTGTCGGTGGATGAAGAGCGCAAAAGAGTGACGGCCTCTGCCTTGCTGATGGAGACGGCTACCGCCGAGTTTCGAGAAGGCTGGGGCTGCGTGATGCTAACCGAAGAACAGGTACAGGCCGAATAGGCCAGCGTCAGGACCTAAACTTCGGCGCCTGCCAGCCATTGCTGCTCAACCGCATCGGTACAGTCTATCCAGCCGCCACCCAACACCCGTTCCTTGTGATAGAATACAGCGGCTTGCCCCGGAGACACGCCGAATTCCGGATTGTGGAATTGCAGCTTTTGCCCTTCCAGCCGGGCCAGAGTCGGCTTCGCCATCGAACGGACTTTAACATCAACCGGGCCGACATAGTCGCCACCGATCCAGTTGATGTCGCGAAGAGAGGCTGACGCAATCGCCAAAGCGGCTTTCGGGCCGACAATCACGCGCTTCGCTTCCGGTTCCAGTCGAATCACATAGAGCGGCTCGGCCTGTCCGCCGATTTCCAGTCCCTTGCGCTGACCGACTGTATAATGGATGAGCCCTTTGTGCCGGCCCATGAACGTACCATCTATATGGACGATCTCGCCATCATCGTCCGCTTCCGGACGCAATTTGCGCACGACGCTCGCATAATCGCCATTGGGAACGAAACAGATATCCTGACTGTCCGGCTTGAAGGCTACCGCCAGTCCCATATCTTCGGCTATTTCACGCACTTGGCTTTTCGGCATATCGCCCAGCGGGAAACGCAGATAATCCAGCTGATCCTGGGTGGTGGCAAAAAGAAAATAGCTCTGGTCGCGCGCCGGATCGAGTGCGCGGTGCAATTCGGCGCCGTTGGACGTCTCAACACGTCGCACATAATGACCGGTCGCCAGGCAGTCAGCGCCGAGTTCGCGGGACAATTGCAGCAGATCTGTAAATTTTACACCCATATTGCACTGCACGCAGGGGATCGGTGTCCGGCCGGCCATATATTCGTCGGCAAAGACATCCATCACCGAATCCTTGAACCGGCTGGCGTGATCAAAAACATAATGGGCAATGCCAAGCCGGTCGGCCACAGCGCGGGCGTCGCGAATATCCTGTCCGGCACAACAGCTGCCGACCCGCCCCACGGCTTCGCCATGATCGTAAAGTTGCAGTGTAATGCCAATGGTTTCTGCGCCGGTACGCGCCGCCAAGGCCGCCACGACGCTCGAATCGACACCGCCCGACATGGCCACCACAATGCGTTTGCCCGTCAGGTCATCGCCCAGCTGAAAATTTCCGTTAATTTTATCCATCATCACAATCGCACCCCTTAAAGAAATCCCGCCACTTGCGCCAGCGCAGCGAACATTTCCCTTTCAGACCCCTGATATGATCCATTTTGGCACGAATTGGCTCGATACAAGGAAGGATTGCTTAACTTCTCCTAAGGCCTCGTAAACATCCCTTTTACACTAGCTTATATCTTCGCTGCTAGACCGGCGTCTATGGAAATGAACTTCCCCCATAAAGGCTCGCAATGGCCAGTGCTTGATCAAGCGCAAGATGTTCCCGCTCAGCTTGCGGATCATCAGGCTTTGCTTGCTAAAGCCATTGCCAGACAGACATCCAGCCAGTCGGCACGGAAGTTTGTCGCAGCCAGGCAAGGTCTGGGAGGCGGCAAGAGGGCAATCCACGCTTCCTTCATGGACGAACGGATGGCTTTTTTCGCCGGAATGCCTCGTTCGGACATGACCGGCCAAAGGGAAGAAATATTGTTCAGGACCGGGAGTTTTCGGCCTGATCTGGCTCAGCAGGAATTTAAAAAGATGCAAGAATAATCGAATTTATGAACGCGACGTTTACCTTGGCAGTTCAGGTAATCGAAAAGCTCTGCCGGTACGAAGGCCAGACGTAACGGGAAACGGGGTAAAATGCCGAAAGGCAAAATTGAGGGTAGTATGATTGAAAACCAAAAAATAAAACCAGCGCAAGTTGTCGGGCCCCTTGGCGAACCGCTCACCATTGATGATTTGCCGAAACCCGGTACGACTCGCTGGGTAGTCCGCCGCAAGGCGGAAGTCGTTGCAGCAGTAAACGGCGGCTTGCTGACCGTTGATGAAGTTTGCGACCGCTATGACCTGTCTCTGGAAGAATTTGCATCCTGGCAACGGGCTGTTGACCGGTCGGGCATGCCCGGACTGCGAGTCACCCGAATCCAGCATTACCGCGACTTGTACGAGCGTCAGCAGAAATATTAACCGGTATCTGCCCGGCATAATATTCCAGACACGATATATTGAATAGGGCCGCCGGACATGTTCCGGTGGTCCTTTTTTATTCCTTCAAGTTAAAGCAATAATCGTCTATGTAATTGTATTCGCGAGTGTAAAGAATTTATATTCGCTTATAATCAGGAGGTACATATGGGTTGGATTATTGCATTGATCGTTGGCGGTATTGCGGGCTGGTTGGCAAGCATGGTCATGGGGCGTGATGCTTCCATGGGCGTTTTCTGGAATATCATTGTCGGCATCATCGGATCGATAATTGGCAATTTTGTCGGCGGCTATTTCGGCTTTGGCGGCAGTATCCAGGAATTTTCGATCATCGGTTTGTTCACCGCTTTTGTCGGTGCGGTGGTTCTGTTGCTGATACTCAACGTCATCCAGCGCGGCCGGGTGCGCTAAAACTCGCTCTTCAGCAGAAAATTTTGGAATGGGAAGGGCCGGTTCGTTCGCGAATCGGCTCTTTCATACGATGATGTTGATCGTTGATCGAACCGGGGCTTGAAAAACCGGCCGAATCCTGTTCCGGCTTGCTGCCGGTGCTATATTTATGTAACACAGCTGATGAAATCCGGACTGACCGGAAAATCAGCGATTCTTTTGTGTATTGCAGTGCGAAAATGCGATAAGAGCCCGACTGAAGAGTAAAAAAATGAACTATGAATCCACCATCCCCAGCGAAGATATCGCAACTCTCGACGATGTCGAAGCGCGCAGCACCAATCGTCGGCGGCTGATCATCACGGTTGCCGTCGTAGTGGCGTTGCTGCTGGCTTATATCGGCTATAATTATTTTGCCGGTGGTGCCGTCGAAGATGATGCAGCGAGCCAGGCGCCGATGGTCACGGTCATGAGCCCCGGCAAGCAGCAAGTTGTGCGAACCATCAATGCAACGGGGACCTTGGCAGCGCGACGGGAGATCCAGGTTAGCGTAGTCGGTGAAGGTGGTCGCGTAACCAATGTCTATGTTGACGCTGGCGACTGGGTCAAACAGGGCCAGATCATGGCGAGCATCGACCAGTCAGTCCAGTCCCAGCAAGCAGCGAGCCTCGAAGCCTCGGTTGGCGTGTCTCGCGCTGATCTCAATCTGGCGCAGGCCAATCTTGATCGCGCGGAAAAGCTTGTCGACCGGGGATTTATTTCAAAAGCCGATATCGATCGGTTGACGGCGACACGTGATTCCGCAGCCGCCCGTCTACGCGTATCTCAGGCACAGTTGAACGAAGCCCGTGCACGCAACGGCCGGCTGAACATCGTCGCTCCAAAGGCTGGTTTTGTTTTGGAACGCAATGTTGAATCGGGTCAAACTGTCACGCAGGGTAGCGGGACTTTGTTCCTCATGGCACAAAATGGGGAAATGGAATTGCAGGCGCTGCTCGGCGAAAGCGACTTGGCCAATATTTCGGTGGGCACCGTTACACAGGTCACTCCCGTCGGGACCGACAAGGTTTTGACCGGACAAATCTGGCAAATTTCTCCGACTATTGATCCGCAATCGCGTCAAGGCATAGCCCGCATTTCGCTGGGCTATGACAGCGCCTTGCGGCCAGGCGGCTTCGCCAGCGCGCGTATCCAAAGCGGAACATCCGAGGCTTCGGTCATACCTGAATCGGCTTTGCAAAATGATAGCAAAGGAAGTTTCGTTTATATCGTTGGAGCGGACAATAAGGCGGTGCGGCGCGACGTTACTGTCGGTTCGGTGTCCAGCGCCGGGCTTTCCGTTACTTCCGGTTTGAACGGGAATGAAAAGGTAGTGCTCCGTGCGGGCGGTTTCCTGAGTCCTGGCGAAACCGTTCGGACAGAGGTTCAGAAAAATGCTGGCGGCGCCTGATCTGTGCGCGAATTTGAGGCCTGATCGATGAATCTTCGCAATATATCCGCTTGGAGCACACGCAATCCGGTCGTGCCGCTGGTACTGTTTGCCGCGCTGCTGTTTGCCGGCCTGCTGAGTTTCAACCGCATGGATGTGGTCAACAACCCGGACGTTGAATTTCCGGCCGTCTCCGTACGGATCTCACAGCCCGGTGCCGCTCCGACCGAAATAGAAAACCAGATCACTCAAAGGGTAGAGGCTGCGGTCCGTTCGATCAGCGGCGTCAAGAATATCAGTTCGACAGCCAGCGAAGGCAGCAGCAGCACGTTCGTCGAATTTGAAATTGGCGCGGACGTCAACGACAGCGTCAACGAAGTGAAAAATGCCGTGGATCAGGTTCGCGGATCCCTGCCGGACGGCATATTGGAGCCGCAAATATCCAAGGTAGACGTGGCCGGCGGACCGATAGGCTTCTTCGCTGTTAAAGCCGACGACATGACCGTTGAACAGCTCAGCTGGTTTGTCGACGACACAGTCGCCAAGCGCCTGCTGACCGTCAACGGCATGGCAGAGGTCAACCGCTTTGGCGGCGTCGATCGGGAAATTCGTGTTATTTTGAAGCCCGACCGGATGCAGGCGCTGGGCGTGACCGCCAATCAAATCAACAGCGTGTTGCGCCAAGTAAATATAAATGCAGCCGGCGGGCGTGCCGAAGTGGGCGGCACCCGGCAATCAGTCCGCGTTTTGGGTAATGCCGACGATGCCTATGAGCTATCGCAAACGCAAATAGCCCTGCCCAACGGCCAGATCGTAAAATTGAGCGATGTCGCTGACGTGGCAGACTCTTTTGGCGAACGCAGTTCGATCAGCAAGGTCAAGGGCGTGGAGGTTGTCAATTTCTCGATGGACCGCGCGCGCGGCGCTTCCGACGTAACGGTTTACGATGCGGCGATCGAAATCATGGACAAAATCGAGGCAGAAAATCCGGGCATTGAATTCATTCCGCTCGGCACCAGCGTCGACTATACCAAATCGCAATATAAGAGCTCGATGCTGGCCATGATCGAGGGCGCCATTCTGGCGGTGGTCGTGGTTTTCATCTTCCTGCGTGACTGGCGCGCGACGATCATCTCGGCCATTGCGATTCCATTGTCGGCGATCCCGACTTTCTGGTTCATGGACCTGCTGGGGTTCAACCTCAATTTTCTCTCTCTACTGGCGCTCGGCCTGGTTGCAGGTGTGCTTGTCGACGATGCCATTGTGGAGATCGAGAATATCGTGCGCCATATGCGCATGGGTAAAACCGCCTATCAGGCATCAATCGACGCCGCCGATGAAATCGGACTCGCGGTCGTCGCCACCTCTTTCTGTATCGTCGCTGTGTTCTTGCCGGTCGGGTTGATGCCTGGAATATCCGGTCAGTTTTTCAAGAATTTCGGGATTACGGTCGTTGTATCGGTCCTGATGAGTCTGGCCGTCGCGCGTATGATCACGCCGATGATCGCAGCTTATTTCCTTAAGGCCAAAGGCCATGCAGAGCATGGCGAAGGCGTCTGGATGGATCGCTATATGCGCTTGCTAAATTGGGTATTGGACCGTTCCGAATCTGATCGTATTCGACAGACGCTGGTGCCCGCCAAAGCAGCATGGTGGCAATATCTGATCGGCTTCATTCTTTTCGCTCTGATCTTTGCAGTGTTCGTCGGCGTGGCACAAATGGTCGGGTTCATGATCAATGATCTGATTGCCGTTGTGATACCCAGCGACTTTTTACGGGCGCTATTGAGCCTCGTTTTCGCTATTGTGGCGGGTCTCGCGGCGGCCACTTTGGTCGCTATGGTCATCCGGATGGTCGCGAGCGCTTTGAGCAGCAGCTTCGCAGACTGGTATGCTTACCGCGCCGGCCGGTTCCGCGCACGGGCTCATGATCATCGCATATGGATGATGGGCGTCGGAGTGGTCGCCTTTGGCATAACCGTGATATTATTTGCGATTATCCCCCAGGAATTTCAGCCGACCACAAATCAGGACACCAGCCGCGTCGAAATTGAGGTGGTTCCGGGTACGACCCTTGAACAGACCGAAAAAATCGCCGACCGGGTATCAGACCTGATGTACGCTCAGCCGGAAGTCGAGCGCGCTCTGACGCGCGTTCGCGAAACCAATGCTTCGGTCTTCGTTTCTTTCAAGGCCAAACGCGACAAGACGTCGATCGAGTTTGAACAAAGCATGTTGCCGGAGCTTCAGAAGATTCCCGACGCCCGGATTTCTTTCCAGACACAAAATGGCGGTGGCGGGACCGGACGTGACATCTCCATCATGCTGACCGGGTCAGATCCCGACTTGCTCGATTCCACTGCAGCGCAGCTGGTTGAGCAGATGAAAGACATTAAGCTGGTCCGCGCGCCGCGCATTGCATCGGACCTGAGCCGACCGGAAATCATCATCACGCCCTATATGGATCTGGCGTCTCAACTTGGTATCACCACCGCTACGCTCAGCCAGACCATCCGCATCGCGACCCTTGGCGAGATCGATCAAAATGCAGCGAAATTCTCCCTTTCGGACCGGCAAATTCCGATCCGGGTGATGTTGCCGCTCGAATCGCGCAATGACCTGACGACCATTGAGAATCTGCCCATTCCGATCGCCACCGGTGGCACTGTTCCCCTCAGCCGCGTAGCCGCGGTGAGTTTCGGGTCCGGGCCGACTTCGATCCAGCGCTATAACCAGAACCGCAGGACATTCGTCGGTGCCGATCTGGCGCCAGATGTCATCAAGGGTGAAGCGATGGAGAAAATCTTCGAGCTTCCGATCATGAAGAACCTGCCCACCGGCGTTTCCAACGAAGCCTTTGGCGAAGACGAATGGCAAGCGGAACTGGCAGTGAATTTCATGATCGCGCTGATTGCCGGCATTTTGCTCGTATTTGCGACATTGGTATTGCTCTACAAGCGAGTGATGTCACCACTGGTCAATATGGGTTCACTGGCTCTGGCACCGCTCGGCGGCATATTCCTGGTCTGGGTCACTGGCGGTTCCCTTTCCATGCCGGTGCTGATCGGCGTACTCATGCTGCTCGGTATTGTCAGTAAGAACTCGATTTTGCTGATCGACTTTGCTATCGAGGAAATGAAGCGAGGAGTTCCGAAATACGAAGCCATCATGGATGCCGGGCACAAGCGCGCCCAGCCGATCGTCATGACCACCGTGGCCATGACAGCCGGTATGGTACCGACTGCGCTCTCCCTGTCGGGTGACGGCGCATGGCGTGCCCCGATGGGTACGGTGGTGATTGGCGGCTTGATTGTATCGACTTTGCTAACCTTGGTAATCGTGCCCGCAGGGTTCAGTCTGGCAGACGGATTCGAACGGCGCGCGGGCCCATGGCTTCGCAACAAGATGCTGACCTACAAGACCGGCGATGATCGCCATGACCGGTCCGATACAGAGGTCCAGCCCGCCGAGTGAAGCCGATATCGTCACAAACAGGTAGCCCGGACGGACCGAGATTCACCGTCAAGACCACTAATGCCAGCCGGGATATGAAAATCATCGCCACCGGCATGCTGGTGGTGATGGCGATCATCTATTTTTCTGCGAAAAGCTATGAAGCGGTGCATCCGGCGCTTGGATTTGTGCGCGCCTTCGCCGAGGCTGCAATGGTTGGCGGTCTGGCAGACTGGTTCGCTGTCACCGCCCTGTTCCGCCACCCGATGGGCATTCCGATACCGCATACGGCAATCATCCCGCGCAACAAGGACCGGATCGGCGACACGCTGGCCAATTTCCTCAAGGATAATTTTCTGATTTCACGCCTGGTTGCCCAGCGCATGCGCAATGTCGACCTGGCGAGTGGAATCGGACGCTTTCTGCAATCACCGAGCGGTGGAGAGGGCCGGCTGAAATTCGGCGCGTCCCGGCTATTGGGTGATGCCATTGCCTCGCTGGACAAGGATCGCCTCGGCACCATGTTCAAGGGTGCGGTCAAAAAACAGGCCGTAGGCCTCGATATCGCGACGCCGATGGGGCAGATTCTGGCTGCAGTCATGGTAGAAAACAGACATGGTCCACTGATCGATTCGAGCATACGCTGGGCTTATCGGACGCTCGACACCAACGAAGCCGTGATCCGCAATATTGTGACCGACCGCGCCAATGCCGTGATGCGCTGGACCGGTCTGGATGACCGGGTTGCCAACGAGGTGCTGGACGGTCTTTACAAATTGCTCGCCGATATGGCTGCCGATCCCCATCATCCGGTTCGTGCCAAGACTGAAGAAAGCCTGGAGCAACTGGCCGCCGAACTGCAGCAAGACCCGGAGTTGCGACAGAAAGTCAACGAGTGGAAACTCGAAATGATTGAAAACCCCGCCATTGCGTCATGGCTGGATGGCATCTGGGAACAGGGCCGGGAAGCGCTGCTGCGGGCGGCGCGTGATCCCGATGCAGCAATGGCCGGCCAATTCGGTGATGCGCTGATCCAGCTGGGCAACAGTCTGCAGCAGGACAAGCAGCTCAATCGACAGATTAACCGGTTCGGCCGGCGTGCGGTTATCGGTGTGGTCTCCAGCTATGGCGACAATATCGTGAAACTGGTGTCAGAGACAATCCGCAGTTGGGACACGCAGACCATCACCGACCGGGTCGAAAATGCCGTTGGCCGCGATTTGCAGTTCATACGGGTGAACGGTACCCTCGTTGGCGGACTGGTCGGCCTTTGCCTGCATACGCTGGGATACTGGATCTAGCGCGAGAGCAACAACCGTGCCTGCCCGGCAATTTGCGCCAGCATGGCAATTGACGGTTTTGGCGTTTGCTGCGCCCGGTCCATGATCTTTCTGAACTGGGCCACGCGGTCGATATTGCGATCGCCCCAGCTTTCGACAAATTGCTGCATGTCCTTACCCCGGGTCCGGCGCAGGAAATCGAGACGCATCTGCTGAAAATCACGCGCCAGACCTGCAACCAGCAAACGATCCCAGGGATCGGACGGATTGATCCGGGTTGCGGTCATTTGCGCCCAGTCGAGGCCTAGCTGACTACCAAGCTGGGTGAAGGCTACCGCTACATCCAGTGCATCGATTTCCCGGCTATGGGCCAGATAGGCGATGCCGGCGGCACCGTCATTCTTATAGATATTGGCAATCTTGTTGGCGATTTCAGGCGTTGCGCCTGCTTCGACCAGCGATTTCACCTGTTTGGCCGCTTGCAAGCGACCTTCGGCGGTTATCAGATTTTCGACATTTTCGTTGAGCACAGTAACGCCCGGCGCAAGCATATTGACCGTATCGTCGATCCGGTCGTCCGAAACCCCGATTCGCATCAGATCCGCCATGTGCGAGCGCAGCACATAAGCGAGACGGTCAAAGAGAATGATTCTGATATCTTCCGCAATCTCCGCTACTTCCAGTGCGTGCCATAGCCGGTCGGCGTGGAACAAACGTTCTGCCATGACGAAGGCGCGCGCCACCTCTCCCAATGTGCATCCTTCTTCCTCGGCCAATTCGAACGGGTCGATCAGCCCCAGCCGGTTGATCATCCGGTTTGCCAATTTGGTGGCGATGATCTCGCGGCGCAACTGATGGTTGAGAATGGCCGATTCATGACCTTCCTGCATTGCGGCTGGAAATGCCTGCAACAACTCGCTGTCCAGTCCGGGATCATCACCCAGATCGCTGTTTTCGATTGCATCCTGCAGCGCGAGCTTGGCGGTCGAAATCAGAACAGCCAGTTCCGGCCGATAAAGGCCCCGCTTTTCCTGGCTGCGGCGGATCAGGTCTTCGTTGCTGGCCAGCCCTTCAACCGCCCGGTTCAACTGCCCATGTTCCTCAAACTGCTCAATCAAGCGAATATAGGAAGGCAGCGATTTCGCCCCACCCATTTCAGCGATTGATAGCCCCAATGCCTGCAGCCGGTTATCTTCCAGAACCAGCGCGCCGACATCATCGGTCATTGATTTGAGCAACGCATTCCTGACGTCGGGCTGCAGCTTGCCGCTGGCCAGTTCCGCATTGAGCGCGATCTTGATATTGACTTCATGATCCGAGCAATCAACCCCGGCGCTATTGTCGATAAAGTCGGTATTGATCCGGCCGCCCCTGGCAGCGAAAGCGATACGTGCGGCCTGTGTAATACCCAGATTAGCCCCCTCGCCTATCACCTTCACGCGCAGTTGCTGCGCATTAAGGCGAATCTTGTCATTGGCCGGATCACCAACCTCGATGTGATTCTCGGACGCGGCCTTCACATAGGTACCGATCCCGCCAAACCACAGCAGGTCGGCGTCGCATGCCAATATGGCGGTCATCAATTTGGATGGCGTCGTCTCGGCGTCTTCGGGCAGGCCGAGCAACTTGGCAGCCTGTTTTGAAATCTTGATCGTCTTCGAGCCGCGTGAAAATACTCCGCCGCCCTTGGATATCAGATCCTTGTCATAGTCATCCCAGCTGGACCGCGGCAATTCGAATAGTCTGCTCCGCTCGATCCAGCTTGTCGCCGGATCGGGATCAGGATCGATGAAAATATGTCGGTGATCAAAGGCTGCCACGATTTTCAGGCTCTTCGAAAGCAGCATACCGTTTCCGAACACGTCACCGGACATGTCTCCAACACCAACAACGCGGATCGGTGCGGTCTGAACATCCACGCCCGTTTCAGCAAAATGGCGCTGTACCGAGACCCAGGCGCCCCGCGCCGTGATCCCCATGGCCTTGTGATCATAGCCGTTGCTGCCGCCGCTGGCGAATGCATCGCCGAGCCAGAAACCGCGATCGATTGCGATCTGGTTGGCGATATCGGAGAAGCTTGCCGTGCCCTTGTCGGCCGCCACCACAAAATAGGGATCATCCTCATCCAGTCGTTGCACCTGCGCAGGCGGCACGACTTTGCCCTCGACGATATTGTCGGTCACCGACAACAGGGCGGAAATGAAGATCTTGTAGGCTTCGACTCCCTCGGCGAGAAACGCGTCGCGGTCATCTCCCGAAGGCAATTGCTTGGCAAAAAAGCCACCCTTCGCACCGGTCGGTACAATCACCGCATTTTTAACCCGCTGGGCTTTCATCAAGCCCAGTATTTCGGTGCGGAAATCATCCCGGCGGTCGGACCAGCGCAGGCCGCCGCGGGCCACCGGACCGGCTCGCAAATGAATGCCTTCGACACGCGGGCTGTAAACGAATATTTCCCGCCACGGCACCGGTGCCGGTAGCTCGGGAATTTTGGCGCTTTCAATCTTGAAGGCAAGCGCTTCCCCGGTCTGATAGGCAAAGGCGTTGGTGCGCAATATTGATTCAATAACCGCGCGGAACAGCCGCAAAATGCGGTCATCGTCAATTGCATGGACACTGACCAGAGCAGAATCCATCTCGCGTATCGCAACGCTCGCGGCTTTCGCACGGTCGCCGTCAAAATCCGGATCATGCAAGGCACGGAAAAGCATTATCATCGCAGCTGTGACGTCCGGAGCCTCTGCCAAAGCTTCGACAACCGTGACCAGACCATAGCTTAGCCCCGTCTGGCGCAAATAGCGGAACCATGCCCGCATCCACACCGTCGAGCGAGCGTCGATGCCGGCGGTCGTGATAAGCTGGTTGAAGGCGTCATTTTCAGCCTCTCCGTCCAGCACGCTGGTAATCGCTGCCTCGATTTCGTCGGATCGGGCGATCAGGCTGTCGCAGCGTTCCTCGGATCGCAGCTCAAGCAAAAAATCGTGAATGAAACCCAACCGGCCATCCTCCAGCGGAGTCGGCACGGATTCGAGCACCGTAAACCCGAAATTCTCCAATGTCGGGACAGCATCCGAAAGCGGCAGCGCACCACCCAGATGATAGATTTTCAGCCGCAGCAGATCATCCGCATCGCTGGCAAGTCGATAAAGCCGGGTCGAACGCTGCCCGCCCCGCTCCAGCTTGAACAGCCGCATGATGTCCTTGGCCGCCTCCAGCGCGCCATATGTCGACTGATAAGTGCCGGGAAAACAATTGGCGTAACGCTGCGCCAAGACTGCCGCCCGATTTTCCTGCCCGGCTTCCCTCAGGTTGCGTTCGACTTCCGGCTTCCAGCCGCGCACCATATTTTCCAGTTCCTGGTCGAGCAGGTCCGGATCTGGAATTCTGCCTTCCGGTCCCATGTCGAGCGTGTAACGCAAGGAGGATACACCACCCTCTTCAAGCGTACTGGACCAGCTCAATATTTTCGCGCCGGTTGCCTCAGTCAGCATATTTTCGACATTCTGCCGGCGCGCGGTCGACAGCTGCTCACGTGGAAGCCATACAAATGCAAACAGATGGCGGGCGAGCGGCGAGATCACGCTGTGCAGTTTCGGGCGCGGCCGATCGATCAGGGACATCGAGATCAATGCCAGTTTTTCAAGATCATCCTGCGCAAAGGTGATCAGCAGATCATGCGGTAGTGATGTCAGTGCATGGGTCAGACTTTTCCCCGCATGGCCCGCGGTCGAGAATTCGAACTTGTCAAACAGCCGGGTGAGCTGTGTGCGCAAAACCGGAATATTTTCAGGCGCAGCGGCTAGCGCGGCACTGGTCCACATGCCGGAAATGATCGATAGCGCGGCTATCTTGTTCTTTTCCCTTTCCGGTATAATAATCAAATCCATCAAGACATGACGATGCACCGTGGACAGCTGGTTGGATTTGATGATTAGCGGTGCTTGCCCGCCATTTTCAAACCACTCAAAAGCGCGTCTCCGGCTTTCATCGGAAAGTATCGGCTGTGGCCGCATCCGGGCAATGCCGATCTGTTGTGTGCGGCGTCCCTTGGTATCTACTCTTTCATGGCCTAGCAATGTGAGGTTGCGATCAAGGAACCAGCGGAGCAGAGTCGCCCCCTCGCCTTCTGGCAGGCCGTCGGCATTTTCACCCAATACGATCTGCAATTTCAACCAGTCGGCAACGGCAGCGGCCACATCCTTGAGGTTAGCGCGCAGCGCCTTGACCAGTTCCCGGCGAATGCGGGCATCGGTTCTCTCGAGTTCGATATAGATTACCGATTCCCGTTTCTCGCCACCGGATGCCTGTTCGATAAATTCGATCAGCTGGCCTTCGGCATCGCGCCTGACAGCGACAACCGGATGGATCAGTCGTTCGATATTCAGGCCGAAACCGGCAATGGTCGCGCAAACCGAGTCGACCAGAAACGGCATGTCGTCGTTTACGATCGCGAGCCGCAAATGTCTGTGATTCTTCTGGCCACTGACGCTTTCCAGCGAAAGGTTCGCTTCGTTGCCACGGCGTTCCTGGGCGGATCGCAATGTGAATTGCGCCGCCTCCTCGCAAGCCTTTTCGTCAAAACCGATATTTTCGCCCGGCAAGGCGCTTTCGCGAAAAGCGGCTACCAGCACCTTTTCGAGGCTATCGGTTTTTGTCCGGGCTGGCTTGGATATCGGTTCGCGATTGGTCGCCATTTTTCCCCCAAGTGGATCGAGACGGGTCAGCAACCCGTCGGCATGCCCACGCTATGCGCCCAATCCGCTACACGCTCAAGAGGCTAGCAGATCCTTTTCGGAGGAGGATAAGAGATTATTATCGATAGTGGTATTTCTGTTACATATGCAACTAGTGCGGATGACAACAGCTTTGCTGCTTCGCCAGGCGCAATCAGATTTCCGTATGTTTCAATGCCTGACTAGTCAGCTTGTCATTGCCGCGAACCGGCCCGACGATGGACAATTCTCCATCCGGCCCCTTGCGGGCAACCAGTACGACAAATTCGGAGTCGCCAGGGTCAATATCCTGCAATTGCTGCGACGGCGCCGAGCGCAATTTCGCCAGCACATCTTCTCCGGCTGACCTGAGCTTGTTAAGCAGACCGGAGGTCCGTCCTGCAGCGCGTTCGGCATGAACAATCGCTTTCAGACCACCATCATGCTGGCCGAGGAGATCGCCGAGCGCCCCTTTGGGAATGGCGTTGCGCTTCGCATATTTAAGCACAGATGCATATTCGGTCAGGCGCGTCTTGTCATAACGGGTGCCAAATACCAGTTTGACAATCGGTGTCATTGGCGCGCGTTCCTGCACCACCAGGCCGCTATCTTCGAGCAGCATCTCATATTCGCCTGGAAACAGCTCTGTCATCAGGTAAAAATCATAGGCATGGCTGATCGCGGCATAAAGCGCCGCACGACTGCGCTGTTCGTTATGCTCGGCATGGTCAGCGCTGCTCCGGGCAGCGGACAACCAGTCGGCCAGACTTGCATCCTCGGCCGGCTGGTCTGGCGAGTCCGCTTCTTCTGCTATGATTTCAAATGCGGAAGTGAGTTCCAGTTGCGGAGTCGGTTCCCGATCATCCCGATTGGTCGCATTCGGTCCGTCTTCCCAGACCGGGCCTGCCACCTTCCGTTCCGGAGCGGAGAGCATCGCATCAGACACTTCCTCTTCAATTTCCTGCTGGACGGCATCGGCGGCCACTTCTTTCCAGTTGATGACGCCATAGATGAAATCGATAGTGTCATCATCGGTCGAGAAAGGCAGCAAGATGCCGCGATACATGATCGTGATGCCCTGGTGATTGACGAATTCTGCTTCAAAGCCGATCGGCGCCTGATTGGCAATAATCTGCAGATAATGATCGGTAATCCGCGACAGCAGCGAACGTGCCGGCACGTCGGCAACTGCAGTGATCGAAACATCGATCTTGCACTCTTCGCGAAGCTCGCGGCCGAGAAACTGGATCGACGGATTTTCCACGCCATTGGTAAAATCGAGCAGAACGCTGTTCGGCCCGAAATCCTCGTCTGATTCGGGGGACAGATCCTCGACATTGGGAAATTGCCGTTCGCCGAGCAAGCCGGCCCAGAAATTATAGGCACGCACGTGCATGCGGCGCTCATCCTGACTGATCGGCGGCGGCGCCTCTACAGCGGCGTCGTCATCGTCAAAGACCGTGTAATCAGGCACCGAAGCCATGTCCTGGTCGCCAAGTTCGCTGTGATTCCGTAGGTTTTCCATGCTGCCCCATTGCGATTGCATCAATTCCACACTGGTCTGCACCGCACATGGTAAATATATAGTAAATTTCGCGATGATGATCGTCAGGCCCGATTGGCGCATAGACCCGAACCAGCCGGCGACGACTGTTCGAAATATCAACCGCGCGGACTTGTCACAGCAAAGCTCTGCTGTTAATGGCGCGCGATCAATGGAAATTGCTTGAGCCTGACCCTCATCCATTTCATCGATGCCGCTTTAGCTCAGTTGGTAGAGCATCGCATTCGTAATGCGGGGGCCAGAGGTTCGAATCCTCTAAGCGGCACCATCACTCTTTCCTATTTCCGAGCATCTCCGCGCCTGCTACGATATGGCGTATTTAAATATATTTTTCCGTAGCTTACGCGAGGATCGGTGATCAAGCCTGCGAGCAGGCTGGGATTGCTGGACTTCTTGCCCAAGGCCTTGTCGCTGCGGTTGATGGCGAAGATGTTTTGCCCCTCATCAAACAATAGCCCTCGCGGTATCTCGAGAGTGACGTTCTTACGGACCGAACGCAAAGGATCGCCAATCTTCATCATCGAAGCGGTTACTTCGGGAGCGGGCCGCGAGCCCTTGCTGAGTGGCAGTTTTCCAAGGCCACAGGTCTGGGAACAGACAGTATGCTGATAGCCCACCATCCGACGTTTCAAGCTCAGCTAAAAGGCTGATAATTAGCCAATATGATAAGCTACAAACTGTTACGAGCTCAGCCTAAACGACCGATCAATCGAACGTGCAAAGTTCCAACCTATATTGCCATTTCACGGAAACTTAACTCTGGCCATCGTTCGAATATCAGCACAACTACATCTTGTTAACGTGATAATGGCGAATAGGCCCATGACCGCTCCCGCTCATCACGATCGCGAAAGGCGGCGATTGTATCAGACAAAGTCAGCGTAAGGTCGATTGGGTCGAGGCCAGAAAGCAGGGCTCGCTTTTCTTCACTGTCGATTTCGAAGGTCCAGCAACCGCCCACTTCGTCTTGCAATTCCTGCTCTTCAAGGTTTACCGTCAGGAGGGAACCAGGTGCCGCGGCGAGCCCGCGAGCGATAGGTTCGACAATCGAGGACGCGAGCACGACCGGCAACACACCATTGGCCAGACAATTTTTGCGGAAGATCGGGTTAAATGAGGGCGCAATAATCGTTTGAAAACCATATTCCGCGAGCGCCCAAACCGCATGTTCGCGGCTCGACCCACAGCCAAAATTCTCACCGGCGACTAGTATCCGGGCATTCTTTAGTGCCGGATCATTGAGCATGAAAGCGGGGTCGGGATCGCGTTCGCCAATCGACAAATAGCGCCAACCCGCGAACAGACCATCAGCCAGGCCGCTTTTCGATACTTGCCGTATCTCTCGCGAAGGAATGATTGCATCAGTATCCACATTGTCCCGCATCAGGGGAGCTGCGACGGCTGTGAAGGTGGTGAAGGGCTCCATCTTAGATCTCCAGCTTACGCGGATCGGCGATATGCCCGGCGATGGCCGAGGCGGCAACGGTTTCCGGTGAGGAGAGATGCGTGCGCGTGCCGGGCCCCTGACGGCTTTCGAAATTGCGGTTGGTAGACGACACCACCCGTTCTTGCGGACCGAAACTTTCTCCCCCCGCAAAAAAACACATAGAGCAACCCGATTCGCGCCATTCGAAGCCGGCACGCTGGAACACGCGGTGCAAGCCCTCTTCCTCCGCCTGACGTTTGACATTGCTTGATCCGGGAACGCAGATCGCCTTCACGCCGGGCGCAACTTTTCGACCGTCGAGTATAGCAGCAGCCCGTCGCAGGTCACTAATCCGGCTGTTGGTGCATGAACCGATAAAGGCTGCGTCGATTTTCAGCGACTCCATCGCTGTGCCTGGCTCCAGACCCATATAATGCAACGCACGTTGGTAGCCTTCGACCATAGCCTTTCCAACTTCACCAGCGGCTGGCACAGCACCGTCGATCGCCACCACTTGTTGCGGCGTGGTGCCCCAAGTGACCATCGGCGCGACATCATTCGCATCAAAGGTCAGTTCAGTATCAAAGATCGCGTCGGCATCGCTGCGCAGAGCGAGCCAGTCATTCACGGCGCGGTCCCAATCGTCGCCGACTGGCGCGTACCGCCGCCCCTTCACATAATCGACTGTGGTTGCATCGGGTGCGATGATCGCGCTGAACGCGGCAAATTCCGTACCCATGTTGCACAAGGTCAGCCGCTGCTCGATATCAAGCGCCTCTACCGCGCTGCCCGCATATTCGACGATATGCCCGGCGGCGCCGCCGACACCGAAACGGCCGAGCAAAGCGAGCGCGAGGTCCTTGGCCGTTACCCCAAGTGCGAGCCTGCCCGAAATAGTGAGTCGCATTCGCTTGGGCCGCTGGACACGCAAGGTCGATGTGGCGAGTGCATGTTCGGCCTCGGTCGATCCGATGCCCCAGGCCAGCGCGCCGAGCGCGCCCTGCGAACAGGTATGGCTATCCGGGCAGATCAGAGTTGTACCAGGCAGTACTATGCCCAGCTCGGGCGACATGACGTGGACAATGCCCTGGTCGGGGCTGTCGAGGTCAAAAAGCCGAATGCCTGCGGCCCGGGCGCCCTCGCGGGTCGCAACAATGAAATCCTTGCCGGTTGGCATCAGCGTCTCGCTTGTGCGCCCTGGAAAGGTGTCGACGATATGATCCATGACCGCAAAAACATGATCGGGATCACGAACAGGAATATCACGTGCAAGCAAGCTTTTCAGCGCTACTCCGCCCGTTCGCTCGTGGAGCAAAATGCGGTCGATGAGGACAAGATCGGCCTCGCCCGCTGGGGGACCGATCGTATGACCGTCCCAGATTTTATCGAATATAGTCCGTTCCAAGACGCCCTCACCTAATTGAAATCGATACCATTACTATTTTCAGCCCGGGGCAAATCATGCCGCAAGCCCATCCTTTTCCCGTCGATTTCAAGCGGAAGGGCAGGAAGTTTCGCGCGGCTGCCATCGTCGAGAGTTACCTCGACAAAACCACCGCTGGCGAGCAGGTGCTGATCTTCGAGCAGATCGTCGGGACGCATGATCGGTGCATAAGGCAAGCCGATAGATTCCAGCCTGCCAACCAGTTCATCGCGCGTCATCGCACCAAAAAGCTCACGGATGACGGGCAGAATATGTTCGCGCTGGCGCACCCGCTCATTATTGACCGCAAGCGTCAGATCGGCGGCAAGCTCCTCCAGTCCCATGACCTCGCAAAAGGCCACCCATTGGGGATCGCTGACGACGCCGACAAAGAGTTGCTCATCCGGGTTCACCGTTTCAAAGACGTCATAGACTGCCCAGGCCGAAATGCGTGAGGGCATCGGCGGCGCGGTCGTGCCAGTTACTGCCTTTTGCGCTATATGCTGGCCTACTAGAAAGGCCGTTGTCTCGAACAGCGAGCATTTCACCTCGCCGCCCTTATCGGTCCGGTGCCGCCGTTCGAGCGCAGCAAGGATACCGATGACCCCGAACATACCCCCGGTTACATCGATCACCGAAGCACCGGCACGCAAAGGCCGTCCCGGAGGACCGGTCATATAAGCAAGTCCGCCCATCATCTGCGCGACTTCGTCGAGTGCGGTGCGGTTCTCGTATGGGCCAGTGAGAAAACCCTTCGCGCTACAATAAATGAGGCGCGGATTGCTCTTTGTAAAATTTTCCGGTCCAAGCCCGAGCTTCGCCAAGGCACCCGGCCGGAAATTTTCGATCATTACGTCGGCTTCATCGATCAGACGGCGGGCTTCGGCGTTACCCTGCTCGCTTTTGAGATCGAGGCAAACGCTGCGCTTGTTGCGATTGAACATCGGAAAATAGCCGGCACCCGAACCCAGCAGAAGGCGGGTATGATCGCCGCCTTCCGGTTCTACCTTGATAACGTCAGCACCAAGATCACCCAGCATCAGGCCGATCGACGGGCCCATAACCATATGGGTGAACTCGACAACTTTTATCCCTTCCAACGGCAACGGCTCCATTATATCCCTACTCTTTCAAACATAATCAGTAACATCTTGTCTCTCGACATCGTGAAGTTATTTGATATAGATATAGGACATTAAAGCAAGCAGAGGTTTATGTCCAAACAGATTTTTATTAGTGAAGTGGGCCCACGCGACGGGTTACAGAGCATTACGGCAGTCATGCCGACTGCTGCCAAAAAGGCATGGATTGCAGCCGAATCAGCTGCAGGCGTGCGCGAGATAGAGGTTGGAAGCTTTGTACCCGCCACATTACTGCCCCAGCTTGCCGATACGGCCGAGATTGTTGCCTTCGCCAAGACAATTCCCGATCTGACCGTCGCTGTACTCGTGCCAAATCTCCGCGGCGCACAGGATGCTTTACTGGCGGGCGCCGACAAAATTACCTTGCCGCTTTCGGTTTCGGAATCGCACAGCCTCGCCAATCTGCGCCGCACCCACGATCAGGTGATCGAGGAAGCGACCCGTATCGCTGCGGCGATTGCCAGTTTGCCGGAAGGCAGACGCCCGCATTTTGAGGGCAGCCTCTCGACCGTCTTTGGGTGCACCATTGAGGGCACCATTCCCGAATCCCAGATTTTGCGCCTGGCCGAACGATTGATGGAGGCAGGCTGCGACGAGGTAGGTCTCTCGGACACCACGGGCTACGCCGATCCGCACGCTGTGAAGAATATGGTAAAGGCGGTGCACGGCGTTGTCGGCGACCGGGCGCTGACCGGCATCCACCTGCACAACACGCGCGGCCTCGGCCTTGCTAATGTGCTTGCCGCGTTGGACGTCGGGCTCACTACTGTTGACAGTTCGCTCGGCGGAATAGGCGGCTGCCCGTTCGCGCCAGGTGCCAGCGGCAATATCGTAACCGAGGACCTCGTCTTCATGTTACAGGCGATGGGACTCAAAACGGGAATCGATCTCGAAAAACTTCTGGCGGTGCGAAAAATTGTACAGGAAGCGCTGCCGGGAGAAGAGCTTTACGGATTCACACCAGATGCCGGACTGCCACTAGGTTTTGAAGGCGAAACTGACCCAAAAGAACTGGAAACCACGATATGACGATCGGCACCAAGATGATCTGCGAGAACAAGACAGCCCGTCAGTTGTTCGAAGAGGTAATGGCCAACCCGGCCCGCAAGAAATTCGGCTTCGGCGAGAAGCTCGCGATCGTCAACGTCGATGTCCAGCAGGCCTATACCCGGCTCGACATGTTCAAAACATCATATGAAACCGATCCGCGCCAGATCGAGCATATCAACACGATCTCCCGCTTGGCGCGCGACAGGGACATGCCGGTGATCTGGTCGCACGTTGCCTATAAGGATGATGCCGGGGATGCCGGAATCTGGGGCACACGCACCGACACCGAAGATTCGCTACAGAATATCAAATATGGCAGCGAGCGGCACACCTTCGATCCGCGCTGCGAGATTGGCGAGAATGATCTTGTCTATACCAAACGCATGCCGAGCGCCTTTTTCGAAACCCCTCTGGCCAGCTATTTAAGCTGGCACAAGGTCGATACGGTTGTCGTAACCGGCGGATCGACGTCCGGCTGCGTCCGCGCCACTGCGGTTGACAGCCTGAGCCATGGCTACCGCACGATAGTCCCGATCGAGACTTGCGCCGACAAGCATGAAAGCTATCATTTCGCCAATCTGACCGATCTGCAGCTCAAATATGCCGATGTCGAACCAGTGCAGGCGGTGATCGACTGGCTGGAGGCCCGCTGATGCACGAAGGCGAAAAAGATCCCGGACTCTATGACTTCCGGCCCTATCGCGATCGAACCAAGATCGAATGGCCCGAAGGCAAATCGGTCGCGGTCTGGGTCTCGCCCAATCTCGAATATTACGAGATCGATCCGCCTGCCAATCCCCAGCGCAAGAGCTGGCCAAGGCCGCATCCCGACATCGTACCCTACGGGCATCGCGACTACGCCAATCGCATCGGTCATTGGCGGATGGCGGAGGTCATGGAGAAGCATGGCTTCAAGGGATCGGTTTCACTGTCGGTCGCGCTGTGCCAGCACCATCCAGAAGTTGTCGCCCATGCCAACGCACTGGATTGGGAATTCTTCAGCCATGGAATCTACAACACGCGCTATAGCTACGGTATGGACGAAGCACAGGAACGCGCGATCATCGAGGATTCGATTCGGACCGTCCGCGATGCCACGGGGCAGACGATCAAAGGCTGGCTCGCTCCGGCACTCACCCATACACCGCGCACGCTCGACCTTCTCGCCGAATATGGCATGACCTATACCTGTGATCTCTATCATGACGATCAGCCCGGGCCGGTCCACGTCAAGGATGGACGACTGATCTCGATGCCTTACAGTATCGAGGTCAACGACCATTATGGCTTCTTCGTCTACAACATGTCCCCGCGCGAATATGCTGACACGCTGATCCGGCAATATGAACGGCTCGCAGCCGAGGGCGAGCAATCGGGCACCGTCATGTGCATTCCGCTGCACAGCTATCTGATCGGCCAGCCGCACCGGATCGGGCCGTTCGAGGAGGTGCTCAAACATATCGCCGCCGACGGGCGCGCCTGGATTACCCGATCGGGCGATATTGCCGACCATTTTCTCGCCAACGATTATTATGACGCGACTGCGGCCGACGCCGCCCGCTATGCGAAGGACGCCGGATGAGCCTCGACCCCTCCTATCTCGAATATCCCAAGCGCCGTGAAGGCATGGACCACGACCTCTATATTCCCTCTCCTCTGCCCACACGCAAACCGGTTGCATGGCCTGATGGCAAGACGGTGGCGGTCACGCTGCTGGTCAACCTCGAATGGTTCCCGATCACACCGGAAGATGCGCCTTTCCGCGCGCCCGGTCATATGGTGACACCTTATCCCGACTATCGCCATTATACGGCGCGCGAATATGGCACACGGGTTGGCTTTTATCGGTTGCTCGACGCCTTTGCGAAGGCCGGATTACATGCGACTATCGCGGTTAATGCCGCCATTGCCGAACGCTACCCTTCCATCATCTCCGACATCCTGGCTGAAGGTCATGAGATCATCGCCCATTCGACGGACATGAACGGAACTATCGCGACCGGCCTACCCGAAGCTGAAGAGCGCGCACTGATCGTTCAGGCACGCGATACACTGGCCGAGGCGATGGGCACGATACCGCGAGGGTGGCAGTCGATCGCACGGTCGCAAAGCTGGAATACGCCGCGCCTGCTTGTCGAAGAAGGCTTCGATTATATGTGCGATTGGGTGAACGACGATCTGCCCTATCTCGCGACAACCGAAGCCGGACCAATCATCAGCGTACCATTCAACCATGAATTGTCCGACCGGCAGATGATAGCCCTGCAACAGCATTCAATGGCGGACGTAGCGCGGCAGATCGAGGATGCATTCGACTGGCTGGTCCTCGAGGCGGACCAGTATGGCGGCCGGGTGTTACCGTTTACAATCACCCCATATATCACTGGCCTGCCCCACAGGATGGACGCTTTCGAACAGTTGCTCGGAAAGCTGGCCGGATTCGGCAAGAGCTGGTTCGCGACCGCCGGCGAAGTCGTGGACAGCTGGCAGGGCCAGACGAATTGAACCTAGCCTAGTCGTTCGCCTGGGCACGGGGATCTATAAGAACCCGTAGTGTGCGCATCAACAACGCGTCGGTCGCGTCCTGACGTTGTTCGGCGACCTCTCCCTCATAGCGGATATCGCGCAACGTCGCGACGTCCTCGCCCCGCATTTCCGCGACTACCCTCTCAAGCCTGTCGATCTTGTCATTGGCGACCGACAGTTCGACGAGCAGCGCTAGGGCAATATTGAGTGTCTCCTCGGCTTCGCGATTGTCGAGGCTTTGGGGACGTTGTCCACGCGCAGATTCGATCAACGCGGCAATGGCTTGAGCTTGATTTGTCATTAGAGAGGTTTCCTGCCGCTGATCGCATACCAGCGATTATTTGCCATGCCATGTAGCGCCGAAAGATCATGTTCGACGACATTGTCGTCGGGGAACCCGGCGGCGATCATATCGGCCTGCAGATTGGCCGTTGCATAGGTGTTCCAGTGCACCTCACCGTTAAAATGCGTGTCCCAATCGCGCTCGATTTCATGCACGAGTGTCGGCTGGTTGCGGATGGCGACATCCTGATGAATGACCACGCCTCCGGGACGGACCAGACGGAAAGACTCGCGTATCATCGCGCGACGCTTTTCCTCACCGATTTCGTGCATCAGGTTGTGCGAGACAACAAGGTCAAAACTTTCGTCTTCGAAACGCATGTCCGAAGCATCCATCTGATGGAAATTCACGGCAACGCCAAGCGACTCCGCACGGGCATGGGCATAGCGCAGCATGCCGGCACCGAGGTCGACCGCATGAATTTCGACGTCAGGCCATTCGGCGGGATAGGCGGCGGAGGCAGCTCCCGCTGAACAGCCGATATCGAGCATCTTGGCCGGTTTGAACCCATCAAATTCTTCATTGAGTAGCCGCATGATGACACCCGCCTTGCTGTCGCCGCGACCGATGCCCTGGCCGAAGGAAAAGACATTGCCACCACATTCGTACAGCGCACCGGAAACAACATCATAGTCGCTGCGATTCATCGCATAACCGCCGGGCTGGAGATGGATGTCGACATCCGCCACTTCCGGCGAGGGATCATAGGACGAATCCAGCGAGAGGCTACCAAGCTTGTCATCGGCTTCGATCAGCTCCTTCGTCGCCTGCTCCATGCGTTCGAGATCACGATAGGTTGGCTCACCGACCGAAACCCATATCATCTCCTGGGCTGACCGGTTAGCGGCGCTCCACATCCGATAGCCGGGGGACATCAGAAAGGCTTCGCGTACTTCTTCGTGCGATTGAGGCTGACGACCATGACGTTCGGCGAACGCGGGAGCGGCTTCGGTTTCGAATATACCGACGTTTCTTGGCCTGACCTTGCTATTTAGCAGCCGGCGCAGCGAAACAACGGCGTTCTGCCTACTGCCCTCCTCGGCAGTCGTGCGGGGAAGAACGGCATGTTGAACGTCACGAACCTTCATCTCAAACTCCTTGTTTCGCGCGAAAGGCAGATTCCATATCTCGGCTATATTGTTCTATCTATATCACAAATCAACGCGATTCGATCAACTCAATTAATTCGCCGGCTGGCCCGGTCAGAACAAGCGAGCGCCGGCCGCCGTAACAGGCTCCTGCCGAGATCGCCTCGGGTCCATGCGCAAGGTCGACAAAGGGAGAAAGGCTGGCAACCTCGAAACTGACAATTGCATTGCCGGGTGGCAAATACCCTTCGACCCGGGGGCGAACTCCGGCGATATAATCACCGCCAGTCGGATATTCGTCGAGCTCGATCAGATTCCCGTGTTGCGCCATGCCGATTGCGCTGAGCGAAAAGGCGTGATCAGCAGGAAGATTCTGGGCATGCTGAAGCACTCCTACCTTGCTCTTGCGCACCGGTCTTTCCCGTAAACTGAAATGATCCACATACCAGCGAAGCATCGGGTCAAAATCGGATCCTGCGGCTACGACGATAAATGGGCGACCGACAAAGCCCGAAGGCCCCGGCAGGATTGATGTTTTCCGGTCGCCACTCTCCATTGTAAAATACAGGCATTCACCACCCGGACCCTCGACCTGCATGGCGACGATCGAAGGCATGAACTGGAGCGGACTCGGCCCTGCGAGATGTCGAAAGGGCGAAGCCTCCAGCCGATCCGCCAACTCATAGACATTATCCACAATGATTTCGAATGCCGTCCAGCCAAAGCTGGTCAGCGGTGAATAGTCCGGCACGGCTGGTGCTTCGATAAGTCTGATAAAGACATCGTCTTCATTTTCAGGATGCAAGGTACAGAAGGCGGCACCGGCCACCGCCGGCGCACCCCAGCGCTGGGCGAGGGTCTGATCGATCCGGCCTCTTTCCAACACCCGGTATCCAAGCAGTTCGCTATAACAGGATTCGGCGGCGGCGATGTCTGGAACGGTCGCAGTCGTGCCAGAAATCCTCAGCAGCTGCGGTTCCGTATCACTGGTCCAGTCGTTCATTATCCAGATTCCCCACTATGATGCTGGCATCGTAGCGATTTAATTGTTATATTTCTATATCAATAATCCAAGAAACCGGAAAGACCGTCAGATAATCTGCGGTTCCAGAATACGGGGAGAATTCAGATCGAGGCGAATCTGATAGCGATCGGGACGGAACTGGGCGAGGATGTGCTGCACCGGTCGTTCATTCACGTCAAAAACGGTCCGGCTGACTCGCAGGATCGGGGATCCGATGTCCACCTGCAGGCTGGCCGAAACAGCGGCATCCGCAAGCGTAGCCGAGATCGTCTGATGGGCCGCGCCAATCTGCGCCCCCGCCTGCTCGAGCAACGTCAGCATCGGCGTCGTTTTGAGATTGGCACGAGTCATTTCCTTGCCGAGATCGGACGGGATATAGCTTACAAAATGGCCAAGCGGCTCGTCATCGAGCCAGCGGGTGCGAACCACGCGCAGAAGTTCCGTGCCGGTTGGCAAATCAAGCGCTTCGTCGATTGGCGGTCGGGCAGAAACCATGTCCACCTCAAGCAGTTTGACCTGCGTGGCGCGGCCAAAATTGCGCAGAGATTCGAGCGCCTGTTCGATATTGCCGTGAATCGGTCGCGCCGGCGACCGGAAAATAACATGTGTGCCGACCCGTCGCTTGCGTTCGACAAGTTGATGGTCAGCCAGCTCTTCGAGAGCGCGGCGCGCGGTAATGCGCGACACCTTATATTCTTTGGTCAGTTCCTGCTCGGTGGGCAGCCGCGATCCGAAGGCCCGCTCGCCGCTCGTAATCTCTTCCCGCAGTTGCAGGAATATCTGGTGGTACAAGGGCACCGCCTGCCCACGATCCACGCCTGCTTTGCCGCCGCTCTTTTCGGTCACTTGTTCTGTTCTCCCCTTTCAAGACGAGCGGCTGGCTCTAAAGATCGCATGTTAGCGATTCCGTTTCAAATCTTTGCCACCATTACACCTAAAAGGAAACCCACATGTTATCGCATAAACCGACATTGAATGCCGCCCTCGCCCGTTCTGCTCTTGATGCGGCGCTGCGAGCTGCAAGCACAAACGGACTGACAATGTCCGTCGCCGTCGTCGACGACGGCGGCTATCCCCTCTGCCTCGAACGGATGGACGGAGCCGGTCTGTTGACGGCGAAAGTCGCGAGCGAGAAAGCTCGAACTTCTGCGCTGTTGCGCGCACCGAGCCGGGCTCTGGCCGATCGCGTTGCCGCCGACCCGGCCCTCCTTCGTCTGACCGACTATCTGCCGATGGCAGGCGGATTGCCGATCATGGCTGAAGGGCGGTGCATCGGTGCCATCGGTGTCTCCGGTGGAACGCCCGAGCAGGACGAAAATACCGGTCAGGCCGGAATCGATGCTTTGCACCTGGATTAATTGTCCTATTCAGCAGCAGGAGCGGGAAGCGCGAACAGCGCGCCGAGCAATCCACTCACCCCGAGGAACGTGCCAGCGGCGATCAGCGCCGCCGGCATGCCCGTATAATCGGCCATGACGCCCCAGGTCGCACTGCCCAGCGCAACGCCGCCGAACGCCGTCGTCTGATAGATGGCGAGCACGCGACCGACATGGCTGCGGGCGATCGCAAGTTGTACCGAGACGTTGAACATCGAGAGGGTCGTCACCCAGCCTGCACCCGCCAACAGATGTGCGAGAATGGCAATCGGTATCGAACGGCTGAAACCCAGCAGCACCAGCGACACCGCAACGGCCATCACGGCAACCGCAATCAAAGCACCTGCGCCATAACGGTTTCGGATGGGTATGCTCGCGATTGCGCCGACCATCGCGCCGCCCCCGAAACAGGCAAACAGCAGTCCCAGCAGCTGCGCACCACCGCCCAGCCGTATCGCGACCAGTGGCATGAAGGCCCAGATTGCAGAAGCGCCGAACCCGAATGCCAGCGTGCGCAAAACGAGATTGCGTACCGGCGCCTGGGAGAATGCGTAGCCGAACCCGCCGCTCAATATGCGGAGGAAATTGGGTCGCGGTGCTGATACGGCATCGAAGCCTTTCCAGCGCGCTAGAACGCCGATCACCCCGATATAGGAACAGGCGTTGATCATGAACGCGACGCTGGCGCCCGCAGTCGCGACTATCCCACCGCCGACAACCGGCCCGATGCTGCGCGCGATATTGTTGCCGAAGACATTAGTCGCTACCGCCGAGGGGATCTGATCGCGGGGCACAAGTTCGCCGACCGAGGCTTGCCACGCAGGGGCATGCAGCGCGGTGCCGCAGCCGATCAGGAACGTGAAACCCAGCAGCAGCGCGGGCGTCAGCATATCGAGAAAAGCGCATAAAGCGAGCCCGAGCGACAGGACGAGCATCAGCAATTGGGCCGCCAGCATGACGTGTCGACGGTCGAACATGTCGGCCAGCGCCCCGGCCGCGACCGCGAAGAGCATCACCGGCAGATTTGCCGCCGTCTGGACCAGCGCGACCATCGCCGCTGATGCGCTGAGCGCAGCCATGGTCCAGCTGGTCGCGACGATCTGGATAAAGCCACCCAGTTGAGAGACAACGGTGGTTGCCCACATTGCGCGGAACAGGGAGTGGCGAAGCGGCCCGGGCCAGCCTTTGTGCCGAGCGAACCTGCTCAGTGCATTTCCTCGCCGCCCGACACGTTCATCGCCTCGCCGGTGATATAGCGGGCTTGCCCCGAGCATAAAAATGCACAGGCATTGGCCGTATCTTCAACCTCGCCGACCCGGCCAAGCGGAATCCGGTCCCGCATTGCGGCGAGATAATCCTCGACGCTTTGCCCGCGTTTTTCGGCCATATATTCATTCTGCCAGGAGCCAAGGCCGGTCGTAACATGATTGGGGCAGACCGCATTCACCGTGATCTGCTCTCCGCCATATTCGATAGCGGCCGACCGCGTGAGACCGACAAGCCCGTGCTTGGAAGCAATATAGGAGGAGGTCAGCGCCGAACCCGATTTCGACCCGCGGCTTCCTACCGAAACCACCCGGCCCCGGCCCCAGCCCGCCTCGATCTCCTGAGTCTGCATCTGTCGAATAGCGTGTTTCATGGCGAAAAACGCGCCACGCAGGTTCACGTTGATTACGGTGTCCCACATGTCCTGCGTTGCATCGACAAGCGGTCCGAAAAGATAACCAACCCCCGCATTGTTCACCAGAATATCCAGCTTGCCATAAGTTTTGACCGCATGGGCGATGAGCGCTTCGACCTGCGCCTCTTCCCGCATATCTGCCTGAAACGCGGTGACATCCGGATTGATCGCGCGAATCCCCTCGGCAACCTCCGCCATCTCGTCCGATGCACCGACGCCATGTTCCGGGGCCAGGTCACCATTGGCCGCACCCAGATCGTGAATGACCAGTTTGACCCCGTCACTGGCGAGCTTGCGGGCGATGGCCTCACCCAGGCCCTTGTGGCGACCAGAACCCGTTACGACGGCGACTTTTCCTTCAAGATCTGGATACATGCCCAATTCCTTTTTTCAAATTTCCATAGCGAGTCGATAACCTTCGCTCGTTGCACTCAGCGCAATACGCGGTGCTTTGGCGTCACCGATATTGTGAACGGTTATACCGGCTTCCCGGAGCGGCGTAGCCAGTGCATCATCAGGCGTCCGGGCGGTGGCATAGGTGAGAAAGGCGACATCCGGGATCACACCTTCTTCGCCGCTGAAAACATTCTCATACGCGACCTCGCCCTCTTCGAGCCGCGACGTCGCCAGCGGGCGAACCGAAGTCAGAATATGTGCGCCCTTGCTATAGAGCCGCTGATAAACGCCCTGCCGGACGACCAGCGCCTCGTCTCCAGCCAGCCTTTCGCGCGGCGTAAGGATCACGACCCTGTCAAAACGCTCGATGAGCAGTTCAGCCGCGTCATAGACGAAGGCGCTGCCATCCTCATCATAAAGGACAGCAGTGCCGGAATTGTGCGCCTTGTGATCAAGGAACAGCGCCGCGGCTTCTCGCAAATCGGGCACGATATCCTCTTCGCGCCATTGCTCAGGCAGGCAGGCGGGCCAGGCGGGAGTCGAACCTGTCGCCAAAATTGCAATCTCCGGGTCAAAGGCGAGTATATCCTCGATCGTCGCGCGATAACCCAATCGCATTTCTGCGCCGTGACGGCGTGCAGCCAGTTGCTGGTAGTCGTAAATGCTGCTGAGTCCCTCCCCGCCGGGCAAAGCCGCGTGGAGCTTGGTTTTGCCGCCGGGTTGTTCCGAGGCCCCAAAGATACAAACCATATGGCCGCGCGCGGCGGCGACCCAACCCGCCTCCATGCCAGCTACGCCCGCGCCGATCACTGCTACGCGCTTTGGATTCTGCGCGATCGGAGGGGTCCAGTCGGCCTCGTCACTCTCGCCCAACCGGGGATTGTTATCGCAGAGCAGCCCGCGGCCCGAAGTGATCATGTGCCAGCAGGTATTGCACGAGACGCAATAGCGGATCTCCGCCTCGCGCCCCTGCTCCGCCTTGACCGGCCAGGCTGGATCAGTAATCAGCGGGCGTGCGAGCATGACAAGATCAGCGAGTCCGTCACGAATTATCCGCTCGCCTTCATTGGGATCAGTGATCAGGCCGAGCGCACCAATCGGAAGACGCGGCGCAGCTGAGCGGCCCAACCGATTTATGGTGTCTACATAGGGGGTCCGAGGCCCATGATTGTCGGGAAGATGGGTATAGAGTGAATCCGAATGGCTACCCCAGCAATATGTGAGATAGTCCATCTCGCCCTTTTGGTGAAGCAGCGCGGTCACGGCCTCGGCCTCATCGAGCCCGATACCACCCTCGGAAAAATCTTCTGCCGGCAATTTGGCACCGATCAGGAAATCGGCCCCGCAACGGCTGCGTATGCCCTGCATTAGCAGCACCAATAGCCGCGCCCGCCCGTTCAGATCACCACCAAATTCGTCCTCGCGGCGATTAGAGCGTGCAGACAGGAATTGGTGGAAGATATGACCATGTCCGGCCGATATCTCCACGCCGGCGAATCCGGCATCGGCCAGCATCCCGCACGAGGAGACAAATTCGTCGATCATCCGGTGAACGTCACCGGTCTCCAGCACCTGAGGCACCGTCCAGCTCAGATCGTCGGGCAGTGCCGAAGCCCCTCGTGCCGAAAGATTGCGATGTCCGGCGCGAAAACCTCGTCCATTGTCCTGGATCTGGCCGAGCATCAAACTGCCTTCGCGCGCCACTGCTTCCGCCCAGCGCGGCAACATATCAGCGTTCAGGCCTGACAGAATCTGCGGGCGAGTAGGGAGCGTCTGCCAGCTCAACATGGCCATCGGTTCGCTGATCAGCATCGCTGCGCCGCCTCTGGCGCGGTTCGCAAAATAGGCGATTAACCGGTCCGTGACGCGACCATCTTTGGCAAAATGGGTCGACGTGGAGGCATGTACAATCCGGTTACGAAGTTCCCGGGTTCCAACCTTCAGCGGCGAGAAAAGATGTGGGTATGCAGTCACGCTCAATCGGGTTCGTGAAACCGCATCACCCGCTTGATGAACGCCTGGCTCCAGGCTGAACGTTCGGCCTCGCCTTCTGCGTCGGGGCGATAGGCCTCGATCTCATCCCGGCTGATCGTTCCCTGTTCATCGAGTAGTCTTTCGATCGTGTCTGTACGTTCACGAAGCGCGTTCGTCTCAGCCATCAGCTCAAGCAGGAACGTCATCATCTGATCGATCGCGGGATCGTCAAAAAAGCGCGATCGGGCGCCTTTGCTCGAACGGGGCAGCTTTACGTCTTTTGTCGGTTTGTCGGCGCTATTGTCTGCCATGGAGTCCTTATCCGGGAAAATAGAAAATGGGCGGCATCAACGCCGCCCATTCTCCAATACACCAAATTATTAGAAGTCGTAACGCAAACGCGCCGTCCAACGACCCGGTTCACTGAGATAGGGGTAGATCAAGAAGGAGGTCATGTAGAGATCGTCAAAGCAGTTGTTGCATTCGAGACCGAGCGACCAGCCCTCGTCCGAGCGCAATGTAATCCCGCCGTTGACGACGCTGTGGCCGGGTTGATAGCCCCGCGGATCGTTCGAAGTCGAAACCCAAGTTGAACTGATGTAATTCCAGTTTACAGCAGGCTGAATCGACAGTCCATTGCCCAGGTCCCAATTGTAGCTAGCACCTACCGTTGAAGTGAAGGACGGAGCGCGTGTCGGTTCCGCGATCTGCCCATCGGGTGTGATGATGCTGACGTTACATGCAGTCACGTCACCGGCCACACAGTTCGCCTGCTGTGCACGTGTGATATCATTGACATTCTTGAAGCTCGCGTCCTGCAAACCAAACGACCAGAAGACGTTCAGTCCGTCAATCGGCGTCGTCGAAAGCTCGACTTCGAGTCCATAGTTTTCCATGTCCGCAACATTGCGCGTCAGATAGGTTATCGAACCCGTCAACGGATTGAGGCCGCCGCCCGGAAGCTGCTGATCATAATCGGTAAAGTAGAAACCGGTCAGATTTACCGTAAGACGACGGTCGAACCATTGCGAACGGACACCGCCTTCGAACGACCAGATCGTTTCGGGTGTGAAGGCCACTGCATTGTCAGGCGAATAGGCCCGGGCGTTCCAGCCACCGGATTTGAAGCCGCGTGTTGCCGACGCAAACAGCATGACATCATCGGCTGCTTGGTACTGCAACGCGAAGCGTGGCGTCCAGACCTTGGAGCGCTGCTCGACCGGTATGCCGAGATCAATCAGATCTTGCGTGTCGAAAGGAACCGCCGAAGAGGTCAGTGGTAACGAATTCACATTGGGTGAATAGGCAATGGTTTTCTGTTCATCCGTGTAACGCACGCCGGCCGTAAACGTCAGCTCGGGCGTCAGATGAAAGTCGCCCTGGATATAGCCGGCATAGGCTTCCGTATCATTGGACATGACCCGGTCACCATTGAGGAACGCCGTTCCGCTGGACAGAATCAGCAGGTTCGCGAAGTCGGTTTCGTTGGTTTCGTTGATGTAATAGACGCCGGCGACATAGTCGAGAAGGCCGTCAAAGGCTTCACCGCTGAATTTGATTTCCTGGCTGAACTGACTGTGCCAGCTGTCGCTTGCCAGCGGAATACCGGCGCCGGGCGAAGCCGACACGAGGTTCACGCCATCAATGACAACGCCGGTTGCGCCGGCGAGACTCTCCGTCAGGAATTCCTGATAAAGATGACGATAGCCGGTAATGACGTTGAGCGTGGCATTGCCGCCCACTTCAACCTCGAGATTAGAGCTGACGGAATAGCTTTCGGCGAGATTGCCGGCAGTGTTGTCAGCGAGCCGCGAGGAAACCAGATCGCTGCCGAGCGGGGTTTCGGCACTGATTTGTGTGTATGTAATGCGCTGATCGGTCGTCGGATCGTAGAAATGCGGGAGGTTGGCGTTTGAATTATGAATATAATCAGCCGAAACATCCCATTTGACGGTGTCGGAAAGGCGCGCCTGAACAGCTCCGCGAAGCCCCCAATTCTCTTCCCCGTTCAACTTGTCCCCGGTGCTCAGATTATTCACATAGCCATCGGATTCGATATAATATCCGGAAAGTTTGGTGAGTAGCTGATCCTCGATCAGCGGCACATCGACCGAAGCGCGCAGCTGAACGCGGTTGAAGCGGCCGTAACCGACCTCGGCAAAGCCGCCGAATTCTTCCTGTGGACGTGCCATTATGACGTTGATCGCGCCGCCCGTGGTATTGCGACCAAAAAGCGTGCCCTGTGGTCCGCGCAATACTTCGACGCGCTCGACGTCGAACAGCGAGAAATTGTTGGCGCCCTGACGCGAGACGTAAATGTCGTCGATATAGGTGCCGACGGGTGGATCAAAGGTCGAGATCGACTCCGAGTTGGCGAGGCCGCGCATCGAATAAGCGTTGGCGGTGCCGACTGCCGTATTGTGATGGCCAATAAGATTGGGAACATAGTTGACGAGATCCAGCGTATCAGTGACCTGCCTGGCTTCCAGTTCCTGCGCACCGAAGGCAGACACGGCCAAAGGCACTTCTTGCAATGATTCCTCGCGACGCTGCGCGGTGACGATGATCTCTTGCGGCGCATTGGACGCCTCTGCATCATCGGTTTCGGCGACTTGTGCCAATACCGATGTTGACGAAAGAAGTGTCGCGCTGATCAGAAGGGCGCGCCCCGTAGTTTTGTAATTCATCATTATAGCCTTCCCTGGTGTACAGATCTTTCTAGTTCAAACCCTGTGAATGTCGCTCACCGGGTTCGACCTGAAACTCATTTGTCCTATTTATATATCAATATCATCTATAGTCCAATAGTTTTTGTTTTTGAGCAAGATTCACTCAAAATATGTCTTTTTATCATTATGTTAATGCTATTTTGATCGCACAAAATAAGGGTAGATACGGCCAATTAGATTGAATGACCTGATTCAGAAACCGAAAATTGTCTTAGATACGGTAATATGACCGCGCTCCATTCTGAGGCCCGGTCAAGCACCATGCCCGGGCCGCCAGGCAATTCTGCATAAGCCCAGTCCGGTCGCACCTTAACAATCTGCTTGCCCCAAGGATAGATCGGATCCGTCCGGCTCGCGACCACAAGCGTCGGACAGGAGATTCGCGGCACGTCTGCCCGAAAATCGTACAGCGGGATCACGCTGTGGCCATGTTCCTTCCAGGGACCATGGAGGAAATAGGTAAGTACCGAGATATGGATAGTCTCGTCGCTCCAGTCAGGGTCACCCTTCTCCCGAACCCAAGCCCAGCGATCGGTGATGTGGCTACCGTCGGGCGAAATCTCCTGAATATCGGGGAATTTCCCGATCCGCGATGCTCTCTCTTCCTCGGTATAGAAGGGCGCATTGTCCAAAATCAACGCCTTGACCAGTTCTGGATGCTCAGCAGCCAACCTGCCCGCAGCAAGACCGCCGCCGCGATGGCCGAGGACGATCGCCGGCCCGACGCCAAGCCCCTTCAGCAGCGCAGCCAGATTCTCGGCATAGCATTCGATGCCCGGTTGCTTGGGCGGATCCGACATGCCGTGCGCCGGCAGATCAATTGCGATCGCGTGGAAGCCGGCCTGAGCAATGATTGGCAACACATGCCGGAACTGGAGCGATGACCAGGGCGCCTGATGGACGAGCAGAATCGGCACGCCCTCGCCGAAACTGCGATAATGGAGCTGTCCGTCGGGTCCATCGACATAGCCGCGGCGTTCGTGCGGCAAGGCGGTCATGATGGGAAGGGTCATTGCGTCACCTATTTCTTGGATAAGGGAATCAGCGATTGACCGAGCAACCGGCCAAATGTCATCGCGGGTGTCACCATCATGCCGCCGCATGCGGCCTTACCCATGGTCTGACTGGATCCGAGTATCTCGCCGGCCGCATATAGATTTGGGATCGCGCTACCATCGGGACGGATCACGCGCAGGGCATCGTCGACAGACAGACCGACTGCGCTTGAGATCGCACTCGCCTGCATCCGGATCGCCCGAAAGGGCGGTTCGATGATCGGCAAGGGCTTGTGGACGCGCCCAAAAAAGTCGTTGCCGGTGAGAACGCCGTAATTGTAGCCCGAAACGCTGGCGGCGAGACCCGCGGCATCGATACCGGCTTTATTCGCGAGTTCACCGAGTGTTTCGCCCGACAGGAAGGCCGGCCCAGCTTTGTCGAAGGCCGCGCGCATCTTGTCATGCGTCCAGTCGCTGATCATCGGCGGCGCTTCTCGGAAAATGCGTTCGTCAAAGACGATCCAGTATCTATAGTCAGGCTGCCCAAACAGGGCCATTTCACGGGCGTCGACGCTTTCAATATCTTCGCGGACGAAGCGATTGCCAAAGGCGTTAACATATATTTCCCAGGGCTGGCGTCGCTCAGGGAAGTGCTCGATCCGCGCAGTCATTCTGGCAGGAAATTCTTCCGTATCGAACAATGTACCGAAGTTGACGAAGATATTTTCATTCCCCCGGGCATAGCCGCCAGCTGCTTCGCCCAGCTTCAACCCGTCGCCGCGAGACAAGGGCCACGGAGCCGCATTATACTGTGGATAGCCGTTGAGCGCCTCGAACATTTCAGGATTGCCGGCATATCCGCCGCAAGTAAGGGCTACCGCGCCCGCCTCATAGACCTGTTCAACGCCATCAGGTCCGGTTGCCGCAACTCCGGATACGGCTCCCTCGGGGTCGGTGATTAGCCGCGTCGCAACATAGCCAAGTCTGAGTGAGATCGCATCTTGGCGGACCAACTCCTCAACGATCGGCACAAGGACATTCTTTATGCTGAGGCCCCCTTCTTCACCCCAATAATAGCGGGCCTCGCGATAGGGTTCATGACCGAGACCCTTTACCGGATGTTCAGGCAGCGGTGCGAAGCCTTCTTCCATCAGCCAGTCGAACGTCGCAGCGGCATTGTCGACTGCGAGGCGAACAATGGCGGGATTGGCCGTGCCACGGCTAATCCGCATCACATCCTCATAATGAAGATCGGGCGTATCGGATATTCCCCGCTCCTGCTGAACCTGCGTCCCGGCGGCACTCATCTGTCCCGTTGCAACCCAAAGAGAGCCGCCCAGTTGATCGGCACTATCCAGTACCAGAACCGATGCCCCCCGCCGCGCCGCGAATATCGCTGCTGGCAGGCCAGCGGATCCGCCGCCCACGACAATCAGATCCCAGTGCGAACACCCAGCCGCACCAGCGCTTGCGCTGCCGCGCGATACGTGTTCTGCACCAGTTCGATCGTCGAGCATCCCCACGCCTTCCGGACGCCACCCATATATCGGTGGCTATTTGTGCTAATGGTAAATCAATTAATCAGGCGACAGCCCCCTTGGGCCCGAGCGCCGCAGCGGCCGTCTCCTTTTCGTCCATCGCGGTCGTCAGGACCGTCATTTCCTTGGCGAGTATACGGTAATGTTTGAGCCCGAAAATCATCACCAGAATCGTCGGTATTCCCACGAATAGGACAAAGCCGCAAAGCACGACTCCGATCGACCTAGGATCGCCGGACCAGTCGGTTGCGGCGCCGATCAGCGGCGGCCCGATCAGCGGGCCGACCAACGTGATCACAGTGTTGAAGATAGCAACCGAACGGCTCCGCATCTCACCCGGTGTAATCATCTGCAACGCGGCGGGGCCGCCCGCAGTTGCGGCAGATTTGCCGATGAATGCGATAAACATGGCCACAACAGCCAATTGCGCAGTCGGCATGACTGGATAAAGCGCACTCATCGGGACGGTGATGCACAGGCCGAGAATCAGCGTGTACATCCCGCCCATATCACCATCTCGGCCAAGCCGCTTGCTCGCCCATAACGCAAGCGCGGTCCCAAGGGGGCCGGCTGTGAAGTAAAATAGGCCGGTGACTGCACCGGTTGTCATCACGTCCCAGCCATATACCCGCGAGAATAAAGGCACATTCCAGAACGTCAGCGTCGCCATCGCAAAATTACATGTCGCACCGGCAAACAAGACGCCAAAGCCCTTCCACCGATCAAGCATGTAGCGCACCGCGCTGATCTTCGAACCGCCTTCTGCGTTGGCTGCGATCGTGTCGGTCTTGGGAGGCTCCTTGATTGTCATCAACAGTAGCGCGAACAAAATTCCCGGCGCGCCGACCATGAGGAAAGTCATCTGCCATGGTGCGAACATATGCCCGAACAGCTCAACATCGCCAACGTCGTGCAGCGCCGATACCAAAACCCCGCCGGCGAGGAATGCCATACCGGCCCCGAGATAGGGTCCGGCCATGTAAAGGCTGATCGCACGCGCGCGTTCGTCGCGTTTGAAATAGTCGCTGATGATCGACACCGAACAGGGACTGACCACCGCTTCACCAAGGCCCAGACCGAGCCTGAAAATCAGCAGCGGCAGGAATGACATCGCGAAACCGCTCATCGTTGTCATCGTGCACCAGATCACGAGACCCAATATCAGCAACCATTTGCGGCTCCATCGGTCAGCGAGCAACCCCAAAGGTATCGCGACCGCGACATGAAATATGGAAAAGGCCGGGCCAAGCAGAAGGCCAATCTGGAAATCGCTCAGACCCATCATTTCCTTGATCGGCTCGACCACTAGCGAGAGAATGAACCGGTCGAAATAGGAAAGGATGAAAACGAGGAGGAGCAGCACCACTACATACCAGCGATACCAGCCACTGTTTCGATCAATTTTCACAAAGCATTCCTTACCAAGGGCGCTCACGCGCGTTTCATTGAGATTTCGTATATCGCCCTAGGACGGAAGACTGCTGCCGAAGACATACCAGGCACCCTTGCCATGGCGCGGGCGACCGGGCTCATCCCAGCCGAACGCCTCTGCCCGGTCGGGATAGGTACCAAGATCAGGCAAGAGCTGGGCAAAATTTTCGGCTGCGCCAAAACCCGCCTCTTCCAGCAGGACAGCAGGATCCTGCGCCCGGAAATTGGTGTAATTTGGCTCGTTGTTATGCTCGGTATCCCAGTTCCAGAAAAAATCTTCCCAGGCATCGACAAGGCAGGTTGCGGGCAGCTCCTGATGGACCATGACACCCCCTGGCCGGAGCAGGCGGCGGCATTCCTTCAGAACTTTACGTGTCGCTTCGACCGTGATTTCGTGAAAGAAAAAGCTTGAAACGATCAGATCAAAATGCCCGTCCGGAAAATCGAGCGCCTCGGCATTTTGCTGGCTGAGATGGAGAGCGATACCTTCATGTTCCGCAATAGCATGGCCGTAGCGCAAAAGCGGTGCAGCGACATCAACGCCATGCGCTTCCGTGCCGGGAAAGGCTTCGACATAGGGCACAAGATTCTTGGCCGACGAGGTCCCGATATCAAGGATGCGGACTGGCGCGAAATCAGGGCGTTCGTGCTTTAGCCAGCGGCTGATCACCTTCGCGACGCCGCCCCAACTGCGATGGCTCATACTGGCAGAAAAGACACGTGCGCCGAGGGAAACAACGGCCCCCTGGGCCACATCATCCTCTACCCACTCACTGTGAAAGCAACCCGGTGTCAGATGGACATCAAGCCGGGAGACATAATCGGGAATGGCCAGTGATGGATCGAGCTTCAGCGAGCCCCCGGCCGGATTGCGTTGTATCGCAGCCTTGGCCACATTGATCATTCCGGGTAGCGCGCGCTCGATCGGCTCTTGAACCGACTGAAAACACATTTCCTGCGCATTATAACGAAGCGTACTATAGAAACGATAGGAGGCTTCGTCCTTCATCACCTCTTCAATCGCCACCGCATCCCCGATCACCTCACCCTCGGCTTTGTGTGCCGGTGCGACACGCTCGTCAAAATCCTTGCGGACCATTTCGGGCATTTCCTGGATAGCGAAACGGCGAAGCGCACTACAAAAGCGTTGTCGGCCCCGTTCCTCGAGATTCGACTCAGACAGCGCCTCAATGTCCGGGATGGCCGAGTTTTTATGCTTGAACAGCGCGTCTACTGTACTGACCATCAATCTTCCTATCGATCCCCGGGATGCCGTATTTCGTGAATGCCAAATCTTCCTTGCGATTTTCGCGGCTTGTAATTACAGCTGCTGAATAGTCTTATATCTAAGACAAATCAGATTGCAAGAGTTTGAACAAGATGAAACAGGTAAAACCCATTATAATCGTAGGTGCAGGACCCGTAGGTCTTACAGCAGCCATGCTGCTGCAGAAACGAAAAATCCCGTTTACCCTTTACGAAGCAGAGCCGGAATTGCCCGATGATCTGCGCGCATCGACCTTTCATCCGCCCACGCTCGACATGCTCGAAACGCTCGGAGTCGCTGCGCCGCTGATTGCGAAAGGACTAGTCAGTCCAACCTGGCAGATCCGCATGCATCCAAGCGGCGAACGCGCGGTATTCGATCTAGGCGTAATCAGCGATGCAACGAACCATCCCTATCGGCTCCAGTGCGAACAATCGAAACTTTGCCGGATCATGCTGGACAAGTTGATCGCCGAGGGCGCAGATATCCGCATGGGCGTCAAAGTGGAAGGCGTAGAGCAGGACGATCACAGCGTCCGCGTCGCGCTGCGCGATTCCAAAAACGAGGCAACAACCGATGAAGCCGACTTCCTGATCGCCGCTGACGGCGCACGCAGTGTGGTTCGCTCGGCGCTTGGTTTTCCGTTCAAGGGCAAAACCTATCCCGAAACGACTATCCTTGCGACGACGCGCTTTCCCTTCGACGAACATCTCGATGGGCTTTCCAACGTCAACTATGTCTGGAAGGAGGGCGGCACGTTCAGCCTGCTTCGCCTGCCCGACCTGTGGCGCTGCAGCCTGTACCCGGACGGCGAAGAAAGCATCGAAGATGCTCTGGAACCGGCGAGCATCGAACGCAAGCTGCAGGAGATCGTGAAGGTCGACGGCGGCCACAAGGTCGATCAAATCCGTCCCTATCGCATCCATATGCGGATCGTGGACGATTATCGGTCCGGTCGAGTACTACTCGCCGGTGATGCTGCCCACCTGAATTCGCCATCTGGAGGGATGGGCATGAATGGCGGCATTCACGATGCTTTTGAACTGGTTAACACGCTTGAAGAGATACTGAACGGGGCGGCCTTGGACCGGCTTGATCGCTATACGCGCCGACGGCGGCCCATCGCGGAACAGGAAATCCTCACCCAAGCTGATCGCAACCGCGCGCGCATGCAGGAACGCGATCCGGCCAAACGACTCGAATCGCTCCAGGCATTGCAACGCACGGTCGCCGATCCGGATGCCGCGCGCGAGCACTTGCTGCGCAGTTCGATGATCGCTGGCTTACGCAAGGCGGCAGAAATCGCATGACCGGGCGGCGGTACGATTATGGCCGGGACGCGATGATCGGCATCGGCACGCCCCAGGCCAATCCCACGGTCGAGGCGGAAATGAGGATTATATTGCCTCCCGCCTGCGCCCTTGTCGTCAATCGCCTAACCAGTGCTTCGAACGATCCAATGCAGCGGCTGCGCGACTATATCGAACGATTGGACGTGAGCGTCGAGGATTTTGATACGCTGCGCCCGGATGCCTATGGCTTTGGCTGCACCGGCTCATCCTACATGATCGATACGGATGCAGAAACACGCATCGTCGAGCGGATCCAGGAGCGGCTCGGCTATCCCGTGGTCACTGCAACCGCCGCGATCCGCTGGCAGTTCGCAAAACTGGGTATAAAGCGTATCGCTCTCGCTTCCCCTTATCCGCCCGCCTTGTCCGAAGCGGCTAGCGCCTATTGGAGCGGCGCTGGTTTCGATCTCGTCGAGGTTCGCCGGATCGATACAGGCAGCGGCGATACTCGCAGCATCTATACGCTGGGCAGTGAAGACGCGCGACCAGCCGCCGAGGCGATGTCCGGGCTCGACGTCGATGCCGTGCTGTTAAGCGGCACCGGGATGCCCTCATTGGCCCTGATCAACGACGTTGGCAGCAACGGCCCGGCCATATTTTCCTCCAATCTTTGCCTCGCCAACCGCTTATGTGACCTTGTCGATCTGCCGGTGCCAAAAATCTCCGAATGGAGCGAACGCCTTGCCGAAGCCCGCGAACCAACAAAAGGAAACCCTGACCGATGATAACCGCACCCACTGCCATTATCGACGGAGAAGCCATCGCCGGAACCGGCGCGCCAATCTCCGTTATCGATCCCGCGACCGAAGAGGTCATCGCTGGAATTCCTGATGCCGAGGATGCACTGGTCGACCGCGCTGTCACATCTGCGCGCGCAGCATTTGAACGCGGCGAATGGCGGAATATGAGTGTCGCGGAGCGCCAGAAGATATTGCGCAACTGCGCCGATGCAATCGATGCGGCCGCTGATGAAATCGCCGATCTCGAATGTGCGAACACGGGCATCCCCTATAGTCAGGTTCGCGGTCGACAGGTCGGTCGTTCCGCCGATAATTTTCGGTTCTTCGCAGACTATATCGGCCAAATGACGGCTGAGCTCTACGAACAGGATCCGAACTATCTGACCTTTGTCCGGCGCGAGCCGGTAGGCGTAGCTGCGCTTATTTCCCCTTGGAACTCACCAATCACGCTAGGTTCGATGAAAGTCGCGTCGGCCATCGCCTTTGGCAATAGCTGCGTACTTAAACCTGCCGAACAGGCACCTTTGGCACTCTCCAAACTGGTTGAAATCATTCAGTCAGCCGGGCTGCCAGAAGGCGTACTGAACCTGGTCAACGGCAATGGTGCGACGGCGGGCAACCAGTTGGTGCGTCATCCGGACATTGACTGCATTTCCTTCACCGGCGGTACCGAGACCGGGCGACGGATCATGACCGCGGCCGGAGAAAATCTGAAGCCGACGATCATGGAACTCGGCGGCAAGTCCGCGAATATCATTTTCGAAGACGCCGATTTTGAACAAGCGTTGGACGGAGCGCTAATCGGTATTTTTACCAACAATGGTCAGCAGTGCCTGGCTGGTTCCCGGATTCTGGTTCAGCGCAGCATCGCCAAACGCTTTATCGAAGCCTTTGTCGAGCGGGCCAAGGCAATCAGGGTCGGCTCGCCGCGTGATGCGGCCACCGAAGTCGGGCCGCTCGCCTCAAGACGCCATTATGAGCATGTGATGAGCTTCGTTCCCGAAGCGAGTAAAAATGGTGCCAAGTTGCTGGCCGGCGGCAAACGCGCTGCCGCCTTCAACAAGGGCTTCTATTTCGAACCGACCATTGCCCTGGTCGAATCCAATGACGACCGGCTCTGTCAGGACGAAATCTTCGGGCCTTTTGCATCGGTGCAGGTCTTCGATACTGCAGAAGAAGCCTATGCCATCGCCAACCGGTCTCGTTTCGGTCTGGTCGGCTATGTCTGGTCGCAGAACATCGCCACCATCATGGAGGCGCAGGCGAAAATTTCCGCTGGTACGGTCTGGTGCAACACACCAATGATGCGCGAATTGCGCGCGCCCTTCGGCGGCTTTCGTGAGTCGGGCGTTGGAGCCGAGGGTGGTCACGCAGCAGAGGCCTTCTACATGCACCAGAAAACGGTCAGCATGCCATGCAAGCCGTTGACCCTCACAAAGCTCGGCGAGGGACAAACGGCGTGACGACACTACATGACGAAATTTCGGCGTTTCTCGCGACTTATTTCGAGGCATGGAATGGCTATGATGTGCCTGCCATGCGTTCGTTGTGGGACGAGAGCGAAGAGAATCCGACCTATCTCGCCGAGGAATGCGAACCGCATCACGGCTGGGATGAGATCCTTGCCTATTGGGGAGTCGACCGTTCGAAATCGGAACGACTACTGACCTGGCATGATCTTCATGTCACACAGGCTAGCGACGATGTCGCGATCGCCTTCTTCCATGCGAACTGGAGCACCTATATCCCGGACAACCGGCTCTATCCCAAACCGTTCGGCGGGCCGGTCCGGATCACGATGGTATTGCGCAAGACAGCAGCGGGTTGGCTGGCCATCCATTACGCTGAATCTCCACTCGCCTCGATCGTCCAGCTGCGCGAAGCCCACGAAGCGGCGGTCGACCCTGCGCTCCATGAGAGACTGGCTGCCAAAGGCATCCGTTACTGAGCGGTTCCTCCACAATCAGAAAGAAGGCCGAGTATGAGAACTGCCATTCAAACCATACCGCTAAAGACGATCGATGGTAAAGAGACCACGCTTGCTGACTATGCAGGCTCCGTTCTTCTCCTCGTCAACACTGCCTCGAAATGCGGACTCACCCCTCAATATGAGGGCCTTGAATCATTATATCGCGCGAACAAGGACAAGGGCTTCGTCATTCTCGGTTTCCCGGCCAACAATTTCCTCGCTCAAGAGCTTGGCACCGAGCAGGAAATTGCCCAATTCTGCACGCTGACCTATGATGTTACCTTTCCGATGTTCTCGAAAATCAGCGTCGCCGGCGATGATCGCCATCCGCTCTATGACGCGTTGACTGCTGAACAACCCGAAGCGGCAAGCCCCAATGGCAATGCCATGCGCGAACGTCTAAAGAGCAAAAATATACCGATCTGGGATGCGCCCGAAATCCTGTGGAATTTTGAGAAGTTCCTCGTCTCACGCGAGGGTGAAGTCGTTGCCCGGTTTGCACCGGACACATCGCCTAACGATCCAGCTATTGTTGCCGCTATAGAGAGCTATCTCGCATAGTAGATCTTCTTTTAAGACATTTTCCCATTGCGGGATATCGACGACTACTCTCGTTCGTAAGTTTCATCAGTCTGGTCGGTGTTTATAAACCGCGGAATCGCATCGTTCTGAATATGAATATAAATCCTAACCGCGGCAATATATCCAACCAGCCCATAGCCATCCGCCAATGAGCAAGGTCCCTCCAACCGCCAATGAGCAAGGTCCCTCCAACTGGCGTTAGCGCGCCGATGAAACCGAAGTTCAAATATCATTCCCGCCTAAGTCGTTCGACTGGATTTATGTCACCAATCGACGATATATCTGACAATTTTTTGCGAAACCTAGACTTGATTAGCCATGGCTCAAGAATGCGTCCTACGATGTAGAGCGTCGCGAAGATCGCCGCCAAAATATAGGCGGTCTTGGGCGAGTATTTTTTATACTTGTCTTTTTCTTTGTCATTTTTGTCCGGTTTTTCCGGTGCGGGTGCACCCAATGCTTCGTCAAACCAGTGCAACTTTACATCCTTGGCCTCTTCGTCATCCTTTTTCGATTTATCGGCATCTTTTCCGGACTTTTCCGCTGCTTCGGCTTTGGATTTTTCATATTCACCAATAGCGACATTAACCTGACCCAGGGCCAGAAACAGCAATGGTGCCAGAAAGCAGGCAAGCAAAGCCGGGCTGGTCACATTATATGACAGCACCGAACGACCATCCCGTTCGCCGACTGTCAGCGTGCCGCGGGTAAAGGTCGCCAGCTTGTCCTGAGCAGCGGGATTATGCTTCCTGAATGTTAGCGTATCGCCGTCTATCTCGTAGCTAGTACCATTTGTCTGGAACAGCGGATCAAGCTTGTCGAAAGCACTTGCCGGGGACATTGGCGTTTCGAGGGGCAACGAGCCCTTGACGCGCCAGATCCGGTCAATGAAAGGCAATTTCACTTACAATTCCTCTAGCAATTTCAGGAGACAGGAAAGCCTGCCGCATCGCAATACTCAGTGGCAAAGATGACCCATGCTGAAAGAAAGTCGTTTCAGGCAGGGACAAAATGGCCAATTATTCGGCCGGTATCGCGGTCGGCGGCTGCCCTCGATCCTTGATCCGCGACTTGATCGACTTATAGCCTTCGGTGAACGGGAAGGTCATGGTCTCGTTGATCGGCATACGCCGTCCGCCTTCCATGCCGAGCAATTCCGCCTCACCGTCGACACAGGTCCCGAAGAGGCGGTCGAATATGATCCAGCTGGCGCCATAGTTGCTGCGCGTGGCTTCATAATCTTGCGAGTGGTGCACGCTGTGATGCTCGGTGGTATTGAACAGGAAGCGCCACCAGCGCGGGCTATTGAAGCGAACGTTAATATGCTGGTAAATACCGACCGTCAGACCGATAGCGCCTGCGAGCAGAAAAGCCCGCGGGATGAAATCGAAGAAGCCGCCGATGCCAAGCCCGATCAGGAACAGTTCGATCGGATTGCCGACCGCGCCCTTGTTGATGTTCAGCTGGGTGATGTAGTGATGCGGCGCATGGGTCAGCCAGAGCGGATACCAATTGTGCATGCCGCGATGCATCCAATATTGACCAAATTCGAAAATCAGCGAGATCAAAAGCGCCTGCACCAGCAGCGGCAATCCGGTGAACCATGCGAATTTGTCCCAGTCAAAAGAGCCCTGAATGGCTTCAATGATGACGCCGTCGCCGATGTAATTGTCGACCATGCGGAGCAATGTGTAACCGAGCCCGACATAGAACAGGTCGGTGGCAAATTCCTTCCAGGTGAGCCGCCAGCTATCGTAACGCGGATTGACCCATTCGAGTCCCAGCAGGAACAGCTTGAAAGCGATCCCGATCATGATGGCCGTGGATGCTACAGCAATGGAACTGGGTGCATAATACCAGAAGGCGAGCACGGCAAAGAGCACGGTCGGCTGGAAATATGTGAAAATGAATTGCTTGGCCGGTCCGCCTTCGACCCTGCCGATGTTTTCCCATCCGACAGTAACTGGCGCATCAGCTCCAATGATCCTGTTTCCTACCCGAACTCCGTTCATACCGAGACCTCCCTGTGGTGAGGCCCGAGGCCCCAGAATCGCTGCTTACCCGCCGTATAACCGGCCCGGTATGCAGTTTCTCTCCTGTGAACGACTCTTATTTTTTAATATGACTGCCATGGTATTGATATTATCAAATACGTCAAGCGTAATATTTGCATATTCAAACGTTGTCCAATTTTCTCCGGATCAACGGATGACCAACGTGCTATTTCGCCTCGATAAAGGCACGCCAGCCGCCAAGATCGGTGATATCCTGCGCGCCTGCTGTGGCACGCGATTCGGCGACAAAGCCTTTGACGCTGCTGCCGTCGGCCAAGGTGACGGTCCCGATTGCGAGCGGGGCGGGAACTTCTGCCACGAAGCTGCCGAAGGCGGCGACATCCAGTTCATAGACTTCGACCTTGATGGCAGCTCCATCCTCGCTGTGTACCAGTGCCGGCTTTGGCGGAACGCTGTCGGCGATCGCGTACAGACGATAAGTGGGAGCGGTTTCGAAGGCACCGACAAACACCGCATCGCGCGAGGTCAGTTGCCAGTGCAGCGGCATGTCTTTCAAATGGGCGCCGACGACGGCCAGTTTAACGCTTTCCATTTTTCCCTCCAGATCGAGTGCGGGCGGAGCAGGCAAGTCTGCTTCCGCGAGATAGGTTTCCGCTGCGTCAAGCAGTCCATGGTCGCTGTCGGCAGGGCCGATCAAAGTGATGCCGAAGCCGGTCCCGTTCGCACGGGTGCCGGCAGGCACAGCGACCGCTGCCATGTCGAGCAGGTTCACAAAATTGGTGTAGAAGCCAAGATTGCTGTTCAAGGCGATCGGCGCCACTAGCAGTTCGGCGACGCGATAGGTGGTGCCGGTGGTGGGAAAGGCGAGCAGATCAACCTCGGCCCATAGCCCGTCCGCCTGACGCTTGAGTTCGGCTAGCCGGTACATTCCCTTGAATACATCAACAGCATTTTTGCTCAAACCGGCCTCGGTGATCTGGCGCACCGTTTCGTGGATCGCACCGGGATTGCTGGCCAACAGATCCTCTATGGCCGCCGTTCGTTCGGCAACCCACGGACCATTATAAAGAAGGCTCGCCGCTTCGTTGAGGGGCGAAATGTCGAGTTCGATGATTTCTGCATCGGTTCCCAACCGGGCGATCGCCTGATCATATAGATATTCGGACTGGCTGTCCCCGAACCAGGCGCGCTGGTCGCGGCGGGGCACGCCAATCCGTGTGGGTTGAATCGAGCGATCGGCTAGCGGCTTCGAATAGGGGTCCTCCGAATCAAAGCCGGCAATCACTTCATCCACCAGCCGGGCATCCGACAATTTGTCGGTAAACACTGTGATACAGTCGATGGTGCGACACGCAGGTATGAGGCCGTCTGTGCTCCAGCGGCCCTTGGTCGGTTTAAGACCGACAAGATGGTTGAACGCTGCGGGCACCCGTCCCGAACCGGCTGTATCGGTGCCGAGTGCGAAACCGACAAGGCCCGCCGCAACCGCGACGGCCGACCCCGAACTCGATCCGCCGCTGACATAAGCCAGATTATAGGCGTTGCGCGGGATGCCATAAGGACTACGGGTGCCGACAAGGCCAGTCGCGAACTGATCGAGATTGGTTTTCCCGACGCAAAGGGCTCCCGCCTCGAGCAGCTTTGCAGCCACGGTCGAAGAAGCGGCCGGGGAATAGGCATAGGCCGGACAACCCGCCGTGGTCTCAAACCCGGCGACGTCGATATTGTCTTTTACTGCAAAAGGCACGCCAGCCAGCGGAAGCTGTTCTCCAGCGGAAATACGGGCATCGATCTTGCGGGCAGCAGCAAGCAGATCAGTGGGCGCGGCCCGGCTGATCCATATTTGCGGTTGCACCGCATCATAAGCGTGAAGACGAGCGAGCGTTTCCTGCGCCACTGCAAGCGCACTTGTTTTTCCGTTGTTCACAGCCGCCGCGATGGCCGCAGGGCTTTGCCGGTCGAGCATGGTCATTGGTGCTTCCTCAGCGCCAGCATCGGTGCGCCCGGTTCCAGCGACTGGCGCTCGCTGATATAGAGCGCTGCAATTGTGCCATTATCCGGGCTTTCGAGCGGGCTTTCCATTTTCATGGCTTCAATCACGGCGATAACATCTCCAGCCTTAACCTTGTCACCTTCCGCAACCATGAGCTTCCAGACGCTACCGCCAAAGGGAGCCTCGATCAGGTCAGTGCCCTCGGGTAGTTCGATCGCGGGCGCAACGGGGCCGCCAATTGCCGGGTCCTCTGCCAATTGTGTGATACGGTCGAATTCTCCGCTTTTTTGCCATTCAGCGCGTTCGGCCTCAAATGCGGACTGCCGTGTTGCTTCAAATGACTCGATGGATTCGGCATTTTCGGCGAGAAAGGCACGATGGTCGGCGAGACGGAATTCCGATTCCTCGACCCGGATTGACCGGCGGCCATTGGGAAAATCCCTTCTCCATTCGACCAGTTCCTCGGCGCTCACGCTGAAAAACCTGATTTGATCGAAGAAGCGCAGCAGCCAGGGCTTGCCATCGACAAAGGCATCGGTCTGCCGATAGGTGTTCCAGACCTGAATGGTGCGACCGAACAGTTGGTAGCCGCCCGGGCCTTCCATGCCATAGATGCACATATAGGCACCGCCGATGCCCACAACATTTGGCGGGGTCCACGTCCTGGCCGGATTATATTTGGTGGTGACCAGGCGGTGCCGCGGATCGACCGGTGTCGCCACGGGCGCGCCGAGATAGACGTCGCCCAGCCCCATTACGAGATAGCTCGCATCGAAAATAATATCCTCGACAGCGTCCGCATCAGGCTGGCCATTGATGCGCCGGATAAACTCGATATTGTCCGGGCACCACGGCGCGTCATCGCGGACAGCGGCCATATATTTTTCGATCGTTTCGAGCGTGGCCGGGTCCCGCCAGCTGAGCGGCAGATGCACGATCCTTGACGGAACCGTAAAGTCCTCAAGATCGCCCATTTGATTATCGGCTTCCATGAGAGCGGCAAGCGCGCCCCTCTGGTCAAGAATATCGTCATCAAAATGAAGTTGCAGCGAACGGATGCCGGGCACGATATCGATCACGCCTGGCAAGGCCTTTTCCTCGAGCAGCGTCATCAGGGCATGAACGCGAATGCGCAATTCGATATCGAGAACAATCTCTCCATATTCGACCAATATGTTGCGGTCGCCCTGCTGCCGGTACACCGTGCGGGGGCGTAGCCCCTGGGCGGGTGTGTCAGCGAGGAGCGGGGAAAGATCGGCGATCTCGCGCTGCGGGCCGGTGCGGGATGGATTCGCCGCAAGTTCCAGCGGAGCACGGTCCGCAGCTTTGGCATCATCAAGCGTGACCGGTATGAAACGCAGGCGGTCGCCCGGGGCCAGCTGGCCGATTTTCCACTGGTCCGCGGCAATCACCACGAACGGACAGACAAATCCGCCGAGCGAGGGTCCATCTGGGCCAAGGATGATCGGCATATCGCCGGTAAAGTCGACCGCGCCAATGGCATAGGGATTGTCGTGGATATTGGAAGGGTGCAAGCCCGCCTCACCGCCATCGGCCCTTGCCCATTGCGGCTTGGGTCCGACCAGACGCACGCCGGTGCGGTTGCTGTTATAATGCACACGCCAATCGGCATCGAGGGTCGCGCGAATGTCATCGTCGGTGAAAAAGTCCGGCGCACCATGAGGACCGTATAGGACACGCAGAGTCCAGTGGTTCCCGAAATCCGATAGCTCGGCAACCGGCGCGGGCGCGCTGACCTCCGCTTCCGCCAGATGCAACATATCGCCTGCCACCAGCTTTCGAGCGGCATGACCGCCGAATTGACCCAGTTCGAACGTGCTGCGGCTGCCGAGATAGGATGGAATGTCGAGGCCACCCGCGATCAATATGTAACCGCGCATGCCGCCGCCACTGACACGACCGAGCGCGAGCGTCTGGCCTGCAGCGATGTCGAGCGGGACGCCCCGTTCAACTGGCTCATCGTCCAGCCGGGCACCGAAATCGGCCCCCGTGACGCAAATGCGTGCAGGTGCGTTGAAATACAGGGTTGGACCGGTAAACGTAATCTCGAGACCTGCCGTTCCTTCCGGATTGCCAAGCCGCTGGTTACCGATACGAAAGGAATGGTCGTCCATCGGGCCGGAGGGCGGCACGCCGACCGACCAGAGACCAATGCGGCCCGGCCAGTCCTGAACCGTGGTTGCTGTGCCACCGGAAACCACGCGGATGCTGTGCGGATTATAGACGATCGTATCCAGCAATCTGGTCGCGACCTGTCCGGAAATGAAGCGTTCATCGCGGACGACAGCGCGCAGCCAGCGGAGATTGGACTCGAGCCCGTCCACGCGGCTTTCGTCGAGTGCGGCCTGCATCGCCGCAATGGCTGCCTCTCTCGTATCGGCGTGAACGATAAGCTTGGCGATCATCGGATCATACCAGGCGCTGATCGCGCTGCCGGCCGTACACCATGTTTCGGCACGAATAGATTCAGGAAAATCGATGGCGGTAATCGTACCGCTGGTCGGGCGATAATCCAGCGCAGGATCCTCGGCATATAAGCGTACTTGCACGGAATGGCCTTTTGACACCGGTGGCTCGCGGTCCAGAAACGAAAAGTCACCCGCTGCCCCGCGGATCATCCATTCAACAAGATCAATCCCCATCACCTCTTCGGTAACGCCATGTTCGACCTGCAACCGGGTGTTCATTTCCAGAAAGAAAAATTCCTGCCGCTCGGCATCGAAGAGGAATTCGACCGTACCGGCGGAAAGATAGCGGGCAGCCGCGCCCAGGCGGACCGCTGCGGCGATCAGTTCGCGCCGCACGTCCTCGCCCAGATCCGGCGCAGGCGATTCTTCGACGACCTTCTGGTTGCGTCTCTGTAGCGAGCAGTCCCGCTCGCCGAGCGGCATAACCCGGCCGGTCCCGTCGCCGAATATCTGCACCTCGATATGGCGAGCGCGGGCGATATAGCGTTCGAGGAACACACCGGCGTCGCCGAAATTCCCTGCGCCGAGACGAGCGACGCTGTCCCAGTTCTTGCGTACCGCCGACTCATCCTCGCAAATATGCATGCCAATGCCGCCGCCGCCAGCGGTGGCTTTCAGAATGACCGGATAGCCGATCTCGTTCGCAGCGCGTGCGGCATCATCCTCGTCGCCAAGAAGGCCGGTGCCGGGCGCGAGGGGCAAGCCGTGCTCTTCCGCCAGCGCACGGGCACTGTGCTTCAGACCGAATGTTTGCATATCCTCCGGTGTGGGGCCGATAAAAACGATATCGGCTGCGGCGCATGCTTCTGCAAATTCGGCATTCTCGGCCAGAAAGCCGTAGCCGGGATGGATGAAGCGCGCGCCGGTTTCGCGCGCAGCCTTGATGATCGCGGCAATGTCGAGATAGCTCTCGGTGGCCGGCGCGGGGCCTATACATACGGCCAGATCCGCTTGCGATACATGCAGGGAGTCGGCGTCAGCCTCGGAATAGACCGCAACCGATCGCATCCCCATGCGCCGTATCGTTCGAATGATTCTGGTGGCTATCGCTCCGCGGTTGGCAATAAGAACCGTTTCAACGCTCATGCGGTAACGATCATTCGCACCGGAGTGGGATTGAAACCGTTGCAAGGATTGTTGACTTGCGGGCAGTTCGACACGACCACGACAAGGTCCATTTCCGCACGCAGATCGACAGTCAGCCCCGGGGCCGAAATACCATCGACAATCCCCAGCGCCCCGTCTTCCTCCACCGGCACGTTCATGAAGAAGTTGATATTGGAAACAATATCGCGCTTGCCGCGCCCTTCGATCAGATTGGCCTCAAGGAAATTCTCGACACAGGCATGCTGGCTTTTGGTGTGGTGGCCATAGCGCAGCGTATTGGACTCGCAGGAACAGGCACCGCCGATCGTGTCGTGATACTCGACCGAAGTGGCCAAGATAGTCATCATCGCGCGCCCCTCGTTCGACCGCAGGACAGTGCCGGCGCGAAGGAACAGATTGCCTTGCGCTGCAACGGTATCCTGCGCGCTATAGCGTTCGGCGTCGTCAGCGGCTGAATAGAGCAGAAAATCGACCGCCTGATTGCCTTCCAGATCGACGATGTGAAGGGTTTCACCGGCGGCGAGATGATGAAGCCAGGGGGCCCGGGCGGGCACGATTTCATCATGAACAATGGTACCGGAAAATTCGGGAGTTTCTAGGGGAGTTGTCATTTTGGAGGCACTATCCCTTCCTAGCGACGGAAATAATCTTCAACATTTTGAAAGGCACGCAAGCCCTCTGGGGTAGCAGTACGAATATGGTCATCGTCGGGCGTCACGGCGCCGCGCCATGCTGAAACGCGCAGCGGGGTCACCGTCCACTCGTTGCGCGGATCGAGAATGTGCGGGCAATTGGCGATAACGACAATCACGTCCATCTCTGCGCGCAGAACCAGTTCCCGCCCGGCATCAAAGGGGCCAACTATCGGAGTGATAGTCCCGTCCGCCTCGATCTTCGTTCCTTTGAAAAAATTGACGCACGGGTGGACGTCACGTCTTTGCAAACCGTATTTGGCGGACCCCAGCAAAAGACGATCGCGGCCGTTGGGAAAGGCACTGCTATTGTTGCCCTCTCCATATTTTGCGCTGTTGGTTGCGGCGTTGGACGTGCCGCAAAACGCATCATGCGTAGCCGCCTCGTCCTGCAAGATGCTCATCATCACCCGCCCCATGTCGGACAGCAGCAACTTGCCGGCCCCGAGATAGGCATTCCACTGCACCTTCACCGTGTCTGCGATATTCAGTCGTTCGGTCGGCATTTCGGCATTGAAAATCAGAACCGAGGCGCAGGCCTCTCCTTCAAGATCGATGAGGCGCAGGCGCGAACCTCTTGCCAGCTTGCGGGTGGCATAGCCGCCCGCGGCTATCGTTTCTTCCCACAGCAAATCTTCGGCGGCCACGTCGGCGGGCAGATCCTCGGCGACCGGAGGCAATACCGGCATCGTGTCGACCTTCGTGCCGGCCATTGCACGCGCATGATCGCGGGCCGCCATAGGATCCGCCAGTGGCTTGGTCATGCCGCGGCGCTCCTGGTCTTTCTGCTCTTTTCAGTTGCTTCGTCCTGTTCGTGAAGCGGCGGCAGCAAAGCTGTGGTGGTGACAAGCCGTAACTGATGCACCCCGCGAATGCGCCGCAAGGAATCGCAAAGTCCGTCGAGCCGCACCGCTGGACCCTGTACGAGCAAAACCTCGAGCGACTGGTCATCCTCGAGGAAAACATGTTGTGAGGAGATGACTTCTTTTAGATAATGTAGCTGGGTCGTAGCGAGCTGTTGGCGCACGCCTGCGTGGTCTCCGCTATAAACCAGTGTGATAGTCCCAGCGAGCATTTCTTCGGGCCGCGTCAGCGCTTCGTGCTCTGCCAGCGCATGACGGATCAACTCTGACATCAGCTGGGACCGTGACGGCAGACCGCGCTCTGCGACCATATTGTCGAGATGAAGCAATAATTCTGCAGGTAGGCTCATGCTGAGCCGGGCTAGTTTGGTGGGTTCCGATATCATGATTTGCTCCTCTCAGTTATTATTAGTTGTGTCAACAGTAATACTGTTGACAATTTCGACACTGCAATTGCTCACCGCACCGATGCCCATATCTTCCGGTAGTGCGTTCTTTTTCTCGATCGGAATATCGTAGGCCACGGACGCACCATAGCGGTGCGGGGCGTGCGGATCCTGGCGCAATTTGTCCAAGGCCAGGACTCTGGTTCCAAGCGAGAACGCTTCGCGGATATCATGGGTAACCATGATTATAGTCAGGGAATATTCGCTCCACAACCGCGTTATCAGGGCGTGCATATCCGACCGGATGCCCGGATCAAGCGCGCCGAAAGGTTCGTCGAGCAACAGGATACGTGGCCGTTTTATGAGCGCCTGCGCGATCGCCAGACGCTGTTGCATGCCGCCGGACATCTGCGCCGGATAGAGGTGCAGACTGTCGCTCAAGCCAACCGCCGCCAGCATCTCTTCCGCTTCCATAACCGCTACGCGCCGCCGCGCTCCGAATAACCGCGCCGTTAACGGCGCTTGCGCACATTCAAGGCCGAATAAAACATTGCCGAGGACCGTCAGATGCGAAAATACGGAATAGCGTTGGAACACGACGCCACGGTCAGGCCCGCATTCGGGATTCAACGGTACATCGTCGAGCAGGATCGAACCGGACGTGGGTGCTTCCTGTCCCAATATTACCCGGAGCAGGCTGCTCTTGCCTGCCCCTGAAGGACCGATGATCGAAACAAAAGAGCCTTCTTCAATCTCGAGGTTGATGCGCTCCAGAACCACCTTGTCGCCATATTCGACCCACAGGTTTCGCAAGCTGAGAACCGTACTCAACGGCTTGCTCCATGTGCCCATGGAAACAGGCTGCGACTGGAGCGGGCGAGAAGAAAGTCCATCGCCACCGCGATCAACGCGATCCACGCTACATAAGGGAGAATAACATCCATGGCGAGATAGCGCCGGACGAGGAAGACACGATATCCCAGACCGATGTCGGACGCGATCGCCTCGGCAGAGATTAGGAATACCCATGCCGGCCCAAGCGACAGGCGCACCGCCTGGATCAGCCGTGGCATGGCTTGGGGTAAAGCGACCCGCAATATTAGCTGCCAGGTGCTTGCCCCCAGAGTCTGCGCCTTGACGATCTGTTCTCGCGGCAAGCCCCCGATGTGGGCAGCGATATCGCGGATCATGAAGGGCGCGATACCGATGACGATCAGCGCCACTTTGGACGCCTCCCCAAGACCGAAGGCAATGAACAATATCGGCAGCAAGGCAATGGGCGGGATGACCGCTATACCGGTCACCAACATGCCAAAGGTAGCGCGCACCGGCGGCAGGATACCAATGAGCAATCCTACCAGCAGCGCCGACAGAGTCGAAATGCCGAGCCCGAGTCCGAGCCGCTGGAGACTGGCAAACGTGTCCGCCCAGAAGAGTAACCGGCCCGTGAGCTGGTCCGGTTCAAACAACAGTCCCCACATGGCCTGGACCATTGCACCGGGTAGAGGGAGAAGCTTGTCGCTGGGATTGATCGAGTGGCGCTCGGCCGCCGCAAACAGGTAGATCATGACCAGTATCAAGATCGGAATGGAGCCCAAGAGCAGATTATTGCCTCGACTTATGCGACGATTTACCCAGCGCATGATACTCCTATCCCGATCTTGCTGTTTCCTTATGTCGTCAGATTACAGCGCCCCATCAACGGCCATCTGCATATATGTCTCGTCGAAGCGCAAGGTGATATTATTCTTATCCCCCAGCGTTTTGCCGCCCGGGAATGCCATACCCACAGCATCAGCCGACTTCGCGCCCTGACCGAACAGTCCCTGCGAGAAGCTGAAGTCGCGCACGCGGGTCATGGTTTCGATCAATGATTTATCCGATGTTGCCGCAACGGCAGACTTGGGATCCGCATAAAGGAAGGTGGTTGCAAGCTGACCGTCGAACATTTCCGGCGTTGTGCCGGCGAGTGCAGCCATTGCCGCTCGCGCCGCCTTGCCTTCTTCATCCTGCTTTTGCATCAATGCGGTCGTTTCGTACCAGATTCCTGCGAGCGCCTTGCCAAGATTGGGATTGGCCTTGAGCGTTGCGGTATCCACGACCAACAGGTCGAGAATCTCGCCGGGAATATTGGCCGAACTGAACACCAGATTCGCGCCTGGCGCCTGCTTCATCGTCGACAACTGTGGGTTCCAGGCGACCGCGGCGGTCACTTCCTTCGACAGGAAGGCACCGGCTATATCCGCGTCCGAAGTATTGACCGTGCTGACATCGGTCATCGACAGGCCGACCGCATCAAGCGCGCGTGCCAGCAGATAATGAGAAACCGAAAGTTCAACGAGATTGATTTTCCGGCCCTTGATTGCGTGAAGGTCGTCGGTGCCTTTTAAAAGCACACCATCATTGCCGTTCGAATAGTCGCCAACGATGATTGCGCTGGTGTCCTTGCCGCCTGCAGCGGGGATAGTAAGCGCATCCATATTGGCGACGGTGACGCCGTCAAGTTGGCCAGCAGTATACTGGTTCACCGATTCGACATAATCGTTAACCTGAACGATATTGATCTTGATGCCGTATTTGTCTTCCCATTTCTTAACGATACCGGCCTGCTCCGCATATGGCCAAGGCATCCAGCCGGCATAGATAGACCAGCCGATATTGAATTCAGTGCGTGGCGCTGCCGTTTCCTCGGCCGCTGGCGAGCACGACGTTATAATGAATGCACATGCCAGCATTGCCAATGCCCCCGCGCGACGTATCCCTTTGATCATGATTCGATTTCCTTTCGCAGTTGCAGCATTGCGCTAAAACGACTCGTTGTCCATCTAAATTTATTACTATTGATATATTTAGTAATATCCGTATGTTTCCCAAATACGCATGCCGAATCATCCGGAAACCGGGTGAAACGCTGTGGCTCGGGGGAGTATGCATCGAAAGCAGTCGGTTCACGCCGCACTGGAACCTTAGTCAGGAGTATTCGATGCCGCAAACGTCCGCACCAGCCCTTAATCCTACTGCCTCCGGCAATGGCAATGCCGCGTTGGGATATAATCCGCCTAGTGTCCGCAATACTGATTCAGCGGTGCCGCTGCGTCCTTCGGAACCAGTGGTCCATGATTATAGCAGCGACGGTCCGGCTCCCGGCAGACTTGCCTTCCGCTGGACCTACGGCTCCAATGTCGCGGCCAAGAACCGCGATCCACGTGTGCAGGTGGTGCAATACAATGAGGACAGTTTCGTCCTTCGACAAAATGTCTGTGTGCATTGGGAAGCGCCTTTCACCTATCTGCTATTTGGCAACAAGGGCGCTCTGCTGATCGACAGCGGCGCGACCGCCAACGCGAAACATTATCCGCTGCGCGAGACGGTCGATGCGATCATCACCCGCTGGGGTCAGGCAAGAGGACGAAGCAAGGTGCCTTTGACCATTGCCCTGACATCAGGTGAAGATATTGCGCAAAACCAAGGTCTGGTACAATTCGCCGGACGACCCGATACCAATATTGTGCCCACGCCGTTTGATGTGATGAAGCAACATTATGGATTGCGAAACAGCTGGCCCTCCGGCACCGGCGCGATCGATCTTGGCGACCGCGTGATCGAGGTAATCCCCACGCCCGGCACCCATAAGGATGGCGTCGCATTTTACGACCCCTATTGCCAGATCTTGTTCACCGGAGACTTCCTCTATCCCGGCAAGATCAATATCAGCAATGACCGCGACTTCGTGACATCGCTCGAACGGCTCAAGACTTTCGCGGCGGACCGATCGCCCAAATGGATCCTGGGTGGCCATATCGAGATGATGTTCGCGCCAGGCAGATATTACCCGCGCTTCGCAACCTACAAGCCTTATGAACGGATATTGCAGCTGGAACCGGACGTGATCGACGAAGCGCTGCAATATGCACGCGAAATCCGCGGCAAGGACATGTTGCTCATCCGGCGGGATTTCGTGCTTTTCAATGGAGTCAGCCCCGACCAGCGGACACCGGTCTGGCCCGAAGGCGTGCCCCAGATCAACCCGCCCCGGCCGTTTTAAAATCAGAGAGGACTTTCATGGATCGTCGCACTTTCATATCATATAATGCTGCTGCCGCCACGGTTGCGGTTGCCGGTAATGCGCTCACCACATTCAGCAGTTCGGCAATGGCCGCCACCCGCCCGGCGCCAGTAGATTTCAAAAGCAATGTTCCCGCGCCGGGCGGCTTTCCCAAACGCTGGATCTGCGGTTCGACGTCCTGCATGGACAACACGGATCCACCGGTTCAGGTCCACTGGTATAATGCGCACACCGCGATTCTGCGCCAGAACAAAGCCTATAGTTTCGAGGCACCGTTCACGCCGCTGTATTTTGGCAACGACCGGGTTTTGCTGCTTGACGAAGGATTCACCACGCTGCGCAATGACTGGGATCTGCGCGGCGTGATAGACGAGTGTATCGCGGACTGGTGTTCTCGGAACGGTCGCGATCCGGCGAGTCTGGAACTGCTGGTTGCCTTCAGTCATCTCCACTCGGACCATTATGCTGCGGTCAACCAGTTCGCCGACCGGCCGAACACCCGCTACATGGGCCTCACTCATGAAGAAATGCTCGGCTTCTGGGGCATGACAAATTACCCGGAAGAAAGCGTGACTCTTGATCTGGGCGGACGCGAGATCGAGATCTGGGGATCCCCCGGCCACGTGGTGTCGGAATTTGCCTATTATGACAGTTACACCCAGATTCTCTACACCGGCGACATGTTCTATCGCGGGCGGTGCTACATCACTTACTGGGAGCCCTGGTTCGAAAGCATGCAGCGGCTGATCGACTTTGTCGATACGCACCCGGTAACCCACGTCATGGGTTGCCATGTCGAGATCAGCAAGGATGGCAAGGACTATCCCTATGGGCTGACCCACCAGCCGGACGAAGCTCCGGTGCAGATGACGGTACAGCAACTCCGCGAGACATTCGCCTTTGCGAAAACGATCACCGAGCCGGGAATCTATTTCACCGGCACGGTTTTCCTCTGCAACCAGACGCGCAGCACGACCACCATCGATTCCAACCCTTATCGTTATTAACGTGCCGATACCGGCACTTCGCAGGAGTATTCACATGAAACGTTCGATCGCCCTGATGCTGCTTATTACCGCGGCCTGCTCTCCGGCAGATCAGCCACCAGCTGATTCTCCAACCGCGCTGCAACCGGCGGACCTGGTAGAGCAAGAGATTGAAGTACCGGATTTTGCGGATTTTCTCGCTGTCGACGGTGACACCGTGTGGGCCACCAATCGGGGCCGGGTCGAGCAATGGTCGACCGAAGGCATGCTTGCGTCGGTCAAGATGCCGCGCCCGTGCGGCACGATGGCCATCTTCGCCGATTCGCTATGGGTAGCCAATTGCGAAGATGCGAACCTCTATCGAATCAACTTGGATACGGCGGAAGTGGAAGCGATGATTGCCACTGGCATTGCCAATCCGAAAGGGGAAACAAATGTGGTCGCAGGCGCCGGTTCGATCTGGGTCCCAAGCGATGCGGAAGGAAAAATCGCCCGCATCGATCCGGAGACAAATGCAGTGATCGCAATCGTCGATGTTGCTCCGCAAACCTTTTTCCTCGCTTATGGCCTGGACGCATTGTGGGCCGTCAGCAGCGATGGACGGTCGATCGAGCGTATCGATCCGGCGACCAACAAGGTGACCGGATCGGCCGAGCTCGGCAAGCAGCCCGGTTTTCTCGCCGCCGGCGAAGGCGCTGTCTGGGTACAGGAACAGGGAGACGGCACGGTTGCGCGGATCGATCCCGAGACTGTCACGGTGACTGGCCGCATCAAAGTCGGCGATAGCTTGCTTTATGGTGACATTGATACCGGTGGTGGCACAGTCTGGCTGCGGACAACCGACGATCAAACCTTCGTCGCCATTGATGCGGAAACTCTGGATATCCTCGCCCGTCCGGGTGCTGCCGCTGGCAGCGGTGCCATACGCTACACGCCCGATGGCATCTGGACGAGCGCGCATGACGTACACTCTATTTCCTGGTGGAGCAGCCCCGGGGCAGAAACCGAATAAGAAAAGCGTCTGGCTGTGGTCGCCTGTCCTGATTCGCCGTCCTTATTTCGAAGTTTGGCAAAAGCGGAAAGCCACGCAGCCGCAAGCCATGTCCAGCGCGCCGGAGGGGACCGCTAAACACCAAAAAAACCGGCGTTTTCGGGCATTTGGAACATTTATTGTGCACATGCTAACAAACCATGGTTATTACTCTTGACGCATTAGGTAATATCTATATCGTAGGTCGTGTCGCGTTTGAGAACGGCATCCATTGGGAGAAGAAAACCTGAGGCATTAGGCCGATCTCCGGCCTGATAGGAGGTTTTCTATGGGTCAGTCGTCAGATCGCGAGGCAGTAACAGAGAACGGGTCGGCCAGCGCCGCTACTGTTCGCTCCTGCACAATATCCTCGCCTGACAAGAGCGAGAACCTGGTCAAGCGGACATTGGTCAACCTGATCCCTCCCGCAACTGTAATCGCTGTCGTCCTGTTCTGGATGTTTGCGCCCTCATCCATAACCGATAGCCCCTGGTCGATAGTTGTCACCGGCCTTGCCATAAGCTTTTTCGTGCTGGGCCTCGAGCAGCTGCTCGAGCGCCACGAGGGCTGGCGCCTGACGCGCAAGGAATTTGCCACCGATCTTTTCTATCTGGCACTTCAATATACCGCGATCGGCTGGGCGACCGAGACGCTGGCGGACAAGCCATTGGCCTCGTTCAAGGAATCGATCGGAATCAGCACGGAATGGGCAATGCAGATGCCGTTCCTGTTGCAGGTCGCTCTGGTGATCTTCCTATATGAATTCGGCCAATATTGGATGCACAGGCTGATGCACGACTGGTACCCCGCCTGGCTGACCCACGCGCCGCACCATCACATCACCCAGCTCAATGCCATGAAAGGATCTGTCGGCAATCCGATCGAACTGTTCCTGATCAGCCTCAGCGTCATTGCGATCTTTGATCTCGACACAGCTGCCCTGTTCTGCGGATTCAATGTGCTCACCGTGGTGTCCACTTTTGCACATGCCAACGTGCGTTCGAACCCGCCTGCATTCTATTCCTTTTTCTTCACCACCATCCGGCACCACAGTCTCCATCATACCGCGCTGAGCTACGAAGATACGCGCTGCAATTATGGAAATTCCCTGATCCTGCTCGACCGGATTTTCGGCACTTTCCGCGACGGAGAATCCGAAGAGGTGGGCCAGGATGACCGCAAACGGCTGTCGATCTACGAACAGTTCGTCTTCCCGTTTCAACCATTGATCAACAAATTCGGTGCCACGCGCGACACAGTATCGCCGGCCAACATTCAAGGAGGAGAACACTTAGAAAAATAAGTTCGGGATCGCAAAAATCGGGCGGAATCATAACCGCCATTTCAGAAGCGCCAGCTTGAAAGCCGAATAACGGTAAGCGGGCGAACTGGAAGATCCTCAAGACCAAGTCGCAGGATGAACGACGTACGTCTGGCCCGCGGGGGCATTTAAAATGAGGGATAAGAATAATGATAAAGGACGCAAGATTTAAGTTAGGCCTGCTATCAGCGACCATGTTGACCAGCACTTTGGTCGCCACACCTGTTCTGGCACAGGAAATGACAGAAGATATCGCTGCTGAAGAGGCCGGTGCCGACAATATGATCATTGTCACCGCAACGCGACGAGCGACGACAATCATGGAAACACCGGTCAACATCTCGGTTGTCAGTGCCGAGGACCTCGAACGCAACCGGATCGACGATGTGCGCGATCTCGCCGATTTCACACCTGGACTGACAATTTCAGACACGGGCCCGGGCTCGACAGGCACGATCGTCCTGCGCGGTCTCAATGCATCGGGTTCCGGTGATGCCGGAGCGACCTACGACGACGCATTGGGCATCTACCTGGGCGAAGTCCCCCTATATTATGACTTCAAGCTTATCGATATCGAGCGTGTCGAGACGCTGCTCGGACCACAAGGGACGCTATACGGCCTCGGCACATTGGCCGGCGCGATCCGCTACATTCCGAACCGCCCCAATGTGAGCGAAGTCGAAGGAGAGGTCCACGGTCGCGTCTACGCCAAGTCTCACAGCGACTCCTTCGGTGTCCAGGTTGACGGTATGATCAACATTCCGATCGTGCAGGATCATGTCGCATTCCGTTCCGCCACCGGCTATTATTTCGATCCCGGCTTCATCGATTATACGACTCTTGTCAAAGAGCCGGGCGTATCGCTTCCGCAACCGGATGGTCCCGACAGCATCTCTCCCGAGGGCTATGCTGCCAATCTCACCAGAGAAAAGGATCTCAACTACGAACGGACATTCACCACCCGCAACCAGTTGTTGTTCCAGACCACCGAAGATTTGAAGCTGATTCTGACCTACGCGTATCAGCAGACCAAGACGGGTGGCGGACAGTCAAACAGCGCCGGCGTGCTCGGGACTGGCCGCTATGAGAATGCCAGCCGTTTCACGGAACCGGTCAAACGCGATGCTCATCTGTTCAGCGCCGAAATCAATGCCAATGTCGCGGATATCTTCGATATTGTTGCCACGGGTGCCTATACCAAGGTCAATTACCACGGCCAGAGTGACGTGACCGACCTGCTGCTCGACCTGGATTACGACTACGAGCTTTTCCCCGCTTTCGCCGGATATACCGAGTCGGATACCTCCCGCAAGCAGAAGAATGCCGAAATCCGCCTCGTTTCAAGGCACGGCGGCCCGTTTAGCTGGGTGCTTGGCGGATTTTATAACGAGAATGAATATCAAAGCGATTATGCCGAGCGTATTCCGAACCACCCGTGGGTCGACCCGGTGTCCAATCCCGAAGCCCTTGAATATGTCAGTTATGTTAGCTCTAAAGTGACCGAGAAGGCGATCTTCGGCGAAGGTACATTCGAGGTTACGCCTGAATGGCAGGTCACTGCCGGCGCGCGTTACTTCAAATATAGCTCCACGATCGCTGGCGCGGCAGCCCTGCCGGTGCTGGGAGATCCGCTCAGTCCTTACGATCTTCCCGTGAACGGCGGGGATGCAGGGGAAGACGGCTGGGTGTGGAAATTCAACACTTCCTATAATTTCAGCCCGAATTTGATGGCCTATTTCACCTACAGCAAGGGTTATCGCATCGGCGGTCCGAACCGTGTCGCGCCGTGCCCGGATAATATCGCACCCGGTCAGCAGATCATCTGTGCCTTGCCGGAAGAATTGCAATATGGACCGGACACGACAAAGAATCTTGAACTTGGTATGCGGGCACAATTGTTCGACAACATGCTATCGTTCAATTTCAATGTCTTCCAGGTCAAATGGCAAGGCATCCAGGTCAATTCGTCCACACTCTACGGTGCAACTGGTATTACGGTGAATGGTGGTTCAGCGGAGTCGAAAGGTTTCGAGACTTCGTTCCAGTTCAAGCCGACCCGGGAACTGTCGATACAGGGAACATATTCCTATACCGACGCCAAATTGACCGAGGATGTACCCGGCATCATCACCATTCGCGAGACACCGGGGGATTATTCCAATCGGTTCGCACAACTTGACGCTTTGGCAGGTGATCGTCTGCCGGGCTCGGCCAAGAACACGGCCAGCCTCGGTGTAACCTATGCCAAACCGGTCATGGATGGCGAAATCGTTGCGAACTGGACGGCAACCTATCGCGGAAATGTGGTGTCCCGGATTGGTTGGGATCGTGCCTTTGGGGACAAAATCCCGAGCTATATCCTGAACCGCGCGTCGATATCTTATGACACAGATCAGTTCACTGTCGGTCTGTTCGTCGACAATGTTTTCGACAAATATGCAGTGGTTTCGGTCGCCAATGACCGCTCGCGAATTGGCGTCAATGACGGTATCGCCGTGCGCTATTACCGGCAAGCCATTGTCAATCCGCGTACCGTCGGACTCGAAGGTCGGTTCAAATTCTGATCGTCTGAGTTAACGAATAAAGCAGAGGGGCACTTGTCGGAAACGGCAGGTGCCCCTTCCATATGAGCGGCGCGTTTCGCTGCGGACTTTCCAGCCCGGAAATGCTCTATTCTATCGGGATACCCTGTTCCTCGAAAAAGGCCCGAGCCAGCTGCAGCGCCGCTTCGTGCGTACGCCATTTTCCAACAGCGTCGGCATTAAGGGGGCGGCGAACCTGTGCGGCGCTGGGCGTGGCCACGGCCGCACTATTTTCGTGGAACGTCAGACAGGCTTCGTCCCAGTCGAGATCGCAATGCTCCAGAAGGCGCCGTGTCTGTACTTCCTGGTCCGCGACCAGTTGTTCATAGGATAGCTGCAGCACCAGCCCGGGGAAGACCTTGTCCCACATCGCCATCAACCGATCAAAGCGCGCATAGTAACGCGCGGTGTCGAGAAGGTCATATGAGTAGGCATAATAAGCGGACTGGCTGGCAAAAAGATTTTTATAATTGCTCCAGACGGTGTCCATAGGGTTGCGGCGCAGACAGACGATTTTCGCATGCGGCAAGGCGCGCGCAATATGACCAATATAGAGAAAATTGGCCGGCAACTTGTCGGTAAAGCGCGCCGTGCCATCATGCCTGTGGTGGTCAGCCTGGGCGAGATAGGCATCACCGATTGCCGCCGGATCGATTTTGCCACTCGCCATCACCGTTTCCTGGTCGATGACGCTACGGGACGCGGTAGCAGCCAGTCGCTTGACCGCAAGCGGCATGGCCTGCAGTTCACCCGCCGACGCCACATCGGGGTGCGAAGAGAGAATGCGGTCGACCAGCGTGGTTCCAGTGCGGGGCATGCCGACCACGAATATCGGCGCCTCGTCGGAACGTCCTGAGCCGGCGTGGAGGCTATGGTTGCGCTCGGAAAACAAGGTCTCGATTGCGTCGAATATAGCCGCGTCCTGCGCAAAATCATATCGGAGCGAGCGCTTGTGCTGGTCGTTGGCCGTAGAAAGATGGCGGAATGATTCCGGGTCGCCGATATCTTCCAGTTCCTTCGCCAGCGCATAGCGGATGCGCAGCCCGTCGCCGGGCTTCTGTGCTTTTGCAAGAGCCGCTTTCAGCCTCGGAACATGATTGGATTCTGCTGTTTGCCGGGAGGCTATGGCAAGGGCATAGTGGGCTCGCGCATTACCGGGATCTGCGGAAATTATGGCTTCATAATGGGTAAGGGCATCCTCGACCCTGCCGGTGAAGCCGCTCGCGGCCGCGAGATTATAACGATAGTCGATATTATCCGGTTCTGCCGCGACCGCCGATTGGAAAGGCTGGACCGAGCCCTCATGGTCGCCCAACCGGGTAAAAACGCATCCGATCGTATCGAACGTGCGCGCGTCACCGGGTGCCAGCGCCATCGCTTTACGCGCGGCATCACCGGCTTCACCATCACGCCGCAACAGGATGAGCAACTTCGCCAGCTGTGCCAGATGTTCCGCTTCGGGACCGCGCGCGACCGCAGCCTCGACAAGGGGCACGGCTTTTCCGATCTGGCCGGCTTCGGCAGCAGCAATCCCCAACAGAAAATAGCCCGCAGGTTGGTCCTCGTCCGCCGATATCATGGATTTGGCGGCAGCCGCCGCAGCCGGTATATCGCCGCGCTTCAACGCTTCCCTCGCTTGTACTTCCAGCGTCAAAACGGAGTCGCGATCCACCGGATGTCGGCAATCAGTACTGACTCTGAACATATCGATCGGGAGTGCGCTGCGGAATAGTCCATCGGTTTATCTTATTAGCCGCTAACCGGGCACTGTCAAAGCGAACCGGATGGTCAAACGTGAAATCAACGGTTTATCGTAATAAAAATCCTTCTTTTCGTAATAAATTGTGATAGATTGATTTTGCGTGCAGCACGGATCGTGAATCGCCGGTTTTATTGCCATAATTGAAGAGGTTTGAGATGTTCTTGGAAGAAATTGGAATCATTCCCTCGCGTGACAAAAATGCGGTGCAGGCCGAGAAACCCACTTCAATTGTCAACCTCACGCGCCGCGGATTTGTTGCTGGAACCGGTCTGTTCGTTGTCGCCGTGACACTCGCGGGATGTTCCAACACGGAACCGACTATCGATGCTGAAAATATGAAGACCCCCAAAGCGGGTCCCAGCCCGCTGACCGATGTGGAAGGCGGGGATGCGACGCCGGCATTGTGGATTGCGATCGAAAAAGACGGGACAACCAAGATTACCTGTCATCGCTCGGAAATGGGCCAGCAGGTCTGGACCTCTATGGCTCAGATCATTGCCGATGAACTGGAGGCGGATTGGGATACTGTCGAGATCGTTCAGGCCGAAGGTGATGAACGCTACGGCGACCAGAACACGGACGGATCGCGTTCGGTCCGATATAATTTTCACCGGTTGCGCCTTGCCGGCGCGGCGATGCGGCAGATGCTCGTGGCTGCTGCTGCGCTTTACTGGAAACTGGAACCCTCCCAATGCAGCGCCGAGATGGGAAAAGTCTCGAACAGCGAAAATGGCGATACCCTGTCTTACGGCAATCTGGCCGAGCTTGCCGCCAAGCTGCAGGTTCCGGCAGAAGCCGATATTGTCATGAAGCAGCCAAAGGACTGGCGCTTCATAAATAAGGAAATTCCTTCGCTGACTGTCCCGCGGATCACCAAAGGAGAAGGGACATTTGGCATTGATGTGGATGTGCCAGATATGGTCTACGCCGTCATTGCCCGGCCACCCCAGGTCTTTGGCCGAACCGGATCGGTCACCGATGCCAAGACGCTGGCCGTTCCCGGCGTTATGCGAACCGTAAAACTTCCCGACGCAAAACCCCCGGCGATGTTTCAGCCGCTCGGTGGAGTGGCGGTAGTCGGTGTTGATACATGGGCTGCGATCCAGGGACGCAATGCGCTGGAGGTCGACTGGCTGGACGGGCCCAATGCAGGCTATGACTCGGACAATTTTCGCAAGGCAATGGAAGCAAAGGCAAGGCAGCCGGGCACTGTTCGGCGCAGCCGGGGCAATGTTGGCAAGGCGCTGGCCGCTGCTGACAAAAATATCACCGCCGAATATTATACCCCGCATCTCTCGCAATCGCCGATGGAGCCGCCTGCGGCGACCGCCCGCTGGACCGGTGACAAGCTCGAATGCTGGGCCTGCGTTCAGGACCCGCAAGCAACCCGGCAAACGCTGTCCGACTTGCTCGACATCGACAAGGAAAATATCACCGTCCACGCCACCTGGCTAGGCGGCGCGTTCGGGCGCAAGTCGAAACCGGATTTCGTTGTCGAGGCTGCTCTTGTCGCACGTGAGGTGGGCAAGCCGGTCAAGGTGACATGGACCAGAGAGGATGAGGTCAGGCACGGTTTCTATCATTCCACGAGCGCGCAACGGCTTGAAGCGGGGCTGGACAGTGAAGGCAAATGTACCGCCTATCGTCATCGTTCCGTTTTCCCGCCTATCGGGTCGACATTCAACGCCGCCACGGACGAGCCATCCGACGGCGAAATGGGCATGGGCGCGACCGATGTGCCCTTTGCCATCCCCAATTTGCAGGTCGAATCCGGCACGGCCAGGGGCCATTTGCGTATTGGCTGGTTGCGGTCCGTTGCCAATATCTACCACGCCTTTGCCGTCCAGAGCTTTGCCGCGGAAATGGCGCATGCCGCTGGTCGTGACCAGAAGGACTATCTGCTCGAGCTGATCGGCGAACCGAGACTGATCGACCCCAATGCGGAGCAGGCAAGCTACAGGAATTATGGCGGTTCGGCCGAAGACTATCCAATCGATACCGGCCGGCTCGCCAATGTCGCCCGGCGAGCTGCAAAAATGGCCGAATGGGGGAGAAAGCTTCCCGATGGTCATGGCCTCGGCATCGCGGTTCATCGGTCCTTTCTGACCTATGTCGCGACCGTGATCGAAGTGAAGGTTGCCGCCGACGGAACTCTGACTATCCCGGGCATATGGCTGGCGGCGGATGCCGGGACGGTGATTAATCCGCGCCACACAAGAGCGCAAATGGAAGGCGGAACGATCTTTGGTCTGTCCAACGCCCTTTACGGCGAGATAAGCGCCAAGAATGGCGCTGTCGTGCAGGATAATTTCCCGAGCTGGCGAGTCATGCGGATGGGCGAGGCCCCGAAAATATTCGAAGTCGAAATCATTGCGTCCAACAGCCCCCCTGCGGGCGTAGGGGAACCCCCGACGCCACCTGCAGCGCCAGCGCTGGCCAATGCGATTTTCAATGCAACCGGGCAGCGTTTGAGAAGCCTGCCGCTGATAGGCGCAAATCGCGACACGCTGGATATTCCGGCAATCGCTAAAAGTTGATTGAGGAGCATTTCATGGCAACGACACTGAACATAAATGGCAAGAATGAATCGGTCGAGGCAGCCGCAGGGACGCCCTTGCTCTGGGTGCTTCGCGACCATCTGAAAATGACCGGCACAAAATTCGGATGCGGCATCGCCCAATGCGGCGCTTGCACAGTCCATGTAGATGGCACACCGACCCGCGCCTGTATCACGCCGCATGACAGTCTCGACAAGGCCAAGATCACAACCATCGAAGGATTGGCAGGATCAGCAGCCGACGCGATCCGCGATACATGGGTAGAGAATGATGTGCCCCAATGCGGCTATTGCCAGTCTGGCCAGATATTGGCCGCCACCGCTTTGCTTAGCGACAATCCCGCCCCGACGGATGCCGATATTGATGATGCGATGAGCGGTAATATCTGCCGGTGCGCTACATATATGAGTATCAGGCGCGCGATCAAACAGGCGGCGGGGAAACTCTAGCCAGGATTCTTTTTGTCAGGCTTGTTTTTGCGCACCACCAAATCTTTCCACCCTCTCTCAGATGCAGCTTCAAGCTTGTTTAGCCAGCCGGAAACTGAGAGCAATATCTTTTCACAGTGGAAGCAGAAAGCTTGAACTCTTTGGGTGAACGATAACACGACGAGATTATGTGCTCCGCGCCAAGCAACAGAAAGAAAGATATTGGGGCACGAAATCAACCTCCGCTAAACCCTGTGATTTCATCTGATCGATGCAACGCACGGACAATGTGCACGGCGCTTTCAACGCCCCGTTTCATCCGTTCGTTCTGGCCACAACATCTGTCGGTCAAGAAGCTCGCGATTTCCATTTCTATTGTCATCGGTTGCTTGATTAGAATCTTCCTCCCAATGCCGTTGAATTGGAACAGCGCGAGAGACATGTTCATCGATTCAAGAACCACGCGGTAGGAATGAATGTGCCGGAGCAATAGGCCTTCATCGGGAAGACCAGAGTGAACAGAGTGGAAGCGAAACAATATCATTAAAACTGCTTATGACGACCACCTTCGATCGTTAGCTTCAGTTTGACCGGCTCTCATGAATTGCGAGATCGGATCGTTCTGAAAATGAATATATCCTAACCGCGGTAATATATCCAACCAGCCCATAGCCATCCCCCAATCAGCAAGGTCCCTCCAATTGGCGTTACAGCGCCGAGCCAACGGGGTGCGCCAAACGCCATCGCGTATAATGTAAGGGCGAAAACGGCAGAGCCGACAAGAAGCAAGATCGCTGGACCTCTAGCGATGCCCATCATCGCCAGAGCAGCAACGGCATGGAGCAATTGATAAAGCCCGCCCGTTCGCAACCATTCCGCTTCCTGTTGTCCTGATGCAGCATGAGCCCCGAAAGCACCTGCAGCAACTGCCACCGCTGCCGAAATAGCTGCAAAAAATCCGATCAGCACATCTGCTCCTTCTCTTTCCCGAACAAGGGAACCGTGACTTGGTCCACACGCCGCGTGTTTGATATGTCGCAGCCTGATTGAGCCAAAGGGCCCGTGACTACCAATAACCCTGCTATGTCGATCAAGCCCCCTGATATCAGGCAAATCACACTCGAGACCTGTTCGCTGCAAACTGCTTCGCGCACCATCACTCTCACCTTGGTAAAACGCGCTTATTTATAGCCCGGTACAGAAGCGATCAGCCATTTGCACAATTATCTGCGGACCGGTCAACCGTTTCAAATTCCTATGCGATTGCGGACACCAGCCAGACTTTACCCTTCATCATAACACCTTTTCCGGGGATGTGATGCTTGGCGAAAACTTCGGCCAGTTCCTTGCTGGCTGCCTCCATCACCGCCTCACCCTTGTCGCTCAATGCACGGCCGACCGCCATCGAGGCAAAGGCAAATTCGACGGCTTTCTCGGGCGTTGCGCCAACCCCGCCGACGGGTTGCAGGCCTTCATATGCGGCGACATCGACCTTTGTAAAACCGCTGCCGTCCAGTATCTCGCCCAGATATTCCAGATCTTCAAACGCAAACGGTCCCGGCGCACGGGGTACTGCTGGCGGAATTTCGACGTGATTTCTGACGACGCCCATCATTTCCATCATCCACAGATTATCACGCGGCGGTCCCCATACCGCCAGATCGATACGCCCGCCTTTGCGGACCAGGCCGTGGAGATTCGTAAAGGCGCTGGTCGGATCTTCAAAAAACATGCTACCGAAGCGGGAGAACAGACGGTCATAAGGCGCATCCGGCAATTGGACCGTGGAGGCGTCGGCGCAGGTAAATTCTATATTGGTCGCGTCGCTTTTTGTTGCTCGCTCCCGCGCTGCGGCAACTAGATCGGGGGATATATCCAGACCCATGACCTTGCCGGCAGGCGCGACCGCACTGGCGATGGCAAGCGTCGTGGCACCGCCACCGCAACCAAGATCAACCACCGTCTCGCCGTCTTTATAAGCCGCGCGGGCCAGCAGGGCTTCGCCAATCGGGGCGATCATCTCTTCGAACAGGGATAGACTGGCCAGCCATTTGAGCCCCATCTCGCCGGCCCAGTCTTCCGGTTTCAGTGCTTCGGGTTGCTGATCCTGATTGGCGTTGTCATTGCTCATGATAATTTCCCTATCCTATAATATTTTTGCGAAGCCGGCGGTTCCTGTTCCGGTCATCGGTTTTTTCGCTGGAGCGACCGTCTTCGTCGCCGCCTCCATGATCTGCTGCGGATCAGGCTCATCGGTCAACAAAGCCTCCATCGTTCTCACACAGAGGCGGGAGGCGTCATCGGCAAGATCGTACCAGATCTGCTTTCCCTCACGGCGTGTTTTCACGACATCGGCCTGTCTAAGGGCTGCCAGTTGCTGGCTCAGCGCCGGCTGACCAATGCCTGTTGCGGTGTCGATGTCGCTGACGCTGCGTTCGCCACGCAACAGAAAAGACAGGATCATCAAGCGCTGCGGCTGGGCAAATATTTTCAGCTTCTCGGTTGCAGCATCGGCTTGGTCCCGACTTTCGAAAATTGCCGTCACGGGGCCTTCACCACATGGCAGAACCAGTCGTCTTCGCGGCTGATATCACTGTCCAACAGCGGCGGTATTGCGAGCACATCATCGCCAGGCTGCCAACCTTCCGGTATCAGCACATCCTGATCGTCGGCGAGCTGCAGGGCAGCCAGCATACGGAGCATCTCGTCGACTGAACGCCCGACATTGTGCGGATAGCATGTCGTCGCCCGGATGATGCCCTCCGGATCGATAAAATAGCTGGTGCGCATCGCCGCCGAGTCGGCGGCATTTTCGTCGATCATGCCAAAGGCTTGACCGACAGCCATGCTCGGGTCCTCCACGATCGGGAAGGGTATCTTGACGTCGAACTTATCCTTGATGGCGCGGGCCCAGGCGAGATGGGCGTACAGGCTGTCGACAGACAGACCCAGCAAAGCGCAGTCCATCGCTTCAAACTGGTCCTGATGGCGCGCCAGAGCGACAAATTCGGTTGTACAAACCGGCGTGAAATCGGCCGGGTGCGAAAAGAAGATCAGCCACCGGCCGCGATAATCAGACAGTTTTTTGACCCCGTGGGTTGTGCGCGCCTCGAAATCCGGCGCCCTCTCACCGATACGCAATGACCCTGACTTTACCTGCAACGCGTCTGACATTAATTTCACCTCTCCCGAGAATTGGCAGTGTTCACATGTTGACGCAACACATATAATGTATTACATAGTTTATGTAAATATGAATTTGAGGAATTACCTATGACTGATTCGACACTGATTCATGCAACGGAACAAATCTCCCGTGCGCAGCAGCATCTCCCCGTTATCAAGGCTTTTTTCGATCAGCCGACGTTCACGGTGACCTATGTCGTGCATGACAAGGAGACGAAATGCGCGGCCATCATCGACAGCGTATTCGATTTCGACCCGGCTTCCGGCCGGACCTCCTTCGAGTCCGCCGACGAGGTGATTGCCTATGTCGAGGAACAGGGCCTGACGGTCCAGTGGCTGCTCGAAACCCATGCCCATGCCGACCATCTGTCGGCGGCGCCCTATCTGCAGGAAAAGCTCGGCGGCAAGATTGCCATTGGCGAACATATTGTGACGGTACAGGACGTATTCGGCAAATTGTTCAACGCCGGAACCGAATTCCAGCGGGACGGATCGGATTTTGACCGCCTGTTCGCTGATGGCGACACGTTCAAGATCGGCAATCTCGAAGTGACGGTGATGCACGTGCCCGGCCATACGCCGGCCGATATCGCCTATGTTGTCGGCGATGCGGTCTTTGTCGGCGATACGATGTTCATGCCGGATTACGGGACAGCCCGGGCCGACTTCCCTGGCGGAGACGCACGCCAGCTTTACCAATCAATGCGGCGTCTGTTGTCACTGCCCGACACAACCCGCCTGTTCATGTGCCATGACTATCTCCCGGAAGGCCGCGACGAATATGTGTGGGAAACCACCGTTGCGGAACAGCGGAAGAACAATATCCATGCCCATGACGGCATTACCGAGGACGAGTTTGTCAAAATGCGGACCGAACGCGACAAGACGCTGAATATGCCGCGGCTGATCCTGCCATCCGTCCAGGTCAATATGCGGGCCGGCCATTTGCCGCCCGAGGAAGATAATGGCGTGCGCTACCTCAAAGTTCCGTTGAACGGCGTCTGATGCTCGCTGCATTTCCCCACGCCATGCCGCTGGAAGGCCTGATCGGCGGACTGATGATCGGAGTCGCCGCCGCAGTGATGCTGCTCGGCCTCGGGCGCATCGCCGGAGTCAGCGGACTGGCGGCGCGCGCCACCGGCATTGCTGATGGCGGCGCCCCGCGCGGCATCGCCATAGCCTTTGTTATTGGTTTGCCGCTGGGAGCCTTCATCATCTCCCAGATCACCGGCGGCATTGAAACCCGCTTCCCGTCCTCTATCATCCCTCTGATCATCGGCGGTTTGCTGGTCGGCTATGGCACACGCCTTGGCTCGGGCTGCACCAGCGGCCACGGCGTTTGCGGCATGTCGCGACTATCCCCGCGCTCGTTGATCGCCACGGCGATTTTCATGGCCAGCGGCTTTGTCACGGTCGCGCTAATGCGTGCGGGAGGTTTCCTGTGAAGCAGATATTGGTCGCTCTTTTCGCCGGAGCGCTATTTGGCGCCGGCCTCGCCTTCTCGGGCATGGCCGATCCCGCGCGGGTACAGGGATTTCTCGATCTCTTCGGTCATTGGGACCCGACCCTCGCCTTTGTCATGGGCGGAGCGATGATTCCTATGGCGTTCGCCTGGATCATCCAGCGACGGCTCAACAAGCCTTTTGCCGACGCCCATTTCTCGCTGCCCGGTACTACGCTGATCGATCGTAACCTGACGATCGGTGCCGTCCTTTTCGGTGCTGGCTGGGGTATTAGCGGCCTCTGCCCGGGGCCTGGACTAGCCGATCTGGCGATCAATCCCCTGCCCGCCCTGGCATTTGTCGGCGCATTGCTGGCCGGCATGATCGTGCACCGGGCGACAAGTTAAATAGAGACACGATAGTGAAGGATGTCCAATGACGAGCAAGCCACAAATTACGAAGTTGAACGACGCTGTTAGCGTATCGCCGCAGCTTGAGCTTGAAGATGTCACGACACTGGCGAAAGCCGGCTTCAAATCGATCATCTGCAACCGGCCCGACGACGAGGCAGGCGACCATCCTCCTTCCGCTGCAGTGGCAAAAGCAGCGGAAGAATCCGGCCTGAAATTCGCATATGTCCCGGCAGTCTCCGGTGCGATCACCGATCAGGATGGCGAGAAAATGGCTGTCGCACTCGCTGACCTGCCCGCCCCGGCACTCGCCTATTGCCGTTCGGGAGCGCGGTCGACAAAATTGACCGAAATGGCGCAGCAAAAATCGGCAAAAACACCGTCACAATCCAGCCGCTTCAATGTTGTCATCGTCGGCGGCGGCTCCGCCGGTATCGCGACCGCTGCCAGCATGCTCAAGCGCAACAAGACTATATCGCTCGCGATTATCGATCCGGCCGATGATCATTATTACCAGCCGGGCTGGACAATGGTTGGCGGCGGTGCTTTTTCTCCCGAATTCACCCACCGCAAGGAAAAGGATCTGATCCCAGCCCGCGCGCAATGGATAAAATCAGCGGTCAGCTCATTTGATCCCGGGAATAATTCCGTTGCCACAGCCGACGGACAGGAAATCGGCTATGACGTGCTGATCGTCTGTCCGGGTATCAAGCTCGATTGGGAAGCCATTGACGGCCTGCCGGAGACTCTGGGCAAAAATGGTGTCACGTCCAATTACCGCTTCGATCTCGCGCCATATACCTTCCACCTGGTCAAACATCTGACCGGCGGGACAGCCTTGTTCACCCAGCCGCCGATGCCGATAAAATGCGCCGGCGCGCCGCAAAAGGCGATGTATCTGTCCTGCAGCAAATGGGAAAAACAAGGAGTGCTGGGCAATATCGACGTGCAGTTCCACAATACCGGCGCAGTGCTATTCGGTATCAAAGAATATGTGCCCGCCCTGATGGAATATGTTGAGCGATACGACATCGATCTGAACCTTGAATCCAGATTGGTCGCAGTCGAAGGTCCGGCGCAGATTGCAACATTCGAACAGAAACGTGGTGAGGAAACCAAAAGGGTAGAGGTAAAGTTCGACATGATCCATGTCGTTCCGCCGCAAGTGGCGCCCGATTTTGTCCGGTCCAGCCCGCTGGCAGCCGAAAGCGGTTTCATCGATGTCGATCCCGCCACTCTGCGGCACAGCAAATATGCCAATATATTCGCGCTCGGCGATGCCTGTAACGCCCCCAATGCCAAGACGATGGCGGCCGTTCGCAAACAGGCCCCGGTCGTTGCCGTCAATGCGCTCGCCGCCCTCGAGGGCAAGCCGGCGGTAGCCGATTATGACGGCTATGGCAGTTGCCCGCTGACCGTCGAACGCGGCAAGGTCGTGCTGGCCGAATTCGGCTATGGCGGCAAGCTGCTGCCGAGCTTTCCGAACTGGCTGATCGACGGCACAAGGCCCTCGCGGCTTTCATGGCTACTGAAGGACACGATCCTGCCGCCGGTCTACTGGCATGGCATGCTCAAGGGCCGTGAATGGATGGTCAAGCCCCACCGAATCGGTGCGGAATAAGCAGAGCCGTGAAAATTTCCCGCTATTTGCCGATCCTCGATTGGGGCAGTCGCTATAACAGCACGACTCTGACCAACGACGGCGTCGCCGCCATAATCGTCACGATCATGCTGATCCCGCAAAGTCTGGCTTATGCCATGCTCGCAGGACTGCCGCCGGAGATAGGACTCTACGCCTCGATCCTGCCGCTGATTGCTTATGCGATATTCGGGACCAGCCGGACATTGGCGGTCGGACCGGTTGCGGTGGTGTCATTGATGACTCTGACCGCTGCCAGCGCCATTGCTCCCCCCGGCAGCGCGGATTTCATCGCCGCTGCCTTGGTATTGGCGTTGCTCTCGGGCCTGTTCCTGCTGCTTCTCGGCATATTCAAACTTGGCTTTCTCGCCAATCTGCTGTCCCATCCCGTGGTATCGGGCTTCATCACCGCCAGCGGTATCATCATCGCGACCAGCCAGCTGAAATCGATTTTCGGCATCAAGGCGAGCGGCGCCGCCATGCCCGAACTGGTTTCCAGCATTGCCGCGACGATCGGGACTACCAATATACCAACGCTGATCATCGGCATCTCCGCGACAGTCTTCCTCTTCTGGGTCCGCAAGGGTCTGAAGCCATTGTTGATGCGTATCGGCCTTCCGGCGCGGCCCGCTGAACTGCTGGCCAAGGCCGGGCCGATTGCCGCCGTTGCCGTTTCGACCATTGTAACCATATTGTTTGACCTTGAGGCAAAAGGTGTCGCGGTCGTTGGCAATATCCCGCAGAGCCTGCCCCCCTTCTCCGTACCACTGATCGATATGGAATTGTGGAAAACGCTGGCGATACCGGCGCTGCTGTTGAGCATCATCGGCTTTGTTGAATCTGTCTCGGTCGGCCAGACATTGGCGGCCAAGCGCCGTCAGCGGATCGACCCGGATCAGGAACTGATCGGCCTTGGCGCGGCCAATATCTCGGCTGCCTTTTCCGGTGGCTATCCGGTCACTGGCGGCTTTGCGCGGTCGGTGGTGAATTTTGACGCTGGCGCAGAGACACCGGCAGCTGGAGCCTTCACCGCGGTCGGGATCGCGTTGGCGGCGCTGTTTCTCACGCCGCTGCTCGCGTCACTTCCCATTGCTACTTTGGCCGCTACTATTATCGTCGCCGTGCTCAGCCTGGTTGATTTCAAAACCCCGCAAACCATCTGGCGCTATTCGAAAATGGATTTCGCTGCGATGGCGGCAACCATTGGCGTCACCTTGCTCGCAGGCGTCGAACCGGGCGTGATCGCCGGTGTCGGTTTAAGCTTGGCGCTTTTCCTGTGGCGCAGCTCGCGTCCCCATGCCGCCATCGTCGGACGGGTTCCCGAGACCGAGCATTTCCGCAACGTCAACCGCCACAAGGTTTTTACCGACCCCCGGATTCTAACCATCCGTATCGACGAAAGCCTGACTTATCTCAACGCACGCTGGCTGGAGGAGTTCATCCTCGAACAGGTCGCCGAACAGAAGAGCGTCCGCCATGTCATATTGATGTGCTCGGCGGTCAATGCGATTGATGCCTCGGCGCTGGAAAGCATCGAGGCGATCAACCACCGGCTCGAGGACAGCGGCATTTCGCTGCACCTGTCGGAAGTCAAAGGTCCGGTGATGGACCGGCTGGAACAGTCGCATTTTCTCGAACAATTGTCGGGCAATGTTTATCTTTCGCAAAACGAAGCCTATTCTGCACTAATTGCAATTGCGGACAGCGAAGACAAAGACGACACAGATATTGATATTTGGAGCGCAAGAGGCCTGATATGATAGAAAATGATCTCGCAATCAATTTGGCCAGGGTGCAATTTGCGTTCACCATCAGTTTCCATTTCCTGTTCCCCGCCTTCACCATCGGTATCGCCAGCTATCTCGCGGTGCTGGAAGGCCTCTGGCTGAAAACCGACAATGGCGTATACGCCAACCTCTACCGCTACTGGCTGAAGATCTTTGCAGTCGTCTTCGCTATGGGCGTCGTGTCCGGCATCGTCATGTCCTATCAATTCGGCACCAACTGGTCGGTATTCTCCGACAAGGCCGGACCGATTATCGGCCCCCTCATGGCCTATGAAGTGCTGACCGCCTTTTTCCTTGAAGCCGGTTTCCTCGGCGTCATGCTGTTCGGCATCAACAAGGTCGGCCGGAAACTCCATTTTGTCGCGACACTGGCCGTAGCAATCGGCACCTTCATCTCCGCTTTCTGGATCCTTTCGGTCAACAGCTGGATGCAGACGCCGGTCGGCTTTGCGATCAACGAGGTCGGTCAATATGTGCCCGCAGCCGGTTGGTGGGAGATCATCTGGAATCCCAGCTTCCCTTATCGTCTGGTGCACACCGTGCTCGCCGCCTATCTGACCACGGCATTCGCGGTCGGCGCGGTTGGTGCCTGGCATCTGCTGAAAGACAAGACCAACCCCGGTGCCCGCAAGATGTTCTCGATGGCGATGTGGATGGCGGCGCTGGTTGCACCAACCCAGATCTTCATGGGCGATCTGCACGGTCTCAACACGCTCGAACACCAGCCTGCGAAAGTGATGGCGATGGAAGGCCATTATGAAAGCCACCCCGATGGCGCGCCGCTGATCCTGTTCGGCATTCCCAACAGCAAGGAAAAGCGCGTCGATTACGCCATCGAAATACCCAAGGCATCCTCGCTGATTCTCAAACATGATCTGAATGCGCCGATGGAAGGGCTTGATACGATTCCCGATGCAGACGAACCACCGGTCGGCATCGTCTTCTGGTCGTTCCGGATCATGGTTGGCCTTGGCTTTGCGATGCTCGGCATCGGCCTGTGGAGCCTGTTCGCCCGGTCGCGCAAGAAACTCTATGACTGGCCCTGGCTGCACCGCGCGGCTCTGGTGATGGGGCCGTCCGGCTTTATCGCCGTTCTGGCCGGCTGGGTAACAACCGAGGTCGGACGCCAGCCATTTACCATCTACGGCTTGCTGCGCACCAGCGAGAGCGCGGCACCGCTTGATGCCCCCGCGGTTGCCGCTTCGTTGCTGGCCTTCGTGGTCGTCTATTTCATCGTCTTCGGCGCCGGCATAGTTTATATCTTCAAGCTTGCCGCCAAACCGCCCGAAGCCCACGAACCGACGCCGGACGATGCCCCCATCCGCTCCGCAGGTATCACTCCTGCAGCGGCGGTGCTCGAAGGGGATCACGAGGAAGGAGCAGCGACATGAGCGGCACCGAACTAACTGTCATCTGGGCGGGCATCATTGCCTTTGCCGTTGTTGTCTATGTTATCATGGACGGCTTTGATCTCGGCATCGGCATCTTGTTCCCGAATTTCAAGGTGGGACAGGATCGAGATATGGCGATGAACAGCATCGCACCGGTATGGGATGGCAATGAAACCTGGCTGGTATTGGGCGGCGGTGGCTTGCTGGCCGCCTTCCCCCTCGCCTATGCGATCATCCTGCCTGCGCTCTACGCGCCGCTGATCGCCATGTTGCTGGGCCTGGTATTGCGCGGCGTAGCGTTCGAGTTTCGCTGGCGGGACCCGTCTCACCGCGCACGCTGGGATTTTGCCTTTACCGCCGGATCGGTCATCGCGACTTTTGCCCAGGGCATTACGCTGGGCGCATTGCTGCAGGGCATCACGGTCGAAGGCCGCGCTTATGCCGGCGGCTGGTGGGAATGGCTGACCCCGTTCAGCCTGCTTACCGGCTTTGCACTCCTGGCCGGCTATGCGCTGCTCGGCTGCTGCTGGCTGATCTGGAAAACAGAAGGGCCCTTGCAGCGCCAGTGCTACAGCTATGCCGGGCGTCTTGGCATATTACTGCTGCTCGCAATCGGTATCGTCAGCATTGCAACACCCTTTCTCGAGGAAGAATATTATAGCCGCTGGCTCGCCTATCCGGGTATCATTGCCACTGCCCAGATTCCGCTCGCGACGCTGGTCATCTCGGTGTTGTTTTTCCGCAGCCTGTCGAAACGACAGGAAGCCGCACCCTTTTTCTATGCGCTCGGATTGTTCGGACTAAGTCTCGTCGGTCTTGCAGTCTCGATGTGGCCTGACGTGATACCCGGCAGGATCACGATCTGGGAAGCGGCTGCGCCCTATGAAAGCCAGATGTTCATGCTGGTCGGTGCGGGCATCATGGTGCCGGTCATTCTCGCCTACACCGCATGGGCTTATTGGGTGTTCCGCGGCAAGGTCGGATCGGACGGTTACCACTAATGGCTTTTGATCCGCTCTCGTCCAACGGCAAAACTGCCGATGGCGCGCCCTTGCCCAAGCGCCTGCTCTGGATGCTGGCTTATTGGGCAATGGGCGTGGCGGTCGTCGGCACGGTCGGCTATTTCATCCGCTTCTGGATCAAGACCTGAAGCCGGGCTGTTCGCTTTCCGCCTAGTGCGCTTCATCCCAGCTCTTGCCCGTCCCGATATCCACGTCGAGCGGCACGGATAATTTCACCGCCGGTTCCGCCGCGCCGGACATAACCGACCGGATCACTGCGCTGGCGGCTTCCACATCACCCTCGGGCAATTCGAAGACCAGTTCATCATGCACCTGCATAAGCATCTGGACGTTACTCAGTCCAGCCTCGGCCAGCGCTGGCAGCATCCGCGCCATCGCACGCTTGATGATATCGGCACTGGTGCCCTGGATCGGCGCGTTGATTGCGGCCCGTTCGCTGCCCTGCCGTTCCGCCTGATTGGGGGACTTGATCCGCTCGAACCAGGTTTTGCGACCAAATAAGGTCTCGGTATAGCCGGTTTCCCTGACCGACTGGAGCGTCGTCGAAATATACTGGTTGATCCCAGGGAACCGCTCGAAATAAGTGTCGATCATTGCCTGCGCTTCATCCGGATCGACCTCCAGTCGCTTGGCCAGGCCCCAGCGGGAGATACCATAGAGAATCGCGAAGTTGATTGTCTTGGCGCGGGCGCGGGCGTCGCGGTCTTCGGCGCCGAACAGTTCGCGCGCGGTGCGATTATGAATATCCTCGCCGTTGGCAAAGGCTTCCTTCAATGTCCCTACATCGGCGATATGCGCCGCCAGCCGGAGCTCGATCTGGCTATAATCGGCGGCCAGAATGACATTACCGGGCGCGGCGACAAAGGCCTGCCTTATCTGTCGGCCGATCTCGGTACGGATCGGAATATTCTGCAGATTGGGTTCGGTCGAGGACAGTCGCCCGGTCTGCGCGCCGCTCAGACTATAGGAGGTATGAACCCGTCCGGTTTTCGAATTGATCTGCTCCTGCAACGCATCGGTGTAAGTGGATTTCAGCTTCGCCAGCTGGCGCCAGTCGACGACTTTTTGCGCAATCGGCTCACCATCGCCAGCCAGCCGCTCGAGCACGGTTACATCGGTCGAATATTGCCCCGATTTTCCCTTCTTGCCACCTTTCAAACCAAGCTTTCCGAACAATATTTCACCCAATTGCTTGGGACTGCCGATCGAAAAAGGCTCTCCGGCCAACTCGTGGATTTGTGCTTCCAGCTTTTCCATTTCCTCGGCAAATGTCTTCGACAGCCGCGCCAGTTCCTCGCGGTCAACCAGCACGCCGGTGGCTTCCATTCCGGCAATCACCGGGACCAGCGGCCGGTCAACCATCTGGTAGACGCGGGTCGCCCGTTCCGGGACCATCCGCAGGCGCAATATTTCCCACAGGCGGAGCGTGACATCGGCGTCCTCCGCGCCATATTCGGTCGCTTTGTCGAGCGGTACTTCGGCAAAGCCGATCGCCTTCTTGCCGGTGCCGGTGATCGATTTGAAGCTGATGCACTCATGACCGAGATGCAGCTTGGACAGTTCATCCATACCGTGGCCGTGCAGGCCGGCATCGAGATTGAAACTCATCACCAAGGTGTCGTCAAACGGGGTGATCCGGATATCATGCTGCGCCAGTACGCCCATGTCATATTTCAGATTCTGCCCGACCTTGAGCACCGCATCATCTTCGAGCAGCGGTTTCAGCCTGGCCAGCGCTTCGTCCAGACCAATCTGGTCCGGTGTCTCGCCGAACATATCGCCGCTGCCATGACCGAGCGGAATATAGCAGGCCTCGTTCGGGCCAGTCGCCAGACAGACGCCGACGATCCGCGCGGTCACGCTTTCAAGACTGTCGGTCTCCAGATCAACCGCGCAGACGCCCTGTTCCGTAGCACGCGCGATCCACTTATCGAGCGCCGCGATTGTCTGCACGCATTCATATTTTGACCGGTCAATCGCCGGAGCATCGGGTATTTTCGCGGCATTCGAGGCTGCGGCATCATTCGCAACGTCTGGATTTTGCGGCTCGGCATGGCCGTCCCCGCCAAGCTTCTTGAGCAGGCTGTTGAACCCGTGGTCCGCCAGAAATGCGCGCAGTGGCCCATCGGGAATATCCTGGATCAGGAAACTTTCGAGCGTGTCGGGCAAGGGACAATCGTCGCGTAGCGTAACCAGCACCCGCGACAAACGCGCTTGCTCGGCAAATTCGATCAGATTGTCGCGCATTTTGGATTTTTTCATTTCCGGCGCGGCGGCGAGCACGCTTTCGATGTCGCCAAATTCGTTGATCAGCTTCGACGCGGTCTTCGGGCCAATTCCGGGAACGCCCGGGATATTATCCGAACTGTCACCCATCAGCCCGAGCACATCGCCCAGCTTTTCCGGCCCGACGCCGAATTTCTCTTCGACCGTGGCGCGGTTCATTCGCGCATTTTTCATCGTGTCGAGCATGTCGACCCGGCCTTCGTCATTGGGTTCGATCAGCTGCATCAGATCCTTGTCGGACGAGACGATCGTGACATGCCAGCCCTCTGCCAATGCAGCCTTGGTGTAGGAGGCGATCATATCGTCGGCCTCGACATTCTCTTCCTCGATCAGCGGCAACGAGAAAGCGCGCGTGGCATCACGGATCATCGGAAATTGCGGCCTCAGGTCCTCGGGCGCTTCCGGACGATTGGCCTTATACTGGTCATAGAGATCATTGCGGAAACTGGTCCCCGCCTTGTCCAGCACCACCGCCATATGAGTCGGGCCGTCCGCCTTGTTGAGTTCGTCGGCGAGTTTCCACAACATCGTCGTATAGCCATAGACTGCACCAACCGGCTCGCCGCGTATATTGGTCAGCGGCGGCAGGCGGTGATAGGCGCGGAAAATATAGGCCGAGCCGTCAACGAGATAGAGATGGTTTGGTTTGCTGTCTGTAGGGTCCGTCATAACCGCCAGCACTAGCAGCGCCCGCAGGCTTCGTCATTTCAAATTCTGCCTCAGCGGAAATTTGAATGGGCAACAAACGGTTTGAAATCCTGCACCCTGTCATGAACGGGACGCGGCTTGGCGCTCATGCCGGGTTCGAACAGGGCCACCTGGTTGCGCCCGCGCCGTTTGGCAGTGAACAAAGCGGTATCCGCATTGCCCATAAGGGTTGCACGATCCTGATGCGGGGCGATGTCGGTCACACCGATGCTGACGGTGATCACATGGCGCATGTTATGATGCGGTTCGAAAATCGTATTCTCGATCTCGTGCCGGATGATCTCGCCAATGATCTGGCCTTCCGGCGCACTGGTGTCGGGCAGGAACATGCCGAATTCCTCTCCGCCGATGCGGCCGACCAGATCATTTTTGCGCAGGATTTTCCGGAAGACACCGCCCAGCAGGATCAGCGCCTTGTCGCCGATCGGATGCCCGAAATTGTCGTTGATCTTCTTGAAATGGTCGACGTCGATAATCATCAGCACATTGGCCTGGTCATCCACACGCAATTCATCGAGCTGGCTGAAAAAACTGTCCCGGCTCAGCAGGCCGGTCATGCCGTCGAAATTTGCCCGCTGTTCGAGGGCCTTGTTCGCCTGACGCAAATCGGTTTGGGTTTCCTTGAGCCGGTTGGTTAGACCGACAAGCTTGAACCGCTGTTTCGACATATGGAGGCCCAGCGGAATGGTAATCGCCCAGGGTATCAAAAACGACATGTTGATCGCAGCCCAGAACCGATCGTCCATACCGAAAAACAGCATATATATGGTTCCGGTAAACGCGACCGATAACAATGCCGCGATTGCCGAAATGACGGCGGTCTGTCGAACGGGCGACAAGCTGGACATTGTTGTGTTCATGAAAACGTCAAATAGCGGACATATATTGAATGGCTGTGCAGATGAATGGTTAACGCGCTGGTCGGAATTGGCAGAGATACTGTCCGGATTTGGGGCAGCTCCGGCCGGTGACCGGCGTCTGCCGTGGCGTTAATCGGCTAAAATCCTCCGTAAGACAGCCCGGTTGTCGCGCAGCACCATTTCTGCAAAATCCATGAAGGCGCGGTCCTGCACAGATTGTCATCGCCCAGATTCGCACCAAGGCTGTGCAATTGAGTGCTTTGACTTCCGATTTTCAGCCGCTAGAAATCTTGCATTGGCTCGATATCTGCCGCACGCCCCCCAAAAGATAAAGAAACCGACCAGGAGACTGCCGAATGACCATACCGATTATCGCGGCCGTCGCAGGCGCCGTTCTCGTCATCCTGCAGGCCATATTGATGATCCTGGTCGGCATGCACCGCATCCGCAACCGGATCAATCTGGGCACGGGTAACGATCCGGCGCTGGAGCGCAAGATTCGGCGGCACGGTAATCTGGCGGAGAATGCCGCGCTGTTTATCGTTGTGCTGGCGCTGGCGGAAATGACCGTAGTGCCGAACAATGTCGTAGCAATCATCGCCATCGTCTTCATCGTGGGTCGCATCTTGCACGCGATCGCCCTGTCGACGGTCGCCGGATCGCAAGGCGCCGAAACCGGCAAGATTTTTCAGGCCTTCCGCGCCATTGGCGCGTTTGCAACATTCGGCAGCTTTATCGCGCTCGGCGGCTATCTGCTTGCCGGCATATTCTAGATATTTACCCGAAACCCGATTTCACAAGGAAACAATATGACCACTGCCCTCTCCCAGATTCTCAAAGGCTCGACCGCTCAGGCATTTCGCGGCCTGTCCACTGTTCTCGCCAAGGCCAAGGAAACAGCAGAAGCGGCCGGCACGGCGGAGGAGGCTTATCTTGGCGCGCGTCTGTTTCCCGATATGAGCGACCTCAAATGGCAGGTCCAGATGATCACCGAATTTGCCGTTCGCGGCGCGGCCCGTATGAGCGGCACGGCGCCCGATGATCTGCCCAGTTTGCCGATGGAAGGCGAAACATTCGATGCGCTGATCCAACGGATCGCCGAATGTGCGGAGAAAGTCGCTGCGACCGATGACGCGACGATTGACGGCAATGCCAACATGAAAATCACCATGCCGGTCGGGCCGGAACAGACGTTGGAACTCGACGGCCAGACCTATGTGCTAAGCTTCTTCCTGCCCAATCTCTATTTCCACGTCACTACCGCTTACAACCTGCTGCGCATGCAGGGCGTCGCGATCGGCAAACGCGAATATATGGGCATGTAAAACAGGGTCAGTTGGCCCGCTGCGGCCCGCGCCCGTCCTGCCACCATTCCTGCAGCCAGCCATAGGGGCGCGCCACCGCCCGGCCGCGCTTGTCGCGCCCCGGTTCGAAGCGGAAGCGTTGTTCGATCAGCTTGCAGGTAGTGGCATCGAGAGTGGGGTGACCACTGGACTGCCGGATCCGGCAATCGCTTGCCCGACCATCAACGCCAACGGTGAAATGCGCCACGACATTGCCGCGATTACCAGATTGCCAGACCGATCGCGGTATATCCTTGCGGCTGATCGTCCCGGACAGATAGCGCGGCCCGGAGACAACGCCGCCACCGCCATAGCCGTCGCCCTGTCCGCCACTGCCAAAGCCGGGTCCGGCTTGATCAGAGGCACCGGCTTTGTTTTCATCTCCCGGCCCGGCAACCGGTGCTGCAATCACAGTAGATTCTATCTTGAGTTTGATCTCCGGTATCGGCACCACAATCTGGGTTGGCGCAGCCTTCAGATTTTCTGGCGAGGACGCCTCTTCCACGGCTTCCGCCGGTTTCTCGGCAGGGACAGGCTCCGGTGGCAGCGGAGGCGTAACATTGATGACCTTGAAACTTGCCGTCACGGTCTTTGCAACTTCCATACCCATAGCGCTGACCAGCGCATAGCCGATGACGGCATGAAGGGCGATCACGCCTGCCATTGATTTGGCGCGCTCCTGCCAGCCATATTCCGTCAGATAATCCATCCATATTATCTAGCATGGAATGCATGAATATATTCTGGCCGGCGCCAGTTCCGGTTTGTTGCCGTGCGCATTTTCTGTTACATTACGCCTGTTCGTGACTGGCGAGATCAGGATGGCATACCATCGGGGAGCGGACGGATTTTACAGCCGATCGCCTGGGCGCATCTCGAACTTTGGAGTAGCCCCATGACCGACAGCCCGAAACCCTTCCATATTGTCTTCCTGCTGTTTGACGGCATCACCCAGCTTGATTTTTCCGGCCCGGCGCAAGTGCTTTGCCGCATTCCCGGTGCCGTCGTCCACACTGCGGCGAGAGATATCAAGCCGATACAGACGGATAGCGGCTTTGCCATTCTACCCTCGACCAATTTTGCCGATTGCCCGCTAGCCGACCTGCTTTGCGTCCCTGGCGGATTTGGCATCAGAGATGTGATTCAGGATGAAGCCACGCTGCAATTTTTGCGCGATCAGGCCGCCGGAGCGAAATATATAACCTCGGTGTGTACGGGCTCGCTTGCGCTTGGCGCGGCGGGTTTGCTGGAGGACAAGCGCGCCACCAGCCATTGGGCCTATACCGGTCTGCTCGAAAAATTCGGCGCAACGCACGAAAAAGCGCGCGTGGTGCAGGATGGAAACGTAATTACCGCTGGCGGAGTGACCTCGGGCATCGACTTTGCATTGACCGTGGTTGCGGAGATTGCCGGGCGACCGGTGGCCGAATCGATCCAGCTCAGTCTGGAATATGATCCGCACCCGCCCTTCAATAGCGGCCACCCCGACGTCGCCAGACCCGAAACGCTCACCCTGATGCGTGAGCGGGTTTATGACAAGCAGGCCTCGGATCTCGCAGATATTATTGATAGGCAATAGTTTGGGAATTTTGATTTCCGCTTTTGCGCTTATCGCGTAAGCGCACACGGAAATGAGCAGTCCCGACCCCATCGCAAACGATGCGCCCAACCGCATCAGCGAACTGAAACTTTTCCTCTTCGCGCTATCGACGGCGGCGGTGGTGGCCAATGGCTATTATATCCATCCGCTGATCACGCCGGTTGCCGAAGAATTCGGGGTCAGCGGCGCGACCATCGGGCTGGCTCCGGCGCTCAACCAGATAGCCCTGGCACTGGGTATATTATTGCTGCTGCCGCTGGGTGACCGGATCAACAACCGCAAGCTGGTGACCATATTTGTCGCCGGGCAATTTCTCGCCATGCTGGCGATGGCGCTGTCCGGAAGCTTTACAACATTTGTCGTCGCGTCTTCCTTGCTCGGCTTTGTCACCATAGCGCCCTATCTGCTGCCCGCTTATGTGACCCGGCGGGTTGCGCCCGGACGGATCGGCCATGTTACCGGGATCATGACTGCGGGTGTGACACTGGGAATATTGGGCAGCCGGGTCGGCGGCGGCTTGCTCGGCCATTATTTCGGCTGGCGATCGGCCTATTGGGTCGGGGTGGCGAGCATGGCGTTGCTGGTGATCCTGTTGCCGTTGATCATGGAGCGCACGCGGGATGAAAAACCCTCCGGTGTCGAGCCACCGCGCTACGGCGAATTGTTGCGCTCGCTTTGGCCGATCATGAAATCCCTGCCGGAGGTACCGCTCGGCGGGCTGATACAGGCGCTTTCCTTCGGACTTTTTCTGGCGCTTTGGCTGGCAATTGGCCTGCATTTGCCGCGCAACGGCTATGGCGTCGACACCGTTGGCTATCTGGCGATCATCGCCATAATCAATGTATTCGGTTCACCCTTTGCCGGCCGGTTCGCAGACCGTATCGGAGCCGAACGCGCGCGCATCTATTTCTGTCTTGCGCAGCTGGTCGGTGTTTGCCTGCTCCCCTTTGCCGGCGATAATCTCTGGCTTTTGGTGGTCGCGGTTATTTTCAACACCATTGGCGGCGCATCGGTCGATATTTGCAGCCGAACGATTCTGTTCAGCCGCGCGCCGGAAATCAGGACCCGGCTGATGACCATCTATATCGTGATCATGTTTATCGGCGGCGGCATATCCAGCTGGCTCGGCGCGGCGACTTATGAATATGGCGGGTGGTCGGGCATTTCTGCCATGGCGATGATCTATGCGCTGACCATCATGGGACTGTCGCTCTGGGGATTGCGCTTCCGGCAGGCCAAGGCCTAGATTTTAACGAGCACCTTGCCGATATTGCCGCCGCTAAACAGTTTCCCATAAGCGGTCAGGACATTCTCGATACCGTCGGTGACATCGAATGGCGTGTCGATCAGGCCTTGGTCGAGCCATTGCTTCAGCTCCAACGTCAGCCGTTCGCCCTGATCGGCAAAATCGGGCGAGAAAAAGCCTTCGATACGCAACCGCTTCATCAATATCTGGTCGAACTGTTCCGGCCCGCGTCCACGCCCGTCGCCTTCATATTGAGCGAGCAGACCGCAAAGCGCGATTCGGCCGTAAAGCGCCATATTGGGCAGGACGGCATCCAGTATCGGCCCGCCGACATTATCGAAATAGGCGTTGATGCCGCCTTCGACCTTCGCCAGTTCGGCGGCAATGTCGTCATTCTTGTAATCAATCGCCTTGGTGATGCCGAGTTCGTCTTCCAGCCAGCGGCATTTGTCGGGGCCCCCTGCCAGACCATAGACATTGGCGCCCAATATCTTCGCGACCTGGCAAGCCAGAACGCCGGTCGACCCGGCGGCGGCAGAGACCAGCACATTGTCGCCAGCCTTGACGGCGGCCGTTTCCTTGATGCCCCACAGCGCCGTCCAGCCGTTGAATCCAAGCACGCCGAAATGCTGTTTTATGTCGTCGATACTGTCATCGACCTTGACCAGCCCTGCCAGCTCCGGCTGCAACACGCTATATTCGGCCCATTGCCCGAAGCCGCGCACCAGATCGCCCTCGGCAAAGCCGTCATGGCGCGAGGCTGCAACATGGCCCAGCACCAGACCGACCATCTTCGTGCCCAGCTCGAGCGGTGGCTGATAGCTGTCCTCGCGCTCTGTCATCCACATGCGGGTGCCGGCGTCCATCGACAGATAAGCCGCCCTGACCAGCACTTCGCCATCGGCAAGCTCCGGCATGGATTCGCTTTCGAGCGAAAGCGAGCCCGACACATCCTGTGCTTCGGGGCGGCTGTTCAGTTGCCAAAAACGATTTGTGGTCATGGTCTTGCCCTCGCGAAGGCGGGGGCCCATCTCCCGCTTGTGCGTTTAGACGCAATTTCAGGAGATGGGCTCCCGCCTGCGCAGGAGCACAGGAATTGTCGGCAAATTAAAGCAAATCGCCCTGTTCGATACTATCCTTATTGGCGGGAAGGCTGAACAGCATTCCGTCCTTGCCGAGTATCATCGGGCCATCATAAGCGACATCGGCGCCTTTCATGAAATAGGCGTCGAGATAGCCGAGCGGCAAAGCCGGCACGATATGCGAAAAGACCAGCATTTTCGCCTTCGCGGCCTGAGCCGTTTCTGCCGCTTCAACCGGAGTCGTGTGATAATCCGGGATATCCGCCATGATCTTGACCAGCCGCTTGCGCCCGGCTTTTTCAAAGGCAGTTTCCAGCGTGCCGACCATCTCGGCATTCAGCACTTCATGGACCAGAAGATCGCAGCCATTGCAGGCTTTGGCAACAATCGGCAGTTTCACCGTATCGCCGCTGAACACAACCGAGCGGTCTTTATAATCGAAGCGATAGCCGACCGCGGGCGAGATCGGTTTGTGGGCTACGGAAAAGGCGGTGATCTTGATGCCATCCTGCTCGTACACAACCATCTGTTCCGGCCCGTCGGGAAGAGCAAATGGCTTCGCCGCCCCGCCAGCACCTGTCAACGACATCGTCGCTTCGCCGTGATGGGCGATACGATATTGCACATCGGCCGCATAAGCCGCGTTCAGACCATCGACGATCGCCTCCACCCCTTCCGGCGCAATCACCGGCAACGGAGCTTCCCGGCCACCACCAGCCCAGCGCTGCAGCATCAATTCGCCCATGCCATCGATATGATCGCTGTGAAAATGGGTCAGCAACAGCGCCTCGGTCGCGCCGGGATTCAGGCCCATCAGGCCCAAATTGCGCACCGCGCCACCGCCGATATCGACAATGAACATTTTGCCGTCGATGATCACCGCAGAGCAGGGACCGGCACGGGTCGGATCGGGTAGCGGCGAACCGGAGCCGCAAAGCGCCACGTGCATGCCGTCTGGCAGATCGCCGATGACATCGCGCGCCACCGCTGTTTCAACCGCGCTGGCAAAGAGCCGCTTGCCAATCTGCTCCTGAAACAGAAGAGCAACGCCCACCCCGAACAGTATCAATATCATCAGACCAAGGCCCAGCTTTTTCATCGATAGTCCCTCCCGTTTTGGTCAGCATTCCACCAAATTGACGGCAAGTCCACCTTGCGAAGTTTCCTTGTAGCGCTCGCTCATATCCAGTCCGGTCTTGCGCATCGTCTCGATGACCTCGTCGAGGCTGACACGATGGGTGCCGTCGCCGAGGATCGAGAGGCGAGCGGCCTCGATCGCCTTGACCGCGCCTACGGCATTGCGTTCGATGCACGGCACCTGCACCAGCCCGCCAACCGGATCGCAGGTCAGGCCAAGATTATGCTCCATGCCAATTTCGGCGGCATTTTCGACCTGCAGAGGAGTCCCGCCCCAGGCTGCGGTCAATCCGGCCGCTGCCATCGAACAGGCAACACCGACCTCGCCCTGACAGCCGACTTCAGCGCCGGAAATCGAGGCATTTTCCTTGAACAGGGAACCGATTGCCGCTGCTGTCAGAAGGAAAGTCTCGACGCCCGCTGCATCGGCTTTTGGCGCAAACCTTTCATAGAATCGCAACACCGACGGGATGATCCCGGCAGCCCCGTTAGTTGGCGCGGTCACCACCTTGCCGCCAGCGGCATTTTCCTCGTTCACCGCCAGCGCCCAGAGATTGACCCAGTCCAGAATGGTCAACGGATCGGACAAGGCGCGTTCCTGACGCTCCATCAGGCGAGCGTGGATCAGGGGCGCACGGCGTTTGACCCGAAGGCCGCCCGGCAAGATACCACCCTGCAAAATGCCGCGATCGATACAGGCCGACATCGCATCGGCAATGGCGCGAATATCGGCGCTTATCTGGTCATCGGATTTTCCCGTGCGCTCGTTGTTGCGCATGATATCGGCAATGGACAGCCCTTTTTCTTCTGCAGTCCTGAGCAAATCGGCGCCCGAGCAGAAAGGGTGCGGCACATCCCACAATCCGCTTTCCGGATTGTTGCTGCCGATCTGGTCCTCGTCGAGGATCGCGCCGCCCCCGACGGAATAATAGACCCGCGTGTCGATGATATCTCCGCCGGAAAAGGCGTTGAACCGCATCGCATTACTATGAAAATCCAGTCGCTTCTTCTGATCGAAGATCACATCCGTTTCTTCGTCAAAGGCGATGTCATGCGAGCCGTTCAGGCTTATTTTCGCAAGGGAGCGGATTTGCTCCACCAGGGCATCTGCTGCATCCGGCTCGATATTTTCCGGCCGCTGGCCAGAAAGCCCCAGAAGGATCGCCCGGTCCGTCGCATGCCCCTTGCCGGTCAGCGCCAGCGACCCGAAAAGCAATGTCTCCAGCCGCGTCACCCCGGCCAGTTTGCCGGTCTCCGCCAACCGCTCCACGAACGTCGCTGCCGCCGACATCGGCCCCATCGTATGCGAACTCGAAGGCCCAACGCCGATCTTGAAAAGCTCGAAGGTGCTGCAGACCATAGCGCGTTATCCCTCACACTACCCGGCACTGGCCGGGCTCCATCTCCTGAGCAGCGGGCTATACCAAGGCGAAAGCGTGGATGATAGCTATCGTAACCAAATTGCGTCGTCGACGCTGCTAACAGCGGACAGACAACGGGCCGGAAGTTTCCTTCCAGCCCATATCATTTCGATAATTTCTAGCCCGCCTCGGTCATCTCGTAGAGCGTGAACTCGGCAACCGCTCCGGCGGTTTTTTCAGACCAGCGCTGCAATCCCGGCCCTTGCATATGGTCCTGCCAAAGTTCCCGGCTTTCCCATTCTTCCTGAAACATGAAATGGTTCGGGTCGAGATTATCCTTATAGAGGATGTAGGAGATGCAGCCTTTCTCGGCACGCGTGGGGGCGAGCAGCAGATCAAGTTCGGCGATCACCAGATCGCGTTTCTCGGCTACGGCGTGGATATGGGCGTTGATTACCAATGTCATTCTATGTCCTTTTCGTCGGGTTATTTCAGGAACCGAAATTCTCGAGCACGATCTTGCCGGTCGCTCGTCCGGTTTCCAGCAGCGCATGAGCTTTGCGGAGATTTTCGGCATTGATCGGGGTGAACACTTCATTGACGGTCGAACGAATTCGGCCGGCGTCAATTTCATCGGCGACATAGCTGAGCAATTTGTGCTGTTCGATCATGTCGGGCGTCTGGAACATAGAACGGGCAAACATGAATTCCCAGACCAGACCGGCGGCCTTGGTCTTGAGCACATCCTGGCTTAGCGGCTTTTCATTTTCAACGATCGTCACGATCAGTCCCTGTGGCCGGATCAAATCGGTAACCGCATCCCAGTGGCCGTCGGTATGGTTGAAGATCGCAATATGATCGACATATTGCAGCCCCAGCGCCTCGACCTGCGGGCGCAGCGATTCACGGTGATTGATCACATGATCGGCGCCAAGGTCCCGCACCCATTTCGATGTCTCTTCGCGGGAAGCGGTTGCTATCACCGTCAGACCAGCGGCTTTTGCCAGCTGGATCGCAATAGAGCCGACCCCGCCAGCGCCGCCAATGATCAATATCGTCTCGCCCTTGTTGCCGCCGTCGCGGTCGAGACCGAGCCGTTCGAAAAAGGCTTCATAGGCGGTGATGGTGGTTAGCGGTAAAGCGGCTGCGGCGGCAAAGTCGAGCGATTTCGGTTTGCGACCGACAATTCTTTCATCCACCAGCTGATATTCGGCATAAGCGCCAGACCGCGTGATATCTCCGGAATAATAGACTTCGTCTCCGGGACTAAACAGGGTGACGTCCGCGCCAACAGCCTCCACGACACCTGCGGCGTCCCATCCGAGAATGCGGGGCGTTTCCTCGACGTCATCCTTGGGCGCCCGTACTTTTACATCGACCGGGTTGACCGCGATGGCGTGAATTTTGACCAATATATCGCGGCCTTCGGCGACCGGCTTGTCCAGTTCCACGTCGATCAGGGATTCCGGATTTTCGATGGGCAGGTAACGGGTTAATCCAATGGCTTTCATATCTGGTATCCTTTTTCTGACGCCGGTCCGCCGGCTGTGGGGCTTCAATACAATATTCTTCTGGATGAATAATTGGTTGGTTTTTGAAATCACTATTTGATATATTCAGATAATGGATTGGGATCTTCTTTCGCTGCGATTATTTCTCCGGGTGGCTGCACTGCGTGCGATCGGCAAGGCGGGGCAAGAATTCGGCTTTTCTCCCGCCACGGCAACGCAGCGCCTGCAGGCCTTGGAAGCCAGTCTTGGCGTCAGCCTGCTCAACCGCACCACGAGGTCAGTCACTCTGACCTTGGATGGCGAGCGCTTCCTGACTCACGCCAAGGGGATCATCGACGCGGTAGAAGAAGCGCGGCTCGACATCTCCGGAGGCGAGACGCGGATCAAGGGCTTGCTGCGGGTCACCGCATCATCGACATTCGGCCATCGCTATATCGCCCCGCATATCGCTGAATTCATGGCCGATCACCCCGAAGCGGAAGTGCAACTCCACCTGTCTGACAATGTCGTGGATATTGTCGAGCAAGGCTTTGATCTGGCCATCCGGGTGGGCGCACTGGCGCCGTCCAGTCTGCGTGCGCGCAAACTGGCGGAGAGTCCCCGGGCGCTCGTTGCATCGCCCCGATATCTTGCGAGACACGGAATGCCCGCAAGTCTGGATGATCTCAAAAAGCATAACTGCATATTGCAGGGCAGCGGTCAGAACTGGCTTTTTCAATTGCCCGACCAGAGGCAGAAGAAAATAGCGGTGTCCGGATCATTTCAGAGCAACAGCGGGGAGGCGGTCGCCATAGCCGCTCTGGATGGCCTGGGAATAGCGATGAAGTCGCTGTGGGACGTTCAGGACCATCTCGAGTCCGGGCGATTGACGATCCTGTTGCCCGAGCATCGCATCTTGCCGGACTGGGACGTCTGGGCGGTGCGACCCGCTTCACCGGTGTTGCCTGCACGGACAAAATTATTCACCGGCTTTCTCGAACAGAAGTTCAAAACCCTTCCAGCGCGGCCATAAAAAAGGGCCGGAAGTTTCCTTCCAGCCCCTCTTGTTGGTTTCAGCCTTAGCTGGGTGGTTGGGTTTAGAAGCCCATGCCGCCCATGCCGCCGCCCATGCCGCCCATGTCGGGCATGCCGCCGCCAGCTTTGTCTTCTGATGGTGTTTCAGCGACAGCCGCTTCGGTGGTGATCAGCAGACCGGCAACCGAGGATGCGTCCTGCAATGCAGCACGGACAACCTTGGTAGGATCGATGACGCCAGCTTTGACAAGGTCTTCATAAACATCGGTCGATGCGTTGAAGCCGAATTCCTTGCTCTTCTGGTCGAGCATCTTGCCAGCAACAACCGCGCCGTCAAAGCCCGCATTTTCAGCGATCTGACGAACCGGAGCCTGCAGCGCCTTGCGAACGATGTCGATACCGCGGGTCTGGTCGTCGTTGACGCCTTCAAGACCTTTGAGTGCCGAAGTTGCATAGAGCAGAGCGGAACCGCCGCCAGGGACAATGCCTTCTTCAACAGCAGCACGGGTTGCGTGCAGCGCGTCGTCGACACGGTCTTTCTTCTCTTTCACTTCAACTTCGGTCGCGCCGCCGACCTTGATCACGGCAACACCGCCGGCGAGTTTCGCCAGACGTTCCTGCAGCTTCTCTTTGTCATAGTCGGAAGTGGTGTTTTCGATCTGCGAACGGATCGCTTCAACACGTGCCTTGATGTCGGCTTTCTTGCCAGCGCCGTCAACGATCGTGGTGTTATCCTTGTCGATCGTGACATTCTTGGCTTCACCGAGCATGTTCAGCGTAACGCTTTCCAGCTTGATGCCGAGATCTTCGGAGATCATTTCGCCCTTGGTCAGGATCGCGATATCTTCGAGCATCGCTTTGCGACGGTCGCCGAAACCAGGAGCCTTGACCGCAGCGATCTTCAGGCCGCCGCGCAGCTTGTTGACCACGAGGGTCGCCAGCGCTTCGCCTTCGATATCTTCGGCAATGATCAGAAGCGGACGTCCGGCCTGGACAACGGCTTCCAGAATCGGAAGCAGTGGCTGCAGGTTGGTCAGCTTCTTTTCGTGGATCAGGATGTAGGGATTTTCGAGGTCCGCAATCATCTTGTCCGGGTTGGTGATGAAGTAAGGCGACAGGTAACCGCGGTCAAACTGCATGCCTTCAACAACGTCGAGTTCAAAGTCGAGACCCTTGGCTTCTTCAACCGTGATAACGCCTTCTTTGCCGACTTTTTCCATCGCTTCAGCGATTTTTTCGCCAACTTCACGGTCGCCATTGGCGGAAATGATGCCAACCTGGGCGATCTCTTCGCTGCCCTTGACGTCTTTCGAACGCTTTTTCAGATCAGCAACCACGGCTTCAACAGCCTGGTCGATGCCGCGTTTCAGATCCATCGGGTTCATGCCGGCGGACACGGACTTCATGCCTTCCTTGACGATGGCCTGAGCGAGAACGGTCGCGGTGGTGGTGCCGTCGCCAGCAACATCGTTGGTCTTCGATGCGACTTCACGAAGCATCTGGGCACCCATATTTTCGAACTTGTCTTTCAGTTCGATTTCCTTGGCAACCGATACACCGTCCTTGGTGATGCGCGGCGCGCCAAAGCTCTTGTCGAGCACAACATTACGGCCCTTGGGGCCGAGGGTTACTTTTACGGCGTCAGCCAGCGTGTTCACACCTTTAAGGATGCGTTCCCGGGCGTCGCGGCCAAATTTTACGTCTTTAGCAGCCATGATATTTTCTCCTGCTTAAATGATTGAAATTATGACGGGGTAAGCAACTACTTCTCGATAATTCCGAGAATATCGCTTTCCTTCATGATGATCAGCTCTTCACCTTCGACGGTGACTTCCGTGCCGGACCATTTGCCGAACAGGATTTTGTCGCCTTTTTTGACGTCGAGCGGAGTAGATTTGCCGTTATCATCTTTCAGGCCGTTGCCGACTGCGACAACCTTGCCTTCAGATGGCTTTTCCTGGGCGCTATCCGGAATGATGATGCCGCCAGCAGTCTTGGTGTCCGCTTCAACGCGACGCACCAGAACACGGTCATGTAATGGACGAAATTTCATAGATTTCCCTTTCTTGTCCAATCCAAATCTCTTCAGACCAGCCGTTGCGGCTGGTCGACAGAGCAGAATTTGTGTGAATTAGCACTCTCTCCTTTCGAGTGCTAACGAAGCCCATGTAATAGCTATTCATCCGCCGTCAAGGGAAAGGGCGGAAAATATTTCTCTCCATTTTTGTTAGATTTCCAAGGCCTTGCGATTCGTTTTGCCGGCAATCCGCATTGCTACGGAGGGTCTGTGTAACCGGATTGCCGGATGCGGCGAATGTCAGTGTGAGCCCGCTTCGGCTGGTTCGGACTAGGTCCCCCAATTTCTAAAGAGGAAAATTTCATGTCTGCTTTAATCAAAACAACCGCCGCTGCCGCCGCTCTGGCTGCTGCTGCAACCATGTCCCTTTCTGCCACCGCTGCCCAGGCGGCGGGCGCCAAGGAAAAATGCTATGGCATCGCGCTTGCCGGCAAGAATGACTGTGCAGCCGGTCCGGGTACCAGCTGTGCCGGAACATCGACCACCAACTATCAGGGCAATGCCTGGAACTATGTCGCCAAGGGCGAATGCGCCAAAATCGGCGGCACGCTGACCGCACACAAGGGCAATGCGAAACCGGTTCCCAAAAAGGGCTGATTGTTCCCCGCCGAATGGCGGGGTCCATCTCCCGGTCAGGCGTCCAGACGCATTGGCAGGAGATAGACCCCCGCCTGCGCGGGGGTGCAATGCAGCTTTGTTTATTTTTTTTGATGAATGCATTACATTCCGTGGATGTCCGCAATTCCTGATCCTCACGTTTCATCGGTGGTGACTATGCCGCAATCCCTCCCCCCATCGGGTGGCATAGGTCTCAAGTCGGTACATTATAGCAATGTGCTGGATGAAGCCCCGGAAGCGAAATACCCATCCTGGGTTGAGGTACATCCACAGAATTACTTCGGCGATGGCGGTCCGGCACACCGCTGGCTCACTGCCATCGCCGGGGTTTATCCCCTGAGCTTTCACAGCGTCGGCCTGTCTCTGGGCAGCGCCGACGGGCTCAATAGCGCTGATCTCGACAAGCTGGCTGGCCTCTGCGATCGCTATCAGCCGGCGATGGTGTCGGACCATCTCAGCTGGAGCGGCAATGCCCATGACCGCTACCCCGATCTGCTGCCCATTCCCTATACACAAGAAGCGCTCGACCATTTCGCCGGTGAAATCGGCAAGGTGCAGGATCGCTTGCAGCGTCCTATCCTGATCGAGAATCCTTCCCGTTATCTCAGCTATCGCGACGACGAGATGAGCGAGACTGATTTTATCGACTCACTCTGTCGTCAGGCGGGGTGCGGCTTGCTGTTCGACATCAACAATGTAGAAGTGACCGCGACCAATGTCGGGCTGGATATGGAAGCCTATATCGACGCGATCGATCCGGGGATCGTCGGCGAGATCCATCTTGCAGGCCATGCGACGGAAAAGCACGACAGCGGGCCGCTGTTGATCGACGATCACGGATCGATTGTCAGCGACACCACCTGGAACCTCTATCGCCGTTTCATCGAACGCGCGGGCCCGATTGCCACTCTGATCGAATGGGACACGGACATTCCCGAATATGAGGTGCTGATGGCAGAAGTCACCAAGGCCGAAACCATCCTGGGCGCCCCCCTTTCGGAAGAGCAGCGCCATGCCCTCGCTCGCTGAAGGCCAGTCGCGCTTCATTGCCTGCCTGCAAAAAGGCCCGGCCCATTTTCCCGATGATATGTTTGCCGAGGACAAGGCCCGCGCGCTGCTGGGCCTCAAGGCCCACGCCAACACGATTTCCCACGCCCGGCTGGTGGCGCTGGAAGACTGCTATCCCCGGCTGCACGTCCATATGGGGCACGAACAATTTCACGCCGTCTCGCGCGATTATGTCGAACAGGATCATATCATGACCTGCGACCTCAATCACATCGGTGCAGGTTTCGCCGCTTTTCTGGGCGAGCGCCAATATGGCGCTACCGAGATTGATCTCGCCCGGATAGAATGGGCCTGGCTGGAAAGCTATCGCAGCGCCGAAGCCATGCCCCTCGCCTTGGCCGATATTGCCACGCTCGCGGAAGCCGAACTGCTGGCTTTCCCGGTCGTCCTCCATCCGGCTATGCGCCTGCTGGAACTTGCCGGCCCCTTGTCACCGGAGTTACCGGAGCTGGCCGAGTTTAATCCGCAAGCGCTGATGATCGCCCGCCCGGAAGCGCAGATATTATTCCATCCGCTCACCGCTGTAGAGCAAGCCATTGCAGAAAAAATTGCCGATAGCGGGACCATGGGTAACCTTTTGGAACATGCTCTCGAATTGAGTGATGAAGCCACGGCGATGCAGCATATTGTCAAGCTGATCCAGGCCGGGGCGCTGAAGCGAATCAAGGGGTAGAGAAATGACCGATATGATGAAGAAGCTGATCGCCATGATCAGCGGTTCCGTGCCGGAAGGCATCGCCCTGCTTTTCACGCGGGTTGCGCTTGCCGGCATTTTCTGGCGCTCGGCGCGCACCAAAGTCGAAGACGGCAGCTGGCTGCAGATGAGCGACACGACGGTTTTCCTGTTTCGCGAAGAATATGGCATGCCCTGGCCGGAAATCACCGGCCTGCTGGCGACCTATGCTGAGCATTTTCTGCCGATTCTAATCGTGCTGGGCCTGTTTACCCGCATCGGTGCAGCCGGTCTGCTGGTCATGACATTGGTCATCCAGTTCTTCGTCTATCCGGAAGCCTGGTGGCAGACCCATATCATCTGGGTCGCTCTGGCCGGCATATTGATCGTGCGGGGCGGCGGGATGTTCTCGCTGGACCGGTTGATCGGTCACAAGTTCGGCTAATCCAGTGATCGCCAATGAAGAAACTTTTCGGCGCCTGATGATCAAGGCACAGGGCGGCGACAAGCTCTGCTATTCGACCCTGCTCACCGAATGCGAAAAATGGCTGCGGCGCTATTATGCCCGCAAGATCAATCCGGCGGCGATTGATGATCTGGTGCAGGAAACGCTGATTTCGCTGCATCGCAAGCGGGCGAGCTATGACCCGGCGAGGGCGTTTCTGCCCTGGCTCGCCGCCATCGGGCGCTACCGCTGGATCGACAGCCTGCGCAAGATTTACCGGCACGAACATGACCAGCTCTATGAAGAAATGGTCGCCGATCCGCAGGACGAAACGGTAACCGCCAAGGTCAGTCTGGAACGGCTGCTCGGCATGATCCCGCCAAAGCAGGCAGAGGTAATTGGCCTGGTCAAGATTGAAGGCCTCAGCATCAACGAGGCAGCGGCGATGACCGGCCAGTCGGAATCGCTGGTCAAAGTGAATATCCATCGGGGGCTGAAAAAGCTGTCGTCGATGGTCGAAACAGAGTGATAGTAGAAGAGAATATATGATGTCGGACATGATGATAGATCGTCTCGTCGAAGAACTGACGCCGGTAAAGCCGTTGAAAAACCGCGACGGGCTTGCCCTCACGCTGGCGATTGCCGCAATTCTTGCGGTGGCGGTTGCGATGATTGCCGGGATTCGCGGCGACATATTGATGGGCATGCCGCATCCGATGTTCTTTCTGCGGGGCGGCGCCTTGCTTTTGCTCGGTGTGAGCAGCAGCTATGCCGTGATCGCAATGAGCCAGCCAGCCGTTGGCAACAGTTTCAGGGGCTGGATCTGGGCATTATTTGCCGCATTGCTGTTTCCGGCCACTGCCGCTGTGATGGCAATGTTGGCCGCGCCGGATAATATGGCAATATTGGTGCCGCGCTATGGCGTTGAATGTCTTGCTATCAGCATGCTGGTGGGTAGCGGTATCGCAGCAGCACAAGTCTTCTGGCTGCGCCGCGGCGCGCCGGTTGCTCTGGAACGCGCGGGCTGGCTCGTCGGCATGTCGTCCGGCGCTCTGGGCGCGGCGGCCTACAGCCTGCACTGCCCGTTCAACAGCATATTCTATGTCGGTCTGTGGTATTCTCTGGCGGTGGCATTATGCGCGATTCTCGGCCGGTTGGTCATCCCGCGTCTTATCCGCTGGTAATATTCGACCTCGATCCCATATAGGACGGGTCAATCCAGTCAAAACGGGGATATGAATATGCAGTTTGCGCGGGCGGCGTGGAAATTTCTGGTCGCAATAAAGGATGGCATGGTATTGATCGCCATGTTGCTGTTTTTCGGCGCGCTTTACGCTCTGCTGTCGACTCAACCCAATAGCGGCGCAATCCGCGATGGCGCATTGCTGCTCGACCTGAACGGCGTGATTGTCGAGGAACCCGCAGCCCCCACGTTCGAGGATTTTCTGGCCGGCAATGCTGGCAACAGCCCGCGCGAATATCGCTTGCGCGATGTCGTCCACGCCATTGATGCCACCGTGGAAGACGACCGTGTCAAAGCGATAGTGCTCGATCTCAGCAGTTTCGTCGGTGGTGGCCAGACCAGCCTGACCGATATTGGCGACGCGCTCGCCCGCGCCAGGAAGGCGGGAAAACCGATTTATGCATTCGCCAGCTTCTACAGCGATGACAGCTACCAGCTCGCCGCCCATGCGACAGAAATCTGGATGGATCCGATGGGTGGAATCATTTTTGCCGGCCCCGGTGGCAACCGTCTCTATTATAAAGGCCTGATCGACCGGCTGGGCGTGACTGCCAATATATATCGTGTCGGCACCTATAAAAGCGCGGTCGAACCTTATATGCGCGCCGACCAGTCGGACGCATCGCGAGAAGCCTCCGAAGCGCTTTATGGCGTGCTGTGGGACAGCTGGCTGACCGAATTGAAAAAATCCCGACCACAAGCGAACGTCAAGCCATTTGCCGACGATCCCGCTGCGTTCATCACCGCTGCTGGCGGCGATTATGCCGCCGTCGCAATGCAGCAGAAACTGGTCGACAAGCTGGGTGACAAGACTGCCTTCGACCGCTTTGTTGCAGAGCAAGTGGGCGCGGACGAAGAGCCCTCGCCGGACAGTTTCAAGAGCATCGATTATGATGATTTCGTTGCCGCACATCCGGTCGAGACTGACGGTTCCGCGATCGGTGTGATAACCGTCGCTGGCGAGATTGTCGGCGGCGATACCGGCCCCGGCATGGCCGCCAGCGGACGAATCGCGGAACTGATTTACGCCGCGCTGGACGAAGACGAGATCAAGGCGCTGGTGGTCCGCGTGGATTCCCCCGGTGGCTCGGCCTTCGCCAGCGAGGAAATCCGTCTGGCGTTGCTCGAAGCGAAGAAAAAGAAACTGCCTATCGTCGTTTCGATGGGCGATGTTGCGGCCAGCGGCGGCTATTGGATCGCGACCGCAGGCGACCATATCTTCGCCGAGCCCGACACAATTACCGGCTCCATTGGCGTATTCGCGGTTCTGCCCAGCTTTGAAAAAGTGCTCGCCAAATGGGGGGTCACCGCCGACGGCGTGCAGACCACGCCGCTATCGGGCGAGCCGGATTTTGTCGGCGGTTTCAGCGACGATCTCAATGCCATTTTGCAGGCCGGTGTCGAAGACAGCTATGGTGACTTCATCAAACTGGTTGCGGCAGCGCGCGGCAAGACGCCGGCAGAAGTCGATACGATCGGGCAAGGCCGCGTCTGGGATGGCGGGACCGCCCGGCAACTGGGTCTGGTTGACGGCTTTGGCGGCATGCCGGAAGCGCTCGCGGAAGCCGCCAAGCGGGCTGGTCTGAAGGAAGGCGATTATCACGCCCAATATCTTGATCCGCAGGTCAGTCTCTCGTGGCTGCCGTTTGAAGGCATTCCGTTTGTCCGGCAGGAAAGTGCACCGGTCACTGGCGTGATCGGCTGGGCCGCACAGCGCCAGAAGGCAATTTTCGCTCAAGCCGTGACAACCGCTCAGGGCCTGCTGGTGCGTGAAGATGTACAGGCATTGTGCCTCGAATGCGGCACTGCAGTGCCGCGGAACACAAAAGCTTCCGCCGGCTGGATCGACCGGCTGCTAGGCTATTCCTTCTCTTCGGCACCGCGATAGGCCGGCAAAGACAGGCCCTTGATGATCGCAAGCGCGCGCAATGCAAACCCCGCGGTAAAGGCGATCAGCGCAGCGATGAATCCCTGCACCCCGATCTGCACCAGCAGAACGAACACGGAAGCAGCAAGCGCTCCTGCGGTCACGTAAAGCTCTGGACGGATGATGATCGAAGGTTCTCCCGAGATCAGATCGCGGATCACCCCGCCAACGCTCGCGGTAATAATCCCCATGATCGCGGCGGGGACCGGGTTAATCCCCAGCTGCATCGCCTTGGCAGCGCCAAAAACCGAATAGGCGGCCAGTCCGATCGCGTCGAACCAGTCGACCGCTGCCGGTCGCCAGAATTTCACCGGCGTGACCCAGACCAGCAAAGCAATCCCGAGACATAATATCGGCACCCGGGCGTCCTGCACCCAGAATACCGGCGCGCCGATCAACAGATCACGGACCGTGCCGCCGCCGACACCGGTGACCAGCGCGAAAAAGCCGAAAGTTACCAGAGTCTGCCGGTTGCGCGCCGCGACCAGCGCTCCGGAAATGGCAAATACCGCAATCCCGAACAGGTCGAGCCAGCCGAGCGCGCTATATAGAAAAACGGAATTCATGATGCTTTCCTTCGTCTGCGCCGCGTGAACAGCATGACAAAGCCGAGTATCGAACCCAGCAGGGCAATGGCTGCCGAGCCGATCAGGATCGGATGACTGGTATCCTCACGCGTCTGCAGGTCCATGATATGCAGCCCCCACATGAAATCGAATGCCCGCCAGAATTTGGTCCGCACGGCGAGCAGCTCGCCGCTGTCCGCATCGATATAGAAGCGCGCATCATCGTCAAACACAACCTGCCACGATGGCCGCCCGCTGCGCTGTTCCATTGGTGCCTGGCCGGCCGCAAATAATGTAACGGACCGGATTTCCGCCTTGTCGGACCGGGCCGCGCTCGCCAGCATATTGGCCTCGGCGCCCGAAACCGGTGGTAGCAACGCGCCAGTCTCGGCATCCGCCCGCCGCTTGCCGCCATCGGCATAGACTATCACCCAATACGGGCCCATGCTATTTTGCTGCAAGGTCAGACTCTTCGCCTGACGACCCTCGAGCAAGGGCGACACGGGCTTTATCGCGTCCAGCGCCGGTGTCTCGCTGCGCAAATGATTGCCGCGCACGGTTTCGATCGGCTGCGCCACCATCAGCAATCCGCTGGCGGTCCAGATGATGATCGGCACCCCGATCAGCCAGCCCAGCCAGACGTGCCAGCGCATGAGTTTATGATGTTTCATACGCGGTGCTCCGACTGTTCCCCGGCGAAGGCCGGGGCCCATCTCCCAATCATGCCGCTGGGAATTCTAGCTGGTTATCGACGTCAGGTCCCGCAGTAAATATCCATTGCCCTTCGAGAGGAGCCCGGAGATGGACCCCGGCCTGCGCCGGGGCACCGCCTACATATGGATCGGCTTGCCCTGCACCGCCATTGCCGCTTCCTTGATCGCTTCCGAATGGGTCGGATGGGCGTGGCAGGTATAGGCAATATCTTCCGAGGTCGCGCCAAATTCCATCGCTTGCGTGACCTGCGCGATCATCGTGCCGGCGAGCGACGAGATGATATGGGCGCCGAGCACGCGGTCGGTTTTGGCATCCGCGATGATCTTTACATAGCCTTCGGTGTCGCGGTTGGTCTTGGCGCGGCTATTGGCGGCGAACAGGAATTTGCCAACCTTATATTCGACGCCGCTTTCCTTCACCTCTTCCTCGGTTTTGCCGATGCTGGCAATCTCGGGATAGGTGTAGACAACGCCGGGGATCAGGTCGTGATTGATGATACCCTGCTGTCCGGCAATAAATTCCGCCGCAGCAATGCCTTCATCCTCGGCCTTGTGCGCGAGCATCGGGCCGGGAGTAACATCACCAATCGCATAGACGCCGGGGACTTCGGTCTGGAAGTCATGCCCGACCTCGATCTGGCCGCGGTCGTTGGTTTCCACGCCCGAGTTCTCCAGCGCGAGGCCGTCGATATTCGGCTTGCGGCCAATCGCCACCAGCACGACATCGGCTTCCATCGTCTCGCTGTCCCCGCCCTTGGCCGGTTCCATGGTGAGCGTGGCTTTCTTGCCCTTGACCGTGCAGCCGGTGACCTTGGTACCGGTGCGGATATCGAAGCCCTGTTTCTTGAACATCCGGGCGCTGTCCTTGCGGATATCGCCGTCCATGCCGGGCAGGATCTGGTCGAGATATTCGACCACGGTGACCTTCGCGCCGAGCCGCAGCCAGACGCTGCCCAATTCCAGCCCGATCACGCCGCCGCCGATGACGACCATATGACCCGGAACCTTCGGCAGTTCGAGCGCGCCGGTGCTGTCGACCACGACATGTTTGTCATTATCGATCTCGACACCCGGCAACGGCGTCACCGACGAACCGGTCGCTATCAGGACATTTTTCGCGGTGTAGCTCTTGTCGCCGACCTTGACCGTGTGGCTGTCTTCAAACGAACCATGGCCCTTGATCCAGTCGACCTTGTTCTTCTTGAACAGAAACGCAATGCCGCCGGTCAGTTCCTCAACCGCCTTCAATTTCTCGGCCAGCATCTGCTTGAGGTCAAGCTTCGCGCCGGTCAGTTTCACGCCGAATTTCTCCAGCGCGCCGCTATTGGCTTCGTGATAAAGTTCCGAAGCGTGCAGCATCGCCTTCGACGGTATGCAGCCGACGTTGAGGCAGGTGCCGCCAAGCGTCTCGCGGCTTTCGACACAAGCGGTTTTCAGACCGAGTTGCGCCGCGCGGATCGCCGCGACATAGCCGCCGGGCCCGGAGCCGATTATCAGAAGATCATAGTCGAAATTGTCGGTCATATTCTGTCTCTCATTCCGTCATCCTGAACTGGTTTCAGGACCTCCCGAGATCCTGAAACCAGTTCAGGATGACGAGCAATGGTTTACCTTTTTACAAATCAATCAAAAGCCGTGCCGGATCCTCGATTGCTTCCTTCATCCGCACCAGGAAGGTCACCGCTTCGCGGCCGTCGATCAGGCGATGGTCATAGCTGAGCGCCAGATACATCATCGGGCGGACCACGATCTCGCCGTCGACGACGACAGCGCGATCCTCGATCCGGTGCAGGCCGAGCACCGCCGACTGCGGCGGGTTGATGATGGGGGTCGACATCAGCGAACCGAACACACCGCCATTGGAGATGGTGAAGGTACCGCCCTTCATATCCGCCATCGTCAATGTTCCGTCCTTGGCGCGCTTGCCGAAATCACCGATCGTGTTTTCGACATCGGCAAAGCTCATCGACTCGGCGTTGCGGATGACCGGAACGACCAGACCATTGGGCGCGCTCACCGCGACGGAAATGTCGGCATAATCATGATAGACGATTTCCTCGCCATCAATCTGCCCGTTGACCGAGGGCACGTCTTTCAGAGCCATGCAGGCCGCCTTGACGAAGAAACCCATGAAGCCCAGCTTGACGCCATGTTTCTTGGCGAACAGCTCTTTATATTTGCTGCGCGTCTCGATCACTGCGGTCATGTCGACATCGTTGAATGTGGTCAGCAGCGCTGCGGTCTCCTGCGCCTCTTTCAGCCGCCGTGCGACCGTCTGGCGCAAGCGGGTCATGCGGACGCGTTCTTCGTTGCGGTTGCCGCCCTGCGATGATGAGGGCGATGGTGCCGCCGGTGTCTGCGCGCTGGTCGATGTGGCGACATCCGCTTGTGGCGCTTGCTGCGCACCGGATTTCACATATTGCTCGACATCGGCCTTGGTCAGCCGGCCATCCTTGCCGGTGCCGCTGATCTGGCTCGGGTCGACACCATGTTCGAGAACCAGCCGGCGGACCGACGGCGACAGGGTGATGCTGGCTGTAACCTCGTCCTGTTTGTCCGCAGCCTTGGCGGCGGTGACAGAAGGGGATTTTTCGGGAGGGTCGACAGGTGTCTCCGCAGCTTTCGACGGGGCCGCGCCGCTACCCGCTTCGATCATCGCGATGACCGCGCCGACTTCAACCGTATCGCCAACCGCGACCTTATGTTCGCCCATCACTCCGGCTTGCGGCGCCGGCACTTCCAGAGCCACCTTGTCGGTTTCCAGGCTGGCAATCGGCTCATCGGCAGCGACCGCATCGCCAGGCTGCTTGAGCCATTCGCCCAATGTCGCTTCGGTGATCGATTCGCCCAATGCCGGGACTGTTACTTCTATAGCCATGTTCTACTACTCTCTTTTCAATCCTGTACGGGATGCCCGAGTGCTTCAGCGATCAACCGCTCCTGCTGCTGCTTGTGCCGCGAGGCCAGACCGGTTGCGGGCGAGGCCGCAGCGGCGCGTCCGGCGTAGACCGGTTCGTTTGGCCCGACGTCCGCCAGAGCCAGAGCTTTCTCCAGATAGGAGCGGACAAAATGCCAGCTGCCGTTATTCTTCGGTTCTTCCTGGGCCCAGACCAGCGTCTCGAGATTGGTCATCCGCTTCAGACGGACCACCAGCGGTTCGCCGGGGAACGGATAAAGCTGCTCGATCCGGATGATCGCGGTATTCTTGTCGCCCGCCTCGTCGCGCGCCTCGATCAGATCATAGGCGACCTTGCCCGAGCAGAGCACAACGCGCTTCACATCCTTGTCGGCAGGCGGATTGGTGTCGGACAATATCCGCATGAAATGATGGTCGCCCTGGAAGTCTTCCGCTTTCGATACCGCCAGCTTGTGCCGCAGCAGCGACTTCGGCGTCATGATGATCAACGGCTTGCGGAAGCTCCGCAGCATCTGCCGGCGCAGCACGTGGAAATAATTGGCCGGGGTGGTGATGTTCGCAACCTGGATATTGTCCTGCGCGCAAAGCTGCAGGAACCGTTCCAGCCGCGCCGAACTATGCTCCGGCCCCTGGCCTTCATAACCATGGGGCAGCAACATCACGAGACCGTTGGCGCGCAGCCATTTGGCTTCGCCCGAGGCGATGAACTGGTCGATCATGATCTGCGCGCCATTGGCGAAATCGCCAAATTGCGCTTCCCACAATACCAGGGTTTTCGGATCGGCACCGGCATAGCCATATTCAAAGCCAAGCACGCCATATTCGGAAAGCGGGCTGTCGAGCACTTCAAACCGGCCATGACGAACCGTGCTCAGTGGCACATATTTTTCTTCGGTATCCTGATCGACCCATACGGCATGGCGCTGGGAAAAGGTCCCGCGCCCGCTGTCCTGACCGGACAGGCGAATATTATAGCCTTCGGAGACCAGTGATCCGTACGCCAGCGCTTCGCCGGTTGCCCAGTCGAAATTCTCTTTCGTCTCGAACATCTTGGCTTTGGCGTCGAGAACCCGGCCGAGGGTTTTGTGAATGCGCAGGCCTTCGGGAACCGTTGTCAATGTCCGGCCGAGACTGTCGAACAATTTCGCGTCGATCGCGGTTTCCGCATTGCGGCGCGCGGTTTCCGGATCGGCCGGAATATGCAGACCCTGCCAGCGACCACCGAACCAGTCGGCCTTGTCAGCCTTGTAGTCGGCCGCGGCCTGGAATTCGGTTTCGAGATGATCGGCAAAGGCGCTGCGGGTCTGGTCTCCCCAGTCCGCGTCGATCACGCCCTCCTCGACCAGCCGCGCTTCATAGAGCTTGCTGACCTTGGGGTGTTTCTTGATCGCTGCATACATGATCGGCTGGGTGAAGCTCGGTTCGTCACCTTCATTATGGCCAAAGCGGCGATAGCACCACATGTCGATCACGATATCGCGGCCGAAGCGCTGGCGGAATTCCATCGCGATCTTGCAGGCGAAGGTCACCGCTTCGGGATCATCGCCATTGACGTGGAATATCGGCGCCTGCACGCCTTTGGCAACGTCCGACGGATAAGGCGAGGAGCGCGCAAATTGCGGGCTGGTGGTAAAACCGATCTGGTTGTTGATCACGAAATGGATGCAACCGCCGGTATTATAACCACGGATGCCGGAGAAGCCGAGGCATTCCCAGACAATGCCCTGACCGGCAAAGGCGGCATCACCGTGAATGAGTACCGGCAGCACCTGGTCATGTTTTTCCAGATCGTCGCGCGCAACCTGCTGGGCGCGGACCTTGCCGAGCACGACCGGGTCAACCGCTTCGAGATGCGACGGATTGGGCACAAGGCTCATATGAACATTGATGCCGTCAAATTCGCGGTCGGTCGACGTGCCGAGATGATATTTCACATCGCCGGAGCCGCCGACATCTTCGGGGCTGGCGGAACCGCCATGGAATTCGTGAAAGATGACCTTGTAAGGCTTGGCCATCACATTGGCGAGAATGTTCAGACGGCCACGGTGAGCCATGCCATAGACAATATCGCGCACGCCGGACTGACCGCCATATTTGATGATATTCTCCAGCGCCGGCAGCATCGATTCGCCGCCGTCGAGGCCGAAACGCTTGGTCCCGACATATTTCTTGCCGAGGAAATTTTCATATTCCTCGCCCTCGATCACCTTGTTGAGAATCGCCTTCTTGCCTTCCGGCGTGAAGTGGATCTCGGCATCCTTGCCCTCCATCCGCTCCTGCAGGAAGCGTCGTTCCTCGATATCGGATATATGCATATATTCGAGACCGACAGGCCCGCAATAATTGGCCCGCAGCACGGCTTCAATCTCGCGGATGGACGCGGTTTCAAAACCCAATACCCCGCCCAGGAAAATCGGCTTGTCCATCGATTCTGCGGTAAAGCCATGGAATTCGGGAGTCAGATCGGCTGGCTCTTCCAGCTTCGACAGGCCCAAAGGATCAAGATTGGCACCCAGATGCCCGCGCACCCGGTAGGTGCGGATCAACATCATCGCCCGGATGGAGTTTTCCGCCGCCTGAGCGACCTCTGCATCGGACATGGATTTGCCGGACTTCTCGACAGATGCCTTTATCTCGATGCCCATTTGCGTGGGATCCAGCGCGCTGTTCAGCTCGTCGGCATCATCAACCGGCCAATGCTTGCGCTGCCAGCTCGGGCCTTGCTCATGCTCTGAGCCGATAAAATCCTGATCTTCAAAACCCATAATATACTACCTTGTGTACCAGCCCCTTACTGTTCACCGGCGAAGGCCGGTTCCCAGAACTGCAGTGCACTATCATCTGGACCCCGCCCTTCGGCAGGGAACAAATCTCAACGTCCATTTACGTCACAATCACCAACTACTTCAGCCCGGTCCTTCAATGTTCACCGGCGAAGGCCGGTGTCCAGAACTGTCCTGTCCGATCGTCTGGACCCTGCCCTGCGGCAGGGAACAGAATCACTTCACAATATCATCCCACAAATCCCGCCAGTCGGGATTCATCCGTTCGATCCGCTTGAGCTTCCACTGCCGGTTCCAGTTTTTCATCCTACGCTCAGTTGCCCTCGCTTCATGAATGTCGTCATAACCTTCATACCAGACCAGTAATTTGCAGCCGTGCTTCTTCGTAAACCCTTCGAACAGTCCCTGACGGTGCTCGAAGACCCGCTTCGGAAGATCACTTGTCACACCCAGATAGATCGTCCCATTCCTTTGGCTCGCCATGATATATACATAACCCGGCTTGCCCATTTCTATTCACCGATCGGACTGTTCACCGGCGCAGGCCGGTGCCCAGAACGATCGTGTCCGATCGTCTGGGCCCTGCCCTGCGGCAGGGAACAATATGCTTAATCTTTTCCGTCAAACTTAAACCAGCTCCTTCAACATCGCATCCAATGTCGTGCCCAGCTCACTCGGCGAAGGCGAAACGCGGATACCCGCGGCTTCCATCGCCGCGATCTTGTCTTCCGCGCCGCCCTGGCCACCGGACACAATAGCGCCGGCATGGCCCATGCGGCGTCCCGGAGGCGCCGTAAGGCCAGCGATAAAGCCAACCATTGGCTTGGAACGGCCCTTCTTGGCTTCGTCGGCAATGAACTGCGCCGCTTCTTCTTCCGCGCTGCCGCCGATTTCACCGATCATGATGATCGACTTGGTTTCATCGTCAGCCAGGAACAGTTCCAGCACGTCGATAAAGTTGGTGCCGTTGACCGGATCACCGCCAATACCGACCGCTGTCGTCTGGCCGAGACCAACCGCTGTGGTCTGGTGCACGGCTTCATAGGTCAAAGTACCGGAACGCGAGACCACGCCGACCGAACCCTTCTGGAAGATGCTGCCGGGCATGATACCGATCTTGCATTCACCGGGAGTCAGCACGCCGGGGCAGTTAGGCCCGATCAGGCGCGACTTGCTGCCCTGCAGCGCGCGCTTGACGCGAACCATGTCGAGAACAGGAACACCCTCGGTAATCGCGACGATCAGTTCAATCTCTGCGTCGATCGCTTCGAGGATCGAATCCGCTGCAAATGGCGGTGGAACATAAACAACGCTGGCAGTCGCGCCGGTCGCGTCCTTGGCTTCCGCCACGGTGTTGTAGTTCGGCAGACCAATATGGGTCGTGCCGCCCTTGCCCGGCGTAACGCCGGCAACCATCTGCGTGCCATAAGCCAAAGCCTGTTCCGTGTGGAACGTGCCGGTATTGCCGGTCATGCCCTGGGTGATGACCTTAGTGTTCTTGTCGATTAGTATGCTCATATTATTCCTTTCTGAATTCTACCCTATCCCGTAATAGCAACTATCAGCGATCTCCATCTCTCAGCGACCGGTGACGCTCCAAATATTGCTGGGTGGGCTTTTTTAATTTTGATAGCTGAATTACGTTGAAGTCGGTACTCAGTTCGACACCTCGGATCTGAAAACTTATATCTTCGGGAAAAAATTCAAAATACAGGCTATTTTTACTGCATTCCCATCTGACATTCTGCCGACATTTCTTCAACGGAACAACTTCTCCCGCATATTTCATGGTAACGAACTTATTGGCTTCATCCAGAGACATTTGCTGCGCAGCCACTGCACAGCCGCTGGTATACTCGTGTCCCCACGCTTCTGTATTGTCGAAAAAAATCAGGTAGGCAGACTCTTGCTCACCAAGTTGATAAACAGACACCAATTTTTTTACGCCTCGATAATATTGACGAACCCAAAAAGGCAAATCACCAAATTCCCGCTTGTGCGCTTCTCCATCTCTAAATTTAACGCTACCTTCCGCGCAAGCTGACCAAAAGATGTCAAGAAGCCGAGGCTCATCTATCGGTGCTGCGCCGCTTATCGCTAGATTTAGAGCCAGATAATTGAACACCAAATTTACGCCAGGCTAGGATCCAGTGCCTTACAAGCCGCCAGCAGTTCCTTCACCGCGTCGACCGACACGTCAAAATTGCCCTGAGCTTCTTCACTCAATTCGATTTCGATGATCTTCTCGACGCCGTCCTTGCCGATGATGCACGGCACGCCGACATAGAGATTGTCGACACCATATTCGCCCGTCAGATGCGCGGCTGCTGGCAGCACGCGACGTTTGTCTTTCAGGAAGCTTTCCGCCATCATGATCGCGCTGGTTGCGGGGGCATAATATGCCGAGCCGTTGCCGAGCAACTGGACGATTTCGCCGCCGCCGGAGCGGGTGCGCTGGACGATCGCGTCGATATTTTCCTGCGTGGTCCAGCCCATCTTGATCAGATCGGGGATCGGGATGCCGGCGACTGTCGAATAAGCCGGAACCGGAACCATGGTATCGCCGTGGCCGCCGAGAACGAAGGCGGTGACATCTTCAACCGAGACCTTGAATTCGTCAGCCAGGAAGTGGCGGAAGCGGGCGCTGTCGAGCACGCCGGCCATGCCGACCACCTTGTTATGCGGCAGACCGGAAAATTCGCGCAAGGCCCAGACCATCGCGTCGAGCGGGTTGGTGATGCAGATGACGAATGCGTCCGGGGCGTGGGTCTTGATGCCTTCGCCAACCGCCTTCATCACTTTCAGATTGATGCCGAGAAGATCGTCGCGGCTCATGCCGGGCTTGCGCGGCACGCCTGCGGTCACGATGATTACATCGGCGCCGGCAATATCGGCATAATCGCTGGTGCCCTTGAGATTGGAGTCGAACCCGTCGACCGGAGCCGCCTGGCTCAGATCGAGCGCCTTGCCCGCTGGCATGCCCTCGGCAATATCAAACAGGACGACATCGCCCATTTCTCTGGAAGCTGCGAGGTGGGCGAGCGTGCCGCCGATCATGCCTGCGCCGATCAGCGCAATCTTGTTACGGGCCATGTGCGAAATTCTCCTAATATAGAGTCGAAAAGTAACTTGAGGGCAGGATTAGGCCCCTGTTCTGACAAATTCAACCGCAGAAAGCACCAATTTGACAGCTATCTTTGCAATTGGTTCGCAGTAGCATTAGTGGCGCGGCACTTACGTCATCCTGAACTTGTTTCACGACCCCGGGAGGGGGATCGCCGTTGGAGATCCTGAAACGGGTTCAGGATGACGAAGAACAGCAAACATGCTTCCAATTCTTCCAAATTTTTGCGTTGCAAAGTGAAATTGAAATGCCATGATGGCGGCCTGACGTGCACAGCACGCGGACGATTTAGGAGAGACTATATGCTGACAAAAGGCGACGAATATCCGCTGCACCAGACGCCGGAACCGATGGCGCTATCGGGCGGAAACCGCAATTTCTACGACCGCTATTTCTTCAACGGCTATAGCGCAGACGGCAGCATCTTCTTCGCCGCAGCTCTCGGCGTCTATCCCCAGCTCGACATCATGGACGCCGCCTTTTGCGTCAGCATTGACGGCAAGCAATATAATCTGCGCGCCTCGAAGAGAATGTCCAGCGAGCGGCTTGATCTGACGGTCGGGCCGATCACCGTCACGATAGTCGAGCCTCTTCAAAAGCTTAGACTGGTCGTTGCCGGCAATGACAGCCCGATCACCGCAGACATTACACTCACCGCCCGCCACCAGCCGATCGAGGAACCCCGCTTCATCCGCCGCGAAGGCCCGCGGCTGATGATGGACTATACCAGAATGACGCAGAACGGCGACTGGTCGGGCACAATCACCGTCGAAGGTCGGGACATTGATATCGCCAGTTGCCGCGGCACCCGCGACAGAAGCTGGGGCATCAGGCAGATCGGAGCATCCGAATCGCAGCCACCGCCAGCGGGCGAATTCCCCCAATTCTGGTGGCTCTGGACCCCGCTCAATTTTGATGACCATGCCTGTTTCTTCCACAGCAATGACGATGGTGACGGCCTCCCTTGGAACCGGCGCGGTGTGGTCGATACAATCACCGGAACGGCCGGAGAGTTCGAACCGAAAGCGATCAATCTCAGCTATCACAGCGGTTCCCGCCGCATCAAACAGGTGGCGCTCGAAACCGGCACCGGGTCGCTCTTGATCACACCGCGCACAGGCGATGCCGCTCGGACATTCTATATGTCCGGCCTCGGCTATCTCCATCCTGTCTGGGGCCACGGTATGGATCACGGCGACCTGGAGGTCGCGCATGATGTCATCACTCTCGACCCCGCACCGGCCATCGATATGACCACCATCCATATCCAGGCGCTCAGCGATGCAGTGCTCACCGTCGATGGCCGGGAGCATCGCGGCATTGGCGTGGTCGAACAGCTGTTCATCGGCCCACACGCAACCAGCGGCCTGGCGGGCATCATGGACCCTGCTGCATGAGCCGTCGCCTTCCCGTGCGTCCCGAAGAATTCGAGACCGCTTTCATCGAGCAGGTTTTCGGCGCCACTCCCGGCTCGCTCAAATCGCTGACTCATGAACCGGTCGGCACGGGCCAGGTTTGCGACAGCTACCGCTTCACTTGCGACTGGTCCGGTGGTGATCATCCGGCGACCTTCATCGCCAAATGCCCCAGCGCCGACCCGGTCAGCCGGGGCGCCGCCGCGATCTTCCATCTCTATGATATGGAAGTCGGCTGGTACCGCGATATCGCCGACGATTGCGGCGCGCTCTGTCCGAAATCCTATCATGCCAATATCGCCGAGAACGAGCAGGAATTTGTGCTCCTTCTCGAAGACATGGCACCCGCTTCGCAAGGCGATCAACTGGCAGGCGCTTCGTTGATTCAAGTGGAGACAACATTGGTGGAGGCCGCCGCCCTCCATAATTTTCAACCGGCCAGCGGGTTGGACAACCTGGAATGGCTGAATCATGGCACCGGCAACAGCCAGTTTCTCGAGACCAGCTTGCCCGCCGGCTATCCAGTCTTTCGCGAGCGATTCTCCGCCTTGCTTTCGCCCGAGATATTGGACCTCGGTCAGCAACTGGTTGACCGCATCGGTTCCTATATTGCGCATGAACCGCCGGAATTGACCGTCACCCACGGGGATATGCGACTCGACAATATCCTGTTCCATGACGATGGCCAGATTGCGGCGCTGGTCGACTGGCAAACCTGCTCTCTCGGCAACCCGGCCAATGATGTGGCTTATCTGATCGGAACCAGTTTCGCCGATCCGGCCGAACGGCGCGAACAGGAGGAAAAACTGGTCGAAACCTATTTGTCAAACCGGTCGAATTCGCCCGCTTTTGACCAATTCTGGACCGAATATCGCCGCCATGCCTTTTCCGGTTTTATCATGGCCATCAACGCTTCGCTGCATGTCGAACAGACAGAACGCGGCGACAGAATGTTCGCAGCAATGGCAGAGAGACCAGCGCAAATGGCGCTCGATCTGGATAGTTTAAGCCTGCTCTAGACCGCGGCGCCGTGACCCAGAGCGAGATAATCATCGGATTGCATCTCGAGCAACCGCGATGCGGTGCGTTCAAACTCGAATGAACCATCGCCTTCCGGATATAACGAATCCGGCTCGGCGTCGGCGCTGGCCAGCAGCTTGACCCGATATTCGTAGAGCGCGTCAATCAGCGTGACAAAGCGCGCCGCCTCATTGCGATTCTCTTTGGATAGCACCGGTATGCCGACAATGATCACACTGTGATAATGGCGGGCAATCGCCAGATAATCCTGCGCACCCCGGGCTTCTGCACAAAGCCGTTTGAAAGAGAAAACGCCGACGCCCTTGAGCGATTTCGGTACGGTCAGCATCCGCCCGCCCTGCACTTCAATTTCGGCCGACGGCACATGGGCACGATCCTCCGGCGGATAATCGGTCAGGCGGAAGAAGGCTTCGCTCAACGCCTTTGTTGCCGCCTCGCCATTGGGCACATGCCAGAGTTCAACGTCGCCCAGCCGTTCGCGCCGGTAATCGGTCGGGCCGTTCAGCGAAATCACATCAAGCCGGGTCTTGAGAAGATCGATAAACGGCAGAAAATGTTCGCGATTGAGACCGTCCTTGTACAGATCATCGGGCGGGCGGTTGGACGTGGTGACAATCGTTACCCCCGCCTCGACAAGCCCGGTGAAAAGCCGCGACATGATCATCGCGTCGGCGCTGTTATTCACCACCATTTCGTCAAAAGCGAGAAAGCGCGCTTCGCCTGCCAGAGCCTTGGCCACCGGGATAACCGGATCGCCCTGCTCCTTCTTTCGCTCTTCATTGAGCCGTGCGTGCACATCGAGCATGAATTCGTGGAAATGCGCGCGTTTTTTGCGATGAATGTCGAGACTATTGTAGAATAAGTCCATCAGCATCGACTTACCGCGCCCGACTCCGCCCCACATATAGACACCCTGCGGTGCCTGCGGTTTCTTGCCGAATGCGCGCCATAATATGCTGCCCCGTGGCGGCACGGCTTCCAGCTCCTTTTGCAAACGGGCCAGCCGTTTGGCGCAAGCTTCCTGGTCGGGGTCTGGTTTCAGTTCCCCCTGCGCGATCAAAGCCAGATAGCGCTGGTAGAACGAACTCATTGCAAGTCCGTTTTCCGGCGCGGTGCCTTTTTCACGATGGCGGTGAAGGAGGCCATATTATCCTCGCCATTCTCGCCCTGCACAACCAGCCCGCGCATGAACAAAAAGCGCCCCGTTTCGCGCGTAATCTCTACCTGTGCCTCGAGCGGTTCGTCCATCCGTGCAGAGCCAAGGAAATGTGTCTGCAATTCCAGTGTTACAGCATAGCCGGACGGACCGAGTTCCAGCACCCGCATTGCGGCAAACAGCGAACAGTCGATAAAGCCCATCATCGTTCCGCCATGGACCGCATCGCCGAGATTGCGGTGCTTGCGTTCGGGGAACATGCGGACTCGAGCGACTTCATCGTCCACTCCGTCGCCACCGCGCCGGACGAGCATTTTTCCCAAGAAACTATTATAGCAATCGGGATCGTTCAACTGCCATATATTCCAACCCGGATAGTCCGGATCGGCATCTTTGATGTCAAAATTGCGCTCGGCTTCAGTCATCACAACATTTCACCGAAAAATTCCGTAACCGACCCGGATAATTCATACTCGCCCTCAAAATGCACACTATTTCCGAACGTGCCAGAAACAGAATGATCTTCTACACTAATTTTGTAGGGTCCTTGTGCTCGGATATCAATACGAACACCTGTCTGATCTTGGACCCTGATTTGATCCACTCCGCCGGCGCAAACGATATCGAAGCTACCAATGTTCGGTGCTTCTTTTTCCGGATTATCTATGGCAACACCCTCGATACGATAAATTTGGGCGCCAACATCCGCTATAGAAATCGATCTATATCCTTCCCATGATTCCCATTTGCCAGCCAATGGACTACCGTCTTTTACGGCATTCGCGCGAAATTTGCCGACACTAAGAAGCAACATTTTTTTGTACTGAAGAATTTCACCCTTTGTAAGACCCTTGGCTTGCGAGGTCTTCGAATCGAATTCATCATGGTGATCAAAACATAAGTAAACCAAGTTTTCCAAGGAATCGTTGCTGCTATCTTGATCCAGGTGCGCGATCTGTCCCTTCTTTATAAACCTATCTTGCTCCAACCCAAAACACACACAGCATCGGCGAGCACATTCAGTCAGAACTTGAGTCTGTTTTTTGTCCGATAGCTTTTTTCTTGGCACCGAAAATTAGACTTCGCGCGAAGCGGTCATCTTTTTGATTTCAGCAATCGCCTTGGCCGGGGACAGACCCTTGGGGCATGCATTGGCGCAGTTCATGATCGTGTGGCAGCGATAGAGCCGGAACGGATCTTCCAGCTCGTCGAGCCGTTCGCCGGTCATTTCATCGCGGCTGTCGGCGAGCCAGCGATAGGCCTGCAACAGAATCGCGGGGCCAAGGAACTTGTCGCTGTTCCACCAATAGCTCGGGCAACTTGTCTGGCAACAAGCGCACAAGATACACTCATAAAGCCCGTCGAGCTTATTGCGATCTTCCGGCGATTGCAGCCTTTCCTTGCCCGATGGCGTCGGTGTAACCGTTTTCAGCCAAGGCTGGATAGAAGCATATTGCGCGTAGAAATGGGTAAAATCAGGGACCAGATCCTTGATCACTTCCATATGCGGCAGCGGAGTGATGGTCACCTTGTTCCCGCAATCTTCAATTGCAGTGGTGCAGGCCAGGCCATTTTTGCCGTTGATATTCATTGCGCAGGACCCACAAATGCCTTCGCGGCACGAGCGGCGGAAGGTCAAAGTAGCGTCCTGTTCCGACTTCATTTTGATCAGCGCATCAAGCACCATCGGCCCGCATTCGTCCGTATCGATTTCGAACGTGTCATAGTGCGGGTTCTCGCCTTTGTCCGGATCGTAGCGATAGACTTTGAATGGGCGCTTCTTTCCGCCGGTCAGCGCCTGATGCAATTCACCGGTTTTGCGGATTTTGCTATTCTTGGGGAGCGTAAAAGTAGCCATGTCTATCGGATTCCCTTGTTCTGCGGATCGGCATAACCAAGAAGTGCTGCTTTCTCAACCGTTTTGCACTGCAAAAAAGACTAGTCGGCTTCCGATTCATGCAATCACTTGTGGCGCTCGAAAAATGCGACCATGTCATCCAGCACCGGGGCCTTGTGACGAAATGGCTTGGCCAGCGCCATCATGATCTCGAGATGGTCGACATCGGGATATTCGACATATTCAGCGTCACCGCCTGCCGCGAGGATTTTATCGCGCAAAATCTTGCTGTTGCGTGGTTTGACCTGCGTATCATTTGTACCGCTAGACAGCCACAGCGGCGGAGCATCGGACCGGACGAAATTGACTGGCTGTGTCATCTCCGGTTCGGGATACTCGCCAAAGCTCTGCTTGGTGGTTTCAGAATCAAACGGATAAAAGTCATAGGGCCCGGCCAGCGCCGCCACGCCTCTGATCAGATCCGGCGATTTACCCTCGCGCCCTAGCCATTGTCGGTCGAGCGCCAGCATCATTACATTATAGGCACCGGCAGATTGCCCGGAGAGGAATATCCGCGCCGGGTCACCCCCAAGCGCCTCAATATTGTCGTCCACCCATGCGAGCGCCTTGGCGCTGTCTTCAAGGAAACCAGGGAAACGGGTATCGGGAAACAACCGGTAATCCGGCAGCACCACCATATAGCCACGATTGGCCAGCGCCCGGCCGGTGAACGCATATTGATCCTTCGCCCCGTCGCGCCAGCCGCCGCCATAGATGAAAACGACAACGGGAAGTGGCTCGGTTGCAGCTGTTTTGGGAGTCCAGATATTGAGCCCTAGGCCGAGCGTCTCGTCATAAACCTGATCCTGCACGAGCAGCTGTGAATCGCTGTCGCCCGGGATGACATTATTGACCATATCCAATTGCTTGGGGCCCGGCTGCGCAAAGAACCACCATGCAAAGCCGCCGCAAGCGAGGAGCAGCATTCCGATGATGACGAGCCATTTCATAGACTGAGCCTTAGCCAGCCGCTCAGGCGCTGGCAATGGCGCCAATCGATCGGCTGATCGTGATCGGGGACGGCATCGGATTTGCAAGCCCGTTGGCAGACGGGCTTTTCTTTATACGATCGCGTTGAGCCCCTGCGGATGGGTAAGTCACAAAGCCGCTCAGCAATAGAGAGATAGAATATGCGGGATTTTGCGATAGGAAGAAGCGCATCCGTCTTATCATGAACGGAAAAAGTTGAAATCTGTGACGCGAAACATGTTCTCCAGATGGTTCAGCAGCAACGATTCGCTTGTCCGCGTGGTTCGCAACAGCAGCGGGCTGTTTTCCGCCAAAGGCGTCGGTGCGGTCCTGAGCATTTTCTATCTGGCGATATTGACCAGCATCATATTGTTCGTCTTAAGCCGGACAGTACTCAGCAAACCCCGGCAATCCGCTCCAAAATCCCGCAAGTCATAAAAAAGGCGACCCGCAGGCCGCCTTTTTCGCAATTTGATGTGGTTTCGATTAACGCTTGGAGAACTGGAAGCTCTTACGCGCTTTTGCCTTACCATATTTCTTCCGCTCGACCTTACGGCTGTCGCGGGTCAGGAAGCCTTCTGCCTTGACCGCTGACCGCAGAGCCGGCTCATATTTGGTCAACGCTTGCGAAATACCGTGCTTGACCGCACCAGCCTGTCCCGAGAGACCGCCGCCTTTAACGGTGACGACGACGTCATATTGACCTTCGCGTTCGGTGATCGCGAAAACCTGATTGAGCACCAGACGCAGGGTCGGGCGAGCAAAATAGGTTTCCTGATCGCGGCCATTGACCGTGATCGTGCCTTTGCCAGGCTTCAGCCATACGCGGGCAACCGCATCTTTCCGGCGACCGGTCGCATAAGCACGACCGAATTTGTCCAGCTCCTGCTCACGCAAAGGCATGGTGGAGACGGGTGGCTCAACGGCTACAGTTTCGGCATCCGCGTCAGCAGCAACTGGTGCATCGACTACGGCTGGACCGGCGATATCTTTAAGATCAGCGAGATCGGTTTTTACGTCAGACATTATGCGCCCACCTTATTCTTGCGGTTCATCGAAGCGACGTCGAGCGCCACCGGGTTCTGGCCGTTATACGGATGCTCGGTGCCAGCAAAAACGTGCAAAGCACGCATCTGGGCGAAACCAAGTGGACCCTTGGGGATCATCCGCTCGACAGCTTTTTCCATAACGCGCTCGGGGAAACGACCTTCGAGGATCTTTTCCGCCGTCGTGCCGCTGATGCCGCCGGGATGGCCGGAGTGCTTGTAATAGGTTTTCTGCTTGGTCTTGTTGCCGGTAAATTTCACCTTCTCGGCGTTGATCACGATGACATGATCACCGCAATCTACGTGAGGGGTGTAGCTTGGCTTATGCTTGCCGCGCAGGAGGTTGGCGATGATCGATGCAACCCGGCCAACGACCAGATCTTCGGCATCAATGATATGCCATTTCTTTTCGACATCAGCTGGCTTGGCCGACTGTGTCTGTTTGGTGATACCCTTCATGGGGTGGCTCCTTCTTGGAGAGTGAGATTCAAAAATAACAAAAGCCGGACACGAGGATCCGGCCGACTGCGGCGCTATTGGCGCTGTTTTTTCTGCAAGTCAAGCGAAAGCGGGGCTTTGCTAGCGGGTATAATGCTACCGCGAGTAGTTTTCGCCCTCTCACGCACCTTATGCTCAACGCTGTTGGGCAACCGGTGGATGATAGCCCAGATTTATAAAGTCAGCGACACGGAATCGCTCATCGTTGCGTACGACCAATCAGATGTACGCCCCAGACCGTCGATGCAACAACCAGCGCACCCACCGCCTGATGCAATACCGCCAGATGGATATCGATGCCGGTCATCACCGTTGCGATGCCGAACAGTATCTGGCTGCCGAAAGCGATGTGGATCGCAATGGAAGCGCGGCGATCAATGGGCCGGGCTTTCCGCGCGAGAAAGACAAGGAAGCCGACCACAACCCAGGCCCACCAGCGGTGGATGAAGTGGATCAGATAGGGATCATTATTAAGCGCATTCCAGATGCCACTACCCCAGTTGATCCCGCCAGGGACGAAATAGTCGTTCATCAGCGGCCAGGTGCTCGACACATAGCCAGCATCCAGACCCGCAGTATAAGCGCCAAACAGCAGCTGAAAAAAAAGAACCGCCAACACCGCCAAGCCAAGCCCGGTCATCCGAGCCGGTTTTATGTTGCCAGCAGACAACTGGCGCAGATCAAGCGCCGTCCAGACCAGACCGCCGAGAATGAACAACGCGGTGAGCAAATGTACAGCCAACCGGAAATGGCTGACATCCGTCCGTTCGCTCAGGCCGGAACTGACCATCCACCAGCCGATCGTGCCCTGCAGCCCGCCGAGCGCGAGCAAAGCCACCAGCCGCCAGCCATATCCCGACGGGATCTCCCGCTTCATCGCAAACCACAGCAGCGGTAACGCAAAGGCCACGCCAATCAACCGCCCGAGCAGCCGGTGCACCCATTCCCAGAAATAGATATATTTGAAATCCGCCAACGTCATGCCAGCCGGACCGTTGATCTCCAGATATTCGGGGATCTGCTGATATTTTGTGAATTCCGACAACCAGTCCGCTTCACTCATCGGCGGCAACGCACCGGTCACCGGCTTCCACTCGGTTATCGACAGCCCCGATTCGGTCAGCCGGGTGATACCGCCGACGACAACCATGATGAACACCAGAAAGGCGACGGAATAGAGCCAGTTGGAAATGGCGATGGGCCGGGGGCGTGCCACGCCTGTCGGCGGGTTCAAAGCGATCGGATCGGTCATTGGCCGCTATTTGCGATCAAAACCATGGCCTGACAACCAGAAACAAGGGAACCAACCGCAAAAAGCCGGAAATATCCGACCATATCAGAAATGATATGTTGTATCTTAACAAGCTTCTTCCTATATCCAGCGCACGCAACCAACAAGTGAGACAGTGAGTCGTGTTTACGACAGCGAAATTTTGGGACAGAAACGGTCTGATGGTCAGCGATGGCCTGTGGGACCGTATCGCCGTGCTCATTTCCGGTCTGTGTCTTGCGCATTGTGTCGCAACCATTGCCTTTGTCGCCCTGCTGTCTTCTGCGGGCGGCATGTTTCTCAATCCACTGGTCCATGAAATTGGCCTGGGGATAGCCATTGCGCTCGGTTTTTTTGCTCTGGGACGCGGCGTGCTGGACCACGGCTATATTATGCCGGTTGCTATCGGCAGTCTGGGGCTGGGAATGATGATGGGCGCGATCACGCTTGGTCATGAAAGCGGACATGATGGCCGCGAAGTCCTGTATACCATGCTGGGCGTCGGTTTGCTCGCGCTGGCCCATGACCTGAACTACCGCGCCACCCATTAATCTGCTGCCCATTGCCCTCGCGGCGAAACATCCCTAAATTGCCCTTATGGGAAAACATGATCATCATGAGCATCACGGCGAATCTTTAGCCGACGCCGCGCGCGCCAATCTGGAAAAATCCGGAGAGAAATGGACGGATACGAGAGCCGCTATTTTTGAGGCGCTCGCCGGATTCTCTCGCCCGGCATCAGCATATGACATTGCCGAACTGGTTTCTGCCGCGCGCGGTAAACGCGTTGCACCGAATAGTGTCTACCGGATACTCGACCTGTTCGTGGCGAATAATCTCGCCATGCGGATCGAAAGCGCCAATGCGTATCTCGCCAACAGCCACCCTGGCTGCGAGCATGACTGTATTTTCCTGGTCTGCGACAGCTGCGGAGAGGCAACCCATATTGATGACGACCCCCTGTCCCAACAAGTGCGCAAAGTAGCAAAAAGTCAGGGCTTCAACTCCATCCGCCCGGTGATCGAGGTGCGCGGCATTTGCCAGAAATGCAGTTGATCCAATCCGATTGTCAGCAAATGTTAACAAGCAGCCTGCTGAAAGTTCGACAGAGCATCGCGATGCCGTTAGAACTGGAAACAAACAGGGAGTGAATATGCCAGTTTCGAATACACCATTACTGGATGATGTCTCCTTTCCAGCCGATTTGCGCAAATTAAAGCCCACGCAGCTCCGCCAGTTTGCCGATGAACTGCGCTCCGAAGTGATTGACACGGTATCCACAACCGGCGGCCATCTCGGCGCTGGCCTGGGCGTTGTCGAGCTTACAACGGCGATCCATTATGTCTTTAATACGCCGGAAGACCGCTTGATCTGGGATGTCGGCCACCAATGCTATCCGCACAAGATCATTACCGGTCGCCGCGACCGAATCCGTACCCTGCGCCAAGGTGGCGGCCTCTCCGGTTTTACCAAGCGCTCGGAAAGCGAATATGATCCCTTTGGCGCGGCGCACAGCTCGACCTCGATCAGCGCTGCTCTCGGCTTCGCGATTGCCAACAAACTGAACGACAAGCCGGGACGCGGCATTGCCGTCATCGGCGACGGCGCGATGAGCGCCGGCATGGCCTATGAAGCGATGAACAACGCTGCGGCGGCCGGCAACCGGCTGGTCGTTATCCTCAATGATAATGACATGTCGATCGCGCCGCCAGTCGGCGGGCTTTCAGCCTATCTCGCCCGGATCGTATCCTCCAGAGAATTTCTCGGCGTTCGCCAGCTGGCACGGCGTATCGCCAGAAAACTGCCCAAGCCGCTGCATGACGCGGCGCGCAAGACCGACGAATATGCCCGCGGCATGACCATGGGCGGGACATTGTTCGAGGAACTGGGCTTCTATTATGTGGGTCCGATTGACGGCCATAATCTCGAGCATCTCATCCCGGTTCTGGAAAATGTTCGCGATGCGGCTGAAGGACCTTGCCTGATCCATGTCGTCACCGAAAAGGGCAAAGGCTATAAATTTGCCGAGGAAGCCGCCGACAAATATCACGGTGTCGCCCAGTTTGACGTCGTGTCCGGCAAGCAGAACAAGGGCCCTGGCGGCGGACCGCCCGCCTATCAGAATGTATTTGGTGAAACGCTGGCAAAGCTGGCCGACAGCGATTCGCGCATCTGCGCGATTACCGCAGCCATGCCTTCGGGGACTGGTGTCGACAAATTTGCCAAGGCGCATCCCGACAAGGCCTTTGACGTCGGCATCGCCGAACAGCATGGTGTAACCTTTGCCGCCGGTCTCGCGGCGCAGGGTATGCGGCCCTTTTGCGCGATCTACTCCACCTTTCTGCAGCGCGCCTATGACCAAGTCGTCCACGACGTGGCGATCCAGAATCTGCCGGTACGCTTTGCTATCGATCGCGCCGGTCTGGTCGGCGCGGATGGCAGCACCCATGCCGGATCTTTCGATGTAACCTATCTGGCGACACTGCCTAATTTCGTTGTGATGGCCGCAGCCGATGAGGCCGAACTGGCCCATATGACCTATACTGCAGCCTTGCACGACAGCGGTCCGATCGCCTTTCGCTACCCGCGCGGCAACGGCACCGGTGTCCCGATTCCGGAAAAACTCGAACAGCTGGAAATCGGCAAGGGCAGAATCGTCAAACAGGGCACAAAGGTCGCGATTCTGTCGCTCGGTGCCCGGCTCGAAGAAGCCAAGAAGGCAGCAGAGCGGCTCGAGGCCAAGGGGCTCAGCACAACCGTCGCCGACTTGCGCTTTGCCAAGCCGCTTGATGAAGAACTGATCCGCAAATTGCTTACCACCCATGAAGTTGCAGTGACGGTCGAGGAAGCATCCGTTGGCGGCCTCGGCGCGCATGTCCTTACCTATGCTTCCGATAATGGCCTCACCGATGCAGGCCTGAAAATCCGCACTATGCGCTTGCCGGACGTGTTTCAGGATCAGGACAAGCCGGACGTGCAATATGCCGAAGCAGGACTGGATGCGGATGGTATTGTCGATACGGTGCTCAAGGCGCTGCGGCACAACAGCGCAAATGTCGAAGATGAAGGGGCGAGAGCCTAGCTCATATTGCTGCTTGTGATTGCCGGAAACGGTCTTTAGGCGATTGCGACATGCCACCCGAACTCTCCCATATCGATCACTGGATTTTCGATCTCGATAATGTGCTCTATCCAGTCGAGTGCGATCTGTTTGCGCTGATTGATATCAGGATGGGCGAATATATCGCTCAGGCTCTTGAATGTGATCTGGTCGAAGCACGAAAAATCCAGAAGGGCTTTTTCCATGATCACGGCACGACGCTGGCCGGGCTGATGCACCATCATGGGACCGACCCAACGGATTTTCTGGATTTTGTCCATGATATCGAGATGGACAGGCTAACCCCGGCGCCCTTGGTGCGAACGGCGATCGAAGCGTTGCCTGGCGAGAAGCTCGTTTTCACCAATGCCGACAGGCCCTATGCCCAAAAAGTGCTGGAGAGACGGGGCTTTGATGGCCTGTTCCACCAAATGCACGATATCCACGACACCGGCCTCATCCCCAAGCCGCAGGACGGCGCCTATCACAGCATGATCACCGCCACCGGCATCGACCCCGCTCGCGCGCTATTTGTCGAAGACACGGCGCGCAATTTGCGTCCAGCGAAAGACTTGGGCATGACGACAGTATGGATCAACACCGGCGCAGAATGGGCTGGTCGCGAGCATGATCCGGCCTATATTGACCACGAAATAACCGATCTGGAAAGCTGGGTCACCGGCCTCCACAAAGCGAAGGAAGAACAACCGACATGACCGCAGCATTGCAGACCATCATCGACGACGCCTGGGACAAACGTGAGTCTCTCGGCCTGACAACGCAGGGCGAGGTCCGCGAAGCCGTGGATGCAGCGCTCGCCATGCTCGACAATGGCAGCGGCAGGGTCGCCGAGAAAAAAGACGGTCAGTGGGTGGTCAACCAGTGGCTGAAAAAAGCAGTGCTGCTCTCCTTCCGGCTCAACGATAACAAACTGATCGACGGACCAGGTGGCGCCAATCACTGGGACAAGGTGCCCAGCAAATTTGCCGGCTGGGGTGAGAACCGTTTCCGTGAAGCGGGTTTCCGTTCCGTGCCGGGCTCGATCGTTCGTCAGGGCGCACATATCGGCCGCGGCGTCGTTCTGATGCCGAGCTTTGTCAATATCGGCGCCTTTGTTGATGAAGGCAGCATGATCGACGGCTGGGCCACGGTCGGCAGTTGCGCTCAGATCGGCAAGAATGTCCATATTTCCGGCGGTGCCGGCATCGGCGGCGTGCTTGAACCCTTGCAGGCTGGCCCGGTGATTATCGAAGACGGCGCGTTTATCGGCGCACGATCGGAAGTCGCCGAAGGCGTCCGGGTGGGCGAAGGCGCAGTGCTCTCCATGGGTGTCTATCTCGGCGCTTCCACCAAGATTGTCGACCGCGACACGGGCAAAATCTGGATCGGCGAAGTGCCGCCTTATGCCGTCGTCGTGCCGGGAACCTTGCCGCCAAAGATCAATGTTGATGGCGCACCGCAACCCTCACTCTATTGCGCCGTGATCGTCAAGACGGTCGATGCGCAGACCCGGTCCAAGACCGGCATCAACGAATTGCTGCGCGACTGATGGCGACCGGGGTGGATCAGGTGAAGGTTACGCTGGAGCCGAATGACCACCCCTATCGCAACGGTGCCTGGACCCCCGTTTTCGAGGAACTCGACACAGATGATCTCGAAATAATCGGGACCATCCCAGCCGACATTGACGGGCTTTACGTCCGCAATACCGAAAACCCGGTGCACGACAGCATCGGCCGCTATCATCCCTTCGACGGCGACGGGATGATCCACACGATTCGCTTGCAGAAAGGCAAGGCGACCTATCGCAACCGCTTTGTCCGGACCGAGGGCTTCGAGGCCGAACAGATAGAAGGCGGACCTTTGTGGGTCGGGATCATGGGCAAGCCCGACGATTCCAAGCGCAGCGGTTGGGGTGCGCATGGTAGCGTCAAGGACAGCAGCTCGACCGATGTCGTGGTCCACGCCGGTGCAATTCTCTCGACATTCTACCAATGCGGCGAAGGCTATAGACTCGATCCGGAAAGCCTCGAAACTTTGGGCACAGCGGACTGGGTGCCGGAAGACGGCATTTCCGCGCATCCGAAGGTCGACGAGGCCACCGGCGAATTGCTGTTCTTCAACTATTCGACCAAGGCGCCGTATCTTCATTATGGCGTGGTCGGGCCGGATAATCAGCTCAAGCATTTCATTCCCGTCCCCCTCCTGGGTCCGCGTCTCCCTCATGATATGGCGTTCACCGAGAATTTCGCGATCTTCAACGACTGCCCGCTCTACTGGAAGCCGGAATTGATCGAACGGAATCTCTATATACCTGCCTATCATCCCGATGAGCCGACCCGCTTCGGCATCATCCCGCGCATGGGCCAGCCCGAGGATATCAAATGGTTCGACGCACAGCCGACCTATGTGCTCCACTGGTCCAATGCTTATGAGGATGGCGATGAAGTCGTCCTCGACGGCTATTTCCAGAATGATCCCGTGCCACCGCCGCTAACCGATTTCCCGGTCGGCTATGAAAGCATGGGCGCGAGCATCGACCTGCACAGCTTCAAACCCGAGCTACATCGCTGGCGTTTCAATATGAAAACCAGCGAGACCAAAGAAGAGACATTGTTCAACGACTATCCGGTCGAATTCGGGATGATCAACCAGCAGATTGCCGGCCAGCCCTATCGCTATGTCTATAGCGTCACTGGCGAGCCGGGTTGGTTCCTGTTCAACGGGCTGACCAAACATGATCTGGAGGCCGGCGAAGCGGAGCATATCTCATTCGGCGAGCAGCGCTTCGGATCAGAAGCGCCGTTCATTCCGCGCGCCAATGCGCAGTCAGAGGATGACGGCTATCTGATCAGCTTCATCACCGACACGGCGCAGGACCGGTCGGAATGTATAATCATCGATGCACAGAATATTTCGGCAGGACCGGTTTGCACGATCATTTTGCCGCACCGGATATCGAGTGGCACTCATGCAACCTGGGCTTCGGCGGAGCAATTAAGGTAACACGTCATGCCAGCGAAGGCTGGCACCCAACCCAATATCGCGATTCAGACCAAGCTCGGCTTAGACCCCAGCCTCTGCTGAGGCGACAGGTTAGTCAAACAACTCTCCGCCCACTTCTTTCCCGGCAGGCGGCGTCAGACCGAGATGCTGCCATCCGCGATCATTGAGCGTCCGGCCGCGGGCCGTCCGGGCGATCAGGCCGAGCTGGATCAGATAGGGCTCGATCACTTCCTCCACCGTGTCACGCGGTTCGGACAGACCTGCCGCCAGCGTTTCCACGCCGACTGGCCCGCCTTTGTAGACATCAGCAATCATGAAGAGATAGCGCCGGTCCATAGCGTCGAGGCCGATGCTGTCGACCTCCAGCCGGGTTAGAGATGCATCGGCGATTTCCCGGTCGACGAGTCTCGTGCCCGCAACATTGGCAAAATCCCGCACCCGGCGGAGAAGGCGGCCGGCGATCCGTGGCGTACCTCTGGCGCGGCGGGCCACTTCGGTGGCACCGTCCGGCGCAATCTCGAGATCAAGCAGCCGCGCGGCACGGTGGACGACCAGTTCCAGTTCCTCGGTCGAGTAGAAATTGAGCCGGACCGGGATGCCGAAACGGTCACGCAGCGGCGTGGTGAGCAGCCCTTGCCGCGTGGTCGCGCCAATCAGGGTGAAAGCGGGCAGATCAATCCGCACCGAACGCGCCGACGGGCCTTCGCCGATGATCAGATCGAGCGCGCGGTCTTCCATCGCCGGATAGAGCACTTCCTCGACCACCGGATTGAGCCGGTGGATTTCGTCGATAAACAGGACATCGCCTTCTTCGAGATTGGTCAGCAGCGCTGCAAGATCGCCGGATTTGGCGATGACCGGCCCCGACGTAGCGCGAAAACCAACCCCCAGTTCGCGCGCAATGATCTGCGCCAGCGTGGTCTTGCCCAGACCGGGAGGGCCAAAGAACAGCACATGATCGAGCGCCTCGCTACGCCCCTTGGCCGCCTCGATAAACACCCGCAAATTGCCGCGCGCCGCCTCCTGCCCGATAAATTCGTCGAGCGTTTTCGGGCGCAGGGCCGCGTCGATGTCTTCGACCTTGCGTTCGCTCGAAACCATCCGTTCGCTCTCAACTTCACTCATGCAAAGTGACCTAGCTCATCCGTCATTCTCGCGAAAGCGCGAACCCGGTTCTTTGTATCACCAATGAATAGTTTTTCACGCGAAGCCGCGAAGGCGCAAAGATAGTGCGGCAAGCCCTGCCCCCTTTGCGCCTTCGCGGCTTCGCGTGATCCATTAAAAACTGTGACGTTATATGTGCTGGGCTGACAGCGTACGCGTTCATTCGCCTGCATCACCGCGCCGCCTTCTTCAACGCCAGCCGTACCAGCGCATCCAGTGTCGCGCCGTCCCCCGCCTCGGCATCCGCTGCCGCCACCGCAGCGCTCGCATCCGCCGGTTTGAAGCCGAGATTTTGCAACGCGCTGACCGCATCGGCGCTGTTGTTCGATGGCGTGTGGACCGCGCCGCCGCCGGTGATCGGATCAGTCGCAATGCCGCCGACCTTGTCCTTCAATTCATTGACAATCCGCAGCGCCAGTTTCGGCCCGACGCCGTTGGCGCGGCTGACCATCGCCTTGTCGCCCATTGCTATGGCGCGTGAAATTTCTCCCGGTTCCAGCGCCGACAATATCGCCAGCGCCACCTTGCCGCCGACGCCCTGCACCGAGATCAGCATCCGGAACCAGTCGCGCTCCGAGCCGCTGGCAAAACCCATCAGGCGCATGTCGGTCTCGCTGACCTGCATCTCGGTATAGATGGTCGCGCCATCGCCCTTGCCGCCGATCGCACCGATGGTGCGCGACGAGCAGAAAACCAGATAGCCGACGCCGTTGACGTCGAGCACGATATTGTCCGTGCCGATTTCGTCGATGGTGCCGGTGAGTTTTGCGATCATAGGCGTGTTTTAGCGCAGCAGGCGAATCTGTCGAGTTTTTGTTTTGTTCTTTTCTCTATGCCGCGCCAGCGGGCGTCAAAAGATGGCCTCGCACAAAGACACGAAGGCACGAAGGCACGAAGCGAATGGGGCCAAGGACTTGTCTTTGTGACTTTGTGGCTTCGTGCGAAAAACCCGTTCGCACTGAGCTTTTCGAAGTGCAGCTATCGGCTGGAAGCGGTCCTTCGACAGGCTCAGGACGAACGGTGCTTTACCTGCCTATCTCTTCCGGTGATGCGCGTGCGTGATCGCCACGGCCAGCGCATCGGCGGCATCCGCGCCGGCCAGCTTCACGCCGGGCAGCAGAATCTTTAACATCGCCTGCACCTGGTCCTTGTCGGCATTGCCGACACCAACCACCGATTTCTTCACCGTCCGCGCCGAATATTCGCCGACTTCGATACCGGTCCGCGACGCGCCAAGCAGCACCACCCCGCGCGCCTGACCCAGCTTCAACGTGCTTTGCGGGTTGCTGTTGACATAGACTTCCTCGACCGCCGCGCCATCCGGCTTATATTCCAGCAGCAGGTCGGTCAGTTCGAGATCGAGCTTTAGCAAGCGGCTGGCCAAGGACATTTTAGTATCGGTCTTGATCTGGCCATTGGCGATATGGGACAGGCGATTGCCGTCGGCCACGATCACGCCCCAGCCAGTGGTGCCGAGACCCGGATCGAGGCCGAGAATGATCATCTTAAATGGGTAGTCCGATACGCCGACCGACAAAAGTCATTATCATATAGAGGCTTACCGTCAGCAAGCACCCGGCAGCCAGCGACAGAAAGAAGCTGATACCGTTGCGCAGCATCATCGGAATCAGCAGGAACATTGGAAGAGATGGAAGCACATACCAAAATGTCGCCTCGGCGTGCAGCGCCATATTTTCCGCGTCAGGCCGCGCATACCAGAGAAAAATCATGCCCAGTATCGAGATCAAAGGCAGAGAGGCGACGAGCGCCCCGAAGCTGGGCTGGCGTTGGGCGATCCCTGCCACCAGAGCCACGATCACTCCTGCGAGTGCGGCCTTGGCGGCAAATTCCCACATCACTCGGCGTTCAGTTTTTCCATGATTTCGTCGGACACATCATAATTGCCCCAGACCGTCTGGACGTCGTCATCTTCTTCCAGCATGTCGATCAGGTTGAGCAACGTCTCGGCCTGCTCCTGATCGACCTCGACCTGCACCGAAGGCCGCCAGGCGAGTTTCACGCTGGCCGCTTCGCCAAGTGCTTTTTCCAGGGCGCCGGACACTTCGTGCAGATCTTCCATCGCGGTCCAGATTTCATGGCCGTCGTCATCGGAAGAAATATCTTCGGCGCCGGCTTCCATCGCAGCTTCAAGGACTTTTTCCTCGTCGCCGGCGCTGGCCGGATATTGAATATAGCCGACTCGGTCAAAACCGTGCGAAACCGAACCACTTTCACCCAGATTGCCACCATTTCGCGACATAATCGTGCGAACATTGGTGAAAGTACGGTTATTATTGTCGGTCAGCGTTTCGATGATCAGCGACACGCCGCCGGGGCCAAAGCCTTCATAGCGAATCTCGCTATAGTCATCGCCTTCGTTCGCCGTCGCTTTTTCGATGGCGCGGGTGATATTGTCTTTCGGCATCGACACCGCTTTGGCGCTGTTGACCGCAAGCCGCAGGCGCGGATTGAAATCCGGATCCGGCATACCGGACTTGGCCGCCACGGTTATCTCGCGCGAGAGCTTCGAAAATTGCGCCGCACGCTTCTTGTCCTGAGCGCCCTTGCGGTGCTTGATATTGTTAAATTTACTATGGCCTGCCATTTTACCTCAAATTCCCGAATTATTATTCCACGATTACCGCGGTTCCCGATGCCGATACCATCAGCATCGAACCCTTGTCGCCGACGACCTCATAGTCAAGATCGACGCCTACAACCGCATTGGCGCCGACCTTCGCCGCCTCAGCTTCCATCTCCGCCAGCGCTTCATCGCGCGCGCGTTTCAGGACATTTTCATATTTGCCAGAGCGCCCCCCGACAATGTCGGTGATGCTGGCGAACAGATCGCGGAACAGATTCGCGCCGACAATCACTTCGCCAATAACGATCCCGCGATAATCGCGAATCGCGTGGCCCTCGATACTGGGTGTCGTGGTAACGATCATATTGCTTGTCATATTTTTCAAATTCCGAGCCTGTAACCAACTGCTGTTAATCTCCTGCGGCTGTTAGAGCAACCGCTGAAACCACGCAACGTCGCGCCAGCCTCCCATTTTCCAGCCCACTTCCTTGTATGTGCCAACCAGTTCAAAATCCATGGTCCGATGCAAGGCTATACTCGCGTCGTTTGGCAGGGCGATTCCCGCAAAAGCAGCATGCATTTTCTTGGCTTTCAGTCGAACTAACAGCGCTTCATACAAGCTCCGTCCGATACCGCGCCGATTATAGCCAGGATCGACATAAACAGCGACATCGCAACTGGTTTGATAGGCCGCCCGCGTACGATGGTCAGAACCATAAGCATAGCCCAGCACCAGCCCATCCACTTCCGCGACCAGCCAGTCGTGCGAGTGCAGCGCCCTGGTGATCCGGCAAGCCATTTCTGCATCATTGGGCGCGTCCAACTCAAAGCTGACCCAGCTGTCGTTCACGAACGGCGCGTAGATTTCGGCACAGCGTGGCGCGTCAGCAACCGTCGCAGGCCGAATATCGATCATCAGGCCAGGCCAAGCGCCGCTTTATAGGTGTCGAGAATGGCTTCCATTTCCTGACGGTCATGGGCTTCCATTTTCCGCAGGCGAACGATCTGGCGCATGATCTTGGCGTCATAGCCCTGCGATTTCGCTTCGGAATATACATCACGGATATCGTCCGCCATGCCCTTTTTCTCTTCTTCCAGCCGCTCGATGCGTTCGATAAACAGACGCAGCTGGTCTGCGGCAACATTGCCTTCGCTCATTCTTCATTCCTTTGAAATATTTTATTCGGACTCGTAGCCCGTCTTTAAGATGCGTCGGCGTTTTTGGCCACGCTTTCCTTCATCTTTTTGAGCCGCTCCGCGGTTGCTTCGGTCTGGTATTTTTGCTTCCACTGATTAGCAGGCATGCCGTGGATTGCCTCGCGGGCTTCGTCCCTGGTCATCGAACCACCTGCATCAACCGTCGCCTCCATCACCCAGTCGGCGAGACAGTTGCGACAGAAACCGGCCAGCCCCATCAAATCGATATTTTCTGCGTCATGGCGGTGCTGCAAATGTGTGACCAGTCGGCGGAAGGCTGCAGCGGCGGCGGCATCAGATATTTGTTCGGTCATGTTCGTTTCCGTTGTTTTTTGTTTTTAACCTGTCATGATTTGCGAATAGGCAACAGACAAGTAAAGCGCCACTAAGGAATTTGAAAATGGCATCGCCGATCTTCTCCCGTAACCGCAAGGTCAAAGTGCTGGCTACGCTCGGTCCGTCCAGCGGCAGCCCCGAGATGATCGAGAAAATGTACCGCGCCGGTGTCGACGCTTTCCGGATGAATATGAGCCACGGCGAACATGCGGCCCATGCCGCCAACGTCCAATCGATCCGGGCGCTGGAGAAGAAAATCGGCCGGCCGATTGCGATCCTCGCCGATCTGCAGGGGCCGAAGTTGCGCATCGGCACATTCGCCAAACCACCGGTGATGTTGAGAGAGGGCCAGCGCTTCACGCTCGATATGCTCAAGGAGAAGGGCGACGCGATGCGCGTCAGCCTGCCGCACAAGGAAATATTGGGCACGCTGCAGCCGGGCCACACATTGTTGCTGGACGATGGCAAGATCCGGCTGGAGGTGACCAAGGCCGATGGCAAGAGCGTCGAGACGAAAGTGATCGTCGGCGGCGAAATTTCCGACCGCAAGGGCGTCAATGTTCCGGAAGTGGTGCTGCCGGTCAGTTCGCTCACCGACAAGGATCGCAAGGATCTGACCTTCGCGCTGGGACAGGATGTCGACTGGATCGCGCTCAGTTTTGTCCAGCGCCCCGAAGATGTCGCAGAGGCGCGTCGCCTGATAGGCGGAAAAGCGGCACTGCTCGCCAAGATCGAGAAGCCCGCGGCCATCGACCGGCTAGACGAGATACTGGAACTGTCCGACGCAGTGATGGTGGCGCGCGGTGATCTGGGCGTCGAACTGTTGCCGGAACAGGTGCCGCCACTGCAGAAAAAAATCGTTGCCGCTGCCCGCAAGCTTGGCCGCCCGGTGGTTGTCGCCACCCAGATGCTCGAATCGATGATCAAGTCGCCCACTCCGACTCGCGCCGAAGTGTCCGATGTCGCGACCGCGATCTACGACGGCGCCGATGCAATCATGCTGTCAGCGGAATCCGCCGTTGGTGACTGGCCGATCGAAGCGGCGACGATGATGGACAGGATCGCTGCACAGGTGGAAAATGATCCTTCTTATGCCGACCGGGTGCATTTTACCGAAACCATACCCGATGAAACAACTGCCGACGCGTTGGCGGCGGCGAGTTACAATATCGCCCGCACGATCGAGACGTCGGCGATCGTCTGCTATACATCCTCCGGCTCAACCGCGCGCAGAATGGCGCGCGAACGTCCTTCTGTGCCGCTGCTGGTGCTCACGCCCAACCGCCATACAGCGCGACGGGTCGGCCTGCTGTGGGGCGCCTATGCCGTGGTCACAAAGGATGTTAGCGACTTTGAGGAAATGATTGCGAAAGCCAAGCGTATGGCCTTGCGGCACAAGCTGGGAGAGGCTGGCTCCCGACTGATCGTTTGCGCAGGCGTGCCCTTTGGCACCCCGGGATCGACCAATTTGCTGCATATCGTCCGGCTCAGCGGAGACGAACTCAAGCGCAGCTAGAGCAGGCGCAAGGTCTTCAGTTTGCTTTCCAGTCCGGCGGCATCGCTGAAATGATGTCCGGGGAGCCCGATTGCCTCACCGGCCTCGATATTCTCCAGCCGGTCGTCGATGAAAAAACATTGATCGGCGCGACGATCAAAGCGTTTCAGCGCCAGTTCGAAAATCGCTGCATCCGGCTTGATCAGCTTTTCTTCGCCGGAAATGACAATATCGGAGAATAGCTCGAATATCGGCGCCGAGGGCCGGAACTGGGCCCAGGATTCGGCACCGAAATTGCTGATTGCGAACAGCGGGACGCCACGGTCGCCAAGTGCATGAACAAGATCCAGCATGCCTTCGACCGGCCCCGGGATGGTTTCCGGAAACCTTTCGGAATAGGCAAGGATATGATCGCTATATTCTGGAAATTCCCGGCTGCGCTCCGCGACCATGTCGGCAAAGGCACGACCGGCATCATGCTGGAAGTGCCATTCCGGCGTCACGACATGGGCCAGAAACCAGTCCAGCTCTTCCGGGTCGTCAATCAGTTTTGTAAATAGACAGCGCAAGTCCCAGCGATACAGGACATTGCCTATATCGAAGATTACGGTGTCAATTATTGGGATGGCAGAACCCCCGCCACAAACAGGCAGTTAGCCCTGGCGTGCCTTGAACCGGCGATTCGTCTTGTTGATCACATAGGTGCGACCACGGCGACGGATAACGCGGCAATCCCGGTGACGGTTTTTAAGCGACTTCAGTGAGTTGCGGACTTTCATTTTGGTACCACGCCTTGATTTTCTGAATTTCTTGAAAGCAGCCATGCTGCGTTGAAGCAGGGCAATTAAGGTCGACAGCCATCAAAGTCAAGCGAACAGCTTTATTCTCCGCGAATTTCGATCAGTTTGCGCTCCCACGCCAGTGCATGGGCGACAATTTCATCAAGATCGGCATGTTTAGGCTGCCAGGGAAAGCGGTCCATGATCGCGCGATTGTCGGAAATCAGCGAATCGGGGTCACCGGCGCGCCGCCCTTCCATTTTCCGTTCGATTCGCATGTTGGTGACCCGGTCAACCGCATCGAGAACCTCGAGCACCGAAAAGCCGCGGCCATAGCCGCAATTAAGCAGATGATTCTGATTCGGGTCGGCAATCAGTGCTTCCAGCGCCAGCACATGGGCAGCGGCCAGATCGGAGACATGGATATAGTCGCGGACGCCGGTCCCGTCGGGCGTATCATAATCTGTACCAAAGACAGCGACACAGTCGCGCTTGCCGAGCGCCGCTTCCACCGCAACCTTGATCAAATGGGTGGCCCCAGCTGTCGACTGCCCGGTCCGCGCCTGCGGATCAGCGCCGGCGACGTTGAAATAGCGCAGCGCACAGAAATTCAGGTCATGTGCCGCCGCCACATCGCGGAGCATATGCTCCGTCATCAGCTTGGACATGCCATAAGGATTGATCGGCAGCTGCGGCGTGCTCTCGCTGACCGGACTTTCCTCGGGGATGCCATAGGTCGCTGCGGTCGATGAAAAAATGAAATGATGGACGCCGCCGTTCACTGCCGATTCGATCAGGCTGCGGCTCTTGGCGCTATTGTTGTGATAATATTTGAGCGGGTTATCAACCGATTCAGGCACGATGATCGACCCGGCGAAATGCATGATCGCGCCGATATTGTCGTCCTTGATGATCCGCGCGAGCAGGTCGGAATCCTCGATATCACCTTCATGAAAGGCCACATCCTCCGGAACCGCCCAGCGAAAACCGGTGGTCAGATTGTCGATCACCGCAACCGGCCAGCCGGCATCGCGCAGGGCCAGCACTGCGTGGCTGCCGATATAGCCGGCCCCGCCGGTGACCAATATGGTGAAGGGTTTCGCCATGGTTTCTTAATCCCCCTGTTGTTCAATATCGGCCATTTATCACGTCCATATCTCCAACCGGTTAAGCGCGGGTGGCCATGGATGCAATTTTTTTGCCACAGTCCTGAAGATTATGCGCTAATATGCTACGGGGCAAGTTGAGGAGTTAGTATTATGGCCGGTTTTCAATCATTTGCGACATTGGCATTGGCAGGATCTCTATTGTCGGGATGCATGGCGATGACCCCGCCGGTTGATGTCACGCGTTTTCACAACGCCCAGGTGGCCCCGATTGTACCGGGCAGCATTACCATCAAGGCCAATATTACAGATGACGGCCCTGGCCACAGCATCGAATATGCCAGCTATAGTGCGGCATTGCTCCGCGAATTGCAGCGCGTTGGCTTCACCGAAGCCCGCGATGATTCCGAAAACAGCGACTATGTCGCACGCTACACGCTCGAAAGGGCGGTATTGACCGCCGGCGGAGCGCGGTCACCCGTCTCGGTGGGTGTCGGCGGCAGCACCGGCAGTTACGGGTCCGGCGTCGGCCTGGGCATTGGCATCAATCTCAGCGGGCCGCCAAAAGACAAGATCGTGACCGACCTGTCTGTTCGCATTGCCAAACGCATTGATGGCAATATCGTCTGGGAAGGCCGCGCGTCGATCGAGGCGAAGGAAGGATCACCGGCATCGCAACCCGGCCTGGCGGCAGCGAAATTGGCCGAAGCGTTATTCAAGGACTTCCCCGGAGAGTCCGGAACCACTATCAGGGTAAAATGAGCATAAAAATCACCAGCGCATTCGATAGCGGCAATATCGAAGTCCACGCCCTAGAAGGCAACACGGCAACCCTGTCTATCCGCAAGGACAAGGACAGCGAGTTTTTCCAATGGTTCCATTTCCGGGTGGCCTGCGAGATTGGCGACGAACTGGAACTGAACATTGGCGGGCTGAAAGACTCGGCCTATCCGCAGGGATGGCCCGATTATAACGCCTGCGTCAGCGAAGACCGGGAATATTGGGGCCGCGCGGCGAGCAGTTATGACGAGGAAAGCGGCACCCTTTCGATCCGCTATACCGCAAGCAACAATATCGTCTGGTTTGCCTATTTCGCGCCATACAGCATCGAACGGCACCATGACCTGATCGCGGAGACCGCCGGATTTGAAGGTGTCACGGTACGGACGCTTGGGCATAGCCTGGAAGGCCAGCCGATCGACTGCGTCGAAATAGGCAGCGGCGACAAGCAGGTCTGGCTCTACGCCCGCCAGCATCCTGGCGAAAGCATGGCCGAATGGTGGATGGAAGGTGCGCTGGAAATGCTCACCGACCCCGCAGACCCCAATGCACGATTGCTGTTGCAGCATTGCCGCTTTCATATCATTCCCAACATGAACCCGGATGGTTCGTGCAGAGGGCATTTACGAACCAATTTTGCCGGCACCAATCTCAACCGCGAATGGCACGAGCCGAGCGCCGAAAAATCTCCGGAAGTGTTGTGCGTGCGCAATGCGATGGACGAAAGCGGCGTGAATTTTGCGATGGATGTCCACGGCGACGAAGCGATTCCGGCGGTCTTCATTGCCGGCTTTGAAGGCATTCCGTCAATCACCGACGCACAGCTCGAGAAATATCACGGCTACCGCAACCGCCTCGCCCAGCGCACGCCGGATTTCCAGACCAGACTCGGCTATCCAACCGCCGCCAAAGACAAGGCCAATCTGTCGATGTCGACCAATCAACTGGCCGAACGGTTCGGCGCAGTGGCGATGACGCTGGAAATGCCGTTCAAGGACAATCACGATCTGCCCGATGCCGAACAAGGCTGGTCACCCGAGCGCTGCAATTTGCTGGCTCGTGAATGTCTTGCAACGCTGGCCGAGATGATCGACGATATCTAGAGGAGTGGCGACAAGGGCAACGCTCGAGCGCGCAACCGCAGCCAGATATCAGACGCCATATCCGATGAAGATATTATCGGGATCATAACGCCGTTTGAGCGTAGCAAGTCGCGCTGCTTCATCGCCAAAATAGGCCGCTATGGGATCGGGTAGATCTCGTTCGGCATAGCCGGCATAGATGCGGTTGTTCGCATAGGGGCGCAGCATATCGCGGCAGTCATCGACCCAGTGTTGCATTGATGTGCTGACGGCCTGGCTCGGCCGCCGGCCGGTCAGGCTATTATAGCGCAACAGCATATGCGCCTGCCGATGGGAAAAGCAGCTGCGCTCGCTGTGCCGGGCGTAATTGCCGCCCCAGGGAATGCATTCTATCTCCCGCGCCTGTAGCGTGGTACGATCGGCTTGCAACCGTTCGATCAGGGCAGCAATGGCCTCTCCCGGTAGCGGTGCCTCGAAAAACTGTGATCGCTGGGCCAGCAAGGCAGTGCCGCTATAGGGACGGGAAGGCAGCCAGGCGGGTTCGTCCTGATAGGTCCGCGCGCCACAGGCATAGAGCGATATGTCGGGCGCCGATTTGGCCGTGATATTGATCTGTCTGGCATAGGGGCCAAAATGACCGGCGATCGCCGCCAGCGGCGGTTCGAGCCCGTCTTCGTCAGGGCCCTTGGTATCGAGGATCACGCCATATATGCGAACGAAGCAGGGCTCGTCAGGGTCTTCCGGCGCCATCAGGCTGATCTGCAGCGAAATCGCATTGTCGGCCAGCGGCGCAAAGCTCTGCCACAGCGCGAATATCTCTTCCGCTTTGGCGATCGGCCAAACACCTTCGAGAGCAACACCCGGGCAGAGCGGTGCCGCATCGAACCGGATTTGCGTCACGATACCAAAGCCCAGCGGTCCGGCGCCGGCGATCGCCCACAACAGGTCGCTGTGCTGATCACCATCGCATTCAATCATGCTGCCATCGGCCAGCAGCACATGCGCGGCGGACATCCGGTCGGACAATATTCCGTGCAGGCGTCCCGTCAGTCCGAAGCCTCCCACCATCGACAGGCCGCCCAGGGCAACCAGGGGACAACCACCAACGGGCACAGTCACTCCGGCTGGCAACAGACCGTCAACGGCCTCGCCAGAGAGGGCCCCCGGTCCGGCGATGATCGAATCTTTCCCGTCCGCTCCGAAACCGTTCAGATCACCACAATCAATGATCGTAGCGCCGCGATTGGACAGATCGGCAAAACAATGACCGCCGCTCCGAACCGAAAAAGACACATCTTTGTCGCGCACAAATTCAAAGGCTTGCACAACATCCTGCTGGGTCCGGCACTTGATCAGCAGTTCGGGCAGATGCAGCGGCAACTGCGCGGCATGCTGTTTATTGGCGAGAATGATATTGTCATCATCCCGGCCAATACACCGCCCTGTGAACCGGCTTCCAAAAGCGCGCTTCGCATCGGCAACCAGAGCGGAATCGCGGGATGCATTCATAACAGGTCGGAGTTGTAGAGCTCTGACTGCAGAAGGAACAGCGAAGCATAGGCGCCGCCCAGACGCATCAGGTCCTCATGGCTCCCCTGTTCGGCCAAACGGCCATCTTGCAGAAACAATATGCGATCGACATTTCTGATGCTCATCAGGCGATGGGTGATCAGGAATACGGTGCGCCCTCGCCCAAGATTGCGCAGGGCTTCATAGGTTGCCATCTCGGCCTTGGCATCGAGCGGCGCGGTGGGCTCATCCCAGATGACAATCGGGCAATCGCGGTAGAGGCCACGCGCAATGGCGAATTTCTGCCATTGCCCGCCGGAAAGATCATGACCGGCCTGAAATTCGCGGGAGAGAAGCGTCTTCCAGCCGTTCGGCAATTGTTCGATTATCGGCAGCGCGCCCGACTGTTCCGCTGCGCGCAACAGCGTCTCTTCATTCTCGACATTCTCCCGGTAGCGGCCAATCTCGATATTGGCGCGGGCGCTGTCGGGCCAGCGGACGGGATGCTGCATGACCATCGACACCTGATCGGCGATTTCTTCCGGATCCATCTCGGAAAGGGCGCTGCCATCCCAGTCAACCACGCCCTTTTGTGGTTGATAAAGGCCTGCCAGCAGCTTCGCCAAGGTGGTTTTTCCCGAACCGTTTTCACCAACCAGCGCGACGGTTTCTCCTGCCTTTACGGTGAAGTTGATCCCTTCCAGCGCCCAGCGTCCATCGCCGCCGGGATATTGAAAGCTCAGATCGTGGACGTTTATCCGTTGCGGACAACGCGGGGCCGGTTGCGTCACGCGCGTGTTACGCCGCGCACTGGCTGCCGCCACAAAGCCCTGATAATCACTGATATAGAGCGATTTTTGAACCAGCATATGCCCGTTCATCACCAGCTGATCGAGAGAACCGGCGGCCATGCGAAAGGCGACAATCGCGGCGCTGGCCAGTGCCAGGTCGATCCATGAACCGATTATCATCGCAAGCAGCAGCCCGATAACCAGCGCCCAGCCGACGCCGGCCGCGATCGACGCCAAGCCATTGATCACCGCTTCGCGCCGGGCGATGGCAATATAATGACCGCACAATTTCCCGGCGGCGTCCAGGAATCTGGTGATGATGAACGGCTGCGCCTGATGCGCCCTGATTTCGGCGGCGGTTTCACGCTTGGTTGCCAGTTCCCCAAAGATTGTCGACATGCGCATCAGCGCAACCGTCTTTGCCATACCGTCATATTGCACGCGGGCCGCCTTCATCGCACCCCAGGCGCTGGGCAAAAGCGGGAGCAACAATAGCGGCAGAAGCACCGGGTGCAGAATCGCCAGTGCGATCATCGCTCCCGCCACGGCGAATAAGGCAGAGGCGCAATCGATCAGCGCGACGATCGATCCCTCAAGGTGCAAAATGCCGCGGTCTCTGGCGCGCTGCAATTGATCGTAGAACAGCGGATCGTCAAAATCAGTCAAATGAATGCCCACGGTTGCCCGGTAGAGCCGTTCTTCCGCTGTCAGACGCGCTTTCGGTGCAAGGCTGGCCTTGTTCGTCGCCAATATGAAAGAGAAGCCGATGCGCAGCGCAAATATTACGCCCAGGGCGGTGATCGCCGGAGCCGCAGCGCGCAGTTTTGCGATTACATCCGCACCGGAAAAAAGCGGTTCGAATATTCTGTTGATAAGCACCAGCGTCAAGGTCACGGTCAAACCGATCAGCAGTTGCATGATGAATACCACCAGCGCCTGCCGCGGCGCGGAAATCCGGACAATGGCGATTACCGCCGTGCTGGCGATGCGCACACGGGACAGGGTGGCGCGAAACCCCTTCGGCAAATCCTGATTCGCCAAATGCCAATAGGGGCGCGAAAGCCCTTCCGCGTCAGTCTGTTCTTCGCTCTCGCTCACCGACTTCGTCCCAGCATGAGTGCCGATTGCAAAGTGCAATCCGGATGCATTCTGAGCAGTTGATAGGCGACACCGCCATGTCCGGTAAAAAGCCCTGGTAGAAAGGCGTCCCGCGTCACGCCGCATGTCGGGCCGTGCACCTCCAGACTGGCCAGCAGCGAAGCACGGAAAGCCCCGGCCGACATGGGCAGGTCCAATGCCTGCTGCACATTGGCGTTGCCGACAAGATCCCAGGCCCCGAAGTCGCCATGACAGATGCAATGATTCCAGCCGAGTCCGCGGTCGAAAACCGCATCCAGCGCGATCTGCACCATTGCGCGGCCATGATCGGTCTGCAGCGTCGGATCCATATCAAGATGCGCCAGCCCGATACCGACCGCGCCGTGGCACCAGGCCACGCTCTCCATCACCCCGTCGATTTCGCGCAAGTCGCGCCAGTTGCGTTTTTCGGGATCATATAGTCCGTCTTCGAACCGGAAGGCCCGCGTGGCAAAGTCCTGATAGACCGGATCACCTGTCGCCTCGTGGAGCTTGCGCAGCGACCAGCCAATGCCGGTTGTGCCATGGGAAAAGCCGCCCAGCCCTTTCGTTGTGTAGGGCACCGGCCAGCTGACCGTGCTGCCGATCTCGATGCTCCTTTTGATCAAGCGGTCGGCCAGATCGCGCGCCACGGCCATCGGCCGTTCCTCGCCGCTGATTTCGGCAAGCTGGACCAGAGGATAGATAGCACCGGCCAGACCATATAGCAGATCATTGGTTTCCTCGGATTCGGCACCCCATTCGACCAGCGGCACCAACTGCAAGGCGCGCGTCACCCGGTTTGCCATCGGCTGATCGTCAATGTCGCTTATCGCCAGCAGCGCCCATATTTGCGAGGCGACACCGGCATAGCCACCGATCGCTGGCGGACGGACATGCTTGCTCCCCTCCATCTCCAGCAATTGCCGTTTCTCGATATGCGCGAGGCTGTTTTCGAGTCGCACCATTGCGTCTTCCAGACCCTCTACCGGGTCGGCCCTGCCCGATTGCACTTCAGCCAGATAGGCAGCGGAAAGCACCGCCAGTCCGGATAGCCCGGCATAGAGATCGGGCCCCAGCGGCGTTACCGACCAGCCTGCAGGCGTCAAGGTCGGGGCTATCCAGGCAATGCTTCCATCATCCGCCTTATGCGCTGTGACCACCATCTGCGTCATGATATTCGCCGCGTGCGCACGCCGGCGTTCATCCAGATAATCTCTTTCGTCTGCAGCAATCCATAACGAAGCGCCATCGTGCATATGCCCGTCCGACACATAGGCACTGACCACCGCCGCGCGGATAAAATTGGCCTCGGCCTCGAGATCCGCATGCCGCCAGTCCTCGAGAGCCAGAGCGACAAGGTCCTGTTTCGGCAACCATTCCCGTTCATTCGGACCGGTCAGCGCGCCATAGTCGCTTTGGGTCGTGAAGACCGGGATATCTCCGTGCCGCAGTTCCTCAACCTCGCCCGCGATGATCTCCGGATCGCCGGGCGCATAAGAAATATTTTCGGCCATTTCAGCCATCAGCGACTCGGCTTTTGCCCGCGCTGCAACCGGATTCGCCAGCGATGCCGGATGCCAGAGCATCCGTTCGATTTCAGCATAGGTTTCGGTCGGACGCACCACGACCCGGATCTGCCGATCGCGAAACCGGTCGAGACCGGGCTGCAACCGCCCGATCTGGTCGAGCGAGCGAAGCGTAGCGCTCAATCTCTTGAACTGGTCGACTATGTCCGGCCAATAGCGGGTGATCGCCGGCTCTCTGGAAGGATGATTGGCCGAACCGGGTAGCTCCGCCGTCACCATTTCTACCCGCGCGGTATCGCGGCCGGCGTCGACGATGGCGGGCATGCTGGTCTTGGGCTGCTGACCCGACAAGCCGCCAACACCGGACATGTCTATCCCTCTCCAGCCGAGCGCTTGCCCCCGGTCAGGTAGCAGACCGATTGCCAGCACGCCGCCGCGAGTCATTTCCGAGCAATGGTCAAAGGCATCGCCATAGCCAGAAGGCACCGGTTTCACATTCGGCGTGAACAGCGTCTCGCAATCAACCAGCACCGGCATGCCGCGGTGAGCGATCAGATTCTCCGCATGGAGGTCGGTACCACCCAATAACCGCATCAGCGCGAGTATCTGGCCGATTCCGCAGTAAAATTGCCGGCACTCCGCTTCATCGGCGGCATATTCATGAGTGATGAACTGCGCCCAGCCGTGATCGCCCTTGTCGAACACCTTTGGGACCTTGATATGAAGAGGCTCATCAAGCTGCCCGTTCAGCCATTGCAGAAATTCGCTAAGCGCGGTGTCGATCGCGAGCGACCGCGGCTTATAGACAATCTGCCCGGCATCCGTGTCGATAATGCTGACGGTCTTGCCGCCATTATGCGTGTCGCCCTGCCCCAGAGACAGGCCAGTCAGCGCAACCGTATCGCGCCCCAACATGGCGGCAATTTGCGACCGGTCGGCGCACCAGGCGGCAGCGAGGGCGGCGATGGCATTGCACTGCAGTTCCAGCAGCCTGTCTATCCGCGCTTGCAGGTCGGGATATTCCTGAAAACAATAGTCCCAGAAGGCCTGTGTCTTGGCCGTATCGCAAAAATCCTGCCAGCGGGCGCGCGATGTCGCTCCATCAAGGCGGCCTTCGACTCGCGCCGCGTTCAGTTCGAGGATGAGGACCCGGCTAAGGTGACGGGAGAGACGCAATAGAGCAGCCTCGGTCGCGCTGCCGATGATAGCGCGTTTTTCGCTATCTGCCAGATCGGCTAAATCGTGCAAACGGGCCGTCAACTGCTCCTGGAAAGGTGCAATCAGACGGCCCAGCTGTTCATCGAAAATGCGAGAATTCGCATATTCCGACATATTTAATCAGCAGCACCAAGCAACGCCAGAGCCGCTGCAAACGGTACCGCATTTGCCCGAACCGGTGCCGGTCTGGCAGACGATATCGGCTTCAGCATGGCGGCCATTGCTGAACAATTCTCCAGCTGGTGATTCGATATTGGTGAACTGCTTCCACTTGGCAGCGGTGGTTTTGTCATGGTTGGATAGTGTCATCATCTTTCTCCTTGCTAAAAAAGCCAGCATCAAAATTCAGAAATTTATATCATGTCCATTCGTACAAATACCTAAACATCGACTTGATATCTAAAACATTTCGTCTTCTCGATGTCGACTAGACATATATTGATCAAGAAAAGAATATTTGTCAATTTCACCACTTGTTAAAAGCGGCCAAATGGTCAAGATCTAGATGATATATTTGGAAATCTTGGTAAACCTTACTTTAACTAATGTAAGTATTTTGTACAATTTAACTGGCCAGAACAATTGTACAACAGTGGAAACGGAGGGTTCCGGATCGGATCAGTCGTCCCGCTCCGATTTGCATCGCCGGAATTTCTGGATGGGCATCAGCATGGAACAGGACAGATGCAACTCGGATCGGGATTGATGATCGCGTGCCCAGCGTAAGGCAGCTTGCTCAAAGAATTTTAGCGAATGGGCCTGGATGCGGCCTCCTGAAAGACATGATTGATTTTACCAGCATTCTGGAGAAAATGAGTGCGGATTGGAGGCTTGCGGTGCAGAAGGAATCTGGGGCTATTCTCGGGAGGCGTGGATGAACGAACTAGAAGACAATTATCAAATGGCAGGCTTCGGTGGTTCGCTAGCGCTTGGCAAGCGGCCGGCTTTGGTGCTGGTTGATTTGGCCCGCGCCTATATAGATTCTTCATCGCCACTCTATCTGGGTGATGAACGCGCCTTTCTTGCCAATATCGAACTGGTAGCAGCGGCCCGTGATGCCGGTATTCCTGTTATTTTTACCCGCGTGGAATATATGCCAGGTGGTCGTGATGGGGGTCTATTTTACAAGAAAGTCGCTGCTCTGTCCTTGTTCCAGAAGGGTGAGCCCATGGCGGAATTTGATCCACGTTTGCGCCCCGAAGCCGAAGATATCATTGTTACCAAACAATATCCCAGTGCCTTTTCGGGAACCTCACTAACCGCCACTTTGACCGCCATGGGCGTAGACAGCTGCATTGTTTCCGGTTTTTCCACGTCTGGCTGCGTGCGTGCCAGCGCACTGGATGCCCTGCAAAATGGTTTTGTTCCGATAGTTGTCAGCGACGCCTGTGGCGACCGCGACCCCGCTGTTCAGAAAGCAAATCTGTTTGACCTGGGCGCAAAATATGCCGAGGTCGTCTCTCTTGCCGCTGCGAAAACCTACTTGGCTTCAATCTAAGCCAGGTCGTGCGCCGCTTTATTCGCCGTGGCTGGAACGAGGATCAAGAATTGCCTTGTGGCTCTGCTACCGTTCATCGCAGCCGCAAAATATACTAGGCTGAGATGCAGGCATTTAAAGTTGAGTCGCCATCTCAATTCTCCAGAAACAGTTCAGCGGCTGCATCGATGATGGCCTCTGCATCAAGCCGGTATTCGCGATAAAGGTCGAGCAAATCGCCGGTCTGGCCGAAACGGTCGGTGCCGAGCGGGCTAACCCGCATGCCCTTGACTCCGCCCAGCCAGGACAGGGCGCCCGGTGAGCCATCCAATATTGTGACCAAGCCGGCACCGGGTGCCAGCGCCGACAGCAAATGCTCGGCATGGGAAGGCGCCATATCTTTTTGCGCGCCATTCCAGCGGCCGGCACGGCGCGCAGACCATCCGCGGTGCAGCAGATCGGGCGAGGTGACATTGAGAAGCCCTAATCCCGGCATGTCTTCCGACAGGCTTTCCCATGCTTCCAATGCCTCGGGCGCAACGGCACCGGTGAAGACGATGGCGACCTCAGCCTCCGGGCCGGGCTGACGCAGCCAGTAGCCGCCCTTCAACGCCTCCGCCTCCCAGGCGTCACTGCTGCGTTCAACCTGCGGCACCGAGCGGGTACTCAGCCGCAGATAGACAGAACTGCCATCCGGCCTCTGCATATGTTCAAAAGCATGGCGCATCATCAGCGCCACCTCGTCGGCCCATGCCGGTTCAAAATAGTCGAGATTGGGCTGACCCATGCCAATCAGCGGCGTGTTGATCGACTGATGCGCGCCGCCTTCACCGGCCAGCGTCAGGCCGGACGGCGTTCCGACCAAAAGGAAGCGCGCGTCCTGATAACAGCCATAGTTGAGCGCATCGAGACCGCGGGCGATAAACGGATCATAGACCGTTCCTACCGGCAATAGCCGTGTGCCGAAATGAGGCGCGGATAGCCCCAGCGATGTCAGCATCAGAAAGAAGTTATTTTCCGCGATACCCAGCTCGATATGCTGGCCAGCGGCATGGGCGGCCCATTTTTGCGCAGAGGGGATTTTTGCCTGCCGGAACACATCGGCCACTTCCTGACGACGAAACAGGCCGCGCTGGTTTACAAAGGCGCCAAGATTCGTGGTCTGCGTCACGTCGGGAGCAGTGGTCACAATACGGTTGCCGATTTCTTCATCGGATTTGGCGAGGTCAAACAATATTCTGCCGAATGCCGCCTGCGTCGACAGTTCATCGCCATCGGGAATTACGAAGCGAGAAGGCACCGGAATAGCCTCCGCCTCGCCCTCTGGCGGCGTCCTGGCAAAGGCGCTGTTTTCCATAAAGGCCTTGAGTTCGGTGGCCATATTATCGCCAAGTCCCGCATAAGGCTCCCATTCATCCCCCTCGGATATGCCCATCCGGTCCCGCAGACCGTGAATCTGCGACGGGTTCATCATGCCGGAGTGATTATCCTTATGTCCGGCCAGCGGCAGGCCGAAGCCCTTCACCGTATAAGCGATAAACATGGTCGGCAGCTCGTCATCCGCCGCATCGAAAGCCTCGGCCAGACTGGCCATGCAATGACCGCCCAGATTGGTCATCAGCGCAGCAAGCTGGTCATCATCATAGCTGGCGATGAGCTTCTTGACGTTCGTCTTGCCGCCGATGTCTGCGAGCAACCGTTCGCGCCACGCCTCTCCGCCTTTGTAGGTCAGCACGGCAAAATCGGCGTTCGGGCAATTGTCGATCCATTCCTCGAGCGCCTTGCCGCCCGGCTTCTTGAACGCCGCCTGCTGAAGCTTGCCATATTTGAGCGTGATCACCCGCCAGCCACATGTCTCGAATATATCGTCAAAGCGCCGGAACATCCGGTCGGCGGTGGTGCTGTCGAGCGACTGGCGGTTATAATCCACGATCCACCAGCAATTGCGGATATTATGCTTATATCCTTCAATCAGGCACTCATAGATATTGCCTTCATCGAGCTCCGCATCGCCCATCAGCGCGATCATTCTGCCCGCGTCTTCGTTTTTGACCTGACCGTGGGCAATGAGATAGTCCTGAACAAGACTGGAAAAGGCAGTGACCGCTACGCCCAGACCGACAGAGCCGGTTGAAAAATCAACGGGTATGCTATCCTTGGTGCGCGAGGGGTAGCTCTGAACACCGCCAAGGCCGCGGAAGTTGATCAGATTGTCGCGTGACTGATTTCCGAGCATATAGTGAATAGCATGCAGCACGGGCCCGGCATGTGGCTTGACCGCCACCTTGTCCTGGGGCCGCAATGCATGGAAATAGAGCGCCGCCATGATTGCGGTCATCGACGAGCAGCTCGCCTGATGCCCGCCCACTTTCAAGCCATCGCGCTTGGGGCGGATATGATTGGCGTTATGGACCGTCCAGGAGGAAAGCCAGCGCAAACGCGCTTCAAGCGTTTCCAGCACATTTATGGTTTCCGCGTTAGAACGCTGCGCCGTTTTCACCATTTTTGAATCTCCGGGTCTGGTTGGTCGCTTATAGACCCTTCCAGCCAACATGTCCTTGCTAATGGTTGCGCCACATTCTAATAAATTGGCATAAATATACTATATTTCGATATATTGAGGCAGATTATGTCAAATAATGAACTGGATGAATTTGACAGGCGGATATTGGACGCACTGCAGACCGATGGCCGTATGACAAACAGCGATCTGGCAGAAAAAATCGGACTATCACCTAGTCCATGCCTTCGCCGGGTTCGTCAGCTTGAATCAAGGGGCATGATCTCCGGCTATGTGGCATTGGTTGACCCGCAAGCCATCGGCCTTACCGTGTCCGCCTTTGTGCGTGTTCGCCTCGATCAGCAAGATGACCGGCACCTGCGAGCCTTCGAAACGGAAATCGCCGATTTTCCGGAGGTAATGGAATGCTATCTGATGAGCGGAGATGCTGATTACCAGCTGCGGGTAATGGTGGAATCGCTGAATGCCTTCGAGCATTTTCTGCGCAACAAGCTGACGATGATCGGTGGTGTAGCGCAAGTCACCACCAGCTTTGCACTGCGGCCAATCATCTACAAGACGGCATTGCCGCTTGAACACTGAACTCACGGGACCGAGTCAACATCAGGGACATTGTGCTGCGCTGATCCGGGACAGCAAATTTACCCTTGCCCTCGAGGCATCAAGGCCTTCGTTGCTATTTGGCTGCATCCGGAAAGCCGCCATGTCGACCAGCCGACCGACCATCTAACATACTCATTCTGAAAGAAAAATAATGGCGGAGCCGGAGGGATTCGAACCCTCGATAGGTTGCCCTATACACGCTTTCCAAGCGTGCGCGATCGACCACTCTGCCACGGCTCCGCAAATACTGTCCGACCCGTGAATCCGGTCGAATATCAGACAGCGCCGCTTCCCTAATGCCGGATTCGCGCTTTCGCAAGCGATTGTGTCGGGTTAGGGTGCGCGCCGGCAATTAAACCCGTTCGTGCTGAGCTTGTCGAAGCACGGTTATAGACGCACCCGGTCCTTCGACAGGCTCAGGACGAACGGAATTTTGGGGATATGTTTATGAGAAAAATCAGCGCCGTTGTTTCACTATTCGCTCTATTGAGCGCAACACCCGCCCTCGCCCAGGACCCCGAAAAGCCAAAATATCCCAGCCCCAATGCCATTGTCGACGCAGCCCCGGCCAGCGACTGGGTGAAGATTGCGCCGAGCGACGTGCTGGTCATGGATCTTGCGCCCGACGCCGAGGGCAACGCCCGCCGCGTGGTCATCCAGCTGATGCCGGAACCCTTCTCGCAAGGCTGGATCCGCAATATCCGCAAGCTCGCCGCTGCGCGCTGGTGGGACGGCACCAGCATCAATCGGGTGCAGGACAATTATGTCGTGCAATGGGGGGATGCCGGTTACGATAATCCAGAATCGGGCGAGACCGAGCAGAAGGCTTTGCCCGAGGGGTTGGAGACGGTGCCGGAGAGTGAGTATCAAGTTGATTTTGACGCCCAACTTTCAAACGAACAGCGGAAAAGTTTTGGGCGAGCAGTCGCAAGTTTTTGGCCCTGGCACACAACATTTCCACTGCAGGATGGATATTCCAAAGAAACTGGCTTTATCGAAGGTTGGGCACTCGCTTTTCGAGATCGAAAGACTTGGCCCATCCACTGCTACGGCGCGGTCGGCGTTGGCCGCAATTATTCCCCCGACACCGGGAGCGGCGCCGAACTTTACACCGTCATCGGCCATGCGCCACGCCATCTCGATCGCAATATTGCGGTGGTCGGGCGGGTGATCGAGGGGATCGAACATCTCTCCAGCCTGCCGCGTGGCGAGGGACAGTTGGGATTTTACGAGGATGCCAGCAAGCGGGTGCCGATCGCCTCGATCCGGCTGGCCAGCGATTTTCAGGCCGCCGAGCAGCCGCGCTTCGAGTATCTCTCCACGGAAGGCGCAACCTTCGCCAAATATGCCGACGCCCGCGCCAATCGACGCGACCCGTTTTTCATCAAGCCTGCTGGTGGTGCGGATATCTGCAATATCCCGGTGCCGGTGAGACGGGTGACGGGAGAGTGAGCTTTGTTCCCCGGCGAAGGCCGGGGCCCAGAATATTCCTGACATCGCGTTTGAAACCGCACCGGCAGGATTCGACTGGAGCCCTACCTCCGGCGGGACACGATTTTGCCTTTCCTACATCCGGTAATTTGGATTAGTCTGGCCTCATGTACCAATCCCTCTCCTCGTCCTTCCACCCGCGGTTTCCAGCAATTTCCGGGCGCCGATCATTCTTTGCAATAGGGGGTGTGACCCTGTGTGACCCAAAGATTGTTTCCCGCCGCAGGGCGGGATCCAGAACAGTCCCGCCTTTGCCTTTTAGACTGCACCGGCAGGACTCGACTGGGCCCCGCCCTGCGGCGGAGAACGAAAACCGTCTTTACAGGGGCAGAAGGCTTATTTTTTCTTAACAGTGTAAAGTTTGTAAAGTTTGTAAAGTTCAGCAAGGAAAGAGTCGCATGAATAGCTATTTTCGATCAGCGCACATCGCCTTTTGGGCCTTGGCCACAGCCTGCTTTTCCATGTCCTCTGCGGCCCTGGCGCAAGAAGAAGTGGCTGAACAAAGCCCCACCGAAATACTCGCTGCTGCACCAGCAGAACACTGGCTACCGATTCCTCTCACCGACTTGATGGTCCTCACCCTGCCCGACGCCGCTGACGGGACAAAACGCCAGACAGTAATCCAGTTGCTCCCCGCCAATCTCTCCGGCGGCCATGTCCGCAACGTCCGGACCTTGGCAAAAACCCGCTGGTGGGACGGCACCAAAATCTACCGCGTTGCCAAGGATTTCGTCACCCAGTTCGGTGGTAATCCCGATGCAAAGACGCTGCCGAAGGGGCTAGAGAAGGTCCCGGAAAGCGAATATTTTAACGCCGCGCTCGGGGTGAAACGCGACGCCGATATGACAGCCCTCAAGGCAGCGGTCGACTATAGCAATGAATATCAGGGCACCGAAATCCGTCCGCTGATGACAATGATCTACGAAAATGGCGGCGCGCAGAAAGTCGGTTTCGGCGGCGGCTGGCCAATTGGCAGCAAGACCATCGACGGCGAGACAAAATATTTTCCGCTGACCTGCCGCGGGTCGCTGTCGCCCGCCCATTATGATCCGCCCGATGCCGGAACGGGCGCGGAGATATCGGTGATCACCGGTGAAGCGGCGCGCAGCCTCGACACCACATTCGGCATGGTCGGGCGGGTGATTGACGGGCTCGAGCATCTGCAGAATCTGCCGCTTGGCGCCGGGCCGGGCGGCTTCTACGCCGACAAATCGGAGCATATCAAGATTGCCTCGATCCGGCTGGCCAGCGAATTGCCGCTCGCCGAACAGCCAGCCTATGAATATCTCGCCAGCTATAGCACTGCACTGCTGCAATATATCGAGGCTCATGGTGGCTACGGCAATATCTGCACCGTGCGGGTGCCGATTAGGAAAGTTTCAAAATAGGGTAATAAAATTACAACTCATCTCGCGCGAGGCGTCATTTGCTGGTAATGATATGCGGTTAGACTCGATAGAACAGGAGCTCCTCCATGCGCGTTGGTACCCCCAGAGAAATCAAGAATCACGAATATCGGGTCGGCCTGACCCCCGAATCGGTCCGCGAACTGACCGCCAATGGCCATGATGTGCTGGTCGAGACCGGCGCCGGACTTGGTATCGGCGCGGAAGATTCCGAATATATCGATGCCGGCGCAACCATTGCGCCGACCGCCGCCGACATCTTCGAAAAATGCGAGATGGTGGTCAAGGTCAAGGAGCCGCAGGCTATCGAACGGTCGATGCTCCGCGAAGGCCAGATATTGTTCACCTATCTCCACCTTGCGCCCGACCCGGAACAGACTGCCGACCTGGTCAAATCCAAAGCCATCTGCATTGCCTATGAAACAGTGACCGGCACCGGCGGGCTGCCCTTGCTCAAACCGATGAGCCAGGTCGCTGGCCGTATGTCGATACAGGCTGGCGCGACCGCGCTGGAAAAAGCCCATGGCGGCCGCGGCATATTGCTTGGCGGCGTCCCCGGCGTTGCGCCCGGCAAGGTGACGATCATCGGCGGCGGCGTTGTCGGCTTCAACGCTGCGCAAATGGCCGCTGGTCTCGGCGCGGACGTGACGATCCTGGATCGCGATCCGGATGTGCTGGAATCCGTCGGCACCCATTTCGAATCGCGCGCCAAGACGCGCTTCTCGAACAAGGCCAACCTGGCCGAATGCGTCGCCGAGGCCGATCTGGTGATCGGAGCGGTGCTAATCCCGGGTGCAGAAGCGCCCAAGCTGGTGACTCGCGCGATGCTCAAAACCATGCGGCCCGGTTCGGTCTTGTGCGATGTCGCGATCGATCAGGGCGGCTGCTTTGAAACTTCCAAAGCAACGACCCACGAAAATCCGACTTACGTCGTCGATGATATCGTCCATTATTGCGTTGCCAATATGCCGGGCGCGGTCTCGCGCACCTCGACCTATGCGCTCAACAATGTCACTCTGCCCCATACGCTGGCGATTGCCAACAAGGGCTGGGAAGCGGCGCTGCGCGATGATCGCCATCTCGGCGAAGGGCTGAATGTCTGGAATGGTCATGTGACCTACAAGGCGGTCGCCGAGGATCTGGGTTATGACTATATGCCGGTGTCGGAGATTGTGGGATTGAAAGTCTGACGGCGAATGGGGACGGATATAATATTGTGCACCTGCGTAGGCAGGTGCCCATCTCCAGAGGGTGCAGCCGGTCGCAATAGCAGGAGATGGACCCCGGCCTTCGCCGGGGCACAAAGAGAAAGAAGCAACAAATGGCAGCAGTAGACCAGAAACCGCTCGGATCGGGCTTTCACGCCAAGAGCGAACCGCACGAGATACTCGCCGGCGTCGACCTGACCGGCAAGACCGCGATCGTCACCGGCGGCTATTCCGGCATTGGTCTGGAAGCCACACGGGCTCTGGCGGATGCAGGCGCGACGGTGATCGTGCCGGTGCGTGATCCGGCGAAGGCAGAGGAAAATCTCTCCTCGATCGAGGGCGATGTCTCTTCGGCAAAAATGGATCTCGCCGATCTCGATTCGGTGCGCGGCTTTGCCTCTTCGGTCTATGACAGCATCGATGCGCTGGATATTTTGATCAATAATGCCGGTATCATGGCCTGCCCGCTGGAACGCGTAGGACCGGGCTGGGAAAGCCAATTTGGCGTCAATCATATGGGCCATTTCGCTCTGACCAAAGCGCTGTTGCCCTTGCTCGAAAAAGCTGCGGCACCCCGCGTTGTCGCGCTTTCGTCGACAGCCCACAAGCGCAATGGCATCCTCTGGGACGATATCCAGTTCGAAATTAGCGACTATGAAAAATGGGGTGCCTATGCCCAGGCGAAGAGCGCTAACGCGCTGTTCGCCAATGCATTGAGCCGCCGGATGCAGGCCTTTGGCGGCCGCGCCTTCTCGGTCCATCCGGGCGGAATTTTTACGCCGCTGCAGCGCCATCTGCCGAAAGAAGAGCAGGTCGAGCTGGGCTGGCTGAACAAGGATGGCAGCGTGCCACCGGCGGTTGCCGATATTTTCAAAACGCCGGCGCAGGGCTGCACCACCAGCCTGTGGGCCGCCACTTCGCCGCTGCTCGACGACATGCCCGGCGTCTATTGCGAGGATTGCGATGTCGCGCAGCTGATGGGACCGGACTCGCTACCTTATGAGCATTGCGCACCGCATATTACGGTCGACGCGGATGCCGAGCGGCTCTGGGAGATAAGCGAAAAATTGCTCGCCGCTGCATGATGGTGACGGACGACCAAAAGGCCAGGGAATATGCCGGGTTGCTGCAGCGCGATGCGGCCGGGTTCTTTTTGCAATGCGATGATGGCCAGCGCTATCGGCTGGAATTGTTGCGTACACCGATCGATGAAGTCGAGAAGCGGGTGGTGGTGACCGGCCGGATCTCGGATAGCGCGACTCTGGAAACCGACGGGATCCGGCTGGCATGAATTTTGACCGCGCAAAACTCGGCGACATCGATGCGCTCCACGCTCTGGTCGAAAGCGCCTATCGCGGCGAAAGCGCCAGGCGCGGCTGGACTCATGAAGCGGACCTGCTCGGCGGACAGCGGACCGATGCCAAGGCGCTGCGCGAGATTATTGCTGCGGACAATCAGGTCATCCTGCTCGCGAAGAACGGCAATGCCATCGCCGGATGCGTCCAGCTCTCCCGTGTCGGCGACGGACTCGCCTATCTGGGTCTGCTGACCGTCGACCCGGCTTTGCAGGCCGCGGGACTGGGCAAGCAATTGCTGGCGGAGTCGGAGCAATTTGTCCGCGACCATTGGCAGGCAAAAGCGATCGAGATGACCGTCATCCGCCAGCGCAAGGACCTGATCGCTTATTACGAACGCCGCGGTTATGCGCGGACCGGCGAACTGCGCCCCTTCCCGCACGGTGACCGGCGCTTTGGCTTGCCAAAGACTGCGGAGCTGGAATTCGCGGTGCTGCGCAAGCCGGTCTAGGCGGCCTTGCCCTCCAGTGCTTTCTGACGACGGCGCTGAACCGAGCTGCCCAGGCCGAGCGCTTCGCGATATTTGGCGACCGTGCGCCGGGCAATGTCGAAGCCTTTGTCCTTGAGCAAGGCAACCAGCTTGTCGTCGGACAGGATCTTCTTGGGATCCTCGTTATCGATCAGGGACTTGATATGACTCTTTACCGCCTCTGCCGACGCCGCCTCGCCACCGGTCGAAGACTGGATGCCGCTGGTGAAGAAATATTTGAGCTCGAACGTCCCGCGCGAACAAGAGAGATATTTGTTCGACGTCACCCGGCTGACCGTCGATTCGTGCATTTCGATCTGCTCGGCAACATTCTTGAGTGTCAAAGGCCGGAGATGCGCTACGCCCTTGCGGAAAAACTCTTCCTGCTGCTTGACGATTTCGGTCGCAACCTTGACGATCGTGCGCTGGCGCTGATCGAGCGCCTTGACCAGCCAGTTCGCGTCCGCGAGGCATTCGTTCAGCCATTCCTTCGACTGCTTGTCCTGCGCGCCGTCTTTCAGTTCGGAATAATAGCTGCGGTTGACCAATACTTTTGGCAAGGTGGCGCTGTTCACTTCGATGATCCAGCGGTTGGCGCGTTCGGCGATAAAGACATCGGGCACCACAGACTGCACCGCACCGCCACCGATCTTGCAGCCCGGCTTCGGATCATAGTTGCGCAATTCGCTGATCATATCCATCAGGTCTTCATCATCGACACCGCAGATCCGCTTGAGCTGCGGCAGAGCGCCTTTTGCCAGCAAATCCAGATTATCGATCAGCCGCGCCATCGCAGGATCATAGCGATCGGCATCCTTGGCCTGCAGCACCAGACATTCAGCCAAATCGCGCGCGCCGACACCGACAGGATCGAGTGTCTGGACGACGCCCAATATGCGCTCAACGTCTACCAGACCGACGTTGAGCCGCTGGGCCAGTTCCAGCAAGTCCGCCTGCAAATAGCCGCACTCGTCGATCTGATCGATAATATGCTGCGCGACGAACAAATCCATACCGGAAAGAACCGCTCCGGCCTGATCCATCAGATGATCGGTCAGGGTTATTTCAACAGTCAGCATATTCTCTAAGTCCGGCGCTTCACCCCCGGTCGCCGAGCCGGAACTCGCACCATTCAAACCCAATTGCCCGTCGAGCGCACCGTCGCTCTCAGAAAGACTATCACTGGAAAAGCTGTCCGTGTCGCCTTGCATGTCGAGTGTAGATTCGGATTCCGATGGACCGGAAGACAATATTTCGTCGCTCCCCTGCGCACCGGGCTCGCTCAATATCTCGCCATCGGGCGCTTCGCCACTCTCGGTCGAAATTTCGCCAGTATCAAGAAGCGGATTCTTTTCAACCTCGTCGGAAATGAAGGATTCCAGCTCGAGATTGGACAAGGTCAGCAGCTTTATCGCCTGCTGCAATTGCGGCGTCATCACCAGCGACTGGCTTTGCCGCAAATCGAGGCGAGGCGCGAGTGCCATGGCTAGAGCGCGAAGCCTTCACCCAGATAGAGGCGGCGAACATTGGCATCCGCAACCAGATCTTCAGGGCTGCCGGCAAACAGCACCTGGCCGTCATAGATGATGCAGGCGCGGTCGACGATATCGAGCGTCTCGCGCACATTATGATCGGTGATCAGCACGCCGATCCCCCGCTCGCGCAGTTGGCAAACCAGATCGCGGATGTCGGCGATCGACAGGGGGTCGATGCCGGCAAAAGGTTCGTCCAGCAGCACGATAGAAGGGCTAGCGGCGAGCGCACGGGCAATCTCGCACCGTCGCCGTTCGCCGCCGGACAATGCCATCGCTGGCGAACTGCGCAATTTCATCAGACCGAATTCATCGAGCAGCCGATCAAGCGTCTCCGCTCTTACCGTAGCATCGGGCTCCACCATCTCGAGCACCGCCATGATATTCTGTTCCACGGTCATTCCGCGGAAAATTGACGTTTCCTGTGGGAGATAGCCAATGCCCAGGATCGCCCGGCGGTACATCGGTAGCGACGTAATGTCTTCACCGTCGAGCATGATCCGCCCCGCATCCGGACGAACCAGACCCATGACCGAATAGAAGCAAGTCGTTTTCCCTGCTCCGTTGGGGCCTAATAGACCGACGACTTCGCCGCGGCCCACCGACAGTGACACATCGGAAAGGACCGAGCGCTTGTCATAGCTTTTGGCGATCGAAACAACCGCCAGACCATGTTCCATGGCATCGCTGGCCATGGCGGCACCCGGATCCGCCATGGTGGCTGCTTCAGTCACGGATGTATCGTTCATCATTCGTCCTCATTTGCATGATCTGTCTTGTCTACAAGCTAACAACATGCCCCAATCTTATCGGAATTGGCAAGCTTTGTGCATGGAAGATCGAAATGAACCTCTACCGGTCGGGACTTCAGTCTTTCCGCTGCGGAACCGTGAAGGTACCGGATACCCGTCCGCTGGAGTCCTGGGAACCGACTGAAGAGCCGCCGGTCGAGCGCCCGTCTATCGTCGATCTGCCCGATTCGAGGTCGATAATGACCCGGCCACCGGAGAGACGATTCGTTCCCTGCGTGAGCGTAACATTGCCGATCAGGGTTATTAGACGTCGATTAAGGTCATAAATGGCGACATTGCCGGAGGCGGTGTCGCCGGCTTTGCGAATGGTGACGCCGCCTGACGCGTCGATCCGGTCAATCTCGATCCCCCCGGTGCTGCGATAGGCCACCGTCATGCGCGCTGCGTTGAGCTTCAGTCCGGCCTGCTCGACACGAACCGCGCCGGACAGGACAACACGGTCAGCACGATCCTGAACCTCGATCCGCCCGGCGTTGAAATTCACCGGCGCATTGCTGTCATGGCTTCCGAAAACCTGGGCCGGGGCCGAACCCGCGAACAGAAAAAATGCCGACGCAAGGACAAACGTGCCAGCGGACAGGGAAAGAAAAGGGTTTAATTTCATCTAAGGTCTTCTTAGTCCATTTTGCTCGATCCGCAAACGCGCATTGCCATCAAGGCTTACAGTCCGCTCAGCCAAATCCGCTTCGAGCCGGTCTGCTCCAAAAGTTCCGATATTGGTCCGTCCTTCCACCGTGCCTTGGCTTTGCAGCGTACGCTGCTTAAGATCGACGGTGACGTTGCTGGTAGAAAGGCGGTAGCCGCTAGCCGCTTCGACTTGCACCGGCCCCGGCACGCGGACATTTTCCTGATCCATATCATAGCTGCCTTCGCTGGCACGTATCTGGGCAGGACCTTCCTTCAGCAATATCCGGGCAGAAAGATCCTTCAACTCGACAACTGCTTCGCTCGAGCTTTTTTGCACGGCGGAGCCCGCTTTTAACGAAAATGGCCGACCTTCGCTGTCCTCGCCTCGATAGAGCGCCTCGGTCACCCGCATGCGTTCCTTGGCGACATCAACGCTATTCTTGTCCAGCACGAAACTCAACTCGCCGCTTGTCGTGAACGGAGCCAGAGCGAGCATCGCGCCCAGTAGTCCAACTCCCACAGGAAGAATGAAACGCAGCAATTTTACGTTTCGATCATGCGAACCATTGGGAGCTGCAAATTCCTGGCGCTTCGTCCGGACAGGGTTGACGGTGGACACCATGGCTACACCATCACCCCAGGGTCATTGTCGCGACAACCGGGCAAGAATATTGGCCGTTCAGGCATGTGCGAAAATATCTGTTTCCGGCCAGCCAGCCAGGTCCAGTCTTGCACGGTCCGGCAGAAAATCAAAGCAGGCCTGTGCGAGAGCGGTTCTACCCTCCCGTTCAAGCCTAATCTCCAGCTCATCCTTCAACCTATGTAAAAAGCGAACATCGGATGCAGCATATTCCCGCTGGGCATCGCTCAGTACAGGATTGCCCCAGTCACTCGATTGCTGCTGCTTCGAAATATCCTGACTGAGAAGCTCGCGGACAAGTTCCTTGAGTCCATGGCGATCGGTATAGGTCCGGATAAGCCGCGAGGCGATTTTCGTGCAGAATACCGGCTCTGCCATCACGCCCATATAATGTTCGATGGCAGCAAGATCAAAGCGCGCGAAATGATAAAGTTTCAACCGGTGGGGATCGGACAATATCGCCCGGAGATTGGGAGCGGAATAATCACTATCGGGGCCAAAACGGATAAGATGCTCGTCATCCCCGCCATCAGATATCTGGAGCAGGCACAGGCGATCACGGGGGGTCTGGAGTCCCATGGTCTCCGTGTCCACAGCAACGGCGCCAGCATCTAGCACGCCAGCCGGAATATCTTCTTCATGAAAAAAAACTGCCATTAATATTTGCCTGTCTATTTTATCTCTCGGCCAACTTCATTTTCTCAACCTGTGGTACCGGCATGACACCTTAATCGGGCTTCTGGTTTTGAACCCGGGCCGAACCTCCGGCTGCGAAAATTGACAGCAGCGCATCATTGAATATGCTATGTGCCGCAGGCCGGTTCAAACAGCAAGTTTAGTTTGAGCTTCGATACGCATCGAAAATGCGGGGATAAGATAGGGGTTTGACAATATGACACAGAAAATACCTGAACCGGTGGCTCCCGGCTTCGATCTGAACAAGGCAACGATAATCTCGCTCCTCTATATCGCCGGATTTTTTGTCGGTATCACCGGTTTGGTCGGCTTCGTCCTTGCCCTGATATGGAAAGACGAGGTCGCCGGAACCTGGGAAGAAAGCCATTTGCAATTTCATGTCATGACATTTGTCATCGGGCTGGTGGTCGGGATTATCGGTGTGATTCTGTCATTCATATTGATCGGCATTCCGATTCTTCTGGCCCTCGCGGTCTGGATATTGGTCCGCTCTGTGGTCGCGTTGCTGAAAGCGCAGAAACATGAACCGATTGCCGATCCGAAAACCTGGCTTTTCTAAACAGACTCGCTTGAACATCAGTTTTGCTCCGGCAGCTACCAAAACACCGAATTCATTCGCTTATTCCCCCATTTTTCTATATGGAGGGCCCGTGCGGTAATAGGATTCGCGCAAAACAATGCTCCGGAGATCGTCCGCTGCGACATTGGTATTACTAGATAGGGCGAATTGAAAGTGACGATTTAAGAATGGGTTTTGACAGAAACCGGCGAGGTAGAGGCCGGGACAAGCGCGACGGCTTCGGTGACGAAAACTTCGATGGATATCAAGGTGATAACGGTCCGCCCGTAGAAAGATACACGCGACCGGACAGTGATTCCGGTGGCGCCAGACGGAGCGGCGGAATGCCGGATCAGGTTGTCGGTGAAAGCACCGGAACCGTAAAATTTTTCAATGCGCAAAAAGGCTTTGGCTTCATCGTGCAAGACGGTGGCGGCGAAGATGTTTTTGTTCATATCAGTCAAGTGGAACGCGCCGGTCTGAAAGGCCTCGCGGAAGGCCAGACTTTGCGCTTTTCGCTGGTTGACCGCGGCGGAAAAGTTTCCGCTTCGGACATTCAGATCGAAGGCGACCTTATCGAGGTTCCGGATGGCGGAGGCTCCCCTCGCGAAGATCGCGGTGGCGGTGGTGCCCCTCGCCGGGAACTTACCGGGGAAAAAGCCACGGGTACTGTGAAATTTTTCAACGGCAGCAAAGGCTTCGGCTTCATTCAACGTGATGACGGCCAGCCTGATGCATTCGTCCATATTTCAGCCGTAGAGCGCGCCGGTATGCGCGGGCTGGAAGAAGGCGACAAGCTGGAGTTTGAACTGGAAGTGGACCAACGCGGCAAGACTGCTGCGGTTAATCTGGTCGCAAAATAACGGTTTATACCACATCAAATTTTGTGAAAATGGCGGGCTTTGACCCGCCATTTTTTTGCGCTGCGAAGGCCACATAAGATCTCCTGATCATCCGGGCACAGAAAAGCCCGCCGGATTTCTCCGGCGGGCTTTATTAAGTCTTTGCGCCGTTAAAAGCGGAAGCTGATCGCGCCCGAATAGACCTGGCTGGAAACATCCGACCGGCCAACCGTTGAATCGGCGGAGAGGTCAAACGAGACATTGCCCATATTGTAACGCAAGCCAACACCGACTTCGCCCCAGTTCTTGTCCCTTCCGGCCAGTGCAAATGGAGCTACCGCACCATTTCCACCAACGAAATTCGCACCGAAGCTGTTCGGATTATCCTCGAATTCATGGACGTAATTCATAGACGCGCGCATCTGCAGTTTCCGGCCAGGCTTGGATTTGAACTCGATACCGGCCAGTCCCTGGATGCTGTCATAATCGGGACGAATGATCGTCAAAGCCGGTCCGCCGCCCTGTTCGTCCACATTGCTGAAGTTGATCTTCGCTGCACGAGCCCGAATACCGGGAGCCGCGATCACATCGAACATTTCAATCTCTTTCGACAGGCCGAGTTCAGCGGCATATACCATGCTGTCATCGTCAGTCGTCAGATTGAACGTTTGCGCACCAAGAGACACGGTACGCAGTGTCTCAGCATTATAGGTACCCAATGTGGCACGACCGTCCAGGATAAGACCGCCGGAGAGATCTTTCCGGCCGTAGATCGAACCCATGATCGCTGTTGATTGCGCCGAATTGCCCAAGGCAGCCGTCGCATCAACATCCGAATAATAAGCCGAGATCCCGATGAAGGATGATTCGTCGAGATAATATTCGAGACCACCGGCGATGAAGAAGCCGTCAAACTCGTCTTCTCCGTCAGAGCCCGCCGCAGGATTGGCGAGTGGCATGGAACCGCCATCGCCATTCACAAAACCACCCGCGAGATAAACGGCCATGTCCTCGTTGACATTGCCGGAACGGACTTCGGTATCATCTGCATTTGCAACTGCATCACTCAGGGCGCTAGCGCCATTCATCGCAATCCCACCCAGTGACGTGGCCGCCAATTGCATCGGACGACCGATCACAGCGACAGTGCCGCCATTCGAAGACCGATCAGCGAGGCTGATTCTGTTTTGGTAGAAATCGGAAACGTTACCGAGGAACGCTTGACCCATGGCCTGAACAGTTGATTCCGTTGTCGGAGCCCAGCTGTCGAAAGTAGCTTGGACGGTTGCAGCATCGGGAATGTAGTCCAGCGTGTCAAACAGGCCCTGCACATTGCTATTGCCTCGGTTTTGGTCGAGCAAGGCAGCATAGCTGACTTGCACTGCCCCGTTACCCGCAACCAGTTCCGAATAGCTGGAAACATCAATATCCAAATCCACGAAATCGGCCCCAACCGTCACGGCAGAAGCGTAAATTGCGGAATTGAACAAACCGGTAATTGCATCAAACTCGCCCGTTATTGGGGTGACGGTATTTTGCCCGTCCGCCGTTAGAATGCGATAATTTTCGGATCTAGGCGTGAAATCAGGTTGTCCCGCTATATTAAGAGCAAGAACCCCACCAAGATTAGCGTCACCAGTGACCGTTACCCGGTCTGCGACTCCCCCGATGACGTCTATCAAAAGAGCGGAACCGGAAGCCAATATAAGGTTTCCATCAATCGTTATAGTCCCGGTCGTGCCCATCGTGCCTGGAGCGATGGCACCCATTACGCTGGTCAAAAACGGAGTTTTCACTGAACCGGTACCTGATAGCAGACCTGCCATCAGGAAATAATCGCCGACGGTTGTAAGAGAGCCATCGATGTTAACCATGCCCCCGGCTTGCGTAACATCAATCAGACTGCTCAAACTGCCGTCTGCGGTAATGTTCAGTCCCGCGCTGCCCGAGACCGTCAGGCGATCAATCTCGACCGTGCTGCCCAGCGTGGTGATGCCTGCATTGCTCAGCGTGACATCATAATAGGCGCCAGCAGCTCCCATACCATCAGGGTCAACATTATTTGGCACGAAGTCGGTTGCGCCAGGCAATCCGTTAGCAAGCGTTGGCGCTGGCAGCGGATCACCTTCCGCCTGGCTTTCCAGAACCGGTTCACTCAATTGCACATTGGCCGCTCCGGAAACAACGGCTGCACCGGCATCTCCCGCAGCAGCCACTTCAATATCTACAGTCGCACTGTTGTTGGCCAGCGGAGACGCCCCATTCGTCAACTGCACCGTCGCGCTGTTATTACCCAGAACCGTAACGGAACCAGCGGCCGCACCGCCATCGGTCATCATCGCGGCTGGCAAATCATCTCCAGCGGGATCGGTCGGAGTGATTTCACCGTCGCCAAGATCGACGCAAACAAAGTCGCCGGCCACAGCGCCAAGCGCTCCCTGGATACAAACTGCGCCGAAATCCGGTTCGGCGTCATTTATCCCACCAGGCTCGGTTGTGGGAATGCCGTTCACAATCACGCCATCCTCATTGACGATCCGGTAGTTGGGATCGAGCAGGCTGCTCCAGTGACTTGCATCTTCCCAATTGCCATCGCCAGCATTCGCGCTGACATAATGATAGGCGTTATTGGCTGCGATATAGTCCCAGAACTGGAACAAGGGCTGATAGAAGCTTGCCGAACCTAGCTGGTCGGAGCCCCCCAGAAAACTGGCACCGCCGGACAAAACGCCCAACACCAGGTTTTCATCTGTTATTGCGTTATTGGCCGCATCAAGAACGAGGGGTCCGCCTGAATCGCCGCCGGCGGTTGTTCCCTCGTTTGGCAACGCATCATCACGTAGCCAGTTGAAATCCGAGAAAACTGTACGGTTTCCATCGGTATCTTCTACGCTGTCAAAGTCGGTCCAGTACAAGTTCTGCGGAAAGTCCCCTCCGAATGGTTGTGGACCAACCAATGGTTCTCCCAAGTCGTTAAGCGATGCCAGTGCACCCAGATAATTTTCGACCAGACGACGCCGAAAATCAATGCCCTCGATAGCACCATCAATGGCATTGCCCGTTCCGCCATAGCCTGTCTGATTAACATGATATCCGGTGCCGGTTACCGAATCAATTGCTCCTGGATCGGGCAAAGCGGAGAATAAAATGGCCCAGGTCGGAATATCCGCCGCTGGCGTATCGAGGGTCGCCACAGCAACGTCAGCTTCCAAGAAGCCAAAAGGCGCGGATGCGATATTCCAGTTTACCTGATTCACATTATACAGAAAATCAGCCGCACTCGTGCTAAATCCGCTAGCAAACCAATTCTGGATTGCGGGAAGATTATCAACGGCAAATCCAAAACTAATGGGAACGCCGCCGGTATTAGAGCCGTAGGCATCTTCCGGACGGCTATTGACGCAGTGAGCCGCAAATATCACGGTTCTGGGATTTATCAGTGTTCCGGTACACAAGCCAACAGATCCACCACCGTTGGATATGACCATCTGGCCGACGCCATTCACGCCACCATCTTCATCGACAATGGAATCGCTGGTTTCATTTTGACCAGGCACAATGGCCTTTGCCGGTGCCGCCAGTGCGAGCGTCGCAATAGCGCCCGCTGCAGCAGTCCGCAAAAGTACCGATCTGCTTGAATGTCCGAAATTCCTGTTCATCGAAGAATGCCCCTTGCAATATTTAGTCAGAATAGACCCCTGCCATTACTGTGCTTGTTTTCGCCATGTGAATCAAAGCGAAATTTGCAAAATTTTTGGGATCAATTGAAAAAGCATTGATTTTCTGGGGTTTTCTCGAGACGAAAATCCAAATTTTGGTTACATATGTGATGATTCGGCAACAGAAATGTCCGGAATTTGGCCACAAGAACTTCCGCCGCCTGTTACATAAGTAAGCAGGCGGCGAAAATGTCGCTCAACTGATGCTATCTGTTCGGGCAGGCAGATAATAACTGCCTTTGCTTAGTCTTTCTGCGCGATCTCAAGCAGAAACCAAGCGCGTTCTTCGGCCTGGTCGGTCCAGTCGTCGAGCAGGCCATCGGTAGCATTGTCACCGGCCTCTCCCGCCAGTTCCTTAGCTTCGCGGAGCGTTTCGACGAGCTTCAGATTATCCGAACGCAATTCCTCCAGCATGTCCGATGCCTTCACCTTCGCCTCATCATTGTCGGAAATGGTTTGCCGCTTGGCGATATCGCCGATGGATGTAAGAGTCCGGTGGCCGTTCTTGCGGACCCGTTCTGCGATCAGGTCCGTGGTCGCGAGTATCTGTGCCGCATGTTCGTCGAACATAAGATGATAGTCGCGAAAATGTGGGCCGGAAACGTGCCAGTGGAAGTTTTTGGTCTTGAGATAGAGAGCAAAACTGTCCGCCAATATTCCGTTCAGCGCTTCGGCTACCGCCTTTTTTGCATTGTCGCCTGTGGTCATAATCATTCTCCTTTTAGGACTCATCAGTCTATGAAAAGGAGATTAGAATATATTGACGGCCCGATATAACCGGAAGTTTTGCTATCTAAGATTGATAATATCGATTTAGCAATCCGAACAGAATTGCCGGAACGGCATCAGAATATGCCCCATGCGCCAAGTGCCAGAATCGCGCCGACTATAAGAAAGCCGACGCCGCCTGCATAGCGGACGGGTGCCATCGGGACATGCTCGGCCAATTGCCGGTGGAACAATATGGCGGGCACGCAGGCAATCATCACCCCGATCCATCCTCCGGCTGCTGCGAAAGCCGCCATGTCGGTTCGCGCGGCGGTGGCCATCAGAACAAATTGTCCCTTGTCGCCCAATTGCAGAATGAAAAGGCCGAGAAACGAAGTCCAGAACGGTCCGAACTTCCATTTTTCCAACACGTCAACCGGACGGCGCCATGCCACCATGCCAAAGCCGGCAAATATCAGTGACAAGGCATAGAAAAGCTGCAGCGCATCTTCGCTGATCCACTCGTGAACCGCTGCGCCGGCGATGGCCGAAACCACGCAATTGCAGAGAGTGGCGAGACCGAGGCCCAGGATGATCGGGGACACACGGCCATATCTGATTGCCAAAGCGGCACATAATATCTGTGGCCGGTCGCCAAATTCAGCGACGGCCAGGGCAAAAAGCGAAGTTAGGAACGCATCCACTATTCCCGGCGCTAGGCCTGTCCGCCGAGACGAAGCGCGACATTGGCCATCAGCGCCTCGGTCATCGCCGGGTTCATCTCTTCAATGTCGAGCGTCGCACGCATCGCTTCTAGATAAGAGCGCGCGATGGTCCTGGCACCGCCATTCTGCATGGCTGGTTGCAATGCACTTTCCAGCGCACAGCTGAGGTCGCGGAGCGCCAATAGTCGGTGCTGCATCGCTTTTTGCCGGACATGGTCCAGATGCATTAGAAATTGCAGCGGATGATGAACCGCCAATTCTGCCGGCAGATCATCAAGCAAGTTCAGCATTTCGGCCTGCACAAATAGATTCTGATCCTGATTCATCGCAACTGTCCCTGTTTCCCCGTGACCATGCAAAAACATGGTTAAATAGTGGTAAACAAAACAGCATTTGCTGCCTTCGGAGCTACGAAGGCTTTTTCTTGACATTCATCGGGCTTTTCACCATTAGCGCGGGGAACGAATGCGGCGCCGGATAGCGTCGCTGTTTTTATTTCAGCTTCTGCCTTAAGGAATGCACCATGGCGAAACCAGCCAATGTAAAGATCAAACTCGTCAGCACGGCGGACACAGGCTTTTTCTATGTGACCCGCAAGAACCCGCGGAATCTCACCGAGAAAATGGTGCAGCGCAAATATGATCCGGTTGTGCGCAAGCATGTCGAATTCAAAGAAGCCAAAATCAAATAAGCAGCTTTTGGCTTAGCTTTAGCGGTGCAGAACCTTCTGTACCGATTCGATGAATTTCGCGACCGATATCGGCTTTGAGACATAAGCCTCTGCTCCGGCACTCAATATCCGGTCTTCGTCACCCTTGCCGGCATAAGCGGTCACGGCCATGATCGGTATGATCTTGAGCTGACCATCTTTCTTGATCTGCTCGATCAGTTCCAGACCGCTGACATGCGGCAGCTGGATATCCATCACGATCAGATTGGGCACAAAGCTGCGCGCTTTTTCGAGCACTTCCCGGCCATCGCTGACCGGTTCGACGACAAAACCATGGGCCCGCAGCAGATCGCAGAATAGCTTGAGGTTCAATTCATTGTCCTCAACCACCAATACTCTTTTTGCCACTACCGGATTTGCCCTTTCAAACTTGCTGCCGAACCATTAGGCGAAAGTGGCAATGGAAACAAATCCCAATCTCGGGCCGGATAGCGAAATCCCAGATAGCGAAATCATCGCCCTGCAGGCGCTCGGATGGGTGCTGCAGGATCAGGATCGCGCGGAGCGTCTGCTGGCGTTGACCGGTCTGGATCCCCGCGAACTGCGATCAGGCCTTGAAGACCCGACAATGCTGGCATCCCTGCTTGGCTTTCTCGCCAATCACGAACCCGATCTGGTCGCTTGTGCAGAGGCCATCGGCGTTGCCCCTGCGCAATTGGCTGCCGCAGCGCAGCATTTAAACTCTCCCGGAGAATTTCATGAGTAAAAAGCCGCTTCTGATCAGCGACTGCGACGAAGTCTTGCTGCATATGGTAGTGCCCTTCCAGCAATGGCTGGATAGCGACAAGCACATCCATTTCGACCTCGAAAACGGTAGCGATTTTGCAAACGCCCTGCGCCACAAACATGACGGCACCCAGGTTCTCCCCGAACAGATCTGGCCAATGCTGAAAGAATTTTTCGATAATGAAATGCATCGCCAGGGCGCTATCAAAGACGCTGTACAGTCGATCAACAAACTCGGTGAAATTGCCGATGTTGTGATATTGACCAACCTGCTGGACGACCGCCGCGAAGCCCGCGCCGAGCAGTTGAGGGCCGTCGGCATCGATTTCCCCGTCTACACCAATCAGGGCGGCAAGGGCGAACTATTGGCCACTATTCTCGCTGAATATAAGCCCAGCGTTACGGTCTTTGTCGATGATCTCGGCCATCAGCACGGCAGCGTCGCCAAACATGCGCCCGACGTCTGGCGCTTGCAGATGGTTGGGGAACCGATCATGGCGAAACATATCAAGACCAATCCAGCCGCCCATGCCCGCATTGATCTTTGGAACGAGGCGACGGCCTGGATTTCGGACAAGTTCGACAATGCCGCACCGGCTCCGGCGATGGACCTGCCATCGCAAGAGCTTGACCCTGCCAACCATGCGTGAGAGTTTTGCTTTATGACCGACAATATTGAGAAAGCCCTGACAGCGAAGGGCATTGAATTGCCGACACCGGCAGCCCCGGTTGCCTCTTATGTTCCCGCCGTCGAAGTGAATGGCATGCTCCATATCAGCGGCCAGGTGTCGATGCAGGACGGCAAGCTGATTACCGGACGGCTTGGTGACAATATGTCACTGGAAGACGGGCAACAGGCCGCCAAAGCCTGTGCGCTGATGATCGCGGCGCAGATCAAGAAGGCGACAGGATCGCTCGACCGGGTCGACCGGATTGTCAAACTCGGCGTTTTCGTCAACAGCACGGCAGACTATATCGACCATCCCAAGGTTGCCAATGGCTGCTCCGACATGATGGAAGTGATTTTTGGTGCTGCGGGACTGCATGCCAGAAGCGCAGTCGGCGTTGCGGCCCTGCCGCTCGGCGTTGCGGTGGAGGTTGACGCCATCATCGCCCTGAAACCCGAGTGATCGGAACGCTGCTCGACAATGCGCTCGCGCCCGCTCCGGCGCCCGGCCGCGTAGCATTTCTGAAAGGCCAGCCCTATGCGCATCGCGGGCTGCACGGCAATGGCGTGCTGGAAAACAGCCCCGCTGCCTTCGCGGCCGCGATCAAACTGGGCCACGGAATCGAGTGCGATGTCCAGGCAGCGGAAGATGGCCGCGCCTTTGTCTTTCATGACTATGATCTGGACCGGTTGACGGATCGAACGGGGCCAATAGGAAAATTGCGGTCCGAAGATATTGATCGGATCGAACTGAACGGCGGCCACGGCAAAATTCCGCGTTTAAGGGAAATATTGGCGCAAGTCGCTGGCCAAGTGCCGATTATGATCGAAATCAAGTCGCGTAATCTGAGGGTTGGTCCGCTTTGCCTGTCGGTTCGCCGCGCTCTGGAAGGCTATGGTGGCAAGGCGGCTGTCATGTCCTTCAATCCGCTGGTTGGCGCCTGGTTTCGCAAGAATGCCGACCATATCGTCCGCGGGCTGGTAGTCACGGAAGAGGGCAGCAAGAACTGGCGCGGGCGGATTGCGCGCCACCGCAATCTCTGGACAGCTAGGCCGGATTTTCTGGCCTATGATATCCGCGACCTGCCGTCCCGCTTTGCCGCTGCGCAACGCGCGCGGGGCCTGCCAATTGTCACCTGGACCGTACGCTCTGCCGAACAGGAGGAGATCGCGTCACTATATGCCGACGAACCGGTTTATGAGATGCCGGAGAACTGATAGCATTGCCCCTGATGTCCGATTCCTCAGCTGCCCCTACTGAAATTCGTGCGCGCGTTGCCGATGATATCGCCAGCCTGCCGGCGGACCAGTGGGATAGCTGTGCGGGGTCGGCCAATCCGTTTGTCTCCCACGCCTTTCTGTCTGCGATGGAAGAATCGGGTAGCGTCGGCCCGGGTACCGGCTGGAAATCCCTGCCGATCATCATAGAAGATGAGGCGGGTGAAATCGCGGCCTGCCTGCCCAGCTATCTAAAGTCGCACAGTCAGGGCGAGTATATTTTCGACCAGCAATGGGCCCATGCCTATGAACATGCCGGTGGCCAATATTATCCCAAAATCCAGATCGCCGCGCCATTTTCACCGGTGCCTGGCCCACGCCTGCTATTGCGCGACGAATCCCTCGCTGTACCGCTGTTGCGGGCGGCCGAGCAACTGGCGGGAAATAACGGAATTTCGTCGGTGCACGCGACATTTGTCGATGAGGACCAGCTCGACCATTTTCGCGCAGCGGGCTGGATGATCCGCACCGACAGCCAGTTCCACTGGCGCAACGACGGCTATGAAAGCTTCGATGATTTCCTCGCCGCCTTGTCTTCCCGGAAACGCAAGGCGATCCGCCGGGAACGGGCCAAGGCTCGGGAGGAGGTGGACATTGTTCATCTATCGGGAGATGAAATCGAGTCGCATCATTGGGACTATTTCTGGGAATTTTATCAGGATACCGGAATGCGCAAATGGGGACAGCCCTATCTGACCCGCGATGCTTTTGATCTGTTGCACCGGAAAATGGGCGACAAGCTGCTGCTGATATTTGCCATGCAGGATGGCGTCCCGGTCGCGGGCGCGCTCAATGTTATCGGCGAAGAAACCCTTTACGGGCGCTATTGGGGCTGCACGCGCAATATCCCGTTTCTGCATTTCGAGATTTGCTATTATCAGGCGATCGATGCCGCCATCGCGCGCGGATTGAAGACGGTCGAGGCCGGAGCACAAGGCAGCCACAAGCTGGCGCGAGGCTATCAGCCGGTGCCGACCTGGTCAGCCCATTATATTGTCGATCCGGGATTCCGCTCGGCGATTGCCGATTATCTCGAACGCGAGCGGCAGGCGGTTGCCGCCGATATCGAATTTCTGGCCGATATGGGGCCGTTCAAAAAAACCGGGTAGTTTAAAAACGGATTAGATTCAGGCCGCCCGGCGCGAAGTTTCCTGCAGCCAGCTGCGCGCTTCCCGCTGTGCTTCGGCAATTTCGCGCGCGGTCATATCTAGCGATATTTCTGCGCGGCACATCTTGCTTTCGTCGTGTCCGGACAATGCTGCCAGATTAAACCATTTATGCGCTTCGATCAGATCTACCTCGACGCCATCTGATCCGGTGGAATAGACCACACCCAGATCAAAATATGCATTACTGCTGCCATGCGATGCCTCGGCGAGGCGGCTTTCGATTAGAAAGGCGGCGCTTTTCATGCTGTTGCCCATATTGTCAGTCCCTGTTCCTGTTGCCGCATTTCTTGGCGACAGGCCGACTTTCAACGCAATGTCCTAAAGAAATGGTTAACGCGAATCGCAGAAACTCGGTTTGGCAGCTTCAAAACCCCACGAAATCAGCTGTTTTTTCCAATTTATTTGGTTAATAAAAGAGCGCGGTAACCTTAGGAAACAGGGATATTGTCGATCAACCGGGTACTGCCGATACAGGCAGCGGCAAAAAGCCGGGCCGGTTTTGCAAAAATATCGAGAACCGCCAGCCTATTGGCATCGCGAAGCTCGAGATAATCGATTTTGTGAAAGCCGGAGCCCAGTATATTTGCTTTGGCGGCCTCCAGTATATCGGCAATATTACCGCCGGACGCGATGGCATTGGCCGCTTCCCGCATTGCATCGGGGAGCGCAACGGCATTGGCCCTTTGCTCTTCTGTCAAATAGGCATTGCGCGAGGACAGGGCTAGGCCGTCCCGGTCACGGACCGTCGGCACACCAACTATATCATGGGTGAAATCCAGATCGCGTGCCATCCGGCGGATGACCGCAAGCTGCTGATAGTCTTTTTCACCGAAATAGGCGGCGTCGGGGCGGACCTGGTTGAACAATTTCGCCACCACCGTGGCGACGCCGTCAAAATGGCCCGGGCGAGCAGCGCCGCACAGCCCGTCGCTGATTCCGCTGACGCTGACATTGGTGGCATAGCCATCCGGATAGACCTGATCGGCGGTGGGGGCCCATAGCAATTTGACGCCCGCTGCTTCTAGCAAAGCAGCATCGGCGGCTTCCTGCCGCGGATAGGCGTCAAGATCCTCTCCCTCGCCAAACTGGGTTGGATTGACGAAGATTGATGCCACCACTGTGTCGCATTGTTCCATCGCCACTTCCGCCAGCCGCATATGCCCCGCGTGCAGCGCTCCCATGGTCGGAACCAGCCCGATTTTGGCTCCTGTTTGGCGAAACGCCGCCAAAGCGTCCCGCAGCGGGTCAAGCTGTCGAACAATTTGCATGCATCACTCTTTGCGTTTAGATTTTTCTGTAAAGCTCGTGTAAGCTATGGGACGGTGTATCGTCCTTCGCAAGGGCCAAGAACAGGGATATTGACCAAAACGTGACCAGCAGTGCGTATCATATTGTCTTCGCCAACGAGAAAGGCGGGACCGGCAAGTCGACCACCGCGGTCCATGTCGCGGTTGCCCTGGCCTATCAGGGTCACAAGGTCGGAATCATCGATCTCGATCCGCGCCAGCGGACTTCCTATCGCTATCTGGAAAATCGCGACGCGACGATGAAGCGACTGAACATTGATATTCCGCAGCCATATTATGAAGTGTTCGAAGATGACAATCTTGCCCGGCTCGAGCAGTTGATGGCACAAATGTCCGACAATGTGGATTTCCTGCTGTTCGACACACCGGGTCGGGATGACAAATTCGCCCGCTTTGTCGCTACCAGAGCGAATACATTGGTCACGCCGATCAATGACAGCTTCGTCGATTTCGACCTGATCGGACAAGTTGATCCGGAGACCTACAAGGTCCGGAAACTGAGTTTTTATGCCGAACTGATCTGGGATGCGCGCAAGGCACGGGCCAAAGCAGATGGCACAACGATCGACTGGGTGTTGTTGCGGAACCGTACCCAATATGTCGAAGCGCATAATATGAAGCGGATAGTCGCCGCTCTGGCCGAACTCTCGCAGCGCGTCGGCTTTCGTATCATTCCGGGGCTCAGCGAGCGGGTGATCTATCGCGAGCTCTTCCCTGCCGGGCTGACGATGCTCGACAAGAAGCATCTTGGCCGGCTTGCCACCAGCCATCTGGCGGCGCGTCAGGAATTGCGCGAATTGATCAAGCATCTGGCGCTCCCGCAGACCGCAGAACAGATGGCCGACGGCGCCGCTCCCGCCGCGACGAAACCCAAGCTGGTCGCCTGATTGATGATGCCGCTGCTCATCTTCGGCGGCGCGATTCTCGCCTGGCTGATATTGTCAGGCAAGGCCAAGACGATGACCACCAACCAGTGGCTGGCGCTGGTCGTCGCTCTATTGGGCGCGAATTTCCTGCGCGGCGGTAGCTGGATCATGGGCGGGGCGATGCTCGCCGGCGCGGCCTTTCTGAGCGGATGGCGCATATTGATACCGGCGCGCAGCGTCGAGGAACCGAAACGCAAGCCGCGCAATTTCGAACTGGACCGGGCGCGATCCCTATTGGGCGTGAGCGATGATGCCGGCTTTATCGAAATCAATGCCGCCTGGAAGCAAAGGCTGGCGGAACATCATCCCGACAATGGCGGCGACGAGCAGCTGGCGAAAATGATCAACCGGGCGCGCGACCTGTTGCTGGAAGAATTGGAAGCATCTTCGCGCCCGTAGCCCTCCCGTCACATTTTGACAGTAATGCTGGATTTTCAGGAACCTGCGCCTTAGAAACAAAGGCCAGTCCAACCAGCCAAGGCGATGACCATGAACGCTCCAACATCCCACCAGTTCCATTCCACGTCCCTGCGCGAATATGACATTCGCGGCATCATCGGAGAGACGCTGGGAGCGGAGGATGCCTATGCCATTGGCCGGGGTTTCGGGACGCTTATCGCGCGCGACGGGGGCACTGCGGTGGCTACCGGATTTGATGGGCGCGAGAGCTCGCCGATGCTGGAAGAGGCGCTTGTCCGGGGTCTCAACGATGCCGGAATCAATGCCATTTCTGTCGGAATGGGCCCCACTCCGATGCTCTATTATGCCGAATCTGTACTAAAAACGGTCCAGGGCGGCATAATGATTACCGGAAGTCACAATCCCGCCAATTATAACGGCTTCAAAATGGTGTTTCAGGGCCGCCCGTTTTTCGGCGCCGACATTTTGGGACTGGGCACGATGGCAGCCAGTGGAGACTGGGACAGCGGAACGGGTACGCTCGAGCGGATCGATATTGAAGATGAATATGTCGAACGGCTGCTGAAGAATTTTACCGGCGGCGCCTACAAGGTCGGCTGGGACTGCGGCAACGGCGCAGCCGGACCGGTTATCGAAAAATTGACCAAACTACTTACCGAGCGCGGCGCAGGGGAGCATCATCTTCTCTACACCGATGTCGACGGGTCCTTCCCGAATCATCATCCCGACCCGACCGAGGAAAAGAATCTCGCGGATCTGAAGGCACTGGTTGCCGAGAAGGGTCTCGATTTCGGCGTGGCCTTTGACGGCGACGGTGACCGCATCGGCGCGATTGACGGTGAAGGCCGGGTGATCTGGGGTGACCAATTGCTGCAAATCTTTGCAGAGGATGTGCTGAAGAGCGAACCCGGCAGCACGATCATCGCCGACGTCAAAGCGTCCCAGGCCTTATATGACCGGATCGCGGAACTGGGCGGCAAACCGCTGATGTGGAAGACCGGCCATAGCCTGATCAAGTCGAAGATGAAGGAAACCGGATCGCCGCTCGCCGGCGAAATGAGCGGCCATGTGTTTTTCAAACATGATTATTACGGTTTCGATGACGCGCCTTATGCCGCGATTCGCCTGATCCAGGCGGCGACCAATATCGGCAAGAGCGTGACCCAGTTGCACAGCGACATGACAGATATGATCAACACGCCGGAAATGCGCTTTCAGGTCGATGAAAGCCGCAAGTTCCCGGTGATCGACGAAGTGTTGGCGCGGCTGTCGGCCAGTGGCGCGGACGTGAATGATATTGATGGCGCTCGGGTGAACACCGAAGATGGCTGGTGGCTATTGCGCGCCAGCAACACGCAGGATGTTCTGGTAGCAAGGGCCGAAGCGAAGTCGGAAGAAGGCCTCGACCGGCTGATGGCGCAGATTGACGAACAGCTGGCATTATCAGGTCTGGAGCGCGGCGAGCAGGCGGGGCATTAGTCCCCGACTGCCGGTTGGCAGATACGCTCCGGTCGATTGGCATCAAATGAAGGTCGCACCGTTGGTTCCCGGACCGACCGCAGAGATCACCAATATTGCCGAGCAGAACATGGCGGCGAAACCGGCGGCGATTTCCTGACGTAAAGTGAAGCGGGGCATGATATTTTCCTTCCTATTGGTGGGCGTTATGCGATCAGGGCAGCGGAATTTTGCACAGCCGGGCCGACACTGGCGACAACCAATACGGCTGCGGAGAAAAGAGCGGCAAAAGCGGCGACTACCTGGTTCTGGATATTTACGTTGGTCATTTTATAGTTCCTTTGTGTCTAAACTGGTGCTTCGCGGTTGTTGTAGCGAAGATAACTACAGCTTTGCACGGGGCGTGCCAGTTTCACTATTTGATTATATTTCAATGATTTGCGTCTTTATCGCTCATGAGTCGTATTTGCGCGATGCCGACTAGTGGGGATTATTCCCAATATTTGGGTTTCACTGTTCACCTATAAGCGGCGCGGCAGATGGAAGGGCCGAACAGGCGGGCGGAAATAGCCCAATCATCGCCTCCCGAATTCAGCCCCCCAATCCATTTCTTATCGAAATGCACTATGGTCAGGTCCGGTCCATTCGTTCAGGACAGTCTGAAAAAGGGATGGGGATTTGCGGATCATGGACCCGTATATTTATGTGGCGATTGTCAGCGCACTGGCTCTGCTCGCTTATTATTTTACGCTGCTGATGGCAGGACTGGCGCGCGGCCGTTTCCAGATCATACCGCCATCGCATAGCGGCCCGCCGGAATATGAACGCCATGTCCGGGCGCATCAGAACACGTTGGAGCATCTGGTGCTATTCCTGCCCGGTCTCTGGCTCTTCGCTTATGTCGTCAGCCCCTATTGGGCCGCCGCTATCGGACTGATCTGGCCATTCATGCGGATCGGCTATGCTCTGGGCTATCACAAGGCACCGGGTAAGCGGCTGCGATGGCTCTACGCCAGCATGCCACCCATCTATATTTTCGTACTTGGCACCTTGATCGGTGGCATCGTTCAACTTGTGAGAGGGTGAGACAAAATATGACAGAAACATATGATCTGGTAATTCGCGGCGGCACCATTGCCGATGGCAGCGGCGGTGCTCTTGTCGACGGGGACATCGCGGTCAGCGACGGCAAGATAGCGGCGATCGGACAGGTGTCCGGCAAGGGCCGCGAGGAAATTGATGCCAGCGGCAAGATCGTCACCCCCGGCTTTATCGACGTACACACCCATTATGACGGCCAGTGTATCTGGGCAGAAGAGCTCAGCCCCTCCTCCTCGCACGGCGTGACCACCGCGATCATGGGCAATTGCGGCGTCGGCTTCGCGCCCTGCCGCAAGGAAGATCACGATATGCTGATCAACGTGATGGAAGGCGTCGAGGATATTCCCGGCGTGGTGATGTCCGATGGCCTGCCATGGAATTGGGAGACGTTTCCCGAATATCTCGACGTTGTCGACAAGGGAAAGCGCGATATCGATATCGCTGCCTATCTGCCGCACTCTCCCTTGCGCGTTTATGCCATGGGTGCACGCGGAGCATCTCGCGAACCGGCGAATGACGATGATCTCGCAATGATGCGCAAATTGACACGCGAGGCGATGGAAGCCGGCGCGATCGGTTTCGCCACGTCACGACTGTCGATCCACAAGACCGCCGATGGCGGCAGCATTCCGACATTTGAAGCCGACGTTACCGAGCTGGAAGCGATCTGCGGCGGCATGGCCGACGCAGGCACCGGAACTTTTCAGGTCGTGCTCGACGCCTTTGTCGGCTGGGACAAGGAATATAAGGTGATCGAACGGGTAATCGAATCATCCGGCCGACCCGCCACTTTTACGCTCGCCTCCGGCAATGACGGACCACCGCGCTGGCGCAAGGTGCTGGATATGATCGACCGCACCCACGCCTCCGGCGGCAAAGCGACCGCCCAGATCATGCCGCGCCCGATTGGTCTGATCGCCGGACTGGAACTGACGGTGCATCCGTTCATTCTCTGCCCGAGCTGGGCCAGGATTGCCGACCTGTCCGTAGAACAGCAGGTTGCGGCGATGCGCGACCCCGAACTGCGCAAAGCCTTGCTGAGCGAGGAGTTTGAGCCCGGCCATCCGTTCAACGCGCTGGCCCGCGACTGGAACTGGCTGTTCCCGCTCGACAATCCACCCGATTACGCACCGCCGAAGGAAATGAGCATGGCCGGACAGGCCGCAGCCAAAGGCTGCACGCCGCAGGAGATTGCCTATGACCGGTTGCTCGACACCGACGGCAAGGGTCTGTTCCTCGCCGCACTGGGCAATTACGAGAATGGCACACTGGCCAGCGCTCACGAAATGCTGAGCCATCCGCATTGTATTCCCGGTCTGGGTGACGGCGGTGCCCATTATGGCGCGATTTGCGACGCCAGCTACTCGACCTATTTGCTCACCCAATATGTCCGCAATCCGGGAGCGCAAAGCTTTGAACTGGCCGAGGCGGTGCATATGCTGTCGCACAAGGCCGCCAAAGCGGTCGGACTGGACCAGCGCGGCCTGCTGAAGACCGGCGCAAAGGCGGATATCAACGTGATCGATCTCGGTAATCTGCAATTGCATCTGCCGGAGATTGTGCGTGATCTGCCCGCGGGCGGGCAAAGACTGCACCAGCGCGCAACCGGCTATGATGCGACGATCGTGTCGGGAGAGATTATCCGGCGCTTCGACCAGTCAACAGGCGCGCGGCCGGGGCGGTTGATACGAGGCGCGTGACAAAAAGCCCGGGCGGCTGATAATGGGTCGGGATGACAGACGAAATTCCCGAACCCACGCGCTCCGCCTGGGAAGGCCTTCCGGAACAGCTGGCCGAGAGGTTGGTTCAGCTCCGCCAGCTGATTCTGGAAACTGCGAGCGACAATCCGGCCATCGGTCCGCTTGAAGAAACGACCAAATGGGGGGAGCCTGCCTTTCTGACGTCGGCCACCGGGTCCGGCACCACATTGCGGATCAATCGCCACAAGAAATCGCCCGACAAATATGCGCTTTATGTGCACTGCCAAACCGATCTGGTCGAGCGCTACCGGCAGCTATATGATGACGAACTGACATTCGACGGCAATCGGGCTGTGGTGTTTGACAGCAAAGAGGAACTGCCCGTCGATGCCGTCAAACATTGTATCGCCATGGCCCTGACCTATCAACTGTCGAGGCCGCGCTAATCCATCCATGCTCCATATCGTCCACCATCCCGATTATGTAGCGCCGCGTCCGGCAAGCGGCAGCTTTGTCTTTGATAAATATCAGCTGGTGATGGAGGCCATCCGCGCCCATGCGCCGCGGCATCAGGCCCATCAGCCCCCGCTGATGGAGCGCATGTGGATCGATGCGGTTCATGACACGGACTATGTCGAGCAAGTGCTGACCGCGAGTGTTCCACGTGAAATAGAACGCCGGATCGGATTTCCGGTATCGGCGGATATTGCCAGCCGAGTGCAATATACATCGGGCGGCACCTGGCTGGCTGCACAGCTTGCGCTGAAACATGGCTATGCGGCGAACAGCGCCGGTGGCAGCCATCATGCTCTGGCGGATACCGGCGCCGGCTATTGCGTGTTCAACGATCTGGCAATCGCTGCCAACCGGCTCTTGGCGGAAGGCGACGCGCGCAAGGTTCTGATCGTTGATCTCGACGTCCATCAGGGCGACGGCACCGCTATGTTACTGTGTGGCCGCGACGATGTTTTCACTCTGTCGATCCACAGCGAACGCAATTTCCCCACCCGAAAGGCGCGCTCCAGCCGCGATATTGCGCTGCCCGATGCGATGGAAGATGAGGCCTATCTGGCGATACTGGATGTGACTCTACAGGAGATTCTCGAGAGCTTTGCACCCGACATGCTGCTCTATCAGGCAGGCGTGGATCCGCATGCCGATGACCGGCTGGGCCGGCTGGCGCTCACCGATGCGGGACTGGAACAGCGCGACCGCATGGTCATCCGCATGGCCCGCAACCGTGGCATACCGGTGGCGAGCGCGCTCGGTGGCGGTTATGGCCGCGATCATGGCGCGGTAGCCCTGCGCCACGCGCGCTCGATGATCATGATGGCAGACGAAGCGGATCGCTACGCGACTATTCGCTAGCTTTTTCCTGTTCCACCTGACCCTGTTGCATATCGGAGAAAATGCTCCAGATCGCGATGAACAGCGCCGCGACCAACGGGCCGATCACGATACCGTTGATGCCGAACAGTTGCAGACCACCGAGCGTGGAGATCAGCACAACATAGTCGGGCATCCGCGTGTCCCTGCCTACCAGAGTGGGCCGGACAAGGTTATCGACCATACTGATCACGAATATGCCGCAGATAACCAGCACGATAGCCTGCCACACGTCTCCGGTAATGAACAGATAAAGCGCGACCGGGGCCCAGACAAAGCCCGTACCAATCGCCGGAATCAGCGAGAATATGCCCATCAACACCGCCCATAACAATGCGCCCCGGATATCGAGTGCCCAGAACACGAGGCCGCCAAGGCTGCCCTGGATGATCGCGATGATCAGGCTGCCCTTGATCGTCGCGCGGATGACTACCAGGAATTTTTCCATGAGAATCCGCCGCTTTTCTTCGCCGAGCGGCACCATCTGTTCGATCCGGTCGCTCAGCGCGCGTCCGTCGCGCAGCAGAAAGAAGGTCAGGTAAAGCATGACACCGAGGCCGAGCATGAACTGGAACGCGCCCTGGCCAACGCTGAGCAGCTGCGTCACCAGAAATTCGAGAATGGCGGAAATCGACTGTTCGATCTCTGCCCGGATGCTGGCAAAATCGCCATAGCCATAAGCGGCGAGCTGATTCTGCAGCCATTGCGGCAAGGAATTTTCAAACGCCGCAAAGACAGCACCGAAATCGATTTCCCCGTCCTGAATCCGCAGATAGATGGTCGCCGCCTCCTGCGCCAGGGCCATGCCGAGCAGGATCGCCGGAACGATGACCAGCAGGAGAATGAGGATCAGCGTGATCGCCGCGACCAGATTGACCCGGCCCGGCAGATAGCCGAGCAGACGGTCGTAGACCGGCCGGAACAATACCGCGACGACAACACCCCAGACGACAGCGCCGAAAAACGGCTCGATCAGCACTGCAAAGGCCAGCGAGACGATCACCAGAAGCGTGATCATGAATCCCCATTCGATGCGGTTGTTCGATGTTGATCGGTTGTCCATCTTCGGCGCTCTTGTTGGGCCAGCTATCGCGGCCGCGTGAAACCTGCTCTGTCCGGCAGATACGGGAATATTCCGGAGCGGGCAAGGATCAGACGTCATTGCCAGTCGTATTATCCGCACTATCTATACTATAGGACGAGCGCACATGCGCAGGGATAAAGGCAAGACGGAGCAGGATCAGCGCAATGGCCGATGATAAAATTCCGTCGATCCTGAGCGACTGGTTCGCCGCGCGCGGCTGGAGCGTTCGACGGCACCAGCTGGAGATGCTCGAGGCGGCCCGGGCCGGGCGGCACGCGTTGCTGACGGCGCCGACCGGAGCGGGCAAGACACTGGCCGGGTTTTTGCCAACGCTGGTGGAGCTTGTGGAACAGGCGGCCGCGAATTCCGTTCGTGCTGAGCCTGTCAAAGCACCTAGTCCGACGCAAACGGCCCTTCGACAAGCTCAGGGCGAACGGAATAATCTTCACACGCTCTACATATCCCCGCTCAAGGCGCTGGCCGTCGATGTGCAGCGCAATCTGCTGACGCCGATCGAGGAAATGGGTCTGCCGATCACGGTCGAGACGCGCAGCGGTGATACGCCGGCTGGTCGCAAGGCGCGTCAGCGGGTCAAGCCGCCGCAGATATTGCTGACCACGCCGGAGTCGCTCAACCTGCTGCTCAGCCAGAAGGAAAGCTTCGCCCTGTTCGCCGGACTCAGGCGCGTGGTGATCGACGAGGTGCACGCCTTTGCCACCGGCAAGCGCGGCGATCTGCTCGCTCTGTCGCTGGCGCGGCTGCAGACAATTGCCCCGGAGATGCAGCGTGTCGCCTTGTCCGCAACGGTTGCCGAGCCGGATGATTTCCGCGCCTGGCTCGCGCCCTATGGCGATATTGACACGGTGACCCATGTGCTGGGCGCAGAAGGCGCGCCCGCCGATCTCTCGATCATGTTGCCGGAGACTCCCGAGGGCGATCCGGTGCGCGTGCCGTGGTCCGGTCATGCCGGCACCTATGCGATCCCGCAGGTTATGGAGCAGATCCGCAGCAACCGGATGACATTGGTCTTCTGCAACACCCGCTTTCTCGCCGAATTCACCTTCCAGCAGCTGTGGGACATCAATGAGGGAAATCTCGCGATCGGCGTCCACCACGGCAGCCTGTCCAGGGAAGCGCGGCGCAAGGTCGAGAACGCCATGGCGTCGGGCATGATGCGCGCCCTGGTCTGCACCGCATCGCTCGATCTCGGGGTCGACTGGGGCGATATCGATTGCGTCATCCAGATGGGCGCGCCCAAGGGATCGTCGCGGCTTTTGCAGCGAATCGGCCGGGCCAACCATCGGCTTGATGTGTCGTCGAAGGCGCTGCTGGTGCCCGGCAACCGTTTTGAATATCTCGAGGCGCAGGCGGCGCTCGATGCGGTCAACGAAGGCCGCCGCGACGGCGAACCGTTTCGCGCCGGCGGGCTCGATGTCCTCGCCCAGCATGTGATGAGCTGCGCCTGCGCCGGCCCGTTTCAGGAGGATGATCTGCTCGACGAGGTGCAAAGCGCCCTGCCCTATAGCGCCCTGTCGAAGGAGCAGTTCGAGCGGGTGTTGAATTTCACCCGCGACGGCGGCTATGCGCTGAAAGCCTATGACAAGTTCAAGCGGCTGCGGCGCGACGCCAAGGGCGTGTGGAGCCTGACCCATCCGAAATTCGCCGCGCAGCACCGGCTCAACGCCGGAATAATCGTCGACAGCGCGATGATGAATGTGCGGTTCAAGAACGGCCGCAATCTCGGCAAGGTCGAGGAAGGCTTTGCCGCCATGCTGTCGATCGGCGACACATTTTTCTTCGCCGGCCTCAGTCTCGAGCTGATCAAGATGTATGCCAGCGATGTCATCGTTTGTGCGGCGAAAAAAGCAGCAATGATCCCGAGCTATGGCGGCGCGAGACTGCCGCTGACCACCCATTTGTCCGACCGGGTGCGCGGCTTTCTGACCGACCGCGCCGGCTGGGCCCGCTTTCCCGATGATGTCCGCGAATGGCTGGAGATGCAGGACCATCGTTCGGTGATGCCCGAACCGGGGCAATTGCTGGTCGAGACCTTTCCGCACAAGAAGCTGCATTATATGGTCTGCTACAGTTTCGAAGGCTGGAACGCGCACCAGTCGCTCGGCATGTTGCTGACCCGACGGATGGAGGATCGCGGGCTCAAGCCGGTCGGCTTTGTCGCCAATGATTATGCGCTGGCCTGCTATAGCGTCGAGCCGGTGACTGATCCCGCGCCCTTGTTCAGCGCCGATATATTGGAGGAGGAGTTTTTCGACTGGGTCGAGGGATCGCATCTGCTCAAGCGCGCCTTTCGCGAGGTGGCGGTGATCAGCGGGCTGGTCGAGCGCCAGCATCCGGGCAAGCGCAAGACCGGCAAGCAGGTCACCTTCTCCACCGACCTAATCTTCGACGTGTTGCGCAAGTACGAGCCGGATCACCTGCTGATGCAGGCGGCTTGGGCCGATGCACGCGCGCGAATGACCGATGTCGGCCGCCTAGGCGACCTGCTCGACCGGGCAGCGGATTCGATAATCCATGTCGAGCTGGAACGGGTCAGTCCGCTGGCGGTGCCGGTACTGGTGATGATCGGCCGCGAACATGTTGCGCAAGGTGCCACCGATGACGCGTTGCTGATCGAGGCGGAATCGCTGATCAACGAGGCGATGAAAATCGACTAGAAGGCCAGCGCGGCGCCCGGGATTTGGAGAGACGAGCGTTATAGCGTAGGGTCGGCGAATGGCTTGTTTGACAATGCTGCTTCCTGTCTGCGCGTCGCTATTTGCGGCCCAGCCTGCGGCGTCCCTTCCGGTCGAACAGGAAACCGAAGCCCATATCGCGGATACGCTGCCCGAGCAGTTTCTCCAGCCGGATGCCGAACAGATTGCGATTGCACAGGACCGCCGCGAACGGATGACGGTGTCGGTCACCATTGCGGATGATGGCCCCTATGAATTCATTATCGACACAGCCTCGCAGCGGACTATCCTTTCCAGGGAGATCGCTAGCGCGCTGGCGCTTGATATCGAGGATGAGGTCACGATTATCGCGCTGGCCGGTACAACCGTTGTGCAGACCGTCTATGTGCCCAGCATCACCGTTGGAAAACGCAGCTATGACAGTTTGATCTCACCGACATTCCGTTCCACCAATATCGGCGCGGACGGCGTCCTCGGTCTCGACAGCCTGCAGGGACAGCGGATCCTGTTCGATTTCGTCGGCAAGAATATCTCGGTCGAGGACACGGACAAGAAACTGAAAAGCCGCTCGCGTCGCGAGATTGTGGTGACGGCCAGACGGCGCTCCGGCCAGCTAATTTTCACCAATGCGACGATTGCCGGCGTCAGGACCAGCGTGATCATCGACACCGGCGGCGAGCTTTCGATTGGCAACAAAGCGCTGCAACGGCGGCTGCGGCTGAAATCCTCTGCGTTGCAACAAACCATGCTTGTCGACGTAACCGGCCGCTCGATCGAAGCCGATTACGGGATCGCCGAAGAGCTACTGATCGGCCGCGCCCGCTTCGGGATCATCCCGATTGCCTTTGCCGATATCGCTCCGTTCAAGGCCCTGAAGCTGGACAAGAAACCGGCATTGTTTCTCGGCATGGACGCGCTGCGCAAATTTGACCGGGTGGCGATCGATTTCGCCAACCGGAAAATCTACTTTTTGCTGCCGGAAGATGCCTGAGAATATTTCTGGTCGGGGCTGGACTGTGATTGTGCTATAGCTGTGACAAGTCGGACAACAGATACTAAGCTATCGCTGCCCGGCGCGAACAGATTGGAGAGACGATGTCAGCCCTTTTTACCAGCATGACACCCGCTATTCTGGCCTCGGTGCTGACGATGGCCTATCCCGTTCCCCTCGGCCAGTCGGTGAAGCCCGGCAGCCTGACCAGTCCCGAAGGCGAGATTGTCGATATCGATCAGGATCGCGCCAAACGGATGACCGTTCCGGTCAGTATCGAGGGCAAGGGACCCTTTTCCTTCGTCATCGACACCGGTGCCGAACGGAGCGTGATCTCGCGAAAAATTGCCGACAGTCTGGCGCTCGAAGGGGAAGAACCGGCCGAATTGATGAGCATTGCCGGCACCAGCATGGTCGATATGGTCTATGTGCCCCGCCTGACCATGGGACAGAAAAACTATGATGGCCTGATTTCACCGGTTCTGGCAGCCCAGCACATCGGCGCCGATGGCATATTGGGACTGGACGGTTTGCAGGACCAGCGCATTTTGTTCGATTTTCTCACCAATCAAATCATCATCGAAGACGCTGACGAAACGCGCGGCCGGCTGAAATCACGGGAAATTATAGTGACTGCCAAACGCCGTTCCGGCCAGCTGATTTTCACCGATGCCACGATTGCCGGTATCGAGGTCAACGTCATCGTCGATACCGGAGCGCAGATGTCGATCGGCAATCTGGCCTTGCGGCAACGGTTGCAGAGACGCGCCAGGGAACTGGATGATGCCGATCTGCTGATATCGGTCACCGGCGAAACCCTGGGCGTGGAATTTGGCATGGTTCGCGATTTTCGTATCGGCCGCGCCCGGTTCCCGCGCCTGTCCGTGGCCTTCGCCGATTCGCCACCGTTCGAACGCTTCGGCCTGGCCGACAAGCCGACCCTGCTGATGGGGATGGACGTGCTGCGGAAATTCGATCAGGTCGCGATCGACTTTCCCAGACGAAGAATCCACTTCCTGACCCCCAGGAACACCCGGAAATTCGTCGACCAGCCGCTAAACAGCAAGATCCATTTCTGACGGGATAGAAAATCCGGTTGCGGAGGTCATTGGGTCTATTCGGCACTGGTCGACAAGGGCATCAGGGGCGGACGATTCCGGTGAATACGCGGCCGAAGCGGAGCGGCCTGCCTGAGGCGAAACGACGGTTGGGGTGAATGTGAAAACAATTTGGCTGCACAATCCTTAAACGAAATTCCAGCTTCGAACACATTGGCAGACCGTCAAGTAGGACAATGATTGATCCGATAGGAATCGCCTGGATGCTGTCAGCAATCTAGCCAACCGCGTCCATACTGAAAACCGGCTCCTCGTCTCCGCTCTGCCATTGCGAATATTTTTGCATGGTGGTGGCAAAAAGCGGCGAGGCGAGATGGTCGGCTAGCCATTTCTGCAGGGCGGGCAGGGGCAGGGCGTCGAACCAGTCGCGGTCATTATTGGCGAACTGGCGGACGAAGGGGAAGATGGCGTGGTCGGCCAGCGTGGGCTTTGCGCCCATTAGCTGCCCTGACGGTTGGATCAGACCGTCCAGCTTTTCGAGAAAGGCCAGTCCGGCAGCGCGATGCTCCAGCGGGTCGACATTTTCGTAGCGCGTGGGATATTTGTAACGGTCGAGAGCATGTTTGAACGGGCCGTCGGACTCCGCGATCAATTCGCATTCGGCAGCGCTTCCCTGCAGCCAGCCAAGCGGATCGTTCCGGTCCAGCGCCCAGTGCATGACCGCCAGGCTTTCGTCGATCACCTGCCCATCGGGCAGCACCAGCACCGGAACCGTGGCCTTCGGCGAGGCGGCGATCATTTCTGCCGGCTTGTCGCGCAGCACGACCTCGCGCAGGTGGACCGGAGTTGCGCTGACCAGCAATGCCATCCGCGCGCGCATCGCATAGGGGCAGCGCCGGAAGCTGTAGAGGACCGGCAGGTCGGTCATTCGGTACCGAGATGCTGCCGCCCCTCGGCAGCGGCTTTCTCGACCTGGCGCTGGCGTTCGCGATAGCGGGCGCGCTGTTCGTCACTGCGCTGGTCGATGCAATGCGGGCAAGCTTCGCCGGGGATATAGTCGGGCGAGGCGCGGTCGGCGGCGTTCAGCGGCATTCGGCAGGCATAGCATTGGCCATAATCGGCTTCGACCAGCCCGTGGCCGACGGCGACGCGCTGGTCGAACAGGAAACAGTCGCCCTGCCAGCGGCTTTCGGTTTCGGGCACATGTTCGAGATATTTCAAAATGCCGCCCTTGAGATGCTGGACGTCATCAAAGCCCTTCGCCTTGACATAGGCCGTCGCCTTTTCGCAGCGGATGCCGCCGGTGCAGAACATCGCGATCTTCGGTGCCTTGTCCGAAGCCTGCCGCAGCTTTGCGGAAAAATCGTCGAACCAGGCGGGGAAGTCGCGGAAGCTTTCGGTGCTTGGATTGATCGCGCCGTCAAAGCTGCCGATCGCCACTTCATAGGCGTTGCGCGTATCGATCACGATCGTGTCCGGATCCGCGATCAGCTTGTTCCAGTCCGCAGGGTCGACATATGCGCCCTTCTCGGTCGCGGCATCGACACCCTCGACGCCCATCGAGACGATCTCTTTCTTCAGCCGGACTTTCATCCGCAGGAACGGGATATCGCTGGCTTCGGAATATTTGACCTCGAGATCGCCGAAACGGGGCAGCAACCGCAGGCCGTTGATCACCGCATCGATAGCGGCGGGCGCACCGGCAATGGTGCCGTTGATGCCTTCGCTGGCCAGCAATATCGTGCCTTTGAGGCCATGCTCTTCGCATAGCGCCAACACTTGCAGGCGCAGCGCAGCGGGATCGTCGACCACGGCAAAATGATAGAGCGCGGCGACTTTTACGGGGGATGGAGATTCGGTCATGGGAGCGCATATAGGGCGGCTGTGCGAGAAATTCCAACCCGGTGGCTTGCATAGCGCTTATGTTCATCGCATAGCAGCTCCATGGTTCCCCTTCTGTTCGCCCATCATCGTTTCGTTATCGTCGCTCCGGCGGCGCTTTACTGGCCAGCGAAAAACGCCCTGCTGGTGGCGGATCTCCATCTGGAAAAGGCGAGCTTTTACGCGCGCCAGGGGCAGATGCTGCCGCCCTATGACAGCCAGGCGACGCTGGCCGAGCTAGGCGCTCTTGTCAGCGAAACCGGCGCGACGCGAGTCTTCTGTCTCGGTGACAATTATCATGATGGCGAAGGCGAGGCGCGGCTGGAACCGGAAGCGGCCAGGCAACTCACGGAGATGACCAGCGCGCTGGAGTGGATCTGGATCACCGGAAATCACGACCGCGACGTTGCCGGCCTGTGGGGCGGCAAGGTTGTCGACGAATGGACCGGCGAGCGGCTGGCGCTGCGGCACGAAGCCACTGTAGGTAGCGAGTTGCCGGAAATATCGGGTCATTATCACCCGAAAATCCGCATAGCCACGCGCGGTCGCCATCTTTCAAGGCGTTGCTTTGTCAAAGGCCGCCATCATCTGATCATGCCGGCTTTCGGGGCGCTGACCGGCGGCATGGCGGCGCAGGATCCGGTGATCGAGGCCTGCGTCGGTGGACCGGCGGAGGCGATCATCGGGCTGAAGGAAAAGCCGGTCTGTTTCCCGCTACCATTCCGCAACACGCCGATAGACAAGGTCGATGATAGCCAGCTTGCATTGCCTCTGGCCACGACGGGCAGCTGACTGCTAACGGCACGATCATGGAAAAGTTCAAATCCTATCGCGACCAGCTGGACGCGCTCGACAAGGCGGGACGCAAGCGGCGACTCTTGATTCCGGCCGGCAAGGATTTTTCGTCGAATGATTATCTCGGACTCTCCCGCAGTCCCTATCTGAAAGATTGCGCGCAGACTGCGATTGCCAACGGCATGGCGCACGGATCGGGCGGATCACGGCTGCTTGGCGGCAATCATCCCGAACATGAGGCGCTCGAGGCTTTTGCTGCGGACCATTATGGCGCCGAAGCCAGTCTGTTCTTCGGATCGGGATTTGCCGCCAATACCGCTTTGTTCGCAACCCTGCCGCAGACTGGCGATCTCGTCCTCTATGACGAGCTGATCCACGCCAGCGTCCACGACGGCATGAAGCTGGGCCGCGCGGCCTTCACCCCCTTCCCGCACAATGATTGCAATGCACTCGAACAGGCCATTCAGGACTGGCGCGCATCCGGCAGCACCGGTACCGTCTGGATCGCGGTGGAAAGCCTGTACAGCATGGATGGCGACCGGGCACCACTGGCCGATCTTGCAAGAATCGCCGATGCGCATGACGCAATGCTGGTGATTGACGAAGCCCATGCGGTGGGCGTTTTCGGCGAGGGCGGCATCGGTCTATCCGGCGATATCGGTAGACAGGATAATGTCATCATATTGCGCACCTGCGGCAAGGCGCTGGGTGGTGAAGGCGGCATATTGACCATGCCGCAAATCCTGCGTGAATTTTTCATCAACCGCGCCCGCCCATTCATCTTTTCCACTGCGCCGAGCCCGCTGACCGCGCATATGGCGCAGCATGCGATCGCCCATGTTGCGGAGACCCCTTCCTTACAGGCCGGTCTGGCCGAGCATATGGCGCTTGCCCGAAGCTGCTTTGAAGGCCTGTCGCTCGGCGACCATCAGGACAGCCAGATTTTCCCGGTCATTCTCGGCGAGGACCGTTTGGCGGTGAGCGTTGCCAATATGCTCCAGGGCCAGGGATTTGATGTCCGCGCCATTCGCCCGCCGACCGTGCCGGCCGGAACCGCCCGTCTGCGCATTTCACTGACCCTGAACGTGACGCAGGACGATATCCGGAATCTCGCAGCCGCATTGCAAGAAGCGCTGGCACTGGCGGAAGCGGCATGAGCGGGGCATTTGTCATCACCGGCACCGATACCGACATCGGCAAAAGCGTCTTTGCCGCAGCCCTGACCGCAGCCCTGGACGCCAGCTACTGGAAACCGGTGCAGGCGGGACTCGCGGATGGCACCGATAGCGAGACGGTAGCGCGAATCGGCGGAGTCGATCCTGCCCGGATATTGCCCGAACGCTACCGGTTGAAAATCCCCGCCTCGCCGCATTTTTCGGCAGCGCAGGAAGGCATTGTCATTGGTCTGGACGATCTCGTCGTCCCGCAAGTAGAGGACCCGCTGATTATCGAGGGCGCGGGCGGCGCGCTGGTCCCAGTCAATCCGGAATTGCTGTTCGCCGATCTCTTTGCCCATTGGGGCCTGCCGGTGATCATCGTTGCGTCGACCAGTCTCGGGACCATCAACCACAGCCTGTTGACCATCGAGGCTTTGCGCAGCCGCGGCGTACCGATCCATGGCATCGCCTTCATCGGCGCAGAAAATGTCGATAGCGAGCAGACCATCTGCCGGATTGGCGCCGTGCGGCATCTCGGGCGCTTGCCGATGATCGACGAGCTTGCACCCGAACCATTGCGCGAAGCCTTTGCCGCGCATTTCAACATTGCGGACTTCCTATCATGAGCATCAATATCTGGCATCCGTTCACCCAGCACGGTCTCGGCGAACCGATCCCGGAAATCGCGCGGGCCGAGGGTGCGTGCCTATATCAGGCGGACGGCACCAGAATCATCGACGCGATATCGAGCTGGTGGGTGCAGACGCACGGCCATTGCCATCCGAAGATCGTCAGTGCAATCCAGGAACAAAGCGCAAAGCTGGACCAGATGATCTTTGCCGGATGGACGCACGAGCCGGCGCGCGAACTGGCCGAGGGGCTGGCGGATTTCCTGCCGGACTCGCTGGAGCATATTTTCTTTTCCGACAGCGGTTCGACGGCGGTCGAGGTCGCGCTGAAAATGGCGCTCGGCTATTGGCACAATCGCGGCGAAGCGCGCCAGAAAATCCTGGTGATGGAACATAGCTATCACGGCGATACCATCGGCGCGATGTCGGTCGGCGCGCGCGGCGTATTCAACCAGGCTTATGGGCCGCTGCTGTTCGATGTCGGCACCATAGCTTTCCCGGAAGCCAGGGCTGAACAGGCAACGCTCGACCAGCTGGAGTCCTTTTGCAAAGACAGCGATAATCCGCCAGCGGCACTGATCGTCGAACCGTTGATCCTCGGCGCGGGCGGCATGAAAATCTACGGACCCGATATATTGAAGCAGATGGCATCGATCTGCCGCGCGCATGATGTATTATTCATCGCCGACGAAGTGATGACCGGCTGGGGGCGAACCGGAACCGTCTTCGCCTGCGAACAGGCGGGTGTCGAGCCGGATATCTTGTGCATGGCCAAAGGCCTGACCGGCGGCGTCATCCCGCTCGCCGTTACCGCTGCCAGTGATGCTATTTATCAGGCGCATTTCTCCGAAGATCGCGCCCAGATGTTCTTCCACTCGAGCAGCTTTACCGCCAATCCGATTGCCTGCGCAGCGGCCAATGCCAATATCGCTATCTGGCGCGACGAGCCGGTGCAGGAGCGGATCGACGGGATCATCGCCTTACATCACGCCTTTGCAGAGCGACTGAAGCTGAAATCGAATGTCAGCGGCCTGCGCCAATGCGGCACGATATTGGCCTTCGAAATCGATGATGGCGCGGGCGACTATATGTCCAGCCTGGGCCCGCAACTCCTCCGCTTTTTCCGGGATCGCAACATTTTACTTCGGCCATTGGGCAATACGATCTACATTATGCCTCCTTATTGTATTGGCCGCGAGGAACTGGATTCCATCTATGGCGTTATTGAGCAAGCGATCGGCCATTTCGGCAACGCCTGAACCTCAGGCCCCGGAAAGTTTTTTGCATAAGCCCGAAAAACCGGCCAAGGATAGTTCATGGAAATAATTGATTCACTCATGGTCAAGATTGCGCTGATCGGCCTGCTCGGCATCGGCGCGCAATGGATTGCCTGGCGGACCGGTCGTCCTGCTATCGCGCTGATGTTGATTGTCGGCATAATCGCCGGCCCGGTTTTGGGCATTATCGATCCGGAACGCGATTTCGGCGCGCTGCAGGAACCGATCATCAAACTGGCGGTGGCTGTGATTCTGTTCGAAGGCGGACTCAGCCTGAACTTTCGTGAATTGCGACAAGCGGGCGGCGCGGTGTCGGCAATGGTGCTGGTTGCCGGTCCGATTGCCTGGGGACTGGGTACGGCAGCGGCGCATTATGGTGCCGGTCTGTCCTGGGAAATATCCGCCCTGCTCGGCGGCATCATGATCGTTACCGGTCCCACCGTGGTCGGCCCGATGCTGCGTACGCTGCGCGTGCCGTCGCGGGTTCGCAACATTTTGAAATGGGAAGGCATTGTCAACGATCCGATCGGCGCTCTGCTAGCCGTCGGGATCTACGCCTATATCACCTATGAAGGCGCTGATGCCAATATCGCCGTCATCAGCATGGACGTCCTGGCCGCAAGCTTCATTGCCGGACTGATCGGCGCTGGCCTTGGATTCGCCCTGACCTGGCTGTTTCCCAGAGGGATGGTGCCGGAATATCTGAAGGCTCCGTTCCTGCTGGTTACCGTAATCGCCGGTTTTGTCGTCGCCGACCTGATCAAACATGAAACCGGATTGATCACGGTCACGGTGATGGGCATCGTCATGGCCAACCGGCAAATCTATTCAAGCCAGGCGCTCTACCGGTTCAAGGAAGATCTGGCGGTGTTGCTGATCTCCGGTGTGTTCATCATTCTTTCGGCGACGCTGGACTGGGAAACCGTACAGCAGTTCCGTCCGCAATTTATCATCTTCCTGATATTGCTGCTGTTCGTGGTGAGGCCGGTCTCGGTACTGGTCGCCCTGCTGTTCAGTTCGGTGCCCTGGCGCGAGCGGTTGTTTATCGCATGGATCGCACCGCGCGGTATTGTCGCGGTCGCAATCACCGGCCTGTTTGCGATTCGGCTGGTCGATTACGGGATGCCGGGCGCGGAGGCGCTGGTACCGCTCAGCTTTGCCGTCGTCATAGCGACGATTTTTGCCCACGGCTTTTCCGCATCCTGGGTCGCCGAGCGACTGGGCATATCCGAAGGAAAAGGCGAAGGCGTTCTGATTGCAGGCGCCAATCGCTGGTCGATCGCTTTGGGTAAAATGCTGAAATCTCTCGATATAGATGTTCTGGTAACCGACGACAGCAAATTTGCCCTCCGCCGGGCCCGCAGCGAAGGCCTTGAGATCCGTCAGGGCGACGTGCTTGACGAGGCGCATAATGACAATATCGACATGGGCGAATTTCAGCATCTGATCGCAGCCACCGACAATGATAGTCAGAACCAGTTGATCACCGCCGATCTCGGCCCGGAAATGGGCTATGAACAGATCAGCCGGCTGGCCAATGACAGCCACAGCAAAAGCCGGGTCGGCCATGGCCGGTTGTTGTTCGAATCCGGGGCAGATTTCGGCACATTGCTCGACCGTGATCTGGCTGGCTGGCGATTCAGCAAAACCAACATCACCGGAAAATTCACCGCCGAAGATTATCGCAAGAATCTCGAAGAGGGCGAGGAACCCCTTGCCGTCCTTAAACCGGATCGCCGGCTGTTATTCTTTGCAACGGATGCCCGGCCAGTGATCGAAGACGGTGATGTCGTGATCAGCTATGTCAGGGCAGATACGCCGGAAGAACGCAAAGCCGACCGAGCGGCCAAGGACAGCGAAAAGAACGGCGAAAAAGCTGACGGAAGCTGACTATCCGGCTTGAGGCGCGCGCTCACCGAACAGAGCCGTGCCGACGCGAATATAAGTAGCACCGAGCTTGATCGCCTTTTCAAAATCTCCAGACATGCCCATGCTTAGCTGATCGAGACCATTGTCACGGGCCAGCTTGGCAAGCAGAGCGAAATAAGGGACCGGGTTTGCATTGTCCGGCGGCACTGCCATCAGGCCGGCGACCGTTATTCCGGCCGTACGCGCTTGAGCGAGCAGCTCGGGAACCGTCTTGATATCACAACCGCCTTTTTGCGATTCTTCGCCAATATTGACCTGCAGGAAACAGGGAATGTGCCGGTCCTGCCGGTCCATTTCCCTGGCCAGCGCCTTGATCAGGGAAGGCCGGTCAAGCGAATGGATATAATCAAAAAGAGCCACCGCTTCCGCCGCTTTGTTCGATTGCAACTGGCCGATCATATGCAGCTCGATATCGGGATATTGCGCTTTCAATGCCGGCCATTTTTCCATCGCTTCCTGCACCCGGTTTTCCCCGAACACGCGATGGCCGTCCTCCAGCAAAGGCCGTATTTCATCGCTGCCGCGGGTTTTCGACACAGCAATAAGCGCAATATCGGACGGCTTGCGGTTCGCTATCCTGGCGGCTTTTTCGATTTTGCCGCGGATGTCTTCGAGTGGTGGGTTTGCCAAGTGTGGATCTCTCTCAATCATTCTCTTTCGCCAAGTCTGCGTCTATAGGCCTGCTTATGTTGCGAGACCAGCCCTGCCCCCTCCTGCCCGACCAGACAGGTTCGACCCTGCCGCAGATATGGCTGTTTACCGATGAGCGGAATGATGCGTTTCTCGAGCAGTCTATCCGGCGATTGCCGAGGGGCAGCGGGATAGTCTTTCGCCATTATCATTTGCCGGAAACATCGCGGCGAGCGCGATTTGAAACTGTCAAAAAGCTCGCCCGGCAGCGAGGACATTTGCTGTTTCTCGCGGGATCACCATCGCTGGCCCGGCGCTGGAAAGCCGATGGCGTGCATGGCCGCACGCGGCGTCCTGTGATAGGCGGATTGCTGCACAGCGTACCGGTTCATGATGCCAGGGAAATCCAGCAAGCCAATCGCGTCGGTGCCGAGATTTACTTTCTGTCACCGGTTTTCGCCACCCGGTCGCACCTAGGCCAGCGGCCATTGAGTCCCTTGCAGACCCGCCGCCTTGCTGCATTGTGTCATGGCGCAGTGATATATTTGGGCGGGATGAATCGCCATCGCTACCGGGCGCGCAAAAACCACCTGACCCACGGCTGGGCCGCGATCGACGCTTTACGCTAAATCGGGATTGTTAGAAGCGGAACTGGGTTCCGACATAGACGGCCTGGCTATCCTGACGATTGTCGGTCAGTGGCGCCATCCGGTCACGCTCGTTGTTAATCCGGACACCGGCGGTCACTTCGAGATTGCGGGTCAGCGAGTAGCTGCCGCCAACATCGAGTGTATAATCTTTCTGGCTGGCATCCAGCGCGCGCGGTGCGGCGTTGATCGGTGCAGAAGCATCAATCGACATGCGCGGATTGAAACGGCTCTTCTTGCCATTATCTTCTTCGCCCAGCAGTCTTTCTCCGCCGATTTCGGAAAGATCCGGCAGATTGCCGGCCAGCTTCTTGACCGGAATCGCGAAGCTCTTCAGGCCCTTTGCAGTGCCGAGGCTATATGCAACCGGAGCAATTTTTGCTGCGCTTGTCACACCCGATCCGGGTGCGGCAGCGAGAATATTTTCACGAATCGAAACAGCGTCCGACTTCTGGCGAACCACCACGGTGACCGAACGTTCGCCGTCACGAGTGCCACCGGATGGTGTGAATTTGAAGCTCGCATTTCCACGCAAGGTGCTGAGATTATATTTGGCTACGAGATCAGGGTCGGCACCGGCAACGGTGAAGGAACCGATCGATCCGAGGGTCTTCAGCGATACTATTGCGTCATCACCGGAAAGGACTTTTGCCAAAGCAGGAGTCATAGCAAGGCCAGAGATCGCGAGTCCCGTCGCTAACCAACCGAAATGACTGACCTTTTTCGTCATGATGAAGCCGCTTCCCCTTAATATGACCTTCGATATAACAAAATCCGCTGATCTGCACGAGTCAACAGACTGTTTTTGTCCGATTTTCCCAAACTAGCGTGTTTCTGTTGCAGTTCGGTTACGCTTTTGTCCGGACATCGTTTCACCAACTAGCATAAAAAACATGAACCGGAGATGATTTTGCGGCCATTCAACTGGGGTTCAGTCCGTGCTGCACAAGAGCGAATCATGCGCTTATGCTTGCCCCTCGCGGCAAAGCATTTATAGAGAGCGCTGAAATGATATCATGTCCGGAGCAAATCCTGCAAAAAGGATGACGTACCGGCGCAAAATGCAACCAGGAGCGCTTCATGTCCCGCCTCAAAACATCTCTATTCCTGCGGTCTGCAACCGCTAGCCTGCTGACATTGTCTCTGCTTTCCGCTTGTGGTGGCAAAGAGCGGCCGCAAGCCGACATCGCCGCCTCGCAGGTCACGACTATCGGCGTGAACAGCTATTTGTGGCGTGCCTCGCTTGATGCGCTGTCCTTCATGCCACTCACCCAGACCGACAGCAATGGCGGCGTGATCCTGACCGACTGGTATGTGAACCCGCAGAATCCGGGCGAGCGGATGAAGATCAATGTCTCGATCCTCGATCAGGATTTGCGCGCCGATGCCTTGCGCGTCGCAGCGTCTCGCCAGGTTGCCACCAACGGCACATGGGTGGACGCACCGGTCAAGGCAGCGACCACGCAGAAGCTCGAGCAAATCATTCTCACCAAGGCCCGCGACTTGCGGCGCGGTGCGATCACCAACTAATTTTCTCTACCATATAATGGGGCCGCAATGACCGATCAGCGATTCAATCCACTGGCGGCGGACAAACGCTGGCAAAAGCGCTGGGACGAATCGCGCGTGTTCGAGGCGGATGACGCCAGCAGCAAGCCGCGCAGCTATGTGCTCGAGATGTTTCCCTATCCGTCGGGCCGCATCCACATGGGCCACGTCCGCAACTATACGATGGGCGACGTGCTCGCCCGCTTCCGGCGGATGCAGGGTTATGAAGTTCTCCATCCGATGGGATGGGACGCCTTCGGTATGCCGGCGGAAAATGCCGCGATGGAAAAGAAGGTCCATCCCGGCGAATGGACGAAAGCCAATATCGCATCGATGCGCAGCCAGCTGAAGACGCTCGGCTTTGCCTTTGACTGGAGCCGTGAACTGGCAACCTGCGATCCGGATTATTATGGCCATGAACAGGCATTGTTCATCGATCTGTTCGAAGGCGGCCTCGTCTATCGCAAGGAATCGGCTGTCAACTGGGATCCGGTCGACATGACCGTGCTCGCCAACGAGCAGGTAATCGACGGCAAGGGCTGGCGTTCCGGCGCCCAGGTTGAAAAGCGCAAGCTCAGCCAATGGTTTCTGAAGATCACCGATTTTGCCGAGGATTTGCTGGCCGGACTGGATGACCTGAAAGGCTGGCCGGAAAAAGTGCGGCTGATGCAGGAAAACTGGATCGGCAAGTCGCAGGGTCTGCAATTTCATTTCGCTCTGGCGGAAGCGCAAGGCGATATCGCCAGCGTCGAGGTTTTCTCGACACGGCCGGATACGATTTTCGGCGCGAGTTTTGTCGCGCTGTCTGCTGACCATCCGCTGACGCAAAAACTTGCTGGTCAGAATGACGCACTCGCTGCCTTCGCTGAAGAATGCAAAGCGGGCGGGACCACCGCAGCCGAACTGGAAACGATGGAGAAGAAAGGCTTCGATACCGGCCTGACCGTCACCCATCCGCTCGATCCCGATTGGCAATTACCGGTCTATGTCGCCAATTTCGTGCTGATGGATTATGGCACCGGCGCGGTATTCGGCGTGCCGGCGCATGACCAGCGCGATCTAGACTTTGCCCGCAAATATGACCTGCCGGTCAAGCGCGTGGTATCCGATGGTGACGAAACCGGTGCCGAATATATAGGTAACGAGGCCTATACCGGACCCGGAAAGATCGTGAACAGCGCGTTTCTCGATGGCATGACGATCGAATCTGCTGGAAAAGCGGTTATCGATCGCGCGCAATCCGAAGGCTGGGGCAAGGCCCAGACGACATGGCGACTGCGCGACTGGGGCGTTTCGCGCCAGCGCTATTGGGGCACGCCGATCCCGATCATCCATTGCGATGACTGCGGCCCGGTACCGGTGCCAAAGGACCAGCTGCCGGTCGTCTTGCCGGAAGATATCGACTTTGAAACGCCGGGCAATCCGCTGGAACGGCACGCGACGTGGAAACATGTCGATTGCCCGAAATGCGGCAAGGCGGCGCGGCGGGAAACCGATACGCTCGACACCTTTGTCGACAGCAGCTGGTATTTCCTGCGCTTTGCCAGCCAGCCCGACGACCGGCCGTTTGACCCCGAAGTGGTCAGCAAATGGCTGCCGGTCACGCAATATATCGGCGGTGTCGAACATGCGATCCTGCATCTGCTCTATGCGCGTTTCTGGACGCGGGCGCTGGCGAGCATCGGCAAGCTGGACTTTGCCGAGCCGTTCGAGAGCCTGTTCACCCAGGGGATGGTGACGCACGAAACCTATAAACATGCCGATGGCAGCTGGCTGTCTCCGGACGAAGTCGAGAAAAACGGTGCTGACTGGGCTGTGATTACCGATGGTTCACCAGTTACCACCGGCCGGGTCGAGAAAATGTCGAAGTCGAAGAAAAATGTCGTCGACCCCGACCCGATCATCGAACAATATGGCGCCGATGCAGTGCGTTTCTTCATGCTCTCCGACAGCCCGCCCGAGCGCGATCTGCCGTGGTCCGAGGCTGGTATTGAAGGCAGCTGGCGGTTCGTCCAGCGGTTGTGGCGTCTGTTCATTGCCGTCGCCGACAATGACGACACCGGAGAAGACAAGGCGCTCCGCCGCAAGCTCCACCAGACCGTGGCTGGCGTCGCTGGCGACGTCGAGGCGCTCTCGTTCAACAAGGCGGTGGCTAAGATTTTCGAACTGGTCAATCTGATCGAGAAATCCCAGCCGTCTGCAGACCGGACCATAGCAATCAAGTCGCTCGCGCGGATCGTCGCGCCGATGGTGCCGCATATTGCCGAAGAGGCTTGGGCTTTGTTTGGCGAAAGTGATCTGGTTGCCAATGCGCCCTGGCCGGAAGTGGACGAAAGTCTGCTGGTCGATGACGAAGTGACCATAGCGATTCAGGTGCGCGGCAAGCTCCGTGATACAATCACCGTGGCCAAGGGCAGCAGCAAGGAGCAGCTCGAAGAACTTGCTCTGGCCTCCGAGAAGGTGCAGCGTAGTCTCGACGGAGCGGAAATAAAAAAGGTGATTGTCGTGCCTGATCGACTGGTCAATATCGTAATATGAAGTCTGTGATCGCCCGGATCACCCTGGTGGTGACATTGTCGGCAATGCTCGCTGGCTGTAATTTGCGGCCGCTCTATGCCGGTGGCACCAATGGCGTGGTCGCCCAGCAGCTCGGCAATGTCGAGATTGAACCGATTGCCGGCAAGGCTGGCTGGCTGACCCGCAATGCGCTCAAGGATCAGCTCGAGGCTTTCGAGGGGCAGCAGGCAAAATATCGCCTGACCGTTGCGCTGGAAGACAAGATTGCCGGATTTGGCGTGCGCAGCGATGACCGGATCACCCGTGAGCGCAGAACCCTGCGCGCCCGTTATCAGCTGGTCCGTCTTTCTGATTCCGTGGTTGTACTTGATGCCACAGCCGGATCGGATGCCGGTATCGACGTGGTCTCTTCGGAATATGCCACGCTCGCTGCGGAAGACACGGCACTGGAAAATCTGGCGACCCGCGTGGCCAACCAGATTGTCACCCGGCTGTCCCTGTTCGCCCGGAAAGAGGCCAGCGCGACGCCGCAGCCATGAAGGCAAAGCCGGAGGACATAGTCAGGCGCTTTCACGCCGGGTCCGATCAATTCAGACTGGTCCTGCTGTGCGGTCCCAATGTCACCCGCTGCCAGGCGCTGGTCGAGGAACTGGTCAAACCGCTGGCGCAATCCGCTGAGCGGGTCGATCTGACCATAAGCGATATCAACGACGGGCCCGCCCGGCTCAATGACGAAGCCAATTCCGCTTCGCTGTTCGGCGACAAACGCTATCTCATATTGCGGCTGAACAGCGGCGAAGCGGTGAGGGCGACGGCGGCAATCGACAATCTTCTGGCCAGCGACACAGCCGGCGATCCGGTGTTTGTCATTGCCCCCGGCATGGGCGACAAAACCGCGCTGGCGAAAAGCATTATTGCGGCGCCGGATGCATTGATCGCGACCTGTTACGAGACGTCACCGGAACAGGCGGCAGCGGCCATCCAGACCATGGCAAAGACCGAAGGCCTCCGATTGAGCCGCGAAATGGGCCAGGAAATCGCCGCGCTGACCAGCAATGATCTGGTGCTGGCGCGGATGGAAGTGGAAAAGATCGCACTCTATCTGGATGCGACGCCGGAAAACCCGCTCGCACCGGAAGCCAATATTCTGCTCCTGCTCGGCGCTGAAAATGACGAAGAAGACATCAATCTGCTGATCCATGCCGCGCTCAACGGCGACGCAGCCCGGCTGGCGCAAGAGATCGCTGCTGCGCGTGCGCAAGGGATCAGCGAGATTGGCCTGATCCGGATCATGCTCCGCCATCTTACCAAGCTCGCGGAACTGCGCAGCAAGGTCGACAAGGGTGGCAATATCGATTCCGTTGCCGGACATCCCAGCGTCTTCTTCAAGGAACAGAAACATTTCAAGCGGCAGCTGCGAATCTGGTCATCCGCCCATATCGCGCGGCTGATCGAGCGAATCCTGCAGCTCGAGATCGCGATGAAAAGCAGCGGTCAGCCGGATCAGGTGTTGCTGGAGGAAGAGTTGCTGTTGATTGCCCGGAAAGCCGCCAGCGGTCGTTAGGGTCAGAATCCGGATTTACTCATAGTCGGCGGTAATCGCAATCCGGCCGCGAAAACTGCCGCTGGCGTCTCCCCGAATGCGCAATTGGCCGCCAAAGGCAAAGATCAGCCGTCCCGACGGATCAAGCCTCGCCAGCGTCGGCAAATTGGTTTCCAGCCGCTCCAGCTCAGCCGTCGAACCATTGGGCGCGCTCAGCTGGATCCGCTCCGGCAGGTAAATTCGGACGCTCCGGCCCGGTTCGCCGGTCAGACGGCCTTCTCCGTGCAGCGCCATGCCGCCGAGATTGGCAATGCTACCCTGTATTTGCTTGTTGCCGGACATCGGATCGATACTGACCACGCCGCCGCTGCTGCTCAACAAGGCCATGCGCGAGAAATCGAGATTGGCGGTAATTTCGATCTGCAAGGGAATTTCCGGCTTCCCGCTAACCGCTTTGGAAAGACTGTCAGGCTGGGCACTGGCAGCACAGAGACGGCATTGCGCCTGCAATTCCGCTGGCTGAAACGCCAGGGATGCAACCAATATTGCCACCATCAGCAAGGATTTAACCACCATCTTCATAATTCGATATACTGCCGAAATATGCCTAATATCCGGTTAAGCATCATATTTGCGCGGCACGACTCTCTTCGCCAGATCCCTTGACCGGCTGCAATCAAACGCCCATTTAACGGAAATGGAAAAAACAATATTGAGCGACGAACAATGGCGGCAGCAGCTGTCTCCGGAACAATATCATGTGTTGCGCGAAGCGGGTACCGAGCGGCCCTTTACCGGGGCGCTCAACACCGAATATCGCGACGGTGAATTTTTCTGCGCCGGATGCGGCAGCAAATTGTTTGAATCTGAAAGCAAGTTTGACAGCGGTTGCGGCTGGCCAAGCTTCTCCGCGCCCGCCGATTCCGAAGCGGTCACCGAGATCGAGGACAATAGTCTTGGCATGCGCCGGGTCGAGATACGCTGCTCCACCTGCGACGGGCATCTTGGCCATGTCTTTCCCGATGGACCGACCGATACCGGGCTCCGCTATTGCATGAATAGCGCGGCGATGGCTTTCGAACCCAAGGACGACTGACTTTTTTCTGTGCTTCCCTGTTCAGCCTGCAGTAAGGCACCAGAACGCTAGAAAATCTCTAGTCAGTATTTAGTGGGTGGATCAATATGGCGCGGGCCAAAAAACGCAGCAATAAACAGGGCCCAGTGCGCAAATGGCTGTGGCGGCTGACCAAGACCGGTCTGGTCGTCGGGTTGCTGGCTGCAATTGCCCTGGTGGTTGCAGTCCTGGTTGTCCGTTCGTCGCTTCCCGGCTTCGAGGATCTCAAATCCTCTCCCAATGGCCAGATGATCCGCGTGCTGGATGTAAACGGCAAAGAGCTGTTTTCGATGGGGCCGAGCTACGGCGAGTGGCTGAAATATGCGGACATCCCGGAAGTCATGAAATCGGCGATGGTCGCCGTCGAAGACCGGCGCTACGAAAACCATCCGGGCGTTGATCCGATCGGCATCGCCCGTTCGCTTCAGGTAAGGATGCAGCGCGGCCATTGGGCCCAGGGCGGGTCAACCATCACCCAGCAGCTGGCCCGCAACGTGTTTCTGAACAATAACCGGACCTTTGGCCGGAAAGGCCGCGAAATTTTGCTCGCGCTGGCGATGGAACGGAAATTTTCCAAAGAGCAGATACTCGAGCTTTATCTGAACAAGGTTTATTACGGCGGCGGCGCCTATGGCATAGACGCCGCATCGCGCCGCTTCTTCGCGCACAGCGCCAGGGAGCTTAACCTGGCCGAGGCCGCAATCATCGCCGGTCTGGTCAAGGCTCCCTCCCGCTACTCGCCCACAGCCGATGCCACAGCGGCAATCGGACGGGCAACCGTGGTGCTGGAGGTGATGCAGGACGCCGGTGCGATAACCGCAGCCGAAGCGGCGAAAACCAATCCGGCATCGGTGAAGCTGGCGCCCGAACCACGGCAGAATAGCGTGCGCTATTTTACCGACTGGGCGCTGCCGCAACTGGACTTGTTGATCGACGAGAGCGTGGAGCCGATCGAAGTCTGGACTACGCTTGATCTCGATATGCAGCGAGTCGCCACTGCCGCAATCCAGTCCGGTGTGCCAGCCGGCGCCCAGGGCGCATTGGTGGCAATCGACCGCGACGGCGCGGTGCGCGCGATGGTCGGCGGGACGGACTATGTGACCTCCAACTATAATCGCGCAACCCAGGCCGTCCGCCAGCCGGGTTCAGCCTGGAAAGTGTTCGTCTATATGGCGGCACTGGAAGCAGGTTACACGCCTAATGACACGGTGACCGACGAGCCGATTACCATTGGCAACTGGACGCCCCGCAACAGCGGAGACCGCTATGCCGGTGATATTGATGTCCGCACCGCTTTTGCCTTTTCCAAAAATACCGTCGCGGCGGCGATCGGCAATGATATCGGCACGTCGTCCATCGCCAATATGGCGCGTCGCTTCGGCATCACCACCCCGATCAACACCAACCCCTCCATGGTGCTGGGTACCTCCGATGTGCGGCTGCTCGACATGACCCGCGCCTTCGCGTCGATCAGCGCCAAAGGCATCGCGATCACACCGTTCGGGATTACCAAGGTGCAAACGATGAAGGGCGATGTCCTGTATCAGAGCAAATTTGACGGCAGCCGTGTGCTGGTTGACCCCTGGGTCGCAGCCGGCATCACCGATCTGATGCAGACCGCCGTCGCCACCGGCACCGGGCGGGCAGCGCAGATTGGCAGACCGGTTGCGGGCAAGACCGGAACAACCAGCAGCAACAAGGATGGCTGGTTCCTCGGCTTTTCCAGCGGGCTGACCACCGGCGTCTGGATGGGCCGCGATGATGCGAAGCCGGTAGGCGGATTGCAGGGCGGCCGGGCTCCGGCCAGCGTCTTTGCGCAGTTCATGAAAATGGCCGTGGCCAATCGCAAGGTCGAGAAATTCGATACCGAACTGGTCTTGCCAGAATGGCAGCTGGAACCGGATGAAGACGAGCTGTTCGGTGCACCGGAAGACGGCATTTATGTGGACGAAAATGGCATGCCGATCGAAACCGGTCGCGGGATTGAATATGATCTGGAAGGCGGAGAAGCCTCAGATAGTCCGCGTCTGGATCAGGACTGGATCGATTCGGTACTGGGTCGCGGCGAGGATCCCGCTCCCCGCAAACCGGAACCAGCACCGGTGAAGAAACCGAAACCGCAGCCTCCGCAAAACCAGCCGGAGTCGCTGCTGCCCGAAGCGGCCCGTCTCGAACCGCAATAACAGCCCGGTTCAGCCGGCTGGCGGGGATTGCCGCTCCGCGCCCACCATATGCAGGCCACGGCCATGATCCTTGAGCCAGCGATCGGCCACCAGGCGGTCCGATTCATATATCTGGTCGAGCAGGGCGTAGAATCGCCGACTATGGTCCATATGCGTGAGATGGGCCACTTCATGCGCCACCACCGAGCGGCGGACATGCGGCGGGGCCATGACCAGCCGCCAGCTCAACCTGATCGACTTGCGACCGGAACAGCTGCCCCAGCGGCGTCGCGCATCGCCAACTGCCAGGCGTGGTAAATCGATCCCGGATCGGGTGCAGTAGAATACCAGATCTTCGGCGAAAATCGTCCGCGCTTCGGCCTTGAGCCAGCGTAGTATCCGGGTCTCGACATGTTCAGCCGGCCCGCCCAGCCTGATCTCGCCTTCCACTATCAGTGGAGCCCGGGCAAATTCCGGTGACCATCTGATCACATAAGGCTCGCCCAGAAACGCGATCTGGCTGCCGTCCTCTACCGGAACCGGGGGAACGGCTTCGGCAAAGCGGGCGTTAAGCCAGGCGGACTTTGACTGGGCGAAGCGCAGCGCCTGATTTTCAGATGCGTAAGTGGGTAATGTCAGGCGGACGACGCCTTTGACCGTATCCGCCGAGACAATGATCGACCGGGCCTGTTTGGATCGCCGCAACTGGAGGGGATAGCTGACCCCGTCGAGGCTGATGGCGAGCGCTTCGGAACGCGATGAACTAAAGAGGCGCATCGAGAATATGCTGCTCGAGCGGCCCGGCCTTGCTTTCCGGGATGACCTTTCCCCGGATCGACTGTCCAGCCGCATGGATCGATTCACGGTCTCCAGAGACCAGATAATGCCATTCCGGCAATGGCAGGCCCCGGGCACGCATCTTATAGGCGCAACTGTCGGGCAGCCATTCAAATTCTTCCAGCTTGTTGCGGGTCAGCCGGACGCAATCGGGGACATGGAATTTGCGATGCCGGTAATCGCTGCACTGCGCGCTCTGGAGATCGAGCAATTTGCAGGCGATATTGGTCATATATATCTGGCCGTCATCCTCGTCTTCGGCTTTCAGCAGACAGCATTTGCCGCAACCATCGCACAAGGCTTCCCACTGGCCCCGATCCAGCGATTCAAGCGGCTCTTCCCAGAACGGCTGATCGACGCCTAGCGCACCCATCGGGTTATTTCATCCGCGACTTGCTGCGGCGTGCCGTCAAAAGGCAACAGGGCCAGCGGCTCTCCCTCCGGGCCGAACAAATAGGCCTGGCGGCTGTGATCGACGAGATATTCGCTGGAGGATTCGTCTTTTCGGATATCATAAATGATCAGATATTTTTTCGCGACAGCCGCAATTTCCTCGGCGCTTCCGGTGAGGCCGATCAACCGCGGATGGAAAGCGGACACATATTGTTTCAACACGGCAGGCGTATCGCGCCCGGGATCGACCGATATAAAAATCGGCTGGATTTTCCCGGCCAGAGCAGGGTCGTCTTTTTCGGCCTGCTTCAGTCCCAGCATGATATTGGCAAGATCGACCGGGCAGACATCCGGGCAATAGGTATAGCCAAAGTAGATGATTCGATATTGGCCCTTGAACTCGTCTTCCGAGGTTTTGCCGCCATCCTGGTTGGTCAGCGTAAATGTGCCGCCAATATTCGCGCCCGCAAGCGGCGGCTCTCCGCCAGCCGACGCGCCTCCGTCAGACGCAGGGTTGCAGGCAGCCAGAAGTGTCAGTAATCCTGTGGCAAGGATCATTTTTACGACATTATTGATATTGTTCATTACGGGGCCAGACATGGTCTGCTAGTTGATCAATTTCAACAGATAATTGATCGACAGCAATTGCAGTGGATCGGTGCGAATAGTCACCGGTCAATAAAACGGGGCTAAAAATGTTCAAGAAAAAACCTTCGGTCACTCGCTCGTCCGGGAAGTTCGTCAAATTCCTGCAGCTTGCATGGCTCGCTGTTGCCGCTTTTTCGATTTCCGCTCCTGCTGCCGCCCAGTTTTCGGAAAGCTATAATTTTCTGAAAGCGGTCAAGGACAGGGATGGCGAGGAGGCGACAAAGTTTCTCAGCCAACCGGGATCGGTGATCGTCAATACACGCGACCGCGCGACCGGAGAGACGGCCTTGCATATCGTTGTGGCGCGTCGCGACAATATCTGGGTGGGCTTCCTGCTGCAAAAAGGTGCCAATCCCAATATCGCGGACAAAGAAGGCGTGACGCCGCTCATGCTCGCCACCCAGCTCCGCTTTGTCGATGGTGTGAGAACCCTTCTGGCCAAGAAGGCGAAAGTGGACGAGACGAATAAACAAGGTGAAACGGCCCTTATTCGAGCAGTTCAGCTCCGTGATAGCGAATTGGTCCGTCTGCTTCTTGCCAACGGCGCCGACCCGGACCGCACCGACTCTCTCGCCGGCAAATCAGCCCGCGACTATGCCACGCTGGATCGCCGTGCCGCCTCGATATTGGCAGAGATTGAAAAAGCGGATGGCGAAAAAAAGACGGAACCGGAAGGCCGGTTCTTTGGACCGGAAGGTTAGCCGCCAGTCGTTAAACGCCCGGTTCGTGCAGTCCCCAGTCCGGACTGATCCAGCCATCTGAGATCGCTGTACGCTGCATGGCGCGGCGGGCGAGTCGCATCGTCTCGGTCTTGCGCCGCGCCGGAGCGAGCGCATTGGTCGCAGCCGACCGCACCATTTCCGCATCATAGGCGTCGGCGATGATCAACCCGGTGCGATCGGGCAGGAAATCCGGTCCATCGACCAGAGATGCATCAAATCCCGCCGGTAAGGCCCAGTAGAAACGGTCACAATAATCCAGATATTCGGTCCATTTGGCGTCGCCCAGCAAATCGCTACGTGCGACCTTGATCTCGACGATGACAATCTGTCCCTTGGCATCAATCCCCATCAGATCCGCCCGGCGCCTGTTCCGCAAACTGACTTCGGACAGCACCATGATATCGTGCCGCATGAACATCCGGGCGACGCCGCGGGCAACGGCCTGAGCGCCGGTCAGTTGATCGGTGGTCGTCAACAAGCCGGAAGAATTATCGATTGTCGTCATTATGATTGACTAGAACATAAAAAGAACAAAATAAAGGCCCCCATGCGGGAGCCTTCATAAGTTCGGTTCTGGCCGGACGTCTATTGGTAGAAAATATGATTATCTATCGTAGCCAGCCGCTTGAGGCGCCAGCCCGGCGAGACATAGCGTGCATGAAAGAATAGCGCGCCTTCAACCGAGCTTTCCCAGCCATCGTTCATCGCTATTTTGGCGATTGCCACAGCATTGCGCCATTGACGATGTCCGGTCCGGATCGAAGGCATTTTGCCGCCACGGATGAAAGAAAACTGCCGGCGCTGATAAACGACACCGCAGATGCTGTCCGGAAAGCGCGACGATTCGACGCGCGCCAATACGACACGGGCGACAGCAAGCTGGCCTTGCAGGGATTCGCTCTTGGATTCAAAATAGACGGTTCCGGCCAGACAGTGCATCTCGGCATCGAGAGAGCCTTCTACCGATTGCTGGCGCACCAGTTGCCGCAGGGATAATGCGCCGTCGTTGATGAACTCGCCGCTGTCATCAAAATCGCGTTCGGCTTCGCCATTGGCAATCTTGTCTGATTCCACGACATCCTCGGGAATCTCGGCGACCACTTCCTGTTGATCGGCAAAAATAATGGCTTGATTCGCTTCATCAGCTTCCAGCAGGGCCGGATCGACGAAAATTTCTGATTCCGGTGTCTCGTCGCTTGCTTCCAGAGCGAAGGACACATCGGTGACGGACAATGCCGCAATTGTAGTAATGGCAAGCGACAAGGCGCTTGTTGCACGAAAGATTTTGCTCATTAACCCGTATTTTTATGCGGTGAGACCAGAGCAGATCATGACAAACTCGTCAAAACTGCAAAAAATAGATCCAAAAAATCAATGCGGAGACCTATTTCTGTTCCCCCCGTCTGCGTGTTTACTGCCTGTCATTTCGACAAACGAGCAGCAACCTGCGCATCAAAGTTGAGCGCCAAATATGGTTTTGGCGAATAAAGTCAAGTTTACTGACCCATTAGGGCGATGAGCCGTTCCGCATCCGGGATGTCCAGTTCAATTAACCACATATCGGAGTCAAACCGGAATCTTTGGGCAATATATTCTGCTAATTCTCTATTGTTATCAGTGCTTTGGGGCCATATTTGCTGCCAATTGGGCTCACCGTCCAGCGATGGCATATTCTCCAGGAGCCTAGGGTTCTCGCCCTTTTCTACGCATTGAATGAGAATGGCTCCGGATATTCTGTCGCCCTTTTTCAATACGGCGCCAAATCCGCCATTCTGGTTCACCAGTCTGAGAAGGGTCTGGACCTTCATTTCCGCGGAAAGCCGCGGTTCAATCATCTTTTTTATAGCCGGGCAGGGATGCCAGGGGGATGTGCGAGCGCATGAAGGTCCCGGTACCGCGGGCTATTTCCTCGCCTTCGCTATCGATCAGCCGCGAATCCGCGACGAATACCCGCCGTTTACCACTAACCCACCGGCCTTCCGCAATGACCGGACCGGACTTGAGCGGCTTGGTGAAGAGCAGATTGAAGGCAGTCGTCAGGATGAAGCGGTCGGACACCAGGCTATTGGCAGCGTAAAAGGCAGCATCGTCAAGCATTTTGAAATAGGCTGTGCCGTGCACTGCACCGGCCGCATGATAATAGCGCTCATCCACGGTAAAAAAGATGCGCGCCACGCCTGCTTCGGCAATTTCCAGTCGGGAATTGAACAGCCGGTTTATCGGGGCTTCGGCATAAAGCCGTTCCAGAGCCCGGAAATGTCCCTGCGCGCCGCCGCCGTTTTCCGGATCCTCTGCTGGTTTATCGGTCATAGTCAAAAATCAGGCGGCCCGCTGTTCGCGCTGCTTGTTCAACAGCGCATAAAGCGCATCCTGACCCGATGCGCCGCGAAGCTTCGCCACCATATGGTCATCCCGCAAGAAGCGGGATACGGCGGCCAGCGCCTTCAAATGCTCGACGCCGCTTTTTTCCGGGGACAGCAGCGCAAATATCAGATCGACCGGCTTGCCGTCATGCGCGTTGAACGGCGCTGGTTCGGCAAGGCGCAGAAAAATGCCGACACAATGGTCGAGGCTGGCCAGTTTCGTATGCGGTATGGCAACCGATCGCCCGAAACCCGTTGACCCCAGGGCCTCACGAGCCTCCAAACCGGTCCGGATGGCATCGCCATCAAGACGATAGCATTCCTGCCCGATACGGCCAATTGTGCGCAGAATATCGCTCTTATCGCCAATGTCCGGACAATCTCGCACGGCAGCGAGTTCCAGTCTAACGGACAAATCAGTCATGAATCTTTCCTTTTGTCCCGGTAAAACTCAGCCAATTCGACAGCCATAGCAAAATCTGGACGTTAGCGCGCGTTAAACCGGCCGTTATGAATACCGGTTATCCGCCCGCCTAAAGCGATACGACTCTATCAGCTATTTGGTTCCACCCAACCGATTGTGCCATCGGAGCGGCGATAAACCATATTATGGGTACCAGTGCCAGAGTTTTTGAACAAAAGTGCGCTGGTATTGCGCAAATCCATCATCATCACGGCGTTGGACACGCTCGCTTCCGGGATATCGGTGCTGGTTTCGGCGATGATTGGTGGAGAGTCACCATTCACTTCGTTTTCTTCCTCGTCTTCAACCGAGTCAAAAACCCGATAGGCCGCTTCTTCCTGCTTCGCAGCATATTGCGCCTGAACATGATGATCATTGAGCCGGCGCATATAACGGCGAAGCTGCTTTTCAATCTTGTCGGCAGCTTTCTCGAACGCCTGGTGGGCGTCGCCCGCTTCGGCATCGGACTTCAGGGTCAGACCCTGCATCACATGAGTCACGATATCGCATTTGAAATGGGCGTGGGGTGCTTTGCTCACGGTGACGTTCGCTGAAATAGCCTTGGCAAAATATTTGCTGGCAATCGCGTTCATCCGATCCTCGGCATGGGTTTGCAACGCATCGCCGGTATCGACCTGATGTCCTGAAACACGAACTTCCATAATCACTCTCCTTTTGAATTCTGTGCCGTTACGCAAACGGCGGTACAGTTAAACCTCGGTCCAAAGAGGGTCTTTTATGCCCTCGATAAAAATCTTGTGCCTTGCCAGTTCATCGTCGTTGGCATGATGCTCGCGCGGAGCCATGAATTGTTTACGCTCTGTCCGCTGTGATGTGGGTCGCATATTCTGAACAGAGTCACGCTTCTTTATATCGTCTGCCAGGCCAAGGCCGATCTGCCGGCCGCCCGTCAACTCGATATAAAGCTGGGTCAGCAATTCCGCATCAAGCAGCGCACCATGTTTCACCCGATGGCTGCGATCGATACCGTAGCGCGAGCATAAGGCATCAAGCGACAATTTCGCGCCGGGATGTTTGGATTTGGCGATCGCCAATGTGTCGATCATGCGGAATTGGGAAATCGGCTTGTAGCCGCACAAAACCAGCTCGGCATTGAGAAATTTGAAATCAAACTGGGCATTGTGAGCAACAAGCTTCGAGTCCTCCAGAAAGGCCAGCAGCTCTTCCGCACCGGACGAGAACAGTTTTTTGTCCGACAGGAACACGTCCGAGAGGCCGTGCACATTCTCGGCGGCCTTTGGCATCGGCCGTTCGGGATTATAATAGCAGTGGAAGCTCTGGCCGGTTTCGACCCGGTTGATCATTTCGATACAACCGATTTCTACCATCCGGTCACCATTTTGAGGATCAAAGCCAGTAGTTTCGGTGTCGAAAATTATCTCTCGCATAAGCTCAATATCGGACCGATCATTGGGTTACGCAAGAGCCGCTTTCAGTTTTTGAACAAGTTTACGTACCTGCTGACGTGTTTCTGCGTGCGGCAGCGATGTATCGATGACGGAATCGGCCTTTTGCCGTTTTTCCGCGTCCGGCAGTTGCAGCGCTTTAATCTGCTCGAACCGCTCTTTTGTCATGCCGGGACGGGCGAGAACGCGATCGCGCTGGTCGTCTTCCCCGGCCGAGACCACCACGATATGATCAACGCCCTTGGCGCCCGATTTTTCAAACAGCAGCGGGATATCGAACAGGATCAGGGGCCGGTCCCGGTGTTTTTCGAGAAAGGCGAGCCGCATTTCACCAACCGCGGGATGAATCAGCCTTTCAAGTTGTTGCAGGGCAGCGGCATCACCGAGCACCATGGCTCCCAGTTTCTGCCGGTCTACACCATCGCTGCTCGTGCTGCCCGGAAACAGCGCTTCGATCGCCTCCACCAGTGCGCCGTCCGGTCCTTGCAACTCGTGTACAGCGGCATCGGCATCGAACAAGGGAACGCCTTCTTCGACAAACATTTGTCCGACCGTGGATTTGCCCATGCCGATGGAACCCGTCAGTCCGACGATGAAAGGTCTGTCCGGCTCCATCAGGCGATCAGCAATTTTCTGAGTTGATCATCATCTTCCATCGGTGGTGTTGCGCCGAAGAACAGCTCGAAGGCCAGGGCAGCCTGGCCGATCAGCATGTCGAGTCCGTCGACCACCGCCAAATCGCGCTTTTTGGCCGCGCGCAGAAGTCCGGTCTTCAGCGGCGCATAGACAAGATCATAGACCAGCGCATCGGTCGGCAAGGGATCGAGATCCAGCTCGAGCGGCGGCTTGCCCGTCATCCCGAGCGGGCTCGAGTTGATCAGCAGATCTGCCGCGGGCAATTGCGCGTCCATGGGCAGGACGCTGCCCTTGGCCGACGCCTGCATGAGCAAGCCAGTTGCTTTCAGTCCGTTGCGCGCGACGATGGTGATTTCACCAATGCCGGCCTGTTTCAGAGCGAATAATACGGCCCGCGCTGCGCCTCCTGCGCCGATGACAACAGCGTGTTTTCCCGACCAATCGGTATCGGCAATAGGAGCGAAAAATCCCGCAGCATCGGTGTTTGTACCCATCAAACTGCCATCGGCCTGCCGGACAATCGTGTTCATCGCACCGATCTTCTCGCGGACGCCCCCGGGATCAGCGACGAGATCGAGCATGGCGATTTTATGGGGAAGTGTAACATTGCAACCGCGCCAGGCCGGATCGGCACGACGCCGCTCGATATAGTCGGGCAGTTCGTCGGGCGTGACATGACAGGCGCGGTAATCCGCCTTGATCTCAAGCCGTTCGAGCCAGAATTTGTGAATCAGCGGCGACTTGCTTTGTGCAATCGGGTCACCAATGACATCGGCGTAGGGGATATCTATATTCATGACGGTAAAATACCTCGGATGCGGAGATAGTCCAGCAAATGCAGGAGCGGCAGACCCATGATCGTGAATTGGCTGCCGTTGATTGCCGAGAATAGCTGGGCGCCTCTCCCCTCGATTTCGTAGCAGCCGACGCAATAGCGGATATTGTCCCATTCGCTTTCGACATATTGCTCGATAAACTGGTCGCCCAGCATCCGCACCGAAAGCGTCGCGATATCGATATGCCGCCACACGGGAACGCCCTGTTCGGCAATAACCGCGGCACTGAACAGCTTGTGCTTCTTGCCCGACAGCAATTTCAGTTGCGCAACTGCATCGGCAGGGTCGGCCGGTTTGTCGAGCATCGTGCCGTCTTCGAGCGCCAGTACCTGATCGGCACCCAGCACCATTCCGGCTCCGATCCGCCCAGATAGCCGGACCGCCTTTGCCTCGGCCAGCGCATCGGCGAGATTGCGGGCCGTCACACCCTCGCTCTTCAACCCGTCTTTCAGGGCATCTTCGTCAACATTGGGCGAAATCGCCTCGACGGCAACACCGGCGGCGGTCAGCATGGCGAGCCGCGCCTTGCTTTTGGACGCCAGTATCAGCTGTGCTTCACGCATCACCGCTGTCCTGCTCGATATCGGCTGCGCCGACGTGGCGCTCGTTATAAAGATTGATGATTGCCGCCGCCGATTCCTCGATGGAACGACGCGTCACATCGATCATCGGCCAGCCATTGTCGGCGAACATCCGGCGGGCATATTGGGTCTCCGCCTTGACCTTATCTTCATTGACATAGTCGGTTTCCGGAGCCTGATTCAGCGACAACAAACGGTTACGCCTGACCTGCACCAGCCGCGAAGCCCCCGTGATCAGGCCGACCACCAGAGGATTTTTCAGATGATAGAGCGAATCCGGCGGCGGTGATTCCGGCACGATCGGGATATTCGCGGTTTTGTAACCGCGATTTGCGAGATAGATGGATGTTGGTGTTTTCGAGGTTCGCGATACGCCGGCGAGGACGATATCTGCCTCTTCCCAATTTTCCCATCCGATCCCGTCATCATGGGCAATGGTGAACTGGATCGCCTCGACCCGGGCGAAATAAGCCGCGTCTAGAATATGCTGGCGGCCCGGCCTAGCCTTGGCTTCCTGACCCAGCATATTGGACAGGGCATCGGTCACCGTATCAAGCGCCGGAACCGATGGCAGGCCCAGATGCCGGCATTCGCGTTCCAGTTTCGCTCTGATATCGCGGTTGACGATGGTAAATATGACTAGGCCGGGATTGTCCGCCACTTCGCTCAGGATTCGGTTGAGATGCTTCTCGGACCGGACCATAGGCCAGAAATGCTTGATAATCTCGACACCGTCAAACTGCGCAAGCGCCGCTTTCGCGATATTTTCCAGGGTCTCTCCGGTTGAATCCGAGAGCAGATGGAGGTGAAGTCGGTTCATGCCCTAAGCTTTGTGATTTCACGGGTGATAAAGCAAGGGATGAAGTTGTGGATAACCGGTCCGGTGATATTCTTCCCCGACTCCCGCAAATTCATCCACAGCCCGCCAACATTGATCGATTCCATCAACAGTCTGTGGATAACGGGGATCAATTTTGGGAATCGGTTAAATCTTCGTTTACTGCTGCCTGTCAATCTGTTTGTAATTGCGGCGCTGGCAGGTTACCGCCTTTTCCACGCTCTATCATCAACAACAATTTATAATAATCTATATAGATAATAATAAGGGTGACCGTCTTTCTATGCCGAATGGAAATGATTCACAGAAAATTTTGCTCCAGACATTGCTCGGCAAGAAAACCGATCAAACGCCAGTCTGGCTGATGCGTCAAGCAGGCCGCTATTTGCCGGAATATCGGGAGTTGCGCGCCAAAAAAGGCGGATTTCTGGAACTTTGTTACGATGCAGAATCTGCGGCAGAGGTCACGTTGCAGCCAATCAAGCGTTTCGGTTTTGACGGTGCGATCCTGTTTTCCGATATTTTGATCGTGCCGCATGCGATGGGCCAGAAGCTCTGGTTTGAGGCAGGCGAAGGACCCCGGCTGGCACCAAGGTTGCTGGATGCGGCTTTGGGCTCTCTGGAGGGTGCTCCCGAGCATTTTGAGGCTATATATGCAACGGTTCGAGCAGTCGCTGCACGGCTCGACGATAAAACGACCTTCATGGGCTTTGCAGGAAGCCCCTGGACGATCGCGACTTATATGGTCAACGGGCAGGGCAGCAAGGACCAGGCTGCAACCCGTCGCTTTGCCTATCGCGATGAAGTCGCTTTCGGCGAGTTGATTGCCGCCATTGTGGAAAATACCGTTACCTATCTGCTCGGGCAGATCGAGGCAGGTGTGCATGCGGTGCAGCTTTTCGACAGCTGGGCCGGATCCCTGTCGCCAGCGCAATTTGAAAAATGGGTGATTGCGCCCAATGCCGAAATCATCGCCCGGTTGAAGGCGGTGCATCCGGATCTGCCGATTATCGGTTTTCCCAAAGGAGCTGGTGCCAAACTGGTCGCTTATGCCAACGAGACCGGAGCGAGCGCTATTGGTCTTGATGAAACCGTCGACCCGCTCTGGGCGCACGAGAATCTGCCGAAAGATCTGCCTTTACAAGGCAATCTCGATCCACTGGCCCTTATTGCCGGTGGCGATGCGCTGATATCCGCGACGCGGCATATTTTGCAGGTTTTTGAAGATCGTCCGCATATTTTCAATCTGGGCCACGGGATTTTACCGGATACGCCCATTGAACATGTTGAAAAGCTGCTTACACTTGTCAGGCAATGAATGAAATTTTGTCCATGCTCTATCTCTGGTTAAAAGCGGCCCATATCATCTTTGTCATCTTCTGGATGGCAGGCCTGTTCATGATGCCGCGTTTCTTCGTTTATCATCAGGAATGCGCCGTCGGTTCCGACGAGGATGGCAAGTGGATCGAGCGCGAGGGCAAGCTGCGCAAGATCATTCTCAACCCGTCTTTGATCATTGTCTGGGTTGTCGGATTGGCGCTCGCCTATAATATTGGTGCGTTCAGCCAGGGCTGGTTTCACGCCAAATTGCTCGTCGTGCTGTTGCTGACCGGCTATCACGGCTGGATGATCGGATATGTGAAAAAGCTGGCCAGAGGCGAGCGGACGATGACTGACAAGGCTTTGCGGCTGGTCAACGAGGTCCCCGGTGTGACTGCGGCGATCATCGTGATCCTGGTGATTATCAAGCCCTTTTGACCGGGCATAGTTGACAGTGAAATCACAAAGGCGTAATTGAGCGCCAAAGCCCGTCCGGGCGAATTTTCATGTGAATCCAAGACGGCAATGAGCTGCGCACATGCTGAATGAATAAATAACCTCCTGACATATCTGGATAAAACTCCATGCATTTAAAAGAATTGAAACAAAAATCGCCCGCCGATCTGGTCTCTATGGCCGAAGAGCTGGGCGTCGAGGGTGCCTCCACCCTGCGCAAACAGGATTTGATGTTCGCGATCCTCAAGGAACTGGCGGACAATGACGAACAGATCATGGGCGTCGGCACGATCGAAGTGCTGACCGACGGCTTTGGTTTCCTGCGCTCGGCGGATGCCAATTATCTCGCCGGTCCTGACGATATTTACGTCTCTCCCAACCAGGTCCGCAAATTCGGATTGCGCACCGGGGATACCGTCGAAGGCGAAATCCGGGCGCCGCGCGATGGCGAGCGCTATTTTGCGCTGACCAAGCTGATCTCGATCAATTTCGACGATCCCGACGCCGTCCGTCACCGGGTCAATTTTGATAATCTGACACCGCTTTATCCGGATGAAAAACTCACGCTCGACAGTCTCGATCCAACGGAAAAAGACAAGTCTGCCCGGGTAATCGATATTATCTCGCCGCAGGGCAAGGGCCAGCGCGCCCTGATCGTGGCGCCTCCGCGTACCGGTAAAACCGTGTTGCTCCAGAATATTGCCAAGGCAATTACCGACAATCATCCGGAAGTCTATCTGATGGTGCTGCTGATCGACGAGCGGCCGGAAGAAGTGACCGACATGCAGCGTTCGGTGAAGGGCGAAGTGATCAGCTCGACCTTTGACGAGCCCGCCACCCGCCATGTGCAGGTCGCTGAAATGGTGATCGAAAAAGCCAAACGTCTGGTCGAGCACAAGCATGATGTTGTCATCCTGCTCGACTCGATTACCCGTCTTGGGCGCGCTTACAACACCGTCGTACCGAGCTCCGGCAAGGTGTTGACCGGTGGTGTTGACGCGAACGCGCTCCAACGTCCGAAGCGCTTTTTCGGTGCTGCCCGGAATATCGAGGAAGGCGGTTCGCTGTCGATCATTGCAACCGCGCTGATTGATACCGGCAGCCGGATGGACGAAGTGATCTTTGAAGAATTCAAGGGTACCGGCAACTCGGAAATCGTACTGGATCGCAAGGTTTCCGACAAGCGTATCTTCCCTGCGCTCGATGTCGGCAAATCCGGTACGCGTAAGGAAGAGCTGCTGGTCGAGGACGAGAAGCTCAAGAAAATGTGGGTTCTTCGCCGTATTCTCATGCAGATGGGTACAATCGACGCGATGGAATTCCTGCTCGACAAGATGAAGGACAGCAAATCCAACGACGATTTCTTCGACAGCATGAACCAGTAAAATTGCCGGATTGCCCTGGTGATTTTGGAACATGCCATATTGCAGGTTCGACCGGGGCAATCGGAGAGTTTCGAAGCGGCGATGGCGAAAGCCAGACCGCTGGTAGCCCGGCAGTCCGGTTTTCAGTCGATCGAATTGCGGCCATCATCAGATGATCCGCATCGCTATTTGTTGCTGATCAAATGGGACCGGATTGAATCGCATCGGGAACGATTTCGGCAGTCAGACGATTATCAACAGTGGCGCATCTTGCTTCATGATTTCTACGACCCTATGCCGGTCGTGAACTATTACGGACGATCTATTTTCCATGATTGAACTTCTTCCGATTTTATCCGCTGCCGCGACCGGCCTTGGCTCTGTTTCAGATATTTGGGCAGCGATTGTCCATGATTTCTCGAATATCGGTTCGCCGGCGGCCCTTGCCGCTTTCGGGCAGGTGGTACTGATCGATCTGGTATTCGCGGCGGATAACGCGATCGTGGTTGGTGCGCTGGCCGGCGGTCTGCCGGCAGAACAGCGGCGTAAGGTCATTTTGATCGGTATTGCCGCTGCGTTGATCCTGCGGATATTGTTCGCGCTGATCGTGGTTCAGCTTTTGCAGATCGTTGGTCTGGTGCTGGCCGGTGGCTTGCTTCTGCTCTGGGTCGGCTGGAGTTTTTACCGCGAGATTTTCCACAAAGGCGAATCTCCGGGTTCGGAAGAGATTGAAGGTGACGAACATAGCGGCGTAAAGGCCCAGAGAAGCTTCTGGGCGGCCGTATGGGCGGTAACCGCAGCCGATGTATCAATGAGCCTCGATAATGTCCTCGGCGTGGCTGGAGCGGCACGGGAGCATCCCGGCATTCTGGTGATTGGCCTGTTGCTCTCCGTCGCCCTCATGGGTCTCGCCGCCAATGTCATCGCCAAATATATCGAGCGCTACAAGTGGATCGCTTATTTGGGTCTGGCGGTTATCGTCTATGTCGCTGGCAAGATGATCTATTCCGGCTTGGTCGGTGACGAGCAGACGATCGGGGTGCTGACGCTGTTTGGGTGATTGTTGAACCAGACCTATAATTCAAATAGGCTATGATCGTGTCTGACCAAATGATCCCGATTGCCACATCAATTCTCGCAGCGAAACCATGGTTGTTGCGTCGCTTCTGGATGCAGCGGGGATATTGGTTCATATTGGCGGATATAATCACGCTTCAGTGTCGATCTGTCCGCTAGCTTTGGGTGGATTTCGGCTGACGGTTCCGGCATTTCAATACGTGCAAGCTAGTGCAGTCATTCTCGATACACCCGGATTTGGCGAGTTCAGCTACAGCTTTGCTTTGCGACGTGCAGTGGTCGAATTCCTCCTACTTTGGGTCGGCATCATCGCCTTGCTGGCCATTCCCAGGATTCTCTACGATCCGGAATTCTGGATACCAAGCCTTGCCATCATCCCGCTTTCTGTTTTGGGGATTCCGGTTAACCCACATGGCCACAGCGAATATTTTCTTGATGTAAGCGGAGAATCCTAACCCTTCATCTTCTCCAGCATCTTGCCCATTTCTTCCCAGACCTTGTTGATCGCCTTGAGCGGCCGGACCATCACCTTGAAATCCTGAATCTTGCCTTCGTCATTCCAGCTGATGATATCGACGCCATTGACCTGGATTCCGTCGAGTTCGAGTTCAAATTCCAGCATCGCCATATTCTGCGATTCATCGACAATTTCGCGGACATAGCGAAAGCTGTCGTTGGCGAGCACCACATCGGCGGCGCTGAGATAGGCAACGACCATCGGCTTGCCGGCTTGCGGCGTGTGGACAACCGGCGAATGAAACACGGCATCGTCGGCGATCTGATCGGTCAGGCCGGTGCCATTCTTGTCTTCGAAATGGTCGTGCCAGACTTTCAGATTGTCACGTGCGCTCATGCCAGATGCTCCTTGAAAAAGGCTTCGGTACGGCTGTCGGCCAATGTCGCGGCGGCTTCGTCGCGGCGATTGCCGAACTCAGCGGCAAAGCCGTGATCGAGACCGTCATAATCGTGCAATGTCACTTTCGGATGATCATCCAGTCCGGCGTGCATCGCAGCCTGTGCATCGGCGGGAACAAACCCGTCGGCGGTGGGGATATGCAGCATCACTTCGTGAGCGATCGCGTGCTTTTCGCCAAGCAGACCGTCGATACCCACGCCATAATAGCCGACAGAGGCCCGGATATCAGTGCGGCAGGCGGTCATGAAGGCCAGACGACCCCCTAAGCAATAACCAACGCAGCCTACCTTATGGCTGCCAATGGCGGTCTGAGCGAAATGGATCGCTGCCTCGATATCGCGGATACCCTGATCCTGATTGAATTTACCCATCAGGTCGAGCGCCTGCTGGAATTCAGCCTCGACATCGGCGTCGAGATCGGTGCCTTCGTTGATCCGCCAGAACAGGTCCGGAGCGATGGCGAGATAGCCTTTGCTGGCCCAGTGGTCACATTTCGCCTTGATGCCATTGTTCACGCCGAATATTTCCTGAATGACGATGATTGCGGCGCCGATTTCTCCCTGTGGTCGTGCCATGTAGCAGGGGATTTCGGCGTCTCCGCTCAATGTTTTCACGTGTTCGATCGCACCCATCTTGTGGTTCCTTTGCATCATGTCTTGATTCTTTGACCACAATATCCCCATATCAGCAGCAGGCAAGGTGGAACATCAACCTGTTGGGTGAGGGGGGAACTCGCTTCAATGGTCATACAGAGGAAGTCATAATGAAAGTTACCGTTGAACTGGATTGTACACCGGAAGAGGCGCGCCGATTGATTGGTCTGCCCGATGTTGCGAAACTGAACGAAAATTATGTTCAGGAAATGTCGAAATTTCTGCAGGGGGCCAATTCGGTCGAGCAGTTGCAGAATTTCACCAAGATTATCGCTCCGATGGGCGAAGCGGGCCTGAAGATGTTTTCCTCCTTTTTGACCGGCGCAATGGGCGCGGCATCGGGTGGTGGCAAAACGTCATCGGCCAAGAAAAAGTCCGATTAGCCGCCGTTTTCTGCCATAATGAACGCTGATGATACCATTTTCGCCTTGTCGAGCGGGCAGCCGCCGGCGGCGATCGGAATCCTGCGGATCAGCGGCCCCTGTGCAGGAAATGCGCTATCTTCCCTAGCGGGCAATTTACCACAACCGCGTTCTGCAATGCTGTCAAATATAACCGATCCGGTTAGTGGTGAACTACTGGATTCAGCGTTGTGCCTGTGGTTTCCGGGACCCCATAGCGCTACCGGCGAAGATCTGGCCGAGATCCACTGTCATGGTGGCCGTGCGGTTATCCGGGCCATAGAAACGGCACTGGAGCAGGTGGATGGTCTGCGCAGGGCCGAACCGGGTGAATTTACCCGCAGGGCCTTCACCCAGGGCAAGATGGATCTGGCGGAAGCCGAGGGTCTTTCCGATCTGCTCTTTGCCGAAACCGAGTTGCAGCGCAAAGCGGCTGTGCGCAACGCCGGTGGCGGATTGTCGCGTAAGGTGGACGAATGGCAGCAGAGCATATTGCAATTGTCCGCACAGGTTGAAGCCGAACTGGATTTTTCCGACGAGGATGATGTCGCCCCGGCGCAGGCATTGATGCTCCAAAATGCCGCCCGTTCACTGGTGAAAGATATGCGCGATCTTTTGCAGCGGCCGCGAGCGGAAAAATTGCGTGATGGCATAAGGGTGGTGCTCGGCGGTCCACCGAATAGCGGCAAGTCGACTCTGCTCAACGCCTTGGTCGAACGGGAGGCGGCAATTGTTTCGGATATCGCCGGGACCACGCGCGACGTGATTGAAGTGCCAATTGCGCTGGGCGGCATTCCGTTTCTCTTCATCGATACTGCCGGCGTTCGGGAGAGCGGAGCAGAGACCATCGAGCAGATTGGCATTGATCGCGCCCGTCAACAATTTGCCGCGGCCGATATTATTTTGTGGCTTGGCGAAGAAGGGCAGGGGCCGGCTTCGGATAATCCCGTCGAGATCAGTTCCCGCTCGGACCATCCGGATCATAATCCGAAAGGCGCGAACGCCTTCACGTTATCGCCGGTCAGTGGGCAGGGCATGGATGCTCTCGTTGATTACCTGATCACACGAGCGAAAGACATTCTCCCGGATGGTGACCAGGTCAGCGTGAACACCCGGCAGGCGGATCGTCTGACCGCTGCTTGCAACAATCTGTCCGACATGATCAGCGAACCCGATTATCTGATTGTCGCGGAGCATCTCCGGATGGCCCGCAAGGCCCTCGACGAAATCACTGGCAAGGCGAGCACCGAGGATATGCTCGATGGCCTGTTTGGAAAATTCTGTATCGGTAAGTGATTGTTCCACGTGGAACAGCGACCCCGCACCGGTAGATTTTGACCTGCAATCCGGCTTCGGCTATGGGCCGCGCTATGACGCATACATTCGACATCATTGTAGTGGGCGGAGGCCATGCCGGTTGCGAGGCAGCCGCTGTCGCCGCGCGCATGGGCGTATCGACTGCGTTGGTTAGTTTCACGCGCGAAAGCATCGGGGCGATGTCTTGTAATCCGGCTATTGGCGGTCTTGGCAAAGGCCATCTGGTGCGGGAAGTCGACGCTTTTGACGGACTGATCGGCCGCGCAGCCGATGCTGCTGCGATCCATTATCGCATGCTCAATCTTTCCAAGGGCACAGCGGTGCAGGGACCACGGGTTCAGGCGGATCGCAAACTCTACAAGGCCGCAATCCACCGGATGCTCGACGCGCAGGATGGTCTGACCATCGTCGAGGGTGAAGTGGCCAGTCTCATCATTTCGGACTCGCGGGTCAGCGGAATCGTCATGGCGGACGGATCCACGATTGATGCCAAGGCCGTCATCCTGGCGACCGGTACATTTCTCAATGGCAAATTGTTCCGCGGCGAAGAGCGACTGGAAGGCGGTCGGACAGGCGAGGCCGCTTCGGTTTCGCTTGGACAACAGATCCGCGATGCTGGCCTGCCAATCGCTCGTCTAAAAACGGGGACGCCGCCGCGTATAGATGGCCGGACGATTAACTGGGCAGCCCTGCCCGAACAGCCATCGGACGACGATCAGTGGACGATGTCGCCGCTGTCGAAAGGGCGCACGGTAGCGCAAACATTTTGCGCGGTCAGCCGGACCAATGCAGAAACGCATGAAATCATTCGCGGTTCGCTGGACCGGTCGCCGTTATTCAGCGGCGCGATCGACGCGCAGGGGCCCCGCTATTGCCCTTCGATCGAAGACAAGATCCATCGCTTTGCCGATCGCGATTCCCACCAGGTGTTTCTTGAGCCCGAGGGGCTGGATACCAACTTGGTCTATCCCAACGGCATCAGCACGTCATTGCCTGCCGACGTTCAGCTGGCTTTCGTGCGGAGCATGGACGGTCTTGAGCAAGCCGATATTATCGTTCCAGGCTATGCCGTGGAATATGACCATATCGATCCGCGTGCCCTGGACCGTTCGCTCAAGGTACGTGATCTAGAAGGGCTTTATTGCGCCGGCCAGATTAATGGCACCACCGGTTATGAAGAGGCAGCAGCTCAGGGATTAATCGCCGGCATCGGTGCAGCTTGTTCGGTGCAGGGCAAGGATGTTCCTGCGCTGGATCGCGGCACCAGCTATATGGCGGTGATGATCGATGATCTGGTCCTGCAGGGCGTTACCGAGCCCTACAGAATGCTGACGGCCAGAGCGGAATATAGGCTTCGGCTTCGGGCCGACAATGCGTCAACCAGATTGACCCCGATAGCGATGGCTGTGGGTTGTGTTGCAGAGGAGCGGACCGTTTGGTTCGGTGGCCGGCAGGCAGCCCGCAATGACGTTTTCAAGGCACTGGAAGCCGTCTATTCAAGCGAAGATCTGGTGAAGCTCGGGATCAATGTTCGCCGCGACGGTACCAAGCAGAGCCTGTTTCAATGGCTTCGTTTTCCCAATATTACCATCTCTTCATTAGAAGATCTGGAGGCATGTTTGAAACTTGGAGATTTCGACCTGCTGGCAGAGATTGAGGAAGACGCGCGCTATGCGCCCTATCTTGAGCGGCAGGAATCGGAGCTACGCGATCTCCGCGCCAACGAACAAGTCCGGCTTGGCGATGATATGGACTATGCCGTGATCGCGGGACTTTCCAACGAGATGGTCGAGCGGCTAGCGACAGCACGACCGGAAACCCTGGCTGCTGCGTCGCGGATAAGGGGCATAACGCCCGCAGCGCTCGCCGCTATTCTCGTGCACGCGCGCCGACGGGACAATAGGAATATCGCTGCATGACCGAAGAAGAAGCGCAAGCCTGGCTGCGCGCAGAATATGATGTTTCATGTGAAACATGGCAGCAACTTGAAACGTTTAGCGCCTTGTTGCGCGACGAAATGCAGCGGCAAAACCTCATTTCAAAGGCGAGCGCTGACAGTCTGTGGTCGCGCCATATCGTCGATAGTGCCCAATTGCTACGCTACGCGCCAACGCCTGGGCCAGGCAAGGTCTGGCTTGATCTGGGTACTGGCGCCGGATTTCCCGGGATAATAATTGCGATCCTGACCCCCTATCGGGTTCAGATGGTGGAATCGCGGAAGCGCCGGGCAGAATTTCTGAATGATGTGGTCGAGAAAACCTGCATAGGAGACCATGCGCTGGTGATCGCTGATCGTCTGGAAAATGTCGAAAGCTTTCCAGTTGATGTCATAAGTGCCCGAGCTTTTGCACCTTTAGAACGACTCATCGCACTTTCGCACCGTTTTTCCACAGAAAATACGGTTTGGCTATTACCAAAAGGCAAAAATGCGGTAAGGGAGTTGAAAGGCCTGTCGCCAAAACGGCAAAAAATGTTTCACGTGGAACATAGTTTGACCGATCCGAACGCCGGTATATTGGTGGGAAAGGGCTAGAAACCTAATTTCTAGGGTAGAACTGCAGATGGTTCGTATCGCAATAGCCAATCAAAAAGGCGGAGTGGGCAAGACCACCACAGCAATCAACATGGCCACGGCATTGGCCGCCAGCGGCTGGAAAGTCCTGCTGATAGATCTCGATCCGCAAGGTAACGCGTCGACCGGGCTCGGATTGTCGCAGGGCGATCGCGTCAACAGCAGCTATGATCTGCTGATCAATGACGTATCGCTGGCTGACTGCATCAACCAGACGAAGGTCCCGGGACTGGAAATTGTTCCCGCTACCGTCGATCTTTCCGGTGCCGAAGTGGAACTGGTAGAATTTGAAGAGCGGACGCATCGGCTGAAAAAGGCTCTCGACGCTGCTGATAATGGACGCTGGGATATCATTCTAATCGACTGCCCGCCATCATTGGGCTTGCTCACACTGAACGCAATGGTCGCCGTCGAATCCCTGCTGGTGCCGCTGCAGTGCGAATTTTTCGCGCTCGAAGGTCTTAGCCAGTTGCTGCAAACGGTCGAGCGCATCCGCGCCCGCTTCAATCGCCAGCTGTCGGTGATGGGTGTGGTCCTGACCATGTATGATCGCCGCAACAAGCTGACCGAACAAGTGTCCGATGATGTCCGGGCCTGTTTGGGGGACGTGGTGTTTGAAACCGTGATCCCGCGCAATGTCCGTCTATCCGAAGCGCCGAGCCATGGCTTGCCCGCGCTGATCTACGATTATCGCTGTAGCGGTTCCGTCGCCTATATCGACCTCGCGCGCGAACTGATCGGTCGATTGCCGGATCGAAAGGTGGCCGCTTGATGGATGACGACCAGGTCTTGAACGAGACGAACAAGAAGGCAGCCAAGCGCACAACCGGGCTGGGCAGAGGGCTGAACAGCCTGTTCGGCGAAATTCAGCGGGAAGAACCGATTGTAACCGGCGAGCCGGTCGAAAGTGACCGGGAAACAACAGCGACCGTTATCGACGGTCTGCGCTCGATCGCTATTTCGGATATCCGGCCTAATCCGGATCAGCCGCGGCAGACTTTTGATACCGATGCTCTGGACGAACTGGCCGACAGCATGCGCCAACGCGGCGTGATTCAGCCAATCGTCGTCCGGCCGCATGGCAAGACTTTCCAGATCGTCGCCGGCGAGCGGCGTTGGAGAGCCGCACAACGGGCCCGTCTGCACCAGATCCCTGCCGTGGTTCGCAATCTCAACGATGAAGAAACATTCGAGATCGCGATTGTCGAGAATGTCCAGCGCAAGGACCTCAATGTCATCGAAGAGGCTGAAGCCTATGCGCGGCTAAGCAACGACTACGGACACAGCCAGACCAGGCTGGCCGATATTGTCGGAAAATCACGCAGTCATATCGCCAATCTGATGCGCTTGCTGGAACTGCCGGCCAGCGTAAAGGCATTGGTGGTCGACGAAAAACTGACCATGGGCCACGCCCGTGCTTTGATCAACGCGCCCAATGCCGAAGAATTGGCACCACAAATCGCCAAACAGGGTCTGTCGGTTCGTGATGTCGAACGTCTGGTCCGCAAGTCACTGGCGGTCAAAAAGCCGAAGTCTGCAAAAAAACCGGCATCCATGTCGGAGACCGATGCAGACATCCAGGCGCTGGAAGCGCATCTCGGGGATTTGCTCGGACTGAATGTCAAAATCCAGACGAACGGGCAGGGCGGTACTATGGCAATTGAATATGCCAATCTCGATCAACTCGACCTGATTTGCCAGCGTCTCACCGGTGAGCATATTTAGAATTCAATCTCGACGATCGTCAACTTCTGCCGAAGCAAGCGGGGCTACGCTGCTCGAACTTGACGCATTAACTGTATATAATCGTTATATATCAGCTTCTTAACATATTAAGCTCAAATTAACCATAAGTTACAGCAAAGCCTTATTCTTTCCCTTGGATAAGAGCGGCTGAATGCTGATACAGGCGATGGTAGGCCAGTGGGTTTGGCCTGACTACACCGCATGTGTCCTTTCAATAACGTAACAAAATATAGGGACCAGTAACTATGTCGAAATTTATCAAAGCCGCTTTGGCGTCTTCCGTGCTTGTGGCTTCTGTCATGGGTGCAAATGCAGCTGAAGCTGCCACCGCTTCCGCCGATGCACGAGCCAATATTCTGAAACAGGTCAGTGTCGATTCGAACGATATCGATCTCAACTTCGGTACGATCATAACCGGCGCTACCGCTTCAACCGTCGCGATTACGCCTGCCGGGTCGGCTACTTGCGGTACCGGCCTTGTTTGCTCGGGTACGCCAACCGCAGCCGGCTTTACCATCAATGGCACGTCCGGTGCATCCGTTGACATTTCTGTCGACTCTTCGGTGACGTTGACCGGCCCGAGCGGAACCATGACCGCTGCGCTGACATCGAGCGCTGCCACCCTCCTTCTTGACGGAACCGACACCTTCGCTGTCGGTGGCACATTGAATGTCGCTGCCAACCAGGCTGACGGCGCATATGCCGGTACATTCAGCGTATCCGTTGATTATCAGTAATAGCTGATCGGGTGGGCCAAGCGCCCGCTCGCAGTTTTTAACACAGAAGGCCCGTCTGCAGCCCAGGTTGCAGGCGGGTTTTCACGTTCTGACGCCTCATTTCGTGCTTCAGGATAAGGCTCAAATATTCACTATGGTTAGCGCTTTGGTAACCCTCTTTGCTCATAAGCACGATGTGGGAAAAGGCTGTGAAGGCCGGCCTATCCGTATGACCAGCAAGGCGGAGATTATCATGATCATTCAGGGTTTCAAGACGTTTAGAAAATACAGCATTGCGTGGGGCGCCATCGCGTCCGCGTTATCATTGTCATCGGCACCGGCATATGCCGCGGGCGATCTACTGGTCGCTCCGACCCGTGTGGTGCTCGACGGCCAGCGCGGTACCGAAGTGATTTTGAACAATATCGGATCCGAAACCGCAACTTACCGGATTTCACTGGAACTGCGTCGGATGACAGCCGACGGGCGCCTGGAGGATGTGCCGGAAGATCAAGTCAACGAGCTCGAAACAGCGGCGAAAGCGATGATCCGTTACGCGCCGCGCCGGGTTGCCCTGCCGCCGAACCAGCCGCAGGCCATTCGTCTGGGTGTGAGAGCGCCCGAAGGCCTTGCCGATGGTGAATATCGGGTGCACCTGCTTTTTCGCGCCATTCCGAAAGCCCGTTCGGTCACCGATCAGTCGGCTACCGAGGGCGGACTAACGATTGCGCTGACGCCGATTTATGGCGTGACCATCCCGGTCATTGTTCGCTACGGAAATCTGCAGGCAACGGCCGCCATCGCCAACGGGCGCATGGAGCAGAATCCGGACGGGCAATCCTTTGCCTTCGATCTAAGCCGGTCGGGTGATCGGTCTACCTATGGTGAAATCCGTGTCACCAAAGCAGGCCTGGACGAGCCAGTCATGGTCGCCCGCGGTATCGCCGTCTACCCCGAAGTGGCGATGCGGACGGTCACCTTGCCGGTGCCGCCGGAAATAGCGGCCCAGCTGACCGGACCGATTACGGTGGAATATTACGAGAGCGCCAACGACGGTGGCGGGCTTATCGCCAAAACCGACATGGTTCTTAGATAAGAATTTTATATCAATGACTTAGTATGGCACCAAGCCTTCACCAAGTCATGATGTAACCCATGATACAGCGTTCAGATATAATCGGCCGGGGCTTGAATGCCCTGGTCAAAGCCGCAGGGATCATCACGATCTCGGCGGCTTCGCTGTTTCTGGCGACCCCGGCCAATGCAGTCAGTGACTGGTCTGCCAGCGATGATGACGCATTATTATTTGACCTGCGATCGGGCAGCTATCGTCTCGGCGATGGTGTCAGAGGCTATCAAACCGACACCGGTGTGTGCGTTGATCTCGCCGATATCATCATTGCCATGGATATTCCGCTCCGTCTCGACAAGAAGTCGCGCCGCGCAACTGGCTGGATCTTCTCCGAGAGCCAGACGCTGACGATCGATCGAGATAGCGCGATAGTACAAAAGGTGAACGACAGCAAAAAACTGCTGCCCGCGCAGATCCGCGATGTTCCCGAGGGCTGGTGTGTTGATGTGAAGAGTCTGTCTGACTGGTTCGCAGTCGATTTCATTCCGGATCTTTCCAACGCGTTGCTCACCGTTGAATCCGATACCCAGTTGCCGTTCCAGCGCGCGCTGGAGCGCAAGGAACAGGCAGCAAAAATCCGTCCTCGCAAGAGTTTCGACCTGTCCGGCCTGCCGCAATCATCGGAAGCCTATAGATTCTGGCGCACACCATCGGTGGATGCGGTAGTATCGGCCGGGGGCCTGAGAGATAAACAGTCGGGCCAGAAATTTGACCTCCGCTACGAGCTTTATGCGTCCGGGGAGGTCGGCAAGGCGAGCTTTGATGCACGGCTTTCCTCCGATAATGTTGGTGTGCCGGAGAGCCTGAGGGTCAGGGCCTACCGAACCGACCCGAAGGGCGAACTTCTCGGGCCGTTGCAGGCGACCCATTTTGCATTGGGCGATGTATCGACCTTTTCCACGCCACTGGTTTCCCAGTCTGTCGCGGGTCGAGGGGCATTGGTCACCAATCGCCCGATCGAACGGCCCGACAGTTTTGACCGCACCAGTTTCCGGGGTGAATTGCCCAGCGGTTGGGACGCCGAACTCTATCGCAATGGCCAGCTGCTCGCCTTTGCCGAAAACCGTAGCGATGGCCGTTATGAATTTGTCGATGTGCCTTTGCTTTACGGCCAGAACCGCTTCGAGGTGGTGCTCTACGGGCCCCAGGGGCAGATCAGGCGTGACGTGCAGGTCATTCCGGTGGGAATCGACTCGATTCCGCCCAGACAGACTTATTATTGGGCCGGGATTCACGAAGCTGGCGAGGATCTGATCCGGCTCGGGGAGTTTTTGCCGACCCGTCAGGCGGGCTGGCGTGGCGGATTCGGGCTGGAACGCGGAATCAATGCCAAAACATCGGTCGCGGCGTCCTTGTTCAGCCTGCAAATCGACGGCAATCGCCATGATTATCTCGAAGGATCGGTTCGCCGGGCTGTGGGGCCGACATTGGTAGAGCTTTCGGCCGCCTCCAACCTTGGCAGTGGCATGGCGATACGCGGTCAGTTGCTCGGCCAGCTCGGTGACAGCTATATCACCGCAGAATCCATCTGGGCGCGCGGTGATTTCATCTCCGACCAGATCGAAAAAAATGCGAAATCGCGGCACAGTCTGGCGGTTGACCATAGTTTCAAGATCGGCAGCAAGATCATACCGGTCCATATGGACGCGCAATATGAAACGCGCTCCGACGGCCACGATAGCCTGGATGTAACGGGGCGCATGTCATTCAATCTCAATCGTCTGTCGCTGACCGGCGAACTGAATTGGGAGCAGCAATATAGCGATTTCGGCCCCGATCCGCCGACCCGTCTGGGTGCGCGGCTGCTCGCCAATGGCCGGATCGGCAAGGTCCGCCTGCGTGGTGAAGCGGTCTACCGCCTGGCTCCGGAAAAACGCTTCGAACAGGTCAATTTCACCGGCGAATGGCGCGCCGGAGAGCGCTCCGACTGGCGGGCGGAGCTGGGCTATGATGCCGGGCTGGATCGCGGACGCGCGGGAATCGGGATCATTCGCCGCTTTGAACGCTTTTCGCTGACCGCAACTGCCGAAGCCGCGACGGATGGCTCGATGGCGGCGGGACTCAATCTCGCCTTCAGCCTGGGACCCGACCCGCGCAATGGCAAATTTCGTTTCTCGAGCAACAAGCTGGCGAATAATGGCCAGGCTCTGGCAATCGTATTTCATGATGAAAACGGGGACGGCATTCGCCAGCCCGGGGAATCGCTGGCGGAAAATGTCGAACTGACCGCCGGGCAGGCGGCGGCCTTCACCGCTACCGATGCGAGGGGCCGCGCCGTCATCGACAATCTGCAGCCTTTCCGGCCGGTGTTGATCGGGATTGACAGCAGCAGTCTGCCCAACCCCTATGTGCAGCCAGCCCTGCCCGGTGTGGTGATCACGCCGCGGCCCGGTATCGCCATGACGGTCGAGCTGCCGCTGGTCAGTGCCGGTGAAGTGGAAGGCACGTTGATGCGGAGGGGCGGCGGTACGATTGCCGGTGTCGGTATGGAACTGATCAATGGCGAGGGCCGAGTCGTTCGGGAAACCCAGACCGAGTTTGACGGCTTCTTCCTGTTCGAGGGTGTTCCTTATGGCACCTATACGGTCCGTATCGCGAAACTGTCGGCGCAGGCGATCCAGGTGCCGATGATATTGGCGGCGCGCGCGGTGGTCGATAACGATAATCAGGTTGCGAGACTGGGCGCGGTGACGGTCGGGTCCAACGCGAATATGGCGGGCAATGACAGCGACCGGCCGGCCCGGAAAATCACACCCTAGCCAGCGCGCGCTGCCGTTCTTGTAACCTCGGCGCTTTCTGTTACTGATTCTGTTTTCGGGCAAATCGGGGACCGCATATGCAAGTCACTGCCAATGGCATCAATATTGAAGTAGAAGATCACGGCAACCCCGAGGATCCGGCAATTTTGCTGGTCATGGGCTATACCGCGCAGTTGATCTACTGGCCGATGGATTTCGTCAACGGACTGGTTGCAGAAGGCTTCCGGGTCATCACGTTCGACAATCGGGATGTCGGCCTCTCGTATAAATTTGACGGCGTGCGGCCTCCGCATCCGATACGGCAGATGGTTGCCAAGCGCTTTTCCCCCAAACGCCAGATGGCGCCCTATAATCTGGGCGATATGGCGAGAGATGCTGTCGGTGTGCTCGACGCGCTGGAAATTGACAAAGCGCATATTGTCGGTGCTTCGATGGGCGGGATGATCGGTCAGCTGATAGCGGCCGATCACGCCGATCGGGTGCTGTCTTTCACACCGATCATGTCGTCGACCAATGGCCCGGGCCTGCCCGGCGCCAGTGCCGAAGTGCGCAAGGTGTTGATGCAAACGGCCCGGGCAAAAGCGCGGACTCCGGACGAGGCTCTGGAACTGGGACTGGCTTTCTCGTCGCTTATCGCATCGGAGGAAGGCCGCAGCCGCCCCGATGAACGGCGGGCGATGATGAAACTGGCGCAGGAACGGGGTTTCTACCCGCCGGGCCCGAAACGCCAGATGGCAGCGATTATCGATACCGGCAATTTACGTCCGGTCGCCCAGCGGATTACCGCGCCGACAATGGTGATTCACGGTGCGGATGATCCGCTTATTCCGTCCGCATGCGGAGCGGATATCGCGGCCAATGTCAAAGATGCCCGCTTTGAGCTGGTCGAGGGGATGGGCCATGATCTGCCACCGAGCAAATTGCCGGCAATGGTCGATCTGATCGCGGCCCACTGCCGCGCGGCCTAGAAACCGCGATTTACGCGGGGAGCGGCAAGCAATAGGCGACCGTTTGGTCAGCCATCCTGATCTCGCGCGGTGGCTTAGGAAGCAAGTCGCCATCCACCTGAAAAGCGGCGCATAGGGACTGTTCGTCTGCCGCTGTTATCGAGAGACGACAGGCGGGTAGCGACTGGACAAAATCGAGCCTTGCCGGATCCCGGCCAAGCGCCACTGCTGCCAGAAAACGGAAAAAATCCCGGCGGCGGGCCCGCGTCAACGCGACGACATGGAATATATCGGACGCCAGTTCTGCCGATGGTACCAGCGTCCAGTTTCCGGCATAATGACGCGCCTTGATTACGTAGAAAGCGCCGCTGGTCAGCTGTTTGGTCGTTCCGTCAGGGGATTCCACCGTCAGTGAAAAGCGTAGCTTCGGCCAGTCGCCGAGCAGCTTGATCAGCGACCAGGCATAAGCGGCTCCGCCGATGCGTTTTTTGAGCGCCGGGCTATGCCGGGCCACCGCCTGTCCATCCGGGCCGGCACTGATACAGGCGACAAAGGGCTGACCGTCGCTGGTCACCAGCGGGGCTTCCAGCCGTGCGACTTCTTTGTCGAGAAACCCTGCCATGATCTCGCGGGCAAATATTTCCGGATCGCTGGAATAGCCCAGTTCCTTGGCAACCAGATTGACAGTGCCGGCGGGAAACACGCACAGCGGTTTTGATAATCCGGCCCTGACCATCGATGCAACGACCAGTCGCAAGGCACCGTCACCGCCAGACACGCAAACAAGGTCGCACTCCGGCAAAATCTCGAACCGTCCGTCTATCTCGGTCCGGCCCAGGCGCACTTGCGCCCCGCACGCCTGAAATGCCCGGGACAGAACGTCCAGCCGGGCTTCGTCAAACGTACCCGAGGCCGGGTTGTGGATGAGTTGGACAATCATCGTCCGTCCATGCGGTGGATGGTGGTGATCCGTCAATGGTCGAGGTGGCGACGAGCCGGCCGGTGAAGCCCGGTCCGGATTTAGGCCGGCACCTGCAGCCGCTCCAGGGCAATCTCCTTCGCCGCCTTATACCCGGCTTTGCCATTGGCGGCGCGCGGGACTTCGTCAACCAGAACAATGGCGCGCGGGGCCTTGTAGGCCGCGAGTTTCGAGCGGACATGGTCATTGAGTTCCGCTTCGTCAAACCTCGCGCCTTCCGCTATGGACAGGACCGCCGTCACCTTCTGGCCAAAGCGGTCGTCGGGCAGACCGACAACCAGACAGTCGTAGACACTGTCATGCGTCTTGAGCGCTTCTTCCACTTCTTCGGGAAAAATCTTCTCGCCGCCGCTGTTGATGCAGGCGGAACCGCGGCCGAGCAAAGTGATCGAGCCATCGGCCTCGACCGTCGCGAAATCGCCGGGTATCGAATAGCGCACTCCGTCGAATGTCTTGAAGGTCGCGGCGCTTTTTTCTTCGTCCTTGTAATAGCCCAGCGGCACCATCCCGCCGTTGCAGATCAGGCCCATTTCTCCGGATCCGGGCGCGACCGGCTTGCCGTCTTCGGTCAGCACTTTGGTTGTTTCATTCATTTCGAACTTGGCGGTTTGATCGCTATCTATATTTTCGATCGTCGTGATTGATGAACCCATGCTGCCCTCGGTCGAGCCCATGCTGTCGACAATCGCCATATGCGGTAAATGGCGTAGCAGGCCCCGTTTCACTTCGGTCGACCACATCACGCCGGAAGAGCCCATCATCTGAAGCGATGATAAATCAAGGGTTTGCCCTGCCGCCTTGGCATCATCGAGTGCCGCCAGCATCGGCTTGGCAAAGACATCGCCGACGATCGTTATATCGGTGGCTTTCTCGGCCTCGGCCAGTTGCCAGAGCGCCAGTGGATCAAAATGGCTATTGTCGGATAATATCACACAGCCGCCCAGACTGTGCGGAACCATGGCTCCGATCCACATGCCCGTTCCGTGCATCAGCGGGCAAGCGGGAATGGAGCGCGAGGTTGCGTCTAGGGTGTGTAGTTGCTGAATCAGCGCCCCGAACCCGTTGGCGTCAACCGGCGGTTCCATCATCCGCATTTCGAAACCCTTGGCGAGCAGGGCGGTTGCAAAACTTTTGTGATCATACATCACGCCCTTGGGCATGCCGGTCGTGCCGCCGGTGTAGAGCATGTAAATGTCATCGTTCGACCGTTCGATCACCGGCATCGGCTCGGTACTCAGCAAGGCCTCTTCATAGGCCACGGCACCTTCGAGATGCTCGCCCGAGCCATCGTCGATTTCGAGGAATAATTTGACCTGCTCAAGCTGGTCCCGAATCGCGGCAATGCGCGGTGCGAATTGCGCCTGGAAGATCAGGGCTTCGCTGTCGCTATTGTTGATGACGTGGGTCAGTTCCGCTTCGAGATAGCGGTAGTTGACGTTGACCGGGCAGACGCGCGCTTTGAAGGCACCGAACTGGGTCTCCATATATTCTGCCGAATTATAGGAATAGATCGAGAGCTTCGCTCCGGGCTCGAGGCCGTGATCGGTCAGCAGCTGTGCGACCCGGGCCGCGCGATTTTCATATTGTGCCCAGCTATAGCGTTTGTCGCCGTCGACGATTGCGGGCTTGCCGGGAATTGCTTTGGCAATATTTTCCCAGATATCGGCCATTTGCCAGGTCATGCGATTCTCTCCTTATTTTTTGGAGAGAATAGCCAGATCGCAGCCATACGCAACCAGATCACGGCGTCAGGGTTCCATTGAAGCGATCTATGGTTGCGGACGAGCGGCGAGTTCGGCGAGAATGGCTTCGCTATGTTCGCCCAGCGCCGGACTGGGACCGCATGGTGCCGGCTTGCGGCCGCCAAAACGAGCGGGGGATGTGACTTGCTGAACAGCGCCGAGCAGCGGGTGATCGCTCTGTTCAAATATCCCGATGGCGAGCGCCTGCTGGTTGGCGGGCAGGTCTTCCAGTGACAGACAGGGGGCAGCCGGCACATCATGTTCGGCGAGACCGGCTACCATCTCGGCGCTGGTCAGGTCCGGCTTCTGGCTGGCGATAATGGAAGCGAGCTCCGCCATATGGACACTGCGGTTGGCCATGCCCCGATATTTTTCTTCCGTCTTCAAATCCGGCCGACCGACGATATCGAAGATCGCCGCCCAGTGATCGTCGGTCATCGCGGCATAGGCGATGGCCCCGTCCGTGGACCGAAGCGGGAGTTGGTAATAGTCGGCGAAGGGTGCACCATGGGTTACATCGTCCGCCTGCAAGGTGAGATGCATCCCGCCGTCCGGCCAGAGAAAGGCAATGCAACTTTCCAGCATCGACAGATCGATATGCTGGCCGTTACCCGATCGCTCGCGGGCAAACAGGGCGGCGGTGATTGCTTGTGCTGCAGTATAGGCGGTAATCTTGTCACAAATCAGGGTTTTGACGTAGGCAAAGCTCTCGGGGTGGCCTTGTAGAGTCATGAACCCTGCCATTGCCTGCATCACATGGTCGTAGGCCGGGCGACCGGACAGCGGGCCTTCGTGGCCGAAGCCGGTGATGGCGCAATAGATCAGGTCCGGCTTTTCTTCGCGCAACGCATCGCTACCCAGTCCGAGCCGATCCATAACACCCGGCCGGTAATTGTGGATCACCACATCGGCTTGCAAACATAACTGCCGGGCGTGCGCCACGTCTTCCGCTGTTTTGAGATCAAGTGTGATCGAACGCTTCGCCTGATTGCAATTGTGGAACAGACCGGAAATACCGCTCTTCTGGCTACCCAGCCAGCGCATCGGATCGCCGATGCCGGGCGGCTCTACCTTGATCACATCGGCGCCCTGCTGGGCAAACATCATCGTCGCCAGCGAGGCGGTGACCATCGTGGAAAACTCGATGACCCTGATTCCGGCCAGTGGTTGTGTCGGTGTTATCTCTGTCATGCGATCCTCAATCCCGGCTCCGTCTCTGCAGAGCGCGCCTGACCATATGGCGCAACCGAACCTGCGACAAGCTCAGGATGAACAGGACAGCGTTATTCGCCCAGATTGGTGCTCAGTCTTTCATAAGCGGTGAGGAAATCTTCCTTGAATCCCTGCACCACCTGACCCGCGGTCATCTGTTCGTTCATCAACCCGACGCCCTGTCCGACCCAATAGGTGGCCAGATCCTTGGCACCCTGATTGTCACCCTGACTCAGCTTGTCGAGCACCCGCAGCGGCGGTTCTGCAACCAGCGATTGCAACGGCATCGGCAGCGGTGACGGCGCGCCTTCCGCTTGCCAGGCATCGGTCCAGGGCGAGCGTAATTGCCGCGATGGTTTGCCGGTGCGTGACCGAGCCCGCACTGTATCGCGCGACGTGGCGGCGAGCATTTTCTCTTTCACCACCGGATTGGTTTCGGCTTCGACCGTGGTCAGCCAGACTGATCCGCACCAGGCGCCGCTGGCGCCCATGGCCATGGCCGCAGCCATCTGCGCACCCGTGGCGATGCCGCCCGCCGCGAGTACCGGCGTGTCATCGCCAATCTGGGCGAGCGCGTTGCAAACTTCGGGGATCAGCACCATGGTCGAGATATCGCCGGTATGGCCACCGGCCTCGCCGCCCACCGCGATGATGATGTCGACACCAGCGGAGACCTGGCTCATCGCATGACCTCTGGTCCCGACCAGCGCCGCGACCGGAACCCCGTGCCTTTGCCCCATTTCCAGCATCACCTGCGGCGGGATACCCAGAGCATTGGCGATCAGCTTGATCGGATGGCGAAAAGCGACTTCCAGTATCGCCGTCGCCGTGCCACCGCGCAGATTATCGGTGAAGGCGACCTGTTCGCGGCGCACCGCTTCGATGTCTTCCGCGCTGCGCTCCGCATCGACGCCATGACGCTGCATTATCTCATTGGTAAAATGTTTATGTTCGTCGGGGATCGACGCCAGCACGGCCTCCGGATCAAGCTGCTCGCCCTTTCCTTCGACCTTGTTCGGGACGATGATATCCAGCCCATAAGGCTTGCCATCGACATGCGCGTCGATCCAGCTGAGCTCCTCTTCGAGCATTTCCGGCGAGCAATTAACGCCGCCGAACACGCCCATGCCGCCGGCGCGGGAGACAGCGGCCACGACATCGCGGCAATGGGAGAAAGCAACCAGCGGAAATTCGATTCCGAGCATGTCGCAAATTTTATTGTTCATTGGAATCTCTCCGTTCGTGCTGAGCTTGTCGAAGCATGAGTGCGTGTCGCCTGCCCTTTGACAGGCTCAGGGCGAACGGCAGTTATCATGCCTCGTCGCTTTCTTCATTTGCGACAATCTCCAGAATAAGATCATCGGCGGCGATCTGCTTGCCCGGCGTGGCCGCGATGGTTTCGACCGTGCCGTCGATTTCCGCGAGTATCTCGTGCTGCATCTTCATCGCTTCGAGCACGGCGAGCTTGTCGCCCCTGGCAACACGCGCGCCGGTCTCGACCAATATATCGAGCAACAATCCATGCATCGGCGCGACAACAGTGCCGCCACCACCGGCATCCTCCATCGCGCTTAGTCCGGTCAGGTCGGTGACCGTCAGTGATCGTTTCGGCAGCGCCAAATACAGGGTGCGATGGTCGCTATAATAAATGGCTCCGATGGTGCGCCCGTCGACCCGTAATTTTGCACGATTGGCGGTCAGGCTGATCAGGTCGACCGCGACTCTCTCTTCGCCGGAGCTGACGCGATAATGGCCCGGCTTGTCGACATGGACATGGATGGTCTGGGCATCCTCGCCATCGGCATATTGCGCCACGGTTTCCAGCGTGCCGGTGTTCGACCAGTCGAGCATTTCCGGATTGACGTTGAGAGCCAGCCGGTGCGCTGTCTGTTGCCGCAACTTGTGATGGATGACCGCAGCGATGGCATAGGATGAGAATTCATGGGCGCCGAGATCGATTCCGCCTTCGCCGTAATTTTTGGCGATGAACGCTGTGGTGGCCTCGCCTTTGACGAAATCGGGTCGGTCGAGCGCATCAATCAAGAAATCGCGGTTGGTCTTGGGACCGAACAGAGCGGTTTCCGACAGCGCCGTGATCATCCGCCGCCGCGCTTCTTCGCGGGTAGCGCCATGGGTGATGATCTTGGCGACCATTGAATCGTAAAAGGGCGATACTTCGCTGCCGCTTTGTATGCCGCTGTCGACGCGTGACAGGGTGGAGGGTTTCCACAAATGGACCGGGCCGGTGCTCGGCAGAAAATCATCCGCCGGGTCCTCCGCATAGAGCCGCACTTCCATCGCATGGCCGGTGAGCATGATGTCCGCCTGTTCGAGTCCCAGCAAGTCGCCTGACGCAACTTTGAGTTGCAGCGCGACCAGATCAAGACCGGTGACTTCTTCAGTTACCGGGTGTTCGACCTGCAACCGCGTGTTCATTTCCAGAAAATAGAATGACCCCGACTGATCGAGCAGAAATTCGACCGTACCGGCGCCGATATAGTCGACAGCCTTGGCCGCCTCTACCGCAGCCGCGCCCATTTTCTCTCGCAGTTCTGACGTCATGACGGGGCAGGGCGCTTCCTCGATCACCTTCTGGTGGCGGCGCTGCACCGAGCAATCGCGCTCGCCTAGGTGGATGGTGTTGCCCTGACTATCGGCAAAGACCTGAATCTCGACATGGCGCGGCCTGATAATCGCCTTTTCGAGAATCAGCTCGCCATTTCCAAAGGCATTTTCAGCCTCGGAGCGCGCCAGTTTGATCGCGTTGGGGACATCTTTCAGATCATGCACCAGTCGCATCCCGCGACCACCGCCACCAGCTGCTGCCTTGACCATCAGCGGCACGCCTATTTTCTTCGCTTCGCTAATCAGCACGTCATCCGCCTGATCATCACCCTGATAGCCGGGCACGCATGGCACGCCAGCGGCAATCATCGCGCGCTTCGACCGCGCCTTGTCGCCCATCACGTCGATGGCTTTTTCCGGTGGCCCGACAAAGATGATATCGGCATCGGCGCAGGCTTTGGAAAAGGCAGCATTCTCGGAAAGGAAACCATAGCCGGGATGAATCGCATCCGCGCCGGTATCCTTTGCCGCCTGGATGATTTTGTCGATCAGAAGATAGGATTCATTGACCGGTGCGGGACCAATGCGCACCGCATCATCCGCCACTTTGACATGGGGCGCGTCCGCATCCGCATCGGAATAGACCGCGACCGTGCGGATGCCCTGCTCCTTGGCCGTGCGCATCACCCGGCAGGCAATTTCACCGCGGTTGGCGACGAGGAGTGTGTTGATTCGGGTCATATATATACCTCGTCATGCTGAACTTGTTTCAGCACCCCGCGGGATGATGAAAGGGAAAGATCCTGAAACAAGTTCAGGATGACGAATATGGAGCGGCGCTGAATTCTCATTCCGGTTTTACCACCCAACTGGGTTTGCGTTTCTCGAAGAAGCTGGCGACGCCTTCCTTGGCTTCATCGCTGACCATGCGATCGGCGAAATTTTCAGCTGCCAGACGGATCACTTCGTCGCGCGGCTTTCCGGCGATCTGTCCGAGCAATTCTTTGGTCGCGGCGACGGCACCGGGCGCAGCGCCGAGTACCTGTTTGCGCAGCTGCATCTCGATTGCTTCCAGACCCGGCACATCGTCGGCGATGAAATCAGCAAAGCCCAGTTCATGGGCTTGCGTGCCGTCGAACCGGGCGGCGGTCAGCATCAACCGGCGACCGGTGGCATAGCCGAGCTTTTGGATCACGAAGGGGGATATCTGGGCCGGCGACACGCCAATGGCAGTCTCGGTCATCGCGAAACGAGCGCCGCTTTCGCAGATCACGACATCGGCGCAGCAGGACAGGCCAAAGCCGCCGGCCATGGCCGCGCCCTCGATCAATACGATCACCACTTGCGGAGCGGTGTTGACCAAGTCAAAAATCTCCGCTGCGCCGCTCGACATCTTGATGATCGCCGCACGGTCGCCGCTCTGCTGGAAATTCTCTTTGAAATTCTTGAGATCCGCCCCGGCGCAGAAGACGCCGCCGCGTCCCCGCAGAGTGATTCCGCGCACGGCCCGATCATCGCGAACGTTTTTCAGCACCACACCCAGATCCGCTACCAATGCATCGCTCAACGCATTGCGGTTCTCCGGCTGGTTGAACCAGATGGTCAGCCAGCCGTTTTTCAATTCGAGTTCGAGGGTTTCTGTTTCAGGAAGATTGGTCATATCCGTGCCACTCCGAATGCATTGGGATGAAGCGTCCGGTTTTGCGCTTCAAAGATCGTTTCCAGCGCGAAGCCCAAAACCTTGCGGCTATCGCGGGGATCGATAACACCATTGTCGAGCACCCGGCCGGAGGTGAAGAAGGCGCTTTCCTGCGCTTCGAAAATATCTTTGATCCGCTGTTCCTGCGTGGTAATCGCTTCTTCGTCGGGCTCGATGCCTTTGCGCTTGGCCTGGACCCGGGCGACGTGGCTCATTGTGTTGGCGGCCGAAGCGCCCGCCATGACGCCAGTTTTTGCATTGGGCCAGCTGAACAGGAAATCGGGTTCGAAGGCGATGCCGCTCATCCCGTAATTGCCCGCGCCAAAGCTGGCGCCGATATAGAGAGCCAGTTTTGGCACCCGGACATTGGACACAGCCTGAATCATCTTGCTGCCCAGCTTGATCATACCCTTATGCTCTGACTCGGTACCGACAATATAGCCGGTGGTGTTGTTGAGGAAGATGATCGGCAATTGCGACTGGTCACAAAGCTGGAAGAAATGGGTGGCCTTGGCCGCCGCTTCGGGATCGAACGGGCCGTTATTGCCGATCAGTCCGACCGCATGGCCCATGATGCTCGCCTGCATGCAGACGGTGCCGGGACCATAGCGCGGCTTGAATTCCTCAAAGTCGGAACCGTCGACGATCCGGGCCGCAACCTCCCGGACATCATAAGGGATGGTATAGTCGGTCGGCACGACCCCGGCGATTTCGTCAATATCATAGACCGGCTCTTCATAATCATTCTGCCGGATCGGGGTGGTATTCTTGTTCCAGTCGAGACGGCCCATGGTTTCGCGCGCAATGGCAATGCCGTGCGCGTCATCATCGGCGAGATATTCGACACTGCCGGTGGTCGATGCATGCATCTCCGTGCCGCCGAGTTCGCGGTCATCGGCAACTTCGCCGGTAGCCGCATGCACAAGCGCCGCGCCGCCCAGCGCAGCCATGCCGTTGTCGCGGATGCCGATAACATAGTCCGACATGCCCGGCATATAGGCGCCGCCAGCGGTGGACGGACCGTGCAGCACCACCATTGTCGGGACACCCGCCGCGCTGAGCCAGGCGAGATTGCGGAACAGCATGCCGCCGTGGGCCCACAGCTCGACTTTATATTCCATCAGGTTTGCGCCCGCGCTTTCCACCAGATGGATGAACGGCAATTTGAGGTCCTGCGCGATTTTCTGTGCGCCCTTGCTGGCATCCCAGCCACCGCTGGTTGCCGCGCCTGCGCGGATGCCGCTGTCATCGACCCAGATCATGCAGCGCACGCCTTTGACGAAACCGATACCCAATATAACGCTGCCGCCGGGAATGCTGGTGTCCGGGTTGCTGTCCTCGACCAGATAATTGGCCATATTATAAAGCTGCAGCCACGGCATGCCCGGATCGAGCAGGCGCTTCAACCTTTCGTGCGGGGTTAGCTGGCCGCGTTTTTCAAAAGTCGGCCGCCGTTTTTCCGACGCTGCAATGGCACGGTTTTCGAGGCTTCGGAGATGATCGATCAGCGTCAGCATATCTTTGCGGTTCTGCGCAAAGCTCTCCGAACCGGTGGCAATCTTGGATTTAAACTGGGGCATTGGTGCAGCGCCTCTTTCCGATTTTACCGAGCGGACTATTCGCGATTTGACACAGAGAGCCCACAAAGGCTAATTGAATAGCATTCGGTATTTTCGAGTCAAGCTCAATAAAGGACAGGTTTTGGCGACTAAAGCGGTCAATCCGGAAACCCAGCGGGTCAAGCTGGAGCGCAAGGAAAGGGCGATTCTCGATGCAGCACGCGCTGTATTTGTTGAACATGGTTTTGACGGCGCGCGGGTGTCGGAGATAGCGCGCCGCGCTCATATTGGTGAGGGCACGATCTACAGCTATTATGAGTCCAAAGCCGAATTGATGCTGGCAGTGCTGCAGCAATTCTGGGACGGGCTGACCCGAGAGGCGGAGGCGGTCATGGCGTCAACAAGGATCGAACGGTTTTACGACCGTTTGCGGGCCTTGGCACAATATCATCTGAACATCCTGATTGTGAATGCGGATTTTATCAATCTCAGTTTCGCGCTGCGCCGCAACAACAGCGAGGTCAGCGTTTCGCGTGATCATCTGCGCCAATATGTTGCGGTCTTCGACCGGCTATTCCTGCGCGGGCAGGATCGAGGCGAGCTGAGAGGGGATGCGGTTCTGTGGCAGGCACGGGATATCTTCTACGGCAGCCTGGAATATAGCGGGCGGTCTATTGAAATGACTCTGGATGCCGATCACAAGATGCGGGAACAGGAGCCGGTCGTCGACCAGATTGTGGCGCTGTTCCGGTCGCATTACGGGGCGGTCGATGGTGCTGGCGGAACCGATAGTTCTACTTTTGACCAGCTGTCGCAAAAACTCGACCAGCTTTCCGACAAGATCGACACGCTTTCAGACCAGTTTTCGTAGCAGGCAAAAAAAAGAGCCCCCGCAGGAGCTCTTTCTTATATTGTTCTGATCAAACTCAGGCCGCTTCGTAAAAGCTCTCGCCCTTGTCGGCTTTCTCGCGGAAGCTCATCGGCGGTTTGAATCGCTCGCCAAATTTCTGCGCGAGATTGTCGGCGATACGGACAAAATTGTCGACGCCCATCGTATCGATATGGCTCATCGGACCGCCGGTCCAGGGCGCGAAGCCCCAGCCGAAGATCGCGCCAAGATCGGCCGATTGCGGATCGGACACAACGCCTTCGTCGAAACATTGCGCGGTGGCGATCAGCTGGATGAACATCAAACGCTGTTTGACCTCTTCGACATCCGGCTGCTCTTCGGCCAGCGGGAAATGCTCGGCCAGACCGGGCCAGAGTTTTTTCGATCCATCGTCGGCATATTCGTAGAAGCCACCACCAAAGCGCCGACCGCGCCGGTCGATCTTGTTGACCATGATCTCCATCAGATCCTCGGTGCCGCTCGGAACATAGGCGTCGCCCATTTCTTCCTTGGTTGACGTCATGATATCATAGCCGAGCTGCAGGGTCGTTTCGTCGACCACGGCGAGCGGGCCAATGGGCATGCCCATGGCGATGGCCGCATTTTCGATCAATGCCGGCTTTACGCCTTCGGCGACCATCAGCATCGCTTCATTGGCATAAGGCGGGAACACGCGGTTGGTGTAGAAGCCGCGGACGTCCTTGACGACAATCGGAACCTTGCGGATTTTCGCATTATAATCGAGCGCAACGGCCAGAGCCTTGTCACCGGTTTCGGCGCCGGGGATGATCTCCAGCAACGGCATTTTCTCGACCGGCGAGAAGAAATGCATCCCGATAAACTGGTCAGGGCGCTCGCTATTCTTGGCCAGCCCGGTGATCGGCAGGGTTGATGTGTTGGAGGCGAATATCACGTCCTTGCCGATGACCGCTTCGGTCTTCTTGATCACGTCGGCTTTGACATCGGGGCGTTCGAATACGGCTTCGATGATCAGGTCGACATTTTTCAGATCGTCATAATTGTCGGTCGGGGTGATGCGGCCCATGAAGGCGTCGGCCTTTTCCTGCGTCATCTTGCCACGCTTCACGCCCTTGTCGACGATCTTCTGGCTGTAATCGATGGCTTTCTGGGCTTCTTCCATATTGCGGTCGAGGACGATGACATTCATCCCGCCCTTCGCCGTCACGTGGGTTATGCCCGAGCCCATCAGGCCGGCGCCGAGCACGCCGACCGTTTTAATGTCGGATGCCGGAACGCCCTCTGGACGGGCTGCGCCTTTTTCCGCGGCCTGCTTGTTAATGAACAGGGTGCGGATCATGTTTTTGGCTTGCGGGCCGCTCAAAAGCTTGGTGAAATATTTGCTTTCCACCCGAAGCGCCGTGTCCATTGGCAACATCGAACCTTCATAGAGGCAGGACAGAATCGCCTTGACCGCTTCGTAATTGCCCTTGCTCTGTTTCAGCGCAATTGCCGAGGAACCGAGATAGAGCGGCACAGCGCGGGGATCCATCGATCCGGCGCCGCCGGGGAATTTATAGCCCTTCTTGTCCCATGGGGCGGAGGCCTTGGGATTGGCTTTGACCCATGCTTTTGCTTTAGCGACGACTTCGTCCGCAGGAACGACTTCATCCACGATTTTCTGGGCGAGCGCTGCTTGCGGATTCATCGGCTGGCCCATCATGATCGCCATGCCTGCCGCCTGAAGGCCTGCGAGACGGGGCAAGCGCTGGGTTCCGCCGCCGCCTGGCAGCAAGCCAACCTGTACTTCGGGCAACCCGAGCTGAATCTTGGGATTGTCGGCGCAAACGCGATAATGGCAGGCCAACGCAAGTTCGAGACCGCCGCCAAGCGCAAGGCCGTTCAGGGCACAAGCGACAGGTTTGGCGTGGGCCGTGCCCTTGAGCAATTCCTTCGCTGTATGACCGCCGGTTTCCATGCGGCGCAGCAAGCCATTCAGTTCCCATGCGCTTTCAAACGCTTCGGCCATGCTGTCGGCTTTTGATGCGCCAAGCATGTTGAGATCGGCACCGGCGAGGAAGCCGGATTTCTTGCCCGATGTAATCACCGCGCCCTTGATTTCGTCCTTGCTGATCAGCTCTTCGGTAAAGGCCTTGAAGTCGGCGATCAGTGCCTGATTCCAGACGTTCATCGACTGGCCGGGAAGATCGATGGTGACCAGGGCGATGCCGTCGCTGTCAATGTCTACCGTGAATGTTTCGTAGCTCATATTCTATTCCTTTCATGTTCTCCTGCGAAGGCAGGAGTCCATCTCCAGCTTGCTGTGCTTGGCACGAACGGGAGATGGGCCCCTGCCTGCGCAGGGGCACTGCAATCCGTGGTTTCTAGTTCACCCGTTCAATGATCGTGGCGATACCCATGCCGCCGCCGATGCAAAGCGTCGCGAGAGCAGTGGACTTGCCGGAACGTTCCAGTTCGTCGAGCACGGTGCCGAGGATCATCGCGCCGGTCGCGCCGAGCGGATGGCCCATGGCGATTGCTCCACCATTCACATTCATAACGCTATGGTCGACATTCATCGCGTCCATGAAGCGCAGAACGACTGCGGCAAAGGCCTCGTTCAATTCCCACAGATCGATATCGTTGGCCGTCATACCCGCACGTTCCAGGGCCTTCTTGGCGGCAAATTCCGGGCCGGTCAGCATGATTGTCGGTTCGGAGCCGATGGCGGCCATCGATACGATCCGCGCCCGCGGCTTCAGGCCGAATTTCTCGGCAGCGCCCGCATTGCCGACCAGTACGGCCGCGGAACCATCGACGATGCCGGAGCTGTTGCCGGCATGGTGGACGTGGTTGATCTTCTCGATCTCGGGATGTTTGAGGATCGCGACATCGTCAAAGCCGGGCATCTGTTCGCCCATCATCTTGAATGCGGGGCCGAGCGCGCCGAGCGACTGCATATCGGTTTCGGGGCGCATCAGTTCGTCGCGGTCGAGTACGACTTCGCCAATCACGTCGCGGATTGGCAGGATTGATTTGGCGAAGCGCTTCTCGTCCCAGGCCTTGGCGGCGCGTTTCTGGCTCTCGACGGCATATGCATCGACATCATCGCGGCTATAGCCATATTTGGTGGCGATCAGATCGGCGGAAATGCCCTGCGGCACAAAATATTCCTGAAACACCAGACTGGGATCAGCCATGCCGCCGAGGCCGTCGCTGCCCATTGGAATGCGCGACATGGATTCAATCCCGCCGCCAACAGCCAGATCGGTTTCGCCGGAGCAGACCTTGCCAGCTGCGATGTTCACTGCTTCCAGACCCGAACCGCAGAAACGGTTGACCTGAATGGCGGATGTCGTGTCGGCATAGCCGGCCTTGAGCGCTGCCATGCGGCTGATTACCGCGCCTTGCTCGCCTACGGGAGAGACGCAGCCAAAGGCGATATCTTCGATTTCATGGCCCTCAAGTTCATTGCGGTCATTGACCGATGCCAGCACTTGTGCGGCGAGGTCGAGAGCGGTGATTTCATGCAGGGCGCCATCATTGCGGCCCTTGCCGCGCGGCGATCGCACGGCGTCGTAGATAAAGGCTTCGGTCATTCGGGGTTCCTCTCGTTGGAAGAATTGGAAGGATGTAGCGCATAGCTAATGCTGCGCTGCAGCACAGTCAAGCAGTTTACGTAAACGTCAAGCAGGGCGAGAGGCGAATCGCCCCTCACCGGTGCATTTCCGCTATAAACTATTCGAGGATGGATTGATATTTCTGGCTGAAAACGTCGCGGCCGATGATGTAGCGCATGATCTCGCTCGACCCGGCATAGATCCGGCTCATCCGCGCGTCGGTGAAGATCCGGCTGATTTCATATTCCTTCATATAGCCGGCGCCGCCGTGCAGTTGCAGCCCGAGGTCGGCCATTTCCCACTCGATTTCGCTGCCCAGCATCTTGCCCTTGGCAGCCATATTGGCGGTCAGTCCGCCCTGGTTGTGGATATCGATACAATGGTCGACATAGACTTGAAACATGTCGATTTTTGCATCCATTTCGGCCATTTTGAACTGGGTATTCTGCATATCTGACAATTTCTTGCCGAAAACATCCCGATCCATGACAAATTCGCGCGTGACGTCAAAGGCCCGGCGTGCCGATGCGGCATAACCAACCATGCCAATGAGCCGTTCCTCGGCCAATCCTTCCATCAGATGGATGAAGCCCTTGCCCGGCGTACCCAGCGTATTTTCTTTTGGCACCTTGACGTCATTGAAGAATAATTCGGCGGTATCCTGTGCATGCAGGCCGATTTTCTCCAGATTCTGTCCGCGTTCGAAACCTTCCATGCCGCGTTCGAGGATCAGCAGGACCATCGCGTGCTTGTCTTCGACCCCGTCAATCTTCGCTGCAACGATCACGACGTCGGCGTTGATGCCGTTGGAGATATAGGTTTTCGATCCGTTGAGCAGCCAATGGTCTCCCATGTCTTTCGCTGTGCTCTTCATCCCTGAAAGATCGCTGCCCGCGCCGGATTCGGTCATCGCGACCGCGAGGATCGTCTCGCCGCTGACGCATTTCGGCAAAAAGCGCTCGCGCTGTTCTTCGTTGCCGATATTCTGGAGATAGGGTCCGACCAGCCGGCTGTGCAGGGTGTTATACCATTCGGAGCAGCCCGCCCGAGCGGTTTCCTCGATGATGATCTGCTCATAACGGAAGTCATTGTCGCCCATGCCGCCATATTTCTCGTCCGGCCAGATCATCAGAAAGCCCTGGTCACCGGCCTTCTTGAATATTTCCCGGTCAACGATGCCGGCTTCGCGGAATTCGTCCATTCGGGGCGCGACTTCGTCGGCGAGGAAGCGGCGATAGGCATCGCGGAACATATGCTGTTCTTCGGTAAATTTGCGCATGGAATGGTCCTTTGGTCTGAGGAGGGTAGAGTGCGCGCTCAAAGCCCGCCATTTGTCGCCAATCTTAATGGGAGAAATTTAATCGGTCAATTAAGAAACAGGCGGGTTGCACAAGGCCGTTGCAATTGCCCGCAAATCATCGGTATGGCGTTCCGGTGGAACAGACAAAAAAACCTTTCATCCTAGGGCTTGGCGGCACGACCAGCCCCACCTCTTCAACCGAATTGGCGTTGGCGATTTCATTGCAAGCCGCTGAAGCTGCCGGAGCCGAAACCGAACTGTTCGGATCGGATCGCCTGATGGCGCTGCCGCATTACCGTTCGGACCCCGCTGGTATCAACCAGACCGGCAAGGATCTTGTCGAACTGGTGCGCCGGGCCGATGGCATCGTGATCTCCAGCCCCGGCTATCATGGCACCGTTTCCGGTCTGGTGAAGAATGCGATCGATTATATCGAGGAAACATCGACCGACGCGCGGGTCTATCTCGACGGTCTGCCGGTTGGTCTGATCGTGACAGCTTATGGCTGGCAAGCGGTCGGCAGTACCCTTGCGGCGCTGCGGTCGATCGTCCATTCGTTGCGCGGCTGGCCGACTCCGCTCGGCGTCGGAATCAATGCATCCGGGGGAATGTTCAGCCAGGGCATTTGCACCGACGAAGGCGTCAACGAGCAGCTGAAACTGGTTGCCGAGCAAGTGATGCTGCGCGCCGAAGCACGCTGAATCGTTCCGGCGGTTCCATGCCGTAAAAGGCCGGACGCCATATTATATCCATCTTGAATATCTAGCGGGTCACTGGCCCGTATTTGCCGCGCCTGCAGCGGACACGGTCTATCTGTCGCTGTCGGAACAGGTCACGCAATGAAAAACGGCGGCGCTTTTCAGCACCGCCGTTTTCATATTTTTGTGTGTCCGGCGAGATATTGCATCACACCGGGTTACCTAGCCTATCGGCTTAGTAGCCGAAGATCAGCGAGAGGCTCGCTGCGCGCGGAGCGCCGATCTGGACGAATGGTGCGCTGCCGTCCAGGTCGCCGCCGAAGCCGCCGACATAGAGTTCGTCGAACAGGTTGGTAACGTTCAACTGAAGCGCAACATCATCGCCGAACGGATTCTGCGTGATCGTCCAGCGAAGGTCGAGGTCGACCAGCGTGTAGCCGCCAACGGAACGGTCGTTGATGTCATTCACCCAGCGCTTGCCGGTATGTTTGACCTGGGCACCCAGTTCGAAGTCACCAAAGCGTTGCTGCACCCGGGCACCAACGGTCCAGAGCGGGGCGCCGCTTTCGTTCTTGCCGGCAGTGAAGGCAAAGATCGGATCACCGAGAACCGTACATTGTGCGAGCCCGGCGGCAAGGTCGTCATCATCGCAGTTGCCGGTCTGAACGTCGTCCTTGATTTCGGACTCGTTGATCGAACCGAAGACATATACCATCGTATCACGTGTCGGTGTCCACGCGATCGAACCATCAAGGCCATATTTGTCGACGCGACCAAGGTTCCGGAAAACTGTTTCTTCGAGAAGCGGGTTGTAGGCCGATGCGAGCCGGTTGTTATAGCGTGTAAACCAGCCAGCAAACTGGGCCTGGATGTTGCCGGTCCGATAGCGAAGCCCCAAATCGAGGCTGTCGGTTGTTTCGGGTACTGGCTGCACGCCCGGAGCATCCTCTGGGAAGTAGAGCGAGTCATAGAGTGGATCGGTTGCCGGAACGGAAAGACCCTTGGCGTAGTTCGCAAAGACGGATGCGCTACCGAAAGCGTAGGTCAGGCCTACGTTCGGAAGGATATCATCATATTTATATTTCCGCGATGTGGGCAGGGCCGAACCGCTTGGTTCGTTGGTTACCGGATCGTAGACATAGGGGTTTGCCGCTTCATAGGCCGCGCTGGTACCGCCGATACAGTCGAGGAAACCGCTTGCCGTAGTCGTGTAGCAATTCTGGTTCAGTTCGCGCGTGAAGAATGGCGCGCGCAGCCCGACAACCGCAGTAAGGTCGCCGAAATTGCCCCGATATTCACCGGAAACCTGGTGCAATGTTGCGTAAGATTGACGGTCGCGTTTGTTGAGTTCGAAGCCATCGACGGTTACCAGGCCGTCATTGACCGGGAAAACATCAGGAATGTCGCCGTTGAGAAGCGCTACCGAGGTCTGGCCCGTCTGACGGTGGTTGGCGTCGTCATAGGTATAAGCGAGACGGAAGCGATGGTCCGGATTGAGCTCGTAGGAGAGGTTGGAAATAACACCGAAGCGCCGGGTGCGGGTCTGGCTGGGATCAAAGCCGCTGACTTCGTCCAGAACATCGCCGTCACCGTTCAGGTCGCGTCCGTAATAATATCTCCCGCTGATGAAACCGGTCATTTCGACGCCGCCGACATTGCGGGTCTGCTCGAGCAGTTCTTCATTGCCGCCGCCGTTGGCCTTCACATATTGGTAGCTCGGGTCGACCGACAGGACTAGACCGTCCGCCAGGGTGAAACGCGAGGCACCGCGAATGTTGCCCGTGTTCGAAGGATTGAAGCGACGATCAAATTCGGCACCACAACCATTGGCTTCCTGGGCCGTACCAGCTTGAGGCGCATCAACCGTACATGGATAATCAATGTCGTAGAACCGGTCTGCCCGTGTTTCCGGGAATTTGTCCAGGGAGAAGGAGCCGAAGAAGTTGTTCCGGCTTTCGTTATAGTGACCGGCGATAGCGATGAAGTCGCCATTGCTGCCAATATCCTGCCAGATGCGAGCATTATACTGCTGCTTTTCGACAGTGCCGTAGTTGTTGAATGGGTTATTATAGCGAACATAGCTGGCCGAAGCAAAAGCCTTGGTGCCGAAACCGGTAAGGTCGCCGGTGTCGATCATTCCAAAGCCGCGCATGTAAAGGCGGCTGCGGTTATCATTATCGCCTTGAGCGAATGTGCTACCAACCGACAGCGTGCCGGTGAGCTTGAACTCGTCGCTGGGCTCGCGTGTACGAAGGTTGATCGTGCCGCCGACGGCAGAAGCGGTCGGGCTATCAACGTCGGTCACGCCGAGGTTTACATTGACCTGCTCGATGATTTCCGAGTCGACCTGCTGGCTGGTATAAAGCGCATAGTTGCCCGAATCGTTGAGCGGCAGACCGTCAAGCGTCTGGGAGATGCGATCGTCGCTGAAACCGCGGATCGTGAACGAACCGCCGGAAGAACCCCAAGGGTCGTTATTCTGGAAGCTGACACCGGGAACAAGGTTGATGATATCATTGACCGATTGGCCAGGGCGCTGGCGCCGAATGATTTCTTCGTCGAGAACCTGCTTCGCCTTTGGTGTATTCGGAATTTCCACGCCGCCAACATCGTTGGTACGGCCGCCCGTGACGATAATCACGTCTTCTTCAAAACCGACGGTACCCGTCGATTGAGCTGCCGCTGACGTTGACATCAGGCCGGCTGTGGAAAGGCTGACGACGCTAGTCGCCAAAAGATATTTGATTTTCATGATGTGAATTCCCCGTTCATGAACCGCATTAAAAGAAAGTCTTGTGATGATTGCTGGCAAAATTTGTGCACTGCCAGACCAACGCACGAGCAGCCCTAGGAGCCATTAATGACAGTTTTGTCTCAATTGAAACGGGAAATGCCGCAGTGCAGCATTTTCTATTTATAACGGAGCGATTCGGCGTGGCCGAATTGGTGGCAGGCTGATCGAATTCAGCTGGGTGCCTCTGCTTAGGGCACTGATTTTACGGCAATATTTTTGACAAGATCAGGCGAAGCGGCTGTTCATAGTGCGATTCTGACTGTTGCGAATTTATCACGATATCGGCATGAGTCTTTGAAGGTTCTACATGCAAATCGTGCATCGGTCCGACCTGGTTGGCAAATTGTTCGTGCACCGATTGTGCGGTGCGCCCGCGTTCGCGGACGTCGCGTTCGAGTCTGCGGGCAAAACGGGTTTCCGAATCGCATTCAACGAAAATGCTGAGATCCAGCAGATCGCGCAGTGGCTGGTGCTGCAGAATCAATATGCCATCGACCAGGATGACCGGGCGCGATTCGGTGCGCCGGGTTTCCGCCTTGGGCATATGGGTGGGGAAATCATAGAGCGGCCGGTCGATTGCCTGACCGCTTTTTAGCTGCGCAAGCTGATCGCACAGCTTGTCAAAATCCACCGCATGGGGGTGATCGAAATTGGGTCCACCCTTCCCTTGCGGTGCATCACCGAGGCCGAAGAAATAGTCGTCCTGGGGCAGGATGACGCATTGATCGGGACCGAGCGCTTCGAACAATAGCTGTGTCAGGGTCGATTTGCCGGAACAGCTGCCGCCGCTGATGCCAACCACTTTTGCGGTCATGCGAGCCCGATTTCGCGCAGGCGCTGCATCAGATAGTCATGCGCGGTGATCGGTCGCGGATAGAGGTTCGGGTGGGCGTCATCGACGCAGCTCGGCAGAGTTTCGATCGAATAGTCCGGCCGGAAGTGCAGAAAGAAGGGCATGGAGTAGCGCGAGAAGCCGCGCCGCTCGGGTGCCGGGTTGACGACGCGGTGGGTTGTCGAGGGCAGGCGGTTGTTGGTCAGCCGCTGCAGCATGTCGCCGATATTGACCGCCAGCTCGCCCGCTTTGGGGGTGACCGCTCGCCATTGGCCGTTCCTGTCGAGCAGTTCCAGTCCCGCTTCTTCGGCACCGATCAGCAGGGTGATCGTGTTGATATCCTCATGCGCTCCGGCGCGGACCGCTGGCGAATCTTCCGGCACCGGCGGATAATGGATCAGCCGCATCACCGAGTTTCCATCGCGCACCGTGTCGACGAAGAAATCCGGTGCCAGTCCGAGGAAACGCGCGATTGCCTCGAGAATGCGCGCGCCGGCCTTGTCGAAGGCGGCAAACATTTCAAGATAGGTCTCGCGGAAACCCTCGAGTTCTTTTGGCCAGACATTGGGCGGCATGACCGGCCCGAACGGATGTCCCGACGGCAGATCGCGGCCAATATGCCAGAATTCCTTGAGATCGCTGATGTTGCTATCCTTGGCGCTTTCGGTGCCGAACGGCGTGTAGCCGCGGGCGCCGCCACCGCCGGCTATGTGATAGGAACGTTTCACATCTTCGGGCAGGGCAAAAAAGGCCCGCGACATGGCTTCGGCCCGTTCGATCAGCTCTGCCGGGATGCCATGATCGGCGACCACGGCGAAGCCCCAGTCGGAAAAGCTGCGGCCGATGCGTTCGGCAAATGCGCCGCTGTCTTCGTCCGTCATGGCGAGCGAAACGGCGGCCAATGTGTCTGGGTTCTGGGTCATGCTCTTAAAATGCGCTCTCGTGCTTCTTTGTCAATCGGGATGAATCAGCCGAGCGACAGCAATATGCCGGCGAGCGCCGCGCTCATCAGATTGGCGAGCGATCCAGCGGCCAGCGCGCGCAAGCCGAGCTTGGCAATGACCGGACGCTGGTTGGGTGCGAGGCCGCCGGTGACGGCAAGCTGGATGGCGATGCTGCTGAAATTGGCAAAGCCGCATAGCGCGAAGATGACGATGGCATTGGTCAGCGGCGAGATGCCTTCCTGGATCTTGCCCAGTTCGATGAACGCGACAAATTCGTTGAGCACGACCTTGGTGCCGAACAGGCCGCCTGCTCCAAGGGCTTCGTTCCAGGGCACGCCGAGCAGAAACATGATCGGGGCAAAAATATAGCCGATGATCATCTGGAAGCTGAGATCCGGCATGCCGAACCAGCCACCAATGCCGCCGAGCAAGCCATTGGCCAGAGCTACCAAAGCGACAAAGGCGAGCACCATGGCGCCGACCGCGACTGCCAGTTTGACCCCGGTTTGCGCGCCCATCGCTGCGGCCATGATGATATTGGCCGGCTTTTCGTCTTCATATTCGACCGCGACAAGCAGCTCTTCGGGAGCAGGGTCTTCCGGATTGTCGGGCATGATGATCTTGGCCATCAATATCCCGCCGGGCGCCGACATGAAGGCGGCGGCGAGCAGATAGTCGATGCGGATACCCATCGCGGCATAGGCGGCGAGGATCGTGCCGGCGACGCCGGCCATGCCGACACTCATCACGGTGAACAGCTGCGACTGGGTGAGGCGGGCGAGATAGGGGCGGATGACCAAAGGCGATTCCGACTGGCCGACGAAGATATTGGCGGCTGCACAAAGCGATTCGACTTTCGAGATGCCGGTGATTTTCTGGATGCCGCCACCGACCCATTTGATGATGAATTGCATCACGCCGAGATAATAGAGAATCGAAATCAGCGCCGAGAAGAAGATGATCACCGGCAGCGCGGCAATCGCGAAACTGTTGCCGCCAATCGACGGATCGGCGAGCGGGCCAAAGATGAAATTGGTACCGGCCGAGGCGTAGCCGAGCAGGTTCGATACGCCGAACGCCATTGCCTCGATGATCCGCTTTCCGGCAGGAATATAAAGTACGATCACGGCAATCCCGACCTGTAGCGCAAAGGCCGCGCCGACAACGCGGAAGCGGATATTTTTCCGCCCGGTCGACAGGCCAAGGGCAAGCAGCAGGATCAATGCCATGCCGGCCATACTTGTCAGGATCGGTATCATCGGACTCTTCCAGTCAATCTTTCGGGTGGGGACTGGCTCACCAGGTGAAGCTGCCAATCTCGGTATTGCAGGCGGCGGCGAGCCGGTCGAGGCAGTCGTCGATATTGTCGGAGACGATCAGATGTTTGCGCCGTTCGGCGGAGACGAATCCCTGTTCCGACATTTTGTCGAGAAAATCGATCAGCGAATCCCAGTAGCCGCCGATATTCAAGATGGCGAAGGGCTTGTTATGATAGCCGAGCGCGTTCCAGCTCCACGCCTCGAACAATTCGTCCATCGTGCCGACGCCGCCCGGCAAGGCGACAAAGGCATCGGTGAGATCGGTCATCTTGGCTTTGCGATCGTGCATATTCTTGACGATGTGGAGCTCCGTGACACCGGTATGCGCGACTTCCAGATCCTTCAGCATCTCCGGAATCACACCATGGACCCGTCCACCCTCGGCGAGCACGGTGTCGGCGATAATCCCCATCAGACCGAGCCGGCCGCCGCCATAGACCAGCTCGACATTGCGCGCGGCCATGGTCTTGCCGAGCAATATTGTCGATTCGGCATAGGCCGGGTCTTGCCCGGCATTGGCGCCGCAATATACTGCCAGTCTCTGCAAATTATCCCCCGATAGCGCGACACAAGAGGCCGCGATCTGCTGCTTTTGATATTCTTTCCCCTATAGAAAAAATCACACTTGTGACTATTTCTTTTTTTTCGCTGCCGTTCGCGCTAGGCAATTGCGATGACCGAAACATCGAAAACCAACCTCATCCCGCGATCTCTATTCGTATTTGCCGTGCTCTACGGCGGAATGACCTGCATTGCCGGAATATTGGGCGCGAAACAGGTCGCGATCGGGCCCTTGGCGGTAGAATCCGGCATTTTCCCTTTCCTGCTGCTTGTGGTCCTGTCCAGCTCGGTCGCCGAGCTGCATGGCCGGGATGTCGCCAACCGGCTGGTCCGCTTCGGCTTCATCCCGCTGATCACCGCGATCATCCTGATCCAGATCGTATTGGCGCTGCCGACCGATCCGGGCATGTATGAACCGGCGAAAGAAGCCTTTCCGATCATATTGTCGCAGGGCGCTCGGCTGATGTTTGCCGGCATTATCGCTTATGGCGTGTCGCAATTTCTCAACGTCTATATTTTCTCCCGCCTCGCCAATATGAAGGGCGCGATGCTCGCATTGCGGGCCGCCATTGCCAGCGCCCTGTCGCAGATTGTCGATACGCTTATTTTTATCACCATTGCCTTTTACGGCGAGCGGCCGATCGGACAATTGCTACTCGGTCAGGGGTCGGCCAAGGTGGTATTGTCCTTCCTGCTGGTGCCCTTCCTGATCGTATTTTTCGTGAAACTTGGGCGGAGACTGGATCGCGAATGAAGGCTTTTGCGGCCTGTCTTTGCACTCTCTTTCTTGGTCTTGTGGGCTGTGCGCCCCAGACGGTTGCATCCCCTCCCGAAGGCGCAACCATAGTTTCCATCGTTGGAGCCATTCACGGCGAGCATCGCAGTAGCGAGCGTTACCCGCTAGAGGTGCTGCGACAGGCTATTGTCAAATTTGACCCGGATGTCGTGATGGTGGAACTGCCACCCGAAAGCTACGAGAAGGCTTCCGCGAACTTTGATAAATTTGGCCAAGTACGCGAAAGCAGGGCCGATGATTTTCCGGAATTGACCGATGTTGTTTTTCCGTTGCGCAAGGACTTGGGATTCGAGATGATTCCGGTCGCTGCCTGGACAGCGGACATTGCTGCCGAACGGCGCGCAGTGGAAAAGCGGCTTGAAAAGAATCCTGCGCGCGCGGATGACTGGTCAGAATATCAGGCGGCGATCCGGCGCTATAACAAGGCTGTTTCGGGCCGCTCGGATGACCCCGCTTTCCTCCATTCCAGCGCCTATGACGAGGCGGTCAAAGCCCGCCAGGAAACTTATGAGCGCCTGTTCGGTGACGATCTCGGGGCTGGCGGATGGCGCGCGATCAATGCTGCCCATCTGGCCCATATCAATGCCGCTCTGGATGCCGTCTCGGGGCAGGAAAAACGTGTCTTGATCCTGTTTGGCGCGGCGCATAAATATAAGATCGTAGAAGGATTGGAGGAGAGAGAGGATGTCTTTCTGGCCGATTCCGCTCCTCTGTTCGGAACATAGCTAGCTGATTTTATCGAAGGTCAGATTCGCCCGAGCCAGGTCGTCCTCGGTATCAATATCCATAAGCATGTGATCATCGCCCGCCACCAGATGGGCATCTGTCAGCATCCTGCGGGCACCAGCATCCCCTTCCAGTTCCATCAGCCTTGTCAGCGCTGCGGACGGGAATATGGCTGGCGGCATCGTCTGCCCGCTGCGAGAGGAGGCGATCGGGCTTGTCCGGCCCGATTGATCGAAGGCCTCGATCAACTTGCCTATATGGTCCCGGGTCACAAATGGCATGTCGGCCAGCACGATGCACAGCGCTGTTGCACCGGTGTCGATGGCGTGCGCAGCGGCAAGCCGGACGGAGGTCGCCTGACCTTGGGCGGCGTTTTCATTGGTGATCACACGATATCCCAGATCACTCCATTGCGCCGCGCAGGGATGCACAGGGGAACCGATCACCAGTTTTTGCGAGAACGGCATGCCCGCGCCCGTACCGGCTGCGTGCAGGCCGAGCATCTTTGCGCCAAGCAATGCGGCCAGCTTGTCCTGATCGCCGAATCTGCGGGATTGTCCGGCTGCCAGCATTGCCAGCATGATGCCGGAATGTTTGCTCAATTGACGGTAGCGCTTTCGATATAGGCGATTACCGCTTGTCGTTTCGCTGAATCCGCGATTGCTCCGGCAACCATCGTCGTGCCCGGCACTTTTGCCGCTGGATTGGCGATAAAGCTATCCAGTTCTGTGGCTGTCCAGGTAATGCCGGAGGCCTTCAAGGCGTCCGAATAGGCAAAGCCGGGGACTGCTGCTGCCGCCGCGCCGACGATCCCGAAGAGATTGGGACCAGCGCCATTGGGCGCGCCCTGTTCCAGACTGTGGCAGGCGGAGCAATTGGCGAAGGCAGCTTTTCCATCGGCGAGCAGCGCGCTGGCTGGAGCGTCCGCATTGGTCTCTGCCGCGGCAACCGCGACGGCTGGTGCCGCTCCGGGTTCGCGAACGATGATCTGCTCCACTGGCCCCGGTGCCGGATCGGCGCCACAGGCGGCGAGCAGAAAAACGGAAAGGCAGGCAAGGGTTCGCGCTGTGGTCATGTCTCGACTCCGATCAGGCAAAGCTGTGTTTGGACAAGGGCAGTTCGCGAATCCGCGTACCGGTGGCAGCAAAAATCGCGTTGGTGACAGCGGGCGCAATCGGCGGCAGGCCGGGTTCGCCACCACCGCCCAGACGCTCGTGATCGCCATTGATCAGTTCCACTTCGACCTCTGGCATCTCGTCGATCCGGAGCATCGGATAGTCGTGGAAATTGCTTTGCTGGACCGCGCCATCCTTGACCGTGATCTCGCCATAAAGCGCTGCGGTCAGGCCATAGACAATCCCGCTTTCCATCTGTGCGGTAAAGCCGTCGGGATTGATGACAAAGCCGGGATCGGCGGCGACATAGACTTTCGTCACCTTCGGCTTGGGCCCGCTCATATCGACTTCGGCAACCTGGGCGACGATCGACCCGAAGGAGGGCACAAAGGCGATCCCCCGGCCATGTTTTTCAGGCAGCGCGCTGCCCCAGCCGGACATTTTCGCGGCGGTCTCGAGCACCTTCAAGTGACGCGGTGATTCCGCCAGCAGGTCGCGGCGGAAAGCATAGCCATCCTTGCCGGCGGCATGGGCCATTTCATCGACAAAGGATTCGATGAAGAAGCCGTGCTGGCTGTGGTCGACAGAACGCCAGGGGCCAAAGCGGAGATGCATTGGCACGTCGATCTTGCGAATCTTGTGACTGGCGATGTTGTAATGGGGGATGGTTGGCGCGTCTGCGGGATCAAACAGATGGGTGTGGATATTGTCCCAACTGACCGCCTTGCCATCCTTGTCGAGGCCGCCGCGAAAGCGACTGGTCGCCGAGGGACGATAATGATCCTGCGCCGTGTCCTCTTCGCGCGACCAGATCATCTTGACCGGATAGCCGGTTGCGCTGGCGATCCGCGTCGCCATGGTGATATAGTCGCTCGTTGAACGGCGCCCGAAACCCCCGCCGAGATAGGCGTTGTGGTAAGTCACATCCTCGAACGCGAGCCCGGCGGCATCGGCAGCGGCCTGCCGCGCATTGACCGGCGCCTGATGGCCCGACCACACATCGCATTTGCCATCGCGGACCCAGGCGGTGCAGTTCATCGGCTCCATCGTCGCATGGGCGAGGAAAGGCACTTTATATTCGGCTTCGACTTTGGTCGCCGCACCGGCAAAGCTCTTCGCGACATCACCCGCTTCGGTCTGCATATCGCCGCCGTCTTCACCGGCTTCGTCGAGATAGGTGGCGTAACGGGCGAAGATTGCGTCGTGATCGAGGCTGTCGCCTTCGGTCTTGCTATATCGGGCCTCAATCGTGTTCAGCGCCTGCTGTGCCTGCCAATAGCCATCGGCAACCACCGCAACAAAATCGCCCATGTTGAGGATCTGCAGCACACCGGGCATGGTTTTGGCGGTTGTTGCATCCATGGATTCAACCGTAGCGCCGACGACAGGAGCGGCCTTGACCGCTGCATATTTCATCCCCGGGACGTCGGCATCAATGCCGAAAACCGCACTGCCATCGACCTTTGCCGGAATGTCATGGCGGGCCTTTGGCTGGCCCATGATCTTGTAATCTTTCGGCGATTTGAGCTTCGGCTTGGCCGGCAGGCTTTGCTCCGCTGCGGCACGGGCGAATTTCGCAAAGGGTTCGGACTTGCCGCTCTTGGCGTGCGAAATCATGCTGTCCGCCGTGGTGATTTCGCTCGTCGGGACTTGCCATTCGCTTGATGCTGCCGCCACCAGCATTTCGCGGGCAGCAGCGCCGGCGGTGCGCATCGCCCGCTGGCCGGTGGCGCGCACCGAATAGCTGCCGCCGGTAAATTGCAGACCCATGGCCTGTGCCAGTTCCAAAATGCCACCCGCGACGGTGGGTTCGAACAGCGCCGGGACTTCGAGATCGGGAAATAGGAAATCGCGGCCGATCGAATCGGATACATATTGCTTGTCGGCCGGTGCTTCGAGGATCTCCACCTTGTTCCAGTCGGCATCCATTTCGTCCGCCAGCATCTGGGCCAGCGCGGTATAGACTCCTTGCCCCATTTCGACATGCGGGATGACGGCGGTGACAATATTGTCGGTATCGACCTTGACCCAGGCATTGAGCAGCTGTTCATTCTCGCCATTGGTGAGCAGTGGGCCCAGCTTGTCTACGGGATTGCCCTGACGGACGGCAACGCCGACAACCAGAGCGCCGCCAGCTGCCACACCGGCGCCGATGAAAGCGCGTCTTGACCATTTGCCCATGACCTAAGCCTCCACTTTCGCGGCTTGTTCGATGCCCGCGGCAGCCTTGATTGCCTTGCGTATCCGGCCGTACATCCCACAGCGGCAGACATTACCGGCCATTGCGGTGTCGATCTGCGCGTCGCTCGGATTGGGGTTGTTTTGCAGCAATGCTGTTGCCGACATGATCTGGCCGGACTGGCAATAGCCGCATTGCGGGACCTGTGCTTCGATCCAGGCCTGCTGGACCTTGTGCAGGGTTCCGTCCTCGTCGGCGATGCCTTCGATGGTTGTGATCGATTTGCCCTCGGCTGCTGAAACCGGCGTCGAACAGCTGCGCACCGGTTGGCCATCGAGATGCACCGTGCAGGCTCCGCACTGGGCAATGCCGCAACCGAATTTGGTGCCGGGCATTTTCAGATTCTCGCGCACGACCCACAATATCGGCGTCGCCGGGTCGGCATCGACCTCTTTGGTCTGACCGTTGACGTTCAGCTTGATCATGCAAATTTCACCCGGATTATTGAATGGCAATATGCAACCTATAGGCAGATACGCCGCATATGCCAACACGCCTGTTGGCTGACACCACCCGATGATTGCAAGTCAGGCAAATACGTCGGCCAGTGCGTCGGTATTGCCGCCCTCTTTCACTATACGAAGGTCAACATAGACCGCAGCAATGCCCGTGCCCTGTATCGCGCCAGTCAGCGTGTTAACAACCAGCCCCACAAGCATGATGGCGACAGGTCCGGCAAAAACAAATGGGATCATGAGCATGCCCAATATCGACGAGAGAATGATGTAAACCACGAACAGCAGCACGATCCAGCGCTTGGACCCCTTGGTCAATTCCGCACTGCGCTTCAGGGAATCGATGATCCCCTTGTCTTCGGCCATCATGACGGGCGAGGCGACAATCCACATCAGCGCCAGAATAAGGCCCGGGATGATGAGCAATATCATGCCGGCCATTATGCCCAATGTCATCAACACGCCGAGGCCGATCAACGGCAGCAATTTGCCGATAGCCTGACCGATGCAGTCGCCGAGGCTGACCGGTTGACCGTTGAGGTCCTTGACCGTGGCGATAATGAACGTGGCCTGCAGCAAAACCGACAATATCATGACCAGCAGCCATCCACCTGCGGCTGCGGCAACCATTGACGGGGAGCTGAACATCGCCATCATCGCGTCCGGATCGCTGCTTGTGGTTGACGCGCCGGTGGCCAGTTGAACAACGGCCTGGGGCAGGGCGACAATCAGGAAGGACAAGCCGATAAAAATTACCGGATGGCGCATGATAACACCGAAAGTGTTATTCAGGACCCGTCCAATATCCAGATGCTCTGCTGTGTCGGCCATCTCATATCCCCCTCATTTTCACTATTCTGGCAAGTTGTCACAAATCCCGGCGGAGGTAAAGCGCAACAAAACAATCATCTTGGCACTTGCCCGATCCACTTGTTTCTGCGACATCTTCATTGTGGCAACGGACGCACAAGTACAGGGTGACAGTAACACCGCTTCTTTCGACCGTGCCTGGGATGACGTCCGCGCCGATGCGAATGTCCAGTTCACGCCAACCCCCGCGCCCGAACCACCGGTCTGGCCACAATGGTGGCTGGATTTTCGTGAATGGCTGGGTGAAGCGCTCATGCCGGTGATGGAAGCCTTTGCGGCGGCATGGCCAATATTACGGATATTGTTGCTGCTCGCGCTGGCCGCGGGCGTACTGACTTTGGTCTGGGTGATAATGGCACCCTATGTCGAGCAATGGCGCCGGCGAAAGCCGGTGACCGAAGAAACCTGGCAGCCCGCTCAGGAGGCGGCGCGCGAGTTGCTGGCGGAAGCAGAGGCGCTGGCCGCCAGCGGACAATTTGACCAGGCGGTCCGCTTGCTGCTCCACCGCAGCATCGCCGACATCGAAAAGCACCGCCCGGACCTGCTGCGACCATCCAGCACTTCGCGCGAGATCGGGCGTTTTGACAGCCTGCCGGACGCCTCGCGCGCGATGTTCGCGGTGATCGCCGGCCAGGTCGAACGCGGGCTGTTTGCCGCCTTGCCGATCGACGAGAAAGGCTGGCAGGAATCGCGCGATGCCTATGCCGATTTTGCACTCAGGGAAACCTGGCGGGTGGCGGCGAGCGGATGAGCGTCCAGGCCAATCCCTTTCAGCGCACGACGATCATGGTCATGTTCGCGGTGAGCTTCGCGGCTTTTATCGCCCTGTTGTACGGACTCGGCATGGGCGACCCGCTGGCGTCGGGCAAGAACGGCGACGCGCACGGCGCGTCCAACAGCATTGTCGGCTACAAGGCGCTGGCCAGTCTGCTCGAAAAAACCGGCGTGCCGGTGCGATATTCACGCTCCCCGGCCGGCATGGATGATGAGGGGCTGCTTATCCTGACGCCCGGACCGTTTACACCCACAGAAGAAATTGACGCTGTTGTCCAGCAGCGTTCCTATGTCGGACCGACGATGATTATCTTGCCGAAATGGCAGGTCGGCAAAAGCGAGAAGCTGAAAAAGGGCTGGATGTTGCGCGGAGGTCTGTGGGGCGGGGATCCGGGCGAGGAAATGCTGAAGGATCTGGCCGATGTCAGCATCTCGGTTGATGACAAGGCCCGTGCCGGCAGGCTCGTGGCTTCGGCGGTCGGCGGGCGTGTAAAAACGCCGGAAATGCCGGTCAGCATCAAGGGTGATTTCATTCGCACCATCGTCCGCGGGCCGTCGTCCGGAAGCGCGCTGGTCGCCTATCTCGATGATGGCGGCGTCTATGCGCAGCTGGACAGACTCGATGAATCGCAGATCACCGATGAAGACGAGATAGACGAGGACTTTTATCCGGTGGTGATTGTCGCCGATGCGGATCTGCTCAACAATGCCGGCATGGCCGACAAGTCGACCGCGCGCCATGCCGTTGCGCTGATCAAGGCGGTCTCGACGGCCAGCGACGGGGGTGTGACATTCGATCTGACCTTCAACGGTCTGGGGAGCGCGGAAAATTTGCTGACCCTGGCGTTCACACCGCCGTTTCTTTCGGCCACGCTCTGCCTGATCACGGCAGCACTGGCTGCGGCGTGGATCGCCTTCAACCGCTTCGGTCCGCCGATCCGGGAGACACGCAGTCTGGACTTCGGCAAAGCCGCGCTGGTCAACAACAGCGCCGCCTTTATCAGCCGGATGCAGCGCGAATATCTGGTGACGGACCGCTATGCCGAAATGATCCGCGCGCAATCGGCCGAGGCGGTCGGGATCAGCCCGCTGGCCGGTGAACAGGAAATCCACGACAAGCTGGATGAACTGGGGGAGAGCGAAGGCAATCGTTTCTCCGCCTTGTTCCACCAACTCGTTCGCGCCAGCAAGCCACAAGAAATTGCCGACGGGGCCGCGGCCCTCTACGCCTGGAAAAAGGAATTTATCGGATGAACATCGACGAACTGAAGATGCTGGCGGACAATATCCGCGGCCAGGTGGCCAAGGCGATTATCGGGCAGGAAGAGATTGTCGATCATCTGCTGATCGCGCTATTCTCGTCCGGCCATGTGCTGCTCGAAGGACCACCGGGCACGGCCAAGACTTTCCTGGCGCAATGTTTTGCGGCCACGCTGGGTCTCGATTTCGGTCGCGTCCAGTTCACCCCCGATCTGATGCCGGGCGACATTATCGGGTCCAATCTGTTCAATTTCCAGACCAGCCAGTTCACCCTGACCCGCGGCCCGATCTTCTGTGATCTGCTGCTCGCCGACGAAATCAACCGGACGCCGCCGAAGACGCAGGCAGCGATGCTCGAGGCGATGCAGGAACGGTCGGTGACGATTGATGGCGAGACTCATGCGCTGAGTGCGCGCTTCATGGTGGTTGCCACCCAGAATCCGATCGAGCAGCAGGGCGTCTATCCGCTGCCCGAGGCCCAGCTTGACCGGTTCCTGTTCAAGCTGCTGATCGAATATCCCGATGTAGAGGAAGAGAAAAAAATCGTCAGCCAATATGGCGCGCGGATCGGGGCGCCGGTGGCGAAGGACTTCGCTATCGAGCAACAGGTCGATAGCGCGACGCTGACTGCGGCGACGGAAGCCGTGCAGTCGGTGAAGCTGGTCGAGGATGTCGTCGACTATGTGGTGCGGCTAATCCGGGCGACTCGCGAAACCGCCGATCTGGAAAATGGAGCCAGCCCGCGCGCCGCGATCATGCTGGCCCATGCCGCCCGCGCCCGCGCGGCAATCTCCGGCCGCGACTATGTCATTCCCGATGATGTGAAGGCGCTGGCCCCGTCGGTGTTGCGCCACCGGACGATATTGTCTCCGGCTGCCGAGATTGAAGGCCGCCAGATCGATAGCATTATTAACGGGCTGGTTGAGCGGACGGAAGCGCCCCGTTGAATTTCTACCCGACCGGGCGAGCCGTCTGGCTCATTGCGCTGGGCGCGCCGATAGCTGCTATTCTGGCGGCAATCGTCCCGGCTTTATGGGCAATCGGTGCTGCCTGGGCACTGATGCTGTTGCTGCTGCTCCTGCTCGACGGGCTGGTCGCTGCCAAGGTCAATGATGTGCGGCTGGCGGTGGCCAATAGCGCCGAAATCGGGGCTCCGCTGCAGCTGGCGCTGGCGGCGGAATTTTCCGGCAGGATCGCGCCGCGCAACCTGTCGGGCAATCTCGGACTGGACGAGCGCCTGGCGGAAGATGGGACGGTTGCCTTTTCACTGCAACGCAACGCTGTGGCAGAGGATGCCTTTTCCGGTCAGGCCACTATCGTTCCTGTCCGCCGGGGGACCGGTGAGATCGGCAGGCTCTGGCTGAGATGGAAGGGGCCGCTTGGTCTGGCCTGGCGCCAGATCCAGAAGCAAAGCACGCAGAGCGTGGCGGTGATGCCGAATATTGCGGCGATCCGCAGTCCGACCATCCAGATGTTCCTGCGCGATTCTGTCTTCGGTCTGCTCGCCCGCAAAATCCGGGGTGAAGGCAGCGAGTTTGAAGCGCTGTCAGAATATCAGCCGGGCATGGACCGGCGCAGTATCGACTGGAAAGGATCGGCGCGGCACAGCAAATTGCTGGCCAAGGAATATGACGCCGAGCGAAACAACCAGATCGTGTTCGCGCTGGATTGCGGTTCTGCGATGTGCGAGCCGATTGACGGCCTGCCACGGATCGACCGGGCGGTGTCGGCAGCGCTGCTGACCGCCTATATCACGCTGAAGGCCGGCGACCGGACCAGCCTATTCAGCTTTGCCGGCAAACCCGAATTGTCGACGCCCTTCCTTTCCGGTAGCCGCAATTTCTTCAGGCTGCAGCAGGAAGCCGCCACTATCGATTACCGGCATCAGGAGAGCAATTATACATTGGCGCTGTCGACCTTGCAGAGCCGGCTGCAGCGGCGCTCGCTGATCATCATTTTCACCGACTTCACCGACCCTACCGCAGCTGATCTGATGCTCGAGGCGGCGGCGCGCCTGATCGACAAGCATCTGGTGCTGTTCGTGATATTGCAGGACCGGGAACTGACCGGGATTATCGATAATCCGCCGGAAAACGCGGAGGATGTCGCGCGGGCTGTAATGGCGCAAAATCTCCTTGATCAAAAAAATCTGGTGCTGACGAAACTCCGGCATATGGGCATTGATGTCATCGAAGGCGCGCATCAGGATATCGGAACACGGCTGATCAACGCCTATCTCAACATCAAAAGGCGGGGCAACCTGTGAGCAGCGAACAGGCCCTGAACGCAGCGGTTCTGCGCAGCGATCGCTTCCGGCTGGAACGGGAAGCGGACTGGATCCGGCTGGAAGAGATTGTCACCAAAATGGAGAAGGGCAAGGCCCGCCGCCTGTCGGATGACGATGTGCTGGCGCTGCCGACGCTCTACCGGACATTGCTGTCCAGCCTGTCGATCGCCCGCGAAAATTCACTCGACGCCGGCCTGATCGACTATCTCGAGGGACTCGCCCTGCGCGCCTATTTCATGGTCTATGGTACGCAGAGCAGTTTCGGGCGCTGGCTGGGCAGCTTTTTTGGCGGTGGCTGGAGCCGGGCGGTGCGGGCGATACAATTTGATATCTGGGTTGCCCTGGCGGTGATGATCGCGGGCGCAGTGATCGGCTATATTTTGGTCGCCGGGGACAGTGACTGGTTCTACGCGCTGGTACCGGGAAATTTCATGGATGCCCGGGTTCCGGGGGCGAGCGAAGAAGCCCTGCGCGGCACGCTTTTCGGCGCGCAGGATGAGGGCGGTCTCGCCGTGTTCGCCGCATTTCTGTTCAGTAACAATGCGCAGGTCGCGCTGCTTGCCTTTGCGCTGGGTTTTGCCTTTGCCATCCCCAGCATATTGCTGCTGATCCACAATATGGCGCTGCTCGGTGCGATGCTCTGGGTCTTCGCCCAGCGCGGGCTGACGGTTGATTTTGTCGGCTGGCTTTCAATTCACGGAACGACCGAGCTGTTTGCCATCCTGCTGGCTGGCGCCGCCGGAATTCATGTCGGCCGTTCGATCGCCTTTCCGGGTGCCAAATCGCATCTCAAGGCGGCGAGCGATGCGGGCAAAAGGGCCGCCCTGGTCATGGCTGGCGTCATCGTCATGCTGATCTGTGCCGGTCTGCTCGAAGGCTTCGGCCGTCAGCTGATCAACAATACCGCCGCTCGCTTTGGCGTTGGCGGCGGCATGTTATTGCTGTGGCTGGTCTATTTCATCGGCTTTGGCCGGGAACGGCGGGGGCCAGACGCATGAGCGGGAGTAAAGCCGTCGAACCGTGGATCCGTCATTCCGCCAATCCGAAGCTGGACCGGATCATGGTCACCCCGGAAGGTGTGGCGCTGAATGTCACGATCGCCGCAGCGGGGGCAAGGGCGGGTGCATTGTTGCTGGATCTGGTGATAATACAACTTATCTCAACGCTCATCACGCTTTTAAGCGTCGCTTTGGCAATTCTCTTTCTGGGTGGCGGAGCTGATTTTCTGGCAACGGACGGGCCATTCGGACTGATCAAAATCTTCTATTTGATAACGAATTTTCTGCTGCTGAACGGCTATTTCATATTTTTCGAACTGGGACATAAATCTGCCACCTGGGGGAAAAGGGCCGTCGGTATCCGGGTGGCAAGCCGGGACGGCAGTCGCCTGACCGCAGAAGCGGTTATCGCGCGCAATATCGTCCGCACCGTTGAACTGTTTCTGCCTCTGTCATTCATGGGCTCGGTTGAAGCCGGTGGGTCGCTGGTTGATATGACCGCCTGGGCGGGACTCCTCTGGGTGTTGATGTTCATGCTCTTTCCGCTGTTCAACAAGGACCGGCTGCGCGGTGGCGACGTGATCGCCGGAACCTGGGTGATCCAGAATGTTAAAAAGAATCTCGGAGATATTGTCGCGCCCTCGGCGGCGATAGCGCCCGACGGGGCCGCGCCCACGGCACGCTATCAATTTTCCGATGCAGATTTGTCGGTCTATGGCGAATATGAGTTGCAGACGCTGGAGAATGTCCTGCGCAGCGATCAGGATGACGCGCTGGAAAAGGTAGCGGCGTCTATCTGCCAGAAAATCGGATGGGAACCGGGCAGCGGAGACGAGCGAATCTTTCTCGAGGCTTATTATACCGCGTTGCGCGCCCGGCTGGAGCGCAGCATGAGATTTGGCCGGCGCCGCAAGGACAAGTTTTCGGCCGAGGAACAGGCGGGACGATAGCGCCGATCCGCCCTTGCCGTAGCGTCAGCTTAATTGCTCGGTTAATTGCTTGTTTTGCGCGGTTTTCAGCTTATAGTCCGGCCAAATTCTGACCAAGGAGCACTCCCATGAATCTGGAATTCACAGAAGAAGAAAAGGCCTTTCGCGCCGAAGTGCGTGAATTTATTGAAAATAACTATCCCGAAAATATCGGTACTCGCGGTGTGCAGGATGACCTGAGTCCCGAGGATATGGTCGCATGGCACAAGATTCTCGGCAAAAAGGGCTGGTCGGTTCCGGCCTGGCCATCCGAATATGGCGGCACCGACTGGACGCCGACTCAGCGCTATATCTGGGGTGAGGAAAATGCCCGGAAAAACACGGTCATGCCTTTGCCTTTCGGCGTTTCGATGGTTGGCCCAGTGATCTACACATTCGGCAATGAAGAACAGAAAGCCGAACATCTGCCCGGCATCCGTTCGGGTGACGTGTGGTGGTGTCAGGGCTATTCCGAGCCCGGCGCCGGTTCCGATCTGGCTTCGCTGAAGACCACCGCGGTGCGCGATGGTGATGACTATATCCTCAACGGCCAGAAAACCTGGACCACATTGGCGCAGCATGCCGACTGGGGTTTCTTCCTGTGCCGCACTGACCAGGATGCACCGAAGCCGCAAATGGGCATCAGCTTCATTCTTGTCGACATGAACACGCCGGGTATCGAAGTGCGTCCGATCAAGCTGATCGACGGCGGTTATGAGGTCAACGAAGTGTGGCTGACCGATGTTCGCGTACCCGCGACCAATCTGATCGGCGAAGAGAATAAGGGCTGGACCTATGCCAAGTTCCTTCTCGCGCACGAACGTTCCGGTATTGCCGGTGTCGCGCGGTCGAAGCGTGGCGTCGAGCAGCTCAAGGAAATTGCCGCAGCCGAAATGCTGGATGGCAAGCCATTGCTCGAAGACATGGGTTTTGCCCAGAAGATCAGCCAGCTCGAGATTGATCTCTCGGCGCTGGAAATCACCGAGCTGCGGACGCTGGCCGGCGAACAGGCGGGCAAGGGTCCGGGACCGGAAAGTTCCTTGCTCAAGGTCAAGGGCACGGAAATCCAGCAACGGCTGACAGAGCTGACGCTGGAAGCGGTGGGCCATTATGGCGCACCCGATTTCCGCAGCTTCCCGGATGACGGGTCGAACGACTTCCCGATCGGGCCGGACTATGCCCATCACGCGGCACCGACCTATTTTAACATGCGCAAGACGTCGATCTACGGCGGGTCCAACGAGATCCAGCGCAACATCATCACCAAAATGATCCTCGGCCTTTAAGCGGACCGACAGAGGGGAACCACTATGGATTTCGATTTTACCGACGAACAGAATATGGTGCGTGACGGAATTTCGCGCCTGATCCGTGAGCAATATGATTTTGATACGCGCCGCGGCGTGATCGCCAGCGAATCCGGCTGGCGGCCCGAGCTCTGGGCGCAACTCGCCGAGCTCGGCATGCTGGCCGCGCCATTTTCGGAAGAAGATGGCGGATTTGGCGGCGCGACCGAAGCGATGATCATCATGGAAGAATTCGGCAAAGGCCTCGCGGTCGAGCCGTTCATTCCATCCGTGGTCTGCGCCGGCGGTGCCTTGAAACATGGCGGCAGCGCTGCGCAACGTGAAGAATATATCGGCGGAATCATTTCCGGCGAGATGATCTTTGCCTTTGCTTATGCCGAACCGCGCGGCCGTTATGATCTGGCCAATCTGGAAACCACGGCCAAGGCCGATGGCGGCGATTATGTCATCAACGGCCACAAGGCTGTTGTCATCGGCGCGCCCTGGGCGACGCATCTTGTCGTGACGGCGCGCACCTCGGGCGGACAGAGCGACAAGGACGGCGTCTCGCTGTTCATCGTCGACAAGGCAGCGCAAGGCGTCAGCACCCGCGACTATGCCACGATCGATGGCCGCCGCGCTTCGGAAGTCTATTTTGAAAATGTCAAAGTCTCTGGGGATGCCCTGATCGGCGAGGCGGGCAACGGCCTGCCGCTGATCGAGAAGGTCGTCGACGAAGCGACGGCTGCGGTTTGCGCCGAAGCGGTTGGTGCAATGAAGGTGACCAACGAAACGACGCTCGACTATTCGCGCCAGCGCAAGCAGTTCGGCACGCCGATCGGATCCTTCCAGGTGCTGCAGCACCGGATGGCAGACATGCTGATGGAATATGAGCAGTCGGTTTCGATGTGCTATCTGGCGACGATCAAGCTCGACGAGGATGACGCGACGCGCAAGAAAAACGTCTCTGCAGCCAAGGTGCGCATTGGTCAGGCAGCGCGGTTCATCGGCCAGTCGGCGATCCAGACCCATGGCGGCATGGGCATGACCGACGAACTGGCAGTGGGCAGCTATTTCAAGCGCCTGTCGATCATCGAGGGCGAGTTCGGCAGCGTTGACCATCATATGCGGCGGCATATTGCGCTGACTGCGGGTTAACTGAACAAAGCCCGTTCGTCCTGAGCCTGTCGAAGGATGAACGGGGCAAAGAGCGCTGTCTGAAATGTGCTTCGACAAGCTCAGCACGAACGGCGTGGTCGTTATGAAATTTGACCCTATCATTTAAGGGGATAGAGCCACGCTGGTTCTGTCCCCTTTTTCACGCTAGGCCATCATCATCCTTTGGAGAGGGTGATGATGAATAATAGTTCCAGTCCGGCCTCTGGCGGCATCTATCGATATTATGTCCTGATCATGCTGATGCTGACCTTCATGTTCAACATCACTGACCGTCTGGTGATGTCGATATTGATCGAGGACATCAAAGCCGAATTTGTCCTGAGCGACACGCAGATTGGTCTGCTCGCTGGTACTGCCTTTACAATATTCTATCTGCTTCTGGGTATTCCCGCCGGCCGGCTGGCCGATCGCACCAATCGCCGGACCATGATCGCCGTTGCCGTATCGCTGTGGAGCGTCATGGCGGCATTATGCGGCGCGGCGACCGGTTTCTGGACGCTGTTTCTGGCCCGCCTTGGGGTCGGCGTCGGAGAGGCCGGAGGCGCGCCGCCGTCGGTGTCGATCATCACCGATTATTTCGCCCCGCACGAGCTGTCCCGAGCCATGGGTATATTTGCGGCGGGCGCGGTATTGGGGCCGGTACTAGGCTACTCTGCGGGCGGCTATCTTGCCGCGGAATATGGCTGGCGCTGGGCTTTCATTCTTCTGGGCCTGCCCGGCGTGATCCTCGGGATCATCATCTATCTGACGATCAGGGAGCCGGTTCGCGGACGCTATTTTCAAGGCGATCCCAAAGCATCCGGCACAGAGAAACAGGAGCCATTCAGGACAGCCATGCTTTCGCTCTGGCGCAACTCCATTGTTGCCCGGGTGATTTCAGCCAATGCTTTCGCCAATATCCCGTCTTTTGCCTTTGCCATCTGGCTGGCACCGATCCTGATCCGCAAATTTGAAATCACCCAGGGAGAGGCCGGGCTTTATCTTGGCGCGGTATTGTTCATCGGCGGTGTCCCCGGGATGATATTTGGCGGATTCCTGGCCGACTATCTTGCCAAAAGAACGCCGAAATGGCGGCCCTGGTACTGCGCCCTGGCACTGGCGCTGACTCTGCCTTTCTGGGCATCCTGCTTGCTCGCCGAGACTCTGCAATGGACGCTGGGACTTTATGTCGTCGGTTATATATTGCTCGTTTCGACCCAGGGCGCGGCCTATTCGATGATCCAGGCCGCAGTAAAGCCGACCGAACGGGGCACGGCTTCTGCTGTGGGCAGTCTGCTCGCCAATCTGCTGGGCTATGCGATCGGACCAGCGTTGATCGGCGTGATGAGCGACGGTTGGGCCGATGATTATGGTGCCATGTCGCTGAGCTACGCCGTCATGGTAACCGCAGTGGTCAGCCTGATCGTCTCGGTCTGCCTGTTCTGGTGGACCAGCAAGGCGATGACGTACCAGCCGTCGGCTCTCGCGCTACAGCAATAGACCCCCGTCTGCGATGATCGTCTGGCCGACAATATAGTCGGCGAGCGGCGATGCGAGGAACAGCACCAGTCCCGCCATATCATCCGGATCGCCAATGCGGCCGAGCGGGATCGACTGGATGGTTGCTTCGCGGCGCTTGGGATTGTCGGTGGTCACCTTGGTCATCTTGGTCGCGATCAGGCCCGGTGCAATGCCGTTGACCCGGATGCCGTCCGGCGCCCAGGCCTTGCCCAATGTCCGGGTCAATCCGGCGGCGCCAGCCTTGGAGGCGTTGTAGCCGGGGTTGCCGACTGTCGCGTGAAAAGCTGCGGTCGAGCTGATGATGACCAGCGAGCCCTTCGCCTCTTTCAGCAAATCATAAAATTGCCCGGCGCAGGTCATCAGACTGTTGAGATTGACCTGAACAACCCTGGCGAAATTTTCCGGCTCGAATTCGGCGCGCTTGTACATGACCATGCCCTGCGAGCACACGAGTATGTCGAGCTTGGTGAATTTCTGTCGCAAGGCGATAATCGCGGTATCATCTCCGGCGTCGAGCTGGTGATAGGTCAGGCCTTTCAGGTCGGAGCCATCGTCATAATCCGCTTCGCTGGCCCGTGTTCCGGTGACATGGACCTCGGCACCGCAGCCGCGAAAGGCCTGCGCGGTGGCATTGCCGATGCCGCTCGAGCCGCCGATGATGCAAACGGTTTGGTCGGTAAAATCGATGGACGTGTCTAACATTATCTTCTCCTATGCAATTGACTATTGGCCGAGCATTTCGGGATCGTCTAGAGCTGGTTGCACAATCTACCCCGGAGCAGAGACATTATGGATATTCCCTTTTCGCTTGCAGGCCGCACCGCTCTGATCGCCGGTGCTTCATCAGGTTTCGGCGCGCGTTTCGCCAAGCTGTTTGCAGCCGCTGGCGCTAATGTCGTGCTGGGTGCCCGGCGAACCGACCGGACCGACGCTTTGGCTAAAGAGATTATCGATGAGGGTGGTCAGGCACTGGCGGTTCCACTGGATGTCACCGACGAGGCTTCGATCATCGCCGCCTATGATGCGGCGGAAGCGAAATTCGGTACGGTCGATACGATTGTCGCCAATGCCGGCGTCGCCGCGACCGGGCGATCGACCGAAGTCCCGGCGGACCGGCTGCAGATGCTGCTCGATACCAATTTCAAGGGCGTCTATCTGGTGGCGCGTGAAGGCGCCAAGCGGCTGATCGCCAGCGGTAGCCGAGAGAAGGAAAACGGCCGGATCGTGATCATCGGATCGATCACCTCGCGGCTGACCGGCGAGGGCGATAGCGCCTATGCCGCGAGCAAGGCGGGCGTGACCCATCTCGGCCGCAATCTGGCGCGCGAATGGGTGCGGATGGGGGTCAATGTGAACACCATTCATCCCGGCTATATTCCGACCGAGATCCAGGGCGACTGGTACCAGACAGCCGGGGGCGAAGCGCAAATCGCCGGTTTCCACCGTCGCCGCCTGCAGGATATCGAATCGCTCGATCCGATGATGCTCTATTTCTCTTCCGATGCATCGCGGATGGTGACGGGATCGGATATCATCGTCGATGACGGGCAATCTCTCTGACAGACGGATGATCGGTCCTAGCTAAACAAAGGGTGCCGAGAGGAAAATAATCCTGTCATAGCCTGTCCATGGTAGAGGACATCCGCCCCAACGAGGGCATCGAGAATAAGGCAGATATTGAATCTGCTTCGCGGCGACGTGCAAATTATGCGCTCGCGGTCCTGTTCATTGTCACCATGCTCAATTTTCTCGACCGGCAGGTAATCTCGATTGTCGCCGAGCCAATCAAGCGCGACCTTGGCCTCTCGGACACGCAGCTTGGCCTGATGACCGGCCTGTCCTTTGCAATTTTCTATACCACGCTGGCGATTCCGCTGGCTGCCCTTGCGGATCGCTGGAACCGCAGCCGGATAATCGCCATTGCTATCGCCATATGGTCTCTGATGACGGTGCTTTGCGGACTGGCTGGCAGTTTTGTGCAGCTGTTCCTCGCGCGCGTTGGCGTCGGTATTGGCGAAGCGGGATCGGCGCCTGCGTCGCACAGTCTGATCGCTGACCTGTTCCCGCCCGAACGCCGCGCCGGAGCGCTCGGCATCATGGGCGCAGCGGTGCCGATCGGCGCATTCATTGCTTATGCTGGCGGCGGCTATATCACCGAAATGTTCAGCTGGCGGGCCGCGTTCCTGCTGGCCGGCTTGCCGGGGCTGATCATCGCTCTGGTAATCTGGTTCACCGTGCCTGATCCGCGCGGCAAGGTCAGCCTGGCCAAAGCCTTTCAACCAGCGGCAGGCGAGATAACCTTGCGCGCCGCCTTGCTCGAACTGTCGCGCAAACCGGCCTATTGGCATCTGGTTGCAGCAGGCGTGCTGGTACAATTCATATCTTATGGCCTGGCCAGTTTCTACGGCGGACTGTTTGTCCGGGTGCACGGCATGAACTATGGCGAGCTTGGCTGGAAACTCGGCGTGATGGTCGGGTTAACCGGTGGATTCGGGGCCTGGTTTGGCGGAAAAACCGGCGATCTTATCGGCAAGCGCGATCCTGCGCTGCCGTTGCTGGCCAGCGGACTGGTTCTGGTGCTTGCCGCGCCCGGGATGATCACGGCCATCTATGCCGAGAACGCCAATGTAGCGATTGCCCTGCTCGGATTTCCGACCTTTGCCGCCACCTTCTATTTCGGTCCCAGCTTTGCTGCGGTCCAGTCACTGGCCAGAGACCGGACCCGGGCCATGGCGGTGGCGATCTATCTGATGTTGGCCGGCCTGATCGGACTGGGTATCGGCCCGGTCTTTGTCGGCGGTCTGTCCGATTATTTCGCCGGCGGTAACCGCGATCTGGAAGCGAGCGCATTGCAGCAGGCGCTGATGGTATTGGCTCTATTCAACCTCTGGGCTGGCTTCCACTATTGGCGGGTCTGGGTGTGGATGAAGCGCCAGCGGGCCTAGGGGGTCACTTGCCTCCGGTTACATAGAGACACTGGCCGGTTACCCAGCTTGACGCCGGTGAAGCCATATAGACCACGGCAGCGGCAATATCCTCTTCCCGGCCAAAGCGGGCCAGCGGGATCTGGAACTGCTTGAGCAGAGCCGCGCGTTTTTCTTCGGAGTCGATGCCCATCGACTCGTCGAAATTCTCGGTCGGGATCGGGCCCGGTGCCACCGCATTGACGCGAATGTTAGGTGCGAGCTCGAGCGACAGGCTGGCGGTCAGGCTGTTCACCGCCGCCTTCGACGCGCCATAAGGGGCGTTCTTGACCTGTCCGCCGATTGCGGCGCGCGAGGAGATGTTGATGATCGCACCGCCCTTGTCGCTCATGCGATTGGCTGCGGCGACGGCGCCCATCCATACGCTTTTCAGATTGAGTTCTATCTGCGCGTCCCAGCTTTCTTCCGGGGTGCGCGTCAGATACCGGGGCGTGCCGTCGGGCAGGCCGCCGGCATTGCTGACCCAGATCGTCAACCGACCCAGTTCCTCGACCGCGCGGTTGGCGAGATTTTCCAGAGCGGCGCGGCTCGTCACATCCGTCGGAACCGCAATAGCGCGGCGGCCCATGGCGCGAATTTCCCCGGCAACCTTTTCCAGATCATCGGCAGAGCGCGCGGCGACCGCCACATCGGCCCCCGCTTCGGCCAGCCCGAGCGCAATCGCCCGTCCGATTCCCTTGCCGGCGCCCGTGACAACAGCGACTTCGCGGTCGAGTTTGAATTGATCCAATATGCCCATTATTTCATCCCCTTGATCGTATCGGTTATTGATTGGCCCTTTGGGCCGCCGCACGGCCCGCAATATAGCCAAATGTCAGAGCCGGCCCCAACGTTCCGCCCGCTCCGGCATAGACGCTGCCGGTCGGCGCGCTGATAACATTGCCGGCGCCGAATAGTCCGGCAATCGGTTCGCCATCGACATCCACTATCTGTGCCTGCGCGTTGGTTTTTGCGCCGCCGTTGGTGCCGAGCGCGCCCATCCTGATTTCCACTGCGTAATAAGGCGCCTTGCCCAGATTACCCAGTGTCGCTCCCGCGCCTTCTCTGGATCGGTCACCGTAGAAGCGGTCATAGTCGGTCTTGCCGCGGCCGAAATCCTGATCGTCCAGTTGCTCGGCCAGCTCGTTGAACCGGTTGACGGTGGCCGGGAGATTCTTTGCATCGACGCCGATTTGTGCCGCCAGCTCTTCGAGCGAATCGGCCTGCGCCACCCATTCGGGCAGCGGCGTGCCGGGCATGAAGGAGGACAGCGGGTAGTGCTCCCGATATTGCGAATCGAAGATCAGATAGGCGGGTAGGTTGGGATAATCATAGGTCGCCGGATCGAAGGCATGAAAGGCCCCCGCGAGCGCCGAATAGTTCGCCGCTTCGTTGCAGAATCTCTTGCCTTCGCGGTTGACCATGATGCCGTGGGGCAGGGTCCGCTCGATCAGCACCGGCATGTTGCGGGTCTCGCCGCTCTGCCATTGCGCTTCGGGAATCGCGAGGGTCGGCACCCACCAGGCGCTGGTCATATTGCCGAGGCCTGCGCCCGCTGCCATCGCCATTTTCAGGCCATCGCCTTTATTGGTCGGCGGCGAGGCGGGCGCATCGAGCGGCCCGCGCAGGAAAGCATGTTTCAGCGCATCATTCCATTCGAATCCGCCGGTGGCCAATATCACCCCGTTGCGCGCTGTAATCGTTTCCCGCTCGGTGCCGCGTTCGACGATGGCGCCGGTCACCCGGCCATTTTCGATGCGAAGCCGGTAACCGCCACAACCGAGAACTGGCTCTATACCGCGATCCAGACAGGCCTTGAGCAGCCGCCCGACGAGAGCCTGGCCCCAGCCTCGCAAATCTTCTGAATTGCGCCGCTGCAATTCCTCGGGATCAACCACCCCGCTGCCGCCACCGAGCGGCGTTTCGCGCAGCATCATTCGTGGCGATGGACCATGTTCGAACACACGGTCTTTCCAATCTCCCAGCGCGGTAAAATCGAAAAGTTCATTGTCAAGGGACCGACCGCCATCCGCCTTGGCGCCGGGACGATCCTCGTAATAATCCGGATAGTCCGGCATCATCGTCAGCTTGATCGCCTCGATGTCGGTCAGGAAGGAGAGCATTTGCCGCGCTTCGGTAACAAAGGCGCCGAGCACATCTTCATCCATCTCGCCATGATCGAGCGACAGAAAATAGGCGAGTGCCTCGGCGACACTGTCCTCTTTGCCCTGCGCCGCCATCTGGTCGTGATCGGGCAGCCAGACCACCCCGCCGGATATCGCTGCGGTTCCACCGAGCCGGTCCTGCTTTTCGATCAGCCGGACCGAGGCACCGGATTCGTGCGCCGCCAGCGCTGCGGTGAGGCCCGCTGCCCCCGCACCGATGATCAGAACATCTATTTCGCTATCGACCATCGCACCTCTCCCGTGATTGGATTGACTACCAGTCTAGGGGCTTGGGTAAGGTGCGACAAACCGCACTTTGGATAGCGACCAGATGCTAGGCGGCAACGGTTCCCGGTTGGACAGGTGCCGGGAGTCCGGTTTCTTCCAGACAATTGGCGCGCAGCGTTTCGATATCGGGGCCGAAGTTGAACGGTCCGTCGGTCTCGACGGCATTCTCTGCCATTTCCGCGCGCAGGCTTTCCGTTGCCGGACCATCGACACTGCCATCCTCTGAAATAACGACGCCATAGTCGCGGGCGCCCTTCACGGTCACCAGTCCCTGGCGGATTTCCAGCGCGACCAGTTCGGGGTCGCGCTCCAGCGGGTTGCCCCAGCCGCCGCCGCCCCAGGTGATGAAGTGAAGCAGATCGCCTTCGCGCACTTCGATGCCGTCCTGCTTGTTGCCGACAACCTCTGTTGATCCGTCGGCGCGCTCCAGTATCTTGGTCGCCCGATCACCCGGCTGGCCGCCGTTGACTCCCCACGGATAGGTGAACCAACGGTCATCGTGAATCGCGACGGTTCCGGGTTCGAGGAACCGGTAGGTCATGTGAATGCCATTGCCGCCGCGGAACAGTCCGGCACCACCGCTGTCGGGCTTGGCTTCATAGCGCTCGATCCTGAGCGGGAAATATTTCTCGAGAAACTCGTTCGGGACATTGGTGAAGCCGGGCCACAGCGAGTGGCCATCCGGGCCATCGCCAAAGGGACGTCCGGGAATGCCGCCAAAGCCGATCTGGAACAATTGGAACCATTCGCCGGACTTGTCGAAACCGGAATACATCAGATGCGGGCTCGAGGAGAATCCTGCGCCGTTGAGGAACTCCGGCTGGCGCTGACCGAGTAATCCGCCCAATATATCGAAAATCCTCCCGAGTGCATGGGTGCGTCCGGCGAGCGCGGCGGGATATTTCGGCTTGAGCAGTGAGCCTTCAGGAATGCGCACATCGACCAGATCATAAAAGCCGTCGTTGAACAATATCTGCGGGTCGAAGACCATGATCATGTAGATGCCGAAGAACATCTTGAACATATTCTCGTTGAGGAAGAAGTTGATCGAGCTTGGCGCCTGCGGATCGGTGCCTTCGAAATCGAGAATGACCTTGCCACCCTCGCGCCACATCTTGCAGCTGATCTTGTAGGGACCAAAGCCGACGCCATCGTCACAGATATAGTCGGAGAAGCTGACCGGTTCCTCGCCGATGCTGGTTTCGATCAGATGTTTCATCGCGCGATGGTTGCGGGCCAGCAGCAGATCAGTGGCGCTGGCAAATTCATCTTCGCCAAAGCGCCCGCACATTTCGTCGACCCGGCGGGCAGCGACCCGGCAGGACGCGATCAGCGCGTTGAGATCGGCAGCGCACCAGTCCGGTTTGCGGCTCTGGTGCAGGACGACCTTGACCATCTCCTCGTTATAAACGCCCTTCTGGTAGATCTTTACCGGCGGAATTCGGACGCCTTCCTCGAACACGCTCTTGCTGTCGATCGGGATCGAGCCGGCGACCTTGCCGCCAATGTCTGACTGGTGACCGAACATCGCGGTCCAGGCAACCAGCCTGCCGCCGCGATAGACCGGCAGCAAAACCAGCCAGTCGTTATTGTGGCTGACGGCGCCGTCGCAGCTGTACGGATCGCTGAGGAAGATCATATCGCCTTCCTCGATCGTGCCGGGATAGGAGCGCAGGAAGCCGTCGATGAAGCTGCCGAACTGGCCGACCACCATCTTGCCGGCGCGGTCTGCGATCAGCGGAAAGGCATCGCCCTGTTCGCGGATGCCCGGCGACATCGCGGTGCGGACCAAAGTGGCGTCCATCTCGATCCGGGCGTTGCGCAGGGCATTTTCCATGATGTCGAGGGTGACCGGATCGACCTCGACCTTGTTGAACGGAGCTTTGTTGGTTTCAATAATCTGTGCGGGCATATCAGGCTCCTTCCACCAGGTTGATGATCAGATTGCCATGGTCGTCGACCAGCGCTTCGCAGCCGCTGTGGACGAGAGTGGTGGAGTCCATTTCGGTAATAATCGCGGGACCGGCTACGCGATTGCCGGCTTTGAGCAGAGCGCGGTCATAAATCACCGCATCCTGCATCTTGCCGTCCATATAGAGTTGATGATCGCGGGTCTTGGCGCTCGATGGGTCGGCTTCGCCTTTTTCAATGGCAGGCGGTGCAACATCGGCGCTCTTGCCCAGCGCGACGGCGCGGACGTTGACGATCTCGTGCGGCGTCTCGTCGAGATTGAAGGTGAATAATCGTTCGTGCTCGGTATCGAAGCGTGCGATCAGGCTCTCTATGGAAAGGCCTGCCGGTTCTACCGACAGCGGGATTTCAAAGGCCTGACCGGCGTAGCGGATATCAATCTCGTAGAGTAGTTCGATATCCCCGGGCGCGACGCCCTCGGCTTCCAGCTCCTGTTTGACCTGCGCGCCGAGACTGTCGAGATAGACGGTGAGCTCGTCATTGGTGGTATTCTGAACCATCTCGTTGAAACTACGCTGGGTTTCGACGCGCTGGCGGGTGGTCGCGTCGCCGTAGGCGCAAAGCACCCCGGGCGAAGGCGGAATGATCACCGGCCAGCTGTTCATCAGCTTGCCCATCGCATTGGCGTGGAGCGGTCCGGCGCCGCCAAAGCCCATCAGGGCAAAGTCGCGCGGATCATAGCCCTGTTGAACGGAGACCAGGCGCAGCGCGCCGAACATATTTTCGTTCACAATATCGATGATGCCGGCCGCGGCGTCCATCAGCGCGATGCCCAGCGCATCGGCTATCGTCTGGACCGCTTTGGTCGCGCCCTCCCGGTCGAGCTTGAAACTGCCGCCGAGCAACGATTCGGGCAGATAACCGAGCACGACATTGGCGTCGGTTACAGTCGGCTGTTCGCCGCCTTTGCCATAGGCGACCGGTCCTGGCTGGGCGCCGGCGCTTTCCGGGCCAACGCGCAGAGCCTTGGTCAGTTCGGGAACGAAAGCGATTGACCCGCCGCCAGCACCGACGGTTTTAACGTCGATTGACGAAGCGCGAACATTGAGGTCACCGACCGAGGTTTCCCGCTGCAGCCGCGCCGCGCCATTTTCGATCAGTGCCACATCGGTCGATGTTCCGCCCATGTCGAGCGTGAGTATATTTTTCACCTGCGCGCTTTTTGCCACCCAGACCGCACCAGCGACCCCGCCAGCCGGTCCCGACATCAGCAGGTTGACCGGTGCCTCGGCGCTTTTCTCGGCGGACATCAATCCGCCATCGGAACGCAGCAGGTTGAGCTTCGCCTTTGTGCCCCAATCCTTCAGCTCCTTTTCCAGATTGCCGACATAGCGCGCCACAGCCGGGCGCACGGCACTGTTTGCAACCGTGGTGAGAGCGCGCTCATATTCCTGCATTTCGGGCAGTATGTCCGACGAGATGGAAATGGGGATATCAGGGAAGATTTCGGCGCAGATCGCGGCGACGGCTTTTTCATGCCGGCCATCAACATAGCTGTTCATCAGGCAGATGGTCAGCGCTTCTATTTCCTCGCTGGCTTTCAACCGTTCCAGCCGGGCGCGCATTTCGGATTCGTCCAGTTCGCGGACGGTTTCACCCTTGGCATCCATCCGTTCTGGCGCTTCGATCGTCCGTTCCAGAGCGGCCATCGGTTCTGGCTTGGGCCAGATGATCCAGGCGGCGAGGCCACCGGGAACCAGGCTGCGGGCAATCTGCATCACATGGCGATAGCCCTCGGTGACGACCAGGCCGACCTTGGCGATTTTCTTTTCCAGCACGGCATTGGTTGCGACCGTCGTTCCGTGCAGGAACAGGTCGATTTCGCCGGGGGATATATTCTGACGCTCGCACAATCCGCGGGCGCCATTGATAACCGCTTGGGATGGATCTTCCGGGGTCGATGGCACTTTGTCCCGGAACGTCTTCCCGGTGGTTTCGTCAATCAACAGAAGATCAGTAAAAGTTCCGCCGACGTCGACACCTAATCGATACCCCATATTTCAATCTCTCTCTTATATATTTGTCATTCAGGCGTCGGCTCTCGCAACCAGAGACGGCAATGGCCGGCCGAGTATGGTTTCGAACCACTGGTTGGTGGCTATGGCCTTGCGCAGATCAAGATCATGGCTGACGCCGGAGCGGTCGAGCAGGTTGATCAGATCTTCGGTCGCGATATTGCCCGTGGCATTGGGCGCGAACGGGCAGCCGCCCAGTCCGCCAAGGCTGGAATCCAGTGTCTCCACGCCCGCCTGCACGGCGGCCCAGGCATTGGCGATGCCGGTGTTGCGCGTGTCATGGAAATGGGCGCGCATGCCGATATGGTCGGGGAGCAATTCCCTGAGCCGTCCGAACAAGTCGGTCACTTGCGCCGGTACGCCAACACCGATGGTATCGGCCAGCGCGATTTCCATCGGGTCTTCGGCGGCCATTTCTTCGGCGATATGAAGGACAGTCTCGGGATCCACCGCGCCTTCGAACGGACAGCCAAAGGCCGCCGAGATGGTGACCTGCGCTTTCAGCCCTTCGGCCTTGGCAAAGCGGATCATCTCGCGATTCTCCTTTATGCCCTGCTTTATGGTCTGTCCCTGGTTCTTCTGGCCGAATGTATCGCTCGCGACCACCACACAGCCGGCTTCGTCGATGCCGCGTTTATTGCCTTCCCGCGTGGCAAGGCCGCGGAGGACGCCGCGCTTGTTGAGGCATAATCCGATATAGGAAACATCATCGCGGTCGGGCAGGCCGGCGATAACCGCTTCGGCATCTGCCATTTGCGGAACACGACCGGGATGGACAAAGCTGGCCACTTCCATGCGCTTCGCGCCGGCGTCCAGCATCCGCGTTATAAGGCCCAGCTTGTCCGCCGTCGAAATGATCTCGGCTTCATTCTGCAGTCCGTCCCGTGGACCGACTTCCAATATGGTAACCGCTGTGTGAGTATCTCTGCTCATATAAATTGTATACAATCCTGTTGCTGCTTTGTATAGGAGAAAGGATGATGCGGGAGTATTTTTTATGACGCAAGGGGCGTTGACAGGTTTGCGGCTGATCGAAATGGGTCAGCTGATCGCGGGGCCGTTCTGTGGCCAGCTGATGGGTGACCACGGCGCCGAAGTTATCAAGATAGAGCCGCCCAGGGTCGGCGATGCGATGCGCAGCTGGGGTCAGGGCATTCCGCTCTGGTTCTCCGTTGTCGGTCGCAACAAAAAGTCGATAACCCTCAATTTGCGCGAGAAAGAGGGGCAGGAGATCGTCAAGAAGCTGGCTGAGAAATCAGATTTTCTGCTCGAGAATTTCCGCGCCGGAACCATGGAAAAATGGGGACTGGATTACGAGACGCTCAGCGCCATCAACAAGGGGCTGATCATGATCCGCGTGTCCGGCTATGGCCAGACCGGGCCTTATTCGCACCGGGCTGGCTATGGCGGCATTGGCGAGGCGATGGGCGGTATGCGCTATATCATGGGCGAACCCGACCGGCCGCCAAGTCGCGCAGGGCTTTCAATCGGCGATTCGCTGGCCGCAACCTATGCCTGCCTCGGCGGGTTGATGGCACTGGAACATCGGCACAAGACCGGCGAAGGTCAGGTAGTCGATTCGGCGATCTACGAAGCGGTGCTTGCCAATATGGAGTCGACTGTGGCGGAATATACAGTCGCCGGGCATATCCGCGAACGGACCGGCTCGATCCTGCCGAAAATCGCGCCCTCGAACGTCTACCCGACCAGCGACGGCAGCATCTTGATCGGCGGTAATCAGGACAGCGTCTGGAAGCGGATGTCGGCGATGATGGGTCGCCCCGAACTCGGCGAGGATCCGCGCTATGCGACTCATATCGCGCGCGGCGAAAACCAGACGGAACTGGACGATCTGATCATGGAATGGACCAGGACCATATCAAGCAAGGACCTGCTGGATATGTGCGAGGAACATGGCGTGCCGGCGGGCAATGTCTACCGGGCGCCGGAAATGCTCGAGGATCCCCATTTCAAGGCGCGGGAAGCGCTGGTGGAAGTCGACCATCCGCAATATGAGCATTTCGTGATGCAGAATGTCGCGCCGAAACTGTCCAAGACGCCCGGCCATATCGACAGCGTCGGTCCGGAACTGGGATCGCACAATGAAGCGATTTATGGCGAATTGCTCGGCATGGACAGCGCCAAAATGGACGATCTGAGAGATCGCGGCATCATCTGACGATCAGTCTTCGACCACATTCCTCGTGGCACCGCTGAAACTGTGAAAAGCGCGGCGGATATGGCTGGTCATTACCGCGCCGGCCCAGACCTGATCCTTGGCGGCGAACGCAGCGATCAGTTCATCATGATCGGTGCCTGATTGGATCAGGTCTTCCTGTGAATATTGATTGGCCGTGCGGTTGACGACCGGTTGTTCAACCAGTGCCGGCAGCAATTTGCTCAATCTTGGCGATTGCGCGCATGCGAGTATCAGATCGTGAAACTGCCGGTTGGCATCGAGAAATGTGGTTATGTCGGGCTCCGGCCGGTTCACCGAATTGGTCAGCACCTCATTTATTTCACGCAAACGGCGCAGGCTGTCCGCATCCATCCGCAGTGCTGCCCTCTCGGTAGCGTGGGATTCCAGCATCGCCCTCAGGGTGAACATTTCGTCTATTTCATCATTCGACCAGTCGGCGACCGAAAGCCGTTTGGAAGCGCTGCGCACCAGCAGCATTTCATTTTCAAGCCGCTGGACGGCATCGCGCACCGGCGTTCGCGACACTCCGGAAATCTCGGAGAGCCTTTCCTCGGTCAATTGCATACCCGGCCGCACTTCTCCGGACAGAATGAAGCTGCGTATTTTTCTATAGGCGCGATCAGAAGCACGGCTCATCAACAGGCTCTTGGCGCAATAAGGGCTGGTGGGCAAGTCCTGACGACGCCGGTAATTTCCGCTTGACGGACTGCAATTGTATACAATAGAACGCCATTAGGGAGTTTTATATCACCATGACCAATGCCGGCAGCGCCATGAAACGGATAAAAGTCATCGTTCCGATCCCGATGGACGAGGCTGGCGTCGCCGCTCGCGCCGAACAATTGCCCTCAGATTTTGTCCGACCGGGTTTCCAGCCCGAATTTGTCGCCGTTCCCTGGGGCGCCGCTCTGGGCGACAGCTATCATGACACGATGCTGATGGACTGGACTGTTTTCCAGGCCGGGATCAAGGCCGAGGAAGAAGGCTATGCCGGCGTCCTGATCGACACGGTCAGCGACAGCGGCCTGCGCGCACTGCGTTCCCGTCTCAATATCCCGGTGGTCGGGCCCGGCGAGGCGGCTTTTGCCGCCGCGATGATGCTGGGCAAGAAATTCACCGTGCTGACAATGTGGCCGGAATGGTTCCCGCTCTATGAAAAGACACTCACCGAATATGGCTGGTGGGAACGGGTGGCGTCGCTGCGGTCGATCGACACCCGGCCCGATGTCACCGAATTGCTCGCCGGCAAGGAAGAGGTGATCTTCGACAAGCTCAGGGAAGAAGCAATACTGGCGATGGAAGAAGATGGTGCGGATGTTATCGTACTCGGCTCGACCACCATGCACCAGTCAGCCAAATATCTGGACGAAAACCTGCCGATTCCGGTGCTCAACCCGGGGCAGGTCGCTTATAAATTTCTCGAAACGCTGATCGAACTCGGTCTGACCCACAGCAAAAAGGCATTCCCGACTCCAGAAGTGCCAAAAGACGAAGATATTCGAAAGGGATGGTATTGATGACTGACTGGACACCCGGAATGGCAGGCCAGGTGCCGCTGCCTTATCCCTTCTATGTAGACATCGTCACTAAGCGCTATTTTGACGGGGTCGATAACAAGAATATGACCCAGGTGCTTAACTGTTTCGCCCCCGATGCCGTGCTGTACGAGGCAACTTCCGACACAACCCACAACGGCCGCGAAGCGATAAGGGCGATGTTCGAGAAGCTGTTCGCCGACTTCGAGCAGATCTGGCACGGCAATTTTGTTCATACAGCCGATCCGGAATCCAATGCGGTCTGTTCGCAGTTCACCGTACTGATCACCCCCAATGGCGGCGAGCAGCTACGCTATGAAAATTGCAATCGTTTCTATTGCAAGGACCGCCTTTTCCAGGACGTTACCGTCTATATGAGCGGCGACAATCTGCTGAAAGAGGGAGACGCCTGATGCAATATGAACCCGGCCTCTCCCGTGACGAACTGATCCAGCTGGCAACCGAGACCTATTTCGGCAACGTCGATGCGAAGAATATGGAAGCGGCGCTCGACTGTTTCCACGACGGCGCACTCTTCTGTGTCCAGACCGATTTCACCCGGCATAGCGGCAAGGAAGAAATCCGGCGGATGTTCGAGGATTTCTTCGGTGCCTACGAGACCATCATCCATCGCGATTTCACCTGCACCGTCGATGAGGCCAACGGCCGGATTGCCGCTTCCTTTGTCGCCGAGCTAACCGATGCCGACGGGGGTGTAACATTGCTGAACAACACCAATTTCTGGAGAGTCCGGGACGGCAAATTTCAGGAAGTCTACGTCTATATGAGCGGAGCCAATGTGCTCGTCTAAATATATTTGACGGGTCAAAAGGCCTGCAAATCATTCCATTCAGGGAAGGAAGAAAAATGCGTCGCACGAAAACAGCTCTTTCACTTTCAGCGGGTTTCGCCGCGCTGGTAAGCTTCAATCCGGCTCTTGCCCAAATCGATGGCGAGCAAAATGCCAGTGAAGCGCAAGACAGCAATGTGATCATCGTGACCGCCCGGCGGCAGGATGAACTGCTCGCCGAAGTGCCGGCATCTGTTGCGGTGTTCACCGCCGAAATGCTCGACCGCACCGGCGTCCAGCAGGCAGATGAATTTGTCCAGCTGACCGCTGGTGTGACAATTGTCAGCGGCACCGCAGAAGCGGGCGACACCCAGATCAACATCCGCGGCATAAACGGTGCGCGCGACGCGGAAAGCTCGGTTGCGCTCGTGGTCGACGGCATTCTCAAGACCAATACCGCTCAGCTCAACCAGGATCAGGGCACGCTGCGCCAGATCGAAATATTGAAAGGCCCGCAGGGCGCGCTCTATGGCCGCAATGCTGCTGCTGGTGCGATCGTCATCCAGACACTCAAGCCGAGTGACATATTGGAAGGCGGCGTGAAGCTCAGCGCCGCAGAAGATAATACTTATAAGGCCTCCGGCTATATCTCGACACCGATTGGCGACAGCGCCGGTCTGGTACTGTCGGCTTCCTACAACACCAGTGACGGCTTTTATCGGAACAGCTTCCTCGACAACCGCAAGGTCGTCGATGACCAGGAAACCTGGTCGGTCGATGGCCGTTTCATCGCCGAACTGGGCGATGCGACCGAAATCGACGTGAAGGCGCGCTATGCCGATCTTTCGGGCGCTTCGATCAATTTCAACACCGCCTTCCATCTCCCCAATTTCGCCGGAGTCGATCCGGCCTTTTTCGAAGATGTGAACGATCATGAGTTCGGCTATTATTCAAACATCCGCCCGACCAACGACCAGACCACATTCGAGACGTCGGTCAAACTGACTCACGAATTTGAAGCGATGACGCTGACCGCCTGGGCCCTGTACAGCGATGTTGACCAGTCTCTGACCGCCGATGGCACGTCGGCAGATTTTGCGCGCTATACTTTCCCCGGCGCGACCCAGGCATCAGTAGACGCATCCAACAGCTGTTTTTCGACTACCGCCCAGCTCACCGGATATCCGCTCAATGCACCGACCTTTGTCGGCAACAATCCGGTTCCGTTCATCTTTGATCCGGTCAATGGTTCGACCCTTGGCGCCTATAGTCCGACCACCTGTGACGGCACCCAATATCAGATTCGCGAGCAGACCGATATCAGTGCCGAAGTCCGGCTCTCTTCCAATGGCGATGGGCCACTGGCCTGGCAGATCGGTGCCTATTATCTGAACATCGACCGCGACGTCGGGGTCAGCCTGGGGGCCGACCTCGGACAAGGCGTTATCCGGCAATTGTACAATGATGCCGATAGCAGCAATCCGACGTCGCAACTATTTTCCGATAATTTCAACACCAATGTTTACGCCGCCTTCGGCTCGCTCGACTATGAAGTGGCCGACAATTTCGACGTCAGTCTGGCGCTGCGCTATGATATCGAGCAGCGGGAGGTGTCCAGCCGGGTGCCCTTGGTAACCGATCCGATCACCGGTGATCCGATCAATCCGGGGCAGGCTTTCGGCGCGATTCCGGACCAGAAGGAAACATTCAAGGAGCTGCAGCCAAAGCTTTCGCTGCGCTATGGTCTGACCGACGACCTGAATATTTACGCCAACTGGGGCATTGGTTTCAAATCAGGCGGCTTCAATAATCAGGGAGCTGCCGCGATTGTTGATCAGAATTTCAACCAGTTTCTCGGCACCAACGTGCTGATCAATGATGTTTACCGCAAGGAAACATCGAGCGCATTCGAGGCTGGCATTAAGGGGTCTGCGGCAAATGGTGCGATAACCTTCGATCTTGCCGGCTATTATACCAAAGTCGATGACATGCAGTTCTTCGAATTTTTCGTTGGTGCCTTTGGCTTGCTCAGGGTGGTCTCGAATATCGACAAGGTCGATATCTACGGGGTAGAATTTAACGCCAATGCAGAGATTGTCGAAGGCTGGGATATTTTCGGTTCGGTCAATCTCACCGAAAGCGAGATCAAGGACAACGCATCGCGCCCTTATACGGTTGGCAACAAGTCGCCCCATACCGCGGATTATACCATCAACCTCGGCACGCAGATGGTGGCGCCGATCGCCAACAGTTTTGATCTCGTGATGCGCGCCGACTATCGCATTACCGGTCCGACCTGGTTCCACACCGTCCAGGAAGACACCGGCCCGACTCTGTTCAGCGGCCTTTTGCCGGGATCAGCGCTGGCGCTCCCCGCGTTTGTCGGCGACGGCGACATGTCGATTACCGAGCGCGATGCCTTTGGCGTGCTCGATCTGCGTTTCGGACTGGAAGGGGACAACTGGAATATCACCGCCTTTGCCGACAATCTGCTCGACAAGCGCTATCTCAACGACGTGATCACCGCAGTCGAATTTGGCGGGTCGTTTGTCTCGCCCGGCGGCCTTCGTCGCCTAGGTGTCGAAGTCGGCTATAAATTCTGATGATCACGCTATTGTAGCGGTGCCTGGGCGCTGAGCGGTTCGTTGCCGAGCGCCAGATGCAGGTTGATCCGGTTTTCAATGCGCGCGCGCCGGGTCTCGATCGCACGGGTCTCGGCAGCGATTGCCGTGGTCTGTGAATTGATCAGGTCGAATATCGTCGAACGCCCGTTGATATAGCGGCTGCGCGTCAGGATCACCGCGGCGCGCGCTTCTTCGGCGGCGGTCGCGGTGGCGTCGACTTGTCTTGCGAGCGTCGCCTCAGCATCGAGCCGGTTTTCGACTTCCTGATAGGCGGTCAGCGTCGCCTGGGCATAATCGAACAAGGCCGAACGCGCCTGCTCTCCCTGCCGGTCGGCTTCGGCGAGCAGAGCGCCGCCCCGGAACAAAGGCTGTAACAGACCGCCGGTGATCGCATTGATATAGGTGCCCGGGTCGAAAAGATCGCCGAAATTGCCCGATGAGCTATCGGCGTCGAAGCGCAAATTCAGTTGCGGCAACATGGCGTGGCGGGTATCGGTCGCCCGCAGGCCCGCGGCTGCGACCCGCGCTTCGGCTGCAATCAGATCGGGACGGCTGGCGAGTAAAGAAACCGGCGCGGTGACGGCGGGAAGCGCAACGGGTGTGATCAGGTCGGTTGCGCCCTCGGCTTCCCCTGCCGGATAACGGCCGGCTAGCACTTCCAGCGCCCGCGCGCTATTGGCTGATGCGCGAATTGCCGCTTCCAGCCGGTCTTCGCTGTTCGACACGGCAACCTGAGCCAGCCGGACATCGAGCCGGGAGGCGAGCCCGGCGCGGAACCGGGCGTTGGTGATGCGCAACGTATCCCTGCGCCGTTCCAGATCGCGAGTGCCAAGTTCGAAGGTGAGCGCAGCGGCACTACGATCATACCAGGCCTGAACAACCGCGGCTGCCAGCGCCTGTCTGGCCGCGGCAAAATCGGCAGCGGCAGCCCGGGCATCGGCATTGCCCGCTCCGGCCAGCGCCAGATTGCGGCCCCAGATATCCACTTCCCAGCTTGCTGTCAGCGCGCCATCATAGACGGTCGCGGCATTTTCGGCATCGGTGACCGAAGCTGACAGATCGACCTGCGGAAACAGACCGGCGCGCGATACCCGCATCGCCGCCCGGGCTGCGCGCAACTGCGCCAGCACCGACTGGAGATTGCGATTATCGGCAAAGGATTCGCGCACCGCCTGTTCGAGACCTTCATCGGAGAACGAACGGATCCAGCCGTCCGGATAGATCGCTGCGATGGCCGCGTCTCCTTCGTTGACCGTCGCCAGATCGGGACGCGATGCCCAATTGTCGGGCGCATCGGGAACGACAGTCCGGTCGAGCTCCGGGCCGCCGCGAATGGCGCAGGCCGACAGAAACAGCAGCAGGGCGAAGGATGACAAATGCCGGTTCATGCGCTTCTATCCTGTCGATTTTGTCGAGAAGGCGGCGGCATTTTCTTTGTCTTTGTCATCCCATGTCACCGGCTGGCCATCGCGTAGCCGCTCGCCGCCGCGCACGACGATCAGATCGCCGGCGGTAATTTTGCCCGAAATGGCGACCCGGGCACCGTCGGGCTCGCCGACCTGCACATCGATGCGTTTCGCGGTCTTGTCTTTGGGATCAATGACATAGACAAATATTCCGCTGTCGCGCAGCACCAGCGCGTCGCGCGGCGCGGTGAGAACCTGGCGTTCAATCCCGGTCGGCACGGTGATCGATATCGCGCTGCCCATTTTCAGATTGTGTGTGCCCATCGGTGCTCGCACTTCCAGGGTCCGGCTGATCTCGTCGCCGGTTTCGATGACCGACCGGATGCGTGATGTCCGGCTTTCCCCGTTGGCGAGGATATTGATCTCCTGACCGGCGGCCAGCGATCCGGCGGAGGCGATGGGAATGCGCACTCTGGCTTCCGATCCGGTCCGGCCGATGACGCGCGCGATTTCGCGGCCCGGCGTGGCATATTCGCCGATCTCGATCTTGCGCTCGACCAGCTGGCCGTCGAACGGGCTGAGGATGCGGGTGCGGGACAGATCGAAATTGGCCGTCTCCAAGGCGACCTGTGCTGCGGCGAGTCGCGCGCGGGTCTGGTCGCGGGACGAAACGGCTTCATCCAGCGAAGCTTCCGACTCGGCTTCTTCCTTGAGCAATTGCTGCAGCCGGCCGACCAGCCGGTTCTGATAGGTCAGGTCGGCTTGCAGGCGCCGGACTTCGGCAGCCGCGGAATCGCGCGCCAGCCTTGCGCTGCGGCTGTCGATCACCGCAATGACCGTGCCCTTGCGGACCCGCGCACCGATATTGAGCGTGGATTGAATGCGTCCAGCCACTTCCGACGCTACGATCGAATCGCGGTCCGCGACAATATCGCCGGGGGCGGTGAAATTGGGAGTCAGGGCGGTCTGCTCGATCTTGGCCAATGTCACAATCGCCGGCGGCGGCCCGGCCTGGTCCGGGCCGCCCTGCTGCCCGTCGGCAGGACTCGAGGCGAAGAACAGGAAATAGGCCAATGCGGCCAGCAACAGGGCGCTGCCTATTGCGAACCAGCGGGCATTTGTTTTGACCAGATCGGGGACAAAATCGGGAAGGGCAAGAGTCATTCGGCGGGCTCCAGTGCTGGTGTGCCGGTTAGCTTCGGCGGCAATCCTTGGTCAGTCGGACCGGCTTGTCTGGCACCGCCGAGCTGGATCAGCGCCGGCAGCAGGACCAGCGTGAAAAGAGTGGAAACAAGCACACCACCAACGATGATGACGGCAAGCCCGCGATAAATGGCGCTGCCCGGGCCGGGCACCAGCGCCAGCGGCAACATGCCCATGACCGATGTGCCGGTGGTCATCAGGATCGGCCGCAGGCGCAGCCTGAGTGCGGCGTGAGCGGCTTCTGACCGGGTCATGCCGCCGGCTTCGCAATCGCGGGCCTGGGCCATCAGCAGGATCGCATTGTTGACGACGATGCCGAGCAATATCACAAAGCCGATCATCCCGAGCAGATCCAGCGGAGTCGGCTTGAACAGGTTGAGGATCTGGATTCCGATCACGCCGCCAACGGTCGCCAGCGGCAGGGCTATGACTACCAGCGCGGAATCCCGAGCGGAGCGAAAGACCGAGGCCATGATCACGAACAACAAGGCCGCAGCCAGCAGGAAATTGCCGCTCAGCGTCGATATCGCCTTCAACAGCGCATCGGCGTCGCCACCGTAGCGCAGCGTACCGCCAGGAGACAGGGCATTGCGGATCGGCCCCTCGGCCGATGCCTCAATCTTCTCGAGCGCCTCGCCAAGGGCGACGCCCGGTGGCGGCGAGACGTTGATGGTCAGGGTTTTCCGGCCATCGACATGGGCGATCTGGGTCGGGCCGACACCGCGCAACAGAGTCGCGACTTCGCCCAGCGGCACCGCCCCGCCATTCGGGGTGACGATGGGAGCGCTTTCAATCGCTTCGGGGTCGACCGCTTCAAGGCCGCGCATGATCACGCGCATCCGTTCGCCCTCCGACACATATTCGCCGAGATAGAGTCCGTCACCCATCGCCCGCACCGCGCGTCCGACCTGATCCCGGGTCATGCCCAGTTCGGCGATCCGCCGGTCATTGGGCGTGAGCCGCAATTCGGGCACCACGACATTCGGGTCGGGATTGGCCCTGACCATCGCGCCGGGAATGGCCGCGTTGATCGAGTCCGTCGCCACCAGGGCTGCCTGTCGCAGGGCTTCGTCATCTTCGGCCTGCAGATAGAGTTCGATATTGCCGTTGCCGCCAAAATTTCCGAACAGGCTGCCCTGTGCGGCAAAGGCCTGGACATCAGGGAAGCCGGACAGAATCTCGCTGTTGACGATGCCGACCATCTCTTCGATCCGCGACTGGTCCTTGATCCTGATGCCGGTGTTCAGGCCCCACGGATTGACGAACAGATAATAGTTGAGCAGCTCCGGCTGCTTGTCGCCCTTGAGATAGGGGTCGAGCCGCTGGACGACCTCTTCGGCGATTTCCGAGCGCGCTGCCTCCAGCGTCTGTCCGGAGGGCAGGCCGACCCAGGCGTCGACGGCATCGCGTTTGACGTCCGGCAGATAGTCGGTCTGCGGCCAGAGAAAATAGGAGATCAATATCGGCGCGATAATGAGCGAGGGAATCCAGATTCTGCGCTTGCGCTCGCTGTCGATCAGAATGAAAATCCTGTCCGCATAGCCGTCCCAGCGCCGTTCATTGTCGTCCATCTCGAGATCACCGGCGAAATGGCGCGCAGCGGCTGGCAAGACGGTCACGGCAACGATCAGGCTGGCGATAACCGAAATCGCGATGGTCAATGCCAGATCGGCGAACAACTGGCCTTCGACATCCTTGATGAACATGATCGGGATGAAGATCGCCACGGTGGTGGCGGTCGAGGCGAACAGCGCCGGCCAGACCTGCGAGACGGCTTCCAGCGCTGCGGGGCCGGGCTCGGCGCCCTGTTTCCTGATGCGTACGAAATTTTCCATCACCACAATCGCGGCGTCGAGCACCATGCCGGTGGCAAAGGCGAGTCCGGCCAGGGAAATGACGTTGATCGATCGCCCGGCCATGCCGAGCACGGCAAGCGTGGCGAGCAGGCAGATCGGCACGGTGGTCGCGATGATTATGGTCGCTCTGGTGCGCCGGACGAAAAGCCAGAGCAGACCGACAGCGAGCAGGGTTCCGAGCAGCAGATTGCCGCCGAGAAAGGACAAGGCGCGTTTGATGAAAACCGACGGGTCGAAACTTTTTTCAATCCGCGCTCCGATACTTTGCAGCTCGTTCTGGTTGAATGTCTCGACTTCGGCGAGCACCGCGTTGATCGCGTCGAGCGTGTTGCTGCCCGGCTCGCGGATGACCTGCATGCCGATCGCCGGATTGCCGTTTTGATAGGTCGCGCCAAAGGCCTTGTCCGGCCCGACATTGATATCTGCAACATCGCGCATCCGGATGACCGTCGTTCCGCGCTGGGCGACGGTCAGGTCACCGATCTGCTCGGCGGTGAAATTGCCCTCAAAGCGCAGCGCATAGCCGCGACGACCGACATCGACGGTTCCGCCGCCGACATCCTGAAAGCGGCCAACCGCGCCGGACAATTCCTCAATCGTCAGATTGAGCTGGGCGAGCCGCCAGGGATCAAAGCGGATGCGCAATATCCGTTCCCCGGTCGGGGCCTGGAGATCGACGCCCTGCACGCCCTCGATCGTTTCCAGTTTGGGAATGATCGTGTCGCGCGCGAACCGGGCGAGTGCCTCGCTGTCCATATTGCTGTCCGGCAGAGCCTGCATGAACAGATAGATCAGCGATTCTCCCTGCTGGCCATTGCCGCCGCCGACAACCGGGCGGTCGGCATCCAGCGGCCAGTTGCGCACCTGCTGCGCCCGGCTCGACACTTCGGCAAAGGCCTTGTCCATATTGGTGCCGAGGGCAAATTGGAGATTGAACCAGACATTGCCGTTGTTGGACCAGCTGTTGATGGTTTCCAGTCCGGGAATGCCACGCAGCTGTTCCTCGATCGGAATTGCTATTTCCGCTTCCATCTCCTTGGGACTGGCCGCGCGCCAGCTGGCCTGCATCGAGAGCTGTGGCCGTTCGATATTGGGGAAGAGCTGGATCGGTGTGGTAAAGGCGGAGACGATTCCGATTAGCGCGATGAGAGCCAGCCCGGCGGCGATAGCAGCCGGATAGCGCAAGGCGATATTGGTCAAGGTCATCGCAGGAACCCTGCGACAAACTTGCCGTTGATATACTGCTGCTCGCTATCCCTCATTCAGGCTTCTCCCGTCCCAAAACCGGTACAATCGCTGTGAGGGAGAAGGCCTAAGGTAACAAAAGAAACCTTATGAGCCGCTTTCGACCAAATTCGACCCGCTTTCGATGAACGGCAGTATCAGCAAGAGCAGGCAGCAGGTAACACGGGGCCCTGACGGCCGGTAAATCTAGGCACGCGAAGTTTTTGCCCGGGATGTCTGGCGAGTGACGTCATCGGCGAACAGCTTCTCATAGACACTGATCGTCTGGTCGGCGATTTCTTCCCATTGCGGAAAGCGCGCGGCGTTTACGCGAAATCCATCCGGATTGGCGTTGGCCCGGACCAGTGCGCTGACCATGCTCCGGATATTGCCGGGACTGAAATAATGTTTGGCATTGAGCCTCAGGTCCCGGTTTTCCGGGAGATCGCTCAGCAGAAGCGGGCAGCCAAGGCTGATCGCTTCGAGCAGCGTGTTGGAATGTCCTTCCCGGATCGACGGGTTTACGAAAAAGCGCGCGCCGCGGTAGAGTGGGGCGAGGCCCGAGCGGGGCAGGCTGCCAAGCATGACAATCCGCTCGTCGTCCAGCTCTTCTATCTGTTTGCGATCGGTCCTTTTGCCCCAGTCCCCGACGATCACCAGTTGCATGTGCGGCTGGCTTTTGGCGAAGATGCGAAAGGCGGAGATCAGGCTGTGGATGTTCTTCTTTTGCGATATCTGGCCGACGAAGAGGATATAATCTCCGCTGACCGGCGCGGGACGCTCTTCCGGATAATGTTCGGTTCGGTCGAGCGCATTGCCGATCACATGGATATTTTTCCCGGTGCCGGCGCCATGCAGTTTTTTGGCCAATGCGGGGGTAACGGCGATGGTTACATCCGCCCAGCGCAACTGATATCCCGCCCAGTGCATAGCCCATTTCCGCGGCCCACTCGACGGCCGTGCGTGACAATTGGCGCCGTAGCGGACGACAATCTTGCAGCGGGTCAGCTTGTAGGCCCAGAGCAGGAATGCGGAATTCAGGCAGGTGAAATGGACAATGTCAGGGCGGGTCCGGATCGCTTTGAACAATGTCGCGATGGGATAAAGCGACCGGTCGATTTTCGGAAAACCCAGCGACGGAGCGCGCCAGAGGGAAACGCCGCGATAGTCGTCGCTTTGCATATGCGGCTTCATACCGGCAACGCACACCTTCCACCCCCGGCTGGCAATCAGAGGGAATAGCCGTTCTGTATTTTTCTCTACGCCGCCCTCAACATCCGGGATGCCGCGCGCGCCGACGACCAATATCGATTTCACTATCCGTGTTTCCTGCTGGAGCCACAATAGTACGCCATATCGCACCAAGCAGGTTAACAAATTCAAGCGTGATCGAGTCAGTTGGCCGATATAGCCAAAGATCGGGCACCAAATTGAGACAATGGATCGCTTTTGCCACGAAAAGATATTTTGCGGGAGGCTTTTGATTGGGTTATGGCCGTGACAACAAGGTTAAAGACATGTTGACCACGAATCCAGCAGGCAAGATGGAGCGAACCACGATGCTTGAAGACCAGACTGATCAATTGAGGCCGCCACCCTCTGTCATCCGGAAGTTATTGACGCTGGACCCGCGTCGCGTGGAATTCAGGATTCGGGGCTTTGACCTGGCCGAAAAAAGCCATGAAGAACGGCTGGAATCGATCGGCAAGACCTTTTTGCGCGGTTATAATCTGATATTGTCGGCCCGTTCGCTGGCCGAGTTCGAACAGGCAATGGCGCAGGAGCCGGCTTTGTTGCGCGGCTTTTTTATCGAAGGGGGAGCGATGGGCAGCGCGCTGGTCGATTCCCTTCCGTTTCGCCGGCCGATGCTCGGGAAGTTCCGGGCGCGGTTCGAGAAGCGCTACCCTTTGCTGGTCCATGCCGGCACCGGGCTGGCGATGTCCAAGCTTTCCTGGCGGGAAAAGGCGATTGTCGGCGCGCTGGATCCGTTTTACCGCTGGCTGGCCTATGACGGAATGGGCTATCACAATGTCTATTTCCAGCAGGAAAAGACCCTAAACAGTCCCAAACGGATATTGGCAGGCTATGCCTCGCAGGCCTATGATCAGGGTGTCGGGCGCGGCATCTGGTTTGTCAGCGGCGCCGATATCGGCAAGGCGGCGGCTCTCGTCGACGGCATGGCGGCAGATCGAAGGGCGGATATCTGGTCCGGAATCGGTCTGGCGACTTGCTATGCCGGTCCGGCGGACGAGAATATATTTCTGGAAGGCTACCGACGGGCTGGTAAGCATGGCGAGTGGTTTGCCCAGGGCATAGCCTTCGCCTGCAGCGCGCGCATGAAAGACCAGAGCATGCCAGAGACGATCAGCGAGGCAATCAAGACCCTGTGGGGCTTGGAGCCCGAAGCGCTGGCAGCGCTGGTAGAGGAACTCCGGCAAAGCAATGCGGACGGACCGCGTGCGGATCATCCGCGATATGAGGCATGGCGGCATAGCGTCGCGGATGCTTTTGTCCACAGCATCACCGAGCGCACGCGCGGCGACGGCGAGGGCATTTTCTTTCCGCAAGAGGAAGAGCCGGAATCGGTGTCTTCGCGCTCGGGTTCAGCCTCTCCAGAGACCGTCGCCCGTTCCTGAAAGGCGCCTTTCAGCGTAAAAATTGCTCGCTCCCAAATCGGCAGCTTCAGGGAGCAGAATTTGAAAAGCGGACAATCGAGCCGTTGAACAAGTGCGCGGCTATCCTTCGATCAGATCAGCGACCTCTCGCAACTGGCGGCGCAGCCATGTCTGAGCCGGATGACCACCCAGACGCGCGTGCCACACCATATCTATGCTGCGGTAGGCAGGCGGGGCGGTTACCGGGCAGGCGGTTATCGCCAGACCCATTCGTTTTGCAAAGACCTCGCCCATCGGTTTCGGGCAGGCCATGATCAGGTCGGTCGCTTCAAGAGCCAGCGGCGTCGGTGCGAAGGTGGCCATTGTGAGAACCACCTGACGGGTCCGCCCGCTCTGCGCCAAAACATCGTCGACCCAGCCACTCGGTTCGCTGCGCGTGCTGACCAGCAGATGCTGTGCGCCCGTATAGGCATCCAGATCGAGCGGGGCGCCCGCCAACGGATGGTCCGGCCGCATCACGCAGACCCAGTCCCCGTCGAACAACGGTTCCGATACAAAACGGTCTGGCGGATCCGGCCAGCTGATCAACGCAATGTCAGCGGCCTGGGTATCGAGATATTCGCCGGAATTTATGCTCGCGGTAATGGTTCGTATCGACAGTCCCGGCGCGGTTTTCCTGATCCGCTCGAGCAGCGGCGGTATCAAAGTCATCAGCCCGTAATCCTCCGTCGCGATGGTGAACGAACGCTGCGAAGTTTCGGGGTTGAAGGACGCGCTATCCAGGGCATCCTCTATGCCGCTGAGCGCTGCCTTTATCGGGCCGCTCAATTCCAGCGCCCATGCCGTTGGCCGCATCCCGCTCGGGCTTCGCACGAACAGCTCGTCACCAAGACGCTCGCGCAAACGGCTGAGAGCATTGGAAAAGGCCGGCTGCGACAGGCCAATGTCCTTTGCCGCATGGGTTACATTGCGCTTCCGCATAAGCGCTTCGAATACAACCAGAAGGTTCAGGTCCAGAGAACGTAAATTCATATCATGAATAATAGTCATTATATTATTCAATTTCAACAAATGATCCGGAGCGTCCATATCCCTTCTCGACGGGAACAGATTGTTGCCGTCGCAAAGAAAGAACAGACTGACGGCTTGAACCAGATTCAGGCCCACCCTTTGGCGGCGGCACCCATCCCTCCCTCCCGTGCCGCCGCCATCCCCCCGGGGTGCAGTCTCTCCCTCAGGCGGCAGCGCGTCCCCCAACTCTCCTCCCCCAAGCGCTGCCGCCATCTTGAGGGGAAATTCAACCAAGGAAAAAAACATGACCGAATTCACACTTTATGACGAAACCAATGCTCCGGAAGACAGCCAGATATTGCTGGCCCAATCAAAAAAAAGCTTTGGTATGGTCCCTGGCCTGCACGCGGTGATGGCCGAAGCGCCTGGCCTTCTGGAAGCCTATAAGATTGTCCATGAGCTGTTCGCCAATTCCAGCTTCGACAAGGATGAAATCACCGTCGTCTGGCAGACCGTCAACGTCGAGAATGATTGCCATTATTGCGTTCCCGCCCATACCGGCATTGCCAAGTCCATGGGTGTCAGCGACGCGATTACCGATGCGCTGCGCAATGAAACGCCGTTGCCCAATGCCAGGCTGGAAGCTTTGCGCGATTTCACGCTGAGCGTGGTCCGCGATCGCGGCAATGTCGCGGAAGAGAAGGTGCAGACGTTCCTGGAGGCAGGTTTCACCAAACGGAATATTCTCGAAGTGGTTCTCGGCTATTCGCAGAAAATCATGTCGAACTACACCAATCATCTGGCGCATACGCCGGTTGATAAAGCCTTCGAAAAATTTGCCTGGGAAAAAGGTGGCGCAACTGTAGCCGCCTGAGCGGGTAGCAAGACCGGGACGGCGGAATGCGCGCCGTCCCGGTCTGTCGCTCTAATTCTGGAACATGATATGGAAAATCCCGACGCTGCGCCAATAATTGTCTTCGATGTCAATGAAACGCTTCTTGATATCACCACGCTTGAGCCCTTGTTTGACCGGCTGTTCGGTGATGTTGCTATGCTACGCACATGGTTTGCCGAGTTGATCCTCTATTCGCAGACGATGACCCTGTCGGGGCTCTATGCGCCATTCGGCGAGCTGGCCGCAGGAACATTGTCCATGGCCGGTAGCAACCGTGATATCGCTATATCGGACGCCGACATTGCCGAACTGAAAGAACGTCTCGGCAACATGCCCGCCCATCCGGATGTCGTTCCCGCCCTGACGCGCCTGCGCGATGCGGGCTTCCGGCTGGTCACATTGACCAACTCCGCAGGCTCGCCTTCACCGACGCCACTCGAAAAGGCCGGGATCGACCGTTTTTTTGACCGTCATTTTAGCGTCGAAGCGGTGCAGAAGTTCAAACCGGCCCCGCAGACCTATCAATATGCAGCGAATGAATTGGGTGTTGAAACGGCAGATCTGCTGATGGTTGCCTGCCATTTGTGGGATATAGTCGGCGCGCAGGCCGCGGGCTGCAAAGGTGCATTTGTCACCCGGCCGAACAATGCCATCCTCCCCGCCGAGGGGCTCCCTTTACCGAATATTGTTGTCGGCGGTCTTGGCGAACTGGCCGATCAGCTTGCCGCGCTATCATGACGCGACGTGACTCGATGTCCGCTTGCCTGCACATCAACAGAGCTACTCAACGCATTGGCTACAGAGTAACCGGAATCATCATATGACTGGGGTAATCACCCGGCCGCGAGCTTTCGTGTGCCCCTCGCCACCTGCATTCGGTGGGTTCCGCTAACCTCTACCGTGCGGGCAATGCGCGAGGGAATGAATAGCCATTCATTTGAAACACGTTCGGCCTGGACATCGAGCACCATATAGCCCCGCTGGCTTGTATCACACCATGCCAGATCAGGGCTGACATCGACAAACCCTTCAGCGATCGCAATCGGATCACCATGGAACCGCTTGTCCATACCAAGCGAAGACACGCCTTGCACGGCCAGTTCCACGCCCACTGGCTGACCGCCATGTTCGAGGTTGAAGGCCCAGGCATTGTGACTGTCGCCGCTGAAGACCACGAGATCGGCATTTGCCTCTTGCGAAGCTTCCAACAAACGCCGCCGCGCCGCAGGATAGCCTTCCCATCGGTCCATATGATACGGCACATCTATGGCAGAAAGGCGCGAGGCCATCGTCATTTCCCCAAGCCGCTTTGGGCTCATCCGATCATCGGGACCGAAGAAGTTTGAAAAATCTCCCGGCATACGGCTCCGCCCCATGATGACCTGCTGCGCCAGAATTTGCCACTTCCGGCCCGATGCCGTGGATGCGGCAAGCTCGTCAGCGAGCCAATCTTCTTGTTCGGCACCCATCATTGTGCGGGCTGGATCATTGAGTGGTCCGTCGCGAAATGCGATGGCGGCGGCTCCAATATCTTTGTCGGGGCCGCTGATAACGTCCTTTAAATCAAGCTGCTCCGAACGGCCAATGAGCCGGGTTTCCAAACGGAATAGCGTCGCCAGGTCGCCAATCTGATATTCGGAATAGGGTTTGTTCCGCATCGGGAGCCATTCGTAAAATGCCTGCACACCAGCGGCCATTCGATCTCGCCAGCGGCCTTCCTTGGCCGGATCATGATTGGCCGCGCCGTCGGTCCAGCTGTTGTTTACGGTTTCATGGTCATCCCACATGACGATAATAGGGAACCGACGGTGCAATTCCTGCAAAGCGGGATCGGCGCGATAGCTGGCGTAGCGCTTGCGGTAATCGGAAAGACTGACGGCCTCATGCGGGGGCTCGATGCCGCGGAGTTCTGCCATCCCCTCGAGCGCGTCGGATCGATCCAGCTTGGATTCGTAAATATAATCACCCAGATGAACGAGCAGGTCGAGATCATCGCGTGCCGCGGCATGGGCATAGGCATTGAACCAGCCCGATGTCGCATTGGCGCAGGAAAAGACGCCGATCCGGAATTGGTTCAGCGGGCCTTCGGGCAAAGTGCGTGTGCGACCGACGGGAGAAATTTCGCCACTGTCAGCGCGGAACCGATAATAATACCAATGTCCCGGCATAAGATTTTCGGGCCGGGCATGAACGCAGAAATCTCTGGCCGGTGCGGACAGAGCGGAAGAGCGAGAGACTATCCGCTTGAATTGCTCATCTTCTGCAACTTCGACCTGCAGCCAGGCAGGTTCTGCGTCGGGCGACACATATCTTGTCCACAATGTCACGCTCCGCTGTCCCGGATCCCCGCTGGCGACGGAGTGGGTAAATGCCGGTCGTGGAGCCGCACTGAGCGATCTGGGCATGAACAGGGTCGGGCTGATTGCCGAAGCCCGCAGGAGCGAGCGCCGCGATACGGCGGGCAATGGCGAGGACGGCGGTGCAAATTTTTTCTTGGTCATGGCCGCCGGCTAACGCGCTGGCGTGACACATTCATTAAACGTCCGAACTATTAAAAACCGACCAATAACTTTCATATTTAATACATGTTACGGCAATCAGGCCGTCATTCCCGACCGCTAGCTGACGCCCCACAACTGGTTCACTCAAAATTGGGGATAATAAAAATGGGTCGTGAAATTCTTAACCGCAAAGGCCGCCGCACACGCTTGCTCCGTGCCGCCATTCTGGCTTCTGTCGTCTTGCCTGGAACAGCAATTGCCGGCGACGTGGTCGGGACAATAAGCAGCGCATCGCTCGATCGCCCGGCGCGCGGAGTCACCGTGATGATCGAGGAAACCGGTCAGTCGGTCGGCACCGATCAAAATGGCCGCTATGCGATGCTTGGCCTCGAGGCTGGCACATATACGCTGCTCATCCTGCAGCCGGGTTACAAGGACCAGAAAATAACGGTCACGGTGCCGCAGCAAGGTTCGGTAACCGCCGATGCCAGTATCGAACTGGAAGGGGAAACCACAAATGGCGCCATCGTGGTCACCGGCGCGCGGACGTCGCGCTTGCTGGCGATTGAACGCAAGCGGTCCCTGCCCGTCATCTCGGACATTGTATCGTCCGACGGTATCGGCAAGCTGCCCGACTATAACACCGCCGAAGCATTGCAGCGGCTTCCGGGAATCTCGGTCGAGATCGATCAGGGCGAACCACGCTATGTTGTCATTCGCGGTGTTGACCCCAACCTGAATCAGGTAACCATCGACGGAAATATTGTCGGCATTCCTGAAGCCGAAGGACGGCGCGTGGCGCTTGACACAATTCCTTCGGATCTGGTGGCTGCCATTGAGGTCGTGAAGACGGTTACACCCGACTATGACGCCAATGCCATCGGCGGTTCGATCAATATCGTCACGCCGACGGCGTTCGACCAGAACAAGCCGTTCACTTATCTTTCCGGCCGCGGTATTTATAACGGAGCGTCTGACAAGCTCGGTTTCGCTGCCAGCGCGATGCACGGACAGCTGGTCGGCCCCAACGAGGATTTCGGAATTGTCGCCGGCATAAGCTATTCAAAACGGTTCATCGACAGCCAGCTGGTCGATCCGTTGGGCTGGACAGAAGTTTCGGACGGTTTTTTTGCCCCTACCGGGATGCGCTATTTTGATTATTCGATAGAACGGGAACGTATTGGCGCAATCCTGAACCTCGACTGGCGGCCAAGCGATACGGTCCATCTTTATGTTCGCAATATCTACAATGAATTTACCGACGTGGAGGGACGCGACCAGTTTGATTATGACATGGATCGCGGCGACATCACATTTCCGGCCCCGAACCAGGTGACCTATTCATCGGGCCGGGCATCGCGTGAATTCCGCCAGAACGAACAGACTCAAAAGCTGTATAATATTTCGCCGGGAGCGGAATTCAGCTTCGGCAATGTCGATCTTGCCCTGAACTATACCTATGCGCACGCACAGGAACATACACCGGTGCGCGACGATATCGAGTACCGGTCGGGCAGCGTGGCTGTTTCAACTATCCTTGTCGAAGGAGAAATGCCCACGTTCGTCGATGTCGATGAAGTCTTGTTCGATCCGGCATCATTTCCACTGCGCCGCATTCGCCTTCGTCGGGAGACAATCGACGAGGATCTGCACGCCATCAAGGCCGACATCAAAGTCAATTTTGCCGACGTGAGCGACAGCTTCCTCAAACTTGGCGTAAAATATACCGACCGGACCAAGGACCGTGACAATTATCAGGAACTTTGGGAGCCAGCTGCCGACGTCACATTTGCCGACACCGGCACCGCGCTAGGCGAAATTGCCGATTTCTATGATGGCGATTACCGGTTCGGCCCGGCGATGGATTATGCCGGAACCCTGAATTATTTTTTCCAGCAGAATCCTGGTTCGTTGGTGCTCGATGAAGAGGCCACCGGTTTTAACGACCGGGCGTCGGATTATCGTATCAATGAAAAAATCTATGCCGGCTATGTGATGGCCAGCATGGAATTGGGTGATCTCACCGCAATTGGCGGCGTCCGGATCGAGCGGACCGAAGGCACTTATGATGCATTTGCCATCCGCGATACCGATGGCGACGGTTCAATCACTGTGTCTGATATTACGCCGTTAAGCTTTGAACAGACCTATACCCACGTCCTGCCCAGCTTGGCGCTAAACTATCGTCCAATGCCAAATGTCGCCATTCGGGCAGCCTGGACCAACACCATCGGCCGCCCCAATTATAGCGATGTCGTGCCAACGTTCGAGGAAGAGGATGGCGAAGGCGAGGCGGGCAATCCAGGACTGGAACCTTATACATCGATGGGACTGGATTTTTCGGCCGAATATTATCCCGATGCAGAGAGCATCTTCTCGCTCGCCATGTTCTACAAGAATATCAAGAACCCGGTTTACACGCAGCGTCTGGTCGACACCAGCTTTGTCGGCATTGATCTGCTTGGACTATCTCAGCCACAAAATGCTACGGATGGAGAATTGTTCGGGATCGAAGCCAATGCGGTCCGGAGATTCACATTTCTACCCGCTCCGCTTGACGGGCTCGGCATCTCGGCCAATGTCACCTTTGTCGATAGCAATGTGAATGTCCCGGGACGGACCGACGATTTGCCTTTCTTCCGCCAGTCCAAGTGGATTGCGGGTGGCGCCCTGTTCTATGAAAAGGGACCGATTGAGGCGCGCGTCGCACTCAGCTACCGCGATGCCTACCTCACCTCCGTCGGCGGAACCAGCGCGAGTGATGGCTATGCTGCAGGGCGAACCGTATTGGATGCGCGCCTGTCCTACCGGGTCATGAAGGGAGTGGAAGTTTTTGGCTCTGTTTCCAATATCACCGAGGAGCCATCGATCGGCTATCAGGCAATACGCAATCAGATAACGGCGCGTGAAGCGTATGGCGTCAATGTCGATTTCGGGTTCAGCGCCAGTTTCTGATCCTGCAGGATCGAGCGTATGTCGTCTGGCGAGTGGTCGAAATGACCGCTCGCCACTCGCCCGCTTTCTGATTTAATTTCTGCAAGCAAAGGCTCATATTGTGATCAAAGCCTCTCGATTAATGCTCTTGTTCGCGTTCCTGTCCACATCTGCAAGCGCGGCTGGCCCGGACTTTGGCGAACCGGTGCTGCGTCAGCATGATGGTAAAAGCGTTCCTGCCCCGGTCCGGCTCACAGCGAAGACGCTGACCGTCTATAATGCCGCTGAAGCCGATCAGGCGGCCGCGGCGGACGAGCGCCATTTCTACGCCATCGATAACAGCACGATCGGCAAGTACATGTTGTCAGACGGTTCGCCTGTCGCCCGGTGGAGCGATCTGCCGTCCCCCGGCATCGAGCATCTCAACAGCTGCTATATTGAGGCAGCGCAACTCTGGTGCGCAAATTCCAATTATCCTGCCGCGCCCATGGGCTCATCCATCGAAGTTTTCGATACGAAAAAGATGGAGCACCTTGCCAGTCACAGCCTGGGCATGATGGAGGAAGGATCGCTCACCTGGTTCTCGGCCACGGAAGACGGCTTTCTTGCATCCTTTGCCCATTATGACCGGCGCGGGGTTCCCTATAAAGACCATCGCTATTCCAGCGTCGTGACTTTTGACAAACAGTGGCGGCGAACAGGTGGATGGATGTTCCCGCTAGCGATAACGGATCTCATGGCTCCCTACGCCGCATCTGGCGGCGCGATCGGCCCTGATGGCAGACTATATGTATCCGGCCACGACCGACCCGAAATCTATGTTCTGGAAGCGCCCACAAGCGGGCCATATCTGACACATGTTGCAACCATTTCACTCGAGATCGAGGGCCAAGCCTTTTCGTTTGCGCCAGACAATAGTCAGATAATTTATGCGGTGGATCGTAAATTGGGTCTCGTCAAAGCGATAGAGCTGCCCAAAATTCCATAGTTTCGTGGATCGAATAGAGCAAAGCTGCGCTCTGCCGTCTGTGGGCCAGAGCTTTTCTACATTGCGTGTTCACCATATATCCACAGTCCCGATAGCACTCAAAAGAACAGCGCTAAATTGGTGCCCATCTTTGACCGCCTTGCCTGCACAGCCATTACGGTTCTCCGGTGAATGTCCGAAATGGTGCGGTCGAGAAGACTCGAACTTCCACGGGGTATTAACCCCACAGCGACCTCAACGCTGCGCGTCTACCAATTCCGCCACGACCGCACTGTCTCTAGCTTGGGACACTCGTGTCCCGGGTAGGCGCGAGCCTCTAGCAAAGGGGTTGAGTGGCCGCAACAGATATTCGTTGCTATGTGACTTGTCTGTTAACCGGCTTGGCGATTATGTCCCGTAAACGTACATCAGCCGGTACCGGAGCCGTTGCGTCGTCAGAAAAACCGGCAAACACGCCTGTTAACCTTCTATTGACCTTGTTCGCGCTGATCGAAGTCCGCTCTACCCTGATCTATGGACAGTGTGTTTCTCTTTTTGCTCATGCTCGGGTCAACACCGGACCGGCCTCTGGTCGAGGCTTCTTCCAGCTCCACACGCGTGCAGGCAACAGCGAGCGTCAGGATTCTGCGCGCAGAAATGATTGATTTCGGAGCGCCGATCGATCAGCGCGGCGTGCAAGTCGCCAGCGATGGTCGCCATATATTCCAGCTTGCCCCGCTCCGCTCGACCGGCGAGGTTGAAAGCGCCGATGGCCGGACGATCCGGCTGCAGGAATTTCACTAATTCGGTTGAAGGACGCGTTTATTCGCGGCTCTGGTCAGCCCATCCGACTTCAAGCTGGCTGGCCCCGCGCGGCACGTCGAGCTTGGCCTCGTTGAAATTTATCTTGGCGCCGGGCGCGAGCGATTGCGCCGGTGCCTTCATTTTCCAGCTGTAGACAATGCGGCCGCCGGCATCGCGCAGGATCACCAGCATCGGCGGGATCGCCTCGTCGTTGGTCGTGGGATTGATGATCGTTCCGCTGGCGGCAAAATATTCGGTGCCGTCGGGCAGGGTCCGGCGATCCTGTTTCTGGCTCAGTTCGATGAGCAGAGGGGTTTCTTCGCTCGAGGCAAATTCATAGTTGGAAATCCACTGCGGCGGCCCGAAATAATAGAGTGCGGCACCCAAAGCCAGTACCAGGGCGGCAAAGGCAACGGCTGCCATGGTCCAGAGTTTTGCCGGATTGCGGCGCGGTTTGAACGGTGGTTCGTGAGCGAAGCTGCTCTCTCCGGAGCTGTAGCCCGGGGTGACAGAAATCGGCGGCGGCGGAGCCGAACGCGAGACCGGAGAGACGGGCGGATTGGGCTCCCAGTCCTGATCGGCTGCGGGTTCCGCTTTGGTGGCCGGCGGGGACTGCACCGAAGCGCCTGCATCGGCCAGCTCCTTTTCCGGAACCGGCGCTGCTTCCAGAATGGCCGGCTCCTGAAACCAGCTATGGCGACAGGACGCGCAGCGTACCGAACGACCATTGGGCCCAATGGCGCTGTCGGGTACGAGATAACGGGTTTTGCAAGCCGGGCAATTCAAAATCATGACGCCCCTCTAAACACGCCATGACGATAAACTGCAAGTGGCTGCTTGACCGATTTGAGACCGAATCGGGTTTTTCCGCGTTTTCCTGCTGATTCGACTGTCGTTGCCCGACAGCGGAGTTGATTTGGGGGGTGTTAACCGCCTATTGGTTGCGCGACCGGGCAATATTTCGCCGCGATATTGGAATGTAGAGCATGAAGGACGAAATTGTTCGATTTGAAAATGTCGGTCTGCGCTACGGTGCGGGCGCGGAAACCTTGGCTGATCTCAATTTCACGCTGTTTCCCGGCAGCTTCTATTTCCTCACCGGCGCGTCCGGCGCAGGCAAAACCTCGTTGCTGAAACTGCTCTATCTGTCGCAGCGCCCCAGCCGCGGCGTGATCCGGCTGTTTGGTGAAGATGCGGTGACCATGCCGCGCGAACGGTTGCCGGGTTTTCGTCGCCGGATTGGTGTGGTTTTTCAGGATTTCCGTCTTGTCCCGCATCTTTCTGCCTTTGACAATATCGCGCTGCCGCTGCGGGTTGCCGGCGTCCGCGAAAAAGATCTCGAGATCCCGGTGGCGGAGATGCTGGATTGGGTCGGTCTCGGTGACCGGGCTTCGGCCCGGCCGGCGACGCTTTCGGGCGGCGAACAACAGCGCGTGGCGATTGCCCGGGCGGTGATCGGCAGGCCTGAAATATTGGTGGCAGACGAGCCGACCGGCAATGTCGATCCGGAAATGGCGATCCGCTTGCTGCAATTGTTCGAGGCGCTCAACACGCTGGGTACCACTATCGTCGTGGCGACCCACGATATCCATTTGCTCAGCAAAATCCCGGGCGCCCAGATGATGCGGCTGGAAAAAGGCATGCTCGCCGATCCGACCGGATCGCTGCGCCATCCGCCGCGTCCCAAAGACCAGCTACAGTAGGGCGCATGTTCAAATTTTTCGCCATCCCCGGTCACGACCGGCGCCTGATTCCCGAAGGCCGCCTGTCCGGTCCGATGCCCTGGGTGATTGCGATCATGATTTTCCTCACCGTTTTGGCCGCCGCTGCCGGACTGGCGATGACGCGGGCGATCGGCGATGTCTCGGATGAGCTCTCCAGTCGGGCAACGGTGCAGATTATCGAAGCCAATCCGGAAGTCCGCAGCCGTCAGGCGACCGCTGCTGCCGAACGGTTACGCGCCCTGCCGCTGATCGAAGAGGTGCGGGTGCTGCCGCCCGAAGAGATAGAGGCGCTGATCGAGCCTTGGCTGGGCACACAGGATCTGGCAGACGATATTCCGCTCCCCGCCCTGATCGATCTGAAACTGGTCCGGGTTGCGACGGAGGCAGAATATCAATCCTTGCGTACCACGCTGCAACCGGTCGCACCGGGAGCCCGCGTGGAGCCAAGCAGCGGTTATATCGCGCCGGTCATTGCGCTGGTGCGTTCCTTGCAGTGGATTGCCTTCGGTCTGGTCTGCCTGCTGGCTCTGGCGACCGGCGCTGCGGTGATCATTTCGGCGCGATCGGCGCTCAATACCCACACCGAAACCATTGCCGTCGTCCATTTGCTTGGCGGAACCGACCAGCAGATCAGCCGGTTGTTCCAGCGGCGCATCGCTCTGGACGCTTTGCTCGGCGGCCTGATCGGACTGGTCGGCGGCACCGCGATCATCTGGCTGATCAGCATCCAGCTGACCGCGCTCGGCTCCGGGCTGGTGGAATCGGTCGGTCTCGACTGGTGGAGCTGGTTGATAATTGCCGCCATTCCGATATTGGGGATGTTCCTTGCCATGGTGACCGCCAAATTAACGGTTATCGGCGCCCTGAAAAAGATATTATAGCCCGCTGAATGATTTTGCGCCTCTTCTCTTTCCTGATCCTGCTGTGGATCATCGGCTTTGCCTGGTTCGCCATCGATTTGCCGCGTCCGGCAGACGATGATGCCCACACCGGTTCGGTCGTCGTCCTCACCGGCGGCGCTGGCCGTATCGACCGCGCGCTGGATATACTCGAGGCAAAAACCGCAGGGCGCCTGCTGATCTCCGGCGTCGACCGGGATGTAAAGCCGGCGGAACTGGCGGCTGAATATGACCGGCCGGACGAATTGTTCGATTGCTGTATCGACCTCGGTTTCCAAGCGGTGGACACGCGGTCCAATGCCCTGGAAATAGCCCGCTGGGCCGCGCGGCGGGGCGACAAGTCGGTGCGTCTGGTGACGTCGGACTGGCATATGCGCCGGGCCCGGCTGGAGCTGGAAAGGGCGATGCCGTCGGAAGTCCGCATCCTGGCTGATGCGGTGCAGACACGACCGTCACTGGGTACGTTGTTCACCGAATATAATAAATATCTGATGCGCCGTCTGGCCGCTCTGGCGGGTGTCTGAGATGCTGGCCGTGATCCGTTCGCTGCTCTTCATGGCGGTCTTCTATCTCGGCTCGGTTCCGATCATAATCGCGACGTTTGTCGGCGCGTTTTTCTGGCCGAAGAGCATCTATTACATGGCGCAATATTGGAGCCGTTACCATTATCTGTGCGCCAGGCTGATTCTCGGCATCCGCGTCGAGGTCAAGGGCGAGATACGCAACGAGCCTCTGCTCTACGTGTTCAAGCATGAAAGCATGTTCGAAACCATCGATTTGTTGCGGATTTTCGACAAGCCCGTGGTCATTGCCAAGAAAGAACTTCTGGTCATACCCTTGTGGGGATGGGCCGCGACCAAACATGGCCTGCTCGGCATCGATCGCGACGGCGGTGGAGCAGCGATGCGGCAGATCATCAAACAGGCCAAGAAAGCCGTGGCGGAAGGCCGTCCGATCGTGATCTTTGCCGAAGGCAGCCGCGCCCGTCATGGCGAGAGGCCCGAGCTACAGACCGGTTTTGCAGGCATATACAAGCTGATGGGTATCCCGCTGGTGCCGGTGGCGCTGAACAGCGGCCTTGTCTCGCCGCGCGATACATTCGTCCAGAAAAGCGGCGTGATCACCTATGAGGTGCAGCCGGAGATCGAACCGGGCCTCGATCGCGACGATATCCGCGACCGGGTGCACGCCGCGATCAATATGCTGAACGATTGAGCGCAGCTGATTTTCCCGTGACCGCGATGCCATTCGAGCGTTTCGCAATCCACGATTCCCGATAGAACAGGGCTGGCCAAATACCATCTAAGGGAAATTACGTGGTTATCCGCTGTCGATGGCAGGTTAGGGCAGTCAGACATGGCGGGGAATATACGGGCACCAGATAATATTTCCCTTTTCCCGCACTCTATATATCCGGAGAAGATGATATGAACGAGCAACTAACACCCACTGTCCGCGAAGCGGTTGGCGTCTTTCAATCCGAAAGCGCGCTTCAGGCTGCGGTTGATGATCTGTTGTGCCATGGTTTCGATCAGTCAGAGCTCAGTCTGCTGGCTCCGGTGTCGTCCGTTAAAAAGGAACTGGGACACAGCTTCACTTCGGTAAAAGAACTGGAAGATGATCAGGCCGTTCCTACCACCGCCTATATCTCGACCGACGCAATCGGTGATGCAGAAGGCGGCGTTTTTGGCGGGCTCATTTATGTCGGCGCGCTGGCCACGCTCACCGCAGTGGTGGCGTCTGGCGGCGCCATTGGCGCGGCGATCATAGCAGCTGCTGCCGGCGGCATCGGCGGCGGTGCCATTGGCGGGATATTGGCCAAGCTGATCGGAAAGCATCACGCGGATTATGTCGAGGACCAGCTGGAACGCGGCGGCTTGCTGCTGTGGGTGCGGACGTGGAATGCTGCTGACGAAAAACATGCGGTGGAAATTCTGGCCAGTCACAGCGGTTCGGATGTTCACGTGCATGAACTTCCCGCCGCTCATGATGTTCTGGAAGATCGTTATGGTGGCGACACATTCGCCGGCGAGCTGCAGGCCTATCGCGGCGTGCCTTATTCATATCTCCCGGACGGGGAATATTATATCTCCGGCGAGGTTCTGCCCACGGAACGGGACGTCAAGGCGCGCATTGACCGGGATATCTATCTCGAAACATTGCGGTCCGAAGCGAAAGAGCAAGGCTGGGATATCGAAGCGCTGCTGGGCAATCCCGCCGGTGTATTTCAAGCGCCGGCCAGGCTGCTGGCAACCGACCTGCCGGATCCAATCAAGGCCGATATTCTCAAGCGCTGGGCCTATGGCGAAAAGCAGCTCGAAATCGCGTCTGATGATGGCATGAAACCGGCTAGAAACGGCGACCGCCTCCAGGAAATCAATCTGGCGCTAGAGCGGCTGTAAGCGGCTCGGGCATTCCGGTCCATCCCCGGTAACAGCTGGCTAGCGTCCTGCTTGTCGCTTCCCAAAAATAATTGGCCCGGGTTTCCAGACAGGGAACCCGGGCCTTTCAACATGGGGCACTTGTATTCGTGGAATGAGGGAGGGAGGCATTCCCGGATTCCGCCCGATGTGCCCGGTTGATTACATCGCCTTTTTGAAGGCGGATTGGGTTTCCTCGAGCGCTTTGTCGAATGCAGCGCGCGATGCGGATAATGCGTCACGCACGGCCGCCCAGGACGCATTGCCTGCCTTGTTCAGATCTTTCAGCTTGGCGATGGCAATGTCCTCATTTTTCTCCAGCTTTGCAACGGCAGCATCCACTTCTGCCTTGCTGCTCGCCTGCAATGTCTTCGCCGTCTTCTTGACGCGTTCCATGGTTTTTTCCCAAGCGTCTTTCAGTGCCTCGATACGGACCTGAAAATAGGCTCTGTCTTGTTCGTACATTCCCGCAGCGGCATCAAAATAGGCCATGACATTATCTTCGAACGCAGCCCATTCGGCTTCCAGATCCTCGCGGGCCTCGGCTGTTACCAACTCGCCGATTTCCTGATTTTCGGCAACCCATGCCTGATATGCGTCACGGTTGGCCTTCATCTTGGTGATCGCTTCATCCGCCTTGGCGCGGGCCTCTGCCTGCACATCCTGTGCTCTTGCTTCAAAGTGGGCGACGGATGCATCGATTTCATCGAGGCGGTTCTTGGCCCGTTCGATAAAGCTGTGAATATGGCTTTGAGTGGTCATTTGATTTTCTCCTTGGGGTTAGCTTCGGGGGGAATGGGGTTCTGTGGATCAAGCCGCGCTTTTTGCGGTCTCTGGAGTCTCGGTAGATTTGCCAATGGATGTTGCGAGCATCACCAGTGTCCAGCCGGAGATGAGGATGTTGATTCCCGCCAGCACGCCGAGTGTCCAGAGCGCCGAAAATGGCAGCTGCCACCAAAGCAATATGCCGACGGCAAATGCCGCGACGCCATTGAACAGCATCCAGCCCCAGCCGGTCAACGGGCGCATCTTGAAGGCAAATATGGCTTTCAAAATGCCTTCGGCGAGAAAGGCCGCTGCGACAAAGATGGTCAGAACAAAAACCGCTTCCATTGGCCATATCAGAAGCATGACACCAGCCGCTAGCCAGACTATGCCGACGAGCACGGCGAGCAGGATCCGGCTCCATTTGTGAAAGCTGAATGCCTGGATGATCTGGGCCGTTCCGGCGATCACCAGCAATATGGCAACGCATATCGCTACGCCGAGACTGGTGATCATTGGAAAAATTATCGCACCTGTACCGGCAAGGATCATGATGATCCCGGTTGCCATTACCCAGCCACGACTGCTCGATATCTGTTCGGCGAAAACCGAAGAATCATCTTGGGTCGTGGTGGTCATGGTCTTTCTCCAGTTATGGCATCGGTGGCGTTTAAGAAACTTGATCGTGGTAAATCCTGACTGTGTTGAAGCCGGATTGATCAAATTCGCGGCGTCTGTTTACGAACGGATGTTATGTCCCAAAATCCGTAAATTCACTTAGACGGTCGCGTGCCATATCGATTTGAAGCGCTGCAATTCCCGGGCAAGCCGACAGGCAACTTGCGAACCTTATTTGTGGAAATTACGTAGTTACAAATCGATGCCGATATTGTCTGGAGGCTCCACCCGAGGCGATGATTCTTTCTCGCCACAAACATCTTCAAGGAGCCCATGGCATGAAAAAGACAATATCGACAATTAGCACTGCACTGGCCCTTTCTCTCGCGGTTCAAGGCTGCACCCAGAATGCAGAAAGTGGCGATCAGGCAGAATGCGCCACATCCGAAAATGACGCGATGGCAGGCGCCCAGGAAAGCATGGATGCTGCGAAACATGATGCGAGCAAGGCGGCGATGGAAGCCCATAATGCCGCAAGAATGTCGGTGACGGCGGCCAAGCTGGCGGTCTGTTCCGAAGCACAGAAGGACAAAGAGGCTGCCGCTCAGATGGCGATCAACGCGGAGGCGGCTGCCAAACGAGCACAAGCCAAAATTCTGACGGCCAATACCAAATTGGATCTGGCGGCGAATGAAAATGCCAGAAAAGCCCAGGATTTGGTCGAAAAGGCCGTGGCTGCAACGAGTGCAGCGGTTCTCGAAACCAACGCATCGCTTATGGCCGGACTGGAATCCGATACGGCCGCTGCAAAACAGGCAGCAGATGCAGCACAGAAAGCTGTGATCAAAGCAGCAGCCGCGACTGCTGATGCTAGTAAAGCTGCCCAGGTTGCGGCAAAGGAAACCTGGGAAAAAGAAATGCAGGAAGGCGGGGCAGACGAATAACGGTCTGACCAAGCAACCCTGCGCACAAACAAGAGGAAAAACAGATGCAAGGATTTGTCGACAATATCGAAGCTCTGACGGAGCAGAATGATGACTTCCGCCGCGTGCTCTACACGGGGCATAATCTGCAACTAGTGGTCATGACGCTTCAGCCGGGCGACGAAATCGGTATGGAAGTCCACGATGACCGCGACCAGTTTTTCCGGATCGAAGAGGGCAGTGGCGAAATCTGGATCGATGGCAAGGCCAATAAGGTGAAAGCTGATGATGGCGTCGTTGTGCCACAAGGGGCCAACCATAATGTCGTGAACACCGGCAAGGAACCGCTCCGGCTTTACACCATATACGGACCGCCCGAGCATATCGACGGCACCGTGCACGCCACCGCAGCCGATGCCGAGAAAGAGCATGAGCATTTCGACGGCAAGACCACCGAATAGCGGCAGCTTCCTTTTCCAGTATCAAGATAGGTGACGGCGACCATGCTGCAGCGGCAGATTGGTCCCGTCACCTGATCTGGCTATCAGCGGCCCATGTCGCGCTGGATGGTGCGGCTGGCCATGTAGAAGTGGAACACCGCCCATAGATAGAGACATTTGAACAGGACCATAGACCATTGCAGTCCGTCCGCATTGGCCGAACTGCAGGCGGCTTGAGCGGCCACACCGATGTTGCTTGCCTTGCACGCCTCCAGCGTCAGCGCCGGATCGATTCCAGACAGGAATGTCGCATTCAATATGGTGGATAGACCGCCAATCAGGGGCGGCCCAAGGCCGTAACCCAACAAGTTCACGATGAACAAGGTCACCGCCACTGCCGTTGCTCTCATCCGGCTGTCGACCACGCCGCTCGGTACGGCGTAGAGCGGGCAGAGATAGGTATAGAGCAGCATCTGGCCGACCATCATTAGCGGGATTGCCAGCCACAGGGACTCCGCCAGATAGCCGACCACATGCATCGGTATCACGCCGATCAGCGCGAACATCGGTATCAGGGCCAATGCCTTGGGGAAACGTTCCGCATATTTGTCGGCCAGATAGCCTGACATATATGTGCCGATTGACGCCATGACCGCCAGGGCCAGTGCGAATTTCACCGACGCATCAAATATCGACAGTTCATGGGTCCGGATCAGGAATGACACGAAAAACTGGCCAACGCCGTAGTTGACGAACGAGGCGATGGTGACGCCCATGGTCACGTGCCAATAGGCCGGTTTTCCGGACAATATCTTCAATACTTCGCGAAACCCGACTTGCTCCCTATTCTGCATTTCGACCGGGTCGGTATAGCCGCGAGGCGGTTCCTTGATCGTCAGCTTCACGATCAACGCGACCAGGATGCCGGGTACGCCGACAACCACAAAAGCAACGCGCCAGGCCTCGATATTCTGCCAGTCCAGCGCATTGGCTGCCCAGGTCCAGTTCCAGCTGTTGAGCATCGCCGCGACCGTGGGGCCATCAAGGCTGCCGACAATGAAACCGCCAAAAACATAGGCGACCATGCCGCCGAGCGGGATTCCCAGCGCGTAGACCGAGACTGCGGTCGAGCGTTCTTTGGGAACGAAATAGTCGGCGATGATCGAATTGGCTGGCGGCGAGCAGCCTGCTTCCCCGATGCTGACGCCGATACGGAATATGAACAGCGCGATAAAACTGGTCGCAAAGCCGCACAAAACAGTCATCAGGCTCCACAAGGCCACCGACCCCGCAATGATCCATACCCGGTGGTTCTTTTCTGAAAAGCGCGCGATCGGGATGCCGACAAATGTATAGAGAATCGCAAAAGCCGGACCGCCAAGCAGGCCCATCTGCCAATCCTCAACCCCGAAGCTTTCCTTGATCGGCTCGGTCAATATGTTGATGATCGTGCGATCAATGAAATTGAAAATATAGACCGAGAGCAATATGCCGAGAATATATTTGCGGTAGTTTTTACTGCCATATCCCGTTTCCGGGCTTCCACCATTATTGGAATGTGCGACATTATTCGCAGTAGCTTCGGCCAAAATCAGACTCCTATAGCGTTTCCCAACTGATTGTTACCGCTGGGTATTTCCGCATCGTACCGAATTTCGCAGCATTGTATATCCCATTGTAAAAGATGGTTTTCGACCAGCTCAGCACCAACGGCGTTTTTCTGAAGCTTGTTCGCCGCCGAAGGGCGGCGCCCAGAACAGTCCTGTCCGATCGACTGGACCCCGCCCTACGGCGGGGACCAGAAAGGGGAGGCGCAAATGGTGCGGTGTCGCTGCGATTTACCGCAATTCCTTCACACTTTCCAATTGCGCTGTGCTGCATTCTGACACCTTCAAGCTCTCAATTTCTTTAAACCCTACAGAAGTTTCCGGAACCAATGACATGGTCACTCCCGGAGGAACATTTTTCTTCATGGAGTTCATGATTTCTCGTTTTGTTTCCGCCCAACGCCCAGTAACCTTCTGGCCCGTAAGCTTTTCATAAGTCATTTTTGTTGGAACGTAATATCCGAAGTCTGTCAGGACAGCGGCAAATTCAAAGCTAGATTTATGGCGCGGAATAAAACAGATGATGCCTTTAAAATTGTATGGATCAATCAACATCCTCGAGTTGACATTAAAGTCTCGATAGAAATTAGCTTCCATAGAAGCTATTTCAGAGTAAGCGTCAGCGTCCTGACTCCGTCCACTATCCAAAAGCACCTTTTTCATCCAAGACGCTGATTTGTGAAGTCCGATAAGTGTGCCATCCTCCACGACAAGATTTCTTGTGCTGGGCATAATCCATTGTGCACATGCAGAAAGACAATAACGCGATACAACCAAGCTATAGTCACGCTTACTTATCAAACGACCTATTTTTATCGCTGCCGGGGTCTCGCCTCCGTGGCTCGTAATCCGTAGCACTTTGCTGCCGCTTGTTTCACTTTCAAGCTTGGTGAGTAACTCTTCATCAATTGGGCCAATATAGGACATGTCTTCATCAAGTAAGAGAGCTTGCAAAGCTGTGACAATGAGCAAGAACGCTGCGAAAATTCCTAAGAAAACTAATATCTTGCGTATCATGTTTTTCTTTCCAACCACCTGGTCACAGGATTCCAACGTAATGTCTTGTGTGGAATTCCCGTGGAAATACGAAGTTATGGTGGCAGCTGCAACAACTCTGAATCCATCACCCAAATAGCGCTGTCCTACAACCAACCCGATCGCTTATAATCGCCATTGAATCCGCGACCGACACAAGACACGCTCTTTGATAATCTGGAAGGTCACACTCGACCGCCAAACGACAGCCAATAAAGACCGGAAACCTAGGACTTAGGGGCAAAAGTCACAGAAAAAACCGGCCTGGGCTGTAAAGTTTCTGGCGAGGCATCGCCATGATCAGGCTCGCACGAAGCCGCGAAGTCACAAAGGCTGGAAGTATCTCCGCAATCTCTTTGCGTCTTCGTGTCTTTGTGTGAGTCCGATCGCTCCGCTGCGATTGGCGCGACAGTCACAGAATCGCGCCTGTCCTACAAGCCGGGCATGCTGGTATATCAAAGCCATGATCATGCCATATCTTGCTCTGCCTCACACGCCAGCAGCCAGCAGCCCACCTTTTCAGCCACTGCGCGCCTGCTCCAACGGAAAGGAGAATAGCGACTTTATGACATAGAAAGAGCCTCGCTCCGCAGCCACGGGTTTTCCCGCTTTAGGGTGTGTGACCCTGCAAAATTTGTTCGAAAGTCTGGCGGCCGTTAATCGTGCGTCCGACCGAAATCGGCAGCGGCGTCGTCCTGGCCTTCCTCGATAATCCGGCGGCGGATCGCGCGGGTCTTGGTGAACAGGTCGAACAGTTCGTCGCCCTTGTCCCAGCGGATTGCACGTTGCAGCGCCGAGAGATCCTCGGAGAAGCGCTGCAGCATTTCCAGCACCGCATCCTTGTTGGACAGGAACACATCGCGCCACATCGTGGGGTCGGAAGCGGCAATGCGGGTGAAATCGCGGAAACCGCCGGCGGAATATTTGATCACTTCGCCGCGGGTCACATCTTCCAGATCGGAGGCGGTGCCGACGATCGTGTAGGCTATCAGGTGCGGCAGATGGCTGGTCACCGCGAGGACAAGATCATGATGTTTGGCGTCCATGATCTCGACATTGGCGCCGAGCCTTTCCCAGAAGGCTTTGACTCGCTCGACATCGCCTTCGGCGGCGCCTGACGGGGGCGTGAGGATGCACCAGCGATCCTGGAACAGGGTCGCAAAACCGGCATCCGGGCCGCTATTCTCGGTGCCGGCGACGGGATGGGCCGGGATGATCCGCGCGCCGGGAAGCGCTTTGGCCAGAGCGGCCAGCACGCTTTCCTTGGACGACCCGACATCGCTGATGATCGCATCGTCCGGCAGGTCGGCGGCGATATCGGCGGCAACCTCTGCCATCACGCCAACCGGCACGCAGAGGATCACCAGATCGGCGTCGGTGACCGCTGCTCCGGCGCTATCGCTGACGTCGTCGCAAAAGCCCAGTTCGATGACTCGCGCCCGCACCGCGGCATCGGCATCATAGCCGGTGATCCGCGCAGTCGGCATGGTCTCGCGCACCGCATGGGCAATCGAGGAGCCGATCAGGCCAATGCCGATGATCGCGATATTGGCAAAAGGCAGCATCAGTCGGAGGCTTCCAGTATCTCGCGCAACGCCTGCGCGACCCCGCGGGTTTCTTCTTCGGTCCCGATGGTGATGCGCAGGCCGTTGACCAGTCCCTGTCCGGGCAACCAGCGGACGGCATAGCCCTTGCCCATCAGCGCTGCATTGGCCTGTTCGGCGGTAACCTTGCCTTCGAACAGAACCAGCAGAAAATTGGTGTGGCTCGGCACGATCTTGAGACCGTGGTTGCCGAGCGCTCCCATTTCGTCGCTCAGCCATTGTCGCCATTTGGCATTATGCTCGCGGCTGCTGATCACAAAATCCTCGGAGGCGAGCGCGGCGACAGCGGCTTCCTGTCCCGCAGTGGTGACATTGAACGGCAGCCGGATGCGGTTCATCGCGCCGATAATATCGGCATGGGCATAGCCCCAGCCAATGCGTTCGGCTGCCAGCCCGTGGATTTTGGAAAAGGTGCGGGTGACCAGCACATTGGCCTTGGTGCTGGCGAGTTCCATCGCGCCGTCATCCTGCCCCTCGTCCATATATTCGGCATAGGCGGCATCGAGCACCAGCAGCACATGGCCGGGCAGGGCGGAATGCAGACGGGCAATCTCTGCCCGTGGCGTGAATGTACCGGTGGGGTTATTGGGGTTGGCGATGAAAATGACCCGGGTCTTGTCGGTGACCTTGGCGAGAATCGCATCGACATCGGTGCCATAATCCCTGTCATCGGCGACCACCGGGGTGCCGCCATAGCGTCGTGCGGCAATATCATAGACGGCAAAGCCATATTTTACATAGATGATCTCGTCGCCCGGTCCGCTGAAGGCATTGGCGGCCAGATGCAGCACATCATCGGAACCGGTGCCGCAAATGATCCGCGCCGGATCAAGCCCATGTTTGGCGGCAATCGCCTCGCGCAATTTGGTCGAACCGGGATCGGGATAGCGGTCAACCGAACCGGAGGCCGCGTTCAGCGATTCTGCCGCCGCCGGACTGCAGCCGAGCGGGTTTTCATTGGCCGACAGCTTGACGATCTTCCGGCCATCCGCTCCGGTTGATTTGCCGGGCACATAGGGCGCAATACCCATGATCCAGTCTTTAGGTTTTGGTCCGCTCATTGCCTTGGTCCGCTTGTCAGAAGATAACATCTGTCGCCGGACTAACCTTTGCGGCCTGTCAGTCAACCGCATTATCATTTGACGCTCGGGATTTCGCCGCTTAGCTCCCGTCTTGATGACTGATGATATACGTTTTGGATTGGACAGGAAGGTTCGCTTGCTGGGACCGCTGCCACTGGACAGCGGGGCGGAGCTTGCGCCTGTCGATCTAGCCTATGAAACCTATGGCACGCTCAATGCAGACGCCAGCAATGCAATCCTGATCTGCCATGCGCTGACCGGCGACCAATATGTTGCTTCGAAACACCCGCTGACCGGCAAGGACGGCTGGTGGGTGCGGATGGTGGGGCCGGGCAAGCCGGTGGATACGGACCGTCATTTCGTCATCTGTGCCAATGTGATCGGCAGCTGTCTCGGCAGTTCCGGTCCGGCGACGGTCAATCCGGCGACCGACAAGCCCTGGGGCATGGATTTTCCGGTACTGACCATCGCCGACATGGTGCGCGCGCAGGCTTTGCTGATCGATCATCTCGGCATAGAACGGCTGCACGCCGTCGTCGGCGGTTCGATGGGCGGGATGCAGGCGGTCAGCTGGGCTGCGCTTTATCCGGAGCGTGTGGGCTCGGCGGTGATCATCGCTTCTGCCGCCCGCCACAGCGCCCAGAATATCGCCTTTCACGAAGTCGGACGGCAGGCGATCATGGCCGATCCGCGCTGGCGCGGCGGCGCTTATTATGCCGATGACGATCCGCCGAGCAGCGGCCTCGCGGTCGCGCGAATGGCAGCGCATATCACCTATCTCTCGGAAGCCGGCCTGACCGAGAAATTCGGTCGCCGACTGCAGGACCGTGACGCCAAGACGTTCGGCTTCGATGCGGATTTCCAGGTCGAATCCTATCTCCGCCATCAGGGGATCAGCTTTGTCGACCGGTTCGACGCCAACAGCTATCTCTATATCACCCGGGCGATGGACTATTTCGACCTCGCCGAGGCCCATGGCGGGTCGCTGGCCCATGCGTTCAAGGACTCGCAAACCCGCTTCTGTCTGATCAGCTTCGACACCGACTGGCTATACCCGACCAGCGAAAGCCGGGCGATTGTCCACGCGCTCAACGCTGCCGGCGCGGCGGTCAGCTTCATGGAATTGTCGAGCCCCTTCGGCCATGACAGCTTCCTGCTGGAAAACCCCGAGATGAACCGGATTGTCGACGGGTTCCTGAAGGCAGGGGAAGGGAAATGACCGCAGGTCCGATTCTATTCCGTCTTTCGCGCCATTTGGGACTCGCACAAAGCCACAAAGGCACAAAGAAGAGATCGCCTGTTCTTCTCTTCGTGCCTTCGTGTCTTCGTGCGCAAAAATCTTCTGTCTTCCGTTTCATCGAGCGCGCCGCATGACCAAACTCCGCCCAGACCTGCAGATCATCGCCGACAATATCGCGCCCGGCAGCCGGGTGCTTGATATCGGCTGCGGCGATGGCGCGCTGATGGCAGCGCTGCGCGACGAAAAGGGCTGCGACGCCCGCGGGCTGGAGATTGAGCCGACCAATGTCGCGAGCGCGGTCGCCAAGGGCCTGTCGGTGGTGCAGGGCGACGCCGACACCGACCTCAGCACCTATCCCGATGGCAGCTTCGACTATGCGATTCTCAGCCAGACTTTGCAGACCACCCACCGTCCCGACATCATGCTCGATCAGTTGTTGCGGATCGGCAAGCAGGCCTTTGTCAGCTTTCCCAATTTCGCCCATTGGCGGATCCGTGCATCGCTGCTGCTTGGCGGCCGGATGCCGGTGACCCGGCTGATCCCGCAGACCTGGTATGACACGCCCAATATCCACCATGTCACCATCGACGATTTCCGCGCGCTGGTGCAGGATGGCAAATATAAGCAAGAAGGCCAGTGGTTTCTGAGCGGTGACAAGCAGACCGGGCGCGGCATGGCGAACCTGCTGGCGGAACATGCGGTGTTCCTGTTGCGGGGATAGCCTGTCCCGGGCACCGTCATCCCGGCGAAGGCCGGGATCCAACCCAATGGTAGTGAGATGCGGGTGCTCGGTTTAGGCCCCAGCCTGCGCTGGGGTGACAAGGGCCATCTTGACATTGTACCACTTCAGGTACAAATAAAGTCCACCATGTTGATGGAAAATTTCTCGAAGGCCCGCGCCAATCTCAAAGCGTTGATGGACCGCGTCGTCGCCGACAAGATTCCCCTGAAAATTACCCGTCAAAATGGAGAGGCGGTAGTGATGATCTCCGAAAGTGAATGGGCCGGTATGGAGGAGACTATCTATTTATTGTCTTCACCAAAAAACGCCGAGCGCCTGCTCGAGTCGATAAGGCAACTTGATGCCGGAGAGGGTTTCGAGCCTGAGCTTTTTAAGCAGTGAATGTATTATTCTCCGGCAAGAGTTGGCCGGAATATCGATATTTCCAGGAACATGATCCAAAACTTTCCGAACGAATATATGCGCTGATAGAGGAATGTCGCCGAACGCCTTTTCGGGGTACCGGCAAGCCGGAGCCATTGCGCGGCCAGCTGAAAGGTTGGTGGTCCCGTCGCATAAATCGCGAGCACCGCCTCGTCTATCGCGTCCGTGGGGAAGGAGCAGAGCAAGTTCTGGAAATAGCGCAATGCCGATATCATTATTGAAGAGGGCCTGTTCATAGGCAACACCGTCATCCCGGCGAAGGCCGGGATCCAACCCACTGTCACAGATGCTCGCGAACCTGGTTTAGGCCCCAGCCTTCGCTGGAGAGACGGTTATATGGGTAGAGCGCCCCGGGCGCACTCTCACCCCCGCTGAACCTCGTCCAACCCAAACGCCGCCAATATCGCCAGCCCGCTCATTCCGGCCATGATCGCCAGCACCATCTCTCCGCCAAACCAGTTGGCGACCAGACTGAACAGGCCGCCGGCCAGCAACAGCAGGCCGATGATCGTGTTGGACAATGCGGTATAAGCGGCGCGCGTGTCCTTGTCGGCCATGTCCACCAGATGGGTCGACCGGCCGAGGCGCACGCCTTGATAAGCGATCATCAGGCCGAACAGCAGCACCGGCAAGATGAAACCGCCGCTCAGCGTTCCGGCGAAGGCGAGCCAGCTTGTCGCAATCAAAATGACGGTCGCCACCATTGCCGAGAAGACCAGCACCTTGCGGCTGGACCGGTCCGACAGACGGCCCCAGACGAAGCTGCTGCACAGGCTGGCCAGCGCCGAGGCGAGGACCAGAAAGCCGAGCTTGCCATAGCTGTCATCGCCAGCGCTGCCGACCGCGATCATGAACGGCGGGGCCAGCGCGGTGGCGGTCAGCAGTCCACGGGTCAGGATGAATCTCCGCAGCTGCGGATCGTCACCGAGATAGGCAAGATTGTTCCAGGCTTCTTTCAGCCCGGATTTGCCCCCTTCGGTCGCCCCGGCCTGTTCCTGCAGAGTGGCGAACAGCAGCGCGCTCAGCACCCATGCGCCGCCCGCCAGAAACAGCCCGGCGGTGACAAGCAGCATCCGGTCAACCAGATTGGACGATAATATCAGCGCATAGACGATCACCGTCACCGAAGCGATCGAGCCGGCCAGACCGGTGGCGGTGCCGCGGCGGGACTTGTCGATGGTCTTGCCGAGCACATCCTTGTAGCAAACCGAACAGACACTGCGCGCCAATGCCAATATGCCCAGCGCAATCACGATGGCCCAGCCGGCAGCGACCCCGGTCAGGCTGATCGCGATCAGGCCAATGGCAGCCGCAGCCAATCCCTGAACCGTTGATCCGGCCGCCCAGGCCCATTTGCGGCGTTCCAGCTTGCGCAAGTAACCGGCGGTTAGCAACTGCGGCAGCAGCGCCCCCGCCTCGCGCACCGGCACCAGAAGACCGACCAGCGCCACCGGCGCGCCCAATGCGGTCATCAGCCAGCTCAGCACCAGCTTCGGATCGACCAGCCCGTCGGCGCTCTTGGTCAGCGCCAGCGCGCCGACATGACGAAAGAAATTGCCCGGTTCCTGCTTGCAGGCGCTATCCGGAATATCCGCGCAGGCGCGGCCCTCGTCATCGATGATGATCGACTGAAAGGCTTTTTCGGTGGTGGATCGGGTGGACGTGGATTGGGCAATTGTCGATTGGCTGGCCATGGATCGACGCTAACCGACTATCGCTCCCGTGTCGCGCTGAACTTTAGGTCAGGGTTACGCTCTTCCTGATAGCCGACATCCCAGGCGGACTTGGCCATGAACACCAGATTGTCGTCGCGGTCCCTGGCCAGCGAACTCTGGTTGATATTGGCAAAGGCGTTCAAAGTCGCTTCATCACCGCTGATCCAGCGGGCGGTTTCAAACGGCGCCATTTCCAGATAGGCATCGACCTTATATTCCGCCTCCAGCCGCGAGACCAGCACTTCGAGCTGCAATTGCCCGACCACGCCGATAATCCAGTTAGCCCCGATTTCCGGATAGAAGACCTGAACCACGCCCTCTTCGCTCAGATCATCCAGCGCCTTGCGGAGCTGTTTGGTCTTGGTCGGATCGCGGAGAATGACGCGGCGGAGGATTTCGGGAGCGAAATTGGGCAGGCCGGTAATCCGGACCTGATTTTTCTCGGACAATGTGTCGCCGACGCGCAAGGTGCCGTGATTGGGGATGCCGATGATATCGCCCGGCTCGGCGGTATCGGCAATCTCGCGGTCCTGCGCAAAAAACAGGATCGGCGAGTGGATCGCGATAGGCTTGCCGAGACCCGAAGGCGTCAGCTTCATGCCGCGTTTGAACTCGCCCGAGCAGAGCCGCATGAAGGCGATCCGGTCGCGGTGCTGCGGGTCCATATTCGCCTGGATCTTGAAAATGAAACCGGTAACATCGTCGCTCTCCGGATTGATCGGCGCCGGTTCGGCGGGTTGCGGGCGGGGCGATGGCGCATAGTCGGCGATCGCCTCGATCAGTTCTTCGACGCCAAATTGCTTGAGCGCAGAGCCGAAGAAAACCGGCGTCAGGTCGCCACTCTGATAGGCCTCGAGATCGAAGCTGCTATAACCGCCCTGCGCCAGTTCGCCTTCACTGGTGAGCCGTTCGAGCGCAGCTTCGCTCAGCACATCGGCGAGCTTGGGATCATCAAGGCCAGTGAACTGCTGGGTCACGCCGTCATATTGTTTGCTGTCGCCGGTCGGCTGATGCAGCTGATTGTTGACCAGATCGTAGACGCCTTCAAACTGCCCGCCCATACCTGCGGGCCAGCTCATCGGGCAGACGTCGAGCGCCAATTTGTCAGCAACCTCGTCGAGTAATTCGAACGGATCGCGGCCCTCGCGGTCGACCTTGTTGATGAAGGTGATGATCGGCACGCTGCGCATCCGGCAGACTTCAAACAGTTTCAGCGTCTGCGCCTCGATTCCCGACGCGGCATCGATCACCATGATCGCACTGTCGACGGCGGTCAGTGTGCGATAGGTATCTTCGGAAAAATCCTCATGGCCCGGCGTGTCGAGCAGGTTGAAGACGATGCCGTTGCGCTCGAAGGTCATGACGGAACTGGTCACCGAAATCCCGCGCTGCTGCTCGATCTTCATCCAGTCGGACCGCGCGCGCCGGTTGTCGCCCCGCGCCTTGACCTCGCCGGCGAGGTGGATAGCGCCGCCCTTCAGCAAGAGCTTCTCGGTCAGCGTCGTCTTACCCGCATCGGGGTGAGAAATGATCGCGAATGTACGGCGTGGTTTGGTCATTCAGCAAGCAAACGGAATATAGAGGAGAACGCCTTTTGGACGTTCCGCACAAGTAATTCGAGATTGAAAAGCGGCGTCCACATCTGTCGTTTGTACTAGAGGTAAGGACGAAAATTTGTTCTTAGAATCAGGTGCCAGCGGCTTCCAACGGAGGGCATAATCAGTACCATTCTTTGTAATCTCTCCAACGTGTTTACCCGGTTGGACTGCTCCGGTGTATTCAACAATAAAATCACCGGCGTCGGTTAGATGTCCCGCTCGAACTTCCAACAGGGGGCTCGAATCTGCGTGGCGCCCCGTTGGGAATCCGCCTGATCCTGCGATTGCTCCTGAACAAACCGAACCTATCGAAGGCACCCCCTCACATGCCACGGTGAAAGCAAACGGTCGGTACATTCCGGGAGCAATGCGAAAAACCGAAGGTTTGGGATCAATCATATTGCTTCCCATGAAGGGGACGCCCGCACCTCGTTCAAAACGAAGCAACTTATTGCTGTCACTTCCATCCTCATTTAGTTTAATAAAGTACACAAACAATGTCTGAGTGGTCTGTATTTGCAGACGGGTAGAAAGACGCACTGCACCTTGGTCACCCTTTAATTTACTGGGAGACTTGATCTTCTTAGGCTCGGTGATTTGGTAGCCACTCTGGGCTTTAACATGCTGCGGCAACAAGGCGCTGCCAAATAAAATGACCAAAATCAGTAAAATTCTCATGTCTATCCCCTCAATTCCGCACCCAATTTCGCCGCGTTCGCCACAACCTTGTCCGACAGCGCCTTCAAATCCTCTTCGGTCAATGTCGCGTCGGTTGGTTGCAAAGTCACTTCTACCGCCAGCGACTTCTTGCCCTCGCCGACGCTGGGCCCCTCGAACAGATCGAAAATCCGGACATCGGTGATCAATTTCTTGTCCGCGCCCTTGACCGCGCGCACCAGATCGCCCGCTGGCAAATCGGCATCGACGATGAAAGCGAAATCGCGTGTCACGCTTTGCAAGGCCGGTGGCGCAAAGGCATCGCGCATATGGCCCGATTTCTTCTTCAGCGGGATCGCATCAAGGAAAATCTCGGCGGCAACAGCAGAGCCCTTGAGACCCATGGTTTTGGTTGTTGATGGGTGGAGCACGCCATAAGCTGCCAATATCTTCTTCGGCCCCAGGCGCAAGGTGCCCGACTGACCGGGGTGATAATGATCGCCCGCTTCCGCGAAATCCATCAGCTTGTCGGTCGGCGCGCCAGCGGCGTCCAATATCGCAAGCACTTCGGCTTTGGCGTCATAGGCATCAAATTTACTTGCCGCGCCGGACTGCCAGCTGCGGGCGCGGTTTTCACCTGCCAGCACCAGACCGATGGTCGGATGTTCGCTGCTTTCCAGATAGCGGCGCCCGACTTCGAACAAACGGATCGACGATGCGCCGCGCGCGGCGTTGCGCTGGGCTGCCGCGATCAGGCCGGGCAGCAAGGATGGCCGCATGACCTTGAGATCTTCGCTGATCGGATTGGCAAGCGACCAGTTGCCACCGCCGAACGGAGCCGCTTCTTTCTCCGAAATGAAACTCCAGTTGACGACTTCGTTGAGACCGCGTGCGGCAGCGGCGCGGCGCGCCTTGCGCTCCGCCATCTGCTCTGGGGAAGCGGTCGGTTTGGCCACGCCCGGCTTGCGGGGAAGCGGGACGGAGGGAATATTGTCCAGCCCCTCGATGCGGATGACTTCCTCGACCAGATCCTGCCAGCCGGTGACGTCACGCCGCCATGTCGGCACTGTGATCTGCCAATCATCACCGACGACAAAGCCCAGCGCTTTCAAAATACCCTGCTGTCGGTCTGGATCAACATCCAGCCCGCCCAGAGCGGCGCATTGTCGTGGATGATAAGCGATAACGCGCTGCTCCGTCGGCGCTTCGCCGACACGGGTGATCGCGCTGGCATTGCCGCCGCAAAGCGTCTGCACCAGAGCCGTCGCGATCTCGACGCCGTCGTCCAGAAAGGCCGGATCGACGCCGCGCTCGAATCTTTGCCGCGCATCGCTGGTCAGCATCAGCTTCTGGCCGGTGCGGGCGATATGGGCCGGATCGAAATAAGCGCATTCGATCAGCACATCGGTTGTATTTGCGTCGGTGCCATTGGCTGCGCCGCCCATGATGCCGCCGATACCATGCGCACCGGCTTGATCGGCGATCACGGTCATGGTCTCGTCGAGCACATATTCCTTGTCGTTCAGCGCGACCAGCTTTTCGCCAGCATGGGCCTTGCGCGCAACCAGTCCGCCTTTCAGCTTGGCGACGTCATAGACGTGCAGCGGGCGGCCCTGATCAAGCGTGACATAATTGGTGATATCGACCAGCGCCGAAATCGGTTTCTGGCCAGCCGACTTCAGCCGGGCCTGCATCCAGTCGGGCGATGCTCCATTTGTCACGCCGCTGACGGTGCAGCCGTAAAATGCGGGACAGCCTTCGGGATCGTCAATCGCAATATCGGGACCAGCGCCGTTGCGGGCGATGTTGGTGATGTCCATTGGCTTCAGCGTGCCGAGGCCGGCGGCGGCGAGATCGCGCGCTATGCCACGCACGCCCATGCAATCCTGACGATTGGGGGTTATCGCTACATCGATGACCGGATCATCCAGCTTTGCATAGTCTGCGTAACTGGCCCCAACTTCACTGGCCGCACTTTCCGGCAATTCGATGATTCCGTCATGGTCCTCACCCAGTTCCAGCTCGCGCGCCGAGCACATCATGCCGAAACTCTCGACATCCCGGATTTTAGCGGGTTTCAACGTAAAATCACTACCCGGAATATAGGTGCCCGGCGGCCCGAATACACCGATCATCCCGGCTTTCGCATTCGGCGCACCGCACACCACCTGCCAGGGTTCCGCCGCACCATCGTCAACTTTAAGCAATTGCAACTTGTCGGCATTCGGATGCGGCCCGGCTGAGATGACCTTGGCGACGCGGAACGGACGCAAAGCGTCTGCAGGGTTTTCAATCCCTTCCAGTTCGAGGCCAATATCGGTCAGCTTGTCGGTAATTTCGGTGAGGCTTGCATCGGTATCGAGATGCGACTTGAGCCAGCTTAAGGAAAATTTCATGCGCCGACTCCTCCGCTCAATGTGGGTACGTCGAGTGCATCAAAACCATAATGATCGGCCCAGCGCAGATCGCCGTCGAAGAACGCGCGCAGATCGTCCATGCCATATTTCAGCATCGCCAGCCGGTCGATGCCGCAGCCAAAGGCGAAGCCCTGCCAGACATCGGGATCAAGCCCGCAATTGCGGATGACATTCGGGTGGACCATGCCGCTGCCCAATATTTCCATCCACCCACCATTGTCGCCGCGCGGGTCGCCGCCGATGATCCGGCGGCCTTTTTCGACCGAGAAACCGACATCGACTTCAGCGCTCGGTTCGGTGAACGGGAAATAGCTCGGGCGCAGGCGCAATTCGATATCGTCGCGCTCGAAAAAGGCGCGGACAAAGGTTTCAAGCGTCCATTTCAGGTGACCCATGTGAATGTTCTTGTCGATCACCAGGCCTTCGACCTGATGGAACATTGGCGTATGGGTGGCATCGCTGTCGCTGCGATAGGTCCGGCCAGGGGCAATGAGGTAAATCGGTTCGCCGGCACCATCGGTCTGCTTGGCAACATCCATCATCGTCCGGATTTGCACCGGAGACGTGTGGGTGCGCAGTAATTTGGGCATGCCGTTTTCATCGGTCTGCGGAAAATAGAATGTGTCGTGCATCGCCCGCGCCGGATGGGTTTCGGGAATATTGAGCGCAGTGAAATTATGCCAGTCGTCCTCGATTTCCGGACCGGTGGCGACCGAGAAGCCGAGATCGGCGAAAATTTCAGCCAGCTCGTCCATCACTTGCGAGACCGGGTGGATGCTGCCTTTCGGGGCGGCTGGCGCGGGCAGCGTCAGATCGAGTGTCTCGGTGGCAAGCTTCGCGTCCAGCGCGGCGGCTTCCATCGCCTCCTTGCGGGCGGCCAGTGCGTCGGCAACAGCCTGCCGCGCGCCGTTGATCTTCGGACCCTGTTCTTGGCGCTCGTCCGGCGTCATCTTGCCCAGTGTTTTCAGCAGCTGCGAAATCTCGCCCTTCTTGCCGAGCGCAGCCACGCGGATTTCCTCCAGCGCATCGCCATCGGCTGCCGCGCCAATTTGCTCCAGATATTTGTCTCTGACCGCTTCGATGTCGCTCATCATATTGTCCCGTTTTTTCTCGTTGCCCGTCTAGCAAGACTTGGGAAAAACCCAATAAAAAAGCGCCGCGAGATTGCTCCCCGGCGCTTCTTTGAAATCATGAAAATGCTTAGGCTTTCGCGAGAGCATCCTGCGCCTGTTTGATGATGCCGCCAAATACTGCCGGTTCATTCATCGCCAGATCGGCCATCACTTTACGGTCGAGTTCAATCCCGGCCAGCTTGGTGCCGTGAATGAATACGCCATAGGTCATGCCTTCAGCGCGAACCGCAGCATTGATACGCTGGATCCAGAGTGCGCGGAACGCCCGCTTCTTAACTTTACGATCGCGGTAAGCATATTGGCCGGCTTTTTCGACAGCCTGCCGCGCGATGCGGATGGTATTTTTGCGACGGCCGTAATAGCCCTTCGCCTGAACCAATAATCTTTTATGTTTGGTACGAGTTGTCGTACCCCGTTTTACACGTGCCATATTCTATATCCTGTAAGTTTGAATGTCGCTGCGGCGGGAATTAACCCAGGCCGTATGGCGCCCATTTCTTGACTGTCCGAGCATCCGCATCACACAATTTCTTGGTGCCGCGGTTCTGGCGGATATATTTGCTGTTATGGCTCATCAAACGGTGGCGTTTGCCGGCTACGCCGTGCTTGACCTTACCGGTTGCGGTGATTTTGAAGCGTTTCTTCACACCACTTTTGGTCTTCAACTTGGGCATTTTGGTCTCCTCTAGATGGTACCGTTACGGACACTTGTGGCAGCCCAACACTGGCCAGAGCGTCACTTCGGAAGGGCGGCTTTAGCTAGATTCGCCTGAATTGCAAGCGATATCGCGACGGAAACGCCATCAATGATGGCAAGCAATAGCCTCCAGCACATCATCCACCCGTGCGTGATCACCGATCGCCAGCACATGGCCGTCTGATTCCGCGTGCAGCGGTTCGCCGTTCCAGTCGCACATCATCCCGCCGGCACCATCGACAATCGGAGCGAGAGCGGCGAAATCGTGGAGTTTCAGACCCGCTTCGCAAACCACATCGACATGGCCGCTGGCGACCAGGCCGTAATTGTAGCAATCACCGCCATAGATGATCTTGCGCGGCGCAACTTTGCTGGCCAGACCCATAAAATGCTCGGCATCATGCTCGTCAAACAGATGCGGTGACGTGGTCGCGAGGACGGCGTCTTTGAGCTCCCGGCAGCGTGCGGATTTGACTGGCTGGCCGTTGAATATTGTCGGGCGGCCGATAACGCCGACCCAGCGTTCTTTTGAAATCGGCTGATCAATAATGCCGATCAGCGGAAAACCCTCCTGCATCAGCGCAATCAGCGTCCCGAAGATAGGGCGCCCCGCGATGAAGCTGGTTGTGCCGTCAATCGGATCCAGCACCCATTGGCGCGACGCGCCTTCGTTGCGGGTGCCATATTCCTCGCCAATGATGCCGTCATCAGGCCGCTCGGCCTCGATGATAGCTCGCATCGCCGCCTCGGCTGCGCGGTCCGCTTCGGTTACCGGTGAAGAATCATCCTTGGTTTCCTGATCAAATTTGGCGCGATAAAACGGACGAATCGCTTCGCCAGCGGCTTCTGCCAGCTTTTGCGCGAGATCGATGTCTTTGGGAGTCATTGGTTGTCCACTGCGGAAGGAGCGGGGCGCCAGGTCCATAGATAAAGGATCAGGCCGGTAATAATGAATATGGCGCAGCCGGAGAGAACCCAAGCATTGGCATACCAGTAGTCACCCCAGGTAAATTGGCCCGCCATGATCTTTTTCCAGCCGTTGAAATGCTGCATCCCGGCGACGACCAGGCCCAGAACGGCGAGAGTCGAAGCTATCCATCGGTTGAGCCAATGCATGGGATTGGCCAGAAGAAGCAGGCCGAGCAGCCCGATGATCGTTCTTTGTGCGCGGCAATAGGGGCAGACATAGACCCAGTCGGCCCATTCGGTAAACCAGGCGAACAGGGAGATGAAAATCGCCAATATTGCGATGTGAACGCGATATTTTAGCAGCAGTTCGAAACGTGGCATTGGCGTCTCCCGATATTGGAATTCCCGGTCGGGATTAGTCCCAAAGGCTGCTGACCGAGCTTTCGTCCGCGATCCGCTTGATCGCTTCGCCGAGCAGCGGGGCAATGGGCAGGACGCGGATTCTATCGGAATCGAGCGCCGATTGCGGGGTCCGGATGGTGTCGGTGATGATTAGCTTGCGCAGCGAGGAGGCGTTGACCCGCTCCACCGCTTTGCCGGAGAGAACACCGTGGGTGATATAAGCGGCGACATCGGTTGCGCCTGCCTCGATCAGGGCATCGGCGGCGTTGCAGAGCGTGCCGGCGCTGTCGGCGATGTCGTCAATCATGACGCAGAAGCGGCCCTTCACGTCGCCGATGATGTTCATTACTTCGGAGACGCCGGCCTGCTCGCGGCGTTTGTCGACGATCGCGAGTGGCGCGTTGTCGAGACGCTTTGCCAATGCCCGGGCGCGAACCACGCCGCCGACATCAGGCGAGACGACCATGATATCCTTGTCGCTATGACGCTTGAGGATATCTTCGCTGATCACCGGCGCGCCGTAGAGGTTGTCGGTCGGGATATCGAAAAAGCCCTGGATCTGTCCGGCGTGAAGATCGACGGTCAAGACGCGGTCGGCACCGGCTTCGGTGATGAGGTTGGCGACCAGCTTGGCGGAAATCGGTGTCCGCGGTCCCGGCTTCCGGTCCTGACGGGCATAGCCGAAATAGGGGATCACTGCCGTGATGCGCTTGGCCGAAGCGCGTCGCAGGGCGTCGATGCTGATCAGCAATTCCATCAGATTGTCATTGGCCGGGTGGCTGGTCGACTGGACGACAAATACATCTTCGCCGCGGACATTTTCGTGTATTTCTATGAAAATCTCGTCATCGGCAAAGCGTTTGACGCTCGCGTCGGTGAGCGGGATGTCCAGATATTGGGCGATTTCTGTAGCCAGCGGCAAATTGCTGTTGCCCGACATGAGTTTCATAATTGCGTTCCCCCGATTCAATGGCCCGCAAGAATCGTCAGCGGAACCTCATGACAATTTCGTGACCCTGTTAGACAGATGGCCGGCGAATCAAAAGTCCGTATTTGCGTTAATTTCGATTGCTCCGCACAGTGGCCCTTCCTATCAGGGCGCGATGACGGAAAAGCTTACCATTACCATGGCGCAATTGACGCAGAGCGTTGGCGATTTGCGCGGCAATGCCGACGCGATGATTGCGGCGCACGGCGCGCGACCGGATAGCGATCTGATTGTGTTCCCGGAGTTGCAGCTGATCGGCTATCCACCGGAAGACTTGGTGCTGAAGCCATCCTTGTGGGAGCGCGCGGAAGCAGAGCTCAACCGGCTGGCAGCGGCGACCGCGGGGCCGGGGCCGGCCATGTTGGTCGGATCGGTGTTTCGCGAAGGTGACGAACTCTACAATGGCATAGCGCTGCTCGAAGGCGGGCATATCAGGGATATCCGTTATAAGGTCGAGCTGCCTAACTATGGCACGTTCGATGAAAAGCGGCTCTTTTCCTCCGGCCCATTGCCGGAACCAATCATCTTCAAGGGCTGCAAAATTGGCCTGCCGATTTGTGAAGATGTCTGGTTCCCGGCCGTCTGCGAACATCTGAAAGCGCAGGGGACGGAGCTGTTCATTTCGGTCCACGGCAGTCCCTATGAAATAGAGAAAGACGATAAGCGCCTCGGCCAGGTGGCGACGCAACGGGTGCGGGAAACCGGAATTCCGCTGTTGTTCCTGAACCGGGTTGGCGGACAGGACGAGATTGTCTTTGATGGCGCCAGCTTCGTGCTTAACGGTGACGCCAGCCTCATGCATCAGCTGCCCGATTGGGACGAGACGATCGTTGATACGCACTGGTCGCGTGAACACGGTGCATGGACTTGCGCGCCGGGGGACATCCACCAGCTCGATGACCATCCTGCCGATATCTATAATGCGATGATAGTTGGCTTGCGCGACTATGTGAACCGCAATCGCTTTCCGGGGGTTCTGCTCGGTCTGTCGGGCGGGATCGACAGCGCATTGTCGGCAGCCGTGGCAGTCGATGCGTTGGGCGCGGACCGGGTCTGGAACGTGATGATGCCGTCGCGGTTCACCTCGCAGGAAAGTCTCGACGATGCCAAGGGCTGTGCAGACATGCTCGGCACCAGACTGGACACGATCCCGATTGGCCCGGCGATCGAAGGCTTTGACGCGATGCTCGAGGATAGTTTTGCCGACAGCAACGTCGATATTACCGAGGAGAATATCCAGTCGCGGATTCGCGGCGTGACGCTGATGGCGCTGTCGAACAAGTTCGGTCATATGCTGCTGACCACCGGCAATAAAAGCGAGATGAGCGTCGGCTATGCGACGATCTATGGCGATATGGCGGGCGGCTATTCGGTATTGAAAGACGCCTATAAGCTGACCGTTTTCAAACTCAGCTCATGGCGCAACCGCAACAAGCCGAGCCTGGGCCTTGGCCCCGATGGACCGGTGATGCCGGAAACGGTGATCACCAAACCGCCGAGCGCAGAATTGCGCGAGGACCAGAAGGACAGCGACAGTCTGCCGGATTACGAGATTCTCGATCCGCTGCTGCACGGGCTGATCGAGGAAGAATTGTCGGTCAATGATCTGGTGTCGCGGGGATTTGACCGGGAAACGGTGATCCGGATCGAGCGGCTGCTCTATATTGCCGAATATAAACGCCGACAGGCCCCGCCGGGCGTCAAGCTCGGCACCAGAAATTTCGGCCGCGACCGGCGCTATCCCATCACCAACGCATTCAGGACCGTATGACCATAAAAACCCGCTTCGCTCCGTCTCCGACGGGCCATCTTCATGTCGGCAATATCCGGACCGCGCTGCACAACTGGATGTTCGCGCAGAAAGAGGGCGGCACATTTCTGCTGCGGCTCGATGATACCGACGCCGAGCGGTCGAAGGAAGAATATGTCGAGGCGATCCGGGCCGATCTGGCTTGGCTAGGACTGGCTTCCGACGAAGAGCAAAGGCAGTCGGCGCGCTTTGACCGCTATCAAGAACATCTGGCGAAGCTGAAGGCCGATGGCCGGGTCTATCCTGCTTATGAAACAGCGCAGGAACTCGATCTCAAACGCAAGATCCAGCTCGGTCGCGGAAAGCCGCCGATTTATGATCGCGCGGCACTCGATCTGACCGCAGAACAGGTCGCTGCCTATGAAGCGGAAGGGCGGAAGCCGCACTGGCGTTTCAAGCTGGATCACGCGACGCCGATCACCTGGACCGACCTGATCAGGGGCGATCAGAATTTTGATCCTGCCTTGCTATCCGACCCGGTCATCCTGCGCGAAGATGGCAGCTGGCTCTATATGCTGCCCTCGGCAATCGACGATATCGAGATGGGGATTACCCATGTCGTGCGCGGCGAGGATCATGTGGCCAATACGGCGGTGCAGATTCAGATGTTCCAGGCGCTTGGCGCAAGGCCGCCCGAATTTGCCCATGAAGCGTTGCTCGTCGGCACCGAAGGCAAGCTTTCCAAGCGGCTCGGCTCGCTTGGAGTCAGCAGTTTTCGCGAGAAGAATATCGAGCCGCAGGCGATTGTTGCCTTGCTGGCGCGTATTGGGACCAGCGACCCGGTCGAGCCGATTGCCGATGTAGCGCAACTGATTGAGACATTCGACTTTGCCCGCTTCGGTCGCGCTCCGGCGCGTTTTGACGATGAGGAGCTGGCGCAGCTCAACCAGAAGATCGTGCACCTGCTCGACTACCCGGATGTGAAGGATCGACTGCCGGAAGCAATGGATGACGAAGCCTGGGCGGTGATCCGGCCGAACCTGCATGATATGGGTGATGTCGACCAGTGGTGGCAGGTGGTGACGGGGCCAATTTCCCTCCCCGAATTTTCGCCGGAAGACCGGGAATTTCTGGCCGTTGCGCATGGTAAATTGGAGGAATTGGAAGCATCTTCCGATCTCTGGAAGGATCTCACCGGCGCGCTCAAGGAGGCTACCGGCCGCAAGGGCAAGCCGCTGTTCATGCCGCTGCGGCAGGCACTTACCGGGCTCGATCATGGGCCGGATATGAACGCTTTGCTGCCACTAATCGGTCGCGAAGCCGCGCTAGAAAGGCTTTTAAAAACAAATAGTTAGGCCATTGCTGACGGTATAATTTCCGCTCGCGCGCCCCCGTGTTTGCAATTTATAATGTAATAGTATAACATTACAATTGGCGCTGGGGCGAGATAGTCAAACAGGCACGAAGCCGCTCCGCCGTTGTTGAGGATGGTTGAGAGGATATGAACATGAGCTATGTATCTGTTTACGAAAACAAAACGCCCCGTTCCAAAGGCCTGATAATGACCGTCGCCGTGCATGCGGCGATTATCGGTGCCGTGATAGCGATGCCCGCGATCATCGTGACGGAGCGACCCGAAGGGACTCTTGTTGCCCTTCCGAAATTGGCCGAGATGCCTCCCGAACCGGTTATCGAAGAACAACAGCCGGAAGTCAAAGCGGCACCGCAAACGCGGCAAATCGCTCCGGACCGGCCGATCATCAAATTGCCTCCTGCTCCGAAAGTCCAATATGCCGAGACCATGCTTGGCAGTGATTCCGAGGGAACAGGCATTGAAATACCTTTTGAAGCGATCAAAATCACGCCCGAACCGGTGATGGTCGGCGCTCGCCTGAACACGCGCTATGCGGAGCAGTTCCAGCCCGCTTACCCGACCGGCCAGTTGCGGCTCGAGCGCGAGGGCGAGGTCAGCGTCCGGGTGCTGGTCGGGACCAACGGCCGTGTGAAACAGATCGAACTGATCGATTCGCCGCATGTCGATTTCTGGACAGCAACGCGCAAGCAGGCGCTGAGCAAATGGCGATTCACGCCGGCTACCAAAGACGGAACACCAATTGAAAGCTGGATGACGCTGAAAGTTCGCTTTGAAATCAACAGCTGATCACCTCGCCCGGTGGTCGGCCCGGCCTTTCCCGTGGCAATTTTGCGGGAAGGGCTGGTCATCCGGCTGTGTCCGCACTATTTGGACGACATGGGAATGTTGAAAGATGTATCGGTTAGCGGCGGTTTTGGTGACCTGGTTGCCGTTTTTCGCCAGAGTGAACCGGGGGAGCGCCTGCTCCCGGCGGCGATGGCCATTGCCTGCACGTCGTTCATTTTGTTCCTTTTCTGGCTCGATCCGCAGGTAAATACATACACTTATGTGCCGCAGGAGGTCATTTATGTCGAAAACTGGACAAATGACCGCACCGACGAGGAAATTCTGCAGGACCGCTGGGAAATCCAGTGTCTGAAGGACGAGCTGGAAACCAAGCGGCGCGAAGCGGTGAAATCGCTCGGCCGGATGTCCGGCATGGATGTCGACCAGATTGAACGTGACGCGATTGCCGAGCGACTGGCGCGCGGTGAGGTAGAGGTGGAACGCCCCGCCGGTCTGCAATGCTGACCCCTCCCGGCGACGCACATTATATGGCAGCAGCCCTGGCTCTATCCGAGCGGGGCCGTGGCCGGACCGGTGCCAATCCCAATGTCGGCTGTCTCATTGTCAAAAACGGCAATATCATCGGCCGTGGCTGGACCCAGCCGGGCGGCCGTCCGCATGCCGAGGAAATGGCGCTGGCAGAAGCCGGAAACGCCGCAAAGGGCGCGGATATCTATGTCACCATGGAGCCCTGTGCCCATGATAGCAGCCGCGGCCCGACCTGCAGCAATTCGATCATCGAAGCAAAACCGAAAAGGGTGATTGTCGCGACTCTCGATGCCGACGAACGGACAAGGCGCCGCGGTATTGACCGGCTGGGCGATGCCGGCATTCCGGTGTCGGTCGGCATCCGGGAGCCGGAAGCACGCCGCGCCATGGCCGGCTTTCTCTGCCGCGTCGAGAATGGCCGCCCGTTTGTCACGCTCAAACTCGCGATGTCACTGGACGGCTGTATTGCCATGGCCGACGGGTCGAGTCAGTGGATTACCGGCGACCGGGCACGGGCGCATGCCCATCTGGAAAGGGCGCGCAGCGATGCCATATTGGTCGGCGCAGGCACGGCAAGGATCGACCGGCCGGGGCTTGATGTCCGGCTCGACGGACTGGTCGACCGCTCGCCGCAACCGGTCGTGCTCGGCACCGACAAGGACAAACCGGACCATTGGCTGCAGCTGGAAGAGCCCGCCGCGATTGCCGGTCTTGCCGATATCAACTGGCTGCTGGTCGAAGGCGGCGCAAAAACCGCGACCTCTTTCCTGTCGGCCGGTCTGGTCGACCGGCTCCTGCTTTATCGCGCACCGATCATCATCGGTGGCGGCCTGCCATCCATTGCCGATATCGGGCTGGAAAAGCTCAGCGAGGCGCATGGCCACTGGCGGCGCACCGAGCAGCGCGACCTGGGACAGGATATGCTTGAGATATACGACCGCGCCGCCTAGGTTCCGCTCGATTTACAGCAAATAGGCACAGCAAATAGGATCGCCCATGTTCACAGGCATTGTTTCAGATATCGGTACCATCGAATCGATCGACCAGCGCGGCGATCTGCGCGTCAAAATCAAATGCGCCTATGATATGGACGGCGTCGATATGGGCGCATCGATTGCCTGTTCCGGCGTCTGCCTGACGGTGGTCGACAAAGGCGCCGACTGGTTTGCCATTGATGTGTCGGGCGAGACTCTTTCCTGCACTGCCGAGGGACAGTTTACCGCCGGCCGGCGGCTTAACCTGGAACGGGCGCTGAAGGTCGGCGACGAGTTGGGCGGGCATATCGTCACCGGTCATGTCGACGGCGTCGGCGAAGTCATGTCGAGCATCATTGCCGGCGATTCCCGGGAAGTCGTCATCCGGGTGTCCAAGGAACTGGCACCCTTTGTTGCGGCCAAGGGATCAATCACCGTCGATGGCGTCTCGCTGACGGTCAATGCGGTGTCCGACGAAGACGGGGTAACCCTTTTTACGCTCAATATCATTCCCCACACGGCACAGGTAACCACGCTCGGAGATTTGCAATCCGGTCGGGTCGTCAATCTCGAGATTGATATATTGGCGCGCTATCTGGCGCGGATGGAACAGGCCAAGTCTCTGGGCTGATTCGAGTCCTGTTGAACCCGTGACACCAAGGACGAACGGCAGTTGGCTGGTGTGCCGCGCAATGACAGTCACGCCGTCAGTGATGAGCTTGTCGAATCCTGTTTCTCGTCGATAGGCGCCGTTGAGCCTCGCTCCTCCTTCGGGCCGACAGGCTCGGGACTAACGGTGAAAAACCATCATTTCTGCGCTAGGGCGGTCAGAACGGCAGCCATTTCTGCTTCTTGCTGAATTTCATATAGCCGATATTCGCGCCTAGCCGCAGGCCAGCGCCCAGCCGTACCGGGATCAGCACCTTGTCGCCGCTGCGCAGATAGCTGACGTGGAAGCCGCCGATGAAATAGGCCGCGCCTTCGCCAGCCGGGAAGCGCTGATACAGCTCTTCGCTATCATAGAGATTATAGACCAGCACGAAGGTATTGGCTGCATTGCCGCCAAAATCAAAGCCGATGGAGGGCCCCGTCCAGTAGACCGGGCGTTCGCCCTCGACCTTGTGGTAGAGCTTGCCCGAGCCGTAGCGCAGGCCGACAATGAAAGCCCCGCTGGCTTCGCGTCCGGCAATATAGGCATTGGGCCGGCCCTGTTTCTTGAGAATATCCTCGATCACTTCAGCGAGGCCTTTCGCACCTTTGCCGAATACGCCTTCGGCAGCGCCGATCAGGTCATCGTCCTGATAGGTGTTGCCGTCATCGGTGGCAGCGGCGACGGAATTGCCGTTCTGGGCAGCGGTCGTCGTTGAACCGGAGGGCGCGATAATATCCGCGTTGATATCGCTATCCATCGGCGCGTCCTCGACCATCGTCGGACGAGAGTCGCTGGATTCAAAATTTCCGTCATAGTCGGGCGCAGCCAGATCGGCATCGATCACGTCATTCGGATCGACGGTTTCAACCTGGGCATATGCGGGTGACAGAGCCGGTCCACTGGCAAGGGCCAGGACAGCAAATAAACCCAATGATTTCTTCAAGCATAACCGTAACATGGGTAAACTCCTTCCCGTTACCAGCCAAATATCGGCTCTCGGCCGTCGGGTATGACCACGCAATGAACGGACGACGAACGGACTCGATTCTGCGGCGGTCCGAGTCCCGTAGTCGCAATCCGCCCCGTTCCGGAATTTCCGGCGTGATTTACAGCGGCCCATTTTTCCCGTTGCAGCCAGCGCTTTCCATGGTTATAGCGCCCTCTCTAGCCAAGCTGCGTGGACACGTGGGTGAGCGGCTGAAACCACCTCCTTGCTAAGGAGACAAGCCTTTACGGGCTTCGAGGGTTCGAATCCCTCCGTGTCCTCCACTCTTCAAATTTCCTGCCATTTCTGACTAGCCCGCCTGCGCGGTGGAAAATAATGTGGGAAAAAGAAAAGAGGCAATCTGACAGCAACGCGGGTGCGCCAGCGCATCAATACCCTAATCGATCGGGTCTGGGCCATGGGCTATCGGGACGCGCGTTTGTCATTGGCGATCATCATGACAACCTGTGGCACGGGCTTCCGGTCTGCCAAGCCTCGGTATGTTGCTCCCCCCGGAAATCAGATGGACAACTGTTCAGAAATGCCCGGGACGCAAAGAGATGTGAATTAATTTGACTATCAGTTCATGCCCTATCATCAAATTCACAAGCCATTCCCATTTGCAGTTTAGAATATTCAGACCATGATGAATGACAAGAAACACAATGGTATATCACCCAGCCGCAAGATGACGGACCGCGCTACGTTGCTCGTGCTCGGCGCATTTATTGTCGCTATTTGCCTTTTGGGGGGCAGCGCACGCGGTGATGCGGTGCAATTGATTGTCCTGCGTCCGGTCTGTTGCCTGCTGGCCGGATACGCTTTTTATCGACTGGGGACTCAACAAGTTAAGGGGCTTGCGCCGCTTTATGCGGGTCTTGGCATTCTGGGCCTCTGGATGATCATCCAGCTCATACCCTTGCCCTATCAGCTATGGTCCGAATTGCCGGGCCGGGCTTTGATTGCGAAGCTCGATGTCGCCAGCGACCAGGCGGGCTTGTGGCGCTCGCTGTCTTTTTCGCCTTCCCGGACCGCCAATTCCCTGGCCGCTCTAATTGTCCCGCTGGCCGCTATTCTGCTATTCCATATTTATCCCAACCGACGGAAAAAAGACTTTCTTTCGCTGATAGTCCTGATCGCATTCTGCAATGCCTTGCTCAGTATCCTGCAGATACTCGGCCCCAGCGGAGGGCCGCTCTATTTTTACGAATTTACCAATGCATCCGAAGCGGTCGGATTTTTCGCCAATCGTAATCACTCCAGCGTATTTTCTGCGGTATCGCTATTAATCATAAGCTATATATATGCGCAAAACTGGAGGTTTCTCCGCTTCAAGATGAAGTATAGCAACATCGCACTGGTAACGATGTATCTGATGATCTTCATGTCGGCCATTTTAAATGGTTCGCGCGCCGGGTTCCTGTGTGGGGGCATGGCACTTTTCGTCGGCCTGATATTGTTCAATCTGAGACCTGAGGACGCTGCGGCGCACAAGAAAAAACAAGCCAATAAAATCGGTTCGATCATCGCTTCGATCGCCATCGTCGCGTTCAGTACTGTGCTGGTCTTGCTGTTCTTTGTGTCGGATCGCGTGCCTGCCGTCACCCGTCTTATCGAATCCGACAATATGTCCAATTTACGGACAAGCGCGATACCGACATTGGTGGAGATGATTGGCACATATTGGCCTTTCGGTGCTGGATTTGGCACGTTCGACAAGGTCTATTTCATTCACGAACCTAGCGAATTGCTGATGCCCAGCTATTTCAACCAGGCGCATAATGACTGGTTGCAAATTCTCATCGAAGGCGGGGCCCCGGTGGCCGTGCTGGCCGTTGCCGGTGTGTTGTTCTATATTGTCAGCGTACTGAAGCTGTTCTCGTCAACGTCCAAAAATCGGGCACACTTGCTTTTCTGGTTCGGGATCATGGCCATATTGGCTGTCGCCAGCCTGGTCGATTATCCTCTGAGGACACCGATATTCAGCGCGGTCGCTGTCTGGATCGTGGCTTTGCTGTTCACCGCCCGGCACAATCCGGAAGCGCTTGGCTTCAGCAGGAAATCATAATCTGCCGTTATAAATGACATTGATCCGAGCGGGGAATCCCGTGGTCAACAGGATCCGGCGAATCCGACATCACCACCGGTTCGGAAATAGCGATGGTTCGAGGTTGCCTAATCGCAAATTGCTGTTTACGGCTGAATTCCGTTGTGTGGTTTAGAGAGTGAAAATGAAAATCCAATTGAAACAATTGTTCATTTTGGCGGTATCAGGAGCCATGTTGAGTGCTTGCGCAACCTCCGGTCCGCTTGCTTTGGCTAGCGATGTTGAGTTGACGACATTAAACGAGTTGCCGGCCAACCCCGCTGCGACGTCATATCAGATCCGCCCGCTTGAATCGTTGGAAATCCGTGTTTTCGGCGCCGAAACTCTCTCTGGTACCTACTTTGCCGATGAGCAAGGGCGCGTCAATTTTCCGCTGATCGGTGCCGTTGAAACGGAAGGGCTAACGCCATCCGGAGTAGAGGAAGTGATCGAAAACCGGTTGAGAGGACAATATGTTTTGCAACCGCAAGTTACGGTTCGTCCAACCAAGCAACCGGAACTTACCATTTCAGTCGGGGGCGAAGTAAAAAAGCCGGGAACTTTCCTGTCTTCCAATTCGCAAACTCTGCTCCGTGCCGTGTACAACGCGGGGGGCTTGTCAGATTATGCAAAATCAGAAGAGGTCCTGGTATCACGGACCGTTGGAGATCAGAAATATATCGGCGCCTACAATCTCAAAGCGATCGAGCGGGGCAATTATGCTGATCCTGTGATATATCCGAATGACATTATTTCCGTTGGCGATTCCCCTTCAAAACGCTTCCTCCAGTCTGTTTTGGCGTATATTCCGCTTCTTTCTACAACTGCGATCATGATCGACAGAGTAGGGCGATAGGATAGTAAAGATTATGGCAATGAACAATCAGCAAGCAAGATCGTCAGTTGGTGATCGTGATGAATTTGAAGCGGGGGCTTCGGATTCCATAAGCCTCCATGATCTGGAGCGTTTCTGGCAGCAGGCGATCAACCTGCGCTATGTGATACTGGGCATCATTGTCTTTTCGCTGGTGGTCGGATTGATCATGACGCTGCTGCAGACGCCGCTGTACCGGTCGACGGCCCGCATCGAGATCAGCCAGATTGAGTCTGATGTGACCAATATCGGTGATGTGGAACTGCAGAATATCTCGAAGGACCGCCAGTATTTCGCAACGCAATATGAGCTTCTGCAATCACGGAGTCTGGCTAACCGGGTTGTCAATGCCGGAAATCTGACTCGAGACAAGAGTTTTCAGAATGCTTACGGCTTGGCTGAGAACGGTTCCTCCGACAATGCGGCAGCGGGCATCCTGCTTTCGAACGTTGCAATCCAACCCATTGAATCCTCGAGCTTGGTCGATATCACTTTTTCCAGCCCCGATCCCAACTTGTCTGCAAAAATCGCTAATCTCTGGGCGCAGGAATTTTTGGGAACAAATTTTGACAAAAGATTTGGCTCCAATGTTCAGGCCCAGAAATTTCTCGGCGATCAAATTTCGGAAATGCGGGAAAAGCTCGAACTGTCCGAACAAGAATTGATCGACTACGCCAATGCGAACGAGATTGTTAACATCACGCCGATTGCTAGCGAAGACGGATCTACAGGTGGCGGGCAGACACTAGCTTCGTCCGAACTCTCCGCGTTGAGTGGAGATCTGGCCCGTGCGACCGCAGCACGGATCGAAGCCGAAAGCGCATTGCGAGCGAGCGCGGCGGCAGCGGGAGCCGGCGGTGCATCTGCTGTCCTGAAATCCCGCTTGTCCGAGGTGCAGGCCAAGCTTGCCAGTCTGAAGTCGCAATTTGGTCCGTCCTATCCGCAAATCGTTGCGCTGGAAGCAGAAGAGGCATCGTTGCGATCTTCGGTGCAGGGTGCTTCGAATGACATATCCAGAGAATTGCAGGCGAACTTGCAGAAGGCTGTGCTGCAGGAGCAAGCCCTGCAGAGAGAATTCGATCGCGCGAAGTCCGGTTATCTGGGCCAGCAAGGGCAGGGCGTCAGATACGGAATATTGAAACGTGAAGTGGATACCAATCGCCAACTTTATGATGCGCTGCTGCAGCGTTTCAAGGAAGTCGGTGTCGTCGGCGCCGGCAAGAACAACATGATTCTGGTCGACAAGGCCGAAAGTTCCGGGCGGCCTTATGAACCGTCTTTGAGCCGCAACCTTTTATTGGCGTTTTTATTCGGTGCCTTTGCCAGTGGAGCGCTGGTAATCCTGCGCGAAACAATGGATCAAAGCATTCGCAACCCGGCCGATGTAAAGCGGGTCCTTGACCTGCCTGTTCTGGGCCTCATTCCGTTAATTCCGGAAGATGCCATTAACGCGCAGCTCGATGATAAAAAATCCGAATTGAATGAAGCCTATCAGGCGACCCGGACGAACCTTACCTTTCTTACGGACAAGGGTGCTCCCGGGACACTGATGTTCACCAGTACCCGACCGGATGAAGGCAAGACGCTCACTGCCGTGGCTGTCGCGGAAAGCCTTGGTCATCTGGGCAAGCGCGTGCTTTATATGGATGCCGATTTGCGCAATTCGGGCTTGCACGAAATTTTCGACAATGTGCCAAAACCGGGTACCGGACTCAGCGGCTTTCTGGCCGGTAGCGACGACTATCTGCAAAGCATCGTATCGCTGGAATCGCACCCGTTCGATATTCTTCCGAGTGGCCGAAAACCGCCTAATCCCGGTGAATTGCTGGCTGGGCCGCGGATGCAATCGCTGCTTGAGAAGCTGCGCACGACATATGATCATATTATCATCGATAGTCCGCCCGTGCTGGGATTGGCCGATGCGCTTGAAATTGCTTCCGTAGTCGATGGTGTTGTCTTTGTGGTTGAAGCCAACAGCGGAAAAATCCGGACGATTCAACAAGCTCTGAGCAGGCTTGAAACCAGCGGCGCTCGAATATTCGGTGCTATTGTCACGAAACTGGATGATCGCAATCTGAGCTATGGTTACGGATATGGTTACGGCTACGGGCACAGCTATGGTGAAAAAGACGATAGTTGAACGATGGCCAACTCGCTGATCCAACCAAGATGAATTGGCTGAAAGCAACAGGCCTGTCTATCGGGGCCGTCTTCCTGAGCAGTGTTCTGGCCATGCAAGCCTTCACGAATGTGCTGGCTAATGATCAACCTGCCCTGGCCGCAAGCGTTTCACCTCTAAACGGATTTGCGCTCGAGCGTGTTGCCTTGGACCGTCTCAACAGCCAGGCCGACGGATCGCTCGAGCCCTTGGCCAAAAAGATATTGGCAAAGGAACCCTTGTCGCCGGTAGCGTGGACAATATTGGCCCTGGCGCAGCAGGACGTTGCAACAAAAGATACGATTCTGCTGGCAGCGTCCGAACTCAATCGAAGAACGCTCATGCTGCAGTCAAACCTGCTGCTTTTATATGCCTCGAGAGAAGATTTCGGCAACAGCATTGCTGTGCTCAATCAGATCCTGTCCGTTTCGCCGGAGCAACAGGAAACGATGTTTCCGATCCTGATCCAGGCGCTGAAGGATGACAGATCGATCCCGGAATTTGTTCAGGCCTTGAGCAACAAGCCAGGCTGGTCTGACACGTTTTTGAAAGCTGCCTCGGGCGACCGCGAGGCGCTGGCGAATTTGACGCGTTTGCGGATGAGTCTGTTTGATACGCTGGTTGTTGAACCTGATACCGACAAAGCCATCATCAGTGCGCTGGTCAAGGCAGGTCAGCTGGATTCAGCGGCGGCGCTATACCGCAAAACTGCAGAACCATCTTCTGGCGGGCTGGCCGGTTCAGCCAAGCGGCAACAGAGGCTCGACTGGAGCACCGAAATGCCCCCGTTCGACTGGCAGTTAAATGATGGTTCCGGTGAGCGTGCGCAGATTGTCGACGAACCGGAGCGGCTGGAATTCTTTGTCAGACGGGGCAAGGCAGGCATATTGGCCGAAAGGATTTTGTCCGTGCCGCCATCTTTCACGCTGAAGATCAAGCACAATGTTTCGCCGGTCGAACAGCTTGAAGATGTCCGGATCGGACTTCAGTGTGAAAAAACCAAGACCGCATTTTTTGATCAGCCGCTTACGAAAACTCCCAGCATATATTCTGTCGGTCCGATTCCGCCTGGATGCGAGGTTGTCCGCTTGTCCCTGTCGGCGCGGGCCTGGTCGGACAAAGAAAATCTAAACGGAGAAATATATTCTATCGAGCTGAATTCGCGATAGAATTTCGTGGCCGGTTTTTTTCCGGGCTAGCGTCGACTGCGATGCCGGTGAACGACTCGCCATCTCACTTAACTGCCTGTCAGCGGGCGGCTTCCAACAGGCCTAGGATCCGCTCGATAACCTCGTCTTGCTGATCATCGGTCATGTCGCTTCCCGACGGCAGGCAGAGCCCGTTCGCAAATAGCGTCTCGTCGACACCGGCGCCATGATAAGGGGCGCCAGCATATAGCGGCTGCATGTGCATCGGTTTCCACAACGGCCGGGCTTCGATCTGATGTTCCAGCAGCATCAGGCGGACATCCTCGCGAGATACGCCTGTTTGTGCGGGATCCAGGGTCAAGGCCGTGAGCCAACAGGTGGAGCGCTGTCCCTCGGGTTCGGGCATGAAGGCGATGCCGGGGCGGGATAATGCGGTGCGATAGCGTTCACAGATCGCTCGCCGCCGCGACACGCGGTCATCCAGCACTTCCATCTGGCCGATGCCAATTGCTGCACAGATATTCGACAGACGGTAATTGTAGCCGAAGGTGGAATGCTCGTAATGCGGAGCGGGATCACGCGCCTGGGTTGCGAGGAAACGCGCCTGGTCCGCCCATTGTTTGTGCCGTGTGACCAACATGCCGCCGCCCGAAGTGGTGATGATCTTGTTGCCGTTGAACGACAGGATGGCCGCGTCGCCGCCGGTACCGGCTTTGCGTCCGTCCAGATAGGATGCACCCAGGCTCTCGGCGCTGTCGAGGACAAGCCGGACATCATATTGCGCCGCGAGGCTTTCCAGCGCCTCAAGATCGACGGATTGACCATAGAGGTCTGTCGGAACGATGGCCTTGGGCAGGCGGCCTTCCCTGGCAGCCACGGCTAATTCTTCCGCGAGCCTCCCGATGTCGATGGTCCAGCTGGCCGGGTCGAGATCAAAAAACCGGGGTGTCGCCCCGAGATAGTTGACCGGAAAAATACCACCGGCAAACGTCATCGACGAAATCCAGACCTCATCCCCTTGCCCGACTCCTGCTATGCGCAAGGCGAGGTGCAGGGCGGCCGAACCGGACGACAGGCCAACGCAATGTAGATCCGCACCGAGATAGTCGCGGACAGAGGCCTCGAAGGCGTCAAGCTGTGGACCCAGAGGGGCAATGAAGTTGGAGGCGAAGGCCTCGGCGACGTAGGCCTCCTCCCGGCCGGACATATGGGGGCGTGAAAGATAGATGCGCATGATTAGTCCTTGATTAAGGGCCGTGCCGGATTGCCGACAACGGTTTCGCCAGGCATTACATCACGTGTGACAACCGCGCCCATTCCGACGGTTGCACCGGCGCCAATGGTGACGCCCTGTCGCAATATCGCTCCGGAACCGATATAGGCGTGCTCGCCGATAGTAACATTGCCGTTGACCTTTGCTCCGGGTGCGAACGTGACAAAATCCGCGATCACGCAGTCATGTTCGACATAGGAATAGAGATTGGCGTGGAAACAGCGTCCGATCGAAATATTCGATGTCAGCGTCACGAAAGGCGACAGGCAGGCACCGGCGCCTATCACGACTTCGTCCATTTGCAAAACCGATGCCGCCCGGGCTTCAATCAGCGGAATGGCCGATTCGGCGCATTTTTCCGCGAGAATCGCGCGAATTTTTGATGCGCCGATTGCTATGGATACGGACTTGTCCTTGTTGTCGCGTTCCAGAAAGCTGGGCCAATCAACAATGTCGTGGCCGTTCACGCGACCAGGTGCCTGCCCGTCATCGATGAACAGCAGTTCCGCCTCGGGATATTGCTCCCGTAAAAGGGGCATGATCCCGCGCCCGCAACCCGATGCGCCGTAGACGCCGATCAACCGTCTCATGACCGCGAACCCCTGAATTTCGGCATTGTCGCCTCCCCTGCAGCCGAGATGCCTTCGCGCTTCAGCACTTTGCGAATTGTCAGCCAGATGATTTTCAGATCAAGCCACAGGCCGCGGTTGTCAACATACCAGACATCAAGCGCGAATTTTTCGTCCCAGGAAATCGCGTTGCGCCCGTTGATCTGCGCCCATCCGGTGATGCCGGGACGCACGTCGTGGCGGTGGGCCTGTTCGGGCGAGTAGAGCGGCAGATATTCCATCAGCAGCGGCCGCGGACCGACAAGGCTCATGTCGCCTTTCAGCACATTCCACAGTTCCGGCAATTCATCCAGCGAACTGGATCGCAGGATGCTGCCCAGGCGGGTTAGGCGGTCAGCATCGGGCAGCAGATTGCCGTCAGGATCCAACGCATGGCGCATGGTACGGAACTTGACCATCTGGAACGGCGCACCATGAAGGCCGGGCCGCGTTTGCCGAAAGTAAACGACCTTACCCATCTGATATCGGATCATCAATGCCAAGACGCCAAAGACCGGTGACAGGAGCAGTAATCCCATCCCGGAAGCCAGAATATCCAGACTTCGCTTAACCAATTAATATTCTCCGAATAGCATCAAGGACAACGCGAGGCACAATTGCATTAAAAATTCTCCCAGCGCCAACTTTACGAATTATCGTCATTTTCAAAACACAACGTCCTGAAACTCTCAAAGCTCCATCGCCGCTAGCATTTCCTTGTTCACTTTGTGAACATCGTATTTCTGTACCGCAAAGTTGCGTGCCGCACTTCCCATCTTGGCAACGCGCTCGGGATCATCAGCAAGCGTGGTCATTGCATCAGCCAGCGCTGTGCTGTTTCGGGCGGGAATAAGCAATCCGGTGTCGCCCGGAATCACGGTCTCCCGACAACCTGGCACATCTGTGGTGATGATGGCGCGTCCCATGGCCATTCCCTCGAGCACAGATCGCGGTGTTCCTTCGCGATAGCTTGGCAAAACGATTACATGTGCCGCCGCGATCGCAGGGCGAACATCGTCAAGTTGACCGTGCCACTCCAGACGGCCGTCATCGTTCCAAGCCTGGGCCTGAGAGGCGGTAATGCTGTCGGCGTTTTCATCAGGTGCTCCAACCAGATGCACGATGGCGTTTACGCCCCGGTCGCGCAGTAAAGCCGCTGCTTCGGCATATTCATGCACGCCCTTGTCGCCCAATAGCCGGGCGATCATTATGAAGCTGCATGGCCCTTTCGGCAGAGAGCTTACGGAAAATTGCTCCAGATCGATACCAGAACCGTTCACAATGACCGGACGAATTCCGACGGGTAGCAGTCTCCGTTCGCTAAATTCGGCAGCATCATCGCTATTCTGGAAAATGATCCCCGCCGCCCGCCGCAATCCGATGCGGTAAAGTGCCTGCGCCAGTCGCTGCACAAGCGCGCGCTTGCCGCGCGCCGTACCCGTAAACGCATAACCAAGTCCCGTGATCAGCGCAAAAAAAGACGGAACCCCCGTCAGTCGTGCAGCAATGCCGCCCCAGACAACCGGCTTGATGGTATAGGCAAGAACCGAATGAGGGCGAAGGGAACGCATCAAACGGCACAAAGCTATCAAGCTGCGGAGATCCTTGACCGGGTCCAGCCCGGCCCGTGCCAACATCACGTCATGGGGCCGCACGCCAAGCGCTTCCAGCCGCGCGCGCAGATCTGGGTCTTGATCCAATCCCGGCGCAGCCACATGCACCTCGTGCCCGACCGCCACCAGCGAAGCTAGCAGCGGGCCCCGAAAATTGATCAGGGAGGCCGCCTGTCCGGCAATGACCAGAACACGCCGCTGAATCATAGACGGATATCCGTCTCCTCAGTGGGCAGCACATATTTAAGATCATAAAGCACGTGATGGCCTGGTTTACCGAAGGCTCGCAAGCCTGCTGCACCCAGATCGCGGAACTGATCATGCGCGACGGCGATAATCATCGCGTCATAGCTGCCCGGCTCGGGTTTCGCCACTGGCTGGATGCCATATTCCCGCATGGCTTCCTCCGGATTGACCCAGGGATCGAAGACATCAACCTCGGCGCCGAAATCGCGCAACTCGGCAATAACATCCACCACCCGCGTATTGCGCAAATCGGGACAGTTTTCCTTGAAGGTGAGGCCTAGAACCAGAATTTTTGCGCCATTCACGTGAACACGTCTGCGCCCCATTTCCTTGGCCAGTTGGCCTGCCACATAAGCCCCCATCCCGTCATTCAGCCGTCTACCGGCTAGTATGATCTGGGGGTGATAGCCGATCATTTCGGCCTTGTGAGTCAGATAATAGGGGTCCACGCCAATGCAGTGCCCGCCGACCAGACCTGGGCGGAACGGCAGAAAGTTCCACTTGGTACCGGCGGCAGCCAGCACCGCTTCCGTATCTATGCCCATGCGGTTGAAAATGATCGCCAACTCATTGATCAACGCGATATTCAAGTCGCGTTGGGTATTTTCGATCACCTTCGCCGCCTCGGCCACGCGAATCGATGGGGCCTTATGCGTGCCTGCCGTCACGATTGCCGCATAAAGCGCATCGACTTTGTCAGCTGTTTCGGGGGTTGATCCCGCTGTCACTTTGGTAATGGTGGTCAGCCGGTGCTGTTTGTCACCAGGGTTGATCCGCTCGGGGCTGTAGCCGACGAAGAAATCAGTATTGAACGTCAAGCCGGACACCTGTTCAAGGACCGGCACACAATCTTCTTCCGTCGCGCCTGGATAGACGGTGGATTCATAAATCACGATATCGCCGCGTTTGAGCACCCGGCCCACAGTTTCAGAAGCGCGCAGCAGCGGCGTCAAATCAGGGCGGCGACTGGAATCAATAGGTGTCGGCACGGTGACAATGAAGATCGAACAGGCCCGCAGTTCATCCAGATCACTGCTGAAGGATAAATGCTGCGCCGCTCCCAGTTCATCCGGCGCTACCTCGAGCGTGGCATCACGTCCAGCGCGCAATTCGGCGATACGGTGATCGTTGATGTCAAAGCCGACCACGGGGCGGCAGCGGCCAAATTCAACCGCTAACGGTAGTCCGACATAGCCAAGTCCGATCACCGCTAGTTTCTGCAAGCTTTCTGTCATGAGTTTCTTTCAAATTTGAGTTTATCTGTTCAGGTACGATAAAAATACGAGGGCGCGATCATCCCCGAAGTCTTACTGATCCGGCGCAAACCAGCATGATACAGCACTACGGAGGGCACTGCCATGGTCCGCAGCCCGTCTATTTCTGGCCGATAGTTCAAGCGCAAATCCTCTCAATGGTCACGACGGTAGAAAGCGTTCGAAGCCGTGCTCGATTAATCGCTCACGCAGTTCGGGCCAGTTTGATACCAGTTGATCGACAGGTTCGGGGTTCTGACGCTGCAAAGAACTGCGCGGGACATGGTCGGGCAGGTCGAGATATCGCAGCACCCGCGCATATTCTCCGGGCAGATCTGCAGTCAGCTCTTCGTAGGTGATGTTCAGAATTTCCCTGTCCGAAAAGAATGCATCGCCCCAGTCTTCCCATCCAATGGTCTTTTCTATCCAGTCGATCAGTTCATCAGGATCGACCTTCTGGCGCTTCTTATCTGCCGGGATAAGCGCGGTTTCCGCTGTGGCCGTATAGGTGTTGTTCTTGCGAGCGATCATCCATGACAATACACTGCGCAACTTGTCTTCACGCTTGAGGTGGATTACTTTTAACCGTGGATCGCGTTTAAGCATAGCGAACAGTGGTGCAGGATTACCATAATGCGGGTGGTAGTAGAACACTTTGCACCCCGCAGCGGATATCCAGCTTGGCTGCTTGCCAAAAGCCTGCGTATGGCGTTTCTCGATTGTGTCCCCGCGCAAGTGGCCGAAATGTTCGCCTTTGACATGAACCGCGGGGTGGCTACCCAAGGATGAATTCAGCAAATTGGACCCGGTTCGCGAGCGTGATAATATTATGAACGGCGTGTAATCGGTTGTCCCGACAACGCGCGCCGCGCGATAACGAGCAACCCGTACGATATCGTTGAGTTTTATCTTCATCATAATGGTCCGGTTCCAGCCCTGAAAACTACTGCTGGGGCGATATCACCCCGTTTATGCCTTGTGCCACACCACACGGTTCACAAAATCCGTGTAGCTATGCAGGATGCGCAGCACTTTGTCCGACACATTGTCGGCGCTGTAATCGTGCACCAGGTGCAGCAGCCGGTCTTCCCCGCGCGGTTGTGATTGCAGGATATCCAGCCCCTGCAACACCCGCTCGGGGTTCATGCCGACCATCATCACCGCCGCTTCCTCCATGCCTTCGGGCCGTTCATGGGTTTCGCGGATATTGAGAGCGGGAAAGTTGAGGATCGAGCTTTCCTCGGTGATCGTGCCACTGTCCGACAGAACGGCGCGGGCGTTCATCTGGAGGGCGTTATAATCGGAAAATCCGAAAGGTTTCATCTGCTGCACGCGCGGGTCCAGCTTTGTCCCGGTGGCTTCGATCTTGTTGCGAGTGCGCGGATGGGTCGAGAGGATTACCGGCAGCCCGAAACGCTCGGGCAGCATGTTGAGGATCGCCACCAGCCCCTCGAACTGCCGCGGATCCTCGATATTTTCCTCGCGATGCGCGCTGACCACGAAATAGCCGTGCTTTTCCAGGCCTAGCTGCTCCTGAACATTCGAGGCCTCGATCCGGTCGCCATAGGCGGCCAGGACTTCGCGCATCGGACTGCCGGTGACGATCACCCGCTGCGGGTCCAGTCCCTCGCGCAGCAGATATTCGCGCGCGATCTGGCTGTAGGTCAGGTTGATGTCGGCTGTATGGTCGACGATCCTGCGGTTGATCTCCTCGGGTACGCGCATGTCGAAACAGCGGTTGCCTGCTTCCATGTGGAAGGTGGGAATTTTCAGCCGCTTGGCACTGATCACCGCGAGGCAGCTATTGGTGTCGCCCAGCACCAGCACCGCATCGGGCCGGTGTTCGGCGAGCACCTTTGCCGATTTGGCGATGATATTGCCGATCGTCTCGGCCGCGGTTTCGCCTGCCGCTTCCAGAAACACGTCGGGCTGCCGCAGCCCGAGATCCTCGTAGAATATCCCGTTCAGTTCATAATCGTAATTCTGCCCGGTATGGATGATCAGATGATCGCAATGCCGGTCGAGCGCGGTCATGACGCGTGAAAGCCGGATCAGCTCGGGCCGGGTGCCGACAATGGTGGCGACTTTGAGTTTCTTTGTCATGTTACGTTTTTGCCTTCCGCTAGATTTCTCAGCGCTCAGCCTGAATGAAGAAGAAAACTTCTTTGCGGAAATGTTCCGAAAGAACAGTGTCACCAGCGTCAGGTTCGATCACGGAAACCTTGGAGAAATGCGCGCCAATCTTGCGCTTCCACCAGTCGATCCCCTCTTGAATAACGTGCAATTCGTGCCCTTCGTGCACCGATGAATGATTGGCGATGCCGAGGAACACGGATGGCGACAGTTTTGCCAGAGCGGCCAGCGTTGCCTCAATCTGATCTAGCGGGATATGTTCCATCACGTCAGTGCTGATGCAGCCGTCATATTGATGGTCACCCTGCGACCAAGCGACGATATCGGCATTTGCCACAGGCAGGCCCTGCAAATATTTCTCGACACAGACCGGGCTTAGTTCAATGCCGAACGCATCAACTCCGTTTTCAAGCATGAAGCGCAAAACACTGCCACGTCCGCAACCGGCATCCAAGATCTTCCCGTTAACGGCTTTGGTATACCGAAGGACATATTTCAATTTGGGTTTGTTCGAACTGTCGAGAATATCAAAATTTTCATCATTCTCAAAGACATCATCATATACGGATTTTACAGTGTCAACATCACCTACTGCAGGCTTTCCCTTCTTTTTGCCGCGGAGCTTGCGCAGCACGTCGCGTGCAAACAGGCGAAGGGCAGACTTGTTTTCTGTGTTGGTCATTTTCAATCTCCAGTTGATGTCAAGTTTTCTAAGACTTCAGGTTACAGGGCTCGCGCCACCGTATCGGGACGATCCCGGTCGAACAGTTCGTTGGCCCAGAGCATGCAGATCAGCTCGTCCTCGCCGATATTGGTGATGTCATGGCTCCAGCCCGGCACCGTCTCGACCACCATCGATTCTTCGCCGTTGGTTTCCAGCGAATGGGTCTCGCCGCTGTCCATATTGTAGAAGCGGAAGCGGGCTTGGCCTTTCAGGACCAGGAATTTCTCGGTCTTGGCGTGGTGGTAATGGCCGCCGCGCGTCACCCCCGGCCCGGCGGTGAAAAAGCTGAACTGGCCCGAATGCTCGGTGCGCAGCATTTCGGCGAAGACGCCGCGCTCGTCGCCGTGGCGGGTGACGGGATAGGCAAAATCCGCGACCGGCAGATAGCTGATGTAAGTGGCATATAGCGCGCGTCCGAGCCCGGTGCCGGTCTCGCCCACTGTATGCGTCTGGCGTATCGCGCGATAGCCGCGCAGCCGGTCAGCCAGTTCCTGCAGCGTAATGCTATATTCGGGCGCAATCGCGGTGATCTGGGCACCGTTGCCCGGAGCCGCAAGCCAGGCCAGCCAGCCATCGATCACATCATCGACATGGACCAGCCGCACTTCGGCATCGGGAGCGGCAATGGTGATCGGCAGATCGCGAGCAATATTGTGGCAGAAGGTGGCGACGACCGAATTATAATTCGGGCGACACCATTTGCCGAATACATTGACCAGCCGGCAGATATTGACCGGTGCGCCGCTATCGCTGGCCAGCGCTTGCAGATGGGCTTCGGCGACGCACTTGGTACGGCCATAAGGCGTGTCACGATCCACCTGAATGGTCGAAGCTGCGATGACGGGAATGGCATCGGTCCGGTCGCGCAACAGCGCGCACAGGCGTGCGGTGTAATGATCGTTGATCTCTTCGAATTCCGCTTCCGTTTCCGGCCGGTTGGCCCCGGCCAGATGTACCACGGCCTCGGCCTGCTGCACCATACTGGCCAGATCCGCGTCGCTGGTGTCCCGGGTGGCGCCGAGCACTTCATGCCCTGCTTCGCTCAGGCGCAGCGCCAGATTGCGGCCAATGAAACCATTTGCTCCGGTAATCAGGATGTTCATGTCAAACCTCGGAATCCGCAGCGTTGCCGGCCAGTGTCGACCGTATGAAGGGAAGCTGCAGGAGTAGCTCTTTCATGCCCGCGACATCAAGCTGATGCGTGTTCTCAGATGTATAGTCGAAGGCTTCGCTGATACGGCTTTCCCCGGATTCGACATAGACGCCGTAATTCAGGTCGCGCATGTCAGCCGGGACCCGGTAATATTCGCCCAGATCGACCGATTGCGCCAATTCCTCGCGAGAGAGCAGGGTTTCGTGCTTTTTCTCGCCATGGCGGGTGCCGAGAATGTTGATCGGATGATCGGGTTTTTCAAACAGCTCCAGCAGCGCCTGGGCGAGAACCTTGATGGTCGCGGCCGGCGCTTTTTGCACCAGCACATCGCCCGTGGTGCCATGCTCATAGCCGAACAGCACCAGATCGACGGCATGATCCAGGGTCATCATGAAGCGGGTCATGTCGGGGTCGGTGATCGTCAGCGGCTCGCCCGCCTGAATCTGGCGCACGAACAGCGGGATGACGGACCCGCGCGAGGCCATGACATTGCCATAGCGGGTGCAGCAGATCGTCATGCGCTCGGAATCAATAGAGCGCGCCTTGCCGGTGGCGACCTTTTCCATCATCGCCTTGGAGGTGCCCATGGCATTAATCGGGTAAACTGCCTTGTCGGTGGACAGGCAGATCATCCGCTTCACGCCGGAGCGATGGGCCGCATCAATCGCATTGGCTGTGCCCAGGATATTGGTGTGCACGGCTTCCAGCGGAAAGAATTCGCAGGATGGAACCTGCTTCAGCGCGGCGGCATGAAACACGAAATCGACTCCGTGCATGGCGTCTGACAAGCTGTCGCGGCTGCGCACATCGCCGAGGAAGAACTTGATCTTGTCGCTGCGATAAAGCTTGCGCATATCGTCCTGCTTCTTTTCGTCCCGGCTGAAGATCCGGATTTCGCGGACATTGCTGTCCAGGAACCGCCGCACCACGGCATTGCCAAAACTGCCGGTACCGCCGGTAATCATGAGAGTGACATCATCTAGCATGGATAGTCCTTTCGAGTATTCGTGAATATCTATTAAAAAATGGCTGACCGGATGGCCAAACGGGCTTACCCGTCTTGGCGTCTGACCTCTTGCTTGGCCCACTCCATATATTGCTCAAGCCCTGGACCCATTTCCACCTGCGGGTCAAACCCAAAGCCATTCCGCGCTGCTGAAATATCAGCGAGGCTATGGGCGACATCGCCGGCGCGTTCTCCGACATGTTCGATAGTCACAGGCCTGTCCACGTATCCGTTCACCGTTTGCGCCAATTCCAGGATCTGCATCTGCGATGCGCTTGCGATATTGAACCCACCCGACGTTCCTTGGTTCTTTGCCGCCTTCAGATTGGCTTGTACCACGTCGTCAACATGCACGAAATCGCGGGTCTGCTGCCCGTCGCCGAAGATGGTGATCGGTTCCCCGCGAAGGGCGCGAAAGGCGAAGATAGGGATGACATTGCCGTACGCATCAAAGCGCTGGTTGGGACCATAGACGTTGAAGTAGCGCAGGCAGATCGCTTCCATCCCGTAAACATGCGCAAAGGCGAGCGCCATCTTCTCGGTATAAAGCTTCGTGACACCATATGGTGTCAATGGCTCGAGCGGGTGGTCCTCAGCAATCGGAAGCGTTTTCAATTCCCCGTATATACCGGCCGATGAGGCCGCGACCACTTTCCGTACCCCGGCTCCGCGAGCGGCCTCCAGAACGTTGAGGGTGCCGTTCACGTTAATGGCAGTGTCCTGGTCCGGATGATCGATCGAGCGTTTGTTGCCGACCGATGCGGCCAGATGAAAGACGACCTCGGATCCCGAAATCGCGCGGGCGACGGCCTCAGGGTCCCGTATGTCCCCTTCGACAAAGGTGATCCCCGACAGCCCGTCAAGATTGATCGCATGCCCGGAACTCAGATCGTCCAGCACCGTCACATCGGCCCCCTCACGGATCAACGCCGCGCATATGTTTGACCCGATGAAGCCCGCGCCGCCCGTTACCAATGCCTTCATTTTCTTGTCCTTTTTGCTGTGGATTTCTCGCTTGCCCGGTGCACTATGTCCGACAAGGTAGTTGCATGAATATTATACCCGAAGGCGCGCTCGGCTTCAGTCCGCGCAGCCTTGCGCAGCGTGTTGGTGCCCTTTTTATGCAACGTCAGCGCACGCGTGAGCGTAGCCTCAAGCGCAGCCTGGGTGGGAGCGGGGCAGACCAAACCCGTTTCTCCATCACGCAGATGGTCAGCCAGATCGCTGGTGATATTTGCAATCACCGGTGTACCCACGGCAAAGCTTTCGACGAACTTAGTCGGAAAACCGTGGGTTGAAACCCGGTTTGGGTGCCGCAGGAAAACTGTGAATTCAGCCTGACCCACAATCTCCATCGAGCGCGCGTGATTGACCTGTCCATGCGCGATGAGACAATCGGGGATCGCACCACCGCACCGGCGCAAAGGTGCGCGACTTCGCAGTTCGTGCTCCGACAGGCCGACGATTTCAAGCAGCAGGCGCCCCGAACCACCATCGCATTTGATCACCGCCTCAATAACGATATCAATCAGGTCCTTGCGCCCGGGTGAACCGGAGTAGGCTAGGCGCATGCGCCCGCTCGAATCGGGAACGGGCATGTTTGCCGCGAATTCGTCCGGATCAATCAGCGGCGGAATCCGCGCCACCGGCACGCCTCGACCCTGATAATAATGCTCGAGCGCGCGGCTGATCGCGACCACCCCATTTAGTCGCGGGATCAGCACCCGCATGGCAAATTCGCTATTCCACAGATAAGGCGAAAACAGAAAGCTGAGACGGCTGGGAGCGGTATACCATTCGACGGCATCAAACAGAAAAGCCACGCCACGGCGTCGCGACCAGCCGGTAAATTGAAGCAGATATGGGGAATAGCCAGAATAGAGGATCACCGCGCTGGGCAAATCGGCTTGCTCTTCAAGCCATTGCCGACTGCGCGCGCCCATCAGGGCGTAGCGCGCATATTTTAACGTGTTTGGCAGATGTTCGGCGTCGCGTTCGTTCACGCTGACACAGCGGATGTGCGGCGCAAGTTCAAAATCCGCCCCGGCCATGCTGGGTCGCTGGCCAGAGACGATAACTACGTCATATCCCCCGGCTACGAGCGCCTTCGCATTGCCCAGAATACGCCGCGCCGCAGCCCCGCCTTCGGGAAAAGCAACCGGGGCGACGTAGGCGATCCAGGGCCGTTTTTCAGACATTGCCTGCACCCCGCATCCGGAACCGGCTCAAAAAGTGCGTTATGAAGGCGCGTTCTTCTTGGTTCGCGCCGAAGAAATACACCACCAGACCAAAGATTCCCGCGTACGCTGCTGCACCGGCAATCAGGGGCAACCAGCCCTGCAGTAGGAACGGTTCGGTCAACAGCCCGGTCACGGTCAGCACCACTGCAAGCGGTACGATTCCGCGAACGGTCTGTATAAAATAGCGTCCCATTTCGATCCCGACCTTGACCTTCAGCAATAACGCAATCAGAAAATAACCCACCAAGATTGCAATCCCGGTGCTAACCGCTGCGCCGAGTACACCCATTGTGCGCAACAATATCAACGTCAGTGGTACGTTTAACGCCGCCATGACAAAAGTAATGGCCGATTTGTACCAATATAGGCCCTTGACCTGCAGGATGATGTTGCGGGCATTACCGGTTAGTTCGAACGTAAATGGTGTGAGTATCGCCAGCATGATCCAATATGCCGGAGCGAATTGCGGCCCCAGCCACAATATCAGAAAGCGTTGCCCAAAGACAATCAGACCACTCAGGATGAGCAACAAGAATATTGCCTGAATGCGTGAGATCTGGATCATCATATCCGTCAGCTTGTTTGCATCGGCACCTTGCTCGACCTGACGGATGATCTCGGGCGTCATGACCCGCGAAAGCGCGGTGGCAAAGCTCATGAAATATTTGTTGAACGTCACCCCGATCGCATAGATTGCGATCGGGGCGGCTCCCAGCATGGCCCCAATTAGCACATTGTCCAAGCGCCAGAACAACGCTCCTGCAAGGACCGATACGAAAATCGGCGCGGCGTATCGCAAGATCCGCTTCAGTTCCGCGGCTTCCGGGCGTTCGAAACGGACACGGGCACCGATGCTTATCCGGACGTATACTATGCATGTGAGCGCCTTGACGATTTTTCCGAATGCCGTGACCGCGACTACGCTGAAAGCTCCGTAGCCCTCGAGCAGCAATATAATCGTTATCAAGGTCGATGCGATCAGGATTGCTGTATCGGCCAGTTGCATGAAGAAATGGCGCTCGTGGGCATAAGCAAGTGCCGATACGGGGTTGAAGCCAATCAGCACTGCTGCGCCGAGGGCCATGACTTTTATCATGTCGCGCAGTTCATCAATCTGTTCCGGCGACATGGTCTGTGCGAACAGGGCGGGGAATACTGCTGACAGGACAAATCCGCTGACCAGTATCAATCCCCCGATCCCGAGATACAGGGCCAGCATCCGGGACAAAAATCCCTGAGTTGCGGCAGAATCATCGCGATGGCTGACAAAATAGCGGATCAGGCTGTCGTTGAGCCCGAAATCCATGATGTTCAAATAGGCCAGGAACGCGATGGACAGGCTCATCAGGCCGTATCCCTCTATCCCGAGTGAGGACACGAGAAATGGCGTGAACAGCAGCGCGATCGCCGCACTGAGAACGATTGACGCATAAGAGAGCGTGACGCTCCGTGCGTAAGACCGCTTCATCGTGTCTGTGCATCCGTGTGACGATCCATCCAATGTGACAGATCGCGCCCTGTGGCCTGTTGGAAAGCAGCCAGATCGGCAGCATAATGCTGGCCAAGCAGTCTTTGCCCTTCAGGCTCGGCCGCGGGCACACCGTCATTGGGCCGGTAATTCCAGGACATCAGTTTCTTTCGCAGGTTCTTGCGCGCTGACACACCCAGCGTCTTATAGGCGTTCCTTACCGGGGCGAATGCATAAATCCGGTTGTAGGCTCGCCGCAGCCATGGGTAACGCAGCATCGTAGCCTCGTTGCGGCGGAATCCCGGGTCAACCGCGATTGGGTCAATACCGAGAAAATTGGTCAGGTCGAGCAATGTCCCGGGCAGGTTGGAACTCATGTCCTCCGTGAACAGAATCTTGACGTTATCGACACCCACTGCTGATTGGCACAAATCGAGAAGGCGAGCATATTCACCCGGAACCACATACATCGCGTTGCGAAATATCGCCATGTCGCGCACATCGCTGTAATAGCCCTGCTCATCGATCGCCTTATGCAGATCATCTGCCGAAAACTGCCGGTCAACCTCCAGCGCGCTCCGAACGGCTTCTGTAAATCCAAGCGGCTCTATCTGACCCTTGTACCGTGCCATGCAATATTGCGAATAGGCGCGGTCGACCGGGTGGCGCACTGTAAGCAGAATGCGAAAATCGCGGCCGAGGTCCTTCACCATCCGTTCGATGGTCTGCTCCGGATTACCAGCAGAATATCCGATCGATTTGTCGCAAATAACCGGCTCGCCGGCGTAATCGGCAAAATAGCTTTCTTCGTACCAATCCAATCCTTTTTCGTATTGATTGGAGGAATTGAAGTAATTCAACTCCTTGGGCCTAGGCGTGTATACCTGCGGATGCCGCGTCAAGAGATACGAGAGAGTCCCGGATCCGGATTTGGGCGTTCCGAAATGGACAAAGTTCGGGAGCGTGTGTTTATTGCTCATTTGTTGCCTTTGTTATTCGACAGCGCAGAGGACGTTTGTCGTGCAAGCCGCTTTAGTTGGTTACCAATAAAGAACATCTGGGAATTCCCGTTGCAGTTTCTCTCGATCACTCTTGTAATATTCCTGAAGCAACGCTTTTGATTCAGGCGTCAATATATCCTTGTGCGAAACCGGATTTGTGAACGGCCATTTCCCGAACAGGAAGGAGAAGCCGCGACCGATATTGCGCAACAATTGCGACGGACGGTATTCCTTGCGCGAACGACCGAGCGAGTAATCATAGGTCAGGGCGTTTGGCAGCTTGCGGAAAAAGGCGCGTCGATAATCATAGCTGCCGACGTTTCTTTCGCGTTTTGCCGGAATTTGATCCGGGTCGAACGGCACTTGCAGAAAGGTGCAGAGCCGCTGCGTAACCGTGCCAAAATCTTGCTGTATCGCCTTCTGGCTGGTGACGAAAATACTGTCAGCGCCATAGATATCCCGGACATGTGTCAGGCTGGAGTGATAAATTCCGTTTCTCAGCAGCGCCGTTCCCACTATGTGTTTTGATAAATAGTCGCCGTGAAACATCGCGTGGACGGCGCGGTTTATTTCCATGACCGGGAGCTTGGCGCTGTTCATCAAATGGAAGTAATGGGACACAAAACGACTGACCGGCTCCCGGCAGACCATGATCATCTTGCAATCGGGGGAATGGTCCTTGAGCCGGTCGATGGCCACTATATCGGTGAATATGGTCGGCCGCTTTATTCCCTTCAGTTGCCCGTCTGCCGCGCCGGACAAATCAAGCTGGCGCGCAACACGACCCTGTTCGAAATCAGGCGACTCAAAACATGCCAGTTCGCCAAGCGGCAAATATAGTGCCGGGTGATTATGCAAATAATGCTGGACGGCCGTGGAAGCCGATTTTTGCGCGCCTATTATGGCGAAATCTATCCGGGTATCGGAGCCGCGGGCAGTCATTTGCTGACCTTTCCAGAAAACAGCATTTCAATCATGTCCAGTTTATGCGCATCATCGAGCAAGGCGGCGGGCAAGCGGTCATTGGACAATGTTTCGCGGAGCGCATCATCCGTCATAAGCTTGTGCATCGCATCAAAAATGGAATCGGCATCCTGCTCGGCGATCAGCCCGGTCTCGCCGTGCACCAGTTGCTCGTCGACCCCGGATACGCGGGTGGCCACGATCGGTTTTCCCATGATCTTGGCTTCATTGACAACGCCGCACAGGCCTTCGTAATTCGACAGCATCGCCACCAGGTCACACTCGGCATAAGCAGGAAAGGGGTTTTCGATGCGGCCAAGCAGATGCACATGCCGACCCAGATCCCGTGCGGCTATCTCGGCTTCGATGTGGTCGCGATTAGGGCCGTCACCCAGCACGAACCAGTCGAAATCCAGACCCGCATCCAACAGTCGGCGCGCCACCTGTGTCATGCGGGTCAGTCCCTTGGCTTTTTCATGCAGGCGGCAGACTGAAATAATGCGCAGCGCTCCGTCGCGCCGGGGCGGAAAGGGGGGCGGCTCGGCCCGCGCCCGCGCCCGCATCTCGTCGGGATCGAGGATATTATAGACCACATGCACCTTGTCCGCCACCTCCGGCACTGCTGCCACAAGCGATTGGCGGGCGACATCCGAGACACAGACAAAGCCGGTGAATGCGCGCAGGTTGCGCCGTACCCGATTCACTATGTCCTTGCTCCTGCTCAATTGCGACAGGTCGTTCCGGATAAAATGCAATTTGTTGCGCGCCCGAACAACATGTCGGATAACCCAAGTCGGTGCTCCGGTCATACCAACCGCCGCGCCGTCATAGCGTCCCAAAGCCAAGCGCAGAGCTGCGACCGCTCCCAAGCCACCACGGAGCATTCGAACCGCGGGATTTTCTGACCGTAGCCCTGGCCGCAAGTGCACGACCTTTATCGATGGCGCCAGACGGTCTACCAGTGCGCCGCCACGCTCGGTCAGCACCAGCGTTATACGCGCTCCACGCGCCTCTAGGGCGTTGAGAAGCCGCAGCGTCGACATTTCGGCGCCGCCTATATCGAATTGCGAAAGGTGAAAGAGAATTTTCACGTCGCCTCAGATCTTTGCGCGCGCGATGCACCGGACTTGCGAAGATTTTCTGCTCAGCCGAGCCCAGATGCGGGAAGCCACATGGAATAGCGGCAAGCCTCCATGTTGTATGATGAGAGGCCATTTTGGTGGCCAACGATGTTTCAATTCAGTTGCTTCAACTATATCAAATCCGCAAGTCTTCACCAGATTTCCAAGATTTGCCGCGCTCCAGGAATATAAGTGAAAGTCGCGGTCGGCTTCTCGATAGGGATAACTTGTCTGGTCGCATGGGACCACAATTATCAGAATGCCATCTTCCTTTAACACCCGTCGCATTTCGCGAATTTGTCTCGCCGGGTCTTCGACATGTTCGACGCAGTGGTTGGAAATCACAGCATCGAACGCGTTGTCTGGATATTCGTTGATCGAGGCATGAACCGTTAGCCCCCGCGCCCGCGCCGCTTCAGCAGCGTGCGGATTGATCTCCACACCATTTTTCCCACCCAAGACAGTGAGCAGAGCACCATCACCGCATCCGAAATCGAGAATTTCCATTCCGTCTTTCAAATAGGGTTCGAATTTCCAAGCATTGGCCTGGCCGCGCAACAGACCGTGCCGCCCCTGATCAGTGAAATAGGCGCGATCATAATGTTCGCTCGCAGTCTCATATTGAGTTTGCGTTTTGTTCCAGCGATTATTCACCATGCGTATGTCTTTCTTTAATATTTAACGATCTGATGCTTGCCGGCATGCGCCAGTTACGGAGGAAGCGGCGCAGCTGGCCCGGCAGCGATCCCGAATAGATTTTGTGAAATGACGCCAGTACGCGAGGGTCTTCGGGAGGCAGGGCCGGGTCCAGCGCCGTTCCGGAAGGTGCCAGCGCCGTGTGCATCCGGTCGTGGGATCCTGTATGGGTGCCGCTGCCGTCAAAACCGATATTCTGCACCAGATTGCGGACCGGATAGAGGGCCACGCGGTCATTGATCACATGCCACAGGTTGAACATGATCGACCAGGAATCAATCCGACCTTCGAGCTGTCTGCCCAGCCGGTCCAGCTTGTCTGACCCGGTGGCCATGAACCGCCTGCGCAATACCGGGTCTTTCCACAGACGCGGGGCATCCCTGCCCGACCAGTCGACCGTTTCCCAGCGGTCACGCCAGGTTGCCCAGCTGTGACTGCAGCTGCGCGGTACCGCGTAGACATCATGCGGGTAATCCGCCGGCGGCTGCGGAATCGGGCAATAGCCCGTGACAGACCCGACTTCGGCGGTCTGCTCATGTCGTTCCAGCGCGCTGTTCATGAACCGGAGAAAATCGGGAGCCACCAGCAGATCGTCCTCAAGCACGATGACGTTCCCATGCTGATCAAGAACTTGGGTTACGCCTTCGATAATTGATCGCGCCAGCCCCTTGTTTTTGTCCGCCGCAACAACCGTGACCTCTGCAAAATCGCGCTGCCAGTTCGGCTCGGCGAGTATGGCTCGAACCTCTGCGACCTTGTCTTCGGCAGCAGCATTCTTCGGCCCGTCCGAAAATATCCAGAGCCTGGTGTCGCGCGCGCCTTCGGCGGCGGCCAGGGCGGAAAGCGTCTGGTGCAGATGATCGGGCCGCGCATAAGCGAACAGCACAACGGGTGCGAGCGAGCGGGTCATGTTGACTGCCCCGCGATGACTCCGCGATAGACGTCCACCATCGTTTTGATGATAGACTCGGGATCGTGCGTTTCCCGTGCCCTCATCCGCGCGGCCTGCGAGAGATTTTCCGCTAGGCCATCATCATCAAAAATGCGCTGTAATTGCCAGGCGAGCATGGCCGGATCACCCGCGCGATAAAAAAGCGCCTCTTTCCCGTCCTGTGCCATGGATGGCACACCCCCGACATAGGAGGGCACCGCCGGAACGCCCATCAGCATGGCTTCGGCCAGCGTGTTGGGGCTGTTCTCGATCAGCGATGACAGCACCACCACATGCGACCGGCGCATCCTCTCGGCCATGCTCTCGGCGTCGAGCTGACCAGTGAAAATCACATGGTCGCGCAAGCCGAGGTCCGAAATGAGATCCATCAGATAGACCGAATAGCCAACCAGTCGCTGCGCCGAAAGCCGGGATAGCGACCAGGGATTGCGGCCGGCAATATAGAGCTTGGCATCGGGGAACTTGCGATGGATCTGTGCCAGCGCCCGAACCGCAAAATGCACGCCCTTCAGCGCCGAGGCTCCATTGCCGACAAAGATCGAAAAGGGCTCACACTCGCTGCGGGACCAGCTTTTCTCATAGAAGGGATCGCGCAGAATGCGCGGGCAATGATGATATTGGGCTTCCGGATTCAGCCAGTTGGCCTGGGCCCGGTCCCAGATCGTACGCCCCAGGATATGGTCGGCCATGGCGATGGTCTCGCGTTCGCCGCGCAGACGAGGCAGAAATTTAAGCAGATTGTTGGCCAGCAGCGCCAGCCCGACGATGATATGCTGCGGATGCCGGAGATTGAGAAAATCGCCCGCCGAAAGATGGCCGAACTGATAGGGCTTGTACCCGTTGATCACGCCTTGCAAGGAAATCAGCCGCCGACCGGACCAGCTTGACAGAAAGCGCCGCGTATAGGCCATTTCAGTGCCTTCGACATGCAATATGTCGGGCGCGAAATCGGACAGGACGCGGTCGCAGTCGGCCTGGGCGACATCAAACCCTTCACGCTGCTGCGGCAGGGCATAATATGTGATGCCATTTTTGTCGATCTGTCGAAAACGTTTTGATTCAGAACGCATGGCAACGCCGATCTTGAATCCAGGCAACTGGCCCAGTCGGCTGGTCATAAGCGTCAGCCAGCCACCAAATGGTGTAGGTGCCAGGTCCAGATCATCGGCCACTTCTGGCAGGTCGATATTGGAGGTCCATAATATGCGGGTTACGCGATCGGTCAACGGAGGCCTCGCAAATTCTCAAGGAAGATACGCGCATCGGATTGCCAGGCGCGCATATCAAACGGGTTCACGGCACGGCATGCTGTAACCATCGCGACGCGCCTTTCAGGAGTCATTGTCACTGCTCGGCGCAATGCCTCTTCTACGTCGTGGTCAGCGATGCTTTTGGCGAGAATGCCATTTTCTCCATCGCGCAGATAAAGCCCGATATCGCTGGTGGGGTTGGAGATGACCGGCACACCAAGCGTCGCCGCTTCAACGAATTTGGTGGCAAAGCCCGTATTCGCAACCCGATTGGGTTTGCGAAAGAAAACCGAATAATCAGCGGAACGCAGAAGGTCCAGCGACTCGCTATGGGCAATCCTCCCCATGAACTTCAATCGGTACCCGAGCTGCTCAATCTGCGACCGGTGGTCCGGCATGGTCGCAAGATACTGCTCTTCGGTAATACCCGCGATCGAAATTCGAAAATCCAGACCTTCAGTTGCCAAACGTGCAAGCGATGCGATCATCACCGGTAGTCGGTCCTTGTGCATGCCCATCCCGGGTGAGCCGGAATAGACCAGTTTCACCGGACGCGTCGGATCGGGAGCGGGCCCCCGTTGCCACTCGGGGCGAGTCGTATCCAGCACGAAGGGCCAAAGCACCGTATGCTGACGCGGAACTCGTGATTGAAACCAGCGCGAGGCGCAACTGACATTGCCGGCAAGCCGGGTCAGAACCCGCATGCGTGTCTCGACACCGGCTTTCCGCCAGAGGTTGCGCAGGATTTTGCGCCCTTCCCAGCCATACCACTCGGTACAATCGAGTATCGGCGCGATGCCACGTCTCCGTGCCGCGCGGATCATTGCCCAAGCACCGCGCGCCGGGTAGTTGTAGCAGATGATAGCTCGAATTCGTTCCGGATCATGTTCATTCACGACTTGCATCAACGGTTCGGCACTGCGTACGAAGCTGTCACAAGGACGATTGGCTATTGGCTGAGTAATGTCACGGCAATTGATTCCGGCGATGGTCACGCCGTCTGGGGTCCGTGCGGCCGGTGGAGCCTCGCGGAACTTGCCCATCACTACGATTTCAAAGCCAAGACCGCTGATCATCTGCGCAAGTCCAAGAGCCCGCACCGCAGAAGCGCCCATGGTATCGAGAGCAAAGCCCCCGGCAATGATGATCACATCACGCATTAGAGCCTACTGTGCCCTTCAATCTGCTTCTTTTGCGGCCGGCGCGTAACATGTGAAGCGAGACGGGGAACATTATATAGAGCATTAGCCCCGCCGAAGCAAAGCTGTGATTCAATCCGAAGATTATGACAACCGCGGCGAGCATTGCCAGCGCAACGCCAAAATCTCGATTATTTTTGCGCAGAAGCTTAACCACTGGAAAGGCTACAAGATAGAGGTAGATTCCTCCAAAAAGGATACCCCAGCGGGCAAAGCTGTCAATGACTTCGGAATGCTTGCCCACGTCGTCATTGGACAACACACCGATCAGCGGATTTTCGGCAAACAGAGCCAGACTGCGTAAGTAGCGTTCGGCCCTATCGTCCAAAGTTCCGGTCGCTGAGCCCATTTCAAGTGAAGCAAGTACATCTCGGATCTTGTTTGCAAAATTCATACCATCTGCCAACGGAAGTAACGTCGTCAGAACAGCTTCCAGGATCGGTTGTGCTAACACCGCGAATACCAGCATCGCGATGAAGGTGAACCACAAGCGCGGCGCATCAAACGTCTTGAGGAAAGTAAGCGAAACCACGATACTCATTAACGCGATTACTGCGATCGAGAATCCCGCCGTAAGGACTAAGATTACCCCCAAGCCGATATTCAGAATCAAAATCCAAAACGCAAGACGTGGCATTCTGCGCAGGATTTGTGGCAACTTCGTGGCCCGCAGGATACCGGGATTGCGCGCAAGCCCGAACAGCGCCGGGATCAGCAGCAACGTGCCGTAGACAAGGCTGTAGCCTCCGACTCCCTGCTGGATCAGTTCTGTCGCCTCGTCGCTTGACCGAACAATAATCCGGGCGGCATGACTGTTCTCCGTCAAGATCGTTTGGATCGTGATGAATAACCAGATTGGGTAAACGGCGAGCACCACCCAAAAGACTGGAACGAGGCTTTGAAGGTCATTGCGACGACTTTGCCAAACAATCAGAAAAAACAACATTATCCACATCTGGATATGCATGATCAGGCCTTCGAAGCCGGATAGCAAAACCTCGATAATCCCCGTGTACAGCATGAAAAGTAGCGCCAGCATCACTGGCAGCGTAACGCGGTGTGCAAGGCCATCAGAGCGAAGCATTTCCAAGGCTGCCCAGAAAAAAGTGGCGAGCACAACCAGGATTCGCGCTTCCATGCTTGCAAACAAAGGTGGCGAAATAGTCCAAACGGCGATATAGATAATGGTCCAGTTCTGAAGGCGTTTCAAGTCCATTGGAGGTTGCCATTTGTAAATCTGGTGCCGAGCTTTGATGACATTAAAGAACCCTCAAGCATTGTAATATTCGCGATACCATTGCACGAATCTGGCGACGCCTTCGCGAAAGCCGGTATCCGGACGGTAACCGGTCAGCTGCTGCAATACACTGGCGTCTGCCCAGGTGGCGGGCACATCGCCGGTCTGCATCGGCATGTAATTGCGGATTGCCTTTTTGCCCAGTTCATCCTCGATCGCTTCCACGAAATCGAGCAGGCGGATCTTGTCTGAATTGCCGATATTGACCACCCGGAACGGTGCCGCGGGCGACAGGCTGTCACCTTCGACGGCGGTTTCCGGGCCGCCCGGGACGGCGTCGATCAGCAGCCGGATCCCGCGCACGAGGTCTGTGACATAGGTAAAGTCGCGCCACATCTCGCCATTATTGTAAATGTCGATCGGCGTGCCTTCCAATATCCCCTTGGTGAATTTGAACAACGCCATGTCCGGTCGACCCCAGGGGCCGTAGACCGTAAAGAAGCGGAACATGGTCGTCGGCATGCCGTAGATATGGGCATAGGAATGGCCCATCGCCTCGTTCGCTTTCTTGGTCGCGGCATAGATGGTCAGCGGCGTGTCGGCTTTCTGTGTCTCGGCGAAGGGCATTTCGGTATTGGCGCCATAAGCTGAACTGGTCGAGGCCATCAGCAGATGCTGCACCGGAACCGCGCGCGCGGCTTCCATGACGTTGAAGGTACCGACGATATTGGCGTCGATATAGGCGCGCGGATTTTCCAGGCTGTACCGTACCCCTGCCTGGGCTGCGAGATGGACGATGATATCGGGCGCGGCTTTTGCAACTGCGGCCTGCAGAGTGTCATTATCTTCCAGCATGGCTTGGGTAAAAGAGAATTTCGGATGCTGGCTGAGCAACTCGATCCGGCGTTCTTTCAGACGAACGTCGTAATAGTCGGTCATTCCGTCATAGCCGGCGACGGTCCAGCCCTCCTGGAGTAGCAGTTCGGCCAGATGAAAGCCGATGAACCCGCCAGTCCCCGTTATAAAGGCGGTTCTCATCGTCCGACTCCGACATATTGGGTGAACCCGGCCGCCAGAACCGACTCGCGATCATAGACATTGCGCAGATCGGCCATGACCGGAGCGGCCATGCCGCCCGCGAGACGCGCAAGGTCGAGCGCACGAAATTCGTTCCACTCGGTCAGAATCACCACGATATCCGCGTCGGTTGCTGCCTCATAGGCGTCGTCGACCCAGGTCACGCCCGGCAGAAGCGTCTTGCCTTCGCGCAATCCCTGGGGATCGCAGACGCGGACGTTGGCGCCGCCGCCCACCAGCGCCGGGACGATGGTCAGGGATGGGGCATCGCGCATATCGTCGGTCTCGGGTTTGAAAGTGACCCCCATGACGGCAACCGTCTTGCCGTTGACCGAGCCGCCGCACAGGTCGAGCAGCTTGTCGATCATCCGCCGCTTGATCGCTTCGTTCACCTCGATCACCGTCTCGGTAATGCGCTGGGGAATGCCATGTTCCTGACCGATCCGTGCCAGCGCGCTGGTGTCCTTGGGAAAACAGGAGCCGCCATAGCCCGGTCCGGCATGCAGGAATTTGTTGCCGATCCGGCCATCCAGTCCGATGCCCTTGGCGACGGACTTGACGTCGGCGCCCACACGCTCGCAGAGCGCCGCAATTTCGTTGATGAAGCTGATCTTCGTGGCCAGAAAGGCATTGGCCGCATATTTGATCATCTCTGCCGATTCCAGATCCGTATATACGACCGGAAACTCGCGCAGGAACAGCGGGCGGTAAATGTCACCCATGACTGCCTTCGCGCGGTCGCTCTCGACGCCCACGACCACGCGATCGGGTTTCATGAAATCATCGATCGCGGCGCCTTCGCGCAGGAATTCGGGGTTCGAGGCGACATCAAACTGGGCCTCCGGATTGGCAGCGCGGATTACCGCCTCGACCTTGCGATTGGTGCCCACGGGCACTGTCGATTTGGTCACCACCACCGCATATCCGGTCAGAGCCTCGGCGATATCCTCGGCGGCAGCCATGACATAGGTCAGGTCTGCATGCCCGTCACCGCGCCGTGTCGGGGTTCCGACGGCGATGAACACCGCGTCCGCGCCATCGACCGCTGCGGCCAGATCCGTCGTGAAACTCAACCGGCCAGCCGCCACGTTACGCTCCATGACAGCGTCCAGTCCGGGCTCGTAAATCGGAACTTCGCCGCGTTCCAGCTGGGCGACTTTTTCGGGGAGTTTGTCGACGCAGATCACATCATGGCCGAAATCCGAAAAACACACACCCGAGACAAGTCCCACATAACCCGTTCCGATCATTGCAATTTTCATTGTCCGATAGTTCCCTTCACTAAATGTTCAAATGCGGTTTCTGCGCGCCAGCTCTCGGCCGGTGCGCCAATATTCTTGTTGCGCGAAGTTCGAAAAACTAGGCGATAGAGCGATTTATGTGATCGCGGGCAATCGCTTTCCGGATAAACGGTGCGAGTGGCAATTTCGTGACGCCCGGTCATTCGCTTTTGAGACCATCGCCAGATTGGGGCAATTGAGCTTCAGGAAGCTCTGCGGTGAGGCTGTCTATTTCGGCTTTGAGAGCGTCATGCTCTTCAATTTTCCGCAACAAAAACCGCCGCGTCATCGCCGCTTTTTCGGCAATCCCCTGCAGGGTCAGCTTGTAAGCATAGCGACGTTTGTCTTCTGCGGCGGTGAAATTCCCGAGCTTTACCAGACCTTTTTCGATCAACGCATTGAGCACATAATGCATGGCTCCAACGCTGACCCCGACGGCCTTCGCCATTTCCCGCTGAGACATTTCGGGATTGTCGTCGAGAAGGCGAAGAACCCGAAAGCGTGTGTCTTCCTGAAGCTTGCTGCGTTTGTTTGTCATATAATAAGGCTGATTTTTCTCAGGCTACCGCACTAGGCCTGCCCACCGGCGCCTAGCCATTCAAAAACACGAGGAATAGAATGGAATCTACACCGTTCATTTTTGAACGATAGCATATTGCTGCGCTTGCTAACAAGTCTTAAAGTGAAAACATCCGGGGCCGTGGCCCTCGCTATGGCGTGCTTAACCGAACGCAAGACCATCTTTATCGACGGTCCGGTTTCGGATTTGGCCAATATTGCCCGAAACACAGTCAACCGCCGGTTGAAGCGAGCGATTGCATAACGGAGCCGTCCAGCCCGCACAAGCTTGAACCGTGCTTCTGCAGCAGGCCGTCTGATCGAGCGGTCGCTCCGTCTGAGACATGGTGGTCATTTAATTATCACATCATTTTTGGAAAAGCTCACTTGCATCTGTTTGAGCTTGAGCGATAGGTGAAATGCAAGAGGGTGGGAGGTTTGAAATGGCATGCCATGATCGCGAGATCAGCTGGTTTCTGGCGCAGCTAAAACCGAACTGTGCCAATATCGCAGACAAAAACCTCCAGCGGCAAGGCTTTAGGACCTTTCTGCCCATGGAAGAGCAAACGCGGCAGCATAACGGCAAGTTCATCACCACCAGACAGCCCCTGTTCCCCGGTTATATATTCGTGGCTTTCGATGTCGCCCACGGGCTGTGGCGGAGAGTGAAGTCGACTTATGGTGTCACGCGGCTGGTAAATTTTGGCGAAAAGCCCGCAGCAGTGCCACCAGATCTAATGGCTCAGCTAATTCTGAGTTGTGATGACAGCGGCAAACTGCTCCCGCCCAAAATACTGCAGCCTGGAGACCAGGTTACCCTGACCAAGGGGCCGTTTGCCAATTTTGCGGCGGAAGTCGTCAAGATCACGCCCGACCGGCGCGTCTGGGTCCTGATGGAGATCATGGGCGCCAAAACAAAAGTCGCCATCGGGGCGGACCAGCTGCGCACGGTGTGAGTCTGTCTTGGCGCCAAACTGTCTGGTGTCGGACGCGCATAATCGTTTTTCCCGAATGCCCGGGTTGGCGTTTCTTCGCTCAGGAATCTGACCAAGTGTTCGGGGAAATCCGACCCGAATTTTAATCCGTGACAGCGATCACGATTCCCGATACCCTTTGACCTGAAGCTATCGGGCAAATGTCGTCTGAACATTCGATCGCGGGGCAAAATTGGGAGACGCAGAGAAATCTGATCCGCAAGCGGTGCGTTTTCGCGCCTTTGTCAGTTACAGCCATGCCGATGCCACCATCGCGCAAAAACTCCACAGGAAAATCGAGACTTACCGGCTGCCGCAGCATTTGCGGGATCGTGAGACCGATGATCCGGACAATGGCCGCATGGGACGGATTTTCCGTGATCGCGAAGACTTGCCTGCGGCGGAGGATCTGTCGGAATCGGTGAAACAGGCGCTGGCGGGGTCGGAGGTGCTGGTCGTGATCTGCTCTCCCGATGCGAAAGCTTCGATATGGGTGGCGCGGGAAATCGAACTGTTCCGCGCGCTGCATCCCGGTCGGCCGGTGCTGGCGGCCTTGGTGCGCGGCGAGCCGGAAGAGGCTTTTCCTGAAGCGCTGCTGCATGGCGCAGAACCCTTGGCAGCGGACCTGCGCAAGGAAGGTGACGGCTGGCGGCTGGGTTTCCTGAAGATTATCGCGGGTATAGCTGGTGTCCCGCTCGACGCGCTGGTCCAGCGCGATGCGACCCGCCGCATCCGCCGCGTGATGGCGGTCACGGGCGGCGCTCTGGTCGCGCTGCTAGCCATGATCGGGATGACAATATTTGCACTTCAGTCGCGCAACGAGGCGCAGCATCAGCAGGCCGAAGCCGAAGGGCTGGTGGAGTATATGCTGACCGATTTGCGCACCGAGCTGAAGGGCGTCGGCCGGCTCGACGTGATGACCAAGGTCAACGAACGGGCGATGGATTATTACGAGGACCAAGGCGACCTGTCCGGCATGCCCGCCGAAAGCCTGGAGCGGCGCGCCCGGATCTTACACGCGATGGGCGAGGATGACGAAAAGCGCGGTGATCTGGACAAAGCGCTCGCAAAATTCACCGAGGCGCACCGGGTGACGGAGGCGTTGCTGGCGAGGGATCCGGATAATCCGGACCGGATTTTTGGGCATGCGCAAAGTGAATATTGGGTGGGGTATGTTGCTTATTTGAAGAAGGACTGGGAGACGGCATTATATAGGTTTCAAGGATACAAACGGTTAGCCGATCAGCTTGTTAGAATAGATCAAGATAAGCCAAAATGGCAACGCGAATCCGGTTATGCAAGCGGAAATCTTTGTTCTCTATTTTTGCGGGATGGGACCGCAGCTAAGCAAGCGATCATGTCATGTGAGGCTTCATTGGAGAGGATGAAACGTGTCGGAATTCTCTTGCCTGAGGATGCAAGCGCACAGGTAGATATTGCCAACAGGCTTGGTTGGATGGCGGATGCGCATACTCAAAGTGGCGGCATGAAACTAGCGATTACCTACCGTGAACAACAGGAAGTTATTGCTGAAAAGCTGGTTTCTTTAGACAACAATAACGCGGAAAGAATGGGGCTTTGGTTGCGTTCTCAGCTTTCCTTCGCAGAACTATTATTACTTAATGACGAATACCAAAAAGCGCGCAAAAAAATCCAAAATGCTAAAACAGCTGCGATAAAACTAATCCTGAAGAATCCATCAAACAATCAATGGAAATATTGGTCAAATCAAATAGATAATATAGAAATTAAAATAGAAGAAAAGATAAACTTATTAGGAGCAAAAGATGAGAAAAAAACCGATATATAATTTGATAAGTAATGATCCGCCAGCTAATTGGAAGGATGAGGGGATAATTGTTTATACAATTTTTGGATCAATTAATTTAAAAAAATTCTCTTTTGGATTCAAAAAACAAGAAAGAATTGTGGATGATAATGGAACTTATTATACATCTAGGCTAAATTTCTCTGTTCCTTCTGACATATACATTTATGTGAGATTGGATAGTAGTTTGGATTGGAGGTGGTCTTTGCAGTATGAGGCTATACTTACAAAAGATGAGAAAGATAGAAGCTCGCTTTATGGTAATGTCGAATATGGAAATTCTATGACGGGGCCATTTTTTTCCAAGGCAGGCCTTCATAGTACTTACGGAGATGTATTACCAAATAGTATGGAATTTAAAGTAATTCGGTTTCAAGCAAAACTATATGACAAATTGGATGATAACAAACATAGTTTTGGTTTGAATATAGAGTTGTCGCAACCAGATAACGCCGAGGAGAAAAACCAATGGCTGCCGATTACAATTGATCCTGATATCACTAATCCTCCACCGGGCGGGCAGAGCCTCCAAAAGATGACTGCTGAAGTCGTTTCGCAAACGGTACAAGAGTTTTTGACTGCCATTGATACTGAAGCTGAGGGATCTCGTACAGACGTTACTGAGAATATTGGCTACTTATCTGGAGATGTTGGCTTAATGGAACCAAGCGATTGATGATATAGGGAATATGCGTCCAAACTTGACCACCCTCCACCAAATCCTCTCCATCGCCCGTGCCGGCAACCCGGCGCGGGCCTGGGCTTTGTTTCAGTCCGCCGGCTGGGACGCGCGCCTCGATGACCGAAAGGCGCTCACTCTAAAAGGCCGCCTGCTCAAGGATCAGGCGCAGGCAGCCGATGGCGCAGACCGCGCCCGGCTTTATGGCGAGGCGGCGGAGGCTTATGCGGCGGCGGCTGCGCTGGAGCGGGATAGTTATCCGCTGATCAATGCTGCGGCGCTGGTGCTGTTGGGTGGCAAGCCGGAACGGGCTCGTTCGCTTGCGCAGGAAACGCTGGAGTTGCTTGAGAGCGATCCGGAGCAGGGCGAAAATGCCTATTGGCGGGCTGCGACCCGGGCGGAGGCTTTGCTTCTGCTGGACGATGACACCGGCGCGCGCGCGGCGCTGGCTGACGGGATCGCGAAACTGCCCCGAGCTTGGGAAGATCATGCCGCGACCATCGGCCAGTTTGAACTGATCCTGGCCGAGCAGGGTAAGAACGCCGCCTGGCTGAACAGGCACCGCCCGCCGCCCAGCTTCTATTTCAGCGGTATCATCGGGCTGGATGAGGCGGATGTCACAATCGGGCAGGATATCGACGCGATCATCGTGCGGGAACGTCCGGGTTTTGGCTTTGGCGCTCTGGCGGCGGGGGCGGATATCTTGATCGCCGAGGCGCTGCACCGGGCGGGCGCGGAGCTTCATGTGATTTTGCCTTATCCGGTGGACCGCTTTCGCAAATTGTCGGTTGCGCCTTTTGGGGATCACTGGCTTGCCCGGTTTGATGCGCTGGCCGAGGTAGCGGCGACGCTGGATGTGCTGACCGAATTGCCCGATGAGGACGAGCGGTCGCTTGCGGTCGCCGTGGAACTGGCCGATCTGGTGGCCATGGGCCAATGCGTCCGCAATGCCGGGGTGCTGAAGAGCCGGCCCAAGGCGCTCACGATCACTGGGAGGGGCGATGAACCGCGCCGCCAGCATCTGGTCTGGGCCGACACCGGTCATGATCAATTTGCCATATCCGTTGCCCGCAAGCCGGATCATCAATCGATTGCCGGGCCCTCGGGCGAGGAGAGAAGAGAGATTGCCGCAATTCTCTGGGTGGATGGTCCTGATCGTGATGCGTTGTCACAGCTTCCGGAAGCTGCCCGTGCGTTTCAGGCTGCCGGGGATGCCCGATATCGGATTTCGACCAATATTGCGGAACTGCTATCGATCAGCCGGTGGCTGTTGCAGCATAATCCCGACAGCCGGATCAGCTTGCTGATCGATATCATGGACCCGCAAAGGCCCGCAGCCTCGCTGCTCGAGCAGGCCGGCGATATGGCGCGCGCATCCAGCGGGGGAGCGGTTCTGACCGACTATAAATCCGCGATGGTTCTGACGCTTGAACCGGGCAGACATGCGGTCGAGGAGATCGGTGAATTGCAGACCGCGCACGGCCCAGTGCCTCTATGGTCGCTGGTCTGAGCGGTAGCGGTTCAAACCACCAGTTCTTCGAGCAGCCCGCGCGACAGGATCTCCAGCCGCTCGTCATCGCGCCGGATGATCCCGCGCCGTTCCAGCGCATTGATTGCCCGCGATCCGGTCTCGCGTGTGGTCTGGGCGGATAAAGCCAGCGCCGCGATCACCGGCGGCGGCGCTATCCGGCCCTCCTCGCCCGCTTCGTGCAGCAATTCGGCATAGACCCGGCCATTGGCGGTCAGGGTGATGCGCGCTGCCATCCGGTCGAGCACCGCATTATATTGCCGCCCCAATATTTTCGACAGGCCGCTGCCGATGCGGGCTTCTTCCTGCAATAGGGCAGTCATCTTTGCCGTGGGAATTTCGAGGACGGACAGCCGGGTCTGCGCCACGACATCGGAGATCACGATCCGTTCGTGCGGATAGGCCCCGAATAATTCGCCGGGACCATGGGATGCGAGCAATTTGGTCTGGCCATCCATGCCGATGATCTGCAGCTGCGCCCGGCCTTCGAGCACGATCCACAGCTTGGCCCCGAGATCGCCCTGATGGGCCAGAATGTCCTTGTGGCGATAATGCACCAGCCGGGTCGCGGCATCCACTCGCCCGGCTTCTTTCTGCGAGCAGGAAAAGAACGAGGCGAGGGCGGCTATGCGGTCGCTGGTGGTCATCATCTCCTCCATTCAGCCAGTTACGGCACTCCGTGTTCCCTTGGCCGGCGGGGTTTCCGGTCCACCCGCAAAGCATTGGGCGATTTCCATCCACTGGCGGGCGGTGTCACCGACCGTCTCGAGCGAAGTGTCGTCGATATTGCGGGTCTGGGTCACGACTTGGGAAAATTCGACCGCGCTGCCGCGTACGACATTGTCTTCCTGCGGTTCATTCCATTCCCAGACGGCACCTGATGGTGCGGTCAGTTGGACAAAGGGTTTGGGTGCAGGCGGTTCCTGACGGCGATTGCGGAAGGTCCAGCCATAGGTGGTAACGCCGAGATGGGCGATATTGCGGATGCGGTCACCGTCCTGGCGGTCCTGCCCCAATATGTCGAATATCTCCTGCCCGTGCGACCATGTTTCCATCTGGCGGGCGATGACCTTTGATCTTGTGGTCATGTCCGGCCCGGCCCAGGCGACGCGAAGTTCGGGGTCGGCTTCGCCATAAGCTGCAGCGAGCTTTGGATAATAGTCGCAATAGGCATCGAACAGGGCCTTGCCACGAATTCCGCCGGCATGCTGGTCCAGCCATTCATATTGCACATCGACATGACCCTTGCCGGTCTTGAACGCGCCCATCATTTCACGAAGGAACTGCTTGAAAGCATCCGGATCCTCGAGCGTCATCAGCGCGGCTGCGTTCCAGATATGGAGGTGGCCGATGACATCCTCGATGGTCCAGCCCTTGAACTGGGTGACGGTGGCAAAGACATCGTCACCTGCATCGGCGAGCACGGCTGCGAGCGTGTCGCTCTCGTCCTTGAAATCTTGGGCTTCGTGCATCATCGAGATATTCCTTATTGATCGTCCAGTTTGTCCGCCAGCGCCGCCGGTACCGCAACCGGATGAGCGAGCAATATCTGGCCATAGCCTTTGCCCTGGGCATCATTTCTGATGCTCGCGACACCTCCGCCGCCGAGAACGGCGTCGATCAGAAAGTTGATCGCATGAGCGCCGGGCAGATAATATTTATCGACTTTCGCCGCATCGGCACCGCCTTCGATAAAATGGCCAAAGCGCTTGGCGACCGAGTTCGGCGTCAGCGCCGCCCAGATATAGGGTAGATAGGCCGGATCGCGCGCGATCACGCCGATATTGGCCTTGTTGCCCTTGTCGCCGGAGCGGGCCCAGGCCAGCTGGATCAGCGGTACGGTTATCCCAGCATCCGGCTCATCCGGTGCTTGCGGAGGAAGTGGTCGTTTGATTGCAGCGGGATCGAAAGGCGCTCCTTCGGCATCCTGAAACGCGATTTTCTTGCCGTCGATGTCGATTGCGATGGTCACGGCCTCTTTCGGCGTGAGATAGGAAAACAGCCTTACTATGGGCGATGGCTTTGCGCGTGCGCCGGAAAAGCTGCCCAGCCCCGGTGGCGTCGCTAGCCCCAGGCCGGTCAGCTCGCGAAGCAATATGCCGATAGCCGCCGCTTCGCTATGCTTAGCGGCGATTTTGGCGACCACTTCGCGCGGCTCATGGTCGGATGCAAAATTGCCAAACTGGCTCTCCGCACCGATCAGCTCGACACTGGTTTCGCTATAGTCCCCGAGATTGTGGCCGCGCAGGACCTTGTTGGCGCGAACGAAAACATTATCGCAGAATTTTTGCGCTTTGCGCGCTGCGTCAAAACCGTAGAAACTGACATAGGTTCCGCCGCGAAAGCCTTCGCCATATGTGAGGCAGGTCTTGTAATGGTCCGGTGCAGGATAGCCTTTTGCAGGCGAAACGCGGACCATGTCCGGCCCGGTCTGGGTGATTTTGACATCGGAGAAATCGCACACCACGTCGGGCAGCATATAGGCTTGCGGATCCCCGATTTCGTAGAGCATTTGCTCGGACACCGTGCCGACCGTCACACAGCCGCCGGTGCCTTCGGGCTTGCTGACCGTGAACGATCCGTCCGCCGATACCGCACCGATCGGATAGCCGATACTGGATATGTCACCGGCGTCTTCCCAGTCGGTATAATTGCCGCCGGTGGCTTGCGGCCCGCATTCCAGCAAGTGACCCGCGAGGCTGCCGCTGGCGAGAAGATCATGGTCGCTTGCAGTCCAGCCGAATTCGTGAATGCAGGCACCAAGCGTCACCGCGCTGTCAACGCAGCGGCCGGTGATGACGATATCCGCGCCTTCGGCTAGCGCCCGGGCTATCGGAAAGGCGCCAAGATAGGCATTGATGCTGGCGATTTTTTCCTTGGCCGGAAAAGCCGCGCCGGTGAACATCTCGGTTGGCGCGCTGGTTGCAATCGCATCCAGTTCACTCAGCAGATTGTCGCCGGTGATGACCGCAACCTTGAGGTCCAGACCTTGCTCCTTGATCAGGGCGCGCGCTGCCTCGCCGCAGGACGCCGGATTGACGCCGCCTGCGTTGGCAATGACCTTCACCCCTTGCGCGGCAATCGCCTTGGCATGGGGTTTCAGGACCGCACTGATGAAGTCGCCGGCAAAGCCCGCTGCCGGATTCTTGGCATGCGCCCGCGCCATGATCGACATGGTGATCTCGGCGAGATAATCATAGACGAGATAATCTACGCCCGCACCGAGCAGCTGCGGAGTGGCCATGGCGCTTTCGCCCCAAAAGCCGCTCGCGCCGCCGATGCGGATGCTCTTGTTCGGCATATGCTTCAGCCCATCTGGTGCAGGGCGCAGAGCTTGTTGCCATCTGGATCACGCAAATAAGCGAGATAGAGTTTCATGCCGGGATTGTCCCGGACTCCAGGAGGGTCTTCGATCGCAGTGCCACCGGCTGCTACGCCAGCTTTGTGCCAGGCATCGGCCTGTTCGGGGTTTTCCATGGCAAATCCGACCGTCATGCCGTTGCCGCAGGTGGCATCCTTGCCGTCGATCGGTGGCGTGACCATGAATATGCTGCCGTTATGGATATACATCAAACGACCCTTTGGATCGACCATGGCTTCCGGGCCACCAACGCTTGCGAACAACGCATCATAGAATTTCTTCGACCGGTCCATATCGTTCGATCCGACCATCATGTGACTGTACATTTTTCTCTCCTTTGTTTCGGGCTAGACTGTTGGGCGGGCTTCTGCCCGCGGATAATCTTGTCCTTGTTCTAACCGCTCTGCATCTTTAAGCGAGTGATTAATTTATTCAAGCGGGACAAGATCAAAATGATATTGAAAGACAAGATTGTCGTCATCACCGGTGGTGCAAGCGGTATCGGGGCGGCAATGGCTCGCAGGTTTGCAGCGGAAGGCGCAAAGAAAGTCATCTGCGCGGATCGTGATCTCGCCGGCGCGCAGGCAGTCGCAGACGAAATTGGCGGGGTGGCGATCAAAACCGATGTGTCACTGGCCGCGGATATCAACAATCTTATCGAAACGGTTGAAACCGATATCGGCCCGATTGATCTGTTCGTCTCCAATGCCGGCATCATCACCGGCGGCGGTGTCGAAGTGGATGATGCGGACTGGCAGAATATCTGGGACATCAATGTGTTGGCCCATATCCGGGTCGCGCGGATATTGGTGCCCAAGATGTTGGAGCGTGGTGGTGGCTATCTGCTCAACACCGCCTCGGCAGCCGGGCTTCTGGCGCAGATCGGTTCCGCACCTTATTCCGTGACAAAACATGCCGCGGTCAGTTTCGCCGAATGGCTGGCGATTACCCACGGCGCAGAAGGACTGAAAGTCTCGGTTCTCTGTCCGCAAGGCGTCGATACGCCGATGATTGCCGGTGTCGACACATCCACTGTTGCCAAGGACGGGATCGTGACGCCGGAGCATGTTGCCGATATTTGCGTCGAGGCGATCGGCGACGAGCGTTTCCTGATCCTTCCGCATCCCAAGGTGGGCGATTATGTCAAACAGAAGGGCGCCGATCCGGAACGCTGGATTTCGGGTATGCAGCGCTGGCAGGCGATGCTGACCGAACAGACTTCCTGAGCATCCTCCAGCAAAACCGGCCCTAACAAAAATGTCCTGACAAAATGGAGCATTGGGGCTCTGCATATTCGCCTCTAGCGTTGCTACAAACGCAAAAGGAGAGAGAATCATGGCATTGGTATCAGTCGTGGGTGCAACCGGTCGGCAAGGCCTCGCACAAATACGGCAATTGGCAGCAGCGGGTCACAAGGTTCGTGCCCTGTCACGCAGTGAAACGCCAGATTTGGGCGGCTCCAATGTTGCCGATGAATGCCGGAAGATCGACCTCGCCGATGAATCCACCTGGATCCCGGCTTTTGAGGGATCTGATGCCGTTTTCTATACTCACCCTCTGCAGACGCGGGAAGATCGTGCCTCTATGGTTGGGCGTGTAGCCGCCGCCGCCAAGGAGGCCGGCACCGAACGTTTTGTCTGGAACACATCGAGCTGGATTCCGGAGCGCCCCGGTGACCCGTTCACCTATGGCAATAATACGATTGCGCTGAACGAGATTTTCCGTTCCGGCATGCCTGCGACTGTATTTGGCTCGGTATTGTTCATGGATAATTTGCTGACCAATTGGGCGCGGCCGTTCATTATGGACGAAAAACGCTATGTCTATCCGCACAATGCAACCCTGGAAGCAAACTGGATCAGTCTCGATGATGTCGGCAAATGCATGGTTGCCGCGATGGACCGTCCGGACTTTGAAGGTTCCTGGCTCAATATTGGTGGGCCGCAGCGCATCAAACCCCCGGAAGTTGCCGAAATCCTGTCACGTGTATTCGGCCATGAGATCAAATATGATCCCTGCACGCCAAAGGAATTTGGAGACTATCTGGTCAAGGCCTTTGGCGATGATGTAGCACCGGAAAATCGCGAATCCATGGCCGCCGGGATCACCGCCTTCTACGAATATAACAACAATAACGTGACAAGGCCCTTTGAAGTGGACACCGACTTCATGCAGCAGCGTCTGCCGGAAGTCGAATTTGAAACACTCGAACAATGGGCTGCTCGGCAGGACTGGTCGGAAGACGCGCACAGACCGCCAGCTGGATAATTTTTCCAAGATATTTTTGGCCACATGAACCTTTTGGCGCTTTGCTCCGACTATCGGAGTAAAGGCCAAAAGCATGTCCGAGCGTTACAGCGAAACCGAGCGAATATATGACGAGCTGCTGCTGGCGCGTGTGCAGGCTGGAGACAGTCGCGCAGGCGAACGACTGGCGGCACGCTGGTATCCGCGATTGATGCGAACCGCTTGCCGGTTGCTGCGGGATGAAGAGCAGGCCGGGGTAGCGGTTCAGGAAGCCTGGACGGGCATCTGCCGCGGATGGCGGACTTTGCGCGACCCTGCACGATTCCCTGCTTGGGCTTATACGATCCTCCACCACAAATGTGCCGACAGGATCAGGCGAAACCAACGGCAAAGACATTGGATCGGGGAGGGCGCCAGCGATCCGGTGGTCCCGCCCGCTGGTGAAGCCAGAGTAACAATCACTCAGGCGTTTGACAGCCTCAGCGATGACCACCGGACCGCCGCAACGCTCTATTTCAGTGAAGGTTTGACCATTGGTGAAATCGCTGTGGTCACGGCAGTGCCGGTGGGCACTGCCAAATCGCGACTCTTCCATGCCCGGCGCCAGTTGAAAGCTGCGCTTGACGATGTTCAATTTGATGAAGGAGAATGACATGACAAAATTTGATGATCAATTGGGCGCGGCTCTGACCGCAGATGACAAGGCATTTCTGGACGATCTGGAAAATGGCCGGGGACTGTTTGATCAGCTTGGCGCGACATTGCGCGGGCCGATGCGTTTCTGGTCCTACATGGTCACCGCGGTCACCTTCGTCCTATTTCTGTTCGCTCTTTACTGCGGCTGGCAGGCTTTCCAGGCCGGGCAGATTCGTGAGACGATCCTTTGGTCCGCCGGATTTCTGGCGCTGTTCCAGGCTGTAGGTTTGTTGAAAATGTGGATGTTTGACCGGATGAACCTGCTCTCGCTGCTGGCCGAAATGAAAAAGATCGAACTCCGGGTAGCGCAGCTTGGTGAAACCAAAAATTGACCCGGTTCAGGCGATCATCCGCTCGACAAACCAGTAGGTTGCAATAATGCCGATGCCATAGGCCGTGGCGGTTTTTGCGGGGTGCAACCAATTGCCCCGCAGTTTACGGATGCCGTAAAGCACCGCCATGGCGATGGCGACGATGGCCAGCTGGCCGATCTCGACGCCGAGATTGAAGGTCAGCAGGGCGAGCGGGACATCTCCTTCCGGCAGACCGATTTCTGCGAGGGCGCCGGCAAAGCCGAAGCCGTGGAGCAGACCGAACAGAAAGGCGACAATCCACGGGAATCGTTCCGAAAGCCGCCGGTCATCGGGCTTCGCCTTCACCACTTCCACGGCCAGAAAGATGATCGAAAGGGCGATGACCGCTTCAACCGGCTGCGAGGGCAGTGATAGCCAGCCGAGCGTCGTCCCGACCAATGTGATGCTATGGGCGACGGTAAAGGCAGTGACGGTTTTGGCAACAAGCCAGCCGCCCTTGAGCAGCAGCACCAGAGCGAGCACAAAGAACAGATGATCGAAGCCTAGCAATATATGTTCGACGCCAATGATTGTGTAAGTTGCAGCAACATTGGAAATCACGGATGGCCTGGTCAGGGTCGCGGACGGCTGGTCCGGAGTAAGCCGCACCGTCTGCATGGCGCTGCCCATCGGGGCAATGCGAACCAGCGCATCGGTTGTTGACAGTTCCAGACCCTTCAGACCGATTGTCTGTCCCTGCACCGGTCCGTCGCAACGCAGCGAGAGACGGGTTAGGATGTTGCTGCCAGAATATTCGCGCTGGCGTTCGCCTTCGACCTCGCAATTTTCCGGAATTATGATCTCGCCGGTCTGGCCCAGGCGCGAATTGGTCGATGCCTTCCACAGCAGCGACCATTGGCCGGGCGATTGTTCGGTCATCTCGATATAGGCCGGGCGCAGCTCATCGGCGCTGGCGTTGGTCGGGTACAGGACCAGCCCGAAAAAGACCGACAAGACGGCTACCCAGCGGTTCATGGGCGACCAGCTACCGTGACTTCATATTGCGCCTTGTACCGGGCAAGCGCTTCTGCTTTCTGCCGGGCTTGCCGCGATGAACGCCAGTCATTGAGGACCTGTTGCCGGATAGTGTCCAGAGCTGCTTTCTGGCCAGGAGCCTTCGCGGAAATTTTGACTGCGTGCGTGCCAAAGCCGGAGGCGACGGGACCGTTCCATATCCCGGGTTCCATCTTCTCCAACTGGTCTGCAAAACGATCGCCAAACTGACTGGATATTTCTGCGGTGCTGGCTCTTGCGACCGTCCCGGGCATGGACAGAGATTGCGCGAAGGTGGATGGGTCCGCTCCCGCATTCAGCCTTTCGATCCGGTCGCGTGCGTCGGCTACACTGATCTGTCCGAGGTATATTTGCTCGAAATCATAAAGCGGACTCAGAGAATATTTTCCGGGATTCTTGTCGATCCACTCTTGCAAGACCGCATCGTCCGGTTCGATGTCTGCAGCCTCTTCGCTGTCGACGAAGCGCATCTTAGTGAACAGCCGCCGCCGGATCACCGGGTCATTCTTGTCCAGCCCCAGTCTCAACGCTTCGCGATAATAGATTTCTTCGGCGATCTCCTGGTCGATCAGGCTATCCAGTTCCGCTTGTGTCGGTGCCCTGCGGAAATTTTGCACCCACCCTGCCTCGAGTCGGGCAATATCCGTATCATCGATATTGATCGCATAATCCGCCGGGTCACGGTCACTGCCGGTAGCCCAGAAGAAAGCAAAGATGAGCAGCGCGCCACCGAGAAAATGGACCAGCGGTTCTTTGATAAATTTACGCAACATATATCGGGTAACCCATTAAGTTCAGCCGCAGCGAGTCAAAGGATTGCGGGGCCCGTCCAGTGACAGGCCCCGACTGATTGGTTTAGCGAGCCTAAGCCGTCGGCGTATACCAGATCGGCGAGCTATAGGCGCGCTCCTGCTGGATCTTGATCACATCATCGGGCAGGGTCAGCTTGAATTTGAGCGCATCATAAACCGGCCATGTCGGCGTCGGGATTTCCAGCACACGCACATAATAGAAGGCGTTCTGGTCGGCGTCGAAATCGGGGTCTTGCCAGAAGGTAACGAGCTCCGGTGCGCCGGTAGCATTGTCCCAGGTGCCCTTGGTCAGATCAACCGTATTGGGTACCGCAGTCAGCTTCCCATTGGCGCCAAGTTCGCGCGTATCGGCATCGCTCCAACTGACATTGTAGATTTTTTCCTGGCTTTTGCCTGTTGCATCGACCCAGCCCTTGATTACCTGGATCCGGTCGAGACTGCCGCTCTCCGGGTCCATCAGCGCGCTGATCAGGAATTTGGGGGCTTCGCCGTCGCCGCCGGTCAGGTCGCCACCCATCGGAACGCCCTTGGAGTAGCCGGTCTTGACCAGATCAGCGACATCGTTGGCGGTAAAATCAAAGCCGCCAAAGAACCGGACCTGCATCCGCGGACCGGTTGTTGCATAGACTTCGCGACGCATCATCGCATCGAAAATGGCTTCGCGTGTGTTGCTGGTCGCCCACACGGCGGCATATCCGCTGGATAGATAATGCCAGCCGAACCGTCCTTCGCGGGTTCCCAGATTCTGGGGCTCATGGGCGCGTTGCTTGTTATTGGCCTCGTTGGCACTGTGCTTGCCGAAGAAATTATTCTCGTCGGCCGTTGCCAGCGAGGTATGGCTGTCGGTTGAACCGATCATGCCGAATTTGAAGGGGTTAGCGCCTACGGAAAGAGTCAGTTCCAACCCGCGTTTCAGCGCTTCGCGAACATAGCTGCCGCCATAGCTTTCGGGCGGCATATCTCTTGTGCAGCTCAGATTGCATTTGTCCCAGCCAGCGACACCGAAATCGGCAAACTCGTCATTGGGCGACAGAAACGGATGGGATTCGCTGTCGCCCTTGATCTGCGTGACCTCGACGATCGGTTCGCGCAACGCCCGGGTTTTTACATAAGCTGCATCAATCGGACTGCCGTCAAATTTGTTCATCGCGAACATCCGGCCGTTCGAAACATTGCTGTTATGCGGAATGGCGAGCACTTTGCCGCCGGTATTCTTCTCATAGGCTGCCATATAGGCCCAGAGCTTTTCAGGGTCTTGCAGACCCAGAGCGCCATAGGGAATGGTATCGCCCATTTTCTTCGGACCTTCGCGGAACATCACGACGCGGTGGAGATTGTCGCCATCCGGCATCGATGTATATTCAAAGCCCATGAAAGCGGTGAACTTCCCGGGTTCATTATACTGGTCGACGGTCTCGCCGTGCTTTTCCCAGAGATCGGCCGTGCGTTCCCGCGATTCCTCCGGATCCGTGAGCGATTCCGGCAATGTGCCCTTTGCCGCGCCATCGATAAGCTCCGCCGTCACCCGCAACGAGCCCTCGTCGCTCTCGTTCATCATATCGTGCCAGCGGAGCAGGAATTTATTGGTCAGCAAGGCGATGCGGGGCGCTTCCATGATTGCCTTGGTGGCGCCCATTGCGTCGCTATGGTCGGCAATCACCAGAAAATCGAGTGGTCGGGACAACTTGGCTTTGGCGCCTTTGGTTGCGGTGACTTCCTCGCCGCGGGCAAAGCGCAGGGCGTTCTCTGCGTCCAGCCTGTTGCCGAAACCGAAAGCATCGATGCTGTTGTCGGTGTGGAGATGGGTGTCGCCCCAGAATACCTGCTCGGGATATTCGGTGTTCGCAATCTCTGCGGCGCTATCGTCACCCTCGTTGATTTTCGAACAGCCCGATAAAGCCAGAGCAGCCGTGCATGCTGCCAACATCAGTGATTTGCGCATAGTGAGTCTCCCATCCCAAGTGGGGGAAGCTATCCCTCTCGGCGGGCGGGTGCAATAGGCAGCTAAATTGACTAGGCTGCCGTAGCGTCAGCCGAGCCATCGACCCAGAAAACCGCGCTCCCGCAGGATCATTTTGGCGGCATTATGGCCGGGTGCGCCGGTGACGCCGCCGCCCGGATGGGTCCCCGAGCCGCACATATAGAGATGCTGGATCGGCCCCTTGTAATTGGCGGAACCGATCACTGGTCGCGCTGTCCACAGCTGGTCGAGAGACATGCGACCATGGAAAATATCGCCACCGACCAGACCGAATTTGCGTTCCAGATCGAGCGGAGACAGTGCCATCCGCCCGAGAATCAGTTTGCGAAAGCCCGGTGCATGGCTTTCGACAACGTCCAGTATCGCTTCTGCCGCTGCGTTGCGTTCATCGTCCCAGCTGCGCCCCTCTGGCAATATGGGCGCAAATTGCTGACAGAACAGGCTCGCGACATGCTGGCCGCCGGGGGCCAGACTGTCGTCGACGAGACTGGGGATCAGCAATTCGACCACCGGTTTGCGCGACCAGCCGTCTCGCCGCGCGTCCTGATAGGCCTCGTCCATATAGTCGAGCGACGGCGCCATGATGATTCCGGATTTCAGATGATCCCCGATTCCCGGAAGATCGGTGAAATCGGGCAGGCCGCCGAGCGCCAGATTCATCCGGAAACTACCGGAGCCACACTGGTAGCCGGCCATCATGCTGCGGAAATCAGCGGGCAGGTCAACAGCATCGATCAGCTGATCATAGAGCAGTTTCGGCCCGACATTGGCGATGATCTTTCGCGCACGGATTTGCTCGCCGTCTGCGGTGCATATTCCGACTGCGGCCTCGTTCTTGACTAGCAGCTTTCTCACCGGTGTTTCGAGGCTGATTTCGACTCCCGCTTCTTCGCAGGCCTCGGCCATGAGTTGCGTGATCCGTCCCATGCCGCCAAGCACATGGCCCCACTGGCCATGCTTGCCATTGACCTCGCCAAAGACATGATGGAGCAGGACATAAGCGCTGCCCGGCGTGTCGGGGCTGGCGTAATTGCCGACGATGGCGTCGAAGCCGAAAGCTGCCTTGATCGGCGCGCTTTCAAACCACTGGTCGAGCAGTTCGCGGGCGCTGAGCGTGAACAGCTTGAGGATATTATGTTGTTCCAGCACCGATAGCCGGGCGAACCGGCGGGCGGTCTTGATGCCCGCCAGCATGGCATGGACCCCGCTCCCGGCATTCGGCGGGATTTCCAGTGCCAGTTCGCGTAATATCTGTGCTGCCGATTCCAGCATGGCATAATATTCCGGCAGGCGCGCCGCATCCGCCTGGGAGAATCGCGCGATCTCCATTTGCGTGGCTTCGAGAGAGCCACCGACGAGCAAATATTCGCCACCGCCAAGCGTTAGAAAGTTGCTCTTGGGTCGCTCGATCACCCGGTAGCCGCGTTCAACCAGACCCATGTCGGCGATAATCTTCGGTTGGAGCAAAGAGACCGTGTAGCTGGCGGTGCTGTTGCGGAAACCGGGATAAAATTCCTCGGTCACCGCCGCGCCGCCGATCACGTCGCGCGCTTCCAATATCCGGACCTTCATGCCGGCACGCGCAAGATAATAAGCGCAGACCAGACCGTTATGGCCGCCGCCGATGATCAATGCGTCCGTTGAATATGCATTCATGATGGTTCGACACCTATCGCCGGACAATCCTGGCAGCAACCGGCAAATGCCGGAGGGTTTCGGTCGAGGCAACCAATGCGCGCGCAAGCCGATTTGTGCAAATCCAAACAGGATGATAAGACCGGAGAAATTTCTGTCGGATAAGGAAGATTTTGGATGAGATATTTGTTGCTGACCGCCGCTTCTGCCTTGGCATTGAGCGCCGTCTCCGTTGGGCCCGCAAGCCATGCACAAACTGGCGAAGTTGCAAGCCAGACGAAGGAGGGCATCAACGCACAGCTGTCCGCCTTTTTCGAAGATTATGACGATCAGGAGCTCGCCCATTCGCCCGTGTCGAAAGCCTATCGGGGTATTCGTGACGCCGATTATGGCAAATGGGATGATCCGAGCGAGACCGCCGCGATCGAGCAATATGAACGTGGCCAGGCCGCGCTTGCCAAAATGAAGACCGCGTTTGATAAAGACCAGCTGAACGAAGCCGGCCAGTTGAGCTATCGTCTGTTTGAAGCAAGGGCGGAGCGCTCCCGCAATGCTTTCCCGTTCCGTCGCAACAGCTATATTTTTGACCAGATGAATGGTGCGCAAAGCCAGGTTCCGGCGTTTATGATCAATATTCACCGGGTCGCCAACAAGGCCGACGCGGGCGCATATGTTAGCCGGCTCTTTGGTGCTGGTCCGCTCATTGAAACGCTGGTCGCGCAATCTGCCGAGCGGGCAGATGATGGCATCATGGTGCCCGACTGGGTATTTCCTTATGTCATTAGCGATACCCGGAACGTGATCACCGGCGCGCCGTTTGACGAGGGCGACGATTCGCCGATATTTGCCGATTTGAAGAAGAAGGTGAATGCGCTCGATATCGCCGAGAGTGAAAAGGCAGACCTGATCGCCCGCGGCGAAGAAGCGCTGATCGACAGCCTGCAGCCCGCCTATGAGAAACTGATTGCCGAAATGGAGCGTCAGCAGGCAATGGCCAGCGATGGCGACGGTATTTGGCGGTTCGAGGATGGTGCCGCTTATTATGCAGAGCGGCTGCAAAATTATACGACGACAGATTTGAGCGCAGACGAGATCCATCAGATTGGTCTCGACAATGTTGCGCGCATTCACGGATTGATGCGGAAGATTATGTCAGATGTGGGCTTTGAAGGCAGCCTGCAGGAATTTTTCGTCCATTTGCGTACTGGTGATCAATATTTCTACACCAGCCGCGAGGATTATCTGGCGGAAGCCAATAGCAAGCTTGCAGCAATGGAAAAGAAGCTGCCGGAATTTTTCAACACACTGCCCAACGCTCCCTTCGTGATCAAGCCGGTCGAGGCGTTCCGTGAAAAATCGGCGGGCAAGGCTTTTTATCAGCGGCCTGCGCCTGACGGTTCCCGGCCAGGCACATATTATGTGAATCTCTATGATCTCAAAAGCATGTCGAAAACCGAGCTGGAGGCGCTGGCTTATCACGAAGCCTTGCCTGGCCATCATCTCCAATTGGCGATCCAGACCGAATTGGGCGATCTGCCCGCCTTTCGCAAATTTGGCGGCGTGACCGCCTATTCGGAAGGCTGGGGGCTGTATAGCGAAGAACTGGGCAAGGACATGGGCTTTTACACCGACCCTTATTCCGATTTTGGCCGGCTCGGCATGGAATTGTGGCGGGCATGTCGGCTGGTTGTCGATACCGGTATCCATGACAAGCACTGGAGTCGCGAAGAAGCGATTCAATATCTGACGGACAACACGCCCAACCCCGACGGCGACATTCGCAAGGCTATTGAACGCTATATCGTCTATCCCGGCCAGGCGACGGCCTATATGATTGGCAAATTGAAAATACTCGAGCTTCGGACGCGGGCGCAGGAGGCTTTGGGCGACGAATTCACCATGGGCGCGTTCCATGACGTGATCCTGAAAAGTGGCCCGGTGCCGCTCGACATAATGGAAGAGAGGGTTGACGCCTGGATTGCTTCGAACAGCTGAATTACAAGCGTGATCCGTTGCGATTGTCCTTAAATGTCAAAACTATGTTCGGAATCTGTCGTATTTGTCCAATAAAGCCGATCCATTACCTGTGCATAGCAATGGGGCGACCCGAAGGGCTCTTGCCATCATAATTTGACGGTATCGGAGTTCTTTTCCTTATTGGCCTGACCATTTTTTTGGTCAGGCCTTTTTTTTAACTATGTTTTTTTGCTATAAAAGCGCATTCCATATGGAATCTGAACCTGGGGGAGGGACAGATTAGGGGGTCGCGATTTGGTAAGCTTGAGATATTATGCGCCTGCAGAAGATGTCCGGGACCTGGTCTCGGTCTATTATCTGTTTGAGGATGATCAGCCGCGTTTTGCGGATAACGAGCGGGCTGCCATCGCGCAGTTGCGCTTTCTGCTGGAGGGGAGTGCGGTCATAAGCTTCGCCGACGGCAGCAGTTTTTCGCATGAAGGCGCCGTACTGCAGGGGCCTTCGACAGGAGCGATGCATGTCGACGTGACCGGACCGTTCCGGATGTTCGGCGTCGGCGTATTGCCCGCAGGCTGGGCGATTTCCACCCGGAAATCAGCTGCGGAATATACCGACAAGGCGGTCAATGCCGCCGAGGTCTTCACCCAGGAAATCGACAAGAATCTGGAATATCTGCGCGGCTGCCAGACTCCCGAAGAGATGGTTGCCTGGGCCGATAAAGTCTATCGGGCGCTGAAACCGCGGCTCAAACCGGAAACGGCCGCTTTTACCAAGATGGTCGATGAATGGCTGTCATCGGAACCTTCCCCGCCGATCAGCGGGTTGATGGAGCGGTCGACGCAAAGTTCGCGGCAGGTGCTGCGCACGGTGAACAAGCTTTATGGCATGCCGCCGAAATATCTGGCGCGCAAATATCGGGCGTTGCGGGCGGCCCGAGCTTATGCCGAGCATAATCAGGAAGAGCTGCTTCAACTGGTAGATGCTTTCTACGACCAGTCGCACATGATCCGCGAAGTGAAATTCTTTGCCGGTGTGACTCCGACTCAACTGCGCGTCGGTGAGGGCGAGATCGCGCGACTGATCGATCAGCGCGGCGATTTGAAGGGCAAGATTGCACCGCTGATTTCCGACACCTGACTGGAAGAATTGGAAGCATGTTCAAGCCTTTTTTAGGTCGCTTGAACCCGCGCTACGCTTGCAATGTTGGATAAATGAGACTAAATCAGTCTTGTTTAGTTTTTAACCCCCAGCGAATCGAGAAAAATGCGTCTTTCCAACCTCGCCGACTATGCTGTTGTCCTGATGTCCGCCGCCGCGCGCCATTGCGGTGCTGCGCTGCTCGCAGAGGGAAAGCTCAACGCAACAAAGCTATCGCAGGAAACCGGTGTGCCGCTGCCAACGGCAAAAAAACTTGTCAGCCGCTTGACGGCTGCCGGCCTGTTCGAATCGACGCGCGGCATCGGCGGTGGCATCCGGCTTGCCCGGCCTCCTTCGTCGATCAGTCTTGCCAATATCGTCGAGGCGGTCGAAGGCCCGCTGGCGATTACCAGTTGTACCATTGACGGCAATCACGATTGTCTGTTGGAGGACGGCTGCACGGTGAAACCCCATTGGGGCGTTGTGAACCGGACGATTCGCAAGGCGCTGGATGATGTCAGCCTGGCGAGCCTGTCGGATTTGCCAGTCGCCCCCACAATTCGAGTAATGGAAAAAGCATGATGAGCGAAGACGTCAAAACATCTGATTATGATGCCGAGCGCGCGGAAATGAACGCCGAGGCGCAGGAAGCGGTCGACAAGGCGAGCACTTACGAGTTCGGCTGGTCGTCGGACATCGAACAGGATTTCGCGCCCAAGGGCCTAAACGAGGAGACCGTGCGGTTTATCTCCGACAAGAAGGGCGAGCCCGAGTGGATGCTGGACTGGCGTCTCAAGGCTTTTCGCCAGTGGGAAAAGATGGAATCACCGGACTGGGCCAAGCTCGAGATTCCGATGATCGATTATCAGGACGCTTATTATTACGCCGAGCCGAAGCCGAAGGAAAAGCTGGGTTCGCTTGATGAAGTCGATCCGGAAATCCTGCGCATCTATGAAAAGCTCGGCATACCGATCGAGGAGCAAAAAGTGCTCGCCGGCGTCGAGGGCGCGCGCAAGGTTGCTGTGGACGCGGTGTTCGACAGCGTGTCGGTGGCGACCACTTTCCGCAAGGAACTGGAAGACGCGGGCGTGATTTTCCGTTCGATCTCGGAAGCGATCAAGGAATATCCCGAACTGGTCAAAAAATATCTCGGCAAAGTCGTGCCGATGCACGACAATTATTTCGCCACGCTGAACTGCGCCGTGTTTAGCGACGGCACATTTGTGTACATCCCCAAGGGCGTGAAATGTCCGATGGAGCTGAGCACCTATTTCCGGATCAATGCGGAAAATACCGGACAGTTCGAGCGGACGTTGATCGTCGCCGAAGCAGGCTCTTACGTCTCCTATCTCGAAGGCTGCACCGCGCCGATGCGCGACGAGAACCAGCTGCACGCCGCCGTGGTCGAACTGGTCGCGATGGATGATGCGGAGATCAAATATTCGACCGTCCAGAACTGGTATCCCGGCGACGAGAATGGCAAGGGCGGCATCTATAATTTCGTCACCAAGCGCGGGCTGTGCCAGGGCAAGAACAGCAAGATCAGCTGGACCCAGGTCGAGACCGGCAGCGCGGTGACCTGGAAATATCCGAGCTGCGTACTCAACGGCGAAGGCAGTATTGGCGAATTTTACTCGGTCGCACTGACCAACAATTATCAGCAGGCCGATACCGGCACAAAAATGATCCACAACGGCAAGAACACCCGTTCGACGATTATCTCCAAGGGGATCAGCGCCGGTCACAGCGATAACACCTATCGCGGTCTGGTGCGGGTTGGTCCCAATGCGGAGAATGTCCGCAATTTTACCCAGTGTGACAGCCTGTTGCTCGGTGACCAGAGCGGCGCGCATACCGTGCCCTATATTGAGGTCAAAAACCCGACCGCGACGATTGAGCATGAAGCGACGACCAGCAAGATCAGCGACGACCAGATGTTCTATGCCCAGCAACGCGGGCTGGATGAAGAAGCGGCGGTGAGCCTGATCGTCAACGGCTTTGCCAAGGAAGTGCTCAAGGAACTGCCGATGGAATTTGCGGTCGAAGCGCAGAAATTGCTGGCGATCAGTCTTGAGGGGAGTGTGGGGTGAGCTGCACCACCACCCTCAATCGTCTTTGCGAGCGTAGCGAAACAATCCAGAGCGGCGTGCGCGCTAGCTGGGTTGCCACGTCGCCTGCGGCTCCTCGCAATGACGGAACCGGATGCATCGCTTTTCTTCGCGGCTTTGTGGCTTCGTGTGAGTCAAGTTTTTGCACGCGAAGGCGCGAAGGCACGAAGAAGGTGGTTTTCCTGAAGGGGAGCGTAGGGTGAGCGAAGTTTTGCTCGACCAAATCAAAGATGCGATTCGGGGGATGGAAGCATCTCTCATTGCTGACGATAATTGCCTTCCCGAAGGGGTGTCAAAATCTCAAATCAAACTTTACTTGGAATATTTCAAGCGCATTGAGGAAAATGTTATTCAGGGGCAAATTCCTGCTCGTGAAGGTCGTAAAACCAATCTGGGGCGCATGCGAATTGACAGCTGGCCACTCAGAGAAGGTGAGTTTCCATTGGGGGACAAGATAGCAGTTGTGGAAAGCAACTATATGAAACTGGAAACCAATAAGGATAAAAATGCTAAAAATTGAAAACCTCCACGCCACAGTCGGCGACACCGAAATCCTCAAGGGGCTTTCGCTCACTATCAACGCGGGTGAAATCCATGCGATCATGGGGCCCAATGGCGCGGGCAAGTCGACGCTGGCCTATGCGCTGGGCGGACGGCCCGGTTATGAAGTGACCGCAGGCAGCGCGCATTTTGACGGACAGGATTTGCTCGCCCTCGATCCGCATGAGCGGGCCGCGGCGGGTATTTTCCTGGGCTTTCAATATCCGGTTGAAATTCCCGGTGTCAGTAATCTGCAATTTCTGCGCGAGAGCCTGAATGCGCAGCGGCTGGCGCGCGGCGAAGAAGCGCTCAATGGCGCGGAGTTCATCAAGCTTGCCAAGGAAAAGGCGGCGCTGCTGAAGATGGACATGGATATGCTCAAGCGGGCGGTCAATGTCGGCTTTTCCGGCGGCGAGAAGAAGCGCAACGAGATGGTGCAGATGGGCATTCTCGATCCCAAGCTGGCGATCCTCGACGAGACCGACAGCGGCCTCGACATCGACGCGCTGCGCACCGTGGGTTCGGGCATCAACGCGATCATGCGCAAGCCCGACAAGGCCGTATTGCTGATCACCCACTATCAACGCCTGCTCGACGAAGTGAGGCCGGATTTTGTCCATGTTCTGGCGAACGGCCGGATTGTGAAGACCGGCGGGCCGGAACTGGCGCTGCAGCTCGAGAATGAAGGCTATGAAGCGATCGCGGAGGCGGCATGATGTTGTCTGAAGCATCTTTCCTCCCTGTCGCGCAGCGATGGGGAGGTGGCAGTAGCGAAGCTGCTGACGGAGGGGCCGTGCGCGCATTACCCCTCCACCATGCTTCGCATGGTCCCCCTCCCCAAAGCTCCGCTTCAGGGAGGAAAATGATATGAACGCTCCGCTTCCTACGCGTCGCGACGAGAGCTGGCGCTATGCTGATCTCCAAGCGCTCGAAACCGTTTGGGCGAAGCTCGACGGACCAGAGAAAATCAACGTCCCGGCGCGTGAAACCGTCTCGCGCCAGATTGCCGAACTGCCGGTGATCGACGGCGTCGGCATGGTCGATCTCGATGTCACCATTGGCGACAATGCGACGTTCAATATCCATGTGCTCGCACATAATGCCGACTATGGCCGGATTCAGGTCAAGGCGACCTTGGGCAACGGATCCCATTTTGAACTGGGCGGCGCGATTCTCGGGTCGGGCAAGCAGACGCTGGAAATCGTCACCGAGACCATTCATGCCGAACCCAATGCGACTTCCAACCAGGTGGTGCGCTCGGTGCTGGCGGACACCGCCGCGGGCAGTTTCCTCGGCAGCATCAATGTCGCTCGCCACGCGCAGAAAACCGATGCGGCGCAGTCGGTCAAATCAATGCTGCTCGATCGCGGCGCGACCGCCAATGCAAAGCCCGAGCTGGAGATTTTCGCCGATGATGTGAAATGTGCCCATGGCGCGACCGTTGGCGAGCTCGACAAGCAGGCGTTATTCTACATGGCTTCGCGCGGCATTGAACCGATGACGGCGCAGAAGCTGATGCTTCAGGCGTTCATTGCCGATGCCTTTGTGTCGCTGGAAGATGATGCGGCACGGGACGTGATCGAGGGCAAGGCGCTTGAGGTATTGGAGGCTTTGTCGTGAGTGAGAGCACTAATCCAGTTCCCGTTCGTGCTGAGCCTGTCGAAGCACCTGTGCGTTCGAAAGCTGTCCTTCGACAAGCTCAGGACGAACGGCGCTTGGTGACGCACCGTAACGATTTTCCCGGTATCGGACCGGACTGGCATTATCTCGATACTGCAGCCACAGCCCAGAAAGCCCAGCCGGTGCTCGACGCCATCGTCCGCGCTTACGGCCCCGACTACGCCACCGTGCATCGGGGCGTTTATGCGCGTTCGGCCAATATGACACTTGCCTATGAAGCCGCCCGCAAACGCGTTGCCGGTTTCCTCAACGCCGCGTCCGAAAACGAAATCGTCTTCACCAGCGGCGCGACCGACAGTATCAATCTGGTCGCCGAAAGCTGGGGTAACAAGTTCATCGCCAAGGGCGACCGCATCATGCTGTCGCAGCTGGAGCATCATAGCAATATCGTGCCGTGGCAAATGCTGGCCGAGCGGGTCGGCGCGCATATTGATGTCGCGCCGCTGACCGATGATGGCCAGATTGATCTCGACTGGATCGAGGAAAATCTAACCGAACAGCATAAGCTGGTAGCGCTGGCGCATGTTTCCAATGTGCTCGGGTCCTTGCTCGACGCGAAACGGGCGGCGGCAATCGCGCACAAGGTCGGCGCGAAGCTGTTGCTCGACGGCTGTCAGGCCGCGCCGCGGCTGCCGGTCGACGTGCAGGATCTCGGTTGCGATTTCTATGTTTTCTCCGGGCACAAGATTTACGGCCCGACCGGCATCGGCGCTCTATGGGCACCTTATGCAACGCTCGAATCGATGCCTCCCTGGAAGGGCGGCGGATCGATGATCGATCGCGTGTCTTTCGACGGCACGACCTATGCGCCGCCACCGGGACGCTTTGAAGCGGGGACACCGCATATTGTTGGCGTCGTCGGGCTGGATGCGGCGATCCAATATGTAGAGGGCATCGGGCTGGACGTGATTTCAGAGCATGAAAATGCTAATCTGGCCAAGGCGCGCGAGGCGCTGTCGGGGATCAACTCGGTGCGGGTCTTTGGCCCCGACAAGAGCATGGGCATATTAAGTTTCGCGGTTGGGGACGTGCATCCGCATGATGTCGCCACTATATTGGATGAAGGCGGCGTGGCGATCCGCGCCGGCCATCATTGCGCGCAGCCCTTGATGGACTATCTCGGCGTACCGGCAACGGCGCGCGCGAGTTTCGGGATTTACAGTGATGACAAGGATGTCGCCGCTCTGGTGGACGGCATCAATCGGGTCAGAAAGATTTTCGGGTAAGGTGACGATATGAACGAAGAACGCAAAATTTTGGTCGAAGAAGTCGAGTCGGTCGAGAAGCCGAAACTGGCGAAGGTCGAGGATGCGGTGGACACTCCGTTCGTCTCGAGCGAAGTCGAGAGACCGGATGATGGCGAGCAAAGTGTCTCGACTACGCTCGACACGAACGGCAAGGCGGCACCCGTAATGGCACCTTCACCCTATGAAGCGGAAAGCGATGCGGCGAAGCTCAATCGCAAGAGGGACTATCTCGAAGGCTTTCTGGCGCAGAAACCGACCGAGGCTCCGGCTGGTGAAGCAGGCGGCGACCTGTACGAAGCGGTGATCGACACGCTCAAATCCATTTTCGATCCGGAAATTCCGGTGAACATCTATGATCTCGGCCTGATTTACGGCGTCGAGATCACGCCCGACAATCACGCGATCGTGACGATGACATTGACCACGCCGCATTGCCCGGTCGCCGAATCCATGCCCGGCGAGATCGAACTGCAGGTCGGCAGCGTGCCCGGCGTCGGCCATGCCGAAGTCAATCTCGTCTGGGACCCGCCCTGGGACCCGCAGAAGATGAGCGACGAGGCGAAGCTTGAACTGGGGATGTTGTAAGATATTCCCCTCCCGCTTGCGGGAGGGGCTAGGGGTGGGCCCAGAGCGGGCTTAAGGCCATCTACAAACCCACCCCCGACCCTTCCCGTAAACGGGAGGGGAGAAGGAGAATGAAATGACCGACACGAAAACAAAAACCCGCGAAATACCCGCCGCGATCAACTTGACGCCGGCGGCGGAGCAGCGCATCGCCGACCTGATGGCCAAAGCGCCAGAAGACGCAATCGGCGTAAAACTATCCACGCCGCGCCGCGGCTGCTCGGGCCTGGCCTATTCGGTCGATTATATCACCGAGGAAGTCCCGTTCGACGAAAAGATCGTCACCCCCGGCGGGCTGTTTTACGTCGACGGCGGATCGGTGCTCTACCTGATCGGCAGCACGATGGACTGGGTTGAAGATGATTTCACTGCAGGCTTCGTGTTCGAGAATCCCAATGCCAAGGGCGCTTGCGGTTGTGGGGAGAGTTTCACAGTTTAGAAAAAAGGGCGCGGAAATTTCTCCCCGCGCCCTCATTCTTGTGGCGGTCAATGAACCGGCAACCTAGTCACCGGACAGTTTGACGAGATCGTTCATCAAACCAGCCGTACCGTTAGTCACGGTCAGCTTGTCGACCTTGCCAGCGATGCTTTCCAGAGCCTCAAGCTCTTTCAGCCGCAGCATGACCGGGTTGTCGGCCATCACCTTTGCCGTGTTCAGAAGCGACCGCGTTGCGTTCGTTTCTTCCCGCCGCTTGATGACATTGGCTTCTGCCGCCTTCTGGGCAGAGACCACCTGGTTCAAAATCTCCCGCATCTCGCCCGGCAGGATCACGTCCTTCAGGGTGATGTCGGTAACCTCCAGACCAATGGCCGCCATGTCGGACCGCACCTTGGTCGCGGCTTCGGCATCCACCATCACCTGCTTTTCCAGGATCTGGTCGAGCGTCATCGCGCCCAGCGTTTTCCGGAACGCATATTGCAGCGCCCGGTACAGCGTGTCGGCAAAATCCTTGACCTCGGTCACGGCTTTGACCGGATCAACGACCCGATATTCCGCGGAAACATTGATCCGGAGCGTCACCCGGTCCTTGGTCAAAAGCTCCTGACCGGTCACGTCAAGCGGCTGCCGTGTCAGATCAACGATCTTCACGGCGACCTTCTGGCCGACCATCCAGTAGCCCGTGACACCCGGCGTCAATTCGCCGGCCATCCGGCCATCGACGCTAAGCAGGCCAATCTGTCCCTTGTCGACCTCGACAATCCGGACCTGGTCGAGCAGGCTTGCCTGTCCCGCCTTCATCAGCCGGCTGAGCAAGGCAGGAGCGACAACCGGATTCTGTTCCAGTTGCACGATCTCTGCAGCCCAAGGACCGGCATCGGTCCATACGGTGAGCTTGCTATCCGGTGAGAGGACGGAATGGATCCGCCCGTCGCAAATGATGACAGCAATCTCGCCGGTTCTGGTCCGGTACTGGGTCAGATGCGCGTTCGCCTGATCCGGTGCTTTTTCATAAAGCGCCTTTTCATAGACCGAGACAAACGCCGCACTGTTCAGTGCCATGCGCTCGACCCGCAATTGCCCCCGCCAATTTGGCAGGACATGCTCGCCCGCACCCAATATACCGCGTAGCTCGCCCTTGTAGAGCCAGATCGCCCGTTCGTTTTCGTTGATGGTCAGCCGCTTGCGGCCCATCAGCTTGTCAATCAAATACAACATAATACTCACTCAAATATCAGCTCACGCCAATCTCCTTCTTATTGCCAACGCCGGAATTGGCGCAGGACTTTACCCGATCAAAAAGATTCAGGGACCGGTGGCATGGCGCACAGCGGGTCAGCCAGAGCGGGCATTGCGGGCATCAGCGCGGATCGGACCGGTTCGAAAACCAGACCGCTCGACGCTGGGCCAGCGCAGCCATTTTGACAGACCGGACCGATTGCCATGATGGCGGGTGCTTTGCCCTTGGCGGCTGGAAATCCGGAGATTCCCTCCCGCCGCCGACGCCGCGCCGTTCACATGCCGGTCCCCGAACCCGGTATTTAGGTCAGCATTTGAAGTGCTGTGGTCCTTTCGAGGGACCGGTGTGGAGCAGGAATCGAACCTGCGACACCAAGATTTACAATCTTGTGCTCTACCCATCTGAGCTATCCAGTGGTGCGTTGAGACGAGAATCGAACTCGCTTCCCTGGCATTTGAGACCAGCGCTCTACCAATGAGCTACTCGCGCAACCAACCAAAGACAGAGCAGCATCCGTACATGCCGGTATCAGAGATACTGCATGCGGGCGGGCCATATGAAACCCAACCGTTGATATCCGCCCCGTCGACTGATCGGGAGGGAGGCCGTTAGGGGGCGCTCTTTGTGGGCGCAAGTGGTGGGGGATGGTTTTCGCGGTGACGCGGGGCCTGGGAGAGGTGAATGGTTGCAGGTGATACTATTATGGTTGGTCGGGGCCCAATGTAATCAACCACATATGCGCATCGGTGCTCTACCTGATCAGTGGCACGATGGACTGATTGGAAGATGATGCCACCGATTTTGCCAGCTTAACCAACGGTCATCAGTTATCCCATTCCTGGCTCTGTCAGGGAATCTGGAAGCGAACCGCATTACGATAGAATGATTTTATCGCTTTTCCGTTTTCATCAAGAGCGGGCAAGAATTTTGCTCGTCTCGCCAGAGATTCGCAAACAGCATCGTCAAATTCCTTTGGGCGTGTTGTTTTTTGGATGTGGCATTCGGTCATGGCGCCGGTTTCATCGACGCTTAGCCGAAACTGCACCAATGCGGGTTGTCGCTGGAGTAACATGTCCATTGGATAGTCATTCGGAATGATCCATTTTCCGGGATTGCCGTCGGGAACAACGCTTCGCGACAGCTTCTTATGTTTTTCAACGTCTATACCCCAATGAGTCATCAGCTCGTCGACGCAGGTGGAAAGCGCACCCAATGGCTTGTCCATTGGCCCCAGTTCCAATAGGACCGGCTTGCGTAATGATCCATCAACAGAAAGATAGGTGGTGGCAGCTTTTCTCTCGGCGCTTATTTCGCGGAAATTGTCAGTTTCCTCAGTATCGGAATAGTCTGACTTTCGTAACTCGGGTTGGGGCGGTTTGGGAGCCAGGCTGATCGTTCCCGAAAATATCAGGGCTGGCATGTCCTTTCCAAAACTACCTCTGGAGAAAGTCAATTTTTGGACAGCTTCGACGGGACCAAACTGCAGAGTTGTACGACTGGAATTACTCCGGACCCTCACGGGCCCACCAGCCAATGTAAGTCGAAAGTCTTCATTTGGACCGTACCGATTAAATATTGCCACGACTTTTTCGTCATCAACGCCAAAAGTGCGGATCAGGCGGCAGCTGTCCTCTTCATATTCTATAATCCAATTGGAACTTGGCTTGAGAACAAGCGGCGCTTTTTTCGCATAGACCGGTTGCGTCACCACCGCGCCTAGAACAATGGCTGCTATGGCGTGAAAAGAGGGGAGCTTTCTGAGCCCAAGGGGGCCAATTTTTCGCAATCTCGATATCGACATAAGATAACCTGTACCAATTCTCCGAACCTTCAGCATAGAGATCAACTTTCCGGCTTCAAGCTCGAAGATGGCACACCAATAGAAAGGGCGCGAAGATCTCTCTCCACGCCCCCGCTATTTTTGTCCTTCTGTGGTCCCGCAAGGGAGAAACTTCAAACCTTCGAAGTCAATTCCGGAACCGCGTCAAACAGATCCGCAACCAGTCCGATATCCGCAACCTGGAAAATCGGTGCGTCTTCGTCCTTGTTGATCGCGACGATGATTTTCGAGTCCTTCATGCCGGCGAGATGCTGGATCGCGCCGGAGATGCCGATAGCAATGTATACTTCCGGAGCGACGATCTTGCCGGTCTGCCCGACCTGATAGTCGTTCGGGACATAGCCTGCGTCGACAGCCGCGCGCGACGCACCGATGCCGGCGCCGAGCTTGTCTGCGAGTGGCGTGATAACTTCCTCGAATTTTTCGCCGGAACCCAGAGCGCGACCACCGGAAACGATGATCTTGGCGCTGGTCAGTTCGGGCCGTTCGGACTTGGCGATTTCTTCGCTGACGAAGCTGGACAGGCCAGCATCGCTGGCGCCGCCAACGGCTTCGATGGTGCCGGAGCCGCCTTCGGTTGCCGCTTTGTCAAAAGCCGTACCGCGAACGGTGATGACTTTCTTGGCGTCCGAGGACTTGACCGTGGCAATCGCGTTGCCGGCGTAGATCGGCCGGGTGAACGTGTCTTCGCTTTCGACCGAGAGAATGTCGCTGATCTGCATGACGTCGAGCAGGGCTGCGACGCGCGGGGCGATATTCTTGCCGGTGGTGGTGGCTGGCGCGAGCAACGCGTCATGAGTTTCCATCAGGCTGGCGATTAGCGGCGCGGCATTTTCCGCGAGCTGATGTTCCAGCGACGCATCGTCGGCGACATGGACGGTGGCGATACCGGCGACCTTGGCAACCTGTTCGGCAACGCTGGCACAGCCGGAGCCGATCACCAGAGCGTGGACTTCGCCCAGTTGCGACGCGGCGGTGACGACAGCCAGGGTCGCGTCTTTCATGTTACTGTTGTCATGTTCGACTAAAACTAGAGTTTTCATTTTTGTAACTCCTTCAAATTCTTCCAAAAACCGTTCGTGCTGAGCCTGTCGAAGCACCTTGTCCCACCAATCCTTCGACAAGCTCAGGATGAACGGGGGTGCCTCAGGCGCAGGCTGCTAGATCGCTCCGACAGCTTTGAGTTTCGCGACCAGCGCATCGACGTCTTCGACCTTTTCACCGGCCTGGCGAACCGGAGGTTCGGCAACGGTGATGGTGGTGAGACGCGGGCTGATATCGACGCCGTAATCGGCTGGCGTTTTCTCATCCATCGGCTTTTTCTTCGCCTTCATGATGTTCGGCAGCGACGCATAGCGCGGTTCGTTGAGGCGCAAGTCGGTGGTGACCACGGCGGGCAGGTTCAGCTTGACCGTCTGCAGGCCGCCATCGATTTCGCGTTTGACGGTGATGCTTTCGCCATCAATATCGATTTCGTTGGCGAATGTACCCTGGCCCCAGCCGAGCAAGGCTGCGAGCATCTGGCCGGTCTGGTTCGAATCGTCGTCGATCGCCTGTTTGCCGGTGATGACCAGCTTCGGTGCTTCTTCTTCGACGATCTTGGCGAGGATCTTGGCTACGGCCAATGGCTCGACTTCTTCGTCGGTTACGACGAGGATCGCGCGGTCTGCGCCCATGGCGAGCGCGGTACGCAGCGTTTCCTGGGCCTTTTGCGGGCCAACCGAAACGGCGACGATTTCTTCTGCCTTGCCGGCCTCTTTCAGGCGGATGGCTTCTTCGACGGAGATTTCGTCAAAAGGGTTCATCGACATTTTGACATTGGCGAGATCAACGCCGCTGCCGTCGGACTTGACCCGCGGTTTCACGTTATAATCTATGACCCGTTTTACGGGCACCAGGATTTTCATTGCTGTTTCCTTTTTAAAAATTTCACTACGCGATTAACTTACGTTCACGTAAACGTCAAGTTTTTGCGCTGCGGTGCAGCATCGTCGATTTTGCCACAAGGGCAGGTCCCGTTCGTACTGAGCTTGTCGAAGTACGGAATTACGCACTCCATCATCCTTCGACAGGCTCAGGACGAACGGCCTTTAATTTATCGTCCGTTCAGGCTGCTGCTTTAACCTGCGCAACAATCTTCTTTGCTGCATCGCCCAGATCATCGGCCGACACGATAGGCAGACCGCTGTTGGCGAGGATTTCCTTGCCCTTCGCAACGTTGGTGCCTTCCAGTCTAACGACCAGCGGCACATCCAGTTCCACTTCTTTCGCCGCGGCGACAATGCCCTCGGCGATGATGTCGCATTTCATGATGCCGCCAAAGATGTTGACGAGAATGCCTTCGACTGCAGGATCGGCGAGGATGATCTTGAACGCTGCGGTGACCTTTTCCTTGGTCGCGCCACCGCCCACGTCGAGGAAGTTGGCAGGAAATGCGCCATTGAGCTTGATGATATCCATCGTCGCCATCGCCAGACCGGCGCCATTGACCATGCAGCCGATATTGCCGTCGAGCTTGATATAGGCGAGATCGGATTTGCTGGCTTCGACTTCCGCAGGATCTTCTTCGGTCTCGTCGCGCAGCGCAGCGATATCGGGATGGCGCATCAGCGCGTTGCCGTCGAAGCTCATCTTGGTGTCCAGCACGATCAGCTGCTGATCCTCGGTTACAACGAGCGGGTTGATTTCAACCATCTCGCAATCCATCGCCATGAAGGCGTCATAAAGCTTCTTGCCGAGCTTCTGCGCCTGTTTGTTCAGGTCGCCTTCCAGTCCAAGCGCGAAAGCAATGGTCCGGCCATGATGCGGCATGAAGCCCTGCGCCGGATCGATGGTGATGGTCTTGATCTTTTCCGGTGTATTGTGGGCAACGTCCTCGATGTCCATTCCGCCTTCGGTGGAAACGACAAGCGCGACGCGGCCGCTGGCCCGGTCGACCAGAATCGAAAGGTAGAATTCTTTTTCGATATCGACACCGTCGGTGACATAGAGACGGTTGACCTGCTTGCCTTCGTCACCGGTCTGGATGGTCACCAGGGTGTTGCCGAGCATTTCCTCGGCATTGGTGCGCACGTCGTCGATCGATTTCGACAAGCGAACGCCGCCTTTGGCGTCGGGCCCGAGTTCCTTATATTTGCCCTTGCCGCGTCCGCCGGCGTGAATCTGTGCCTTGACCACATAAAGCGGCCCGGGAAGTTTCTCGGCTCCGGCCACCGCTTCGTCAACGGTGAGCGCGGCGTAGCCGGCGGGAACGGCGATGCCGTGTTTGGCAAGCAGTTCCTTGCCCTGATATTCGTGAATGTTCATGGGAAGGGTAAGCACCTTTCAAAATGGAGGTCTTGAATCTCAAGACAAGCGAATAATTGGCACGGCTAAAGCACAGTCAGGCCCCTATTTCCACCCTGTTTCGTGATAATTATCAGATGTGCTCGTCGGGTCCCGGCCATGGCATCGACAGCAATCGACAATGTGTGCGCAAATCGGAAAATTCGCCGGAACCGAGGCGAAAATTCAATTTTCCGGATAATTGTGCCATTTGCGACGAAACGCTGGCCGGAGCGCAAAGCCGAACTCTGCGAGCGCTGAAGCTGAGGGAATGTCAGGATTCCCGAAAATTGCCTTTTGGGGCAGTGCATTCACAGCGCCAGACGCATGGCGCAGCGGCGATCTCCGGGCAGGCCGTTCTCGATTTCCGCCTCGAGAATATCAGCGAGTCGTTTCGGCAAGCCCGACTCATCCAGCGTCCGATAGCCGAGTTTATGATAGAAATGTTCGTTGAACGGCAGGTCCCGGAACGTTGTCAGGGTGAGCGCCGGAATATCGTGTTCGATCGCATATTCTCTCGCACTTCCCAGCAGGCATCTTCCGACACCATGGCCCTGATGCCCGTCCTCGACTGCCAGTTCGATGATGTGCAATGCATCTTTATATTGTGCCGTCGTGACGAATCCGATGCAGCGCTTGTCCGTTGTCGCTACCCAGACAGTGCCTTCATCAATGTAAATCTGATGCAGTTCAGCGGACATTACGGTGTCGCTGGCGATCCATTCCAGTCCGGCTACCGGCAAGAAGGCCTTTGCCGCCGATCGCTCGATATCCGGCAAGTTCGCCGCATCATCGGCACTTGCTTGTCGAATGAAGATGCAGGCCATCTTCGCGCCGCGCCTATTTGACCGCGCAGATCAGTCCGGAGGATGTGACAACGCCGACAATTTCGGGATCCTGCAGCGACCGGGTCTGTTTGACAAATTCCTTGACCGTAACATCGCCCGGTTCGCGTTTCCTGAGCTTGCCAAGATCATTGAGCTTTTTGAGTTGTCCCAGCGACAGGCGATCCACCATCCGGTCCGCCATGCAGGCCGATATCGGTGCGGACAATCCCGCACTGATCAGCCCGTTGCGGACCCGGGTTTCAGGAGTAGCGCATGCCGCCAGGGCCGACAGTGCCGTCATCATCAAGATGATGCGGGTGTCGTTCATTTCTTGCTTTTCGCCAGCTCGATCGCTTCGAGTACAACGCGTTTGGCGTCTTCGGCATCGCCCCATTTGCCGACGCGGACCCATTTCTCGGGCTCGAGATCTTTGTAATGGGTGAAGAAATGCTCGACCTGCTGCATGACGATTTCCGGCAAGTCATTGCCTTCACCGACCTTGCGATAATAGGGAAAGGTTGCGTCAATCGGGACGCAGAGCAGCTTTTCATCGCCGCCATGTTCGTCTTCGAGGTTGAGAACCGCGATTGGCCGGCAGCGCACGACGCAGCCAGGCATGAACGGCGAACGGGCCACGACCAGTGCGTCGAGCGGATCGCCATCCGGCGACAATGTGTGCGGAATGAAGCCGTAATTGGCCGGATAGCGCATCGGCGTGTGCAGGATACGGTCGACAAACAGAGCGCCGGAAGCCTTGTCAAATTCATATTTGACGGGTTCGCCACCAACCGGAACTTCGATTACGACGTTCAGGCTTTCTGGCGGATTATCGCCAATGGGGATTTTGTTAATGTCCATGGAAAAGGAGATCCTTATCTGGTTTTAGACTGTAATAGCCGGTCTATGCCGCCTTCTTGATCAACACCCTCTCCGGTGATTTTCTCGAGCGCCGGATAGCGCAGGCCGCCGGAATGGTCGACCATAAAATTGTGATAGGCTTCACCATTTTTCGCAAAAATTTCGATCTTGCCGGTGCCGCCGCGATTTTCCTCGATCGCCTGTTTGAGGCCTTCGTCGCTGTAGGCCTTGCCATTGACTGCGGAAATGGTGAGCCCTGATTTCAGTCCTGCCTTGAACGCCGGACTGTCCCAGGTCACCGATTTTATCGTCCCCTTGCCGCCCATGATCAGGCCAAGGCTATAGCTGAGGTCAACCTGTTTGCGGCGTTTGTCATTGGCAAGTATATAGGCGCTTGGCTTATCGACATAGACGAGCCGGTAGCCGCCGAGGGTGAGGCCGTCCTTGGGAGCTTCGGTGCTGGTCCGATAGACGCGTCCTTCAATAAACCCGTCCCAGTCGTAGGGCTGGACCTTGTTGAGCGCGGCGATAACGTCCTGTCGTTCATAGGTGGCCACGCCCCAGTCACCGTTCTTGCCGCCAAAAAAGTCTCGCGCAAAATTTTCAAGCGACTTTTTGCCACCCGATTCGCGGCGGATGATCTGGTCGGCTTCCAGCCAGATCAGCAGGCCTTCATTATAATAATCTTCTGACCGCTGCCAGCTGGACCAGGGCTTGGGTTGCCGGGCTGCGATGATCGGATCATGAGTGGTGTCGATCAGCGGGCGCCAGCTCCGTCCGACTCGCTGGTCCATTCCTGCCGCGATCGCCGCGATGGCGTCGAGCGTATCCTGCTTTGAATAGAGCCCGGACCGCGCGCCGAGCACATAGCCCCAGAATTGCGTCTGTCCTTCATAGACCCAAAGCAGATTGTCACGCATCGGTTGCCGGAAATCAGGCGTCCACATACCAGCGGGACGACGATATTTGCCATTCCAGGCATGGGTGACCTCGTGCGGCAGCAGATTGCGGCGGCCCGGTCCACTGTCCCAGCCGGTGAAATATTCACGGTTCACGCCATTTTCGGATGAGCGGTGATGCTCCAGCCCGATGCCGCCCATTTCCTCGGTCAGCGCGAGCAGAAAATCATAACGGTCATACGGATGGCTGCCGAACAACGCTTCCGCTTCCCTGACCAGTTTGGTGTGGGAAGCGATCTGGGCTTTTTTCGGTTTCAGAAATTTTGCATCATCAGCGACAATATTGAGGTGCACGCGACTGGTCAGCTGGTGGGTTTGAAAATGCTCTCCGGCGAAAACCGGGCTGTCGACCAACGTGTCATAGTCGGTCTTTTGATAGACAATGGTACCGCCGGTGGTTGATTTCGGGCGCAAGGCGCTCGCTGCCTGCCAGCCATCCGGATAGACGGCAGTCGCCTCGACCGGAATCTGGCGGACATAATAGCCGGCCGGATAAAGCGAAACCTGGTGCCAGCGCAGATTGAGCATCGATGGTGCCATGACAATGCGGCCGTGGCTGCTGGTGGTGGCCGAGACAAACTGGAATTTTGCAGTGATCGCGCTGACGTTTTCCGGAACCGTCAGGTGAAAGGCGAAGACATCGACATCGTCGCGGACCCACGGCAATATTTCACCATTGGCGGTGAATTCCAGCCCGGTGACTTTCTCGATTTCGCCGCGCGGCGCATGGTTGCCGGGGAGCCATTCGGGGTAGAGCAGGGTCAGGCGACCGGCTTTTGCCACCGGAATCGTCTGGGTGACGCGGAAAATGCCCTGGGCATGATCGCGGGCATCGACTGTCAGAGACATGGTGCCGGGATAAGCGATGTCCTGTGGTGCAGGAATCGTCTCCTGCGGCGCAACATAGCTCGGCTTGCTGAGGCTGTCCGGCATTGCCGCCGCCGTTGTAGAAATGCCGAGGGCCAAGACCAGACCGAAAATGCCAACCAGACGCATGCGAAGAAAATCCCTTTGATGATCAGCACCCGTAAATGGGGGATTTTGCAACTTTCGTCCAGAGCCTAGGTGCAAATAAGCCACTTCCGCTTTGCCGCTTCACTGGCTAAAGCGCTCTCCATGGCAAAGATACAGACACCCCAGCCGGTGCGCGGCACGCAGGATATATTTGGCGAAGATCAGGAGCGCTTCCAGCATGTGGTCGAGACGTTCGAGCGCGTGCGGCGGCTCTATGGTTTCAAGGGTGTACAAATGCCGGTGTTTGAACCGACGGCGGTTTTCGCCCGTTCGCTGGGCGAGACCACCGATGTCGTGTCCAAGGAAATGTACTCGTTCGAGGATCGTGGCGGTGATAGCCTGACCCTGCGGCCCGAATTTACCGCGGGTATCTCGCGTGCTTTTCTGACCAATGGCTGGCAGCAGCATATGCCGCTCAAGATTTCCGCACATGGCCCACTGTTCCGCTACGAGCGGCCGCAAAAGGGACGCTACCGGCAGTTTCACCAGCTCGACGCAGAGATAATCGGTACCAGCGAAGCCACGGCGGATGTGGAATTGCTTTGCTTCGCCGACCAACTCCTGCAGGAGCTGGGCATAGCCGATGGCGTAACCTTGCAGCTCAACACTTTGGGTGATGCCGAAAGCCGCGATGCCTGGCGTGATGCGCTGGTCGAGCATTTTCAGGCGCATCGCAAGGATCTGTCCGAAGACAGTCAGGACCGTCTGGAGCGCAATCCGCTGCGGATTCTCGACAGCAAGGAGCGGCAGGACCGGCCAATCGCCGATGCGGCCCCCGATATTGACGCCTATCTGTCGAGCGAAGCGAAAGAATTTTTTGCGCAAGTCACCGAAGGGCTGGATGCATGCGGCGTGGCGTGGACGCGCAACAGCCGTCTCGTGCGAGGCCTCGATTATTATCGCCACACCGCTTTTGAATTTGTCACCGACCGGCTCGGCGCACAGGGTACGGTGCTGGCTGGCGGGCGTTATGATGGCTTGATCGAAACTCTCGGCGGCCCCGCGACGCCCGCCGTAGGCTGGGCTGCCGGTATCGAGCGGTTAGGCATGTTGCTTACCGAAGTGCCCGAAGCTTCACTGGAGCTGGCCATCGTGCCGATGGGCGATGATGCCACGGTCAAGGCGCTGTCGGTGGTGAACGAGCTGCGCAAAACCGGATTTTCAGCCGATATATTCGGAAGTGGAAAATTCAAGAAACGCATGGCGCGCGCCAATCAGGCAGGTGCCTCGGCGGCGATTATCATTGGCGAAGACGAGCTGGCGTCCGGCAAGCTGCAGTTCAAAAATCTGGCTACGGGTGAGCAGACTGGACTGGATGTTACGGAAATCATAGAAAAAATGTGGGACCTGAGATTTTCCGATGACCTCGCGAATCTTGATGCGGATCTGAATGATCTGGAGCAGGATGTGGCACAGCTGGGAGAGGATGGTTGACCGCCATTACCCCGCAAAGGATCGCGCAGATCGAGGCGCGTTTTGCCGAGTTGCAGGCGATGATGGCCTCGGGCGATCTCGACAGTGACAAATTTGTCGCCGTCTCGAAGGAATATGCCGAGATCGAGCCGGTTGCCGAAGCCGCTGCCAAGGTCAAAAACTTGCGTGACGAGCGGGAAGGCCTGGCCGAAATGCTCGCCGGGGATGACGTCGAGATGAAGGCGATGGCTTCTGATGAGGTTGATGGCGTGAAGAAGGCGCTGGAAAAGGCCGAACATGCTCTGGCGCTGCAATTGCTGCCCAAGGACAGCGCCGATGACCGGCCCGCGATGCTGGAAATTCGCGCCGGTACCGGTGGCGACGAAGCCGCGCTTTTTGCCGGTGATCTGTACCGCATGTACACGCGCTATGCCGAGGATCAGGGCTGGAAGGTCGAGATGATCTCCGCCAATGCCTCGGAAGTCGGCGGCTTCAAGGAAGTGGTCGCCAATATCCAGGGCAAGGGCGTGTTCGCCAAGCTCAAGTTCGAATCCGGCGTACACCGGGTCCAGCGGGTTCCGGAAACCGAGAGCGGCGGGCGGATTCATACTTCGGCGGCGACGGTGGCGATCCTGCCGGAGCCGGAAGAAGTCGATATCAAGATCCGCACCGAAGATCTGCGTATCGACACCTATCGGGCGAGCGGGGCCGGTGGCCAGCACGTCAACAAGACCGACAGCGCGATTCGCATCACCCACTTGCCGACCGGACTGGTCGTGCAATGCCAGGACGGCAAGTCGCAGCACAAGAACAAGGCGCAGGCGATGAAGGTATTGGCGGCGCGGATGTATGAGCGGGAGCGCGATGCGGTGCAGAGCGAGGAAGCCGAAGCGCGCAAGTCGATGGTCGGTTCCGGCGATCGTAGTGAACGCATCCGGACGTATAATTATCCGCAAGGGCGAGTCACCGACCACCGGATCAACCTGACCCTGCACAAGCTGCCCGAAATTATCGAGGGTACGGCGCTCGGTGACATGGTCGACGCCTTGATCGCGGAGGATGAGGCCAGCCGGCTCGCCAATCTGGATGGGTGACGCGGCCAGCGCCCTGCGCGAAGCGGCGCAGAGCCTGTCCGAAACTTCCGAAAGCCCGCGCCTCGATGCCGAATTGCTGATGGCGCATGCCTTGCAGATCGACCGGTCCGAACTGTTGCTGAAACTGCCAGAGCTGAAAGCGCCGGTGGAATTTTCTGCGCTGGTCGAACGGCGCCAGAAATCGGAACCGATTGCCCACATCATCGGCATGAAAGAATTCTGGGGTCTGGATTTTCAGGTGACACCCGATGTCCTGATTCCCCGGCCCGACAGCGAGTTGCTGATCGAGGAAGCTGTGCGTTTGTTCGCATCAGCGCAGCCGCAAAGGATAGCCGATCTGGGCACCGGCAGCGGCGCGCTTGTGCTTGCAGCCTTGCATGAATTTCCGGAAGCCCGGGGGCTGGGCATGGATTCCAGTGCTGCCGCCCTGCAAATTGCCCATAATAATGCCGATTCGCTTGGATTGGCGGATCGTGCCGGCTTCCTGCTGCTGGACTGGACGGAGGCAGGCTGGACCAGCGCGCTCGGGTCCGGCTTTGATCTGGTCCTTGCCAACCCGCCCTATGTCTCGACTCTGGCCCCATTGTCTGCGGATGTCGCCGGTTTCGAACCGCATCAGGCCCTGTTCGCCGGCGAAGACGGGCTGGACGACTACAGGATCATCATTCCTGCGCTCGAGAAACTGCTTTCGCCACCCGGAATCGCCTTGCTCGAAATTGGCTTTGATCAGGCAAATCCGGTTTCGAAAATAGCCACAGACAGCGGCTATCATGTTGAGTTAAAACAGGATTTGGGCGGAAATGACCGTTTGCTGATCCTCCGCCGTTAAAAAGGGCTTGGTTTTGATGGATCGAGTCGCTAAGACTTGCGTAGGCCCAGAGGATTTCTGGCTTTTTCCCTAAATCTCTGGCCTGCCCCCAACTCGATAATGTTGCTGGTTTTCGGCGTGCATTTGTCTTGTATGGGCCGCTGTGGACGGGTTGTCTGCAGCGCAATCGCCACCCGAGTGTGGCTATGACTTGAGAAAGACCAAGTTTATTATCGGTATAAGGATACCTAAAATTTGATGAACAATCGTCAGCCTGGCCGCCGTGGGCGCAGCCGGAACACCAATAACCGCCCCCAGGGCAACCGCGGTGGCGGATCTGACCGTGATAACCGGATCGACAACCGCGCGCGTGGCAATGCTGTGCAAATGCTCGATAAATTCAAGAAAATGGCGCAGGACGCGCAAGTCAATGGTGACCGCGTCCAGGCCGAATATTATCATCAATTTGCCGATCACTATTTCCGTGTGAACGCCGATACCATTGCCCGCCGCGAAGAGCAGCGGATCGCCCGCGAAGAACCGCGCGGAGACAATCGCCCGGACAATCGCGGTGATAATCGTGGCAATGGCCAGGATGATAACAGCGATAATGATGGTAATAATCAGCGCAGCCGTCAGCCGCAGGCGCAGCAAAATCGTCCGAAGCGCGATGATCGAAATGATCAGGGCGAAGCGGCTACGAATGACGCGCCTGAAGAGAAAAAGCCGGTTCGCAGCCGTCGCCCGCGCAAGGTTGAAACCGCGCCGGTTCGCAACGAATCCGCAGAGAAAAATGGCGAGAGCAACGGCCTTGACGCCAGCGCCCTGCCACCGGCGATTTCGCAGTCGACCGAGGTCGAGGTTGAAAAGAAACCGGCTCGCAAAAAGCGGGTGATGAAACCCAAGGCAACCGAAGAAAGCGACGCTGCCTAAGCGACGCTTGGTTCAATCGAGATAGGGACGGGCATATCAGCGCAAGCTGATGCCCGTCTGCTCGTTGTTAAAGCGCCTTTTCCAGCCAATCGGGGAGGTCGAGCGCTTTCAGATCGTCAACACGACGATGTTCAATCGACAGGTCATAATCCGGATAGGCGATGCGCTGGCGTTTTTCGTCGGCCTGCGCGACCGGCACGACGACCAGCCGCCGGTTGACCTTTTGCCGGTAATTCATCCGCGCCGTATTTTCCTGTCCGACATAGCAGCCTTTGGTGAAGCTGACGCCGTTGAGCTCCGCTGCATTGCATTCAAGCCATAATGTCTTGTCGCTGCCAAGCTCTGCTGAGCCCTCGGTCACGCCGAGTGACAGGCGATGCTTTCTATATGCCTCGTCGGCGCTTTGATCATCACCGGCATCGCTTAGCCAGCGGTAACCCAATGCGGGCAATCGCGGGTCGACCGGCCGGTTTTCAGCCTTCAGGGACCAGTGCACGCCGACCGAATCGTCTCGGACGATTTCAATTTTGCGCCGCAATCGGTAGAGCTTCAGGCGTTTAACCAATGCTTCGGCCTGATCCTGTTCACAGTCGATCAGGATGTCATCGCCCTCGGCCCACAGGAAGAAATCGAACAGGACTTTCCCCTGCGCGGTGAGCAGCGCTGACCATTGCGGCGCGCCCTCGACTACAGTGGTCATATCCTGAGTCACCAGTCCCTGCAGAAACGCGCGAATATCTTCCGACCCGTCCGTTGCCGAGAGACGGATGATGGCGCGGTCATTAAGTCTGGTTTCGGTCATGGCATTTAGGTAGGGTGTGCGGAGCGAAAAACCAAGCCTTACGCGGAGCTATATGACCGATACCATTACCATACGTCGCCCGGATGACTGGCATGTTCACTTGCGCGATGGCGCGATGCTGGAAGCGGTTGCGCCGTTTACCGCCCGGCAATTTGCGCGGGCGATCATCATGCCCAATCTTTCGCCACCGGTAACCAGCTCCGCCAGCGCCGCTGCCTATCGCGACCGGATCATGGCGGCGTTGCCGGCCGGGTCCGATTTCACGCCGCTGATGACCTGCTATCTCACCGATGATGCCGATGCGGATGATATCGCCTCGGGGCACGCTGCCGGTATTTTTACCGCCGCGAAACTCTATCCTGCGAATGCCACGACCAACAGCGCTCACGGTGTGACCGATGTGGCGCATATCATGCCGGTGCTCGAGCGGATGCAGGAGGTTGGCATGCCGCTGCTGGTCCATGGCGAAGTAACCGATAGTGATATTGATATTTTTGATCGCGAAGCGGTGTTTATCGAGCGGATATTGGAAAAGCTGATTGAAGCATTGCCGAATTTGAAAGTCGTGTTGGAGCATATCACCACCGAGCAGGCGGTTCGCTTTGTCGAAAGCTGTGGTCCCAATGTCGCGGCAACGATCACGCCCCATCATCTGCATATCAACCGCAATGCCATGTTCGCTGGCGGAATTCGCCCGCATGCTTATTGCCTGCCGGTGGCCAAGCGGGAAGTGCACCGGCTGGCGCTGCGCAAGGCGGCGACATCCGGCTCGCCGAAATATTTCCTCGGTACCGACAGCGCGCCGCATGAAATCCACGCCAAGGAATCGGCTTGCGGCTGCGCCGGGATTTTCAACGCGCCTTATGCGCTGGAAAGCTATGCGGCAGTTTTTGATGAAGAGGGTGCGCTGGACCGGCTGGAAGGCTTTGCTTCCGAGCATGGCCCCAATTTCTACGGCCTGCCGCTCAACGAAGATAAGGTAACTCTGGCACGCAGCAGTTCCGTCATCCCCGGAAATCTTGCGGCCGCCGGCTCCCAACTGGTGCCGTTTCATGCCGGAGCTGATTTGAATTGGCGAATATTATAATCCCGAAGCGCCAGTGAATTCAGGCAGATTGCGGTCTCCGCGCAGCCTTGCCCGCCAGATAGGAATCGGTCGAAAAGATTGCGAGACTCGTCCAGATCAGCACAAAGCAGATGATATGCGACGGCGTCAGCGGCTCCCTGTAGATCAGGACGCCGACCAGAAACTGGATTGTCGGTGCGAGATAGTTCAGCAATCCGATAGCACCGAGGGTCATTTTCTTGACCGCCGAGGCGAACAGCAGCAGCGGGATGGCGGTGACGATCGAGCCGCCGATCAGCAACAGGTCAAGGGTTCGGTCATCGCCGAGATGCTGGCTGGTCGCTGACGATGGCATGGCAAAGGTCAACCAGACCAGAAGCAGGATGAAGGGCAGGAACAAGATACCGGTCTCTGCCGTCAGCCCGACGATCGGGCCTATGTCCGCGATCTTGCGGACCAGTCCGTAGCTGCTCCAGCTGATCGCCAGCGCCAGGCTGATCCAGAGCGTGTCGAGTGCCTGTATCGCCAGGACCGAAACCCCCACGGAGGCTATCGCAAGGGCAATCCATTTGTTGCGGGAGAGTTTTTCGCCGAGAAAGATCCTGCCCAGCAAGACGCTGAGCAACGGGCTGATAAAATAGCCGAGGCTGGCGGCAAGAATATGATCTTCGTGTACCGCCCAGACATAGATCAGCCAGTTGGCCGCGATCAGCGACGCGCTAGCGAGCATTGCCCAGCGCAATTTGCCATCCATCATCGCGGTGCCCAGAGTTGCGAGGCTTTTGCGGAAATAGAGGATGACGATCAGAAGCGGCACCGACCAGATGATTCTGTGCGCTACAACCTCCAGCGCGTCGACATTTTGCAGCAGCTTGAAATAGACCGGCATCAAGCCCCAGAACACACAAGCGATTAACGCCTGAATGAGGCCGATGCGGCTGGTGGCTGGGGCAGTGGACATAGCTCAGCGATTAGGCTGGCCGGGCCCAACCGGCAATCAAGAAATCCTATCCCCGGGAAAACCCGGGAACCCGATCAGATGATGCCGCCGCCGATCCATAGCCGCAAAGCGCATATGGCCATGACGATCATGCAGAAATACATGCCACTGGTCCGGGAAGAGATCAGCCCGAACAGCGCACCGACGCCGGCGATCGGCAGGATCAGCCAGTTGGTCCATCCCAGCAAGGGAACCAGACCGATGAAGGAGAGAATGAGGGCAATGATGCCGATGAAGATGGAGATAAGATTGAACATAACTGTATTATAGGCATAGTGCACCGTCATTTCAAGCATTTGCAATTCAAAAAGCTCATAGTAGGCTGACTGCTTTTGGGGCGGAGGCAAGGCCATGGCCATTGATGATATCAGAATTGAAACGGAGCGGTTGATCTTGCGGCCGCCCAATGGTGACGATTTCGAAGCCTGGGCCGCATTTCAGACGGATGAAGCCACAATGGCTTATATCGGCGGGGTAAAAAGCCGCGCTGAATCCTGGCGCGTGCTTTGCGCCATGGTCGGGGCGTGGCGCGTGCGCGGCTATGCAATGTTCTCGCTCATTCTCAAGGACAGCGGGCAGTGGATTGGCCGGATCGGACCCTGGTATCCCGAAGGCTGGCCCGGCACCGAAGTGGGCTGGGCGGTAGCACCGGCATATGCCGGCAAAGGCTATGCGCTGGAAGCGGCAGTGGCGAGTATGGACTATGCGGTCGACACGCTGGGCTGGAGCGATATCTGTCATACGATCGATCCGGATAATCTGGCCTCGATCAGATTGGCGGAGCGGCTTGGCTCGACCAATCGCGGACCGACAAATCTTCCCGACCCCTTTCAGGATGCGCGGGTTGACGACTGGGGACAATCGCGCGAACAGTGGCAAGAGAATAGAAAACAGTTTCAGTAGGAGAGCAGACCATGGTCGAAGATCGCTATGTGGATCCCACGCGGGAAAGTTTTGACGCATTCAAGGCGCTGCCGCGCGATGTACCGATCAACATGCTCAATCTGCTGCGCTTCCATGAATCTGCGCAATATCCCGCAGATCATCCCAATGCTGGCAAGGGATGGAGCGGCGAACGGGCCTATCAAGAATATGGCAAGACCAGCGGGCCGATATTCCAGCGCGTGGGCGGCACGATCATCTGGCGGGGAAAAATGGAATCTATGGTGACCGGGCCGGATGACAAGCAGTGGGATTCCTCTTTCATCGCCTATTATCCGAATAGCGGCGCGTTCCTGGAAATGGTTACGGATCCCGAATATCAAAAAGCTGTGGTCAATCGCCAGGCCGCCGTCCTGACGTCCCGTCTGATCCGATTCGGGGAACTGGACGGGCCGGATACGTTCGGCTGAAATCCCGATTCAGGACAAAAGGTTAACAAAGAGTCACCGGATTAACCAGTTTCCCTAACGAAATATTAACGCTTTTTATGCATGTATTTTCCTAAATTCAGGAGCAAATTGCATGTCTAAACTGTCCCGTTCCCTATGGCTGTCCGCTGCGGCTTTCGCACTGCCTCTGACCCTTGCCGCCTGTGGCAGCAATGAAGCCAGCGAAGAAGAACTGGCGAAACTGGACGACAATCTGACCTCCGACCCGGCGATGAATGATGCGCTGGAAGATGCGATCCTTGTTGACCCGGACCTTACGGATCAGGCTAACCGGAATGCCATTCGTGGTGCCAATAGTGCTGCGGACGGATCGGTGCCACCGGGGACTGGTGAAGACGGCAGAGCCGCTGCAAAGGCGGCTCTCGGCGGTAAGATGCTGACCGCCCCCAAGCCACGGCAGATGACCTCCGACGATGAAGGATTGACGTTGGGGGACAAAGCCGAGCTTCAGGAAGCGCGCGCGAAAAAGCCCGTCTGCAATGAAAAGCTGACCTACGACATGGGCTGGGCCAACAAGATGCCGCCCGAATTTGCGGTCTATCCGAAGGCGAATGTCCAGGAAGCAGCTGGCAAATGCGACCTTCGGGTGGTCAGCTTTACCACCGCGACGCCGATCAAGAGCGTTGTCGATTTCTATTATACCAAGGCAAAACAGGGCGGATATGACGCCGAATATCTGTTGCGCGGTAGCGAGCATGTTCTCGGCGGTTCAAAGCCGAATGATGACGATGCCTATGTGATCACGCTGAACAAGCGTTCGGGCGGTGGCACGGTTGTCGATATTGTTGCCAGCAACGGTCGCTAGTTCATAAAAATACTACGCCGGATATCGCATTTCAAAACATCCGGACGATAAAGGTGGCCCGCTCCGGCCACCTTTTTTTGTCCGGTCTATTCGCGGTAGCTGCCGCCGCCATCGACGGTGATGTCATTGGCCGTGGTGAAGCTGCTCAGGTCGCTGGCAAGCCATAGCATCGCATTGGCGACTTCGACCGCTTGCCCGACCCGGTTGATCGGATGGTTGCGGTTGAACAGTTCGACCGCTTCATCATGTGGTCCGGGATAGGCGGCGAGATAGCGTTGGTACATTGGCGTGTCGATCGCGCCGGGATGGACAGTATTCACCCGTACCGGATATTTTTCCGCGGCGCAGTGCAGGGCGAGCGATTTGCTCAACGATGTAACCGCTGCCTTGCTGGCGCAATAAGCGGCGAATTGGGCACCGGGACGCATGGCGAGCATCGAGCCGATATTGACGATCGCGCCGTCTTCGCCGCTCTCGAGGATTGCGGGCAGTCCGACACGGCAACCGTAGAATGTGCCTTGCATATTGATGTCGATCGTGCGGTTCCAGCTTTCCAGATCCACCTCGTCGACTGATCCCGGCTCCGAAATGCCTGCGACATTGAACAGCGTCGTCATCTTGCCAAAGCGTTTCTTGGTGGCATCGACGGCAGCCTGCCACTGGTCGAGGTTGCGCACATCGAGCTCGACCGCATCGGCGCGGTCGCCCAGAGAGGCCGCGAGTTCCTTCGCTTTGTCGATCTGGATGTCGGCCAGCATGACCGAGCCGCCTTCTTCGATAACCCGTCGTCCGGCGGTTCCGCCAATGCCTTCTGCGCCGCCCGATATCAGCGCGACTTTTCCGTCCATCATGCCCATTTTATGTTCCTGTTTCCTGGCCTGTTTTTCCGCTCTACTTCTTGTCGAACAGGATCGGCAGATTGGCCAGTCCCCGCAGCATCATATTGGGCGGATAGTTGAGTTCAGCGCCTTCCTTGATCCGGATATTGTCCATGCGCTTGGCAAATTGCTGGAACGACACGGTCATTTCCTTGCGCGACAACATATTGCCAACGCACATGTGGATGCCCCTGCCAAACGCCAGATGGGTGCGCGCATTTTTGCGATCAACCTGGAATTCATTCGGATTTTCAAACTGTTTGGGATCGCGATTGGCAGCGTGATAGCGCATCATCACCATCGCGCCTTTCGGCAGCATCACGCCGCCCAGTTCGGCATCGCGGTGCATCACCCGCCAGATGCCCGACGAACCGCTCGACATGCGCAGCACTTCCTCGACCGCATTGGGGATCAGCGAGGGATCATCCTGGATCTTCTTATACTGGTCCGGGTTGGTGGCGAAAAGCCGCATGCCTTCGGCCAGGGCCGCAGTTGTCGTTTCATTGCCGGCGACCATCAACTGCTGCACGATCGAGAGCGATTCTGCATCGTCGAGCGGGCGCTCGCCATCAACCTGGGCGTTGACCAGATCGGAGAGGATGTCGTTCTTCGCTTCCTTGCGCCGTTCGTCCATATTGGCTTTCAGCGCGTGCTGATATTCTACCACCTCGCGCTCGGTTTCCAGCTGCCGCTCGCGGGTCATCATACCGGACAGACGGTCGACAAAAGCATTGGTCCAGCGCTTGATCGTATGGGCATCGGCGACGTCGAGACCGAGTTGCACGGCAATCGTGCGGACCGGCATCGGAACGGCATATTCCTCGACAAATTCGCATTCGCCCTTGTCGATGAAGCCGTCGATCAGTTCGTTCGACATTTCGCGCATGCTGTCTTCGAGCTTGTTCACTTTCGGCATCGAGAAAGCGAGATTTACCAGCTTGCGGAACCGTGTGTGGACTGGCTGGTCGGCCGTCAGCAAGGTGTTGACCTGCGGCCAGCCCTTCGCCTGAATCGCCTGCAATTCCTCGTCATTCTCGAGTTCTTCTTCGGATTTTCCACCGGAGAGCAGCGCGTTGAAATTGTTGGAAAAATCATCAAGGCGACCAACGGCTTCCGAGATCAGATCATAGTCCAGAACCACGTAAGTGCCACTTGCCTCGTCAAAAAAGACCGGCGTTTTAGCGCGCTTTTCTTCATAAAATTCAAACGGATCGACCAGGATATCCGGTTGGAAAAGGGATTTTGACACGGCTTCGTTCATGACAGGTTCCTGCTTGTATTAGTCAAAAGATGGTGTGGGTTTACCCTCGGCATTGTAAACTGGCCCTTCGGCATCGACCCGATATTTGGCGCTGACAGCGTTGATCAGACCAAAGCTGCCAATATGGGCGAGCATGCTGGCATAATGCACATCCTGAAAATGCTGGGCGAGGGCTTCCTCGTCGCTCCATTCCTCGAACACCTCGATGCGCGAAGGATTATGCATGTCGGCGGCCCAGCTGTAACAGAGGCAACCTGCCTGGCTCAACGCGCCGTCGATAAACGGCTGTGCCTTCTTCAAGCATTCTTCGCGCGTCGCTGGTTCCACATCAATATGCGCCGCGATCAATATTTTCGCCATGTTCCAAATGCTCCTAAAGCTTGTTTCCGCCAAATTGCGCGACGACGACAAAGATGCGTTTGCTGTACAGCCACTGGCCATCGACCTTGACAAACTCATCATCATAGCGGCCGCCGGCTACCCGTGGTTCGTCCTTTTCGACCAATATCTCGTGGGTTTGATAGCGACCGGACGCCGTATCGCCGGTGACTTCCAGGCTGGCCGGTATGCCGAGAAAGCTGACGGCGTCAAACTGGCTCATGGCACCGTTCCAGAGATTGACGATATTTTCGCGGCCGACAACTTCGGTGCCCATCAGCGACCAGACAGCGTCTTCCGTCCACAAAGCACCCCAGTCGTCGGGATCCTTGCGCAGCACGGCATCGCAATAGGCATCGTGCAATTCCCGGATGGCCAGCCGGTCTTCTATTGGTCCTAAAAACATGGACTCATCCTCTCCTGATTATCGGAGAGACTACACGGCAAAAGAGCCGCAATGACAAGCTGCCATAAGTGCTAGCGAGAGGGGCTCAATCGCCGCTGATCCGCTCGATATCCGCGCCAACGGCAGCCAGTTTTTCTTCCAGCCGTTCATAGCCGCGGTCGAGATGGTAGATGCGTTGCAGGCGGGTTTCGCCTTCCGCTGCCAGTCCGGCAATGGCCAGACTCATCGAGGCGCGCAGATCGGTTGCCATAACCGGTGCACCGGTCAGCTTCTTGACGCCACGGACCACGGCGGTGCGGCCCTTGGTTTCGATATCCGCGCCCATCCGGTTGAGTTCGGGTACGTGCATGTAGCGGTTCTCGAAAATCGTTTCGGTCAGCACGCTGGCGCCGTCGGCGAGGCAGAGCATCGCCATCAGCTGCGCCTGCATGTCGGTAGCGAGGCCGGGATAGGGAGCGGTGGACAGGGTCAGCGGTTTGAGCTTGCCGTCGGAAGCCACCCTGATGCCCTTGGCGTGGACGTCGATATCCAGGCCAGCGAGCCGCAGCGCATCCAGTGTCGCTTCCATTTCGTCGGCCTTGGCAGCCAGCAGATCGACTTCGCCGCCAGCTATACCGACAGCGCAGGCATAGCTGCCCGCTTCGATCCGGTCCGACATCACCCGGTAGGTGCAGCCATGCAGCCGATCGACACCGGTGATGGTCAATGTTGAAGAACCAATGCCTTCAATCTCGGCACCCATGGCAACCAGCATATTGCAAAGATCGACGATTTCCGGCTCGCGTGCGGCGTTTCTCAGGATGCTTGTGCCGTTCGCCAGCACCGCTGCCATCAAGGCATTTTCCGTTGCGCCGACCGATACCACAGGGAAGCTGAAATCGCCGCCGGGCAAGCCCCCATCCGGAACCCTTGCGATCACATAGCCACTGGTGGTTTCAATTGTGGCGCCGAGCGCTTCGATAGCTTTGAGATGAAGGTCGATCGGCCGGTTGCCGATGGCGCAGCCACCGGGCAGCGAGACGCGGCATTCGCCGGCGCGCGCCAACAATGGGCCGAGAACCAATATCGATGCCCGCATTTTCCGGACGATGTCATAAGGCGCTTCGGTCGAGGTGATCCGGCCGGCCTTGAGCGTCATCACCCGGCCGAAATCTTCCGGTCTTGCGCCTTCGATCGTGGTCGAAACACCCAGCTGGTTGAGCAAATGCCCGAAACTGTCGACATCGGCCAGCCGCGGCAGATTGCGCAATGTGACCGGTTCATCGGTCAGCAGCGCGCAAGGCAGCAGGGTCAGAGCGCTATTTTTGGCTCCCGAGATCGGGATTGTGCCAGACAGGCGATTGCCGCCGCGTATCGAGATAATATCCATGGTCTAGCATTTACCGAAAACGGTGATGCAGGCAAGTCTATTGCGCCGGTTGCACAGCGGCGCGGCGGCAATAGTGGCTAGTTTCGCAACAGTCCGAGCGCGGCATAGGCGGCTTCCACCGTCGGCCGTGCCAATGCCGAGGCTTTTTCAGAGCCGTCCCGTAAAATTGCGTCAATCGTGTTCGTGTCCTTGCGCAATTCTTCGAACCGCTCGCGGATGGGCGACAATTTGCTCACGGCCAGATCGGCCAGCGCCGGTTTGAAGTCGCCAAAGCCTTTGCCAGCATATTCGGCGATAACGGCGTCCTGCGATTGATCGGCCAGCGCAGCGTAGATGCCGATCAGGTTTTTCGCTTCCGGACGGTCGGCGAGATCGGCCATATTGTCGGGAAGTGGTTCTGGATCGGTCTTTGCCTTTTTCATCTTGCGCGCGATCGTCTCGTCATCATCGCTCATGTTGATCCGGCTGAGATCGGACGGGTCCGATTTGCTCATTTTCGCATTGCCGTCGCGCAGGCTCATGATCCTCGCCGCTGTCTTGCCGATAAACGGCTCGGGCAGGGTGAAGGTTTCGGTTCCAGTATCACTGTTGAACTTTGTCGCAATGTCCCGGGCCAGTTCGAGATGCTGTTTCTGGTCGTCGCCGACAGGAACATGGGTGGCCTGATAGAGCAGGACATCGGCTGCTTGTAGCACCGGATAGCCGAGCAGCCCCAGAGATGATCTCTGCTTGTGCTTGCCGGACTTTTCCTTGAACTGTGTCATCCGGTCCAGCCAGCCCATCGGCGTGTTGCAAATCAGCATCCATGCCAGTTCAGGATGGGCCGACACGCGCGCCTGATTGAACAGGATCGATTTGTCGGGATCTACTCCGGCGGCGACCAGCGCGGCGACCATTCCGCGGCAATTGTTCGCCAGTTCGGCCGGGTCATTATGCACTGTGATGGCGTGCAGATCGGCGAGGAAGAACAGGCATTCGCTTTCGTCCTGCATCTTCACCCAGTTCTTGATCGCGCCCAGATAATTGCCGAGATGGAGATTGCCCGTTGGCTGGATGCCCGATACCGTCCGCATTGTCTTAACTTCCTTCGCTTGCGGCTTCTTCCGCCGCATTTTTCTTCGTCAGCATGGTGATCTTGTCGCGGTCTATCGCGCCGGTCAGCCATGCGAGCGCGGCATAAACCAGTCCGCCGACGCTGACCAGAGCGGTGATCGACCCGACCCGCTGCCAGATCGTGCCGTCATACATGCCTTCGCCAATCGGCGCGGCGTAGACCAGTACCACGGCCATGCCGGCGGCTGACAGCGTGATTCTCCCGATCCGGAGTAGCAAGGTCCATTCCAGATGGAAATGTCCACGCCGGTGGAGCATCGTGTACAGCATTGCGCAATTGCACCATGCGGCAATCGCGCCCGCAATGGCGAGGCCTTGGATGCCGTAGAGAGGGATCAGCAACAGATTGAGCGTGATGTTGATGACCAGCGAAATCGCGGCGGTATAGACCGGGGTCTTGGTATCCTTGCGCGCGAAGAAACCCGGGATCAGCACTTTTACCAGCACATAGGCGGGCAATCCGACGACCAGCGCAGCCACAACTGCAGAGGTGGTCTGGCCATCGGCGGCGGTAAAATTGCCACCGACATAGAATGATGTGACCAGCGGCCCGGCGGCAAAAAACAGGGCGATGGCTGCCGGGATGGTGAGCAGCAGACCCAGTTCGATGGCGTTGCTTTGCAGGCGCTGGGCACCGCCCAGGTCATCCTTGGCAATGAATCGAGACAGGGCCGGCAGGATTGCAGTGCCGAGGGCAATGCCGATAATCCCGAGCGGCAGCTGGTTCAGCCGGTCTGCCATTGCCAGATAGACGAACGAGCCTTCCGGCAGGCGCCCGAGGAAGAAAAGGTCGATGAAGCGGCTGATCTGATAGATGCCGGCCCCGAAAACGGCCGGCAGGATGAGCACGCCCAGTTCTTTCACATCGGCATTGAATTTTGGCATTTTGAGCGGAAAGCGGAAGCCGGTCTTGCGCGCCCAATAATAGAGCCAGAGCATTTGCACCAGCCCGGCCGTGGCCACTGCAATCGCCAGAAAATAGGCTGTCTGCCGTGGGTCATTGCCGTCATTGACCAGATGGGATGCGAGCAGCGCGGTAATCATGCAGATATTGAGCATGATCGGCGCCGCTGCCGCAGCCGCGAACCGGCTGAGCGAGTTCAATATCGCCGCGAACAACGTTGTGACGCTGATCAGACCGAGATAGGGGAAGGTTATCCGGGCCAGTGACACCGAAAAGTCATCCATTCGTTCGCCGCGCCCGAAATCGTCGATCAGCCAGATAATGCCCGGCATGACCAGCATCATGACCGCCGAAAAGACCAGCAGCAGCGGCACGAATACCGAGAGCACGTCGATAGCGAAATTCTGCGCCGCCGTGCGATCGTCATCCGCTTCCATCTTGCGGTTGAACAGCGGCACGAAGGCCGCCGAAAAAGCACCTTCTGCGAACAGACGGCGGAAGATATTGGGTAGCTGGAAGGCCAGCTGCCAGGCATCAGCTGCAGCTCCGGCACCGAGAATCCGGGCCAGCAGAATATCGCGGACAAAGCCGAAAATGCGGCTGACCAGAGTCAGGCCGGCAATGGTGCCGGTGGATTTCAGCAGGTTCATGCCTGCTACCCTAGCAAGGTTGCCTAGGCGTTACCAACCGGTTGCTCGCCTGCCTGCTGTGCCGCCATCTGCTCACGCTGCTGCATGTAGAGTGCCGTGAAATCAATCGGCTCGAGCAACAAGGCCTGGAACCCGGCATCGCGCACGGCATCGGAAATGATTGCCCGGGCGAAGGGGAACAGAAGCCGCGGTGCTTCGGCAAACAGGAACGGATGTGCCTGGTCTTCAGGAACATTACGCAGACCGAACAGGCCACAATAAAGCAGTTCAACGGCGAAGGCGACGCCTTCGTCCGCTTTTGCGGTGACGTCGATTTTCAGTTCGACTTCATGGACTTCGTCGGAGACCTGCGAGGAGCCGATATTGAACTGCACATCAATCTGTGGCTGCGCGTTCCACTGGTAGACGTCCGGTGCATTCGGATTCTCGACCGACAGGTCCTTCACATATTGCGAAATCACGCCGATTTGTGGCTGGGTGTCAGCGCCATTGGCAAGCGGATCCGGAGTCGTCACATTGCCGCTCGGTTCCATTGTGCTCTCGTCTTTTTCATTCTCATCAGCCATCGGGCCTGTCCTTTCGGAAAATCAGTCAAACATGTCCTTTGGCGCATATTGCTGCGCCGTTCGCTGCGCGCCTAGCAGGGGAAAGAACCAAGGGCAATGAAAGAGTAAACCGCTATTCAGCCGCCCGGCTTGCCGGTGTATTTGTAAGCGCAGGTTCACAAATTGGCCGATAGAAGGGGCTGACCAATTGTGACAAAGCGGCTTTTTCACGAATGCTATTTGAAACCGCCCCTATTTCCCCCTATGTATAGGGTCAAAGAAAAGATTGGATACTGAAGTGACCATCGAAATCATATTATTGGCAATGGTAGCGGCCTTTCTCGGCCTGCGCCTCTATTCGGTGCTGGGCAAGCGCAGTGGCCATGAGCAGGAACATATGCCGCGCAACATTGATCCGCGCGCCAGTGATCGCCGGCCGCTGGAAGATGCCAAGCCGCATATTCCGGATATCGTTCCCGCCCACGTACCTGCCGGGACGCCGAATATGGTCTATGACAGCAATGCCGAAGCCGGGATGCGCGAAATCCTGAGCGCCGACCGCAATTTTGATGTCGGCCGGTTCATCGAAGGTTCGCAAGCGGCCTATGGCATGATTCTGGAAGCCTTCTGGAAGGGCGACAAGGAAGAATTGAAACTGCTTTGCGATGATGACGTTTACGAAAGCTTCGCCGAAGTCATCGACGCCCGGGAAAAACGCGGCGAAATATTGGAAAACCAGCTGGTACGAATCGACAATGCGCGCATTTCAGCGGCGGAATATCGTCGGCCTGTTGCCAGCATCACGGTGCAATTTGATGCCGATATCGCTGCGGTGGTAAAAGATAAAAAGGGCAATCTGATTGGCGGTTCGCTATCCGATGCTGCCGAGACCCACGATGTCTGGACCTTCAGCCGTGATTTATCCAGTGCCGATCCGAACTGGCTGCTCGACGAAACCGATGAGGCCTGACCCCCGGTCGGCGAGCAACATGGTCATGAGAATCGGGGCGCTTTTCGGGGCAATGGCGATGGTCAGCGCCTGTTCCATGTCGATCATTCCGCAAGGTGCCGCGCAAAGCCGTGCAGCACCACAGGATGGTGAATGGGTTGCCGGCGATCTGCCAGATGCCGCCGTTCCACCATCCACCTACAAAAATGGCGCGCCGGCAAGGTTTCAGCCCGTCAATCCCGCACAGCTCGCGAGAATCGGTGATGATCCGACACGCGCTACCGGTTCCGGTATCGCGCTGGGACCGGATATTGCCAGCCTCAACCTGACCAGTTCAAAAGCTGCATCTGCACTGCAATCCTATCGAACCAGCTGTTCATCGCTGGTTCGGCGTGAGGATAATAGCGGTCTGAGCAAGGGGGCCGACTGGCAATTGTCCTGTTCTGCCGCCCAGGGCTGGCAGGAGCAGGATGCCGCCCGCTTTTTCACAACCTATTTCGAAGCGGTGCAGGTCGGCGATGGCCAGGCTTTCGCAACCGGCTATTTCGAGCCGCAGATCCTGGGGTCGCGAGTCAGAAATGGTAATTATACGGTTCCCGTTTACCGGCGACCAGCCAATCTGATCGATGTTGATCTGGGACTGTTTTCCGAAGCGCTGAAAGACAAGCGCGTGCGCGGCAAGGTCGACGGAACCAAATTGGTGCCGTTCGAAGACCGGGCGGCTATTGATGACGGGGCGCTAGCCGGACAGGGACTCGAGATTGCCTGGGCGCGCGATTATATCGATTTCTTCTTTCTGCAAATCCAGGGCAGCGGCCGACTGGCTCTCCCGGATGGCTCAGTCATGCGGATCGGCTATGCCGGACAAAATGGTCATGATTATACCGGTATTGGCCGGGTGATGCGGGAACGCGGGCTGCTCGCCGACGGCAAGACCAATATGCAGGGTATTGTCGAATGGCTGCGGGCGCATCCGCAAGAAGGCATGAAGATCATGCGCGAGAACAAGAGCTACGTCTTTTTCCAGGAACTGACCGGTCCGGGGCCCTTGGGTGCGATGGGCCATCCGGTGGTTGCGCGGACTTCGGTCGCCGCTGACCGGATGTTTGTGCCACTGGGTGCGCCGGTGTTCCTCGACATGGAACATGATATTGCCGACGGCCTCTGGGTCGCCCAGGACAGCGGCGGAGCGATCAAGGGCGCCAACCGCTTTGATACATTCTGGGGTGCCGGGGAAGAAGCGGCCAGAATCGCAGGCGGCATGTCTTCAAAAGGCCAGGCTTTGCTTTTCCTGCCCAAGGGAAGCGTTTCGCGGCTTGTTGCGGCACGCCAGAACCCGGGCGAATAATCCATGGCGGACCGGCCCCTTACCGCCGGTGAAAAGGCGCTCTGGCAGAAATTTATCGAGAGCGTCGAGCCGCTTGATCAGGGGCGGTTGAAACGGATTGAGAGCCTTCCCGTTGCCAAGCGGCCGCGCGATATCTCAGGACCGATCACTGCGGAAAGCTTTGGCGGGAAATCGACCAAAGCCGTCCCGTTACGCGATCAGAAGCCAGTACCCACGCGCCACGGACTGGATGGCGGCTGGGATCGCCGTCTCGCCAAAGGCATGGTGCAACCTGATGTTACCGTCGACCTGCACGGCTACACTCTGTCGTCCGCCCACGGGCGGCTCGACGGCGCGCTTGAACTCAGTATCGCGGCCGGCCATCGCGCGATATTGCTCATTACCGGCAAGGCGCGAAATGATGACGAGCGTCGCCGTGAAGGTGGTCGCGGGGCGATCCGGGCGGCGATTACCGACTGGTTGGCAGCGTCCCGGCATCACGCGCATATTGCGACGGTGCGGCGCGCGCATCCCCGGCATGGCGGAGCGGGTGCGCTTTATATCATCTTGCGGCGACGGCGCTGAGCCCAACGCCTCAGGACAGCCCGCGGGCTACGATCAAAGCAAAGATTTTCGACAGCTGTTCCAGATCATCAATTGCCACCGCTTCATCGAGCTTGTGCATGGTCGCATTGCACAGGCCAAATTCGACCACCGGCATGATCTTCGCCAGAAAGCGGGCGTCGGAGGTGCCGCCTGACGTGGACAGCTCGGGATCCACACCGGTTACTTCACGGATCGCGCTAGCGACAATATTCGAGAATTCTCCAGGCGGTGTCAGAAAGGGTTCGCCGGAAATAATCGGTTTCAATTCGCCGCCATGCCGTTCGACAATCTCCTTCACCATCGCGCTCAGGCTCTCGCCGCTGTGGCGGTCGTTGAAGCGGATCGATAGCCGGCCTTCGGCCTTGGCCGGAATGACATTATGCGCCGGATTGCCGACGTGGAGGTCGGTAAATTCGATGTTGCTCGGCTGGAACCAGTCTGTGCCTTCGTCCAGCTGGAGCGAGTCAATTTCACTGAGAATCTTGCCAAGCTTGGTGATCGGATTGTCGGCATTCTGCGGATAGGCAACATGGCCCTGCATGCCGTTCACCGTGATCCACATATTGACCGAACCGCGCCGACCGATTTTCATCATGTCGCCAAGCTTGTGGACCGATGTCGGTTCGCCGACGAGACAAAGGTCGGGGACGATATCGCGTTCCGCCATATATTCCATGAGAGCAACGGTTCCGAAGCGCGCCGGTCCTTCTTCATCACCGGTGATGATCAGGCTGATCGTGCCGAGATCGTCCGGCAACTGGTGCAGCGCCCGGACGAAGGCGGCGATGCTACCCTTCATGTCCACCGCGCCCCGACCGTAGAGGAGGTCACCGCGCACTTCCGGCAAAAAGGGATCCGTCTGCCAGCCCTGACCAGGCGGCACGACATCCAGATGCCCGGCGTAGGCAATATGGCGCGAGCCAGTGGTCCCTTTGCGGATGGCAAACAGGTTTTCCACCGGTCCGTCTGGCGCTTCGCCGGCGATGAAGCGAGTGACTGCAAACCCCAACGGCTTCAGCATCGCTTCCATTTCGTCAAACACGTCGCCGCTTGCCGGAGTGATGCTGGGCTGTGCGATCAGCCGTTTTGCCAGTTCGAGAGCTGTTGGTGCGGTCATATGCGGGCGCTCAGGCTTCTGCTGATTTCGGTTGTTCGAGCCGCTCGATTACCCATGGCTCTTCCTCCGCCGCCGCCATCCATTGCGCGGTCCATTCATGATCGAGTATGGTCTGCATATAGCTGGTGGCAAAGCCGGGCAGACGAAATCCGTAAGTCTGGAAGCGGGAAACCACCGGCGCATACATGATATCGGCTGCGCCATAAGTGCCGAACAGAAACGGTCCGCCACTGCCAAAGCGGGCGCGTGCCTGCGCCCAGAGTTCGATGATCCGCGCGGCATCTGTCTTGACCTCGTCGCTCAAGTCCAGGCCTTCATAGATTTTCCGCGTATTCATCGGGCATTGCCGGCGCAACGCCATGAAGCCCGAGTGCATTTCGGCGGCCATCGAGCGGGCCATGCCGCGTGCGGTCTCGTCTTTGGGCCAGAAGCGGTCCCGGTGGGTCTTGTCCGCAAGCCAGTCGATAATCGCCAGACTATCCCAGACGACGGTCTCGCCATCCCACAGGATCGGAACCTTGCCGCCCGAGGGCGCGAAATTTTCGCTTTCGCGGACATGGTCCCAATCGTCGCCGAACAGCGGAACGGTCAATTCTTCGAAGGACAGGCCAGACTGTTTGCAGGCAAGCCAGCCGCGCATCGACCAGCTGGAATAGGCTTTGTTTCCGATTATCAGTTTCATATTCTGTCCCATAACCAAATATGGAAGTCTGTGTATAGAAAAGCGTTGCGCAGAAGAATAGTTTTGGGTGCAGCTAGCTCTGCACGGCTTCTAGAACTGCCAGCCGGAGTTCGTCGATGCCCTGTTTCTTTTCCGAAGAGGTGAGCAGCAGGTCCGGATGCGCGGCGGGATGCTTTTTGGCGATTGCCGCAACCTGTTCTGCCGTGGCATCAAGCTGTTCTTGCTTCACCTTGTCCGCCTTGGTCAGAACCACCCGGTAGCTGACCGCCGCCTTGTCGAGCATTTCCATGACTTCCTCGTCGACCGGTTTGATGCCGTGCCGCGAATCAATCAGAACGAAAGTTCGTTTCAGAACAGCCCGTCCGCGCAAATAGTCGTTGATCAGGAAGCGCCATTTCTGGACCACTTTCGGCGGTGCCTTGGCATAGCCATAGCCCGGCATATCGCAGATCCGGAAGATCAGGGGATCGCCGACATCAAAGAAATTAAGCTCCTGGGTCCGTCCGGGCGTGTTGGACGTCCGCGCGAGACCGTTGCGATTGGTCAGCGCGTTGATCAGCGACGACTTGCCGACATTGGACCGGCCGGCAAAAGCGATTTCCGGCACCTTCGGATCGGGCAGAAATTGCAGCTGCGGCGCGCTTTTCAGAAAACTGATCGGGCCGGAGAACAGCTTCGGGTTGAGCGGAGTGTCCATCAGGCGCAGTTCCGACGATCAGCAACGTGATCGCAGGTCCGACACTTGTCCGCCGCTAAGCCGTTATGACTGCCAGCTTTCGCCAAAATGACAGGGTACAGGATCATGCCTCGGCCTTGTCTGCGGCGGCTTTTTTCGCCTTTTCTTCGGCATCCTTCGCCATCATTTCCTTCATCTGCGGGTGACGGGAATAAAGCCATTTCTGCTGCGCGATGGTGAGGATGTTGGATACGGTCCAGTAGAGCTGCAGACCCGCGGCAAATGGTGCCATGATGAACACCAATATCCATGGCATGATGCTGAATATCTGCTTCTGCATCGGATCCATCGGTGCCGGGTTCAGCTTGAACTGGAAGTGCATTGTGATGCCCATGAGGATCGGCAATATGCCCACAGCCAAGAATGTCGGCGGATCGAATGGCAGCAGGCCGAACAGGTTTACCGGCGTTAGCGGATCGGGTGCGCTCAGATCCTTGATCCACAGGGCAAAGGGCTGGTGACGCATCTCGATCGACAGCATCAGCACCTTGTAGAGCGCGAAGAAGATCGGAATTTGGAGGAAAATGGGCAGGCAGCCGGCAAGCGGGTTGACCTTCTCATCCTTGTACAGCTTCATGATTTCCTGCTGCTGTTGCTGTTTGTCGTCCTTGTGCTTCGCTTGAATAGCCTTCATTTTCGGTTGTACCGCGCGCATTTGCGCCATGGATGCGAATTGTTTCTGTGCAATCGGGAACATGACTCCGCGGACGACGAAGGTCATCAGGATGATCGCTACGCCGAAGTTTCCGACCAGTTCGAACAGCCAGTTGAGCAGATAGAAAAGCGGCTTTTCGAACCAGTAGAACCAGCCCCAGTCGATGGCGCGGTCCAGATTCCTGATGCCATATTCTGCTTCATATTTTTCCAGAAGCGCGTTTTCCTTGGCTCCGGCGAATAGACGCGTTGTGGTCGTCAGCTGCTTGCCCGGCGCGATGATCTGCGCGCTCTTTTTCGCTATCTCGGCCTGGAAGATATCGCCGCCGCCGGAGCGGAATTTTGCGTCGACATCGTTAATATTCTCCGGGATCAGGGCACCCAGCCAATATTTGTCGGTAAAGCCCAGCCAGCTGACTTCTTTGTCATAGCTATTGGTTCCGGAAACGGCGGAGGTGCCAAAGAGGCTTGCAAAGAAACCGGGCTCTTCGCCGGCAAGATTCTTATAGTCCACGTCGTAATTGGCCGCGCCTTCATAAACGCCGACCGGACCGGAGTGGATGGTCCAGGTGCTGGCTTCATTGGCCGGGATATTATTCAGATCCCGTTTCCGGTTGATCAGCCCATAGGGTTTGAGCGCGATTGCGTTCTCGCCGCGGTTGGCGACACTCTGTTCAGTGGTGATCAGATAGTCGGGATCGATCGAGAGCTTTATCGTATAGGTCTGCCCGGTCTCGTTGGACCAGCTCAGGGTAACAGGCGTTTCCGGGGTGAGCCGGCTCTGGTCAGCGGACCAGATCGTGTTGTCGTCAGGGACCGCGACACCATCACCAGCCCAGCCGACGCGGCTGAAATAGGCGTTCTCGGTTCCGGATGGTGCAAAGAGCCGGACAGGGTCGCTGTCCTTGCTCATATCGACCGTGTGATCGGTCAGTGTGAGATCGTCAATGCGTCCACCCTTGAGGTTGATAGAACCCTTCAGGCGCGGTGTTTCAATCAGGACCCGGGGATTCTCGCGCAGAACAGTGGCCAGCGGTCTGATCTTGTCTGACGCAGCGGCAGCAACGATGCCCGCGCCATCAGTGCCCGGAATGACAGCCGGAGCGCTGGTGCTGCCTGCAACCTGGTCTGTCGCCGGAACATCAGCCTGTTCCACAGCCTCATTCTTGTTGGCCATGTCCGGGAAAAACTGTTCCATCAGCAAAGGCCAGCCGAACAGGATGATACCCGTGAGGAGTATCGCCATGATGATATTGCGCTTGTCGTCCACTATCTCGTCCCGCTTTCGGCCAATTGTTGTAATTAGGATCGGTGTTCAGGGTATCAAGGCACCGGGTCAAAACCCGAGCCACCCCAAGGATGGCAGCGCAATAGCCGTTTAGCCCCCAGCCAGCTACCCCTAATTGCACCATGTTTCTCAATCGCTTCGATCGTATAGGCGCTGCAGGTCGGCAGATAACGACAAGTCGGGGGCAAAATGCGCGACGGGCCCCATTGCCAGCATCGTACGCAGAAGATGAAAACAGATTTCAACATGTCTAGCCCAGCTTTTTGGCCAGATATCTCAGGCCCTTTTCCAGATCGGCCTTCATGCTGGCAAAATCTGCCTCGTTAACGGCTTTGCGGCCAATCATGATGTGATCGACGCCAGCGATGCCGTTGCCGGGCAAGCTTTGCGCCAGCAGCGCCCGGAACCGGCGCTTCATCCGGTTGCGCGCCACGGCATTGCCGATTTTCTTGGTCACCGTGATGCCATAGCGAATCTTGTCCGTTCCGATGCTGTGATCGGAGCGGCGGCGATGCGCGAGCAGAACAAAGCTGGAGGTAACGAATCGCTTGCCCCGATTGGCAGCGAGAAAATCCGCGCGTTTGCGAATCACTTCGATAGGCTGGTTTGAATCAGCGGGCGCCGAATCGGCTGAAGGATTCTTCAAATCCAGATGATCCGGCGATGGGCGTGCTTCGACAGACGTAGCACGGGCGGTCATTTGCTTTTAGGCAGAAAGCTTCTTGCGGCCACGGCTACGGCGGGCAGCTAGCACTTTACGGCCACCAACGGTGGCTTTGCGGGCGCGGAAACCATGGCGCCGTTTACGGACCAGACGGCTTGGTTGAAATGTACGCTTCATCGCGATTATCCTACGTCAAAATTTCGATAAAAAAGGCCGCTATAAGCTGCGGCCGATACGTTGTGGCTGCGATTAGGCAGGCAGGCGCGGAAAGTCAAGCGTTTGCACTGGCACCGGGACCTAATTAATTACGAGGGGCGTGGTTTCAAGCGATTTGGTTTTGCGCGGGGTAGGGAAGCGCAGGCATAGCGATGCCATGGAAAGCTTTTCTGACCCTCGCCGATGTATATAACTGCCTCTGGCCCTAGACTTTCTTGTCCCGATTGCCGGTCTTCACCTTGCCGAAAATCGGCAGTTCAAAATCTTCGGGAAGTGTCTTGTGGTGCCGTCTGCGCATCGCCCAGTCGGTCCATTTGCCATAATTGGGGAAGCGGCGCTTGAAATCGACATAGCGCTTCTTTGCCCAGCGCGAGTTTTGCAGGACCAGCGCCAGGCCGATGGGAAAGACGATGATGAAACCCGGACCGGGGATTGCGCCAATGATCGGCGAAAGCAGAATCAGCGTGAAGCCGATCACAGAAAGCGCGAATCGGGATCCCGAAGTATATTTCCAGCGCTTGTTGGTCATTTTGTCGGTCATCTCGTTCCACTTGGTGCTTTGCGAGCGGAGTCGCAAGTCCGCTCTGTCAACTAAAGCGCGTGGATGAGATTATTGTTCCCTGTCCATGCATGAAACATGAACGGAAGGCAGTATGCCGCAGTTTAGTGGACCATCTGGAAGCGGGCCATATCATTGCGCGACAGATGCAATTGCTCCGAAAAGGGAACGCTGTTGGTCAGCGCGTAAAATTCTTGTGCGGTTCCCTTGGGAACGCCCATTTCGGCATAATAATCAAGATATTCCGAGTGGACCGGATCATTGGCCGGATAGTCATTTGCTTCGCGGCCATCTTCATCCATCCAGCTGTGCACGACAAATTCAGCATTATGATGTGCTGTCCGCCGGACGCCGGAAAGAAACAGTTCGACAGCACCGGACCGGACCGAGCCGCCAGCCGGTACGTTGGTGCTGATACCTGCATTGCGGATCATCCGGGCGAGCCTGAGATTGGCTTCCTCATCGACAGAGCCGTCGCAATCGAGCATTTCAATCCGCTTGATTCCCGGGAAATGTCTCATCATCTGGCGGAATAATGCCGGTGTGTAGCTGTCGACGGTTCCCGTCATTTCTACCGTGTCCGCTGCGATAACGCGAAACGGACCATATTGACCATAGGCCGCGCTGGCTGGTTCTGCAGGTGCTTCCGGTTCGTGTAGATCATATTCGAAAATCTCGACCGTCTCTGTGACGATATAGCTGCTGGCGCTGATCGCGGGCTGAGTCGGAAAGAGGAGCAGCGCAACAAGCAGGAAGGCGCTGACCAGGAAGCCACCGTTTGAACCGGTCGAATCGCTGCGATTTTGTGAAATGTCTGTTTGATTACTCTTACTCATGCTGCCTCTCTGGAGGTTGGCGCTTGCTACAAGGTATCGGGGCCTAGTTACCCGATATTAACCATTCAGCGATGTCCGCCTCTCTGGTTTTGACCGTTGCGGACATGGAGCGGTTGCGGCTCGACTCAATCTCGCGTCATTGCCACTATTCCCTTCATGAAATTGGGGCGGCTATGATGGTGGCGCTGGTTCAGACGGTAGCCTATCTCGGACTGGAGGCGCGGGGCGTGGAAGTGCAATGTCAGGTTGCGCCCGGATTGCCTGCGTTCAACGTAGTCGGCCTGCCGGACAAGGCAGTCGCGGAAAGCCGGGAGCGCGTCCGCGCTGCCATTGCGGCAATGGGCCTGTCACTGCCTCCCAAACGAATCACCGTCAATCTGTCGCCCGCCGATCTGCCGAAGGCCGGCTCGCATTATGATTTGCCGATCGCGCTGGCACTGCTCGGAGCGATGGGGATTATCGATGCCGAGACTCTGGCGAGCTATGTTGTGGTCGGAGAATTGTCACTCGACGGCCGGCTTGCCGTCACGCCGGGTGTGTTGCTGGCGGCGCTCTATGCATCTAGTAAAGATCTGGGTTTGATCTGTCCTGCGCTGCAGGGATCCGAAGCGGCCTGGGCCGGTGATGTAGAGATACTGGCGCCGGCAGACTTGCTGGCGTTGCTCAATCATTTCAAGGGTCAGTCGATATTGACTCCACCGGAAACCGGGCCCGCACCCGAACCGGATTATGGACCGGACCTTAAAGAGGTGAAGGGCCAGGAAATAGCAAAGCGGGCGCTGGAAATCGCCGCCGCTGGCGGGCATAATCTGCTGATGAACGGCCCGCCAGGATCGGGCAAGTCGCTGCTCGCTTCCTGTCTGCCGGGCATTTTGCCACCCTTGTCACCAGCCGAAGCGCTGGAAGTATCGATGGTGGCATCGGTTGCCGGGATGCTGGAGGGTGGGCAAATGTCGCGCCAGCGACCGTTTCGCGCGCCGCATCACAGCGCGTCGATGGCAGCGCTGGTCGGTGGCGGGCTCAAGGTCCGACCGGGCGAAGTCAGCATGGCCCATCTCGGCGTGCTGTTTCTCGACGAATTGCCCGAATTCCAGCGAGCGGTGCTCGATTCGCTGCGGCAGCCGCTGGAAACCGGAGAGGTCAGCGTGGCCCGGGCCAATGCGCATGTCACCTTTCCGGCGCGGGTTCAGATGATAGCGGCGATGAATCCGTGCCGCTGTGGGCATCTTGGCGATGCCGCTCTGGCTTGTTCGAGAGCGCCCCGCTGCGCGGCCGATTATCAGGCGAAAGTTTCCGGGCCACTGCTCGACCGGATTGATCTGCATATCGAAGTGGAAGCTTTGTCTGCTGCAGATCTTACCATGCCTCCACCGGCGGAGGGTTCGGACACGGTGGCCGCGCGGGTTGCCAGGGCGCGGTCGATCCAGAGTCAGCGCTATGATGATCTGGAAGCGCGGACCAATAGTGAAATAGACGGTGATGCGCTGAAGAAACATGCGACGCCCGACGAGCCGGGGCAGGCTTTGCTGGGTCAAGCTGCGGAAGCGATGCGGCTAACGGCGCGCGGCTATACAAGAGTCTTGCGCGTATCCCGCACCATCGCCGATCTTGCCGGTGCGGATGATATCGGTCGAATCCATGTAGCCGAAGCGCTCAGCTACCGGCGACAGGCGCCGAGAAATTAACTTCGGGGATCGTTTTCGATCAAATGCTAGCGCATAATGGCGAGGTCAGGCCGCTCGGTCGCCGGAGGTCAGTTCCAGCGGCATAGCCATTTCGTTCATGTTCACCGTCGATTTGGCGAGATTGGGTGATTTGCTGCTGCGGTGCTTGAACTTGCCGTCGACATGGCCGCCTTGCTCGATCGTCACATTTTCATATGTGACGTCGCCGCCGATGCGTGCGGTGGAAGCGATGGCAAGATCGCCGGCATCTATCGACCCTTCGACCGCGCCCGACAGGCTGGCGTTCTGGGCAACGATCGCACCCTTGATTTTGCTCGATGGCCCCTGGACCAGCGACAGGCATTTCACATCGCCAATCACTTCGCCATCGATATGCAAATCAACCTTCGATTCAATATTGCCGGTGATGACGATACCGTCACCGATGATCGAGAAGCTTGATCCGCTGCTGCCACTGCTTCTAGCCACCGCTGGAGCCTGACTCGCTGTGTTTCGGGGCGCTGGCGCGTTGTCGCGCGATGGCTTTGATCTTGAGAACATCTGTATTCGCCTCTAAAAATGGTCGGGGGTTGATTGCGCGCCCATTCAGCCGCACCTCAAAATGCAGGTGCGTGCCGGTCGAGCGTCCGGTGCTTCCCATTGCTCCCAATTGTAAGCCCTGTTCGACCTTTTGGCCAGCGGTCACGACAATTTTCGACATATGTGCGTAACGCGTCATCAATCCGTTGCCATGGGTGATTTCCACGGTCTTGCCATAGCCGGATTTCCAGCCGGCGTGGGTAACCTTGCCGCCAGCGGCTGCGAGTATCGGCTGGCCGAGCGGTCCCTTGAAATCCATGCCGCTGTGCATCGCGCCCGCGCCAGTGAAGGGATCGCGGCGAAAGCCGTAGCTGCTCGAAACCATGCCGCTGCTGGCTGGCTTGCCTGACGGGATAGCGATCAGCGTCCGTTCCAGAGCATCCATTTTCTGAAGCGCCAGATTGAGCCGCTCGAGCGTTGGGTGCAGTTGCTGATCATCATTGTTGAAGAAAGGAATGAAGGGGCCGCCCATTGCCGCCGTGGAGTTTTTGGTCAGCTTGTCGGGGTTAAGGCCGAATTTGCGAATCGCCGCAGCGGCTTGTGCGGTACGTTGCATCGCAGCTGTTGTCAGTCGGCGGGCAAAAGCAATTTGCCGCGCTTCCAGCTTTGCGAGATGCGCCGCTTCGGGAAAAGCGGCGCTGATTTTTCTGGTATTTTCGGAAAGTTGGGCCGCTGGTTGGTCTTCTGTTGCTGGATCGGCTGTTTCCAGCTGTTCGCCGACAAACTGTTCGGTCATCTGGTCGAGCGCGTCCTGACGCTGCTCAAGATCGGCGGCGACTCCGTCGATCGACCTTTTATAGCTGGCCACGCGGCTTTCTGTGCTGTTCACCAAGGCTTCTTTTTCAGCGAGCGCCAAACGTTCGCCAGTGACTGTCAACTGATTGAACATCATTGCCAGCGTGATCAAAAGCCAAATCGCCAGCGCAGATACGACGGAATATACCACCCGTTTCTGCAATATCGCCGATATTGTGATAAAGCGGACCTGTCCGTGCGATCGCATGAAAAGTTCGCGATCCGTAAACATATGGTCCAGCCGGGCCTTAAGCCCCTGTCTGGTATTTTTTGTGTGCATGACCCGCCGTTGTTATTCGTAATCCCCATTCATTCGCTAGCAGAGGGGAGCGAAGCTGGCGAATCGCATCGGGGAGACTCGTGACGAGTCGAATGAGTCGTGCGATGAATTGCGCGTTCACAGATTATTTCTCTGCGAGAATAGCGATTTGGAAGAATCGATTGTTGTTCCACGACAAAATTTTCTTGCTCAAACTATGCGGCGATTTTGGGTTAAATTGATGGCGTCGTCATGCTAGCAGCCGCTTATGACAGAACCTGCACAACTGATTACCGACATGGGCCGCAAGGCGCGCTCTGCATTTTCAATGCTCACCGGCGTAAGCGATGCGCAAAAAGCAACCGCTCTGAAAGCGGCTGCGCGGCATTTGCGTGCCAATCAAAAAATCATATTGGCTGCCAACCAGCGCGATGTGGAAAGCGCGCGGGATCGCGAGCTGAGTGATTCCATGATCGACCGGCTAATGATCGATGAAGGACGGCTTGAAGCTATTGCGGCGGCCGTGGAGCAGGTGGCTGACCTGCCAGATCCCGTCGGACAAGTCATCGACCGCACCGAACGGCCCAATGGTCTGGTGATGGAGCGTATTCGGGTGCCGCTGGGCGTCATCGGGATTATTTATGAAAGCCGGCCCAATGTCACGGCCGATGCCGCTGCCCTGACGCTGCGTTCGGGCAATGCGGTTATCCTGCGCGGCGGATCGGAAGCGATCCACAGCAACGGCGCGATTTTTGATGCGATGGCGGCGGGCGTTGTCGAAGCGGGGTTCCCCGCTGACGCGATCCAGCTGGTCCAGACCACCGACCGCGCTGCGGTGGGCGCGATGCTGAAGGCCAGCGGGCTGATCGACATCATCATCCCGCGGGGTGGCAAGTCGCTGGTCAAACGGGTGCAGGATGAGGCACGGGTACCCGTGCTGGCGCATCTCGATGGTATCAACCATATTTATATCGGCAAGGATGCCGACCAAGACAAAGCCGTCGCCATTGCGGTCAATGCCAAGATGCGGCGGACCGGTATTTGCGGAGCGATGGAGACATTGCTGATCGATCAGGATTATCCGGCGCCCGGCCCACTGGTTCGTGCGCTGCTTGATACCGGCTGTGAAATACGTGGTGATGATGCGGTGCTCGAAGTGGACGAGCGAATCGTCTCGGCGGAAGAGGCAGACTGGGATACCGAATATCTCGCTCCCATATTGTCCATCGCGATGGTGAACGGAGTCGATGAGGCGCTGGCCCATATTGCCGAACATGGCTCGCACCACACCGACGTGATTGTAACCGAAGATAAAGATCTTGCCGAACGTTTCATCCTGCGTGCCGACAGCGCGATTGTGATGCACAATGCATCGAGCCAGTTTGCCGATGGCGGCGAATTTGGCCTCGGTGCGGAAATTGGTATTTCTACCGGACGGCTACACGCGCGTGGTCCAGTGGCGCTGGAAGGGTTGACCACCTATAAATGGGTGGTGCGCGGCACCGGGCAGGTACGCCCTTGAACGTGATTCGGTGAAAACCACCGGTCTTCTCGGTGGATCGTTCAATCCGGCCCATGGCGCCCATCGCTCGATCAGCCTGTTTTCCATGGAGCAGCTTGATCTCGATGAATTCTGGTGGCTGGTTTCGCCGGGCAATCCGCTAAAGAAGGGGGCCAAAGACATGGCCGGGTTGAACGCGCGGCTGGCCTCTGCCCAGACAATGGCGCGCCGGACCAAGATTCAAGCCACTGCCATCGAACAGGAATTTGGTACACGCTATACATATGACAGCCTGCGCAAACTGGTGCGCCGCTACCCGAAACGGCGATTTATATGGATCATGGGAGCCGACAATTTGGCACAATTCCACCACTGGAAAGACTGGCGAAAGATCGCCCGATTATTGCCGATTGCAGTTATTTCCAGACCCGGCTATGATGACGATGCTTTTGCGGCTCCCGCAATGGCTTGGCTGCGGCGCTTCGTCCACCCCGCGAGCCAACGTGGTAACTGGACCAACTGGAGTACGCCGGCGCTGACATTCCTGCGCTTTCGTCCCGACCCACGCTCGGCCACCGCGATCCGGATGGCCCGGCCCCATTGGCATCAGCAATATGATGATCGCCGCGTTCGTGACGCGGTGACACACCGGCTGATTGGCCCAGAAGATTAGGATTTAAGTTGACGAAACCGAAGGTAAAAGCTCTGAAATCTGCCACTTCCAAGGAAGGAAAGGCCGAATCAGACGCGCTCCATGCGCTGGTCATGAAATCGCTCGACGATGATCAGGCTCAGGACGTTGTCTCCATTGCGCTGGCGGGCAAAAGCAATATTGCAGACCATATGGTGATCGCCGAAGGGCGCTCGACCAGACAGGTTGCCGCGATTGCCCAGAAGCTTGCCGAGCGGGTCAAACAGGCCGGCGGCACCGCCCGAATCGAAGGCCTCGCCAATGCCGACTGGGTCTTGATCGATGCTGGCGACGTAATCGTGCACCTGTTCCGGCCAGAAGTGCGCAGCTTCTACAATCTTGAACGGATGTGGGCTGTCGACGAGGAAGGCGATGCGGCGGAAGTCGCCGAAGCCTGATTCTGCCGGGCGATGAGATTGCATATCGTCGCCCGCGGTAAAATTGGCCGCAGCCCGGAAGCGGAGCTCGTCGACCGCTATGTGAAGCGTATCGGCTGGGACGTGAAGATCAGCGAACTGCCCGATCAGGGCGGCAAGTCACCAAAGCTGCAGCAAGGCGTCACCAAGATTATCGCTATGGACGAAGCGGGCGAAAACTGGACCTCGAAGAAATTTTCGGATTTGCTGGCGGGCTGGCGCGATGACGGAGCGCGCGAAGCGCGTTTCCTGATCGGTGCCGCTGATGGCTTGAGCGCCGAGGAACGCGCCAGCGCGGACCATTTCTTCTCTTTCGGCAAGGCGACCTGGCCGCATATGATGGCGCGGGCGATGCTGGCCGAGCAACTGTTCCGGGCAACGTCGATCATTGCTGGCCATCCCTATCACCGGGAGGGATGAGCATGGTTATCCGTTCTATTCTCGCCCTGATCGGTTTTCTCGGCCTGGCAACGGCCGGAGCGGCGCTGCTTTCTGCGCAGACCCCCGGACCAAGTCTTTCAGAACAGCAGCGCAGCCTTACGTCTGCGCGCGAACAGTCCGAACGCGCGCGTCAGCGTAGCGATGCTTTGCGACGCCAGGCCGAAGCGGCCAGCAACGATGCCGACCGGATCGCCGCCGAAGCCGCTGCTCTCGCCGCCCGCATCCAGTCCGCGGAAGCCGATATCAAGGCAGCGCGGACGCGCATCGCCATTGTCAGCCAACTTCAGCAGCGCCAGCGTGCGCGTCTGGCGGAAAAGCAGGGGCCGATGATCCGCCTGACCGCTGCGCTGCAGATGATGACCCGCAAGCCGACCGCCCTGGCTCTGGTAGAACCGCGTTCGCTCGACGAGCTTATCTATATGCGCTCGATCCTGTCAGCCGTGATGCCGGAAATCGAGCGGCGCACCGCCAGCTTGCGCGATGAAGTCAGGCAGGGCGAGCAGCTTCGGCTGCAATCCGTCCGTGCGATTGCATCGCTCGACGAAAGTCAGCGCCGTCTGACCGAGCGGCGACGGCAACTGGCCAGTCTGGAAGCCAGCGAACGGATTGAAGCCGCGCGATTTTCCGACGATGCCGGGATCGAACAGGACCAGGCGCTGGCTCTTGGCGAGGAAGCACGGGACATATTGGATCTGATGGACCAGATTCGCGAAAGCGGAGCGGTCCGCGAATCGCTGGCCGATCTGGAGGGGCCCGTATTGCGGCCCGGTCAGGGGAAAGAGCCGCTGGTCAAGCAGCCGAAGCAGAATAGAACTGTCGCAAATGCCTATCGCTTGCCGGTGATCGGGGAAATTGTCACCGGCCTCGGCGAGATATCCGATAGCGGCTATCGCTCGCGCGGCCTGACGATTGCCGTCGACCCCGGTGCGCAGATTGTCGCGCCGGCAGCGGGGCGGGTGGCCTATTCCGGCCGTTATCGGGGCTATGGCAATATCCTGATCATCGAACATGATGCCGGCTGGACCAGTCTGATCACCAATATGGCAACGAGCAGCGTCGCGGTGGGCGACCGGGTGGTGCAGGGCGCTCCCGTCGGGCGTTCCGGTTCCGATGATCCCACCGTCACCGTTGAACTGCGCCGCAATGGCAGGCCGATTGATATTGCCGCTCTGGTTGGTTGAAAAAGGGCAAAACGACTCGAAAAGCGTTGTTGGTCGAAGGCTTCCGTCATTATTGGTTAAGCTGCTTTGCTTTACAGACGATTCCAGCCTATATTTGACGCCGATCTAGACCGACAGGACACTATTGATGAAAAAGCCCGTTTTGCAAGCCGCCGCCCTTGTGCTGACCGTTGCGCTTTTGCCCGCGACAACTTCTGCAATTTCGGCCGTGGACGCAAATACCTATCGCGAAATGGAGCAGTTCATGAGCGTCTTTGAGCGGGTGCGGAATGACTATGTCGATCAGGTCGACGACGCTGATCTGATCAAGGGCGCGATTGAAGGCATGCTCGGCAGTCTCGACCCGCACAGCAGCTTTCTCGACGCGCGCGATTTCGAAAATCTGCGGACCCAGACCGACGGCAATTACGGTGGCCTAGGCCTTTCGGTGACGCTGGAAGACGGCGCCGTGAAAGTCATCGCTCCGTTCAAGGATACGCCGGCAGACAAGGCGGGCGTGAAAGCGGGCGACTATATCACCCATATTGATGGCGAGCTGATCTACGGCGGCACGCTCGACGAAGCTGTTGAGGAAATGCGCGGCAAGCCCGGCGAACCGATCACGATCACGATTGTCCGCCCCGGCCGTGACAAGCCATTTGATGTTTCAATGAAACGCGCGATTATCGATCTCAAGCCGGTTACCTGGGAGATCAAGGACCAGATCGGCGTGATCAGCATCAACAGCTTCTCCAATGATACCGGCGCCGATGTCGCCGCAGCGATTGTTGGCATCGACAAGTCTCTCGGCAAGAAACCGCTCGGCTATGTGCTGGATCTGCGGTCCAATCCCGGCGGCTTGCTCGATGAAGCCGTGTCTGTTTCCGATGTATTCCTGTCGCGCGGAGAAATCGTATCGCAGCGCGGACGCGAAAAATCCGATATCGAACGCTATTTTGCCAAGAGCGGTGATGCCGCTGGCGGCCTGCCGATCATTGTCCTGATCGATGCCGGTTCAGCTTCGGCTTCCGAAATTGTTGCCGGCGCCTTGCAGGACCATCATCGCGCACTGGTCATGGGTGAGCGCAGTTTCGGCAAGGGCTCGGTGCAGACATTGCTGCCGCTTTCGAACAGCAGCGCATTGCGCCTGACCACAGCGCGCTATTACACGCCATCGGGCAAATCGGTGCAGGAAGGCGGGATCGAACCCGATATCAACGTACCGCAATTGTCCGACCCGGATTACAAGACCCGGCCCCGGTTCCGGGAATCCGATCTGCGCCGTCATCTGGTCAACGAGATCAAGTTGAAAGACGAAGTGCTCGAAGAAGACAGCAAGGAAGATCCGCGCTTCAAGCAGACAGCAGAAGAATTGAAAGAGCAGGGCGTCGAGGATTTTCAGCTGCATTATGCTCTGCAGACGATTGGCCGCCTCGGACCAGAAGGATTGAAAGTGGCGATGAACAAGGCTGCTAAAAAACCTGCGAAGAAAACACTGGCTGCGAAAAACTAGGCCCTTCTGATGGAATCCATCCGTAATGCTGCCATATTGGCCTTCCTGCTTCCGACAGCTTTGCTCGGCGGTGCGCTGATCGGCCAATATGGCTTTGGTCTTTATCCCTGTGAAATGTGCTTGTGGCAAAGATGGCCGCATCTTGCCGCTATCATCCTTGCCTTTCTTGCATTGATGTTGCGTTCCAAATCCGGATCGATGCTGATGGTGGTCGCCGCAGCGATGGCAATATTGATCAGCGGGCTGATCGGCGGCTTTCACGCCGGTGTGGAATATGACTGGTGGGAAGGGATTACCTCCTGCGCGACCAATCTTGCGGCAGGTGGCAATATGCTCGATTCGATCATGAATGCGCCGCTCGTCCGCTGTGATGTCGCGCCCTGGTCGCTGTTCGGCATTTCGCTGGCCGGCTATAATTTCCTCTTGTCAGTCAGTGGCGCTATCCTCATCTTGATGATGCTTGCGAAGCAGCGAAAGGGTGCCAACTATGTCTGAGACGAAATTGGGACAAACAGGAGCCGATATCGCGTCGATGATCCGCGTCAATCAGGCCGGTGAATATGGCGCGGCGCAAATCTACAAAGGCCAGCTTGCGGTGATGGGCGACGATGCGCCGCAGAGCAGCGAGATCCATCATATGGCTGAGCAGGAGCAGCGGCATCTCGACGCTTTTGACCAGATGATCGCCGAGCGCGGAGTGCGGCCCACGGTGCTGCAGCCTTTCTGGAAAATCGCCGGCTATGCGCTGGGTGCGACAACGGCGGCGATGGGCCCCCGGGCTGCCATGGCCTGCACGGCGGCAGTCGAAACCGAAATCGACCAGCATTATCAGGAACAGCTTGATGCGCTTGAGGCAGAAAGCGAACCCGAACTGACCCGTATGATTGCGGAGTTTCGCGAAGAGGAATTGGAGCATAAGGCAACCGCAATTGCATCGGGAGCGGAAGACGCGCCCGGCTATCCGGTTTTGAGCGCGGCGATCCGGCTGGGCTGCCGGGTTGCGATAGGATTGTCGAAACGAATTTAGCAAGCGCAAAGCGCTTCAGCGCCGGTTCAGAACGGTGCGGACAAAGGAACTATATGATGAAGAAAATTTTGATCTCCGCCGCCGCACTCTCAGGTGCAGGCTTATTGGCATTTCCGGCGCAGGCCCAGGATCAGGCCGGAGACCGCGTCAATCAGCTGGTCATCTATGGTGACGACGCCTGCCCGCAAAGCAGTGCTGAAGAGATTGTCGTCTGCGCGCGCAAGGACGAGGGTGACCGGTACCGGATTCCCGAAACCCTGAGAAGCGGCAGCCTGGGCGATGCCAAGAATCAGGGATGGTCGGAACGGGTCAAATCCTATGAATATGTCGGAGCTTCCGGGACCAGTAGCTGTTCGCCCACCGGCGCGGGTGGCTTCACCGGATGTACACAGGCGTTGCTGAGGCAGGCCTATGCCGAAAAGGGCATTGATGACACGGTCAACTGGGGACAGCTGATCGAGGAAGAGCGCCAGAAACGCCTGTCCCGGATCGACGCGGAAGCGGATGCCGTGGAAGAACGGTTGCTCGAAATCGAAGCCCAGCGGGAAACGCGTGAAGCAGCGGCCGAGGCGGCCAGAGAACGGCTCGATGCAAAGGATGCCGATGCGCTGAAAGCCACCAGTGATCTTGCCGTGCCACCGGGGGCGGATGAAACCCCTGGACAAGACGACTGAATTTTATTGGCTGCGTTGCTTCAATCTGCTTCTTCCAGCAAGTTGCCAATGCTGTCGTCGATTGTAAAGCTGGCGATAATCCATCCAGAAGAACGCTTGTAAAACGACAGTTTTAATCGCGTGGCATATTCGTTTTGAAAAATGAGGTAGCTGTTCTCGACATATCTGTTTGAGACGGATTTTTCCTGCACCAGTTCCCATCCTTCAACGGGTCCGTATATATCCAGCAATGTCTGGATATTGGTTTTGATCTGGGCTGTCAGTGTGGCGGTGCTGTCCAATAACGGGGAGGCCGTCACCAGTTCGGTAAATTCGTCGATATCGCCGTTCTGGTACGCAACCAACACTTCGTTCGCCAGGGTTTCCGGCGTTGCCTGTGCCAGCGAGGGCACCGCTGCAGACAGAGCGATTACGCTTAAAATGGCTCGTAGAAATTTCATCTATTTCTGTCCTTCAATCCACCGGTTCACCTGCGATTCGAGCATATCGAGCGGTACGGCGCCTTGTCCAAGCACGACATCGTGAAATGCGCGCAGGTCGAATTTATCGCCGAGTTCGCTTGTTGCCTTGCGGCGTAGTTCGCGAATTTTCAGCTCGCCCATTTTATAGGCCAGTGCCTGGCCGGGCCAGCTGATATAGCGGTTCACTTCCGCTTCGATATTGGCTTCGCTCAGCGCTGTATTGTCAGTCATGAAGTCGATTGCGCGCTGCTTGCTCCAGCCCTTGCTGTGGATACCGGTGTCGACCACCAGCCGGCAGGCCCGCCACATTTCATAGGACAGACGGCCCATGTTCTTGGCCGGTGTATCGTAAAGATCCATTTCGATGCCGAGCCGCTCAGAATAGAGACCCCAGCCTTCGACAAAGGCGGTGAAAAACGCGCCATGTTTGCGGAAGTCGGGCATGTCGAGTTCCTGTTGCAACGCAATCTGCTGGTGATGGCCGGGCACCGCTTCGTGCACACTCAGCGCGGGAATTTCCCAGAAGGGTCGCTGGTCGAGTTTCGACGTGTTGACATAATAATAGCCGGCGATGCCAACATCGGGCGAGCCGGGATTATAATAAGCGGTGGTTGTGCCTTCTGCCGTCTCGGCAGGGATTTCCTTGATGCCATAAGGCAGCCGCGCCAGCTTGCCGATGATCGAGGGCATTTTTCCATCGATGATCTTGGTCACCCGGGCGACCTTTTCCATCAGCTCTTCCGGTGTTTTTGCATAATATTGAGGGTCGGTGCGGAGATGTTCGATAAATGCTTCGCGGCTATCATAGCCCGCCTCCGTGGCGACCTCTACCATCTCGGCACGAATCCGCGCCACTTCGCTCAGACCTATCTTGTGAATTTCATCGGCTGACTTTGACGTCGTCGTCATCTGCCGGATGCGGAAATCATAATATTCCGCGCCCCCGGGCTGGGCCGAGACACCGGGTGCTTTGGCGCAGTTCGGGGCATAATCCTTTATATACCAGTCGAGATGCTTCTTTATGGCAGGATTGATCAGCGCGCTGATGGTGACCATGGCGCTTCCTGCCAGACCTTCAAAAACTTCGGGATCCATGCCGTCGGGCACTTTCCGTTTAAACGGTTCAAAAAACCGAGATTCGCGAGGATCATCCGTGATCAGACCGGAGATGCTGGTTTCGTAACCGACCATCGACACACAAGGTTGGACATAGCCGCCCGCGAGCGCCTGGTTGGCGACTGCAATCGACTGGTCGTTGACCTTGGCATATTGTTTCAGCCGGTTGATATAGGTCTGGTAATCCTGTGCGTTGCGGAACGGCAGATTGTTCTGCATGCTGGCAAAATTCTGGTGCCAGCCGCCGCGATTGGTGAAATTGATGGTGCGCTGGCCATAAGTGTTCGCCTCGATCTGTTCGGCGAGCGACCGGCGCAATATGCCATAGTTGGTCTTGTCGTCTTCGCTCAGGGTCGCGGTGTCGATCGCGTCCAGTTGCGCGAGCCAGACCTTGGCCTTTGCGACGCGGCTGTCTTCGGCCTCGAGACTGGCATCGCTGACTTGGCCAATCGGATCGTCGACGCCGAGCGAGGATGCAAATTCCGGATATTGTTCCAGCTGATAGGCCCAATATTGGTCGGCTATATCTTTCAGCGCCATATTGTCCTGTGCAATCGCCGGACTGCCGAACACAACCAATGCCGCCGTTCCCATAGCCAAAATCATCTTGCGCATATTGTGCTCCTTTTTATAGTCGATCCAACCAACGGAGATTGTCATCCTCTTTAAAACAAAGCCTAATCGGTCCAGCAATCCCAAGCAACTAATTCTGACTGATGGCTATGACCGGCTGCTCGGCAGTCTCTCGATAGTTTTGATGCTTGCGGTGATCGCGGCCCTTGTCCGTGGTCAGAGCCAATGGGATGTGCTTCCTTGGCAGATATGGGCGCACCTCGCGACCCTCAGCATTGCGTTGCTGTTAACACCCGTCATGTTGTGGCGAAAACGCGGAGACAGTCTGCACCGGCAACTGGGTTGGGTCTGGTCGCTGGCGATGGTTGTCACTGCATTGATCAGCTTTGACATAAGGCAAGTTAATGACGGGGGATTCAGTTTCATTCATGTGCTGTCGATCATGACGCTGGTCCTTGTGCCGCTGCTGATCTGGGAAGCACGACGACACAAGATTGCCGCTCATCGCTCGGCGGTCAGGGGCTTGATAACCGGTGCTTTGCTCCTTGCGGGCTTTTTCACTTTTCCATTCAACCGGCTGTTGGGGAATTGGTTGTTCGGCTGATCAACTGGCTGCGCAGGTCCATCGCTTTTGCAAACTGGATCGCCTCGATTTTCAGCGGCCGGATTAATGAGCCGCCGGCAATGCCGATCGTGACTGTCGCGAGGTCCAGCGGATGATCGAGCGGCCTCTGGCTGACATCTACGGTCTGAATCTTGCGAAGCGGAAGGGTGGTCAAGATGCGCCGCCACCAGCCCGACCGGACGTATAATTGGCTGTCAGTCAACGCATATTGATGGTGCCGCCAGTTGAGATATTTGATCAGGCCGACCGGGACTGCCAGCAGAATAATTCCGAAAAGCCCGGCATGTACGAACAGTCCGGTGCCGAGTGCGATGGCCGTTAGGAGCAGCGAGACTAGGATAGTGCCGCGCCACCAGAAGGCCGGGTTGACGCCCTGGAATACCAGATCGGCAGGAGCCGGGCGAATGGCGCATTCTTCGAGGATCGGTTCGATCTCTGCCAGACTTGCGCAAGGTGCTGCGCTATGATCCGTCTCGCCGCTGGCGTCGCTGGCCAGTGATGTGAATTTCAGATGATACCAGCCAAAGCGCTGGCGAACCGGACCGGTCTGCAGGATTGCCGCCTGGACCCGATGGATCGGCATCACCATGTCGGTCAGCGTGAACAGGCCGCGCCGTCGCCGGAAACCGGGTTGTCCGCTATCGGTCCGGTCCAGCCGGAAGCCATATTCGCGGACGAAAGTCCGGACGATGCCGCTGACAAAGCCAATCAGCACCAGCGACAGGATAGCGGCCAGCGCGCCGCCGATGCGGGCCCATGAACCAAAAGCATTGATCGTGTCCTGTTCCGGAAACGCATCGATCCAGCTACGCGGATCGAAGAAACCGTCGGGCAGCAGGAAGTCCAGATTCTGCGCAAGGGCGCCGAGTAGTGCCAGCAGGACAAAGGAGAAATTGAACAGTCCGGCGATCAATATCCTGCGGTTATCCATCGCGAATAGCGGCGGGCTGTCTGTCGCGCTCTGGTGGTTTTCCGCCGGGGTCTCGGTTAAGCGCAATCCTGCTTTATAGTCGCGGATCGTGTCGCGTAGCTGCTCTGCGTCAGCCCGCGACAGCGCGTCGAGCTGGCCATCTTCGCCGCCGCCGGACCCGGTTTCCAGCGCTACCGTGGTCAGGCCCAGCAAGCGGCTAATCAGCTTCTGCTCGAGACTCACATCCTGAATCCGGTCGAACGGAATCGAGCGGTTGTTGCGGTTGAGCAGACCGCTCTTGATCCGGATTTCCCGCTCTGTGACCTGATAAGTGAAGCGCGACCAGATCAAGGTGGTGACGCCGACAACCAGCGAGATCAGCGCGAGTGCGGCGAGCCCGGTGTAGAAGAAATTCTGGTCAAACAGGCTGAAATGCAGGACGAATATCGCAACGATATTGCGGCCCAGCATCGACAGTGATTTCAGGATGATGCTGAGCGGGTGCAGCCGCCGAAAGGGCGCTGCATCGCGATCCAGCGCTGTTGTCGCCTCGTCGTTCATATCATGTCTTGGCGGATATGGCCCTTGATCGTCTCGCGCATATCCTCGGCATCGGCAGTGGCGAGGCCGGGCAGGGTGACGATGCTGTTGTGCGTTCCGGCGGTGTGCACGATCAGGGTCGAGAGGCCGAACATCCGCTGCAGCGGGCCCTGTGCGACGTCGATATGCTGGATGCGGTTAAACGGGACGATTGTGTCGGTTCGCCAGAGGAAGCCGCGGAGCACCCGCAATTGCTCGTCGCCCATGTCATAGCCCCAGCGGCGATAGATGCGGTGGGGCAGGACGAAAACCTGCAAAATCGCGAAGAATGCCGCGGGGATCAGCACCATTCCCGGCTGCACCTCGTGATGCATATAGAGCAGCGTTTCGGCGACCGATGCCAGAACCAGCAGGATCAGCGCCCGCAGGATCATATTGACCCGGATCAGGCTTTTCTGCGGAGGATGGAGGGGTGTGAGGCCCTGATTATAGCTGGGTGACAAATCAGTTTCCGTCGCCGCAAATTGATCGGAATTAGAAGAATTGGAAGCATGTTCGGTCATGCCCTGCCTATGCCCAAGCTGTGTTGTTTAGGCAAGACGGTAGACGCCTACCGTGCCAGTGCGGTTTCGGCCTGGTCGATCAGAGATTTGATAATTTCGGCCACGGATTCTTCCGCCTTCACCATGCCGACCGACTGTCCGGCCATGACACTTCCATGCTCGATATCGCCATCTATGACCGCTTTTCGGAGCGCTCCTGCCCAAAAATGTTCAATTTGTAACTGTGCTTCGCCCATTTCGATCTCGCCGGAATCGAGCAGCTTGGCGACTTCGATTTGCTTGCGGGTAAATTCCTCGGTGCCCTTGTTCTTCATTGCGCGCACCGGGATTACCGGCAGCCGCGGATCGACCTGGACGCTGGTGATCGCATCGCGGGCATTGCCGCGGATGAAGGCTTTTTTGAAATCGGGATGGGCAATCGATTCATGGGCGCAGACAAAACGCGTGCCGAGCTGGACGCCGCTGGCGCCCATTTCGAGATAGGCGGCGATCATTTCGCCGGTGCCGATTCCGCCGGCAACGAACACGGGAAGCTGGTCTGCGATTTCGGGCAATATTTCCTGCGCCAGAACAGAGGTAGATACTGGCCCGATATGGCCGCCGGCTTCCATGCCCTCGATGACAATCGCATCGACGCCGGAACGGACGAATTTCTTGGCCAGCGCCATCGCGGGCGCAAAGCAGATCACTTTCGCGCCGGCTTCCTTGATCGCCTCGAGACTGCCCTTGGGCGGCAGGCCCCCGGCGAGAACAACATGGGTCACCGCATGTTTGCCGCAAACCGCAATCAGTTCCATCAGGTCTGGATGCATGGTGATCAGATTGACCCCAAACGGCTTGTCGGTGCGTTTTTTCGTTTCGGCAATTTCGGTGTCGAGCAAGTCCGGCGTCATCGCGCCACAGGCAATCACGCCAAAGCCGCCGGCGTTGGAAATCGCGCTAACCAGATTGCGCTCCGAAACCCAGGACATCGCCCCGCACATGATCGCGGTTTCGCAGCCGAGAAAGTCGGTACCGCGTTGCATGAGATGAGATAAATTTGAGTCAGTCATTTCGTTATTTCTTCCAGAATGATCCACAGTTCCTCTAAGGATTTAGGATGGAAACAGTTAAGCTGTTTTGACTTTAGGTATGCGTGGGTACCGGAATGGTAACCGGGCCGCCCCTTTTTGGCAGGCGACCCATCTATCTGGAAACCTTCAGAGCGTTTTTCGTGCTCGATTTCTCTTACTTTAGCGGACCAAATTGGTCGATGCGCGACCCAAACGTTCAATTGATTCTTTAGTTTTTCAATCACAATTAATGGCTTACCTTTAAGGGTAAACCGAACGAGCTTTTTCTTTTCCTCGAAGAAATCAATATCGCGATGTCCGGTAGTCAAACAAATCGCGGCCCGAACGAGATTGCCGCAGTCATCAAAGCTTAGTGACACTAAGCCGCATCCTCGGCGTCCAGCCCGTAGGCCGTGTGCAACACCCGCAGCGCCAGTTCGGTATAATCTTCCTCGATCAGCACGCTGACCTTGATTTCCGAGGTGGTGATCGCCTGGATATTGACGCCGCGCTCGGCCAGCGCCTTGAACATGGTGGCGGCGATACCGGCGTGGCTTTTCATGCCGACGCCGACGACCGAGATTTTCGCGACATTGCTGTCGGGGATCAGGCGATTGAAGCCGATGCCTTCGCGGGCGCCTTCCAGCACCTGCATCGCCTGGTCGAGATCGGCGCTGGGCACGGTGAAGGTCACATCGGTTTCGCCTTTTTCGCGACCGACATTCTGGATGATCATGTCGACGTTGATCGCGGCATCGGCGAGCGGCGCAAAAATATTGGCAACCGCGCCGGGCTTGTCGGGCACGCGGGTCAGGGTGATCTTGGATTCATTCTTGTCGTGGGCGATGCCGGTAATCAATTGGCCTTCCATATCGTCCGTCTCCATTTCGTCTTCGCTGATAATCATTGTTCCGGGCAGGTCGTCCGCGGTGAAGTTGGTATTTTCATCGGTAAAGGAAGACAGCACCTGGATGCGCACGCCCTCTTTCATCGCCAGTCCGACCGAGCGGGTCTGCAAGACCTTTGCTCCGACGCTTGCCAGTTCCAGCATTTCCTCGAAGGTCACGGTCTTCAGCTTGCGCGCTCGCGTCACGATGCGCGGATCGGACGTATAGACGCCGTCGACGTCGGTGTAGATATCGCAGCGATCGGCCTTGACCGCTGCCGCTATGGCAACCGCGCTGGTATCCGAACCGCCGCGACCCAATGTCGTGATCCGGCCATCGTCGCTAATGCCCTGGAAACCCGGAATGATCGCGATTTCACCGCTTTGCATGGATGCGGTCAGCGCCGTTGCATCGATCGAATCAATCCGTGCCTTGCTATGCGCCTCGATTGTATGGATCGGCATTTGCCAGCCCAGCCAGCTGCGCGCCTTTGCGCCCAGAGACTGCAAGGCGATGGCGAGCAGGCCCGAAGTGACCTGTTCGCCGGATGCCACGACCACGTCATATTCAGCCGGATCATAAAGCGAACTGGCTTCGCGGCAAAAATTGACCAGCCGGTCGGTATCGCCGGCCATGGCGGATACCACCACCGCGACTTCGTGCCCCGCGTCGGACTGTTGTTTGACGATCTGCGCCACCCTGCGGATACGTTCGATTCCGGCCATCGAGGTGCCGCCAAATTTCATCACTATGCGTGCCATGCTGCTGTCGGTAAAACTTTCGATAAAAAGGGCCTGAACAGGATTGAAAAGCCTGATAAAGAGGGGGCATGACAAAGGCAAGTAGCACGATCAAGCCCGAAGAAGCCGCGCATTTTGGCGCGCTAGCCGCAGACTGGTGGGACCCGAAGGGGTCTTCCGCCATGTTGCACCGGCTGAATCCGGTGCGGCTCACCTATATACGCGACGCGATTGACCTGCATTTTCATTGCGACAGCAGTCTATTGAAACCACTTTCCGGCAAGAGAGCGCTCGATGTCGGTTGCGGTGCCGGCCTGCTCTGCGAGCCATTGGCGAGACTGGGCGCGCGCGTGACCGGGCTGGATGCGGCAGCGGAAAATATCGCGGTGGCCAAGGCGCATGCCGGACCGCAGGGTCTGGATATCGATTATCGCAACGAGGCAATCGAGGATTTTACGGGCCGTGGCTTTGATCTGGTGACCTCGCTGGAAGTGATCGAACATGTCGATGACCCGCAGGCGTTCGTCAACGGTCTGGCCAAGGCTATGGCTGATGATGGCTTGATGATAATCTCGACCCCCAATCGCACGGCGCTGTCCAACCTGCTGCTGGTCGAACTGGCCGAACGGAGCGGGCAGATTCCGCGCGGAACCCATCATCACGAGCAGTTCATCACGCCGGAAGAGCTGGAGAAGCTGCTGAACAGCGCCGGTCTTGAGGTCGTCGACACCAGCGGCCTGTCCTACAATCCGGCCAGGGGCTTTGCGCTGTCCGACAATCTGTCGCTCAACTATCTGATGACTGTCGTCAAAGCCTGATGGTCGATGTCCGGCCCTATGCCATTGACGACAAGAACGCCTGCCTTGCCCTGTTTGACAGTAATGTCCCGGATTTTTTCGATCCGACAGAGCGCGACTTGTTTGTCGACTTTCTCGACCGGCCGAAAGGGCAATATTTCTGCATCGAAAAGGACGGGCGGATTGTCGGTTGCGGTGGCTTTGCCAGGGAGGAGCGGGGGCAGGCGCGCTTTACCTGGGGCATGGTCGATCAGGCGCTCCACGGCGACGGTCTCGGACGGCTGCTGACCGAGCATCGGCTGCAGGAAATTGTCAGGTCCGGCGACTATAGCGAAGCCGACCTTTCCACTACGCCACGAATCGCGCCCTTTTTCGAAAAATTCGGTTTTGTCGAAACCGGTCGTGAGACAGACGGGTTTGCACCCGGCATGGACAAGGTGTTGATGATCAAGACGCTTTAGTGGTTGTCGTAACCAGACCCCGGATCAAGTCCGGGGTTGACGCTGCGGAACGCTATCGCATTCCGTGGCGCGTCAAAAATCCACTTTTTCATAATGGGGTGGCGGTGCGATCACTTCCATCCGTTCGGACAATAACGGCCGGAAGGAAGGGCGGGATTTGAACATGCTGTACCAGGCCTTGGTCTGTTCGTGCCCGGTCCAGTCGATTGTGCCGAGATAGTCCGCAACGGAAATCTGCGCCGCTGCCGCGAGATCGGCGAGGCTCATTGTTGCTCCGGCCAGCCAGCTACGGTGGTCGATCAGATAGTCGACATAATCGAGATGCGAATTCGCCCGGCGCATCGCTTCGCGCAAAATCTTGGCATCGGGTGGCTCGCGCCGGACCAGCCTCTTGTGCATGCGCTCGTGCATCATCGGAGCGGTGACATCGCCATAAAATTGCTCGTCAAACCAGGCGACCAGACGCCGGATTTCGGCCCGGTTTACCGCCGTGCCGTTGATCATCGGGGCCTTTTCGACCGTTTCCTCGATATATTCGCAAATGGCGACGCTATCGACCAGCTGGATGTCGCGCTCGCTATGTTTCATCACCGGAGTGCGGCCGGTCGGGTTCATCGCCAGAAAATCGTCGCGCTGATCCCATGGCGATTCGCGGACAAGCTCATAGCCAACCGATTTCTCGCCCAGCAGCAAGCGGACTTTACGGGAAAACGGACATAGGGGGAATTGGTACAACTGCCACATGGGATCGTGTTAGTCCTGAATATGATTCTGGGGAAGAGCTATGATGCAGGGCAGTCAGATTATACTGCGACGGACCGCCTATAGCATTAGCGCGCCGATTCCATCCGGTGCTTCACCCTTCTCCCCGATAGCTTGTGCGGGAGGGCAGTATTAGTCCGGCTGATAGATGGCCAGCCGGTTGCCAGCCGGATCCAGACATTCGAAACGCCGTCCACCCGGGAAGGCGAAAATCTCTTTGACGATTTCGCCATTCGCGGCCTTGACCTGCGCGAGCGATGCTTCGAGATCATCGGTCTGGAACGTGGGCATCGGCGCGACCGGTTCGGGTCCTGCGGCGATTCCGATTTGTACCGGTCCGTCTTCAACGGCGGCATAGCCAGGGCCATAATCGGTAAAGGCAAAGCCGAAGGCCTGTTCGTAGAAGGCCTTGCTGGCGGGCAGGTCGCTGGCTTTCATTTCGAGATAGTTCGGGGTGATTTTCGGCATGGGTTTTCCCTCTATTGTGGGTATGGGCACCCTTGATATGCCGTTCATGCCTGGAACGCCAGCTATGCGAAATTCACCAGTCTGCTCTGGTGCAGGATTTTGATACCATACGGTAGAATTGCTTGTCTGCATTTGTGGTGGCCAGCAACCGAACAGCCACGCTGTCGCCGATCGAACAATCTGCAATTTGCTTTACCAATGCAGCGGCAGTGGCGGTCTGTCCGTTGTCGAGCTGGATGGAAAGCTTCGCCATATGCGTTCCAGTTCGGCGTTGGTCCAAAGCCGGCAACCGTTCGATCGAGAGAATATGCGCCGTCGTTCTCGGTCCCAATTTGGAGTCATTCAACAGGTCAAAAGGGCGAAGAACCCAGACCAAAACGGACAGCAAGACGGCGCTTGCCAAGAGGATCAACAGGTTTCTCTTTGTCCGGCGCAAATCCGCTCACTCCGCCGCTTCCATCGCCTCTTTATCCGATAAAGGATGCGCGATCCGGCTGACCATTTCCTTCGGACAGACCTGCCAGAAGCGATCCCGCCAGCGGTCCCAGTCGCGCAAGATCGATTCGGACCATTTGCTGTCGGTGGTCTTGTTGTGGCGCTCGATCAGTGCGTGCAGATGCGCTTCCCAATAAGCGCTGTCGAGGCGCTGCCAGACGATGCTTTCGCCATTGGCCTGTTTTTCGAAATCGTCGTTGATGTCGAGAATGAAGGCCATGCCGCCGGTCATGCCGGCGCCGAAATTGCTGCCGACCGGGCCGAGGATGACGGCATTGCCGCCGGTCATATATTCGCAGCCATTGGCACCGCAGCCCTCGACCACGGCATCGGCGCCGCTGTTGCGCACGGCGAAGCGCTCGCCCGCCTGTCCGGCTGCGTAAAGCTGTCCGGCGGTCGCGCCATAAAGCACGGTATTGCCGATGATCGTATTGTCCTGACTGACCAGCGGCGAGCTGACCATCGGGCGAACGACGATCTTGCCGCCGCACAGGCCCTTGCCGACATAGTCATTGGAATCGCCGAACACTTCCAGCGTGATCCCCTGACAGAGAAAGGCGCCGAGCGACTGGCCCGCCGATCCGCGCAGGCGGATATGGACATGGTCCTCGTTCAAAGTGCTCATGCCATATTTGGCGGTGATCTCGGCGGAGAAGCGGGTGCCGACCGCGCGATGGGTGTTGCGCACCGTATAGGTGAGTTGCATTTTCTCGCGCCGCTCGAACACCGGTTTCGCATCGTCGATCATTTCCGCGTCGAGACTGTCCGGGACTTCGTTGCGCGGTGTGTCGATGTTGAAGCTGCGCTGGTCATCGCGTGCGTCGACCTTGGCGAGGATCGGGTTGAGATCGAGATCGTCGAGATGCTCGGCGCCACGGCTCACCTGACGCAGCAATTCGGTGCGGCCGATGATCTCATTGAGCGAACGATAGCCGAGACGCGCCAGTATCTCGCGCACTTCCTCGGCCATATAGGTCATCAGGTTGATCACCTTTTCCGGCGTGCCGGTGAATTTTGCGCGCAGCTTTTCATCCTGCACGCAGACGCCGACCGGGCAGGTGTTGCTGTGGCACTGGCGCACCATGATGCAGCCCATGGCGACCAGGCTGAGCGTGCCGATGCCGAATTCCTCGGCGCCCAAAATCGCGGCGATGACGATATCGCGGCCGGTCTTCAGCCCGCCGTCGGTGCGCAGCTTGACCCGGTGGCGCAGGCCGTTGAGGGTGAGCACCTGATTGGCCTCGGTCAGTCCCATTTCCCAGGGCGTGCCGGCAAACTTGATCGAGGTTTGCGGCGACGCGCCGGTGCCGCCGGTATTGCCGGAGATCAGGATGACATCGGCATGGGCCTTGGCGACGCCGGCGGCAATCGTGCCGATACCGGCCGAGGACACCAGCTTGACGCAGACTCGCGCGCGCGGGTTGATCTGCTTGAGATCATAGATCAGCTGGGCGAGATCCTCGATCGAGTAGATATCATGATGCGGCGGCGGCGAGATCAGGGTGACACCGGGCGTCGAGTGGCGCAGCTTGGCGATGAATTCGGTGACCTTGAAACCGGGCAGCTGGCCGCCTTCGCCGGGCTTGGCGCCCTGGGCGACCTTGATCTCGATTTCCTCGCAGGCGCCGAGATATTCCGATGTCACGCCAAAGCGGCCGGAGGCGACCTGCTTGATCGGGCTCGAGGCATTGTCGCCATTTTCAAACGGCGTGTAGCGGCGCTTTTCCTCGCCGCCTTCGCCGGAAACGGATTTCGCGCCGATCCGGTTCATCGCGATGGCCAGCGTCTCGTGCGCCTCGGGGCTGAGCGCGCCGAGGCTCATGCCCGGGGTGTTGAACCGCTTGCGGACTTCGGTGATCGCCTCGACCTCGTCGATCGGCACTGGCACCGGCGCATAGTTGAACTCCATCAGATCGCGCAGATAGATCGGCTCCATCTCGCGCACAGCCTGCGAGAATTGCAGATAGGAAGAGTAGCTGTCGTGGGCGACCGCCGATTGCAGCAGGTGCATCATATGGGCGCCATATGCATGGGCTTCGCCACCATCGCGCTGCTTGTAGAAGCCGCCGACCGGCAGGCGAACGACCGCCGGTTCGAAAGCCGCCGCGTGCTTTTCCTGGGCATTGATGAACAAAGAGGCATAGCCTTCGCCGGATATCTTGGTCGGCATGCCGGGAAAGAGATCGTTGCACAATGCGCGGGACAGGCCGACGGCTTCGAAATTATAGCCGCCGCGATAGCTGGAGATGACGGCAATGCCCATTTTCGCCATGATCTTGAGCAGGCCTTCGTCGACCGCTTTCTTGTGACGGGCGAGACATTCGTCAAAGCCGAGGTCGCCGAACAGGCCGCGGGCATGGCGGTCGGCAATGGCAGCCTCTGCCATATAGGCGTTGACCGTGGTTGCTCCGACCCCGATCAGCACGGCATAGCAATGGGTGTCGAGACATTCCGCTGCCCGGACATTGATCGAGGCGTAGGAGCGCAAGCCCTTGCGGACCAGATGGGTGTGCACCGCTGCGGTCGCGATGATCATCGAAATCGCCATCCGGTCTTCGTCAATATCCTCGTCGGTGAGGAAAATCTCGGTCTTGCCGGCGCGTACCGCCTGCTCCGCCTCCGCCCGGATGCGGGCCAGAGAATCGCGAATTTCGATCGCATTGCCGGTGGTGGCCATGGTGCAGTCAATCTCGGCGACTGCCTCGCCAAAGCTTAGCTTCAAACGCTCCCAAAGGGCGCAACTGAGCACGGGACTTTCCAAGACCATGACATGCTCGTTCTGGCTGTCTTGCTCCAGGATATTGGCCAGATTAGAGAAACGTGTGCGCAGGCTCATCACATGGCGCTCGCGCAGGCTGTCGATCGGCGGATTGGTGACCTGGGAAAAATTCTGCTTGAAGAAATGGCTGATCTGGCGCGGCTTGACGCTGATCACCGCGAGTGGGGTGTCATCGCCCATCGAACCGATTGCTTCCTTGGCATCCTCGACCATCGGCGCGAGGATCATTTCCATATCCTCGAGCGTATGGCCGGCGGCGGTCTGGCGGCGGATTAGTTCTTCCCTGGAAAAGCCCATGCCGGAATTTTCCGGCGCAGGCGGCAGGTCGTCTACGGTCTGGAAGCCCTTGACCAGATCGGCATAAGGTTCTTCCGACGCGATCCGGTCCTTGAGTTCGCGGTCCTTGAACAGCACGCCTTCATCCAGATCGACCGCGATCATCTGTCCGGGACCGAGGCGGCCTTTTTCGACTACCTGGCTTTCGGGCACGACAACCAGGCCGGATTCACTGCCGATGATCAGCAGATTATCCGCGGTGATCGAGTAGCGCAGCGGACGCAGCGCGTTGCGATCGACACCCGCGACGGCCCAGTGGCCATCGGTCATCGCCAGTGCGGCCGGACCATCCCACGGCTCCATGACGCTGGCCATATATTCATACATCGCCTGATGGGCGGGATCGATATCCGGATCATTCTGCCAGGCCTGCGGCACCAGCATGATTTTCGCAGTCGGCGCATCGCGGCCGGAGCGGCAGATAGTCTCGAACACCGCATCCAGCGCTGCCGTATCGGAGGAACCCGCCGGAATCACCGGCTTGATATCCTCGCTATGGTCGCCAAAGGCCAGACTGGCCATCTTGATCTCGTGGCTCTTCATCCAGTTCTTGTTGCCGCGAATGGTGTTGATCTCGCCATTATGGGCAAGACAGCGGAACGGCTGGGCCAGCCACCATTGCGGGAAGGTGTTGGTCGAATAGCGCTGGTGGAAAATCGCCACCCGACTTTCGAACCGGTCATCGGTCAGATCGGGATAGAAAACCGACAGCGATTCGGCGAGAAACAGGCCCTTGTAGATGATCGAACGGCAGGACAGGCTGCAGATATAGAAGTCCTGAATCTGCGCAGCGATCACTTTCTTCTCGATCCGGCGGCGGATGAGATAGAGATTCTTCTCGAATTCGCGCGCATCCTGCCGGTCCGGCATTGGTCCGGCGATCATGATCTGCTCGATCTCGGGGCGGGTGTTCTGTGCTTTCTGGCCAATCACCGATACGTCGACCGGCACTTGCCGCCAGCCATAGATGGTATAACCGGCCTCGATGATTTCCGCCTCGACGATGGTCCGGCAGCTTTCCTGTGCATTGAGATCGGTGCGCGGCAGAAAGATCATGCCCACGGCGAGCCGGTTCGGCCGGACCTTGTGGCCGCTGTCGGCAATCGCATCATCGAAAAAGCGCTCCGGCAGATCGACGTGCAGGCCGGCGCCGTCGCCGGTCTTGCCGTCGGCATCAACTGCGCCCCGGTGCCAGACAGCTTTCAGCGCATCAATGGCCGAAGACACGACGCGCCGCGACGGTTTGCCATCGGTCGCCGCGACCAGACCAACACCGCAGGCGTCGCTTTCGAATTCCGGCCGGTACATGCCTTCGCGCGCGAGGCGTTCATGTTCGGGGGTGGGATATTGATGGGTCATCTATATTCTCTCTTCAGCTGGATCGCGGCGCTTGTTTGCGTCTGGTCCAGTCGGTCATTCGCTCAAATCCAGGCCGCTGAATTCTTTCATCGCCTTGAGCATGATATTCTCCATTTCGACATCATGATCCGGATTCTCATCGTTGGTCCATGCGGCTTCTATGGCTTGGGTTCGCGGTTTCAGGGCTTCGATCTTGGCAAAGGCCGATGATCCCGAAAAGCGCATCATGGCTGCCCTGTCTTCCAACGCCATGGCAGATGCTGATCTTGCCGCGCTGTCGGCACCAATGGTCTGAAGGTCCTCACTGCTTATCTGGCTTTCGGCATCGGCCAACGCATCATCGATGATTTTCGAGATATCCATGTTCGATTCCATCTGGGCGTTGATCCGCGAAAAGGCAGGACTGAAGAACCATTTGGTGGCAACGGCTATTTCCTCTGCCGTCATTCCTTCGGCAAATACAGTCGCCAGACTTTCAATCAGCGCCGGCATCGTCTCCTCTGTCTGGCGCACGGCAACCGGCAAAGCCGCATCGACCATCGCTGCCGCGATGCCGGGAAACTCCAGTTCCAGTTCCTGAAAATCCGCGTCTTGCTTGAAGCCATCCAGCAACTGCTCGCGCATCGACTCCTTGATGGCAGAACTGAGTGTTGTTCCACCAACCGAGAGGCTGGCCATATGATAGGCGGCGTCGAAATGCGACGATTGATCCCCAGTCTGTTCGCCGACCGGCTCAACCGGAGTGGATTGGGAAAATGCAATCTGTCCCGGCCCGAACGGAAGCCACAGCAAGGCAAAATATAGAAAATATCGGACCATCGTTACGCGGCCTCCGCGCTATCCGGATCGGCATGGGCGTCCAGTTCTTCATCCCCGCCTGTGGTTACAGGCGGAAGATGTTTGGTGGCGTCCTCCACCTTCTTCATGATATCCGGCATGGCCTGCATCATTTCAGGCACCATGCTCATCATCGATTGCATCATTTCCGGGTCGACAAAGACCATCATATAATCGCGAGCAAAGATGCTGCCGGTGTCGGTTGCGAAAAAGCTGTTCATCTCGGCGAGTTGCCCGACGGTGAACTTGCGGGCGTAGATTTTGGTCAGGGCGGTACGAATCTCTGGTTCCATTGCGGTCATCAGCTTGACCATCTCGTCCATCATCACCCTGGTCGAGATTTTCATTCGCTCATCAAAATGCGGATCTCTTTCCTTCATCAGCTCATTGAACGAGGTGTCGCCCATCTCATCGAGCTCTTCATCCTCGATTCCGTAGCCTTTCAGGGTCTCTGCCACCGGACGTTCAAACATCTGGCCCATGATACTATCCATGATCTGGTCCATCGTGCCCTTCATCATCCGTTCGTAGGTGCCGAGCGGAAAAAGATGGTCGACCGTGGTTTGGGCAGCGGCAAGGCGGGCGGGATCAACCGCCGTCATTTCCGCATTGTCTGCTGCGGAATCCAAATTCTGTGCCGCGACGGGAGCACTCAAGGCCAGCGCCAGCGGCCCCGCAAAAGTTACAAATAATCTCTTCATGGCCATACTCCGTTTGCGGCCTAAGCCGCCACCTTCTCTGCCAGCTTTTTCTCTTTAAGAAACCGGTGCATATGCTCCGTGACATCGCGGCCATCGCGGATGCCCCAGACGACCAGGCTGGCACCGCGGACAATGTCACCGGCGGCGAAGACGCCTTCCAGATTGGTCATCATCGACTTGTGATCGACTCGCAGCGTGCCCCAGCGGGTGACCGAGAGGTCGGGTGAGCCAAAGAGATCGGGCAGGTCTTCGGCATCATAGCCGAGCGCCTTGATCACGAGGTCGGCGTCTAGCGTAAAATCGCTGTCCGGTTCGACTTCCGGTGACCGGCGGCCGCTGGCGTCGGGTGCACCGAGCCGCATTCTGCTGGCGCGGACCGCTGTCACATGCTCGGTGCCTTCGATCGCCTTGGGGGCTGAGAGCCAGACGAATTCGACGCCTTCTTCTTCGGCATTGCGCACTTCATTCTGTGAACCCGGCATATTGGCGCGGTCGCGGCGATAGAGGCATTTGACCGATTTCGCGCCCTGCCGGATCGACGTCCGGACGCAATCCATCGCGGTGTCACCGCCGCCGATGACGACCACATTCCTGCCCTCGGCATCAAAGCGGCCATTATCGAAATCGGGGACGGTGTCGCCAAAGCTCTTGCGGTTGGAGGCAATCAGGAAATCGAGCGCTTCCTCGACTCCCGGTGCGCCGACGCCCGGCATCTGGATTTCGCGGGCCTTGTAGACACCGGTGGCGATCAGGAGCGCGTCATGCTTGTCGCGTAATTCTTCAAGCGTCGCGTCGCGGCCAACCTCGAAATTTTCGTGAAACTGGATGCCGCCGTCCTTCAACCGCTGGACCCGCCGCATGATCACATGTTTTTCCAGCTTGAAGCCGGGGATGCCATAGGTCAGCAATCCGCCGGCGCGGTCGTGGCGGTCGTAGACATGGACCTCGTATCCGGCGACGCGCAGATATTCGGCGGCGGTCAGGCCGGCAGGTCCGGCGCCGATGATGCCGACCGACTGGCCTTGCGGGCGACCGGGCTGGAGCGGTTCGACCCAGCCTTCTTCCCATGCGGTGTCGGTGATATATTTCTCCACGGCGCCAATGGTGACCGCGCCATGGCCGGAAAACTCGATCACGCAATTGCCCTCGCACAATCGGTCCTGCGGGCAGATGCGGCCGCAGATTTCCGGCATGGTCGAGGTCAGGTTCGACATTTCATAGGCTTCGCGTAACCGGCCTTCGGCGGTCAGGCGGAGCCAGTCGGGGATATGATTGTGCAGCGGGCAGTGGACCGAACAATAAGGCACGCCGCATTGCGAGCAGCGGGCAGCCTGTTCGGCCGCTTTATCGGGCGCGTACCGGTCTGCGATTTCCTGAAAATCTTCGGCGCGCAGATCGGGGTCGCGTTTTTCGGGATAGGCCTGGGCCTCCTCGACAAATTTCAGCATTTCCAATTTCTGCGGGCTTTTTGCCATGCCGGATACTCGTTTTCCTAATATGTGATGGTTACCAGCGACCCTGCCGGGCGGGTATGGCCAGCTAAATAACCAAAAAACCGGCGGGAGTCACGTGAAATCTCCGATATAGGACAGTATTAATGCCCTAATAGCGATTTCCTAATACAGCAAACTCTGTCAGAGTGCCTTTGTAGCAAGAACTAGTAATTTATCGGACCTATATTTTCCTCACGACAACCACAAATTGAAAAGCTATTGAACGCAAAACCATATTACGGGCTGTCCAATGACCTTCATTCAAATGCTGCTCCTCGCTATTGTGCAGGGCGTTACCGAATTTCTCCCGATATCCTCATCCGGTCATTTGATCCTGTTGCCGGTGTTTACCGGCTATGCCGACCAGGGGCCGATGATCGACATTGCCGTGCATGTCGGTTCGCTGCTTGCGATCATCACCTATTTTTTCAAGGATGTCTGGTCGCTGGGTAAAGGCGGCCTCGCCACGATCGGCATCGGCCAGGCGCCAGCGGAAAAGCGGTTGTTCTGGTGGATCATCCTCGGCACCATTCCCGCCGTCATTGTCGGTCTGTTCCTGAAGACTGGTGGCTATCTTGACGGTTTCCGCAGCACCACTTTGGTTGCGATCAATCTCATCGTCTACGGCATTTTGCTGGGCATTGCCGACCGCTTCGGGCGGCAGGTCAAGTCGTTCGAGGACCTGACGATGAAAGACGGCATTATCGTCGGTCTCGCCCAGGCGATGGCGCTGATCCCCGGCACCAGTCGCTCCGGCGTGACCATGACCGCCGCCCGCTTCCTGGGCTATACCAGAGTGGAGGCGGCGCGCTTTTCCTTCCTGCTGTCGATTCCGGCGGTGGCCGGCGCCGGCGTGCTGATCATCCCGGACCTGATGGGCGCGAGCAGCGCGTTGCTGAAAGAAGCGCTGATCACCGGCGCGCTGACCTTTCTGGCGGCGCTGGCGACGATGACCTTCCTGATGCGCTTTTTGCGCAAGGCATCGATGATGGTCTTTGTCGTCTACCGCGTTGCCATGGGCATTGCCCTGTTGGCGCTTTTCTAGTCCTGCCTTTGTCTGGCCGCGCCTAGATCGCCTTGGCACGCGCGCCAAAGCGGCCGTGCGCGGTATATTTCTCCATCCAGCCGCTGGCGACCGCTGCGAGCGGGGTCGGCGCCACGCCGAACGCGTCCAGTCCCTTGGCGCCCGGGGCAACGACATTGTCTTTCTGCAGCATCTTATACTGGTCCGATGTTATCGGCGAGGCGGGCAGCATCGCCAATATGCGGGCGCCAATATCCGGCACATCGATAAAGGTCCGTTCGCGCCCGGTCATCTTGGCGATGCGCCGGTTGAGATCGCCCATGCTGATCACTTCCGGACCGCCCAGCTCGTAGGTCTGTCCGGCATAAAGTTCCGGGTGGCTCAGCGCCTCCGCTGCAACATCGGCCACATCGCCGACAAATACCGGCTGGAATTTGGTCGCGCTGCCGATTACCGGCACCACTGGCAACATCGCAATCATCGCGGCAAAGCGATTGATGAACTGGTCTTCCCGGCCAAAGACAATCGAGGGCCGGATGATGATCGCATCGGGAAAGGCTTTCAGGACCGCCTGTTCGCCGTCACCTTTGCTCCGGCCATAGCGCGATGGGGAGGCGCTGTCCGCGCCGATCGCCGAGAGGTGCAGCAAAGTACGGCAGCCCGCCTTGCTGGCAGCCTCCGCAACATTGCGCGCGCCCTCGACATGGACCGCTTCGAAATTGCCGTTCAATATGCCAACGAGATTGATCACCCCGTCGCAGCCATGAACCGCGCGGGAAACGCTATCCGGCTTGGTCACGTCGGCGCTGACAAATTGAGTCTGCCCGAGATTGCCGAGCGGCTTGATATGCATGGCATTCTTGATGTTGCGCTCGGCAATGCGCAGCCGCGCGCCGCGCTCGAGCAGCGCCTGCGCCACATAGCGGCCCAGAAATCCGCCGCCGCCAAATATGCAAATCATTTTTCCGTCGAGATCCATGTCCATCTTCCACTCGTGCCTTGGTTTCCATTTTGCCTCTGCCCCAGCCGGGCGGGTGAAGCAACAGCCGATTCCCTGCATAGTCTAGCATAATTTGGGCTCTGTCGCTGCGGGTTCGCCATATGCCGCTGACCCCCGACCCGCGACAAGGCGATTTAGCCGATATGAATCATTGACAGCAGAGCCACCAAGCGGCTAATCGCCCGCCTCTGTCAGGTGGTATCGAGACGACTACCGCCTGCACGGGCCCAGATGGCGGAATTGGTAGACGCGCATGCTTCAGGTGCATGTATTCGCAAGGATGTGGAGGTTCGAGTCCTCTTCTGGGCACCATTTGTTCTTCTCTTGTTCTCTCAAATAGTCTATAAGAACCCCAGAAATCCAAGGTTTCTTGCTTTGGGTTTGTTCCAGCTTGTCCCAGCAAATCTGGGGCCTTCTTGGAACTTTTGGGGGCCTTTTGGTGGGCCTTTTGATGACCATATTAGGAAGGACTCGAAATGGCTTTAACCGATACTCGCCTCCGTGCGCTGCGCCCTCGTGCAAAATCTTACAAGGTTGCTGATGAACGCGGCCTCTATGTTCAGGTAACACCCGCTGGCGGAAAACATTGGCGATATCGTTATCGCGTCGACGGCCTTGAAAAGAAGCTTTCTATCGGTAGCTATCCCGAAATCAGTTTGAGAGATGCTCGGGATTTAGCCTTCGAAGCAAGACAATCCGTAGCAAAGGGAGGCGACCCGGCACTTGAAAAGCGCAAAGCTAAATTGCGTACAAAGTTTATCGCTGCCAGCAATTTTGGAGACGTGGCCAGAGAATATATCGAGCAGATCATGGTGCGCAACGGAAGAGCTGAATCCACCATCATTAAATCTGATTTCTTCCTGCGCCAGCTTGATCCCGCGATAGGTCGAAGGCCCATAGACAAGATTGAACCGTTTGAGATTTTGGCAGTTCTCAAGAGGCTCGAAGCGCAGGGTAAACATGAAACAGCCAAAAAAACCCGCTCGTTTGCCAGCAGGGTCTTTCGCTATGCAGCCGCAACCACGCGTTGTAACTCTGACCCCACGAGTATGCTCAAAGGCGCTCTTATTGCTCCGAAGCCAAAACATTATGCGGCAATTCTTGATCCCAAACAGCTTGGAGGTTTCCTGCGTGCTATCGAAGGCTATGATGGCAATCTGCTGACGCGTCATGCGCTTCTTGTAGCCCCCCATGTTTTTGTCCGACCTGGTGAATTGCGTCATGCCGAATGGGAAGAAATTGATTTTGAAGAAGCAGTCTGGAAAATCCCAGCTCATAAAATGAAATCGCGGCGCGTTCACGCTGTGCCATTATCCCATCAGGTGGTCGGATTTCTGGAAGACCTCGGACGGCTTATCGGAAAGCATGGCTATGTCTTTCCCTCGGTGCGATCATTCTCGAGGCCCATGAGCGAGAATACGCTGAATGCTGCATTTCGGCGAATGGGATTCTCAAAAGACGAAGTGTCGGCTCACGGTCTTCGAGCAACGGCATCGACCCTTTTGAACGAGTCAGGGTTATGGAATCCTGATGCGATTGAGCGGGCGCTCGCACATGGAGATAGCAATGTGGTTCGCGGCATTTACCATCGCGGCAAGCATTGGGAAGAACGTGTCCGAATGGCGCAATGGTGGAGCGATTATCTGGATGATCTTCGAGACGGTGGCAGGGTCTTGAACTTCAATACCAACCGCAGCAGCTGAGTGCCGGGTTGGCTTAATGAAAAGCTTTGTCGGTGATCGAACTGTAAAACATACGTTAAATGCTGATTCCAGCCAAGTTGACTCGTTCGTCCAACCTAGGGTGACCCACGGTTCTGCTGAATGACTATTTTTCCGTCGCTCCGATCCGAAAGCAGACTTTCCGCTTCCGCCCCAGAAGCGGTCCTTCGCAGCACTCCGATCTTATGTCCGCTTCGCGCCCCCGTTACAGTCGTTCAGCCTGATCCGGCGCGAACCCAAAACCTGCCGTTCGTTCAACTGTCTTTAATCGGAGCGAGAGCGACCGACTTTTGGAATTTTTCGACGTTCAGGCGCGGCAATCCGAGTGTCCGCCGTTGCTGAAACTCGACGTTCAAGAGCGGATTTTCTGTCGACCTGACCGGGATCGCGGTCCTACGCGCGTGCCCTCAGTGGCGGTGCGCTAACGAAATTGACGTGTGGACTTCCGCTTCCCCTGAATACGCCACCACGCGTTCGTTTGGACAGAAGGACATACAATCATAAAATTGGTGTCTTGAAACCAATCTGATGATTGTCTAATTTGGTGCTTCAACACCGAATCGAGTCCGTCATGAATCGCCCTTCCGTTACTACCGCCCGCGCTGCTGAGATCGTAGGGATCGGCTATGAGGGGTTACGCTCGCAGTTAAAGCGCGGACTGCTGAAGAATGTCGGCACGCTGCCGCCTTTCTACGGCGCGGATGCCCCGGCCGAGAAATATTACGCCAAGCGCTGGCGCTGGTCGAAGTTTGGCCTCTCGGACCTCTGCCTGATGCGCGTCGCCAAGATATTGATGGATGCTGGCTGCGCGTTCGAAATGGCGAACGACATCGCCTCAAGCGAGGAACTCTGGCGCTGGTTCAGCCATGCTGATGGCGACAGCGAACTCTATCTGACGGTGTTGCCCGCCGCGCACAGCTACTGCCTGTACGAACCTCGCGACTATGACCTGATCACCCACGATCATGCTGGCTATGACCGAGGTATCATCCTCCTGAGCCTCGGCGGCATTTATGCCGAGGTAGCTAAAGCAGTGGAGGAGCCGGACGTTGTTGCCGAGGATGGCCCCGTGGATCGCGCCACGATCGAAGCGCTATGCGCTTGGCTGACGGCCGATGGCGGCGTCGAGATCAGCGCGCTCATCGAACGGGTCGATGCCCTGTTCAATCGGCCGCGCGACGAGCAGATGTCCGCCCTCCTGGCTGAGCGGCGCCCGCCTTGGAAGGTGCTGGCCGACGAGGTCCTGCCGATCCTAGCCTTCCTGCGCTTCAAGAAGCAGACGTCGGGCCGGATCCGCTTTCCGCAGGACGATACCGCCTATGATGCTTGGGTCCGGACGGACGGTGATGAGTGGCGGGGCATCGAGGCGACTGGTTCGCTCAGCCGAGCCCAAATCGCGCTGGCCGGCGCGGAGCGGGGCAAGGGGGTGAAAGCCGGATTTCTTGGCCTCCCCGACGATTCCAAGCCGGATCGCTACGCCGCCGCGCTTAAGCGGCCGCGGGTCATGCATTCGCGCCGCGGCGTCGAGATGCAGGTAGAGGCAGGGTTGCGGGCGAGTTTGGCCAAGAAGAGCAAACCCGGCAAATATGACGGCGGTACGTTGCTCATCACGATACCGCTGATGCAACTGCCCGATGACAATTGGGACACGATCGCCGAGAAGCTGGGGGCGTTCGCTGAAGCGCTACCATTCGACGAGATCCATGCAATAGACCACCGCAAGAGACCGCCCCGGGTTCTCAAGCTCAAATGATGGTTAATGCTGCAAGTTCCGGCATCACGCAGTTAGGTCTGGCGCAGCGGCTGGGCTCGTATCGGCGCGCCCTTCTAAGCTCCACCCATCATATGAGCGCAAGGCGCATTGCGATGCAGGTCTTCCAACGCGCGGACGAGGGGAAGTTTGGAACCTCTTCTGCGATCGCCGCGCGCTATAGGTTCGTTCAACCAAGCGAACTTCGGGCAGCGTTGGTGCAGTTCTGCCAAGATATCGGCTATCAGGACATGGTTTCGATCCGGGAAATGGAGACCAACAAGGTCTTTCATTCGAGCCTCGCCGAGTTCTGGAGCAAGCGACAGCAGTTCTTTGCACCCCATGCCCAGCGCGATGCCGAAGGGGAAGCAGCCGCCGCATTCATGGCCGCGCAGGCGCTGGCGAGCCTGTTCGACTATAATAAGGCCATCGATGGTGCGCCGATAGCCGTACCTCTGGTCGACCACGTGATGCGGCGCGGGGCGCAAGGCCTCTACGACCTCGCTATCGAGCAGTTCGACATGCTGGCGCAGATCTGCGTCGACCTCACCGACTGGCTGATCCGCTCCGGCCGCAATGAGGTGGTGCTGGTCGAAGCGCCGCTCGGAAACACGGTGCCTGTTGCCGTCCTCGCCCGCGTAGCGCGCGAACGGGGAGTGAAGGTCTCGATCGTCGAATGGGGGTGTCCGCGCAACGACCGGGCGCTAAATGGGCGGACAGTAGACATGTCGGCCCGGGATCTCGCAGTCTTGCCCGAAATTGTCGCCGCGCCGTTTGTGCTGCTCCTCGACGATGCAATCACAGGGAGCCGCTTTCTCAAGATGGCGAAAGCGCTGCGCCGTGCGGTCGGGTGGGAGCGGTTTGGCGCGGTCGCTCTACGGGCACGGTTTAATCCGAGCGCTAGCTTCCCGACGGGCCAGATCCGCGACCTGCGCAGTGTTCGAGCATGGGCCACGGATCTTGGCATGCCGTTTGGCGAGGTCACACTACCCGATCTTCCCATATTCCAAATCGACGGCGGTGCGCCCGGCTTGCTCGAAACGGCCTTGGCCTGGGGCGATGCGGGCCACAGCGCGGGCAAGCGCAAGACCAATATCCTTTTCCTATTTCTCGATCGCTTCGAGGCGATCGCGCGCGACCTCGGGACACCGGGTGACAGCGCTGCCCGGACGATCCTCGCGAGACAGGTCTGGGCGCAGGATACCGCGGGGCGCCGATCGATCATTCTACCGGATATCGCTGAGGCGCTTGCTGTCCGGCTGATCGGCGCATTGCCCTCGGATTTTTTCGACCAGATCCGGACAGCGGCGAAAAATGCATTTCCCCATGATTATTTCGGTCGGGCGGTCGGCGACGAAACGGAATTACGCCGGCGAACCCGGTGGCTGGAAAGCTGCATCGTCGAGGCGGCGCGCGCGCATATGACGGAGCAGGAAGCCTGGACGCTGAATCGCGCAATCAACGACCTCAGCCAGGCGGGATTTTCCGCCGGCATCGATTCACCACCGCGCGACCATGATTATGGCCTCTATTCCGTACCGATGACGGCCGGCGAGGATCTCCTCCACCACGAGCTGGTGCGCCTCGTAGTCGCCAATGCCCAGCAGCGCAGTCCGCGATGAGAGACGTCGCGACGGCGTGCCATTCCTCATCTTAGCGAATGTCTGTTTCTAGCTGAAGCCGACAAAGCGAGCGCTGCATCCAAACTTCACATCATGGCCGCGAACTGCCGATGCTAATGGCGTGATTGAGCGGCGGCTTTCCGGATCTTGCTGCCCGAGACCCGCCATTCGGCTCTCGGCCCAGAAGCTGACGTCTGAATTCAGTCCGTCGAATGACTGCTACCCATCCACTTGCGGTCATATTGCCCTTGCTATGGGTCGTCCGAAAACTGGACGCTCGAGTCAACTTGGCTAAAATCAGCACTAAAAAAATCGTTTTTCGTAAAAACGCCGGAAAAAAAATGATTTTTCGGTTCGGCCGTATCGGCAAAAAGGCTGGTCAGCAGCGCATTGCGCGCTTTTGTGAGCGACAGAGTCATGGCCGTAATTCCTCTTGCGAAGCTTTGCCGATATCGCGCAAATCAAAATGAGGGGTCCGGTCATGCAGGGGAGCAATCACGCCGGACCCCTCGGGTCCCGGCGGGAGGACGCCGGGTTCAGCCTCGAGCGCTGGTAAGGGGGGAAACAGCGCTTTTGGCATGGGGAAAGGATTGGGAATTTTTGTCTCTTGGGAAACTTGATCTTGTTTTTTGCCCTGATCTTGGTGGCCTCCAATGCCGCGTGCGATGGCTTTGCCGATATCAGCCGCGTTTTTGGGAGCCTGGTATGCAGCGCTGGCGGGATCGGGCAGCGCGATATGGACGACCCGCGCTTCGTGCGTGCGGCCGTCATCATCGCGGTAACCGGCCAGCACGACCCTGAGCATGGAGCCCGCGACCGCAGATGGACGAGGCATTGAACTTTTTGAATAGAACGGCGCGCTATGCTGTCCGGTCGCGTCGGCATCGATTGCCGAAGTGGGTGCGCAGGTTCCGCCGGGTGCGCGGCAATCAAAGCTGCCTTTGATATTTCCGCCAAGGCTTGCGCAGCCGCTTAGCGCAAGTGCTGAAAATGCGAGCGCAGAATAGGCAAGAAGCTTTGCCATCATCGCGCTCCTTTTTGTGCGTTGGGTGCACCCAGAAACGCTCGTATTTCTTGAGCGTTGCGATAGCCTTGCAGCACCGCGCCATCAGAGGCGCGGACCATGACCGGTGTTCCGGAAAAACCGTTCGCTCTTGCAAATTCTTCATTGGCATCAAGTCCGCTGGTATCGCAGGATGCGGATTTGCCGGTTTGCTTTCCAGCATACGCGCGGTGGAGCGCTGCTGCTTTGTCATCTGCGCAGATGACGCTTTCGGACAGTGCCCGGCTTTGTTCGCCGAAGATCGAGATTGGCCGCTCCTCGACCTGCACGCGCGCTTTTTTAAGTTCGTCCGTCAGCCGCTTGCAATAGCTGCACTGGAAATCGGAAAACACGATGGCCTTTGGGGCGTGTCGATTACCCCAGAAAATCGCGCCATCTTTGGTCAGGCCCTCAAGATTGACCTTTTGCGGCGCTGTATCTGCCGGTTGTTTTGTGTTTGCTTTTTGGCTGACAGATGCTGCACCGGCAGCCAGCATGTCGGGATTGATCGCTAGCAATTTTGCTGCCGTTAAATCAGCCCGCGTTTCCATATCATAGAGCCGCCCAACAAATAGATAGCGCGCATGCTCGTCTATATAGAATAACGCTTTATCTGAGACCACTTCGCACAGGCCGCCAAAGCCTTTACAGGCCAGGCTGGTGATCGGGGTTTTGGGAAGTCGCAGTTTAAGCGCGGCGATGACCTGGCTTTGTGTGTTGTCATTAAACCCGCTCACGCCGGTAACCGCTGCGATCGCCGATGCGCCCACAATTCCCGCGCTAGCGACAGCAAGCAACGCTGTCATTGCGGTTGTTTTCAGGCATCGTTTCTGGGTGGTAAAATCTGTAATATTCACTTTCTTTTGCTCCTCACATGGACGCCGTCGAGAAAGACGATCTCGACTGCGATGCCGGTCGGCATCTCGACGACAGGTTGATATTGTTCGGCTCTTTCAATGAGATATTTGGATACTGTATCGGCAGCATCACCCGCGCCTTGGCCAAGACCTCCGGTTAGGATGTCTGCGCCCGACAAACTGCCGCGCTTGCCATCCTCGCCGATATTGCCAGCGAAAATGCCATTGGCATTGGCCGAGAAACCGCGTCCGAACCCGCCAACAATGCCCGCGAGCAGCGCCTGGCTAACAAGACTGCCTTCGCGGCTGACGATCCGGCCGCGCACGCCTGATTTTCCGGCAAAGCTGATAAAGCCTTTGACTTCGCTTACCGCATAGCGCCCGCCGGGCTGCGCGCAGGTCATCCGCGCTAATTTGACATAAACTTTCTCGGCCGAAAGATCGCCGCGCGCTGCGCCATTGACCAGGCATCCGGTAATGTCGGTGGTGAGCAGTTTATTGCCCTTCATCACCGAGCGGGCCGGGCCGGTGATCCGCAGCACGACGGGAAGTGGGTCGCTCTGACTGGCAACGCCGGTCGAGGCATCGACCCCGACAATCACGCGCGCCGGTGCATAGCTGTTGGGCGGCAGATATTCAGGGCTGTCTTCGAGCAATAGCGGCGAGATTGATGTTTTTGCGGCTTCGGTGTCTTTGGCTGTGCTATTTCCTGAAAAACTCAGCAAGTTCACTTTGCTATCACCCTCCTGGCTGAGCGCTCCAGCACTTGGTGATCCGGGCGGAACTGTTCCACCGCCCGGACCATAAAGCGGTTGTGGTGACACCGGCTGGGGGGTGCTTTGCACAGTTTGCAGCTCGCTTTTGAGCGAAGCATTTTCTGCCGAAATGGCATCAATTGCTGCTTGACCGTCGCTGCGCATCTGCGCATTTTCTTGGCGCAGCGTATCGAGTTCCTGTTCGATCGCCTGGCGCGGTAACTGCGCGTCTTTGAGTGTTTTTTGCTCGCGCGTCAGCGTTTCAAGACGATTGCCGAAACTCGATACAAATTCGCGCTGCGATAGATCGCGGTTGACCAGCCCGCCGGTATCAATGGTGATGGCGCCATTATTGCCGTTTGTATCTTCGCCATCTTCGCCACCAAAGACGATCCAGCTGCCGCCGATCAAGACCAGCGCGCCAATAATCCCGAGCACAAGATTTTGATGCCGACCGATCCGTTGGTTTAAACCAGATCGAACCTTCTTGCGCGCCGGTTCCGGCTGCGTTTCAGGTTTTTGGGATTGGCGTTCCATCAGTTTAGGCCTCCTTTTGCAAAGACAAGGAAGGCGCTGGCACTTTGGCCGGGTGAAACGCTATCTGCGCCATAGGCAAAAGCGAGGGCCCCGGCAGGCGCGTCGCGTTCATGGGTTAGATCGAGTGTCTCTCCGCTTTTGTTACGGATCAGGAAATGTTGGCCGGAAAGCTGCGCGCCGTCATATTGCGCGATCAACTGGACTTCGAGATTGTTTGTAGTTTTTGGCCGGGAGATTTTTTGCGTTGTCGCAAAGCCCGGCAATACGGCATCGGATGCCATGGCTTCAATGAGCCGGATCGCCGCTATCTGCGGGCCGGTTTCTTCTGCCCAGTCCTGTGCTTCGCTTTTGGCAAGCGCTGGATTGGTGATGAATATCTGACTGGCATCTTGCGATTGCGTCCGGCAGGCAAATTTATATACATAGCCCGCCTTAGAGGTCGCAAAGAAGCTGACTTTATTTGAAGCAAATTGAACCGGAACTGAGATGTAGATATCGCCGCGCACTGGCTCGTGGGTAATGCTCACATCATTATAGGGATAGCCGCTGGCGATCTTCGAGACATTGGCGAAGCCGTCGTCCACTAACGCAATGCGCGTTAGTTCGCCGCGCGAGAGCAGGCAATCAATTTGCGCGTTATCAGCGGCGTCAATAAATTGATCAGCATGGGCGGGCGCCGCCATGCAGGCAAATGCGAGGATCGCGATACCTAGCGGTTTAAGGCAGGGATTCTGCATCCGCGTCGCGCCTAGACTGAAAATGCCAAGTCCGGCGCCCGCGAGCGCGGCATAGTGGCAAGATGAAAACAGGCTCATGGGCTTAGTCCTTGTTTGGTTGGTCTGATGGGAGCTGGCGGAAGCCGGTCAGTGCGAGGCTGAGCCCGCGCTGCGACCATCTAAATTCAAAGGCACGGGCTTCACTGGCGATAACCTGCGCGCCGACAAAAGTTTTAAGCGTTCCGGTTGCTGTGGACGACAGCGCCTGCGGATCGACGGTAAGCTTGCGAATGATAAATGCTTGGCTGACATCCGATCCGCGCTGTTCTTCGACAATCCTGACGAGATCAGCCTTGAGCCGGCCATGGGCTGCTGGATCGGTAATTTTGAGAATCTCTGCCATCCAATAGTCGAGGCTCTGCGGCGAGCGGTTGAGCAGCATCAGCGCGGTATCGCGCGTTACCAGTTCGAGATAAGGCGCGGTGACACCGGCACTCGAAACACTCATCTGCTGCGCTGTGATAGGGACAAGCACGATCTCACGAGCCTTGGTCGCTGCAAAACCAGAGGCTATCACTGCCGCTATTCCGGCGCCGCTTGCCAGCAAAGCAAGGCGGTTGCGCTGGCGCAAATAGGTCTGGGCCTGTTCGTGGGCAAATTCTGTACGCATGGGTCTTCTCCTCAACCGGCCATCAGGCGGTAACAGGAGGGCGGCGTGGCTTTGAGACCCAAGAAACCCGCAGGCAGATACCAATAAGCAGCATGGATAAGGCGAGCGGCCTTTCCGCCGGATTTGGCCTTCCGCAAGGCAAGCCAGCAAACAAAGGAAAGCGCGATCCCAAGAAAAATATGCTGCGTTAAAATCCCCCAGGCAAAGGGAATGATAATCCCGGCAAATTCATCGATGGTCCACAGACCAATAAGTTCAGGGTCATCCAGTCGCTTAGGGATTATATATCTGTCAGCCATGTGCCGCTCTCCTGCTTCGCCGCGCTCAGATGACCGCGGTCACGACCGAAGTGACGATGGGGACACCGGTGCCGACGCCGATCCCGACACCAACGGGGACAGCAATCTGGCCCAGCGAGAAGCGGCCAGAGGCAAGACCGATCAGGCCAGCAGCGAGGCTAAGCACAGTGATGATCTTGCCGCCTGAGCCTTCGAGAAAGTCGGTGAATTTGGTGAGCGCGGGATCAAAGGTGGTGTCAGCGCCTGCATAAGCAGCGCCGGCAAAGGCAAGCGCTATGCCTGCCGGTATAATATAGTCGGCGATACAGCTACGGGATTTGGTGAGAGATTTGGTCATGGCTTACTCCAGAAGTTGAACGGGCAGCGATTTATCGTTCGCTGTATGTTCCTTCTGGAATGGACATTGCCCTGTAGGAAAACAGGAAATGGCTTTGGGAGCTGTTTGCCAAGCAAAAAGCGACATTTTCAGAGGCGTTGTCCTAGTAATGCGCCCGCCGTGCCGACAATCGCGCCGATATTACCGTTATTTGCGCCCGCTGTGCCGGGATCTGCGGTCATCAAACCGAATCATGAGATTGTCAGAGGGTCAGATGATACGCTCCTTCCTATTTGTTCTCTTATTGTTCTTTTCATTTTCCTACAGGCATAGGGACGCCCTAGCAGGAGATTCGTTTCAACAACGAACAAGATGGATGAAAACCTTGACCAATCAAAACTGCCTCACAGAAGATAATATACGCCGCGACCTTTCCCAACTTTTGGGCGCAGCAGCTGCCAGTTCGGGCCGGACCCGCTTGGATATTGCCCGCGATGCCAATATCCACAAGGACGCGCTGCGCCGAATTTTGCAAGGGGAGCGAACCATCAGCATGAGCGAAGCATTGCGTATACTTTCTGCATGCGGAACATCGCCGCATGCGCACCTACTATTGTTTCTGTCAGGCGGAAGCTCGCGCGCTGTTGACTGGTTACAAAGCGATCTGGCGTTGTTTTTTGAGGATTTCGTGGGTCAGCTTCCCGGCGCGCTTGAACAGCATCTGGGTAATCAGCTCCATGATATTAAACCGCGTTGGGCGAAAGGAACGGCCCACCGCGTTGCACGTCTTCTCGGCGAGCATATTGACGAACTGGTTCGCAAGGATGCTTTGTTAGGTGACATTTACGCAGAACACGCTGGCGAAGCCAATGCCTGATATTGCTGAAGATACCGCGGCTCTGCGCCCGGTTACGCGATTGATCCGCTTGAAGGAAGTACAGCACCGGGTTGGTCTTGGCCGGTCTACAATCTATCGCTGGATGGCAGAGGGGAAGTTTCCTAAGCCCGTGCAGTTGGGCGGGTACGCCGTTGCTTGGCAAGAAGCTCAGGTTGATGATTGGATCTCGAGTCAGCTCAATATTTGAACAACAGCAATAAAAACAAAGTGCTACAGATAATCCACTTGCTATTCATATCCAAGCTTGCGAGTTATGCAAAATCGCAAAAGGGGGTTTTGTGGGCAACAGGCTTTCCGTAAAATCGATTGGGAGGACGGTACTAATCTTCGCTTTATGCGTGGTTCTGTGCTTACCTGCGCTCGCACCGATAGTTGAATCAAGACAGATATTGCTTACAGTTGGTTTGCTAATAGTATTTTTTGCGTTGTCGGTTCCGCATAGTTTAGACGAAAAAAATGTCGCATCCTTGATTTTTGGGGCGGCTGCAAGCATGCTTGTAATAAAGGTCTTTTTTGATTCAGGACCGAGCGAAAACTACTGGATCATATCTCTGCCCGCTACAATTGTTCTTTGCCGACCGTACATGGGGTCCGCTGTCCTACTAATTGCTATGTCCACTATCTACTTTATAAACGGAGGGTTGGGTCATGCAATAATTGCTGTTATTGTTGCGGTGACCTCTGCATATTTGGGACAAGTAGCTGCTAAAAAAATTATATCGATTTTAGTTGATCCCGTTCAAGATATTTGGCGCCTTATTTATCGTTTAACGGCTATATTCATCGTCGCCTATTTTTCGAGCTCAACTTGGTTTTCTATTGGCCACTGGGCAATACAAAATGCAGACAAATCTGCGTACACAATATCCGGTGATAGCACATTAGAAGTGATAGATTTTATCCTCTTCTCATTCACGTTGAATGCATCGGGCGAACCGATATTTGTGAGTCCGATTTCCATCTGGGCACGTTCATGGACCCTTTTCGAAATTGTATACTCCTATGCCTTTTCTGCTATATATTTTGCTATTGTTGTAACTAAGTTACTAGAAACAATAGATTTAAAACGGGAGGATGTATTATGAATATAACTCGTCATCTAATAACTATCTCTGTCTTTAGTGCCCTCAGCATCGTCGGAGGCCTGATAAAACTCCCATCGTTTGCGGGGTCCGTGGCTTTGGACTCGGCTCCGGGATTTTTTGTTGCAGCTTTTTACTCTCCCATACTTGGCGCGATTGTAGGGCTTATCGGCCACTTAGGGTCAGCTGCAACGGGAGGGATGCCTCTGGGGATACTCCATTTTGCTATCGCGCCATTAATGTTTGTGATCTGCTGGGTATTCGGAGCTATTGCCCGCAAAGGGGCATCTTGGCTTTTTCTAGCTGGAGCGGCGATAATCGCCTGCGGCCTCAACAGCGTAGTCTTACCATTGATTTTAATCCCGATAGGTTTGCCTAAGGAAGTAGCGTTTGCACTCATGCCATTTCTTGCCTTCGCTTCGGCACTAAATCTTCTGCTAGCTTCAATAGCAGCTTGGGCTTCGACAAAGTTCAGGCCCGGGGCATAGATCGTTATGTCTACGAGCACCCAAAGCAATTCAAGAGACACCGGTTTGGCCGTGTCGCCCTTCACATTCAAAATTGCAGAACGTGATTTCAAGGTTGGCGACTTTCATCTTCCTTACGGTAGCCTGAGTTTATTAACCGGAAGCAGCAACTCGCCCATTAATGAATTCGTTTTAGCAATAGCTGGATTAAAGGAACCGCTTGAGTCTTGGCTACGTCCGGTAAATCGCGGGTTGGCTCCGCCCAAAGTTGATTTGGCGCCAATATTACGAGGGAAAGTGCGGTTAGATGGCGATGATCTTTTAGAAATTAAGAATCAAGATCGTGCCAAGAGAATTGGAATTATTTTTGAAAATACAGAATGGGCTTTTTTATGTTCGACTGTCGAAGAGGATTTCAATTATTCGTTCGCAGCTGCTGGTATAGATCCTCCTCCGCCATACAATCTTCGCCGTTATGGGTTGTTTGACTCTCGGTCTATCGCGCCTGAATTTCTTTCGGGAGGTGAGCAACAGCGTTTGGCTTGCTCGGGTTTAATTGAACGAACGCCGAGATTAATTTTGGCGGATTTTTCCTCATCAAATGTTGATAGTAATTTTCTCCAAGAGGTTTTGATGCCATGGGTCGTTAGAGAGAGGGAGGCGGGTTCAATATTTGTCATCCGAGGTTTGGATGATTTATTTAAAACGTATGCTGATGGTTTCATCAAAGTAACAAATACCAAAGCTACTTACGATTCGATAGCAAAGTATCGACGTGCTCCTGGTCAAGTTTCGGCAAATGAGGCACTTTCAAAAGCTTTTGCGCGGAAGCCCAATGATGGAGAAGCTGAGCCCATTTTGTCATGTGAGGGTTTTCTTGCACCATATGCGAAAACAAAGGCAAACATCTCGCTATACACACAAGACATCTCGCTGATCATAGGGCCTAACGGGTCCGGAAAAACATCATTTGGACGTGCCGTTGCTGACGGGAAGTCTCGCAAGGGTTTGCGTATCGGAGAGAGAGTTGTCGCTCATATGGCGTTGCAGCACCCAGAGCGGTGCATGTTCGAGACTACAGTTATAAAACAACTTGATGGATCGGAAAAACTCTTTGAACTTTGCGGTATTGATCCAACTGAATTCACCGCGCACCCTTTGTCTCAACCTCGTTCCAAACAGAAGTTGATATCAATTGCGTCCACTCTAAACAAATCCAGAAAAATTGCGATCTTAGATGAACCCACACTCGGCATGGACTACCCAGATCAAAAAAGGCTAGGTGAAATAATATGTTACTTCGACGAATTATCTTTAATCATAATAAGTCATGATGATGATGTGATTAAGGCATGTGTAAGTAACAACGTCAAGATTCACGATTTTGGAGCAACCACATGGTAATATTCATATTAATTTCTATATGGGTAATAAGTGCCGAGACTCCGCTGCATTTTTTGCTAGCCTTTTTAGTCGTGATTTCGCGCATTTTCTATGTGAGCGGCGACACTCCAACAAAGCCATTTGCATTTCTCCCACTTTGGATTTTATCATTTATCGTGACTTATCTGTTTTTGGGGTCGAACTCGGAGGCTCTTGGGAATTTGGCAATTTGGTTTCTTAAAATTCTTATTCTTGGTGTGCTAGCGCTGCACTTGATCAGTCTGCCAAGTACTCAACGAATCGTGTACCGAATCCCGCACCTGAGATCGCTTCTCATGCTTACGGGCCGGGGAGTTATCATACTCAGGCGCGTTGTTCATGATATGCAGTTCTCGACAAATCAAATTATCGCATTGGCCAAAGATAGCGCCACAGGGCGATTTTTTCTTGTTAAGTTTTGGTTGGTCTCCAAAGCTTATGTTTTTGGAAAATACCAGATTGCGGCGAGTATACTTCAAGAGGGCGTTAGGCTGGAGCAGCGATGGACATCAGTTGTAATGGCAAGAGGTGGATTCCCGACAGATAAGTTCAGCTATGTGCCACTTTCTGTAAGGGCAAACTCCCGCGAATGGTACTCAAATATAGTCGGCGATATTATCATTTTTCTTTTGATTTTAGTACCGGTCATTATGCAAGATGATGAATTAGTTCCCTCTAGAATTTTGACTTTCGCCGAGCGTATCAAGAATATTTTCCTATGAATGATTGGCGCTCTACTGATCCATTTCATCTTTGCGAAGAAACAACAAACGCAGCCAAAGCTCGCGTAGCTAGTCTTGGAATTCCGAGCGGTTCGCTCGGACGCTTGCACGACCTGGCAATCCAATTAGCGGGCATCACGAAAACGCTTTCACCACCGTTGCAACGCTGTGAAGTTATTGTTTTCTCTGGCGATCATGGAGTCGCCAAAAAAGGTGTTTCTGCATTCCCGCAGAGCGTTACAGATATCAATACTCGTCGAATGGCAGAGGGAACCGCAACAATAAGCGTGATGGCAGCAGCACTGAACGTGAATCTGTGTGTGGTGGATATCGGCGTAGATGCGCCGTCATACTCTAAAAACATCACCTCAAACTTCGCTTTCGAATTCTTAGATAGGAAGATTAGTAGAGGCACTGAAGATATAACCACAACTGCCGCTATGAGTTATGCTGAAGTCTGCAAAGCAATCGAAATCGGATTCGATATCATCAGCAGAAAACACTCAAATATTGATGTCCTGGTTCTAGGTGAAATGGGAATCGGTAACACGACTTCGTCGAGCGCATTGACGAGTTTTTTACTCGATCTAGAGGCTAGTTCGGTAACAGGTTTAGGGTCAGGAATTACAAACGAGGCACTGATCCATAAGCAAGAGATCGTGCAAATGTCCGTTGCTCGTGCACGAAATGAAATTTCTACTGACGATGCCGTGGCGGCATTGCAACAATTGGGCGGTTTCGAAATTGCAGGAATGGTTGGTGCATTTATTGCAGCAGCCAAATTTAGAATTCCAGTTCTTCTTGACGGATTTATAACGTCAACGGCGTTTTTAGTGGCTTCGCGGCTTGTGGGAGGCATAGAAAAACTGACAATACCAGGAACAAAGTCAACAGAACCCGGATTCGTAGCCATTGCCCAGCAATTTGGATTTGTTCCCATTGTAGATTTAGGAATGCGTTTAGGGGAAGGCACGGGGGCGTTGGTGAGCTATCCAATCATCAAACTCGCTTCACTTCATTTGTCAGAAGGCGATGATATGGCAAACCTAATCAACGTCTAATTTTGCTCTGCAAATCTTTCAATGCAATTTTCGAATTTATCGACTCAAAAAGCATCGGCTTAAAGGACCTAGCATCTGACGTGACCCCCTAAAACTCCTCCGGAAGTGATTAGAGTCCGGCCGATGAAAGGACGGACTAATGAAGCGGACACGATTTACAGAAGCACAGATTACCGGGGTTTTGCGTGAGGCAGAGGGGGAGGCTAAGACGGCTGATTTGGCGCGCAAGCATGGTGCGTGGAAAGCGACGCCTTACAATTGGTAAGCCGTCTATGACAGGTGTTTTGTTCGGCAGACGAAGCGACTGCAAGCCGTGGACCAGCGCAAAGTCGGCAAGTCAATGTCGAACAAGTGAATGAAATAATCATATCCTGCCAAATCAACTATTCAGTGCTAACGCAACAATTCCTACTCTTTATGAAAATAATTTTGATTTGTAGAACCTTTATGGCACAGTAAAAATTCTGGGATTCGTGATCGTTGAAAATGGGGGTTTTTGTTGCGGTTCATTTTGTTTCTTGCTGCATTCTACCTTGTGTTACCCACGGTGCCCAAGGCCTTCGCGCAAGATGCAGTAGGCGCGGTTGACATTGTCCAAACGGTAACCCCATCTGGTTCTGCAAGAATTGAGATAGCGGTTCCGGTGCTTCCTGGCGGTGGCGGGCTTAAGCCCAGCATGTCCTTGATTTATACTGGCCACAATAGTGATAGCTCTTTGGGCGCGGGTTGGCTGATTGGCGGTATTCCGCGAATTTCCAGAGGTCCCAAAACATGGGAAGCCGATGGCTACATTTCAGGAGTTGACCTTGTTCGCGACGACGCTTTTTATATCGATGGAGAGCGTTTGGTTCCTATACGTACATATGTAGAAGTGAGTGTAACTAAGACCGAATTTCGTAAAGATCACGATGACGGTACGATCGTGACGGCCAAAGCAACTGATGGTTTTTTTTCGAGTTTTCTGCTTGAAAGCAAGGCAGGCTTAACCACCACATTTGTAGCAGGTCCGACAATTCGCCACGATGACAAGGATGTACCGCTATTCTTTATACCAAAGCGTACCTCTGACAGATCTGGAAATTACATAGACTGGGTTTTTTCCATAGATGGGCTTGTCGCTACAATATCGGCTGTTCGATACACAGGCTTTACCGGTCCTAATTCAAAAGCACCCTTCGCGGAAACGCGCTTCGAATATGAAGCTGAACCGAAACCGCAGGTAAAATATATTCTCGGCCAAGCCCACCGGAGAACTACTCGTTTAAGGGCAACTCGAACGCAAATTCTGGACGCCAGCATGGGGCCTACGGAAGGCGCGCTTGGATTGGAACTTAGCTATGAAGACCGGGCAACGGCGGAAGGTTCCGTGCTCAAAACGGTAACTTCCGTTGGGTTTGACGGTAGTAAACTTCCACCAGTGCTTATGGACTACCGCAAGAATGTAAACAGCTGGACCGAAACTCCGGCCCTCGAATTGCCAATATCCCTTGCAGATGCGCCAAATAGCTTGGGCTATCAATTTGCTCGCGTCCAGTCTGGTAACAATATCAAAAACGGGATTATCGCGAGTTTTGAAACACAATCAGGACAGGTCACAAAAACTTTTGTCGCAAATGCGTCAGGTTGGGGAGAGGAAAAATCCAAAGTACCACCTGTGCTGTTCACAGACGTTGCCGGACGCTCACTAGGAACCATTCTGATCGACTTCGACGCTGATGGTCTAACCGATATGTTGCAGTCTGGGGTAGGTGCGGCACGGGCCTTTCAACAAACGAAAGAGGGGTGGAAGGAGCAGCAAAAATTTGCACTCCCAATTTCTTTGGTTGATAGTTCTGGTGGGGCGCTTGAAGTTATTAGGGGTGACCTGGATGGCAATGATCAATTGGATTTGCTTGTTGCCCAAAACGACGGAAGCGCAAAGGCTCTACTAAACAAATCTGACGGTTGGGAGATTTCTAGCCAGCATGATTTGACACTATTTAGTGAGAGCGATGTTTTCGCGGATATTGACTGTGACGGAAAATTTGATTGGCTTCAATATTCCGCGTCCGGCGGTAAGGTCAATTTGAGCATGCGCTCTTCAAGTAGCCGGGGGTGGAACGAAGGCACCATAATTTACAGTGTAACCACCGATACTGACCTTGCGCCCCAAATCTTGAGGCCAAGAATTGTGGGCCAAAAATGTCCTTCGTTGTTGATTGCGCTGAATAGCGACTCTGATCAGTTTGCAGTTTTGCTCACCCCATCACCTGAAGGCTGGGTTGCGAAGCCGACGACACTGCCAAAAACCACTTTTTGGACTGCGCAAAGAAAACCCCTGTCCCCTCTATTGGCAGATGTAGATGGTGACGGCGGTGACGACATACTTGTGCGTGAAATGACCGGCGAGGGTGAGCTACGATTTACGCTTGTCCAGCGAAATGGACCTGAAGTTTCTTGGGACCCAGCGCCTACAGCCCTTCTTCCGCCAGTGATTCTCGCTCAAGATGGCGAGGTCAATGAATATATTAAGGTTCTGGATTTTAATGAAGATAACAGAGACGATATCGCGGTTCTCCCCAACGAAAATGAACCTGTCGGCCAAGTTGCATTGGCAACTGGAGCGTCATGGCAGCGAGCGTTCGATTTTAATCCTACCACAGATTTCTCACAGAAGCCCGGAAAGCAAGGAGCTGTGCGTTTCATCGATTTAAATGGCGATGGCCTCATCGATGTAGTTTTTAATCGCGGTGACTCTGACAAAGGCGCATTGATTAATACCGGGACAGGCTGGACGTTAGCTCCACAATGGTCTCCTCCCCGTTCAATGATGCGGCGCGGAAAAGTTACAAGTCCGGTTCAAATAGTGGATCTAAATTCTGACGGCTTAGCTGATCTTCTATATTCATATGAAGGTCGATCAGGCGATCTTGTAGTGGAGGCTTTCATCAATCCGTCGCGAAATGGCGGGGAAGGATGGGGAGATCCCATAGCATCATATAAGTCACCTGAAGCCTTTTATTCGGAATTTCGAGGTGATCTAGGTTGGCGATTTGCAGACCTTAACGCCGATGGGAGGCTAGACCTAATTTTTTCCCGAACAAGCAGAAGCGGCCGAATGCAGAATGGTGCGTACTCAAATGACGGAACAGGATGGGTGTCGCTCGAAGGATTTAAATCGCCAGTACCGTTTGTTATTGAGTCTAAAGGTTATCAGGAAAATTTCGATACGGGCACCGTCTTGTTGGATGTCAACGCGGACCGGCTTCCCGATATTGTAGCGAGGTATATAGATCCTGCTACTCAGAATGAGGTCTCCGGTATTTATCTGAATACTGGAAACGGATTTTCCGAATTTTCTATCGGCGCACCACCTGTTCGACTGGATTTCAATGACATCGACAAAACGACTGTACAGTTCTTTGACTTCAACGTTGATGGATATAGCGATATTTTGGCATCGACTTCGTCCACTGCCAACGTGTATTTGGGTACAGGCAAAGGCTGGACGCGATCATCCCGCTGGGACATTCCGTCGGGAGCAAAATCCGATATTTTCAATTTCGATGCAATCCGGATCATGGATATTTCAGGCGATGGTGCCCCGGACGTATTGTATAATGCGCCTCAGCGAGACAAAACGAACCGCAAAGGCGTCTTCTTGAACACCGGTGATGGATGGAAAGCCGCCCCCGGAAATTTCGCTCCTCCTGCAGCTTTCGTAACGGCGACAGGGGCAGATTCAGGCGTGCGATTGATCGATATAAATGGCGACAATGCTGCTGATGTTGTACTTTCAGCGGGTGGATCAAAAAACTCTATCAATATCAATCCGAACAAAGGTGTCGGGTTTTTGGCCGACTTGGTAAGCTCTGGCGGGGTGAAAACACATTATAATTATGCTGTACTGACTGAACCGGCAGCAAAGTCAATGCAAGCTTACGAGGAAGCTGAAACTCCTGCATTCCCAATAGTAAAAGCGATACCACAAGCCCCGATGATCGTTAGCGTAGAGGTCGAGGAAGAAGCGGGAAGGACGCGGAACACGCAATATAAATATGGTGGATTGCTATATGATCTTCGTCGCAATCAACCATTGGGTTTTGCCTGGACAGAAAAGACGGATTCCGTCTCGGGATTGAGATATAGGACGGAATACAGCCAAGCATATGATCTGATCGGTCTTCCTGAACTTGAACAAGTGATTGCCGTTCATGGCGATGGTGCAGTCATTCCAATTATAACTACGGCTAAAAAGTGGTCAGTCAAAAAATTGACGGGCGCAGTGCGTGGGCAGACCAATCACACCTACGCCCAAGTCACACAGAGTCAGGTTATCGGAACTCGCCAAGACTTGAATGGAAAGATTGTTGCGAGAGATCAGAAAGATTTCGAATATGACGAATGGTTAAATGTGACCGAAATGGCGACCCGCAATGCCAATGGCTTAATTATAACTGTAGCCAACTCTTATGGAGAGAGCATTGTGTACAAGAGGTTCGGGCGCTTGACCTCGGCGACGATCACACATGAAAAACCGGGTAGTGAAAGCATAAATAGAACTGCCCGTTTCTCTTACGGCCCACAATTGCTTCTCGCTTCTGAAAAAACTGAATTCGGGGACGACAGACTATCTTTAACCACCGATTATACCCGGAATACGCGTGGATTGATAGTCAGCACGACGAGGTCAGCTCTGGGCGTTGCCACACGTCAAGAGTTACAACAATGGGATGAATATGGACGTCTTTTTGTTAGCGCGAGTAATGCCGAGGGGCAGAAAGTTTCGAGGCAGATCAATCGGCAATCAGTCGGTGCCGCTTTTGCCATGCCTGAAAAGGTTTTTGATGAAAACGGGCTGAGTACGTTGATAAGCTATGATGGGTTTGGGCGAATCAATAACAAATTGAGCAGCGATGGCCTTTCTATCAATTATTCGCGCCACCTTCGCACCAACATACCAAGTGAATGGTTGCTGCCCAACGGTGGCAGTGCTTCGCCAGGTGAGATCGCTTGTGAAGCGGATCCTTTAGCGAATCCCAAACTGGGGTCAGTAAGCTTTGCCGAAGCGGTTTGGGTCACCTCCCGTGGAGGTAAGAAACGATTGGAAAGCGCGAGTATTCTTGATCAGGCTGGCCAATTGATTCGTAAAATCGCGGTTCGCACGGACGGGAAAAAAGCGCGTTTGGTATTCACCGACTATAGTTATGACCTTGGTGGTCGAATAATTGCTGAATCTACCCCGTATTTCGCAGGTGAAAAAGCCCCATGGAAACGTTATAGCTATGACCGGCTAGACCGACGCATTAACGAAATGAGCCCTGATGGAGCCTGTTACCGATTTGAGCACGACGGGCGCAAAACAACTCGTATTGATCCGCTCGGGCGTCGTTCATCCGTATTCATGTCCGAAACCGGTAAGCCGGACCGAGTGATACATGCCGATGGAGGAGAAACATCATTCACTTATGACGTGATGGATCGCGTTTCTTCGGTTACAAGCCCTGTTGGTTTGACAACAGAGTTTGCTTATGATGCAGCTGGTAATCGTCGATGGACCAAAGATCCTGATGCAGGTGAAATGAGCTTTGAATTTGACGCGTTTGGTCAAGTGCAGCGACAACGAGCGAAAAATGATCTGCAATGGACTACTGTCACCCACGATAAGCTTGGCCGGATCACTCGCGTTTGGCAGAGCGACAAGGTAACGGAATGGCAATATGACCGGCCCGGCGCGCTCGGCAGTGTTGCCTCGGTCACAAGTACCTCGCAAAACACGCCCAACTCCCGGATCTATTCCGAAATTTATCAATATGATCCGCTTGGCCGATTGGCACGCACGGAAATAGCTTTTGACGGTTCATCTGACGCGCCCAAATACCGCGGCACTTCGAGTATTGAATATGATGCAGAAGGACGGATTAACGCCATTATTTACCCGGTGGGCGGGAGTCATGAAACATATCGCGTAACGAGATCTTATGATGAAGATAGTGGGCAGCTCATATCGGTATCTGACAGTCGCGGAGCCAGCCCGCTTTGGAAATTGATGGCGGCGGATGCTGAAGGGCGCACGACGGATGTCAGGCTCGGCAACGGTGTGAGAGAAAGAAAGGAATTTTCCGTTGGTATAGGCGAGCTTACCAAACATGAAATTCGCAATGGCGCAGGCAAATTGTCGGACACGCGATATGCGCGCGATCTAGTCGGCAATCTTACTCGGCGACGGGATGTCGTAACCGGTTTGGATGAAACTTTCGGGTATGATGCTGCTGATCATTTGATCCGCGTGGCATCAGGAGATTCGATTATCACTGCCGAATATGACCAAGCCGGACGATTTATAAAAAAATCGGATGTCGGTTTGTATCATTACGGATGCGATGGCGCGCCGGCCAATGGCGTGTGCCGGATCACAGCGGAAAATGGAACGTCAGAAACCATTTCATATAATGATCGCGGAAATGTTGTTAAAACACGCGACTATGGTGTTCGTTATACGTCGGATGGGCGCGTCCAACGACTGGAGAAAATGACAGCCACTGGTCCAGCAACAAGTCTCTATTCCGAATTTGATTATGGTCCAACAGGGATGCGTATTTTCAGCAGAGAGCGCGGTTGCGCCGATGATAGCTGCAACATTTATCGGACCAAAGAGACGTTACATCTTGGCAATACAGACAGGATCACAACAATTCGCGGACGTTCGCGTTTGGTAACGGATCGCTATTATGTCGCAGCTACGAATGGTGTGTTCCTTTCCGTGGATTACATTGACCGCACTGCCGCCTTCGGAACGGACCGGCAGGGTCCAGCGTCGGTTTCGGCTTATTTACACCGCGATCACCTAGGCTCAATTTCTGCGTTGACATCACAGATTGGTGCCGTTTTACAACGCTTCCGCTTTGATCCATGGGGTCGTGCGATTGGGCTTCGCGCAGACAATGACAACAGCTTTGGTTCTGCTGCTGCATGGACACGTGGATTCTCGGGGCATGACCATATTCCTCAATTCGCCCTGATTCATATGAACGGTCGGGTCTATGATTCCCGGTTAGGCGTGTTCTTAAGCGTTGACCCTCTCACCTCGGACCCTACCAATAGCACAGATTTGAATCCCTATGCTTATGCCTTGAACAATCCTCTAACGAACCGTGACATCTCTGGTTATGGATTTTTCAGAGATGTAGGAAGAGCTCTTGGCGGGTTAGGACGTTCCATAGGCAAGGGCGTCAGTGACTTGGCGGGCAATGCTTTCAGAGAAGTTTCTCAGTTCATAGGCAAGCATTGGAAAGAGATTGTCGTGGTTGTAGTCGTAGTCGCAGTTACTGTAGCTTGTGTAGGAGCTTGTGCGCCTTATGTGGCAGTTTTAGCCGGAGCCGCAGGCGGAGCAACCGCCGGGGCGCTATATGGAGGGACCGTCGAAGACGTACTAGCTGGTGCGATCACCGGCGCGGTATTCGGTGCGTTTAGTGGAGGTGTGGCAGCAAGCGGATGGAGCACAGCTGGGAAGGCCGCAGCATATGGGACAATTTCCGGCGGGCGTGCTGCTATGAGCGGCGGTGATTTTGGTCGAGGTTTTCTAATCGGTGCCATGAGCACAGGGGTCGATACGCAGGGGCTTGTTTCCGGGGATAGCTGGCAGAATGTGTCCGCTCGTGTAGCAATCGGAGCGGCTTCAGGCGGAACGATTGCTGAGCTAAGCGGTGACAAGTTCGCCAACGGTGCTTTATCAGGTGCTTTTCACCAGCTTTGGCAGGATGCGCGCACGCAAGGGTGGACCAAGACAGAAACACTCATGCGATATGTCGGTATGTATCGTGCTCGGGAGGCAACACTTGTTGGACTAGGAGCAGGCGCGGTACTTAGTGGGTACGCGTATCTAAGTTCCAATCCAGCGATTAAATTCAGGCTCGATAAAACCGGATTATTTATTTTTGAAGGTGCGGGTTTCGAAGCAGGTGCTGGGCTTACACTAGGCAGCACCATTCTCTACACGCCCGATGCAGCAAATGACAATTTATTGAATCATGAGGTTCGCCATGTAGCACAATGGGGCGCATATGGGTCGGGTGGGTTTTTAAATGAATATCGTCGACAGTTGGACCTGTACGGCTATGAGAACGGACCATTTGAAGCAGAGGGCTATCGTGAGAACGCAAGGTGAAATAATAAAACCGCTACGATCCACGTCACCAAATCAAAATTTTGCTTAAATGCAATAAGTATAAGTGACTTTCGCTATGACCGCTGCGTCAACACATTCTGTCTGTATTCACCAACGCCCAAATCGTCGTCTTCTGGCTCAAGCAATCAGGCCTGATTCTCGACAAGTTTTCATCCATTCCTCAATATCGACAATAAATTCACAATCGTCAGTCCTATCAATAATTCATTCTTTGTGACAAACGAATTGAGTGTCCTCTCTCAATATGCCTATAAAAAAAACTCATTTTTGGGGGATTATATGCTTTCTGCACTAAAGAAAATTCAATTTGTATTTCTCTCATTGTTATTAGTAGCAGGTTTATACTCCGGTGAAGCAAAGGCCTTTGGTTTAAATACACATCTTTGGATTGCTCAGCAAATTATTGATGGCCTCGATGACAATTGCCGGATCCAACTTGGAAGAGAAAAAGCGAGATTCCCTACTGATGTTTGCCAGAGCATTCAGAAATACCCTGAGTATTTTTTAGCAGGATCAATTGGTCCAGACGGTTTCCCTGATATTATCACTGGACAGACGGTTGTTCATCCCGGTGTCGACGATGGATGGAAAACGAGTGATTGGCTAAACCATCTCTACCAAAGAGCGGAAAACGGAAGGGAGTTGGCTTTTGCAGCAGGTTATTTGGTTCATGCTGCTAGCGACACATTTGCACACACTTATGTCAATAACTATGCTGGCGATGAATTTTCCCTCACCGATGAACGCCGGGTAGAGATTAGGCATTTTGTACTGGAAAAATATATTGATAGCCGGCTCCCGCCAAGCGCAGTTAATATTGATAAACTGAAAGTCCCAACAAAGTTCCTGAGAGATAATTTGATCTATAACAAGAGCGCCGCCGTTAACTCGGCACGCTCCGGTATCGCGCTGCATATTCCCGCAATGTATGCTGTAAAAGAATCCATTGGCGATGTTGCCGCAAGCGCGGACGATTTGGAAAAAGAGATAACTCGCGTTATTGACCTTCTCATCCCGTGGGAAAAGCAGCTGGGGATTAATCTCGGCGATCAGAAGGTTGATCTCGGGTTCCTAAAAGAAGGACTAAAAGGCCAAGAAACAAAATTGGCGTTGGAAAAAGAAGCTCTAGAATCAGCAAAAAAATCTCTCGACGACGCAATCAATGAATTAGAGAAAAATGCACAGAAAATTGATCACTATCGCAATCAGATATCTTCTGCAGATCGAGAAATTGAAAATATTAGACGGCTTGCCAGGCAAGCGAAAAACGCAATCGGCGGCCTCAGACGGGTAAGAGAAGCAGCGAAAGAAGCTCGTAAAGCTTTTAAAAAGCTTGGCGGCTCAGTTGGAGACAGTGTCTGCAAAAAGATCAGTGAATGCAAGGATCTAATGGATGATTTGAACGACGCGATAGACGACTATGACGATGCTCGTGATGCTATAAACGACGAAGCGGTCGAAATAGCGGCACAAAATCTAAAAAAAGCAGCTGCTTTGCGAAAGAAAATTGAGAGGGAAGCGCTCAAGGCTCCATTTGAGAATGCTCGAAGAGTAACACGGACTGCGTACGACATCGCTAATACAAAATACAAAGCTGAACTGGATATCACCGTTAACTCCAGGAAGGCTGTGGCAGTTGCTGAAGTCTCCATTGCCGTGCTCCTAAAGCAGATTGACGCCTTCAAATTCGGGAAAGAAGACTTAAAAAAGTTAGCAACTCAACTGAATATCATCTCCGGCCCTCTCGGAAATTGGGAGACTGGGGTTGATGTCGCAAGTGAAAAATTTATTGATACAGGGCTTGTCGTTGCCAAAAAGATGGCTGCCAGTGAAGAAGGCGCGGTTGGAGAATATGTCGAATGGTTCAAGTGCCACGGCGTTGCATTTATGGGTATTCCGCATCAACTCGGAGAGGCCGGTTGCTTCGCCCAAAACAGTCTTGTTCAAATTCAAAAAGAAATAGACGCGTTTATCATTAACTCGCACCCCGATCCCATAAGGTCAGTGATTCAAGATTTTATGGACTTGAAAGAAGAATATAAGGTCAAGTTAAAGAGAGAAGTTGAAACCGCCGGAATTGAAATAACAAAATTCGCTTCGCCCGACGGTACGACCGGAGATTTCATTGAGTTGATAGTGCGCCCCGAAAACGCGACGACTTCGAAATTGAATGAGGTGTTCCAGTCGGCTTCTGATGCCGATGGGAAAAAACTACTAGTGTTTGATAAAGTTTCTGATCAAGTTAATACTGATATTGATTTGGCTAATGACGTCCTAAACCCGAGAAGCTTTAAAGCGTTGGACTATGCTTTAAAATTTTCACAGCTTGCTTTAATGAGCCAAAAGGGGTTGGAAAGATTTGTCTGGAAAATGGGTGGGCGCCCAGAGAATCTTGGTAGTTTTCAATCAGGTAAGCGTCAATCTATATTAATTGAAACATTGAAATCCATAGACGGTAATCATCAATGGCAACCCTTTGGTCTGCCATATCCGAGATCAACTGGCGATCCTGAGCCTAAAAAAGCTTTAGAGCGCAATTATGGTTGGGGGCCTTTGGATAAAGGCCGTAAAGGCTTGTCCCTGTTTATTGACATAAATTTACGGAACTCGGTATTTCTATCGCTTTTTCCTTATCCGGTATCTGGAGAGATTATTAACCGCCCGGAACTCCGGCCTCCGAGTTACAAATTCCCCTCCTGTGATAGAAATCCGTTTCCAGTGGCATTTGCTTCGGACGGGGCGCCTGTTGATTATGATGATTTATGTGCAGTTGAAGACAGTACTCGAACATCTTCTCTCACATCGGTTATTAAACGAAAGCGGTTCTTCAGAAAGATATTTAGCTTTTTTGGTTTTGGACCTGATGACAGATAATTGGCTTGAAAAAAGATGAACTTCTGCCTTTTAGGGACTCGAAAAATGAGTGTTCAGGACCACAATAGTCCTAAAAAGGTAATCAAACCAAAGGGTTATTTGGTATTTAGGGGCCTTTACTCGGGCCTTCGTAAGAACCGAACCGATATTATCGTTTTAATATAATAAGTTAATGAACCTATTCGGGTCCTCTTCTGGCACCATTAGACTGTTTCTCCATTACCGCTATTGGTTCCAAAAACCCCGTAAATTGCTTGATATTGCGATCAACTGATTGCGCTTGTTCGCGTGCTTTCACTGATAATCATAATCTTCTGGGGGCTTTCTGCATATTTTCGCGGTTTTCTGCGGGATCGGAAATGGAATGGCTTTGACTGATACGACAATCCGACCCGTCTGAGGACAGGAGAGTGGGCATTGTCGACTATATTATGTCCCAGCAATCCTATAGCTGATGCCCCGGATGGCACTCACGGTCGAGAAACAGGGGCGTTCAGACCTGCTGCTAGACCGCCCAGGAGGGCAGATGGGCAAGGACTCTACCCCCCCGCCGGCGCTCCGGCAGGGCGGCGTCGGCGGCACCGGTTGGGCGAGCAAAGATTTTGCCACAGCGGGCAAATTATATCTATGTTGCGTTGCAGCATAGATAAAGTTACCTCACCGGCTACAAAAGCCCCCTATCATATAACAGTTTACTGGATCTCCTCCCGCCATGATTCCTGCAAGCCATGACAAGATGCCCATCTCTATGAAATCCGTCATCGGGCTCATGTTATTGCTTCTGGTCGTGGCTTGTGGCGAGCCGGCGCCTCAGGCGCCAGCGCCTAAAACTGTCTCGGTAGCTGTCCCGCTGCAGCGGGAGGTTGTGGACTGGGACGAGTTTATCGGCCGGTTCGAAGCCATGCAGGATGTCGAAATCATGCCGCAGATATCCGGTACGATCGAGCGCATCGCGTTTCGCGAAGGTGTCGAGGTGCAGAAGGGGCAATTGCTGTTCGTGATAGACCAGCGGACTTTCCGCAATGCGGTTGCGCAGGCGCAGGCGCAAATCAACCAGAATGAAGCGAGTGTGGCCAATGCCCGCACGGAAATGGAGCGGGCGCGGGAGCTGCTTGCCTTCGAGGCGGTGAGTAAGGAAGAATATGAACAAAAACAGGCGGCCTATCGCACCGCGGTTGCCGCGCGCAGTGGTGCTGCCGCGCAGCTGAAGGAAGCAAAATTGCAGCTTTCCTATACGATGGTCCGTTCGCCGATAACCGGCCGGATTTCCGACAAGCGGGTTGCGCTGGGCGATACAGTAGTCGCCGGCCAGACGCTTCTGACCCGGGTCGGAACCGTCAATCCGATATATTTCAGCTTTGAAGGCGCGGAAAGTTTCTATCTGAAATATATCCGGCAGGATCAACGCGGTGAGCGCCGCTCTTCGCGCTATGCGCAGAACCCGGTTGAAATTCAGCTCGCGGATGACAGCGGCTACCAGTGGCGCGGTCGTATGACCTTTGTCGACAACGCCATCGATCCGGATTCAGGGACAATCCGGGCGCATGCTGAAGTGCAAAATCCGGACGGGTTTCTGGTCCCGGGAATGTTCGGACGAGCCCGTTTGCTCGGCTCCGGGACCTATGAGGCCCTGCTTGTGCCCGATGAATCGATTGTCGCCGACCAGACCCGCAAACTGCTCTACGTTATCGGGAAAGACGGCAAGGTTGCGCAGCGCGTCGTCGAGACCGGGCCGCTGGTTGAAGGCCTGAGAGTGATCCGCGACGGCATCGCGCCGACCGAGAGAATCGTGCTCGACGGGCTCGCCGGATTGCGACCGGGAACCGAGGTAAAAGCCAAGCTTATCGAAATGAAGCCGCGGTCTGAAAATACAGCACCTGTATCGATTCCGGCAAAAGCGCCACCGCCAACCGATGCCAAGCCGGTGGCATAATAATGAAATTCTCCCACTTTTTTATCGATCGGCCTATCTTTGCCGCGGTGCTGTCGATCCTGATCGTGATCTTCGGTATTGTTGCCTATCCAAGCTTGCCGGTCGCGCAATATCCGGAAATCGCACCACCGACTGTCATCGTTAGCGCTACTTTTCCGGGCGCGACTTCGGAAACCCTCGCAGAAACGGTCGCCGCTCCGCTGGAAGAATCGATCAACGGAGTAGAGGACATGATCTATATGTCGTCCTCTTCCACCGGTGACGGCAATGTGTCGATCACCGTGACCTTTGCACAAGGGGTGGACGTCGATCAGGCACAGGTTCTCGTCCAGAACAGGGTTTCAACCGCTGAACCGCGGCTCCCGACCGAAGTCCGCCAAATCGGTGTGACGGTACTCAAGAATTCGCCGGACATATTGCTGGTATCAACCTTCTATTCCAGCGACGGATCGCTGTCGCAGCAATATGTTTCCAACTATGTCAAATTGCAGGTCATTGACCGTCTGTTGCGCATTCCCGGTGTCGGCGGGGTCCGGCAATTCGGCGGGCGTGATTATAATATGCGTGTGTGGATCGACCCTGACCGGGCAGCAGCACGCAATCTGACCGTTGACGAGATTACCAGCTCCGTCGGTGCGCAAAATGCCCAGGTATCGGCCGGTTCGATAGGCCAACCACCGTTTAACGAAGGCGGCACCGCTTTCCAGCTGAACATTCAGACCGAAGGACGGCTTACCACCCCGGAACAATTCGGCGCGATCATCGTCAAACGCGATGAAGAAGGCCGTCTTACCCGGCTGCGCGACGTCGCACGGATCGAGCTGGGAGCGCAGGATTACAGCATCAATGCCTATCTGAAAGGCCAGCCGACGACTGCTGTCGGGATTACCCAGTTGCCCGGGTCCAATGCGCTGGCAACCGCAGAAGCGGTCAAAGCGGAACTGGCGCGGGTATCAGATGGCTTCCCTCCGGGCATGGCCTATGAAATTCCGTATAATCCGACGGAATATATCGAAGCGTCCATCGAAGCTGTGCAAAGTACATTGATCGAAGCGATCATTCTGGTGGCCATCGTCGTTCTGCTGTTCCTGCAAAGCTGGAGAGCGGCGATCATTCCGATCATCGCAATTCCGGTGTCGCTGATCGGGTCGCTGGCGATGCTCGCCGCCTTTGGCTTTTCTCTGAACAACCTGTCGCTTTTCGGCATGGTCCTGGCGATTGGCATCGTGGTGGATGACGCGATTGTCGTGGTCGAAAATGTCGAGCGTCTGATGGAACAACAAGGCCTCAGCCCGCTGGCCGCCGCCCACGAAACCATGCGTGAAGTGTCGGGCGCGCTGATTGCGATCGCGCTGGTTCTCGCCGGCGTTTTCATTCCCACCGCGTTCATTCCGGGTCTTTCCGGTCAGTTTTACCAGCAATTCGCGCTGACAATCGTAAGCGCGACAATCATTTCCGCATTTGTCTCGCTGACATTGTCTCCGGCTATTGCAGCGCTGCTGTTGAAACCAAAACAAGACACCGGCCTGCGGGACGGATGGCGCGGCTACCCCGCTCGTTTTGCCAGAGGATTTAATAGCGGATTTGACAAATTATCGGAACGTTATGGCAGGTTGACGGGACGCGCTGTCCGTATGCTACTGATCGTTTCGGTAGTGTATGCCTTGCTGATTGGCATGACGGCGTGGCGTTTTACCGAAACACCCACCGGATTCATTCCGGCTCAGGATCAGGGTTATCTGATCGGTATCGTACAAATGCCGCCCGGTGCTTCCTTGCAGCGCACCGATGAAATTCTTTCACAGGCGCAAAATATTGCGCTGGAGAACAAGGCCGTCAAGGCGACGATCGCGATGGCCGGGCTGGACGGAGCAACCTTCAGTGTCGCTCCCAATGCCGCGACCATGTTCATTCCCTTGAAAGACCATGATCAGCGCGCCGATTCAGACACTGTCGCCAATGAATTGCGCGGCGCCCTGTCATCGATCACCGCAGGCAATATACTGATCGTTCCGCCGCCACCGGTGCGAGGCATTGGAACCGGCGGTGGCTGGAAAATGATTGTCGAAGATCGCAGCGGCGCAGGGCTGAAAGCGCTGCAGGACGTCACCATGAAAATGATGGCGGCAGCCAATGCGGAAGAAGGATTGTCCTCTGCCTTTACGACATTCAATACAAACACCCCCCGGCTGTTTGCCGATATCGACCGGGAACGGGCGGAGCAGATGGGCGTGCCGGTCGAGAATATATTCTCGACTTTGGGCACCTATCTTGGTTCGACCTATATCAACGATTTCAATTATCTTGGCCGTACTTTTCGCGTGACGGCCCAGGCCGATGCCGCCCACCGCGACCAGATCAGCGATGTCGGCAGGCTGAAAACCCGGTCTGCCGCAGGCAATATGGTGCCGCTCGATGCAGTCATGACTCTGAAGAATGACAGCGGCGCTTACCGCGTCGTGCGTTACAATCTTTATCCATCGGCAGAATTGCAGGGTGATACCGTCAGCGGATTCTCCAGCGGGCAATCGCTCGAAACGATGGAAAGACTGGCGACTGAAATCATGCCGCAGGGCTTTAACTACGAGTGGACGGAACTGGCGTTCCAGCAACAGCAGGCGGGCAATACGGCTACGCTGATATTCGGCCTGGCCGTCATCTTCATATTCCTGCTGTTGGCGGCGCAATATGAAAGTCTCGTGCTGCCGCTTGCGGTCATTCTGATCGTCCCGATGTGTCTGCTGGCAGCCATCCTGGGCATCAATTTAATGGGATTGGACAATAATATACTGACCCAGATCGGGCTGGTTGTCCTGATCGGTCTGGCGGCCAAAAATGCCATCCTGATTGTGGAATTTGCGAAACAGAATGAAGATGCCGGAATGGAATTGCTGGAAGCGGCCCGCAAGGCGGCGGCACAGCGGTTGCGGCCGATCTTGATGACGTCCTTTGCCTTCATTCTCGGCGTGCTGCCTCTGGTTGTCGGCTCCGGACCAGGAGCAGAAATGCGTCAGGCTTTGGGAGTGGCGGTGTTTTTCGGCATGATCGGCGTAACGATTTTCGGCCTGTTGTTCACGCCCAGCTTTTACGTCATCGCCCGCAAGCTGGGTGACAGGCTATCACGGACAAAGGCTGATCCCGACCGGCAATCCAAATCCGACACGGAGATCGCAGAGTGATAAGAAAAATCGGCATAGCGCTTTCGGTTGCCGGCTTGTCTGCCTGCACAGTCGGACCGGATTACCGGCCGCCAGCGGCATTGTCAGATGGCTCTGCGACGCTGACCGAAACCGAAAATAGTCCCAATATCACCGTCGCCGAACTGCCGGAGAAATGGTGGCGGCTATTTAATGACCCCGTGCTCGACAGACTGGTCGACAAAGCCCTGCGCAACAATATCGACCTGCGCATCGCGGCGGCCAATTTGCAAAGGACCCGCGCCTTGCTCGCGGAAACCGGTGCAGGGCGCTTGCCAGTAACCACGGCCAGCTCATCGGCGACCCGAAACCGGACCGCTGCCTCCAGCACGTCGGCGGGTGATTCAGATGCCGTGACATATGATTATTTCTCGGTCGGGTTTGATGCTTCCTATGAAGTCGATCTGTTTGGCGGTGTCAGCCGGTCGATCGAGGCTGCCCGATCCGATTCACAGGTCGCACAGGCGACCCTCGATGCTGCCCGTGTTGCGATTGCGGCCGAAACCGCGCGGACCTATATGCTTGTCTGCTCTTTCGCGGTCCAGGCCCGGGTTGCCCGGGAAACAGCGCAGCTGCAGGAAAAAACCCAGGATCTTACACAGCGGCTACTGCAGGGCGGTCGCGCCAATCGCCGGGACGTTGACAGCGCTACCTTGCTGCTGGAACAGACCCGCGCGCAAATACCCGCATTCGAGGCGGAGCGCCGCGCATCCCTATACGCGCTTGCCGTATTGACCGGCGATCCTCCCGCTCAGGCCGACAGTGAGGCCGCTGCCTGCGACGCCTTGCCAAAGACCAGTACGGCAATTCCGGTTGGTGACGGTCGTACATTGCTTGCCCGCCGCCCTGATATCCGGGCGGCCGAACGGCAACTGGCCGGTGATGTCGCCCGTATCGGCGTGGCGACTGCGCAGCTTTACCCGTCGATCAGCTTGCTGGGCGGCATATCGCTTGGTGCTAACGGGACAGGTGATTTGGGCAAGGCCGATTCCTTTGGCTATTCCATCGGACCGCTGATCAGCTGGAATTTCCCGTTCAACAATGCCGCCCGTGCAAGGGTGCGACAATCCGAAGCCGTCGCTGACGGAGCGCTGGCCGAGTTTGACGAGGTCATTCTGACCGCGCTTCAGGAAACAGAGCAGGCCTTGGCCCGCCTGGACGGGGCAATCGCCCGCGAACGCTCACTCGACAAGGCTGTGGCGGCGAGCGAAAGCGCCGCCCATATTTCCCGCTTGCGCTATGACTATGGCGCAGACAATTTGTTCCAGCTCCTGGATTCTGAAAAGGACAGGGCATCCGCGCGCGCCGCAGCGGCCGCAGCCGGTGCAGACCGTCTTGCCGCTCAAATCGGTCTGTTCAAAGCGCTGGGTGGAGGATGGGAAAATGCGCCGGACATACAGGTGAAGCAGGTTGCAAGGGATTAGATACAGCAACCGAACGTTGAATATCACAGGATTTTTCTTTCGATCTCCCGGTAAATGACATTGTAAATCTCATCTGCCGCAAGTGATTGTGATTGAATTCCTGCTGCAGCTCTTTCCAAAACCACCCCGGGATTTGCCCGGCAACCAACTGGAACTTGCCGCTGCGGCCGGATTCTTCATTCGATGACGACGCGGGTTAGCGAATGCGCTGCCTCGGATCCAGTGCGTCAAGAGCCTGTTTTCGGTGCTGCTCCACCGGAGTTTTGCCGGCAATTTGTTTCCCTTTTCCTCGCCTGGATTCAGCAAGTTGGCAGCAGAGGCTGAATTGCCCGCGGAAACGCCCGTAAACGCAATGGGTAGGGAAGATTATTGCGTGAAACATATGTTTAGTCTTGGCTTTTTGTCGGTCTGGAGAGAGCTCTCTTCAGCAAGCCGTGATGCTGTCATGCTATCGATATTGGCGGCGGGCTGCTGGTTCCTAATCGCGGGGAGCGAAGCCGAAAGCCGTTTTCGCGACTGGGCCTTTCAATATCCTGCCCATGCCATTGATCGGATCATTCTCGGTTTCATTCTGTTTTCAATATGCTCGACCATATTCGCCTTGCGACGTTATGCAGATTTGCGTTCGGCGAATGTTGCGCGCGATACCGCTGAACAGCATTTGCTCGTCAAAGTCTTTGAAGACCCGCTGACCGGATTGCTCAACCGCATAAAATTCCAGCGCCTGGTCGAGGACAAGCTCGCCGCCAATATAGAAACGCAGGCGCAAAGCGCGATATTCTATCTCGATCTGGATGGCTTTAAATATGTGAATGATACATTTGGCCACAGTGTCGGTGATGTCATCCTGCAAAAGGTGACTCAGCGGCTTCATCTGGCAATGCGGGAAGTCAATCTCGACGACGCGCGGGTTGAAGATGTCGTGATCTGTCGAATGGGTGGCGATGAGTTCACCATATTCCTGGACCATTTTGAATCCTGTGCGCTGCCGCGAAAAATTGCACAAAGGATATTGCGGGCGATGGCGGAGCCGTTCGAGCTCGGGTCAAAGAGCATTTCGATCAGCTGCAGCATCGGCGTTGCCATGAGCCCGGAATTCGGCTTCGATTTTACCGCATTGCTGCGCGCCGCGGACGCCGCCATGTACCATGCGAAGAATGACGGCAAGAATTGCATCACCTTCTATTCGAAGGCGATTGATGACGATGTCCTGAGAATCTCCAATCTTGAGCAAGACCTGCGGAAGGCCTTGGCGGAAGACCAGTTTGAATTACATTTCCAGCCGGTTTTTGATTCTCGCACACTAAAAATCTCCTCTGCAGAAGCCCTGATCCGCTGGAACCATCCGACTTCGGGTCTGATAATGCCCGATACTTTTATCCCTGCTGCCGAAAAGCTGAACATCATCAACGAGATTGGCGAGTGGGTGCTGATCGAGGCGATCAAGCGCATAGCAAAATGGTCGGAGGAAGGCATTCCGATCAAGATTTCCATCAATGTATCGCCAAATCAGCTGCGCCAGATGGAGTTTGCCGCTCTCGTCAAAGCTTCGCTGACATATTGGAAGGCCAAGCCTGAATTGCTGGAGCTTGAAGTCACCGAGAGCGCCTTCATGGAGCAGATGGAAATGGCAGCAGACCGATTCACACGGCTCAGTTCGATTGGCGTGTCACTGGCAATGGACGATTTCGGCACCGGCTATTCAAACCTCGCAAAATTGACACAACTGCCCTTCAAACGATTGAAGCTTGATCGGACACTTTTGACGGGGCTGGTCGAAAGAACAGACGAGCGGACTTTGGTACATGCCATCGTCGCGCTGGCCTCCGGACTGAACCTCCAGTCGGTAGTGGAAGGGGTCGAGACCGAAGAGCAGCTCGCCATCCTTCGTGTGATGGGTTGTGACCATGTCCAGGGCTATCTTCTCTCCAAACCCTTAAAAGAGGCGGAGTTTATCCGTTTACTGGAACAGCAGGCATTCGAGCCGATGCAGGCTTCGGGGCAGTGATGAGAATTACGAGTGTTCATATCAAGATGAAAAAAATATCCAGATCGACGATCGGGTCGATCGCGCTTTTTTCCATGTCCGCGACTGCGGCACATGCACAGCTGGACGTGTCAGACGATGATGCGATCACCGTCGAGGATGTCGCGTATCAGTCTGGACCGGACAATGCGCTGCTTGATATCCCGCTTGAGGATCTTTTGACCTTGGAGGCGACATCGGTTGCCAAGAAACGTCAGAAAATGGGTGACGCCGCCGCAGCTATTTTCATTATCACGCAAGAAGATATTCGCCGTTCGGCTGCGAGTTCAATTCCGGATTTGCTCCGTATGGTTCCAGGCGTAGAAGTGGCGACCATTCAGAATTCGGCGATCACGGTAACCGCTCGCGGTTTCAGCGGTCGGTTCGGCAACTCGCTTCTGGTCATGATTGATGGACGGACGATCTATACACCCAGCCTGTCCGGTGTCCTTTGGGATCAGCAAATGCTGGCTCTGGACGATATTGAACGGATCGAGGTTGTCCGCGGGCCTGGTGCCACTTTGTGGGGCAGCAATGCGGTAAATGGCGTCATCAACATTATATCGAAACATAGTAGTGACGTTCAAGGTGGCACGGCGGATGTCCGGATTGGCTTTGACAAACAGCAAGCCAATGGCTCTTACGGCGGCCGTGTTAACGACAATATCAGTTACCGGTTATATGCAAATGCCAGTTACACCGATGGCTTGCTCGACGAGAATGGTGAAAAGCTGACCCGCCGCTATAAAGCTAAAGCCGTCGGCGCGAGAATGGATTACGAGCCCAACGGAGCAGACGCCTTCACGTTGCAAACGGAATATTCGGACGGCGAATTCGAGATTCCGGCCCTGAACGTCAGGGATGATCTTCTGAATCCGGGCTACGACTTGATCCGTTATCAGAGCGACTTTTCTGCTGCCCATATCCTGGGCCGATGGACGCATGAAAGCAGCGAAGACCTGGACTGGTCGATCCAAGCCTATTTCGATCAGGTGAAGAGAACGGCCTATGGAGGAGATCTACAGCAGGATGTGGTCGATCTCGACTTTGGTCTGCGCTGGCAGGCCAATGATATTCATGAAATCAACTTGGGTCTTGGTGCCCGTGCTTCCACTGACTCATTGATCTCCGATACCAATTTTTCGTTTAGCAACGAGAAGCGCAACGACAAGTGGCTCAGCGGCTATGCTCAGGACGAAATCACTCTCGTTCCCGGTCGTTTGAGCCTCACCGTCGGCTCTAAGATCGAGTATAACAGCTTCACCGGGATCGAGTTGCAGCCGAGTGCCCGAATGATGTACCATCCGGCGCCAAATTTTGCAATTTGGGCGGGTGTTTCCAGAGCGACGCGTACACCATCCGGTTTTGAACGGGACGCAGAACTTCGGCTGACAGTAGAACTTCCCGGCACAGTCAATAACCCGATTTCTATACCACTCTATCCCGTACTTCTGGGTGATCAGGATCTCAAGGCTGAGCATTCGACCTCTTATGAGCTTGGTTTCAGAGCCGAAATTGCGGCGGGCTGGTCGCTGGATGTTGCAGCATATAGAACCGTCTATTCCAACGTCGTGACACTCGACCAGATTGGCCAGAGTCTGATTTTTCAGGATCCGTTTCCATTTCCCCTTGGCGTGGAGGTCCCGGTGGCGTTTGCCAATAACGGCGAGGCAAAAACCTGGGGTACAGAGATTGCCTTGTCGGGCAGAATCACGCCGTGGTGGAAAGTCGATTTCGCTTATTCGCACCTGGACATGAAGTCGGGGCCGACCGCAGAAGCATTGTCGGCGACCAGAACGGTTGTCGATCAGAATCTGTCGCCCGAAAACCAGTTTAGCGTCCGCAATGCCATCGATCTCGGCGACAGTTTTTCCTTCGACAGCCAGTTGCGGCATGTCGGCGCACTGGAAGGCAATGTGCCCAGCTATAACAGCGCGGACATTCGCCTGACCTACCGACCGATTGAAACGGTCGAACTGTCATTGATCGGAGAAAACCTGCTGCAAAAGCGGCGACTGGAATTTAATCAAACAGACTTCCCCGCTCCTGTCGGATATGTTTCGAGGACCGCCTCGTTTCAGGCCCGGGTGCGGTTTTGAGGAGGCGGGGGATGAACATGACACACCGCTTTTTAAAAATTGGGATAGCTACAATGGCGTTGACCATGCTGGTAGCGCCACCGCTGCATGCCCAGGCGAACCGCTCCAATGGTCTGAAAGCCGCCATCATTTACAATGTGCTTCGCTTCGTCAGCTTTCCCAATGGAAGCAATAGCGGCTCGCTGATCCTTTGTGTCGCTCGCAGAATGAGCGCGACAAGCGACGTGGCCGCGCTGAATAACAAACCGGTGGGCAATCGGATAATCGTGGTCCGCTATGTCGATCCGGGAGTTTCTGATCTTTCATCCTGTCACGTGGCCTATGTCGGGTCCAACTCAACGACGCATATTTCTCGCATCAAACAGCGTGGCCTGTTGCTGATCGGTGACGACCGTGATTTCATTCGATCCGGTGGCGCTATCGGTCTGGTGAAATTCGGTAATCAGATCCGTTTCGAGGTGAATGCCGGTTCGGCTCGTCAATCGGGCATAGCCATCAGTTCGAAATTGCTGCGGCTGGCTTCCAGGGTGAAGCAATGATGCAATTATTCCATTTGTCCGCACTCAAACACATGCCGTTCCGGTCAAAGCTGACCGTGTTCACCATGGCAACCGCAGCTTTTGCGCTGTTCATGTCCTCTGTCGGGTTGTTGGGGTTGCAATATTACAACAATCAAAGTGCCGCCAAACAGCGCTACAATCAGATTGCCGAAGTACTTGCGGCAAATTTGAGCGCCGCGATTCTGTTCGATGATCAGATCGCCGCGGAAGAGAGCCTGAGTTCCGTGCGCGGCATCAATGACCTGCTTTGGGCAGGGGCTTATGATTCGACCGGACGTAAAGTTGCCTCTTATGCCAACGAAGAGTCGATCGTTTCCGCCGGCGCGGAAAAATCGCTGGAAAGCAAAATGGGGGATGCGCAGATCATCACCCCGGTCATGGCGAACGGCGAAATTGTCGGTGAATTACGTTTCGCCGCCCATCGAAAAACTTTGAGCACCAACGTCGCTGACAGCGCGCCAAGCACGATCATCATGTTCATCATTTGCATCATGCTGGCGTTTTTCGTGGCACGCTTTCTCGGGAAGATGGTTTTTCGACCGCTTGCGAGCATGTCCCAGTCGATGGAACGTATCGGCCGATCCGGCAATTTTTCGCTCCGCCTGGCCAGCGATGCCGATCCTGATTTTAACGTCATAGTCCGCAGCTTCAACCGGATGCTTGGCGAGATCGAAAAGCGGAACGGGGAATTGTCCCAATCCGCTGAGCGGCTTGAAAAAGCGAGGGACGAAGCGGAGCATGCGAATTTGGCAAAATCGCAATTCCTCGCCAATATGAGCCATGAACTGCGGACGCCGCTAAACGCTATCATCGGCTATACCGAAGTGCTGCAGGAAGAATTGCACGCGGCGGGAATGGACAGTTCCATTGACGATATCAAATGGATTTACAGTTCCGCCCAGCAGCTATTGGGCTTGATCAACGGCATTCTTGACCTGTCGAAGATCGAAGCGGGCGGAATGGAAATTGAATATCACGATTTCGACCTCGGGAAACTCATGGACGAAGTGGTCGCCATGCTCGAGCCGATTGCCGCAGCCAAAGGCAATAGGCTGATGATGCAGATGGACGAGACGATCCGGATGGTGCGATCCGATTCCACCAAGCTGCGTCAATGTCTGCTCAATCTTGGCAGCAATGCCTGCAAGTTTACCGAAAATGGACATGTTGTCATCGTCGTACGGAAGAAGGATGATGATATCATGTTCTCGATTTCCGATACGGGCATCGGCATGTCACAGGAACAGATGGACCGGCTGTTCAAGCCATTTTCCCAGGCGGATTCTTCGACCACGCGGCTATTCGGCGGAACCGGCCTTGGCCTGTCGATTACCGGCCGCTTCGCCGAATTGCTTGGCGGCAATGTCAAAGTCGAAAGTTCGCTCGGCACGGGTTCGACATTCAGCATGTGGGTCAAGGCAAATGCCTTGCCCGATGCGCCGGGACAAGATTCCGATGAACGACTGGATATCGACGTTCTCGAAGCGCGGGAGCGGTTTCGGTCAAGCTCTCTGCCGCTGGCCCTGGTTATCGAAGATGAACCCAGTGCACAGAGGCTGCTGTCCAAGCTGGTCGAGCAAGCCGGCTATAATGTGATCACTGCTGCCAACGGCGAAGAGGGGCTCGAGAAGGCAGAAGTTTATCAACCGGATCTGATATTCTTGGATATCGATTTGCCGAAAATCGACGGCTGGCAGGTGCTCGATGCATTGGAAGCCGACAGCGGTTTGAGTTCAATCCCGACCATTGTTGTCAGCGTCGATGATAATCGCCGCCGGGCGCTGGAAAAAGGCGCCTGCGATCATTTCGTCAAGCCGGTTAACCGGGTAGATTTTTCCGATATATTATCGCTCTATTCACTGCGCCAGAAAGGCTGTGTTCTGATCGTCGATGACGATGAAGGCACCGTCCATCTCTACCAGCGGGCAATCGCGCAAATGGGATATAGCACGCGCGCCGTTCAAAGCGGATCGAAGGCGATGGAAATACTGGCTGACGAAAAAATTGATTTCGTCGTCACGGATCTGAAGATGCCGGACGTAAACGGTTTTCAGCTTCTGGATCATATATCGCAAATGGATGTCGAAACCCGGCCACCTGTTTTTGTCGTCACGGGCAAGCTTCTGAGCGATCAGGAGCGCGCAAAGCTTGAAGGAAAAGTCGCCAAAATCCTGCCCAAAAATGGCATCAGCCCGAGAAAGCTGGTCGCCAGTATCGGGGCTTTTGGTGACAAAATCGATCAGGAAACGACCGACAAGGGCGCAGACAAGTCTCCCTCGATTTTGACCACAGGAATTGGAAGCAGGCCTTGATGATGCAGAATAAACATCCAGTCGAACCAGCCGTCGTGAAAATCCTTGTCGTCGACGACGTGGAAGCGAACCGCGCACTTTTGTGCCGCCGGCTGGGCAAGGCGGGCTTTGTCGCCGCTGCCGTCGACAGCGGTATGGCGGCGCTTCAATCCATTGAGGAATCAATCCCCGATATTGTCTTGCTGGATTATATGATGCCGACGATGAACGGCGTCGAGGTGCTGAAACAGTTGCGCGATATGGATGCAACCAAATCGCTGCCGGTCATCATGGTCACCGCCCGTACGGAAGGCGAAGCAGTGGTTGAGGCTTTGTCGGCCGGAGCGGATGACTATGTCACCAAGCCGATCGATTTCGAAGTGCTCTGCGCGCGGATGGCATCGCAATTGAGCAAGAAACAGGATGCAGTCGAAATTCGGCGAACCAATAATGTTCTCGACGAGCGCGTCATTATCCGCAGCATGGCGCTGGCCGATATTCAAAACGAGCTGCAGGACGAGATTGCCAGGCGGCGCAGTCTGGAAGAGAAGCTGGCCGGTCTGACAGATAGTGGCCTGCATGTTGTCGGCACAGATGATCATTCCGACCTGGCCGGACTTTTAACCGAGATAGATGGCCTGGTTTCAAGCATCTTCACGGTTGCATCCGAAGGCAGGCAGGTCAATCTCGCGACCCTGCTAAATCTCAAGGAAAAAGTATCAGAGGCGCTCCGCAATGTCGGCGCGTAGCTGAACAGTCGGTCTACGGGCGAGACAAGGGTGGTTCCACAAAAGCCGCTGGAATATCGCCTGTAACGACCCGCTCATCTCCCGGTTTTTGTGGCGCGGATCAGGCAATAGCGCAAAATCGACCGGCGATAGGCCCATTGGAGAAACCGGCCGGTCACTATATATTTGAGCCGTCCTGACAATCCCGGCTGTCCGCTTCCCCGAAATGTCCGGATGAAGCGTGCAAAGCCGGGCATGACATGCTCGCTGATATCGATGATCCGGATGTCACCGAAGCCGGCTTCCTGCAACTGGCTGAGATAGAGGTCGCGGCGCACGATATTGGCCTCTGCGATATGGGAGCGTTTCAGCATCCAGCGCAGCAGCCGATGGGTGAGTGAACCTGTCCGGTGCTGATCCGATAACATGAAGTCGGTCAGCGCGAGCCGGCCGGCCGGTGCGAGCTGCTGGTGCGCCAGCGCAATAAACGCCACCCGATCGGGAAAATGATAGGCGCAATCCAGCGCCAGGATATGGCTGGGCTTCTCTTCGCCCAATGCAGCGGTCCAAGCGTCTGCATCGTTGATGTCGTCCTGCACGATAGCCGTCGCGGCTGCCGGAAATCCGGCTTTTGCCAGCTTGGCTTTGGCATAGGCGGTCTGACTGCGGGACAGGTTTGCGCCTCGAACCTGCGCCACGCGAAAATGCTCGAGCCAGAGCAGCAACTGGTCGCCGCAACCGAAGCCGGCGTCGAAAACCACCGACTGCTGGTCCAGCACGGCATGTTCTCCCAGCAACAGTGCGAGCGCGCGGCAAGCGTCCGAATATTCCGTCTCGCTTTGCCAATATCCGAGATTGCCCCAGGCCTGGCCTTCGCGATTGAGCGCCACTTCCGCCAGATCGTGAAATTCGGCCATCGCTCAGGCCGCAGCGGGAGCGCTGGCTTTCCACGGTATGGCAGCGCCCAGATGTTCCGCCACCACGACCGACGAATCAACAGCAGCCTCGAGCAGGGGAATTTTTTCCGCCATATAGGAGCCGCATAGCCATAGCCTGTTGCCGGGCTGGCTCTGGCATTCGCGCAGCGCGATGACGATCTTGCGGCTGTCCCGGGTCACCGTTGGCCGGGTAAAATCGACTCTGGCCAGTTCGCGATTGGGGGCGATTCTGCGCATCGGGTTCCAGGTCTGGAATATGGTTTCCTGACCGGCCAGACGGGCAATCGCCTTGGTCAGATCAACCGATACTTCGGCGCGGCTGGCATCACGCGGGATATGATAGCTGACCGGGGACAGACCCTTTGCCGGCGCGGGCAGGATTTCCGGATCGGTATGTACGCTCATGGTCGATCGTTCAAAAGGGATGCGATTGAGCAGAGCCCGGCGATCGTCAAATCCGGATAGCATCGCTGCGGCCTGATGGGCCTGGGCGGCAATCACGACCTGGTCAAAATGCTGAGCCGCTCCCGCTTTCGTTACCACCCGAAGCTGTTGCCCGTCCGGTTCAATCACAGCGACGGGACTGTTCGTCCGCAACTCGACATCGACCAACATGCGCGGCACAATATCGTCCACGCCCTTTGCCGCGCTCATGATCCCTATTTCGTGGACGCCGCATGTGAGATATTCGAGCATGAGATCGGCCGGATAATCGCGCACCGCCTGATAATCGCAGGTGCAGGTCACCGACATCATCGGCAGCAGGACAGTATCGACAAATTCGCGGCCCGCCCCGGATTGCTGCAAATATTCGCCGAAGGATATGTCAGCCAGATCGGTTCGGGCGATATCCCGTTTCGCCCGGGCAAAAAACCGTTTGCTCTGCAGGCCGATGGTCCAGGCCGCCGGGCTCAGCCAGTTGCGGCCTTTCAAATGGGAAAATCGCGCCATGCCCCAACGAACATTGCCATAATGCAGGATGACATGGCCCGCCTCGTCGGAAAATATGCCGCTATGGTCGCTGGTCAGTATCTCGACGCCGATATGGTCATAAAGCGCCAGCAGATTGTCATAATAGCCGTGGCAGAATATCCGCAGCGGGATGTCGATCCGGCGGGTGATGCCGTTGCTGATATAATCGACGCTATGCGCGCCCATGCCGGCCCTCGCCTGGCTTTCAAAAACCGTGACCTGATATTTGTCTTTCAGCAAATAGGCGGCAGACAGACCAGCAATACCGGTGCCGATAACGGCGAGACTGGGTTTGGTCCGCTGGTCCGCGCTCAATCCCATCAGGCGTAATAAGCGACGCTTTGCATCGCGGTCGCGATCAGTTCGCGGCGGCTGTTCCAGATACTCATATATTGGCTGCTCGCGCCATGATCGGCGTGATGGGTGTGGGAATCGATCAGCCACCAGCCATCTTGCGTTGTGAGCTCTTCGGCAATGATGTTGACCTGCCAGTTCATCGAACTGACCATGGCGTTCTTGTCGAGCAAACCCATGACCGAAGGCGGCAGGCTGTCGCACATGCAGAGTATTTCCGCGACGGGATCGAGACCGGCGCGCTGTTTCAGCCGCATCCAGCGAGTCAGGCGATTGGTCTTGGTGCTGGTGTCGATCCGCTTGCCGACATATTCCATGTTTGAGGTGAAAAACTGCGGGGGGCCGCTGTGCAGGTCCTCGCCGTCAGGAAGTGGTGGGAATTCGGGCCCGACAATGTCGGACGTCTTCACTTCGGTCGGACGGGGCGCGGCAAAAATGAAATTGCAATGCAGCCCGAGCCCCTTGTCACCAAAAATCTCCGATTGCACGAAAGCGGTGCTCTTGCCGCGGCGCAGCATGGCGGTCTCCGCGGTCAATGTCCCGAATAGCGGTCCGGTGAAGGCAATTTGCGCCGAGCGGAGCGGCGGCAGGTCAGCTTCGATATGGCTGGCGGCCTGATAGGCAAGCGCGCCGGAGAGGCCGCCAAAGGCGGTGCGTCCCTGGGTCCAGCTTTGCGGCAAAGCGACCGGATGGTCGGGGCCACCGGGTCCGCATTGATCAAGCAGTTCGGAAAGGGCGACGGTCTGGGTTTGTTTATCGGTCATCTTTTCCGCTTATCCGGCTAATCGGCTGAAATCCACTGGTAAGTTTGCTGCCGACATTTACATAAGCGGCTATTTGATTTATAGCTTTGGTGAATTTTCAATCTCTTAGTGAAAGATATTGTGATGAGCTATACCAACACCCTGACCCGCGCCGATCTTGCCGACACCATGAACCGGCAGGTAGGCCTCTCGCGTGCCGATAGCGCCGTCATGGTGGAGTCGATATTGGACCATATGATCGAGGCGCTGGTCGATGGCGAGAATGTCAAGATTTCGGGGTTCGGAACCTTCGTGTTGCGCGACAAGGGCGAGCGTACCGGTCGCAATCCCAAGACCGGTGTCGAAGTGCCGATCGCGCCGCGCCGGGTTTTGACCTTCCGCGCCAGCCAAACGATGCGTGACAGGATAATCGCCGCAGGTTAATGGACCCGGCGAACCGGGGGAGTAGAGTATGACCAAGGAACAAGGCGCTTTCCGCACGATCGGTGAGCTGTCCAAAGAGCTGGGCATCAAACCCCATATATTGCGCTACTGGGAAGACCAGTTTGCGATACTGGCCCCTCTTAAGCGCGCCGGTTCGCGGCGCCATTATCGCCCCGAAGATGTCGAGATTGTCAAAACGATCAACCGCCTGCTCAATGAAGAGGGCTATACGATCAAGGGGGCCCGCAAATTCTTGGCCTCGCGGCGCCGGGGGCCTGAAATGTTCGAGGATGCGCCGCAAATGGCCGCCACTGCTCTGCCGCTGGCGACAAATACGCATGAAGATAACGGCCTGATTCTGGCGGAGCTGAAATCGATCCGCAACCAGCTGTCGCACGCGCTTAACCAAGCTTAGTCCTTTGATGGGCCCTGAAAACCGCGCTTAGTCGTAATTTGGTCCCAGTTCCGGATCCAGATCTCGCGGCCGGGTGAACCGGTCTAGCGTGCCGCATTTTTCGGTAATGTCGGCCCAGTTATCGATGGCGAGCGTCATTTCGGCCAGTGTGGCCGTCGGATATTTTGTTTCCACCTCGTCGCGGGCCGGGGAGGTTCCGTCATCGGGGACCAGATCGAAAATCAGGTCTTCCAGTCCTGGATTGTGACCGACCATCAGGACATGGTCAGCATCGGCACTGGCGCCGCGCAATACATCGAGCAGAGTGGCGGAAGAGGCGAGATAGATTTTGCGATCCCAGGTCGGCTCCATTGCCTGACCACTGGCTTCCTCGACATTTTCCAGTGTCTCGATCACCCGTACGGCGGGCGAGGCGAGAATCTGATCGAAGGTCAGTCCGTTGCGCTGGATGAAACGGCCCATCACCGCAGCGGCGCGTTTACCCTTCTTGTTGAGCGGGCGGTCGAAATCGCGGTCAACCGGATCGTCCCAGCTGGATTTGGCATGGCGCAGGAGTGTGAGTTTTTTCATTGCCGATTGTCATGCATCAAACTTGTTTCAGTTGGAAGACCGGATTGCGGCATTTCCGATTTTGCCTTGCGGATCTCGGCCAGCGCCTGTTCCAGCGGCATGCGTTCGACCGGCGTTCCTTCGGGGAAGGCGCTGAGCAGGCGCGAGGGGAAGGCGGATGACAGGATGACAAAATGACCGTGGTCATCGGCGCGGCGGATGATTCTGCCAAAGGCCTGTGCCAGTCGTGCGCGAATGATCCGGTCGTCATAGGCGGTGCCGCCACCGGCCAGCCGCCGGGCGCGATGAAGAATATTCGGGCGCGGCCAGGGCACCGACTCCATCACCACCAGCCGCAGACTCTCGCCGGGCACATCGACTCCGTCGCGCAGCGCGTCGGTGCCGAGCAGGCTGGCTTTGGGGTCGTCGCGAAAAATATCGACCAAAGTGCCGGTATCGATCGGGTCGACATGCTGGGCATAGATCGGCAATCCGCTTTGCGCCATCCGGTCGGCAATGCGGGCATAGACCGTGCGCAGACGCCTGATCGCGGTAAACAGGCCGAGCGTGCCGCCGCCAGAGGCCTCGATCAGCTGGGCATAGGCACCAGCCAGCCCCGCCATATCGCCGCGCTTCACATCGGTGACGATGATTACCTTGGCCTGGTTGGGATAATCAAACGGACTGGCAACTTCGAATTCCTGTGGCGCATGGGCAAGATGTACAGCGCCGCTGCGCGCCCGCGCGGTCTCCCAGCCACCGCCGCCTTTCAGCGTTGCCGACGTGATCATGACGCCATGGGCGGGCTTGGTGACGACCTCGGTGACCGGAATCGTCGGATCAAGCCAGTGGCGGCAGATGCCGACATCATATTCCCGGCCTTCATAGCGGTCGATCATCAGCCAGTCGACGAAATCGGGATCGGCGGGGCCACCGATACGCGACAATAAAGAGAGCCAGCCCGACAAGGTATCGCGTCGCCAGCCCAGGCTCGACAAGGCGCCTTCCATCCGTGCCCGCGCGGGCGCGTCCATCCAGTCGGGACCTTCCTCGATCAGATGCTCGATCCGCTGGCCCAGTCGCACCAGAGGTTTCAGCAGCGCATCCATCGCCGTTGCGGCATTGGCGACGGCATCGATCATCGGGCCTTCGACATCGGTCAGTTCGGTTTCCAGCCCATAGCCGGCATCGGCGCTCTGGCTTTCATCGCGCGCGAAGACCATCGCGCGCACTTCGTGGAGCAACGCCTCGATCGGGCCAGAGGGTTCGCCTTCGCCGATCCGCTGGAGCCAGCCATCGCCGGGCAGCGCTTCGGCGGCATGGCGGGCGCTTTCAATCGCGCGTCCGCCTTCTTCGTCATAGGATGCGAGATCGGCGAGGCGCGCAGCGAGTCCGCGACGGCGGCCCCGGTTTTTCGTTTCCGGTCCGATTACCCAGCGCCGTATCTCAATCGTTTCCTGCCCCGACAGCCGAGCGGCAAACATCGAGTCTGCTGCGTCGAACAGGTGATGGCCTTCATCAAAGATCAGCCTCGTCGGCGGGTTCTGTTGTTCGCGTCCGCGGGCAGCGTTAACCATCACCAGCGCGTGATTGGCGATGACGATGTCAGCCTGCTGGCTGGCGCGCGCGGCTTTCTCGATGAAGCATTTGCGATAATGCGGGCAGCCGGCATAGACGCATTCGCCGCGCCGGTCGGTCAGCGCTGTGGCGCCATTGCGGCGGAACAGGGTGGTCAGCCATCCGGGCAGATCGCCGCCGACCATATCGCCATCCTTGCTATAGGCCGCCCAGCGCGCGACCAGATGGGCAAGGATCGCCGCTCTTCCCGCAAAACCGCCCTGCAGTGCGTCTTCGAGATTGAGCAGACAGAGGTAATTTTCCCGTCCCTTGCGCACGACGACTTTCTTGCGGAATGTTTCTTCGTCCGGATAGATACGGCGGGTTTCCCGGTCGAGCTGGCGCTGCAGCGCCTTGGTGAAGGTTGAAATCCACACCGCACCGCCGGCTTGCCGCGACCACAGAGATGCCGGTGCCAGATAGCCGAGTGTCTTGCCAATCCCGGTGCCCGCTTCCGCCAGCAACATATTGGGTGCGCCCTTGATCTTGCGCGGATTGAAAATCTGGGTCACCGCGGCGGCATAGTTTTTCTGGCCCTGACGTTCTTCCGAACCTTCGCCGGTCAGAGCGTCGAGTGTGGCCAGCGTCTCCTGCTTGTCCACGGTGATTGATCTGGGAGCAGGACGCGGCGCCTCTTCCTCCCATTCGTCCAGTTTGGAGAATAGCCAGCGTTCAGCCTGCACGGGTTTTTCAAGCTGTTTCCCCACTTCCTGGGCCCAGGGCCAGCGCAGCCGGTAGAGAGCCTGCGCGCTGCTCCATGCGCCCTCGCGTTCTTTCCAATAAGGTGCTTTCAATCCTTCCAGCAACAGAGTCGCTGCTTGCCGGTAGAGAGCGGCTATATCGGCCTCCTGATTCGGCGGAGTCAGGCCGAGTGTCTTCGCAAGGCCAGCCGGCGTCGGGACGATGAACTGCGCCGGATGGATGAAGGCGAACAGCTCCAGCAGATCGAGGCCGGACAGATCGGGATAGCCGAGCCTTTGTCCCAAAAGCGGAGCGTTGAGCAGGATATGCGGCGTTTCCGCGACCCGGCCAATCGCTTCGCCCTTGCCAATCGCACGGGTTTTGCCGTCGACCGAGCAAATCCAGATGCCGCTATGGCTGGCGTGGAGCGCGGGATAGGGGAGTGCCGCGACCATTTAGCCGCCGACGGCCGGTACGCCAGCGAACCACGGATGCAGAAACATCAGAATGGCATATAATATCGCCGCAATCACAAGACTCAACAGTTCGCGGCCAGCGCTCGCGATCTTGACCGGCTTTACCCAGGCGCCCTCGTTGCGAGAGACGGTAACAATCGAGATCAGCGCCCACAGCCCAAGTCCGCCGAACAGGACCAGCGACTTGTTGTCGCCATTGGCGAGCAGATGACCGACCGCCCAGACAAGAACACCGGTCAGCATCGGATGGCGAATCCATTGCCGTATCCGGGAGGCCCCTTGCGCCGCGCCAATCAGCAGGATCGCGAAGAACATCAGTGTCATATTGGCGTGCCGACCCCATGTTGGCGGGTCATAGACAAATTCCCCCGGTGTCGAACGCCAGCCGAAAATCATCAAGGCCAGCGAACCCAGCAACAACAGGGCAACCAGCCCTTTGTGCGGCCCTTCACCGATAGCACCCTGGATTGAGGCGCGCAGGCCCGGTGTCACCGACTTCATCAAATGTACCAGGCTCCACAGCAGAACCCCCGTGATCAGCATTGCCATGTTCAATCTCCCGCTTTTGTTGCGTTCTACCTTGCCATATAGGCTAAGGCTACTATTTGCGCAGCATTGACTGAGAAGGACAAATTGTGACCGATTATCGTGAAGCAGCAGAAAATTCCAAAGCGTGGCCGTTCGAGGAAGCCCGCAAGCTGCTCAAACGCTATCGCGGCGAGCGCGGAGCACCGGCACCAAAGCCGGGTGGCGAACCGATGCTGTTTGAAACCGGTTATGGTCCATCGGGCCTGCCGCATATCGGTACATTCAACGAAGTATTGCGCACCACGATGGTGCGCCATGCCTATGAAACACTGACCGGCAACCCGACCCGGCTGATCGCGTTCAGCGATGATATGGACGGCTTTCGCAAGGTGCCGACCAATGTTCCCAACCAGGATATGCTGGCCGAACATCTGCACAAGCCGCTGACCCAAGTTCCGGACCCGTTCGAAAAGTTCGAGAGCTTTGCCGCGCACAACAACGCGATGCTGCGGGATTTTCTCGATCAATTCGGCTTTGATTACGAATTTATCTCTTCGACCGAGCAATATCAGAGCGGCGCTTTTGACGAGACGCTGAAGCTTGTCCTTGCCCGCAACCAGCAGATACTGGACATCATGCTGCCGACTTTGGGCAAGGAACGTCAGGCGACCTATTCTCCGATTCTGCCGATCAGCCCGAAAACCGGCCATGTGCTGCAGGTTCCTGTCGAGATCGTTGATGCCGAGGCCGGGATCGTCCGGTTCGAGGATGACGGCGAGATGATCGACCATAATATTCTCTCCGGTGGTGCCAAACTGCAGTGGAAGGTCGACTGGGCGATGCGCTGGACCGCGCTCGGCGTCGACTATGAAATGTACGGCAAGGATCTCACCGACAGCGGCGTGCAGTCGGGCAAGATCGCCAAGGTGCTCGGTGCGCGCAAGCCGGAGGGGCTGATCTACGAGATGTTCCTCGACGAAAAGGGCGAGAAGATTTCCAAGTCCAAGGGCAATGGCCTCAGCCTCGAGGAATGGCTCCGCTATGGCTCCGAAAACAGCCTCGCTTTCTATATTTTCCGCGAACCTAAATCGGCCAAGCAGTTGCACATGGGCGTTATTCCCAAAGCGGTGGATGAATATTTCCAGTCTCGCGCCCTGTGGCATGAGCAGACACCGGAAAAGCGGCTCGGCAATGCGGTGCATCATGTCCACAATGGCGACGTGCCGACCGACACGATCCCGGTCACCTTCGGTCTGCTGCTCAACCTTGTCGGGGTGATGGGTGACGCCGATCGCGAACAGATCTGGGGCTATTTGCGGCAATATGCGCCGGACGCGACGCCGGAGCGCTATCCCGACCTCGATGAGCTGATTGGCAATGCCATGGCCTATCACAAGGATTTCATCGCCCCGACCTTGCAGCGGCGCAAGCCGGAAGGCGTCGAAGTGGCGGCGCTGGAGCGTCTCGACACGGAACTTGCCGGGCTCCCGGACCATGCGGCGGCCGAGGATATCCAGACGATTGTCTATACAATCGGCAAGGAAGGCGGCTTCGACAATCTGCGCGACTGGTTCAAGGCGCTGTACGAGACGTTGCTCGGCTCGTCGCAGGGACCGCGCATGGGCAGCTTCATTGCCCTCTATGGCGTGTCGAATAGCCGCAAGCTGATCGCGGAAGCGCTGGCTTTGTAATGATCGATATTTTCACCACCGGCGGCACGATCGACAAGGTCTATTTCGACGCCCTGTCCGAATATCAGATCGGTGCGACGGCGCTGCCCGATATGCTGCAGGAGAATAATGTCTTTGTCGCGCATCGGGTGACCCAGCTGATGCGCAAGGACAGTTTGGAGCTGACCGATGCGGACCGCGCGGCGATCCATGACGCGGTTGCAGCCAGCGATGCCGATATGATTCTCGTTACTCATGGCACCGACACGATGGTTGATACGGCGCGGGTGTTGTCCGACGTAACCGGCAAGACCATCGTGCTGACTGGCGCGATGCAGCCGGCCTCGCTTCGGATCAGCGATGCCCAGTTCAATGTCGGCTTTGCCCTCGCCGCGACCCAGACCTTGCCGCACGGCGTCTATATCGCGATGAACGGCGAGGTTTTCGATCCGGCAAAAACGCACAAGGATCGCTCGGCGCACCGATTCATCAGTGAATAGGATCATTTCCGGCATATAGTCACAGCGACAGGGAGTTTGGGATGGTAAAGCGTACGGTCGAGCAACTCAGCGAGCAACTGCTCGACAAGCCGCTCGCGGCGCTTTCTCCGGAGGAGAAGGGCGTTCTCGAAGCCATTGTCACGCGCCAGATTGTTGCCGACGATGCCGCCGAACTGGCAGACGAACAGACCAGCTTTGGCGAGCGCCTGTCGGACCGGGTTGCTGCCGTTGGTGGTTCCTGGGGCTTCATCATTGCCTTTGCGTTCGTCCTGTTCGGCTGGATGCTGCTGAACTCGGAAATTCTCACCAAGTTCAATGCCGCCTTCGATCCCTATCCCTTCATCTTCCTCAACCTGATGCTGTCGACGCTGGCCGCGATCCAGGCGCCGATCATCATGATGAGCCAGAACCGGGCCTCCAACAAGGACCGGATCGCTGCGGCCCATGACTATGAGGTCAATCTGCGCGCCGAAATCGACATCATCCGCCTGCACGAGAAAATCGACCAGCTGATGCTCGAAAAGGTCAGCAAGCTGGAAGCCGACCTCGACGAGATCAAGGCAGCGCTGCGGTCGGTTTAAGCCGCAACCGGTTTCGTCACCGTCCGCAAAACCTCGCCATAGCTGTTGGCGATCGTCATGCGCGGGCCGTAGCCCTTGGCGATCAGCAGTTCGTGCGCCTTTGGCAGATTATAGCAGGGCACGCCCATGAACAGATGATGCTCGCTGTGATAATTGACCCAGTAGGGCGCCAGCGTCATCCGCATCAGCATATTGGCCTTGGTCGTCCGCGCGTGGCTGAACGGATCATCGCCGCCGGTGGTGGTGCAGGCATGTTCGGCGATATTGCGGATGCGCAGGATCAGCTGGAACGTGGTCGCCAGCGCGGCCAGCCAGATCAGGAAGGGAATGATGCCCAGCGTCGCCAGGCTGACCGCCAGCACCACCAGCTGGATGAGCAGGAAGCGACCCACCGTCCGCGTGGTCCGTTTCGCGCCGTCCAGATCGATCACCGGTGCGGCGACCCCGGCGGCACCGTTGCGGTTGAGCGGCGTGCCCGCCGATGTGTCGCGCTTGGATGGTGGCGTGATGTCCTTTGCACCCGATACCATGGCCTTCAACCCGAGCCACGCCACCGCGAACTGGTTGCCGCGTTGCTTGAGAAAGGTCTGTCCGGTCAGGTCGCGGATGACCTTGCGTTTCATGCTGGCCGGTGTGGTCGGGAAAGCCGCGGACAGGCCGAGATCGGGATCTTCACTCTGCTGGGTGAAGCGATGATGGGTCAGATGATAGGCGCGATAGCTGTGCAGATCGCTGCCGGTCGCCGAACCGGTCAGCCACTGGCCGACGAAATTGTTGGTTTTGCGCCTGGGGTGGAGCAGGCCATGCGCGCCTTCGTGCATCAGGATGGACAGGCCCAGTTGTCGCCCGCCGACCAGCACCAGCGCCAGCGGCGTCGCCACCAGCCCAGCCAGCCAGTGCCATTGCCAAAGCAAAGCGGTGCCGCCGGTAACCAGCGCCACCATCAACCACGCATGCAGTGTCAGCCACAGACCATGCCAGCGCGACACACTGGTCAGCGCCTTCCACTCTTCACGGGTGAATATCTCATTGGGTCTGGCGGCTTTTACGGCGGGCATGATGCGATCCTTTTCTCCTCCAATATAGCTGTTTTCTGCGGATTTTACAAATGTTGGCGATGCCGTAGCGTTATCCCGGATTGACGGCATTCCGTTCGTTGTGAGCCTGTCGAAGGACGCGGGCGCGCAGCAGGACAGGCTTTTCCAGGTGGAAATCCTCCCCGGCACGGGGAGGGGGACCACGCGCAGCGTGGTGGAGGGGGTGCTCGTCTGAACGCTGCGCCTCGACCAGAGCCCCCTCCGTCAGCCGTTCCGGCTGCCACCTCCCCGCAAGCGGGGAGGATTTTTGCTCTTTGATCCGCGCGGTTCCTTCTGGAAACGTCCTTCGACAGGCTCGGCACGAACGGAATTCCGGCTTCCCGTTCAGGCCAGTGCCTCGGCCAGACTCACCATGAAATCCGCGCCCCGTTCAAACTGCTCGACCGCCAGATATTCGTTCGGCTGGTGCGCCTGTTCGATCGATCCGGGGCCGCAGATCACGGTGGCGCATCCGGCCTGCTGGAATTGTCCGGCCTCGGCGGCGTAAGAGACCACGCCGGACGGGCCATTGTCGCCGGTCAGACGACGGACAAAGGCTTCGGCTTCCGCCGACCCGGCCGGTGTCATCGGCGGCGCGTTGGACAGGCGGGTGACGGTGACGCCAGCTTCGGGAAAGGCTCCGCGCATTTCGCCATCGAGCGCAGCGACCTTGGCCTTGAACGGTGTGAGTATGGCCTCCGGATCGACACCCGGCGGGCAGCGCAGATCGAAGACAAAATGCGCCCGCCGAGCGAGGATATTGGCCGCAGTGCCGCCTTCCATCCTGCCGATGGTCAGCGTCGCATGGGGCGGGATGAAGGGAGAGGCCGGATCGGCATTCTCCCAAAGCCCGCGCGCCAGTTCGGCGAGATCATGCATCAGCTCCACCGCCACCATATTGGCGGACAGGCCAAGATGGGTAAGGCTGCTATGCGCTTCGTGGCCGAGCACTTCGACCTCGTGAACCGTGATCCCCTTGTGCCCGGTAATGACCTTCATCATCGTCGGCTCGCCGATAATTGCCAGCGCCGGTTTCGGCAGCTTTGCCGCCATTTCCTCGATCATCGCCGGCGCACCGAGACAGCCGATTTCCTCGTCATAGCTGAAGGCCAGATGCACCGGCTTCGCACCCGTTTTGAACAGGGGTACGGCGGCCAGCGCCAGCGCGAGAAACCCCTTCATGTCGCAGGTCCCGCGCCCGTGCAGCAGGCCGTCTCGTTCGGTCACCGTCCACGGATTGCTTTGCCAGTCCTGCCCGTCGACCGGCACAACATCGCTATGACCGGAGAGAATGATCCCGCCTTCGACCGCTGGGCCAACGCTCGCATAGAGATTGGCCTTGGAAGCATCATCATTGACGACACGGGTCGATGTCACGCCGTGCTGGCCCAGATAATCCTCGACCCATGCGATCAGCTGCAAATTGCTGTTCCGAGAGGTGGTGTCGAAAGCGATGAGCCTGGCGAGAATATCACGGGCGGCGGTGAGGAGATTGTCGGTCATAAAATATCCACTGTGCAGAAGGTCAGGGTCACACGGGTCACACCCCCTAAAGGAGAAAAAGATTTGGCCGCGAAAGGCGCAGAAAGTCGAGGGTTTGTCGCGAGTTGTGGGGTTGACCATAGCGGGGTGATTATCACAAATATCGCGATGTAGGACAGGGAATTGTGCAACACGCCCACCCATTTCGGAGTCTGTCATTGCGAGGAGCAGGGCGACGAAGCAATCCAGTGCGGCGGGCGCGGCTCTGGGTTGCCGCGCTGCGCTCGCAATGACGGAAGGCAGGGACATTCCTTCTCCCGTGAGGGAGAAGGATACGACGCCTTGTCGCTTTAGCGACTAGGCATAGTTGGATGAGGGCGTTCTGCCGGTGATGGAGCGTGCCAAGCCCGAGATCGAACACCCTCATCTAGCTGCGACTAGGTTGTGGACTCATAAAATCTTAGCCAGAGTCTGGTTGACGCGAGTGCGACGGCGGCGAGGAAGTTTCTGGCGAGCTTGTCGAAGCGGGCGGAACATCTTCGGAAGTGTTTGAGTTTACAGAAGTATCTTTCAACCAGATTGCGCTGACGATAGATGTTCGGGGCGACCGAGCGTTGTATCTTGCGATTGCGCTGGGTCGGGATATGGGCTGTGGCACCCATGGCCTCGACCTGTTCGACCAAGGCGCGGGCATCATAACCCCGGTCGGCGACGAGATGGCGTAAGCGTTTCAAGCTGGCGACCAGACCGGCGGCGGCCGCGTGATCGGACATCTGGCCTTGCGACAGGGTGAGACGGATCGGCAAGCCCTCGGCATCGACCACGGCATGCAGCTTGGTACTCAGCCCCCCACGAGAGAGACCAATGGCGTGATCCGGGCCCCTTTTTACCACCGCTGGCATGCTGGTGGGCGCGAATGATGGAACTGTCGATAAATGCCATAGATTCTGGCGAACCTGCTGCCAAGGCATTGAATATATTGATCCAAACACCAGCCTTCGCCCATCGGTTGAAGCGATTGTAGACCGTCGTGTACGGACCATAGCGTTCCGGAAGGTCGCGCCAGGGCGAGCCCGTGCGCAAAATGTAAAAAATACCGTTCAATACCCGCCGGTCATCCACCCGCGCCACACCGCGCGGCTTGTTCGGTAATAGTGGAACGATAATCGACCACTCCGCATCGCTCAAATCAAATCGTGCCATGATCCACCTCCTCTAATGACAGTGAATCACATCTATTGCGCTATGGGAATCCCTTTTATGAGTACACAACCTAGGCAGCAAGCTGCCAAGTCTGCGCATCCTTCTCCCTCACGGGAGAAGGAGCAGGAAAAAATTAAGCTTGCGATTTGATCCAGTCGCGGATTTTGCTTTCCAGCACGGTCATCGGCAGCGCGCCGGTGTTGAGTACCTGATCGTGGAATTCGCGCGGGTCGAACTTGTCGCCGAGTGCTTCCTGGGCTTCTTTCTTCAGCCGCTGGATGGTGAGCGCGCCGATCTTGTAGGCCAGGGCCTGTGAGGGAATCGCGATATAGCGTTCGACTTCGGCAGTGGCGTCGGTTTCGCCCATGCTGCTGTTGTCGAGCATATATTTGATCGCCTGTTCCCGCGTCCAGCCCTTGCTGTGCAGACCGGTGTCGACGACCAGACGCATGGCGCGGAGCATTTCGTCGTCGAGATGGCCGAAGCGCTGGTAGGGATCATTATAGAGACCCATCGGGAAACCGAGCTTCTCGGAATAGAGCGCCCAGCCTTCGACGAAGGCGGTGTTGCCGCCAAAGCGCATGAAGTTCGGCAGCTCGGTATTCTCCTGGGCCAGCGAAATCTGGAAGTGATGGCCTGGCGCGCCTTCGTGCAGATAGAGCGTGGTTATGCCCGAGGTGTTGCGCGACGGCAGGTCATAGGCGTTGAAATAGAAGACACCGGGACGCGAGCCGTCTGGCGTGCCGCTCTGGTAGGAACCGCCGGCCTGGAATTTTTCCACCGATTCGTCATAGGGGCGAATTTCCAGCGGCGATTTTGGCAGGACCTTGAACTGTTCGCCGATTTTTGCGTCGACCTTCTTGCCCATGTCATAATAGGCCTGGGTCAGCGCTTCGCGGGATTCGGGGTGGAATTGATCGTCGGTGCGCAGGAATTCGAAAAATTCGGAGAGCGTACCGTCAAAGCCGACCTCGGCCTTGATCGCTTCCATTTCGGTCTTGATTCGGGTGACTTCGCTGAGGCCGAGATTGTGGATATAGTCGGCTTTGAGCGGCAGCGTTGTGGTGTTTTCAATCATGTTTTCATAAAGAAGCGCGCCGCCCTTCATCTGTGACAGACCGACTTCGTTGCGGGCAACGGGTAGATATTCATTCTTCAGGAAATCATGCATCCGCTGATAGCTTGCGAAAATATCGTTGGTGGCCGCGGCATATTCCTTGGTCAGCCGCTTTTTATCGGCGTCGCTGAAATCATCAGGAAAATTCCTGGTCGGTGCCATGAACGGGCTGTTTTCGAGGCCCAGACCGATCTGGGTGGCAAGCTGTTCGATCACATTGGTGATGGTCAGCTTGGTTTCGACCACACCGCTCTCCATGCCTTCGCGGAAACGGCCGATCGAGCGGTCGCCGATGATGATGAACTGCTTGTGGCGTTTCAGATTGTCTTCGTAGTTTTTGACCGTCTTGAACGGCGCCGCGCCCTTGCCGGAAGCAAAGTCGGGATAGAATGTGTGGAAGCCGCTGAAATGATTGACCGGGCGAACCACGGTCAGGGCCATGATTTCGTCGGAATAGCCCTTGAGCGCCTGCTCTTTGTCGCGCTTGAACACGTCATAGGCGATTTTATCGGTGGCGCTCAGCTTGCTGCGGTCCAGTTTCATCAGGGCCGCCAGTTCGGCCGCCTCGGCGGCTTTCTCTTTCGCGAAATATTCGTCGCTGATATAATCGCCAAGCTGGTCGGCATAACGTTCATCACCGCGGAACAGCGCGCCGATCGGATTGCGCTTCAGGCTTTCCGCGTCGCTCTTCGCGAACAGGGCCTTCATCTTCTGGCCCTCGGTCATCTTTGCTTCTTCGTGATGCTCCATTGCTGCTGCGCTGGTCGCGGCAAGCGGCTGGGCGATCGCGAGGCTGCCGGTCGCCAGCAGGCTGGTACCGAGAAGAAGGGCGAGCGATTTCTTGATCATTTCATGTTCCTATTCAAAAACTGTTATGGCCAGCTAACACGCTAAAGTATCACCCGCAACGACTTCGCTTGATCCTGGATGTCGTTGGTCGAAACCGGTCGGCGGTTGATCGGAGAACAAGCCCTTCCCTCGGTCAGGCCTTGCGCCACTGGTTGAGCCGGAACCATTTGGTGATAATATATTTGGTGCCCTGCTCGACCGGCGTTCCGGCGTGCAGCGTGTTGATATTGGGCGTTCCGTCGAGCTTCATATTGTTCCAGATCAGCAGCATGCCGCGGCGCGGTTCGACCTCATATTCGAGCTGCGGGAAAGCGGTGGCGCCGCCCTTTGCCGGCTCGTTGAGATAGGCCATCGCGGTCCAGCTGCGCTGGCCGCCATTGGGGCCTTCATATTGCCAATAGGACTCACTCTGGTGGAAATAGTCGTGATGGTCCTTGAACTGCTGGCCCGGCTGGTAGCGCTGGCCCTGGAGGATCTCGCTATGCGTTTGCGGCAGACCCATCAGGTCGCAGATCGACTTGTCGATGCGCCGGATATCGGGGTCGGCGGGATCGACATTGCAGCTGTAGCTGGTGCGATAGCCCTCGCGCTCGGTGCCCTTGTAGAGCGTCGAAGGCTGGCTGTCGCTGTCGATCATCCCGATCAGCAGGTCGCAGTCGGCGTCGCTGAGAAAATTCTGGTGCACGTAGAGCTGCACATGCGGGCTTTCCAGCCACTGCACCCGGGGATGGGCATTCAACGTGTCGGTGACGCGCCGGCCGACCTCGGCCATGCGTCGCGGGCTGGCATATGTTTCTGTCTGCTTTTTTGAAAAGACCCTGGCCATGGTCGCAGCTTAGTCGATGACGCGACCGCGGACCATCACCCAGTCGACCTTTTCCAGCGCGCGGACATCGTCCAGCGGATTGCCGTCGAAGGCTATCAGGTCGGCGGAATAGCCGACCGCGATCCGGCCGATCTCATTTTCCATATTCAGCGTTTTCGCGGCGATTGTGGTGGCAGTGGCGACGGCTTCGCGCGGTGTCAGGCCGGCGTCGACCATCAGCTGCAGTTCCTCGGCATTGCGGCCATGATTATAGACGCCGGCATCGGTGCCAAAGCCGATCGGGACGCCCAGTTTCTTCGCCAGAGTCACTGCCTTGCCGACGCGGCCCATGGTCATGCGGATCTTCTCCTCGACCACCGGCGTATAAATGCCCTTGCCGAGCCGTTCGCTGACACCCTTGAACGCCATAAGCGTCGGCACCAGCACGCTGCCATTGGCCTTCATCGCCTTGAGCGCGGCCTCGTCGGCAAAGGTACCATGGTCGATCGTGTCGATGCCGGCTCGCGCCGCTGCCTCGATGCCGCGCGCGCCATGGGCATGGGCCATGACTTTCAGGCCGAGCGAATGGGCGGTGTCGGCGATGGACTGCATTTCCTCGCTGGTAAATTGCGCATCCAGCCCGCGTCCCTGCTGCGACAATACGCCGCCGGTGGCGGTAATCTTGATAATATCGGAGCCGGCCCGCGAAGCCTTGCGGACCTTGGCTGCGCATTCGACCGCGCCGGTGCAGCTATAGCCGCTGGTCAGCAGGTCGTTCACGTCCTCGGTAAAGCCCGACACATCGCCATGGCCACCGACGATCGCCAGTGGGGGTCCGGCGGCGATAATGCGCGGGCCGGCTATGATGCCCTCGGCGGTGCCGCGGCGCAGCGAGAAGGCGCTATATTGCGAAGAGCCCGCTTCGCGCACGGTGGTGAAACCGGCTTTCGCCGTGATCAGAGCATTTTTGGCGCCGACAACCACGCCCCATTCGGCCGGCTCGGTCGTTTCTTTCCAGAAATCACCACCCGGATCACCGGTGAGATGGACGTGCAGGTCGATCATGCCGGGCATCACGGTCTTGTCGGAAAGGTCAATGACTTGCGTTTCAGTGCTGGCCGCAGGAGGCGTTCCGCGGTGGATTTCGGCAATCTTGCCATCGCGGACAATTATGGTCGCGGGCCCGCTCGGTGATGAAGCAGCGTCGGTCAGCAAATTGCCGACGCGAATGATCTGGTCCTGCGCGCTGGCCGATCCGGGCAGCACTGCCATTGCCAGAGTTGATATCATCAGGCTGAGCGTGCGTATCATCCGGTTTCTCCTGTCAATTCTGGACACTTCTGCTTGGTGGCGAGCGATGTTGCAACAGGAAATGAAGCTGCGTTGGCCGGAAGTTAGGCTCTGGCCCCCTTCCGTGTATCCCGACTGTCAGGGCGATGGTCCTGTGCCGATCAGAAGCCTCCAATTGCCACTTGCATGAATTCGGGCTTTCCGGACAGGGATGAAGCGTCGCGGGTCAGAGGATAATTTCCCGGTGGCAATGCTGCGAGCGGCATGCCAGCAGCGCACAGATCATAAGGCGAGACACGGTGGCGCGTGCACAAGCCGCCTGCACCGTCGCTGACCAATGGTGTTTCAAACTCGGTAGCCACGGTCGACTCATCGGACCGTGTCACGGTAGAAACAACCAGTTGTCCTTCGCCGAGATCGAGTACCAACTTCGTACCCAATGGCACGCCGAGCAATCCTTCAAACATGGCTCCGGACTGAGAGAGATCGCGCATGACCACTTCATATCGATGATCTTCATGAATGGCGCCGATCCGCCGGAATACCGTGCGCCTGTCAGGCCGGTATAATTCTGGCCCGTCGGGTTCGATCCGGAATTCGCCGCTACCCAGTTTATCTTCTATTTCCTGCGGCTTGAGGGCCTTGGAATAAATCCACCCCTGAATATAGCGCGCTCCCTGGGAACAAACGAGGCCGAACTGGTCAAAGGCTTCAACACCTTCAACGGTGGTCTCCATGCCCAGCGCTTCGGACAGTCCGATAATGGCAGCGATGATCTTGGCGCTGTTCTTGTCCTTTTGCGTGCAGGAATCGACAAAACTCTTGTCGACCTTAATCTTGTCAAATGGCGCCGAGCGAAGATAGCTAAGCGAAGAATAGCCGGTACCGAAATCGTCCAGCGCCAGTCGCACGCCCAGTTGCTTCAGGATTTTAAAGGTAGTGTCGATGGTATCGCTATCTCCCATGAAGACGCTTTCCGTCAGTTCGAGTTCGAGCCGTTTCGGGTCGAGACCGCTTGCCGCAAGAGCATTCATGACGATTTCGGGGAAGCCGCTATTGGCAAATTGAACGGCCGATACATTGACCGCGACCCAGACGGATTTTGGCCAAAGCAACGCATCCTGACAGGCACGGCGGAGCGCCCATTCACCCAGTTGGTTGATCAGATTCAACTCTTCGGCGATCGGTATGAAGACGGCTGGACTAACCTCTCCCCGTTCCGGATGGACCCATCGCATCAGCGCTTCAAATCCGACAACCATATGATCGTCGGTGCGAACCACCGGCTGGTAGTGCAGTTCGACCTGATCATTGACGAGCGCATCCCGCAAGTCTTCGACCAGAACGCGCCTCTCTTCTTCGTCATTCTTCAGTTCGGCGGAAAAGAAACGGAACTGCCCACGGCCCGAGTTTTTGGCGGCGTATAAGGCGAGATCAGAGCTGCGGACCAAGCCATCTTTCTCGATGCCGTCATAGGGCGCAATGGCGATGCCAATCGAGGTGCCGATTGTCGCGATTTTCTCGTCTATCGGATAGGGCTGGGAAATGATTTTCACAATTTTATCGGCTATCTCTCCCAGCTTCCCGCGATCGTCCAGATCGGGCAGGATGATCTGAAATTCGTCGCCGCCCAGGCGACCGATTTCACCGCTTTCGCCGATAATAGAGCGCAATCGTTTGGCAACCTGCTTGAGCAGTTCATCACCCGCAGGATGCCCCATTGTATCATTGACCTGCTTGAAGCGGTCCAGATCGAGCATCATGATCGCGCAACTGCGGTTGGCGGCTTTGAAAGCGCCGAGCAGGCCGTTGAGCCGGTTATTCATGCGGTGGCGGTTGGCTAGCCCGGTCAGTGAATCAAATTCAGCCATGCGCGAATCTTCCAGCTTGCGCTGATATTCGAGCGTCACATCCTTGGCATTGCCGCGATAGCCCTGGAACACCCCTTCCTCATCATATTTCGGATGTCCGGAAAGCATCCACCATGTCGGACGATCTCCTTCGCCGAGCGTTTCGGGGATCCGGTGGACTACCAGATCGTTGATTTTGCTGCGCTTGCTAAGATGGAATTTGAACGGACGGTCGGATTTTTCATCCGGATTGTCGGGATCGTTTTTAAACAGGGAAACCAAGGGAATCCCGAGCAACTCATCGAGCGGCTTATGCAAATTTTTTGCTGCTTTTTCCGACAAATATATCAGGTTACCCTGTGCGTCCGTTGCCCACAGCCAATTTATCCCCGCCTGCTCGAAATCATCCAGTATTTCAAGCCGCCGGGCAGAGGCATCAGGCTTGCAGCCAAGATCGGATTCCGGCTCCAACTCTTTGGCCGATTCATTCGACAATATCCGGAAGAAATTTTTTATCACAACTGACCCTGCTAACAACTCCCGTCTCAATCGCGCAAAAGGATTAATTTGACCTCAAGAAACGCGCGCAAAGGGGTAAAAATCCGAGCATGGACGAAAAGCAGCGATTTTTGCGTTTAAAGCGAAAGGCCGAGCAGGATGAGTGGTGTCTCAGGGTCTAGCACCAGAAAACCCGCCGCCTTTTCGGGCAGCGGGTTTTCCGGTCGATAATTCTTTCTTACCAGAAGAAGTCGTAGATCACGTCGATGACTTCGCCGCTATAGGTATCGACCAGCAGGACATCGTCATAGTAGCGGATCCAGCGGGTGCCGGCATAAGCGGTCGGGAGGCGATAGCGCCAGGGGTCATTGATCCAGTAGCGCGATCCGTAAAAGGACGTGCCCAGAAATACGCCGATGTTCCAGCGCCGGTAGCTATGCGAGCGATAGGGCGAATAATAGCGGCCCAGCCGGTAATAGCTGCGGTTGGCCTGGCGATAGCGCTGCCAGTCATAGCGCCGGTCCTGACGCCAGCTGCGGTTCCAGCTGCGATTGTTGCGGTTATAATTGCGGTTGTTTCTGACCTGACGGTTATCCCGGTAGCGCCGGTCGATCTTGCCGTCCCGGTTACGGTCTACCCGCCGGTCGACGCGGTTGTTGTTATTGCGATCATATCGCCGGTCGATCTGGCCGTCGCGATTGCGATCATAGCGTCTGTCGACCCGGCCGTCGCGGTTCGTGTCGCCGCGTCGAGCGGCGCGTTGCTGCGTCGTGCGCCGGTTCTGGGTTTCCGGCCGGCTGGCAGCGCGCTGCCGGTCGGCCCGCCGCTCCCGCTGGGTTGCGAGATTGACGTTGCGATCGGCAGAGCGTTCGGTGCGGGTCGCTCTCTGGGTTTCGCGGGCCTGCCGGCTAATTGTCGCCTCTCCGCGATTGTCTCGCGCTTGTGGCCGCCGCTGTCCGCGGTCGCCCGTCCGGTTGGTCTGGCGATTGGTTCGATTGGCGCGACGCTCGCTGCGGCCTTCGCGCTGCAGGGCGACTGCGCCGGTCAAGTCGACCTTGGTCAATCCGGGGGCCAGTCCGGGCGCGCTATTGAGACTGGGTGCAATCTCGGCGGCGGATGCCGCGGCGGGCGTCAACATCGTGGCCGCCATCAGGCCTGTGACTATAAATATACGCATGGCTTACTCCTGTTGCTGGCGACTCCATTTGCCGCATCTGTGCAACAGGTGATAGTTTATTAACCCTGTCAGAGTCCTGAACTGACTTGTTATGTTCAGGAAAGGTTGGGCTTATATGAACAACATCATGCGAGCATGAAGCTGAATGGTTCCATCCCGCCGGTCAGCTGCTGCAATATGAATCGAAGGATTGCCGTATCATTATTGCTTGGCGTTCCGGATGGTGGTGATCATTTCTTTCAAATAGCCGATCGTGAATGCTGTAGTTTTGGCATTATTCCCGATCCAGTAGTTCATTGAGCCTTCTTTGCCGGACGCCGTATGATAAAGTCTAAGCTCGCTTTCGTCTGGCAGCGTTCCGAACATTCGATAGGCTTTGTTGCTTGCTTCAAATTTGCGGAACCATAATTTGTGCGTTTTGCCGGCAAGGGGAGCACTCTGGACCGGCCCCAGTGTCAATCCGACGAGTTCACCGACACCAGGAGCGGTGATGCCGATGGATTCAAATGTTGCAATCTGCTTTGCTCCGGCTTCATCGCTTCTTAACGGGGAGAACGCATCCCCGAATATAACGCCCTCTAACTTACCGGCACTAGTGATACCGAGAAACAGTTCAAAATTGGGATAGGCGCCCATTTTGTCGGTGAGACGCCGGGAGATCATCTGCCAGCCGAATGCAGCCCGAGCGTGACTTTGTCTTCCGGCCTCCTGAAAGGGCTTGGCGGCGCGAAACCGTAAACGCTGATCGGTCTTATATTGCCAGGGAAAGCGTTGTTTCGACTCTGCACTATAATCTTCCAGCATTGCTATTACAGCAGGATGCACTTCGCTCGCGCCTGATTTATTTTGTGCATTTGCCGCGCTGGACAGCAGAAAACCCGATGTCATAATCGCTGAAATTATAAACTTGGTAGGCATTAAAAAATCTCCAGAACATTTTCAATGGAGCAGGTTTCTTGCTCGCACGGATTAAGACCCGTTGCGTTTCTGCACAATAACTGACCGAAAACATAGTAGAAATTTGCCAGGATCAAAGCATGGTTGACCGATCAGATGTCTTTCAGATTGTCTTTTTCCAGCCACTCTTCCAGCCATTTGATTGTATATTCGCCCGACTGGAATTCCTTGTCATGGACCAGTTTCTGGTGGAGCGGGATCGTGGTCTGGACGCCTTCGATGACAAATTCGTCCAGCGCGCGGGCCAGCCGCATCATGCAACCGTCGCGGGTGCGGCCATAGACAATCAGCTTGGCGATCATGCTGTCATAATAAGGCGGGATCGAATAGCCGGCATAGAGACCGCTATCGACGCGGACATGCATGCCGCCGGGCGCATGGTAGCTGGTGACCTTGCCGGGCGATGGCGCCCAGGTCTTCGGATTTTCGGCGTTGATCCGGCATTCGATGGCATGGCCGCTGAACACCAGATCTTCCTGTTTGACCGAAAGATCGCGACCGTCGGCGATGCGGATCTGTTCGCGGACCAGATCAACCCCGGTAATCATCTCGGTGACCGGATGCTCGACCTGCAGGCGGGTGTTCATTTCGATGAAATAGAATTCGTTGTTTTCGTAGAGAAATTCGATGGTGCCGGCGCCGCGATATTGCATGCCCTTCATCGCGTCGACGCAGACCTTGCCCATTTTCTCGCGCTGCTCGGCGCTGATCACGGGAGAAGGCGCTTCTTCGAGCACTTTCTGGTGCCGGCGCTGCAGCGAACAATCGCGCTCGCCGAGATGGATGGCGTTGCCACGGCCATCGCCGAACACCTGAAACTCGATATGGCGCGGGTCGCCAAGATATTTTTCGATATAGACTGTGGCGTCACCAAAGGCTGCTTTTGCCTCGGTACCGGCCTGTTTCATCTGGGTTTCCAGCTCGGTTTCGCTATTGACCACTTTCATGCCGCGACCGCCACCGCCGGAAGCGGCCTTGATGATCACCGGATAGCCGACTTGCTTCGCGACCTGCTTGGCCTCTGCGATCTCGCTGACGGCGCCATCGGAACCGGGGACCAGAGGAATGCCCAGATCGCCGGCTGTTTTCTTGGCGGCAACCTTGTCGCCCATGATTTTGATATGTTCCGGCTTGGGGCCGATCCACTTGATGCCGTGCGCTTCGACGACTTCGGCAAAATGGGCATTTTCGGAAAGGAAGCCATAGCCGGGATGGATCGCGTCAGCGCCGCTGATTTCGGCGGCTGATATGATTGCCGGGATAGACAGATAGCTGTCGGCTGCCGGTGGCGGCCCAATGCAGACCGCCTGATCGGCGAGCCGCACATGCATGGCGTCGGCGTCGGCGGTGCTGTGGACGGCGACGGTTTCGATGCCAAGCTCTTTGGCCGCGCGCAGAATCCGGAGAGCGATTTCTCCGCGATTGGCAATCAGGATTTTTTCAATGGTCACGCTGCGGGCCTCAAGCGATCACGACGAGAGGCTGGTCAAATTCGATCGGTTGACCATTTTCGACCAGGATCGCCTTGACCGTACCGGCTGTTTCGGAGGTGATCGGGTTCATCACCTTCATCGCTTCGACGATCAGCAATGTGTCGCCCACGGCAACCTTGTCACCGACGGAGATAAAATTGGCTGCACCGGGTTCGGCAGCGAGATAGGCGGTGCCGACCATCGGCGATTTTTGCGCGCCGGCGTGATCATCGACCGGAGCGGCTTCCGGAGCCGGAGCGGCTGCTGCGGGGGCAGGGGCTGGTGCGGAAGCGACAGGCGCGGAAATATAGGTTCCACCGCCGCGTGCGACCTTGATCTTGCGGTCGCCATCCTCGACTTCAATCTCGGTCAGGCCGGCTTTTTCGAGTATCGCGGCGAGATCGCGGACCAGTTTGATGTCGACATTCATGCCTTCACCCGTTTCTTTTTTTGCAGACATATTTCGTCCTTATAACGTCGTTAAAATTTGCTGGCAGCGTCCAGCGCCAATAGATAGCCGAAAGCACCAAAGCCGCAAATGCTCCCTTTTGCAACCGGTGCAATGAAACTCTTGTGGCGATATTCCTCGCGCGCGGCGGGATTCGAAATATGCACTTCGATAACCGGCGTGTTGATCGCCTTGATCGCGTCGAACAGCGCAAGCGACGTATGGGTCAGTGCGCCGGCGTTGAGGATCACCGCATGCGCGGCCTCCGCGGAGGCTTCGTGCAGCCAGTCGACCAGATGGCCCTCATGGTTGCTCTGCCGAATGTCGACATCGAAGCCGAGCGTCTGCGCATGGTCTTCAATCTGTCCTGCAATTTCGTCGAGCGTTTCCGAACCGTAGATTTCGGGTTCGCGCATGCCGAGCAGGTTGAGATTGGGCCCGTTCAATACAAAGATGGTCTTGGCCGCCAAGATATTGGTCCTTCCCAAAGGCTTTTGGTTGCGACTGGAGCGCCCTCTTTATATGGCTCGTTTTTGAAAAGCGAGATCAAAGACATGAAAGTTACCAAAATGGCTGAAATTCAGATCAAGTTGAACGGCGATGAGCACAGGATTGCTGCTGGCGGCTCGATCGCCGATCTGGTGCGTTCGCTTGATCTCGATCCGGCCAAGGTGGCGGTCGAGCGCAATCGCCTGATCGTGACGCGATCGACTCTGGAAGATGTCATGGTCGAGCAGGGCGACGAACTGGAAATCGTGCATTTCGTCGGCGGCGGCTCCGGTGACGACAGCTGGACGGTGGCGGGACGGACGTTCAACTCCCGGCTGATCGTCGGCACAGGCAAATATAAGGACTTCGCCGAAAATGCGGCTGCAGTAGAAGCGTCCGGCGCGGAGATTGTCACCGTGGCTGTCCGCCGCGTCAATGTCATGGACCGTAACCAGCCGGTGCTGATGGACTATATTGATCCAAAGAAAATCACCTATCTCCCCAACACCGCCGGCTGCTTCAACGCCGATGATGCGATCCGTACCCTGCGGCTGGCGCGCGAGGCTGGGGGCTGGGATCTGGTCAAGCTGGAAGTGCTCGGCGAGGCGAAGACATTATACCCCAATATGCGCGAAACGCTCGAGGCAACCGAAGTGCTGGCCAAGGAAGGGTTCAAGCCGATGGTCTATTGCGTTGACGATCCGATCGGCGCGAAGCAGCTGGAAGATGCAGGCGCGGTGGCGATCATGCCGCTCGGCGCGCCGATTGGCTCGGGGCTCGGTATCCAGAACCGGGTGACGATCCGGCTGATCGTTGAAGGCGCCAATGTGCCGGTGCTGGTGGATGCCGGTGTCGGGACTGCCAGCGATGCGGCGGTTGCAATGGAGCTCGGCTGTGACGGTGTGCTGATGAATACCGCCATTGCCGAAGCCAAGGAACCGGTCCGGATGGCGCGGGCGATGAAGCTTGCTGTCGAGGCCGGGCGCGAAGCCTATCTGTCCGGCCGGATGGGCCGAAGAATGTATGCCGACCCGTCGAGTCCGCTTTCCGGACTGATTTAGTGTCTTAATACAGCACGATTCGGTGTCATCTGTAACCATTTGATTCGTAACAGAAGTTACCTGTCGGTACATTTGTCGATCAGCGATTGTCGTTGGTCGAAGCCGTTTGCCGTTCGCCGATCAAAATGGCGGTTTATCGAACGCGGGATGCTCGCCCGCCCTTGCTCAGCTACCTAGAAATGCGAGGCGGGAGCATAACCCTAGGTCTCTCCAGACAGCCCTTCCCCGGCACGATGGATATACCGCTCCCGACCTCACCCCCAACGGGCTGCGCCGGCCCCCTTTTTCCGGCAACGCCCCAAAAAATTTTGAGGAGTGAGAAAATGTCGAATATTATCTTTACCAAGTCCCTTTGTGCCGCTGCCGCAATCGCTGTTGCCGCAACAGGCTTCGCTGCCAGCGCCAATGCCCAGGGCCGGATCGCCCGGACCGCCACGGTCGAATATGCCGATCTGGATCTGACCAGCGAGGATGGTCAAGCGACCTTGCAAGGTCGCCTGAGGGGCGCTGTTCGCGAGGTTTGCGGTAGCGTTGACTCGAAAAATCTGACCGATGTGCTGGATCATGGCGCCTGCATGGCTGAAGCCAAGAGCTCGGCCCAGCGTGCCAGCGTGACGCTTATGGCTGCGGCAAAATCGGGCAAGCCTGTCAAAACCGCGATGGTAATCAGCAACTAAAGCAGGATTCCAAGAGCCGCGAATCCCCAACAAGCGGCCACAATTTGGCCAAATCAGCCTTCAAAAGCTCCGGTGTCCCTTACACCGGGGCTTCTTTTATGGGTGAAGTTTTCTTAACTTATCCAACAAATAAATCACATTTCATATATTTATTTTCTAAATATACTTAAATAATATAAGTATATTTATTACACTAATATAATAAACATAAATATAGATGTGTTACGCAAGTATTTCTAACGTATTAACCATATGCCGCAACCTTATGGCAATGTTTTTCCGCTCATATGTAAATGATTGTAACACGAGGTGCTGGTCAAATTGCGCCTTTGTGGGATGAATCAGCGGGGTCGCCGCATCGTCTGGGAGGTTCTATGGAAATTGATCGGCAGAGAAAACCGGAGAAAGTAATCGGTCCTTTCGGTGAAGCCCTGAGCCTTCATGATTTGCCGAAAAGCAAAACGACCAGATGGGTGATGAGGCGAAAAGCCGAAGTGGTTGCCGCCGTGACCGGCGGTTTGCTCACTCTTGAAGAAGCGTGCGATCGCTATGATCTGTCACTCGAAGAATTTCTCTCTTGGCAGGAATCCATCGACAAGTCCGGTCTACCGGGCCTGCGGATCAGCTATCTTTCCCAATATCGTACAGAAGACCGGGCCAAGCAGGAACAGCTCGAGCAGACAGGGTCGCAATCACCTCGAGATCCGATAACGGATCTTTATTAACTGAAAGACCCAAATCATGTCCAACAAGCGAGTCCTCGTCATTGACGAAGAGAGCGCGTTTACGCGTTTTTTGCAGGATGACCTCGAGCAGCGAGAAATATCCGTAGCCTGTATCTATTCTCCGGGAGATGAGAACGGTGCAACTGCCTTTGCTCCCAATGTCATCGTCGCCGACAAGAAAATGCTCTCCCAGAGCAATGCCAGCCTATTGCGCAAATTGCCGCTTGTTCTGATGACCGGAACAGAATCGCAATGGGACCACGGCAGCGAAGCATCGATAACGGCGGCCAATTCGCAAATCGTTGCGACGATACCGAAACCGTTCGAACCCAATATGCTGGCCGAGCTGATCGATCGATATGCGGAAGACAGCCAGAAGATTAATCTGGATTCGGAATATATCGAAGCGCTGATTGCCAGCGACAGATTGCTCGACAATCTTGTCGTGGAATTCCAGTCCAAACATGCTTTGGATGATGGAAGCATCGTCGGCTATGAAGCCTTGTCGCGTCTGAAAACGAGGCGTGCGATCAGCCCGGCGACGATTTTTTCCGCCGCGACGGAAATTTCTCTCGAGATAGATGCAACAATGAATGTCGTCGATCAGGTGATGAAACTGGCAAGCTCGCTACGCCGATCCCGGAAAAACATCCCTGTCTCCTTCAACTGCAGCGCGATATTGCTTACCCAGTCCGATTTCGTCGATGCGCTGTTTGCGCAATTGCACAAGTCGCCGAATCTGGGCGGGTCGGTGATCATGGAAATCACCGAGGAGAATCGGGTTGCCAATATCAAGGTCGTCTCCGAAATCTGCCAGATGCTGGCCCAATATGGGCTGAGGGTGTCGATAGACGATTATGGCACCGGTCACAGCAATCTCGACCGGATCGCCGAAATCCCCTTTGCCGAATTGAAACTGGACAAGGAAATATTCTGGGCCTTTTGCAAAGACCGCGTGCCGATTACGGTTCTGGGCTCGATTATCGACTTTTGCCATATGCGCGGAGCCAAGACGGTCGTCGAAGGCATTGAGACATCTTTTCATCTTGAAAAAGCGCGGTTGCTTGGCGCCGATCAGGGGCAGGGCTTCTATTGGGGGCGCGCGGTTCCGCCGCAATATCTGGTCAAGGACTGGAGCGGCTTTTGATGGTCGGGCCCGGCGATGATCCAGGTGCTGGCAGGATTTTTCCGCTGTTCTGTTGCTAGTCTTTCCGGATAGTCCGGGTCGTGTAATTGGACATCGATTTACAGATTCGCATATCAAACATATTTGCACTATGCTGGCTGTCATCTGAGCGGCTTTAAGGAATTACAATGAAACAGCTAAGCGCACTGGATGCGATGTTTGCCTATACTGAAACCGCGAACACGCCGATGCATATCGGACAGTTGCTGATCTATGATCCCTCGACCGCCCCCGGCGGCAAAGTCGGTTTCAAGGATATATTGCGCTATATCGAAGGTCGTCTCGATGGCGCGCGTATATTCCGGCAGAAGCTGGTGCGGGTGCCGCTCGATCTCGATCATCCCTACTGGGTCGATGACGCGAATTTCGATCTCGAGTTTCATGTTCGCCATATTGCCTTGCCGAAGCCCGGCGACTGGCGGCAATTGTGCATCCAGGCGGCGCGCATCTATGCCCGGCCGATGGACATGAACAAGCCGCTATGGGAATATACGGTTATCGAGGGACTCGATAATGTCGAAGGCGTGCCGAAGGGCAGCTTCGCCGTCTTGCACAAGATGCACCATGCCGCAATTGACGGCCATTCAGGGCTGCAGATGACGCTGGCGCTGCACGATCTCGATGCCGAGATGAAACCGCGCAAATTTGACATGCAGTTCGAGCCGGAAAAAGATCCGAATCCGATCGCTCTGCTGGCCAAGGCGCAGTTTAACAATATTGCCAATCCGGTCCGTGGGCTACAGAATCTGCAAAAACTGATACCGATGCCGAAAAGGTTGTTCGACGTGCAGCGCGAATTTCGTCAGCGCGACGATGCGAAAGGCTCTATTCCGAAGACACGCTTCAACAAGAAGCTGAGCCCGCACCGCGTTTTTGACGGGCGGGAATTTGCCCTGTCCGACATCAAGAAAATCCGCGAGGCCTATCCCGGCGCGACGGTGAATGACGTGATGATCGCGGTGGTCAGCGGATCGATGCGCGGATATCTGGAAGCCAAGGATGATCTTCCCGAAAAGACACTGAAAATCGGCGCGCCGGTTTCGGTGCGGACGGATGACGACAAGGATAGCGCCGGTAATCAGGTAACAATGATGCAGGTCGGCGTCGGCACGCATCTTGCCGATGCGGGCGACCGGCTGAAATTCATCATGGAGGAAACCCGCCGTTCGAAGGCGATGACCCAGGCAATGGGCGCCAAGACGCTGATGGAATTGTCCGGCGCAATGCCGGCAGGGCTGACCGCAGCCGGGACCAAGATGATGGTCCGCGCCGGTCTGGTCGAGCGGCTCAATCCGGCGGTCAATACCGTGGTCACCAACGTACCGGGGCCGATGGTGCCGATGTATTTTGCCGGTGCCGAACTGGTCAAATCGTTTGGTATGGGCATTCTCGCCGAAGGGCAGGGGCTTTTCCATGTCGTGACCAGCTATAATGGCAATGTCATTCTGACCTTTCTGGCGGACCGCAATATCATGCCCGATCCGGAATTTTACGCGACCTGTATCGCGCGCAGCTTCGCCGATCTGATGGCGGCAGCGGAAAAGCAGGCGGCATCGGACTCGAAGCAGGCCAAGGCCAGGAAATCAAAGCAGCCGAAAAAGCCGAAAAAGCGTGTGTCATCTTCTGCCGCTACGGCAGGCAGGGGGCGGGCAAAAACGACTGCAAAATAGGGGCCTTGACGCTTGACTCAGCCGCCCTGATTGCGCATCGCTCTCGTTAATCATTCAATTAAAGAGGGACTCGCCATGAGCACTGTAGAATTTAACGACCGCGTTGCTATTGTCACCGGCGCTGGCGCCGGTCTGGGCCGCGAACATGCCAAGGAACTGGCGCGCCGCGGCGTGAAAGTTGTCGTCAACGATTTCGGCGGCGCGCGTGACGGTACCGGTGGTTCCGCTACCGTAGCAGAACAGGTTGTGGCAGAAATCGAAGCCGAGGGCGGCGAAGCCATGGCAGCGGGCTGCAGCGTTACCGATATGCCTGCGGTCGAAAAAATGGTCGCCGATGCGATCGCCAAATGGGGTCATGTCGACATTCTCGTCAACAACGCCGGCGTGCTGCGCGACAAGAGCTTCCACAAAATGACCATGGAAGATTTCAAGTTTGTCATGGACGTTCATGTCAACGGCAGCGCGAACTGCACCAAGGCGGTCTGGGATCATATGCGCGAACGTCAATATGGACGGATCGTGATGACTACTTCATCGACCGGACTCTATGGCAATTTCGGCCAGGTCAATTACGGGGCGGCGAAACTCGCTCTCGTGGGCATGATGAACAGTCTGCATCAGGAAGGCGCGGGCAAGGGTATTCACACCAACTGTATTTCGCCCGTTGCCGCGACCCGCATGACCGAAGACATCATGCCGGAAGCAGCATTGGCGGCTCTGGTGCCTGAAGCGGTGACACCTGCTGTTGTCTATCTTTGCAGCGACGGCGCGCCATCGAAAACCATATTGACCGCTGGTGCCGGCGGCTATGCTGCTGCGAAAATCTTTGAAACAGAAGGTGTCTGGCTGCCGGTTGAAGACCGCAGCGCTGAATCGATCGCCGCCAATATCGACCAGATTCTGGACGAAACCGGCATGCAGGAATATGCCAACGGCGGCGGACAGGGCGGCAAATTCTTCCGCCGGATGCAGGAAGTCATGAAGGGCTAAAAGACCCGCGAACAGGAGAAATAATATGCCAACGATCAAAGCAAGCGAACTGGAATCCTGGAAAGGCAAGGAGGTCGGTGTATCCGACTGGGTCCTGGTTGATCAGGACCGGATCAGCACATTCGCCGACTGCACCGAGGACCACCAGTTCATCCACATCGACGAGGAAAAAGCCAAGGCGACACCCTTTGGCGGCACCATCGCGCATGGTCTGCTGACCCTCTCGCTGCTGCCGAAACTGTCTTATGGTACGACACTGGGCCTCGAAGGCACGGTGATGGGTATCAACTACGGCTTTGACAAAGTGCGCTTTCTCAACCCGGTGCGCGCCGGTTCCAAGGTTCGCGGTCGTCACACATTGGTGGACGCGGTCGAGAAACAGCCGGGCCGCTGGTTGCTGACTTACAATGTTGTTGTCGAAATTGACGGGATTGAAACACCGGCGTTGATCGCAACGTCACTGGTAATGATCGTGGTCGGCTAGGCCAACCGAACAATATAAGTGAAAAGGGCTCCGGACTGGTTCCGGGGCCCTTTTTCATGGGCGCGTTCCGTTCCGCCGGTGTCAGGCAGGGATCAGCACGTTATGCAGAAGCGGGTCTTCCATCGCCCGGCCCGCGCCATTGGCGACACAGGTCAGCGGGTCATCGGCGATCGTGACCGCCAGTCCGGTTTTCTCGGAGATAAATTCGTCAATCCGTCCCAATAATGCGCCGCCGCCGGTCAGGACAATGCCCTGTTCCATGATATCCGCCGCCAGTTCCGGCTTGCTATGCTCGAGTGCGTTGAGCACGGATTCGGCGATCTGGCCGACCGGCTCGGCGATAGCCTGGGCAATTTCGGCCTCGGAGATGGCAATTTTTTTCGGCATGCCGCTGACCAGGTCACGGCCCTTGATATGCATGATCCGTCCCTCGCCGTCCGGGCTCATCGCGCTGGCGATGCCATGCTTGACCAGCTCCGTGGTTGATTCACCAATCGCCAGATTATGTTTGCGGCGGATATGGGAAGAGATGGCATCATCAATCTTGTCGCCACCCATCCGGCCCGATGTGCTGTACGCCAGACCCTGCAAGGACAATATCGCGACTTCGGTCGTGCCGCCGCCAATATCGACCACCATCGCGCCAACCGGTTCGGTCACCGCGAGTCCGGCGCCAATCGCCGCGGCCATCGGTTCTTCTATGAAATATATGCCGGATGCACCGGCGTTTGAGGCCGCATCGCGAAGCGCGCGAAGCTGCACATTGGTGGAGCCGGACGGGATGCAGACCACAATATCGAACCGCCGGAATATCCCGGTCTTCTTGCTGTGCACTTTGTGGATGAGATGATTAATCATCTGCTCCGCGACATCAAGATCAGCAATCACGCCGTCCTTGAGCGGACGAATGACTTTGATATTGGCCGGCGCCTTGCCCATCATCAGCTTGGCATCGCTGCCGACTGCGCGAACCGTGGTCACGCCGTCACTGGTCTCGAGCGCAACCACAGACGGTTCGTCGAGCACGATGCCGCGATCCCGCGCATAGATAAGCGTATTGGCCGTGCCGAGATCGATCGCCAGGTCATGCGACCGGAGCTTGAAAAAATTTTTCATAAAATTGGGAATACTTCAACTAGAGCGGCCATATTGCCAATGTCATCCAGGCCAATGTCAACTGGCGGGATATTATCGGTGACAGCGCGCCAATGAACCTGTGCTGTATAGTCATTCAACGCCAGCGGTCTGCCCATTCGTCAAATGGGTGCATAATTCGGTCGAACCGTTATGCCGCCAGCCGCTATGCGGAGCAGAAAATTTTCTTTGTAATGTTTTCGCCCGGCTGGCGACTATCCCAATATCTACATTTAAGAAAGGATAGTTTGGCAATGATACGGATCATCTCAATATACGCAGGCCTGTTTGTCGCGCTGACCTATGGCGACTATTGGACGACGGATTTCGCAATCACCAATGGACTGGCGGAGGAATTTAATCCGGCCGTGCGTGATGGCGCCACGGCCTATAAGGCCATGAATATGATATGGATCAATATTGCCTTTCTGCTCGGTACGTCCGGGATGCTATATTGGGCTATGAACAACCAAAACCGGGTATCGGATCACTATCTGAACCACCCGCATCGAGCCTCGTTCAACTGGTTTTATCTGAACCCGTTTAGCGACAAAAATATCGTAAAATCACCGCTCCACCTGCTGGCCTTCCCGCTTTGCTGCCTCTTCGCCAAGGCCTTTGCGATCACTAGCAATGCATTGGGCATTATTTATGGCAGCGGCCTTGCCGAACCCCTTGTTGCGCTATTGAACCCCTATCTCGGCGGCACAATTCTGTATGTCGCGGTCACCGGCATAATCATCACGCCATTCTGGATCTTGAGCCTTTACATAGCGGCTTCCGCTGTAAGAGGGAGCCATGACTTCAGAGCGGCAGCAGCTGTCGTTTGAACCAAAAACGGGACTCCGGGCTTGTTGCGCTACTGAACGAATATGCTTCGTTCATCAGGAATAGTCTGCGGACTTATGAGCGGGATCAATTCCGGCAGGAGGAATTATATCAGGAAGTAGCGCTCGCCCTTTGGCGGGCGTTACCGACTTTCCGCGGCGAGGCTTCGCACCGAACTTGGATCGCAAGAATAACCCATAATATCGGGGTTAGCCATATCCGCCGGAAGATGAGCAGACCGACGACCGACCTGCTGGAAGATATCCACATCAGCGATCACGATTCTCCCGAAAAAGAGTCGCAGCATCGGGACCAAAAGCGCGCATTGCTGCGTGCAATTGGCAAATTGCCGCTAGGGCTGCAGCAATGCGTGACGCTGCACCTTGAAGATTTCGGCAATCGGGAAATTGGCGAAATCCTGGGCTTGTCCGAAGGTGCCGTTGCCGTACGCCTGACCCGGGCGCGAGCCGGCCTGTCAAAACTTATGGAGCAACAAAAATGACCCTCGACATGGATGATCTCAAAACCGTCTGGCAGGAGGACGTTCAAAATGCTCCGGACCCCGCGTTTATCGATGCTCTGGTAAAGCAAACCAGACGCCGCAACCGCATGACATGGTTCACGGTCGGCCTGGAGCTTCTGATGCTTTCCGGATTGCTAGCGATATTGGTATATTTGATCATCACAGCGGATGATTGGCGGGTGGGCAGCCTTTGGAGCCTGTGTGCGCTGGTTTTGATTGGCGTGCAAATATGGATGTTGAGGGCGCGCAACGGCCTCTGGCGTGTCTCGGCGATACAGCCCATCCAGCATGCAAGATTTTGTGCTGCGCAGGCTGAGTTGAATTTGAAATTTGCAAAATTTTCCAGGATCGCAGCGCCTGTCGGGTTGATCGCCGGATATGCGGCGATGTCGTTCCACGGCGGGGCGGTTGTCACCGATATATTGCGGCTTGGTATTACTGCATTGGCGGTGGCAGCTTGCCTGATATCCTGTCATTTTTGGATTGGCCGGCGGCAAGCAGAATTAGGCGCGGCCCGGGCTATCGAGCGAGAACTGGGTTAGCCAATACCGTTTTTTCATGTGCTACGAAGCATTCTGGATGGGTGCCAGAACCCATTCCGTTGCAAAGCCTGATTAGAGATTTGGCGTCTTTTCGCATTATCTGGAGAATAATCTGCCGTTCGGTGGCGTTAACCTGAACGGCATGGGCGGCTATTTCGGGGCAAGGCTTTCTCCCGCGAACGCGCCATATATATATATATGCATCAGGGCTGATAGCAATGTCATGACCATCGGTGAGTGCGATCGGGCGGACGTGAAAACAATGTCTGCCACTATGCTTCCAAAAAAAAGCAGCAGCATTTTCTATCGGAAATGCTGCTGCTTTTTTGATCGTCAGCTGTTAGCTTCAATCCTGATATTGATCTTATCCGTACAGATACTGATGTCGATCAGCTGGAGATCGGCTATTGTCATCGATCAACGGCTATACTCCATCGGTTTCGACGATGTTGATGGTCAGACATTTGAACTTACAGGAGCTACATTCCATGCCCGTACCGACGAAAATTCTGGTTGCCACCGATCTGACAGCCAGGGCCGACCGGCCATTCGCGCGGGCGAAACTGCTCGCCGACATCTGGGATGCGGCTCGTACCCTGTTATTTGTGAGCAGCCCCAAGACAGAGGTTGATATTGCGAAAGTCGAGACGATTCTGCTGCGCAACTATGGTGCTGATGCCGAAGGCTGCAATCTGGCGATAAATTACGGCAAGCCACCCCAGGTGATCGCCGAAACGGCGGAGCAGCTGGACAGCGACCTGATCATTGTCGGTGCCGCACGGCACAATAATATTTCCGATTTTTTCCTCGGTACGGCGGTGGATCATCTGGTTCACCATGCTGAGGCTCCCGTGCTGATCGTGAAAGAACGCCCGCGCGCCAACTATGGCCGGATCCTGGTAGCGACCGATTTTTCCGATTTTTCTGCCCATGCTCTTCGCACCGCGCTGGACTTTTTTCCCGACGCGAAAATCGAGCTCGTGCACGCTTATCATGTTGCTTACGAAGCCTGGCTGAAATCCGACGGCGTTGCGGATGAAATGCTGTCCGATGCGGACAAGGAATTGCAGGATTTCATGACCGGCCTGAAACTGTCGGAGAATGATGCGTCGCGGGTCACCCCCCATCTCGTCGAAGGCAATCTTCACCGGTCGGTGCACAATACGCTCGATAGCGGCGACTTTGACCTGCTGGTGCTGGGCACCCATGGTCGGGGCGGTTTTATCATGGCAACCATCGGCAGCCGCGCCAGCGAAATGATGGGTTGGTCCCCGGTCGATGTGCTGATGGTCAGAAAACCTGTCTAGGTCCTGGCCCTAGACCAGCACTTGCTCACCAGCTTGCTGATGCTGTGCGCCGGCCTCGCCGGTCAAGCGGCGATACAGGTGCCATGTTGCGTGGCCGAGCACCGGCAGCACGACGAGCAGCCCGAGAAACAACGGCAGCATGGCGACAAATAGCGCAACCGCAATCAATATCGCCCAGACCAGCAAGACAGATTTGTTCGATCGTACCGATGCCAGGCTGACGATGATCGCGGTGATAAAGTCTACGTTGCGATCGACCAGCATCGGCAGGCTGATGACCGTGATTGCATAAAAGGCCAGCGCCATCAGCGCGCCGACGATGCCGCCAACCAGCAACATCATCAGCCCTGCGCCGGTCGCCAGCAGCGCGATAGATTCTGATCCGATGCCGGATTCTGCCAGAAAAATGGCGAAAATGCCGTGCGCAACCATCAGCCAGAAGCCGAATGCGACGAACAGGATAACGCCCATGCTCAATATCTGCTCGTCGCCGCGCCCGCGCAATGCCCCGAGGATCGCGCGCCAGCTCATCGGCAGGCCGGCTTCGCGGCGGCGGCTCACTTCATATAGGCCGACGGCAACAAAAGGTGCGAGCAACGGAAATCCTGCAGCGGCCGGAACCAGCCACGCGACTTCGCCGCGGACGAACAGGGCAAAATAGATAAACATGCCTGCGCTCACATAGATGGCTGCAAAAAACAGCCCGAAGGCCGGATAGGCTCTGAAGTCACCCCAACCCGCTGCCAATGCGGCGCGAAGGTCGCTGACTTTGAGATCGCTGGCGACCACTACCGGCGCGATTTGTGCCTGTTCACCTGTGCTCATGGCATCTCCTCCCCATGGAAATATTCGGCGAGAATGCAGCAATTCCTTCGCGACATCAAGTTTCGGCAGGATAACGGTCTCTTCGCTTCAACAAATATCCGGCAAAATGTTCAGGGCTTACCGGCGATCCTGATGCACTGGCCCGTCACCCATTCGGAAGCGGGGGCACAGAGATAGAGCGTCAGCGCACCGATATCCTGCGGCGTGCCCAGTCTTCCGGCGGGCAGGCCCAGTGTGTCCTCAAAACCGATAAAATCCTCGTCCGTCATATCCAGTGCCTTCTTCACCGTGTCGGTCGGCACAAAGCCGGGCAGGATCGCATTGACCCGGGTCTTGGGACCGAGTTCGTGGGCGAGTGTTTTTGTCAGCATCAGAACACCGGCCTTGGCGGCGCTATAATGACCGCTGCCGGGGAACGGGTCTTGTGCGGCCAGCGAGCTGGTGTTGACGATCCGGCTGCCCTCGCCAAAATGCTTGCAGGCGGCGCGGACGCCGTGAAAGACCGACGTGAGATTGGTCGCCAGCGTTTTGTCCCACTCGGCTTCATCCAGTTCGGTGAGCGGCGCGGACACCAGAGAACCGCCCGCATTGTTAACCCAGATGTCCAGCCTGCCAAATTCATCGACCGCCCGCTGGGCGAGCGCATCCATATCCTCGGCGCTGGTGACATCGGTGGCATGGGCAATGGCCCGGCCGCTGCTGCTGCTGGCGTTAATCTCGTCCGCCACCCGGCTGATCTCGTCCATGCTGCGCGAGGCGCAGACGACATTGCAGCCGGCATCGGCGAGGGTCTTGGCCATGCCTTCGCCAATACCGCGGCCGGCGCCGGTAATGACGGCGACATCGCCGGTGAGGTCGAATAAGGGATTGGTCATCTTGGTTCTCCTAAAAAAACTGCCGTTCGCCCTGAGCTTGTCGAAGGGTCAAGTGCGTCAAGTCCGGTGCTTCGACAGGCTCAGCACGAACGGATTCTCTCTCTCGAGCTCGATTACTCCGCCGCTTCCAGTTCTGCATTCGCCTGTTTGGCTCGTACCCGAATGGGGATCGCACTCATCAGCGGAATGCCGGTGCGCTTGTCAAAGTCGCGGTCATTGAAGGACAGCCGTCCGGTATTGCCGCCAGCGCCAAGCGGATCCTCCTTCTCGTCCGGGTTGGTGCCCCAGCTATGCGGTGTGGAAACGCAGCCGGCGCGCACCGTCTTGTCGGCCTTGGCAACGCAGCTGATGAAGGCGCGGGCCGATTCCAGTTCGACCGGCTGATCCTCTGACAGGCCGAGTGCCTCCATGTCGGCGGGGTTCATGAAGGCGGGGTGATGCGGCACGCGTTTGCGCTGCACCGGATCTTCGTGCCAGTTGCTGTTGTGGATCGCGGTCATCCGGCGGCCGATCATCCGGAAGGGGAAGTCCCCGTCCTCGACCGGTTCGCCGAGCCTTTCGGCATATTCCGCGAGTTCCTCCATCATCGCGCTGTTGCCGACCGACAGCTTGCCTTCCCAACCGGCGGGCTTGGGTTGCACCAGAAGCGCCTGCGCTTCGACAATCTTGCCCTTTTGCACCTCTTCGTCCTCGTACAGCGCGGCGATATCCGCCGGGCAGCCGTTCAGCGACGCGCTCCACGCGCTGATCGGATCGGGGGCCTCTCCGGGCGGGAAGGCCGTGGCCTTTTCCTCGCGTTCGTCGGGATGGGCGAGCAGGGCCCAGGATTTGACCTGGGTCGTCTTGTCCATCTCCGAAGCCAGCGCGTGAATGAACTGATATTCCTCGCACAGATCGGAGCCTTCCGGCGACTTCATGATCGGCAGGCTGGCCTGGGCATAATTATTCTCAAAGCCCCAGCCGGCGCCAAAGCCGCCATAGATTTCCGGCGCGGCGCTATTGCCGTGCACTTCATAATGCAGCTTGGGCGCGATGACATAGTCGGCGAGTTCGGCGGTCTTCGACATGCGCGGGTCGATGCAGACGAGGAGATCGAGCGCCTTCATTGCCTCGAACGTCTTCCGCTGATCGGGCCAGGCGAGCATAGGGTTGCCGCCGAGGCAGATCAGCGCCTTCACCTGCTTGTCGCCGGGAGTCAGTATCTCGTCGGGCAGGGCCGAGGTCGGCATGCCGGATATGCTCTGCTCGAGATCGCGGCTGTGCAGCTTGCGGCCGAAACCCCAAGCGGGGATCGGGCCGGGCGTCGCCGCGATCGGCGGAGCGGGTTTAGTGAACACGCCAGTGCGGCGATTGAGATCGCCTTCGCGCAGCCAGTGACCCATGATCGAGGTCAGCGCGAGATTGAGATATTCGGTGATATTGCCGCCGCCCGACATATTGGTGCCGGTGCCGCCGCTGATGCTGGCTTTTTTCCAGCTGCCGTACATCCGTGCCGCGCGCACGATATCTTCCGCCAGCACGCCTGCTCGCTCGGCTGCCGGTCCGGTGTCGAACGGTTGCACCGCTTTTTTGAGGGCCTCGAAACCTTCGACATCGCCGGCGACAAAATCCTTGTCATACAATTCTTCGTTGATCACGACCTTGGCAATGGCGCCGAGCAGGATCGGGTCCTGGCCGGGGCGGCATTGCAGGTGAATTTCGGCTTGCCGCGCGCTGTCGGTGACGCGCGGGTCGATCACGATCAGTTGCATCCCGCGCTTCTTCGCATCGTGCAGTTTCTTCGCCGGGTTCATGCCGAGACCGCCGTTCATCGACACCACCGGATTGGTCCCGATCAGCATCAGCCCGTCCCAGTCGCCGACGCGGGGTGCTCCAGCGAGCCACGGCCCGATCAGCGCGCGGGCAATGCCCTTGCCCGGCTGGTCGATGGTGACGCTGTCATAGACCGAGGTCGATCCGATCGATTCCATCAGCGCCAGCATGAAGGCATGGGCGTTGACGTTATTATAGCCGAAGGTGCCGACATAGGAGGCGATCGCATCGGGGCCATGTTCATCGACGATCCGCTCAAGCCGTGCGGCAATATCGCGGGCGGCGTCACGCCAGTGCACCGCCTGTTTCTCTCCGTGCTTCATACCGGTATAGCTTGTCAGAAGCCGCGTATCGAAACTGTGGTAATTGGCCAGTTGCCGGCCCTTGATGCAGCTATAGCCCTCGAACTCGGGATTATCCTTGTCGCCATGGGTCTTGACCGGCACGCCATCTTCGAAATCGACGATCAGGCCGCAATGGGCGTGACACGCCCTGCACATGACATGCTTCTGTCCGGTGAATGCTTCGCTGATCATATTTCTCTCCACAGTCTAATTTAGCAGGGTGAAGCCATTGCTTTTTGCAATTTAATCGTTCAATTAACCCGCTAGTGATTCAATCAATATCGCAGGCAATGGGACCGAACCACTGGCCCTATTGATAAGAATTTGGGAGCAAGACCATGGTCGACAAACCGAGTGCAGCCGAACTGAAGGATTATGCCGAACAGGCGGATGCCTGGTTCAAGGAAAATACGGTCCGGGATCCCGGCTTCATGCTGCCGCTGACATTCATGGAAGTGTCGACCGACCAGCAGTTTGACTTTCTCCAGGAGTGGCAGCGCAAAGTCTATGAAGCGGGCTATCTTGGCGCCAGCTGGCCGAAGGAATATGGCGGCGGCGGGCTGCACAGCGAATTTCAGCGCGCGGCAACCCGGGCGATGAAAAAATATGATGCGCCGATCATGCTCAACGCGATCGGCAACGGCTGGGCCGGACCGCTGATTCTCGATCTCGGCACCGAGGAGCAGAAGCAGAAATATATCAAGCCGATGCTGAGCGCCGAGGATATCTGGTGCCAGGGCTTTTCTGAACCGGAGAATGGATCGGATCTCGGCAACGCACAGCTGAAGGCTGTGAAAGAGGGCGATGAATATGTTCTCAACGGCTCCAAAATCTGGACCTCGCTGGGCGACCGCGCGAAATATATGATCCTGCTCGCCCGCACCGATTTTGATGCGCCGAACAAATATGCAGGCCTCAGCTTCTTTCTCAATCCGATGAAGATTGACGGCATCAGCACCAGCCGGATCAAGAAGCTGACCGGCGAATATGGCTTCGTCCAGACCTTCTTCACCGACGCCCGCATTTCCGCCGACTGCCTGTTTGGCGGCGAAGGCAATGGCTGGTCGATGGCGATGAAGACGCTGGAATATGAGCGCGGCGCCAAGGTCAAGCCGGTCGGCGGTTTCTTCGTCAAGGAACTCGACGTCATGGAGATTGTCGAGCTGGCGAAAAACTCGGTTCGCAATGGCAAGCCGCTGCTCGACGATCCGGTGATGCGCGACAAGATGACGCAATATATGATCGATATCCAGGCGCTGAATCTGAACAACACCCGTCGCCGGATGCCGCAATTGATGCAGGACAAGCCGATGGGTCTACCGCTGATGAACAAGCTGGCGCGCACCGAGCTGATCCGCGAACTGACCGAATTTTCGCTCGCGTTTCAGGGCACCAAGGCGGGCTATTATGTTGGCGATGAAAATGCGGTGGACGATGGCTACTGGCATCGCAGCTATTTGAACAGTTTCTCGGCCACCATCGGTGGGGGGACCTCGGAAATTCAGCGCAATATCGTTGCAGAGCATGCGCTGGGATTGCCGAAAACGAGATAGAATCGGGAGCAAAAACTGCCGTTCGTCCTGAGCTTGTCGAAGAACATTTTTCGACGAGAGATGTGGTTCGACAGGCTCACCACGAACGGTCTTGCGACCAATTTGGGAATTGAGGAAAAATATGGATAATCTAGGCACAATCGGAACCACCGAAGAGCAGATCGAACTGATGGATGTGGCGACCAATTTCTGCCGCGACAAAAGCCCGGTCGACAAGGTCCGCGCGCTGATCGACGATGAACTTGGCTATGATCCCGGCATCTGGAAAGAAATCGGCGAACTCGGCTGGCTGGCGATCGCTATTCCGGAAGCGCATGACGGGGTTGGCCTGTCGATGGCCGAGGTGGTTCCGATCGCCGAGCAAATGGGTCGCAATCTGATGAGCACGCCGTTCGGCTCGACGACCCTGGCGTCACAAGCCTTGCTCGCTGGCGGTAGTGAAGCGCAGCAGACCGCATGGTTGCCGAAAATTGCAGCGGGCACGGCGGCAACGCTGGCGCTGCGCGAGGATAATGGTGACTGGGATCTCTCCAATATCGAGGCGACCGGCACCGTGAATGGCGACAATGTCAGCCTTTCCGGCAAGAAGCAGCTGGTGCTCTGGGCTGACAGCGCGGAGCTGATCATTGCTTCGGTGAAGATTGACGGCGCGGTGCGTTTTGTCCTGATCGAGCGATCGGCATTGCCCGAAGGTGCGCTCCGCCGGGAGACGGTGATCGACGAAACGGCGCGCAGTTATGAAGTGACGCTGGACGGTGTGACTGTGTCGACCGACGCGCTGTTCGACGCATCGCGGACTCGCGAGACTCTGGAAAAGATCGAACTGGCTGCCGGCCTGATCCACGCCGCCGAAATGACTGGCGGCGCGCAATCGGTGATCGATTATACGCTGGAATATCTGAAAACCCGCAAGCAGTTCGGCAAGATTATCGGCAGCTATCAGGCGCTGAAACACCCGACTGTAAACAATTACGTCGAGTATGAAAAAGCGCGAACGCATCTGTACAGCGCGGCGCACAGCTGGGGCGAACAGGGGCGCGGCGAAGTGGCCGTGCTGATGGCTGCGGCGCAGGCGCATAGCAGCTATGCAACGTCGGCCGACCGGTCGATCCAGTTTCACGGCGGTTTTGGCTTCACCAATGATTGCGATGCCCAGCTGCATCGGCGCAAGGCGATCATGGGCGGCGCGTTGATTGGTGATGCGGCTTATCAGCGATCGAAGCTGGCCAATCTGTTATTTGACTGAACATAGCCCGCGCAGCGGACTGAGAAGGAAATTTGGACTTGCACAAAGACACTAAGTCACGAAGCGAATAACACATCATTCTTTGTGCCTTCGTGTCTTCGTGCGAGATAATTTAAGGAGAAAAATATGTCTGAAGTACTCACCGAGATCCAAGACGGTTTCATCATCGTCACCATCAACCGGCCCGACGCCAAAAACGCAATGACCAAGGCGGCAGCCGAAGGCATTCGTGCGGCAATGGAGCAGCTCGACAATGACAATAGCCTCAATGCGGGTATCCTCACCGGCGCTGGCGGCACATTCTGTTCCGGCATGGATCTGAAGGGCTTTTTGCGCGGCGAAACACCGTCGGTCAAAGGCTATGGCTTTGGCGGGATTACGGAAAAGGGTCCGGAAAAGCCGCTGATCGCTGCAGTCGAAGGCTATGCGCTGGCGGGCGGTCTCGAACTGGCATTGGCCTGTGATCTGTGCGTTGCCAACGTCAACGCGAAATTCGGTATTCCCGAAGTCAAGCGCAGCCTCGTGGCGGCAGCGGGCGGCGTGATCAAGCTGCAGCAGCTTGTCGGCAAGCGGGTTGCGATGGAATGGGCCCTGACCGGTGATTTCGTCACCGCGCAGCGCGCCTATGAGGTGGGTTTCGTCAACCGGGTGACCGAGGGCGCTGCGATTGATGCGGCGATCGAACTGGCGACCACTGTGGCGGCCAATGGCCCGCTGGCGCTGAAGGCAACCAAGAAGATCATCAACGAAAGCTACGACTGGACCAGCGAAGAAGCCTGGAAGAAGCAGAATGAAATCACTGCACCGGTGTTCACTTCCAAGGATGCGCAGGAAGGCTCGCTCGCCTTCGCCCAGAAGCGCAAGCCCGACTGGAAAGGTGAATAAGACCGGCTTATGGCAAGCAAAGATATTGTAGACCAGTGGGCAGCGTCGCATGACCTGCCCGCTTGGTTCGTGCGGGCGATGGATGTGCCACGCGAAGACACGTTCGTCGAAGTCGATGGCAGCAAGGTCCATTATTTTCGGTGGGGCACCCGCGGCAAGCCGCCGCTGCTGATGACCCACGGTTTTCTGGCCCACGCCCGCTGCTTTGCCTTTATCGCGCCATTTCTGGCTGAAGATTATGACATCGTTTCTTATGATCTCGCCGGCATGGGTGAGAGCGAGATGATCCCTGACTGCGATGGTCTCAAGCGGGCCCAGCAGATGGTCAGGATCGCCGATGCGCTGGATCTGTTTTCCGGGCCGGTTAAACCCAAGATTATCGCCCACAGCTTTGGTTCCGGGGTCGCGCTGCAGGCAATGGAACTGGCCGGCGAGCGATTTGGCGGTCTGGTCATCTGCGACCTGATGATCTTGCGGCCCGAGCGGTTGCAGGCGCATTTCGAGGCGGGTGGCGGACCACCGGGATCGGGCCGGTCGGATCGACCGAACAAGGTCTATCCCGACTATGAATCGGCATATGGGCGTTTTGTCCTGTCCCCGCCGCAGGCTGTGCAGCAGCCGTTTCTGTTCGATTATATGGCCTATCATTCACTGCGTCCGGTCGGGGAGGATGGTTGGTCATGGAAGTTCGATCCGCAAGTCTTTCACCGCAGTGTCAGCGATCAGGAGCAATGGCAACGGGCTCCGCAGCGGATTGTCGACCTGCCGCACCGGCTGGCGATCGTCTATGGTGAGAATAGCAAGCTGTTCGATAATGACAGTGCCGAATATCTGAGGGAATTGGGCGGCGACCATATTCCGATGATCGCTGTGCCCGAGGCAGAACATCATCTGATGCTCGACCAACCGCTGGCTCTGGTCACGGCTTTGCGATCGATATTGGCGCTCTGGACCGATTAAAGGCCCGCTAGCTGATTGCCAGATGAACGAAGGCAGGCTTCTGCGACAATCTAGTACAAAATAGCTCGAATCTGACAAATGTCTGAGACAGCTTCCGCCTATTTCTGTTTGTGACGCCGCAGTTGGCGCCGGATAGAAAAAGGAATTGAAGATGAAAAAGTTTCTGATGGCTTTGGCAGTGACAACAATGGCGGTGTCCCCTGTGGTTACCGCTCAGGCAGAAGCTGCCCCGCACCAGTCTTCCAAGAAGAAGACGATGACGCAGAAGACGACCCAGAAAACGACTTCGAATAAGCAGGGCAAGCGTACTGTAACCAAGACGGTCACCCGGCAGCAAGCGGCCCCCGCGCGCTATAGCAGAACATCGACGGTGGTGCGGCAGAACCATCGCAACTGGTCCAAGGGCCAGCGGTTTGACCGGCGCTATGCGACCAACTACCGGGTGATCGACAATCCGCGCGCCTATCGGCTGTCGAATGCACCGCGCGGTTACCAGTGGGTCCGGTCCGGCAATGATGCCGTCCTGATCGCGGTGACCAGCGGAATTATCGGAGCGGTGATCGGCAACGCGATTTCCCGCTAAGGTTGATGGCTAAAATTGAAATTGAAAGCCCCCGGGAGTGATTCCCGGGGGCTTTTCAATGGTCATAGGTGGCGGTTCGATTCCATCGTGTCGGGCCTGGAGAAGCGGGAGCCTATGGACGGACTAATTATTTTGTGCGCCCTTGGCCTGCATGGCTTTTTTCATTGCCGCCAGCCGTTCTTCCACTTCCGAATTCCGCTGCATTTTACCGATTTCAGCAGCATGGCTTGATGCGCCGTTCACGCCGCCAGCCATTTCCATAGTCCGGTCAAAACTTGCTTCGGCACGCTCGACTTGCTGGTCGACGCTGCGGTCGGATTTTGACCGGCCATCGTCACCGGCGCTATTTTCGCGCATCATCTTTTCAAACTCGGCGAGTTCATCTTCCATGACGGATTTGCGGGCGGCCAGATCTTCCAGCAAACTGTCGAGCCGGCTGGCGTCTGTCTCGGCCGATGTTTCCAGATTCTTGAAATGCTTGACCTTTGCCTCGAATTCCATCTGCTGCATGATCGCTGCCTCGGCCAGATCATCGCGGCCTTTTTCCAGAGTGAACTGGACCTTGCTCAACCATTCTTCCGCGCGCTGTGCGGATAATTTTTGCTGGCCGACGGCCTGGCTCTGGCGATCAACGGCTTCATCATGCTCACCGCGAACCTTTTCCATTGCCCGGTCAACCTCGCGAATGGCTTCGCGCATCAGGCTGGTACCGCTGGCACGTTCCGCGTGATCGAGCGCTGACTCGATTCCTGCCGAAACAACGCGCTTTGCCCGCATGTAAAATGGTTCTGCCATATTCGGATGCTCCGGAACTTGTAAAAGACCAAGAGGTAAATCAAATTCGTCAATAGTCAATAAACAGTCGATTTAGACATCCTAGTCTGACGAAATTCTGCGACCGCTTGCCCCTTTACATTGACCAGAGGACTGATCGGAACTGTGATTGGCAATGCGATTCCCGGGGGCTTTTGGTCAGGCGTTCTTTATGGTCAGTCCGCCGTCAACCGGGATCACCGCGCCGGTCAGGAAACTGGCCGCAGGCAACACGCAGGAAAGGGTGACATGGGCAACCTCTTCGGGAATGGCATAACGGCGCAGCGGCACCCGGCGCTTGGCGTAGATGGTCTTGTGCTCCTCCGAAATGGCATCGGTAATGCCGGTGCGGATCGGACCGGGACAGACGCAATTGACGGTAATGCCCTCACGGCCAAGATCCACGGCCAGTCCTCGGGTCAGACCGATCACGCCGTGTTTTGCCGCGACATAGGGGCTGTTGCCCGGTGAGGCGCCGAGCCCTTCGGTTGAGGCGATGTTGACGATCCGGGGATGCTCTGCCTTGCGCAAATGGGGCAGGGCGGCGCGGATCATTCTTTGATGCGCCGACAGCATTACGTCCAGCGTCGGTCCCCAGCTGTCTTCATAACTGTCTTTGGCAACATCGGCGGGAATCGCAAAGCCGGCGTTGTTGACGAGAATATCGATCCCGCCGAGCCGGTTGGCGATTTCGCTGACCACCGACTTGATCACATCCGGATCGCTGACATCCAGCGCCCAAGCCTTGGCGCTGCCGCTATAATCCGCCGCCGCAATCTCTGCGACGACGGCATCGCATTTCGCCTGCTCAAGATCGGTCACCGCGACATGCGCGCCTTCCGAGGCAAAGAGATGCGCGGTGGCCCGTCCCATGCCGCTGGCCGCGCCGGTGACGATCGCGACCTTGCCAGCGATGGAGCGGCTCAGTGGCTTATAGGGCTCCAGGGTCAAGCTGCCATGAACCCCTTGAGCCGCTGATTGATGATCTGGTCCGCTTCGGCCATGATCCGGTCGATCAGTTCCTGGCATGTCGGGATATCGTTGATCAGGCCGGCAACCATGCCGCAGCTCCACGCGCCCGCGTCCATCGTGCCTTCTTTCATGATCTTGGGATAGACGCCCGCGACCTGTTCGATAACGTCGGAAAATTGCAGATCGGCGCCTTTTTCCTTTTCGATTTCGAGCAGTCTTTCAACCGCCGGGTTGGTCAGCACCCGTTCGGTGTTGCGCAGCGGGCGCATGACGAGGCGGGTATCCAGTTCGCTGGCCGCGACGATCGCGTCTTTCACATTCTGATGCACCGGTGCTTCCTTGGTGGCGATGAAGCGGGTGCCCATGTTCATGCCTTCTGCGCCCATGGCGAGCGAGGCAACGAGGCTGCGGCCGTCGGCCTGGCCACCAGAGGAAACGAATGGGATGTCGAGCTCGTCGGCTGCGCGGGGCAGCAGGATCATGTTCGGAATATCATCTTCGCCGGGATGGCCACCGCATTCGAAGCCATCGACGGAAACGGCGTCACAGCCGATGCTCTGGGCTTTCAGCGCGTGGCGGACGGCGGTGCATTTGTGGATCACCTTGATTCCGGCATCGTGGAGGGCGGGAAGCACCTGCACTGGGTTGTTGCCGGCAGTTTCGACGACTTTGACGCCGCCTTCGATGATCGCCTTGACCATGCCTTCATAGTCAGGAGAATTGACCACGGGCAGGAAGGTCAGGTTCACGCCGAACGGCTTGTCGGTCATGTCGCGGCATTTGGCGATTTCGTCGGCCAGCGCGGCGGCAGAAGGTTGCGTCAAGGCCGTGATGATGCCCAGTCCGCCGGCGTTCGATACCGCTGCGGCCAGTTCGGCGAATCCGACATAATGCATGCCGCCCTGGATGATCGGATGTTCGATGCCGAAAAGCTCTGTAATGCGTGTTTTCATGAACTTAGCTCCTGTTTGTGGAAGAATTGGAAGCATGTCTGCTTTCTTCCGGGAATCATTTAATCGCGCGATTAACTAGCGGTCCCTTGGCGCTCCGTCCAGTCCCCAGTTGTAACGCCCTGCCAGATTTGATCGGGCGATTGCGCCGCGAGTTCTTCGCCAAGCCGTTTGGACCAGAGATGCTCGTTGCCCAGCGCATCGCGCCACGCCCACAGGCGGCGGGTAAAATGGTGCAGGTCATATTCCTGCGTATAGCCCATCGCGCCGTGCACCTGATGGAAGGGCACGGTGACCGCTTCGACGCTATGGCCGATCTGGACCTTGGCAATGACCGCTTCATGCCAGGCCTGTTCGGGCTGGTCGCTGTGCCGGATGATGGCGCTGGCCGCCTGGTTCGCGGCCATGGTTGCCGCGGCGCATTCGGATGCGGCGACCGCCAATTGTTGCTGGATCGCCTGAAATTTTGACAAGGGCCGCCCGAATTGTTCGCGCTGGGTGACATATTCTATGGACAGATTGAGCGCGCTCTCCATTGCCGCGGCCATTTGCACCGCGCGGACGGTCAGAATCAGCGCTTCAAACGCCCGGCGGGACAAATCGGTTTTGGCAGACTGCTCCGCAACATGGCCGGAGAAGACAAATTGCGTCATCCCGTCGGGCGACAGCGCTTCTTCGGGAGAGCGTACCGCCACGCGATTGTCGAACAGGGAAATTTCGTGATGGGCTTCGTCGAACAGAACGATCTTGTCCGCGTGCATGCCAAAGGGAATGTCGGCGCTCGGCGTATGGCCGCTGAGCGCGAAACTGGCGCTGCCGTCGGCCGGCGCCAGCCCGACCCGGTCCAGCATCCAGTTGGCGATCAGTGTCTCGGCAAAAGGTACTGGCGACGCCGCTTGCGCCGAGGCCCAGATTGCGCCGAAGACTTCGGCATAATCCGCGCCAAAGCCGCCATTCGCTTCGCTGACCCATGCCAGCGGCAGGCCATTTTCGGCCAGCGCGTCCCATAGCTTCTGTGGATATTTTCCGGCTTCGGCTTCGTGCGGGACTTCGCGTGCGCACAGGTCGGTGTAGATTTTCGTGGCCGTTTCGGCGACCATGCCTTCGGTGTTGATCATGGTAATAGGATGCCTCGAATAGAGTCGTTCGCACTGAGCTTGTCGAAGTGCGGCTGTTGCCGATCGCTGTCCTTCGACAGGCTCAGGACGAACGGTGTGAAGTGCATGATTTCCGACATCATCTGAGCCCCAGTTGCCGCGCGGTAATTCCGCGCATCACTTCGGTCGTGCCACCCCGCAAGGTGTTCGGCGGAGAGCGCAGCACGCCCATATTCATGATCCGGCGCATGTCCGGGCTCCAGTCTTCGGGCGGCAGGTCGTTGAGCATCGCTCGGACTTGCTGGGTCAGGTCATTCTCCAGCCGGTTGCCTAGATCCTTGACCAGCGCTGCTTCGGTTTCGGGCGACACGCCCTGTTTCAGCAAATTGGCTATACCCCAGGACATGCCCTTTAGAGTACGCAGACTGGCGATCAGCCTGCCGAGTCGGGCGTGGTTGTTTGACCCCATTTTTCCGCTCAACTGCCAAAGCGCGGTTTCGAGCGTGATATAGCTGGAGAGGAAGCGTTCCGGTCCGGAGCGTTCCATCGCCAGTTCGCCGGTCACCTGCTTCCAGCCGCCACCTTCTTCGCCCAGAAGACAGTCGTCGGGGACGATCACGTCCTCGAAATAGACCTCGTTGAAATGCGCATCACCCGAAAGGTCGACAATCGGCTTGATGGTGACGCCGGGCAGGCTGAGGTCGATCATGATCTGGGACAGACCGACATGGCGGTTGCGGCCATCGGCGGGCGAAGTACGGAGCAAGGCGACCATATAGTGACAAATTTGCGCGCCGGATGACCAGATTTTCTGGCCGTTGACCTTCCAGCCTTCGGGGACCTTTTCGGCCTTGGTTTTGACATTGGCGAGATCGGAACCCGCACCCGGCTCGCTCAGGCCGATGGCGAAATAGCATTCGCCGGCGGCGATGCGGGGCAAGATGTCCAGCTTCTGCTCTTCGGTGCCATGGGCGAGCAACATCGGTGCGTGCTGGCGGTCGGCGATCCAGTGGGCCCCGACGGGTGCGCCGGCGCGGAGGGTTTCTTCGGTGACAATATAGCGTTCGAGCGCGCTTTTGTCGTGGCCGCCATATTGGCTTGACCAGGTCAGGCCGATCCAGCCGCGCTTGCCCATTTTCTTTGAAAATTCGGGATCGGCGGAGGCCATCCAGCATTCCGGTTCGGGCCGGAAATTGCCGGCCTCGCGCTCGTCCTTCAGAAAGGCCTGCAATTCGCCGCGCAAATCTTCGAGCGCCGGATCGGGCTGGATGACGGGGAAGTTAAATCTTTGCATGGATAATCCTTATTACAGCAGACCCGTTCGTGCTGAGCCTGTCGAAGCACCTTGGCAAGCGTCCTTCGACAGGCTCAGGACGAACGGTGATTGGCGTGGACCCGGTCACGGCGTCACAATATCAAATTGCGGATTTACCTCATCCAGCGCGCCGAACATAGCTGCCATTAAGGCCGCATTGCCACTGATCAGCATTTGCTTGCTTTGCACCAGTTCCATCGGGTTGGTCTGACGCATCAGCAGCTTGGTGAACAGGGCGCGGCTGATCGTGATCTGGGTATCCGATCCGTCGGCGGTGATCGCATAATCCTCGCCGCGCGGGAATATTACGCTCTTGCCGAGATCAATGCTGACCGCTTCCTTGCGGTCCGGGAACCAGAAACGGATGATGCCGCCTTCGCCTTGCATCTTTGATGGATTAAAGCGGGTGGCCATGGCGTCGAACAGATCGACCGCCGGAATGCCGCTCAACACTTTTTCATTTGCAGTGCTGATCGAATTTTTGACAACATTGCCCTCGCGCAATTCTTTTGCGCCGACCAGATAGATATTGCGCCAGGTCCCGGCTTCGGCCTGGAAGCCGAGCTGTTCATAGGTCGAGGCCAGCCAGTTCTTGGCACTCTGGCTGGCCGGATCGGCGAAGACCAGATGGTTGAAGACGGTGGCTGCCCAACGATAATCGCCTGCGGAAAAGGCTTTCTCGCCGACCGCCAATGCCTTGTCGGGTCCGCCCATGGCCGCGACATATTTTTGTGAGGCTTCGACCGGCGGCAGTTGGTGATAATGGGCCGGCACCGCGTCCCACCAGCCGAAATAGCGCTGGTAGACCGCTTTGCTATTATGATTGAGCGTGCCGTAATAATCGCGCACGCCAAAGTCGGTTGCAGCGAAATCCGGCTCGCCGATATTCTCTGCAATCTCGTGCATTGTTGCGCCCTGATTGGCCTGGCGCATGGTCTGGTCGTGGACATAGCGATAGATGCCGCGCTGGTTTTTCAGCGCCGCCTGCACATTGTCGCTGCCCCAGGTCGGCCAGTGGTGCGAGGCCAGCATGAGGTCCGATTTCGCGCCATAGCGGGCGAGCATATCGTCGATCACCTTGCTCCATTTCAGCGTGTCGCGGACCAGCGCGCCGCGCGGCGTCAGCACATTGTGGAAGGTGCGGGTCACCACCTCGGCGGTGTGCAATGCCTTGAACTGCGGCAGGTAGAAGACCAGCTCTGCCGGGGCTTCGGTCTCGCCGGCGTCCATGAAGTCGAAGCTGATGCCGTCGACCATGAGCGTCTCGCCGGTCTTGCTGATCGACCGGGTCGGTGGCACCAGCGCGACATCGCCGCTCGACAATTTCTGGCCGAGGCCGCCGCCGACATGACCGGTCTTGCCGACGGGCAGAGCGGTGCCGAACTGGAATTGCACCCGCCGGTTCATGGCGGTTCCGGCAATGACGCTCTCGCCGATCGACTCGGCCAGCCAGCCATGCGGTGCGATGATCTCGATCTTGCCGGACTGGATATCCTCTGGCGAAGCCACACCAGCGACACCGCCAAAATGGTCGCCGTGGCTATGGGTGAAGATGACCGCAACCACCGGCCGGTCACCCAGCGTCTTGTTGGCGAGGGCGAGGCCGGCCTTGGCCGGTGCGGGTGTGGTCAGCGGATCAATGACAATCCAGCCGGTCTTGCCGGCGATCAATGTCATCTGCGCCAGATCATAGCCGCGGATCTGGTAGATGCCGGGGACGACCTCGAACAGGCCGTGGATGCTGTTCAGCTTGCCCTGCCGCCAGAGCGAGGGGTTGACCGTATCGGGGGCCTGGCCCTGCAGAAAATCGAACTGGCGCGAATCCCATGCGACCGATCCGTCCGCATTGAGAATCTGGTCCTCTTCAATATGGGCCAGAAATCCGCGATTGGCATTTTCAAAATCACTCTGGTCGGCGATCGGCAGGCTGGCGCTGACCTGGGCATTGGCGGCTTTGGTCGCTTCGGTGGCGACGCCTTGCGGCGGGGCGGCCACTACAGGAGCAGCCGACATCAGGGCTCCGATCAAAATCGCGGTCTTTTTCATTCTCTCTCTCCCTTGGGCCCCTGCGCCGGCAGGGGCCCATCTTCCGAAATTTCCTCGACGCACTTTTTGGAGATGGATTCCCGCCTTCGCGGCAGAACAGTCTCCTCGATAATCAAGCGCCCTTGAACACCGGTTTGCGCTTTTCCAATATCGCGTCAATCGCCTCGCGGTGATCATCAAGCTGCTGCAACACGCCCTGGAACAAAGCCGCCTGGTCGAGATTTTCCTTCAGCGTCACGCTCTGCGCGGTGCGCACCAGTTCCTTGGTCTTGCGGATAGCCAGCGGCGGCAGGCCGACGACCATTTCGGCCAGTTCATAGGCGCGCTCTAGCAGCTTGTCGTTCGCCACCACTTCCGACACCAGACCATAGTCCAGCGCCTTTGCGGCATCGATAAATTCGCCGGTGAACAGCATCTGGTTGGCGCGCGCCTGACCAATGATCCGCGGCAGCAGCCAGGCGCCGCCGTCGCCGGGAATGATTCCCACGCGCAGGAAGCTCTCGGCGAAGATCGCGTCTTCACCGGCAATCCGGATGTCGCACATGGTGCTCAGGTCATTGCCCGCGCCAATCGCATGGCCGTTGACCGCAGCGATTACCGGAACGGAAATTTGCGAGAAAGCCAGCGGAATGCGCTGGATGCCGGTCTTGTACCAGTTCTCGATTTCCAGCGGTGTCATATTCTGCTCGGCGGTCATCGCCTTGATTTCGTGCAGATTGCCGCCGGAGGAAAAGCTCTTGCCATTGGCGGCGAGCACGACGCAGCTCACGCCCGCATCGGCATCGGCCTTGTTGATCGCGTTGACCAGTGCCTCGCACAGATCCTTCGATAACGCATTGCGCGTTTCCGGCTTGTTCAATGTGATTGTAACGATGCGGTCATTTTTCTCGTAGAGAGCGACGTCAGACATCAAGATTTCCTTTTCCCAGCGTTTCTTTTCTTATGCAGCCGTCATTGCAGGGGTTCATGGATTCTGCAAGACTCGCTCCGCTCAACTCGCTAAATGAACGATAATGACCCGACAGAAAACCCCAATTGCCAGTCAGAATAGCGCGGGTTTCACGCTGGTGGAATTGATGGTCGTGTTGCTGATCATCGGACTGATGGCGTCGGTCGTCGTCTTTTCCTTTCCCAGTGGCGGCAGCGCTCTGGAAGAAGATGCCCAGCGCTTTGCCGCGCGCACGGCGGCGCTGCGCGACAATGCTATATTGCAGTCGCGGCCAATGGCGGTGCAGGTCACGCCCTCCGGCTACAGCTTTCTCGAGCGGCGCAAGGGCAGCTGGTCGGTGATCGAGGACAAGCCGTTTGTGTCAACAAACTGGTCGAGCGGTGTGACCGCGGCGACCGGCGAGACCGGACCGATGATGATCAGTTTTGAAAGCACGGGGCTACCCAGCGAGCAGGCCGAGCTGGTCTTGCAGGGCGATGAGCAAAGCCGCCGCGTCCTGATCGCTCCGATGGGCGATGTGAAACTGGCAGGGGCCGGGCCATGAAAATCATGAAAAAATCCGGCGAGCGCGGCTTCACCCTGATCGAAATGCTGGTCGCATTGTCGGTGTTCAGTCTTGCCGCTCTCGCCCTGATCCGGCTGCAGGCTTTTACCACGCATAATGCGGCCGAACTGGAACTGCGCGTGGTCGCGCAGTCGGTGGTGCGTAACCGGGCGGTCGAGATACTGACCGATCCGCGCCCGCCATCGCTCGGCGAGCAGAGCGGTTCGGTCGAAAATGGCGGCTGGCAATGGCAATGGGCGCAGGATGCCAGGCTGACCGAAGACCAGAGCTTCATCCAGGTCGACATCAGCGCACGCGAGGAAGGCAGCGGGGCCCCCGCTTCGCTGACCATATTGCGGCCATCGGGACTGTTGCTCGAGGAGCCGCTGGCCGGGCCACCTGCAAACTAGCCAAGCATCGGGAAAATTCTCATGTTTGACCTTTGTTTCGACCGGAACACGGGTTAGAAGCGCGAGAAAATCAGGCTGACGGACAGAAAAATGAGCAAACTCGAAGACGCATTAGAAGATTTCGACATGGATGATATTCCGGAAGAGGAAGAGTCCATGCTGGAATGGTGGGATTTTGATGACCGCGACGAGATGGTCGAGGCGGTCGCCGGTGATATCCAGTTCATCATCGAGAGCGCTCTCGACGCGCGCGGCGATGCGCTTCTGGCGCTGCCCGCCAGCGAGGAAGCCATGCCGATACTCGAGGCCCTGGCGGAAAAGCCGATCAAATGGAAATATGTCACGATCATCCCGACCGATGATTTGCTGGTGCCGCTTGATGATCCGCGCAGCCATGCGAAGAAGCTGGCGAGCCTGTTTCTGACTCGCGGCGCGCGGGTGCTGCCACTGGCACCGGATCATGAGGATTATCATATGGCCGGCGCCGCTGCCGATGCCCGGCTGCGCGACACGAAATGGCCTGCCGATCTGGTCTGGCTCGGCATGGGTGATAGCGGCAGCACCGCCGGGATCATGGAAAGCGCGGATATGGAAGAGGCGCTCGATGGCCCACCGGAAAAACTGGTGGTCGGCCTGCTCCCCGATGATGGTGATACGCCGCTTGTCACGCTGACCAAGGCGGCGATTTGTGAAGCGCGGACCGTGATCGTCCTGCTCAAGGGCGCGGCGAGCCAGACAATGCTCGAATCGGAAATCGAACAGGGTGCCACCAGCATGGCTCCGATTGGCCGGGTCTTTGCCGATCTGGCGGTGCCAGTGGATATTTACGTCGAGAATTAGGGCTATTGCCACAATCTATCGACAACAGGTGTGACTATCCGTTGATTTAACTGCATGATTAAACCATGGTGCTGCAATTACGAATCGCCGTAACGGCTGATCGGTCAATTGGAGAACGCCAACCCATGCATCCTTATCTGCACGCCCGTGAGAATCCCGACAAACCAGCCGTCATCATGGCCGGATCGGGACAGGTCATCACTTATGGTGAACTCGACAAACGGTCCAACCAGATAGCCCAGCTTTATCGATCCCACGGTTTGCGGATCGGCGATACGGTTGCGATCTGTATGGAAAACCATCCGGAATTCTTCCCCATCACATGGGGGGCGCAGCGCTCGGGCCTGATCCAGGTTGCCATCTCCAGCCGCCTGACGGCCGACGAGATAAGCTATATATTGAATGATTCCGGCGCGAAGATGCTGATCGGCTCGAAGCAGATGCTGCCGGTTCTCGATAAGCTTCGGAGCTTGAATCCCGATGTCCCGCAACTGGCTATCGGGGTCGAAGACGAACGCAATCTGGAAGTGGCGTTGCAGTCGATGCCAACCACGCCGATTGCCGATGAACGGGCCGGCGTCGACATGCTTTATTCGTCGGGCACCACCGGAACGCCCAAAGGCATAAGGCTGCCGCTGCCGGAAGATGAAAATATTGCCGGGCACAATTCCCTCGCAGCGCTTGGCGAGGTGCTTTTCGGTTTGCACAAGGATTGTGTCTATCTCTCTCCCGCGCCGCTTTATCATGCGGCACCGTTGCGCTGGAACCTCGGGGTGCAGTCGCTGGGCGGAACCAGTATCATCATGGAGAAATTCGATCCCGAGGAAGCTTTGCGGCTGATCGAAAAATATCGCTGTGACGTCGGACAATTTGTGCCGACCCATTTCGTCCGGATGCTGAAGCTGCCCGAGGAAATTCGCGCCAAATATGACGTCTCTTCGATCAAGAGCGCGATTCACGCCGCTGCCCCGGTACCGGTTCCGATCAAGGAAGCGATGATCAAGTGGTGGGGGCCGGTGCTCAACGAATATTATGCCGGCACCGAAGGCAACGGCTTCGTTTTTTGCAACAGCGAAGGCTGGCTGGCGCACAAGGGTTCGGTCGGTCAGCCGATCAATTGCCAGGTCCATATTTGCGATGAACATGGTGAGGAAGTGCCGGTTGGCGAAGAAGGCCAGATCTATTTCGAAGGCGGTGCGAAGTTTGAATATCATAATGATCCGGAGAAAACCGAAGGCGCAACCCATGCCCACGGATGGACCTCGCTCGGCGATGTCGGGAAGCTCGACGAGGACGGTTTTCTCTATTTGACCGATCGCAAGAGTTTCATGATCATCTCGGGTGGCGTGAACATCTACCCGCAGGAAATCGAAAATCTGCTGGTAAGCCATGACAAGGTTGCCGATGCAGCGGTGATCGGTGGGCCGGACGAAGATATGGGTGAGAAGGTCATTGCGATTGTTCAGCCGATGGACATGGCGGACGCAGGCGAGGAACTGGCGCAGGAGCTTGAAGCCTATCTCCGGCAGTCGCTCTCCGGCGTCAAAATCCCGCGGCAGATCGACTTCCGTCCGGAACTGCCGCGCCATGCGACGGGCAAGCTCTACAAGCGACTGTTACGCGATGAATATTGGGCAAACAAAGATGGCCAAACCAAGTAGAGGAGCCGAATGATGGCAACCGACGCGATCCCGGCCCTGTCACCGGAAATGGCAGCGCAGGTCATTGACCCGCAAAGCTATGCCGAATGGGATGGCGTGCTCGATACATTCGACTGGCTGCGCGACAATATGCCGGTTGCACGGGTCGTGGCACCGGACGATAGTTTCGACCCGTTCTGGCTGATCACCCGCTATGACGATATCATGCGGGTTTCAAAGGACAACAAGACTTTTCTCAACAACCCCCGCAGCGTGGTTTTTTCCGGACGGGAAGGCATTGAATTTGCAGAGCGTTTCACAGGCGGCAGTCCGCACATGGTTGCGTCGCTGGTCACCTTTGATGCGCCGGTCCATCCGAAATATCGCAGATTGACGCAAGACTGGTTCATGCCGAAAAATCTGAAGAAGATGGAAACGGAAATAGGCGCGCTGGCAAAGGCCACGGTAGACCGTATGGTTGACGCGGCTGACAATGACGGTGTTGTGGATTTCGTGTCGGCTGTCTCGGCACCTTACCCGTTGCATGTGATCATGCAGATACTGGGCGTGCCGGAGGAGGACGAGCAGCGGATGTTGTTCCTCACCCAGCAAATGTTCGGCGGGCAGGATGAAGATCTGAACAAGAGCAACATGGCCGATATGACGCCCGAGCAGATCATCCAGCTGGTGGCTGGAGCAGTTGCCGATTTTACGGCCTATTTCGCCAAGCTGACGGCAGAGAAGCGCGCCACTCCAACAGACGATGTGGCAAGCGTAATCGCCAATGCCACGGTGGACGGCGAACCACTCAACGACCGTGATATGGCGGGCTATTATATTATCGTCGCCAGCGCTGGTCATGATACGACATCGGCTTCGACGGCCGGCGCGATGATGGCGCTGGCACAGGATCCGGAACAGTTCGCGAGGGTCAAGGCGGACCGGAGCTTGCTGCCCGGCATCGTCGAGGAGGCGATTCGCTGGACCAGCCCTGTGCAGCATTTCATGCGAACGGCGGCAGAGGACACGGAAATCGGCGGTCAGAAGATCGCCAAGGATGACTGGCTGATGATAAACTACGTCGCCGCCAATCATGATCCGGCGCAATTTGAATATCCACGCAAGTTTGATGCGTCGCGGTCACCCAACCGGCATCTGGCTTTTGGCGCCGGCGCGCATCAGTGTCTCGGGCTACATATGGCGCGGCTGGAAATGCGGATATTGTTCAACGAACTGCTCGACCGGATCGAGACGCTGGAACTGGCCGGCGAGCCCAAGCGCGCCAAATCAACCTTTGTCGGCGGACTGAAAAGCCTGCCGATCCGTTATAGTCTATCAAAATGAAGGGCGCTTGCGCCCTTGTAATACAGAATGAGCGATTCAAATAGAATGAATGGCAAAGCCCGAAGGAGAGCGAAATGGTTACCCAATATAAAAATTTGATCAATGGCGAGATGGTCGGTACGTCCGCGGTGCTGGACGTCATCAACCCGGCCAATGAAGAGGTGATCGGGCAGGTGCCTGCTTGCGGTGAAGCCGAACTCAATGATGCGGTGGCGGCCGCTCGCGCAGCCTTCAAGAGCTGGTCGAAAAAACCGATCGAGGAACGCCGGCAGGTGGTGCAGGCGATATCCGGGGTCATCAAGGAAAATGCCGATGAGCTTTTCCGTCTGCTCACCGCTGAACAGGGCAAACCGCATGCCCAGGCTCAGGGCGAAGTGATCGGCGCATCGATGATGGCCGGTGCGCAGTCCACTCTCGACCTCGACGACGAGATTAACGAAGATACGGACGAGCGGCTCAGCCGCACCCGCCGCGTACCGGTTGGAGTTGTCGGTGGTATCGTGCCGTGGAACTTCCCGGTCATGATGGCTGTGCAGAAAATTGCACCTGCATTGCTGTCCGGTTGCACCATCGTGCTCAAACCATCGCCGTTCACGCCGCTGACCACCTTGCGTCTGGCCGAGCTGATCAAGGATGTCGCCCCTCCCGGCGTCGTCAATATCATCACGGGCGAAGACAGCCTCGGCCCGTTGATCACCGGACATCCCGATATCGACAAGATTACCTTCACCGGCTCTACCGCAACCGGCAAGAAGATCATGGAAGGCGCGTCCAAGGATCTCAAGCGGATCACGCTCGAACTGGGCGGCAATGACGCCTCGATCGTCCTGCCCGATGCCAATGTGGAAAAGGTTGCCGAACAATTGTTCTGGTCCAGCTTCACCAATGCCGGACAGATCTGCGTCGCCGCTAAGCGTATCTATATCCACGAGGATATTTATGACGAACTGAGCGCCGCGATTGCCGCATATGCCAAGAATGTGAAAGTCGGTGACGGCTCGCAACAGGGTACTGCGGTCGGTCCGATCCAGAACAAAAAGCAATATGAGCGGGTGCTGGAGCTGATTCAGGACGCCAAGGATAATGACTATAAATTCCTTGTCGGCGGAGACGCGCAAGACGACAGCATCCCGGGCTATTATGTACCGATCACGATCCTCGACAACCCTCCGGAAAATGCACGGATTGTTGCCGAGGAACAATTCGGTCCGGTCATGCCGCTGATGAAATTCAGCACCACGGAAGAAGCCATCGCCCGCGCCAATGACAGCGAATATGGTCTGGCCGGCGCGGTCTGGACCGCCAATCCAGAAGAAGGTGTGCGGGTAGCAGAGCAACTGGAAACCGGCACGGTTTGGGTCAATGAATTCCTCCACCTGTCACCGTTCGCGCCTTTTGGCGGACATAAGCAGTCCGGCTTCGGCGCCGAATATGGCAAGGAAGGCCTGCTCGAATTCACTTATCCGCAGGTGATCACGGTCAAGAAAGACAATGTTCCGGCCTGACCGCCGCTGATCGAATTGCAAAAAGCCGGTTATCACTATTGTGATGATCGGCTTTTTCATTTGACGCTAGCGCCTGCGCGGTTTAATCGGTCAGTTAAATTCTCGACTCTCAACCAACCAAAGGAATAAGACTATGGCAGATGCCTATATTGTTGACGCGGTTCGTACCGCTGGTGGTCGTCGCGGCGGCCGTTTGGCCGGTGTGCATCCGGTAGATCTGGGCGCTGCCACACTGGATGCGATTGCCGACCGCAATGATTTTGATCCAAGTGCGATCGAAGACGTGATCACCGGCTGCGTCATGCAGGGCGGCGAGCAGTCTGGCGATGTCGGCCGCAATGCGATTCTCGCTTCCAAGCTTCCGGACAGCATCCCGTCGGTCTCGATCGACCGTCAGTGCGGTTCTTCGCAACAGTCGATCCACTTCGCGGCACAGGGCATCATGTCCGGCACGCAGGATATGGTGCTGGCCCACGGCATCGAAAGCATGACCCGCGTACCGATGGGATCGACGTTCAAACTGTTCAAGGATGCAGGACTCGGCACCAACATGTCAGAGCGCCTCAAAGCCGCCTACCCGGGTATCCAGTTCAGCCAGTTCATGGGCGCCGAAATGATCGTGAAAAAGCATGGCTTCACCCGCGATGATCTCGACCAGTTCGCGTTGGAAAGCCATCAGAAGGCCATCAAAGCCGTTGAGTCCGGCGCGTTTGACAATGAAATTGTCGGTGTAAAAATCGAAACTCCGGAAGGCGATGATGTCCACAAGGTCGACGAAGGCATCCGCTTTGATGCGACCAAGGAAAGCATTGGCGGCGTCAAGGTGCTGCAGGAAGGCGGCGCGATCACCGCTGCCAACGCCAGCCAGATTTGCGACGGATCGAGCGCAGTTCTGGTCTGTTCCGAACAGGCGCTGAAAGACCATGGTCTGACCCCACGTGCACGTATTGTGAACCTGACCGTGACCGCCGGTGACCCGGTGATCATGCTCGAAGAACCTTTGTTCGCGACCGACCGTGCTTTGCAGCGCGCTGGCATGAACATCGGTGATATCGATCTCTATGAAGTGAACGAAGCCTTTGCGCCCGTTCCTCTCGCCTGGCTCAAGCATGTCGGTGCGGACCGGGCCAAGCTCAACGTCCATGGCGGCGCGATCTCTCTGGGTCACCCGCTCGGCGCTTCGGGTAGCAAATTGATGGCAACCCTGCTTAACGCGCTGGAACAGAGCGGCGGCAAATATGGCCTGCAGACGATGTGTGAAGGTGGCGGTCAGGCCAATGTCACGATCATCGAACGCCTCGGTTAATGGAAAATATCGTCATCCTGAACCTGGTTCAGGATGACGACCGATAGAAGAAAGAGAAGATTATGGAACTCAATAGCAACACTTCAGCCGTCATTACCGGTGGCGCTTCCGGCCTCGGCGCGGCAACTGCCCGCCGTCTCGCTGCCAAGGGCGTCAAGGTCGCCCTGTTCGACCTCAACGAGGAAAAAGGCGAAGCTTTGGCTGCCGAACTCGGCGGCGTTTTTTGCAAGGTCAATGTTACCGAAGATGAAAGCGTCGACGCTGGCTTTGAAAAAGCACGCGCGGCAAACGGTCAAGAACGCATTCTGGTAAACTGCGCCGGTATCGGCAACGCGATCAAGACCGTCAGCCGCTCCAAGGAAGACGGATCGATCAAGCATTTCCCGATGGATGCCTTCAACTTCGTCATTCAGGTCAATCTGGTCGGTACCTTCCGCTGCATCGCCAAATCGGCGGCAGGTATGCTGACGCTTGATCCACTCGCCGACGGCGATCGTGGAGCAATGGTCAATACCGCATCGGTGGCAGCCGAAGACGGCCAGATCGGCCAGGCAGCCTATTCCGCGTCCAAGGGCGGCGTTGTCGGCATGACTTTGCCAATCGCGCGTGACCTGTCCCGTGAAGGCATTCGCCTCAACACCATATTGCCCGGTATTTTCGATACCCCGCTGCTCGCCGGTGCGCCGCAAAATGTGCGCGATGCGCTTGGCGCCATGGTGCCGCATCCACCGCGTCTGGGTCAGCCGGACGAATATGCCGCGCTCGCCATGTGCATGATCGAAACGCAATATTTCAACGGCGAGGATGTCCGCCTCGACGGCGCCATCCGGATGGCACCGCGCTAGACTGAGACAATAAGGGGGCTGCGAGAAACTCGCGGCCCTTTTTTTATCTGATGGAGAAGTTCATGACCGACTATACGCAGATCCTCTATGAGGTCGCCGATAATATCGCGACGATCACGCTCAATCGTCCGGAAAAGATGAACGCCTTTACCAGCACGATGATGAAGGAAATGATCAACGCCTTCGACCGGATTGACGCCGACGATGATGTCCGGGCGGTTGTGGTCACCGGTTCCGGCGATCGCGCCTTTTGCGCCGGTGCCGATCTGACCCCGGAACATGGCGGCGGCCCCTTTGCCAGCGCCGAACCGGTGGAGGATTATTCCGATCCGCGCGTGCGTGACGGTGGCGGGTTGCTGGTGCTGCGTATTTTTAAATGTCTCAAGCCGGTTATCGGGGCGATCAACGGGGTGGCCGTCGGTGTCGGTGCGACCATGTTGCTGCCGATGGACATGCGGCTGGCCAGCGAGACCGCGCGCTTCGGATTTGTCTTCGCCCGCCGCGGCATTGCCCCCGATGGTGCGGCCAGCTGGTTCCTGCCCAATCTGGTCGGCCGTGCGCAGGCTCTGGAATGGTGTATGACCGGCCGCGTGTTTGATTCAGCAGAAGCGCTCAAGGGCGGCTTGGTCCGTTCGCTGCACAAACCGGAAGATCTGCTGCCCGCCGCCTATGCTCTGGCGCGCGAGATTGTCGACAATACGGCTCCGGTATCGACCGCCGTCACCCGGCAGATGCTATGGCAATTGCCCGCCGCAGAACACCCGATGGAAGCGCATAAAGTCGACAGCCGGATCATCTATAATCGCGCGAAATCTGCGGACGCAAAAGAAGGTATCACAAGCTTTCTGGAGAAGCGCAGTCCCGACTATCCGGATAAAGTGTCGAGCGACTTGCCAGACAGCTTTCCATGGTGGGAAGAACCTGTTTATAAGTGACAGATTAGTGACATAGTGCGTCAAAGGGGAAGACGAATGCCAGCCGATAAAATGGGGGCCAAGGAGAGTGAAGCAGGGGCGCGGGACAAGCTGATCGAAACCGCTAGCCAGATCATGCGCAAGGGCGACACGATCGATATCTCCTTCAGCGAACTGTCCGTTCTGTCCGGTCTCAACAGCGCGTTGGTCAAATATTATTTCGGTAACAAGGATGGCCTGCTCGAGGCGATTCTCGAGCGTGATATGGATAATATCCTGGTCCAGGTCGGCTTGCTAATCAAAAAGGACTGGCCGCCGGAAGACAAGCTGCGCCATCATATCGGCGCGGTGATCGATACCTATTATGAATTTCCGTATCTCAACCGCCTGACCATGCGGTTGATCCGGGAACTGCCGCCAGAAGGTGCACGCAAAATTGCGGACAAATATCTGAAACCGCTTTCCGGAGCCTATAAGATATTTATTGGCGAAGGCATCAAGTCGGGTGTGTTCCGGGATGTTGATCCCGATCTCTTTTATTCTGCCGTCACTGGCGCGGCCGATCGTTTCTTTACCGGAAAGCTGGTCTGGAAATATTGCTATGGCCGCGAAGATTTCGACGAGCGGATGCGCGACGCCTATCGCGAGCAGACGGTCGATTTGATCATGGCGGGGATATTGAAGTAATAATCACTCGAACGGGGGACGATCGCATGACCAAGGCTGTTGGACTATTCGGACTGGCTTTGTCACTCGCGATCGCTTCGCCGGCGCTCGCCCATGGCAGCAAAGCGGCGGAATCCGACGGGCACGGTCCGGTGATGAGCCCGGATCAAATCTATAAAGCGTTCGGCTGGGATTTTGACAAGGCCGAGATCAAGACCGAGAAGCTGGCCGAAGGCCTCTATGTCCTGTTCGGGCTGGGCGGCAATATCGCGGTTTCGGTCGGCAAGGACGGCACCCTGATTGTCGATGACCAGTTCCCGCAACTGATGCCCAAGATCAAGGCGGCGTTGAAAGAGATTGGCAGCGAAGACGTCGATTTCGTGATCAACACCCACTGGCATTTCGATCATGCCGACGGCAATATCACGCTCGGCAAGGAGGGCAGCTGGATTGTCAGCCAGTCCAACAGCCGGGCGATGATGCTGGACGACCAGATCGTCAATTTCGGTCCGTTTGCCGGCGAGCAGAAAGCCTATCCCGAACATGCCCTGTCCGATATCACCTTCGACCGGACCATGCAGTTTCATATCAATGATCAGCAGATCGACCTGCTACACGTAGGGCCTGCGCACACCAACGGCGATACGGCGGTGATCTTCCGCGGGACGAACGCCGTCCATCTCGGCGATGTTTTCAACAATAGCGGCTATCCCTTCATCGACGCCGACAATGGCGGCGACCTCGCCGGAATGATTGCTTTCTGCCAGGCGGTCCATGATACGATTGACGATGACACGATAGTGATACCGGGGCACGGCCCGGTCACCGACCGGGCCAAGCTCGCCCGCTATATCGAGGTGCTGACCATCATCCAGGGCCGGGTGCAGGCGCTGATCGACGACGGCAAGTCCTTGCCGGAAATCATGGCGGCCAAACCGACGGCGGACTTCGACGCCGAATTCCAGGCCAATGAAATGATGCTGCCGAGCTTCCTCAGCCGCGTTTATGCGAGCCTGACACGGGAGTAGACTTTACTCCGCCGCTTCGCCTTCTGGTTCCAGCTTGTCCTGCGTGCGCAGTTCGAAATCGCTGGCGTCATGGCGTTCACGTAGCTGGCCTTCGAGCTCGCCCCAGGCGCGGTTGACCATCTTGCCGCGTTGTACGGCAGGCCGCTCGGCGATCATGTCGGTCCAGCGGTTCATATTCTTGTAGGACGCGGTGTCGAGAAATTCCGAGGCTTCATAGACGACATTCTTGACCAGCGCGCCATACCAGGGCCAGATCGCCATATCGGCGATGCTATATTCGTCGCCGGCCATATATTCATTGTCCGCAAGATGGCGGTCGAGCACGTCGAGCTGGCGTTTCACCTCCATGGCAAAGCGGTCGATGCAATATTCGATCTTCACCGGCGCATAGGCATAGAAATGGCCAAAGCCGCCGCCGAGATAGGGCGCGCTGCCCATTTGCCAGAACAGCCAGTTCAGCGCTTCGGTACGCTTGTTATGATCGCTGGGGAGGAATTCACCGAATTTTTCGGCGAGATAGAGCAGCATCGAACCGGATTCGAACAGGCGGGTCGGCTTGTCGGTGCTGTGATCCATCAGCGCCGGGATCTTGCTATTCGGATTGATGTCGACAAAGCCGCTGCCGAACTGGTCGCCTTCGCCGATATTGATGAAATAGGCGTCATATTCCGCGCCGTTGTGACCCAGTGCGAGCAGCTCCTCGAGCATCACGGTGACCTTCACGCCATTGGGCGTCGCCATTGAATAGAGCTGGAGCGGGTGCTTGCCGACCGGCAGTTCCACGTCCTTGGTCGGGCCGGCAATCGGGCGGTTGATATTGGCAAAGCGGCCGCCATTGGCTTTGTCCCATTTCCAGACTTTCGGGGGCGTGTAATCGGGCAGATTGTCGGTCATGGGATCATTCCTTTTTGGATTGGCCGTTGTAGCTTTGGGCAAGCGGTAGCATTTGCAACCGAACCGATCACGCAAGTTTTTCTGCGTCCGCTCCAAGCGGATTTATGACCGCCACCTAATTGCGCGGCGGAATGCTGTGCACCATGGTCAGGAACTGCAGTGTTGTTCCGGCGCGACGGTGTTCGGACAGGGCCTGATACTCCGGATCATTATACCAGGCGGTGGCTGCTGCCTCGTTCGGGAAGCGGAACATCACGACGCGGCCTTGCGGCGGGGCCGCGCCCTCGAAGGTGACGCTGCCGTCATCATAGGTGATGAACGCCCCGCCATGTCGTTTCAGAATCGGGAAAAATCCCTTTTCATATTCGCGATATTTCGCCGCGTCCTGCACGGTGAAATTGGCGACGACATGGACGGGTTGTTCGGTCATATTTCTGCTTCCTAGTTCATTTCCGCGAAGGTCTTGTCCTTGTCGACCCGCACATCCTGCGGCAGGCCCAGGACCCGCTCGGCGATGATATTTTTCAGGATTTCATCGGTGCCGCCGGCGATCCGCAGACCGGGTGCCCACATGAAGCTTTCCTGGAAAATCGCGTCGGAAGGCGCTTCGTCCTTGTCGACGATCAGACCGAAATGGTCCTGCATCTCGATCGCGCTGTTGCAGATGTCCTGCAGATGGTTGGCGTTGATGATCTTGCCAATCGCATTTTCCGGCCCGGGCGTTTCGCCGCGGGACAGGGCGGTCTGGGTGCGGAATTTGGTCAGCTTGTAACCCTGCGCCGCGACATACCAGTCGGCCAGCTTGGCCCGGAACGCCTGGTCGGACAGAGTGCCGGCGGACCGCGCATAGTCCATGATTTCCTTCCAGTCGGGTCCTGGCGATCCACCAACGGCGAGCCGCTCGTTCATCAAAGTAACCAGCGCCACTTTCCAGCCCATACCCGGTTCGCCGAGCCGGTCGCTGTCCGGGATACGAACGTCGGTGAAATAGACTTCGTTAAATTCCTTGCCACCGGAAGCCTGATGGATCGGCCGCACATCGACGCCCTTTTGCTTCATGTCGACGATGAACATGGTCAGGCCCTTGTGCTTCGGCACATTGGGGTCGGTACGGACCAAAAGGATCCCATAATCGGAATAATGGGCTCCGGAAGTCCACACTTTCTGACCGTTTATGACCCATTCGTCACCATCTTTGACCGCTTTTGTCTTGAGGCCGGCAACATCTGACCCGGCTGCCGGTTCGGAGAAGAGCTGGCACCAGATTTCTTCGCCCATCAACGCCTTGCGGACATATTTCTTCTTGTGCTCGTCCGATCCGAAAGCAATCACGGTGGGGACGCACATGCCGAGGCCGATGGCAAAGGGGCCGGTCGGCGCGTCGAATTTGGCCTCTTCCTGACCCCAGATAACCTGCTGCATCACGGTACCGCCGCGACCGCCGATTTCCTTGGGCCAGGTGATCTGCGCAAAACCGCCTTCGGCCTTGGTCTTCTGCCAGGCCTTGGCGCGTTCGAGAAAATCCTCGCGGCCACCCGAGCGCAAGGCGCCCGGTGTTTTGGGCTTGAGATGCTGCGACAGGAAGGCATGTGCCTCGGCGCGAAATTCTGCTTCTTCTGCTGTATCGTTGAAGTCCATGTTCTATTCCTTCATTCCTTTGACCCAAGCGCGACCGTCCGTTCGTGCTGAGCTTTTCAAAGTAGGAGTGCGCGCATCAGGCTGTCCATCGACAGGCCCAGGACGAACGGCACTCTCTGTTTCATATTCAGTCATTTTTCGCTTCGAGCGCGCTGACCAATTTCTCTTTCCAGACCGCCGGGCTACCCGCTTGCACGGCCAGCAATTTGGCGCGGCGGTAGAAGAGATGACAGTCCACTTCCCAGGTGAAGCCCATGCCGCCGTGCGTCTGGATATTCTCCTTCGAAGCAAACCAATAGGCTTCCGATGCTGCGACCCGCGCTGCGGCAGCTGCTTCGGGCAGTTCCGCTGCGTTGCTCGATAAAGCCCATGCGCCATAATAAGCGTTGGAGCGCGCTACTTCGTTTTTCACATACATGTCGGCCAGCTTGTGCTTGATTGCCTGATTGCCGCCGATGGCGCGGCCGAAAGCGACACGTTCCTTGGCATAATCATTGGCCATTTCGAGACAGCGCGAAGCACCGCCCAGTTGTTCAAAGGCGATCAAAACCGCAGCCCGGTCGTTGATCTGGTCGAGCAAAGCCATGCCATTGCCCGCTTCGCCGAGCAATTCCGCCGATGCGCCGTCAAAGCTGATCGTCGCGTGGCTGCGGGTGGGTTCGAGTGTCTTGATCGGTTCCCGCGAGACGCCGCTCTGGGTAAGATCGACAATGACGAGGCTCTCGCCGCTGCCGTCTTTCACCAGCACGATCGCGTGGGTGGCGATATCACCGTCGGTTACCGGGATTTTCTTGCCCGAGATAGCGCCGTCCTTCAGCCGCGTGGCAATATTGCCGGCCTTGATTTCGCCCGGCCCTTCGCTGACCGCGATACAGCCGATCAGGCTGCCGTCCGCCACTTTCGGCAGCAACGCTTGCTTCTGTTCTTCGCTGCCCGCCAGTTTCAGCGCTTCGGCAAAGAAAAAGGCCGATGATCCGAAGGGCACGGGGGCGAGAACGCGGCCCAGTTCCTCGGCGATTACGCAAAGTTCGAGCATTCCGAGGCCAAGCCCGCCATATTCTTCGGGAATGGCAGCGCCGAGCCAGCCCATTTCGACGATCTGTTTCCAGACGCCTTCATTGTGGCTCATGTCTTCGTCATCGAGCACTGCGCGGACATGCGCGCTGGTACATTGGGCTTCGAGAAATTTTCGCGCTTCATCGCGGAGAAATTTCTGGTCGTCAGAGAAATCAAAATTCATGGTTCAAACCTCGTCCTGTTTTATCATTATCATTCGTCATTGGCGGGCATGTTCAGCGCACCGCGTATCTCGTCATTGTCCGCGCCCAGCGTTGGCGGGTCGGCGTAGATATTGGCCGGGCTGGCGGAATAGTGGACCGGATGTTTGATCGTCCGGTATTTGCCGATTTTTTCGCCTTCGCGTTCCTGCCAGAAACCGACCTGCTGCAAATGCGGATCGGTCAGCACATCTTCCATCTTGTTGTAGCGCATGGCCGGAATATTATGCTCGTCGAGCAGCGGCAGCCATTCGTCCGTGGTCTTGGTCGCGGCAATTTCCTCGATCAGGGCATAGAGTGCGGTGATATTCTGGGTGCGCTGCGAATAGTCGGAAAAGCGGGGTTCGTCGAAGACGCCGGGCTTGCCGCCCAGTTCAAAGAATTTCCGCCATTGCGCGTCATTATAGGGCACCAGACCGATATAGCCGTCCTTGGTCGGATAGGGTTTGCGGTTTTCGTTGATCGAGCGCGTATAGGCTAGTTTGCCGTTGCCGGGGATGAAGGTCTCGCCCCAAAGATTCTCGACCATGTTGAACCAGGTGAAGGCTTCGAACATCGGCACCTGGACAAATTGCCCCTCGCCGGTCTTCTCCTTGTGATACATGGCTGCGAGCGTGGCGTTGACCGCGAACAGGCCGATTGTTTTATCGGCGACCAGCGACGGCATGTAGAGGGGACGACCGCTGTCGCCGCGCATTTCGAAAAGGCTGGCAAAGCCGGACGCGCACTGGATCAGGTCGTCATAGGCCTGACGCTTTTCATATTCGCCGCCCTGGCCGAAACCGGCGCAATGGACATAGACGATGCCGGGGTTGATCGCCTTGACGCTTTCATAGTCGAGGCCGAGCCGCTCCATGCCGGCCAGCCGGACATTATGGAAAAACACGTCGGCATGTTTCAGCAGCTCGAGGATGACCGCCTTGTCATCGTCATTCTTGCCGTTGAGCGTGATCGATTTCTTGTTGCGGTTGAGCGAGGTGAAGATCGGACCGAGGTCCCCGGTCGGATTGTCACCGGCATGGCGCATCATGTCGCCGCCAAATTTGCCGTCGCCATTTTCGATCTTGATGACGTCCGCGCCCATGTCGGCAAAATTGAGAGTGGCAAAAGGGCCAAGGACGACGGTAGACATGTCGACGATTTTCAAACCCTTCAAGGGGCCTGTCGGTTCCGTATCCCATTTCAGTTCCGGCCAGCCGCTCATTCAATATTCTCCATTTAGCTAGTGCATGATTCCCTGATGCTGTTATCATGTTTAATCGATTGATGAACTGTTTATTTTGAGGGAATTAGGATGGCAATGGCAGATCCCAAGGCACCGGTGCTGATCGGTGTCGGCGAGGCAAGTGGCGCGAAACTGAAGCAATCGCAAGGGCTTGAATGGCCCTCGACGGTCGATCTGGCATCGGCCGCTATTGCCGAGGCGCTGGCCGACAGCGGCGCTGGTGAAAAACTGGCTGCGTCGATCGATTGCCTGCTCTCGATTCGCTTGTTTTATGACAGCGGCGTGCCGCATGATTGTGGTTCGCCCGAAAATCTGCCCGAAGCGGTGGCCAAGGCGTCTGGCCTTGACCCCGCCCACTTGCTCTATGGCGACGTTGGCGGCCAGAGCCCGCAAAAGCATCTCAACAAGCTGGCCTGCCAGGTCCATGACGGCCAGTATAAGGCGGTAATGCTCTCCAGCGCGGAGAATATGGGCACCGTCAAGCGGGCCCGGCGCAGCGGCCACGAACTCGACTGGAGCCAGCCGGCGACCCGCGAGATGACCGATCTGATCACCACGGAAGACAAGATGCTGACCGCCTATGAATGGCGGCAGGGGATCGTTAGCATGCCGATGGCTTACGGCATTGTCGAAAATGCCCGGCGCGCCCGACTGGGGATGAACCGGGTCAGCTATGCGAAGGGCATGGCTGAACTATGGGAGGCCTTTGCCGGCGTCTCCCTGACCCGTGATCATGCGCAATTTGCGCGCGACTGGACAGCGGAGGAATTGCTCGCCGACGATCACGGCAATTACCGGCTCAACGATCCCTATCGCCGCTGGATGGTGGCGCAGGATGCGGTGGAGCTAGGCGCAGCGGTGATATTGACCACGGCTGGCTATGCCGCCGAACTGGGCATCGCCGAAGACAAGATGATCTATCTGCACAGCGGATCCGACGCGAGCGTGCCGTTGATGAGCCATCAGGATGACCTGTCGATTTCGCCAGCGATGGAGGTTGCTTTTCCGAAGGCGCTGGAACTGGCCGAACTGTCCGCAGCGGATCTCGGTCCGATCGATATTTACAGCTGTTTCCCGGTTGCCGTGTCGCTTGCGATGGACGCGCTCGGTTCGCCCGACCGGCCTTTATCCTCTTACACGCTGACCGGCGGGCTCAGCTTCTTTGGCGGGCCTGGCAACAGCTATAGCGCGCATGGCATTGTCGCGCTGGTGCAGGCGTTGCGCAAGGATGGCAGCAAGCCGGGCATGATCTCGGCCAATGGCGGGGTGATCAACAAGGAATCGGCGGGTATCTACGCAGCCCAGCCTGTTGCTGGCGGCTGGACCCCCGACCGGATTGCAGAGCCGGTGCGCATCCCGAAGCCGGACCATGTCAAGGAAGAGCATTATTTCAACGGCAAGGCGGTGATCAAAAGCTATGTCATGCCTTATGGCAAGGCCAGCCGCGGCGCGGCGAGCCTGTGGCTGGAGGATGAGCAGGGATTGCCCGCCATCGGCGTCTTGCCCGATGCGCCGGAGGATACCGATCTAATCGGGCTGGCTGTCGATGTCATCGCTGCCGACGATCGCAACGTTGCGAAGCTCAGCGGATGATCCGCATGTCCAACAGGTCGATGCCAGGCGTCCAGTAATCGCCGCAGCAGGGCTCGGTCCTCGCCAGATCGGTTGACAGATATTTGCTGTTGCTGTCCGCGAAGATCGTCGCCACCGCCTTGCGCGAGCCATCGGCGGCGCGTGGCTGCTGTAGCGCCAAGCGAATGGCGGCGACCAGATTGACGCCGCTGGAAATGCCGACGCCCAGCCCGAGCTGGCGGATCAGTTGCTGCGCCATCATGATCGCGTCGCCGTCGTGCACGCCGATCACGCCATCCAGTTCGGCCAGGTTGAGGATCGCCGGGATGAATTCATCCGACAGGCCCTGCACCCGGTGCTGGCCGCATTTGTGGCCGACCGACAGGGTCGGGGATTCGATCGGTTCGACCGGATGGACAGTGATGCTCAGGTCGCGGCTCTTGAGGTAGCGGCCCATGCCCATGACGGTGCCGCCGGTACCGACGCCGGCGACAAAACCGCCGAGCCTGCCGCCGTCAGCGGCTACCTGTTGCCAGAGTTCGGGACCGGTGCCCTCGGCATGTTCGTCCGCGTTGACCGGATTGGAGAATTGGCGGGGCAGATAGGCGCCTTGTTGCGCGCAATGTTCGGCGGCGGCCATGCAGCCGAGAAATCCGCCATCGTCGCGCGAGACCAGCCGGACATCGGCGCCGTACACGGCGAGCATGGCCCGCCGCTCGGCGCTGGCCCAGTCGGGCATGAAGATTGTCACCGGATGGCCGAGCGCGCTACCGATGGCGGCGAAGGATATCCCGCTGTTGCCGCTGGTCGCCTCGACAATCGTCTGGCCGGGCATTAGCTCGCCACGTCGCATCGCGTCCTGCAGGATCGCCAGTGCCATCCGGTCCTTGATGCTGCCCGAAAGGTTGTACATTTCCGCCTTGGCGTAGACGGTAACGTTCTGCCCTTCGCAGCGCGCCAGAATACGGATCAGGGGCGTGTTGCCGATCAACGCGGCGAGCGACTGCAACTTGTCTTCGCGTTCCCGGCCTATAATATCAAGCATTGGAAATTCCCCTGTAATCATATGCATGGACTTATGATGGGCGCGGGGCGGGAAATCCTTGCCAATATTTCGTGATACAGGTCACATAACGTGATAATGTTCTAAATATGGCCAAAGAAACAAAAAATATTGATGATAATGACCGGAATATCCTGAAAGCCTTGCAGCGCGATGCCAGCCTGTCGCTGGAAAATCTCGCGGCGCAGCTCAGCCTGTCGACCAATGCCTGCTGGCGGCGGATCAAGCGGATGGAGGCCGACGGAATCATCGCCCGCCGGGTGGCGATTGTCGATCCGGAAGCGGTCGGCCTGTCGATGACCGTCTTCGTCGCCGTGCGCACCAGCGACCATAGCGACCAATGGCTGACAAAATTTGCCGCAGCGGCCTCGTCAATCGAGGAGGTGGTCGAATTCTACCGGATGGCGGGGGAGGTCGACTATATGCTCAAACTGCTGGTCCTCGATGTCGCCGACTATGACCGGGTCTACAAGAAACTGATCAAGGCGGTGCCCTTGTCCGACGTATCGGCGAGCTTCGCGATGGAGCGGATCAAATATGAAACGGCTGTGCCGGTGTGAGGGGGCTGGGGATCAGGTAAGGCATGCCCTTCACAAGGTTAATCTCCGCATTTGACGCATAAAAAGACCCTCGAGGATCGGCCGGATGGCATCGGGCTATTCAGCTGGTGAACATAGCGCGACCCGCTTGGTTCGCTGGTCAATCGCAATCCTGTATTTCTGTAACAATTTACCACCGACGAGCAGTTCGGGAAAACGGTCGGACACGCGTATATCGACATCGCTCTCGTTCGCGTCACCAATGCGCACGGGCCCGCGAAGGGTCGCACGATGGGTTTCGATCACCGTATTGGTGAGCCTGCCTTTGCCTGCCGTTTCAAGCGGACTGGCGGCGACCCGGTCATATAATGTCTTCGGCAGCACGAGGAAGATGTTGGCGCCGCTATCGAGATTGCCTGTGGTTTCAATGTCGCCGATAGAAACGGGCACGCGGAAGGGACGCGTATAGGAAAGGGCCCCGGGTGCATCGGCCTTGATCATCTGCTTGCGGCTGAACGACAGGGTCCGGGACAGGAAGTCGATGATCAGCAAGCCGTCGGCAAAAAAGTCGCGGCCAATAATGCCTAAATGGCTGCTTCGGGCGGGGCTTTGCTGCTATAATCTCGCGTTATTACGTCGAGATCCCTGCGCACGAAGCCGCCCAGGTCAAGCGAGTCAAAGCGGGTCATGTCGACCGTTGCAACATTCACCCCGTCGCTGGTTTCGGTGGTCTGGAGAATCGGTAAACCGAGCGCCTTCGTCAGACTGGCGTCTGCGCGGCCCATGCCGCTGGCACCGGTATCGATGGCAAATGTGTGATATTTGCCGCCGTTGACCCGTGCCTGCACGTAAACGCGACCATCAACAATTTCAAAAGGGACGTGGATCAGCGCATCCTCTCGCGAAATCGTCGTTGTGCTGCACGCATTGCGTTCGATTGCAGACACAGAATCAGGACTATGCACACAGCCGGCGAGAGCAGCGAACGTCAGGATGATGGGGAGTTTTGCTGACATAGTGTATTAGTGTACCAGCACGGCTTGATAGTCAAGACGGTGCCGGCGCGAAGATGTTCTGCATTATTGGCGGAGAGTAGATGCCGGACGGCCAGAATTCACTTCGCGCGCAAACGCAGACATTCTGATTGCGGTGACGTTGGGTAATTCACATTGCTGGTTCTGCCGGGCGAAACAGTGCCAGACTTAGCAGCAGCAGAGAGGACATGATCAGGGCGACAAGCACCCCGAGATTGATGCCCAGGACGGCCAGTTGCGTGCCATCGGAGTGCAGCATCGAGCCGCCGTAAGTCGCGCCTGCGGCAAAGGCCAGCAGGAACGGGACACTGATTATCAGGGACAATATGATCGCCAGACGCGGCGCCCGACCGGACCAGATGAGAAACACCGCGAGCGCAGACAAGGCAGAGTTGGTCATCAGCTGCCAGGCTTCATGAAGCCGCGCATGAGAAGGCCAGTCGGGATTGAAAAGATGGGTCTCGTTGAGTTCCAAAATGGGGATGACGATCCCGGATACCAGCGCGCTCAGAGTCACCACAATTGCTGCGAATTTGTACATTATCTTAGCACTCCACGATATTGACGATGTCTATATATGCATAGGATATTGACGCCGTCAATTTTATTCGCCGGGCGGCATCCGCGAAATTGCCCCACAGCATTTTGAGAATTTGACTTTAATGTTGACGCCGCCAATATGAGCCTATGGCGAAAGCGAAACAATTTCATCACGGTGACCTGAAGCGTGCGCTGCTCAATGCCGCGCTGGAACTTCTGGATGAACAGGGTGATTCCGGCGTCGGAATACGGGCGGTCGCCCGCAAAGCCGGCGTATCCCATGCGGCGCCGGTCAATCATTTCAGGGATCGCCGCGCCTTGCTGACCGGTCTGGCCGTCACGCTGTTCGATGATATCCAGGCCGATATATCAAAGCGGCTGGAACGCACGTCAGATGATCCCGTCTTGCGGATCGAAAGCGTGGTCCGGTCCTTTTTCGATTATGGCGCCCGGCATCCCCATCGGTACGCCTTGCTCTGGCGCAATGATGTTGTCGACCATGAATGCGACGAGATGCGCATCCGCGAAGATGCCGTCTATAATTGTATCTGCGACGAGATCGACAGGCTGGTCGCCGGACGCAATATCGATAAACATACGGTGGCTATCGGCCTCTGGTCGATGATGCACGGCTATATCGACCTGAAAATCGTCGGCATGTTCGAGGACCGGGCAGATAGTACTAGCGGCGAAGCTCGCCCCGAAGCCCTCCTCAAGATGTTCCGCACCATATTTGACCATTATGGTCTGTGATCGATTTGATTTTGATCCGGAGCGGATAGGGCGCGATGTCGCCGACTATGACCGGGTTTACAAGAAACTGATCAAGGCGGTGCCGCTGTCCGACGGGTCGCCGAGCTTTGCGATGGAGCGGATCAAATATGAGACGGCGGTGCCGGTTTGAGGGGGCTCTGCATTCAGCGCACGCCTCAGTTTCCGACTTCGCTGTAGTTAGTCGCCGCGACCAAATGCTGCCTCTTTACGAGCAAACAATTCTTTGCGGTTCGCGCCGACAGGATGTATCCTCAACAATCACTCGTGATCTTGCCTGCCTTAGTGATCACATTAGTTCTGCTGCCAGAATCGGTCAATCGGAGTAATCTGTGGACGACATAAAAATAATGGAGATCGACAGGATAGCCGCCCGTAAATTTTTGCGTGAGGATAGAGAACGTCGGTTTAGTGTGGCGCGAAAACTCTCTGAATTTGAGAAGCGAATAATCGACGAGGCAGAAGCTCTTGGCGAATATGCCCGAGAACGTGACTCTCGCACGTTTTGCATCCTCGTGGGTTCCTTTATGGAGGACACGTTCAAGTCCAATTTCGTTGAGCAATGGAGCATTAAAAAAAAGGAGATGGGTGACTTCTTTGGGGCGAATGGACCGCTCTGTACATTCTCACAGCGCTTACTGGTTGCTTCGGGTCTAGATTGGTTACCCTCGCGTATCGAGAAGGATGCTAGGACTCTTAAGAATATCCGGAACGAGATGGCCCATAATCACAGAGTTCATGATCTCACGCAAGAACCTCTATTGAGCTGGGTTAATAACCTAAGTGAAGTCGAGAAGACTTGGCTGACCTCAACTGATGGTAGATATGCCGCCGCATACGATATCGCTGACGCAGAGACACGACTGCGGGTACGCGTTTTTTCCCAATCGTTGATGGTGATTTCATCTGCGTTAACAAATCCGAGACTCATCGCGAACTCATTGTCGCCCAGCTATCGTGAAGAAGGGTGGGATGGCCTTACCGATGTAGAGAAGGGATTAATTGACGTGATGATCCGCCAAGCATATTTCGCATTTGGTATTCCGCCGAGCGACAAAGCAGAAAACATATAGTCCGTAAGTAGACTCAGTGATTCGTTTTAATCTCGACGTACGCTTTTCCCATATTGTCTTAATTTTGCTGATGTTCGATGAGGTCTATCTCCCTTCACATCTCCCGCGAATAACCAACCCCATCAAACCGCCACAACCTCCTGCCGGATCGCACCGAATATCGAATGCCCATCCGCATCCAGCATCTGGATTTTCACCGTATCGCCGGCGCTCATGAAGGGGGTTTTCGCTTCGCCGGTGTTGATCGTCTCGATCATCCGGATTTCGGCGATGCAGCTATAGCCGAGGCCGCCTTCGCTGACCGGCTTGCCGGGATCGCCGTCGGGGCCCTGGTTGGACACGGTGCCGGAACCGATGATCGTGCCGGCGCATAGCGGCCGCGTCTTGGCGGCATGGGCGACCAGATCGGCCAGGCTGAATGTCGCGTCTGCTCCGGCATTGGCGCGGCCAAAAGGTTCGCGGTTATAGTCGACCTGCAGCGGCAGATGGATGACCGAACCTTTCCACGCGTCGCCCAGCTCGTCGGGAGTGACGCAGACGGGGGAGAAAGCGGATGGTGGTTTCGACTGGAAAAAGCCGAAGCCCTTGGCCAGTTCGCCGGGGATCAGGCCGCGCAGGGAGACGTCGTTACACAGCATGATGAGCTTGATATGGCCGGCGGCGTCTGCGGCGCTGGTACCGGCGGGCACATCGTCGGTGATGACGGCAATCTCGCCTTCCATGTCGCAGCCCCATTTCGGATCGCCGAGCGGGATATCGTCGCGCGGGCCGAGGAAGGCATCGCTGCCGCCCTGGTACATCAGCGGATCGCTGTAGAAACTCTCCGGCACTTCCGCGCCGCGCGCCTTGCGGACCAGTTCGACATGATTGATATAGGCGCTGCCGTCGGCCCATTGATAGGCGCGGGGCAGGGGGGATTCGGCCAGCCGCTCGTGAAAACGTTCGCAGGGCACGCTTTCATGTTCGACATCGCGGTAGAGTGCTTCCAGTTTTGGTGCGCAATTGTCCCAGTCGTCGAGGGCCGCCTGCAGGGTCGGGGCGATATTGCTCGCCTCGCAGCAACGGGTGAGATCCTTGGAGACCACGACCAGACGGCCGTCGCGGGTGTCGTTCTTCAGGGTGGCGAGTTTCATATGCGTTCCTCGGTCTGTCGACCGTTCGTCTCGAGCGAAGTCGAGAGACCGGTGCGTCTTGGCTCAGTGTCTCGACTACGCTCGACACGAACGGAAATAAAGGCGGTTATGCGGCGCAAGGCAAGCTAATGCTCGTCGCGGGCCTTTTCGTGCAGCCACGCCGCATGTTGCGGCGCCTTCTTGGTGCGGCTCCATTCCTCGAGCATCGCGGGAGCGACGCGGCGAAGTTCGGCCATTTCCTCGTCACTGCCGATATCGCAGGCCAGTTCCAGCCGATGGCCGTTGGGATCGAAGAAATAGATCGACTTGAAAATCCCGTGATGCGTCGGGCCGAGCACCTCGAGTCCTTCGGCTTCGGCATTGGCCTTTGCCGCCATCAGGTCGTCGAGCGAATTCACCTTGAAGGCGATATGCTGGACCCAGGCCGGGGTATTCTGGTCGCGGTCCATCTCCTTCCGCTCGGGCAGCTCGAAAAAGGCGAGGACATTGCCGCCGCCGGCATCGAGGAAGATATGCATATAGGGATCATATTCACCGGTCGAGGGCACTTCATTCTCGGCAAAGGCGAGCTGGAATTCCATGCCCATCACCTTCTGGTAGAAATCGACCGTCTGTTTCGCGTCCTTGCAGCGATAGGCGACATGGTGGATGCCGTTGATCTTTGGTGCGGCCATTATACCGGCTCCTCTACGTTGAGCACCCCGCGCGATACCTGGTCGCGTTCGATGCTTTCGAACAGGGCCTTGAAATTGCCCTCGCCAAAACCGTCATCGCCCTTTCTCTGGATGAATTCAAAGAAAACCGGACCGACCTGGGCTTCTGCGAAAATCTGCAGCAACAGGCGGGGCTCTCCGCCTTCGGTGGTGCCATCAAGCAAGATGCCGCGGGTCTGCAGCGCATCGACATCCTCGCCATGGCCGGGCAGGCGACCGTCGAGCATCTCGTAATAGGTGTTTGGTGGCGCGGTCATGAACGGCACACCGAGTTTCTTGAGCCGGTCCCAGCAGGCAATGAGGTCGTCACATATCAAGGCGATATGCTGGATGCCTTCGCCGTTGAACTCGCGCAGGAATTCCTCGATCTGGCCCTTGCCGCCTTCGCCTTCCTCGTTGAGCGGGATGCGGATCTTGCCGTCGGGCGCGGTTAGCGCCTTGGAGGTCAGGCCGGTATATTCGCCCTTGATGTCGAAGAAGCGGATTTCGCGGAAATTGAAAAGAGTCTCGTAATAATCGGCCCAATATTTCATCCGGCCGCCGTAGACATTGTGAGTCAGGTGATCGATGATCTGGAAGCCGGCCCCAACGGGATTGCGGTCCACGCCGGGCAGATATTCAAAGTCGATATCATAGATCGACAGATTTTCGCCGCGTTCGCCGCCGTCATAGCGGTCGACCAGATAGAGGATCGCGCCGCCGATGCCGCGGATCGCCGGGATATGCAGTTCCATCGGACCGGTTTGCACGTTGACCGGCTCGGCGCCCTTTTCGAGCAGATAGGCATAGGCCTTGCGCGCATCTTTCACGCGAAACGCCATGCCGCAGGCCGACGGGCCATGCTCGCGGGCAAAATACCAGGCCGCCGACTTGGGCTCGTAGTTGATGATCAGGTTGATGCCGCCCTGCCGCCAGAGATGGACATCCTTGCTGCGATGCTGGGCAATCTCGGTAAAGCCCATGACCGCGAACACCGGTTCGAGCACGCCGCGTTCGGGCGCGCAAAATTCGACAAATTCAAAGCCGTCGAGACCAACGGGATTTTCAAACAGATCAGCCACAATATTTCCTTGAGATAGAATGTGCAAATACGCAGTATAGTTTCAAATGATACTATAGGGGATTTGCACCAGATATGCAAGACAATAGCCGCCCACCAGATCCATATAGATAGGATGAGGGGGCAACATCGGGGAGGATGCATATGCAAAAACGCCATCAACTGGCACTCATGGCGTTTCTGGCCATTTTCATCTGCTATATGGACCGGGTCGCGATCTCGGTCGCCATCATACCGATGGTGGAAACCTATGGCTGGGACCTGTCGACGCAGGGGCTGGTGCTGTCGAGCTTCTTCATCGGCTATTTGCTGACCCAGGTTGTCGGTGGAAAGCTGGCGGATCGCTACGGCGGCAAGGTCGTTCTCGGCTTTGGCGTACTGATCTGGTCGCTGTTCACCCTGGTCGCTCCTCCGGCTGCGGCACTGGGCATTGCGGTTCTGATCGTCGCCCGGATATTGATGGGCATGGGCGAAGCGGTGACCTTTCCCGCCATTTATGCGCTCTACGCCCGCTGGGTGCCGGTCAGGGAACGCTCGCGATCGGCCGGATTTTCCAATAGCGGCATTCCGCTGGGCACCGTGTTCGCGCTGCTCGCGACGCCGGTGATTGTGGCGTCCTGGGGCTGGGAATGGGTGTTCTATATATTTGGCGGCATCGGTTTCATCTGGTGTGCGGTGTGGTATTTTCTCATCGCATCGAACCCGCGCCTGCAAGCCGGTATCAGCCAGGCCGAACTGGACCTGATCGCCGCCGATACGATTGCCGATACGCCCGCAGGTGCCACGCCGTGGCGCGCGCTGATGACCAATATGCCGGTCTGGGCCGTCATCGTCGCCCATTTTTGCAATAACTGGTGGTTCTATGTCCTGCTCGCCTGGCTGCCGACTTTTGTCACCAAAGGGCTGGGCGTCGATTATGCCTCGGTCGGCTATTTCGCGATGATGCCGCATATTGCCTTGTTCATCTGCATCAACCTGTCCGGGGTTGTTGCCGACAAGTTGATCGGCAGCGGCATGGGCATGACCCGCGTGCGCAAGCTGATGATGCTGATCGGCTTCGGCAGCAGCATCATCGCGCTGCTGCTGGTCGGGCAGGCCGAGGATGCGGTCACCGCGATCACCATCATGACCATTGGCAGCGCTCTGGGTGCGTTTGCGGTCAGCGGCTTTTTCGTCAATCATATGGATATCGCGCCGGAACATGCCGGCACCTTAATGGGGATCACCAATACCGCCGGCACCATTCCCGGCATCGTTGGCGTGCTGGTCAGCGGGTGGATCCTGGACGTCACCGGATCATGGGCGCTGGTGTTTCAGGTGGCGGCGGCCGTGGCGGCCTTTGGCCTGATCTTCTATCTCGTCTTCGGCAGTGGGGAACGCCAGTTCGAGTCAGTTCCCGCTTAGCGGAAATCCCGCGGCTGCGGCAATATCCGGACATCGCCGGGACGTTCGCCTTCGCAGCGGGCGACATGCGGCGGTGCGTTGCTGAAATAGATCTGGTTCGCTGATCGGCGGTTCATTCCGGCGACCGATATTGTGCCGATTTTATCCGACGCGCTTCGAAAGGCGGAGGCCGTCTGGATAATCGTAGAAACGGCTGACATTAACTATTGGCACATAATGACGTAAATACAGATTATTAACTTAAGTTGGATATGCTTACCGCCGGAAAATATGACCATTGCATCCATCTCGAGCAGTCCGGATATTACACCGTTCATAGCCAAAATTTACCGCCCGATGATCCGGGGGTATTTCGGGGTTGCTGCCGTCTATTATGCTGTGATGACGCTGATGCATTTCGGCGTGCACAGTGGAACAGATCTGCTGGCTATTGTCGCTGCCTCGACTATCGCCAGCATCGTTCTTTCATTTTTCTGGTATGGCCTGCGCAAGCCTCATGCCTTCGCAAATCTTCATATGGTCACGACAATTGCCAATTTGTTCATGCTGGCAAATGTCATGATCGCGATGGAAATCAAATTTGCCCAGACAGATCTGGTCTATTTCATCATCATGGTCATGGTCTTCGCACTGGCCTGCAGCAGTATGAAGCAGGCGTTGATCTCGATAGCCGCTGTGGTTGCCGGACTATTCTACACATTGTTGAAAAATGCACCCGAGCTTTTGATCAATTATGCTTTCGTCACAGCCGCTGCGGCAATGACGGCCATTGCCATCACCTTTTTCCTGCGTCGGGCGGTCGGTCGCACCGCTTTGGCGAGATATGAAGCGGAAAACAGGTTGGAAGAAGCCGAGAAGCTCAGCGAGGAAATGCGTCATCTGTCGCTTTCCGACAGCCTGACCGGCTTGCCGAACCGCCGTGCTTTCTTCGAAACCTTCGAGAAGAGCAAGGACGATAAAGGCGCGGGCTTTGCCACCTGGCTTGTCTTGCTCGATCTCGACGGATTCAAGGCTGTGAATGACGGTTACGGCCATTTGATCGGTGACGAGCTGCTGAAAGCAGTCGCAACCCGCATGCAGGACTATTGCGGGGCCAAGGCGCATCTTAGCCGTATGGGGGGTGACGAGTTCAACATCATTCTTCCCAACAGCGCGGAACCGTGCATTGTTGAAGCCTGGTGCCGCGGCCTTCTGGAATATGTTGCCCGGGTATATTTGATCGAGGATCGTCTGGTCCAGATTTCCGCTTCCATCGGCTGTCACCAGATTGACCCTGCGGAAGGCGACGCGCAGCTTATCCGGGATGCCGACTACGCATTGTTGCACGCGAAAAAGCATGGCAAAAACAGAGTGGTCGTCTTCTGCGATGACCATGCCGAGGTTGCAGCAGAGCGTTTCAGGATCGAACAGGCGCTGCGTGTTGCCGATTTCGACACTGAGATCGAACTGCTGTTCCAGCCGCAATTTGATCTGGGGCAAAACAGGATTGTCCGGGCGGAAGCGCTTGCGCGATGGAATAGTCCGGTCATTGGCGATATCATGCCCGCCCGGTTCATCGAGGTTGCCGAGGAAAGCGGTCTGATCGCCAATATCACGCTCTCGGTGCTGAAACAGGCGATTGCTGCCCTCAAAAAGTGGAAAGACCCGATTCCGCTCTCGATAAACCTCTCCGGTCATGACCTTATTTCCGATCCAATCATTGCCCAGATTATCGCGCAGGTCGAAGCCAGCGGACTGGACCCGGCCTTGCTTGAATTCGAGGTCACCGAAACGGCGATGATGGCGGATACGCACAAGGCAAGCAGCAATATGCTGCGCCTGGCTGCACTGGGTCACCCGCTGGCGCTCGACGATTTCGGCACCGGCTATTCCAATTTCAGCTATTTGCGGACGCTTCCGATCAGCAAGCTGAAGGTCGACCGGTCCTTCATGAAGGATGTGGCGGATCCGATGACCGAGAAGATTCTCCATTCGCTGGTGGGAATGGCCAGAACGCTCGGCGTTGATTGCCTCCTCGAAGGGGTTGAGAATGAAATCCAGCTGGTCATCGCGAAACGGGTCGGAACGCATATGGTGCAGGGCTATCTGTTCGGCATGCCGATGACCGCAGTGGAACTGCTTTCCTATATCGAAGAACAGGGCGCGGTCGCAGAAGCACCCGTCGAGCTTGGCGCCGTTAACGGGTGATCTGCTCGCGGGGATAAGAGCCTGTCTTTTCCTGATTTAATGAAAATCACGCGACTTCGGTAATATCCGGACATTGCGGGGATGGCCGTGGCGCGGATAGGCGGGCCGTGGTTCTGCCGGACGATCTTCTTCCCGGGCCGCCCACCGGTCCTCGTTGCGATAGACCGGCCGCTTGACCTCGTCGGCGCGGGACATCGGCATGTCCGGCCGGTCACGATCGCTTATATCGTCCAGCATAAATGTATAATCCTCTACCCGTGTCGTCATCAGATGGGTCACGCCCTCGACGCTGCGCTGGACTTCTCCGGTGGCGAGCATCAGCCGGGCGGCCATCACCGGACGGCGCATCTTTTCGAACCGGCTGGCCCAGAGCAGCAGATTGGCGACCCCGCTTTCATCCTCGAGCGTGATGAACACCGCATTGCCCTTGCCGGGCCGCTGGCGGATCAGCACGACGCCGGCGACGTTTGCCTGCGATCCGTTTTTCGCCCGCGCAAGTTCCGCGCAACTGAGCACGCCCATTTCCCGCAAGCGTTCGCGCAGGAATTCCATCGGATGGCCCTTGAGCGACAGCCGGACGCTTTGATAGTCGGCGACCACATGCTCGCCCTTGGTCATGGCGGGGAGATGTGCGTCCTGCTCCTGACCCAGTTCCTTGGCTTGTGCGGCCTCGAACAAGGGCAAGGTGTTGACCGGGGTCCGGCGCACTTCCCACAAGGCCTGCCGCCTGTCCAGCCCCAGCGACCGGCAGGCATCGGCATCGGCCAGCAGACGCAGCGCGCGGGCTGGCAGATCGGCCTTATGAGCCAGCTCCTCGATCGTGCGGAAAGGGCGGGCGGCGAGGATCTGTTCGGCCCAGGTTTCACGGAACCCGTCGATCTGGCGCAGGCCGATGCGGAGGGTGGGGGCTGGCTTGGAATGCCGTTCGGGCTGAGCCTGTCGAAGCCCAGGGTCGGCAATAGGAGACGGGTCCTTCGACAGGCTCAGGACGAACGGCGCTTCTTCAGCCTCCACCCGATTATCCCACTCGCTATGGTTCACATCCGGCTCCCGCACCTCCACCCCGTGCTCGCGTGCATCCCGGACAAGCTGCGCCGGCGCATAGAATCCCATTGGTTGCGAATTTAGCAGCGCCGCTGCGAAGACCGCCGGGTGGTGGCATTTGATCCAGCTCGAGACATAGACCAGCCGGGCAAAGCTGATCGCGTGGCTTTCGGGGAAACCATAGCTGCCAAAGCCCTGGATCTGCTTGTAGCAACGCTCGGCGAAATCCCGATCATAGCCTTTGGCGGTCATCCCCTCGATCATCTTTGCCTCGAAATGGTGGATCGTGCCGACATTGCGAAAGGTCGCCATGGCGCGGCGCAACCGGTTGGCATCGGCGGGCGAGAAATCGGCGGCGACAATCGCCAGCTTCATCGCCTGTTCCTGGAATAAAGGCACGCCGAAGGTCCGGCCGAGCACGGACTTCAGTTCATCCGGATCATGCGGCGGTCTCGGCGAGGGCAAAGTCACTTTCTCGAGCCGCGAGCGCCGCCGCAGATAGGGATGGACCATTTCGCCCTCGATCGGACCGGGGCGGACAATTGCCACCTGGATCACCAGATCATAAAATTCGCGCGGTTTCAGCCGCGGCAACATGTTGATCTGGGCCCGGCTCTCGACCTGGAACACCCCGATACTGTCGCCCTTGCACAGCATGTCATAGGTTGCCGGGTCTTCGTGCGGGACGTTCTGGAGGGTCCACCTTCTTTCCTCCCTGTGCGCAGCACGGGGAGGGGGACCATCCGAAGGATGGTGGAGGGGTGGCTCCGGTGCAGCGACTCCACCGCCGGCCCCTCCACCATCAGCCGCCGCTGTGCTCTGGCTGACGGTCCCCCTCCCCGAAGCCAAGGCTTCAGGGAGGATGTTGATGCTCTCCAGCATATCAAACGCCTTGCGGATGCAGGTGAGCATGCCGAGTGCGAGAATGTCGACCTTCATCAGACCGAGCGTGTCGATATCATCCTTGTCCCACTCGATGAACGTACGGTCGTCCATCGCCGCATTGTGGATCGGGACGGTCTCGTCGAGCCGGTCCTGGGTCAGCACGAAACCGCCGACATGCTGCGACAGGTGGCGGGGGAATTGCAGGATCTGCTGCACCAGATCACCGAGCCGCCGGATTTCCGGATTGTCCGGGTCGAGGCCGGTCTCGGCAAAGCGCTTGTCGGGCGCCTTGCCGCCATGGCTGCCCCAGACGGTGCTCGACAGACGGCTGGTAATATCTTCCGACAGGCCGAGCGCCTTGCCGACCTCGCGGATCGCGCTGCGCGAGCGGTAATGGATCACGGTCGCGGCAATCCCTGCGCGGTGGCGGCCATAGCGGGCATAGATATATTGAATCACCTCCTCGCGCCGCTCATGTTCGAAATCGACGTCGATATCCGGCGGCTCGCGGCGCTCTTCCGAGATGAAGCGCGAAAAGAGCAGATCATGTTCCATCGGATCGGCCGAGGTGATGCCGAGCAGGTAGCAGACCGCGCTATTGGCCGCCGACCCGCGCCCCTGGCAGAGTATGCCCTGATCCTGGGCAAATTTGACGATGTCGTGGACGGTCAGGAAATAGGGCGCATATTCCATTTTTTCGATCAGCCGCAATTCCTCCTCGACCTTGGCGCGCAACCGTTCGGGCAGGGTCTCGCCATGGCGATGATGGGCGGCGGTCCAGGTCAGATGCGCAAGCCAGCCCTGCGGCGTCCAGCCTTCCGGCACCGGTTCGTCAGGATAATGGTAGCTGAGTTCGTCGAGCGTGAAATCGATCAGTTCGGGCAGCTTTTGCGTCTCGGCCAGCGCTTGCGGATAGTCCCGGAACAGCCGCGCCATTTCTGTCGCGGGCTTGAGAAAGCGCTCGGCATTGGCGGCGAGCAATTTTCCCGCTTTGTCGATCGTGGTCTTCTCGGCAATGCAGGTCAGGATATCGTGGAGCGGGCGCTGTTCGGGTGTCGCATAAAGCGGGTTGTTGGTGGCGACCAAGGGGATGCCGGTCGCTTCGGAAAGGCTGTGTAGTCTGGCGAGATGGCGCTTGTCCGGGCCCGAGCGCGGCATGGCCGCGCCCAGCCAGATATGGGGGGTAAGAGAGAGGAGCTGCCGAAATATTTCCTCCCCGCGCGGAGCGGGGGGAGGGGGACCATCCGAAGGATGGTGGAGGGGTGCCCTTAATGTAGCAATCCCGTCACCAACCCCTCCACCATTAGCCGCCGCTGCGCTCTGGCTGACGGTCCCCCTCCCCAAAGCTGACGCTTCAGGGAGGATGATCAGCGCCCAATCCTCGCCGCACCACTCCAGCAAATCCGCCTCATAGAGAAAACAATCCCCCTTCTCCGCCCGCAGATTTCCAGTCGACAGCAACCGTGTCAGCCGCCCCCAGCCCCGCCGGTTGCGCGGATAGACAATCACCTCCGGCGTTTCATCGGCAAAGACTAGTCGCGATCCGACGATCAGCTTGAAATCCGGTAGCGCCAGCCCTTCTTCTGCCGCATCCTCATGCGCCCGGCGCAGCGCGGCATGCGCGCGGACAACGCCGGCGACGCTGTTGCGGTCGGCAATCCCGATGCCGGTCATGCCCAGCGCCATCGCTTGCAGCACCATGTTGGCGGGGGAGGAGGCGCCGCGCAGGAAGCTGTAATGGGTGGAGGCGGCGAGTTCGGCGAATATCGTCATTGCGAGGAGCCGCGTCCGTTCGCCTCGAGCGAAGTCGAGAGGCCGCTAGAGGTGTCTCGACTTCGCTCGACACGAACGGATTTAGGGCAACCGATATTCTCCATCAAGCAAACAGCCCATGCACATACCAGTCCGGGTTCGCTTTTTCCTCGCCATAAAGCCCGTGCCGGAACAGCCAGTAGCGCCGACCGCGGGCGTCCTCGACGCGATAATAGTCGCGGGTCAGGCCGCCCTTGCCGGGCTGCTGTCCGTCCTTGCGCTGCCACCATTCCGAGGCGATGCGCTCGGGGCCTTCATAGCGGATCACCTGATGGCTCTTGCGTCGCCAGGTGAAGCGATAGGGCGGGCCGTCCGGGACCTCGGCAATCACCTGCACGCGCTGCGGCGGGTCGAACATGTGCAAAGGCCGCATCGGCGGATTGTCGGGAGAAAGTCTCTGCCATGGTACGGGCGGCGGAGCATTGAGCGCGGGCAGTGCGAGCAGGCCCTGTTCGGGGATATGGCTGTCGGCGGGAGCAAACTTTTGTACCCGGTTGCGGCCCAGTCTTGTGCTGAGCTGGCTGACCAGAGCGACCTCGTCACCTTGGCGATCCTCGCCGCCCTCCAGTCTTAATTGTTGGGGTGCCAGCACGTCCGAAGCGACGATGCTCAGCCGGATCAGATCATAACCGAAGCCGGGGTTGAGTTCGTCGTTGAGCGCCTCGATCCGTTCGCGCAGCAGGCGTTTGAAAAGGGCTGCATCGCGGGTCGGCGCGCCGGTTTCCAGCCCGAGCCGCGCGACATCGCCGTCGCAGCGAAACAGCATCATCCGGATCATCCGCGCGCCCTGACCGCGCTCGTTTAGCCGCTCGGAGGCCTCGGCGAATAGCTCCGACAGGCAGGTCAGCGCGCCGTCAATATGGGTCAGCGGCTCGGCAAAGCGGCGTTCGGTGACGACATTGCCAATCCTGCGCAGCGGGTCGATCGGGCGGTCTTCGAGTCCCAGAATCCGGTCCAGCCGCACCGTCAGCTCCATCCCGAAACGCGCCGCCAGATTGGCGCGCGGCCGTTCGGCAATATCGCCGATTTTGTACAGCCCGGCCCGTTCTAGCGACTGATGGGTTTTCTCGTCCATGGCCAGCGCCGAGACTGGCAGCTGTGCTTCCGCGCCTTGCTTCAGACCATGTCGCGCCAGCGCCAGTGCGGCGTCGGCGGTTCCGGCCAAGGCCCAGCAGGCGCTATAACCGACCGCGTCGAGCCGGTCTTCGGCATCCTGTGCGAGTTTTTCCTCATTGCCGTGGAGATGCGCCGCGCCGGTAATATCGAGGATCAGCGCATAAGGCGGCTCGACCGCCACCATCGGCGTGTAGCGCTCGCAGGCTTCCGCCAGCCGCGACAGCAGGTCCGCGTCGGACAGCGGCTGATGGTCAAAGGCGAGCAGATCCGGCACCCGGGCCCGCGCGTCTGCCAGCTTCATCCCCGGCCCGAGACCCAAGGACACGGCCTGCCGGTCCGCCGCCATGATCACCATCGCGCCGCGTATCTTTTCGGTCAGCGCAAAGGGATGGTCAGGCGGCCCGTGTGCCCGGATGATCCGCTCGGACGGCAGCCAGGGCAGGGACAGCGCCAGTGTCCGGCGCTCTCTGCTGCTCGCGGAAGATTTGTTCGTCACGGTTCCACTCCAGTCGGGCGCTCAGCCCGTAAAGACCGCTGCGGTGGCGCAGCAGGGTGATATCGAAAGCGCTATGGCCCGGAGCATTGGCCTCCAGCGCGAGCGAAGGCGCCGCAGCCACTGACCAGCGGCTGAAGGCCGCAGTCGGCAACGGATTGTCTGCATCGCTGCCGGAGCGCAGGACCAGCCCGAGCACGCCCGATTTCTGCGCCGATAGCGACAGGCGGCGGGTAGCGGTCATGTCGAGACCTTTGGGTTTCTTGCCCGCCAGTTCGATAATCACCGCTGCCATCGCCGAAGACCGCACGCCGTCGGCGGCCGCGCGCAACGCCGCGATGCTATCCGGCGCATCGACATGGATGATACTGTCGGGGTCTATGCCCAATTCTGCCAGCCCCGGCGGGTAGAGCCGGCCCTGCCGTCTGGCTTCCCCGCTTTCGCTGATCCACAATATCGGTCGTCCATCCTGACCCAAAATTTGACAACGCTGCGCCATCAGCAGCGCCATCGCCGCTGTGCTGGTCCGGTCATCCTTGCTCGCCGCGTGCAGTTCATGCAGCGCCGCGCGCGGCAGGCCATCGACTCCCGCATTGCCGCGCAAGGCCGTATCGATCCGGTCGACGCCAAAGCTGAAATGCGACGGAGTACCGTCATCCTCCGCTGTCCTCACGCCAGACGTCGCCAGTATCCTGGCGAGACGCGCCCGTAAGACAGAGGGCTTTGCTGGTGTAGCCGGAGGCACAGCATAAGGGGTGTCCGGTGGAAGCCCGAAAGCCCCGTCCGAATCCGAATCGATATTGTTCATGATTTGTTCTAAAATATAGAACAGACGAATTTGGTCAAGCCTGTTCGCAATTTCCGGGAGCAAGAGAGGCGAGGCCTATCGCATAATGGTTGACCAAATTCCGTGGTTGATGAACATTGTCCGGAGAGGAGAGCCGCCATGAAAATAACATTGCTCGAATTATCGGCCATTTGTCTTGTAACCACTGCCCTTGCGCCTTTGCCGCTATTGGCCAAGCATCATGAAGCTGGTGAAAGGACAGCCATTGATGTTGCCATCACCAAGGCTGCGCTGACCGCTGCAGCAGGCCGGTCGGATGAAGACAAGGCCCGCGATGCCAGCCGCAAACCAGCAGAAGTACTGTCCTTTCTTGGTCTGGAAACAGGCGATGTCGTGCTCGACCTGATCGCTTCTGGCGGCTGGTATAGCGTCGCGGCGGCGATTGCGACCGGACCGAAAGGCAAGGTCTATGCGCAGAACCCGGCGGCAGCGCTGCAGTTGCGAGACGGCGCTTATGAAACGGAAATAACCGCGCGCCTGGCGGCCAATAACCTGCCGCAGATCGAACGCCTCAACAGCGAGATCGCCAATCTAGGCGTGCCGGATGGCAGTATCGATGTGGCGATAACAGCGCTCAATTTCCACGATGTCTACAATGGTTTCGGTGCCCCGGCAGCGATCGGGATGCTGCTGGCACTGAAGGCGAAGCTTAAGCCGGGAGGGGTGCTCGGCGTGATCGATCATGCCGGCGATCCCGATGGCGACAACAAAGCCCATCACCGGATTGATCCGGCCTTGGCGGTTGCAGCAGCGGAAGCCGCAGGGTTCACGGTGGAACGCAATGACGAATTGCTCGCCGGCACGGACGATGATCACAGGAAAAATGTCTTCGGTCCGGCTACGCGCGGCAAGACCGACCGGTTCATATTGAAGCTGGTGAAGCCGGAATAGCCAAGCCTGACAGTCGGCAATATTCTATCGCTGGCAACGCAAAGCTTGTCTTGATTGGCGGCGGCTGCGCGACCAAATGATCCCGGGTTGCAAATAGCAGCATTTGTCAATGAGGGTAGCTTGTGATCGAAAGACTTCGGATATTGATTGAATCGTCGCGTTTCCAGAATGCGATCATGGCGGTGATTGTCATCAATGCAATCGTCATCGGGATGGAGACATCGCCTTTGCTGACCGAGCGGTTCGGGGTTTTCCTGAGCGCAATAGACGCTGTCGCGATCGGGATTTTCGTTGTTGAAATCCTGCTCAAGCTATTTGTCTACCGGACGCGTTTTTTCAAGAACGGCTGGAATATCTTCGATTTTGTGATTGTCGCGGTGGCGTTGCTGCCTACGGGAGGAAGTCTCTCGGTCCTGCGCGCGCTCAGGATATTGCGTGCCCTGCGGCTAATCTCGGCGATGCCCAAAATGCGCAAGGTGGTGCAGGGGCTGTTTGCGGCAATCCCGTCGATGGGAACGGTGATTATTTTGCTCGGCCTGGTTTTCTATATCGCAGCGGTGATGGCGACCAAGCTGTTCGGCGGAGCCTTTCCCGAATGGTTCGGGTCGATCGGCTCCTCGCTCTATTCGCTGTTCCAGATCATGACGCTGGAAAGCTGGTCGATGGGTATCGTTCGCCCGATCATGGAAGTCTATCCTTGGGCCTGGGCGTTTTTCGTACCCTTCGTGCTGGTCACCAGTTTTGTCGTGCTGAACCTGTTTATTGCGATCATCGTCAATGCGATGCACGAGGAAGCGGACGAGGAGCAAGCGGCCCAGAGGGATGAGATACTGGCAGAAATTCAGGCCCTCCGGCAGGAAATGAGGGCAATGGCAATCAGTCGATCGTCTAGCCAATAAAAAAGCCCGCTTCTGCAAAAGCAGAAGCGGGCAAGGCGCACTTGCAACCTTGAAACTGGTTTAGAAAAATCCCGTCACAGCGGCTAGTGCGACGATCGCAAATACGGTCGATACGCCCAGCACGATGATCATGTGGCGGGTGGTAAAGCCCTGACGGGCGCTGGTCTTGTCCAATTGTTTCTTCATAGGTCTTCCTGAATTTTAATGGCGGGGGCGGATTACATGCTGGCCGAGAGCATCCACGATGATTCTTCCAGCACACCGATCCGCGCAGTCAGCAGATCCGCCGTGAAAACATCATCGGCCTCTTCTGCGGTTTTCACGAATTCCCGCATTTGGTTAGCCACGGTGATTGTGTCGCCCGACAACTGTTTGAGCATGGCTTTGACATCGCCATATTCCACTTGATCTTCGATCGCGCTATTCTCGATGTAGGTGGACAGGCCAACCGGCGCTTTCGCGCCGAGAGCCCGGATCCTTTCGGCGATTTCATCGATCGAGGCAGCCAGGTCTTCATATTGGCCTTCGGTCAGCTTGTGGATACCAAGAAACTGCGGGCCGGTCACATTCCAGTGAACAGACTGGGTCTTCTGATAAAGCACATAGGTGGAGGCCAGAGTTTTTCCCAGCTTTTCAGCCATCTCGGCTCTGTCTACCTTTTTGATGTCGGTCTTCATTTCGCGAAGGTCTCCGGTTTGGATAGTCATATTTTCTTCCTTTTCTTTCCGGTGCGCTCGACGAACTGGCGGAGCGCGGTGCCTGACAATGATTACGTCTCGACCTGCATTTGGTTCCGTTTAGGCGGAGGAAAAATCCGGACAAAAACGGATGCCTATAGATGATGCCTATAGATAATGAACAGCAGCGGTCCGCCAGAAAACGCTGGAGCCGGCTTCCGGAAAAGCGGAACCAATCCGCTTCCCGCCGCGTAGACTTTTCATGACCCCCAACGAAAGGACAACAGAAATGACGAACATTTCAAACGCAAAAATAGCAATTCTCGCCACCGACGGTTTTGAAAAATCGGAGCTTTTTGAACCAAGAAAGCAGCTCATTGAAGCCGGAGCAGATATCACCATCGTGTCGCTGGAATCCGGTTCGATCAAAAGCTGGGACGAAAAAGACTGGGGTGAGAGCATCGCGGTCGACATGACTGTGGACCAGGCCAGGGAAAGCGATTTTGACGCACTTGTATTGCCCGGCGGGCAGATGAATCCGGACATCTTGCGGGTAGAAGGCAGGGTGATTGATTTTGTGACGGCCTTTTTCAACGCCGGCAAGCCGATTGCCGCCATCTGTCATGCCCCGTGGCTCTTGATCGAGGCGGACTTGGTGCAGGGCCGCAAGGTCACCGGCTATCCTTCGATCAAGACCGACCTGATCAACGCCGGCGCCCAATATGAAGATAGCGAAGTGGTGGTCGACAACGGCCTCATTACGTCGCGCAATCCCGGTGACCTCGACGCGTTCAGCGCCAAGATTATCGAGGAGGTCCGGGAAGGCCTGCACAAACGCACCCAAAAAGCGGCCTGATTGGTTCCGGGACCGACGCAGGGGCTGGCTCTCCCGGAGCCGGCCTTTCGTGGCCGATAGCGGCATATTTGTCTTTCATCCTGCCCATGCGTCGTCTCGCCTCAATCGCCTTAACAAAACTGGCTGTCGTTTTTTAGCCAGTGTCCTGTATGAAAAATGCCATTTTTAGTAATTCCAAGGAGTAAAATATGAAGAATTTTCTGACACTCGTGACTGGCGCTGCGCTGCTCGCGGCTACCCCGGCCCTGGCGCAAGATGCCGCTCCGGCTGTCGAAGTCGAGGCCGGCATGAAGGTTTTCGGCCCCAATGGCGGTGAAGTGGGTACGGTAGAGTCCGTCGCCGGCGGAGCCGTGGTTCTCGATACCGGCAAGAACAAGGCTGCGCTCTCGCCTGAGGCTTTTGCCAAGGCAGAAAATGGCCTGTCGATCACGATGACAAAGCTTGATCTGGATACCGCCGTCGAAAAAGCGGCTGCGGATGCCAAAGCACAATTGCTGGCCGGTCTGACCCCTGGCACCGAAGTCAAATCCGTAACCGGAGCTGCGGTGATTGGTACTATTGAGGCAAAAGACGCCGAATATGTGACCGTCGATCATGACGGCCAGGCCGTGAAACTGCCCGTTGCGGCCTTCATGACCCAGGCCGATGGCGGCGTCACCATCACGATGACCGAAGACGAATTCAAGGCCGCAATTGCCGGCACCGAATAACGCCTTATATTATAGAGACAGCGGGCACGAGTGATCGTGCCCGCTTTCATTTCAGGCGGTAAACTTCATTCCCAATTCGTACATTGCGATAGCCGCCTGCGCCGCTTCGCCACCTTTATTCTTGCGGCTCTTGTCCGCCCTGGCCAGCGCCTGTTCTTCATTTTCCACCGTGATAATACCGTTACCAATGGCCGCGCCGTCCATGGTCAGCGCCATGATGCCGCGCGCGCTTTCACCCGCCACGATCTCAAAATGATAGGTCTCGCCGCGGATCACCACGCCAATCGCGACAAAGCCGTCATATAGGTCGCTGTCGATCGCCATGGATATGGCTGCCGGAATTTCCAGCGCTCCGGGTACCGTGATGACCTCATGTTCATGACCGGCCGCCTTCAGCGCATCGGTTGCGCCTTCGATCAGCATGTCGTTCAAATTGTCGTAAAAACGCGCTTCGACGATCAGGAATTTTGCCATTTTATGTGTCTTTCTATTTCCTAGCCCCTCCTTTTCAAAGGAGGGGTTGGGGTGGTTTCTTTCGTCGAAGAACAGGTCTCCGCTTTTCAATTCATTTCTGGCGGTACCATAGTGGTTCGCTGACGCGAGCGATGCTTGCGCATCGCCACCACCCCTTGATCCCCTCCTCTAAAGAGGAGGGGCAGAAATTGCTATATTACTATGCCGTCGCCAGCGCTTCGGTCGCTTCGCTGCTGTGCTCGGCCGGTACCGCCCGCTGTCCGACAATCCGCAAGCCGAAGGCGTCGAGCCCGACCATATCATGGCTGGTATTGGTCAGCAGTTCCATATCATGGACACCCAGCTCGCTGAGTATCTGTGCGCCAACGCCATAGTCGCGCAACTGGTCCATCTGTGGTGGCTTGCCACCGCCAAGGCTGCGGACTTGGGCCGAATAAAAATCGGGTACGCGCGGGCTGATGAAGACGATGATGCCAGCCCCTTCCTCGCCGATGATCTTCATCGATTCCTGCAGCATATTGGCGCGGCCGGTATCCTGCCCGAACAGGTCGGGGAAGATCGTGGTCGCATGCATCCGCACCAGAGTCGGCTTGTCGGGATCGACATGGCCTTTCTGCAGCACGATCTGCTCGCTCTCGGTTGCGCTATTATAGAAAGTGATCGCATTCCATTCGCCGCCCCAGTGGCTGGTGAAGCGCGCTTCTTCGCGGCGCTCGGTCAGATGGTCGTGGCGCAGGCGATAGGCGATCAGATCGCGAATCGTGCCGATTTTCATGCCGTGATGCTGGGCGAATTCGATCAGATCATCGAGCCGCGCCATCTCGCCATCATCCTTCATGATCTCGCAGATCACGCCAGCCGGGTTGAGGCCTGCAAGCCGCGAGACATCGACCGCCGCTTCGGTATGGCCGGCACGAACCAGCACGCCGCCATTGCGGGCCTGCAAGGGAAAGATATGGCCGGGGGTAACAATTTCGTCCTTGCCCTTGGTCCGGTCGATCGCAACCGCGACCGTGCGCGCGCGGTCGGCGGCGCTGATCCCGGTGGTGACGCCATCGCGTGCCTCGATCGAGGTGGTGAAGGCGGTTTCATAAGCGCCGCGGTTGTTCGCGCTCATCATGTCGAGGCCCAGTTCCTCGACCCGGTCCCGCGTCATCGCCAGGCAGATCAGCCCGCGACCATATTTGGCCATGAAGTTGACCGCATCGGGGGTCGCCATCTGCGCTGGGATGATCAGATCGCCTTCATTCTCGCGATCCTCGTCGTCGACTAGGATATACATCCGCCCGTTGCGCGCTTCGTTGATAATTTCTTCCGGCGTCGCCATCACGCCGCTGGCGCCGCGCGCCAGATAGGTCTCCAGCTTGCCGAGCGTTTCTGCCGTCGGGTTCCAGTCATCCTGCCCGAGGCTGCGCAGGCTATTGGCATGCAGGCCAGCGGCCCGTGCCAGTCCCGCACGGGTTTCTTCGCCGGATTCGATCAGTTCGATCAGTTGCTCGATCAGGATTTTGCTCATGGACTCGCCTTTGTGATGTGATGTTGCGAATCGATTATCACATTGCAATGTGATTGGTCTAGTGGGAATATCACATTGGGTTCACATAGTGTGCTGCTGGTTGTGAAATTATATTTCAAACTTTACACACTTTACAGGGTTATAGAATTGAAAATCTGGGGGTTGATAAATGAGGCCATTTGGGGCGGTTTGGGGCGGATATGCGGGTGTTTGGTTCATAATCGCATTTTAGCATTGGTGGGGTGATGTAGGAAAGAGGTGCGGTGCGGAATGTGAAGGTTTTTGGATCTCGGGATTTCCAAAAGGACACTGTTACCGTAGTCGCGTGATCGATATATACAGTATCAGGATATTAAGATGTATTTTGTTTTCAAGTCAAACCTCGGCAATGAATTGATAAATTGCGCATTGAAGTTCTACTTGGAAAAAATCGAGACTGTAGCAGAGATATACTGCAACATAGTTGATGGCGGAAAAATTGATTTCTATGAAGGGCTTTCGTGCCTAAACCCTATTGAAAGGGCGTTGCTGACCAAGTCTGATATCAACATCTCAGTTGATATGAAGAGAGCGCGAGACTCCTTCTTTATAGAACGTAATCAAGAAGACGGTGTTTCGTTTGGCGAAGCAGCTTATGATGGCTCAGGCCGACTAATAAATCGATCAAATGATGAGGGCGCCGAATATCCTATTTCACGGAAAGGGCCCTTGTATAATGATATATTAGAAAAGCTAACACTCCCAAAAAACCATAAAATCTCGTTATTCAAAGCAGATATTGAAGAGAATAGGGAGCTTGTATTCCATGGATCTTGGCCTGAATTTCGCTTTTCAGATCTCATGGGGTAGTTCAAAACTGAACTATGTCGAAAGTGCAGGTATTTCCAGACGCTAGTATAAATTAGCGCACTACCGGAATAACGCGATGACCGGTCTCTCACTTCAGGGCAAACGCTATTTTTAGCCCCTCCTTTTCAAAGGAGGGGTTGGGGTGGTTTCGCTCGTCTGAGCAGTAGTCTGACGGTTTCAAGCCACTGAGGCCTGAGCCAGCCTCTTTCCCGTGCGGGAGAGGGTTGTGCAGACTTGGCAGCTTGCTGCCTAGTCGTAGCTGGGTGAGGGTGTACGGCACGACGGTGGCACGGCAATCCACTAGCCGAACACCCTCATCCAACTGGGCCTAATCCGCTAGGCGAATAAGGCTCCGTATCCTTCTCCCTCACGGGAGAAGAAAGATGGCGCATCGCCACCACCCCAACCCCTCCTCTAAAGAGGAGGGGCTGATTGAAAGCCCCCCCCCCACCCTTGACCGGAACCTTTCCCGCACCAATACGCTATTACACAATGGCAAAAGCGAAACACTGGATCGAGCCGCATCCGCAGGGCATTTATGTTCGCCCTGCCGACGTCTGGATCGATCCGTCGGTGCCACGCGAACACGCAGTAGTAACCCACGGTCACGCCGATCATGCGCGCGGCGGGCATGGGGATGTGTGGGCGACGCCGGAGACGCTGGCGATCATGGGTTTGCGCTATGGTACGGAAGCCGGGACGGTGATTGGCTATGGCGAGGGGTTCGAGCGCGGCGGGGTGCGGTTCAGCCTGCATTCGGCGGGCCATGTGCTGGGCTCGGCGCAGGTGCTGATGGAATATGAGGGCGAGCGGGTGGTCGTTACCGGCGATTATAAACGCCGCCCCGATCCGACCTGCGAGCCGTTCGAACTGGTGCCGTGCGATATTTTCATTACCGAGGCGACCTTCGGCTTGCCGGTGTTCCAGCATCCGCCAATCGCGGGCGAAATCGCCAAGATTTTTGCGCGGCTGGAAGCCGAGCCGGACAGCAGCATTCTCGTCGGGGCCTATGCGCTCGGCAAGGCGCAGCGGGTGATTGCCGAGCTGCGCCGCGCCGGCTGGGACAAGCCGATCTATCTGCACGGGGCGCAGGTCAGGATGTGCGAACTTTATGAGGAACTTGGTGTGTCGCTGGGTGAATTGCGACTGGTGATGGACACGCCGAAGGACGAGATGCGCGGCCAGATCATTATCGCGCCGCCCTCGGCATTGACCGACAAGTGGAGCCGGCGGCTGCCCAACCCGGTGACCGCCATGGCTTCGGGCTGGATGCGGGTGCGCGGGCGGGCGCGGCAGCGCGGGGTCGAAATCCCTTTGGTCATTTCCGACCATGCCGACTGGGACGAACTGACCGAAACCATCCGCGAACTGGCGCCGAAGGAAGCCTGGATCACCCATGGCAGCGAAGACGGCCTGTTGCGCTGGTGTGAGCTGCACCAGATCAGGGCGCGGGCGCTGGCGATGGTCGGGCGCGAAGAAGGGGATGACGGCTGATGCGCCGCTTTGCCGCCCTGATCGACAGTCTGGTCTATACGCGGTCGCGCAACGCCAAGCTCGCCGCGATATCCACCTATTTGCGCGAGACGCCCGACCACGATCGCGGCTGGGCGCTGGCGGCATTGACCGACAGTATCGACTTTCCGGCGGTGAAATCCGCCACCATCCGCAATCTTGCGGGCACAAGGATCGATCCCGAACTGTTCCGTCTGTCGCGCCATCATGTCGGCGACACCGCCGAGACCGTGGCGCTAGTCTGGCCGGAAACGGAAGGGCGCGTGCAGGGCGATCCAAGCATCGACGAAGTGGTGCAGGCGCTGTCCGCCGCCAATCGCACGACCGCGCCGGATATTGTCGCGGACCTGCTCGACAGCATGGATTCGAACAGTCGCTATGCGATGCTCAAGCTGGCGGTGGGCGGGATGCGCGTCGGTGTGTCGGCGCGGCTGGCGAAGACCGCTTTTGCCCAAACCTTTGACGTGGCGCTCGACGATGTCGAGGAACTCTGGCACGCGCTTGATCCGCCTTATGAAGCTCTGTTTCAATGGGCGGAGCAGGGCGGTGAACGTCCGGATCTTTCCGCAACGCCTTTCTTCCGGCCGTTCATGCTGTCACACCCGTTCGAAGGCGACAGTCTCGATCTCGATCAATATGCGGTCGAGTGGAAATGGGACGGCATTCGCGTGCAGGCGGTGCATCTGGGCGGCGAGACCCGGCTCTACAGCCGCGGCGGCGATGATATCAGCGCTGCCTTCCCCGACATTGTCGAGACGTTCGACCGCGACGGCGTGATCGACGGCGAATTGCTGGTCCGCGGCACCGACCAGGGCGGCGAGGCGGCCAGTTTCAATGCGCTGCAGAAACGGCTCGGTCGCAAGACCGTCTCGAAGAAAATGCGGCATGAATTTCCCGCTTTTGTCCGGGTCTATGATCTGCTGATGGACGGGGACAACGACCTGCGCCTGTCGCCGTGGCACGAGCGGCGGCAGCGGCTTGAGCGCTTTGTACCGAAACTCAATGCCGATCATTTCGATCTGTCGGCGGTGGTCGATGTCGATGATTTTGCCGCGCTGGAAGTCATGCGCGCCGGTGCCCGCGATGCGGCGATCGAGGGCATCATGCTGAAGCGCCGGGAAAGCCCCTATCTGGCCGGTCGGGTCACCGGTCACTGGTATAAATGGAAGCGCGACCCGCTGAATGCCGACTGCGTGATGATGTATGCCCAGCGCGGCAACGGGCGGCGCGCGTCTTTCTATTCCGATTATACATTCGGCTGCTGGACCGAGGACGGCGAATTGCTGCCGGTCGGCAAGGCCTATTCCGGTTTCACCGACGAAGAGCTGAAATGGCTCGACCGCTTCGTCCGGCAGAATACGCTGAACCGCTTCGGGCCGGTGCGCGAGGTGAAGAAGTCACTGGTGCTGGAAGTCGCCTTTGACTCGATCCACGAAAGCGGCCGCCACAAATCCGGCCTCGCCATGCGCTTTCCGAGGATTCACCGGATCCGCAAGGACAAGCCGGCGGAGGAAGCCGACCGGATAGTAACGCTGAAATCGATGATTTCCTGAGCGGTAGGCCAAGCAAAAATCGTTGCCGGGGGCGTCGCACCTGGCGCTATCTTTAGCCCCTCCTTTTCAAAGGAGGGGTTGGGGTGGTTTATCTCGTCGGGTCATTGTATCGCGGCCCTTGCGCAACCGAGGCACGAACCCGCTTCTTCGCTTACGCGAGCGATGCTGGCGCATCGCCACCACCCCTTGATCCCCTCCTCTGAAGAGGAGGGGTTGAATGCCCCCATCACCTTTTGGCAATGCACTCCACTTCAACGCGTGCACCGAGGGCCAGGCCGCTGGCGGCGAAGGCGCTGCGGGCGGGATAGTAGCCGTCGAAATAGTCGGCGTAAATCGCGTTGAACGCGGGCCATTCCTTGATGTCGGCGAGCATCACGGTACATTTGACCAAGCGGTCCATGCCGAGGCCTTCCGCGGCCAGCAGGCTTTTGATATTCTCCATCGTCTGACGGGCCTCGGGGCCGATACCGCCGGCGGCTAGCCCGCCGTCAGGAACCGTTCCCAAAGTCCCTGTCAGAAAGATCAATCCGTCAACCTCCACCGCACTGGAAAAGGGGAGACCGAGCTTCTTTGCGTCTTCGGTGACAATATGGCGTAGCCCGGCGGTCTCGTCGCTGGCGACCTGCTCCTGTGCCTGAGCGGCGGAGGTCAGAGCGGCGAACAGGGTGATCAGAGATAGGGCGCGCATGAGAGATACTTTCTGTTTCTGACAAATTTGGAAATAGGATTGCGGGCAAGCGCTGCAGCTATAAAAACTCGTTCAACGTTTCCACGAACAGCTCGAACTGGTCATGGTGCAGCCAGTGGCCGGCCTGCTGGAATTCCTTCACCGACACATTGTCGCCGAAATATTGCATCCGGCCGTCTTTCTCCGGATTGCTGGCCCAGCTGTCGGCGCCATAGTGGAGCTGGGTCGGGCAGCTGATATTGCTCCACAGTTCGTGAATGGCATCCTGTGACAGGTCGATACTATCCCAGTGCTGGACATAGGGATCGAATTTCCACGAATAGGAACCATCCTCGTTACGGATCACCGCGTGGGTGGTCAGATGGCGGGCCTGTTCGTCGGACAGATGCTGGTTGGCGTCCTGCATCCGGCCCAGCGCGTCCTCGAATGTCGGATAGCGTTTCACCTGGCGGCCGGCGGCCTTGCGCTTTTCCTCGATGCTGTTGCGGATGCGCTGAAGCTGGCCGACTTTCTCGCGTTCAGCAAGTAATTCGGGGCTCGGGCCAAGCCCTTCGATCGCCACCAGCTTGCGCACCGTTTCGGGATAGAGGCCGGTATAGCGCAATGCGATATTGCCGCCCATGCTGTGCGCTACAATGGTGACTGGGGAAAGGTCGAGCTGGTGGATCAGCTGGGCCAGATCGGTGACCATGGCCATATTGGCATAATGGCCGTCGGTGCTCCACTGGCTGTCGCCATGGCCGCGTACGTCAGGGCAGATGATATGCCAGTCGTCGCGCAAAGCCTGCGCCGTCCAGTCCCAGTTGCGGCAGTGATCCTTGCCGCCGTGCAGCAGGATCAGCGGTGGCTTGTCCTCATTGCCCCAGTCGGCATAATGGAGCTTGAGCCGCTGGGAGAAATAGCTGTGCGAGGCGGGGCCGTTCAGGGTCATCGATATTTCCATCGCGTAAGGAAGATTTAATTCCTGTCTCTAATGAGGGCAGCAGGGTTCGACAAGCGTCTGTCCAGGGCGACAGGCTGCAATCATCATTTTCGGCGGAAGGTAGAAGCAGGCGCTGATAAACCAGTTTTCGCTTTACAAGCCATCCATATATCTACATGTATGGATATATGGATTCGATTAAAGCAATAGAGGCGCTCGGCGCGCTCGCGCAAAATACCCGGCTGGATGTTTTTCGGCTGCTGGTGCGTCACGAACCGACGGGCCTGCCGGCGGGGGAGATAGCCAAGCGGCTGGACGTCCCGCAAAACACCATGTCTTCGCATTTGTCGATTCTGTCTCGCGCGGATCTTGTCTCTTCAAAGCGCGACAGCCGTCTGATAATTTATCGCGCCAATCTCGCGGTGATGAACGGCCTGATCGCCTTCCTGCTGGAAAATTGCTGTTCCGGTGAGGATTGCGCACCCATTACCAACCAACTCGAAAGGCTCTGCCAATGAAAAGGATGCACATTCATGTCGGCGTCGACAATCTCGACGCCTCGATCAAATTCTATTCGACGCTGTTTGATGTCGAGCCGACGGTGACCAAAGATGATTATGCCAAATGGATGCTCGATGATCCGCGCGTCAATTTCGCGATTTCGTCTGAAGATCACGCGGCCAAGGGCATTGAGCATCTCGGCATCCAGGCCGAAAATCCCGAAGAGCTTCAACAGGTCTTCACCCGTCTCCGCAAGGCCGACGCTCCCGTGCTGGAAGAGGGGCAGACCACCTGTTGCTATGCCCGGTCCGAAAAGAGCTGGATCGCTGACCCCGACGGGATTGTGTGGGAAGCTTTTTATACCAACGGTGAGTCAGTCGTCTACGGCGATTCACCTGAACTGTCCGCGGTCTCGCAAAATGCTGCAGAAACCAGCTGTTGCGCGCCTTCGAAAGCTTCCATGTCATGAGCGAGCGGGTTTATAACGCGCTGTTTCTTTGCACCGGCAATTCTGCCCGGTCGATATTGGCAGAAGCGATATTGGAAAGCGAAGGCAAGGGGCGTTTCAAAGCCTATAGCGCGGGCAGTAATCCGGCCGGCAAAGTCCATCCCTATTCGCTCGATTTGCTCAAGATAATGGGCCATCCAACCGAAGGCTTGCGCTCGAAAAACTGGGACGAGTTTTCAGGAGAAAATGCCCTCGAGCTCGATTTTGTCTTTACCGTTTGCGACAATGCCACCGGCGAAACCTGCCCGGTCTGGCCGGGACAGCCGATGACGGCCCATTGGGGCATAGCCGATCCTGCAGCGGTTACCGGTAGCGAGGCCGAGAAGCGCGCGGCCTTCACCGAAGCCTATCGGATGATGTTCAACCGGATCAGCCTGTTTCTGGCCTTGCCGCTGGACAGTATCGACAAAATGAGTCTGCAGAACCGGCTCAAAGAAATTGGCGCAGAAAAAGCCGAGGTATAAAAATGGCGACACAACCGCTTGAAACCGCCGCCGATGCGGGACTGGGTCTGTTTGAAAAATGGCTTTCCGTCTGGGTCAGCGCCGCGATATTGCTAGGCTTGTTGATCGGCAATATCGCGCCCGATGCGGTCGCCATTCTCGCCCGGCTGGAATATGCCTCGGTCAATCTGGTGGTGGCGGTGCTGATCTGGGCGATGATCTACCCGATGATGGTCGGCGTCGATTTTGCCAGCCTCAAAAATATCGGCAAAAAGCCCAAGGGCCTGTTCATAACCATCGTCGTCAACTGGCTGATCAAGCCGTTTACCATGGCGGCGCTGGCGGTATTATTCTTCCAATATATATATTCCGGCCTGATTTCGCCCGATGATGCGCAGCAATATATCGCTGGCCTGATCCTGCTCGGCGCCGCGCCCTGCACGGCGATGGTTTTTGTCTGGTCGCAAATGACCAAAGGCGATCCCGCTTACACGCTGGTGCAGGTCTCGGTGAACGACATCATCATGATCTTTGCCTTCGCGCCGATTGTCGCGCTGCTGCTCGGCGTCACCGATATCGCGGTGCCATGGGAGACGCTGCTGCTGTCGGTGCTGCTCTATGTCGTGATCCCGCTGGTCGCCGGGGCACTGACTCGCCGGAGCTTGCTGGCCCGGTCCAGCGACGGGGAGGCGGCCATCACCGCATTTACCGGACGGGTGAAACCGCTTTCCGTGCTGGGACTGTTGGTCACGGTGGTGCTGCTATTCGCATTCCAGGCGCAGACCATTGTGACGCAGCCGTTGCTGATCGCGCTGATCGCGGTGCCGATCATCATCCAGAGCTACGGCATATTCTTCGTCAGCTACGCCGCCGCATGGGCCTGGAAAGTGCCGCATAATGTCGCGGCTCCCTGCGCCCTTATCGGCACCTCCAATTTCTTTGAACTGGCCGTGGCCGTTGCGATCGGCGTGTTCGGACTGGGGAGCGGCGCGGCGCTCGCGACTGTGGTCGGTGTGTTGGTGGAAGTGCCGGTGATGCTTTCGCTGGTCGCCTTTGCCAACCGGACCCGGCCCAAATTCGCCCAATCCTAGAATATAATATTTGCGCAGGCCCGTCCGGACAGATCGTGTCTGGCAGAGCAAGCTCTTTCGTTAGGAGCGAGATTTCGCATTACCAAGGAAACACGGGCGCAATTTGTGAAAACGAACTTCCGTCATCGGGGAGCCGCATCTAAGCGTAGTTTTCGGACACCAGGCTTTTTTGGACCACGATGGCCGCGGGTGATGATAGCAAACCATTGGGATCTATGCTATAAATCCGGGTGATAGAGGAGAAGCGGGCTTTGCAACAAGAATATATCAAGGGCTTGGCAGCTGCGATCTTCATCTTCGCACAGCCGGTCACCGCCGTTTATGCGGAAACAATTCCCGAACTGGATGCGATGGCGGAAGTCGCGGTCGATGAGGAGAAGGGCATTGCCTTCGCTCAGGAACAATCCGGGCGCGGAGAATTTCTCGAGGCGATAGCGACGCTCGAGCGGGTATTGGCGCTCCACCCCAAATCGGACAGCGCGCGGCTGCTGCACGCGGTAAATCTGTGCAAGATTGACGATCAACTGGGCGGTGCTGTCGAAATCGGAAAATTGAAGCAAAAGAATTTCGCCCCGGAACTGTGGGCGGATGTCATGAAACTATGCCCGTTGGCGGACAAGGAATAGACCATGATAACCCTTCAATCCCTGTCGATCAAATCCGCCCTGCTGGCACCGGCCCTGCTATTCTTCGCCATGGCTCCGGCTGCCTCCGCGCCGGTACAGGTCGGGATAGCCGCCACCGTTGTCGGTGACGTCCGGATGAGCAACTCGACGACCAAAAAGGCGGTCAAGATACCGCGCCGCCAGCGTCTGGCCTGGGGCGATCAGCTGACCACCAGGAAAAAGAGCAAGTTGCAGATATTGTTGCTCGACCGGTCGAGCCTCACCATCGGGTCCAACGCCCGGCTGACAATCAACCGCTTTGTCTATGATCCGGGCAAAGAACGCTCCCTCACCGCGACCGTCAGCAAGGGTGCTTTTCGCTTCATGTCCGGCCGCAAGTCCAAAAAATCTTCTGCCTCGGTCAGCAGTTCTGTCGGTACCATCGGTATCCGTGGAACCGCTCTCGATGGCGTCGTCGGAAAAGAGGCCATCGCCATTGCGAAGAAGGAACCCTTTCTGGACGGCGTGAAGGGCGACAAGGATAGCGCTATGCTTGTAGTTCTGCGCGGACCGGGTGCTAATCGCAGCGGTGATCTCGACATCGGATTGGCAGAAGTCAGTGCGGCCGGGAAAACCGTGACGCTGGATCAGCCGATCCTTGCGGCCTATATTCCCCGACCGGGCGCGCAACCGATTGGTCCGTTCAAGCTCTCGGCAAGCGGCCTGTCGAAATTGCAGGACGCGCTCGCACCGGAGGTCGCCAATGCCGGCAAAAACGGTTTTCTGAAAGCTCTGATACCGGCGGCGATCATTGGCGTGGGTGTCGGGCTATTGTTACCCGGCGGCGGCAGTGACGAGTGTGTCGACCCTAATGCAGCAGGTGTTTGCTAAAAGCGGCAATCTGCTGGCTCAGCGCTATTTTTGTTTTGCCTCGAAGACGCCATTCCAGCCGTCTTGGAAAGGGAGTTTCGCCAGTTCATCGATTCGCTGGCGGTAAACGGTGACAAGTACGGCTAGGCCGGCATCGCTGTACGCCGCTTCATGCTGATCCAAGATATCGCTGGCTCCGGCCCAGTTCTGCGCGCGATAGAGCGTCAGAAATTCATCATGGCAGCTTTGCAGTATCCGGTAGGCCGGATCCCGGTTGAGCGTCTCGTCGCCGAGCAACGCGTAGATCGTGTCCGACGCATCGCGGCCGACGACCTTGACGCGGTCCAGTTCGAGCAAGGCAAAGCCGTCCAGTTGCGCGGCGAGCGCGCTACCGATCAGGATTTGCACGCCATATTGTTTGGTCAGCCCTTCAAAGCGGGACGCGATATTCACCGTATCGCCGATCAATGTGTAGGATAAGCGCTGCTGCGATCCCATATTGCCGACGCAGCACAGGCCGGCGTTCATGCCGATCCCGATTTTTACATCCGGCGGCCATACCTGTCCCGGCTTTTGCGGCAGCTCCCGGTTGAGCCGCTCGAGACTGTCGACCATTTGCAGCGCCGCCCGCGCGCCGTTGCGGAACTGGTCCGGATCGTCGAGCGGCGCGTTCCAGAAGGCGAGAATGGCGTCGCCGATAAATTTGTCGACCGTGGCCTTTTTCTCCAGCAATATATTGCACATCGGGGTCAGGAAGCCGGTGAGGAAGTTGATCACTTCCTTCGGGTCATATTGTTCCGAAATTCTGGAGAAGCCGCGGATGTCACAGAACAGGACCGTCATTTCGCGCTCTTCACCGCCAAGTTGCAGACGTTCGGGATTGGCGGCAATCTGCCGGACCATCTCGGGGGACAGATAGCGGTCAAAGGCGGTGTGGATATACGCCCGTTGCTGTTCCTCCTGGCGGAAACTCAGCAGGGTTTGTACCGCGTAAACCAGTATCAACGTGATGATCGGCCATGTCGGATCGAGCAAATAGTGCAACCGGTCAAAAGCCAGCCAGCTACCGGCGGCAACCGCCACCGTCGCGACTGTCCCGATTGCAGCGCCGATCATGGCACCCGCGCCCGGCAGTAATAGCGCCAACCCGCCGCCGAGCAAAAGGATCAGGAAAAATTCCATGCCCGGTGCCCAGTCGGGGCGGGTCAGAAACTCGCCGAGGATCATCTGTTCCGCTGCTTGGGCGTGGACGGTTACGCCCGGTTCATTCTCGTTCAGCGGGGTCGAGATCAGGTCGCGTAATCCTGTGGCACTGGCCCCGATAAACACGATCTGTCCCTCGACAGCCGCGCGTATTTCCTCTTCCGATATATCGTCGGACAGCAGCTGCCACGCCGGGATCGTGCGCTGCGGTGCCGGCTCGCTAAAGTGCATCCACAATTCGCCAGCGGCGGTGGTCGGTACTTCAAAATCCCCGACCCTCAGATTGACGATGGCTCCGGGCGCGCCAGCGGTCTCGCCGCTGCCATCGCTGGTCTTGACCAGGATCGACCCGGCCTGTTGCGCCACCCGCAAGGCTTCGAGCGATAGTGACGGCACCAGCTTGCCTTTGTGGAAAAACACCAGCGGCGCTCTGCGCAAAATCCCGTCGGCGTCACCGACAATGCTCAGCGAACCCAGTCCGGCCGACGCCTGTTGCAGTTGCGGCAGCGATTGCACTGTGCCCTGATATTGTTCCACCTGTCCGCTGGGCGGTGACCCGAGTACCGCCATGCCGGTCGGCAGTTCGATAGGATCACCCCGGTCCTCGTGCAACAAGAAGAATCCGCCGACCACCGGTGCGAGAGCGAAACTATCGGCCAATATATCGTCATTGTCGGGCAGGTCGGAGAGCGAACGCAGCAGATCTTCATTGCCCTCCACTTGCGGCAAGCGCGCGGCGATCTGGTCGGGTGACGTCCGGTCGGGTTCGGAAAAGACGATATCGAAGGCGATCGCCGCAGCGCCAGCGTCGGACAGTCTTTGCGTCAGCTTGGCGATCTCGGTCCGCGACCACGGCCATTGTCCCAGCCGCTCGACCGATTCCTCGTCAATGTCGATAATCCGCACGCCCGCATCCTGATACGCGCGCGGCGCGGCGTTCTGGTAGCTGTCGAAGACCATCAGGCCGAGCCGGTCAAATCCCGCTATGGCAGCAAATTGTATCGCCGCGATAGCGATAACGACCAGCAGCCCCGCGATGATCGGACCGGTTTTGATCAAGGCCATCCAGCGGCCAACCCATTCGCTGAAATTCCTGATCCCCGATGTCATGCCACGCTGATTGCCCCACTGGTGCCGAAACTGCAAGGTTGCTGGCGCGACCGGACCCCATTTTCAATTAAATTTCAATTACCGTTTGACAGTCTGTGATCAAGCCCCTTAATTAAGAATGAGAATCATTCGCATTATCAATAAAACAGGGGCACAATTCATGAAACCGAACTTCCGTCATCGGGGAGCTGCACTTACATGCAGCTTTCTGGCACTAGGCTTTTCCCAGGCGGCCATGGCCGCGGGTGACGATGCGTCCGGTTTCGAGGATGACAACACGATCACGGTGACGGCGACCCGCTCGCCCGTACAGGTCGAGGATGCGCCCGCTACAGTTACGGTGATCGATCAGGAACAGATTGCCGATGAAATGGCGACCGATGTTCGCGACATTGTGCGCTTTGAACCGGGCGTAACGGTCCGCCGGGCACCGGCGCGCTTTGGCGCGGCTCTGGGCACCACGGGCAGGGCTGGCAATGAAGATTTCAACATTCGCGGTATCGGCGGTAATCGTGTCCTTATCCAAGTAGACGGCATCCGCTCTCCCCAGGGCTTTACCTTCGGCGCGCAGGAAGTCGGACGCGGCAATGCCACCGATGTCGGGCTGATCAAGTCTGTCGAAATCCTCCGCGGCCCCGCCTCGGCTCTATATGGCAGCGATGGGCTATCCGGCGCGGTCAGCTTTATCACCTCTGACCCGGTCGACTTTATCAGCGACGGCAATAGCTTTGGCGGCTTCGCCCGGGCGCAATATAGTTCAGCCGATCAGGAATTTTCCGAGACTGTGGCGCTCGCCGGACAGGCTGGTGATTTTTCGGCGATGCTGGCTTATTCCCGGCGCGATTTTGAAGAGCTTGATAACAAGGGCACGGTCGACACCGAAGACGCAACCCGCACCACGCCGAACCCGCAGGACGGGAAGTCCAATGCATTTCTCGGCAAGCTGGTCTGGAGCAACGGCTCGCACAAACTGCGACTGACCGGTGAATATCTCGAGCGCGAACTATCCTCCGACATATTGTCCGGGCGCGGGCCTGTATTTCTGTTCGGTCCGACTCCCAGCTGGATCGTCGACAATCTGACCGCACAGGACGAAACCAAACGCAGCCGGGTGTCGATCGATTATACTTATGATGCGGGTGAAGAAGGCTCCGGCTTTATCGACTATGCCCATCTCGCCGCTTATTGGCAGGATGGTCAGGACCGGCAATTTGCTCTGGAAGAGCGCACGCCAACCTCGGCCACCCCGCGCCCGGATCGGGAAAGGCTGAACACGTTCGACAATGAAGTGATTGGCGCGGTCGCCGATTTCCGGTCCAGCTTTGAAACCGGCTCGATCAAGCACACGCTGACCTTCGGCGGTGATATCAGCAAGACCGAGCAAGCCGGTCTGCGCGATGGCACCGAGCCACCGTTTGGCGAAGTCTTCCCGACGCGGGCCTTTCCAAAGACCGACTTCACGCTGGGCGGCTTCTATCTGGGAGACGCGATCGAATTCGGCGATGGTGTCTTCACTCTCTATCCCGCCATCCGTTATGATTTTTACGACCTGAACCCAACCGACGATCCGCTGTTGCCGGGATTCACGCCCAGCGCGCAGGACGGCTCCAAATTATCGCCCAAGCTCGGCGCCGTGGTCAAACTTGGCGATGTCCGTCTGTTCGGCAATTATGCACGTGGTTTCCGGGCGCCGACACCGAGCCAGGTCAATAACTTCTTTGAAAATCTGGCCTTTGGCTATTCCTCGCTGGCCAATCCGGATCTCGGCCCGGAAACCAGCGACAGTTTCGAAGCGGGCATCCGCTACGCTACCGATGCTGTCAGCCTGTCGCTGACCGCCTTCACCGCCGACTATTCCGACTTTATCAGCCAGGAAGTGGTCGGCGGCAGCTTCACGCCAACCGATCCGGCCATCTACCAGTTCATCAATCTCGATGACGTGACGGTCAAGGGTGTCGAGGCCAAGGCCAGTTACGAGGCCGATAACGGTTTCCGCGCACGCTTTGCCATAGCCTTTGCGGATGGCACGGTGAAGTCGCCGAACAATCCACCGGCATCGCTCGGCACGGTCGATCCGATCAATGCGATTGTGGGTCTGGGCTATCGCCAACCGAGCGGAGCCTTCGGCGGCGAGGTGATCCTGAGCTATAATGCGCAGAAGGAATTCAACGAGACAGTCGGCATATGCTCCGCCACCTGTTTCCGGCCGAAAGAATCGGCGATCCTCGACGCGACCGCCTTTGTCCGGATTACCGAAAATGCCAAGATCCGGGCGGGCATATTCAACATCACCGACCAGAAATATGCGCTTTGGAGCGATGTCAGGGGACTGGCGGCGACGTCCGACATCCTTGACGCGTTCACCCAGCCGGGCCGCAACGCTAGCATTTCGATCAGCCTGTCATTCTAATCCTTGGGGGAGAAACTATCATGAAATTGAAACTGACAACACAATTGGGAGCAGCCTTGTTCGCTCTGGCAATGGCAACGTCACCGGCTCTGGCCGCTGGCGATCAGCCGCAACAGGTTGCCGCGACGGCAACGCAGACGGCCTTCGAACAGGACCGCGCCGACATATTGGCGATGGCCGGGGACTATAAAGTCCGCTTCGACATGGCGGAGACCACGTCCTGGCGGGAAGATTATGAACCGATCAAGGCGAAGATTTCCGGCGGTCATGAAAGTGTTCGGGTAATCAAGGACACCGGCAGGGAAATCGTGCTGCAGCATCTTCTGGTCGCCGAACATGAAGGCGAAACCTTCATTATCAAGCACTGGCGTCAGGACTGGGTCTATGAACCGGCGAAAGTGCTGGTCTATGCCGATGCCGGTAAATGGGTAAACAAAGACGTTCCGGAATCAGAGCGTCAGGGCAACTGGTCGCAAACCGTCTGGCAAGTCGACGACAGCCCCCGCTACGGCGGTCTGGGCAAGTGGCAGACGGTCAATGGACTGCGCAGCTGGACCAGCGACTGGACGGCGCGCCCGCTGGCCCGCCGCGATGCCGTGCGCGATCCGGTCTATGACCATTATCAGGCGATCAACCGGCATCAGCCGATGCCTGGTGGCTGGATCCACTGGCAGGACAATATAAAAATGAAGACGGTCGACGGCAAGGCCGTACCCTATGTCCAGGAATCGGTGCTCAACACCTATAAAAAATTCGACGGCTATAGCGTCAGCGCGGCTGATGACTATTGGGCGAAAACCGAAGGCTATTGGGAGCAGGTGCGGGCGGAATGGGATGCCGCAATCGCTGTCGGTGGCGGGGTGACCGTCGAGGAAGAAGCGCACACCGGCACTGTGATCAGCGGGCGTCTGTTGACCATGGGCACGGAGATTTCCGACGGCAAGTTAACCGAAACTGCCGCGGTCAAGGAAGCGCGGGCGCTCATACGGGACGCAACCAGTAAGCAACCCGTTCAATCTGCTGCACAGACAGCTCCGGCATCAGCAGACTATTGATGCCGGAGCCGATATCCGCATTTGCGCAATCGCTGGCCGCGACCCCCAAGATCGCCGCCTTGCCCGCTGCGCAAATGCGGATAGTTGTCGCGATGCGGATTGCGGTGCTGGCGTGGAGAAAGCGCCAGGATCCGAAACCCTATCTGGTGAGGCAACTGGGCGATGAAATCGCCGCGCGCCATTTTGCCCATATCATCGAATTGATGCATGATTGCTGGCCCGAGCCGATGGCCGTGCACCGGCCCTGCTGCCAGCAGACAAGCTATGACGAGATGCTGATGCTCGATTTGACCACGGCGGCGGTACAGCGCGAACCCGACCATTTCCATGGGCTGCTCGGCGAAATGATCGGTTGCTCCGACAGAGAGAAACTGCTTCTAGGCTTCTCGAAATTGACCAGCCGGTTCAAACGTTCAGGAATAGATGAGTGAATAAAGTCAAAACCAGAAACCTGCTGATATTGGTTCATCTGTTCCTTGCCGCCTTTCTGGCTCCATCCTTTCTGATGGTCGGGATAACCGGCGCGCTCAAGCTGGCCGGTGTCGACCCGGCGATCGAGGATATTCCGATCGAACTGCCAGCCGGCACGCAAATCGATCCGGACAGTCCGACGCTGAAACAGGATATAGGCACGATTCTCGCCGCGCAGAATATCCACCTGGATATTGAAAGCGTGCGCAGCCGCGGGGGAAATATGACCACCCGGCCGACTTCGCGGACCTTTGCGCGGATTAACCAGACGCCCGACGGGTTGGAGGCTTCCCTGCACAAGCCGGGCTTCCAATATGCGATGATGGAATTGCACAAGGGCCATGGTCCGGCAATCTTCAAAACCTATCAGATGATCGCCGGCATCTGCTTGTTTCTTGTCATTGTCGGCGGATTGATCGTCGGACTATTGGCAAAGCCCTATCGCCGCAAAACGCTTGTTTCACTGGGTCTGGGAACAGGGGCCTTTGTGGCTCTGGGCTTCTTGGTCTGATCCCGGCAGCACAAGCTACGCCAGAGCCACACCCTCGATGGTGATCCGGTTCAGATAGCGCCGGTGTCCCTGATAGTCGTTCATCGCATAATGCCAGGTCGACCGATTGTCCCACATCGCCAGATCGCCTTCGCGCCATTGGTGGCGATAGTGGAAGCGGTCCTGCATGATATGGGCGTATAGTTCCTGCAGCAGCGCCTGGCTCTCTGCCGGTTCCATATCGACGATCTCCAGCGTGAAGCCCGGATTGACATAGAGCCCCTTCTCCCCGGTTTCGGGATGGGCGAGCACCACCGGATGGACCGCTGTCTGGCCTGCCTGATCGGCATTGGTGTAGCGGTCGCCAATCGCCTTGCGATAGGGACTTTCTTCGCCGAACACGTGGGCGTTGCCGTGCCGCGCTTTCAGATTGCCGATCCGTTCCTTCATCGCATCGTCCAGCGCATCATAAGCCGCCGCCATGCCGGCGAATAGCGTATCGCCACCGCTTGGCGGGATTTCCAGCGCGTAGAGGATGGATCCCATTGCAGGCGCGTCATCATAGCTGTGATCGGTATGCCAGCCGCCACCGATATTGAGCTGCTGGTCGGCTTCCTTCAGCACTTCGGCAATTTCCGGATAGCCGTCGCGACGCTTGAAAAAGCGGTTAAGGTCGATCGCACCCCAGCGCCTTGCAAAGGCAATATGATCGTCCGGTGTCAGCTTCTGGTTGCGGAAGAATAATGTGCCATGGTCGAGAAAAGCGCGCCGGATATCGGCAAATTCCTGTTCGCTCAGGCTGGTAACATCGACATCCTCGACAATCGCTCCCACCGCTTCGCTCGCTTTTGATATGTGCATCCTGCTCCCCCTTTATCCCGCTCTCTCTGGAACGGATTTTATGCTAGTGTAGCAGCGATACTGAAAATTAGGAGTCCTTCGATGCCAGAAAAAAGCAACATGCCATCCCTCAACCGCCGCCAGTTGCTGACTGCTACCGCCGCTACCGGTGCCGCATTGTCCACCGGCCCCGCGACCGCTGCGGCAGTCGAAGGCAAGCCGGATCTGACCGGCAAGTCGGTGCTGATCACCGGCTGTTCCTCCGGCTTCGGCAAACTCGGCGCGAAACTCTATGCTGAGCTGGGTGCAAAAGTATTTGCCACCATGCGCAATCTGCCGCGGGCCGAGGGGGATGCTCTGGCTAAGGTCGCCAAGGACAAGAATTTGGATATCACTATCCTTGAACTGGATGTGCTGTCCGATGACTCGGTAAGCAAGGCGGTGGCCGAGGCCGAACGGCTCAACGGCGGCGCGCTCGATGTGGTCATCAACAATGCCGGAATCGGCACCGGTGCTCCGGTGGAATTGCAGGATCTGGAAACAATGCAGCTGCTGTTCGATACCAATGTCATGGGCTATCAGCGCGTGGCTCGCGCCGCTCTGCCGAAAATGCGCGCGCAGAAATCCGGTCTGATCGTCAATGTCTCGTCGCAGCTCGGCCGGGTGATGGTGCCGGGCATGGGGCTCTATAGCTCGACCAAATTTGCGGTGGAGTCGATGAGCGAGCAAATGGCTTACGAGCTGGTCCCGCACGGCGTCGATGTCACCATCGTCCAGCCCGGCGGCTTCCCGACCAAGATCTGGGATAAGGGCAATCAATATACCGCACCGATGCTGGAACGCGCCGATGATGAGCGTAAGGTCGCCTATCAGGCCTTAGTCGACGGCGCGCTGCGTGACGGCGGTGGGTCGACCGATCCGATGGACGTGCCGCGTGCGATCGCCGAAGTGATCGCCAAGGCACCCGGCAAGAGACCGCTGCGTCTGCCCGTTCATCCCGGTGCCAAGCCGCAGCTGGAGATCAACGAAGTCAGCGCCCGGATACAGGTCTCGATGCTCGGTAACTCGCCTTATGGACCCTGGGTCAAGGATGTGAACGACCGGGCGTATCGCCGGGTCTTCAGGCCGTGCGTGTCACCGCATACAGCGGTGTCAGATAAACGATTAGAAAAATAATATTGGGGATGACATTGGGCGCGTTGCCAGATGCCACCGATGCACCACTGTCGACGAGAAACCAGATGAGGAATGTGGTGATTGATCCCTTGCGGATCAGCTCAATGTCCTGTTCCAAGCCCGGTGCGGTGATGAAGACATACATGGCCATCAGGCCGGCAAAAACGCCGCCGGCAATCGCCATTGCCATTTTTGCTTCCGGCGTGTCCAGCCCGGCAACGCCATTGCCACCGGAGGATGCCAGGTGGAAGAATATATCATTGGCCCCGGTAAAGTCATTCACTCCGGCGAAGGCAAATAATATGGCGACAAATATCGAAAAACTGCCGACGATACGGATATAGCGGCCAGCGGCTCGTGGTGACATGATCTGCTCCTCATTCGGTTCCATCGCCCTTAGACCACGCAGCAGTCATGAAAACAATTACCTCCCGGGTAAGTGCACGGGGTGCGATTCATGCTATCGGTTGCAGGCAGGCACAGGGTGAGGGAGACGTTCATGCCGTCGGAATTTGGTGCGATATTGAAGGACTGGCGCAAGACGCGGCGCTTCAGCCAGCTCGATCTCAGTCTTGAAGCGGAAATGTCGGCCCGTCATTTGAGCTTTCTCGAATCCGGTCGCGCCAACCCGAGCCGGGCGATGGTGCTGCGCCTCTCCGAAGCGCTGCAATTGCCGCGTCCTGCCGCCAATCAGGCGCTCAATGCAGCCGGCTTCGCGCCAGTCTATCCCAGTCTTTCCGATGACGCGCCGGAACTTGCGCCCGTCAATCAGGCGATCGCCGCGATGCTCGATCATCATGATCCGTTTCCCGGCTACGCGATTGATCGCCACTGGGATATCGTCAGCAGCAACCAGGGCGCGCAAATGATCCTCGCGCTGGCGAGCCCCGGCGGACCGGCCAATCTGATCGACATATTGATCAACTGCGCGGGTCTCGACTCGATCGAGAATTGGGACGAGGTCGCGGTCCTGTCTCTCGCGCGCCTGCGCACCGAGATACTGGAACTGGGTGGCGACGAACAACTGTCCGCACTGGCGGCACGGCTGGCGTCGCATGAACGGGTGCGCAAGGTCGACATGGCATCGATCAATCTCAACCAGGCGGTGATCCCGACGATCTTCCGTGTCGGTGAAAATCGTCTGTCGCTTTTCTCGGTGATCGCCCAATTCGGATCGGTGCAGGATATAAAGGCGGGAGAGACAAGGATCGAGCTGATGTTCCCGATGGACGAGGAAACGGTGCAGTTTTTCGACCGGTAGCGCGGACATTGTGCATTCATCTTTTGTCCATTAGCAAGTGATGCAACGGAGGAGAGAGATATGCGATGGATAGCGGGATTAATGGCAGGAACGCTGGTGGCTTGTGCCCCGGTGGAGCAGGATGCAGCTATGGCCCCGCCCGAAACAGGCAGGCCTGATACAGAGCCGCTGGATAGCATCGCCAATCTGGTTGATGACGAGATTCCGGAACAGTTTGACTGGCAGCAAAACTTCCCCAGCTGGTACGCCGCCGTCGAACCCTATCAAATTATCGGCAGCGGCAAGAAGGGTCTGTATTTTGTCGGAACCGAGGGGCTCGGCATGTATTTTATCCCCACCGATGCCGGTCATATCGTGATTGACGGCGGGATGCCGGGCGAGGGGCAATATGTCGCCGACGCGATCCGCGAGCTCGGCTTTGATCCCAAGGACGTAAAAATCCTGCTCAACAGCCACGCCCATCTGGATCACAGCGGCGGTCTTGCCGAATTGAAGGCTCTGACCGGTGCGAAACTGGTTGCGAGCGAAGGAGACCGCTCCGCGCTGGAAGGCGGCTTCTATCTGGGTTCCGAGGATGACAGCGCGATGAACGCACCGCCGGTCGAGGTCGACCGGATCATTGCAGATGGTGAGCAGCTGAAGCTGGGCGATGTAACCCTCACCGCGCATATCACGCCGGGCCACAGCCGTGGCTGCACGACCTGGACCATGCCGGTCATGCAGGGCGGTGAAACCTATCAGGCGCTAATTTTCTGTTCGGCGACGGTCGCTGCCAACCGGCTGGTCGGACCACCGCAATACCCAGGAATAGTCGCGGATTACCGCAAAACATTTGCGATGACCAAGGACTGGATTCCCGATATCTTCCTGACCAATCACCCCGAATTTTCCGGCTTGGCAGAAAAGCGGGAGCGTCAGAAGGCCGGGGATCCGCTGGCCTTTGTCGATCGCCAGGGCTTTCCGGCGATGATGGCCAGGCTGGAGAAAGCATTTGAAGCGGCTCTGGAAAAACAGATGCTGAAACATAATGCGATCATGAGCGACTAAAGAAATCGAAATGAGGCAGTCGAGCCTGACCGATCAGCCTTCTGCGATCCACTCGCTGCGCAGCGGCTTGGCTGCGAGCGCCATCAGCGCTGCCGCGATGACATAGAAGACCAGCGAATAGAGCATCGAGTAGCGCAGACCGTCTTCTCCGTAGATCGGTGCCAGACTGTCGGACAGCGCACCGAGGAAGAATATCCCGCCGCCGATACCGATCAGATTGTTGATCAGCAGGAAGAGCGCCGAAGCCGTAGCCCGTGCATCCGCCGGAACCAGATGCTGCACCGCTGACAAGACAGGTCCGAGCCAGAAATAGGCCAGCGCCTGCGGGATCAGGAACAGAATGAAGGCGAGCGTCGCCGAGCCGCTCATGATACCGGCGGCGAACAGCGGCACTGCAAGCAGGAAAGCCGCCGCTGGAACCAGCCCGTAAGCCGCTTTGTCTTTCCGCCCCAGCCAGTCGCCGATCATGCCGCCGCCCAATACGCCGGCGACGCCGCCGATCAGCAGGATCGCGCCAAAGAACAGCGAGGTGTCGATCAGGCTCAGGCCAAAGCTGCGCTGCAGCAAGCTGGGCAACCAGAAGGCAATGCCATAGCCAAGCATCGAACTGGAAGCCGCGCCAAAGGCGAGAAACCAGAAAGCCTTCTTTCTCGCCAGCAGAACCACGGTGCCCTTGAAGCTGTAAGGGGACACAGTTTGGTCGGCAGATACCGGCGCTTTAACCTTGTCGCGGACGAAATATTTGAACAAGGGTGCGATCAGCACGCCGGTAAGCCCGACGACAAAAAAGGCCAGACGCCAGTCGACGGTGGCAGCAATATAACCGCCCGCGATAACCCCGGTGGCCGACCCCAACGGAATTCCAAGCGAATAGATGGATAGGGCCCGCGCCCGCTTCTCGCTCGGGAAATGGTCGGAGATCAGGGCGTAGGATGGCGCAACGCCGCCTGCTTCGCCGATGCCGACGCCAAGCCGTGCCAGAAAGATCGACCAGAAACCCTGCGCCAGTCCGGTCAGCGCGGTAAAACCGCTCCATACCGCCAGCGAAACGGTGATAACCCAGCTGCGGCTAGTCTTGTCCGCAACCCATGCGAGCGGCACGGCGAGCGTCGAATAGAGCAGCGCAAAGGCAATGCCGCCGAGCAGCCCCATCTGGGTGTCGCTCAAGCCGAGATCGTCCTGAATCGGCCCCGCGAGAATCGCCAGGATCTGCCGGTCGACGAAGTTGAAAATATAGACGAGCAGCAACATGCCGAGCGCGATATTGGGTGAGGTCGTCCGGCTTTTCATGCTTTGCTGCTCCGGGATCTATTTGCCGAGGTCCGCGTAGAAGCGGTCAATCGCTGCCAGCGCATCTGGTTCGTCCAGCATCGGTGTGTGGCCGCGATCTTTGATATCCACAGCGGTGAACTGGTCGGGATGCCGGCGCTTCATCTCGGCGACGGTAGCGGGGGAAAGTATGTCTGACAACGCGCCGCGAATGACCAGCACGGGCAGGGCGGACAATGTGTCCCATATCGGCCAGAGGTCCGGCGGGACAACGGTCTGCTCGCTGCCCGACAGGCCCGTCGAAATAGCCGGGTCATAGGCGAAGCGGATTTTGCCCCCGGGGGTTTCTTCGCAAGTGTGCCGGGCAAAGGCCATCCAGTCCTGTGCGGCAAAGCCAATCATATTGTCGCTCTGCACCGCCTGACAATGGTCGGCGGCCTGCTGCCAGCTGTCAAAGACCGCCGGCTGACCGACATAGGACTGGATCCGGGCGAGGCCGCTTGCTTCCACCGCCGGGCCGATATCGTTCAATATCAGGCTGTTGAAACGGCCCGGTGTTCTGGCCGCCATCATCATCGCCATCAGCCCGCCCATCGATGTGCCGATCAAGCCCATATGACCGAGCTTCAGCCCCTCAATCAGGGCAAACATATCCTCGACATAGACGGCGGGCGTGTAATTTTCCGGATCGGGGTCGTAGTCTGACCGTCCGCGACCGCGCTGGTCGGGGACGATCAGTTGATATTGTCCGGCCAGATGTTCGGCCAGCGCTTCGAAATCACCGCTGTTCCGGGTGAGCCCGTGCATCAGCAGCAGCGGCGGACCGTCCCCGTCATAGAGGCGGGCATAAAGGTCCAGCCGGTCGTCTGCGCTCCGGTAGATATGGTCGGCATATGTCATCAGATTTGCCTGGGCGTTGTTCAGAATTTCAACCCGGCTGTGACGAATACCTGACGCGGGTTGCCGTAAAATGCGGTCAGCGTGCCCTCGGGGCCAAGCGTGCCAATCGGCTGTCCGTTGGCGCCGGTTTCGATCTCGCCGGTCTCTGGGTCGGCCGCGACAAAGGTATAGCCCGATGTTTTGTACCGCTTGTTGGTCAGATTCTTGCCGTGCAGACCGATGCTCCAGCGCTTGTCCGGTGCGTTATAGACAATATTGGCGTCGAGCAGCGCGAAACCCTTTTGATCGATATAGGGGTTTGGAATCTCGAATTGGCTGGTTTTGCTGCGATAGGACAGGGTGGTGCCGAAATAGATATCGCCGTCTCCTGCCGGTGTCGAATAAGAGAATGTCCCGCTGGCGGTCCATTCCGGTGTATTCTGCACCGAGCGGAATTCCGCCACATCGGTTGGAACACCGCCGATATCGGTGATATATTCGTCATATTCGGCGTCGATATAGCCGAGGGCACTGGAGAACATCACCCGGTCACCGCCAGCCAGCAGATCCTCGGCAAGCCGCGCGGACATCTCGAGCTCAAGGCCCATCAGCGTCGCCTTGCCGGCGTTGTTGATCACACCGCAGAAGGATGCAAAGCCGCCTATGTTGCAGGCCACCGAACCGGGAATCTGCACATCGGTATAATCCGTGTAGAATCCGGCGAGCGCAACATTGAGCGCGCCATCGAGCAGGCTGCCCTTATAGCCGATTTCATAGCTGTCGACCGATTCCGGTGCGAAGCTGAGGAATGACGCGATTTCGGCGTCGCTCGGGATGCCGCTAGAGTTGGTTGTCGGTGCATTGACGCCGGCCCCGCGCGGATCAAATCCACCGCCCTTGAAGCCTTGCGAGAAGCTGGCGTAGATATTGTGGTCTGGAGTGGGCTTGTAGCTCAGCGAGGCGCGCGGCGTTAATTTCTTGAATTTCGCGCTGCCTTCAAAATCCGTACCGGGCGCGCCGAACGGAATGCCGGCGCCGCCGAAGGTCGGCGAGCCGCCGCCCAGATAATTTTGCCGCAATATGTCGGCTGTCCGCTCATCCCATGTGTAGCGGCCGCCAACCGACAGACTCAATTGCTCGGTAAAGTCATAAGTGAAATCGGCAAAAACCGCATAGGTTTCGGTGTCGACATTGGCCTGGGTAAAGCCGGTCAGACCGGCAAAGGTCGTGAACAGGCGGACATCGAACAATGTATCGGCCTTGGCATCGAGATAATAGAAACCGACCAGACCGTTGAGCTTGTCTCCTTCATAGAGCAGCTGGAATTCCTGGCTGATCTGCTCGTTGCGATAGAAGCCAGGGACATCCAGATCGACCGCTGGCAGCGCGTCAAAATCAATCGGCGTGGCCGTATCATCCTTGCGCCAGGCGCTGATCGACCGCAGGGTCACGGTATCGCTGAGACTGGCCGTGATATTCATTGCCAGGCCATAAGCCTCGATTTCCTGAACGGGATCGTTGAGACCGCCGCGTGTGTCGAAGACATCGTCCAGAACCGGTGCGCCGGATACGGCACCGGGGATCAGGCGATGGCCGCCGCGCGGATTGCTCTTGTCCTTGGTATAGTCGCCGGAAATACGGATGAGAACGGGCTCGCCATAGCCACCCACTTCAAGGGTGCCGCGACCGGCCCAGATATCCTTGTTATAATTTTCCAGACCATTGGTCAGATTGTCACCAAAACCGCCGCGTGAAAGCCGCGCGCCAGATGCACCGATCCGAACAAGATCGGAAATCGGCATGCTGGCGGTGACCACCGCTTCTGCCTGATCATAAGTACCATAAGTCGCTCTGGCCTTGAACGAAGGCTCGTCAGGCAGTCGCTTGGTCACATATTTGACCGCACCACCGATGGTGTTACGACCGTAGAGCGTGCCTTGCGGACCGCGTAATACTTCGATGCGTTCCACATCATAAATGTCGAGCACTGCGGCCTGTGGACGGTTGAGATAGACATCGTCGAGATAGATGCCAACGCCCTGCTCGAAACCGGAAACCGGATCTTGCTGACCGATGCCGCGGATGAAGGCGGAGAGCGTGGAGTTGGTGCCGCGAGACGCTTCCAATGTGGTGTTCGGCGTCGTCAAGCCGATGTCGGTAATATCGATGGCACCCTGCTGCGCGAGTTTTTCTGCCGAGAAAGCGGTAATCGCTATCGGAACATCGGTAAGACGTTCGTCACGGCGACGGGCGGAGACGATAATAACGTTATCATCATTGGCTTCGCTCGCGGTCTCGCCCGTCTGCGCGTTGACGGCGCTCGGAGCGATTAGCCCGCCCGCCAGACCTGTGATGATCGCTGCATAACTAACGGTGTGCTGAAATTTCATGAAAGCATCCTCCTTGAATATATGCCTGGCATTTCCAGGTCGTTGCCAGGCCTATATTGAAAGTTGAACCATTATTCAACTTAGAAATTTGCTTATCCGGTGAAATGCGGTTAGCCGTGACATTATGGCCACTGAATATACCGAACATACTGAGTCTAAAGACAAACAGCCGCGCACCGCGCGCGGGTTGAAGACCAAGCGCAAATTGCTCGACGCGGCGGCGCTGGAATTTGGCGAGAAGGGTTTTCACGAAGCCTCGATCACCGGAATCACGCAACGGGCCGGCACCGCGCTCGGCAGTTTTTACACCTATTTCGATTCAAAGGACGAGCTGTTCAGCGCGCTGGTCAAGGATATGAGCATGCGGGTGAAAAGCCATGCCGCGGGTGCAATGACCGAATGGCAGGACTCGCTCGAACGGGAGAAGATGGCGCTCGAGGCGTTCATGAACTTTGCTCGCGAGCACAAGGAAATCTACCGGATCATCGACGAATCCGAATTTGTCGACCCGCAAAGCTACCGTTCACATTATGAAGAAACGGCAACGCGTATCTATGAACGGCTGCAGGAGGGCACCGCCGCCGGCGATTTTCGCGGCGGACTGGAGGAGGCTCATGCCTGGGCGATCATGGGGATGAATGTTTTCCTCGGCATGCGCTACGGGATCTGGAGTGAAGAGAAATCGGCGGTCCAGATTGCCGATATTGCCAATGGGATATTGGCGGAGGGCATCGCGAAGAAAGGCTAGCCGTTCGCGTTGCCAGATCCGCACCGGCGAAGACCTTGGCCCTGCCGGTGCGTCATTGTTTCCGTCGGCCTATTTCGCCATCCAGCTTTCAAGATTTTCGTGGAAGAAACGAACCCGCCGTTCCTGCCAAGCGAGATAGTCACGCTCGTAGCCGCGCGAGTGCAGTCCGCGCTGCTGGACTTCCCAGACCTCGACATCCTGATCAATGCCCGGGCCCATCGAGACTTCTTCCACGGTGCCCTGTACGTGGGGCGCCGGAACGGACGTGTCGACCCACTCGGCCATGCTCTGCGAATAATAGCGGTCGGTACCCTCAGGGAAGAGCGTCATATACCACATGTCAAAATAGCATTTTTCCGGATCGCTCTCGTGCGGCCGCGCGCGCAGCCAGATATTGCCGTCCGGCTTGAGGCTGAACGACAGGTTCGGGAAGATCGTATAATGCCAGTGGTCGGTGAGCTGCGAATCCTGATAGCTGGAGAAATCGAAGCCTTTTTCCGCGCCCAGTTCCCGCTTCGCCTTTTGCAGCGCCGCCCGGATTTCACCAGTCTTGCCGTTGCGGTAGTCGTCCGGATCGAGGCCCCAGAACTGGATCTCCTCGGCAAGTTGTTCGAGCGTTTCCTTCTCGCCGCCGCGCAGCGTTTTGGTCGGTCCGGCGCCCGGCATGATCATATGCGCATGGCCCTGCGGATAGAGGTCGAACTGGCAGTGATGATGCGAATATTCCATCACGAACTTGGTCTGCGGATGGACGAAGGGTACGTGATAGCTTTCGTTGAAATTGTCCTGGATCAGCTTCCAGTTGAAATTGCCCTCGACGGTGACCCAGTGGGTCCGCTTCATCTTGTCCATCGGATAGGTTTCGATCTGCTCGGCAATCGGTCCGAGATATTCGCGCAGCGGCACGGCATTCTCGTCCATGTTGATCCAGATGAAACCGGCCCAGACCGTGCACTGCACAGGCTTGAGATTGAGCTTGCCGCAAGGAGAGCCCTGCAAAAAGTCGGCCTCGTCGGGCACGGCCTTGAGATTGCCGGTAAATTCATAGGCCCAGCCATGGTAGGGGCAGGTCAGTCTTTTGCCCCGGGCATTGCCCTGTTCACCTTTGACCAGCGGCATGCCGCGATGCTGGCAGACATTGTAGAAAGCGCGCGTCTCGCCATCCTCGCCGCGGATACAGACGATCGTTTCCGGTCCGAAATCGGCGGTGATCCAGTCACCGGCCTTTTGCAGCTGGTCGGCAACCCCGGCGATCTGCCACGTTTTGGTCCAGATTTTTTCCCATTCCTTGTCAGCCCACTCTTTCGAATAATAACGATCCGGCGTGATCGGAGTATTGCGGAATTCAGGGTCGCGCAATTTGTCGGTCGTGGCCTTGAGGGTTGCATCGGACCGGTCTTCACTGATGACTTTGGACATGGGCTCTCTCCTAAAAATTTCCTGTTTTCGGCTTATAATAATATAGTCGGGCTAGCGGTCGAAATGGGCGTAGGAGGGGTCTTCCTCGCCGCGCGCACCGAAACTGTATTCGGGCATGTTGCCGCGGTCCCAGATGTCGGTCGACGGGCTGATGCTGCTCCAGTCATAGACCGCACCGCGATGGGCCATGCGCCATTCGCCGTCGCGGCGTTCGAAACGGTCGAGATAGCGACCGGCGGCAATCATGAAATTGTCGCTGCCGTCCTCGGCGGGAATCGCGTGATGAGCGATGAAATAGCTTTCACCATAAGCGGTATCGCCGTCCAGCTGGATCAGGACATTGCCGACCATATGCTGGGTGCGGTGCATGCCGGAAAGGACTTCCATCACCCAGGGGGTGAATTCCCTGGCGCTGCCCTTGTAGCTGCCGTGGTCATCCGTTGCGTCGGGATGGAACAGCTGATCGACCAGCTCGGCGTCACAGCGGTCGATCGCCCGCGCCATGCGATGCACCAGTTCGGTGCAGTCCTGCTTGTCGAGCATGTCGGAGATGCGCTGCTCGCGGGAGGGCGATGTCGTAGATCGGTTTGCAGCTGAGGTCATGATCCAGTCTCCTTTTGAAGCGGCATGGCGATCCGCAAAGACCGCCGTGCCTGTGTCCACTTGCCGTTTAGAAACGCACCGTGCCCTGCAGGGTCACCGTCCGCGGGAAGGCGCCATAGCCGATATTATCGCCCGGTATCGCTGCCGCCGTTCCGGTTCCCGAGCCCGTCGAAGGGGCCGTACCACCACCGGTGAAGTAGAATTTATTGGTGAGGTTCTTACCGATCAGCGCCAGCTGCCAGCGGTCGTCCGCCGCTCCGATGCGCAGACCCGCATCGAGAATGGCATAGGAGGACTGCGTGGTGCCCGGATCACCGAAGCTCGACGAGATATAGGAGTCGCTATAGCGCATATCGACATTGGTGCCGAATTTCAGATTGGACGACAGTTCGGTTTCGTAGGATACGCCGATGGTACCGGTCCAGTCCGGCGCCGCCGAAGTGGCGCTGCCGCTGAGATCCTGCGACGGCACGCCACCGACAACCAGCGAACAACCCGCAGCGATCGACTGCCCACCATAGCAGGGCGCGATGAAGTCCTCATAGCGCGCTTCATTATAGTTCAGATTGCCGCGCAAGCGGAGGCCGGGGATCGAGTAAGGCGCATATTCCAGCTCCAGCTCGACGCCTTCGCTGCGGGCGCTGCCTGCATTATAGGTGATATAGGCAAAGATCGCGCTGTTGAAAAAGTCGACCTGCAGATCGGTATATTTATAATTATAATAGGTCAGATTGGCCTGCAGCTGGTTGTCGACCAGATTGGACTTGATGCCGATTTCATAGCCCTTGCCCTTTTCCGGGTTGAAGGTGAGATCGCCTTCGGGATCGGGAGACAGGGCCGAGTTGATTGCGCTGTTCGAAAAGCCGCCCGATTTATAGGCCACCCGATAGGCTCCGTAGAGCATGATATCGTCGGCCGGCTTCCAGCGCAGGGTGAAATCGGGGGACCAGTCGTTGAACGTCTGGTCGCCGTAGATCGTGCCGTTTACCGCCGCGCTTGCCGGCAGGAAAAGCCCCTGCAGGCCGGCATTGACATAAGGCTGGCGGAAGCTGCTTTCCTTGGTTTCATGAATATAGCGAACGCCGCCTGTGGCTTCCAGCGTCGGCGTGATCTGCCACATTGCCTGGCCATAGCCGGACAGCGTCTCGCCTTCGGTTTCCGACTCTTTGGAATAGGCGACATAACGGTTCTGCGCGGAAGCGGTCGAATCTTCCAGATTGGCGAACATCACCGCCTGGTAAAAGTTGCGCTTGGTCTTCTGGTACAGGGCGCCGACCATCAGATTCACCGGTCCGTCGAAATCGGTCAGCGCGCGCAATTCTTGGCTGAAAGCGTGATAGGTGGCATTTTCCGTCGCCCAGACGCCGGCGCTCAGAAAGTCGCAATCGCAGGCAAATTTGTTATTGTTCCAGTTATAATTGGTGATCGAGCTGATCGTCACATTGTCGAGGGCATATTCGAGCGAACCGGTCGCCGCCCAGCTTTTATATTTATTATACAACCCGCCGTCATCGCGTGCAAAGGGATAGTCTTGCGCAATGTCGAGCGGAAAATCATTCTGGTGCGTGACGAAGCCGCCGTCGCACGGATAATTGGGAGCATTGGCGGTCTGGCCCGTGGGGCAATTGGTGGCGACATAGTTCCAGCCATTGCCGACCGTGCGGTTATAGCTGCCGGAGACCTTGAGCTTCGCGGTCAGGCGATCGTCCGGTTCATATTTCAGCGTGACCCGGCCGATCAGCTCGCGTTCCTGCGGTGCTTCCGTTGCCGCCGGTGCGGCAGTGTGCGGGTTGGTGACGCCGGTGGCGACATCCAGCGTCGGATAGTCGATCGTCTGCTGCTGATTTTTATAATAGCCACCCCACATGCGCGAGCCGCGAACGGCCACCCGCACGCCCAGCGTGTCGGTCAGCGGTTCCGAGATAATCGCTTCGGCAAAGGCGCGCTCGGCGGCAAACTCATAGCCGACCCGGCCGATATATTCCGGATCCAGGCCCGGATCGGCTGTGGTCAGGGAAATCACGCCAGCGGTCGCATTCTTGCCAAAGAACAGAGACTGCGGCCCTTTTAACACCTCGACCCGGGCAAGGTCGAAAAACCCCTCGTTGATGATCCGGCCCTGGCCGTAATAGACGCTGTCGACGACGATCGCGACCGACTGTTCGATCCCGATGGAGGTGGCCGACGAGCCGATCCCGCGCAGGGTGAGCTGGGCGCCGGCGCCATTGGAGGCGCGGGCAATGGTGAAGTTCGGAGTCGCCGCGGCAATTTTTTCGAGGCTCGACAGGTCGCGCTGCTGGATTTCCTCGGCGGTGATCGCCTGGACCGACACCGGAATCGACTGGACCGTTTCCTCGCGCCGACGGGCCGTCACGACGATCGCCTGAAGTCCGCCGGACTGTTCCCTGATTTCCGCTTCGGGCGAGTCGGCTGAGTCGACAGCGGCCTGATTCAATATCGATGGAAAGAGGCTGTTGCCGGGCTGGATTGCGACGGAACCGCTTTGTGCCTGAGCACCGGTGCTCGCCGCTGCCTCCTGTCCATAAGCCGCTGTCGGCGCTGCCAACATGGCCGCCACGATGGATGTTCCATAAAGTAAATCTGCACGCAAAGCGGTTTTCGCCATTCCGATATCCCTCCTCAATTTTTGGTGCGCTTTTGCGCTTGGTAGGAAGGTATCTGACTGTAAATATTTTGCGCCTAGCAAAAATGCCCTAACAAAATAAGCAGCCAGTAAGCCACACAACAGGCTGCCGCCGTTACTTAGATAAATAGGGGATCACTATTATTGTTGATAGGGGCTATATTGACGAATTCGAAACCGACTCCGGCTCTTCCCGGCTCTCTGGAGCGAAGCCGGGGTTTCTGCAATAAACGCGGTCGTATCGATTATCGGACGGCGAATTTCACCGGTTATAACTGCCGCGGCTGGATGGGGTCTCCACAACGGCGAGCTGACGCTGCGTGACTATCGGATGCGAATAGTATGTCCCCCATCACTGACCAATGATTTTCATTATCCGCTTTTGTTCCTATGACGAGGCTGAACGGAAACTTCTTGAAACCAACATGTCCCATCCTCATTTCGGCCGAGCGCTTGTTCCATGATTAAAAAATCGTCCAACTCAAAATCAATCGCGTTACTGCTGCGGCTCGACCCGGGGAGCAGCTTGTCTCTGCAGGCTCAGCTTCGTACGCGCATCATTGAGGCGATCAATGCTTCGGTTCTGACGCCGGGCAGAAAGCTTCCGTCCTCGAGAAAACTTGCCGGCGAGATCGGCGTTTCCCGCAACACCACTTCGCTCGCCTATCAACAGCTCGTGGCCGAGGGTCATTTGGTTGCGCGAGAGCGTAGCGGGTTTTTCGTGGCGGATAATCCTGCGCCAGTGACCAAGGTCGCGACCGTCGTCGCCAACGCGGGTAGTGATGATGGAACGGTTTCTTTTGCCCGCGGCATGGTTCGCGCCCAGGTTGGCGCTGCGGGTGGATTTCGCTGCCCTCCTGACTGGCAAAAATATCGCTATCCGTTCATCGACGGGCGTTATGACCGCTCGCTCTTTCCGGTGGCCGAATGGCGCGAAGCCAGCCGGTTCGCGCTGGGTGTTCAGGAAATCGATAAATGGTCGATCGACAATGGCGATTCCGATGATGAGATGCTGGTCGAGGAGATCCGTACCAAATTGCTTCCCCGTCGCGGCATTAGCGCGCAGCCCGATGAAATTCTTATCACTGCCGGTGAGCAGCAGGCGTTGCATTTGCTGACCGAGCTTTTTGCCAGACCCGGCGTTTCGATCGGAATGGAAGAACCGGGACTGCCCTCGATGCGCGAACTTATCGGTCTTCGTGGTGCCGACACCCAATATCTGGAAGTGGATGAAGAAGGTCTGGTTGTCAGTGATACCATAGGGGAATGCGATCTGGTCCATGTTACGCCGAGCCGTCAGCGTCCGACCGGCGTGACCCTGTCGATGCCGCGCCGCGAGGCGTTGCTCGCCGCAGCGCAGAAACATGATCTGCTGATCATCGAAGACGATTTCGAGTGCGAAATGAACTATCTTCGCGATGCTTTGCCCGCTTTGTGCGCGATGGCCGGTGGTGAGCGCGTCCTCTATGTATCGGCCCTCTCCAAATTGCTGTCTCCGGGCATCCGGATCGGTTATCTGGTCGGCCCTGCTGACGTTATTGCCGCTGCACGGCGTCTCCGCGGCCTGACGACAAAGCGGCCATCTCCGAACAACCAGCGAACGGCGGCCTTTTTCCTGTCTCTCGGCCATTATGATGCCATGCTCGGACGGCTGAACCGGACATGTGAGGAACGCTTGATTGAACTGCGGGATGCGCTGAACCACTATCGTCCAGAATCCATTGCTATTCCGCCGGTTGACGGCGGCACCGCTTATTGGGTTAGCGGGCCTGAAAGGCTCGACGCCGACCGTCTGGTGCAAGCGGCGCAAGCACAGGGCATGCTGATCGAGCCGGTCGTCGACTATTTTGCTCACCAGACCGGGCATAAGAATATGTTTCGTCTGGGGATTACCAGCCTTCCGAAAAACAGCATCCGACCCGGCGTGGAATTGTTGTCAAAGATCATGCGGGAACTGAACGACGGAGAGAAGATACACGCTGGCGGAGAGCAATCGAGGCTGGACAATGGTGCGCTGAACAGTCTGATTCCCGGTCTGACATTATTGTATAAAACCGTTTATGGTGAGCCATGTACGATCGAGGTTCTGAACGAGGGACAGCTGGTCGGCAGGGCCGGATATGCCAATGAGGACCGTGATACCGGCAAGTGGTGGATCGAGGGCGACCGCTGGTTCCGCCAGTGGGATCGCTGGGCTTATGGTGAAGCAGCGAGTTTTCCCATCAGGATCGAGGGCGATATCCTGTCCTGGCTGGATGAGGATGGCCGGACGGTTGATACGGCTCTTATCGTCCCGCCACAATTGTGATTGCAACCGGCTGATGCCAAAACTGGCACTACAAAAGGTTATGAACTGGACCTAATGCAATTGTCAAAATTCTGTAATCACTAGGGATGGATAAGCGAACCGTCCGTCTTGAGAGGTTCGCCTGATCGCAGAAAGCCCTTATGTCGACATTGGGAATAGCCTCCATTCAACTTGCCGGCGGCAAGGACAATAATATCGATCTGCTCGACACCGAGTTTCGGTCGATTGCCAAGCGATTTCCGTGGGTGGACATGATGGTTTGCGGCGAGCTGGCGGTTCACGGCGCCAGCCCGAAAAATGCCGAACCGGCAGGCGGGCCGACCGAACAGAGATTCAGGAAAATTGCACGCGAAACCGGCAAGTGGCTGATACCGGGATCTCAATTTGAAGCGCGCGGCGATAAAATTTTCAACACGTCGCTGGTGATTGATCCGCAGGGCGAGATCGTTGCCCGCTATGACAAGATGTTTCCCTTCCTGCCCTATGAAAAAGACATTGCATCGGGCGTTGAGCCAGTGGTGTTCGATGTACCGGGTGCCGGACGGATCGGGATCGCGATATGTTACGACATGTGGTTCCCGGAGGCGATGCGGACATTGGCCGGAATGGGCGCGGAAGCTATCATATTGCCGACCATGACCAATACCATTGACCGCGATGTCGAACTGTCGATCGCGCGCGCCAATGCCGCGGTCAACCAATGCTATTTTATCGACGTGAATGTCGCTGGCGAGCAGGGCAACGGCCGTTCGGTATTCTATGGCCCCGGCGGTGAACTTCTCCACGAATGTGGCACGGAGAGGGAGGTTTCGGCCTTTGAGATCGATTTCGAGCAGGTCCGGCGTGCGCGCGAACGCGGCTGGCATGGTCTGGGCCAGGTGCTGAAAAGCTTTCGCGATGCGCCGGCGCGTTTCCCTTTGCATGAAAGCAGGGAAGCCCGGCAGCAGGCGATGGGCGGACTCGGGGAATTGCGCCTGCCGGAATCGCAAAATGCCGGTCTGTCGAAGTCTGTCGACGAGACTTCAGGAAATTGAATTAACGCACAGAAGATCGCCAGAAATGGCTTGGTAAAAATATTCGAACGAGGGAGAATTTGACAATGACCGGGAATGTGAAACGTAAATGGGTGATGATGTCGTTATTGAGCGGCACAGCTTTGACCCTGTGCCGGCCTGATGTAGCTCTGGCGCAGGCAGACGGGCAGGAAGTGGCGAAAGATGGCGCAACGCAGGAACGCAATGTCATTGTCGTGACCGCAACGCGGCGCGAGGAAAGCATCATCGACGTACCGTATAATATCTCTGCGATCAGCGGCGATACAATCGAAGCTGCCAAAACGTTCGACAGCGCCGAATTGCTTCGCTCCGTTCCCGGCGTGGGTGTCGTTGACCGGGGCGCGCGCAGCGCCGGTACCGTTAACCAGGTTCGCATTCGCGGTCTGAACGTCGACGGAAATGGTCTTGGCGATTATTCGGTATCATCGGTCGCGTCGGTCTCGACCTATATCAACGACACACCGATTTTTGCCAACTTCCTGCTCCGCGATCTCGAACGGGTCGAAGTGCTGCGCGGGCCACAAGGTACGCTTTACGGTTCAGGGGCGCTCGGTGGCACGGTCCGTTATATTACCCGCGATCCGGTACTTGGCGAATTTGGTGGCTCGATCAGCGGTTCGCTGTCGAACGTCGATGGAACGAGCAAGTTCGGGTATACGCTCGATGGCGTGCTCAATGTGCCGCTGGGTGACACGATGGCGCTCCGCGTTGTCGGCAGCTGGGCCGATTACCCCGGCATTACCGACTATGTGAACGTCTACGAACTCGATGCCGACGGCATACCTGTCGCGCCCAACGGCGTTCTTGCGCCAGAGGCCCAATATCGCGTCGCGAAGGACGCTGATACGGTAGAGCAATGGATGGTTCGCGCGACACTGTTGTGGGAGCCGAGCGACACGGTCAGCGTCAAGGCGCTCTATACGCATCAGGACGATGATGTTGGTGGCCGCCGCGCGCAGACGGTCAACAGCGACGGTTTCGGACGGCCCTACGAGCGCTATGAGCAGGGTGCGGTCCAGCTGGAACCAGCGCAAAGCAATGACGATATGGGCGCGCTGGAAATCAATGTGGATCTGGGCTTTGCGACCCTGACCTCGTCTTCATCCTATTATGACCGTGAGGGTGAAAGCGTCAGCGAGAATACCGGATTTTATGCCCAAGCCGGATTTCTGGGCTTCTATTATAATTATCCACGGCCAATGGCGTCGGCGGTTCGCGGCTATGCCGACGAAGCTTTTGTCCAGGAACTGCGGCTGGTGTCGGATACCGACGGGCCACTCGACTTCATCGTCGGTGGTTTCTATCGCGACCAGAAAACCCAGTCGACACAGCAAAGCTATTTGCGCGGATTCAAGCGCTGGTATGATGCGGCCTTCCCGGCCTTCGCGGCGTTCGTTACCGGCGACAAGGATTTCGACTATCGCAGAGACGAAAAATTCGAGGAATTGGCGGTATATGGCGAATTGACCTGGCATGCCACAGACACGCTGGATCTGACCGGTGGCGTGCGCTATTTCGACAATAAGTCGGAAAACACGACCTTCATCGACCTGCCGCTCTTCACCGGTGTGTTCGCGCCGACGACGGCTTTCTTCGAGACCAGCGAAAATGACGTGCTGTTCAAGGGCAATATCTCCTGGCAATTTGGCCAGCGTGACCGACTATATGCCACGATATCGGAAGGGTACCGGCGCGGCGGCACCAATGCGGTTCCATTGACGGGTACTTTTGCCGAAAATCCGAACTGGCAGACATATGAGGCGGACAATGTCGTCAATTATGAAATCGGCGTGAAGGGACAGAAAGCCGGCATCGTTTATGATCTCAGCCTCTATTATGTCGACTGGAAGGACCCGCAGCTCAACACGGCGACAACCAATTGGGGCTTCTTCGCAGTCCAGAACGGGGATTCCGCCAGAACGATGGGGCTTGAGGCTCAGGTTGACGGCTATATCGGGGATCGCGTCCATTACACTCTCGGTTATACCTATACGGATGCGGAACTGACCTCAGATTTCTTCGCACCGGACAACGCGGTTACGCCGATAGCGGTTGACGGTGCCCGCCTGCCTGGCGCGCCCAAACATATGTTGAACTGGGCGGTCGACTATACCGCACCAATTTCGGACAGCTGGTCGCTCTATACCCGGCTGGACGGCAATTATCAGTCAAGCTCGCGCAACGGGGTCGGCGTATCTCCGACATTCAATGTTCCGCTTGAGGGCTTCTCGCTCTGGAATGCGGTGGTGTCGCTTTCCAACGAGAATCTGACCGGCTCGCTATGGATGAAGAATATCTTTAACGAAGAGGGTATCACGGGTGTATTCACCGAAGCCTATATGGGAACCGCACCGACGAGTGGCTATTTCGGCAATGCCAACAAGCAGCTGATCTCGCTTCCCCGGACAATCGGCGTTTCGGCAACCTATACGTTCTGAGAGGAGGCGGCCTGCATGATTCACATAATGGTCGCCTCAACCACCCGATGCGTATGAACCCCGATTTCCAGCGTCGCCTCCAGGAGGCCGACCGTCTGCTTCGTCAACGCCAGCCGCAAGCCGCAGAAACTATCTGCGCTGCGCTGTTGAAGGAAGCACCCGGGCATCGGGAAGCATTGCTGATTACCAGTCGTGCGCATCAGATGCGCAATGACTGGGATGGCATGCTTGCGCATGTTGATCGGGTGCTGAAAGCCGAACCCGGTGATATGGCAGCGCAGTTGATGCGCGTCGAAGCGCTCAGCGCACTGGGCGAAATTGTTGAAGCCCGGGTCCAGCTCGAAACAGCCAAACGCCAAGCCAGGCAGAATGCGGGGCTGCTGGGCCGGATCGCCGAAATGGAGACGCAGCTGGGCGATCATGTCGCTGCCCGTGAAACGCTGGCGAAAGCGCGCGTTCTGGCACCAGATGACCCGGCAATTTTATATAATTTTGCGTCAGCCGAAATTGCAGTCGGGGAAATGGATGCCGCAGAATCACTGCTCGACCAGCTGATCGAAGCTGCGCCGGGCGATTATGACGCTTGTTATAACCGGGCGACCGTCCGAAGGCAGACGATTGACGATAACCATATTGATGATCTGATAGCGCGTTTGTCCAAAGTTTCAGGCAACGTCGCCGGTGAAATCCAGCTTTGCTATGCTTTGGCAAAGGAACTGGAAGATATCGGCGAATATGACCGGTCATTCGCTTATTTGTCCCGCGGAGCAGGTGCCCGTCGTCGCCAGATGGCTTATCGGGTCGAGGATGATATCTCTACTATGGAAGATATCGCCGCCGTTTTCGACAAGGATTACTTCGCCGGATCCGGTGAAGGTTCGAACGGGGAAGGCGCAATTTTCATTCTGGGTCTGCCACGGTCCGGCACGACATTGGTTGACCGCATCCTGAGCAGCCATCCAGAAGTGAACAGTGTCGGTGAAGTGAACGATCTGGCCTTGGCTATCACCCGTTTGTGTGCGGGCGCCAAGAGCAAGGAAGAGCTGGTCCGGCGTTCAGCGGCGATAGACCCGAAACAATTGGCGCAGGCTTACCGGAATTCGACAACACAGCGATTGCCCGACAGCCCGTATATCATCGACAAAACACCGTTGAATTTTCTTTATATCGGCCTGATTGCCGAGACCATGCCTGCGGCCAGGATCATCAATCTTGTCCGTGACCCGATGGATGTCGGCTATGCCATGTACAAGACGCTGTTTCGCATGGGCTATCCCTTTTCCTACGATCTGGAGGACATCGGTCGCTATATCTGCGCCAAGGACCGGCTGATGGCGCATTGGGAAGCCGTCCTGCCCGGAAAAATCATCAACGTGCATTATCAGCAGCTGGTCACCCGTCAGGAAGAAGAAAGCCGCAAGCTGGTTTCGGCTCTGGGGCTGGAGTGGCATCCGGATTGCCTGGCCTTCCACCAGAACAAAAGTCCCTCGGCTACCGCAAGCGCGGCTCAGGTTCGTCAGCCCATTTATTCGTCTTCGGTCGGTAAGTGGAAAGCCTACGAACACCAGCTCGCTCCCTTGGTGAAGGTGTTGAACGCATGATTATCCCGCGCTTGGCCATCATTATGTCGTTCGTCATGGTGATGATAATATTGCCGCTGGCGCCGGCCCATGCACAGGAATTGTTGGCCGAAAATTTTGAACGCAATATCGGTGACTGGGCGATCACGCCCGGACGCGGTTCAGCGCAAATCACGACATATGCGGATAATTCGTCACTGCAGCTTGTTCGCGATGCTGCGGCCGTGCGCAGCTTTGCTCTTTCCGGTGTGAGCCGGATAGATATTGCCGCGTCTTTTGCCGCGAGCGGTCTGGAGGGGAATGACAGTTGCCTGATCGAATTCTCGCCAGACGGGCAAAGCTGGTATGAAATTGGCCGGATCGAGGACGGCAAGGATGACGGGCTGTCGCTGCATCCCGTCAGCGGTACCGTCGATATCCAGACTGGCACGGACAGAGGGTATATCGGCGTTCGAATGGCCGGTAACGCGGACAATGACATTTGCTGGGTCGACAATATCAGGGTGGTTGCAAGACCGTCGCCCGGTGATCTGTCGATAATCATCCCGGATCAATCCTTCGATCGCGGCACGACGCCGGGCCGGCCTTTTTCGACTGATGCCTTCAACCGGCCCGGCGATGCCAGGCAGCCGACTCACCTTTTTTCCGGACGGTTACGTGCCGATGGCGCAGCGATGTCGCACTTCACGCTGCTGAAAGACGATTTTGACTATGCTGCGAGCAGCCAGAGCATCAGGACATTGCCGCCATTCGCAATCGACCTGCTGCAGATTGATGATGAACTGGTCCCGCTGGTGCGGACTCCGATTGCCGGCAGCCATCCGGACTGGGAATGGATTTTCGCGCCCGGGAAGGTCTGGGATGACCCGGCAGACAAGGGATTGACGCGAGCGGTGCTGCCATTCGCGCTGATGGAGCGCAACGCCAATTGCATTCACAATGGTCTGGCAAGTTTTCGTTTCGATAGCGAAGGCACAATATCGCATTTCGTCTATCAGATCGGGTCGGAAACCTGCGCCTATACGCAGTTCGATGCATGGGGCGCTATGCCGGTCACTTATGTTCCGCAGCCGATAGCGCATTCGGAAGATGTGGTGACAGCCTATCATGCGGAGAAAGCGGCGAGACTGGAGATGCGGTCGATCGATAGCCTGCCGTCCGATGTCGCAGATATGTTCGGGTCCGAGGAAGAAGTGGCACCCGATGCGATGACGGCATTCGGCTATATCGCGGACGGCATACATTATAGCGGCGGGTGCGAGACGCGTTTCGGCAGCTATCTCTACTGCGATTCACTGGTGCTGCCGTCTTATTCCTGGGCCAAGTCGCTGGCCGCCGGTATTGGCGCGATGCGACTGGAAAAATTGCATCCCGGCGCGATGCAGTCCCTGATCTCGGATCATGTACCTGCCTGTACCGGAGCGCGCTGGCGCGGAGTCACCTTTGCCGATGCGCTGAACATGGCCACCGGTGTTTACAATTCCGACGGGCACGAGGTGGACGAGCAATCGGCGGACATGCGCAGCCTCTTTCTCGCCGACAGCCATGCTGAAAAGATAAAGACCGCCTGCACCGCGTTCGATCGTCAGCAGGAGCCGGGAGAAAAATTCGTTTACCGGACCGGCGACACCTATATTCTCGGGATCGCCATCAACGCGTTTCTGCGCAAAAAGACCGGCAATCCTGCCGCCGATTATTATGCTGATCTGCTCGAACCGATGTGGCGCGAACTGGGCATGAGTCCTCTGATCATGACCATCCGCAGAACTTATGATTCCGAACGGCAGCCGTTCAGCGGATGGGGCATGACCTTGTTGCGCAACGATATCGCGCTGGTGACCACTTTTCTGCAGCGCGGCGGAACCATTAATGGCGAATCGGTGCTGGACAAAAAAATGCTGAACGCAGCGCTCCAGCGTGATCCGCAAAATCGCGGGCTGCGGGCCGTGATCGACGCGCAGCGTTATCAGAGCGGTTTCTGGGCCTGGAATGCCGGTTCTGCTCTCGGTTGCAAGGGTGATGTCTGGATCCCGGCCCTTTCAGGCTTTGGCGGCTTGTCAGCCGCGCTGATGCCGAACGGACCGGTCTATTATTATGTCAGCGACGGCGGCGCCTTTGCTTGGCGCAACGCCGCCAGAGCCTCCAACCGCCTCCACCCCTTTTGCGAGTAATCAATATGGTTGAGCCTCAGAATATCGCACGGCGTTGGCCGACCGCACCGCCCGATGGCGTGCTGGCCGGTATCATGCTGTCCTTTCTGGCGACGGCCGGCCTGTTTTACGTCAATATCATGGCAGCGATCGTTGACGGGCTGAAAAACGGTCTGGACTTTACCGACAGCCAGGCGGGTAATGTGGCCGCCGCCAATATCTACGGCGCGGCGCTCGGCGCACTGGTCGCGATATTTCTCATCAAGCGTGTGTCCTGGCGCTATGTTGCCACCGGACTGTTGCTGGCATTGATTGCCATCGACGTCGCTTCGATGGCGATTGTGTCACCAATGGCGATGATTGCGATCCGCTTGCTGCACGGCATCGCCGGGGGCTTGCTGGTCGGCCTGTCCTACGGGGTGATCGCCCGCGTGGCGAATCCGGACCGGACATTCGGCATATTGCTGTTCGTGCAATTCGGGCTTGGCGGACTGGGCGTCATGACATTGCCGCGGCTGGTGCCAATATATGGCGCGTCGGTGCTGTTTATCGCGCTTATCCTGTTCAGCCTGGCCACCCTGTTCATGCTGCCGTTTCTCGATCGCTATCCGGCGAATGAAGGCCGCGGCAAAACCATTGCCGGCCCGATAAACTGGAAACCATTGTTGCTTACGCTCGTTGCGATCTTCCTGTTTCAGGCGGCCAATATGGGACTTCTCGCCTATATCATCGGGCTGGGCATCGATTACGGTCTTGAGCGGGATTATGTGTCCACCGCTCTCGGTCTGGCCACCTGGGTTGCGCTGGCCGGGCCGCTGGTGGTCATTTTCATGGGCGTCCGGTTCGGCCGTTTCTGGCCTCTCGCTATCGTGATGCTGCTGACCCTGCTGGGCACCGCTGCCTTTTTGTGGAGCGCCAATCCGGTGATGTACCTGCTGGCGAATTGCGGCACCGGCATTACCTGGGGAATGGTCATGGCCTATCTGCTCGGCATGGCGGCCCAGTTCGACAAGGCCGGGCGCACGGCGGCGGCGGCTGGCTTTGTTTCGAAAGTCGGCCTGGCTTCCGGGCCGCTGGTCGTGGGGCAAATGCTGGCTGCAGGCTTTTCCTATGCGGACATGCTTTATGCGGTTTTCGTCCTGCTCGTTCTCAGCATGGTGGTCATGCTCTTCCCCGCGGCGATATTGGACCGCAAATGACAGCAGGATTCTGGCACCATATTTTGGTGCCAACTGGCGCTGTCACTGCCCGGCCCAAAGCGGCAAAACGCATTTTTGGTACCATCCGGAGCATCTTGGAACATGATTTCTAGCGCCTATCTCAAGCATGACGCTTACATCGACGGCGAATGGATTGCCGCTGCCAGTGGCAAGAGCTTTGCCGTCTACAATCCCGCCGACGGAACCGAAATTGCATTTGTTGCAGATTGCGGGACGGCTGATACCGAACGGGCCATTGCCGCGGCAGACAGGGCTTTTGGCTCTTGGTCAGCGCTCACTGCGGCCGTGCGTGCCGAGAAGCTGATGGCATGGCATGCCTTGATGCTGGCCCATGAAAATGAGCTCGCCAATATATTGACCGCCGAGATGGGCAAGCCGCTGGCAGAGGCCGTCGGCGAAATCCGTTATGGCGCGAGCTATCTCGAATGGTATGCCGAAGAAGCAAAGCGCGTTTACGGCGATGTCATCCCGCATGCCTCCGGCGATGTGCGTGCGGTTGTCGTGAAACAGCCGATTGGCGTCTGCGCCGCGATAACGCCCTGGAATTTCCCCAATGCCATGTTGATGCGCAAGGTTGCGGCGGCGCTCGCAGCCGGCTGCACGATGGTGGCAAAACCCGCCGAAGACACACCGCTTTCCGCGCTGGCGATTGCGGCATTGGCCGAACAGGCGGGTATCCCGCCCGGCGTCCTGAACATAGTGCCGACAAGCGAGGCGGCGGAAGTCGGTGAAGCCCTGACATCCAGCCCAATCGTGCGGAAACTGTCCTTTACCGGATCGACCGAAGTGGGACGGCTATTGCTGGAGCAATGCGCTCCGACGATCAAGAAAGCATCGCTGGAACTCGGTGGAAACGCGCCGTTCATCATTTTCGATGACGCCGATATCGACGCGGCGATGGAAGGGTTGATGGCATCCAAATTCCGCAATGCCGGACAGACCTGTGTGTGCGCAAACCGCATTTTTGTGCATCGCTCGGTTCACTCTGAAGTGACACGGAAGCTGGTCGAACGCGTGAATTTGATGAAGGTCGGGCCGGGTGACTGCGCCGGAAATGATATCGGCCCGCTGATCAATATTGCCGCTGTCGAGAAGGTCGAAAAGCTGGTGGCGAGTGCCCGCAGTGCAGGCGCGCAGGTTTTGCTTGGAGGCGATCGCCATGAAGCTGGTGGTCTGTTCTTCGAGCCGACAATCCTCGACAAGGTCAGCAATGACATGGAAATTGCGCGGAGCGAAATATTCGGTCCCGTCGCAACGCTGATTCCCTTCGATAGCGAAGCGGAGGTCATCGCTTTGGCCAACGACACACCTTATGGTCTGGCCGCCTATTTTTACAGCCGCGACATCGGCCGGGTCTGGCGCGTCGGTGAAGCGCTGGAATATGGGATGGTCGGGATCAACCAGGGGATAGTCTCGTCCGCAGCGGCACCGTTCGGTGGTGTCAAACAGTCCGGCCTTGGCCGGGAAGGCTCGAAATACGGGCTCGAGGATTATCTGGAAATCAAATATCTGTGCTTGGGAGGCATTGCGGAATGAACATATCAGCCAAAGTGGAAAGCTCTAGTGAAGTGACCGGCAATGCCGCATGGCAGGCGCGCAAGAATGCGGCCATCGCCAGAGGAGAAGGCAATGCTGCGCCGATTTACGTTGATCGTGCCCGGGGATCGGAAATCTGGGATGTCGAAGGTCAGCGCTATATCGATTTCGGAGCCGGAATCGCGGTCTGTAACACCGGTCACATGCATCCGAAGATCCATGTTGCGGTGACCGAGCAACTCGAGCGGTTCAGCCACACATGCGTGATGGTCACCCCCTATGATAGCGCCGTGATGCTTGCCGAGCGGTTGAACGAATGTGCGCCCGGCGACAGCCCCAAGAAAAGCATGTTCGTGACAACCGGCGCAGAGGCCGTGGAAAATGCTATCAAGATCGCTCGAGCCCATACGGGCCGGCGCGGTGTCATAGCCTTTGACGGCGGCTATCATGGACGGACGATGATGACTCTGGGCCTGACCGGCAAAGTGACACCCTACAAAAATCGCTTTGGCCCGTTTCCCGGTGAAATTTACCGCGCGCCCTTCCCGGTTCCCTATCACGGAATCAGTATGGAAGACTCGCTACGCGCGCTGGAGATCCTGTTCAGGACCGATATCGAGCCGCGCGATTGTGCCGCGATAATCGTCGAGCCGGTGCAGGGCGAGGGCGGATTTTATCCGGCTCCGGACGCGTTTCTGCAGGCGCTTCGGCAGATTTGCGACGAGCATGGCATCCTGTTGATTTTCGATGAGATCCAGACCGGCTTTGGCCGTACCGGAAAATTTTTTGCCGCCGAACATGCGGCAGTGGAAGCGGACCTGATGACCGTTGCCAAAGGTCTGGCGGGCGGCTTCCCGTTGGCGGCGGTGATCGGGAAACAGGAAGTTATGGATGCGCCTGAGCCGGGCGGCCTGGGGGGCACCTATGCTGGTTCGCCGATCGGCTGTGCTGCGGCGCTCGCCGTGCTCGATGTGATCGAAGAAGAAGGCCTTGTCGAGGCATCGGTCCATATCGGCCAGGTCTTCGGCGAACGCTTGCTTGCGTTGCAGGCAGAATTTCCGGATCGGATTGGCGATGTGCGCTGCGATCGCGGCGCCATGATCGCGGTTGAACTGGTGGAAAATGGCGATGCCAACTTGCCAGACGCGATCCTGACAAAAACCGTAGTGACGGCGGCCTATCAGAAGGGACTGATTGCCTTGACCTGCGGCGTGCGTGGCAACGTCTTCAGGTTCCTGCCGGCGCTGACGATCTCGGACGCGCGGATCCATGAGGGGCTGGATATTTTCGAAGACTGTTTTCGGGATTCTCTCATTAAATAGAGAAAAGTCTGACAGCTGAAAATCGATCTAGGCTTGAATCGGAGTAATTGCAGGCAAAGGCGGCTGTCAGGAAGAAACTTCGGCGTTGGGAACAACGATAATTGTGCGCGAAGCAGACGGTCGCTCGAATTTCGATCGCGGCCTGATCGCATTGTGTCGAAAAGCCAGAATGTTCTTCACGCCACGGACAGCTGTTTTGAGCAACCCGAATCCCGATGTTCTCCATGATTACACCGGAGTACCCAGTAGCTCAAACCCAAGAAATGGCAGAAATAATGGTGCACCCGACTGGATTCGAACCAGTGACCTCTGCCTTCGGAGGGCAGCGCTCTATCCAGCTGAGCTACGGGTGCCGGGGCGGTGTTCCGCCGGATGCGCGTCTAGCAGCGGATTTGCTGCTTTGCCAATAGATTATTCTGCGTCCGGCAATCGCGTCCGGCGGGCGGCTTAATCTTCGCTTTCTTCCTTCGGAATTTTCTCGATTTTCTGGAATTTACCGAGACCGCAGGCGCCGCGGGTGTCGAGGCGGCCGCCGGTCTGGGCCAGCACATGAATGATGTCGACGCTGCACAGCTGGTTGGTCGAGGTCTTGTAGGAAAAGGATTCCTCGAAGCCGAGGCCGCTGCATCTATGGGGCAGCGAGTTGCGGTAGATATCGCCGTTGCGCATCTTGAAATCGATGGTCTGGTCGTCGATTACATCGGTCGAGCGGATATTCGAGCGCGTGATGCAGCTTTCCGGTTCGCCAATCTCCCTGATCTCATATTTGTCATCCCCGGACGCTTTTTCGGCGGCAAAGGCGACGCTACCGGCGGCGAGGGCGGAAGCGATGATGATCGTGGTCTGAAGGCGCATGTTCTTCTCCTGTGGATGGTTTCCATCTTGTCTGACAATTTACAGGGAGTCACATTTCGCGAAGCTGAATGTTATCCGCAATGCTACGGATCTGCGCTCCATCCGTCCGGCGCCGGTGTCTTCTTCTTGAAGCGGCACAAATCGGCGACCGGACAGCGCCAGCATTCCGGCTTGCGCGCCTTGCAGATATAGCGGCCGTGCAGGATCAGCCAGTGATGGGCGTGGACGCGGAACGGGGCGGGGGTCTGCGTCTCCAGCTTCTTCTCCACCGCCAGCACCGTCTTGCCGGGCGCCAGGCCGGTACGGTTGCCGACCCGGAAAATATGCGTGTCGACCGCGAAAGTCTCGGCGCCAAAGGCACAGTTCATCACGACATTGGCGGTCTTGCGACCAACCCCGGGCAGCTTGACCAGCTCGTCGCGATCCGCTGGCACCTCGCCGCCAAAATCGTCGATCAACATTTGCGACAGCGCAATCACATTCTTCGCCTTGGTATTATAAAGCCCGATCGTCTTGATATGCTCTTTCAGCCCTTCGAGCCCGAGATCGACCATCTGTTGCGGCGTCTTGACCTCGGCGAACAGTTGCCGTGTCGCCTTGTTGACGCCGATATCGGTCGACTGCGCCGACAGGGCCACAGCGACCACCAGCTGATAGACATTGCCATAATTCAGCTCGGTCTCCGGCGACGGATTGTCGGCGGCGAGGCGGGAGTAGAATTCGAAGATATCGGCTTTTTTCATGCGTGCCGTCATGGCGGTTTGCGATGAAAAATACAATCGCGGGGCAAGGCATTGGCCCGGCTGCTGTCCGTTTTACTATTGCCGGGCCTGCGCCCTCATTGCTCTGTGCGGCGCTCGTCGAACCACTGCCGCATGATTGCTGCCTGGCAGCCTGTAAAGCCGAAGGTACCGACCGCCGAACAGCTGCCCGGACGCCCGGGCCGGGCGGCTTCGTCATGCGAGGCGACTGTAGACGCCCAGCTCTGTTCGCCCGCCTGTTCCTCTTCGCTTTCGCGTAATTCCGGCGGAATGCGATAGCGTTCCGATTCGGGTCGCTGGGCGCAGACGACAATTTCGTCGCCTTCCGCCTCCGGACATTCGTCTTCGCCAAAGGTCACGAGAATATTGATCCGTTCCGGCGTGTCGAGATCGGGCGCCGGTTCGGCGGCGGCGCTGGCGGACCAGAGACAGCTGGTGACGGCGATCAGACCGGCGGTTGCGATATTTTTGCAGGACATGATCTGGGCCTTTTCGCTGTTCCGCCCCGTCGACGGCAACCCCCCGGTCGTGTCCTGCCTTAAAAATATATGTATTGCGCTTTACTGAACAGAAAGGCCGGCGGGCAGGGAAGGGCGCAGCGGGCAACGCCAGACCATCATCCGAAGCCGCGCCAAGCCAGCCCGGATCAGGGCCGCGAAATCATCCCGCCGTCGAGCACCAGCGTCTGGCCGATCATCCAGGACGATGCGCGCGAGCACAGATAGAGGGCTGTGCCGGCAATATCTTCCGGCGCGCCCATCCGGCCGCGCGGTATCTGGGAAATGGCCATTTTGGTCATGCCGTCATTCTCGACAATCTGTTTGGTCATATTGCTCGGAAAGAAGCCGGGCGCGATCGCGTTGACGTTGATATTATAGGGCGCGAGATCGGTGGCCAGATGTTCGGTCAGCTTGATCACGCCGGATTTGCTGGCGGTATAGGCATAGGTGGGCATGCCCGAATTGCGGATGCCGTTGATTGACGCGATATTGATGACCCGCGCCGGCTCGTCGGCACTGCCGGACGCCTTCAGCAGCGGCAGAAATTTCTGGGTGGCAAAGAAGATCGACTTGATGTTGATGTCCATCACCTTGTCCCAGCCCTTTTCCGGGAAATCCTCGATCGAGGCGCTCCAGTTCGCGCCGGCATTGTTGATCAAGATATCGATCTTGTCCTCGCGCTCGCTGACCGCCGCGACCAGCGCCTCGATGCCCTCGACATTGGAAAGGTCGGCGGGGATGGCGATACATTCGCCCAGTTCGGACAGCTCGGCGGCCATCGCCATCAGCCGCTCTTCCTTGCGGGCGGTGATGTAAACCCTGGCGCCATTTTCGATCAGGCCGCGCGCCATCATCGCGCCGATGCCGCTGGATCCGCCGGTTACCACGGCCACTTTGCCACTGACATCAAATAGGGTCTTCATCGACACGCTTCTTCTCCCGTTAATTCACAAGCCGCCACCCCTTTCACATCGCCCCGGAAAAGTCCACGCACGACTGGTGCGGAGGGTGGAGGACGATATTGGCGCAGCGGGCGGCCCGCTCAGTCGCCCTGAACCCGGTCCATCATATCCATGAAGTCCCGCGCCGAATTGCGGTCGGCCTCGTCCTCGAAGGCCTTGTCCAGATCCAGATGGGTGCCGAGCATATAGAGCACCGCCCATAAAGCAAAGCGCCGCCCGCGATCCTTTTCCAGACCAAAGTCGACGCGCATATGCTCGATCCCCGCCGCCATCGCCTCGGGCTGGATCGCGGCAAGATCGGCGGTGCCGAAATAGCGTTGGAGTTGGTCATCAAAATCCATGGTTCTGGCCTATTGCCTGTGCGGGGGCTTGGCAAGCCAGTCGTGACGCCGGACCTACGCGATATTGCGTAGCGACGGTGGTAACCGTCAGTCGTAACATTGCCGGATAAGACATGATTGCGATGGAGTCTTCCTATGGAAAACCACATGAAAGCCGCGATTTTTATCGAGCCCGGAAAGATCATTCTCGGCGAGAAACCGATTCCCGACATTGGCCCGCTTGATGCGCTGATCCGGATTACCACCACTACGATCTGCGGCACCGATGTCCATATTCTCAAGGGCGAATATCCGGTGGCCAGCGGCCTGACGATCGGCCACGAACCAGTCGGCATCATCGAAAAGCTCGGCTCTGCGGTGGAGGGCTTTTCCGAAGGGCAGCGGGTTATCGCGGGTGCGATTACCCCGACCGGTACATCCAGTGCATCGCTCTGCGGTTTCCATTCGCAATGCGGTGGCCAGCACGGCCATGGCTGGAAAGCGATGGGCGGCTGGCGCTTCGGCAATACCATCGACGGCGCCCAGGCCGAATATCTGCGCGTGCCCGATGCCATGGCCAATCTCGTCCCCGTGCCAGACGGGCTGACCGACGAACAGGTGTTGATGTGCCCGGACATTCTCTCGACCGGGTTCAGTGGCGCCGAGTCCGGCAAGATCAGGATCGGCGACAGCGTCGCGATCTTTGCCCAGGGACCGATCGGCCTGTGCGCCACCGCTGGCGCCAAGCTGATGGGCGCGACGAATATCATCACCGTCGAAACCATCCCAGAACGGATGGAAATGTCGCGCAGCATGGGAGCCGATCATGTCATCGACTATAACAAGGTCGATCCGATCGACGAGATCATGCGGATCACCGACGGGCGCGGCGTCGATGTCTCGATCGAGGCGTTGGGCAAGTCGCGGACCTTCGACTGGGCCTTGCGGACCCTGCGCCCCGGCGGGACCCTCTCCTCGCTCGGCGTCTATTCCGAAGACCTGACTCTGCCGGTCGATGCCTTTTATGCCGGTCTGGGCGACAATAAAATCGTCACCACCCTCTGCCCCGGCGGCAAGGAAAGAATGCGCCGGCTGATGGAAGTGGTCGGATCAGGACGCGTCGATACCAGCAAGCTGGTCACCCATCATTTCGCGCTCGACGATATTGAAACCGCCTATGACCTGTTCGCCAACCAGCGCGACGGCGTGATGAAAATCGCGGTGAAGCCGTAAGGTGGCGGGTTGCCGTGCCATGATGGTTCGGTAAACCCTCACCCAGCCCCGAATAGGCAGCTATCGATGGAATTTTTGAGCAACCAGCAATATGAGAATCTTATGAACTATTATATGGCCACAACATTGGCGACGTCATTCGACGAAGCGATCGAGCGCACCGAAGCGGCGCTCAAGTCCGAGGGTTTCGGGGTGCTGACCCGCGTCGACGTGCAAAAAACGCTGAAGTCGAAAATCGATGTCGATTTCCGGCCCTACACCATTCTCGGCGCCTGCAATCCAAAGCTCGCTCACGAAGCGCTGCAGCTGGAAGACAAAGTCGGAACGATGCTGCCCTGCAATCTAGTGATCCAGCAACAGGGTGACGGAAAGATAGAAGTCGCCGCCATTAACCCCGTTGCCTCGATGCAGGCCATCGATAATCAGCAGCTCAAACAGGCCGCCGCGGCGGTTCGGGACAAATTGTCAAAGGTGATCGATGTTTTGGCCAGCGCCTAGAGGCAGGCCTTCGCGTCGCAGGAAGGTCCGTCATTCCTGAGCGATATAATGGCTGTTACCCCGTCCTGATTCCCCAAGCCACCGGGAACGGATCGCAAAGCTGCGCGTATCTGGTGCATGGGGAATCGAAAAAAGACACGGACGGAGATTTTTTGCTACATGACAATCGGGGTGTCGCTGGCGCTGATGTCGGGTCTGGCGCTCGGCCATGTCACCGAGCAGTCGATGCACCCCCGTCTTTCCGCCCCGCCACCCGCGGACCCGGTCGAACGCTATGCGCTCGGGCAGAACGCATACAAGATGCCCCATGTCCCTGTCCAAACGTCCCCGGCACAGCCCGTCGAATATGCCGACGCCAGCTATGAAATCGGCCGCTATGAAAAGGGCGTACGCTTTCTGGTGCCAGAGGAACCCGCCCGCAAGATCGACCGGCTCCGGATGGAGAGACTGCAAGCCTGGAATGATGAGACTTTTGGTGCCGATGGTGGCGGTTACGACGAGCGCGCCGGTTATGCAGAGACGCATATTGAGGACTATGCCCCCATTGATGTGGGCGCCGTAATGGACGCGCCGGAGACAGCGGGGATGCACGCCAGCGGGGCTTAACGTATTCGGGCGGGTGGAAAACCGGCTATCCCCGCACCATCAATTTCGCTCGATTGAAATATTGTTCAAAGTGTGTATAGATACACATAACGAGCCGAACTTCTGAGGGAGAGGATGCGGAGCAGGGAAGTCTTGAAGCGTCTTAAGCGGGCCGGCTGGCAAGAGGTCAGGCAGAGCGGCAGCCAAAAGCATTTGAGGCATCCAGACCGTCCCGGGACGGTAACGGTTCCGCACCCAAAAGCTGATCTTCCCATCGGCACCTTGAAAAGCATTGAGCGCCAGAGTGGCATAGAGTTGAGAAATTGAAATGAAGGAACCCAGATTGGCCAGTGCCTATTATCCCGCGATCATCGAACGGGCGCCAGATGGTTATGCCGTATTCTTCCCCGATCTCCCGGGCTGCACCTCCTTTGGTACGACCGAGCAGGAGGCAGCGGAAAATGCGGAAGAAGCGCTGACCGGCCATCTGATCGTGTCCGCCGAATATGGCGACACATTTGCCGCTCCCTCTCCGCTCGACGCGATCCCGCACGATCCCGAAGTCGACGAAGCCGCGCGCATATTGGTGCGGGCCGACCTGCCGGGCAAATCGGTGCGGATCAATATCACCCTGGACGAAGGACTGGTCGCCGCGATTGACAAGGTGGCTAAGAACCGGTCGGGGTTTCTGGCTGATGCTGCAAGATCGGCGCTGCGGGAGAAGCGGTTGGGGTGAGGAGGTAATCTGACTTCGTGATTACAACGTAGTTTTGTGCGTCAAGATATAGGTGGTTTTGTACGTGGAAATATACGCCACGATAAGATGCCAGAAAAATACGTTGAAAAATTCAAATTATATTTGGCATTAAAATTTCAATGTGTATGTTGACGGTACGGTCAAGTTGCTAATGAGCAATTCGACGATAAGGTTGACGAAGAGATAAATCTTACACTCCTGATCCGTTTGGACGGGACCAAGGTACGCGCATGCGAGCAAACGACCTCGATTTATCTCTTCGCCGCCGCCTTCCCATGGATTGAAATAGACGGTTTCCTATGGTGTGCCCCCTTTCGAAAGCCCACAACCTATAGTGGCTGAACAAGAATTTTATGCAAGGGGGTAAATGATATTTTCACGACTCTGTTCAACGTATAAATTAATCCATCCATCGACCGCCAATTAGTTCAGACAAGAGGCGACTCGAGCTTCTCCTATGGGTGTGGATGTGTTCAAGAGCAGACATCATCTTTTACAATTTAGTTTTGCCAGTTATAAGTCATCTGGAAATAACCGTTTTGAAAACGATCAAACTCTTCATCAAACTAACCCACCCTAAAACCCCAAAACCCCATCCATCCCGTACCGCCCGGCACTCTGCCCGACCAGCCAGCCAGCCGCCTTCACCGCACCGCGTGCAAAGATCATCCGGTTTTCCGCCCGGTGGGTCAGCTCGATCCGTTCCTCGTCGCTCGCCAGGATGACCGTGTGATCGCCGGCGACCGATCCGCCGCGCAACGCCGCGAAGCCGATCGCGCCTTTTTCGCGCGCGCCGGTGATACCGTCGCGGCCGCTTTCGCTGTTGGCGCTCAGGTCGATGCCGCGTCCGCGCGCGGCTGCTTCGCCCAATAATTTCGCGGTGCCGCTGGGCGCGTCGACCTTGTGGCGGTGGTGCATTTCGATGATCTCGATATCCCAGTCATCGCCGAGCTTGCTCGCTGCCTGCTCGACCAAAGCCGCCAGCATATTGACGCCGAGCGAGGTGTTGCCGGTCTGTAGCACCGGGATTTTGGTCGCGGCCTGGTCGATGGCGGCGTGATGCGCTTCCTCCAGTCCGGTGGTGCCTATGACAATCGGTTTGTTCGCCGCGATGCAGGCATCGAGATTCGCCTGCAGCGCCTTCGGCGAGGAGAAATCGACCAGCACATCGCTTGCGCTGACCAGCGCCGCAACATCATCGCCCTGATCCGCGCCACCGGCATGTTCATGGCCGGCTTCTGCGATCGCCGCGACCAGCGCCTGTCCCATGCGGCCCCTGCTGCCGATAATTCCGATGGCTGTCATTCTGTATCTTCCCGTTCGTCCTGAGCGCAGTTTCGTCATCCTGAACTTGTTTCAGGACCCCACTATACTCTACGCTATTTCTATGAGACGAAATGGATGCTGAAACAAGTTCAGCATGACGAAGAAAGACAATATGCTCAACACTATCAACAATATCGTCATCCTCACCGGCGCCGGCGTCAGCGCCGAGAGCGGGGTAGCCACCTTTCGCGGGCCGGATGGTCTGTGGGAGGGGCACCGGGTCGAGGATGTCGCGACACCCGAAGCCTTTGTCCGCGATCCCGAACTGGTGCAGAAATTCTACGACGAGCGCCGCGCCAAGCTCAAGACTGTCGAGCCCAATGCGGCGCATCAGGCGCTGGCGAAGCTCGACCAGACCTGGGCGGGCGAGCTGCTGCTGGTCACGCAAAATGTCGATGATCTGCACGACCGCGCCGGTTCCAAACGGTTGCTGCATATGCACGGCGAGCTGAACAGCGCCTGGTGTCTGGCCTGCGATGCCCATTCCCCGTTCGACGGCGTGATGGCGAGTGGTCCGCCCTGTCCGCATTGCCATCAGGCCGGCTGCCTGCGCCCCGACATCGTCTGGTTCGGTGAAATGCCTTATCAGATGGAGCGGATCGAGCAGGCGCTCGCCCGCTGCGACCTGTTTGTCTCGATCGGCACATCGGGCGCGGTCTATCCGGCCGCCGGCTTTGTCCAGACCGCCCGCTATCACGGCGCGCAAACGCTGGAGATGAATCTCGACCCGTCGGAAGGCAGTTTCCATTTCCACGAAAGCCGGATGGGCAGGGCGGGGGATCTGGTGCCTGACTGGGTCGAGCAGGTCCTGTCGCACGGGCTGTGTTGAGACGGGCGATATGAAGGGCCATTGCCATTGCGACGCGGTGCAGATCACGGTTCCCGCTCCGCCCGCCGAAGTGACGCGATGCAATTGTTCCTTATGCTGCAAGACCGGCTGGATCGGCGGCTATTGGCACCACGATGATGTGCAGATCGTGGCGAAACCGGACGCGCTAGCCGCCTATGTTCAGGGCGACAGGATGATCACCATCTGGCATTGCGCGATTTGCGGCTCGCACACTCACTGGACGCCGATAACCGCGCCGCCGGAGCGGATGGGCGTGAATATGCGGATGTTCGATCCGTCGCAGTGGGAGCATCTGCCGGTGCACGAAGTGGACGGGGCGAGTTTCTAGCCCGTGCCACTCATCAGCAGATCATTGCGCCGCAACGTCAAGAGCACTTATAGACGCCTGTGCAATTAATGACATTTTGCTGCCAGGCGGCACCACACAGGGATTCTGATATTGCGAATATTTTCCATCGGCCTGCTGTCGACATTCTATGTCTTTGCCCTGGCGCCCGCGGCTGTTGCCCAATCGGCTGACGACAGTAACGATCAGGCGACCGCTAGCGCTTCGGCGGGACATTATCGCCTCGCCGGGGTGATGGAGACCGCCTCGCAGCTTCAGCTTGAAGCTGATGGCAGCTATAAATGGATGCTGATGGTCGGTAATCTCGACCTCTATAGCGAAGGCCGCTGGACGCAGGCGGACGGGCAGGTGATCCTTGGCCCGCACCGGTTCGGCAAGGACAGGCCGGTCTTTGCGCTGGGCGCGTCTTATCCCTGGGGTGACGAAGAAATAGAGGCCGCTCATGCCCGTGACCTGATCCGTTTGCAGAATCGCGCGAAGTGGCAATGCGCCTTCCTCGATAATGGTGGCTATTATCAATCGTCGGATGATTACGCCGTGCCCGAGGATCTGACCCCGTTGCAGCGCTTTGAAGCTGCGGTTGAAAGCGAGCGCGAATTGCGCGCGGCTTATGAAAAGGCGATTGCCGCCTATTTCGCGCGTGATATGTCCGGCCCGGACGACAATCTCGAAATTTCCGCACGCTCGGCGCGAAGAGACTGGGGGCGTGCGGTGTCTCTTCTGGCCAAAAGCGCGCGTGCCGCCGGCAAGACCGCCCGCTATCAGCCGCCATCGCTGCCCGCCGACTGTTTCTTTCTGTCCGATTATACCTCCGAGTATGCCGGCAACGAACCCGGACCCCGGATCGACTGGAGCGAGGGCGTCGGCATCTGGGTCAACCGGCGCGAGCGGCCCAATGCGCGGCTGAACATCGATGCCGAATTTTCCTTCACCGATGGCAGTGTCGAAACGGGGAATAGCTATGAGCTAGGTTTCGCCTTCGCGCCCGCAGCCGATGAACGGCAGCTAAAGGCGATCAAGCTGACCTTGCAGCATAACGGCTCTAAATATTCGTCCAGTTTCGATGTAGCGTCGGACCAGGAAGCGCGGGTTTACGAGGTGAAGCTGGACAACCGGGTGTTAATCAAGCCGCCGTTCGAGGAGCTTCGGCTGGATATTTCCGGTGACCGGCTGGTGCCGGCAGATGGCAGCGGCGGCGCTTATATCAGGCGTGACTGAACATGCGACGGGCCCCGCCAACCGCAAGGGAGGAACGGGGGCCCGTGACCTGTTCGGAATCTAGCCCGCCGACGGCCGGTGCGCGTCATCGGACCAGTCCTGCCGCGCTGCCCATTGCTCGAGTGTTTCAAATTCGACCTCGGGCAGACGCCGGTGCATATAGTCGGTGTTGACCAGAAATGGCTGGGTCGGGGAATCATTATTATAATGATAGAAGGACGCGATAAAGTCGCGCATCGGCTGTTTTTCTTCTTCCGCCATCGAATCGCCCAGAGCCTTGACCAGCAGCGCTCCGAATTCCTCCGGCGTGCACGGATCATATTTGATTTCCCGGCCGAACACGCGCGAGAGCGCCTCGGTGACCTCGGTCGGTTTCAACGCTTGCGGGCCGCCGATATTCATCCAGGCGCCTTCAAGGTCGGGGCGTGAAAGAGCCGCCGTCATGCATTTTCCGACATCGTCCAGACTGATCCAGTTGGCCTGCAAATGGGGCTTGTGCGCATAGACATAGCGGTCTTCATGGACGATGAAGGGGCGCGCCCAGTTGGTCAGCAAATTGTCCATGAACAGCACCGATCCAAAGACGGTCGCCGGAATGCCGGTGCGGAACAGCGCGTTGATCGCACCCGTATTGTCGCCATAAGTATGGGCTTCTCCCGGCTGATCCGGAATCCAGCCCGACGTGTTCCAGACGAAACGGTCCAATTTGGCCTCCACCGCCGCCGAACCCAGTTTGGCGACCAGCTCCGAACGATCGCCGGGCGATTGCAGGGGATGGGTGTAGAAAACCGCATCGGAACCTTCCAGCGCCGGCACGAACGTGGATTCGTCGGAGAGATCAATGACCCGTGTCTCATCTGCAACGTTACTGCCGCCGAGATCGGGATTCTCGCTGCGCGAGAGCGCCCGGACCTTGTGGCCTGCCGCAGCCAGCTGTCTCATTTGCGCCAGTCCCTGCCGTCCGGTTGCGCCCACTACGGATACCAATGCCATTATTCTCTCTCCTATATTTCAGGAGGGAGGCTAGGCGACCGGCTTTGCCGCCTCAATGCATCAAATAGTCAGGGGCTGCGCCTGCCCGTTGGAGAGCATAGGACTTATAAATGCATCGTCACGAACAGAAAGACGATCCACAAGGCCAGCGCCACCGTCGTCAGCCAGGTCGCCAATACGCCCAGTTGGCGAAAACGCGGGGAGCCGCCCTTGTGATGCTGGGCCATGCCGACGATATGGGCGACGCGGCCAATCAGGAAGACCGCCGCGATGATCGTGATGCCGCGATGATCGGCATTGGCCAGTTCCAATATGCCGAGCATGATCAGGAAAATCGGCGCATGTTCCGACAGATTGGCATGGGTGCGCCGTGCGGCGAGCAGATCGGGATTGTCGCCATCGCCAAAGCCGATCTGGGTGGCGAGGCGGACCTTGACCGTGGCATAGGCGCAATAGATCAGCAGCAACGCACAAATCGCGGCGGCGAGGCCGGTTACCGGTAATGTCATAATGTTCCTCCCTGTTTTTTCCTGTCCTAGCCGATTTTGGCCAAAGCGCAAATTGCGCGGGGGTGGGGAGCTCGTGCTGCGCGCCGGCTGCCAGTCCGCTTTAACTTCGATCCAATCAGTTTGAGCGGCAACAAGGGGGTGGAAAGCGGTCTGTCCGGTTTTGAGCATTAGCGAGAAATAACAGCCGCTCCGATTGGTATCTCAATGATAGCTTGATCGTTCATGTTGCACCTGCGAACATAAAGGCGTTAGACTGGCTAAAGTCACTTTCGCAATCGGAGTCGCAATTGCGTATCGCTGTAATCGATGAAAACCCCGTTCGCGCGGCTATAATTGAAGACGGGCTTGCCGAAGTGGGTGAGCGCGATGTTTTTGTGATTTCCGAGCGTTCGGGGATGGCGCGGGCAATTGAAACGATCGATCCGGATGTCATCCTGATCGATCTCGGCAATCCTTCGCGCGACATGCTCGAGGAATATTTTGCTGTCAGCCGCGCGGTTTCGAGACCAATTGCGATGTTTGTCGAACAATCAGATGATGACACGATTGCGGCGGCGATTGATGCCGGGGTTTCGGCCTATATCGTTGATGGTCTGTCACAACGCCGGATGAAGCCGATTCTTGATTTGGCAGTCAGACGATTTCAGGCATTTTCTCGGCTGCAAACCGAATTGAAGGAGGCACGCGATGCGCTGTCCGAGCGAACGATTGTCGACAAGGCCAAGAAAATATTGATCGAGAAGCGGAAGATCAGCGAGCCGGAAGCCCATAAACTGCTGCGCGATCATGCCATGAACAGCAACAAACGAATAGCGGAGGTGGCCGAAGCGATTGTCATGGCCGAACAATTATTGGGGGGCGGACTGTGAGCATCGACCAAATGAACATCGGGTTTCTGCCGCTGGTGGATGCGGCATTGCCGATTCTGGCCCAGGAGCATGGTTTTGCCGAAGAACAGGGGCTTCAACTAAACTTCATCCGGGACGTCAGCTGGGCATCGGTACTGGACCGGCTGCTCTATGGCCATACCGACGCCGCTCATTTGCTAGCGCCGCTCGCGATCGCGACCACGCTGGGACGGGGCCGACCTGCCAAGGCGCTGGCGGTTCCGTTTGTCCTGGGGCTGAACGGCAACGCGATTACCATGTCTCACGCACTGGCGGACAAGGTGGCGCCAGCCGGCATGCTCGGTGATCCGGTCTCCGTCGGCGAAAGGCTGAAGACCGAAGTAGCGGAACGCGCTGCGGCTGGAAAACGCATGCGATTTGGTGTCGTGCACCGCTATTCCGGTCACAATTACAAACTGCGCTACTGGCTTGCCCAATGCGGTATCGCGCCTGATACCGACATCGATATTGTGACCATCGCGCCGCCGTTCGCTGCCGATGCGCTCGCCAATGCCGAGGTCGACGGAATATGTGTCGGGGAGCCGTGGAACAGTGTCGCCGTCGAGCGTGGCGTCGGCCGCATCGTTCTGGTCACGGCGCAAATCTGGCGGCGCGGCGTCGAAAAAGTTCTGGCCATGCCGGCCGAGAAACTGGACGATGGCCGGGACAAGGTTGAACGTCTGGTTCGGGCGCTATATTTTACCGCCAAGCATTTTGTCGATCCGGCAAATTGGGATGCCAATGCCGAGATACTTGCCCGCAAGGAATATCTTGATGGCTCGGCGAAGCTGATAAACCGGGCGATATCGGACCGGATCATGCTGACCGCAGGTGCGCAGCCACTGGATGTGCCCGATTTCATGTTCCAGTACCGGGAGGCTGCGAATTTCCCCTGGAAAAGCCAGGCGGCATGGCTCTATTCGCAAATGCTGCGCTGGGACCATTTGGTCTATAATCCGCAGGATCAGTTGCGTGCTGAGGAGGTTTTCCGGCCCAACGTCTATCGTACGGCGTTGAAGGGACTGGACACCCCGATACCTGGTGCCAATGCCAAGCTGGAAGGCAGCGTGACCGCAAGCCTGCCGGTCGGTTCGACTCAGGGGCGGTTGACACTGGGGGCCAATCCGTTCTTCGACGGTCGTATTTTCGATCCGATGGAAGTCGAGAAATATCTGGATTCATTGCCAAAAATCTAATCTTTGCTGCATCGCAATATTTTCACTTGCCATTTTAAGCCGACTGATGTTATCAAATGCGGGTCGGGAAAATCCCCGGCAGCATATTTACCGGTTTGTCCAATGACGGGCAAACGCATGGTAGAACGATCTACAATCGAATAGGCAATGTCGCCGCCCAAGCCAGTCTGAAGGACTGCTGCTTGAGGCGGTTTTTTTGTGTGTTTTTTTCGTTTCACCCTTGCGTTGCCCGGCAATAAAAAAGGGATTGAGCAATGAAATCGAACCGCCGCAATTTTCTTCTCATGGCTGTCTGTGCAGTGTCTTTGTCTGCCTGCGGAAGCGGCGGCGACAGCTCGTCAAACAGCGGCGAGTCAGTCAAGCCTTCAACCATCGACGGGGCGATTGAAAAGCCGTCCCTGAAGCTGGGTTTCATCAAGCTCACCGATATGGCACCGCTGGCTATCGCCAAGGAAAAGGGGTTTTTCGCGGAAGAAGGGTTGAACGTCACTCTTGAACCGCAGGCCAACTGGAAGGTTCTGCTGGACGGCGTGATTGGCGGACAGCTTGACGGCGCGCATATGCTGGCCGGGCAACCACTGGCTGCGACAATCGGCTATGGCACAAAGGCTGATCTCATTGCGCCGCTCTCGCTTGATCTCAATGGCAATGCGATCACCCTTTCCAACAGGGTCTGGGACCAGATCGAACCGGACTTGAAGAAAAATGCCGACGGGAAACCCGTGCATCCGATCAGCGCTTCCGTCCTGAAGCCGGTTATCGCTAGCTACAAGGAGCAGGGAAAGCAGTTTAAAATGGGAATGGTTTTCCCGGTTTCCACGCATAATTATGAATTGCGCTACTGGCTGGCGGCTGGCGGTATCGAACCGGGCTATTACACGCCTGGCGACGTCGGTGGTACGGTTGGTGCGCAGGCGGCTTTGTCCGTAACGCCGCCGCCGCAGATGCCCGCCACGATGGAAGCCGGTACGATTGACGGCTATTGCGTCGGCGAGCCCTGGAACCAGGCCGCCGTGCAGAAGAAAATCGGCGTTCCGGTAATTACCGACGATGAGATCTGGAAAAAGAACCCGGAGAAGGTCCTCGGTCTGCGTGAGGATTTTGCCGAAAAATATCCTGCCACCACAGCCGCCATGCTGCGCGCAATCATCAAGGCCCAGCAATGGCTGGATGTTGATGGTGGCAAGAACCGTGCAGAGGCGGTGAAAATCCTGGCACGATCCAATTATGTCGGTGCGGACGAAGCCGTGATCGGTGCCTCAATGACCGGGCAATTTACTTTCCAGGCCGGCGACACGCGACCCGCGCCCGACTTTAACATCTTCTTCAACGACTATGCGGGCTATCCCTTCTACTCCGACGCGATCTGGTATCTCACGCAGATGCGGCGCTGGGGCCAGATTGCCGATGACCAGAGTGATCAATGGTATTTCGAGACAGCGAAGGCTGTCTATCGGCCGGACCTGTATCTCGCGGCAGCGAAGAAACTGGCAGACGAAGGCACGATCCCTGCGGATAGTATCCCGGAAACCGACGGTTTCAAGGACCAGCAATCGGGCTTTATCGACGGCATCGTCTATGACGGCAAAGCGCCCAATGCCTATCTGGCGAAATTCCCTATCGGTTTGAAAAAAGGTCAAAAAGTGACCGCTTCCGGCGTCAATTAAGCTTCTGATGAATAAAGGACACAAAGACATGGCGACCGTCATTGTAGATAAGGTTCACAGCGATAATGGCGGGGTTTCTTCGGCAAAAGGAAAGGCTGGCGTTTCAGATGTTTCGGTCGATCCGGATGCATCCGCGAAGCCGGGCCCCAAGGCTGGAAAAAGCTGGCCGATCGACCCGAAGAAAATGGTCGGATGGCTGAAAGGTCTTGCGGCTCCGACTATCGGGATATTGGCTTTTCTAGCCTTGTGGGCCGTGCTGGCACCGCAGGTGGACACGTCGCTCGGCAGCCTTCCGGGGCCGGTCGAAGTCTCCGCCCAAGGTGTTGCTCTTTTTGACGAATGGTCCGCCGCACAAGACCAGAAAGCGGAATTTTATGCGGCGCAGGATGCCCGCAATGAAGCGGCAATTGCCAGTGGTGGCGAAACGCGGAATTTTGAATATAGCGGTTCCCCAACTTTTCTGGACCAGATCTGGACATCTTTGGCGACGGTTGCCCTTGGCTTTTTTCTGGCGACAATCATTGCCGTCCCGCTCGGCCTGATCTGCGGTCTTTCGAAAACATTCAACGCCGCGATCAACCCGATCGTACAGATCATGAAGCCGGTCAGTCCGCTGGCATGGCTTCCCATTGTCACCATGGTGATTTCGGCAACGATGACCGATCCCGATCCGACTTTGCCAAAAAGCTTTGTCATCTCTGCGATCGTTGTGATGCTTTGCTCGCTCTGGTCGACGCTGATCAACACCGCCATCGGCGCGGCATCCATCGACAAGGATTTGATGAACGTTGGCAAGGTGCTTCGTCTCGGCTGGTTCGCCAAACTCACTCGTCTGGTTCTGCCCTCGGCGCTCCCGTATATTTTCACCGGCATGCGCCTGTCGCTCGGTGTGGGCTGGATGGTCCTGATCGCTGCCGAAATGCTCGCGCAAAATCCGGGGCTCGGCAAGTTCGTCTGGGACGAGTTTCAGAATGGATCGAGCCAGTCGCTCGCCCGGATCATGTTCGCGGTCATCGTGATCGGCCTGATCGGCTTCTTGCTCGACCGGATCATGATGCTTCTGCAAAATTTCGCCAGTCGCAATCGTACGGTTTGAGGGAAAAACCATGACCAATGCCTCACCCATATTATCCCTGAAAAACGTCAGCAAATCCTTTGTTGACGGCTCAGGAACCCGGACAGACGTACTCGATAATATCAGCCTCGATGTCGCCGAGGGAGAGTTTATCGCCATTCTCGGGTTCTCCGGTGCCGGAAAGACCACATTGATAAATTGCATTGCCGGACTGGCCGAAGCCGATAGCGGCGAAGTGCTGGTCAAGGGCGAGCCGTGCAAGGGTCCCGGCAAGGATCGCGGCCTGGTGTTCCAGAGCTATTCTCTATTCCCATGGCTGAGCGTGGAGGACAATGTCGCACTTGCGGTCGATGCGGTGCATCAGGACAAATCGACGGAAGAACGCGCGGCTCTGGTCAGGCAAAAGGTCGAGCTGGTCGGGCTGGGCCATGCGATGGACCGCAAACCGGCACAGTTATCCGGTGGCATGCGGCAGAGAGTGGCGGTCGCCCGAGCACTGGCGACGGAACCGGAAATCCTGTTGATGGACGAGCCTTTGTCGGCGCTTGATGCGCTGACCCGGGCAAAATTGCAGGACGAGATCGAGCGCATCCGCAAGCAGGAGAAGCGCACCATTGTTCTGGTCACCAACGATGTTGATGAGGCTCTGCTGCTCGCCGACCGGGTCGCTATACTGACCCCCGCTCCTTCGGCAACTATCGGCAAGATATTTGATGTAACAATCGATCGCCCACGGGAACGCGAAGCGATGAATGACGATGCGGCGTATAAAACGCTCCGCAACACGATTGTCGGCTATCTTGATATCTTGAGCCACGATCAAAAAGCGGTCGCGTCGGAGTCCGCAAATCTGCCCGACATCACACCATTGGACCTTTCGGGAGTGGAAGACGGGAAGAAGGCGGACTTGCCGCAGGCTTATCTCGACGCTGCCCAAAGCCCAATCACAACGCGTTATCTCGAATTTTTCAAGCTCAAGAAAATCTACCCGACACCGAAAGGACCGCTGACGGTTGTCGAAGATGTGAATATGCTGATGGACAAGGGCGAGTTTATTTCGCTGATCGGCCACTCGGGTTGCGGCAAATCGACCGTGCTGACGATGGCTGCCGGACTGAACGAGATCAGCGATGGCGGCATCATTCTGGACGGGCGCGAAATTGATGTGGCTGGCCCCGATAAAGCGGTGGTTTTCCAGGCACCCTCCTTGATGCCGTGGCTGACCGCCCGGCAGAATGTCGCGCTCGGCGTGGAGCGGGTCTATCCGCATACGTCGCGATCGGAACGCAAGGATATCATCGAATATTATCTTGATCGCGTCGGTCTGGGCGATGCGATGGACAAAATGGCGGCCGACATGTCCAACGGCATGCGCCAGCGGGTCGGCATTGCCCGCGCCTTTGCCCTGTCGCCCAAATTGCTGCTGCTCGACGAGCCTTTTGGCATGCTCGACAGCCTGACCCGCTGGGATCTTCAGGATGTTCTGATCGAGGTCTGGAACCGTACGAAAGTGACCGCCATCATGGTCACCCATGACGTTGATGAAGCCATATTGCTTGCCGACCGCGTGGTGATGATGACCAACGGCCCGCAGGCCACCATCGGCAAGATACTCGACGTCGATCTGCCGCGACCGCGCGACCGGAAGGCCTTGCTCGAACATCCGAAATTCTATGCCTACCGGCAGGAGGTTCTGCAGTTTCTCGCCGAATATGAACATGGAAACCCGAACAAAAGCGCGCAGCAAGAAGCGGCTTGAACGAAGAGGGTGTTGAGCAGGAATATGACAATTTCAGAGGGTAAAATGAGAAAAACAAAACTGGGAATATATCTGTCACTGTCCGCAGCTATCGCAGCGACACCGTCCTTCGTATATGCGGCAACAGGCGACCCGGTGGCGATAGCCGAAGGGTTGACGCTAGATCCGATTTTCGACGCGCGTCTCGCTTATGAGCATGTTGACCAGCCTCTAACCGATGCAGACTCCCTGACATTGCGGACACGGGCCGGATTAGAACTGGCCAGCGATATCGGGCTTTCCTTTCTGGTCGAGACTGAAGCGACGCTGGGCATCATCAATGATTATAACGACACCAATATCGGCAACGGTGTCGAACCTTTTTCGGTCGTTGCCGACCCTGAAAATATCGAACTGAACCGCATCCAGCTGAAGTTCGCCAAAAAGGACATGGGCAGTCTCACTGTCGGGCGTCAACGGATCAACATTGATGACCAGCGTTTTGTCGGCAGTGTTGGCTGGCGGCAGAATGAGCAGACTTTTGACGCCGTAAGCGGATCTGTAACGGCGCTGAAACCACTGACACTGGAAGCCACATACGCAATTTCCCAGCGCACCATATTTGGTGCGGATGCCGGAACGCGGGAGGCTTTTGACGGGGATTTCATATTTTTGGGTGCAGGCGCCAAACTTGGTCCGCTCAATCTGAAGGGCTTCGCCTATTTGCTCGATTTTGACGCAGGCCAGCCGGTGTCGCTCAGTTCCAGCGCAACATACGGTTTGCGTGCAACGGCGAAGCTTCCTGTTGCCGAAGGTTTTACGCTGGACCTTGCCGGCAGCTATGCCGTGCAAAAGGATTATAAAGCCAATCCCGCCGATTACTCCGTCGATTATATTGCCGGTTCAGTTGGCACGTCCTTTTCCGGTTTCGGTTTGAAGCTGGGGTATGAAAGCCTCGGCAGCGATGGAGCGGGAAACCGGTTCCAGACACCGCTTGCTACCCTGCACAAATTCAACGGCTGGGCCGATGTTTTCCTGAGCACGCCGCCAGCGGGTCTTGAGGACAAATATGTCAGTCTGGCCAAGAAGATCAATCTGCTGGGCGGCTTCACCGCGAGCGCGGCTTACCACGATTTCAGCAGCGATAGCGGCAGCATCGATTACGGCACGGAATTTGATGCAGCGCTCAATTTCAAGATCAACGTCCTCAGCGTCGGTCTGAAATATGCCAATTACAACGCCGAAAGCTTCGCTGTCGATACCGAGAAATTCTGGCTGCGGCTGGGATATAGTTTCTAACAACTGGAATTTGTAAATGAACGCACCGGTTACAATAGATGATAAGCAGGAACATGCTTCCCCCCATGAGCGCGAACGCCTCGTTGTCATAGGCAATGGCATGGCGGGTTGTCGCGCGGTGGAGGAAATCCTGTCCCGCGATGCGGACCGCTACGCCATCACCATTTTCGGAGCGGAGCCCCGTGTCAATTACGACCGGATTATGCTTTCACCGGTGCTGGCCGGCGACAAGAGCTTTGAAGAAATCATCATCAATGATCAAAGCTGGTACGACGACAATGGCATAATATTGGTCAGCGGCGACGCGATTATCGCGATCAAGCGCGATGCGAAAGAGGTGGTCAGTGCCTCGGGCCGCGTGACTCCTTATGACCGGCTGCTGATCGCAACGGGTTCTGACCCGTTCATCATTCCGGTACAGGGGCACAAGCTGCCAGGTGTTATCACATTTCGCGACCTCGATGATGTCGACAAGATGCTGACAGCGGCAGAGACCGGCGGTCATGCAGTCGTGATCGGCGGCGGTCTGCTGGGATTGGAAGCGGCGCACGGTCTCTCCCTGCGCGGGATGAAGGTCACCGTCTTGCATTTGATGCCGACCCTGATGGAGCGGCAGTTGGATGAAGCGGCAGGTTTCCTGTTGCGAAGCGAACTCGAACGGCGCGGGCAAACGATCATTACGCAGGCCGATACCGCCGAAATAATGGGTGATAGCCACGTCACCGGCGTAAAGCTGAAGGACGGGACCGAAATCGAAGCTGACCTCGTCGTCATGGCCGTCGGGATCAAGCCATCTGTCAATCTTGCCAAAACGGCCGAACTGGAAGTCGAGCGCGGCATAGTTGTCGATGACGATATGGTAACCAGTGATCCGGCAATATTGGCAGTCGGAGAGTGCGTGCAGCATCGCGGCGCCTGTTACGGTTTGGTCGCACCTCTGTGGGAAATGTGCCGGGCTCTCGCGGATTTCATGACCAGTGCCCCGTCCGGATATGTCGGTTCTGTCACCGCGACCAAGCTGAAAGTGTCCGGGATCAATCTGTTCTCTGCCGGCGATTTTTCTGGCGGCGACGACACCGAAGACATCGTCATGCGCGACGCGTCCCGCGGGGTTTACAAGCGGGTGGTGGTGAAGGGTGACCGGTTGATCGGGGCCGTGCTGTACGGAGATACAGCAGACGGCAGCTGGTATTTTGATCTTCTGAAACGCGAGGAAGACATTTCCGAAATTCGCGAAGCACTTATTTTTGGCCAGGCTTTTGCTTCAGGAGGGGCCACGCTGGACCCTGATAGCGCCGTTGCAGCATTGTCCCTTGACGCAGAAATCTGCGGCTGCAACGGCGTTACCAAAGGGCAGGTGGTTGACTGCATCGATGGCGGAGCCAATGACCTCGATAGCGTCCGCGCTGGTTGCAAGGCCTCCGCCAGTTGCGGTTCGTGCACTGGCTTGGTGGAAAGTCTGCTCAGCATCTCGCTCGGTGAAGATTATGGTGGTGCGCGCACGGTCACACCAATGTGTCAATGCACCAGCTTCACCCACGAAGATGTCCGGCGCAATATCCTGGAAAAAGAACTGAAATCCATTCCGCAGGTGATGCAGGAACTGCACTGGACAACGCCCGATGGTTGCGCTTCCTGTCGTCCGGCGCTCAACTATTATCTGCTATGTGCCTGGCCCACCGAGCATGAGGAAGATCCGCAGAGTCGGTTCGTCAACGAACGGATGCATGCCAATATCCAGAAAGATGGCACTTACTCTGTGGTTCCCAGAATGTGGGGCGGGATTACGACTCCCGATGAACTTCGGGCAATTGCCGATGCTGCGGACAAATATGAAGCGCGGCTAGTGAAGGTCACCGGTGGTCAGCGGCTCGATATTTTTGGCATCAAGAAAGAGGATCTGCCCGCAATCTGGGCCGATCTCAACGCTGCGGGCATGGTTTCCGGTCATGCTTATGGCAAGGCGCTGCGGACCGTAAAAACCTGCGTCGGCAGCGAATGGTGCCGCTTTGGCACGCAGGACTCGACCGGTCTGGGGATCAAGGCCGAGCAGATGACCTGGGGCAGCTGGATGCCGCATAAATTCAAGATCGCCGTGTCAGGCTGTCCGCGCAATTGTGCTGAGGCATCGATCAAGGATCTTGGAATCATCTGTGTCGACAGCGGCTATGAGCTGAGCGTTGGCGGCAATGGCGGTATCCATCTGCGCGGGACCGATTTCCTGTGCAAGGTCGAAACCGAAGAGGCTGCGCTCGAATATATTGCCGCTTTCGTACAGCTCTATCGCGAGGAAGCCCGCTATCTGGATCGCACGGCGCCATGGGTCGAGCGGGTTGGTATGGACTATATCAAGGGCCGGATTGTTGAAGACGAGCCAGGGCGCAAGGCGCTGCAGGAGCGTTTTCTTTTCGCCCAGTCGGTGCATCAAAAAGATCCATGGGCCGAGCGTGTCGCGGGTGCGGAAAGCCACTTGCACAAACATATCGCCGAGATCCGGCCCTTTGCTATTCTGGAGCCTGCATGATGGTTGACGCTAAATGGATTGATATCGGACCCGTCGAGCAACTGCCTGCACTGGGGGCACGGACCCTGCCGGTGCAAGGGGGGCAGGAGATAGCGATATTCCGTACGGCCACCGGCAGCATCCATGCATTGGAAAACAAATGCCCGCACAAGGCCGGGCCGCTGAGCCAGGGCATGGTGCACGACACCAGCGTTACCTGTCCGCTACATAACTGGCGCATTTCTCTGCTGACAGGCGAGGCGTTGGGCGAAGACAAGGGCTGTGTTCCCGTCATTCCGGTGAAAATCGATGCAGGCCGGATTTACATTGAACGGGCAGCGGCGTTGGCCGGGGTCGCGTGACAAAAATCTGTACCACTTGCCCTTATTGCGGCGTTGGTTGCGGTATAAAGGCCGAAATCACCGGTGACCGCGAGGTCATTATCAAGGGTGACGAGGAGCATCCGGCCAATTTCGGACGGCTATGTTCCAAGGGCACGCACTTGGCGGAAACAGTGAGCCTGGAAGGGCGCCTGCTTTATCCGGAAATTGGCGGCGAGCGAGTAGAATGGGCCAATGCGCTCGATCTGGTGGCAAAGCGTTTTGCCGATACCGTGCGCGAACATGGCCCGGATAGCGTTGCATTCTATGTCTCCGGCCAATTGCTGACCGAGGATTATTATGTCGCCAACAAACTGATGAAAGGCTTTATCGGCAGCGCCAATATCGACACCAATAGCCGCCTGTGCATGGCCAGCGCGGTCGCCGCCCATGTGCGGGCCTTTGGCGAAGATGTGGTGCCCTGCAGCTATGATGATCTGGAAGCAGCCGATCTGATACTGCTCGTCGGTTCGAACACAGCCTGGTGCCATCCGGTAATCTGGCAAAGGATCGAAAAAGCGCGCGCCGAACATGGCACGAAATTGGTCGTTATCGACCCGCGCCGCACCGAAACAGCCGAATGCGCCGATCTCCATTTGCCAATCGCTCTCGACGGGGATGTCGCATTGTTCAACGCCTTGCTCGCCGAGATGATGAAACGGGGATTGCTGGACGAAGACTATCTGCGCGATCATGTCCAAACGCCCGCCGGATTCTGGAACAGGCTGACGGACGATCCGGCTGCGGCGGGTATTGATCCGGGATTGTTCGATAAGCTTGCCGATCTGGTCGCCACCCACCCAAAAATGGTGACCCTGTTCAGTCAGGGCGCAAATCAATCGGTTGGCGGCACCGACAAGGGTAATGCGATCATCAATCTGCACCTTGCGACTGGCCGGATTGGCAAGCCCGGCATGGGACCATTTTCGATCACCGGCCAGCCCAATGCCATGGGTGGGCGCGAGGTCGGCGGGCTTTCTTCGATGCTCGCTGCGCATATGGGTTTTTCTAATGCTGAATGCGAAGCCGCCCAAATATATTGGAACAGTCCGACCATTGCACGACAACCGGGCCGCAAGGCTGTCGACATGTTTCGCGATGTGCATAATGGAAAAATCAAGGCGATCTGGGTGATGGCAACCAATCCGGCTGTCTCGATGCCGGATGCGGATTATGTCCGCGAGGCATTGAACCGCTGCGATTTTGTCGTGGTATCCGATGTCATCGCCGAAACCGACACAACCGTCTATGCCGACGTAAAACTGCCGGCGCTCGCCTGGGGCGAAAAAGACGGCACCGTTACCAACAGCGAGCGGGTCATCAGCCGTCAAAGGCCACTATTTGCGCCGCCGGGTGAGGCGAAAGCCGATTGGTGGATCGTGCAGGAGGTCGCTCGCCGCATGGGATTTTGCGACGCATTTTCCTTCGACGGCCCGGCTGCTGTCTTCCGCGAATATGCCGGGCAAACCGGATTTCGCAACGATGGCCAGCGCAAACTGGATATCTCCGAATGGGCCGACACCAGCGATCGCGAATATGACGATTGGGTGCCGAAAGCCTGGGGTGGCGCATCTCCTTTTGCGGATGGGAAATTCACCTCTTCCGACGGCAAGGCCAGGCTGGTTGCCGTCGTTCCTCCTGCTTCGGAGCCGGTTGATCGCGCATTACCGCTGCGCCTCAACACCGGACGTTTTCGCGACCAGTGGCACACGATGACCCGAACGGGTCTCAGTCCTCGACTGTCACAACATCGCCGTGAAGCGCTAGTCGACATTCACCCGGATGACGCAGCAGAGCGCGCTATTTATGATGGCACTCTGGCGCGGATCATGACGCCGCAAGGCAATAGCATTTATCGCGTGCAGATTACCGATGCACAACGCAAAGGCGAGATGTTTGTCCCGATGCACTGGACAGATCAGATGAGCAGCGGTGGCCGTGCCAACCGGTTGCCCGATCAAACGGTCGACCCGGTATCGGGCCAACCTGCTTATAAAAACAGTCCGTGCAATATCGAAGCGGTCGAATCGGAATGGCGGGCGTTTCTGGTCAGTAGCAAGCGACCGGCATTGCCGGCCCTGCTGCATTGGACAAGCGCACGGATAGCGGGCGGATGGCTTACCGAAATGGCGAGCGAGGGCAATATTGACGTTGACGGATTGTTGCCCGATGGCGACCGTCTCGAAGCGGTAGACATGAAGCGCGGGATGCGGCGGATCGCCGTGCGCGATAGCGAAGGCAGGCTGGCGGCAGCACTTTTCGTGACGCGCAACGGTCAACTTCCGTCGCGGGAATGGATTGCGGCACAATTGGTCAGCGACGAACAGGCGGATGCTCCATCCCTGCTCGCAGCGCGCCCGAAACTTGCCGGGCCGGACAAAGGCGCGATCCTCTGTGTCTGTTTCAACGTTGGCGTGAAGCAGATCGTCGGCGCGATTGCCGAGCAATCGCTCACCAGTCTGGAAGACGTCGGAACCGCCCTGAACGCCGGAACAAATTGCGGCAGTTGCCGACCCGCGCTTGCCAAATTGCTGGCGGAAACACTGGAACCGAAATTGGAGGCCGCCGAATGAGCGATACTGTCATCCCGCCCGGAACTATATGGCTAGTCGGCGCAGGTCCGGGAGATCCAGACCTATTGACCCGCAAAGCCGAGAAACTGATCCGCGCTGCCAGCGTCATTTTCTACGATGCCCTTGTCGGCAAGGGCGTGCTCGAGCTTGCGCCGCAATCCGTAAGGCTCGTCCCCGTCGGCAAGCGATCTGGCCGCCATTCCAAAGATCAGCGCAGTATCAACGACATGCTGGTTGACGCCGCATTGGCCGGGGAACGAGTGGTGCGGCTGAAAGGGGGCGATGTAGGGATTTTTGGCCGTGCGGCTGAGGAAATGGATGCGCTGGCGACACATGGCATTGCCTGTCATATTTGCCCCGGCATAACCGCCGCCTCAGCCGCCGCTGCAAGCGCCGGAATATCGCTCACCTTGCGCGGCCTTGCCCGTAAGCTGATATTTGTGACCGCGCACGCAAAAGTGGGCGAAGAGCTCGATCTCGATTGGCAAGCGCTAGCGGATCCCAAGGCAACGCTCGCAATCTACATGGGGAAAGCGGCAGCGGCGACCATTTCACGCCAGCTTGTCGATGCCGGTTTAGCCCAAGACACACCCGTACTTCTGATAGAAAACGCCAGCCTGCCCGAAGAACGTCAATTCAGCACACGCCTTGATCTGTTGGCACTTTCAGCGAAATCTGCCCTGGGAGCAGGTCCCGCCCTGATGCTGATCGGCGAAGCGGTACGGCAGCGGAGAACGGCTAGCGATTTGAGTCTCTCATATATAGGGCCACCGCCGAACGGAGCGCTACTCTGTCATTGACTGCTCTGCGGTGATCAAATCAGGTCTTGAAACGACCGGAATTGAGGCGGAAGCCGACATTGCAGCCATCCCATATGGAAATAGCTTTGGTTCGCTTCCGTGACATGGTGGACATTTGAATTTAGCTTCTCGGCAACAGGACCGGTAAGTCTGTGGTCGGTCAAGTTGAAGACCTGACCATGTTAGCGGTGCTCAAATTTGTTGCGGCCTACCGCAGCTTTTGCAATGCGGGTCCTTGGGCAGGTTGATGCTGCGCATCGAGGGCGCGAGGCCGTCGAAAAGCTGCAGTTTTCCAGCGGGGTCCTCGCCGAAGCCGGTGACCACGCGGATCGCTTCCATCGCCGCGAAACTGCCCATCAGACCGACCATCGCACCGAGAACACCAACTTCGCTGCAATTGTCGCAATCTTCGGGGTCGAGCGCGTCGCCGACGAAACAGCGGTAGCAGGGCTTGTCCTCTTCCCAGCCGCGGAAGGTGCCGAGCTGCCCCTGGAACTGTCCGATCGCCGCAGAAACCAGCGGGATGCGGTGGGTGACCGAGAGATCGGAGACCAAAAGGCGGGTCTGGTAATTGTCCGACCCGTCGATAATCGCGTCAAAAGGGGCGAAAAATGCTGCAGCATCTCCGGAAAAATATTGCGCGGTAAGTCGTTGATTTACAGGGATTATTTTGATGTCGGGGTTGATACGCTGCGCGGCAACTTTGGCAACTTCAACTTTTTCTTTCCCGACATCATTTTCGCCAAATAAAACCTGCCGCTGCAAATTTGAAAGCGACACGATATCATCATCGAAAATCGTCAGCGCCCCGATTCCGGCCGCTGCCAGATATTGAATGGCGGGACAGCCGATGCCGCCCGCGCCAACGACCAGAATATGGCCATCCAATATCTTCTTCTGCCCTACTCCGCCAATATCCTTGAGCACGATATGGCGGGCATATCGGTCGAGCTGTTCGTCTGAAAGGTCCAATAGCCTACCAGTAGAATTTCAGGACGCTGCGCCGCCAAGCGGGTTTTTTATCGGGTGTAGGTTTCATGTTACGCGCGCCTGCGCGGGCAAAATAGCGCGCTACATATTCTTCCAGAGCCGGGCACTGGATCGAGATCGGAGTCACCCGGCGGAGACTGCCCTTTCCGTCTACCAACAACAGCACTTCGACGAAATAATTTCCTCCGCCGGATACTTTTTCTGATGGTTTACAACCGGAGGTCAGCTTTCGCGCTTTGAGCGATTCCCTGTAAGTATATTCCGGTTTAACTCTGAATTCTGCGACCGGCACGCTGTTCAAATTGTCGGGAATTGGCGGAATATCTGAACTGGCGATCGATCCGGTCTGCAGCGCTGCTGCTAGAATTAGCGTTGAAATACTCATTTCCTAAACTCCCGTTGAACCAAAACCGCCTTCTCCTCGCGCAGTCTCGTCGAGTCGGTCAACCTCTTTGAGAATGCCGCGCTGCACCGGCGCGATCACAATCTGGGCAATGCGGTCACCGCGCTGGATGACGAAGTCTTCTTGGCCGTGATTGATCAGGATGACTTTCAATTCCCCGCGATAGTCACTGTCGATCGTACCGGGTGTATTGGGAATGCTGACACCCTTTTTCAGGGCCAGTCCGGAGCGGGGGCGTACCTGAATCTCGTAGCCGTGAGGAATGGCAAAGGCGAAGCCCGACCCGACCAGTCCCCGCTGATCCGGCGCGATCGTGAGATCTTCTGCAGCGCGAATGTCCATGCCGGCCGAGCCGCTGGTTTCATAGGAGGGCAGGGGAAGGTCGCCGGCGTGATCCAGTCGTTTGACAGCAATATTGACGGGTTCGAACATCAGGCAATTTCCTCGCTGATTTTGGCTACAAGACGCCGGGCGACTTCCGCTTTGGGTAGACGCTCCCAGACTTCGCTGCCGGACTTGGTTATGATATGGACGCTATTGTCGGTGCCGCCCATCACGTCTCCGGACACATCATTGGCGACAATCCAGTCACAGCCTTTTTTCGCCAGCTTTGCCTGGGCGTGTTCGGTAACTTTCTCGGTTTCGGCGGCGAAGCCGATCAGCAGGGCAGGGCGTTGCGCGTGACGGGCGAGACCCGCCAATATATCCGGATTTTCGGTCAGCTTGAGCGGCTCCGGTGCGGCTCCCTTTTTCTTGATCTTCTGCCCGGACTGGCTGTCGGCGCGCCAGTCGGCGACGGCAGCGACCATGATTGCGATCTCGGCGGGCAGGGCGTCGTGCACCGCCTTTTCCATTTCAAGTGCAGTCTCGACATTAACGCGCGTGATGCCGGTCGGCGTGGGGAGATGCACGGGGCCAGCGACCAATGTCACTTGCGCTCCGGCTTCGGCGGCGGCGGCGGCGATGGCAAAGCCCTGACGGCCGGACGAGCGATTGGCGATATAGCGAACCGGGTCGATCGGTTCATGAGTCGGTCCTGCGGTGATCAGAACATGCTTGCCGCGCAACGGACGGTGCCGGTCGGGGGCAAAGGCGGGCTGGCCGTCGAGCGGATTGCGGCCAAGCGCGGAATCTTGTTCCATCAAAGATGATGGCCCCGTCAGTGCGCTGATTTCTGCCATTACCGTTTCCGGTTCCGGTAGTCTGCCGGGGCCAAATTCGCCGCAGGCCATGGTACCTTCATCCGGTTGCATGACGATGATGCCGTCTGCTTTGAGCTGGGCGATGTTGCGCTGGGTGGCGGCATGCTGCCACATCCGGACATTCATTGCGGGAACCGCCATCACCTGCGTATCGGTGGCGAGGAGCAAGGTCGTCGCCAGATCGTCGGCGATCCCGCCCGCTATTTTGGCGAGCAGATTGGCGGTAGCGGGACAAATGACTACCAGATCGGCCTCGCGACTAAGCTGGATATGACCCATTTCGGTTTCGTCTTTCAACGACCAGAGCGTGGTGTGCACCTCATTCTCGGACAGAGCCGCCAGCGTCATCGGGGTGACAAATTGCGCGCCTGATTCGGTGAGAACGCAGCGCACGGTCATGCCGGATTTCCTGATCAGGCGGATCAGTTCGCTGGACTTGTAGGCCGCGATGCCGCCGCCGATGATCAGCAGAATATGTTTGGGTTTTACCATCCTATCCGATTTAGGGACAAGCAGGCCCAAAGCCAAGCGACATGTGTCCTCTAATTCGGACGCAGGTCCGGTTGGTTCATCCCAACATGAACATTGCGGCTGCACCAGCCCCGCCGGCAAGGATTGCGGTCAGGACATAACGCCAGAACGCGCCGCCCTGGCGATTCTTCCGTTTCTCCCAGATCAACTCAACATCGGCCACCGGTGGCGGCGGGGGCGCGCCGCCCTGGCGGGGGAGCTGGGCATCGAGACGCCGGACGATATCGGGCAGCATCATGATGGTTCCAAGATCGTCAGTGATCCGGTCGGCAATTGCCGCTTCAGGGCCCAGTTCGCCGCGTATCCATTCCTTCACATATGGCCCGCTGGCGTCCCACATATTGATCGTCGGATTGAGATCGGTGGCAATGCCCTCGACCATCACCATCGTCTTTTGCAGCAGCAGCAGATGCGGCTGGGTCTCCATGTCGAAATCGCGCGTGATCGCGAAAAGCCCGTCGAGCATATCGCCGACCGACAATTCGCTCACCGGTTTCCCCCGCATTGGTTCGCCTACCGCGCGCAATGCGGTAGCGAAGTCTTCCATGCTGTGATGATCCGGCACATATTGCGCCTCGAAATGGATTTCCGCGACGCGTTTGTAATTGCCGGTGGTCAGGCCGTAGAGAATCTCCGCGAGCCAGACGCGCGCTTTCTTGTTGATCCGCCCCATGATGCCGAAATCGATCGCGACAATCGTGCCATCGGCCTTCACGAACAGATTGCCCTGATGCATGTCGGCGTGGAAATAGCCGGCCTCGATCGCCTGCTTGAGGAACGTGTGAACGAGCCTGCTTGCAATGGCATCAAGGTCATGACCGGCAGCTATCAGTCCCTCGCGGTTCGAGATTTTTATCCCGTCAACCCAGTCGAGCGTCAGCACCCTGCCAGAAGTGCGGTCCCAGTCGATAGCGGGAATCTCATATTTGTCCACTTGGGCCATATGTTCGGCCAGCTCAGACGCGCTGGCCGCCTCGCGGCGCAGGTCCAGTTCGCGCATGGTCCAGCGACGGAAATTGGCGATGACCAGCTGCGGACGCAGACGCTTCGCCTCGCCCCCCAGAGCCTCGAGATGTGCCGCGGCCCATTCATAGGTCTCGATATCCCGGGTAAATTTCTTGATGATACCCGGACGCAGTACCTTTACGGCAACATCCCTGCCTTCAAGCGTGGTCGCGCGGTGAACCTGCGCAATTGAGGCCGCTCCCACCGGATCGGGGTCTATATGGCTGTACAGTTCGTCCAGCGACTTGCCGAGGCTTAGCTCGATTTCGTCGCGGATCAGGTCAAACGGCACAGGTGGCAAGCTGTCCTGCAATTGCAGCAGATCGCGCGCTGCTGCTTCGCCAATCACATCGGGGCGTGTCGCCAGCGTCTGGCCGAGTTTGATCGCCGCCGGGCCAATAGCCTGCAGCGCCGCCGAATAATTAGGCTCTTTCGGCTGGAATGTACCGATCCGTGCAATACGAAACAGGCGCCGGACTTGCGGCGGTGTCGCCTTGTGCTTCTCCAGATCGCGGAGCGCGCCATGTTTGGCGAGCGTGCGACCCCATTTGAGCAGGCGGAATATATGGGTGCGGGAACTGGTCATCGTGTGTGTTTGCTCAGACCTTCCAGCCGCTATGGATCGCGACGAGGCCGCCCATCATAGGCTCCACTTTGGTCTGGCTAAATCCGGCAGCCTGAATCATGGCGCGAAAATCTTCCATCGGCGGAAATTTCGCGATCGATTCGGCAAGATAGCGATAGCTGGCTTCGTCATTCGCCAGGACTTTGCCGACTTTCGGCAGGATATGGTGGGAATAGGTGTCGTAGATCTTGTCAAAACCCGGCCATTTGGTTTGCGAAAATTCCATGCAATAGAAACGCCCGCCATATTTCAGCACGCGATGGGCCTCCGCCAGGGCTTTGTCGATATGGGTCACATTCCGGATGCCGAAGACGATCGTATAGGCATCGAAATGGGCGTCCGGGAAATTCAGCTGTTCGGCATTTTGCTGACTCCAGACCAGACGTGTCTCATCTTTTTCGAGCGCTCGTTCCACGCCTTCGGCCAGCATTTCCGCGTTGATATCGGCGACCGTGATGTCGGCACCGCTGTCAACCATGCGAAAGGCAATGTCGCCGGTGCCGCCAGCCATGTCGAGGATGGTCTCGCCAGCGCGCGGTTTGACGCGGCGCACGAAGCGGTCTTTCCACAAACGATGGGTCCCGGCGCTCATCGCGTCGTTCATCACATCATAGCGGGATGCGACGCTGGAAAAAACCGCGCCAACTTTGCCAGTCTTTTCGCTCTCGTCGACCTCTTCATAGCCGAAGGAGACAGTTTTGCTTTCGATAGCCATTTTGTGTCCGTGCTGAATTTTTCTTTGAAATCCCGAGTAGACCAGCCTTGGCAGCACTGCAATCACTCTATAGCTGCCCTTTGGACCGTAACGGATAAGGAACGTCATGCCCGAGCTGCCCGAAGTGGAAACAACCGTTGCCGGTTTGCGGCCGGTGCTCGAGGGGCAGCGCCTGACTCTGGTGGAACCGCGCCGAGCCGATCTGCGCTGGCCGATTCCTGTGGACTTGCGGCAACGGATGACCGGTGCGGTGGTAACTTCGCTTGGCAGGCGTGCCAAATACGGGCTGATCGAAACCGATCGCGGCGATGTGATGATCTTCCATCTCGGCATGTCCGGTCGCTGGCGGATCAATCCGGAGGAACTGGAAAAACATGACCACCTGCTCATAGAGACCGATGCCGGTCACCGGATGGTGATGAATGACCCCCGCCGATTCGGTTCGCTGGACCTTGTGCGAATCGAGGATCTCAACAGCTATAAGCCTTTTGTGACGATGGGACCGGAACCGCTGAGTGACGATTTTACCGGTGTCTATCTGAAAGCGGCAACCAAAGATCGCAAGGCCCCGATCAAGCAACTGTTGCTCGACCAGCGCACGGTGGCGGGACTCGGCAATATCTATGTGTGCGAGGCGCTGCATATGGCGGGAATATCGCCGAGCCTGAAAGGCGGTGCGATCTCCAAGCCCCGCTATGAACGGCTCGTTGCCGCGATAAAGCAGGTATTGATCGCGGCCATCGCGGCTGGTGGTTCGTCCCTGCGTGATTTCGTGCAACCGGACGGGGAACTGGGCTATTTTGCCAAGGATTGGCGGGTCTATGGACGCGAAGGGGAGGCCTGCGAATGCGGTGCGCCGGTGCTGCGGCGAGTGGACAGCGGGCGGTCGACTTTTTACTGCTCGCGATGTCAGAAATAAGCCGGTCACTAAGCTATTGACGAGAATCGGCTGTCACGCTATTGGCCGCGCTCTTGAGCCGGAAGCTATCCGATAAGTACCGGCATTTAATTTCAGATTTTGAGGTTTTTTCATGGCTAATACGCCGCAAGCAAAAAAACGTATCCGTCGCAACACGCGCCGTACCGCGATTAACAAAAATCGCCTGAGCCAGATCCGCACCAAGATCAAGGCCGTAGACGCTGCGGTTGAGGCTGGTGATAAGGACGTGGCAGCAGCAGCTCTTAAAGCCGTACAGCCTGAATTGGCGCGCGGTGTTACCAAGGGCCTTTACCACAAGAATACGGCTTCGCGGAAGTTCAGCCGTCTGACAAAACGGGTTGCCGCGCTGCAAACAGCTTAAGCGACCTTACAGACCTGTATAGAAAAACCCGCCCGATTGTGGCGGGTTTTCTTTTGCGCGATCGTTCTTCGATTCGCGCCTGTAGGGTGACTCGTCCGCTGCACTTTGCATGTCTTTTCCCGACAATCAGCGGATAACCCTGATTTTCCTTGTGCACTTGATCCGAAAGGGTTCAAGTCGGTCGCAGGGCGTCAATCTGTCGCCGTTCAATGTCGGTTCAGCCCGGCTTCTCTATCTTGCGGCCAAGATGGTGGGTAATTTGAAGGAAGAAATATGACTATTCTCGCGACACAAGTCTTCAACCGCAAGGGGCTTTCCCTATTTGCGCCGCTCGCATTTCTGTCGCTGGCAGCTTGTGCAACGCCGTTTCGCGCCGATGTCCAGCGCTTCGTCGCGCTTCCTGACACCACGGGCCAAAGCTTCACTGTGGTCGCTGCTGACCCTGATTTGTCCGGTGGGCTCGAGTTCGGTCAATATGCGATGCTGGTCGAGCAAAAGATGCTTGATCTTGGTTATCGGCGCAGCGCTGACCCCGCAGCGGCAGAACTGATCGTCAGCATGGATTATGAAATCGACAAGGGACGAGAAAAGGTGGTTGCCGACCCTGATCCATTTTATCCTTCTGCCCGATTCGGCGGATATTACAGACGCCCTGGCTATCGCTACGGTTTCCACGATCCGTTCCTGTACGGAGGCTACGGCTTTTCCGGCTATGACGGGGTCCGCAGCTTTACCGTGTATACCACGGAGCTGGATATGAAGATTGACCGTGCGGTCGATGGCGAACGCTTGTTCGAAGGCAAGGCCGAAGCCTTGTCACGGTCGAAGAACCTGACCTACCTCGTGCCGAATCTGGTTGAAGCCATGTTCACCGACTTTCCGGGAAACAGCGGCGAACGGGTCCGGATTTCGATAGCCCCCGAGAAAAAATAGACCGCCCACCGCCCGGCTTGTTAGCTATTCAGCTTTCAAGCTGGCGGAGGAGCATCCGGACGTCATTGTCCATCTCGCTATCTTCGCCGCGCAAATGCTCGACCAGTTTGACCGCATGGATCACCGTGCTGTGGTCGCGACCGCCAAATTTTCGGCCGATTTCGGGATAGCTGCGCGGCGTCATTACCTTTGCAAGATACATGGCGACCTGGCGTGGGCGGGCAACCGCGCGGGCGCGGCGCTTGGATGACATTTCGTTGCGATCGAGCCGGTAATATTCGCAGACCGTGCGCTGGATTTCATCGATCGTGATCCGGCGGCGACAGGCGCTCAATATATCCGATAATTGCTCTTCGGCCAGTTCACGGCTGATTTCGCGACCGGTCAGCTGCGCATAAGCGAGCAACTTGTTGAGACCGCCCTCCAGTTCGCGCAAATTGCGGCTGATGGTGCGGGCAAGAAAGTCAACGACCTCTTCCGACACATGCTGGTGCGGCATGGTGGCGAGGCGATGGTCGAGAATGTCGCGGCGCAGTTCGAGGCCAGCAGACTGGATATCCGCAACCAGACCCATCGACAATCGCGATAGCAGGCGCTGGTCGACGCCATCAAGAGCTTGCGGAGGACGATCCGCGGCCACAACAACGCGTTTGCCCTGGCTGATCAGCGAATCGACCGTGTGCAGAAATTCTTCCTGCGTTGAATTCTTGCCGACGATGAACTGTATGTCATCGATCATCAACAGATCCGCTTCGCGCAGCGATGCCTTGAATTCCATGCCCTCGTTGCGGCGCATGGCCGACACAAATTCGATCATGAACCGTTCGGCGGACATGTAGATAATGGTCGAAGACGGAAATTCTTCGCGAAATGCATGGCCGATAGCATGCATCAAATGCGTCTTGCCCTGGCCGGTCGACGACTGGAGATAGAGCGGACTGAAAAGCGGCTTTTCGGCTGCGGCCGTTCGTTGCGCGGCGTTGAGCGCGAGAACATTCGAGTGACCGGCGATAAACTGGTCAAAAGTCATCCGGGGATCGAGATCCAGACGAAATTTGCTTTCGGGAACGGCTTTGATATTTGCCTGTGCCGCAGCACCATTGATATGCGAAATTTGGGCAATTTTCGCAGTCCCTGACTGGGCCTGAAACGCAAGATCGGTGACGGCAGCGTGGTGGGCTTTCCATGCGAGCAGCAGACGCTCGGCATAGCGATCTCGGACCCAGGTGGCTGCAAATTCCGAAGGAAGTTCCAGCTGCAATAATCCTGTTTCCGAATCAAAAACAGAGAGTTTGATCGGCTTTATCCACTGGCCAAAAATTTGTGCGCCCAGATCACGGCGCAGACCCGCGCAGATTTTAAGCCACACAGTTTCCAGATCATTAGAAATGACAGTTTTCCCAGAAACAGCAGCGTCTACAGACAGTCCGCTATCCCGATTTTGTACACTTTTACTCACGAGCATCCCCCGACTCTTCCCCGTGGCGCGCGATCACAACGCCGACAATTGACCGCAGATCCTGAATCCAGCAGCCTTCAATACCCCCAGCCATGGGAATGAATCGGGCGCAACTGTCCGTTGCTGAAAACACGTTTTCAACGATGATCTCTATTTTCAAATTAGGCTTCGTTATGGCAATCACAGCCACCAGCCGAGCCTCCTTAGTAAGCGCCTCTCTCTGAGTCGAGCAAGGGCAGCGCTGTAAAAAAAATGAAATATATCGATTGACAGCGACAAGCCGTGGATTTTGCTAAATATCTTTTTAAGCTACTGAAATATATGCAATATATGCTGTGGATAATGATGTATAACTCGCGAATCGCGGAGTCAGCTAGGGTTCTGGTTAATAGGGAAATGATCATAGAAAATCGGCATAGGAAACCTGCCTCAGCTCATCTTGTCAGCACGGGGACGCAAATAGGCTTGCCAAAGGCGCTACGATTTGGCAATGGCGCTCGCCTGACCTCGACGATGCCGATATGCATCTTGTCATGGGGGCGATTAGCTCAGTTGGTAGAGCGCTTCGTTTACACCGAAGATGTCGGCGGTTCGAGCCCGTCATCGCCCACCACCACCCCGACATAGGATCGGGGATGGTTCGCTAGGGCGAATCGCTTCAGCCGAAATTCAATAATGCGATAACGCAGATCAGCGACAAGACAGCTGCGCCTATCATTGGAAAGAATCGCATTCGATTTTCGGGCAGTGCTGTGGCGGCAAAGTCAACGCGGGACCGGCGACCCGTGATCATCGGTCCGACGAGATTCGCTTTCAGAACAAAGTGATAGACAGCGATCGCCGTGATATGGAGTCCGATAAGCGCCGCAAGCAGGTTGAAGTTGAATTCGTGGACCTCGGCCAACTGTCTGCCGGTATCGAAGGAAACCAGAACGGCAAGTGGCCCAGACTCGAGGCCATCGACATCCACGGAAAATAATCCGGTCCCAATCTGGGTGACAAGCGCCAGCAGCAAGGCGAAGACGCCGAAAACGGCCAAAGGGCTGTGGCCAAAGCTTGCGCTATATTCCCGGTTGCGCAATTTTCCGACATAGGATTTTAGAGAGCCGATTCGTCGCACCATGGGGGCAAAGCGTGCCGTCCATGTCCCGATCAATCCCCATATCAGCCGAAAAAGGACTAGACCGAACATGGTAAGGCCGAGGCTTCTGTGCCAGTCCATATAGCCCTCTTCTGCGGTCCACCAGAGAAGCGGAACAAGAACCACCATCAGCCAGTGGACCAGCCGGACGGCCCAGTCCCAGACCAAAATACGCGCCGGATCGGTATTCATGGCGCGCTAGTCGTCCAGACGATATTTGTCGTGACAGGATTTGCACGTGCCGCCCGTGGTCTTGAACGCAGTCGCGATTGCTGCGACATCGCCGCCCTGAGCAGTAGCGTCGAGTTTTGCGGCGGCCTCCTGCATCGCAGCGACCTTCTCGTTAAAATCTGCTGTTTCTTCCCAGATAATCGGCAGGGCATCGGTTTCTACGCCTGATTCGGGGCCGGTGCCCGCAGGAAACCAGTCGACCATGCCAGCGGCCTCTTTCGGTACAACCGCAGTAGCGGCCTGAATTATGGCAACATCAGGGCTGTCGGCTTTCAACTGGTCACTAATCGCCTTGAATGCCTTGCCGATATTCTTGAGTTGCGCCTGTCGTGCTTCGATCTGTGCTTTGACGGTCATTCCATTGGCCAGCTCGACATTGGCTGTTTCCGAAGCAGTGTCTGTTTCGCCAGTGTCTCCGCAGGCGGAAAGCAGGATCAGTCCGGCAAGAACTGGCACTATCATTTGAATTTTTCTGCGTTTCATCACATTCTCCATCAAGCCAAAGATGCTCCAGACTAACGGAACTGGATATAAACGCAATCGGCGGTGGCTCTCGAAAGTGACGATTTTCCCGAAAGCCGTTGTCGGCTCGTGTTCCGATCGAAGTCGTAGGTCAGCTTTCTGACAGCGTTTCTTCCAGCAATGCAGCGGCCTTCGCACCATCCCAATCCATCGCTCCTATAACCCGCCACACTTCCTTGCCTTGCGCGTCGTAGAGGACGGTGGTCGGCATAACGCCAGATCCGAAACCGAAACTCAGACCGTTTTCGGGGTCGACATAGGGTTCCAGTTCTTCAAATTCGCTTCGCTCGAAAAACGGGATCACTTTTTCCGCGCCCTGAATGTCCTGCGAGACGACCAGAACCTTAAGCCGGTTTTTCTCGTGCGCAGCCAGATTGTCCAGCATTGGCATTTCTACGATGCACGGCCCGCACCAGGTCGCCCAAATGTTGACGAGCAGCGGCTTGCCGATAAAATCGCTCAATTGCACGGCGCTTCCATCGGGTGCTTGGAAAGGCGTGCCCACCATCGCTGTCCCTCGCTGGGAAATGTCGAGCTTGCCGACCATGGTCTTGCCGCTCTCGTTGGGCTTTCCCGCTTCTTCGGCATTGGTGCCAGCAAATTCTTGCCCCGCTTCGCTCGAGTCTCTATCGCAAGCCGTTAGGTTCAACCCCAAGATCATGAACAGGACGGTTCGCATCACAAAAGGCACAAAAAATTCCAATATCATGTGGGGTGGCAGGTTTGCCGATGGCCCTTCTTCAATCATGCGCGAGATAAACGCGTCAATCCCGTTCGACAAGAAATTATGGCGACATGATATTCGCGCCAGTCTGGCGCATGTTGCCATGTTGGCGGAACGGGACATTGTCGAAGCGGAGGACGCGACGCAAATCATCAACGGCCTGAATCAGATTGCCCAGGAATATGAAACGGACGGCGTGACCGAAGATCTCGACCTCGAAGATATTCATATGCACGTCGAAGCACGGCTCTCCGAAATCATCGGTCCGGTAGCGGGCCGTCTGCATACTGCCCGTTCGCGGAACGACCAGGTCGCGACCGATTTCCGGCTTTGGGTGCGCGATGCCATGGATATGGTCTATGACGCCTTGGGGAGTTTGCAAAAGGCTCTGGTAGATCGCGCTGAAGAACATGCAGATACGATCATGCCGGGTTTTACCCATTTGCAATCGGCTCAGCCAGTGAGCCTTGGCCATCATATGATGGCCTATTATGAGATGATCCGGCGCGACCGCTCGCGGTTCGCCGATGCGCGCAAGCGGATGAACGAATCCCCGCTCGGCGCTGCGGCTTTGGCCGGCACCGGTTTTCCGATTGATCGCGAGAAAACGGCCTCGATGCTGGGCTTCGATGGTCCTACCGGGAATAGTCTCGATTCGGTCTCCGACCGGGATTTCGCGCTCGACTATCTGATGGCGGCCACCCAGTGCAGCTTGCATCTCTCCCGACTGGCAGAAGAGTTCGTGATCTGGGCGAGCCAGCCTTTCGGTTTCATTAAACTGCCGGACAGCTTCTCGACCGGTTCATCAATCATGCCGCAGAAGCGCAATCCCGATGCTGCCGAACTGGTGCGCGGTCATTGCGGGCGAATTGCCGGTGCGATGAACGCGCTGGTGATCACGATGAAGGGCCTGCCACTGGCTTATTCGAAAGATATGCAGGACGACAAGCCGCCGGTGTTCGAAGCCCATGACCTGCTCGGCCTGTCGATCGCCGCGATGACGGGCATGATTGCCGAGGTGGAATTCAGCGGCAGTCGGATGCGTGCTCTGGCCGAATCGGGCTTTTCGACGGCGACCGATTTCGCCGACTGGTTGGTACGGGAAGCCAAGCTGCCGTTCCGCGAAGCGCATCACGTCACCGGAGCAGTGGTCTCTCTTGCTGAAGAGCAGGGCTGTGGTTTGGCCGATCTTACTCTCGAACAGTTTCAGGCCATCGATGGTCGGATCAATGCCGATGTGTTCAGCGTGTTGAGCGTTGATGCTTCTGTGGCCAGCCGATCCAGCTATGGCGGGACTGCGCCTGATCAAGTAAGGGTTCAGATTGCAAAGGCCAAAAAAACATTGGGGCCGGAGAGCTGAAATGAACAAAATCCATTCGATCCTGTTGCTGACGGGCGCGACCCTGATCCTGGCCGCGTGCGGCAACCGTGGCGCATTACAGCCAGCCAAAGGGGAAACCTTGCCACCTCCTGTGTACGGTGAAATGAAAACACCCAGCGGCGAAGACCTGCTGGTCCCGTCGAGCCAGGCCATGCCGGAGCGTAGCGATGAACTGCTCCGCCGGTCGGAAAAACGGCAGGATGACGAATTCGATCTGCCGCCTCCCGGCTAACTCCCTTTCCACACGTTTGAAAGTATAAGATATTGGACCATTTCCAGCTCAAAAATGGTAAATTGCACGCGGAAGATATTCCGTTGTCACAAATTGCGGAAGAGGTCGGGACACCGGTCTATGTCTATTCGCGCGCGACGCTTGAACGCCATGCGCGGGTGTTTCGCGAAGGGCTGAAAGATGCCGGCAAGATTCATCTCGCCTTTGCGGTAAAAGCAAATCCCAATCTGGCGGTTCTCCGGATATTGGCAAATCAGGGCTATGGCGCGGACGTCGTTTCCGGCGGCGAATTGCAACGTGCTCTGGCGGCCGGCATGAAAGCGGAGGATATTGTCTTCTCCGGGGTTGGCAAAAGTCGGGAAGAACTGACACTTGGTCTCGAAAAAGGCATCGGCCAGTTCAATCTGGAATCGGAAGAAGAAGGCCAGATGCTGGCGGAAATTGCGGCGGCCCGCGGCGAGAAAGCTTCCGCAACACTGCGCGTGAATCCGGATGTCGATGCTGGCACCCATGCCAAGATCTCGACTGGCAAGAAGGAAAATAAATTCGGGGTCGGGATAGATGTTGCGCCTGATATTTACGCGCGGCTGTCCAACCTCGACGGATTGAACCTGCGCGGAGTCGCCGTGCACATTGGCAGCCAGTTGCAGAGCCTTGATCCGCTGGAAAAATGCTATGCGAGAATGGGCGAACTGGTCGCACAATTGCGGCGTGCCGGTCACGTCATCACCAATGTCGATCTGGGCGGTGGTCTGGGTGTGCCTTATAAGCCCGAAGACAATCCGCCGAGTCCGGCTGAATATGGCACCATGGTCGCGCGAGTGACCAAGGGCTGGGATGTGACGCTGATGTTTGAACCCGGCCGTGTGATCGCCGGGAATAGCGGCGTCATGATCACCAAGGTGATCCGTATCAAGCCGGGCGTGAACAGCGATTTTGTCATTGTCGACGCGGCGATGAACGATCTTATGCGGCCTGCTATCTATGACGCCTGGCATGATTTTGAAGCGGTTGAACCGAGCGGGGAGACGATGGTTGCTTCAATCGTCGGCCCGATCTGCGAAAGCAGCGACATTTTTGCCAAGGAGCGGGTCGTCGATCGCGTCGAGACAGACGATCTGGGAATATTTCGTACCGCTGGCGCCTATGGCGCGACTATGGCCAATACTTATAACAGCCGGCCTTTGGTGCCGGAAGTGCTGGTCGATGGTGATCGCTATGCTGTCGTTGCCGAGCGAATCGAACCGGCGACGATCATGGCGGCGGAGCATGTACCCGACTGGCTGAAATAATGCGTCACGCCCGCGCCGGCCGGGGGTGACCAACTATATTAGGTGAATGCGATGAACCAGTTGCCTATTTTCGTTAATTTGCAGGGTCGCAAGATTCTTCTCTTGGGACGTGGGGAAATGGCGGACGCCAAAAGGCGACTCTATGAGCGTGCCGGAGCGGTAATCACCGATGATGAAAATGCCGATGGCCTGACGCTGGCTGTGGTCGCGCTGGAAAATGACGATGAGGCGATCGCGGCAGTAGCGCGCCTAAAAGGCAAAGGTCTGCTGGTCAACGCCGTCGACCGGTCGGCGCTGTGCGACTATACCACGCCCGCCATCATCGACCGCGATCCGGTGCTGCTTGCCATCGGTACGGGTGGAGCCTCGGCAGGGCTGGCCAAGGCGCTGCGGCAGCGGCTGGAGCAATTGCTGCCAGCTAGGCTTGGAACACTGGCAACCGCCTTGCTTGATGCGCGGGAGCGGATACAGCAGACGTGGCCGGATGGCGCGGTACGCCGAAAAGCCATTGATGCAGTGCTTGACCCTGGCGGCCCGCTGGACGTGCTGGTCGATCATGAATTGGAAGATTTGGAGGCATGGCTGGAGCAGCCGCATGACGAGTCCCGTTCGCAAGTCATCGATATGGAACTGGCGAGCGCCGATCCCGATGACCTGACCTTGCGTCAGGCACGCTGGCTGGGGCAGGCCGACCAGATTTTTGCAAGTGACGATGTGCCGGAAGCAGTGCTTGACCGCGCGCGTGCCGATGCACAGCGTTTCGTTCTGACATTATGGGATGAGCGACCTACGGATGGTTTGACCTTACGGATACGGATGAAAGCATGAACGGATTTTCCCAAATCGCCGGTGCCGATATTGTCACGGTGCTGCAAACGGCTCTGGCTCCAGCATTTCTGCTCGTCGGCATCGGAGCCATGCTCAATCTGTTCGCTGGCCGTCTGGCGCGGATCATCGACCGGTCGCGCGACTTGCAGGAACTGTTCAAGTCCACCAGCGGAAAGGATCATGAGCTTGTTGTTGCGGAACTGGGAGACCTGCAAGTGCGTCTTAAGGTCGTCAATAGCGCCATATTCTTGAGTGTTATCAGTGCTATAACCGCCTGCGGCCTGATCGGCATATTGTTCATCATGGAATTGACCGGCTTCGATCTTTCCGTAGCCATCGGGAGCGCATTCGTTGTTGCGATAAGCCTGCTTTCGATCGCTCTGATCCAGTTCTTGCGGGAAGTACGGATCGGCGTTCGCGATTTCATGATCCGCGAAGAATATCTTGAAAAATCGGATAGTGCGCAATGAAAAGAGGCTGCCGATCCATCTGGACCAACAGCCTCTGAACATGGGTCAGCGGTAGGAAGTGCCGCTGCCGGGTTGCCTGATCGCTAGATCAGATTTGCCCCCCGAACGGAATTTTCCGACCCCTGTGCTGAACCATGAGACATCGGACCACCTCCTTTCGCTTGTGAATGTAATACGAACTGTTGCATTGAAACTTCTCCGCTGTTCGACGCTGTGAATGTGAATCAACGCCGGTTTTCGAACAAGTCTTGAATTTTTTTATTTTGCTGTCAGAATTGCGCGTTCCGGCCTGACATCCTGCGGATCAGCTCCGGCAATCTTCCACCACACGACTGAACTCGGGCCAAACCGGAATGGCGAGAGATTGCAGTCCGCTGGTTTCGACAGCAAAACGGCCGCGGCTATAAGCTATGCGATCCATCATGATATCGCCGGGCGATATTGAAATTGCCGTATAAGGCGGCTTTCCACCGCTATTGCTTGCCGGGTAGGATTGCATGCCGGCACTGGCGCGCAGGACCATTTTGGCGCCTTCAGCAACCTTGCCGGAGCGCGACAGGAATAACTGTCGGCGCGATTGATCGCAGCGGATGATGAAAATTGCGTCTTTGTCGGCTTGACCGAATCGCGCCAGCGAGCCGCGGCCATCCTTTCGATAGACCCAGTCACCTGCGGTGATCGGCCAGTCAATCCATTCGCCTTGCGGCTGGACCGGCGCCGGGGACGGTGTTGCGATCGGCTTGGCGGGTTGCGGTGCGGGCGCCGGCTCGGGTGGCGCGGTCGAGCAGGCCGCAAGCGCTAGCGCGACCAGAGGAAAGACGAGCGGGGAATATATGTTTCTCATGGCAAAGGAATATGGCCAAAAGCGCGGCGCTAGGCTAGTCCTGATTTTCCATGACCCAGTCCGAACCCAAAGCCGCCAAGCAACGCATTGACCAGATATTGGCGGATCGCGGCCTTGCGGAAAGCCGGGCCAAGGCCCAAGCCTATATCATGGCCGGACTGGTGACCGTGGCGGGCAAGAAAATAGACAAGCCGGGACACAAGATAGCGAGCGATTCCGCGATTGAGCTCAAGGGCAAAGACCATCCGTGGGTCTCCCGAGGCGGCATCAAGCTCGATCATGCTTTGCGATATTTTGACATCGATGTCACCGGAATGACCGCCATGGATGTAGGCAGCAGCACCGGCGGCTTTACCGATGTGCTGCTCACCGGAGGCGCCGAAAAAGTTTACGCCGTGGATAGCGGCACCAACCAGCTTGCCTGGAAATTGCGGCAGGATGACCGGGTGGTGGTGCACGAGCAGACCAGCGCCCGGATTCTTACCGATCAGCATGTACCGGAAAAAGTCGATATCATCGTTTGCGATGCCAGTTTTATTTCTTTGGTTAAGGTGCTTGAACGTCCGCTAGAGTTTGCCAAGGATCAGGCTATATTGGTCGCGCTGGTTAAACCGCAATTTGAAGCCGAGCGTTGTGACGTTGGCAAAGGAGGCGTGGTTCGCGACGAGGCGGTGCGCCGTGCGACTTGTGAAAAAGTGCAAGACTGGCTGGTGGGTTCCGGATGGGAAATTTTGGGACTAACCGAAAGTCCGATTACCGGACCGAAAGGAAATGTGGAGTTTCTCGTCGGGGCTAAAAAGTCCTAAAAACGCCCCGCTTGCGGGTGCGTGTTTCATCCCATGGCTTGTTATTTTTACCACATCTCCCTAGCTGAAGTTCTATGACCAAAACAACACCAACCCCCACTGAAGCAACCATGCCGGATATCGGCGAGACCATCCAGCGTGTGATTGTCGACGGATCGAGCTGGCTGACCAATCATTATGTTGAAATGATTTTTGCGCTGCTAATCGGCGCCGGAATATTTTTTCTGCTCGGAGCGATAAAGCGTCTTGCCGTGCGCTATGTGCGCAATAACCATGGGTTAACCGGATATCGAACGATTATCGGAACGGCAATTTCCCGAACCAGCAAGTTTTTCATGTTGATGGTATCGGCCGAACTGGTTGTGAATTTCTCCAGCACGCCTTCCAGCATCGACCGGGTGGTGCATGTATTATTCACGATCTCTGCCGTTCTGCAAGTTGCTATCTGGCTCCGCGAGATCATTCTCGGTTTGATCGTTCGCAAGACTTCACAGGATCCGGACCAGCATGAGACGCTGGAAAATGCAATGACCTTGATCCGTTTGCTGGTTACCTTTGTTCTCTTTGCAATCGCGGCAATCATGATCCTCGACAATCTGGGTGTGGATGTTACCGGTCTCATTGCCGGCCTCGGCGTCGGTGGCATCGCTATCGGTCTCGCTGCTCAGGGCATCTTCTCCGATCTGTTCGCGGCTCTGTCGATTATTTTCGACAAGCCGTTTCGCCGGGGGGAAACAATCACCTATGACAATACCATCGGAACAATAGAGAAAATCGGTCTCAAAAGCACGCGGCTAAGGGCTGTCACCGGGGAAGAGATCATCATCTCCAACACCAATTTGCTGGATAAGGAAATCGTCAACATGACCCGTCTGGCGAGGCGTCGGACGCGCTTCGGTATTGGTGTGATTTACCAGACCAAACCGGATGAGGCGCGACGGATTCCAGGCCTGTTGAAAAAAATTGTCGAGGATAATGACGCGGTTTTCATTCGCTCCGGCTTTGTCGGCTTTGGTGACAGCTCGATTAATTTCGAGCTCGATTTCGATATCATGAGCAGCGAATATGACGTGGTTTATGAAGGCCGTCATACAATCGGTCTGGCCATATTGCAGACATTCAACGAACAGGGGCTGGAATTTGCATATCCGACGCAAACGACCTTCACCGCAGCTCCGGATGGCGAAATGATTCTGCCCTATCCGGAGGGAGGCTATCCTGTCCCTCTTAGGAACGACTAGGGTTCCGTAACGGCAGAGCGCCGCAGAAAAAATCCCTTGTTAAGCGACCGATTAAAGAGGACAATGCGCCTCAAATTCGACTCCGATATTAATTGCAAAGGAATAGCAAATGCGCGACGCAGTCATCGTTTCCACCGCCCGTACACCGATAGGCCGTGCCTATAAGGGTGCTTTCAACACGACCACCGGTGCGACACTAGGCCATTATTCAGCGAAAGCCGCCGTCGAAAGAGCGGGTATCGATCCTGGCACAATCGACGATGTTGTATGGGGCAGCGCGTTGCAGCAGGGTTCGCAGGGCGGCAATCTTGCCCGTCAGGTTGCACTGCGTGCAGGCTTCCCGATCGAAGTGCCCGGTATGACAATCGACCGCCAATGTTCGTCCGGTCTGATGGCGATTGCAACGGCATCCAAACAGGTCACGCTGGACATGATGGATGTGGTTGTCGGCGGTGGACAGGATTCGATCTCGACCGTGCAGACACCGGAAATGCGGGTTCAGCCGGATCGCGAGCTGATGAAGATGCACGAAGATATCTACATGCCGATGCTGCAGACCGCTGAAGTGGTTGGCAAACGCTATAATATCAGCCGCGACGCTTGCGACGAATATGCCTATCAGTCGCAAATGCGCACCGCAGCAGCTCAGGAAGCTGGCCATTTCGATGCTGAAATCGTCGAAGTGACCACCACCATGGGTGTGCAGGACAAGGAAACCAAAGAAATTTCCCATGTCGAAGTCACGATCAACAAGGACGAAGGCAACCGGCCCTCGACCACGCTCGAAGGCCTTCAAGGTCTGAAGCCGGTTCTCGGCCCCGGCAATATTGTCACTGCCGGTAACGCATCGCAGCTTTCCGACGGTTCTTCTGCCAGCGTGATTATGGAAGCAAAGGCGGCCGAGAAAGCCGGGCTCAACCCGCTGGGCCGCTATGTTGGTATGGCCGTTGCCGGCACCAAGCCTGATGAAATGGGCATTGGTCCGGTTTTCGCGATCCCGAAACTGCTGGAACGCTTTAACGTCAAGATGGATGACATTGGCCTTTGGGAGCTCAATGAAGCTTTTGCGGTGCAGGTGCTCTATTGCCAGCAGAAGCTGGGTATTCCTGACGAGCTTCTGAACGTCAACGGCGGCTCGATCTCGATTGGTCACCCCTATGGTATGACCGGCGCACGTTGCACCGGCCATGCGCTGATCGAAGGCAAACGCCGCGGCGCGAAATATGCCGTGGTCACCATGTGCATCGGCGGCGGGCAGGGCGCAGCCGGACTGTTCGAAATTTTCTAGAAATCAAATTTCATTGGGCCGGCGGGAAATCGCCGGCCCTTTTTTTATATCAGGGAGAGCATATCATGACAGCAGTAGGCGTTATCGCAACATTGACCGTGGCCGAAGGCAAGAATGCCGATTTTGAAGCCGCTTTTTCCGAGTTGATGGCTGCAGTTCGTGCAAACGAACCGGGCAATGAATTTTATTCGGTCTTCCAGAGCAAGGAAAACCCTCAGGAATATAAGGTTCTCGAGCGCTATGTCGATCAGGCGGCTCTGGATGCGCATGGAAAATCCGATCACTTCCGCGCAAGTGGGCCCAAGCTGGCACCATGTATGGCGGCTGCTCCCGTAATCGAACGTCTCGACGGTATCTAGTCCGTTTAGTGGGCGGGAAATATTTTCCCGCCTTCAAACCGGAAACCATCGGTCCGGTCTTTCGCCAACAATAGTGGACCGTCGAGATCGATCCAATGCGCAAGCTGCGCGAGCGCGAAGGCTGGCCTTATAGCCAATGATGTCGAGAGCATGCAGCCGACCATGATTTTCATGTCTGTGGCTTGCGCTGCATGGGCGATCGCCATTGCTTCGGTCAATCCGCCAGCCTTGTCGAGTTTGATATTCACCGCATCATAATAAGATGTAATTCTCTCGACGTCGGCGCTGGTATGGCAACTTTCGTCGGCGCAAAGCGGAATAGGTGATTGCACCCCGCTGAGCAGGTGATCGTGTCCGGCGCTGACCGGTTGTTCGATCAATTCTACCGAATATTGCGCCAGCCGCGCGGCTTCGGCGGCAATGTCGAGATTGTTCCAGCTTTCATTGGTATCGACGATCAGGCGGGCACCGGGCGCACCGCGATGGACGGCTGCGACGCGTTGGTGATCATCCTGGCCCGATAGTTTGAGTTTCAACAGGCCATGTCCGTTTGCTGCGGCTTGACGGGCATGCGCCTCCATAATCTCCGGCTGACCAAGCGATATCGTAAAAGCGGTCGTCAGCGGGGCAGGTTCGGGCAATCCGGCCACTTGCCACAGGGCTTTATTGCTTTTCCGGCATTCCAGATTCCAGAGCGCGCAATCGAGGGCGTTGCGGGCAGCGCCACGCGCCATGTTCTGGAGCAACATGGAGCGATCAAGGTCCGGATGCCGGACGGCGAATCGCGTGATCTCTTCGACACATTGCCCGGCGCTTTCGCCTTCGTAATAGATCGGAGTTGCCTCCGCCGCGCCGCTATGGGTGCCATCGGAAATTTCGCACAGCACCACATCGACATGTTTTTTCGCTCCCCGGCTGATGATGAATTCACCCGCGACAGGCCATCTTTCGACGGTGGCAGAAACAGTGAGCGTCATGCGCCGATCCTACAGCCCGGGCCCGCAGCCGTCACTCAATTAGTGAAGGGGCGCCGCGGTTGCGACAAGGTCTTTGGTTTTGTCGCACCGGTCACTTGCCTGGCGAGCGGTAGCTGCCGGGCCTCTGCCGATCGACGCGTCATATAGGTGTCGAGCCCGATTTGCAGAGCAACCAGCATATAGACAAAAGGCTGGTAAGCGATGCCCACGAACAAGGCTCCGACGAGGAAAATTATATGGCCGTGCTGCAAGGCAGTGGCGAGGGGAGCCACCCATTGCTCGCTTTCCTTCTTCGATTTGGTATATTTTCGTCGCAGCATCTCCATCCGCCACAGGCCGCCGACATGGATGATCAGCCACAATATCAGGCCGGGATAGCCCTGTTCGCCGAGCATCTCGAAATAGCTGCTATGAAATGCACGTGACTCGTCTTCGATAAGTCTGGCGTCGACATCGTCCGGATCAATGTCCCATTGCTCATATTGCTCGATGTCCACTTCCGAAAGTTCATAGGTAAGCTTGTTGATCCGGTAGACGTCAAAGCCGCCGCCGAACGGGTGCTGTTTCACATAATCCAATGTCCATCGCCAGACCGCGAGCCGGGTCGATGCCGACTGGTCGGCTTCGTAATTCTCGATCGTCGCCATTCTTTCGGTGAAGCTTTGCGGCAGAAACGGAATCGCCATGACACCGAGCGCCAGAGCAAGACCTCCGTAGAGCAGCCGGTAGCGGGCGAAACGCAGTTGCAGCACTGCCAATACCCCAATGCACACCAAGCCTGTGCGGGCCTGTGTACCGATGGGAATGAGCAGGGCGGCAAAGATCAGGCAATAGGAGAAGATTTTTACGCGCCAGTCGGGTGGGAAAATCGTGCCGTAATGCGCCAGCCAGAGAATTAGCGGAATGATACAGATCGCGACCGTCGATATGATCGACCCCTCGTACAGACCGCTATTATTGTCGACCAGCAGCACCAGAACGCCATAGCCACCGCCAGAGGCCAGTGTCTTGATTCCGCCGGTAATGATCAACGTGCCGGCACACAACACCATGAACAGCGCCAGTGCTTCCAGTCGCAATTTGGTTCTGAGAGTGAGCGGCAGGAATATCGCAAAGACCAGCGCCTTCCATACCCAGTCCCATTTTTCCAGTGCCGCGTCCGGCACTTCCGCCTGCACCGTGGTATATCCACAATAAGCCAGCAACAGGATCATCATCGCTTGCCGGAAAGAGAAGCGGCTGTCCTGCTTATTGTCGGCAAACATATAGCCGAACAAGGCCAGGGCGAAGACGATCAGTGACAATGGCACAGAGTTGAGCATGAAATAGCTCAGCCGTTGCGGGGCGACGATGTCGATATAGGCATAGATCAGGGTGAACAGAAAGGGCCGTTTGAAGGCGAGAAACAGCAGCGCCACCAGATATCCGACAAAGACGAGATCACGCATCGGGCCGTGATCCATTGTCACTGGATTGCTTCGAAAAACCACCCGGTGCTTCGTCGGGTTCCGGCGGTGCTTCGACATCGAGATCGTCACGATGCACCAGACGCCAAGCGGCGATGAGCAACAGTCCATGCGTCAAAGCGATAGAAAAATTGTCTATCATCTACCCAATATATCCCGGCACGAGCGGCGAAAACACGCTCTTCTGTCATTGCGCGATACAGCTATTGGGTTGACGGGACGTTAATCCTTTTTTGGCAGGGCTTTTCGCCATGACGCGGATATTGCACATATTGGATCACAGCCTGCCGCTGCACAGCGGCTATTGCTTTCGCACTCGGGCGATCATGAAAGCGCAAATTGCCAGCGGCCTGACCGTGGCCGGTGTCACCGGTGTCCGGCAGAACCAGCATGGTTATGTAGCGGAGCAGCCGCTTGAAGAATTTGATGATCTGCAGTTTTTCCGAACATTGGCCGAGGTTCAGGGACCGTCCCCGATACGCGAATGGCGCGAAGTTGCGGTCTTGGCGGAGCGGATCGAACAGGTTGTCCACGAGTGGCAGCCGGATGTCCTGCATGCCCATTCTCCCGCGCTCAACGGACTGGCCGCTTTGCGTGTCGCCGAGAAAACGGGGCTGCCGCTGGTCTATGAAATCCGGGCTTTCTGGGAAGATGCAGCGGTCGGTAATGGGACCGGCAAGGAAAACAGCCCGCGCTACTGGCTGACGCGGCAACTGGAAAACCATGTTGTCAACGGCGCCGATGCGGTTGCGGTGATATGCGAAGGCTTGCGGTCCGATCTGATCGGACGCGGCGTGAAGCCCGAAAAAATAACCGTGTCACCCAATGGCGTCGATCTGGAGCTGTTCGGGGAGCCACCGGCCCGCGATGAATCGCTTCTCGCCGAACTGGGTTTGACCGGCAAACCGGTGTTGGGCTTCATCGGCAGTTTTTACGATTATGAAGGACTCGACGATCTGATCGATGCCTTGCCGATTCTTCAGGCCTTCCATCCGGATGTGCATCTGCTGCTCGTCGGCGGTGGTCCGATGGAAGAGGCTCTGAAGAAACAGGTCGAGCGGCTGGGAATCGGGTCTGCAGTGACCTTCACCGGCCGAGTTCCGCATGAGCAAGTAGAGCGTTTCTATGGCCTGATGGATATCATGGTCTACCCGCGCAAGGCGATGCGGCTTACCGAACTGGTCACGCCGCTCAAGCCGCTGGAAGCGATGGCGCAAGGCCGGCTCGTGGCGGCATCGGATGTCGGTGGGCATCAGGAACTGATTGAAGACGGCATCACCGGGACACTTTTCCCGGCGGGTGATCCGGAAAAAATCGCCAAAAAACTGGGCGCCTTGCTCGATAATAGCGCATCATGGCCACAAGTCATTGAAGCTGCACGAAAATTTGTTGAGGCGGATCGTAACTGGTCGTCAAACATTTTGCGTTACACCCCTGTTTACCAAAGGTTGATAGAGCGCAAATCTTTCGAGCGCGCGGCCTGATGTGGTGGAGAATGATGTGGACCAGATAGAGCAGGATTTCGCTCGGTTTAAACAACCCGCAATGGCCCTCACGGGCGGTATTGCGGCAGCGCTGGTGATCGCCACCTTGCCGCATGTTTATCTTGAGAATATCGTCGGAGCGACCGGACTTTCGGAATTCATCCCCGCCGCTGCACCGCCGCTCGGGAATACTGCGCGCGGTCTGATCGCTGTCGTGGCAGGCCTGATATCCGCATCTGCTCTGTATCTCTTTTTGACTCACAAGACGAAATCATATGAAGGAGGCTCCGATATGAGCTTGGCACTACGCAAAAACCTGACGAGGGAGCCGGTGGCCGAAGAACGGGAAAGCAAATTGCGCTTTTCAGTGCCCAAGCTGAACCTGTCGGCCAAGACACTGACCAAATTTCTCAAGAAGCCGAAAAAATCGCCGGGACAGGTGACCGAGCTGAAGGATCTGCCAGACGTCAGAGCGGCTGACCGTCATCCGGATGCACCGGTTCGTCAGCCGATTTTTGCATCTTCCGATCTGGGTGCGCCGCTTGCCGAATCAATCAAGCGGTTTGACCAGTCCGGGGCCGGGAAAGAAGTCGCAGAGCCGGTAAAACAATCTGCGTCGCCGATTATAAAGCCCGATCCGTTTGCAGCTGAAAAAGTTCCGGATCCGGTGATCGAAGAGACGCCTGCGCCGAATCAGACCGAAAATCACGCTCAGCCGAAAGTATCGAGCGCACCCCGCGAGGATTTGTCGACACTGTCTTTGGCGCAGCTGGCGGACCGTCTGGAAGCCGGTCTCCGTCGTCTCGACATATTGGAAATGCGCGCGCAGATTATTCCGCCGCAAGCGTCTTCCGAAACTGCACCGAAGGCCGAGATTACGGATTCATCAGCAGAGGTTTCCGAAGAGCCGGCTCCGGTCGCCATTCCGCCGCTGCGGTCGGTCGAATCTGTCGCAATCGATGCTCAGGCCGGCCGACAAGCGGATATGGATACGGCATTAAAGGCTGCGCTCGGCACATTGGAGAAGATGACGGCCCATCGCTGACTGTCACTAGTCTCGGGCATTAGTCCCGGGCGTTTTCGAGCGGATCGATGATCGATAGGGCCTCGACCAGCAATCGCATTTCCGATTGATCCGTAACCAACATATCTGCGACAAAATGTCCCGGAATTGAAAATTCATGGTCCGGCAGGACCTGGGCCAGTTTTTGTATTTCGTCCGGGTCGACTGCCCCCTCCCAGTCAATTGCGAAGCTGTGCCGCGTGCCGGCGAAGGTGATGCTTGCCCAAGGGCGTTCCCGTTTTAGCATGACGTGAACGTGACCGTCCGCCAGCGCTTCTATCTGACGGGTAAGCGACGAGCCCGGGTCGCGAGGACGGGCTTTCAGGCGCACTGGCTTAACCGGCATGTTCGGCCCGCCACATATGCATGAAATTTTCTGCCCGCTCCGAAATGGTTCTGCCAGGCTGGCGTCCGTTGCGCAGATCCTGGACAAAGCGGGGATCGCGAACCGACAATCGCCCGAATTTTGTCCAGGACATGTCAGTTTCACGCAAAAATATTTCGATTTTTCGCAACAATGGCACCGGTAATCTCCTTCTCGCTCCTGGCCGCTCGATCCGGCGACTCGTTGAATAGGGAAATTCCTATTTGAAATGTGATTTCCTACATGTCTAGGAATAATCCTATTGCCAATTTCGGCCAGCGCCTATATGGTGTTGCGATCATGTCCGAAGATCCACGCGCCAATCTCGAAGAGTTGATCCATAAAAACGGCTATGATTTCGCTGCGATCTCGAAGATGCTCGGCAAAAATCCAGCCTATATCCAGCAATATCTCCGCCGCGGAACGCCGAAAAAGCTGGATGAGGAAGACCGGCGCAGGCTCGCGGAATTTTTCGGCGTGGAAGAACGGTTGCTCGGGGCTCCGGCCATACGCGAATCCCGCCGTGCCGGCCGGGTCACGCCGGATGGACTGCTTCGAATCAGGCAATTGCAGGTGGGCGCGTCGGCAGGTCCCGGATCTTTGGCGGATGATGAATATGCTGAATCGATGGGCTTCGGGCCCAAATGGCTCCGGCGACTGGGCATAGACCCCGCTCATCTATCGCTGATCGCGGTTGATGGCGATTCGATGGACCCGACCCTGGGCGATGGCGATGACATCATGGTCGACCATAGCGCCGCTTCCCGGCCGTTGCGCGACGGCATATATGTGCTGCGCATGGATGATGTGCTTCTGGTCAAGCGTGTCGCCATGGGGCCGTCCGGAAAACTCTCGATCCGGAGCGACAATCCGCAATATCCGGACTGGGAGGATGTCAGCGCGGAAAGCGTGAATATCATCGGCCGGGTGGTCTGGACAGGACGGCGGCTTTAGCGCCTCTCCATTTTGGGGCCTTGCAACTTGCGCATCGCGCCGCCAAATAGCCTCTCATGACAGATGCACCCCTCAAGGCCGTGATTATTCCGGTCACTCCGCTCCAGCAGAATTGCACACTCCTCTGGTGCACCAAGACCAACAAGGCCGCATTGAGCGACCCTGGCGGCGATTTGAACAGGCTGAAAGCGGCAGTCGAGGAGCATGGCGTTGATCTTGAAAAGATCATCCTGACTCACGGCCATCTCGACCATTGCGGTCAGGCGGGCATGCTCGCCGAAGAACTGGGCATACCAATTGAAGGCCCGCACGAGGATGACCGCTTCTGGATCGATCAACTGGAAGGCGATGGCGCGAAATACGGGATGCAGGCAAAAAGCTTCGAACCGGATCGCTGGCTGAATGATGGTGATCAAGTCACCGTCGGCGATCTGGTGCTCGATGTTATCCATTGCCCTGGCCACACGCCGGGTCACGTTATTTTCTATCATCAACCGTCAAAGCTGGCGGTGGTTGGCGATGTGCTGTTTCAGGGCTCGATCGGTCGTACCGATTTTCCCCGCGGTAATCACCAGGACCTGATCGACGCGATCACGCAAAAGCTTTGGCCTCTGGGCGACGACGTGACCTTCATTCCCGGTCACGGTCCGACCAGCCAGTTCGGCTATGAGCGCAAGACCAATGCGTTTGTCGCCGATGATGTACTGGCGGCGCGTTAAGGGTTCAAGACTGCTTCACTCGCTATAACGGGGTTTAATCGGAGTCATTCGAGAAGCGCGAAATGGTAAATTTGACTGCTGACAGATCTAGCAAGGCCGTAGTTTCGTAACCGACGGCATAGCCCTCCAGCAGATCCAGATATCCGTATTTCATGAACAGCACAAACCCCAGCCCATAAGCTAGCCCTTCTACGTCTGCATATATTACGGGACCAAATGTACGAGGACATGATAGTGGCTGAGACGCCGTGGCGACGGAAATCCTGGTAAAAAATCCGCCGCCGGTATTCTCTCTTTCTGCAACCGAAGCGCCCGCAAGCTGCGCCGCCAGTCCTTCTCCATATTCAGGCGTCTCAATGAAGATAGAATGTAGGGCGGCGAGTTCTAGCTTGGTGAAATCTGGCATGATGTCTTGCTATACATTATCGATCGACATTCCTTTTGGGCATAGCTGCCGACCGGGTTTGCGCTATCCTCCCCAATAAGGGATGGTGATGGCGTAGATTCCCAGGCCCAGCAGTACCAGCATGGTCACTAGCGTGCCCACCATCCGGCCTTTGCCGAATTTGCCATCATCCATGCCGACGCCATGCGCGACGCGGCCGAGCAGATAGAGACCGCTTACGATCCACAGCCATGTGGGTGAGGTTGCGCTGGCAAGCTCGATGGCCGCGACCAGAAGCATAACGAATGGAGCGCTTTCAATATAGTTGCTGTGTGCGCGCATGCGGCGGAGGACTTTCTCGTTGCCGCCGTCACCAACGCTGACTTTCTCGCTGGTTCTGACTTGCCCGACGCGGATCATAAGCCAGATATTTATCAGCGCTGCTGCGCCCGCCACGGTCAATGTTATCGGTAAAATCATCTTGTCCCCCAAATATGTGAAAATTATAGGCCGTCTATAGAAGCACAATGCTTGCAACGCACAGGAATTTCATTATACGCGCCCCTTCGCGTGCAATCTGTTGAACTTCAACCAGGTGATTCTCCAAAAATGCGGAGACTGGAATGTTTGGCTTGGATGCAGGCATTTGATATTAAATTTAAAGAACAGGCTTAGCAATGGCTGTACCAAAAAGAAAAACTACACCGTCGAAACGCGGTATGCGCCGGTCTCATGATGCTTTGAAAGTCGAAGCCTATCAGGAATGCCCGAACTGCGGTGAATTGAAGCGTCCGCACCATATGTGCGGAAGCTGCGGCCATTATAATGGTCGTGAAGTCTTGGCCGCTGATCTTTAATCAGCTAGTCTGTCGACTTCTGACGCGCAATCAAGGGGAATAACTGGTGGGAATGAGGCCGCGAATCGCGATTGATGCGATGGGCGGAGATGAAGGCCCACGCATCATGGTTGCAGGTGCCGCGCTCGCGCGTCACCGCCATGCAGGCTTTCAGTTCCTGTTCGTCGGCGATGAAGCGCAGATTCGCGAAGCGCTCAAGGATCATCCCAATCTAAGCGCGGCATCCGAGATATTGCATGCGGCGGACGTTGTGTCCGGCGAAGACAAGCCGGGACAAGCGCTGCGCGGCTCCAAAACCACATCCATGGGCATGGCTGTCAACGCCGTGAAAACCGGAGAAGTCAGTGCTGCTGTCAGTGCTGGCAATACCGGTGCCCTGATGGCCATTGCGAAGCTTGCGCTACGCACGATGCCGGGGATTGATCGGCCAGCATTGTCGGCGCTGCTTCCGACGATGAAAGACACTGATGTTGTGATGCTCGATCTGGGCGCCAATACAGAGTGCAATAGTCGCAACCTCGTACAATTTGCCGTGATGGGTGCAGCATATAGCCGCATTATGCACGGGTTTGATCGTCCCAAGGTGAAGCTGCTGAACATCGGTACGGAAGAGGCAAAAGGTACCGGCACGATTCAGGAAGCCGCTGCGACGCTGAAAGGCGCTGCCGGTCTGCATATGAATTTTCTCGGATTTACCGAGGCGGACAAGATATCCACTGGGGAGGTCGACGTGATTGTGACCGACGGATTTTCTGGCAATGTGGCTCTCAAGGCGCTGGAAGGAACCGCGCGGTTTGTCACCGACCTGCTGAAGCAAAGCTTCCTGAGTAGTCTGCGTTCCAAAATCGGGTTTCTGATTTCCCGACCGGCAACGGAAATGCTGCGCGATCAGCTCGATCCCAATAATCATAACGGCGCTGTGTTTCTGGGTCTGAATGGTGTGGTGGTAAAAAGTCACGGCAGCGCAGATGCCAAAGGCGTCGCCAACGCTGTCGAAGTGGCTGCCCGGCTGGTCGAGGACAGTATTCTCGAACGGATCAGCGAAGACCTGACAAAAATTAGCGAAGCCGCTCCGGTGGCTGAGGTGGCGAAATGAGTGCTGCTACTAGACGTTCTGTGATTAAGGGAACCGGTTCGGCTTTGCCGCGCACCCGCGTTTCGAATGCTGAACTCGCCAAGCGCGTGGATACAACCGACGAGTGGATCGTCGAACGTACCGGCATAAAATTCCGTCATATTGCCGAGGATGACGAGACCACATCCAGTCTTGCCATCGAAGCGGCGGACAAGGCGATGAAGGCGGCTGGACTCAGCGGCTCGGATATTGACCTGATCATCGTTGCAACGGCAACGCCCGACCAGACATTTCCGGCAACCGCCACCATCGTTCAGGACGCACTGGACTGTAACGGCTGCGTGGCATTCGACGTCGCTGCGGTCTGCTCGGGCTTTCTATATGCGCTTTCGGTAGCGGACAGCATGATCCGGGTTGGCAGCGCGCAAAACGCACTGGTTATCGGTGCCGAAACATTCAGCCGGATACTCGACTGGGAAGATCGCGGGACATGCGTTCTGTTCGGTGATGGAGCCGGTGCGATTGTGCTGGCAGCCGAGCAGGGTGAAAAAGGTGTCCTCGCCACCCGCCTGCATGCCGATGGCGCGCATAATCAGCTGTTATATGTCGACGGCGGTGCCGGTACCACGGGGACGGTCGGCAAGCTGCGCATGAAGGGCCGCGAGGTTTTCCGCCACGCTGTCGTCAATCTCGCCTCGGTTTTGAAAGAGGTATTGGAAGAAGCAGGCGAATCGATCGACAATGTCGACTGGGTCGTCCCGCATCAAGCCAATGCCCGGATATTGGATGCGACCGCTAAAAAGCTCAACCTTGCTCCCGAGAAGGTGATCAAGACCGTTGATATCCACGCCAATACTTCAGCGGCCTCGGTCCCGCTGGCTCTGGATACCGCTGTGCGAGATGGTCGAATCAAGTCCGGAGACCTGCTGGTTCTGGAAGCCATGGGCGGCGGATTTACCTGGGGCGCGTCGATCATTCGATACTGAACACGCTGCTTTTGTTCGCGAATAAACTATAATTTACATTTTCGTCGCCAAATTTACATCCTTGTCGAAAGCCAGTTGAGCGGAATGCATTTCCGCTCCTAGCTTGGGACCATGGAATATCCGGCATCCACAAGTTTGAAGATCGCGGCTCCGTTTCTTTATCGTGCCTATCTCAGCTGTCATGCTCTTCAGGCCCGCAAGCCACAGCTTTTGAGCGCACTGCAATGTTCCGAATCGGAGTTGCGGGATCCCGGCTATCAACTGGGTGACGAATCGATCGCCAGTCTCTGTGCCGCGGCTCAGGAAGAGCTCAACTGTACGGACATTCACTCGGAGATCGGCAACAAGATGGTGCCGCGGGGCTTTTCCGACCTTGGCTTTTCCGCTTTTTTTCAGCCCAGCTTTGGTGAAGCGTTGCTCGATCTTGTTGCCGAGCAACGGTTGGGCGGCGACAAGCCTGTCGTAAAACTCTTGCCGCTCTCTTCCGGTGACCGGTTGGTGTGGAATCAGGACAAGGTGATTTCGCCCGATCTGGTTCACATCATATTTGCACTGGTCCATCAATGCGGAGAGTTGCTGGCCGATGGGCGCTTCAAAACCGTCAAGGCCGCACATTTTTCCCACCGCCGGCCCGACGGGTTCAGGGGCTTCCCCGCCGAAAATTCAAACAGTGCGCCGATTCCCTGCCATTTCAATCGACCGTCCACTTATCTCGAATATCATCACATGGCGATGACCATGCCGATACAGCGTCACAATCCCGCGATTGTCTCGGCTGTCAGACGGCAGGAGGCATTTTTTGCCCGGGCCAGATTCGAGCGAAAGAATCTCGCGAAGCTGACCTATGAATATCTATTATATCTGCTCGATAAATCCGGTCTGAGCCTCGACGCGGCTGCCATAACATTCGGCATGGCGGAACGGACCTTGCGACGTAAACTGGTCGCCGAAGGCATGTCCTATCGTCAGCTACTGGAGCAGGTAAGGCGGGACACCTGCCATCTCTACTTTCTCGAAGGCACGCGCAATCTCTCCGAAATAGCCGCAAAACTCGGCTATAGCGAATTGAGCGCGTTCACCCGCGCCTATACGAGCTGGTATGGCCATCCACCGAGCCAGGACACCGGCAGCGCGATCGCTCTCGCTGCCTGAATATCAAATTGTCTGGAAAATGGTGGGCGTAGAGAGAGTTGAACTCCCGACCCCTTCGATGTCAACGAAGTGCTCTACCACTGAGCTATACGCCCACGCTGGAGGCCGTCTAGCCAGCCGCTTCGGCTGGCGCAAGGCTTAATTCAAGTCGCTCATACTGTCTGGCTCAAACAGTCGGTCAACCTCCAGAACCAGATCGCGCAAATGAAAGGGCTTGGACAATATTTTGGCCTTCGGAACAGACTGTCCGGCGCGCAATGTTACGCCAGAAAAGCCGGTGATAAACATCACCTGGGTCTCGGGGCAGACAGCGGCGCAATGCTGGGCCAGTTCAATTCCGTCCATTTCCGGCATGACAATATCCGTCAAAAGCAGGTCGAATTTCTGTTCGTCGAGCAGCGGTACTGCAGCGGTTCCGCGGTCTACAGCGACAACTTCATAGTTGGCTTTCTCCAGTGCCCGTGTAAGATGCTCACGCATCGCCTGTTCATCTTCCGCGAGGAGAATCCGAATCATTTTGTCACGCCTTCCTGAATATGCCTGAATACAGGCCCGCCTATATGCCGAGGCCGGTATATAAGTGCAAATCGGTTAATTTTTTTCCGACGGTGGCGATTATTTTGGCGATGGAAGCCGATTTTTTCGGGGGTAAATATGGCTAATTCGATTCCCGGCCACACATTATCCCCGGTACCGGCTTATTCCCTTTCTAATGTCACTACGCTTGGCTTCCCGGTTCTGGTCAGCGTGCCTCACTCCGGTCGGGACTATCCACCCGAACTTCTCGACAATCTGAATGTCCCAGCTTCTCATTTGCTGCGGCTGGAAGATCGCTATTCGGACCGGCTGGCGGCATCAGCCATTGCCTCCGGATTTCCGTCGATCATTGCCCGAAAGCCGAGAGCATGGGTCGATCTCAATCGCAATCGCACGGAAATCGACCCGGATATGGTGATCGGGATGGATCCGTCGCAGATAGCCCAGAAGAGCAAAAAGGTGAGGGGCGGCTTGGGCTTGTTGCCGCGTAGACTGCACGGTGCGGGTAATTTGTGGCGAAATAAATGGCCGTATCAGGATGTGATTGACCGGATCGAGCAGGATCACGAGCCCTATCATGCGATGGTGGCGAATCTTCTCGACCAGATACGGTCCGTTTTTGGATGTGCGCTCCTGCTGGACTTGCACAGCATGCCACCGATATTCGACGAGAATCATAACAAAGTAGGGTTTGTTCTGGGGGACCGCTTCGGGCGGAGCTGCGAATCGCGCTATGTCGAACTGGCGGCAGGCCATTTCCGGATGCACGGTCATCTTGTTCAGACGAACCATCCCTATTCGGGCAGCTATATTCTGGAGCGGCACGGCGGCCCATCGCGCAATATCCATGCATTTCAGCTTGAAGTGGATCGATCGCTATATCTTGATCAGAATATGCGCGAGCCGACAGCGTCCGTCGGGTCGATCGCGGATTTGATCCGCAACTGCTGCGTAATGCTCGCCGAGCAATTGTCAGGCCACCATCAGATCGAAGCAGCAGAATGACGGATTTTCAATAAAAAAACCACCTCGCCGGTTCGGCGAGGTGGCCAAGGTTCAGGGAGGTGGCATTCCGAAGGAATGCCTGTACCGATCCGATCGGGGGATGCGAACCGATACACCATTAATGTGGGCCTTGTTGTATTGAGTTGCAAGACCCTGAAAGCGGAAAATTACCGATAGCATTTGCCTGCTTCGACCAAATCGGGCGAAGCAGGCTCGCTTGAGTGGTTAAACCTTTACCGAAGGTGCTTCGGTCACTTGTGGCATTTTGCCGGCTTCAACCTGTTTGGCGAATACTTCGCGCATGATCTGCAGCGAGAAAAGATGTGCGTAGATCAATGGCAAGATACCGTTCTGGTTGATCTTCCGCAGTTCGTCGCCGCGCAGATCGCGCAATTTGGCTTCGTCGATCATCTTGAAACCGCGATAGATGAACGGCTTTTCAACGCCGGTTTGCTGAATGGAAACTTCACCATCCATCAACAATCCCATCTTTTCCAGTTCCTGGACGAACTGACCGGTCCGTTGGCCAGCTTGTTCGAACTGTTCGCAGAAGTTCAGAATATTCTTGGTGGTTTCGCTTGGCTGATCATCGTCGAACAGCGTGTCGCCTTCTTTAAAGTCGCCAACCGCATTGGCAGTCGGATCAAAGCATAGCGAGAGCTCTTCGGCTTCTGGACGTAATTTCGCGAGCATGAAAGGATAGCGGCGGACATAGGCGGGAACATAAGCAGGTTCACGAAATTGACCTTCGTCGTTCATGAACGTGTTCACGCCCTCGTTCAGACCCATGAGAATCAGTGGCACGCTATTGTCGCCGACGGAAAATACAATCGGATAGTTGCGCGCTGCATTGATGAATTCATCGGTGGTAATCGGAATGGCGTGCTGCGACTGCATGAAGGATGCGTTGTCGAGCCCCTTGATTTTCCATTTGCTGTGCTCGTTGGAATTGAGCGGAACCAGATCATTATAGAACATTGGTAGGGCTTGTGCTTGCGGCGTGCTCGCCATAGTCATATTCTCCGAAAATTACTGTTGAAACCGAATAGTTGTCTTGCGCTTTAAGAGCCTGACTGATCGGACGCAAGGGGAACGAGTTTGCCCGGGTTCATAATGTTCTTGGGATCGATCGCTGTTTTTATCGCGCGCAGCATGGAGAGGCGCGCATCGGAAGACAGTCGCTCCAGTTCCGCGCGCTTATTCTGTCCGATTCCATGCTCTGCCGAAATCGAACCACCCGCAGCGATGACGAGGTCATGGACCAATGGCGTTATCTGCGTCGCATAGTCCCGCATCCATTCTTGTGGCTGCGCACCCGCTGGTGCTTTGACGTGGAAGTGGACGTTGCCGTCACCCATATGGCCGAACGCAGCGACTTTCGTGCCCGGAAATCTCGCCTCGATGACCGGTGATGCCTCGCTGATGAACCGGGCCATGCCTGGCACCGGAACGCTGATGTCATGTTGCAGAGCCGGGCCGTTGGCGCGCTCGGCTTCGGAAATCGAATCACGGATTTTCCAGAAATCCTCAGCCTGCTGTTCGCTGGCCGCGAGCGTTGCATCCTCAATCAAGTCCCGCTCTATTGCGTCTGCCAGCAGTTTCTCGGTGACGGACCCGGGGTCCTGCGCATCCGGTTGATCGCGCACGATCTCGATCAGCACATGCCAGCGGTGGTTACCCTCCAGTGGCGAGCGGGTGCCGGGAATGTGGCGCAATACCGAATTCAGGCATGTCTCCGGAATGATCTCAAAGCCTTCCAGTGATTGCGGTGTCCGTTTGTTGAGAAACCGGAATAGCTGATAGGCGGCTTCGGTGCTGTCGACCGCGGCCCAGGATACGCAGCGATCCACCAGAGCGGGTACCGTCTTCAAGGTCGCCGCGGTGACAACGCCCAGCGTGCCTTCCCCGCCTACGAACAACTGCTTCAGATCGTAACCGCGATTGTCTTTTTTCAGCGCCGCGAGCCCTTCAAAAATACTGCCATCAGGCAATATGGCTTCGATTCCAGCGACCAGCGAGCGCATGGTTCCGTGGCGCAGTACCTGGGTGCCGCCGGCATTTGTCGAAACAAGGCCTCCGACCGTAGCGGAGCCTTTGCCGCCGAGGGTCAGCGGGAATCTCTGCCCGTCGGCCGCGAGCGCTTCGTGCAGAGTCTGGAGGATCACACCGGCTTCGCAGACCACCAGCTGGTCGTCCGGCGCTGTTCTGCGAATGCGGTTCATGCGGCGTAGCGACAGAAGGATCGACTGCCCGGCGATATCAGGGGTTGCCCCTCCGACCATGCCGCTATTGCCACCTTGCGGCACGATAGCGACAGCGTGTTCGTTTGCGATTCTCAGTATTTCTGCGGTCTCTTGCGTGGTCGCCGGGGAGACCATGGCTTGTGCCGCACCGGTATAACGGCCGCGCCAGTCGGTGAGCCAGGGCGCCATCTCATCACCCGCGCGGGTAAATCCTTTCGCGCCGACGGCGGCCTGCATCTGTTCCAGCCATTCTGCCCTTTTTGGCATATTCCTGTTCCTCTGTGGTCGTGTCATCTATCCGCCATCAGGGTGCAGTCGTGGCAGGGGGATTGCACGAGGATGATGATAGATGGCAAGTTCTCAGTTCATGCAATATTCAATCACTGCTGATATAGGCAAGGCAAGGGTTAGTTAAGGGATTATGGTGAGCCTGTCACTTACAGCGATATTGCTGCTCTCTGTGCCAGATGTGCGCGAGATGCAGCCGATAGACATTCCGTCGGCAGACGCAGCTATGGTCCATGTGGCGGAGCGGCCCCTGCTCTTTGCGCAGGTCCGAATCGAAAAGCGGGTGATCATCCGCGTTCCTCGCCGTCGGCCCACGCCCCTGGCACCGATGGCGGATTTTTCACGCGAGACCGTGGAAAAGACCTATCGCGAAAAGAAAATGGGTAAATGCCTGCCGATGAACAATATTCTCGGCGTGCAGATGTTTGCGGATCGCTATCTCGACCTGATCACCAAGGACCGAAAGAGAATCAGGGCCCAGCTCGAGGATACATGCCAGGCGCGCAGTTTCTATTCGGGTTTCTATGTCGAGAAAACGGAGGACGGCAAAATGTGCGCCGGTCGCGATATCCTTCACTCGCGAACCGGAGCCAAATGCGAGATTGATCGGTTCCGCGAACTGGTCCCGGCCCCCTAGACCAAGCGAGAAAACTTGACAAATCCCGGATATGCGATCATTGCCCGGCACAGCCCGAGAGGCTAAGACAGGGTGCAAGGTTGCATCCTATATTTTTCCGGAACCACTATGAAATTTGCCGATATCGGCCTGTCTGAAGAACTGCTGAAATCCGTAGCCGAAGCCGGCTATGACGAACCGACGCCGATTCAGGCGCAAGCCATCCCTTCCGTCCTGATGATGAAAGATATCATCGGCATTGCCCAGACGGGCACTGGTAAAACGGCGAGCTTCGTGCTGCCGATGATCGACATTCTGGCCCATGGCCGCTCGCGTGCGCGTATGCCGCGGTCGCTGATCCTCGAGCCGACCCGCGAACTGGCTGCGCAGGTTGCCGAGAATTTCGAGAAATATGGCAAGAACCATAATCTCAGCATGGCGCTGCTTATCGGCGGTGTGTCGATGGGTGACCAGATCAAGGCGCTGGAAAAAGGCGTTGATGTTTTGATCGCGACACCCGGACGCTTGATGGACCTGTTCGATCGCGGACGGATATTGATGTCGGGCTGCGAATTGCTGGTCATCGATGAAGCGGACCGGATGCTCGACATGGGCTTCATTCCCGATATCGAATCCATCTGCTCGAAACTTCCGGCGACCCGTCAGACGATGCTGTTTTCGGCGACAATGCCGCCGCCGATCAAGCGATTGTCCGACCAGTTTCTCAACAATCCGAAATATATCGAGGTTTCGCGCCCGGCAACGGCCAATACTTCGATTGATCAATCGCTGATAGAAGTTGCTCCGAAAGCCAAGCGCAAATTGATTGTCGATATTTTGGACAATGAAGGCGTCGAAACCGCTATCATTTTCTGCAATCGCAAGACCGAAGTTCGCGACCTTTGCCAGAGCCTGCGCAAGGACGGCTTTGATGCCGGACAGATCCATGGCGATATGGACCAGAGTTCGCGTCTGGCGGAGCTGGACCGGTTCAAGTCGGGTGAAATCAACATTTTATGCGCGTCCGATGTGGCCGCACGTGGTCTGGATATCAAAGGCGTCAGCCATGTTATCAATTATGATATTCCCTGGCATCCGGATGACTATATTCACCGGATTGGCCGTACCGGCCGCGCCGGCGCAACCGGCGTTGCGATAACCTTCATAACCCGCAGCGATGCCGAACATGTCGAAAGCATCGAAAAGCTGACCGGCATGAAAATCCCGGTCCGCAAAGAGCGCAAGGCCAAAGCTGGCGGAAAACCGGCCGAGAAGGTCGCCGAGAAACCTGATCGGGCAGAGCCGGCAAAGGCGAAGGCGCCGCGACGGGATGATGCGCCGAAGAAGGCGCGGCAGGATGATCGGCCGAAGAAGCCGCGGCAAAACGATGCTCCGAAAAAACCGGCGCCTGCTGCTAAAGTCCAAGAGAAAAAGCCACCTGTGGTACAGGATAGCAATGAAGCCGATGACGGCTGGAATGGACCGATGCCCAGCTTTCTGGACGCCAAGCTCAACCGCTAGGCTGTCGCCAAATCAGCGTTATTAATTAGCGCTATTGCAGCGTCAAGCTATCCAATATTGCCGAGGCCAGCGGATCTGTCGACTTGGCCTGATCCGCGGCATAGGTGATTTCCGCCTGGACCATCGTGCCGTCGGGCTTGCGGAGCAGCCGCTGGCTGGACTTCAGGCCGTTGGTCAATATGCCGGAAGCGCGATATTCATTCTTGCCGACGGCTCCGCCTTCCATGGCCTCGTTACCATCCTCGACGGTTTCAACGGCCTTGCTCCAGGCTGCGTCTTCGCGATTTTCAACCCAGCTAACTGCCAGTTTTGTGCCGCTTACCGTTTCGGTGAACACCCGGCCATTGTCGTCGCTGGCGGATTCATCCACCGTCCAGCCACTGGGCACCATGATCGTGTAGCCGCGCAAGGCGTTGGCGTAGCTTTCCATGCTGGCGAGGTCGACTGCCGCTTTCGCGCCATCGCCTTCTGCAGCAGCCGCTTCGTCGCGGATCGCCTGGCTTGCGGCATCCGCTTGCTGCGCCAGTTCTTCGCTCGACGGAACATCCCCGACCGCTTCCTGTTTTCCGCAGGCCGAAAGGAGCAGTGCTAGCGTCAGAGCGGCACCGAATGGAAGAATTGGAAGCATGTTTTTCATATCGGCCAGACTTAAGACCAGCGAGGGCAAACATCAATGGCGATGTTGGATTCGGGTCGCATTCGCGTTGGACTTGCCGCTGTTGGAAATGGCCGAAAATGTCAAATTCCAACAGGATGCGGCGAAATTATGCTGCGTTATCAATGCCCAGGTCGGCCAGTTTGCGATAGAGAGTCGAGCGGCCGATGCCCAGACGCCGCGCGACTTCGGTCATCCGGCCGCGATAATGGCCGATGGCGAGGCGGATTACATCGGCCTCGATTTCTTCCAGCGGCCGCAAATTGCCGTCTTCGCAATAGAGCGTGATGCCAATGCCTTCCGGACTGTTCATCAGATGCGGTTCGGCGTCGCCGGATTCGGCGACAAAAGAGGCGATTTGCGGAAATTCCTCGCAGCTCAGCGCATTGTGATCGCACATGACGGCAGCACGGAAAAGCACGCTCTGCAGCTGGCGGACGTTGCCGGGCCAGCGATAGCTGCGCAACAGATTGAGCGCTTCGTCGGTAATGCCAAGGCTGCGCAGGCCGGGCTGGAGCGCGAGGCGGGCGAGGAAATGCCGCGCCAGTGCCGGAATATCGCCGGTCCGGTCGCGGAGCGGCGGAATGGTGAGCTGGACGACGTTCATCTGATAATAGAGATCTTCGCGGAAATTGTCTTTTTCGACTTCCCGTTCCAGCTTGCGATTGGTCGCGGCGATAACCCTGACGTCGAGCTGGAAACTGTTCGGGCTGCCAAGCGGCTGGATATCCGAATGTTTCAGGAAGCGGAGCAGGCGGACCTGCGTTTCCGGCGGAATCCGGTCGACCTCGTCGAGGAAGATCGTGCCGCCTTCGGCCTGCTGGAGCAGACCGATCTTGCGGTCAAAAGCACCGGTAAAAGCGCCCTTTTCATGACCAAAAAGGATCGAGTCGAGCAGATTTCCGGTGATTGCGCCGCAATTCAGCTTCAACATCGGCAATTTTGAACGCGGACTGGCGGCGTGAATGGCATCGGCAATGACTTCCTTGCCAACGCCGCCTTCGCCTTCGATCAGCACCGGCACCCGGGCACGGGCAGCCTTGGCGGCAATCGCCAGCGCCGCGCGAAAGGCCGGGGCAGCCCCGACGATTTCTTCAAATTCCAGCGGCACCGAGATTTTCTCGGTGAGCGGGCGCAATTCTCCGGCATCCTTGGATGATTCGACCGCAGCATCGAGCGCCTGCAGCATCAGTTCGGGGGCAACCGGCTTGATCAGATAATCGGTGGCGCCAGCGCGCACGGCGTCGACGGCTTCCGCAATCGACCCGACGGCGGTCAGCATCAGGATTGGCAGGGCAGGGCGGCGGGCTTTCAGTTCGATAATCAGTTCCGTGGCTTCCGAACCCGGTACCCAATGGTCGAGGATGATAGCGTCCAGCATCATCCCGTCCTGCGTGCCGAGCGTGGCAATCGCCGTTTCCGCGTCTCGCGCATAGATCGTGCGGAATCCGGCCCGCGAGGCCAATGCCGAAATCAACCGGCATTGCGCCGGCTCATCGTCGATAAGCAGCAGTAACTTTGTGCCGTTTTGTGCCATTTTTTTCCCGATTGTCCCACAATGAAGCATTTTCATAGCGGCAACCGGTAAAGAGCCGATTAAAGGATGGATAAATATTCTATCCAAAATGACGGTGGGTAGGACTTGAGCCCTTGCCCATATAGGGTTACACCTCGCGCCAGTTTGGAACGAATATATTGGGGAAATCATGACATCGAATAATAATCTCGGCGCAGCAGAGGAAACCTACACAAAGTTTCTGTCGATGCTGAAAGTCGGCACGATCCTGACCGCTATAGTGGCCATATTGGTGGTTATACTCATTTCCTAACGGATTGGAATCTAGTGTGAAAATTGCAGTATTGAAAGAGTTCGCCGACGGCGAAGCGCGCGTCAGTGCGTCACCTGAAACGGTCAAGAAGTTCATTGCTCTCGGCGCCAATATGGCCGTCGAAAAGGGTGCGGGCGAATCTGCTGCTGTTGCCGATACCGATTATCAGGACATGGGCGCGACGATCGGAACGCGCGCCGCCGTTCTGAAGGACGCCGACATTGTGCTGGCGGTGCAGGGGCCTTCGCCGCAATCTCTCAAGGGGATAAAAAAAGGCGCATGGCTGGTTGCCAGCCTTAATCCTTTTGGCGAGCGCGAGCGGGTCGATGCTTATGCGAAGCTGGGCATTGATGCGCTGGCGATGGAATTCATGCCGCGGATCACCCGCGCGCAATCGATGGATATCCTGTCGTCACAGTCAAATCTGTCCGGATATAAGGCGGTGCTGCTGGCCGCGAATGAATATGGCCGCGTCTTTCCGATGATGATGACCGCAGCGGGAACCGTGTCCGCAGCGCGCTGTTTCATCATGGGGGTCGGTGTTGCCGGATTGCAGGCGATTGCCACCGCCCGGCGTCTCGGCGCGCAGGTCAGCGCAACCGATGTACGCAGCGCCACCAAGGAGCAGATCCAGTCGCTCGGCGCGAAACCGATTTTCGTGGAATCGGTCGAAGGCATCGAGGGCGAAGGTTCCGGCGGCTATGCCACCGAAATGAGCGAGGAATATCAGAAGGCCCAGGCCGAACTGGTCTCCAGCCACATCGCCAAGCAGGATATTGTGATCACCACCGCGCTGATTCCCGGCCGCGCCGCACCACGTCTGATTTCGGACGCGCAGATCGCGACAATGCGGACCGGCAGCGTGATTGTCGATCTCGCGGCAGAGCAAGGCGGCAATGTCGAAGGCGCTGTTGCTGGCAAAGTCGTCGAGAAACATGGCGTCAAGATTATCGGCGCAAGCAATATTCCGGCGATGATGGCGGCCGATAGCTCGGCGCTCTTCTCGCGCAATCTCTATAATTTCCTCAGCGCTTATTGGGACGAAGAGGCCAAGCGGCCGGTGCTGCCCGATGACGACGAGGTGACGATTGGCATACGGCTGACCAAAAATGGTAAGGTCGTAAACGAGCGCCTTCTGGCGAGCTAGGGGGTTAGCAATGGATTTTATTTCAATTCTTTCAATTTTCGTGATGGCCTGTTTTGTCGGCTATTATGTGGTCTGGTCGGTGACCCCGGCCTTGCATACGCCGCTGATGGCGGTGACCAATGCGATCTCCTCGGTAATCATTGTCGGGGCGCTGATTGCAGCGGCGGCGGGATCGCAGGCGGATGGCGGGCAGACTGCCAAATGGCTGGGTCTGGTTGGCGTTGTTTTGGCGAGCGTGAATATATTTGGCGGCTTTGCCGTGACCGAGCGGATGCTCGCAATGTACAAGAAAAAGGAGCGTAAATAATGGGTGCTTCTTTTGATCGTCACCCCAGCGAAGGCCGGGGCCTGAACCAAGCGCGCCGTATCGCATCGATAGCGGGTTGGATACCGGCCTTCGCCGGGATGACGGTTTTCGCCGCTTCACCCGCACTCGCTGCTTCCGGTGAACCGGTAAACCCCTGGGTTGCAGCCGCTTACCTGATTGCCGGTGTGCTGTTCATTCTCGCTTTGCGTGGCCTGTCGTCGCCCGAATCGAGCCGTACGGGTAACCGGTTCGGTATGGCCGGGATGCTGATTGCCGTGGTCACGACCTTGTGGACGCACAGCATTGCCAGCCTGCCGGAAATTGCCGGTGCTATCGCCATTGGTGGCGCGATCGGTTTCTTTACCGCGCGCCGTATCGCGATGACCGATATGCCGCAGCTGGTTGCCGCTTTCCACTCGCTGGTCGGTATGGCCGCCGTGCTGGTCGGTATCGCCGCCTATCTCAATCCCGGTGCTTTTGGCATTTTGGATGCGACGGGTGAAATATTGACTGTCAGCCGCGTCGAACTGGGCCTTGGTGTTGCCATTGGTGCGATCACCTTCTCCGGTTCGGTTATCGCTTTCCTGAAACTCAACGGCAATATGTCGGGCGCGCCGATCATGCTGCCGCTGCGTCATGTCATCAATCTGGGCGTACTCGCCGGGATCATCGGACTGACTGCCTATTTCGCTATTGCCCCGACCGTTGGTACGGGCGCGATATTCTGGACCATTGTCGGCCTCAGTTTCCTTATCGGTTTCCTGCTGATCATTCCGATTGGCGGCGCGGACATGCCGGTCGTCGTGTCGATGCTGAACAGCTATTCCGGCTGGGCGGCAGCGGCGATGGGCTTTACCCTCGGTAATACCGCAATGATCATTACCGGCGCACTGGTCGGTTCGTCCGGTGCGATCCTGTCCTATATCATGTGCAAGGCGATGAACCGCAGCTTCATCAGCGTGATTGCCGGTGGTTTTGGAGCCGAAGCCGCGAGCAGCGATGGTGCCGTAAAAATAGACCGTCCGTGGAAACGCGGTTCGGCCGAGGATGCCGCCTATATGATGAAACAGGCCGAAAATGTGATCATCATACCCGGATACGGCATGGCCGTGGCGCAGGCCCAGCACGCCTTGCGTGAAATGGGCGATATGCTGAAAGAACAGGGCGTCAGTGTCAAATATGCGATCCACCCCGTGGCGGGTCGTATGCCGGGCCATATGAACGTCCTGCTGGCCGAAGCCAATGTGCCTTATGACGAGGTATTCGAGCTGGAAGATATCAACAGCGAATTTGCCCAGGCCGATGTTGCCTTCATTATCGGCGCGAATGACGTGGTCAATCCGGCGGCGAAAACCGACAAAAGCTCGCCGATTTACGGCATGCCGGTGTTCGATGTCGAGAAAGCCAAGACGATATTTTTCGTCAAACGTTCGATGGGCGGAGTCGGCTATGCCGGGGTCGACAACGAGGTCTTTTATATGGACCAGACCATGATGTTACTTTCCGATGCGAAGAAAATGTGCGAAGAAATTGTAAAGGCGCTCTAGACGCCGACTTCGGATTTTTCAGGGAATGTAATTTCAATGCGTAAAATTGGCCTGATTGGCGGGATGAGCTGGGTATCGACCGCCAGCTACTATACGCGGATCAACAGGATCGTGCAAAAGCGGCTGGGCGGCTTTACCAGCCCGCATATGCTGATCGAGAGTGTCAATTTCAGCGACTATGCCCGGCTGCAGTTGGACGATGACTGGGATGCGGCTGCCGGTCTGATGGCCCGGTCGGCCAAGCGGCTGGAAAATAGCGGTGCGACCGCGATATTGATCTGTTCCAACGCGATGCATAAAATCTACGACCGGGTGCAACCGGAAGTGGGTGTGCCGATCCTGCACATTGCCGATTGTGTGGGCGACAAGATGGTGGCCGATGGCATCAAATCCGCAACCTTGATCGGTTCCCGCAATGTGATGACCGAAGGATTTTATCGCAAGCGTCTGGTCGGCAAGGGGATAAGCCTGTCGCCACCCGATGAGGAGCGGGTCGAGGAGATCGACCGGATCATCTACGAGGAACTGATGTTCAATCAGGCCAAGCGCGAGTCCGAGCGGACGATGAAAACCTATATCACCAATATCGCCAAGGGCGATGTCGAGGCAGTGGTGCTGGGATCAACGGAACTCGACCTGATCATCGATACCAAGGCAAATATCCTGCCGATCTATGACAGCACCGAAATCCATGCCGATGCGGCGATCGAGTGGATTCTCGCCGAGGGCTAGCCCCGGCTTTTCCAAATTTACTGACATTCATGTCAATGCCCTTGGCATCGGCCTGATTTTGCGGCATCATGACTCGTTCTTGGAGGAGAGAGATATGATACGCAGTCTACTGGTGGCCACCGCGCTTTGCCTGAGCGCCCCGACACTCGCAAAAACCGTCACTGTTGCTCCTGGCGCAGATGCGCAGGAACGGCTTCAGGAAGCCCTGATTCTCGCCGAACCGGGCGATGTGATCGAACTGGGCGCAGGCCGGTTCGATCTGGTTGATGGTCTCTCGCTCGACGTTGATAGTGTAACCGTCCGCGGTGCCGGCATGGATCAGACGGTGCTCAATTTCGCCGGACAGCTCGGCGCGGGCGAAGGCCTGCTGGTGACATCCGACCATGTGGTGCTGCGCGATTTCGCGATCGAGGACAGCAAGGGCGACGGCATCAAGTCGAAGGGCGCGGACAATATTGTCTATTATAAAGTCCGGGTCGAATGGACCCGCGGGCCGCATAAGGAAAATGGCGCCTATGCGATCTATCCGGTCGAGAGCAGCAATGTGCTGGTCGACAGCGTGGTCACGATCGGCTCTTCCGATGCCGGGATTTACGTGGGCCAGTCGGAGAATATCATCGTCCGCAACAGCGTGGCGAAGTTCAATGTCGCTGGCATCGAGATCGAAAACAGCATTGGTGCCGACGTTTATAACAATGTCGCCGTCAACAATACCGGCGGCATATTGGTGTTCGATCTGCCCAATATTCCGAAACAGGGCGGCCGCAATGTCCGGGTGTTCGACAATATCGTGATCGATAATAACACCCCGAATTTCGCGCCCGAAGGCAATATTGTCGCCGAGGTTCCCGCCGGCATGGGGGTCATGGTGATGTCGCATTATGAGGTGGAGGTGTTCGAAAACCGCTTCGCCGAAAATGGCACCGGAAATGTTCTGATCGTGTCCTATACCAAGGGGCAGGATGACCCCAATTATAACCCCAAGCCGATCGGTGTGCGGGTGTTTGAAAATGACCATGGACGGGCGGGCTATAATCCGGTCTTCACCGGCGGCGCGCAGTTGAAGGCCGCCTTTGGCGGCGCTATTCCGCCGATCATCGAGGATGGCACGGGCGAGAATATCCTGATCGGCGATGATGTCGCGGTCCTGACGCTGGGCCTGACGAAGCCCGGCCAGTCGCTCGCCGAAGCCAGGCCTGCTCTCGTCGCGGGAGCCAGCGAGCCCTTTGACGGCCGGCAGCTGAAGCCGATCACCTTGCCGCAAGCGATGGAAGACGCGATCAAATAATGCGTTTGCTGGCTTCTGCGTGCGCGATCGTGGCGCTGACATTCTCGGTAGGGGCCCGTGAACCTGCGGGAGTCGCGGACGGGGTGATCCTGTCCGACGGCTTGCCGCGGGTGCTGTCGGACTATCGGTTTTTCAAGGATGCAGCCGGCTGGCAGCCCAATGACCGGGTGACGCCTTATACGCTCAACACGCCGCTGTTCACCGATTATGCGGAAAAATACCGGTTCATCTATGTGCCGGAGGGAGAGCAGGCGAAGGCGGAGGGCGACGGGTTGCTCGATTTTCCGGTGGGATCGGCACTGATCAAGAGCTTCGGTTACGAGATTGACGGCAAGCCGCGGCTGCTCGAGACGAGGGTGCTGCTGCACCGCGCCGACGGCTGGCTGGCGCTGCCTTATGTCTGGAATGAAGAACAGACCGAGGCGAAGCTGAAGGTCGCGGGCGCGCGCATTCCCGTTACGTTCACCGATCCGTCGGGCCGGGAACGGTCGACCAGCTATGCCGTTCCCAACAAGAACCAGTGCAAGGAATGTCACGCCTTGTCGGAAGCGGTTACGCCGATCGGCCCCAAGGCACGCAATCTGACCCACGACGGCCAGCTTGCGGAATTCGCCCGGCTTGGACTGATCGACCGGACGCCCAAGGTCGAATATCGCGTGCCGGTCTGGGGAGAGACCAGCGCGCCGCTGAACGACCGCGCGCGCGGCTATCTCGATGTCAATTGCGCCCATTGTCACAATATCAACGGCTCGGCGAGCAACTCCGGCCTGTTCCTGACCTACGAAGAAGACATGCCTGTCCGTTTCGGGATCAACAAGCGTCCGGTTGCGGCGGGGCGGGGCAGCGGCACCCATGACTTCGACATCGCTCCCGGCGACCCGGATGGCAGCATCATGATCTACCGGCTGAACAGCCTCGATCCGGGTATTTCCATGCCGGAAGTGGGCCGCTCGATTGTGCATGACGAAGGTGTGGCTCTGCTGAGTCAGTGGATCGCGGAGATGAAGTAGGGGGTGTTTATTTGACCTCAAGCGCCGGGCCCGGGTGTATGTATTTTGTCTCGCGGCAGTTCGCTCCGCTCACGCCTCCGACGGGGCGGGCTAATGCCCGACGCGCGGTCGCGCTTGCCTCCGCTTCGCGTCGGTCAGGCTCTCCCAATTATGGTCAGTTTCTAACCGAGGCGTAGCCGAGGCACGGCCGACCGGCCGCCGGGCCTTATTGGCGCGATAGCCAAGGGCGCGGATGCGCCCGCCCGGCGCTTGAGGTTAAAAAAATCATTTTGCTCGGGTCCAGTCCTGGCCCCGGCAGTAAAATGCGACACAGCCTTTCATCTTCAGACTGTTGGCCGAATTCAGGCTGACTTCCGAACGATAGGTTTTTCCCGACTTCGGATCATAGACCTTGCCCCGCCAGATATCGCCATCGGGTTTGAATCCGGTCAGTATAGCCATGCCCAGCAAAGTGCGATTGCGCAGTTTCTTGTCGGGATTGTTGATGTCCTTCTGGCCGACGCCATTGGGCGGGGTGACCAGATATTTATAGATACGGCCACAGACACTTGTGCCGCATTTGGAGATTTTGATGACGGCATCGCGGTCCTGGGTGATCCACTCCCCGTTGATTGAGTTCGCTGCCAGCGCCGGGCTGGCAAAGGCCATGGCGGCGGGGATCAGGCTAGCTGTTGATTTTCCAGGGGTAAAAATGGACATGGTCTTATTCCCTCTGCCGATGATGGGTAGGTCAGGACCGAGGCAATAGATCATTGGCGGTTACGCCAGTCTGAACACGCCGGAACAATTTGCCCTTTTCGGCCCAGAAGATAAACGCCAGGGATGCCACGCCGCAGACCAGAAAGCCGGTGGCGAGCGGCAATATCGTGCCATCAAATTGCAGTCCGATCGCTGCGCCGATCATTGCCGACAGACCGGAACGGGTAAAATTCTGGAAGGAGGAGGCAACGCCGGCGGTCTTGCCGAATGGCTGCATCGCTATGGAACTGAAATTGGCTCCGGTGAACCCGACCATTCCCATTGAGGGCACGAGCAACGCCATGAAGACCCAGAGATTAACCACTCCGGCCTCGGCGAGAGCAAAATGGACGATCGACACCAGGATGAAAAAGATCAGTGCGGATTGTGACACCCGGCGCGCGCCAAAGCGCATGACGATCCGGGAGTTGGTAAAGCTGGCGACGGACATTGCCCCTGCATTCAATGCAAAAATATAGACAAAAATGTCACCGGCATCGAATATATCGAAGAATATCTGCTGGGCCGAAGCGATATAGGCAAAGAGCGGCGCCATCATCAGGCCGCTGGCTATGACATGGCCAAAGCTGTTGCGGTTGAAGATAACGCCATACCATGCCGCGCCGATTGATTTGGCCTTGATCGGGGTCTTGTGGTCGGGATGCAGAGTCTCTGGCAGTCGGGTGCTGACCCAAAGAAATGTCCCTAGCCCGGCGGTGGACAATACCAGAAATATTGCCTTCCAAGGCGCGACATGAAGGACCATCTGGCCGATCAGGGGGGCTGTAATGGGAACGATCATGAATACCATCATGATGGTCGACATCGACCGGGCCATGGCATCACCGCTGTAGCGATCGCGGATGATACTGTTGGCCAACACGCCCATCGCCGAGGCGGCGAGCCCCTGGATGAAGCGACCGATCAGCAGCAATTGATAATCCCATGCCAGAGCACATAAAATGCCGAAAACCGTATATATGCCAATAGTCACCAGCAGCACCGGCTTGCGGCCATAACGATCCGCGAGCGAACCGTATAAAATCGAGCCTATCGCCATGCCGTAAATATAGGAGGTGATGGTCCATTGCCGGTCATTGACATTGGGCAAGGCAAAATCGTCGGAGATCAGTCCGAGCGCAGGCAACATGATGTCGATCGCCAGAGCGTTCAGCGACATCAGGCTCGCCATCATGATGATGAGCTCTTTACGGCCTATGGGAAATGGGAGAGCTTTGCGTTGCACCGGTGGCCTATGGCAAGATCAGGCGGGTGTGGCTATAGTGTAAATGAACAGCTTGAGCTTCTGCCGGGCTCTGGGATCGAGGGAAAACGGAATGATGAAGTCATGGTTTCCGAAGCTAGCACTGGTCATGTTGACGCTGGCCGGAACAGCGGATGTCCGGTTGGAAGCTGCGGAGGAAGCAAGCTGTGCTTCGGTTTCAGGTGATATCTGGAGTGAGGCTAGGCCGGACATTGCCTGGCAGGAAATCGATGGCGGGCAGATAAAGTCCCTGACCGATTTCTTGCGCGTGACTGACAACCGGATAGCGGGAGTCCCAATTGTAAAAGGCGGCGATTTTTCCGGCTGGGATTTCAGCGGCGCCTCATTTCCCGGTGTCTGCTTCGAAGAAAGCAATCTGTCGGGCGCAAATTTCGCGGGTGCGCTGGCGCCTGGCGTGGGGTTCATCAAAGCGGATCTGGGCGGCGCCAATATGAACGGCGTTCATATGTCCGGCGTCCTGTTTCGGAATGCCGGTTTGCAGGGTGTGACAGCAAAGGGTGCCGATTTTTCAAATGGCCATTTTGATGGTGGCTGGTTCGAGGGCAGCGTCGAGGGCTGGGATCTCGACGGCGCCAATATGTCCGGTTTCACTTTCGAATGCGGCATTACGGTGCCGGACGGTTGTCCGGTCTATCAGGGTGGCGCAAAAATGAGCGCCAGGGGTGCGGATTTCACCGACGCCACGCTGCACAGTTTTGGCCTTCATGCTGTCGACCTGGCCGGTGCCAGAATCGACGAAACGATTATCGGACCCCGGCAGTTGCCCCATCTCGAGAAAAGCGATTTTCATGGCGTGGTAATCCTGCGTGGTGGTGCCAGCGATGTAAATCTGACCGCCGGAGAAGCGCGGCAACTGGTGACCGCAAATGCCGCGCAGAGGACAGCGGAAGCGGGTCCGTCCTTTGACTGCGGCAAGGCGGCAAGCAGGGTCGAGCAGGAAATCTGCGGCGAATATGCCAGCAATTTGCGCGCGGCGGATCGCACTATTGCTGCTCTGTACAAGCGCGCGAAGGCAAAGGATGCCGGCGTCAAGACGAGCCAGCGGGCCTGGTTAAAGCAGCGCAACCTGTGTGGCGTGGCCGAATATCCGGCGGACTGCATCCGGGAAAGCTACAGCACGCGCAAGGAGCAGTTGCTCGGCTTGCTGGGCGGGCAACACTGGCTGGCTCGCGGCGAGGCAGCGCTGTTTGTCGACGATGTGCTGCCGCTTCCCGCTGCTATGGCCGGGTCCGGACTGTTCGCCAAAATCGCGCCGGCTCTGGTCGGTGCCTCGATGACCGAAATATTGATCGAGCGCGGGGATGACGGGCTTTATGCGATCAAGGGTAGTGCGGTGGGTGCCAATGCGCATTTGTGCAGCATTTACGCCTCGCATCTCTATTTCGACAAGGCATCGGGCTGGTATATCCCTGTGTCGGAAGGGACGGCAAACCCGATCTTCCGGTTTTTTGACGACCGGCTGGAAATATTTGCAGGGGGCCATCCGGACTATGAAGAATATCCGGAAGCTGCGGATGTCATGAGTTGCGGGATGCGCGCCGGTTTCGGGGAAACGATCCGCGCCAATGTCGGCAAGGCGCTGATCGAAAGCTATCGAAAGTCGCTGAACGAGAACATGTAGCTGCTCCCCAAGTCGGGAAACAGGCGCTAGACTGGGGTCATGTCCGACTCCGCTCCAGATCTGCTCCAGCGCAAGATCATCCATATCGATATGGATGCCTTTTTTGCCAGCGTCGAGCAGCGGGACTTTCCGGAATTGCGCGGCAAGCCGGTGGCGGTGGGCGGCTCGTCCAAGCGCGGGGTGGTCGCGGCGGCTTCCTATGAAGCGCGGGTGTTCGGGGTGCGTTCGGCCATGGCTTCGGTGACTGCCAAACGGCGCTGCCCCGATCTGATTTTCGTCAAGCACCGGTTCGAGGTCTATCGCGAAGTGTCGCAGCAGATCCGGGCGATATTTCGCATGCACAGCGATCTCGTCGAACCGTTGTCGCTGGATGAAGCCTATATCGATGTCACGCAGGACAAGATGGGGATCGGCAACGCCACAAGGATCGCCGAGATGATCCGCGCCGAGATCAGGAAGCAGACCGGTCTCACCGCCAGCGCCGGGGTCAGCTATAATAAATTTATCGCCAAGATCGCCTCCGACCAGAACAAGCCGGATGGCATCTGCGTAATCAAGCCGCATCAAGGCGCGGAGTTTGTCGCCGGTTTGCCGGTGCGGCGTTTCTATGGCGTCGGCCCGAAGACGGCGGAGCGGATGGCGAAGCTGGATATCCACACGGGTGCCGATCTACGAGCGCAATCGCAGGATTTCCTGAGCCAGCATTTCGGCAAGTCGGCCGGCTATCTGTTCCGCGCTTCCCGGGGCGTCGACCATCGCGAAGTGCGGTCCAACCGGATACGCAAATCCGTCGGCGGCGAGCGGACTTACGGCGATGATCTGGTCAGCGACAGCGATATGCACGACGCGTTCGAGCATATTATCGATATCGTCTGGAACAGTATCGAAAAATGCGAGGCACGCGGGCGGACGGTCACGCTGAAGGCGAAATATGCCGATTTCCGGCAGGTGACGCGGTCCCATTCGGTGGATCATTATGTCGCGGACAAGAATGAATTTTCGGCTATCGGTCGGGAATTGCTGGCCAGTATCATGCCGGTCGAAAATGGCGTGCGCTTGTTGGGGTTGACGCTTGGCAATCTGGAAGGCGCGGAAGCAGCGGCGGCGCCAGATGAAAGCGATGATCAGCCCGCATTCGAATTTTAGTCTTGCTATAGACTATACCTTGCAATACATAGTAACAATGTTAAGCAAGGCAGCATGATGGAAACGCAAGCGAATATTGAGTCCAAATGGGATGCCCAGCTTCGCAAGGGAACGCTGGAACTGGTCATATTGGCGATATTGAAAGAGCGGCGGCTTTATGGCCTCGAGCTGCTCGGTCTGCTGCAGTCTCTGGAGACGACGGCAATTACGGAGGGAACATTATATCCCCTGCTGGACCGGCTGAAGCGGGATGGCCTTGTCGATGCCCATTGGCAGCAAGAGGGCGAAACAAGGCCTCGCAAATATTACAAGCTCACCATGAAGGGTGAGGAGAAGCTGGCTGATCTCACAATCCGCTGGCGAAAATCCATCGAAGATATTGAAACCTTATTGAACAATCCCGGGCCGGGACCGATCCGCCCGAAAGGAGACTGACATGTCTGACCGCGAAATGATCCACAATTACCTGCAATCGCTGATGCGTTTCCTGTCGCGCCTCGACCAGGAAGATGCCGATGACGTGCTGCGCGAAATCGAGAGCCACATCTATGATGTGATGGAAATGCGCGAAGGGAACGGTCAGATGATCGATGCTTCGGCTATCCTGGAAGGCTTCGGCCAGCCGCGCGATCTGGCCAGCCAATATGTCGACCATATCCTGGACGGGGCGCCTCCTCCCAAGGGGTTCCGGGCTATTCAGCAAGTGAAACGGGGTGCGACGGCGGGGCTCCGCTGGGCCACTGGCATAGTCGGCTATAGCCTGTCCGCGACGCTGCTGATCATTGGATTATATAAGCTGGTCGATCCGGATGCTGTCGGTTTCTGGGCCAATGAATCGGGGGATTCGGTTGTCATCGGCGCGCTGGCGGAAGTCCCGGCAGGTACGCATGAGCTTATGGGTTGGTGGATCACACCGATTGCCATTGGACTGGGTGTCGCTGCTGCCTATCTGGCGACCCGGCTGCTCAGGGTGTTAAAGCTGAAAAGCTAGGCTCTGCGGTCAGCCAGTGATCAGAAACTCATCTCGTCATAGATCCGGCTGACATCGCCGTTCCATTCGCCATGATAGCGTTCGAGCAGCTGCGCCGCCGGTGATTTGCCCTTGGCGACCACTTCGCGGAGCGGGTCGAGAAAGCCGCTTTCATTGTCGCCGCTGGTATTCAGACGGTTGCGCGCAGTGAGGCCGGCCGATGATATGTCGAGAATTTCTGCGGCGAGGTCCTTCAATGTCTGGCCATTGGGTATCGGTGTCTCGAGGCCCAGTTTGGGCACGCCGTTGCGCAGCGCTTCACGCTCTTCCATGCTCCAGCCCTTGACCCGGTCCCAGGCGGCATCGAGCGCGGTCTGGTCATAGAGCAGGCCGACCCAGAATGCGGGCAGGGCGCAAATCCGGTTCCACGGACCACCGTCCGCGCCGCGCATCTCGAGGAAACTTTTCAGGCGCACCTCGGGGAAGGCGGTGGAGAGATGATCGGTCCAGTCGGACATTGTCGGCTTCTCGCCGGGCAGTACCGAGAGCTCGCCCTTCAGGAAATCGCGGAAGCTGAGGCCGGCGGCGTCGATATATTTGCCGTCGCGAAAGACGAAATACATCGGCACGTCGAGCATATATTCGGCATAGCGTTCGTAGCCGAAGCCTTCCTCGAACACGAAGGGCAGCATGCCGGTGCGGTGCGGGTCGGTGTCGGACCAGATATGGCTGCGGAAGCTCTGGTAGCCGTTGGGCTTGCCCTCGGTGAAGGGCGAATTGGCGAACAGGGCGGTGGCCAGCGGTTGCAGCGCCAGGCCGACGCGGAATTTCTGCGCCATGTCGGCTTCGCTGGCATAGTCGAGATTGACCTGGATGGTGCAGGTGCGCAGCATCATGTCGAGGCCGAGATTGCCGACGCGCGGCATATGGTCGATCATGATCTGGTAGCGGCCCTTGGGCATGATCGGCAATTCGGCGCGGGTCTTGTCCGGCCACATGCCCATGCCGAGGAAGCCGGTGCCGGTCTTCTCGCCAATCGCCTTCACCTGCTGCAGGTGGCGGCCGGTTTCGTTGCAGGTCTCGTGCAGATTTTCCAGCGGTGCGCCGGAGAGTTCCAGCTGACCGGCAGGTTCAAGGCTGATCGCTCCATCACTGCCCGACATGGCAATAACCTTGCCGCCCTCTTCCACCGGCTTCCAGCCGAATTCCTGCATGGCGAGCAGCAGGTCCTTGATGCCGCCGGGCTCGTCATAGCTGGGGGCGTGATGGTCGGTGGTCGAATAGACAAATTTCTCGTGCTCGGTGCCGATCCGCCAGCGGTCCTTGGGCTTCTCGCCCTGGGCCATGGGTTCGATCAACTGGTCGATATTCTCGATCACAGGATCGTCGTTGCTGGAAACCTGTCTTGTGCTCATCATCCAGCCTTAGAAAATGATCAGCGGCTGGGCTACTGAAAAAAAGCTGTTCCGCTGAAAGCTTTTGTTCCTTGTCACAGGAACCAGCTCACGGCGGCAAAGCCGCCGACGAAGAGAATGCCGACGGCAGTGGTGGCGAGGGCAAAATTCTTGTCGATCCAGTCCTTCATCGGCGGACCGAAATAGCGGAGCAGGGCAGCGACCAGAAAGAAGCGCGCGGATCGGGCGACAATGGCTGCGCCGATCAGGATATGCAGCGGCATCGCGGTGCTGCCGGCGGCGATGGTGATCACCTTGAATGGCAGCGGAGTAAAACCGGCCAGCAAGACAACGACCCAGCCCTGTTCGTTGAAATTCCGGGCAAAAACATCGAATTTGTCGATGACGCCGTAAAATTCGAGGATCGGCATGCCGACCGTTTCAAAGACAAAATAGCCGATGGCATAGCCGAGCAGCGAGCCGAGCACGGATGCGATGGTGCAGATCAGGGCGTACCAATAGGCACGCTCCGGTCTCGCCAGACACATGGGTGCCAGCATGACGTCGGGCGGGATTGGAAAGAAGCTGGATTCGGCAAAGCTGATCCCGGCGAGCCATTTCGGGGCCTGTCGATGCGCGGCCTTGTCGAGCATCCATTCATAGAGTCTTTTTAGCATTTTTCTAGACCTCAGGCGCCGGGCGGGCGCATCCGCGCCCTTGGCTTTCCTCGCAAAAGCTCGGGCGCGCGGTCGCGCTTGCCTCGCTTCGCTCGGAATTGGCCCCAACCAACCGAGCGAAGCGAGGCAAGGCCGCCATATAAAATGGACGGTGTCCGTCGCGCCTTATTGGCGCGAAAGCCAAGGGCGCGGATGCGCTCGCCCGGCGCCTGAGGTCCAAAGAAGATTCCACCTTAGTGTCCCGGCGTGCCGGAAATATCCTCGAGCAATTCCTTCGGTGTCTCGCGGCCATGGTCGGTGCCGGCGGTGCGGTCGCCCTTGGCGAGGGCGAAGACGACGCCGGACAGGGCCAGCAGGCCGATGATGTTCGGCAGGGTCATGGCGGCGTTGGAAATGTCGCCGAGACGCCAGACCAGCTGCAGCGGCGCGAAGGAACCGATGAGAATGACCACGCACCACAATATGCGCCAGATGATATGCAGGGTTTTCTCGCCCTTGAGGCTGGCCCCCGGCAACTGGTCATAGAGGAAGGTGATCGCCCGTTCGCCATAATAGCTCCAGGTGAGCAAGGTGGTGAAGACGAACAGGATCAGCGCGACCGACACGACCAAGGTGCCGATCGGAATGCCGAACACGAGCAGCGGGAAGGCCGCGGCATAAGCGCCGGAGGTCATGGCAAAGCCGTTGAGATCCGACTGCCAGGCATGTTCGACGGCCTGTTTGACGCCGTCGGCATCGGTATAGGTAAAGTCCCCGGCAACGGTCAGCATGACCAGCGCGGTCATCGTACAGATGACCACCGTGTCGATGAACGTGCCCATCATCGCGAAACGGCCCTGTGCTGCGGGATCGTTGGTCTGGGCAACCGCGTGGGCAATCGGGGTCGAACCCTGTCCGGCCTCGTTCGAGAACAGGCCGCGCGCGACACCGGCGCGGATCGCCATGATGATCGCCGCGCCGAGGAAGCCGCCGGTTGCCGACTGGGTATTGAAGGCGCCGTCGAAGATCCGGCCGAAGGTTTCCGGCAGATAGGGCAGGTTGATGCCGAGAGCGATCAGCGCCATGATCAGATAGGCGCCGGCCATCCACGGCACGATGGTTTCTGCAACCTTGCCGATCGACTTGATGCCGCCGATGATCACGGCAAAGACAGCCACCGCCGCCACCGCGCCGCCGATCCATTCCGGCACGCCGAACAGTTCGTTGGCGCTGTCGCCGAGGCTGTTGGCCTGGATGCCGTTGCCGGTGACCAGCGCGGAAAACAGGGTGCCGAGGCAGAACAGAATCGCGAGCCATTTCCATTTCGGGCCGAGGCCGATGGCGATATAGGTCATCGGACCACCGCGGTAGGTGCCGTCAGCGGCCTGCGACCGAAAGCGCACGGCCAGCGACCCTTCGGCAAAGGCGAGCGCCATGCCGAACAGGGCCGTCACCCACATCCAGAAGATCGCGCCGGGGCCGCCGAGCGTGATCGCGGTGGCGACGCCGGCAAGATTGCCGGTGCCGACCTGGCCGGACAGCGCGGTCGAGAGCGCCGCGAAGGGCGAGATTTCGCCTGCGCCTTTTTTTTCCGATTTCTTGAACAGACCGGCCAGTGCGGGGAAAAGACGGCGCAGCGGGTAGCCGCGCAGGCCGATCATGAAATATATGCCGGCACCCAGCAGGATCACCACCATTGGCGGGATCGGCAGAATTTCCACGCCGGCCCAGCTGCCGCCCCAGATGAAATCCGACACATTGGTGATCGGCTCGATCGCCGCTTCGAGACCTGAAACAGGTGCTGTACTCACAAAACTTCTCCCCGATGGCGCGCATGGGCGCATATTCTATCCCGTGCGGCAAGATTAGCAGGCGGAGGGTTTTTGGCAAATGCTTTTGCCAAATGGTCACGAGCCCTTATGCTGCTCCGGAACCGGAAAATCGGATGGAGTCTGAATGATGCAAAGCCTGTGGGTAAAGAAAAACGAACTCGCGCAATCGCAATGGCATGACAGCGATGCGCCGTCTCTGGCCGGGGGCCAGATATTGCTGGCGGTCGAGAAATATGCCCTGACGGCGAACAACATTACCTATGCGGTGGTTGGCGACGGCTTTGGCTACTGGAATTTCTTCCCGACCGGTGATGATCAATGGGGTATTGTTCCGGTCTGGGGCTTTGCCAAGGTCGTGGCGTCTGAAAATGCCGATATTGTGGTGGGCGAGCGGGTCTATGGCTATTTGCCGATGGCCAGCCATTTGCTGGTCACACCGACCAATGTGCAGGACGGCGGATTCGTCGACGGAGCCGCGCACCGGCAGGGGCTGGCGATCATCTATAATCAATATAACCGGCTCGGTACCGACGAGGCTGCGCTGGAAGCGGAGCGGGCCATTTTCCAGCCTTTGTTCACCACCAGCTTCCTGATCGAGCATTTCATGCGGTCGAATGACTGGTTCGGCGCCGAGGCGCTGCTGATGACAAGCGCGTCTTCAAAAACCTCGCTCGGGCTGGCGATGGTTGCCAAAAGCCTGAGCCCTTCGATCCGGCGCATTGGCCTGACATCGGCGGGCAACAAGGATTTTGTCGAGAAGTCAGGGCTCTATGACGAGGTTCTGACCTATGACAATCTGCCGGATGCCGATGCTAATACACCGACCGTGTCGGTTGACTTTGCCGGTAACAGCCAGCTGCTTGGCGCTATCCACAGTCATTGGGACGACCAGTTGAAATTCAGCTCGCTAGTCGGTGCGACCCATATTTCGCAGCGCGGGGGCAGCGAGGAATTGCAGGGCCCGAAGCCGGAGCTTTTCTTTGCCCCGACCGCAGCCGAGAGCCTGATAAAGGAAATCGGACCGGTGGCGTTCCGCGCCCGGGTTGACGAGCAATTTTCTGCCTTTGTCTCGGGTGCCAGCGATTATCTGCAGATCGAGGATCTGAAGGGGCGCGATGCGCTGCAATCCGCTTATCTGTCGATGCTGGCAAACGAGGTAGAGCCCAGCCGCGGCCTGATATGTCATCTGGCATAGACAGTATGACTTGATTGTCGGTCGATATGGCAGGATAACGGATCAGTTCGGGTCGCACCGATGGGGGAAACAGCGTGGCTGAACCTACAGAACTGCCGGACCTGGGGACCCATGTTCTTTTCAGGGACGTAGCACCGGAGGCGCTGGACGCGCTGCAATCGGCTTCGGTGATGAAACGGGTTGTCGGCGGCGAGGCGCTGGTTATTCAGGGAGATGACGCCGACGCGCTCTATTTTGTTGAATCCGGCCGTTTCCGGGTGGTGGTCAACAAGACCCGGATCGTCGCCCATATCGAAACCGGCGAGGCGATCGGCGAGCTGGCCTTTTTTGCCGGTGGCAAGCGTACTGCCGATGTCATCGCCACCCGTGATTCCAGAGTGCTAGAAGTCTCGCGCCGGGCTTTTGACGACATTGCCCGTCAGCATCCCGAATTATATGCCGCGATGCTGAAGCTGGTTTCCGAACGACTGGCCATAGCGACGGCCCGGACGTCTTCGGTAATATCAAAAAATCCGCGGGTGATTGCCATGCTGCCCGCCGGGAACAGCCAGATGCCGGACGGATTTCTCGCGCGGATGGCAGAGGCCTTCGAAGCGGTGGTCCGGCCGGATACGCCGGTGATACCGATCGACCGGGCGACGAGCGAGGCAGCGGATGCGCACGAATATCAGTCCTGGCTTGCGGAGCAGGAAGCCAAAAGCGCTTATGTCCTGATCGACGGCAGCGGATCGGATGACTGGGGGCAGATGGTGTGTCGCAATGCCGATGCGCTGGTGATGGTCGGACGACCTGGCCAGGCGGATCCCGAAGCCAATGCGATGGAAACAGCGGCGATGGGCTGGATTGCGGAACCGCAGCGCACGTTGCTGTTGCTCCGGTCAAACGCCGGCAAGACGATCAGCCACAGCGGTGACTGGATCGATCCGCGCGCTCCCAAGTTGCACCACCATGTTGCGCTCGACACTGGCGGGGATTTTATCAAGGTCGCCCGTTTCCTGACCGGCCGGGCAGTGGGCGTGGTACTCGCCGGCGGCGGCGCTCTGGGCTGCGCCCATCTTGGCGTTATCAAGGCTTTGCAACAGGCCGATATCCCGATCGACTTCATCGGCGGGGCGAGCGCTGGTGCGGCCATGGGCGGCGCGATCGCGCGCGGCATGTCGGTGGATGAAACGCTCGACCAGATGGAGGCGATGTTCATCCACGCCAAGGCGATGCGACGGCTGACCCTGCCGATTTACTCGCTGCTCGATCCGACCGTGTTCGATAGCGAGCTCAGAACCCGCTACGGCACAAGGGATATTGCCGATCAGCCGATCAATTTTTTCGGCGTCTCGACCAATCTGTCGACCAACGGCCTGCATATCCACCGGCGCGGACCGTTGTGGGAATGCGTCCGCGCCTCGGGATCGCTGCCGACGATATTGCCGCCATTTATTGACAGTGATGGTCATATTCTGGTGGATGGCGGCGTGCTCGACAATGTGCCGGTCAAGGTGATGCACGGGTTGAAGGCCGGGCCGAATATCGTGGTGTCGCTGGGCGACCCGAACGAGGTCTGGCGGACCGATGCGCTTTATAACGATATTCGCGGACGCTGGAGCCTGTTGCGGGACGTGATCCTGCGGCGGAAGCGCGCGACCGAGTTTCCCTCGATTGTCGAGATCATGTCGCGTTCGATGGTGGTGGCCAGCCGGATGGCGTCGAAGGAAATGCTCGGCGAGCAGGATATATTGGTGAGCCCCCCGATCATTCCCAACATGCAGATTCTGGATTGGCATCTCGGCCGGGAACTGGCGGATATGGCAGCGGAATATATTAGCGAAAAGGTTATTCCGACGATTGATCTCGGACGATAATTTACCAAATAGGTAAAAATATCTTGACATCGTCACGCTGTTTGGGTACATATCAGGAACATCGCGAAATTGTGATTCGGGCCAACCGCCTCTGAATGACCCCGCCGGGCAGGCGGGGCCGTTCCGACCGGGAGGCCCTTTTTTATGTCCGGACGGTTCGCACCGATCCGGCACGGAGTATATTATGCCAAAATCAGAAGTCAGGGGATGTTATGACAACAGGCGCAAGCTGAAGTTCCTGAAAGAGCTTGCGATAAGCTCGCACGTGGCGAACTCGGCGAAGGCCGCCGGTGTTGCGGTGTCGACTGTTTATAGCTGGCGCGAGCGCGATCCGGAGTTTTTCCGGCAATGGATGCGCTCGCTAGCCGCCGGTTACGAGCTGCTCGAAATGGATTTGCTCGACCGCGCACGCAACGGGGTCGATAAACCCATATTCCATGAAGGGGAGCAGATCGCGACGGTCACGCAATATAATGACGGCATCGGCGTCAAATTACTGCTGGCGCACAAAGAGATGGTGGCGCTGACCCGCGCGATCGAGGAGGATATCAGCCCCGAACAGGTGCGTATCGATCTCGACCGCAAACTGGGAGACATGCGCATGAAGCTGCTCCGCCGACGGGCGCTGGCCGAAGGAGAGGGAAAGCAGCCGACGTCCGACAATGATGAATGATATCTCCGAGGCGGAGCTTTTTGCCGAATGGACGGCGCGGGAACGCAATGCGTTTTTCCCCTCGTTAAGCCCCCGTGAGCAGCAGGAATTTCTGTACCGCTGGAATTTCTGGGCGCGGCCCGGACAAAGACCGCCCGCCGGTGACTGGTCGATCTGGCTGATCATGGCGGGCCGCGGCTTTGGCAAGACCCGGGCCGGGGCGGAATGGGTGCGCAGCATCGCCGAGGGCGATGGCAGCGCCCGATTTGCCCTGGTCGGGGCCAATTACGCCGAGACCCGCACGGTGATGGTCGAAGGCGAAAGCGGGCTGTTGTCGATCGCGCCACCTGACCAGCGACCGGCGTGGGAGCCGTCGCTGAAACGGCTGACCTGGGACAATGGCGCGCAGGCGCATCTCTATTCTGCTGCCGAGCCGGAGGGATTGCGCGGGCCGCAGCACAGCCACGGCTGGTGCGACGAGATCGCCAAATGGATGAACAATGCCGGGCAGGCGGAAGCGGCCTGGAACAATCTGAAAATGGGTTTGCGTCTCGGGTTTCGGCCACAACTGGTGGCGACAACAACGCCGCGGCCGGTGCCGCTGGTGCGGGCGCTGGTCAGTGGCAACATTGCTGTCAGTACAGGCCGGACGCTGGATAATGATCTGCATCTGCCGGTTGCTTTTCTGACCGCGATGAATGCGGATTATCGTGGCACGCGACTGGGGCGGCAGGAGCTGGATGGAGAGTTGATCGAGGATGTCGAGGGCGCGCTGTGGACAAGGGCGATGATTGAAGGGTGCCGGGTTAAGAAAAGCCCCTCCCTTTCAGGAGAGGGGTTGGGGTGGGGCTTGTCCTCAGTCGCAAATTCGGAAGCTGGCATCGAACCAGCTTCCTCATGTCCCACCCCTTCCCCCTCCCTTGAAAGGGAGGGGCTTAACCATTCGATGTCCCGCATCGTCATCGGTGTTGACCCGCCGGCCTCCAAAAACGGAGACGCCTGCGGGATCATCGTCGCTGGTCTGGGCGCAGACGGCAAAGCCTATGTGCTGGCCGACTGCAGCGTGGAAAAGGCCAGTCCCGAAACCTGGGCGCGCAAGGTGGCCGACGCAGCAGATCGCTTCGATGCCGACCGCGTCATTGCCGAAGCCAATCAGGGCGGCGCGATGGTGAAATCAGTGCTGCACGCAGCGAAAATTTCGCTCCCGGTAAAACTGGTCCACGCCGCGCGCGGCAAGGTCGCGCGGGCGGAACCGGTGGCGGCTCTTTATGAAAATGACCGGGTGCACCATGTCGGCGCGTTTCCGGAGCTGGAAGACGAGATGTGCGGGTTGCTGGTCGGCGGCGGCTATGAAGGGCCGGGCCGGTCGCCGGATCGGGCAGATGCACTAGTTTGGGCGCTAACGGAATTGATGCTTGGGAAACAGCGGGAGCCGAGGGTTAGGTGATGTGCCCCTGCGAAGGCAGGGGCCCATCTAGAGAAGCTTTGGCATTCGCAATGGTGCTCGTTTGCGCCAGGATTTGACTGAAGCGCTCACCTCTGCCTGAGCGAAGTAGAGATAATGCAGGAGATGGGCCCCTGCCTGCGCAGGGGCACTGGAGAAAAACATATGACATTCTGGGAAAATATTGCCCTCGCCTTCAAGGGCGGGGGTGGACCAACGCGACCGCCTCTCGGGCGGTCTTATATCGGCACCTACGTCGGCGCGGCTCTTTCGGGGGACGCGCGCTTGTCATATGAGGGCCGGGTGCGGGAGGCCTATATCGAAAATGCGATTGCCCAGCGGGCGGTTCGGATTGTGGCAGAGTCGGTGGGCGGTGCCCCGCTTCTGCCGGTGGACGACAAGGTCGCCGGCCTGGTCAACGCGCCTAGCGCCGGTCAGTCGCTGCTGGAGGCGATTGCGGCCCATCTTCTGCTGCATGGCAATGGCTATGTGCAGATCATCCATGGCGATGACGACCAGCCGGTGGAGCTTTACGCCTTACGTCCGGACCGGATCACCGTCGAGCCCGATGCCAGGGGCTGGCCGGTCGCCTATAATTACCGCGCCGGTGAACATCGCACGCGCTTTGCGGCGCAGGATGCGATGGGCCGGCCGGCGATCATCCATCTCAAGGGCTTCCACCCGACCGACGACCATTATGGGCTCGGCTGCCTGGGCGCTGCGGCTAAAGCGGTGGCGGTCCACAATGCGGCGGCGAAATGGAACAAGGCGATCCTGGACAATGCGGCGCGGCCATCGGGGGCTCTGGTCTATGATCCCGGTGCGGATGGATCGGCGCTGACGGGCGAGCAGTTCGACCGGCTGAAGGCGGAGATGGAGGCGAGCTTTGCCGGTTCCGGCAACGCCGGGCGGCCGATGCTGCTCGAAGGGGGCTTGAAATGGCAGGCGATGAGCCTGACTCCGGCGGACATGGATTTTGTCGCGCTGAAAGAAGCGGCTGCACGGGAGATTGCCTTGGCCTTTGGCGTGCCGCCGATGCTGCTCGGGCTGCCCGGTGACAATAGTTACGCCAATTATCGCGAGGCCAACCGGGCTTTATGGCGGCTGACGATATTGCCGCTGGCGGGGAAGATACTCGATGGCCTGTCGGGGGCTCTGCGGGCCTGGTGGCCGGATGCGAAGCTGGCGGTGGACCGGGACCAGATCCCGGCCCTGTCGGAGGATCGCGAGCGGCTGTGGAAGCAGGTTTGCGAGGCGGATTTTCTGTCGCCGGAAGAGAAGCGGGCGATGTTGGGGGTGTAATGTTATTTTGTCTCACGGCAGTTCGCTGCGCGAACGCCTCCGACGGGGATTTTTTGTTTAACCTCAGGCGCCGGGCGGGCGCATCCGCGCCCTTGGCTTTCGCGCCATAAGGCGCGGCGGCCGGTCGGCCTTGCCTCGCTGCGCTCGGTTAGAAACTTACCACCAGAGGGAGCGCCGAACCGACGCAAAGCGGAGGCAAGCGCGACCGCGCGCCCGCAGCGTAGCGAGGATAGCCAAGGGCGCGGATGCAGCCGCCCGGCGCTTGAGGATTAAAAAAGGAATCCATTAACAATGAATAACGACGAAATGCTCGCCCGCCTGATGGCGCAGGCGGAAGGCGATGGTGCTGATCTTGTGACGCTGCGCGCGATTGTCGAGGAAGCGACGGACAGCGGCGCGGTGCGGGTGCTCGACCGGCTCGGGCTCGCCGATCCCACCGCGCAGGACGATATTGACGAGCTTCGCGAGCTGCTTCGCGCCTGGCGCGACGCGAAGGCGAGCGCGTGGAAGGCGGCGATCCGCTGGATCGTGCGCGGGGTGCTGGCGTTGCTGCTTGTCGGGATCGCGATGCGCTTGGGGCTGGGGCACCTGGTATCGTGAGCAGTTACAAACCCGTTCGTGCTGAGCTTGTCGAAGCACCTTTTGCCGCAGGACGCCCTTCGACAGGCTCAGGGCGAACGGATATTCCTTCGGCGATCCCTAGTACCATCCGCTTTGCCGGTTACGCGGCGATCTTCAACCGGATCGACAAGGGCGGCGATATCATTCGGCCCGGCGCGTTTGGCGATCTGGCGGAAGGAAAATCGCTGCCGTTGCTTTGGCAACATGATCCGCGGCAACAAATCGGCCGGGTCGACCATGTGCAGGAAGACCGGCGCGGATTGCGGGTAATTGGCACCATATCGACGGCAACACGGGCGGGTCGCGATGCGGCTGCCGAGTTGGCGAGCGGCGCGATGAAGGGGTTGAGTTTCGGCTATCGAGTGAAGCGCTCCTCGGGTCAGAAGCCGCGCGAGCTATTGGATCTCGATGTTGCAGAAGTGTCGCTGGTGACATTCCCGATGCAGGGATTGGCCCGCGTTCACCAGGTGGAAGGATAGGCCGATTTATCTTGATCACGCCCTGCCCCAGAGTATTAGTGTGATAACACACTGTGGAGGAAGATATATGAAATCCCTTTTTGCGACCGTGCTTGCGCTTTGCTTTGCGGCTCAGCCGGCTCTTGCGGACGACAGCGCCGACGAGGCGCGCGAACCGGTTCGGGTGATGGTGCTGGGTGCCTATCATTTTGCCAACCCCGGCGCTGATCTGAACAATGCCAGGGTTGATGATGTGCTGACGCCGCAGCGGCAAAAGGAGCTTGCGACTCTGGCCGAGACTTTGAAGACGTTCCGGCCGACTGTTGTCGCGGTCGAAGCGTCGGCCGAGCCGCCTTATGCGGATACAGGCTATAGTGGTTTCAAACCGGAAGATCTGACCAGCAAGCGCAACGAAACGGTACAAATCGGATATCGGGTGGCCCATGCTGCCGGTATCGAAAGGGTCTACGCGATTGATGAACAGCCGTCAGAGGGAGAGCCGGACTATTTTCCTTATGACCGGGTCCATCAACAGGCAGAGGAAACGGGCGAGGCGGAGCGTCTGAAGGTCATGGCAGATTTCGGTTCGATCATAGCGAAATTTGAAGAGCAGCAAAAGAGCCAGTCGGTTCCCGAACTGTTGATGTTCTGGAACAGCGAAAAAATCCCCGATGATTTCTATTGGGATGTCATGACCATTGGAAAGGGCGAGCAACAGACCGGTGCCGAACTCGCCGCCTACTGGTTCATGCGCAATGCCAAGATTTTCAATAAGCTTGTGCAGGTCACCAAGCCCGGTGACCGGGTGATATTGGTATATGGCGCCGGCCACGGTGCATGGTTGCGCGAGATGGTGGACAAGACACCGGGCTATATTCTGGAGCCGGTGATGCCCTATTTGAAGCAAGCCGTTGAAACCTTGTCCCGATAGAAACGGACAATTTGAAAACCCCGAGCCGCCCCTCACCGGGCGGCTTTTTTATTGCCCACAGGAAAGGAAAGATATGACAGATTCTCCCAAATTCGAAACCAAGGCCGACCCGCTCGAGGCGTCGTTCGATGCCGTGCTGATGGCCGAGGATGTCGCTAGTCAAAGCGACCAGATCAAGTCGCTTCGCACGGACGTCGATGGCCTGAAAACGCAGATGTCCGATATTTCCAAGGCCGCTTCCCGGCCGGCGCTGGACGGTGCGAAAGGAATGCCGTCTTCCGCAGCCGCGCAGGATTTTGTTGCGAAATATCTCCGGCGCGGGGATCAGGGCGGCATCGAACTGAAGAGCTTTTCCGGCGCATCAGGCCCCGAGGGCGGCTTTGCCGTGCCGCAGGAAATTGATGCGCTGATCGGGGCGACGCTCAAGGATATCTCGCCGATCCGGTCGATCGCGACGGTCGTACAGACCGGCACGGCGGGCTATCGCAAGCTGGTGACCACCGGCGGCACGCCCTCCGGCTGGGTCAGCGAAACGGCAGGCCGTCCGGAGACCGATACGCCGGATTTCAATGAAATCGCGCCGCCCACGGGAGAGCTTTACGCCAATCCGGCGGCGTCGCAGGCGATGCTCGACGATGCGGCCTTTGATGTCGAATCCTGGCTGGCAGACGAGATTGCCCGCGAATTTGCGCAGGCCGAAGGGGCGGCCTTTGTCGGCGGTTCCGGGGTCAATCAGCCGCGCGGGTTTCTCAATGCGGCGGTGACCGACGAGAATGACGATGTCCGCGCCTTCGGATCGCTGCAATATGTGCCGTCCGGTTCGAGCGGCAGTTTCGATAGCGAGGATGTGCTTGTCGATCTGGTGCACACGCTGCGTCCCGCTTACCGGCAGGGTGCAAGTTTTGTGATGAACAGCTCGACGCTCGCGCATATCCGCAAGTTCAAGACGGCAGATGGAGCTTTTCTGTGGCAGCCTTCGCTCGCCAGTGGACAGCCCGCGACCCTGCTCGGCTATCCGGTGGTCGAGGCCGAGGACATGCCCGATATCGCGGCAGACAGCCTGTCGATCGCATTCGGCAATTTCCGCGCCGGCTATCTGATCGCCGAACGCAGTGCGACCAGCATCTTGCGCGACCCGTTCACCAACAAGCCGTTTGTCCATTTCTACGCGACCAAGCGGGTTGGCGGGCAGATCATGAATTCGGAAGCGATCAAGCTGATGCAGTTCAGCGCTTCCTGAAGCCAGGGGTCAGACTCTAACCCCCTTACTGCGCTTCGGCGCAGCGCGCCCGTGCCGGTTGCTCCCCCTCTCGATCCGGCACGGGCGCATATTTCTAAACCCAAGTGAAAGGATGCCGCGATTGTGAGCTTCCCCATTGCAGACTGGCCGGAACTACCGGCCGCGCTGATCGCAGAGGTCAGGGATTTTGTCCGGATTGATCATCAGACAGATGATCCCGCTATCGATACGTTTTTGCGCAGCGCGGCGTCCTTGTGCGAGGATTTTACCGGGCAGATGCTGATCGTCCGGTCGGTGACCGATATATTGTCGGCGCGCCATGCCTGGCAGAAGCTGAAACGCTTGCCGGTGCAGTCGATTGCTTCGGTCGAGGTTGTGGGTGCGGACGGAAGCGCGTCGCTGCTGGCAGTGGCGGACTATGCCATGGACATCGATAGCGATGGTATCGGCTGGATCAGGCTACACCGCAGCGACGGAAGCTCCCGGATCCGCGTGAGCTATAGCGCCGGTCTGGCGACAGATTGGGAGGAGCTGCCTGCGGGCCTGCGTCAGGGCATCGTACGAATGGCGGGCTATTTCTACGCTAATCGCGACGGGGTTGATGCGGGCGGTCCGCCGAGCGCGGTTACCGCTTTGTGGCGACCCTATCGGCGGATGAGGATGGCATGATGGGACAGGAATTTTCAGGCATCTTGCGCGAACGCATCTCGATCGAACGGCAGACTGTCGGGCGCGATGCGCTGGGTTCTGCCGAACCGCAATTTCTCACCGTCGGTGTATTCTGGGCAATGGCTGAAGCTCTGCACGGCGGAACGCTCAGCGAAGCGGAGAGCCGCTCGGCGATGCCGCTCTGGCGGTTCATTTTGCGGGAAACCCAGACGATCAAGCCGGGTGACCGGCTCGTCTGGGGTGATCGGATAATGACTATTTTGAGCGTCGTTCTTGAGCACCGGCTGATCCCGAAAACGATTCTGCAGGCGGAAGAGAAGAGATGATGGAAAAATTACAGAAACGCGGTGAAGCCATTGCCGAACAGCGGCTGGCTCGCGCCAAATCCGAAATCAAATCGGTGCTGGGGGAAGAATTGCCTGAAAATGTGCGGGTTATTGAAACTGATGAGGGCATCACAGTAGAAGCGCCACGGCTGGGTGCGCGACTGATTGAAAACAGCAGCCTCCGCGACGTCGCCTTTCTGATGCGAGCCGTGCGATGAGCAGCGCGCTGGAAGCGGTGCAGCAGGCGCTGGTGGCAACGCTGAGCGGGCATGTGGCGTTGATGGACATGGTCAGCGGCATATTTGACGGCCCGCCGCCGCGCGCGGATTTCCCATATATCGCGCTGGCCACCGGTGCGTCGGTCGACTGGAGCCACAAGGGCGGGGTTGGTCGGGAGTTAAGCCTCGCGCTGACCATCCACGATGACGGCGATACGGCGGCGCGTCTGCACCGGGTGATGGCGCTGGTCGAGGACGCGCTGGAAGCGGGGCTGGATGATCCCGATGGCTGGCAGATTGTCACCTTCGATTTCCGTCGGACGCGGATTTTGCGCAGCGCGGTCAGCCCGTGGAGCGGGTTGATCGAGTATCGGGCAAGGGTTTTGAAGAATTAAGTGCCCCCGCGAAGGCGGGGGCCCATCTCGTGCCGTTTGGTCCAGGCACAACATATCGATTTCTCGCAGACGCCCCTACAGGAGATGGCCCCCTGCCTGCGCAGGGGCACGATCCTTGGAGGCCTCCGCGCAGCGAACTGCCGCGAGACACAACAAACACCACCATATAAAGGAACCAGAATATGGCAGCAGAAAAAGGCAGCGCCTTTCTCCTGAAAATTGGCGATGGCGAAAACCCGGTCGGCTATACGACGATCGCGGGTCTGCGGACCACGCAGATGTCGATCAACGGTGAACCGGTGGCGATCACCAGCAAGGATAGCGGTGGCTGGCGGCAATTGCTGTCAGGCGCGGGTGTGCGCTCCGTATCGGTGTCCGGGGCGGGCGTCTTTACCGGTTCAGACGCAGAGATGCGGATCAAAAACCACGCGCTGGCGGGCGTCATCGATGCCTATGAACTCAGCTTCGAGGGCGGCGAGCGGATGCAGGGCGATTTTCTGGTCGCCCGGCTGGATTATAGCGGCGATTATAATGGCGAGCGCAGTTACACGTTGAGCCTGGAAAGCTCCGGAGCAGTCGCCAGTGTCTGATCGTCCAGCCAATGCCCTGCGCGGCGAGGCAGAAATCATCGTCGATGGAAGGCGTCTGATCCTGCGTCCCAGTTTTGCGGCGCTGGTCGCTGCCGAGGAAGAGCTGGGTTCGCTATTCGATCTGGTCGAACGGGCAGCCGGCGGGCGGCTTTTGCTGTCTGAAATCGTCACCCTGTTCTGGCATGTGGTCGCTGATCGTCCGGATCATCTGACCCGTGAACAATTGGGCGAGGGGATGATGCTGCTGGGGCTGGCCGGAGTGACACCGGCGCTGAAGATATTGCTCAAGCAGATTTTGTCGGGCGGCGGTGCGTGAACCGTGTCCCCGCGCAGGCGGGGACCCATCTCCTGTTGGCTCGGCAGACGATCTGTTCCGAGATGGACCCCCGCCTTCGCGGGGACACACCTATTTCCTATCATCGATAGAAAAATTATCCGGCACCGTCTCCGCTGTTCTCGGCTGGACACCGGACCAGTTCTGGAATGCAACGCCTGCTGAACTGGCGATAATATTCTCGACCTTTGCAGACAATATACCCGGCCATTCTGGCCAGCCCCCGCTCGGCACCAAACAACTCGAAAAACTGAAAGAGGCCTTCCCCGATGGATGAAGAAATCGAACGGCTGGTGGTCAGCGTGCGCGCCGATACCGCCGGTTTTGCCAAAGACGTGGCCTATATGAAGGGGCAACTTGACGGTCCCTTCGCATCGGGCCTGGAACGCGCAGGGTCGGTGCTGGAGTCCACGCTCAGCCGCGCCATTCGCCGGGGTTCGCTGGAATTTGAAGATCTGCGACGGGTCGCGCTGTCGGTGATGAACGACATTGCCGGCGCCGCGATCAACAGCGGATTGCAAAGCCTGTTTGGCGGCAGTTCGGGCGGCTCCGGTGGCGGCTTGGCCAATATCGGAACATCCTTGCTCAGTGCATTTCTGGGCGCGCCGGGGCGGGCGACCGGCGGTCCGGTCAGCGGCGGTCGAGCCTATATGGTCGGTGAACGCGGACCCGAACTGTTCGTCCCGACCGCAGCAGGGCGGATTGAGCCACCGGTAGCGGTCGGCGCGGCGCCCAATGTCCGTCTGACCATCAATATATCCGACAATGGCCAGGGCAGCGCGCCGGACCAGATGCGCCGGTCGAGCCGGCAGGTGGCGCGGGCGGTGCGCAATGCGCTGAGCGCGAAGGCGGGCTGATCATGGGCTTCTGGCTGGCAGAAAAAAGAACGGGACAGCGGAGCAGCTTCATCCAGCGCTTCGATCCGCGCTTCTGGACGATCAATTTCCCGCGCCCGATGATGGCGTCGGTGGTGACTACGGCAGCCGATGCGTTGCGCGTGGATGCGGTTTTCTACAACAGCGATGATCTTGCCGGGCTGATCTGGGAAAGCGAAGACACGCTCGACCATCCGCTGCTCGCTTATGAAACGGAGCGTGACTATTCGTGGCTCAAGTGGGAATTCCACTGGCGATCTTCCGGGATCATGTCGCTTGATGCGATCAACGGACCGACGCTGACCATCGAAGGGCGGGATGCGGCGGGTGATCCGAAATCCTGGTATGTGCGGTTGTGGAACTATGCCAGCGGGACGCCGACGGATGCGCAGATTTCGATCGAATTTTCTGCCGTGGATGGCGGCTTTCTGTTGCCCGGTGAGGCCGACCCGGTCTTTCCGGAGGATATCGACCGGTTGTTTATCTCGATCATTCCGCCGGAATATGACCAACTGGGTATGCGCTACGCCACGCCGAAGATCGGCTGGGTCGAAATGAGCGCGATCCGGACCGATGGTCAGGGAGCGGTGCTTGAAATCGGCGACATCATGGTGCCGGAGAACGGCCTGTCGATGGCCACCGCTTATGACGACAGTTTCAACCAGACGCCGGAGCGCTTGCTGCGGATGACGCGAGCCCTGGGCTATCGCGGGGCGATCAATCACTATCTGGGCATGAGCCATTACTTCCGGCTGGAGACGGTCGGCGAGGGGCTCTATGCCAGTCTGTCCGCGCCGCAAGCGGGTGAAGAATTTGCCGCGATCAACCAGCCGGCGACCGCGTGGCACCGCGACCTGATATCCCGTGCAGAAGCCATGGGTTACTCGGTGATCCTCTCGCTGTCCTACGAGTTGTTCGACGCGCATTGCTGGAGCGACTGGAAACAGCGAGCGGAGAATGGGGATCCGGCGCTGACCGGCTGGGAGCCGCCCTCGACATTGCTTTCGCCCGCCAATGGTGACGCGATAAATTATCTGCAGGCCGTGGCGCGGGCTTTCACCGCAATCGTCCGCGACGCGGGCGCGGCGATCCGTTTCCAGGTGGGAGAACCCTGGTGGTGGATCATGCCGGACAAGCGTATTTGTCTCTATGACGACGCCGCTAACGCAGCTTTCGGACCGGTTTCGGTCAGCATTGCATCGATAGACGGGCCGCAAACTCCGCAACAGGAAGCGATGCTCGATCAGGCCGGAGAGATATTGGCGCAGTCGACGGCAGCGTTGCTTGATGCGGTGAAGCAGGAAGCGGGTGCGAGGCCGGTAGAAACTCTCTTGCTCGCCTATTTGCCGACGATTCTGGATACGGACGCTCCCGAAGCGAAGCGGGCAAATATGCCGGTCGGCTGGGCCTCGCCCGCTTTCGATATATTACAGCTGGAGGATTATGACTGGGTGATTGCCGGTAATCGGTCGGCCACGAAGGCCGGCATCGAACTGGCGACGCAGAGGCTGGGCTATCCGGTTGAACAGCAGCAATATTTCACGGGTTTCGTGCTGCAATCCGCGGATCGGTTCATCTGGAGCAATATGGCCGAGGCCATCGATGATGCGCGGACGCGGGGTACGGCGGAGATTTTCGTCTGGGCGCTGCCGCAGGTGGCGCGCGACGGTTTTATCTATTTTCAGGAAGAGGATGATGATGTGAACGCCTTTGCTGACGTGCGCTTTCCGATAGCTATTGGCCAGGGGGCCAGCGTGTCGCCGGGATTTTCGACCAATATCGTGACGACTATCTCCGGTCACGAGAAACGCAACAGCGACTGGGCCGACGCGCGGCTCGAATTCGATGTCGGGCCGGGCGTCCGGAGCGAGGAAGAATTGCAGACATTGATCGCTTTCTTCCGGGCGCGCCGGGGTGCTGCCAAGGCTTTTCGCTTCCGTGATCCCTATGACCATAGTTCGCGAGACATGGTCGGTGAGCCAACGCCGACTGATCAGCTTCTCGGTAAGGGCGATGGCCAGAAAACCGAGTTCCAGCTGGTGAAAAATTACGGTGATCCAGCCGATGAGCCGCAGCAAAGAAGGATCACACGGCCAGACCCGGAAACGCTGCAGATAGCCGTCAACGGCCAGATTGCTGGGGGCTGGTCACTGGGGCAGGCGGGAACGGTCCACTTTGACAGTCCGCCCGCCGAAGATAGTTATATCACCGCCGGCTTTATGTTCGATGTGCCGGTTCGGTTCGAAAGCGACCAGCTGACAGTGAGCCATGCGACGTTCTTGGCCGGCGATATTCCCGAGGTGCTGCTCGTTGAAGTCCGGGAGCCGTCATGAGTCTCGACTGGCTGGACCGGGAGGTCACGACCAGCGCCTATCTCTGGCGGCTGGTGCGTATGGACGGCGTCGCCCTCGGCTTTACCTCGCATGACCGCGATCTTGTCGTCGATGCGTTTCGCTATCGCGCGGCACCGGGCATGGTGCCTTCATCAATCGCGCTGTCTGACAGTCTGGAAATCGACAATGTCGAAATTGCAGGGGTGATGGCGAGCGCAGCCATTGCCGAAACTGATCTCGATGCCGGGCGTTGGGATGGCGCGCTGCTGTATATCTCACTGGTCGACTGGGATCAGCCGGATGCCGAACCTTTGCCGCTGATTTGCGGCGAATTTGGCGAAATTGTGCGAACAGGTGACAGTTTTACCGTCGAGATGCTGGGCGCCACATCCTTTCTCGATGAACCAGTTGCGCCGCTGACATCGCCCACTTGCCGGGCCGAATTTTGTGACCGTCAATGCAAGCTCAGCCTGCACCGTCATCAGCGGGAAGGCCGGATCATGACGATTAGCGATGACGAAATCGGGGTTGATACGCTGGATGGCACGGCAGACCGATTTGCATTCGGTTCTCTGCGCTTTCTCGATGGTCCGAATTGCGGGCTGAGCTATGCGATTATCGACGGAGAAGCGGGTGTTGTCAGGCTCGCAGACCTGCCGGTCCAGACCGTTGTTCCCGGCACAAGAGTCATGCTTACAGAAGGTTGTGACAAGAATTTCGCAACCTGCCGGGATCGCTTCGGCAACAGCATCAATTTTCGCGGCGAACCCTATTTGCCGGGCAATGATTTGCTCACCAGATATCCCGGCACATGATATCCCCCGGAGAAGGATCACGAAAAATGGCGGACAAGGCTATGTCCCTCTGTGGTGCGCGCTTTTGCCTGCATGGTCGGGACGAAGAAACCGGGCTCGATTGTATCGGCCTTGCCCAGCAATGCCTGTTGGCTGGCGATTTCGAGTGCGACGCGCCCAACGGCTATTCTATCCGTGGCGGATCCGAGCAGTCGATCAGCGAATTTATGGCAGAGACCGGATTTACACGCTTCCCGCCGGAATCCGGGCTGCGCGAAGGCGATATCGTTCTTGTCCGGCCCAGTCCGGTCCAGTGGCATTTTCTGATCCGGGCTCAGGATGGCTTTGTTCACGCCCACGCCGGACTGGGTAAGGTCGTATTCTGCCCCGGTGAACCGCCATGGCCGATTGTCTCGATTTTCAGACTGGCGGAGGATTGAATGGCGACATTGGTATTGAGCGCCGTGGGCACCGCAATCGGCGGGCCCATTGGCAGTGCTATAGGGGCCATGATTGGCCAGCAGATCGACCAGAATATCCTGTTCAAGCCGAAGGGACGGGAAGGACCGCAGCTGCAGGAACTGGCCGTCCAGACATCGAGCTATGGATCTCAGGTCCCCCGGATATTTGGCAAGATGCGGGTGGCCGGGACGGTGATTTGGGCGACCGATTTGAAGGAGACCCGCAGCCGCGAAGGCGGCGGCAAGGGACGTCCGAGTACGACAATCTACAGCTATTCTGCCTGCTTCGCCGTTGCTTTGTCCAGTCGCCGGATCAGAAGCATAGGCCGGATCTGGGCGGACGGGAAAATCTTCCGGGGTGTCGCCGGAGATTTCAAAACCGAAACGCAATTTGCCTTTTATCCCGGTGGCGAGGACCAGCCGGTCGATGGCCTGATGGCCAGTGCGGAAGGCAATGGCGGGACGCCCGCCTATCGGGGCCTGGCGCTGGCGGTATTCGAAGACATGGACCTGACCGAATATGGTAACCGTATCCCGTCGCTGACTTTCGAAGTGATTGCCGACGACGGCTCGGTGGCGATTGCTGAAATCATTGCGGATATTTCGGGTCAGCGGATAACCATGCCATCCTCTGATATGCTCACAGGTTTCGCGGCTGGTGGTGAAGATCGGCAGGTGGCTTTGGGGGCTCTCACCGATTCCATCCCGCTGTCATTCTCCTCTGACCCGAGCGGCATCGATAAAATGGGAGCTTCCACGCGCAACACTACAGGCGCTGAATCCGTCCTGACAATTGACGGTGATTTTGTCCGAGCGGCCGGGAAACAGGAAATTGCGCCACCCGCAAAGCGGACCGCTGCAATTGCCGCTGCACCCCGGCAATTGTCTGTCCGCTATTATGATCCGGCGCGCGACTATCAGTCCGGCATCCAGTCGGCGTTCCGCCCGGGTGCCGGCAGGACGTCGCTTGCGCAAGATTTCCCCGCGACGATATCGGCGGATCAAGCCAAGAAAACCGCCGCAACCAACCTGTGGTCGGAATATGACGAGCGCTCGACTTTGCATGTTTCCCTACCGTTTAACAGTCATCCCTGCCGGCCAGGCATGCTGGTCGAAATTGCTGGTTTTGAGGGTTTTTGGCGCATTCGCGAATGCGAGATTATCCTGGGTTTCGTACAGCTTTCGCTGAGGCGTGCGAGCCCGGACAAGGCTCTGGTTTATGTCGAATCGGAGCAGGGCAGAAACATAACGGATCCCGATCTCCGCGCCGGCCTGACTCGTCTGGTGCTCGTGGATTTACCCTTTGCCGTCGACGCGCCGAGCTCTGTGTCGGATTCGGCCAGACTCTATGCCGCTGCGGCCGGTGATGCAGGATGGCGAAACGCGCAGCTTTTTGCATCCGGACCGGATGGTGCACCAGGTGAATATATCGGCCAGATACCGGCACCAACAAGCATCGGTACCACAGCGGGAACGCTCGATTCCGCCAATCCGGCTTTGATCGATCGGGTCAGTCATATCGAAGTGGTTTTGCAGAACCCGGCGATGCATTTGGTCCATGCCGACGATGCGCAATTGCTGGCCGGACGCAATATTGCCCTGATCGGCAGGGAAATCATCCAGTTCGCAGCGGCCGTTCCCCTAGGAGAAGGTCGCTTCCGTCTTTCCCGGTTGATCCGCGGACTGGGCGGCACCGAGACCGAAATAGCAAGCCATGACGCCGATGAAGACTTCGTCCTGCTCGACAGCGGGTCGATGCTGGAAATCGGCTCTGCTTTCTATGCGCCGTCGGCGCCGGTTGTCGTCTTTGCGCTGGGGCGAGATGATCTCTTGCCCGTCTCTGCGGCAATCGCGTCACCGGGCCGCGCTTTGATGCCTTGGTCCCCGGTCCACCCGAGATGGAATTTTCTTGATGGTGGCGATCTTGAGATCAGCTGGACCCGTCGATCCCGAGCAGGAACAATCTGGTCTGATCATGTCGAAGTACCACTGGCCGAGGAAGTCGAAAAATATCGGGTTGAACTGGCGGCGGACGACGGATCAGTGGCAGCCTTTGTTCTGGAGTCGCCGGAGGAGCGCGCGATCATTTCAGCGGCGCGGATACAACCGTTTGTTACAAACAATATCAATAATATAAGCGTTAGAATCTTCCAGATAGGCGCCGCTGGTCGATCCGCCGCGCTGGCTTTTGAAGTTCCGCTTTGATTCTATCCATTTTCATTTTCTCAACCTTTCTGGAAAGAGCAATATCATGGCAATATTGGAGACCGCGCGGTTCGAAATTCCGCTACTGGCAGCGGGGCAGGCGCATAAGGAATTGTTTCACAACGAGGCACTGGCCCGAATTGACTTTTTGATCCATCCGACCGTGCAGGCGATCGAGAGCGATCCTGCGAATATTGTGCCGGTTCCCGGACAATCATGGCTTGTCGCACCGGGCGCTACAAATGACTGGCTGGGCCATGATGATCACATCGCCGGCTGGACGGGAAATGGCTGGCTGTTCATCGCGCCGCTGGCGTTAATGCGGGTCTATATCGAATCAACCGAAAATTTTGCTGTTTATCGCAATTCCTGGCAATTGGCGGAAACCATCCCAAATCCGGAAGCGGGCAGTGTCGTTGACATCGAGGCGCGCTTGGCTATCGATTCGATTTTGGCCGCTCTTGTGGCGCAAGGAATTCTGGTGTCCGGCCCGTAAAACCGACTTTCACGACCCGCTGGCAAGCGGATTTCCGCTATCCTACCGAGTTTACGGCCTATTTTTTGGGATAAATGGCGAAAATGGCGACATTTTCGCAACAGTTATGCAATTTGGTTGCTTGCACTGGCAAGATCAAGCGGGTAGAAAGCGGCGTGAATTTAGAACCTAATTGAGAAGGGGAATATAAATGCGGAAGCTTGCCTTAGGAATGGCGCTTGCCTCCACAGCGCTCGCAACACCTGCTCTGGCCCGTGATGGTCAGTGGTATGTCGGTGTCGAGGGCGGTGCGATGATTGTCGAAGACGTTGATCTGGATATTGCTGGTATCAGCAATACCGCCAGCATCGATCACGACACAGGATATGATTTCGACGGAATAGTCGGTTATGATTTCGGATCATTCCGTCTTGAAGCTGAAGTTGGTTACAAGCAGGCTAGCTCCGGCGACCTGATTGGTACGACCCCGGTTCTCGGCGGTGCGTTTATTCCTGGTCTCGGAAATTCCGGAAGTGCCGGATATTTCATTGATACAAACGGCGACGTCAACGCGCTCAGCTTCATGCTGAACGGCATGGTTGATTTCGGCGATGATGATGGACTTCAGGGCTTTGTTGGCGGCGGCGTTGGTGTTGCTCGTACAGAACTCACCAATATCATTGCTACGCCTTGGCTTGACGATTCCGATACCGGTTTCGCATGGCAGGCTATTGCCGGTGTTCGCGCTCCGATTAGCGACAGCTGGGATGTTGGTCTGAAATATCGCTATTTCAACACAACTGGCGTTGATCTGGTTGACTCTCTCGGTCGTGACGTTTCGACCGATGTGTCGACCCACTCGATTCTGGGTAGCTTGATCTACAACTTCGGCGGCGAACCAGCGGCACCACCGCCACCACCGCCTCCACCACCGCCACCACCGCCACCTCCACCGCCACCACCGCCACCACCACCGGCTGTATGTGCACCTGGCCCTTATATTGTGTTCTTTGACTGGGATCAGTCGGATATCACTCCAGAAGCGGCTTCGGTTCTCGACAATGCGGTTACCGCATATGGTGATTGTGGTTCGGCTCAGGTCATGCTGGCTGGTCACGCTGACAAATCTGGTTCCGCCAGCTACAACGTCGGTCTGTCCCAGCGTCGCAACACCGCTGTTCGTGCGTATCTTGAATCGCGCGGCATTGGCGGCGGCGTTATCTCGAGCGAAGCCTTCGGTGAATCGCGTCCTCGCGTTGAAACCGCAGACGGCGTTCGTGAACCTCAGAACCGTCGTGTTGAAGTTATGTACGGACCTGGTTCCGGTAACTAATACCAACATTACTACCAATTGTGAAAAGGGCTGGTCTTCGGACCGGCCCTTTTTCGTTTCCGCATCAATGATTTTACAGAGCCCGGCCTTATTACAGGCCGTCGTGTTCTCAAGATATGGTTTGCCACCGTCGGGATATATTTCGGATCGAGAATCCGGATTAATATGTCGGGGGGCAAGGTCGAGCATCGCTTGCAGTGCAGACGGGCCTATCCGATCACCATGCGGAGGTCATCGGTGTCAATCGAGTGGCCCAGTCTATGTCCGATATGACTCTACAGCCGCCGCTCGGCTTCGATATCTTTACCGAATATGCGTGATGCACTCTGAAAGCCGGAAGTTATTGAGGAACGGGAGAGGTCGGGTTTGGACGCCGGTAGCGATCGGAACCAACTCGGCGTTAGCTCAGCAAGCTTTCGAATAACGCCAGCCCATCAGTACCGCCGTGCTTCTTGTCGATTGCCCGCTCCGGGTGCGGCATCATCCCCAGGACATTGCCCGCTTCATTGATGATACCGGCTATATTGCGCGAGGAACCGTTGATGTCGTTATGGTAGCGGAACACGATCTGATTCTCGTTTTCCAGCCGGTCCAGCGTTTCATCATCGGCAAAGAAATTGCCGTCATGATGGGCCACGGGGATCGTGATGGGTGTATTGCTATCATAGCCCGACGTAAAAATCGTGCCGGTATTGACGACATCAAGTTCTGCATCCTTGCAGACAAAATGGATATTGCTGTTCCGCATCAGCGCTCCGGGCAACAGGCCGGTTTCGGTGAGGATTTGAAAGCCGTTGCACACGCCCAGTATCTTGACGCCGCGATTGGCGGCTTCGATAACCGGCTTGATGATGTTCGAACGGGAAGCCATGGCGCCCGATCGCAGATAGTCGCCATAGGAAAAGCCGCCTGGTATCGCGATTACGTCCAGACCCGGGGGCAGTTCGCTGTCTCCGTGCCAGACCATATGAGGCTTTTGCCCCGAAACCGTTTCCAGTGCGACGGCCATGTCGCGGTCGCAGTTCGAGCCGGGAAAGACGATCACCGCAGATTGCATCAGGAAATAGTCCCCGGTGCCGCTTCCGGCATCTCGATATCATAATTTTCAATGACGGTGTTTGCGAGCAGCTTGTCGCACATTTTCTCGATTTCTTCGCGGCTGACGGATGCGTCTATGTCGAGTTCGATCAGCTTGCCAGCGCGCACATCGTTAACCCCGGAAAAGTCGAGACTTTCCAGCGCGTGATGGATGGCCTTGCCCTGAGGGTCCAATACGCCATCTTTCAGCGTTACAAATATTCTGACTTTCATCCTGCGCCCTCGCGTTTTGCCGTCGTCAATAACGCCATGCTATAGCGCCAAGATTAGCCGGGGCAAGAGTTAGAAGGAAAATTGGAAAGGGCGCTCCGCCAATTTCCGCTTTATCGTTTTAGAAATAGCGGGCGAATTTGAAATTCACGCGGTGGCGGCTCATTTCATACAGATCGTAATTGCTGTCCACCCGCGAGTAGACATAGTCGACCGATGGAGAAAACCCGAGAAATTTGATTTTTCTGCTGCCCATGTAGGCGCGAGCGAATCCGCGCCAATCCTGTCTTTTTTCAGTGGAATAGAGCAGCAAAGGCGCATCAAATGCGGACCGGCTGACGCTGGCCGCAACACCGGCATTCAATCCCATTGGCAATTCTCCGCCTAGCCCCAGATTGACACCATAGTTGAAGCTAGAAAAGCCGTCGGCATTGAGGAGATCCCGACGGGCGAAAACACTGGCTGATGCGATCAGCGACTTGCCGACCAGATGCTCATAAGTGGCGTTCGCGCCTAGTTGCCAGCCGCTATAGGAAGCGCTGATCTGGGATTCGGTACGCCGAGCGTCCAGTTCGACGCCCAGTCTCTGTCCTTCGCTAAGCGCCTGCTGATATCCAAACCGGCCACCATATTCACGGGTCGCGAGACTGCCGCCATACCAGCGCTGCAGGCCAACCGCTTGGAGAGAGATGCTGCTGTAGCGTGCAACCCGGAGTTCCGGACCGGCGGCGACCTGGATGACGATATCATCAGCCGCTTTGCCCGCATAATTGACGATCTTGCTATCCGCATCGAACAGCAGGGCGAGACGGTCATTGGCCTTTACGCGAATCCCGCCGGAAAAGCCCGCCGTCTGGCCGATGCCCGAACGTTCCCGGGCATTGTCATCAAGCTGCAGGGGGAGTTTTATCGGGCCGAAGTTGATGTCGATGCTTTCGGCATCGGTAGCGCCGTTGATATTTGTATCCGGTGCGAAGCCGAAATCGAAACTGAATCGCCAGATCCGCTGGTCGCGCAAAATGCTGCGGGTATTGCGAATGGTTTTGGCGATCTCGTCCGGCAGGTTTTCGTCATTTTGCGCCAACCGGAAATGATAGTCTGCGCTCGCCTCCTTGCCGGTCAGCAAATAGGCTCTGGCCAGTTCCAGCCGTACCCGTGTCTGGCCAGGATTCTCATCCAGAATCGTCCTGAATTTCTTGATCGCTCCTTTGATGTCGCCCGTTTCAATTGCGATATAGCCGGCGAGAAACCGTTGCTGCATTCGCAGTTCCGGGACCTGTCCAAGCGCATCGACCAGAGGCAGGGCCGCCTGATAATTTTTCTCGTGAATCAGCGCTTCCGCCTTGGCCAATAGTTGCTCCGGCGTTACGCGAAGGTTGCACTGGCCGGCCGTATCGCAGGCAGGCTGGAAACCGGGGACGATCTCGGCAGCGCCATCGGCCAATATGACCAGCGGAACCGCTGCCTGTGCTTGACCGAATCCCGCGATTGCGACGCAGGATACAGCTACAGCTTTGACGAGAGTGGCAGAATTGCGCATCCCCGCCTCTAGGGCTGCTTGCCGACAAAAGTTCCCAGAATGTCGATCCGTTCGTCCGGCGTTCCGCCAACGATGCGATAGCCACCCCCCACTTCTTGCGCTTTCGGACCATAGAAGGCACCGTTGATGCTGGATCCGGCGATCACAAGATCGAGCCTCGTATTATCCGGATTGACAAACCAGGCCTCGTTAAACTGGCCAAAGAATCCGCCTGCAGAGACAAGATTTATATCGCCGCCGCCGTTGGCGAAAAATTTCGCTCCCTCCAGCACGCTTTGTTGTCCGCTGGTACCATCGAACATGGGCGCGCCAACCGAACCATCCAGCGACAGTGAAAATGTGTTGGCTCCGAAATTGACGCTCGTCGATGCGGAGCCGGCGATCCACTGCATATAGGTATCGAGATTGCCTGTGATGTCCGGTTGGTCGTTGAAGACCATGGTCGCCAGCATGGTACCATCAAATGTCCCGGTTCCGCTGGTGGGCACTGCATCGTTGGACGTTATTTGACCATATGCAAAGGCGCCTCTCTCGAGCGTACTCACCTGGGTGGTCAGAGCGGTGTCGAAATCATATGATACCGCTGCGGTGTTTCTAAGGTAGCCGGCAAAGGTCACATATTGCGTGTCGGTTCCAGGCAACTGGTAAAAGAATGTTGTCGAATCGTAGGTGCCGGCTTCGGTCTGATCAATCAGGTTAAAGAGGAACTCGTCGGGACCACCGGCCACAGGCCGCGCCTGGGCCACATTCGATAAAGAACCGGATTCCAGATATTGGACTCCCGGGATTCCCCACATATCCGATGCCAAATCTGGTGTGCCAAACTGAGGTTCAACAGCACCGCCAAAATTTGTACGATGCAGGGGATCCTGGAAACGGCTGGCGCCAGATGTTCCCGCTAGTCCATTGGTGAAGCTGACGTTGAAGATTGCATCCCGTGGATCATAGGCGATCGTCAGATTGGAATTGCGGACCGTGGTGGCATCACCCTGATATACTTGTCCGGTCTGGGTAGTTTGACGCACCGTCCGCTGCTGACCGTTTCCGCCCGGATCATCAACGGTTGATTGGTAACTGTGCGAAGAGCCAATCGCCGTATAGGTTTTGGCCTCGGTCGGGTCGGCAAATGTGTGGACCGTATCGCTGTCGGTACCGCCGCCCGTGCCTCCACTTCCGGTAGGAGGCGCGCTACTGCCAGCAGATTGTGGGCCGGCACCGCCGCAGGCGGCTAGCATCGTTGTACTGGCGAGCAAAATCAAAAGGCGCATCGGAATAATTCCTCACATGGGTTCCACATGAGGTCCGTGCTATCAGTTCAATGGTTAATTTGGCGTAAACCACTACAGGTTTTCGTCGTCATCGCTAATCAATGTGCAGCTTGCCATATTGTTCGGCGAAGCAGGGCGGATCGCTACTTCCCGCGCTTTTTTCGTTCGCTATTGAGGTCGGTCACTTCGCTACCGCCTTCCGGGAACAGTCCGAGCCGCCGGGCAACTTCCTGATAAGCTTCGGCTTCCCCGCCAAGGTCGCGGCGGAACCGGTCCTTGTCGAGCTTCTCGTTGGTCTTGATGTCCCATAGACGGCAGCCGTCCGGACTGATTTCGTCAGCGAGGATGATCCGCGAAAAATCGCCTTCGAAAATTCTGCCAAACTCGAGCTTGAAATCAACCAGCCTGATACCGATTCCGGCAAACATACCAGCCATGAAGTCGTTGATCCGGATAGCCATGGCGGAAATGTCCTGCATTTCCTCCTGACTGGCCCAGCCGAAACAGGCGATATGTTCTTCGGCAACCAGCGGATCGCCGAGCGCGTCATCCTTGTAGCAATATTCCAGCAAGGTGTGCGGCAATGGTGTGCCCTCTTCGATGCCGAGACGCTTGGAAAGAGATCCGGCAGCGACATTGCGGACGATCACCTCGATCGGGACAATTTCGACCTGTTTGACGAGCTGTTCGCGCATGTTGAGGCGGCGGATGAAGTGGCTCGGGATGCCGATGTGGCCGAGCAATGTAAAAATATGCTCGCTGATGCGGTTGTTGATCACGCCCTTGCCGTTGATCGTGCCTTTTTTCTCGGCGTTGAAAGCGGTGGCATCATCCTTGAAATACTGGATGATAGTGCCTGGCTCAGGACCTTCGTAAAGAATCTTGGCCTTACCTTCATAAATCTGGCGACGACGGGACATTGCTTGGTTCCACTTCGCAAAGAGAGCGACAAAAAATCATGCCCCGGAAAATCGAATCGTAAGACTTCGATTGAACCGGGGCGTTGAACTTTACCTATATGCCAAACTGATTGGCTGCGCAATCAATCGTCAGACGATGCGGCTACTTGGATCCGCCGTCCCCAGAATGTGCGGTCTGGTGCCTTGAATCTGCGACGCAGGTAAATCCCCAGCCACAAAACCAATATCCAGGGCAGGGTGACGGTCAAAACTCTCATCAACGCGCCGATTGATGATCCCAGCATGCTCGATATATTATTCCATGCACTGCGAATGGGAGCGGTGAAGCTGCCTGCGCCGGGAGCATTTGATTCATAGTTGACGATGACCTTGCTGAACGCGATCCGCCCCCGCATTTCCGCGAGCCAGCTGCGCGCTTTGTCAATTTCCTCGTTGACTTCGGTGACGGCCCGCTCGGCCTTCACAAGCTCTTCGACACTGCCGTTGCGCGTGCGGAGCAATTCGGTCAGACGTTTCGACAGCAATTCCCGGCTGCGCAATCGCGCTTCCGTATCGATGATCTGCTTCGACAGATCTTCGCCTTCTATCGCGGTGGAAGCTTCATATCCTCCCGCTTCCTCGACGATATCTGTCAGGCCGGTGCCAAAACTTTTCGCCTTGGGCGCGGCGACCTCGAGATGCAGCATGGCAAAGGCATAATTGGCTTCGTCACCGCTGCGCCGCAGATTGATGACGCGGCAGACAGACGGGCCTTGTTTCTCGCAATAGCTGGAATGCTGTTTCTGGACCGTTGAAATCTGTCCCGCCGAAATGCGATAGCCGAATTCATAGCTATAGGCGATTTGCGGATTGGAAACGGGAATGTCATTCTTGCTCGCCGTGGCGTCCACTGCTTCGGTCGGCCCATCGAGGCCAGACTGCACATGCAGCTTCGCCATGTCGCGCGCAATTTCACCGTCTGAACGCGAATCCGTTGCTTCCATGAAACCAAATTCGTTCACTGGAGCCGCCGCACCCGTGTCAGCGGTGGCATATTCGGCGGCCTCATATTCTGCCGAATATTCATTGCCGTCGCTGCACGCGCCCAGGGCGCATATGGTCGCGATACTATATATTGAATGCCGCATTTTTTCTGCTCCTCTTTCCGGAGGGAAGTGCAGAAGCTAATGTGATGTTATTACAGCGTCAACGACCAAACATATTTCGTGAAAGATGAACTGAGCAGTCCTTGAATTTTTGCTGACAAGAGACTCGAGCTTTGGTCACACCTGTGTCAAACTCGGAAATAGCGGAGCGGTATAATGACCCAATATACGACCATAGATGAAGTCCTGGACACGCTTTACGATTGCATATCGGGGCCGCCGGGTGGGCAGGACTGGGAGCGGGATCGCGAAATCTATCATCCGCGCTGTGTGCTTGTTCGAACCCGGATCGAGAATGGCAAACCGGTCGCCTATCCGTTCAGCTATGATGAATTTGTCGCAGCGACGGTGCCGCTGCTTGAAGGCAAGTCATTCTACGAGATCGAGATTGGCCGCAAGGTCGACATTTTTGGTCAGGTCGCTCATGTCTTTTCTGCCTATGAAGCGCGCGAGTCTCCGGAACATCCCGAAATCCAGTTCCGTGGTGTGAATATGATCCATCTATGGAATGATGCTATGGGAGAGGACGGGAAACCCAATGGTCGCTGGTGGATCATGGGCATGATCTGGGATAATGAACGGGAAGGTCTGGATTTGCCGGAAGAATGGCTCTCGCTATGACCAGCATCTCCGGAAAGCTGGGTATTGCTTTCGCGCTGACAGCATTGGCTGCGGCTGTGACCATCATCTTGCTCAACCTGATCGGGCCTGACTGGTCTGTCTATGCCCCGGCAACCTGCGCCGAGACCAGATGCTTCTGCGAGATGCCGCGGACTGGCACGCTGCTGTTGCAGCCCGCCAATAGCCTGTCGTCTTTTGGTTTTATCTTTGCCGGGTTTCTGATGATCTTGCTGGCCCGGTCCCGTGACTGGATGTCGGCCTTTCCCCCGCTGTCGGCGAGCGTGCTCGGAGTAGCTGCGATCATCGTCGGGATTGGCTCGGTCCTGCTTCACGCGACGCTTACATTATGGGGCCAGTTTTTCGACGTTCTTGGCATGTATCTGGTCAGCGGATTTTTTCTGGTCAGCGCGCTCGCAAAATGGCGGCGCATCCCGGACCGGCGTGCGATGATCTATTACGGACTGCTTTGTGCAGCGCTTGTCGCGATTCTCTATGCGCTGGCGGAGGTCCGTCGCTGGCTTTTTGCCGTCGTTCTCCTCGCCGCGATCATCCTGGAGCTTGTCTTCGCAAGACCACTGCGCCCGCAGGTCCGGACCGGCTATTATGTCGCCGGCCTTGTCGCCAATATCGTCGCTTTTACGATCTGGAATCTCGACCAGCGCGGCCAGCTTTGCGCGCCTGAAAGCCCGCTGCAGGGTCATGCCGTCTGGCACCTGCTCGGTGCGGCCGCCTTGTGGTTTGTCTTTCTCTATTATCGCAGCGAGCGTTCCGTGAACTGAAGCGGGTTCTAGTGCCCCGGCGAAGAGCGGGGTCTATCTCCTGTGCTATGAAATACTCGAGACGCTAATTATCGTAACCGCTCATTTTGCGCTCCCGCACTTCCTCAGCGTCAAGCGTAAGTTATGGGAGATGGGCCCCGGCCTTCGCCGGGGAACTTATCAATCATCAATCTGCCACTTTCCCCCTACCAAGCATGAATCCACCCTGCTATCGCTCATCGCATGAGTGATGTAACCGAAGCCCCGCCCGAAGAACCCGAAGATGAATTTGATGCGATAGTCGAGGCGCCCTTTGATGCGGCGCTTTCCGAACGCTATCTGATTTACGCGATGTCGACGATCACCGCGCGGTCGCTGCCCGATTTGCGCGATGGTCTGAAACCGGTGCATCGCCGCCTTCTGTGGGCGATGCGGTTGCTCAAGCTTGATCCTTCACAGGGTTACAAGAAATGTGCCCGCGTGGTCGGTGATGTCATCGGTAAATATCACCCGCATGGCGATCAGTCGGTCTATGACGCGATGGTCCGCCTCGCCCAGACCTTCTCGCTGCGCTATCCGCTGGTCGACGGGCAGGGAAATTTCGGCAATATCGACGGCGATAATGCTGCTGCCTATCGGTACACCGAAGCCCGGCTGACCCGCACAGCAATCGAATTGATGAGCGGTCTGGACGAAAATGCCGCCGATCTGAAACCAACCTATAATGGTGAAGACGAAGAGCCCGAGGTCATGCCCGGCCTGTTCCCGAACCTGCTCGCCAATGGCGCGAGCGGTATCGCCGTGGGTATGGCGACCAGCATACCCTCGCACAATGTCCATGAAATTATCGATGCGGCGACGCTGCTTATCGATAGTCACAAGGCCGAACATGCCGAGATCATGGCGATCATCAAGGGGCCTGACCTCGCGACTGGCGGTACGCTGGTTGATCCCAAATCGGTTATCGACGCCGCCTATGAGAGTGGTCGCGGTGCGATGCGGGTACGCTGCAAATGGGAGAAGGAAGACGCCGAGGGGCGCGGTGCCTGGCAGATTGTCGTCACCGAAATTCCCTATCAGGTGCAGAAGGGCAAGCTGATCGAGCAGATTGCGCAGATCATTGCCGACAAGAAACTGCCGATTCTCGCCGATATCCGCGATGAATCCGACGAACAGGTGCGGATTATCCTGGAACCGAAGAGTCGCGCGGTTGATCCCGAAGATTTGATGAACGCGCTGTTCCGCATGTCCGATCTGGAAAACCGCTTCTCGCTCAACATGAATGTGCTCGACAAGGACCGGGTGCCCAAGGTGATGGGCATCAGCGAAGTGCTGAAACAGTGGATTGTCCATCAGATCGAAGTGTTGCTCCGCCGTTCGCAGCACCGGCTCGACAAGATCGATGCCCGGCTTGAACTGCTCGGCGGCTATATCATCGCCTATCTCAATCTCGACCGGGTGATCGAGATCATCCGCAACCATGACGAACCAAAGCCGATGCTGATGGAAGAATTCGAACTGACCGATCGTCAGGCCGAAGCGATCCTCAACATGCGTCTGCGGTCTTTGCGCAAGCTGGAAGAAATGGAACTGCGGCGCGAGCGCGACAAGTTGCTCGAGGAACGGGAAGGGCTGGAAAAGCTGATCGAAAGTCCGGCGCGACAAAAGACACGGCTGAAAAAAGACCTCGCGGACTTGCGCAAACTTTATGCCGAGGACACCGCGCTGGGCGCGCGGCGCACGATGCTGATCGAGGCGGCACCCGCACGCGAAATTTCGCTTGAAGCCTTTATCGAAAAAGAGCCGGTCACCGTGATCATGTCGCAGCGCGGCTGGATCAAGGCCATGAAGGGCCACGCCGACCTCTCCGCCCCGGACAGCTTCAAGTTCAAGGAAGGCGATGGCCCGAAATATGCCTTCCACGCGCAGACGACCGACAAGCTGCTGATGTGCTGCGACAACGGGCGCTTCTATACGCTCGGCGCGGACAAGCTTCCCGGTGCGCGCGGCTTTGGCGAACCGGTCGGATCAATGGTCGATCTCGAGGCCGGTGCCGAACCGATTGCCCTGATGGTTGCAGACATGAAGGCCAGGTTGTTGCTGGCTTCGACCTGGGGACGCGGTTTCGTAGCCAATATCGCCGATGTGGTCGCGGAAACAAAGAAGGGCCGGCAGGTTGCAAACCTTAAAGGCGACGCACGTCTGCTCGTGGTCCGTCCGATTCCGGAAACCGCCGATCATGTCGCGGCGATCGGCGAGAATCGCAAGCTGGTCGTCTTCTCGCTGTCCGAAATGCCGGAAATGGCCAAGGGGCAGGGAGTGATGCTGCAACGCTACAAGGATGGCGGGCTTTCGGATGCAATCGTGTTCAGGCTGGAAGAAGGTCTGAGCTGGGCCATGGGCGGCGATAGCGGCCGGACGCGGACCGAAAATGACCTGACCATGTGGCGGGTCGCGCGCGGCGCGGCTGGCCGCTTGCCGCCAACGGGATTTCCGAAGAGCGGGAAGTTTGATTGATGCGGCTGTCCGGAATGGATCAATCGCTGCGGATAGCGGATAGCGGGAGAGGCTCGGTATCAGCTGCGGAATAGTTGTATTTTACGTCAAAATATAACTATTTACATAAGATTTGAAATCTACCATTATCCCATCATCCGATAATCGTCTCGAATTTGGATCAGTTTCCGGTCGTTCATGGGAAATGGTTGACTTGACGGAGCAAAACGAGTCAAACGGTGCCGGTCTGATTTTGGTGCCATAAGAATAACAGGAAAAATTGTTTAAACCGATGAGCACTGAAACTGAGGCCTTGCGTGAATGGATCGACCAGCTCGAGCAGATTCTCTCGCAACTTGATACTATTCAGGCAAGTATTGCTGCCATTCATGTCGATATAGCGATCGGAGAACTCTGCCAGATCGCGGAGATCGAACGGGTCAGTGGCGCGATTAAAGCTGCTTAGTGATTAGGGAATAGAGGTGTCAGAAATTGACGAGCTCTTGACCGATTTTCTGCAATATATCGCGGCTTAGCGCGTTGCCGGCTGCGGTTAGTTTTAATGGCACCTGCGCCACATCGTCAGCATCGATATGTTTGTCGACCAGCCCTGCATCAATCATGTAATTGACATATCTTAGCATGATGGCGTCCGTCACATTAAGTGTGATCGCCAGGTCCAGTGCAGTAACCGGTTTTTTTGTGTCCATTGAAACGATCAGATCCAGGAGTATGTGCCAGGAAATATCGTCGATATGAAGTTTGCTGTCTCGTAATTGTTCCAATGCGACGGCGCGGCTTTTCAACAAGAACGCAGCGGTTATGGCGGGATCAATATTGCGACTTTCGTCTATCTCGATGTTTGAAGCCGGTACTTTAACTTGTTTGAATGAGCGGTCAGTTGGATTACTACGGTCGGCATTCCTAGAAATTATGTCTTTGTACTCACGCATATTTACTCCTGTCACATACTCGACTTGCGAGCCCGTATCGACCGATCGGTTGGTAGTCAATCAGGAATAGGGGTTTATCGTTAACATTAATGTCGGATATTATTAAAATTCTTGGCAGACATACTATATTTTACATAACCTGAGCCTGCTGTTATGGGCGCGGGATGAGTACCAGAATAGCGATCATGGACACCGCTGCCGAGGCAGTCCGCAGGCGAGGATATAATGGCGTTAGTCTGGATCAGATTGCCCGTGACGTCGGGATTCAAAAGTCGAGCATTTTTTATCATTTCTCGTCAAAGTCGGAGCTGATAGCCGTAATATTCAGGCGTTTCTCTGCTCAGATATTCTCGTTCCTGGATCATACAGCTGGCAATGAAAGCCGCGCAGGCGATCGCTTGATGGCCTATATTATAGAAACGGGTTCCTTCGTCGAGGAGGGAGAGTCTATTTGTATGTCGATTGTGCTCAATATCGACCGCGAGAGCCTGCAAACAGAAATTGTCGACGATCTGGTGACGTTCCATCAAACCAATCTGGCTTGGCTAACCGATACATTCGAACTTGGCCTCAAGGATGGCAGCATAGCGGATATCGGAAATCCCGAGGAAGAAGCGAACGCGTGCCTCGCTCTCGTCGATGGGGCTCAGTTGGTGGCGCGCGCCCATCGTGATTCAAAATTATACGATCAGGCTACTCTGTTGCTGCGATCCAGAATTTCTGTATCCAACCCGGATTAGAGGCCAGGCTGAATATCGGGCGTCAACCATTGCCGAAGCTCAGCGCTTCTTGGCAATTTTCACCTTGTCCAGTTTCGACCGTGTACGGATCGATTCTTCGCTGCGGGTCAGCGCCTTGGAAATGGCTTTGAGCGTCATGCCTTTTTTCGCAAAAGCGTGAAGCTTCTGGATCTCTTCGCTGGTCCATGCCTGTTTGTGGCGTTCAAAATGTTCTTTCATGGGCTTTTGCTTAACAGATTGTCACCGCCATGCACCCAAATATCGCGACCGCCTCTCGCGCGGGAATTTGCATATGCCTCCCCTCACTGGCGATAGTGGGGTTTGCATATATCCATTTGTCCGCTAGCCAGCGACAAACATTTCCAATTGGAGCTACCCATGCAGTTTGACGAAGTTGTCCTCGGCCGCCGCAGTATACGCGGATATAAGCCGGAACCTGTGCCGAAAGAGCTGATCGAGGAGATCCTCGGGCTAGCGATGCGCGCACCATCGTCGATGAATACGCAGCCTTATAATTTCTACGTCATTAGCGGCGAGCCGCTGGAAAAAATTCGTTCGGGGAATACCGAACGGATGCTGGCCGGTGTTCCGCAGTCGCGCGAATTTCGTCAGGGTCAGGCTTTCGCGGGCGAACATCGCGAGCGGCAGATTGGCGTGGCGAAGCAACTATTCTCGGCGATGGGAATCGAGCGCGACGACAAGGATGCCCGGCAGGATTGGGTGATGCGGGGCTTCCGCCAATTTGACGCGCCGGTTTGCGTCATCATCACATATGATCGCGCGGTGGATGGCAGCGACGACACGCCCTTTGATTGCGGTGCCGTGGCGACTGCGCTGGTCAACGCGGCATGGTCGCGGGGACTGGGCACGGTCATCAACAGTCAGGGTATAATGCAATCGCCTGTCGTCCGCGAGCACGCCGGGATCGCCGATGATCAGGTGATCATGAAGAGCATAGCCTTGGGCTGGCCGGACGAGAGCTTTCCGGCCAACGCTGTGGTATCGACGCGCAAGTCGGTTGACGAAGCTGCTGTTTTTGTCGGCTTCGACAGCTAGCCAAATTCGCGTGCCCCTGCGAAGGCAGGGGCCCATCTCCCGAATGCGCCAGGTCAATCTGGCTGGAGAGGGATAGCTGCCTTCGCAGGTAACCGGTTTATTTGTTCAAACGCCCCTCGACCAGCGCATCGACCACGCTCGGATCGGCCAACGTCGACGTGTCACCCAGCGCGCCATGTTCATTCTCGGCGATTTTGCGCAAGATACGCCGCATGATCTTGCCGGACCGGGTTTTGGGCAGGGCGGGGGTCAGATGCAAATGGTCGGGTGTGGCGATCGGCCCGATTTCCTTGCGGACGTGCAGCCGTAGTTCCGCCACCAATTCCTCGGACGAGGGCTCGCCTGCATTCAATGTGACGTAGCAATAAATGCCCTGTCCCTTGATATCATGCGGATAGCCGACGACCGCTGCCTCGGCGACCTTGGGGTGAGACACCAGAGCGGATTCAACTTCTGCCGTGCCCATCCGGTGGCCCGAGACATTGATCACATCATCGACGCGCCCGGTGATCCAGTAATAGTCATCGGCATCGCGCTTGCAGCCGTCACCGGTGAAATATTTGCCCTTATAGGTGCTGAAATAGGTCTGGATGAACCGATCATGGTCGCCATAGACGCTGCGCGCCTGTCCCGGCCAGCTCGCCGTGATGCACAGATTCCCGTCGGTCGCGCCGTCGAGAATCTGACCTTCGCCATCGACCAATTGCGGCTGGACGCCGAAAAACGGTTTGCCCGCGCTACCCGGTTTCATGCCGTGCGCGCCAGGCAGAGTGGTGATCATGATGCCGCCCGTCTCGGTCTGCCACCAGGTGTCGACTATCGGTGACTTGCCTTCGCCGATCACATCATAATACCAGCGCCAGGCTTCCGGATTGATCGGCTCGCCGACCGTGCCGAGCAAACGGATCGATGAGCGATCATGCGCTTTTACCGGCGCGTCGCCTTCACGCATCAGCGCGCGGATGGCGGTCGGCGCGGTATAGAAAATATTGACCTTGTGCTTTTCCACCACTTCCCAGAAGCGACCGAAATCAGGGTAATTGGGTATGCCTTCGAACATGACCTCGGTCGCGCCGTTGATCAGCGGGCCATAAACGATATAGCTGTGCCCGGTAACCCAGCCGATATCGGCCGAGCACCAGAAAACCTCACCGGCTTGATAGTCGAACGTATAATGGAAAGTCGTCGCGACCCAGACCGCATAGCCGCCGGTCGTGTGCAGCACGCCTTTGGGTTTGCCAGTCGAGCCGGAGGTATAGAGAATGAATAGCGGATCTTCTGCGTTCATCGGTTCACAGGGGCAATCCGCAGCAACGTCAGCTGATATTTCATGATACCAGTGATCGCGCCCTGCGGTCATGCCGACATCGCTGTCCGTATGGTTGATCACCAGCACGGCGTCGACCGAAACCTTTTCCAGCGCGGCATCGACATTTGTCTTCAGGGGCACAGTTTTGCCGCCCCGCCGACCCGCATCCGCACAGATCACGAACTTGCTGTCGCAATCCTCTATCCGGCCGGCCAGAGCATCCGGGGAGAAGCCGCCGAATACCACACTGTGGATCGCGCCGATACGGGCGCAGGCCAGCATGGCGATCGCGCCTTCGGGAATCATCGGCATGTAGATGGTCACCCGGTCGCCCTTTCTGACGCCCAGTTTCTTCAGGCTGTTGGCCATTTTGATGATTTCTGCCTGCAGTTCGGCATAAGTGATTGTGCGGCCAGGTGACTTCGGATCATCGGGTTCGAAAATCAGTGCAGTCACATTTCCTTTGCCGGCTGCAACATGGCGGTCGACTGCGTTGTGGCAAATGTTCAATACACCATCATCATACCATTTGATTGATACGGGATCGAAGGACCAGTCGGCAATTTTGGTCGGGGCTGTCTGCCAGTCCAGGCGCTCGGCCTGACGGGACCAGAAGCCGTCCGGATCAGTGATACTCTCCTGATAAAGCCGGTCATAGTCTGCCGCCGTGCAATGGGTGGGCGCATCGCTGCGCGGGGAGGGGATCAACCCGACCAGGCCTTTGTTTTCCGCATTGTCCGTCATGGTTCGTCTCTCCTTATCGGCATCTATTCAAGATAGTTTTTTCTGCCGCAAATATCAATTTTGTCACCACCGGTTTTTCCGGTTCATGTCAGAAGCGTTACATCCTGATCTTCCAGGAATTCACGGACCCACTGCTCATCCGGAAATCCGTTCGCAATCCACACCGCCTCGATTTTGGCCAGACTCTTTGCGACAATCGGGCCGGGCTTCAAGCCTTTTTCGATCAAGTCACCGCCGGTTAGCGGAAAGACCGGCGGCTGCCAGCCTTCAAGCTGTCCCAGCATTTCGGGCAGGGCACTATCATCCGCGAACAGGAGCGCCGCATCGCGGGCTGTGTCTACGCTGGTGCGATAGGCGAAGGCGCGGATGTCCGTCAGACTTGCCGCTGGATCTTCGGTGTTTACGTTGATTCCGGCAGAAAGCCGTTCGCCAATCGCCCTCTGCTGTTTTTTGGACAGCTTCAGGCTCTTGGCCATTTGACTGGCCCGGACTTTATCCTTGGGAAGCAGGGCCACCAATCGCCGGATAGCGCCGGGTCCGACATGATGCAGTTGCTCGCGTTTGATGAGTCTGCCGAACATGTTCCTCGAATCCGGGGCGACCTCTGCGATGATATGCTGAAATATTCCGGCATCCAGCATCTGGCTTACCGCAAATCGGGGGTCTTCGGTGGCAAGCAGTTTCAATAGCTCGTCCGCCACTCGCTCGCGGGAAAGTGTCTCGAGCTTTGCTGCTGCTGCGGTGCAGGCGTTGAATGCATCCTCCTCAACCTGCTGTTGGCCGAAGCGCGCCAGAAACCGAAAGTAGCGCATGATCCTCAAATGATCTTCGGCGATCCGCTCTGCCGCCGAGCCGATGAATCGAATTCGGAGATTTTTCAGATCTTCGAGACCGTCAAAATAGTCGAAAACCTCCAGCGTCTGGGGATCGGCGGAAAGCGCATTGATCGTGAAATCCCTGCGCGCGGCGTCTTCCCGCCAGTCATCGCTAAAGGCGACTGTGGCGCGCCGCCCATCAGTGGAAACATCACGCCGCAACGTAGTGATCTCTACAGGACCGTCCGGCAGGACTGCGGTAATCGTACCGTGCGCTATGCCGGTCGGAACGACCTTGATCGATGCGGCCGTCAGTCGCTCCATCACATCTTCTGGCAGCAGTGATGTGGCGATATCGATATCCTTTGCCGCGAGCCCCAATAATGTGTCGCGCACCGCCCCGCCGACGAAGCGTGCCTCGCCATCCAGCGCCGAAATCAACTCTGCGAGGCCGCGTCTTTCTGTCCATTCTGCCGACGGCATTTTCATGGTCACCAGCCCAGCCTTTTCCCGAGATTGTTCAAAATCCCTGCAGTAATCCCCCAGATACGATAATCCTGCCAGTAGATTTCATAATAATGGCGCTTGCGCCCGTTCCAGGTGCCTTCATGGATGGTACGGTTTTTGGGATCGAGCAGGAATTCGAGCGGTGCTTCGAACCAACTTTCGACTTCGCCAGGATCGGCGACAAACGGCAGGTCGGGCGGGATGACGCTCAGCACCGGCTGGATGTTATAGCCGCTGCCAGACTGGAAACTGTCGGTCAGGCCGATGATATCGACATGGCTGCGATCCAGCGCGACTTCCTCGTGCGCCTCGCGCAGCGCCGCGTCGATAGGATCGATGTCGCCGGGATCGATCTTGCCACCGGGAAAGGCAACCTGCCCGGGATGGTTCCGCATATGCTGGGGGCGCTGGACGAATATCACCCCGGGATCGGGGCGATCGGTTACCGCGATCAGCACCGCCGCGTCGCGCAGGACCTTGAGGTCATCGATATGATCGCGTTCGTTATAGAGCAGATGATCGAGGTTGTTTTCATGGCCTTTCACCAATGCCTGCTCCAGCCGGTCGCGCAATGTCATGAACCGTTCGCCATCGGGAAAAACACACCGGCCGACCAGATGCCAAGGGGATCGCTGTTCTCTTCCAGCGCCAGTTCGGCAAGTTCGTAGTAGACCGGCCGCGCCAGCACCGCTTCCAGCCCTTTACGAACCTGCAGATAAGGTTGTGGCTTGTCGGTGCCAAAGCGGAGTGGATGATCCGGACCCGCGACCACCAGATGGTCAGTATTGAGGCGGAAGGCGAGCGTGCGGTCCGCGCTGCTGCCCTGGCTCTCCAGTTCGACGGCGATAAAGGGCGCATCCTCGACCGCGATGCTCAGCTTCTGATAGGGTGTGACCAATGCATAGCTGTCATCCGCTTCGCGTCGCAAAATGCTGGAAAAAGCCCGCACCATCGCGGGCCGTTTGATTGGATCGCCTTGATGATACCAGGTGCCGTCCGCCGCGATACGCATCTCGCTGTCGCCGGTCTCCTGCGGATCCCATTGATCGACAGGGGGGAGTTTCTGCGCTTCGGCCAGTTTCGCTATTTCGGCGATGGAGAGCGAAGCAAGTTCGGGTGGTGGCGTGTAGGGCATGCAACCGGACTATTGCCCGGCGCCATTTCTGTAAAGGCTTAGACTCGCTATCTTGTCCAGGGACCTAGTGTGCCAGTCTTGGGCAATGTCTGTGCCGCGTTGGTGCGGACAAGCAACCGCGAGGGTTCCCATGGCCCCGGCAGCGTCCATCCGCTGGTGCCCTTGGCCGTGAATCCGAAGAAACGCTCATAATATTCGGGGTCGCCGATCATCACCAAGGGCAGTGGATCATTGGGCTGAATTTCCTTCAGCAGGGCCGCCATCATCGCGCGGCCAATGCCTTCGCGCTGAAAATCCGGGTAAACCGCCACCGGACCGACCATGATCATCGGGTGTTTCTTGCCGGTTTCGTCGGTCAGTGCGACGGGCCAGCATTGAATGGATCCGAGCAATTCATGCTTTTCCTGATCCACCGCGGCAAGCGACAGGCCTTCGAGCATGTCCATGCCGTCGCGCAACTTATAGGCGGTGCGGTCGTGCCGGTCCGTGCCAAATGCGGAGTCCAGAAGGGCCTCGACAAGTTGCGGATCGATTTCGGCGAGAGGAATGATGCTGGTCAAGTCGTTGGTCTCGTCTATCAGGAAAAGCGCGCGCTACTCCGCTTTGCAGTAAATGTCGAGCCGCATAGGTAGCAATTGCATGATCGCGAAGCGCCAGCTAAAAGATTGATCTGTTAAGGGAGTTTGCGCGTGACGGACCAGAACAAGCCAACCGAACCATCGACGGGCGATACGCCACCGGCCGCTGCACCAGCCCAGCCGGTAAGACTGGGTTCGCTGCGCCGCGACCCCAAGGGCTGGCTCATACTGCTGCTCGGCTTGGGCGCGCCTCTGGCATTCGTCGTTGCTGCCGTTGGCGGCGGCATGGGGCTCTGGGGCTGGCAAGCCGGTCTGGCAGCGATACCATGGATCATATTGGTCGCCGTACTCACGCTCCTTCTGGCGATTGTCTTTATTGTGTTGAATCGTCGCAAAGGGCGCAAGACGCGCTGGCCTTTGTTGGGGCTGGGGATGATCGCAACGCTCGGCTTTCTCGGGTTCTGGATACCTTATGTTGTTGCGATCGCCACGCTCCCGGCGATTCATGACATTACCACCGATCTTGCCGATCCGCCGCAGTTCACCGCTCTGACCCTGCGGGCCGATAATTGGGACAATATCCCTGGTGCGGATGATAGTGACATGCGCGGCATGAACCCGCGTCAGCGCTGGGCAACAGCGCATCAGGATGCCTATCCGGACATCCGCTCCGTGCGTATTGATGAGCCAGTCGCCGAGGTGATCGAGAAAGCCAAAAGACTGGCAGAAGATCGCGGCTGGAAAGTGGTTAGCGTCGATCCGGCTGCTGGCAAACTGGAAGCGACCGACACGATCTCGCTATTCCGGTTCAAGGATGATGTCGTCATTCGTGCCCGTTCGGCGGAAAATGGCGCGGCGAGCATCATCGACATGCGCTCGGTCAGCCGCGTCGGCGTGCATGATCTTGGCGCCAATGCGAAGCGTGTTCGTCAATTTCTGAGCGACTTGTCGGGAACGACCACCGCCGCCTCGCAATAGGTTTCTTGCAGCGAAGGGTTATTTGGTGGGGGTCAGCTTGAGCATCCGGCCGCCTTCGCCGTCCTCGAGCACGTAGATTGCACCGTCGGGACCCTGTTCCACTTCGCGAATACGGGCGCCCATCAGAAAACGCTCGGCCTCCTTGGCGCTATCGCCGTCGAAACTGACACGAATCAGCGCCTGGCTAGCCAAGCCGCCGACAAAGGCGCTGCCCTGCCATGCGGGGAACATCTTGCCTGAATAAAAGATCAATCCGCTTGGTGCGATCGTCGGTACCCAGGCTGTTTTTGGCGCCTCAAATTCGGGATGGGTGTCATGATTGGGGATTTTCTTGCCATCATAATGATCGCCTTCGGAGACGATCGGATAGCCATAATTGGCGCCGCGCTGAACCAGATTCAGTTCATCGCCGGCTTTCGGGCCCATTTCCTGGTTCCAGAGTCTTCCCTCTTTATCAAAAGCGAGACCCAGAATATTGCGGTGGCCCAGCGACCATATTTCGGGAAGCGCGTCTTCCTGATCGACAAAGGGGTTGTCGTTGGGGACGCTGCCGTCCGGATAGAGTCTGACAATCTTGCCGAGATTGGCGGTCATGTCCTGCGCCGGATCAAATTTCTGCCGGTCGCCCGAACCGATGAACAGATATTTGCGATCGGGTGAAAATGCGATGCGGTGGGAATAATGCCCCTTGCCGGTCACTTTTGGCTTTTGAGTCCAGATAGTTTTGAGATTTTTCAACGCCGGTTTTTCGCCAGCCAACTCCAGCCTGGCACGACCTACTACGGCACCGCGAGTGTCGTTGTCCCCGGCCTCTACCCAGCTCAAATAAACTATATTGCTGGTCGCGAAATCGGGAGCGAGCACGATATCGCCAAAGCCGCCCTGACCGCCATATGCAACCTCGGGCACGCCGCTGACTTCGGTTTTCTGCCCCTTGGCATCGACCAACTGCAGCTTGCCCGCTTTTTCGCTGACCAACATCCGGCCATCGGGAAGGAAGGTCATGGCCCATGGCTCATCAAAGCTCGCAATTGCGGTTGTTTCGAAAGGCTTGCGATCGATCGGAGAAATGTCGGCCAGAGCCTGCACGTCTTCAGCGGTGCTGCCCGTTGCCTGTGCGTCATCCCCGTTGGTACAAGCAGCCACCAGGATTAACACCGAGAGCGAAAGTCCGATATTCTTCATGCGATTTCCGTATTTTGCCATCAAATTATTTCTATCCACCTTTACCGGCAGATATAGAGGAAGCGCCGCGATTTTGCTAGGCTCATACTGGGATTATTTGGCTGAAATCGTCCTGTTCACCGCTTGCTTACCATTATCGGTTACAGAAGGCGCATGTTCGGACAAAAATTCAGAAGCGATGATCCGCGCCCCTTGTCAGCGGTTTCCAACGGCGTAGGCGTGGCCGGCCTGATCGGACTGGCGTGCTGGGTGCTAATCGCCCGTCAATATGGCCTGGACGGCCGCTATTCTGCACTCGCTGCCTGCCTGGCCTGTGCGATACCGATGGTGATCTGGTCTTTGTTGATGGACAAGGTCCATTTGCGACCGTCCACCGGGATGAAGTGGGATAGTCCGAAATCGCTGAAAGAGACATTTGACGTCAGTCTGGTGAAGCTTGCTGGCTTCTGGGCCACTTGGGGGATTATCGCGACCATTTACTGTGTCGGACGCTGGTACTGGACTGGCCAATATCAATTTTCGATGGAGATAATGGAAGCAGCCGCGCCCTGGTTGTTCGTGCTATCGATCCCCTATGTTCTGATCATGGACCGTTTTACCATCGAACCGCGCGACGGGGCCTGGCATTTTGGCCAGCTGCTCACCGGCAGGAGAAGCGAATTTGAGTGGGAACAGATTTTCCACCATCTGCGCGCCTGGGCGGTTAAGGGCTTTTTCCTCGCCTTCATGCTCTCGATCGTGCCTGGCGGTTTTGCTGACCTGGTCCGCCTTGATCTCGATGAACTGGCGGGCAATCCGGTGGCGATTGCCCATTGGCTGATCATCGCGATGTTCGTGGTCGACGTCCAGTTTGCAACGGTTGGCTATCTGCTGACGATGAAACCGCTGGACGCGCATATCCGCACGGCAAATCCCTATATGGCGGGCTGGGTTGCCGCGCTGATCTGTTATCCGCCGTTCATTCTCATGGGCAATGACGGGCCGCTCAACTATCATATCAACACCGCCGATTGGGCCTATTGGTTCGAAGGCCAGACAACCATTCTCTGGATCTGGGGCGGAATACTGGTTTTTCTTACCTCGATTTACGCGTGGGCAACGGTCGCCTTCGGCCTGCGCTTTTCCAACCTGACCCATCGCGGAATCCTGACTCACGGTCCCTACAGCTGGACCAAGCACCCCGCCTATGTCGCGAAAAATGCCTATTGGTGGCTGGCGACCATGCCGTTTCTGGTGACTTCGGGCAGTCTCACAGATTTTGTGCGCAATACGGTGCTGATAGCGGCGGTTAGCGGAGTTTATTACTGGCGTGCAAAAACCGAAGAAAAGCATCTGCTGAGCGATCCGGCCTACAAGGAATATGCGGAGTGGATGGATCGCAATGCGCCCATCCCCCGTCTGCTCAACTGGATCAAACGCCGTATCGGCTGGTGGACCCCTGACAAGGGGTACACAACTGAAATTCAGCCTGCCGAATAGAATTGCCGCACGTCGTTCGTGCAGCTAACCCTGTCTCATGACAGTGATCGGAACGGACGGAAAACACCGGTGCTTCGGCGGGCAGCCGGGCAAGGAATTTTACGGCGATTATCACGACCGTGAATGGGGCGTGCCCGTTCACGATGACCGGTTGCTGTTCGAAAACCTGATTCTTGAAGGCGCGCAGGCCGGCCTGAGCTGGGAGACAGTACTGCGCAAACGCGACGGCTATCGCCGCGCCTTTTACGGTTTTGACGTTGGACGTTGCGCTGTAATGGAAGATGACGAACTGGAAGCGCTGCGGGAAGATGCGGGCATCATTCGCAACCGGCTCAAGATCTATTCGGTCCGCAAGAACGCGCTGGTGTTTCTTGAAATTCAGGACGAATTTGGTAGCTTTGATGTTTGGCTCTGGGGCCATCTGGACGGTGTACCGCCAGTCAACCGACCCAAATATTTTTCCGATATGGCGAGCACGTCGCCGATCAGCGATGTCATATCAAAAACGCTCAAGAAACGCGGCATGAGCTTTGTCGGCAGCACTATCATCTATGCTTATATGCAGGCGATCGGGATGGCCGACGACCATCTTGCCGGATGCTGGAAAGCCTGATCAGTCAGGGTTTTTGAGATAGGCGATCACGTCCGCGCGTTTCTGCACGTCCGGCATTCCGGCAAAAATCATCCTGCTCTTCGGGATGACCCGCTGAGGCTTCTCCAGGAACTGGAATAGTTTTTCTTCTGTCCAGATGATGCCGCTATTGGCATTGGCTTCGGAATATCTGAAGCCTGCGACCGAACCGGCTTCGCGGCCGACGATATTTGCCAGTGAAGGACCGACGCGGTTCATGCCCGGATCGACCACATGGCAGGTACGGCATTGCATGAAGGCGGATTTGCCAGAGGCGGGATCGCCGGTCAGGCTTGCATAAGCAACGCCGTCCAATGTTGCGATGTCGTCAGGGCTCGGTGGACCGCTATCGACAGGCGGCGCTGCTTGAGAAGCGGCCGTTCCGGTTGTGCCTGATGCTGGGTCAGCGGATTCAGAACCCCCACCCGAACAGCCTGCCATTAAAATGGACAAAGCGAGTGCCGCGGATACCGTTTTCATGCCGACCATATTCTTTCCTGTCGTGTGATGTTGATAGCATAATCAATAGCATCGTTGCCTAATGCCGATTGATAGTAAATTAAAGACCTGATCTGTCGTTTCGACTTCTGGTGATCCAGTCTCTTGCCCCGGCGTTGCGCGAAGACCGCAAGCCGCGCTGGCAGCGCTGAGAAAAACCCGCTAACGTTCGATATGTTCAGAATTGGGCCAGGGGCACGGACGGGGAACCGGATATCGCGGGTATTCAGGCTGCTCCCCGTAAACAGATGAGAAAGAGCGGCTCATGATATTGGCATTGAAGAAATATATGTCGCGGTTGCCGGAAAAAATCTGGTTCCGGGCGATGCTTTTCAGCGTCGGCGCGATTGCCACTGCCGCTGCCGCAGAGTGGGTGGGACCATTGATCCCCTATGAAGCCGACCTCGAGATTGCCAGCGGATCGGTTGGTGACATATTGACGATTCTGGCGTCCAGCATGCTGGCGGTCATCACCTTTTCTGTGTCGATCATGGTGTCGGCTTATGGTTCGGCGACCAGCACCGCGACCCCCAGAACCATTGCTCTCATGCTCGCCGATGATCGGTCACAAAATGCATTGTCGACCTTCCTGGGCACGTTTCTGTTCAGCATCGTGGGCATCATCGGATTGTCCTCAGGCTATTATGACGATCGGGGCCGCATCATCCTGTTTTTTGCCACGATCGCCGTAATTGTGATCATTTCCGGAACCCTGATCAACTGGATACAGCAGCTGTCCACATTCGGGCGGATGAATGATCTTATCGAGCGGGTGGAGCAGGCCACCTCGAAGGCGCTGCGTTGGCATGGCCAGCACCCTTATTTGAACGCACAGCGGCCAGTCGACATACCGGAGGACGCTCTGCCGATCAGTTGTGACATTGCCAGCGGTGTCGTGACTTCGATCGACATGAGCCAGCTGCAGGAAGCCGCCGAGCAACAAGATGTCACCGTCTACCTGACCATTCATCCGGGCAAGCTGATATATCCGGCTCGCCCGCTGATCTATCTGTCTGGTGAAGGCGCGAAGACAGCTGATCTGCAACCTTTCCGCGATACCATATTGGTTGAGCATGATCGCAGCTTCGACCAAGACCCCCGGTTCGGACTGGTGGTTCTTTCCGAAATAGCCTCCCGCGCCTTATCGCCTGCGATTAACGATCCGGGTACCGCCATTTCGGTATTGGATAGCGGCCTGCGGTGCTTCGAAGTCCTGGCACAGGCAAGTGCCGAACCTGAAGATGCCAAATATTCAAGAGTTCACGGTCCGGAGATGGAGGTGCAAGACCTATTCACCGATTTCTTCATCAAAATTGCGCGGGACGGCGCCGCTATGGTGGAGGTCCAGCAGCGTATCCAGTTGTGTTTGCTGGCGCTTGCAAAGTCATGGCCGGATTTATTCGCTGTGGCCGCTACGGAAGCGTCCCGCGATGCTTTGGCAAGAGCGCTGGACACTATTGTCCACAAACCGGATATAAAGGATCTGAAAGCCAGGTCGAAAAAGGTTGTCGATAGCTCAGACGGGTAAATTCCCGATATCGGGGTTTCGTAAATGAAAGGCCGGATAACGCGACCGACGACATACACTACTCGTCGTGATCGCATTATCCGGCTCAAACCTTTGGGTCGAAGGTGAATTCGAACATCGCCCATCGATTAATTATACAACGCGGAGATAATCTATTGGTTCCACGCCGATCAATTTTGTGTCTGATGCTGTCTTGCGTGGTGTTCCGATGTCTAGTCCGCTGCAAAAGCAGCAACAATGTCCGGGATAGCGGTGGGATTGTCCATTCTCTGCAGGGCCGAAATCGCGTCTTTGACGAACAGATTATATTGGGCGGCAGATCCTTCAAACGCGCAAGGGGTCGCGCCGACAGACCGGATCAGTCCGTAGGCTTTTTTATTGTCGCGCAGGATATCAATCTGCAATTGGCGCAAGCCTTCGCAATAACAGTCCAGAAAAAGCGCCGTCATCAAGACTCTTGCTACGCCTAATCCGTGATATGGGTCCAGTACCGCAATCGCGAACTCACCTTTGTCACTTGTTTCGGTCTCTCGAAAAACATGCGCCGCGGCAATGGCGGGCTGACCTTCTTCGTCCATATTGATCACCCCCCAAGCGAGATGGAAGATTCCATCTACGCTCGCCAATCGTTCGACGACCGAAGGAGGCATGGTTTTGGATCCCGAGAAGAAACGCAAATAGCGGCTCTGGTCAGACATTTGCCCGATACCCTTCTCGATTTCGGGAAGGTCGGAATGACGAACGCGTCTCAAACAGACATTTGTTCCATTATCGAGTTTAGCATTCACCGACTGGACTTGATTCTGAAACGGCAACGACTCAGTCATCGAATGTCTCCTTGCCGCCCCATGATCACCACGTGTCAGACTGCGTATCGGGCCTTGGCGCATGGAATGCAGTTCTCCAGCTGATATTTCAAGGCTGTTGAGCGATTGATGCAATTGGTCATTCATGCGTCTAAAACGCATGAATATTAGATCGGTTGCATATATTAATGTACTACCGGGAACTCTATCCTGCGGAAAAGGTTGATCGCCTATGTCGAACATATTCAAGCCGGGGAAGAATTGCTGGCGCGTCGAGCATGCAGAACGCTCTGCAGTTCTCATCGATGGCGAAAACTATTTTCGTGCGGTGCGAAAGTCGCTCGCTCAGGCGAAGCAGCGCATAATGCTGCTGGGCTGGGATTTTGACGAACGGGTGGAGATGCATGATACGGCTGAACAGCTGGAAGGGCCATTGAAAATCGGTGCCTATTTCGACTGGCTGCTCAAGAATAACCGTGATCTTGATATCTATGTGCTGCGCTGGGATACCGGGGCTCTGAAATCCTTTTTTCGCGTAAACGGACTGATGACGCTGATTCGCTGGTATTTTCACCCACGGGTGCATTTCAAGCTCGATTCCCACCACCCCGTGGGGGCAGCGCACCATCAAAAGGTCATCGTCATCGATGAAGATACGGCTTTCTGTAGCGGCATTGATGTCACGAATAATCGCTGGGATACACGCGCGCATGATGACAGCCAGAACCATCGCCTCCAGCCGGACGGCAATGATGCCGGACCCTGGCATGATGCGGCGATGGTGGTTCAGGGAGACGTTGCCCGTGCTTTGGCGGAATATGCCGTGCAGCACTGGCGGGCTGCTGGCGGCAAGCCGACCAAAGCGATCACCGCAATAGCCGACTGCTGGCCTGCGGATCTGGATCCGGATTTCACCGATTGCCCGATCGCCATCGCCCGCACATTGCCGAAAATGGATGGTCAGCAGGGCGTCCACGAAATCGAAAACCTGTATCTCGATCTAATCGCTGCCGCGAAAAATATTATCTATGCGGAAAGCCAATATTTTGCTTCGGCCCGGATCGCCGCTGCCATCGTTGCGCGCCTGTCGGAACCGGACGGGCCGGAAGTCGTGATCGTCAATCCGCAAAGCGCGGAAGGCTGGCTTGAATCCGAGATCATGGACTCCACGCGCGCGCGTCTTTTTGAAGCGATCAAAGCGAAGGATAAATATGACCGGTTCCGTATATTCCACCCGTTCAACGCTGCGGGGACAGCAATCTATGTTCATGCCAAGATATTGATCGTCGATGACCAGTATATTCGCATCGGGTCGTCCAATTTTAACAATCGTTCGCTCGGTTTCGACAGCGAATGTGATGTCGCTATCGATGCCTCGGAAGTTCACGATGACAGGGTGCCCAGCCAGATAGCGAGTGTCCGTAACGACCTGCTGGCGGAGCATCTGGGGGTTGATGAAAGCGATGTCCGCAGTTCGCTCGAGGAAACGGGCTCGCTAATCACTACCATCGACGCCCTCAAGAAGCCAGGCCGTGAACTCAGGCTTTATCAGACGCCTGATGTCAGCGCCGTGGAAGCGTGGCTGGCGGAGAATGATATCCTCGACCCGAAGCGGTCCGATGATGTGTTCGCGGGTTTCGTTTAAAAGTTAGCCAGGTTGGCCGGCTTTATCTTCCGGTTATACAGCTGTTTCGCTGGGTTTCGTTTCGTTTTTTTCCTGAATTTTCTTGATGATGATTCGAGCGGCAACCGAAATAGCTCCGGCGGCGATGGTCCTAATAATATAACGCATGTCATTTTCCCTTGTTTGCTGTTCAATCTATTTACGGACGAGCGGCAAATTGGTTGCAGTCTGACGCTAAATCAGCGGCCAAATTTCATTGTCCAAATGGCAACAATCAAAGAAACGGCACCTGACGCCATCAAGCCCGAGACGATACGCATATTGTGAGGTTTTACCGGAGTAGCCTGATGCGAATTGAGGCGGTCCTGCACCGCGCAGCCATTGCGCTGGGCAACCCAGAAAATGAAAATTCCGATGATCATGAACAATGTTGCGATGGCCTTGGGCACCCAAAGCGGTTCGAGTTTACCGAACAGGGCGTTGAAACCGAGGCCGATCCCGACCGCCGCCAGGCCGGTGCGCATCCAGCCGGCGAAGGTCCGTTCATTGGCCATGATCGTACGATCTTCCGCCCATTCGGTGCGGTCCTCGGCAAGATCCGTTCGCTCGCTCGCCAGGTCCGTGCTGGATGTGTCCGTTGCCATGATCGTCTCCTGATAGCTTGCCAGAGCTGCGCGCTTGGCTACATACCAAAAGCCCCGCCATCCATCCACAGGTGATGTATGTCGGGGCTTGATGTAAATGTTTAGGCTTTTAGCGTGACTAGATCGCCCGCGCAGAACCTCTTGGGCCAACGAAGAACCACAATATCAGGCCGATAACCGGCAGGACCAATATGATCAGCGACCAGATAATCTTGGCGCCGGTCGAAGAGCCGCTACCCCAGACGCTGAGCAGCGCCCAAATGTCCAGAGCCAAAATCAGAAGTCCAACAATTCCATATTCCATGATAAATTCCCTTGTTTAAATATTATTGAAAGTGAGTGTTCAGGATGTCGCGTCTTCGAGATGGTCGATCAGACGACCGTCCGCTCGCAGTTCACCCTGATAGTTGCGCAGCAACGTCTTGGCCGAAACCGACAGGTCATCCTGCGTGAGCGCCTTTTCGAATTTCTTGCGCAGATATTCCTCGCCGGTCTCTACGGCTTCGATTGCGGCTTCGTCATTATCCTGCACGGCAGCGCTCAAATTCATGAACACGCGATGGGCGGACGCCAGGATCGTGCCGTCGCTTTCCGGTGTACCACCGGATTTCACAATTTCCTCGCGAACAGCTGCGGCCATTGCCCGGCGAGATGCCGCGCGGCGGGAGAAGAAATTCTTGAACGTGGTCCGGTCCGCAATCTCGGCTGCTTTTTCGTAGCCATGCGTGGAATCGATCAGAGTTTCCAAAACGTCATTTAAAATGTCCGTGGAAGCGTTATTAGTCATATCATCCTCGTTTTGCGTTGAATATGAACAAACCAACATCGGACGTGCCGGTCGGTTCCCAACTAAATTTTTCCCGTCTGCCGGAACTTTTGCTATGCGATGGCGTATGCGAATGTTGCTGATTGGAATAATATGTCCCTATATCGCTGGCTCCTGACCGCCTTATTTCTGGCGATGGCGGTTGCCGCGCCTGTAACCGGCTTTTTCCCGGATTCTGATGCGCGTGCGCAGGTGCAACTGGCCGAGCCTGTTGATGACCCGGAACCGGCCATCGATCCCGCGGCAGACAGCAGCGCCGATATTGCTATTGCGGACCGGTTGCGCGGTATTTTCCGGGAAATTGAGGGACTGGACGGTGTCGCGGTTGCGGTTGATGCCGGCGTCGTTCGCCTGTCCGGACCAATAGCCGATAATTCATCGGCGGAACGGGCGAAGGCCATTGCCCAGCGCGTATCAGGTGTGGTCACGGTTGAGTCCCAATTTGAACGTGATTTGTCTGTCGGCAGGAATGTCGAGCCGGTCGTCGATAAATTCAGCGCCAGTTTGCAGAATTTCCTTTCAGCGCTTCCGCTTATCGGGGTCGCGTTTCTTGTCGCCATATTTGTAGGCCTGCTGGGTCATTTCTTCGCCTCGCGCATGGGGTTCTGGAAACGCGTCACGCCGAATATCTTTCTGGCCGAACTGATTTCCGGCTTCGTCCGCGTCCTTTTCATCATGGTCGGGATATTTATCGGTCTGGACATTCTCAACGCGACGGCATTGCTCGGCGCCGTGCTTGGCGGTGCCGGCGTAATCGGTCTGGCAGTCGGGTTTGCCCTGCGCGATACGGTAGACAATTATATGTCGAGCATCATGCTGAGCATTCGCCAGCCGTTTCGCGCCAATGATCATGTGCGGGTTGGCGAGCAGGAGGGGCGCGTCGTACGGCTGACTTCGCGCGCGACGATTCTGATGACCCTGGATGGTAACCACCTGCGGATTCCCAATGCGACCGTGTTCAAGGCGGAGATATTGAATTTTACCCGCAATCCGCAGCGGCGGTTCAGTTTCGAGCTGGGCGTTGATGCGGATGATGACCCGGCTGCGGCCATCGAAACGGGGCTTCGGGCGATCAACGGGCAGGATTTCGTTCTGGACGACCCCGAAGCGACGGCCGAGATCAGGGAAGTCGGTGATTCGAATATCCTGATTGCTTTTCATGGCTGGATTGACCAGCGGAATAGCGATTTCAACAAGGCTAGAGGCGCAGCGATCCGGGTGACCAAAAACGCTCTGGAAGAATGCGGCTTTGCCCTGCCCGAGCCGATATATCGACTGCGGTTCGACAATGGATCGCCACAAATGATGGATGCAGCCAGTAAAGTCGAGCCCGCCAAAAAGGCGAGCAGGGAAAAACCGACGAGGGTGCTGGCTAAAGATGCTTTTGACGTATCGCCGGAGGATCATGTGGAGAAACTGGTGGAATCAGAGCGATCGGATGACGGTTCTTCGGATCTGCTAGACGATCAGCAACCGGTCGAATGAGGAACAGGTTGGCTAATCTATGTTAAGACAGCGCGAAACAAATGCGCCTAATCTATTTGGCAGCGATAGCCCGGGCTTTTAACAGCGCCGCCAATAGAAAGTCATTTGTGGCCTCCCGTCCGATCACCTCTTACATTTTTGTCAGCACCGTGACGCCCGGTATCGATCAGGGCGATTTTCTGGCGATCAAGAATGTTGCGATGGAAAATAGTCGGAATTCCGCAATAACCGGGCTGCTGGCTTGTAATGGGTACAACTTCATGCAGTGCATAGAAGGTGATCGGGCCGTTCTAAACGCTCTTATGCACCGCATTTGGCAGGACGATCGGCATAGCGGGGTGGCCATAGTCGATGAGCGTGAGGCGCGAACCAGGCAATTTGCGCAACTGCACGTGGTTGGTCGGTTTTGGTCGGCGCAGCAAGGCTCTGAACGGTCCGTTCTCTCGGAGATACTAGCTGACGAATCTGTCTCCAATGTGGCTCGAACGATGTTTCAGAGCTTCGATTCTCTTGGCATCAAAAAAGCCGGATAACAGTTTCGGATCGAGAGGAAGCGAGCGCTAGGCGGCTTGTTTCGATTCTGATGGTTGCCTGTATGTTTCCGGGCGGTGGCTGGCTTCAGTCGGAAGTCTTCCCTTTAGCAGTGGCTTTTCGAGCTAGTTCCAGCTCTTCCGCCTCATCGCCCTCCAGCGCTCGCGCTGCTTCTTTCGCCTTGCTTTCGACGTCGCCGGTCTGTGCAAATTCGTGTTGGGCTGCCTGAAAACGGCGTGAGCCTTCCCGGCTCCCTTCGCCTTCCATCTTCAGATTTGATTCATTGTCAGTGTTATCCTTCATCAGGAGAGTCTCCGGTTGTTGTTTCTGCCTTCCATAAATTCAACGCAGGCTCACAGAGATTGTTCCGCGCCAATGGACATTATCCGGAAAAATTTATATGCAACCTTTCAGAACATCGGGTGTTCTGTCTTCGAGCAAGGAAAAAACGAGGCATGATTTGACAAGCCAGGATAAAAATCACGCTGATACATCTGAATCTTCGGAGTCTGATGATACAGGGCAAACGTCAAAGGATATGCCGGTGAAAAGCAAGGAAGACATGCAAGAGAGATTAGGCCTTGGGCTCAAGGACATGTATTCGAGTGTTCTTGATGAGCCGCTACCCGACGACATGCTGGCGCTTTTGGATCAGCTGGAAGAGAACGACAATAGCGACGTCAACTCCAGCCGGCCGGACGAAAATGAATAAGCCCCAGGCATTGCCGCCGGCGCAGTTCAAGCAACAATTGACGGAAGCCATTCCGCATTTGCGCGCTTTTGGCAGGAGTCTGTCAGGCGACCGCGATGTGGCCGATGATCTTGTGCAGGACACGCTTCTGAAAGCATGGGCTGCGCGGGACCGCTTCATTGCAGGCACTTCGATGCGTGCCTGGACATTCGTGATTTTGCGGAACACTTTTTTCTCGAGCATGCGCCGCAAGAAGTTCAGCGCGAACTATGATGAACTGGTAGCAGAACGGATATTATCGGCACCGGCCCCTCAGCAGGAACCGTTGCATCTCGCCGACTTGCAGCGGGGGCTGATGGAATTGTCCGATGATCAGCGAGAGGCCATCATTCTGGTCGGCGCTGGCGGCTATTCCTACGAAGAGGCTGCAGATATTTCCAACTGCGCCGTCGGTACAATGAAAAGCAGGGTTTCGCGGGCGCGCAAGGCGCTGGAAGCCATTCTGGAAGAGGGGCGTTTCACCTCTGCCTCTGATGGTCATGATAATCTCACCGCTACGGCGCTGGAAAATATCATTGGTGCGGTTGAGAAAATAGCACCCTAGCTCGACTGTCTTTTGCCGGCCGTCTAATCGGCTGGCGCTTACAAGCAAAAATTTTCAAAATTCTAACCTAGTTTACTCGATCCTTTGATCGGGATCGCTGGTAATTATAGCGCCTCAATGCCGGTTCAATAGTTTGAACCGGCATTGAGGCGCAGGGCATCTTCAATCGAAACTGTGAGTAAAATCAGGCGTCCTGCTTTGCTGTTGAAAAGAACAGGGCCTGGCTAATCGCAGCGCGAATAGCATTGGGTTGAAATGGCTTGGTGATCAGAAATGTCGGTTCGGGACGTTCCCCCGTAAGCAAACGCTCGGGGAATGCGGTAATGAAGATTACCGGAACCGAAATCTGTTCCAGAATATCCTTCACAGCATCAATGCCCGAGCTTCCGTCCGCCAGCTGGATATCGGCGAGCACCAGGCTCGGCTTTGACTTTGCAACGGCTTCCAGGGCTCCCTTGTGGGTCGTTGCGGTTCCGCAAACACGGTGTCCCAGCCCCGATACGATCTGCTGCAATTCCATTGAAATCAGAGCCTCGTCCTCGATGATCAGAACATCGGACCTGATTTCCTTGTCAATTTCGGCAATGGCATCGTCAAGCAGGTCATTGATCGAATTCTCGCCAACATCGGCAATTTTTGCGACTTCGCTGACAGAAAAACCTTCCAGCGCGGTCAGCAGCAATACTTGGCGGCTGATCGGGGGAATTGCGTTCAAGCGGTTCTGCGCCGTGTTGTCGTCTGGATCGTCCGTCACCCTTACATGCGCGCTTTCCCAGATACTGGCGAAGACGCGGTATAGATGGACCCGTACGTCATTATTGTCTGGCATGGGTTCCGGGTCGGCAATAATCGCTTCCAGCGTTGCCTTAACAAATGCGTCGCCGCTCTTTTGGCTACCGGTTAGAGCCCGCGCATAGCGCCGTAGATAGGGAAGATGCGGTTTCAGATTTTGAGCTAGTGACATATTTTATATCTCCGTGATGGGTTCCCAACGCATGATTGGAAATAGGGTTCCATCATAATTTCGTTAGGCAGGTGACATTTAAATTTTTGGCTTGTGGTCGTGATTCGGAACCAATCTGGCCGTCGGTCGTTGACTCATCATTAGACAGAATATGGAGAAAAAGAAATGACAGGCAATTATTCGGAAGAAATGGGCGCGGTGAAATCGGATCTGCAAACATTGAAAGATGATCTGGCAACCTTGACCAAATCCGTCAAGGCCGATGCCCAGGCAAACGCATCAGAGTTGCGCGCCAATGCGAAGACAAAGTTTCACGCCGCGCGCGCCAATGCGGTTGAGGCCGGAACAAAGGGGCGCAGAAAAGCGCAGACAACGTTCAAGGAAAACCCGATCGTCAGCATTGCTGCGACGGCTGGCATCGGGCTTATCGTCGGCGCGTTGATGGCGCGCCGCTAGGCTGTCTGGAAGATGGAAATTAAAAGGGTTGCGAGATTTAGATCCCGCAGCCTTTTTTCTGTGTCTAGTGACGGGGTTGCGACGCCCGGGGCCAATATCTTCTAACCGAACGTTCTGCAGATATTCATCCCTCCCGGTTATCGGCATGGTGGTGTCGATATTATCAATCATTTCATATAATTCTTCACGGACATCATAATTCATGCAAAAGTCTCCGCTTGAATTATTTTCATCCCGATCAGACTTCGGGGTCAATTACCGCATCATTTGCTGCTTTGGTTCCACCGGGATGCAACAAGATCGCAAGTTGACCGTTGGTACCGGAACGGCTTCAGGGTCAGTGACAAAAAAGGGTTAGACATGAAGGCGGGTGACCAGATGACTGAAGAGTTGGAGCCGACAATGGAGGTCGAACGGTTGGCGACACTCGGCAGCTATCAGGTAATGGATAATGCCCGGAAGAACGCTTTCGATCGTATCACGCAGCTGGTCGCCGATATTTTTTCAGCGCCGATAGCGTCAATCTCCCTGATTGACGCAGGCCGGGAGTTTTTCAAATCGGCGGTAGGTCTGGCTGAAACCCAGGCGGACCGCGATATATCCTTTTGTCAACAGATGATCGATAGTCACGAGCCTGTGGTCATTGAAGATGCATCGATTGATCCGCAATTCGATCGCCACCCTCTGGTCAGCGGTGATCCCTCTATTCGATTTTACGCCGGTGCGCCGTTGATTGCCCCCAATGGCATGGTTCTGGGAGCCTTGTGGTTCGCGGATACGGTTCCGCGATTCCGGATCACGAAAAACCAACTCAATCAGCTGAAAAACATGGCCGATATTGTGATGAGTGAACTGGAGTTGAGCCGCGAGATCCGTTTGCGTGAACAGGCGCAAAAAAATGCTGCCATCGATCGGTCCAATCTCGACCTCACTCTCGCCCTGAGTGATATCGCCAGCTTTCGGCTCGACCTTGAAACGGGAATGATCGAATGGGGCGGCGCTTATATGAAGATATGGGGAGAAGATGCAGGAGAGGCGCTTACACAAGTGGAAAGCGCTATGGCCCGTATCCATGCGGAGGATCGTGATAGCGTCACCGAAGCAATGAGCGCTGCAGCAGCGCCGGGCGAAAAATATGAGGCGCGTTTTCGTATCATATTGCCGTCCGGTGAAACCCGCTGGGTCGAGGGATATGGCGACTATCTCGAAGCGAACGGCCGGCCGACGCTAACCGGGGTCAACAAAGATATTACCCATTCCGTCGATCAGCAGGAACAGTTGCGGCTTCACACGCGCGAACTCCATCACCGGCTCCGCAATCTTTTTGCCACACTGCAATCGATCATGATGCTGACCAAAAATTCGGCGACGTCGATTGATGATTATATCGAACGGATCAAGAATCGCCTGAGCGCGCTGAACCGGGCCCAGCAAATCCTGCTCGATACCAATTTTGTGACAGGATCGTTTGCCGCGCTGGTGAGGGACCTCTGCAAAACCTATCCGAGAGTGCGCTGGTTTGGACCCGATATTATTCTTGAAGAAAACGCGATGGTCTCGATATCGCTCGTGCTTAACGAGCTGGCCACTAACGCAGCCAAATATGGTGCGTTGACCGCGGATACTGGCCTTGTGAAGATCAAATGGACCATCCTTCCTGACGAAGATGGGCAGGATATCGTCGAATTGCGCTGGTTGGAAAGTGGTGGCCCCAAGTCACAGCCTGCTCCGTCCGTGTCCGGCTTCGGATCCTCGCTTATCGATCATAGTATCACCCGCAATTTGCGCGGAGAGATTGAACGGGATTGGACGGTCGACGGCCTGATCTGCACAATCACATTTCCTGCTCCTGACGAAGCGCGATATCGCTAGTGGCGCAAAAAGCCCTGCTCCGACGCATTTCCTTTTATGCCGATCTGGACGAGATTGATCAGCAGGTCATCATGCAGATCGACGGGCGGGAACGGCATTACGATAAAAATACCGAGATCATCGATGCGGGCCAGGAACTGGATAGCGTTCTGATCGTCAAGGAGGGCTGGGCGATCCGGTACAAGACGCTGGAGGACGGTCGACGTCAGGTATTGAACATATTGTTGCCGGGAGACATGTTCGACCTTCAGGTTCTGGTGGCGGCCGAGGCGGATCATTCTGTTAAAACGGTGACGAGTTTGACCGGTCTGTCGGTAAGGCCGTCTGTTTTCCGCCGCCTGTTGACCGAATCCGGAAAACTGACACTCGCATTTTGGTGGATGCAGGTTCAGGAAGAGGCGTTCCTGCGCGAACAGATCGTCAGAAACGGCAAGCAGACCGCCCGTGAAAGAATAGGGCATTTTCTGCTCGAACTTTATCGGCGGGTGCTGATTACCGGGGCGGGTACAAGCGACGGGTTTCGTGTGCCGCTAACGCAGACCGTGATCGCAGATGCTCTGGGCTTGACCCCCATCCACACCAATCGGGTGCTGCGGCAATTGGAACGGGATGGTCTGCTGGAGCGGGACAATGGATGGATATTGTTCACGGACGAGGCCCGGCTCGCCGAGATCAGCCAGTTTGATTCAAGCTATTTTCATCTTGATGCGTTCCGAATGCGACTGGGCCGAGGATAAAATTATGTTGCCATGGAACCCTGTAAACAACTAGGCGTTGAATTGTCGAACCATTGAAGGGAGTTCATAATGAAAAAAATTGCAATTGCTGCTGTATTGACCGCAGGACTGGCGCTGTCCGCCTGTGAAGCCAATGTAACCGAAGAAGGCGAAATGCCGACGATGGACGTTGATGTTTCCGGTGATGCGGGCCAGCTGCCTGAGATCGACGTAGAGACTGCCGATGTTGAAGTTGGTACCGAAGAAGTCACCGTCGACGTTCCTGATGTGGACGTGAAGATGCCTTCGGAAGAATAGTTTCTTCAAAACCGATAGAAAACAATGGCCAGGCATTATGTCCTGGCCATTTTTTTGTTCTGCGCGGGCAAGATGTCCAGTTACAACTGGTCCCGGCAGCGCCAGTTCGGTGTGCAACAATGTATGAAAAGTGGCTGGGAAATCTGTCCGTTGGTAAACGGGGGGATACGAAAGGCCAAATTTCCCAGCCGGTTTTTGAGGAATGAAAGCAACGCCGGGTCATGGGTCAACATCCATTCGATCTTAACAACGGCCGGAAAGAACTTTGGTTCCCGACAAAATGCATTTTTATTCAATTGCCGGCTAATTGTCGCTGACGAGCAGCTCTTCTGCCGTTTCTGGCATCCAGCCCGGCTACGAATATTCGGTCTTGTCCTGCATCAGCACATTGGTCCGCATCGCCAAGATGCAACCAAATGTCGATCTGCGCGTCTTGTCAGCAGGATATTACCGATGGAGATATTATGACCGATATTTTTACCCGTCTGAAGCAGGATCATGACAAACACCGCGAAATGCTTGACCACGTCGCCGACACAAGCGGCGATACTGAGGAGCGTCGCAAGTCTTTCGAACAGCTGCGAATTGATGTTTCCGCTCATGCCAATGCTGAAGAGCAGTCATTATACGCCGAAATGCTGGCGCGCCCTGACCTCCAGGACAAGGGCCGCCATTCCGTTGCCGAGCATAAGGAAGCGGAAGATTATTTTGAAGATCTGGTCGATATGGATTTCAGCAGTTCCGGATGGCTTACTCGGTTCAAGACTCTCAAGGAGCGGCTAGAGCATCACATGGACGAAGAAGAGAATGAAATTTTCGCTGCTGCCAGGAAAGATTTGAGCGACAAGCGAGCGCAAGAGCTCGCCGATATTTTCGATAAGCGCAAGCCAGTCGAAGTACAGGAAGTGGCCTGATAAGTTGAACTGCACCGGGGGTAATATAGATGTTGAGTGACTGGACGATCACAGGGTGGGAACAGGTGGCGCTCATCGCGCTTTCGGCATTCTCGATGTATTTTACCGTGATCATTCTTACCCGACTGGCCGGAGTTCGCAGTTTTTCCAAGATGAGCGGCTTTGATTTCGCTGTCACGGTTGCGATCGGGTCGGTACTGGGCTCGGTCATTCTTTCTAAAAATCCGCCGATTGCCCACGGGGTGGCGGCGCTCGTTTTCCTGTTTGGTCTTCAGATCGTAATGGCCTTATTGAGAACCCACTTTCCCGGTCTGCAATTTTTGGCTGATAACCGGCCGCGCCTCATCATGATCGGTGGTGAAATCCAGCATGACCAGCTCAAAAAGGCGAAAATGACAGAGAGTGACCTGTGGGGTAAATTGCGGGAAGCCAATGCCCTTAACTTTTCGCAAGTGCTGGCCGTGATCGCCGAGACGACAGGTGACGTGTCGGTCTTGCACAGCACGGACAGCAATCGTGACATCCAGCCTGAGCTCTTAAAAGGCGTAATCGCTGGTGAGCGCTACCAGCATAAAGGACCTCGCTAGCGCCGGTCCTTACCCTCATGATCCACCAACAATATTGCCGGTGGATCATAATTCACTATTATTTCTTCGTCCTTAGTATTTCCAGTTCGATAATTAGCGGACGGTGACGGTCACTGCGCGGCGGTTCAGGTCCCATGCCGTTTCATCCGAGCCGAGAGCGTCCGGCCGTTCCTTGCCATAGCTGACAACCGATATTCTCGAGAGTTCGACGCCTAGGGTCGACAGATAGTTTTTCGCGGCATTGGCGCGGCGTTCGCCGAGCGCCAGGTTATATTCGCGGGTCCCGCGCTCGTCGCAATGGCCTTCCACACGGATACGGACACTGGGATTGGCGATAAGCCATGCGGCCTGGCTGCGCAATATCTGCTGATCTTCGCTGTCTACATTGCTGCGGTCGGTTTCAAAGAAGATTCTGTCGGCGGCAACATTGGCGAGGAAATCTTCCTGACTGCCCTTGATCGGGCCGCTGGCGTTGCTGTTATAATCCATATTGTCACCGGGTGCAGGTGGCAGGCCTTCCGGTGCCTTCTTGCTACAGGCCGAGAGGCTGAGGGCCGCAACCAGCAGCGGCATCGAGATCAAGTTTACTGAAACGCGGGATTGGGACATTTGGGAAAACCTTTTGACTGTTACAAATGCCTTTTAGGCCCGTTTCCCAAAAGCAATTACCACGGATTTTATATGCGGACCCAGCCGTCGGAGGGGCATATAAAATCCATTGTAACAGCAGCATCATGATCGATGTAAAACCGGATCGTCCCATGAGGGACATCATGAACCAAAAGAAGCCCTCTGTGATGGCGCGGGCACCCGCTCACCCCGACGAAGCCCGCGTCATCCAACCTTCAATGTTCGAAATCAATATCCAGTCGATAGCCAACGCCCGGTTCGGTCAGCAGATATTCCGGCTGCGATGAATCATATTCCAGCTTCTGGCGGATCAGCGCCATATAGCTGCGCAAATATTGGGTATCGACCGTGGGATCATTCCATCCGGCCAGCAGCAGCTGACGATGGGTCACAACCTGTCCGGCATGCCGGGCCAGCGTTTCCAGCAGGTCAAATTCCTTGGGCGAGAATTTGATTTCGTCGCGCATCAGGAAGACCTTCCGCTTTAGAAAGTCGATCCGCAAATGACGCGATTCAAACTCCTGGCTCTTGACCGCCTCATTCTTCCGTCGCCGTACTGCCGCCCGGATTCGCGCCAGCAGCTCTTCGATATTGAATGGCTTGTTGATGAAATCGTCGGCCCCCTGATCCAGCGCGGCGACCTTTTCCGCCTCCTGATGACGGGCAGACAGGATCAGGATCGACAGGGCGTTGAGATCAAGCAGCTTCGCGATGATTTCCTTGCCGTCGGCATCGGGTAGTCCGAGGTCGAGCAGGATGATATCAAACACCGTCTCCTTCGCTTTTTTCAGTGCTTCTGCGGCCGTTCCGGCTGAATCGACGCCATAGCCTTGCGCGATCAATACCGGCTGCAGCGAGCGGATAAGGGCGGTCTCGTCATCGACCAGCAATATTTTCACGTTCATTGGCCATTGCTTTCTGAGGGGGAGGCGGACGCCGGAAGCCTGACGATTATTTTTGTTCCCTTGCCCATTTCCAGCGGGCTGTGCGCGGATATATCGCCCCCGAAAGCCTGGGCGAAGCCGGATGCGATCGACAGGCCAAGGCCGTGGCCTTCCTTGCGTATATTTTCCGCCGAGCGATAAAAGCGGTCGAACACCCGGTTCAGTTCGGAAGCCGGAATGCCGCACCCCTGATCCGATATGGCAATCTCGACCCGTCCATCCTGCTTGTGCCCGGTGATCAGGACTGGCGCGACTTCGGGACTATATTGGATCGCATTTTCCAGAATATTGTAGAAAAGCTGTTCCAGCATCACCGGATTGGCGCGCACCGTGCAGTCATCGAAGGGCAGGCTTTTGATGATCTCGCGCCCGCCGTGATGCATTTTCACGGTATTGACCGCCGACCCCAGCATTTCCACCAGATCGAGGCTTTCCAGCTGATCGGGCGATATGCCGGCTTGCAGCCGACCCAGATTGAGCAGGTTGGTGGTATAGCGGTTCAGGCGCTCGCACTGATCCTGAATGATCGTCAGCATTTCCATGCGCGAAGATTCCGGCAATGTGTCGCCATAAGAGGCAAGGCTCGATGCGGATGCAGAGATCGCCGCGAGCGGGGTGCGCATGTCGTGGGATATGGAGGAAAGCAGCGCGGTCTTGAATTCCTCGGACCGGCGCATGGCCTCTGCTTCGGATTTCTGGTGGAGCAGGACAAAGCGGTCGATCGCCATGCTCAGCAAATTGAGCACCGCGTCAAAGTCGATCTTGCTCAGCCGCTTGGATTTTTGCGCATCCCGGGTACAGATCAACGCACCAACGCGGCGCTGGGATGATGACAGCAGATAGGCAATTTTCTGGTCCCGGATTTGCTGCAATTCGCCTTGTCCGGCGGCTTTCTGGGCCTCCGCCAACCATCGCTTTTTGCCCTCGACCGCTATCCAGTCCCCATCGCTGATGGCGTATATCTCAAACTCTTCTGATGAATCGAATATGCCGGTCTGGACGATGGCCCGGTCAATATCCTCAAGATGCACGGCGGTTTGCAGTTGATTGCTGATATCGAGCAGCTGGTTGATTTTCTGCTGGGCAATCTCGGCGGCGCGCGCCCTGTCGTTGATCCGACCGGCCAGCGCGCCGGATAGGAGAGCACTCAGATTGAAGGCCAGTAGCGGGATATATTCGTCGGAAGTGGTGACGCCGAAATCGAGCAAAGGTTCGCTGAAAAAGAAGTTGTAGAAGAAGGAGGCGCCAATGCCAGCCAGTAGTCCGCCTCGCAGGCCGTTTACCGCGCCGATAATGGTCACGGCGGACACATAGATCAGGGCGGCGCTGACTGGCCGGTCGGCGCTTTGCGCGACATAGGTGGCCAGGGTTCCGGCGACAAAGACCGCCAGTCCGACGAAGAGCGAGACATAGCTGCGCGAGCTGTCCGAAGACAGTCGTTCCAATATCGTCGACATGTTTCTCAGCATCGGCAGGTCCATTCGGGCGGCATAGCGGAAATTCCGGAAAGCGGCATGCACGGATTTTCTATGCCGGCCTCCAGCAGATTTTAGCCCGGCCAGGAAAAAGACAGGCGGTCTTCCCCGGTTACTTTGGCGGAGTCATCAAAGCGGCGCTCCAGCATCGACCCATTGCCCGCATGATCAATAGCCACAATCGTACTGCAGCGCGTTCCGTAGACTGGGTTCTGGATGAATATCCCGGAACTGGCGGGCTCCAGCTGCATGGGCGCCTGACCTGCCGCACCTGTTGCCAGCGGATATGTTGATCTGTCAGTCAAAAGATCGAGCAACGCCGCAGGCTCCTCTGGGCTCTTCTGTAGCCAGGCTTCCAAAGCCGCATTGAGATGCCTGGCCTTCGCCCAGGGATTTTCCAGGGACCCGTTGGAGAGGCCATGGATGCCGGGCTCGAGACGCCTGCTGACGGCATCTGGTCGGTTAGAATGGACCACGGCTTTATCATTCTGGATGGTGATCAGGTTGAACGGGTTGAAGTCCGAAAGCGGCACTGCATCAAGATCGGAATAACGACCATCACCCATCAAAAAATCTTTCAACAGATCGCCGCGGGATGCGAGACTTCTGTCCGGCGCTCCATAGCCGCTGAGATTGGTGACCACGGCAAAGCGGCCCTGCTCGGATGCACCCAGCCACGTCCCGCCGGCCTGCACGTCTCTCCCCGCCAGCAAATGTTCGTGGTTCTCCCACCGGGCCAGCGGTTCTGCGGGGCGGCCATGCATCTCGTCCCGGTTGCCGATCGCGACAAGTTTCCAGTGGGGATGGGCTTGCCATGCGAGGGAAATGATACACATCGGGCGGCAATAGCAAAGCCGGGCTTGTTTGCGAATATATTGTCCGTTTCGGTCTCCTTTTTCCCAAAAAATAATAATCAGGGTCACACGGGTCACACCCCCTAAACCGGAAAAACCTGTGGTGGCGGAAAAGGGTTATTTTGGAATAGAGTCGGCTGTCTCCTGTCGGATGAAGCAGGTGTGCAGGGGGCGGAGAGCGCGGCAGCGGCGTGCGAGGAGGGCAGGATGCGGCACGATCATGGCATTGGTTTATCAGAAGTGGGAGGCTGTAGGAAAGGCTGGGACTGCATTTTGAGAGGAAATCGACTTCAGAATTATGCATCAATCTCACGTTGAAACCTACTGCCGATTGGCAGCCTTGCCGGTTGTACGCTACGAAGCTCACTCAAGCCTGACATCGAATCACGGCACCAGAGGAAAGAGCGCGCAACCATGAAACTAGGTCACGACCCTGAACTGCAGTCCTTTCGCGAAAAGATCCGGTCCTATTTTCAAAAGAACTATCCGCAGGACATACTGGCAAAGACGGCTTCCGGCGCGAGCCTGACCACGGCGGAGGTGCGGCGCGCAGAAATGGCTCTGGGCGAGCGGAGTTGGCTGGCAAGTGCCTGGCCAGAAGAATATGGTGGTCCCGGCTGGTCGATTGAAGAGCAATATATTTTTGACGAAGAGCTGGAGAAGGCCGGAGCGCCAACGGTGACGCCGATGGGCGTCATCTATGTCGGTCCGGTTGTCTATACTTTTGGATCCGATGAACAAAAGGCGCAGTGGCTGCCTGGCCTCCGCGACGGTTCGGTCGGCTGGGCGCAAGGCTATAGCGAGCCCGAAGCCGGGTCTGATCTCGCCTCCCTGCAATTTTCCGCAGTGCGGGACGGCGACGAATATATTCTCAACGGCACGAAAATCTGGACGTCTGCGGCGCAGCATGCGGACTGGATCTTCCTGCTGACCCGAACCTCGCGCGAAGCCAAAAAGCAGATGGGGATCACCTTCATCTGCTGCAAGCTGGATCAGCCCGGCGTTACCGTGAAGCCGATTATCACCATCGACGGCAGATATTATCTCAGCCAGTGCGATTTTGTCGATGTCCGGGTTCCGGTTGGCAATCGCATAGGCGAGGAAGGTAAGGGCTGGTCCTATTCGCAATATCTGCTCGGCAATGAACGCACCTCTTATGCGCGCATTGGCGGCAAGCGGAAACAACTGGCCGATATCCGCGCCATTGCATCACAAATTCCGACTGGCGGTAATCAGCGGCTCATCGACGACAGCTTTTTCGCGGGTCGCTTGTGCGAAGCGGAAACGCGGCTGGATGCGCTGGAAATTACGGTACTCAGAGTGCTGACGGCGGTCCGGGATGGCGGAACGCCGGGTGACGAGGCCTCGATCCTGAAAATCATGGCGACCGATCTGGCGCAGGACATCACGACCCTGTTTCTGGAAGCCGCGGCCGAGCATGGCAATCGCAAATTTCCTGATAGCGTCAGTCCGGAGTGGACCGGCGATGCCGCCTTCGCGGCGCCCGGCGTGGCCAATTATTTCGGCACCCGCGCGCAGAGTATTTATGGCGGCACCAACGAAATCCAGCGGAACATTATCGCCAAACGGGTATTGGGGCTCTAGCCGGGAAGGCCGGGTTGCGGCCTCCACCCAGCTGGTGGAAACGGGCTTGAGCGGCGGGTGGGCATTGCCCTGTCTATAGGGTAGGCACCACCCAGCTACCGCCAACGCAAAGGACATTATCGAGCGCGAGCCATTGGGGAGCGCTGGCTTCGCTGATCCCGCCGGTCGGGCAGAACAGACATTGCCCGAACGGCCCGCTCAGGGCCTTCAAAGCCGCTATCCCGCCCGATGCTTCTGCCGGGAAAAATTTGAAATGGGTCAGGCCGAGGTCCAGACCGCGCATGATATCACCGGCGGTGGCGATGCCGGGCAGGAACGGGATATCGGCGGCAATCGCGGCTTGGCCGAGCCGATCGGTCAGGCCCGGGGAGACGATGAACTCGGCCCCTGCGTCGATGGCAGCAGAAAGCTCATCGGGATCGGTGACGGTGCCTGCGCCGACGATGGCACCGGCGACCTTGCGCATTTCGGCGATGGCGTCGAGCGCGCAATGCGTCCGCAATGTCACTTCCAGAACAGGATAGCCGCTGGCCACCAGCGCCTCGGCCAATGGCCTCGCGTGCGCAAGATCGTCGATTACCAGCACCGGAATGACCGTGGTACGGCGCATCAGCTGTTCGATCGGCTTGATCTGGTCCGTCATGCGCCATGTTCCTGTATGAAGGCCGCAGCCGCGCCGAGCAGGCCGGGTTCGGGATGGGTGATCAGTTTGACCGGTAGGCTCTCCATCAACCCGCGATAGCGGCCCTTGGAGGTGAAGCGATCGGCAAGGCCGGAAGCGGCAACATGGTCGGTCAGTCTCAGGCCCAGACCACCGGCCAGAACGACTGCGCCCGCGCCATGGGCCAGCGCAATGTCGCCGGCGACCGACCCCAGCGCCAGAAAGAAACGATCCAGTGCGGCGATGGCGATGCTGTCATGGCCGCCCAGAGCCAGTTGCCACAATAGCTTGTCATCCCCGGCGGGCATTGGCCGGTTTTCCATTTCTGACAGCACTTCGAATATGGTGCGCAGTCCCGGCCCGGACACGATGCGCTCGACCGACACGCGGCCATGTTTGGCGCGCAGGGTCTGGAGGATGCGGTCTTCGACAGCATCGCGCGGGGCAAAATCGCAATGGCCGGCTTCGGTCGCCAGAACTTGAGTCTCGCCATCCTTGCAGACCAGCGCCGCCACACCCAGACCCGTGCCGGGACCGATCACACTGATCACGCCGGATTGCGGCAGCGGCACCTCCGGTCCGGCGATATGCATGAACTCGTCGGGGCCGACCAAGGCGACGGCATGGGCGACAGCAGCGAAATCATTGACCAGCGTATAACGGTCGACGGCCAGCTTTTCCCGGATCTGGGGCGGGCGGATGATCCATGGATTGTTGGTCAGATTGATCAGTTCGTCATTGATCGGAGCGGCGACGGCGATAGCGGCGGCTCCGGGGAGCGCACGGCCGAGAGTTTCGCCGAATATTTCCCAGGCAATCTGGAAGCTCGGATGGTCGGCGGTGGTCAAGGTTGTCGGCGGCGACAGCGACGCAATCGTGCCATTCTCGATTTCCGCGATGGCGAAGCGGGCATGTGTGCCGCCAATATCGGCTACGACAATCTCGGTCATTTTTACAGCCCCGCCTCGGCCAGCATCGCCGAGCCGCCTTTTTCGGCCGGGTCGCTGTGGTGGCGCATCATTGCGAACAGTTCACGGCCGGTTCCCATTGCGGGTGGCGGTGCCGCAGCCTGTTCGCGGGCCTCCCACTCTGCGGGATCGACCAGGGCGGTGAGTTCGCCGTTCGCCGCGCAGACGCGGACGATATCACCGTCCTTGAGTTTCCCCAATGGCCCGCCGTGAAAGGCTTCGGGTGAAATATGGATGGCAGAGGGGATCTTGCCGCTCGCCCCCGACATCCGGCCATCGGTGACAAAGGCGACTTTGAAACCCTTGTCCTGGAGCACGCCGAGCGGCGCGGTGAGCTTGTGCAGTTCCGGCATGCCGTTGGCGGCCGGTCCCTGAAAGCGGACGACGACGATGACATCTCGGTCCAACTCCCCCGCCTTGAATGCGGTAACCACGTCATTTTGATCATGGAAGATGCGGGCTGGCGCTTCGATCGTCCAGCGTGCCGGATCAACCGCGCTGACCTTCATGGTGGCGCGCCCGAGATTGCCTTGCAGCAGCTTCATGCCGCCGTCGGCCTGAAAGGGATTGCTGGCCGGACGCAGGATTGTTTCGTCGGCGGATTGTTGCAGCGCATCAACAAATGCCAGTTGTTCGTCGTCCATGACCGGCTGCTTCGCGCCATCGGACAGCGAGCGTCCGTAAACGGTCTTAATATCATCATGGGCGAGGCCAGCACCAATCAGTTCGCGTATGACATAAGGCATGCCGCCCGCTGCGGTAAAATGATTCACATCGCCTGAGCCATTGGGATAGACGCTGGCAATCAGCGGCACCGCTGCGGACAGTTCGTCCATATCGTCCCAGTCGATCAGGATGCCGGCTGAGCGGGCAATGGCGGGGAGATGGATCACATGATTGGTCGAGCCGCCGGTGGCGAGCAGGCCGACAATGGCGTTCACAATCGCCTTTTCATCGATACAGTGACCCAGAGGGCGATAATCTTCGCCAGCCCAGCCATTGCGCGTCACTTGATGCGTTGCTGCCCGGGTCAGCTCCTGACGAAGCTTGGTGCCCGGATTGACGAACGAGCTGCCCGGCATGTGCAGGCCCATCATCTCCATCATCATCTGGTTGCTGTTGGCGGTGCCGAAGAACGTGCAGGTGCCCGCGCCGTGATAGCTGGCGCTCTCCGCTTCGAGCAATTCTTCCCGGCCAACCTTGCCCTGCGCAAATAGCTGGCGCACGCGAACCTTTTCCTTGTTGGCGAGGCCCGATGGCATGGGGCCGGCGGGGATCAGGATGGTCGGCAGATGGCCAAAGCGCAGCGCGCCGATTAGCAGGCCGGGTACGATCTTGTCGCAGATGCCGAGCAGGAGCGCGCCCTCGAACATGCCGTGGGACAGGGCGACTGCGGTGCCCATCGCGATCACGTCGCGGCTGAACAAGGAGAGTTCCATACTGTCCTGCCCCTGCGTGACCCCATCACACATTGCGGGCACACCGCCCGCGACCTGCGCGGTGGCGCCGGCCTCGCGGGCGAAAATCTTGATCTGCTCGGGGTAGCGACCATAAGGCTGATGCGCGGAGAGCATGTCATTATAGGCGGTGACGATGCCGATATTCATCGCCTTGCCCGAACGAATGGTGCTTTTGTCGTCGCCGCTGGCGGCAAAACCATGGGCGAGATTGCCGCAGGACATGGTGGGACGGTGCACGCCCTCGTCGCGGGCGCGGTCGATGAGATCGAGATAGGCCTTCCGGGCGGATGCCGAACGCGTGATGATCCGCGCGGTGACTTTCTCGACGACAGGATGAAGGCTCATGTTCGGCTCCAGAAAATATTAATCGGGCAGCGGGCAGCGGCGAAAAGTCTGGCGATCGGCAGGTCATTCTCTCCGGCAATTGCTTCGTCGAGCACCCGCTTCTTGTCGCAGCCCCGCACCACCAGCATGATTTCCTTCGCTTGGGTCAGTGCCGCCAGATTAAGCGACAGGCGCTCAAACGGCGCTTCGGGTGGCAGCGGGTTGGGGCGCGCACGGATGATAGCGGGTGTGCCTGCTGCATTGGGTTCCATATTGGGAAACAGCGAGGCAATATGGCCATCCGCGCCCATGCCCAGCCAGACCAGATCAAACAGAGGCAGGCACGAGCCTACTTCCAGTTTTGCTACATGGGCGGGCGTCGCATCGAAAGCCGCTTCCAGCTTGCCCTGATTGCTCGCCGGGTGGTTTTGCGGAACAATCCGGTCGTCGGTCAGCATCAGCGAGACCATGCCCCAGGGCAGGGTGCGCCTCGACAATATCTCGAAAATCGGCAGCGGCGTCTTGCCGCCAGGAACCGCGAGCCAGTGATCGCCGGGCCGCTTGATGATCGCACCGACATGGTCCGCTATCGATTCGACATCGGCCTTTGCGGCCCAGCAAATCGGGGCGACGGTATTTTGTGTCTCACTCATGCCAGCTCACCCCGTCGCGTTCGGTCAAGGCAATGGCGGCCGATGGCCCCCAGCTTCCCGCGCCGTAGGATTTCGGTGTCATGGCATTTTTATTCCAGGTTTCGCGGATGGCGTCGACCCAGCGCCACTGCGCTTCCACCTCGTCGCGGCGGACGAACAACGTTGGATCGCCATCGATCAGATCGAGCAGCAGGCGTTCATAGGCGATGCGCTTGCGCGTCTTCGAGAAAGCCTGCGATAGCGACAGGTCGAGCGGGACTTCGCGCAGCACAACACCGTCCCGGTCGAGGCCGGGTTCCTTGGCCATGACCTGCAATCGCACATATTCCTCCGGTTGCAACCTTATGACCAGACGGTTGGCGTTAAGTTTGCCGCCGCGCTCTGCGAAAATATTATGCGGGACGGATTTGAACTGGATCACGATCTCGCTGCGGCGTTCGGAGAGGCGTTTGCCGGTGCGCAGGTAGAATGGCACGCCCTGCCAGCGCCAATTATCGATATGGGCCTTGATCGCGACGAAGGTCTCGGTGTCGGAACTGCCGCCAAAATCCTCGGTATAGCCGCTTACAGCCCCGCCTTTGACCGCGCCCTCGGCATATTGGCCGCGGACCATTTCTTCCGCCGTCACCGGACGCAGGCTGCGCAGCACCTTCACTTTCTCGTCCCGAATGGATGTCGAGTCGAGATTGGCGGGTGCTTCCATTGCGGTGAGCGCCAGCAGCTGCAGCATATGGTTTTGCACCATATCGCGCAGCGCTCCGGTATCGTCGTAGAATCCGTGACGCCCCTCGAGACCGACCGTTTCCGAGACGGTAATCTCGACATGATCAATGCCATTTGAGTTCCACAACGGCTCGAACAACATATTGGCAAAGCGCAACGCCATCAGATTTTGCACCGTCTCCTTGCCGAGATAATGGTCGATCCGGAAGGTCTGCTGTTCGGAAAAGGCGCTGGCGACAGCATCGTTTATCGTTCCCGACGATGCAAGATCATTGCCGAGCGGCTTTTCCAGACCAATGCGGACATTTTTTCCGGTGAGTCCGGCCGCTTTGAGCCCGGCAATGGTCGCTTCGAACAGGGAGGGAGCGGTGGAAAGGAAAATGGACAGCCCGCCCGCGATATCACCCAATTTATCCGCAAGCTTGTCAAATCCGGCAGTTTTCGAAGCGTCCAGCGGTTGATAGGACAGGCGCTCCAGAAAAGATTCGAGCTGACCATTGCCCTTGCGATCTTCCGGCAGATATTCTGCCAGGGCTTGCGCCGCCAGTTCCCGATATTCCTCATCCGACATGCTGCTGCGAGCCGTTCCGACTATCCGCAGGTCCGCTGCGATCAGGCCGTCTTCGTGCAGCGCGAACAACGATGGCAGAAGCATGCGCTTCGCCAGATCGCCGGTCGCGCCGAACAGCAGCAATCGGGATGATATTCCGTTATTTTCTGCAGCCTGGGTCACAATTTTTTCCCGGATATCAAATGTTATCAGCGTTATGGGATTTACGGACGAAAATGCCTATTGCGAAATACGCAACTACTGTTTCCGAGCGGCATAAAGCCCATATGAGGCGATTACTGCGTAACACATGATGGGAACGATCAGCGCCACCGCCAAGCCGCCAAAATCAGCGACCACACCCGTCAACAGCGGGATGAAAGCGCCGCCGACAATCGCGGTGCAGAGTAGCCCTGATGCTTGCGGCGCTTCAGCATCCAGTCCCTCTGTTGCCAGACTGAAAATCGTCGGGAACATGATGGAATTGGCCAATCCGACCGCGATCAGGGAATAACCGGACAGTTCACCGCTTGAGATCGCCGAGATCACGTTCAGCAATATGGCAGCAGCAGCGAATAGCGCAAGCAACAGACCGGGCTTGGTCAGGCGGAGCAGAAAACCGCCCATCAGGCGTCCGATCAAGGCACCCAGCCAGTAATAAGACAGCATGATGCCCGCAGATCGGGGGTCGAGTGAGAGCGTTCTCGCGTCCCCGAGATAGTTGATCATGATGCTGGCGATTGCGACTTCCGCGCCGACATAAAGGAAGATACAGACGACCCCGAAACGCAGTCGCGCGTTGTTGCGAAGCAGGGCGAAGCTGCCCGTCATCTTCACTTCTTCGACTTCCTGCCGCTGGATGAAATTGCGGGCGAACCAGAAAAGAACGGCGATCAGCGCCAGAACGATAGCCAGGCCGATATAGCTGTGACCGATCACTGTGGTCTCCGCGACGCGATAGGCTTTCAGCGCTTCTCCGGTCAGCGTAGAACCATCAGTCTTCGACGTCTCGCCGAGGATGATTTCGGCCCCGAAACGCACCATCAGGAATACACCGACCGAATTGAAGAACTGGGCAAAGGTCAGGCGGCTGTGCGCGGTGTCCGGGCTGCCCAGCGACAGGATCAGCGGATTGACCGCGACTTGCAGCAAAGTGATACCGCCGCCGAGCATGAACAGAGCGACGAGAAAGGATCCAAACAGACCGGAATAAGCGGCGGGCAGGAAAAGCAGACAGGATAGCGCCATGATGCCAAAGCCAAGAACGATACCGCGAAAATAGCCAAGCCGCTTCATCACCAGACCAGCGGGAATGGAGAAAATGGCGTAGCTGGTGAAAAAGGCGAACTGCACGAGCATCGCCTGCGCGTAGTTGAGCGAGAACAGGCCTTTCAGCTTTGGAATCAGGACATCGTTGAGATTGGTTATGCCGCCGAACAGGAAGAAAATTGCCACTACCAATATCAGGACGCCGCGCGTTTCCAGCTTTGAACCATCGGGTGGCCCGGCGCTTTGCGCGCTTGTTGCCTGAACTGTCATTTTCTCTCTCCTGCCTGTCTTTTATTTTTGTTGGTTATATTTATTCGCAGTCCAATATCGTGTCGGCCACCGTGCCCACCGCAACCCGGGACAAGCTGAACTTGACCGAACCGGTGGTGGAAATCTGGAAGGGTGCAGTCAGCTTGCTGACATCGGCCCCCGCATTGGCGAAACATTTGAGCGACACGCCCACCGTCTGCCATTGGCCGACATTGAGCGCGTTCAAGCCGCCCGGCGCGATCTCGCCGCCGCAACCGGGGCCGCATCGCATCGAGAATTTGATCGGCGCGCTCGCTTGTTCGTCATAGCGCATTGTCACCAGCAACAGCACATCGCCATTGGTTTCACGGCTGATGTCGATCGGCGCATGGGTTACCAGCTCGATGAGGGCAGGGCCGCTGCCATCGGTGGTGAATTGCCGGGCTCCTTCCTGCGTCAGATGGTCGACTGCGCGGACCTTTACCCGTCCCTGGACGGCCTCTACCGGTGTCGTGGTGATGCGCGTCCGGTCAGACTGGCCATCAGAGACTACGAGCGACCAGGATGCGGTGGGCAGCCCCTTGTCGAAGAATAATCCGGGGCTGGTTTCCTGCGCCGCGACGCCCGAGCTTTCCGGCAAGAGCGGTAAATTGGAAACAGCATCCGTGGTCAGGCCATAGCCCAGATCGAACAGGCGTGGACCAAGAGCGTCGGCGGTCATCGGCCAGGTGAACCCCAGCTTTCCCTGAAATTCATGAGCCAGTTTGCCGTCCTTGTCGCGAAACAGCATGTCGGCGACGCCGCCACCTTCGGAGCCGGGGAGCCAGGCGGTAACAAAGGCATCGGACGCGTTAATCTCCGGGTTTGTCCACAAGGGGCGTCCGGTAACAAAGACTGCAACGACCGGAATGCCCTGGGCTTTCAATTTGCGCATTGTCGCCAGCGGGCCCTGCAATTCGGATTTGAGCTGCAGCGTTTTCAGGTCCCCCTGAAATTCGGCATAAGGCGTTTCGCCAAATAGCACGATCGCCGCATCCGGCTTTTCGGTAAAACTGCCATCGGCTGCATGGGTGGCGGAGCCGCCTGCTGCGGTGACCGCGTCCTTGATTCCCTGCCAGATCGACGTCGCGCCGGGGAATTTGTCATTGGTAATGCCGGTGCCTTGCCAGGTCAGCGTCCAGCCTCCCGAAGCGCGACCGATATCATCGGCGCCATCCCCCGCGACCAGAATATGGCTCTTCGGGCTAAGCGGCAGAACCTGGTCATTATTCTTGATCAAAACCAGCGACTTGCGCACTGCTTCCCGTGCCAGCGCGCGATGATCCGCGCTTCCCAGCAGGTCATAGCGTCCGGAATAGGGGCGACTCGACGGGCGACCGGCTTCAAGCAGTCCGGCGCGGATCTTGACCCGCAAAATATTGGCGACAGCATCATCGAGCCGGGCCATCGGCACGGTGCCGTCTTTCGCCTGCTTTACCAGGCTATGATAGAGAGGCTTCCACGTATCCGGGGCCATATACATGTCGAGTCCGGCATTGATCGCCTGCGGACAGCTGGCGTTGGTGCATCCCTGTATCTGGCCGTGGGCGTTCCAGTCGCTGACAACGAAACCGCCAAAGCGCATACGTTGTTTCAAGACATCGGTCAGCAGACCTTTATGGCCGGTGATTTTCTGGCCGTTCCAGCTGGAAAAACTGGCCATGATGGTCTGTACGCCGGCGTTGATCGCCGGAATATAAGGCGTGCCGTGGACATCCCGCAATTCTATCTCGCTGATTCGCGCGTCGCCCTGATCGCGGCCCTCAAAAGTGCCTCCGTCGGCGAGAAAATGTTTGGTGCTGGCCAACACATGAGGCCCGTTCAGAATGGGCTCGTCGCTCGGCGCGCCCTGCAGGCCCTTGATAAAACGCCCGACATAGCTGGCGACCAGCGCCGGGTCCTGAGAATAGCCCTCATAGGCGCGGCCCCAGCGGCCGTCTTGCGGCACGGTGATGGTCGGCGCAAAGGTCCATTCCATTCCGGTGGACCGCAATTCCAGTGCTGTTGCCTCGGCGATTCGTTCCAATAATGCCGGGTCGCGCATCGCGCCGAGGCCGACATTATGCGGGAAGAGAGTCGCTCCGACAATATTGCTATGGCCATGCACTGCATCCGTGCCCCAGATGATAGGGATAGCAGTACGGCCTCCGCTGGTGTCGACCGAGGCGTCATAAAAGGCATCTGCCAGCGCGAGCCATTTCTCCGGCGGCGCAAATTCGTCGCCGCCCGGTGCGGAATTGCCGCCATTCAGGATCGAACCCAGATGATAGCGCTTCGCCTCTTCCGGCGTGACGCTGGCGATATCGGCCTGGATGACCTGACCGACTTTTTCTTCGACCGTCATCCGCGTAATGATTGATTCGATGCGAGTTTCGACGGCGGCGTCTTCGGCATAGGGCCAATCCGCCTGCGGCCAGATTTCGGGATGGACCGTTGCCGATGAATCATCCGGCGTTGCCGCTATATTATCTGCCGGCGGGGGCGTGCTGGCGCAGGCCGCGGTTATCGTCAGGGCCAGCAACGAACTGGCGATTCTGTGGCGCGCATTCAAGGTCAATTCCATATCCTCCCACAAGGTCTGTGCTACTTTCAAGTAGTCTTCCAACCGGCCAATACATATTTTTGACAACGTTATCAATAAAATTTGACAACCTTGTCATTTTTGCGTTGACAGCGTTATCAATTTCTTGCAGATCAATATGCGAGATGGACTTGTCTGAGTCTGTTGGCGCAACTGGGGCGTGCAACTTGCCCTATTTCGTATTTGCAAGCCGCAACGGCTGCAGATGATTTAAAATGGATGATTTCGCGAAAAAGCGTTACATTCGGGAGGATATCAGAATGATCGGTAACAGAGATATATCACGGCGTAGTTTGATGGCTGCTGCTTCCTTATACGCAATGGGAAGTGCGGGCATGGCGATGGCTCAGGACGCTCCAGCCCAGGAAGCGGAAGCGACTGAGGCGGACGAGAATATTATCATCGTCAGCGGCTTCCGCGCTTCGCTGGAAAATGCGCTGGTCGCCAAGCGCGACTCCAATCTGATCATCGAATCGGTGACGGCCGAAGATATCGGTAAATTCCCGGACCAGAATATCGCCGAGTCGCTGCAACGCCTTCCCGGTGTCCAGATCGATCGCGAAAACGGCCAGGGTACGAAAGTCCGTATCCGCGGTCTCGAGCAGAATCTCACGCTTCTCAATGGCGACCTGTTCGTCAGCGGTCAGGAAACCTTCAAGGTCGGCGAAGGCAATTTCGTCCGCAATGACTCGCTGGAAGGCGTGCCATCGGAACTGATCGGCGGGGTCGAGGTATTCAAATCGCCCAATGCCTCTCTCATCGAAGGCGGCCTTGGCGGGATCGTCAATCTGAAAACGCGCAGCGCGCTGGACATGAAAGACGGGTTCACGATCGCCGGCAACGCCAGGATGAACAAGGGCACGGAAATCAGTGGCTGGGAACCAACGGGCGCCCTGATCGCGGGTTACAATTTCAACGACCAGCTCGGTATCATCGCCTCCTTCAGCTACGACAAGACCAATGACCACCACAATGTGCTCGGTGGTGAGAATCGCGGCAACTGGGCCTTTGCGGACGGACGCCGGGATACGGCTACCACGCCAACCGATTATTATGCGCCGGAATATCGCTACATCACCGACCGCGATCAATATCGACGGCGCTGGGGGGCTTCGCTCGGTATCAACTATCGCCCGACCGACGAACTCGAACTTAGCGCGACCTATATCCATTCCGATCTGAAAGTTGACACCCGCGAGGCCTCGGCCAAATTCCCGTTCGGGCAGGGAGAATTGCTGTCCTTGAGCCAGGATGCCGTGATTGATTCCAATGGCGTTTTGCAAAGCGGCACCGTGCAGGCGAATTCGGCCGAGGTTATCTCGCTGGTCGATGTGACCAACATCAAGTCGGACAATCTGCAATTCGGTATCGACTGGGACAATGGCAGCAATTTCCGCGCCAATATATCGGCCAATTATTCCACCGCCGATCTCAATCGCGAAGTCGCCAATGCCGATGTGCGCTATACCCAATATGGCATTCGCCAGACCGATCCGGGCGGGGCATTGATTAACGGGGTTCCCGGCAATCCCGGCGCGCCAGCGACCTGGGACTTCACCTATAAAAATGGCGATTTTCCAACTTTTGGTTTCGGAGCCGGAACCGCCGATGATCTGTTTACCAATCCCGCCAATGGCTATTTCAAATCGCACTGGGCCTTTGGCGACCGGTCTAAGGTGGACGGCCATTCGATCAGGGCGGATTTCGCATATGACGTCGACAACAGCGACGAAAATACGATCACGTTGAGCGCCGGTTTCCGCTATGGCCAGCGTACCGTCGAATTTGGTTCGGGTCGCTATCTTGCAGATTATTCCGGCAAAGGCGAACTGGATGCGACAGCGATCCCCGAATCGGAGCGTGAGGATAATTTCCAGTATAACTGGACGCCTTATGGCTATTTCCAGGACGGAGCGATCGGGTACAAGATTTGTGACCTACCCGAGGCCAACAAGCCGGCCGCCTTTGCCGGTTGTTCGCGCTTTGGCAATTCGCCGGCGCTGATCACGCCGTTCCAGTCCTTTCTCTCCAACCCCGAACGGATTGAAACGATCAAGAATTTTGCCGGTGGCGGCAATATTCCGGGCGACAGCATTTCGGTGCAGGACCGGTCGCAAATGACCGATGCCCTCGGCTGGTTGCAAGCTTTATATCCCGATACACCGATCAGCTATTTTGAAGATCCCTTGCAGGCCTATCTGGTCAAGGAAGAAACAAAGTCCGGCTATATCATGGCGGATATGGGCGGACCGGATGATCCCTATCATGTCAATGTCGGCCTCCGGGTTGTGAACACCAGATTGCGGGTCGACCAGAACCAGCCAGCCAATGCTGATCCCAGCTATTGGGGGACGGACAGCTGGAATGGTGTCTTGCGGGACTTCCAGACCGACACGATCGTCCGCAGTACGACTGACTTTCTGCCGAGCATCAATGCGGTGGTCGATATAGCCGATGACAAGAAGCTGCGCTTCTCCGCTGCGCGGGTTGTGGCCCGGCAGAAGCTTGACGATCTCGGGCGCGGGTTTTCGACCCAGTTCACCCGCGATTCCACCGTTGGTTCGCCGACCGAAAATCTGTTCCTGTTCACCAACGGGTCACGGGGCAACGCCGAGCTGGAGCCATTCCGCGCCTATCAGTTCGATCTAGCCTATGAAATGTACTTCGGCCGGCAAGGTCTGCTATCGGTCGGTGCCTTCTGGAAAGAGGTCGACTCCTTCATCGTTACAGAGACCGTACCGGTCTTCGTAAACGATCAGGGGGGAGGACGACTGGGACCTGTCAGCCAGCCGGCCAATGGCACGGGTGGCCGGGTTCGCGGGTTCGAAGTCGCCGGGCAATATGCTTTCGACTTTGGCCTGGGCTTTACCGCCAACTATACCTTCTCGGATAGCAAGACCGATAGCTTCAACGATTTCGATACAAATCTGGCCTTGCCGGGTGTCTCCAAACATTCGTTCAACACCCAGGTCTATTTCGAAAAAGCGGGATTTGCGGCCCGGGCGTCCTACACATGGCGCTCGAAACAATTTGTCGGGAACTTCGGCTTTGGTGATGGCGGCGTGACCCGAACGCTCGGTATCTACCAGCGGTCCTACGGTCAGCTTGATGGACAGATATCCTATGACATCAACGAGAATTTCGGCGTCTTCGTCGAAGGGATCAACCTGACCAAGGCAGACCAGTCCGCCTATCTGCAGTTCCCGGAATTGCCATTCCGCTATGAATCCGGATCTCGCAGGATTTACGTCGGCGGCAAATTCAAGTTCTAGTCTCCCTTGATACGGGCCGGCTTCCCCAATGATGCCGGCCCGTTTTTTTGCCTATTTGTTTGCAGGCCTGACTACTGCTAAGTGACAGTCCGGCCCTTGGGAGTGCGGAAAACTGTCATGACTGAAGCGCAGCCTATCAGAAAAATCGCTATAGTCGGCGGCGGCACTGCCGGTTGGTCGGCCGCCTGTTTGCTTGGTCGGATCTTTTCTCGCGATGGCACCGAGGTCACGCTGATCGAGTCGTCCGCCATCCCCACCATCGGTGTGGGCGAGGCAACAATCCCCCCGATCTTTGAATTTCTCCAGTTGCTCGAAATCGATCCCGTTGATTTTGTCAAAGAGACTCAGGCCACGTTCAAGCTGGCCATCCAATTCCGTGACTGGCTGAAAGTCGGTCACAGCTATTGGCATCCGTTCGGGAATTTCGGTGTCACCATCGATCGTCGGCCGTTTCACCATTACTGGTGGAAAAACGAAGCCGAGGGCCATGATGATACGGTCGCTGATTTCTGTCCGTCGATTGCGCTGGCCGAGCAGAATAAATTCCTCTTCCCGCCCGCTGACGGCCAGTTTCCCGGCGGGGCTCTTTCCTACGCCATGCATTTCGATGCAGGCCTCGTCGCCAAATATCTGCGGGAGGTTTCCGAAGGGTTGGGCGTGGTGCGGCTTGATCGCAAAGTGGCGAGTGCGACGCTCAACGATCGCGGCCATATCGACCAGCTGCTTTGCGATGACGGATCGACGGTGTCGGCCGATCTCTACATCGATTGTTCCGGCTTTCGCGGGTTGTTGATCGAGCAGAGTTTGAACGCCGGCTATGAGGACTGGACCAACTGGCTGCCCTGCGACCGCGCTGTCGCCTTGCAGAGCGAAGCGGTACTGCCGCGTACGCCATATACGGTTTCAACGGCGAGAGAGGCGGGCTGGCAATGGCGCATCCCGCTGCAAAACCGGGTCGGCAACGGCTATGTCTATTCCAGTGCTTTCATCAGCGATGCCGATGCGGAGGAACGGCTGGTCGGAACGCTGGACGGGAAGCCTCTGGCCGACCCGCGAGTGATCGGATTTACCGCTGGCCACCGCAAGAAATTCTGGGACGGCAATTGTGTGTCTATCGGTCTATCCGCCGGGTTTCTCGAGCCGCTGGAATCGACCAGCATCCATCTGATCGTGACCGGTCTCAACCGGCTGCTGGACTATTTCCCCGACCGCAATTTCGATCCTTCACTGCAGGCGGCCTATAATCGGGAAACGCTGACCGAATATGAGCATATTCGTGATTTTCTGCTGCTGCATTATTATCCCAATCAGCGCATTGGCGAGCCTTTCTGGGATCAGGTCCGCAATGCGCCGCTGCCGGAGAGCTTGGCGACGAAGATGGAGATGTTTCGGAAAAACGGCCGGATCATATCGCGGCGGCGCGAGCTGTTTCATGATCTCAGCTGGTTTTTTGTCGCGCGCGGCATGGGCATAACGCCCGAGAGCTATGACCCGTTGGTGGATATCCCGGATTTTGCGGATGTCCGGGATGTAATGGGGCAGGTGAGTTCTGCCGTGGGTCAACTTGCTAACGCTGCTCCGACGCATGATCAGTTTCTCCAGGCATTGATCACGCCGGGCAACCATCGCCGTCCCGCCTTTCACGCGCCCTCGATATCCGGTTTCGGGCGCTAGGCGGCCTGACCGTTCGCTCGCCGTTCGCTGGTTGGCCGATAGAGGAAAACGGCGACGCAGCAAATGACCGCAGCCAGGATCATCCCCGGCAACACCGCTCCGCCCTTGGCCGTCGCATCTGCGCCCCCGGTCAAGGCCAGGCTTAACGCGATAATCTGCGGGGCAAGGGCTTGGCCGAGTTTGCGGGCAACATTGGACAAGGCATAGACATGGGCCGCGCAGCCGGTTCCGTCGGGCAGTGTTTCAAGATCGCGGATAGCGATCGGAACCATGGACCAGAACATGATCGACATGCCGCAGGTTGCCGCAATTGCGATCGCCAGAATGACCGTCGCTATTTCCAGGCCATGCGAATAGAATATCGCCAGCATCACCAGGGCGATCACATGCAACAGGACCGCCCATATCAGGGTGGTGACCAGCCCGATCCGAGATGACAGCGCGACCCATAATGGTGCCGTTATCAGTAGTGCGGCGGACGGCAAAAGCGCGGCCCAATATCCCCATTCCGAATTGCCGAGATCGCGGTCGAACAGAAACAGAATCGACTTTGCCGTCACGGTGGTGCTCAATCCGGCAACCACGATTGTCAGTAGCAATCGGCGCAGCGCTTCGTTGCGGCCTATCAATGTGAAATAATGCGAGATTTCCTGTCCTGGAGACAGGGGCGCCATCGGCGGCGCAGCAACCCGTTCCCTGACGCCAAGCCAGGTAATGATGAAACATGGCTGAGCCAGCACGCCCAGGATCAACGCACCGATCAGGAACGGCGTGTCGCCTCCGGAAGTCAGCGCATAGATGGTCGCTGCGGTCAGACCGCCGAGCGCGGCTCCCTGCATTCTGAGTCCGGTCAGCTTCAATTGCTCCGACGAATCATCGGTGATCCGCGCGGTCAAAACCGCATAGGGAATGTTCCCGCAGCCATAGGCAAACCGCAATCCGATATGGGTGACGGCGGCATACAGCGCCAGACTATGTCCTTCCAGCGGAGGCGATCGAAATGCCGCCCACAAAGCTACGGCAATCAGCGGGCCGCTGAGCAATACCCACAATCGCATCGGATAGCGCTCTGCTTTGCGGTCGGCGACGGCGCCGATGATGGGGTCGACCAGCCAGTCGATGACAGCGCCGACGAGAAAAATACCGGCGGCAACCCCGAGCGGCAGGTGCAGAACCTGAATATAGAAAAACAGCAGATACAGCTCTATCGACTGCCAGATCAGGTTGAAGCCGACATCGCCTGCAGCGTAGCTCAGACGTTCGCGGCGCTTGATCACGGCTGGGCCGCAGGCGGCGCGGTCGATTGCCGGACAATCAGTTCGCAAGCATGGGTTTCCAGCATCTCGAATGGCTTGTTGTCGAGTTTGGCGATGAGCGCGTCAGTCGCATCGCGTGCCATGTCATAAACCGGTTGGTGAACAGTGGTAATGCGGGGCCACACAATCCGGGCGATCGCGCTGTCGTCGAATCCGGCAATGGAGACATCATCCGGTACGCTGAGGCCCAGGTCACGCGCGGCCATGATCGCCGCAGCGGCCATGTCGTCATTTTGTGCAAAAATTGCGGTTGGGCGATCGGGGCGATCCAGCAGCTTATGGGCGGCAGCCAGACCGGATTCATAGGTAAAATAACCCTGCTCTATCAGGTCCGGTGAATGGGTAATGCCGGCAGATTTCAAGGCATCCAGAAATCCGGCGAGCCTGGCACTACTGGAAGGGTGGGTCGGATGGCCCTTGATCACGCCGATGCGTTTATGGCCCAGTCCAAGCAAATAGGCGGTCATCTTCCGCGAAGCTTCTACATCGTCGGTGGTCTGGCTGGGACCAGTTTCAAGCGACACGGTCGGGGCAACGCGAGAAAAAGGAAAATTGTGTCGGCCCAGCTCGCTGAGGATTTGCGGATGATCGGATGCGGGAGGAGCCAGGACAACACCGTCGAGCGCGGAAGCCCGCAAGATGCTCATTATCTTTCCTGCCGCTTTATCGACCGACTCTACCGGCAATACCAGCAGACGGTATTTTTCACCATGCAAGCGGTCAAGCGCGCCGCGCTGCAATTCCACCACATAGTTGGGACTGGGATTCTCGTAAATCAGACCAAGCAGGTAAGATCGCCGCCCGACCAGGCCCCGCGCCATTATATTGGGATGATAATCAAGTTCTTCTGCGGCTTTTAAAACCTTGTCCCGCAGAACTTTCCGGACATGCGGTTCATCGTTGAAAACTCTCGAAACGGTCTTGATCGAGACATCTGCAGCCGTCGCAACATCAACAATCGTAGCCCGCTTTTTCGAATCTGACATTATCCGGATATACTCGTTTTCATGGTAAGAATTTATTCCATCATGCGGCGCTTATAGTCTATTGGTTTCTAGGCTGATTATCGCAGATTTGCAACAGTATCAGGCTTGTTTTACCCTATGAGACAGGTTGGATTGCCGGCCATTTTCAAAGCCCATGCTGGTGCAAGTCGATGAAGCCGAACTTCCCGAGCGTCGCCCGATAGAATATTGCGGATGTTGGAAACCATGATTCCTGCAAGCAGGCTGTCCGGACCGTGCTAACAGCAAGGGCGCGGTGTGGCGAGGTGTCGCGATCGGGTGATGGAAAATATGCTGTGGAGCAGAGGTGTCACGTCCTGCGTTGAACAGCTCGAGCACTGATTTCAAACCACAAACAACTAGTGGTGACCCCTACGGGATTCGAACCCGTATTTCAGCCGTGAAAGGGCCGCGTCCTAACCCTTAGACGAAGGGGCCATACCGTTTGCCGGTCGGCGAGCAACGGCCATTAGGGGTGTGCTCGGCTTTGGTCAACCCTCTTTTCGCCGGAATTTGGGGCCTATTTTCTGGCGCTGTCGCAGAGTGCCTGCAGCTTGTTGCTTTCCGGGTCCGCGGCGCTGCTGATCAAGGGGGTGTCATAATAGCCCAGAGGATAATCGGGATATAGTCCCGGCGCGTGCCCAACCCCCGCTCAATCGGCCCAGGCGGCGTCCTCGAGATGGATTTCCGCCGATGGGCGGCTGCCCCAGTCATCGATCTTGGCGCGGCCCGCTATCCATAATTTTCGTCCCCGCGGAGCGCTGAGCAATTGCTGGCCGAGATCACTTTCCGCTGCGCGAAAAGCTATTGTTTTGATCGATGCGCCGTCATCACCGCCGACGATCATCCGGACATGGTCGGTTCCGACAATATCGCATTTGATGATTCGCACCGGTCCGGTGGCGATCCGCGGCGCGGGCCAGCCCATGCCATAGGGGCCTGCCCCGTCCATCGCCTCGACCATGGTCGGATTGACACCTTTGGGTGAAAGAACTGCGTCGAGCAGCAAGGCCTTGCCATCCTGCGCCTTGCCGACGCTGTCGGCGAGCCGGTCGTTGAGAAATTCCGAGAAGGCGTCGACCTTGTCCGCTGCGATGGTGATGCCCGCGGCCATCGCATGGCCGCCGCCGGCGATCAGCAGGCCGCTGTCCTTGGCGGCGATGATCGCGGCACCGAGATCAATGCCGGAAATGGAACGGCCCGAGCCTTTGCCGATGCCATCCTCATCCAGCGCGATGATGATCGCCGGACGGTTGAGCTTCTCCTTGATCCGCCCAGCAACAATGCCGATCACGCCGGGATGCCAGCCTTTGGCGGAGAGGACCGCTACGGCCTGATTCTGCTGTGAAGAACACATGGCGTCCGCTTCCTCAAGCACATGGGCTTCGATCGCGCGGCGTTCCTGATTGAGATGGTCGAGCTCGGCGGCAATGGATTGCGCTTCTTCCGGGTCTTGCGTGATCAGCAATCGCACGCCGAGATCGGACTTGCCGACCCGCCCTCCGGCATTGATCCGCGGACCGAGAGCAAAGCCGAGGTCCGAGCAGATCGGTGCACGTTTGAGCCGGCTGGCGTCGATCAGCGCCGACAGGCCGATATTCTGGCGCCCTGCCAGCACCTTGATGCCCTGCGCGACAAAGGCCCGATTAAGACCGCGCAGCTGCGCGACATCGGCGACGGTGCCCAAGGCGACAATATCCAGCAGTTCGAGCAATTTCGGCTCTGGCCGATTTTTGAAAAAACCTTGCTTCCGAAGCGTCCGGACAAGCGCAGCGCCAAGCAGAAAGGCCATACCCACTGCGGCGAGATGACCGTGTTCCGCACCCGCATCGCTTTCATCCAGCCGGTTGGGATTGACCAGTGCGAGCGCCTTGGGAAGTTCCACCGCGCATTTGTGATGGTCGACTACAATCACCTCGACACCAGCCTGATCGGCCATGTCGAGCGCTTCAAAAGCCATGGCCCCGCAATCGACGGTGACCACCAGATTGCTCCCCTGCTGGCCAAGCTTGACGAGGGCCTCGCCCGACGGGCCATAGCCTTCCATCAAACGGTCAGGGATATAATAGCCCGCTTCCAGCCCCAAGTCTCTCAGCAAACGGATCAGCAAGGCGGCGCTGGTAGCGCCATCGACATCATAGTCGCCGAATATGGTTACTTTTTCCTGACCCTTGATGGCTAGGGCCAGACGATCCGCCGCCTTGTCCATATCCTGAAAAACCGAAGGGTCGGGCATGAAGCCGCGGATCGTCGGATCGCGGTTGACCGCCAGCGTTTCGCGGCTGGCACCGCGGGCGAGCAGGAGTTGGGTGACCAGATCATCGGGCTGGAATCCCGGATCGCGCGCGTCGGCGCTGGTACTGCGCCAGCGCCAGGTCTGGCCGGACAAGGATTTTTCTACGTTCAATACTGCATTCATGGTCGGCGCTATGCGTGAAAGCTGCAGCGCTGACAATCGGTCTGTTGCTTGCTAGGGGGGTGATGATGAAAAAGCTTCTAATCGTCTATTACAGCTATACCGGCGGTACCGCCCAGATGGTCGAGGCTGCCGCCAGGGCCGGGCAGGGCGAGGATGGCACGGATTTGCGCGTCATGCGGGCCGAAGACTGCCAGCCGGAGGACATGCTGTCTGCAGATGGCTATATTTTCGCAACGCCGGAAAATCTGGCGGCGATTGCCGGGGTGATGAAAGCCTTTTTCGATCGCTGCTATTATCCCTTGCTCGGAAAGATTGAGGGGCGGCCTTATGCGGCAATGATCTGCGCGGGATCGGACGGAGGCAATGCGAGGAAACAGGTGGAGCGCATCGCAACGGGCTGGCGGCTCAAGAAAGTCATCGATAGCCTTATAATCTGCACCCATGCGCAGACAGAGGAAGAGATACTAGCGGCCAAGACCATTTCAGAAACCGATCGCCAGCGCTGTGCGGAAATCGGTGCGACGCTATCGGCCGGGCTGGCCATGGGGGTCTTTTAGACCAGTTCGCTTACACGATCCTGCAACACCGGTATCACATCTGCTTCGAACCATGGATTGGCCTTGAACCAGCGGATGTTGCGCGGACTGGGGTGAGGCAGGGGCAAGAGATCTGGCCAGAATTCCTGCCAGCGCTCCACCGTTTCGGTGAGCGTGCGGGATTTCCGCTCTCCCAGATGCCAATTCATCGCATATTGGCCGAGTACCAGCGTCAGCTTGATGTTCGGCAACGCCTCCAACAGCGGCTTGCGCCATGCCAGCGCGCATTCCGGTCGCGGTGGCATATCGCCGCCTTTGCCGGTGCCGGGGAAACAGAAACCCATCGGGATGATCGAAAACAGCCGTGGATCGTAAAATTGCTCTTCGGTCACGCCGAGCCATTCGCGCAGCCTTTTGCCGCTGACATCATCGAAGGGACGGCCTTTTTCATGCGTCTTGCTGCCCGGTGCCTGGCTGACCAGCAAAATTTTAGCAGCGCTGTCCGCCTGCAGCAGCGGTTTGGGCCCCAAGGGCAGGCCGGTGCAGATCGTGCACGCTCGAATCTCGCCGAGCAGGCTCGCCAGCGGATCGGATGGGCGGCGGCTCATTCCTTGCGGCGGCAAATCGCCAGATGATCGGGTTTATCGTCTTTGGCGATCGGCGGCAGGGTAAAAACGTGACCGAGATGGGTTGACTGGCGTCCCTCCGGCTTTCTTTCGCCGTTGACCACCGCAGCGAAATCCCGACAGGCTGGCGCGCTTTGCAGATAGTTGCTGTGGCCGGTTCGGCCGCGGCTGACAGCGGTCGTGTCGATGATGGTCAGCGCCGCCTTGTCAACCGCCTCGGTATATTTCGGATGCGCGGCATAGCAACGCTCGGGAAGGTTCCGGGCCTTGAGATCCGCCGCTTTAAAGGGATCGAAACATCGGGGATAACCGAGGCGTGGATAGCCGTGTATCCCGTCAGACAAGGACAAGGCCCGGTCTTTTATCGAGGCGTAAACCGTGATTCTTCGGTCGTTCCGGACGCGCCGGTCCGAGAGTATCTCTTCGGCAATGTCGCGTTCGAAATCCTGGGTGTCGACATCGGGTGAGACGAGAATGATGTTCGAAATGACGCTCGAATCGCCATTGGAGACATTGCGATCGACATATTCCACCGATGGCAGAACCAGCCGCGCGCCGAGCGAGTGGGAAATGAGGATGATTTCCTTGGTCGTTTCGAGCTGCGCCAATTGCATCAGGAATTTGCGAAAATTGCGTTCGTCCCAATACATATTGGTTTCATCGACCGGATATTTGAACAGGGCACCCTGCGAGGGCCAGCTATACTGAATGGCGGGACCGGTGAAATTGGCCAATCGTGCTATCTGGTCCGTATCTCGTGAGCTGGTGAAGAAAGTTTCGCGATAGCCGTGGACATAGAGCAGCACGCGCCCATCCGCAGCTTTCATGCTGCTGGCAAGATTCGCCCACCATTGTTGCGAATCGGAGAAGGCGAGGGGAATGGCGCGGACAGTCTTGCCCGGTTCCCGCTCGACGTCTCGCGGTCCGGCGAAGCGGCCATAGCGTATTTTGTCTCCGCGATGGTTCAGCAGGCTGATATTCTCGGTGAGGCAGTTCGGTAGCCGGCTGGTGACGAAGAAAAACGGCTTGTCGTTGCTGTCGACCTGATCGCTCGCCGCCGGATTGCATCGCTCGGGTGCGACATAGGCGGAATGCGGAATTTCCCCATATTCAACCGGTGTCACGCACCCGGCGATCAGCCACGGCAAAGCAAGAATCGTCCATCTGGCCTGTGACGCAACACGCTTTAGCGTCAGAAGGCCTGTGAAGTTCATAGTCAGCTCTGGCGATGTTCGCTCTTCACCCAGCGCACGGTGCCGGAAGAAGCGCGCATGACAACGCTTTCCGTGGTCATCTTGCCGCCGCGCAATTTCTTGACGCCTTCCAGCAGGGAACCATGGGTAACGCCGGTTGCGGCAAAAATCACATCACCTTTGGCCAGTTCTTTCAGATCATAGATTTTGTCGAGATCTTCAATGCCCCATTTATAGGCGCGCTGACGTTCGTCATCATTGCGGAACAACAGTCGGCCCTTGAACTGGCCACCAACGCAGCGCAGCGCGGCTGCCGCGAGCACGCCTTCTGGAGCGCCGCCGCTGCCCATATACATGTCGACGGTCGTATCTTCGTCGGTCGTCGCGATTACGCCAGCGACATCGCCGTCCGGGATCAGCATGATTCCGCAGCCGATGCCGCGCAATTCAGCGATGATCTTGTCGTGCCGCGGCCGATCAAGAACGCAGACGATAATTTCGGATGGTTCGACGCCTTTTTCCTTGGCGACAGCGGTCACATTTTCGGTGACCGATTTGTTGAGATCAATAATATCGGGAGAATAGCCCGGCCCGACCGCCAGTTTGTCCATATAGACATCGGGGGCGTTCAGCAGATTGCCTTTTTCCGCGATCGCAAGAACAGCGAGCGCATTGGCGCCTGCCTTGGCCGTGATCGTCGTGCCTTCCAGCGGATCGAGCGCAATATCAATAGCGGGCGAATCGCCTTCGCAGCCGCGTCCGACTTTCTCGCCGATAAACAGCATCGGAGCCTCGTCGCGTTCGCCTTCGCCGATAACCACGGTACCGCATATGTCCAGTTCGTTCAGCGCAGCGCGCATCGCTTCCACGGCAGCAGCATCGGCTGCTTTCTCGTCTCCGCGGCCGATCAGATTGGCCGCTGAAATGGCTGCCGCTTCGGTAACGCGGACCATTTCCATAACCAGTACGCGGTCCAATATGTCGCTTGCTTGTGGCATATTATCGATTAGTCCTTCTATAAGGTGCAAATTTGGACCCTCGATAGGGGAGCGATATTACAATGTCGAGACAGGTTATTCTTATCCTTTTCCTGATCCCTTCTGCAGCTTACGGTCAAATTGACCTGGCTCGAGACCGGACCACCCAGATGATGGAACATGCGAGGCAAATGGTTGCGGTCGATGCTGATGGCTGCCTTCTCTATCGTTCCAGCGACGAAATTGTCGTTTGCGGCCTTCCCGAGATTGATCGCTTGCAACGGTTGCCGTTTCCCGAATTGGCCGGACCAAATCAAAATGGTGGACCGCAGCGTGGAGAAATTCCAGCGGCGGATTCCTCCCGCGTGGCTTCATCGAGTTGCGGAGTTGCGCTACAGGATAGTAACTGTTCTATCGAACGGCTAAAATCCGTTGTTGGCAATGGGACGAGCGGACGGATCCTGGATGGGCTACAAAAGATCGCTGGTATGGAAACGGATGAGGTCCCAACCGAAGATTATCAACAGCAATATCGTGATGGTGTCCTGACCGGCGACTGATCAGTCCTGATCGCTGAGCAAATGCATCACCACCGGAGCGGCTTGCAAACTGGTAGAGCTGGACAGCGCAGCCAGACTCTCTGAAACATTACGCTCACGACTGTCGTGCGTGACCATAGAGATCAGCACCGATCCTTCGTCGGTTTTCGCGGTCTGTATCAGGCTCTCGATCGACACATTGGCGTCGCGCATCGCAGCGGTGATTTCCGCCAGTACCCCGGGCTTGTCAGCGACGATGAAGCGGACGTAGCTTTTGCCGATCCGGTTGCCGCTCTCGGCGCGCTCGCAGGGTTCCATCTTGCTGGCGGGCGCGGCGAATACCGTGCCGGCATCTCCGCGGGCGATATCGATCAAGTCCGCGACGACTGCAGAGGCCGTTGGCCCTTCGCCGGCGCCAGCGCCCTGGAACATCAGGCGACCGGAAAAATTGCCTTCTGCAACCACCGCATTGGTAGAGCCTTCTATATGAGCGAGCGGATGGCTTTCGGGCACCAGATAGGGATTTACCCGCTGGAATAGTTTTCCGTCATCGATTCTCGCCATGCCGAGCAGGCGGATGCGATAGCCCAAAGCCTTGGCCTGACCGATGTCTGCCGCCATGATGTGGCGAATGCCATCTATTTCCACGCCTTCGAAGTCTAGCGCTTTGCCAAACGACAGAGCCGCCAATATGGCGAGCTTGTGGGCGGCATCGACACCGTCAATGTCAAAGCCGGGATCGGCTTCGGCATAGCCGATTTCCTGTGCTTCCTTCAGCACATCGTCAAAGGCGTGACCGTGTTTTTCCATCGCGGTGAGAATATAATTACAGGTGCCATTAAGAATGCCGTAAACCCGCTCGATCCGGTTGGCCGAAGCGCCGTCGCGCAGCCCTTTGATCACCGGTATCCCGCCTGCAACCGCGGCTTCATAGCGCAGCGAAAGATTCGCGGTTTCTGCGGCCTTGGCCAGCTCCATGCCGTGATGGGCGATCATTGCCTTGTTGGCGGTGACGAACGACTTGCCAGAGGCCAGGCTCTTGCGTGCCAGCTCCAGCGCCGTGCCGTCAGAACCACCGATCAGTTCGACAACGCAGTCGACATCATCATGCGTCGCGAGATCTTCGGTCTTGTCGCACCATGAGTAGGCGCCCAGATCGATGCCGCGGTCACGATTGCGGTCACGGGCAGAAACGGCGGTGACGACAATAGGCCGACCAGCCCGCTGTGCGATCATCGCACCATTTTCTTCAATAAGCCGGATAACGCCGGTCCCGACGGTGCCCAGTCCAGCGAGCGCGATGCGTAGCGGAGCAGTCATGGTGATAAGCCTCTTTGCGTTTTGGTGAGATTGTTGGCGCCTTATTAGCGCCGCCTTGGGCGAATACCAGTACTAGTTCGGCCGGGTCAGGGCTGACGTGATCTCGGGCAGTTGCCAAGATCGCCCAGCACCATCTGATAGTCGCTGCGTGCCTGCTGTGCATTGGCCGGTGAATCGCTGGCCAATGCGCTGGCAGGCAATTGGCGGGGCAGGAAACAGGCCAGGCGGTACCAGAGCAGGCTGTTTCTGACGGGCGCGCGCGCGGCCTCGTCGACAATCTCGCCCAGCGAGACGGCCCAGAATTTTTGCTGGCCAGCCCGTTTCAGCACGGTGATCGAAATCGGCGAGCCGCTATCTGTTTCCATGAAAATTTGCGTTTCACCTTCGCCGATGATGGTGCCGGGCACATGAAAGGCGCTTGCGATCCGGGAAATTGCAGGCGGTGCATCATAAGCGACCAGTTCGCGGACCAGTGAACGGACGCGCTGTTCGCGGCTCGGTGTCCAGGCGATTTGCGCGTCTTTCGCAACCAGCTGCACATTGTCGCCGCCGCCGGGCGCACGACGGCCAAATATGATGAATGGCTTTTTCTTTATCTTCGGTGCCCGTCCGCGAGCGTCGAGGGGCAGATCTATTACATAACGAATCGTCTCGCCGACCCCTCCGTCACCGCGAATCAGAGCGTTGGTCGATGCTATTATATAAAAACGCTGGGTGCCAGCGGGCGCATTTGGCGCGCGTTCAGGGGCAACTTTAATCGCTTTTTTAACCGTTACATGGGCGATAATCGAACTGTCCGCGCTGAGGTCGGCTATGTCGGCATATTGTAATGTATCGCCATCCTCGAAAACCTGCGCAAACGCTGGAATGTCCGCGATTTGGGACAAAAACAGCGTGAAGGCGAATATCGTTAGAAAGCGCATGATTTTCCCTGACTCAGCGTTAAAAGGATGGCAGTTTTTAGCCCTTATCTTAGTTCTTTAACAGCTTAATCGACCCTGAACCAACAAAGCGATTGCCTGCGCCGAACTAGCACGTTAAAACAAATTTAAGATGGCTTTCAAGCGAACGAAAAGTTGTCATGGGGATAATAAGGGTCGCGATGGTTTTCCAAGCCTCTCGATCTTTGTCTGGAACTTCAGCAATGGAGTATACTACCTTCGTGATGGGGAAAAAGGAGTTACATTTCTGAATGGCTTATGCTGACCAAGAGATGAGTTCGAACAAGATCATATCGATCGTTCTTGTCGTAATCATTCACCTGTTACTTGGCTATGCGCTGGTCACTGGGCTAGCCTATACTGCCGTCAAGAAGGTTGCATCGCAGCTGGATATGATTGACATTGATGAAGAAGTTCCACCGGAAGAGCCGGAAGAGCTACCGCCGCCACCAGAGCAGCCGATTGAACCACCTCCAGTGGTGACGCCGCCGCCGATCGTGGCGCCTGTGGTTGCTCCTCGTCCGGTGATTCAGGCAGTGCCTGTGGCTCCGCCCCGGCCAGCGCCGGTCGTTGCTGCACCTCCGCCAGCACCGCCTCCTCCGCCTCCGCCGCAGCGGGCCAACCCAGAGCCTCGTGGCAATCCTGGGAACTGGGCCAATGCGAATGACTATCCTTCGCGGGCTCTGCGCGAGGAGCGTGAAGGAACAACGCGTTTCCGGTTGACCGTAGGCGCAAATGGTCGGGTAACTGATTGTCAGATCACTGGTTCTAGCGGCCATCCTGATCTGGATGAGGCTGCCTGCAAAAACCTGACGCGTCGTGCGCGGTTCAGGCCTTCTCTGGACGCGAACGGTAATGAGACGACAGGTTATTACTCCAACGCCGTTCGTTGGCAGATACCCAAATAATGTAAATTGGGGAGGGCATCGCGAGTTGCCCTTCCTGCAACAGTTTTTTTGCAATTAGTTTATCCTGAGGGGAATGTTAAAATGTTGATTGAAATTTTGGCCGCTGGTTCCGCAGCACCACAAAACGCTTTCGGTTTCTGGGAAGCAATGCAGCAGGGTGGTGTTATCGCCTGGTCTGTTCTCGCAATTCTGACGATCATGTCTGTCTCTTCTTTCTACATCCTGTTTTCGAAATTGTTCGAACAGAATAAAGTCATGAAGCAGGGCGATGCGATGCGCGCGACATTCTGGCGTGCCGGAAGCCTTAAGGAAGGCGCTGCCAAGCTCGACAAGAATTCCGCTTACCGTCAGATCGTTGACGATGCGATCAAGGCTGATTCCGATCACGCCAAATTGACCGACCCGGTTGAAGCGCATGACTGGCTGCACGGATCGATCGAACGGTCGCAGGATCTGATCAAGTCCAAGCTCGCAACCGGACTGCCCTGGTTGGCTACGGTTGGCGCAACATCGCCGTTCATCGGCCTGTTCGGTACGGTTATCGGCATCTATCGCGCACTGATCAAAATCGGTATCGCTGGTCAGGCATCGATCGATGCTGTTGCTGGCCCTGTTGGTGAAGCACTGATCATGACCGCACTTGGTCTTGGTGTGGCTGTTCCCGCCGTTTTGGCTTACAACTGGCTGCAGGGACGCAACAAGCGTATCTCCGAACAGCTGGCTGCATTCTCCAACGACGTTCTGGGCTATATGGCTTCGGATGGCGGCGTTAAGCCAATCGCAAAAACTTCCGCTGCTGCTAAGCCTGCTGCGAAACCAGCTGCACCAGTCGCAAAGAAATAAGCCGGAGGCCGGGTTGACTGCCGCATCTGGCGCAGCAACCCGGCCAACGCACGACGAGGAGGCCTTCGCTTCCTTCAGATGTTTAGTTTTGAGAGGATAAAATCCTATGGCGATGAATGTTGGGGGCGGTAGCGGCGAGGAAACTCCTCTATCCGACATTAATACTACCCCACTCGTGGACGTTATGCTGGTGCTGCTGATCATTTTTCTGATCGCGGTTCCGGTGGTTATCCAGAGCGTAGAACTCGAACTCCCGGTACTTCCCTTTGAAGTGACAACGACAAAGAAGGAAAATGTGCTGCTGTCGATCACGACAACGGATGCCGCAGGACGTGACCCGGGCGAAGAAGGATATTCAGGAGCCACTCCAGGCGGCAACTGTCGCGTGTATTGGAACACGACCCCGGTGGATTCTACCGAACTTGTCACCAGAGCGGTGAAACAACTGGAGGATCAGATTGAATCCTATGGTGGAGTCGAGAACATGACGCCGGAAGATATGCCGGAAGTCCATATTCGCGGTGACATTAATACACCATATAAGTGCATCGGCGGCGCAATTTACACCATGCAACGCGCCGGTTTTGCAAAAGTGGGCTTTATTTCCACACCGATCGTTGTCGAATAGTTCGACCGGCAACTAGAGTTATTGAAGGTTAAGGAGACGCACGAATGGCTATGAGTGGCGGAAGCGATGATGGCGAACCAATGATGGAGATGAACACGACGCCGCTCATCGACGTCTTGCTGGTTCTTCTCATCATGTTCATCATCACAATTCCTGTGCAAACGCACGCGGTAAAAATCGACCTGCCGGTCGCTGATGACAGTCAGCAAGATCAACCCCTGGTAGATCCGATCAAAAACCGTCTGGGAATTACGGCGACAAACGAGGTCATCTGGAATGATACCCCGGTTACGCTGAACCAGGTTAAACAATATCTGGCACAGACGAAATCGATGGTTCCGGAGCCAGAACTGCAGTTCCAGCCCGATCCGTTGAGCGCCTATCTGACCACTGACCGCACTTTGGCGGTGATCAAGGACAGCGGTGTGACCAAATTTGGCTTTGTCGGTAACGAACAATATGGCAGCTTCGGCAAGGCAAGTCGTTCACCGAACTAGGTTCTACAGCCAGAAACAGATATGGGGCCGCGATATTTTGTCGCGGCCCTTTTTTGTGCCTGAAGCGTCGGGATGATAGGGGGCATGGCCTTCTGGACATATGCCCATCGCTTACAGTGGAGGGTCGAAGGGGAGAGCGGTCTGCTGACGTCCAGGACGGTGCTCAGGGGCAAGTCGGCTGTCTGCATGGGGACACAGCAAGGCAGCGGCCCTCAAGGACCGGAGATATGCGCTCTCTTGGCGACGATTATTGCCGAAGTGATGTCGAGGCCCCGAGCCCGTAGCGGGCCCTGGTTCTAGGCAGTTATCTTAGACGAGCCTGTTTCGGCGCTGCTAAACTGCAAATCGGCCAGCCGGGCGTAGAGCCCGTTCTTGGCGATCAGGCTGTCATGGTCGCCCTGTTCCACGATCCTGCCCTCGTCCATCACGATGATGCGGTCGGCCGATCTTACGGTGGCCAGTCGATGGGCGATGACGATCGTTGTCCGGTCCTGCATCAAATGATCAAGCGCATCCTGCACCAGCTTTTCGCTTTCTGCATCGAGCGCCGACGTGGCTTCGTCGAGCAGCAGAATCGGCGTGTTGCGGAGCAGCGCACGCGCGATCGAGATACGCTGGCGCTGGCCGCCGGACAACCGCGTTCCCGCTTCGCCCATGAAGCTGTCCAGTCCCTCGGGCAGGGCGCGGAGAAACTTTTCCGCATTGGCAACGCGGGCCGCTTCCCAGATCTTCTCGTCGGTCGCTTCCCATTTGCCGTAGCGCAAATTGTCGCGGGCGGAAGCGGCAAATAATACCGTTTCCTGGGGCACAAGCGCCATGCGCTGCCTGATCTCCGATGGATCGGCCGATGGCAGGGCGACACCATCGATGCGCACCGAGCCACTCTGCGGATCGTAAAAGCGCTGGGCCAGCTGAAATAGGGTCGATTTACCGGCACCGGACGGCCCGACCACGGCGACTGTCTCGCCGGGCGATACAGTCAGCGAAAAATTGGCCAGGGCCTCGGTATCGGGGCGGGTTGGATAGGAAAATGTTACATTGTCGAACGCAATCTGTCCGCGCGATGGCACGGGCAGGGCAATCGGATTTTCGGGAGCGGCAATGCCCGGCTTCTCGGACAGCAATTCTGCCAACCTGCCGGCTGCTCCGGCGCCGCGCAACAGATCGCCATAGACTTCGGTAAGTGCGCCAAAGGCACCCGCTACCAGGCCACCGGTGATCACGAAGGCGGCGATGGTGCCGCCGGAAATGCTGCCTTCTGACACGCCGATCGCGCCGCGCCACATCAGCATGGTGATGCCGGTGAAGATCAGGCCGATAACAATCGCGGTCATCGCCGCGCGCAGCCGTATCCGGCGTTTGGCGGTGTCGAAAGTGGATTCGACCGCGCCGCTGAACCGTTCATGCTCGCGCTTTTCCTGACCGAAGGCCTGAACAATTTTCATCGCGCCCAAGACTTCGGAAATCATCGCGCCGACGTCCGCCACCCGGTCCTGACTGGATCGCGAAACATTGGTCAGTTTCCGGCCGATAAACACGATCGGTAATATGATCACCGGAATGGCAAGCAGCAGGCCGGCGGTCAGCGCAGGGGCAAGCGTGAACAGATAGATGATCCCGCCGATGCCGATCACGATATTGCGCAAGGCGACCGACACGGTCGTCCCCACCACCTGTTCGATGATCGCGGTATCGGAGGTCATCCGTGAGGCGATTTCCGATGGCCGGTTCTCTTCAAAAAATCCCGGAGCCAGACGCAGCAGGTTGGCCTGTACGGCGAGCCGCAGATCGGCAACAACCCGCTCGCCGAGCCAGCTGACAAAATAGAAGCGGAAGGCAGTCGCGACAGCCAGAACCGCGACAATGCCCAACAGGCCCTGAAAATAGGGGGCGATATCACCGTTCCCGGCCATGAAGCCTTTGTCGATTATGGTTTTGAAGCCAGCGGGTATCGCCAGCGTGGCCATCGCGGAAACGAACAGAGCCAGCAACGCAAAGGCAATTTGCTTCGGATATGCGACGGCGCGATCGAACACCATCCGCAGATTTCCAATTTTTTTGAGCGGTGCGGGAGGGGTGTCTTTTTCGACGGAATTGGTTTTATCGTTCATGAGAAAGCGCCTAGCAGCCAGTCCTATTTCTAACAATCAATGGTTTGCTCCGTTTTATCCGGATCTTGCCGTCCAGCCAACATGGCGATGATAGACGATAATACCAAGAGCGGGGCCGGTAGATAGGCGGATTTGCAGCCCCGGGGATACGGCGGCATAACGCTAGCCAAATGTCAGGAAATTGTTAGAACAAAGGAGCTTCGGGCGGAAAGCGGCTCGGACGATTCGTGAAATTTTCGATCAAGGATGATGCGCGCATGAATCAGATTGCTTCAAAAGGCCAGCTACGAATGTCCTTGCTGCGCTGGATATTGTTTGTCGTGCCGATCACCGTTCTCCTGGGTTTTGCCTTTAGCCAGTTCGCGAATTCCGGCGAGGAAAATCGCTGGTTTCAGGCTTTGACCAAGCCAGACGCGCAACCGCCCGGACCGGTATTCGGTGCTGCCTGGGCCTTGCTCTATGTGATGATGGGAACCGCCTTCGCGATGGTCTTGCATGCCCGGGGCGCGCCTTTGCGGGGACCGGCTATCATCCTGTATCTTGTACAATATGCGCTCAACCTGTTCTGGCCGGTGCTGTTTTTCGGCATGCATCAGGTCGGTGCCGCCTTCTGGCTGCTGGTCATCATTTTCCTGCTGGCCTTGGGTACGACCCTGGTCTTTGGTCGTGTCCGCAAGGCCGCAGCGTGGCTGATGGTGCCTTATCTTGCATGGCTATGTTTTGCCGCGGTGCTCAACAAGCAGATTGAATGGTTGAATCCCGGTGCGGAAACCCTTGTGGTTCCGGCTGCGAGAACCCAGATATAGCGTGATATTTTTTTCAGGCTCCAAGGGGCCATGACGGAGTGTAATGAAATGCAAAGCCAGAACCGTTTTTTCGATGATATTTCCAAAGTCCTGAACGGGCTTGCAGGCACCGTGGCCGGCGTCGGCCGCGAAGCTGAATCCGGCGCCAGAGAGCGGGCCAAGGAATGGTTCGGCGGCATGGACTTCGTATCGCGCGACGAGTTTGAAGCGGTCAAGGAAATGGCGGCCAAGGCACGAGCTGAGGCAGATGCGTTGAAGAAGCGTCTTGATGCGCTGGAAAAGGGCGTTGTGTCACCGGCCAAGAAGCCTGCGGCGAAACGTGCGGCCACCGTCAAGCCCGCTGCACGCAAGCCAGCAGCGCCAAAAGCGGCTGCACCCAAGGCAGCGGCTCCCAAAACCGACGGCTGATCGCCACCCTGATCAGAGATCAATCGCCGTTCATTATCCACAGCGTTCCCACAAACAATGTGAAGGCCGATGTCTGCTTGCCTTGCCCTGATCCGGCGAGTGGGCCACTAGGCTTTTATCTGCAAAGGATCTGGAACCGCGATGCTTGACGACCAATGGGAAGAGCTTGATCAGGATGAAGCACCGCCCGTCGACATGCTGGCGGCCTTCTTCGAGGCGCGCGGCTGGTCGGTGGATCATGTCGGCGACGACGAACTGTCAGTCGAGATAAAAGGCAACTGGACCAGTTACCAGATGCGCGCCGTCTGGCGTAACGAGGATCACGTCCTGCAAATCCTGTTGCTACCGGAAATCCGGGTTCCGGACGAAAAGACCACCGTCATTTACGAAACGCTCGGATTAATCAACGAGCAGCTCTGGCTCGGGCATTTCGATCTTTGGTCGAACAATAATATCCTGCTGTTCCGCCATGCTACTTTGCTCGGCGGCAGCGGCATGCTGGGCCTTGACCAAGCGCAGACGATTGTCGATCTGGCGATTGAAGAGTGGGAACGTTTTTACCCGGTCTTCCAGTTCGTCTTGTGGAGCGACAAGAGTCCGCAGGATGCGATCAAACATGCGATGGTCGATACGATCGGCGAAGCCTGAGGCCGCAAGCGGCAATCTGATCAGGATTTTGTGAATTCAATGGCGGGTATCGGTTGCGCTGCCCGCGATGCTTGGCCGGGCCTCAGCCGTTATCGCCGCGCAGATCGAACACCATTTTACGGTCGCTATCCGGCACCAGGCCTTCCAGAACATGCCAGAAACCGGTGACCGATTCCTGTCCGGCCGAAACATAAGCGGAAGAAAGTTTTTCGCGCAACTGGCGAAAAAGTTCCGCCTCCAGTGTGGCGCCCTTTTCGGTCAGGCGCAGCAATTTCTGGCGACGGTCGACGATGCCGGGGGATGTCAGTATGAAGTCCCGGTCCTGCAATTCTTTCAGCACCCGGCCGAGCGACTGTTTGGTGATCGCCAGCAATTTGAGCAGTTCCCCGACGGTCAGATCGGGTTGCCGCGCAATGAAATATAAAGCCCTGTGATGCGCCCGGCCCAGTCCCTGTTGTCCCAATTCCTGATCGATCGAATTGGTCAGTCGCGTATAGCCAAAATAGAGCAGCTCGACGCCACGCCGGACTTCGTCCTCGCGCAGAAAAAGCGGCGAGGCTCCGGGGGAAATGGCAGGGCGAGATACGTCAGTCATGTTGACGTATCTTGACAGGCTGATTAGGGGATTGCAAGGCAATTGAAACATGCTTCCAATTCTTCCAATGGTGGCATGAATAACAGCGAAAGCGGAAAAAATGGCAGACATAAACAGCCTGGAATTCAACCTCGAGCCAAGCGCAACACCGGTGCATGCCAGCGAGCGCGCGAGACTGTTGGAGAACCCGGGTTTCGGAACCTTATTCACCGACCATATGGCGATGATCCGCTACACGGAAACCGAAGGCTGGCATGATGCCAAAATCACCAAGCGCGAGCCGATCCTGATGGATCCCGCATCCTCGGTATTGCATTATGCCCAGGAAATATTTGAAGGCATGAAAGCCTATCGTCTCGCCGACGGCGCGACAGCGCTATTCCGTCCCGAAGAAAATGCCAAACGCTTCCAGGCGTCGGCGCGGCGGATGGCGATGCCGGAATTGCCGGAAAAGCTGTTCCTCGATTCGGTCGAGGCGCTGGTCGATATCGACCGCGAATGGTTTCCCTCGGTCGAGGGCGGTTCGCTCTATCTGCGTCCCTTCATGTTCGCGAGCGAAGTGTTTCTCGGCGTTCGTCCGGCCAAGGAATATCTCTACCTCGTGATTGCCTCACCCGCCGGCGGCTATTTCAAGAGCGGCTCGTCGGCGATCAGCATCTGGGTGTCCGAACAATATAGCCGCGCAGCACCGGGCGGCACCGGCGCAGCAAAATGCGGCGGCAATTATGCCGCCAGCCTGGTGGCCCAGGCCGAAGCAATCGAGAAGCAATGCGACCAGGTCGTCTTCCTTGATGCAGCCGAGCACAAGTGGGTCGAAGAACTGGGCGGCATGAATCTTTTCTTCGTGATGGACGACGGCAGGCTGATCACGCCGCCGCTTGGCGGAACAATCCTGCCCGGCATTACCCGCGATTCGATCATCACCCTCGCCCGAGAAGAGGGGCTGACGGTGGTGGAAGAGCCTTATGCCATCGATCAATGGGAAGCCGATGCAGCCAGCGGCAAGCTGATCGAAACCTTTGCCTGCGGCACCGCAGCGGCTGTCACCGCAGTCGGCACCGTCAAGTCCACCGAGGGTGAATTCACCATTGGCGGCGGTGGGCCCGGCCAGTTGACCGAAAAATTGCGACGGCGTCTGGTTGATATCCAGCGCGGCGTTGCGCCGGATGATCACGGCTGGGTCAAACAACTGTTCGAAGCTTAGTTACAACTGCCTCTTGCCCCCTGCGGGCAAACTGGATAATAGGCCCGTTCACCAGTGCGGCCCGGTAACAAACGGTCCGGCAATATTGGGGTGTCGCCAAGTGGTAAGGCAGCGGCTTTTGATGCCGCCATGCGCAGGTTCGAATCCTGCCACCCCAACCAACTTTTCTTTGACAGTTAAGTGCTTGAAAAACCTTTGGTTTCTCTGCGAGTCAAAACCCCGTGGCACCCTGCCGTGGCACCCTCTCGTGGCTCTGATTTTGCACCATGACTCGAGCGCCGTTTCGAATCAAGTCGACAGCTGCGATTTTGCGTTTATCCACTGACTTATCCACCTAAATCTCTGGAAATATTGCAGCGGCCTAGTCGTGCTCCGCGAGGTGGCGAATGGAGCCCTTCGCAGGTTCGGACCGTGATAAGGAAATTTGAAAGATAATTTATTGGTCAATAGCCGGCCAAGCGCTGAGGGTAGAACAAGTCACCATGATTTTGGTTTGGATGATGTCTAATTTGGGTATCAAATAAGCCGAAATCGAAACCCACCAGCCGCTTGAACAGCGGATAATCAATCCACTATTCCAAAATTGACCGCTGTGGGCGCAAATCTGGGCATTGTAGATACAAAAGCAGACTTTCCCCTTACGGCCCAATTCCGGCCGTCTATGCTAGACAAATCCTAGATCAGCTACGCGCCCCAGTTTCAGGCGATAGGTTTGGTAGGCGAGGAACTAAAGGCAGCCGTTTAGCGACCGCAACATAATCATGTATTTGAACGCTAATTCGTAATAACAAGTTTCGGATGGAGCCTTAATTTGAAACTGTATAGGTTGCTGATACAACGCGCATATTTAAAACAGGAGCGGGCGCTAATGGGGAAACTAGCGGATTGGTCGAGAAACAAACCGAATTGGGTCAAGGATGCGCTTCAGCGCGCGGCGTCTAACCCCCGAATTAGTCCGCAGGACATAGACTCGGTCTTCAGCCGCGTTGCAATTGCGCATGGCCTAGCGGTCGAAGGTGATCATCCTTGCCTTATGTTTAGCGAACAAAGCCTTGTAGACGTCGACGCTGCACCTGACGATGTCGTGCTCTGTTCGCTTGGCCCATTGCAAGGTCTCGACAGGCTAGCAGCCGATCAGGTTCTCCAGTTCGCGGTCAATGGGATCACAGTGATCTTCGGCGACAATGGTGCCGGAAAAAGCGGTTACACCCGTGCAATGCGCCAACTTACCCGCGTGCGTCAGGATGCAATTCTGGAGGGCGATGTTTACGCACCAGCACCTCACCCAGCGAAGTCGATAACATACACATACAGCCGAGCGGGTGCGGAAGCGTCATCCGAAACCTGGAGTGAAGGTGAACAAAAGCCTGCAGCGCTCGCCGGTATTACACTCCTCGATACAGATAATCTTCGCGTCTACGTAAATGGCAAAAACGATATTCTTTACATGCCACCCGAAGCAGCATGTGTGGGTCGATTGGCCGAACTGTATCAGGCAGCGGCCCAGAGATTCACTGATGAACGTAACATTGCGACGAGACAATGTTCTGCGCCGTTTGGAGGTGGATACAAAACGGGTTCTCACGCTGCGGCGTTAGTTGGAAAGCTGGTTCTGGACACCAGCGAGGCTGATCTTCCTACTGAGGAAGAATTGCGACATAACGCGACGTGGACAGATCAGCATCTGACGGAGCTGAATAGGCTCCGGGCTGAACTATCGCAAGGACCTAGTGCCCAAGCCGCATTATACGATCGCATCGCTGCGGCGTGCGAAACGGCATCGGCTGCGATCGAAGCCAATCACGTTCCCTTACTCGACGCCGCAATGGCCGGCGATGCCGCGCTGGTCGAAGCAAAGACGACAAAGCGACGGACGGCAGATGCCCTAGTTGCGGAACAGATCGGTTCGCAGCCGATCCGCGCAACGGGGTCGGATGTTTGGCAGAGCCTTTTTCGCATTGCTCGACAATTCGCAGCGGAAGCCGGCTTGCGAGCCTTGGACGAATCCTTTGCGGAGGGAGATACGTGTCCCCTATGCCAACAGACGCTGGATGAAGATGCTACAAGGCGCCTTGCGGCCTTCGATACCTATGTAGAAGGCGCAGCCGTGCGAGATGCGGAACAAGCCGAGATTGCAGTCGCGCATCGCCTCCAAGCTTTACGATCGCTCATCTTCAAAAGCGCAGATGAGTTGCAAACATTATTGGGGGAGTCAGCGACGCAAGGACCAGAAGCCGAAACGCTTGTGGCGGATGTCATTGCCTACAGCGGCGGCTTGGAGGCGCGCCGCGACGCGCGCGTGGCACAATTGGAAGCGTCGCAACTGTCCGATCTGGCACCATTGCCCGTTAGTCCCGTCCAACGAATCAAGAGTTGGAGCACTCAGCTGCGAGATTACGCAACGGCGCTGCGCGGATCGGACGACCGCACTGCTTCTACTGCTGCTCGAATTGTCGAGCTGGAAGGTCGACAGCAGATGAGCGAACAGATCGATGACGTGGTTACCCGCCGCAATCTCTTGGAGACCATCCATCGTTGGAAAAATTGCGAGAACTCGCTCAATACTAGGCCGCTGTCGCTATTGATGACATCGCTCCGAAAGGAGCTGACAACCCCAGCCCTGGAAGCCCGCATTAGCGAAGAGATCGCGAATTTTAACATGGAGCACGTCCCACTTCGTTTCGCCGACGAAACGTCGCGAGGAGCCAGCTTTTTCGAAGTTGGGCTAGCCACAGACCAAGCGGTGAAGAAATCCAGAATTTTGAGCGAGGGTGAACAGCGCGCGCTCAGCCTCGCTTGTTTCATGGCGGAAACTCATGTTGCAGAACGCAAATCGGGCATCATCTTCGACGATCCTGTCACGAGCCTTGATCACAACCGCATTCGTCGGGTTGCGCGTCGCCTCGCCGACGAAGCAGCCAAGGGGCGCCAGATAATTATCTTTACACATAATCTCGTTTTCTATCATGAACTAATGCTCGCGTGCGCGGATCGGGCCCAACCGGTTCCCGCTCTGCCCTGTCTGATCGAACAATTTGGTCAAACCGAGTTCGGCTTGGTGACCGTGGACAGCGCTCCATGGGTTGCCCGAAAGGTCAAGGAGCGCGAGCAAACGCTAAAAGGGCTGATCGACGCCGTCCCGGACGAACTAGCAATCACAAGCGACGATTATCGCACGGCCTGCTCGCGATTCTATTCAGCCCTTCGTGAAACATGGGAAAGGGCAATCGAAGAAATCGTGCTCAATGATGTTGTAAGGCGCTTCGGATCAAATGTAGGCACATTGCGTCTCAGCGGTGTCGACGTAAGTGATGAGGACTATTCGACGGTCCACCGGGCTATGTCGCGGGCATCTGAGCATTCCGGACACGATCAAGCCGCTGCAAGGCAAATCGATATGCCAACGAAGAAGCAGATGCAGGCTGACTTAAACGAGTTAACGGGTTTCCGCGCGAAGAAAACCAAATCGAACAGCGACGCTGCCGATCGCCGGAAAGGTCAAGTCAATAACCCTCCAAAAGCAGCTATAGCCTAGCAGTCGGCCTGGATAGCCTCTGCAACAAAGTCAGCCGCACGCTCCTTTCGGTATCGCGAAAACGACGAAAAAATATCAATGACGTTGATCGGTTAGGAAATTACCTTGCGCGATTTGACCTAACGTGGGCAGACATCGATTTATGACTGCAGAAACGAACCAAAGGCCAACCGTGCTGTTTGATATTGACGGCACGCTGGCTGATATTGAGCACCGCAGAAAGTTTGTGCAATGCGAAAAACCAAACTGGAAATTGTTCAATGCACAAATGGGAGAAGACACGCCGAATTGGCCTATTGTCAGTCTATACCGTTCACTTTGGAATACGGGTAATTATGAGTTGCTATTAGTTACCGGTCGCAACGAAGCCTATCGCAAGATTACTGAGCAATGGCTTACGTGGAACGCGATACCCTTTGATGACATCTATATGCGCGGCGACAAAGATTTTCGTAGCGATCACGTCATCAAAGAAGAAATACTGGGTCACTTGCACTCGCGAGGTAAATGTATCCTATTTGTGGTCGATGACAGGCAGCAGGTTGTTGATATGTGGCGGCGAAACGGGATTACGGTATTGCAGTGTGATCAGGGGGATTTCTAGAAACGCAGTCTGAGGACGGCATGATTCTGTGTCTGCGACCATAGTCGTCATTGAGAAATTTGAGGTAATAATGTTTAAAAGGGTTGGAGCAAGAACGGCAGCTCTCTAACCGGAGCCGCCGTGCAGTTACTGAATGCGAACACCCAGTCCACCACGTAGCCAACTCTACCCGCTTTGAAATGGTAGCGGAGGAGGGACTCGAACCCCCGACACATGGATGATGATTCCAGTAGTCGGCACAATGTAACTCATTCTTCAACACGACAATGATGATGCGGCCACTAGATTTCTAGCACGATACCATCTGTCTTCATTCAGACATGAAAACCTTCTGCTTCCCGAAACGAAGTAAAGCCGCGAGTTCGTTCGAGCCATCCCAGTCACGAAAGATAAAAAATCAAAATATTCTGAAAACTTTTCCCAAACGCTTGGGCCTACCTACCGCACCATCCTATAACCTAAAAGATTTGGGGTTTTCCCAAGTCATTAACATAGGAGTGCATGATGGTTCATGTTTCAATATTAAATGACAAAGGCGGAGAAGTCAAAACTTCTGTCGCTGAGTATGAAAATAAGTCGGTGGAGGAGCTTCATGCTTTGACATCAGGCAACGTTAGAAAGAAACGCGCGTTCACCGCTCGCGATGTTATTCTCCTTAATAAGGATAAGGTGCGAAACTGCATAGCGAAGGGATACTCAAAAACGGAAACGGCTGCGATTATTTCTCATGATCCTAGAAATACAGCAAAAATTTCCGCGATATTGCGAGAGATGAACAAGGCGCTGGGATCCTGGCGCAAGCTTAAAAAGCTTAACGAAGAACAAGTCGCCCCTTCTAAACCGGCAATTGCTCGCCAGCATGACGTCGCCGTTCCCGGTCCCAACGCCCCCCGGCGCGCGTTTATGGATAACTCGTTCGATAAAGGAGATATGATGTGAACGATACACGAAATACTGTGAGCGATACACAGATACTACAAGCCATAATATGGATTGTTATCTCGTCTGGCGGCGTCGGAAAGACATATTTGGCACAGACGATACAAGCGATTGCGCAGATCCTGGGTGTGGATATACATCTCGCAAGCCAAGACCGCGGCAACCAAGCAATAAAACACGCAATAGCTACAGCGAGCATCATCGACCCAAAAGCAACTGCTGAGGATGCTCGTCGTATAGTCAGCAAAGTTCAGTATCGGGAACTTTTCTGTATTGATGTTGGTGCTAATGCAGCCACCGAGGAGAGCGATCCACTTGCATTTGGAAAAGCCTTGAATCTTGAGGCGTCCTCGCGAGGTGCGAAATTCATTGCAGTCGTGCCTACCGCTCCGCTTAAAATCAATGGTGGGCCTACCGCTACAAATACGGCGGAAGACCTTCTGAACGAAGGTATCTCTGTTCATCTGGTCAAAAACCACCAAAATCTATCTCAAGAATTTGGAGAGATGAAAGCGATTGACAACGTCGATACATCTGAGCTTCCATATATGCCGACAGGATTGTTAGCAATAATACGAGACCGAAATGGCTCTTTCGCCGATCCATATCTTGATCCGAAACCTGGCTTCGCCTTAGCCGGGAACATGATTGGCAATTGGCTTGCAGAAGCTGCAAAAATGCCGCTGATGTCTGAAATCTTTGGCGACAAAATCACAGAAATGGTTCTGCCTATAGACCTCAAACCTCCGCAACTGGCTTATACCCTTGAACGTTTAAGCCATGTGACGGACGTTGCCATCGCCGCCAATGAGCAGGTCTCTCTAGCAGAAAAGAAAATGCTATCAGCACCTGATGACGACTTAGCTTTGGCAGCTGCCTGTCGAAAATGGCGCCATACCCATGCGGAATATCATGGAGCAATCAAGGACTAACCCGGTCCAAAAACATGTGGTTATTTCTTGGTAATATTGCGCGATTTGCGGACGAACTTTTGTTGAGGGACCCAATCCTTGTTTCGCCCGCATACGCCCCTAGATCGATCCGGAGGGAACCCCTAATAGTTCCCTCCGGCGATCCGTCATCGTTCTTTTGGCTTTCCCCATCCGCCCCGATGATAATCCCAAAAATAGTCCTACCAGCATCCTCAATCGGCCACCGTGCCTCCGTTTTGTCCCTTAATTTTACACAGGATGGAGAGCCCCTAAGGCTCTCGGTTCCTTGCTCTGCGCCTATCGGCTGGTCGCAAGGGTTAGATAAGGTTTTCTCTACATGATCATCAAAAATATAAAAACCAAAGGCCGCAAGAAGAAGCGCAAATTTGCGCTCCGCTATGGGACTGCCCTCTTCAATTATTTTATACGTGCCGACGCTGCTTCACAAAGCGCGCTAGATTCATTCGAGAGCGAAGGCGCTCATCAGCGCGCACATGATATCGGAACCTATATGACCGAGCGTGATACTGAAGCCGTTCTGGCGACAAGGTCGATCAACATACCGGGAAGCACTTCATCGGAGCAACTGGCGTTCATACAAAACGCGATCGAGAATTCTGGGCACGATGAAGTCGCAGTGCAGCATCTTGTCGTAAGCAGGCGTCGAGATGAGAATGGTAAAGATGAAGACTTCTCCAGCACTATGGAGACAGTCGTTTCTGGACTTGGTGCTGAGCGATGCCTGATATTCTGGGCAGTCCATTCAGATACCGGCTACCGGCATGCGCATTTGTTATTAGTTTGGCTTGACCATAAAACAGGAGCTAAAGTCTCACGGAAACAATGGGACGTGAAAGCTGCCCATGCAGCCATCGCCGTTTCCCAAAAGCAGCTTGGCTGGGAACCCGAAGCGAATGCCGTTTATAGTGTGGTCGGCAACAATATATTCGATCGAAATGGACAACATGCTGGCGATGTAGACAGCCCCGCGACTTGGGCCGCATTAAAATCGGGATCAACCGTTGGTCAACCGTATATATTCCGACCCGATAAGCATCAACAGGATTACGAAGCTGCAACTGGTCTTATGTGTCGGACCAGGGTGGTGCACGAGATTATAGCGCCTATCCTCGACGATGCGAAAGCAAGGCACCTTTCCATCGACAATGTCATTTCAATACTAGCCCAGCGCGGCGTGGGACTGCGCCGCGAACGGAAAGGAGTAAAATTTGAAATTGATGGAAAGCTTGTCAACGCATCTACCGTAAGGCGTTGGTCATGTGCGAAAATCGAATCTAGCTTCGGCAAGATTGCGCCCGGCCTCGAGGCGAAGCCTGTTGATCCCTGTCCAAAATTCGAATTGCATGATCCAAGTGATCCCAAAAATGAATTCTTTCGGCAGAAGCGCAGCTATGATGATAAAGCTAAAGCCGTCCGTAAAACATATATGCAGCCACAATTGCGACCATTCAGGAAATCAGTTGGCGCGCGGTTCAAATCAGCCGAAGCAAGTTGTCAGTTTCCAGCTTTTGAAAACTGGATCGATGGAACTGCCGCCAATATTGATGATCCGGCCGAAACATATAGCGAGCAAATGCAAGTCCGATGGTTCCGTGCTGATCCCGAAATAGCTTGGCAGGCTTGGCGGCCAAAGCGATCAGCGCAATTTAGTGTTGATAACTTCCAGTCGCATTCGGTAGGTTTTGGGGGAAATTCGGGCACGCAACATGTTCTTACCGATTTCGGTCACTCAATGGTCATTGAACAGTGCGGCGGTGAAGACGTAATCTTAAATGCTCTGATTATTCTCCAACTGCGGGGCGCTGATCACATCAGCTGTGAGGGTTTCAGTCGAAAAGAACGAAAATTTATAAAGCAGCATTCGGCCGAAATCGGAATTATCGCACATTTCGAAAAGCCAAATCCAGTGTCGATCGGGCCAACATCGCATAAAAATTCGCCGCTGCAATCTGTGATGTCAAACGAAGAGAACAAACCAATTCAGGATACTGGCGAGAAAATGACGCCAGGTCACGATTTTCAGCAATGTTCGGTGGATGACGTTTTTCAGCGGGCCGATGCCGATGAAAAAGCAAAACAAGAAGAAGCGGATAAGATTGTTCCGGAGAACCAACTAGACCGGCAAACCCCACCACCAATTCCCGCGATCACACCAACAGCACCGGTTCCGGTTGAATTTGAGCACCATCCCAATGCTAGTGAGCTTGGAGGTGCTTCCATACCCGATCGGGACGCGGCGGAATTTGATCAACAGAACCGAGAATTACGCCAGCATCGTAGGCAAATATCTTCGTTCCTTGAAGAGTCGATACACCGCATTACCGATCTCCAGAAAGACAGCGCGGGAATAATCTGGCCGTATAACCGTCGTGCTACCGATGTGCTCGATGTCGATTTTACGCTCGCTGATGAAAACCAGCGTAAAGAACTCGCCGAACGATACGCAAAACAGGAAGACGAGATGGATCGCCTCCATCGAGCCCTGTTCGAAACATTCGACAAGGACAAATATGCCAAGGGCAAAAAAGCGGTAATCGAAATCTTGCCTGCTAAAATCCAGAAAATGGCTGAAGACCGTTTGTCGCGACAAATGGGTGAGGAATTGCTCCAGCGCGTGACACAGGAAGTGCAAGAAGAAGCAGAACGCAAGGTTACGCAGTGGCGGAATGCGGAGCTGGGTTCTTTGCAAAAAAAGAATCTGGCACAGGAAGCGCTGAAAATTACTTGGCGAGCCGGTGTAACTATCGAGGATACCGAGCGTCGACGTATGATTGAAGCTGCCTATCCAAAAGGCGGCATTCGTGGATTTGGCAATGGCCGAGATGGTCTATCCATCGGCTAGTCGACATCCGTTAACTTGGATTCCATGTTGGCCCAGAGAATGCGTGGCAACTAACATTGTTGGCTCGAGACGAGGGTAGGGGGTTAGGGCCTGCAATCGGGTCAGGCGTAAGATGCAGGGTAGCACAGCATCGGGATAGGTAATTCATAAGAGAGTAATTCTTTCAGAAAAGCAGAAAGTTTGAATCATGAAGTTGAAAGGAAAAATTCCAGCTTCGTGGTTCGAAACCACTCAGCGCGGCAAAGCCGCAAAGGAAAGAATCTTATGAACTATACCATTCCAGTTAACCCATCCGACTACCAATGCGGCGTAAATGATATCTTGCTCGCAGTTGAAAACGAATTCTGTGCCTCGATCGCTACGCCGTGCCCGGGATTGAATACACTGGTTATGGGAGGCAGTAGATTAACCAAAGAAGCGGAATTTGACCTTGCTGAATACTCTTTTGAACAGGACTGGAACATAATCTATGTCGCTCTAGGTAAATCAAAATATGATTCCAAGCATCGGCTGGACGACATGAAAATCAGCTTTTTCGACGCGAGCGGATGGGGCGAAGCCATAGTGTATGATGACTGCAGAATTTGGAAAGAAGGAGCCTTGGCCCGTCTCGTGCTTCAAACTAGTGAAGCGCTTGAGATGAATGTAAGAATAAACGGGGAGATCGAAATACGCGATGGCGAATGTTCCTACCACGAGCACGGGTTCGACCTTGCCCGCATGGATTTGGGAAAGCGACTGACGCAGAAACAGTTATCGGTCCCGGTCATCGGCACTATCGGAGACGCCAGTGTAATCTTTGATATACAGACCTTGCCTAAAGCCTTGGTCCCCGATTGATTGGATAAAGCCGAAGCGGTCATCCCAAAAGTTCGTCAGAAGCGAACACCTACAAATCAATACCCGAGTAATGAAAGGGTTATTGAATTAGGGGGAAGAGGGGAAAAGCGGAGGCCGAGCCCGGCCCCGTGGCTTCGCCATAACTGGCTGACAATTAAGAAAGCGTAAAGAGCATGTAAGATAATTTCTGACAGGCTGCTCAGCAGCCACTGGGGGACGCAGAAAAAGGTCTGCGTCCCCACAGAGCGCCTGAGAGGCGCTTTCGTCCGCTTACGGCGGACGTGCCCGAAGTTCTATATATCGGGATTTTCCACTCTCCTCTTCATAATCATTTATTGGCTTAGGCATCGTGATCGACTGCAAGTCATTTATAATTTTTACTATTTTCATTTTTCAGGACTCCATATGCCGCGTGTGCGGCTATATTCTTTTTTCCCTTCAACCCGGGAATTTCATATTTCCCGTTCTTCAAACAGTTCTTTTTGAAACTTCCGATATTGCGGCGCAGAGACGGACCTTAAATGCTTGGTGCTCAAGTTATCGGCACGGTAACGGGCAGAGAACGAAACTGCCATTCCGGTAGCGGTCCAACTGACAACGGAATGAAATGCGCCCAAGTTATTGCCGTTCCCGCGAACTATTCTCGATACTGAAAACTGACATTCAGCGTATCAAACTTGCAGCCGCAGGCGAGATACACTGAAAATATAATCTCAGATCAAATGGCTTTGCTCAAGGTAACTAGTGTTCGACGAAAATTTTGATTCCCAGACCAATGAGAATGACGCCTCCTGTGACCTCGGCATATTTCCCGATGCGCGTGCTTGCCATGCCGCCGATCATCACGCCCAAGCTGGAAAGCAAAGCTGTAACTGTCCCAATAATAATACAGGTCAGTAAAACCGGAAGGCCAAGAGCAGGCAAGGTGATGCCGGCAGCAAAGGCGTCTATGCTCGTTGCTATCGCAGCCGTTCCCAGCGCCCATCCTGAGAGACTGAGCGCGGCATCACTTTCGTTCCTGCTCAGCGCTTCCCAAAGCATTTTTAACCCTAAACCGCTGAGCAAAATGAGAGCAATCCAGTGATTATAAGCGCTGATCTCTGAAACAAAAGCTATTCCAAGCGCCCATCCCAGAAATGGCATGATGCCCTGCGCTACGCCAAATGCCATTCCCGTTCGAGTGGCGTGAAACATGGAATTATGTCCTGCAGCCCCTTGAGCAACTGCCACCGCAAGGGCGTCCATCGCCAAGCCCACAGCAAGAGCTAAAATGAGAAACAGGTTTTCCATTGGATGCGCTTTCCCAGCCGTCTAAGCTGGATTCACTTCCACGGTGATATGAGAAAGAGCAGCGGTTTTGGTTAACCTTTCACGATAATCTGCGGGGGATCTCCCACTTTCCGTGCTGACCGCTACAATAGCGGCATGGTGTCCCGGACCCAGTTGCCAGACATGCAGGTCGGTGATCTTGTCTCCAGCTTCCTCGATGCTCGAGCGGATTTTTTCTGAGACCGGGTCGCCCGCTTGCCTGTAATCCAGCATCGTTGAGCCGGTATCGCGCATCAAACCCCATGACCAGCGCGCAATGACAAGCGAACCGACGATACCCATGAGCGGGTCAAGCCATATCCATCCGTAGATGCTGCCGGCTATCAGCGCAATTATTGCCAATACCGATGTCAATGCATCGGCAAGCACATGGAGATAAGCAGCGCGCAGATTTTGGTCCCGGCCATGATGTTCAGCATGATGGTCGTGGTCATGGCTATGATCGTGATGATGGCTGTCCCCATGATGATGATCATGATCGTCGCGAAGCAACCAAGCACTGACCAGATTCACAATTAGGCCAATTACGGCCACGAAGATTGCCTGGGGGAAGCTGATCGGGATCGGATTGGCTAGTCTGACGAGACTTTCCCATCCTATCAGTAGCGCAACCAACGCCAGAACAATGGCACTGGCGAAAGCTGCAAGGTCCCCCACCTTGCCAGTGCCAAACGTGAAGCGGGGGTTTTTGGCATTGCGGCGCGCATAAAGATAGGCAAGCGCAGCTATCAGCATCGCAGCGGCATGCGTGGACATATGCCAGCCATCGGCGACCAGCGCCATTGAACCGTAGATGGTTCCTGCTGCAATCTCGACAACCATCATCACGCTGGTCAGAGCAATAACGAACCAGGTCCGGCGCTCGTTGCGCTCGTGATTTTGGCCTAAAAATACGTGATCATGTTCGTGTCCGGCTTGAGTTGCAGCTTCGGAGGTTATCATTTCAAATATGTCCGGATAACCTGGATCAGATCTGTCGCGCCTTGAGCGCGCGCTTCATCAGTGTCCGTTTCAGGGTTCGAGACATGTTCGCGGACATGATCCTCGATCAGTTCCACGGTAAGCCCATTTACGGCTCCTCGAACCGAGGCGACAAGATTGAGTATCTCACCGCAAGGAGCCTTGTTTTCCAAAGCTCGCTCAATGGCTTCTAGTTGCCCTTTAAGGCGGCTGACGCGCGCCAGAAGCTTTTTATCATCTGATGTATGTGACATAGCATAGGGGGCTACCCTATATTCTGAATTTTGTAAAGGATCCGTTGAATCGCAATAGATTGTGTCCCCCGTCAGCGATTGATTGAGTATTCATCGCGTTCGCTTGGCGTGCCAGTGGTTTTAGATGTATTGCGCATCTGTTCTACTATCTTTCAATAGCCACAAACAGCACCAACTGAGTCCAAAAATCCAGCCGCCCAGCACATCGCTTGGCCAATGGACGCCCAAGGCAATCCTCGACGTGCCGATCAAGACAGCCAATATGAGCGCACCACAAATCAGGGAAAACCGTGCATATCGGCCTGGCACGAGTTTAAATAGCGCCAGTGCGGTAAGGATATAGACGATAGTCGAGTTCGCGGCATGGCCGCTTGGAAAACTCGCTGAATTGGGAACAGAAAGATATTCTACAATCGCAGGTCGGGGTCTGCCGAAAAAATCTTTTAATAAGGATACTGCCCAAAATCCGCTGAGAGACAAAGCGGGCAACAAGAATGCATTGAAATAGGCTTTTTTGGCGATCAGAAAGAATGATACGGCAAATATAACCAGAAGCAGGAAGGTTGAATCTCCCAAAAAGGTGATATTGCGGACAAATTGCAGCAGCCAGTCCGGGCCCATCAGTATATCCGAATTTCTCGGCGATCGAAAAGCAAGCAAAAGGGTTCTATCTATTGCATCTGAATGACCTTTCTCCACCTTCGACCAGAATAATAAGAAAATTCCGGCTAGAATGAATGATGGCATCAATTTGAAACCGCGCTGAAATATCATTAGACAAACGCTCATATCGTCACTCGTTTTTTGCGTTTTGGGTCAACCCTGCTTGATTGCGTTAAACTCGGCTCAAATCTGATATTCAACAGGCTCTCGCTCTTCCATCCATGAGCACGACCGGCACGATGGCCGGACCGATTAACTTTCCTTATATCCCAGCAGCCGCAAGGCATTTATGACCACGACAAGCGTCGATCCTTCATGCATCACGACAGCGGGGCCGATCCCCAGGCCGAAGAGTGTTGCCGGTATCAATACGGCGACCACGCCTAGACTGATCCAGAGATTTTGACGGATAATGCTACTTGTTGATCTGCTGAGACCAACGGCAAAAGGCAATGTTGCCAGATCATCTGCCATTAACGCGATATCTGCCGTTTCAAGCGCTACATCGGAACCGGCAGCCCCCATGGCTATTCCAACAGTCGCATTTGCCATCGCGGGGGCATCGTTCACACCATCACCAACCATCGCCACTCCGCCATGATCGCTCAGTTGAGCAATTTTCTCGACCTTGTCATCCGGCATTAGGTCACCAAAGGCTTCGTCAAGACCCACTTCCAGAGCGATTGCGTCCGCGACTTTCTGATTGTCGCCCGAAATCATCATCATCCGCGTGATTCCGATCGAGCGGAGCTTGTTTATCACTTCAGACGCCGAAGCGCGGGGCGTGTCCATAAGGCCAAGAACACCAAGAAATTCGCCGCCACGCCTGACAATCATGGTGCTGCGACCGCGTGAAGACATTTCGGTAACTTTTTGAGCAACATCTTCAGGAAGCGCATCCTGATCATCTTTGAGAAAAAGCCCCGCTTTCCCTATAAAGACGTTTTCGCCATTGATTTTGGCAGAAACACCTTTGCCCGTTATGCTCTGAAAATCTGTAGCGATCAGATCCGATGATCCGAGGCGTTTTTCTGCAGCACGCACAATAGCTTGCGCCAGAGGATGATCACTATGCACTTCGACAGCGGCAGAAATAGCGATAAGTTCGTCTGCTCCAATTTCTCCGAAAGGCACCGTCTCGACTAACTCCGGTTCGCCAATCGTAAGGGTCCCGGTTTTGTCAAAAGCGATCGAATCTAGCTTACCCAGCATCTCGAGAGGCGCGCCGCCCTTTATGAGAACGCCGCCCCGCGCTGCACGGGCAATCCCGCTTAAAACAGCGCTGGGTGTTGCAATAGCCAGCGCACAGGGGCTGGCAGCAACGAGGACTGCCATCGCCCTGTAAATGCTATCGGAGACTGGCTCGTCTATCACCAACCAGGAAAACCCAGTTACGATTGCAAGCAGAATGACAACCGGCACAAAAATCCGCTCAAACTTATTGGTAAAGCTCTGCGTTGGCGATTGACGCGTCTCCGCATCGTTCACCATTTCGACAACCCGTGCCAAAGTGGTTTCCGACGCCAATCGGGTGACTTGCACTTCGAGACTACCGCTTCCGTTTATGGATCCGGCGAAAACCCTATGTTCGGATTTGACTTTATCGGCCGCTTTGGCCGCCGCTACAGCGTTGTCGACCGGACGCTTGTCGACCGGGACGCTCTCACCGGTTATAGGTGCCTGGTTGACGCTGCTCGCCCCTTTGACAACAAAACCGTCTGCTGGAAGTCGCTCGTTGGAGCGGATGATTACGATATCACCGATTACCAGTTCAGCCACCGGCAAACGCAATTCCTCTCCATCCCTGCGGACCACCGCCTCCTCGGGAGCAAGGTCAGACAGTGCGGATATGGCATTGCGCGCGCGGGCCATTGCATAATTTTCAAGTGCATGGCCGATGCTGAACAGGAATAATAGAAATGCTCCTTCTGCCCATGCCCCGAGCCACGCCGCCCCGCTGGCGGCAACGATCATGAGAAAATCTATTTCAAATTTTCGACGCCTGATCTTTTCGAAGGCTTCCAAGATCGTAAAATAGCCGCCAAAAAAATAGGCCGCCACCAAAAACCAGAACCCAATACTCGCCGGCAGAAGATTGATTTTTGGTCCCAGCCATCCGGCAAGAAGGGTTGCACCGCAAAGGCCTGCAAATACCATTTCTGCACGGCCACCAAGCAGCCTGTCGAATAGCCCTCCGTGCGAGTGATCCGAATTTTGCGAATGCTTGCTGTGATCATCGATCATTTCTGTTCTGCCGCTCGTGTGAGGACATCAACCTTTTCCAAGCTGACAAGCCCGATCCCTCGCAAATCGTCTAGCTGAGTATAGAAATCTTCCAGTCGTGCCCGGGCATCGATTATTTCGATCACCACCGGCGGATTATCGCCAATTCCGAACGCATGACGTTCATGAACGATGGAAGACGAGGAGAACCCCAATATTCCTTTCAGGACGGTGCCTCCGCGTAGACCATAAGACCTGGCCCGAGCAATGATTGTGGTAACAACCGTCTCGTCCCCATGCATTGCGGCTTCATCGGTATAAATCCGCATGAGAGATATTTGTTGCGGCTTTTGCATTATGCACTCCTTCTCATTCTGGCTTTGGACGGAAACGTTGCAGGATTGAAAACTTGTCCAAAGAGGGCGTGAATCGCTTGATATGCGGCCTCAAATCGGGAAATTCGCGCTCAAGCATCAACCGTGTCACGGCGGGCAACACGAAAAGCGTCAAAATCGTTGCGGTGATCAAACCGCCGATAACCACAATCGCCAACGGCTTTTGCACTTCTGCACCAGTGCCAGTCGCAATAGCCATCGGAACGAAGCCTAACGAAGGCACGATGGCTGTCATCAGAATAGACCTGTAGCGTTCGACTGCGCCTGAGTAGATGGCCTCAACCAATTCCACGCCAGATTCAAGACGCCCCTGAATGGCGGTCATCATCACAAGTCCATTGAGCACCGCCACGCCGGCCAGAACAATAAAGCCCACAGCAACCGAGATAGAGAATGGCAGACCCGTTACTGCTAGCGAGAATATCCCGCCTGCAATTCCCAGAGGGACTGTGACAAATACTGCGGCAGCCATACGGAAGTTACCGAGAGCCATGACCAGCAGACCAAAGATCAACAGCGCTATCACAGGAACAACAAGATTAATTCTTGCCTGAGCGGCCTGCAGGCTTTCAAATTGCCCGCCCCATTCGAGGATGACTCCTGATGGTAGAGTAACATCGCGCTCAATTTGGGACTTCGCTTCGTTCACAAAGGAGCCAACATCGCGGCCTCGAACATTGAGCTGCACAACAACGCGCCGCTGCCCGTTTTCCCGGCTTATCTGATTGAGGCCTTCGGTTTCCTTCAGGGTAGCCAAGGATCTGAGTGGAACCGACGATCTTTGTCCGAAACCATTGTCTGGCAAAATAACCGGCAGCGCTCCGATAGCGTCGATATCATTTCGCACTTCGCCAGGTAGCCTCACAACAATATCAAACCTGCGGTCGCCCTGAAATACCAGCCCGCTTTCCGCGCCGCCCAATGCGGCGCTGACGGTTGCGGCCACTTCGTCAACGGTGAGGCCATGGGCTGCAATCGCAGAATTATCGAATTGCACGTCCAATGTCGGAAAACCCTCGGTTTGCTCGACACGGACATCCGCAGAACCTTCAATGCCCGAAAATTCAGCTGCAAGCTTATTAGCCGTAGCAGTAAGCTGTTCCAGGTCGTCGCCGAATACCTTGACGGCAACATCACCTCGCACACCGGCTATCAACTCATTGAAGCGCATCTCAATAGGCTGACTGAACTCGTAGTTCTGGCCAATGAGATTGGCTAATTTCGCTTCCATCTGTTCCACCAGCTCTGTCTTTGAAAGCGACGGGTCGGGCCATTCATCTTTCGGACGCAAAATGATAAATGCATCGGAAATATTGACCGGCATGGGATCGCTGGCCACTTCAGCTGTTCCGGTTTTTGAATACATGAAGCGGACTTGTGGAAATTTGGAAATCTCCCGCTCGATCTGTTTTTGCATTGAAACAGATTGATCCAGTGAAGTGGACGGTATTCGGATCGATTGAAGGGACAGATCCTGTTCGTCGAGTTGCGGCATGAACTCGCTACCGAGAAAGCCGAACATACCGATCGACAGTCCAAATACGGCAAGGCCTGCCAAGGTTGCCCGTCCGGGCCATTTCAGTGCTTTTCGTAATGCCGGTTCGTATTTGCTTTTGCTCCAGCTCACCATCCTAACCTCTTTTTCAGAAACGCGGCCGCTTATCAGCAGAGCCAATAATGCCGGGACCAAGGTCAGTGAGAGAATAAACGCCGATATGAGCGCAAGCATTACGGTGATGGCCATCGGCGAGAAGGTCTTTCCTTCAACACCCTGGAAGGTGAGCAATGGCACGAAAACCAGCAAAATTATCGCCTGGCCAAATAGCGAAGGCCTGATCATTTCTCTTGTTGATGCGATCACTTCTTCCAGTCGTTCGCCTAGAGACAGAAGTCGCCCTTCTTCATGTTGCCGGCCTGCCATCCGGCGCAGAAAATTTTCCACGATGATAACACTGCCGTCAACGATCAAGCCGAAATCAAGAGCGCCCAGGCTCATGAGATTTCCCGAAACGCCAAATCGATTCATGCCGATGGCCATCATCACGAATGAGATGGGAATGACGAGCGCGGTAATCAGCGCTGCCCTGAAATTGCCTAGGAGCAGGAATAGCGCGACGATAACCAGCAAGGCCCCTTCGGTCAGGTTTTTTTCGACCGTGCTGATAGTCGCATTGACCAGTTTCGAACGGTCCAGAACGACTTCTAATTTTATGTTGGGAGGCATTGTCTTGACGATTTCTGCAAGCCTTTCACCGGTTGCAGCGGCAACCGCACGGCTGTTTTCACCAAGCAGCATCAATGCGGTTCCGACAACGACTTCTTCGCCATTCTCGGTTGCCGCGCCGGTTCGCAAATCGCCGCCATTGCTGACGGATGCAACGTCACGGACGCGAACAGGAATGCCTTCGCGTGTCGCGATGATCGAATTTTCAATTTCTTCCAGCGATTTGAGTCGTGCGTCTGCCCGCACCAGAAACGCCTCTCCGCCGCGTTCAACAAAGTTTGCGCCAACAGAAAGATTGACCCTTCCAAGCGCTTCGGAAAGATCGTCAAAACCGATACCGTAGGAAGAAAGCCGAGCCGCCGAGGGGGTAACGACAAATTGTTTGGCGTAACCACCAATCGAGTCAACACCAGCGATGCCCTGGACGTTGCGCAATTGCGGTCCGATTACCCAGTCTTGAAGCGTGCGTAGATACGCCGCCTTTGAGACTTCATCGTTCAAGCGTTCACCTTCGGGAGTCAGGTATGAACCATCAGATTGCCAGCCAGAACCGCCCGCAGCTTTTCCTTTTTCAAATGGCTCGTAGCTGACCGTCCACATCAAAACCTCGCCAAGCCCTGTGGATACCGGTCCCATTGCCGGTTCGGCAGTGGCCGGCAGGCTATTGCGAACAGTGGTTAGTCTTTCGGCCACCTGTTGACGAGCAAAGTAGACGTCGGCGCTATCGTCGAATATTGCCGTAACCTGCGAAAAGCCGTTGCGGGAGATAGAACGGGTCGTCTGCAGTCCTGGAATGCCCGCGAGCGATGTTTCAACCGGATAAGTCACCAGACGTTCAATATCGAGTGGCGACAGGGTGGGATCGACAGTGTTGATCTGGACCTGATTATTGGTGATGTCAGGGACAGCATCAATTGGCAGATTTACCAGATTATAAACTCCGAGTGCCGCGACCGCAGCAAGAAACAAAACGGTAAGATACCGGTTGCGGACGGACATTTCGACGAGACGTGCAATCATAGCCTTTGCTCCAATTGGAATATTTTAATCAATGTTCTGCTTCGCCGCGGCCAAGTTCAGATTTTAGGAGAAAGGCATTTTTACCGGCGATTTGTTCACCGGCCTTGAGACCGTCGACAATCTCGATTCTACCGCCGCTCTTTGCTCCGGTCGTAACGGGCCGTGCGCGGAAACCAGACTTGGTCTTCACAAAAACGACGTTGCGTCCTTCGACGGATTGGACAGCCTCTGCGGGAACAATCAATGCCGTAGACTGATCGCTTGTCGCCTGCTGAAGTATCCGCACTCGCACATATTCTCCGGGGACGAGTCTGGCGCTTGAAGCAGGGGCAAGCACGACAATGGCCGCTCTGTTTTCCGGATCGGCAGCTGGCGTAACTGCCAATACCCGAGCGGAGATTTCACCCTCGGGCGTTTCGACCGTGGCCGCTGCTCCAGTGCTGATCTTGCGCGCATCTTCCGCAGGAACTGCCGCCTCAATTTGAATAAGGTTCGGATTGGCGATACGGAAAAGCTCATCCTGGGCGGTCACGTAGGAGCCGAGAATTGCCGGGCTTGACGTTATCCGGCCGCCAATCGGTGAGCGCACAGCAATAAAGCGTCCGCTGACACCTGACGCAATGGCCGCCTGGCTTGCCCGTCTTGCTTCTGCGGCAGCCTGTTGATTTTCTGCTCTCGCCGTTTCAAGATCTGCCCGTGCGGTGATTTTCTCATCGAAGAGGCGCTGCTCCCGGTTCATCTGCGACCGGGCAAGCGCGGCCCGAGAAGCTGCCGATGTAACCTCGGAACTAATTGCGGCGGCTTCGCGGCTCTCTATGGTAGCCACTGTCTCGCCGCGCCGAACCGCATCTCCCAACCTCTTTTTGATACTCGTGACCCTGCCTTCAGCGCCTGCACTCAATATGGCCTGCCCTTGTGGAGACGGTGCAACACTACCCTGCGCAATAATCTCGGCATCAAGCGAACTTGGAGCCACATCGAATATTCCGATTTCAGAGGCGCGCAGCTGTTCTTCTGTCATTTCGACAACGCCCTCTTCTTCGGAATGATTTTCTTCTGTGGTGTTGGCAGCGCCCTGATTTTCCGCGCTACCGCCGGTTGAGCCATTGAATATTACTCCCAGCACAACCGCAAACGCGATGGCTAGGCCAGCGATTATGACCCATTTTCTGTTGTTCATTTTATATATCCCTGCTCGAATTTTGTGACCGTCCCGCAGTCAAACTCTGGTTTTGTGGAGGCCCGCTGTCACCGGAAAAACTGGTTTCTGTAGTGACGCAATCCGGCACCGCTATTGCGATCGACGTCAGCATGAACAGGCCGGTTAGAACTGTCAGCATGATGAAGATGCCAGCCAATATTATGATGTGATCTGTTTCCAGTTTTCTCATCTATTTGGCAGCGAATCTCAGAAGCGTTATCACTGCTTCCGCTCGTGCGACCTTTGCTTCCAGCAGGCCGAGTTCAGCCGTGTCTCTTGCTGCTGCAGCGTCCAGGACATCCAGCAGGGTAAACTTCCCGTATTGATATCCCAGTTGGGCCAGTCTTGAAGCTTCCTCAGCCTGGGGCAGTGTCTGGCTTTCCAGAGTTTCCACCCGGCTTTGCGTTGCCGCCAGTTGATTGCTGGCAATATTATATTCCCGATTGATCGCTACCAAATGCAGCGCGCGACGTGCCTCAGCTCCGCGAACGCTTGCTTCTGCCGCCTGAATGCTGCCCTGGTTGCGATTTCCAAACGGTATGGCAATCGAAGCACCCACGATGAACGCGGTATCCCCGCTTTCTTCAAAACGTCTGGCGCCGCCGCTTAACGTTAGATCCGGAACAGCATTTGCGCGTTCGCGCGTGACAATGGCACTGGCAGCGTCCCGGTTCGCTTCTGCGGCTTTGATCTGCAGGGATTGGGACAGGTCCGCCTCAAATTCTACGTCGCCGCCACTAAGCCAGACCGGTTCAACTTTCTGAGGTGGTGTTTGCGAACCCCATAGCGATGCAAGTAGTAATCTGGCGGAATATTCCTCTGCCCTTGCGGCTTCCAGCGCTGCTTCCGCTTCGCCAAGCGCAGCGTCAGCGCGCAATGCTCTAAGCGGTGGATCACGGCCAGTTTCAACGAGGATTCTGGCAATCCTTGCCAGTTCCCGGTTGCGTCCGACGACGCGCGTTGCAAAGTCAAGGCGGCTCTGAGCGGCAACTGCTTCTGTATATGCCAGACGCACGGAGCTGGCCAATTCGGCCTGAGAAATCGCAGCTTCTATCTCTGCGAGGCTTGTCTGCGCTCGCGCCGCACGTGTTCTGGCACCGCGTTTACCGCCGAGCTCCAATCGCTGCCCAACAGAAACGGTATATTCGGTTGAACGCAGGCCTTTGAAAACGCCGCTCCCGGCGACGTTTTCAACGTCTACCGAGACCTCGGGATTTGGTCCGAGGCTCGCTTGTTTTTGGTTCCCGCGCGCGATATCAATCTCTGCTTGGGAAATTTGCACGGCAGGCGATTCAGCTCCTGCGCGCACTAAGGCCTCGTTTAAACTGACACTCTGATCCTCCGCCAGAGCGGCAGTGGCAGGGCTCGCGGCAAATATCATTGCCGCACAGAGGCGCAGACGCGCCATTTTCTTAAACATTTCTGAGAAATCCTCGCTTAACTAATTCAAATAACGCCATAAGTTTGGCGCAAGTCAGAATTAGTTCAGACGCGAGGTGGTCGTTTTAAACGGGATGAATGCGCAGACAGCGCAAATTGATCGGCATTGCTGCTGAAGCTGGAACTTACCAGATCCACTGATCCGTCAAAGCCTGCCAACCGTGCAGTGGTAACGCTGCCGTTATGGCAATGACCATGCGGACAGATTCCATGTTTACCTGCGTCATTATCCGAAGGGGCTTCATCCGAGTGCCCGGCGTCGGAAATCAACATCAGTTCGGCGTTTTGTGGTTCGTTAGCGCATTCAGCTGCTTCGGCAACCGTCATGCTCGACATAATCAAAACGAGCAAAGCCGCCATCAGGCGAAAGAGCCCTGACGTTTTTCCAGTTATGCCGATGCGTTCGTTCATGGTTCCGCCCAATACATTATCTCGTTAGTTCATCAAGTGCTTTTGAACAACATTCCTAATATTTCATGCAGTTAGATATGTAATATCATTAATTTTCAGGTTATTGCTACGAGAACTATTGCCAGCACGATCATCGACGATTGACCGATTCCTCAAAGGACTTTCTCGAACCTTAGGCCTAAAACTGAGTCATATTTAGAAGAACCTGCGGACTTGATTTTTATAGGCTCGAAATTCGTCGCCATACACTTCTTCCAGCCAAGGTTCCTCGAAAATGGGAGCAAGCAGGTAGAGCGCGGCCCAAAAACCCAACAGTATCGTGACAAAGGTCGAATTGATGATGAGCGCCCAACCTACAAGTCCTACCCAGGTCGCTACATAGACCGGATTACGGCTTATGGAGAAATAGCCGTCTGTTACCAGCCCGCGTTTTTCTCCAAAGGCATTGCGCCATCCCATTTGAAGGGTGATGCGAATGGCAAATCCAAATCCCACGCAGAACAACAATGTGCCTATCGCAATCGCGACATAGCGCGTCTCAATTACACTGATGTTAAATTCCAGCACTGACAGAACGATCAATGGATAAAGAAAACACCTGAATAAAATCAGGAAGCTTCGATGCTGCCAACTATTTTTGGAAGGCGGCGGCCAGAATTGAAGATTGTCCCTCCTTGTTGCAACGAGCGACAGCAGCAAGATGATGCAAACCGAACCGAGGGATATTCCGAAGAGGATCGGGGGTAGCATCTCCAAGTTCATTTCGAAATTCCGATCCAGCGGGGAACTTCGCTGGAAAACTGATCATAGGCCGCACCAAAACTTTTGCTCAGGTGCGCTTCCTCAATCCGGACCTGCGCATGGCAGGCCAGCGCAAATGCAAGCAATGCAACCCAGCCCCACCAAATGCTGGCGCTCAAGGCAATGCCGAGGCCAAGCAATATCATCCCTACGAATATGGGGTTGCGGCTGAACCGGAATAGCCCATGCCGAACAAAAAGCGGTGCGTCTCCGTCGCGAACGCCAACGCGCCAAGCCCGGCCCATCTGGATTTGGGAGACAATCACTACAACAGTGCCAGCAACTGCCAGCAGTGCACCAACCCAGGCAAATCTGGTCACCGGCTGCATTGCAGCTAACCCGCTTGCGATTCCCAGAACGGCAATACTGATCGCAAAAACAAGCCCGGCCAAACGCTGCCCGCCCTTGGCTGCGCCAAATGCCCAGGCACTGTCGCCGGTCGAACGGGCTACGGAATACCCGCGCCATAGCGAAGCAAGGAAGACAACAATCAACGCGGTAACCGGAACAGCCTGCATCATCTTGCCTCTCCAACCGCGATTTTGCTCTTTTTCACAGATTGCAGTTCACTTCGAGCCTGCCAGATGATTTGAATGCCGCCGGTGATGGCAAGACCCGCCATAATTCCTGCAACTCCGAGATCGGGCCACGCGCTGCCAGTCCCTGCGACGCCAAGCGCTGCGGCAAGGACGGCAACATTGCTGATCGCGTCATTGCGAGAACATATCCACACTGATCGCATGTTCGCGTCGCCCGTCCGGTAGCGATACAGCATCAGGGCAACGCCGACATTAACAAGCAAGGCCAGAGTTCCAACGATACCCATCGTCTCGGCAACCGGCGTCGTGCCGTTGAAAAACGCCCATACGGCAGATCCCAGCACCCATAGACCGAATAGCAATATGGTTGTGCCCTTGAACAAGGCCGCTCGGGAACGCCATGCCAGCGCCATCCCAGCCACACCAAGGCTGATCGCATAATTGGCCGCATCACCGAAAAAGTCGAGCGCATCGGCCTGAAGCGCGCGTGAATCCGCCTGAACACCAGCGCCCATTTCTACGAAAAACATCGCGGCATTGAGGATAAGTGCAATCCACAGGATACGCCGCCAGCGTTTGTCATTCAGCGCGTCTCCTGTTCCACAGGCATCGGCGCAGCAATTATCAGACATGGTTTTTCCTAGACAATTTTCGATTCGCCGATAGTTATGCACCCTGTAGTAACTATAGGGTCAAGCAATGAAAATTGGAGCACTGGCAAAAGCAACCGATACGAAGGTGGAAACCGTCCGCTATTATGAGAATATCGGTCTGTTACCGCCTCCTGCCAGAACGACCGCGAATTACCGGGATTACGGAAGCGACCATCTAGCCAGGCTTTCGTTCATTCGCCGTGCCCGAAACCTTGGCTTTACCCTGAAGGCTCTGCGCGAATTGCTGGAATTATCGGACAATCAAGATCAATCCTGTGAAGCGGTTGATGATATTGCGAGCAGGCACCTTGCCGAGATTGATCAGAAAATTGACGACCTGACAACGCTGCGTTCTGAGTTAGGTCGCGTGATCGGTGCTTGTCAGCATGGAACAGTAGGGGAATGCAAAATCATTGAGACGCTGGCACCGAGAATTTAGAGATTGCAGAAAGGATCTGGCGCATCGCGAGTTCTGTCAACGAATTCCAGTATTTGCAAATATTTCTATGACCGCTTTCGGCCCTGTCGGAGCTACTTGTGAATGACCGAAACTGGGCGCGAAGCGGACATAGTATCTGACCTCTGCCAATGTCCGCAAATGGGGGGGAAGCGGAAGTTCCTGAAACGCGAACCAAAACGTCTGCTTCGTCGGCAAGGCATCGCCTCACCCATTATCGCATCGCTAGTCGATAATCCGCCTTACCGGTTGCCTCCGCATGAATCCACATTAGGAAAAGCGGCAGATCTATCTTCCGCTTCAAAAGTAGAATAGCATCCGGCTGAAGCCTCAATTTTGAGGTTGGAATTTGAATGGAAAATGTTTCCGTCGGCCAGCCTCCTACCAAGAGGTATATCATGAATATAAAAACCACCGCTGGGCATTCGCCGACAGGTCACCCACCCGGATCCGAAGAAGATCAAGTTCGGATATTGAAGCGGGTCACGCCATTCCGAGATTGGCCAGAAGTTGCAGACCCTGTCGAACCACTGATGAATGTTGCAATCCTTGATACAGAATCCACTGGTCTTGATCCCATTCGCGATGTTGTAATCGAAATTGCCATCGCATTTGTCATCGTCGATGCAATGGGACGCATTGTCAGGATCAAAAGCGCCGGGAAGTCATTGCAAGATCCTGGCGTTCCCTTGTCACCAAAGATCGTCCAGCTCACCGGATTGACGGACGAAATGTTGGCCGGTCAGACTATAAATCCTGATCGTATTGCAGCACGCCTGAATGAGATGGATGCCATCTGCGCTCACAACAGCTTCCATGATCGGCGATTTGTCGAAAAACTACTCCCAGATCTTGATGCAAAACCATGGATCTGCTCCATGCGCGATTGCGATTGGGCTGGCTGGGGTTTCGATGGAGCCAAGGCCGATCATCTGCTGATGCAGGCAGGGATGTTTAATCCGGTCAAGCACCGCGCAATGGATGACGTGATCAGTCTCACCAATTTGCTGACCTTTGTCACGCCGTCGGGCAAAACTGCCTTGGGCGAAGCAATTGAGAACGCCCGCCGTGACACATGGCTGTTTGAGGCGCGCGGGCTGCCATTTGACTATCGCCAGATCATAAAAGATCGCGGTTGGCGCTGGAATGGCAAAGTCTGGTGGATAGAAGTTCCGCATGATCAGCGCGAGGCAGAAGAGGCTTGGTATGCGCGCGCTTTAAAGCCATTTTCGGGCACGCCGCATATCGAGCCAATAACATGGCTAGAGCGATACCGCTGAATCCTGAAGATTAAGAAACGGGCAGTTGAAGCGCTGCCCGGAGAACAATGAAATTGAAAGTGAATTTGAGCTTCCGAAGTGAATGGAAAAGCTCCGTCCAGAAAGGACGTCACTAAGAAAAGGAATATAGAATGACGAAGAATACAACTGGCGCGGGCTGTCCGCGCGAGGCGATGACGCATGCCTTGCGCTATGAGTTGGGTTTGCAGGCAGAGCGGACTGGAACCTGCGCCATAACCTTTGGAGCTATCATCTTTCCATCCGAGGCAGTGTTCAACGCCGCTGCAGATGCTGCCATCGATAACAGGCATGACATGATAGTCAGCGTCTGGGCCGATAACATCTGTGAAAAACCATCTGGCTATGCGCTGATCCTGCGTTCCATTGGCGGCGCTGAAGTTTTGGAAGTCGAGCCAGCGCAGCTCGATAAGAGCCGGCCATTGGTTATGATCTCACTCGACCGAAAGCGGATGTTCTTTTTGAACGAGAGAGCCATTGTCGTGGAAGCGAAATGCGACCGTGGAGGAAAGGTCGAACGGGCAATCCGCCGGGGCAAATCCATATTGGACAAATCTGCCGCTGATGGTTCTGAGCGGACTGTCCAATGGGAACATACCCGCGTCACCGTTGAAGGAGATATTGTCAAAACCCGGAACAACTAGATCTTCGCAGCGTATTTTTATTCACCAGCCAAACGGGCGGCATCTTCGGATGACCGCCCGTTTGGCGTTTCAGGACAATTTTTATGAAACTTCCCATATACTCGGAGAGAATCGTCACATTCTCCGTCATCTACCATCCCTATCGCCGCAATACCGAGCGCTTCATCCGCGCCTTTGGAGCCTTTGAAGTCAACCTGCAGCTAGGTGATGACGTTTTGTTCACGCGCCATCATCATACATATCCAGATAAGGATCGAACCGCTCCTTTACTGGAAATGACGAAGCTGCTGGATCAACAGACCGACTGCGTTTGCGCAATTCTGGAAACTCCGGGCGGGTCTCACCGGCCAAAACACAAGGCCGACTTTGCTGATGATGTTCTTCATGCTCTGCCGATTTTTAATCTGGGTCTTCACCGCAAGATCCATGTTCACCGGACAGAAGATCAATATGTCCGGGTCAGCGCCGAACTGTTCGGCATCCCTTTGGCGTCCGAGATGGCCGGGCCATCGGAAAAATCCAGGCGAGCAGCAGATCACGCTCAGGCGCTGTGGCTGTCCTGGGTGTTCAATTGTCTCGCCGAAGATCCGGATCAGGCCAGTTTGGTAGCTGCCTTCCAGGCTTGGCGCCGTGTTGACGACCTACGTCCCGTTACTTTTTAATAACAAGAACCTGCTGAAGATCAGCAGGAGAAAGAAAAACCATGCAAAAATATACAATTCTCGACACTGAAATGGTCTTCGACCGGTATTATACCGAAGCCTATCAAGCCATTAATCCAAAATGTGAGAAAACCCGCATCGCTGCACGCAAGCTCAATATGATCGCATTGCTCGACATCAGCATTGATGATCTTGGCCGAATATCGGTCGGCAAATTGCGCAGCTGGACAACAGAACATCAGGACGAAGGAGCGATGCTGTCCGCTGCCTTCGACGATTTGCGCGCCTCTGCCGATCGGACGTTGGTCACTTATGGAGGTTCAGCGATGGACGCCAAAGTTATCGAACTGGCCGCTATGTCGCATGATCTCGCCCTGCCTCCACAGCTTGTTCAGGCTTTTGGGCCCCGCACAGTGCGTCCAGCCCATCTGGATATCAACGCAGCGATGAAAGGGTTTGGCAAAACCTGGCACCATCTATCGGAGGTGCTTGTGAGAATCGGTATTCCAGTTGCACTCATACGCGACAAGGCCAACCCCGATCTTCCGTTTGAAACCGGAAATTGGGGTGTTGCTCGCCAGCATTGCGAGCTGGACACTTTGCTGACGGCGATTGCTCTAGTTGCATGGCGGCGAATCCAAGGCGATCCATGCCTTCGGATTCCGGAAGCCCAATTTGCGTTGATCGAAGGATATTTGCGGCAGCGGCCAAATGCCATTGCTGGGCCGATTCTGAACGGAGAGCAGACAAGTCTTCTAGAGAAAGTCTTTGGGTTGGCAGCAAAGGCGGCTTAAAACTGAATGGAGTTGCGCATTTCGGCAATCCCAACTAACTCCCGCTCAGAGTTGCGTGATAGGTTGGGATTGCCGAAAAGCCGTGCTTCCGATTGTGGCGGGGTAAGCTGCTGATCGGCGATCTCACCATTTTCAAAATCCCTTGCAGTCCGATTTTATGTATGCTTCGCGCCCAAGAACATACCTTTACTCAAAAATTCATTTTGACCAAAAGCCGATATTCAACTGTCATGCCCTCCATGCGTGTCGGCGTCGGTCAAACTTCGCTTGTTTGACAAATAATATTTCTCGAACCCGACGATGATAACGATGCCGACAAATGCGATGACTATAATCCACGGATCACTGTTGGCTTTCATCATCAGGAAAGCGCCGAGCACGACGACATCGAAAAATATCGCGCTCAGCAATACCCATCCTTGGGCTCCCACATCCTTACGCAAATATCTGAACACACCCCAGTGGATGACGATGTCCATCACCAGATAGAAAATCGCGCCAAGCGACGCGATCCGGCTCAGATCAAAAAATGCGGCCAGCAAGCCTGCTGCTATGACGGTATAAACCAATGTATGCGTCTGAATGCCACCGGGCATGCCAAAGTGACGGTGCGGGATAAGCTCCATATCGGTCAGCATCGCAAGCATGCGGGAGACCGCAAAAACACTGGCAAGAAGTCCCGATGCCGTTGCAATAATGGCAATGGCAACGGTAAACCAGACGCCATAATCACCAAATGCCGGGCGGGCTGCTTCAGCGAGGGCATAGTCCTTCGCCGCGGCAATTTCATCTATGCCCAGCGTCGAACCGACCGCAAACGCGACCGACATATAGACGAGTAAGCAGATCGCCAGCGAGATCATGATCGCACGGCCTACGTTTTTCTCAGGATGGACAACTTCTCCGCCACTGTTGGTGATTGTGGTAAAGCCCTTGAACGCAAGAATGGCAAGGGCAATCCCGGCGATAAATCCGGTCGGAGAGGCCGCGCTTTCTGGCGCACTCTGTGTAAATTCAAAGGTGAAACCGGCGGCCCAGAATATGGCGAGAGAGAATATCAATATGCCGCCGATTTTGAGTATCGCAGTGACCGACGAAATCGATCCGATGATCTTGTTGCTTGCGATATTGACGAGAAAGGCAAAAATGATCAGCCCGATTGCCAATATCGGCACCAAGATGGAATCGCGGCCAACGTCGAAGAGTTGCAATGTGTAAGTCCCGAACGTCCGGGCGACGAGGCTTTCATTGATGATCATCGAGAAGGCCATCATCAGTGCAGCGGCTCCCGTCACTGTCGCGGGTCCATAGGCCTTTTGCAGGATCATGGCGATGCCGCCAGCGGACGGATATTTATTGGATACCTTGATATAAGTATATGCGCTAAATCCGCTGATCACGGCGGCAATAAGGAAAGCCAGCGGGAATAACGGGCCGGATAATTCCGCAACCTGCCCGGTCAGAGCAAATATCCCCGCACCGATCATCACACCGGTGCCCATTGCCACTGTTCCCGCCAATGTCAGGCTGCCCGCTTTGTAGGACGAGGTTTTTTTACCGGTTTTCACAGCGCTCCCGTGGTCGTTCATCGCCATTCACTTCTAAATCGCGCTGCCCGGTCCGCAAAGCGGTTCATATGCGATGCCGCTTCCGTTGTCAGCGGATGTTGGGTCGCATCCTCCCTGGGTGAAATAAGTTCTGCCAATGCGCGAACTTTTTCATGGGTTTCATCTGGGCTTTCCGAAAGCAGAGCCAACACGATATTCTCCAGTGCAATAACGCGAACTCTAAGCTGGACGAGTTCGGCGTTACCTATATGCGGATATTCCGATGTCCGGTTATCCTCTTCGGTTTGTGCGCCACCTTCATTGTCCCAGCGGGAAAGCGCACGATAAGGGTCCCGATATAGCTCGGCGTCTTTTTTATCAGTCATGGATCTTTCCTGTCTACTTGGGGCTGCCTTCTCGCGAACCAGAGTGTGATCGAAGGTATAACGATCCACATCACAATAGGGATCAGGCCGACATCTACAAACGGTATGACCGGCATAAGGTCGCTATAGCGCCAACCCCAATCCCAGTCGCGCGGCACCTTCGTCGCGAATATTTCGATGACTAGCGTGATTGTCAGACCCGTTCCCAAATAGACCCCCAACATCCAGATCTTTGGATCGAACATCCAGTATCTATTTCGTTTGAGCAAAGAGACGAGCGAATAGGCGACGAGCAGGATCCCGGAATCGCCAAAACTTGCTTGCGTGCAGCCCATTGTCCTCTGCCAAGAGGTTGCCTGTCCGACATCAAAAAAGGGCATCTGGAGAAATTCCCAGATGAAGGAGGTCATAAATCCGAAAATCGCGATGTGCACTTCAGGTTGCTTGTCAAAGTTCATGATACGACAACTCCGGTTTTGAATAGCGAAACAGAACCCGCTGCGGTCGGGAAACTGTGCAATGTAGGAACTTGGGTCAAAATCATTTCAGCTTTTCCGCTTCACGTCTGCGAAGCAGATAATATGCTGCGGGCACAACAAATAGCGAGAGCAGGGGGGCGCTCAGCATGCCGCCGACCATCGGAGCGGCAATCCGGCGCATCACTTCCGACCCCGCCCCTTCGCCTATCAGGATCGGGAACAGACCTGCCAGAATCACCGCGACCGTCATTGCCTTCGGCCTTATCCGCAGCAATGCGCCTTCGCGCACCGCCTGTTTTACCTGCTCTGCGTCCGGCTTTTCGCCGCGGGCTTCCAGTGCGTGCTTCAGATAGATCAGCATTACCACGCCAAATTCAGCCGAAACCCCGGCAAGAGCAATGAACCCGACCGCGGTGGCGATCGACTGATTGAGCCCCATTGCATAAATCAGCCACAGCCCGCCGGTCAGCGCGAACGGTAATGTAGCCATGATAAGCAACGCCTCATCAAAGCGGCGGAACGTCAGATAGAGCAAGAAGAAGATAATCGTCAAAGTGGCCGGCACAACGATCAACAACCGATTGGTTGCACGCTGCAAATACTCGAATTGCCCAGTATACGCCACACTGACACCGGGCGGCAAATCCACGTCCTTGCCAATCGATGCTTGCAAATCTGCCACCACGGATACGAGATCACGGCCCCTGGTATCGACATATATCCAGGTCGACGGTCGGCCGTTTTCGCTGCGCAGCATCGGCGGACCGGAACTGATTTCAATGTCGGCGACCGTGCCCAATGTGATTTGCTGCAAGGAAGGCGTGAGAACAGGAAGATTGCGTAGGTTTTCCAAACTATCACGTATCTCCCGTGGATAGCGGACGCTTATCGGATAGCGGGCCAGCCCTTCGACGGTTTCGCCGACATTCTTGCCTCCGATGGCGCTCGATACCATTGTTTGGACATCGGAAATATTGAGGCCGTAACGCGCAGCAGCAGCGCGATTGATATCAATGTCGATATAGCTCCCGCCGGTCAGTCTTTCCGCTAGGGCCGAACTGACACCATCGACCTTTTTGGCCGCGCCCTCGATTTTCTGGGCAACCTTGTCAATTGCATCGAGATTATCACCCGACACCTTGATCCCGATCGGACTTTTGATACCGGTTGAGAGCATTTCTATACGGTTGCGGATCGGCGGTATCCAGAAATTGGCCAGTCCGGGAACCTTGACGGCTTTGTCGAGTTCCTCGATCAGCCTGTCCGACGTCATGCCCGCGCGCCATTCCTCCTTCGGCTTGAAATGGATCGTCGTCTCGAACATAGTGAGCGGCGCAGGATCAGTTGCCGTATCGGCGCGTCCCGCTTTGCCGAACACTGTTTCCACTTCAGGCACCGATTTTATCAATCGGTTGGTCTGTTGAAGCAGTTCAGAGGCTTTCGCCGGAGATAGCCCCGGCAGGGCATTGGGCATGTAAAGCAAATCGCCTTCATCCATTTGCGGCATGAACTCGCCGCCAAGCTGGCTGATCGGCCAAGCGCTGGTAGCAAAGGTGAGCAGCGCGATCACGAGCAGTTTTTTCGGGCTTTTGAGCGACCAGTCGAGTGCTGGCCTATAGATTTTCATGAGGAAGCGACTGATCGGATTTTTCTCTTCGGACGGGATTTTTCCGCGAATGAAATAGCCCATCAAAACCGGTATCAAGGTGATCGAGAGAATGGCAGCCCCCGCCATCGCGTAGGTTTTTGTGAATGCTAGAGGAGAGAATAATCGTCCTTCTTGTCCTTCCAGAGTAAAAATCGGCAGGAAAGAAAAGGTGATGATCAGCAGGCTGAGGAATAGCGCGGGGCCAACTTCAACCGCCGCGTCAACGATCAGCTGCCATCGCTTTTCGCCCAGCATTTCGGCGTCCGGGTTGTCATTCTGCCATTTTTCAAGATGCTTGTGCGCGTTCTCAATCATGACAATGGCAGCATCTACCATCGCGCCAATGGCAATCGCAATTCCGCCAAGCGACATGATATTAGCGTTAATCCCCTGAAAGCGCATCACCAGAAAAGCGATCAATATACCAAGCGGCAGGGTTAAAATTGCCACGAGTGCGGAGCGGGCGTGCCAAAGGAACAATGCGCAGACTATGGCAACGACGATGAATTCTTCGAGTAATTTCATGGTGAGATTGTCGACCGCCTTGTCGATCAGTTCGGAACGGTCATAGGTCGTCACAATCTCGACTCCGGGCGGCAGGCTCTGCTTTAGCGTCGCAAGTTTCTCTTTGACGCCAGCAATTGTCTCGCGGGCATTTTTGCCCGAACGCAAGATGATAACGCCGCCAGCCACTTCTCCTTCACCGTTCAGTTCTGCTATCCCGCGTCTGATCTCAGGGCCTATTTGAATCCGCGCAATATCGCCCAAGGTGACGGGAACACCGCCGCGTGCGGTCTTTAAGGGAATGGCCCGGAAATCATCTAAATTTTCCAGATAGCCGTTGGCCCTCACGATATATTCGCGTTCGGCCAGTTCCACGATCGAACCGCCGACTTCCTGATTAGCGTTCTGGATCGCCTTGATCACGCTGTCCTGGTCAATCCCCAGAGACACCATCCGGTCAGGATCAAGCACGACCTGATATTGTTTCACCATACCGCCAATGGACGCGACTTCCGCAACGCCGGGAATGGTCTGTAGCTCATAACGAAGAAACCAGTCCTGCAGCGAACGCAGCTGAGACAGGTCGTTGCGCCCCGTCCGGTCGACAAGGGCATATTCATAGATCCAGCCGACACCGGTTGCGTCTGGCCCCAGCGTCGGGACAACGCCGGCCGGCAGATCGGCTTGAACCTGATTGAGATATTCCAGAACCCGCGAACGTGCCCAATAGAGATCGGTGCTGTCATCAAACAGCACATAGACATAGCTGTCTCCATTGAATGAATAGCCGCGCACCGCGCGTGACCCCGGAACCGACAGCATTGTGGTTGTGATGGGATAGGTAACCTGATTTTCGACAATCTGCGGTGCCTGCCCGGGATAGGGGGTGCGAATAATGACCTGCACATCGGAAAGGTCCGGCAGGGCATCGACCGGCATGGTTCTGACCGCCCAGATACCCGCCGCCAGCAATGCTGCTATTATGAGCAGGACAAATATGCGCGCGCTCACACTGAGACGTATGACCTTTTCGATCATTGGCTGGCCTCTGCGCGGCTAATGCTGGTGATGATTGATCCGTTTTTCATTTGCATGAAGCGGAAGGTCACGCGGTCGCCTTTTTTAAAGCCGCGCAATAAACCCGGTTTGGCGAGTTTGAAGTCCATCGTCATCGCCGGCCATTTAAGGGCAGGCACCGGTTCGTGCGACAAGGTGACCGCGCCGCTTTTGATCGCTTCAATTCTGCCGGCGGTTTGATAGTCAGACATTTTTGTGGGCGCGCTTTTCTGCTCACCCTCAATCGGACGCACTTTGATCCCTGAAAGGCTCGCTTCTGAATCGACCAGAAACTGGCCAGAAACGATTACTTTTTCACCTGGTAACAGGCCGGCCAATATTTCCGTTTGCCCGCCGCCTTCGCGGCCTATTTTGACCTCTGCCGGGCGATAGCGACCCTTGCCATTCGCTAGCATTACCAAGTTGCGCGTTCCGGTTGCGATAATCGCTTCGGTGGGGACCAGAATAGCGGGACTGCCCGTGTCACCCATATCTACGGTAGCGAACATGCCTGGACGAAGTCGGCCGCCTTTATTGGCTAGTTCGATCCGTCCGGTGAGCGTTCTGCTGCCGCTTTCGACGGAAGGCAGAATCGCAATGACTTTGCCCGCAAATTCCATATCTGGGAAGCTTTGCAACACAGCCACTGCACGCTGCCCTACACGGATTTCCGAAGCCCTTGCTTCGGGAATGGCAACATTCAGCCATACGGTATTCAGTCCGTTAATCTGTGCCAGCGGCTGGCCTTCAGCCAAGGTCATACCTTCTCTTACGCTCAGGCTTTCAATCACCCCGCCAATGGGCGTTGAAACCGTGTAAACGCTTTGCTGCTTTCCGGTTCGCGCAACCCGGCGGATCAGATCGTCTGGCATGCCCAGCAGCCGCATCCGTTCCTTTGCCGCCGCCGCAAAACGATCATTGCCGGTTCTTGCGAGCGCAAGATATTCCGCCTGTGCGCCGCCCCAGTCGGGCACCAGTATGTCCGCCAATGGAGCGCCAGCAGGCACAATATCGCTGGGAGCGCGGCGATAGGTGCGCTGGACAAATCCGCCCGACCTTGCCTGAACAATGGCGACATCGCGTTCGTTAAACTCGATCGTTCCCGTCACGCGGAGCTTGGATTGGATTTTGCCAACCAATGCCTCAGCGGAGCGGATACCCAGATTTTGCGCAATACCCGGAGCAATGGTGATCCCCGGCTCGCTGGCATTCCCATCACTGGCTTCGCCAGCATATTTGGGAACAAGCTGCATATCCATGAACGGAGACTTGCCCGGTGCGTCAAATTTTTGCTGGGGAAACATTGGATCATAATAATAGAGGATTTCGCCTTTGCCCTGCGTAGCCGCGATTTCGCTGCTTTCGCCAGCCCCGCCGGTGCCGAGCCAATATCCGCCACCGCCTGCGGCCAGAACCGCAGCAAGAACAAGCACGCGCCATTTATTGTCTTGGATGGATGTCAGCGTCATGGCTGGTTCCTCTCATAAGTATATTTTATGCGAACTGTGTCGCGAACCAACGTGGCTTCCCGGTCGAGCAGATCGATTTCTGCTTCGGCAAAAGCCACGGCTGCATTAAGCGCGGTGTCCAGATCAACGCGGCCGGCGCCATAGCTGACCCGCTCCAGTTCAGCCTGTTTTTTGGCCAACGGTAAAAGTGTGTTTTTGGACCGTTCCCAGTTTTCCCGGTAAGACCGGTTTGCTGCGAGGTCGCTGGAGAGCTCTGCTTGCAATTGTCGCTCTAGATCATTCGCCTCCAGCCGGGCTGCACTTGCTTCCAGTATTCTGGCGTCGATGACCGGATTTTGCCGTTTTTTTGCAAATAATGGCAGATCAATCGTGACGCCAACCGATACATATTCGCCATATTCCGGCCGGCGATGCACATAAGAGGCATTCACACTGAAGTCGGGTCGCTTGTTCGCTCGCGCAAGTTCCACGTCGGCGTCGGCCCGTTCGACTTTCGCATCCTGAATATCCAGAATGGGTAGCTCCTTGATCGTGCTGACAAGAGCTTCCCGGTCGATGGTGAATTCAGGGAGCGTGCCTTCGGTTTCGGGGCGGTCGACGCCGGTCCACCGTGCGAGCATTGCCCGGGCCTTTTCAATATCAGCGGCGCGCAGCGAGCGCCGGTCAGCCAGTTTCGCGATCAGCCGTTCCGGCTCGAAGGCTTGAGCTGGTCGGGTGATCCCCAATTCAAGGCGCGCGCCAACTGTTGCCGACAGGTCACTGAGGCTCTGCTGCAAAACTTCCAATATTTGGAGCCGCCGCTGGGCGTAATAGAGATCGATCCAGGAAAGCGCAGAATAAAGCTGCACATCCTGAACCAAAGCTTCCTTATTGGCTCTTGCCACTGTTATGTCCGCCATCGCCTGACCTGCCCGGGCGCGTCTTTTTGCGCCATTGGGAATATCCTGACTAATACCGATCCTTTGTCTGGGAAATCCGTCACGACCAGGGCGCGGAGAAATCTCGAACGGACCAGCAATTCTCCGATCCATTATGTCTAAGCTAAGCTTCGGATCGGGAAGTTGATCGGCGGCAATCGCGGCGCTCTGCGCCGCTTCAATGACGAGCGACCGGGCCTCTATTGCTGGCGTCGCGGTCTCTGCCAGTTCGACCGCTTCTGCGAACGTGAGTGGTTCGGCTTGAAGCGAAAAGACGGGGATATATAGTGCTAAGGCTGGCAATGCCAACAATGGGCGCCGCGATATTGCCTGGCGGATTTTCGGTCGATATTTCATTATGCTTGCTCACTAAAATAGTGGGGCGAACATGCCGTCATCGGTGGCGGCAATTTTAAACCTTGGAGGTTAGATGTTCGAAAGTTTGCGGGCTTGCTTCTCGCCGGTATGCCAGAGCAATCACACAGAAATCGGAAAGAGATCGCAAGAATATCATCACCCTCAGAGCGGCGGTATTCGCGATCTTCGTTCAAGCAATAATGGGAGGTTTTATCTCGGGAATGCTGTGCATGCCGGTGGGGTTTTCAAACAGACGGTGTGCGGGTGACATAGCTTTAGCCGATATTGCTTCGGCAACAGCTGCACCTTCGAGAAAAGTCGCAGTTGTCGGAGAACATTGCAGCATCGCCGCGCAATCTGATCCACAGCAATCCTTTGGTGTGGACGTTTCATTCATACCCGTTTCGCTGCAATGGGACATTTCCACACTACCAGCATCGCTTTTTGAAAGGGATGAACAGGACATCGGCCTAGCGATTCCCTGTCCAGCTAAGGCAAGTCCAAGAAGAACGAATAGAAAGAGCTGTTTAAACACGAACCGAGTGTCCGGTGTTTTCCGATCCCCGTCAACCGAATCTTTCACGGAGATGATGGCGGTGAGGCAAGTCTTTGCGCCACTGTCCCACGGTAATGTGAATTGTCCACTTTCGCGATACTGAAGCCACATTGACAATGCCCTTTCTAGGCGAATAGGGCTGGTGATCATGGGCCTCACAACGCTTTGCGGCGCAAGCGCAAAGCGTTAGCGATTACCGAAACAGACGATAGGCTCATTGCTGCTGCTGCAATCATCGGGCTGAGTAAGATGCCGAACCACGGATAGAGAATGCCTGCTGCAACCGGCACACCAAGCCCGTTATAGATAAACGCAAAGAACAAGTTCTGCCGGATATTGCCCATGGTTTGCTGGCTAAGGTTGCGTGCCTTGGCTATGCCACCCAAATCACCCTTGACCAGCGTGATACCCGCGCTTTCCATCGCCACATCGGTGCCAGTGCCCATCGCAATTCCCACATCGGCCTTGGCGAGAGCGGGAGCGTCATTGATGCCGTCTCCTGCCATTGCGACAATTTTACCCGCCGCTTGAAGCTCGCTGATGACCCGGTGCTTGTCTTCGGGTGACACATTGGCGTGGATTTCATCGATCCCTATCATCTTGCCAACGGCTTGCGCGGTGGCTTCGGCATCTCCGGTTAACATGACCACGCGGATATTGGCTTTGTGCAGCGCTTTGATCGCTTCTGCCGTGGTCGGTTTGATCGGATCGGCGACACCGATAAGACCCGCCGGTTTGCCATCGACGGCCACAAACATAACGGTTTGCCCTTGTGATCGGCCGTCCTGCGCCTTGGCAATCAGGTCCGCGCTCGCGGCACCGAGCCGGTCCATCATTTTTTCATTGCCGATGGCGACGCGCTTACCGCGTGCGCTGGCTTCAACCCCTTCGCCGGTCACCGACTGAAAATCGGTTGCCGCATCAAACGAAAGCCCCTTTTCCTTTGCGCCGGTTACAATTGCGGCTGCCAGCGGATGTTCACTCGCCATTTCGATTGCGGCCACAAGCGCAAGCATTTCGTCGCTGTCAAAACCCTTTTCCGTTTTGACGGAAACCAGTTTAGGCTTGCCCTCGGTGAGCGTGCCGGTTTTATCGACCACGATTGTATCAATCTTCTCGAGAGTTTCGAGCGCCTCGGCATTTTTGATTAAAATACCGTTTTGCGCGCCCTTGCCGGTGCCAACCATGATCGACATCGGCGTGGCGAGGCCAAGCGCACAAGGACAAGCGATGATAAGGACTGCGACCGCGTTGACCAAGCCATAGACCAGCGCGGGTTCTGGCCCCCAAATGGACCATATAATGAAAGTGGCAATAGCGATCAGAACCACAGTGGGCACAAACAGGCCAGCAACCGTATCAGCCAGTTTCTGGATAGGGGCACGGCTACGCTGTGCTTCGGCGACCATCTGGACGATCTTGGCGAGAAGCGTATCCTTACCAACGCGTTCGGCGGTCATGACAAAGCTGCCAGTCTGGTTGACCGTGCCGCCGGTGACAACATCACCTTCGGCTTTCGCAACCGGTATTGGTTCGCCCGTAATCATTGATTGATCAATCGTGCTGGACCCCTTGGCAATGGTGCCATCAACGGGGACTTTATCGCCTGGACGGACGCGCAAGCTGTCGCCGCTCTGCACTAGGTCGAGAGATATTTCCTCTTCCGAGCCATCCGCGCCAACGCGCAGCGCAACTGGCGGTGCCAGTTCAAGCAACGCGCGCAAAGCACTTGATGTCTGTCCACGCGCTTTCAGTTCCAGCACTTGCCCCAATAACACCAAGGTCGTGATGACAGCCGCTGCTTCGTAATAGACAGCCACGCCCCCATCATGGCCGCGAAATGCTGCCGGAAAAATGCTGGGAAACAGCGTCGCGACCAGACTGAAGCCATAGGCAACTGCCACGCCCAGACCAATCAGCGTGAACATATTGAGGTTCATGGTTTTGAGCGAGTTCACGCCGCGCACAAAGAACGGCCACGCGCCCCACAGAACTACTGGCGATGCCAGAAAAAGCTGCAACCATTGCGATACTCCCGGCTCAAATAAACCTTCGAACGGCTTGCCCGGAATAAGGTCCCCCATCGCGTAAATAAACAGCGGGATGGAAAACAACGCACTGACCCAGAAGCGCTTGCGCATATCAAGATATTCTGGATCGGGGCCAGTATCGAGACTAAAGGTCTCGGGTTCAAGTGCCATCCCACAAATCGGACAGGAACCCGGCCCTTCTTGCCGAATTTCTGGATGCATCGGGCAGATGTAGATCGTGCCCGCTGGAACATTTTCTGATACTTCGCGGTGCTTTCCAGTGAGGTAATGCGCTGGGTCGGCGATTAATTTGGTTTTGCATCCGGCTGAACAGAAATGATAATCCCGAGCCGCATGATGCGCATGATGCTCGCTCTTGCTCGGATCAACATCCATACCGCATACGGGGTCTTTTACAGTCCCTACAGCAATCTCTTTGTCTTTGCAGCAGCACGATTTGGCGGTCTCACTATCATTCTCAGACATGATCGGCACCTGCAACCTTGCGGCCTATCCACGCGCGCAGGGGGATAACCAACAATGCAATATACCATCCATAGAGAAAGCTACCGACCGCGCCTGCAAGAAAACCTTGCAAAGTCAGCCACTCAAATCCGGGCAGCAACGGCGCCCAAGACTCATGCATATGCATTGACTGCGGCGCTAAAAGACCAAAGCCAATGCAGATGAGGTAGCTGAAAAGCAAAAACAGGCTCAGGGTCCAGCCCCATATGAGGATTTGTTCGCGGTTTGAAACATGCGTCATTTCTAGCTCCTCTTGATTATTAACAAATATACTATAGGGGGGTATAGTAGTAAGGCGGCGAAGTGTCAAGGTTGATGCTGCCGCTTCTTTAGATTGATCACGCTCCAAAATTTGGCATAAGGGCATCATGACAGACAAATTCACCAAAGAAATCGTGCGCATGCGTAAGATCGAGGGTCAGGCGCGCGGAATAGCTAAAATGATGGAAGATGATCGCTATTGTATCGATATCCTCCAGCAATTTTCCGCAATGGAAGCCGCCTTGCGCTCTACCAAAATGAAAATTCTGGAAATCCATACCAATCACTGCGTCGAGGAAGCTTTGACCTCGGGCAGCAAAGCTGACCAGAAAGAGAAAGTTGCGGAATTGGTGAACCTGTTCGGCAAGATGGGGAAATAGTCTGGCCCGAAGAATCGTAAAGCGGAGCTCCGAGCCAGACTATTCTCTTATTCAGGCGCGTCTTTTTTGGGCTCCATCATGCTATGATCCATCTTCGAATGATCCATAGCTGGTTGCGCTTTGTCACTCGCATCCGGGGCTGACATTTTAGAGTGATCCATTTTGCTGTGGTCCATCTTCGAGTGATCCATCATCTGGCAGGACATTTTGCCATCGGCACCCTTCATCATCATGCCCGGCATTTTCATACCGTCTTTCATCATTTCGCATTTCTGCATCGCAGGTGCGCCGGCTTTCGGTGCCGTATGGTCATGAGCCAATACCGCCCCGCCAGACGTCAGAGCAATGGCTCCCAAAATTAGTGTAAGCTTTTTCATGATATTTCCTTTCTTGGTTTAAATCTCAATTGTAACTAGCGAAAACGCGTTGGCCACTGTCGCCAAACGCTATGACTTGATAAGGCTGGGTTTGGTTTTGATATTCCATTCCAGGCGAGCCGACCGGCATTCCAGCGACGGCAAGGCCCTTCACTCCAGTAGGTTTTTCCCGCAGTAATTTGGCAATAGCATCGGCGGGCACATGCCCTTCGATAACATATCCCTCAACAATCATGGTATGACAGGATCGCAACGTTTCCGGCACTCCGTTCGCGTCTTTGACAGCGCTCATATTTGCGCTGTTCCGTGTTTCCACATCCTGTTTCATATTCGTTTCAATATGCTCGGCCCATTTTTCGCAGCAGCCGCAACCCGGGTCGCGGAACATCACAAGCGGGGCAGCTTGAGCGGCGCTGGTGCAGGCAGCGAGCAAGCCAAAGAGCGCCGATGCCAAAAGCGGGTTTTTCTTCAGTTTGCGGATGTGATTGAACATCTATCTTTCCTTCGTGAGATACCGAGTCTTCTGCTCGATTTGGAGCTTGGTGTGTTTAGAAATTCATATGATTCATGCCGCCATGCATGAATGTGCCGCCCAGAAAAGCTTGAATCAGCACCCCGATCGTCAATAGGCCCAGCAAGACGGCGAACAGTCTTTCTTCGCTGCGATTGTGGTGAAAACGGCGCAGCCCGGCCCATGCCAACAACACCGATCCGATTGCGACGGTCATTCCTAGATAGCGATGCGCGGTGAGGGTGAGATTGCGGTCGTAAAGATAAAAGCCACCAGCAAACCAGCCAAAACACGCTGCGGCTACTGCACCCAGGGCACCAATGACGAGCATAATCCGCGCTGCCGAACGCCAGTCAGGCTTACCGCGCGCAACACCAAACGCTTCGGCTGCAAACGCGGCAACAATCATGGCAATTGGAAAATGGATGACAACCGTATGAAGTTTGCCCAGCCAGATGAACAGGCGCTCACCAAAGCTCTTATTACTATTATCTGCCGCTTCGCTATGATCCATCATGCCTCCATGGCCGTCACCCATACCTTCTAAGTGGTTGCCTTCCGGCGCCACGGGGGCTGATCCATCGGGTATCATCGGCATCGTGCCATCATCCATCATATCCTGCATATCGGCGTTCTGCGCAGCTTCACCGGCTCCGGTAGCCTTTTCATGATGGTCTACGCCAATTCCTGGACCAGCGCCCATCTCGGTCGGATCGCCGTGCGCAAGAGCAGGAACGCTGAGCGAACTGAGACCAATTGCAATGCACATCATAAATTTGCGAAACTTCTTGATTGGCATCTCAGCCCTTCCTGTAAAAAATTTGAGGTCGCGCATTGCCGTGTCCTTGATGACCGCTAATCAATAATACGTTGCGATAATGGCCACCCCTCAAAAATAATTTCGAGGGCAAAGCTGTCCAGCATGCGTATAAAGAACAGAAACGACGAAATGGGATAATATCAATGCCGCTATCAGACATTAAACTTGATGCGATGCTTGCAAGCTTGCGGGCCGATCAATCAACCGAGGCGCTGGCAAGCGATGATGGTTTCCACAATGATGTCTGGCTCCGTGTCGGCGAAATGAATAGCAGCCGGCTTTCGCGCCAGAAAAGTCTACTGGCGGCGCTGATGTTCGTGACCGCGCTGGGCGCTGGGTTTGGAACGGCCGATCAGCCTGCGCTGGCGATGAACCAAACCAGCCCATTGATTGGCGGTGCGGATTACTCGCCCGCCAACCTTCTTCACGTTTCACAGTGACGGTGATGAGCATATGAAATTCGGACCAATACAAATTATCCTTCTCGTCCTGCTGGCGCTCGGCGCAGGCTGGATCGGTTCCCTCGGTGCCAAACACTGGAGCCAAAGCGACGACCAAAATGTTGGGGTCCACAGCTTCGTTCACGAAGAGCTTGATCTTGATAAGGCACAAGAGAAGCAGCTTGCAGAGCTGGAAAGTGATTTCGGGATCAGGCGGCAGGCACTGGACCTCGCGCTGCGATCGGCCAATGCCGATCTTGCCGCTGCCATCGAAGAAGAACATCAATACGGCCCCAAGGTTTCTACCGCGATTGAAGCGGTGCATGTTCAAATGGGATTGTTACAAAAAGTCACTGTCGAACATCTCTTCAAGATGCGCGCTTTGTTAAATCCCGACCAGCAAAGGGCGTTTGACGAGCGGGTATCAAACTCGCTGACCGCAGGGTATTAAGTGCAAAAGTCGCAGTCTGACGCCCAAGTTCCGGAAAATGCGCTCATCGCAGAGGCTGCAAAAGGTAGCAAAACTGCATTCAACCGTGTGATGAACCAGCAAGCGCCCCGGCTGCAAAATATCGCCCTCAGAATGATGGGCAACAGTTCCGACGCGGAAGATGCCGTTCAGGAGGCGCTGGCAGCTGCTTGGTTCAAGCTCGCCAGCTTCGATTTGTCGCGACCCATTTCTCCGTGGCTCACCCGGATTACAGTCAATAAATGCCGCGATCTTTTGCGTAAACGTCGGATCAGGCAGTTTTTTGAATTTCACAGCGACAATGAAGCTGGCATGATAGTAGCTGACGATGCACCTGACCCAAGTGCAGAATTGCAGGCGCGTCAGGCGCTTGAAGTCATGCAAAAAGAGATCACTCGCTTGCCAGCGACATTGCGTGAGCCGTTTGTTCTGGTCACTTTTGGCGAGAATAGCCAAGCCGAGGCGGCGCATATTCTCGGAATATCTGAGAAAGCCGTCGAAACGCGAATTTACCGTGCCCGCAATCGCCTGCGAGAAATTTCTGAAAAATTTGAGGGGTGAAGGAGCCCCCTCCGTATTGAGAAGCATATCGGTTTAGTAATCAGGATCACATATGCTTTCTCTTCCCCGTCGCCGCTTCCTTTCATCTGCTCTGCTTGCTGGCGGCGCGGTCGGATTTTCCTCTGCCATGCCTGCTTGGGCACGCGGAGCAATGGCAGGTTCGGTGCGTAAGGGCATTGACGAAGTGTCAGGTTCAAGCATTGATCTTGCCATCGGACGCGGTCAATTTTCAACGGGCGGACGCAGCGGTCATGCAATCGCGGTGAACGGCACCGTGCCGGGGCCGCTGGTAAGGTTACGCGAGGGGCAGGATGTCCGACTGAATGTTACCAACAACCTCGATGAGGATAGCTCAATTCACTGGCACGGCATATTGCTTCCCTTCCAGTTTGATGGTGTTCCGGGCGTGTCCTTTCCCGGTATCAAGCCCGGCGAGACCTTCACAGCGCCCTTCAAGGTGCGCCAGAGCGGCACCTATTGGTGGCACAGCCATTCGGGACTGCAGGAACAGATGGGGCATTATGGCCCAATCATCGTCGATCCTGCGGGGTCAGACCCGGTAGCTTTTGATCGCGAATATATCATCCTTCTAAGCGAATTTACGCCGATGCACCCACACGTCATCATGAAGAAGCTGAAACATGCTGATGGCTATTTTGACTACCAGAAAACCACTGCCACTGATGATCGCAAATTGAGCGGCAAAGAACGCCGAATGTGGGGCAAAATGCGGATGTCACCCACCGACATACTTGATGTGTCGGCGGCAACTTATACTTATCTTATCAACGGGCACGGCCCTGCCGATAATCTGGAACTGCTTTTCAACCCTGGAGAAAGGGTGCGGCTTAGGATTATCAATGGCAGCGCAATGACCTTCTTTAATCTGCGGATCCCAGGCCTGCCGATGACGGTGGTGCAGGCCGATGGCCAAAATGTCATGCCAGTAGAAACCGATGAATTACAGATCGGGGTTGCAGAAACCTATGACGTCGTTGTCCAGCCAACCGCGGACAAGGCCTTCACCTTCGTAGCAGAATCTATGGACCGCTCGGGTATGGGCGTTGCTACCTTGGTTCCCCGTGCAGGAATGCGCGCCGAAGTCCCGGCCCTGCGCGATCCGCCAATACTGACGATGGCTGACATGGGGATGGCGGGCATGGATCATGGCGAATCGGGTGGTGCGCCAGCAAGCGGCATGGACCATTCGCAAATGGATCACAGCAAGATGAGCGCTGATGAGATGGCCAAGATGGATATGCCCGGGATGGATATGAGCGGCGGTGATGGCATGGCCGGCATGGACATGAGCGGCATGAAAATGCGCGACACGTCGATGCTGCCGTCCGATGTCAAAGTCGGTCCTGGCCTAGACATGGTTTCAATGAATGCGGCGGACCGCATGGGCGATCCCGGAATCGGGCTCGATAAAGTCGATCACCGTGTCCTCAATTACAAACAGCTCGCGGCTCTGATCCCGAGTAAGGACCACCGCAAGGCCTCGCGCAACATGGAAATCCATCTGACCGGCAGCATGGAACGCTATATGTGGTCGTTCGACGGCCAGAAATTCTCAGCGGTCTCCGATGAACCAATCCGCTTCGCCTATAATGAGCGCGTTCGAGTGAAACTCGTCAACGACACGATGATGGCGCACCCGATCCATCTGCACGGACATTTCTTTGAACTGGTCAATGGTCAAAAGAACCAACCGCTCAAGCATACCGTGATTGTTCAACCGGGCGGCAGCGCCAGTTTTGACCTGACCGCCGATGAACCCGGCGACTGGGCGTTTCATTGTCATTTACTTTATCACATGCACGCAGGGATGTTCCAGATTGTCACGGTTGCCTCACAATCAGGAGCGGACGCATGAAATCGCTGATTATCATTCTCGCGGTCGGTGTATCCGCGCCTGCAATGGCGCAACATCAAGGCCATGACATGAGCATGCCAGGCATGAAAATGCCAGCGCCAAAAGCAAAAACCGCGGTTAAGCCCGAACCAAAGCCAACGCTAAAACCCAAGCCCGCGCCTGTTGCGCCGAAGCCTGCTCCTGCCAAACCACAAGCCAAGGTCGCTCCAAAAGCCAAGCCTGCAAAAATTCAGCCCGGCCCTTCCAACGCGGTCCCCACCGAAGCACCAATGGTGATGGACCATGGTAGCATGGATCATAGTCAAATGGACGAGCAGCCAGCGATGGCGGATATGGATCATTCGGCAATGGATCATGGCCAGATGGATCATGAAGCTATGGATATGTCGGGTAATGCCATGGCCGATATGACGGCGCCCATGGCTGACGAAACACCTCCTCTCGAAGCTGGTAGCGGGCCTGCGCGCGCTGCCGATGCGATATGGGGAGCTGACGCTATGCGCGGCTCCAGGAAGCAGCTGGCGGCGGAAAATGGCGGCATGAAAACGCTTTGGGTGATGGCTGATCGCGCCGAATATCGTGTGCGAGATGGTAAGAACGGCTATTTGTGGGACGGTCAGGGCTATTATGGCGGCGATATCGACAAATTCTGGTTCAAGAGCGAAGGCGAAGGCAATTTCGGCGAAAAGATAGAAAGCGCAGAGGTGCAGGCGCTATGGAGCCATGCCATTGCACCATTTTTCGATTTGCAAGCGGGCGTGAGGCAGGATTTTGGGCCGAGCGACCGAACCTATGCAGTTATTGGAATACAGGGTCTTGCGCCTTACCTGTTCGAAATCGATGGGGCAGCATTTTTGTCTGACCGGGGCGATTTGACCGGGCGCATCGAGGCTGAATATGACCAGCGCATAACGCAGCGACTGATCCTGCAACCACGCGCAGAACTCAGTCTTGCGGCGCAGGATGTTCCTGAATTGGGGATTGGCGCGGGGATCGATGCTGCTGAACTGGGAATACGCTTACGATATGAATTTGCCCGCGAGTTTGCGCCCTATATCGGCATCGAACAGGAATGGAAAGTTGGGCAAAGCGCCAGATACGCGCGGGCGGCCGGAGAAGATCCTAGCGTCACCAATTATGTTATCGGGATTAGATTCTGGTTCTAATATTTTTAGGGGGGAGAATATGAAATATATTGGTTTAGCGCTAATTTTGGCGCTTTCTACAGTTTCTTATCAAGCTGTGGCGCACGATAAAGACGCAGAATCTGCATCTATGATGGGGACACCTGAAAGCACGCTCGAAGCATATCGAAGCGGCATAAAAAGTCTCGATGATACCAATATGCCACGCCTATTCACGGATAACGCGCTGGTATTTGAAAATGGAAAAGCGGAGGGCAGCTTTAGCAATTATCTTGCCCATCATCTCAGTCCTGAACTCAAAGAGTTTGAGAGCTTTACATTCAACAATGAGACTATCGATATATCTGTCATAGGTGAAACAGCAATCGCCTCGGAAACCTATACATATACGATAGTGCTAAAGGATGGCCGGATTATCGAAAGGCAAGGCGTTGCCACTGCGGTTCTCGTGAAACGAGACGAAAGCTGGAAAATTGCTCAATATCACTCATCTTCCCGCACGCCCAAGAAATAACATGGCAAGACAGCGATAAAACCGATGCCTTTTTGGGAGGAGATAGCGTGACACAAAAGACCCATAAACGGGCGAGTAAAATTCATAAATGGCTCGCGCTCTTTATCGGTGCACAGTTGCTGCTCTGGTTCGCAAGCGGCGTTATTATGAGCGTTGTGCCAATCGAGACGGTCCGCAGCGAACATCTTGTCGCGCGAGAGCCTGAACAACTCAATAGCCTTGTAGGGCTAGTGACACCTGAAAATTTGGGTCGCGAAATATCGGGGAACGCGGTTTCCTTGCGATACCGCAGTGTCTTAGGCAGGCCTGTTGCTGAACTTGAAAATGGGCGAGGCGAGACATTCCTTTACGATGCTAAAACGGGCATTAAACGTAGCCAAATAACGTCAAAAGAAGCCGGGTTAATAACGTCTCGCGCTTGGATAACCGGTCGCCCCAATATTGCGGCGGTCGAAAAGGTTGTGACCGGCTCGACAGAATATCGAGGCGCGCTTCCTGCTTGGCGAGTTGATACCGAGGATGACGTTTCTGTCTATATTCCGCTATCGACTGGCGAGATTGCAGCGGTGCGTAGCACAACTTGGCGTGTTTATGATTTCTTCTGGGGTCTGCATATCATGGACTGGAAAAACCATGAGAATTTCAACAGCTGGTGGCTCGTCATTTTTGCATTGGGCGGCCTGACTATGGCTCTTTCTGGATTGATGCTCCTCATTAAGCGATGGCCGTTTCGGCGAATTCGTAAGGGCCGGAACCTTCACACTACTCACGCGTAGTCTGGCCGTATTAAAAATACTTGCGCCTGATAAAAACAGGGAGAGGAAAACATGGGAAAATACACACGTTTCATCGTCATGATACTGACTTCGACGCTGGTGATGTTCGGTTTAATGTATCTCAACACCTACGCAATCGACCATGTATATTTTAGTGAGACACGCACATGGATGGCAATCTACATGGGCGCTGCCATGGCGATTATCATGTTGTTATTCATGCTGGGAATGTATGACGATAAGCGCAAGAATGCCATGATATTGGGCGGCGCAGTTCTTATATTTGCTGGCTCCCTGTTTCTTGTCCGATCGCAGGATACGGTTTCCGATCAGGCGTGGCAAAAGGCGATGATACCTCATCATAGCATTGCCATACTGACAAGTGAGCGCGCCAATATTGAAGACAAAAGAGTGCGCGAGCTAGCCGATGGAATTATCAGGGCCCAACGCAGAGAAATTAAAGAAATGGAATGGTTGATCAACGATATCAATCAAAATGGCAAAGCAACGACAGATGCAGAAGCGACGGCGCGAGCCGTCCCAAAATTTGAAGGCGAGCTAAATCCAAGCGACAAACGCTAATGCTCACATCACACGTCCCAATATTAAGCATCCATATGTGCAACTGAAGTCTGGGTAAGAATTCGACATAACTCACATTATTTTGGCAAATCAGCCAAAACATCTCAATGATTGGAGTGCCCGTTTTTATCCCGTCGGGCGCGCTGATTTTGGATTGTCGACAGAAGAACCTGCTCGCCAGCATTCCGCCACGGTTTGCCGAGGCAGCATAATAAAGTTGAACGGGGCAATCTGGGAACATTTTTCCAGACCGCCCCGTCAAAGCGCATGTTTCAAACTACTGCCGGTTACGACGAACCGTCCGGCGCAACGAGGTGCGCAGCGGCGCCCATATTGTTTTCAAGCTTTCCATAAGCCCAGTCGCCAAAGGCATGTTAGGCAGTTCTGGCGGCAAATATTATTTTGCTCGCGCTTTTCTTGGCTCACGAAGTTTTGCAGGAAGCAAAGAAACAGGGAAGGGGTCCAGATGCTTCGTTACTTCCGGTATCGTTGCTACGGCATTACGCAACAGTGCCATATGCGCCTTCGAGTAACGTCCTTCAGTTTCCCCTTTGAGAGCATGGCCAGCAAAATCTGCTCTGATTTCAGATGGGATTCCAGCACCCTTCATTGAATCTATCGCGGTGTGACGAAATGCGTGCATTGCTTGGCCGCCTTTAAGAAATGCTAGTTCCTTGGCTATCTTGGTCCAAATACGTTTATAATAGGCATCGCCCATCTGGCCCAAGCCGCTCTCAGCTACTAGCTCCGGAAATAGGGTCTTCTCTCCCGCTTCGCGTAGCGCCGTCACATAATCAATCAAGCCCAATCGCTGCAATTCCTTCGCCACCGGCACTTTGCGTGCCGAACTAATGGTCTTCACCCGGCGCACGTCATTGGCGCGAACGTTGAAGAACCAAAAACCTTCTTCCGTTTCCACATCATTGACGTCCAGGCCGCAAATTTCATCGCGGCGCATCCCTGAATACCACGCGATCAGGGGCACGAAATACCACGCATCGTGAACGAGCAAATCGCCTGGCTGCATACGCCGCGCATGTGATTTTGAACCTGTCCATGGCGGGAGATTGAAAATCTCCCTGCCTTGCTCCACGGTATAGACCGATTGTAGTTCACGTTGGTTACGAGTGTCGTTCATAATGAATGCTCCATAGTCAAGTCGTCCCAATGGGTGGTGTTTGTTAAACCAGCCAGTGAGCTGGCGCAGGAAGCCCCAATGCCGGTTGGTCGTAACAACGCTCAACCCAAGTTCTTTTCGAGAAAGGTGCTCGGCCGGCTTAATTTTTGTATCTGTAACTCGGCCTTTTCGCTTCGCTTCTTTCTTCATCGCTTCTTCACCAGCAACGACTTTGGCTTCGGTTTCGTCGATGATTTGCCAGATCGTCATATCGCGATGCTTGGGGGATTTACGAAAGGAGGGGCCGTGCAGCTTTTCGAAACACTGGTCTAGTTTGACGAGATCGTCATGCGTGACGGTCGCCAGCGCTCGCCCGTCCATGACCTGCTCGAGAAGCATTGCAGGAAGTTCGAACTGGTTGCGCGTTTTCAGGGTCCAAGGTTCGCCTTTTTTTCGCGAATTGCCGTCCTTGCCGCCTGTGCGCGGATTATGCTCAAAAAATCTGAGCACTGCTTCGCTTGGTGTCATGGTGACCCACTCGTTAGCTACAGGCTGGTGAGAAGTTACGGTAGGTGAAGAATTTTGAGGGTTTATTGGTTCATAACCCGCCACTTGGACCGGAGCATAAGCCGTGCTTGGATCGGCGAGAACGCGGCGGAATTCCCGGACTGCCTCAATGCGCGCCTGATTGACCACTTTGCGCGCCATGGCTTCACGCAATACAGTTTCTTCCACGCCGATTTCGGCCAGTCTTGTGACGGCTGCCTCCTCAGCGCCATCCTGCTGAATTGATTCGGCAAGGTCCGACCAAGCCATGATGACAATGGGTTCATCGTCGTCGTCGGGATCTATCCGGGCGATCAGGAAATCATCGATTTTGCCTTTTACGACGCCGTCACTTGCTGCTGATTCGCTAGCGCCCAGACGCAGCGAGAGCGCTTTGTCTATATCGTCGTGATCTTCTGGAGGAATAATGTGGAGGTTTGCGTGCATGACTTCGAGTCGATCGCGCTCAATCAGCATTTGGCGGCGATAGATTTCCGCCCGCTGAGCGCTGGTCAGTCCGTCGCTCCTAATATTCGTCATCATGTTCATCGCGACCCTCTCGCAAATCAAAGTCAGCGCTGGAGCGAGTAACGCTGCATGCCTTCGATTCGTAGTCTTGAGGGACATCCTTAACCGAAAAGGCTTATCAAGCCCTAAACGTATGAGGCGGCGATAATAATAGGTGCCGTGCTTGCGAGTGACGTTTTGTATTCCGCACATGGGTGGTGGTATCCTTCCGTGGCACCCTGTCGTGGCGAACCACGACGGGGTAAGAGAAAGAAACCAAATATTTCAATAGCTTATGTCATTGTTGGCTGGGGCTCCTGCCACCCCAACCATTATCAGAAAATAGTAGTTTTCTGCGATTTTTATTGAAGGGTTGTAGTGCTAGATTGTAGCACTCCTGTCAGCATTTTATGGTGTTGCTCTAAATAGGCAAATGCGATCAGAGGCCGATCTACAGACAATAGAATCACTTTTGACAGATGGCGAAACAACAAAAAGTCAACGCTACAATTGAGCTCAAGTTGCGCAATCCGGCTATTGATAGAGAGGAGAGAATCCTCAGAAATCTGCTGCGCACCGCCCGGAAAACGATCGCAGCGCCCGCCCAAAGAAAACCGCTCCATATTCAACCCACACTATATAGAAAATACCGGGGTATAGGATTCCCCCTTAAAACAGAGAAGAATAGGAAGTTGCCTCAATGGCGTTCATTGTCACCATGGATGAAGACTCAATTGGCATCATTGTGTCTTGGTGAACATCTCCATTTGCAAATCAGATTGACTCTACATGACGAACTACGATTAGAATTGATCGGTAACGGTAAGGATTTGAAGTGCTATATGCGGGATAGAATGACGAGGTTGCTTCATGAAAACTTCGTTCCCGCACCGATGTTCTTTTTTGTGATCGAAGATTTGGATACCAACGGCATCACTCAGGTGCGACCCCATGCTCATGGCACTATTCAGCTACCATTGGTCGAGCCGAAGAATATCACCGACGGGAGAACAAGGGCAAGCTATCGGCGCATTGAGGAGCGCTTCGGCGATAATGTAGCCAAGACGACTATCGGGAAGCGCATGATAAAAAAAGTCCTGAAGCAGGCGACAGGGACTACTGGGAAGCGGCCCAATGAGGTCGCCGGCGTTAGTCAACGCTCGAACCTTTGGTCGCGACGATCTTATAATCCGCTATTTAACGTGGAGGCAGTCAGCTACGCATTTAAAAATGCAGATTCAGACATCTCTGGATTGCCTAACAATTGCTTAGCTGTTTCACAAAAGCTTCAAACGGAAGCCCGAAAGTTCTGGGAGCTAATCAGAACCGGTGAGGAGGCGATGTCGCAGTGGCAATGATGATGGAGGGATCGCTTCGAACCAGTTGTTAAAGCCTCCTATCGCACCGCAACCGCAACGCGCAATATTGGGGGCGGATTTAGCCGCTCCTAAATGGATTGCGGACGGCCTGCCTTGGTTGACCTGTCCAGAAGACGGCAACTTACGCTCTATTTGCTGTCGGTTAGCGAGAAAATCCCGTTGCCCGAAGACTGCCGTCCATTCGAGCAGAGTATGAAGGCTCGGACTGGCTCAGAACCGGATCACCGAGAGTGAGGATTCATTTTGCAAAAGTAGGCAATGATGATTGTCTAGTTACAAAGCTAGCTTCCGATCATTGTCGAACGTCGAGGGTCAAAATGGCTACTCCAGAAAACTAACGTTCAACGTTGATCCACTGATTTGACCCATCGGAGTTTGAATGGACGCCGTAATGGGAGAGTGTTCGCAATTTTCTTGTGACGGCTTGCTAATGAACACGCTTGCCTTTAGCTCCACATCAATAATAACGGCTGGCATCTAGCATCATTGAAGCCAAATGGAGGCAATTTGGACAAGACTTCTCCAGAGATGGACGGAGACAAGATTAGCGCGTCTGGTGCGAGGCTTGATTCTGCACTGGCATGCTTCATTCTGCTTGCCAAATTTTTGGGTGTTCCCGCGGACCCCAACCAGATCCATCATGACCGCGGACAAGGCGATGATCCTTATACGCTGGAACATTTGTCGCGCATCGCCAAGAAGCTGGGACTGATATCGCGGCTGCGTGATGCGAAGCGGGAAGAGCTTGGCAAGATACCGCTTCCAGCCATCGTCCGAACCAAGGATGGCGGCGCCTTCATTCTGCTCAAGATTGAAGAAGAGAGTCTCAACCCGCGCTACCTGATCCAGCGCGGCGATGCCGAGCGGCCGGAGGTGCTTTCGGTTGATCAGATGTATGAAGTTTTCGCCGGTCGATTGCTACTTTTGACAAGCCGTGAAAAAGTGACTGGCGACAAGCGCCCGTTCGATATCAGCTGGTTCATTCCAGCGCTGGTCAAATATCGCCGCGCATTGCGCGATGTGTTGATCGGAAGTTTTTTTCTGCAACTCATGGGGCTTGCCTCTCCGATCTTCTTCCAACTGGTTATCGACAAAGTGCTCGTGCACCAGTCGCTGACGACGCTGGAAGTGCTCGCTTTCGGGCTGGCGGTGGTATTGACTTGGGAAACTTTCCTCTCGGCGCTGCGCAATTGGCTTTTTGCCCATACAACCAACCGTGTCGATGCAGAGCTGTCGTCCAACATGTTCCGCCATCTGGTCAATCTGCCGGTTAGCTATTTCGAGGCCCGCCGGGTAGGCGACAGTGTTGCCCGCGTACGCGAGCTGGAAAATATTCGCCAGTTTCTGACCAGCAATGCGGTGACGGTGGTGATCGATCTATTCTTCACCATCGTGTTTTTCGTGGTCATGTATATATATTCGCCGCTGCTGACATTGATCGTCGCTCTGACCATTCCGATTTACATCGCTATTTCGCTCGTGATCACGCCGCCACTGCGCGCGCGGCTGGATGAGAAATTTCGGCAGGGAGCCGAGAATCAGGCTTTTCTGGTCGAGACGGTCACCGGGATCGGCACGCTCAAATCGATGGCGGTCGAACCGCAGATGCGCGACAAATGGGAGAAGCTGTTTTCCGGCTATACGCAGACTGGTTTCAAGGTTGCGATACTGTCCAATTGGGGCAGCCATCTGATCCAGATCGTCTCCAAACTGACCACCGTCGCGATTCTGTTCTTTGGCGCAAAGGCGGTGATCGCAGGGACATTCACGGTCGGGTCGCTGGTCGCGTTCAATATGCTGGCCGGACGTGTCGCCCAGCCGATATTGCGCCTGTCGCAGCTGTGGCAGGATTTCCAGCAAGTGCGGATATCGGTCGACCGGCTGGGTGATGTGCTCAACGCACCAGCAGAGCCGGAATATAATCCCAATCGCGCCAGTCTGCCACCGATCAGCGGCAAGGTAGAATTTGATCAGGTGCGCTTCCGTTATCGTCCCGATGCGCCGGAAGCCCTGCGCGGCGTTAGTCTCCAGGTGAAAGCCGGAGAAATGATCGGCATCGTCGGACCATCTGGTTCCGGAAAATCAACCCTGACCAAATTGGTCCAGCGGCTCTATGTACCCGAGCAGGGCCGGGTTCTGGTTGACGGGGTTGATCTGGCGCTGGTTGATCCCCCATGGCTCAGACGTCAAATCGGTGTCGTCCTGCAAGAGAATATATTGTTCAACCGTACAGTTCGCGACAATATATCGCTCGCCGATCCCACACGCCCGATGGAGGCGGTGATCGCCGCGGCAACGCTGGCCGGGGCGCATGAGTTCATTCTGGAACTGCCGCATGGTTATGACACCACCATCGAGGAGCGCGGCGGCAATCTGTCCGGCGGCCAGCGTCAGAGGCTGGCGATTGCCCGCGCCCTTATCGGTGATCCGCGCATTTTGATCCTTGACGAAGCGACCAGCGCGCTGGATGCCGAGAGCGAGGAGATCATTCAGGAAAATCTCGCCAAAATTGCCCATGGTCGCACAGTGATGATTATCGCCCACCGTCTCTCCGCCGTCCGCCAGTGCGATCGCATCGTCACCGTTGAAGGAGGGGAGATAACCGAGACCGGGACCCACGAGGAACTGATCAAGGCGAATGGGCGCTATGCCATGCTCTACAACAAGCAAATGGGTGTCCGTCCATGACCGGTGACAGCGAAGGCACCAAAGAGACCAAAGACAGCAAAGCGGTGACGGACGGCTTTTTCGCGCGCCGCTTCCCCAACCTGTCGCGGCACCTGATGATCCTGCGCGAAAGCTGGTCGACCCAGAACGTCACCGACGCCAACGCCAAGCCGCAAACCGATCATGAATTTCTGCCGGCCGCCTTGGAGATCATGGAGAAGCCACCGAGCCCCGGCCTGCGCTGGCTGATGCTGATTCTGTGCAGCCTGTTCTTCATCGCGCTGCTCTGGTCGTTCATCGGTAAGGTTGACGTGGTTGCAACCGCGACGGGCAAGGTTGTTCCCTCGGCCAGCAGCAAGGTCATTCAACCGATCGAAATTGGTTCGATCCTCGCGATCCATGTCAAAAACGGCCAGCAGGTAAAGAAAGGGCAGTTGCTGGTCGAACTGGATCCTACAATCAGTAGCGCCGACGAAACCCAGAGCTCGCAGCAGCTGCTGTCGGCAGAGATTGTGCAGGCACGCAATGACGCATTATTGGCCCATCTGCGCGGCAAGTCTGCGCGCTTTGTACCGCCGCCGGGAACACCCGCCGGGATCGCGGTGACCCAGGCGCAATTTGTCCGTTCGGCGATTGCCGAATATGAGGCGCAAAAAGCTGGCCTGCAGCAGCAACGCGCCGAACGGCAGGCACAGCTCGCCGGTGCAAATGCAGAAATTTCGAAATTGCGGCAAACCCTACCGCTGCTTGACCAGCAACTGGCGGCCCGGCAGGAGCTTGCCGACAAGGGTTATTTCTCGAAACTGCGCTTGCTCGAATATGAACAGCTGCGCGTCGAGCATATCCAGAATATCGCAATACAAAGCGCGCGCGCCGCCGAAGCCAGAGCCGCGATCGGCAACCTTGATGCGCAAATCGCGCAGGTCCGCGAGGCCTTCAGCCGGGGCGCCGCGTCCGAAATGGCGGAGGCCGAAGGGCAGTCGGCGATGGCCGGGGCCGAGCTTCTGAAATCCGCGAGACGCCGCGAGTTTCAGAAAATCCGCTCGCCGGTGGATGGCACCGTGCAGCAGCTCACCCTCACCACCATCGGCGGCGTCGTCCAGCCTGCCGAGCCGATCATGGTGATCGTGCCCGATGACGCGGCGGTGCAGGTCAGCGCGCAGATCCTCAACAAGGATATCGGCTTCATTTACGAGGGCCAACCGGTGCGGGTCAAACTGGAGGCATTCAACTTCACCGATTATGGCCTGATCGAAGGCGTGGTTGACAATATCAGCCGCGACGCAATCCAGGATGAAAATCTCGGGCTGGTTTACAATGCACGGATCAGGCTGAACAAGCGTCATCTGATGGTCAAAGGCGTCCGCACGCCGATAGGGCCCGGTCTGCAAGTGCAGGCAGAAATCAAGACCGGCGAACGGCGGATCATCCAGTATCTGTTGTCGCCGATTGCCAAGACCATGGATGAGGCCGGCCGGGAGCGCTGACCATTGCCAAAAAGAATATTTGTCGGCGTCTCTTGAAAACAGGATACATGCTGTTACGGTGGAAATCTAACAGGTTGCAGACTCACAAAAGCCAGAACGGCGGGTCACAGGTTCTAGCCATTCTCCCGGCGACGGGATGAGGGAGTTTTGTGCGGTCAATTGTTGAACAGGGGTGGGGCTTGCAGCGTAATTTGCGCTTTGCCTTTGCCATGCGCGCCTTGGCCCCGGTAGCGCTGCTGACCGGGATACTCTCTGGCTGTGCTGCTCCGACCCACTATATGGGGATTGATATCAGCAACCCCGCGCCCGCTTATCCGCTTTCGCCAGAACAGGCTGCTTTTTTTCAGGAACAGAATCTGCTGTTTGCCAAGGCGCAGGCGGCGGGTTGCATTCCCACCGGGCCGGATGACAATCGGGTCGCGGAACTTGGCGGAGATCAGTCAGCGGCTTGCCAGGCCATTACTGAGCAGTTTGCCACACTGGAAGCAAGCCTTCCTGACTTGGTCCTGAAGCGCGGTTATGCCGATATGCCGATCGCGCAACTGGCGAACGCGGCGCAGAGCGGTAACAAGACGGCGCAGCTGGAGCTTGGTATCCGGTTCGAAGAAGGACGTGGGGTGACAAAGGATTTGGACAAGGCAAAACGGCTATATGAGAAGGCCGCTTCCGATGATCTAAAATATGTTGACGTTTACCAGACTGACGCAGACGGCGGTCGCATTAGCAAGCTTGCTGCGGGCACTTTGGGTAATGGATTGCCTGCGGCAAAGCTTCGCCTGGAACGCTTGAATAGAGGAAATTGAAGCATGGTTTTTGTGTTTGATCGAGAGAATAAAGCGTTTGTCGATAATGAAAGAAAGCTGCTTTTTAAAGAAGCGGGTATGAGCAGGCCTGACATTGATTTTTTGTCAATCAAGTATAAATTTCGTGTAGAAGACACCGTATTTATTCGCCAGACCTTACTAAAAAATAATGATGTATTCCGCGATTGGAGTGAAGAACGAGATAAATATAATAAAAGAAAATACACTGTACGTTTGGGTGAAGATCCATGGATAGAGATTATCAACATGGGCACGCAGAGAATTGCTGGTCCTGCAGTTTGGACAAATCAAACGGAAACCATGTTTAGAGAGGCAATGTATGCCTACTATTCCAAACAATTTGGAGACCAGATCGATAAGATAAGGGTGGTTTTTGGAACCAGCGGACATGCTGACTCACTAGAGACCTTTGTTCCCGCTCATCCTGTCTATGAAGCGGAGGATTAAACCATGACTTTGACCCTCCAGCAAGCTCTTGATCAACTAGACAATATTGATGTTAATGCAACAGACGCGTTTGACCAGCTTTATGCGCTTGCGGCTCAGGTTGAAGTGACCGGCGGCGGTGCGGGTGCCCAAACCATTTTGTACAGCGGCGGGCTTAGCGTTAATCCTAGTTCAACTGACAACATTTATAATGGTCAAATTGCTCAGTCCTTTGCAGGTGCAATAGACCAATCGACTTCAATTTTGGAAGGAGGCGGTCGCGGAGCCTTTATGGCCGGTGATGACTTTCGGAAAAAACTTGCGGAAGTCGCAGGCTTTGACTCGTTTGAGCAACTAGCCGACTTTTCAAAGGCCAATCCGCAATCAAATATTTCGATGGCGTTCATCCAGGCATGGGACAGTGCATCGTTGGAGTTCGCCCAAAAAGCGCATGGCAATGTCATTATTGCATCCACCAATGCATCTTTGGGGAGTGTGTTGGCCCGTGTAGAGCTCCCCGAGCTTCTCAACAATGTAAACGTCACTTCCATCAATGGAATTCCCAAGAGTCTGTTGGTCTCTCAGTATAATCTTGATCTGAATACCAGTGCCATTTTGGCAATGGAAAATCTTTTGGGAACGATTGAATATCAATTTGCCGGTGCCGCTGCTGATTTCAGATTTCAGGAACTGAGTCATCATTCCAGCGCTTTTTCTCATCGGGGCCTTATTGATGATTTTGATAGCCCATCCACTGTGCGATCGTTTTTTGATCCAAATGATCGTTTTCGTATTGCCACCAATGATGGCTTCGCAAAACTAGGCAGTCCTGAATTGGGCGCGGTCAATGATCTAGTCGATGGCAATAGCAGTGTCTTGGGCACTCGCATTGAACTTGGCTCCCTGACGGCCTTATCAGGCGATGTCAATATTGATGCGCGAAGAGCTGCTACAAGCGCGCGTTTTTCGGGCGCGAAGGCATTTATTTCAACAAATCGTGTAATAATCGGTAATTCCCTAGATGGGCTTGGCATTGCTGGTGATGTCGTTGGTGTCGTTTTGGTCGGTGGTATAGCCATAGAGCTTTTGCAGGCTGGGCAGCGTTCGGAAGCCGCCGCTGTTCTAGCCAATGAATTTGGATCACTCGCTACGGGGCTGAGTACCGCCGCGCTAACCGCACCCCTATTATTGTTGGGTCCCGGAGGTTGGATTGCCTTTGCTGCGATTAATATTGCCACCAGCTATGGTGGCGGTGAATTAGCAGAGCATTTTGAACGAAATACCGGTTTTTTGGAATCGGTTTTACCTGATATTTCCACGGGTGCAGGCCAACAAGTTCCGAACCCGATAATCGATAGCCGACCAACCGGAAATCCCATTCTGCTGCCGTATGACGGTTATGACAGTGTTCAGACATTGGATGGCAGAGTCTTCATCAATCACAGTTTTACGCTCGATGGCACAGGTAACGGCTCAGAGAATATTGGGTTTAGCTTGGCTATCGATGCGGCGCGCGACCATTGGAATTCCCTGGACCCCGAAAGACAGCAACATCTTTTTTCTTTTTTCGAAGAAAATCCAGAGTTTAAGTCCCGCGAGCTATTGAATCGCTTGCTCCCATATTTAGAAGCAGGTGGGGTGCAAGGTTTTGCTCGTGATGAATTGGTGGGATTGGAAAATTATGATTATGATGGTTTGAGGACCATCAATAATATTGTTCTTTATGGGCATCCTGACCAAGACGGTCCAGCGATCGTAGTTACAGGCTCTCGTCCCGGGGAGGTCGATGGCGGCAGGCCTGTCGATGTGTTGGAAACCGCCGTAGATAACACCAGTGGTATCTATGATGATGGTCGGTCGACAGTAGTAGATTCTCCAGACGTGGAGGTAACGTTAGCTAATCCGGAACAAAATGGGGGAGGGGCTTCTGAAGAACAGGAAATCGAAATTCGGGATACCCGTGGTACCTCTCAAAACAGCATATCGACGACATTTGCGCAAGCTGGAGCAATTCTTGGCGGTATCTTAGGGGCTCGAATTGCCGGGAATGACAAATTGGCGCAGGTTGTTGGGACTGCGGTCGGCAGCACGGCACTATCAGCCGCTGGATTTTTTGTCGATGGATTAACCGACAACTTAAAAGCCGGACAGAGCATTGAACGTTCTCTTGATTTCGCGCTCAAATCTCTCCCACAGAATTTTCTGAATGCTGGCAAGGGCGCATTGTCTTCTTACATTACTGCGGAGCTTGTGAATGCCCTAGGAGTAGATGGACTTGCGGGAGAAGCTCTTAACACCGGGGCCGGAATCTATATCGGAGATATCATTACCAATATCCTTGACGGAGCAGCTAATCCCTTCGCCGGTATTGGTAGCGGAGCCACGTTAGCTAGCGCAGCCGCCTCGTTTTTGGGTACCAAATTGGCGAATGAAATTCATTCGTTTGAGTCTATCGGAGGCCAGATCGGAGCGGCCATAGGTGTCGCTGCGATTGGTGCCGTGGCATCTACTACAACGATTTTCGGAACGCCGTTGATTGCGGTTGCGTTTTCAAATCCCGGAACCGCCCTTTTTACAATAGGCGCATTCGCCGCAGCTGCACTCTTGGGTGGCCTGATCGGTTCGATTTTCGGTGGCACACCTAGATCGGGAGCCGATACTATATGGGATGAAGAAGAAGGTCGGTTTATAGTTGCTAATACCTATTCCAGAAAAGGGGGCTCAGAATCTACAGCCATATCTTTGGCATCTACGGTCGTTAACTCGATAAACGGTGTGATCAGTGCCACAGGCGCACAGTTGTCAAACCCGAGTGCCATAACAACGGGCAATTATGGCATGCGTAAGTCGGATTTTGTTTATAGACCGGTTAATACTCGAAGCAGAGAAGCCATAACATTTAGTGTTTCTTCCAAACAAGACGGAGCGGCAGAAGAACTGATAAATTTTGGCTTGTTCACTGCATTCAAGGATTCTGATTTCCAGCTTCTAGGTGGAAACTTATATTCTAAAAGGGCTGTTTACAACGTGTTGGGAGGTTTCTCTTCGCACCAAGACTTTGATTTTTCTTCTGTTTCTGGTGGATTAATCGTAGCGCAAAATTATGAAAGGTACATCAAAAACAGGCTTGCGATTGATGCCATTGTAGCTAGCAAACCTGATTCTGTTTTTGCCTTGGAACTAGCAAACACAATTCTTCAAGCGCGGGGTCTTGGAATTACCAAGCGTCATGAGGCAGATTGGTTTGGAGGATATGAACAATATTTTGACACAACAAAAACGTCCGCCGCCAATACAAAGCATAGTTTGTTTTACGATGGTGCTTCAGGACAAATTGTTCGAAGCATTCAATTCGGGAGGTATACATTAGGCGACACTACCGATATCGCCGGACAGACAACGATTAAAGGCACCGCTGCGAGCGAGACGATCACGCTTTCCTATAGCGCGTCCAATGAAGAGGGCTTTGCGATTGCCGGCGGCGCTGGACTGATCCATTCGACCAGCGCCGGGACCAAAGTCAATGGCGTAGCCTGGGAAGCAACCGACACGGTCGACGTCGCCGCCACCATTGACGCCGGAGCGGGCAATGACATCGTCCACGGCGGTGATCTGGGTAACAATATCTTTGGCGGCGAGGGTAATGATACGCTGTACGGCGGGGTACTCGACGACTGGTTGCTCGGCGGCGATGGCGATGATGATTTGTACGCCGGGGCTTCGGCAGGAGCGACTGGCGGCAACGGCAATTATCTGAACGGCGGCGCGGGCAATGATGATCTGTTCGGTTCAGAAGGCTCCGACTGGCTCGAGGGTGGTGACGGCGTGGATGTGCTGGCGGGGGCGGGCGGCGATGACATATTGTCCGGCGGCGCCGGTGCTGCCGACAGTCTTTCTGGCGGGGCAGGCGATGACAGCTATATTCTGCGGCTCGGCGACGGCGCGGATATTGTCACGGATGTGGATAATGACGCGCTTGCCTTGTCGCAGCAAAAGGCTGACCATTTCTTGGGTCTCAGCGGTGGATATTGGTCGGCGCTGGAGTCTGATTATACCGACGCGTTCAACGCGACCAATGCGGGCTATGTCACGGCCCGGCTGTCCGGCTTTGCGAATAACCATTTCGTCAAGGACTGGACCGGTTATCTGACTCCCGGTGTCAGTGATGACGGCTTTGGTGGCGGCGAAGACAGCGTCGTGATGGGCCAGGGCATTGGAATTGGCGATGTGCGGCTCAAGAAATCGGTCGATGGCGATGACCTGATCATCCAGGTGATGGGCGTGGATGGCAATGGCGTTACGGTCGAAACCGGCGATCAACTGACGCTTACCGACTGGTTTGTCGACCCGTTCCAGCGTATCGAGTGGCTCAAGTTCGCCGACGGCAATGAAATTCGTATCGGCGATATCACCAGCTTTATCGCGGGGACCAATGGCGCGGATGAACTGGTCGGCACGTTGGGTAATGATTTTATTTATGGCGGCGACGGAAATGACCGGCTGCATCTGCTGGCCGGTGATGATATTGGCTCGGGCGGCAACGGGCTCGACTATATCGCCGGCGACAGCGGCGATGACCTGATCGTCGGGGGTGCCGATGGCGATGCTCTGACCGGGGGCACCGGCGAAGATGTGCTGAGCGGCGACGGCGGCAATGACGATCTTTATGGCGGGGATGGCAATGACATCATCTCCGGCGGGCGCGGTGATGACCATCTGGTCGGCGGCGCAGGCGATGATATTTTCAAATATTCACGCGGCGATGGCGCGGACGTCATCTTCGACGAATTTGCGGGGACCTGGGAAACGGTCTGGCAGCGGACGGGCACTGCCAATGGCGGTTTTGCGGCGGGCTATACGCTGCAATCCAATGGTGAGATAACCATCAACGCAACCGGCGAAATTATTCGCAAAAATATCGGTACCGCTCAAAACCCGCAGTATCAGTGGATCGGCCGATGGGATTATGACAGCGATAACGAGGTGCTCCGACGGCTCAATCCTGCTGCGGGCAGCCAAGCCGTTGATAGCGACGGCACGCTAAGCTGGCGCTGGAATCCCGTTACCGGATTATATACTTCCGGTTCCTCGCTGGGCGATACGATCGAATTTGCGCCAGGGATCAATATTCAAGATATCGTGTTGCGCGAGAGCGGTGATGATCTGGTAATGCATATTTCCGGCGACGGTGGCAGCTCCGGTGTGGTCAGTTACGGTGGCGACAGTATCACGCTCAAGGACTGGGCGCTTTCGCCCAAGAATATCGAACGGCTGGCTTTTTTCAGCACGGGCGAACTGGATTTGACCGCGATGAATATAGTCGCAGGCACCGATGGCGCGGACACGCTGACCGGCGTTGACAATTCGGGAAGCATTACCGGCAACTGGATTACCGGCGGAACCGGAGAAGATATAATAGTTGGGGGCGATGGCGATGACATCCTGTCCGGCAATGGCGGCATTGACATTATCCGCGGCGGCGCGGGCGATGACGTGCTGTATGGAGGCGCGGGCGATGATGTCCTGATCGGCGGCATGGACATTAATCTTGTCGGAACGCGCGGCGACATATTGATTGGCGGTGCAGGCTCGGACTGGGCTTCCTATGAGGATAGCACAAATGGTGTTGTCGTTTCACTTGCAAACCCCGGCCAGAATACCGGAGAAGCCAAGCGGGACTCATATGCTTCAATCGAGAATTTACGCGGAGGGACCGGAGACGACACTCTGACCGGTGATGCCGGAGAGAATATATTGGACGGCGGCAAAGGACAGGACACGCTGCAAGGTATGGAAGGCGATGACACATATATCTGGAACGCGACATCATCGAGCGATCATGACGGTGCAATCACGATTAAAGAAGGCGTTCCAGGTTTCGTCGAAGTATACAACACAGCGGGGCAATTGCAGCCGGGTTACACGGTAAGCCTCAACGAAATATTAGAAATGCGGGAACCTAGCGAATATGGAGGTTTAAACAAGGTCTTCGCTTTAACAGTTTCCGCGCCTGGTGGGGGATTAGTTTACTCAAAACAACAAACTTTCTATAATGTTTCTTTCAATTTCGTACCCGGGTCAAACGTTTTGGGCTGGCCAAACAGTGGTTGGCTCGGAAGCTATGGACCTACAGGAGACGGATTACAGGTGGCATCCCTTGGGGTGTCAACGGGCGATCACGCCGGGGATGATACTATCGAGCTGGGCGAGGGGATTGGTTTGGCCGACCTTTCATTCAGCGTCTCCGGAGATGATCTGATTATTCAATATCAGGCAAGTTCCGCTTCCCAAATCACCATAAAGAGCCAAAATACGATAGGCGGTAAAGTCGAGTTTCTTCAATTGCATGACGGGCTTTCAGCCAGTCTTGAGAATCTCAAGCTCGCCGTCCACGGCGCAGCCACCGATGATCTGATTGTCGGAACGTCAGCGAACAACACGTTAAACGGCAATGCGGGCGACGATGTGATGTATGGCGGGAGCGGAGCCGATATTCTCCACGGCAATGCAGGCGATGACGTTATCGAAGGCGGCGCTGGCGCCGATACGTTATATGGCGATGCCAATAGCGCGTCGGATAGTGGCAATGCCAATTGGGGCGATACGGTCCGCTATGCCAGTTCAACGGCGGCGGTCACTGTCGATCTCAGACTGGCGACAGCGCAAAGTGGCGGAGATGCCGCTGGCGATGTGCTTTCCGGATTTGAGAATGTCACTGGCTCTCTCAATTTTGGCGATACAATCAATGGTGATGACAACGGCAACCGGTTATTCGGGTTAGGCGGCGATGATATATTGCGCGGACACAACGGCGATGACGTCATTGTAGGTGGTGAAGGCGATGACGATATCTACGGAGGAGATGGGGACGACAATCTGGATGGGGGAGCAGGCAACGATTATTTTGAGGGCAATGATGGCGATGATATCATCGCCGGCGGTGATGGGAACGATCGTCTCTACGGGCATGCCGGTAATGACCAACTGATTGCCGGAGCTGGTAATGACAATAATGTTCGAGGTGGTGGCGGTGACGATATTGTCGATGGTGGCGCAGGAAATGACACGATTCATGGCGATGCGGGTAACGACACGCTGATCGGTGGGACGGGTAACGATGTCATCAATGGCGGTACCGGAGATGACATTTTTGTCCTAGGCGAAAATGATGGCACCGATACGATTACAGACACATCCGGTATCAACACTATTGTTTTCGGCGAAAACATAACGCGCGATAAAATTTGGTTGACTCGGCAAGGTAACAATCTGCGGATCGGCATCATTGGCGGCGATAGCGTCGCGACTGTGACAGGCTTTTACGCCGGCAGTAGCCTCATCAATAAACTTCAGACCGCTGAGGGTACGCTGTTCATCAATCACGCGGCGGTTCTCGGCTTTATCGATGATATGACCGTTGAATCGGCAAATGCCACGCCGGCCGAAATGTCTGCGGATATGGTCTCTGCGCTAGCTGACTATTGGGAGAACGGTGAAACTGCGGCGCCCAGGGCGCCTGCTCAACCGCTCAGCGTGACGGTGGCCAATCATGGGGCCAACACCATCAACCTGGACGGCTGGGCCAACATCGCACCTACTGGTAAGGGTGAGAATCTGGTTGCCGACGATGGCTGGCCTGGTGACATTGATGCGGTTCCCGCGGGTGATATTGTCGTAGATGGATGGGTCAATAGTGCTGGCCGAGTTTCCGAAGGCGAATGGATTTCGACTGTCGGCCCCTATGGGCAACAAGTCGTTTCTGCACATGCAGGTCAGGCCGACAGTGATGCGACAGGTGGTGGCAACTACACCAATGATATCGCTATCGATGGTTCAAAAGCGTATGAGTTTTCTTATTACGTGAAATTTGATGAACTTGGAAAACACAGGTTATATTTTGGAGCAGGCACTGGAAATCGCGTAAAGGAAGGCGATAGCGATACAGTTCAAAATAATCCCTATTTTTTACCCAATTTAACACCGACCGCTGCGACCGGATTTGAAACAGATAAATGGTATAAAGTTGTGGCCTATATTCTGCCAGAATCAGCGGCGACAGAGCCGACTGGTACATACGGCGGAGTCTATGACACAGAGACCGGAGAAAAAGTCGATGGCATCGACGTAAAGCATTTCCGGTGGAACGAAGCCAGGCCCGAAGATACGACATTTTCTCGGTTTTTTACCAGTCATCAAGCCAGCATCCAAGGCTTCTACACCCATTTCTACAAGCCCCAGGTGCAAGAAATTGAGCCGCTGTATGTCATGCGAGACGGCGATAAGCTGGACAGTTTTGTTGATAACAAATTTATTCAAAGTGGAACGGCCGAAGGATTTCAGAATTGGCAAAATTGGGCTTTAGATGGAGAATCCCGCTGGAAGGAGATTCAAGGCCCAGACGGAAACTCATTTATTGCTTTACAAGCTGGAGAATTTGATAATGTGGCAGAGGGTGGCGGCGACCGCACAAATACAGTTGTAGCGGCGACTGATAAGACATATCGGTATGCACAATATGTTCGGAAATCCGACCTTCAAAAGCACAGTATTCAGATCGGTCTTCTCGTGGCCGGTGACAATGCCAATCCTGTCAAACGGCTCGATACCGGCGTAACCGCGGGGGCTATCTTTCTTAATGTGGACTCTGCGGCGCAAGTTGCCAATTTGGATGAGGATAAATGGTACAGACTAGTCGGCTACGTGTTCGACAAAGACACTATGATCGATGCCAATGAAGCGCATAGCGGTTTGTACGACGCCGAAACCGGCGCAAAGGTTATGGATGTGCCATCTTATCTTTGGAATGGTGTTGATGCCCAAGTGAATGTCAAGGCTTGGTTTCGGACTGCGGGCGATGCGCTGGATCACGGCTGGTCAACCTATTTTGGCCCCCCGTCAATCACCGCCATTGGCGATGCTGACTTGGCAGCGGTTTTGGCCGATCCTCTCGATCTGAACCCGCAAAATGCCAACACAATCAGTGCAACCACATTCAGCGTTTCTGGCGGCGTGACTGATCATGACAACAATATTGTCGGATATGAGATAAACCCCGACGGAGCGCCAAGCAAAGGCACGATTGAGATCGTAAATGCTGTCACCGGTGAAGTGAAATATACGCCATTTGCCGGAGAAATCGGTAGTGACAGTTTCTCTGTTTTGGTTCGTGACGCTGATGATAATGTAACCGTCGTTCCCGTCGATATTGAGCTTGAATTGGCGGGTGTCAATTCAGCACCGACGATGCCCGAAGGTGGGTTTGAGGTGGCTATCGATGAAAATAGCGCCGTAGATGCGTTGGCAGGAGCCTTGTCGGCTATCGACCCGGATGGTGATAGCGGTATCGATTATATGTTCGACAGATCGCTGACCACGATGGTCGCCGGCCAATTTGTAACTTTTTCTGAGGACAACAAATTTCGGATGGAGCGAGATTCCGGAAACGTACGGCTCAATGCAGGGGAGCTGGATTACGAAAACGGCAGCCGCGAGTTTAACTATGATGTCCGGGTGACAGACAAGGACAGCGGTGATAATTCAAGGGCGGCTTATTCCACGCTCAAAGTGAAGGTCAATGATATGAACGAGGCGCACAGCCTTGTTGACGCGACGATTGACGTCAATCATTACAGCCGTGCTCTTGGACCATTCGTGCCGATGCCGGATGCAAATGGTTTTGCGATCAATCTGCGCCAGGCGATGCTCGATGATCCGGAAAACGGCAACACACAATGGTCTGTCACACAGGTAAAACGCAACGGCACTGTCATTTCCGCACATCCCTGGTCAGTCAATGCTGATGGAAGCTTGCATCTCGATGGTGCGATTTTGGCAAATGAAACATATGTGCTGACAATTGAGGCGAATGATCCTGAATTGGCAGGCAGTGCGGTTTCAGCTATCTTGACCCTTAATGTAGGTGCAGACGACGGCTTTGTCGTCAATCCGGCTGTTTTCAATTATGATTGGCTGAACTTCAATTTCAATTTCAATTGGAGTGGTATTCTGGCTCCGATTGTGCTGGATCTCGACGGTGATGGCGTTGAACTCGTGAGCTTCACAAACAGCTCAGCAGAATTCGATATGGATGGTGACGGAAACCGCGATAAAACCGGATGGTTCGGCGCAGATGATGGCCTGCTTGTGCTTGACGCCAATAATAACAATATTGTCGATGACGGTAGCGAAATCAGCTTCCAGCGCTTCGTTGATGGCGCGTTTTCTGATCTCGAAGGTCTGGCCTTTTTTGACACCAATGCAAATGGACTGCTTGATGCAGGCGATGACAGATTTGGTGAATTCAAGATATGGAGAGACACCAATCAGGACGGTATCACGGACGGTGGTGAATTGCAGACGTTGAGCGGGTTTGGAATTGAGAATATTTCTCTTTCCGGCACATTGACTGGCGACCTGCCCAACGCGAATGACAATGTTCTCTACGCAACCGCAAGCTATCAAAATAGTGATGGCACTTCGGGTACAGTTGGTGACACATTTTTTGTGTTTGATCCTTTATCGAATCTGCCAGGTGATGATATTCCCGAAGTTCCAGCTGGTAACGGCGATGACGTAGACGGCGGCAATATCATAGAATTTGAGACTCAACATTTTGATCGCAAGAAGAAGAAATTCCGCCTTGCTGCGTTGGAAGGGCTGTTGTTCATCAGCCCCAAAAAAGTTCGCAGCGTTGTTGATCCGCGATCAGGCCAGCTAGCCCCTTCAATGATCCTAAATTTTACCGATAAGAATATTGGCTTGCTTTCAACTATCATTCTAGACCTCGACGGTGATGGTCTTGAAACCCGTCATGGCTCCAAAACCGATGCTTGGTTCGATATGGATGGCAATGGCTCCGCCGATAATACTGGCTGGACTGGGCGCGGAGATGGCTATCTGGTTGTTGATCGTAATGGTAACGGCATTGTTGATAATGGCTCAGAGCTCAGTTTCATGAGTGAGGTCAGCAATGCTCGTAACGGACTGCAAGGCTTGGCTGCGTTCGACGACAATGGCGATGGCATCGTCTCCGCTGCAGACGCGCGCTTTGGCGAGCTCAAAATATGGGTGGACCGTAATGAAAATGGCCGCACAGATGCTGGAGAATTGGGAACCCTGGAACAGCATGGTATCGAGTCTTTCAGTCTGAACGGTTCTACGAATAGCGAACGGGTAAAAGTCGGCAAGAATATTGTTCTGGCAACCTCCATATTCACGCGTACCAATGGCTTCACCGGTACTTTGGGTGACACGGTCTTGTCGTTCACGCCCTCTGCAGATCCTATTGGCTCATCAATGACTTCAATTTTCGCTCCAAGTTTAAGTTTCAATCGTAGATTGCGCGACATTGCAATCCCGCGTGAGGCGGAGCCGGAATTGGATGCAATCACCTTGGCTGAACTAGACCAATTGAGAGCCGGGAGCGATGCCAATGTGCTTGCGATGACGAGTGCCGGATTGGCATTCAATATTCCGCATGATGTAAATCCATTTGATCATTTCAGTCAGGCAACTGATGAAGGGCAAACAAGTGGCACTTCAGGGGCATCGGATGTGAGCGATAACTCGGCCTCAATAGAAGCTGACAATAGCTCAGGTAAAAGTGACGTGGGTGAGCCTGTGATTCATATGCTCGATATCACAAATGTCGAGATGTGGGGTGGTCCAGCTATTGTCGATCTCGATGACTTGAGGGTTGCGCTTATGACGCAAGATATGAATAGCTTCGGTGCACGGTCTGCTGGAGAAACTGCTTTTGAACAGAAATATGGCACTCGGCCCGTGGATTTTTTTGCTGCCTGATGGTAACCGCAACTCATGATAGATAATAACCCAAAAGCACAGCCGCCAACCGTTAGCCATCTACTTGGCGAAATGACTTGGCTTCTAACCCAATCACCGCTTCACAAGGCAATGCAGATCGGTGATCTTGAATGGCTGTGCATGCCGGCGCTTATCAACCAGCAGTTTTATCTTTTCCGTGATGGAGAGCAGCCTGTTGGCTTGGCGCTTTGGGCGAAATGCAACAAAGCTGCTGAAAAGAAACTCGAAGGCGGGATGATCGAACCCGAAAATCGTCTCACGTTAGAGGAATGGACCAACGGGGATACGATTTGGCTCATCGATCTGATTGCGCCTTTTGCGACAAATCAGAACAAGCAGCGCGAGATCATGATCGCTGATCTCATCTCGGGGCCGCTCAAGGGGCAGGCGTTTAAAATGCATGTTACCGACCCGAATTCAGGCAAAAGAACCGTGCAGACAATTGAAGCGGATGCGGGGGATAAGCTTAAGGCAGTGATTGAAGCGGCGGGAGCCACCAAACAATAGAAGGGTAGCAATCGTCGAATATTTGTCATGCATAGTAAAATGCGTGTCCTAATCGCTTTTTTGTTTCCCGGTTTCTGGTGGTCGGATGCGATCGGGTTATTTAAAAATGGCTGATAACCTCCGCTTTTGCATTTTCCCATTCAGAACGTGTGGTCTCTGGACGACCCGGAGTATATGATTTAGTCTCGATCGAATCGAGTTTTGGTTATATAAGCTTTCCGGAAAGAACGCCTGCCGTTGGGCGCAAAGTAGATGCAAAAACGCGCGAATGTGGGTGACGGAAATTGCGGCGTGTGCGGCTGCTCCGGAAACACGAGCATCGACTTCCGGTTTGGCCGTGTTGCAGTCTAAATACCGAGAGCCCACAATGGGCTCAGTAACAGTATCCGTTCTGATTATTCGCATGACCGATTCCCCCAAAGTTCCAGTCGTTGAGCTTATTGGCGAATTCGTTCAGCAATGCCGAGGGCGCCTACTCTTCGGCTCGCAGTCACCCTCTTCGATTGGGAAAGCAAAAACCACTCTGTCGGCAGTGAACAGATATTCGATCGACTCTACTCGATGTTTTCCGACATTACTCAACGCCACGGGCCTTTCGAAGTAAAATTGACCGTCGAAGAGCCTTGAGTTTGTTTAACTTTATGGGGATGAGGTATGTCCAAATTTGGATATTCTATCAGTTCAATTAGTTCTTTTTTGCGATGTAAGCTAATTCCGTCGGGGTTGTAAGTTGCATAGGTGAAACCGCGTTCATGCCCTATAATTTGGGCCCATTCATTCTCTGGGACGCCAGCGTGTTCCATAATGCGAGTTACGTTTTTACGAAAAGAGTGGAATGTTTTTTGTCGATCCTTGAAGCCTTTTCCTATTTTGAATGTCGAAAATTCATTTCCAGCATCGGCTCCCGGTTTGTTGCCTACTCCTTCTTTGTTTAAGCCTTTCCATATCCGTTCGTCACTCGGCCCTGAACTTCTTTCAAGCAGCCACGATAAAGCCGAATGCACCGGCACAATTCGGTTTCCTGCCGCTGTTTTCGCATCGCTAACTTTGAAATAGTGAACTAAATTGCCGTTATCGGTAGTTTCTGAACGCACATCGTTCCAAGTGAGAGATGCTATTTCGTTTAGTCGCATTCCTGTGAACATGGCAACGATCATGATTTCGCAAATATCGTTGCGCTTCGGAGGTGGGGAAAAAAGCTTTACGAGTTCATCGTTCTCCCAAGGCATGTATTGGAGCATGTTTATACCTGGCTTTAATCGTTTTCGAAAATCATCAAATGGGTTATCCCCTTGGCAATAACCTCTGCGCCGAGCCCAATCCCACAGTGTTTTCAACGCACCCATGTGTCTATTCATTGTCGAATCCGACAAGCCGTCTGCTTGGTTCCCAAACTCGTTTACTAACTCAGTCCATGACATGTTCCTATGTCTCAAATTGCGCGCCCACTGAGGCTTAAAGAGCCTGAGGGCGTCATAAAATGCGGCAGCCTGCTCTTGGTTGATTTTAGATATAGGGAGGTCGGAGCTAAATCGCTGAAAAAGGGAGAATGTTGCAAGCTTCTGTTGCCGGGTGTTTGTTTCTTTGTGGTTTTTTTTGCCGGCATCCCATTGCTGCATATAAGCGTGCACAAGCTCTGAGAATGGTGATGTGCGGATTGGAGACTCTTCCGATTGATCGAGCGCCTGTGCTGTTCGAATAATTTCTGAAGAAGGAACTGGTGAAAGCACGCCTCTTCCGACTTTGTTTGAATGGTTAATTGCTTCGATCGTGGCTTCCGCATACATCCTTAGGAACTTTAGAAAAATAGGGCTTGCTGGGTTTAGCTTAAACCCTCGATTATTCAAAAATCGTTTGGCTGGCTCAATCCATCGATCAAGATGGTCGGCGGCGATTGCGCGCACCAACGAAACATGCTGCCTCTCTTCTTTTTCCAATTGAGCTTCGTATGAAACTTCGCTTTCGGCGTAAGCTGCTGATCTCTGACTGTGCGAAATTTTTTTAGCACCTTGGAATGCTTGATATGCGAGCGTTGGCAATTGTTCTTCTGCCGGCTCTTGATTATCATCGGGATTGCCGGTGATATGTCCGTCTGAAATTCCATGACGAGTTGCATCTCATTCTGCTCTTAATCCGATCACAATCGGTGTTGCCCGTTCTCCCGCTTTTATAAAGTCAGTTTCTTTTAGAGAGCGAGTTACGACTTTTCGCCCATAGGAACCTTGAACATCTTTTGGAACTGGTATGCGTAGCTGCCAATAACGCGAGCGAGGGCGCTTTACCAAATATCTATCTAGCATAGCTTTCCTGTAGCACTTATTGTAGCACTAGAATGTAGCACTGCGTTAATAAAATGCTAAATATATAAGGAAGTATGTGTTTCAAGGGCATATTTACGTAGCAGGTTCGAATCCTGCCACCCCAACCAAATTTCATCACGGAGCGATGGCGGGCGGATTTATCCGCTGCATTTGCGACCAGTTCCACGTTAACTTGCCAAATACCGAAATTTTTCGACGACTTAATTTGTGGGGCTGAGGCTGCACATTAGATGGCCGGGCGAGAATTGCTCCGGCATCAGCGGTGATCTTTTCGATCGATCGGGCGATGTCGGATTTGAAACCTATCTTATTGCGGAACATGAAGGCGACAAGATCGGCCTTATTGGCAATTTGATCATATCCGGCGAGCCGGGCGACTGGTCGGAGCTCTCGACCAGCTATGTCGGCCGGGTCGATCATGTGGTTGGTGATAATTTCTCACTGGGCCTGGAAAGCGGCGGCGAACTTTCTGGCGAAGCGAAGGGCCGGCATTGGCTGGGACCGGTTTTCAGTGCCTCTTCGGAAGAGAGTAGCTTTGTTCCGTCCTTCGAATTGTCGGCATTTGCTCCGTTGATCCGCAAAACACCCGATGTGCAATTCAGATTGGAGCTGGATTGGGAATTCTAGTCTCCAGATCCCACTGCAAGAAAGCTGTACTATGACTTTTCGGCTATTTGTAAACGGGAGTTTTCAGTCCGGTGCCTTCTGTGACGATTGTTTCGCGGAAGGGGCTGACGCCATGGTCGTGATCGGTCAGGAACACTTCGACCCGATTACAACCCGGCAGGAACAGTGACGGAAACCTTGAACATAGTGGATTTTATGCTGCAGCGACTGTGTCCAGTCTGCGGAGGTTGCCAATTCGCTTTGCCGGTTATCACCTCAGAAATGGCAGTGCCTCCCCATCACCGGGTCCCGTATCAAGCGTCATTCAAGAAGCGAATATGTAAACGGTTGTAAATAGGAGCCCAAACTTCTGGTAAACCTCCTGTAAATGATAGTAAAACCCAAATCATAAAGCGATGATTAAAAGCAATGTTACCGTATCGAGGTCAGTTGGCCGCTGGGAGAATTAAAAATGCGTATAGCGATAGCGGACGATGATTCCGAAATTATCGAGTTTCTGGGAAAAATCGTTGAAGGGCAGGGCTATGTCTATGCTGGTTACCCTGATGGGACGGCACTTTCCAATGCCCTGTTGCGCGACACGTTTGACTTGGTGATCCTCGACTGGAACATGCCCGGCAAAAATGGCCTGGAAATATTGCAATGGATGGAAGGCGCGGTTGAAGACCGTCCGCCCGTGATCATGATGACCAGCCGCACGGCAAAGCAGGATATCAGCGATGCCCTTAATGCCGGTGCCGATGATTATATTACCAAACCCGAAGACAAGAATGTTATTGCGGCCCGGATCAATGCCCTGTTGCGCAGAAATAGCGGCGCGTCGGCAATGGAAACCACGGCTGAATATGGTGACTATTTGCTCAATCGTATCGAACAGACGGTCAGGCATGGCGACAAGGAAATCGCGCTGACCGCAAAAGAGTTCGAGCTTACCGATCTGATGTTCCGCAACCGTGACCGTACATTGTCGCGGCGATATATCATGGAGACCGTCTGGCGCACCAACGCGCATCTCGCGACCCGCACTCTCGACATGCATGTTTCGCGGATTCGATCCAAGCTTTCACTGAAACCGGAAAACGGGTTTCGGATTTTCACCGTTTTCGGCTATGGCTACAGACTGGAGACGTTCAGCAACGGAGGGTAATTGTGTTTGAAGAATTCCGGGACTGGATTCCTTCATCGGGCCTTCGCCTTTTGGTCGCGCTGTTCATTTGCGCTTTGGCCTTTGCGCCCAATGAAGCCGCCGCTCAGAAAAAAACCGATGCCGAGCAAATCACCTATGTCTTCAAGCGCGGTGACACGCTGTTTGGCCTAGCGAATAATTATCTGCGCAAATGGTCCGACTATGTCGCCGTGCAGCGGCTCAATCGTATCGCCGATCCCCGGCAGATGCCGGTCGGTACATCCCTGCGCATTCCTGTCTCTTTGCTGAAATATCGCCCGAGCGAGGCCAAGTTGAGCGCGTTTCGAGGAAGTGTTTCCATTGCTTCCAGTGGCCGGAATCTGGCACCGGTCCGAGGACTGAATATTGGCGAGGGCAGTGATATAAAGACGGCAGCGCGGAGTTTTATGACGCTGCAACTGGAAGATGGATCGCAAGTTTCCCTGCCATCTAACAGCCATGTCCGGATTACCCGTCTGCGCCATATCCTGCTTACCGACAGCATTGATTATGAAATAGCCGTCGACAAGGGGCGTATCCGCTCGAAAGTAGCGCCTCTGGGCAAGAAGGCCGACCGCTATCGTGTTCGCACCCCGGTTGCGGTCTCTGCCGTGCGCGGCACCGACTATCGCACCAGAGTGGATGAAGCTTCCGGCACGGCCTTTTCCGAAACGGTTGAGGGCGAAGTGGTCGTCGCAGCGGGCGAAAGCCTGAATGGCGCCAAGTTGGTTTCAATACCGGCCGGTACCGGCGCAGCCGCGACGGTGAGCGGAGCGCTTGCGAAAGCGGAATTGCTGCCACCACCGGAACTACTGGATCCCGCTAAAGTGCAGTCGGAGACGGCATTGCTATTCGCCGTCGAACCGCGTGAATCAGCCGTCGGTCATCGCATCAGCATCGCATCCGATGCCGGTTTTGTGGATGTCGTCGCGGAAGCAAAGGTGCAGGGCGCGGTGGTGGAACTGCCGACGATCCCTAACGGGCGCTATTTCGCCAAGCTAACCGCACTGGCTGAGGACGGTTTCGAGGGCATGCCCGCCACTTACAGCTTCAAGCGCCAGCTGAGCACTCTGGGCGGCAGCGCCGACGCTGGCGATTTCGGTTATCGCTTCAAATGGTTTGGCGAAGGCGAGGGTGAAAGATTCTATCGGCTCCAGATCCTGAAAGACAGCAAGACATCTGTGCCGATCCTCGATGAAGCCGGGCTGTCGACCGATACTGTCACTCTGTCGGATCTGGCGGATGGGGAATATTACTGGCGCGTCGGTGTGATCCAGTTCTCCAGCGATCCCGACGATCCGGAAGCAATCGAGAAATGGACCGATTTCGAAAAAATGACCGTGGCCAACTAGCTGTCTGGGTCCGGCTCTTGACCGACTTTCCGCCAAGGCAAGTTCGCCGATGAGATTGCGCCAGCGACTCGGTGTGGAATGGCTGGCCGTGGCATTGCTGGCATCCTGTATGGTGGTGGCTCTGGGCCATTGGGACAGTCTGTCGCGCTTCGACAATCTCGTTTATGACCAGCTGTCCGGCCTTGATCGGCCGGCCGCTTCACCTGAAATAATGATTGTCGAGATTGATGAAGACAGTCTTGCCGCGTTCGGGAAATGGCCATGGCCGCGGCAACGGCATGCCGAACTGTTCGAGCAGCTGGCGCTTGGCAAACCGAAGGCGATCGGTTTCGACATTTTGCTCAGTGAACCCGGCGAACCCGAAGGAGATGAAGCGCTGGTACAGGCCATGGGCGGGCTTACCAACCTGTTCCTGCCGCTGCATTTTGTTTTTCCCGGCAGCAACGGTGCAGCATATGACGTGAGACAGCCGATTGCGCCGTTTACAGACGCTGCAGCTGGACTGGGACATGTAAACCTGGTCTTCGACTCCGACGGGGTCGTTCGCCGCGCCAATCTGTGCTTTGGTGACAAGCCGTCGGGGACAGACTGGCCCCATCTGATGGAAAAAATCTATGAGGCGGTCGAAGGCGGATCCTCTCCCGCTTATGACCGGCTGGACAATTGTGATCAAAAGCTGCTGATGCCCTTTGCCGAGCGCGGCGTATATCAATCCATATCCTTTGAAGCATTGGCCAACGGACAGGTTCCGGCGGCATTCGTGCAGGACAAGATCATATTGATCGGTGCGACGGCAAACGGCATGGGCGATCAATATCCCGTTCCGCTCGGTGATGGCGGCACCCTTGCTGGGGTCGAAATCATGGCCAATCTTTACGGCGCGATTGTGCGCGATGATTTCATCCTGCCAATCTCATTTGCACTGCAATTGGCGCTATCGCTTTTGCCGGTCTGGATATTGCTGCTCGGATTCTGGCGATGGCGTCCGCGAACCACGATCATTGTCTCGTTTGCCCTGATACTGACGATATTGCTGACCAGCGCGTTGCTTATGCAATTCACGCTCTGGTTTGCGCCCGGGACCGCTCTTTTAGGCGTATTGATCGTGTACCCTGTCTGGGGGTGGCGCCGGTTGCAGGCGACGAGCGATTTCATGGATAGCGAATTGAAGCATTTCGGTCGCTCAAGCGTCGATATACCGATCATGCGCACGGAACTGGGACCTGTCGATGTCATCACCGGTCAGGCGGAACAACTGACCCATGCGATTTCCCATGTCCGTGATTTGCGGCGGTTCATTAGCGATGCGCTCAGGAACCTTCCCGATCCGATGTTCATCACGGATCTCAGGGGCAAGGTGACATTTGTTAACCGGCTGGCGCAGTCCGGTATGGCAGACGGCGCACAGGACCTTGCGCTGGATGACATGCTCGATCGTTTTGTCTCCGCCGATGATCTTCAGGAGGTTAAGGATTATCTCGATCAGAAGAGCAGGCCGACAAAACAGGATTATGTCGAATTCACCTCGAGCGACGGGCAAATTTTCGCCATGCGCCGCGCTCCCGTGGCGTCGGATGAGGGATTGCTAAGGGGGTATATCCATTATCTCGCCGATATCACGGAAGTGGCCAATGCCGCGCAGCAGCGAGAAGAAGTGTTGCAGTTGCTTTCCCACGATATGCGCGCGCCCCAGGCGGCTATTCTGGCTCTTCTCGATGGCAGGGAGTCCGATGAAACCAACGGCCGAATCGAAGGGCACGCGCGCCGCACCCTCGCGCTCGCAGATAATTTCGTCGGTCTGGCGCTGATAGAATCCAGCGAATTCTCCGGCGAGGATATATTGCTCGCCGAACTGGTCGAGGAGGCCAATGACAGTCTCTGGCCCCTCGGACATGCGCGGAGCATCCGGTGCGACGTCGATGACCAGTCGGATGGCGCCTTTGTCCATGTTGAGCCCTCCAGCCTCTACCGTTCTTTCGTCAACCTGATCGACAATGCGATAAAATATAGCCCCGATGGCGGCAGCGTGACCATAAAGATCCGGGTGACCGAACTGGATGGGCAACCCTTTGTATCGGTCGCCATCGCCGATCAGGGGGAGGGAATATCCGAGGCGATCCTGGGCCAGTTGTTCGAACGTTTTGCCAGCGATGACCGAATGGCAAACTCATCGATAAAAGGAGCGGGGCTGGGGCTGAATTTTGTTGCCAAGGTGATCGCAAGGCACGGCGGTCACGTCAGAGGGGAAAACCGCCGTGATGGCGGCGCCTGCTTTACCGTGCTTCTACCCCTGGCGCCCGATCTCGAGGATCAAGCCGTCTGAATCATTCAATGCCCTGACGGGTGCGGATTGTGCTGCGCGGGCTATCGGTCGGTTCCTGGTCCAGTCCGGACAGAACGGCATCAATCAGGAAAGGCAAGGCCTGCGCTATCGTAGCGTTGCAATGATATTCTGCGGCGCTCCCTGAATAGAGCTTCTTCCCACGGGCTTGATCGAACAGATTGACCGTCAGTCGATATTCGTGATCCTTGCAGGACTGGAAGCTTTTCTGGCTTTTTGCTGCAGCGATCGATTGTTCGGCATCTTTGGCACCAGCATCGACCGCAATATCGGCTGGACGGTCGGAAAGCGCTACATGGACCAGGATTGATGCCTCCGGAGAAGATTCATAGCCTCTCTCGTTGAGCGATTTTGCGACCAGATCACGGGCAAGCGACAGATCGCGATTGACAACTGCATCGATTGGAGACGTGGTGAATTTTTTCTGTGCCGGTGCGGCAATCACCTGATGCGTCTGGACGCGGGTTTGTATCGGTCCGGCACAGCCAGAAACCGTCATTGCGCCCGCCAATATCCATGAGAGTGATCGGATCATCACCTTCTCCGCTGATTTCATTCAAGACGATTTGATAGTCTGTCGGGCCGGAAAAGTCACGCGAATAGGCTTTGCGCTAATGGGCCTATCGGGTCAGCGCGTAGTAGATCACATAGAACCAGGAGAAAAATCCGTGGATGATCGCCCACAGGATCGACTTGTGGGTGGTGAAGCTGATGGCAATTGCCAGCGCGCTGCCGAAGCCGACGCCTTTGCTGACGATCTCTTTGCGGACGTAGGTGACTCCTCGACGCATCGGCGATTCTCCTGGCGCATAATCTTCCGGACGCATCCGTTCGGGCTTTATTTTCCCCACCATGATCAGGCGGCTTCCCGTGCGCGGTCGGACAGTTCCTGATTGAGCATTTCTGCGAGCAGGAAGGCCAGTTCCAGCGATTGCGCGGCGTTGAGGCGCGGATCACAATGCGTATGATAACGATCGCCGAGCGATGCATCGGTGATGGCAACGCCGCCGCCGGTGCATTCGGTCACATTCTGACCGGTCATCTCGCAATGGATGCCGCCTGCAAACGTGCCTTCTGCCCGGTGAACGGCAAAAAAGCCGCGCACTTCGCTGAGGATGCGGTCGAACGGCCGAGTCTTGTAGCCGCTCTCTGCCTTGATAACATTGCCATGCATCGGATCGCAGGACCAGATGACCGGATGGCCGGACTTTTTCACCGCACGGACCAACGGAGGCAGGCCACTTTCGATCTTGTCATGACCGAAGCGCGTGATCAGAGTGATCCGTCCGGGTTCGCGCGCGGGATTTAGCGTGTCGAGCATTTTCAACAGCGCGTCCGGTGTCAGCGATGGGCCGCATTTCAGACCGATCGGATTACCGATGCCGCGCAGAAACTCGACATGGGCAGAACCCTCGAAACGGGTGCGGTCGCCGATCCACAGGAAATGGGCGCTGGTATCATACCAGTCGCCGGTCAGGCTATCCTGACGGGTCAGGCATTGCTCATATGGGAGCAGCAACGCTTCGTGGCTGGTGTAGAAGGACGTGGCTTTCAACTGCGGCACGGTGTCCGGGTTGATGCCGCAGGCTTCCATGAAGGACAGCGCTTCGCCGATCCGGTCGGCCATTTCCTCGAATTTTTTCGCCCAGGGGCTGCGCGCCATGAAATCATGAGTCCAGCCGTGAACCTGTTTGAGATTGGCATAGCCACCGGTCGAGAATGCGCGGAGCAGATTGAGCGTCGCAGCTGCCTGGTTATAGGCACGGATCATCCGCTCGGGATCCGGATCGCGCTGGCTGCTGTCAAATTCAATGCCATTGATAATATCGCCGCGATAGCTGGGCAGTTCGACGCCATCCTGGACCTCGACATTTGAGGAGCGCGGCTTGGCAAATTGACCGGCCATGCGACCGACTTTGACGATCGGCAGCTTTGACGCATAAGTCAGCACCACCGCCATCTGAAGAATGACGCGGAATGTATCGCGGATATTGTTCGGATGAAACTCGGCAAAGCTTTCGGCGCAATCGCCGCCCTGCAGCAAAAATGCCTTGCCTGCGGCGACTTCCGCCAGATCCTGTTTCAGGCTACGGGCTTCGCCGGCAAAGACCAGCGGCGGATAGCTGCCAAGCAGTTCTTCCGTTTCCGCGAGTTTTGTGGCGTCCGGATATTCAGGCATGTGCAGCCCTTCAAAATCCCGCCAGCTATTTGCCGTCCAATTCGTCGCCATCAGAGCGCTCCGCTTCATTTTCAATAAAATCGAGTGCCTTTAGGCGGGAGTCAATGGCGATGGCAAGGGAAACCCATTGTTGGTTGCCTGCGAAACTATCGGTAAATAGCCGCGTCGATTTAGCCGCCGGGCTTTTTCTTCCAGCTGCCGCTGTTGCGAAATTCCGGCTTGATCTGGCTGGCATCAGGCAAGTCCTGTGCGGCGAAGGCTTTGTCGCCCCCTCTGGCTTTCGCTTCGCTGCTATAATTGGGGGCCTGATAAGAGCGGGCTGCGGTTGCATCCAGGGCCGGAGCGGGCCGGTCATGCCTGCGGGCATTGTCAGCCAGTTGCGCTGCTGCTTTTTCCGACTGGGCGGCTTCAGCTGCGGCTTTGCGCCGCCCTGCTTCATAGGCTTTTTCCAGCGCAATCGGATCAAGCGAACCGGCAGGTGTGGTGTCGCGTATAGCAGCATGACTACGCGGTTTCGGCACCGGCAAAGGTTCTCCGCCGCTATATCTCTGGCTAAACGCACTGGCTTTTCCGGCATTGCCTTTCCAGCTGTAGAAACGATGCGCTCCGATGGTACCCAGGAATCGCAGGCTGGGTGCCCAATAAGGATATACATAGCTGGCGTGATAATGGGTGGCGGTGCCGACGGTCGTGTAGCTCTTTCCGGCCAGCGCTTCGGCAGCAACCTTTTTGGCGCGGTTCCAGTGGAAGCTCGCCGCTTTGCGGCGCAACGAACCGTCGCATGTATAGGTAAACTGGCAACCGGTTGCCCGCTCGCTGCCCTGATAGATCACGCCGCACACCGTGCTTGGATAACTGGGATGACGGACACGATTTAAAATGACCTGAGCGACGGCGCGCTGGCCGGCATCGGGTTCCATTCCGGCTTCGTAGTAAATCGCCTGCGCCAGGCAGTATTGCGCCCGGCTATCATCTGTCGCCGAGCCGTGAAAAGCGGTTTGCCGTATGAGATGTGCGGACGATGCCTGATCCGGATTATTGCCGGATATATCCGGTAAGCCGTCAATCGTTCCGGCTCCGGGCTCCGCGAGCGGATCCACGCCGAACCCGCCGTAATTTTGCGGGATCGCATAATCGGGATCGATAAAATAAAAGGCGGAGCCGGCAAAATTTTCTTCTGCGCGCTCGACCGACTGCAATCGGGGATCACTGGGACTGAACTGCTGCGCATCAACGCTTGATTGTGGCATGGTTGCCGGAATCAGGACCAGGCTAATCAGGAAAAACGCGGTCAATATTTGCTCGCGGATCGTCAGTTTTGCAAAGGATCTGCGCTGTTTTCTTGGTGATGAGGGCTTGGGATCCATTGCCTCCTCACCGGTTTTTGCGTCGCCTGGAACCGTTTCCGCCACGCCCGGCCGTTCCGGAATCGGGCTACCCAGCCCATAGTCTGGGATATGGCTGCTCAAATGTGGAACATAGGGTGGAGGTACGCGCAAGATTTTAATGCCTGATTTGGCCCAAACGGGCAGGTGGGGCAGGATATAGCCTATTATTGCGGGCACTGCGCGGCACGTGAACATGCTGTTCCAACATGGGACGCGGCTGTGCGGGATGTTAATCGGTTAACGCATTTCGTCGTGCCTGCCTATTCACCAGATGTTGGGCAACCATATAACCGGCGATGCCGAAAATTATCCCGCCAATCGCCGGGGCAACAACGATTCCGTCCAGCCCGTAATATTCGCGACCGAGCCAGAGAAAAGGGACAAGTCCCAGTGTATTGCGCAGCCAGTTCATCAGCGTGGACCAGCTGGGATGACCGAGATTGTTGCAGGCGGCATTGCTGATGAACAACATGCCGTTGAAGACGAACAGGGGTGTCAGGAAGACGGTAAACAGCCAGAATACATGCCGCCCTTCGCCGACCAGGTAGAATGCATCGCTGATCGGTCCGCTGAGCAGATACAGGATTGGCCAGATCACGAGAGTGTAAGCGATTGCGAACAGGGTCGCCTGCTGGATCATTGTGCGGACCCGGTCAAATTTCAGTGCGCCGAAATTCTGGCCGATGATCGGTCCCACAGCGCCGGACAACGAGAACATCAGGCAAAAAGCAACCGGCACGACCCGGCCGACGACAGCAAAGCCGGCGATCACGTCATTGGAATAGTCGGCGATGAAACGATAGGAGATGAAGCCTCCAATCGGTGTGGCGACATTGGTCAGGATAGCCGGGATCAGGATCGCCATGATCGGCCGGATATCGGTGCGAAATTGGGGCAGTGTAAAACGGTAAAAGCCACCATAATTCTTGACGATCGGCCAAATCGCGAAGGCCGTCGAAACAATAGCGGCGCAGGCGCTGGCGAATGCGGCACCATTGATTCCCCAGCCGAAGCCGAAGATGAAGATCGGGTCGAGAATGGCGTTGGTTATGCCCATGCTCAGGGTCACGTTCATCGCTCGCCGCGCTGCACCATGAGCGCGCAGGAAACCGGAGCAGACCATTGCTGCGACGCTGAACGGCATGAATGGGGCGATGATCCGGATATAACCGGTCGCAGCCTGGTTGGCCGCCCCGTCCGCTCCGGCCAATTCCAGAATGTCGGGGGCGAAAACGAAAAACAGTATCGCCAGTGGCACAATCAATATCGTGCTGAGAACCAATATATTGGTCAGGTATCGACGGGCCTGCTCCGGATCACCCTGACCGATATGGCGAGCGGCAAGCGCGCTCGTGGCAATCATCAGGCCGATATAGAAAGCGGTGCCGAAGAACAGGATCGTGGCGGCAAATCCCATGGCTGCCGTCAGAGCGCTGTCTTCCAGTTGCGCGATGTAGAATAGATCGGCAAAGTCGACGATGAACATAGTCAGCAGACCGATGCTGGCGGTCAGCGACATGGTCGTAATATGCCGCAAGGGGCTGCCGGTCAGGAATATGGCGGGTTGCGTCGTGATATTATCTGTTCCACTGCAAATCGCCCGGCCGGAACTGGCAATGGCGGAAAAGATATTTTGCCCTATAGTCTTTTGCCAAGGGGTCAATTCATCTCTATTGGAAATTGATCTTTGGAGAGCGTTGGATGATCTATCGAAAAGCACTGATCGCGCTGATGATCGCGACATTGGCAGGTTGTTCTTCAGCAGAGGAAGAACAGGCGTCGTCGCCGGATGAACGCGGCGTTTTCGAGCGTCGCAATACAGCGCCCGACCCGGCCGACAATAGCCTGACGCCCCGCAGCGCCGAACAGGCTTATGCGCGGACCGCGCTCAATTGCATCAACCAGCAATATCCGAACAAGATCAGTCATGTTTTGAATAGCGCCGCCGATGTCGCGGAGCCGGCAAAGCTGACTCCCGTCTTCTACGGCTGTTTCGACTGGCATAGCGCGGTCCACGGACATTGGTTGCTGGCCCGCCTGTGGGGGCAGGACCTTGTTCCAGACATGGATAACGAGATCGCCGCAGCGCTGGCAGCGAATTTTACAGCCGAAAAAATTGCCGGCGAACTGGCCTATTTTCAAGCTGCCGACCGGACGGCGTTCGAGCGGCCCTATGGCATCGCATGGTTTTTGCAATTGACCGCCGAATTGCGCGAGATTGCGGATGGTGAAGGCGACAAGGCAGCACAGGCGAAGACGTGGCTTGCCCGACTGCAGCCGCTGGAGGCTTTGATCGTCGGTAATATCAAGGACTGGTTGCCGAAACTGGCTTATCCGATCCGTCTGGGCACCCACAACCAGTCCGCCTTTGCCTTTGGCCTGTTTCTCGATTGGGCTGCGCGCAGCGGTGATGCTGAAATGGCCAGCCTGGTGGGTAACAAAGCCTTGAGTTTCCACCGCAAGGACCGCAACTGTCCGATGGCTTATGAACCTTCGGGCGAGGATTTCCTGTCTTCCTGCCTGATGGTTGCCGATCTGATGCGGCGGGTGATGGACGGTGGCGAATATGCCAGCTGGCTGTCGGCCTTCCTGCCGGATATTCCCGAAGATGGCAGTGACGACTGGCTGGCCGTCGGCATTGTCAACGACCCGACCGACGGGAAGCTGGTGCATCTGGACGGCCTCAATCTGTCACGGGCTTGGGCGCTGGAAGGCATGGCTTCGGCGCTTCCCGTCAATGACCCGCGGCGCGGATCGCTGCTCGCATCGGCCAGCCTGCATGGCAATTCCGGAGAGCTCTCCGTACGGACGCCCCATTATGCAGGCAGCCACTGGCTTGCCAGTTTTGCGACCTATTGGCGCACCGGGCGGGGAATCGATAAAAATAGCAGCAATCCGGATTCGTGAAGCCGGACTCTTCCATTCGACCGGCGCAAAATGCCGAGGTCCCAAGGCCTTCTCTTTTTAACCGGTTGTTTCCCGTCAATCGCGATCTTGCGATAAAGTCGATTTTCGGCGTCTGGTGCGCCTATTTTCTTTTCGCATCCAGCCGCGTTCTATATGTGACGCAGACCAATGCAGATGCTCTGTTCGTCCAGCGCATCCTGATGACCAGCATCTGCATCACCTTCACCTGGCTGCTCTATCGCCTGCTGATTGCCGTGCGCCGAAACGGCATGGGGGCTGCGATATTCATGCTTACCTTGCCGACCATGATCCTCGCCAATTATATCGCTATTCTCGACCAGATAGTCTTCGACCATGACGCCGCGCTGTTCGACTTGTCCTATCTGCTCAATCCGGTCGATTTCGCTTCCTTCGACTGGGCCTATGTTCTGGACGAGGCCTTTACCCGCTATTTCATTCTGGCCAGTTGGGGCGCCCTATATCTGGCCCTGTCGCACAGCAAGGATGTGCAGCGGATGATGGTTCACAGTCGGCAGCTGGAACGGGTCAATCGGGCGAGTGAATTGCGGGCGTTGCGTTACCAGCTAAATCCCCATTTTGTTTTCAACGCACTCAACTCGGTCAGCAGCCTGATTATCGATCGGCAGAATGAACAGGCGGAGAAACTTGTCGATGACCTGGCCGACTATATGCGGGCGGTATTGACCGGTGGTGCGCAGGATATGATCACGGTGGAGCAGGAAATTGCCCAGCAGGTTCGCTATCTCGAAATAGAACGCATGCGTTTTCCCGAGCGATTGCATTATTTCGTCGATATTGAACCCGCTGCAAATGACTGGAGCATACCGGCATTGATCATCCAGCCGCTGATCGAAAATGCCGTCAAATTCGGTGTGTCAGGTGCGGATCAGCCGCTCAATATCATCATCTCCGTACAGATTGAGGGTGATCGCTTGCGGATTAGCGTTGCCAATGACGGTCGCGTCGAAATCCTGCCTGCACAATCCCATGATCGCGTTGTTGGTACCGGCACAGGTCTCACCAATATCCAGAGTCGGCTGAGAGCATTATATGGCCAGAATGCGTCGCTGCTTCTGGCGAACAGCAAGGACGGAATGGCCATTGCAACCATCGTTCTACCCCATCCGTCCCTGATTTTCGAGGATATATGAGAATGGCCGCAGAGCCGCCATCAGTATTGATTGTAGATGACGAACCGCTTGCCCGCTCCCGGCTTAAGGCACTGTGCGAACGGACCCGATTGTTCGGCGAGATAGAACTGGCCAGCGGCGGACGTCAGGCTGTAGAGAAAATCAGGCGGAGACAGCCCGACATTTTGTTGCTCGATGTCGACATGCCGGAATTTTCGGGACTCAAAGTTGCGGAGTTCTGCCAGTCTCTTGTTCAGATGCCGGAGATTATCTTTACGACGGCGCACAGCACATATGCAGTTCAGGCGTTTCGACTGGAAGCAACCGACTATCTTTTGAAGCCGGTCAAGGAGTCGCTGCTGCGGGAAGCGGTAGAGCGCGCTATCGCCAATCGGGCGCGCAATGATAATAACCGGGAACCGGATGCCGTTCAACGTCTGTGGGTACAGGATGGAAGCGGGGCGCTGCAGCTGATTGTTTCGGATATTGAATGGGTCGAAGCGGAACGCGACTATATGCGGCTATATTTGCTTGGCCGGAGCTTTCTGGTGCACCAATCGATGCGGTCGCTGGAAAGTCTGTTGCCGGACGGTCTGTTTGTCCGCGTTCACCGGTCAACCATCGTTCGGCGGGACTGTATCGCGGAGGTTCGCCGCAAAGGGCGCAAGCGCTATGTAATTTTGCAGGACGGCAAACAGCTGCCGATTGGGCCCCGTTATGCCGACAGGATCGCCGGAACGGCTCAAGCCGGTCGTTTGGGCGGATCCGATACCGTAACAGAATAACGCGGCGCCGGTGCCGGCTGCTTCAACCCACCGACGTCGACAAAGGTCTGCCTTTCAACATTATGCGGATGTTCCTTGGCTTCCGCCAGTGACAGCACGGGGGCAAAGCATATGTCCGTTCCTTCCATCAGCTCGCACCATTGGGCGCGAGTCTTGGTCTTGAACAGAGCGGTGAGCTTTTCCTTCAACACAGGCCATTGCTTTGGATTCATTTGTGCGTCGAAATCCATGTCATCCACCAGACCGGCCACTTGCCGAAGTTCTGCGTAAAATTGGGGTTCGATTGACCCGATCGAGATAAATTTGTCATCGGACGTTTCGTAGGTGTCGTAGAAATGCGCCCCGGTATCGAGCAGATTTACGCCCCGCTCGTCTTGCCATTGGCCGATATTGTGGAAGTCGAAAATCATTGCCATTAAAGCGGCAGAACCATCGGTCATGGCGCAGTCGACAACCTGTCCCGTGCCGCCTGTTTTGGCATGGAGAAGAGCCGAAACCATGCCCAAGGCCAGCATCATTCCGCCGCCGCCAAAATCGCCAACCATATTGATCGGCGGAGTCGGTTTTTCGCCAGCCCGCCCAAAAGCATGCAGGGCGCCGGAAATGGAGATATAGTTGATATCATGGCCCGCCGCAGAGGCGAGCGGCCCATATTGTCCCCAACCGGTCATCCGGCCAAAGACAAGTTTGGGATTGTCCGCGAGCAATATATCCGGTCCCAGACCGAGTCGTTCCATAACGCCGGGGCGAAAGCCTTCGATAAGTCCGTCGGCATTTTTTACCAGGTCGCGGGCAGTTTTAATGCCTTCTTCCGATTTCAGGTCAATCTCGACCAAATTGCGGGAGCGGGAAAGAGCGAGGCGCGGATCCGGCGCACCGCCTGGACGATGGAGGACGGTGACAGTCGCGCCTTGATCGGCGAGCATCATGCCGCAAAAGGGGCCGGGGCCGATCCCGGCGAACTCAATGATATTGATGCCTGTTAGTGGTCCCGCCATGTCCTGCTCCCGTTTAATCGACTGATTAAATCGTCCTATGCAGAGAAGTTATTCTAATCAAGCTTAATGTTGAAGTTTGATCCGCAGGCTATCGGGGGCGCTGTCCGTTGCGCAAAGGGAGGGTTTTTTTGGCAGGCTGGCGCAGATAGCGCGGCAATTCCGACTTCTTCTGGCCGACGGGCTGTCTTGCCAGCTTTGGATCAATCGGATGATCAAATGCCACGCCGAATCTACCCTGGGCTACCCATGCGACATGTCCGGTGACCTGGCCGATATTGCGCAGATCCAGCTGTACCTTGTCGCCGCGCTTGGCGAGGACCGGTGCTTCGGCCATCAGGCCGCCTGCTGAAAGATTGCGAATCCGCACCTCGCCGCAGTCATCACCATCCACGAAGCTCAATGCCGCCTTCAGAAACAGGCTGTCACGATCTAGCTCCCGTTTCGAATGACCGAGGGCCTGACTGTTCATTTTTAGGCTATCGTCAAAAGGTTCTTTCATGAGCTTCCTGTGGTCGGTAAATGTAAAAGCATGTGTCGCATAGGAAGTAGTAAGGCGAAATTGGTGCAAATTTCGTTAATAGTTGGGATTGTTTCTCGTAGAAAGCTGGCTTGATTCAGCTGTCAGGTCACGTCGTCACCGACGGGGTGACGCCCGGATTGTCCCGTTTGCCGCTGCTGCAGAAAATTATATCACTGATCGCGCGAGATTTTCTCGTTTCGTTCGTGCGCTTCCTGCGCTTCGACAGTCATCGTCGCTATCGGCCTGGCTTTCAGCCGGTCGAGCGAAATCGGCTCACCGGTCACCTGGCAATAACCATATTCACCTTCTTCAATCCGCCGCAGTGCCGAATCGATTTTTGAAGTCAGTTTGCGCTGGCGATCACGGGTCCGCAACTCCAGCCCCCAGTCGGTTTCGCTCGATGCCCGGTCATTGAGATCGGCTTCCTGAATCGGACCATCCTGCAAATGCGCCAGAGTTTCCTTGGATTCGTCGATGATTTCCTGCTTCCATTTTTTCAGGGCCTTCCTGAAAAAAGCGAGCTGGCGCTCGTTCATGAACTCTTCGTCTTCGCTCGGTTCATAACCGTTGGGGAGGACTAGATCTTCTCCATTTGCGCCATTTTTTGCGGATGCTTTTTTTACCGAGGATGCCAACATACTCTCCAAACATCATGCCCTACCCGAATTTCGGAAGGCTGGACCATATATAGCGCGGGCCTATACCCAGCGTAGTTATTGGAAACAAGGCGCAAAATCGCTGTTCACCCAATAATCCGGAAATTGGGAAATTTTGGACATGAATAAGATTACCGGGAACATATTTTTATATGGCTGAAGGGGATCGAGTTCTCTGATGCGTCATCCAAAAAGCCCGTATTTTTCATAATATTGCAAGAAAGCCTCCCGCAAGAGTTCCATTTCGGGACATTAACCGTGGATGGATACGAACTGTTAACTTATTTTGCCGTTTGGCACTCGGAAACAGCGTTAATGCGATTGTTATTTACCATTTATTCTGTCTTTCTGATGCATGTCGAGACTGCGGAGAGAGGCATTGGCTTTGAGAAGCCGGCTTTCTGATCGAGTCTACAGCGGAAGAGAGATGATATTATGTCGGTACGTATGGCTTTGGCAAAATTATGCGCCTGCACCTGCGGTGGAGCCTTAATCGGTGGCGGTGCAGTTCATGTTTCAGAGGCGCCGGCAGCCCCTTACGTCAAAAAGATGTCAAAAAAGAAACCGGTTCGGGCCCGTACGATCAAGAAGGGCGAGCCTGCCCGCAAGATAAAGCGTACGCGCCGCACGGTGACCAAGACGACGACGGCCTGCCAACCGTCAGTGGTCACGATTGCCCAGACCCCGGCACCACAAGCCATTCCTCTGCCTCCCTATATTCCACCCGCTCCGCCAATCAGTAGTAGCGGTGGCTCAATTCCGGTTGTTATCGGTGGTAGCAGCGGTGGCGGAAGCGGCGGCTTTTTCGGTGGTTTCTTCGGCGGTGGCAGCTCCGGCGGCGGCGGCACAGTCGTGATTTCGTCAACCAGCAGCGGTGGCTCGACCAGCACCTCCTCGGGCGGTAGCTCAACCAGCGGTGGTTCCACCAGTACGTCTACGGGTGGCGTTACCAGCACGGGTGGGTCGACCAGCACGTCGACCGGTGGCGTTACCAGCACGGGCGGGTCGACCAGCACGTCGACCGGTGGCAGCAGTTCTTCATCCTCGAGTTCATCCAGCAGTTCATCGAGCAGCTCATCCAGCTCCAGCGGGGGTGATGAACATGCATCTTCGGGCAGTTCAGGATCTTCCGGCAGTTCAAGCTCAACTTCTTCAAGTTCGGGTGCTACAGGCGGCTCTTCAAGCTTTGGTGGCAACAGCACATCCTCCAGTTCCAGCTCTTCGAGCAGCAGTTCAAGCTCCTCTTCCGGCGGTAGTACCGGCGGATCGACCGGTGGGACGGATGTTCCGGCGCCGCCAGTTGTGCTGCTTTTCGGCGCAGCGGCAGCGGCATTATTTGCCCGCCGGCGCAAAGCGAAGCAGGCAGTTACCGCCTAAGCAGCTTACACCAGGATCAATAAAAAGCGGCCGGAGCAATCTGGCCGCTTTTTTCTTTGCAGTCTTGCAAGTGAAACAGACGCTCGGCATAGGCATTCTCCATGCATGATATAAAATATATTCGCGAAAATCCGGAAGATTTTGACGCTGCACTGGCAAAGCGTGGAGTCGAGGCTGTGGCGCAGAATATCCTCGCCCTGGACGAGCAAAGCCGCGCGCTGAAAACCCAGATGCAGGACGGGCAGGCGCGCCGTAACGAAGCGTCGAAGGCGATTGGCAAAGCCAAAGGGCAGGGCGACGAGGCCGCAGCGCAAGCGTTGATGGCGGAAGTTGCCGAACTGAAAAGCAAAATGCCCGAGATCGAGGAAAAAGAACGAGAAGCTTCTGAGCGCTTGCAGGAATTGTTGGCCGCGCTGCCAAACTTGCCGGCGGACGGCGTCCCGCCCGGAGCGGATGAAGATGACAATGTCGAGGTCGAGCGCTGGGGCGAGCCACGCAAATTTGATTTTAATCCGAAAGAGCATAGTGATATCGGTCCGGCTCTGGGCCTCGATTTTGAAACGGCTGCAGCAATGTCCGGTTCCCGCTTTGCCTTTCTGCGCGGGCAGATGGCGCGTCTTCAACGGGCAATCGGACAATTCATGCTCGATCAGCAGACCATGGAAAACGGCTTTCAGGAATGCGCGCCACCGGTGCTGGTTCGCGACCAGGCCATGTACGGTACGGGGCAACTTCCCAAATTTTCCGAGGATTCCTTTCAGACTACCAATGGTCACTGGCTGATCCCGACCGCAGAGGTCAGCCTGACCAACAGTGTGAGCGGGCAGATATTGGATGAAGCGCAACTGCCCATTCGGTTGACCGCGCTGACCCTCTGTTTCCGTAGCGAAGCCGGGTCGGCCGGCAAGGATACGAAGGGTCTGATTCGTCAACACCAGTTCGAGAAAGTCGAGATGGTTGCCATCGTCCATCCAGACACAAGCGACACAGAACATCAGCGGATGACCGAAGCGGCAGAATCGATCCTGAAGGCGCTCGAACTGCCCTATCGCAAAATGCTGCTGTGCGCCGGAGACATGGGCGCGACAGCCCGCAAGACATATGATCTCGAAGTCTGGCTGCCAGGGCAGGATACCTACCGCGAAATTTCGAGCGTATCGACCTGTGGTGACTATCAGTCACGGCGCATGAATGCCCGTTTCCGGCCCGAAGGGGAAGAAAAGGGCACAAGATTTGTCCACACTCTCAACGGTTCAGGTCTTGCTGTCGGCCGGACATTGGTCGCAATTCTTGAAAATTATCAGCAGGTTGATGGTTCTGTGACAATCCCTTCGGCACTACTCCCTTATATGGGTGGGATCGACAAACTGGAGCCAGCGTGATGCGTATATTGTTGACGAACGATGACGGTTTCGATGCGCCGGGGATGAAGATCCTCCTCGATATAGCGTCACATTTTTCCAACGACATCTGGATCGTCGCGCCTTCCGACGAGAATTCCGGCGCCGGTCACTCGTTAACCATCACCCGGCCGCTGCGCATTCGCAAGCGCGGTGACCAGCAATATTCGGTCGATGGTACGCCAACCGACAGCGTGATGATGGCTGTTGCCAAGATCATGAAAGACGGGCCGCCCGATCTCATTCTGTCCGGTGTCAATCGCGGCGCCAATCTGGGCGAGGATGTCACTTATTCGGGTACTGTGTCGGCCGCGATGGAGGGTGCTCTGGCCGGTATCCCGTCGATCGCGCTCAGCCAGGCTTATGCACGGGGAGATCTGGGCGCTGATGTGCCGTTTGATTCGGCCGTGCAATGGGGCGAGCGCGTGCTGCGTCCCCTGATCAAGCAACGCATGGATCACCGGACGCTGGTCAATATTAATTTCCCGGCCGTCCCGGCGAGCGATGTCAAGGGCGTGCAGGTCGTATCGCAGGGAATTCGAGACTACGGCCGGTTGCAGATCGTCAGCAACCGCGACCCGCGCGGTTTCGAATATCATTGGTTCGGTCTCGGGCCGATGGTGGAGACGCCTGCGCACAGTACCGACCTGGAAGCGATCGCCGATGGCTATATCTCGATCACACCGCTGCACCTGGATCTCACCCATTATGATTCAATGGATGGTTTGAAAAAACTATACCCCTGATAGGGTTCTAGTATCCTGAGAATTTACTAGGCTTTGGCCTGCGGGGCTGGCAAGCTGCGCTTTTGCTGCTAACAACATTTCCGCAAGGGAGGAGTTAGTTAATGGGAGCCTATATGCGTCATATTGCGATCCTGATATTGCTCCTGGGAGTCACCGCCTGCATCCCTCCGGGCCATGACGATTATGCTCCACCGCCGCCCCAGCCGCAATTGGTTGCGGATCCTGCTGTTTTCGGCACTCCGCCGGAGCAGGCGCCGCTTTCCACCTGGCAAGCGAGTCCTGTTACAGCGAACGCGCAACGGGTGGAATCGGGGACTTATATAGTGCAGCCGGGCGACACGTTGCGCGGGATTGCCAACAAGACCGGAGCGGGATCGCAGATCATTGCGTCTGCCAATGGATTGGCTGAGCCTTATGTCATCCATCCCGGTCAGCGACTGAAGATCACCGGCGGGCGATATCACGCGGTCAATTCGGGTGAGACCGGTATCGCTATTGCCCGAGCATATGGCGCGCCATGGCGAGACGTGGTGGCCCTGAACGCGCTGGAAGAGCCCTATATTCTGCGTGTGGGGCAGAAGCTGCTGCTGCCTGCAACCGCACCGAGCGATCCTGCGAATTTAAGTATAGAACAGCGCGCGGCTGCTTTCGATCTGGAGATTGACGATATTGTTACGGGCAGCCAGCCAGCGCTGGCCAATGGCGCAGCAGCGGGAGAGGCTTCCGATTGGCGGAAAGCCATAACAGCCAATACCACTATTGCTACACCGGCCAACTTCTCCGGACGGTTCCAGTGGCCGGTCGATGGCAGGGTGATCTCCAGTTTCGGTAGCAAAGGCGGCGGTAAAGTAAATGACGGTCTCAACATCGGCGTCCCTCGTGGCACGCCAATCCGCGCCTCCGCCGACGGAGTGATCGCCTATAGCGGTGACGAAATCGGTGTATTCGGCGGGTTGATTCTGATCAATCATGGATCCGGCTGGGTTACCGCTTATGGCCATGCCGACAAGCTCAATGTAACGCGCGGCCAGAATGTCAAGGCGGGTGAGACTATCGGTCTCGCCGGCGAAAGTGGATATGTTCAGGAGCCGCAGCTGCATTTCGAAATCCGCAAGGATCGCAAGCCGGTAGATCCGAACATCCATCTGCCGAAACGCGGCTGAACCGGCCATGGCAAGCAGCAACCGCAAAATTTCCGACTATTTTACCCTGCGGCGGCGCTCGAGCCTGCCGGTCTGGGCCGATATTGCGTGGCGTGTCACCTTTGTTCTCGCCCTGATCGGTATGGCTGTGGCGGTGCATTATTTCGACCGCAATGGCCTGCAGGACAGCTATGACGGCGATGTCAGTTTTCTGGACGTTATCTATTTCACGATGATCTCGATCACCACCACCGGCTATGGAGATATCGCACCGGTAACCGAACGAGCGCGAATGTTTGATGCGCTGGTTGTGACTCCTATTCGCATCTTCGTCGTGCTAATCTTTGTCGGCACGGCCTATAATTTTGTTTTCAAACGAACCTGGGACAATTGGCGCATGAAACTGATTCAAAGCAATTTGCACGACCATATCGTGATCGCCGGCTTTGGCACGAGCGGCAGTGAAGCCGTGCAGGAACTGCTCGCGCGCGGCACCAATCCGGAAGAAATTGTCGTAATTGATTCCTCCGACGACGCCTTGTCGCAAGCCGAAAAGCTTGGCTGCGCCGTGATCAATGGTGATGCAACCCGGGATAATGCGCTGATGAATGTCAAAATCTCGCGGGCCCGGTCGATGATTGTCTCGGCTGGACGCGATGACACCAGCATTTTGATCGTCCTCACCGCCCGGCATCTCGCCTATCATTTGCCGATCAGCGTTTCGATCAAGGCGGCGGATAACGAGCTGCTGGCGCGTCAAGCCGGAGCGACGACTGTTATCAACCCGGTAAGTTTTGCAGGCCTGCTGCTCGCTGGCAGTTGCGAAGGCGCAAAAATTTCCGACTATCTCAGCGATCTTGCTTCCGCCACCGGCCGGGTCAAACTGGTCCAGCGGTCGGTAACCGAAGACGAGGTCGGCATGGCGATGAGCGAAGTGGTCGGCGCCGGGCTTGGCGTGCGTATCTATCGGGGTGACGCGGTGTTCGGTTTCTGGGAGCCGGAAGCGAGTCTGCTGGAGGCCGGCGATATCATCGTCGAGATTATTCCCGGCAATGGCGCCGAGGCGGCGGGCAAGGAAGACGCCTGAGCAGGCCTGTCCGCTGGTTCATGTTGCACCTGCGAGATAAACGACTATCTTGGCTGCTCATTCACGGAGCTTGCTAATGGCCGACACGATTTCAATGCCCACCGGACTTCGTCCGCCGCGCCGACTGGCGCAGCTGGGAGAACTGGCGCTGCCGCTCGATCTGATGCGCTTCGGCCTGCAATGGCCGCGTATCGTGACAGCACCGCGCGGTGATGGTCGACCAATCTATCTGATCCCCGGATATGGGGGCAGCGAATTGTCGATGCGGCCGCTGGAAGGCTTTCTGGGGCGGATCAACTATGACGTCGCCGATTGGTCGCTTGGCCGCAACAAGGGTTCTGTGGACCGCGATATTGCGCGATTTACCACGGTCGCCGAAGAGCGGTTCGCCGCCAATGGCGAGCAGCCGCTCACGTTGATCGGCTGGTCACTCGGCGGGCTTATCGCCAGGGAAACCGCTCGCCTGTCGCCGCATCTCGTGCGCGAGGTGATCACCATGGGCACGCCGATCATCGGCGGTCCCAAATATACCACACCCGGCCAGCGCTACGCCAGGTCCGCCAATATCCAGCTCGACCAGTTGGAACGCGAAGTGCATCAGCGCAACAGCATCGGCTTCGACCAACCGCTGACCGTGCTCTATTCCAACCGCGACGGTATTGTTGGACCCGAAATCGCCAAAGACATCTACAATCCGCAGGCCCGAAACATCCGCGTCGATGGGGGCCATATGGGATTGGGCTTCAATCCGCGGGTCTGGCGGATCATCGCCGACACGCTCGCCGGGCGGACCTGAGCGGTTAGCCGGTTCAATCCGCCGCCTTTTCCTTTGGCTTGCGCCATAGATAACGGTAAACGCCGAACAGGTTGATCCCGAGCAGCACGACATTCTGCACCGCCAGCGGGTTGTTGCCGTCTAGCAGCGATGATGTCACCCAGACGACCGACGATCCGCAGAACAGCACAAAGCCCCATCCGGTAATCTTTGCCCCAGCGTTGAGCGAGACCATGGCGGCGGCGATCATGCCGCTGATACTTGCGGTCCATCGCAATATGTCGACCAGTTCCATTCTGTTGCTCCAGCTGTTGCATCGGGGTTTGATGCAAGGCCAACGCATGGACATGGCATATCGTTCAATATCCCAACATTTTTCGTCCCGAGTGGAACGGTTTTCCGGTTCGATCATTGTTAGGATGAGCCGGGAGTTGCCTCTCCCTCCCATTTGTTGGTGACCCCGGCGACTTTACGCCCGCTTCATATCCCCATATTGCAATTAACTCCTTGTGTTTATTAACCAAACCACGCGTGCACCACGCCCATGGCGGTGTAGAAGAGCAGCCAGTAACCGGCGTCGATGAAGAACAGGGTCTTGCTTTTCTGCGAGAAGAGATAGTTGGTCCCTATTGCCGGGACGATAAAGCCCAGCGCGATCCCGAAGGCGGTCAGCACTTTTGTGCCAAAGTCCAGATCCACCGCATAGGTCGCGAAGGTATGGGCCAGAGTCCACGACGCGACCAGGCTGAACGCGAAGGCGCCGCCATAGATCATGCCCATGCTGCCGGATTTGATCTGCTCCTCTGTCAGGCCGACCGCGCCCATCCATCGCTTGCCCATCACCGGGCCATACCAGATGCCGCCCACCAGAAAGCCCGCCAGCGCGGCTATAACGACCGCAATCCAGTTTACGTCGAATATGTTCATTTCATCCTCCTCCTGTTCCTCGGCCCAGGCCGAGCGGCTGTTTTATAGCCGAATCTGACTGTTTCGACAATTGGTGCGCGATTGGGCGTCGCTGAGCCTCGCCTTTCAGCCATGGTGAAAGATTGACCTGTCCGAGATGGGCTCCGACCTGCGCCGGGGCACGAGGCCGGTCACGATGCCGCCGAACATTGATCGTGACTCGCCGGCCAAACAGGACTAAAGGCCGCGCCATATGGCAACCCAAATTCCTTCTCCGCCCAAAGTGGGCATGGTCTCGCTCGGCTGTCCCAAGGCACTGGTCGACAGCGAACGCATTCTGACGCAGCTGCGGTCCGACGGCTATGACATGTCGGCGGACTATGCCGGTGCCGACGTGGTGCTGGTTAACACCTGCGGTTTTCTCGACAGCGCCAAGGAGGAGAGCCTCGAGGCGATTGGCGAGGCGATGGCCGAGAATGGCCGGGTGATTGTCACCGGCTGCATGGGTAATGAAGCCGACGTCATCATGAAGCGCTTCCCCGACGTGCTCGCCGTCACCGGCGCGCATCAGTACGAGGATGTCGTCACCGCGGTTCATGCGGCCGCTCCGGCAGCCCGCGGCGCGTTCGTCGATCTCGTGCCCGAAGCCGGCCTCAAGCTCACCCCGCGCCATTACAGCTATCTCAAGATCAGCGAAGGCTGCAACCACCGCTGCTCCTTCTGCATCATCCCCAGCCTGCGCGGTGACCTTGTCAGCCGCCGTCCCGACGCGATCCTGCGCGAAGCGGAGAAGCTGGTTGAAGCCGGCACCAAGGAATTGCTGGTGATCAGCCAGGACACCTCGGCTTACGGCGTCGATATCCGCCACCAGTCCCGCCAGTGGAACGGCCCGACCGGGCAGGGCCGCGAAGTCCGCGCCCATATGACCGATCTCGCTGCCGCGCTGGGCGCGCTCAGGACGCCGGAAGGCAAGGGCGTGTGGACCCGGCTCCACTATGTCTATCCCTATCCGCATGTCGACAAGGTCATCCCGCTGATGGCCGAGCGCAAGATCACGCCCTATCTCGACATCCCGTTTCAGCACGCCGCGCCTAACGTCCTGAAACGCATGAAGCGCCCGGCCAACGAGGCCAAGGTGCTGCAGCGGGTCAAGAGCTGGCGCGACATCTGCCCCGACCTCACCATCCGTTCGACTTTTGTCGTCGGCTTTCCCGGAGAGACGGAAGACGACTTCAAATATCTGCTCGACTGGCTCGAGGAAGCCCAGCTCGACCGCGTCGGCGCGTTCCGCTTTGAACCGGTAGAAGGCGCCGCGGCCAACCTGCTCGACGGCGCATTGCCCGAAGAGGTCAAGGAAGAGCGATACCAGCGGATCATGGAAGTGACCGCCCGGATCAGCGCCGCCAAGCTGCAGGCCAAGGTTGGCCGCACTCTCCCGGTGATCATCGACGAGATCGGCGAGCCCGACGAGGACGGCGATGTTGGCGCCACCGCGCGCAGCGAAGCCGATGCGCCGGAGATCGACGGCAATGTCTTCCTGCGCAATGTTCCAGCCAGCCTTGCGGTCGGCGACATCATCGACGCGGTGATCGAGGATGCCGACGAACATGATCTGTTCGGGGTGGCTTCCAAATAATTCGCGAATTATTTTCAAATAAATCGCAGTATTTTCTGTTTCTACAGTTGAACCGCGGCCGACTATTGTTAAACCCTTGCCTAGACGATATTTTCTAAGGGGGCTTGGGATGACAGGATTATGGGCAGCGGCGCTTCTGACGGCTGCAAGTGGGCAATTGGCTACGGCACCGGCTGCGCCGGATATAGAGCAAGCCGCTCTAGGCGAGGTTGCTCCCGTCCAGAAAACCGCTCCCGCGCCACAGCAGCTGCCGGTTGAAGCCTTTGCAAAAATGCCGTTCATCGAGCAGGTCAGCCTGTCCCCGGACGGCACGCATTTTGCCGGCGTTTTCGCGATCGGCGGCGAGCAACATATATTGATATCGCCGGTCAATTTCGACCAAAGCAACTCCTCTTTGTTTCGGGTCCCGGAAGAGACCGAGATCAGCGGTATTCGCTGGATCAATGATGATAATATTCTCGTCAACATATACGGCCTGCAACGGGTAACGACGGACAGTTGGTATATTTCCCGCATATTCGCCGTGAACCGCAGGTCGGGAAATGTAACCAAGCTATTATGGGACAGGGGCGGACAGAATGCGTCAAATGTAGTCTGGACGCCATCGGACGGATCAGCGGAAATTCTGGTCGCCGCCCAGGGTTCCATCTATTCCAACTCACCCGCATTCTGGCCTCCCGTTTACCGCGTGAACGTCGAAACCGGCAAGACCCGCAGAATCATTACGGGCAGGCAATCTGTCATGGACTGGGGAGCCGACCATAGAGGGAACGTAAGGATTGGCGTTGGCTACAGGGATCATGACCAGACCTCCCGTTTGCTCTACGCCGAGGAAGGCAGCAAGAGTTTCAAGACCATGGATCGCGCCGATCTTGGCGAGGAAGAATCCCTCGATGTCCCGTTCATGTTCATTCCCGGCACCGACAACGGGCTTCTGATCAAGGAGAATGCGCAGGGGAAGTCGGTCATCATCGAACGCAATATCCTGACGGGTGAAGATGTCCGGACCGTTTACGAATCGAGCGATGGCGACGTTGCCGATGTCAGATTGTCCTATGACGGCTCCAAAATCCTCGGCGTAGTGCTGGCCGACAAGAATGATACGGTCGACTGGCTTGATCCCGCGATGCAGGCGGCGCAGAAGTTGCTCGACGAGGCAACGGCCAACGCCGATGCCCGGATCATCAGCGTCAGTCGCGACCAGAGCAAGATGCTCGTCCGTATCGGGACTCCCGATAATCCGGGGTTGCTCTATTTTCTGGATGCCCGAACAGGGAGTCTGTCGAAATTTGCCGAGATTAACAACGCGATCGGTAATCGCCGGCTCGCCCGGGCAAAATATATCCAGTATAAGGCGCGCGACGGTCTGGATATCGAGGGCGTGCTGACCCTGCCCAGGGGCCGCGAAGCCAGGGACCTGCCGCTTATCGTCATGCCGCATGGCGGGCCGTGGGGGCATGACAGTCTGGTCTATGATTACTGGGTCCAGTTTCTCGCCGACCGTGGCTATGCCGTGGTCCAGCCCAATTTCCGCGGCTCCACCGGCTATGGCGATGCCTTCCTCAAGAAAGGCCAAGGCCAGATGGGCTTTGCCATGCAGGATGACATTTCCGACGCCGTGCAATGGGCGGTCGACGAGAAGATTGCCGATCCTGCCAGAGTCTGCATCATCGGCGCGTCCTACGGCGGCTATGCGGCGATGTGGGGTATTGTCAAAGACCCCGATCAATATCGCTGCGCCGTCTCGATCGCGGGCGTGTCCGCCCTCCGCCGCGAAGTGAATGATTTTGGCGGATCGATCCGCGAGCGGCTCTACCGCAACCAGTGGAAGAAATTGACACCCGATTTCAAGGCGGTTTCGCCGCTTTATGCGATCGACCGGATCAAGACGCCCTTGCTGCTGATCCACGGCAAGAAAGACATTACCGTCGATCATGTGCAGTCGGAAAAAATGTACAAGGCCATGACCAAGGAGAACAAGACGGTGGACTTTGTCTCCTTGCCCGAAGCCGATCATTATTTCTCCCGCGGCGCCGACCGGTTGTTGTTGCTGCAGTCGATCGAGTCCTTTCTGTACGAGCATAACCCGGCTTACTGACGGGGGCTGTCCTTCGACAGGCTCAGGACGAACGGGGTGATGGTCACCTTCACCCTGTACCGGCATATAATCGTCATCCTGAATTCATTTCAGGGCCTCGTTCCGCTTGCCACCAACTTCCGGCTTGGACGGCCGGGGTCCTGAAACAAGTTCAGGATGACGAGGGTGCTGTTCACGATGACGAAGCTGCTGTTCAGGATGACGAGGGCACTCCATCACGTCACGCGAACTTTACAAACTTTACACTGTTATAGATTTTTTCCCTTCTCCCCCTCGTCCCGCTGGAAGGCGCGCATCGCGTCCGCGTGGCAGGGCAGGGCGTTGATCACAGTTTCGTCGCGGGTGCCGGTGGGCGTCGCGGTCAGGCCGGGGATCTCGCGTTGCATTTCGGCGGCTTCCTCGGGGGTCATGCGGTAATAGTCGGGCGGGCCGTCCTGGTAGGGGAAGCTGACCGCGTAAAATTCCTCGCCCTTGTCTTCCTCCGGCGCCGGCCAGCCGCGCGCTTCGGCCTCGGCGGCCTGTATCGCCAGCTCCTCTGCGGTCGGGGTGGCGATCAGCGGGGCGGTGTCCTCGCCCTTGCCGATCGCGTCGAGCATATCGCCAAAGCGCGCCGCGCCGCGTTGCGCCGGGATCTGCTCGGCGATCTTGTCGAGCCGCGCCAGCAGCGCCAGCAGCAGCCGGCTGTCATAGCGCCGCCGCGTCGCCACCACCTCGCCATGGTAGAAAACCTCCTCCTCGACGCCCTCGATCGCCCGCTCCTGCAACTTGTCCTGCGCCTCCTCCCGCGCCAGCACCAGCGCCGCCAGCCACGCCCGCGCAAAATCCGGATCGCGCCGTTTCAGATCATAGGCGGACTGGCGGGTGCGCTGGACAAAATAGGCCGACGCCTGGACATTGCCGGTCCGGGCGAGGGCCTCGAGAAATTTTACGCGGAGGTCACGGTGCCAGCCGTCGTGGCGGGTATTGGGGGAGGGGGAGTTGGCTGATTCCGTTCGTCCTGAGCCTGTCGAAGGACGCCTATCGTCCGAACACTGTCCTTCGACAAGCTCAGGACGAACGGTATTATCATCACCGTCAGACCCATCCGTTCGTGTCGAGCGAAGTCGAGACACCCCTCCGCCATCACCAGTCTCTCGACTACGCTCGAGACGAACGGATTTGTCCGGAGTGTGTTCATCACCCTGACCCGACACCGCATCGTCACCCCGAACAGAGCTGTCCTCGTCATCCTGAACTCGTTTCAGGACCTCGTCCCTCTCCCCCCGATCTTCCGGCTTGGCCTCTTGGGGTCCTGAAACAAGTTCAGGATGACGACTCTCCCTCTCGTCCGTGCGTCCTGAGCCTGTTGAGCCGCAGGCCACCGCAGGTGAACGACCGCTATCCTCCCCACCGGCACCCGTTGCCACATCCCGCGTCACCCGCAAGCGCCGCACAAATTCATCCTGAAAAGTCATAGGTTTTACTCCTTGTAAGAGACCATCCCGACTGCAGCATAGCTGTGTTGCAGACTAAAAATGGTTTGTTAAATGGAGTGAATATAACCTATTTGGTTTGGTGTAGGAAAGAGATTTTAGAATGCGACTTTATCCACAAGAACGATCTAATCAGCTTCGGAGTAGCTAATAGTTTTACTTGGTGGTCAAATCCAATTGATCGCTCTATTTTTGACGGCCCAAATTTGTACGCATTTTGGGCAACGCGTTGCCTATTCCGGCGTGGGAAAAGGCAACGAGGCGGATGGGCAGATCTGAAGCTTGATGTTCAACGTGCTTAATCGCAGTAGCCAAGTTCGGCGTTCGATCCGTTAGGAATCTCGATAGCTTATCATCTGGCACTACGATTATTCCGATATCTATATTGCCCTTTACCAAGTCATCACGCAAATGCATAATATCCACAGCCAACATGTCGCTACGACCAGACACCTGAACTTCAACACCGACCGAAGCGCCTAGATGGTTCTCTTTTTTCCAATCTATACCGCCAACAGTTAGCTTACTCCAGCCACCAAGCGCCTCAAAATTTGCATCGATATCTTGTCGCAGGCCTCGCGTTCCATTGGCATGCTTTTTTTCTAATATACGAAGATCCAGTGAAGTTATCGTTGATCTAGCTTCTGCGACGAGATCGCTTAAACTCAACCTGTCGGCTTTTGGGGCGAATCCGTCATAGTCGATCTCTTTGGAAATAATTGCCATATTATTATTCTGCCGCCACAGAGTCGTATGAAGTTTCCACGAAATCATCGTTTCTGTGGTGTTGAACTTCCCCTGAGAATCGATCAATAATTGGTTGCACGGCTTCTATTTCCATCCCGATCCAGCGACGATGAAGCTTTTCGCAAACTGCATACGTTGTTCCACTTCCACCGAATGGATCGACTACCAAGTCGCCCGGGACAGTGGACATTTCTACGACGCGGTCTAACAGTTTAGTGCTTAGCGCATTTTCGGATCTGCCAACTGGTTTGAACTTTTTATGGCGAACAGGCGGAATATCAGTCCAGACGTCTTTCAAGTTTACGCCATTTGGATTCATTGCATTTCTATGTCCTCCATAATCCTTCAACTCCCCATCACAGTGCCGACATTTCTCAATGGGCGTCCTTATTTTGTTGAAAGTATTTGGCCTCCCTTTCGTGAAATACAAAAGTGAATAGTGTGCAGGGTACAATCGACCCTGAATTGGCAGACAGTTTTTTTGCTCAACAGCAATCCAGTGTCTAAAATCCATATCTTCATCGAGTAAGAATTGAGAAATTCTAATATTCCATTTCGGCAGGTTATAAACGAATATTGCGCCGCCATCCTTCAAGATACGGACACTCTCTTTTATCCATTTTTTGCACCATGTGAGATAGTCCTCTTGTTTCAAAGAGTCCGAGGACCGACTGCCGTACAATTTATTTAAGTTGAAGGGAGGATCTGCGAAAACTGTGTCAACGGATTGATCACTTATTGTCGGCAGAATACTTAAACAATCTGCTTCATAAAGTTTCCCATGATTTGTTTCAAATACCGGTCTAAACTTGGACATGTTTTTTATCAGACCTCCTATGCCTGCAGCATTCGAATAGTGAAGTTCGCCGATTCATAGGTTGTTTCATCCATTTGATACTAGTTTTTGAGCATTCGATATAATTAGAGCATTCGATATAATCAGTGCTAGTCTAGATGGATATAAAAAAGCCGCAACCCTAACCCTGAAAGCTCCAACCCGACTAACACTAACGATTAACCTATTGCGTTCCAGCGACAGGTGCAACTGCCCCCTTTTTTCTTATATAGCCGGCCAACTCTTCCCGACGGCATCAACCGCTTTCAACAGCGCCTTCTTGCTCTCCGTGCGGCGCTTGCCGGAATTTTGCGGCAGCTCGGTGATCCCGGACACGGTTTTGCGGAGTGCGACGTCTTGCGCGAATTTAGCGAGCGGTATTGGCTTGTGCTCATTCTTCGAGATTTTCGATGCCATAGGTGCCATCCGTTTCCTGTCTGATCCGCTTTTCCATATAGACCTATTCGCCGTGGGGACAAAGTGTGGCAACTCTCTCCACATTGCTGAGGGTTTACCGGACTTTGGTGGCAGAGCAGCCGACCACCCGTACACCCTCATCCAACTGCGCCTAGCCGCCTGCGCTGACGCTTCGGCGGCAAGGCTGCGTATCCTTCTCCCGCACGGGGGAAGGGTTAGCCCAACCCCGTAACCGCCAACACCAACATCACAAACCCATAACCCAGCACCCCGTACACCCCCGCCCGGAACCACGGATAGGGGATGCGCGCTTTGCCGGGGTAGCCGGTCGGGTGGACGACGGTGAGGCGCTCGCCGATTACCGGGGTCGGGAAGGGCGTGGTCAGCGGGTCGCGGACCTCGATAAAGCCGCCGCGCTCGTCGGGCACCAGCAGCACCGCGCTATACATCGTCGCACCGCCGCGCTTCTTGAGCTGGTGGCGGACGATCTGCGCCGGTACGCGGCGGGTGCCGTTGCGGATGAACAGCAGATCGCTGCGTATCATCAGCATCAGGCCGGTGGCCGCGAGGGCGAGGCCGATCAAGAGGAAGAGTGTTTCGATGCGGGGGCGCTATCATGGTTTTGTCGGGGTGTTAAGGGGTGGTTTCCCTCTCCCTTCAGGGAGAGGGTTGAGGAGACTTGGCAGCTTGCTGCCTAGGCGTAGCTGGGTGAGGGTGTACCGGACCATGGTGGCAGAGCAGCCCACCTGCGGAACACCCTCATCCAACTCCATCTAGCCGCCTTCGCTGCGCTCCGGTGGCAAGATTGCGTATCCTTCTCCCTCACGGGAGAAGGGAAGGGGTGTGAGGGGCCATGGGGGCGAAGCAGCCGACCAGCGGTACGCCCTCATCCAACTGCGTCTAATCCTCCGGATAAGGCTCCGTATCTAGTTTGGGGCGGTTCCAGGTCGAAGCGATCCCCCGGACCGCTTCTAAAACATGCTGGGGGCATGTTTTACCTGAAGCCAACCCAAACTCCCTCACGGGAGAAGGTGTTTTTCCTCCCACTGCGCGCGCGAAATTTCCCAGACCAGCGAGGGTCTTGTGGTGCCGTCGGCGCGTTTGCTCGTTATCTCGCCCATGCGGGTGAAGCCTAGCCCGTCGAGCAGATGCGCGGTGCGGTGGTTGTCGGGGGCGGCGGTCTCGCAGATCAGATCGAGGCCGAGCGTCTCGAACATCCAGGCGAAGCTCTGCCGCGCGCCGTCGACGCCGCGGCGCTGGCCCTGACGGTCGGGATGGATCGCGCCGCCGAGCTCGCCCGCCGCCCACTCCGGCCAGACACAGATATCGCTATAGCCGCCGATCCGGCCCTGCTGGTCGAAATTGAGGAACAATAAGCCGCGACCCTGCTCCCGCTGCGCTTCGTGGTCGGCGATGAAGGCGCGCACCGATGCCACGGTCAGCGGGCGGGGTAATGTGTAGATTGGCGCGTGGATTTGCGGGTCGCTGAGAAATTCGTGCAGGATCGCGGCGTCGTCGACCTGCGCAAGGCGGGACGAGGCGTTCTCGGTGGCGATTGAGGTGGCGCTGGCGACCGCGGCTTTGATCGCGGCGGCCTGGTTCTGCGGGACGGGGGTACGAGTGATCGGGATGCTGCTCATCGGGCGGGGTTACAATATTTGGCGCGGGGACGCCATGGGCCGCAACCGGCCAGCGGCGCAATCCGGTCGGGCCGGGCCGGTTGCGATGTCCTGAGGGCGCGGCCCTTAAATATATTTGCCGGCGACCGTTAGTAGCCGGGTTCGCATCGTGAGAATATTGCGGTTGACGGACGGCAATCCGGCCGGAATTCTGGGAAACAAGGTGAAGCTATGGTCGCAAATATGATGCTACAGCGTCTGTTCGACATTCACAAAGAATTCTGGACGTTCAATTCCGAGCGCGATCCCAGCACGCGAGAGCTGATCGCCCGGCAGCAGATCAAGCTTATTGCCGACGTGTCCCGGATCATCGCCATCGCCATGATCCCGGTCGCAATCTATATGATGGCCAATCTTTTCATCCATGCCGCCACCCCGTTCATCGCCGCCGGACTGTTCGGGCTGGCGGTGATCATTTTCATTTCCGCCAGAAATTTCCGCCACGAAAATCCGCGGGAATTTGACATCAATCTTTTCTACGCCTTGCGGCGCAAGCTCTGCCTGGAAAGCATCATCATCGCTCTGGCCCTGAACATGAGCCTCGCCTTTCCGCTGGCGTTCGGGCAAATTCCGCTGAACGAGAATGGCTTGATCCTGATACTCGGCAGCATCGTGATCGGCGGCTTTACCTATGGCAGCATCCCGCGGGCGCAGACATTTGCGATCGCGATACCGACGACATTATTGGCGATCGCCTTCTTTTACGTCAAAGGTGTTGCGGCGGTGGAATCGGTATTGCTGCTGCTCTTTTTCGCTATCTGTGTCGATTCGATCTATCGTCTGTTCTTCTTCAATTTCGCCAAACGCCATATCTATGCAGCCCAGCAGAAGGACGCGGCGGAAAACGTCAAGCTTCTGCTCAACGACTATGCCGAGCAAAGTTCGGACTGGCTGTGGGAAACCGACGAAGCCCTGCGGATTGTCCGGGCGTCGGACCGTTTTGCAGCGGCCGCCGGCCTGACCGTGCGGAAATTGAACGGCATGCATATTGCCGACCTGTTCGCCGATGGCGATGAACGGCAGGCGCTGATGCAGCGGCTGGGGAAGGGACAGCCGATCCGGAGTCTGGTGCTGCCGATATCGGTCGATGGCGAAGACCACTGGTGGCGGATCTCCTGCCGGCCGATGGACGCGGCGGCGGGACGAGCGAAAGCGCTGCGCGGTGCGGCGACCGATGTCACCAACGAGAAACAGACGAAGGATCAGGTCGCCCGTCTGGCCCATTATGACGGTCTGACCGACTTGCCCAACCGGGCCCTGTTCAAGCAATCGCTGGAGAATGCGCTGGCGCGACTGGAAGGCGATCAGCATCTCGCCGTGCTCTATGTCGATATCGACCGGTTCAAGGCGATCAACGACACGATGGGCCACAATGCCGGAGACCGGGTATTGCAGGTGGTCGGCAACCGGCTGGCAACGGCCATCGGCGATGACGATATTGTCTCCCGGCTGAGCGGCGACGAATTTGCGATCTGCCTGAGCAACGCCGGCAATAGCGATGATGTCGCCGATATTGCATCGAACATCGTCGACAGGGTGTCCCAGCCATATATGATCGACGGCCACAAGATTACCACCGGAATAAGCCTCGGCATTGTCGTCTCCAATGACAAGTCGGAAACCGCCGAGGGCCTGCTGCACAATGCCGATATCGCGCTGTACAGGTCGAAGGAGAACGGACGGGGACGAGTGACGCTTTTCGAACCGCAAATGCTGCAGGCGCAGCTGGACCGGCGCGAGATGGAGCTGGACCTGCAGGCCGCATTGAAGCGGGACGAGCTGGAACTCCACTATCAGCCGGTATATGATATCGAGACCGAAAAATGTCTGGGCTATGAAGCGCTGATCCGCTGGAATCACCCGACCAAGGGCATGGTCATGCCGAACGAGTTCATCCCGATTGCCGAAGCGACCGGCCTGATCATCCAGCTGGGCGAATGGGTGCTCCGCACGGCCCTGCTCGAACTGAAAAACTGGCCGGAACATCTCGGCGTCTCGGTCAACCTGTCTCCGGCGCAAATGCGCAGCCCCAATCTGTTGTCGACCATCATCAATGGTCTGGCGTCGGCGGGCGTCGATTCCAATCGGCTGGAACTGGAAATCACCGAGACGGTGATCATGAGCCACAACCAGGCCAATTTCGACCTGCTGAACAAGATACACTCGCTCGGGGTCAAGATCGCGCTGGATGATTTCGGCACCGGCTATAGCTCGCTCAACTATCTGCGCAGCTTTCCGTTCAACAAGATCAAGATCGATCGCTGTTTTGTCGAGGATGTCGATGGCCGGGAAGATTGTCAGGCGATCATCCGTGCGGTGACAGGCCTCGCTTCGAGTCTCGGCATGGTAACGACGGCCGAAGGCATCGAACGCGAGGGGCAGTTGCTGCAGGTCAAGCTGGCGGGCTGCAAACAGGTGCAAGGCTATCTGTTCAGCAAGGCAGTCCCCGCGAGCCAGATCCCCGGACGCGTGCTGGAAGAGCAACCCGAATTCGTCGCTCTGGACACTATTCAAGAGCCAGAAGCCAATTTCGAACTTGCAAAACGCAAGACCGGATAAGCGGAAGCCACCGACGCGCTGCGTCGAATTTACCGGATAATCGGCCCGGAACCGCGGTTCCGGGACCAAGGCCGGTTCTCTGGCCGCTTTGCAGACAGGGCAAATGCGGCAATTTCCGACCGCCCTTAACCGGCCAATTAAATCTTCAATTGCAACTCTTCCCCGGCAATGGCATAATATGTCAAAAGCTGGGAGAGACGGCATGGCGACTCAGATCGTGAATGAAAATAGTGCAGCAGTAGAATCGGTTGACGTGTTGATTGTCGGTGCGGGTATTTCCGGCATCGGTATGGCGGTGCATTTGCGCAACAAATGTCCGGGCAAGAGCTTTGCTATTGTCGAGCGCCGCGATGACATCGGCGGGACCTGGAACCTGTTCCAATATCCCGGCATCCGCAGCGACAGCGATATGCATACATTGGGCTTCAGCTTCGAACCCTGGACCGAGCAGAAGTCGATTGCCGACGGTCCATCGATCATCAAATATCTCCACCGGATCAAGGCCAAGCATGATCTGGAGAAGCATATCCATTTCGGTCACAAGGTGCTGTCCGCCAGCTGGTCGAGCGAGGATGCGCGCTGGACCGTGACCGCCGAGAAGTCGGACGGAAGCCAGGCCACATTATACGCCAATTTCGTCTATATGGGTGCCGGCTATTATGACTATGACAATCCCTATGACGCGCAGATAGAGGGCTTGCAGAATTTCAAGGGCGATGTTGTGCATCCGCAATTCTGGCCCAAGGATCTGGACTATACAGGCAAGAAAGTGGTGATCATCGGCAGCGGCGCGACCGCGGTGACGATGGTCCCGGTACTGGCGGAAAAAGCGAGCCATGTAACGATGCTGCAGCGGACACCGACCTGGTATGCCTCGGCGCCGTCGAAAGACTGGTTCGCCAACAGCCTGCGCAAGATATTGCCAAATAAACTGGCCTATAAGCTTACCCGCTGGAAGAATGTGAAGATGCAGGATCTCACCTTCCGCATGGCACGCGACAATCCGCAGAAGGTCATCGACAAGCTTGAAAAGCCGATGAAGGAATTGCTCGGCGACAAATATGTGAAGGAAGATTATACGCCGCCTTACGGTCCGTGGGAGCAACGCCTGTGTCTGGTTCCCGACGGCGATATGTTCAAGGCGATTGCTGCAGGCACGGCCGATCTGAAGACCGGCCATATCGACACCGTAACCGAGAGCGGCATCAAGCTGAAATCCGGCGAGACGCTTGATGCGGATATCATTGTCACCGCGACGGGTCTGAAGCTGGCGGTCGCCGGCAAGGTCGCTTTCGAGGTCGATGGCAAACCGGTGCACTGGCCCGACCATTATTATTACAAGGGCTGCATGTTCTCCGACATTCCCAATCTGGCAGTCGTGTTCGGCTATCTCAACGCGTCGTGGACGCTCAAGGCGGATATCGTGTCGGAGTTTACCTGCCGTTTGCTCAACCACATGGACGCGACATCGACGCGGATCGCCAATCCGGTGCTGGACAAGGAACTGGATCAGGAGCAATTGTTCGATTTCTCGTCCGGCTATATCCAGCGGTCGATCAGCGAATTGCCACGCAACAGCACCGCGATGCCGTGGAAGCTCAACCAGAATTATCTGTTCGACAAGCCTGTGCTGCTCGAGGATCCGGTCGATGACGGGGTCCTGCGCTTTTACGGGCCCAATTCGCGGCAGGGGGTTGGCGACAGCGAGCAGGAGCTCGAAGCCGCAGAATGATTCCGGCGCTTCTTTGTGCGAGGCTGGCCCTGCGTTCCGTTGCTTAACGATTTGTTGAGCAGAATTCGGTAATTCCCCTCTGCAAGGGGTGATGCATGGGATATATGAATTCGCAATTTCGCAGGGTGGAACCGGCGCTGATCGAACAGCGCAAGGCGTATCGCCATCCGGTACAGATTCAGCGCACCGCTATCAGGCAGCATGGTAAAAACGCCAGGAAAGGCGAACTGGTCGATGTCTCGATCTATGGTTGCCGGGTTGCCAGCGACAATATGATTGCCGAGGGCAGCCGTGTCTGGCTGCGCTTTGAAGGCAGCAGCCCGATCACGGCGACCGCGATCTGGTGCAAGGATGGTCAGGTCGGCTGCCGTTTCGACGAAACGCTCGATCAGAAGCTGTTTCGCAGCCTCGCTCTGATCAGCGAATAATCCGGGGCCAGACCCTGGCAAAACCACTCACTTGCCAACTGACAATCGTGTCAGTAAGGTGGCGAAATGGAAAACAAGATTCTTGACGTTTTGATTGTCGGTGCCGGTCTGTCCGGTATCGGTGCGGCAGTTCACCTGACCAAAAAATGCCCGGGCAAAAGCTTTGCCATTGTCGAGGCGCGGGAGCGGCTTGGCGGGACCTGGGACCTGTTCCGCTATCCCGGCATCCGGTCGGACAGCGACATGTATACTTTGGGTTATAATTTCAAACCCTGGACCGCGCGCAGGGCGATTGCCGACGCGCCGTCGATCCTCGAATATCTCAATGAAACCGTCGACGAATACGGCTTGCAGGACAAGATTCTGTTCAACAACAAGGTCGTCGATGCAAACTGGTCGAGTGAAGAGGCCTTGTGGACGGTAAGCCTCCAGCGCGGTGATGGTTCGATCGACACCGTCAAATGCAATTTCCTTCATATGTGCTCGGGCTATTATAGCTATGAGGAAGGCCATAATCCGGACTTCCCCGGCAAAGCGGATTTCGCCGGACCGATTGTCCATCCGCAATTCTGGCCCGAAGATCTGGATTATTCCGGCAAGAAAGTCGTGGTTATCGGCAGCGGCGCAACCGCGGTAACGCTGATTCCCTCGATGGCGGAAACAGCAGAACATGTTACGATGTTGCAGCGATCTCCGACCTATATCGTATCGCGGCCGGGCGAGGACAAATGGGCCTTGCGGTTCCGCAAATTCTTGCCAGCCAAGCTGGCCTATCTGCTGACGCGCTGGAAAAATGTGCTGATGGGCATTTTCATGTTCAATCTGGCGCGCAAGAAACCGGCGGCGTTCAAGGGGCGGCTGCTGGAAATGGTCCGCGAGGAAATGGGCCCGGACGTCGATATGACGAATTTCACGCCCAGCTATAATCCGTGGGACCAGCGCCTGTGTCTGGTGCCGGACAGCGATCTGTTCGATTCGATCAAATCGGGCAAGGCATCCATCGTCACCGATCATGTCGAAACATTTACCAAAAATGGCATAAAGCTGAAATCCGGCAAGACGCTCGAAGCGGATGTCATCGTCACCGCGACCGGCCTGAAAATGCTCACCGGCGGCAGCGCGACCATTTCGGTTGACGGTAAACTGGTCAAATTTGGCGACAAGATCAATTACAAGGGCGTCATGTTCTCCGGCATTCCCAATTTCGGGATGACCATGGGCTACACCAATGCCAGCTGGACACTGAAAGCCGATCTGACCAGCGAATATGTCTGTCGCCTGATCAACTATATGGACAAGAACGGCACGCCGATTGCTACTCCGACCTTGCCCGCCGACGGCCTGATCGGGACCGAACCGATGCTCGATTTCAGTTCCGGCTATGTCCAGCGCGCGATCAAGAATCTGCCGAAACAGGGCGACCGCAAACCGTGGCGGCTCAACCAGAATTTTCCGAAAGACATCATCAATCTGCGGCACAAGGCCGTGGATGATGGCGTGATGGTCTTTTCGAAGCCGGGCGCGGCGATCTATCGCATGCCGACGAAACAGGTCGAAACGGACACGATTGCCGCCGAATAGACTCTCGCGCTTGGCCTGATCTGTGGCTATAGCGGTCAAATGACTGATTTTAAGGCATTGATCGAGGCCGACACCGGCCAGACCGCACGCAACATCCAGCTAGTGGATGTGGGCAATTTCGAAGGCTGGCTGAAAGGCCAACCGGAGAATATCCGGGCGCTGGCCGCCGCCTATCAATTTGCCGGCAAGCCCGACAGCTATCTGCTGCTGCCTCCGGTCGGCGGCAAGAGCGATGACAAATCGGTCGCGACCGACTTTTCGGTGGTTGCCGGTGTGCCGGATCATGAAAAACTCGACGCCTGGTCGCTGGCCAGGCTCGGCAGCAGCCTGCCCGAGGGCAATTATCGGCTGCAGGATATCAGCGCCAAGGGTGCGCTGTTCGGCTGGCTGATCTCGCAGCACGAGTTTGACCGTTACAAGGAACTGCCCGACCGGCAGGGGGCGAGCGTGTTGCTGGTCAACGACGCTATCGGCCAGCGCGATGAAGCGGTGCGCCAGGCCGAAGCCACCGCGATGGTCCGGGACATGGTCAACACCCCGGCGGCGGATATGGGGCCGGACAAGCTGGAAGATATTGTCGACAAGCTGGCCGCCCGGCACGGCGCGGAGCTGAAAGTGACGCGCGGGGACACGCTGGAAGAGCATTTCCCGATGATCCACGGCGTTGGCAAGGCAGCGATGCGCGCCCACGCGCCGCGCCTGCTCGAACTGAAATGGGGCAAGGCCGATCATCCGAAAATCGCGATTGTCGGCAAGGGCGTGACCTTTGACACGGGCGGCCTTTCGATGAAATCCGGTGCCGGCATGCTGTTGATGAAAAAGGACATGGGCGGCGCGGCGCATGCGATTGCTCTCGCCCGGCTGGTGATGGAAGCGAAGCTGCCTGTGCGCCTGCACCTGCTGGTTCCGGCGGTTGAAAATTCCGTCGACGGCAATGCCGTTCGCCCCGGCGACATCTTGAACAGCCGCAAGGGGCTGACCGTCGAGATTACCAATACCGATGCCGAAGGACGGCTGGTGCTGGGCGATGCGCTGACTCTGGCCGGCGAGGAAGAGCCGGAAATGATTATCGATTTCGCGACCCTGACCGGCGCGGCGCGCGTTGCCTTGGGGCCGGACATGCCGGCGATGTTCTGCGATGACCGGGAGATGGCGGACGGGCTGCTGCAGGCTGGCGAGGAGGAAAGCGACCCGCTTTGGCAGATGCCTTTGTGGTCCGGCTATGATGCGATGCTGAGCAGCAATATCGCCGATTGCGTGAACAGCGCGTCCGGCGGCTTTGCCGGGTGCATTACGGCGGCGCTGTTCCTCAAGAAATTCGCGCCGGAATCGGTGTCGTGGGCGCATTTCGACACTTTTGCCTGGCGGCCAGCGGCCAAGCCGGGTCGGCCGATCGGCGGCGAAGCGCTGGGCCTGCGGGCGAGCTGGCGCTATTTGCAGGGGCGTTACGGGCAGTAGGTAAGGCGGTAAAAGGGTTGGTTTGCATTCCGGCCGACGAGACAGTCTCGGTCTACAGTCCGGTCGCACAAGGTCGGTAAGCGCCTCGCGACCCACGTGCAGATGTGGGAGTTTGAGAGAGAATACGGAGGATGCGGTTGGGACTAAAGATATGAACCCTCGTAAATTGTTCGGCGGCGGCGCGTTCTGCATGCTGCTGCTTTGGGGCTGGGCATCTAACTATATTGAAGGTGCTTCCCAAAAAGACTGGGCGCCTTTTTGGCAACTCGCTTATGGGGTCGGGATATGCGTGACTTTCGTTATCGCATTCTACGACAGGAAGAACCTTCCCGCGAAAACATGGGATTTTAACCCAAAGCGCGGTGTTCTGTATTTTTTTCTAGGTTGGGTCATTTTTCCGGTGCTGATCGGAATCGAAGCATTATTTGGAACCGACTTCACGCTAAGTCGGATGGTGATTGGCACTCTTGCCATGTCGGTTCTCATCGGCATCCTTGGTACCTTCACGGAGAACGTTGGCGTATGAGCAGCCAAGTCGCCGTGCCCTCCGATTTGCGGGCGATTGCACGTCGCTTCAGAAGTCCAATATGAAGGTCGGCAAGCACTAGGTTTGACTAGGGAGCCCTTCATCGCGATACTAAGGGAATCGCGTATCGAATGGATGCGTGGAAACGAGGCGGGTCAAAGATACCGTCCACCCAATCTCCGTAGAAAGGAACCCCATGCAGAATGCAAAGCAAGGCGATACCGTAGTAATTGAATATTCCGTTCGCACAAGCAATGGCACAGTAGTCGGCGATACCGAAGCCTCGGGGCCGCAGGAAATAAAAATCGGCGACGGCGCGATTTTTCCTTTGATCGAAAAAAAGCTCACCGAGATGAAAGTAGGTGACAAGGAATCCGTCGCGATCGACTCCGATAATGCCTTTGGCGCTCGGCGCGAAGAAATGGTCGTTGATATACCGAGACAGAGCCTTCCGGCTGACGTTGACCCGCAGCCAGGCATGGCTCTGCAGGCACAGCAGGAGGACGGTTCGGCCATCACGCTCTATATCGTCGCTGTTGGAGACGAAGCCGTGAAGGCGGACGGTAACCATCCGCTGGCTGGAGAAGATTTGTCTTTCGATGTTACGCTTCGTGAAATCAAGGAAGCCGCATAGTGTTTTGACTGCGGGCGGTTCGGTCGCTTCGGTTGACCGGACCGCCCGACTCCCACCAGACTCCCACCAGACTGCGGAAATCCGGCTGAGACGCTACGCTTCTGCGACACCGCTTGATTAAAAGACCTCAGGTCGTCTAAAGGCGGTCGATTGTCATCGCTTTGTCACATGGCGCACAAGCCGCAGAGTCACGGACATTTTTTATCGCTATTGGGATTTCGAAACGCATGGACATGGAAACTGCAGATACAGGCGCGCACGCGAAATTCGTGCTCAATGGTCCGGAAGGGGATTTCGATCCCCGGATCACCGCGCATCGCGGCGACCTGGCCGATATCGCGCTGGCCGGCAAATTGTTCGCGCCGCATTATGCCGCGGCGATGCCGATGCGCTGCTCCGCGCCAAAGGCGATGCTCCGTAAGCAGCCGGGCAAGGATCATGAAGCGATTTCCGAATTGCTCCACGGCGAGGATTTCCACGTACTGGATATCGCCGGCGACTGGGCCTGGGGCTATTGCGGCTATGACAATTATGTTGGCTATGTGCCGGTCCATGCGCTGCAGCATCAGAAAAAGACGCCCGAGCCGACCCATTTGATCTTTGCCCGCGCGGCGCTGATCTTCATCGAACCGGATTATAAATCGGGCGTGATGAAGCGGTTGCCGATGGGCGCGCGGATCGCCTGTGGCGAAGCCAGCGAATGCGGTAATTTCCTGAAGACCGGCAAGGGTTTTGTCCATGTCCGCCATGTTCAGGCGATCGGCACAAAAGTCGTGTTCGACGGCAGCAACGGCACCGCCGCGCTCGCCGAACAGCTTATCGGTGCGCCCTATCTATGGGGTGGCCGCAGCGGTGACGGTCTCGATTGTTCGGGTCTGATCCAGATGATATTGATGCTGACCGGCGTTGCCGCACCGCGCGACACCGATCAGCAGCTGGCGGCACTGGGCGAAGATATTGCCGAAGACGAAGAGCTGCGACGCGGGGATCTGGTATTCTTTCCCGACCATGTCGGCCTGATGGTCGACAAGGACCGGATGATCCACGCCACTTCACACGCGATGCAGGTCGCGATCGAACCGCTGAAAGACGCGGTCGCCCGCTTCGCCAAAATTTCGGACAAGCCGGTACTGGCTCGCAAAAGACTTTCCTGAGGCTGACGATGACGAAGACTGTTTTTATTGACGGAGCGGTGGGCACCACCGGACTCGAGATTGCTGATCGGCTTGCCGGGCGGGATGAATTTGCCATGGTCCGGCTGGCGGACGAGAAGCGCAAGGATCTTGCGGCGCGGCGCGAAGCGATCAACGACAGTGATTTTGTCATCCTCTGCCTGCCGGACGATGCGGCGCGGGAAGCGGTTGCGCTGGTCGACAATGATCGCACGCGGATCATCGACGCCTCGACCGCGCACCGGACGGCCGATGGCTGGGCTTACGGCTTTGCCGAATTCCGTGACGGGCAACGGGATGCTATCGCCAATGCGCGCTTTGTGTCCAATCCGGGCTGCTATCCGACCGGCTTTCTGGCGCTGATCGCGCCGCTGATTGCCAGGGGACTGCTGCCGGCCGACTGGCCCTATGTGATGAACGCGGTGTCCGGCTATTCGGGCGGCGGCAAGGCGCTGATCGAGCGCTTTGCGGAGGAACCCGATCTTGGCTTTCGCAGCTACGGCCTGAATTTTGACCACAAGCATTTGCCGGAAATGAAGACATATGCCGGCCTGACCCATGATGTAATTTTTGCGCCGGCAGTGATCCGCGCCTTTCGCGGGATGCTGGTCGACATACCGCTCCATCTCGGAGCCATGGGGTCGGTGCGCGCGGAACAGCTATTGGACGAGCTTGGCGCCTTTTATGCTGACTCGAAGATTGTGTCGGTTCAGGGCAGGGGCGACTTGTCGGAACTGCTGATCAGCGAAAATGACGCCCCGACCGACCGGCTGGAGCTGTTTGTCTGCGGCAATGCCGAAGGATATCACGCCCGCCTGATCGCGCGGCTCGACAATCTCGGCAAGGGCGCTTCGGGCGCAGCGGTGCAGAATCTCAATATCATGGCCGGCCTCGACGAGACCGCAGGCTTGCAGCTCTAGAGCTCCACTTATTTTGGCGCTTATTTGACGGTTGCTACCGCCTTGTCGGGACGCAGGCTGGTGCCGGCGCGTCCGCTGCGGAAGGCGCCCCACCATGTCAGTGGATTGAGCGTCGTGGTGCCATCCAGCGAGAAGGTGATGAATTCGGCCCGCCCGCCGATATTTTCCCACGGAATGGGACCGCCGAGACCGAGCGGACTTGCGACCCGGCTGTCGGCGCTGAGATCACGATTGTCGCCCAGCAGATAGACTTCGCCTTCGGGAATTTCGACCGGTGCCACATCATCGGTATATTGCGGCCCCAGATCGATAATATTGTAGCTGACGCCATTGGGCAGGGTTTCGCGCAGAATCGGCAGGTTGCAGACCGGATTTCCGGCCGCGTCGGTGCCGCGTGCGCCGGCAAATTCATGAGTGCCGCACGGCGAATTGGCATCGATCGGCAGCTGCAGGTCGGGCTGGACCTCCTGTTGCACGCCAATACCATTGAGAAATACCTGACCGCCACGCAATTCGATCGTGTCGCCGGGCAGGCCGATTACGCGTTTGATATAATCGCTACTCTGTTCTCTCGGAGTCAGGATGACGACATCACCGCGTTCGGGCAGGCTTCCGAACAAGCGGCCCGACACGCGCGGCACGACATGGAAGGTCGGCGATACCCAGGACCAGCCATAGGCATATTTGCTGACGATCAGCCGGTCACCGACGAGCAGGCCGGGCATCATCGATACCGAAGGAATGTAAAAGGGCTTGGCAACCAGACTGTGAAACGCCAGCACTGCCAGCAACAGCAGACCGATGCTCTTGATTTCGCCGATCCAGTCGGTCTTTTCCGGTTTATCGGTGGAGCCGCTGTCTGCGGTATTTTCTATCGACATATTCTGGTCTCTGGTTTCTGGTTCATGCGACGCGCTGTTGCTAAAGCGGATGGGCTTCAATGATCACGAATGCCTGCGCCCATGGATGATCGTCGGTGAGTGTGAGATGAACGGTCACCCCATATCCTGCCGGAGTCAGCGCGTCGAGGCGTTTTTTGGCGCCGCCGGTAAGGGCCAGGGTCGGTGCGCCGCTCTTTGCATTGATGACGCCGATATCCTTCATGAAGACGCCGGCGCGAAAGCCGGTGCCGACGGCTTTGGAATAGGCTTCCTTGGCAGCGAAGCGCTTGGCATAGGTTCCGGCGATCGTATGCGGTCGCCGCGCCGCCTTGGCCCGTTCCAGTTCGGTGAAGACGCGCATCTCGAAACGCTCGCCAAAACGGTCGAGCGAATTCTGGATGCGCTCGATATTGCAGAGGTCGGAGCCGAGGCCGATGATCATGTTATTTCCTCCCTGTCGCATAGCTGCGGGGAGGTGGCGCCGAAGGCGACGGAGGGGCCAGGGGCAGAATTGGTGCGTGGGGTGAGGGGCCCCTCCACCACCCTTCGGGCGGTCCCCCTCCCCGTCTTCGACAGGGAGGAAAAAGGTTTCGTATCGCTCATCGTGCCTCGTCCATCAGTTCGCGCATCTGTCTTATACTTCCGTCGAGCCCGCTGAAAATCGCCTCGCCGATCAGGAAGTGGCCGATATTCAGTTCCACAAGCTGCGGGATCGCTGCAATGGGAATCACATTGTCGAAGGTGAGGCCGTGTCCGGCGTGGGGTTCGATGCCATTCTTTGCGGCCAGTGCTGCGGCATCGGTAATCCGGCGGAGTTCGACTTCGCGTTCGGCGCCCGTGACTTCGGCATAATGGCCGGTATGAAACTCGACAACCGGTGCGCCGAGACGAATGGCGGCCTCGATCTGGCGCGGGTCGGGTTCGATGAACAGGCTGACGCGAATATTCGCTTCTTTTAGCTGTCCGACAAAATCGGCGAGCTTGTTGTGCATGCCCGCTGCATCCAGCCCGCCTTCGGTGGTCCGCTCTTCGCGATTCTCCGGGACGATGCAGGCGGCATGCGGCTCGTGGCGCAGCGCGATCGCCAGCATCTCGTCGGTTGCGGCCATTTCCAGATTGAGCGGGATGGTGAGTGTGTCCATCAGCACGGTCAGATCATCGTCGCGGATATGCCGCCGGTCTTCGCGCAGATGGGCGGTTATCCCGTCCGCGCCCGCTTCGGCTGCGACCAGAGCCGCGCGCACCGGTTCCGGGTGATCACCACCGCGAGCGTTGCGGATCGTCGCGACATGGTCGATATTTACGCCAAGTCTGAGTGGCTGCGAGACGCTCACGTGGTCGGTGTCTCGGCGCGACTGCCGGGCTTGATCGCCGGAATGGCGGCCAGTTCGGGGGGCAGCTCATCGGCCGCATAGGATGGCACGTCCAGCGTCACCAGCGGGAAAAAGGGTACATCAAATTGCGCCGCACCATTGGACCGGTCGATCAGCGCGCCGGCGGCAATCACATCGCCGCCCGCATCGCGGATCGCCTGAATGGCTTCGCGGGACGACAGGCCGGTTGTGACGACGTCTTCCATCATCAGCACTTTCTGGCCCGGCTCCAGACGGAAACCGCGGCGCAGTTCGAACGTGCCTTCGGGCCGTTCGAGGAACAATGCGTCGAGACCGAGCGCCCGGCCCATTTCATGGCCGATAATCACGCCGCCCATTGCCGGAGAGACGACGATATCGATCGATCGCCTTATATTCTGGGGGATTTTGTCGGCCAGGGCTGCCGCCATCCGTGCAGCGCGCGCGGGATTCATCAGCAGTCGTGCGCATTGTAAATATTGGGCGCCATGGCGTCCGGAGGAGAGGATGAAATGGCCTTCGAGCAAGGCGTCGCTGCTACGGAATTCGGCTAAAATCTCGTCTTCTGTCAATGTTTCATCCCGCTCTTTTTTGCTTGGTTCTGCCCAGATGGGCATATTGCCACCGCATTGCCAGAAAAATTAAAGTCAAAAAACTGAAAAAATATCTATTCGGTAGCTTGAGGCTTGCAGCAACCATGCCTATAAGCCGCCCCAATCGGACTATTTCAGGCCGGGCTCGCTGATTCCAAATGTCGAGCCAAGGCCGGAAAACTACCGAAACTTGGGGTAAGATAGGGTTGAGCGATATATGACTCATTTTGTGAAAGCTTGGATTCTGGCCATCGGCCTGATTCTCACGCCAACAGCATTGTCGGCGCAGGACGCGTTGCCGGCAGCGCCGTCCGTAGAACCGGCAGCGGCCAGCGGACTTGAAGCGGCGGATGCACCGGCAGCGGCGGAAGCGCCTGCATCCGGGCTTGATCCAGCCCTTTATACCCCGATGAAGCCTACGCCAGGCATTGGTATGCCGGTCGATGGTGCCATTGATTTCCAGGAGCAGTTTAGCGAAACCGGCCAAACCGCGCACTGGATCAATAATGCAATTCTGATCCCGATGATGTTCGGCGTTAGCATCCTCGTTCTCTTCCTTCTGTTCTGGGTCGTCTTCCGCTTTCGTCGCGGTGCCAACCCCGAGCCTTCGAAAACAACGCATAATACATTTATTGAAATCATCTGGACGGTCATTCCGGTTCTGATCCTCGTGGTCATCGCCGTTCCGTCGATCAGCCTGCTGGCCCGTCAGTTTGAACCGGCACCAGAAGACGCGCTGACCGTGAAGGTCACCGGATACCAATGGTATTGGGGTTATAGCTATCCTGACAACGGCGATTTCGAAGTCATTTCCAACATGCTTTCCGAAGAAGAGGCAGAAGCGCGCGGCGAGCCGCATCAGTTGGCCGCTGACAACCGCATGGTCATTCCGGTGGGCAAGCCGGTCAAGCTGTTGATCACTGCAGCCGACGTCATTCACAGCTTCGCGATTCCTTCAGCATGGTTCAAGCTTGATGCGGTTCCGGGCCGGATCAACGAAAAGGTTCTGCAGATCGACCGCGAAGGCGTATATTACGGCCAGTGTTCCGAGCTTTGCGGAGCGCGGCACGGTTTCATGCCGGTCACGGTCGAGGTTCTCTCGCAAGAAAAATTCGACAACTGGGTTCTCGCCAATGGCGGTACGGTGAAGGGTGCGGCGGCAGAGCCTGTTGCAACCGATGCTGTCGCCGATGAAGCGACCACCGAAATTGCGGCTGCTGATGCAGCTGCTGCGACCAACTGAGGGTTAGAGCAATGACAACAATCACAGCAGATGGCCATATCGACGATCACGCGCATGATGCGGATCACAAGCCGGCCTTTTTCCAGCGCTGGTTCATGTCGACCAACCACAAGGACATCGGCACACTCTATCTGATCTTCGCGATTGTCGCGGGTATCATCGGTGGAGCGATTTCCGGTCTTATGCGTCTGGAACTGGCCGAACCCGGCATCCAGTATCTGCAGGCCTGGGCAAGCATTTCCAACGGCAGCGAAGCGTCGATGGATCAGGCCTATCACCTGTGGAACGTGCTGATTACCGCGCATGGTCTGATCATGGTCTTCTTCATGGTCATGCCGGCGATGATCGGCGGATTCGGTAACTGGTTTGTGCCGCTGATGATCGGCGCGCCGGACATGGCCTTCCCGCGGATGAACAATGTCAGCTTCTGGCTGCTTGTCCCTGCATTCCTGCTGCTTCTGGGCTCGTCCTTCGTCCCCGGCGGCACCGGCAATGGTGCGGGTACCGGCTGGACGGTCTATGCGCCGCTCTCGACCAGCGGATCGGTTGGTCCGGCTGTGGATATGGCGATTCTCTCGCTCCACCTCGCGGGTGCTTCTTCCATTCTTGGCGCGATCAACTTCATCACCACCATCTTCAATATGCGCGCGCCGGGTATGACCCTGCACAAAATGCCGCTGTTTGTCTGGTCGGTTCTGGTTACCGCATTTCTGCTGCTTCTCGCGCTTCCCGTGCTGGCTGCAGCGATTACGATGCTGCTCACCGACCGTAATTTCGGTACGACTTTCTATGATGCTGCCGGCGGCGGTGATCCGGTATTGTACCAGCATCTGTTCTGGTTCTTCGGTCATCCTGAAGTCTACATCATGATCTTGCCCGGTTTCGGCATGATCAGCCATATCGTGGCAACCTTCAGCCGCAAGCCGGTGTTCGGCTATCTCGGCATGGCCTATGCGATGGTTGCCATCGGCGTGGTCGGCTTTGTGGTCTGGGCGCACCATATGTTTACCACCGGCATGTCGGTTAACGTGAAAATGTATTTCACCGCAGCGACGATGGTGATCGCGGTGCCGACCGGCATCAAGATCTTCTCGTGGATCGCAACCATGTGGGGCGGGTCGATGACCTTCAAAACCCCGATGATGTGGGCGCTTGGCTTCATCTTCATGTTCACCGTCGGTGGCGTGACCGGTGTTGTGCTGGCCAATGGCGGTATCGATGACAACCTTCACGACACCTATTATGTGGTTGCCCACTTCCACTATGTGCTGTCGCTGGGTGCGGTCTTCTCGATCTTCGCCGGCTTTTACTACTGGTTCCCGAAAATGTCGGGCCGGATGTACAGCGAATTGCTGGGGCAGCTCCACTTCTGGATCTTCTTCATCGGCGTGAACATCCTGTTCTTCCCGCAGCACTTCCTCGGGCAGCAAGGCATGCCACGTCGCTATGCCGACTATCCGGAGCAGTTTGCTTACTGGAACCAGATCAGCTCGATCGGCTATGCCGTGATGCTGGTCGGCGTGCTGATCTTCTTCGTGAACATCGGCTGGTCGTTGCTGGCAGGCCGCAAGGTGGAAGGCAATTACTGGGGCGAAGGCGCAACGACGCTGGAATGGACTTTGACCAGCCCGCCGCCGTTCCACCAGTTCGAAACCCTTCCCCAGATCAAGTGATCTGAGGGCCATTCGGGAATTTGGATAAAAATATGACCACCGCGTCACACAGTATACAGGGCTTGGCCAGTGCAAAGGATCTCTTTGCGCTGACCAAACCGCGCGTGATGTCGCTGGTCATATTTACCGCTTTGTGCGGGTTGCTGGCTGCGCCGGGAACCATCCACCCGGTGATCGGCTTCACGGCGATCCTCGCGATCAGCCTCGGGGCAGGGGCTTCGGCCGCACTCAACCAATGGTATGAATCCGATATCGATGCGGTGATGAAGCGGACGCAAAGCCGTCCGTTGCCGGCAGGCCGGATGGACCGCGAAACCGCGCTGCATTTCGGCATCGGATTATCGGTATTCTCGGTGCTGCTGATGGGCGTTGCGGTCAACTGGTTCAGCGCGATATTTCTCGCTTTTTCAATCTTCTTCTACGCCGTGGTCTACACCATCTGGCTGAAACGCAGCACGCCGCAGAATATTGTGATCGGCGGCGCCGCTGGCGCTTTCCCGCCGGCAATCGGCTGGGCTGCGGTGACCGGTGACATGACGATGATGCCGTTCCTGCTGTTCGCGATCATCTTCTTCTGGACGCCGCCGCATTTCTGGGCACTCGCGCTGTTCGTCAACAGCGACTATTCCAAGGCCGGCGTGCCGATGATGCCGGTGGTCGCCGGTCGCCAGTCTACCCGCAAACAGATTTTCGGCTATAGTCTGGTGCTTGCAGCCGTTGCCATCGCGCCATTCGCTCTCGGTCTCGCCGGAGCGGTATATGGCGGCGCGTCGATAGTGTTGAGCGTGATATTCTGCGCACTTTCCTGGCAGGTTGCCCGCAGCAAAACCACCGAGCCGGAAGATATGGCGGCTGAAAAGCGCCTGTTCAAATTCTCGATCCTCTATCTGTTCGCGCTGTTCGCAGCCGTCGTCGCTGACCGGTTGATATTCGCATGAGCGAGCAGGACACCGACAGAGCGCCGATGAGCCCGGAAGAGCAGAAAGTCTATCAGGCACGGCAGAAGCACCGGGCGATCATCCTGGCCGGCCTGCTGTTTTTCATGGTCATATTATTCTATTTCATCACCATCGTTAAAATCAGCGGCGGTTCCTGATGTCGACCGCGCAAGCCTCTCTCTCGAACAAGAATCTGCGCAGCGGCATGATGGCGGCGCTGATGGGGCTTGGCATGCTCGGTCTGGGCTTTGCAGCCGTGCCGCTATATGAGGTTTTTTGCCGGGTGACCGGCTATGCCGGCACGACCCAGCGAGTCGACGCGACTGAGGCTGCAACGGTTCAGGCCACCAGCAAGGTGATATCGATCCGGTTCGATTCCAATGTTAATTCGGCGCTGCCCTGGTCATTCAAGCCGGAGCAGGCGGTTGACCATGTCACTGTCGGTGCCCGCGACATGGCGATTTTCATTGCCACCAACAATAGCGACGAGCCGGTAGTCGGTACCGCCACTTTCAATGTGACACCGCTTCTGGCCGGGCAATATTTCAACAAGGTCCAGTGCTTCTGCTTTAGCGAGCAAGTACTGAAACCGGGGCAGACGGTGCGGATGCCGGTGCTTTATTATGTTGATCCGGCGATCATGGACGATCCGGAAACAAAAGATATCAAGGAAATTACACTTAGCTATACTTTTTATCGTTCGCTCGATCAGCAGGCGCTAGACGCCGGTGCAGGCGATAGCTAAGAGAAATTCGAGAGTAAGGTTAGGGAAATATTATGGCCGGTGCCAAAAATCATGATTATCACATTCTGCCGCCAGACATCTGGCCGCTAGTCGGTTCATTTTCTGCCTTTGTCATGGCCATTGGCGGAATTCGCTGGATGCACAGCGATATCTATTCGTTCGGCCCTTTGCTCTTTGCCATTGGCACATCCGCTGTCGCGCTGACATTTTTCTCCTGGTGGTCCAATGTGATCAAGGAAGCCCATGCGGGCGACCACACACCGGTGGTTCAGCTGCACCTGCGCTACGGCATGATCCTGTTCATCGCTTCGGAAGTGATGTTCTTCGTCGGCTGGTTCTGGGCCTGGTTCGATTTCGCCCTTTTCCCCCAGCCGCTCGAATTCATTGACGGCATCACCACCAATTATATTGGCCAGGAGGGTGCTGCGGCGCTGCTGCAATGGCCGCCCAAGGGTATTGAAGTCCTCAACGCCTTTGAACTACCGCTGCTCAACACGATGATCCTGCTGTGTTCCGGCACAACCATCACCTGGGCGCACCATTCGCTGATCCACGGTGACCGCAAGAGCATGATCACCGGTCTTTGGCTGACGATCATCCTGGGCGTATTGTTCTCCTTCATCCAGGCTTATGAATATAGCGTTGCGCCATTCCCGTTTGCCGGCATCAACTATAGCTCGGCATTCTACATGGCGACCGGCTTCCACGGCTTCCACGTTCTGGTCGGCACGATCTTCCTGATCGTCTGTCTGGCGCGGGCCTATAAGGGCCACTTCACGCCGAAACAGCATTTCGGCTTTGAAGCAGCAGCCTGGTATTGGCATTTTGTCGATGTCGTCTGGTTGTTCTTGTTCGTCACCGTCTATGTCTGGGGCGGCTGGGGCGCACCGGTCCACTAGGCGAGCGCGTTGACCGATACCGAAAATAAAAAGGGGCAGCCGGATGTTCTTCCTGCTGCCCTTTTTGGTCTCTGCCCCGATTGCGGGCAGAAGACGCTTTTCGCCAATCTGACGAAATTCTCTGACAAGTGCCGCGCCTGCGGCCTTGACTATAGCCAGTATAATGTCGGGGACGGGCCGGCGGCTTTTCTGACATTGATCGTTGGCGCGATAGTCCTGGGACTGGCCCTCGCGATCGAGGCGAATTTCCATCCGCCTTTCTGGGTGCATGTCATGCTCTGGGTACCGCTGACCGTCGCCGCGGTTATCGGATCGCTGCGCGTGTCGAAAGCATTATTGCTGATTCTTGAACATCGCAATCAGGCCCGTGAAGGCAGTATCGACGGCGGCGACGGTCCGTGATCAGGCGCCTGCCGATAGTCGGGACGATTTTTGTGCTGGCCGCCGTGGCGCTCATGGTCGGTCTCGGCATATGGCAATTGCAGCGGGCCGACTGGAAGAATGGACTGCTGGCGAGCTATGCCACGGCATCGGATATGCCCGCCATAGCCTATCCTGCCGTAACGAATGAGGAAGATGCCCCCTATTTTCGCAAATCGACCGTCAATTGTCTGGAAGTGATTGGCTGGCGATCGACCAGCGGGCGTAGCGCCAACGGCCAATCGGGCTGGGCCCATATAGCCCAGTGCCGCACCGCAGGCGCGGAAGGACCGGGCGCTCAAATCGTCGCTGGCTGGTCCACCCGGCCCGATGACCCGGAATGGGCCGGCGGCATTGTCGATGGCATCATTGCCCCGGACAGCCAGTATATCATCCGTCTGGTAGCCAGCGAACCGGTCGCAGGGCTTCAGAAAAGCCAGCCGCCGGCGCTGGAAGATGTCCCCAACAACCATCTGTCCTACGCTGTGCAATGGTTCCTTTTTGCCGGGATAGCGCTGGTCATTTTCCTGATCGCGTTGCGAGGCCGCAACAAGGGCGTTGCCCAATCCGGCAACTTGTCCTAACCCGCTCGCCATCATGGACTATATCTCTACCAGAGGCGCTGCGCCCGCACTGAATTTTGAACAAGTAACCCTGGCTGGACTGGCTGGCGATGGCGGACTTTATGTGCCCGAATCATGGCCGTCTTTCAGTCATGACGAGATTGGGGCGATGGCAGGCCTTTCCTACGTGGAGATTGCCGTCCGGGTGATGCAGCCGTTTGTCGGCGATGCGCTGGACGAAGCGGAGCTGCGCGATCTTTGCGAGCAGGCGTACGGGCGTTTTTCCCATGCTGCTGTCACGCCTCTGGTGCAACTGGACGGGCGGCAATGGCTGCTCGAACTTTTCCACGGACCGACTCTGGCCTTCAAGGATGTGGCGCTTCAGATACTCGGCCTGTTCTTCGAGAAGTTTCTGGCCCGGCAGGACAAGCATCTGACTGTAGTGGGTGCAACTTCGGGCGATACCGGTTCCGCGGCGATCGATGCGCTGGCTGGCCGTGACAAGGTCGATATTTTCATGATCCATCCGGATGGCCGGATATCCGATGTCCAGCGGCGGCAAATGACCACGGTGCTCGCGCCCAACGTCCACAATATCGCGATCGATGGCAGCTTCGACGATGCCCAGGCGATGGTCAAGCGGATGTTCGCCGATCAGGAAGTGACCAATCGCTTCTCGATCTCGGCGGTCAACTCGATCAACTGGGCGCGGCTGATGGCGCAGGTCGTCTATTATTTTTACGCCGCCAGTCAGCTCGGCGCGCCGCATCGCAAGATCGCCTTTTCCGTGCCGACCGGCAATTTCGGTGATGTCTTTGCCGGCTATGTTGCCTCGAAAATGGGACTGCCGATTGAACGGCTGATCGTCGCGACCAACGTCAACGACATCCTCCACAGGGCGCTGAGTGCGGGGGACTATTCCACCGGCACCGTGACCCCGACCGCTGCGCCTTCGATGGATATTCAGGTCAGCAGCAATTTCGAAAGGCTGTTGTTCGATCTCGAGGGCCGCGATGGTATCAAAACCGCGGCGCGTATGACGGACTTCGAAAAGAACCATAATATGCAACTGGAGCCGGGCATGCGGGAAACGGCGGCTTCGCTGTTTACCAGCCATCGCGTCGATCCGGATGACATGTCGCTGGCGATGCGCTGGGCCCAGGACAAGGCCGGCCAGATCATTGATCCGCATAGCGCCATCGGCCTGTCGGCGGCGCAGAATGTGGATCTTGATCCGTCGGTTCCGGTGGTGACACTGGCAACTGCTCATCCAGCGAAATTCCCCGATGCGGTCGAACGGGCAACCGGCATTCGTCCGGCCCTGCCGCGCCGGGTTGGCGATTTGTTTGACCGGGAAGAGAAATATACCAAGCTGCCGGGTGATTATGACGCGGTGAAAGAATTTATCATGTCCAACGCCACGCCGACCGATGGCTGAAACCAGCCCCGCTCCGCTATTGATGATCAGCGACCCGCGCAGCGACTATGCGCTGGTCGACTCCGGCCATGGCCGGAAGCTCGAGCGTTACGGGAAATATCATTTCATCCGCCCGGAACCGCAAGCAATGTGGGCACCGGCCAATGATGACTGGCAGGCCGATGGCGAATTTATTCCCGCCTCCGACGAGGATGGCGGTGGCCGCTGGCATCTGAACGCCAATGTCCCGGAAGAGGGCTGGCAGATGGACTGGGAAGAAGTCAGCTTTACCGCCCAGTGCACGCCTTTCCGCCATCTCGCCTATTTCCCCGACATGGATCCTGTGTGGCGCTGGTTCCGCAGCAATCTGCAGACGCTCGAATCGCCGCAGATGATGAACCTGTTCGGCTATACCGGTGTCGGTACGCTCGCGCTGTCTGCCGCGGGTGCCAATCTGGTGCATGTTGACGCGTCGAAGAAATCGGTGACCGCAGCGCGCGACAATGCCGCCCTGTCGGGGATGACCGATCGTCCGATCCGCTGGATCATCGATGATGCCGCGAAATTTGCCGCCCGCGAAGTAAGGCGCGAACGGCGCTATGACGCGATCCTGATGGATCCGCCGAAATATGGTCGTGGCCCGGATGGCGAAATCTGGCGACTGGAAGAACATCTGGCCGGGCTCGTCGAAAATTGCGGGCAACTGCTTGATGGCGACAGTCGCTGTCTGTTCCTGACTGTTTATGCGGTGCGGATGTCGGCGCTGGCGCTGGGCTCGTTGCTCAACGAGAAGCTGGCCCATCTCGGCGGAACGATCGAGGTTGGTGAACTGGCGGTGCGCGAAGAGGCGCGGGGACTGCTGTTGCCGACCGCGATTTTTGCGCGCTGGTCCGCCTGACTTGCCATTTACCTGCTAACATGGTCAGATATTATCTATGACAGACACATTGCTTTTGGAAGTCAACGACCTCGATGTTGACGTGCTCACCGGGATCTATTCCGAGGAAACCCATTTGCCGCAGCCGCTGCGCATTTCGATCGCTGCGGAACTGAAGATACAGGAACGCTATGAAGCGGACACGCCGCTCGAACGGTCCAAAAATTATATGGACCTCAAGCATGCCGCGACCGAAGCACTGCCCGAGGGCGTGCATTTCAAGCTGATCGAGGCGGTTGCGGATCATATCGTCGAGACGCTGTTTTTGCAGGACCAGAATATATTGCGGGTCACCGTCAAGATCGTCAAATTGCTGATCTCCGAAAAGGGAGAGCAGATCGGCATTACGCTTAGCCGGGGCCGGAAATGACCAGACCGCTAGCGCTGGTCACCGGCGGCGTGAAGCGGGTTGGTGCGGCGATTGCCGCGCGACTGGCCGATGCCGGCTATGCGCTGGCGCTGCACGGCAATAGCGATGCCACGCCCGAAGAGGGACTGGCAAATAAGCTCGCGGAAACGGACTGTAAATGGTCCGGTTTCCAGCAGGATTTTCTCGAAGAGGGCGCTGCTGAAGCGCTGATGGACCAGATCGTCGATCATTTTGGCCGGACGCCGGATTTGATCGTCAACAGCGCCTCGATATTCGGACAGGATAATGTCGGCGAGATTCTGGAAAAGGATCTGCAGGAGCATTTGCGGGTCAACAGCCTGGTTCCGGTGCTGCTGACGACCGCTCTCCATCACCGCCGGCCCGGAGACAGCGACCGCGCCTGTGTGGTCCAAATATTGGACCAGCGCATCCGCAACCCCAATCGGGACCAGCTGAGTTACACGCTTTCCAAACAGGCGCTCGCCGGCTCCGTCCGTTCGCTGGCGGTGGCCTGCGCCGACAAGCTCCGCGTCAATGGTGTCGCACCGGGTCTGACGCTGACGGCGGGGGAATATGGCGAAGAGCAGCTGGCCAATATCACCGCGATGATGCCGCTCGATCGGCTTCCCGTGCCTGATGATATAGCCGATGCCGTCCTCTATCTGGCGGGTGCGAAAAGCGTCACCGGACAGATAGTCTATGTCGACGGCGGCGCCAGTCTGAAGAGCTTCGACCGCGACTTTGTCCATCTCGGCAAGGACTGAACCTCCCGATACGCCTCAAAGGACAGGTTTTAACCTGTCCCGAAATAGCCCATTTCGTAATCATCCAACGCCGGCCGCCTTTGCGGCAGGCGGGATGCATTTGCAATTTTGAAAGGCTTATCATGCGTATTTCCCCCAAAATGATCTTGACGACCACCGCTGTCATCGCGCTTGCGGCTTGCTCGACCGAAGCTCCTCAGGCTGCCGTTGATGAAGGTTCCGCCGACGCGATGATGGATTCGGCCACGACTGCCGAAACCGGAACGATTGTCGATGTTGCCGTTGGCAATCCCGACTTTTCGACGCTTGTCACTGCCGTAACGGCGGCTGATCTTGCCGCGACGCTGAGCAGCGACGGACCCTTTACGGTTTTTGCACCGACCAATGATGCCTTTGCCAAGGTCGATCCGGACACGTTGAGCGCGTTGCTGACCCCGGAAAAGAAAGCCGATCTGGCGGCTTTGCTGACCTATCATGTGGTCGCCGGTGAGCTGAAAGCGGCTGATGTGGTCAAGGCGATCACCGATGGCGGCGGCACAACGGTGCTGACCACCGTGCAAGGCGGAATGCTGAAAGCCACGCTGGATGGCGATTCGGTCATTCTCGAAGACGAGGCTGGCGGCAAGTCGACCGTTATATTGACCGATGTCGAGGCATCCAATGGCGTGATCCACGCGATCGATACTGTTGTCATGCCGGGATAGTTTTCATCCCCCTGAACTAGGATGAAATGAAAAGGGCTTCACCGGCTGGTGGAGCCCTTTTCTACTGGGGTTTTTGTGGGTTTCTTTCTGCTGCAGGCAAGAGTAACCCGCGCCTACGAATTTCATCACCGTTCGATCGCAAGGTGCGGCGAACGGTTTGATCACAGGAAAGGAAATTCATGTTCAACGCCCCCAAAATAATTATGGCATCTACTCTCTTGGCATTGGTACCGGCCTGCTCTTCGGAGCTGAGCGAAGAGGAACAGGAAATCCTCGACACGCGTCTAGCCGATGAACAAAAGCCCACCAATCTGATCGCCGTTTTGCAGGCCAATCCCGACCTCAGCACCGCAAGCACAATGCTTGGTCTTTCCGGCGTCGGTGCCGAACTGGACAGCAGTGGTTCCTACACCGCATTTGCAGCGACCAACGAAGTCTATAATAAAATGGATTCGGAAAAGCTGAGCGAACTGATGCATTCGGACAACAAGGATGATCTGGCCGGCATTACGAAATACAGCCTGGTCGAAGGCAACATGACCTCTGCCGACATTGCCAAGGCGATCACCGATGGCGGCGGAACCGCGAGCATCACGACCTTGCAGGGCGACGTGATCAAGGCAAGCATGGACGGCGACAAGATCGTCCTCGAAGACGGCGCTGGCAACAAGGCCAATGTGACCCAGGCCGATGTTGAATCGAGCAATGGCACGCTTCACATCATCGATGCTGTCCTGATGCCGAAATAGGTCCGGATATCCAACGACAGACAAGGCCTCGCATGATTGCGGGGCCTTTTTTGTTGGCACCGGGTCGGCTAACATCCTGTCTGCACAGAAGGAGCGAGATATGCCGCAATATTGGCTGATGAAATCGGAGCCGGATGAATATGGCTGGGATGATCTGGTCGCCGAGGGCGAAGGCACCTGGGACGGCGTGAAAAACGCGCAGGCGTCGAACAATATGAAAGCGATGGAAAAGGGCGATCAGGTTTTTTTCTATCACTCCCGCCAGGGGCTGGAAGTGGTCGGCATCATGGAGGTGAGCGAAGAGGCTTCTCCGGATGTAACCACCGATCCGGACCGCTGGGTGGTGGTCAAGGTGAAGCCGGTGCGGAAGCTCGCCAAGCCGGTATCGCTGAAGGCGATGAAGCAGAACCCAGAGCTTGAGGATCTGGCGATCATCCGCCAATCGCGGCTGTCGGTGGCGCCGGTTACGGAGAGCGAGTGGGCTGCGATTTTGGAGATGGCGGGTGAGTGAAGACAATCCGGTCTGGCCCGAAATTCTGACGGCGATAGAGCGCGCCGTCGCCCCCGAGATCGGAACCGGCAAGGTCGCCGATTACATCCCGGCCTTGGCCAATGTCGATCCTCGCAAATTCGGGCTTGCCGTTGCGCTGTCCGATGGACGGATGGAAATTCTCGGCGACGCAGATGAACCGTTTTCGATGCAGAGCATATCCAAGATATTCACCCTTTCGCTGGCTCTCAAAGCGGTCGGCGACCGATTATGGGAGCGGGTCGGGCGGGAGCCGTCGGGGTCGCCGTTCAATTCGATCGTCCAGCTGGAAAATGAACAGGGCATACCGCGCAATCCGCTGATCAATGCCGGGGCTATCGTAACCACCGATCATCTCGTCGAACATTATTGTTCCGACAGCGCTGGCGCGGAGCCGGCAATTGTCGAGCTGTTAACAATGCTGCGTCGTCTGGCGCAGGATGACACGATCCAGATCGATAGCGCCGTCGCCCTGTCGGAAGCGGAATCCGGATCGCGCAACCGGGCGCTGGCGCATTTCATGGCGGCTTTCGGCAATATGGCCAATCCGGTGGAAAAAGCGCTGGCCGCTTATTTCCGCCATTGTGCGATCGCAATCACTTGTCGGCAACTGGCCCGCTCGGCGCTGTTTCTGGCCCATGAAGGCCGCGATCCAGTGACCGGCGAGCAGGTTGTGACCCGCCAACGCTGTCGCCGGATATTGGCAGTGATGATGTTGAGCGGCCATTATGACAATAGCGGAGACTTTGCCTATCGCATTGGCCTGCCCGGAAAAAGCGGGGTCGGCGGCGGGATTCTGGCAGTAGCGCCCGGGCACGGGACGATTGCCGTCTGGTCGCCGGGCCTCAACAGGGCAGGGACGTCGCGGGTTGGCGGGATTGCGCTGGAAGAACTGGTGCGCCAGACGGGATGGTCGGTGTTCGGCTAGTCCGCGCTGCGCAGCCCGCTCACCGTCGCGCCAGCCGCTGTCAAAAACTCGACATCGGTTTTCAGGTGCAACAGCCGCAAGCCCTTGCGCTTCATCGACTCGGCTAAGGCAGGCGCAAATTCTTCGGTAGTTGCGACCGTCGCGCTCCACCCACCATAAGCTTCGGCCAGTTTTGCAAAATCCGGGTTTTTCAGCGATGTCGCCGATAGTCGTGCCGGATATTCGCGTTCCTGATGCAGGCGGATAGTGCCGAAGCTGCCATTATCGATGACCAGCACCAGCAGGTTCGCGTCATACTTGATCGCTGTGGCCAGTTCCTGTCCGTTCATCATGAAGTCGCCGTCGCCTGCGATCACCACCGAGACACGGTCGGGGAAGCGCAGGGCGGCGGCGACCGAAGCGGGGACGCCGTAGCCCATGGCGCCGGATGTCGGGGCGAGCTGGCTTGGGAAAGCGCCATATTTCCAGTAGCGGTGCCACCAGCCGGAGAAATTGCCGGCGCCGTTGCAGATGATCGCGTCGGCGGGGAGCATTTTCTGCATCGCGGCAACACAGAGGCCGAGGTCAAGCTTCGCTGCGCTCGGTTGCGGAGTGGACCATTCCAGATAGTCCTGATGCGCCGCTTTGCCTGCATCAAAGGTGAGGAGATCATCGTCCCATAACGCTACCTGCTCCGCAAATTCGTTCATCTCCGCGCAGATCGGCAGGTCGGTGCGATAGACATGGTTGAGCTCGTCGGGATCGGGATGGACGTGGACCAATATCTGGTCGGGATGATCGGGGGTGATCAGAGTATAGCCATCGGTGGTCGCCTCGCCGAGCCTTGCACCGACCGCCAGCACCAGATCGGCGTCCTTGATCCGCTGGGTCAGCTTGGGATTGGGGCCATAGCCAAGATTTCCCGCATAAACCGGGCTTTCATTGGGGAAATTATCCTGCCGTCGGAACGCCACCGCTACCGGCAGGCCAATGCGCTCGGCATATTGGGCGAAATAATGCTTGGCTTTATCGCTCCACCCGGCGCCGCCCACGATCGCGATCGGATCGGTGGCATCGCGCAGCATATCGGTGAGCGTGGTCATTGCGTCGGGACAGAGCGGCTGGGCCGGGGCAATCACTTTAGGCCGGTCGAGCGCTTCTACTTCGTCGCGCAGCATATCTTCGGGCAGGGCCAGCACCACAGGGCCGGGGCGTCCGGAACTGGCGGTGTCAAAGGCGCGGGCAATATATTCCGGAATCCGCGCGGCATTGTCTATCCGCGCCGCCCATTTGGCGAGCGGTGTGAACATCGCGGTGAAATCGACTTCCTGAAAGCCCTCGCGGTCACGGTCGTCGCGGGCGACATCGCCGATGAACAATATCATCGGGGTGCTGTCTTGCATGGCGGTGTGGACGCCGATGCTGGCATTGGTTGCTCCTGGACCGCGCGTGACGAAGGCAATGCCGGGCGCGCCGGTCATCTTGCCATCGGCCTCGGCCATGAAGGCGGCGCTACCGTCCTGCCGCGTGGAGATGGTCTGGATGGTGCCACAATCGTGGAGCGCATCGAGGACGGAGAGAAAGCTTTCGCCCGGGACTGTGAAGATCCGGTCGGTGCCCTGGATGACCAGCTGATCGACGAGAATTTGTGCGCCGGTGCGGTTCTTCATGTTTCTCTCTCCTTGCTCACCCGCCCTTCTCCCATGAGGGAGAAGGATATGAAGCCTTGGCAGCTTTGCTGTCTAGGCGAAGTTGGATGAGGGTGTTCTGCCCTCGAGATATTGTACACCCTCACCCAGCTATGACTAGGCAACAAGTTGCCAAGTCGTCGCAACCCTCTCCCTCACGGGAGAGGGGTTTCAAGCCTGATGGATCGCTTTGGTCACCATATAGGCTTTTAGCCCGTCCGGTCCGTCTTCCGATCCGTGGCCGCTTTCCTTGACGCCGCCAAAGGGTGCATCACCGGGGCTGACTGTGAGATTGTTGATCGCCACCATGCCGGCTTCGATCTTGTCACCAACCATATTGGCGGTGTGCAGATTATTGGTGAAGGCATAAGCGGCGAGGCCCAGCGGCAGGCGGTTGGCTTGCTCAATGGCTTCGTCGAGCGTGTCGAAAGGCCGCATCACCGCGACCGGGCCGAATGGTTCATCATTCATGATATTGGCGTCGAGCGGGACGTGGGACAGCACGGTGGGATCAAAGAAATAGCCTTTGTCGCCGCGCCGCTCGCCGCCGAGCCGGATGTCGGCACCTTTGGTCCGTGCGTCGTCAATCATCGCGCCCATTGCGCTCGGCCGACGCGGGTTGGCGAGCGGGCCCATGTCGACAGAATCAAAGCCGTCGCCGACGCTGATCTTTTGTGCGCGTTCGGTGAAAGCCTTTTCAAAGCGATCATAGATACCGGACTGGACATAGAAGCGGGTCGGCGAAACGCAGACCTGACCGGCGTTGCGGAATTTTCCGGTCACCACCAGGTCGAGCGTCTTTTCCAGATCGCAGTCATCAAAGACCAGCACCGGCGCGTGACCGCCCAGTTCCATGGTCGTGCGCTTCATGCCTTCGGCAGCCAGTTTCATCAGATGTTTGCCGACCGGAACCGATCCGGTGAAGCTGATCTTGCGAATGACCGGCGAGGCAATGAGATGACTCGAGACTTCTGCAGGATCGCCAAAGACGACTTGCGCCACGCCGGAGGGCAGGCCGGCATCGACGAGACAACGGATCATTTCGATCGGGCTGGCCGGGGTTTCTTCCGCCGGTTTGAGGATGATCGAGCAGCCGGCAGCAATCGCGGGCGCGAGCTTGCGCACTGGTGTAAATACGGGGAAATTCCAGGGGCTGAACGCCGCTACCGGTCCGACCGGCTGATATTTGACGAAGCTGTTCTGGCCTGCAGGACGCACGAGAACGCGGCCATAGCAGCGCTTGGCTTCTTCGGCCATGATATCGAAATGGCTGGCGGAAGCGGTCACTTCGCCGACCGCCTGGGCCAGCGGCTTGCCTTGCTCGTAGGTCATCAGGCGGCCGATTTCCGGCGCCCGTTCGCGCATCAGGTCGGCGGCTTTGTGCAATATCACCGCGCGCTCGGCTACCGATGTATCGCGCCAGATCGGAAAGGCGCGGTCGGCTGCGCGCAGTGCGCGATCGAGATCGGCTTTGCTCGCCATGGGCAGGTCGGAAATGGCCTCACCGGTCGCCGGATTGACGACCTGGTGGACGTCGCGATCCTCGCCATCGATCCATTCGCCATCGATATGGAGTTGCAATTTTTTGGGATATGCGTTGGACATAGTTGCTCCTGAAACCGTTTGTCTAAGCACTAGACTTGTCGCCGGATTCCCGCAATGACTGTGAAAAATATTGAGAGGGAATAGTCATGGAGATAGTCACCGAGGGCCTGCGCTTTCCAGAAGGGCCAATCGCGATGCCGGACGGCAGCGTTATCTTGGTTGAAATCGAGGCGCAGCAGCTCACCCGGGTCTTGCCGGACGGCACCAAGCAACTGGTCGCGAAAACCGGCGGCGGCCCCAATGGCGCAGCGATGGGACCTGATGGCAAAATCTATGTCTGCAACAATGGCGGTTTTGAATATCATGATGAAAATGGCTTCCTGACCCCCGCCGGGATCGCCAAGGATTATGTCGGTGGCAGCATCCAGCGGGTTGATCCCGATACCGGCGAAGTCGAAACGCTCTACAATGACGGCGATTTCGGCTGCATCCTGCGCGGTCCTAATGATATCCAGTTCGACGCGCATGGCGGCTTCTGGTTCACCGATCATGGCAAGACGGATTACGCCAAGCGCTGCCACGACATTGTCGGGATATTCTATGCCAAGGCCGACGGCAGTCATCTGGAAGAAGTGATTTTTCCTTCGAACAATCCGAACGGCATCGGCATTTCACCGGACGGCAACACGCTCTACGCTGCCGAAACTTTCACTTGCAGACTGATGAAATTCAACATCACAGCACCCGGTAAGGTCGCTCCCGACGCTGGGCCGGGCGGACCGGGTATCCCGCTTTATCGCCCTTCCGGCTATAAGTTTTTCGACAGCCTTGCGATGGAAGAATGCGGCAATATTTGCGTCGCCACGATCGGCGAGTGCGGGATCAGCGTGATTTCACCGGAAGGCGAGCTGGTCGAATTTGTCGAGACGCCGGATATCTTTACCACCAATATTTGTTTTGGCGGCGAGGATATGATGGATGCCTGGATCTGCCTGTCGGCAACCGGAAAACTGGTCAAGACGCGCTGGAAACGGCCGGGACTGAAACTGGAATATCTCAACAAATAGGAACGGTGATTGTCAAGAATTCACAAGGAACCACACCGGCTAGACCGGGTCGGCTGGCTGCGCGCCGCCGTTCTCGGGGCCAATGACGGGATTGTCTCGACCGCAAGTCTGGTCGTCGGTGTCGCTGCCGCGGCAACGTCCCAGCAGACGATATTGCTAACCGCATTTGCCGGTCTGGTGGCGGGTGCGATGTCGATGGCGGCAGGGGAATATGTATCGGTCAGTTCGCAAGCCGACAGCGAAAAGGCGGAGCGGGCCAAGGAAGCTTGGGAGCTGGAAAACCAGCCCAAGGCGGAGCGGCTGGAGCTGATATCGATATACAAGAACCGGGGATTGACCGCCGACCTTGCCGAGCAGGTCGCCGACCAGCTGACCGCGCATGACGCGCTGGGCACGCATTTGCGGGACGAACTGGGGCTGACCGAAAATTTCGTCGCCAGGCCGCTGCAGGCGGCCGGGGCTTCCGCCTTGTCCTTTTCAGCGGGAGCTTTGCTGCCGGTGATCCTTGCGGGGCTGTTCCACGGAACAATGCTCATCGGGCTGGTAACCGTGACAGCACTGTTGCTGCTTGCCGGGCTAGGCGCGCTTGGTGCCAAGCTGGGCGGCGCGCCGATATTCCGGCCTGTCGTTCGCGTAACTTTCTGGGGGGCAGCGGCGATGGCCGCCACTGCCGCTATTGGATCAATTTTTGGAGCTGCTGTTGCATGACATATAAGACCGTAATTTTTGACTTTGGCGGCGTGATTACCTCGTCGCCTTTCGAAGCGTTCAACCGGCTGGAGGCCGAAAAAGGCGTTCCGCAGGATAGCGTCCGCCGGATCAACAGCGCCAATCCCGACGACAATGCCTGGGCACGGTTCGAACGTGCGGAACTGGATGGAGCGGGTTTCGACGAAGCGTTCGCGGCGGAAGCGCGCGCCATTGGCATAGAATTGCGCGGTGCCGATGTGCTGGCGCGGCTGGCCGGCGATGTGCGGCCCAAGATGGTGGCAACGCTGGACCGATTGAAGACAGAAGGCTTCACCATATCGTGCATCACCAACAATGTGCCGGCCGGCAAGGGCGCGGGCATGGCGATGGATGACGAGAAGGCAGCGGCGGTGAAGGATGTCATGCTGCGCTTCGACCATATTATCGAGAGCAGCAAGGCCGGCGTGCGCAAGCCCGATCCGCGGATCTACCAGATGATGTGCGAGGCGTTGAACGTCGAGCCGGCACACTGTATCTATCTCGATGATCTCGGGATCAACTGCAAACCGGCGGCGGCGCTTGGCATGGCGGCCATCAAGGTGTCGGCGGAGCAGCAGGCGCTCGACGATCTTGGCGCGCTGTTGAACATGCAATTGCCGTGAAACATTGGGCGAATCCGATTTAACCTGTAATATATTCGTCATCAATGAGTCGTCGAATGGTCGTGAAATCGCTATAGCGCGACGGGGATTGCAAGGTTGCAAGGTTGCGGGGATTCGTGAGTAATAGCTTTTCGGACAGATTTGGCACCATGACCCGCTGGTATAGCCAGAAGGGTCCCTATCCTGTTTTTTTCGCCATATTGGCCGCATTGCTGCTGGTTCAGGCGATACGACTGATCTGGCTGGTCCTGACTCCCCTGGGGCCGGTCGGGGATTATCGTGCGAATGACGTGGAAATCCTGTCACCGCAATCGCGCCTGACCCTGTTCAGCAGCTTCGACCCGTTTTTCCGAACCGGTGCGGCGCAAAGCGCCAATGTCGTGACATCGCTGCAGCTGACGTTGTTCGGTATTCGCATGAACGAGGCTTCGGGACTGGGTTCGGCGATCCTGTCCGGTCCGGACGGGGTGCAATCCAGCTACGCAGTCGGCGAGGAGATTATGTCCGGTGTCACGCTGGATAGCGTTGAATTTGATCATGTGATCATCAGTCGAGGCGGTGTGCTCGAGAGCCTCTATCTCGACCAGTCGATTCCTGCGCAAACCGTTGGCACCGACGACCCGGTCGCTCCTGCCTCTCTGTCTCTGGGCGGCAATGAAATACCCGGTGTCGCCTCGCTGGCACCGCGCAATGATCAGGGCCGGGTCACCGGTATCGTGCTATCTCCTCTGGGAGACGGCAGCCTGTTCAAGAGCGCCGGTTTCCGCAATGGTGATATCATTGTGTCGATCAACGGCAATCCGGTCGGTTCAACCAGCGATATCGAAGCGCTGAAAAGCCAAATCCGGCCCGGCGTACGCCTGTCCGTCGAAGTCGAGCGCGGAGCCGATACGGTTCCGGTCGCCGTCAATCTGGGAGCCCAGTAATGCGTAGTTTTTTCACCCGGTTGATAGCCGCCCTCATGCTTTGTGCCAGCCTGTCTGCTGCACCGTCGGCGGCCCAGCATACGCTCAATGTCCGCGATGCCGACATTCGCGCCTTTGTCCAGGACGCGGCAAAGGTCACCGGTCGTACCTTCATTCTCGACAGCCGGGTGCAGGGCAAGGTCTCGGTGGTCACCGACCGTCCGCTCAGCCGCTCGGAATATTTCGAGATTTTCCTGTCGACCCTGCGCGCCAATAATCTGGTTGCAATACCTACGACCCGTGGCGCCTATCGCATCCAGCCCGCCGATGGCGCGGCTTCGCAGCCCAGCCGGATCGGTTCTCGCGGCGCCGAGGGTAATCAGCTGGTGACCGAGGTGGTGCGGCTCAAATCGATTGTCGCGACCGAAGCGCTGGAAACCCTGCGTCCGCTGGTCAGCAAGCAGGGGTCGATCACCTCGAACCGCAACGCGAACAGCCTGGTGATCGTCGACTATGCCGACAATATCCGCCGGATCCGCAGTCTGGTCGGAGAGATCGACCGCGACAGCGCCGCCAGCACCATCATCACGCTGAAAAATGCCGGCGCCCGTGAAATTGCCACCTCGCTGCAGGCGCTGGCCGCTCAGGGCGGCGGCGAAGGGCTGCGCGCTCCGGTGACCGTGGTACCGATCGACAGCAGCAACAGCATCGCCCTGCGCGGCGACCCGGGCGCGGTATCGCGCTTTGCGCAAATGGCGCGCGAACTGGACAAGGGCGCGGAATCGGGCACCGAGATACGCGTCCACCGGCTCGACTATGCCAATGCCGAACATCTTTTGCCGGTGATCGAAAATTTGCTGGGCAGCAAAGGGACGGGCGGCGGCTCTGCGACGGTTACACCGGCTGGCGGCGGTGAAGGCGCGGCGGTATCGGCTGCCAGTGGCGGCGGCAACGGCATTGCCAGCCGCGGCCCCTCGATCGTCACCCGTCTGGAAGGGACTAATGCGATTATCGTTGCAGCCAACCCCGATGTCCAGCGGATGATCGGCGAACTGATCCGCCAGCTCGACACGCGGCAGGAACAGGTGGTCGTCGAAGCAATCATCGTCGAGATTTCGGAAACGCTGGCCCGCGAGCTGGGCGTGCAATGGCTGGTCGGCGGCAAGGACGTGCCCTTTGCAGTGACCAATTTCTCCAACGCCTCGCCCAATATTGTCGATGTGGCGGGTGGTTTGCTGGCCGACCAGTTTGATACGACAACCACCACCACGACCGATACGGCGACTACCGTCACGACCAACAGTTCCGTTGGCGATGCGTTGCGGCAGAATGCTGCGGATTCCGTGCTTGCCGCGCGGGGCGGCTTTGGCGGTTTTGCCACCAGCCTAGGCGGCAGCGCGGTGCTCGGTGCAATCATCAATGCGGTGCAGTCGGACAGCAACAGCAATGTGCTGTCGACGCCGTCGCTGACCGTGAACAACAATCTCAAGGGCAGCATCCTGTTCGGTCAGGAAATACCGGTGTCTACCGGCGAGGCCCTGTCGGGCAATTTCGACAATGCCTTCCGCACGATCCAGCGGCAGAATGTCGGGATCGAGCTGGAAGTGACGCCGCAGATCAATGCCGGTGACGAAGTGCGGATGGAATTGCGCCAGCAAGTCAGTTCGATTGCCGGGCCGGTGTCTGACGATTTCAACGAGCTGATCATTAACAAGCGGGAAATCAACACCACTGTGACCGTCGGTGATGGCGAGATTATCGCATTGGGCGGCCTGCTCGACGACAACGAGCGGCGCACGATCCAGAAAGTACCGTTTCTCGGCGATATTCCACTGCTCGGTGAATTGTTCCGGTCGCGCGGCAAGTCGCGGGTCAAAACCAATTTGATGGTCTTTATCCGCCCGACGATCCTGAAGGACCCCAATGATGCGAGGCGTTTCTCGAGCGCGCGCTACGGCTATATCCGCGACCGGCAACTCAGCCGGAATCCTGAGCGGGAGCCTTCGATTGACGCCCTGGTGCGCGATTATCTCGGCACCGTGCCGCCATCGGTCGAGGCGCGGCCGGATGACCAGATCATCTATGCCCCGGGCGATATACCGGCGGTTAGGGACGGCGGCATGATCCAGCAGACTCCTCTGCCGGCGAGCGAGACCAGCGGGAATCCATGATGGAAATCGCCCGGGGAACAGAAGCACTTGTCTCCGAAGCGGATGGCGGACTGGTGATGCCAGTGGTCGCCAAAGACCTGCCTTATTCTTATGCCCGTGATCATGGTCTGCTGATACAGGATCGCAGCGGTGAACGGCTGTCGCTGGCGATGCGCCAAGGCTCCGATCCATCGGCCTTGCTCGAGGTGCGCCGTTATCTGGCGCTGCCCTTTGACGTGGAACTGGTTGAGGGTCCGGCGTTCGAGAAGCTGCTCAGCGCCCATTATGCGATGGACGGCTCAGCCGCCGCCATGGCTGGCGATATGGCGCTGGCCGGCGAGGGGCTGGACGATATTGCGGGAGACATCCCGAGCGCCGAGGATCTGCTCGACAGCGCCGATGACGCGCCGACGATAAGACTGATCAACGGAATTATTGCCGAAGCAGCGCGGCAGGGCGCCTCCGATATCCATATCGAACCTTATGAGACCGGGCTGGTCGTGCGCATGCGGGTCGACGGCGTGCTGACCGAGAAGCTTCGTATGCCGCCGCATGTCGCGGGCGTGATCGTCAACCGGATCAAGGTGATGGCGCGGCTGGACATTGCTGAAAGACGCATTCCGCAGGATGGCCGGATCAGCCTGACGTTGGGCGGCAAGCTTCTTGACGTGCGCGTATCGACCTTGCCGAACAAAGCGAGCGAGCGCGTGGTGATGCGGATACTCGACAAGGAAAGCGCCGGTATCTCGCTCGATCTGCTCGGCATGTCGCCAAGTACTCTCGCGATCCTGACCGATGCCCTCTCGGAACCCAATGGCATCATCCTAGTCACCGGACCCACTGGTTCGGGCAAGACCACCACGCTTTACGCCGGGCTCAAGCAGCTCAACGATGGCAGCCGCAATATCCTGACGGTCGAGGACCCGGTCGAATATGCGATCGAGGGGATTGGCCAGACCCAGGTGAACGCGAAAGTCGGCCTCACCTTTGCTGCTGGCCTGCGTGCGATCCTCAGGCAAGATCCCGACGTTGTGATGATCGGCGAGATACGCGACCGCGAGACCGCCGATATTGCGGTACAGGCCAGCCTTACCGGTCATCTCGTGCTCTCGACAGTGCACACCAATGATGCGGTGGGCGCGATCACGCGGATGCGCGATATGAAGGTGGAGCCTTTTTTGCTCGCCTCGACCCTGCGCGCGGTGATTGCCCAGCGGCTGGTGCGCAAATTGTGCGAACATTGCCGCACGCCGATAGAGGTTGATGGCTCGCTGGCCTCGCTACTGGGATTCGACAATGGCACGGTGGTCTACCGCGAGACCGGCTGCGAACATTGCAACCAGACCGGCTTTCAAGGGCGCATCGGCGTGTTCGAGGCAATCCGCATCGACGACACGCTGCGAAAGCTGATCAATGACGGCGGAGACGAAGCTGCGATCACCGCCCATGCGTTCCGCAATCAGCCGCATCTGGGTGTCGCCGCGAGAGCGCTTGTCCGCGAAGGCTTAACCACGCCCGAGGAAGCGATCCGCATCTCCCGGCGCGAAAGCGAAGCGACTGATGCCTGAATATGCCTATAGCGCCATTGACCCCAAGGGGCGAGAAAAGACCGGGCGGCTGACTGCGGCCAGCGATGACGCGGCGCGGGCGAAGCTGACCGAGCGGAATTTCTATGTCGTCAAGATGGAAGCGGCGCAGGGCAAGAAGGGCAAGCGGGGCAAGGAATCTGAAGGTTTGTTCGGTCCGAAAAAGCTGACATCCAAAGAACTCACATTGTTCACGCGGCAATTGTCGTCACTGGCGCAGGTCAGTCCTCTCGAGGAAGCGCTGCGGCTGATCGGTAACCAGAATGAAAAACCGCATGTGCAGCAGCGGATCGCGACGGTGCACGGCGGGGTGATCGAGGGGCAGCGCCTGTCCGAAGCAATGCGCCGCGAACCGAAAAGCTTTCCGCCTCTCTATCGGGCGATGATCGCGGCGGGAGAGAGCTCCGGCACTTTGCCCGATATCACCGAGCGGCTGGCGGATCTGCTCGAACGTCAGGCCGAATTGCGCGGCAAGCTGATCGGCACGCTTGCTTATCCGGCAGTGCTGGCACTGGTCTCGATTATCGTCGTCGCGCTGCTGATGATCGCGGTTGTGCCCAAGGTGGTCGAGCAGTTTGACGATGTGAACCAGCAACTGCCGATGATCACCCGCATTGTCATCGGCATTTCCAGCTTTCTCGCCGACTGGTGGTGGGCGATTGCGATCCTGATCGGACTGGCGCTGCTGATTGGCTGGCGCGCGCTAAAGGAGCCCAAACTCAAATATCGTTTCGACGGCTTTCTGCTCCGCCTGCCGTTTTTTGGTCGGCTGCTGCGCGATCTGCACGCGGCGCGTCTGGCGCGAACCCTGTCGACCATGGTGGCTAGCCGCCTGCCGATTATCGAGGGTCTGCGGCTGACGACCGAAACGATCCACAACAGCGTATTGCGCAAGGCCTCGGAAGATATGGTCGAGGCCATAAGAGGCGGCGGGAGCCTGTCGACGGCGCTCAAGAATACCGGCGTTTTCCCTCCAATGCTGGTCTATATGACCTCGAGCGGCGAAGCATCGGGACAGCTCGATGACATGCTGGCGCGGGCGGCGGGCTATCTGGAGCGGGAATTTGACAATTTCAGTTCGACCGCCTTGTCCTTGCTCGAACCAATCATCATTGTGGCGCTTGGCGGGCTGGTCGCGCTGGTGATATTGGCGATATTATTACCGATCCTGCAGCTTCAGAATCTTGCCGGACTATAGGGCCGGAAAAAGGAATGATCATGACGACAGAAATTGAAAACCCAGACGCGGCTCCGGCTCCGGAAGCCAAGAAGCAGCAAAAAAAGCGCAACGGCTTCACTCTGGTCGAGTTGATGGTGGTGATCTTCATCCTCGGCTTGCTGACCACGATCGTGGTGATCAACGTGCTGCCCAGTCAGGACCGCGCCATGGTCCAGAAGGCGCGGGCGGATATTGCGACGCTTGGTCAGGCGCTGGAAATGTACCGGCTCGACAATCTCAGCTATCCCGGTTCGTCCGACGGGCTGCAAGCGCTGGTTACGGCGCCCCCGTCTCTGGCAACCACAGCACGCTACCGCCAGGGGGGCTATATCAAGAAACTGCCCGACGATCCGTGGGGACGGCCCTATCAATATGACAATCCCGGCCGTCAGGGCCCCGGTTTTGATCTCTATTCGCTGGGCGCTGATGGCGCGCCGGGCGGCGATGATGACAATGCCGATATTTACGCAGAATAAGACCAGCAACGCGTGAACCAAAATATCCTCCTGATTGCCTTTCCGGCCACCGCTGACGAGGCGCTCTATTGGTGGCACGTCGCCGACGGCGCAGTGCAGGCATGGGGTTGTGATCCGGATCCGCTCACGGCTTCGCAGGCTTATGGTCCGGATGCGGCGAAAACCGATGTGAGCGTGATCGCGCTGGTGCCGTCGCATCTGACCAGCATCATGAGCCATGAAGTGATCAGCGGCGCGAACGAACGCCAGATGCTCGCTGCTGCGACCATCGCCGCCACAGCCCAGAGTCTGGAAAGCGAGAAGGTCCATATCGTCGCTGCTATCGATAGTGCGGGTGGGGTGGTCACGGCATCGGTCGGGCGGGATATATTGTCATCCGGTCTGGTTCATCTACAGGCGCTGAATATCGATCCCGATACGATCATTCCATCGGGCTGGTTGCTGCCGGTTGCCGGTGACGGAGCGGTTTTCGCCGATTTTGGATTTGACCAGGTCGTTCGTGCGGACAATATCATCGCCACCGATGATCCGGCGCTCCGGGAATTTCTATTTGCCGACCGGGTCATCACGCCGATCACCGGCGATGCCTTTGACGCCATGCTGGTCGCTGCCTCAGAAAAAGCCGATCTCAATTTTCGAAGCGGGCCGTTTGCGAAAAAGACGCAGCGGGCGATGGACGCGAAACAAAAGCGCCGGCTTGGCTGGATGGCGGCGGCGCTGGTCATCATCTCGCTTGCCATTCCGTTGGTACAGCTGGCCCAATATCATTGGGCGGCCAGTGCAGCGGAAGAGGCGGCTCTGGCCAGGGCCGCTGCCGTTGTTGGCGAGCAGGAGAATCCGGACAGCGCCGAACGCGCGCTCGACCAGCGGCTGATTGCCGAAAATCGCGGTAATATCATGTTCCCGGTTCCGGCCTCGGCGCTTTATTCCGCGCTGCAGCAGGTGCCCAACGTGTCGATAACCCGCATGGCTTATGGTGAGAACGGGATCGTATCGGCGACATTGTCGGCTGTCCGCAACGAGGATATCAATCCTGCCCTTCTGGCGATGCAGGAAGCGGGCTTCATCATTACCGCGACCCCGCGCACCGATGCTACGGGTTCGGCGCAGGCGGATATAACGGTGAGGGCACCATGATCGATAATGTGAGAGGCTGGTTTACCGGACTCAGCCAAAGGGAAAGGATATTGGTCGGAATTGCCGGTCTGCTGTTGGCGGGATTGGTCGGTTATTATGGTATTGCACGGCCTATGGTCGGCGCGATGACATCGGCGGAAGAGCGCTATGCGGATGCGGTCGAGCGGCAAGCGCGGATTGAAGCCAAGGTTGCTGCGCTTCAGCAACCGGTGGACGGGCGAGTGGCCAAGTTCAGCGGCGCTATCGACGCCTTTGTCAGTCAAAGCGCGGGTGAGACTGGCATCGCGGTGGCTTCTGTGACGCCGCAGTCCGATAACCGGGTCAACATGGTAGTCGAATCGGCCAAGCCGACGGCGCTCTTTGGCTGGCTGGCGCGGATCGAACGGGAAGGCATCGCGGTCGAATCTCTCAGCGTCAATCCTGCTGGCAATGGAGCGGTCTCGGCAACGCTGTCCTTGCGATCACATTAGCCGAACAGAGTTTCTCCTCCGCTACTCAGCCGGTTCGATATGATGCTGCTTGGCTTTGGCCGGGAACATAATGCCACCATCGTCGGCTGACATGGCCTCCGGTTCTGCCAAGCCTGGCATCGCGACTTTCGCCTTCTTAAGGACCCATTCGCCCTGTTCATTGCGAATATAGGCAGGCGCTCGCTGGACGTTCCAGACCAGACCCATCTTCTCCCACGCATAGATGATCTGGCCGTTGAGATCGAATTCCCACCAGGCAATTTTCGACGAAGCGGCGCGCGGGTGCTGGTGATGGTTATTGTGCCAGCCGTCGCCAAAGGTCATCCACGCCATGAACCAGTTGTTCCGCGACCCGTCCTTGGTCTTGAACCGCTGCGAGCCAAAGACATGGCCGATGCTGTTCACGCCCATGACAAAGTTCAGGAAGAAGAAGTTGCGGAAAAAACCGCCGATCAGGATGGTGCCGATGATATATTCCGGCCCGCCGAATGCCAATGCCCAGACAGCGGGCAGGACGATGCTCGAGAAGATTGCGATCGACCAGCGATGCTTGTGGCACCACAAGACCTGCGGATCGTCGATCAGGCCCTTGCCGTAAACCCTCATGTCCGATGTCGTATTGTCGAACAGCCAGCCGAAATGTGCAATGCCAAGCCCCTTCCAAACCGGCATTTTCTTGCCGTGTCCATCCACATAGGGACTGTGCACGTCGCCAACAGCATCGGCAAAAGCATGGTGGCGGCGATGGTCAGCTGCCCATTTCAATACCGAGGCCTGACACGCCATTTGCGCCATGATGCCCATGGCGAGGCGCATTTTTGGTCCCGCTTCGAAGGCACGATGGGTGAAATAACGGTGATAGCCAATGCCGACGCCCATGTTGATCAGAACGAAGCCGAACAGGAAAGCCGACCATTCGACCCAGCCGGTGGAATGTGTGAGGGTCCAGTACAAGGCGCCGAGAGAGCCCAGCACCATCGTCGAAAGCAATATGCCATATTCGATGCGCTTCGCCCGTGCAGCCGGGCCGCCAATGATGACGCCATGCTGTGGGTGCTGTTCCGACGGTGTATATTCGTCGGGTTGAATGTCGCTAAATGCGGTCGCCATCGCCAAAATTCCTCGAAATTTTACTCGAGAATACAGGATATAGGCTATTTGCGATGATTACAATTCTATTAACTATTTGGCAGCACGGACCGCGGCAACGCGCGTCGCCGGGCTAGTCGTCGTTGAGGGGTTTGCGCCCGTTGCCAGTGTTTTCCCGTGAATTGCGAGCAGGTTCCGTGCGCGGCGGTCTGGTGGCTCTATCCGCCCGAGCCGCCGGTTGTGGTCGGGATTGTGGCTGTTCGACCGCCCTTGTCGGGCGCCGGTCCGGACGGCCGGCTTGATCACCGCGACTGCGGGTTGGTGCTGCCCGGTCCGTCCGGTCTGGTCGTGTCGCCCCTGGCTCCCGCCGATCGCCGCGTTCGTTGCGCGTGCCTCTATTGTCGCGCTCGTCGCCGCGTCGCTGGCCGCGGCTGTTGTCACGGCTCGGATTTCGCGATCCATCCCGCCGGTCATATCTCTGATCGCGGCGATCTCTGGCGTGGTGCCCGCCATATGCGGCACGTTGCCGGGCCCAGTAGCGGCGATGGTTGTCGCGCATCGCGAGGCGCCTGCCGCCCCGGTCGAAGATATAGATGCCATAGCCGGGATAATAATATTGATCATACCAGCCGCCTCCATATCCTATATTGGCAAAGCCATAGCCGTAATCGCAGGCATAATAATCGTCGAACGGCGCATAGGGATCGCAGTCATATCCGCGATTATTGACATAGCCGTCGCCATAAGCGCCGCCGCCATACATGCAGCCGCCGAGACTCAAGAGCGCGCCTGCGGCTACAGCAGACTTCAGGAGCCGGGGCGTTGTAAAAATGGTCATGGTCGTTCCTTCGAAACCGGTCCCGCGGCACCAGCCATACAGGGTTGCGATTGTTCATCTATTGCCCCCACCAGTAAACCGCTGTCATTGAATAGCTTATGAATGGAGTGGCTTGCTGACATTGATGAAAGTAGCTATCATCGAATTTAAACACCAGTTCAGGAGCGCTCCCGTGGCTACAACAGCAGCAAAACCGCATGGATATCCCTTTCAGGAATCGGCAAACCCGCACTGGGTCAGTCGGCCCAGCGAGGATGAATTGGCGCATATTCCTGGCGAAAAAGGCCTGCCAGTTCTGGGTTGCACGCTGGACCTGCTCAAGGACCCGGGCAGTTTCAGCCGCCGGATGTTCGAGCAATATGGCTCGGTCTACCGTGCCTTCAGTTTCGGCGGCTGGTCGGTCAACATGCTCGGGGCTGATGCGGCTGAACTGATATTGTTCAACAAGGACAGGATATTCTCGAACGAACAGGGTTGGGGACCGATCTTGAACAATCTTTTCCCGCGCGGCTTGATGCTGATGGATTTCGAACGCCATCGGGCGGATCGCAAGGCGCTGTCGGTCGCTTTCAAGCCGGGACCGATGAAGCATCACTGTCAGGTGCTGGGCGAGGGCATTTTGGATCGGGTTGCCGATTGGGGCGGGACTGAATTCAATTTTTACCCGGCGATCAAATCCTTGTCGCTGGATACCGCTGCCAGCGCGATTCTCGGCATCCCCTGGGGGCCGGAAGCAGACAAGATCAACAAGGCTTTTGTCGATGAAGTCCAGGCATCAGTCGGTGTAGTGCGCAAACCCATCCCCTTCACCAAAATGTGGAAGGGCGTGAAGGCGCGCGAATATCTGCTCGAATATTTTACCCCGCAGGTAAAAGAGCGTCGGGCCAAGGGCGGCGAGGATATCTTCACGCAAATCTGTCTGGCGACCCATGAAAATGGCGAATTGCTGACCGAGGGTGAAGTCGTCGATCACATGAACTTCCTGATGATGGCGGCGCATGATACGATTACTTCGTCGGCGACCAGCCTGATCTATTTGCTCGCCAAACATCCCGAATGGCAGGACAGGATCCGCGAAGAATGTCTGTCTGTAGCCCCTGCCGGAACGGCGCTGTCCATGGAGCAATTGGGCAAGCTCGAGCTAACCGAAATGGCCTTCAAGGAAGCGCTGCGGCTGATCCCGCCGGTGCCTTCGATGCCACGCCGCGCGGTCAAGGAATTCACGTTCCGCAATTACACGATCCCGGCCGGGACATCGGTCGGAGTCAGCCCCACCTTCGTCCACAAGATGGAAAAACACTGGCCCAACCCGGGCAAATTTGACCCTCTTCGTTTCACGCCGGAAAATTCGGTCGGCCGCCACAAATATGCCTGGGTGCCCTTCGGCGGTGGCGCGCATATGTGTCTTGGACTGCATTTTGCCTATATGCAGATCAAGATATTGATACATGCGATGTTGACCCAGAATCGCGTCGTTCTGCAAGGCGGGCCGGATTATGAGCCGAACTGGCAGGTGTTCCCCATCCCGCAGCCCAAGGACGGTTTGCCGATAAGACTTGAGCGTATTTAGTCGTCGAGCTAGACGATATGCGTTCAAGGGGTTTCAAGTCTTTATGATATAGGATGTTTTCGCTTTGGAGAGAGCGGATCAAACGGGGGGTAAACATGAATATCTTACGCATTGTCACCATATTGGTCGGTCTGGTGCCGCTGTTTCTCGGCTTCACCGGTATTCTGTTCGGTGCAGTGGAACATAGTGGGGGAGAAGCCGTTAACAGCGCGCTCGATAGCCAATATCGATATCTCGCCGGAGTTTACGTCGCTGTGGGTTTGATGACTCTCTGGTCGGCGGGCGATATCCGGGCACGCGCGAACTTCCTGCGCTTTGCGATGCTTGGCTGGTTCATCGGCGGGCTTGGCCGGGTGGTGTCATGGTTGACCGTTGGCGAACCGGCGAGCTGGCAGGTCAGCGGCACGGCCGTGGAACTGGTGGTGCCGGTCTTGCTGCTATTATGGCAACGGCGGGTTTTGAGGCGCTAGGAAAAATATTCCGGAAACCTGGCTTTGATGATTGCCACCAGATCAGGTTCCATAAATTTGTAATTGTCCGGTATGGCGAGATTGCGCACAGGCGTATGTTTCAATTGTGTGTCAAATTTCCGGATGATCTTCTTCTTGTGGGCGGTCTCCATCACGTAGATGATATCCGCCCATTCGACCAGATCGCCGGATAGCGGCGTTTCAGCGTCGTTATTCGTGCCAGCGGAAATGGCGGTCACTGTTTCCACACCATTCAGCACGTCTTCGGCAGTCGGACTGCGCAATCGATTGCGGGAACAGACAAACAGAAGCTTTGCCGGTTCGCCGCTCACTTCGCCAGCATGTCCTTCAGATAGCCGCCGGTGAAGCTGGCCTTGACCTTGGCAACCTCTTCCGGTGTGCCCTGCGCGACAATTTCACCGCCACGGACGCCGCCTTCGGGGCCGAGGTCGATGATATGGTCGGCGGTCTTGATCACGTCGAGATTATGCTCGATCACCACCACGCTATTGCCTTGTTCAACCAGCCGTTGCAGCACTTGCAGCAGCTTGCGGACATCCTCGAAGTGCAGGCCGGTGGTCGGCTCGTCGAGAATGTAAAGCGTTTGCCCGGTTGATCGTTTCGACAGTTCCTTGGCCAGTTTGACTCGCTGCGCCTCGCCGCCCGAGAGCGTCGTCGCCTGCTGGCCAACCTTCACATAGCCGAGGCCGACTTCGTAAAGCATCGCCATCTTGTCGCGGATCGGCGGGACCGCCTTGAAGAAGCTCACCGCGTCCTCGACTGTCATGTCGAGAATATCGGCGATCGACTTGCCCTTGAACTTCACTTCCAGCGTCTCGCGATTATAGCGTTTGCCGTGGCATTCCTCGCAGGTGACATAGACGTCGGGCAGGAAGTGCATCTCGATCTTGATCAGTCCGTCACCGCGGCACACTTCGCAGCGGCCGCCCTTGACGTTGAAGCTGAACCGGCCGGGCTTGTAACCGCGCACTTGTGCCTCGGGCAGGCCGGCAAACCAGTCACGGATATTGGTGAACGCACCAGTGTAAGTGGCCGGGTTGGAGCGCGGGGTGCGGCCAATCGGCGACTGGTCGATGTCGATGACCTTGTCGCAATATTGCAGGCCGGTGATCTTGTCATGCGCGCCGGCAATCACCCGTGCGCCATTAAGCGTCCGCGCCGCTGCTGCATAAAGCGTGTCGATGGTCAGCGAGCTTTTGCCCGAACCCGACAGGCCGGTGATGCAGGTGAAGGTGCCGAGCGGGATCGACGCCGTGACATTCTGCAGATTATTGGCAGTCGCGCCGTGCACGGTTAGCTTTTTGCTATTGCCCTTGCGGCGTTTCGCCGGAACTTCGATTTCGCGTGTGCCGTTGAGATAGGCAGCGGTCAGCGATTTTTTCGATTTCAATATCTGCTTGAGCGTCCCTTCGGCAACGACCTCGCCGCCATGTACGCCGGCCCCCGGTCCCATGTCGACGACCCAGTCGGCGGTGCGGATCGCGTCTTCGTCATGCTCGACCACGATCACCGTATTGCCGAGATCGCGGAGGCGTTTGAGCGTGGTCAGCAAACGGTCATTGTCGCGCTGGTGCAGGCCGATGCTCGGTTCGTCGAGGACATAGAGCACGCCGCTCAGGCCAGAGCCGATCTGGCTGGCCAGACGGATGCGCTGGCTCTCGCCGCCCGACAGCGTGCCGCTGGTCCGGTCGAGATTGAGATAGTCGAGCCCTACATTGTTGAGGAAACCGAGCCGCTCGATAATTTCCTTGAGGATCGGTTCGGCAATCTGGCTTTGCGTCTTGTTCAGCTTCGCTCCCAGTGCCTCGAAAAACGCCAGCGCATCGCCGACGCTGCGCCGGGTGGAAATAGAGATATCCTCACCGGCGATCTTGACTGCCAGCGCTTCCGGCTTGAGCCGCGCACCGTGGCAGGTTTCGCAGGGAGCCGCGGCCTGAAACTTGGCCAGCTCTTCCTGCATCCAGGCGCTCTCGGTCTGCAGCATGCGACGCTTGAGATTGCCGACCACGCCCTCGAACGGTTTCTTCACTTCGTAGGATTTGCGGCCATCCTGAAAGCGCAGTGTAACCGGCAGGCCTTGTGTGCCGTTCAGGATCACATCGCGATGATGATCGCTGAGTTCGTTCCACGGCGTGTCGAGATCAAACTCAAAATGACGCGCGAGGCTGCCCAGCACCTGCATATAATATGGCGAGGGCGGATTGGACTTTGCCCACGGCACGACCGCGCCCTTCTTGATGCTCAGCGCCGGATTGGGCACGATCAGCTGGGTGTCGAAATGAAGCTTCTCGCCGAGACCGTCGCAGGACGGGCAGGCGCCTTGCGGGGCGTTGAACGAGAACAGGCGCGGCGCGATTTCCTCGATGGTGAAGCCGCTGACCGGACAGGCGAAGCGCTCGGAAAAGACGATCCGGTTCGGGGGCAGGCCTGTGCCTTTCATCTTGCCTTGCGGGGAATCCGGATTTTGTCCGTTCGCCTCGAGCGTAGTCGAGAGGGGTGTCTCGACTTCGCTCGACACGAACGGTGTCTGGGCTTCCGCGACGCCGCCCGTTCGTGCTGAGCTTGTCGAAGCACCATTGGCAAGCGCCAAAGCCTCCTCAACCGTCCCATCCGCCAGATCGACAAAAGCCAGCCCGTCAGCCAAGCGCAACGCGGTCTCGAAACTGTCGGCGAGCCGCTGTTCCATGCCTTCGCGCACGACCAGACGGTCGACGACGACCTCGATGTCATGCTTGTATTTCTTGTCGAGCTTCGGCGTTTCCTCGATATCGTAAAATTCGCCATCGACCCGGACCCGGGTGAAACCGGCCTTCTGCCACTCGAGCAATTCCTTGCGATACTCGCCCTTGCGGCCGCGCACGACCGGGGCGAGCAGGAAGAAGCGGGTCTTCTCGGGCAGGGTCATCACCCGGTCGACCATTTGCGAAACCGTCTGCGCGGTGATCGGCAGGCCGGTTGCCGGCGAATAAGGCACGCCGGCACGCGCCCAGAGCAGGCGCATATAGTCATATATTTCGGTCACCGTCGCGACGGTCGAGCGCGGATTGCGGCTGGTGGTTTTCTGCTCGATCGAGATCGCGGGAGACAGCCCCTCGATATGCTCGACATCGGGCTTCTGCATCATCTCGAGAAACTGCCGCGCGTAGGCGCTGAGGCTCTCGACATAGCGCCGCTGCCCCTCGGCATAGATGGTATCGAACGCGAGGCTCGATTTGCCGCTGCCGGACAGGCCGGTGATCACGATCAGCTTCTCGCGCGGAAGCTCGATATCCACGCCCTTGAGATTATGCTCGCGGGCGCCTTTTACTTTGATGTGGGTCAGACTCATGCGGATGCTTTGCAGAAGATGCCGGAGAGAGTCCAGCGGGCCAAAAGAACAGGGTGGTCTCCGCTATATGTTCAATGTTTGTTCTGTTTTCAAGGGGGAGTTTGTGGGGGAGCGTGACGGGGGTCACGGGTAGATCAGCAAGGTGGCGGCTACAGTCTGCGAAACTCAAATTGGGGAAAGAAGATGAGAAAGCTAATTGCATTGTTGTCCGGAGCGACGTTGTTATCGACAAGTGGTCTAGCGGTTGCGCAAGATAATCCTAATGCAAAACTGGAAGCTGAAACGGCTCGGTTGAATGCCGAGGCAGCTGTCCTGAACGCTGAGGCAGCTCTTTCAACTGCAGAGGCAACTAAAACGAAGGCCAGAATTGACGCATTGGGACTACCAAAATTCGAAAACAACACAGATTTAAAAGACGGGGCCGGAGAAATAGAAGCTTCCTTGATGGCTACAGTCGCATTGAAGAGGGCAGCAATCACAATTGTGGCCGATGCCAAAATGGGAGATGGCACTGGCATTACGATTGCAACGCAAGAGTCAAAACTCAACAGCTGGCAGCTCGTGTTCTTAAGAAATATGATCCGGCTAAAGCATGACCAGTTGATCAAGGTTTGTGAAAGCTCATTGTCCGCTCTTCAAAGAATAGATGCGGCAAATTATACGGAATTGGAGTGCCTTCCCGGTGACGTATCCAGTTTCGGCCCAGTAGCAGTGATGGGTGCAATTAATGCTGCTGCTGGGCTTTTCGAGTCCGAAACAACGGTTTCGAATCTGAAGATAGAGGGTATTGGTGACGATTTACTGGCAAAATTTGTAAAAACAAAAGCATCTCATGCTTGGCTCGCCAGTGCTACTGATCTGGCCCCGGCGGTATCAATTGGCTGTGATGATTTTGAAGTTGGGAGTGAATGCCCAAACATCATGAGCAGCTATGTCGTTTTAGTTGGAAGAAATAGCGGCGCCAAACTCGACATCGCGCAGCTGACATCTGACATTAATGGCATCACGGTCAAAATAGAGAATGAGAAAGATGCTACAAAAAAAGCAAGGCTGAAAAGGTTGAAGTCTTTGATCGAGACCATCAAAATCGAATTTGAAACTGCAACTAAGGAAATCGATGACTTTGGTAAGGAAATATCAAAACTGGGAGATGGCGGATTCAGTCCGCTAACCAAGGTAGCAATGACCGAGCGAGCCTTAAACGGACAAAACCCAAAGCTTTTGAAAGTGAACATAGCAAGAATTGGCGGAAGTACCGTTTATTTCAAAAACATTGGGACGATGTTTGGTGACGACCCTTTGAGAATTGGTGCAGGGCTGATTGTTTCGTGGACATTGGAAAAACTCGTTCCCGTTGACCAAGGAGATCAATTGCAGGCGAGCGGTGTGATTATTTGTCGGACTGCTCCCAAAAGTTTTCGACGGATACAGCATGGAAACTGGTTGGAAGACAATTGGGATGGCACAGATGAGCTTTGCCTGTCAGACTCTTCCATTCGTCCAACGGAACCGCAGGAAATAGAAACTGAAGAAGAAACTATCGGTGAGGAGGATGACAACCTCGAAGCCGTTACAAACTGAACAGATGAATTCAAATATCTTCAGTCGCCCAAGTTTAAAGACTTGGAATGATGTCGTCAAAAAATGCGACCAACGGATCGCGCTCAGGATTGATGAAACTGGCGCGCGATTGCCGAATGGTCTATTTAGTGAGTCGGAGCATTTTGATAGCGAATTTCCCGTACTCGGGTCGTTTGCAATTGTTCAATTGACGGGCTCACCGCAACAAAACGAAGACAGATTGGACGAATTGCGTAGGAATCATCGAATCGCGATCGGTAGTCACGTATTTTATGACATTAACGAGAGAATCCCTCTTGTGCCTAACGGGTTAATCTATCTGCGTTGTGGTGAGAAATGTTCACCCGTAACGGTCACTAAAATGTTGGCGAATCGTAGTTTGAATGTTCGTCGACAAATTTCCAAAAGCGAAATTGTTGTGTCAATCACGCGTGAATCGCAAAATCCAGTGACCGTTGCTCTCAATTTGTTAGCTAGAAAGTCTATAATTGAAGCGCAGCCTGATTTTATCATACCGACAGAGGACGACAACACGCCTGGCAATGATGTTTCCATGTTATCGAGCGAATTGGGATTGGCGGACCAATGGTATTTGGGTGGTTCGGACTTTCGTGAAACAGCAATCGGCTTCGTAGAAAAATCTCATGCCAATGTATGTGAAGCGTGGGTTCGCGCTGGTTCTACGGGAAATGATCGGGCGAAAGTCGCGATTGTCGATCAGGCATTTGACAAGTCTCATACTGATCTTGCGCCTGAACGATGGGTGTTTCCTTATGATGCTATGTATCAGAATCCGAACAGAGATGTTGGATTGCCAAATCTTAACCGGCTAAAGACTCTTATCAGGCAAAAAATATTTGAAGACGGCGGAAAATTTAGAAGGTCATATTCTGATCTCTGGCACGGCACTGCTTGTGCCGGAGTTGCGATAGCGAGCGGTGATCGAAACGGCGTGATAGGCGCGGCTCCGCAAGCGAAGTTTATTCCAATTCGGAAATCGCCCAACCTCTCCAGTGACGAAATAATCCGGATATTTAACCACGCAAAAAGCAGTGGAGCCCATGTCGTAAGTTGCAGTTTTCAAGTCAAGAGCAGGCACGTGACTCCTCTCGTCTATAGAGCGATTCGCGAATGCGCTGAAGGAATAAACGGCCAAGGTTGCATAATATTGTTTTCAGCCGGGAATGCGGGTGGCCAATCAATAAATGGACTGGCCGCACTTAGAGAATTGCCAATAAAGATAGTCGGTGCAACGAACAGTAGGAACATGAAGAACCGATTTTCGCAAACTGGCCCGTCTCTTTGGATAATGGCACCAGCCGGGGAGATTGGCGCAGGCACCTTGGGGATGAGAACAACTGATTTTATCGGATCGTTTGAAAATGAAAATGTAGGTATGCTCTCAAATGGCTATGATGCGGGGGCTTATACAAAAGCATTTGGTGATACATCAGGAGCAACTGCACTGGTTGCGGGGATAAGTGGATTCCTGATGTCCTTGTGGCCTACGGTTCAAGCGTCTGATGTAATTGATGCAATCCAAAACACAGCCTCATCTGTTGATGGTACAAATCATTCACCTGGATCTCCAAATGACAAAGTTGGATATGGAAGAATCGATACTTTGGCAGCTCTAAATCGGCTGATTGGAAAATATGGCGATCCAGTAATTTGATTACGATTATGGTTGTATTCTGCTCCAATCTAACTCTATTCGCCATTCTCTAATCCCCACCATTAACCCGCCCAAAAGCATTCCGGTACCGCTCAAAAAAACCAACCATCTCGGGCGACCGCTTGCTCTTCATGTCGCAAAAGAACTTCCTGTTCCATCCCTTCGCGGTGCCGAGGTGGATCATCGCGTAGACATAAGCGAGTAACCCTGCCGAAAACGCGAACGTCGCGCCCATCCCCGCCGCTGCCCACACAACAGCTGCGATCAGCGGGTAGGCTAAGACCGGAAAGCTGATCGCCTTGCGGTAATTGAAGATCACCTTGCTCTCTCTTGTTGGCAATCCGAATTTCCCGACCAGCGTCGAGGTAAACGGCAGGCGGTTGTGGATTATGGCTGCCGGGATCTTGACCCACCATGGTACGGGCGCGAGCAATATTGTGGCGAGTGCGAGCAGCTCGAAAAACGGGTAGCGGATGACGAGCAGCGCCAGCACCTTATAGTCGTGATATTGTTTTGCGGTGTGCGTGAGCAGTTCGCCGACGCCGTCGACCGCATAACGGCCCTTTTCGCGGAAGCGGAAGACATTGTTGGGGAACATATAATATTTCATCAGGCCCTTTATGCCGGGCGTATCGCTGCGTTTGGGGCGGATGCCGAGTAGCCTGGCGACCTCGTCGGTATAAGTGCCGTACCAGACCAGATGGTCGGTCTTTTTCTCTGGCCGGTTGGCATAATAGGTCGCGTTATAGTCGCTGATCCGCTGGTCAATATTGGCGTTGATGCTGTCGCGGAATTCCGGTTCGGCGATCATCCGGTGGACCATCAGGCACTGCATCTCGCTGATATTGTTCAGCCCGCCGGTGAATGGCCGGGTGAAACCGATGGTGTAGATATTTTGGAGCCTGGGCGACACCACGCCCATGTACTGATCGCGGGTTTTGTAACTGAACGCTGCGGGTTCGCCATCACCATGCACCCGGATATCGGGGATCGCGGGTTCTTCCTGATCGCCGTCTATGATCATATCGAAGGTCGCGCTCTCGCTGCCTTCACTGATCAGTTTCGCGTCATGGTCGATCGTGGCGACCGACTTGTCCCACAGCTTGACGTGGCCGTGCTCGAGAAAGAAGGGCAGGTCGTTGATCAGGTAGCCGGAGCTGATCTTCTGCTCCAGCGTCTCCTCGCAATAGAGTTTATAGACATCGATCGGCCAATATTTGATCGCGATATGCCCGTTCTCGACCGGTGCCTTGGCCTTGAAAAAGCTGCGGATATCCTTGTGCGGCCGGATGCTCTTGGGGTGGCGTACGCCGAGGCTGTTACGATCGAACAGCTTGGCAAAGCCATGATGGATCAGGCCGTGGATATAGCCGCCATCGATGAAGGCGCGATAGCTCCATTTGCTGACTTCGGAGAAATTGTGGCATTCGAGCTGGTCGAGCGGTACGAAGCGCGGGCCGTCATCGAACGGCGAAAAGGTGGCGAACATCTTGTCGAGCATGATGAAGCCATTGGTAACCAGATGCACTTTCGCGCCATAAGCGACCAGCTTGGCGATCAGCAGGTTGGAGCTGTCGCCGGTCGAGGTGATTGCCACGCTCTTGCCGGCGAAACTCTCGTCGATGCTGAGTTGCTTCAAATTTGCGTTCATCTTCCGCCGGAATGCTGTGGCAACGACGACATGCTTGGCGCGAAACTGCTCGCCGCTTTCGAGATGGACGATGCTGTGATCGGAATGATTGTCGATATTGTCGACGCGTCCGTTATGAATGTGATCGGCATAGCGCGCGGCATATTTCTTGTGGATCGTGTAAAAGTCTCGGGCAGTCGGGAAGCCGTCGGTAAAATCCTCGCCCTGCTCCCGGAGCATGTCGACCAGTTCGAAGGAATAGACGCTGCTCTGCAGGGAACTGACCAAATCGAAATCGAGCGCATCGGCCGCTTCCAGCTGCTGCCAGATCGGAGTCATCGGCGAAACCATCAGCCAGCCGATACCGCTTGCGTCCAGTTCGCGGATCAGCGGCATGGTCGAAAATCCGCCGCCAACGATCAGGACATCAATTTCCCGTGTTTCTGTCATATTGCCCCTTGCTGTGCTCCGCCGTTCCCGCCTTTGGTAACCGGTCGGGGCAGCAAAACCAACGCTCTTTTGCGGGTGATGGTCGGCAGTGAGCGAGCAGACCGTCCGGGCAGGTGCACAGAACGCACCGGACTCGCCTTTTCATCGATGGTCAATTGCCGTTGGTCGAACGGAAACCGGAGCAGCGCGCCGATATGCTATCCGGTCAGCAGCTGGGTGATGATCCTGAATAGCGCCATAAGCTATCGGGTCGCATCAGAGCTCAATCGGGGGGATGGTGTCAGGATGCGGATTAGCAAAATGCTCGCCCGGGATATATTGCCTACCGCATGGGCAAGCTCCTATTCTCGGACAAGCCGGTCTCGCGCCCGCCCCCTATTGGGCGCGGCCAATGCAGCGCTTCTGATGCCATCCCTTTTGATTGTGCCCGCTCATGGGTAGCAGACGACGACCGCCGCTGCGACGTCCCCATCACCCTGTGCCTCTGATCATCGCGCGTTCAATTTCTGGATCGGGGTCTGGGCCGTGAGCGCCGCAGGGCGGATCAGCCGACCGCGGTGAACAGGATAACGCGTGAACATAGCGGCAGCGTCCAGCAGCACTGGCAGACATCATCTGATGATGGCGCAAGCTGGACGACGGTGTTCGACGGTCTTTATTTCAGACAGGCTTCACAGCCGGCAGCCTGATCACTCCGCCATCAGATCCCGGACAAATCCGATCAGGCCGGTTTGCCGCGCGCGGCGCATGCGCTCGGTGGCGAGAATCTGCTTCACTTTGGCAAAACAGGCTTCGAGATCGTCGTTGATCAGGACATAGTCATAGCCGTCCCAGTGGCTGATCTCGCTGGCTGCGCGCTGCATCCGGCTTTCGATGACGTCCGATGCGTCGGTATTGCGGCTTTCCAGACGGTTGCGCAACTCGCCAAGCGAGGGGGGCAGGATGAAGACCCGCACGACGTCCTGACCGGCGCGCTGGTATAACTGCTGTGTGCCCTGCCAGTCGATGTCGAACAGGACATCCTGTCCTTCTTCCAGACTCTGGTTCACCGGCACCGATGGAGTGCCATAGCGGTTGCCGAATACGGTGGCATATTCGAGGAAGCTGTGGTCGGCGACCATTTCTTCAAATTGGTCGCCACTGACGAAATAATAGTCCTTGCCATGTTCCTCGCCAGGACGCTTGGGGCGGGTGGTGACGGAGACCGACATGGCGATCTCGTCGTCGGCTTCCAGCAACATTTTCGCCAATGTTGATTTGCCGGCCCCCGACGGAGATGACAGCACGAACAGCAGGCCCCTGCGGTTCAGTTCGCGGTGATCGTTATCGATATTCTGGGAAGCTATATTGTCGGCCATAGCGGCTATTGGCCGAGAAGGGCGCATCGCGTCAAGATGCTTGTCCCGATGTTTTTGCACCGCGGCTGCATGATGCAATCATGCTGATGACAGTCCGCTATATTCCGGCTATCCCGAAATCATGATTCAGGGACGCATCAGCACTATATTTTTTGCGATCGGCATTACGATCATGGTCGGCTGGCTGTTTTACGTCGGCAAGGATATCATATTGCCGATCGTGACCGCGATCATATTGCTGCAGATTCTCTATGCCGCCAGCGCCACGGTTGCCCGTATTCCGGGACTGGGCCAGACGCCGTTGTGGCTGCGCGCGACGCTCGCCCTGATCGGGGTATTGGCGCTGCTTTTTGCGATGACCCGGATGCTGGTGGCCAGTTTGCAGAATCTGGTGCCCTCGCTGCCCGTCTATCAGCGCAATCTGGAAAATCTGTTCGCCGCATGGTTCCCGATGCCGGGGAATGAAACGATCGGCCGGCCGGAGATGTCTGAGCTCATGGCTTCTCCGGCGGCGATATTCGACCGGGGCACCGAAGCAGTGGCCAAAGCGATCAGCGAATTTGCCACAAGATTTTTTACCGAGATCGATATCGCCGCGCTAGCGCAGTCGGTCCTGTCCTCGCTCACCAGCTTCGGCGGCTTTGTCTTCATCACGATATTATACGCCTCCTTCCTGCTCAGCGAGATCACCGGCTTTCCGGAGAAGGTGCGCCGGGCTTTCGGGTCGGACAGCGATTCCACCGACACGCTGAACATGATCACCCGGATGAACCATGATATCGGCAGTTATCTGGCGACCAAGACGCTGATCAACATCATCCTCGGCATCATCTGCTGGATCATATTGGTTATTTTGGGCGTGGAATATGCTGCCCTGTGGGCGATCATCATCGGCCTGCTCAACTATATTCCCTATATCGGTTCCTTTGTTGGTGTGGCTTTTCCGGCGCTTTTTGCCGTGGCCCAGTTTGGCAATCTGACGATACCGCTGATCGCCACCGGACTGATGACGACGGCGCAGGTGATCATCGGCAATATTGTCGAGCCGAAGATGCTCAGCAGATCGGTTAACCTCAGTCCGATGGTGGTGCTGGTTTCGCTGGCGATCTGGAGCAGTCTATGGGGCATCCCGGGCGCAATCCTGGCAGTGCCATTTACCACCATATTGATGATTGTGCTGGCGCGCCGGCCGGGAACCCGGCCAATCGCGGCTCTGCTCTCCAGTGATGGCAATATCTAGGCTAGGCGGGCGTAGCGGGTGGCTTGAGGAAAAAAGCGGCGAGCATTCCGGCAGACAGCAGGAAGATCGCCCCGACAAAGGCGAAATCGTAGCTGCCGGTGGCCTCGAACACGAAGCCGGCTCCCGCGGGGGCGGCTGCGGCGAAGGGCAGAACGACCGGAGCAAACAGGGAATTGATTATGGGGAAGGCGCGCTCGCCGAAATAGTTGCCGATTGCGACGGGAAGCAACACCAGCAAACTGCCATAGCCCGCGCCGAATAACATGCCCATTATCGACAGCAAAATTATCCCCTGGCCCTGCCAGAATCCTGCCAAAGCGAACGCCATCAGGGCGATTGATCCGAATAATGTCCAGCGCAATTCGAACTGGTCACCAAGCCAGCCGGCCGGAATTCGCGCCAACCCGCTGCCCAGAATCAGAAGTCCGAATATCGCGGCCGCTTCGAGCCCGTTCAGGCCGTTGTCTGTCAGATGCAGAACACCGTGATTGAGCAAGGCAAAGAAGGTGCCCAGATAACCAACCGATATCACCATCATCAGAAAAAGGGTCGGTTTGCGGATAATCTCCCGCACCTTCCATTCATGCGCAGTGCGATAGGTTTTCGGACCCGTGTGAAGAGAGTGCCGGTCGCTAACCGCGCGCGCCGGATCGATATTGTCGGGGAATTGGTCGATATCGCCCGGGCGGTTGATAATGAAACGCGTAGCGGCCAGCGCGATGACGACCATCGCCGCAGCAATGGCCCAGGCGGCCCGCCAGCTGTCTAACCGGTCCATCATATCGGCCAGAACCGGCTGTGCCATCGCGCCGCCAAGCGCGCCGCCGGTCATGACGATGCCGATTGTCGTCGATCGCTTGACGCTGAACCAGCTGATCATGGCGGTCTGCGCGCAGATCGGACCGGTCAGGCCAAAAGACAGGCCCATGACCACGCCCCATACCAGAACCCACTGCCATAAATCGGACACTGCAAATACCAGCAGCAGCAAACCGGCCAGCATGACCAGCAATCCGACTGTTATGGTCCGGCGGACCCCCGACCGGTTCAGAAGATAGCCGGTCAATGGATAGGACAGGCCAAGCGTTATCAGCGCCACCGACTGGGCAATGGAGGCGGAACCGCGGTTCCAGTTCATGGTCTCGACCATCACCGGGAAGACAACGGAATAGGCAAAATAGACGAAGCCGGACGCAGCAAACTGGATGAAGAAGAACAGCCCGACATTGGTCCAGCCATAGAATTTACGAGGCGAATGCCCCGTTTGCGCGGTCGTTGCCAATCTGCTCTCCTGTACCGCTCATGGATTGGCGGCTTTCGGACAGCTTATAGCAATGTCAGTTACAATCAATATTGCAATTGGCTAAGGAGTCGGGGGTGTTTGTACGTCGGGCACCGGCTGCCCCTCTATCTCGATCACCATTTCGGAAGCGGCGATCGCTTCGTCTTCCTTGGCGTCATCGTAGAGCTTCTTGGCGATCAGCGCTCCGCCAACCAGCAAGGCTCCGGGCAGCGAGCGGGTGGCGATACGCGTTGCAATGAAGCCGAGGCCGAAACCAACCAGCCCGCTGCCATGTCGCCTTCTGGCAATTTCTTCACCCACCACGGTGGCGGTGACGGTACGGAGAAAAGACATAGGCTATTCCTTCTATTCGGCCAGCGGCACAGGTTCCTTGAACGTATGTGTAATATAGGGAAAAGGAATTTCAATTCCAGCGGCATCAAGATCCCGCTTGATTGCCCGGATAACGGTATCGCGGCTTTCATGCATGTTGCGCGGCTGCGATCCGGACCACCAGCGCACCGTAAAATCGATCGAACTGGAGTTGAATTCGCGGGCGAACACGTCAATGCCTTCGTCAGCGTCAACATATTCTGCAGACGTGACGGCCTTGCGGATGACCTCGCGGGCTTGTTCGAGATCGGTGTCATAGGACACGCCGGCGACGATCTCGTGCCGCCTTTTCTGTGTGTCGGTCAGGATACGCACCGGATTTTTGAACAGGATTGAATTGGGCACGATTGACAGTTCTTTGTCGAGCTTGCGGATGTGGGTTTCGCGCAGGGCGATCTGCTCGACTCTTCCCTCGACGCCTTCGCATTCGATATAATCGCCAATCCGCATCTTCTCGCGGACCATGATCAAGATGCCGGCCATGAAATTTTCAAAAATATCCTGAAAGGCAAAGCCGATCGCAACCGCGCCGAAACCGAGGCCAGCGATCAGGCTGGCCGGGGTTAGTCCAGGCAGCAGGATGGTGAGCGCAACCATCAGTCCAATGACCCAGATGGCGATGCGCACCAGCGTCTCTATCAGTTCTCGCAGCGACGGTCGGATGCTGGTTCTGCGCGTCAGATTGTCGGCGATTTTCACGGCAAAGCGGGCGATAATCCAAGTAACCACGAGCACCAGTAGCGCGATGATCAAGCTGGGCAGCAGTGCTACCATGCCTTCCCACATGTCCGATGATTGCCGGACGAGAATGTCTAGCGATCCTTTCGTCTGGTCCGCCAGTTGTTCCGTAACCTCGCTGCTCGCAACTGAATTGGACACAAATTTCCCCCGTAATGGATATACTGTTAGGGAATTTAGCGCTTGGGAGGCCGAAAGGTTCCCGGTCAGCCGGTCATTTTACCCGGATTTACGTGCTTGTCGAAGCTGTCACCGTCGATAAGTCCCAGCTCCAGCGCCGATGCGCGCAAGGTCTGGCCGGTCTTATGGGCATATTTGGCAATCGCCGCTGCCTTGTCATAGCCTATCACCGGCGCAAGCGCGGTCACCAGCATGAGCGAATTGTCGACCAGCTCCTTGATCCGCGCTTCATTAGCTTCCAAACCTTCCACGCAACGTTCGGAAAAGCTCGACATGCCGATGGAAATAATCTCGATCGAGCGCAGTACATTGGCGCCGATCAGCGGCTTGAACACATTGAGTTCGAGATGGCCCTGCAGCCCGCCGACTGTCACCGCCTGATTATTGCCGATAACCTGCGCGGCGACCATGGTCAGCATCTCGCACTGGGTCGGATTGACCTTGCCCGGCATGATCGAGCTGCCCGGTTCATTGGCAGGAAGGTCGAGTTCGCCGAGACCGGAGCGCGGGCCGGAGCCGAGCAGGCGGATATCATTGGCGATCTTGGTCAGCGACACCGCCAGCGTGTTGAGCGCGCCGGACAGTTCGACCATCGTGTCATGCGCCGCCAGCTCGGCGAACTTGTTTGGCGCAGAGGTAAATTTCAGCCCGGTAATCTTGGAGATTTCCTTGGCGATATTCTCGCCGAAATTTTCCGGTGCATTGAGACCGGTTCCGACCGCTGTTCCGCCTTGCGCCAGTTGGTGCAACCGAGGCAATACGCTCTCGACCCGGTCGCGCGCGGCAACCAGTTGCGCGGCATAGCCGGAAAATTCCTGTCCGAGCGTCAGCGGCGTGGCGTCCTGCAAATGGGTGCGGCCGATTTTGACGATAGATTTCCACTGCTGGGCCTTCTCCGCCAGCGCGTCGTGCAATTGTTCGAGCGCCGGGAACAGCTCGACTTCCAGCGCCCGTGCCGCCGCGACATGCATGGCGGTGGGGAAACTGTCGTTGGACGATTGTCCGCGGTTGACATGGTCATTGGGGTGGACCGGATATTTGCCACCTCTTGTGCCGTATATCGCCTCGTTGGCAACGCCGGCGATCACTTCGTTGACGTTCATGTTCGACTGGGTACCGGACCCGGTCTGCCAGATGGTCAGAGGAAATTGATTGTCATATTCGCCGGTGCGCACGGCATTGGCCGCTTTTTCAATGGCGGCGGCGATTTCCGGTTCGAGGCCGTGGATGCCGTTGACCCTTGCGGCTGCCTGTTTGACCGCAGCCAGCGCATGGATCAGCCGGATCGGCATGCGCTCATGACGCGGGAAAGGAAAATTCTCGATACTGCGCTGGGTCTGTGCGCCCCAATAGGCGTCGGCGGGAACCTGTATCTCGCCAAGAGAGTCGGTCTCTGTGCGGGTCCCGCTCACTTTTTCTTGCCGAAGTCCACCGTTACCACGTTGGATCCATCATCGACAATCTCGACCGCTTCTGTCTCGCCGTCATTTTCTGCGGGGTCGTGGCCATTTATATCGCCTTCGACCTCGTCAACGTGGAACTGCAGGGCAAAATCCACCGCCGGATCGACGAAGGAGGTGATCGCCGCGAACGGGATATGCAGCATCGAACTGATCTGGTTGAAGCTCAGGCCGACTTCGAAACGGTCCTCGTCGACCTTCAGGTCCCAATAGCGGTTCTGGATGACGATGGTCATCTCGTCCGGGAATCGCGCGATCAGGTGATCGGGTATGTCGACGCCGGGCGCGCGGGTCTTGAAGGTGATATAGAAATGATGTTCGCCGGGCAGGCCATCTCTGACCACTTCTCCCAGCACCCGGCCGACCACGGCGCGCAGGGCTTCCTGTACGATTTCATCATATGGAATCAGGCTATCGGGTGCATCATCACTCATTTGCACTAGGTGGCGCGTAGCGGGCATCGGGTCAAGAGCGTAAAATGAATTTCGCGTTGACCAAAGGCCGCGAAATTCTTGCCTGATTCGCCCAAGCCATTATAGGCCTGTTGCATGAGAACAGCGACAATCGAACGAAACACCAAGGAAACCGAGATTTTTGTCGAGTTGAACCTCGATGGAACCGGTCAATATGACGTGTCCACCGGCATTGGTTTTCTCGACCATATGATCGAGCAATTTTCGCGTCATTCGCTGATTGACCTGAAAATGCGGATCAAGGGCGATCTCCACGTCGATCAGCATCACACCACCGAAGACAGCGCCATCGCGCTGGGCCAGGCGATCAACCAGGCGCTTGGCGACAAGGCCGGGATCGTGCGCTACGGCAGTGCTTATTCGCCGATGGACGAGACATTGAGCCGGGTGGCGTTGGATATCTCCGGCCGGCCCTATTTCGTCTGGAATGCAGGTTTCACCCAGGAACGGCTCGGCGAGATGGATACCGAATTGTTCAAACACTGGTTCCACAGCGTCGCCGATGCTGCCGGAATCACGCTGCATATCGAACTGCTCTATGGCGAGAATAACCATCATATCGCGGAAAGCATCTTCAAGGGCTTTGCCCGCGCGATGCGCCAGGCGGTAGAGCGCGACCCGCGCAAGGGCGATGCGATTCCCTCGACCAAGGGGCAGTTGGGTGGCTGAGTTGTGCTTTCCGCGCCAGCGGGCTTTTTCTCATGAATTTATTACGCGAAGCCGCGAAGTCGCAAAGAAGGTGCGGCTTGCGGATAATCTTCGTGACTTCGCGGCTTCGCGTGAAACCGTTAGCGGGCTTCCTAATGTGAGCGCCTTCGGCGGTTGATTTGCACTATGTCTGAAACCATCGCTCTCATAGATTTCGGCGCCGGCAATCTGCACAGCGTCCACAATGCTCTGATGGCCGCAGGGGCCGGGGATGTCTCTGTGACTGCCGACCCGGAACTGGTGGCGCGAGCGGATCGTATCATATTGCCTGGTGTTGGCGCTTTTGGTGCCTGCCGCGACGCTCTGGTTGCGATTGACGGGATGGTGGCTGCACTGGAGCAGCGAGTGCGCGCCGAAGGAATACCCTTTCTCGGCATCTGTGTCGGGATGCAGATGCTCGCGGACAAGGGCATTGAATTTGGCACGCATGAAGGCCTCGGCTGGATCGGTGGGACGGTGAAGGCGATCGAACCATCCGATGATACGATAAAGATTCCGCATATGGGCTGGAATGATGTGACCCCGACCGAGGGTCACGATCTGCTCGAGTCCGGCGAAGCTTATTATCTGCACGGTTATCATTTTGACGCGGCGAACGAGGCGGACATATTGGCCAAGACCAGTCACGGCGTTCCGCTGGTATCGGCGGTCGGCCGCGACAATATCGTCGGCGTGCAATTTCATCCGGAGAAAAGTCAGGCTTATGGACTGGCCTTTTTGGGCCGTTTTCTGAAGTGGAAACCATGACTATGCTCAACGCCATTCGTCCTGAGCCTGTCGAAGGACCTTTCTCGTCAGATCACCATGGTTTGACAAGCTTACTACAAACGGAACTTTTGAAATGATCGTATTTCCTGCCATTGATCTCAAATCGGGCGAAGTCGTGCGTCTCGCCGAAGGCGATATGGACCGTGCCACCGTCTATGGTGATAATCCGGCTGAACAGGCCGGCATGTTTGCCGCCGCCGGAGCCGAGCATATACACGTCGTCGATCTTGACGGTGCATTCGCCGGATCGCCGCAGAATGCGGAAGCGGTAGAGGGCATCGTCGCCAGCTTTCCCGGCTATGTCCAGCTCGGCGGTGGTATCCGCAATCGCGAGACGGTCGAACGCTGGTTTGAGCTGGGCGTCGCCCGGCTGGTGATCGGAACCGCAGCGCTCAAGGACCCTGATTTCGTCAAGGATATGGCGAAAGAATATGAAGGCGGCATCGTTGTTGCTGTCGATGCGCGCGACGGCATGGTCGCGACCGAGGGCTGGGCCGATGTCTCGGACGTCAGCGTCCGCGATCTCGCCCGCCGGTTCGAGGACGCAGGTGTTGCCTCGATCCTGTTCACCGATGTTGGCCGGGACGGCATGCTGACCGGCTGCAATATCGAAGCGACAGTCGATCTGGCGCGGGGCGTCGATATTCCGGTGATTGCCAGCGGCGGGGTCAAGGGTCTGGACGATATCCATATGCTCAGCCAGTTTGCCAAGGATGGGATTGAAGGCGTGATTACCGGACGGGCGCTTTATGACGGGCGGCTGGATCTGGCGACCGCGATTGCGTTGGCCAACCGTGGTTGAGTTGCTCCAGTCCGTTCGTGTCGAGCGCAGTCGAGACACATTGGTTTCGCGCGCAAACGTCTCTCGACTTCGCTCGAGACGAACGGCGGGACGCTCATGACCGTCCGTATCCGCGTTATCCCCTGTCTTGACGTCGCCAATGGCCGTGTGGTCAAGGGCGTCAATTTCGTTGATCTGCAGGACGCCGGTGATCCGGTCGAGCAGGCTCAGGCTTATGATGCTGCCGGGGCCGATGAGCTTTGCTTCCTCGACATCACTGCCAGTCACGAAAATCGCGACACGATCATCGATGTCGTCCGGCGCACGGCAGAAGTCTGCTTCATGCCGGTCACCGTCGGCGGCGGCGTGCGCACTGCCGATGATGCACGGGCGCTGCTTATGGCCGGAGCGGACAAGGTCGCGGTCAATAGCGCGGCTGTGTCGCGGCCCGAAGTGGTCAGCGATATCGCGACCCGTTTCGGTAGCCAGTGCATGGTTGCGTCGATCGATGCCCGCCGCGTGGCAGATGGCCGTTGGGAAATATTCACCCATGGTGGCCGCACCCCGACCGGCATTGATGCTCTCGAACATGCCGTTCGCATGGCCGATCTGGGGGCAGGGGAGTTGCTGGTCACCTCGATGGACCGCGACGGTACGCGCGACGGCTATGATCTGGAGCTGATTCGGACGATCGCTGATGCGGTCTCTGTTCCGGTTGTGGCTTGCGGCGGGGTCGGGAATCTCGACCATTTGGTTGAGGGGGTGACTAAAGGCCATGCCAATGCAGTGCTGGCGGCTTCGATATTTCACTTTGGCGAACATACGATAGCCGACGCCCATGCCGCCCTGCGGGCAGCGAGACTTCCTGCGCGGATCTGAGCCTGGCCGCAATTGTAAGAACCGCCTGAATCCGGCCTGTGCTGCCGACGGTTAATGTCGGCTTCCTTTACATTCTGCAAATTTACGAAAAACCGTTAACCAAGCTGTCCGTCTGAAACCGCGGGCTTTGCCGATCTGGCAGGAATATTGCTTAACTATATCCATAAGCTTTCGGGCATGAAAATGGAAAACAGCCGTGACGTTCTTGAAAAGTGCAATTTTGCTAAGCGCTGCCGCAATGGCTGTTGCCAACGGCGTTCCCGCCGAAGGAGCAGGGAATTCGGACAATCGTGGATCCGTTCATGATCTTGTTAGCACCGGCTGGGGATCATCGGGCAACGACAACATCGCCGGAACGCCGAAAGCGCCTGCGGTCAAATCAAGCAGCTTGCACGGAACATCCAGCGGCAGAACGCAGGTGCCCGAACCGTCCAATCTTTTGATGCTAGGTCTTGGCGTGGTTGGTCTGATTGTCGGCCGCATGGTAGCCAAGCGCCGTCAAAAAACCTGAAGTTCGTGATTCCGGGGCTGCCCGACTTCCTTGTCGTGCGCAGCCGGAACCGTCCCACCAGCGGGGGATCTGGCGGCCCTTTTTCATGGCCGGGCAAACTTCTATCGCTAGGGCTTGACGAACAGGTGACCTGTCGCGCAAACCGCCAGGGATGACCGATATTCTCAAATCCCTCGAACACACGATTTTGGCACGCCGCGAAGCGGAGCCTGAAACCAGCTATGTTGCCAGCCTGCGCGCTAAGGGCCGCGCCAAAATGGCCGAAAAGCTTGGCGAAGAGGCGACCGAAGCGGTGATTGCCGCTGTGCTGGATGACAAGCAGGCGATGACCGGAGAGGCGGCCGATCTGCTGTTTCACCTGATGGTGCTGCTTGCCGACATGGGCCTGTCGCTGGACGATGTGTTCGCAGAACTGGCACGTCGCGAAGGCTTGTCCGGTCTAGAAGAAAAAGCCGCAAGAGGAGCAAGCTGATGGCGATCGACCCGACCGTGCCGTATGACGATGACAATATTTTCGCCAAAATCCTGCGCGGGGAAATTCCCAACAAAACCGTCTATGAAGACGAATGGGTGCTCGCCTTTCACGATATCAACCCGCAGGCGCCCGAGCATATCCTGGTGATCCCGAAGGGCCGCTATGTCAGCTGGGATGATTTCTCGGAAAAGGCGAGCGAGGCCGAAATCGCCGGATTCGTCCGCGCCGTCGGCCATGTTGCGCGCGAAGCCGGCATGGTTGAGTCCGGCTATCGCCTGCTCGCCAATATCGGCAAACACGGCCATCAGGAAGTGGCCCATCTGCACGTCCATATTTTTGCCGGAAAACCGCTTGGCCCGATGTTGATGCGCAGCTAGTAACAAAAGCAACAAGGCCGCATCCGGCTCGAGATAACGGGGAGAATCATAAATGGCAGGCGCAGTAGCACCGGGGAAAGAGGGCTGGTCCTCGCGAACCGCATTTGTATTGGCCGCTATTGGTTCGGCAGTCGGGCTTGGTAATCTGGTCCGGTTTCCCGCGGAAGCCGGAGCGAACGGCGGCGGCGCCTTTGTCATATTCTACATTTTTTGCGTCTTGCTGATCGGGCTGCCGATCCTGCTTTCCGAAACGCTCATCGGCCGCCACGGTCAGGGTTCTGCTATCGAAAGCATGAAGCGGGTCGCGATTGAATCGCGTGCGTCGAGTTGGTGGTCGGTCGGCGCCGCTATCGGAATGCTCGGCGCTTTCCTGATTCTCACCTATTATAGCGTGCTGGCGGGGTGGATCGTGCACTTTATCGGCGTGTTCGGCGGCGACTTCGCCCATGCCATCGGTTCGGGCAATCTCACCCAAGGTGCTTTGCAAGGTTCTTCGGTCGATCAGGTCCAGGGGATATTGCCGGCCCTGCAAGCGAACAGCAGCGAGATGCTGGCGATGCACGCCATTTTCATGGTTCTTACGATAGTCGCCGTCGGCCGGGGCGTCAGCAGCGGTATCGAGAAAGTTGCCGTCTGGTTGATGCCGATCTTTTTCCTGTTGCTGATCGCTATCACCATTTACGGCGCGTTTACCGGATCATTCGGCGCGGCACTTACCTTTCTGTTTGATTTCGAACCGGCGCGTTTGCTCGATCCGTCGGTGCAGCTGTCGGCGCTCGGTCAGGCCCTGTTTTCGCTGTCTCTCGGCTCTGCTCTGATGATCACTTATGGTGCCTATGCTGCGCGGGACATAAATCTCGCGAAAACATCTGCCCAGATCGCCTCCGCAGATACGTCGGTTGCCATTATCGCCGGTCTGGCGATCTTTCCTATCACCTTTGCCGCTCTGGCTCCTGCCAGTCTGACTGCGATCCTGGATGGTCAGGAACAGGTGCAAGGCGGGCTCGGTTTGCTGTTCGTCAATCTGCCGGTCGCTTTCCAGACGATGCCGGCCGGTTCACTGATTGGCTTGCTGTTCTTCATCATGGTATTTTTCGCCGCGCTGACCAGTTCGGTAGCATTGCTGGAGGCTTCGGTCAGCTGGGCCATAGGCCGGTTCAAAAAGCCGCGCTGGCTGGTTACGATCATATTGGGCGGGCTTGCTTTCCTGATCGGTGCCTGGGCAAGTTTCTCGTTCAACAGCCAGGCAAATTTCCAGCCGTTCGACTTCATGATCTTTTCAGGACAGCCCGTCTTCGGGATCATCGACGAACTGACCGCAAAAATACTGCTGCCGGCGTCCGCGCTTCTTGTCTCGATTTTTATCGGCTGGATCGCCGACCGGCGGCTGATCGACAGTGAAAACGGGCTGGACGGGAATTTGCAACGCATCTGGCTTTTTCTGGTTCGCTGGGTTTGCCCGCTCGTCATATCCGCAATCCTGCTAACCGGGCTGTTCCCGGCAATTCTCGGGAAGTAAAGGCTGATGGCCGGATTAAAGTCCCCGAAATGCCCGGTTTGCCGCAAACCGGCAGCCGAAAAATGGGCGCCTTTCTGCAGCGCCGGGTGCAAGGATCGCGATCTGCTGCAATGGTTGGGTGACGGTTATAAAATACCCGGACAGGCGGTTTCGGCGGACGAGATAGCCGAACATTTCACCGGCGGCTCGGGCCGAAATGGAGAGGACTGAACAGCCGCAACAAAACCGCCATTTTTAGGCTGGACAAGCAGCAATAGCCCCGCCTATAGCGTCGCTTCCTAACGTGGCCAGCGCATCGCGCAGGTCCAGATGCCCGAGTAGCTCAGTTGGTAGAGCAAGCGACTGAAAATCGCTGTGTCGGTGGTTCGAATCCGCCCTCGGGCACCACTTTTTCTCGAAATTTTGGTGTTTTGCACGTAGCGAGTGTTACTCGGCTTTAGCCATTCGCCCCGGCCCATCGCCGGCCTTTTCGCCAAATATCGCTTGTGGACGGAAGCGGCTGATCGGCAAATCGCCAATCATCCTGCATGCTGGTCAAGTTCAGGTCGCAAGCCCGGCGATCTAGTAAGCGACATCCACTGCAATCCGGATCGTTCGCGGACGGAGCGGCGTCAGATAACCATCGCTGCCCGGAACGAAGGGAGTGCCCAGGGCAAAGCGATTGCCCCGCGAATCCAGCAGGTTGGTCATGGTCAGAGTCAGTCCTCGCGCATCATTGCCGATCCGCGCTGCAATGCCGCTGTCGACATAATCTCCCTGCCCTTCGCCCAATTGCGGGCCGATGCCCACGCGGGAAGGTCCGACATAGCTGGCCCATCCCTGAATGCGGAAATCCTCGTCGCCAATGACGGTTTCATAATTGGCCGATCCGCGCACGGCGTGACTGGCGACATTGGGTATGCGACCGAGTCGTCCGACAGCGGGAACGGAAACTGGCGACAGGAAATCGGCCGGCGGACCGGCCAATGTCGCCTGAGCCAGCTGTAACCCTGCCGATAGCTGGGTGACGCGACTCTTGTTATATACCGCGCCCAGTTCAAGCGAGAGTCCGGTCACTGGCCTGACGGCCATAGAACCCGAAATGCTGGTTATTTTGCCGTCCCCGATATTGGCCGTGGTCGGGAAGCCATTGGCATCGATATAGTCTGCCTGAATATCACGCCAGCGGCTGTGCGAGATGGAGATCGTGGCATCGAACGGGGTTATGCCCTTCCGGCCGAAGCGCATGCCTGCATCATAAGTGGATACATGATCGTTGCGGAAGCGCTGGACAAAGCTGCCGTCAATCGACAGCCCGCCGGGGCGGAAGCCTTCCTGATAGCGGGCATAGAATGTTGCGTTCTTCCCCAAAGTCGCGAGCAGTGATGCTGACGGCAAGAGATCTTCTTCCTTCCGCTTGGCGGTGATCGCGCGACCGACTTGCGTGAGCGCCAGCAGTGTATTTACATCCTCGCCATCACCGCCAAGACGCGCATGGGTATAGCGTAGGCCTCCGGTTGCGAGAATATCGGGCAACAGTTCGAATGACGCTTCGCCGTAAGCGGTATATTCGGTGATCCGGTTGGTGACGCCGACAACCGCCGCGCGCATGTTTTCTCCGCCAAAGTCCCTAGTCTGGCGCGTCCGGTTGTCGACGAAGCTCGCGCCGATCACCCACCCCAGCCCGTTCTGATAAGGGCGGGACAGTCGTGTCTCGCTAGTCAACATCCGTGTTTCATTCTGCTGGTCAAAGATACGGGGCGTGTCGCTGGCCACGCTGGCGTCGAACCGCTCTTCGAGATCGTGATCGACATAGGCGTTGGACGACTGGAAATGCAGGTCGTCCCAGTCTTTCATGATCACCACCATTGCCGATCCGTAGCGCGCCTTTGCTCTTTGCTCGACAAGACTGCTGCGGGTCAGCGGCGGTGCATTCTTGTCTGCATATTGTGCGTCTTCGGCCTTGATTGTCTGGTAGATGCCGCCAAGGTCCACCGCCCAGCTACTGCCAAGATCGAGGCGGAGCGTTCCGCGACCACCGCGGATATTGGTACGGTTCACATCATTCAGTCCAAGCAGCGGATTATCGATATAGCCGCCGTCGCTGATGGAATAGCCTACCAGCCGCAATGCATGACCAGTTTCGCCGATCGGAATATTGGCTGTCGCCGATATATCTCCACCGGGCGCGCCATGCTGGACCAGCGACACGCCCGCCGACGCCATCAGCGTCGTCTCGGTGGGATCGGGTGTCTTCGGTATCATCCGGATGATACCGCCCAGCGATCCGGCGCCATATAATGTGCCTTGCGGTCCTTCAAGGATCTCGACCCGGTCGATATCATAAAGGCGCAAGTCGGGATCGGGTGCGTTATAGCTGAGGCGGATGTCGCCGAGATATTGACCGACCGTCGCCTGTGTCGGTCCGGTAAAGCTGGAGTCGGCAATACCTCTTATGAACAGCTTGTTCCGGCCGCTGCCTAGATGGGTCGAGGATATGGTCGCCATGCGCGACAAAATCGAATCCATGCCCCGCTCTCCGCCAAATTGCAGATCGGCGCCGTCCAATATGGTGACAACCCCCGCATAGTTGACGTAGGGCATGCTGATCTTGCTGGCATTGACGATGATTTCTTCAACCGGAAGCATCTCGTCAGCCTTCGAGCGGGATTCCGCGTTGGCTTGGGGCATTTTCCGAGGCGATTTGGATTTCCGACTGGCAAGCTGTGCACGGGAGGGACGCCGCTGGATACGCCAGCTAGTTACGCCGACTTTTACTGCATGGGCATCGGTACCGGATAGCATGCGATCCAGGGCCGATTGCACGCTCATCCGTCCGCGTACCGGCTTTACCGCACTTTGCCAAAGCTTCGCATCGGCCACGCTGATGCTGATACCTGCCTGGCGCCCCAGCAGCGGCAGGCTTTGCAACAATGTTCCGCTCGGCAATTCAATCAAGCGCGATTCATCGCGCGCCGCGACGGGCATCGCGAACAAAAGCAACAACAGAGCGGAGAACAGGCGGGCGTTCATTTTAGCGGGTCAGCAACCATCCTTCAGTTTGTTTTTCTGCATTTATGCCGGCGAGCGCTGTCAGGTCGTCAATCACCCGCTGCTGGTCATCACTGATCAGCAGTGCGCCGCGGAACGGCAGGGATGCGACGTCGGGCGAAACAATGATTGTCAGACCAGCCGTCCTGCCAAGATCCTCGGCGACTTGTGCGATGGACGTACCATTATAGACAAGCTGGCCTTTGCGCCAACTACCGACGCTGAGAGCGTCGATTGTCTGAACCTGCGGAGGGCCGCCTGCATCCGACGCTTCGATACCAAAACCGGCATCAAGCCGGATATTTTCACGCTCCGGATTATAGAGGACCAGACCTTCCGAAACAGCGACGCTCAGCGCATCACGCCGCCGAATGACATTGAAGGCCGTCCCCATGTCGACAAGCCTTGCCTTGCCAGCCTCCACCAGAAACGGATCGCCCTCGCGGTGAACGACATGAAACATCGCTTCACCACTTTCAAGCCGGGCGAAGCGTGGCCGGTCCTCGTCCAGTTCAATGACGGTTCCGCCATTGATCTCGATCCGTGAGCCATCTGCAAGCGCCACCGTCCGGTGCTCTCCGGCAGCGGTTTCGATGTGCATTGCGCTATTGTTGAACAGGGAGATACCGATAATACCGACCAGCGCAGCTGCCATAGCGCCGCCGAGCCATGTCCTTCGGTTGGCGAGAACTGGCCGCTTGGCAACCGCAATTTCCTCGACAGGTTCGGGCAAATCGCCGGAATCCGCGTCAATGCTGGCAAGCCGGTCATAGATCGCGGCATGGTCCGTGCCCAGTTCCAGCCACGCGGTAAAATCTTCCCAATGGTCAAAGGCAGGATCCCGTTGCCGGATTATCCAGTCCAGCGCTTGCGCTTCAACCGCGAAAGGCGTGTGCTCACTCATCGATTTGGCCTTTCATTGCGGCAAGCGCTTTATAGACTTTGCGCAAATCTGCCTCGACCGTGCTCAGGCTGACGCCAAGCCGGACCGCGATGTCACGCTGGCTTATGCCCTCGATGCGGAAATAGCGGAAGGCGGTGGCGGGACGTTCGCCGAGCCTGTTTATGGTCGCGTCCACGCGGGCTAGCTCCTCCCGCGAAATAAGCGATTGTTCAGCCGATGGATGGACCCGTGCACTATCATGTTCACCCCAGGCCTTCTCCCTTATCTCGGCAGCCCGTGCGGACCGGTAGCGGTCAAGCATCAGGTTGTTGGCGGCCCGGTAGAGATAGGAAAGCGGGTGTGCCACCGGCCCGGTTTGAGACCGCGCAATCTGGACCCACAATTCCTGGAACACGTCTTCAGCGCTGTCTCCGGCACCACGGGCGAGCAGAAAGCGGATCAGCTTTTCGCGATTGGCCAGAAGCACGGCCTCGATGCCACGCGCGGTTTCAACTTTTCTCTCCGCCATGCTCATGAATTGTTCGCTTCGGCCTTGATGCTTGTTTTTCCCGACGAACCGTTGTCTGAATCGGCCATCGCGTGTGCTCCCCGCCGGCGCGATATATAGCAACCGCATTGCATCACGCAATAGCAGCATGGACGGGCGAGCGGTGATCGAGGCAGGGGTAGCAAAAATGTCTTTCTCCATCTGTTTCTTGTTGGGAAGGTAAGGGAGGAATGGGAAATGGGGGTCGACCCTTCCTCCCTTGCGGTTTCGCCGGGGCGGTATTGTTATAGCCCGACTCGCAGACTGGCGCGCACCGCAACGGCGGCATGGCTCTGCTGTTCTTCCACAGATATTTCTCCACCAATTTGAAAGCCCGAATTTCCGGCAACGGCGCGCAAGCGTCCGATCCAGCCGCTCTTGCGTTCTTCGGGAACAAGAGTGAAGGGCGAGCCGTTTTCGAACTGTGCGACGGTAACGCCAAGCGAGCCACCAACTATCTCCCGGCGCCCGGCTTCCAGTTCAAAGCGGTACCAACCGTCATATTGGTCAACTCCACCGAGGTCGAGCCCGATCGCGACTGTTCCGGAAACGGCAAGCTCGTCGCTTTTACGGTCGGCAACAGTCAGGTCGAGCGCGTCACCGCCACCCGTCTCGGCATAGCCGTCCTCGCTCAACTTGAAATAGTCCACTGCGATTGTCGGGCGGATCGAGATATTGCCCGAGCGCATGTCACGGGCAACTGCACCGGATGCCGACCATAATGTGCCATCCCAATCAGCCGTCATCGTCTTGATGATCTCTTCGCCGCTGAGTTCACCGATGAAATAGCGATAGCCGTCAAAGTCGATCTTCGCGCCGGATACACGGGCGTGCGCCAGCCAGTTTTCCGAGGTCAAACGCCAATAGCCCGCCAGTTCCCATTGTTCTGACCAGACTTCATTGCCATTGCTCTTGTTCTCGTTTTTGCCGTTGAGATAGCCGACAGAGGCACCGAAATTACCGATGTCGGTCTTGTGTTCGGCACCCGCCGATATGCCCCAGCCGCCGACGTCATAGCCCGCCGTGTCACCAAGGCTTTTCGAGCTACCCCAGCCAGCCTGTGCAACCCAGTAGCCCCATTTGCCTTCATCCTTGAACGGCCCTTTGGGGTCCGCAAGGAACCGTGCCATCGTGCGCGATCCCACCGTGACATTCTCGAAAATACCGCCTTCGTGCTCGGGCAACATCTGGCGGAGCTGGCTGCGGAACTGTTCCTGGTCGGCGATCGCCAGGAAAATAGCTTCGACATCTTCATCGTCGACCAATGCCGCATATGCTGCACCAAAGCCGCTGGCTTCGGACCGGTTGAGGCCGAGTTCTGTCGCGTCCTTGCGCGCCACGCTGACGATTATCTGATTGGCGTTCGAACTGAGCGAGCCTGTGTAGAGGAAGGGCAGAAGCGCAGTGGAGGCGGTCAAATTGTCGACTCCGGTAAGCGTGCCTGCCTGCACCACGACATGGTCACCCTCGGCGCTTTGAACGTTGGACAGCTTGATCGCGAGTTTCGAGCCAGTCGCAAAGCTTGCGCCCCCCGATACCTGCAGGGCCGTGTCGCTGCTGCCACCCAGGGTCACGCCGAGCACGCCATTGTCGGTAACGGCGAGTGAAGCGATCTGGGCAGAGCCGATCACGTCTAACGTACCGCCTGATACTGTCACCGCAAGGCCTTGCGCATTGGCCAGCGATCCGGAAAAACGCGAAGTGTCAGTAAGCGTCAAAATGTCCGCTCCACCGCCGAAGTCGGCATTGCCGTTGAACACCGACGTTCCTGCAAGCGCCAACATGTCCGCGCCTGCGCCAAAGCTGGCATTGCCGGTGTACACGGCATCACCCGACAAATTGAGTTGATTGTCACCCGTGCCGAAGCTGCTGTTGCCCTTTACGCTGCCATCGGCGATGTCGAATATGTCGTTTCCGCTGCCGAAGCGAACGTTACCGATGATCGAAGGAGCATTGGCTGTCGCGGCTACAGCTGTCTGACGCACGGTAGCGCCGGAGCCATTTGCCGACAGGTCGATAGCGACATTGCGATCCGATGTCGCAAGCGCACCGGTGGCAGTGATTGTACCGCTATTTTCGATGAGGCCCACGGTGCCCGATGTATCGAGAATCGCAATCGCCGTTGCGTCATCGCCGTCCGCCTTCGCGCCAATCGTACCGCTGTTGCGGAGGGTCTGGACGTCTGCGCCAGCGTTGATTGAAAGCGCCGTGCTGATGGATGTTGCGCTGCTGCCACCGGTCGCCTCGACGGTGCCGGCATTGCGGATTTCCGGTGTAGTGGCTCCGGAATCGAGTTGAATGGCAGTTGCCGATCCACCATTTGAGACAGCCTTGACCGAGCCAGTTGCGCCGATGCCGATGCCGCCCTCTATGGTGACCGCACCGCCAAGCCCACCGACTTGCAGACCGCTTGCGTTGATCCCGGAATAGACACCGCTGCCGAGAATACCGCCATCGATGACCAGACCAAAGCCCGTTCCGGTTCCGGCAACCGCGCCAATTGTCACGGCGTTGCTGCTATCGCCGATACGCATCGCCGGCGCAGCGCCAAAGGAGCGGACGAGTGCGGAACCTTCCTTGGAATCTTCGATGCCGTCATCATCTTCATCATTGTCCGTCGTGCTGTTATCCTTTGGCGGTACTGCGAGAATGATGCCGCCGGTGACATCACCTGCAATTGATAGTGCCGGACCGCCTTGCAACAGATCGTCGGTATCCAGCTTGGAGCTATCTGCAGGCGCCGTCACATAGCGATAGCCAGAGGATTCGAGCTTGCCTTGTACAACCAGCGCGCCGTCAATATTTCCGTCGATACGCGCCGCCACGGCATTAACGCCCTGCGCGCTGATTGTACCAGCGAGACGGATATCGCCGTCGACATCTTGGATACCGACGCCAAGTGCATTGTCACCCAGCACGCCTGTTGTACCGTCATGTACGAAATTGCCAGTCAGTGTGCCGCCCAGACGAATGCCGGCCGAGTCATTGCCTTCGATGGTGATGGCGCCGCTATTGGTGATATTGCCGGTAAAGGCGCCAGCGGTCGCAATGCCTGTCCGGCCGGTTCCGATCGCGAAAGAGCCATCAATGTCACCGTCATTGTCGGAATCGGTGGGGGCGTAGGGCTCATCCAGAATGATCTTGCCGGTAGCGCTATTGGTAATCGAGCCGGTAACGCCGGCATCTGCGAGAATACCGGTCGCATTGTCGACATTGCTGATCTCTATCGTACCCTCGTTGATCAGCATATTGTCGCTGTCGACGGTAACGGCAACGCCAGACGTCGGCTTGACCGACCCGGCCGACGTGATCTTGATGTCGTCGGCGGCCCCGGCATTGATCGTCGAAGTGCGGACCGGTGCGGTAGTAGCTGTCCCGATGGTTGTTTCCGCCTGCGCGGGTATGGCGATGACAGCGACCAGGCAGGTCGACGCGAGTAGATATTTACGCATATAGATCCTCTTGCGATTATCGGGACGAATTTCCCTGTACAAACACAAGACGGAGTCACTCTGCTGCAGCCTTGGCCGGGACCGGTTTTTTTGTTGTGACGGGCAGAATCTGTCTCTGCCTGCGAGGTCAGGGGAGGGCGACCGGCCTGTTCTGCTGGCCCACATGAAGCAAATCTGCTGAACAAGGATAGGTTATATTTTCCTCGATCCACTAAATGCGTTACTACTCAGGGAACCCGAAGAAGGAGGCTGAATTGAAAGCGCTGATCGAAAAAGAACAGCTTTCCGCGATCTGCATCATCACACTCAACGATCCGGAAAATTATAACGCAATATCCACCGAGATGCTGGGTCAATTGGGACATGCGTTAAAAGATGCTGCCGAAGACGAACAAGTCAGGGTCATTATCATACGTGCCAATGGCAAGGCATTCTGCGCAGGGCATGACCTTCGCGAGATGGCAAGAGCGACGAAAGATGCAGATGGGGGTCGCGCATTTCATCAGGAGCTGTTTTCCAATTGTTCGACTTTGATGCAATCAATCGTGGAACTTCCCAAGCCGATAATCGCCCAGGTCCAGGGGGTGGCGACCGCGGCCGGATGCCAGCTGGTAGCGAGCTGCGATCTGGCGATCGCTGCGGATGTCGTGAAATTCGGCGTTAACGGCATTGATGTCGGCTTGTTCTGTTCAACGCCGATGGTGGCTCTGACCCGGAATGTCGGGAAAAAGCAGGCGTTTGAAATGCTGGCAACCGGAGGCTTTATCAGTGCAGACCGGGCGGCGGAAATCGGGCTCGTCAATCGGGCTGTTCCAATGGAAGAGCTGGAAAATGAAACTTTGGCCATTGCCGAGATCATTGCGCGGAAATTGCCATCTGCAATCGCCTTGGGAAAGAAGGCCTTCAACCATCAACAGGGCATGCATTTGAGTGACGCCTATGATTATACCGCCAAGGTCATGACCGAGAATATGCTCGAAGCCGACACGGTCGAAGGAATAAACGCGTTTCTCGAAAAACGGAAACCGAGCTGGATGGTCGAAGAGTAGAGCACCGTGAAAGGATAGGGTTGTCCATCACCTTGCGACTTTTTCTTTACTGTTTGAGAGGCCGGCCTCTCGCGTTATATCCGTCCGCCTTAATCGTCGGCGCTGATGTGTCGGCGAAGACCGCGAGACGTGCTTTCGACGCTTCCTGACCTTTGTAGATGTGTCCGGTCAGCATCTTTCACGAAATGGCTGCTGAAAGTTCCAGGTTTTGCTTGATTGACTCGACCAGAACATGGTCCGATCCGAATTTCCGCATCCAGCTGTCGCCCAGAACCAGCGTGATGGTTCGATCGTGCAAAAACCCTTCGAGCTGGATGGCGGAGACGCCTTTGGTCTGATGCGACCGCGGCGCAACGGTAATCCCCAGATTGGCGCGCACCATGGCCATGACTCGGTCATCATGAGGCGATCGCAGACTGAAGGGCGGGCGAGCGCCGTGCGACGTGAAAAATTTGCTCGTTTCGGACAGAAGTTCGCAAGAACGTCGGGCGATCATTGTCTCGCTGCTGACTTCCTCCGGTGATACGATTGGCCGGTCAGCAATCCTGTGACGGCTCGACGCCATCAACAAATAGGGGTCTTCAAACAGGGGAATTATGCGGCCTGCCGAGATATTTGCCGGTGAAATGGTAATGGCGGCATCGATCCTCCCTTTTGCAAGAGCGCTTTGAAGTTCGGAGACATTGCCTTCCAAAAGGGAAAGCGGATTATCGTGCTGCTGGCTTTGGTAATCCGCGATTATCGGTTCCAATATGTGCGACGCGATGCTCTCCAGAACCCCGAGCTTGATTGCCTTTTGCGGGGGACTGGATTTTACGGTCTCGTCTTCGGCAAGCCTGAACTCCCGCTGGATTTTGCGGGCGTGAACCAGAAACTTGGCTCCGGCTTCGGTCAATTGAATGCGCCGCTTTTCGCGAATGAAAAGCTTTGTACCGAGATGCTTTTCCAACTCGCCGACGCCGGTGGACAATGTCGGTTGCGTGACATTGATCAGCGCGGCGGCTCGCGTGAAGCTACCGCCGTCGACGACAGCGAGGAATTGACGGACCTGGGTGCGTGTTATCATAAAATTATCCTATACCAAATTCTCATAAAATCAATTTTATGCATGGCTAAGCAGCCGCTATGTGACGGGTTCTCGAAATTGCCAAAATAACCAAAGGATGAGGATCCCATGCTCGCAACTCCCCAGTTTGATTTTCAGCTTGGCGAAATGGCCGATCACATCCGCGATACGGCGCGCCGGTTTGCCGAAGAGAAAATCATGCCGCTGGCGCAGAAGATAGACCGCGAAGACTGGTTTCCGCGCGAGCTTTGGACGCAAATGGGTGATCTGGGCCTGCACGGAATTACGGTCGAGGAAGAAGATGGCGGGCTGGGCCTTGGTTATTTAGAACATGCAATTGCGGTGGAAGAAGTGAGCCGGGCTAGTGCGGCTCTGGGCCTGTCCTACGGAGCGCATAGTAATTTATGCGTCAATCAGATCCGTCGCTGGGCCTCGCCGGAACAGAAAGCCAAATATCTTCCGAAACTCATTTCCGGCGAGCATGTCGGCGCGCTGGCGATGTCGGAAGCGGGAGCGGGGTCGGATGTTGTTTCGATGAAACTCAAGGCCGAAGCCGTGCAGGGCGGCTATGTCCTGAACGGAACAAAATTCTGGATCACCAATAGCAGTTGCGCCGATACACTGGTTGTCTACGCCAAGACCCGCCCCGATGCCGGGTCGGGCGGAATTACTGCATTTCTGATCGAAAAAGGCATGAAGGGGTTCTCAATCGGGCAAAAAATCCAGAAAGTCGGCATGAAAGGAAGTCCTACCGCAGAGCTGGTATTTGACGATTGCGAGGTTCCCGAAGAAAATGTCATGGGACCGCTCAACGGCGGCGTTGGCGTGCTTATGTCCGGCCTCGACTATGAACGCGCCGTATTGGCCGCGATCCCGCTCGGGCTGATGCAGGCCTGTCTCGACACGGTCATTCCTTATGTTCGTGAACGCAAGCAATTTGGCAAACCCATCGGAACGTTCCAGCTGATGCAGGGCAAGATTGCCGACATGTATGTGCGGCTGAATAGTGCGCGCAGCTACGTCTACAATGTCAACAAGGCCTGCGATGCCGGACAGACCACACGCTTTGATGCGGCCGGTGCGGTGATGCTGGCGAGTGAAAATAGCGTTCGGGTGGCGGAGGAGGCCATCCAGGCGCTCGGCGGCGCAGGATATACCACCGACTGGCCGGTCGAACGTTACTGGCGCGACAGCAAGCTCATGGACATTGGTGCCGGCACCAATGAAATCCGCCGCATGCTGATCGGCCGCGAATTGATCGGGGGAGCATAGACGCCATGACTGCGCCGATCATCCCGACCAGAATAAGCGCTGATAGCGAGACTTTTCAGCAATATGCCGCGCATAACAAAGCGCTTGTTGAGGAGTTGCGCGCCAAGGTTGCGACCAATGCGCTTGGCGGTTCGGAAAAATCCCGCGATCGTCACGTTTCGCGCGGGAAACTGTTGCCGCGGGATCGCGTGGAACGGTTACTGGATCCGGGTTCTGCGTTTTTGGAGATCGGCCAGCTCACAGCCAATGGCCTTTATGATGACGCCGTTCCTGGTGTCGGAATGATTGCTGGCGTGGGGCAGGTGTCCGGTCTGCATGTGATGATCGTCTGCAATGACGCTACCGTGAAGGGTGGTACCTATTACCCACTTACCGTGAAGAAACATTTGCGGGCGCAGGAAATCGCGCTCGAGAACCGGCTGCCCTGCATATATCTTGTCGACAGCGGCGGCGCGAACCTGCCGAATCAGGCGGAGGTTTTTCCGGACCGGGACCATTTCGGACGTATATTCTTCAACCAGGCCAATATGAGCGCGAAGCAAATTCCGCAGATTGCCTGTGTCATGGGGAGTTGTACCGCAGGCGGAGCCTATGTTCCCGCCATGTCGGAAGAGACCGTCATTGTGCGCAATCAGGGTACGATTTTTCTCGCCGGCCCGCCGCTGGTGAAAGCGGCCACCGGAGAAGAGATCAGCGCCGAGGATCTGGGTGGTGGCGATATGCACGGCAAGAAGTCCGGCGTCGTCGATCATGTTGCCGACAGCGATGAACATGCCCTGACGATCGTCCGTGATATTATTTCCACTCTGCCGGAAAACCGATCACCCGACATCTCGTTGAAGGATAGTCGAGCGCCAAAATATGAAGCGTCTGATTTATACGGCATCATCCCCGACGATGTCCGCGCGCCTTATGAAGTGCGGGAGGTGATCGCTCGCCTGGTGGATGGCAGCGAGTTTCACGAGTTCAAGTCACTCTATGGTACTACCCTGGTGTGCGGCTTTGCCCATATCCACGGTATGCCGGTTGCCATCCTCGCGAATAACGGCATTTTGTTCAGCGAAAGCGCGCAAAAAGGCGCGCATTTCATCGAACTGGCCTGTCAGCGTAAAATCCCGCTGCTGTTCCTGCAAAATATATCCGGCTTCATGGTTGGGGGTAAATATGAACAGGAAGGCATCGCCAAACATGGTGCCAAGCTGGTTACTGCGGTGGCGACGGCCCAGGTTCCGAAAATCACCATCATGATCGGTGGCAGTTTCGGAGCGGGCAATTACGGCATGTGCGGCCGCGCCTATTCTCCCCGCTTCCTGTTCAGCTGGCCCAATAGCCGGATCAGCGTGATGGGTGGCGAACAGGCCGCCAGCGTGCTCGCCACCGTCCACAGGGATGCCAGTAAATGGTCTGAAGAGGAAGTCGAGGCCTTCAAAGCGCCTGTGCGGCAGACCTATGAGGATGAAGGCAATCCCTATTTTGCAACGGCCCGGCTCTGGGATGACGGTATTATCGATCCGGCACAAACGCGGGACGTGCTGGGCCTGGCCTTCGCCGCAACCTTAAATGCGCCAATAGAGGACAGGGCGCAATTCGGCCTGTTCCGGATGTAGGGGCCAGACATGATCAAATCTCTTCTCATTGCCAATCGCGGCGAAATTGCTTGCCGGATAATGAAAACCGCCCGCAAAATGGGCGTCCGCACGGTTGCGGTCTATTCCGATGCGGATGCCAGTGCGTTGCATGTGCGCCAGGCTGATGAGGCGGTTCATATCGGGCCGTCACCGGCGGCAGAATCCTATCTGGTCGGCGAAAAGATCATCGCTGCAGCTATGCAAAGCGGCGCAGAAGCCATCCATCCCGGCTATGGCTTCCTCAGCGAAAATGCCGATTTCGCGCAGTCGGTGATCGATGCCGGTCTGATCTGGGTGGGACCGAAACCCGACAGCATTCGCGCCATGGGTCTGAAAGATGCTGCCAAAAAACTGATGGACGAAGCCGGCGTGCCGATAACGCCTGGCTATATGGGTGATAATCAGGACCCGGACCATCTCGCACAGGAGGCCAAGAAAATCGGCTATCCGGTGCTGATCAAGGCGGTGGCGGGCGGCGGCGGAAAAGGCATGCGTAAAGTCGATGCCGCCGACAGCTTTGCCGATGATTTAACATCCTGCCAGCGCGAGGCGAAGGGAAGCTTTGGCAATGATATCGTGCTTATCGAGAAATGGATTGAAAGTCCGCGGCATATAGAAGTGCAGGTCTTCGGCGATAGCCATGGCAATGTTGTACATCTGTTCGAGCGTGACTGCTCGTTGCAACGGCGCCATCAAAAAGTGATCGAAGAAGCGCCGGCACCCGGCATGGATGAGGAAACGCGGGCGGCGGTCTGCGGTGCAGCGGTCCGGGCAGCGCAGGCGGTTGACTATGAGGGCGCCGGCACGATCGAATTTATCGCCGATGGTCGGGAAGGCCTGCGTGCCGATAAAATCTGGTTCATGGAAATGAATACCCGGTTGCAGGTCGAGCATCCGGTGACGGAAGGAATTACCGGTGTTGATCTGGTGGAATGGCAATTGCGTGTAGCTGCCGGTGAAACACTCCCGAAAACGCAGGATGAACTATCAATAACCGGCCATGCCGTCGAGGCGCGCCTCTATGCGGAAGATCCGCTGAACGGTTTTCTCCCCAGCACCGGGCGATTGGAATTGTTAAGCTTTGCCAGCGGTGATGAGGGTTCGCGCATGCGCGTTGAAACGGGAGTCGAGCAAGGCGACGAAGTTTCGCCTTTCTATGATCCGATGATCGCAAAACTGGTAACGCATGGGAATGACCGGGATGCCGCTTTGAATGCGCTGTCGGATTGTCTGGATGGACTCAGGATTTGGCCGGTCAAATCCAACGCCGGCTTCCTGATAAATTGCTGCAATCATCCGGTATTTCGCAGAGCGGAGATGACCACAGGCTTTATCGAGCAATGCGCCGATGATCTGCAACCACCTGTTTCGGCATCGGACGATTCATGGCTTGCTGCGGCGAAAGCGCTGGCGCTGGACAAACAATCTGACAAAAAGTCCCTGTTTGATAGTCTGTCCGGGTTCCGGTTAAATGCCTCGCCTAAATCGGCGATCATGATTTCCGATCAAATAGATCGGCGACTGGTGGATATTTCCGGAGAGGCCTCGTTGGAAACTTTTGCAGTAAGTGCAGGGCATCTGGTTTTTCAAAACGGACAGCCGTTTCTTTTCACTATTCCCCGGTTCGACAATGACAGCGAGACCGAGGCGGGCGCAGGGGAGATATTCTCTCCGATGCCGGGACAGGTAATCTCCATCGAAGTCGCCTTGGATGAGACCGTAGCATCGGGACAAAAGCTGATGGTGCTGGAAGCGATGAAGATGGAACATAGCATCACCGCGCCTTTTGATGGCATTGTGCGCGAAATAGGCCCGGCCCTGGGAGATCAAGTGTCCCATGATGCCCTGCTTGTCCGCATCGAGGCTCCGGAGAACGCGCCGGAGGAGTAAAGATCACTCGGTGCTTTTCTGGATTACCGATCCCGTCAAGCGCAATCGAAGCGGGGGGATATAGTCGCCTTCAGAAATTAGCGCATCGCTGCGGCAACGATGGCATCGCAATTCAGCGACTTCGGTTTTTGAATGAAAGCCTTTTTCTGTTCGTCGCTGTCGCCGATCCCGAGGGCGCTGCCGATAGATTTTGTCGCGACTTTCAGAACATCGCCGAGCGACGGCTTTTCGGCATCCTTGGCCGTGCCGAGTCCGGCTACGGAAACGTCCGGAGCGTTGAGGGTACCGGAAATCTTGATCGGATCGACAATGCGTAATGCGCTTTTCCCCTTCGCGCCGCCGCGTAATATCAGAGAAATTGTTTCGCCTTTCAGGGTGATCCGCCCTTCGCCGCGTCCGATCGAGACTTTCGTATCAATAGCTAGGGGTGACGGAGTCAGAATCCCGTTGCGCGCGTCGAAATTGGCAACCAGACAGCGCAACGGAACCCTTGCTTTCGGATCGCCGATGATTTCCTCGACGGCACCGCCAAGATTTTGTCCCAGAACATGCGCGACAGTTGCGCGGACACTGCCGTCCGAGGCGACCATCGCGGCTTTGCCGTTGGCTTTTTCCAAAGCGTCCCTGAAGGTGTCGCCGGTACCGGATAATGTGATCCGGCCCCGCATGGTTGCCGTTACGATGTCGCCATTGCCGATAAGGTCGGAGATGGAAGCGCCCGTCAGCGTCAGATCTGTCGACAATTTCGGTGCGCCGCTGCGGTGATCGACCTGGACGCTGCCGGTCATTCGACCGCTTTTCAGCCCGATAACCAGATTTGTAATGTTGATGAGCTTGTGATCCAGTGACAATTTGCCCTGCACGCGCCGAAATACAGTATCTCGCCGGGAGAGCAGGCGGTCGACGGCGAAGATCATCTGCCCGTCGGTCGGCCCCATTTTCGATAGATTGATACGGGTGTTGGGAAGCACCCGGGGACCGATGCGCCGGGTCAGAGCCGCCGCTTTTGCGAGGCCGGCATCATCGGCCAGATCGTCGAAATCCAGCGTGGCGAATTTTATATTGGCGTCAATCTTGGTCCGGCCATCGCGTTTGAGAATATCTGCTTTGCCAGACAGGTTCGAGCGCCCGATCGACCCGTTCAATTTATCGACAAACCAGTCCTTGTCCTTGTGACGGATATCGGCGCGCAGATCGATTTTCTGGGTACCGAACAGGCCTGCTTCGATAATCCGGTCCAGATTTTTGAGCGTTGGCGCTCGGGCAGATAGCGAGGCGTTGAAACGGTCCGTGTTCAAAACGCCCTGCATATTTCCTTTGGCTGTCAGTTCCAGGGCTGGTGATTGCAGCGAAACCGTGAAGGGATAATCAGTCTCGGGATCAATACCGGCAATGGCGCCACCGGTGAACAACATGGTCGCTTTGGATTTCAAGAATGTTCCGCTACCCTCGGCCCGAAGGCCGTCTTTGGAGCTGACAGAGATCGGACCATCAAGTGAAAGGTCGCGTTTGTGGTCTGTAAAACTGAAATGGGAATTGGTGACATCGAGATCGGTTAAGACGGGGCCGCGATCATTTTTGTCATCATCACGATCATCATCATTCCAGTTGCTGCGGCCGTCCTTGTCCCGGATTAGCGCTATGTCGAGTCCGTCGACCTGAAGACGATCAGGCCTTGCGCTACCCGTGAGCATATCCAGCACGGAAACCCGCGCCGATATTGATTTCAATTTGAGAAAATCGCCTTCTCCCGCCCAAGCCGGTTGCGCGACCCGCACATCGTGGATGGTGATGACGGGGGTGTAGGAGAAAAAACTGTCCCTGCTGACAGAGCCGATTGCGACTTCACGATCCGAAGCGCCCTGCAGTTTCTCGCTGATCACGGTTTTGAATATGCTCGCCGGAACCGCGCCCAGCAGCAATATTGCCAAGAGCACAATGGCGAGGATTATTGCGACAATATTGCGGACCCTTCGATAGGGAAATGCAGGCGAATTCTTGGCCGTATCGTCCATCGATTAAAGATCCGCCGATTTGGCACGGCAGCAATGGTTCGCGACTATGTCATTGTTTGCCGGTTTGTCCGACGTTCGCGATATGGATTTCAAATGTTTCATGCCCACCCGTTTGATGCCTGCAGCTATGGCCGAATATTGGCAAATAGTCCTGCATTGTGTGAATTACGTCCTGAACAGGCAAAGGTTGCGTAAAGTCTGATTGCTTCAGATTGTCCCGCTGTTCAATCGACCGCTGCTCGAGTATCGGGCGCGCCGCCGACTGCCTGATACAGGCCGATTATCGCGTTGATTTGGTCGGCTTCCAGTTGAACCAGAGACAGCTCAACGCCAAGCAGGCTGCGCTGCGCATCAACTTGCTCGATATAGGGCGTGTAGCCGGCCCGGTAGCGGTTCCGTGCGTGCCGCAAGGCGTCGGCCACCGCGGCGCGCTGGGCTTCCACGGCGCGTTGCTGGTCGCCGAGGCGGGCCACGACTGCTAGCCGGTCTTCGACTTCGCGAAAGGCGTTCAACACAGTCGAGCGATAGGCGAAGACGGCCTGGTCGCGCCGTGCGGTTGCGGCGTCAAACTGTCCCTGTAGCCGGCCGGCATTGAATATTGGCGTGAGCAGGCTGCCACCGATCGACCATATCGAGATCGGGTCGGCCAAAAGATCAGAGATTGCCGCGCCCGCCGAAGCGCTGAGACCAAGGCTAGGCATGAAGCCTGCCCGCGCCGCTCGCATTTGCGCGTCGGATGCCGCCAGTTGATATTCTGCTGCGGCGATATCGGGTCGGAGCCGCAAGAGCTGAGAGGGGATGACATCGGGAGCGGATGGCTGCTGCAAGTCGGAGAGAGAGCCGCCGCGAATGATGTCACCGGGCATCTCACCGGTCAGCACGGACAAGGCGTTTTCCTGCCGCGCGATTTGCGCCTCGATCTGTGGCACCAGCTGCGCAGTCGCCTGATATTCCGCCTGCGCCTGCCGCCATTCCAGCTGTGATGTATAGCCCACTTCCGCCCGGTCGCGGGCGAACTTCAGTGCCTGTGCGCGCAATTCCAGCGTATCGCTCAGGACCTTGCGCCGGGCATCGAGCGCCAGCAAACTGACATAGCCGCTCGCCGTCGCGGCACTGACCGATAGCAATGCTGCTTCCCTGCTTGCCTCGTTTGCAGCGACACCCGCCTGTGCCGCATCTATATTCGCGCGGTTTTTGCCGAACAGATCCACTTCATAGGATGCGCGGAAGGCTGGTTCTGCAACGAGCGCGTTCTGCCCTTGGCCAAATGCCGACACTTCGCGTTGCGCGCCTCCCGCCACTCCGGCTTCGATGGTCGGCAATAGCAGCGAGCGTGATACGGCTTCCGTCGCCCGGGCTTCCTCCACCCTTGCAGCAGCCAATAGAATGTCGGGATTATTCTCTCGCGCTTGCTCGACCAGCGCCACCATCCGGGCATCACCAAATCTCTGCCACCAGCTGTGCTCTAGCTTTTCTGTCGCCGGAAGTTCGGTCCGCCATTCGAGCGAGGGTTGCACGGCGGCCGATGAGGGCAGGGCGCGCAGGGTGGGCGCACAGCTACTGAGCGCGGCTGCACCAGCCAATGTGGTTGCAACGAGGACGAGACGGGATTGCAGAATCATCGGTTTACCGCCCATTGTTCGTGTGCACTGTGGCGACAACCGACATGCCCGGGCCGAGCCGCTTGACCAGTTCCTGATCCGCATCGAACTTTATCCGCACTGCAATACGCTGCGGGACCTTGACGAAATTGCCGGCACCGGTGTCCGGCTTGACCAGGCTGAACTCGCTGCCCGCGGCGGGCGCGATGCTTTGCACCGTGCCGGTCAGTTCCTCCCCGCCGAGCGCATCGACCGTCAATGTGGCCCGCTGGCCGACCGCCATTTTGGCAGTCTGGGTTTCCTTAAAATTGGCCGTGACCCAGAGATCGTCAGGGACGAGATACATCAACTGGGTGCCGCCGGTTACCAACTGGCCCAGCCGGGCTGAAATTTCGCTCAGCCGACCATCGCGGGGCGCCCGGATACTGGTGCGGGACAGTTCGATTTCCGCCAGCTCGACCGAGGCATCGGCGCCTTGAACCTGTGCTTCGAGCGCGCCGCGTCCGACCTGAACCGATCGCACCTGCTCGGCCGCAATCGCGCGCTGTGCTTTTGCCTGCAGAACGCCCGCTTCTGCTTGTTTCAGGGCTGCCCGCGCCTGATCCCGCTCGCGGAGCGACACTGATCCTTCACCAACCAGTTCTTCGATCCGCCGCATATCGGCCTGTGCTTTCTGCAGACCTGCCTGGGCGGCGGCGACAGAGGCATCTTGCAGACGCATCTGTGCTTGACCCGAGCGCAGGCTCTGCTGGCTGTTGGCAAGATTGGCGGCCTGGGCTGCGGTATTTGCTCGCCCCTGCTGCAGGCGCTGGCGATAGGGTGCCGGATCGATCCGTGCGAGCAATTGCCCTTTCTTCACGCGCTGGAAATCCTTGACCGGCACTTCGGTCAGATAGCCGGAGACCTGCGGACTGATCACTGTGGTCATGCCGCGGACATAGGCGTTATTGGTCGTTTGATTGCCGCTGTTGAACGGGGTCAGTCCCCAGGCAAAGAGCGCTATCAATACGCCCGCGAATATCACGAATATACCCAGAATGAGCTTGTTGCGGGAAACATTGGGTTTCCAGCCTCCCTCCTCTTCGGTACCTGTCTCGGGTACCTCTTCAGAATTGGAAATATTATCCATCTCCGGATCCCCGGCGCCAGGATGGCCGTTATTTTCTTGCTGATTCATCGTTTGCTCCTGGCGGTCATATTCTCGAGAAACACGAGTTCCTTGCTTAGTGGGTTTCGTCCGCGGACGCGATTGATCACCCAGGGCACTAGCACCACAACAAAGGCGATGGAAGCGAGGGTCCCGATGAGGAAAAAGACATCGTTAAACGCCAATACAGCTGCCTCACGGCCGACTTCCTGGGTGATGCGCGAAGCAGCCGCCTGCTGCTGTAGCACCGGATCAGAAATAGTCGTTGCAAAACCTGTCGATAATTGCCCGATTTCACCGGCAAGTTGCTGGTTGGTCGCAGTAAGCGTCGCACCGGCGTCGATCAGATGCGTCTTGAGCCGGATCGTGTGGAAGGCCGAGAGTGCAGATACGCCCGCCAGACCACCCAAGGTCTGGGAGAGGGAAAATACCGCGATGAAGCTGATGACATAGGCCGGGCCAGCCGCAAGGGCGCGCAACATGCCTTCCATCATCACCGGACCCATGGCGAAAACCGCAGCGAAACCGATGGCGGCCTGGGTCCAGTAAAGGTCGCTGGGACGGGACATGATGCCGGTTCGCGTATCCGCAAATGCGGCGATCGCGATGACCATTATGGCAAACAGGATCGGCCGGGTCAGGTCTTTCGGGTCCAGGCGGACGAGCGAAAGGATGCTGCCGGCAGCGGTCGCTCCGGCCAGTATAAAATAATAGCCGGTCAGTTGCTCGTTGCCGTAGCCGAGCGCCGAGAAAAGACCGCTCGCGCCAAAGCTCTGCTCGGCGACAAGTACCCGCACTCCCGCGCCGGTGATCGCGAGGGACAAGATCGCCCGGCTTGATAGCCAACTCGTGTTGAGCATAGGGCTTCGCCGGTTCATCTCGATCAACAGGCAACCGCCGAGACAGAGGATAGCGAGCGCCAGTGCCCAACCCAGCCAGCTGGCGTCCCACCATTGAATGCGTCCCTGAATCAGGAAAGCCAGCAATGCTGCCACGCCGACCAGGAACAATGTGATGCTGGGAAAATCAAGCTTCTCGAATGTCTGCTTCCGAAAGCCGATAGGAAGTCGCAAGAGATAAACCGCGCCAAGCGAAATTATTGACAGGCCAAATTGCAGCTGGAAAGCGCGGCTGATATTGCCGTCGACGAGCAAATAGGGGGATATGGCGCGCGCTAGCGGGAAGGCCGTCTGGACAAGCCCGATACCGAGGATGAGTGAGCCGATCCGTGCAGATGCCGGCAACCCCTGCATCAGATAATAGATCGAGAGCGCGGAGAGTCCGCTGGCGGCGATCCCGGCCATCGCTCGTGCGCCAATTTCGGGATAATAGCCGAGCTCCAGCACCTGAACGAAATTGGCCGCGACCAAACCGATCATGGCATATTTGACAAACGGCTGGATGCCGAATTCCTGCCGGACGCGGAACAACAGCATGCTCATGCAGGCGTAAGTCGAATAAAAAGCAACGCTGATCCACCCGGCTTGAACGGGGGTCAGCGCCATTTCGCCTTGGAGTGCGGCGGTGTTGGCCAGCAGGAAGCCGTTCTGGGCTCCTCCGACGAGCCCCAGAAACAGACCTATGACCAGATAGCCCAGTTTGCGACGTGCGGGATGGTCCGGGTTGGCCGGCGACCCCGGCAGAATCGGCAATTCGTGCTGCTTGAATTTATAGCCTGCACTATCGTCCGTCAGACCCGGGTTGTCAGACACCGGCCTAGACAGACTGCATCAGCAGGGCCTTGCCGGTCCATTCACTATCGTCCACCGCATTAGCCAGCACAGCCGCAACATCGCCGCGCGCCGCTTTCCCTTTTGGGTCGACGTCATCGCCAAACAGCATATCGCGGCTGCCGTCATCGTCGGTCAGGCTCACGGGCCGGACGATGGCGTAGCTCAGGCCAGAGGCTTTCAGATGCTCGTCTGCTTCGTGCTTCGCTTGCAGATAATGCGCAAGGTCGCTTTCGGGATCCGGATTGTCCGCGCCGGCGCTGCTCAGCATGACAAAGCGTGAAACACCCGCGTCGGCGGCCAAATCGATCAGCCGTTTGGCTCCATCGCGGTCGACCTTGTCGGTCATTTCAGGGCCGGTGGAGCCGCCCGACCCGGCGGCAAAGATCACTGCGTCACAATCATCGCAGACGCCGCTTTGCAGGTCGGTCAGGTCGCCCTGGCGTTGCGCTACGTCCGCAGGCAAGGAGCTGGTATCCGAGGATTCGCGGACCAGCGCGATTGGGGAATGGCCTTTGGCTTTCAATTGATCGACGAGCCGCAGTCCGGTGTTGCCGGTCGCACCGGCGATAAGGATATTCATAAGTCGCTCCGTTTATTTCGGTTTAAAGCAGGTCAAGCAGCTTGCGCGCGGCTTCTGCCGATGATGCCGGGTTCTGGCCGGTCACTAGCTTGCCATCGACGACAACAAAAGAGGCCCAGTCGTCACCCTTGCGGTAGTCGCCGCCATTTTCTTTCAGCATGTCCTCGACCAGAAATGGCACGACATCGGTCAGACCAACGCCTTCTTCTTCGGTATTGGTAAAGCCGGTCACTGTCTTGCCTAATACCAGCGGCTTGTCGTCCGCACTCTTGGTATGTTTAAAAATCGCTGGGGCATGGCAGACCGCACCAAAGGGACGGTCGCTTTCGGCAAATGCTTCGATCAACGCCTTGCTGTCATCATCCTCCGCCAGGTCCCAGAGCGGGCCGTGTCCGCCGGGATAGAAGAGCGCGTCAAATCCGTCAGCAGAAACAGCGGACAGTACCGCCGTATTGGCAAGTTCTTCTTGCGCGGCCTCGTCCAACTTGAAACGTTTTGTATCGTCTGTCTGCGCGTCGTCGGTGTCGCTGGACGGATCGAGCGGCGGCTGGCCACCCTTGGGCGAAGCAAGCGTGACATCCGCGCCGGTATCCTTGAATATATAATATGGCGCGGCGAATTCCTCGAGCCAGAAACCGGTCTTTTTGCCGGTGTCGCCAAGCTGGTCGTGCGATGTGAGGACCATTAGGATTTTCATGATTTTTGCCTTATTTTTTGTTTTGATCGCTCTTCTGGCGGACAACGCACTTCTAGCGGTTAAGTTGCGCGGCCGGGACTAAGTTGACCATTTCCATGCCCGAGACCGCGCATCATCTCGCACCGGTATATTATGAATAGGCTCCGTCGGAATAGGTCAGTTCATAGCTGTGGCTGTAAATTTCGAACACGATACCGAACGGGTCCTCGACATAGCACATGCGATAGGGTTTCTCTCCGGGAAAATATTCGCGAACCGGCATGCGCTGCTTTCCTCCGGCGGCGACAATCTTCTCGATCAGTCCTTCTACGTCCGGATCCTGAATGCAAAAATGGAAGGTCCCATGGCGTTTGTGGTCGAGATTATTGTCAGGCGCGTGGTTTTCCGGAAACTCGAACATCTCGATTCCAACACGATCGGCCGTGGCGAGGTGGGCGATGCGCAGGCTACCCCATCCAGGACCGAAAACATCGGTGCACATGACGCCGACCGCACTGTCGTCTTCGGTGACATCGGTGGGTTCCATTATCGTGTAGAGGCCGAGGATCTCGGTGTAGAATTTTACCGCAGCATCGAGGTCGGGTACGGACAGGCCGATATGGGAAAAGGCGCGAGGTGTCGGTAGCATGATGGTGTTCCTTTCATTTCCTGTGGTGATGAAAATAGGGCGACCATTCCATTATGTGAAATAATCATTTCAATGTTTAATCATAAGATATAGTAATCAACTATGTTGAATTCTCGATGGCTGGAAAGCTTTGTTGTACTTTGCGAAACCGGTCACTTTACCATGGCTGCGGCTCGACTGAATATGACTCAGCCCGGCGTTTCTCAGCATCTGCAAAAGCTTGAGGCGCAAGTCGGTCAATCGCTGATCTCGCGTCAGGGCAAGAGCTTTACCCCGACGCCGGCCGGCGAAGCTGTTCTGGCCGTCGGACGGGCAAGGCGCGTTGAGGAACGCATGCTACAAGAGACGATTCTGTGCGACGATCCAGAAGTCGGAGAGGTGAGCATCGCTTGCTCCGGCAGTTTCGCGATGCTGCTATATCCCTACATCCTGTCGGCGATGCAGACATCACCGAGCCTGACTATCAGGCTTGAGGCAGCCCCGCAGGACAAGGTACTGGCCGGTGTACTGGAGGGACGCTTTGATCTTGGTGTTGCTGATCATGATCCGCGCCATCCGCGGCTTGCAGCCGCGCATTTGGGACAAGAGGAATTGTGCCTGGTGATTCCGGAGGGGGCGATGACATCGCCGATCAGCTTTCAGGCGCTCGAAGAGCTCGGTTTCATCGCGCATCCTGACGGATTTGCCTATGCTGATGATTTGTTCTCGATGAATTTTCCGGAAGAGTTCCGTGGATCCGATCGTCTGCGCATCCGTAGCTTTGTAAACCAGATCAGCCAGATTCCTTCACCGGTGGCGCATGGCATCGGATATACTCTGCTGCCACGTAGCGGCGTCGACAGCTATCCTGATGCAGACAAGCTTCGCGTCGCTCCGCTTCGCCAAGGGCTGCATCACGATCTATGGATGATTTCTCGACGAGGTCGTATGCTGCCCGCTCGGGTTGTGCGCATTGCAGAACTCTTGCAATCCGTTTCCGGAAATCTTGAGAGCGAATGAATGGCTGCGGGGCGACAGATATATTCAGTCAAGCTCGTATCTGTCTTTATAGTCCCTCACTAGCACCTTGTTTTGCTGATCTTTCGTCAGAACAAGATTGCCGATTACGAGCATATCCAGACCCGTGCCCATGAAACAGTAGAACGCATCTTCGGGAGTGCAGACGATCGGTTCACCGCGCACATTGAAAGAGGTGTTGATCAGGACAGGACAGTCGGTCAAATCATGGAAGGCAGACAAAAGGGCGTGGAAATCCGGGTTGGATCGTGCGTCTACGGTCTGGACGCGGGCGCTATAGTCAATATGGGTGACCGCCGGGATATCCGAGCGTTTCGCATATAGTCTTGCCAGGCCAGAGTCGCTCTCGTTTTTCGTCTCCGGTTTATGCCGCCGCGCTTTCGTAACATCTGCGGTAAACAGCATATAAGGGTTTTCGCTATCCAGATCGAAATAGTCCCGAGCGTGTTCGACCAGCACGCTGGGGGCAAAGGGGCGAAAGGATTCGCGGAATTTGATTTTCAGATTGAGCTGTTTCTGCATCTCGGGACGGCGCGGGTCAGCCAATATGCTGCGCGCGCCCAAGGCTCTCGGACCAAATTCCATGCGCCCGTTCATCCAACCGATGCATTTGCCCTCTGACAGCGCCTGCGCCGTGCGCGTGATCCGCTCTTCCGGCGACAGGATTTCAAATTTCGCACCTATGGCTTGCAGTCGTGAAGCTGCATCTTGATCTGCGAAGTCGGGACCAAGATATGCGCCTGACATGCGGTCCTGACCCAGCGTCACTGCGCGCGGATTCTGCAAATGCATATGATGACAGACGAGCGCGGCACCCAGCGCGCCGCCAGCGTCGCCCGCAGCAGGCTGGACCCAGATATTTTCAAACAGCCCCGCTTCGCGCAATTTGCCATTGGCTACACAGTTCAACGCCACGCCCCCGGCGAGGCAGAGGTTCTTTTGGCCTGTCTCACGAGCGATTTCGGTACAGATTTTGAGGACGATCTCTTCGGTCACCGACTGGATAGAGGCTGCAATGTCCATGTCGCGTTGGCTTGGTTCGCTTTCCGCCTGGCTCGGCGGCCCGCCAAACAAGGTATGGAAGTGCCGGTTGGTCATGGTCATCCCTGTGCAATATGAAAAATATTTCATATCCAGCCGGAAAGAGCCGTCGTCCTTGATGTCGACCAAAGTGGATTTTATAAGCTCGGCAAATCTCGGCTCGCCATAAGGCGCGAGACCCATTAATTTATACTCTCCCGAATTGACCTTGAAGCCGGCGTAGCTGGTGAATGCGGAATAGAGTAATCCCAGCGAATGCGGGAAGTGAATTTCCCTTTGGACCGAGATGGAAGCGCCTCGCCCGATCGCAACTGAACTGGTGGCCCATTCACCGACCCCGTCCATCGTCAAAATGGCGGCTTCGTCAAACGGGGAGGGGAAGAAAGCGCTGGCGGCGTGGCTAAGATGATGCTCCGAAAACAAAAGCCTGTCCCGCCAGCAAATTTCAGGCGTCAGAGTCTCGGCCAAAGCCTTACACAGCATTTTTTTCTGGAACAATTTGTCTTTGACCCAGAGCGGCATGGAGGCCGCGAAGCTCTTAAATCCACGCGGCGCGAAGGCCAGATAGGTTTCGATAAGCCGTTCAAATTTCAAAAACGGTTTTTCGTAGAAAGTAACATGATCGATCTGTGAAGGTGATATCCCTGTCTCGGCGAGGCAATATTGGATAGCATTTTGCGGGAAGGCGTCGTCATGTTTGATCCGCGTGAAGCGCTCTTCCTGCGCTGCAGCTACAATCACCCCGTCTTTCAGCAGGCAGGCCGCACTGTCGTGATAAAAAGCAGATATTCCCAGAGAATACATGTGTCGCTAAAATAGCGTATAGATAAATGGAGCAATAACAGAGCCTTGGGCCAGATTCATCAGCCCACCCAGAATGACCATCACCAGTATAATTGGCACCAGCCACAGTTTTTTCCGTACCTTCAGAAACGTCCAAAGCTCTTTCAAAAAATCCATGTCCGGACCTAAAACTGGTTCTTGAATCCGTGCATATCCAGATCTCCCGGACTGCGCGGTTTCCAATAGGTTGTCGATGAAGGCGAGCCCCTCAGCGATAGTTCATCACGTCCGAATAGCCGCAAAACTAGAGCAAGGGGAGTGAAAACTAACAGGAAAATTAGACCCAGAACAATCGGGCTGACAATTTTCCCAAGCCACAGGCCAAGGGTCATCCATGCCACGTTAAGTGGTCGCAACGTGTTTGGGTGTAGCCAGGCCAGGCCGATCATGAGCAGGGCGAGCGACGCGAAAATATATGTTGCCGGGGTCAAGCTTTGTGCTCGGTAAAAAGCAATAATGGCAACGAGCGCAAACAGGCCAGAAAATATGGTTCCGAATTTTCGGTCCGAAGGCAATATCAGGTCCGACCGGTGTGGCTGAATGTTTGAATGAGAGTTCCCGCTTTGCATATATGCCACCACGATCGTAAAAATTGAAAGATTGGAGTTCGCCTGTCGCAATTCACACTGGCTCGAATCCGGAGGAGTAAGTCTAACCTGCTCTCTTTCTATCATGCTGCAATGCAGCCGTATAGCAAGCTGGAAAACTGACTATCGCGATCAAAATCTTGTTTTGGAACCATTCTGCTCTCGCCTAAGCAGACGTTACATTCTAAGCGTAATCCATGAACGGAAATAGCGAGGCACTTCTAATATCTTTGAGCAGATATTTGCGTCCTGCCATATCATTACCGTTGATGAGCGGTTCCGAACCGATCAGCGAGGAGCTCGCAACTTTTGCAGATAGCCGGCATCGGGTAGGCCCGTTGTTACATATTGCGAGGCAAAGCTGCGCCGATATAACGGCAGAATCCAATGCTGCTTCGATATTGAAGTCGGCATATCAGCAAAATGGATACGCCGGCCTGAGGCAACAAGCTGCCGAAAAAAAAATATCGACATTGCTGACAGCCCATTCTGTCCCTTTCTCTTTTCTGAAGGGGCGAGGGCTGGCGAAACAACTGCACGATGATTCAACGGTCCGGCAATCTAAAGATGTCGATATCCTCATCCCTACGGATCAATCTCGGCAAGCCATAGAGCTAATGAATCAGGAAGGATATATCTTCAAATCCAACACATTAAGACGCAGAGAAAAACCTGAGCTGGCGCGTCAGGATATGGAGCTCAAGCGCTTCAAGGACATTACCTTTGTGGATCCGGCCTTTTCGGTGCCGATAGAATTGCATCATAGATTGTTTAAATTTGAACCGAAAACTCTGACAACTGATTTTAACGAGGCCGTCCAGTTCAATGCGACCCCGTCGCTTTCAAACAGCTTCTATTGCCTTTATCTTGTCTTGCACGGCGCTCTTGCAATGTGGCCGAGATTGAAATGGGTGGTCGATTTGTCGGTTATGGCAAGGCATATGCCTGTGCATATTCGACTGGAAATGATGGACATCGCGACATCATATGGCTGTGACAAGGCGGTCGCCGCGAGCTTGCTGATGACCGAAGAAGTCTTTCCCGACAGCCTGGACGATGAATGGCATCTGCTTCTCAATACCTATCGAAAAGACAAGCCGGTGAAAGAGATGGTAGCCCTGTTCTATGAAACTCTGACTGCCAATGACAATGGCAGACCTTCTTTGCCGTTGAAGAGTTTCATACTCTCGGGCTCTGCGGATATCGTATTTTCAGGAAAAATAGGCATGATTGAAATCATGCTTGCGCGTTTCCTGAACTCTGTATTCGTTCGGATATGATAATTATCATTGGTCGAAATCGATCGACTCGAGCAGAGCCACTTTCGTTCCGGGAATCATAACCGGTTCACCATATTTTGGGTCCAGAGTATAGCCGGCCTGGCACTGAACCATTTTGCGCTCCAGTGACAATTGCCCGAGCTGGCAGGGCGCCAGATGCCTTTCGATTGATTAGTTTAGGACTTCTACTAAACGGTCATGATGCTGATTCTGACTTATCTGAAAATGATGTGGCGATTTTCACGGTCGCGCTCGCTGCTGTTTGCCGGACTTTTGGTTCTGTCGAGCGTTACCCAAAGCATCGGGCTGGTGCTCCTGGTTCCACTTTTGGCAGCGCTGCAGAAATCCCAGACTGAAACGTCGGGTGTCGTCGGTATGATCGTCGACGCTCTATCCATTGTCGGCATTCCCATCACCCTTATCGGGCTGTTGAGCACATTCCTTGCACTGAATATTTTCCGCGCGCTTATAAATTATAGCCAAACGATCGTGTCCGAACGTTTCCGACTGGAGTTGCTGGACGATCTTCGCACGAAAAGTTTCAATGCGATGCTCGAGGCGCGCTGGGAATGGCTGACAACCCAGAAAAAGTCCGACATGTCCAATCTGCTGGTAACCGAGATCGGTCGATTGGGAAGCGCTTTGATGTATTCCGTTCGCTTCATCGTGGCTGCCTTTTCGATCGCAGCCTATATCATAGTCGCCTTCAGCCTCTCTTTTCCGCTCACGCTTGCCGCAATGGTTCTGGGCGGCGGACTGTTCTTCGCGATGCGGCGACAGCATAAGCTTGCCCATGACCAAGGGAAGCTTTTGAGCATCGCCAACCGGCAGGTGCAACAGACGGTTGAGGAAGGCTTGGCCGGGATCAAGCTGATCAAGATTCTCAGAAGCGAGAACCGCCAGAGTCAGCTGATGCTGGAAATACGCGGCCTCTTGCGCAAACGGTCATTGCAATTCACCCATCTGAATGCGGCGATGACCTTTATTTTCCAGATTCTGGTCGCTCTGTTCATGGTGACGCTACTCTATATCGGGGTTACGACATTCGATCTGACATTGCCCACCTTGCTTATTCTGGTTCTGATATTTTCGCGGCTATCCCCCCAGATTCGCGAGGTTCAGACCCAGATCAACAATATCCTGCATTCAGACTCCGTCTTGTCAAACTATACGAATTTGATGCGCGACGCCGGTGCCGCGCGGGAAGAGACGCTATCCCGGAATCTGGGCGATAAAATCCAGTTTAACAAGTCCATCAAATTGTCCGGCGTCTCATTCAGTTACAGGACTCGCGGCATACCTTCGCTCCGTGACATCGACATCGAGATCCCGAGCCGGCAAACCACTGCAATAATGGGGACATCGGGATCAGGGAAATCGACCTTGGCCGATCTGATCATGGGGCTGCTGACCCCGGACGCGGGCACCATCGAGATTGACGGTGTTTTGCTCGACGAGAAAAACCGTCTGAACTGGCGCAAATCTATCGCCTATATGCCGCAAGATGTGTTCCTGTTTCATGATACGATCCGCAATAATCTTCTATGGGCAGACGAGAATGCCACGGATGAGGACCTGGAAAAGGCGTTGAAATTTGCATCTGCAGATTTTGTTTTCAACCTGCCCGAACAGCTTGATACTGTGGTCGGCGATGCCGGACAACGTCTGTCGGGTGGCGAAAAACAGCGAATTGCCTTGGCGAGGGCGATGATCCAGAAGCCGGAACTCATTATCCTAGACGAGGCAACCAGCGCGCTCGATATCGAGAATGAGGCCCGCATTCGCGATACAATTGACAAGCTTCACGATGCCATCACTGTCATCGTGATCGGTCACCGGTTACCGACGCTCGAAAATTCTGATCAGCTGATCATATTGGAAGACGGGCGCGTCAAAAAAGCCGGGAAATGGGCGGATATCATGGAAACCAGCGGTTAAAAACCTGGCGAGCGCTGCGCCGTCCAAATTGGGTCCGAAAACAACCTAACCCTTCCAGAGTACTCGATAGAGATCGAAACGCCGGTCTTTTAGGTTTTGCACCGCGCCCGATTGCCGGCTGGTCAGCAGACTGGACATCGACAGGTCGGCAATCGCGATGGTCTCGGTATTGGGCGCTGTATCTGCCGCGACGCCGTCCCGCGCGAACGGGAAGTCGGATGGGGTCAGGATCGCACTCTCGGCATAGTGGATGTCCATATTTTCGACATTCGGCAGGTTGCCGACCACGCCCGACATTACGACATAGCACTGGTTTTCCACCGCCCGCGCCTGGCAGCAATAGCGTACCCGCAAATAGCCGCGCCGTTCATCGGTGCAGAAGGGGACGAATAATATCATCGCGCCCTGATCGACCAGATGGCGCGCCATCTCCGGGAATTCGCTGTCATAGCAAATCATCACGCCGATTGGTCCGCAATCGGTCGGAATGGCTTCTGCGCCAAAGCCGCCCTTGATATTCCACCAGCGCACTTCGCTGGGTGTGGGGTGCAGCTTGTCCTGCGTATAGATCGCGCCATTGCGCAGAAAGACATAGGATATGTTGCGGATGTCGCCATTTTCCATGCGCGTCGGGTGGGAGCCACCGATGATGTTGATATGATAGGAAACCGCCAGTTTCTCCATCACTTCCTTGAACCGGTCGGTATATTCGGCGATTTTCTCGATCGCCTGCGCCGGGTCCAGTTTCTCGCCTTCCAGCGACAGCAATTGCAGCGTGAACAATTCCGGGAAAGTCACAAAGTCCGCACCATAATCGGCAGCGACATCGACAAAATATTCGACCTGTTCTTCAAATTCGGTCTGCGAGGCAATCTTGCGCATCTGGAACTGCACGGTCGCGACGCGCACGGACTGGGGCAGGCGGTCATGCGGTGTTTGCGTCACCAGCTTGGCTTCGGCTGCCAGCGGATTTTCCCAGAACATATGCACCGCATTGCCGCCGGAGGGCTTGTCGGTCGGCATATAGTCTTTCAAAATCCCCAGCGGGACAAAGCCCTGGTTGAGCTGAAAGTTGATCACCGGATCGCGGAACTGCTTGTCGACCACCGCCGCCAGATAATCGGCTGGGTCGGGATATTTGCGCTTGCGCCGGGCATAGCCGGGCAACCGCCCGCCAAAGATGATCCCCTTTAGCCCGAGATGCTGGCAGAGCTCGCGGCGGACCTTGTAGAAACGCAGCCCAATACGCAGACGCCGGTAATCCGGATCGACACTGACTTCCATGCCGTAGAGGATCTCGCCGTTCGGATCATGCCGCGCGGCAAAGCCGCCGCCGGTGATTTCAGCCCAGCTATGTGCAGCACGAGCGGTTTTCTCGGAGATCTGGAATGTCGCGCAATGGCCGACAATCTTGCCTTCATATTCCGCGACCAGCTGGCCATCAGCGAAATTATTGATCTGGCCGCGCACTTCCTCTGCGGTATAGCCTTCGCCCTTGCCGTAAACCTTGCGTGACAAGGTCGATATTTTCCTGGCATCTTCCAGTTCCGCCATGCGGATGATGAGCTTTGGTTTTTCTGCGGTCATCCGCGCCCATTAGCGGGCTTTTAAATCTTGGGAAACAATTGTTGTGCCCGTCGCCTGTATTTGACCGCAAATATGCTGGCTTCAGAAGCCTTGTACCGAGCCCCCATCGACCTGAATCGACGTTCCCGTCAAATAGCTGGCAGCTTCCGATCCCAGAAAGACCGCCAGATTGGCAATCTCTTCGGGCTGGCCGATCCGCTGCATGGGGATTTGCGCGGCCAGGGTAGCGGAAATTTCCTCGATGCTCTTGCCGGAGGCTGCGGATTGCTGCTCGAAAATTTGCGCGATGCGATCGGTCTGCGTAAATCCCGGGCACACCGTATTCACCAGCACATTGTCAGCCGCCACCTGATTGGCGAGTGTCTTGGCCCATCCCAGCACCGCCATCCGGATGCTGTTGGACAGGGTCAGCCCCGGGAACAGGCTGCTTCACGCCGGTCGACGAGATATTGATGATCCGGCCCCATTCCTGGGCCCGCATATGCGGCAACACCAACCGGGTAGCGCGGATGACGGATTTCAGCGTCAACTCGACAGCTTTGTCCCAGTCCTCGTCCGACAGATCGACAAACAGGCCGGGCGGCGGTCCGCCGGCATTGTTCACCAATATGTCGATACCGCCGAATTGTTGAGTCGCTGCTGCAATTACCCGTTCGATGTCCTCTGCTCTGGATACGTCTCCGGTCAGCGCCAGACATCCCGGCATCTGCGCAACTGCAGCGTCGAGCGCATCCTGCGATCTTCCACAAATCGTGACTTTCGCGCCGCATTTGTGAAATCCCGACGCGGTTGCCAGTCCGATGCCTTTGCTGCCGGCCGTAACCAGCACATTCTTGTTTTCCAGTTTCAGTTCCATGGCGGGAATGTGCCCGACCAAGGTGCAGATGTATACTATCATTGAAGCTAGACGGTATGGGATATTGGCGCATCAGCAATCGCGATTTGACCATTCCAGGTGCAAATAACGAACCGCGTACTTGCAGCATTTGCCAGAATTCACTTTATCCTTACAGGAAGTGAATTCTGGCATAGCCATAGTAGGCTTGGCGTTGGGCCAAACCAATCTAGTTACGTGATGGATATATCCCGACCGTTGCGACGCACCAGCGGATCACCAGATAGGGTGACTGCTTTTGGACCATCTGATTGCCGCCGGCATTATTAATGACAGCAGTGCCAGTATCCATATTCACCACTGGAGCACCGGTATGATATATTGTGGCGCTCCCCGTCGTTGCCAGACTGTTGTTATTGGGGTTTGCCGTATCACCCGGGAGGTTGCTGGCTCTCAATGCACCGATATGATTATGAGCGGGTAAATTATTGGCGGTGAGTGTAAATTCGGCCGCACCGGCTTTTTCGCCCATAGCATAATTGCCAATTCCAGGACCGTCGCCGAAACCGACCGGACGCCGTCCACGTAGATCAGGCAATGCAAAAGTAACTCGCCCATCGCCTCCATAATAGGTGCCGTATAGCGAAAATAGAGCTGAGTTTTGACTGATCGGCAGCACAGTACCGTCAGCCCCCATCCAGCCTCGAGGGCAGAAATTGCCTGCAAAGGCCGATACTTGTCCTATATATTGCGTGCCAGCTTGGGCGTTGGCAGGCGATGTTGACGCCAACGAAATACCGCCGATTGTCAAAGCAAGCGAGATCGATTGATATAAATTCATGAGGAATTTCCTTTCACGTTAAAAACAATAAGGTCATCAAAACCTTCTGCTTCAGTTGCGTGAAGGAAACACACCTTGCATGGCTACGCACCAGCGCATCACCAGATACGGCGAGAGCTTGTTAACCGCGAGATTGCTTCCGGTATTGCCGATAACAACGGTACCGACGTCCATATTCACTGCCGGAGCGCCAGTGTGGTATATCGTAGTACTTCCGGTTGTTGCCAGGCTATTATTGTTGGGATTTGCCGTATCGCCCGGCAAATTACTGGCTCTCATCGTGCCGACATGGTTGTGGCTCGGCATGGTAGCATTGGTCAGCGTAAAGCTCGTCGAACCGCCTTTGGCACCCTGAATGGGGTAGGTTGGCAGCCCTGGCCCGTTACCTATGCTGATTGGCGCGCGACCGCGCAGATCAGGCAAGGCGAATGTGGTACGTCCATCACCGCCATACATGGTGCCCAGAAGGGAGAATAAAGCGCTATTTGAACTAATGGCGATCAGGGCGCCTGAAGCATCTCCCCAACCGCGCGGGCAGAAATTACCGCCAAAAAGCATCATTTGGCCGAGTAACGGGTCGGCTTGTGCATGAGCTGGTGCCGTAACGGTGAATGTGGCTGCTATGGCGACCGCGCTTGCTGCTAATAGTTTCAATCTTTTCATGATTAACCCCTCCAATAGTCTGTTGACAACAATGCGACCCCATCGGGGTTGATATAGTATGTTGGAAGATTCTCCAAATACAGGAGATATATATTTACATCGGTATAAGTGAGTTTACATTAATATAGACGCATTGTTTACAGTGATTTATCGCATTGAGTCATTGTAAGCGCGAGTATCGCGCTGGCAAATATTGGGCTATGCTGCCCGGACAAGCGTGAGGATTCTGGCGTCCTGTTTAGCGGCGTATTTCTTCTGTAGAAGAAGAGCTTGCTGACGGGCGCCCTATTGCTGAAGGTGCCGCCATCTGGCTATATTGGCCTCCGACGAAAGCGCCTTGGCTAGCCGATTGCGGTCGGTAACTTTAGCGGGCCGCTGCTGTCAATCGACCGTTAAAGTCGGTAGCATCGCTGATAAAATTACGGATTTCTGCCGCAAGATTCCCTTGCGCCAGGCCTTGGTCAGCAACGATGATCCGCGTCATATAGGGGCGACCATCTTCCAATATTCCACTATTTACAAATAAATGACTGCGCTGAAACTGCGGCATCATATTCTGCAAATTTACTTCCCGGCCTTCCAGACTCCAGCTGGTCAAAAGCTGCAGCGCTTTGCACTGAACAGGTTCCTGTTCGACACATTGACGAAAATGGACGGTGAATTGCAGGCCATTTGGCGCGAAGGCGGTTATGATATTTTCGCCTGAGGGCGTGACGGTAGCAAGATGGTTGCCGGTGACGGTCTTGAGCGTGGCATCGACCGTATCCGCACTAAAATGGGGAAGGATTTTTGCTGAATCGATGGTTTGATCCGGCAATGGCTGCGCGGCAAGCGGTGTTATGTTTGCAATACCAAGTATCAATATTGTTGAAACCAGGACTTTCCGCATGCAAATTTCCAATCTTCTATTCGAATTGATCGACTTCTTTATAACCGGTTCAAATTTATAACGGGTTCAAGGCGGAGCCTAGTCTGTTGATCTGATGAATGGAATAGGCCTGTCCAACTATTCCAAGCTGTTGGTAAACGAGCAACTATAAAAAGCTGCGATATGCCCTGGCTGGTTTAAGAAGAAGATAAGGTGGATTGGTGCTTTGTACCGCGCTGATCAATCAATTGCAGCGATTTCGGTTGAAGCTGTTTGGTTCGGCATCGCCCAGTTCTGCAGCGAAGTTTTCAAATTGTCGAACATTACCGGCTTGGCAATATGACCCTGCATGCCAGCTTGCAGGCAACGTGCGATGTCTTCGGGATATGCATTTGCCGTTATCGCCAATATCGGTAACCGTTCCTTCGGATAGCCCTTCTTCCGAATAGATTCCGTCGCTTCATAGCCGTCCATGACCGGCATTTGAACATCCATAAGCACTAGGTCAAAAGGTGTATTTCCTTCTGCGGCCGCTTCCACCTTTGCAATGGCGTCCTCACCGTTGACTGCCAGCACCGGCTGATAACCGAGCTTCTTGATCATTTCGGCTATCAGGATCTGATTGATGTCATGGTCTTCGGCGATCAAAATCCTGCCGTTATCGGCTTGAGCTAAAGGTGTCTCGACCGGATTATTTATGGAGGGCATTGATTGTGTTCCTGTTGTTTTTTCGGTCTTGGCCGAGGTGGCTGCTACTACTCCCGCCGGGAACCGGATGGTGAAGGTGGTGCCTTCCCCTTCGATACTCTCGACTTCGATCGTTCCGTCCATGATCGATGCCAGCTGATTGCTGATCGTCAATCCCAGGCCGCTTCCACCGAACATTGTCGAGGTTTGCGGGGACGCTTGTTCAAACGGAGAAAATATGGCCGTAAGACGATTGGATGGAATGCCGATTCCGGTATCCTTGACCATCACCTGCATTTGGATTGTCCCGGCACCGGCCAGGCTGGCGCTGGCGGCAACCGTGACCGAACCGCTGCTGGTGAATTTGACGGCATTGCCCAGAAGATTCAATACGATCTGGCGCAAATGATTTGCGTCTACCATCACCATTGCGGGTACATTATCTTCAACTTCCAGCTTGAGATCGAGCCCCTTTTGATCAGCGATCGGGGCCATCAGATACACACAGCTCTGCAGCACATGTTGCGTAGACATGGGGGCAATGTTGCTATTCTCCTGACCAGCCTCGACCTTGGAAATATCAAGGATATCGTTGAGCAGCCGCATCATGGCTTTGCCGGAATCCAATATCATCTTGGCGTGGCTGTTCTGCTCCGGAGGGAGATCGGCGTCGAGCAGCAATTGGGTGAACCCCAATACTCCGTTCATCGGCGTTCGTATTTCGTGGCTCATATTGGCAAGAAATCGCGTTTTGGCATCTGCCGCCTCTTCGGCGCCTACTCTGGCGGCAACCAGATTTTGTTCCATTCGCTTGCGTTCGGTTATGTCTCTGATGCTCCCGACAATGCCGAGGAAGCCTCCATTCTTTCCAGCCAGTCTGGAAAAGCTCAACTCGACGGCAAGAATAGAGCCGTTTTCGTGGCAGATGGAGCCCTCAAATCGAGCGCGCTGGATCGCGCCGGATTGGACGGGCTCAAGCTGCGTTTTAAGAGCCTCAAAATCGTCGACAGCAAATATCTCGCCCATATCCCGTCCCAGACTGTCTTCGATCGAGCGGCCCGTTAGCTTCTCCCAGGCGGGATTCAGAAACAACCATTGCAGATCGCTATTTGTCCGAAAGAGAACCTCGGTCATATTTTCCAGCATGGAGTTGGAGACCTCGCGGTGGACGCTGAGGGAACGCCGGATCGACGCCTTTTCGGTCAGCATTGCCGCTGTGGGCATGCCCACTGCAAAACAACTCAGCAGAAAAAATTGCAGAATGAACAATTTCGCGGTCAAAGTGAGGTCGACGGAGTAAAATGGACCTGTCTCGAAGGCCGCGCAGATAACCACAACGATAGCAATTAATACGATGGAAACCGAGGTGCCGGGCGTTCCCAGTCTAAAGGCATTGAGCAGCACCAAAGGCGCGACGAGGAAGAAGACCGGAAAACTGAGAAGCCAAAAAATTGCAGCTGCGGCAGCCAAGGTAAATGCCTGAATTGCCAGCCACTCCCAGCGGTTGGCGTTAAACAGCACAACGCTTCGCCGATCACCTGGCCTGTCTGCGGGCTTGATCGCATCTATCGCCACCATGACCGCCGGACCGAGTAAAATCATGCCAAGGCCGTTGGTCGCGGTCCACTGAAGCCACGACATCAAAAATAATTGCAGGGTCCCGGCAGAGAATACCAGCCCGGCTAGCAGCCCGGATGCCAGCGGAGCCACAAGCCCGCCAACCAGGCAGAATTTGCCCAGGTCCCAAATCCTCTGCATATCCGGTTTGGCTGCGCCGAGCCGTTGCATGAGGAACCAGATCAGGATCATCTCGAACTGGTTGATGGCGGCCAGTGCTGTCCCTCGGATCACCGTATCTCCTGTCAGGAGATTCGCGGCAATATTCGCGAGAAACGCGCCAGCGAGATAATAAGGTACATGTCTTTTGGCTGACCGCAGAATGACGGCTACCAGGAACGCATTGGCAAGCCAGACGACCGCAATCCTGCCTTCGTCCTGCGTGAGACTGGCACCACCCCAGGCAAGCAATCCGAAAATTGCCGACACCAGAAGAATGGTCGACACAGAAGGGAAGCGCGTATGCCGGGCTATTCGGGCTGTCATAGGCCGCCGAAGATAATTAGTTTGTTCATTTTAGCGTAAACGGAGCAAAGTCTGATTAACTAAGAAAAAACTGGCTAATGGGCTGAATTCTCGCTTCGGTTACCTTTCAGGTCTGGTTTCAAAACCGGGCGCTGCCAAAAAAAACGCCTGATTACCCGATCAGATTGGGCATGCATATCAGTTGCAAATCGTCCCGGTCGTTTCGATCCGCTGCATGCTTTCGCCACTTCACGGCGTAAATCGAAGATTCAGGGGCCGTCCCAGCTTGCGAATTGCTGGTTACCCACGAAGCCGACTTCTTCAACGCCGGCTCGTTTGATCATCGCCACAAGCTGATCAAATCGTTCGTACCGGGCCCGGGCATCGCTTTCGAAATGTAGTTGCGGCTTTGCCGGATCCTTCGCCATTATTTCCAGCCGACTGCGCAAACGGTCGCTGTCCATCGGTATGCCGTTCCAGATCGCCGTGCCCGCCGCATTCAGGAACAGTTTGTTGACTATAGGAGTGCTGTTTCCCGGAGTTCCACTTGGCAGGTCGACTGCGACTTTGTGGGTGACAGCCGGGATCGACAGCATCATCATCACGAGGAGAACGAGCAGTACATCTATCAGCGGCGTGATATTGAGCTCCGCAAATGGCTTGTCCGCGGTGACGGCGGCGGCTTTTTGACGAAGAAAGTGCTTCCTGCTGCGCATTTTGTCTCTCCTGACTCATGATACGATATAACATATATCATAACATCGGCCGGATTACAAAAAGCCACTTGCCTTATTGAATGAATAGGTCAAACTGCGCCGTATGTCGGAGGAACTGGAAGCAATAGGAACCGCCGTGGAAGGCGGCCTGATCGCCAAAGCATTGGAAGACGAGAGCAACGCGGAAGTCGGTGGCGAAGGTGGAAATTGCCTGAACTGTGGTGCCTTCGTTGCTGGCAACTATTGCGCTAATTGCGGCCAGGCGCTGCACGTCCATCGCTCGATCGGCGCTTTCTGGCATGATATTTTGCATGGCGTTTTGCATTTCGAAGGCAGATTCTGGCGGACATTGCCATTATTAGCCTGGAGGCCAGGAGACCTGACACGGCGCTATGTGCACGGCGAGCGCGCGAATTTTATCTCGCCGATGGCGCTGTTCCTATTTTCTGTGTTCATGATGTTCGCGGTTTTTTCTTTTTTGGGTGATCCGTTCTCAACTGCCGATATCGACCTCACTGACGAAGCCATCAACACCGGCGTTGCAACTCAGGTCGAGGAGGCCGAGGATCAGATAATTAGAAAGACGGAGCAGTCTGCTTTGGCGACGGGCTACGATAAGATGAAATTGGAAAAGGAAATTTTGGACCTGAAGAAAGGTCGCAACATGTTAGCAGATCTGACGGGCGAGGAGACCCCGTATCCGGCTGTGAGTTGGGGCGATGGAGACACTGAAGTTGGCGGTCTTTCTCCAAATGATCTCGATAAAATTGAAACTGGGCTGAAAGATATCAAAGCGGGCGATACGCTGACTGACGGAAGCTCTATCAACACTGGATCAGCAGACGTTGACAAATGGCTTCGCAATACGATCAAGAAGGTGAATGCCAATCCCGATCTGCTGATTTATAAGCTTAAGGCCAACGGCTATAAGTTCGCGTGGTTGCTGATTCCGATCTCGCTTCCTTTCGTCTGGCTGACTCTGATTGGTAGGCGCGGTTTTCATTTCTACGATCATGCGGTTTTTACGACCTATTCAATCAGCTTCATGTCGCTGCTGTTCATCACCTGCGCGCTATGTGCGGCGATCGGGGTGCCGGAGTCGATATGGACCAAATTCGCGATACTCTATCCGCCCTTTCACATGTATCGCCAGTTACGCCATGCTTACGGGTTGTCGCGCCCGGAAGCTTTGCTTCGCACAACTTTTCTATTATTTTTTACCGTCATCAGTTTGACATTGTTTCTCGTTACCTTGCTGGCATTGGGTGTTTTGGGATAAGTTTATGACAATCGGTATCGACCGCCGCCAATTGATGGCGCTGGGAACATTTGGCCTTGGTGCGCTTAGCGTACCGGCTTCGGCGTCGCTGATGGGCGCAAAGGGATTTACCCATGGGGTTGCCAGCGGTGAACCCGCACCGGACTCGGTGCTGTTGTGGACCCGCTATGTCAGCAGTGGTGATGCCAAGCTGACCGCCGAGATATCGGGTAATGCGGATTTCACCGATGCCAAAATGGTCGGGGAAGTGCAGGCAAAAGCCGAGCGGGATTTTACCGCTAAAATCACGGTGCAGGGTCTCAACCCCAACCAATGGTATTTCTATCGGTTCATCGGACCCAACGGCACGAAATCGGTGGTCGGCCGGACCCGGACTTTGCCGCAGGGCCCGGTGCAAAAGTTCAATATCGGTGTTGTCGGATGTTCCAACATGCCCTTCGGTTATTTTAATGCTTATGCCCATGCCGCGCAAAATCGAGATCTCGATCTGATCATTCACACTGGTGATTATCTCTACGAATATCCGATCGGCACTTATCCTTCCAAAGAGGAAGCGTTGGCGGGACGAAAAATCGATCCCGCCCATGAAATGGTCCAGCTTGCCGATTACCGGCTGCGCTATGCCGCCTATCGCAGCGATCCCGACCTGCAACGCATCCATCAGGTATTGCCGATGATACCGTCGTGGGACGATCATGAATTTGCCAATGACGCCTATAAGGACGGAGCGCAAAATCATGATCCGATTGAAGGTGACTGGGAGGTGCGCAAGCGCGTTGCCGAGCGCGTCTATCGGGAGTGGATGCCGGTTCGGGATATGGAATTCGGCAACGCGCGCTGGCGGGAATATCAAATCGGTGATCTGGCGACCTTGTTCTTTACCGAAAGCCGGATTGGCGGCCGTGACAAGCCGGTAGATCTGGCGGAATCGATCAAGGGGCAGCAAGATGTCGCAGCAGCGCTCACGGCGTTTCGCGACGATGTCTGGCAGGATCCGGCACGCTCGATGCTGGGTTCTGTTCAGGAACAGTGGTTCGAAAATGCGCTACAGAAATCCAAGGCTTCGGGAACGAAGTGGCAAGTCTGGTCGCAGCAGTGCGTGATGGGTGAACTGGTGCTGCCACAGGACGCGAAAAACTGGGTGCCTGAAGATGCCCCTCCTATTGCTCAGGCGCGCGTAGCAGTCGGAGCATTGGCGGCAAAAATCGGACTGCCGATCAATTTTGACAGCTGGGATGGCTATCCTCAGGCCCGTGCCCGTTCGCTGGCTGCCGCGCAACAGGCTGATGCAGATTTGATCGTCCTGTCGGGTGACAGTCACAATGCCTGGGCGTTCGACCTCGAGACGCAGGATGGTGCCGCCGGGGTGGAATTCGCTGGCCACAGCGTCAGCTCGCCGGGCTTTGAAGCCTATACCAAAGGCGTCAATCCCGATCTTGTCGCGAAGTCCGTCGTCGGGGCCAACAAACAACTGCAATGGGCAGATACCGAGCATCGCGGCTATATGACCGTGGCGTTTACCCCTGAAAAAGCGACTTCGACCTGGCATTTCCTGGATACGATCCGGGCGAAATCCATTGTCATGACTGGCAGCAAGAGCCAGACGGTGGTTCGAGGGGTAAACCGGCTTCAAGCATAGGCGCTCCGTGCTCATAAGCACTGCCGATGGAGAGCGGGGTCTATTACTATCTGCACTCCACGGCACGTGTTGTGCACAAATTGCGGAAACCACCTGCTAGCCCTCGACATTGATGACAAAATTACGCAAAGCAGGGGCCCTTTAACATTTAACGCAAGAAACGATCCATAATGTCCGAAGAGTTTTACCGCATCAAGCGCCTGCCACCCTATGTGATTGCTGAAGTCAATAACATGCGGGCAGCGGCGCGAGCGGCCGGCGAAGACATTATCGATCTCGGTATGGGCAATCCCGATCTTCCGCCGCCGCAGCATGTCATCGACAAACTGTGCGAAGTGGCGCAAAAGCCCGATGCGCACGGCTATTCCGCATCCAAGGGCATTCCCGGTCTGCGCAAGGCACAAGCCAATTATTATGGTCGCCGCTTTGGTGTCGATGTGGACCCTGAAACGGAAGTCGTGGTGACACTCGGGTCGAAGGAAGGCCTGGCCAGTCTGGCGACGGCGATCACAGCGCCAGGCGATTGCATTCTTGCGCCCAATCCGAGCTATCCTATCCATACGTTCGGCTTCATCATTGCCGGTGCGACCATCCGCAGCGTGCCGACAACGCCCGATGAACATTATTGGGAATCGCTGGAACGTGCGATGGCCTTTACCGTGCCGCGCCCGACGCTTCTCGTGGTCAACTATCCCTCCAATCCGACCGCGGAGGTCGTCGATCTCGCCTTCTACGAGCGGCTGGTGGCCTGGGCGAAGGAAAACAAGGTCTGGCTATTGTCCGATCTCGCTTATTCCGAACTCTATTACGACGGCAACCCGACGCCTTCGATTTTGCAGGTGCCGGGCGCCAAAGATGTGGCGGTGGAATTTACCTCGCTCAGCAAGACATATTCCATGGCTGGCTGGCGGGTCGGTTTTGCCGTTGGCAACAAGACGCTGATCGGAGCCCTGACCCGGGTAAAAAGCTATATTGATTACGGAGGGTTCACCCCGATTCAGGCAGCCGCCTGCGCTGCACTCAATGGTCCGCAGGATCAGGTCGCCAAGAACCGCGAACTCTATCACAAACGGCGCGATGTGCTGGTGGAAAGCTTTGGCCGAGCAGGCTGGGAAGTCCCGCCACCCGCCGCGTCGATGTTCGCCTGGGCCCCGTTGCCGCCGCAACTGGCTCACATGGGCAGTCTCGAATTTTCCAAGCAATTGCTAACCCAAGCCGGTGTCGCGGTCGCGCCCGGTGTTGGCTATGGCGAGGACGGCGAGGGCTTTGTCCGGATTGCGATGGTCGAGAACGAGCAACGCATTCGTCAGGCGGCGCGCAATGTGAAGAAATATCTCCAGAAAATGGGTGTGAATACGCCGGGACAGAGCGAAGCGATTTGATCGATCTCTATTTTGCTCCGACGCCCAATGGGTGGAAAATCTCGGTCATGCTCGAGGAGAGCGGGCTCGACTATAATATCAAATGGGTGAATATCGGGGCAGGCGAACAGTTCGAGCCGGAGTTTCTCGCGATCAGTCCCAACAACCGGATTCCCGCAATCGTCGATCACGAGGCGGATGGCGGAGAACCGGTCTCGGTGTTTGAGACCGGTGCGATCCTGCTTTATCTCGCGGACAAGGCGGAGCAATTCTTGCCACATGATCTGCGTGGACAGATTGCCGCGACGGAATGGTTGATGTGGCAGATGGGCGGGCTGGGGCCGATGATGGGTCAGCATGGCCATTTCAAACTCTACGCGCCCGACCGGATCGAATATGCCACCGAGCGCTATCGCAAGGAAGTGCTGCGACTGTTTGGCGTGATGGACCGGCGGCTGGCGGATCATGACTATCTTGCCGGCGAGGATTACAGCATCGCTGACATGTCCTGCTTTCCCTGGGTGCAGACATACAAGCGTCAGGAAATCGACCTCGGCGAATTTGATAATGTGAAACGCTGGTACGAGACGCTGAAGCAGCGCGAAGGCTTGCGCCGCGGCATGGCCGTCGGCCGCGACAAGATCAATCGCAACCCGCAGGACGATGCCCAGACCCGCAAGACATTGTTCGGGCTGAAGGAATAGTGCACCTGCGCAGGCAGATGCCCATCTCCTGGAATTGCGTCGGCATCCGGTGTTAGGCAAGGAATTTGATCTGGCGGTCAGCGTCGAACATGACCGACGCTTGTTGGTGATGATTCAGGAGATGGACCCCGGCCTTTGCCGGGGCACAGGAAGGATTAATAAATGCCACTAACAGTAGAATTCTATTTCGACCTCTCCTCCCCATGGACGTGTCTCGCATTCCACAATATTCAGCCAATCATCAAGGACAATGGCGCAGAGATCATCTGGAAGCCGTTTCTTGTCGGCGGGGTGTTCAACGCGGTTAACCAGGATGTCTATGCGGCGCGGGAAAATCCCGACAATCGCAAATTCGTCCACAGTTTTCGCGTACTCAAGGACTGGGCAAAACTGGCCGGGCTGCCGATGAATTTTCCGAGCGAACATCATCCGGTAAAGTCGGTGCATGCGATGCGGGTCTGTTGCGTGCTGGAGGATGACCAGGCGGCATTGCACAAGTTCGCCACCGCTGCTTTCAACGCCTATTATGGGGAGCAACGTAATCTGGATGACCCGGAAGTGTTGATAGCGATAGCGAATGAGGTCGGTCTGGACGGTGCTGCTCTGGCGGCGCGGACCCAGGAGCAAGCGATCAAGGACCGGCTGCGCGCCAATACAGAGGAGGCGATCGCCCGTGGCGCTTATGGTTCGCCGAGCATATTTGTACCCTTTGGCGAGGGCGACAGAATGTATTTCGGCAATGACCAGTTGCCGCTGGTTAACTGGGCGATTAAACAAGGTTCGGTATAACATCGAATCTTCATTTCCGTTCGTGTCGAGCGCAGTCGAGACACAGTGGGAATATCAAGCTTCTCGACTTCGCTCGAAGCGAACGGGGAAGAGCAAAGGATAAAAAATGTCAGAACGCGTCACCATTACCGTCAAAGATCATATCGCCGATGTCCGCTTCAACCGGCCCGAGAAGATGAATGCGCTCGATGCGGAGCAGATTGATGCAATCGTCGAAGCCGGCGAAAAGCTGGCAGCGATGGAAGGCATTCGTGCCATTGTTCTTTCCGGTGAAGGCAAGGCTTTCTGCGCCGGCCTTGACATGGGTAGCTTTGCGGCGTCGGCCGCATCTGCATCGGAGCCAGGCAAGGATGGCGACAAGTCACCACTCGCCAACACCCTGACCGAGCGCACCTTTGGCAATGCCAATAAATATCAGCATATCGTGCTGCTGTGGCGGAAATTGAAAGCGCCGGTTATCGCGGCGATCCACGGCCCGTGCATCGGTGGCGGTCTGCAATTTGCCAGCGCCGCCGACATTCGTGTGGTCGCACCGGATGCAAAAATGTCGATCATGGAAATGCGCTGGGGCCTCATCCCGGATATGGGCAGCTACACCACCTGGCGCAGCTTTGTCCGCGACGATATCTTGCGGGAACTTACCTATACAAACCGGATATTCACCGGCGAAGAAGGCAAAGAACTAGGCTTTGTTACCCACTTGTCCGACGATCCGCACGCGAAAGCCATGGAAATTGCCGCCGAGATCGCAAGCAAACATCCGCAAGCGGTGCAGATCGCCAAAGACCTGATCAACAAGCTGCCCGATATGAACGAAGACGAGATACTGATGATGGAATCGATCGGTCAGGACAAGGTCAGCCGCACACCCAATCAAGTGGAAGCGGTCATGGCGTTCATGCAGAAGCGGGAAGCTAATTTCACGGACTAATTCGCTGCTTTCGGATTGGCTCCGTTCGTCCTGAGCTTGTCGAAGGACCTTCCAAAGCTTCCAATGGCTTCGCTCGAACGGCAAGGCTGCCGCGAAGTCAGCCGGTGGTTCGCATCTTTTCGAGCTCATCAACCACTGCCTGACGCAACGGCTTGCCTTCGCCATCTGTGCGGCAGACGATGATGGAATCGCAGGTGGCGATACACTGACCGTTCTGGAACATGGCCTGCGCGATCACATAGCTTGAGCTGCCGATCTTGCTGACGCCCGAACTGACTTCGACGTCATCGGGATATTGGCCTTCGCGCAGATAGTTGATCGTCACCGCGGCGACCATGCTCCGCTCGTTCCTGGGCCGGTCGCCCCACGGCCTTAGCGTACGGTTCAGCCGAACCCTCGCATTCTCGAACATCGCCGCAAAGGCGACATTGTTGAGATGCCGGTTGGGATCAATATCCTGAAAGCGTGTCTGCATGACGACGGATACGGGATAATTTTCGGCAAGCAGCTGCCATGGTTCAGGACGGGCCATATTGCTTCAGCTCATTTTCGCGACAAGGTCTTTTTGCAGCGTCTTGCAGGCAAAGATATAAAGGCCGCCCGCGATGAAGAATATACCGACGATGTAGATCATCGACCAGCGCAGCCCTTCCGCGCTTGCCGTCAGGCAGGCCCCGGCCTTGGCTGCACCGAGTGTTGCTATCAGGTCTTCTGGTCTGCCTTTGCAGAGCTGGCCGGTCAGCTCTGCGGCGAACTGCGAACTGGCAAGATTGGCGTTCATCAGCATGTCGCTGGCAATGCCCATTACCAGTGGACCGCAGCCATAGCCGATGAGGTTGACGATGAACAGAAACAGGGCAACGGCGGTTGCCCGCGACTGCGGGCTCGCAACACCTTGGCAGATTGTATATTGCGCACCAAGATATCCATAGTGAAGGACGGCAGCGAACAGCAACGCCGTCAAGGCGAAGGGGACGCTGTCTGTGGTGAAGCCCAGCCAGTAAAGTGGCACGCAAATGATCAGCATGACGCCCGGTAACCAGGCCACGACATTGGGATGGCGACCGCTCATCTTCTCGGTCAGATATCCCGTGAAGAAAGCGCCGACAGATGCGGCCAGGCCCAGCGGGACGGCAATCTGCAGCGTCACTTCCGAGATCGACATTTCGTGCACGCGCTGGAAAAAAGCGACCTGAAAATTGCTGACACCATAGCCGATAAAGGCGACCAAAGCGGCGGCGATCATGTTGATCCAGAAGCTGCGCTTGGCCGACAATTCCCTGACCGTCTCTGCAATGCCCATTTTCTGCGGCTTGGTTGCGGTTGGCGGGTCAGCGTAGCCACGTGGAGGCTCCTCGACCGTGAAGAGGAAAATTACGCCGAAAATCACGCCCGGTACACCCAAGGCCAAAAACGCCTCGCGCCAGGAAAATAATTCGGTGATCGGCCCGCCGAAGGCATTGGCTAGGACGCCGCCCAATGTGATGCCCATGGTGTAGATGGCGATTGCCCTGGCGCGGCTGCGAGGCGGGAAATAGTCGGAAATGATCGAATTGGCTGCGGGTGTTAGGCCCGCTTCCCCGATGCCGACGCCGATACGGAAAACCAGCAGTGCGATGAAGCTGCCAGCTATCCCGCACAATGCGGTCATGAGCGACCACAGGATGACACTAGCGGCGATGATTTTGACACGGTTCATGCGTTCGGCAAGCCGGGCGATCGGTATGCCCATTACCGTATACATCAGGGCAAAGCCGAAGCCGGACAGCAAGCCAAATTGCCAGTCCTGCAGCTTGAATTCTTCGATGATCGGCTGGGCGACGACGCCGATCAATATGCGATCGATGAAGTTCAAAGTGTATAGAAGCATCAACGAGATTATTACATAGTTCCGATACCCATCGGATCGATATGCCAGTCCGGTATTCGTCAGCGGCCCTGCCTGTGTCGCGGTCATGCTCTCTCCATCATTTTCTTTGATTGATGGCCTGAACCTGTGGTCAAGTCCAGCATACTTTGTGTTTCAAACTATGCGCCGTGATCCAGAAATTTTTTCTGAAGCCTAGCTGTTGGTCCAGCTTTCAATAATATTTCAAAATTGTCGAAGTATCTGTTAATGGTCATATCGAAAACCATGGAGCTAATTGAAAAATTAGGGGGCCTCAATGGCAATAGGGTGGTCAATTTCGACCATATTTGAACAAGACTGGTCACGTTGTTATTCGTGTTTGGGAACTTGCGGGTTTTCCCAATGCCGATTCGATTGGTTTTCTTCGAGATGACGGTAAGCAATATTGACAAGCTGAATGATGGCCAGCGCGATTGCTTGCGGTTTGTGCTGGCGCATCTCAATTCAAAGGAAATTGCGCGCGAACTCGGCGTGTCTCCGCACACTGTGGATCAGAGATTGCGCACAGCCATGCGTATTTTGAATGCGCAGTCGCGTTTTGAGGCGGCACGAAAATTTGCCGCTAAAGATCAGCAACAAGCGTATCAACCATTGATATATCAATCGTCGACGGTTGAGCCGGCACGGGAAAACAGGGAACAGGAACCGTCATCCGGGAGAACCAGAAACAAAAGAACCGGCGAAACGGATGATGGTGCGAATGCGGATAGCGGCAGTGCTATCATGGCTTTGGAGCCATCCGAAATCCGGCATCGGCCGCTTCCCGTTCCACGCTTTCGTGGCGAGAAAAACAGTCTTGCTACGTTCGAGCGGTTGGGTTGGATATTGGCCATTGCAATTGGGTCCGCTTTATCTTTCGGCGGCCTTGTAGCAGGACTGGAAGCGCTTTCCCGGCTAAGAGGATAAGCGACACCCCCTCCGGCCAACGCATTCGCCCGTTGACGATATTACACGAATGCACGTGTGATGTTGCAGCCTTAGGAAAGGAACGATGATGCTAAAGCAACGACGAGACGCAGCCGAGAATGTGGCGAAAAGACTGTTTGCGGCAGAACAGGCCATTGATGATGCAATATATATAGTGTCTGATTTGGCGGGATATATGCCGATTGCACGGACGAACGCCAAACTCTCGGCTGTTGTTGGCCAAGATGCGATTGTTCAGGCAGCGGAAACATTATCTGCATTGGTTGCGGCTAGAGGACATCTGGTCACAACCCACAACCATCTGGCAGAAACCCGCGACCTGATTGGACTGCAGGCAATGGCTATGGGGAGCGGTGATATGAAGCCATCGGAATTTGGCCAGATGAAGATTGAGAATATAGTCAATATGGTTGATCATGCGGCCTAACCGCTCGCATGCATGACTGTCGCGATTATTAACAAACTGAAGCCAGCATTAGGGATGATGTGGTGATCCACAACGCGATAGGGGCCTATGTTTATTATATATTCCTGTTCGTCTGTTGTGGATATGCAATTTTGCACGGTGCTCGTTCGGAATATATAGGGACAGCGATCATGATAATAGGGTCGTTATCATCCTTAGCTGTTGGTAGTTTATTGGGAACGCCATGGACGGGTCTGGAAGCGGAAATATTCGCCATCGACGTTTTAGCACTCATTGCGCTAATTTGGCTGACACTTGAATCTGATCGCTTCTGGCCGATATGGGCGACCGCCTTCCACCTATTGGCGGTAACCATTCATGCGGCGATGATGGTGGCACCGCAGATCACTCCGTGGGCTTTTGCAACAGGCTCAGTTTTCTGGGCCTATCCGATGCTGTTGGCATTGGCGATCGGATCCCGTGAAAACCAGCCTTTTCTAACGGAGCGCAAAATAAAGTCAGGTTAACGTCGGCGCGCAGCCAACCATTTGTATTTTAGTCATTATCGAAAATATTTCGCAGAAGTCCGCTTCTGCACACACCCGGAGTATGTTCATGGCGAGCGATCAAATTTTGCCGTTTCTCGACTTCATCCAGAAGGAATTGTTGCTGTTCGCCAGCTTGTCCTTTCTGATCGGGTCAGCCGACGATCTGTTGTTCGACGGGTTGTGGCTTTTTCACCGCCTGAAACGCAGACTGTTTGTCTATTCACGCTACGAACGGGCCACCGTGGAAAGCCTCGAAAGTCCGGCACCCGAATGCCGCATGGCGATATTCGTGCCGGCCTGGAAAGAGGCGGAGGTCATTGGCGCGATGCTGCAGCGCTGTTTGCGGCAATGGACCGCGAGCGAATACCGAATTTACGTGGGTTGTTACCCCAATGATGCCGAAACGATTGCGGCTGTGGCAGCGGCATCCGCCGGTAGCGAGAAAATCAGGCTCGTTATATGTCAACGAGACGGACCGACCACCAAGGCGGATTGCCTCAATCATCTCTGGGATGCCCTCTGTCGCGACGAGATCGAGGAAAATAGTAATTATGCTGCAATCATATTGCACGATGCGGAGGATATTGTGCATCCCGAGGCATTGAGACTTTTCAAACATCTGATTGGACGCGCTGCATTGGTTCAATTGCCGGTCATCCCCCGACGGGCAAAAGGATCGCGCTGGATCGCCGGCCATTATGGCGATGAGTTTGCCGAATTGCATGGCAAACAAATGGTGCTGCGGGAAGCGCTCGGCGCGTCCATACCCTCTGCCGGTGTCGGCTGTGCCTTCGCCCGGGATGGACTGCAAAAACTGTCGGTCAAAACCCAGGGAAAACCGTTTGATGCGGGCAGCTTGACTGAAGATTATGAACTGGGGCTCCATCTGACTGGCGGAGAGGCTCGCGGCATTTTTGCCCGGTTGCGAGACCAGTACGGCCAACTGGTTGCAACCCAGGAATTTTTCCCGGAGAAACTGGAAGATGCGATTCGTCAGAAAAGCCGGTGGATGGCCGGTATTTCCTTGTCCGGATGGGACCGGCTGGGCTGGAAGAACAGCTGGCGGGAGAACTGGATGCGCCTGCGTGATCGCAAGGCCAGCTTTGCCGCCATTGTCGTGGCGATCGCCTATATAGCCGTGATTTTGATGGGCATATTGCTTCTCGCTGACTTGATCGGGATTTACCGTGCCCAGCCGGTTTCCCGTTTTCTAAAGCTATTGCTGTTTCTCAACGGCGGATTTCTGATGTGGCGGCTGTTGATGAAATTCTATTTTGTTTTTGCTCTATACGGCTTGCGCGAAGCATCATTGTCGATACCCCGGACAGTCGTCGCCAATCTGATCAATATCATGGCGGTCTGGCGCGCCCTCAGCCAATATATTGGTCAGCTGGCCGGACAACCTGCCCATTGGGAAAAAACCAGTCATTTTTATCCGGACGCCCGGAATATCAAGCAACTCAGGCCGCAAAGTACCGCGGGCAACAGAGGCTGACCTTTTGCTGGCGACCACCGCAGGTGCGCCGTTACGGGCAATGGCCAGTCTGGCGGCAATCTGGATATTGGTGCGCGTCATTTCATGGCACAGTTCGCCAAATATGGTGCCGGGGCCGCCGGACCCGGTCGCCACCAACACGGCGTATCAAGTTGTGAACAACCAAGTGCAACGGGGCCTCGGCCAGCCCTTAAATCCCTCAATCGAAGAGCGGCAGGACGTAGGAGAAATACACCGATACAAGTTAGTCCGTATTGCGGAGCGTGGAGCGGACCACGTTCCCATTGCGGAACAGCCAGCAGCAATTGTGCCCAATGGGTCCCTGTTGCAGTGGCAGGACTCCGACGAGGTTCGCAACTTTTTTCTGCTGACGTCCTTCACCCGGTCCGGCGCTGTTTCAACTGATGATGCCAGAACAGGCCCGCCTTATCCCCCTCCACCCGCTTTGGACAAAAACAACAGGGTATCCGCCTATTTCTGGATTTTCGCGCGGCAAAATTCCAGTGTCAATGAAGAGGCCCGGAATAACGGAGGGCGAACGGTATCCAACGGCCAATATGGTGGCAGTCAGGCTGGAGCAATATTATCCTATCAAATATTGGACAGGCCGGTACCGGAGATTTCGGTTTATGGCCGTCTCTCAACTGCACTGGATCCGTGGAGCCAAAGGGAGGCTGCATTGGGCACCCGCATCCAGCCGATCCGGAATCTTCCTCTCGCTCTGCACGCGGAACAAAGGTTTGATATAAGCCCGGGAGGCGCTTCCGGAACGGCTTTCTATGCGACTGGCGGGACCGGCCCGGATCAGATCGTGGAAAAATTCACGCTCGAGACTTATGCGCAGGGAGGATATGTCCTTGGTCCGAATGAAACCTATTTCTTTGACGGGTCAGCGACCTTGCAGCGCCCGATAGCGGAACTGGGGCGGACCAAACTCTCCGTCGGTCCGGGAGCCTGGGCCGGTGGCCAACGCAAGGTCCGCCGAATGGATATCGGACCGCGGGCAGATTTGAGTGTTCCGCTAGGTACTATGTCAGCGCGCATTGCCCTTGACTGGCGGGTGCGGGTGGCTGGTGACGCGAGGCCCGGAAACGGAGCAGCCATAACCGTTTCTACCGGCTTTTGAGGGAACGGAGATTTGATCCTGTTCGGTGACCGGAATTATTTCGTAGCTTCGAGACAGCAACGCCCTTTATCCCGTAACAAAAAGAGATTAGTCCGTTGGCTATATGGACATATATCTGCCAATCGCCAATTTATCGGTTAATGCGTTTGTCATCATCCTTCTCGGCGGGCTGGTGGGCATATTATCCGGTATGTTCGGCGTCGGTGGCGGATTCCTGACGACGCCGCTGCTGATTTTCTACGGAATACCGCCAACCGTCGCCGCCGCATCAGCATCTACCCAGGTTACCGGAGCCAGCATTTCGGGTGTTGCCGCCCATATGCGCCGCAAGGGGGTCGATTTCCGGATGGGCGCGATACTAGTGGCCGGTGGCATTGGCGGCACAATAATCGGCACCGGGCTCTTCCAGATTTTGCAGACCTGGGGCCAGATCGATACCGTCATCAACGTTCTTTACGTCTTGATGCTGTCCAGTATCGGTGGCTTGATGTTCAAGGAATCTCTCCAAAGCGTGCGGGCGCTGCGCGCCGGCAAGCCGATGCCTGCCCGCAAGAGACGTCATCATCCGCTGGTCGCCAATCTACCCTTTCGCTGGCGCTTCTACCGGTCCGGCCTCTATATTTCACCGATTGCTCCCTTCATCCTCGGCTTGCTCACCGGCATATTGACCATGTTGCTGGGCGTCGGCGGCGGCTTCATCATGGTGCCGGCGATGTTATATCTGCTCGGCATGGGCGCGCAGGTGGTGGTCGGAACCTCGTTATTCCAGATCCTGTTCGTCACCATTGCATCGACGATGATGCATAGCATGACCACGCGGGCAGTTGATATCGTTCTGGCTTCGCTGCTGCTGCTGGGCAGCGTGACTGGCGCACAACTCGGTGCCAAATTCGCGCAGCGGATGCGGCCTGAATATCTGCGTCTGGCACTGGCATCCATGGTGCTGCTGGTTGCCATACGTATGGCATTGGGACTGGGATTCCAGCCGGCCGAAATCTACACGGTGCAACTCCTGTGAGGCAGCGTCACACTCTTTGTCACAGTCTTTTGACCCGCTTGCTGGCAGTTTTCGGCATTGCTCTGCTGACCGTGGCCGCGACCCCGGTGCTGGTTCCCGAAGTATCGCAGGACCGGATCAGTATCAAAGGCGATTTTAACGGCGCACAATTGCTGCTTTTTGGTGCTATCACCTATCCTCCGGGTACCCGAAATACCGATCAGGCTGATATCGTGGTTGTACTGAAAGGACCGGTTGAATCGATAGTCGTGCGCGAGAAACAGCAGATCGCCGGTATCTGGATCAACGCGGCGAGTAGCGAATTTCGCTCGGCTCCCGGCTTTTACGCAATTGCGTCCTCCAAGCCGATTGACGAGATCGTCGATGGTAAGACTGCAGACATTTACGAATTGGGGCTGCACCATTTACAGCTTTCTCCCGCCGGTGCGATTGACAGCCGCGAACTCGATCGTTTCGTTGACGGACTCGTCGACCTGAACTCCCGGGGAAATCTGTTCAAAAACCTACCCAATAGCGTCAAGATCACCAATAGCGTGCTGTATCAGGCGCGGATCAACCTGCCGGCCAGCGTGCCGGTTGGTGATTATACGGCAGAAACCTTCCTTGTTATCGATGGCCGGGTGGAGGCTGCCGAAGTCAAGGAGATCACCATCGAAAAGACCGGAATGGGCCGGTTCATTACAAATCTTTCCCAGAATAACGGCTTTCTATATGGCCTTATCGCCGTGTTTATTTCGGTATTTCTGGGCTGGTCAGCGGGCTATCTGTTCCGCAAGATGTGACGCTGATAGACGGCGAACAGCTTTGGCGTGGCTTTCTGGAGTCCCAGTAAATCTTCCTTAACCATGATCGACTAGTCCGGTGCCCTGACCAGTAAAACAGGAAAAACGCCAATGTCCGATATGGGTTCTCATGATTTCCCCGCCGCAAGGCCTCTCGCGGATTCTGAAAGTGAACCGCAAGAGGATGAGAACCGCGGCGCTGTTTCTAGGCGTAGCGAAGGTCACAAAATTGGCGAAGTCATCGAAATCGCGGGGTCCGGCTCCAAAATTGTTATGGACACGGCAATTCTTGGGGCACTACTCGACCATGCCGATCCGACTGTCAAAATGGCCGGCCAAGTGGGCAGCCAGGTTAAAATCCGTGTCGGCCAAACCTGGTTGCTGGCCAATATCCGGACCCAGCGGCTTTATGAAGGTCAGTCGGGACTGGTGATTGCCGAGATCGATTTTCTCGGTGAAGGCGACGAGGAAAAGCTGACTGGCCAGATTTACAATTTCCGACGTGGCGTGACCCGCTATCCGACCCCGGCATCGGTGGTCTATGCCGTGACGACAGCCGACCTCAAACAAATTTACGCTTCGGATGGCCGCGCCAATGTCGAAGTTGGTACAGTCTATCCAACTAACGATATTCGTGGCGCACTCTATGTCGACGCGATGCTCGGCAAGCATTTTGCTCTTTTGGGATCGACCGGTACCGGTAAGTCGACCGCAGCAGCGCTCATTCTCCATAAAATCTGCGATCTTGCGCCCGAAGGCCATATCCTGATGATCGATCCGCACGGTGAATATTCTGCTGCTTTCAAGGATAATGGCAAATTGTTCGACGTGAATAATCTCAACCTGCCGTATTGGCTGATGAATTTTCGCGAGCATTGCGAAGTGTTTGTCCAGTCCAAAGGCGATGCCAAGCAGATGGACTGCGATATTCTCGCCAAATGCCTGCTTGCAGCAAAAGCCAAAAACCAGGGTTCTGCCAATGTCACGAAGCTGACCGTGGATTCGCCGGTGCCTTATTTGCTTTCCGATCTGACAACGATCCTGCAGAATGAAATGGGCAAGCTCGACAAGGCGACCAACAGCGCGCCTTATCAGCGGCTGAAATCGAAAATTGACGAGATCAAGGCCGATCCGCGTTACAGCTTCATGTTTTCCGGCATGTTGGTCGGTGACACTATGGCGGCTTTTCTAACCAAGATTTTCAGACTGCCGTCGGAGGGTAGGCCGATTTCAATCATCGATGTCTCGGCGATGCCATCAGAGATCACGCCGACCGTGGTTTCCGTGCTCAGTCGGCTGGTGTTTGATTATGCAATCTGGGCCCGCAACGAACCGCAACGGCCTATGCTTCTGGTTTGCGAGGAAGCGCATCGCTACATCCCCAATGATGATGTTTCCGAGGAAAGCGCCGTCCGCGATATCCTCAGCCGGATCGCCAAGGAAGGCCGGAAATATGGTGTTTCGCTTGGTCTGATCACGCAACGACCATCCGATCTTGCCGAAGGTGTGCTCTCGCAATGCGGTACGATCCTGTCGATGCGTCTCAACAATGATCGCGATCAGGCCTTTGTGAAGGCGGCGATGCCGGAAGGCGCGCGGGGGTTCCTCGATTCCATCCCCGCATTGCGCAACCGCGAGGTGATCTGCTGTGGTGAAGGCGTTGCGATACCGATCCGTGTCTCTCTGGATACGCTGGCCGAGGAACGCCGCCCGGCGTCGGAAGATCCGATATTCTCCGATCTGTGGCGCGAAAATGGTGGCGAGGAAGAGATCGTCCAGCGGGTTATCAAGCGCTGGAGAGCGCAGGGCCGGTAATTATCGGCCGGACCGCTGGTTCATTTTCCGCGGCTGTTGATCGGGCGACGGCATATAAAATGCCGAGAGGGGCCGATGATTAATCGACATAGCAAAAGCTGGGCTCCGTACTAGAACGGAGACCCAGCTTTTGCTGTTACCTGTTTCGGCTGTGACCAATATGGGGTCCTGGCTGAGCCGAGGGCTTATCATCCCAACCGATCAATGGCTTCCTGCAATCGTTCGGCTTCCGCTTCTTTTTCCGCCAGATCAGCGCGGGCTTTCTCGACCGCTTCCGGTTTGGCCTTTTCTACGAAATTTGGATTGCCTAGGCGGCCGGCAAGCGACTTGGCTTCCTTCTGAGAGGCGTCGCGCGCTTTGCTTAACCGTGCCTTTTCTGCCTCGAAATCGACCGCACCGGCCAGTGGCAGCACATAGGTTGCACCGTCCACCACGATTTGGGCCGTCGCGCCTTCCGGGGCAGCATCAAAGGAAAAGCTTTCCAGCCTGCCAACGCGTTCCAGCGCAGAGCTTTGCCTTTTGATACGCTCTGCCAGAGCATCATCGCCATCGCGAACATGGGCGGACATTTTCGTTCCGGGCGGAATGTTAAGTTCGACTTTTGCCGTGCGAGTTGCCGAGATCAGACGAATGAGCCAGTCGACTTCGGCTTTGGCGTCCTTGTCGATTTCCGCTTTCGGTTCCGGCCATTTGGCGACGATCAGATCATATTTTCTGTCGCCCATCGCATGCCACAATTCCTCGGTGATGAACGGCATGAACGGGTGGAGCATGACGATGATTTGGTCGAGTACCCAGCCAGCCACGATACGGGTCTCGTCCGCTGCGCTGGCATCTTCACCCTGCAAAACAGGTTTGATGAGTTCGAGATACCAGTCGCAGAAGCGATCCCAGGTGAAGTGATAGATGGTGTTCGCTGCCGCATCGAAACGCAGGTCGGCCAGCGCCTTGTCGAGCGCCAGCTGCGTTTCGATCACTTCGGAAATGATCCAGCGATTGACGGGCAGCGTAGCTTCCGGCGCAGCCAGCGTTTTGCTGGCGCCGATGCCGTTCACTTCACAGAATCGCGAGGCATTCCACAGCTTGGTAGCGAAATTGCGATAGCCTTCGACCCGCTTGTCATCCATCTTGATGTCGCGGCCCTGGCTTTCCATTGCCGCCATGAAGAAGCGCAATGCATCGGCGCCATATTGGTCGATCAGACCAAGCGGATCGACGACATTACCCTTGGACTTGGACATCTTGGAACCATCTTCGGCGCGCACCAGCCCGTGTAAGTAGAGCCGCTTCCACGGCACGTCTCCCATCATCTTGATGCCCTGCATCGCCATGCGGGCGTCCCAGAAGAACAGGATGTCAAAGCCGGAGATCAGCAGATCATTGGGGTAATGGCGTTCGAGGTCTTTGGTCTTCTCCGGCCAGCCCAGGGTACCAAAAGGCCAGAGGGCGGAGGAGAACCATGTGTCGAGAACGTCGTTATCTCTCACTAGTGCAGTTTTGAGAAATTCACTCGTTGCTGTCTCGCTATCTTTCCATGGTGCCGAAACATAATCACCTAGATGATTATATACGGCAAAATCATGCATGCTCTCGGGATAATATTCATGAGCTTGGCGAAGAAGGTCGGCTTCGTTGATTGCAGCAAAAATTACCGGGCGAGGATTGTCGGGGTCTGTATCAGCGTCATCCCGAGGCGGTCCGTACCAAACAGGAATCTGGTGTCCCCACCAAAGCTGGCGTGACACACACCACGGCTGGATATTCTCCATCCAGTTGAAATAGGTTTTCTCCCAAGTCTTGGGCACAATCTCGATACTGCCATCGCGGACAGCCTCAATCGCGGGCTGCGCGAGCGTTTCTGCATCTACATACCATTGGTCGGTCAGCCAAGGCTCAATCACCACACCGCCGCGATCACCAAATGGTGTGGCGATTGTGCGGGGTTCGGCATCATGCTCGGTCTCTTCACCATCCTTGTTTTTCGAGACATGCGGGATCAGGAAACCCTGTTCCTTCAGCCGTTGCACGACCAACTCGCGGGCGCCGTTGACGCCATCGCGCTTGAACCGGTGCAGGCCGATATATTCTTCCGGCACCAGCCCGTCAGCGGTCTGGCAGACATTGGCCTCGCCATCGAGCATATTGAGCATCTCGCTGGCCGCAAAGCCCGCGCGCTTGCCGACTTCGAAGTCGTTAAAATCATGGCCGGGGGTGATTTTCACGGCGCCGGAACCCAGTTCGGGATCGGCATGTTCATCGGCGACGATTGGGACGCGCCGTCCGGTAATAGGCAGGACAACTTCCTCGCCGATCACGCTTTTATAGCGTTCGTCGCTCGGATGCACGGCAACCGCCATATCGGCCAGCATCGTTTCGGGCCGGGTCGTCGCGACTTCGATATAGTCCTGCCCGTTATCCAGCGTGACGCCATCGGCCAACGGATATTTGAAATGCCAGAAGCTGCCTTTTGTATCGACGGTTTCGACTTCCAGATCGGAAATCGCGGTTTTCAACGCCGGGTCCCAGTTCACCAGGCGCTTGTCGCGATAAATCAGCCCGTCATTATAGAGATCGACAAAGACCTTGAGCACGGCTTCGTTCATGCCCTCGTCCATGGTGAATCGCTCGTTCGACCAATCCATCGAACAGCCGAGACGACGAAGTTGCCCGGTAATCGTGCCGCCGCTTTCCTCTTTCCACGCCCAGACCTTCTCGACAAATTCCTCGCGGGTGAAGTCGGTGCGCTTTTCCTGACGCTCGTTCATCTGGCGCTCGACCACCATCTGGGTGGCGATACCGGCGTGATCCATTCCGACGACCCATAGCGCGTCCTTGCCCTTCAGCCGTTCGTGGCGGATGATAATATCCTGCAATGTATTGTCCAGCGCATGGCCGATATGCAGGCTGCCGGTGACGTTGGGCGGCGGATTGACGATCGTGAACGGTTCGCGATCATCGCGCTCAGGGCGGAAAAGGCCCTTGGTTTCCCAATGCTCATACCAGCGTGCTTCAATGGCGGCGGGGTCGAAATTTTTATCTAATGTCATGGGTCGTCTTTGGCAGCGGTTTGACAGCGGTTCAAGGCGCAAACAGCGATATCGTCATCCTGAACTTGATTCAGGATCCAGCGAAGGAGAAGGATAGCTTGGCTGAATCCAGTTCGGCGGGACGCTCAAGAAGCCAATATAGCATCAATCTCGGCATTTGCTTTCGCCCGCAATTGCCGTTTGCAGGCCTTGAAACCCGGTTGAGCCGCCAGTTCCTGGGCGCACGCGACTGCCTTGTCCAGCAATTGAGTTGGATCCGCCAGTTCGTCAGCCAGTCCGGCGCTCAAGGCTTCTATTGGTGTCAGCAAATGCGAAGACAGAGCGAGCCGCCGCCGCCAGACGGGATCGAGCCAGTGATCGAGGATCGCTTGTGGAACGGGAGGGAAGGGCAGGCCCGCCTTGGCTTCCGGCAGGCCGATTTTATAGTCGCCTTGCGCGGCGACAATCCAGTCGGCTGCGAGCGCCATGATTCCGCCGGCACCAATCGTGCTGCCGTTCAGCGCAACCACCACCGCGCAGGGCAGGCGATGCAGTGCCGCCGCAAAGGCGTCAATTGCCGCTGCTGCCTGTTTCTGGCCCGCTTTGTCCAGCGTCGCTGCGATTTTTGTATCCATGCCGCAGGTAAAATGTTCACCGGCACCAGTCAGAACGATGCCGTTTTTCGGCGGATTCTTGGCCAATTCCTGCAAGGCCGCTATCCCTTCTTCCAGCAGCGCCGGGTGGAGCGTGTTGCGTTCGCCGTTGGTCAGCGTGATGATAGTTGTGCCATCACGATCCTCCGTCGGGAAATAGGTCATCTCTCTGCTAACTCCAAAACAGCGAACATAATCAACATGGATAACGCCAAAACACATGCTGCAAGCGGAACGTCAAGCAACCAATCCAAGATTTGGTTGAGGCCTAACCACGCCGTGTTGGCAGCATTAATCCCAAAAAATTCACCGATGGGTAATGGCAACCAACTGCCGTAGATTAGCCAGGCAATGCATTGACCAACGAAAATCAGTGGCCCAATTGCTAGAATCAAAAATAGGCTTGGAAATATCCAATGGGCGTTGTTATCAAGCCAGTCGTTGGACTGATCGTTCATTTCCCCTCCGCTGTCCATTTCCCCATCCAGTCAAACACCGTGCGATACCATTGCACGCTGTTCTTGCCTTTCAGCACCCAGTGGTTTTCATCAGGGAAAATCAGCAATTTGGAGGGAATCTCCATTTCCTGCGCAACCGTGAACGGCATGATGCTCTGCGTGTAGGGGATTCGGAAATCCTTCTCGCCGTGGATGAACAGCGTCGGTGTCTTCCAGTTGGTGATCTTGTTCACCGGGTTCCATTTTTCCGGATTGGGCCGTGTCCACCAGTTGCCGCCGTGATCCCACTGGTCGAACCAGAGTTCTTCGGTGCTCAACGCCATCGCGCGCAGGTCAAAAACACCGGCATGGTTGATCAGGCAATCGAACCGGTCGGGCCAGTTGCCTGCAATCCAGTTCATCATATAACCACCGTAGGAGCCGCCCAGGGCACAGGAACGTTCGCCGTCAATCTGCTTGTCTACCCTGAGCGCCGCTGCATATCCCAGTTTCAGGTCTTCCAGCGGCTTGCCGCCCCAGTCCTGATTGATGCTGTCCGTGAATTCTTGTCCGTAGCCGGCCGAACCGTGAAAATCGACCGTGACCACAGCATAGCCCTGCGCCGCCATCACTTTGGGATTCCAGCGCGTCGACCAGCTATTGCCGAAACTGCCTTGTGGCCCACCGTGCACCAGGAAGGCCATTGGCAGCTTGCCAGTCGCGCCTGCCGGTTTGAGGATCTGTCCCCAGACTGTGTCACCATTCGCTCCGGCAAAGTTAAAACGCCGGATATCGACCTCATCTATTGCAGCCAGTTCACGGCCATTGATGTTGGTCAGTTGCGTGACCGTGCCATCCGCCGCGCGGCGATAAAGATCTGTCGGTGCCTGCAGGTTGTTCATCGTGTAAATCAGCGAGCCGTCGCGCAACGGAATGGTTGTCCCGACATTACCGCCCGCAGTCAGTCGCGTGACCTTCCCTGTCTCGACTTCGACCGCGAAGGCCGGATGATCGAGCACGTCCTGTGCGGTTACGATGAGATATTTATCGTCTGGCGTCCAGACGATCGAGCCGACCGACCGGTCCCAGTCCTTTGTCAGGGCGATGGCTTCGTCTTCATCGCTGCCTTGTTTGCGCAATTTCACGACAAGCCGATCTGACTCATAGCCCGGTCGCTCCATCGCCGCCCAGGCCAGCCATTCGCCGTCGGACGAAAAGGTCGGCAATGTGTCTGTAGCCTTGTTTTTGCTGGTGAAATTTACGGTTTCTTTGCCATCAATCTTGGTGCCGTATATATCAATATTGGTCGACTTAGGCTCATTGCGGTCCGCGATCCTGAGGGCGAAGAACAAGCCGTCTTCTCCAGGTACCCAGGTAATTTCCTCACCGCCGCCAAATGGTTTGGAGGGACTGTCACCGACCAGATCGCCGTCCAGCGCCGTGCCGTCTCCAGCGATTTTACCGTCCTTCAGATCGAAGGCGAATATCCGGCTGTAATTTCCCGGTGTTTCCCAGCTGGACCAGTGGCGGATGAAAAGCTCGTCATATTCGCGACCGGTTCCCGGTCCGGGCTCGGCCCGGTTTCCATCGGTCTCACAACCAAAAGTCGGGCAGTCTCTGGCAATGTCTCCCCAGAGGGCAATCTGCTCGCTGGTTGGCGACAGCTTGAAGCCGGCAATATCGGCTTTCAAATCGCTCGCCTGCACAGGTGCTCCGATATCATCGCCGGTTTTTAGATTCGCATGCCAAAGCTGTTCTGAACCGCTGGCGTCGCTCAGATAATAGAGGCTGCCATCCGGCGCGAACGCGGGACTGTGTTCGCTTTTTCCAGCCTTGTCGACGATACGACGGGGAACGGCATTGTCTATATGGACGTCCAATAGATAAATGGCGCTGGACCGCTCATAGCTTTCAGGATCGGTTTCCGTGACGTCAAAGGCTGCCCATTTCTCGTCCGGAGAAACCGCGACCGAGCCCATGCGTTTCAGCGTGGCTAGGTCTTCCACTGTCATCGGCTTAGCCGAGACCATTGCGGGGAATATCGTGCCCGAAACGAGCAGCGCGGCGGTGAATGTTTTGAAAAATTTTGTCATAGTCAGCAGTCTAGCACGGCTGTCCGACAAGGCAATTGGGATTAGGTCTGCAGGCCTATTTCTCGTTCAGCCGCTGAATTTCGCGCGCCACCAGTTCTTCGACCAGATCCGGCAAATTTGCATCCAGCCATTGCTTGATCATCGGCCGCATCAAATCGCGGGTCATGTCTTCCAGCGAAGTGCCACCGCTCGCTAGCGCTGCTGGTCGACGCTCCATCGCTTCTTTCTCGACCAGGGCCGAGAGCGACTGACGCATGCTGTCCAGCTTGTTGTCGTCGATCAGCCGCTCTTCCTTGCGGCGGTCGCCAAACACGCCGCTCGCGGACGACTGTTGATGCTCCGGCAATTCGTCGGTCAGTTCTAGTATTTCTTCATTCCGTTCTGCCGGCGTTATGTCGGGAACGGCCTGCAGAGCCGGTTTCATAGGGGTTTTACGGCGAGGCAAGGGGCGATCCTCATCGATCGCCTTGTCTTCTGCGATGATCCGTTTGATCGACGAGAGGATTTCCTCCATCGATGATTCCCTGTTCTGTTCAGCCATGTGCGAAGCCCCCAAACTTATACTCGGTTGCCGGAACTGATCGACGCCATTCATTCTACTTGCGCGTCGGTGTCTCGGGCAACGGCTCTATCTCCGCTTTTTGCGCTTGTGTGTCAACGGTTCTGGTAGCTTGTGGTTCCGGATTGGGATCACTCTGATAGTCGTAGAATATATCGTCGACCCGATCATAATTGAGGTCGGGATCATAAAGCGGTCCGCCTTCCAGCCCCAGATCGCGGGCTTCCGCCCGGCCCATGGCGGCGAGCAGGGAGAAACCTGCGACATAGCTATTGCGGCGCGCGGTGACCAATTGCACCTGTGCGTTCAGCAATTCCTGTTCAGCGTTCAAAATATCCAAAATGGTCCGGTTGCCCACAGAATTTTCTGCCCGTACACCTTCTAGTGACAGGCTCGCAGCGGCAACGGCCCGCTCCGAAGACTGGATAACCCGTTCCGATGCGCGCCAGCTGGAATAGGCCGCACGGGTCTGCGAGATTACATCACGCTCGATCGCGATCAGTTGTTCATAAGCTTGGCCAGAAAGCGCCTGTGCCTGACGAATTTGCGCCGCTGGACGACCGCCTTGATAGATCGGCATGGTCGCCCGAATCCCGACTTCTGCAGTGGATTGCTCCTGGACAAAAACGCTGCCCGGGACATTTCCGCCGAGTGTGCCGTGATAATTTAGATAACGCCCCTGGGCGTAAGTGCTGACCTTGGGCTTGTTGCCCGCGCGCGCGGTCTTGATATCAAATTCGGCGGCATCGCTGCGTTCCTTGGCGGCGAGCAAATCCGGGTTATAGGTCAGCGCCAGATCAACGGCCTGATCTGGCGTTTCCGGCAAGTTCGGCAAAGGTGGAGGCGGCTCCAGATCACCGGGCTCGTGTCCGACGAGAGCGATATAATTTTCCTTGCTGCGGATCAGGCTCGCGCGGACGGTTTCCAGATCGCCTTTTGCAACTTCCAGACGTGATTCGGACTGGGCGACGTCGGTCCGCGTCAAATCGCCGATTTCGAACCGGTCACCGGTTGCTTCCAGATTGACAGAAAGCACGCCGACATTGGCGCGGTTGAGTTTGACAATCGCTGTGTCGCGAATGACGTCCATATAAGTGGCAACGACATTGCTGAAGATGCTCGCCTCGGTCGCACGGAGGTCATATTGGCCTGCTTCCACTCTGGTGCGAGCGGCACGGATAGCATTTTTTACAGCTCCGCCGGAATAGATCGGAACATCTACCGAGCCTCCCGCCGTAGACTGGCGGAGCGGTGCGGTAAAACTGTTGGCGCTGCGCAGAAAATTTTCCTGGAAGCCGAAATCGGTAGTGGCACTGGGGCGTCCGTCGGCTTTGGCAATCGCAACGGTTTCGTCGGTTGCACGCTGCGCTGCCCGCGCGCCGGACAGAGTCGGGTTGGTCTGATAAGCGGCTTCCAGCGCATCCCGCAACGTGTCGGCTTGCACTGGTGCAGACAGCAACGCCACGATAGCTGTTCCGAGGAAAAGGCGGCGTCTACTCATCTCATCACTCTCCCGGAGGGCTTAAAATTTGAAGCTTTTTGCTTTTTCAAAGCCGGGCAGAGGACAGGCCCCGCAATCGGCAAAATATTGATAGCCAATATGCTCTCCTGCCGTACGGCCCAATGCAAGGCGGGACACGCCGTCATTCATGACAGCTGCGACAATGCGGCCATCGGGCGCGAGTTGATCAACCAGAGCTTGTGGAATCTCGTCTACCAGTCCGTCGATGACGATCGCGGAATACGGTGCCGATTGAGCCCAGCCGTCCGCATGATTGCCGGTTTCCACCTGGACATTGTCAAACTCCGCCAGATTTTTAGCAGCCGTTGCCGCCAGTTTCGCATTTTGTTCGATCGCCACAACAGACCCGGCGAGTTGCGCCAAGGCCGCTGCCGTATAACCGGTAGCGGCGCCGATTAGCAGGACATTGTCCTCCTTCGTCGCATGCGCCACATTCAGCAGTCGCCCGGTGGCAAGCGGCGGGTTCAGGGCCCGGCCTTCGCCAATTTGCACGCCGCGGTCGGCATAAGCGAAACTGCGCTGGGCAGCGGGAACAAAATCTTCACGAGCAATGTGGCTCATCGCTGCGATAACCCGCGGATCGCTGACTTCGGTTGTGCGCAACTGGCTGACAACCATGGCTTTGCGCATTTGTTTGAAATTTTCCTGGCCCAAGCGTTGATCCTCGCAATGTAAGTTCTGCGTCCATGCCATTTCTGTATTATGAATACAATACACTATGGCGGAGATTTTGTCGCTTCTAGACCGGCTTGCGCCTTGCGCCAAGATGGATTCCGGTGATTTTCTGCTGACTGCGTCTTTTGCGCGACATACGGGCATTTTCGCCCTATCTATGACATTAGAAATAGAGGACGCAACTTTGGGTTGACTTTCGCCGCAAAGCGAAGCAATTCGCGCCCTCTCTCCGGCCCGATGGCGGAGTGGTGACGCAGCGGATTGCAAATCCGCGCACCCCGGTTCGATTCCGGGTCGGGCCTCCAGAGACTATCCAAATCCTCTGTCATCGATTCAATCGCCAACGAGTCGCGTGCGTTTAGGCATGTGCAATGGTCCTGTGCGTCAGTACCCGCCCCGAAACATACTGAAATCGTCGGACAACAGCCGCGTAGCACCGCAGCGACTGAATATTACAGTTTTGTTGCAGTTATGTTGCATTCATCGTCATATAAGTGTAACAATGCGATATTGGTAGAGGAGAATATGCTATGATAACCGCTAAAATACTGGGATCTGCAGCTGGAATAATCTTGATGGGCAGCGCCGCTGTTGCCCAACCCTCCGGCGAAATTGGCTATGCGCAAGGTGCGCTGGGCTACGACGCGCTGGTGTCCGGCAACAATGAACTGGCTCTGCAGCAATTGCAGGCTTCCGAAGAGGCCCATGCAACGGATCCGGCCCGCCTGATCAATCTTGGCCAGGCCTATGCCCGACTGGGTCGCACAGGCGACGCTGCACAGATGTTCACGGCTGCCATGCAAAGCAACCGCAATTTTGACCTGGTGCTCGCCAATGGCAAAGTGATCAATTCCCGCGATGCCGCTGAACTGGCTTTGCAGAATCTAAACCATCAGATTGCCGCCCGCTAACCGGAAGCAAGTTCGGGGAGCTATTCCCGCACGCTATAGATTTTTGAAAGGTGGCCGTTTTCGCGGCCATCTTTTTTTATGCATCCTGTAAATCTGTTGGGTTCAAAATCCGGGCAAGCCCTGCAAAGCTGCTAGCCCGGAGAGGTTGAAAAATATTCGTCATAATTGAGTCTTCAAACCGTCATGCAAACAGCATCGCCGGGTCATTTCCTGTCCCTAGTGCCCTTCCCTGAGGGCGATGGGGGCCGGTTGATTCGAACCGCATCGTTTGATTCGAAAGTATCAAATCAGTTTTTTGCGGAGACCAATCCCATGTTGAATAAGCAATTTCGTTCCTTTCTGTTTGCAGGTGCTGCAGCTGTCGCGGTAACCGCTTGTGGCGCCGACGATGTCGCATCGCCGGGAGAAGGCAATATCGTTGTGCTGCCGGCACCGACGCCAACGCCAACACCTACTCCGACGCCAACTCCGACGCCAGGTACGCCGGCAACGGATTGTCCGACTGGCTTCACCAATGCCGGTGTTCTTGCGAACAACCGGGTCTGCCAGATCCCTAACAGCATTCAGACCGCTTTGACGGTCCCGGAGCGTGCCGGTACTATTTATTCGATGAGCGGACGTGTCGAGGTCGGCACCGACGTTGGCGGTGATGGCGCAGCGGCGGGTGGCGTATCCAGCAGCCTCACAGTGGAGCCGGGAGTGGTTGTTTTTGCCCAGAGCGCAACAACATTCCTGATCGTCAATCGCGGATCGACATTCAATGCGCCCGGTTCGGCAAACAACCCGATCATTTTCACCTCGCGGCAGAATATCGAAGGCACAACAACCGATACTGACTCGAATCAGTGGGGCGGCATTTTGGTGCTTGGCCGTGCACCGATCAGTAACTGCATTGGCGCTGTGACCGGCGGAACTGCTGGATGTCAGCAGCTGGCGGAAGGTGCTGGCCCATCCGATTTCTATGGCGGAGACCAAGCTACCGACAATAGCGGTACCATCAGCTACCTCCAGGTTCGCTATACCGGACGCGCTGCATCGGCCAATCAGGAACTTCAGGGTCTTACCCTGGGTGGCGTTGGTGCGGGTACCAATATTTCCTATGTCCAGATTCACAATAGTGGTGATGACGGTGTGGAAATCTTTGGTGGTACGGTAAATCTGAACCACCTGATAATCACAGGTGCCGACGATGATTCTCTTGACACCGATGTGGGTTACAAGGGTGCTATCCAGTTCGTTATCGGTGTTCAGAACACCACTGGTGGCGACACGTTGTGGGAAGTTGACTCCGACGATGACAGCGGCTTCGATTTCACCCCGCGTCAGGACGTCAAGCTGGCCAATTTCACCTTTATCCAGCGGAAGACAGGCGACAAGGTCATTCACCTTCGCGGCGGACCGGACGCAGCTATCCTCAACGGCGTTCTGGTTGGACCAGGAACCTGCATAGACATCGATCAGGCCGAAACGGTTCAGGCTGCGAATGCCGCGCTTGACGAGCTTGGGCCCCCACGGATTCAGTCGGTTGTTGGCAGCTGTGCAACGGGCGATTTTGACGCGGATGCTGATACATTTGAAGCCACTGCAGTGAATGCAGCGGGCAATGTGAACAATGACTTCAACTTCGTTTCCAGTCTCGTCTCGCTGTTCATTAATGGTGCAAACGAGGCAGCGGTGACGCCGGTTGCGAATATCACAAGCTTCAGCCCGGACTTCGTGCAGGTCGATTATATCGGTGCCGTACGCGACATCAACGATCTCTGGTACCAGAGCTGGTCCTGCAACGCGACTTACGCCGATTTCGGTGCGCTCCGCAATTGCGCCAGTTCGCCGGTCTCCTGATCGCTCAGACAAGTTCAGGAGGTGGCGGCGCATGCCGCCACCTCCCTTTCTTTATTTTCGAGGGATAATAAATGTCCAAATCTGTTCCACTCGCTAGCCTTCTTCTCCTTTCCACCGCCCTCAGCCCGTTTCCGGCTTTGGCGCAGGCAACCCCGGCCGATACGGATCAGCCTGCTGAGGCAGATCCGGCTGAAGACAGCAATGTTGAAGATGACGTCGACATTTCTGCGCCAGGCGGGGGTTTTAGCGGCGAGATTATCGTCCGCGGGCGTTATATTCCCAATTCCATACGCAATAATTCGAGCGTGATTTCCGTTCTTTCGACGGAAGATATTGCCAGATCGGGCGATGGTGATATCGCTGGCGCACTGGAACGGGTCACCGGCCTTTCGGTCGATAGCGGCGGCTTTGTTTATGTTCGCGGTCTCGGCGACCGCTATTCACAGGCCTTGCTGAATGGTACACCCATTCCTTCACCCGAACCACTCAAGCGCGTTGTACCGCTTGACATTTTTCCTGCTTCGGTGCTGGCCAGTGCCACGGTTCAGAAAAGCTATTCAGTAAACTATCCCGGTGAATTTGGTGGTGGCCTGATCAATCTGACTACTGCCGCCATTCCCGATGAGAGCTATTTCGATTTTGGAATGGGCATCGGCATGAATAGTGAAACAACCGGAAAGCTTGGCTATACCCATTTCGGCAGCGACAGTGACTGGACGGGTTTTGACGACGGTACCCGCGATGTGCCGGCCGGATTGGCCGCGGCATTTAACGCCGGGTCCCGCATCGAACTGGGCCCTGATTTCACCCAGGAGCAATTGCAGGATTTTACCGCTAGCTTGGTCAACGCGCCGACCACATTGGTTCAGCGCAATAACGATATTCCGGTCAACTGGAGCGCCGATATGAGCGCTGGTCTGGTCAAGGATATTGGCGCCAGCCGTCTGGGCGTGATTTTCAACGCGTCCTACAGCAACAAGTTTTTTACCCGCGATTCAATCGAGCAGGGCGGTACCACCAGTATCGTTGCTGATGACGGGCGCAACGTGCGTACCGATCACAATATCGTGGTTAGCGGACTTCTCGGCCTGGGGCTTGAGGTGGACGAGCATGTCATCCGCTGGACGAATCTCTACATTCGGGATACTCTCAAACAGACGAGCCTCAAGGCGGCCGACAATATCAACACCGGCGAAATTGATCCGACGACGCCGGCTGATGAAATGCGGCAGCGAACCAACTGGATCGAGCGTCAGCTGATTGACACCGTGCTGGTCGGCGAATTCAAATTCGGCGATATATCGCTCGATGTTCGCGGTGGTTACGCGAATTCGCAGCGCGAAGCGCCCTACGAACGCTCCTTTACATATTTCTATGACCCGGTTGCGGAGGATTATGTGAATAACCTGCTGACCAACCCGCAGTCGGCTACCATCGCATTTAGTGATCTGAACGAGAATGTGTGGAACGGTGGCGTCGACCTGGCCTATGCCCTGCCAACGTCGCGCAACATAACATTGTCGACCGGCTATAGCTATGTGAACACGAGCCGGAATGCATTCCGGCGCGACTTCCGTTATTTCCCGACAAGTAGTTTGCCATTTGCTGTGAGCCAGGAGCGTCCTGATTATCTCGTTTCCGATTTCAATGTCTATGGCGGTTACACACAAGGCATCACCACTGACGGCATTTTCCTGCAGGAAGACCAAACCAATGCAGGGTCGCAGGCCTATGATGCAGAGCTGACGGTTCACGGTGCTTATGTAAAAGCGGATGTGGAGTTGCTTGACTTCGTTCAGGCCGAATTGGGTGTTCGCTATGAATCGGCAGAGCAGTCGATAACGGCGCTGGATATCTACAATGACGGTACGCTGGTGCAGACAGCGCCGCTCGAAAATGACTATTGGTTGCCCGCTGGCACGCTAACGTGGAATTTTGCGGATGACATGCAGTTCCGCGCTAGCGCTTCGAAAACCATAGCCCGTCCGCAATTTCGCGAACTGGCCCGCCCGCAATATCTTGACCCGGATTCCGGTCGGGTATTCTCGGGTAACCCGTTTCTTCAGGATAGCGAACTGTTCAATGCCGAAGCGCGCGTGGAATATTATTTCGGCGACGGTGAACGTGTATTGCTTGCGGGCTTTTACAAAAAGATCGACAATCCGATCGAACCCGTTGCATTCATCCCTGCCGGCAGTTCGGATTTCCAGACCACATTTGCCAACGCTCCGGAAGCCCAGCTTTATGGTGCTGAAATCGAGCTGCTGAAATATTTCCCGATGGACGGGCTGGGGGATTCAGACTTTTTTGCGGATAGAAGGTTCGTTGCGATTGCCAACTATACCTATACCGACTCCAAGCTGAAGGTTGGCGCGAATGATACGACCATATTGGACGATACGCTTGGCGTTCGTCCGGCAAATCAGGTTTTCATTGATGGCGCGCCATTGACCGGACAATCGAAGCATCTGGCGAATTTTCAATTCGGTATAGAAAATACAGAACGGCTTTCGCAATATACCTTCCTGCTCAGCTATGCGAGCGACCGGGTGACCACGCGCGGTCCAATTACAGGCGGCCAGCCCGATCCTGATCTGGTGCAGGATGCCAGTCTGAAGCTGGATTTCGTTGCTAGAGAGGCTGTCACCATTGCTGGTCAGGAGCTGGAAATCAAATTCGAGGCCCGCAATCTGACCAATGAAAATTTCCGGGAAACCCAGTCCGGCAATGTTCTGATCATCAACCAGCAATATGATCTCGGTCGCAGCTTCTCCATCGGGGTCAAGGCGAAATTCTAGACCCTGCGCGAGCGTAACCTATCTGTCATCTAAGTGTCGCGGAGCCGTCACCCAAACGATCTAGCTAATGTAATCGGCAAGATATGATGGGGGCTCCGTGATACCTGGATTTTCGATACGGATTGGCAGGCCTTTGCCGGAGCAGACTTGGTGTTGCGCCGATTCTGCCAATGGGTGGATGATTTGATGACCTCCGGATCGGACATAGCGAGTGTAGGCAGTCCGACATCGCGGGCATCAGATATGGCTGATGCGCCTCTGCTGGATCTCCCCTACCGCTACGCGCGCGATCAGGGCATTTTGCTGCGCGCGATGGACGGCGACCGTGCGACAATCTCCATGCGCGAAGGCTCCGATCCTTCGGCTTTGCTCGAGGTGCGCCGCTATCTGGCGTTGCCTTTCGATGTGGATATGGTGGATGACCCGGCATTCGAGAAGCTGCTCAGCGCCCATTATCCGATGGACGGCTCCGCTGCCGCCATGGCCGGTAATATGGCGCTGGCTGGCGAGGGGCTGGACGATATTGCCGGTGATATTCCCAGCGCCGAGGATCTGCTGGACAGCGCCGATGATGTTCCGACGATCCGGTTGATCAACGGGATCATTGCAGAGGCGGCAAGACAGGGTGCCTCGGACATCCATATCGAGCCTTATGAGGCCGGACTTGTTGTCCGTATGCGGGTCGACGGCGTGCTGACCGAAAAGCTCAGAATGCCGCCGTATGTCGCTGACGTGATTGTCAACCGGATCAAGCTGATGGCGCGGCTGGATATTGCCGAACGACGAATCCCGCAGGACGGCCTGATCAGTCTGACATTGGGTGCCAAGCTGTTTGACGTGCGTGTTTCCACACTGCCGAACCGGGCGAGCGAGCGCGTGGTGATGCGGATACTCGACAAGGAAAGCGCCGGCATTTCGCTCGATCTGCTCGGCATGTCGGAGAGCACCCATGCGATCCTGACTGATGCGCTTAGCGAATCCAATGGCCTTATTCTCGTCACCGGACCAACGGGTTCGGGCAAGACCACCACGCTTTACGCCGGCCTCAAGCAGCTTAACGACGGCAGCCGCAATATTCTGACCATCGAGGATCCGGTAGAATATGCGATCGAGGGCATTGGCCAGACCCAGGTGAAAACAAAAGTCGGTCTCAACTTTGCTGCCGGACTGCGCGCCATTCTAAGACAAGATCCGGATGTGGTAATGATTGGTGAGATACGGGACCGGGAGACCGCAGAAATCGCGGTGCAGGCCAGCCTGACCGGCCACCTCGTCCTGTCCACGGTGCACACCAATGATGCGGTCAGTGCGATCACACGGATGCGAGACATGAAAGTGGAACCGTTTCTGCTGGCCTCGACATTACGCGCGGTCGTGTCCCAGCGTCTGGTCAGAAAACTCTGCGAGCATTGCCGCACGCCGATACAGGCCGATGGCAGCCTTGCCTCTCTACTCGGATTTGATAATGGCACGGTGGTCTACCGCGAGACCGGCTGCGAACATTGCAACCATACCGGATTTCAGGGTCTGATCGGGGTTTTCGAGGCGATTCGCGTTGATGACACGCTCAGGAAGCTGATCAACGATGGTGGTGACGAAGCGCGCATCGCTTCCCACGCGTTTCTGCGCCAGCCGAATCTCGGCTCCGCTGCCAGAGCCCTCGTTCGCGAAGGACTGACCACCGCTGAAGAAGGCATCAGGATATCCCGCCGGGAAAGCGAGCCTGTACTGCTCGGCTGAATAATTTCAGGGGATATCAAGACCGGCTCTCTTCCCATGAGGCGATAGCGGCGTTACACTTCCGCATGACCGATACATCCACAATGACCTATGCGCGCTATCTGGCGCTCGACACCCTGCTCGACGCGCAGCATCCCCGTTCAGATCTGGACGACGAAATGCTGTTCATCATCATTCACCAGACCAAAGAACTCTGGCTCAAACAGATCATCCGCGAGATGCGCTTTGCCAAGCAGCAGATAAGCACGGACGCACTGGTACCTGCCTATAAAGCCCTGGCGCGGGTCAGTCGCATCCAGGCGGTGATGACGCTCAGCTGGGATGTATTGTCGACGATGACACCTAGCGATTACACGCGGTTCCGTCATGTTCTGGGTCCGAGTTCCGGCTTCCAGTCCGACCAGTTCCGGACCGTTGAATATATGCTCGGCCTCAAGGACAAGGCCTTTTTGAAATATCAGGACGATCGCCCAGAGGCGCAGGCGGCGATGCAGGCTGCTCTCGATCAACCCAGTATCTGGGATGATGCGATAGCGGCGTTGTCGCGCGCCGATTTTGATATCGCTCCGGACTTGCTAGACCGTGATTTTTCCGTTTCACATCAACCATCGGAACAGGTCGAAGCAGCCTTTCTGGAAGTCTATCGCAATCCCGAGAAATATTGGGAACTCTATCAGCTGGCGGAAAAACTGGTCGATCTTGATGATGCGATGGCGACCTGGCGGCACAAACATGTGCTGACCGTCGAGCGGATCATCGGCGGGAAAATGGGCACTGGCGGAACGGCGGGCGTTTCCTATCTGCAGAGCACAGTCGGCAAGCGCGCCTTTCCCGAACTTTGGTCGCTGCGTACCCAATTATGAGCTGGAAACATCTGTTTTCCAGGTCTCTGTCCGCGAACCCCGGGCGGCTGCATTTCGCTGCCCACAGCCATCATCTATGGCCCGATGCCAGCTACGATGGCCATATGGCGGCCTGGCAGGACGCGGCAGTGCTGGCGGATCACAAATGGGAAAAGATCATGGGGCCGATTTGGTCCGAAGCGCAGGAACATGTCGCTAATGAACTGAACCTACCCGATCCAGCGACGCTTTGCTTTGCTCCCAACACGCATGATTTTATCGTGCGCCTGTTGTCCGCCATTCCGGCGCGACCGGTCAGGGTGCTGGCTACCGATGGCGAGTTTCACAGTTTTCGCCGGCAAATGACGCGCTGGGTGGAATCCGGAGAGGTTGTCCTGGAAACCGCATCGCCAGAAGGCTTGCTTGCTCGGGCCAAGACCGATTTCTTTGATCTGATATTTGCCAGCCATGTCCTGTTCAATTCCGGCACCATCCTCTCCGTGCTGGATGAACTTGCGGCGCTGGCGCGTCCCGAGGGGCCTTGGGTGGTGATCGATGGCTATCACGGCTTCATGGCGATCGAGACCGATCTGTCGCAAATAGCGGACCGGGTGTTTTACCTCTCGGGTGGTTATAAATATGCGATGGCGGGGGAGGGGGCCTGCTTCCTCCACGCACCTCCGGGCTATGCCGAACGTCCTGTAGTGACCGGCTGGTATGCAGCATTTGACGATCTCGCCCTGCCGCCCGGAGATGTCGGCTATGCTCCGGACGGCCGGCGGTTTCTCGGTAGTACCTTCGATCCTTCCGGTCTTTACCGGTTTAATGCGGTGCAGAATATGCTGGATCGCGAAGGGCTGACGACGGCGGTAATTTCAGACCATGTGGCTAGCCTTCAGACGCAGTTTATGGAGGACTCACCGCTGGCAGACTTTGAATTGCTCAACCCGCCGGGCGATCAGCAGCATGCGCGCTTTCTCGCTTTTCGCGGGGAAACCGCCTCGGCGCTCCATGACAAGCTGGCTCGGGAGAATGTCGTGACTGATGTCCGCGGCGATGTCCTGCGGATTGGCTTCGCGCTTTATCAGGATCGGAACGATGTCGAGCGCTTGATAAAAATAATAGCCGAAGTGGTCTGAACGATTTGCCGTTACGGACTGTCAGCCTTTGTCCGTTATCTAGAGGACTTCGGGGTTTTGCCGACCGATATTTCCATTGACCTGAGCATTTTCAGCAATAGGCTTAACCGATCAATTAAATCCGCCTTGAAAAGGACAGGCCATGAGCATTTCCGTCGATATCCAGAATGATGTGGCCCTTATCACCCTGGATGATGGTAAGGCCAATGCCGTCAACTTCGAACTGATGGAGGCGCTCAACGAGGCGCTGGACAAGGCTGAAGCGGATGCCAAGGCGATCGTCCTGGCGGGGCGTGAAGGTCGTTTTTCCGGCGGTTTTGATCTCGGTATGATGGGCAGCTTTACCCGTGACGATTCCGTTCGTTTGCTCGATCGTGCCTCGGAGCTGGTGTTGCGCCTATATGGCGGGCCGCTTCCCGTCGTTGCCGCTTGCACCGGCCACGCCATCGCTATGGGCGTGTTTCTGTTAATGTCCTGCGACACGCGGATTGGAGCGGCAGGCGATTTCAAACTGGGTGCGAATGAATCGATTACCGGCATGACGCTGCCGGTCTTTGCGGTCGAACTGGCACGCGATCGACTCAGTCCGCTGCACCAGACCCGCGCGATGGTTCAGGCATTTATCTATGATCCGAAAGGCGCGGTTGAGGCCGGCTATCTCGATATGCTGGTCGAGCCGGATAAAGTCGTCAGTCAGACAACCGCGATTGCCGGCCAGCTCTCCAAACTGCCAGGTCATGCCTATGCCTATCAGAAATCGGCGATGCGCAAACCGGCGCTCGATGCGATCCGGGCGAGCATCGGCAATCATCCCAATCTGCGGAACTAGGCTCTTATCCCTGGTCTTAGCGATGCTGGTCGATCAGGATCGGATTGCCGTCCGGATCGGTTAGCATGATGCTGGTCGGACCTTGGATGCCTTCGGTCTCGCTGTCGAGCTTTACACCCGCTGCGAGCAATGATTTTTCAATTGTCCGGACATCGTCAAAATTATCGATATTCTGTGCATTTTCATCCCATCCGGGGTTGAAAGTCAGCATATTTCTAGGAAACATGCCCTCGAACAGGCCGAGCGTTGTCTCGCCATTTTTCAGGATCAGCCATTTTTGGTCTTCGTCGCCGCCAGATTTGGCAAAGCCGAGCTTTTCGTAAAAGGCTCTGGAAAGGGCAATGTTCTTGACCGACAGGCTTATTGAAAAGGCTCCGAGTTTCATATTCATTCTCCTTTGCTGCGTTTATTGCCGAATGGGGCGATCTTATTCCTTCTCCAGCAGATATTTTTGCCAGAAGATCAGGCTCGCCCAGAATTGATAGTCGGCATTGGCTTTCTTGCGGAAGCCATGGCCTTCATTCTCGGCCAGCAAATGCCAGGCAGGCCGGTCATTGGCGCGTACGGCGGCGACGATCTGGTCGGCCTCGCTTGCCGGGACGCGCGGGTCATTAGCGCCGGTTACAACCATCAGCGGGATGTTGATCTCGCTGGCGCGGAGCAGCGGGCTGATTTCTTCCAGTTTGGCGCGCTGTTCGGGAATCCGTTCGTCGCCATATTCCACCCGCCTGAGGTCGCGGCGATAGGCCTGGGTGTTTTCTAGAAATGTAACAAAATTGGAAATGCCGACGACCTCCAGCCCGGCCTTCAGCTTCTTGCCATAGCGCAGCATCGAGGCCAGCGTCATATAGCCGCCATAGCTGCCGCCGGATATCGCGATGCGCTTGCCGTCAAGGAGTCGGTCTTTGCGCAAATGGTCCAGAAATGCACCGATATCGAGCACGCTGTTTTCCCGCAACCAGGGGCCGTTATCGAGCGTGACGAATCTTTTGCCGAAGCCGGTTGATCCCCGCACGTTGGGATAGAATATCGCGATGCCCAGTTCGTTGATCAGATAGTTGTTGCGACCCAGAAAGCGCGGCGTGGCCTGACCTTCCGGCCCGCCGTGAATATCGATGATCAACGGCCGCTTGCCCTTGTGCCGGGCGGGATCGGGGCGATAGAGAAATCCGGACATTTTCTCGCCGTCGAAACTTTCTATCTCGACCAGCTCCGGCGCGACATTGTCGGCGCTATCCAGCCCGCCGGTCTCGCTTCTGGTCCAGCGGGTGATCGCCAGAGTTTCCGGGTTGACGCTATAGGCATCGGTGCCGGTGCGGTTGCTGTTCAGCGTAATGCCGAGATCCCCCCAGGGCGCGAATTTGACGCCGCTGATCACGCCATCCGACAGGCCGTCAACGACGCGAACCTCGCCGCTTTGCATGTCATAGAATTTGAGCGCGGAGCGGCCGGCATGATTGACCTCGAAAGCGATCCAGCGCCCATCCTGGCTGATATCGAAATCGGTGATATCCCGGATTTTCTCGTCGATCACCGGTTCGAACAAAGCGGTTTCCAGATTGACGAAGCCGAGCCGTTTGACGTCGCTGCCGTCATCGGACGCCGCCCAGAGCCGGCCGTCAGGCGCGAATTTCAGCCCGTCATAGCCGACCGGTTTATTGCTGTCGGTGAGCTTGCGCGACGTGCCCTTGGCGATGTCGATCAGATAGAGTTGATTGTCGGAGACCGAGACATAGTTGAACACCAGCAACTGCTTGTCATCCGGCGAGAAATCGATCGGAAACCAGCCACCGCCGGTCGAGGCGATCAGCATCCGAGCGCTTTCCGGGTGGGTGGGGTCCATCAGATAAATGTCATTGTACAGCCCGGTGCGCTTGTTCGAGCCAAAGGCGACCAGCTTGCCACTGCTCGACCAGGGGCCCAGATTATTGCGGCTTTTGCCGTCGCTGAGCATCTCGGGACCGCCTTTGGTCAGCGCATAGATCTGGTTGACCTCGTTGCCGCCGCTGTCTTTCTCGAACAACAAGGCGGAGCCGTCGGGCGCATAACGGGCCGAATAGACCGGTTCGCCGGCAAAGGTCAGTTGCTCGCGCTGTCCCATCGGGGAGGCAACGCGGTGCAGCTGGCTGGTGTCGGCAAAGCGGGTGGATATCAGCATCGCTCTGCTCTTCGGGTCCCAGTCGACAAAACTGGCGGTGCGATATTCCATATAGGGCCGGGTGCGGTCGACGATTTCCCGAGGAATATCAGGGATTTGGTCGGCGACCAGCGCCGCGGGCTTCGGCGCTAAATCCTGCGCCAGCGCCGGTCCCTGCCATGCGATCGTCGCTGCCGCGACCACCATGCTGATCAACCATTTGCCCGTCATAAACTGTTCCTGCTGTTCCGTTGTGCGATGTTTATGGACGAAGCGTAGCAAAAGCAATTAGAGGGGACCATGTTTTGTGCCGACCAACCCTTTGTCCTGCTTGATGATGTGCGGGCCTGTGATGCAGCGCCAGCGCGGCTTTACCGGGATCCGGTGGGGGTCATCCGGGCTGACAAGATGGAAGAATTGGAAGCATGTTTTGAGTCCCTGACGCAGGCGCGATTGGCGGGGCGGCATGTTGCGGGCTATCTTTCCTATGAAGCGGGGCTGGGGCTGGAGGAGCGGTTGCGGGGCAAAATGCCGGCGGATTTGCACGCACCGCTGGCTTGGTTCGGAATTTTCAATGAATACAAGGAATTAAGTCCGGGGGAGGTGGCGGAAGCCTTGCCCGACCGCAACGGGGCGTGGCTTGGCCGGCTCGAACCTTTGGTGTCGCGCGAGGCTTATGATGCGGCGTTCAAAAGCGTACAAAATTATATCAATAATGGCGATATCTATCAGGCCAATCTCACGTTTCGCGCCGAAATGGACTTTTCCGGACATCCGCTGGCGCTTTATGCCGCCATAAGAGGGCGGGCGCAGGCCGGCTATGGCGGAGTCGTGTTTGACGGCACCAACTGGATGCTGTCCTTCTCGCCGGAACTGTTCTTCGCGCTGAAAGACGGCCGGATCACGGCAAAGCCGATGAAGGGCACCGCCGCAAGGGTTGCCGATCCGGAAGCGGACGCAAAAGTGCAGGCCCAATTGCATGGCGACCCGAAGCAACGCGCGGAAAATCTGATGATCGTCGACCTGCTGCGCAACGACCTGTCGCGGGTGGCACAGCAGGGCAGCGTCAAGGTGCCGGAGCTGTTCCACGTCGAAAGCTATCCGACCATCCACCAGATGACCTCGACCGTCACCGCGGAGCTCAGGGAGAGCCTCGACGCGGTCGACGTGATCCGGCAGATTTTCCCCTGCGGCTCGATCACCGGCGCGCCGAAAATCCGGGCGATGGAGATTATCGACGAGCTTGAACTGGCACCCAGTGCTTCTGGCCCGCGCGGCATCTATTGCGGCTCGATCGGCCGCATCGACGCGCCCGACGAAACGGGCCGCTCCGACGCCGCCTTCAATGTCGCGATCCGCACATTCTTCCTCAAATCGGGCAAAGAAACACTTTCCATCGGCCTCGGCTCTGGCATAGTGGCGGACTCGAACGGGGAAGACGAGTGGCGGGAATGTCTCGCCAAGGGGAGATTTGCGAAAGTGGATGCCAATGGGGACGGCAGTGCGGGGGGTAATGCGGGTGCCAATATGCGGGGGGGCCATAGAGTCGACCTGATCGAGACCATGGCCTTTGATCCCGCCAGCGGCATCGCCCGGCTGGAAGCGCATCTCGAGCGGATGAAGACCAGCGCCCGCACCCTGCAATTCGAATTCGACCGCCACGCCGCGCGCAACGCGATCCAGGCGATCACCTTTCATCAGGAAGCGCCCGCGATGGTCCGGCTGCACCTCGGCCAGTCCGGCGCGCTGGCGATCGAGCTCAAACCGATGCCCGCGCCGCAGGACGGCCCGGTAAAATGCCAGCTGGTGCCGATGCAGGCCGAGCCGCAGGATTTCCGCCTCCACCACAAAACCAGCGACCGGCGGGTCTATCAGGTCGCCAAAGAAGACAGCGCTCCGGGCGAGGGCGTCCACCCGATCTTCGTCGATGCCGACGGTTTTGTCACCGAAGGCGCGATCTGGAACGTGTTCGTCGAGCGCGACGGCAAGCTGCTGACGCCGCCTCTGGAAAGGGGCGTGTTGCCGGGCGTGCTGCGCGCAGAATTGCTGGAGAGCGGGCAGGCGGTCGAGACGGATTTGCGCGAGGAGGATCTGGCAGGCGGGTTTCTGGTGGGGAATAGTGTTCGGGGGTTGGTTGCGGGTGAGGTTGGGGATTAGTGCACTGACACTGTTAATCCCGTCAAACCGCTATCAATAATCCGGTACAACCGAAGGTCCGCCGACCTCGCGGCATTTGAGATCGATCACCCGCCATTCGAGATCGCTGGGCGGCCGATCAAGACGTTCAACTTCCTGATCCACGCAACGCTCTGTCGGGGTTCTGTCATCTTGCTCTCGAAGCGCTCTTTTGAGTCTCAACAACGCGCGACGTTCTGCCTCGGAAATTTGACCCGGTTGCATTTGGGCACTGGCATGCGCCCTGTGTTCAGCATGTGCACGGTCTGGTTGCGTTGAACCTCCCCCTGAGTTTCCCGTCAACGACAGGCCAGCCGCCATCGCGAGAATCAGCCGGTGCAGATTTCGGGTTCCGGGGGCTTGCCGTCTTTCGCCGTCGTTAAAGGTTTCTGTCATCATCTGTAAATTTCGTTTTTCGTTCGGGCAGTAGATTGTGACTTAAATTACGTGGTCTCTGTATCGAGTAAGATCAACTTGCAGATCTGGAAGAAAAAGATCATTGTTTCATAACTGGGAGAGCAGTTTTGAAAATTTTAGAATTTGTTGATGCGCGAATGACGAGTGCGTGGAAAATTTTCAATTCGCAATTATCGATATTTTTTAAGATACTTAAACAAAAGTTGGGGACGAAGGGAAGGGTCTTTGTTCTGATCGTGTTGCTCGTCGCGTTTATTTTTGTGGGATCATTTGGTTTTCACGGCTCGTTGGAACTATCCTACTTTGCATTTGGTGTTCTGGCGCTAACTATAATTATCGCGCTCTTTGTTAAATCTGACCAAAAATGGCGACATAGTTTTGAGAGTTCTGCAGCGCTATTATCGACAGTGGCGCTTTTTCTGGCAGGCTACTGGTACGTTTTTGAAAGGTCAGGCGTCCCGAAAATAGATGTGAGAACGCACGGGGATGTGTGGGTGCTGGAACCTGATCGAGTTTTAGTTCGAACGACGCTCGAGCTAGAAAACGTTGGATCAACGGCAATCGATCTTAGAAAGCAAAAAGAGGTTAAAATTTTCATCGGCCAGATATTACCCTTTCAAGGAAAGCATGCGGATGAACTCAACGCGGACTTTGATAGACGCACAGCAATAGGCAAGAAGTCATTCCTACTTCGCCAAACTGATAATTGGCCGCAGCGAGGCTGGATTGAATTAAACGTTCCCAGCATTATTGAATCAGGTGAAACCGAAACGCTCTATTTCAAGTCATTGGTAACATGCCGGGATGGATTAGTCTTATCGATCACTGCTAAAGTTCCAAAGAAAGACTCAACTTTAGATAGGTTTTTAGATAAGCTGTTGTCTAGAGGATCAAAGCAGATGTATTGGATAAATCAATCAAAGACAGATGAAATTGCCAAATGTGATTAGAGCCTAAGAAAAAAAGGAGCAATTAATGAAAATAGAAATTAGAAAACTACTCCAAATAACTGGTGTACTAAGTTTAGCAGTACCGGCTCTATCTGGTTGCGCCGAGAAAGCGGATGATGCTGCTGGCATGGCTGACGATGCTGCGGATTGTGCAGCAGATGCTGCGGGCGAAGCTGCCGTAGAAGAAGCAGCAGGTGATGCTGCTGAAGCGGCACCAGATTGCGCTAGACCGGATGAAGGCGACCCTGAATGCGATTCAGCTTATGAAACGGTTCCAGAATAGGCGTAAATTTTGCACTTCTGGAGGGATATCAAATGCGAAAATTGACAGTTATGTGTTTATTTATCTCATTGTGTGGAGTGACTGCTTGTTCGGGAACTGATAACGCGGAAGCCGGAGCAGAGGGATCATTCGATGGAGCCGAGGCTGTTGCAGAAGAGGTTACTAACGATTGCGCGAGGCCGGGTGAAGGAAATCCAGATTGCGATTAAGATTCCAGTGACGGCTCATCAAATACAGTTATTGACGCGGCCCCGATCGTTATTAATTTGCCAAAGCGGCTCCCTAGGGCTTCGCCCTCATAAAAGGGAAAATTGGCGTCGTCGATTTTAATGTTGTTTGGATCCTGGCCTTTGCCGGGATGACGCTTTGGTGTTGTGCAGGCGCAATGATGTGGAGTGGATAGCGGAGTGACGCTTGATGGCACGATGTCACCGGCTTGCGTTCACCCAACAAATTAAACTCAGGACCCGATCTCCAAGCCCCCCACACCCCACACCCCACACCCCACACCCCACTGTTCCTAATCGGGAAACCTCTCAACCCCCACCCGATCACCCCTTGCAACCCTCCCAGTATTTGGCCAACGCCACCGCATGACCAATGCCTCCCGTCGTTTCACAGCACCGGCGCAAGGCCGCCTCGTAATCTGGGGCGCTGTCGTCCTGCTCGCGCTCTACATCGGCATCCTGCTGTTCGCGAGCTACGACCCCGTTCTGCTCGGCCGGCTCTGGTTCCTGCCCGGCATCGGGGCGCTGGCGGCGGTGATTGCCAATACGTCGGGGACCGGGGGCGGGGTGGTGTTTGTGCCGGTGTTCAACGGGCTGCGCGAGCACGGCATCATGACGCTCGATCCGCTGCGGGTGACCGCGGCGTCGATGGCGATCCAGTGTTTTGGCATGACCATTGGCGGCCTGCGCTGGACCGACCGCTTGCTGCATCAGCCGGCGCCGGCGGCGGCGTCACAGGAAGCCCGTGTCCGCCCGCGCGATTTTGCCCTGGTGATCGGGACGGTGCTCGCTTTCGCGCTGCCGGCGATGTGGGCGATGCAGCGGCTGACCGTGGTCGACGGCGCGCTGATCTTGCTCGGCTACAAGATTTTCTCGATATTTCTGGGTCTTGCGCTGATCATCACGACATGGACGATCAACAACAACCGGCCGGAACGCAGCCGGCTGGAGACGGTCGACATCGTGATCCTGCTGTTCATCGCCATCCCCGGCGGCGCGCTAACCGCGCTCTTCTCCGTCGGCGTCGGTGAACTGGTCGCGCTCTACCTGTTCATGCGCCATTATCCGGTGCTGCTGTGCACCGGCACCGCCTGCGTCATTTCCTCGGTCAGCGTGCTGGTCGGGATCATCTGGCATATCGAGATGGAGACGATCGCTTGGGAGATCGTCCTGCTGGCCGGGCCCGGCGCGGTGGCCGGTGCCTTTCTGGCCCGTCCGATTGCGCTGTGGCTGGGGGCGAGAAAGCTGAAAACGCTGGATGGGACGTGGATTGTTTTGTCGGCCCTCTATCTGATCGGGCTGAACTGGGTCAGCTGAGCCACGCTGCCCGGGTGGCCGGCCCGCCGAAGTTTCGCCATCGCCGCGGGAACCGAATATTGCGGCCGGCGTTTTTCGCTCATGATCCACGAACCCGCGCTCCGCATCCCCAGCCTCGTCTACACCAGCGACGAAGAGCCGGGCATATCGCGGGTGCGGCGGGGGCGGGGGTTTCAATATCTGCTGCCGGACAAAAGCCATCTGAAATGCCGCATAGAACTCGCGCGGATCAAGAAGCTGGGCATTCCACCCGCGTATAGCGACGTGTGGATTTGCGTGAAGGCCAATGGCCATATCCAGGCGACGGGATATGACTCGGCGACGCGCAAGCAATATCGCTATCATGACCAGTGGCGGATCTTTCGCGACCAGCAGAAATTCGACCAGCTATCGGAATTTGCGACGCGGCTGCCCCGCATTCGGCGCAAGGTGAACGCGCTGCTCAATGCCGAGGGCGATAGCGACCCGCTGAGCAAGGATGTGGCGATTGCGGCGCTGGTCCGGCTGATCGACCGCACCGCGATCCGGGTCGGCGGTAGCTCGAAGATGAGCAAGGGCGCGACGACGCTGGACAACCGCAACGTCAGCTATGACGAGGATGTCCTGCGTCTGCGCTATCGGGCCAAGGGCGGCAAGAAAGTCAGCTGCAGTCTGCGCGACACGCGGCTGCAGAGGATATTGGAGCAGATCGACGATCTTCCGGGCAAGCGACTGTTTCAATATGTCGGCGCAGACGGCGAGGTGCATCCGCTCGACAGCGGCGACGTCAACGACTGGCTGAAAGCGGTGTCGGGCATGGATAGCCTCAGTGCCAAGATGTTCCGTACCTGGCACGGCAGCGTCGCCGCGATGGATGCGATCGCCTCGGACGGGAATGCGACGATCAGGCAGGCCTGCGAAGCCGCCGCCGCAACCCTGCGCAACACGCCGGCGATTTGCCGCAAAAGCTATGTCCACCCTTCTGTGTTCGATCTGATCGGGATGGAGGCGGATGAGCGGGTGGCGATGATTGAAAGCCGGAGCGCGGATATCGCGGGGCTGCGTGTGGGCGAGAACCGGTTTGCCGGGTGGATCGCCGGGGGGCGTTGAGGATGCCTTTGGCGGCTAGCCACATTGTCGCCCCAGCGTAGGCTGGGGTCTAACCCGGTCTTGCTTTCGCACACCATATTTTGGTTTGGATCCCGGCCTGCGCCGGGATGACGGATGTTGGTGGATCAGCGGGCAGTGATATCGCAGCAAGTCACTGCACTTTGGAACCACCGTTCCATTCGCGGCGGAGCAGGCCGTAGACCAGCATGTCGCACAGCCCTTCATGGGTGCGCTCATGCTCGCGCAAACAGGCTTCGCGGGTGAAGCCGAGGCGCTCGGCCAGCGCTATCGAGGCGAGGTTTCTACTGTCTATCTCGGCGAAAACACGGCGATGATTCTCCCGTTCGAACAGATGGGAAATCAGCGCGGCGGTGCAGGTGCGCGCGATGCCCTTACCCTGTCGGCCGGACAGCGTGACATAGCCCAGTTCGGTGACCTGATCATCGTCGGTCGGGACGGCGACAAAGCGGCCGGCCAGGCTCTCGTCGGATTTATCGATCGCGACCCAGCTGCGGCCGTTCCAATCCGGGTCGGTTAGCCACGCACAGAGCTCGGTTTCGCTGGTGAAATGCGGGCGCGAGAGGAAACGGCACACCGCCTCGCTCGCAAAGGTCGGGAACAGGGCGGCGGTGTCTTCTGGCTCCAGCTTGCGGAGCGTGTATTTGCCGGCATCGATCAAAACTGTGTCGGGCATTTGTCTCCCATGCTGTCCGTTTGCGAATTCAATGGCCGCTGTAGCCAATATCTGCGTTGGGCGCAAAAGGGGAGGTGGCGGAGCAAAAACGGACCGTCCGCAGTCGCCCCAAGTGCAGCCAATCCTATTGGTCGTATCTGGTGGCCGCCAAGCGTGCAAAAATGATATTGGCAATTCCGCGAATTGGCTACCTCCGCGTTGCCACAAAACCCAACGACATCAAGTGGATAAGGGTTTCTACGTATTTGTTGGAAATCTGAAGCGCCTATTTACATCACTGTAATTAGGGGAGAAGCAAGCTAATGAAAAATTTATGAAAATCAAACAGTGCGGAGTTTCTCTGCCTTGCTGGACTTTGAGTAAATCTTGCTCAGACATTCAATCCATATTCTTCCCTCCGAAAGATGTGGCCGGAAAAACCCCAGTCTCGGAACAGCTAACCTCAGCATAAAATCATCTACATATTATAATTCAACAAATTATGGGACCAGTAACATGAAACGTTTGAAATCCACTACTTTAACGCTTGCTATCCTGCTCATGCCTGCATCGGTGACACCCGCGCTAGCCGGAACGATTGTCGGTCTGGAGGATATTGAGGGCGATGGCTTCATTCTCATCGACGAAGACGAGGGCGTCGTCGAGCCAGGGGTCAAGGCCGTTACCGGCGATCCGAACAATGATGATTTCACGACGGCCAACGGATTTTCGCCTCAAGGCGTTACCAACTGCGTGATGGCCAACAATGATGCAACTTGCGACTCAGCGCCTGGATCTGGCAAACGCGTAAAATATAACCTGACAGGCTTTAGAGCGTTCGATACGATATTCAATGTTGCTGCTTCGGGCGGCACCACGGAATATTTCAATTTCGGGAAGCTGACAAACCAGACACCTGCCCGCATGACTGGTTTCAGGATTGAGCTTGGTACGGGAAGTGGCGATAACTTTGTTCTGGCATCCCAGAGTTCCGAACCGTTGACCATGGATCAAGTGGGTGTACTCATAGCCCAGGCGGCTGACTGGGAGGGGAATGGCGGTGTTGACGGTCAAAATCCTCTTCAGCGGGCTTTCTTCCCGGACGGTCTGTTCGGTGAGGGTGGGCAGGAAGGCGATGCCGGCTATTTTTCAGATCCTGACAAATCCGGTTTTGTTTTCGTTCCTGAAGGTACTGACACATTGGTCGCTAGCTCTATTTTCGGAGCTTATACTGAATATTTCGGTGATGGCATTCTTTCGCGTACCCAGGTTCCGGAAGCGGTGTTCTTCGACGATGATGGCGATCCCGCTACCGAGGCCGTTCTGACCTATTGGAAAGCCGGCAATCTGTGGCTTGACGGTGCCGGCGTCGTTCAGGATGCAGCTACCGTGGATGGGTTGATCGCGCAGGAAGCATATTATGTCGATATTATCGAGGATTTGTCCAACGTTAACCTCAACTATTCCATGGATATCGGTGATATTTCTGTAGGCCAGTTTACCATGCGTTTCGTGCCGGTTTTTGCACCGATCATAACTGCAGCGCAGACAGAATATCAGTCCTCGGTGGCATTTTCCCTCGATCAGACTGAAATACCCTATTTGTTTCTTGATCAGACGGCAGCAACTGGCACCGCAGCCGCCATCGACCCGATATTCGCTGATTTTCAGCAAGTCACAGGCGCGCTGAACGGCTTGTCTTCACCAGAGGCTATCGAGCTAGGTCTCGAGCGGGCTGGCACCAGCTATCTGCGTAACTTCGGCACTCAGGCACAATTGCTTGGCCGCGACCAGCTAGAACAGGTTTTGCAGCATGCGGGAAATGGCCGTGGAAGCCGGTTTGCTTCCGCAAATAACGTGGATGTTGCTTCAGCCGACAACTCGGCACAGGCGGCTGCCATGATGTTGGCTCAGGCAAATGGCGGCAATTCGGCACAGGTATCAGATCGCGTCACGGCATTTATGTCCGCCTCCGTTTCGACCGGCGACATCAAACAGAGCCTGAACGGCGCTGGCGCTGACTATACGGGTTTCACGATTGTGGGCGGTGCCGATTATCGTGTCGTCGACAGCTTCCGTGTTGGCGTTGCGCTTAGCTACGGCAAGAACGAATCTGACATTGACGACAATCGCGGTGAGCTTGATGCAAGCGGCTTGTCCTTGATGGGTTATGCTTCTTACGGCGAACAAACCGGTTTCTATGCCGATGTTGCTGGAGGTCACACCTGGATCGATTTCGACAATGATCGCAAGATTGTCATCGGAGCCCTGAGCCGGTTGGCACAGAGCGAAACGGACGGCAAGCAGTGGAGCTTTGCTGCCAGAACAGGGTACAACCTCGACCTGGACCCTGTGATCATCGGTCCCAGCGTCGAATATCACTTTTACGACCTTGACGTAGACGGATATAGTGAGACCGGTGCCGGCGCCCTTAACATGACCATCGACGACATGGAGTTTAAATCGCAGACGATCTGGCTCGGCGCAAAAGCAAGTATGCCGATAGTATCTGGAAATGGTGTCATTGAACCCCATGCCAGCGTTCACTGGGTGAAAGAGCTGGACGATGAAGGCTTCCTCGTCGGTACCCGGTTTACAGAGGGCGTTCTGCCATTCTTTACGCCGGTCGATGCCAGAGACAAGGAATATGCCCGTGCAAATATCGGTGTGATCGGAAACTTTACAACCAGCAGTGGTCTGCCGGTTGAGTTATCGATAAATTACGATGGTACCTTTGGAAACGCTGATTTTAGCCAGCACCGGTTCCAGCTCAAGGCCGCCCTTCGCTTTTAGATGGGTTGCTGATATTCCCCGTTCTCCATGGTCCATATTATGGACCATGGAGAAGGAAGGGGAATATAAAGAATCACAAGCAGAAGGAGATTATCGAAACGTTGCGTCAGTTGCGGATGCATTTCCGGCTGTTCGCGACAGGAAAGACCCGGGTGGTTCATTTGCTTCTGAAAATGAGGTCGAAGGGATATTATGAAGTCGAGCTAGGGGAATGTCCGCTTTCGGGATTAAGCCGCCGCTACCAAGGGCTCGTTGCAACGTCCGCTCCCCACCTCAGTTTCGGTCATTCGAACGGATTGGATGCAAAATTCGAGCCGTCATTCCATGTCTGCCCCAAAAGCGATCAGTTGAGGATATCCATCTTGCATCTGGGCGTGCCGCTCGGGCTTATGAAGCAACGTTACCCCCTGTCCATCCAGCCGCTTGGGTCCTCAGCGTTTCTATTCCGCTGGTGTTGTTTTTTCAGCCCTGGCTGCTGCGACGAGAGCATCCCACTCGTCCCACGCGATCGCGCGTCCGGGATAGGCGACATTTTCAAATGGCCATTCCTTCTCTACCCAGCGGGTTGCCCAGTCATATAGTTCGGCGTCGAAGCCGGCGTCATATTCGGCCTTCGTCACCCACATTTTGACAATCGCATCATAGCCTTCGACATTGCTTGGCTGAACATAGAGGGAGCCAAGTTCGCGACTGCCATCCGGCGTGAGGACGGCATAGGCAAAGGATTTGCGGCCCTCAAACCGCGCCTGTTCATTTTCCATGTCCTGCATCGCGTCGGCAGCGGAGATGTCCTTGTGCGGCCAGCCGGTGCTGCGGGTGAAGGTCGTCTGCAAATGTTCGATCGAGGACATATAGGCGGCGAAATCGACGTCGACCAGATCCGGGCCCAGTGGCACGAGCTTGAAATCCTCTGTTTCGACCAGGGTCGGAGCGTTGAAATCTGCCGGGATGAAGGAGGGTTCTGCCGGTTCGGGCTTTGCCACCGCCGTTGCCGAGACGCTTGCCGCAAATATTGTTGCAGACGCGGGGCAGGCGGCGATCATGGCCAGGGTCAGGGCTGCACCTGTCATCTTCAAATTCATCATGCTCGTTCCTCGGGATTGGACGTTCGGTTCAATAGGGTGGTTTTCAGGCAAGTGACGCCGGATGATTGCTGAAACCGGCATATAGAAGAATTACATCAACCGGCTTCTGGCGCAACTGTTCAATTTTCCGGAGGTGTGTCGGCTGACTTCGGGGGCAAACAGGTGCCGCATCCCGCGATTTTTTCCACAATCAAAAAATTCGTAAAATCCCCGGAACGATCTGCGTGGACGTCCGTAGATTCCCTGTAGCCACATGGCATCGGTCCTCCCCCTTTATACGGACCGCCACGGGGCTACCCCCGACAGCAAGGGGCCCTGAACTCTAGAGGAGAGAAATGATATGTTACAGGATGAAAAAAACCACAGTGTAATCGCCAGCGACCGCGTCGATGGCACCGCCGTTTACGGCTCGGACAAGGACAAGATCGGTTCGGTTGACAAGCTGCTGATCGACAAGCGCGGCGGTAATGTTACTGATGTGATCATTTCCGCTGGCGGCTTTCTCGGCATTGGTGACGAGAAGCATAGTATCCCATGGTCAAAGCTTGACTATGACACTGATCTAGACGGTTACCGGATCGATGTTACCAAGGAACAACTGATGGACGCGCCGCGCTTTGCCGGAAACGAGCCGGACCGTGCCTATGACCGGGAATATCAGTCCAGCGTCTATAATTACTGGACGGTAACGCCTTACTGGTAAGCAGCGGCTAACCGTTGTGCCGCATTAAAGGCCGGGCGAAAGTGATTTCGCCCGGCTTTTTTGATCTGGCTGGATAGGAGCGGAATATCACCCGGCTGCTCTGGGAAGGTCTGTGACCGGTCCGCCGGCCGGTCAGATCGCGGCGGCCATATAGCTGGCCTGATTGATCGCCGCTTTCGCGTCCAGTTCCATCGCTTCAAAGGCACCGCCCACCAGCTCGGATGAAATACCCGCCTGCTGCAGATCATCATGCAGCTCGCGCAGCGGATCCTGACCGGCGCAGATGATGATGGTATCGGCCTCGAGAAGCTCCGGCTGACCGCCTTGCAGAACATGCAGGCCCTGATCATCGATCTTCACATATTCGACGCCGTTCATCATGCCGACACCGCGCCGTGTCAGTGTGATGCGGTGGGTCCAGCCGGTTGTCTTGCCAAGACCGGCGCCAACGCGGCTGTCCTTGCGCTGCAAGAGGGTGATTTCGCGATCGGATTTCACTACCTTGGGCTCGACGCCGGTGACACCGCCGCGGGGGTGGTTTTCGAAATCGACACCCCATTCTGCGGCAAAGACATCGCGGTCGACGGCGCCGGAAACGCCGGCATGGCTGATCAGTTCAGAGACATCGAAGCCGATACCGCCGGCGCCGATGATGGCGACCTTTTTGCCAACCGGCTTGTTGCCCTTGATCACGTCGACATAGCTGACGACCTTTTCGTGATCGATGCCTTCGATATCCGGAGTGCGCGGTTTGATGCCGGTCGAGACGATGACATGGTCGAATCCTTCGGCCTTCAGCCCGGCGACGTCTGCTTTTGTGTTCAGCCGCAGGTCGATGCCATGCACCGCGATCATCCGGTTATAATAGCGCAGAGTTTCGTAAAATTCTTCTTTGCCCGGAATGGTTTTCGCCAGATTGAACTGGCCGCCGATTTCAGACGATGCTTCGAACAATGTTACCGCATGGCCGCGCTGGGCCGCCACCGTGGCATAGGCAAGGCCGGCCGGTCCGGCGCCGACCACCGCGATCCGCTTCGCATGACTGACCGGTTCATAGTTCAAGATGGTTTCGTGGCAGGCGCGGGGATTGACCAGACAGGTCGTCAATTTGCCCATGAACGTGTGATCGAGGCAGGCCTGATTGCAGGCGATACAGGTGTTGATCTCGTCCTCGCGACCTTCGACCGCCTTGCGCATGAATTCGCTGTCGGCGAGCAGAGGCCGGGCCATGGAGACCAGATCAGCGTCGCCGCGCGCCAGAACCGCTTCCGCGACATCGGGCATATTGATGCGGTTGGAGGTGATCATCGGCACGCTCAGTTCCTTGCGCAACCGGCCGGTCACCGAGGTGAAGGCAGCCCGGGGCACCATGGTCGCGATCGTCGGGACGGCGCTCTCGTGCCAGGTGAAATGGGTCGAAATGATCGTGACACCGGCCTTTTCCAGAGCTTTGCCCAATGCGACAATCTCTTCCCAGCTCATGCCGCCGTCGAGCATGTCCATCGCCGCGATACGGAAAATGAGGATGAAATCCGGGCCGACCGCGGCTCGCGTCTGCTCGACGATCTCAATGGCAAAGCGCATCATATTCTCGAAAGAGCCGCCATATTCGTCTTCGCGCAAATTGGTTTTGCGCACCAGAAAGGTCGAGATCAGATAGCCGGCGGATCCGATAATCTCGACGCCGTCATAGCCGGCCTTCTGGGCCATCACCGCGCAATTCACATGATCGTCAATCTGCTTCTGGATGCCGGCTTTATCCAGCTCGTTTGGAGGATGTCTGGCAATTCGGGATCGTACAGCCGACGGTGCGACCATGTCTTTATTGTTGGCCAGCGGACCGGGGTGGAGAATCTGCATGCATATTTTCACATCATCGGCAGCTTCGTGCACGGCATCCGTGACCATCCGGTGCTTGGCGGCTTCTTCATCGCTCGACATCATAGCGCCGCCCATCGATGCTTCGGAATTGGGGGCGATCCCGCCGGTGATGATCATGCCGATATTATTGGCGGCCCTTTCGGCAAAATAAGCGGCCATCCGCTCGAAGCCGCCATCCATTTCCTCCAGGCCGGTATGCATGGAGCCCATGATCGAGCGGTTTTTTATCGTGGTGAAGCCAAGATCGAGTGGCTCTAGCAATTTTGGATATTTCATATCGATGGCCTAGCAGCATTTTATCGCGATCACATTATCGAATATGTTAAAAGGACGAACTGGTCCGCTTCGCCTTTGGTGATGAAGAAGAACATTTGAGAGTGGATTTGCGAGCGAGCGTTGCTATGCATTCGTGCATGACTGATCTGCAAAAAACCCTCGAAGACGCCCTCGAAGACGCCCTCGAAGAAAATGCGCTCGCCGGAGCGGTGGCCATGATTGGCAATCGTGACGGGCTTTTGGCCTCCGCAGCCGCAGGCGTCTCCGATCCCGCTACGGGCAGGACCATGGCACTGGACGACATATTCAGCGTCGCCTCGATGACCAAGGCGATTACGTCGGTTGCAGCGATGCAGCTGGTCGAACGCGGTTTGCTGGCGCTCGACGAACCAATTGGTGCGGTTCTTCCCGAGCTTGCCCATCCCGATCTGCTCGAAGGCTTTGACGAGGATGGCAGCGCCCGGCTGAGCCCTGCAAAGACCCCGATCACGTTGCGACATCTGCTGACCCACACGTCCGGTCTGGGCTATTCCTTTACCAGCGAAAAAATGGCGAAGGCGCAAGGTAAAGTCGCTCCCGGATCAATCGCCAGCATCTCTTCGCCGCTCCTCTTCGAGCCCGGCTCGGACTGGTTATACGGAGTCAGCACGGATTGGGTCGGTCGCGCGGTGGAATCGGTCAGCGGGCAAACGCTCGGCGACTATATGGAAGAACATATTCTCGCTCCCCTATCGATGCACGACACAGGCTTCTCTGTACCGCCGGAAAAGGTCGGTCGCAGAGTATCTTTGCTTTCCCGCGCAGAGGACGGTCTGGTTCCTATTTCGTTTGAGATAGGCGGTGTTGATGGCGCGGAATTTCAATCCGGCGGCGGTGGCCTCTATTCCACTGCCGCGGATTATATGCAGTTCATGCGCATGATCCTGAATCAAGGCACGCTGGACGGGGCCAGAATTCTGGATGCAGAGACGGTCGCGACAATGTCGCGCAACCATGTCGGGTCGATGAAGGTCGGTCGTATGGAAAGCGTTGTTCCGTTCCTGGCAGAAACCTTTGATCCTTTTCCGGACATGGATACGCAATGGGGTCTGGGCTTCCTGATCAATCCCGAAAAAGGACCTGCTGGTCGCGCGGCGGGCAGTCTCTCCTGGGCCGGGCTTGCGAACTGCTATTACTGGATTGATCCGGCCAGTGGAGTCACGGGCCTGGTTCTCATGCAATTTTTCCCGTTCGGCGACAAAAGCGCGATGAAGGTCCTGGATGCAGTGGAAAGAGCCGCTTACCAAGGCTGAAGACGCCATCTGATATTTGCTTTGGGCGCGGATGACCGTTGGGTCGTATCGCGGCAGTAGCGAGCCGGACCGTGTCTATCGATCCAGCGTCTACAATTACCGGACGGAGACGTCCTGCTGATGACGGCCAGCAAGCAGATCCGTCAGATGCAAGAAGCCGCGCGAAAATGATTTGGCCCGGCGTCTTTGTGTGTTTTGGATAGGCCCGCTCAGGCGCGGCAGCGACTAATCGTCGTCTTCAATCTTTTCCGGCAGGCCGTCGTGATCGGTGCTGGCATAATCTTCAAGCTCCTTCTCGGTCATGCTGTCATACATGTCCTTGGACGCGCCCTTGAGGTCGCCGACTTTGGTCTCGCCGCGCTTGGCGGACAGGGCCGCGCCAGCGGCGCGTTGCTGGGCTTTGGATTGGGCTGGCATGATAGTCTCCTTTGCTTGCTGGTGGTTGATGCTGTGAAGGGGCCCTTTCAAGACGGCGGCTTCCCGTCTTCTTCTCCCGGGTCCCAGTGGGAAGTGAACGGCGCGCTGGTGATCAGAACGGTTAGGATGACGATGGTGATGATCACCGCCAGCCAGATTTCCCCGAAGCCGCAGATCAGGCCGATTGCGCCCGCCGCCCATATTGACGCGGCAGATCCCGCACCCTGGACGAAGCTGCCCTCGCGAAACATGGCACCGGCGCCAAGAAAGCCGATGCCGGTGATCACGCCCTCGAAAACGCGGCTGGGGTCAATATCGCTTTGCGGGTCGCGGGTCGATTCAAGCAATTCCATCGCGCCGATCGCCAGCGCGCAGGCGGCGACGGAGATGATCACGAAGGGGCGGAAGTCGATCGGCTTCCGGCGGATGAACCGCTCCAGTCCGATCAGGAAGGGGAGCAGGGTCGCAGCGCCAAGCCGCCACAGCGCTTCTGACCAGGCAATCGTATCGGGTCCGGCGAGAATATTCGTCATGGCAAATGAACGCGCTGGCCGGGCATTTGTTGCACGGGCGCCGCAAGAAAAGCCAAGGGGCCGCGGAAGCAGGAGCAAAGCGGGATTGTGTCCGGCCTTGAGGCCGGCGTCCGCTCTGTTCCGTTTTTCTGCGGCCCCTATGGACTGCGTTCAAACGGCCGTGGTCGCACCTAGAGTGGCACCTTGGCATGGTCGCCCATCTCGTCGCCGTTCATGGTCATGCCGGTCATCATCTTGAACATGCCGACGACGCCGGGATCGGCTTCCCAGATTTCCGCGTCGGCCAGGTCAAGCCGCAGCATCAGCAGGCTCGGGTCCTGCCGGCCCTGTTCATACCAGGCTTCCACCGGCTTGCTCCAGTGCTTGTCTATGATTGCCGGGTCGGTTTCTTCGGTCAGATTGCCGGACACGCAGGCGAAGAGATCATGGCCCTTGGAGACAAATTGCATCATCGCCGGGCCGCCTGTGGAGAGCCGGTTGTCGCGGGAGGTGTAGAACCAGATCGCGCTGTTGGCATCCTTGTCGAGCTGCGCGCGCATCGGGATGCTATGCTCGCGGCCGCTGTCGAGAGCCATCATCACGAAAGGACTGTCGGCAATCGATTCCCAGAATTCCTCGCGGATCTCGTCGCGGTCGGTTGTATCGTTCATATCCTTGTTGCTCATGGTCTGTTTCCTTTCTCGGTTTCATCCAATCAACGCGCAGAGCGGATAAAGTTTCAAAAAATTCGGGAAAATTCTGACGGTTTTCTGGTGTGGCGGTTCGGATCACGCGCTGAGTCGTGTCGGAATTTGCGGGCTAACATCGTAACCCCAGCGCAGGGCACAGGCGTCGAAAGCTTCCCCGAAGCTTTCTTAAGCCGAGCGGTCCAGCCCGGCTTGCTTTCGCAGAGCGAAAGCTGGTTTGGATCCCGGCCTTCGCCGGGATGACGAATGGTGGGTGGCGCCATGAGGCAATCGAAGCGCGGTAGCGGCAGAATCCTCCGGACTACCCGCGCCACTCATCATAAGGCTGGTTGCGGTGCGGGCGCATTGATATTAGGCACGCTGCTTAATTCTTTGCACAAGGACGCATCATGACCGATCATCTGGAAACCCCGCACCTTGAAACCATGGCTGTCCACGCCGGGACCGAACCCGATCCGACGACCAATGCGCGGATCACGCCGATTTACCAGACGGCGTCTTATGTTTTTGATGATGTGGATCATGCTGCCGATCTGTTCAATCTCGATGCGTTCGGGAATATTTACACGCGGATCATGAACCCGACCAACGGCGCGCTGGAAGGCAAGATTGCGGCGATGGAGGGCGGCGTCGGCGCGCTTGCAGTGGCTTCGGGCCATGCGGCTCAGATCATCGTCTTCCATGTGCTGATGGACCCCGGCGCGCATATTGTTGCGGCGAAGAAACTCTACGGCGGTTCGCTCAACCAGCTGGCCCATTCGGTCAAGAAATTCGGCTGGAACGTGACCTTTGTCGACGCTGACAATATGGACGAGATCAAGGGCGCGATCACCGATGATACGCGCTGCGTCTTCATCGAAAGCCTCGCCAATCCTGGCGGCGTCGTTCAGGATATCGAGGCGATTGCCGATATTGCCCATGAAGCCGGTATCCCCCTGGTGGTCGACAATACGATGGCTTCGCCGATGCTCTGCCGCCCGATCGAACATGGCGCGGATATTGTCGTGGAAAGCGGCACCAAATTTCTCGGTGGGCACGGCAATAGCGTCGCTGGCCTGATCATCGACAGCGGCAAGTTCGACTGGACCAAGAGCGAAAAATTCGCGTTCCTGAACCAGCCCAACCCGTCTTATCACGGCAAGGTCTTTACCGATGCCTTTGGCCCTATGGCCTTCATCCTCGCGGCGCGCGCCTTGTCGCTGCGCGATCTGGGACCGGCGCTGGCGCCGCAGAACGCCTTCTATATATTGACCGGGATGGAAACGCTGGCGCTGCGCATGGAGCGTCATTGCGAGAACGCGCTCAAAATGGCGCAGTGGCTGCAAAGCCGCGACGAGGTCAGCTGGGTCTCTTATGCCGGCTTGCCCGACAATGAATATCACGCGCTGGCGCAGAAATATCTCGGCGGCAAGGGCGGTGCGGTGTTCACCTTCGGCCTGAAGGGCGGATTTGAAGCGGGCACCAAGCTGGTGTCGGCGGTCAAGCTGTTCAGCCATCTTGCCAATATCGGCGACACCAGATCGCTGATCATCCACCCGGCCTCGACTACCCACAGCCAGTTGTCCGGAGACGAACTGGTCGCTGCGGGCGCCGGTCCGGATGTTGTTCGCATTTCTGTCGGCATCGAGCATATCGACGATATGATCGCCGACATGCAACAAGCATTGGAGTCTTTGTAATGAGCGACGGCGGTGCAGGCGATTATGTCTATGATGAAGAAAGCGGCGAATGGCTGAGCCCGGAAGATGCGGCGGCTCAGTCAACCGGTCCGGAAGTCGTTGATGCGGTCGGCAATGTGCTGGCCGATGGCGATGCCGTCACGCTGATCAAGGATCTCAAGGTCAAGGGCGCGGGACAGACGCTGAAACGCGGGACTTTGATCAAGTCTATTCGATTGACGGGCGACGATCAGGAGATTGATTGCAGGCACGAGGGCATAAAAGGTCTCGTACTGCGAGCAGAGTTTGTGAAAAAGCGCAGCTGACCCATTCTCCCTGTTGCAGTGCAGCAGCAATGATATTAGGCAATCAGGCTCATTCCTTGCGACAGGACCTCCCATGACCAATATCTCCAAAGCTCTCGGACGTATCCAACCTTCTGCCACGCTGGCGATGACCGCAAAGGTCACCGAGCTGAAAGCGCAGGGTATTGACGTGATCGGCCTGTCGGCCGGCGAGCCCGATTTCGACACGCCCGACTTCGTCAAGGACGCGGCGATCCAGGCGATCCGCGACGGCGATACCAATTATACGACGGTCGACGGCACTGCTGCGCTGAAGCAGGCAATTGTGGGCAAGTTCGCGCGCGACAATGGCCTGACCTATACGACGAAGCAGATCACCGCCAACAGCGGCGGCAAGCACACATTGTTCAACGCGCTGGTGGCGACGCTGGATGTGGGCGACGAGGTGATCATCCCCGCGCCTTACTGGGTGAGCTATCCCGATATCGTCAATTTTGCCGGCGGCACACCGGTGTTCATCGAAGCGGGAGCGGATCAGAGCTACAAGATCACGCCGGAACAGCTGGAAGCGGCGATCACGCCAAAGACCAAATGGGTGTTGCTCAACTCCCCGTCCAACCCGAGTGGCGCGGCCTATAGCGCAGACGAACTGAAAGCGCTGGGCGCTGTGATATTGCCGCACGAGCAGGTGATGGTGATGACCGACGATATGTACGAACATATCTGGTATGCCGATTTTCCCTTCGCGACCATCGCGCAGGTATGTCCGGAGCTTTTTGACCGGACGCTGACGGTGAACGGTGTGTCCAAGGCTTATGCGATGACCGGCTGGCGGATCGGTTATGCCGGCGGTCCGGAATGGCTGATCAAGGCGATGGCCAAATTGCAGTCGCAGTCGACGTCCAACCCCTGTTCGATCTCGCAGGCAGCCGCGGTTGCCGCACTCAACGGTCCGCAGGATTTTCTGGCCGACCGAAATGCGGCGTTCGAGAAACGCCGCGATCTCGTGGTGTCGATGATCAATGATACGCCGGGCCTGCAATGTCCGACTCCGGAAGGCGCATTCTATGTCTATCCCGATGCCAGCGAACTGATGGGCAAATCGACGCCCAAGGGCGCGGTGATCAAGACGGATGAAGATCTGATCGCCTATTTTCTGGAAGAAGCAGAGGTCGCCGCGGTGCACGGAGCGGCTTTCGGCCTCTCGCCTGCGTTCCGGATCAGCTATGCGACGTCGGAAGAGGTCTTGACCGAAGCCTGCACCCGCATCCAGCGGGCCTGCGCGGCTTTGACTTAGACCTCAGGCGCCGGGCGGGCGCATCCGCGCCCTTGGCTTTCCTCGCATACGCTCGGGCGCGCGGTCGCGCTTGCCTCCGCTTCGCGTCGGTTCGGTTTTTCCAGTCTTGGAAAGTTTCTAATCGAAGCGCAGCCGAGGCAAGGGCGCCAATAACAGATGACGTCCGCCGCGCCTTATGGCGCGATAGCCAAGGGCGCGGATGCGTCCGCCCGGCGCTTGAGGCCCAAATAAAAACACCCCGTCGGAGGCGTTCGCGCAGCGAACTGCCGCGAGACATAACATCCCCCCGATAGAAAATCTTCCCGTTGGCAAACTGAATATGACCTTGTGATCAGGTTCACAGCGGCGACAGGAAAACTATATTAGAAACTGTAACCAACAGGCGGGACGAATCGAACCAGAAGATGACCCCCCAAGGAACCGACCATGATGAAATTATTCAAATCCGATTTGACCTACAGCCTCGGCGGCGGCTTTATCGCTGGCGCGTTGATGCTGTTCTTCATGCAGCCCGCCGACCAGCCTGCCGACCTAGGCGAAAATCTGTCGCCCACCGTCAGCGCGGCTTCCCAGCTTCTGAGCTAAATGCCGATCGGACCGTCCCTCTCCCGCACGATCATGTTCGGTGTGAGCATCGCCTGTTTCGGTGCGATGTGGGCCGGTGTGCAAACCGCTTTGCCGGTCGACCAGACTTCCTCCCCGAGACTGATCGGAGAGGCGCGTGCCGCCGAAAAAGCCACGATCATCCCTGCGCCGCGCGTTGGGGCAGGGGAAACGGGCAAGCGCGCCGTCGCGATCTTTGCCGGCGGTTGCTTCTGGGGCGTCGAGGGTGTGTTCGAACATACCAACGGCGTGATCAGCGCCTCATCCGGCTATCATGGCGGCACCAAACGCAGCGCATCCTACAAGCTGGTCAGCGCCGGTCTGTCTGGTCATGCCGAAGCGGTGCGGGTGGTCTATGATCCCGGCAAAATCAGCTATTCCAAGCTGATGCAGATATATTTCTCGGTGATTGCAGATCCAACCATGCTCAACGCCCAGGGTCCCGACCGCGGCAAACATTATCGCAGCGCGCTGGTCCCGATGAATGCCGGACAGGCGAAAGCCGCCCGCGCCTATATCGCTCAGCTTGAGAAGGGGCGCTACTGGAAACGACCGATCGTCACCAGGGTCGAAGCCTATAAGGCCTTTTATCCGGCCGAGACCTATCACCAGAATTTCATGCAGAAACACCCGCGCCAGGCCTATATCGTGCGTTGGGACAAGCCCAAGGTCGCCAATCTGAAACGGCATTTTCCGGCGCAATATCGGGCGAAGCCGGTAAGCTGACGCAGCAGGCCACTTAACCGGCTGTTAGCTTCGCCCTGTTATAGGACAGGGCAGCCGCAGAGGAAAAAATGGTCAATCACGAATTTGAAATTATACTCGCATTCGCCGCCATCTTGGTCGGTGTCGGCATGCTCTGGCTAGCCCGCAGCCAGCCGGACTGAGCGGATAGACCGTTCGCCAGCGGAGCAGGTCAAAAAAAAGGCCCCCGTTTCCGGAGGCCTGAATTCTATTTCGGGCTGAGTACCATCAGCATCTGTCGGCCTTCCAGTTTCGGATAGGCTTCGACCTTGGCGGTCTCTTTCATGTCGTTCTGCACCCGGACGAGCAATGCCATCCCGAGTTGCTGGTGCGACATTTCACGACCGCGGAAGCGAAGGGTGACCTTCACCTTGTCGCCATTGTCGATGAACTTGTTCACATTGCGCATCTTCACGTCATAATCATGATCGTCGATATTCGGACGCATCTTGATTTCCTTGACGTCCTGAACCTTCTGCGTCTTCCGCGCGGCATTGGCCTTTTTCTGGGCCTCATATTTGAATTTGCCGACGTCGAGATATTTCGCAACCGGTGGCTGCGCGTTCGGAGAGACTTCGACCAGGTCGAGTCCAACTTCTGCTGCACGCTCGATCGCTTCCCGAGTGTTCATCACGCCAAGGTTTTCGCCTTTGTCGTCAATAACCCTGACGGTGTCGGAATTGATCAGATCGTTGAAGCGCGGGCCGCCTTTGACGGGCGGCGTGGGGCGACGAGGGGGTGCAGCTATGTTAAATACTCCTGAGTGGTTGTCTATGGTGGCTCATTAGCCGCAAAGCTTATCGGAATAAAGCCTTCTTGATGGCGAATGAGACATTAGCCATCAAAGCCGTTGTTTGAATGCAACAGCTTTGATGAATATATCGTTATTTGGCTGCCGATTTCAAGTCCGGTGCCAGCGCTTCTTCCTTCAGCATGGCAACGACCGCTTCGAGCGTCAGGAATTCCTGCTCCTTCTGGCCAAGCCGGCGCAGGGCAACCTTGCCTTCTTCGGCTTCGCGCATGCCAACCACCAGAATATTGGGCACTTTTCCGACTGAATGCTCGCGGACCTTATAGTTGATCTTCTCGTTGCGGAGGTCGGCCTCGACCCGAATGCCGGCGGCTTTCAGCTGTTCGACGACCTTTTCAGCATAAGGATTGGCATCGGTGACGATCGTCGCAACCACGGCCTGCGTCGGCGCCAGCCAGAGCGGCAGCTTGCCGGCATAATGTTCGATGAGAATGCCGATAAACCGCTCGAACGATCCGAGAATCGCGCGGTGGAGCATGATCGGCTGATGGCGCTCGCCATCCTCGCCGACATAAGTCGCGTCCAGCCGCTCGGGCAGAACGGTGTCGGTCTGGATCGTGCCGACCTGCCAGGTCCGGCCGATAGCGTCGGTCAGGTGGAATTCCAGTTTGGGCGCATAGAATGCGCCTTCGCCGGGCAGTTCTTCCCAGCCATATTCTTCGGTGTCGCGTCCGGTCGCTTTGACCGCATCGCGCAAGGACTGTTCCGACCAGTCCCACATTTCGTCGCTGCCGATACGCTTGTCGGGTCGCAGCGCCAGCTTGATTGCGTAATTTTCGAAGCCGAGATCGCGATAGCAACGGTCGAGCATGTCGCAGAACAGGCCGACTTCCTCGATCAGCTGTTCCTTGGTGCAGAAGATATGCGCGTCATCCTGGGTGAATTGCCGTACCCGCATCAGTCCGTGCAGCGCGCCATGCGGTTCGTTGCGGTGGCAGCAGCCGAATTCGGCCATGCGAATCGGCAGGTCGCGGTAACTTTTGATGCCCTGACGAAAGACCAGCACATGGGCAGGGCAGTTCATCGGCTTGATCGCCATCATGTCGGCGGTGCCGGTGATCACCGGGCCGTCGCTCTCGGCATCGGGGACCTCGTCGGGGACCGCAAACATATTTTCGCTATATTTGCCCCAGTGGCCGGACTGCTCCCATTGGCGCACGTCCATCAACTGCGGCGTCTTTACCTCTTCATAGCCTGCCTCGATCTGGCGGCGGCGCATATATTGCTCCAGCGCCTGCCAGATTACATAGCCTTTGGGATGCCAGAAAATGCTGCCCTGCGCTTCGGACTGGATATGATACAGATCCATTTCCTGGCCGAGTTTGCGATGGTCGCGCTTGGCTGCTTCTTCCAGCCGCATCAGATGGGCGTTGAGCTGTTTCTTGTTGAGCCAGCCGGTGCCGTAGATGCGCGACAATTGCGGATTGCGCTGGTCGCCACGCCAATAGGCGCCCGACACGCGCATCAGCTTGAATGCCTTGGGATCAAGCTTGCCGGTCGAGGCGAGATGCGGCCCGCGGCACATGTCCATCCAGTCGTCACCCGACCAGTAGACCGTTATCTCGTCGCCTTCCGGCAGCTCGGCGGCCCATTCGGCCTTGAACGTCTCGCCGTCTTTCTTCCAGCGCTCGATCAGGGCGTCGCGTTCCCAGACTTCCCGGCGCAGCGGCTTGTCGGCGGCGATGATCCGTTTCATCTCCTCCTCGATTTTCGGCAGATCCTCGTCGGTGAACGGATCGCCGGCAGGGGCGAAGTCATAATAGAAGCCATCATCGGTCGAGGGACCAAAGGTGATCTGGGTGCCGGGGAAGAGATTCTGCACCGCCTCTGCCAGCACATGGGCATAGTCGTGCCGCGCCAGTTCCAGTGCATCCTCTTCGTCGCGCGAGGTGACCAGCGCCAGCTCGGTATCTTCTTCCAGCGGCCGCATAATGTCGCGCAGCTCGCCGTCAATCTTTGCCGCCAGCGCGGCTTTGGCCAGGCCCGGTCCGATGTCGGCGGCAATCTGTGCGGGGGTAGTGCCCATGGCCACTTCACGCGCGCTACCGTCGGGAAGGGTGATTTTGATCATCTCGGTCATGGGCTCAGGTCATCTCAAAGTTTGTCAAAGTTGCGGCCAAGATAGGCTGGAAAACCAGCCGTCACCGAGCTGGATTTGACTTAGTCTTTTGGGGTTTCAAGTCAACCAAATCAGATGCCGGGTCGAATGAGAGAGGAAAGTGTCATATGCAAAATGTCATGCGTACTTGACTTTCAGGGCCGAATCGAGCAGATAGGTCAAGTAAACATGACATAATGTCTATGTGACTTGATGGAGAATGATCATGAGATTGAAACGCTGTTCGGGTCGGGCAATGACCCCCAATGAAAATATCGCCATATGGGCGGCGCTGGTGGTCCTGTTTCTGGGGGCGATGTGATGACCGCCAGCGGCTCACCGGGGATCTGGCGGCGCTTTTGCCGCCTGTTCAAACCCGACTGGATGTTCGGATTCATTCTGATCGTGGGCATCGGGCTGTTGGCGGTTTCCATCTTCGACCCGAACGAAGTCCGTGTGGGCACCGTGACTCCGGTTGCAAAAATCATCGGCGCCGCGCTGCTTGTTCTGCTGATATCCTATATCGCGGCCTATGCAGCCGCCCTCGACCGCCGCAAACTCGAGGATTATTTTTTCCAGATGATGGCCAATGGCGCAATTGTCGCCATCATCACGGCCATTTTTGCCAATATGGTGTGGCTCGTTTTCGAAAAGCAGCTGGGCACGATGAGCGCGGATAATCTTGTAGCTATATTGATAACCGCGTGGGGCTTTGGCTATTTTTTCTATCGCATCAGGGGGCTAAACCAATGAGCAAGATGCCTGTATATATGAAGCGTTACTCCATCCGCCTGGCGATATTCATGTCGCTCTATATCGCCACTCTCGTCGGCGGGATGAGCTGGATGAATAGCGACAATCCTCCCGGCGAACCGGTGGCGGCCTTATTGGCCATCCTGACTGCGCTGCCGATTCTCGGTATATTCTGGACTATCTTCCGCCTGCTAATAGAAATGGACGATGAATATCAACGCCTGTTGATGACCAAGCAAATTGTGGTCGGGACGGCAATGACATTGGCCATTGCTACGATCTGGCAGTTCCTCAACGCCTATGATGTCTTGGCTCAAGGACCGCAATGGGTCGGTGCCATCTGGCTAGCGATGTTTGGTATCGCCGGTGGACTGGTTCGGTGGAGAGCATGAAGAACCGGCTCAAGGTACTCCGCGCCGAGCGCGACTGGTCGCAGGCCGGTCTGGCTGACCGGCTCAAGGTCTCCCGGCAGAGCGTCAACGCGATCGAAACCGGCAAATATGATCCGTCCCTGCCGTTGGCGTTCAAGATTGCCGACCTGTTCGCCATGCCGATCGAGGAGATATTCCTGCGCGATTGAGGGGGCGAAGAATTGTGATGCGCCGGACCGCATCTTGTCTTAAGCTCCCCCCATGTCTGATCTTCAACAAGTCTGGCTTATCGATAGCGACAGCGCGCTGAAGCGGAGGGTGCGGATCGAGGTGATTGGCAAGACTTTTTCGCTCTATGAACAACAATGGCGCAGCGACGCCTATTTTTTCGATGATCTGGTCTATCGCGGCAAGGAAGGCGACTCCCATGTCTTTGGTCTCGAGGACGGTATCAAGGACCGCCCGAAATGGAAGCTCGGCTTCAAGGGCGAGATCCCAGCGGAACTCACGGCATTGTTGCCAAGACCGAAGCCGCCGCTGCTATCCAATATCGGCATGTTGATCATCGCGTTCCTGTGTCTGGGGATTGTCTATTTTGCGGCCAGCTAATGCGGTGCACCTGCGCAGGCAGGTATCCATCTCCTGAACAATTTTCCAGTGACAGAGCGGGTTGCGCTATTGGGCGCGCGTCGATGTGCCTTCTCATCTATCGTTTTTAAACTATAGGACAGGAGATGGATCCCCGCCTTCGCGGGGACACACAGACGGATGAATTTATGGAAGACGATATAATGTACCTCGACCGTCCCGGCGGCGCTTCGCTCGCTTATTGCTATATGCCGCCCAAGCCGGGCGTGAAAGGCACGACCCTGGTGTTCCTGCCTGGCTATATGTCGGACATGGAAGGCGGCAAGGCGCTGGCCGTCGACGCCTGGGCGAGGCAACAGGGCAGGGCGATGCTGCGCCTTGACTATTCCGGATGCGGCGCGAGCGGCGGCGAGTTCGAGGAACAGAGCCTGATCGACTGGCGCGAGGATGTGCTGTTCCTGATCGACAAGGTGACATCGGGTTCCATCACCCTGATCGGTTCGTCGATGGGCGGCTGGCTGATGCTATTGGTCGCGTTGTCGCGGCCGATGCGGGTGAAAAATCTGGTCGGCATCGCGGCAGCACCGGACTTCACCGACTGGGGCTTCACCCAGGATCAGAAAATGACCATTCTCCGCGACGGCAAACTGGAGGAAGACAGCGAATATTCCGAAGAGCCCTATGTCACCACCCGCACCTTCTGGCAGTCCGGCGATACAAACCGCCTGCTCCACAAGGAAATCGCTTTTGACGGTGCCGTACGACTGCTGCACGGCCAAAAAGATAGTGATGTGCCGTGGGAATATAGTCTCGAGACGGCCAGGAAAATCCGTTCAGATGATGTGCAGGTGCATCTGGTAAAGGACGGCGATCACCGGCTGTCGCGGGATCAGGATATCGCCTTGCTGATTGACGTGATTTCGCGACTGGGGTGAATTTTTACGCCGGAACAATATTTTAACAGGCATGATATCCATGATTTCTTCGCTAATTCTGCCGCTATTGATGCAATCGGCGACGCCTTATGGTTCCCCTATCGATTCCGTGCTGCGGCCATCGGAGGCCAGGCCGGAGGCGCCCGTCAATCCGCCGACGGTCAAGCCGACGAGCCCTGCCGATATCCGCTTCAATCAATGTATCGACCAGGCGGCCGAGGATCCGGACAATGGTTTGCTCGCTGCCAATAAATGGCAGATCGAGGATGGCGGATATCTGGCGCGCAATTGCCTGGGCTTCGCTTATGCCGAACGTGAGGAATGGCCAAAGGCTATTCCGGCCTTTGTGCTGGCGGCTGAGGGAGCGGAAGCTGCGGACGACGAGCGCGCCGGAATTTTCTGGTCGCAGGCTGGCAATGCGGCATTTGCTGGCGGCGATCATGCCGCAGCCTTGAAATATTTCGGCTCTGCGCTGGCGCAAGATACGCTCGATGGTCTGTTAAAGGGTGAAGTGCACCTTGATATGGCCCGCGTATATGTTTCCATGGATCAATATGATCAGGCGAAAGCGCAATTTGTTCTCGTTCACGAACTCGTCCCGGAGGATCCGCTCGGCTGGCTGCTGTCGGCGACATTGGCGCGGCGGATGGGTGACTTTGCCTTGGCAAAATCCGACATCGCGGTGGCCGCCAAGCTGGCGATCACCGATCCGGCGATTGCGCTTGAAGCGGGCAATATCGCTTATGAAGCCGGCGATGTTGCGAATGCGAAAATCAATTGGGAACAGGCGGTAAAATTCGGACCCGACAGCCCGTCCGCCAGGGCCGCAACCCGCTATCTCGAGCAACTCGCGGCCAGCGTCGAGGAATAGTCCTTTCTCAACACTGGCTTCCGGCTGGTGCGGTGCGCAACGCACGTTTAATCCAGATAGAAGTTCACCGTCGTGACCACCCGCACCTTTTTATAGGGCGTGTCGGTCACGCCATAGCCGCCGGCATCGCCGTCGCGGCTGTCGATGCTGAAATAGCCCTGGGTGGCGGATTTTATGCCGCCGACATCGGTGCCGCTGTCCTCGGCAAATTGTTCGGCTGACTTGCGGGCGTCCTTGGTGGCTTCTGCGACCATTTCCGGCTTGATCTCGTCCAGCTTGGTGAATGTGTAGCTCATGCCTGACCCGTCTTCGAGCACGACGCCGCGACGGACCAGATCGAATTGCCGGGCGACGGCGGCCTGGGCCTTGTCGATATCGTCGGTACGCAGGCTGAGCCGCTGGCGGATGGTATATTGGGGGATGCCGTTGTTGCTATACTGGTTCACATTGGCGCCGGTCGGTTTGAGCGCATCGGCCTTGAATCCCAGCTCCTTGAAGAAGCCGGTGATCGCAGTGGTGTCGCGATCAATATCGGTTTGCGCGCTCTGCAGATCGGTGGATTGCGCGCTATAGGCGATTGTCCAGGTGGCTAGGTCGGCGGTCACTTCGCGTTCGGCGAGACCGCGCACGGTGACGCTGCGGTCGGCCATTTTGGCGCGCAGCAGACCGTCGCCCAGTAAATAGCCGCCAATGATCAGGCCAACGGTCAACAGGCCGGCGCTCGCCAGCCAGACCTTGTTTTTGCTCTCGATAAATTTCTCGCTCATCGCTCTTTCCCTCAGTTCAAAAGCCGCTTAGGCTGTTGTAAATGACCCGGTTCGGCTTTGCGATAGCTGCGATGAACTGTTTCTGAATAGCGACGAATGGAGAATATCTGTGACTATAAAATATCTGCACACCATGCTCAGGGTCAGCGATCCGGAGGCAACCGTCGCCTTTTTCGGGCATCTCGGTCTGGAGGAGGTCCGCCGTTACGACAGCGAGCAAGGGCGTTTCACGCTGATTTTTCTCGCCGCACCGGGGCAGAAGGATATCGCGGAAGTCGAACTGACCTATAACTGGCCGGCGGAAGATGGCAGTCCGGCCGAACAATATGACGGTGGCCGCAATTTTGGTCATCTCGCTTATGCCGTCGATGATATTTATGCCTTGTGCCAGAGCCTGATGGACGCAGGGATTACGATCAACCGTCCTCCGCGTGACGGTCATATGGCGTTCGTCCGCTCGCCCGACAATATCTCTGTCGAACTACTGCAAAAGGGCGAGAGATTGCCGGTTCGGGAACCCTGGGCGAGCATGGAAAATATCGGCGAGTGGTAAGCGCCTGACTGCGATTACACGGAAGCGGTCCCGGCTGGCTTGGCCGCCTTGGTCGTCGAAATATCGATCCAGACAATCTGGTTGCGACCGTTATTCTTGGCGTCATACAGGCGCCGGTCGGCCGTAGCCATCACGTTGCGCAGCGAAGCGCGTCTGGCGATCGGGGCACAGCCGACCGAAAAGGTCACGGGCTCGCGGATTTCCGGTACCTGATCATGCACCGACCGGATCAGCGTTTCACATATTTCGGTCAGAGCATTTGCCGGACAGTTTTTGCGACTTTCCCGGCTGTCATTCTGCATCAGCAATGTGAATTCTTCACCGCCGATGCGGGCCGCAAAATGCTGCGTCGCTTCCAGCTCCCTGCCGACAACCCGCAATACCTCGTCGCCGACCTCGTGACCGTAGCGGTCATTGACCCGCTTGAAGAAATCAATATCGAAAATGGCAAGGTGGCTGTAGCGATGCTCCTGCTGGTCGCGTCGAAACTCTCTCTCGAAGGAGCGGCGATTGTTGATTGTGGTCAAGCCGTCGGTATCGGCGAGCAGGGTAAGCTCGACCTGTTTGCGCAAGGTATCTTCATGCTGTTGACGCAGGCGGAGAATGCGATTGGCCACGCCAAGCGCGAGAATGATGGTTTCCATCACCAGCGCGAAATAGAGCCCATAGTCGAGCGCCGGCCAGCCGATATAGAGGTCCATGCCACGCGCTACCCGATCCAGTCCGAAAAAAACGATTGGCGTCCAGCCGGCGATCTGAAACCAGATGGCCTTGCTGCCGCGGCGCAGCGCGTGCCCCATCGCGTACAGGACGACAAAAAATGCGGGCAGAAAGGACGCGTGATAATAGTTGCGGGCGTCCATATTATAGCCATCGTCGATCCTCAGGACGAATGCGGTGACGAGGACTGGCAGAATCGATGTCAGAATAATGCCGGTTCGCAGCCAGGGTGCAATTTTTCCCTGTTCGACGAAGCGCACCAGAAAAAATCCGCTGGCCGCAACCGCGATAGCGAGGGCCCAGTAATTGATCAGCATCTTGGTCAGCAAACTGGTCTCGGGAAAGGCCAGAAACATCAGGCCGGACGAGCTGAATGTATAGACGACAGTCGACGCGATGATCGCGCTGTGCCAGAGCATGAAACTGTAACGCAGGGCTCCGTAGAAAAAGGCATGGTAGAAGAGTGGCATTATGGCCATGCCGCAAAGAAAGCCGAACATGATCGAGAGCGGCAGCTTCAAGCCGTCCCATTTTTCTTTCGAGGCAAGCTGGATCAACGACATGCTGCTAGCCACTTTCGGGTCATCAATCGCGACATAGACATTCTTTATCCGGCTCCGCAATTCGGGGTTTTCCGTGCCCGGGACGGCAAGCCCGTAAAGACCTTTCGGCCGCCAGCTATCTATCACCTCTTGTTCGGAAAAGCTTGACGACAGAAGCGAACCATCGTCGAGCACCGCATGCACCTGCATTGTGGTCAGGCCATTATTGTCGCCCTGGACCTCGACCGTGCCAGCGGGCAGGGCGTCAGCGAGAAAGGGGATTTTTACCCAGACTCGAGGGCCTTTGACGGCATATTTATTGTCGGAGCAGTCAAAGGCATTGCCCGACTTCAGCAATGCCGTCGCTGTAACATCCATCGCGCTGCTTTGCGTGCACAGCCTGTCCGACATCGGAACCTCGGCAAGAGCCGGGGAACAGAGGCACAAATAGGCCAGAAACGCGATAATCAAGCGCAAATGACGCCCCTTTCCAAAATCACTGCTGCAGAGCCATATCGGATAGGGAAAAACTCTTATTTTGCGGTTAAGCATCGACAGCTTTAAATTTGCGGAGTAATTTGCCGGTCATGTTAGAAATCATCCGAATTCCCGTATTGTCCGACAATTATGTCTGGCTGGTCCACGAACCCGAATCCGGCGAGACGATGGTCGTCGATCCCGCGGTCGCGGAGCCGGTACTGGCCGAGGCTGCAAAGCGCGGCTGGACCATCACCCAGATCTGGAACACCCACTGGCACCCCGATCATACCGGCGGCAATGCAGCGATCAAGGAGGCCACCGGCTGCCATGTCACCGGCCCCGAAGCGGAGAGGGAGCGCATCCCGACGCTCGACACATTCGTGAAGGAAGGTGACACCGTGAAACTGGGCAACGTGGTTGCCGATGTCATCGACGTCCCCGCCCATACCGCCGGCCATATCGCCTTTTACATCCCGTCCGAGAAAGTGGCCTTCGTCGGCGATACGCTGTTCGCCATGGGTTGCGGGCGGCTGTTCGAGGGCACGGCGGAGCAAATGTACGAGAATATGCGCAAGCTCGAGGCGCTGCCGGATGACACGAAAATCTACTGCGCCCATGAATATACCCAGAGCAACGGCGAATATGCACTGGTCGCGGAACCGGACAATCTCGCCCTGAAAGAACGGATGGCCGAGGTGCTGACCCTGCGCTCTCGTGGCGAGGCCACCGTGCCGACGACGATCGGGCAAGAGCGCGCCACCAACCCGTTCATGCGCGCGGCCTCGGCGGCGGAACTGGGCGCGCGGCGGACAGCCAAGGACAATTTCTGAGCCCCTGTCTGTTTCATCCCCGGTTCAGCCCGAATCCTGTTATAAGGTTGTTCGATGGGGATCGACAACAGGAGACAGATGATGAGAAAACTGCTTTTAGCCATTCCTGCGGCGATGCTGCTCGCTGCACCCGCGATCGGCGGGGAGAAAATCGAACTCACCGATAAACAGCAGGCGAAGCTCGACAAGCAGCTCGAAGGCCGGACCGCTGGCAAAGCCAAATCCTGCATCAACCGCAATGACCAGCGCAACATGACGGTGATCAGCGACGACATATTGGTCTTCTCGTCCCGCCGCAAAGCCAAGACCATCTATATCAACAAGCCGCCCGGCGGATGCCCCGGCGCGGACCGCTATATAATGTCCTACCGGCGCACGACCAGCTCGCTCTGTTCCGGAGAGATTATCCAGCTGATCGACAATATGAGCGGGTCGACCATGGGCAGCTGCACCTTCGGCGATTTCGTGCCCTATACCAAGGATCTCTCGGTGGGGTCCCGCTAGCCATCCGCTGATGCCATATCGGAAACGGGATCGCGCGAAGTCAGGAGATTGGCTAACGCGGCCTGTTTCTTTCGACCGGGGATTGGTGGCCGGTTCATAGACTGGGGTCCTTGTCCCGTCTCTCCGCTTTCTCGTCTGTTTTCAGGGCGTTGCGATGCTTGGTCAGGCGCTGCTGATAGTCTGCGCCGTCGCCATATTCCTCGAACAAGCGCTGCCGCTTGTGCTGGCCGCGGACTTTTAGCGCGTGCTTGATCGGACACCAATATTGCTCGGTGCGGGCGGAGACTTCGCGGACATAGGCGATCACACCATTGGCGTAGCTGCAATAGGTGCAGTTGATTTTCTCGATCGCGTTCAGATAGGATAATTTCCCGCGGTCATAGACGATATAATCGCGCCGCCGGACGCGCTCGATCCCGTAGGCGCGGAAGCAGATCGACTGATAGATGGATACCGACAGGTCGAGAAAGGCGAAAGGGAGCAGCAGGGCATAGATGACCGGCGCCGTCAGAATTACGGAAAGCTGGGCTTCCGATATATAGCTGAGCACACCGATACGCAGAGACCGGTTCATTTTTTCCATATCCCGATCAAACTCCGAGCGGCCTTTGCCGAGCCGCTCGCCTATCAGGCGGCGTTCCTCGGCGATCTGGATTTCGAGTTCCGCTTCAAGCTCGCGGATGCGATCGACGATTGCGCTGGCCTTGCTGTTCACTGGCCCGTTCCCCCTGTTGACTGGCTGACCGTCTTCAATCGCCAGAATTTGGGGGAGAGCCAATCCGTATAGCTACCTAGTGTCGTGGGCAGGGGAGCAGTGATGAAGGACGCGAGCACATATAGAAAAGCCCCGACCGCGCCAGGCAAGGTCGGGGCTTGTGAGCAATATGGGCTTTCGGCCTATTTATCCTCTTCAAACATATTCACCGCATTTTCGCCGGTTGCCGAGAGGCGGATCTTGTCGCCTTCGAATTCGGCAATCAGGCCGACGGGCAGATAGTGGTGGGAAGCGCCTTTTCCGCCTTTGGTCTGCGGGCTGTCTTTCTTGGTCAGCTTGATCCGCTCGCCGCTATCGTCGAAATGGTCCACAATGCCGACGTGCACGCCGTCCGCGCCGATGACTTCCATATGTTCCTTGATCTGGCTCTTATCTACCATGTGATTTTCCTTATCTGTTTGCGTTATGTGACACCAACGTGCGGCGGGCGATCCTGTTCCAGAAAAAGCGGAAGAAGAAACGAGGGAAGGCGCTAGTCGCGATCGAGCAGGTCGTCGGTAACCTCCATCAGCAGCAGCGTTTCGTCGGCGGTGTCGGCGATCGCGTCGACAAAGGCGGCGCGTGTGTCCGGGTCGTCATAGGCCATTTTGGCGTCATAGGCCTTTTGCCAGGTCGCCTCGTCCGGCCATTCGGCAACGCCGATGAAGCGGCCCTCCTTGTCGCGGTGGAGGCGGGAGCCGAGGCTGCCATATTTTTCCCGGATCAGCGCTGTGCCGCGCCGCCAGGCGGTGCGGAACTGTTCCTCCTTGCCGGGATGGACTTTCCACCAATAGGCTGCAACGAACATGGTTTCTTCTCCTCTGTGCTTGCCGGTCGCTAGCGGCAATATTGATAGCCACCCCGCCGGGCCTGGTCGAAATGCAGATGGTCGGCGTGGGCCTTGTTATAATCCGGCGACAGGGTCGTTGCGAAGATATCGCAGGCGCCGTCACGGACCGCCTTGAGAAAGCGCGATCGGTCGTCATCTGCGTCCCAGTGGCCGGCGACCGAGACGCTGCGCCCGTCGGCGAGGCGGAAGGCGGCAATATCGATCGCATTGGCGGTGGCATGTTCGCTGAAATTGCCGCTTTCCCCACCACCGATCCGCCGGCAGCTGTAGCTGCCATAGGTGATGATCTGCTCGACCGTGGTGCCGAGATGTTCGCGGGCCGCGGCTTTGACGATCTGATTTTCCCAGAGAACCAGGCTTACCGCCATCGGGCAACTGGTCTTGGCGGCGGGGCTGTAGGCGATGGCCTGCGGCTGGTCGCGGGTGAGCGTGACGCCATTGGCATAGCCGCAATTCGGCCCGGCGCTGACCGGGGGCAAGGCGCTATAGCCTATCGACGCCGCTTCGAGCAGGCCGTGGCACTGCGGCGTGTCGTCGGCGAGCGCATCGATCTTGCGGGTGGTAAACGGCCCGACCGGATCGGCCAGCGACAGCGGCGTCCACGGCATGCGGTGGTCATGAGTGATCCACTCATAGCCGCGCAGGACCAGCGCGAGGAGGATGACGAGAAGGATGGTGCGGAAGGAGATGGTCACGGATCCTTGTGCAACGCGTGCGGGGGTTTGGGGCTTGTTTATGCAACGGTCGCAGGTGGGAAAAGTTCCCCTGTGGTGCGGTTCGCCGGGATAGTGCGTTTATGGGACTCGCACGAAGACACGAAGCCGCGAAGGGGGAGAATGGCGAGAGCTATTTGCCTTCTCCCGTGAGGGAGAAGGATACGAAGCCTTATCCGAAGGATCAGGCGCAGTTGGATGAGGGTGTTCGGGTGGTGATTATCTGTTAGTGGTGAGCCTGTCGAACCACGCCTGACGACGAGAGCCGTCCTTCGACAGGCTCAGAACTAACGGGTAAGCGGAGGGATTGTACACCCACACCCAGCTCCGACTAGGCAGCAAGCTGCCAGTTCTGCACAACCCGCTCCCTTAAGGGAGAGGGGATTGGTGCCACGTCACCGTAATTGTAATTTCTCGCGGAATTCCTGCCGCTCTAATTCAGTTGGCGGCCATGTTGGAGGAAATTTCAAAAATCTTCTTACCGTTTTTCCGGCCTTTAGTGAAAGAGCCTTATCCATATATTCTTCACAATTCTCACCTTGAACATACAAGCATTCATAAAACTGGCAAAATAGCTTAACGTATTGGCTGTCCGGATCGGAATCGTTTTCCAAAAGGGCTCTACACTCTTTGAATCGCTCCAAAGAATCTTCATCACGACCTTCAGAACTAACAACTAGCGCGTCGAAAGCGACTATAAACTCATAATCATGGTCGCGAATTCCGAGTACTTTATCGAGATACAACCGAGACCGTGAGATATCATTCTTATAATAGTATTCTAGCGATTTCAAAAGTCTGTAATCTGATATGATTTTGAACATTTTTCAGCGCCAATTCCGGTGACAGTTCACCCAATACATCAAATCCTAGCCCCTTTCGCCGCTCCACCCACTACTTCTTATACAACCCGTCCATCCGCTCCTGATACCGCTCCCTAATCACATGCCGCCGGATCTTCATGCTCGGGGTCAGCTCCTCATTCTCGATCGCGAAGGGTTCGTCGGCGAATTCGAAGCGGCGGACTTTTTCGACGATGGACAGGTCCTTGTTGACCCGGTCCACCGCTTCGCGCACCGCCGTCTTGAACGCCGGGTTGGCCTGCAGGGCGATGAAATCATATTTCATGTCCTGTTCGCGTGACCATTCGAGCGCCCATTCGGGGTCGGGGACGATCAGGCCGACCATATAGGGTTTCTTGTCGCCGCTGATCATCGCCTGCAGGATTTCGGGCTGGATGGTGAGCATGCCCTCGACCTTTTGCGGGGCGATATTGTCGCCCTTGTCGTTGACGATCAGGTCCTTCTTGCGGTCGGTGATCGCGACCCGGCCGGCTTCGTCGATATGGCCGATATCGCCGGTGTGGAGCCAGCCGTCCTTGAGCACCTTGTCGGTCTCTTCCTGATTGCGCCAATAGCCGTGCATGACCAGTTCGCCGCGGACGAGAATTTCGCCGTCGGCGGCAATTTTAACCTCGGTGTCGACCATCGGCGGGCCGACCGTGTCCATTTTCAGGCCGGTGCGCGGGCGGTTGCAGGCGATGATCGGGCCGGATTCGGTCTGGCCATAGCCTTGCAGCAATGTGAGGCCGAGCGACTGGAAGAAGGTGCCGATTTCCGGGTTGAGCGGCGCGCCGCCGGAGACCATCGCCTTGATCCGTCCGCCAAAGCGTTGCTGCACCTTGGGGCGCAGGGTCTTGTCGAGGAACAGGTCCATCAGCTTGTCGCGCTTGCGGTGTTTGCCTTCGGCTTCGCGCGCGCCGATGGCGAGTGCCTTGCCGAGCAGATAATTGGGCATCTTGCCCTGTTTCTCGACCGTCTTGATCAGCCGGGCGCGCAGCACCTCGAACAGGCGCGGGACGACGACCATGATTGTCGGGCGCACTTCCTCGATATTCGAGGCGAGCTTCTCCAGTCCTTCCGAATAGAAAATCTGGGCGCCGAGGCCGATCGGGAAAAACTGGCCGGCGCTATGTTCATAGGCGTGGCTGAGTGGCAGGAAGGAGAGGAACACCTCGTCGTCCCAGCCGAAATCGCTTTCGATGACCTCGGCGGGTCCCTTGGTGTTGTGCAGGATCGCGCCGTGATGCTGCATCACGCCGCGCGGCTTGCCGCCGGTGCCGCTGGTGTAGATGATGCAGGCGGTCTCGTCGCGGGTGATGCTGGCGACCTGCTCGGTCACCTCGGCAACATCCTTGTCGCTGCCCTGAACAAGCTTGTCCCAGCTGTACAGGTCGAAATCGCCGGACTGGCCGATGCGCAAATCGGAGATGCCGATGATGATATTGGCGTCAGAAGAGTTGATCACCGAGGGAAGCAGATTCTTCGCCAGCTTGATGTCGGAGACGATCACCGCATGGGCACCGCTATTGTCGAGAATATGCTGATGATCGGAGGCGGTATTGGTGGTGTAGGTCGGCACGGTGATGCAGCCGGCGGCCATGATGCCGAGATCGGCGATGCACCATTCCGGCCGGTTTTCGGACACCAGCATCACCCGGTCGCCCTTTTTCAGGCCGATGCGCTTGAGCGATTTGGCAAAGGCGGCGACTTGCCGGGCCGCTTCGGTCCAGCTGGTCGCCTGCCAGGCGCCGTCGATCTTGGCGCTCAGAAACGGTTTATTGCCGCCCTGTTCGGCCCGATCGAAAAACATCGATACCAGATTGGGATATTGATCGATTTCAAGATAACGGTTTTTCGGCTGTTTCTGGCCCACGCAACATTTCCTCTCTCACGCTCCGGATTGGTTCCGGGCTTGGATCATAGAGCAAGGACTAGCGCGGTTGAAACCGCTCGGCAATATATTGCTTAGGGAAGCTGGCTCACCGCCTCGCCGGTGCTGCGCGGATCGACCGCTCCGACCCAGCCTTTTTCGCTCTTCTGTGCGCCGGCCAGTTTCGACGGCAGACCGGAGGTTACAACGATATGGCCGAAGCGCGACAGGTCGCTCTGCAGGGCTTCCAGATCGCTGCCGCCTTCGATCAGCACGCCGGATCCGCCGTAATATATATTGGGCAGGGCCATCGCCTGTTCGAGCGTCAGGCCATAATCGAGCACGCCGACCAGCGTCTTGGAGACATGCATGATGATCCGTTTGCCGCCAGCGGAGCCGAGCGCCAATATCGGCTTGCCCTCGGCATCATAGACAATTGTCGGCGACATAGAGGAGAGCGGGCGCTTGCCGGGCTCGACCCGGTTGGCAACCGGCGCGCCGTCCTTTTCCGGAGCGAAGGTGAAGTCGGTCAGCTGGTTGTTCAATACCATGCCGCGCGCGATCAACTGGCTGCCAAACGGCCCTTCGACGGTGGAAGTCATGTTGGCGATATTGCCGTCCTTGTCGACCGCGGTGAAATGGGTTGTGCCCGCGACTTCGGAGGAAATCGCTTCGGTGCGTGGCGTGCTTCCCGGCGGATTGCCGGCAGGATAGGTTGCAACGCCCGGCATGTCGGGACGGGCGCTGTCCAGCGCGATCATTTGCGAGCGGCTGTCGAGATAATCCCGGTCGATCAGGCCATCGACTGGGATGGCGACAAAGTCACGGTCGGCGAGATATTTTTCGCGGTCGGCATAAGCCAGCCGCATCGCTTCGGCGATCAGATGCCAGGCTTGCGCGGGTTGCTCTGCATGGATCTTGCCCATGTCAAAACGCTCGATCGCGCCCAATATGCCGAGCACGGTGGTCGCGCCGGAGGAGGGCGGCCCCATGCCGCAAATCTTGTACACGCGGTAGCTGGCGCAGACCGGCGCGCGCAGGATAGCGCGATAATTGGCGAAATCATCTGCCGTGAGCGCGACCGGATTGCGCGGGGCGTTGGCGACGGCCTCGGCAATAGCAGCCACGGTTTCACCGCTGTAAAAGGCATCGGCGCCGCCGGCCTGCAATTCGCGCAGCAGGGCGGCGAGCTCAGGATTTTTGATGATCGTGCCGGCCTTGGCCGGAGCACCGTCTTTCCAGTAGAGCGCGCGCATGTCCGGAAAATCGGCCCAGAGCGGGGCCAGACGCTTGAGCCAGTCGGCTTGTGGCGCGCTGACGGCATAGCCGGCTTCTGCCAGTCGGATCGCCGGTTCGAAAATCTTCGCCCAGGGCAGCTTGCCCCATTTGCTGTGCGCCATTTCCATCAGCCGCATATTGCCGGGCACGCCGACCGATTTGCCGCCGGGCATCGCCTGCATGAAGGGCAGGGGCTTGCCATCCTCGCCGAGAAAGCGCGTCGAGTCCGCCGCAGCCGGCGCCATTTCGCGGCCGTCGATGGTCTGCATCCAGCCCTGTTTCGCATCATGGTGCAAGAAGAAGCCACCGCCGCCAATGCCGCTCGATTGCGGTTCGACCACGGTCAGCGCCAGCATCATCGCCATCGCCGCGTCGGTCGCGGAGCCACCGGCCTGCAGCATCTCGAATCCCGCCTTGGTGGCTTCCGGGTGCGCCGAGGCAGCGGTGCCGGCATTTCTGGTCTGGTGATGTTCGGCCTGGACCGGAACAGCCGTGGCAAAGCACAGGAAAAGAGCGAAAAAGGCGAGGGGTTTTTGCATGGATGATTATAAATCCGTTAGTGGTGAACCGTCCGAACCGCGCGTCTCGATGATCGGCGCCGTTCGACAGGTTCAGGACTAACGAATTAAAAGGAGAAGGCCAAGGCGGTTCTTACCGGTCCGCCGAACCGACCGCCTCGGTCACGGACGCAAAACCGTCCCGTTTGAGCAATTTTGCCAATTGGCAGTTCATCCCGGCGGCGATGGTCGGGCCTTCGTATATCATTGCGGTGTAAAGCTGGACGAGAGACGCGCCGGCGCAGATGCGTTCATAGGCATCTTCCGCAGTGGCAATACCGCCAACCCCGATCAACGGGATTTGACCGCCGCTGGCCTTGCGAAAGTCCTTCAGCCTTTGGAGGGCAAGGGCCTTCAGCGGCGCGCCGGAGAGGCCGCCGGTTTCGGTCCGGTTGTTGGATTTCAGATCGGGGCGGGTGATGGTGGTGTTGGAAATGATCAGCGCCGCGATCTTCTGTTCCGCGGCAACTTCGACAATATCGTCGATATCTGCGGGTTCCAGATCGGGGGCGACTTTCAGGAACACCGGAGCTTTTGCTTTGCCCATTGCTCCCATTACGGCGGCAAGCAGTTCTGCCAGAGCGCCCTTGTCCTGCAAGGCGCGCAGTCCGGGCGTGTTGGGCGAGCTGATATTGACGGTGAGATAGTCGGCCAGCGGTGCCATGTTTTTTGTGCCGGTGACATAGTCGGCAATCCGGTCCGTGCTGTCCTTGTTGGCGCCGATATTGATGCCGAGCACGCCCTTGCCCATCCGTCCGCGCATCCGCTCGAGGCGGGGCAGGGCTTCTTGTTGCCCACGATTGTTGAAGCCGAGCCGGTTGATTACCGCCTTGTCCTCGACCAGCCGGAAGATGCGCGGCTTCGGATTGCCCGCCTGCGGCAGCGGGGTCAGCGTGCCGACCTCGGCAAAACCGAAACCCATGCGGATCAGCGCGTCGGGCACTTCGCCATTCTTGTCGAAACCGGGGGCCATGCCGATCGGATTGACGAAATCGAGACCGGCGACGGTGGTCGCCAGAACCGGATCGCACTTTGGGGCGGGGCCCATGGGCAGGGTCTTCAGACCGGCGATAGTCACGCCATGGGCGCGTTCGGCTTCTAGCGCGAAGATGAAGGGCTTTGCGAGATTGTAGAGCATGGCGCGGCTATGGCATTGGTGCGGTTGCAGCGCAATGATTCAGAAACGGTTTTCCCGCGAAGGCGGGAATCCATCTCGTGCATTTTCGGCTAGACGTACTGGTCGGAGATGGGCCCCTGCCTTCGCAGGGGCACACCACGCTGGAAACCCCGATATTATCTGCTACATGAACATCAAATATTCAAAGGACTCAACATGATCGCCACCCCGCAATTTGACTTCCAGCTTGGCGACATGGCGGACCAGATCCGCGACACCACAAGGCGTTTCGCGGAAGAGAAGATCATGCCTCTGGCCCAGAAAATGGACCGCGAAGACTGGTTCCCGCGCGAGCTATGGACGCAAATGGGTGACCTTGGCCTGCACGGGATCACGGTTGATGAGGCTGACGGCGGGCTCGGGCTAGGCTATCTGGAACATGCGATCGCGGTCGAGGAAGTCAGTCGCGGCAGCGCCGCTCTCGGCCTCAGCTATGGCGCGCACAGCAATCTATGCGTCAACCAGATCCGCCGCTGGGCTTCGCCTGAACAAAAAGCCAAATATCTGCCCAAGCTGATATCCGGCGAACATGTCGGCGCGCTGGCGATGTCGGAAGCCGGAGCGGGCAGCGATGTGGTGTCGATGAAGCTCAAGGCCGAAGCGGTGCAGGGCGGCTATGTCCTCAACGGCACGAAATTCTGGATCACCAACAGCACCTGTGCCGACACGCTTGTCGTCTATGCCAAGACCCGCCCCGATGCGGGCTCGGGCGGGATCACCGCTTTCCTGATCGAAAAGGGCATGAAGGGTTTTTCCATCGGCCAGAAGATCGAGAAGGTCGGGATGAAGGGCAGCCCGACGGCGGAGCTGGTGTTCGATGACTGCGAAGTGCCGGAGGAAAATGTCATGGGGCCGCTCAATGGCGGCGTTGGCGTCTTGATGTCGGGCCTCGATTACGAACGCGCTGTGCTGGCCGCGATTCCGCTCGGCCTGATGCAGGCCTGTCTCGACACGGTCATCCCCTATGTCCGCGAGCGCAAGCAGTTCGGCAAGCCGATTGGCAGCTTCCAGCTGATGCAGGGTAAGATCGCCGACATGTATGTCCGCCTGAACAGCGCCCGCAGCTATGTCTATAATGTCAACAAATCCTGCGACGCCGGACAGACGACCCGCTTCGACGCGGCGGGCGCGGTGATGCTGGCCAGCGAGAACAGCGTCCGGGTTGCGGAAGAGTCGATCCAGGCGCTGGGCGGTGCGGGGTACACCACTGACTGGCCGGTCGAGCGTTACTGGCGGGACAGCAAGCTGCTCGACATCGGCGCCGGTACCAATGAAATCCGCCGGATGCTGATTGGTCGTGAATTGATCGGGGCTGGATGATGGCGGATCGAGTGGATTGGCACTCATTGGCAGAAACCCTCGGAACGATTAAGCGCACTGAAAATGGAAAATCAGAAAGTGGAGGTTCCCGTGTCGCCGCACGCGCTTTGATTCATATACTGGGTAACAAATTTTTCTTAGATGCTGTCGATTATACGTTGTCTTGGTCAGATGGGAGCGAGGCCTCTCGTTCCGTCCTCCAATTTCTCAAACCCAAAGTCGCAGCCGATCAATGCATGGAAATTTTCAGATCAGCGCATACAGACCAGCGGGCAGCTGACGCTGTTTATCTTTTGAGTGATCTTGCCGATATGGATGCACTGAAATGGTTGGATGAGATATTTGCCTCAAGACTCCCCATAGTTCGGAATTATGGGCTCAGAATCATTGATCAACTCTGGATGAGCGATCTGGAAGCAGATGAAGCAGTGAAGCTGATTGAACCCATATTGGCGGATGAAGACCCCCTGGTGGCCGAAAACGCCAAAAAATTGATCGCAGACATCCAAGATGAGCCAGATTATACGTGAGGTCGCGCTCAGCAGCGAAGGATCGGCGCCGTTTCAGCTTGCCCGTCTTACATATCCTCGGAGGACTAGGCCGTAGAGGGGTGTTTGTAGCAGTCTATTAGACCCGCAAACTCTCCCAAGGCCCGGTGATCGCATAAGTATAACCGGGCTCCTGCACATTGACGAACATCGTCGTGCCGTCGGGCGAGAAACAGGCGCCGCAGAATTCGCTTTGGTCCTTGTGCGCGTTGCGGGCGATGTCGTAAATTTTGCCGTCGGGTGTCAGACCGCGCAGATATTGGTCGGCACGCCCATCTTCGCACAATATGATGTCGTTCCAGGGAGCGATCACCAGATTGTCGCACATGTCGAGGGAATCGGCGCTGGTCGATTCGAAGAATAGCTGTAACGAGCCGCCGGCTTCTGCTCCGCTGTCCGGCCCCTGATCGGGTGTGTAGCGCCAAATCTGGCCGACTCGCTGTGCTCCGCCTTCGGTGCAGGTGAAGTAGAAATCACCGGTTGTTCCGTCGGTTCGCACAGCATAGTCCAGACCTTCACCGCGCATGAACTGGGCGGCTCCTGCGGCATGGCCGCGCTTGGCCAGATCGCCTTCCGGTGCTTCGACATCGTCGAGATCGATCCATTCGGCGACATGATCCTGCCCTACGACAAAGGAATCGGGTCCCGTTCCGCCCCAGTCTTCGGGCCAGTTGGATGTGATGGCGGCTTTTCTGTTGGTCAGAACAAGCGCCTGCAGGCGACCGCCTTTTTGCAATTGCCCGGCCACGGTCGGAATGAAACGGTAGAATAGTCCGGTTCGGGAATCCTCGGTCATGTAGACAATGCCGGTTTTCGGATCGACGGAAGCCGCTTCATGGGTGAAGCGACCCATGGCCTTCAGCGGTATGGCATCGATCAGGCCGGTGGCGCTGGACGGGGTTTCGAACACGAACCCGTGATATTTGCCCGGACCTTCTGCGGGGGAGAGCATCTCTTCCTCGCAGCTGAGCCAGCTGCCCCATGGGGTGGGACCGCCGGCGCAGTTGGCTGCGGTGCCGGTGAGAACGAGGAGATCTCTTTCCATGCGTTTGTGTTTCAGATCGTAAACGACCTTGGTCACGCCGCCGAAAAAGGGCGAGCCGTCTTTCTTGCGATCATAGAGCTGGCTCTCGGAAACCCGGTCGAGCAGTTCGTTGCCCTTGCCGAACGGGCTGCCGAGCGGGACGCTGTTCCAGTTCTCGTGATTGCGCATCAATATGCATTTGTCGGCATTTTCGGGGTCAGCGAAACAGGCCATGCCGTCGGGTCGACCGGGGCGGAAAAATCCGTCGGACATCATGCCGCCGGTCTCGCTGACCAATGTATAAGAAAAGCCTTCTGGCAGATCGAGCCGTTTGGCGGGGTCAGGAATCAGGGCGAAGGAACGATTGGCACTATGCGCCCGGGCGCATCCGGCAATGGAGACGGAGGCATAGAATAAGCCAACGGCTTGTGCGGAGCGGATGAAATCTCTTCGGGATAATGTCACGTGCAATTTTCCTGATGTCGGTGTTATTGTGGTCCGGTTCGAATGTAGCTAGCCCTTAGCGGCCAAAGAAAACAGATTTATGACCTACACCCTGATCACTGCCAATCGCAACTATTCCAGCTGGTCGTTGCGCCCCTGGGTCCTGATGAAGGCGCTGGACATCCCGTTTGCCGAGCAGATTATCTATTTCGAAGAGGATAATTTTGCGCGTTTCCGGGAATTTGCGCCCAATGCGCAGGTTCCCTGCTTGAAAGACGATGATCGAACCATCTGGGATTCGCTGGCAATCATGGAATATCTGGCGGAGCGGCATCCCGGCTCCTGGCCCGAAGATGAACGCGCACGGACATGGGCAAGATGCGCCACTGCCGAAATGCACGGCGGATTTGCGGCGCTGCGCAATATCTGTCCGATGAATGTCGGCGTGCGCGCCAAATTGCGGGAGACCGAACCGGGCCTGCAACGCAATCTGGACCGGATCGGTGAGCTGTTCGCACAGGGGCTGGATGATTTCGGCGGGCCCTGGCTGGCGGGAGAGCGGTTTACGATTGTTGACGCCTTTTATGCGCCGGTGGCCTTTCGGGTGCGGAGTTTTGACCTGGATATCGGTGAAGCGGGCCGTGCCTGGGTAGAGCATATCCTCTCCCATCCGGCGATGCAGGACTGGGAGCACCAGGCTCTGGCAGAGCCGCAGCGCGAAATTGCGCACGAACAGGAGATCGCAGCCGTAGCAACCGTAACGGCGGATTTCCGGGCGGGCTAATTCCCCGGCGAAGGCCGGGGTCCATCTCTGCTATTGCGGCATGACGGCAGGAAATGATTTGGCGCCAAACTTGAGTTCGGCAACTTACTCGCTACTGTGCATCCGGCACCTTCTGGAGATGGGCCCCGGCCTGCGCCGGGGAACTGGAAGCGCATGGGCACAGAGCTCAGTATCGCGTGCGCGGACGGGCCTCTAAACTTGACTGAATCCGGGCCTTCCTCCAAAGGCACGTCTTTTCGATGTTGCGGCGCAGCATTTGTATCTTTGATGGAGGCTGCTCATGGCGATTCATAGTGATTTTCGGCGCGACTGGCTGTCGAATCCCAAGACCGAATTTCTGGCCGGACTGGTCGTTGCGCTGGCGCTGATTCCCGAAGCCATCGGCTTTTCGATCATTGCCGGTGTCGATCCGCGGGTTGGACTTTATGCCAGCTTCTCGATTGCCGTGATCATTTCGATGGTCGGCGGGCGGCCGGGGATGATCAGCGCGGCAACCGCTGCGGTAGCGGTGCTCGTGGTTCCGCTTGTGCGTGATCATGGCGTCGAATATCTGTTCGCTGCGACCATATTGATGGGCATATTCCAGGCGATAGCGGCGCTGCTGCGCCTCGACCTGCTGATGCGTTTCGTCTCGCGATCGGTGATCACCGGCTTTGTCAACGCGCTGGCGATCCTGATCTTCATGGCGCAAATCCCGCAAATGACCGGCGAAGCCTTTACCTGGCAGACCTATGCGATGATCGCTGGCGGCTTGGCGATTATCTATGGATTGCCGCGGATTACGACGCTGGTGCCTTCGCCACTCGCTGCGATCATCGTGCTTGCGGGTCTCAGCATGGCTTTCAAGGCCGATGTGTTCACGGTCGGCGATATGGGCGAATTGCCCGACAGTCTGCCATGGCTGCATATCCCGGAAATCCCGCTCACTTGGGAAACATTCCAGATCATCGCGCCCTATTCGCTGGCGATGGCGGCGGTCGGGCTGCTTGAATCCCTTCTGACTGCGTCGATTGTCGACGATCTGACCGAGACCCGCAGCGACAAGAAGCGCGAAACCTATGGTCAGGGCATTGCCAATTTTGTTACTGGCTGGATCGGCGGCATGGGCGGCTGTGCAATGATCGGCCAATCGGTGATCAATATCAAATCCGGCGGCCGGCGCCGGCTCTCGACCTTTGTCGCCGGTGTCATGTTGCTGATTTTGATCGTTGGTCTTGGTCAATGGGTTGCGCAAATTCCGATGCCGGCTCTGGTCGCGGTGATGATCTTTGTCTCGATCAGTACTTTCCGCTGGCAGAGCTTTACCGAAATCACCCATCATCCGTGGCCGTCCAATGTCGTGATGATCGCGACTGTCGTAATGGTCGTCGCAACGCATGATCTGTCCCTCGGCGTGCTCACCGGCGTCCTGCTTTCGGGGATATTCTTCGCCTGGAAAGTGCGGCAACTGGTCACCATTCAGGATTTCGTCGAAGTCACCACGCATCGCTATGTCTTTGCCGGCGAAGTCTTCTTCGGCTCGGTGGACATGCTCTATGAAGCGATCGAGTTTAACGAAGAGGGCATCGATAGCGTGATCATCGACGTTCATGACGCCCATTTCTGGGACATCAGTGCCACGGGCATATTGGACAAGATTGTCGATCGTCTGAAAAACGAGGGCAAGAAGGTCGAGGTCATCGGCCTGAACCTGGCCAGCGCCACTCTTGTTGAAAAATATAGCGAGAATGACAAGCCGTTCGAGAGTCTGGGCGTGGTCGGGCATTAGATCTGCGCCGAGAAGGTATTAGTGCCCCGGCGAAGGCCAGGGCCCATCTCGAGAAGTTGCGGCAAGTAGATAGTTGGCTTTTGCCTGGACGCGAGTTTGCGCACAATCTCCTCCTGCCCTCGAGACGGAAATGCAGAGATGGACCCCTGCCTGCGCAGGGGCACTAAGCTCACCGAGCATTGATGTGCTCCGGCGCAGGCCGGAGTCCAGACGATTGCACCGGATCATTCTGGACATTGCCCTTCGGCAGGGAACAGGGAAGGTCGTGGATGGAGTGCGGATGATAAAGCCCGGTTGACCGCGCCCCGCCTTTGCCGCACATCGGCTCCAAACATAAAGAGGAGCCCCCTATGATCAAGCTACACCATCTCGGCTATTCCCGCTCGTCCCGCATCATCTGGCTTTGCGAGGAGGCCGGGATTGATTATGAAATGGTGACCTATCACCGCGATCCCAAGACGCGGCGGTCGCCGCCCGAACTGGCGGAAGCGCATCGCCTGGCCAAGGCGCCGACGGTGGATGTCGACGGCGTGACCATGGTCGAATCCGGCGCGATTATAGAATATCTGATTGAGCGGCACAGCGATGGCGCGCTCGGCGTGGCGGTTGATCATCCCGAACGGGCGAAATATCTCGAATGGTTGCATTTTGCCGAAGGCACGATGGGCATGAGCTTTATCATCACCGGCATCGCGCCGATGCTCGGCGGGCTGCCCGATATCATGAAGGGCTTTCTGGAGGCGGAAGTCGACAAGCTGCTCGACCATCTGGAGCTAGAGCTGGAGGGCAAGGATTTCCTGGTCGCGGACAAGTTTACCGGCGCGGATATCAACCTGCACTATATGCTCGAAGGGCGCGCGGCGCTGGGACAGCTCGACAGCCGTCCGAATTGCAGCCGCTATTTCGAAGCGCTGGTCGCGCGGCCGGGCTATCACAAGACGGTGGAACTGGGCGGGCCGGTGTTGTTGCCGCGTCCAAGCTGATCTGTGGTGAAATTTGAGGGCAGACTGGCAACAGCCTGCCTGCTGGCCATTACCCTGTCCGCCTTTGCCGGCAATTCGCTATTGGCGCGGGCCGCTCTTGCCGACGGGCAAATTGACTGGGCCGGCTACACAATCGTCCGGCTGGCCGCCGGTGCGCTTGTCCTTTCGCTATTGATCGGAATGCGGAAAGGGCGCTCGGCCCTGCCGCAGCGCAGCGATCTGGTCGGTGCCTTGTCCCTGTTCGTCTATGCCGGGGCTTTTTCCTGGGCCTATATCGGTCTGGACGCCGGGATCGGTGCGCTGATCCTGTTCCCCGCCGGGCAGATCACCATGCAGGTCATTGGCCTGACCCGGAAAATTGTGCCGTCAAAGGGGCAATCGGCCGGGGCAGCCATCGCCCTGATCGGTCTGATCTATCTTATGGCCCCGGGGACGACGGCGCCGCCGCTGCTGAGTACATTAGCGATGATCTGCGCCGGGATCGCCTGGGGTGTATCGAGCTGGGCCGGCAAGACGGTCGCCGACCCGTCGCTAACCACGGCCCGCTATTTTGTCGGCGCCAGTCTGCTGACACTGATGCTGCTTCCGTTTGTTGACTGGTCCATATTCACCTGGCCGGGTGTCAACATGGCGGTGATTTCGGGCGGCGTGACGTCGGCTCTGGGTTATGTCCTGTGGTATAATATGCTGGCCCGGATATCGATTACCAGCGCTGCAGTGTCGCAATTGTCCGTTCCGGCCATTGCCGCGATCGGAGGGGTATTATTGCTGGGCGAAATATTGACGACGCGACTGCTGATCGGAGGGCTGATCATCTTTGCCGGTATCGGACTGACCAGCTGGGCGTCGATCAGAGCCAGTAGAAACTAGCCGACGGCATCCCGGACCACCGCAACGCCGGCTTCCCGCTGCTTCTTCAACTCTGCCTTCAGCTTCGCCGGATCGCGGGCGAAGACAAAGCCGAAACTAACCCCGCCTTCCTTGCCTATCGTCGCATGGTGCAGCTTGTGCGCCTGCACCAGCCGTTTGGCATAGCCGCGCTTGGGAACATATTTAAAGTAGCGCTGATGCACCAGGCCGTCGTGGACCAATGTGTAGATGATGCCGTAAAACATGATGCCGAGCCCGATCCATGTGCCCGGCTCCCAATAGCTGGCGCCCATGATCAGCGGGCTGCCGACGGCGAACATCGAGATGCTCATCACCGCGCCGGCGATGCCGTAAAGATCATTTTTTTCCAGTGCTTTGTCATGCGGTTCGTGATGGTCGCGGTGCCAGCCCCAGCCGAAGCCGTGCATGATATATTTATGGCTCGCCCAGGCGATACATTCCATCGCGATGACAGAAGCAATGATAGTGGCCAGGATCGCAAAAATGCTCATAGAGCGAAGATAGGCGCTATCGACGAGCTTTTGAAGCCAGTTCTGACTTGCGCGGACAATTGATCTGGTTAAACGAAACCCCATATCGGGAAAACAGGAACTTATGACCAAAGCAAGAACCCTCTACGAGAAAATCTGGGACGCCCATGTTGTGGACCAGCGTGACGACGGCACGGCGCTGATCTATATTGACCGGCATCTGGTGCACGAGGTGACCAGTCCGCAGGCCTTTGAAGGGCTGCGCAAGGCGCGCCGCAAGGTCCGGCGGCCGGATCTGACGCTGGCGGTTCCCGACCATAATCTGCCGACTACGGCGCGGCTCGATGCGCAGGGCAACAAGATCCCGATCGCCGATCCGCAGAGCGCGGCGCAGCTGGAAGCACTGGAAGCCAATGCACCGGCCTTCGGCATCAAATATATCGGCGCCAGCGACATCAACCAGGGTATTGTCCATGTTATCGGCCCGGAGCAGGGCTTCACCCTGCCAGGCACGACCATGGTGTGCGGCGACAGCCATACGGCGGCGCACGGTGCTCTAGGCGCGCTGGCCTTCGGCATCGGAACCAGCGAAGTCGAGCATGTGCTGGCGACGCAGACGCTGCAGCTGACCCGCTCGAAATCGATGGAAATCCGCGTCGACGGCCTGCTTGGCCCCGGCATCAGCCCGAAAGACCTGATCCTCCACATCATCGGCGTGATCGGCACGGCGGGCGGTACCGGCCATGTCATTGAGTATCGCGGTGAAGTGTTCGAACAAATGTCGATCGAGGGCCGATTGACCGTTTCCAACATGTCGATCGAGGGGGGCGCGCGGGCTGGCCTGATTGCGCCGGATGAGAAAACCTTTGCCTATCTCAAGGGCCGTCCAATGGCCCCGAAGGGCGCGGACTGGGATGCGGCCGTGGCCTATTGGAAGACGCTTCCGACCGACGAAGGCGCTACTTTTGACAAGAGCGTCACGATCAACGCCGCCGATGTGTCGCCGACCGTGACCTGGGGCACCAGTCCGGAGGATGTTGTCCCGGTTAACGGTATCGTGCCTGCGCCGGAAAGCTTCGTCGATCTGTCCAAACAGGATGCCGCGCGCAAGTCGCTGGATTATATGGGGCTCGAAGCGGGGCAGGCGTTGCGCGATGTCTCGGTTGAAAATATCTTCATCGGTAGTTGCACCAATAGCCGGATCGAGGATTTGCGGGCTGCTGCTTCAATATTGGAAGGTCGCAAGAAGGCCGGCAATGTCAAATGGGCGATTGTGGTGCCGGGGTCCGGCTTGGTGAAGGCGCAGGCCGAAGCCGAGGGACTCGACCGGATATTCACCGATGCCGGTTTTGAATGGCGCGAGCCGGGCTGTTCGGCCTGTCTCGGCATGAATCCCGACAAGGTGCCAGCGGGCGAACGCTGCGCATCCACTTCCAATCGCAATTTTGTTGGACGGCAGGGGCCGGGTGCTAGAACGCATCTTATGTCCCCTGCAATGGCTGCGGCGGCGGCAGTAACCGGAAAGCTGACCGATGTGCGCGAACTGCAAAAACAGGACTAGAAAATGACTGATAAAGAAAAGCTTACCCAAGCCGCCAAGGAACTGGGCGAAAAGGCCAGAGACAAGGCAAAATCAGCCGCAAGTGATGCGACCGAAGCTGTCCGCGGTGCCGTGAAAGACGAGAAAGGTGACTGGTCCACTGGCGCAAAAGTTGGTGCGGCCGTTGGTTCGGCTGCGATCGCCGCCGCGCTGATCTACGCTGGTCGGCACCAGATGAAAAAGCACGATGATTTCAAGGCTGCAAAAATAAATCCGACCACGCGCTTCGAAAATGAGCCTGATTTTGATGAGGATGACGACGATCTAGCCGACGACAATTATGGCAGCGATGAGGAAGAATAATGAAGCCTGTCAATCGCGTTGAAGGTCGCGCAATCCCCTTCGGTCAGAAAAATGTCGATACCGATGTCATCATCTCGGCCAAATGGCTGAAAACGATCTCTCGGGAAGGGCTCGGCGAAGGAGCCTTTGAGTCGATCCGGGCGCAGGAAGGCAATATTTTCGACGATCCGGAATATGCCGGTGCCTCGATTCTTATCGCCGGTGACAATTTCGGTTGCGGATCGAGCCGTGAACATGCGGCATGGGCGCTGGATGACATGGGCATAAAGGCCGTGATCGCACCGAGCTTTTCGGATATATTTGCCGGCAACGCGTTCAAGAATGGCTTGCTGGCCATTGCCTTACCGCAGGAATCGATCAATCGGCTGATGGAGGTCGCCAAGACCGATCCGGTCACCATCGATATGGAAAGCATGAGCGTTACGACGCCGTTTCAGGACCGTTTTCCGTTCGAGATGGATCCCTTCCGGCATCAGTGCCTGGTCGAGGGACTTGATGAAATTGACCTGACAATGGCGAAATCCGATGCCATAGAGCGGCACGAAATAGAGAGTGATTCTGCGCAGCCCTGGCTCAAACCGGTGGCTGCATAGAATCCAAAAAAAAAATTCCAGGGAAGGGAATGATATGAAGGCTTTGATGTCAACCAAAGTGGGCGGACCGGATACACTGGAGATGCTTGATGTTGCTGATCCGGTTGCAGGCAAGGGACAGGTATTGATCGATGTCAAAGCCTGCTCGATCAACTATCCTGACGTGCTGATCATCCAGGACATGTACCAGTTCAAGCCACCACGGCCATTCGCGCCGGGCGGAGAGGTCTCCGGTGTCATTGCCGCTGTCGGCGAAGGCGTTGAAGATCTGAAAGTCGGCGACCGCGTCGCTTCGACAACCGGCCATGGCGGTCTGGTCGAGAAGGTTGCAGTCGACCAGAATAGCGTATTCAAAATTCCCGATAGTGTCGGATTTGAAGACGCATCGGCGCTTTTGCTGACCTATGGCACTTCGATCCATGCATTGGTCGATCGCGGCCATATCAAGGAGGGTGAAACCCTGCTGGTACTCGGCGCTTCCGGTGGTGTCGGTATCGCAGCCGTCGAACTGGGCAAGGCTTTTGGCGCGCGCGTTGTTGCTGCTGTATCTTCTGAAGAAAAAGCGGCCTTTGCGAAAGCTGCGGGCGCTGACGAAACCGTGATTTACGAACGGGCTCCGTTCGACAAGGATCAGTCCAAGGCATTGGCGGCGCAGTTCAAGGCTGCCGTCGGTCCTAATGGCGCTGATGTTATTTATGACGCAGTTGGCGGCGACTATAGCGAACCTGCTGTCCGCTCGATTGCCTGGGAAGGCCGCTTTCTGGTTGTCGGATTTCCGGCCGGCATTGCGAAATTGCCGCTCAATCTGACCCTGCTCAAATCCTGCGATGTCTGCGGCGTATTCTGGGGCGCTTATGCAATGCGCGATCCGAAAGGCAATCGTGCCCATATCGACCGGCTGTTCAAGCTCTGGGATCAGGGCAAGATTCAGCCCCGTGTTTCGGAAGTCTTCGCTTTTGAAGATGCCGGCAAGGCCATCCAAAAAATGGCGGATCGTGGCGCTATCGGCAAATTGGTGGTAAAAGTCGCCGATTGATTGTCCCTGGGCACTTGCGGTAGCCTTTGGTGATGCCTATTTTTGTAACAACACAGTTCGAGGGAAGCTCATGACGAATTTTAAGGATCGCGAACAAGCATTTGAAGCGAAATTTGCGCGCGATGAAGAGATGCTGTTCAGGGTTACCGCGCGGCGCAATCGTCTGCTCGGCCAATGGGCGGCTGAGAAAATGGGGCTCACTCCTGAGGAAACCGACGCATATGCGAAAGAAGTTGTTGCGGCTGATTTTGAAGAAGCGGGCGACGAAGATGTCATTCGCAAGCTTCTCGGCGATTTGACCTCGGCTAATGTCGAGATGGATGATGCCGCTATCCGGACGGCTCTGGCCGATAAAATGGTAGAGGCACGGCGTCAATTTATCGAAGAGGCCAGCTAAATCAGATGCCGATGGCGAGTACAGATATTGAGGCGATGATATTGGCTGCCTTTCCAGACGCATCGGTCGAGATTACCGATCTGGCTGGCGATGGCGATCATTATGCCGCGAAGGTCACGTCTGCTGCTTTCACGGGTATGAACCGGGTGAAACAGCATCAGGCGGTCTACGCTGCGCTAAAGGGAAAAATGGGTGGTGAATTGCACGCGCTGCAACTCACCACTGCGGTTCCCGACTAGGAGAATATTTATGACCGATGTAAACGCAAAAATCGAAACCGTGGTGAACAGCAATGACGTTGTGCTGTTCATGAAGGGCACTCCGCTTTTTCCGCAATGCGGATTTTCAAGCCGTGCGGTTGCCATTCTCGAGCATCTCGGGGTCGGTTTCGACTCTTTCGATGTGCTTCAGGACATGGAAGTCCGTCAGGCTATCAAGGATTATTCCGACTGGCCAACGATCCCCCAGCTCTATGTCAAAGGCGAATTTGTCGGCGGCAGCGACATCATGATGGAAATGTATGAAGCGGGTGAGCTTGGCGAATTGATGGCCGAGAAAAAGGTCGCCCCGGCGGAGGCCTGAGGCTTTCCCTGATACGATATCAGGCCAGGAATCAAAAAACGGCTCGGTCTAGGAGGACCGGGCCGTTTTTATTTGGGGTAAGCTTGGGTAAGCTTTGTCGAATTTCCAATGAGTGGGGACAACGAAGACCAGTAAGTTGACCCGCTCATTTGGACCTCCTGGAAGGAGGATTTGGGTGTGAAGTTTTAAAGACGCAATACACCTTGCATCGCTCGTGCCACTTTTCCAAAAGTAATATATCTCAATGGCTTGGATGGTTTAACTGTTGTTAACGGCTGTAAAATTGTAAGATATTTCGACAATGTGCCGCTTCTGGCAATGGCCCGCTTTTCGACAAACGACCGCTGACCGTCCACCAACGACATCGACGGGCTGATTGATTGTTTACATCCGTAGTCAATGAAACTACAGATGTAGTCACTGACGATTCTCAAGGGAGGGACCAATATCGTGACCGAGCGCATTAGCGATGCCGAGCATGCCGTCATGGAAGTCCTGTGGAAACGCGCACCTATGACCGCTACCGAAGTGGCGGAACAGGTTATCCCTGAGAAGGACTGGTCGCTTCAGACCGTCAAGACCCTGTTGTCCCGGCTGGCTGCCAAAGCGGTGGTCGGCACCGAGCGAGACGGTCGTCGTTTTCTCTATTCTCCGCTGGTCGAACGGGATGATTATCTCACCGGCGTATCACGAAATTTTGTGGATCGGCTTTTCGGGGGAAAAGTCACGCCGTTGGTTGCGCATCTGGCCGAGGCCGATGAACTGAGCGCTGATGACATTCGCGAAATTGAAGAGCTTTTGAGGGAGTTGAAAAAATGAGCGGCGAATTGAACCAATGGATTTGGGACACCATGTTCTCGATGACCTTGCTGATGGTGCTGGTATTGATGGTCCGCAAACCGGTTAGCCATTTTTTCGGCGCGCGCATCGCCTATCTGCTGTGGATATTGCCGCTGGCCCGACTGTTCATGCCGACGCTCACGCTCGAAGCGCCCGCCGTCGCCGAACCTGTCGCTACTTTCGCCCCCATGGCGCTCGGTTCGGAGATGGTTGCTACAGTGCCCGTACAATCCACCGCATTCAGCGCGCTGGCATCACTCGACTGGACAATGATCGCGATCATTGTCTGGCTCGGCGGAGCGGGCCTGCTGTTCATCAGCAAGCTGGCCTCCTATCTGCAATTCCGGGAGGATATTGTGTCTGACGGCCGCTTGATCGGTCGGCACGAGAATATCAGGATTCTGGAAACAGCGGCCATTAGAGGTCCGCTTGCCTTCGGTCTGTTCGAAAAATATATCGCCGTTCCGACCAATTTTTTCCGCGATTATGCGCCGCGCGAACGGGAACTGGCACTGGAACATGAAATTGCCCATCATGAATCGGGTGACCTGGCCGCCAATTTTGTCGGGCTCACGATTTTATCGCTGCACTGGTTCAACCCGGTTGCGTGGTTCGCCTGGATCGCTTTCCGGCAGGATCAGGAAACCGCATGCGATGCGCGGATATTGGCGCAAAGCGGACGCGAAGTGCGCGCCGTCTATGGGCGCACCATTGCAAAATCGGCGTCCGGCCACCGTCTTGGTCTCGCCAGTCCGCTGAACCAGAAAGACAAGATCAAGGGGCGTCTCAAGATGCTCGGGCGTTCAGAAAAATCTTCGCTTCGCCGCCGTCTGGGCGCTGGTCTGGTTGCTGTCGGTACGGTTATCACCTTGCCGCTCACCGCGACAATCACTTATGCCGAGGCGGTTGATCCGCAGGACTTGTCGGCACCGCTCGCACCTGCTGCTCCCGCGGGACCACTTGCGCCGGAAGCGCCTGTTGATCCGGTGGCGCCAATGGCTCCGACCGCCCCAGCCGCGGATAGCGACGTAATCAACATCACAATGCTCAACGGCCGCAAAAATGCCGACCTGTCAAAAGACTATGTGCACAAGATCAAGCATAATGGCAGGACCATCATTTTGCGCACGGACAAGAAATTGAGCGAAAAAGAAATTCGGAAAATGGTTGCTGAAGCCGAAAAATCACGCCTCGAGGCAGACGAGGCGCTGCGCAAAAGCGGACTGGGTCGTAAGGACAAGCATTCGACCATGCGCGAGGTCGAGCGGGAACTGGCCCAGGCCGAAAGAGAAATGAAACAAGAGCTGCGGGAAGCGGATCAAGAGGTTCGCGAGGCGATGCAGGAAGCGCGTGAAGCCAAGCGCGAGGCTATGGCCGAGGCCAGAGAGGCGCAGCGGGAAGCATGGCAAGCGCAGCGTGAAGCAGCAGAGGAAGCCGAGCCGGCTGCACGGATATCCTCCATATTTTATACGATCCGCAATACCACAGCCGGTGTGACATCCAAATCCAGTCGCGACAGGTCCGGTTCTCGCCATAACAAGGTCACTGGTCCCGACTGTATTGCGATGAACAAGCAGATTGCCATTGGCGGCGAGAATGGCCTGGCCAGTCAGGCTTGGGCCGTAGTGGCCGGTTGCGGCGGGTTTGAAGTCAAGATCGACAAGACAGCGATACTTGACGCGGCGTTGAAAGGGCTAAAAAAAGAGCGGGCCGAGGCGGTGGAATGCAAGGATGACACGGTCGATCGCGCCAGGAAGATCAAGGAAATCGATCACAGCATCGCCACAGTGAAGGCTCAGCTTTCCATGACATAAGCCGGGGAAACCGTTTATAACGGGGCATAAGGGCGGTTCGTTTTGCGGATCGCCCTTTTTCGTGGTTGTTTTATGGGCGGGATATGCCACATCAGGTCCATGGACTTTGACCCAGCGAATTTCCCCACCGGCCTGTGCGAACAGATGGAACCGCTTGTTGCACGTGTGCTGGCAGGCAACCCCAGCCCCTATACCTATACCGGCACCCAGACCTATATTGTCGGCAACAAGACCGACCGGGCGGTCATCGATCCCGGTCCGGCGATAGACGAGCATATTGATGCGATTATCGCGGCGGTTGGCGACGCGCGGATCAGCGCGATCATGTGCACCCATACCCACCGCGACCATAGTCCCGCCGCTGCACCGCTGGCAGCGCGGTCCGGCGCGCCGATCATTGGCTGTGCGCCGCTGGTACTGGCGGACGACGGGCCACGCGCGGACGAGAGTTTTGACAAGGAATATAAGCCGGACCGCGTGCTCGTCGATGGCGAAATGGTGTCCGGTGACGGCTGGACCATCGAGGCGGTGGCGACGCCGGGCCACACGTCCAACCATCTCTGCCTCGCGGTTCGGGAATCCGGTGCCATGTTTACCGGCGACCATGTGATGGCCTGGTCAACCAGCGTCATTGTCCCGCCGGATGGTGATATGGCCGACTATATGGCGAGCCTGCAGAAGCTTTATGAGCGCGAGGACAAGGTCTATTATCCCGCCCATGGCAAGAAAATCACCAATACACGCCAGCTGGTGCGCGGGATGATGGGCCATCGCAAACAGCGCGAGCGGCAGATTTTGAAGCTGCTTGAGGAAGGTCCCTCCGCGATCGTCGATATGGTGCCGCGCATGTACAAGGGGCTGGATCCACGACTTAAAGGCGCAGCGGGGCAATCGGTGCGCGCGCATCTGATTGACCTGCAGCACAAGGGGCGTGTGGCGCAATCGGGTGAAGTCTGGGCGATGGCCGGATGAACGTAGAGAAGTCACGCCGCCTTTGGCTTCCGGTCGCTGTCACCGGCGTGATATTCATAATCCTCGGTGCTCTTGCATGGATGCTTTTCTCCCGCGTCGAAAGCAGCATCAGCCCCGACCCCGTTTCTATTGCCAATGCCAGCCTCACGAACATGCAGGAGCAGAACCGGCTGACGGTCTTTTCCGCCAGTTATAATGCGACCGTCACCACCACGCTGACCAAGCTCGGCCTGTCGGCGCGCAAGACTTTGATCATGCCCGGCACGGTTCGCTACGAACTGGACTTGTCAAAGCTTGACGCTGATGATGTCCGCTGGGATGCGCGCGACAATACGCTCTATGTCGAGATTCCGGCGATCGAAATTGCCCGGCCCGAGGCGCATATCGAGCAGATCCAGACCTATGATGACGGCGGCATATTGATGGCGCTGACCGATGCGGAAAATGTCCTCGATCAGGCGAACCGCAAAAAGGGCGTCGCGGAACTGGCGAAGCAGGCGCAAAATCCGGTTCAGGTTCGTCTCGCCCGGGAAGCCGCGCGCCGGGCAGTGCGTCACAATTTCGCTGTGCCGCTGCAGGCCGCCGGTGTTGAGGCTAAGATCGACGCCTTTTTTCCTTATGAGCGCAGCCGCTACAAGGAACGGTGGGACTATTCGCGGCCGATCAGCGATGTGCTGGCCGAACAGCAGAAGAAGAGGGAAGCAGCGCAATGAAATGGCCCACCATGACTGCGGCCGCAATGCTGGTGGCCGGCCTGACCGTGACAGCGTGCGAACGCAGTCCACAGCCCGAACCCCTGTCGGAGACCGCTGGCTTTGCCCTGCCAGAGCCGATCTCCAATAATGCGGTGGCGGTTGCCGATGGTCCCGAAGGCCCGACATTATACAGCTTCAACGGCCTGAAAGCGGGCAAGACGTGGAAAGACACCAGCAACGCGGCTTATGCCTGCGTGATTGCGACACAATCGTGCAAGGCGATTGCTCCCGTGCCGGTTCCGGAAGGGAGACTGGCCAGCGCGGCGGTGACCGTGGCCGGCAAAATTTATATCTTCGGCGGCTATACCGTCGCACCCAATGGCGACGAGATTTCTACACCAGAGGTTTTCGCCTTTGATCCCGCGACGGGGCGCTATGAGCAAAAGACCGATATGCCGACCCCGGTCGACGACGCACTGGCCGTGCCTTACCAGAACCGCTTCATCTATCTGATTTCCGGCTGGCACGACGAAGGCAATGTCAGCGTCGTGCAGATGTTCGATACACAGACCGGTGCCTGGACCGAGGCGACCCCCTTTCCCGGTACACCGGTATTCGGCCATAGCGGCGGGAACGCGGGCGACAGCATCATCGTCAGCGACGGGGTTGCTTCTGTTTTCGCCGATGGAAAACGCAAATTTGTTCCGGCGAAGCTGACCTGGCGTGGCGATATCGACCCGAGAAACCCGACGCAGATTACCTGGCGCGGGGTCGACTCGCATTCTGGTCTGGCGAAATACCGGATGGCGGCGATTGGCGACGAAGCCGGACAGCGGATCATCTTTGCCGGCGGCGGCGACAATCCCTATAATTATGACGGCATCGGCTATGACGGGGTGGCGGCGAAGCCATCGGGCGGCTTTTTTGCCTATGATCTGAACACTGACCAGTGGCAGGAACTGGGGCGGCTGGCCGAGCCGAGCATGGACCATCGTGGTCTCGCGAAGGCAGGCGGGGAATATTACATATTGGGCGGGATGGATGCGGAGCAGAAAGTGACCGACCGGATTGTCAAATTCCGTATCAGCAATTGATTTCCTTTGGGGCGTGACTTGCCCTAAACTAGTCGGGAATCAGAAACTCCGTTCGCCCTGAGCCTGTCGAAGGGCGGCAAGAGCATGTTTCGATAAGCTCGATAGGAACGGAACAGGAAATAGGAATAGTAAAATGGACGCACGTGGTGGAATTGGCGGCAGCTTGGCCGGAGTCGATATTGTTGAGGAAATCAACAAGCTGCGCAAGGAGCGCAACGCGATCATCCTCGCCCATTATTACCAGAAGCCGGAAATTCAGGATATTGCCGATTTTGTCGGTGATAGTCTCGAGCTTTCCAAAATGGCGGCAGAAACCGATGCCGACGTGATTGCGTTCTGCGGCGTGAAATTCATGGCCGAAACCGCGAAAATCCTGTCGCCGGAGAAGATCGTGGTGCTGCCGGATATGGACGCTGGTTGTAGTCTCGAAGACAGCTGCCCGCCGGATAAATTCAAGGCGTTCCGCGACGAGCATCCCGACCATATCGCGCTGACCTATATCAACTGCTCGGCCGAGGTGAAGGCGCTCAGCGATATTATCGTCACCAGTTCTTCGGCAGAACATATTCTCTCGCAAATCCCGCTCGACCAGAAGATCATCTTTGGCCCCGACAAGCATCTCGGCGGCTATATCGCCAAGAAAACCGGCCGCGACATGCTGCTGTGGCCCGGCGTCTGCATCGTCCACGAAGCGTTTAGCGAGACAGAGTTGCTCAAATTGCAGGCGCAACATCCCGGTGCACCGGTGGCCGCGCATCCCGAATGTCCCGCCTATATTCTCGATCACGCGGACATGGTCGGATCGACCAGCGCGATCCTGAAATATGCCAAGGAATTCGAAGGCGACACGATCATCATTGCCACCGAACCGCATATCATCCACCAGATGGAAAAAGCGGTGCCGGAAAAGAATTTCATCGGCGCGCCCGGCGCGGACGGCAACTGCAACTGCAATATCTGCCCCTATATGGCGCTCAACACGATGGAGAAACTCTACGTCGCGTTGCGTGACCTGGAGCCGCGTATCGAGATGGACGAAGAACTCCGCTTGCAGGCGCGCAAATCGATCGACCGGATGATGGAAATGGCTAGCGCCACGGTCGGGCAGGGCGATCTGGGACCGACCGATCTGGCGCATGAGGGGTAGGTTGGTTTATCTTCTCCCGTGAGGGAGAAGGATACGAAGCCTTATCCACAGGATTAGGCGCAGTTGGATGAGTGTGTTCTGAACTCTGAAGCGAAGTACGCCCTCACCCAGCTGCGACTAGGCGGCAAGCTGCCAAGTCTGCGCAACGCTCTCCCTTGAGTGAGAAGGAGAAACTACCCAGCCATCACCCGCTTCACCACGTCCGGTTCGGCACGGATGACCTTGAGATAGGCGCGGACCGCGGGCGGGGGCATGTGGCGGCCGATTTCATATTGGCGGATATTGGCGAGCGGGATGCCGTAGGTTTCGGCAAATTCCTCCTGCGTCATGCCGAGGTCATAACGCAGCACCCGGATGAAACGGCCCATATGCGCACGTTCCAGACCAGCGACGCTGACGTCGAAATCTTCCGGATCATTGGGATCAGCGGGGATTGCGATCATAGTCTCTTTGTTCCCGGGCATTGCTCCTCCTTACCGAAATCAATCTTGTTGCTGTTCCACGCTCTGTATAAATGGCGGTAAACAGCTTGCCATCCACGATGCCAACCGCCTTGTATCTGTCTTCACCGTCAATCGGTCTGAATGACGGCAGGATATCGACAAAAGGATCATCAAAAATCCGCTGGCCGAACGACAGCGGCAGATGATGCTTTGTCCGGTTGATCGCATCCTTGGCTGGATCATATTCAAAATCCATGCCCCAGCATATGTGAAACACATAGTTATCACAAGCGAAGTGCCGCGACAAGCCATGACAGTTCCGGCCAGCCATGTTTGTCTTGAGCCCGGCGTGCTATTGGCTACAAGAGCATATGACCTTCACCCTTGACCGTTTCGATCTCGACGCTTTTGTCGCTGCCACCCTCACTGAAGACCTCGGCGCGCCTTATGGGCACGGGGGGCGCGATGTTACGTCGGAAGCCGTCATTCCCGCTGACGCGATATTCTCCGGTGTAATGGACAGTCGCCATGATGCGGTGATCGCCGGGCTGCCGATTGCAGAGGCGTTTTTCCGCTATCTCGATCCCGATGTAGAGATTGAAATCCTCGTCGCGGAAGGCCAGGCGGTTGCAGCTGGCACCGATATCATGCGGCTGAGGGGCAAGGGCCGGGCGATGCTGACCGCCGAGCGCAGCGCGCTCAATACCGTGCAGCATCTGACCGGCATTGCGAGCATGACCAGTGAATATGTCCGGAAGATCGCAGGCACGGGCTGTACATTGCTCGACACGCGCAAGACCATACCGGGGCTGCGGGTGCTGGAGAAATATGCGACGCGGATGGGTGGGGCGCAGAACCACCGCATGGGCCTTTGGGACGCGGCGATGATCAAGGATAATCATGTCGCGGTCGCCGGTTCGGTCGGCGAGGCGGTCCGGCGCGCGAAAGAAGCTGGTGTTGAAAACATCATCTGCGAAGTCGACCGGGTCGACCAGATCGAACCGGCCCTGACGGCGGGGGCGACGCATCTTCTGCTAGACAATATGGAACCGGCGACCCTGCGCGGGGCGGTGACACTGATTGGCGGGCGCGTGGCGACCGAAGCAAGTGGCGGCGTAACGTTGGAGACGATCCGCGACAAGGCGGAAACCGGGGTTGATTTTATTTCGGTGGGGAGGCTCACGCAGAGTGCACCGGCTGCGGATATTGGGCTGGATTTTGAGCAGGTTTAGAAATCGTCATCCCAGCGAAGGCTGGGATCCAGGCCAATCGTCTGAGGTGCGTGAACGTTGGATTAGACCCCAGCCTTCGCTGGGGCGACCAGTGGGTTTCTTCCTATTAATGGTAATGGCCGCAACATCCGCCCAAGCCCAATCCTACCAATGCCGCCCACCATCCGGCCTCAGCGCCCCCGCCGAGCGCAAGCCCGCCTCCGAACCCCGACGCATCAAACCCATTACCGCCTATACGCTGGCGCTCAGCTGGTCGCCGGAATATTGCAACAAGCGGAAGGACAGCCGCCGCGACAAGACCCAGTGCAGCGGCGATGACGGCAGCTTTGCCTTCATTCTCCACGGTCTATGGCCCGATACGCGCAGCCCCGCCTATCCACAGTGGTGTGCACCGACCAGGGCGCTGCCGCCGGCTTTGGTGAAGCGCAATTTCTGCATGATGCCGACCACCAGAATGATGGCGCATGAATGGGCGAAGCATGGAACCTGCATGACCAGTCGCCCCGAAACCTATTTTCGGGTGTCGCGGATCATGTTCGACGCGGTGCGTTTTCCGGACATGGACCGGCTGTCGCGCAAGCCTTTGACGGCGGGACAATTCAGAAATGCTTTCGCAGCGGCGAATGACGGGCTTCAACCCGATATGCTGCGGTTGAAGGTGAATGCGCGTGGCTGGCTGCAGGAGGTAAAGCTCTGTCTTGGCAAGAGTTTCCGGCCGCAGCGCTGTCCGTCATATATGCGGGCGGCGAAAGACGATCTGCCGGTGAAGATCTGGCGCGGGGGTTAGTGCCCCTGCGCAGGCAGGGCTCCATCTCCTGCTCTCGAATATCTGAGCAACGGGAGTAAGGGGCGCTTGCCGTGAGGCCGCTTCCCATCTTTACCAAAATGTATTTAATATAGCTCGGGAGATGGACTACCGCCTGCGAGGGAGCACATGCCTAACCGTCCAGCGTCCGCGTGCCGGGGTGGTGCTTGTCGAGATGCTTGTGGATGATCTTCAAATTCTTGCTGTTCGAGCGCCAGAAAAAGTCGAAAACATCGCCGAAGAGCGGGATCGCGCCAACCGCGGTATCGATGCCGACATTGGCCGCCATACGGGTAAGCTGCAGCTTCGACATGCCAAGGTTGCGGGCTTCCCAGACGATATAGGCCGACATCAGCGCGGTGACGATATCGCCAACAACCGGAACCAGACCGACGATCCAATCGGCGCCTACTGGTCGATTGATACCGGGGATCACAAATGCCCGTTCCAGCATTTTTTCCATCGCTTCGACGCGGGTCCGTACCGCTTGCGGATCGCGGCTGGCGTCGGGCAATTGTTCTGCCAGACGCTTTAACTTTTCTTCTAAAATGGGCATCAGATCTCCCTGTCATATACTGGCAACACGGTTATGATATGGGTATCCCTATCAACGTGTTCAATGGATGCCAGCCGCGCGGGTTTACCGCAAAACCGCGCTGGCCTTGCCGCGCGATAGACCAGCGGATCGGAACAGCGATCGGAATGAAATTATAATGCTGGACCAGCATTTGCTCGACCTCGGCATAGAGCCGGGCCTTGATCTGCAAATTGGTCGCCGCATCCGCTTCGGCAATTTTTGAATCGGCATCATTCAGGCAGACCGTGGTTTTGAAGCAGGTAAACTGCTTCAAGAACCATTGGGCACTGTCATAGGGTGCGATCTCGTCCATGAGCTGGACATCCGCTTTCTGGTTCAGTGCTACCTTTCGCGCGTCTAGACCCACTCTTCTGAGGTCAGACTGTATACGTTTGAACAATATGGTGGCGCCCGCTGCATCGGGCAGGGCGATGGCCAGCGGCACGACCGGCCCTTCTGTAGCTTTCCAGCGGCTGACATGGTTTCTGGCAAAGACTATCCGGTCCGGCATGGCCATGCCGACCCAGTCGGGATAGGCGTTGATCCCCTCGACATCGAGCGCTTCGGGGATGATCTTGAGCCGGCTCTGCCAGGCGCTGACACCGGGAAAGGAGGTCAGTAAAGCCGGGCGGTTGATCGCCATCGCCAATATTTCGCGGTTGCCGGGAACCGCCCAGAAACCATCGGCGCGGATGAAACGCAGTCCGAACAGGCCGGCGACCGGGTCGAGTCGTAAGTCTCCGCTGCTGATATCTGCCGCATCGACGAGCGGCAGGTGATGATATCTGCCGTTCAGCACGATATGAGCGCTCCCGGCCCGGTAGCGGGCTATTGCGGTTGCGGCGGCTTCGCTGCGCAGGGATACCCAGCGCTCGTCTTCATCCTCCGCGTCCTTTTCTTCCTGTGACGGTTCGTCAAATTGCGTCAGCTTGATGCCATTGTCCTCGCTCAGCAAGCGCATTGGCCCGGCGCCATGTCCGGCGCGGAACAGGCCCATTTCCGGCTGGGCGAGCAACTGAAGGAAGTTGGGGTGCGGCGAATCCAGCTTGATCTCGATAACCCGGCCGGTCATCGATACCACTTCGTCGACCACCGAGACGTCATATTGCAGGCGGCTGTTGCGCAATTCGGCAAAACGCTCGCGCAGCAAGCGGGCGACCCGCTCGGCGGTAATCTGCCTGCCGTCATCCCATTTTGCATCGAACAGGCGGAAAATATAGCTTAGCCCATCGTCGGATACGATCCAGCGCGCGGCCAGCGCCGGCACGACCCGGCCCTCTTCATCCAGCCCGACGAGCCCTTTGGCCATTGCCGCGCGCATGGTCGCGGAAGCGAAATTCAGCCGGGTCCCGACCGGATTGATCTGGGTGGAGCCATCTTCGACAACGGTAACTCTGACCTGATCGTCATCCTCGGCAAAGCCGCAGGCGCCCAATATTGTAACGGCAAGAGCCGCAAAAATACTGTTTCGCCAGAATGTCGATCGGAAATGCATCATGGTCTTATACGCAGAGTGCGGCTGGGATGCACATTGGAAATATTATCTTTCCATCCCGCGATCCGTTCCGCCACCAGACTGCGGGTCACATAGAAAAAGAGCGGCAGGATTGGCGTGTCGGCGACCAGGATCGCTTCGGCCTGCCGCATCAAGAGCTGGCGCTTGGCCGGGTCCGGTTCGGCGATCGCCAGCGCCAATATCCGGTCATAATCCGCATTGTCATAGCCCGAATAATTGCCGCCGCCATTGGCCTGCTGATGGACCAGCAGGAAATTTTCCGGCGTCGGCAGATCGGCGATCCAGCCCGACCGCGCGAGCGCGAATTCATGCCGGCGCAGCGCGGCAAAATGCAGCGCCGCCTCGCTATTGAACAGGCTGGCTTCCACGCCCAGCGGTTTCCACATCGCCGCCATCGCGACGGCCACCCGGCGATGTTCGGCGGAACTGTTGAAGCGGATTTCGAAGCGCAGCGGGTTGTCCGGGCCAAAGCCGGCGGTGTCGAGCAATGCGCGCGCCGCCTGAAGACGCTTTCCCCGCGGCCAGTTGGCCCATTGCGGTTTTGCAGATTCCGCGCCTACCAGTCCCGGCGGCAGCAAGCTCCAGGCCGGGATGTTGCCGATACCAATGACCTTGTCGGCGATCCACTCGCGTTCGACCGCCATCGACAGGGCGGTCCGCACCCTGCGGTCGTCAAAGGGCGGCGCGCGGGTGTTGAAGGCAAAATAATAGCTGCCGAGATAGGGCACGCTATGGGCTAGAGCGGGGTGGTTCTCTTTCAGCCATTGATGGCGGCTTGCCGGGTAATCGGCGGCAATATCCGCGCCACCGGAGAGGAAAAGGCGCATTGCTGAAAGGCTGTCATCCATCGGTTTCCAGATGATGGTAGCGGTGGGTGCGGAGTCATCATGCCAGAGCGGATTGCGCTCCAGCCGGGCGTGATCATTCAGTTTCCATCCGGACAACCGATAGGGGCCGCTGGCAATCATCGGCCGGTCGGAGGTCCACTTGTCTCCGGCATCACGGATCCGGTGGAGCGGGAGGGCGGCCATCGCCGGATGGGCGAGCAAGGCGGGCAGGGACGGATCGGGGGAGGCGAGGGTAATAATCACGCTATTGCCGGTTAGGGCCTTCATAGCGACGATATTGGCGAACAGAGCCTTCGCCGCCGCAGCCGTTTCCGGAGCGCGCAGACGGTGCAGCAAGGCGGGGAAAAGGAACGCATCAAAACCTGTACCGTCGGAGAAACGCAAATTTTCCCGCAAGGCAAAAGTCCAGGTCAAACCATCCGGCGAGATTCTCCAATCATGGGCCAGTCCCGGCTCGGCCTTTCCGCTGGCATCGAGACGGGTCAGACCCTCGAACTGGTCGGCGGCGATTCGCAGCGAGGACAGGTCGGAGATTTTTTGCGGGTCGAGACCCTTGATCTCCGAATCGGACAAGCGGACAATTTGCTCCGGGCTCGGCGCTGTGTCGATTGTCGGATCGCTGGCGCAGGATAGCAGCATCACGAGTGCAGACAGGAGAGCGAGATAACGCATATGTCTCGTCTAGATGGTTTTGCCGTCTCGACAAAGCGGAACTCTTGTGCTTGTTCATCGTGCTTAGGAGAATTGCTGCATGACCGGTTTACAATATGATATTTCCTCGATCGGTGAAGTCGGCCCCAAGGTTCTGGCGCTGCTGCCCGAAATTGCGGCACGCGCGGAGGAAACCGAGAAAACACGGCATTTGCCTGCTGATCTAGCGGCCAAGCTGGCCGATGCGGGTGCGTTCAATCTGTCCAAACCAGCATCGCTCGGTGGACTGGAACTGGAACCGCTCGACTTTATGAAAATCGTTGCCACGGTTGCGGAAGCGGATGCCAGCACCGGCTGGTGCGTGATGATCGCGGTCACCTCGACGCTAGGCGCGGCCTATATGCCGGAACCGGTTGCGCAAGAAATCTTTGGTGCGGAGGATGTTATCACCGGCGGCGTTTTTGCGCCGATGGGCAAGGCCGAAGACAAGGGCGATCATTATCTGCTCAGCGGCCAGTGGCAATGGGGCTCGGGCTCGGCCAATTGTTCGTGGCTCGGCGGCGGCGCAATGATCTTCAAGGATGGCGAACTGCAGAAATTCGACAATGGCGCGCCCTATCACCGGATGCTGTTCTTTCCGGCCAAAGATGTGTCGTTCATCGACAGCTGGCATGTTGCCGGATTGAAAGGCACGGGGTCGGGCGATTTCTCGGTAAAAAATTTGAAAGTGCCCAAGGACCGCAGCGTTTCCTTCGTCGGCGACCAGCCGCGCGATCCGGGCGCGTTGTACAAATTCCCGCTCTTCGGTCTGCTTGCGCTGGGTGTATCTTCGGTTGCTCTCGGGAATGCGCGGGCTGCGCTGGAAGAAATCAGCAAGATCGCGATCAACAAGAAGACGCCCGGAGGCGGACGGTCGATGGCGCAGCGGGCAACCGTGCAGGCCGATCTGGCGCGGGCATCAGCCCAACTGGGTGGCGCCTTCGCCTATCTGGAAGCTGCCATCAGCGAATGCTGGGCAGAAGCAAATGGGTCCGGAGCAATCTCCGCCAAAGGCCGAGCCAATCTGCGCCTCGCCTGCGCCCATGCCACCGAAATCTCGGCTGAAGTCTGCAAAACCGCTTATACATTGGGCGGCGGCGGCGCGGTCTATTCCACCAGCAGCCTGCAGCGTCGCTTCCGCGACGCCCATGTCGCCACCCAGCATATCGCTACCGCACCGGCTGTGTTCGAATTGGCCGGCCGGGTATTGCTGGAACAACCGGTGGATATGGCGATGTTGTAAGGATTAGCGCAAAGCCTGACATTTAAAGCCGGCCCAGCTAGAAGATCATATGATCGATTAAAACTGGTGCGGACGGCGGGACTCGAACCCGCACACCCATTTCGGATAGCAGATTTTAAGTCTGCTGCGTCTACCATTTCGCCACGTCCGCACCGGTAGGTCCAACTTTCGCCGGAGCCTAGCGACAAGCATTATTGCGGGGCTGTGGTCAAGTGGGTAGGTAAATAAAAACGCGCAATCGGGGCGATCAGTCCTTGTTCAGACGCTCGCGGATTTCCTTGCCGGGCTTGAAATAGGGCACTCTTTTCGCCGGAACTTCTACCGATTCACCCGTGCGTGGGTTGCGACCGGTCCGCGGTTTGCGCTGGCGCGTCGAGAATGCGCCGAATCCGCGCAGTTCTACACGACCACCTTCAGCCAGTTTCTGGCTGATCTGGTTGAAAAACAGGTCGACGATTTTTTCAATCTCATCCGGCTTCAATTCCGGATTCTCTTCAGCCAGTTTTTCTAATAGTTCAGAACGTATCATCGGTGCGCCTTTCCGATTCCCGGTCGATCCAGTGGGTTTCTTTGCAGGAAACTTTCGGAATCTGGCGGTCTGTCATTTTCTAGATTCCCATAGATGCCAGAAATTATGTCTATTTTCAATGGTCTTGGCAACCTTGTCAAAAAGTGATGTGTAATGGGACATGGCAAAGAAAAAGCCCGCCCCGTTGAAGGGGCGGGCTTTTCCGCAATAGGTTGCCTGTGATTGAAGAACTATTCTTCTTTCTTCTTCAGAGCAGCACCGAGGATGTCGCCGAGGCTTGCACCGGAATCGGTTGAACCAAATTGTTCCACAGCCTGCTTCTCTTCTGCCAGCTGATGCGCCTTGATCGAGAAGTTCGGTTTCTTCGAACGGTCGAAGCCGGTGATCATGGCGTCGAGCTTCTGGCCGACCTGGAAGCGGTCAGGACGTTGCTCGTCGCGATCGCGGCCCAGATCATTGCGCTTAATGAAGCCGGTTGCGCCATCGTCGCCCATCTGGACTTCGAGGCCGCCGTCGCGGACTTCCAATACGGTGACGGTTGCCACAGCGCCTTTTTTGAGACCGCCGGTATCCGCGCCGCCCATGGCTGGTGCACCTTTTTCAAGCTGCTTCATGCCAAGCGAAATACGTTCCTTGTCAACATCGATGTCGAGAACGATCGCTTTGACCTGTTCACCCTTGTGGTGCAGGTTGAGCGCGTCTTCGCCGGAGATACCCCAAGCGATGTCGGACATGTGAACCATGCCGTCAACGTCGCCTTCAAGGCCGATGAACAGACCGAATTCGGTAGCGTTCTTGACTTCGCCTTCGACGGTGGCGCCGACGGGATGCGTATCAGCAAAATCGGTCCATGGGTTGGACTGAGCCTGTTTCAGACCCAGCGAGATGCGACGCTTCTCGGTGTCGACTTCCAGAACGATAACTTCGACTTCTTGCGAGGTAGAAACGATCTTGCCCGGATGGACGTTCTTCTTGGTCCAGCTCATTTCGGAAACATGGACAAGGCCTTCGATGCCTGGTTCCAGTTCAACAAATGCACCATATTCGGTGATGTTGGTAACCGAGCCATTGAGCTTCGTGCCAACCGCATATTTTTCGGTAGCGCTATCCCAAGGATCGCTTTCCAGCTGCTTCATGCCAAGCGAGATACGCTGGGTGTCTTTGTTGATCTTGATGATCTGGACTTTCAGCGTGTCGCCGATGTTGATCATCTCGTTCGGGTGATTGACCCGCTTGTAGCTGAGATCGGTAACATGCAGCAGACCGTCGATACCGCCGAGGTCAACGAACGCACCATAATCGGTGATATTCTTGACGACGCCTTCGGTAACCTGACCTTCAGCCAAGGACTCAATCAGACCCGAACGCTGTTCGGCGCGGGTTTCTTCGAGAATGGCGCGACGCGAGACAACGATATTGCCGCGCTTGCGATCCATCTTGAGAATCTGGAAGGGCTGGGTGATGTCCATCAACGGAGTCACGTCGCGTACCGGACGGACGTCGACCTGGCTGCCGGGCAGGAAGGCGACGGCGCCGTCGAGGTCAACCGTAAAGCCGCCTTTGACGCGACCGAAGATAATGCCTTCGACGCGATTGCCTTCGTCATATTCTTTTTCAAGCTTGTCCCAGCTTGCTTCGCGACGGGCGCGATCGCGGGACAGCATGGCTTCGCCGTTTACATTTTCGATGCGGTCGACATAGACTTCGACTTCGTCACCAATGGAAATGTCGGCTTTTTGACCGGGAGCGGCGAATTCGCGCAGCGCTACACGGCCTTCTGATTTCAATCCTACATCGATGACAGCCATGTCGTTTTCGATGCCGGTTACGGTGCCTTTGACGACGCGGCCTTCAAAGCCCTGATCTTCGCCACCGAGTGATTCGTTTAACATTGCCGCGAAATCGTCGCGGGTTGGAAATGCCGTTGAGGCCATATGGTATAATCCTTGGTATTCGTTTTTTCGGGCCAAGCGGTTGGTTCCGCTGGTCTTGGACCAAAATTGCCACGACCACCCCATGTGATCGCCGCATCCATCAGAAAACTGCCAATATTGGTGTATGCGAGGCTAAGTGCAAATGCCAAAAGCTGCGCTAAAAGTCAGGCCGGTTATTTCCTGGCCCGTTTTGCACATCATTTGTCTGCTATGCCGGATCTTTATCGTGCCGGCCGCTTGTCTTCGCATTCACCAAGGCAATTGCCTGCTGAACGGCGGCGTCTATAGTCAAATTGGTGGTATCTAGCAAGTCTGCATCTTCCGCGGGCTTGAGCGGTGCCGTGTTGCGATTTTTGTCGCGTTCGTCGCGTTTCAATATGTCGGCCAATATATCATCAAAATTGGCCGGTTCGCCGCGCCGCTTCATTTCCTCGAAACGCCTCACGGCGCGCGCTTCCGAAGAGGCGGTCACAAACAATTTTACATCGGCATCGGGCGCGATGACCGTGCCGATATCGCGACCGTCCAGAACGGCACCGGCGGGTTGATAGGCAAAGTCCTTCTGCCGCTTGTCCAGCGCTCGCCTGACTTCCGGATGAACCGAAACCCGGCTTGCCAGCCCTCCGACTGTTTCGCTGCGCAGTCCCGGATTGTCGAGCAGAGTGCCTTCAAACACGCAGGCGGCCAGCGCATCGGTAGCATCATCGGCATTGCCGCCCTGTTCCCTGAGCGTCCAGCCGACCGCGCGATAAAGCAAGCCGGTATCCAGAAAGGGCAGGGCGAAATGTTTCGCCAGTCGCTTGGAGATCGTGCCTTTGCCGGAGGCGGTGGGGCCGTCGACGGCGATGATCATGAGCTTTGCCTCGCATGACCCCGATAGGCTTTCCACAGGCCGCTAAGCGCGATGGTGATCCAGACAATTTCGAGCAGAAAGGAGGCCAGATTGAAATGCACCATCAAAGAGATGGTGAGCAAAACAGCGCCGAGCAGGTTGGTCCCGTTATAGACAAAGGCATTCACCGCCTTGCCATAGACATTATAGCCATAGGCAGAGACGATCAAAATGCTGCCGAATATGCCGATCACATTGGCGGTAAATCCGTCGATCATCGGGATGCGAGCGTCGTCATGAGTTCCTGGAACCCGGGAAAGCTGGTTTGCACTGGCGTGACATCGTCAATCGCCAGTCCGGATTTCGTCACCATACCCGCGACGGCGAAGCTCATGGCGATACGGTGATCCAGTGCGGTTTCGATTTCCGGCTTGGCTTTTCCGCCGGTTAGCGGTTTGCCGCCGCTGCCTTCGATCACCAAGCCATCGTCCTTTTCGGTGAGCTTAACACCGAGCAGTTCAAGCCCCTTCGCCATTTGTGAAAGCCGGTCGGATTCCTTGACCCGCAATTCGTGCAAGCCGCGAGTGGTGGTTTCGCCGCTGGCCATTGCCGCGGCAATGAACAAGACAGGGAATTCGTCGATCATGCTCGGCGCAATATTGGCGGGCACGTCGATGCCGGTGAGCGCGCTATATTTGACGTGGATGTCGGCGACCGGTTCGCCGCCGACTGTCCGCTGTTTCTTGAAGCTGATGTCGCCGCCCATATTCTGCAGCACTTCAAACAGGCCGGCGCGGGTCGGATTGATCCCGACATTCTCGATGATGATATCCGATCCGGGGACGATCAGGGCTGCAACCACCATGAAGGCAGCGGAGGAAGGATCGCCCGGAACCTTGATCTTTTGCGGCTGCAGTTCCGCTTCGCCGGTCAGCGAAATGACGCGACATCCTTCGGCGTCTGTTTCTACCGTGATATCCGCGCCAAAGCCCTTGAGCATCGTCTCGCTATGATCGCGGGTGAGCACGGGTTCAATGATCCGTGTAATGCCGGGCGTGTTGAGGCCGGCGAGCAGGATCGCGGATTTGACCTGCGCAGAAGCGACCGGCAGGCGATATTCAAAAGGGATGGCAGGACACAGGCCTCTCACCGTAAGCGGCAGACAGGATTTATGGTCGGAAGTTTCGCGCGCCTGGATGTCGGCGCCCATTTCCGACAGCGGATCAATGACCCGGCCCATCGGACGTTTTGACAGGCTCGCATCGCCAATGAAGGTTGCGCTGATCCCGTGAGAGGCAATCAGGCCCATCAGCAATCGTGTCGATGTCCCGCTATTGCCCATTTCGAGCGCGTTGCCGGGCTGCATCAGGCCGCCTACGCCAACGCCGTGAACAGTCCAGACGTCGTTCTTTTTTTCGATTCTGGCGCCCATGGCACGCAAGGCCGCTGCGGTGGCAAGCACATCTTCGCCTTCGAGCAGGCCGGTGATCCGGCTTTTGCCGACCGCGAGCGCGGATAATATCAGCGCGCGATGCGAAATGGATTTGTCTCCGGGAACCGAAATTTTACCGGAAAGCGGGCCAGACGGTTTGAACGTTACTGGCTGTGGAGTGTTGCTGGTCATGTCAGAGCTTTATTAGCGGAACGCACCAATGATTCGTGCAGGAATATCAAACGGCTTTTGACAGCGCAGCAAAGCTATGGCAAGGCGCGCCGGATTTCACGGCTGATTTAGATAAAACTTGAATCGCCGTCGAGCGGACTTACCTATCAACGAATTGATTTAGACAGGATTTGGACACCAGCCATGGTTAAACCGGAATGGGGCACAAAACGCACATGCCCGAAATGTGGAACGCGCTTTTACGATCTGGGCAAAGAAGACCCGGCAACCTGCGTTGAATGCGGGGAAAGCTTCGTGCCGGAAGCAGTGCTGAAATCCAAGCAACCTATGCCTTTTGAAGCGCCCAAGAAGGCCGTCAAGAAGGAAGAAGATGCGGTTGACGATGATGATTTGGACATCAACATCGATGATGATGAACCATCCCCGGACAATGAAGTTGACCTTGGTGGCGACGACGATTTGGGCGTCAGCAAAGGCAAAGGTGACGACGAACCCGACGACACTTAATTTTTGATTTGCTTTCTGAAGGGCGTCTGGATTAAAGGCGCTCTTCAAATGGGGCCTTAGCTCAGCTGGGAGAGCGCTTCGCTGGCAGCGAAGAGGTCAGCGGTTCGATCCCGCTAGGCTCCACCAACCTTCGCTCGCTTCGCGAGCTACGGTTGGCAGGCCGATTTCTTCTCCCGCAAAATATTGTTTGGAAATCGGTACGAGTGTAGGTTGCCCGCCGAAGCCTTGGCGAAGGAGGGCTATATCGGCATGCACTATGTTTATTTTCTCCAGAGCGTTGCATTCCCTGATCAATATTACACTGGTCTAACGAAAGATGTTCAAGCCCGACTGACCGATCATAATGCTGGAAAATCCAAGCATACGGCCAAGTATAAACCTTGGCAGCTTCTTTTCCCTCACTATTTTGTTTCCGAAGAAGCCGCTTTGGCGTTCGAGAAATATTTGAAAACCGGCTCCGGCAGAGCGTTTGCGAAAAAACGTCTGCGCTAACCAATGCCCAAGACTGAGTCGGGGTAGTCCGATATTTTTCGGCGCGGGCGGGTTCCACCAGATGTGCGCAATGTTTCAGCGACGTGAAAAAGCATCAAGCTCGTTCTGGTCGTTTTGACGACCGCGTGATTCGTCATGCTTATCTTCCGGCGAATCGAACAACGGTTCTCCCAGAATAAAGCCGATTATGTTCGGGCTACCCGTTTGGGTAAGCAGCGCTTTGCCGACGATCAGCAAGGGCACCGCTATCAAGGCTCCACCCAATCCCCATATCCAGGTAAAATAGCTGATCGCCAGGAGGATGACGACCGGGTTCATGGAAAAACGCCGGCCCAGAATCGACGGCGTGATCAGATTGGCTTCGATCGCCTGCAGGCCAATATAGGCCGCCGTGGGGACCAGTCCGCCTCCCAGATCGCCGGTCGAGGCTGCACCGAAGCCGAATAGAAGCACCGCCATCAGCATGGGGCCGAGATAGGGGATGAAGTTCAATATCGCCGCCAGGCCGCCCCACATCAAAGGCGATTCTATATCCAGCATCCATGCGCCGAAGGCGACGATCACCCCGACTGCGATATTGATCGTGGTTACCGCGCCGATATAGTGGGACAGATCTCCCGTGATGCTCCGGCCAGCCCGGGCGGCTTTCAGGCTGGTGGCCAGAGTCGACCGTCTGGATAATATGATCCGCTTCAGCCGCAGGCGGGATTCCAGCATGAAATAGACCAGCAGGATCACCAGCAGAAGTTCGAGGAGGACCGCGGGTGTGGCATAGGCGGCCTCTTCCATGACCGTAGGGCTCGCCAGCACCACTTCGCGTCCCTTGGCCTCGCCGATTGTCGAAGAGAATTCGGTGCCCATTTGCGACACCGAAGCCGTGAACTGACGAATATCCACGAGCCGTTCCTGCAATATATTTGTGATATCCGGAAATCGCTCTGCCAGCTCCAGAGCCGGCTGCAGGATCAGCAGAAACCCGAAGGCCAGAAAGAGAATGAAGGTGAGTACGGAAAAAAAAGCGGCGATTGCGTTGGGTAATCCCAGCTTCGTCAATGCGCCGGTCAACGGCAACAGCATCAGCATGATCACCATGGCCGCGAATAAAGGTCTGAAGAAAACAGCGCCCGCCGAAAGGACAAACGGCAAAGCCAGAAACACGCCGAGCGACAAAAGAAAAATTGCTGTTGAAAGCTGTCTTTTGGTCGGCGTTAACTCGCTGATCTGCCGTTTGGTGCCGAGCGATAGTCTGGCCTCTCCGCCGACGAGATCATCATCCCTCAATATGTGACGCGCCCTTCTGTGCAAATTTCTTTCCAGTTGCAGCACATTTGGACGCTACGACCGGATAATCAATTTCCAGCGCTACATCGGATTGCAGGGCCCTGACCTCTGTTCTCTCGCATTCTTGCAGCGTAGCGAAGACTCGCTGGTCTCTGACCATTTCTTTGCACATGGCCATGTCATCCGAACATCCCATCAAGATGATTGCGTAAGCAAGGCTGCTGATCATTTCCGGCTCCATCGACTTTTTATTGCACTTGGATTGAAAACGCAGACATCTTTAAAAGGTTGCGACGGATGAATGGATCGAAGCGCGAGCGGAGCGCAATCTGTCCGGATCGGTCGGGGGCCGCGAGTGATGATGATGGAAAGAGGGGCCTTGGGGGCAACGCAGTAATGCGCCCGCCCGCCAGCCGTTGCCAACAATCCATATCACTGTTAAACGCGCCACTGCGCAGTCTCGGCTTCGCTTGAGCGGTTGCTCGCGGGACAGGCTGATTTGCAAACCAAGATAATTGGTAAACTTGGCCGTAGTTCACCTTGGCGACAGCCAAAGGCCCTGCGCGAACGGCAATCGCGAATCTGCTGATATTAGAGAGTTTTCGATAATCCGATGTCCAAAATCCCGACCCATTATGATGCAATAATTCTTGGCGCTGGCGGCGCTGGTCTCATGTGCGCTGCTGTTGCTGGCCAGCGCGGGCGGAAGGTTCTCCTGATTGATCATGCCGATGAACCGGGCAAGAAAATCCTGATTTCTGGCGGCGGACGCTGCAATTTCACCAATATCGGCACCGCGCCCGATCGTTATCTGTCGCAAAACAAGCATTTCGCGAAATCGGCACTGAGCCGCTACTCTGCCGGTGATTTTATTGCGCTGGTCGATCGCTACGGAATCGACTGGCACGAAAAAACGCTGGGACAGCTGTTCTGTGACGGATCGGCCAAGCAGATCGTCGCGATGCTGATGGACGAGTGCCCGGCCGATGCGGTCAGCCTGTCGCTCGGGAAGTCGATCAGCAATATCAGCCATGGCGATGGCCGCTATCGCGTCGAATATGGCGGAGAGACCGCGTTTGCGCCTTCGCTTGTGGTCGCTACCGGTGGTCCGTCGATCCCGAAAATGGGCGCGACCGGCTTCGCTTATGATCTGGCGCGGCAGTTCGGGCTGAAAATAGTTGAACCACGGCCGGCGCTGGTACCGTTGACCCTCGGGGGAGAAGAAACATTGTTCCGGGAACTGTCCGGCGTGTCGGCACCGGTGATCGCGAAATGCGGAAAAACGGCCTTTCGGGAAGCGGCTCTGTTCACCCACAAAGGATTGTCCGGACCTGCCATTCTGCAGATTTCATCTTATTGGCAACATGGCGAATCGGTCGAGATTGATTTTCTGCCCGATTTGGGGGGTGACTGGCTCAGCCAGGCGAAGCAGCAATTGCCCCGGCTGTCGCTGAAAAAAGCGATCAACGCTCATCTTCCTGCCCGTTTGACCGAGACATTGATCGAACGGATCGCACTGGAAGGCGAATTGGGCAATCTGACCGACAAGAAGCTTGATGAAGCGGCCCGGCGGCTGTCCCATTGGCGATTCATGCCGAATGGAACCGAGGGTTTTGCCAAGGCAGAAGTCACCGCTGGCGGGATCAGTACGGTGGAATTATCGTCGAAAAATATGGAAGCTAGGCAAGTACCCGGTTTTTATGCTATTGGGGAAGCTGTTGATGTTACCGGCTGGCTCGGTGGCTATAATTTTCAATGGGCTTGGGCGAGTGGCCATGCTGCCGGCAAGGCAATATGATCCCCAGTGCAGACCGTTTAATAACAACATGATCTTCATAAACCGCAGGCGACTGGCAGTTCCGCGCGGCTTTCACATTTGCCACGGAATACAGATATTATGCCTTTCTCGAAATTATCCCCGCTTCTCGCCGAGGCGCTTGCGGCGCACGAATATGACAAGCCCACGCCGGTACAGGCCGCAGTGCTTGAACCAGAAGCGGATGGCCGCGACCTTATCGTGTCTGCCCAGACCGGCTCCGGCAAGACCGTAGCCTTCGGTCTGGCGATGGCGCCGCAGTTGCTCGATGACAACGGGCGTTTCCCGTTTCTGGTCGAGCCGCTGGCTTTGGTCATTGCACCAACCCGCGAGCTTGCCCTGCAGGTGAGTCGCGAACTGACCTGGCTATATCAGCCAGCCGGTGCGCAGATTGCGACTTGTGTCGGTGGTATGGACGCTTCGAAAGAGCGCCGCACCCTGCGTCGCGGCGCCCACGTTATTGTCGGTACACCAGGCCGGTTGCGCGATCATCTCGAACGCGGCGCGCTCGACCTGAAAAATCTTCGCGCCGCGGTGCTCGACGAAGCGGATGAAATGCTCGACATGGGTTTCCGCGAAGATCTCGAAGAAATTCTCGACGCGACCGGTGAACAGCGCCGGACCTTGCTTTTCTCGGCAACCATTCCGAAACCGATCATCAATCTTGCCAAACGCTATCAGAACGACGCGTTGCGCATTTCCACCGTCGGCGAAGACCGTGGCCACGGCGATATTGCCTATCAGGCGATCACCGTTGCTCCGGCCGACACCGAGAATGCCGTGGTCAATCTGCTGCGTTTCCATGAAGCGGAATCGGCGATGCTGTTCTGTGCCACGCGCGAGGCGGTTCGCCGTCTGCACGCCAGCCTGGTCGATCGCGGTTTCAGTGCAGTGGCGCTGTCGGGTGAACATACTCAGAGCGAACGCAACCAGGCGATGCAGGCCTTGCGCAGCAAGCGGGCCCGCGTCTGCGTTGCAACCGACGTTGCCGCTCGTGGCCTCGATCTGCCGACCCTGAGCCTCGTTGTGCATGTCGACATGCCACGCGATGCCGAGACTTTGCAGCATCGCTCCGGTCGTACGGGTCGTGCCGGCAAAAAGGGTACGGCGGTTATCATCGTGCCCTACCAGCGGCGCAAACGGGTTGAATCCATGCTGCGCGGCGCGAAGATCAATGCCGAATGGAAAGATGCTCCGACGCGCGCCGACATTCGCAAGAATGATGCCGAGCGTCTGATCGAAACATTGTTGCAGCCAGTCGAGATTGACGAAGATGATCTGGAACTCGCAAAGCGTCTGATGGCGGAAAAAACGCCGGAAGAAATCGCAGCCATGCTGGTGCAATCGCATCGCGCGAAAATGCCGGCTCCGGAACAGATGCTCGATCGCGGTGCGCAATCACAAGCCGCTCCAGGCGGTCCGCGTCCGGGATTTGAAGATACTGTCTGGTTCAAGATGAATGTCGGCCATAACCAGCGCGCTGATGCTCGCTGGCTGTTGCCGGTATTGTGCCGCCGTGGTCATATCACCAAGAATGAAATCGGCGCGATCCGGATCAACGGTGATGACACATTGTTCGAAATCCCGCGTCGGGTGGTCGACAAATTTACCGCTGCTATTGCCGAAAAGAGAGAATCCGGCGGGGATGATACCGATGATATCGTGATCACCCAGTTCGAGGGCAAGCCGCGCGATGAAGCGAAACGCAATCGCAAAGGCGGACGCGGCGACAATGCCGGTGGCCAGCGCGATTACAGCAACGCCAGCAAGAAACATGGCGGCAAGAAATTCGGCAAGAACAAATTTGGTGACAAGAAGTTCGGCGACAAATCGGGTGGCGGCAAGCCTTATCAGAAGCGCAAGCCGGAAGGCGAAGGCGGTTCTGGCGATGGTGGACCAAAGCGCGAATTTGGTGGCGGTTTCAAAAAGAAGTCCGACTTTAAAGGCGATCGCAAATCCGGTTCCGGCGGCAATTTCGGTGGTGGTGACAAGAAGCCACATCGCGGAAAACGTCCGTTTGAAGGCGGGAAACCGCGCGGACCCAAAGCCGACTGAACTAAACTATGACCACCGCCATTCAAATATTGGTAGATGCAGACGCCTGCCCGGTAAAGGAAGAGATTTACCGGGTGGCGGACCGCCATCAAGTGGCGGTGCTGATTGTCAGCAACAGTCCGTTTCGGGTGCCGGATCACCCGCTGGTCAGCCGCGTGGTGGTCAGCGATGCCTTTGATGCAGCCGACGACTATATTGCCGAACGAACCGGCTCGCGCACCGTCGTGGTCACGTCCGATATATTGCTGGCAGATCGATGCGTGAAAGCGGGCGCTGCGGTGGTCGGATCGAATGGCAAGCCGTTCACCGCCGATTCCATCGGAGCAGCCGTGGCAACGCGCGCGATCATGGCCGATTTGCGCGCAGGCATGGGAACGGAGAATATCGGTGGCCCGCCGCCGTTCAGCAAAGCGGATCGCTCCCGTTTCCTGTCGTCTCTCGATGAAATACTGGTGCGGCTGAAGCGTCTTGGCTAGTCTATCGTAACCTGAAAGGTGAGCGCAAAGCTGCTCGCCGGATTCAATGTTGCTGCGGTCGCCGTGATGGTTGAACCGGCAATGGATGCGCCATAGGGGTTGCTCTCGTCCGCACCCGTTGCGTTATCATCTTCCTCCGTCGCAGCAGATCCACAATTGCTGCCGCTTCTCATACTGCCCGGAGTGTAAGTGAAGGGTCCGCTTAGCGTGTCAGTGGCCGTGACTGCATTCGCCGTCGCAGCCCCGCCGTTGCTGATCAGGATACAATATTGGACGACAGCATCCGGAATGCGTTTCGGATTGGTTGTCCCGTTGACCGGATCGCTGATGATCGAACTGATCTTGGTGACGCTCAGGGTTGTCGCCGGCCGGCAGAATTTGAAATCATGGATCGACATCGCCTGATTGCCCGATGCTGTCGGGGTGGTCGGCAGATGGTTGCCATAGGTTATGGAGACCGAGTCGACTGGTGAAGTGAAGGTCACGACCGCATTGCCGAACGGATCGGTTGCACCCGACGCGCCGTCGCCGATAATGGAATTGCCGCTTATATAATTGGCGGTATTGTTCGATAATGTCGGCAGGACGGTGGCGCCATTATAGGTGCCGGTCACAGTGACTTTGTCGGTGAACTGGTTGGCAGCATAATCAATATCAAACATGGAGAATTGAAGCCCCGGCACTGCGGTCGGCAAGGTGAGGACAACCGTCCCGGAATGTGCCTCGTTGCCGTTATTCATGTATAAATAGAGTGCGCGCGTGCCCGATGCTCCGCCACCGCTGTTAGCGGTCGTGATTTCCGGAGTGCTGTTGACGAATCCGTTCGGAGGTTGCGTTACGCCAAAACTGATGTCGCCCAGACCCGCTACGCTATAGCTATGTGCCAGAGAACCTCCAGGCGACCAAGTCGTCGGTGAGGTCCAGCTGAAATCCAGCTGACTGGATATGGGGCATATCGAGGTGAGAGAGGGCACGTAGCCGGCTATGCGTCCACCCGCTGTGAAGCTGACGCTGGCATAGTCATCTTCGCCGGTAACGCCGTTGTTCGGTGTCGAATCAGGATCATAAGCGGACGAGGCGCGAATTTGTGCATTATTGGTGATCGTACCGGAGGTGGCCGTGATGTTCACATTCAGTTCGATCGTGATCGTCTGGTCCGGTGCGATCGCAGTCCCCAGGGTCCAGACTCCGCCACTATATGTGCCGGTGCCGGAAGTGCTGGTCAGACTGACGCCAGCGGGCAGGCTATCGCTCACTGTTACCCCGGTGGCGGTCAATGTCGAAATCGCAGAGTTCGTTACCGATAAAGTATATCTTCCGCTATTGCTCGATGTTGCGCCGAAGGTTTTACTTAGCGAAAGATCTGCAAATGGCGGTGGCTGGGTAATATACAGGTCTGCGCGGCGGAATGATCCGGTGTCTACGCCTTGCTGGTCGCAGATTTTGAGCGTCCAGGTCCCCTGGGCGTTTTGACCATCGAAGGCGGACAGGCTGCTTTGCGGCGTTCTTGTGCTGGCATAAACCGGGGTCAAAGAATCGTTGGAGGTATGAGCGGCGATGGTTCCGTCGGTGCCTTCATCGTCAAATTCGACGTTGAGATTATTGGCGCTGCCGCCGACATAATCCATCAGCGTGACGGTGGTGCCGCTTGGCGAGGTCAATGTGATTTCCAGATCGCGCCGGTACGTGTGATCGAGCAAGACGCCGATATCGACATCACCCACGACATAGCTTGTGCCGACACTGAAAGTCCGGTTGACCGTCGCAGGGCAGGCGTTGTCCGGTATCGAAGCCGTGCTGCTATTGGAATAGCTATTGACCGTCTGAGCCGCGGCCTTTCCAGCCGGAAAAAGCGCAATGGCGCACAGGCTCAGCAATCCCCACACCAATGTGTGGATAGTCAATCGGCTCTGGCCCCCGATAGATTTCCCCAAAAACATGGGCTTTCCCTAGCCGCTATGGGCTAATTATTGGTTAACCACGCGACAAGGATGATAGGATTTTGCAAGGATTTCAGGATGGTTGCGTCGCTGGTGCGCACAATTACACCGCTAGCTAGCCCGGATTCCAGTCGCCCCGGCCCGCCATCCACAGGCTGATCGCCGCTAGCGCCGCCGTGTCGGCGCGCAATATTCTGGGGCCAAGCGATACCGGCACCGACTGGGGCAGGGCGCGGATCATTTCGTTTTCCCTGTCGGTAAAGCCGCCTTCGGGGCCGATCAGGATTGCCGCCGGACCCTCATGGGCGACCAGCGCCTTGCGGAAGCTCCCTTCGCCCGTTTCATGGATGCGCTCGTCGGCAAAGAAAAGATGCCGTTCTGCAGGCAATTGTTCGAGCATATCGGTCAATTTTGTGATCGGATCGAGCGCGGGCAGGGCGGTGCGTTCGCATTGCTCCGCCGCCTCGATCATATGGGCGCGCAGCTTCTCCATCTTGATATTGTGACTCTGGGTGCGTTCGGTCTGTACCGGCATGATCCTGGCGACGCCCAGTTCGGTCGCTTTTTCGGCGATCCAGTTGAAACGGTCTTTCTTGATCGGCGCGGTGCACAGCCAGAGATCGGGGACCGCTTCCCGCTCCCGTGTCTTGCCATTGATCATCAGTATCAGATCGCGTTTGCCCAGCGCCGTTACACGGGCCAGATATTCGCCGGTGCGGTTGTCGAACAGTTTGACCGGATCGTCCTGTTTGATCCGCATGACCTTGAGCAGATAATGGGCATGGCTGCCGTCCAGCCGGATTTCGGCACCGTCGGAAAGCTCGACATCGACGTAGAGACGCGGCGCGCTGTGCGGGGGGTAAGCGGGTGTGGCTGGCATGGGATCGTGTTTAGCGCCCGCTTTCATTCTCGTCATGCTGAATTTATTTCAGCATCTCTTGCGGGAGAAAGTTCTTGTCCGATGGAGGTCCTGAAACGAGTTCAGGATGACGAGTTGAAAAAGTTCAGGATGACGAGATGGAGAAGTTCAGGATGACGAGTTGGAGAAATAACGATATGCGACCATCATGTCTAAACAGCCAGTCCAAACCGTCCCCGATTCCGAACATAAGGGCATCATCGGCCTGCTGCCGAGCGCGGCCCGGCCTTATGCCTTGCTCGCCCGTTTTGACCGCCCGATCGGCTCGTGGCTGCTATATTGGCCCTGCGCCTGGGGCATTGCCCTTGCCGGGGGTGCAATCGAGCGATGGGATCTGCTGCTCTGGCTGTTGCTCGGCTCGATGGCGATGCGCGGTGCGGGTTGTGTCTATAATGATATCGTCGACCGCGATCTGGATCGTCAGGTGGAGCGGACCCGTTCGCGGCCTCTGGCCAGCGGCGCGATATCGCTAAAAGCCGCGTGGATATGGCTCGGGATATTATGCCTGATCGGGTTGACTGTCTGGTTGCAGATCAACGGGACCGCCAAGCTTGTGGCGCTGGGCAGTCTTGCCCTGGTCGCGGCCTATCCGTTCATGAAGCGTATCACCTGGTGGCCGCAGGCCTGGCTAGGACTGGTATTCAGCTGGGGCGCGCTGGTCGGCTGGCTCGCGATTATGCCGCAATTTAACTGGGCGATGCTGTTGCTCTATCTCGGAGCGATTTTCTGGGTCATCGGCTTCGACACGATTTATGCGCTGCAGGATAAAGAAGATGACAATTTGGTCGGGATACGGTCGAGCGCGTTGCGACTGGGCGACAATGTGCGTTTCGGCGTGCTGGTTTTCTATCTGATAGCGCTCATTAGCTGGGCTACGGGTTTCTGGATGCTGCGCCCGCAATGGCTTGGGCTTGTCGCTCTTCTGCCGGTCGCACTGCATTTCCTGTGGCAGCTAACGACGCTGAAAAGCGGCGATGGCGATGATGCGCTCAATAAATTCCGGTCCAATCGATACGCCGGCTTTCTGATGTTCCTTGCCTGTCTGGTTCTCGGGCAGGCCGGCTAGGCTTGAAAGAAATTGGATTGCGTTTCGCAACCTGTGCGAGCTATGATACTTAATCGCACAGTTAATCCAACGTCCTGCTTCCCGGAGACATTTGCATGAAAAAACGCCGTCTGGGCCGAAGCCCGATATATGTATCCGAAATCTGCATGGGAACGATGACCTTCGGCAGCGGCGCGGACGAAGCCATGTCGCACAGGATTATGGACGAGTCGGTCGAGGCCGGGATCAACTTTTTCGACACGGCGGAAAATTACCCGGTGCCGCCCAAGCCGGAATGGGCAGGGGAGACCGAGAATATTGTCGGCCGCTGGATGAAGGGCAAGGATCGCGACAGCCTGATCATCGCGACCAAAGTATCCGGCCCCAGCCACGGCTGGATCGCCTCGGCCAAGCGCGCAGGGATGACGGCGATGGATCGCCATAATATCGTCAAGGCGCTGGATGAAAGCCTCAAACGGCTGCAGACCGATTATATCGATCTCTACCAGACTCACTGGCCCGATCATGGCACTGCCTATGACGAGACGATGGAAGTGCTCGACGAGGAAATCCGCAAGGGCAAGATCCGCACCATCGGCTGTTCCAACGAAACCAGTTGGGGCCTGATGAAATCGCTGGAAGCATCGGAACGGCTGGGCGTTACCCGCTATTGCACCATTCAGAATAATTTCAGCATGAACAACCGCCGGTTCGAGGATGAACTGGCGCAAGTCTGCCTGCAGGAGGGGGTTAGCCTGATCCCATATTCGCCGCTGGCCGGTGGGGCCCTGTCGGGCAAATATAATGATGGCGCGACACCGGAAGGCGCGCGCTTCTCGGCCTATCTCAAATTGGGTGGCCGGCAGAAGAAAATGGCCGAGCGCTTCGTCAATCCCAAGTCGGAGGAATCAACCAAACGCTTCATGGCCATTGCCGAAGAACTGGGCGTCGCTCCGGTGACGCTGGCCACAGCCTGGTCGAAACAGCATGATTTCGTCGCTTCCACCATTGTCGGCGCGACCCACACTGATCAGCTGCCGGAAATCTTCGCTGCCGCCGATCTCGTGCTCAGCGACGAGATCATGAAGCGCATCTACAAGATCAGCCGGGAAATCATGTACCCGATGGGCTGACGGTTAATGACGATGATGAAAGACACTATATGAACCGTTTTCTCCAACATTGCGGCGCGAAATATCCGATCGTGCAGGCACCGATGGGCTGGATCGCCCGGTCGCAACTGGCTTCGGCGGTCTGCAATGCTGGCGGGCTGGGCATTATCGAAACCAGTTCTGGCGAAACCGAGAATTGCATGGCCGAGATCGAAAAGATGAAAGGCCTGACCGACGCGCCATTCGGCGTGAACCTGCCGATCATGTTCCTGAAGGATCCCGCGATTCTGACCCGCGTATGCGAGTCCGGCGTGAAATTCGTGACGACGTCAGCTGGCAGTCCGCGCAAATTTGTCGGACCGCTGCAGGAGGCGGGAATCGTCGTCTATCACGCGGTGCCAACCGTCGCGGCAGCGATGGGCTGCGTCGAGGCGGGCGTCGATGGCCTGATCGTCGAAGGCGCGGAAGGCGGAGGCTTCAAGAACCCGGAGGAAGTCTCGACGCTGGTGCTGCTGCAGGCGATCCGCCGGCAGACCGATATCCCGATGGTCGCGGCTGGCGGGATCGTTGACGGCGCTGGCATGGCCGCTGCCTTTGCTCTGGGTGCGGAAGGCGTCCAGATGGGCACGCGCTTTGTCTCGGCCGCCGAGAGCCCTGTGCACCATAATTACAAACAGGCAATACTGGATGCCAAGGAAACCGGCACTTATGTGCTGAACAAGAAAGCCTCGCCCTGCATCCGCGCGCTGAAAACCGAAAGAACGACGAAAATCTACGAAGACGGCCTGATGCCGGCGGATACGTTCAAGGGCATCATGGATGTCTATTTCGCCGGCGACATGGAGGCCTCCGTCGGGCTGGCCGGACAATCTTCCGGTTTGATTGACGAGGTGAAAACTGCCAAACAGATTATCGACGAAACGGTGAGCGAATTTTTCGAAATCACTGCAAGATTGGGCGCGCTAGCTGCCGCCAAAAGTTTCTAGAAACACAAGAGAGAGGAATTTCCAATGAGCCAATTTCCCGACGCAAAGCAATTGTTCACCACCGTTACCGAAGACGGAAAGTCGATCCTTTCGATCGAGCCTTATGCCGTGCCCGAGCCAAAAGAGCATGAAGTCGTTGTCCAGATGGAAGCGGTGCCGATCAATCCTTCCGATCTCGGTCTGCTGACCGCCGCTGCCAATATGGATACAGCGCGCAGCGAAACCGTTGACGGCCACCCGGCACTGGTTGCCGATGTAGAGCCGGCGATGCAGCCGTTCTTCAAGGGCCGTGCTGGCAAGAAACTCGCTGCCGGTAACGAAGGCGCTGGTACCGTGGTTGCTGCGGGTTCATCTGATGCAGCGCAGGCGCTGATGGGCAAGACTGTCACCATCGTCGGCGGCGAAATGTACCGCACCCACCGTGTCATGCCGGCGATGATGTGTGTGCCGCTTCCAGAAGGCGCTCCGGCAAAGGAAGGCGCTTCCTTGTTCGTCAATCCGATGACCGCACAAGGCTTTGTCAACACCATGCGCGCCGAAGGGCATGAAGCCCTGGTCCACACCGCAGCGGCTTCCAACCTCGGTCAGATGCTAGCCAAGCTGTGCCTCAAGGAAGGCATCCCGCTGGTCGCCATCGTTCGTTCCGATGCACAGAAGAAGATCCTCACCGACATCGGCCTGACCCACGTGATTGACAGCACCAAGAGTGATTTCATGGACCAGCTGATTGCTGCCCTGGCAGAAACCGGCGCGACGCTCGGCTTTGACGCAATTGGCGGCGGCAAGATGGCTAGTTACATCCTCACCGCGATGGAAAAAGCAGCGGCCGTGCGCGGCGCAGAATTCAGCGTCTATGGCTCGACCGTCAACAAGCAGGTCTATATCTATGGCCGTCTCGACACCGGCGAAACCATCCTCGGCGGCGGTCTCGGCCTCTACTGGGGTGTCGGCGGCTGGCTGCTCACCCCGCATCTCGAAAAGGTCGGCATGGAGCGGATGATGGAAATGCGCATGTACACGGTCGAAGAGCGCAACGGCATTTTCCACAGCGATTATAGCAGCGAGATCAGCCTGATGGACATGATCAATCCGGACATCGCCAAGGGTTATGACAAGAAAGCGACCGGTGAGAAGGTGCTTGTTAATCCCAGCCTCTAGAATGTCGAGACAGTTATATCGTCACCCCGGGCCTGATCCGGGGGCCAGGGCGGCAATCCGCCATTATGGTATTCGCCGCTCTGGGTCCTGAAACAAGTTCAGGTTGACGATACCCTCTCCCTTCAGGGAGAGGGGCGTGCAGACTTGGCAGTGAGGGTGTACTGACGGTGGGTTGGTGCGCTCAACGATCACCCGAGCACCCTCATCCAACTGCGCCTAGCCTACAGAGCTGGCAAACCTTCCTATCCTTCTCCCTTGAGGGAGAAGGGCCTCAACCGAATAACATCGCAATGCGGGACGTGATCAGTCGCCAGAACAGCTTCGGCCCGAAAGTCCGATAGACCGGCGCATCATCGGGCAGGGGCAGGGTCGACGTGCGGAACTGCGTCTGGGTCCGCATTTCGACCGGCGGGATATCGCCCGCGAACCGCTTTGCATAAGCCGAGGTCCAGTGGCCTTTCGAAAATTTCAGAAACATCGCCGTGTTGCAGCAGGACGCGACCATTCGTCGGGTCGGGGTATCGGGTGAATGCTGATAGGCTTGCAGCAGGTCAGCGCCTTTGACACAGGAGAACCGGTCATCGCGATAGGTCAGATAATGGGTCCCGCCGTCTTCGTCGCTGACTTTGGCGGCGCGATCGAGAGCTTCCAGCATTGTGGCGCCCGCCTGACAGTCATCGCAGTAACAGACGCCGCTCAGTATCGGGTGGCCGACACCCTGGCAGCTCACCTTGCCGCATTGGCAGGTCGCGAATAGAATATCGTCGGCCATTCTCGGCAGATTAGTCCAATATCCCACCGCGGTCACGCAGTACCTCTGGCGCGAACTCAATATAGTTCGAGTAATACGGTTCAGATACGAAATTCTCTACCATGCTTCGGTCTGGCAATAAGATGTTAATATTGATATCATATTTACTATCTAATATTTGAGATTATTTGACTCATAGTCGAAATCTGTATTATTATTGCTCAACCCAAAGACCGTTGTTTTGTTCTGGTTGGCGGGCTTAGTTCTAAGCTTAGTTTGAATAGTAAATTAATCTACTCAACAAAGGAGAACGGAAATGGCTATTCTCAGCTTTAATGGACGCGTCAATATCGCCGTCAGAATCGTAACCGACGCCTATCCGGAGGCCAAATTATATGAGGCTGATGGAACCGCATCCGGCGGACCGACAACCGATCCCGCCAAGATTGATCAACTCAGAGTCGTATTCCAGAATGTTGATGGTTCGACCGTGATCATCAAGGAGACTGGCTATGGTGAATTTGGTAAACCGGAATTGATCCCCCACCCCTGGCTGGAAGATATTGTCATTCAATGGCCGGTCGACATGGATCTCGACAAGGCCAACAGCCTGAAAGAGGCGGCTGGCTTTACCGATCCCTATGGCGCGGTGACGCTGCGCAACCCGCTGGGTCCGACGGTCAGCAATCCCTATTTCATCTTTGGCGGCAATCCCGGGAAACCCTATATTTTCGTCGATACGGTGACCGGCGACGTGCATGCAGGGAACTAGCGTCGGGGCAATATTTTCCCCGCTACTGACATGATTCACTCCGCAACAGATCGCTAAAAACATCTGTTGCGGACGGATCAACAAGAACATCCTGCAATATTTGGAATGCTCGGTTGATTGTGCCAATATCATCGCGAACCAGAGCGAGGACAAGCGATTGACCGACTATAAAGTCAGCTTCAACTATCAGCAATCCACCGGCCGGCCAGCCGCGAGCACAGGCCCGTCATCCGAAAGTCCGGTTATAGAATTTCTCTGCGATCCCGCGCTCGAAGGCCGGATCCCGCCGCCGGAACGGGCGATCCGCTTTGCGCCGGACTGGTTCAAGCGGCTGGAGCGCGAGATGGGTGTGCCGGATGCGCAGGGCTTGCCCGGGCTGACTGCCAAGGCCTGCCTGCCGATGACCGATGCTTTCTCGCTCGGCTTTGTTCTGCCGCTGCCGTTCGACGTGCAGCTGCGCATTCCGGAAGACCGGGTGTCGATCCAGATGGGCTGGGCGCCGGATGTGCCTTTTCAGCCGATTGAACAGCATCACCCGGCGCAGATCGGAGCGCCGGAACCGCCATTCGAAAGCGTCATGCCGCTGAAATTCATCAACCCCTGGCGGATCAAGGTACCCGATGGCTATTCGGTGCTGTTCACCCAACCGCTCAGCCGGCCGGACCTGCCGTTCACCTGCTTTTCCGGCTTTGTCGATTGCGACCGGTTCGACGCTTTGGTGAATCTGCCCTTTGCCTGGACCGGGCCGACAGGCGACCATTTTTTGCCCGCCGGAACCCCGATTGCCCAATTGCTGCCGATCCGCCGCGATGCGATGATCAAGCAGAGCGTGGCGCGCGCCTCGACCGAGGCTGAACGGGCCGAGCAGGAAGCTGCCAGTCACCGCAAATATCACGAAGAATCGACTTATGCGAAGGACTGGCGGGTGAAGAAATAAGCTAGCTATAACTCACCACTTCCCATTCGATCCGGTTCCAGTCGAAAAAATAGAAACGGCGGCCGGGATCATAATCGCCATGGCTGAACGGTTCGAGCCCAGCCGCGACGACCTTGGCCTCTACCGCATCGAGATCATCGACGATCACGCCGATATGGTTCATCGGCTCGCCCTTGTTGAAAATGGGGTTCGCCGCCCGAACGTCCGGGTTGGTGTAGAGCGCGATATATTGCTCATCTGTCCCGATGTGGATAGTATGGCCATCCAACATTGATGGTCCCTCCCACCGGATATGCCAGCCAAAAAGATCGCTCAGCAGGGCGGCGCTCCGGTGCGGGTCGCTGACCGTGATGTTGACGTGCTCGAGTTTTCCGTTGTTCATTTTTCATTTCCTTTCTCCTTGGGTTGATGGTCGATCCGCCAGGGCGGGAAGCGGCGATTGGCGCCGCCGTAGAACAGGCAGACGGGATTGCCCGCCGGATCGCTAAGTCGTGCTTCGCGCCAGCCCCAGCTCTGGTCGGTGGGCCCGGTGTCGAAGGTGAGGCCTGTGGATTGCAGCGCTGCGACGGTTTCGTCGAGTTCGTCGCATTCGAAGTAGATCATGGTGGTTGGCGCTCCGATTTTCTCCACCGCGTGGATGGAGAATGTCTCGCCGGTGGCGGTCTCGAACCGCGCATATTGCGGCGGGGAGTCGACAATCTGGTTGAGGCCAAGCCTTTGATAAAAGGCGACCGATTGCGCATAATCAACACATCCCACGGTGACTTGGTTGAGTTTCATTTTCTGTCTTCCTCGCAAATATTGCATCACTTCATTGGAAGAATTGGAAGCATGTTTGCCGTCTCGCGACCGGGGCTTCGTGCCGGCCAATCTCTCCATGCTTGCGATTCGTACAACCTCAAGCTAAGTTGAGGTCAAGAGATTATTTCCCTCCCTGTTGCGCAGCAATGGGGAGGTGGCAGTCCGGAGGGTTGACGGAGGGGCCCCTCCACCATCCTGCAGATGGTCCCCCTCCCCATGCTGCGCACAGGGAGGAAAGGAAGGAGATAAACATGCCCGCAACCAAAGCCCTGACCATCGGAGACCTCGCCGGTCGCACCGGCCTCTCGGTCTCCGCCATCCGCTTTTACGAGGAAAAGGGGCTGGTCGAACCCTTCCGCTCCAGTGGCGGGCAGCGCCGCTTTCTGCGATCGGACATCCGCCGGCTCAGCTTCGTCCTGATTGCCCAGCAACTCGGCCTGAGCATTGGTGAAATCCAGCGCCAGCTTGCCGGCCTGCCGCATGGCCGCACGCCGACGCAGGTCGACTGGACCCGGATCAGCAAGGCGATGCGCGGGGTGATTGATGCGCGGATTGCCGAACTGGAACGCACCCGCGACCGGCTCGATGGCTGCATCGGCTGCGGCTGTCTGAGCCTGAAGAAATGTGCGCTGTATAATCCGGAGGACCGGGCGGGATTGAAGGGGCCGGGGCCGCAGCTGGTATTAGGGAACTGAATTTGGCGGGCGCATTATTCCCGTGGATGACTATAGCAATCGTCAGCCGCGATCCGCGGCGCCAGTGAAAGAGGAAAGCCGATTTTGACCGCCGATCAAAATAAACACTCATTTCGAACGGGTCTGGTCGGGGCCGGGAACGCTCTGTGCGTTCGCGCGTAAACACAGCCATGGAACATTCAATTTTGTTAGACCGCAACGACAAAGCCAGGCGCGTGGAAGAGCTCAAGGCCGCTATTGCGGCGATGATTACAGAGCCGCAATTCCCTTGCGTGGGAGCCAAATCAGCCCTGGCGCGCGACAATCTCAAGGTGATCGCCGGGCACAGCCTGAACAGCAATTGGGACGATCTGGAAATCCATCGCGAACTGCTAGACTGGGCGCGGGATTATCGGGATTCGACCGAGGGCCTGCGAAGCCTGGCCGTGATATTTGACGGACCGACGGATTTGTCCGAAGCCGAATTCGAAAGATCGCTCTGGGAGCGAATTCAGTCGCTGGCTGACAAAGATGCCTGGCGCGGACAGAGCTATGACGAGCGGGTCAGCGCCGACCCGGATGATCCGCATTTCTCGCTCAGCTTTGGCGGCGAGGCCTTTTTCGTAATCGGCCTGCATCCCAATGCGTCCCGCCCTGCGCGCCGTTTCTCGCATCCGGTGCTGGTGTTCAATCTTCACGACCAGTTCGAACGGCTGCGGGAACATGGCAGCTATGACAAGATGCGCAAAACCATATTGGCGCGCGACCAAAAGCTGGCAGGGGATATTAATCCGATGCTGGCAAAATATGGCGAGTCCAGCGAGGCGCGCCAATATAGCGGACGCAAGGTCGACGACGACTGGCAATGTCCGTTCCACGATCGGCGCAGCACATGAGCGGGGTGCGCATTGCGCCGCGGTCTGGTGCGGCATTCCGGCTGGCAAAAGGCGAGTATCTCGACGTGATCGATCCGGATGGAGGGCAGGTCTCCGACTTGCTTGCCTATAATGTTGATGACGTCCGGGAGGTTCTGTCGAACGGCCGGACATTTGATTATGAGGAAACCATCCGGCTGAGCGAGGGCAATCGCCTGTGGTCGAACCGCTCCAACCCGATGCTGACTATTGTCGAGGACACGGCCGGATCGCATGATTTCCTGCTTACCCCGTGCAGCGAAGATACGTTCAAACATTTCTATCCCGACAAGCCTGTGCACCGCGGATGTTTCGGTAACCTGGCCGAAGCGCTGGCCCCTTTTGGCATTGAACCGGACGCGATCCCGTGCGCCTTCAATGTGTTCATGAATGTTCCGGTGGATCAGACCACGGGCAAGCTCGAAGTTCTGCCGCCGACCAGCAAGGCTGGCGACCGGCTGCGATTGCGTGCGGAAATGGATCTGGTGATCGGGCTGACGGCTTGCTCGGCCTATGCGTCGAATGGCGGGACGTTCAAGCCGATCGATTATCGGGTGATGCCGGAAGGAACCTAGCTGGCTTTGGTGGACTAGAGATTTAACGCCTTGCGCAATTCCTCGTTGATCCTTGTTTGCCAACCCGCGCCTGACGCTTTGAATGTCTCCAGAACGATTTTATCCAGTCGCAAGGTCACCTGCTGTTTTGGGTTTTTCAGCTTTGGCCGGCCCGGCTTGGTGAGCGTGCCATCGGCGGGGCGGACGAGTTTGCCTTTTTTGTAGAACGCTGCTCGGCGAAACTGGTCGTCAGTCCATTCTGCGAGATCTTCGGGCTCGAGCCACGGTTCAACGATGTCTTTCGATTTCTTCGTCATGGGCATACCTCATCGAAATAATACGTCTGGAATTTCCGCGTGGGGTCCAGATAATTGCAACATGCCGGTCTTTGAGTTTACCAAAAACCCGGTACCGGACTTCGCCATAGTCTATTCTGTCATCCATCAGTTCTACATAATCGTCAGCAAAGACCAGCGCAGCATCCTGAAAATCCAGACCACGGCTTTCCAACGTCCACTGACGCTTTTGCGGATCGAATGATATTTCCATACGCACTCCTCAGACGAATTATCATCCAAAGAGCCCGACGAGGCTAGAGTTCTGGCCTAATCTGACAAATATGGTAATTTATGTAGTTACATTTATTGTGAACGTCAAGGCTGCTATGCCGCCAGCAAATCTTCAACCGCATCCTGATTACCTGCTCAGAATGGCTTTTTTGAGCAATTGATAGAACTGGCAAGTTCCGGTTTTCCGTTAGTCCTGAGCTTGTCGATGGAGCAAATGGCAGAGATATAAGCTCAATGACCGGATGTGAACGCCCCAATGGTAATAGGAAAATCTGAAGTACCAATTCCCATCAGCCTCCGAGACATTCTCATATCGCCATAGTGTCTCTTGCATATCCAGTACAATGTCAGCGAGATCGTCGATGGCATCACCTACTCCCAGCGCTTCCAACCTCATGTCGAGAGGATCGGCAACCGCGTAGAATCCAAAATCGGGAAAACGCTTTGAAAGCAGTGCACTCAATCGATCATAGTCAGTGGCGGGAGCTTCTTTATCATTCAATTCATCAATACTATCGGGTGTATTGTGATAGGCAGATACCAGTTCGTCCAACGCACAAACAAGATCACTGTTGGTCGGCGGATCGCCTTTCAAAATCGTCGTCAAAAATTGCCGAATTGACGCCGCACTTGAAATACTCTGTGCCATCAATCCGCCGCCAGCAATTCTTCCGCTGCATTCAGATCCACCGATACCAGCTGTGAAATCCCGCGCTCGACCATGGTCACGCCGAACAGGCGGTGCATGCGGCTCATCGTCACGGCATTATGGGTGACGATCAGATAGCGGGTGTTGGTCTCGGCGACCATCTTGTCGAGCAGGTCGCAGAAACGTTCGATATTGGCGTCGTCCAGCGGGGCATCGACCTCGTCGAGGACGCAGATTGGCGCTGGATTGGTTAAAAATAACCCGAATATAAGTGCCACAGCGGTTAACGCTTGTTCGCCGCCGGACAGCAAAGTCAGCGAGGTCAGCTTCTTGCCCGGCGGCTGGGCCATGATTTCCAGACCGGCTTCCAGCGGATCGTCGCTGTTGATCATTTCCAGATGCGCCTTGCCGCCGTCGAACAGGGTCGCGAACAGCCGCTGGAAATGCTGGTCGACTTCCTCGAACGCGGCGAGCAGGCGCTGGCGACCTTCGCGGTTCAGGCTGCCGATCGATCCGCGCAACTGATGGATCGCCTCGTTCAGATCCTGGCTTTCCTTGGTTGATTTTTCCCACTCGCCTTCCAGCTCGGCCAGTTCGTCCGCGGCAACCAGATTGACCGGCCCGATCCGTTCGCGGCTGAGCGAAAGCCGTTCAAGTTCTGCGGATTCCAGCGATGCATCGCCAACAGTCTCTTCGTCAAACTCGAGTTTTTTCGGCAATACCACAGCAGGGCATTCAAATTTCTCGGACGAAATCCGGCCCATTTCCATCCGGCGCAAATCCTGGTTTTCGGCGCGGGCCTTGGCGCCGGCGCGCAATTCGCGTGCCTGGCTGAGCATTTCGCTGGCCTGATTGAGCCGGTCTTCATGATCGCGCTGCGCCAGTTCGGCGGCCTGTAGTTCGGCGTCCTTCTCGACCACCTTCGCGTTGAGCGCATCCTGATGTTCCGCCAGCTTGCTGACTTCCACCTCGATCACCCGCGGGCGATCGGCGAGATTTTCGACTTCGACCTCGATCATCTTGCCGCGCTTGGCCATTTCCTTCATTCGCGCTTCGGCCTCGCCGGAGCGGTCCTGCCACGAGCGGATCTGGGCGCTGGCGACGGCTTTCTGTTCCTTCACCTGCGCCAGTTTCTGATCAATTCCGGACAGTGCTGCCTGCGAGGACATGACCTGCTGTCGCGCACTGTCGCGCTGGTCCTGCAGGGCAGACCGCGCGCTCTCCTGCGCTGCGCCATCAGGCTGGCTGGCACGTTCCTTTTGCGCCGCTTCCAGCTCAGCAAGCGCGGTGGCATTTTCCGCCTTGAGAGCCGCATCCCGTTCGGCGAGGCTGGCGGTTCGCTTCTGCAGCCAGGCCAGTGCCTCTTCCGCCTGATCGGCCTCGCGCAGCGCTTGGCGCAGCGCTTCCTCGGCATCGCGCCGAGCCGTGCGCGCTTCACCAAGCTGTGTTTCGATTGCCGACATAGCTTCGCGTTGTGCGACCAGCGTCGCTTCAGCCTCCGTAACCTTGTCCTGAGCCGGGAGCAGCAATTGCTGCAATTCGCGCAGACGATTGGCGCGGACCAGCCGTTCGGCGCTGGCATTGCCGTCATCGCGGGCGACAAAGCCGTCCCAGCGGCGCAGCACACCCGCTTTGGTGACCAGCCGCTGGCCGACTGCCAGCGATTGGCCGTCATCGCTATCGGCGACAAAAATCTGCGACAGCCGATTATGCAATTCTGCCGGAGCCTGAACCCGGTCGAGCAGGGTCTCGGTTCCACCGGGCGTGTCGGCGGATGCTGCTATATCGCCGCCGCCCCAGAAGCGGTCGCCGTCTTCGCCGACCGACGCCAGCAGATCATCGCCCAGTGCCGCCGCCAAGGCGCGTTCATAGCCCGGTGCCGGCTTGACCTGATCGATCGCCTTGTTGGTGCTTGCGGTCCTTGACAGTTCGCGGTTCAAGGCATCATGTTCGGATTTCAGTCCGGCTAGTTCCGCCTTTAGAGTGGCAAGACCGGACTGCGCGGCATCGCGGGCCGCTGTGGCCTGGACCCGCTGCTCCTCGAGCGCTGCAATCTTGCCGCCGCTTCCGTCTGCAGCTTGCTGTGCCGCTTCCCGCGTTGCAATCGCTTCGGCGAGAGCCGCTTGCAGCTCTCCCTCGTCGCCCATTTCGGCGCGTTCGGCGTTCAGCCGGCCCAATTCCACAGCAAGCCGGTCATGGCGTGCCTGCGCGGCATCAACGGCGGCGTTGGCGACCTTGATTTCCGCCTGAATGCGGGCTTCTTCGGCCACTGCCTTGGCCAGTTCGACTTCCGCTTCGCTGGCAGCGCGCTCGGACCGCTCTACGGCGCGCTCCAGTTCCGGCCGTTCCTTGTTCAGATCGGTCAATTCGGTCGATAGCCGCTTCTCGTCCTGTTCCAGACGGGCTAGCGCTTCCATCGCATCGCGGGTCAGCTGGTCTTCGCGGGCATTGTCATCATGGATGCGCTGGGCCTGCGCCTGCAGGTCGAGCAGCCGTGATTTCAGATTGTCGCGTTCGTTGGTCAGGGTCAGCAAACGGTGGCTGGATTCGCTGGCCTGTTCGCGCGCACGCTGGACATCGGCGCGGAGGATACCGAGCGCTTTGGCGCTTTCATTCTGCGCGGATACAGCCGCCTGCTGTTCATTCTGCGCGGCGATCACGTTGGCTTCAGCCGTTTCCGCTTCCGCCTTGGCCAGATCGGATGCGGCGGCCGCCTCTTTCCAGCGCGCATAGATCAGCCGACCTTCGACGATGGTGATTTCGCCGCTCAGCTTCCTGTAACGCTCGGCCTGTTTCGCCTGCCGCCGCAAATTGGCCGCGCGCTGTTCCATATCGCCGAGAATATCGTCGAGACGGGAGAGATTCTTCTCTGCTGCGCGCAATTTCTGCTCGGCATCCTTGCGCCGGACATGCAGGCCGGAAATGCCCGCCGCTTCCTCCAGCATTTCTCGCCGCGCCTCAGGCTTTGATGAAATGATGTTGGATATCTTGCCTTGGCTGACCAGCGCAGGGCTGTGCGCGCCTGTCGCGGCGTCGGCGAAGATCAGCGCGATATCCTTGGCCCGGACATCGGTACCATTGGCGCGATAGGCGGAGCCGGCGCCGCGCTCGATCCGGCGGACAATCTCCAGTTCGCTGTCATTGTCGCCGACGTGCAGCGATGAAACATCGTTGGTCTCGCGTTCGGCGGTTAGGGCGACTTCGGCAAATTGCCGTTCGGGCCGGTCCTGGGTGCCGGCGAAGATGACATCTTCCATGCCCCCGCCGCGCATCGACTTGGCGCTATTTTCGCCCATCACCCAGCGGATGGCCTCGAGCAGATTTGATTTGCCGCAGCCATTAGGGCCGACCACGCCGGTCAGTCCTTTTTCAATGCGCAGCTCTGTGGGGTCGACAAAGCTTTTGAAGCCCGAGAGTCTGAGCTTCTTTATTTGCACGGGATGTCCCCCGTGCCGGCTTTGTCAGTCCCCGAATTCAAATCGCGCCCCCTGCAGCGATAAAGCCCGCGCCTATTTCGCGCCGGCTTCTTTCAATTTTGCTTCGACCATGGCCCAGTTGGTGCCGTCAAATTTCTGCCCATTGAGCAGGAATGTTGGCGTTCCCTGAATATCATATTCCTCGACCGCTTTCTGGGTATCGCCCATCAGCGCTTCGGCTGTCGCGGTGTCTGCGAGACAAGCCTTGGCCTGGTCTTCGGAAATCCCGCGCTGCTGGAAGAAAGCAATCAGGCCCAGCTGTTCGGCAAGGCGGACAAATCGCGTTTCTGGCGCGGAACTCAAAATACTACCATAGGTCGCTTCGCCCATCGCCTGTGCTTTTTCAAACATCGTGCTCTGATAGCTCAGTGCCTGTTCGGTCAGCGGGAAAAACGGAGTTTCGCCGCCGCAACGCGAAAGGATGGCTGCGGAAAGGTCCAGCGGATCGCGGACGAAGTTGCGGATTTCAAAGCTGACCTTGCCGCTTTCGACATAATTGTCGCGCAGCGGTACAAAGGCCTGTTCGCCGAATTCCTTGCAGTGCGAGCAGGTGATCGACATATATTCGACCAGCTTTATCGGCGCATCTGGATTGCCCATGACGATGCCGCCAGCCTCGGTTTTCGATACGGTTTCGGACCATTTCTGTCCGGCAGGAGCCTCGACGGCGTCGACCGAACCGGCAGCGCTCGCTCCGGCTTCGCCTTCACTTGCTTCGCCACAAGCGGTCAGCGCGAGAGCAAAGGCCAAAGGTGCAATATAGTTGAATGTGCGCATATTCTGTTCCTGATTTTTGAAATGATCGAATGTCTATTGTGGAAGGCTCGCCAATCTGGGCTGCAACGCTTCCCAGCTATGGACTTTGGCAAGCGGCTGGTCGGCAAGTGTGAAGCTCGGCGTACCGCTCAGCTTGAGCGTTGTTCTGGCATATTCTGTCATCGCCAATATCTTGTCCTGCTCGCCCTTGTCGGACAGGCAGGCATCAATGGCAGCTGGCGTAAAGCCGCGCCCTTTCATCAATGTGTCCAGACCGGCGGCTTTGGCGATTTTCTTCAGCCGCTGCGGAACCGTGCCGTCGTTCATGGTCTTCATCACTTCCGGCGAAGCGGACTGGAATTTCGTCAGCCATGTCGATTGCTGCAGCAGCAGGGCCCGGTGATTTCCGAAAAATTTGGTGCGGCCGCCGCAGCGCGCCAGCATTGCCGCGGTCAGATCAATCGGATTGAGGATCAGGTTGCGGACCTCGAAGCTGATATGACCCTTTTTGACATGTTTGGCGGTCAGGTCGCTGTGCGATTCCTTTTCAAAGGCCGCACAATGGTTGCATGTATAGCTCATATATTCGGTCAGCTTGTGCCTGGCGAGGGGATTGCCCATGACATGGCCGCCCATGCTCGACTGCGTGACGCGCTTGGTCCAGTCGGTCTGCTCTGCCGATACGGGTGAGATCATCACCGTCGCTGCTACCAATGCTGAAGCAAGATACGCGCTTCTGTACTTCATGTCCGGTCCTTCTTTTTGTCACCGCCACCGATCTTGCCGATGATCTTTATACTTTGCTGAGCATCTTTCTTAGGGTCCGCTTCCGCCTTTGCAACTGCCGATGCGAGCGATTCCAATACCCGGTTCAGCTCGGCGTCGCCAATGTCGCGCAAATTTTCGCCCAGCTGGATTGGCGCGGGCTTGAGCGAAGCGGGCAGGGGGACCCTTTTTTCCTTGTCTTTCTTGGGCGTTACGGTGCCCTGCCTGAATCTAATCTGACTGACCGCACCATAGCCGAAGAAACGATTTACCCGCTCGATTATATCCGGCGCGATATGCTGCATCATCGTCGCATAAGCGCCGCCGACCAGCAGATGCAGTGTCCCGCCCTCTTTTTCGCCGCGTGGAAAGCGGATCGATTCGGGCAGGGACACGGCGGCATAGCGTTCGCCGACAATCTCCGTCCAGCGGCTGACCACCGAGCTCTGGATGAAGCCATAGCGACGAAAGGCAGCGCGCCCGATATCGGGCATCAGATCGGAGATGCTTTTCGCCGGCCCGCCGCGCGGACGCTGGTATTTCTGATATGCTTTTACAGCCGGTTTCCTGGCGGCTTTTTTCGGCAATTTTTTGGACGCAGGCGTACCGTTTTCGACGGTTTTCGCCTTTTCATCACCAATATTGCCAATTTTCTTCGCCATTATGTCCTTTTATGGCATGGCGCGGCCATGGCCGTCGATAGCTTCCCCGCCAAAGCCCGTAAAATTTCTGCCAATATCGGTGCACATTATGTGGATAACGCGCGAAAACTGCCCTGGCGGTCGCCGCCGGGCAGCAATTTGCCCGATCCCTATCATGTCTGGTTGTCCGAAGTGATGCTGCAGCAGACAACGGTCGGAGCGGTCAAAAGCTATTTCGAGAAATTCACCCGGCGCTGGCCGACGGTTCAGGATCTGGCGGGTGCCGAGGAAGCGGATGTGATGGCGGCATGGGCAGGCCTTGGCTATTATGCCCGCGCGCGAAACCTTCGTAAATGTGCGGTGCATGTCACTGAGAAACGGAATGGAATCTTTCCTCAGAAAGAGTCTGAGCTTCTTCAGCTGCCAGGAGTGGGTGCCTATACGGCGGCGGCGATCGCAGCCATTGCCTTTGGTGAACGCGCGGTGGTGGTCGATGCCAATATCGAGCGGCTGGTGGCGAGACTGTTCGCCATCGATACGCCGCTTCCCAAAGGCAAGGCCGAAATCCGCGCCGCGATGGATGCGATCACCCCGCGGCACGGTGCGGGGGATTTTGCCCAGGCCTGCATGGATATCGGCGCGACTATCTGCACATCGAAAAATCCGAAATGCGATATCTGTCCGGTGCAGCAACAATGCGCGGCCTTCCAGGCAGGCGACATGGAACGCTATCCGGTCAAGCCGCCGAAGAAAGCCAAGCCGGTTCGCCGCGCCCGGTTTTTCTGGATCGAGCAGCAGGACAGAATTTTGCTGGCTACCCGTCCGCCGAAAGGCATGCTTGGCGGGATGAGATCGCTGCCGGATGATGGCTGGGCTGCGGGAAATGACGGTCATGCGAAGCCGCCTTTGACGGGTGAATGGCGGGTGCATGACAATATCGTTCAGCACAGTTTCACCCATTTTTCGCTCGAAGTGGATTTGGCAGTTTATCAGGGCGAGAAAATCGTTACTAACAATGATGACAATATCTGGTGGGCACTGGATGATCTAGCGGAAGCCGGATTGCCGACCCTTTATGCCAAGGCCGTGAAATGGAAAATGAAGGAAGAAAAATGACCGCTGACAGACTTGCAACATCTTCGCTTGGACCATCATTTTCGCGGCGCTCCGTGCTCGGCGGTATCGGCGCGGGAGCCTTTCTCGCCGGCATGCCCGGCTCTGCCTTTGCAAGGGAAGCGGGGAATAACTTCCCGGGGCTGACCAAGATCATCAACCAATATGTCGCGGAAAAGAAAGTCGCCGGCATGATGGCGATGATCGGCTTCGGTCAGCAAGCCCCGGAAGTCATTGCCGCCGGTTCGCTGAAACTGGGCGGCGACACCTTGGTCGGTACCGATACCTTATGGCGGATGTATTCGCAGACCAAGCCGGTGACCGGCATGGCGACGATGATGCTGGTCGAGGACGGTCTGCTTTCGCTGGATCAGCCGCTGTCGGATATTTTTCCTGAATTTGCTAATATGCAGGTGCTGATCGACCCGGAAGGCGCGCTTGATAATGTCGAGCCAGCCAAAAAGCCGATCACCATCCGCCAGTTGCAAACCCATACCGCCGGACTGGGCTATTCGATCATATCGAAAGGCCCGATCCAGAAGGCCTATCTGGCTGCCGGCATCACTCCGGGCCGCGTCAGCCGCAACCCCATTCCCGGTGTCGATTCCGGCGCGCCGACTCCCGACATCATGACCTTCGTAAAGCGGCTGTCCGAACTGCCTCTGGTCTATCAACCCGGTACGCAGTGGAGCTATTCGCTCAGCCATGATGTGTTGAGCGCGGTGATCGAGAAAGTTTCCGGCCAGCCACTCGACCAGTTCCTGCAGCAGCGGATGTTCGGGCCGTTGGGCATGAACAGCATATACTATCAGGTTCCCGCCGACCGGGCGGCGGATCTCGCTGACAATTATGCGCCGTTTGCGGGATCGCTGATTCCGATCGATCCGGGTGCGACCAGCATCTATCTCGACAAGCCCGCCTTTGCCTTTGGCAGCACCGGTCTGGTCGGGACTGCTGGCGATTATGACAAATTCCTGCAGATGGTTCTGGGCTTCGGCACAGTCGGAGGCGTCCAGGTGATGAAGCCGGAAACCGTGAAGCTGGGCATATCCAACCTGTTGCCGGAAACGGCCAGTACGGCGGGAACGTGGGTGGCCAATCACGGCTTTGGTGCGGGCGGACGGTCCGGTCTCGGTACTGCGGTCAGTCCCGCAGGCACATTCGGATGGGGCGGCGCGGCGGGCACCTCTGCCTTTGTCGACACCGTGCGCGGCCTGAGAGCCGGCGGCTACACCCAATATATTCCGTCGAACAGCTATCCCTTCCAGTCCGATTTTCCGAAATATGTCTATGCCGATCTGACCGGCAATGCACAGGCGGGCGCGGGCAATACCAGTCCGTAAGGGGCACAAATTCTCTGCTTTTTGCAGGGAGCCACAAAATAAAAAGTCCGGGAGACAAGATGTCGATTGCTAGAAATACGATAGTGCCAACTTTTGCTGGCGGAACCCTTGATCGCGCCGATCAGGTGCGGGTCAATCCGGACAAGTTGCGCGCTGCGATGATGAATCCACGGGCGAAGTTGCTCAAGCTGGATGGCCTGAACCCGGTTTTTGATGACCGTGGCGAACTCGCCTGGGGCGCAGCTTATGAAGCGTCGCCGGACCATGATCTGCTGTTGCTCGGCATCGAAGATGATACGCCTTTCTTCGCGGAGCTGAACGGGGCAGGGGATGCCGGACCGGCGGCCAATAGGGCGCTTTGGCAGACGCTGGGGGGATTGCCTGCTGACCAGGCCGCAATCTATGCGACTGCGCGGAGTCTCGTCGACTGGCACGCACGCCATAAATTTTGCGCGCAATGCGGCAAGCCGACCGAGTCCCGCAAAGGCGGCTGGGCGCGTCTCTGCGATAGCGAGAAAGACGGTTGCGGAGCAGAGCATTTTCCGCGCACCGATCCGGTGGCGATCATGTTGTCGGAATGCGAAGGCAAGGTCCTGCTTGGCCGCCAGCCACGCTTCCCGCCGAAAAGTTTTTCGGCGCTGGCCGGATTTCTTGAACCCGGTGAAAGCATTGAAGGCTGCGTCAAGCGCGAATTGTTCGAGGAAGCCGGCATTCATGTGCATGACGTTCGCTATGTCGCGAGCCAGCCGTGGCCGTTCCCTTCGTCATTGATGATCGCCTGCACCAGCGTCACCGACGATCCAACGCTGACTCTCGACGAGGAAGAGATCGAGGAAGCGGCATGGTTCTCGCTCGACGAGGTCAAGGCCGCCATGGCCGGTGAGCCGGGCGCTTTATTCGTCGCGCCGCCACCCTTTGCGATTGCCTATAATTTGCTCAAGCACTGGGTAGACGGAAAGGCCTGATATGACCGACCGGCTCGAACTGACGGGCGCGCCGGGTTCGCCCTATACGCGCAAGATGCTGGCGCTGCTGCGCTATCGGCACATAGATTATAATATCATCTGGGGCGGCGCCACGGGCGCTCCGGAGGGCTATCCAAAGCCGAAAGTGGCACTGCTGCCGACCTTTTACTTCCGCGATAGTGATGGTGATCTTGAAGCTGTGGTGGATAGCACGCCGATCATCCGGCGGCTGGAGCAGGAATATAATAGTCGTTCGGTCATTCCCAAGAATGAAGCGCTGCGCTTTCTCGATCTGCTGATCGAGGATTATGCCGATGAATGGCTGACCAAGGCGATGTTCCATTTTCGCTGGGCCTTTCAGGCGGATGCCGACCATGTTGCGCCGCTGCTGATCCATTGGGCCAACCCCAATCTCCCGGACGAACAGGCCAGCGCGATGGCGGCGCAATTCGCCAAGCGCCAGATCGAGCGGCTTTATGTTGTCGGGTCAAACGAGATCACGGCGAAAACCATCGAAGACAGCTACGTCCGGCTACTGGGACTTCTCGACCGGCTCATCCGGGAGCAGGGCTTCATTCTGGGAAGCCGGCCCTCTGCCTGCGACTTCGCGCTCCACGGCCAGCTGACCCAACTCACCCAGGTCGAACCGACATCGATGGCGCTGACCAACAAACATGCGCAAAGAGTGCGCGCGTGGGTGGACCGGATGGATGATCTCTCCGGACACAAACATGGCGACTGGCTGCCAACTGACCAGCATGGCTCGCTTCAGGGCCTGCTATCGGAAATTGGCCGGACCTATGCGCCTTTCCTGATTGCCAATGCCGAAGCCGTCCAGTCCGGTGCTGAAAATGTAGAGGCCGAAATTGATGGCCGGAAATGGGAGCAACCGCCATTTCCCTATCAGGCGAAATGTCTGCTCGCGCTGCGGGAAGCATATCAGGCGCTGTCCAATGACGCGCGAACGCAGATTGACGGACTATTGGCAGGAACGGGTTGCGAAAACCTGTTTGTGGCGGCCTAGACCAGTCCGAGGCTCGCCAGTTCGCCGAGCATTTCGGCAGGCATTTCCTCCGCGCCTTCCGCACCTTCACCGAGATCGGCCGGAGCATCTTTTTCGTCAAGATAGCGCCAGCCCTGATGGGCGCGCTTTAGTATCGGCTGGACGGCGATAAGCCGGGGCTCCAGCCGGATCCACTGGCGGCCCTGGCCATTGTCCATGAAACCGATGATCGGTGAACGTCCGACGATTTTCTTCGCGTGAATCCAGTAGAGCGAGCCGCCGACCATTTCTTCGTGGCGCTTTGGCAGATAGCGGGTGGTCAGCCGGGCTTCGCCGCCGGTCGCTTTATTGTCCTTGTGGGATTCGAGCCAGTTTCGCAGCGTTGCCGGGCTCTCGCTGCGATAGGCGATCTTGGTCATGTTCAATGGCATGAGGATTATCTGTGGTGCACGACCGCTTTAGTCAAGCATGTTCCCGTACCGGATCGACCAATTCAGTCATGCCTAAATCTGCTTCTTGCGAGAATCTAATTGCAAATGATTATCAATATCATATTGTAGGGAGAATCGAACATAGAGGAGAAGCAGATTGGGCGAGATATTAGAGAAGCTTTTACTACCGCTACCGGACATCCGGGCGCTGCCATCGGTCGAGGCAAAATTGATCATCGCCTTTCGCCTCGCGGTGGTCGCGAGCCAGAATAGCTATGACTGTCTCGACCATCTCTCCGACCGGCTGGGCGGAAGGCGCGCGGCGACGCGGATATTGATTTTGGCCGAGACGATCGGATCGGCCTGGCAGGAGCCGTTCCAGATCGGACGCCCCTGTTCTTCGCTGACCACACCGGATGAAATATGGCTGGTCGCTGCCATTCGGCTAGCGGCTGGCGAAAACCGGCCCGGCTTTGATGCGCTCAGCTGTGAAATGCTGGGCGATTGCGAGCGGGAGCGGATCTACAATGACCTCGGCAATTTTGTCGCAGCCTATACCCGGGCTTAAAGGCTGACCATCCCGCTGCCGACGGCGAGGCTGAGGAAGGCCAGAAAGCCCATGGTGTCGGTGATCATGGTGACGAACACCGATGAAGCGAGGGCCGGATCCTGATCGATCCGGTCGAGCATGACCGGCACGAATATGCCGGCAAATCCGGCGATCACGATATTGATCAGCATGGCGAGCCCGATGACGCCGCCAAGCACGGGATTGGCGAAAACCAGACCGGTGCCCAGCCCGACCAGCACGGCAATGGTCGCGCCGTTTAGCAAGGCTATGCGGAATTCCCGCCCGATAATCCGGCGGGTGTTGGAGCGGGTCAGTTCGTTCATCGCCAGCGCGCGGACTGAGACGGCCATGGTCTGGGTGCCGGCATTGCCGCCGATCGAGGCCACGATCGGCATCAGCACGGCGAGCGCGACCATCTGTTCGATCGCTGCTCCGAAGATCGAGATGACAAAGCTGGCCACCAAGGCGGTCGCCAGATTGGTGATCAGCCAGCGCACGCGGGCTTTGTAGCTATCGCGGATCGGTTCGTTAATGTCGCCGTCGCCGGCACCGGAGAGCAGCAGCACGTCTTCGCTGGCTTCATCCTCGACAATATGCAGAATATCATCGACGGTGATCATTCCGATCAGGCGTCCGTCATCATTGACGACGGCAGCGGAGATCAGATTATATTTCTGGAAGCGCAGCGCCACCTCTTCCTGGTCCATATCGACCGGAATCAGGGTCTGCTCGCGCTTCATCACATCGGCGATAGCGATTTCGCGCGGGGTTCTGAGGATCCAGCTGAGCTGACAGGTGCCAATCGGCCGGAACGCCGGGTCGACAACATAGATTTCCCAGAATTCGGTGGTTAGATCATCACTCTTCCGGAGATAGTCGATCAGATCGCCGACCCGCATATGCTCGGGCACCGCGACAAACTCGCGCTGCATGATCCGGCCGGCGGTTTCTTCCTCATAGGTGAGGGCGCTTTCGATCGCGGCCCGGTCTTCGGCGTCGAGCTCGGCCAGAACCGCCTGTTGCTCGCCTTCTTCGAGATCCTCGATGATTGCGACAGCGTCATCGGTATCCAACTGTTCGGTCAGGTCGGCAATCTGGCCGGCGTCGAGCACTTCGATCAGATCTTCGCGGACATGCTCGTTCATCTCGGCGAGCACGTCGGCGCTGACCAGATCGCCGAGCGCGCTGGCCAGTGGCGCGCGTTCGTCGGCATCGATCAGCTCGAACAGATCGGCGATGTCTGCGTTGTGGAGCGGATTGACCAGTTCCTGTGCCAGTGTGCTGTCATTATTCTCGACAGCGTCGGATACCGAACGGACGAATTCGTCGGTCAGCCGGTTGTCGATGTCCAGAACTTCTTCACGTTCGATGGTGGCGTGCTGGGGATCGTTGATATCGGTCATCGCGATGCTCCCCTTGTCTGCGCGTTCGGCTGCTTATTAGTCGGTGCAACGTTGCAATTGCAATCTTTTGTGACAATTATCGCCAGACAGGGTGATTTTTCCGGACGCGTTGCCTATATGCGGCCCAAGACTGATTCAATGAACGAAAAGGAATAGACCCGATGTCCCACGAAAAAATGACTTTCCACCTCGACACAGGCGATGTTGAAATCAAGCTCCGCCCTGATCTCGCGCCGAACCATGTTGCGCGGATCACCGAGCTGGCTTCCGAAGGCTTTTATGACGGCGTTGTTTTTCACCGCGTCATCAACGGCTTCATGGCGCAAGGCGGCGACCCGACCGGTACCGGAATGTCCGGCAGCGACAAGCCCGATATTGCGCAGGAATTTTCCAAGGAACCACATGTCGAAGGCACTTGCTCGATGGCCCGCACGATGGACCCGAACAGCGCCAACAGCCAGTTCTTCATCTGCCTCGACGATGCAGGCTTCCTTGATGGTCAATATACCGTCTGGGGCGAAGTGACTTCCGGCATGGAAGCGGTTCACGCACTGCCAAAAGGCGAACCACCAGCGAAGCCAGGCGCAATCAAGTCGGTTACACTGGCTTAATCATCCGAAATGCGTCTCGATAAACCCAGGATCGCCCCGCTCGCCGAGTCAGAACTCGGACCCGAGCAGCGGGCGATGCTGGGTGAGCGCTTCAAGACCGGCAAGATACTCAATATCTTCCGGACGCTGCTCAAGGCGCCAAAAGCCTATAAAGCCTTCATGTGGTGGGGCGGCTATATCCTGTCCGACCATAATGACCTGCCGCCGCGCGAACGCGAGATCATCATATTGCGCACCGGCTTCAACTGGAAGTCGGGCTATGAATGGGCGCAGCATGTCCGCATCGGCAAAGACTGCGGTCTCACCGATGAAGAGATAGAGCGGATCAAGGACGGCCCTGATGCGCCGGGCTGGACGCCTCTGGAACGCGCGATGCTTCAGGCCACCGACGAACTGACCGGTGGCGGGCATGTCGCTGACGCGACCTGGGCGGCGCTTGCGGAGCTGACCGAAAAACAGCGGATGGATCTGGTGATGACCGTCGGACAATATAGCCAGGTATCGATGCTGCTGAACAGCTTTGGCGTGCAGCTCGATGACGATCTGGAACTGGATCCCGATCTAAAGGCCTAGCGTCTCGGCTCTAGAGGCCCGCTTTTACAACCCAGTCATGGAAAATCCGGACCGCGCGGTTCTTCATGTCGCGTTTGCGGCATACGAACCAGTAGCTGTACGGGCTGTCGACCTGATGGTCGAATAACCGGACCAGCCGCGAATCATGGGCATCCGAAAAATGGCCGCCGTGCATGATCGCGATACCGAGACCCTGCGCTGCCGCTTCCAGCATCAGCGGGCCGCTGTCGAGATGGTCGATACCGGCCGGCTGCAGATCGGGTAGTCCGACCGCTTCCTTCCACTGGTCAAAGGCGCGGGTCATATTGCTGTGGATCAGGATATTATGGTTCTGCAGATCCTCCGGCTTGCTGATCGCATTGGGACCCTTGGTCAGCTCGGCCGATGCAATCGCGTAAACCTTGTTGCTGTCCAGCTTTACCGAATAGAGATTGGGATCGACATCGTCGCTGATGATGATCGCCGCATCAACGGCGTCGCCCAGCATATTTTCCGCATGGGCGGACGTATCGACGTCAATATGCAGCTTGGGATAAAGTTTTTTGAGTGCGGGCAGCTTCGGCAACAAGCGCGTTGCTCCGAACAAGGGCAGCACGCCGAGGCGCAAGCGCATATCGCCGCCAGTGACCGTCATCTGGTCGACCGCTTCGCCGATAACTTCCAGCGCCGGGGCCACCGCTTTCAGCAAAGCCTGGCCATCGCCGTTCAATACCATTGACTGGTTTCGCCGTTCGAACAGAGGTTTGCCGATATGGTCCTCCAGCGATTTGATTCGCCGGCTGAGCGCAGGCGCAGACAGCGCCAGTTCTGCTGCAGCAGCCTTGGAAGAGCCCAGACGGGCAACGCGAATGAAGGCTTCGAGGGCGCGGAGGGGAGGAAGACGACGCATAGAATGACCAATATTGTGGCTAAATCAGCTTTGTGCAACGCAAAATTAGGGCCGAATCAAGGGGAATGGCGGAAAACTGTCACTAGCATTATTGCTAAGTTGCAAGATATGCAACCTACAATGTTCTTTTCGCACTTGCACAATAATGGGTTTGGCTGCATTCAGAGTGGGCCTTTCAGGCATCCTCTCCTAAAAACTTTTCAGGCCAGTTCTTCGGAACTGGCCTTTTTTTTGGCGGAATTCCGCCATGCGATGCTTCATCTGAAAATCTGAGTCGCATATCGGCCTGGCGATCCCTATCTTATTGGAAAGAACCAAAACGATTATCGAGGAGATACGCCCCAGTGTCCGATCCAGTACCCAATAAAGACAAGACCGAAGACGATAGCAGCCTTCTGAAATTACAAGTTGCCAATGCCCGGCCCGAGGACAGCGGTCGCGGACTGGCCCGTCTGTCCCGTGACAATCTCGGTAAACTGGGATTGATCGAGGGCGACGTTGTCGAAATCGTCGGCAAACAGACAACGCCAGCGCGAGCGGTCCTGCCCTATCCGGAAGACGAGGGACTCGACTTTGTCCGTCTTGACGGTCTGCAGCGCGCCAATGCCGGTGTCGGTGCGGGCGATTTTGTCGAAATTCGCAAGGTCGAATCGAAACCGGCCAAGAAGGTGGTCTTCGGTCCAGCGCAAAAAGACCTGCGATTGCAAGGCAATGGCGGCGGCCTGAAGCGCAGCTTCATGGGACGTCCGCTAAAAGCGGGAGATTTTGTCGCCACCCATGGCCAGCAACAGGTTGACCGCGGCGATATGCCGCCACAATTGCGGCAGATGCTGGCAGCGCCGGCCTTTTCCCTGACCCAGATACGGCTCAACGTCATCGCGACCACGCCCAAGGGGATTGTCCATATCGACGAGGAGACCGAGGTCGAACTGCGTCCGGAATATGAGGAGTCGACCGAGCATCGCCGCGCTGACGTCACCTATGACGATATTGGCGGGTTGCACGAAACCATCGACCAGCTCCGCGAAATGGTCGAATTGCCGCTGCGCTATCCGCAACTGTTCACCCGGCTCGGTGTCGATCCGCCACGCGGCGTGCTGTTGCACGGCCCTCCCGGGACCGGCAAGACGCGGCTCGCCCGGGCGGTCGCCAATGAAAGCGAAGCCGAATTTTTCCTGATCAACGGCCCGGAGATCATGGGCTCCGCTTATGGCGAGTCGGAAAAGAAGCTGCGCGAAATATTCGAAGCGGCGACCAAGGCCGCGCCGTCAATCCTGTTCATCGACGAGATCGATTCGATCGCGCCGAAACGCGGACAGGTGCAGGGCGAAACCGAGAAGCGTCTGGTGGCGCAATTGCTCACCCTGATGGACGGTCTCGAATCCCGGCTCAATCTGGTGGTCATCGCCGCGACCAACCGTCCCGAAGCGATTGACGAGGCGCTGCGTCGTCCCGGTCGTTTCGATCGGGAGATCATCGTCGGCGTTCCCGATTTTGCCGGCCGGCGCGAGATACTGGGTATCCACACGCGCGGCATGCCGCTCGACAAAAATGTTGATCTAAAAGAACTTGCACGCACAACCTATGGTTTTGTCGGAGCCGATCTGGCGGCATTGACTCGCGAGGCGGCGATTGAAGCTGTCCGCCGGATCATGCCCAAGCTGGATCTGGAATCGGAAACCGTGCCACCGGAAGTGCTCGAGGAACTGGTTGTCTACCGGCATGATTTCATCGAAGCCCTGAAACGGGTCCAGCCGTCCGCGATGCGTGAAGTGATGGTCCAGGCACCGGATGTCCGCTGGGAAGATATTGGCGGTCTCGACGACGCACAGATGCGGTTGAAGGAAGGTATCGAGCTACCGCTAAAAAACCCGGAAGCCTTTACCCGTCTGGGCATTCGTCCCGCCAAGGGTTTTCTGCTCTACGGCCCGCCTGGAACCGGCAAGACCTTGCTGGCGAAAGCGGTTGCGCGCGAAGCCGAAGCCAATTTCATCGCAGTCAAATCCAGCGACCTGCTCTCCAAATGGTACGGCGAAAGCGAGCAACAGATTGCACGCCTGTTCGCGCGGGCAAGACAAGTCGCGCCGACGATCCTGTTCATCGACGAGATTGACAGTCTCGTGCCGGCACGCGGCCGTGGCATGGGCGAACCCCAGGTTACCGAGCGGGTGGTCAATACGCTCCTCGCGGAAATGGACGGGCTGGAAGAAATGCAGTCGGTGATCCTGATCGGTGCGACCAATCGCCCGGGTCTGGTCGATCCGGCACTGTTGCGGCCGGGACGCTTTGACGAGCTGATCTATGTACCGGTTCCGGGCAAGGCTGGCCGCCGCCGCATATTGGCTATTCACACCTCGAAAATGCCGCTGGCCAAGGACGTCGACCTCGACGAAATGGCCGAGCGCACCGACCGCTATTCCGGTGCCGATCTGGAGGACCTGGTCCGCCGGGCCGGGCTTTACGCGCTGCGGGAATTTGGCGGTCTGGTTGAAACCGTGCAGATGAAGCATTTCGAAAAGGCGCTGGAAGACAGCCGGGCTTCGGTCACCGAGGATATGGAGGAAGAATATTCCAAAATGGAATCACAGCTGAAGCAGAACGCGATGCGGGCCGAACCGATCGGTTTTGTCTCGCCGGGAATGCTGACTCCGGTGAAGGACAGCAAACACGGATAACCGGCTAGTTGTCGGTCATGATCCGGTCGTCGAGCTTGAGGGTTTTGAAGCCCCAGCCGAACAGGAATACACAGATGCCGGTCGCCAGCCAGAAAGGCAGGGGGCCGGCATAGGTGTATAGCAACACACCAAAGGCCGGCGAGGCGATGAACGCCATGCCGTTCACCGACGCGACAATGCCGGCCACGCCATTCTGCTCGGACCGTTTAACGGCGAGCGAGGCACCGGCGGTGAAGCCGGGGCGGAACAGGCCAAAGCCGAGTGATGCCACCGCGAATCCGATGATGATGCCATGCAAGTCGTGAGAAAATCCGATCAGCAGACAGCCACCGGCACCCAGGACCATGCCCCATAATATCGAGGATCGCGGCCCCATTTGTAGTAACGGGATCAACCCCCATTGCGCCAGCAAGGTCGCCGCCGCGCCGGACATCAGCACGATACCGGTCATCTGAATTCCCATTTCCGGATCGCCGCGCAGATTCAGCCGGTCGAGGACAAGAAAGCCGATGACACCGAGTATCAAGGCATGGGCATTGCCGCCCAATATGCCGGTGACCAGCCACGGTTTGACCCGCTCATCACCCCAGCGCAGACGCGGCGGCAGGCTTTCCTCTTCGCCGCTATCATCTTCTTCTTTCAGGCTGCTCGACGAAGGAGCAGAGCTATAGGGCTCGGACGTCACCACACCGCGTGCCTGATAGCCGGGATTGTCATTGGGCAGTTTCAGCGCCAGCGCGATCATCACCAATATCCCGATTGCGGCAAAGGCAAACATCGGGCTGGACAGGCCGAGAGCCGGAATGATCAGCAATGGCGCAATCGCCGGGCCGACAATCGTACCAAGCCCGAAAGAGGATGAAATCAGCGACAGCGCCTTGGTCCGGTCGGCGCGCGCGGTGCGGGCGGCAACATAGGCTTGTACCGCCGGCGGCGCAGCCGAACCGAGCCCGCCATAAAGGCTGCGGAAAAAGGCGAACAGGATGAAGGTCCAGAGCGCGCTATACCAGCCGAGCAGTCCCAGAAAAAGCGCCAGACCGGCTAGCGCGAAGGAGGTGGTAAAGCCGATCATGCCAAGCCGCATCAGCGCCTTGCGGCCGCGATGGTCGGATTGGCGTGCCCATTTCGGCGCGGTATAGACCCAGAGCAGAGCCGACCAGCTGAACGCCGCGCTGACCCAGAAATCGGGGATATTCAGCTGCGTCCCGATGGTCGGCAAAATCGACTGCATCGCGGTATTACCCGACGCGGTGACCAGCATGACCGAGAACAGCACCGCCATACGCGTGCTGTCTATCGGCTTGGCATCCGGATAGGATAGCTTGCGGTTCAGCGGTTCAAGGTCGGGAGAATCAGCCATCGGCGTTCCTATGGCATGCTATTTCTGCCAGTCATAGCCACGTTCGACGCGGGCGACATGAAGGCTGTAGGCGCTGTACCATTTGCCGCGACCCTGATCACGGATCAGGGCATGATCCGGGTTGTCGCGCCATGCCCTGGCGCTGGCATCATCGCGCCAGTAGCTGACCGTGATCCCGAAGCCGTCCGCAGATCTGGCATGATCCTCGCCAAGATAGCCCGGTTGCTTCGCGGCGAGCGCGGCCATGGCGGCCGCAGCGGCCTGATAATCCTCTTCACCGGCGTCGGTACGTTGCGCGCAGAATATGACCGCAATGGAGTCGTTTGGATGAAGCTGCATGACTATCTTTTAACCGGTGGATTGCACCGGGCAACCGCTATTATATTTGTCACCGGCGCTGTAACGCTCTACTATTACAGTTTGATCTGTTGCCGGAGGAATGGTTTGTCAAATAGTGTCGCCAAAACGAAATTTATGGACCGTATCAAGTCGCGACTGGAGCGCCGTCTCGGTCCCTGGGGTGTGTTCTTCAAGGGTTTCCTGAAGCATCCGGTGATGGTGGGTTCGATCATGCCGTCGTCCGATATCACGATCAAGAAAATGCTTGAACCAGTGAAATGGGACGAGTGCGACCTGTTTGTCGAATATGGTCCGGGTGTGGGCACATTCTGCCGCCCGGTGCTCGAACGGATGAAGCCCGACGCGACTTTGATCGTGATCGACCTGAATGAAGATTTCATCGACTATCTGAGCAAGTCAATACGCGATAGCCGCTTCTACCCGATTCACGGGTCCGCCGCCGATGTGCAAAAGATCATAAGAGAGCTCGGGCACGAAAAAGCCGACTATGTCCTGTCCGGTCTGCCGTTCTCCACATTGCCCGATCAGCTCGGTCCGAAAATTGCCAAAGAGACCTATGATGTCATCCGTCCGGGCGGTGCCTTTCTGGTTTACCAGTTCGTCAAAAAAGCACGCGATTTCATGACACCGCATTTCGACCATATCGACAGCGGCTATTCCCTCTGGAATATCCTGCCCTGCCATCTGTTCTGGGGGTGGAAGGCAAAATAGCCGTTGGTCGACGTCTGAATGGCGTTCGTCGAAGCCGACGACAGGCCATGCCCGGTTTAGCGCCATGTTCGAAGCTGAGAAATTTCATATTGATTGAGAGGAATATCCCGATGTCCCGTTTGTCCCGTTCCCTGTTGCTGGCGCTGACCACCACGGCATTGACGGTCACTGCGCCCGCGCTGGCCAAACATCATGAATCCGCCGAACCGGCACCGGTTAGCGAACTGGTTGCCGCGGTTGATATTCCTTATGAAGAATTCACGCTAGACAATGGCTTGAAAGTTCTCGTCCACACCGATCGCAAGGCGCCGGTCGTGGCTGTCTCCATCTGGTATGGCGTCGGTTCGGCCAACGAGCCCGAGGGCAAGACCGGCTATGCGCATCTGTTCGAACATATCATGTTCAACGGCTCGGAAAATGCGCCGGGAGATTTTTTCGAACCGCTGCGGCAAATTGGCGCGACCGATCTCAACGGCACGACCTGGCTCGACCGGACCAATTATTTCCAGACCGTTCCGACCTCCGCGCTTGATGTTGCCCTGTTCCTCGAAAGCGACCGGATGGGCTATTTGCTCGGCGCGGTCACGCAGGAGAAGCTCGACAACCAGATCAGCGTTGTGTCGAATGAAAAACGACAGGGCGACAATCAGCCTTACGGGCTGGTCGGCTATCGCCAGACCGAATTGCTGTTTCCCGCAGATCATCCTTATGGTCACGACACGATCGGATCGCTGGAAGATCTCGAAGCGGCTTCGCTCGACGATATGAAATCATGGTTCACCGATCATTACGGGCCGAATAATTCCATTCTTGTGCTGGCCGGCGATATTGATGTCGCGACTGCGCGGTCCAAGGTCAACAAATGGTTCGGCGCGATTCCGAGTGGCAAGCCAATCCCGCAACTCAACCCCGCTATTCCTACTCTTGACGCCCCGATCTACGAGGTGATGAAAGACAAGGTCGCGACGACGCGCATCTACCGCAACTGGGTGGTGCCGGGTCTAAACGATCCCGACTATACGCCGCTCGATGTCGGCCTGACCGTGCTCGGCGGTCTCGCCAGCTCGCGGCTCGACAATATCATGGTGCGGGACGAGAAAAACGCGGTTTCCGTTTCCGCCTATGTCATTCCCTTCGTGCACAGCAGCTTCGTGAATATCCAGGCAGACGTGAAGCCGGGCGAGGATGCAGATGTCGTCGCCAAGCGGCTGGACGAGATAATCGCCGATTTCATCGCCAATGGCCCGACCGAAGATGAAGTGCAGCGGGTGGCGACACGCAATGCTGCGGCACGGATTGCCGGGCTGGAGCAGGTTGGCGGCTTTAGCGGCAAGGCCGTCGCCCTGGCGCAGGGCAAGCTCTATTCCGATGATCCGGAATATTACAAGAAAGAACTCGGCCGGCTGGCAGCAACGACACCGGCAGCGGTCAAGGCGGCGATGCAGAAATGGCTGAGTCGGCCGGTCCTTGGCATCACGGTGGTGCCGGGCGAGCGGGAAGAATATCAGGAAGTCGGCGCTGGCAAAGGCGCGCGGACCGGTGTTCTGACCGCTCCCGCCTTTTACATGCAGGATGATCAGGCCGGAAGTGTAACCGCGCCCGACCGGTCCCAATTGCCCCCCGTCGGCGAAATTCCCAATGTCGATTTCCCGGATGTCGAGACCGCGACCCTGTCCAACGGCATCAAAGTCTATTTTGCCCATCGCGATGCGGTGCCGATGACCCGGGTGACCCTGTCTTTCAACGCCGGCACCAGCGCGGATTCGTCCGACAAGCTCGGGCTGCAGAATTTCGTTACCGGCATATTGGAAGAAGGCACGACCAGCCTGACATCGGTCGAAATTGCCGAGCAACAGGAACGGCTGGGTGCGAATATCAGCATCGGCGGCGGACGTGACCGCACCGATGTCGGTCTGAGCGCGGTCAATCCCAACCTCGATGCTTCGCTCGACCTGATGGCGGATATTGTCAAAAATCCGGCGTTCAAGGCGGATGATATCGAGCGCATCCGTGTCCAGTTGCTGACCGCGATCGACCGCGAGGAAAGCGATCCGCTGAGCATTGCCAGCAACACGCTGCCACCGTTGCTCTTCGGTGCCAACCATCCTTATGGCCGCGGCCTTTCGGGTAACGGTACCAAGGAGACGGTCTCGGCCATTACCCGCAATGATCTGGCGGCCTTCCATCAGCAATGGATGCATCCGGCCAAGGCGACGATCTTCGCAGCGGGTAAAATCGACAAGCAGGAACTGGTCGACAAGCTGGAACTGCGCTTCGGCAAGTGGAAAGGCTCGGGCAAGGCCGCGCCGGCGAAGAATTTCGATGCCGCCATTCCGGAAGGACAGGGCCGGGTCATCGTCATCCACCGTCCGAATTCTCCGCAATCGATGATCCTGGCGGGGCAGGTCCTGCCTTATAAGGGGTCGGACGATCTGCTGACTCTCAGCGCCGCCAATGAAGTTCTGGGCGGCAACTTCCTCTCGCGGATCAATATGGATCTGCGCGAAACAAAGGGCTGGAGCTACGGCACACGCAACACCGTATTGCGCGGTGAAGACCGGGTATTGTACACGATGCGTGCGCCGGTGCAGACCAACCAGACCGGTCCGGCCGTCGCCGCAATTGATGCACAGGTGCGCGACTTCATGGGCGAAAATGGCGTCACGGCAGCGGAACTGGAGCGCACGGTCAACGGCAATGTCCGTCAGCTGCCCGGCCAGTTCGAGCGGACGACCAGCATATTGGGCCAGATGCAGGGCGACGTGATGTTCGGCCGGCCGTCCGACTATGCCGAGACTGTCGCGGATCGCTACAAGGCGCTGACCGAAGATGATCTGAACAATGCCATGGCCGAAGCGGTTGACCCGGACAAATTCACCTGGGTGATCGTCGGTGATGTCGACAAGATCAAAGCGCAGCTGGATGCGCTGGACATGCCGATAGAATATCGCGGCTATGAAGTTAATAACACTGCTGTTAATAGTGAGAGTAGTTCGAATGATTCGGCAGAAGGCGACGAGTGATCGGTGACTTGAGCCGGCTCAGGGCTTTGACATGAAAAGGAGAATGGAATGTCTATTGATGGAACTTATGCTTGTGTAACAAAATCCCCGATGGGAGACCAGACGTCGGAATTCACCATCGTCACTGACGGTGACACGTTCACTGGCAACAATGCCGGTGCAATGGGCGCGATGGACGTTGAAAACGGCAAGGTCGATGGCAATCACATCACCTGGGAAATGAACATGACCGTTCCCATGCCAATGAAGCTGGAAGGCGATGCGACAATCACCGACGGTCAACTGGCCGGTTCGGTTAAAGCAGGCGCTTTCGGTGAAATGGCAATGACCGGCACCAAGAAATAAGCGCTTTTCAAGCGATAAAAAAGGGCCGCCACCTTCAGGTAGCGGCCCTTTTTTTGTGTCCTTGTAACGATCCGGTCTAGCGGATGACGACGCTCACGGCGCGGCGGTTCTGTGCCCATGCGCTTTCCGTGGAAGCGAGCGCTTCGGGGCGTTCCTTGCCGTAGCTGACCGTGGTCATCCGTGCAGGGCTGACGCCGAGCGAGGCGAGATAGTTTTTCGCCGCATTGGCACGACGCTCGCCGAGCGCGAGGTTATAGTCGCGGGTGCCGCGCTCGTCGGCATGACCCTCGATGGTGACCCGTGCATTGGGGTTTTGCGCCAGCCATTGCGCCTGGCTCTGCAAGATAAGCTGATCCTGCGAGTCGATATTGAAGCGATCGGTGTCGAACAGGACCCGGTCGGACATCGTATTGGCCAGGAAGTCGCCCTGCGAACCCGGAGCATAGCCGGGGCCAACGGGACCGGTCGGTTCCGGAGTCGATGTTGTGGTGCCGAGCGGTGGCGGCGGCAGTTCTTCCGGTGCTTTCTTCGAACAGCCAGCCAAAACCAGGCTCGCGGTAATCAGGAGGGGAGTTGCATATTTGATCATAATTCTGCTCCTATTTGAATTTGCCCTTGGGCTTTATATAGTCGTTTTCCAGTGACTTGTCTTGATTTGAATTTACGGCAGCAGCGGACCCCAAGCCGGATCCGAGCCATTGACCGGCGTCGGTAACTGCCGTTCGTTGCGGCCGGTCAGGTCGACTTGCCAGATACCGGTGCCACCGCTTCCCTTGGTTGTTCGGAAAAACTGGATCACCCGGCCATTCGGCGCCCATGTCGGCGCTTCATCCTGCCAGCTGTTGGTCAGCAGACGCTCGCCACCGCCGCTGGGTGTCATCACGCCGATACGGAAATTGCCCGCCATTTTGGTGAAGGCAATCAGGTCGCCGCGCGGGCTCCATTCCGGTGTGGCAAAACGTCCGCCACCAAAGCTGATCCGCCGCTCGTTGCCGCCATCGGCGTTCATCACATAGAGCTGCTGGCTGCCCGACCGATCGCTTTCAAAGACGATCCGGCTGCCGTCAGGAGAGAAGCTGCCGCCGATATCGATACCAGGCGAGAAGGTCAGCTGCTGCGGTTTGCCGCCACCGGCTGCCGAAACCTTGTAGATATCGGTATTGCCGGCAATCGCCATGGAATAGAGGATCCATTTGCCGTCTGGCGACCAGCGCGGCGCAAAGGTCGGGTTGGTGCTCTGGGTGATCAGGCGCTGGCGACCGGTGCCGATGTCATAGACATAGATGCGCGGATTGCCGTCGAGAAAGCTCAGATAGACAATGCTCTTGTAATCGGGAGAAAAGCGCGGGGTGAGGGCAGTGGCCTGGCCGTTGGTGATGAACCGGTGGTTGGCGCCGTCGCTGTCCATGATCGCCAGTCTTTTGACCCGGTTACCCTTGGGGCCGGTCTCGGCAATATAGGCGATCCGGCTGTCGAAAAAGGGCGATTCCCCGCTCAGTCTCGAATAGATGGAATCGGCGCATTTATGGGCGGCTCTGCGCCAGTCGCGTGGTTCGACGACAAAGCCTTGGCGAGTCAGTTCGGTTTCCAGCGCGACATCATAGAGATAGCAGCCAACCGTAAGCTTGCCGTCGGCATTGGCCCTTACGAAGCCCTGGATCAGGGCAGAAGCGTTGGTGCCGGTCCAATAGGGGAATTGCGGTGCGGTGACTTCGGCATAGCTGATTCCGCGGACCTGATTGCGTCCGATCGGCTTGAACAGACCGCTCGACCGCAAGTCGGTGACGATGACATCGCTGATTTTAGCGCCCAGTTCGCTGGTGCTACCGGCGGCCGTGTCGACGCTCTGCTGGGTCGGCAGTCCGGGCACGGCGATGACCAATTCTTCCGATGCGCTATTGTCGACATCTACGGTAAGCTGGGCATGTGCGGTCGCGGTTAGTCCGGCGCTGGCGATAATGCCAAGCATGACGGTTCGGATATAGAAGGCGGGTGATTGCATGGGTGGTCTCCTAAACGCCAAGATACAGGACAGGTTCGATAACCTTCCATTCATCATAATATTTTTCCGGGAAAGTCGTAAAAGGCGCGGCAAGTTGGACCGCAGCAATGGCGCGTTCCTGATGGATGTCGACCTGCGAGCGATTGCTTGGCGTGATTCCTGTCGTCGTGGCTGTCGGTCTGCCAATGATCTGGCCGCTGCTATCGAGGCGCGCGGTGACCGTGGTGCGCAACAGCTCTGCATCCGCCCCTGTCGGAGGGCGCCATTTCTGTTTGATCAACCGATATAGTTCGCGTTCCAGCGAAGCAACGGCTGCAGGCGAAGCCCGCTCCGCCGCGATATTCTGGTTCCGGCTCACCGAAGGCGCATCGGTGACGCCTTTCAGGAAATCATCACCCAGTCGCGAACCGCGGGGTTTCGGTTTGGGAACCGGCTTCGGTTCTGCCTTGGCCGTGGTACTGGCGGGCTTGTCCGGTCGCCGCCGGGGTTCGCGGGAAACGGGAGCGGGCTTGCTTGCCGGTGTCGGCTTTGCTTCGGCTTTCGGTGGTTCGGGTAGCGGCTCCGGTTCGACAAAGCTGCTCTCTTCCGGCGCGCCGAGTTCCGGTGCAACGCTGGTCGCGGGAGTGACCATTGACGGGTTGGGCGCGGCGCTTTCCAGACCAACTTCATCGGCGATCATAACCTCGATCGGCTTGTTGCGAAAAGCATCATTGGTGCTGCTCAGGATGCTCAAGGAGAGCGCGCCGAACAGGGCCACATGACCCACAGCCGCTATTCCCAAGCCAATTTTTTCAGCTTTCTCCATATCAGCGGTCCATTACTATGGAGTCTCGGATGAACCTGTAGTGACCAGCGACACCCGGTTCAGTCCTGCGCGGTTCAGTTCGCCCATCACGCCCATGATAAGCCCGTAGTCGAGCGTCTTGTCGCCGCGCAGCATGATCTGGCGCGGGTCTTCCGGGTTCTGCTCGGCGGCAATGTCACGCAGGCGGGTCTCGAGCGCGCCCCGGCTGAGTTCCTCGTCATCAATGAAGATACGGCCGTCGTTGTCGATCGAAATCTGCACCGGTTCCTGTTCCTGTTCCAGCGCATTGGCGCGGCTTTCCGGCAGGTCAACGGGCACGCCTGTGACCAGCAACGGCGCTGTCACCATGAAAATGATCAGCAGAACCAGCATCACGTCGACAAAGGGTGTGACGTTGATCTCGGCCATTGGCGCACGTCCGCGACTACCGCCGCGCCTGCCAATTCCGGATCCCATATTCATGCCCATGCTCAGTCTCCCAGCTCCAGTTCGCGGCTGAGCGTTGCGTGGAAACCGTCGGCAAAGCGACCCATGCGGGCCTCGAGCTTGTTGAGGCGATGGGAGAAGCGGTTATAGGCAATCACGGCGGGGATCGCAGCAAACAGACCAATGGCCGTCGCGAACAAGGCCTCGGCAATGCCGGGCGCGACCACGGCGAGCGAGCTATTCTGTTCTGCGGCAATCGCCGAGAAACTGCGCATGATGCCCCAGACCGTCCCGAACAGGCCGACGAAGGGGGCAACGCTGCCGACCGTCGCGAGGAAATTGAGCCGGTCGGCGATCCGGTCTACTTCATGGGCAATGGTCGTGTTCATCGCACTGGCCAGTCGCTGCCGGGTGCCTTCGCGGTCGACCGGAGCCTTGGAGGTCGAGCGGCGCCATTCCTTGACACCGGCAGCCAGGACTTTGGCGCTGGGCAGGGAGGATTGGCCATATTCGTCAAAGAACTTGTCGAGATTTTCGGTCCTGTCGAAAGCCCGTTCGAATTTATCCGATTTGCGCGAGATTTGCGCGATGTTCATGCCAAAGCTGACGATGATCGTCCATGTCCAGACGCTGGCAAGCAGCAGGCCGATCATCACCGCCTTGACGACAATATCGGCTTCCATGAAGAGCATGAAGGGAGAGAAATTTCCGGCAGTCGCTCCCAGAGAAAGTTGGTCTAGCAAGATTTATAATCCTTCATTTCATATCAGCCTGATCCATGACGCCGGCAAATGACTTTGTCCACGCCTTCGGTTGTCGTCTCGGACGTCCGGTGGGAGTAAGAAATGCTGCGTGAACGGAAGCTGACGTAATATGGTCCGGGCCGCGCATAATTTGCTGGTCGATGATCACGCTGGCGGCACGCAGCGTCTCGACCGTGCTGATAACGACCAGATCATCATTTAGTTTCGCCGGCAACAAATATTTCATCGTCAGATCGACCACAGCATAGACGCCTTCACCGCTTTCATATGCCGCGCCCTGGTCCATATCGAGCAGACGGAGCATGTCCGAACGGGCGCGCTCCATATAGCGGAGATAATTGGCGTGATAGACAATGCCGGAAAAATCCGTGTCTTCAAAATAGATGCGGCAGGCGAAATAATGTTTGCCGTTAACAAAACGGCCATCAAATGGTTTGATATCTGCGGGGATTTCCATGGTCCGCACATTAGGGCGATGTTGCCAGCCGGGAAAGGGTGAAAAGCGTAACGGCGGTTCACTGAGCGCAAATATGACTCGATTGAACCGGCGCAGTCCGCTTTTGCATTGACGCTAGGTTTTCGGCCAAAGCTCTTCGGACAGCACCGTGCCGGTTTCCAATATCGATTTGAGGTTGCTGAGCACCGCTGGCCATCCTTCCCGCACCCCGATATCCATCCGCGATCCCGGCTCGAGCTCGCTGTGGGTGACCGTCAATTTTGTATCGGGCCCCAGGCTGGTCAGTTTGTAAGTGACGCGGGACAGTTTTTCGGGCTGATCTGCTTCCGCGTCAAAGGCCCAGGTCCAGACCATTTTATGGGGCGGATCGATTTCGACAATCCGGCCGCGCGTATCGATTTTGCCGCTGCCATCGCTGCGGACATGGTTCCACCGCGAACCCGGTTGCCAGTCGGATTCGTTATAATGGCCCCAGTAGGCCTTGGTCAGATTCCGGTCGATCAGGCCGTTCCAGACCTGTTCAGCGCTAGCCTTGATAAAGATCGTGTAGACAAAATCCGGCGCGCATATCTCTCCGGTCGATGCGCGGGACTCGATCCCGGCGGTTCTATTATCAGGCACGACGTTTCTCCTCTGGCTTACTGGCATCGGAAGGGTTGGAAGCACTTTCGATCTGCTGTTTGAAATCGGTCAGCGCTTCGATCCTTGCGTCCTCGAACTTGCCGACCCAGCGATGGACGATATCGCCGAGCGGAACGGGGTTGAGATAGTGCAGCTTTTCCCGGCCCTGCCAGTGGACCGAGACAAGACTGGCTGTCTCGAGAATATGCAGATGCTTGGCCACTGCCTGGCGTGACATGGTCATGCCATTGTGAAGGTCGGTCAGGCTCTGGCCATTTTTGACAAACAGCCGGTCGAGCAGAGCGCGGCGGGTTTCATCGGCAAGGGCGGCAAAGACATCAGACATGCCTCTCTATATGCAACTATATGGTTGCATGTCAAGCTCGCAAAAGGCTTCCTTGGGCCCAAGTTTGACAAACTTTAAATCGGATCAGCGCGCGCAACCAATGCACAGATGGGCGGCGGGATCGATTTCGAGACGCTTGTAGGCAATGGCTTCGCCGCACTCGGCGCACCAGCCATATTCCCCTTCGTCCACCCGGTTCAGGGCGATCTCAATCCTCGCCAGATCGCTGGTCCGGCGGCGCGCTTCGGCTTGGGCCATTTCCTGCTGCTGCATTGCATCCATCCGTGAAAGCCGCCCGACGCTTTGCTGGTCGAGCTCGACCGGCCCGCGCCAGTTGGCGCCATGCTTGTCGCGCGCCTTCAGTTCTGCTTGCCGCTCGAGCAGCAGCTGATTCAGGCTCTTGAGCCGGGAGGAGGAAAGCCCACCGGCCACGGTTAATCCGTCTTCGGTGCCAGCAGGTCCAGCGCCGCAGCGGTCATTGCCTCTACTCCCAATGTCACGGATTCTCTCGGCGCAACCTTGAAGAAAGGGGAATGGTGCGAGGGCACCGGTGCGCCGCCCGCTTCCTCGCGATCAAAATCGGCCTGCGGTGTGCCGCCAACCGAGAAATAGACGCCGGGCACATCGGTATTGGGGGTCACAAAATAGGCGAAATCCTCGGCGCCCATGCCTTCGCGCGGCTGGTTGTCGAACACGTCTTCGCCGAACCGGCTGGCAAATATTCCGGTCACCCTTTTGGTCAGTTCTGCATCATTATAATTGGCCGGCGTCGATTCATGCGACACCAATATTTCGGGCAACCTGTCCTCCGGCATGCCGTTCATCCGGCCGACGTTGGTTGCGATCCGCTTGATCCCCTCGAGCAATTTTGCCCGCGTATCCGCATCATCGGAGCGGACAGTCAATTGCATCGTCGCCTTGTCGGAAATGATATTATGCTTGAACCCGCTATGGAAGGAACCGACTGTTACCACCGCTGGCTTGAGCGGCGCGATTTCCCGGCTGACAATCGTCTGCAGCGCCATGATGATTTCCGCGCCCATCACGATCGGGTCTTTGCCGCGATGCGGGGATGCGCCATGCGCGCCAACGCCGTGGATGATGATATCGACGCTGTCGGACGAGCTATAGTTGATCCCCTCGCTCAGCGCCAATTTGCCGGTCGGCGTGTCAGCCGAAACGTGAAAGGCCATGGCGAAATCGGGCTTGGGGAAACGGGCATAGAGACCGTCATCCATCATCAGCTTGGCCCCGCCGATCCGTTCCTCGGCCGGCTGCGCGATCAGCACCAATGTGCCGGCCCACTGATCCTTCCGGGCCGCCATCTGGTGCGCGGTGCCGATTAGCGAAGTGATATGCACATCATGACCGCAGGCATGCATGACCGGCTTCTCTTCGCCGTCGATGCTGACCTGTTTTGCGGTCGACATATAGTCCAGCCCGCTGTCCTCGACCAGCGGCAGGCCGTCCATATCCGCGCGCAGCATCAGGGTAGGGCCTTCACCATTTTTCATTACCGCGACGACGCCAGTACCGCCAACCTTCTCGGTCACGGTGAAACCCGCATCGCGCCATTTCGTCGCGATGATCGCGGCGGTTCGGGTTTCCTTGTAGGACAGTTCAGGATTGCGATGAAAATCGAGAAACAGGGCTTCCAGCGTATTGTCATAATCCGCTGCGATGGCGGCTGCCAGATCGGGTGATGCCGAACTGTTCTGCGCCATGACAGGCGTGGTCCAGATCAAGGCGGTAGTCGCCGCCAGAGCCAAAAGATGCTTCATGTTTTTCTCCCTGTATTTTGTAGTCTTATGCAGCGCCCATACGAAATGCGCAAAGCTTGTTGCCTTCCGGGTCGCGGAAATAGGCAGCATAAAAGGCCATCGGCCCTTCATCGCCGCGAAGGCCTGGCGCGCCTTCGTCGCTACCGCCCAGTTCCAGGGCCTTGTGGTAGAAATCATCGACTTGCCCGCGTTCCTGCATCTGCAGCGCGATCATATTGCCATTGCCGGGTTGCGCCGCCTGTCCATTGAACGGCGTGGTCAGCGCAATCGATGGCGTGGTCATATCGACGCCATATAGCGTGAAGCCGTTCTCCTCGAGTTGCATCAGGCGTTTCGCGCCCAGTTCGCCGAGCAGCGCATCATAATAGCTGCGCGCCTTGTCGAGATCATCGGTGCCGAGCGTTACATATCCGATCATGGTCTTTCTCCTGATTATCAATCGGGCGATTGATTTGGCGTCGGAGTGAAACCTGTCAGTCGCGGAGCCAGATGCAATGACCTGCGGGGTCATGTTTCTTCCGGCGCGGTCCATCAAGTGTAAAAAACAAAAAGGCAGAAGCGCTATGCTCCTGCCTTCCTGTCTTTCCTGCCAGTCTGTCGGAGATCATCCAGCCGGACAATCGCCGATCCGTTTGCCATTGCTCTTCGCGGTAATATTCATCTTCATGCCGCCGCCGCCGCCGATCATGTTCATCGTCATGTCATAGCTGCTCGGCCCATATTGACCGTCCATCGCCATGGTCATGTTGCCGGGAGCTCCGCCCATATTGCTGCAGGACATTTCGGAGGATACGGCACCGCCGCTCATATCGAATTTCTTGACCTCGCAATTGGTTTCTTCCTGCGCAGCAAAAAATTCCGCGCCCGGATTTTCGGCCTGTTCCTTGGTGATGCAGGACTTGGTTGTGGTGACCTTGCCCTTCATGCTGTCCATGACGCCGGCTGGCATACCTTCGGGCAGGCCGTCAATTTTCACGTCAACGATTTCGACGGTATTTTCCCACTCGCCCGGTTCGAGAGTGACTTTGTTCATTTCCTTGGCAACTTCCTCGGATGTGATTTTTCCGTCGCCATCCTGATCCGCACCATTGTCTGAACAGCCGGCTATCAGGCTTAGCGCTGCAACCGAAACTAGTAATTTTTTCACAAGATATTCCCTCAATTAATGTGCCCCGATACGGGCCATAAACCGATGTGCCGGTGAAGTAAATTTTCTATCATCTCTTTCATCTGAAAACTCGATAACGGGGATGACATTGGACCCTTTTTGTTCCATATTGGTCCAATGACAGAATTGGTAATCAGAAGAGGCCTTGCGGAACCGGAAACCGGCGAGGATTTCGTTCCGCACAAGCCCAATCGTCCAGCTAAATCGGAAGGCGGAAGGCCGTTCAAGCTGGTCAGCGATTTCGAGCCAGCCGGTGATCAGCCGGCTGCGATCAGGGAACTGGTCGCCGGAATGCGCGACGACGAGCGTGATCAGGTGCTGCTCGGGGTTACTGGGTCGGGAAAAACCTTCACCATGGCCAAGATGATCGAAGATCTGCAGCGGCCTGCCCTGATCCTGGCGCCCAACAAGATCCTGGCGGCGCAGCTTTACGGCGAGTTCAAGAATTTTTTCCCGGACAATGCCGTCGAATATTTTGTCTCTTATTATGATTATTACCAGCCCGAAGCCTATGTCGCGCGGTCGGATACCTATATCGAGAAGGAAAGCTCGGTAAACGAGGCGATAGACCGGATGCGGCACAGTGCGACCCGCTCGCTGCTCGAGCGCGATGACGTGATCATCGTTGCGTCGGTCTCCTGTCTTTATGGTATCGGTTCGGTCGAAACCTATTCGGCGATGATTTTTGATCTCACCAAGGAACAGGCGGTCGACCAGCGGGATATCATCCGCAAGCTGGTGGCGCTGCAATATAAGCGCAACGATATGGCCTTCGCCCGCGGTAATTTCCGCGTGCGGGGCGATAATCTCGAGATATTTCCCTCGCATTATGAGGACATGGCCTGGCGGATCAGCTTTTTCGGCGACGAGATTGAAGAGATTGTCGAATTTGATCCGCTGACCGGCAAAAAGGGAGCGACCCTGAACAAGGTAAGGGTGTACGCCAATTCGCACCATGTCACGCCGGGGCCGACGATGAAGCAGGCGATGGAAGCGATCAAATTCGAGCTTTCCGAACGGCTGAAGGAACTGGAAGCGGAAGGCAAGCTGATCGAGCATCAGCGGCTGGAACAACGGACCAATTTCGATCTCGAGATGATAGCGGCCACCGGGAGCTGTGCAGGCATTGAAAATTACTCGCGCTTCCTGACCGGCCGCTTGCCGGGTGAACCGCCACCGACGCTGTTCGAATATCTGCCGGACAATGCGCTGCTGTTTGTCGACGAAAGCCACCAGACGGTGCCGCAAATCGGTGCTATGTCCAAGGGCGATCACCGCCGCAAGATCAACCTGGCGGAATATGGTTTCCGCTTGCCCAGCTGTATCGACAACCGGCCGCTGCGTTTCAACGAGTGGGACGCGATGCGACCGCAGACGGTCAGCGTGTCGGCTACGCCCGGTTCGTGGGAGATGGAGCAGACTGGAGGTGTGTTCAGCGAGCAGGTCATCCGTCCCACCGGGCTGATCGATCCGCCGGTCGAGATTCGGCCGGTCGAGGATCAGGTCGACGATGTGATCAACGAATGCCGCAAGGTGGCGGCGCAGGGCTATCGCACGCTGATCACGACGCTGACCAAGCGGATGGCCGAGGATCTGACCGAATTCATGCACGAGGCGGGGATCAAGGTCCGCTATATGCACAGCGATGTCGAGACTCTGGAGCGGATCGAGCTGATCCGCGATCTGCGGCTCGGCGTCTATGACGTGCTGGTCGGCATCAACCTGCTGCGCGAAGGGCTGGATATCCCGGAATGCGGGCTGGTGGCGATATTGGACGCCGACAAGGAAGGCTTCCTGCGCAGTGAAACATCGCTGATCCAGACCATTGGCCGCGCCGCGCGTAATGTTGATGGCCGGGTGATACTCTACGCCGACCGGATGACCGGCTCGATGGAGCGCGCGATCAGCGAGACCGATCGCCGTCGCGAGAAACAGGTCGAATATAATCTCGAGCACGGCATCACTCCGCAGTCGATCAAGAAAAATATCGGTGACATTGTCGCCCACGCCACGGCCAAGGACATGGTCACCGGCGCCGTTCCCGATGACAGCAAACCGCTCGTCGGCCACAATCTGCGCGCCCATATCGAAAGCCTCGAGAAACAGATGCGCGACGCGGCGGCCGATCTGGAATTCGAAACCGCAGGCCGTCTGCGCGACGAAATCCGCAAGCTGGAAGCGGAAGAGCTGGGACTGCCAGCCGACTTGCAGGTTGCGCAGCCGAAAGGCCGTTCGACCGAGGGACGGCCGGGGACGCGCAAAATGGGCTATGGCAAGGTGCAGCTGAAGTGATGTGATTGCGGTGCTGTTTCGATAAACGGCATGCTGAGCTAGACTAACGACTCGGCGATAGCTTGCGCGTCAGTCCCTGCAGGTCCATGTTGCCACCAATATTTTGGGGAGAGACATCATGCGTGCTTCGATATTTTTGACATTGGCAACGTCTGCATTGGCGATTGCGGCTCCGGTCTATGCGGGAGAGACCACGCTCGTATCGGTGGCTGCCGCAGAAGCCGCGGCACCTGATTTCGCGGCAGCCGTGTCCAATCCCGGTCGCGATGACACGGATGTCGCGCTCGACGAGAGCCGCAGCCCGGCAGAAGTGCTGGCCTTCATGGGCCTCGAAACCGGCGATGCCGTGCTCGATATTTTTGCCGGTGGCGGCTATTATAGTGAGATCCTGGGTCACGCTGTCGGCCCAGACGGCACGGTTGTCGCGGTGAATCCACCACAATTTGTTTCCAGCGAGCAATCCAAGGCAAAATGGGCGAGCGTCTCTGCGCGGCAAACCAATGTGACCATGGTGCCTTCGCAATTGCCGGATTACAAGCCGGCCGCGAACAGCATCGATTTCGCCATGCTTCACCTGATCTATCATGATTTCTACTGGCAGAGCGAAAAATTCAAATTCGATCAAATGGACCCGGCTGACGTGCTGGCCAATCTATATGCGGGCATGAAGCCCGGCGGCATCGTTGCTGTGATCGACCATGTCGGTTCGCCGGGTGATACCCGCACCGTGGTCGACAAAACCCACCGGATCGATCCGGCCACCGCACGGGCTGATTTCCTCAGGGCCGGGTTCCTGCTCGACGGGGAAAGCGGGATGTTCGCCAACCCGGAAGATGATCTGGAAAAGAATGTGTTCGACCCAGCTGTGCGCGGCAAAACCAGTCGCTTTGTCATGCGATTCCGCAAGCCGGGCTGATATTGCAAAGACCGTTTCCGGCGGAATTCCAGCACCCGAATCGGTCACAATTGTAACCACATGGAAAATAAGGCATTTTTCTAATGCCCCCGAAAATCCGCCGTTGCGAGCAAGTCGCACGATGACGGATTATGCATAAATTACGCAAAAATGTAATATAATTTCAATGGTTTACCAGTTGTTACTATTGTTTACATGACCGTTCAGGTCAGGTTAGCTAGAGGACCGCTATAGAGATTGCAGTGATAAGAACTGACCCGGCAACAATATTCCGACGTGCTGGAATAGATTGAGGTCAGCATCAAAAAGCATGATTTCCCTTTTCCGCCGGCACAAGCTGGCTGGCGGACTGGATGAGTTTGACCGGCGGTGCCTTTAACGAGGGTCGCACGCCGTCGGGGCAAAGGGGGAGGCAGATCCGTGTTGTGTACTGGATCTGTCTCCCAACTTTCGCAAATAGTGTTGAGTAGCATCTGCTTCACAATTGGGTCAGGGGACCTGTCGACGGACGGCCTTCGGGGGGTCGCAGGCTGTTTTCCTATCCCCGGATCCTGGAGCGCAGGGCTGGCACGCGCGTAGAGTTTGCGTGTCAGTCCTGCATTTTCCGCACTATTCAGGACGCATATTTGACCGAGCAGCCGTAGGGCCGCGCTTGCGCAACACTCACCTTGTCTCCGGCTTTAATCTCGTTTAGCGCCGCAAGCACATGGTTGCGGGCAGTCTTGATATCGGCCGTATTCGCTGTCGGCTTGTCATCGATTCCGCCCTGATAGACCAATGTTCCCGTGCCATCGATAATATACATATGTGGCGTCGTTTTCGCGCCATAGGCTTTGCCGACCACACCCTTGGTATCAAACAGATAGTTGGTGGACTGGATTTTCTGTTCGGCAATCAGCGCTTTCGCTTCGGCACCGGTCATATGACCCTGTTTGCCTTTGGCGCCGCTGTTGATGGTCAGCCAGACCGCGCCCTGCTGCCGGGCCGCCTTTTGCGTCGCCTGCATATTGCCGCTGCTATAATGTTTGGAAACAAAGGGGCAGCCGGGATTATGCCATTCCAGTACCACGGTCTTGCCGCGGAACTGCGACAGCTGAACCGTATTGCCATTCACATCGGTGAGTTTGAAATCCTGGGCAATGGCCCCGTTTTTCTGCGCTGCTGCCAAAGGGCTAGATAGTGCGATCGCGGCGATGGCTGCTGTTGCAAAAGAGGGAAGGTTTCGCACGTTTTATCTCCGTTCATTGAGGGATGGGATAGAGTGACCCGCTTTATACCGCTTTACTGACCAGTTCTGTCAATGTCGCGACCGTAAGAATTTGCGGAAGGATTACCGGTTCCTCGCCGGGCGCATAATATAGATAGAGCGGGACGCCGGCGCGGCCGTGCTTTTCCAGAAATCTGCTAATCACCGGATCGGGTCTGGTCCAGTCACCCATCAGCACGGCGACCTCGGCGGCTTCGAACGCTTCGGCGGTTTCGGTGCGCTGGATGGCGGCGGCTTCGTTCGCCTTGCATGTGATGCACCAGTCGGCGGTGAAATAAGCGAAAACCGGTTGGCCGGATGCGCGCAGTTCGGAAAGGCGGATCTCGCTAAACGCTTCGCTGGGCAGCGTCGCGCCGGAGGAATGTGCCAGCTTCTGACCATTCATCGCCTCTTCGCCGGGCAGGGCAATGATGCCACCCAATATGGCGGCGACCATGGCTGCGCTGGTCAGCGCGCCGCGTGAGAGACCTTTGATCTGGCCGCCGCCGAACCACCAAAGAATCAGGCTGACCGTCAGCAGGAAGACCAATGACAGGCCCAGAGCATCGGTGCCGATCTGACGGCCGAGCAACCAGATCAGGCCGATGCTGGTAAGAAACATCGGGATCGCCATGATCTTGCGAAAGCTGTCCAGCCAGGGCCCGGGCTTCGGCAGACGGCTGCGAATTGCCGGTACGAAAGCGATGAGCAGGAAGGGCAGGGCAAGGCCGACGCCAAGGCCGGCAAAAATCACCAGCGCAGCAATGGGCGGCAGCACAATTGTGGCACCTAGAGCCGCGGCCATGAACGGGCCGGTGCAGGGCGTGGCGACAAAAGCGGCCAGCGCGCCGGTCCAGAAGGATCCCGCTGCACCGTCTTTCCTGGTCAGCTTGTTGCCGAAATTGATATTGGGCAGTTCGAACAGCCCAGCGAGATTGAGGCCGATGGCGGTCACCAGCGCCAACAAAACAAAGATGATCCGCGGGTCCTGTAGCTGGAATGCCCAGCCGACAGCGGCTCCGCTGGCGCGCAGGCCGAGCAGCACTGCGCCAAGAGCCGTGGCAACCAGCACCACACCAGCGGTATAAGCCAGCGCATCGCGCCGGACGACGGTTTCATTGCCGCCAGCCTTGGCCAGACTGATCGCTTTCAGGCTGAGAATCGGGAACACACAGGGCATCAGGTTGAGCAGCAGGCCGCCCAATATGGCGCCGCCGAGAGCCAGAAACAGCAGCGAGGCGCTACCCTCTTGCTTTGGCCCGTCTCCAGCCAGAGGCAGACCGGTCATCGCGACATCGCCTTTGGTCGCGGTGATCAGGAAGCCGTCATGATCACCGATTTTCAAAATGCCGGTGATCGTGTCGAAGCCATCGCCGCGCGCGCCGGTTTCGAGGATCAGGCGGTCGCCATCGCGACTGAATGTCTGGGACGCGGCATAGTCGACGACGCCGTCTTCCAGGATGAAGAAATAGGGCTGATCAACCTCGACATTGGCGGGCAGCGGGATAGACAGGCGGAACAGATCATCAGTGACGGCAAAGCTGGCTTCGCTGCCAAGCGGTCGGGGCAGGGCCGCACGAAATCCGTCGAATCTTTTGTCCAGCACGACAGATGCGTCCTTGCCGACAACCTGCAATGTGATCGACAGTTCATCCTGTTCGGGGACGCAAATTTCGTCGGTGCAGGACAGCCATTCGGATTTGACCGAAATCGGCAGCGGACCCGGGCGGACATCGTCGGACAGGGTGAGATTGACCAGAACCGCATAGTCGCCCTTGTAGATATAGTTCATGATGCCGGAGATCAGCAGCGTATCGGGAACCTGGAACTGCGCCTTTCCGGCGGTCACGCCCGCGGGCAGGGTCCAGTCAAAGCTCATGCCGATGCCCGCATCGCCGGGATTTTCCCAATAGCCATGCCAGGTCGGCTTGGGCTCCATGACAAAGGCGAGCGTTACGCTTTGCCCGGCTTTGACCTGCTGTGCTTCAGCCACCAGCGTAGCGGGCACATTGAGTTCTGTATTGCCCAGCCGGTTCTGCGCATCCGCCGCCGGAGCAATGGCCAGCGCTACGAACGCCAGCATTATCGAGAAAATGCGAAAATCAAATGTCATAAAAACTCACTATTTCCTGTTTAGGCGCATTTAGTCTATTGGAGGACAGCTTTCTATAGCGGCATTTATCAGTGAGGACCATTCGTGCGAAAATCGATCATAGTTACAGCCCTGACCGCATCTATCATATTTTCCGGCAGCGCAAATGCCGAAGATCACAATGGCGCGGGAAAAGCCCAGCCGAAACTGGTTGTGGCGATTTCGGTCGACCAGTTTTCCGCCAATCTGTTCAGCGAATATCGCAGCAGCTTTACCGGTGGCCTGAAACGGCTGTCGAACGGCGTCGTGTTCCCGTCCGGTTATCAGTCGCACGCGGCAACAGAAACCTGCCCCGGCCATTCGACGATCATGACCGGTGTCCATTCCGGACGCGCCGGGATCATCGCCAATAACTGGATCGACCTGTCGATCGAGCGCGATGACAAGACCGTCTATTGTGCCGAGGACGAGCGGATTGATGGCACCAGCTTTGGTGATATCACCGCTGCGACGCAGGGCGACTATGTTGCCTCGGTCTGGCATCTTCTGGTCCCGACGCTGGGCGACCGGCTCAAGAAAATCTCGCCCGGATCCCGCAATGTTGCGGTGGCGGGCAAGGACCGGGCGGCGCTGATGATGGGCGGCCATGATGTCGACGAGATTTACTGGTGGAAGGGCAAGGGGTTCTCCACCCTTCAGGGTCGCAAGATATTGCCTTCGGTGGCTGCGCTGAACAAGGCGATCGGTGAGCAAATCGACAAGGCCCGCCCCGCCTATGCGATGCCTGCGCAATGCGTCGCGCACAGCGCCAAAATCATGCATGGCGAAGGCAAATCCGTCGGTGATTATGCCTTCCAGCGCCCGGAAAATGCGGCCAGCATTTACCGCGGTTCTCCCGACTTTGATGGCTCGGTGATCGCTGCGGCAACGGTGTTGCTGAATGATCTGAAACTGGGGCAGGGCGAGGCGACGGACGTGATCTCCATCGGACTGTCCGCGACCGACTATATCGGCCATGCCTTTGGCACCGAAGGCCTCGAAATGTGCATCCAGATGGGTGAGCTGGACCGTTCGCTTGGAGAATTTTTCAACATATTGGATGGCGAAGGCATCGACTATGTCGTGATGTTGACTGCCGATCACGGCGGTCTCGACCTGCCAGAGCGGATGAGCCTGCAGGGCGTCCCCACCGCACAACGGATCGATCACAATTTGAATGCAAAGGTCATTGGCGAGAAAGTTGCCGAGGTGCTGCAAATCTCCGGCGACAAGCCCGTGCTCTATGCAGACGGACCGTTTGGTGACTATTATGTAAGCCGGGACCTGTCCGAGAAACAGCGGAAACAGGTCAAGGATAGCGCGATCGCGCTAATCGCCGCCCATGGCCAGGTGGAAATGGTGCTGGAACATGACGAGATTGCATCGATAGAGGTCCCGCGCGGTTCGCCAGAAGAATGGACGCTGGAGCAGCGCGCCCGTGCCTCTTTCCACCCGGACCGGTCAGGTGACTTTGTCGTTCTGCTCAAAAAAGGGATTACCCCGATTGCCACAACCCAGCGCGGATATGTCGCCACCCATGGCAGTCCGTGGGATTATGACCGCCGCGTCCCGATGCTGTTCTGGCGGGAAGGCATGCAGCATTTTGAGCAGCCTTTGTCCGTGATGACAGTCGATATCGCCCCGACACTTGGCGCGCTTATCGGCGTGAATATCCCGGCGGAGGAAACCGACGGTAAATGTCTCGATCTCGATGGCGGCCCGTCGAACAGCTGCGAATGAACTAGCGGCCTGATCCTAGCGCCGCTGGTAGCGGGTCAGGCCCTGACCGAGGCTGTTATTCGCAATCCGCAGCTGATCGCCGCTCCAGTCGGCCACGAACCAGGTGTTGCGTTTCACGCCCTTGGCCAGTGACGCGCTGTTGGAATGGATGTTGAGCCCGGTAGATCTGTGATCCGTATCTTCGGCCGCGACCGCGATGAACGCGCTCCAGTTATCCTTGTTCTGGCCCTGAACGAAGACGTTGCCGCTGATTACTCCGGTAGCGCCAGCCGGCAGGTCGATCATATAATTGGTGCTGCGACCCTGTGTGTCATCAAAGCTGTTGTTGTTGATCGTCGCCCTGGGCGCGCGGCTTTTGACATAATGGCCGCCGCTGCCTTTTTCAAACCGGCTGTTGGTTACCTTCAGCGACCCAAAATAGCCGATATAGATGCTGTGCGCGCAGGACAGGCCACGATCGCAGCGGCCTAGCCGCTGGAAGGTTGACCGGTCGATAACAATCTCCGCGCTCGGATCATCGGCGCTCAATATGCCTTGCTCGGCGTTGCGGAACATGGCGTTATAGACATAGAGATCGCCGCGCTCGATCCGGATGCCGGCCCCATTGCCATCGGCAACCTGCTGATTCTGGAAGATGATTCCGTCGATGGTCGCCGCTTTGCCGCGCAGGACAAGCGTGGCCTTGCCCTCGCAGACGCCGCCATCAAATATGGTCCGTCCGGGAATCGAAGCCTTGTAGGTGATCCGGCCCGCTGTCTGCACGGCGCAATCGCCAAAGGAGCCCGGTTTGATGACAATGGTCGCATTATTACCGCCGACCGCCGCGACTGCGTCAGACAGCCGGAAAAAGCTTTCACCGCTTTCCTGAACAGTAAACGGCGCATCGCGCTGGGCCTGAACCGCGGTTCCGGCGACAGATGCCGTCATGACTGCGGCGATCAACGGGGTCTTCAAGTTCATTACGGCCATCCTGATTCGGGGGAATAGGGCATTTTCAATATCGTTTGCCGTGACGGCAAACAATATAAAAGCTTGCGCCGTCCCAGATGAATTCAGGCTGAGCGTTATAGGTTAAAAGGTTAATCGGACCGGCTTATTCGTTGAGATTGGGGCGCAGCCACTGGCGCGCCTGATCGATGGATACACCGCGCCTTGTGGCATATTCGTCAACCTGATCTTCGCTGATCCGCGCCACACCGAAATAGTCGGCTTGCGGGTGGGCGAAATAGAAGCCGGAAACCGCAGCGGTCGGCGTCATCGCGAAGCCGCTGGTCAGTTCGATACCCGTATTCTCTGTGGCATCCAGCATCTCGAACAATATCGGCTTCAAACTGTGATCCGGGCAGGCAGGATAGCCGGGGGCAGGGCGGATACCTTGATATTTTTCCCGGATCAGATCCTTGTTGTTCAGATTCTCGTCGTCTGCATAGCCCCACAGATCCTTGCGGACATGTTCGTGCATGCGTTCGGCGAAGGCTTCCGCAAACCGGTCGGCAAGCGCTTTCAAAAGGATGCTGTTATAGTCATCCTTGTCCATCTCGAACCGCTGGACATGTTCATCGATGCCATGGCCGGCGGTGACGGCGAAGCCGCCGATCCAGTCGTCGCTGGTATCGATGAAATCGGCGAGACAGTTGTTCGGTTTGCCACCGCGTTTGACGACCTGCTGGCGCAGCATCGGCAAGCTATATTCGGCATTTTCCGGCGAGACGAGAATATCATCACCTTCCCGCCGGGCGCGCCAGATGCCGGCCACGCCTTTCGCAGTCAGCCATTTTTCCTCGATGATCTGGTCGAGCATGGCCTGCGCGTCGCGGAACAGGTCGGTCGCGCTTTCGCCGACGATTTTGTCGGTCAGAATAGCGGGATAATTGCCGGCTAGTTCCCATGCGCGGAAAAAGGGCGTCCAGTCGATATAGTCGCGCAGCTCGGCGAGGTCCCAGTCGTCATAAACATGCAGGCCGGGTTTTGCCGGTGCCGAGGCTTTCAGGCTCATGTCGACGACAGTGGCATTGGCGCGCGCTTCTTCAAGCGTCGCCAGTTTCTTTCCGGTTTTCCCCGCGCGTGCGATACGGACCTGCTCGTAATCCTCGCGAGTCTTGGCGATGAAACCTTCGGCCTGGGTGTCGCTGACCAGTTGCGAGGCCACACCGACGGCGCGGCTGGCATCGAGCACATAGACAGTCGGTCCGCTATAGGCGGGTTCAATGCGCAGCGCCGTGTGGGTCTTGGAGGTGGTTGCACCGCCGATCATCAGCGGCATTTGCATCTTCGCCCGTTCCATTTCTTCCGCGACCGTCACCATTTCGTCGAGCGATGGCGTGATCAGGCCGGACAGACCAATGATATCCGCATCATTCTCATTGGCGGCTTTCAATATATCGGTCCAGGCCACCATCACGCCGAGATCGATGACTTCAAAGCCATTGCACTGCAGCACGACGCCGACGATATTCTTGCCGATATCGTGCACATCGCCTTTGACCGTGGCCATGATGATCTTGCCCTTGCCCTTGGCTTTCTCGTCTTTTTCCGCCTCGATATAGGGGAAGAGATGGGCGACGGCCTTTTTCATGACGCGCGCGGATTTCACCACTTGCGGCAGGAACATCTTGCCGGAACCGAACAGATCGCCAACGACATTCATGCCGTCCATCAACGGCCCTTCGATCACTTCGATCGGGCGGCCTTTGCGCTCCTTGACCGCCAGCCGCATTTCCTCGGTATCTTCGATGATATGGGCGTCGATGCCCTTGACCAGCGCATGTTCGAGCCGCTTGTTCACTTCATAGCCGCGCCATTCCGCCGCTGCCTTTTCCGCGACTTCATCGGTGCCGCGGAATTTCTCGGCGAGCGTGATCAGCCGGTCGGTCGCATCGTCGCGGCGGTCGAATATGACATCTTCGCAAAGCTCGCGCAGTTCAGGGTCAATGTCATCATAAATGTCCAGCTGGCCGGCGTTGACGATCGCCATGTCCATGCCCGCAGGAATCGCGTGATAGAGAAAGACGCTGTGCATCGCCTTGCGGACGGGCTCGTTGCCGCGGAAGCTGAACGACAGATTGGACAGGCCGCCGGAGATATGGACATGCGGGCAACGTTTCCGGATCTCGCGCGTCGCCTCGATAAAATCGAGCCCATAGCGGCGATGCTCGTCAATTCCGGTCGCGATCGCGAATACATTGGGATCGAAGATAATATCTTCCGGCGGAAAGCCGATCCCGGTCAGCAGCTTGTAGGCGCGCTCGCAAATCTCGATCTTGCGGTCCTTGGTATCGGCCTGTCCGGTTTCATCAAAAGCCATGACCACGACAGCGGCGCCATAAGCCATGCATTTGCGGGCGTGATTGAGGAATTCTTCCTCGCCTTCCTTCATCGAGATAGAATTGACGATCGGTTTGCCGGACACGCATTTTAGTCCCGCTTCGATCACCGACCATTTGCTGCTGTCGATCATCACCGGCACGCGCGCGATATCGGGCTCGGCGGAGATCAGCTTGAGAAAGGTGGTCATCGCGTGATGCGCGTCGAGCAGGCCCTCATCCATGTTGATATCGATCACCTGCGCGCCATTTTCGACTTGCTGGCGAGCGACCTCGACCGCGGCTTCATAGTCATCGTTGAGGATGAGCTTCTTGAAGCGCGCCGAGCCGGTGACATTGGTGCGTTCGCCGATATTGACGAAATTGGTGGAAGAGGATTGGTTCATAATTCTTGATGTTATCCGTTGGTCGCGACCGGAGCCGGGAATCAATTAATGGTCTGTTCGTTCCGCTGGGCGGCAGAATGCCGGGCGCTTATGCCGCCATGTTGAACGGTTCCAGCCCCGACAGGCGGGTGTGCACCGCAATCGCCGGTATCTTGCGCGGTTCCTGATCAGCAACGGCCTTGGCAATCGCGGCAATATGCTCCGGCGTCGTCCCGCAGCAGCCGCCGACAATATTGACCAGACCGTCTTTCAGCCAGTCACCGATCAATTCCGCTGTCTCGTCCGGCATTTCGTCATATTCACCGAGATCATTGGGCAGGCCGGCATTGGGATAAGCCATGATCAGGCAGTCCGCCTCTTTCGACAGCATCGCGAGATGCGGCCTGAGCTGGTCTGCTCCGAAAGAACAATTCAACCCGATGGTCAGCGGTTTCAAATGCCGCACGGCGTGCCAGAAGGCCTCGACCGTGTGGCCTGACAGATTGCGACCGGACAGGTCGGTCAGGGTCATCGATATCATCAGCGGCACGTCGCGGCCGCTCGCCTCGGCAGCTTCCATCGCCGCCATCCCGGCGCATTTGGCATTGAGCGTGTCGAAGATGGTCTCGATCAGCAGAAAGTCGACACCGCCGTCGATCAATGCATCGCATTGCTCGCGATAGACGCCCTTCAGATAGTCATAATCAATCTCCCGGAAGCCCGGATCGTTGACGTCGGGGGACAGGGACAGCGTCTTGTTGGTCGGGCCGACAGAACCGGCAACAAAGCGCGGACGGCCATCCTTGGCTTCCGCCTTGTCGCAGGCCGCGCGGGCAATTTCTGCCGATTTGACATTCAGATCGCGGACCAGATGCTCGCAGCCATAATCGGCCTGGCTGATCACGGTCGAACTGAACGTGTTGGTTTCGATTATGTCTGCGCCCGCTTCGAGATAGGCCGTATGAATGGCTTCGATGATGTCTGGCCGGGTCAGGCTGAGCAGATCATTATTGCCCTTCTGGTCATCGGTCAGATCAAGACTGCCGCGATAATCCTCTTCGCCAAGACGATAATTCTGGATCGCCGTGCCATAGCCGCCATCGAACACCAAAATGCGTTCAGCGGCCAGTTTCGTCAAACGTTCGCGCGGGCTGGTCATGCCGCTTTCTCCTGTTGTGCACCGCCGGGGCGTTTGCCGAGCAAATGGCAAATGGCGTAACTGAGCTCTGCCCGGTTGAGCGTATAAAAATGAAACTGGCGAACGCCGCCGGCATAAAGTTTGCGGCAGAGTTCCGCCGCTACTGTGGCCGCGATCAACTGCCGCGCCGAAGGATGGTCATCCAGTCCTTCGAACAGATCATTCATCCAGCCCGGGATTTCCGCGCCGCACATGCCGGCGAATTTGCGCGTCTGGGCGACGTTCGACACCGGCAATATGCCCGGCACCAATTCTGCATCAATGCCGGCAGCGCCTGCCGCATCGCGGAACCGGAAGAAAGCTTCTGCGGTGAAGAAAAACTGGGTGATCGCCCGGGTAGCGCCTGCGTCCAGTTTCCGCTTGAGATTGTCGAGATCGCTTTGCGGGCAATCGGCTTCCGGATGGGTCTCGGGATAGGCGGCGACGGATATTTCGAACGGCGCGATGTCGCTCAGTCCCTTTACCAGCTCTGCGGCGCTGGCATAGCCTTGCGGATGCGGTTCGAAAGCCTGGCCTTCTGAGGGCGGATCGCCGCGCAACGCAACAATATGGCGAACGCCGGCATCCCAATAGGACTGGGCAACCTCGGCGATTTCAGCCTTGCTTGCGCCGACGCAGGTCAGATGCGCTGCTGCCGGAATATTGGTTTCCTTGGCAATTCTCGCCACCGTCGCATGGGTGCGTTCGCGTGTGGTTCCGCCAGCGCCATAAGTTACCGAAACAAACCGCGGATTGAGCGGCTCGAGCGTCACGACACTGTCCCACAGGGTTTTTTCCATCTTGTCCGATTTCGGTGGAAAAAACTCGAACGAAACATCCGCATCACCGCTCAATCCGGCGAAGAGCGGTGCATCAAGCGCCCGTTTTGCCTCTTCCAGTTCGATTAGGCCCATCGGCCGCGTTGGATTGTTCATGCTGATGCTCTTTTCAAATTTTCGGTTCGCGGGGGCAATTTGTCGGAATCGGGATGCAGGCTGGGGACGGTAGCTTTTTTGGCGATCCATATTTTTACCGTCAGTTCACCGCCATCAAGCGTTCGGGTCTGCACCAGTTCGAGCTTCGACGCAGAGAGCCAGTGTCTCATGCTGTCATCGCTAAAGCCGAGCCGTGCGTGGGCATGTTCGGTGCGCAGGTCTTCCCGGTCATGGGCAGCAAAATCCGCGATCAGGACGATACCATCGGGCTTCAGCACCCGCGACACTTCTACCAATACCGCTTCCGGATGTTGCGCATAATGCAGAACCTGATGGAGAATGACACTGTCAACCGCGCCATTTTCCAGCGGCAGATTATTGAAGTCGCCTTGCTTCAACTCTGTTTTCTGCACCAGATTGGATCCGCTTACGGTTTCGCTCTCGAGCAATTTGGCCCGCGCCAGCCGCAGCATTTCGGGACTATTGTCGATCGCGACGATCGATTGCGCCGAGGCGCCGAACAGTTCGACCATCCGCCCCGTCCCGGTTCCGATATCCAGTAGCTTGCCAAGTGGTGCATCACGCAGCAAGGCGAGCATCGCCCGCTCGACTTCCTCTTCGGGCAAATGCAGCGAGCGGATGGCATCCCATTCTTCGGCGTGAGCAGAGAAATAGCGTTCTGCCATTTCGGCGCGCGCCTTGCGTACCAGCGACAGCTGTGCCTGATCCCGCAAGGCCTGTTCGGACTTCGCGACCTTGCCCGACCGAAAAATGCGTCCCAATATTTGTAGCTCGGATGCCGGCCCTGGTTTCAGAAACACCCAGCTGCCTTCTTTCCGGCGTTCCGCCAGTCCCGCTTCATCCAATATTCTGATGTGCCGGGAAATGCGCGGCTGACTCTGGTCGAGAATTTGCGCCAGTTCGCCGACGGCCAGCTCCATCTTTTGCAGCAACAGCATGATTCGTAACCGCGTAGGGTCAGCGAGTGCTCTAAAAATGTTCAAGATATGATCCATGTCGCATAGCTATATAAAGAAATCTTTATATCTGGTCAATCGGCTTGATCTTCTGCCTTTGGCTTTTCTTTCCGGTCACAAGTCTAGAAGAATTTACACGCCGGAAATTGCCGAATCAGGTTCTTCATTGCGTTCATTCGGTCATAACGCTAATGATAGGCCCAGCAGGCAGAGGAGATAAAACAACTCCCCGCCGGCTTGGTTTTTGAGGATTAAAATAGAGGGTTACCCCAATGAAAAAAGTTACAACATCAATCGTTCTGGCCGCTGCACTTGGCCTGGCCGCATGCTCCGGCGCAGACAATGCTGAAACCGGTGCAGAAGAAGCTGTAGAAGGCACTGAAGCAACCGCTGAAGAAGCTGCTGATGATGCCATGGACGCTGCTGAAGGTTCCGCGGACGCCATGGGCGAAGCCGCTGTTGAAGCAACCGCTGAAGCTGCTGATGCCGCTGGCGAAGCTGCTGTAGCCGCTGGCAATGCCGCTGAAGAGGCCGGTAATGCTGCTAAAGAAGCTGCCAAAAGCGCAGTCGACAAAGCTGCAGACGCTGCGAAAAAAGCAGTAAACTAAGCTTTTACAACTATTTCAGAAAAGGGCTGTCTTCGGACGGCCCTTTTTTTGTCTTTGGTCCAGCCCGAACAGGGTTTATGGAGAGCGCATGAAAAGCATCTTCAGCCTCATGATATTGGCCGGTCTGGCAGCCTGCGGCCCGGCACAAAATGATCCCGGCCCCGGCGGGGTGACCGTCGGCGAAGCAAAAGCGCTGGATGAAGCAGCGGAAATGCTCGACGAGCGCAACGCGCCTCCTGACTTGACGGAGAATATGACCGCCGCTCCGGCTGCTAGCGAATAGGTTCTAGCCCGGGTGGTATCTGCCCACAGCCCGTGTCACCGCCTGCATCAGGCGCATGCGCTCGGGAATCGACGCGGTCGTATCGCCCAGCATCACCACCACCGCATAGCGGGTTCCGTCGGGCGCGGTCATGATACCGATATCATTATATCCGGTTGCCACCGAGCCGAGAACCTGCCCGGTTCCGGTTTTGTGCAGGAATTCCCACCCCGCAGGTACCCCGGCCTTCAGCCGGTTCGGGCCGCTTCTTGTCCGTTTCAATATCGACTGCAGCAATTTGGTCGAATTGGCCGAGAGCAGTTCGCCACGCGCCAGTTTGTCGAGCGCGCGGACAATTGCACGCGGACTGGCTCCATCAACAGGATCGGCCAGATAGGCGTCGAGAGACTGCCGCCGCTGTTCGACCGGTATTTTGGCGCGGGCCGCATAGAATGTCCGGCGGTAGGATAGATTCTGCTTCCATTCCATCCCGGCAATCCCGCTCTGTAAAAGCCGTTCGCCCGGACCGAAGCGAATTTTCCCGAGATCGTTTTTGGCGATGAACTTGCGGACCGCCTCAGGCCCTCCGGCATGCCGAAGCAGGGAGTCGTTTGCAGTGTTGTCGCTGCTCGCCAGCGCCTTTTCGAGCAGGGTGTAGACCGATTTCACAACCGCACCTTCCCGTTCCACTTCAACCGCCATCGGTTGATGGAAAACGGTCAGGTCTTCCTTCCCGATGCGGATCGGGTCGGAGAGCGATGCCCGGCCCTGATCGATCTTGTCGAGCATGGTCATCGCGACCCAGAGCTTGGAAACGCTTTGCTGAGGGAAATATTCATCAATCCGGTGGCCGAATTCCCATTCGCCGTCGATCCGTTTTACAGCGATCCCGGTCTTCCCGGGGAATGTCCGCCAGAGTTGATCGATCTCCCGGACCAGTGCGGGGTTGGGCTGTTCGCGTGCCGTATCGGTGCTTGGTGGCGCTGCCGGTGCCCGATTCTGATAGATCGGCGGCGGGGCGTTATCCGTTTTTGCTGCCGGCCGGTTTGAGGCAGACACGCAGGCAGCCAGTGTGACGGTCAGCATCAATGTCATTACATGCCGAAAATGTCTCATGAGCGGGCGATCATCTGCTGTTGGAATGTTCATAGACCCTTCTAACTACGCGGCCCTGTCTGAACAGGGGCAAAACTGCCTATTGCGGTGAATGATTCTCCTGCTGCGACAGATTGCTCCGGCTGGCTCGCAAACCAGTTCTCCTCCGCAAAAATTTCTTATTTCAAGATACCGAAATTGAATCTGCGGGTCACCCGATAGTCCAGCGTATTCACGACGAAATAGGATATTGTCCAGCGCAGTCGATTGAGAAAAGTCCGGCGGGATTTGTGCAGCGCCGGCGTAATGGTTTCGCTATTTTCGTGCAGGATATCGATCATGCTACGCGCATGACCGGCAAAACCGGCATCTTCGATCCGCAACATCATTTCCACGTTGATGAACAGGCTGCGTAAATCGAAATTCGCCGAACCGACATAGACAGCATTATCCACGACCACCAATTTAGTGTGGAGGCGTCTGGGCTGAAATTCGAAAAGCCGCGCATGCCGCTTCAGCAAATAGCCGTATAGCAACCGGCTTGCCCCCATGGTCGCGCCATTGTCGGTTTTGCCGGGCAATATGATCCGGCTTTGGCCGCCGCGCTTTGACAATCCGCCAATCCGCCGCAAAAGCCCTTGCCCTGGCGAAAAATAGGCGGTGACGAGATCTAGCCTGCTGCCTTTCTCCAGATCATTCTTGATCGCCCGCGCCCAGTGGCTAAGACGATTGCTCGGGCCACCGAGAAGCCACTGGAACTGCCCATTTCCGGCTTCCCATTGTCGCACCATCTTCCGCAGTGAGCGCATATTGCCATTATCCTGATAAACCCAGTTGGACAAAAGCCGAAAATAGCTGGCGAGATTGGCAACCTCTGGCCCCTTGATTTCGAGGCCGAGATCTTCCCAGCTTTTGTCGCTCTGTGCGCTATCCCCGGATTGTTGATGCACGGCGAAATATTCGTCGGCGATATTGAAGCCGCCGATCAGGGCGCAGCAATCATCTGCGATAATCATCTTCTGATGATTGCGGACAAAATAGCTGGCGGAAAAACGCGGGCTGAAAACCCTGAACTTCCCCCCGGCCCGGACGAAAGGGTCAAAAAACCCGCGTGGCGCGCCATTCGAGCCGAAGCTGTCGACCATCATTTCGACCGCAACGCCTCGTTCACAGGCCGCAATCAGGATGGCGAGAATTTTCCTGCCGATCAGATCGTCTTCGAACATATAGAAGAACAGCTTGAGGCTTTCGTCGGCCCGTTCGAGCATGTGCACCAGCGCGGAAAGTCGTTCGTCTGCCGCGCGGACCAGCCGCAACCGGTTCCCGCCGACATCGAACCACTGCGGTTGTCCGGGTTGCCATAGCAGGTTGTTCACGGGGGTGTTTTCCATGGTTTCAGGGCATAGATTATCATTGGTACACCGACAAACCATTAGATTGCCGATTGGTTTCCTGACCAATCGCTGCGAGAGTCCGGATTTGTTGACAAATCCCGCGCTTCGCCCTAGATGCAGGCCTCTTTTCCTATAGTTTGCAGAATCAGGAGCGCCTTATGGCTCGCGTTACGGTTGAAGATTGCGTTGATAAAGTCACAAACCGGTTTGATCTGGTGTTGTTTGCTGCCCAGCGCGCACGTGAGATTTCAGGCGGCGCAGAGCTGACTGTTGATCGCGATCGCGATAAAAACCCGGTTGTCGCCCTGCGCGAAATCGCGGAAGAAACGGTCAAACCGAAGGATCTGCAGGAAAGCCTGATTCAATCGCTTCAGAAGGTTCTCATCGACGATGATGATACGCCGGATGAAATCGGTTCGATCAGCCAGTCGGCAGAAGCGCTTCGCCTCACGGCAGCTGCACCACCACGCAGCGCCGGTGTCGCCGGAGACTACGGTCGCCGCTAAACGCTCTGCGGTCCGCCGCACATATCGAGACAAAAGAAAAGGCCGCCGGGAATATCCCGAGCGGCCTTTCTTGTTTCTTGTTCCGTTGCCGGACGGCGATTAAGCGCCTTGTGGTTCGGGATCGCCAAACGGGCCCTTCTTTTTGCGCCCCGCTTTCGGGATCGATGCGCCGACTGATGGCACAGCGGTCGGTTTTACAACACCACCACCCGGACGCTCGAACTTGCCGTTCTTGACCAGTTCGTCAATTTCCTCACCGGACAGCGTCTCATATTCGAGCAATGCATTGGCCAGAGCGTGGAGCTGGTCATTATACTTGGTCAGCAGATGCTTCGCCCGGGCATAGCTGTCATCGATCAGCTTGCGAATTTCCATGTCGATCTTTTTCGCGGTCTCGTCTGACATATGCACCCGCTGCGATTGCGAGTAGCCGAGGAAGGTTTCGCCCTGTTCCTCTTCATATTGCAGCGGTCCCATCTCGTCCGACATGCCCCATTGGGTGACCATGTCACGCGCAAGCTTCGTGGCATATTGGATATCGCTGGAAGCGCCCGAAGACACTTTGTCATAGCCGAAGATGATTTCCTCGGCGACACGACCGCCCATGGATACCGCCATATTGGCGTGCATCTTGTCGCGGTGATAGCTGTAATTATCGCGCTCGGGCAGGCGCATGACCATGCCGAGTGCGCGACCGCGCGGAATGATCGTCGCCTTGTGTATCGGATCGGATGCTTCCTCGTGTACCGAGACGATAGCATGGCCTGCTTCGTGATAAGCGGTCATCTTCTTCTCGTCGTCGGTCATCACCATGGACTTGCGTTCTGTGCCCATCATGACCTTGTCCTTGGCATCCTCGAACTCGCTCATCGCGACCATCCGTTTGCCACGCCGGGCCGCCATCAGCGCTGCCTCGTTGACCAGATTGGCCAGATCGGCGCCGGAGAAGCCGGGCGTGCCCCGCGCAATCGTGCGCGGGTCAACGTCAGGAGCCAGCGGCACTTTCTTCATATGCACGGCAAGAATCTTTTCGCGGCCTTCAATATCGGGACGCGGAACGACAACCTGGCGGTCAAAGCGGCCGGGACGCAGCAGCGCCGGATCCAGCACGTCGGGACGGTTGGTCGCGGCGATGATGATGATACCTTCGTTCGCCTCGAAACCGTCCATCTCGACCAGCAGCTGGTTCAGCGTCTGCTCGCGTTCGTCATTGCCATTGCCGAGGCCGGCACCACGATGGCGGCCGACTGCGTCGATTTCGTCGATAAAGACGATGCACGGTGCGTTTTTCTTGGCTTGTTCGAACATGTCACGGACACGGCTTGCGCCGACACCGACGAACATTTCGACAAAATCGGAACCGGAGATGGAGAAAAACGGTACGCCCGCTTCACCCGCAATGGCGCGAGCCAAGAGCGTTTTACCGGTACCGGGCGAACCGACAAGCAGCGCGCCTTTCGGAATTTGGCCGCCAAGCTTGGCAAAGCGTCCGGGATTCTTCAGAAATTCGACAATTTCTTCCAGCTCTTCGCGGGCTTCATCGATACCTGCGACATCCTGAAAAGTAACCTTGCCCTGCTTTTCGGTCAGCAGCTTGGCCTTGGACTTGCCAAAGCCCATGGCTCCGGAACCGCTGCCCTTCTGCATCTGTCGCAGAACGAAGAAGGCGATGCCGAGAATCAGCAGGAAGGGCAGGGACTGCACGAGAATGATCTGCCAGATGCTGGCCTGTTCCTGTGCCTTGCCGCTATATTCGACGCCTTTTTCATCCAGCAGGTTCACCAGCGAAGGATCGCTGCCGACGGGTGTGGTGGAGAACATGTCGCCATTGGTGAGTTCGCCGGTGATCTTGTCCGGTGCGATGGCAACGCTTTTCACGCTGCCTTCTTCGACCTTGTTGCGGAAGGAAGAATAGCTGATGCCCGTTGCCCCCTCGCTGGAGGCTCCCGCACCAAACATCGAAACGGTGAGCAGAAGCGCTACGATGACGCCAGCCCAGATGAACATGCTTTTCATCCAGGGATTGTCTTTGGGATCCTGTTCGTCATTCATTGCACATCTTGTCCTGTAATCATGGTTGCAGCGGATGAACGGCATCACGCCGCAATTTTATCTATGCTGTAAAGATAGTGTTTTTGCGGCAGATGACAATATGAAGGCCAATGTTTTTACCGATCAGTGTGATCGGAGCGCCTTGGCAGGACAGTTGCGGCAAGAAATCAGCTATTGCGGCGCACCGGTGCAGGCTGGAAGCGCCAAACCGCTCCGCCCCGGCACAATATGTTGCCGAGTGTGACGGTTTCGCCCTTTTCCAGAGCGATGATTGTCTGGTCAATCTGGTTGCCGCGCGGGGATAAAGCAGGATCACAAATGTGGAGGCATTTGAGCAACAGCCGCCGTTGAAGTTCGTGAGGAAAGTCGATGTGCGAGAGAGTGCAGCCGAGATCCGTGGTTGTGAGATGGTCCGCGGCAAGCCGCTCGACCATCCACTCGATCGCCTCGCGTGCGGCCTCCAGGGCGCTTGCGCTCTGGCTGGCAAGGCTGGTGTCAAATCCTTCGAGATCCCGGAGCGCATTGCGTACCCGCACACGATCAAAGCCCTGATCGCGATTGGAAGGATCGTCGACCGCGTCCAGGCCTTGGTCCGCGACATAGGCGACCAGTTCCGATTTCTGTAAATGGAGCAGGGGCCGGATGATGTCGGTCCGTTTCTCCCTGATACCCGACATGCCGTCGATGCCGCTGCCGCGCAAGATGCGCATGATCATGGTCTCCAGCTGGTCATCGGCATGATGGGCGGTCGCCAGCCAGTGGATACGCTCTTCCTTCATCCAGTCGTGCAGCAGTCCGTAACGCGCGTGCCGGGCTGCGCTCTGGATGCTGCCGCGGATTGGAATGACGGGTCGCAATATTTCGTGCGGGATGCCGCGTTCGCGACAGATTGCCGCTACGAATTCCGCTTCCGTGCGAGCGGCGGGACGCAAACCGTGATCGACAGTCGCCGCAGCAACCCTGCCGGGACAGGCCCCAGATGCCAGCAGCAGCAAAGCCAGGCTGTCGGGACCGCCGGAAACCGCCAGCCCCAGTTTCTCGTCATTTGATGCAAATGCGGGAACCAGCCGGTCAAGCGCCTCCACAAACCGTATGTCGAGCGAGGCGGCTGCATCACCCATGATCTATTTGCAGTTGGCGGCAGCCTTGCCCGATGTCACGCGATCGGCAAGCCGGCCACTGGCGACTTCGGGATAGACATCCTGCATTTCCGCCAACACCCGGCAGGCATCAGTCTTCTTGCCCAGCTGCACCAGCGCGGTGCTCAGGAAATAGAGGCTGTCCGGTGCGCGTTCGCCGCGAGGTCTTTTCTGGTAATTTTCATAGAGAGCGACCGATGCCAGCGCCGGCTTGCTATCGTCAAGATAGGCGCGGCCGAGCAGATTCTGGGCGAAGCTCGCGCGCCGGTGGGTCGGATGATCTTCGACCATCTTCTTCAGCTGCGTTTGCGCTTCGGGATAGAATTTTGCATCCCACAGCCGATATCCGTAAATATAGGCATCTTCGGCGGCATCGCCGGTTTCCGGCATGACGATTGCGGCAACGCCGACAACCCGCTTGGGGTCAGGAGCAGCTTCGGTGGCGGGTTTCGGAGCCGCTGTTGGCGCAGATCCGGTAACACCGGCAGCCGGCAGGCTTGCTACGGGTGCAGCGGCTGCAGCCATCCGGTCCTCGATTTTTTTCAGCCGAAAGCCGTTTTCCTCAACCTGACCGGTCAGATTGGCCAAGCTGCGCTCCAGCGTGTCTACCCGAGCGATCAGGTCGCTGACGGCCGAAGTCGTGACCGCTGCCGCAGGCGATGCCGGGCCATTTTCCGCCGTGATTTCGGGCTCGAAATAGCGGGTCGAGCCGCCGGGGAACACCTTGCGCTGAACCGCACGCATTTCCTGCTCGAGCCGGTCCACGCGCTTGTCTACCTCTGCGTTCTGAGCCGCTACAGGTGTGCTGACAAGCAAGCTGGTGAGCAGAATTGTGATACCGAATGTCTTCATCGAGGCCTCCGCTGATTTCTCGTATATTAACCATATACTACGCTGAAAAGTAAAGAATATTATGTCCCGAAACAGGCTTGCTCCGGCGGCTTGTCGCTATCGTGACGGCCCCTGTGGTTCCTATTCAGACGACAAGTCGGTGGCGGGATTGCTGACTTCTTCCCTTGCCAGCAAAGCCTTCGCACTGACGCCGACATCCTTGATGGTCCGCTCGGCAGTTCCCAGTTGCGGGACAACCTGGCCGTCGATGGTGACGGTCAGAGCAGCAGGACGCCCGGTCAGAATCTGCGGTTCGTTGGCATCAGCCGGTACAGTGAAAGTCTCTCCGGCGGCCATTTCATTTTCGAAAAGACGCTCGCCTTCCGCATCATAGATTTTCATCCAGACCGGTTCGGTCGCGGTCAGCACCACGGTTCCCTGATTTGACAGTACCGGACCCATATCCGCGACCGTCTGGTCACTGGCACTTGTTGCCGCGGTTTCGGCCGGCGTTGCGGTTTCGCTTTCCGCAATTTGCTCCAGATCACCGGGATTGAGGATCAACGTGCGCCAGACCAGATAGCCGATCAGCACCAATGCTCCGATGCCGGCGGCTGTCCATGCCAGATAGCGGGGTGGAATGCTGGACGGGTTGGCCGGCGCATAGCCGCTGACTTCGGGCTGGTAAGCCTCGTGACCCTGTTCATCCATTTCCGCGCGCAACTGGCTGCCGATGGAGGCGTCGACCAGGCCGACGGTTCGGGCGTAGGATTTTGCAAAGCCGATCGCATATGTTCGTCCGGGCAGAGCGTCGAAATCGCCGCTCTCGATCGATTCCAGATGGCGTTGCGGAATCCGGGTTTTTTTGGCGATGTCTTCGAGCGAGAGATTTTTCTGCTCCCGCGCGCGGCGCAATGTTTCACCGGTGCTGTGCAGATGCAGCTCGGCATTTTCTTCATCATTGGTTTCTTCGGCCACAAAAAACTCCCTTGGCCGGATCATTTTGCGACCCTTTTCGCACTTCCCGGATATTCGACGAAAAAAGCCAGTTTGAGCAGCAAAAGTCAATGACTATCATGCTTTAGGGACTGGATTTTCACATTTTTGGCCACTCGACAGAAAAATCGCCGGCAGATCGTGGAAAAACGGATCAGTCGAGATGAACATTGCTCTGATTGGCCCAGTGTTCGAGACGCAATCTCGGTTCGGCTGGCGCCTCCTTCAAAATCGCTTCGATTTCCAACGTGGCCTGACCGAGATCAAGTGACCGGACCATCGCCTTGATCGGCCCAACCGAAGCCGGGGTGATCGACAGATTGCGAATGCCCAGCCCCAGTAGCGCCAGAGCGTCAAGCGGGCGGCCACCCATCTCTCCGCAAATGCCGAGTGGTATATCAAACCGCGCGGCATTGTCGGAGGCGCGGCGCAAGAATCTGAGAATGGCCGGGCTCATCCAGTCAAACCGTTCGGCGAGCTTGGGATTGCTTCGGTCCGCGGCAAACAGGAACTGGGTAAGATCATTGGTCCCGATCGACAGAAAGTCGAGCCGGTCCGCCATCAGGTCCAGACATTCGGCCAGGGCAGGGACCTCGAGCATGGCGCCGTAGCGAATTTGCGTCGGCAGTCGCTTCTTCTGGTTTTTCAGATAGGCTCGCTGATTTTCGAATACCGCCTTGGCTTCATCAAATTCCCACGGTTCTGCGACCATCGGGAACATGACATTCAGTTTCCGTCCCGCTGCCGCTTCGATCAGGGCGCGAGCCTGGACCTTCATCAGCGCGTCCCGTTCAAGGCCGATGCGGATCGCCCGCCAGCCCATTGCCGGATTGTCTTCCTTGATCTCGCTGGCCTGGAAATAGGGGAGAGGCTTGTCACCGCCAATGTCGACCGTGCGGAATATGACCGGTTTTTCACCGGCAGCTTCCAGAACATCGCGGTAGAAACGGGTCTGGCCGGCTCTGCCGGGCATGGTTGCGGCGACGAGAAACTGGAATTCGGTTCGGAACAATCCGATTCCGTCGGCTCCGGTGAGATTGAGCAATGCCAGATCGTCCCGCAGCCCGGCGTTGATATTGAGAGTGATCCGGACGCCATCCTTCGTCACGGCTTCCTTGTCGCGCAGTTCGGAATAGGCCGCACGTTTTTTCTGGCTGAGTTCCAGCTGCGCTTCAAACGCCTCCTCCATCGAGGAGGTCGGGCGGACAAAAACGGTCTTGTCGTCGACATTGAGCAAAAGAGGGTCGTCTTCCCGGACGACTTGCCGGATATTCTTGACCTGTCCGAGGATCGGAATGCCCATCGCGCGCGCGATGATCGTGACATGCGCGGTCAGCGAACCTTCCTCCAGGATGACACCCTTCAGCTTGCGCCGGTCATATTCGAGCAATTCGGCCGGTCCCAGATTGCGGGCAATCAGGATCGTGTCCTGCCGCAAGCCCATTTTTGCGGCGGTGCCCATCTGTCCGGAAACCGTACGCAGCAGCCGGTTGGCGAGATCTTCCAGATCGTGCATGCGCTCCGCCAGCAGCGGATCGTCGATCTGCCGCATCCGCATCCTGGTATGCTGCTGCACTCTCTCGATCGCCGCTTCGGCGGTCAGACCGCTGTCGATGGCTTCGTTGATGCGCCGGCTCCAGCCTTCGTCATAAGCGAACATCTTGTACGTCTCGAGCACTTCTTCATGCTCGCCGCCAACGCCGAATTCTGCCTGGCTGGTCATCAGATCGATCTGGTCGCGCATCTTGTCGAACGCCGAATAGACCCGGTGCCGTTCCGCCTCGGTATCTTCGGCAACCGTATGCTCGATTTTAACCCGCGGCTGATGGAAGACCGCGTGGCCGCGGGCCTTACCCTTGACCAGTTGCAACCCGCTCAGCCGATTGGCGCCAATGTCGATAGTTACCGCTTCTTCGGCGAAATTGTCGTCGACCAGTTCTGCGCTGATGATCAGTTCGGACAAGACCATTGCCGCGGTTTGAAAGGCTTCGATCTCGACTTCCGAATAGCGACGCGGTTCGACATGCTGGGCGCATAATACGCCGATAGATTGCTGGTTGCGGATGATCGGCACCCCGGCAAAGCTATGGAATTTTTCTTCACCGGTTTCCGGCCGGTACTGGAAATCGGGATGACTCGCCGCTTCGTCGAGGTTCAGCGTCTCGACATTTTTGGCGATATAGCCGGTCAGGCCTTCGCCCATCGCGAGTTTCGTGACGTGAACCGCCTCTGCATTGAGTCCGCGGGTCGCGAACAGTTCCAGCAGCCCATCGCGGCGCAGATAGATCGAACAGACCTCACTGCTGACAGCGCCAGCGATCGTTTCGACAACCTGGTTCAGCTTTGTCTGGGCGTTGCCCCGCGACGCCATTATCGACCGAAGGCCGGTAAGGATATTGCGGGCTGTCTTGGTACTGGAGGGATCAGTTGCGGGCATGATCTTTGTCTAGCAGAAACGCCAGATGAGTGCGATGTAGAAAACGGCCCTTCGGACCAGGCGGACTTATATTTTGTCCGCCTAGACCGATCAGCGCCTGCTAATCCCGGTTAATCCAGCAATTCTTCTTTCAGGCGGAGCTTCTCTTTCTTCAGACTATGAATTCGAATCGTGTCGGGAAGCGGGCGGGTTTCCTCTTCATTGATCTTGCGTTCCAGCGCTTCATGTTTTTGGCGCAATGCTGACATGTGATCCTGAATCATTAAAGTCTCCTCAAAAAATGTTGTTTTTGAAAATGAAAGACGGGTGGAAGCTTCCTTTCTGATTGTACCGGCCAATCGGCCATGGCCTCCGGCTTCATGATTTAAATGTCTTGGTTTCGACTTGAACCATGAATAGGATCAGGATTGCAAAATTGCTGCACTGACGCAAGAGGGAGATTGATCCGGAATGGGGATGAGCGATGAAGAGTTGCAAATGCGGCTCGAAATGCTGAAAATCGAGCATCGCGATCTCGACGAAGCAATTGCCGCGCTGGTTGAATCGGGCAATGCGGATCAGCTCCGGACGGCGCGACTCAAGAAAAGAAAATTGCAATTGCGCGATCGTATCATCGTGATCGAGAACCAGCTAATTCCCGACATCATTGCCTGAGGTCATGGCTGTTTGCGGATTACCCGTCCGTTAACCAAAGCTGTCCACCAGTTAACCCTGCAGTCTCCCGCGTGTCAGTTTGAAACAGACGCCCTACAGGGGCGCCTGACATGTAAAATTAACTGTCAACGAGCACCTATAAATTGCTACGGAGCAAATATGCAGGACCGTGACTCCCTTTTGACGCCGAGATTGATGGATGCCCTTTATACCGAGGCAATGCTTCTGGCGGACGAGTCACGATCCTATTTTGAATCTGGGCGTTTCCATGAAGAATGCGACCCGGACAATCTTCTTGCCGTCTCTTTTTCCTGTGAATCGTTAAAGGTCACCACAAGACTGATGCATTGCATCGCCTGGCTTCTGAACCAGAAAGCCCTGCAAAGCGGCGAATTGTCCGAAGGCGAAGCATGGAATCATGATCGCTCGCTTGGCCAGGCACCCGTTACCGATCAGTCGTTGGTAAATCGCTTTCCGGCAGAAGCGCGCCAGATTATAATGGCCAGCGAAGAATTGTTCCAGCGCCTGCAACGCCTCTCGGCCCGCATGGACCGGGAAATGGAAGCGGAGTCAGCGGTCCAGGATATGTTCCGCCGACTCCAGAGCAGCTTTTAACCGAACGGGGTTCGTTCAGGCGGTCGCGCCTTCCTTCTGCTTCATCGTCGGATAATCGATATATCCCTCGGGACCCTGACTATACCAGGTCGGCGTAAAGTCGATCGGGTTGAGCTCAGCGCCGGCGCGGAAGCGTTCGGGCAAGTCGGGATTGGTCATGAAGGTCCGGCCAAAGCTGATCGCGTCGGCTTTGTCTTCAGCCAGCGCTGCGGTCGCATTATCATAAAAATAGTCGCTGTTCAGTACCAGCGGGCCCTTGAACACCGGCCGGATGTTCGGGCTGACCGGTGGCACATCGGTATTGCCATAAGTACCATGGGCAGGGGGTTCGCGCAGTTCGAGAAAGGCAATGCCGATCTTGTCGAGCAGTTTGGCCGCTGCGGTAAAGGTTTCAATCGGCGTTGCGTCATCGGCGCCCTGCGAATCGCCATTGGGTGACAGGCGGACGGCGACCCGGTCGCTGCCCCAGACATCTACCAGTCGCTGGGTCACTTCGCCAAGCAGACGGATACGGTTTTCAATCGGTCCGCCATATTCGTCGGTCCGCAAGTTGGTGCCGGAACGGATGAACTGGTCGATCAGATAGCCATTGGCTGCGTGCAGTTGGACACCGTCAAATCCGGCTTTTTTGGCGTTTTCTGCGGCATTTTGATAATCATCGAGAAGAGCGGGGATTTCGGATATTTCCAGAGGACGCGCTTCTGCATAGTCTCTCTTGCCCTGATAGGTGCGGACACTGCCCGGAGCGGTTGTCGCGGAAGCCGAAACAGGCTTTTCGCCATCAAGGAAATCGGGATGGACGATGCGGCCCATATGCCAGAGCTGGCAGATGATCTTGCCGCCGGCCTTGTGCACTTGTTCGATCACCGGTTTCCACGCTTCGGTCTGCGCGTCGTTCCAGATGCCGGGAGCGAAAGGTGTGCCCAGGCCTTGCTGGCTGATGCCGGTCGCTTCGGAAATGATCACGCCCGCGCCCGCGCGCTGGCTATAATATTCGCCCATGATCGGAGTGGGGACAAATTCCATGGTCGAACGACAGCGGGTGAGCGGGGCCATGAACATACGGTTCTGGGCCTCGATGGCGCCAACGGTGATCGGATCGAACAATGTGGTCAAGATGGAATTCCCTGAAACAAGAGGCGTGAATTGTTAACCAGACAGTTAAGAGACCGCACATCCGAATGCAATGGTTTGAAACGAAGCAATTTCTGTTTATATTGATAGCTCTGATTTCAAAGGAACTCCCATGTCCGTATCGCTCCCCGAAGATCCGACCCTGGACGAGGTGCGTGCCTTTCTCGCGCCCGCACTGGCAGCGCAGGCGGCATTTGACGGCTGGAACGAGAAGGCTGTGCTCGCCGCTGCGGATCTCGCCGGCGTCGATGCCGATCTTGCCAGACTCGCCTTTAACGAAGGCCCGGTCGACATGATCGATGCCTGGTTTCAGGCGGTGGACGAGAAAATGGCGGCGAAATATAGCGCCGATGAACTTTCCGCGATGAAAATACGCGAGCGGATCAAGGCGCTGGTCGAAGCCCGTCTGGAAGCGCTGGAGGCGGATCGTGAAGGACTGCGGCGCGCATTGGCGATACTGGCTGCACCGCCGCATTTGCGCAAAGCCGCGAAAATGGGCTGGCGCGCAGCGGACAAGATGTGGCGGCTCGCCGGTGACACCGCTACCGACTATAATCATTATACCAAGCGCACCCTGTTGTCGGGCGTTTACGGCAGCACGATCAGCGTATTCCTCGATGATCAAAGCGAAGGCTATGCGGAAACCAAAGCATTTCTGGATCGGCGGATCGAAAATGTCATGCAGTTCGAGAAGGCCAAGGCCAAGGTCACCGGCCGCGGCGGCGACCGGTTCAGCATGGCGCGCTTTGTCGGGCGGTTGCGTTATCGGGGAACCTGAGCCGCAGATGCTGCTTTGCCGCTGATGCAATCCATAATGTGCCGCGGTTCGATACAAAGTCGCACAAAAAGACTCGCCAAGCGTAATCAATATTGATAATCAGTCGCAATTAGAAAGGCCTTGTTGCGATATATGCAGACTCCCACCACACTTGATCAGCTGTCACTGAAGCAAAATGCGGAAATTGTGGCCATCGACTGGGCAGCCATTTCCGAGACCGAGGGACGCCGTCTGCGCGCGCTCGGTATTGACGAAGGTGTTACGGTGGAGAAACTGCACAAGGGCATGTTCGGCCTGAACGATCCGATAGCGCTAAAAGTCGGACGGATGATGATAGCCATCCGCAAATCCCATGCGCAGGCGATATCGGTCCAGCCGGTAACAGTAACGTTAGCGGCCTGATCAATGACTGAAGCTGCTCCCCTCATTGTCCTCGCGGGCAACCCCAATTCGGGCAAAAGCGCCCTGTTCAACGCACTGACCGGTGCCCGGCAGAAGATTGCCAATTATCCCGGCGTCACGGTCGAACGCAAATCCGGCCATTTTGCCTTTGCCGACGGACGGCCTGCCGAACTGGTCGACTTGCCCGGCAGCTATAGTCTCGATCCGACCAGTCCCGACGAAGAAGTGACGCGCGGCGTCATCATGGGGCTGCAAAAGGGCGAGCGTCGTCCCGACATGATCGTTCTGGTGCTCGATGCCGCCAATCTCGACAATCACTTGCGTTTCGCGCTCGAGGTTATCGCGCTCGGCCATCCGGTCGTCGTCGCGCTGAACATGATGGATCTGGCAGAGCGGGATGGGCTGACCCTCGACCCGGCGAAGCTCGAAAAAGCCCTCGGAGTTCCGGTGGTTCCGACCGTCGCGGTACGCCGGCGCGGGCTGGAAGAGCTGTCTGCTGCTGTGGAAAACCGTCTCAAGCTCAAGCAGGACACTGATGGACCGATTGTCGCGCAGGAACGCGATCACGGTTTGCGGCAACAGGCCAAGCTGATTGCCAATCAGGTGATTGTTTCCGAAACCGCCGGTCGACGCTGGTCGGAACGGGCCGACAATTTGTTTCTTCATCCCTTTTTGGGACCGTTGATTCTGCTCTCGGTGCTGTTCATCATGTTTCAGGCGGTATTCGCCTGGTCAGAGGCACCGATTGGCTGGATTGAAAGCGCCAGCGAATGGGGCGCTGCAGCCGTCGAATCGAATATGGCACCTGGCTTCATACGCGATTTCATTATCGAGGGCGCCATCGCAGGTGTCGGTTCGGTTGTGGTGTTCCTGCCGCAGATCCTGATCCTGTTTCTGTTCATCCTCCTGCTCGAAGCGAGCGGTTATATGACCCGCGCCGCCTTCATCATGGACCGGTTGATGGCGAGCGTCGGCCTGTCGGGCCGAAGCTTCATTCCGCTGCTGTCCTCGTTTGCCTGCGCCATTCCCGGGATCATGGCGACGCGCAGCATTTCCGACCCGAGGGATCGGTTGACCACCATATTGGTGGCGCCATTGATGACCTGCGCGGCGCGGCTTCCGGTTTACGCGATCATCATCGGCGCATTCATTCCGCCGACCACCGTTGGCCCCGGCATCGGGCTGCAGGGTCTGGTATTGTTCGGCCTCTATGTTTTCGGGATCGTCGGTGCCATGATCGTCGCGCTGGTGCTGCGGTCGACGGTGACCAAGGGGCCGAATAGCGGTTTCCTGATGGAAATGCCGAAATATCAGCTGCCGAGCCTGCGCGACATATTGATCGGCCTGTGGCAGCGGGCGTGGATTTTCCTGCGCCGTGCCGGCACAATCATCTTCGCCGCCACCGTTGTATTGTGGCTTTTGCTCACTTTCCCGAAAGTGCCCGAAGACAGCGGAATGAGCCAGGTCGACTATAGCGTCGCGGGGCGGATCGCCAATGTCATCGCGCCGGTCGTCAAGCCGATCGGGTTCAACCGCGATATCGCGCTCGCCCTGATCCCGGCCATGGCCGCACGGGAAGTCGCGGTAGCAGCGCTGGCCACGACCTATGCGATTGATGCAACGGACGAAGAGGCGGAAGCCAAATCCCTGACCGAGCGCCTGCAAAGCCGCTGGTCGCTGCCGACCGCCTTGGCCTTTCTCGCCTGGTTTGTCTTTGCCCCGCAATGTATCTCGACCATTGCCGTGACCAAGCGCGAAACCAACGGCTGGAAATGGCCGATGTTCATGCTCGTCTATCTTTTTGCGCTCGCCTATGTCGCGGCCGGTATTACATATTGGAGTGCCGTCGCCCTCGGTCTATAGAGTCCTCAAGAATCGATAATCACGTTATATATTTGGGGAATTTGAAATGGCCGGCGGCATCAACAAAGTCATCATCGTAGGCAATCTGGGCAAGGATCCGGAAGTGCGCACCTTCGCCAATGGCGGAAAAGTCTGCAATTTCAGCGTCGCGACATCGGAAAGCTGGAAAGACAAGCAGACCGGCGAGCGCAAGGAAAAGACCGAGTGGCACAATATCTCGATCTATAACGAAGGCCTTGCCGGCGTTGCCGAAAGATATCTGCGCAAGGGCAGCAAGGTCTATCTCGAAGGCAAATTGCAAACCCGCAAATGGCAGGACCAGTCCGGCAACGACCGCTATTCGACCGATGTCGTGCTGCAGGGCTTTGACGCGAAAATGGAAATGCTTGACAGCAAGCCAGGCGGCGGTGGCCAGGGCGGCGGTTCCAACGATGGCTGGGGCGGCGGTCAAGGTGGCGGCGCGCCTTCCGGCGGCGGCTCAGGTGGTGGTTCCGGCGGCGGCTGGGGCCAGACCGGCGGCGGTTCAGGCGGCGGTCAGGGCGGCGGCGCCTTTGACAGCGATCTGGATGACGACGTTCCGTTCTAGTCAGCAACGGATGGCGAAAACATTGTGAGGCTCTATCGAGACGCTGCTTTGTCGCGCAATCGGACATAAACCCTGACCGTTATCCATGGCAGCGACTGCTTGGCTAGCGGAATGACAGGTTCCGGGGAAAAATTTTCCGGCTTTGAGAGGCCACCGTGAGGTACCCCCCAAGCCTACGGCTTTGGCATTGGACCTTCAGGCCGATATTTGTCCATCACGCTATCGAGTTTCTCGTTGGTGATGGAAGGATTTTCAGCCTGCAGGCACGGCAACAAAATCGCCTTGTTTGCATGTTGCTGTGCCACCGATGGGTCATGACTGGCCTCCGGAGAGACTCCGGAGAAACAGTCGATAAAGACTTGTTCGGGAACGCCGAGATCGGCGGCGACCAGATCGGTTGGTCGTTCATGTATCGGTGGTGGCGGAGCAGGTTTAGCCTGACCGGCTGAGACAGGTGCCAGTGCAATCACCAGAGTTGCCAGAATGATATGACGCATAAACTTACTCCTTTGCGAGAGCGGATATAATGCTTCGCATACCGGCGTGGCGTCAATTCGATAAGTGTATCAATATGTAGCCAGAGGCTGACGGCGGCGGCCATGGTGCTTCAACATCACGATTAAGGGCCGTTTTCATGCTCCCAATAATCCGTTCGAATGGCTGAGAGTGAAGATATTTTCATGCACGCTGGCGTTGAGACTTCAGTCGCCTGTGAGAACCCAAAGTTTCTACTCTCCGCTGCTCTCGGGTTCGTCTCGACCGCTCAAACGAAACCAGCTTTGTCCTGGTTACGAAGTGGCGATCTCGTCGAAAGCAAGAGCGCGGCAACGGCGGGTAGAAAAAGGCCCAGAGCCATTGGCAGCGGCGTGTCGGTTCCTCCCATTGCGACCAGGGAGGAGACTGTGAAGGCAATACCAAATTGAATCGCTCCCAGTAAGGCAGACCCGATTCCGGCAGTATCTCGTGACGATGCCATCGCGATTGACATGGCGTTCGCCGAGAGTAGCCCTACTGTACCAATTGACACCCATAGCGGCAGAGCAAAGAGCCACAGCGTTTTCGTGCCTGACGACAAAGTCAGCACAAGCGTAAACAGTACGTAAAAAGGCAATCCGTTTTTCAGGATATGCGAAGGCGAGAAACGGTCGAGCAATTTTGTATTGATGCGCCCGAACAAAAGCAATGCTGTCGCGATCCCCGCAAACATCAGGCCATAAGCGAGCGGGCTAAGGCCGAATACGCCTTGGAATACACCGGATGATCCCGTGATGAAGGCAAACATGCCGCCCTGGATAAGGCCCGCTATTACAGCCGGTAGCATAAATTCGGAACGCGTGACAAGTTTCACCGCTGCCTTACGACCGGTGAGAAATGGTGCTGCAACCCGGGCCTGGCGCGGCAAGGTTTCTTGCAAGATTATCAGGGATAATATTAGGGCGACGATCCCAACGACTATCATCGCGACGAATATCGACCGCCATCCGAACGATTGAAGCAGAAGGCTACCTATGGTTGGGGATACGATGGGACCTATTGTCAGCAACATGACCAATACGGTCATGGCCTTGGCTGCACGGCGGCCGTCGTAAAGATCGTGGACGACCGCGCGGCTGACCACCATACCGCCACAGGCACCCAGCGCTTGTAGAAAACGCAGCGCATTGAACAGCGCGATGTCTTTGACCAGGATCAGGGTGAAAGACGTTGCGATAAAGAGGACCGTTGCGGCGAGCAGGGGCCCTTTGCGACCGAAGCCGTCGATCAGCGGTCCCATGATGAGTTGCCCGACACACAGGCCGAGAAAAAATATGGAAAGCGACAATTCGGTGGCCGCAGCGCTCGAATCCATCGCTATTGCGATGTCGCCGAGGCCAGCAAGGTACATATCGGTGGCCAGCGGCGGAAAAATGGAAAGCAAGCCGAGCACGGCAGTTATACAGGAGGCCCGGCGGGCAGTGAGAGATTCTTTAAGCATAGTCATGGGCCTCAAAATTCAGGTGGCGACTCCGGAAACGTCAGGTGCGGATTAATAGACAGCAGTCTAACAATATAAATGGACTAGAGTCTAGTAATTAATTGGCTGCTGGGATATGGTCTCGGCAAGGAGGCTTGCATGAGCGAAGGAAAACGATCCGCCGGACGGCCACGGGATGCAGAAGCAGCGGGTGCGATAAAGGCTGCTACACTGAAACTGGTGCGCGAGCGCGGCTATGAGGCGGTTAGCATTGCCGCTATCGCGAGCGAAGCAGGAGTGGCGCGACAGACATTATATAATCGCTGGAACACCAAGGCTGATCTGGTGCTGGATGCGGTGTTTGAAGAAACGGGCCGATATGCATCAGCGCCGCTCAATGATCCGGCTCAAACATCCAGGATGCTACTGGAGCGCTTCCTGGTTCAGGTGTTTGAACATCTGGCCGAAAATGGAGACACTATCCGAGCCTTGATTGCGGCAGCGCAGGAAAACAACGGCTTCCGTGAGATATTCATAAAGCGTTTTGTGAATCCACGTGAGGAAATAGTCACAGACCTGTTGAAACGAGCACAAGAACGCCGCGAGATTGGTCAGGACTGTAACATCAATATGTTGTCCAGTTTCGTCCACGGCGCGTTTTGGTACGCCCTGCTTAACGGCGACACCCTGGACAAGGATTTCGCACGAAATATCGCGGTTGAGATCTTCCGGAGCGACCGCAAGTCATCCGGACAGGGTTGAATAATGCGCCAAACAGGGATCAGACATCAGAATATCACAATTTATGCCCGGTCCGGTCCCGCTTGGTGTCGAGATAAAATTCATTGTGCGGATTGGCGGCGATCTTGACCGGGAGGCGTTCTTCGACGGTCACGCCGCATGCTTCCAGACCTTCCACTTTTTCCGGATTGTTGGTCATCAATTTGACCTTGGGCACGTTGAGCAATTCCAGCATTCGTGCGGCAATCGAGAAATCCCGCGCATCAATGGCAAAGCCCAGCCGCTGGTTGGCGTCGACCGTGTCAAAACCCTGATCCTGCAGCGCATAAGCGCGCAGCTTGTTGATCAGACCGATGCCGCGGCCTTCCTGCCGTAGATAAAGCAAGACGCCCCAGGTGGCTTCGCCCATCTGGTGCAGCGCGGCGTGGAGTTGCGGGCCGCAGTCGCATTTCAGGCTGCCGAGCACATCGCCGGTCAGACATTCGCTGTGCAGGCGCACGACCGGCGTGCTGCTGTCGCGCTTGCCGATGACAAGCGCGATATGGTCGGTGGCATCGGCATCGCTGCGAAAGCCGTATATATGCGCTTCTGAATTGGCCGCGACCGGGAGCCGCGCATGAGCGCTGATCGTCAACGCGGTGGAATCGGCATAAGCTGCGGCGTCTTCTGCACGGGCGATATCTTCCGCGTCATCGACGATCACAAAAGCCGGGAGCAGGCCGCCTTGCCGCGCCAGTTCCATTGCCGCGGTGGCGGCTTGCGGATTGGTCAGGGTCTCGCTGCGAAACGGGCCCTTCATCGGATATTGCATGTCGAGCACCGGATCGACGATCGCGATAATCTCTGCTGCGGTCACGGGAGCGGGCAGGCTGATCTGGATCGGCAGGTTCGGGTCGGCCGCGGCAAACTGGTTGAGCAGCTTGAGCGTCGCTGCACGGCTGGCGGATATGATCAGCGATATCTTTCCGGAAGAGGGCAGGGCCGCCTCCAGATCAGCGGTTTCAACCGGCAGCAGGTTCAGGCACGAGCCATCCGCTTCCACGCCGATCGGCCAGCCGCGTCGGAGCCCATCTATCGCGCGAGCCGCCCGGCGGGCAGCGGCCTTGTCGGCCCCGTTGAGAGGCGATGTGTTCAAAATTCGAATTCCGTGATCAGCGGTGCGTGATCCGACGGCTTGCCCCAGCTGCGCGCGTCTTCGAGCACGGAATGGCTGACCGCCTTGTCTTCCAGTTCGGGACTGACCCAGACATGATCAAGCCGCCGGCCCTTGTCCGATGCGCGCCAGTCCTTGGCGCGGTAGCTCCACCAGGTGAACAGGCGCTCGGGATCGGGAATCAGTTTGCGCCCGATATCGATCCAGCCATGGGCATCGCGCATTGCGTAAAGATGGTCGATCTCGATCTGGGTATGGCTGACGACTTTCAGCAAGGCCTTGTGGCTCCAGACATCGGAGGCCAGCGGCGCGACGTTGAAGTCGCCCATCAGAATCGTTGGTTCCTTGAGATTGGCCGACCATTCGGTCATCCGGCCAAAGAAATCGAGCTTCTGGCCAAATTTCGGGTTGATCTCGCGATCGGCAATTTCACCACCGGCCGGGATATAGACATTTTCGATGCGGACGCCGTTTTGCAGCACCGCGCCGACATGGCGGGCTTCGCCATTATTCTGCCAGTCGAACCGTTCATCCTTGTGCAGCGGGACGCGGCTGATGATCGCGACACCGTGATGCATCGGCTGGCCGTGCAGGATCATATGATTATAGCCGAGACGCCGGAACATCCCTTCGGGAAATTGTTCGTTGCGCACTTTGGTTTCCTGCAGGCACAGAACATCGGGGGCTTCCTCGGTCAGGAAGCGCTCGACGATGTCGAGGCGGGCACGGATGCTGTTAATATTCCAGCTGACGATTTTCAGACTATCACTCATGCCGAGCCTGATAGCCACGCTCGCACAGAAACCCAAGCCCAAAGGCGACCGGGCGGCCCGGTAATTTTGCTGGGCTGGAAAAGGAAAACCCCCACCTCCGGGGGCATTAAGGAGGTGGGGGCAAACTCGCGTTCGTCACGCATGGGATGAGTTGAGGGTTGTTTCGTCAGGTAACAGGGGGAAAACCTGACTGTCTCTTCTCATCCTGTATTTGGTTATAGTCTCGTGTTTCTGTCGGGAATATGAACGAAAGAAAGATCATTTTCTGCTGATCGGTAGTCCGTCTCGGTTCACCGCTTGGTCCGGCTTTTCCGCCGGGGATCGTCCCAGTTAAAGCTGCTGTTCGAGACAGCAACGCCGAATTTCTGGTTCGACAGGCGGATCGATGTGCGATTATTTTTCGAATCGAGTGACACCCAGCCATCCAGGCTCAATCCGCCGGGCGCGCCGGGCTTCTTCGTGAAAACCATTGTGATTACGCCATATTCCGGACGTTTGGGATCGTGGACCTCGACGCTCAGAACGGCGGGATTGCGAGTCGGAATGATTTTGCCATATTTTGACAGGTCGCGCTCCGGATTGAGCAGCGCCGCGAGCGGGCTGTTGCTGATCGGCCAGCGTTGCACCTGATTCACCTCATAGTCGATCAAAGTCAGGGCTTTCCCGTCCCCGACGATCAGCAGATTGGCGTCTTTCTGATATTGAAAGCGAATCTTGCCGGGTTGCTTCAATATGAGCTTCCCGGTGAGCAACTGGCCGCCGCGATCGGTCTGGCTGAAATTTGCAGTCATCGTGGTCATGGCGCGCAGATGGGCCTGCACTTTGGACAGATCGTCGGCACGGGTTTGCTGGGCAGTGGCGGGCAGGCTTGCTGTCAGGGCCAAAGGCGCAGCGATCAAGGCGAAACCATATTTAAACATTACGAAAACTCCAGATAATCCAGATATTCGCCTAGCCAGTGGCGATTGAACAATGGCTTAATCACTTCGTCAGCAAAAAGGAGAGAGTCAGAAGGCTAGAGCGGTTCGCCGTGCTGGTCGCGCAGCACTTCGCGGCGCCCGATATGGTTGGGCGGGCTGATCATTTCATCCTCCTCCATCCGGTCGATAATCCGCGCCGCGGTATTATAGCCGATCCGCAATTGCCGCTGCAGCCAACTGGTCGATACTTTCTGGCTCTCGAAGACAATCTGGCAGGCCTGCGTATATTGCCGGTCTTCCTTGCTGTCGCTCAGATCGGCACCATCGAGGGCAAAGCTGCCGTCTTCGGGTTCTTCGGTCACTGCCTGGATATAATCCGGCGTTCCCTGCGAGCGCCAGTGATCGGCAACACGCCGCACTTCGTCATCTGAGACAAACGGCCCATGCACGCGGGTCAACTGCTTGCCGCCGGGCATATACAGCATGTCGCCCTTGCCGAGCAGCTGTTCCGCGCCCTGTTCGCCCAAAATGGTGCGCGAGTCGATTTTCGAGGTGACGTGGAAGCTGATCCGGGTCGGCAGGTTGGCCTTGATCACGCCGGTGATGACGTCGACCGACGGACGCTGGGTCGCCATGATCAGGTGGATACCCGCCGCACGCGCCTTTTGCGCCAGCCGCTGGATCAGGAATTCAACTTCCTTGCCGGCTGTCATCATCAGATCGGCAAGTTCGTCGACGATGATTACGATCTGCGGCAGCACCTCGAAGTCGAGCTGCTCTTCCTCGTAGATCGGGCGCGATGTTTCCGGGTCATAGCCGGTCTGGACGCGGCGGCCGAGCGGTTGGCCCTTGGCCTTGGCGCCCTTTACCTTCTCGTTATAATTGGCGAGATTGCGGACCGAAATCGACGACATCATCCGGTAACGTTCTTCCATCTGCTCGACCGCCCATTTCAGCGCGCGGATCGCCTTGGCCGGCTCGGTCACAACCGGCGACAACAGATGCGGAATATCGTCATAGGTGCTGAGTTCCAGCATCTTCGGATCGATCATGATCATCTTGCACTCGTCTGGTGTCAGCCGGTAGAGCAGCGACAGGATCATGCAGTTCAGGCCAACGGACTTACCCGAACCGGTGGTACCGGCGACAAGCAGATGCGGCATTGGCGCCAGATCGGCGATGACCGGATCGCCGGAGATGTTCTTGCCCAAAATGATCGGCAGCTTGCCGGTCTGCTCGGCGAAACTGTCGCTGCCGACCATCTCGTGCAGCACGACCATTTCGCGATTGGCATTGGGAAGCTCGATGCCCATGACCGTGCGTCCGGGGATGGCGGCGACGCGCGCTGACAGCGCCGACATATTGCGAGCAATATCTTCGGCCAGCTGGATGACGCGGCTCGCCTTGATGCCCGGTGCCGGTTCCAGTTCGTACATGGTGACGACAGGACCGGGCCGGACCGCGTTGATCGTTCCTTTGACGTGGAAATCGTCGAGCACCGATTCCAGCAGCCGTGCGTTGCGCTCCAGTCCGGCCTTGTCGATCACATTGGAATTCTGCTCGGGTGCAGGGGTCAGCAGGTCGAGCGACGGCAGTACATAGGGACCGAAGAAATCGCCTTGCTTGCCTTTGCTGACGCCGGCCTTTTTCGGCGGCAATGCCCGTTCGCTGATCTCCGGCGGTGGCCGGTTGTCGGGTTTGACTTCTTTGCGTGGCGCAGGTTCTTTCTTGGCCTTTGGCTTGACAGTGCCCGAACGATCCGGCTCGATCACCAGGCCTTCGTCTTTCTCGGCAAACGGACTTTTCATGGTCGGGATTTTGAAAGATGTCCCGGAAAATAAAGGTTTGTCCAGCCGCAGACTGAAATAGCCGAGGACGAGGCCACCGGTCAGGGTCAGGGCGATCAACAGGCCTGAGACCAGACCGCTCCAGCTGGCAGAAATAGCGTTGAGGCCAGCGCTGGTGCCGTTGGCGATCAGCATGCCGGCGAGGCCGCCAAGGCCCGAAGGCAATTCCATTTCCGGTTCCGGAAACCACAAGGCGAGTGCGGTGCCGACCAGCAATGTTGCGACCAGGCACCAAAGCAGTTGCTGCTTCCAGCCGGGCTGCGGAATGTCTCGCCACAGCCGGTTGGCCAGCACGAGAAGCAGCGGCAGAAAGAGCAGCACCGGCAGTCCGATCAGCAACAAGAGCAGATCGGACAAATAGGAGCCGAAAACGCCCATCCAGTTATGTTCGACGCTAGCCGCGGATGTGTTGAAGGCCGGATCGCTGGGCGAATAGCTGACCAGCGCCAGAAACAGGAATATGGTCGCCAGAAAAATCGCGATGGCTCCGATCAGGGCACCACTGCGCAACAGGCTGAGGCGCATGATTTCACGCCAGTTCGCTTCTTTGGCTTTTTCCGCCATCATATACTCCCGTGCGTCACCCCAGCCGAAGGCGCGCGTTAACTAACTGCTCCTTTGCGCGAATCGGGGACTCTCCGTCAAGTTTCTTGGCTTTATTTTACCGGATTTGCCTTTCTTTCCCGACCATCGATGCCTAACTATATCCCATATTTAGGCTCGGAAAGGCGTCTCCATGGCAATTGATTCTCGGCAAAGCGATATCATCATATTGGGTGCAGGCATGATCGGTCTGACCCAGGCGCTGACGCTGGCCGCCCATGGACTGCGCGTGACGATCATCGACCGGGCTGATCCCGCCGACTTGCTGAACCCGCAGAATGACGCCCGGGTCTCGGCGATCAACAGCGCGAGTTGGAACATGTTCGATGCCATCGGACTGGCCGACAAGCTGCGACCGCATGGCTGTGATATTGCAAAAATCCTGGTCAATGACGGGCTCAAGCCCGGCACTCTCGACTTTGTTCCGGCTGAGGACGAAGGCCCAATGGGGATCATGGTCGAAAATGCCGTGCTCCGCCGGCTGCTGTTCGAGGCGGTTCAGTCCCATGACGGCATATCACTGCATCTGTCGACACAGGTAGCATCCTGCGAACGCGGAGAGCATCTTGTCGATATCATGCTCGATAACGGCGAGCATCTCTCCGCTCCGCTGCTGATCGCTGCCGACGGCCGCGGCAGCCGGATGCGCGAGGAAGCCGGGATCATCATGGCGCACTGGCAATATGATCACAGCGCCATCGTCTGCAAAATTGCGCATGAAAAGCCGCATGGCAATACTGCCTATGAACTGTTTTTTCCATCCGGTCCCTTCGCCATCCTGCCGATGCTGGATGATGCCGACGGCAAACACCGCTCGGCGGTGGTGTGGACGGTCTCGAGAAAAGACGGGCCCGCTTATGCCAAGATTAACAAGCGCGCGTTCATCGCCGAAATGATGAAAAAGACCGGCGGTTTTCTCGGCGAGCTCGAGCTGCTCACGGATCGCCAGACTTATCCGCTCGGCTTCCACCACAGTTCCCATTTGACCGCCGACCGCCTGGTGCTGATCGGGGATGCCGGTCATGGCATCCATCCGATCGCCGGACAGGGGCTCAATCTCGGCCTGCGCGATGTTGCCGCGCTGACCGAATGTCTGGTCGAGGGCGCGCGAACCGGCCTCGATCTGGGCGATTCCCAAATACTCGGGCGCTATGACCGCTGGCGCAGCCTCGACAATATGATGGTCTCGGCCGCCACCGACCTGCTGACGCGGCTGTTCGGCCTGCCGGGAAAAACATCCTCGAAAATCCGCCGCATGGGCATTGGCCTGGTCCAGCGGATTCCGCCGCTCAAAGCCCAGTTCATGGCCGAGGCAAAAGGTGAGACCGGCGATTTGCCAAAGCTGCTCAAGGGCGAACTGGTCTAGTTCCGGGCGCTAGCGGGAACCCTGACCGTCATCGATCTTGATAACGGTGCCGGTCACCGCATCCGAAGAAGGCGACACCAGATAGAGCAGGGTGCTGTCCATCTGCTCCGGCTGGCCGACTCGTTTGCGCGGGAAATGGACGAAAAAATCACCGGCGCGCTCGATCATGCCATCGGCCATGTCAGTTGCGAACAGGCCCGGCGCAATGCCGTTCACATTGATATGGAATTTTGACCATTCCACCGCCAGGGTCTCGGTGATGCGAACGACACCGGCCTTGGTCGTCGAATAGAGGGCGGCTCCTCCGCCGCTATAGCTGGTGGCTGCGATAGACGCGACATTGACGATTCGCCCCGGCGTTTTTTGGGCGATCAGCGGACGGGCAAACTCGTTCGACAAGATGAACACGCTACGAAGATTTGTATCCAGAACATCGTCAATCAGGTCGATCGGCATCCGGGTGGCATGTTCGGCGTCGACGATGCCGGCATTGTTGACGAGTATATCGGGTTGGCCGAGCGCTTCGGTAACGGTGGGGATGATCGCCTGAAGCTGGGCGGCATCGCGGACATCCAGCGCGAAAGCCTGGGCTGTGCCGCCCTCAGCGGTAATCTCGTTGACGAGATCGTCCAGCTTGTCCTTGCGGCGTGCCGTACAGGCGACCTTGGCACCGCAAGCCGCCAGCACTTTGGCGAATCGGCGGCCCAGTCCGGCCGATGCGCCGGTCACAATGGCGGTATGCCCGCTAAGGTCGATGGAGAAATTGACTGTGGTCATGAAAAAGGCATCCTCTGCAAATTTTTGCGGAGGATGCCCGTGATCATGCGATAAGCGCAAGCGCTAATTTAGTTGTTAAAGATCATCCTGTTCGATCGGAACGATCTTGATCTCGACCCGGCGGTTGGCTGCCCGGCCTTCTTCGGTGCTGTTGGTCGCAACCGGCTGGCTTTCACCATAGCCTCTTGTTGCCAGACGTGCGCGCTGGACGCCGCTATTGGCGAGGAAATTGGCAACCGCTTCGGCGCGTCGTTCGGACAGAGCCTGGTTATAGGCATCGCTGCCGGTGCTGTCGGTATGGCCGAGAACATCGACATAGCTTTTTTCATATTGCGACAGCGTGTTGGCAACATTGCCCAATGTGGTCTGGAATGCCGGACTGATGGCGCTGCTATCGACGGCGAATGTGACGCTCGACGGCATGTTGAGGATCAGATTGTCGCCCTCGCGGGTGACATCGATACCGGTGCCCGCGGTTTGCTGGCGCAGCTTCTTTTCCTGCTCGTCCATATAATAGCCGATGCCTGCGCCGGCGAGGCCACCCAGGCCCGCACCGACGATCTTGGCCGTGCGATCATTCTTGCCACCCAGTACGTCACCAAGCAGATAGCCGCCGACAACGCCACCGAGGCCGCCGATGGCCGCTTTCGAGATGGTCCGGTTGCCGGTTTCGGGATTGGTTACACAGCCGCTGGTCAGTGCCAAGGCGCCGAGCGAAACCGCTGAAATTATTGATTTGTTCATCCGCATTTTCTTTTCCCTAATTGTTTTTTTATCTCGTCAGCACTACGCCCCGCCGACCAGAAGGTTCCGTCTAACGCAGGATAAATGAACGGCGACTGACAGCGAACTTGAGATTTTGTAAAACTTGCTGCTAAAGGGCTTATGGCATTTCGCCCTTTCAATGGACTTTATGACACCCTTTCCCTGGTTTGATGTTGCGATCATAATTGTGCTGGTGCTGATCAATGGCGTATTTGCCATGTCAGAACTGGCTATTGTCTCTGCGCGCAAGGCGCAGTTGCACGGCCTGGCGGACCGGGGGAGCAAGCGCGCCAAGGCGGCTCTCCGCCTTGCCAGTGACCCGGGGAAATTTCTCTCCACTGTACAAATCGGGATAACGCTGATCGGGATTATTGCCGGCGCCTATTCCGGAGCGAGCCTGGGCGGCCCGGTAGCCGAGCGGTTGCAGGTGCTGGGCATGGGGCAGGAGCTGTCGGGCACTGTCGGCTTTGTTCTGGTGATCGGCCTGACCACCTATGCCTCGCTGGTGATTGGAGAGCTGGTACCAAAACAGATCGCTCTGCGATCCGCAGAACGTATCGCCCTGATCATGGCCCAGCCGATGGAATTGCTGGCCCGCATTTCCGCACCGCTGGTCTGGCTGCTCGATAATAGCAGCGCCATGATTTTCCGCCTGATGCGGATCAAGCGCGAGCAGGTCAATCATGTGACGGCGGAAGAATTGCAGATGGTCTTCGCCGATGCGACTCGGTCCGGCGTTATCGAGGAGCATGAACGCGCCGTGATGGCCGGAGTCGTGCGCCTGGCCGACCGCCCCATTCGCGAGGTTATGACCCCCCGCACCGAGATTGACTGGCTCGACATCGATGCGAAGCGCGGGGATATTCACAAGCTGCTGATGGAATCCCAGCACAGCCGTTTCCCCGTCGCCGAACATTCGGTCGATGAAATCCGCGGGGTGGTTCAGGCCCGTGATATCGTTGCCGCGCAACTCGGCGGCGAGAAGCTGGATCTGCGCAAGCTGATGCGCCCGCTGGAGAAGGTACCGGACCAGCTCGACGCGCTCGATGTGCTGGAAATATTGCGTGAAACCGAAGTCCCGATGATTCTGGTGCACGACGAATATGGTCATTTTGAAGGCATCGTCACACCCAATGACCTGCTCAGTTCGATCGCCGGTGAATTTGTCTCCGATCAAGACGAGAAAACCCAGCGCAGCCTGATCGAACGGGCCGACGGCAGCTATCTGGTTTCCGGTGCCATGGCGATTGACGCACTGGCCGAACGCCTGGGGATCAGGCTGTCAGAAGACCGCGACTATGCGACGGTTGCCGGACATGCGCTGGCGCAACTGCGCCATCTGCCGGAAGAAGGCGAAAGCTTTGAAGATCAGGACTGGGTCTTCGAAATTGTCGACATGGATGGCCGCAAGATTGACAAGCTGATCGTCCGCGCGAGCAATCCCGAACTGGACTGATCAGGACCCGGAATGATCAGGACCCGACCGTAACGACCGATCCTAGAGCTTGCCGTATTTCTTCTCGAAACCGGCAATATCGTCCTTGGCGAGAAATTTTGCCTGGTCGATCCACGCGTCTCTGGTGATCCGTCCGCTGAACGTCCCGAGATACTGATCGACCTCGTTGATTTCCGCTTCTTTCCAGTCGGCGATCTGGTCGAACCGGGTCACGCCAAGGCTGATCAGCAATGTGTTCAGCTTCGGACCAACGCCCTTGATAAGACGCAGATTGTCGGGCTCTCCGACCGCTGGAGCAATTTTGGGTGCGCCTTCCGTTGCGGCTGCTGTCGTCGGCGCTTCAGGAGCAGGGGCAACAGGCGGCACGACCGCCTTGGGCGGTGGCGGCGGTGCTGTTTCCGGTACAGCTGCCGCAGCAGGGGCCGGTTCGGGCTTGGCTTCTGCCGGCTGCATCGGTTCGCCGGCTTTTTCCAGCAGCCCGTCATCGGCATTGAAACTGTCGACGGAGGATGCTTCGCGACCGGTTGCGGCCCAGACCCAGAAAGCGGTGACCACACCGATAAGCAGTGCAACCAGGTATAACAGCCAATTGGCGGTAATCAGCGTAATCATCTTCTCAAAACCCCGTTTTGAATATTGTTCCTAGCCGGTCTCGGCTAATATTCTTCTGTGTTCCGGCCCCAGATAAACCAGCCGATAGCGAGGCCAATTGCAAAAGTAACCAGCAGGAGCAACAGATTTTCAAGTAAAAGTGGCATCGATCAACCCTCCTGTTGCGCTTTGGCATCATTTTGCGACGAACCGTCTCCAGCCCCGATCCGGAATTCGATCCGGCGATTCTGCGCATCGGCCGCCGCTCCCGAACCTTCTGCGCGCGGCCGGGTCGAGCCATAGCCCTTGGCGCTGATCAGAGCTTCCGCAATACCGCGTTCGACGAGGCCAGCCTTGATCCGGTCGGCCCGTTCTTGTGACATGTCCCGGTTGACGTCTTTATTGCCATTATCGTCGGTATGGCCTTCGACCGCTACCGACAGCCCGTCACAGGTCTGCAAAGCGGCGGCAATCTGGTCGAGAACTTTCTTGGTGTCGAGCGACACATAAGCGCTACCGGAGCGGAAGCTGATATTGTTGGCTGCCATGATTTGGTCGACATCGCTTTGGCATTTGGCAATTTTGTCCTGGTCGGCAGCGGCTGGGACTCCTGCGCCGGACGCGCCGTCCTCGGCTGCTGCGATCACATGCTCGCCTTTCCAGCTCGCACTGGAGACGCCGGGGATAGCCATGACCACGGTCAGGGCTTCCCGTTTTTCTTCGTCGTCCGCTTCGCCGTCCAGAACAGCAGCGCGGGACAACGGATCACGAGCGAAGCTGACGCTGGCACTTTCCAGTCCGCGCGCGTCCAGTTCGGTCTGGGCTTTTTGCTCCAGCCCGTTGATGAAATTATCGCCGGTTACGGCATGGCCGACCAGCGCCAAGACCACGGTCGCCGCTGCACCGGTCAATATCTTGCTTCCGATTTCCATTCGTTAACCTCAGTCCTTTTCCTACCCGATTGCACCTTCTCGCAATGATTGCTCAAAATGACGGATATCGCCGCCCGAGTCCAGTTGGTAGCCACCATGCCCGAAGCCATCGTGGCTGAAACTGTCCCTCTATGAAACACAAGGTTAAGAGAAATGGTTAATTTGCCCCACTTTCTCACGGCAGTGCGATCCAACCAGAAACCGCAATCGCTTGACTTGCTCGGCCCTTCTGCCGGGCGGATAAATCTTGCCCCGGGAAGTTCCGCGAATATTTGGCGAGGCTTGCCTTTCCCGCCCTGCTCCACGGAAAGAACGGAAAGATTTACATTCCTTGTCGAGCGGATAGAATATGATTTTTGGGGGAATAGGTAATGGCTAAGCATAAGCTTCAGGAAAGAATGCAAAAATGGTCGGGCCGGACGGCCCTCTTGCTGGCGGCGGGTATATTTTCTGCCCAGCCTGTCCTCGCGCAGGACGCCGCCGCGCTGACACCGCACCAGCAGTTGGCGCGCGACATTTACAGCGATCTGATTGCCTTCCGGACCGCGCGTGGTCAGGAACAGGTCCCGGCGATGGTTTCCTATCTCGTCGAAAGGTTTGAAAAAGCGGGCTTTAGCGATGATGATATCCGCGTCACCGATTATGATAGCGACGGTGAAAAAACCCAGGGACTGATGGTTACCTATCGCGCCAAGCCGGGCAGTACCGCCAAGCCGATTGTCCTGCTCGGCCATATGGACGTGGTCGACGCGCTGGCCAAGGACTGGGTGCGCCCGCCGTTCACCCTGACCGAAGAGGACGGCTATTTCTTCGGCCGCGCCACGATGGACAATAAATATGGCATCACCAATCTGACTTCGACTTTCCTCCGCCTGAAGGCAGAGGGCTGGCAACCGTCGCGCGATCTGGTTCTGGTCTTTTCGGGCGACGAGGAGAGCGGCATGGTCTCGACCGAGGCGCAGGCGAAATATGTGGCGGAAAATATCGATCCGGCCTTCATCCTGAACAGCGATGCCGGCGGGATAGCGCTGGCGGAAGACGGAACGCCGGTCGCGTTTCAGGTGCAGTCTGCGGAGAAGACATACGCCACCTACGAGCTGACCGTGAATAATCCCGGTGGTCATTCATCCCGCCCGCGCGCCGACAATGCGATCTACGAACTGGCCGAGGCATTGGGAAAGATCGCCGCCTATAAATTTCCGGTACAAGCGACGAATTTAACCAGAAGCTATTTTGCTACCGCCGGAAAACTGACGCCCGGCGAGCTCGGGCAGGCGATGCTGCGTTTCGCGGCGGACCCGTCGGACGCTTCGGCAATCGCGACCTTGCAGGCCGATCCGGAGTCCGTCGGTACGCTGGGGACGACTTGTGTCGCCACGAAGTTGCAGGCTGGCCATGCAGAAAATGCCCTGCCGCAATCCGCTACGGCCACGGTCAATTGCCGGATATTCCCGGGCGTAGGCGCTGCGGCAACCGAGGCCAAGCTGAAGGAAATCATCGGTAATGACAATGTCACGTTCAAGCTGACAACCGATGTGACCGAAAGTCCTGAATCAAAGCTGCGCGACGACGTAAAGGCAGCGGTGCGCTACAGTCTCGACAAGAGATATCCGGGCCTGACCATTCTGCCTTATATGGAATCGGGCGGCACCGACGGCATGCACTACCGCGGCCTCGGCTATGACACGGTGGCGATTTCCGGTGCCGCGATGAAAGCCTCCGACATGTTCGCCCATGGTTTGAATGAACGCCTGCCGGTTGCCTCCTTTTATGGCGGACTGGATCACTGGTACTGGATCCTGAAGAAACTGGCAGAATGACGAAGGTTACGCTTCGCCAGAGAAGGATGTTTCTTTTGCCGGAAGCCTGACAACAAATCGCCAGCTATAACCGCGATATTGCGGGATAAATTCGCTGCGGGTGCCAGTCTCGCAGTCTATCTCGTCCAGAAAGCGTCGCAGATATTTGCGCGGCTCGACGTGAAACAGCGCCAGCCATTGCTGCAATATCCAGCGAAAGGGAGGCGGCAGCTTCTCCGACTGGCCGAAATCAACGATATGCAATTCCCCGCCCGGCTCGAGTAGAGCCACGGCCTGCCGGATCGCGCCCTGCCAGTCAGGGATCATCGACAGGCAGAAGGACAGGAATATCCGGTCGAACGTGCGGGCACCTTGCGGCATCGCCAGCGCCGGATTTTCGGCATCACCGTGGAACAGAGTGATCCGATCCTCCAGCTCGCTCTGCGCCAGATTCTTGCGTGCCGCTTTCAGCATTTCCGAGCTGATATCAAAGCCGTAAAATTCCGCGTCCGGCCAGACCCGCGCCGCCTGGACCAGATTGCGCGCGGTGCCACAGCCGATTTCCAGCACCCGGCCACCCGCCGGCGGTTGCAGCGCCTCGATCAACTGGTCCCGGCCTAGCAGATAATATTTGCGGGTCAGGTCATAGATACCGCTCTGGCTGCGATAGACACGATCCATCAGCTTCGCGTGGCGATCGCTCGCCCGCTTGCGCAAAATATCGTCCATCAGACTCATTTCAACCGGTATAAATGCATCGCGCCATAAATGGCCGAGCGGTCCTTGCGGGTCAGCGCCTGCGACAGCTCCGCGTCATAGTCCCAAGCGGAAAGCAGTTCGTCGGCAACCCGCCCCGGGAGCAAAGTCTCTTCTGCCGCGGTGCGGAACAACACCCGCGCGCCCGGCTTGGCGGTCCGGTCAATCTCGCTCCACAGCCGGTTGAGCTGCTGGTCGGTCATCCAGTCCTGTGCGTCGAGCAGGATATAGCGATCCATCGACCCGGCGTCCTGACTGGCAAGAAATTCGATGAAATTCTGATGCCGTATATCGAGCTTTCTGCTGCGTTCGCCAAGCCATGCAAAACTGTCTTGCTCCAGATAGGGCGGCACCGATCCGGGTTCGGCGCTCTGATAGGCGCGGCCAAAGGCCTGTTGCGCAAAATAATTGTCGGCCAGCGGAAAATCGCAGGCCAGCTTGCGGGTCCGTTCGCAAAGCACATCCGCCATATGCTTGTCACCGGCAAGCGCCCGATATTGCGCCGGCGGGATGCCGAGGCCGAACAAAGCCATCGGGTTGGAGCAAAGGAAGCGCATCAGCTTCTTCTGGAACAGCGGCCCGATATGCCGCTCGAACAATTCGATCTGTTCGTCGCGAGTCCGCGCCGCCATCATCAGCGACGGCTTTGCTCCGCCGAGCCGCCCGACAAAATGCACCAGACCGATGAAATTGCCCAGCAGGCCCTTGCGATAGAAACCCTTGGCAAAACCCTTGATCCGGCGCTGGCCGAAATGGTCGCGGCCATCCCAATATTTGCGGCTGGCCTCGTCCAGATGCGGCCGTAGCCGGTCGCGATAGACGGCGAGATTATCCTTGTGATCGGCCTGCCCGAAAAAGCGGAAGAAATCCTCGTGGCTGTCCAGCCGCTGCGCCGCCACGGATTTCAACCGGTTGAGCGCGATATGCGCGGCGTTGAGATCGACCGCAGTGATCTTCGCCGGATTGGCGCGCAAATAGGAGAGGGCGTTACAGCCGCCGCTGGCGATGGTGACGATATGATGGTCCGGCTGGATATCCAGCGCTTCCATATCGGCGACCGGGTCTTCCCAGATTTGCGGATAGACCAGCCCGCGAAAGGCCAGCGAGAAAGCCCGCTCGAGCACTCCCGCCTTGCTGGCACGATTCTGCAGGATCGCATCGTTCAATATGGTGGACTGTTTAATCGAACCCGCTTGTACGCTCATGGAGCCTCCCCGATAGTCTGGATGATCTCGGGGAATTTAGGCCGGTGCGGTGACGTAGAGGTGACCGGGGTGTGACAGGTTTGAGACGGCGATACCGGATATCGAATTCACATAATTCCAGCAAAACCCTAATCTAGGTTATTGAACAAACCAAGAACATATCTTACTGTCTGGTGATGTCCAAACTCTCCCGATCTGAAAAACTGGCGATTCTGGCTGATGCCGCAAAATATGATGCGTCCTGTGCATCCAGCGGATCGGTGAAGCGCAATTCAGCGAAATCGGGCGGCATTGGTTCGACCGGCGGCATGGGCATCTGCCACAGTTACGCGCCGGACGGGCGCTGTATTTCACTGCTCAAAATCCTGATGACCAACTATTGCATGTTCGACTGTCTCTATTGCATCAATCGCTCGTCGAGCAACGTGCGCCGAGCGGCTTTCACGGTGCAGGAGATTGTCGATCTGACGCTGGATTTCTACAAGCGCAATTATATCGAAGGCCTGTTCCTGTCCTCCGGGATCATCCGCAGCCCCGATTATACGATGGAGCAGCTGGTCGAGGTAGCGCGCCGCTTGCGGGTCGTGCACCGCTTCGGCGGCTATATTCATTTGAAAACCATCCCCGAGGCCGACCCGGAGCTGCTCAGACAGGCGGGGCAATATGCCGACCGGCTGTCGATCAATATCGAACTGCCCGACGATGAATCTATCGCGCGGCTGGCACCGGAAAAAGACGGCAAGCTGATCCGCCGGACCATGGACAATCTCGGCAAGCGGGTGCGCGAGGCCAAGGCGGAACGCAAGGCTTCGCGCAAGGCACCGCTGTTTGCGCCGGGCGGCCACAGCACCCAGATGATTATCGGTGCCGACGCGTCCGATGATGCCAAAATCCTGACAACCAGCAACGGGCTCTACGGCAGCTATGGTTTGAAGCGGGTCTATTATTCCGCCTTCAGCCCGATCCCGGACGCCAGCAGCAATTTGCCGGTGCAGGCGCCACCGCTGTTGAGAGAGCATCGGCTCTATCAGGCCGACTGGCTGCTGCGCTTCTACGGCTTTTCCGTCGCGGAAATCATGCAGGGCGGCACGGCGGGACAGCTCGACCTGAACATCGATCCCAAGCTGGCCTGGGCGCTGCAAAATCGCGCGCGCTTTCCGGTCAATATCAATCTGGCCGATCAGGAGAGCCTGCTGCGCATTCCCGGACTGGGCGGAAAGGGCGTCTGCAAGATATTGCAGGCCCGCCGTTTCACCGCCTTGCGGCTGACCGACCTCGAACGCATCTGCCAGTCGGTGAAAAAAATCTTGCCGTTCATTACGACGGTCGACTGGCATCCGGGCAAGCAGCTAGATTCCCTGAACCTTTACGACCGGCTGAAACCGCCCCCCGAACAGCTCAGTCTGTTTCCCGCCTGACGGTCGTGAATATGATGCCAGATTTTAGAGGCGGCAATGCTCTCGCCAAAAGCATTTACCGGATATCGCTCTCCAGCGAAGTCGATCTGGAAGGCTGGCGCGACCATGCGCGGCGGCTTTTGCAGGCAGGGATCGCGCCCGATCAGGTGACCTGGACAGTCGAAGGGCGCGGCAATAGCGGCGAATTGGATCTGTCACCACCAGCCGCCTTGCCGGAGAAAAGCAGCGGCCAGACCGCACGCTCGGTGCGTATATCCAAAACGCTGCTGTCGCTGATCAATACCGCGCTGCTGCACAGCAAGGAAGACCGTTTCGATCTAGCCTATCGTCTCCTCTATCGCGCCCAGTCTGTGCCGAGCCTGCACCGCAACCCCGCCGATGCCGACGTTCTGAAGCTGAACCGCTACGCGAAGGCGATCCGCCGCGATATCCACAAGATGCACGCCTTTGTCCGTTTCCGCAAAATCGGCGACAGCGAGGGCCGCGAGCAATTTGTCGCCTGGTTCGAACCGGACCATCATATCACCGAAGCGGTAGCGCCCTTTTTCCGCAACCGCTTTACCGGCATGGACTGGCTGATCGTCACCCCCGGCGCCAGCATCGCCTGGGACGGGCAGAAGCTCTCGGTCGGCCCCGGCGGTTGCAAGGATGACGTGCCGCAGGAAGACGTCGTCGAGGCAGAATGGCTGACCTATTATGCCAATATCTTCAACCCCGCCCGGGTCAAGATCAGCGCGATGAAGTCCGAAATGCCGATGAAATACTGGAAAAACCTGCCGGAAGCGGTGCTGATTCCTTCGCTGCTGGAACAAGCGGGCACGCGGGTCGAGGCGATGGTGGCGCACACGCCGAAGGATATGCTATTCAACTCGAGGATGGATGAACCCGCTGCAAATCTGCCAAACTCTCTGAATCGGCTTTATGCGCTGCTGGAACAGCAGGCCGACGCGCCGAGAGAAAAATTCTCCGACCGATTGATCCGCGGCATCGGTCCGGACCATGCCGATATCATGATCATCGGCGAACAGCCCGGCGATCAGGAGGACCGGGAAAGCAAGCCTTTCGTCGGTCCGGCGGGCCAATTGCTCGACCGCGCGCTGGAGCAGGCCCATATCGACCGGCAGCAGACATTCCTCACTAACGCCGTAAAACGCTTCAAATTCACCCCGCGCGGCAAGCGGCGCATCCACGAGACGCCCAATGTCGGCGAGATCAACTATTACCGCTGGTGGGTCGAACAGGAGATAAGGCTGGTCGATCCAAAGCTGGTTGTGGCGCTGGGAGCCACCGCCGCCCGGTGCCTGACCGGGAAGGCTGTCACAATCTCGCGCCATCGCGGCGAAATATTGCCCGGCGCGGATGGCCGGTCAGTGCTGATCACAGTGCATCCGTCCTATCTGCTGCGCATTCCCGACAAACAGGGCCGGCAGGTCGAATATGCTAAATTTGTCCGTGACCTGCAGCTGGCGAAAGATTTTGTCCGCTGAGACAAGCAGGGCTTTCCGCGACTTCCGCTATGACGCTGCCAGACCGCGCTGCAGATCGAGGCCGCTCGGTTCCTGAAAGGGACGCAGGCCGAATTCGGGCAGGATCGCGAGCATATGGTCGAAAATGTCCGACTGGATATCTTCATAGGCGTTCCAGTCGGTCGTGTTGGTGAAGCAGTAAATCTCTATCGGCAGGCCTTTCGGCGTCGGGTCGAGCTGGCGCACAAGCAGCGTCATATCTCCGGCGATCTGGCTGTTGGCGTGGAGATATTCGACCACATAAGCGCGGAATGTGCCGATATTGGTCACTCTGCGGGCATTGACCTCGTCGCGACCGGCTTTCTCGATCGGGGCATTCCATTCGCCGAGCTCTGCGCTTTTATGGCCGAGATATTCGTCCAGCAGCTGGAAACGGCGAAACGCTTCTTTTTCCTCGCGCGTCAGAAAACTGATGCCATTCTGGTCGATGAAGATCGACCGCTTGATCCGTCTCCCGCCCGCTTCGGACATGCCGCGCCAGTTCTTGAAGCTTTCCGAGATCAGGCGATGGGTGGGAATGGTGGTGATCGTCTTGTCCCAGTTCTGCACCTTGACCGTGTGCAGCGCGATATCGATGACATCACCGTCGGCATTCAGCGCCGGCATCTCGATCCAGTCACCGACGCGCAGCATGTCGTTCGAGGTGAGTTGTACCGAAGCCACCAGGGAAAGCAGCGTGTCCTTGAACACCAGCAGGACGACCGCTGCCATCGCGCCGAGGCCCGACAGGAGAAGCAATGGCGATTCATCCATCAGTGCCGCGATGATCAGGATGGCCGCGCCGACATAGAGAATGATCTTGAGCAGCTGGATATAGCCCTTGATCGGCCGGGTCGCGGAGCTCGGCCGATGCTCGTAAATGTCGTTGGCGAGGGTGAGCGCCTTGCTCAGTGCCATCGCGACGAACAGGATGATCGAGGCGGACACCACGTTGCTGACCAGGGTCACAACCGGCGCCGTCAAGTGGGGAACCGCGCCGATACCGTTTGAGATGATAAGCGCCGGCACGATATTAGCCAGCCGCGCCGCGACAGGCAAGGGCGTGAGGTCTTCATAGGGCATCCAGCGCGTGACAATCCGCAACACGATATGCTTGATGATGAAATTGCCGACCCACGCGATCGCCAGGAGTATACCGATGCCGACCAGCGTTTGGCCCGAGGGCGCGAGGTTGGGAAGGAAGGGGATGCTGTCTATGATGGAAAGAGTTTCACTCTGGAACTGCTGCATGGTGTCATGCCCGCAAGATGACGGGCTCTGTCTCCGCTTTTGGGGGATGTGAGGGGAGCCCGAATTATGACCGGCGGCCCCGTCAGTGTCAACCGAAGCGAACCAGAGCGTTTCCCCTCTCGACATCTCGCTCGCCGTGCTATTAGATATATTGATAAACCCCCGATGGTCAGGAGATACATGACTTTCTTCAACACCGAACTGACCTTGCTTGTCCTAGGCGTGATATTGTTCACGACCGTGCTGGCCGGCACCTTGTCCAGCCGGTTCGGCTTTCCGGCGCTGATCGGATTTCTTGGCCTCGGCATGTTGGCCGGCGTCGACGGACCCGGCGGTTTCTATTTTGAAAATTTCGAACTGACCCAGGGCATCGGCATCGCCTGTCTGCTGTTCATTCTTTTCTCCGGCGGCATGGGCACCGACTGGCGCGACGTCCGGCGTATGGCGGCGCCGGCCTTGCTCCTGGCCACCATCGGCGTCGTGATTAGTGCAGCTATTGTCGCGCTCTCCGCGATTTTCATATTGGGCTTCGGCCCGCTGCAGGGCGCTTTGCTGGGCGCGGTCATCGCATCGACCGACGCAGCGGCGGTATTTGCCGTACTGCGTAGCTCGGGTCTAGATCTTCACGGCGATGTGCCGGCGCTGATCGAGACCGAATCCGGGTCGAACGATCCCATGGCTATCTTTCTGGTCGGCGCGTTGCTGTTCCTGATAGAAAGCCCCTCGGCTTCGCCTCTCCAGCTGGCACCCGATTTCGTCATCCAGATGGTGATGGGGGCGATCGTCGGTGTCGGCGTCGGTTTTGCCATGCCGGAAATCCTGAAACGCGGCGGCTATCAGCAAGGAGGGCTGGCCTTTGTCATTTCGATCGCCGCGGCGCTGATCGCTTTCGGCCTTGCCGAACTCCTCGCCGGCAACGGTTTTCTCGCCAGCTATCTGGCTGGCATCGTCGCCGGGAACAGGACCTATGCCGCCAAGGAGACCGTGTCCGGCTTTCAGGACGGAATGGCCTGGCTGTCGCAGGTGGTGATGTTCTTCACCCTTGGTTTATTGGTCACGCCGTCCAATCTCGCTCCGGTCATCATACCGGGGCTTTCGATCACCTTCATCCTGATGTTTGTCGCCCGGCCGTTGAGCGTTTTCATCTGCCTCGCACCGTTCCGCCAGTTTGACTGGCGATCGAAGCTGTTCGTGTCCTGGGCAGGGTTGCGCGGGGCGGTGCCGATTGTCCTCGCGACATTCCCGATGGTCGCCGGAGTGCCGGGCGCTTTCGCGATTTTCAATGTCGTCTTTTTCGTCGTGCTGCTGTCCAGCATCATCCAGGGGCCGACGATCAAATGGGCGGCCGACCGGCTGGGCGTCAGAAGCTGATCTGGTTTGCCATGGAAGCTCCTGCGATCATCCCCATGATTGAGGATGACCGCAGGAGAAAATCACCGGTGAGTCCGGTCTAGAAACCAAAGCCCAGAGAAAAACCGATAGCCGTTTCGGCAAGATAGATATTCGCTTCGCCACCACCAAAGGGGGCCGGGATTGATCCGGATCCGTTCACCGTCTGGCGCGGCGCGCGCATCGCATAGCCGGTGATTTCGAATTTCTCCGATGCCTTATATGTCGCACCCACGGTGTAGTGATCGCGCACGACACCGGGTGCCAGCACATTGAGCAAGGTCTCCGATTGCGGGATCGGGTTGGCGGAGCGGCCATAGCCGGCGCGCAGGGCAAGCCTGTCGCTGGCCTGATAGACCGCGCCGAATTTCCACACGTCAATGTCGTTCCAGCCGAAGCCGGGGCCGTCATCCGCGCCAAAGGGGACGCCCTGCAGCAGCGAGGCAATCGGGTTGCCGACCGAATTGACGTCGGAATATTCGATATGCTTGAAGTCCGCGCCCAGTGTCAGCTTTGGCGTCGCGTCGACCGATACGCCCACGCCCCAGGAGGCCGGCATGTTGAAACCGCCCTGTTCGGCGAACAGCCCGGCATAGCGCTCAAACTCGGTGGTCCAGACTTTCGACTGGTAGAAAGCACCGACGCGCAGATTGTCACCAAAGGAACCGAGGTAGCCGACGCGGAAGCCCGCGCCAAAGGCCCAGTCCTCGCCGCGATTGGTGAAGTTCGCGGGGTCCTGCGAATTGGCAGCAAACGGCTGGATGCCATTGGCTTCAAAGCTCTGCACCACGAAATGCGGCGACACGCCGAGGCTCTGTCCTTCCGCGATCTCGACCGCAATCGTCGGTGCAATTGAAATCTGCCGCAAGTTCACGCCCGCGGAACCAGTGGCACCGAAACTGGCGAAGGGATTGCTCTTGTAATCGGTGTTCATGCCGCCATTGCCGTTGACCGCAATGCCGATCGAAACCGTATCGGACAGCGGCCGTACATAAGCAAATTCCGGCAGGATGAAGGGATTGGCGTCATTGCCCGAATAGACCCCGTCGAGCCCCGCCTGATTGCCGATAATCTCGGACCCGCGATCGGGAATGAATATCTCGAAACCGACATCCAGCCGGTGCTCGATAGCAGTCGCCGAAGCCGGGTTGGTGGCGATCCCGAACGCATCTTGCGGCATCGCAATGGCCACGCCGCCAGCGCCCTTGGACTTGGCACCGACACCGTTGACGAAATAGCCGTCGGTCGCCTGCGCTGTACCCGGCATGCAAAGCGCTGCACCGGCGAGCAGGAGGCTGGCGAAGGAGGATATCCGGCGGCCGGAGGCGCGTGAGACAAAACGGGACATGACGATGTGACTTTCTATTGCTGTTCCGGCGCAACGGGAGAGGGTGTTTGCCGGTGCTCGCTCCTAGCGATTGCGAGCCCCGCCCAGCAAGCTAGGAAAGATTGCGGGCGACGTAGCTGTGCTTGGCGGGAAGGAGGTCTCTTTCGCTGATGACAAGCTGGAATCTACCCCCTAACAGGCGCCGATGGAATCGATCCGCACCCTGATCCGCAAAAACGGTACGCTGGCAGCCTGCCTGCTCGCCGTGACGTTGCTGTTCAAGCTGCTGGTTCCGACGGGCTATATGGTCTCGAGCGACAATATGGTGCTGACCGTCATTATCTGCTCGGATTCCACCAGCGAACAGCTGACCCGAGAGATATTGATCCCGATGAAAGGATCTACCGGCGCGGAGCATGAGAAGGGCAAAAGCAAATGCCCTTATACCGGTCTGACGAAAGGTGCGATCGCTGGTGCTGACCAGGCGCTGCTGGCATCGGCTATTGCCTTTGTGCTGGCGCTCGGCTTTGCGCCGCAGACATCGACGGATGTGCGCGACACGCCGCGCCTGCGGCCACCATCAAGAGGGCCACCACTGGCTGCCTGACGCAGCCCTCTGGTTAAATCTAATGTGCGAAAACGGCGGCGGATCGGCACGATCCCTATCGCCGCACGCCATATATCCAACCTGCTCCGGCTGCGTTCAAAACATCCCATCATGTTTGAACTCATCAGTATCGGATTACCCATCATGAAGACTTCCAATCTTGCGCTTGCCGCAGGTCTAATATTTTCCGTCAACACCGTCCCCGCTCTTGCCGAAGTTTCAGGAGACGGCAGTGACGCTTCTACTGCCGCCGCCAACAGCGAACGACCGGCCACAAGCAAGCTCGACACCAGTTTCTCGGTCGGCGAAATCGTCGTCACAGCACGGGGCATGGCGGGCAGCACCGACAATGTGCTGACGTCGGTCGACAGGCTCGGCGGCGATGTCGCGCAAAATGCCGACGTCGACAATGTCTACGAACTGATCGGCCAGATGCCGGGCATCCTGGTGACCGACTTCAACCAGGGCACGACCAGCGGTAAATTTTCGATGCGCGGCTTCAATGGCGAGGGCAATATCAACGCGGTCAAGCTGCTGATCGACGGCATCCCGTCGAACAGCAACGACGGCAATATGCCCTATATCGACATGGCCTTTCCGCTGAACATTGCCGGTATAGAAGTGGTCCGCGGCACCTCTGACCCGCGCTATGGTCTGCACGCGATTGCCGGTAGCGCCAATATCATCACCCGCTCCGGCGGCACCTATGTCGAGGCGCGTGGATCCGCTGGCAGCTACAACAGTTTCGAAGGTCAGCTGGTCGCTGGACTGGAAAGCGGCAATATCACCCAGAATTACCAGATCGCCTATCGCGAGAGCGATGGCTATCGCGACCATAGTGACAGCCAGCGGTTCAGCCTGTCGGGCAAGTGGGGATTGGCGCTGGGCGAAGACGTCAAGCTGGGCGCCATCGCGCGTTACTATGACGCGGATGCGGAAGAGCCCGGCTATCTGACCTTTGCCGACAGCCGCGCCAATCCGCGCATGACCAACGATTATAACGAATCCGACGGCGATTCCCGGGGTTTGCAACAATATGCGCTGACCCTCGATGCCGCCTTGTCCGACCGGCTAGACTGGTCCAGCCTCGCTTATTACAACCGCTTTCGCGACGACCGCTATGTCAAATTCTCCGCCGGAGCATCGCAGCAGCGGCGCCTGACGCAGGAAGACCAATATGGTGTTTCAACGGCGCTCCACTGGCACGGCGATCTGTCCGGCATGCCCTTGATGCTGGAGGCCGGTGGCAATATCGAATGGCAGGACAATCGCTCGGCCCGCTGGCTTTCGGTCGAGCGCGTGCCAACCAGCCAGACCCGCGACCAGCAGTTCGATCTTTCTGTCGGCGGCGCCTATGTCCAGGCGATCATCGAACCGGCGAGCTGGCTTCGGATCACGCCCGCCTACCGGGTCGACTGGGTCGGCGGCGATTTCGACAATCTGCTGAACGACACGTCTGCTCCGATCAACGATTATGGCAGCATCGACCAGCCCAAGCTGTCGGTCGCCGTATTCCCGGCCGATGGCGTCACGCTTTACGGCAACTGGGGCAAGACATTCCAGATCGGTCTGGGGTCGGGCGCCTATCTGATCCCGCCGCGCCAGATCGACCTGTCCCCGTCGATCAACACCGGCTGGGAGCTGGGCGCGAAATATCAGCTTGGCGACATGCTCGAGGCACGGGTTGCGTATTGGGAGCAGAGCGCAACCGGAGAAATCGCGCGCAAGCTCAACGATCCGCTCGGTGATTTCGAGAATGTCGGCGGCACCGACCGCAACGGCGTCGATGTTCAGCTGAGCGTCAAGCCGATGGCGGGCCTGTCCTTGTGGGGCGCTCTGTCCTGGCAGAAAGCCGTCATATCGGTGCCATCGCCAGCGACGCCGGAGCTGGCCGGAAACGAGATTAACCACACGCCGCGCTGGCTGTGGTCCGGCGGGATTGCATATTCTCCGCTGGAACCGCTGACTCTGTCTCTGACCGGACGCGGGCAATCCTCTTACTATCTCACCACCGCCAATGCGGAAGGCAAATGGGGGGATCTCAATGTGTTTGATGCCAGCATCTCCTATCGCCTGAACGCGCATGTCGAATTCGGGCTGGCGGTCAGGAATCTGACGGACAGCTATTATGAATATGTCTGGTGGGACGGCTCGCAGACGCTGCACAGCCCGGCCAATGGCCGCAATGTCACCGCCAGCGCCCGGCTGCGCTTCTGATGCAGTTCAGGGGAGACCGGCTGCGCCGCGCCGTGCGCACGCTCCATCTCTGGCTGGGACTGGGCATTGGCGGCCTGCTGGTCTTGCTGGGCCTGACCGGCTCGGTCCTCGTCTTCTACCCGGAGCTGGATGCACTGCTGCATCCGGCAATCCGGGCGGAGGCGAACGCCCCGGTTGCCGGTGAACCCGACTGGGACCGCACTCTGGCCACCGTCCGCAAGGCCTATCCGGACAAACAGGGCCCGTGGCGGTTCGAGGTGACCGGCGAGGCGAGCGCGATCCCCGCGCGCTATTACAACCCGCCGGAGCGGGCCGGCCATGCATTCCGCCCGATGATGGTCTGGATCTCTCCCGATGGCGGGCAGGTGCTGCGCCGCGACTATTGGGGCGAATATGCCATGACCTTCATCTATGATCTGCATTACCGGCTGCTGCTCGGAGAGACCGGCGGCACCGTGCTGGGCTGGCTGGGCTTTGTCCTGCTGGCCCTGTTGCTCAGCGGCCTCTGGGCCTGGTGGCCCAAGGGATCGTGGAAGAAGGCGCTGCGGTTCAAACGCGGCGCCCACCCGCAGCGGAGCCTGCGGGACTGGCACAAGCTGACCGGTCTGTCGGGGCTGCTGTTTCTGCTGATCCTGACAGTGACCGGAATCATGCTGGCGCTACCGGAGGAAAGCGACACCGCGCTTGCTGCCTTCGGCTTGTCGGTCGACGCCATGCCCCATGTGCATCCAGTCACGGTCCCGTCCGCGGAGCCCGTAAGCGTCGCCCAAATCGTCCGCGCAGGCCGCGCCGCCCTGCCGCAGGCCCGTCTCTCCTGGATCGAAACACCACCGGCAGAGGGCGGCCATTTCCGTTTGCGCATGCAGGCCCCCGGCGACCCCAGCTTCCGCTTCCCGCACAGCTATGTCTGGGTCGACAGCAACAGTGGCGAGGTTGTGGCGGTTCATGACATGCGGCAGGCGCAGGCCGGCAGCATGGTCAACAACTGGCTGCACCCTTTGCACGAAGGGTCAGCAGGCGGTCTGGCCGGACGAATATTGGTCGCGCTGTGCGGACTGCTGCCGGGCGTGCTGTTTGTCACCGGCGTCTTGCGATGGCGATCGAGGCGGCGGGGGTGAGGCCCTATTCGGTGCCTCACCCGATATAATCACCGCACCTCAACTATCATCATGTCCGGCGGCAAGCTGGGTCAGTTTGATGAATTCCTGCCGCCAATAGCCATTGGGCGATCCGGCCAGCCGGGCAACCTGATCAAAGGAATAATCGGCGAGCTTGCTGTCGCCGCGCAATTTCTGCCCGAAGGCTGCAACCGCAATCGCGAACGCAAGATCACCTTTGGGTTGCGGCGCATTGTTCAGGGATGCGCTGCTGATGGTCTGGGCAATCAGTTTCGACTTGTCACCGTCCGGGGATTTGTAGCGCAACTTCAGATAGGCCATTTCCTCGCCCTTCACCGCTGTGCCAGCCGTGGTTTTTGAATAGCGCCGGTCGCCGATCCAGCCAGATTTGCCGGCCGGAATGACCTCATAGATAGCGGTAACCTGATGGCCGGCACCGATATCTCCGGCATCGATCCGGTCATTGTCGAAGTCCTCCTCGCGCAGCGCCCGGTTCTCATAGCCGATCAGACGATATTGCGAGATCACCGCGGGGTTGAATTCAATCTGGATTTTGACATCCTTGGCGATGGTGAACAGGGTCGACGTCATCTCTTCGTCGAGCACTTTGCGCGCCTCCATCGCATTGTCGATATAGGCATAATTGCCGTTCCCGACATCGGCGATCTGCTCCATCATCGCTTCGTTATAATTATTCTGGCCAAAACCGAGCGTGGTCAGCGTGATGCCGCTCTCGCGGTTCTTCTCGATCAACTTGATCATGTCGTCCTGACTGGTGATTCCGACATTGAAATCGCCGTCGGTCGCCAGGATCACCCGGTTGACACCGCCTTTGACGAAATGGTCCCGTGCGGTCTTGTAGGCAAGTTTGATACCGGCACCGCCAGCGGTCGAGCCACCCGCATCGAGTCGGGCCAGCGCCTCCTTGATCTCGCGGCTATTGCTGGTCGGTTCGAGCACGATCCCGGCGGCGCCCGCATAGACGACGATCGAAACCTTGTCGCGGGCGGACAGCTTGTTGGCGAGCATCCCCAGAGCTGTCTTCACCAGCGGCAGTTTGTCGCTCTGCTGCATGCTGCCCGAAACATCGAGCAGAAAGACCAGATTGGCCGCCGGGCGCGTTTTGTGGTCGAGATCATAGCCGCGTATGCCGATCCGCAGCAGCCGGCTCTGGTCGTTCCAGGGGGATCGCGCCAGTTCGCTGGACACGCTGAACGGGACATCGCGACTGGCGGGTTTCGGATAGTCGTAGCGGAAATAATTGACCATTTCCTCGGTCCGGACCGCGGCTTCCGGCGGCAACCGGCCCGCAGTCAGAAAGCGGCGCGTGTTCGAATAGCTGCCGGTATCGACATCGACGGAGAAGGTGGAAACCGGTTCCAGCTGCGCCAGCTTGACGTCGGACACCGGCTCGCCATCATAGCGTTCGCGGTCTTCTTTCGGGATCGCAATCGGATCGCGCAAGGATGGCTGGTAGCGGTAGACCGTGGTCTGCAGGTCCGGCTGTTTGCCGTAAATCTGTACGCCATTCTGATCGATGATGATGGCAGTTGAAGGCGATGGAGCCGCAACCACGCCCGGCGCATAGGCCACTGCGCCAGCATGTTCCGCCTCGGCCTCCTCTGGCATGACAGGCATGTCCAGTTGCATTGGCGGCGCATAGGTTTTCGACGCGGACTGCTTGTCGGAAGAACAGGACGAGATGATCATCGTCAGGGCGATAGCATGGACACAGGCGGTCATGCCGGCAGGAAAAGCGATGCTTCCGGGGGGCGTTCTCATTAATTCTCTCCTCGCGAATAAAATGATATAACGTAACATATATGATCATTGGCAACATGAATGGGAGATGAATGGATGGGGGTGTTGTGCTACCAATGATATGCGCATAAGATATGCACATGTGAACTCGAGGGAATGCTCCATGACTATGCCCACACGTCAGCAAGGCCCGAAACGGCGCCCGGTAAACCTGTCCATTCGTGACGATATATTGAGCGATGCCAAGGCCTTGAACCTCAATGCTTCCAAAGCGGCAGAGGCCGGTATTGAAGCGGCGATCAAGCAGGCGCGCGAAGCAAACTGGCTGGCCGAAAATCAGGATACAATCGCGGCCCATAACCAGCGTGTCGTGGAATCCGGCCCGCTGCTGATTCCGGACTGGGCCGACGATAATGGCGCGGTTTGACGTTTATGCGCTGAACCGCGCGGAGGTGCCTTATGTGCTGGAGGTGCAGGCCGACCTGCTGTCCGATCTCGCCAGCATTGTGGTAGTGCCGCTGGTCCCCTGGGACAGCGCCAAGGCCGAAACCATGCGCAAACTGAAACCGCAAATCACCATAAAGGGGCAAGACTACTGCCTGATGACCACCGACATCGGCACCCTGCGCCGCGCGTCATTGGGCAAGCCGGTGGTCAATGTAGAGGAGAACTATCGCGCGGTGATTGTCGATGCGCTGGATTTTCTGTTTCAGGGGTTTTGAATTAGGGGCAATTTTGTGGAATAATTGAATATACTGTCATTCTAACTCCGCATAACAATATAAAAAAGGCCGACCACAAGCTAAAGATAGTCATGGGAAGATAAGCCATAACAAATTACTTTGTTAGTAAAGGACAAAAATGCGATATTTTTAGCTTATTTCATCTGTAAAGGAAATATCGTTTCTGGTAATTATGTTTTCGAATCTTACGTAAGTTGTTCTGAAGTTTTTAAATATCGTTGTATCTCAGGGGAAAATATATGCTGTATAAAAGAATTATTGAGGGAGGAACGATCAACGAACCAGAAGGGAAGCCGGATCCTCAATTTGCACTTCCGTCGACGGTAAACTGGATGCGATCACTGCGCATTTTGATTGACGAAATCGGAGTGAATTACAGCAACGCGCAGGTTTTCTATCAACAACACGGCAAGCGGAGCATGGACGCTCTCGTCGAAAATACTGTCATGGAGCAACTTTTTCTCGGGCTCCACCATCTTTCTGCCTTGGAAAGTATGAAGGGTAATACCCCGTCGGCCGACTACGCTCGCGTTGGTATACTTGCTTGGTATTATGGGATAGCAAATGCTGCCAGTGCGATGATTGCGGCACAGAACGGATCGTTTCAGGAAGACCATGCGGGAACGGCTAAAATGTGGGATGCTGATATCGCCGCGCGTGGCCTGGCAATGGAACCGTTTAGTTGGCGGGTCAGCAGTTTGATCGAAGCATCATACAAGGCTGAAGTCCAAGCCTACCGTGCAGGAAGTTCCGGCAATCTTCAAACCACACCCTACACGGCGACTGACGCTCGGGGTGCCGCTGCCGGCTATCTGTCCGGTTCGGCCAAATGGCACGTTTGGAAAATCACAGAGGATGTTCGAAAAACGTCACCTTTCAAAGAGCTTGGTGTGGTTAACTTTCGGACTAAGGCTGCACGCAACTTGCGGGATGCGCGTCTGTTGCCTCGCACAATGGGATTTGTGCATCAGGCTTCACGTTATCGAGGTAAAGCGAACTATCGCGAAGCTTTGTTTCTTGCCTATGGCAGCAGTACGGAAACAACTCTTCAAGGATTTGTTGCAGATCAAACATCGGTTCTGAGAGCTTTTCTGGCGATGGCTGGAGCGTTTGCCTCCCGTAAGCTAGGGAAAACTTTATGGGCTGAATTTGTAGCCGACGTTGAGGCCAATCGAGCTTTTTCAACCAGTGCGATAGGCGTGTGGAGCTGATCTGCTATCCTGAACTACGGTGCCAATTTCCTAAATACACCAATTCCCTCTCCCTCAAGGGAGAGGGTTGTGCAGACTTGGCAGCCTGCTGCCTGGTCGGAGCTGGGTGAGGGTTTACCAGACCGCAGTGGCACAAACCCACCAACTGAACACCCTCATCCAACTTCGCCAAATCCTTCGGATAAGGCTTCGTATCCTTCTCCCTCACGGGAGAAGGTGGAAAAATGCTGTCCTACACCATGTCCGATCGCTTATTATCTCCACCGCTCCGCGCCATGCGCGGGACAGGCTTTTTGACAATCTGGATAGGATCGCGGCGCTGGCGGCTGGGTGCATATTTCTATCGGACCGATTTGGGTGGCAATCCTAAAGGTCACACTCGGTGACCGGCGGATTCCCTACAAAGGCAGGATTTCTGCGGCCTGAGGACAAAGGTGACAGAAAATAAAACCAGACGTCTGTGTAAAGTTCGCGGAGAGCCACAGAATTGGTCAGGCTCGCACGAAGACACAAAGCCACGAAGGCTGGCAACACAAGCGCAATCTCTTAGCGCCTTCGTGGCTTCGTGCGAGTCCCATAAACCCGCTCCCTACAAAAGGGCAGGTGAGAACCGTTCCTTGGCCCGAAGTTTGACAAACTTTGGAGCGCAAGCCCGCGAAAAAGCCTAGTTGCCCGCTTCCCGCGCAACCTCGCGCCAGCCGATATCGCGGCGACAAAAGCCGCTCTCGAAATCGATCTGGTCGACCGCCGCATAAGCCTTGGCCTGCGCCTCGGTGGCATTGGCGCCCAGCGCAGTGACACTCAGCACGCGGCCGCCGCTGGCGACCAGCGCGCCGTCGACTTCCGCGGTACCGGCATGGAATATCTTCGCGTCCTCGCGCTCGGCTCGCGCCAGATTCTGGATCTTGCCGCCTTTTTCGGGTGTCGCGGGATAGCCCTTGGCGGCCATCACCACAGTGAGCGCGGTTTCGGGGGCGAAGACCGGGGCGCTGGTCTGGGCGAGATCGCCCTTGGCGGTGCGCATCATCAGCTTGGCGAGATCGCTTTCCAGCCGCATCATCAGCACCTGGCATTCCGGGTCACCGAAGCGGGCATTATATTCGATCAGCTGCGGGCCGCTCTCGGTCAGCATCAGCCCGGCGAACAGGACGCCGCTATAGGGCGTGCCCTCGGCGGCCAATGTGTCGACGGTCGGCTGGATGATCTGCTCCATCACCTGCTTCTGCAGAGCGGCGGTGAGGACAGGGGCAGGGCTGTAAGCGCCCATGCCACCGGTGTTAGGGCCAGTATCGCCTTCGCCGACGCGCTTGTGGTCCTGCGCCGAGCCGAAGGGCACGACATTCTCGCCGTCGGTGATCGCGAAGAAACTGGCTTCCTCGCCGGTCAGAAATTCCTCGATCACAACTTCGGCGCCGGCCGCGCCGAAGCTGCCGTCGAACATATCGGTGATCGCGGCCTCGGCTTCGTCGCGGGTCTCGGCGATGATGACGCCCTTGCCGGCGGCCAGCCCATCGGCCTTGATCACGACGGGGATGGAAAAACCGTCGAGCGCCTTGAGAGCGTCTGCTGCACTGGTTGCACGGACATAGCCGGCGGTGGGAATATTGGCGCGGGCGCAAAGGTCCTTGGTAAAGCCCTTCGAGCCTTCCAGCTGCGCAGCCGCCTTGTCGGGGCCGAAGACGAAAATATCGGCGGTGCGCAGGCTTTCGGCGAGACCGTCGACCAGCGGCGCTTCCGGGCCGACGACGACCAGATCGATGTCATGCTCGCCGCAAAACAGGATGACTTCTGCATGGTCGATGATGTCGAGCGCGACCAGATCGCAATGCTGGGCGATGCCGGGATTGCCGGGCGTCGCGTAAAATTTCCCGAGCGAAGGGGATTGCGCCAGCTTCCAGGCCAAGGCATGTTCGCGGCCACCCGAACCGATCAACAGGATATTCATGGACGATTCCCTCTCATTAGACGCGAAGCTCCTAGCCGAGAGCGGGCAGGGTGACAACGCCCCGCCTTTGTCGGTTTCGGAAATTTCCGGAGCGCTCAAGCGGGTGGTCGAGGATCGCTTCGGCTATGTCCGGATCAGGGGCGAAATCTCGGGCTTCAAACGGGCCGCTTCCGGCCATGTCTATCTGGCGCTCAAGGATGACAAGGCGGTGATCGACGGGGTGATGTGGAAGGGCAATGCCGGACGGCTGCCGTTCCGGCCCGAGGATGGCATCGAGGTCGTCGTCTCGGGCAAGCTCACCACCTATCCCGGCCGTTCGAAATATCAGGTCGTGATCGACAAGATGGAACTGGCGGGCGAGGGCGCGCTGATGGCCCTGTTCGAGAAGCTCAAGGCCAAGCTGCTCGCCGAGGGGCTGTTCGAACAGGACCGCAAGAAAGCTATCCCGTTTCTGCCGAAGACCATCGGCGTCGTCACATCGCCAACCGGTTCGGTGATCCGCGACATCCTCCACCGTCTCGCCGACCGCTGCCCGAGTCATGTCATCGTCTGGCCAGTGCTGGTCCAGGGCGAAGGCGCGGCGAAACAGATTGCCCACGCCATTCGCGGCTTCTCCGAGATGGCGCCGGACGGCCCGGTCGCCCGGCCCGATCTGGTGATCGTCGCCCGCGGCGGCGGATCGATCGAGGACCTGTGGAGCTTCAACGAGGAAATCGTGGTCCGGGCGGTCGCGGATTGCTCGATCCCGATTATCTCTGCCGTGGGCCACGAGACCGATACAACGCTCTGCGATTTCGCCGCCGACCTGCGCGCGCCGACGCCGACCGCTGCCGCCGAAATGGCGGTGCCGGTGCGAGCGGAATGGCTGGCCACGCTGTCTGAGGCCAAGGCGCGGATGGCGCGCAGCGTGCAGCGCAGCCTGAACACCGCGCAGGAACGGCTGGAGGCGCAGCGGCGCCTGATGCCCGCATTGACCGATCTGCTCCGCCCCCATCAGCAACGGGTCGACGAGACATCCGAGCGGATGAAATATGGCATGAGCCAGAATATCGCCCACGCCCGCAGCCGCTTTGCCAACAGCGCCGGGGCCTTGCGACCATCCATATTGAAGCAGCGGCTGGCGCGGTCTCAGGAGCAATATAATCGGCTCGATTTGCCCGTAAGTTTGGTGCAACGTCCGCTCGACGAGGCGCGGCAGCGGCTGGACTCGCTGTGGCGGCTGGCGCAGCAAGTCTCTCCCGATGGTCCGCTCAAGCGCGGCTATGCCCGCGTCTCCGGTCCGGACGGCAGCCTGATCGCCAATCGCGCCGCCGCGATAAAGGCGGGCGATCTGGATCTGCATTTCCAGGACGGAATCGTTGGCGCGACCGTGACGGACAAGGCGCCAGCCAAGCCATCCGCCAAGCCAAAGCCCTCTCAACCGTCGGCCAGCCGAGTGAAAAAACCTGCGGATGACAGGCAGAAGGATTTATTCTAGGGGAAATTGCGGTAGGATTGGCCCATTGTGGCGATCATGACCGTAAATCGCAGGTAAAGGATCGAGGGAGTATAAGCATCCTATGTTAATGTCCAATCGCAACAAGGTGGCAAAGCTGCACTATATGCCGAACGGTTTCCGGCCGATGTCCGCGGGCGACCATGTGCTTTGCGCGGTCACCGGAGAAGCAATCCCGCTCGACGAGCTCCGCTACTGGAGCGTCGAAAAGCAGGAGCCTTATGCCACGGCACAGATTTCGGCCCACGCCCATCTGCCGGAAAGCGAAAAGTGATCAGACGGTTTAAAGCTGCCCTGTGTCTTTTGACGATCTCGGCTGCCGCTGCGCCTGCGGCAATCGTGTACGCCGAAACCGCTGAAACCGACGACTCCGAACAGTCGGCGTTTCGCGAAGCGGTCAAATTCGGTTTTACCGGCGAAGCAATCCAGGGCGGCGTCATGATCGGCGACGCGCCCGCCGGAACCCGTAGCCTGGCTTTTGACGGCGAGCCGGTCCCGTTCGACGAGGATGGCAAGTTCATTATCGCCTTCAACCGCGATGCAGGTCAGGCCGCGGAACTGGTGGCGACGCTGGACAATGGCGAGACGGTGAGGAAATTCATCAGTGTCGCACCGCGCAAATGGAAGATCGAACATGTAAATATCAATCGCCGTGCGCGGACGGCCAGCGAATCATTCAAACGGCGACGCGCGCCCGAACTCGCCCGGATCAACGCTGCGCGTAGCGCCACGAATGAAAGTGATGGCTGGCGGCAGACGTTCATATGGCCGGTCAAGGGCCGTATCTCGGGTATGTTCGGCAATCAGCGCATCTATAACGGCGATCCCGGCAGCTATCACAGCGGTGTCGATATCGCGTCTCCGACCGGTACCTATTATGTCGCACCCGCCGATGGCGTGGTGACGCTGGCGGCATCCAGCCCGTTCACGCTGGAGGGCAATCTGTTGATGATCAATCATGGCATGGGGCTGAACAGCGCCTTTCTGCACGGTTCCGAGATACTGGTCGAGGAAGGTCAGGAAGTGAAGCGCGGTGAGCCGATTGGCCGGATTGGTTCAACCGGCAGCGCAACCGGCCCGCATTTGCACTGGTCGATGAAATGGAACGCAGCCCGGATCGACCCGATCCTGCTGACCGGGCCGATGGACTGATTTCTACTGACGTTTCGGTGAGGTCAGTAGAGGATCATTCTACCCGCTTTACCCTAATCGACCGCTGTCCGTTGATGCTGGCCAAATAGCTTCCGATGGCGCCGGTCTTGATCAATATCGAGTCGCCGCTCCGCGGTTCCGAATTCAGCCGGATCGTGTCTGTCTGCTGCCAGCGGCCACCTTCTTCCAGCGTCAATATCCACTTGCCGTAACCGAATTGCCGGGCGGACACTATGGTCGTTTCGAGCTGCTCGATGCGCTCTTCTTTGTCTTTATCGTCCGATCCCCCGCCAAATAGCCGGATTTTGGGAAGCGAGAAGCCAAAAAGGCCACGGCGTGCTTCCTTGATCTGTTCGCGATCGGCGATAACCACTTCCCGGCTTTCCTGTGCAGCAGCCAGTGTCGATACTTTCTGGTCATAACAGGACAGGCGGGCCGTCGTGTCTGTCACCTTCTGGCAATCTATAACATCCTGGAAAATTGCCGGTGGCGGCGTATTTTCGCCATCATCCTTCGCCAGTGCCGGTGCGGGCGAGGCAGTGAGCAAGGCCGCGCTGCACGCCAATGCTGTTTTGCCAATAATATCGTTCATGATGATCTCCATCCTCTTCTGATGAGCTGAAATGATAGCGATCTATGCCGCATATTGGACATGAATTAAACATCGGTGTAAAAATCCACAACCGAATAATGGCCGGAAAACGGCTTTTAGGCCTACGCTCAAACTGTGGCAAAATAGTTACATTGTCTACAAAATCCGCTCGGGTTGCTGAACAGAAGCTTTACAGCACCGCCATCGATGTTGCATCGGAGCGGCAATTCGACGGATCAATCATTGCGTTTGGGGCGCAGAGATTACCGTCGGTCAACAACCGGGGCAGGCCATGGTGGTTTGTTTCTCCAGAATAAGGGACTGGAATATAATGACAAAATTTACGAAGCTAAAAGCGACCGTAGCACCAATGGTGCTGGGAATCGCTATGGTATCTGTACCTGCCTTCGCGCAGGAAGCAGGCGCCGCTGATGAACAACCTGGCGAATTGATTGTTGTTACCGGTTCGCGCATCGCGTCGGCAACGGTCGAATCTGCTGCTCCGCTGCAGATTGTCACCGCTGAATCGATCGATGATGCCGGTGTCACCAACGTTCAGGAACTCCTCCTTGAAAACCCAGTTTTCGGTACGCCTGGTCTTAGCCGCACAAACTCCGCATTCCTGACTTCAGGTACCGGTGTTGCAACGGTTGATCTTCGTGACCTCAGTTCCGACCGTACATTGGTTCTCGTCAACGGCCGCCGCGTGGTTTCGTCGCTGGCCGGTTCGGCAACCGTCGATCTTAACGTCATTCCGACCCAGTTTGTGGAACGTATCGATATTCTTACCGGCGGCGCTTCTTCGCTTTACGGTTCGGACGCTGTCGCAGGTGTTGTAAACTTTGTTTACAAGAAGAACTTTGAAGGTATCGAAGCCAACGCACAATATGGTCTTACCGAGCAGGGCGACGACGCCCGCTACCAGATGAATGTAACTGCTGGTACAAACTTCGCTGACGGTGACGGCAATATCATGGTCCACTTCGGCTATTCGAACGAAGAAGGCCTGCTATCCAAGCAACGTTCGAACACCCAAATCGATGCTCTAGACTCGATCTACTTCGGTGGTGACTACGGCGTCGATACCGAGCCGTTCTTCTCCAGCTTCCCGCCGCAGGGACGCTTCATTGTTGGACAGCGTTTCAATGGTGATGGCGACGTTAACGGTTCTTTGTACACGTTTACATATGGCCCGAATGGCCAGTTGCAGCCCTGTTTCAACACTAATGGTGCGGGTTGTTCCAGCGGTCGCCCAGCTATTGTGGATAACCCCGATACCGCCGTTGATGAATCGTCTCCGGCGATCGCCGACATCGGCTCGGGTATTGGTCCCAACGGCTTCAATCGTCAGCAATTCCGTACGCTCGCCGTTCCTGTCCAGCGTTATGTTTTTGCTGCAGCTGGTGAATATGCGCTTAGCGACGATATAAACTTCTTCTTCGAAGGCACATTCAACAAAACATCTTCGTCGCGGATCATCGAGCCGTTCCCTCTCGAATCAGGTGGTTCTAACGGAATTTTTCCGACAGATGGCGGCTATAATATCGAAAACTACTTGCCGGGCACCAATACCATTGTTGCGAACCCGTTTGTTCCGACTGAAATCGTGGCAAACGCCAACGACACGAATGGCGACGGTTTGCGCGATATCGGCTTCGTTCGTCGTCTCGCAGAATTCGGTCCACGGGCAGGCAAGACAGAACGCGATTTCTATCGCTTCGTAGTCGGCTTCGACGGCGGCCTGTTCGATGATCGTTTCCGTTGGGACGTAAGCTATAACTATGGCCAGGTTAACGAAAACCAGACTTCATCGGGTCAGGTCAATGTGGTCAACTTCCGTGACGCGCTTGCGGTCATGGCGGACGTCAATGATGTCAATGGCGACGGTTCGACGACCGATGCAATTTGTATCGATCCTGAAGCACGCGCAAATGGTTGTGTCGCTGCCAATATTTTCGGCGCCGGCTCGATTTCACAGGGTGCGGTCGACTATATCCAGGCGCAAGGTACCTATCAGACTGGCCTGAAACAGCAGGTTCTCCAGGGTAATATTTCTGGTAGCCTGTTTGATTTGCCTGCTGGCGCAGTCGGCATCGCACTTGGTGTCGAATACCGGAAAGAATCATCCTTCTCAGACAATGATTCTTTGACGAACCAAGGTCTGAATGCCGGTAATATTCTGCCGGACAACAGCGGTTCGTTCGACGTGAAAGAAGCCTTCGCTGAATTGAAGGTTCCAATTCTGGCCGATACCCCGTTCTTCCAGCTGCTCGAAGTTGGTGGTGCTGTTCGTGTCTCCGATTATTCCACTGTGGGTTCGGTTGTGAGCTACAACATAACCGGTACTTGGCAACCTGTTGATGATCTCCGGATTCGCGGTACTTATGCTCGTGCTGTTCGTGCTCCGAACATCGGTGAGTTGTTTGCGGGACTCTCGCAGACTTTCCCATCGGGCTTGGTCGATCCTTGTGAAGGAATTGGTGCGGCTGGCAGTGCAGACGATGGCGGCGCAACTGGTGCTAATTGTCGTGCTGATGCTGGCGTTGCAGCGAATATCGCTGCAAACGGTGTCTTCACGCTCAGCCAACCTGATATTCAGGGTATCTCGGGCTTTAACGGCGGAAACACCGACCTGTTTGAAGAAACCGCAGATTCTTGGACGGTTGGTGCCGTTCTTGCTCCACGTTCGATTCCTGCCTTGGGTAATCTGACGATTACTGCCGATTACTACAATATCAAGATCACCGACGTGATCTCGGGCTTCCCGCGGCAGTTCACGCTTCAACAGTGCTATGTTGAAGGCGATCCAACATTCTGTGACCTGATTGTCCGCCGTCAGAACCAATCGGCTGTTAACAGCGCAGGTTCGATCGATTTGGTCAACGCGGTGCAGTATAACGCTGCTGTCCTGAAGACTTCGGGTGTTGACGTCACAGCGTCCTGGAGCACTCCACTCGGTCTGACCGAAGGTGATCGTCTCTCTCTTCGCGGTGCCTACACGCACGTGATCAAGAACGATTTCTTCTCTCTGCCTGATTCGCCTGCAGATCCTTCTGCTGGTGAAATCGGAACTGCGAAGGATCGCTTCACCGCGAACGCATCCTATTCGAATGAAGACTTCAAAGTCGGATTTACCGGTACATTCATCGGCAAATCCTACGAAGATGACCAGTTCGATGGGCCGAAGGCTCATGCAATTCCAGCTTACTTCCTGCTGGACATGAACACATCCTTCTATGTGTCTGAAAAGTTCGAGTTCTACTTTGGTGTTGATAACCTCCTCGACAAAGCTGCACCGAACATCTTGACCGGAACGCCGTTCAACGTAACCGGTTCGGATACAGCCGCTGACGTTTATGACGTCTTTGGTCGCCGTTATTACACCGGTGTTCGTCTGCGCTTCTAATCGCAGCCGATCCAATCGGATAAAAAGAAGGCGGGCTTTCGAGCCCGCCTTTTTTATTGCCTGAACAAAATTTTTAGACCGAACCTGTTGATCAGGGATCCATCGCCCAACCGGTGATCGCATAGCGACCGACCGGGGCAAATGGTGCGACATAGGAAACCGAATGGCGCTGTGGCACCAGGAACAGGTTGAGGCTGTTGAACAAGGGTCTGAAACCCGCTTCGATATTTCCGTGAGCATCAAAAAAGTTTAAATAGCCGCCCCATTCCGACTTCCAGTCGGGAATTGTCAGGTTCAGGACATAGGCGACGCGCCGTGGGTCCCTGCTGTGCAAGTCGTCATGTTCGGTCAGGAAATGGCCCGGCCGGAAGCAGGTAGCCTGTGCCTCCGCCTTGATCAACGACTGCACGCCGGTGACTTGCCGGATCAGATTGAGAAACGGCTGATCGTTGAGATGTTCCAGCAAACGATTAAGCGGATGTGCCGGGTCCCATTGCTCGAGATAGGCGGTCAACATGGCATATTGTTCATAGATGAATCCATATTCCCCGTTGCCGACTGCTTCGCCAGCCTTGTCATAGATCATCTGCCTTTGACTGTCCGACAGCGCTTGCGTCTCTGCAAAACGGAGAGCTTGCGGACCTTCCGCGCCGATTTGCCACGCCAGCCCCCAATTTGTTCTCGTCTGCAGAACCGACCGGTAATATTCTGCCGTATCGATGTTCAGCGCATTGCGTATCTGGATACGGCCCTGTGCTTTGAATTGCTTGGCAAGATCCGCTAGATCAAGATCTGCGTTCAGCTGAAAACCAGCGTTTTGATCGGAGTTCATTTTCTGTTTCGGCCTCTATTCCTGTTGTCAAAGCAACGGCGATGGGAGTTCAAGCGCGATATTCTGGCTTTGTGCGACGGCGGCAGACCATTGCACGACCATATCGATCTCCTCGCCATGAGCTTCATCGACGCCCGAATGCTGATCCAGGCGGGCATCCGTGTCGAATTTCGAAAAATCTTTCGAATGTTGGGTGAAAGCGGGGCCGGCAAGGACATCTGCAAGCCGATCGCTATCCAGATCCAGTTCGAAAAATGACGCGAGACTGGCAATCGTGTCCTGCTTGTTATTCAAAAATGCCTCGCTATCGAGGGTTTTGATACGATCGCTGCCATATTTCTGTACAATTTTGGCAAATCGCGCATGTTCGGAAAGCCACCCCACAGCCGCGATCTGGGTGTCGGTCAGCCGGAGCAAATCTGCGGAGGTAAAGCCGCTGATCAGTTCCCGATCATCCATGATACCGATGACATTGTCCCGGGCCCAGATTCTTCCCCACATGTTTTTCGCGGCAAGCGAACGCAAAAAGGACTTGAGCGGGGCGTGCAGCAGCAAGGCTTTGGAATTGGGTCGCATATCCAGGATCGACGGCGCCAGGCAATTGACGATATTGGATGGCTTGACGATGATCTTCTCGCCGCTGGAGAAGGGACGCGCGAGAAGGTCGATTGACTGGTCGAGAGCCGTGGCGAGCTTTGCCGGGGCGGTGCCGCGCCGTTTCATGCCGACCAGATCGTTCAGGACTATCGGTTCCTTCAAACCCATGGAAATGCCCTCGATATCCAGCGCCCGGGCCAGCATGGTCGAGCAGGCAAATGCCGAATGGAAGATGAAATCTACCGGAGCCAGTTCCGCACGATCGAGATTGAGATCTTCCGACCTGATCATCACCCGCCGGGATTCCTCGGGAATATATTCGTCGGTCAGGAAGGTGCAGCGACGATGCTGCTCGCGGCTCAATGCAACAAATTGAAAAGCATTGCTGGCTTCATCGTAGCGATGGGCGAGAAACTCGGCGTTTCCGGTCATTTCTGTGGTTGGAGTCATCGTGGTCTATAATGCGGGGAAAAGGCTGTTCGCACAATAGGCGGATTTCCCCAAATACGGGGTTCGGTCTATCCCAGAACTTCGACGAGCAGCTTCTGCCAGTTGCCGCCCATGATTTTCGATACTTCTGTCTGGCTGAAGCCATCGTCCAGCAAGGCATCGCGGATCGTCATCATCCGGGACAGATTGTTCAGTTCCGGGATTACAACATGTTGCGGATCAACTTCATATCCGGGAATGCCTAGCTTTCGCATCGCCCGCCACCAGCCGAGATATTCTTTGACGCCCTCGGCATTGTCATTGTTCAATCTGCGCAGATTTTCCTGCCCGGCCATCGGAAAATCATTGGAGATGCCGACCGCGTCAATGCCGCCAATGTTTACCGCATGCCGGATATGCGCGATCAGATGGTCGATATTGGGCTGGCTGTCGGTTGTCAGCCAGAAACTCATCATGAAAATGCCAACGACGCCACCCTTGTCGGCGATGGCACGGATGCCTTCGTCGGTAATGCAGCGAGGGTGATCAACAATAGCACGGCATGCTCCGTGGGAGTAGACGACAGGCGACCGGCTCGCCTGCGCGGCCTCCAATATGGTAGGCACCGACCCATGGGAGACGTCTGGCAGCAGGCCGACCCGGTTCATCTCGGCAATGCCCGCTCGGCCAAGTTCCGTCAGTCCGCTCTGTTCCGTTTCGATCGCGCCGCCGGCGAACTTATTGTCATTATGATGGGTCAGTTGCAGCACACGCAGACCCTTTGCGTGAAAATACGCGATCCGCCGGAGGTCTTCACCGATGGTTTCACAAGACTGGAATTGCAGAAATGCAGCGCAGCCGGGTTTCGACCCGATGTCGCTCCCGCGTTTTGCAACAAAGACCAAATCGCTATCGTCTATCCGGCTGATCGCGGCATCCAGTGACGCATCGTTGACGCCGAAATTCCGTTGGTAACGCGGCGTTCCGTCCGCATCCCGGACTTCCTCGACCTTCGAGACATCGCAGATCATCGCGGTCAGTCCGGCCTGGCGGATTTCTTCCAGATTTTCGGGAAGGAAACTCAATCCGTCTATCACCGGAGCAGGTCGAACGGCACCGGTCAGGCTCCTGGCCATCGCGATCCCGCCACTGCCCGCCAAAGCGGACAGTGCGGTGCCGCCGACAAAAGATCTTCGCGAAATTGATTTCAGGTTTTTCATGCCCGCAATATGGAAGCTCAGCCGTTGATTGTCATGCAGTTTCCATCTTCAGCGCGCCGTCGCCTTCGTCGATCTTGACTGTGGATCCGTCGGGCACTTCGCCGCGCAGGATCATGTCAGCCAGCGGATCCTGAAGATATTTCTGGATCGCCCGTTTCAGCGGCCGTGCACCATAGACCGGATCATATCCGACCCGGCCGAGCCAGCGCCTAGCGGCATCGGTGAGGTCGAGTTCGATCTTCCGGTCCTTAAGCAATTTCTGCACCCGCAAGACCTGAATGTCGACAATCGGCGCCATATGTTCTTCGGCAAGCCGGTGGAACAGGATGATTTCATCCAGCCTGTTGAGGAATTCGGGCCGGAAATGCGCGCGCACGACTTCCATTACCTGTGGCTCGACATCCTGAACCGTCTCGCCATCCTTCATGTTCGCCATATACTGGCTGCCGAGGTTGGAGGTCAGGATGATCAGCGTGTTGGAGAAATCCACCACCCGGCCCTGACCGTCGGTCAGGCGACCATCGTCCAGAACCTGCAACAGCACGTTGAACACATCGCTATGCGCCTTTTCGACCTCGTCGAACAGGATCACCTGATAGGGACGCCGGCGAACCGCTTCGGTCAGCACGCCGCCTTCATCGTAGCCGACATAGCCCGGAGGGGCGCCGATCAGGCGGGATACGCTGTGCTTTTCCATGAATTCGGACATGTCGATCCGGACCATCGCCTGATCATCATCGAACAGAAAGCCGGCCAGCGCCTTGGTCAATTCGGTCTTGCCGACGCCAGTGGGGCCGAGGAACAGAAAGCTGCCCAGAGGACGGTTGGGGTCTTGCAATCCCGCGCGGCTCCGGCGGACGGCGGCAGACACGGCAGCAACCGCGTCCTTCTGGCCAATCACACGCTTGCCGATGATCTCTTCCATCGCCAGCAGTTTCTCGCGTTCGCCTTCGAGCATCTTGTCAACCGGGATGCCGGTCCACTTCGAGACCACCGCAGCGATATCCACAGGGGTGACTTCTTCGCGCAGCATCGCGCCTACGGTATCGTCGGCGGCTTCTTCGAGCGCTTTCTCGAGGTTGGGAATAGTACCGTAACTCAACTCGCCTGCCTTGGCGAGATCACCGGCACGCTCGGCCTGTTCCAGCTCAAGCCGCGCATGGTCCAGTTGCTCCTTGAGCTGGGCCTCGGCGTTGATCTTGTCTTTCTCGCCCTGCCAGCGCGTGGTCAGTTCTGCGCTATGCTGCTCAAGCTCGGCCAGTTCCTTTTCGAGATTTTTAAGCCGGTCCTTGGACGCGTCATCGGTTTCTTTCGATAGCGCTTCGCGCTCGATCTTGAGCTGGATGATGCGCCGGTCAAGCGTTTCGATTTCTGCGGGTTTTGATTCGACTTCCATACGGATGTGCGATGCCGCTTCATCCATCAGATCGATGGCTTTGTCGGGCAGGAACCGGTCTGAAATATAACGGTTAGAGAGTGTCGCAGCGCTGACCAGAGCGGCGTCGGTAATCCGCACGCCATGGTGCAGTTCATATTTTTCCTTCAGTCCGCGCAGGATTGAAATCGTGTCCTCGACGGTCGGTTCGCCAATGAATACCGGCTGGAACCGCCGCTGCAGAGCCGCGTCTTTTTCGACATATTTCTGATATTCGTTGAGCGTGGTTGCGCCGATACAGTGGAGTTCGCCGCGTGCCAAAGCCGGCTTGAGCAGGTTGGAGGCGTCCATCGAGCCTTCCGACGCGCCGGCGCCAACCAGCGTATGCATTTCGTCGATAAACAGGATGATTTCACCTTCGGCGCCGCGGACTTCGTCGAGCACAGCCTTGAGCCGCTCTTCAAACTCGCCGCGATATTTGGCTCCGGCGATCAGGGACCCCATGTCGAGCGCCATCAAGCGGCGATCCTTCAAGCTATCCGGCACATCGCCATTGGCAATGCGCAGCGCCATGCCTTCGGCGATGGCGGTTTTGCCGACGCCGGGTTCACCGATCAGGACGGGATTATTCTTGGTCCGGCGCGCCAATATCTGGATCGTGCGGCGGATTTCCTCGTCGCGACCGATGACCGGATCGAGCTTACCGTCGCGCGCCGCCTGGGTCAGGTCGCGGGTATATTTTTCCATCGCTTCATAAGCGTCCTCGGCAGAGGCCGTGTCCGCCGAGCGACCGCCACGCAAATCGTTGATCGCGCTGTTCAGCGCTTCTGCAGTAACGCCGGAGGATTGCAGCGCTTTGCCGGCTGCCGTATCCTTGGACAATAGCAGTGCGAGCAACAACCGTTCGACTGCAACATAGCTGTCGCCAGCCTTTTCGGCGATCTGTTCGGCCTGATCGAGCACGCGAACCGCGTCATTATTGAGGCCCGGTGTCTGCTGCGCACCGCTGCCCGAAACCGCCGGAATTTTTTCCAGAGCTTCATCAATGGCCTGATGGGCCATTTTCGCATCGCCGCCAGCCTTGGTGATCAGTCCCGCTGCCATGCCCTGATCGTCTTCGAGCAATGCCTTGGCCAGATGGGCAGCGGTAATCTGCTGGTGGTTCATCCGGATCGCCACGGTCTGGGCGGATTGCAAAAAGCCCTTGGCGCGGTCGGTAAATTTCTCAAGGTTCATCGGTTCATCCTGTTCAGTCTAAGTGTCTGATCATAAATATGGTGTTGCAGTGGTGCAACACAACCATATTGATGACTTTTTCCGTCGGGTTGATATGGTAAGCGCCAAAGGGCGTTAAGATACACGCAGCATATGATGCTGTCGGAGAGGAAAAAATACGTGAAAACACTTAAGCGTGTGGGCATCGGGCTGCTCATCATTGTTGTGCTGTCGGCAATCGGTCTCTCGGTCTGGGAACCGTTGAGCGTCGAAGAATCTGCTCCGCCACCGGATGGCTCTTATGAAGCGCGGATTGTCCGCGACGAGTTCGGTGTGCCGCATATATTCGGCAAGACCGATGCCGATGTCGCTTATGGCGTGGCCTACGCCCATAGCGAAGATGATTTCTCGACGCTGCAGGAAGTAACCGCGATGACCCGGGGCCGGATGGCCACGCTCAATGGGGCGGAGAGCGCGCCGATCGACTATATCGCCGCTTTGCTCGATGTGCGCGGTACGGTGAACCGCAAATATGATCAATTGCCACCCGATGTCCGCGCGGTGCTTGACGGCTACGCGTCCGGACTCAACGCTTATGCGGCGGAGCATCCCGAAGAGGTGAAGCTCGCGAAACTATTCCCCGTCAACGGGCAGGATATTGCCGCCGGATTCGTGCTGCGTTCGCCGTTTTTCTTCGGCCTCAACAATCCGGTAGAAGCGCTGGTGCAGAACAAGCCGCTGCCGCGCGAAGGCGGCCCGCGCCTGTCAGATGAACCTGCCAAAACATCGATCCATCCGCTCAGCCCTGACAAGCTGATCGAGGATGATTCCGCCACACCCGTCGGGCCAAATCCCAACGAAAATGGTTCCAACGCCTATGCAATTGCGCCGGATCGTTCTCCCGAAGGCAAGACCCGCCTGATCTCCAATTCGCACCAGCCGTTGCGCGGCAATGTTGCGTGGTACGAACTGGTCGTGCACAGCGACGAAGGCTGGAACTTCGCCGGAGCGAATTTCCCGGGTTCGCCATTCCCGTTTCTCGGGCATAACGAATATCTCGGCTGGACCAACACCGTCAACCGGCCCGATCTGGTCGATGTCTACAAGCTCACACTGAACGACAAGAAAGACGCCTATCGTTTCGACGGCGAATGGAAGCCACTGGAAAAGAAGCGCGTCTGGCTGAAAATCAAATATGGTCCGTTTGTCATTCCCTATCCACAGATCGCCTATCGCTCGATCCACGGGCCGGTAATCATGAACGACGGCGGCGCCTATGCGCTCCGCTATGCCGGGATCGACGAACTCGACATGCTGACCCAATATTACCGGATCAACAAGGCGACCAATTTCGACGAATGGCAGGCGGCGATGGCGGGTCAGGGCGTTCCGGCAACCAATTTCATCTATGCCGATGCCCAGGGCAATATCGGGATGTACTATAACGCGATGTTCCCCGACCGGCCCGAAGGCTATGACTGGCGCGGGGTGCTGCCCGGAGACAGTTCAAAGGCGCTGTGGCAGAAAACCCTGCCGTTCACCCGCGTACCCGCGCTGGTCAATCCGGCATCGGGTTACGTCATGAACGCCAACAACACGCCTTATATTGCGGCGGGTCCGGAGGATGAACTCAAACCCGACAATTTCTCGCCGCTGCTCGGCGTCGAGGATGACCAGACCAACCGTTCGCGCCGGTCGATCGCGTTGCTGGAAAAGGCCAATGATGATGGCAAGATCACCGACGCCGAATTATGGGCCATCAAATATGACACCGGCTACGAAAAAGCGGGCTATGCGAAAGACTGGCTGGACAGAATTGCCGCGCTCGATCTGAAGGACAGTGCGAAGCTGCTCAAGGCACAACAGCTGCTAGCCCAGTGGGACTGGAATCTCGATGGCAAAGGTGCTGCCGACGCGCTCGCATTGATGATACTGCGCCCGGCCAACAAATCGCATTATAACCGTGGCACAATGCCCGACCCGCGACTGATACTGGAAGACACGGTCGATCATCTGACGAAATATTTCGGCAAGATCGATCCGCCGATGATGGATGTGCTGCGGATGCGGCAGGGCAATGTCGATCTGCCGGTCGATGGCGGCAATGACACGATCCGCGCCTCGACCCTGTGGGATGTCGAGGATGACGGACGGCTGTCTGTGCGCCATGGCGACAGCTACATCATGTTCATCGAATGGGCGAAGGACGGCAAGGTCCACTCCCGCTCGATCCAGCCGTTCGGCGCTGCGACGACGCGTCCGGATTCACCGCATTACACCGACCAGATGCAGCTGTTTGTCGACAAGAAGCTGAAGCCGGTTTGGTTCGATCCGGCAGATCTGGAGAAGCACAAGACGAGTGACAAGATGGTCGGGACGGCGGTCCGCTAGGATCAGGGAATCAATCATCCAGACATCAGAAAGGCCGGACATCATGTCCGGCCTTTCTTGTATCATGTGGTGATGAACTTAACGCTGTGGCTTGTAGCCTGCATTGCCCATCTCGTTGCGGCCGACGACCATATGGTGGACTTCATCCGGGCCATCAGCGAGGCGCAATGTTCTCTGGTTGGCATACATACGGGAAAGCGGTGTCCATTGTGATACACCGGCTGCACCGTGGATCTGGATCGCCTCATCGATGATCCGGCATGTAATTTCGGGAACATAGGCTTTGACCATGGAAACCCAGACACGAGCTTGCTTGTTGCCCATGACATCCATTGCCTTGGCGGCTTTCAGAACCATCAGACGCATTGCTTCGATATCGATGCGGGCGCGTGAAATAACTTCAAGGTTTTTGCCGAGCAAAGCCAGAGGCTGGCCAAAGGCTTCCCGGCTTCCGCCGCGATGGACCATCAGGTCCAAAGCCCGTTCTGCGACGCCAACACTACGCATGCAGTGGTGGATGCGTCCGGGGCCGAGGCGCAGCTGAGAGATTTCAAAGCCGCGGCCTTCGCCGAGCAGCATATTCTCTTCAGGCACCCGAACATTGTTGAACTTGATATGCATATGGCCATGCGGTGCATCGTCTTCGCCAAAGACATGCATCGGCCCGATAATCTCAACGCCCGGCGTATCAATTGGCACCAGAATTTGTGATTGTTGCGAGTGCGACGCGCCATCCGGGTTGGTCAGGACCATAGTGATCATGACTTTACAACGTGGATCGCCAGCGCCGGAAATGTAGAATTTCTCTCCGTTGATCACCCATTCGCCTTTTTCAAGAACAGCTTGGGTGCGAATATTCCGTGCATCGGACGAAGGATGCCCTGGTTCGGTCATTGCGAAAGCAGAGCGGATTTTTCCTTCGAGCAGGGGGACGAGCCATTCCTGCTTTTGTGCGGTTGTGCCGACGCGTTCGAGCACTTCCATATTGCCGGTATCGGGCGCGCTGCAGTTCATACATTCGGATGCCAACGAGTTTTGGCCCAGGATGCCGGCAATAAACGCATAGTCGAGGTTCTTAAGGCCTTCGCCCGATTCTGCGTCGGGCAGGAAGAAATTCCAGAGCCCTTGCGCGCGCGCCTTGTCTTTCACGCCTTCCAGCAATTCCAGCTGCCCGGGCGCGTAGCTCCAGCGTTCTTCGCGATTTTCGCCCATGGCGTAAAATTGTTCGGTTATCGGATCTACTTCTTCGGCAACAAAGCGTTTCACCTTGTCATATAATATCCGGCCGCTGTCTGACATTCTCAGGTCATTCATTTCTGAATCATTGGGATCATGGGTCATTATCGTTCCTTTTCTAGTCTGCCTGGGCGGTCACATCCGAATTGACGAAGGTGAAAACGCGAGTCGTTATATATTTCAGCATTAAACTATATCACAACCATTGCAGATGACAATATCACGATACAGGGCTGATAATAGGGGGGTAGCCGTTTCTGATGTGCCAGTTTGGTGAGTGATTATAATTCACTATTGAACTTATAAATGGTTCGCAATTGTCCAGCGATGCGGTAATAAGAGGGCATGTCGGCAAGAAATCAGAGATTCTACTCGCGGCTTCAGCTAGCCGCCCACGCGCTCAAGAAAATTTCTGATCGCCAGTTGCTCGACGTCGCAGGCGTTACGACAGCTCAAATGTCGGCTCTGGCGTTAATCGCTTCCGAAGAAGCATCCACCCAGACTTTGTTGGCAAAAAGGCTTGGTCTGAATGATAGCGCGATCACCGCGATGATGCGTCGGCTGATTGATCTCGATCTGGTCGAACGGGTGCGGGATGATCAGGATGGCCGGGCATGGCTGTTAAAGCTGACCAAATCGGGTACGGAGACCGTGGAAAGAGCAAGCGCAGCCGGTGATCAAGCCAGCATACAGGTTGATGCGCTGCTGGGCGAAAAGACAATTGCCACGGTCGTCGCCGCGATGGAATTGATCATCAACGAGTTGGATTGACGGCTTGGGCTGCACGGCATTGAGCAACGCGTCATCGATTTCAAGCTAGCGCTTCTGTTTCCGAGGCGAAGTGCATCGCAACAAATGCGAATATCAGCGACACCGTCCTCTTAAGGCTCCAAAACCGTATCCACCGCCTCCGGCAACAGATCCGGATAATCGGTAATATAATGCAGTCCCCGGCTTTCCTTTCGCGCCAGCGCTGACTTCACGATCAGGTCCGCGACCTCGATCAGGTTGCGCAGCTCGATCAGATCCTGGGTGACGCGGAAATTGCCGTAATATTCTTCGACTTCACCGCGCAGGAGGTTGATGCGGTTCTGGGCGCGTTCGAGCCTTTTGGTGGTGCGGACGATGCCGACATAATTCCACATGAAGCGCCGGATTTCGGTCCAGGTCTGCTTGATCACCACTTCTTCGTCGCTGTCGGTGACGCGGCTTTCGTCCCAGGGCCGGATGGCGGGCGGGGCAGGGAGCTCATCCCAGTGTTCGGCGATATCGCGCGCCGCAGCGTCGCCGAAGACGAAACATTCGAGCAGGCTGTTCGATGCCAGCCGGTTGGCGCCGTGCAGGCCGCTCTCGCTGGATTCGCCGGCTGCATAAAGTCCCGGCAAGTCGGTGCGGCCAGCAAGATCGATCAATATTCCGCCGCAGGTATAATGTTGCGCAGGCACGACCGGGATTGGTCCCTTGGTCATGTCGATGCCTAGCCCAAGCAGCTTGTCATAGATATTCGGGAAATGGCCTTTGACGAATTCCGGGTTGCGGTGGGAGATGTCGAGATGGACATAGTCCAGCCCGAGCCGCTTGATTTCGTGGTCATTGGCGCGCGCAACAATATCGCGTGGGGCCAGTTCCATGCGTTCGGGGTCAAAGCGCTGCATGAAACGCTCGCCGGCTTCATCGCCTGCGTCGTCCGGCAGTTTCAGATGCCCGCCTTCGCCGCGGACCGCTTCGGTGATCAGGAAATTCTTGACCTCGAGATTATAAAGGCAAGTCGGGTGGAACTGCATCATTTCCATATTGGAAACCCGCGCGCCCGCACGCCACGCCATGGCGATGCCATCGCCGGTTGCGCCGCGCGGTGCGGTGGAGAAAAGATAGGTCCGTCCGGCGCCGCCGCTCGCCATGATTGTCGCGCGCGAGGTCAGCGTCTCGACATGGCCGTTTTCATTGTTGAGCGCGTAAACGCCCCAGACGTTCCTGGCGCCGGTCGGGGTCTCCGCATGGCGGTCGACGATCAGGTCAATCGCCACCATATGTGGCCGTAGCGTGATATTCGGGTGTGCTGCAGCGGTATTCTGCAAGGCTTCCTGCACCGCCCAGCCGGTTGCATCGTCGACATGGACGATACGCCTATGGCTGTGTCCGCCTTCACGGGTGAGGTGGAGGACTTCCGCTTCCTTGTTGAAGGGCACACCCATATCTTCCAGCCGTTCAATCGCGGCTGGTGCATTTTCGACTACAAATTCAACGGTCTCGCGGCGGTTGAGGCCGGCACCGGCGATCATCGTATCGTTGATATGATTTTCAAACGTATCGCCCGCGTCGAGCACGGCGGCAATCCCGCCCTGCGCCCAGGCCGTAGAGCCGCCGGTCAGTTCACCCTTGGCCAGCACCAGCACCTTGTGGGTGCGGGCCAGCGTGATGGCTGCGCTCAGTCCGGCTGCGCCGGATCCGACAATGATAACGTCATGGTTCAATTTAAAATTCCGTTCGTCCTGAGCCCGTCGAAGGACCGCTCTCCGCTGGATGCCGTGGTTCGACTGGTTCACCATTGGCGGTCACGAGCGCGCACATCATCGTCACGCAGCTTTGGCGCGGGTCAGATTGAGAAACACATCCTCGAGATCCGCTTCTTTCGTGGTGACGTCGACGATCGCGAATCCACGTTCCTGTATCGCCGCCATCACGCCGCCGGCGTTGGTCCGGTCCTTGTTATAGGTGACGGCCACTGTGCGCGGGCCGATTATTTCGGCTTTTTCGAACAATGTATTGGCAAAGGAAACCGCATCCTGGGCCTCGCTGATGTCGCGGTCGAGCGTCAACTCGACCAGCTTTTCCCGGGCCATATCGACCAGTTCCGGTGTCGGTTTGTTGGCGATCAGCTTGCCGTGATTGATAATCGCGATGCGATCGCAGAGATTTTCCGCTTCTTCGAGATAATGGGTCGTCAGTACGATGGTCACACCGGCTTTGTTGAGATCGACGACATATTCCCATAGCTGTTGCCGCAGGTCGATATCGACACCCGCGGTCGGCTCGTCGAGCACCAGAATCGGCGGCGAATGGACCATCGCCTTGGCGACCAGCAGCCGCCGCTTCATGCCGCCGGACAAGGTACGGGCATAGGCATCGGCCTTGTCTTCCAGGTGCACCGCGCGCAGCAATTCCATCGTCCGGCGTTTTGCTTTCGGGACGCCATAGAGCCCGGCTTGTACTTCCAGCGCTTCCGACGGTGTAAAGAAGGGATCGAAAATGATTTCCTGCGGTACGATCCCGATCGAGGCCTTGGCGTTGCGCGGGCTGTCGTCGATATCGAAGCCCCAGATGCTTGCATTGCCACCGGTCTTGCGGACCATACCGGAAAGAATGTTGATCAGCGTCGACTTGCCAGCACCATTGGGCCCGAGAAGCCCGAAGATCGAGCCGCGCAGCACGTCGAAACTGACGTCGTCGAGTGCCTGTTTGCCGCCGGCGTAGGTTTTGGAGAGGTTTTTAATCGAGATCGCTGCATCAGTCATTCGGGCGGCATACCCATATTAATTCCCATAATCAAAGGCTTTGGCAGAGGCATCATAGCGAGGGGAAAAACAGTTGCCCGAGCCGGGGGCAGACCCCGGACAATTGCCATTGTGCAACTACGATGCAGACCGGTACCAAGTGGGTAAGTGCAATATTGACCGTGTTGCCGACCCATTTGCTTCACGCCTCTCGGTTAGGCCGCCGGGAATGTGGGGCAATGAACATCCAGTGGGCCGTCGACATTCCGGGCGCCCGTGTGAAGGGATTAGATGTTGCCGCCGACTTCCAGCGACCTAAGGCAGGCAACTATCCCGGCAACAATAGCATTGCCGGTGCTCGAAAATTCGGCATTACCGATAAATATCAATATCTTGTATCGTTATTTTCAAAGGTTACCGTGAATTTAACCATGCGGGTAAAGGTAAAATTACAAATATCGATATAAGACAGTTAACAACCGATATAGGACAGATTTTGTGATGACCAGAGAACAAATCTTACCACGCCTGATTGGTGGCCTTTTTGTCGTGCTCGTCGTTTTGACAGGTGCGCCGGCTGCCTTTGCCCAAGCTACCGATACTGACGCCAGAGCTGTGACCATTGGTCCGCTTTCCGTGGTCAAGACCAGGGATCTGCAATATGGCAACATCATTCCCGGCACCGGCAGTGGCACGATGTCGATTGATCCCCGCAACGGTGATATATCGATGACCGGCGGCGCCATCCGTGCAGGCGGAGTGGCCACTTCGGCGAATTTCATAATTTACGGCGGACCGAATCAAATTGTCGAAATATCGATTCCCGGATCCTTGTTCGTGACCCACACAAACGGCACCGACCAGATGCGGATTGATCGTCTGTCGATCGGCAACGGAAACCGGGATTTCAGTACCTTTGTACGGGGTTTGCTGGGAACGCTGGGCATTTATGATCTGACGGTTGGCGGGCGGCTGCGCTTCAATGGCAACCAGCAGACAGGGGCCTATAGCGGGTCCTTCATCATGACCGTCGACTATCAATGATATCGGGCAGTGATATCGGGCAATGATATCGGCCAATGATATCGCGCGATCATATCGGGTAGCGATTGGCGGGCGTCAGAAAATATTGCGCCCCCGCAAATCTGTTGCTAATTCACCAGGATGATCGAAACTCCCGAAATCGTCAAAACTTCCAAGAAACGCGTATCCTGTGACGGATCGACCGATATTGCGGGCGGCGCCGCCTTGGGCCATCCTCGAGTCTGGTTGGAAATCGACGAAAAAGGCTATGTCGATTGCGGCTATTGTGACCGGCGATTCGTTCTTACCGGCGGTCCCGCAGACATCTCTCCGGCGCTGCCCGAAGAATAATCCGACATAGGGGGTGCAAGGTCCCCAATATATTTCTATATATAGGGGATGACAAAAAACCTTGATCCCCGCTCATTTCTATATCGTCCCGATGGCCTCGATCCGGAGCGCGCCAAAGCGCTTGTTGCCGACAGCCTTTCCGCTTGCGACGATGGCGAACTTTATCTGCAATATAGCGCGGTGGAGAGTTTCGGTTTTGACGATGGTCGTCTGAAGACCGCCGACTATAGCACCGACAGCGGCTTTGGCCTGCGCGGTGTGTCGGGCGAGATGACCGGTTTTTCCTTCAGCAACGAAACCAGCGAGGCGGCGATCAAGCGCGCTGCCCAGACCCTGAAATTGCTCGACCCGGCAAAGGGCGAGAAAGCCCCGCCCCCGCGCGGCAACAACCGGCATCTATATGGCGAAGCCAATCCGCTGGAGGCGATTCCGTTCGCCAAGAAAGTCGCGCTTTGCCAGCAGATTGATGCCGCAGCGCGCGCGCGCGATCCCCGCGTTGCCCAGGTTTCCGTCGGACTCTCCGGCAGCTGGAGCGTTGTCGAAATCGTTCGTCCCGACGGCTTTGTCGCCACTGACGTTCGCCCTCTGGTGCGGCTCAACGTATCGATTGTCGCAGAACAAAACGGCCGCCGTGAAAGCGGCAGCTTCGGCATGGGCGGGCGTTATCTTTATGACGAGCTGTTCGAAGAAGCGCGCTGGAACCGCGCTGTCGACGAGGCTCTGGCGCAGGCGCTGGTCAATCTCGAGAGCGTGGATGCGCCAGCGGGCGAACAGACCGTCCTGCTCGGCCCCGGCTGGCCCGGCATCATTCTCCACGAAGCGATCGGCCATGGCCTCGAAGGCGATTTCAACCGCAAGGGTACCAGTGCCTTTTCCGGCAAGATCGGCCAGCGCGTCGCTGCTCCCGGCGTCACCGTGGTTGACGATGGTTCGATCCGGGAACGGCGCGGTTCGCTGAGCATCGACGACGAAGGCACGCCGACGCAGGAAAATATCCTGATCGAGGATGGTATATTGAAATGCTATATGCAGGACCGGCTGAACGCGCGCCTGATGGGCGTTCCGGCAACCGGCAACGGCCGCCGCGAAAGCTATGCCCATGCACCGATGCCGCGGATGACCAACACGTTCATGCGTGGCGGCAATGATGATCCGGACGAGCTGATGAGCCGGGTGAAGAACGGCATCTACGCCAAAAGCTTCGGTGGCGGGCAGGTCGACATTGTCTCGGGCAAATTCGTCTTCTCCTGTACCGAGGCCTACAAGATCGAAAATGGCAAGCTCGGCGCGCCGATCAAGGGCGCGACGCTGATTGGTGATGGCCCGACCGTGCTGACCAAGGTCGCCGGTATCGGCAATGATATGGCGCTCGACGAAGGCGTCGGCATGTGCGGCAAGGGCGGACAGTCGGTGCCGGCCGGCGTCGGCCAGCCGACCCTGCTGGTGGAAGGGCTGACCGTCGGGGGGACGGCGTAAGCCTGGAACCGGCATGATGATTTCGAGCTCATCCCGATGAACTGGCCAGCCGAGATATTGACCTTCTGGTTTCAGGAGCTTGGCCCCAAGGACTGGTGGGCCAAGAGCGATGCCACCGATGATCAGATCAGGGAGCGGTTCCTCGAACTCTGGGAAGAGCAGAAATCGAAAACTGCGGATGATTTCCTGACTGCGCCGGAAACCGCGCTGGCCGCCGTCATCCTGTTCGACCAGTTCCCGCGCAATATGTTCCGTGACAGTGCCGACGCTTTTTCCACCGATCATCTGGCGCAGCAGATTGCCGAAAAGGCGGTGGATCTGAAACTCGACGCGCAATTGCCCGAGGATCAGCGCGCTTTCCTCTATATGCCGTTCATGCATGCGGAAGATATCCAGCTGCAAAACAGGTCCGTCACCCTGTTCACCAAACTCGGCAGCAACCAGAAATTCGCCAATGAGCATCGCGACGTGATCGCGAAATTCAGGCGCTTTCCGCATCGCAACGCCGTTCTCGGACGGCAAACCCGGGACGGGGAACAGGCCGCCATCGACGCCGGGGCGAGTTGGTAGCCGCGGTGCCGGTCGCCGCCGTCAAGCAGACCTGGCGCGCGTTGCAAGTCTGGCCCGCCGCCGGTCGCTGGAAAGCCGCTCTGGGCATTGCGCTCCCGGCCGCTGCATTTATCGCATTGTCAGGATTTCTGGGCGGCTGGCTCCGCTTCGATCCCGTCACCGATCTCCCGTCGTCGCTGATCGCCGCCGCCATCCTGTTCGTCGTCCCCGCCCTTGTCGAAGAGCTGGTCTTTCGCGGCGTGCTGCTGTCCTGGTTCGCAACCGTCTCGCAACGCTGGGGCAACTGGCTTTCGATCGGCCTGTTCGTGCTCTGGCATCCGGTGCAGGCGCTGACCTTTGGCCCGCCATGGTCGGCAATATTCCTGCAGCCCTCGTTTCTATTTGCTACGTTCATCCTCGGCATAGTATTGACCCATATCCGGATCGTTTCGCAGTCCCTGTGGCCTGTGATAGTGATCCACTGGCTGCTGGTTGCGGTCTGGAAGCTTCTGTTTGGCGGACCATTTTACTGAGAAGGGCGGAATATGGCGGAATTTTTTGATGCGCTGAATGATGATCATATCGCATTCATCGCCAAGCAGCCGATGTTCTTTGTCGCGACTGCTGCGGCGGACGGCCGGATCAATCTGTCGCCCAAGGGCTATGATGCGTTCCGGGTGATCGGACCCGACCGCGTTGCCTACCTTGATCTGGGCGGGTCGGGCAATGAAACTCATGCCCATCTGGTCGCCGACGGCCGGATCACCATCATGTTCAATAATTTTGCTAACCCGGCGCTGATCATGCGGCTCTATGGCAGTGGAAAGCCGGTGCTGCCGCAGGATGACGGCTGGGAAGAACTGGCCGCGCATTTCGACCTTCTGCCCGGCACCCGCCAGATTTTCGATATAAAGATCGATAGCATACAGACCAGCTGCGGCTGGGGCGTGCCGCAGATGGATATGAAGGCCGAGCGCCAAACATTGGTCAAATATCACCGCCAGGCCGATCCGGAGGCCTGGGTGGCCAAGTCCGCCGGCCGGGTGAAAAGTATCGACGGCCTGCCGACGCGCGCGACGGACCGCTATTTTGGCGAGCCATAGATCATGAGCCTGGTTGAACTGTCCCGGCACATGCACGGCGTCGAAGCGGAGATCATCCGCGGACGGCTGGAAGCCGCCGGCATCGGCGCGGTCTGTTTCGACAGCAATGTCAATATTGTCGAGGGCGCCGGCATCGCCTTGCCCGCCCGGGTGATGGTGCTGGCAGAGGATCTGGCCGAAGCGAAAGCGATATTGGCGGAGGATGTGTCATTATGACCGGTGCCGGAAAAATTTCCCTCGCGCTGGGCGGTGGAGCCGGTCTCGGCTGGACCCATATCGGGGTGCTGCGGGCGATCGACGATAGCCCGCTGGAAATCGCCGCCATTGCCGGCACATCGATGGGCGCCATTATCGGCGCGAGCTATGCCGTGGGCAAGCTCGATTATCTCGAAGACATGGCTCGCAACGTCAATTTCCGCAATATGCTCCGCTTCATGGATCCCTATTTCAAGCGCGGCGCGGTCATGGGCGCGCGCAATATCGAGAAAGAGCTGGAGACCGAACTCGGCCATCTCGACTTCAAGGATTTGCCCTTTCCGGTCGCGGCGGTTGCTGCCGATCTGCGCACCGGCGATACGATTGTGATGAAATCCGGCAAGCTGGTGCCGGCGGTCCGGGCCTCCATGTCGCTGCCCGGCATTTTCAAGCCGGTCGAACATGAAGGCCGCCTGCTCGTCGACGGCGGCGCTGCCTTGCCGGTTCCGGTTTCCCCGGTGCGGGCGCTCGCGCCCGAAGCTCTGTGCCTGTCGGTCAACCTGCAGGATGATTTCATCAATCGCTCGATCGCCGCAGGCATTACGGAGAACAGCGCCAAGGAACCCAATAGCATTGCGATCATCAAGGCGTCGGTCGGATTGTCGCTGCGCAACCTTGGTCGCTATTCGCTGGCGCTCGATCCGCCCGATTTCGCGATGTCGCCGCCGGTCGGCCATATCGATATCCAGAATTTCTTCCGCGCCGACGAGCTGATCGATATCGGCCGGCGCGAGACCGAAAAGGTCATTCCTGCGATAATGGCGAAACTGGCCGAGCAGTCTGCTTAAAATTTGTGCACTTGTGCTGCAATGCACAATATTTACTCTTCCTTAAGAGTCTCAATTTCATGAAAATCGTTTGAATCCAAAGCCTTCCGATTCTGGCACGGGCTTTGCTAAGAATCCCCCGCAACAACAATAGGGGGCGTAATGAAATTTATCATAGCCATAATCAAACCGTTCAAGCTTGACGATGTTCGTGAAGCGCTGACCGGTGTCGGTGTTACCGGCATGACCGTAACCGAAGTCAAAGGCTTCGGTCGGCAAAAGGGCCAGACGGAAGTCTATCGCGGCGCGGAATATACCACCAACATGGTTCCGAAGCTGAAAATCGAGGTCGCTTGCAGCAGCGCTGTCGCGGCCCAGGCGGTCGAGGCGATCCAGACTGCCGCAGGGACGGAATCGATTGGTGACGGCAAGATCTTCACGCTCGGTCTCGAAGACGCCGTCCGCATCCGCACCGGCGAAACCGGCGACACAGCAATTTAATCGGGGAAGCATGATAATGAAAAAATTCTTAACAATTTCCGCAGGGCTGGCGATGATGGCGACCGCCGCTCCCGCGCTTGCGCAGGAGGTGGCTGAAGTGGCCGACCCCAGCGCAAATACAGCCTATATTCTAAACACCTTATTGTTCCTGCTTGGCGGGTTCCTGGTCATGTGGATGGCGGCAGGCTTTGCCATGCTGGAAGCCGGCCTTGTGCGTTCCAAGAACGTGTCGATGCAATGTCTGAAAAACATCGGACTCTACTCGATCGCCGGTATCATGTTCTGGTTCATCGGCTATTCGATTGCCTATCCTGGTTTCGAAGGCGGCTATTTCGGTATCGCTGACTTCCCTTACGCCATGCAGGGCGTCGGCGAGGCGGATGTTGACACCGGTTATTCGGTGGCTTCCGACTGGTTCTTCCAGATGGTCTTCTGTGCAACCACAGCCTCGATTGTTTCAGGCACGGTTGCAGAGCGGGTGAAAGTCATTCCGTTCTTCATCTTCGTTTTCGTGCTGACCGGGTTCATCTATCCCGTGATCGTCAGTTGGGAATGGGGCGCAGGCTGGCTCGACGCAATGGGCTTCAGTGACTTTGCCGGTTCCACATTGGTCCACTCGACTGGTGGCTGGGCGGCTTTGGCTGGTGCCTTGATCATTGGCCCCCGTCTCGGACGCTATGTTAATGGCAAGGTTACCGTAATGCCAGGTTCGAGCATTCCGCTCGCAACTCTGGGTACGTTCATCTTGTGGCTCGGTTGGTTCGGTTTCAACGGCGCATCGCAGCTCGCAATGGGCACGATCAGCGATATCAGCGATGTTTCCAAGATCTTTGTGAACACCAATATGGCTGCGGCTGGCGGTGTTGTGGTTGCGATCATCCTGACACAACTGCTGTACAAGAAGATCGACGTTACGATGGCGCTCAACGGTGCACTGGCTGGTCTGGTTTCGATCACGGCAGAGCCATTGACCCCATCGGTACCACAAGCGTTGCTTATCGGTGGTATCGGCGGCGCGATTGTTGTCTTCGCAGTTCCGATGCTCGACAAGCTCAAGATTGATGACGTCGTAGGCGCCATTCCGGTTCACCTTCTGGCCGGCATCTGGGGCACGTTGATCGTTCCTTTCTCCAACACCGAAGTGCCCTTCACGGCGCAGTTGACCGGTGTTGTCGCTACTGGCGTGTTCGTGATGGTCATGAGCTCAATCGTCTGGTTTGCGCTGAAATACACCATCGGTGTTCGTCCGACTGAAGAGCAGGAAATGCTCGGAATGGATATCGCCGAAGTGGGTGTCGAAGCCTATCCGGAATTTGCCAAAGGCTAACCAGTTTGGCGCCGGCCTTCTCCTCCCAAAACCGGTCGGCGCCTCACATTGTTCCTCCTGCGAACAAATAACTTTATGGCCGGTGATGTGAAAACATCCCGGCCATTTTTTTTATCACTGATGAAACACCACAGGTCTTGAACTGAACATATGAACAGCTTCGACTATATAGTGGTGATTGGCTATCTCGCAGCGATGCTGATGTTCGGACTGTTACTGAGCAAGCAGAATGACGAGGGCGACTATTTCCTTGGTAACAAGGGGATCGGCTGGTTTCCCCTCGGCCTGTCGGCCATGGCCACCCAATTATCGGCGATCAGCTTCATATCCGCACCGGCCTTTGTCGGCTTGCGGGAAGGCGGCGGGCTGAAATGGCTGACCTTTGAATTTGCATTACCTCTGGCAATGTTGCTGCTGATGTTCGTGATCATGCCACCACTCTACCGCTCGGGTGTGATCAGCATATTTGATTTTCTGGAACAGCGGATCGGCCGGTCAACGCGCTTCCTGATCAGTATCTCGTTCCAGATCGTCCGCGCCTTTGGTACCGGCATCATGGTCTATACGACCGGTATCATCATCGAGGCGGTTCTGGGCGTTCCATTCCTCCAGTCGATCCTGGCGATCAGCATAATCACCATCGTCTATTCCTTTCTCGGCGGCATCCGGGCGGTGGTCTACGCCGATGCGATCCAGATGGTGCTGATCGTCTTCGGACTGCTGGTCTGTCTGGCCTATGCGATCACGTTCATCGGTGGCTTCGACATATTCTGGGCGAGCATAGATCCGGAGCGGTTGCGGGTTGTCGACTGGACCTATGCGGGGCTTGTGACCGACGAATTTGCCCTGTTACCGATGCTGTTTGGCGGCTTCGTGCTCTATGTCTCCTATTATGCCTGCGACCAGACCCAGGCCCAGCGGTCGCTCTCGGCCAAAAGTCTCGGGGATGTTCGCAAATTGCTCACGGCGAACGCCTTGCTGCGTTTTCCCGTGACGCTTCTCTATTGCATCACCGGCCTGGCGGTGGGCGTGATTGCATCGGGGGACAGCGCCTTTCTGGCGCTCATTCCGGATGATCGTCCGGACTATCTGATGCCCTTTTTCATTCTCGAATTTCTGCCCCATGGCATCATCGGCCTGTTGCTGGTTGCGATCATGTCGGCGGCGATGTCAACGCTGAGCTCGGCGGTGAATTCGCTGTCGGCGGTGACGATCGCGGATATGAAGGGCTTTGGCCTGCAGCTTGGCAATTCCCGTCAGGAAATCAGGCTGGCGCGCCTGCTGGCGCTGCTTTGGGGCGGGCTGATCCTCTATTTCTCGATCTATTCGGGCGATATTTCTGCCACGGTCATCGAAGCGATCAACAAGGTTGGTTCTGCGCTCTACGGCCCGGTCCTGGGCGTGTTTCTGATCGCCATCCTGTGGCGGCGCAGGACCGTCCTGAGCAGCAATATCGGCTTTCTGGCCGGGGTCGCCCTCAATCTCTATTTCTGGCAGTTCCAGCCCGGCCTTTTCTGGATGTGGTGGAATCTTATCGGACTGCTTGTGACTCTCGCGGTCGCAATCCTGCTGTCGCTGGCCTCGGGGAAAATGCCGCTTGCCGGTCGCCCAGCCAAATGGTCCAAGGAGCGTGTCTCGCCGAGACACGTCCTCCTTGTGACGATAGGTCTGACCCTGTTCGTTTGTCTCATCATCCTGATTTCCCTGTCGATCGAGAGATTCTAGGCGCATCGACCAGTCGGCAGCGAAACCCGTTAGCCGGCCAGATCGGCCTTGATGAACTCCGCCGCCCGCTCACCGATCATGATGCTCGGCGCATTGGTGTTGCCGCTGATGATTTCCGGCATGATCGAGGCATCGGCGATATAAAGGCCTTCCAGTCCGCGGAATTTCAGCCGTGCATCGACCACCGCTTCATCATCTCCGCCCATCCGGCAGGTGCCGACCGGGTGATAGACGGTATCGGCGCGGTCGCGGATCAGCTTGTCCAGCGCCGCATCATTGTTGATGTCTATCGGATGCCTGTCGGTCGGTGAGAATTCGGTCAGCGGCGGTGTTTCCAATATCCGTTTCATGTGCCGGACACCCTTGCGCAGCGTGTCGATATCCCGGTCATCATCGAGAAAATTCGGGTCAATGGCCGGCTGGGACTCCGGATCCTGATCGTTCAGCCGGACCGTGCCCTTGCTATGCGGGCGCAGCACACAGGCGTGACAGCTGAAGCCATGACCCTTGACCGGCTCGCGTCCGTGATCTTCGAGCATCGCCGGAACGAAATGATACTGGATATCGGGGGCAGGGACATCCGGACCGCTGCTCCAGAAGCCACCGGCTTCGGCATAAGGCGTGGTCATGATGCCGGTCCGCTTGAAACGGTGCTGGAAGATAGCCTTTGCCATGCGCACGGTGCCGGCAAGCGAATCGCCGACCAGCTCCTTGGACTCGGTCTGGTAGCCGGAGACAAAATCGATATGATCCTTCAGATTGGCTCCGACTTCGGGCTTGTCGACAACGACATCGACACCCTTGTCTTTCAGATGCGCAGCCGGACCAATGCCGGACAATTGCAGAATATGCGGCGATCCAAAGGCACCGGCAGACAGCACGACAGCCGCACGCGCGTTGATCGTTTCGCTGCCGGAACCGCGTTTGATCTGGACGCCGGTAACCCGCCCGTCTTTGATCGTCAGCTTCTCGACCAGCGATTTGGTCTTGATTGTCAGATTGGAGCGAGAGCGAGCGGGGTCGACATAGGCACGCGCCGCAGTCCAGCGTTCGCCGCCTTTTTGCGTGACCTGATAGATGCCCATGCCTTCCTGTTTCTCGCCATTGAAATCATCGAGAATGGGAATCTGCAGATTCCGCGCCGCTTCGACAAAGGCGACGCTGCCCGGATTCGGCCATTTCTGGTCGGACACCGAAAGCGGCCCGTCGCCGCCATGATAATCGTCGCTGCCGCGTTCGTTGCTTTCGGATTTTTTGAAATAGGGCAGGACATCGTCATAGGACCAGCCGGCACAGCCTTGGGCCGCCCAATTGTCATAATCCCATTTATTGCCGCGGATATAGATCATCGCGTTGATCGCGCTTGATCCGCCGAGCCCGCGTCCGCGCGGCTGATAGCCGGTGCGGCCGTTGAGACCCTTTTGCGGAACCGTATCAAATTTCCAGTTGGTGCCTTTCGGTAGAAACGGCAGCATTCCCGGCGTTTTTACAAGGAAATTATTATTGCGTCCGCCCGCTTCGATCAGGCAAACCGTGCGCCTGCCATCTTCGCTCAGCCGTCCCGCGACGGCACTGCCGGCGGAACCGCCGCCGATGACGATGTAGTCAAATTCTGCCATGTAACTCTCTCCTGTTCTGCCCAGCGCGCCTTTATGGCTTCGCTGCTTTCTCTGGAGCCATCATGGCTCCACCCGGGCGGTTTTATCAAATAGTTGATTTTGTAGCGCCACGGAGCGCTCCACAAATCCTTTGCGATGCCGATCCATTCATGAAAGGCAGCCCACAGCAGATTGAAGCTGTCGAGATTCTTGACGATGCCATATTGGATTTTTTCGGCATCGGTCTCCGGTTCATAGGTGCCGAACATCTTGTCCCAGATGATGAAAACACCGGCATAATTGCGGTCGAGATAGCGCGGATTGGTCGCATGGTGGACGCGGTGATGCGACGGCGTGTTCATCACTGCTTCGAACCAGCGCGGCATCCGGTCAATCGCCTCGGTGTGGATCCAATATTGATAGACCAGGTTCAGTCCCGCGAGGAAAAAGATCAGCGCCGGCGGAAAACCGATCAGAAACAGCGGCATGCGGAACAGGAAGCTGAGCGCAAAAAAGCCGGTCCAGGTCTGACGCAGGGCCGTGGTGAGATTATAATGCTGGCTGCTGTGATGAATGACATGTGCGGCCCAGAACCATCTCACCCGGTGCGCTGTGCGGTGAAACCAGTAATAAGCCAGGTCATCCAGCACGAAGGCCAGTGGCACGATCCAGAGCGCGCTCGGCCAGCTTATCTCGATATCGAGGAGCCGATATTGATAGATCCACAGGCTGAGCGCCAGAACAAAACCGCCGGTCAGAATGCCGGCGACAACGCTGCCGGTGCCAAGGGCCAGGGATGTGAGAGCATCCCGGGTTTCATAACGGATCTTCTTGTTCTTGCGGCTCCACAACCACTCCATGGCGACCGTGATGACGAACATCGGGACGGCCCAGTCAGTCGGGGATGGCAGGTTTTCCATGACTCCTGCTACTTACACAAATGTTAGTGGCTGTCCATATCCCGCGATCAACTTCCCGCGGTCAGCGCATCAATCATCGCACGTACCGGGGTGATGTCATAGCCCGCATTGCCGGCAAGCCGGGAGATTTCATCCGCTTCGACACCCTGTTTCGCCTGCGCCAGCGCCCACAGCAATGTGGATCGTGTGCCGGAACGGCAATAGGCGAGGGTCTTGTCCCCGTCAGCAAGTGCGGCGATCATCGCTTCAACCTGCGGCCCGGAAAAGCCGCTATGGGTAATCGGGATCGCGATATATTTCATGCCAGCGTCGCGAGCCGCCGCTTCGATATCGGCGCTTTGCGGGGCGGACGGGTCTTCGCCATCGGGGCGGTTGTTGATGATCAGGCTCACTCCTTCAGCCTTGGCTGCGGCGACATCTTCCAGCGTGATTTGCGGCGAGACGCTAATATTGTCATTGATTTTCCGGAACATGTTCTGGGTCTCCTCTGTCGAAAATTGTGTATCGGTTGCGGTTGCCGCGCTGCAGCTGATCAAGGCAATGGGCAATAAGGCGGGCAGGATTTTCATAAATCGACCTATGCTGCTTCGGTCACATCGCGGATGACGGCCAGAAAAGCTTTCCCATGTTTTTCCAGTTTCGCCGCGCCGACACCGGGAAGCTCACTGAGTGCGGACAGACTGCCCGGCTTCAGGCCGGTCATATCACGCAGCACGCTATCGTGGAAGATCACATAAGGCGGGACGCCCAATTCCTTGGCCAGTTCCATACGCTTTGCTCGCAGCGCCTCGAACAAGGGATCACCGAACGGGTTAGGCGAGGCGCTGGCACCACGCCGTTTGCGCGATGTCCGTTTGGGCGGTTCGACAATCGCGATTTCCTGCTCGCCCTTGAGAATCTTGCGCGCTTCGGGACCGAACATCAGGCCGCCATGCTCGGTGTTGCGCAGTGCATCGCGGAGCAAGAGCGACCGCGATACCGGCTTGATCAGAGCGGCTTCCTCTTCTCCGACAATGTCGAACACCGAAAGCTGGTCATGACCGCGCGAGAGGATTTTCTCATCCTGCCGTCCGGTAAGTACCGCTTCGAGATGGGTGACGCCGAAACTCTGTCCGGTGCGATAGACCGCGGACAGGAATTTGCGCGCCAGTTCGGTGACGTTGCGGGTTTTCGGGGCGTTCAGGCAATTGTCGCAATTCCCGCATTGCTCCGCTGGATGTTCACCGAAATGCCGGAGCAAAATCGCCCGCCGACAGCCTGCGGTTTCGACCAGACCGCCCAGAGCCGCCAGCCTCGTCCGCTCGCTCTCCAGCCGGGTCTCGTCGATCTCGCCGAGCCGCTGCCGTGCTCTGGCAAAATCTTCGGCGCCCCAGAACATATGCGCTTCGGCCGGGTCGCCATCGCGGCCGGCACGTCCGGTTTCCTGATAATAAGCTTCGATCGATTTCGGCAGTCCGGCGTGGGCGACAAAGCGCACATCCGGCTTGTCGATCCCCATGCCAAAGGCGATGGTAGCGACCATCACCATATCTTCCGAGGCGACAAAATCATGCTGGTTCTGCTGGCGGACTTCCGGCGGCAGGCCGGCGTGATAGGCCCGCGCGCTGCGTCCGGTGGCGGCGATCTGGCTGGCCATTTTCTCGGTTGCAGCCCGGGTTTGCGCATAGACAATGCCCGGTCCCGGAACGCGATCGACCAGATCGCCAATCTGCCGTGCCAGTCCGGCGCGCGGGCTCATGCTGTAGCGGATATTGGGCCGGTCAAAACCGGCGAGGATCATGCCATCCTGCTCGATTCCCAGCTGCACCAAAATATCGTCGCGTGTATGCGCGTCGGCAGTGGCGGTAAGTGCCAGCCGCGGCACAGAGCCAAAATGGTCGAGAAGGGGGCGGAGCAAACGGTAATCGGGCCGGAAGTCATGCCCCCATTCGGAAACGCAATGCGCCTCATCAATGGCGAAGAGCGAAATATCGGTTTGCTCCAGCAATTCCCGGAAATGCGATTGCGACGCGCGCTCCGGTGCGGCGTAGAGCAGGTCCAGTTCACCTGCCTTGAGACGGGCAATTGTCTCGGCGCGATTGTCATCGGCAGAGGTGAGGGTGGCCGCCCTGATCCCGACCGCTTCGGCGCTGCGCAACTGATCGTGCATCAGCGCGATCAGCGGAGAAATCACGATCGTCGTGCCTTTGTTGGCGATGGCAGGCAACTGGTAGCAGAGCGATTTGCCGGAACCGGTCGGCATGACGGCGAGCACATTCTGCTTCGCCATCACCCGTTCCATCACCTGGTCCTGCATGCCGCGAAAGCTGCTATAGCCAAAGGTTGATTTGAGCAGGGGAAGGAGGGCTGCGGTCATTCTTCTTTCCTAGCCAGAGACCGCACTATGCGAAACCGCAAAAACGAAAATTGACCGAAATTGTAATCCGGACGGATGGTCACACCTTCTCCCGCTGGTCCTCGGCCTGCCGCTTCCACATGTCCGCATAGAGTCCGCGTTTGACCAGCAACTGCCGGTGGCTGCCGCGTTCTGCGATGCGGCCTTCGTTGAGCACGATGATTTCGTCGGCGTGGGTGATCGTCGAGAGCCGGTGCGCGATGATCAATGTCGTGCGCCGCTCCGATATCTTCGCGAGAGTCGCCTGGATCTCGTCCTCTGTGCGGCTGTCGAGCGCCGAGGTGGCTTCGTCCAATATCAGGATCGGCGGATTCTTCAGCAATGTGCGGGCAATGGCAACGCGCTGCTTCTCGCCGCCGGACAATTTCAGCCCGCGCTCGCCGACCTGCGTGTCATAGCCATCGGGTAGCTTGGCGATAAAGCCATCCAGCGCTGCTCCGCGCGCGGCTTCCTCGATCTCTGCCTGGGTCGCGCCTTCACGGCCATAGCCGATATTATAGCCGATGCTGTCGTTGAACAGCACGCTGTCCTGCGGAACGATACCGATTGCGCCACGCAGGCTGTGCTGGGTGACTTCGGATATGTCCTGACCGTCGATCAATATCCGTCCGGCTTGCGGATCATAGAAACGGAACAGCAACCGCGCGATCGTCGACTTGCCGGCGCCGGAAGGCCCGACAATGGCAAGCGTCCCGTCGGGCGGCACTTCGAAGTCGAGGCCGTGCAGGATCTGGCGATCATCATCATAGTTGAACACCACATTCTCGAACCGCACAGCGCCATCGGAAACCTGCAGCGGCTTGGCGCCCGGCTTGTCGACCACTTCCTGTTCTGTATCGATCAGTTTGAACATTGCGTCCATGTCGACCAGTCCCTGGCGGATAGTGCGATAGACCATGCCGAGCAGGTCGAGCGGGCGGAACAGCTGCATCAGCAGCGCGTTGACCAGTACCAGATCGCCCACCGTCAGATCACCCTGTTGCCAGCCGTAAACGCTGAACGCCATCGCCCCGATCATCGTCAGGTTGGTGATGATCGACTGGCCGATATTGAGCATGCCAAGCGAGTTTTCCGATTTGACCGCGGCATTGGCCCAGTCCCGCATCGCCTTGTCATAGCGGTCGGCCTCGCGCTGTTCGGCGGTGAAATATTTGACCGTCTCGTAGTTCAGCAGGGCATCTACGGAGCGACCGATCACTTTTGTGTCCATGTCGTTCATCTTCGCCCGCAGCGCATTGCGCCAGTCGGTCACCTTGCGGGTGAAGGTGATATAGATAGCGACCATTGCCATCGTCGCGGCAACCAGCCCGAAGCCGAATTTGATCTGGAAGATGATCAGCACTGCGGTCAGTTCGACGACCGTCGGGGCAATATTGAACAGCAGGAAATAGAGCATGATATCGATGCTCTTGGTGCCGCGTTCGATGATCTTGGTGACTTCGCCGGTGCGACGACCGAGATGAAAGCGCAGCGACAGGCTGTGAAGATGGGTAAAAACATTGGTGGCGAGGCGGCGGGCTGCCTGCTGGCCGACCTTTTCAAAAACAATGTTCCGCAAATTGTCGAACATCACCTGACCGAACCGCGCCAGACCATAAGCCGCTACAAGCGCGAGCAAAACCGTCAGCTCGGTGCCCAGTGCATCGTCGGACATGCCATCGATAACCGCCTTGTAGATGAAAGGCATCGTGAGAATGGCGGCCTTGGCACAAAGAACCAGCAATCCTGCGACAATGATCCGCAGTCGTAATCCCGGCTCTCCCTTGGGCCAGAGATAGGGCAGGAAACGCTTGAGCGTGGGGATCATCGGCGGGTCGATCTGACCCTGGGTGGCATAATCAGGTGGCATGGTTGCGGATGTAGGACTGCCCGCACCGAAAGTCTATCCGGCTATAAATTCACCGGCGCGGTGCGTCAGAAGCTGCCGCTGACGGTCAAACGGTAAATCAGACCGAACTCGCGGCTGCGATCCTCGATAAAGGCGACCGGACCGTTGCGACGACCTCTGATAAAGTCGCGATCCAGACCCCCGGGCTGACCCAGAAGATCACCATAGGCCGTGCGGGTGAAATTCTCGGCGCGACCGAACAGATTGCCCAGATTGGCCTGTACTGTCAGCCCCAGCACGTCCTTATGCTCGACAAATATCCAGCTATAGGGCGCGGCGGTGCGGAAGCGGGTGATCTGGTCCAGTCGCAGAAAATCCGAGTAGCGGGATTCTTCAACACCCGCGCCCCAAGCCCAGTTGCTGCCTGGGATATCGTGCCGCAATGTGGCTTCGTAGCTGTATATCTTGTCGTCGCTGATCCGCCGGTGAATCCCTGTCAGCGGATCGCGCAGCGAACTTCGCCGGACTTCTCCTTCAAAGTCGAGCTTGGCGCCGGTCCAGCCGATCGGATCGAACAATATGCTGGTCACCATTTCCACACCATAGCTGGTTGCGCTGTCGAGATTGCCGCGCGCCTCAGTGTTCGCCGTGATCGGGATGGAATCGACAATATCGCTGAATTTCTCGCCATAGATATTGACGGTCAGCGAACCCCATGGTCCCAGCTTCTGTGTCGCCTCCAGTTCCGCTCGCCAGCTTTGCGGCGGCACCAGCCCGGGATTGCCGGCATTGCTACTATTTTGCGATACGTCGACCGATTGCACAAAATCGAAGAAGTTCAGCTGACCCACCGATCGCTCGACTTTCAGGCTGATGTCGAGATCGGGCTGCGGCCGCCATGCCAGCGAGACAGATCCTTTCGGCCGGATGAAAGACCGGCTCTCACCCGCCGCTCCGCTCTGGCTGATCTTGCTATATTCGCCGCCCAGGGTTGCCTGAAGACTCAGATTCTCCAACAGGGGCCGTCCATAGGAACCAATGACCTCGCCGCGATATTCGGTTACTTTGCTATCCGCATTGGTGAGCGCGACCGGTTGATACACGCCCTGCGGATCAAGTACTTCCAGCGCGCCTTCATTGTCGAGGAAATTATAGGCGCCTTCGACGCTGATGCCCCAGTCGGTTCCACCCGTTGTCTTCCAGCCATATTCCGCGCGCAGGATGGACTCCCCCTCGTCGGTCACCCGGTCAAACCGGCTACCTCGGGCGGGCGTGACGCCGTCGGAAAAAGTCTGTCCGAAAAAGTCGGTAACCGGACTATGCTCGAACCGCTGCAAGCCGATTAGCTTCAGCCGGCCATTACCGAGCGGAAATTCATAATCCGTGCTGAATTCGGCATTCCACTCGTTTTCGCGGCTGTTATACAGTTCGAAAATATCCGCCTGACCGACTTGTGTCCGGTTGGTGGCGACCGACTCCCGGCCCCGGTAAATCTGATAGGCGGCATTGGCATTGAACAGCGCGCCGCCAGCACTGGCGCGGCTATAGGAACCGCTCAGCTTCGGTGCGTCCTGGCGATAGCGGGCGATCTCGTCGCGCTCGAACAGCAGGTTGCCAAAGCGGTCGGTGACCTGTTCCGGCCCCTCGACGCCGTTGCGTGCGGCGTCATTTTCGATCGACAGGGTGAAATCGCCTTTGCCCAGCTTGCCGCTGATCGAGGCTTCTCCATCCAGCCAGTTGTTGCCCGAGCGCCGCCATTGCGGCTCCCATTTGAAATTGCCGCTCAACCCGCTTTTCTCGCTGACATTGGTGACGAGATTGAGCACCTGGCCGGACAGGCCGGAAATGCTCAGCGTCGCTCCGTCGACAATTTCGATCCTCAAGACATTGGCAGCGGAAATCCGGCCGAGGAATGTGAAGGCGTCGATATTCTTGCCCGAGATACGCGCGCCATTGATCAGGACATTTTCGTCGGCCTGCCCGAGGCCGCGTTCGTCGCTGTCTCCGGTGTCGATGGTGAAGCCGGGGACCTGACGGACCATGTCCAGCGCCGTACGGGGATTGAAGCGGGAAAATTGACCCGCATCATATATCTGCCGGCCGCTTTCGATGCGCGGCTGCAGGGAGGACAGGTCCGCCGTCTGGGCCTGTGCTGCCATGGGGAAGAGGGATGACGTAATCATCGCACCTATGGCAATACCGGTCAAAGCCCATATTCTGTCGTTCAAGATAATCCCCCCCCCAAAGCCATCCGTTTCGAATGGGGCGCTGCTATGTCCGATTGGTTGCAGCCGATACCGGCTTTCGATAAACTACGCTCGTAGTCGGATAAACAGCTTCTTCTGTCCCGGGTAACAAGCCCCTCTAATCTTACGGTTTATGGAAAAAAAGTACCCAGGCCGCCGCGCAATTGGCGAGCGTGTAGACGAAATAGAAAATCACCGCGGTCAGCATGCCCATATTGGCAAAAATCATCGCTGCAACGAGCATGAAGAACTCGAGAAAATAACTGCCATGGGGCCCGAGTATTTTCCGGAAACTGCCACGCGCTTCGGCCATGATTGGATGGTTGCTCTCGAGCATGGCCTTGTGCATCGCGAAATTGGCGACACCGCACAGGAAGATGACAAAAATATACATGGCTCCAATATAGGCCAATTGGATGCCATTGTCATTGGCGGACAAAAGATTCCGTCAGCTGCGGACAGGAATTATCTGGTCAGCCATCCCTATAATGTCGTGCGCATGGGAGAACGTTGGGCCGAGGTTTACGGTGCCGTCGAAAAATATGCGCCGCGTCATGAGGGCGATGATCAGATGGATGTCCAGCTATGGGTGGAGCGGGTGCCCGCAGCGCGCAAGAGCTAGACCGTCGCCCCTGCCTGCGCAGGGGTGACGGCTGTCTATGACAATGACATCATAAAATTCAAACCCCTTCGAGCAACCCTTCCTTCTTGATCTTCTCCTGCCACACCAATGGCGCCAGATGGTGCACACTCTGCCCTTCGGAATCGACCGCGACCGTTACCGGCATATCCTGCACTTCAAATTCGTAGATCGCTTCCATGCCGAGCTCTTCGAAGCCGACAACCTTCGATCCCTTGATCGCCCGCGACACCAGATAGGCGCTGCCGCCGACCGCCATCAGATAGGCGCTCTTGTGTTTCTCGATCGAGTCGACCGTGTCCAGCCCGCGCTCGGCCTTGCCGACCATGGCGAGCAGGCCCTGTTCAAGCATCATGTCGGTAAACTTGTCCATCCGCGTAGCGGTGGTCGGACCGGCGGGGCCAACCACTTCTTCTCCAACCGGATCGACGGGGCCGACATAATAGATAACGCGCCCCTTGAACGAGACCGGCAATTCTTCGCCGGCTTCCAGCATATCCTTGATTTTCTTGTGCGCGGCATCGCGGCCGGTCAGCATCTTGCCGTTGAGCAGCAGGCGGTCGCCATGTTTCCAGGTCGCCACTTCCGCCGCATCGAGCTGGTCGAGATGCACGCGTTTCGCCTCCGATGAGGGCGTCCATTTGACGTCCGGCCATTCTTCGAGCTTTGGCGCTTCGAGATAGGCGGGGCCGCTTCCATCCAATGTGAAATGGGCGTGGCGCGTGGCAGCGCAATTGGGGATCATCGCAACCGGCTTGCCAGCGGCGTGGCAGGGCCAGTCGTTGATCTTGACGTCCAATATCGTCGACAGTCCGCCCAGTCCCTGGGCGCCAATGCCGAGCGCATTGACCTTGTCGAAAATCTCGATGCGCATTTCCTCGATATCGTTGCGTGGGCCACGTTCTTTAAGCTGTCCCATATCGATCGGGTCCATCAGACTTTGTTTGGCCAGAAGTACGGCGCGTTCGGCGGTGCCGCCAATGCCAATGCCGAGCATCCCGGGAGGGCACCAGCCCGCGCCCATTTGCGGGATCATTTCCAGCACCCAGTCGACAATATTGTCGCTCGGATTCATCATCTTGAATTTGGATTTATTTTCCGATCCGCCACCTTTGGCCGCGACATCGACGGAGACTTTGTCGCCGGGAACCATCTCGACATGCAAGACACTCGGGGTGTTGTCCTTGGTATTGCGCCGGGTGAAGGCGGGGTCGGCGAGGATAGAGGCGCGCAGCTTGTTCTCGGGGTGCAGATAGGCACGGCGCACGCCTTCATCGACAATTTCCTGCATCGATTGCGATGTGTCGTCGAGCCGGCAATCCATGCCCCATTTGACGAAGACATTGACGATGCCGGTATCCTGACAAATCGGGCGGTGGCCCTCTGCGCACATTTTCGAATTGGTCAGGATCTGGGCAATGGCGTCTTTTGCTGCCGGCGATTTCTCCGCATCATAGGCTTTGCCGAGCGCCCGGATATAATCCATCGGATGATAATAAGAGATAAATTGCAGCGCGTCGGCGACGCTCTCGATCAGGTCGGCGGTTTTGATGGTCGTGGTCATGAATGCTCCAGAATATCGGCGAAATGCGATTGGACTGCCTTTTGACTGAAATGACCGGACCGGGCAAGTTTTTGTGGCGCCGTGCCTGCCGGGAGATGGCCGGCCTGATGATGGACCTGGCCGATTCAGCAGCGTGACCCGTGTCATGGCCAATATAATTAGCGGGTGTTGGAGGATGTAAAAAATAAACGGTTGTTCGCGCTATGCTGCGATTGCGAACGATCCGCTGACGCGATACGAACAGTGAAGCGGGCAGTGCCGACTACCCATCAAGGAACCGATTCTATGCGCGTGCGCGATTTTCTACTGCTCGTCCTGATCTGTCTGATCTGGGCTTCCAATAATGTACTTAGCAAGATCATCGTCGATGACTGGGCCGTGCCCCCCATTTTCTATGCGGCTCTCCGCTTTGCCGTAGTTGCGCTTGTGATGCTGCCCTGGCTCTGGCCCATGCCCCGCCCGGCCTGGCGCATCATATTGATCGGAATGCTGATGGGTGGCGGAAATTTCGCGCTATTGTTCATTGGCCTGCAGACAACGTCGCCATCGTCCGCCGCGATCATATTGCAACTCGGGGTTCCCTTCACGATTCTGCTGTCGATGCTGATGCTCGGCGAGCGCGTTCACTGGCGCCGCGGCATTGGTATTGGCCTGACTTTGCTTGGCGTGTTGGTTGTGGTCTGGCGCCCTGAAGGCATCACGCTCTCGACCGGGCTCTGGTTCGTTGCCGCTGCCGCATTTGCCGGTTCTGCCGGTGCTGTGCTGATGAAGCGGGTTCATGATGTCGCTCCATTCCGCTTTCAGGCCTGGGTCGGTCTGGTGTCCGTAATTACCTTGACGATTTCCTCGCTGCTCTTCGAGCAGGGGCAATGGGCCGCTGCCGTAGCTGTCGGATGGCCGCTGGTCGCTGCTGTCCTGTTTACCGCTCTGATTGTTTCGGTAGGGGCCCATTCGGCCTATTATCACCTTATCCGAAACTATGAGGCCAATCTTCTTGCTCCGCTTACGCTTATAACGCCGCTGGCGACGATCGCCTTGGGGGTCTTGATCACGAATGATGCTTTCGATTTGCGTATGGGAGTGGGCGCAGCGCTGGCGATTGGCGGCGTGCTGATTGTGGCACTTCGGCGCAAGCCTGCCACCGCGCTTCTCGTCGATCGCGAGCAGCGATAGAGGTTGTGGAGGACACCAGGCTAAGTTCGCAACCAGAGCAGATTGTCGTAGGGCCGATCAGCAGTCTGCGTGGTCTATTATATCGCCTCTGAACGAACATGTGACGGGAGCCAGCGAATGGAATAACCGCTTTCGGTCGGGGAGGGGGGTGAATGGAATGCTCACAGCCGGTTCGACTGTCCCCCTTGTCTGTTCGTTGTCGCCATTATGGTTAATGACGAAACGTGAAAATTACCGGTCGGCAAGATGCGAGCCGAGCATATGATCCACTAGATATGGTGTCACAATTCTGCCATCACCGCTTGTGGATGATCTGTGGACAGATATTTTTGTAAATATCGGCATCTGCTCTTGCACAACGCGCTAGGCTTAGAAGGTCCACGCGTCGCTGCATTGCAGCATGAATCGTCGCTCGACGAAGCGATTCATTTATACGACGAACGGAGTCGTTAATTTGTCATTTACCCCCTTGCATAAAATTTCGATTCAGCCACTATAGGTTGTGGTTCGGCCTAGGGGGCACACCAACTGATAGTATTAGCCGTCATTCACACCGACTCGGTGGGGGGCTCCCTTTGTGCCAAATGTACAGTGAGAAATACCGGATTTGGGTAAGAAAAAAATGCCCGCTGGGGCGTGAATACTGTTAGAGTGAATGCTTCGGCGTGAGTCGAACAAGACAGGAACAAACGCCCGGATATGATCCTGGTGGTCGATCGGCCGATACGCCGCCTCGATCTTTGATTTAGTAGAGTGATTTGAGGGGGCTTTGATGGATTTTAGAGACAACCGCGACAACGAAAATGTGTCGGGAACAGATGTGAGTGAGAGTGAAATGGGCGCGGAAGTATTGGACAAGCCAGAAAGCAAGACCGAAAACACGGGGCCGACTAGCGAACCTGAGGTCAGCAAGAAGGCTGCTGCAGAAGCGGCTGCGACCAAAGCCAATGACGAGAAGGAATTGAAGGCCGAGCGCGACAGCCACAGTGTTGAAAAGCGCCGCTTCAAGATCACGCAGGACGAAAGCCGCGATGCTCTGCTGACCGACTTTGGCAAGGAAACACTCAACGACCGCTATTTGTTGCCGGGCGAATCCTATCAGGATCTGTTTGCCCGCGTTGCCGACGCTTATGCGGACGATGAAGCGCATGCCCAGCGGCTTTATGACGCGATTTCCAAGCTCTGGTTCATGCCGGCAACGCCCGTATTGTCCAATGGCGGCACCGGACGCGGCCTGCCGATCAGCTGCTATCTCAACAGTGTCGACGACAGCCTCGGCGGCATCGTCAACACCTGGAACGAAAATGTCTGGCTCGCTTCGCGCGGCGGCGGCATCGGCACCTATTGGGGCGCGGTCCGCGGTATCGGCGAGCCGGTTGGCCTGAACGGCAAGACATCCGGCATCATCCCGTTCGTCCGGGTGATGGACAGCCTGACCCTGGCGATTTCTCAGGGTTCGCTGCGCCGCGGTTCAGCGGCTTGCTATCTCGATGTCAACCATCCGGAAATCGAAGAATTTCTTGAAATCAGAAAGCCTTCCGGCGACTTTAACCGGAAAGCTCTGAACCTGCATCATGGCGTATTGCTGACCGACGAGTTTATGGAAGCGGTCCGCGACGGCACGGAATTCGATCTCAAATCGCCGAAAGACGGTTCGGTTCGCGGCACCGTTGACGCGCGCAGCCTTTTCCAGAAGCTGGTCGAGACCCGTCTCGCCACCGGCGAGCCCTATATCATCTTCAGCGACACGGTGAACCGGATGATGCCCAAGCATCACCGCGATCTGGGGCTCAAGGTTTCCACCTCCAATCTCTGCTCCGAGATCACGCTGCCCACGGGTCGCGATCATCTCGGTGAAGACCGGACGGCGGTATGCTGCCTGTCCTCGCTCAATCTCGAGAAATGGGATGAATGGTCGGTCGAAAAGGGCTTTATCGAGGACGTCATGCGCTTCCTCGACAATGTTCTGCAGGATTATATCGACCGCGCACCGGAAGAAATGGCGCGGGCGAAATATAGCGCGATGCGCGAACGCAGCGTCGGTCTCGGCGTGATGGGCTTCCACAGCTTCTTGCAAGCACGCGGCCTCGGCTTCGAAAGCGCGCTGGCAAAATCTTGGAACTTCAAGATCTTCAAACATGTTTCGGCGAAAGCATCCGAAGCCAGCATGATGCTCGCCAAGGAACGCGGCCCTTGTCCCGATGCCGCCGATCAGGGCGTGATGGAGCGCTTCTCCTGCAAGATGGCGATCGCGCCAACCGCGTCGATCAGCATCATCTGCGGCGGTGCTTCGGCCTGTATCGAGCCGATCCCGGCGAACATCTACACCCACAAGACGCTCTCGGGCAGCTTCATCGTGAAGAACCCGCATCTCGAGAAATTGCTGCAGGAGAAGAGCAAGGACAGCAACAATGTCTGGAACACGATCCTCGAAAAGGGTGGCAGCGTCCAGCATCTCGACTTCCTCAGCCCGGAGGAAAAGGACACGTACAAGACCAGCTTCGAGATCGACCAGCGCTGGCTGCTCGAACTTGCCGCCGACCGCACGCCCTATATCGATCAGGCGCAGTCGCTGAACCTGTTCATCCCGGCCGATGTCGACAAATGGGACCTTTTGATGCTCCACTTCCGCGCCTGGGAACTGGGCATCAAGTCGCTTTACTATCTGCGCTCGAAATCGATCCAGCGCGCCGGTTTTGCCGGTGGCGAAACGATGATGAGCGAACCGGCAACGGGCGGCGGCGTCGAAGCCGACAATACGCTCGATCCGAAAAAGGTCGAACTGATGACGACCGCCGGCACAACCGACTATGACGAATGTCTGGCGTGTCAGTAAATTAGGCAGTTTGCCTACTGCCCCCTCCCTTTGCTCCTTTCGGGAGGGGGCCGTTTTTTGAAAGTAAAGGCGCGCGCAGCACGTTAATTGTCATCCCAGCGAAGGCTGGGATCCAGACCAAAATATGATGTGTGAAACAAGATTGATTTAGGCCCCAGCCGACGCCGGGGTGACGAGTATAAAGCGGAGAACGAGTAACCATGTCACTTCTGGAAGCACGCAAAACCTACAAGCCCTTTGAATATCCATGGGCCTACGAGTTCTGGAAACGGCAGCAGCAGATTCACTGGATGCCGGAAGAAGTGCCGCTCGGCGAGGATTGCCGCGACTGGGCGCAGAAGCTGACCGACCACGAACGCAATCTGCTGACCCAGATTTTCCGCTTCTTCACCCAGGCCGATGTCGAGGTGCAGGATTGCTATCACGACAAATATGGCCGCGTGTTCAAACCGACCGAAATCAAGATGATGCTGACCGCGTTCAGCAACATGGAAACCGTCCATATCGCCGCTTACTCGCATCTGCTCGACACGATCGGCATGCCGGAAAGCGAATATTCGATGTTCCTCGAATATGAAGCGATGAAGGACAAGCACGACTATATGGGCACGTTCGGCGTCGACAATGACGAGGATATTGCCAAGACGCTGGCGATGTTCGGCGGCTTCACCGAAGGGCTGCAACTGTTCGCCAGCTTCGCCATGCTGATGAACTTCCCGCGCTTCAACAAGATGAAGGGCATGGGCCAGATCGTCACCTGGTCAATCCGCGACGAAAGCCTGCACTGCGAGGGCATTATCAAGATGTTCCACACCTTCGTGCAGGAACGCGACTGCCTGACCAAGTCGGTCAAGGATGATATTATCGACTGTTGCCAGAAGACCGTGCGGCTGGAAGATGCCTTCATCGACCTCGCGTTCAGCGACGGCCCGGTCACCGGCATGACCGCCAAGGAAATCAAGAAATATATCCGCTATATCGCCGACTGGCGCCTCGGCCAGCTCGGATTCCAGCCGATCTACATGATCGAGGATCACCCGCTGCCCTGGCTCGCCCCGATGCTCAACGGCGTCGAACACGCCAATTTCTTCGAAGCCCGCGCCACCGAATATTCAAAAGGCGCGACCAAGGGCGAATGGAACGACGTCTGGTCAAGCTTCGACCAGCGCAAGGGCAAGGTGGCGAATGAAGACGCGCCGGTTGATGACGGACCGGATATGTTTGCGGAAGCCGGGGTTGCTGCTGAGTAGGGTACAACTATGGCGTTTTTTATAACGTATATATGCGTTATTGATTTGTTGGGAATTGTTCACTACATAATACGTAATCGCACCCGCCAGGCCTCTGTTCGTAAGGACATGCACACTTGGCGGGTCTTTTTTTGGTCTAGAAAGCTTAACGTCACGTGACGGAAATTTTTTCTAAACCAGCCCTGCAGTATCATCAGCAAATTTTGCATCTTCAGTCTCAAGGCATGGAAATTGCCGATCAGGCAGTTGCGGAATATTGGCTTCGGCATGTCAGCTACTATCGATTAAGCGCATATTGGTTGTACTTTGAGCATCCTAAAGACAACGCAGGACCTCGTTTCAGAAACGGAACTACATTTGAAGCGGCAACAGCGTTGTATGATTTCGATAGAGAATTAAGACGATTAGTCATGCGTGGCACAGAGCATGTTGAAGTTGCGTTGCGTGGAAGCTGGGCATATCAACTTGGTCAGATAGGCGATGGCCATAGCTATTTGGATGCAAAGCATTATCGTAAAAGATCAGAATTCCACTCTAACTTAGCAAAGCTTGCCGGTGAAGTTGGGCGATCAAAAGAAACTTACATAAAGCACTATCTGAAGAAATATCACTCCCCGGCTCTCCCGCCGGTATGGATGGTGGCGGAAATGATGTCATTTGGGCAACTATCTCGATGGTATTCGAATCTTTCTGATCGAGCGCTTCGAAATAGAATCGCCAAGCCGCTCGATCTACCTGAAACAGTGTTGGTACCTCTGATCAGAAATTTGACTGATGTCAGGAACATTTGTGCTCACCATGGCCGGCTTTGGAATCGCGGTTTTCTTAGCCCCCCAAAGCTCGCAGAAAAGCCGCTGGATTTAAAACAGTCACTAGATTTAACGGGAACTCAAGCGCCTGCAAAACTTTATAATAGTTTAACAATGATTGCTCATATTGTGCGCAATGTGGCACCGGAATCAAGCTGGGCTATCGATCTGTCGCACCATTTAAGCACTCATCCGACGGATGATCTTAAGTCGATGGGGTTTCCCGATGATTGGGATCAACGACCAATATGGGAATAACGGTGACAGCACTCCAATTCCCAACCTCGTCATCCTGAACTCGTTTCAGGATCCCTTCCGGTAGAGCGCGCACCCTCGAGAGGTCCTGAAACAAGTTCAGGATGACGACTAGCTCCGTCGGATTCCTCTCTCAACCTCAGCCACTATTCCCAAAATCCGCGCCACCCTTCTCGCTCAGCGGCGCATCATCCTCGGCCTTGTCCAAAATCCCGAGGTCGCTTTCCTCGTCATCATCATTGCGCTCGCCGGCAAAGGCGCCGCCTTCGATGCGGCCGCTTTCGACCATCTGTTTCATATGGTCGACCGTGTCCTGGGTATTGTCGGGGATGAGCTGCGCCGGGTCGGTATGGCCGCCGTGCGTGCTGTCGGCGATATCCTCACGCTTGGCCTTGGTCTGCTGCTGCGATTTCTCGGCAAATTTCTGGGCTTGCGCATCGTCGCGCTGGGACTGGTTGATGTTCTGATTGTCGGTCATGATTTTCCTCTTTCTGTTGTTCCATCAACACGGAGGCAGGGGATTTGTTCCGTGAAGGGCGTAACGTTGCGGCAGCAAGCCCCGTCATTGCGAGGAGCAAAGCGACGAAGCAATCCAGAGCGGCAAGCGACGCACTGGATTGCTTCGCTGCGCTCGCAATGACGAAATAACCGCTCCCCCCAGCCGTACCTTTCACCAGTTTTTAAGCCTATCCCCGTAAATTTACATGGTGGCATATATTCTTACCTTGATGCTCGCCCTCGTGGTGCTCAACTTGTGGACATTTGTGCTGTTCGGCTGGGACAAGATGCGGGCGGAACAAGGGGGCTGGCGGGTTAGCGAGGCTAGTCTGCTGAGTCTGGCGCTAATCGGCGGCATTGGTGGGGCATATGCTGGACGGGCTTTTTTCCGGCACAAGACCCGCAAGAAATCCTTCAACGCCGCTCTGCAATATGTCGGGTTTTTCCAGTTGGTCGTGCTGACCTTCTGCGGCGTCTATTTTTACGAGCCCGCCGGTCTTTCGACACCGGCACAAGCCGAAAAGGTGCAGACCTTCGCGCAGCGGCCGCAAACAAGTGCTTATTATCGCAATTGCGCCGATGCCCGAGCCGCTGGCGCTGCGCCGATCTATCGAGGCGAGCCTGGCTATCGATCATCGATGGATGGAGACAATGACGGCATCGCCTGCGAACCCTATCGCGGGCGGTGACACTAGTTCGTCATCCTGAACTCGTTTCCGGATCCCTCGAGGTTCACGCGCTGCCGATGGAGGTCCATCCCTCGTCATCCTGAACTTGTTTCAGGATCCCCTGAGGTTCACGCGCTGCCGATGGAGGTCCTGAAACGAGTTCAGGATGACGACTTGTGCTGCTCGATGCAGCGCAGTTGATTGGGCCACAAACGCTACCGCACAGGCCTAAACCCCAAATCCTCCGCCAGATCGCGCCACTGCGGATTGGTCGCCTCGATCAGGTTCAGCTTCCACTGCCGGTGCCAGCGCTTCAATTGCTTCTCGCGCGTGATCGCCAGTTCCATCGTGCCATATTGTTCGAACAGCATCAGCTTGTTCAGATTATAGCGCTTGGTAAATCCGTCCGCGCTGCCTTCGCGATGCTGATAGATGCGCTGCATCAAGTCGGAGGTGACGCCAATATAGGGCAGGCCGCGCGGCCTGTTGGTCATGACATAGACGCACGGCTGGAAAGGCATGGTGCCAGCTTACCGCCAGGGCGGGGCTGGCAACAGGGGCAGGGGGCGAAACTGTCAAGCGGCGGCCTATTCCGTCAAAGCGCGCTATCGGTACGAAGAAACGTCATCCATCCCTTTCGTCATCCTGAACTCGTTTCAGGATCCCCCAAGATTCACGCGCTGCCGATGGAGGTCCTGAAACAAGTTCAGGATGACGATCCTCACTACCGCACCAACTTCACCGCTGCGGCAACAACCGCCGCCAATTCCCCCACAGCACCACCGCCAACGAAACCCCAATCACCGCCCAGACAGTAAACAGCTTCCGTCCGCCGTCCCAGCCTTTCACCAGGCGATACCGGCAGGCATCAGCTGTTGAACGAAAACAGCTATTTGCCGCCAAACACCTTCTTCTCCACATATTCGGAGAAATCCTTGGCATAGGCATCGCGCAATTCCACCTTCGCCGGTTCGATCATGTCCTCGCTCTTGGGCGGGAAGTTTTCGAGCGGGTTTTTCACCTGACCCTTGCCGACCTTGGTCTGTTTCTGCCCGTCAAATTCGCGGTAAATCCAGCCCGTGAACAGGTTGCTGCCGTACATCATCGCCTTGTGATAGAAGATATGGGTGGTGATCAGCTCGGCATAGCAAGGCGCGGTCGAATCGGACAGGCGTTGCTTCGCTTTCAGCCTTGCATTCATCGCCTTGGTTTTGGCCTTCAGCTCAGGATCTTTTTTTAGATCTTCGTTGAACGGCGTCGGTTCCTCCAGGATGATTTTGTAGCCATCCAGCTTGAGCGTCTGCTGGATACCGATCTTGTTCAACTCTTCCATCTGCACATCAGGGCCAAGATATTCGGCCATCAGTCCCTTGACGGTTGTGACTTTTCCTTCATGCGCGGCCTGATCCGCCAAAACGCCTACGATACCAAGGCCGGACAGCAGCCCCATATTGATGCCAAGATAATTTTCTGTCGGCCAGACGTGTAGCTCGCAGACGGACCCGTCGGCAGCTGTTTTGTAGCTCATCGCAGGAGCGGCTGCTATGGTTGGGGTGGCTACCGCGACCGGAATATCGGTTGCGGTCTCCGCTGTCCCGACGGCCGTGCTTTCGATAGTTGTTTGGGCAAATGCGGGTGACCCGGAAACTATTGCGGATATTGCCAAAGGCAAAGCAAGACAAACGTGACGCATGATTATATTCCCCTCCACTATATGTTGAATGTTCTGCAGAGTATTTACACAGTTGCAAGAAAATTAGATAATCTATTGGAGGATTTGGTGCGATTTAAGTCGCGCAACCGCGAGGAGCATGCGCGATCGCCAAAATCGCCGTGATAGCGCACACGGCTATCATCGAACGGGAATGGCGCGGAAGCGGCTGTTCGTCCCCGCTAGCCGGGCAACAACCTACGCCAGTCACCCCACAGCACCACCGCCAGCGAAACCCCGATCACCACCAGATCCACCACCGCCGCGGCCGGCGCATAGTCCAGTCCCGCGAGCGCCGACAATCCGCCAATCACCGCCCAGACAACAAACAGCTTCCGCCCGCCGTCCCAGCCTTTCGCCAGACCGATACCGGCAGCAAAGAGCAGCATCGGCGAGAGCATCATCAGGATCGGACCAAGGCCGGGCAACAGCAGCATCATCGATGCGGTCAGCATCGGTGGCAGCGCGGGCAGGGGGACCGGGAGAAAGCTGAGCGCGGCAACGGCGATCGCGCCCCAGCCGATGATGTGACGATATTTTTCCATGAACGCCCAATATCACGGCGCGCCGGATTTGCTATGCTGTTGGGAATTTCAGGGATCGGCCTCTGTCCTACATCCCGCCGTTATGCTAAAGCCGGGATCATGAGAAACTATGCCGCCAATCTGATCCAGGCTTTTGAAAAAAAGCGAAAAATCGTGGTTTGGGGCGAGCGGGGATTTTTTCTTTTAACACTGTAAACTTTGTAAAGTTCAGCCCGGAGTCGCCATGAAATTTGTCCGAATCATTTTCGCTCTCGCCGCCGCCTGGGGCTTGTTCGCGCTGGTTCCCGGATTGTTTGGCGAAGCCGGCCCGCGACCGGAATATTATTACGGCTTTATCGGCATCGCACTGGTGTTCCAGCTGATCTTCATTCTGATCGCCATTGATCCGGCCCGCTATCGCGCGCTGATCCCGCTCTCTATATTGGAAAAACTGTCCTTCTTCCTGCCGGTGACAATTCTCTATGCGCAGGGACGGGTGGCAATGGGGCCGGTGTTTGTCGGCGCCATGGTCGACGGATTGTTCATGTTGTTATTCGCTCTTGCGTGGCTGGTTTCGCGCAAGGCCGGGCAGGCGGCCTAGCACCAGTTGCGGCGATAGCCCTGCCAGCGTTCGGCCAGCCCCTCGGCGACCAGTATCTCGCCCAGGCTCTGGCCGTCGCGGGTGATGATCCGCAGATCGCGGCCATATTGGTCCTGGTCGCGGTCGATCGATTGCAGGGAGAAGCTGCCCTGATTGAGCAGCGCCTGTAGTCTAGTCTTGGCGCGCTGGCCGAGCCGCTTTTCGGAGGCGCAGCCGGGGCTGGAGATTTCCGGGGTGTTGATATCGGCGATGCGGATCTTGCGGCCCTCGAACCAGATCGTGTCGCCGTCAACGACGCAGCTGTAGCGGTCGGGGCCAAAGCAGATGCCGAAGCTGGCGCGGTTTGAATCGATGCCGACGGCTGCTGTCGTGCTGGCCGGACCGCCGCTGAGGAAGATCGCCAGAAACAGCGCCGTGCACAGGGCGACGGTGATGATGATGAAGGTGGGCCAGCGGATGTCGTTCACCGGCTGGAAATAGCGGGGAGATGTTAAAGGAGGTTAAAGCTGGCGTTGAATATGGCGAAAAAACGAGGGTGGGCGGATGACACCGCTCGGGGCATCTTCGGTGATCAGATCACCAAAGATGCGCTGTTGTTGACTGCGGGGCCGATCGAGGCGCTGAGCAGGATGGCAGCCGAAACGAACGAGGCAAAGGCTGCGGCAAGGCGGGTTTGAAATTTCGAGGACAACATATTCGGGGTTCCTTTACGAGTGGGTTAAGCGACCAGAGCGGCGGCGTTGTTCATGGCTGGGGCGATCGAAGCGCTGACGAAAATTGCGGCGGTGAAAAGAGCGGCAAAAGCGGCGGCGACCTGGTTCTGGATGTTTGCGTTGGTCATGTTGAATTTCCTTTTTGGTTTAAATGGTTGCTTCACAAATTGTTTTGCGAAGATGCCAATAACATTGCACAGGTCGTGCCAGTTTAGGAAAGACTATATATATCAGGTAGATAACCATATTCAGCCATCGGGCCAATATGAACCGAAACTGAATAATGGGGAAATATACCAATATTTGGCATTGGTGATTGCGGAGGGATCGCGACGGGGATCGACAAGTTGTTAATCTGGCGATGCTATCGCCCGAATCATGTTCGGACCCCGTCTCACACGAGTCTTCGCCAGCCGCGCCCACGCCTTATGGTGGTCAGCGATGGTGCTGGTCACCGCTTATTGCGTCGCCGCCGATCCGCCAGCCGAAGTGGCGCCGGTGCAGGATGCGGCCGAGACCAGGGCACAAGCCAAGCAGGGCGATCCATGGGCCGGCATGAAGGATGCCGCCAGGAAGCGCAAAGAACTGCTGCCCTGAGCCTATAAGTCGGTGATGCTATTGCCGCTTCAGGCGGGGCGCCTCAATATTGCGCTGTGCCGCCATCGACGCTCAGCGTCCCGCCGGTAATCCCGCCGCCGGCATCCGATGCCAGCAATACCGCCATCGCCGCGACTTCCTCGACCTTGCCGGGGCGCTTGAGCGCGCTCTCCTGCGAGAACATGTCGATCATCTCGTCAAAGCTCATGCCCATGCCTTCCGCCGTGGCCGGGCCGCCCTGCAGGATCAGGTCGGTGAGGATCAGGCCGGGGCAGATCGCATTGACCGTGACACCCGAAGTGCCAACTTCCTGGGCCACTGCCTTGGTCATGCCGTTGATGCCGTGCTTGGCAATCGTGTAGGGCGCGAAGGTCGGTTTGCCCATCTTGCCTTCGGTCGAGCTGATGTTGATGATGCGGCCCCATTGCTGCGCGATCATCGTTTTCAGCGCCCGGCGCGTCGCCCAGAAGGTGGAATAGATATTCCATTTCATAGCCATATCAAAGGCTTCGTCGGTCAGATCGACGAGAGGCGCGAGATCGCCCGCGCCGCCGGCATTATTAACAAGAATGTCAATAGCACCGAAATGCGCGGCGGTCTGGTCAATAAAACCCTCAACCTGATCCTGTTCCATTACATCCCCGGCAATGAAGATCGCCCGGTCTCCGACATCCAGTTCCGCGACAACTTCAGCACCTTTGTCCGGATTGCGCGCAAAAAGCGCAACATTCGCCCCCTCCGCCAGAAACGCCTCGGCAATCCCGCGCCCAATACCCGCCGTGCCGCCCGTAATCGCTGCTGTCTTGCCGTTCAATTTCATCGCTCTTCCTCTTTTCTATATCGGGCATTTGCTATCGGACGGGGTGACAATCGACAATGGATTAAAAAGCTAGTCCTTGATGCTCCGGTTCAATCCATTCAGGTAAACGGCTCCAATTATGAACCTTAGATAAAGTCAGCATTCAGCAATCGGTCAAGGCCCCGCGGCTAGAACTCTATTTGTCAGCCAGCAATTGATTCGGGTTCGGGAAGAACCCTTTTGGAGTGAAGAAAATGATCAACAAGATTTTGGGAAGTCTAGCCATTTCAACCGCAGCCGTTGCAACAATGGCCTTTGCCGCGCCTGCAGAAGCACGCGGCGGCTATTATGGTGGTGGACAGTATGAACAAGCGCGCAGCGACGGATATCGCGAATATCGCCGTGGTGATACATATCGTGGCAATCGCTACCGGGATCGTCGCGACTATCGTGACCAGCGCCGCTACCGCGATAACCGCTATTCCAACAACAGCCGCTATCGGGGCTGCGACCGCGGAACCGGTGGCACGATTATCGGTGCGATAGCAGGTGGTTTGCTCGGCAACGAGGTCGCTGGTCGCGGTAGCAAGACCGAGGGCACGATCATTGGTGGCGCAGTCGGCGCATTGGCCGGTCGCGCGATCGACGGCAACTGCTGATCCAATCGCAGCCTAATTTACACAGTTAAAACCCTGCGACCAAGTGCGCAGGGTCATTAATTCCCTCGAGTGGCGTATTGGGGGACAGGGGGTCGGTGCTGATTTATAGCCCGGCCCCCGATCATTTCTATGGTTTGGCAAGCAATGGCGGAACCGGTCCGACCCAGTCTGCCAGATCGGGCTCGTCCTTGACGAAATAGGGCTCGCCCTTGCTGTTCAGATAGAAACGCTGCATCTCGCTGCGGGTGAAGGGGCGCGAACCGAGCCGCCCGAAGACCGCCATCTGTCCGCCAGTTTCATCCACCGCCCGGTCACGATCCAGACCCTTGGACAAGGCGAGCGCCGGTTTTGGCGTCCGGGCAAATGCTATGAGTTCCGGCTTCGGCGCCGGAGAGAAACCATAGAAGTTTTTCTGGCTATCGGGTGTCGTCAATTGGACCACCTTCAGACCATTGCGTCCATCTGCGACGTAGGCAAACAGGGTGGCGTTGGTTGATCCGACGATCACATCCTCCGCATCATTCATCGTGCCGCTGAATGTTTCCTTCAGGTATACGGTCGGCGCTTCCGGTCGCGTAATATTCGCGATCACCAGGCCTTCATCCTTGGCCGCGATATAGGCATAGGTGCGGGCGAGGTAGATCCGGCGGGCGTTACGCAGCGGAATTGTTCCTGAAGGCACGGCAACCGGATTTTCCATGTCGGTGATATCGAACAGTTTCACGCCGTCAGCATCGGTGACCCAGAGATAACGGAATTGCAGCGCTGAAGCCCGCGCGTCGGTCATCGGAACGGTGATGACGTGACGAGGTTTTAGCGGATCATCCAGATCAATCAGCGTCAATCCTGCCGTAGTGGTGATATAGGCATAATGACCAGCCAGCGTGATATGCTGTGCTCCATCAAGCACCCCGCCTTCATTCCAGGTCAGGCTGCGCTTGAAGAAATTGTTGCGGAATTCGCCATCGGCTAACGTGTTGATATTGACCAGGATCAGGCCTTCTTCGCTGTCGGTGACCACCGCATAATTATAGATCGGGTGGAAAGCCTGCTCTTCGTTGACCTCACGCAATTCTTTGGTGTTGCGCGTCGGTGCAATCGGCTGGTTGGTGGCCAGCGCCATACAGGTCGCATTCTTGGTGTCGACATGGGTGTCATGGCCCAGCGAGGAGAAGGGTGCCTTGACGATACGTTCCGAGAAGCCCTTGTTACCAATCGAGGCGACATCATAGGCGCGGAAACCGCCTTTGCCCTCGGCAACAAACATATATTCGCCGCGCAATTGTAGACAGCGAACGGCATCGCTGGTCCCCTGAACGACATTTTTGAACTCTTCGAGCGCCTTGGTTTCGCCGGACAGATCCTTGTCGAGCCGTTCACCGCGGACCCAGTCGATCAACTCGCGGTTATTATTCTCGACATGCATCCGCCAATAATCGGGATAAGCATATTTTTGCAGATAGGAGCCGATGACTGCCTGTGGTTCATCCCATTCGGTCACCCGAATAGCTTCAAAGCCTTTTTCCAGGCCGACCCAGGCGTGGAGGCCGATGAAGTTTACGAAATTCGTGCCCTGCAGCAATGTTTGCGCCATGATCGCGTTATTGTCATTGGCTTCGCTGATGTGACAATCCGAGCATTGTTTGGTCTCGGTCTTGCGCACGGTGTGCGGGAAATGCGGCGCAAAAGCCTGCGATGAGAAGCCGATGCCGGAAATCGGCGGCTGCTGGACGTAGATGCGCTCGCGATTGATGTTGGTCGAAGACAGGATCAGCGCCGAAGTGGAACGCACCGGAGCGATCACATTGCCCTTGCTGGTCTGGTGACGGCCGAGCTGGAACATCTGGTCGCGGGCAACTTGTGGATTGTAAGTTGCGTAGTTCCGCGTCGTACCGCCTTCATATTTATGGCTGTCGGCCTGCCAATTGGCTTCAATCGGCAGATGGCAGCCACCGCAGCTTGTCGTCCAGCTGAGATGGCAGGTGAAGCAGACCATATTTTCGTCTTTATGCGCCCGTTCTTCTTTCGGAACGCCGCTACCGAAGGCATATTGGCCCGTTTCTGCTCCGCTTTTGGACATAAGCTTCGCTCGTGCCGCCTTGAGATTGAAGTCGGGGTGGGAACGATCGACGCTATTCTTGACCAGACTGACCTGCCAGCTGAGTTCGGGATCGACGATCGAACGCTGGATCAGCACGCGCTTGCCCTCGGAGTTTTTAAACCATTCGAAACGCCGCTCGCCGTTGGCATTGCGCAGCAGACCAAGATTGCTGCCTTTGGGCCGAGCCGCAAGATTGCTGGTCAGCAAAGTGGGGTAGGCGTCAGCGGTACCGTGGCAATCCTTGCAGCTGATCTCCACGGCATTGGCAACCTCGCCATAGATCAGGCCGTTGCCATGGCTGTCTTGCGAGAAATGGCAATCGGCGCATTGCATGCCGACTTCGGCATGGATGCTCATCATATGGACCGATTTGCCGGGATTGATCCCCGCTTCGACGAATTTGCCTTCGCCTTCCTTGCGGAATTTTTCCGGATCGTCATTGGCGACGATATTGTCGGTATCGGTGCTGTAGCTTGCCTGGTTACCCTCGGCATCAAGCAGATTGCCATCGCGATCGCGTTTCAGGACCGCACGGAAATTCCAGCCATGGCCGTGATAGTCGGCAAATTGCGTGTCCTTTGCATCGCCGTTGAGATCATAGACGTTGCGGAGGAAATCGATGTCCGCCCAAAGGCCTTTGGGCGCAGCGCCTTCCGGATTGCGGTCCAGAACCTTGCGGACTTCCTCGGCATCGGGATATTTCTGCTGCTTATATTTCTTCTGATATTCCTCGTCACTCATTCCCTCGGGCTTGGGAGTGAGATTATTCGGTCCCGGCCACATATAGGGGGCGTCCGATTCATAATCCCACATCGTGTAGCCGAGATAGCTGTTCAGGAAGATGTTCGGCTGGTGCATGTGACAATTCATGCACTGGGCGGTCGGGATGGCGCGGGTGAAGGCATGCTGTATCGGATGGCCTTTTTCGCGCTTGGCGGGATCCGTCTCATCGGCATGAACATCGCCATGGCCGGTGTCTTTGCCATGCGCTTCTGCAACTGGCTTCTGGTCTTCCCCATGGGAGCTTTTTGCGCCGTGGGCAGCATCATAAGTGCCAAAGCTGCCGAACCGATGTTCGCCCTCTTTCAGGTTTCTTATGGTCGGATCACTGGTCTGAGTCTGGCCGTCACGGCCATATTTCGCCCAGAGCGAGCTGTGTCGCGGTTCGCGGTCATTGGCATAGACAACGTGGCAGCCGGCGCAGCCCGACTGGCGATAGTCGCCCGGCTGGTCATTGGTGCCCATGAACCACATGAACGGATCGTTGAGCCGGGTCTTGTGAATATTGAGCACCGGAATGGCGACGCGCAGGCCGGTTCCGGGGCCACGATTGGATTGCTTGAGATCGGGACGACCGGGCTCTTCCAGCCGCTGGATGATGCCGCCGATATTGGGCAGTCCGATCTCGGGGAACTGGGTGTTGATATTGCGGCCGCCGCGCTCGAACACGCGGAAGATATCACCGGGGGGAACCGTGTGCCATGTCGGCAGCGGATAAAGGATCGGCAGCGCGCCGCGTTTCTTCTCGGCCTCGGTCACCGTGCCGTGCGGATTGCCGGGCGACTTGATCGTCGCCGGTTCACCCTTGCGGGTATAAGCTTCGCCGAACACGTAATTTTTGAACGGAACGATACCGTTATTATAGGCGGCTCCGCCCCACAGCATCGCGCCGGTTGCCATCAGCGACCGCTCCGAAGCCTCGATGATTTCCATATGGCAGGCGCCGCAGGATTCGCGCGCAACACGATAGTCCGACGGATTGACAAAGCGCACAAATTCCGGAGATTCCTTGTTCAGCAGTCCATAGCTGCGCTTGGGATTGGCGGAAGAGGGCCAGTGCCAGCTTTCCGGATATTTGGGCAGGACATGCGCCTTGGTCAGGGCGTCCATATAGGCGAGGCTGTTCTTACCCCATTTGTTGTCACCGACAACCGAAGCATCGCCGCCATGACAATCGACGCAGCCGAGAACCACGGCAGGGGTCTCGTGCATCGTCTTCTGGTCGCTCTCGGTGTGGCAGCTCTGGCAGCCAATACTCTTGACCTGCGCTTCATCCCAGGTTTGGTTTTGCGGGGCAGGGGGCGTAAAGCTGTAATCGACCTTTTGCGGTTTTTCCTTGCCTGCAGCGAGCAACAATGATGCCGGAGTGACGGTCAGTGCCAAGGCGCCCAGTCCCGCGAGGAATAATTTGCTATTGCCGGTCAAGAGGTTCCGCCAGCGCATCAGAATGCCAATATCGCGTTGAGTAGAATCGAATAGTGGAAGTCGCGTTTGTCGGTCTGATCGAACAAATCCTTGAATCCTTTTCCGGGTATCAAAGCAGCGCCGGAGAGGCGGAATACCATATTCTGCGTGGCTTTCGGGCGATAGATGGCGGCCAGCGACAGATCCCAGCCGATGTCGCTTGGAATTGACCCTTCGACGCGCAATGCTTCGAGGCTCTCGGTCTTGTGGAACCAGAGATGGTTTGCATTGCCGGAGAGCCGGAAATCGGGCGTCAGATCGGCATCGACGCCGACGCCGGCCAATATCGTGCCGGGATTGTTGAAATTGCTCTGGCCCTGTTCCTTGGAGGAACGAAGCGAGTTGAGGATACCATTGCGGCCGTTGATCGAGATCACCCTGCCGCCACCGGCGAAGGGGATGGTCTGGCGAATCCAATAGCTGGTGTCAGCGCCGGCAAAGATCGGATTTTCGAAGATCGCGTCAAAGCCGGCTTCGGTATTATTATAGGGATTGCCGTCGCCGCTGGCAAACAGGCCGGAGGCACGGAAACGCAGGAAATCAACGTCATAGCTGGCTTCCAGAGCGCCGAAATAGGCTTCGATTTTTGCCGGTTCGCTGGTGAAGAAACTGTTCCGGTCCTCGCCAAAGGCACCGTAAACCTGACCCGTCAGATTGATCCGCCCGATCCGCCCGTCGAAGGCATAGCCCGGATAGACAACATCATAGGCCCGGCCCCTGAGGTCGCCGAGCAGCGCCGGACGGACAGGAAAGCCGTTGTCGTCAATCTGGACATCGGACTTCTCGCGATTCATATTATAGGTCAGGCTGAACTGGCTGGTCAGGCCGACGAACGGCAGATCCTGCCGGTAGAGATTGGCGAAGAAAATATAGCTTTCGCGCGGGGTCTGGGTGATGTCATTGAGGCCGGAATTGGTATCTTTTTCCAGCTGGACAAAGGCACCGAGATTATACTGGATCCGGTTGTTGTCGCGGGTGCCGAACAGGCGGAAGCCGAGCTGGTTGTCCTGAAACAGGAAACCGCGGAAATCCGCCTGCATTGGCTGGATACCGATGCGGAAACTGTCGAAGTCATAGCGCGCCGAGGTGTTGCGGATATGATAATCGAAAAACGCCTCCTGCACGCCGACAAACCAGTCGGTGCGGTGCGAAGATTTGGACGGCTCGACGAACAGGACCCGGCGTTCCGGAACATTCACATGATTGACCTGGGTCGCCAGTGTTAGACGATATTCCACGTCAGGTGGCTTGTAGGCGGTGGAGCCCTTGATCAGGGCAAAGCCGGTGATGAATGTCTGGGCATAGACTTCCGAACCGGACCGTCCGAAGACGTCGATGCTGTTCGGCCGTTCCGTGGTCTGGACGCCGACCGGGATCGGAAAGCTGCGCGGTTCGACCACCGTATCGGAAATCACATTGGCGACGAAGAACCAGTCATCGCCTTTGAGAAAGCCCGGTTTCTTGTCGGCCGGGATGGGCTTGTCGCCCTTCAGAACATTCTGGTTATAGGGATTGAGCGTGCTGTGGCAGTTGTTCCGCAGCGCTCCGAACAAAGTGTAGATCGCCTGGTCGCTGCCCTTGGCGGGGCAGAGGCTTTGCATGATCCGCCAGCGGTCGGGGACCGGAAATTCGTCGGTCGGAAAGGCTTCCGGGGGCGGAGCATTGATCGCGCCGGGGTTATTCTGGGTCACCCGATCGGGCAGGGTTTGCTGGACGCCGGGCCGGCGGCGGCCGTCGATCAGAGCATCATCGGCGGTCAGGCTGTCGACGTCCATTTCCAGTGGGTCCGGTGTTTCGGACTGCTGCGAACTGGAAGAATTGGAAGCATCTTTCGGAGTGGAAGGGGCAGCTGCTGATTTTTCGTCCTTTTCCGCCTCTTCTTCGTCCGGATCTGGTCCGCCGATGCCCGTTTCTGTACCAAAATCGACAGTTTCTGTCTGTATCCAGTCAAATTTTTCCCCGGCCAGTAGAGCGGTCAGCGACGCTTCCATCTGCTCGACCGAGGCACGCTGGGTCTCCAGCTGTTGGGCTTGTCCCGACATCACTGCCAGGATTGGTACAAAGGAGGCTGAGAGTGCCGGCATCAGTCCTACAGTCCCTCGCAGACATTTTGTTCATCGGTGTCGAGGAACGGCGCGAAAGGGCAGTTCACGTAGCGCAGCCGGACATTGGCATTGCCGAGATCGACGACGACATTGTCGGCTCTTATGGCTTTCGGTGCGTGGCCAATGGTGCCGACGCGCTGGCCGGCGTTATACAGTCCGAGGAAGCTGGCCATATCGTCCTGGTCGATACCGTCGCCGGAGACCCCGATACCGCCGATGAGCCTGTCACCGCGATAGATTGGCACGCTGCCCGGGAAAATCTGCATGCCGTTGGAGAGACGGTTTTGCCCGCCGGTTCCGGCTATAGTCGGCAATTGCGTGCAGCGTTGGTCGGTGTCGGGGCTGGCACCGTTGGACCGGACGAAGCCGACATGCTGCACGATATTCGGAAAGACCAGATCAAGCTGCAAGCCAACCGCGAACGGGCTGAATTTTGCCGACTGTTCGATCGACAGCGGTCCGGGAGGGCGTCCGATTTCACCATCGGGAAAATAGGGCCGGGCGAGATTGCCGCCTGAACGATCGGCAAAGGCCACGGTGCCGGTCAGGGCATTGGGATCGCCGAGAAAATTGCGCACGCGCTGCACATGGGCCGGGACATTGGCGAAGGGAGCAAATACCGGTGTTGCGAGCAACTCCTGGGCTGCGATCGCGCTGGAGAAAAAGGCCGCCGTCCGTGCTTTTTGCAACGAGACGTCGGTGCCGAAAATCGGACCGTCGGGGGTGCGCACGATCCCCAATATCTGGCCACGGGTATCGACCACGCTGACAGTGGCCTGCATCCGGCTGTCGAGCGGCTGGCGAATTTGCGCTCTGGCCCGGCTGATGACGATGAACGCTTCTTCGAGAATGGCGCGCACTTCTGCCGCCGAAAGCGGTGTGGGCACCGCCGCAGCATCGGTGCCGCCGCGGATCGGATAGCGATTGGTGCCGGTTCCGTCGGTCAAAACAAAGGCGTCGCTATTTTTAAATTCGGTTGCCGTCGATGCCCGGATGCCGGATGCTTCCGTTCCATAAGCGGTGCCGGCGATGATCGAGCCATTGCTATAGCCCTTGACGGTCAAAAGCGCGCCGGCAACATTGTTGATAGCGGCAAAATTATTCTGCAACGGCGACAGGTCGGAGACCACCATATCGCTGAACCGCAAGGATGTGCCATCAACCGAAATCCGGTTTGCGGCAATGGATGCGGGCGGGGCAAATCCCTGAATGCCCGCCAGCGCAACCGCTTCCTCGTCATCGACGTCGACATCGAGAATATTGGGGTCGAAACCATAGTCGCCGTCGCCCATGACACCGATTCCGCCAACCACCACACCGTCTTTATAAAGCGGCAGCCCACCGGGATCGGCGGCCAGTCCGAGCGGCGATCTTTTCGGGCCGATCAGTGATCCGGTACCACCCATATCATTGAAACGCTGCGACAGGTCGGAGCAGGGAAGCTGGCTGAATTGGACACCGAACAGCGGTCCGCTTTCGAGACCGACGGTAGTTGGTGCAGGCGGAAAATGCTCCTGGGCAATCTGGCTGGCTGTTCGTGAAGAAAATGCGTTGCCCCCGCTCGACAGATAGGCACCGGTTACCGCCTTGGCGATTGCCGCAGCCGCAGCCGGGACCTGCTGGCCCTGCAGGCCGATCAAATCGGCCGGGGCGGCGAGGCCGCCAATCTGCCTGTTGCTGATCGTGATCTCGGTCGATCCGTTGTTCGAACCGTTCATATCGAACACAGCCAGCACATTGCCGACCCGGTCGACAACAGCGATGACCGAAGGCAAATTGCGGGCCTGCGCTTCGCCGACTGCTTGTGCGATGATCGTCTGAACGTCTGTTGCCGTCAGGGCGCGCTGCGCCGGTGGCGTAAAAGCGCCGCCATTGCCATCAACTGCTACCGGTGTTGGTGTCGGGCTAGGCGCCGGCGAGGGCGAAGGTGTGCCGCCAAAATCATTGCTGTCACCGCCGCCTCCACAGGAAGTCAGCAGCAGCGCTGCGGCGGAAATGGCAGAGGTGAAAAAGGGTTTGCGCATCACCGGATCCCCTATCTGAGCGACCGGATCGTGCGGACGGCGCTGCCGAGAGCCCGGCGATATTTCAACGGTTCATAATCATTGGGCTCGGCAACGACTGCATAAGCGACATTAATCTGTCCGCGCAGGCTGGACGCGGCTGACTCGCTGACCTGACCGCTGTTGACCAGTCCGTTGAGCAAGGTGTCGATCGCCATGACCGCCTGCACGCTGCCCTCATAATCGGTGAAGCGCGGCGATATCGCCTGACCGGCGATGGTCTCCATGATCTGGAAAGTCTGGTCGCGGCCAAAGCTGGCGCGGGAGAAACGGTCGGCGAGCTGCGTTGCATATTGGCGCAGGCGGGCGGCTTCCTCGACCGCTGGGCCGCGGCCTTGCGCCATGGCGGCGTGGAACGCTCTCGAGCGGCTGTCGAATTCACCCGCAATGTCCGGCGCCGCCACTTTGATCGCGGCGCTGAGCATGATCATATTCTCGTCATTATAGGGCGGCATGCCTTCTGGGATCGGACGCCCGGGATTATCGACCGATGTCGGGCGGGCCGAGGCATCGTCATAGATGCGGCGGTGACAACTATGGCAGTCGTAGAAATAGAATTCCGGGAAAATGCCTTCGGTGGCAATCGCCGGTTTGCTGAAAAGATTGAGCGAGCGTTCGAGCGCCATCGCCTGACCGACAGCCCAGAACCGGACGCTGTTGGTCCGGCCCTTGCGGCGGACATAATCGACATCCTCGTCATGATGCTGCTGCAGGGTCGAGAACAGGTCCATCTCGAAGGAAATGCGCGGGTGACCGGCGGCCATGATCCTGTGATCGACAAACTGGCCTTTTTTGGCGCTGCCGAAATGACAGTCGAGACAGACGCTGGCGCGGGCCTTGGGATTGTCGAGAGGCGTGAGGCCCTGCGCGACATTGCGGGCATGGCTGGCACCCACGGCATAATGGCTGGAAAGCCAGCCGGAAGACGCACCATGGCAGGATTCGCAGCCGACACCATCGTTCAACTGGAACCGCGGGCCCTTGCTCGCGGCCGCTGTGCTGTGACAGCCGAGGCATTCGGATGCGGAGGCCGCGTCCTTGATGCCGAGGCGTTTGGCGATCGCGATGCTGCGGGGTTCGCGCAGGACACGGAAAGCGCGGCTATGGGCGCCGCCGGGCGTGGATTCTTCCTGCCAGCGCATGATTTCGTCCTGACGGACAATTTCGCCATCGGCTTCCTGACGCCCGTGGCAGGTCGAACCACCGCAGGTCGCCACGCCAAGATGGGTGTTTCTGGCGGTATCGGTGGCGGCTTCTACCGGTTCCGGGCTTGCCATGGTCGAGACAAATAATGCCGCTGCGACCAGTGCCGAGCAGAATAGGCTAGCGGCCAGTACTGACCAGCCTGGTACCTGTGAAAATTTTGCCCTCGTTTGCATCGTTGCCCAATCCGGTTTTGAAACCGGTCCCCTTATTCAGCACGAAGCGACCCTTGCCGTTTAATATAACGATCAGGTTACCTATCCCCCAAGTGATGCTCAATGCAAACGAAAATCGCCCGATTTCTTTTATTTTTTAGGGCGTTGACGATCCTATCCTACAGCAATGCAAACTTGGTGTGGCCCCGGGGCCACGGTCAGATCCGGCTGGCTAGCCGGGTTTGCGGCGAATCACCAGATTGCGGATTTCCGTCATGTCTTCCATGGCGAATCTGATACCTTCGCGGCCCAGACCACTGTCCTTGACCCCGCCATAAGGCATATTGTCGACCCGATAGGACGGCACATCATTGATCACCACGCCGCCGACATCGAGATGGTCCCAGGCATCGAGTGACTTGAACAGATCGCGGGTGAAGATACCCGCCTGCAGCCCGAATTTGCTGTCGTTGACCTCGTCCATAGCGGCTCCGAAGTCGCTGAATTTGGAGAGCAGGGCGAGCGGACCAAAGGCTTCTTCGCGATAGGCGTCGGCGCTGCTGTCGACATTTTCCAGCAGCGTCGCCTCGAGCATATTGCCCTTGCGGTTGCCGCCACAAAGCAGCTTTGCGCCACCGGCGACCGCGCTTTCGATCCAGCCATGCAGGCGGCTGGCTTCGCCTTCGGAAATCATCGGGCCGATGAATGTGTCGCGATCTTTCGGATCGCCGGAGACCAGTGTCTTGGTCTTGGCAACCAGCATGTCCCTGAACTTGTCGTAGATGCTTTCGTGAATGATGATCCGCTGCACGCCGATACAGCTTTGGCCGGATTGGTAAAAGGCACCGAAGACAATTCGTTCGAGCGCGTCGTCGAGATCGGCGTCGGCATCGACGACGACTGCGGCATTGCCGCCGAGTTCCAAAATAACCGGTTTCTTACCGGCCTTTGCCTTCAGGTCCCAGCCCACACCGGGAGAACCGGTGAAGGACAAGAGCTTCAGGCGCTCGTCGGTGGTGAACAAATCGGCGCCATCCCGACTAGCGGGTAGAATCGAGAAGGCGCCTTTCGGCAGATCGGTCTCTGCCAATATCTCGCCCATGATGATCGCGCCCAGCGGTGTTTTGCTGGCCGGTTTCATGACGAATGGACAGCCCACGGCGATCGCTGGTGCAATCTTGTGCGCCGCCAGATTGAGCGGGAAATTGAACGGCGAAATGAAACTGCACGGACCGATCGGGACGCGTTTCCACATGCCCATATAGCCTTTGGCACGCGCGGATATATCCAGCGGCTGGACCTCGCCATAATTGCGTACGGATTCTTCGGCAGCAATACGGAAGGTGTCGATCAGACGGCCGACTTCACCCTCTGCATCCTTGATCGGTTTGCCGGCTTCGACGCACAGGGAATAGGCCAGTTCGTCATAGCGTTCCTTGAACCGGTCGACACAATGCTGCAGCACATTCTGCCGTTCGTAGCTTGCCATTTTCGCCATCGGTTCGGTGGCCGATACCGCTCCGGCGATCGCCTCTTCAATGACATCGGGTGTCGCCAATGCCGTCCGGAAAGCCACTTCGTTGGTATATTTGTCGGTGACTTCCAGGTCGGTATTGGGCTGCACCGCTTCATTGTTGAGATAGAGCGGATAGACGTCTTTTAATTTTGTCATAGGGTTCCTACTCAAACCTTTGCGCTGAGTTCCTTGATCTCGTGATTCAAGATGCGATCATTGTCGGAATAATCAACCGGAACCTCGATCAGATGCACGCCTTCGCTGTTGAGGCATTTGTCGATCGTTTCCTGCAGGTCCTGGGCGCTGGTGATCCGGTAGCCATTGGCACCATAAGCTTCGGCATATTTGACAAAGTCGGGGTTGCCATAGGTCAGGCCCCAGTCCTTGAAGCCCATGTTCGCCTGTTTCCAGCGGATCATGCCGTAGCTGTTGTCGTTCAGCACCAGCACAGTGATGTTGAGTTTCAGCCGGACAGCGGTTTCCATTTCTTGGCTGTTCATCATGAAGCCGCCATCGCCGCAAATCGCCATCACCTTGCGGTCGGGATAGACCATCGCCGAAGCCATGGCAGAGGGCAGGCCGGCGCCCATGGTCGCCAGCGCATTGTCGAGCAATACGGTATTGGCCTGACGCGCCTTGTAATTGCGGGCGAACCAGATTTTATAGACGCCATTGTCGAGGCAGATGATGCCGTCGGCCGGCATTGCTTCGCGCACGACTTTCACCAGATGCGGCGGATAGACCGGGCACCGGACATCGTCGTCCATTGAATCCGTATGCTCTTCCTCGGCCCGGCGCGCCTTGTACATCGCGTCGAAATTCCAGCTGCCGGACGGAACAATATCTTCCTTCATCTGCCAGATCGCATTGCCGATATCCCCGATCACCTCGATCTGCGGGAAATAGACAGGATCGACTTCGGCGCTGTTCATCGACACGTGGATGACCTCGGTGCTGCCGGTGGCCATGAAGAAGGGCGGCTTTTCGATCACATCATGACCGACGTTGATGATCAGGTCAGCAGCTTCGATTGCGCGATGGACAAAATCATTGGCTGACAGGGCCGCACAGCCCATGAATTCCTTGTGGGTTTCATCGACCACGCCCTTGCCGAGCTGGGTGGTGACAAAGGGGATGCCGGTCTTTTCGATAAATTGCGTCAGCATGCGGCCGGTGGTGGTCCGGTTGGCACCGCCGCCAACGACGATGATCGGAGATTTGGCATTCTCGATTTTCTTGGTCGCTGCGCGGACGGCTTTTGCCTCGGCAACGGGACGCCGGGCCAGGCTCGGCGCGATTGGCGTCGAGTCCGTTTCCTCGTCGGCAATATCTTCCGGGAACTCGATATGGGTGGCGCCTGGCTTTTCTTCTTCGGCGAGGCGGATGGCTTCGCGTACGCGGCTCGGAATATTGTCGGCGGAGGCCAGCTGGTGGGTGAATTTGGTAATCGGGCCCATCATGTCGACGACGTCGAGAATCTGGAAGCGGCCCTGTTTGGATTTCTTGATCGGCTTCTGGCCGGTGACCATCAGGATCGGCATGCCGCCGAGTTGCGCATAGGCCGCTGCCGTCACCAGATTGGTCGCGCCGGGGCCCAAGGTTGCCATGCACACGCCGGTCTTGCCGGTATGGCGGCCATAGGTTGCAGCCATGAAGCCGGCGCCTTGTTCGTGGCGGGTGAGAATGAGCTTGATTTTCTTCGAGCGCGAAAGGCTGTCGAGCATGTCGAGATTTTCTTCGCCGGGAACGCCGAACAGATATTCAACGCCTTCATTCTCGAGACATTCTACGAAAAGATCGGATGCTTTGGTCATGTGGGTCCTTCCCTGGCCGCGATGACCAGTATTGGTGCGAGTAATTGGTAACGACCCCAATGACCCTCAATCCCCCTCAGAAATGAGACTCACTCTACCCCTATGTTCTTGGTTGATAAGTTAAAATAGCCGCGAAGTCACCCCTCAATATCCCCGGTCGAAGTCGGCCACGGCAATCATATCATCGCCATTTTTATAGCGTTTCAGATTTTCGACGAAGCGGGCAGCGGCGCGCTGGAACATCCGGGTTTGCGCTACGCCAGACAAATGCATGGTGATGATGCAATTGGGCGCGTCCCACAACGGATGGTCGGCGGGCAGCGGTTCGGGGTCGGCGACGTCAAGCGCGGCGCCGCCGATGGTTTTGTCGTTCAGCGCTGTGAGCAAGGCATCCTGATCGACCAGAGAGCCGCGCGCGACGTTGATCAGCCAGGCGGAGGATTTCATCGCGGCAAATTCGTCGGCGCCCAGCAAATGTTTGGTGTCGCTGGTTGCAGGCGCCGAAACGAAGACCCAGTCAAATTCGCCGAGCCGGTCGCGCCAGTCATCGAGCCCGATGACATTGGGCTCGCCAGTCGCGGTGCGGCGGACGGCGGTCACATCAACGTCAAAGCCGGAAAGCTTTTTCGCGATCTGCTGGCCGATGCCGCCATAGCCGATGATCAGCGCTTTGCTGTCGTCAATCTCGGCGGTGCCGGGCGGCGTTTCCAGCCAGTTGTGCTGGCGCTGGTTGTCGAGAATGATATCGCTGCGCTTGGCGGCGGCGAGCATCATCATCACAGCAAATTCGGCGATCGGCGCGCTGTTCAGGCCGGCACCATTGGTCAGCTTCGTGCCTTGCGCCTTGAGCTGCTCGAGCGGAAAATGTTCGACGCCGGCGTAAATGCTGTTGAGCCATTTGAGACTGGTCGCGGCACCGATGATCTCGGCCATCTTGGCCTTGTCGTACATGTCGAACCAGCCGATCTCGGCATGCGGCGCGATTTCCATCGCTTCCTCGGTGCTGGAGAACCATGTGACATCCAGATCATCACAATGCGGTTCAACCAGTGGCCGGACGAGGGATGCCATGGCGGCTTTTATTTTGGTCATGTGATTTGGTCTCCTAAAATCTGTCTGTCGAATGGCCCGGAATCTCGTGTTCCGTTACCCGGCTACATGGTCGACCCTCCGTCTGCGCGAAGGTTTCCAAGACAAAGCCTAAATGTCTATCGCCCAGTCCCAGCGCAGCGGGTCGCCGTCCATCAGTTCCACGCCCTTCGCCGTCAGTTCGTCGCGGATCGCATCGGCGGTGGCGAAATCTTTTGCCGCTTTTGCCTGCTGGCGCTGATCCAGCTTTGTCTCGATGCTGGCTTCGTCCAGCTCAGCATCAGCCGGGCGTAGCCGCAATTGTTCCCGTTGCAGCGTGGCAAGTTCCAGCCCCAAAACCGAATCCATCTCGGACAGCAGGCTCATTCTCTGATCGGCTGGCAGTTTTTTCGAACCGAGCAATTCTTCGAGCAGCGGCAGGCCTTTCGAACTGTTCAAATCTTCGCTCAACGCTGCGTCAAACTTGTCTCGTAATTGCAGAAGCGCAGGATGGTCTATCTTTGCCGTTTGTCCGTCGGCTTTCTCGAGCAGTCGTTCAATGCCGATGACAATCCGCTTCAGCCGCGTCAGTGCAGCAGCCAGATTTTCCCAGCTGAATTCGAGCTCGCTGCGATAATGGGCCTGCAAACATAGTAGGCGGTAGGCGAGGGGGTGGAAGCCCCGGTCGATCAGGACCTGCAGCCGCAGGAAATCACCGCTCGACTTCGACATCTTGCCAGCCCGGTCGATCAGGAAATTATTGTGCATCCAGATATTGGCGCCGCTGTGCTCCGAGCAGTTATGCGCCTGGTTTTGGGCGATTTCATTCGGGTGGTGGATCTCGCGATGGTCAATCCCGCCAGTGTGGATATCAAATTGTTCGCCGAGATATTTGTTGCTCATCTGCGAACATTCCAGATGCCAGCCCGGCGCGCCCTTGCCCCAGGGGCTGTCCCATTCCATCTGGCGGGTTTCGCCGGCGGGCGTCTTGCGCCAGATCGCGAAATCCTGCGGATGGCGCTTGCCTTCGACGGCGTCGATCCGCCCTTCGACATCATCGCTTTGCGCGCCGGACAGCCGGCCGTAATCCGGCACCGTGCTGACATCGAAATAGAGGCCGCTGTCCAGTTCGTAGCAATGTTTGTCGGCGATGCTTTTGGCAAAGGCGATCATCTCTTCGACATGTTCGGTGGCGATCGCCCATTTTGCCGGCTGGCGGATGTTGAGCCGGTCGATATCCAGCCAATAGGCATCGGTATAATATTTGGCGATATCCCAGGCCGACTTGCCGGATTGGGCCGCAGCCTTTTCCATCTTGTCATCGCCGGCATCAGCATCGGAGGTCAGATGGCCGACATCGGTGATATTGATGATATGGGTGAGCTTGTAGCCCTTCCAGCTCAGCGTACGACCGAGCAAGTCGGCGAAAATATAAGCGCGCATATTGCCGATATGCTGATAATTATAGACCGTCGGCCCGCAGGTATAGACGCGTGCTTCGCCTTGATGGACGGGTACGAACTCTTCCATCTGGCGAGTCAGGCTGTTGAACAGTTTTAGCGGACGCGAAACATTGTCATTCATCATCCATCGCCTAATGGCTTTCCACGCAGCAGGTCAACAGATCAATTGGCCGGCCGCGTTATTCCGCCGGTTCGAGCTCTTCCGCTTCCTCGTCAATCACGCACTCTCCGCTATTATCGCCCTCGCATTCAGTGCCGCCAACCCACAGGTCGTCATTGCCCGCACCGGTCACCGGCTCGTCGATTAACGGCGCGTCAGCCATGTCCTCGTTTTCCCTGATCTCGATAAGATTGGTCGCAAGCGGGTCTGCCACATATTCTTCCGGAGTCACCTCTTCCTCGATTACATCCTGAACCGGATCCATCACTGTGGGTGTATCTGGCGTTGGAGTGGGTGTCGGGGTTGGAGTGGGAGTTGGAGTTGGAGTTGGAGTAGGGGTCGGCGTCGGCGTTGGCGTTGGAGTAGGCGCACAACTCGCCGGGTTGGCGATAACACAGCCGTTGATGGTTGACTGTTGATCGAAACCGGCCCCGGTTATCGTTGTGACCGGAATAGCGTCAATGCCCGTCGCTCCATTGACCGTGCCATTGATGACGATCGGCGTAACGCCACTGGGACCAGCATCGATGGAAAGTCCGCCAGTGCCGGCAACAAAGCCCCGCCGGGCATCGAAATCAGTGCCATTGCCTGTATTCTGAACATAGAATTGGCTGGCAAGCAGAGTGACGCTGATTGCATCAGCCTGAATAAACCCGTTGTCCCGAACATTGCCGTCATTCTCTGCAAGTCGGGCATCAATTTCGGCGGCGCCCAGACCCTGGATATCGTCAAAAGCCTGATCGGTCATCGCGTATATATTGCGTGCTGTGAGAGACAGGTTCCCCGAAAGGCTATTGTCATTTCTCATCCCGATCGAGCCGGTCGCGGCGTTGACGAAAAGATCATCACCCGCGGCGAGATTGAGGTTTGAATTGAAGTCGCCCTGAACAGACAGGCTGCCGATCACATTTATCGACTGATCTGCGGAAATATTGAAGTTTCCATCTGTGCCGAAATTGCCGTCATCAAACGCGCTCGCCGTCAGGGTCTGGATGGTTAGATCAAATCCGCTGAGCCCCGTTTCTACAACGTTGATTGTCAGGTCACCGCCCGAATGGACCCGGCTGAATTCGTCATTTGTAAGAGAGAAAACTCCCGTCAAATCCGTTTCGTCGCCAAGTCTCATCTGTCTGGTGCCGTCGGTGGAAATAACGATGTCGCTGGTTAAATCTCTCTGGCCAAGGCTGCCCGTCGATCCGATATTCATATCGGCGCTGACCGTCTGGACAGTGCCACCTATTGTTGCTGCCTGGAGGTCGATCACGCCGCCGGCGGTGATCTGCAGATCATTCGCCGCGCTGACCGAGCCGTTGATCAGAACATTGTCGCCGGCACTCATGGCGATGTCACCAGTGGCTTGCGCGCCGTCGACTTCCAGACCTGCCGCCGAGGACAGATTGATATCGCCATTGGTAGCTTCGGCGCCGACCCTCGTATTTTGTTGCGTCACAATAGAGACCGCTTCGCCCGACGCGACAATGCCATTGGACACATCGACATTATTGGTGACATTGACCAGGCCGTTTGTGGCCGTCAGAAATATACTGTTACCTGCGACATTGGCGATCTCGATGCCGTTACTGGCGCTGATGTCGACTTCGTCTTCGCCCTGGCTCGTTGTAGCCGCATTCACTTCGCTTGCAGTAAAGGCGCCTTGCAACTGGGCCCTGATATTTGCGCCGCTGTTAACGGTTCCGAGGCTGGCGTCGCCGTCGCCGTTGATCGCGATGTCGCCATCGGAAGCCATGTCGCCGCCGGTGATGTCGCCGCCAGCGTTGAGCGCCATATCGCCGCTGCTCGCGGCGCTGGTGAAATCGATATTGCCGCCGGCATCGACGGTGAACGTGCCGCCCTGCGCATCGAGGTCGCCAAATCCGACATCACCGGTCGCATCGAGATCGATGCCGCCGCCGACCGTTACCGCGCCAGTCCCGTCGATACTGCCGGCAGTTGCATTGAGCGTCAGATCGCCGCCGATGGTACCGCTGCCTAGTGTGACAGATGACCCGGTAATGCTGGTGTCATTGCCGCTGATGACATTGGCGATAGAGGGAGTGCCCAGCGCTGTGACGATGATATCATCATGTGCGTCAAGCGTCCCGGAAACGCCGATATCGCCGCCGCCGTCGAGCATGATATTGGAGCCGGTCGCGGTCTCCGAGGAGAAGACAATGGATCCGGCCTGACCCGCATTGGCGGTGTCGAACGACAGGGCGAACAGATCAATACCTGCGCCGCTGGTGGTCGCGCTGTCCAGCGAGATCATACCGTCAGATCCGACGATGAAATCGTCACCTGCAGCGACAGTTGCCAGCGCGACATTTCCCAGCGCACGGATCGACACATCCTCGCCAGCGCTAAGCGAACCCGTGGCGGCAATATCGCCTCCCGCCAGCAAGCCGATCGAACCAGCGGTCGGAACGCCGGTTCCGGTAGCAGCGGCGGCGAGCGCGATATCTTGCGCCGCGGAAACCAGTATGTCGCCGCTATCGGTGGTAAGTGTGCCGACAGCCACATCATTTGCGAATAGATTGATGCCCGACCCTACACCGGTTGCCGTGATATCGCCTGGGCCGCTGTTTGCGCCAATCGTGCCGCCGGTTGCGGTCAGGGTGATCGAAGCGGGCGACATGATCGAGTCGAACAATATGTCCGTCACGCTCGAGAAGTTGATCGAACCGGCGCTCGCATCACCGATGGCAATATTGCCACCGTCCAGATTGAGAGTATCGGACGCCGTCAGGTCACCGCCGTTGATGCTGCCGCCCGCTGTCATTGAGATGGAGCTGTTGCCGGTCGCGGAGCTGAAACTGATGGTGCTTCCCGCATCAACCGTGAACGATCCGCCCTGGGCATCAAGATCGCCAAATCCGACATCGTCGGTCGCGTCCAGATCAATGCTGCCACCAACGGACACCGTGCCATTGCTGCCGATATCGCCTGCGGTTGCGTTGAGCGTCAGATCGCCACCGATGGTGCCGTTGTTCAGCGTTACCGACGCACCCGTGATGCTGGTGTTGCCGCCGCTGATCGCATTGGCGATACTTGGCGTGCCGCCAGCCGTAACAGTGATATCCGTCGCCGCATCGAGCACGCCGGTATCGAGGTCGGTGCCCGTTACAAGGGCGATCGATCCCAAAGATGTGACATTGCCGACATTGCCCGATCCGTTGGTGGCGGTCAGACGCAATGCGGTCGTATTGCCGTTCATGGCGGAGGCGACGTCGAAATTCTCGCTTGCGGCCAATGTAATGCCCAGGCCTGCGTCCAGTGCGCCGGTCGTTATGCTGCCAGCGGTCGCATCGATTGTCAGATTATCACCTGCGGTGACATCGCCAACAGTGACATCCGTGCCGTTGATATCGACAAATGCGACAGCGTCGATGACGCCGCCGGTAATCACAGTGCCGTCAATGCTGACGAGACGGTCCGCTGTGATCGACCCGAAATCGGCCGTTCCGCCGGCGCGCAGCTGAATGTCGCTTGCGCCGCCACCGGTCGCGCTCAAATCGCCGGTCGATATATTGCCGCCGAGCGCGCTTACCAGGATCGATATTCCGGTGATGTCGGCGGTCGTGACGTCGCCGCCCGTCGCCAGTGTTTGAACAGCGGTGCCGGAAAGCGTACCTGTCGAGATATTCCCGTTAGCGGCGGTCATGGTGACAATGCCGTTTGATGTCGCATCGCCGGTTGTAATGTCATCCGCTTCGATGCGGACCAGCGCACTGCCGGTGATATTTCCAAAATTGGCGGTGATCGCGTCGACATCGACGATATCATTGGCAAGCATGGTGGTTACGGTGGCCGTCCCGCCGGACACCAGATTGATGGTCTGGTTGGCGCCGGCATTGGTTGCTGTCAGCGAGGTGCCGGTGATATCTCCACCCGCGGTCAAGCCGATTCCCTGGGCCGCGATGTCGGCAAAATCGATCGTCCCGTCATTGGCAACCACGGTGGTGTTATTGACGGTTGTGACATTGCCGAGAATGACATTGCCGCTCAGTGCTTCCAGTCGCATTGACGATCCGCCAGTGACGGTGCCGATATCCAGATCACCGGTCGAAGTGGTGACATTTCCGATATTGTCCGAATTTAGCGAATTTGCATCGATAGCCCCGGCAATGATCGCAGTGGTCAGGCCGGCGCTGAGTATATCCGCGGTCAAGGTTCCGCCGGCATCGATATCCAATGTATCCGTCGCAATCGCGCTGCCGACGGTGATATCTCCAGCGGCATTGATAGCCAGATTATTCGGTCCACCGCCGGTTACGCCGAGCGATTCAATATTGTTGCCGCGAACATCGACTGCGTTGACAGTTACGCTGAACGCACCGACATCATTGAAATCGAAATCACCGGCGACGCCGGCGTTAACGGTCAGAGACGCGTTGCCGACGATATCATTCACGGCAATGTCATTTGTCGCGTCAAGAATGATATCATTGTTGCCGCCGGTCAGGTCGCCAACACTGATGCTGCCGCCAATGGCTTCAATATCCAATATGTTGACGGTGGTCGCATTGCCGCCAGAAACGTCGCCATCTGTCGCCAAAATATCAATTCTGCTGATGATATTGAACGAGGCATCAAGGTCGATGAAACCGACATTATCTCCGCTCAGGAATATATTGCTTGAACCCGTCGAGGTTCCCAGAAACACATCTCCGGGTCCTGATTGGGCTGCGAGCAGCTGGATCGAGTTTCCTGGCGCACTGATCGAACCGAAGCTGATATTGTTACCCGCTTCGACCCGGAATTGCTGATTTGCACCCTGGGTGTAGCCGCCAACATCGATACTGCCGGGTACCGTGTAGAGATTCTCGGTGCCGCCGCCGACTAGCGCAACGGATGTCAACTGCCCGCCGGTCGTGATCGATGCGGCGCTAATGTCCGACCCCACAGTGATGCCGATATCATTGATACTGGTCAGCGAAGCGGAGCCGAGCAGGCTGCCGTTGACCGCGCTGACCAATATGCTCGCGCTGCCGATCGACGCGTCGCGCAGGTTGACGTCGCCTTCGGTACTCTCGACGAGGAACTGGTTTGACGCATCGAGCAGCGTGGCGATGCCATCGGTGCCCATGATGATATCGCGGCGGGTCGTGACCAATATGTCATTGGCGGACACCGTGCCGGACTCGATGATGCCCTGAACCACATCATTGTTGCTGGCCTGGCCGATATAGACGAAATTGTCGGCGTTGAGCGTGCCCAGGCAGACATTGCCTTCGACACATTGTGCGCTGAGCAGGCCATCGTCATCGGATTGTCCGATTGCGGTAATCAAGGCGTTGGAAGGGGCATCATTGATATCTGCCGAGACCGAACTGGCGGTGATCGTACCGCCCAGACCGTCGATCGCATTGGCCGACATCACCACAGCGAAATCATTGGCATCGATATTGCCGGCAGCTACAATCGAGGCGATCGGGCTAAACGGCGTGGTGCTCAAAGACGTCAGACTGCCGGCCTGCAGGATCAAATTGTTGGTGTCGGAAAAAGGGCTGGCCGGGTTCGGCGTCGTGGCCGGGCTATCGCCAGCAACGAGGCTCGCGCCGGTCTGGATGATGATGTCATCTCCGGTCGAGACGGTCAGGCCATTGTCCGAAACCGTGCTGCTACCGGTGGCGAAAAGCGCGTTTCCGCCGGCGTTTACCGTGATAAAACCGGTGGAGGTGACGTCGCCATCGATGGTGGCGTTATAGCTCGGATCGAAGGGGGAGGGTGTCGGACTTGGATCATGCCCGGCCTGGATCAGCATTTGCGGGCCGAGCACCAGGGTTCCTGCTCCCAAGGTCACGGTCGTCACGGTTCCTGTCACCGCCGCATTGGTGACATTCGCATTCCACATGGCGGAAATATCAACCAGACCGACGCCGGCAATATCGGCGACCGTGGCATTTTGTCCGGTACGAACCGTAGCTGTGCCGGCGGCATTGATCCGCGAACCGGCTGTGCTGGTGAAATCGGCTTGCGCTGTCGCAGAAAAGTCTCCGGATACGTCTATGCTATTCACCGGAACCAGATTGTTGCTGTGATTGATCAGGATATTCTGGCCACTGGTCAGAGTGGCATTGCCGCCAACCGTCATCTGCGCATCGCCGTCGAGATCATATTGGATGTTACCAGCAACGTCGACGACCAGATCGCCGAGAATCGATACAGCTCCGCTGTTACCGGTCATGAAGAAGCCGCCCGGCAGGGCCGAACCGGAACCGATCCCGGTTCCGATTGCGGTATCGAAAGCGGTGGCTGTCAGGCTGCCGAAACTTATCAATCCCGCGGGATCGGTCGAGCTGTCGGAAATCTGGATACGTCCACCCGCGCCGACACGGCCGAACAAGCCGTCTCCACCCGTGCCGCTGGAATCTATGGTGACGTTGGCGAAGGTCAGTATTCCGGGACTGCCTTCCTGAATATCGACAATCGCCGTTCCGCCAGTTCCGATGCCGCCGTAGCCCGGGACTCCGTCGGTCCCGAAGGCGCCGTAAAAACCGCCGCCGCCGGCGTCGCCCGCCAGGCCGGCTGTGGTTATAATCAGATCGTTGCCGGAAATCGTACCGCCTTGTGCGAGCAGGCGACCGGTGCCGCCCGTTCCGTCACCGCCGTCGCCGCCATCGCCGGCCACACTGTCATAAGAGTTGCCACCATATCCGCCAACTCCGCCGGTGCCGGTGCTGGTCATGGTAAAATCGGTGGAGGTCAAATTAATCGTTCCGCCTGTCCGCGCGATCAGTTCGACCGTGCCGCCTGTCGCGTCACCGCCCGACCCACCATCGCCGCCGTTTATGCCGCCGCCAAAGCTATAGAAACCGTCGCCCCCGTTGCCGCCGGTAGCGTCAGCTTCCAATATGGCGAAGCCGAGATCGAGATTGCCACCTGCACCTGTGATCTGCAGTCTTGCAGTGCCTGCGGTAGCATCGCCACCATTGCCGCTGTTGCCGGCATTGTTTCCCGGGTCAATTCTGCCCTGACTGCCATCACCGCCGGTCGCATTCGCCAATATCGTCGGATCGTCCAGATCGACGGCTGCATCGTTGATGTTGATTGCCGCCACACCGCCATAGGCGCTGCCTCCGTTGCCGCCGGTCGAGCCGTAGTCGCCCTGCCCGCCGATAGCGCTTGCGTCGACGGTGACCGTCCTGCTTGTGGCATTGTCCTGATTAAGATTGAGCGTGGCATTCCCGCCTCGAGCGGTTCCGCCATTCCCGCCCGAACCGTTCCCGTAGAATGAGCCGCGGTTGTCGAAATTGCTCCCTCCGTCGCCGCCTACAGCCACCGACTCTATCGTCGCAGACGTGAAGGTCAGAGTGCCGGAGGTGTCGTTAAGAACAGCATCACCGCCGGTAGCATCTCCGCCTGATCCAGCCGGGCCACCGTCGATGTACGCATCGATGTTGTCGAATCTATCGCTGGTAGTTCCACCATAGCCGCCGGTTGCGGAGGTGCTAACCTGAACGTCTCCCGCGTCAATGGTAGCCGAGCCGGTCATGTTGAATATCGCTGTGCCACCGATGCCGGCACCGCCGTTGCCGCCGTCGCTGCCATAGCCGAAACCACCCGCCGCATATGCTGCGTAGGGAGCAGATGCCGGATTGTTCGCTTCTGCCGAGACGGACAGGGTATTGGTTACGGTCAGGTTGCCAGATATAGCGTTGAACGTAGCATTGCCGCCGATGCCACGACCACCATCGCCACCGGCGGTCCCGTTGAGGATATCACCATAAGCGCCGTTGCCGCCAAAGCCGTCCGCGCTGATTGTCAAATTGGTGACGGTCGCATTGCCACCATTCAGATTGAAAGTAACATCGCCGCCCTGACCGTCGCCGCCGTCGCCGGCAGAAGTGCCACCTGCCGTAGGTGTATTAACCACGCTAAGATCCATAGGCTCGACCAAAGCAGACAGGTCAGGGGTCGGAACGTTGCCATTGCCGTTGCCGTTCGACAACGCTGTTTCCGATCCGCCTTCTCCGCCAGCGCCGCTTGCGCTGGCGACGACATTGCCTGCGATGAACGTACCGCCGAGAAGATCAAATGTTATGTCGCCACCAAAGCCGCTGCCACCGTTGCCTTCAAACCGAGGTGTTGTTTCCGCACCGGCAGCGATCGAACCATCGGCATTGAAATCAATGTCTGCAAAACTCATGCGGCTGCTGATCGGAGATGGGCCCTCCAGCAGGATTCTGACCGATCCCCCCTGGGCATTGGTTGTCGCCGCAATCGCAGGGTCTTTTACGCCCCCTCGAGCACTTGCATTTACATAAAGATTTCCTGCCAGAACAATGGAGCCTTCGTTGGCGTGCAGCAGGACATCGCCGCCAACCGCGTTGATGCCAAAAGTGTTCTCGGTGTTGGTATAGGCATAAAAGTCGGCTGCGTTGCCGGAAATCACCCCACCATTTTGTGCGACCAAATCGATGTTGCCCGCGGTCGCAAGTGCGCTCATTTCGCCAAAGGAAAATAGGTCTATGCTGGTATCAATGTATAAATTTTCAAAATTGATTTCGCCATTGTCAGCACCGATCGAAACCGATCCGGCGGTCAGAGCGGCGCCGGGACCGCCGCTGGAAGCAAAGGTGTAAATATCGATGCCGTTTGACACGAACAGCCCTGTTTCCCCTCCGGTGTTGAAAACACTGATGGTCACAGCGTCCGCGGCTGGATCGTTTAGAACATTGCCGTTTGTCGAGGCGTCGATGACAATTCTGTCTGAAACGGCCACATTTGTACCGCTGTTGCTGATGGCAAGATTGACCGACGCACGAGTGACGTCGCCGACCATGCTGTTGCCGGCTGCATCGAATGAACTTCCGCCGCTTGCAAAGGCGGAGAAATCCAGACTTCCGAAATCGTGATTGCCCCCGGAAATGGTGAGATTGATATCGCCGGCAGTGGCGGCATTATTCTGGGCGGTCGCGCTGTCCGCACCGCTAGATCCAAGCGCATAGCTTGTCAGGCCGAGATTGCCAGCGACCGACATCTGGCCACCGGTCAGATTCAGGTCGATATTGCCGGCGGTGCTGCTGCTTCCGAGCAAACTGGGACCATCTCCGCCTGTTTTCCCGTCGCTGGCATTCCGAACCATCGCGTTGAAATTTGCACCGCCGTCAAATTGCGCTGTGCCGCTATCCATGTTGAACGCGATATTACCGGCTTGTCCGGAACCATTCTGGATTTCGCCTTTGCCGCCCTGGGCTCCGGCGTTAAATGTCGTGACACCGCCAACGACTAGATCACCGCCGCCGTTAATATTGATATTGATGTCACCGCCGATGGCATTTTGCCCGATCCCGGTATTGCCATTGTTGCGAACGGCGTCAAAATCATCGCGTCCGGTGGCGCTGGTATCCACGATCAGATCGCCTGTTGCAATCAGACCGCTGATTATCGAATCGCCAAAGCCGATCTGGTCGGTATTGATATTGATTGTCCCGCCGATGCCATCGGTTCCGGCGCGCAGCGTGACATTGCCGTTGGCACCAATCGTGCCGCCGCCGAGAGCGTTGATATCTATCTGATTTCTGGCCTCGAGCAGCAAATTCTGCGTGCCTGTCGAACTGTCAGCGATGATAAAATCGGACACGGAAGCGGTGGCAGCAACTATGCCGTTCGTTGCAAAGCTGGAAACGGACGAAGTGAAGGCAGCATTCTGAAACTGGATGTTCGAATCCGAATCGGCAGCTGTTTTGTCAATGGCGAAGCTGGCATTGGTCTGGCTGCCGGTTGTCGCGACATCGGCACCGGCGCTGAGCACAACATTGCCATTGACGATCGAAGCTGCTGCGGCCGGTTGATAACCGATACTGCCGCCGACCAGCATGGTCAGCGCATCATTTTTGGGAACAGCCACCATATATATGGCCTGTGCGTCGGCATCGATCACACCGTTTTGGCCGAATATCGGGGTTGATGCCGATCCAGTGGTTGTTCCCGTATGGACTACGCCGTTGGCATCGGATGTGCCAACGCCAATGGAAATGTCGAAAAGCCCGTTGTTGATTGTCAGGCTGGCCTGCTCCGCTGCGACATAGGCAGCCGAACCATCGACATTTACCGTGCCGCCCTGCACGATGCGCGGCGCCACCATGGCGACATAGCTGCTGCCGTTGTTGAGTGCGTTGATCTGCGCGCCGGCGTTGATCTGGATGCTCGACGAGCTGTCGGCAATTCCGGCAAAGCGCATTTCTCCGCTGGAGCCAAACAGGCCTCCGGTGGTATCGATATCGTTGGTGGTCAGCACCAGACTGCCGACATCGAACCGGCTGGTGGCACCGGCGATGATTCCGCCGGGGCTGTAGAACCAGATATTGCCGCCGGTTGTGGTTGCGGCAAGGTCAGTAAAGCTATCCACGATACCGTTAAACTGCACCGGACGGCCATCGGCGCTCGCAACGGGCAAGACCCGGTTCAGAACCGTATAGTCCAGACCGTTTGAAACGAAGCGTAACGTTCTGCCAGCGGGCAGGATATCAATCGGATTGTTGACCAGGCCATCACTGCCAAAGGTAGCCGCGTCGGTGTCCAGCGGCGTCCAGTTGATCACCACCTCGCTCTGGTTTATCTGGAGCTGATCCAGGTTGGTCGTGCGACCGCCCAGAAATAGCACACCGCCGGTAGGCGAATTGGCACTGGCCTGAAACGCCTGGCCGCTCACAGGTGTGAAGGCCTGAGGGTCAATCTGTCCGGCAATAGGGAAATTGGTGCTGATCGGGTCGGCATTGATCGGCGCATGGGGGACGAGTGCTATTTCGCTGCGGTTGAATTGTTGATTTGAATCGTGGGGTTGCAGAGTAACCCGACCGCTCAACCGGATGTCTGTACCATGTGGTTGCAAAGTCGGCGAAGAAATCCGGAGATCGGCGCTGGGCAGTTTTGCGAGCGGTGCGCTGATCCTGACATCATTGACGGGTAGCGGAGAAACCGGCGCCGAAATTCTGAGATTCGGTACATTTAATTCGGGTGCCCGTAACACTGACTGCGCCTGCGCAGGTTGCGGAGCGGACGCCAGCAGAAATGCCGCAGCCGCCATCGAACTTCCCGACAGCCAGCGCATCTTGCCCACGGTTCGAACGTCGCTTCGGTTGCTGTTGCTCTTTGATCGTTTGCTCATGATCCTGTCCTCGTTTGCACTGCGACTGGTCTATCGTCGGAAATCGGTTTCATCTGCGCTTCCACGGCGCTAGCTGGACGGTCAGCGTCAGCAGTGCCCGCGCGTCCTGGCGGCGGGTTTCGAACTGCGCCCGTTTCAGGGGTACAACCGCGGTCAGATCCAGACTGGCCTGCTGGCCGATCGTCATGCGCAGCCCGCCGCCGGCAGAATAGAGTTTCTGGGGATCACCCGGAACATTCTTGTTCCAGACGCCCATGATGTCAAAAAACACATAGGGTTGAAGCGCGATGCTCTCGGGTGTCTCGGGGACCAGCGAGCCGTAGCTGATTTCCGTCTGCAGGCCATAGCCGCTGTCGCCGATGATCGTTCCCGGATCATAGCCACGACCCGTGGTATAATTGCCGCCGGACACTTCTTCATAGGAGAACAGCGCATCAGGAGAATATTGCAGTCGCGGTTTCAGCGTCACTGCCAGCAGCGGTGTCGGACGAAAGTCGATCTTGGCCTGGCCCCTGACAACAAAGGCTGTCGGGTCGCCATCGGCGCGGGTCGGCAAGACGGTCTGGCCGATGCAATTGACAAAGGCCGGGCCGCAACCCTCGCTGGCGCCCAATATGTCCAGCCCCTGCCGGATTTCCAGCGAGCCGCCAATGCCCCATTTCGGTTCGAAGGCGGAATAGCCGCCGCGTCCGGAAATGCTGCCCGCTTCGATCTGGTTGAAGTCCAGCCGGGCAAAGGCCACGCTCAGCCGGTCCTCATTGGTGCGGACACCCAGCAGGTCGGTGCGCTGGTCAATATAGTCGAGACCGACCGTGCCGAAAATATTGTGCGACTGCTTGCGAATGAAAGGATAGCTTGCATAGGCACTTGCCACCAATGTCTGTGAATCGACGTCAAGTCCGCCGGACAGCTCGGGTCTGGTCCAGGCATAGGTGAAATTTCCGCCGAATTTGAGGCCTTCGCCGCCGACCGTGAATTCATGGCCAACTTGCAGAACCTGCTGCTCCTTGAAATCAGCTGACGAATAGCCGCTGATCACGGTCTCATCGCCCAGTCCGGTCAGTCCGTTAAACCGGACCCGCGCCAGTCCGCCAAAACGGCCGACCGCTTTGGAGCCGAAATTCTGGACATTGATGTCGGCATATACCGGCGTACGGACGACGTTGAACTCGCCGACGACTTCGCCGGGCTGGCCACCGGATTCCGCCGAAACCGGACGCAGCGAAAGCCGTACGTCCAGCCCCGGTATGTCACGGGCGAGCAGCAGATAGCGGTCCGCCGTGTTGATATTGAACACCGGTTGCGCGGCGAGCTTCTCGATATATTTTTGCAGCAGGGCTTCGGATGGCCCGGCATCGCCCCGGACCTGCACCGCGGTCATCCGCGCCATCAGCACATCGAACCGGACATTGCCGGAATCGATTGTCTGCGGCGGTACCTGTACGGCCGCGAGATAGCCATTGCTGCGGAGGATGGTTGCCGCGCGGTCACGGATATCGCAAACCACCGAAACCGGGACGTCCTGACCGATATAATCTGTGTAGGATGAACTTAGTGATGCGGCATCAACCGAAATCAGTCCGGTAAAATCAACCGACTTCAGCGTGAACCGCACGTCGGAAAATTCCGGTCCGGCGAGCGGGCAGGCGGATCGTTCTACGTCTCCGTCCAAGGACAGCGGCTGGGCCTGGCCCTTCAGCGCTTCATCGATGACTCCGCGCTGGATTTCCTCCCTGGTCGGCGCTGCGGCGGATGATTGTCCCCATGCAGGCACGCCGGACAAGAAAATGGCGAAACCGGCCGCCAAGGCAGTCGTTTTCAGCGTAGTTCGCGAGCGCGTCATATACATCCCCGTTTTGCGGTGATTCCGGCGCAACACAGGGAACCACCATACCGGCTCTGCCGTCCGGCCACTGGCCGGAACGGCAGAATTCATTCAGAGACTAGCCCTGGTCACCGGTTTCTTCATTATTCGCGTTAAGTGTCTCGACCAGCAAATCGAGCTGGCCCTGACAGCCGTTCTCGATCAGCACAGCCGCCGTCGCATCAAGATCGGCCGGTTCGCTGTCCAGGACCACAAAATTCACCTCTACCGATTGCTCTACACTCGAGCCGAGCAGTCGATAGTTCGCACCATTGGTTACCGGCAGAACAGTCTTCGGCCATGCCTTTAGCGGGTTGCCTTTGCGCCACGCGATCTCGGTGACATTACCGCTTGTCGGTTCAACAATGGAGGCCGTCGCCGATCCGGTGTAATCCGGCCGCCAGACAACCAGTCCCTTCGGATTGCTGACACAGAATTTGCCGCCCTTGGTCACGTCAAGAAACCAGAGGTTCGGATTGTTCGGTGTAACGGCCGCTGCGCTGGTATCACCGCGAACCGCTCCGGTTCTGGCGCGGCTGCTGCCACGATTGTTGATGAAGCTCGACAGCCGGCCGGATGCGCTCGAAGCCGAGCCGCTGCCCTGTGCGAGCGAATAGGTTCCGGGACCAGACAGAACGCGCGTGCCCGACTTGGTCAATATGGTGACCTTGTCCTGGGCCTTCAGCGTGATTTTCGCATCATTGCCCATTTTCTTGCCCGCAGGGTAGCTGCTCGCCGAAGGTCCGGTCGAACGCACGACCATATTTTGTGCCAGTGCGACGCTACCGACTCCGAAAAGCAGGAACGTACCGAGAGCCGCTTTCGCAAAGCCGGGAAGAAGTCGTCCGGACGATGCCAGAGTGTTTTTATCCAAGTGCATAGCTTTCTCCATTTTTAGTCTTTTTCAATCGTTTGAGCAGATTGACGAGGCCCAAATCCTCGCCATATTGCTTGATCACGGCACCCAGTGCCTGAATAGAACCACTATCACCGATTTCATGGGCCGCTATGATTGCGGTCACTGCCGCGCGATCTTTTTCTTCCCAGTCGGGGACCGGTTCGAACACGTCGACGGGCGTGGACCGGCCGCGGAGCGTGATCCGACCCATTGGCCGGTACCAGTCGAGACCAGTCCGTTCCATCGCTTCCCGGCTCAGCAGGACCTTGGTCTCCAGCGTCTTGTTGGCCGCTTCCAGCCGGGCTGCGGTGTTCATCGCGTCGCCCAGTGCGGTATATTGAATCCGGCCCTCGCCGCCGAAATTGCCGACGATCGCATCGCCATAATGCATGCCGACCCGGGTTCTGCCGATCGGCGGAACGCCTTCGGGTACGTTCTTGCGAAATTCCTCGCCCGCCAGATAGAGAGCATAGGCCGCCTTGGCAGCCCGTTCGCCGTCATCGGGATAGGCGATGGGCGCGCCCCAGAACGTGACCAGCGCATCGCCGACGAACTTGTCGATCGTGCCACCATATTCCAGCGCTACCTCGCTCAGCCGGTCGAGATAATCGTTGAGCAAATAGGCAACCATCTCCGGCTCGATCGCATGGGTCAATTTGGTGAAGCCCTCGAGATCGGTGAAGACCGCGAATATTTTCCGCTTCTCGCCATGCAATGCGAGCTTCTCGGGATCCTTCAATATCTCGCTGGCGATTGATTTTGGCAGATATTTGCCCAAGGCGCTTTGCGCAAAGGCCCGCTGCTTGGAATTTATGGTTCGCGCGGCCGAGCCGACCGAGGCATAGCCGAGCAGCCAGCCGACACCCCAGCCAAAGGCCGGCAGCGAAAGCGTGTCAATTCCGACATTTTGCAAAACAAAGGGGAAGATCAGGAAAAAGGCAAACTGGCCGAGCAACATGAAACCGACCTTGAGCGCATTGCCGACGATCAGGGCGGAGAGCCCCCCGCAAATCGCTACGATCAGCGCGCCCAGCCACAAGGTCCATGTCGGGATCGGGGTGGGCAGATCATCGTTGAGCAACTGGGCGAGCATATGGGCATGGACTTCCAGCCCGATCATCTTGCCGTCATCGCCCTTGATGTCGGCCAGTCCGCCGACCGGGGTTTCGAACCGGTCGCGATCGACAAAGTCACCGCCGATCAGCACATGTTTGCCGGCGATGAACGATCCGAGCATCTCGGCAATCGCTGGGTCGGCAAAGCTTTCGATCGGGAATTTGTCAAACACCGGTACATCGGTTGTGGTCGGAACATGATAGCGGATGGCGCCATCATTCTGGGCAAATTTCGGGTTCGGCCCGGTCAGGGCAATGGCCATGAACGGAGGAGCGCCGGGCCGGTGCGGAGTCCACCGGCGCTGGACGCCGTCGCTGTCGGTTTCCAGCTTGATATCGGTGGGGCGGACATTTTCCGTGCGGGCTTCTTCGAAAAACTGCTGTAGAAATTCATGCTCGGCGAAGGCGATTTCCGGATTTTCCTTCGGGTCGGCATAAGCGAGAAAGGTCGGCGTTTTCATATTCTTGAAGGCTGAAATCAGCAGCGCGTCATCATCCTGCGGCATCGTGAACAATATATCGATGCCGATCGATTTGGTATTGGCGGCATCGATGGTTTCGAGCGCCTGGGCCAGGATCGTCCGGTCGACCGGAGAACGCTGGCCGGTCAGCTTCAGCGTATCCTCATTATAGACGACCATGACGATATTTTCGTCTTTTTCGATCTCCGGCGCGAACACCGATGCCCGCAGATCATATAGCGCGCGCTCGGCTTCCTGGATCAGCGGCGTTGTCCAGCTGTAGCGGGCGACCAGCAGCGCGAGGACCATGAACAATATCGTCGATGCCAGGCGGATCGGGCCCAGCTGGTCAAAAAGACGGCGCAGGGACTGCAATATGCCCTTCGCTCCCTCTTTGACGTCGCGGTTATTGGTAACCGGGTCCGTTGGCGCAGCGGTTGCGGCCATTATTTCAGCGCCGTTTCCGATGCGGTTGCAGAGGCTGCAGGACTGGCGGAGCCATTCACGGCGTCGGGCAAAAACGGCCGGGCACCGTCACCGATCAGGGCAAATCCGGCCCAGTAGAAGGGATGGGATGTGACCGGATCGTCCATCAGCTCCAGCTGGGACAGTCTGAGCGCTTCGGTAATCGAGCGTCCCTGACCGTCGCTGAACAGGCCGTTGATCAGCCTCTCTGTCGCGCGGAAATCATCCGGGGCAGGCCAGTGACTGGCGAGTACCGAACGGCCACCGGCACCGATGAACGAACGGACCAGGCCATCCAGAGCCGTTCCGCCGCCGCTGCTGACACCAGCCTCGCGGGTGACTGCTATGCTGGCTTTGCCCGCGGTATCGCAGGCCGAGAGGATGATGATATCCGCATCCAGCTTCAGATCGAAAATTTCGTCAAACGCCAGCAAGCCATCCGAATTGCCGGCTCCAAAAGAGGTCAGCAGCGCCGGTTTGGCCGGGCAGGACGGGCTGGGCGCGGTGACCAGGCCATGGGTGGCAAAATGCAGGATGCGGTAATCATTGATATCGTCATTCGACAGGACGGCGCTGTCGGTAAATGCCGCGCCGGTCAGCAGTTCGGAATTTGCTGCGCCGATCAAGCTTCGGGCCTCCATCAGCTCGCGATCGGATATCGGGCTGTTCCACTGGCTCAGCGGCCATTGGCACTGGGCACTATTCTTTTGCTCGCCGCCGCGGATGACAGCCATTTTGGTATTGGCCACTACCGGCTCGTTTCTGCCCATGCCCAGATATTGACGCGTGGCCTTGGATTGCGGTGCATTGCGGGCATCGGCGAAAGAGCGCGGGGACACGGCGGTGCTGATATCCAGATCTTTGCCGAGCCATTGGACATCGGCAAAATCAAAGGGGTCGCCGTCAATCGCTTCGGTTCTGGCAAGATATTGCGCAACCGACGCATCATCGGCGACCAGCAAATTGATCGGCAGACGGAGCATGGCGCCGTCGGGTTCGAATATCAGATGTTTCTTTCCGGCAAGCTGCGCGGAAACCGGTCCGAAAAGATCGGAATACAGGGCGCGAGCCGCTTCGATATCGAAAGGATAGGTTACATATTGGCCATTTTCGAAAACCGAGATCGAGGCGCGGATCGTATCGACCTTTCCGTCGAGCGCAGCCTCGTCCAGCGGCACCCGGTAAATTTTTGCCGCTGACTGATCGGTGTAGAACATGAATATATCGCCGCCGATGATCGCCATGCGCATATAGGCTTCTGAAGGCTGCATGGTGGCGCGCAGTTCGTCGAGGCTGAGAAAACGGTCGGTAACCGCGCGATACTGCGGAAATTCGGAGAGCCTGACCTGAGTGAGCTGCTGGCTTCGTTCCATTGCCTCGATTTCGGCAGCGAGACCGTCTCTTTGTGTGAGGACCAGCGCCGTCTGCTCAACTCTGCCGAGCGCCGAGAAACGAATTCGCAATCTTTCGATATTGCGTGTCAGATTGATCGATTGCCTGAACATGCGGGCGGCTTCGTCGGTGCCTCCGCTCAGCTCGCGCGAGAGAACGGCCTGGGTTTCGGCCACACCGGGGCGGACCAAAATCTGCGACGCTTTGAAAAACTGGTCGGTTGCCATGGGATCAGCGGCCAGCAAAGCAAAATAGGGGGCCAGCTGGTTGGCCATGCCTGTAATCGCGCTTTGCTTGCCGAGCGAACTGTCCACGACTTCCGCATATAATGTGCGGGCTTCTGCTTCCTGTCCATTGCGCAAAAGAAACGCAGCGAGGCGCGCCTTGGCGCCGTTGACCGCCCTTGTTTCCGGATATTGGATGCTCAGCAAATCGAGGCCGTCGCGCAGATATTGCCGGGCCTCGCCGATATTGCCATCCGCTTCCGAAAGCAGCGATAGTTCGGCGAGTGTTTGCGCTCTCAGGCGTGTGATCGAGGTGACCCGGCCATCGCGCACGGCGATCGCGCGGTTGTAAGCCGTGATGAACGAATTCCGGGCGGCTTCGCGATCGCCATTCAACCGCTGTGCCGTACCGAGAAGCTGCAAGGCCTGTGCATCGATAATCTCGCTGCGCTCCTGCGAACTCAATTTTGTTTCGTCGATAAAGCCGAGCAGGTTGCGGGTCTGCACGCTGCCGTTGATTCTGGTTGAAATCCTGGTGGTTATCTCGAGTCGCTCGGCCAGGGCAGCCTGTTCTTCAACGGCGGTTTTGAGCGGAGTTTTGATCCGTGCGATCGCTGCAATAACCTGGCCCTGGTTGAGCAAATGCATGGTTTCGAAATTGCGCTGCAGCCGTTCTGTTATCGGGTCGCCGCCGTTGGTTTCGCTGGCTTGCTCGAACAGGTCATCGGCTTCGGCAAATTCACCGAGATTGGATTTCTGCAATGCCCGGTTGATCAGATATTCGCGAGGATTGATATCCTCCCCCTCGAGGCCGGATGTGCGTTGCTGCAAGGTTTCGAAAAAGGCGGCAGCCTCCGCATAGTCGCCGCTCAGATTTCTGCGATAGCCTTCCGCCAGGGCCTGATAGGGCTTGAGCGTTGAGGCCTGTACCCGGGCAAAGGCGAACGGGTCTTCGATAGACGTGGATGCGACATCGATTTTGCCGGTGGCGATCGAGTCATTCAAAATCGACTTGAGCGCCAGCAGGGTCGCGCTTTCATAGGCGGACAGACCTTCGGCGACATAGCTGGTGCCACCTTGCCTGCCGGTGATCAGCGAATAGGCTACCGGTTCTGCTGCGAGTTGGCATGCGGTGTGACGAAAGCCGCCGAGTGTCGCTTGTGACTGGTCATCGGTGCAGGTCACCGGTTCGTTACGATTGGGTGCGATGCGGGCCAGCATCTCCTGCTCTGTCGACCGGGAGGAATAGACAAAGCCGACCGGTCTTGCCGAATCGCGGCAAACTACCGCCCAGCTTCGGTCGAACATGTTGGTTTTGGCTTTGTTCTCGATGCTGCGATCCTGCACCTGGCACAAAATGCCTTCGCTGCTTCCGATCGGGAAGCTGTCGCGCAGTGAAACCGGCGTGCCTTGGGCAAACGCCGCCATCGGGCTTGTTAGCAAGCCCATCGTCAACAATATTGTACCGATCCTCATCCGGTGCACGAAATTCTCCCCACAATTTTTGTGCATTGCCCAGCCCCCTCAGACTTAGGCAATGTCGATTGCGACCCAGAATATTCTTATAACTACACTAGTTAGCTGAGAAAACCGAGTCTCGGATAGTAGAATATCGACACCGGTGGTAGATTGAGTGACCATCGTCACATTGCGGGACGTTTTTGGCCCGAATATTCCCCGATAATCAGGACCTGTAGTGGTTAAAAGCCGCGAAACTTTATTGCATCGCCGATCGGGACGCGCGGCACATCGAATGTGTTGATCGGCGCATCCGGGTCGCGATAGCCGATTGCCATGCCGCAAAAGAAGATATGGTCGTCATCAATATCGAGCAATTCGCGCATATAGGTGCCGTACATCGCCCAGATTTCCTGGGGGCAGCTGTCGAGGCCTTCTTCGCGCAGCAGCAGCATCACGGTCTGCAGCCACATGCCCATGTCCGACCATTGCGGCGGACCCATATATTTCTTGGTATAGGTGAACAATTGCACCGGCGCGCCGAAACTGTCCCAGTTTTTTGCCATTTGCGCGACCCGTCCGGCCGCGTCGCCGCGTTCCAGACCGACGGCGTCGAACATACCTTTGCCAACCGCGCGGCGCTGTTCTTCGTAGCGGCCGTCTAGATCCTTGGGGTAAATGTCATATTCCATGCCTTCGCCCATCGGCGCGGTCGCGGCCTTCGCCTTGATCTTGGCGGTGATGTCCTTGAGCGCATCGCCACCGACGACCACCGCACTCCAGGGCTGGGTGTTGCCGCCGGACGGAGAGCGTTGTGCCGTTTCCAGAACCCGTTCGAGTGTCGCCTGATCGACCGGCTTGTCGAGAAATTGGCGGACGGATCGGCGGGACTTAACGGCTTCGGTTACGTTCATTCAATCAATCCTCATCAAATAGTCCGGCCAGTTGCTCGACCATGGTTCCGCCCAGTTGCTCGGCGTCCATGATTGTCACGGCTTTCTTGTAATAGCGGGTCACATCATGGCCGATGCCGATGGCGACCAGCTGTACCGGCGAGCGGCTTTCGATCCATTCGATGACCTTGCGCAGATGGTTTTCCAGATAGGCGCCGTGGTTGACCGACAAGGTGCTGTCGTCGACCGGCGCGCCGTCGGAGATTACCATCAGGATGCGGCGTTCTTCGGGACGGGCAATCAGCCGGCTGTGCGCCCAGAGCAGGGCCTCGCCGTCGATGTTTTCCTTGAGCAGGCCTTCGCGCATCATCAGGCCGAGATTTTTCTTGGCATGGCGCCATGGCTCGTCGGCTTTCTTGTAGACGATATGGCGCAGGTCGTTGAGCCGTCCGGGATTGGCCGGGCGATCGGCGGCGAGCCAGTCTTCGCGGGTCTGGCCGCCTTTCCAGGCGCGGGTGGTAAAGCCGAGAATTTCGGTTTTGACGCCGCAGCGTTCGAGCGTGCGCGCCATGATATCGGCAGAGATGGCGGCAATGGATATCGGACGGCCCCGCATCGAACCGCTATTGTCGATCAGCAGGGTCACGACTGTGTCGCGGAAATCGGTTTCACGCTCGATCTTGTAGGACAGGCTGTGCGAGGGATTGCTGACCACGCGAGCGAGGCGGGCGGCATCGAGCATGCCCTCTTCCTGATCGAAATCCCAACTGCGATTCTGCTGCGCCATCAGGCGGCGTTGCAGGCGGTTGGCAAGCTTGGTCACCGCGCCCTGCAAATTGGTCAGCTGCTGGTCGAGGAAGGCGCGCAATCGAGTCAGTTCTTCTTCGTCGCACAGCTCGGTGGCGCTGACGACCTCGTCATATTTTTCGGTCCACGGCGCATAGTTGAAGCCGGGAGGCAGGTCGGACATCGCCCGATTGGGACGGACCGGCATCATGCCTTCGTCGCCGGCGTCTCCCATTTCCTCTTCGGCGCCTTCTTCCAGCTCCTCGGCATTCTGGTCGCTTTCGCCGTCCTGGCTATCGTCATCCGACGGTTCGGAGCGCATTTCGGACTCGCCCTGGTCACCTGTCGCTTCCTCGTCAGCGCCGTCATCCTGGCTGTCGTCGCTGTCTTCATCGCTGTCATCGTCGTCGCTGTCGTCGGCTTCGGATTGATCATCGCTCTGGATCAGATCGAGATGCTGGAGCAACTGGGTCGACAATTTGGCAAAGCTGTTCTGGTCGTCGAGCGTCAGGTTGAGACCGTCGAGATCCGTGCCTGCGCTTTCCTCGATCCACTCGCGGAGCATGTCGAGGCCCTTGACCGTACTTTGCGGCGGTGCCTGTCCGGTCAGTTTTTCCCGCGCCAGCAGGGCTAGCGCAGTGGAAATCGGAACTTCATCACGATTCTGTGCCCGTGCAATAGGGTCGGAACGCATCCGCATTTCCAGCGCTGCGTTCAGATTGTCCTTGGCGCCGGACATGACGCGCGATCCCAGCGCATCGGTGCGAACCTGTTCGAGCGCATCGAAGCAAGCGCGTGCTACCGCTTCCTGCGGGGCGTTTTTCCGGTGCGTCGCTTCGTTGTGATGGCGCAATCTCAGTGAAAAACTGTCGGCAAAGCCGCGTGCTTCGGCGACTTGCGCCGGTGGCAGGTCGCGCGCCGGCATTGGTACCTTGAGATGCTGACCGGCTTGCGACGGGGCTTCAGCGGTATAGGCGAGTTCAAGGTCCGGATCTCCGGCAATAGCGCGCGCCGCGCCACCCAGCACGTCTTTCAGGTCATCAAGTTTGGAACGGTCAGCCATAGAAGCGAACAGCTTTAAGCGGAAAGGCGAGGGGAATCAAAGGCCTAATTTCCTGCTTTTTTGTTAGGCGGGATCTTGCGACCGGGTTTACTGTCCCGGTGGGGTTTCCACCTGCCGCTGTTCGATCGCCATGCCATCGCCATCGATCCTCAGATCCACCGGCACACCACCTATTTCCGTACCAACCCGGACACCTGAATCGCCATTTATCCTGATATCGATATTGCCGGGTTCAGCCGGAATATCAGGAATTTCTGGCAGATCGAGTGGGATGACCGGCCCTTCCGGATCCGGCTTGCTGGCCGGCTTGGCAGCGCCAGCGGGCTTTTTGGACTGGACAGCCTGCTGCATGAAATCCTTCCAGATACGCGCCGGCAGGCTGCCGCCACTCACGCCCTTCAGCGGTTTATTGTCATCATTGCCGATCCAGACGCCGACCACCAGCCGCTCGTCACCATCACCGGCATAGCCGACGAACAGCGCGTCGCGATTGTTCTGGCTGGTGCCGGTCTTGCCGTAATTGGGGATCGTCAGCATCGCCCGTCGTCCGGTGCCGTCGTTGACCGCCGACCGGAGCAGCGCCTCCATATTGGCATGGGTTTTGGACTCATAACGTCCCGGCCAGTCGAACAGCCATTCGCTCCAGCTCTGCTTCTCTCTCTTGAAAGCATAAGGTTCCACCGGCCAGCTGTTGCCGGCAACCCCTGCATAAGCAGCGGTCAGCTCCATAAGATTCATCGTCGATGTGCCCAGCGCGAGGCTTGGGTCATCTTCGGCCAGTCGTGATTTGACGCCCAGATTGCGCGCTTCGCGGATCACGGCCTTGTCGCCGACCTGACCGAACAGGCGGACCGCGGCGACATTGCTCGATTTGGCGAATGCGTCTTTTAAACTGAGCGTGCCGCGATATTTTTCGCCGGCATTTTTCGGGAGATAACCACCCTTGGTGATCGGGCTGTCGTCGATCATGTCATCCGGGCTCATGCCCGAGCGCAGTGCGGCCAGATAGACAAACAGTTTGAAGGTCGATCCGGGCTGGCGCTGGGCCTGGGTGACCCGGTTGAATGCAGATTTTGCATAATCCTTGCCGCCGATCATCGCCACGACTTCGCCATCCGGGCGCATTGCAACCAGAGCGACTTGCGCCTGGCCGAGCGGCGCGCGCGCCACCGCACGGCGGGCAATTTCCTGCATCCGGGAATCGAGCGTCGTGGTCAGGTTGAGCTTCTCGTAGCTGAGGTCGGTCAGCTCCCGCGCTTGCGGCATCGCCCAATCGGCAAAATAGGTGCCGGTGGGCAGGGCGTTTTTGGCGCGGACGTCCAGTCTGGCGATGCCGAGGCTGTCAGCCTGCTGCTGGCTCAGATAGCCGGCGCTGACCATTGCTGCCTTGACCAGATTGGCTCTTTTTGCCGCCAGTTCCGGGTTGCGCGTCGGGGCGAGGCGGGACGGCGCCTGCACCAGACCGGCGAGCATGATCGCCTGTTCCAGCTTGAGATTTTCCGGCTGGCGATAGTAATAATGCAGCGACGCGGCGCGCAATCCGTAGACATTGTCGCCGAAATAGACGTTGGAAAGATAGCGTTCGAGTATCTCGTCCTTGGTCAGCCACGCCTCTAGCCAGAAAGCGATCAGCATCTCGCGCGCCTTGCGCGTCAGGCTGCGTTCGGGGGTGAGGAATGTCGTCTTGGCCAGTTGCTGTGTGATCGTGCTGCCGCCCTGGGTCATGCCGCTGCCGGAGATATTGCTCAGCAGCGCGCGAGCGAACCCGCGCGGGTCAACGCCCCAGTGCGTATAGAAGCGCCGGTCCTCGATCGACATGAAGGCCTGCATCACATGATCGGGCAATTTAGCCACCTGGACAGGGTCGTCAACGACCGCGCCATTGCGGGCGAACGGTTGTCCGTCGGACGTCAGCAGGGTGATTTGCGGCGGAACGATCGGCTGCAGGGATTTGGATAAAGGCGCGGTGATCGCAAGATAGGCGACCAGAAGGACGAACAGCAACAGCCCGGCGGCAAGAGCGCGGCTGAACCACCACCATTTGCCGCGCGGTTTTTTGAGCGGCGCAACGGGTTCGTCAATGCGTGGCGGGATGGCATCGCCATAGGGTTCATAATATGTATTTTCGGCCGCCGTTTTGCCGCGAAATGGCCAAAACCAGCGTAGTTTGACAGAAGAATCAGGGCTAGGCTCAAGCATGTAAATGCTGTGTTGCCATAATAATACGCCGTTGGCGAGAAAGAAGTTTGGAAAGGAGGAAGGATTTGCTAGTCAATTGGCTTATCTTGGGAATGGATGATGCTAGGAAAATTTTTGAAAATCGGGAATCTATTTAGATTAACCCAACGCGAATATGAAGCGACGATCAATGCGCTGAATATTTTCTTCGGCGCGATTATCGGTGTCAGTCTGGGCAATATCACCGAAATCCCGATGGATGACTATGTGATTTTGCTGGTCATCATCTCGGCGATGGTGAGCAGCATCCTGCTCGTGACCTATACCCATCGGCGAATCTGGAACAGCGTCATGTTGACGGGAGTCTTGCTGGCAGCCTGGTATGCTGAAAGCAGTACCGGTGGACTCATCGATTTCCCTGAACGCGTTTTGCCGACACTCACGGTATGGGCGGTGCTGGCTGTGACGACCGAATTTTCGGATCGTGCAGAGGATCCGCAATCTGAAAGCTAACGCCTGACCAGCCACCCATCAGGCTTTCCGGCCAGCGGGCCAGTACCAGCGCCGTTTCTTGATTTGCAAAGAATATCAATCTCTGGAAATATGATCGCGGAACCATAAGGCGAGTTCTTCTTCCGAGAGTTCGCCTGCTGCGAGGGATTGGACTGTTGTAATTGCTTCCTCCCGGTCAAAAGCCAACTGGCAGTCATTCAGCACCAGAAATGTTCTCGTCAGTACCCAGGCGGTGCGCTTGTTGCCATCGGTAAATGGGTGGTTGCGGGCAACACCAAAAGCGTAAGCCGCCGCCAAGGCGCACAAGTCATTCTCGCCATAGCCCCATTTGTTGACCGGTTTCGCGAGGGCGGATTCGAGCAGGCCGTGATCACGAACACCGGATGGCCCGCCATGCTCAGCGAGCTGGCGGTCGTGGATGGCAAGAGCAATGTCGGCATCCAGCCATACCGGCTCGATACGGCCGTCGGTCATTTTGCCAGGACACGAAGGATGTCACGATCTTCGCGCATCACGCTTTCGGCGGCGGCCATTTTTTCTTGGAAATCGGGGTTGATCGCGGTCAGCCTGACCCCATCAGGAGATTCACTCAGATAGACGGTATCACCCTGCGATACGCGCAGCTTTTCGAGCAAATCCTTGGGTAGGATTACACCAGTGGAGTTGCCGATTTTGACCAGCTTGAGCGCATGGCCAGCGGGGAGCGGGGTCATCTTGTTCATACGGACGTTATAACACCGGTAGAGTAAGGCGTAAATGCGCTAATCGTCTTAAAATGGGTCTGAGCAGAGAATGAAGCATCGGCTTTGTTTAGGATTTTCTGTTCCAATTGACACTGCGAACTTTACCTTATCTTCTTGTTTGCAAAAATCGATCACGTTTTGAGCGTATTTTTCTAATCGGCCGTGCTCTACATACCAGTCAGCGGTAAAAACTATCAATCCAGCTACTCCTCGCTATCCATCCAGAGTATCTGTTTGGCGAGCACATCGGCAAGCGGCGTCAAACTGACCTTTCAATTGTGAAGTTATTGGGCGAAAGATTTGCTTGAACTCAAAAGTCCAACCTTGATCGCCGAGTAAGATATAAAGGTCATCTCTGCCATGCCCCTTTTTCCTATAGTCTTCTTGTTTTCGCTTTGTACTTATGGATTCGGCCAGCGCTAGCCCGCCAATATGCACTGCTGCACTAGCCAGCAAACTAACAGATGCAGTTTCATTGAAGTCAAATGGGTCATATCCTTCTTCGTCTAGAAAACGATTTCTGAGACTTGACGCTCCGCTGATCCACTCCAGCCATTTTTGATGTCTGGCAGTCGTTAAGTTGGCTTTCAACCGAACGACGGCTCCACTTGCAGACAAGCCTAGCCGCCCATCACGCTTTCCGGCAGATCTTCGCCGAACACCCGCTGATAATATTCTGCCACCAGCATCCGCTCCGCTTCGTCGCATTTGTTGAGGAAGCTAAGGCGGAAGGCGAAGCCGATATTTTTGAAGATCGCGGCATTTTGCGCCCAGCTGATCACGGTCCGCGGGCTCATTACCGTGGAAATATCGCCGTTGATGAATCCCTGACGGGTCAGGTCGGCGACCTTGATCATATTTTCGATCGTCTTGTCACCGGCGTCCGGCACTTTCGACAGGATCACCTTCGCTTCGGTTTCAGCGGGCAGATAGTTCAGCGTCACCACGATATTCCAGCGATCCATCTGGCCCTGGTTTATCTGCTGGGTGCCGTGATAGAGGCCGCTGGTGTCGCCGAGGCCGACCGTGTTGGCGGTTGCGAACAGGCGGAAATAGGGATTGGGGCGGATCACCCGGTTCTGGTCGAGCAGAGTTAGCTTGCCTTCCGCTTCCAGGATGCGCTGGATCACGAACATCACGTCCGGGCGACCGGCGTCATATTCGTCGAACACCAGGGCGGTTGGCGTCTGCAGCGCCCATGGGAGCAGGCCTTCGCGGAATTCGGTGACCTGCTGGCCATCCTTCAGGACGATGGCGTCGCGTCCGACCAGATCGATCCGGCTGATATGGGCGTCGAGATTGATCCGGATACAGGGCCAGTTGAGGCGCGCGGCAATCTGCTCGATATGAGTCGATTTTCCGGTGCCGTGATAGCCTTGCACCATCACCCGGCGATTGAAGGCGAAACCGGCGAGGATCGCGATCGTGGTTTCCGGATCGAAAACATAGGATGGATCAAGGTCGGGAACCCGTTCGTCCTTTATGCTGAACGCAGGAACCTGCATATCCACATCCACACCGAAAACCTCGCGGGCATCGACGGTTATGTCGGGTGCATCCATTACGGTTTCGTCACTGGCGTCTGGGTTGATATCGGGTATGTCGGTCATCATAGTCCTTCGAAAAATCTCTGCTGCCCTAGAAAATGCCAAAGGGGCGAGCCACTATCTAAAATCTGGTGATTCCTTGAGCTGCGTATAGGCCTCGATCACTTTTGCCAACTGTTTCTCGTGGCTGCGGTCGCCGCCATTGCGGTCCGGATGATATTTGCTGACCAGCGCGGAATAGGCGCGGCGGATATCGCTGCGGACTATGGATTTTGCTTCACTGTCGCCAAGCCCTAGCGTCTCGAGCGCTTTCTGGTCCGCGCTGGAGAGAGCAGGGCCGGACGTCTGGCGGCGGTTGAGACCACCGGCAAATCGCGCACCGATTGCATCCAGCGGATCGGTAAAATCGCTCCAGACCGGTTGCGCACCCGCTCCCCCGTCATAGATTCGGCGGGACGAATCCCATCCTCTGACCGGATGCTGTGCGTCGAATATCTCTTCGGCGTCCATGCCGGCGAAATAGTCATAGCCCTGGTTAAACTCGCGAACATGGTCGAGGCAGAGCCAGCGATATTCGCCGGGCCCATCGTAGCTGCGCCCGGAACCATAGATGGGTGGCGCGCGAAACTCGCCACATTCCTCGCATCCGTCCACGGCGCAGGGCTGGCCTTCGGTTTCGACGCGGCCATGAAAACGGCTGGCTTTTTTTTGGGGGGAAACGGTCAATCTTGCTCCGTTGGTCCTGCTGTTCGAAGGACGGTTTGAAAGCCATAAACGCACTTCGACAAGCGCAGCACAAACGGCTAATATGTTGAGTGAAAAAGCAATATGGAGATTCGATGCCCAAAGGTCCAGTCCACAGCGAGATAGAAAAGCGGCTCACCGCCGAACTCGCGCCGATTTCGCTCGTCGTGACCAACGACAGCGCCAGCCATCACGGCCACGCCGGCGACGATGGCAGCGGCGAATCGCATTTTTCCGTCGACATAGAATGCGCGGAATTTGCCGGTCAGTCCCGGCTCAATCGTCAGCGGATGGTGAACAAGGCGCTCGGCGACATGATGCGGGACAAGGTCCACGCGATGGTGATCAAGGCGAGGGCACCGGGGGAGTAATTAGCTCCTTCTCCCGTGCGGGAGAAGGATACGAAGCCTTATCCGAAGGATTAGGCGAAGTTGGATGAGGGTGTACAAAATTCGAGATAGTACACCCTCATCCAGCTATGACTAGGCAGCAAGCTGCCTAGCTTCCACATCCTTCTCCCGCACGAGAGAAGGTAAGAGCGTTGTAGTGATAGGGGAGAGGTCGAGCATGATCCGCAAAATCAATCTTGCCGAAGCTTTCGCCAGCTTCTCCAATCACTGGTCCCCGAAAGTCGCGGGCAATATCAACGACGCGCAGGTGAAGCTCGCCAAATTCGAGGGCAAGTTCGACTGGCATCATCATGACGAGGAAGACGAGCTGTTTCTGGTGGTCAAGGGCACGATGCGCATGGGGCTGCGCACCGGCGACATTGATGTTGGGGAAGGGGAGTTTCTCATCGTTCCCAAGGGTATCGAACATCGTCCGGAAGCGCTGGACGGCGAATGCCATGTGCTGCTGCTGGAACCCAAATCGACCCTCAATACCGGCAATGTGATAACAGACAAAACCGTCAGAGATCTGGATAATATATGACCATTATTGCGCAAACCATCACGCCGACCACTCACGATCTGGGCGAGTTTCAGGTCCGCCGCGTGCTGCCATCGCGCCATCGGCGGATGGTGGGGCCGTTTATCTTTGTCGATGAATTCGGTCCGGCGGTATTGCCGGAAGGGCCGGGCATGGGCGTGCGGCCGCATCCGCATATCAATCTGGCGACGGTGACCTATTTGTTCGAGGGTGCGATCGATCATCGCGACAGTCTCGGTACGTTTCAGACGATCCGGCCGGGCGCGGTGAATCTGATGACGGCGGGCAAGGGAATCGTGCATTCCGAACGCTCGCCAGCGGAGACTAGGGGTGTGCCGAAGCCGATGTTCGGGATGCAGACCTGGCTGGCCTTGCCCGATGGCAAGGAAGAGATTGATCCGGCGTTCGAGAATGTCGGGGAGGACGATTTACCGCTGATCGAGGATGGTGGCGCAAAGGCGCGGATCATCATGGGTAGCCTTTGGGGACAGACGGCGCCGACGACCTGTCATGCAGAGACTATTTACGCTGATATATTACTGTACGCCGGTGGCGCGATCCCGATCGATGCGGAGGCCGACGAACGGGCGGTGATGCTGGTCGATGGTGATGGTGCTGTGGATGGCGTGCCGCTGGAAAAATATATGCTCTATGTGATTGCACCGGGGGCGAAGGTCTCGCTCTCCTCCCTGTCGGGCGGGCGTGCAATGCTGCTCGGCGGCGAGGCTTTTGCTACGGAACGGCATGTCTGGTGGAATTTTGTTTCGTCGAGCAAGGAGCGGATCGAGCAGGCCAAGGCCGACTGGTTTGAAGGGCGCTTTCCGGTGGTGCCGGGTGATCAGGAGGAATATATCCCGCTGCCGAAGGGCAGGCCGAAGACGGTGACGGATTGATATTTCCTCTCCGATAGGGAGAGGCAACAAGCCTTGGCAATTTATTGCCTTAGGCGCAGGCGGTGAGGGGTTTTACCCTCTCCACTTTCGAACCCCTCGCCGAGTTTCGCTAGTCAGCAAGCTGACAAGCTACACTTGCCTCTCCCTGTGGGAGAGGAAAATTCAGCGTTTCTAACCCTCAAGCCACTCGACCCAGGCACCATGGGCATGGGCGCGGCCCAGCAGCGCCGGTTGCTCGCCGCCCGGCCAGTAGCGGATGATCAGTTCATGGCTGAAGGTCTTGCGGTTGGTTTCGAGTGACATCCAGGCGAGAGGACGATCGGACGTGGCGGCTACGCCAGCAAGTTCCATGGCGGTGGTGATCCGGTCCCTGGTTGCCTGCGGCAAATATTGCCAGACAATCGAATGCATCAGCACCCGGGTCACGCCGCTCTCTTGCGGATGAGTTAGCTGCTGTTCGGTCCAGTCGGCGGCATCGGCTTTCGCGACATCGGGCGGGTTCTGTTTGGCAAGCGTGATCGAGGCTTCCATACGCTCGAAGCGGGCGGGCATTTCCGGCCAGATATAGCCCTTGAGCCGCGCGGCGGTTTCGTCGGCGGTCAAGTCTATCGGATTTTGGTCGCAGCCGCTGGCGCTGACGATATCGACCGGTGCCTGCGGGGGAGGGGGACCGCGCCACTCGGGCTTGATCCGCATCGGCGAATCCTCTGGCCCCGCCAGAACGCCGTTCAGATCATAATGGTAGCGATCCATCATCGTATTCACCCCCGCGCTGGCGCCCAGTTCGAGCAGTTCGAATCGCGGGCCGACACGCCCGGACAGCCACAGCAGGCCAGCCATGAAACTGGCCGACCGACCGGATTCATTGGTCTGCGGGGGATTGTCAAACCAGGGCAGGAGATCGGCGTCATGGTCGGCGACGACTTGTCCGACGAGACGGTCAATCGCGTCCTGATCGGTAATCCGGCCTTCGTAAATCTCGGCCAGGCGTGGCTCCTTGCCGCTGAGATAGAGATGATGCAGGCCACCGGTGAGGCGCAGCGGCATCGCGTCTTCCAGCGGTTTTCCCGGCCAGTGCGCTATCTTTTGGCCGCAGACAGTCGGGCCGTCCATCAGCGGCAATTGGGCGATGATGATCGAGGCTGTTACCGGAGCATCGTTGCGCAAACAATGTTCAGCCTGACCGCGCATTCCCTGTGCGATATCTTCCACGTCCAAAATGTCCATAACTCGTTGCCCTTTCATCTGCGAAGCCGTAAAGCCGCGGCCATCATGGCCAAACCACTAATCTTTGCAATTCCGAAAGGGAGGATTCTCGACGATGCCTTGCCGCTCCTGGAGCAGGCGGGAATTGTGCCAGAAGACGCCTTTTTTGACAAGTCCAACCGCAGTCTGCAATTCGCGACGAATCTTCCGCATATGTCGATCATCCGGGTCCGGGCGTTCGACGTGGCAACGTTCGTTGCGCATGGCGCGGCGCAGATCGGTATCGTCGGCTCCGACGTGATCGAGGAATTCGGCTATAGCGAGCTTTACGCGCCGGTAGACCTCGGCATCGGCCGCTGCCGCCTGTCGCTGGCCCAGCCGAAGGATGATGCCGAGGAGGTCGGCAATATTTCCCATCTTCGGGTCGCCACCAAATATCCCAATCTGACCAGCCGCTATTTCGAGAGCAAGGGCATTCAGGCAGAATGCGTGAAGCTCAATGGCGCGATGGAACTGGCGCCGTCGCTCGGTCTGTCTCGGCATATCGTCGATCTGGTCGAATCCGGCAGTACCTTAAAGGCCAATAATCTGGTCGAAACCGACCGGATACTGGATATTTCCGGCCGGCTGGTCGTTAACCGCGCGGCGTTCAAGATGCGCAGCGCCGAGTTGACACCGCTGGTGCAGAAATTCCGCGAGCTGGCGGGGCTGGTCTGATGCCAATGCGGATGGCGATCACCGACACCGGTTTTGCCGAAGCCTTTGACGCGCTGGTCAATGCCCGGCGCGAGGCGGATGCTGATGTTTCGGCGGATGTTCGGGCGATCATTCAGGATGTTCGTGATCATGGCGATGAGGCAGTTTCGCGGCTGACCAGCAAGTTTGACCAGCATGATCTGGAACAGACCGGCTGGCGTGTGGACAAGGCCGAGTCCGAAGCGGCATTGGAAGGCCTGGAAGCATCTTTGCGCGTGGCGCTGGAGCTGGCGGCCTTGAGAATTCGTGATTACCATGACGGGCAACTCCCTGAAAACAGGGATTATATGGACGATGCCGGTGTGCGCATCGGTGCCCGCTGGGGCGCGGTCGAGCGAGCGGGCATCTATATTCCGGGAGGCCGCGCGGCCTATCCGTCTTCGGTGCTGATGAACGCCATTCCGGCCAAGGTTGCCGGCGTCGAGCGCATCATCATGGTGACGCCTGCGCCCGGCGGCTATATCAATCCGCTGGTGCTGGCGGCCGCAGAACTGGCCGGAGTCGACGAAATCTGGCGCATTGGTGGCGCTCAGGCGGTGGCAGCGCTCGCTTATGGTACCGAAAAGATCAAAACTGTCGATGTTATTACCGGTCCGGGCAATGCCTGGGTTGCCGAGGCCAAGCGGCAAGTGTTCGGGGTTGTCGGCATTGATATGGTCGCTGGACCGTCGGAAATCGTGGTTGTTGCCGATGGCAAGAATGATCCCGACTGGATCGCTGCCGATCTGCTCAGCCAGGCGGAACATGATCCGACCAGCCAGTCGATATTATTCACAGATGATGAGAAGTTTGCCGATCAAGTTTCTGAGAAAATTGCTGAACAATTAGGTGTTCTTGCAACGTCCGCAACCGCGACCACCAGCTGGACGGACAATGGTGCTATCATTGTCCTCGACCGTCTGGAGCAGGCGGTGCCGCTGGTCGACCGGCTGGCTGCCGAACATCTGGAACTGGCGATCGATGAACCGGACGCTATGTTCCGCAAGATCCGCCATGCCGGTTCGGTCTTTCTGGGCCGTCACACACCCGAAGCCGTCGGTGACTATGTCGCCGGCCCCAATCACGTATTGCCGACCGGAAGACGGGCGCGTTTCTCGTCTGGCCTGTCGGTGACCGATTTCATGAAACGCACCAGCTTCATCCACTGTGATGAACAGGCCCTGCGCAATATCGGCCCGGCCGCGGTCGCTCTGGCAGAAGCAGAGGGCTTGCCCGCCCATGCCGCCAGCGTACAGAAGCGGCTCGACCGGCGCTGACAATCAAGAGAAAGAAAAGTCCATGACCATTTCCCTATATGATGCCGTAATTCCGACCCAGCTGCAGATCATCGCTGCGGTTCGCAAGCTGGTCGACAAGGCCAAAGCCCATTGCGAGGAAGCGGGCACCGCGCCAGCAGAGATTATCGGCGCGCGGCTGATCGAGGATATGCTGCCTTTTTCCTATCAGGTGAAATGCTGCCGCGAACATTCGCTGGGCGCGATTGAAGCGGTGAGAGAGGGCGTGTTCACGCCAAGCCTGACTCCGCCACCCGAAGACTGGGCGGGTCTGTATGAAAAGCTCGACGAAGCAAAGGCCGGACTGGAAGCGGTTAACGAAGCGGAAATGGAAGGCTTTATCGGTCAGCATATGGAATTCCGCTTCAACGAAACGGTGATGCCTTTCACCGCCGAGAATTTCCTGCTGAGCTTTGCCCAGCCGAACTTCTATTTCCATGCCACCACCGCCTATGACGTGCTGCGCGGGCGCGGTTTCAAGATTGGCAAGGGCGACTTTCTCGGCATGCCACGGATGAAAAGAGCATGACCGCAAAATCCACATCCCGATCCGCCGCCCGTCTGGCAGCCGTCCAGGCGCTATTCCAGCACCAGATGGAAAAGACGCCGGTTCCGAAACTGATCAAGGAATTTCATGATCACCGGCTCGGCAAGGAAATCGAGGATGATCAATATCATCCGGCCGAGCGCGACTTTTTTGATGATCTGGTCATCGGCGTAACATCGCGTCAGCAGGAAATCGACGAACTGGTGGCTTCGAAACTGGCTGCCGGCTGGACGCTGGGGCGTCTCGACAAGACGATGGTCCAGATCCTCCGCTGCGGCACATTTGAACTGGTCGCACAAGAAGACGTACCGATCGCAACGGTAATTGACGAATATCTGGACGTGGCCCATGCCTTCTTCAACAAGAAGGATGCCGGTTTTGTAAACGGGCTTCTGGATAGCATCGCGAAGCAGGTTCGGGGCTGAACAATACCCCCGGCTGACACTGGGGGAAGAACATTGTCCGACTTTCTAGACCGCCTGGATCCTGCGTTCCGCGACATGATTCAAGCGGACGGGCCTTATCTTTTCGAGATATTGAAAAGCGACGTGGCGGCTGCCCGTGCCGCGCTGGATACGCTGTTCGCGCAAATGGCGGTCGATCTGCCCGAATATGACGGCCAGAAAGACGAATATCATATGCCGGGGCTGGAAGGCGATCCTGATGTCGCGGTGATCGAATATCGCGCACGGGATGTTCTCTATCCTGATTGTACGATCATCTGGCTGCACGGCGGTGGCTATATGATGGGCAGCGCCGATGATCTTTCGGCCCAAGGCTATTCCTCTCTCGCTCCGGTGGTGTCCGTCGACTACCGGATGGCGCCGGAACATCGCGCGCCGGCTGCGGCCCGCGATGTCTGCGCGGTGATCGAGCGGGTGGCGGCAAACCGCAATCCCCGCAAGATCATTCTTGCCGGCCCGAGTGCCGGCGGCGGGCTCGCGGCGAGCGCGGCATTGATGAACCGCGATCGGGGAGGCCCGGAAATCGCGTTCCAGCTTCTGATTTATCCGATGCTCGATGATCAGCACGATACGCCGTCCGGCCATATGGATATCCCGCCATCGACATGGACCCGCGAAACCTCGCTGCATGCCTGGTCGCTTTATGCCGAGGAAACGGGCGCGAGCCCTTATGCAGCAGCAGCGCGCGCGACGGATCTCGCTGGTCTACCGCCTGCCTATATCATGTGCGGCGATCTCGACCTGTTTCTCGACGACGATATTGCCTATGCAAATCGGCTTCGTTCATCCGGTGTTCCGGTTGAGCTTGCTATCTACCCCGGAGCGCCGCACGGATTCAATGGATTTGCCCCTCAGGCAGCGGTCAGCAAGCGCGCCAACGCTTCCATCAGAATGGCACTGGAGCACGCTCTCTCTTGAACGAATTGCAATTTATTGACCGGTTGAAGGCCATCACCACCCACCCGGCAGCACGCGGATTGACCGACGATGTAGCGATGATGCCCTTTGGCCGGCACAAGCTGGTGATGACCCATGACATGATGGTCGAAGGCGTGCACTTTCTTCGCGACGCCGATCCCGCCGATGTGGCGTGGAAGCTTGTTGCGGTAAATCTTTCCGATCTGGCAGCCAAGGGCGCGAAGCCGCTTGGCTTGTTGCTCGGCTATGGCCGGACTTCCGGCGACGAGTGGGATGCAGCCTTTGTCGAAGGACTGAAGCAGGCAATCGACCGCTTTGCCGTGCCTTTGCTCGGCGGTGACACTGTGGCGATGGGCGAAAATGCGCCGAGAACATTCGGCCTGACCGCCATCGGCGAAGCCAAAGGCCATATCGTGCCCTCGCGCAGCAATGCCAAGCCGGGCCACGCCGTCTATGTTACCGGAACCATTGGCGACGCCTGGGCCGGTCTGCAAATCGCGTCGGGAAAGCTGCGTTCCACGGATATCGACACCACCGCATCGTTGCTCAAGGCGCACACCCGCCCGATGCCCAGGCTGGAGGAAGGGCGGATATTGTCCAATCTGGTCAGCAGCATGATGGATGTGTCGGACGGGCTGTTGCTGGACGCGTCGCGGATCGCAGCGGCCAGCGGAATAAAGATCGAAATCGATCTGGCGGAACTGCCGCTCTCCAAACAATTCCAGACCTTGGTCGGTGACGACAGCGACGCGCGGATGAAGGCGGCGACCGGCGGTGACGATTATCAATTGCTACTGACCGCCAGTCCCGAAACCGTCCTCTCCGTACCGCTGACTTGTGTCGGTATTTGTCGACCGGGGGACGGTGTCTCGCTGCACAGCCATGGCGAACGACTGGAACTGCCCGAGCATCTAGGATTCGTGCACGTCTGATCCGGCCGGATTCTATCTAATTGAATAGCGGCAAAAGCCATTCAATTGCGCCGTTAAATCAGGGCTTGCACCGTTCGCGTTTCCCGCACTATACCTAAGGCGAAAGCGCTCTGATCAATGGGGTGCTCGTAAAAAAAAATAGGGGGGGATGCTCAGCAATGACTGTAGTCACCATTTCAATTTTATGTGGTTTCATAGCCATATTATACGGCTTTATAACCAGCCGTCAGGTGCTCAACGCGCCGGCCGGTAACGAGAAAATGCAATCCATTGCCGGCGCCATTCAGGAAGGCGCACAAGCCTATCTGAACCGCCAATATCGCGCGATCGGTCTCGTCGGCATTGTTGTTGCGGTTCTGGTCTTCATCTTCCTCGGCGCAATCTCGACAGTGGGCTTCCTGCTCGGCGCGATCCTTTCCGGCGTCGCGGGCTATATCGGCATGAACATTTCTGTGCGTGCCAATGTCCGTACGGCACAGGGTGCCAGCGAAAGCCTGCAAACCGGTCTCACCGTCGCCTTCCGCGCCGGTGCGGTGACGGGTATGCTGGTTGCTGGCCTCGCGTTACTCGCAATCTCGATCTTCTTCTATGTGCTGACTACCCAGATGGGCATGGCCGCCAATGACCGTACGGTTATTGACGCTCTGGTCGCTCTGGCCTTCGGTGCTTCGCTGATTTCGATCTTCGCGCGTTTGGGCGGTGGTATCTTTACCAAGGCCGCTGACGTTGGCGCCGATCTGGTCGGCAAGGTGGAAGCGGGCATCCCCGAGGATGATCCACGCAACCCTGCAACGATCGCGGATAATGTTGGTGACAATGTCGGCGATTGCGCCGGGATGGCGGCTGACCTGTTCGAGACCTATGTTGTGACCGTTGGTGCCACTATGGTGCTGCTGGCGCTTCTCTTTGGTGATCTGGTTGGCAGCGCAATGCTCTATGACCTGATGTCTCTGCCTCTGATTGTCGGTGGTGTCTGTATCCTGACCTCGATCATCGGCACCTATATGGTGCGGTTGGGAAGCGGCACGAACATCATGGGCGCTCTGTACAAGGGCTTCCTGACCACTGCGGTGCTTTCGATCCCCGCCATCTATTATGTCACCATGCGCACGCTGGGTGACATGGATACGCCAATCGGAACTGCGCTTGATGGTTCTGGCGGCTTTACCGGCATGGCCCTGTTCTGGTCGATGATGGTTGGTCTGGCGGTTACCGGCCTGATCATCTGGATCACCGAATATTATACCGGCACGCAATATCGTCCGGTTCGGTCGATCGCAAAGTCATCGGAAACCGGCCACGGCACCAACGTGATCCAGGGACTGGCGATTTCGATGGAAGCAACGGCCTTGCCGACGCTGGTTATCGTTGTCGGCATCGTTGTCGCGTTCCAGCTCGCTGGCCTGATCGGCATCGCCTTTGCGGCAACCGCCATGCTGGCTCTTGCCGGAATGGTTGTGGCGCTCGATGCTTATGGTCCGGTAACCGATAACGCAGGCGGCATTGCCGAAATGGCTGGTCTGGACGAGAGTGTCCGGAACAAGACCGACGCGCTCGACGCTGTGGGTAACACCACAAAGGCTGTGACCAAAGGCTATGCCATTGGTTCTGCCGGTCTTGCGGCTCTGGTGCTTTTCTCGGCTTACACAGCCGACCTCAAGGAGTTCTTCCCGAACCTTGAAGTCAGCTTCAGCCTTGAAAACCCCTATGTGATCGTTGGCCTGTTGCTGGGAGCCTTGCTGCCCTATCTGTTCGGTTCGATGGGCATGACCGCTGTTGGCCGTGCTGCTGGCGACGTTGTCAAAGACGTTCGCGAGCAGTTTGCTGCTGATCCTGGCATCATGGCGGGTACCTCGCGTCCCAACTATGCACGGACCGTCGATCTGGTGACCAAGGCGGCGATCAAGGAAATGATCCTGCCATCGCTGCTGCCGGTTCTCGCACCGATCGTGGTCTATTTCGTGATCACAGCGGTTGCCGGTCAGGCAAACGGCTTTGCGGCTCTCGGCGCATTGTTGCTCGGCGTGATCGTTTCCGGCCTGTTCGTTGCCCTCTCGATGACAGCCGGTGGCGGTGCCTGGGACAATGCCAAGAAATATATCGAGGACGGCAATCACGGCGGCAAGGGCTCGGACGCCCACCATGCTGCGGTGACCGGCGATACTGTTGGCGATCCTTACAAGGATACCGCAGGTCCGGCCGTCAACCCGATGATCAAGATCACCAATATCGTCGCATTGCTGCTGCTCGCAGCCCTCTATGCGGCGCAGGGCGGCGTTTAACGCGACACTGCTTCCGTTGGTTTGAAACAAGACCCCGCCGGAAGCGATTTCGGCGGGGTTTCTTCATGGCAGGAAGCCACCGATTCCGGTCCGGACAGCGTTAATAAGATTTTACCCCTTTTCCGCTAGCCAGAATGGCGAAAGCGACAATAATGCGGGCGGGACGATATCGATGGATTTGAGCGGACTTCACAAGATGGAGGGCAAGGATATCCGGGCTAACCGGTTTCGCGAAGGCTTGTCCGCACCCGAATTCGAAGCAAGATTTCATCCGGTAGCCGAGATAGATGCCAATCTGGTCGAAGCGTGGAGCGAACTTGCGGAGCAGGCGAGCGAACCGAATATATTTTACGAACATTGGTTTCTGCGTCCGGCATTGGCGCAACTTGACCATCATCGCGATCTGCAGCTGTTTCTGCTCTGGGCGGGAGAACCGCAACATTCCCAATTGCTGGGTCTGCTACCACTCGCCCCGGAAAATCGATACGGGCGCTGGCGGGTTTCCTATGTGCAAAACTGGATGCATCACAATTGTTTTCTTGGCACACCGCTGGTCCGCAAGGGCTTTGAAGCGATGTTCTGGGAAAAGCTGCTGACCGCTCTCGATACGGGCAATTGGCCGGGTTTCCTGCATATCAACGGAATGACGATTGGCGGCCCGCTGGATCAGGCATTGCGGACGGTTTGCGGCGACCGGAAACGGCGTTGCGAGCTGGTCCATAGCGAGGCACGGGCGTTGCTTGAGGGGCAATGCACGGCGGATGAATATTACCGGACGAATATCCGCAAGAAAAAACGCAAGGAGCTGCTCCGCAAACAAAGGCGTCTGGGCGAAACCGGCGAACTCCGGTTTTCATACCATCGGGATAGCGAGGATCTGGATCGCTGGATTGACGAATTCCTGGCGCTGGAACGCAAGGGATGGAAGGGGCAGCAAGGCTCTGCGCTGGATTGTACCGATGCCACCCGCGAATTTTTCCGCAGCGCGATCCACGGCGCGGCACAAAGCGGCCAGCTGGAGCGGCGGGACATGCGTCTCGACGGTCAGCCGATTACGATGCTGGTCAATTTCCTGTCCGGCCGCGGCGGCTTCGGGTTCAAGACCGCCTTCGACGAAGATTATGCGCGCTATTCCCCCGGTGTCTTGCTGCAGATTGAAAACCTCGATTGCCTCGAGAGCGAGACGCTCGACTGGGTCGACAGCTGCGCATCCGAAGGCCATCCGATGATCGACGGCTTGTGGACCGACCGGCGACATATCGGGCGGTTTTCTATCGGACTCAAAGGCCTGTCCCGCGGCGCAATCTTTCGCGGTGCCAGATTTGGCGAGGCCTTGATGGGCAAGGTCAGGGGTCGGACGATATTTGACCCGACGGAGGGGCAGCCATGAACCAGATGAGCAGCAGGGACGCTTTTCGGCAGCAGGTTTTTGGCGAAGATAGTCGGCGGCAATTTGACGCCTGCTATCCCGAACAGGCCGGGCTGCTCGATCATGCGATGCAGTCGCACGACTTGCTGACGCTCGACGCGCTGGCGAAGCTGGGCACGGCGCTGCCGGACACCAGCGTCGAATATAATCCCGGTGACCTGCCGGTCGGCATCAAGCCCGAGGATGTCCCCGGCAATGTCCTGGGCATCGGCGACACGATCCGGAGGATCGACCAGTCGGCGAGCTGGGCGGTGCTCAAGAATATCGAGCAGATGCCCGAATATGAAGCGTTGCTGCTCTCGCTTCTCGCTGAAGTCCGCCCGATACTGGAGGCCAAGACCGGCCAGATGCTCAAGCCCCAGGGTTATATCTTCGTGTCTTCGCCGGGTGCGGTGACTCCTTATCATTTCGACCCGGAGCATAATATATTGCTGCAATTGCGCGGAGAAAAATGGATGACCACTTTCCCGGCCGGTGATGCTCGCTTTGCCGCCGACGAGATCCACGAAGGCTATCATCTCGGCGGCCCCCGCAATCTGGTCTGGCAGGATGATTTCGAGGCCGAGGGCACGCGCCACCATCTGACGCCCGGCAAGGCGATCTTCGTGCCGGTCATGGCCCCGCATCATGTGCAGAACGGAACCGAGCCAAGCATCTCGCTCTCGATTACCTGGCGCAGCGACTGGAGCTTCGAAGAGGCGGACGCGCGGGCCTTTAACGGCTGGTTGCGGCGGCGGGGGATGACGCCCAAGGCACCGAGGCGGTTTCCGGCGCGTAGCAGGGCGAAGGCTTTTGCTTGGCGGGTTTTGCGGAAAATCTCCGGGCAATAGGAGCAGGGGTAGCCCCTCCTTTTCAAAGGAGGGGTCGGGGTGGTTCCGTGCCGCTTGTCGCTGCGCGAGCGATGCTGTCGCACCGCCACCACCCCAACCCCTCCTCTAAAGAGGAGGGGCTTAATGTAGCGACAGCATCCCCAATCCCCACACAGCAGCTTCCAATATTGACATAATCAACATAATGTGTATATAAATACACATGGAGCGGATCAGCAAGAAGATCATCCGGCGCCTTATCGCAGATGGGTTTCAGCTTGTTTCGGTAAAAGGTTCGCATCATAAATATCGCAAAAACGGGCGGACCATCATTGTTCCGCATCCGAAGAAAGATCTGCCTCTCGGTACTGCGCGCAGCATTGCCCGGATGGCGGGATGGATTTGAAAGGTGAGCAGCATTTTCTATTTCGCAATCATTCACAAGGATGAAGACAGCGCGTTCGGCATTTCTTTTCCGGAAATCCCCGGCTGTTTCTCTGCTGCGGACCGCGAAGAGGATATCATTCCCAATGCGATCGAGGCGCTGTCTCTCTATTTCGAGGACGAGGAAGCGATCGCGCCCCGCTCGATCAGCGAGGTCAGGCAATTGGCAGCCGAAGATCTGGCCGAGGGCGCCTATCTCGTGCAAATTCCCTATCTGCAAAGAACCGGCCGGACCGGCCGCTATAATGTCTCGCTCGACACCGGCGTGGTCAGGATGATCGACAGCGCGGCAAAGAACCGCAAGATGACGCGGAGCGCCTTTCTGGAAGATGCGGCGTTGAAGGAAATTGGGTCAGGGTTGCCGTGAGTTCGCTATGTTAAAAGTGGTCTGTCGCGGTTATCCGTGTATGGAGTGTAAGCATGCCAAGCGCCAAGGTAGGAAATAGAATCTTTTTCGTATTGATTCTGCTGATGTTTACGCTGACCGCCGTGTCGGCAGCGGTATTTCTTTACAAAGATCAAAAACAAGAAAACATCAGGATTTGCGATAGCAAATTTCTTTTTGAAGAATTCTATATGATAAATCCAAGCCATGCCAGAACGAAAAATGTCACCGATCGCCTCCTTTCAAAATTGTTAATTCTGAATGGAGATGATAGTGTTGATCAGTATTGCGCCTCTGCCATAAAGGGAAAAGACCACTGTATACAATATTTTCAGCCGCTGGCCTCCGCAGGTGGTGACGTACGCGTCTGTGTGAATATAACAGCAAAAAAACTTTTATCGGCAGAATTTGGGGAGTGAGTACCAGCGATGCGGAGACGGTTCATTAATTGCACAAACCCCAATTTCCACCACGCCTCAAACCAATCCCGCTTGACATTCCCCCCACCGCCGTCACTCTCCCAAAAAAAACAGGGAGAGAGAATATGGCCACCAATGTCGCCGCAGCCGCACCGATCACCATGGACGCCTATATCGAGAAACAGGCGCGGGGGGATGCGGTGGTTAATATCGTGCTGGCGGGGGGGATTAATTATTGGCTGACCCGCGATCTGGCTTTTGTCCCCGCGACGCTGCCTTTCGCCGATTCCGCGCCCAATCTGGGCGGAACCCTGATTGCCATTGCGGTGCTTATGAGCATTTTGCTGACGCTGATCGTTTATCCGATTACGGTGTCGCAGCGCAAATCGGGCAAGGTCACGCCGGAGTTGGCCGCCGACACGCGCGTGGGCTTTGCGCCCTTTATTCTGGCGTTCAAACATCTGGCGATGACATTGATCCCCGCCTTTCTGATCGTGATGGTCTTGCAAGGCGCGGGGCCGGAATTGCGGTTCACGCCAATGGCCTTTACGGTGATTGTCACGATTATCGCGGCGGTACTGGCCTATTTCATGTCGAAAAGCACGACGCGAGCGACGCTGAAATTATGATCATCATCACCGCCAGCATCTCTACCGCGTTCGCGGCCAGCCCGGACGACGTCATTGCGCTGTGTGTCGAGCACAGCGTCCGATCCCGCGCCGAACCCGGCTGTATCTCGCACCATATCCACGCCGATTGCGAAGATCCGTCGCGCTTGTTCTTTTATGAACAATGGCAGGACGATGCGGCAGTAAGTGCCCATTTCTCGGTTCCGGAATCGGGGGAGTTTGTGAAGCGATTGACTGTGTTGCTTGGCGAGCGGCCGAAAATACAGATTTACCGCGCGGAATCGGTGTCGATGGCGGAGCTGGGCTAGATATTAATGTGTCGCCCCAGCGCAGGCTGGGGCCTAGCCCGTAGTCCTTTCGAGAAACCAACTGGGGTTGGATCCCAGCCTGCGCTGGGATGACTACGTCAAAACCGCTTGCGGAAATCAATCTCGACATAGCGCCCGACCGGATCGAGATAGCCTTGCTGATAGCTCAGCGGGATCAGGCCGCTGCCGTCGCGGACGGTCTGGATGTCATTGAAGATATTTTCCACTTTCAACGCGATCCGGCTGTTTTTCAGGAACGGGACTTTCTCGGTCAGATTGCCACGGTCATCGAGATTGATGAACGTCCGCAGATTGACCGTGGTCAGATCGGAGAATCGCAGGTCGGAGCCGGTCAGGCCGCCGCTGACGCGGGTTGCGGTCTGGTGCTTGGCGTCGAGCCGGAAGCCGATGCCATTGTTGAACCAGCCACCGTTGACCTCGAACTCGTGCCGCGGGCTGCCGCCGGTCGAACCGGTGGCAGAACCGTTGAGCAGGTCCAGTTCGTCGACGCCGTCGCGGATCTTGATCTTGTCTTCGAGGCGGATGGTGTGAAAAGCCGACAGCTGCCAGCGGCCGCCGCTTGGACGGCCACCTGCACCGGGACCGCCACCACCGGGACCACCGGACCGGGCATTCTGCCTGCCTTCCGGAGCGCCGCCTTCCGGTGTTCCGCCTTCGGCTGGCGGGCTGCCATCTGCAGGGCCGTCTGCTGCCGGCTGCGGCTGTGGTGCTGCGCGCTCGGCACGTCCGCCGCCGCGGCTTTGCTCGCCGAAGCGTTTCGAAAAGTCGATACCATAGCGAATCCGCTCGCTGTAGACATTGGCGTAGGTCACTGGCCGCTGGTCGATCGCGATCAGGCGGCCATTGGTATCCCGGGTTACACGATCGGGAAAGGCTGCCTCGATTTCGGGCGTCAGCAGCGGAAAGCTGGAGGCGACATTATCGCTGTTGTTGCGGAAATATTCGCCCAGAAAAGTGAAACCGTCGAGCCATTCGGGACGATAATTGACGGCCAGCTTGATGTCCCGCTGTTTCTCAGCCGGCAGGGCGAGATTGCCACCGGTCGTGATCGAGGCAAGCACGGTTTCACCATTGGTGAAGTCGAAGGTCGTCACGTTCGGCGTGACGATGAGCGGATTGCCGAGCTGGGCAATCGTCGGCGCGGCGTCTTCGCCAATGGCGGAAGCGGAAAAGACCAGTCCGTCCAGCGGTTCCCAATTCAGACCAAAGCCGAATTCGACGAGCCCTCCGAAATCGGACAGTTCGGAATAGCCGAGATTGCCGTTGATCGACAATTTGCCAATCGCTTCCACGACGTCGATATTCTCGTCGGCAAGCGGGATATCGATGTTGATCCCGGTGCTGATTTCATCGCGGCTGAGGTTGGTGGTTGTGAGGACCGCGCCGCTCGTTTCCCAGCTGTCCAGATCTTCGCGATCATAGCCGGCACGGAGGGTCGTGGTCACGGCTCCGGATGGCAGGACCAGCAATGTGCCAGACAGGGTCGCGAGATTGTTGATCGTCTGATCAACCACCTTGGCGCTGTCGGTACCAGGTGTGCCAAGCAAGGGCCCGAAGCTGACCGCCAGCGGATCGACGGTGCCGGCATCTATGGCCGCCTGCAGGGCGCTGGTGTCGCCGGACCGGTCGGTGTCGGTATTCACCTGCGTGCGGGTGTAATCGCTGGTCAGCGACCAGCGCCAGTCGCTCAGCATGCCGTTCAGGGTCAGGCCGGCCTGCGCGGTGTTGGTTTCCTGCACCCGGCGGAGCGGGCCATATTCGGTGAAATAGCGGAACAGCGGATCGCCGGCGACTTCCAGAGTGCCGCCTGGCAGGCCCTGAAGACCGCGGGACTTGTCGTAGACATAGCCGCCGTTCAGGGAGAGCGACATGCCATTGTCGAAGTTGCGGCTGTAATTGGCGTTCAGTTCCACATTGTCGGAGGGCGCGACCAGAGTGCGATAATCGCCCAGATTGACCAGTTCGCCGGCCGTATCCTGGATGATGTCCCGCTCGCTTTCGGTAATCGCGGTGTTGTTCTGCCATTCCAGATTGATGTTGACGCGACTGTTCTCGCCAATGCGGGTGATCGTGCCCTCAAGCTCCGAACGGCCCTGACCGCCTTGCGTCGGAATGCCATATTCTGCCGATACGCTGACGCCGGTATAATTGTCCTTCAGTACGAAATTGATCACCCGCTGATCGGGGCGATAGCCATATTGCAGAGCGAGCTCTTCCGGGAAGACCTGCACTGTGCGGATGGCTTCGGGCGGCAGATCACGAATCTCGCGGAAGCCGGATGTGCGCTGGCCGTTGATCAGCACGATCGGACGCCCGGTGCCGCGGCCCCGGCTGGACGTGGTCTGGGAGGAAATTGCCTCGAGCAGGTCCTGCACCGATGATGCGCCATAGCTCGCGATATCTTCTTCGCTCAGTTCGACGACGGGCGGTATCTCGGTAACGACCGCACCGCGCGGAAGCGCTGCGGTTACGACAATTTCTTCATCGGCATATTCCGAATCTGTTTCGGTGATTTGCGCGCTGGCCGGCGCCGCGAGCAGCATCGTTGCCAAAATGACGGGGGAGGCGGTGAGGAGGGATTTTGGGGAAGAAATCATGATTTGGTTCATTAGCTCTTGAATAGGGGGAGAGAAGATGTCCGAAGTGCCATGTGAAACGCGCTAATGGTATAATTTCTTTGTATTAAATTGTCGCAGGGAAAATGCCGCGCCAGCAATAGATATTATCATTTTGGTTGATGCAGCTAATCCTTCCCTTTTTGTACATTTGCCGTTATGGCGCACTGCAACACGCGGGTTTGCCGCAACATCAGGGAAAATGCACCGCCATATGGCAAAAGAAGAATTACTGGAAATGAAGGGAATGGTTCGCGAACTGCTCCCCAACGCCATGTTCCGGGTCGAACTGGAAAACGGCCACGAAATATTGGGTCACACCGCTGGCAAGATGCGTAAAAACCGCATCCGCGTGCTGGTTGGCGATGAAGTGCTCGTCGAGCTCACCCCTTATGATCTGACCAAGGGTCGTATCACCTATCGTTTCAAATGATGGTATGCCGTTCGTCCTGAGCCTGTCGAAGGACGGCGATCGGCTGGCATTGCATTTGCGTATATGGCTTCGACAAGATCAGCCCGAACGGTTTAGAGGGTGTTTACTGACATGAAACTGGTCCTCGCCTCCTCCAGCCCGCGCCGTCTGGACCTGCTTGGCCGTCTCGGCGTCACGCCGGACCGGATCATCTCTCCCGATATTGACGAGACCCCGCACAAGGGCGAGCTGCCGCGCGACTATGTTTTGCGCATGGCGCAGGAGAAGGCCGCTGCGGTCGAGCGCGAAGATCAGGAAATACTTGTCGCTGGCGATACCACGGTCGCGGTTGGTCGCCGGATATTGGGGCAGGCCAGCGATGCGGCAGAGCAGCGCAAATTTCTGGAACTGGTTAGCGGGCGGCGGCACCATGTAATGTCGGCGGTCTGCGTGATCGCGGCTGACGGCACGGCGCGGACGAAATTGTCCGATAGCATTGTCAAATTCAAACGTTTCGAGTCCAGCGAGATTCAGGCCTATATCGCCACCGGCGAAGGTCAGGGCAAGGCGGGCGGCTATGCGATCCAGGGTACGGCGGAAGCTTTTGTCACCTGGATGTCGGGCAGCTACAGCGGGATCATGGGATTGCCTCTATATGAAACCCGCAATCTGTTGATCAGCGCGGGCTATCCTCTTGGCTGATTTCGCCAATGGCTGGCTTTACGAAGCCGGGATCGGTGAAAACCGGGCATTGCGGCTGGAAAATGGCGAACTCTCGCAGATACGGGTCGAGCGGACCGATGGCAGTGTCAGAGCCGGCGCGGTCGTCGATGCGAAATTTACCCGGCAATGGGTTGCCGGAAAGTCCGGGATTGTGACTTTACCCGACGGGCAGGAAGCTCTGCTGCAGCCGCTACCCAAAGGGCTGACCGAAGGGTCAATGGTCCGGGTGGAGATTGTCCGGGCCGCGATGATCGAACGCGGCGGGCAGGCGAAGCGGGCGAAGGCGCGGCCAGCGGACGAAGACAGTGCCCTGAGCGATGGTCCCGACCTGTTGACCGAGATTGAGGCTAGCGGGCTGCCGGTCAAAAAGGTCCACGCCCATGATGCAGATATCTTTGCCGGGCATGACTGGCACGAAGCCGTCGAGCAGGCGGAAAGCGGACGGATTGATTTTGAAGGCGGGAGCCTGCTGGTGTCGCTGACCCCCGCCATGACGTTGATCGATGTCGACGGGCCGCTGCCACCGTTCGAGCTGGCGAAGCGGGCGGCGAAAGAGATCGCGCTGGCGCTGGTGCGCTTTGACATATCCGGCAATATCGGCGTCGATTTTCCCACCTTGCAAGCCAAGGCAGAGCGCGCCTCCGTCACCGCTGTCTTTGACGACCATATGGCCGCCAATTGCGAACGCACGGCGATCAACGGTTTCGGTTTCATGCAGATTGTCAGCCGCAAGACCAGGCCATCGGTGCTGGAGATCATGCAGGGCAATCGCCCGGTCAATGCGGCTTTGAAATTGCTGCGGCAGGCGGAGCGCGATCGCGGCACCGGCGCGCTTCAACTGACGGTGCATCCGGCTGTGGCGAACAAGTTGCATGCGTCACTGCTAGAAGAACTGGCCAAGCGGACCGGGCGCTCCGTGTCGCTCGAACCGCGTGCCGAAATTTCAATCGATGGCGGCTCGACAGGATAATTGCAGCCAAGCTTGCAATTCCGCTAGCCAATCTTCAAAGCCTGCGCATGACAGATATCATTCTTTATGATTATTGGCGCAGCTCGGCGAGCTATCGCGTTCGCATCGCGCTCAACCTCAAGGGCGTCTCATATAAAGCGATCAACACCAGTCTGCTCGATGGCGACCAGAAAGCTCCGGATTATGTTGCGCGCAATCCGCAGGGTTTCGTGCCAATGCTGTCAATTGACGGCCATGACCTGACCCAGTCGCTGGCGATCATCGACTATCTTGATGCACAATATGACGACCCGCCGATGGTATCCAGCGATCCGGCGGAGCGGGCCAACACGCTCGCCCAGGCACTCGTCATCGCGGCCGATATTCATCCGGTGAACAATCTGCGGATATTGAAATATCTCAAGAACGAGCTGGGACAGGATCAGGAAGCCATCGACACATGGTATCGCCACTGGATCGAAGAAGGTTTTGTCGCGCTCGAAGCCATGGCACCGGAAGCCGGCCTGTTCGGTGGTGACAGGCCCAATCTTGCCGATGTCTGTCTCGCCCCGCAAATGTACAATGCACGGCGGTTCAAGGTAGATTTGAGCGTGTTTCCCAAACTCGTGCGGATCGATGCCGCATGCAATCAACTCGAGGCTTTTCAGAAAGCCGCTCCCGAAGCAGTGAAGGATCAATGATATGACAATCGAAGGCGGATGCTATTGCGGCGCAGTGCGTTACAAGGCCGAAGGCGAACCGATGTTGAAGGCGGAATGTTTCTGCCGCGAATGCCAATATACGACCGGCGGCAATAGTCTTTTGCTGATGGCGATGCCGGCGGACGGATATGAGATTACCAAGGGGGCCGTGAAAGGCTTCAAGCGCGACGATCTTGAAAATGGCGTGACCCGCGAATTTTGTTCGGACTGCGGCACCCATCTGGCCACTCGCGCGCCGGGCTTTGAAGTCGCGGTGATCGTGAAGGTCGGCACGCTCGATGATCCGAGTGTGTTCGGCAAAGCGGACAGCGCGAATTTCACATGCGACGCGCAGGACTATCACCGGCTCCCGGACGATATGCCGGTTCATCAGAAGTGGATGCACAACTAGATCATGAAAAAATCGGTTTTAGCCTGTCCGCTATTGGTATCGATGGCGTTGGTATCTGTCCCTGCGTGGGCGCAAGAGCAGGTCGGCAACGACGACGTTCAGGCTGGAGAGATCATTATCACCGGATTGCCCGTAACACGCGGCGACGATGTTTATAGCGCAATCGACATTTCGATGGATCAGTCACAAACTGTCGAAAATGCGTTGCGTGATGTGCCCGGGCTGCAGCAATTCCGCCGATCAGACGCGCGTTCTGCCAACCCGACCAGTCAGGGTGTTACCATGCGCGGCCTCGGCGGCAATGCTTCTTCGCGTGCGTTGCTGATCTTGGATGGTGTACCACAAGCCGACCCCTTCGGCGGATGGGTTGCCTGGCCCGGCTATGATGCCCTTGCTCTTGGCAGCGCCAGAATTACACGCGGCGGCGGCAGCGTGACTGACGGGCAGGGCGCCATTTCCGGAACCATCGAACTGTTCAGCGACAATGTCGGCGACAGAATCGAACTGGGCGCTGCTTATGGCAGCCGCAACAGCGTCGATGCCGATCTGCTGTTCGGTCGCGAGCTGGGGCAGGGGCAGCTGACCATCTCCGCCAATTACGCGCGCGGCGACGGGTTCATCCCGATCATCGAAGGCCAGCGCGGTTCGGTTGATCGTCCGGTGGAATATGAGCAAGCCGGTCTCGCCGTCCGCTTTGTCGCGCCGCTTTCCGACAATGTTGAATTGCAGAGCAATGTCCGCGCCTTCACCGACGACCGCGAACGCGGCTTTGCGTTCAGCGAAAATCACAATGACGGAGCGGACGCCAGCATCCGGCTGGTTGACCGCACTTCCGACTGGCAATGGTCGGCACTCGCTTATGTCCAGATCCGCAATTTCGATGTCAGCTTTGGCGGCGTCGATGATGATCGCAATTCGGTCAGCCGGGTGTTTGAACAATATAACGTGCCCTCGACCGGCCTGGGCGGCCGCTTTGAAGTGCGCCCTCCGGTTGGTGACAATATCGAATTGCGCATCGGCGGCGACTGGCGTCGTACCGAGGGGACGACCAACGAGAATTTTTTCTTTGCCGACAATGATACGCCGCGCCGCAGCCGCAGCGCCGGGGGGAGTACATCCACCTACGGCGGTTTTGTCGAAGCCAGTGTGCAGGCCGGCGATGCGTTGGTTCTGACGGGTGGCGGACGTGTCGACGTCTGGTCGATCGATGACGGTTTTCGTAAAGAAATAGAGTTGATTAGTCCGTTCCCGGGGTCTGTCCGGAGCGACGAGACGTTCGTCAATCGCAACGGCACGGAATTCACCGGACGCGGTGGCTTTGCTTTTGAAGCAACCGATACCATCACCTTGCGCGGCGCAGCCTATCTCGGCTGGCGCTTGCCGACGCTGAACGAATTGTTCCGGCCCTTTCGGGTCGGCTCCGATGCAACGGCGGCCAATGAATTGCTGGAACCGGAACGGGTCAAGGGCGCTGAACTGGGGCTGGACTGGGAGAGCGGCGTCGTCACGCTGGGCATTACCGCCTTTTACAATCAACTTGATAATGCCGTTGCAAACGTAACCCTGGCCAATGGTCCGGGCGTCTTTCCCGGCGTCGGCTTTGTCGCGGCAGACGGCACCTACAGTCAGCGCCAGAATCTCGAAGCGATCAGATCCAGGGGCATTGAAATCGATGCCGCGTTTGATCTCGGCGAACTGGTCGGCGGTCTGACCGTCCGCGCTGCCTATGCCTTTGTTGATGCAGAGGTCGACGGTTCGGGTGACGCGGCTGCGGTCGACGGTTTCCGCCCGGCCCAAGTGCCCCGGCACAATGCATCCGGCTCTATCCGCTGGGAAAAAGACAATGGCACCGGTGCCAGCCTGTCGGCCCGCTATGTCGGGCAACAATATGAGGATGACGTCAATATCCTCAGTCTCGCGGATGCTTTCACGATCGATGGCCGGATGGCGCTGGCCGTCAATGATCGACTGCTGGTCGAAACCCGGGTTGAAAATTTGCTCGATGCCCGCGTAGAAGCTGCTGTCAGTAGCAATGGAATAATAGAACGCGCCTTCCCTCGGACATTTTGGGTTGGACTTCGTGCCAAAATTGAATAAATATTACTTATGAACTTTAAGCTTGATGATTATCTGCCCTACCAGCTCTCGACGACCTCCAACGTCGTCAGCGACGTGATTGCGGGCGAGTATAAAAGCCTCTTTGGCCTCAAGATCCCCGAGTGGCGGGTGATGTCGGTGCTCGGTACGCGCGGCGCATCGACCCAGCGGCATCTGGTGGAGGCGACGTTGATGGACAAGGTGACCGTCAATCGCGCGGTGAAGAATCTCGTCGATCGCGCCTTGCTTGATCGGAGTCCGAATACCGCCGATGGCCGTTCGCATCATTTGCTGCTGAGCAACACAGGGCGCGATCTCTACGGCAAGATCCTGCCCGCCGCCCAGGCGATGGACAAGAAGATCATGTCGGTGCTCAGCGCGGAAGAGAAAGCCGAGCTATCCGCCATGCTGGCACGGATAAAAGAATCGGCGGATACGATCGCGGCAGGATGAAAAAGAGCGGCATGTAACTGCCGCTCTCTTGAAGTCCGGAATTATTTTCGCGCTATAACATCGCATCTGAGATCGAGCAGGCTGCAGGACCGAGGATCACGATAAACAGGGTCGGCAGGATGAACATGATCAGCGGTATCGTCATGATGGCAGGCAGGCGCGCGGCCTTTTCCTCGGCCCGCATCATCCGGTCGTTCCGGAATTCCGCCGACAGAACCCGCAGGGAAGAAGCCAGCGGTGTACCATATTTCTCGGTCTGGATCATCGTCGTCACCACGCCCTTGATATGGTCCAGGGCGACGCGATAGGCGAGATTTTCAAACGCCTGCCGTCGCTCGGTCAGAAAGCCCAGCTCGATCGAGGTCAGCGAAAATTCGTCGGCCAGTTCCGGATAGGCGGTACCGAGCTCTTTCGAAACCCGGGCAAAGGCCGCATCGACTGTCAGACCGGCTTCCGCACAAATGACGAGAAGATCGATGGCGTCGGGCAGACCCTTGCGAACCAGATCGGTCCGCTTGGCGATCAGGTTGTTGATGTAAATATCAGCACCTTTATACCCCAGGATCGCCGCGCCGGCAAAGACGCCGAACCGCTTGATGTCGGACCATTCGGCGAGATAGTCGAAACCATATATCGCCAGAGCCGCACCGCCGCCCAACAGGATTGGCAATACGAGCCGGCTGAAGATGATGAGAAAGGCGAGATCCTTTGAACGAATACCGGCCTGTGCCAGCTTATGCTGCGCTTCCTTGACCTGCGTGTCCTGCAGCACCTGCATCGACGACAATATGTTGCGCATGCGGTCGGTGGTGTCATTCTGTTGGACCAGCTTTGCACGTTTCTTGGTAGTTGAGGCGGTGATACCGGCCTTCAGCTGTTCGCGGCGCTCGTTGAGAGCCTTGACCCGTTTTGCCATAGGGTCGCGGACCGTCACGGCGGCATAGATTGCGAAGAACACAGCCGCCGCCGCAACGGCAGACAATATTGTCGCCACCCAGAGCACGTCTATGCCAAATAATGTTGGTCCGCCGCTTGTCATTTGCCTTGTACCTTCATCCTTAAATCTCGAAATTGACCATCTTGGCCATTATGAACACGCCGATGCTCATCCAGCACAGCCCGCCGAGGCCGGCGATGATCAGCCGTTCTTCATAGAAGAACCCAGCCAGATATGTCGGGTTCACGCTGTAAACCAGAGCGAACACGATGAACGGCAGCGAGCCCACGATATAGGCCGAAGCCTTGGATTCCGAAGACATCGCCTTGATCTTGAGCTTCATCTGGCTACGCTTGCGCAGCACATCGGCAAGGTTGAACAGCGTCTCTGCCAGGTTACCGCCGGTTTCACGCTGAATCGCCAATGTGATGCAAAAGAACTGGAATTCGGGCGTGTCCATCCGCTTTGCGCTTTCCTGCAGCGCATCTTCCATCGTCTGGCCGATCTTGATGCGATCAACCACTTTCTGGAATTCCTCACCAACAGGACCGTCAATTTCCTTGGCGACCACACCGATTGTTTCGGTAACCGGAAGACCCGAGCGAAGACCACGAACGAGCAGCTCGATGGCGTCGGGAAAGGTGGAGGTGAACTTGGCAATACGCCGGTTGATCAGGAAGCTTACGGTAAAATGCGGTATTCCGGCACCGACCAGAAGCCCGATAAACAGGCATAGCAAAACCGGTGCGCCCTTGAGCAAGAGCAGGCCGGATATAACCACGAATAGGCCGCCCGCTGCATAGAAGAAATAGGAAAGCGGCCAGTTCTTGCCGGTTTTCTCCAGCCGGATCGCCAGAATTTCCATCTTGGTCATGTTCTCGCCCTTGGGACGAGTGGTTTTACGCCGCGCCGAAAGCGCCTTTTTCATCTGCGCTTCAACCCGCACATTGGCGCTGTCGGAATGTCGATATTTGACCTTGTCGAGCCGCCGGGCGGTGGCCTTGGATTGCGATGGGCCGGCAAAGGCAAAGATGAGCAGCAGCAGAACCGCTAGAACGCCAGCACTCAAAATTGCAGTTTGCATTATACCCATTGTCTAATCCCTTTAAAGCTGAAGAATATCTGCACCCACCTCAGACTTTAGGAGCATCCTCTTTGGCTTTTTTTGACGGCAGAAATGATTTGAAATCGCCAAATTTATCCATGAAAGATTTCTTGTTGTCCGCGTCGTCGGGGTTTTCCCCGCCACCTACGGATCCGAGCACCAGGCTGGTCAGCTCGATTATTTTTGCCGAGGCTTTGCTGGACTTGCCTGCCTCCACCATTGCCTGACCCAATTTCGCAGCTTGCGCTGCGGTCTTGGCATCATAGGGAATCATGATGTCGATCTTGCGCTCGATGGAGCTTTCAAAATCCTGACGGCCGATTTCCAGATTGGTGGTCTGCACCTTGTTGGCAACGACATAGACCTTGCTCTGTGCAGCGTGGGATTTCAGCCAGGACAGCAAACGAATGCAGTCTCGCGCCGAAGCCAGCGTCAGTTCCGTCACGATGACGGTCGCATTCACATCGCCCAGAAGATGGGGATAGTTGATCAGCATGTCGCGCGGCAAATCGATCACCGTGCAGTCGAAGGCGGCGCGAAATTCTTCCTGTAACTGGAAGAACGCGGTGCCATCGGTCAGGATCGGCGAGTTGATCGGCGCTTCTGCGGACAGTAGCGACAGCTTTTCATTAGCCTTGATCATCGCGCGCTCGATGAACAGCCCGTCAATCCGGCTCGGATTATCGATCGCATCGGTAAGGCCGCGACCGGGCTCCAGGTCCAGTGACAGCGCACCGGTGCCAAAATGGACGTCCAGATCGAGCAGCGCGGTCAGACGTTCCCGGTCGTGGCTCAGCAGCCAGGCCAGAGAAGTGGCAATGGTCGAAGCGCCGACACCGCCACGAGTGCCGATAACGGCCGTGGAAATATGGGGTTTTTCGGCCAGCGGATCGTCCATTTTCGGGGCATTGATGACCGCTTGCGCCTGCGACAATACGTCGCGCAACTGATCCGGACTGAAGGGTTTCAGCAGATAGTCCTGCAAGCCGCTGACGATTAAATCACGATAGAGGCGAACATCGTTGACTTGGCCCATGGCGATCACAACGGTGCCAGGTTCGCAAACTTCGGCCAGCGAGTTGATGTCGTTCAGCGGATCACCGGATTCCGACAGATCCACCAGCAATATATTGGGACTGGCAGAAACAGAAAGGGTCTGGACGGCATTGCGCAGTCCGCCCTTGCTACATTTGTCGACCGACCAGCCCATTTCCTCGGCAACCGAACGGAGCATTTCCAGCGTGTCATCATCACAAACGAAGGCGGCAAATGGTTCACGTCCGTTGGCCGAGCCGGGTTTCCAGGGAGCGTTCATTATTGTCCTCCAACTTGCTTGTCACGATAGGCGCGGATGGCCTTGGAAGCCTGCGACTGATCTTCACCATCGGCATTCTGGCCGCGGACGAGATCTTCCGGATTGGCAATCATGGCAGAGAGCGTACTGTTCGTGCCGCAACCATAGTTGGCGCTCGTGCGCGCCTGAAAGTCTGTGTGGCTGCGATGGCTGTAATCGGGGCATCCCGGCACCGAAGCCGTGGTGCGCGTCACCACAACCCGCATCTGGCCCGAAGGAATATTGCCTTCGGTCACGGGCGCGGTTTCGCTGATCAGCAATCCGTAGCTGGCCACGATATTTTCGACGGCCGCCTTTGCCACGGCGCTGGTAGAATAGCTCGGGTCATCGATCGAAACGCGATCGCCATAGCCAAGTTCGAGAGCGTCGAACCAGCCGGACAGGCGGTTTTGCTCCGCCGTGGACAGTCCGCCATTGCCCGCACTCAGATCGAGCACGAAATTCGATTTGGAAACGACCGGTTGGCGTTCGCTATAGACGCTGCGGTTCGCGGTGTTGCTGCCACAAGCGGTAACCGAGAGCCCGAGGGCGGTGATGAGTGCCATTGAAACGATGCGCATGAACTATTCTCCTGACCGAGCTTATTTGTCGAAACTGAAACCGGGAGCAGTGCCGCCGGACTTCTTGGATTTTTTGGCCGATTGAACCGCAGCCGGGCTTTCCAGGCTGCCGAAGCTCTGGCTTTCCGGGGTCGCTGGAGCCACGCTCGGCTTGGGTCGATCGCCACTGGAACCGCTATGGTTGCGGTTCATCAGGAAGCGTTCTGCGTCATTGGCGGCCTTGAAGCCGTCGGTCGGCAAAACAATCTCGCTGTCGCTGACCGGTTTTACCAGATATGGCGTAACCACGATCATCAGTTCCGTTTCATTGCGACTATAGCCATCGGACTTGAACAAGGCGCCAAGGATAGGGACATCGGCCAGACCCGGAGTTTTCGCGATTGCCGAGTTATAGCTATTCTGCATCAGACCGGCGATCATGAAGCTTTCGCCAGATCCCAGCTCGACTGTGGTCTCTGCCCGTCGGGTGGATACCGCAGGTATGCTGAAACCGTTAATGATGACGGCGCCGTTGGTGGTTATTTCCGACACTTCCGGTGCAACGCGAATGGAAATCCGGCCGTTAGAGAGCACAGTCGGCGTATAAGACAGGCTTACCCCGTAATTCTTATACTGGACGGAGACTTCACCCAGACCGGTTGAAATGGGAATGGGAAACTCGCCGCCAGCCAGGAAGGTGGCGGTTTCTCCCGAAATGGCGGTCAGATTTGGCGATGCCAACGTGCTGACAAGACCAACGCGCTCGGACACGTCCAGGGCGGTGGCAATGTCGATGCCGAAAAGCCGGCCTGCTGCCTGAATTGTGTTAAGCTCTGAACCGGCGTTATAGTTGAAAGAAGTCCCGCCGGCAGTGACGAACTGGCCGGTTGCGGTGTTGAACGGAAGCGAAACCGAACCTGCGGGCAAGCCAAACAGACTTGATGCATCCAGATTGGGGAATGCCGAGGTGTCGAAATCGGTGATCGTACCGAAACTGCGGCCGCGCGATACACCAAATTGGAAGCCACCGGTTGTATCCCGGGTCAGCAGATTGCCGTTGATTTCTTTCGCCAGCGAACGGCTGACTTCGGCAAAACGGACCTTCAGATTGACTTGCATCGGTGTCGCGGTTTTCAGGCGGCTTACGACGCGGGTAGCATCGCCGACAAATGCCTGGACGAGATTTTCAGCTTCCTCCGCATCATCGGGATTGGCGATGGTGCCGGTCAGCAGCACGAAATTGTTGGTCGTGCTGACCGAGATATTCGCTTCTGGCATGGCCAGATTCAGCATCTGGTCAATCGAAGAAATTTCTGCACCGACTGCGACTTCCGCCGAATAGATGACTTTCCCGGAGGCGCTGGTAGCGTAAAAGCTGGTCTGACCACCTTTTTTGCCGAAAATATAGATTTGACGCGGTGACCGCACCTGAACATCGGCGATGGCATTTTCAGCGATGAAAATATCTTCGATCGGCGAAGGCAGAGTGATCAACTTGCCACGGCCTACCGCGATGGAAATTCGCGAATCCGGCTGAGATATGTTGACCGACTGGGCGTTAAGCGCAGTGGTGCTGTTGGCAGCCATAGCCAGGGCGAGGGCGGCGACGACGGTAGCGCCGATTGCCTTTTTCGCCGAACGGCTATGCTGTGCATATACTACGGCCATTACTTGTCTCCAAATTCGATGTCATTGACCGTATTGCCACGCGCGACGCGGACTACGGGACCTCTTGGTTTTTCCTTTTCGGCCAGTGGCGGTGGCGAGCGCGTTTCAAAGCGCGACACGTCGCCTCCGGTCGAGAAGGTTGATTTCGTGCTGGTTGGGCGTGCAGCCAGCGAACGGATCATGTCGGCTTCAACAACCGGGTCATCCGTTTTCGGCAGCTTGATTGCGCCGGATGCAATGGCTTCTTCCAGTTCGGCAGCGCTGTCGGCGAGCGAACGTAGCGACAGGCTCAATGTACCCAGCGTCTGGGCAACGGAGATCTGTTCGGCAATTTTCGGCGTGGCTTCGAGAGTGACCAGCTTTGCCTTCTTGGCAATCTGCTGTCCCTCTTCATTGGTGGATGCGGTCACCCGGTTGTCAGTGGCCAGGACCCGCAGGTTGCGGATCACGGTTTCGGAAACCTTGAGCTCGGGACCTTCTCCCTGCACCGACTGGGTCAGCATCAGGTCGACCCGGTCACCCGGGAACACAAAGCCGGCGACGCCGGTCAGACCCGATACGGGAATAGTGACGGCGCGCATGCCAGGGCCGAGCGCAGCAGCGAGGAAGCCGCGATCACCCGGCGCTACGAGAGAGCCTTTGGTCAGCGGCTGGCCGGCGGTGACCGGATTGCGGACAACGGTGCCGGCAAGCGTTTCCACGTCGGTGCTTTCCTTCATGAAATAAGCGGCTTCGATCAAATCCTTCGGCCATGGCTGGAACCGGAAACTGTCTGGCGTGATGATCGTGCCAACGGGAAGCGCGCGGGTTGCGACGAGGACTTCTTCGCCCACCACTTCGGCTTTCTTGGCAGCAACTTGTGGCGCGGAGGCACCATCAAACATGTTTTTTGCGAGCAACGCCGTAACCGCAGCCACGATCAGTGCGCCAACCAGCAAAATGATTTTCTTCTTTTCCATGACGTCTGACGCCTCCTGAATGCCCCCGCCCAAATGGTTCCATTGGCGGTCATTGCCTCTTTCGAGTAAAATGGTTAAAATATCGTTTGTGAACTATGTCCCGTGATGCCCAGGATCATCCAGAGCCCTGAAAAAGCGATGGCGACCCCGTAAGGAACCTTTATCGGACCTTCGGTCTTTCGGATTGTTTTGCTGATCATCATTAACAGTGTCAGCAAACCGCCCGCGATCGACATGATCACCAGCAGTTCCAGAAATGTCAGCCAGTGCATCCACAAAGACAGGGCCGTCAGCAGTTTGACATCACCCCCGCCCATTGCGCCGACCGCGAACATTCCGGCAAATATGGTGAATATGATCGCAGCCAGACCCAATTGCCCGATCATCTCCGGCCAGACGGTCATGCCGCTGGATATCCAGAAGACCGGTGCTCCCAGAGCGATGCCGAGATTCAGCCAGTTCGATATATGGCGGCTTTTGAGGTCGGTAATCGCGGCTGCAATCAGTGCAATTGCCAATCCGCCCCAGAGCAAGTAGATGAAGGTTTCGCTATCCATGGACAGACCGTCTAGTTAATTTGCCTTACCAAATAGTAACCATGATTTCCGGAACGGTTTTTGTCCGACCCTGTGACAACGATAAAGCGTGATATGACAGACTTGAAAGACGAGCGCTTTGATCGCCGGTCGGTCCCGGAAGACGCCGCGGAAGAGACATGGATCGGTCCGGATGGCTGGGAGTTCCGGAAACTGGACTGGCTGCAGGAGGATCGGCCGGGCGGACCGCGAGGCTCCATTCTGTTCATGACGGGCCGGGCCGATTTCTACGAAAAATATCTCGAAACATTTCACGATTTCCACGCGCACGGCTGGAATGTCACTTCGGTCGACTGGCGCGGGCAGGGCGGATCGGGCCGTTGCGGGCCGCACCCGCATGTCGGCCATATCGACGATTTCGCGACATGGGTGACGGATCTGGTAGCGGTGTTTGACGATTGGCGCGCCACCCATCCCGGGCCGCATATAGTTCTGGGGCACAGTATGGGCGGGCATCTGGTGTTGCGGGCGATGACCGAGCAGCGCATCCGTCCCGATGCGGCGATATTGAGCGCGCCGATGCTGGCGCCGGCGGGCGGCGGCATGCCGGAGTGGACCGCGCAGCTGGCCGCCAAAATCATGTGCCTCATCGGTCGCGGCGAACGGCGTGCCTGGAAACCGATCGAAAACCCGCTGGAACCCTACGTACCGCGCCAGGCTCTGCTGACCCATGATGCAGACCGCTATTCGGACGAGTTTTTCTGGTTCCGTGAGCGTCCCTTTGTCCGGCTGGGGCCGGCGAGCTGGCGATGGGTGGAGCGCGCCTATTCCTCGACCCGATCCTTGCGCAACCGCAAAAGGCTGATGCAAATGGATATACCGGTTCTGGTGCTGGCGACATCGACCGACGAGCTGGTCGATCATCCGACCATCGAGCGTGCGGTGCATCTGATGCCCAAGGCCGAGATGAAGCTCTTCGGTGCGGAATCCGCGCACGAAATTTTCCGTGAAGTTGATCAAGTGCGCGACGATGCACTCGACAGCTGTTTTTCCTTTCTAGACCGTGTGGCCCCTAAAAAATGAAGCAATTTGACGTCATCATAATCGGAGCCGGTATCGCCGGCGCCAGCATCGCCTCGGAAATCGGGGCGGATCGTTCGGTTCTGCTGCTCGAGGCGGAGGATTATCCCGGCTATCATTCGACCGGTCGTTCAGCAGCCTTCTGGACGGAGAGCTATGGCGGCCCGCTGGTGCAGCCTCTGACATCGGCCTCGCAAGAATTTCTCGAAAACCCGCCGTCGGAATTTTCAGAATCCGCTTTTCTTGGCCCGCGCGGCGCGGTCAACATCGGCCGGGACGATGAGCAACATCTGGCCGATCAGTTCATGAGCGATTTCGCCGAGAGCGGACTGTCCATGGCTCGCTGGTCCTGGGAGCAAGCCGTTGCCCTGGTTCCGAACCTGAAACCGATATGGAAACATGCGGTCCATGAGCCGGATTGCCGTGATATCGATGTGGCTGCGCTGCACGCCGCCTATCTGAGAGATGCGAGACGCCAATCGGTAGAGCTGATCTGCCGGGCACCGGTTAGCCATATCCGGCGGAAGGACGGTATGTGGGATTTGATCGCCGGGGATGAAGCCTATCGCGCGACCATGCTGGTCAACGCGGCCGGTGCATGGGCCGATGACATTGCGCGGATGGCCGATGTGAAGCCGGTCGGTATCCAGCCTATGATCCGCAATATGGTGCAGATCGAAACCGATCCGCCTTCGACGCAGGCGATGCCGCTGGTCGTCGGACTGGATGGCAGTTTTTACTTCAAGCCCGAAGCCGGTGGCGGCTATTGGCTCAGTCCGCACGACGAGATTCCGTCCGAACCGGGCGACGTCGCGCCGGACGAGATGAGTGTTGCGATTGCCATCGACCGGTTTGAAAAGGTCATGGATGTAGAGGTTAAACGGGTCAGCCGGAAATGGGCAGGCTTGCGCAGCTTCGCACCGGACCGGCTGCCGGTGATCGGATTTGATGCTGCGATCGATGATTTTTTCTGGTTCGCGGGGCAGGGTGGCTTCGGCATCCAGACGGCGCCTGCTGCCGCAAAACTGGCCCGCTCCGTGCTGCTTGGACAAGATCCCGACGAAAGCCTTCATGCCGTTGACGCCAGCCTCTACACAGCGTCACGCTTTTCCTAGGAAACATCGTTTTACAACGGGCCGGTTGCGCGGACGGGTGGATTGCGCAATAGTTTGCCCATCCAACAGAAGGAGAGAATGGCAATGGCGCATAAATTTGAAATCTGGAAAGACAAGAAGGGCGAGTTTCGTGTTCGCTTCAAATATAATAGCGAGATCATTTTCGCGACCGAAGGCTATTCCAGCAAGGCGAGCGCCAAAAATGCGATCAGTTCGATCCAGAAAAATGGACCGGATGCCGAGATTGAAGACAATAGCTAGGGGCTGACCCTAAAAACTACGGCGATTGGCCGCGACGTTCATGGCAGCGTCGCTGGCCAATTGGTCTGCGCGCTCATTGTCAGCGTCGCCAGCGTGGCCCTTGACCCAGTGCCATTCGATATGATGGGGCTCTACCGCCTTTAACAGATCCTGCCAGAGGTCGGCATTTTTGACCGGCTTTCTCGCGGCTGTCCGCCAGCCATTCTTCTGCCAGCCGAAAATCCACTTGGTAATGCCGTCTTTCACATATTTGCTGTCGATCGATAGCTTTACCTTGCAAGGGCGCTTCAGCGCGTTGAGCGCTTCGATCGCGGCGCGCAATTCCATGCGGTTGTTGGTCGTATCCGGCTCACCACCGGATATTTCTTTTTCTGTGTCGCCATGACGGATCAACGCGCCCCAGCCACCCGGCCCGGGATTGCCCTTGCATGCGCCATCGGTGGCGATTTCGACAATTTTCGTCTCGGTCATGCGGTGAAAATATCCTTGTGGGTCTGGTAATATTGCAGCCGGTTGAGAAAGGCCTGCGGGTCCTTGCGCGTTACCAGCGCGCCAGCCGGGGTGTTGATCCAGTCATAGGCCCGGGTCAGCAGAAAGCGCAGGGTTGCGCCACGGGCCAGCAAAGGAAGCGCCTGACGTTCGGCGTCACTGATCTGAAAGGCCGATATATAGCCTTCGATCAGCGCGCAGGATATCGGTTCGTGGAAATCCGCGCCATCCTCGGAAAAGCACCAGGCCGCATGGGTCACCGCGAGATCATAGGCGCGGATGTCGGTGCAGGAGAAATAAAAGTCGATCAGTCCGGTCACCCGGTCGTCCAGCATCAGCACATTGTCCGGAAACAGGTCGGCATGAATCGCCGATCGGGGCAGGTCATGCGGCCAATGTTTGTCGAGATGGTCGAGTTCTTGCGAAACCGCATCTGCCAGGCCTGGCGCGATTTCGTCGAGCTGTGCGGGACCACATTGCTCAGCCAGCGTCCGCCAGCCATCATGATCCATGCTGTTGCGCCGCTCCAGTTCGAAATCCGCAAGGGCCCGGTGCATGTCCCCCAAGGCTTTTCCGGTTGCTCCGGCCTGAGCGGTGGTCGGATGAGTTACCGACACCCCGGAGAGAAAGGTGATCAGGCAGGCGCTGCGCCCGCAGAGTTGGTGAATCTTCGTACCGTCGCGGTCGGCAATCATCGGTGGCACCAGGCAACCGTGTTGCGCCAGATGATCAAGCAGTTCGATGAAAAACGGCAAGTCCGCCGGATCGACCCGTTTTTCATATAACGTCAGGATGAACTTGTCTTGCGTTGTTTCGAGCAGATAATTGCTGTTCTCCACCCCTTCGGCGATGCCCTTGACGGACACCAGCGTGCCGACATCGAAACGGGTCAGGAACCGGTCGATTTCCTCTGCGCTGACCTTTGTATAGACCGCCATCAGGCCGGTTCGAGTCCGCGCGGCAGTTTGAAGACCATATTTTCCTTGGTGGTCTCGACTTTTTCCTGCTCGATATCGAAATGCTCCTCGAGCAGGCTTATGACTTCGCGCACCAATATTTCCGGTGCCGACGCGCCGGCGGTCAATCCCAGTTTGCTGACGCCGTCCAGCCAGGCGAGATCAATCTCATCGGCCCGCTGGATCAATTTGGCGGTTGCGCCGCCGCGCTCGGCGACTTCCACGAGGCGCAAGCTGTTGGAGCTATTCGGCGCGCCGATCACCAGAACCAGTTGGCAGGATTTGGCAATTTCCTTGACCGCATCCTGGCGATTGGAGGTGGCGTAGCAAATATCCTCGCCTTTAGGCCCGACGATAGTCGGAAAACGGGCCTGTAGCGCCGCAACGATAGCATGTGTGTCATCGACGGAAAGGGTGGTCTGGGTCAGGAAAGCGAGCGCTTCCGGATCCGCCGGTTGCAGCGCGTGCACATCGTCCAGCGTTTCAACCAAGGTCATCTGGCTGTCGTCGACCTGGCCGAAAGTGCCGATAACCTCGGGGTGATTGGCGTGGCCGACGAAGATGATATGCCGTCCCGCTTCAGTCTGCCGTTCCGCCTGACGATGCACTTTGGACACCAGCGGGCAGGTCGCGTCGAGATATTCCAGTCCGCGCTCTTCCGCTTTATGCGGTACCGCCTTGGGCACGCCATGAGCGGAAAATACCACCGGGACACCGTCCGGCACTTCGTCCAGTTCCTCGACAAATATCGCGCCCAGTTTCTTCAATTCATCGACGACATAGCGATTGTGGACGATTTCGTGGCGGACATAGACCGGTGCGCCATATTTTTTTATCGCCAGCTCGACGATTTTTATCGCCCTGTCGACGCCTGCACAAAAGCCGCGAGGCGCGGCCACAAGCAAGTCTATCTGCCGTTTCTGCTTATCGGAATGAATCATGTTTTTAGCTCTTAGGGAATAAGTTCACCGGCGAAAAGCCTGTCTGTTCATCTTATGGACGGTTGCACCGCATTAAAGGCCCAGATAAGGGTTGCGAAATTTTTATCGGAGCGCATGGAGCCTATGTGTGTTGCCCGTGATCAAAGGCAAGGATTGAAAATGATGGCGAATGGCCGGTTGAAAAATATGGTTTTGGCAGGGGTCGCGGTTTTGACTGTTACCGGATGTGCCAAAGAAGGCGCGATCGACCTGAGCTCGGGCGTCGGTATTTCGGTTATCCGCAGTGGTTGCCCGGCGGTTGCAGTTCCCGATCACACCGGCGACATCACCATCTTCAACCCTGCAAGCAGCACCGACGCCAGCGCCATTGATGTGGTCGCCTACATCACCAATGTCCGTACGACCTGCAATAGCGAAAGCGCGCGGATTTACAGCGAAGCGGCATTTGATGTCCATGCATCGCGGATGAATCCAGCCGGCGCCCGTACGGTCACAATTCCCTATTTCTCGACGGTCGTTCAGGGCGGTACCGCCGTGGTCGCCAAGCGGGTCGGTAATGTGACACTGCAATTTGCCGATGGTGCGTATCGGGCAACGGCCGCAGCCAAGGCCGGTTCCTATGTCGATGCCTCCGCCGCGCGTTTGCCGGACGATGTAATTGAACGCCTGACCCGCCGCCGCAAGGCCGGTGATCCCGATGCGGCGCTCGATCCGCTGGCCGATCCGACGATCAAGGCGGCGGTTGCGCGGTCTTCGTTCGAAATGCTTGTCGGTTTTCAACTGAGCCAGGCACAGTTACAATATAACGCTACCCGATAGGGTCGCCGCAATTGACGATTGTTCGCGCCTGATCAAGTCGGGCCCCTTTTCCTATGACGAATTGAACCCATCATGCTGTTCCATATTTTTCAAAAGCATATTGATGCGATATTGGATGAACTGACCGAAGCGGAAGTCCTTCCGGCTGGGATCGACCGGTCGAACGTCACGCTGGAGCCGCCGCGCGATCCGTCGCACGGCGACCTGTCGACCAATGCGGCGATGGTCCTGTCAAAGGCAGCGGGCATGAAACCGCGTGATCTGGCCGAGAAAATTGCGGAAAAGCTGGGCGCGCTGGACGATGTCCAGTCGGTGGATATCGCCGGTCCCGGATTTATCAACCTGCGGGTTGCGGCTCCGGTATTGCTCGGCGAATTGCTTGAAATCGAGCAGCTGGGTCCGGAATATGGCCGGTCGGACAAGGGCAAGGGCATCACTGTCAACATCGAATATGTCTCGGCCAACCCGACCGGACCGATGCACATGGGCCATTGCCGCGGCGCTGTGGTCGGTGATGCGCTGGCCGATCTGCTCGAGGCCGTCGGTAACAAGGTGATTCGCGAATATTATGTCAATGACGCCGGATCGCAGGTCGACACGCTCGCCCGGTCGGCGCATTTGCGCTATCTGGAAGCGCTCGGTCAGGATATCGGTACGATACCGGAGGGGCTTTACCCGGGTGATTATCTGAAGCCGGTCGGCGAGACGCTGGCCGCCGAATTTGGCGATAAATATAAGGATGCGGCAGAAGCCGACTGGCTGCTGATCTTCCGCAAGGCGGCGGTTGCCAAGATGATGGACATGATCCGCTCTGATCTTGCCATGCTGGGCATCAGGCACGATGTCTTTTCTTCCGAAGCCGAACTGCACGAGGCGGGCAAGGCGGATATTGCCGAAGCCGAGCTGCGCTCCCGCGATCTCGTCTATGATGGCGTGCTGGAACAGCCAAAGGGCAAGGTGATCGAGGATTGGGAAGCGGTCGAACTGCCGCTGTTCCGTTCGACCCAGTTTGGCGATGACCAGGATCGCCCGATCAAGAAATCCAACGGGCGCTGGACCTATTTCGGCGGCGATCTCGCCTATCATTACCAGAAAGCACAATCGGCAGACGAACTGATCGACATCTGGGGTGCCGATCACAGCGGTACGGTCAAGCGGATCAAGGCCGCGGTCGCGGCGCTGACCAAGGGCAAGACCAAATTTGACGTGAAGCTGGTCCAGATGGTGCGCCTGCTGCGCAACGGCGAACCGGAGAAAATGTCGAAACGCTCGGGCAATTTTGTCACCATCGCCGACATGGTCGATGAAGTCGGCAAGGACGCGGTGCGGTTCACCATGCTGACGCGCAAGGCCGACGCGCAGATGGACTTTGATTTTGCCAAGGTGATGGAAGCCTCTCGCGACAATCCGGTCTTCTACGTGCAATATGCCCATGCCCGGATCCAGTCGATGCTGCGCAAGGCGGCAGACGAAGGGGTGACACCATCCGCCGATCATCTCGACCGGCTTGGTGAAGAGGAAATGGACCTCATCAAAATGGCGGCGCAATTCCCGCGGATCATCGAATCGGCGGCGGCATCTCGTGAACCCCACCGAGTCGCATTCTATCTGAACGACCTCGCAGCCGCATTTCACGCTTATTATAATCTGGGCAATGACCGGCCTGACAAGCGGATCATAATGGTTAACGACCCGGAAATGACTTCTGCGAGGCTTTTCTTAGCCAAGAATATAGGGCAGACTGTGAAGAACGGTCTTGCATTGATGGGCGTAGAGGCCGCAGAATCGATGTGATCAGCCCTTTGGCTAACGGAGCATAACATGTCAGACACCACCCGCGATAATCTTGATCTCGATGACGAAGATCGTCTGCCCTGGCTGGAATCGGCGGAAGATTATGACGACGACGGTGAATATTCGCCGGTCCGGGTGGCATTGTTTGTCGGGGTCGGCTTGCTTCTCTTGGCGGCAATTGTCGGCGGCATCTACTGGCTGCAGAACCGTGATGGTGGCGGGCTGGATGGCAGTGGCGAACTGATCGCTGCGCAGGAAGGCGATTACAAGGTCCGTCCTGACGATCCGCAGGCAAGGAAATTTGAAGGCGAGGGCGATGCCAGCTTCGCCGCCAGCGAAGGCCAGGAAACACCGGCACAAATGGGTGATCCGGTCGCAACCGAAGCACCAATCCGCAAATCCGACGCGGCGCCAGCCGCAGATGCTGCAGGGAGCGCGCTGATCCAGCTTGGTGCGTTCAGTTCTGCCAGCCTCGCGGATAGCAGCTGGTCCGGCTATGCCCGCCGGTTTGAATCGATCGGCTCGCTGCCGAAGAAAATCATCCCCGGCAATCTGGACGGCGGTACGATTTACCGGCTGAACGCGGTCGCACCAAGTCGTGAGGCGGCTCAGGAGATATGCAATAATCTTAAGGCCGCTGGCGAAAGTTGCCTCGTCGTTCGCTGATTTTGCCGCAATAGATGGTTGAAGCGCTGTGGATAACGGCGCTTTCGCCTTTACGCGGCTGCGAAACGGCGCGAGTATAAGACATGTTGCGTGAGAAGAGTTCATCATGGCTATGACACCGGCGGTGTTCGGAATTTCGGGCCTCGGCCTGACCCCCGCTGAAAAATCATTTTTCCGCGATAGCGATCCTGCGGGCTATATCATCTTCGGTCGCAATATCGAGAACAAGGCGCAATTGCGGGCGCTGACCGACGAACTGCGCGCGATTCATGGCCGCGATGATCTGGCAATCCTGATCGATCAGGAAGGCGGTCGTGTCGCGCGGATGCAGGAGCCGCTCTGGCCCAAATTTCCGGCCGGGGAAGTTTTCGACAAGCTCTACGACATTGCCCCGGCGACCGCGATCGAAGCGGCGCGGCTCAATGCTCAGGCGATTGCGGTCACCCTCAGCGAAGTGGGGATCACCGTCGATTGTCATCCGCTGCTCGATGTCCGTCAGCCGGATGCCAATAACGTCATTGGTGATCGTGCTCTGGGCAGCGAACCGATGCGGGTCGCGGCTCTGGGCCGGGCGATTCTGGACGGCTTGCAGCGCGGCGGCGTGGTCGGTGTGGTCAAGCATCTGCCGGGTCATGGCCGGACCAGCGTCGATACGCACAAGGCATTGCCGACTGTAACCGCCAGCGACGAGGAGCTTGAGCTTGATCTCGCTCCGTTCCAGACGCTGAACAAGGTGCCAATGGGCATGACCGGCCATTTGTTGTTCACCGCCTGGGATGCGGAAACCCCGTCGACCCTGTCGAAAACCGTTGTGCAGGATATCATCCGCAATCGCATCGGTTTTGACGGTCTGCTGTTCACCGACGATCTGGATATGGAGGCACTCTCCGGCACGGTTCCGGAGCGGGCCGAACGGGCCCAGGCGGCTGGCTGCGACATCGCGCTCAATTGCTGGGCCAGGATGGACGACATGACCGGAATTGCCGAACGGCTGGTATCGATGTCGGAAAAAACACAGCAGCGTCTGGATGACGCAATGGCGACCATTGCCGGTTCAACGGTCACCGATTCTGCGGATGAACTGGCCAGCTTGCTCGCCCGGCGCGACGGGCTGATGGCAGCGGTAGCATGAGCGACGAGCCCCAGGATGAAGGGTTCTTCTTCCCGCCCGAGCCAGCGGCATCCGACGAAGGATCGCTGACCCTCAATATTGACGGTTGGGAAGGACCGCTCGATCTGCTGCTTGCGCTGGCCCGCAACCAGAAAGTCGATTTGCGCGAGATATCGATCCTCGAGCTGGTCCAGGAATATCTCAAATATATCGCCAGCGCCCAGACGTTGCGGCTGGAACTGGCGGCCGATTATCTGGTGATGGCGGCGTGGCTTACCTATCTGAAATCCGGACTGCTGCTGCCCCGCGATCCCGAAATCGAACCGTCGCCGGAAGAACTGGCGCTGCGGTTGCAGATGCGGCTGGAGCGGCTGAACGCGATGCGGGAATCGGGTGCGCGTCTGCTGGCACGTGACCGGATCGGTCGCGACGTCTTCATGCGGGGTGCTCCGGAGGGACTGCGGGTCGTGAAGGAACGGCAGTGGCAGGCGGAATATTATGACCTGATTGCCGCATATTCTCGCGTAAAGGTCCGCGGAGCGCCGGCAATCCATATCGTCCGGCAGCGGATGGTAATGACTCTCGAGGATGCACTGGCCCGGGTGTCGCTGATGCTCGGAGAAGCAATCGACTGGATGGATATCCGGCATTTTCTGCCCCCAGGCGCGCCGCCCGAATTGCGCAAATCGGCGCTAGCGTCCAGTTTTCTGGCGACACTGGAACTGGCCCGGCAAGGCAAGCTGATATTGCAGCAGGACGAAAGTTTTTCACCGCTCAGAATAAAGGCGACGACCAATGGGTGAACATGACAGCGAAGACACCAGCCTGATTGATCCGATGCCCGAGGCCATGGATATCGGCAAGCGTGCGGTCGAGGCGACGCTTTTTGCCTCCGAAAAGCCGATGACGATCGCCGATATCAAGGCTTATGTCGGCGAAGAGCTGGATATCCGCCAGATATTGGCCGACCTGCAAGAGGATTTTCGGGATCGCGGCATCGTCCTGATCAAGACCGGCGACCGCTGGCATTTCCAGACCGCGCAGGATCTTTCGCATCTGTTGCGCCGCGAACGGGCGGAAATGCGCAAGCTCAGCCGTGCCGGGATGGAGACGCTGGCGATCATCGCCTATCATGAACCGGTCAGCCGCGCTGAAATCGAGGCGATAAGGGGCGTTCAGGTGGCCAAGGGCACGCTCGATGTGTTGATGGAAGCAGGATGGGTGCGCCCGGCTGGCCGGCGTGAAGTGCCGGGACGGCCACTGATTTACGCCACCACAGCAGAATTCCTCACCCATTTCGGCTTGCAAAGTCGCAGGGACCTGCCGGGTATCGAGGACCTGAAAGCCGCAGGGTTGCTGGACCCCGTCGACCTTGTGCTGGAGCAAATGGAACTGGACGCGGAAGCAGAATCGGAAGCGGATCAGGCCGCTGAAGAGTCCGTAGAGCGAGAATTCGTAGATGATGATGGTGTTTTGCTGGAAAACGAGATCGAAAGTGCTTAAATAGAGCGCTTAAGGAGAATATCGCATGCAACCGAGTGTTTGGCAGATTTTAATTGTAGCGGCGCTGGTTCTGGTTCTGTTTGGCCGCGGCCGGATTTCCGAAATGATGGGTGATGTCGGCAAAGGCATCCGTTCCTTTAAAAAGGGCATTACCGAGGAAGAAGCGGACGCTGCCACCCCCCCTCCGAAGATTGACAGCAAGACCGGCGACAGGTCAGCCGATAGCAGCAAGACCGCAGATAAAACGGCTGTTTGATCAGGCCGGCCTCTGGACTTAGGGCCGAATGACATATGTTTGACCTTTCCATATCCGAGATCGCGATTATCGCGATTATTGCCGTTGTCGTCATTGGCCCCAAGGAATTGCCGCGCGCCCTGGCGACGGCAGGAAAATGGATGGCCAAGGGCCGCGGCGTGATGGCCAATTTCCGTACCGGGCTTGATGCCATGGTCCGCGAGGCCGAGCTTCAGGAAATGGAAAAGAAATGGGCGGCCGAGAATGACCGGATCATGAGCGAACATCCCGCGCTTCCCGATGACAGCGCGGCGGATGAACCGAAGATGGAACCGCTGGCCGGACCTCCCGCAGATATTTCCGAACCACCTGTTGCTTCAGACAATCGGGCCGAGTTTCCGCCGGTGGATGATTCCCAGCCGTGAACGATCAAAGCAAGCCGGATCTTGATGAAAGCAAGGCGCCGCTGATCGAGCATCTGATCGAGCTGCGTCAGCGGCTTCTATGGTCGGTAGCAGCGCTGACCGTGGCTTTTCTGATCAGCATATTTTTCGCCGACGAGATTTTCGGGATATTGGTGCAGCCGCTGACCGACGCTTTCCCCGCAGGCCAAGGCAAGATCATTTACACCAAGCTTTACGAAGCCTTTTTTGTCGAGATCAAGGTAGCGATGTTCGCGGCCTTCTTCCTCGCTTTTCCGATCATTTCCAACCAGCTGTGGGCCTTTGTCGCGCCTGGGCTCTACGCAAAAGAGAAAAAGGCATTTCTGCCTTTTCTGATTGCCACGCCGCTATTGTTCATGGCGGGCGCATCGCTTGCTTATTTCATCGTCATGCCGACCGCGTTCAAATTCTTTCTGGGATTTGAAGGGCCGGTGGGCGGCCTGCAGCAGGAAGCCTTGCCGGCGATGGGCGACTATCTTTCGCTGGTGATGCAGTTCATCCTGGCTTTCGGCGTATGTTTTCAGTTGCCGGTGCTGCTGTTGCTGCTCAACCGGGCGGGAATCGTAAGCAGGGAGCAGTTAAAGGGCATGCGCCGCTATATGGTTGTCGGGGCTTTTGCTCTGGCCGCGATCCTGACCCCGCCGGATGTGGTGTCGCAGCTGATGCTCGGTATTCCGCTGATCCTGCTCTATGAAATCTCGCTATTGATCATGTGGATCACCGAGCGGAAGAAGAGCAAAGAAATCACGCCCTGAGCGGTGTTGAAGAGCTTGAGGGGTTAGTGGTGAGCTTGTCGAACCACGCCTCTCTTGTGAAAAGCGCCTTTCGACAAGCTCAGAACTAATGGTGATCAGTCAATCGCGTCCTGGCCAGCTTCGCCAACCGACTCAATGTCTTTGCCGACACCTTTGACGGTCGCACAGGCGCTGAGAAGGACCATTGTAGAAATCAAGATCGCTGCGGTAATTTTCTGCATTTCAAAATATCCTAAAAACTGAACTTTGCACTGACGCGAATATCACGACCGGACAGAGGTACATAGTCTTTAGTGAACGACGCATGACGGCGTGCGTTTACGTCGAAAATATTATTGGCCGAAGCGAGGAGGGTAATCCCGCCATCCTTGCCGAACGGACGCCATGCTGCTGATGCATTGACCATGGTGAAACTGTCGGTCGGGGTTTCAAACTCTGCGACCTTGTTCTGGCTGGCAGACCATTCGACTTCGGCGCGCAGGTCGAGATTGTCGCTATGCGCCTTGATTCCGCCAAGCAAACGCAAGGGCGGGATGCGCGGTACAGAGCCGCCGCCGTTGTCGATCTTCGCCCGAACATAGTCGGCAACGCCATCGACGATCAGGTCGAAGGCGCCAGTCTGGGCAACAACCGCAGATGCCGAGGCTTCGAAACCATAATAGGTTGCATCGCGCTGGAAATATTGGAACACCGGCAGGCCGTCTTCTTCTGCAGCGGTCTGCGCTTCAAAAATATAATCGTCGAAGAAGTTCGTATAGGCGGTTGCGCTGATCTTGACAGCGTCACTTTCCCACCGGGCGTAAAGCTCGCCACCCCAGCTTTTCTCGGTGGTAAAATTGGCGTTACCGATTTCAAAGGCCTGAGTCGCGATATGCGGGCCGTTGGAAAGCAATTCCTCTGCCGACGGCGCCCGTTCAGAGCGGGAAATATTCGCGCCGACCTTGAACGCTGCATCGTCCGGCGCATAGGCGAGACCGAAGGCTCCCGATACCGTGTTGAAGCTGCGGTCGAAAGCGATGCTGTTAGCGGAAATGTCGGTCTGGTCGAAGCGCAAAGCGCCTTCCAGTTCGATCGAGCCGAGATCGACTTCCTGCACGGTGAACAGGGCCCAGCTTTCGATGCTGTTTTTGGGCACGAAGGCTTCCGCGCCGATCGCGTTAAAATCTCGCACCAGCACCTGGGTGCCGATCACGCCGCGCCAGCCGTCATGGTCGGCCTGGACCAGTTCTGCGCGTGCTTCGATCCCGGAAACGGAGAAAACCGTGCCAATCTCGTCGCCTTCAAATTCGGTATGTTCATAGTCGGAATAGCCGGCCCGGAAATTCAGCGCTTCAAAGAAACCGCCCATATTCACGCCGCCGCGCAGGTCGGCGCGATATTGCTTCAGGCCGATGGTGACCGGATCTTCTTCCTCATGGCCCTCTTCTTCCTCGTGATCTTCGCCTTCCTCTTCTTCGCCGTGCGCGTGCTCGGTACCGGGGCGGGATGGGACGCCATAGTCGGTGTCGTAATAGCTCACGGAAAAGCCGAGATTGCCACCATCATCGATATAGGCAATGCCGGCGCCTGCGGTCTGGGTGCGGCTCGCGGTATTGGCGACCCGACCGGACTGGTTTGCAGCCTCGGTCAGTTCCTCTGCTTCCTCGAGATGGCCTTCCTCGGTTTCTTCTGCGGCATCGGCTAGTAGATCAGCGCGCAAATCGGGGGACAAGACGTAACCCGGCACCCGCACATCATCGGTATCACGATAGCTGCCGTCAGCATGGATCACCAGTTTGGACGTCAGGGGCACATCGACAGAGCCGGCGAGGCTCCAGTCTTCGGCGGCGCTGCCATAGCCGCCAATCGCATCAACATGCACGGCATCATCGGGAATGTCGCGGGGGATGCGCTTGTCGATGACATTGACGGCGCCGCCGATCGCATCACCGCCGAATAGCAGGACCGCAGGGCCGCGCAGGATTTCGACGCGTTGCGCGGTCAGCGGATCAATTGTCACGGCGTGATCAACGGATGTATTGGAGGCGTCAAGCGAGCCGATGCCATCGGTCAGCACGCGCACCCGCGGGCCCTGAAAACCGCGCAGGACGGGGCGGGATGATCCGGGGGAAAAAGATGTGGAGGACACACCGGGCAAGCTGGTCAGGCTGTCGCCGATCTGGCCGCGCAGGTCTTGTGCCAGTTCATCGCCGGACAGCGCCGAAGTGCCGGCGAGCAGGTCAAGCTGATCGACATAGGGAGCCGTGACGATGATCATGTCATCGTCGTGGAAATCGTCCGACAGTCCGCTGCCACGCTGGGCAGCGGCTTCGTCTTGCTGAGCAAAAGCAGGGGAGACGGGGAGCATCAGAATGGCGGCAGAAGCAAAAAATTTTCTATGGGACAAGAGTTTCTCTCTTACACTGGAGTACGGGACGGACAGTCAGATAGGTGTAATGATATAATATATCAATTAGTAATTGTACGGATTCGGCAAAACGGGTGAAATTTGCTATAAACCGCGCTTAATCAGAGTGGAGAGCGATGATGGTGGCCACCATCGCCATCCTGAACTTGTTTCAGGACCCCCTCACTCTTGTCACCAACTCCCGGTAGAGACGCCCGAGGTCCAGAAACAAGTTCAGGATGACGGGGCTGCTGGCTTTGGCTATGGCCAGTCCATGACCTACACCAAAAAAATCCTCCTTCTCGGCTCCGGCGAACTGGGCCGTGAATTTACCATCTCGGCCAAGCGGCTCGGCGCTTATGTCATTGCATGCGATGCCTATGATGATGCGCCGGCGATGCAAGTGGCGGACGCTCGCGAAATCTTCTCGATGCTTGATGGCGGGAAATTGCGCGCGGCGGCGGAAAAACACCGGCCCGACCTGATCGTCCCCGAGGTCGAGGCGATCCGGACCGAAATTCTTGCCGAACTGGAAGGTGAGGGGTTTCACATCGTTCCATCCGCCCGCGCTACGCAACTGACGATGAACCGGGACGCGATCCGGGATGTCGCGGCACAGGAACTGGGCCTGACCACATCGGGCTATCATTATGCCGAAAGTTTTGCAGAGGTCGCCAGCGCGGCAGCGGATATCGGTTATCCGCTGGTGATCAAGCCGGTAATGTCATCCTCGGGCAAGGGGCAGAGCAAGGTCGACAGCGCCGACAAACTGGAAGCAGCGTGGGAATATGGCGTCGCCAATATGCGCGGCGACCGGGCGCGGGTGATTGTCGAGCAATTCATCGACTTTGACTATGAAATCACCCTGCTGACCGTGCGGACGAAGGACGGCGTGCTGTTCTGCCCGCCCATCGGCCACAGGCAGGAGCGCGGAGATTATCAGGAAAGCTGGCAACCGGCGGCGATGACCGACGCGGCTCTCGCCACCGCGCAGGATATGGCTCGCAAGGTCGTCGAAAATCTGGGTGGCGGCGGCAAGGGCTGGGGCCTGTTCGGGGTGGAGTTTTTTGTCACCAGACAAGGCGAGGTCATCTTCTCCGAACTCAGCCCGCGGCCCCACGATACCGGCATGGTCACCTCGATCGGCCAGAATCTCAGCGAGTTCGACCTCCACGCCCGCGCCATCATGGGGCTTCCGATTCCGTATATCGCGCTAACCGCACCGGCGAGCGCCAGCGCCGTGATCCTCGCGGACCGGGACAGCAAGAATTTCGAATTTACCGGCGTCGCGGAAGCATTGGCCTTGGGCAGCGAAGGCGCGGAAACGGATGTGCGGATATTCGGCAAGCCGGTGACGCGGCCTTATAGGCGGATGGCGGTTGCTCTGGCGACCGGAGCGGATACGGATGCTGCGCGGGCGTTGGCGAAGCGGGCGGCTGATGCGGTGGGGATTGAATATTCCTGAAACAAGTTTCCCATCAATCGCCTTCTCCCTTGAGGGAGAAGGATACGAAGGCTTATCCGTCAGGATTAGCCGCAGTTGGATGAGGGTGGTCCGCTGTCGAGGGGATAGAACACCCTTATCCAGCTACGCCTAGGCAGCAAGCTGCCAAGTCTGCGCATCCTTCTCCCTCACGGGAGAAGGAGCAGGGCGGGGGTTTTCAATCTCCGAACAATCCGCCAAAGAGCTTTCAAACATTAGGAGAAAATACCCATGACCGCATCTCTCGTCCTCTACGGCTCGCCTCTGTCCCCATTCCAGCGCAAGGTCGAGGCGGTGATGGCGCTCAAGGGGCTCGATTATGATTGCGAGGACGTCAATGTCATGGGCATGCCGGACTGGTATAAGGAAATCAGCCCTCTCGGCCGCATTCCCTCGCTGCGCGACCGGGAAATTGCCGAGGACGGTCCAGCCGGGACGATCACCGACAGCTCGGCGATTTGCGGCTATCTGGAAAAGCGGCAGCCGGAACCGGCGGTCTATCCCGCAGATGCATTCGACCATGGGCGCGCGCTGTGGCTTGAGGAATATGCAGATACCGGCATGGCAATGGCTGGCGGCATGGGCCTGTTCCGGCCGATCATCTTCAATCTGTTCCAGCGCAAGGAGCCGGATATCGAAACGGCGCGCAAAACCTGGAATGAAAAATTGCCGCCGCTTTACGACTATCTTGAAGCGCAGCTCAATGGCCGCTCCCATTTCATCGGTGACACGATCACCATTGCCGACATAGCGGTAGCCGCACAGATCGCCCAGACCGACATGCTCGCCGGTCTGCCCGACAAGAGCCGCTGGCCAGCACTGGTCGCCCATTATCAAGCGATGCGGGCGCATGACTGCTTCCAGCGCAACAACGCGGGCTGCGATAAAATCCTCGCGAAACTGGTGCCGGAGAAATTCGATCTGAGCTAGACGCAGTGAAGCGGGCTTCTCAGCCCAACGTCAGCAAATAGAGCGCGTAGATCGCCGGCATGCTCAGAACCGAAAAGACCGTCTGAACCGCGACCAGATTGGCGGATAAAGTCGCATCGCCGCCCAGTTGTCGCGCCAAAATATAGCCGCTGCTCGCGGTTGGCGTGGCGGCGGCGATCATGACAATCGCAAGACTGTCTGCCGGAAGGCCGAGCATCAATCCGGCAGCCAGTGCCACCAGCGGAAACCCGAGCAGACGCACCGCTGACCATGTCAAAGTGGTGTGGCCCGCCCGCTTGAACGCCTCGAGATCAACCGCAGCGCCGACCACGAGAAGGCCGAGCGCAAGCGTGGCCTGACCCAATATATCGAGGACCTCCTCGGCTATGCCGGTGGGCGCGATACCCAGCAGGTTGAGCGCGATGCCGATCACGCAGCCGATGATCAGCGGATTGCGCACCATGTCCATCACGACATGCGGTTTCTGCTCGCCGCTATCCTTGGCAAAATGGGTGAGCGCTAGCACCGAAATGACATTGGCGGTCGGCGTCAGAGCCGCGACCGCGATCGCCATCAGGGCCAGCCCGGGCTCGCCGAAAAGCGCGCTCGCAATCGACAGGCCGACAAAAGTATTCCATCGGACATTGGACTGGATGATCGAGCCCTTTCGTGGTCCGTCGTCAGCCCGTTTCGCCAGCAGCCCCATCGCAGCCAGCGCCACTTGCGAACCGATCAGGACCAGCACCATGGCCCAGGGCACAATCTCAAAAGATGCGCTGGCCAGAACATTGATAATCAGGGCCGGGAAAAATATGAAATAGACCAGCCTTTCGATCGCGCGCCACCCATCGGCGGGCAGGAAGTTCCTGTGCGCCAACAGCCAGCCCAATGCGGTAATCAGGACCACCGGGATCAGGGCATATATAAAATTTATCATCGATGGATCGCGCGCGCGAGACTACAAAGCTGTGGTTCTGAGCGGCAACAGATCGGGAAAGTCCGGCTCCCGCTTCTCTCCCATCGCGGCGACCGCTTCCTGAATATGCGACGGCGGGAACATGCCTGCGTTCCAGACACCGATATAGTACAGTGTATCCGCTGTATTATGGTCGCGGCCATAGTTGATCAGGACCTTGCAGCCGGTAACCGCCAGTGGCGATTTGGAGGCGATTTCTTTCGCCGTTGCCATGACATGGGCCAGACATTCTTCCTGTGTCTCGAACACATCGTTGACCAGTCCGATTTCCTTCGCCTTCGCGGCGTCGATCCGGCGGCCGGTATAGGCCATTTCCTTGACCCAGCCTTCGGGGATATAGCGTTGCAGGCGCGGGAAGGTGCCGACGTCGGCGGTCATGCCGATATTGGTTTCCTGGATACAGAATATCGCATCCTTGCTGCACCAGCGGATATCACCGGCGCTGATCATATCGATCGCGCCGCCGATGACGCCGCCGTGCAACGCGAACAATACGGGAATCCGCGCTTCTTCCAGCGCGTTGAAACTATGCTGGATGCGTTTGACATTGGAGCGGAACATTTCCGCGAGCACATGCTTGTCTGCGCCATCGATTTTATCATTGGGCTGTGGCGCGAAAACCGAAAGATCCATGCCGGCCGAGAAATGCTTGCCGGTAGAGCTGATCACGATGACGCGCGCGCGGGCATTGATATCAATATCTTCGACAATTTCCGGCAGATCATTCCAGAATGATTTGTTCATGCTGTTGAGTTTTTCCGGACGGTTCATCCGGATATGGGCGACGCCATTTTCTATTTCGACATCGAAACATTCATATTTTTTCTCGTGCATGTTGTTGTCATTCCTTATTTCAAGCCAGAAGTTTCCATCGGCCTAGCATGATAATCTGCCGCTGCGTACTGACATTTTTCTCGGATGCCGGACCGCAGACGCTCGACTAAAGCAACGCTATTGCCCCTAAAAAGGCTTCAAGCTTGCGGCGCGAAATCACGCGCACTATGTATTGTTCCATGAGCATCATTCCAAACACACTCGAACTGATCGGCAACACGCCGCTCGTCCGCCTCTCCGGACCCAGCGAAGCTGCCGGTTGTGACATTTACGGCAAGTGCGAATTTGCCAATCCCGGCGCCTCGGTGAAAGACCGTGCGGCGCTCTACATCATTCAGGACGCTGAAGAACGCGGGCAACTCAAGCCGGGCGGACGGATCGTCGAGGGGACAGCGGGCAATACCGGTATCGGTATCGCTTTGGTCGCCAATGCCAAGGGCTATAAATCGACCATCGTCATGCCGGAAACCCAGAGCCGGGAAAAAATGGATACGTTGCGCGCGCTTGGTGCGGAACTGATCACGGTGCCGGCGGCGCCTTATTCCAGCCAGTGTCATTTCGTCCATCAGTCGCGCCGGATTGCGGAAGAAACCGAGGGCGCTGTCTGGGCCAACCAGTTTGACAATGTCGCCAACCGCCGCGCCCATATCGAGACCACGGCGGAAGAAATCTGGAGCCAGATGGACGGCAAGATTGACGGCTTTACCTGCGCTGTCGGTACTGGCGGCACGCTGGCCGGCGTCGGCATGGGACTGAAGGCGAAAGACGAAAATATCACTATCGCCCTGTCCGACCCGCATGGTGCTGCGCTTTACGAATATTATGCCCATGGTGAACTCAAGTCCGAAGGCAATAGTGTTGCCGAAGGCATCGGCCAGGGCCGGATCACCGGCAATCTGGAAGATGCGCCGATCGACAAGCAATATCGCATTTCTGACGAAGAAGCGCTGGTCTGGGTCGAACGATTGCTGATGGATGAAGGGCTCTGCCTCGGCATGTCATCGGGCATCAATGTCGCCGGCGCAATTGCGCTGGGCAAGGAATTGGGCCCGGGCAGCCGGGTTGCAACGATCCTCTGCGATACCGGTTTCCGCTATCTGTCCTCGCTCTACAATGCCGCATGGCTGAGGGAAAAGGGGCTGCCGGTATTCCCGTGGCTCGACAATGATGGGTAAGAAGGCGCAAACTACCGGCCGTCAGGACACGATGCAGCGCATCCAGGTTGGTGTCGTCGGTCTGGCAGCGGTGCTGCTGCTGGTCAGCGTCGCCAATTTCGTCATTCAGCGCGCCAGTCATGAACAGACGGTGATCGAGGAAATGCAGGCCGAAGCAACCGGCAGCGCGCCGCCGCTCGCCAGCACTCCGGAAGAAAAGCCCGCCGAACCGCTGGCAGAGCTGGGCCTCACCCCTGCGCCGGCAACCGGGAAGCCGGAAGCGCAAAAGCCTGCGGCGAACCTGCCGGGACAAACCGTACCGGATTTGAAGCCCGATCCGAATCTGGACGCGCCGATGGACCGGGAGCGGCGCTAGTTGGCGCGTTTATGGCAGACGGTCCCGTCGGCCTTGTTGGCTTTACTGGTTCTTGCGCAATGCAGCGCTGGCGAATCTCCGCCTGATCCGCTACAGGTCAAGCCCCGCATCCAGCTCATGACAAGCCTGCCTCTGGTGTGGGGCGACGGTGCCTCGATGGAATCGATCCTCACCGGTGGGTCGGAACCGGCGCCGATCTACCGCTATTGGCAGCAAAAATATGAGATTGCGGCGGTCGACAGTCTGGAAAATCTTGCCGTGCAAGATCCAGATATCGTCATCCTGGCCCAGCCGCGCGCCATGGATCCTGCCGATCTGACCGATCTTGACGCCTGGGTCCGAGCGGGTGGTGCCGTCATCATCCTCACCGACTCCGATCTGGTCTGGCCGTCCCGGCTGCCGCTCGGCGATCCACGCAGACCGCTGGCCAGCGGGTTCCTGTCGCCGCTGCTCGGTCACTGGGGTCTGGCACTTGTCGGTGTCGCCGGAAATAGCGCAGAAGTCGTAAACCTTCGCTTTGGTGACGATGTTTTCACCAGCGTGGGAGTTGGCAAGCTGGAGCCGGAAAGGGCGAGCGAGGCGTCGGACGTGAACTGCGACTGGAGCACGGCCGATTTTATCGTCCAATGTTCGGTTGGGCAGGGGCGGGCGACAATCGTTGCCGATGCAGATTTTCTCAATGCGGCGCTCTGGCCGGAAGCGGCCCGCCAGTCACCGCAGAAAAGCGGCGCTGTGCGGTTCATTGATGCTCTCGTGAAGGAGCAAGTCGATGCCGATGATCGCGGGAAATAGAGATATGGCGCGCGATTCCGGACAGCAGGTGCAGATGCCCAGATTGGTGGTCAGATTGGCGGAAATTTAAATATAGGAATTACAGCAGGTTAGTAGACGCTTCCCATAATATCCCGTAAAAAACCCTTTTATCCCAAGCTCACCCCTGTTAGCAATTATTTGTTATCGGGGTATTCTTCCTGTCCGGATTCTAATTTTCGGAAAGGCGCTGGAAAACGCACTTCTGGAGCGGGAAGAGCATTGGCCCCGGTTCGGATAAGGGATTTCCACGGTGTCAGTTGCATATGCATATTCAGGCTCTGCAATATCAGCGATAGACGACAAGGGTCGTCTTTCGGTTCCCGCATTTCTGCGCAAAAATCTGGTGGAAAGCAGCGATGGCCGGACGCTCTGCCTTGGCACTCATGAAAAATGGGATTGTCTGGTCGGCTTCGGTCTGAGCCGCAAATCCGATATGCTCGCCGAAATCGACAAGCAGTGGGAAGCGGCAATCACGCGCGGCGAAAGCTTCGACAAGGACGCTGCCGGTGCCCGGAAATTTTCTTCGTTGCAGGACCTGAGCTTTGATGCCAGCGGCCGCTTCATCCTGCCACCGCAACTGCGGGACCTCGGTAATCTTGATGGCAATGTCCTGTTTCACGGCATTGGTACGACCTTCTGTCTGTGGAACCCGCAGACCCTGCTCGACACAACCGACGATGTGCCGGTCGACCGCCGTCTGGTCGAATTTCATCTGAAAGAAGCTGGCGAAAAAAGCGGAGGGAAACAGAAATGACCCCCGCTTCAGCCGCACGCCATGTTCCTGTCCTGATCGACGAAGTGATCGACGCACTCGCCATTATCCCCGGCGAGACGCATGTTGACGGTACGTTCGGTGCCGGCGGTTATAGCGCCGCGATGCTGGAAGCGGGCGCGCATGTGCACGCTTTTGACCAGGACCCGGATGCGATTGCCAGCGGCCAGAAAATGGTCGACGAGACCGAGGGAAAGCTGACCCTCCACCATGCCCGCTATTCCGAAATGGCCGAGATATTGGTCGGTGACGATATTGCAGGTGTCGCGCTGGACATCGGCGTGTCGTCGATGCAGCTGGATCAGGCCGAGCGCGGATTTTCCTTTCAGAAAGATGGTCCGCTCGACATGCGCATGGCCCGTGATGGCGAAAGCGCAGCCGATTTTCTCAACGAAGCCGAAGAAGAGATGATCGCCGATGTGATCTATCGCTATGGCGAAGAGCGCCGGTCACGGCGAATCGCCAAGGCTATTGTCGAAGCACGGCCGCTGACCCGTACGTCCGAACTGGCACGAGTGGTCCGAAAAGCGCTGGGATTTCGCGCTGGCGACAAGAAGGATCCGGCGACCCGGACCTTTCAGGCGATCCGTATCCATATCAATCGCGAACTGGGCGAACTCGAAGACGGATTGGCTGCGGCAGAAAAAATGTTGCAGCCCGGTGGTCGTCTTGCGGTTGTGACATTCCACAGCCTCGAAGATCGCATTGTCAAAAATTTCTTGCGGGACCGCAGCGGACAGAAGTCTGCCGGTTCCCGTCATCTACCCCAGGTTAACGAGACACGGCCGGCACCCACCTTTCATAAACCAGCCAAAGCGGTGCGTCCGGCCGGGGCGGAGCAGGCTCTTAATCCCCGGGCCCGCTCCGCCACCCTGAGATCGGCAGTGCGCACAGACGCGCCTGCCGGCGACGGTGACGGACAGTGAAGCTGGCGATCAAGCGCCTCGAAGGCATGGGATGGCTCGCCCTGGTTTTTCTGGTGGCGATTTTGCTTTATCCGCTCTCGCTCAGCGTCGCGACCTTGCGCAGCGATCTTGCGCGCACCGATCACAAGATCGTCGAGATCAAGAAAGATATCCGCTATCTGGAAACGGAATTCAGCGCGCGCGCCAATCTGCGTCAACTGGAGGACTGGAACAAACTGGAATTCGGCTATGCCTCGCCGCAGGCCTCGCAATATCTCGATGGCGAGCGCGCACTTGCCAATCTGGGCGGCAAGGACTTGCGCAAGCCGGTACAGGTTGCCGTGATCAGTTCGATGGAAGGCATCAGGCCGGCTGGCATTATCGGTTCGGTCTTCGGAACCGCCAAGGCGCAAGACCGCAATGCCGACGGCAGCGCCATTGGTAGCAATCCCGGTCTCGCCACCACCGTGAGGGATTCCGGACCCGCCCAGGGTCTGGGGGGCGCGCAGGCTCGCACCACTCGCGTCGCACATATGGAAGAAAAACTGCTCGACGACGGGCTTGTCCGCGATCTCGGACGAAAGGCAATTGCTGAAAAAATCGAAAGCATGGCCGAATGACGACACTTCTGGCCAACAGCAAGAAGGTGCAATTTTCGGGAAAAGCCAAGGAAATAACCGCGAGTGCTCATTTTCGGCTGATGATATTGCTGCTGGTGTTTCTGGCTGCCTTCACGATTATCGTCGGGCGGCTGGTCAGCCTCACGATATTGGAAGATGCGACACCCTATCGCGCATCGAGCAGTGCCTTCATTCCACCGCGTGGCGATATTGTCGACCGCAACGGCGTGCCGCTGGCCCGGACGATATTGGGCTATGCGGTTCGCGTGGTACCCGCCCGGGTACTGGGTGATAAAAAGACGTTGGCGCGCCAGCTATCCTCGATTTTTCCGGACACCAGCGCAGCCTATTTTCTCGAGAAGCTCAGCGGATCCCATCCTACCTATCTTCGCCGCAGGGCGCTCCCCGAAGAGGTGAAGCAGATCCATGCGCTGGGTGAGATCGGTATCGAATTTCCCCGGGAGGACGAGCGGCTCTATCCACAGCGTGAACTGGCGGCCCATGTGCTGGGTTATGTCGACGCTGACGGCAAAGGTGTGATGGGTATGGAGCGGGCGCTCAACGACCGCCTTCTCGATGAGAAATTGCGCGGCACGCCATCAATATTGTCGATCGATAGCCGGGCCCAGGCAGCGCTGGAAAGCGAGCTTCAGGACGCCATGATCATGACCGAAGCGCGCGGCGCAGCGGGAATCATCCTGGATGTCCAGACCGGAGAAGTCATGGCGCTTGCCTCGCTACCGCTATTTGATCCGAACAAGATCCGCCGGGCATCGATGAAGCACCAGAATAATGAAGTGACCCAGAGCGTGTTCGAACTGGGGTCTACGTTCAAGCCCCTGACCATTGCTGCTGCGCTCGACGCCGGTACGGTTACTGATCTGGCCGTGCGCTACAATGCGATGGAACCGATCAAGGTCGGGGGCTTCACGATCAAGGACGACCATAGCCAGGGGCGCTATCTGAACGTGCCGGAAACACTGGTGCACAGTTCCAATATCGTCACCGCGCGGATCGCCGACAATCTTGGCCAGGAAGCGATGGAAAATATGTTCCGGCGTCTCGGTTTTGACGAACGGCCGCATATCGAACTGTTTGAGAGAGGCCATCCGCTGTGGCCGCGCAACTGGGGCAGGGTCACCAATATGACCGTCGCTTATGGACATGGAATTGCCGTCACCCCGCTTCATCTCGCCAGCGCCTATGCGGCGATGGTCAATGGCGGCATCTGGCGTCCTGCGACTTTGCTCAAAGTGGAGCCGGGCGAGGAAGCCAAGGGACGGCGGGTATTCAAGGCGGCAACCAGCGCACGTATGCGGCAGTTATTGCGGATGATTGTTTCGGACGGAACCGGTCGCAAGGCCGATGCACCGGGCTACCGGATTGGCGGCAAGACCGGCTCGGCAGAAAAGCCTTCGGAAGGCGGCTATAACAAGACATCGCTGGTTTCGACCTTTTCTGCGGCCTTTCCGATGGACAATCCGCGCTATGTTGTCATCGCGATGCTTGATGAACCCAAGGGAACCGCTGCAACCTCGTTCCAGCGTACGGCTGGCTGGACCGCCGCGCCGATCGTGCGGAAAGTCGTATCTCGCGTCGGACCGATGCTTGGTGTGATCCCCGATGATCATCGCGATGTCGACGTATCCGAATTGACGCCGCTTCTCTGGAAGCCCAAAACCACAGCCAATGAGCAGAATGATGCGATTGAATAACCTGGTACCAGGAGTGGAAGGCGAGGCCGGCGAGCAGGCCGTCACCGGCTTTGCCATCGATCATCGCAAGATTGCGCCCGGCAATATATTCGGCGCGTTCCGGGGGGCAAAGTTCAACGGCGAAGATTTTATTGAAGCGGCAGTCGCCGCCGGCGCCATAGCCGTGGTCGCGCTTCCCGAGACCGTGGTCGAAGGCGCCGTCCATATTTCCGACGAAGAGCCGCGGCGATTGTTCGCCCGGATGGCAGCGCGTTACTTCACGCCGACACCGGCCCATGTTGCGGCTGTGACCGGTACCAACGGCAAGACATCAATCGCAGAACTGACTCGTCAGCTGTGGCGGATGGATGGCTTTAATAGCGCATCGATCGGAACGCTCGGCGTTACAACGGCCGATGAGCAGGTCAAGACCGGTCTCACCACCCCGGATATCGTCACCTTTCTTTCGAACATGTCTGGTCTGGCCCGCGAAGGGGTCAGTCACGCGATTTTTGAAGCGTCGAGCCACGGCTTGTCGCAATATCGCACCGAAGGATTGCCGGTCAATGTTGCCGCATTCACCAATCTGAGTCGCGACCACCTCGATTATCATGGTGATATGGATAGCTATTTCGAAGCCAAGATGCGGCTGTTTGATGAAGTTGTGGAAAGCGACGGCACCGCTGTCATCTGGGCCGATGACGAGCCCTGGTCCGCTAAAGCGATCCAGCGGGCAAAGGGCCGCGGGCTTGAACTGTTCACCGTTGGAGAACAAGGCGATACGCTGAAGCTGGTATCGCAAACACCGACTCATTTGGGTCAGGTCCTGATGGTCAAGGCGCAGGGCAATACCCACCGCATTTCGCTGCCGCTGATCGGCGCTTATCAGGCCGCCAATATCCTGTGCGCGGCCGCTATTGTGCTGGCAACCGGCGGACAGTTGCAGAATATATTTGACCATATGCAGCGGGTGCAGCCGGTCCGTGGCCGGATGGAGCGGGCGGTGATCACCCGCGCCGGCGCGCCGGTCTATGTCGATTATGCGCATACGCCGGACGCCTTGCGCGCGGCGATCGAAGCCTTGCGGCCGCATGTGACTGGTCAGTTGATCACGATTTTTGGCGCTGGCGGCGACCGCGACAAGGGCAAGCGTCCGGAAATGGGCAAGATTGCCGTTGAAAAGTCCGATCATGTGATCGTCACCGACGACAATCCGCGCAGCGAAGATCCGGCCGCCATTCGCGCTGAAATCATGGCCGGAGCTAGCGGTGCCGAGGAAGTGGCCGATCGCCGTGCGGCGATTGCCAGGGCGATAGAGCTGGCCGGTCCGCAGGACATCATCCTGCTTGCCGGAAAAGGCCATGAACAGGGCCAGATCGTTGGCGACCGCATCATTCCCTTTGACGATGTCGAAGTGGCGAGAGAATGTGCCGGAGCGCAGCCGCTATGAGCGCGCTTTGGACATCAGTCGCCATCGCGGACGCCACTTCAGGCAAGGCCAGCGACGAATTCACCGCCAACGGCGTTGCCTTTGACTCGCGCGAAATCGGCCCCGGCGACCTTTTTGTCGCGCTGAAGGGCGAGCATAGCGACGGTCATCTCCACGTTGAACAGGCTTTTGCTTCCGGCGCTGCTGGCGCCATTGTCAGCCAGCCGGTCGACGGACCCCATATCCTGGTATCCGACACGGCTCGTGCGCTCGACGCATTGGGCAAGGCATCGCGCACCCGCACCGATGCGAAAATTATCGGCGTGACCGGATCGGTCGGCAAGACCGGCACCAAAGAGGCGCTTTATTCGGCGCTCGACCGCTGTTCTTTCGGCAAGGCGCACCGGTCGGTCAAAAGCTATAATAATCATGTCGGGGTTCCGCTCAGCCTGTCGCGGATGCCGGAAGATACGAAATATGGCATTTTCGAAATGGGTATGAACCACGCCCACGAACTGTCGGCGCTGACCCGTCTGGTGCGGCCGCATGCCGCGATCATCACCGCTATAGCGCCCGCCCATATCGGCAATTTTTCCAATGGCGAGGCCGGCATCGTCGACGCCAAGGCGGAGATATTCGAAGGCCTGATGCCCGGCGGGACAGCCATCATTCCGCATGACAGCCCGCATTGTCAGCGGCTGCGGAAAAAGGCGGAACGCCACGCAGAGCATGTGATATCCTTTGGATTTGAAGCCGGAGCCGACGTCCGCGCGATTGATGTGGTTGCCGCGCCCCGAGGCGGCTCGCTGGTCACGGCAAAGCTTGGTGAACAAAGTCTCTGCTTCACGATAGCCGAGGCCGGTCGTCATTGGGTGTCCAATTCTCTGGCCATACTCGCAGCGGTCCGTGCAGTCGGTGGCGATCTCGCGACCACCGGTCTGGCGCTCGCAGAAATGAGCGGTATCGATGGTCGCGGACGTCGCCACCTCGTCTCGCTGAAATCCGGCGGTACAGCGACGGTTATCGACGAGAGCTACAATGCCAATCCGGCATCGATGAAAGCGACGTTACAACATTTTGCCAGCGAAGCCTGCGCCGGACAAAAAATCGTCATATTGGGCGCGATGGGCGAACTGGGCGAGCAATCGGCCCGCTATCATACGGCATTGGCGGATGATATTCTGCTCTCCGGAGCCAAAGCGATCATCTTGGTTGGCGACGATATGGCACATACTGCCGCGAAACTCGAACATGGCCTTGATCAGGGCGTGAAAATGTCACATGCGGCAAGTGCTTCGGACGCGCTGACCGAGGTCGCAAAATTGCTCAGCGACGGGGATATCCTTCTGGTCAAGGGTTCAAATTATCTGGGGCTTTCCTCCGCGGTTTCCGCGTTGGCAAGCGGGGAGTATTGATGTTTTATTTACTGGCCCAATGGCTTGAATTCGAAGGTATTTTCAACGTTTTCCGGTATCTGAGCTTTCGCTCGGGTGCCGCTATATCGACGTCGCTTTTCATCGGTCTGTTGATCGGCCCCAAGTTCATCAACATGCTGCGCATGCGGCAGGGCAAGGGACAGCCGATCCGCGAGGACGGTCCGATCACCCATCTGAAAAAAGCCGGAACGCCTACCATGGGCGGTCTGATGATCCTTATTTCGGTGGTGACATCGCTGCTGCTGTGGATGGATCTCAGCAATATGTTCGTCTGGGCTTGCATTTTCGTCACGCTCGGCTTTGGCGCGATCGGTTTCATGGATGATTATGACAAGGTCCGCAAAGCGAGCCACAAGGGCATTCCCGGCCGGGTCCGGCTGTTGCTCGAATTCATCATCGCCGGTTTCGCCACCTGGTTGATCGTCCAGCAAATCGGCACCAGCCTTTATGTGCCCTTCTTCAACGACGTGCAGATCGACCTCGGCTATTTCTACATCCCCTTCGCGATGTTCGTGATCGTCGGTGCCGGCAATGCGGTCAATCTGACCGACGGGCTGGACGGTCTTGCCACCATGCCGGTGGTGATTGCCAGCGCTACCTTTCTGGTGCTCGTCTATCTGTCCGGTAACGCGGTGTTCTCCGAATATCTCGGCATTCCTTTTGTTCGCGGAGCAGGGGAGCTGGCAATTTTCTGCGCCTGCGTGATCGGCGCCTGCCTTGCTTTCCTGTGGTTCAATGCGCCGCCAGCCGCAGTGTTCATGGGTGATACCGGCAGCCTGGCCCTCGGCGGCGCGCTTGGCGCGATTGCCGTTTCCATCCATCATGAAATCGTGCTGGCGCTGGTCGGCGGGCTGTTTGTGCTCGAAGCCGTATCGGTGATTGTTCAGGTCTTTTTCTTCAAACGCACCGGACGCCGCGTCTTTCGAATGGCACCGATCCACCATCATTTTGAGCAGCTTGGCTGGTCCGAATCCACCATCGTGATCCGTTTCTGGATCATCTCTCTGGTGCTCGCACTCGCCGGATTGGCGACGTTGAAACTCAGATGATTGTCTCATCCGCCTTTGCCGGAAAGCGCTATGCCATTCTTGGACTGGCCCGGTCCGGCATGGCGGTGCTGGAAAGTCTGCATGCCAGCGGAGCGCAATTGCTCGCCTGGGACAATCGCGAAGAATTGCGCGACAGCGTTGCCGACAAGGCGCTTATCGCCGATCCGCTGGAAAGCGATCTGACCGGCTATGAGGCGATTGTCGTCTCTCCCGGCGTGCCGCTCAACAATCACCCGATCGCGCAAAAGGCAAAGGCCGACGGCGTCCCGATCATCGGTGATATCGAATTATTCGCCCAGGCGCGATCAGAGCTGCCGGCGCACCGGGTGGTCGGCATCACCGGCACCAACGGCAAATCGACGACGACTGCTCTGGTCCACCATATATTGCAATATGCTGGCGTTCCGTCAGTGATGGGCGGCAATATCGGCGTACCGATCCTGTCGCAGGAACCGCTGCCCGAGGGCGGTGTCTATGTGCTGGAACTGTCCAGCTACCAGATTGACCTGACCAACAGTCTCGACTGCGATGTCGCGCTGCTGCTCAATATCAGCCCCGACCATCTCGACCGCTATGACGGCTTCGACGCTTATGCTGCCGCAAAAGCGCGTCTGTTCGATATGCTGGGGTCCGGTCACAGCGCAATCTTCGCCAGCGATGATGAAAAGACCCAATTGGCCTTGCACGGCCTGCGCGATCTCGGCCGGGTGCAGAATATCTTCGACACCAGTGCGGTCGAGCTTGCCGGACAACCGGATTGGCCATCGCTGCAAGGGCCGCATAATCTCCAGAATGCCATTGCCGCGATCGCCACGGTCGAGGCTCTCGGCATAACCGAGGATCAATGGCGTCCGGCACTGGCCGCCTTTACCGGCCTGCCGCACCGCATGGAGCGCATCGCCGAAGCCAGGGGCGTATTGTTTGTCAACGACAGCAAGGCAACCAACCCGGCATCGACCGGACCGGCGCTCGGCGCTTATCCGAAAATTCACTGGATTCTCGGCGGCTTACCGAAAAGCGACACGCTGACCGAATGCGAGCCCTTCTACAAAAATGTTGTCCGGGCCTATACGATCGGCGAAGCCGGACCCCTGTTCGGGAAATTGCTGGCCGGTCATGTTCCGGTTGAATCCTGCGAAATGATCCTCACCGCCGTGCAACGCGCCGCTGCCAATGCGCAGCCCGGCGAAGTGATATTGCTGTCGCCGGCCTGCGCTTCGTTTGACCAGTTTCGCGATTTTGAAGCGCGCGGCAATTGTTTCCGCAGCGCCGTCAATTCGGTGATCGAGAGTGATCTGATCGGAACCGCGAACGGGGAGGCAACAAGATGAGCGCATCTGAACAAGAAACCGGTCCTGCACATCCGCTTCCCGAAATTTCCGCTGCGCTCAAGAAGAAGCGCTTCCAGTTGCAATCGCGGTTCGGACGCAGCGACCGCTCGCCGCTGGCAATCTGGTTCTGGGAACTTGACCGGGTGCTGCTCGGGCTGATCCTGACGCTGGTCGCGATCGGATTGATCGCAGTCGCTGCGGCGTCACCGGTCACCGCGCTCAAGCAGAGCACTGCAGCGGTCACGATCGAACCGCTCTATTATTTTTACCGCCAGCTCGGCTGGGTTGTCATCGGCGTTCCAGTGATGCTGGTGGTCTCGATGCTCCCGAAGGAACAGGCCCGGCGCTTCGCTATTCTGGCGGCGGTCGCGGCCGTCATATTGCTGTTTCTGGTTCCGGTTTTCGGGAAATCCGTCAACGGGGCCCAGCGCTGGATCGGCTATAGTTTTGCCACGATCCAGCCCGGCGAGTTTCTCAAACCGCTTTACGCGGTGACGCTGGCCTGGCTGCTGTCGCTCAGGATCAAGGATCCGGCGCTGCCGGTGATTTCACTGTCCGTGATCCTGACGGCGATCATCGCCATTTTGATGATGATGCAACCCAATCTCGGCGAGACCATATTGATCTGCGGCATCTGGTTCGCGGTGATGACCGTCTCCGGACTTTCGGCCCGCCTGATCGCGGGGATCGGTATCGGCGGCGTTGGCGGTCTGGTCGGAGCCTATTTCCTCTATCCCGTGGCAACCCAGCGGATCAACGCGTGGCTGTTCGGCGGCGGTGAATTCGACCAGGTGATGTTTGCCCACAAGGCCCTTACGGGCGGGGGGTTGCTCGGCACCGGCCCTGGACTGGGTACGGCCAAGTTCAAACTGCCCGAGGCGCATACCGACTATATTTTCTCGGTGATCGGCGAAGAATTCGGCCTCCTTGCGTGCATGGCGATCGCGCTCGTCTATCTCGCGATCGTTGTCCGTGTGTTTCTTCGTCTGCTCGACGAAGAGGATAATTTCATCATTCTCGCCGTAACCGGCCTGACCGCCCAATTTGGTGGACAGGCGCTGATCAACATGGCGGTGAATCTGCAGCTCTTCCCGTCCAAGGGCATGACTCTGCCGTTCATCAGCTACGGCGGCTCGTCGATTCTCGCCTTGTGTATCGGTGTCGGACTTTTGCTCGCATTTACGCGGCGAAACCCGTATCTTGACCGCTCACAATATGTCTCGGCCTGGCCCGAGCGGGAACGGATAGCGGTATGAGTTTTTCGAAACATTATGTTCTGGCGGCTGGCGGTACCGGCGGCCATATGATCCCGGCCTATGCACTGGCCAGGGAACTGGTCCTGCGCGGGCATCGGGTGGCGATGATCACCGATGAGCGCGGCGAAAAAATACCCGGCATGGTTGACGAGGCGCAGGTCCATATCCTGCCCGCCGGCCGGATTACCAAGAATCCGCGCAGCTGGGTCGGCGGAACCCGCGCCATTCTGAAAGGTCGCCGGATGGCGATGCAGCTTTATGACACATTCCAGCCATCGGCGGTTGTCGGCTTTGGCGGCTATCCCGCCTATCCCGCCTTGCTTGCCGCGAACAGCAAGGACATCCCGACGATCGTGCACGAGCAAAATGCGGTTCTCGGCCGGGTCAACCGGCTGGCCTCGCGTTCGGTCAATGCCATCGCCACCGCCTATCCCGATGTGTTGCGGATCAAGCCGAAATATCAGGACAAGGTCCATCTGGTCGGCAACCCGGTGCGCGAGGAAGTCGTTGCGCTGCGGTCCGAGCTTTATCCCATTTTGTCGGAAGACGGCATCTTCCGCGTTCTGGTGACCGGCGGCAGCCAGGGTGCTTCCATCCTTTCCGATGTTGTCCCCGATGCCATGGCAATGCTGCCGATGCATTTGCGCCGCCGCCTGCAGATTACCCAGCAATGCCGCGAGGATGATATCGAGCGGGTGCGCGCGAAATATGCCGAACATGATATTCCGGCGGAACTGGCGACCTATCTGCCGGATCTGCCCGAGCGGCTCGGTTGGGCGCATCTGGTAATTGGTCGGGCAGGGGCCTCGACGATTGCCGAACTGACCACCGCAGGTCGTCCTGCGATCCTGATTCCCTTGCCAAGCGCGATGGACGATCACCAGACTTATAATGTCAGAGAAATGGTCGCTGCCGGCGGTGCGCGGTCGATCCCGCAGTCGCGCTTCTCTTCCAAGGAACTGGCCAAGCAGATGCAGAAAATGGCGCTGCAGCCCGGTGCACTGGAAAATGCTGCGCGTTTCGCAGCGAAATGCGGTCGGCCGGAGGCCGTCAATGATCTCGCCGATCTGGTCGAAAGCATCGGCACATCGCCGCTCGGAAATACGATGAAAGCAGAAAAAGAAATGCCGCAAAGGCTGACGGCCCGCAAGGAAGCACTGGCAAAGGATAGCGTGCAGTGAAGGGTGTTGGCACTGATATCGGGACAATCCATTTCGTCGGTATCGGCGGCATCGGCATGTCCGGCATTGCCGAGGTCATGCACAATCTTGGCTACCAGGTGCAGGGCAGTGACATTGCCGAGGGCTATGTCGTCGAAGGCCTGCGAGCCAAGGGTATTGATGTGAAAATCGGCCATAGCGCGGGCAATGTCGAAGGCACCGCCGTGGTGGTTACATCGACAGCGGTCAAACGCGGCAATCCGGAAGTGGAAGCGGCGCTGGCCAGTCGGATCCCATTGGTGCGACGAGCGGAAATGCTGGCCGAGCTGATGCGGCTGAAATCGACCATCGCGATCGCCGGCACCCATGGCAAGACGACCACCACCTCGATGGTCGCGGCGATGCTGGACGCTGGCGGCATAGATCCGACGGTGATCAACGGCGGCATCATCAACCAATATGGCTCGAACGCCCGGCTTGGCGCAGGCGAGTGGATGGTGATCGAGGCCGACGAAAGCGACGGCAGCTTCCTGCGGCTCGACGGTACGATCGCGGTCGTCACCAATATCGATGCCGAGCATCTCGATCATTATGGCAGCTTCGACAAGATCAAGGACAGCTTCCTCGAATTTGTCGAGAATGTTCCCTTTTACGGCGCGGCGATCCTGTGCATCGATCATCCCGAGGTCCAGGCATTGTTACCGCGTATCCGCGACCGGCGGATCATCACATATGGTTTCTCCGCCCAGGCCGATGTCAAAGGCGTCAATGTCACGCCATTTTCCGGTGGCAATCGTTTTGACGTCGATGTCCGCGATCGCGACGGCGGGACCAGAAGGATCACGGGTATCGAATTGCCGATGCCGGGCCGGCACAATGTCCAGAACGCGATCGCCGCCGTGGCGGTTGGTCTGGAAATGGGCATCGGCGACGAACAGATCGCCAAGGGCTTCGACCATTTCGGCGGCGTCAAGCGGCGCTTCACCAAGGTCGGCGAAGTCGACGGCGTGACCATCATCGACGATTACGGCCATCATCCGGTCGAAATCCAGGCGGTGCTGTCGGCGGCGCGCGAAGGCGCGCAAGGCCGCGTGATCGCCGTGGTCCAGCCGCATCGATTTACCCGCCTGCGCGACCATATGGAAGAATTTCAGGGTGCCTTCAATGACGCCGACATGGTGTTCGTGACGCCGGTCTATGTGGCTGGCGAAGACCCGATCGAAGGCATTGACAGCGACGCTCTGGTCGAAGGCTTGAAAACCCGTGGCCATCGTCTCGCGGAAACGGTCGCGGACCAGCAACATCTGGCACGGCGACTGGCTGAAGAAGCGCAACCCACGGATATGATCATCTGCCTCGGGGCAGGGGACATCACCAAATGGGCAGCCGGGCTCGCGGATGGTATCACGGAGGCGCGCAAATGAGCCGGTCTCTGTTCCTTTTTATCCAGAATTTGTCCCTGTGTCCGTTCGTCCTGAGGTTGTCGAAGGACGCCTCCAGACGAGACGTGCACTTCGACAAGCTCAGTGCGAACGGTTTTGCTCGCCGGGATGCGCTCCGATGAACGCGGTCGCCACCATACCCGAAGTCCGCGGCAAGCTGACCAAAGGCGCTGCTTTGGCCCCGCTCGTCTGGTTCAAGAGCGGCGGGCCAGCGCAATGGCTGTTCGAACCGAAAGATAGTGACGATCTGCAGCAGTTCCTTCGCGACCTCGATCCGGCAATTGCCGTCTGGCCGCTCGGACTGGGGTCCAACCTGATCATCCGAGACGGAGGCATGCCGGGCGTTGTAGTGCGCCTCGGCAAGGCCTTTGCCGCAATTCAAGCCGACGGAATGACGCTCAACTGTGGTGCCGGTGCGCCGGGAATTTCAGCGGCCAGCAAGGCCCGCGACCATGGCATTGCCGGGTTGGAATTCTTGCGCGGCATACCCGGCACGATCGGCGGCGCTGTCCGCATGAATGCTGGCGCTTATGGCCGCGAAGTCTGCGACATATTGGTGAGCGCGGATGTCGTGCTGCGCAACGGCGATCTGGCGACGATTCCGCTCGCCGACATGGGGTTTAGCTACCGCCATTCTGGCTTGCCGGACGGATCGATTGTTGTCAGCGCCGAATTTGTGGGAGAGGCCGGCGACCCCGAAATCATCGGTGCCGAGATGAAGCGGATTGCCGACGAGCGCGAGGCTTCGCAACCGCTGCGGTCGAAGACAGGCGGCTCGACGTTCAAAAATCCCGACGGTAAAAAAGCGTGGCAACTGGTCGACGAAGCCGGATGCCGCGGCCTGCAGATCGGCCAGGCGCAGGTTTCCGAAAAGCACTGCAACTTCCTGATCAATCTTGGCGGTGCGACATCCGCGGATATCGAAGCGCTTGGCGACGAAGTGCGCAAGCGGGTAAAGACGCATTCGGGCGTCGAACTGCATTGGGAAATTCAGCGAGTAGGTAATCAATCGTGACCGCCAAAGACAAAAAGAGCCTTCACATCGCTGTCCTGATGGGCGGCTGGTCCGCCGAACGCGAAGTATCGCTGAGCAGCGGCAATGGTATCGCCGATGCGCTTGAGAAAAATGGCCACAAGGTGACCCGCGTCGATATGGATCGCAATGTCGCACAAGTGCTGACCGCGATCCGGCCGGATGTGGTGTTCAACGCGCTGCACGGTGTGCCCGGTGAAGATGGCAGCGTGCAGGGCATGCTCGATCTGATGCAGATCCCCTATACCCATAGCGGACTCGCCACGTCGGTAATCGCGATCGACAAGGAACTGACCAAGCAGCAGCTGGTCCCCGCAGGCATCCCGATGCCCAAAGGCAAAATCGTCTCCAGCGCCAGCCTTTACGAGGCCGATCCCCTGCCTCGGCCCTATGTCCTGAAACCCGTCAACGAGGGTTCCTCCGTTGGCGTCGCAATCGTGACCGATGACAGCAACTACGGCAATCCGATCGGCCGCGACGTTACCGGTCCATGGCAGGAATTTGACGAACTGCTCGCCGAGCCTTTCATCAAGGGTCGCGAACTGACAACAGCCGTTCTCGGCGGCAAGGCGCTGTGCGTGACCGAATTGAAAACCGCGCAGGGCTTCTATGATTATGCCGCCAAATATACCGAAGGCCTGACACAGCATGTCTGCCCCGCCGACATTCCCGCAGATATTGAAAAATTATGTCTCGACTATGCGCTTCGCGCCCATCAGGTTCTGGGATGCAAGGGAACGTCGCGCACCGATTTCCGGTGGGATGACGAGCAGGGCGCTGCCGGCCTGTTCGTGCTGGAAACCAATACCCAGCCCGGAATGACGCCGCTCAGCCTGGTGCCCGAGCAGGCAAAACAGGCCGGAATCAGCTATGAACAGCTGGTCGAGATAATCGTGAGAGAAGCGCTATGACAGCTACCCGCAAACGCAACAACAGCCAGGCCAGGGGCAAGCCGCGCAAACAGGCGAAACGCAAGGTTCGGCAGGTCTCGGTTTTCGACAAGATATTGCGCGCCATGCCCGTCACCGAAGAACAGGTGCAAAAGGGCCTGACCTGGGGGCTGGTGGCCGTGTTCATTCTCGGCGCCTATAGCGTTGCCCATTATTCCGGCATCAACGACCGGATCAAGACCGAGGTCGCAGAAGCTGTCGGCAATGCCGGCTTCGAAGTAAAAAGGGTCGAGGTCACCGGTGTCAACCGCATCGACGAACTGAAAGTCTACGAAATCACCCTGGCGCAGAAAGACCGTTCGATGCTGCTGGTCGATATTGACGAAGTGCGCGAGGATCTGCTGTCCAACGGCTGGATTAAGGACGCCCGGATTTCGCGGCGGCTGCCCGACACGCTCATTGTCGATATTGTCGAGCGCGAGCCCGTGGCCGTGTGGCAAAATCAGGGCAAGCTCTCGCTGATCGACAAGACCGGCTACCCGCTGGAAGAAATCGTCAAGGAAGAAATTCCCGACCTGCCGGTGATCGTCGGCAAGAAAGCCAATCTGAAATTTTCCCAGCTGGACTCGTTGCTCGACGTCGCGCCCGCGCTTCGCCCGATGGTGACTGGTGCGAGCTGGATCGGCAACCGGCGCTGGGATCTGGAATTTGACAGCGGCGAAACGCTGGCGCTTCCCGAAGGGGAGGAGACGGCATCAGCGGCTCTGCTGAATTTCGCGCGGATGGATGGCATCAACCGACTGCTTGGCCGCGGGGTCGTTCATTTCGACCTGCGCGATGCCGAGCGCGCCTATCTGCGGATGCCGCCGAAAGAAGAACCGGTAGATCCGGATAGTTGATAGACCGGATTGCGGACTGGATGATGATAATGATCGAGGTGAAGGAATAGGCTCATGGCAGCACGGGTAGAAAAAATCTTCACATCGCTGGATATTGGTTCGTCGAAAATTTCGGCGATGATAGCCGGGCGGATGGACAATGGCGAACTGACCGTATTGGGCACCGGTCATCATGCCAGCAAAGGCGTGAAACGGGGCTATATCGCCGATACCGAGACGACCGAGACGGACGTCCGCGCCGCGGTGGAACAGGCCGAGCGCATCGCCGGCACCAATATAGATGATGTCTGGGTCAGCTTCTCGGCTGGCGGTCTGCAGAGCATGCTGACCTCGGTTGAAACCGAACTGGGTGGTCACCGGATCGAACAGGAAGATATCGATCTGCTGCTTGACGCGGGCCGCAACAGCATCGACCCCAAGGGCAAGATGGTGCTGCATGCCCAGCCGGCGCTCTATACGCTCGATGGGCTGAACGGCGTGAAGAAACCGAAGGGACTGCACGCCGATCGTCTCGGCGTGGATATCCATGTCATTCTCGCTGAAGCCTCGCCGGTCCGCAATATCGAGATGAGTGTGCGCGGCGCGCATCTCAATGTCAGGTCGATCGTCGCTTCGCCGATTGCGGTCGGCAACGCCTGCCTGTCCAGAGAAGAGCGCGAGCTTGGCGTGGCGCTGGTCGAAATGGGCGCTGAAGTGACCAATGTCTCGCTCTTTGCCGGTGGCATGCTGGTCGGCTTGAAGACACTGCCTTACGGTGCCGCCGACATTACCGACGATATCGCCTCCTCCTTTGGCTTGCGACGCGCGCAGGCCGAGCGGATTAAATGTTTCTATGGTTCGGCCACCACCAGCCCGCGCGACAATCATGATGTGATCAATCAGGATCTCGACAATAATGCCGAAGTCAACGAGGAAGACGGCCGGATCACCCGGGCGCAGCTGATCGCCGTTATCCGGCAACGGCTCGACCATCTGATCGGTGAAATCGGCCGGTCACTCAAGGAGCTGGGCTTTACCGGTCCGGTGGGCCGGCAGGTCGTCCTGACCGGCGGCGGAGCCGAGCTCAAGGGCATCGCCGATTATGCCCAGTCGGCGCTGGGACGCACGGTGCGCATCGGTCGCCCGACGGGGCTGAGCGCGCTTCCGGAAGCGCATAGCGGTCCGGCCTTTGCCGGTCTCGCGGGACTGGCGCTCTATGCGTCACAGGAACCGGTTGATCTGCGCTTCATGTCAAGAAGCCACCAGAATGTTCACAAATATGGCGGATCAGCAGTAATCGGACGGCTTATGTCGGCGATCCGCGGAAATTTTTAGTAAATTGACGAAAATAAATTAACTTTTCGGGTGATTCCGGCGGGAAATTTGTGCAAAGCGTTAAACAAATATTACAGCACGATAAAATGTCTCGGGAGACAGTGAGATGAGTATCAATATTGGCCCACCGGAAGTCGAAGAGCTGAAGCCGAAAATCGCGGTTATCGGTGTCGGCGGCGCAGGGGGCAACGCTATTGCCAACATGATTGCCGCACAGGTTGAAGGCGTTGATTTCATCGTCACCAACACCGATGCGCAATCGCTAAACAGTTCTACCGCCGAACGGCGTATCCAGCTCGGCCCCGATATTACGCAGGGTCTGGGTGCGGGATCGCGTCCCGAAGTCGGTCGTGCAGCCGCCGAGGAAACCATTGATCTGGTCGAGCAGGCTCTGGACGGCACGCATATGTGCTTCATCGCTGCCGGCATGGGCGGCGGTACCGGTACCGGTGCAGCCCCTGTGATCGCAAAAGCGGCACGCGACCGCGGCATTTTGACCGTTGGCGTAGTGACCAAACCATTCACTTTCGAAGGCACACGCCGGATGAAAGCGGCCGAAGCTGGCATCGAAGAGCTGCAGAAGAATGTCGACACGTTGATCGTCATTCCGAACCAGAATCTGTTCCTTGTCGCCAATCCGAACACGACCTTTAAAGAAGCGTTCCTGCTCGCTGACGAAGTGCTGCAGCAGGGCGTTCGCGGCATTACCGATCTGATGGTAATGCCGGGCCTGATCAACCTCGACTTTGCCGACGTGCGCAGCGTGATGCACGAAATGGGTCAGGCAATGATGGGTACGGGCGAAGCGGAAGGCGACGGACGTGCGCTGGAAGCGGCAGAAAAAGCCATTGCCAATCCTTTGCTCGACGGCGTGTCGATGCAGGGTGCCAAGGGCGTTATCGTCTCGATCACCGGTGGAGAAGACATGCGCCTTATGGAAGTCGACGAAGCCGCCAATCATATTCGCGAGCTGGTCGATCCGGACGCCAATATCATCTGGGGCAGTGCATTTAACCCGAATCTCGACGGGCGTATCCGCGTTTCGGTTGTCGCCACCGGCATCGATAGCGAAGGCAGCCGTTCGTCATCCGCACCATCGGCGTCTTTCGCCATGAGCAGCCCGGTCAGCAAATCGGAAGACACGCCGGCTCCATCCACTTTCGCCTCGTCCATTTCCAGCGACGAGAGCGTAGAGGAAGCCGCCCAGGAAGCTGAAATCGCATCCGCACCGGTTCCCGATATCGAGCAGGAAGCAGAAGTCGAAACCGAAGCCGAAGCCGAGCCAGAACGCTCTCCCGCTCCTGTCGCGACCTATGGCGATGACGATGATCTGGGCGCAACGCCGTCCTTCGCATCGCTGACGCCCGGGATTGCCTCGACCGGTTCCGCTCCGGAAGAGGATGAGCTGATTCTTGGTGATGATGCCATCCAGCCTGAAGAAGACGCGGCTCCTGCCGCCAGCCAGGCACCGCCGGCACCGCGCGTTGCTACCGGTGGCGGGACGCTGTTCGAACGGATGTCCAATCTGACCCGTGGTGGATCAAAAGGGGACGAAGCCGATGAAGGCGAGGAAGATAAATCCCGCGATCCGCTCGATATTCCGCGTTTTCTGAACCGTCAGAATAATCAGTAAATTCCGGTTTCGGCCGAGCGGGCTGATCGGCTAATGGGGCGGCGCGAGGGAGTTTGTCTTTCGCGTGCCACCATTGGCCTTGCCGGATTGCGGGAACGATTGATTTCAGGCGCGATCATTCCTTTATGTATCTTGTGAACCAAAAATTGAAAATATTGCTAGCCGTATCGGCGGCGCTTGCGGCTGTTGTTATGCCGCAACTGCCCGCCGTTGCCCAGTCCAGTACCCAGTCCAACAGCGACAATTTGCAGGATGCCCTGCGCCGGATCGCGATTAATTCCAACGATTCCTCGGCGCTGGCCGACGCCGGCCTGGCGGCCCTCGAACTGGGCGACATGCGCGCAGCGATCGGATTTCTGGCCAAAGCGGATCAAATATATTCGACCAGCGGCCGGGTGAAAGTCGGTCTGGGACGGGCGCTGCTGGCAGAGGAAAATCCGTTCGGTGCGATCCGCTATTTTGACCAGGCGGTGGCCAATGGCATAGCCCCGCGCGAAATCGCGGCGGATCGAGGTCTTGCCTATGACCTGATCGGGCGGAACCGGGATGCCCAGAAAGATTATGAGCTGGCGATGCTCTATGGCAGCAATGACGAGTTGACCGGACGCTATGCGGTGTCGCTCGGGATTAGCGGTGACGTCGACCGCGCCGATGCCCAGCTCAATCCCTTGCTGCAGAAAAGCGACCGGGATGCCTGGCGCAACCGGGCTTTCATCTATGCCATGAACGGCAGGAAGAAAGACGCCGAGAATATCGTCGAACAGACGATGGAGCGGCGAATGGCGAAGGCGATCAAGCCTTTTTTTGATCGCATGCCCAAGCTGACCGCAGCCCAGAAAGCGGCTGCCGTCCATTTCGGCCATTTTCCCGCCAGCGAGAATATCGGTGTCGATGTGGCAGCGGTTCAACTGGCATCCAGTCAGGTTGCCCGAAACGGCAATGGAGCGGATGCGGGCCTGATCCCGGTCGGCGAGGCTCTGGGCACAGATGCCAAGCGGCCCCGCGTATTGGCGATGCCCGACAAATCGCCGCGCCGTCGTCCCGGAGCAACCGAGCGGAAACCTTCCGAGCGCGAGATCAGGCGGGCGGCGAAGAAAAAAGAAGCTCAGGCGCTGTCGCAGACAACATCGCCAGTGCCGTCAACCAGTCGCTCATCTCGTTCGACGACCACTGCGAGCAGCAAGCCGGTTCCGGCACCGGAAGCTGTAACGCCTCGGACAATAGAGCCGGAACCAATCAAGACTGCCGAAATCCAGCCCGAAAGAAAAGCGGCTGCACCCGGATTTGCCACCACGCTTGGCGTCAGCCAGCCACCGGTGCTGGTATCGCAAACCCTGGAGCGCAAGGTTGAAATCGCCGGCCGTCAGCCCGATTCTGCGTCAGTCGTCCAGCGGCCTGCGCAAGGTCCTTCCGCAGAGGAAACCAAGACAGGCGGACCGGTTAATCTGATCAATTTCGATCTCGCGCAACAGCGGCCTGCCTCTACCGAGATGGCCGCAGCAGTTCCGGCGTCGCGGCCGCTTGCGGATATTATCAGCGGCATCAATATACCGGATCGCGAAACCAGAAGTGCGGTTGTTCCGGTCGATCTCGACGAAATCGAACCGGCCAAACCACAGCCGAAGATCGTTGCCAAGCCGGTTGAGAAAACTCCGGTCAAACCGAAAGAACCGGCCCATCCGAAACGCTATTGGGTACAGATTGCAACGGGCTCAAATCTCGACGCGCTGAAATTCGACTATCGCCGGATGACAAAAAAGCAGCCGGATATATTCAAGAGCCAGAAGGCATGGACCTCGCCCTGGGGCAGGACCCGGCGACTGGTCGTCGGACCATTTGACGATTTCAAGGCCGCCAAGGCCTTTGAAGCGGATTATCGCAAGGATGGCGGTGACGGCTTTGCGTGGGCCAGCGCCGATGGTGTCGAGGTCAACGAGCTCGGAAAATGACCCAGTTGAAAATTTACGCCAGCGACCCGGCGAACAGCCGGGGGCGGCTGCACGATGAAAAACGCGCTGTTACACGCGGCCCGCGGGACGATTTTCAGCGCGACCGTGACCGTATCATTCACAGTATTTCCTTTCGCCGCCTGCGCCACAAGACCCAGGTTTTTGTCGCGCCCGACGGTGACCATTATCGCGTCCGCCTGACCCACAGCCTCGAGGTTGCCCAAATTGGCCGGACGATGGCGCGGGCTCTGGGTCTCAACGAAGACCTGACCGAGGCGCTCTGCCTTGCCCATGATATCGGCCATCCGCCGTTCGGCCATGCCGGAGAAGATGCGCTGGAAGAAGCCTTGGCGGATTTCGGCGGTTTCGACCATAATGCCCAGACCATCCGGACGCTGACCAAGCTGGAAACACCCTATCCGCGCTGGGATGGTCTCAATCTGACATGGGAAATGCTGGAGGGGCTGGCCAAGCACAATGGACCAGTGGAGCAGCCAACATGGGCGCTGGCCGAGGCCAATGCGGCCAGAGACCTCGATCTGCACAGCTGGCCGTCGCTGGAGGCGCAAATAGCCGCGATTGCCGACGATATTGCCTATGACAATCATGATATTGACGATGGCATGCGGGCAGGTCTGCTGACGCTTGAGCAGCTGCTCGAACTGCCGTTCATAGCCGAGCGGTGGCAGGTGATTTGCGACCGTTTTGATGATGTGCCGCAAGAGCGGTTGCTACCAGAGCTGATCCGCGACCAGATCGGGCTGATGGCCAATGATGTGCTCGATACCACGCAGGAGCGGATCGACCGGATCGGCGTGAAAACGCCCGAGGACGTGCGACAGGCTGGGCAAATGATTGGCGGGTTCTCTGATGCCATGGCGGAAAAGGAACGCACGCTGAAGCGCTTCATGTACGAAAATCTCTATCATCACCCGAAGCAGATGGCGGCAGCGGAAGAGGGCAAGATGATGGTCGGCGATCTGGTGAAAGCCTATCGCGAACAGCCAAACCTGATGCCTGAAAGCTGGGCTGCGGCCTTGCCCGACGACGAACCGGAGCGGATCCGCCATATCGCCGATTTTCTCGCCGGAATGACCGACCGCTATGCCCGTAACCGGCACGGCGAAATCTTTGGCGAGCGCGCGGACCGAAACTGATCCGTCACCCCGGCGAAGGCCGGGGCCCATCCCAATCGGGTGACTCTGACAAAAATTGGTTTGGATAGCAGCCTTCGCTGCTATGACAGCTTATCAACAGACAAAATGCGGGGACCCTGACCATGGCCGAAAAAATCCTGATCGTCGGAGCCACCGGCCTGATCGGCGGACTGCTGACCCGTCAGTTGGTTGACCACGGCAGGGACAAGGGTCTTCATCTGTTGCTGCGCAGACCGTATCGGAAGGATGTCGACAAGGCGAAAATCCATGTCCAGCTGCAGGAAAACTGGCCCGCAACCATCGCGAAGATCAAACCCGATATCGTGATATCCTGCTTGGGATCGACGATGAAAAAGGCCGGCTCGAAAGCGGAATTTGCAGCGGTCGATCGCGATCTGGTCGGAACGGTGGCAGCGGGGGCCAAGGCAGCGGGCGCTAAACAGTTCATTGCCATATCCTCGACCATGGCCGACAGCAGCGCATCGAGTTTCTACCTGAAGACCAAGGGCGAAGCCGAAGACCTGATGCGCGCGCAGAATTTCAACCGCCTCGACATCATCCGCCCCGGCCTGTTGCGCGGCCAACGCGCGAACGACAACCGCCTCGGCGAAAGCCTCGCCATCGCCGCCAGCCCGGTCATGGATTTGTTATTACACGGAAAACTCCGTCGCTTCCGTTCGATTTTGGCCAGCGATGTCGCCGCTGCGATAGTCGCGCTGACAGGGCAAAACGCGCCGGGCGATTTTGTTCATGAAAATGATGCGATCTGGGCAATGGTTTGAATATTCCGAACGCCAAAAAGTCGCAAGAAGACTGACAAAAAGCTGGTCTCCGTCTTTCGCTAGTCCCGCCCCTGACGCGCTTCTGCGCGCAATTTTTGTCCGCTTATTCTTCGTCGAGGACCTTGGTCATGGTTTTGGCAATCTCGTAGCGCTTGCGCCGGGATTGCATGGCAAGCTTGCCGGTATAGAGGCCCTTCAGAAATGCCGTGTCCCATTGCGATAAACCATTTTCGGTCTCTGTCGTGCGTTTGACGGACTGGAACAGATTGAGAATGGATTGCCCTTCGACCGGAGCGCCGCGATCTGGAATGCCCGAGAGAAAGCGCATCGCGATATAGGACGCGAGCCCTTCGAAGGTGAGTCCGTCGATTTTATTGACGTCCACTATCGTCACCCCGGAAACAAAGTCATATTTGATCGATGTTTCGATGCGGGAGTCACCAACCCCGGTTCCTTGGACAATCCGATCGCTATATGGCCTCAAGTCGGAAAGACCGGGGGGCGGGCGCAATGCGCTATCGAGACCGATGGTTCTTCCATCGCTGTTCAACAAGCGGGCGCCGAGCAACATCCTGACCGGCTGGTCGCTGTTCTGGACCGCTTCCCGCTGATCTTTCCCAAAACGGGAAAATAGCGACGGTACTGCCTTTTCCAACTTCGTAACAAAAGCATCGGGGTCGGCGGTCAGCACAACTGCCATATTGGGTTTGCAGCCTTCCGCAGCAACTTCATGGCCGATCGCGATCGTCGTGGATTCGATGATTTTCCTGACCCGGTCAGCATGTTCCGGCTGCCATCCGGTCATTTCGAGGCAGACGGGTACATCCCATCGCGCATATTGGCCGCTGAATTCTGGGATATCCAGCCTGTCGACGAATGATTTTGTGGCTTTTCTGACATCTTGTCCGGTCACCACGATCTGGTCGTCCTGACGCGCTTCCAGTTCCGGTTCGCCGATAGTCTCCAGATTTGCGGCATGGACGGGAGACCCTGCAAAATGGGCGGCGCAAATCAATGTAGCGAATTTTTTCATGGCAGCCTAAAGCCTCCTTGATATCTCTGGATAATTTGGAGGCTAGTCAATTCCTGTTCGCTAGTCAATTTTCGCGACAGGATCATCGCGGGAGATGGATCGCGGCTATCCAGTTCGTTGAGGAAATTATTGACCTGTTGATCGGAAAGACCGGTCTGCCGCCCCTAGGGGATCGGCAAGCTGCGCATGCCAGCCAGATAGACATCAAAGGGCAGGTCACCCTGTCGCCAGGGGGATTGGCGGCCGTTGGTCTGCTTGTTCACCCGAACCGCCGTTTTGCGCATCACCTCGTCGAGCGACTGGCGTTTCCGGATCTCGCGCGCGAAAGCTTTGGCGAAAGGGCTGCCTTTGCCGGGTACGTCCCCGTCCTCGGCGACATTGCCGGGTTCGGTCGAGAATAATAAAATGGCCGAAAGACCGCGCAGATTGCCAAGCTGGGCAAGACCGGATTGGGCATTTCTGATATCGTCCAGGGTAATCGTTTCGGCCTGCCGGCTGGCCCTCGCGATGCTGTGGACCGCCATTTCGCGGGGTGCCGGGTTTTTGGCGAGGGGATTGTTCCGGCACGCATCGACGATGATGATCGCGCCCTTCGCCGCTTCGGTCAATTTCTGCACCATCGCATCGAGCGGGATCAGCGAGACGCCATCGGATGCGAGGAAATAGTTGCGCCCCCTGATCTGGAAGCCGTGTCCGGCATAATAGAGCAGGGCGATATCGTCCGGGCCGAGACTATCCGCAAAGGCCGTGAATTTCTCGTCCCAGTCCTCGACCTGTGGTTCGTTGATCAGGGTGATATGTTCGATCCCGCCCTTCGCCAGTGCCCGCGTTACCAGTTCGGCGTCAGCCAGGGGGTTGGCGAGTAACAAAGCAGCATTTGTATCAATCAGATCGTAATTGGACGCCATCACCAGTGCGCGGGTTTCGGCGAAAGCGGTAGCGGGCGCGATGCTGCACAGCAACAGCAGGCAAAGGGTGAACGATTTTTTCATGGTCATAAGCAAGTCATCATCGCCAAATCCTTCCTGCAACGGCTGTTCCCCCTTGAAATGCACCTATTGCAATGGCTTTAGCTACGATCAGCGTCATAGGCAAATATCCGCCTGATATGGCTATGAAGGACCCGCTGTCAATTTTCCGCACTGCACAACAGAATCATTGACTCCGCCGACATGCTGATCCACTCATAAATCTGCTTTTTGATCGGCGCTTTCGGGCAAGGGTCATGAGGCGTTGCGGGAGAGCGTTTTGCTGTCTCACAGGACTGCAAGGCCGCCGAAGGAGCAACCGCCCCGGAAACTCTCAGGCCAACGGACCGCAACGGCTCGCAAGCACTCTGGAAAGAGAGCGGATGGTCAAGTGACCGGCGTTCCACCGAAGGGGTAAATGGCGTCGGATTTGATCCGGCATGAACGCTCGCCGTTCATCCTGAGCTTGTTGAAGGATGGTTAGCAAGCGCGCTTCGACAAGCTCGGCACGAGCGGAAGTGAAAAGCCATGAAACTCTCAGGTTCCGTGACAGAGGGGGCAGTTTTGCAGGGCTTTGCTGCGGGCTGTCTTCTTGATGTGGAAATATGATGAGTGATAATAGCGAAAATCTGAAACAACTGCCACTCGGCGACTGGCACCGTGGCCTCGGCGCGCGGATGGTGCCGTTTGCGGGCTATGAAATGCCGGTGCAATATGAAGGCGTGATGGCCGAACATATCTGGACCCGGACCGAAGCGGGCCTGTTCGATGTGTCGCACATGGGACAGTTGCAGCTGATCGGCGAGGGCGCAGCCGATGCGCTGGAACGGATTACGCCGGGCAATCTTTCGGCGCTGGCTGCGGGCAAAATCCGCTACACTCTGCTGCTCGCCCAGGATGGCGGGATATTGGACGATCTGATGGTGACCAACATCGGCCGCCATCTTTATCTGGTGGTCAATGGCGCGACCAAGCATGATGATATTGCCTATTTGCGCGAACAGTTGCCGGACAGCCTGACCCTCGAGCATCTGGAGGATGCGGCATTATTGGCGCTGCAGGGACCGAAGGCTGCGGAAGCACTGGCCAGGCTGGACATCGATCCGTTCGAACCGGACTGGCCATTGCCAAATGATCTCCATTTCATGGAAGCGGGTCCGTTTCTGTGGCGCGGCATTCCGCTCGGCATCAGCCGCTCGGGCTATACCGGCGAGGACGGTTTTGAAATCAGCGTGCCGGCCGAACATGCGGTGACACTGGCCGCCGCTCTGACCGAGTTGGACGAAGTGCGCCCGATCGGCCTTGGTGCCCGCGACAGCCTGCGCCTCGAGGCAGGCTTGCCGCTCTACGGTCATGACATGAATGCGGATATATTGCCGGTCGAAGCCAATCTGAACTTCGCCCTGTCCAAGGTGCGCCGCGAAGAAGGCAATTTTGCCGGAGCAGAGCGCGTGCTCGCCCAATATCCCAATAAAGCCGCGAAAAAGCGCGTTGGCCTGTTCGTCGATGGCCGCCAGCCCGTTCGCGAAGGCGCGACCGTGGTAGACGCTGCTGGTGCGATCATCGGCAATGTGACCAGCGGCGGTTTCTCGCCGACGCTCCAGCGCCCGATCGCCATGGCCTATGTCCCGATGGACCTGTCTGAAACGGGAACCCCGATTACCGTCGAACAGCGCGGCAGGAAAATTGCCTGCACCGTCGCCGATATGCCCTTTGTACCGCATAACTATCACCGCAAACCCAAGCCATAGATTGACAGCAAGAGGATACGAGAATGAGCCGATATTTTACCGATGAACATGAATGGGTCGATGTCGAAGGCGACACCGCAACCGTCGGGATTACCGACTATGCGCAGGAACAGCTGGGCGACATTGTGTTTGTCGAAACACCGGAAGTCGGGGCCCAATTGGGCCAGGGCGACGATGCTGCGGTGGTGGAATCGGTCAAGGCCGCGTCCGACGTCTATGCGGCGGTCTCCGGCGAAGTGGTCGAAGTGAACGAAATGCTGGAAGAAGAACCGGCGCTGGTCAATTCATCGGCAGAGGAAGACGGCTGGTTTTTCCGCCTGACCCTGTCGGACAAGAGCGAACTCGACGACCTGATGGACGAGAAGGCCTATCGCGCCTTTGTCGACGAACTGTAGGATTAAATAGCTACTCCCCTTCAGGGGAGGGGTTGGGGTGGGGCCTGTCCTCACTCGCAAATTTGGATGCTGGCATCGAGCCAGCCTCCTCATAACCCACCCCTTTCCCCTCCCTTGAAAGGGAGGGGCGATTGGAAGGAAGAATATAATGCGTTATCTCCCGCTGACTCCTGACGACCGGCAATCGATGCTGGCGACCATCGGCGCGCAATCGGTTGACGATCTGTTTGTCGATGTGCCCGAGGAAGCCCGGCTGAACGGACCGATCGACGGCCTGCCAATGCACGCGGGCGAAATGGCGGTGGAAGCGCATATGAAGGCGCTGGCGAAGAAAAACCACGCTGCCGGCGATATGCCATTCTTCCTCGGGGCAGGGGCCTATCGCCATCATGTTCCGGCCAGCGTCGACCATATCATCCAGCGCGGCGAATTTCTGACCGCTTACACACCCTATCAGCCGGAAATCGCGCAGGGCACGCTGCAGACCCTGTTTGAATTCCAGACCCAGGTCGCGCGCCTGTTCGGTGTCGATGTCGCCAATGCCTCGATGTACGACGGCTCGACCGCTTGCTGGGAAGCAATCACGATGGCCCGCCGGATCACCAAGCGCGGCAAGGCAATCCTGTCTTCGGGCCTACACCCCCATTATGTTTCGGTGGCCAAGACGATGGCCCGATTCACCAAGGACAATCTGTCCTATCAGGCACCGACCCTCGACGCTGCGACCGACGGTCAGAATATGCTCGACCAGATTGATGACGAAACCAGCTGTGTAGTAGTGCAATATCCCGATATACTGGGCCGCATCGGCGATCTCTCCGCCATCGCGGAAAAAGCGCACCAGCATAAGGCCTTGCTGATCGCTGTGGTCACCGAGCCTGTCGCTCTCGGCGCGATCAAATCGCCGGGCGAAATGGATGCGGATATTGTCGTTGGCGAAGGCCAGTCGATCGGTGTCGGCCTGCAATTTGGCGGTCCCTATGTCGGGCTGTTCGGCTGCAAGCAGAAATATGTCCGGCAGATGCCCGGTCGCCTCTGTGGAGAAACGGTCGATGCCGAAGGCAAGCGCGGTTTTGTCCTGACGCTCTCGACCCGCGAACAGCATATCCGCCGCGAGAAAGCGACTTCCAATATCTGCACCAACAGCGGCCTGTGCGCGCTCGCGTTCACCGCGCACATGACCTTGCTTGGCGAGAAGGGGCTGCGCGAACTGGCGATGCTCAATCACAAAAAAGCAGTGCAGGCAGCGGACCGGCTTTCGTCGATCAAAGGCGTGAAGCTGTTGAATGAAAGCTTTTTCAACGAGTTTACGCTGGTTCTTGATACGGATTCACGGCCCATAGTGCGGCAACTTGCCGACCAGCGGATCCTGGCCGGTGTTTCTCTCGGTCGCCTCTATCCGGAGGAGGCACCGCTTGCGCATGGACTGCTTGTCGCCGTTACAGAAACATCGACCGATGGAGAGATCGAGCAATTTGCGACCGCTCTGGAAGGAGCCCTGTCATGAGCATGCTCTCCGAAGGACGCCCGACCAGGCAGGAAGAAAATTTGCAGATGACCGACGATGGCTCCATCACCACCCACACCGGCAATCGCGCCCTGATGGTTGACGAACCGCTGATTTTCGAAATCGGTTCGTCCGATCGCAGCGGTGTCGATCTGCCCGAGGCACCACAAGTCGAAAGCCGTCTCGGCGGCCTCGAACGCGAAGCGCCGATTGCCATCCCCGGATTGTCCGAAGGCGAGATGGTGCGTCACTATACCCGCCTCAGCCGCCAGAATTATGCGATCGACGTCGGCCTGTTCCCGCTTGGCAGCTGCACGATGAAGCACAACCCGCGGCTCAACGAGAAAATGGCGCGGCTCAAGGGCTTTGCCGATATCCATCCTTTGCAGCCGATCGACAGCGTGCAGGGCGCGCTGGAACTGATCCACGAATTGGCGCAGTGGCTAAAAACCCTGACCGGCATGCCGGCGGTCGCGATGAGTCCCAAGGCCGGCGCCCATGGCGAGCTCTGCGGCATATTGGCGATCCGTTCTGCGCTGGAAGCGCGCGGCGATGCCCGCGAAGTGATCCTGGTGCCGGAAAGCGCCCATGGCACCAATCCGGCGACTGCTGCCTTTGCCGGCTACAAGGTCGAGGACATCCCCGCCAATGGAGATGGCCGGGTCGATCTCGAGGCGCTCAAGGCGCGTTTGGGACCCGATGTGGCCGGTGTGATGATCACCAACCCCAATACCTGCGGTCTGTTCGAACCGGACATGAAGGCGATTTCCGACGCGGTGCACGCGGCCGGCGGTTTGGTCTATTGCGACGGCGCCAATTTCAACGCCATTGTCGGCCGGGTGCGGCCCGGCGATCTCGGCGTCGATGCCATGCATATCAATCTGCACAAGACCTTTTCCACGCCGCATGGCGGCGGCGGTCCAGGCTCCGGACCGGTGGTCTTTTCCGAAGCACTGGCGCCCTTCGCGCCGCTGCCGATTGTCGAGAAAACGGACGACGGCCAATTCCGTCTGGTCGAGGAAGAAACCGCCGAAGACCATCACAGCAGCAGCTTTGGCCGGATGGTCGCCTTCCACGGCCAGATGGGCATGTTCAGCCGCGCGCTGGCCTATATGCTCAGCCATGGCGCGGATGGCCTGAAGCAGGTCTCGGAAGATGCCGTGCTCAACGCCAATTATATCCTGCGCAGTCTTGAAGGCGTGCTCGAAGCGCCTTTTGCGAAGAGTGGCCCCTGCATGCACGAAGCTCTGTTCTCCGACAAAGGCTTCAGCAATGGCTTGTCGACGCTCGACTTAGCCAAGGGCATGATCGACGAGGGCTATCACCCGATGACCATGTATTTCCCGCTCGTGGTGCATGGCGCGATGCTGGTCGAGCCGACCGAGACCGAGAGCAAGGCGGCGATTGACCAGTTTATCGGCGCGTTCCGTTCTGTAGCTGAACGGGCCAAAGCGGGTGACGAATTGTTGAAATCCGCGCCCTACTTTGCCCCGCGCCGCCGCCTCGATGAAACCCAGGCCGCGCGCAAACCGATATTGGTATGGACCGAGCCTGAGGAATTTGCCGAAGCGGCCGAGTGATTGCGCTCCCTGATAGCGCAATCACCTGAGCTTGTTTATTTCACGCAATATTTGCCGGAGGTTTTCAAACCGCTCGGGCAGCTGCCGCTTCTGATTTCGGCATAATCGCCTTTGTCACCGACGCAATAATTGGCGGAGGATTTGAAGCCTGTGGGGCAGGAGCCGATTTTGGCAATGGCGACCTTGCCGGAGCTGGATTTGCACGAGCTTCCCGATGATTTGAAGCCGGTCGGGCAGCTGCCATCCTTGGCCACGGTGGTGCCGCTCGACTGGGCGAAAGCCGCCGGAACGGCCAGACTGGAAATGATCAGCGATGACAAGGCGATTGCGTAACGCATATTGTGGTTCCTTTTGGAAATCGGGATAGTCGGTAGCGGGTTCGGCACTATCGCGCTGGTGCGCTCAGATATTCGAATGCGACCAGGCTCTTGCCGGTTCTCTTGTTATAATATTGGCAGTAGAGCTTTTCCGTTTTCGCGCGGCTGTGCTCGTTGAGGCGAGCGAGAAAGCTGATACCATATTTGCCACGCTTTTTCCGGTCGGCGCTATAGGCGGAGGCACGGGACGAGTTGGTGCCGGTAGCGCAGTCGCTGACACCCTGATCATTGCCGCAATGCAATTTCATGTGTGAATCGCCAAGATATTGATCGCTATGCCATGTCCAGTAATCGACCGTACCGGCACCGGGGTCATCCGATTTCACGCATTGCCAGGTAAAGTCATTGCCCTTGTCCATCGCCTTGTATTTTTTCTCGTCGACCTCGAAATAGAGAATTTCCTGCGGTTGCAGAGATGGCGCAATGCACGACCCGCTCACTGTGCCCGGCTTGCGGTTGATGAAACCGGTGCGCTTTTCTTTGCTGAAGCCCTGCTGGAATGTATATTCCCCGAGATTGCCGACCGTCACATTGGAAAGCGGAAGGCCTGCACATTGGGTTTGCGATGTGAGATTGGCAGATGGCGTGCCGAGGGCCACTGAACCGCTGGGGCCACTGCTTTTCCCGATCTTGATCTTCTTGCCTTTTTTCCCGCGTATCGCGTTATCAATCGCATTGGCGGCTTCTTCTGCGGCCTGTTCCTCCGCATCGCGCTGGGTCTTTTTCGCTTCTTTTTTGAGCGCCTTGCTCAAGCCGCCAAATTGCGCCTGCGCCGTGCCGCTGCCGAGTAGGGAAATGGCAAATATTGCCGCGATAGCTGGTTTCGAAAATTTCATCCTTGGCCTCCATTGGGTTCAGCAGCGGAACTAGGGAAGCTGTGCGGGCTTTAGAATATACCATATGGTATAGTCGGGCAGATTATCTGGCTGGCGACAAGGCCCGCCGAAAGCGGTTCAATCCGGATGGCTTTTTGCGGCTTCCTCGAAAATCCTGTGCGGCACCTGCTGAATCGCCAGACTGCCGACATCGGGCAAGGGACCGATCAGTTTGAAGCCATAGTGGTCGCAAAATTTTGAGACCATGTGTGGCGGCGCAAGCCGGTCTTCCGCTCCGCAAATGACGGTGACCGGCACTTGCAGATCGCGGCACCATTTCGACCAGTCGCTCGCCGTCAGGATTGCCTGTTGCGCAGTCGATTCATAGCCATCTTCAAATGTCCGCTTCATCGAGCGCTGCATCAGTTCCGCGACATCGGGCCGGCTGAGCGTTTTCATATCGGCAGCGCTTTCGCCGTAAATGCTTTTGAAATAGGCCATGCTCTTGCCGCGCCTGACCATCGTCGAGATGGCCGCGAAATATAGCCGTACGAAGGACGGCGCGATCCGCGCCAGCCGCAGCGGTGCCCGATAGCCCATGGCGAGATGCGAGAAATCATTGGCATCGGCTGCCGGCAATATCGTCCCCGCCATGACCAGTCCGCAGAAGCGATCCGGGTGGCTGCGAATGGCGGCCATCCCGTAAGGCGCGGCAACTCTCGCTGAAACCACCGAACAGCGCGCTATCTTCAGCTGATCCAGCAAATGGACAAGCCGTTCGACAAATTCGTCCACCACCGCGAGGCCCGTGCTCGCCATCTTGCTGCCGGCGTAAAAGGGCAGCCACGGCGCAATGATGCGCAAATTCTGCTGCGCCGCCGCGTCCTGTTGCCTGGCCGTCAGATAGGCACCGTCGATTGTGGCGTGCAGGTAGATGACCGGCCTGGCGTTCGGATTGCCATAGATTTCAAACGGCAGATGGCTGCCGTCCTGCAAAGTCAGTTTGTGACTGGAACGGTCAGGGTCCAGATTGGGGGCCTTTGCCTCAGCCGTCGCGAAGGCGTTGCTAAAACCGGCATAGAGGGCAATCAGATCGGTCTGCGAACCAATGGCCAGCTTGCGAAGAAGACCCTTGAGCTGGTTTCTCGCGGTCCCCAGAGCGCGCTGGCGATCGGACGCAAACTCCAGGACAGACAGGCCATTGATCAGATATTCCGCCAGCTTTTTCTCTGTGGCGGTAAGCCCCAGCGACCGCGCGAACGCATCGCCACTGACAGGGTCCCAGCGCAGTCGCATCACCCGGAAGTCCAGTTGCGCACTGTCTGCGCCGGAAGTCTGCGCGGCGAACAGCACGCCTCTGTCATCCTCGGGATCCATATATAGGCGAATGATCACCGGTCCCGCCTTGCTTCCGCCAGCCATGAGCCTTTCGACCTGGGTAAAGGTCTCGCCATCGACGTCGAAAAGCCAGTCGGGTATCGATTGTCCCCGGACGATTTCTGCGCTTTGAAAAATCTGTTCGTCGGCGTGCAACACGGTCATCGACGGACCAAGTTTCAGGTCCGCTGGCATCAGCTCGCCGCCGGTCCTGTCCAGATCCCGGGCATAGGTGGCAAAATCATCCCCGACACTGGGATCAATTTCGGTCAGCAACGCGGTGACATTGGCAAAATGCGGCTGAAGCGCTCCTTCATCCTCGGCACCCGGCTCCTGCAACACCGTTAATAATTTAATCAACCGTTCCGGCTGGGCCGCGATAGCATAGGCGTCGCGGATCAGCGGATCGAGAGAATCATTCGGCATAGTTCCAGCCTACAGAAACCGGCAAGTTTCGGAAAGAACATCTCGCTTTTTCAGATGGTTGTCCGGGCGCCGGATAGAGGCCAGCGCGGTGGCTCTAAAACCAGCGGCGAACCTTGGTTTTATAGGCGAGATATTCGTCACCGAATTTTGTCGCCAGATAGCGTTCTTCCCGCGCGATCACTTGTGTGCGAATGACCAGAATCGCGACCAGCAGCAGGATCACGGCCCAGCTGCTGCGGAACCATAAGGCAAGACCGAGATAGGCTAACGCCATGCCCAGATACATCGGATTGCGGGTGTAGCGGTAGATGCCGGTACTGACGATCTGGTTGCTGTGCTTCCACGGCTCGAGATTATTGCCCAGTTTCCTGAAGTGGCTGGTTCCGGCGAGCATCACAAAGATACCGGACAGGAGGGCAATGCCTCCGGCCGCCATGATCCAGGGCGAAACCGGAATGAAGTCCGGTATCCGGTTGCTCAGACGGTCGAGCAACAATCCGGCCAGCAGAAAACCGACATAGACGAGCGGCGGTGGAAATTTGACCTGCGCGCTATCTTCTTCGGGGCGGAAAAATTTCATCATCAAACGAGATAATATCGCAAAACCGCCGGACAGGCAAACTCTCGATCGTAGCGATTTTGCAGTCAAAACTGCGGCGCAAAACTGTGACGGGGGAAGCCAGTGTCATATAATCTCGCCAATCCGGACCATAAGGCTGGCAATAGCGCTTCATCGTCGGCAATAAGCTCGCAAATTCCTTCCACGAATATCCTTTCGAAAGCATATATTATGAAAATCGACAGCAGCAGCGTAGCCTTCATCACCGGCGGAGCTGGGGGTATCGGGCTTGGCATCGCTCAAGCCTTCGCCAAGCGCGGCGCGAAACTGATGCTCGCCGATATTGATCAATCCACGCTCGATGCTGCTGCAGAAACATTGAGGGCCGATGGCGCTGATGTGGCAACCGTGGTCTGCGATGTCGCGGACGAAACGCAAATGCGCGCGGCGGCGCAGGCGACCATCGACTGTTTCGGCAAAGTCCATATCGTTGTCAATAATGCCGGAGTCGCGCTGGGCGGCATGACCGGCGAGATTGACCTGAAAGACTGGCGCTGGATCGTCGATATCAATCTGATGGGCGTGGCGCACGGCGTGGAAATATTCACGCCGCTGATCAAGAGCCACGGCGAGGGCGGTCATATCATCAACACCGCATCGCTGGCGGGTCACATCGCGGGTCCGGGCATGGCGCCCTATCATGCGACGAAATTCGCGGTTGTCGGCTATTCCGAAGCCATGCAGCAGGAACTGGCGCCCGCCGATATCGGCGTCAGCGTTCTTTGTCCGGCGTGGGTTAAAACCAATATTCACCGCAGCGGCTTTAACAAGCCGACCGGCGGTGGGAATGAAGAAGATCCGCAGTTCCAGGAAATGAGCAAGGTGATTGATGGCGGTCTTGATCCTGCCGATCTTGGCGAGTGGACGGCGACTTGCGTCGAGGACAATCGGCTATATATTTTCTCCCACCCCGAGTTCGCAGCGGGCATCGATATGCGCTATGCAGCGGTGAAGGCCGACTATGACGCAGTTCCGTTTGGTAAATGACAAGAAATAGCAGGTTTTAACAATGGCTGATTCCAAACCTTGGACGATCGACGAGGCTGCACCGGGCGAACAGCGTCACGCTCCGGCGACAATGCGTAACCGGGATGCGATCGTGGAGGTGCTGCGCGATATTTTGCCGGACACAGGATCGGTCCTGGAAATCGCTAGCGGCACCGGCGAACATGCCGTTTATTTCGGCAAGGCTTTTCCCGATCTGACATTCCAGCCCAGCGATCCCGATCCTGAATGCTGCCAATCGATTGCCGCGTGGACGAAACGCGAAGCGGTGCCGAATAACCTGCCGCCGAAACAGCTCGATGCGCAGGCCGCGCAATGGGACGTGGAGAACGTGGCGGCGATCCTGTGCATCAACATGGTCCATATCAGCCCGTGGGAATCGAGCATCGGCCTGTTTGAAAAGGCCGGCAAGCTGCTCGCTCCGGGCGCGCCTTTCTATCTCTATGGTCCCTATCTGCGCGAGGATGTCGAGACCGCACCGGGCAATCTCGCCTTCGAACGCAGCCTCAAGAGCCGCAACCTCCGCTGGGGCCTGCGCGATGTCGCCGATATGGACGCGCTGGCGGCACGCAATGGCTTCGTTCGGGAGAGCCTGATCGAGATGCCCGCTAACAATATCTCTCTGGTTTATCGAAAGCAGGATTAAGCCCCTCCTTTTCAAAGGAGGGGTTGGGGTGGTTTCTCTCCGCGGAGAAACGCTCTCTGGTCTTTTGCCTGATTGCCGACTGGCCGCCATTCACTGACGCGAGCGATGCTTGCGCATCGCCACCACCCCAACCCCTCCTCTAAAGAGGAGGGGCTTACAATCCTTCTCCGGACCATCCCCCTTGCCATGGCTTAATCGCACGATTAACAGGGCGTTATAAACATATAGGAGCGGGCAAAATGACAGAGACAAGACGCTGCATGGGGTCGTCCATCGCCCATTGGGCTGCGAACACCCCGGACAATATCGCGATTGACGATCCGGACGGTCTCGTCAGCTATGCCGAACTCGACAAGCGGGTCACTGCCTATGCGCAGGCCTTTACCGGCGCGGGCCTTTCCAAGGGCGACCGCATCTGCTGGCTGGGCAAGAATAGCGGGCTCTATTTCACCCTGTTCGCCGCCGCCAGCCGAGCAGGCATGGTCATAGCACCGATCGGATGGCGTCTCGCCGCTCCGGAGGTCGCCTATGTCCTGAAAGATACAAGGGCGCCGCTGCTGATCTGCGAACCGGAATTTGCCGAAACCAGCAAAAATGCCGCCAAAGAGTCACCCGATACCAAGACGATCATCTGCACAAAGCCCGGCACCGATCTGCCAACACTGGCCGATTTTGTAGCCAACACAGCGCCCGGCGATCTGCCCCAGTGCGATCCGGCGGAAGGCGTGCTGCAACTCTATACGTCCGGCACCACCGGCAATCCCAAGGGCGCGGTCCTGACCAGCGACAATCTGTTCAAGCTGCGGCCTCTGATCGAGGATAATCCCGATCATGCATGGATAGACCTGAAGCCCGGCGACAGCACGCTCGCGGTCATGCCCTGCGCGCATATTGCAGGGTCCGGCATCGGCCCGATTGCCTTTTACAACGGCGCGACGATGATGGTCATCCCGGAGTTCCACCCCGACCATGTGCTCGATTGCATCGACAGGGGGCTTAACCAGTTCTTCCTCGTGCCGACCGCGCTGCAGATGCTGGTCAACTGGCCGCGCGCGAATGATACGGATTTTTCCAGTGTCCGCGCGATCACCTATGGTGCCGCGCCGATCCCGCTGGAACTGCTCCGCCAGTGTATACAGACGATGCCGCAGGCGCTTTTCTGCCAGCAATATGGCATGACCGAAACCACCGGCACCATCTGCATATTGCCGCCCGGCGATCATGATCCCGACGGCAATGAACGGATGCGCGGCATCGGCATTCCGCTGCCCGGCGTCGAGATGAAGATCGTCGACGAAAACCATCAGGAAGTTCCGCCCGGTACGATTGGAGAAATCGCCACGCGATCCGGCCTCAACATGCTGCATTATTACGATAATCCAGAGAAAACCGCGGAAACGGTCGATGCCGACGGCTGGCTCTACACCGGCGACGCGGCGGTGATGGACGAAGACGGCTATTTCTATATCAAGGACCGGGTCAAGGACATGATCATCTCGGGCGGCGAGAATGTCTATCCGGCAGAAGTCGAGAACGCGATCTTCGGCCACCCGCAGGTCAACGAAGTCGCGGTCATCGGCATCCCCGACGCGAAATGGGGCGAAGCGGTGAAGGCCGTCGTCTCCCCCAAAGCGGACGCGGGCGAAGTCGACACCGACAGCGTCATCGCCTGGGCGAGAGAGCGGATCGCCGGGTTCAAGGTCCCGAAGACCGTCGACGTCATTGCGGAGCTACCGAGAAACGCCAGCGGCAAGATCCTGCGCCGGGAACTCCGCGCGCCTTATTGGGAAGGCAATGACCGCGGAGTGAACTGAGGGGGCACTTCCAAACAGGACGGCAGTCAATGTCTCCTTCGGGGAAACGCTCTCAATTGATAGACTCCATAACTTAAACCTATTCGGGACAATGGAGCGTCGTCATCAACGGTCGACGCGGAATATATTTATGAAAAACAAAGAAAAAATAATCGAAGAAAGCAATCGAAACGGCCCCAAGTTCATCAGTATGCTGGGCGGGAAAGTGGTTGATATTGATGCTGAAAAATGCGCTTGCACGTTCGAATTTGATATCGGCAAAGATTATTGCCATTCGATCGATATCGTCCAGGGCGGCTTTGTCACCGCTATGCTCGATGCTGCCATGAGCCACGCCCTGTTTCTGCACGATCCGGATATTGTCGGCCTGTCATCGCTGGAAATAAAGACGACATATCTGGAACCGACCCGGGCTGGAAAGCTGCGGGTTGAAGGCTGGGCGATCAAGCAAGGCTATAAAATAGTCTTCATGGAAGGCCATGTTTACAATGAAGACAATGTGTTGACGGCGACAGCCAGTACGGTGAGCAAAATATCCAGAGCGCCAAAGGGCTAAACAAGCTGTCCTGGGCGGAACGTTGACGAGCATTGCCCTATGAAAGCCGCGCCATTGAAGGAGCGGGGATTGACCCTCCGGCGCGGGGACGATTAGGCCCGCTTATTCCGCCAGTGCTTTCTTCGACTGCCGGATGCCATATCCCAGCCAACCGGCCTCGTTGAAATTGGCGGAAGCTTTGTGCAGCTTCTGCAATATTTTCAAACGGACGGCCCAGGCAGGCTTGTGTTTGGGGGCAACTGACAGCACGCTTTCCGCCAGTGACAAGGCGGACAGGTCCTCGCCCTTGCCGAACAGAGCCTCTGCCTCTGCCACCACGGCATCGGGACCGCCCGCCATCTTCACCAGGCTGATATTGGATGCATTGGGCTTTATCGAAAGTATCGAAGAGGGGTTGCCGTCAAACCAGCCGGCATAGCCGTCATATATGCCGCGGACCGTCCATTTCACCGTGCCATATTGTTCGGGGAGGGCCAGTTCGGCTGGCAGCTGTATCTCGTCCATCAGGCTGTGGACGTCCTTGCCGGCGTTCATCCCGGCGACGGTTGCATCGTGAACATAAAGAATCGCATCGCGATATCTGGTCAGCGCTGCGCGGACCGCGTCGGCGCCCTTGATCGCTTCGCCGTGGCTCGGGATCATGATCTCGGCGTCGAGCTGCAGCACGTCTTCGATCGACTGGACATAGTCGAGCGCCCAGCGCGGTTTGGTGCCGCGCAATGTGTAGATATTGGGGAAGGATTCATAAATCAGGTCGCCAACGAACACCGTGCTCTTTTCCGGAATCCAGACGGTCAGCGCATCCAGCGTTTCCCCCGGGGCGCTCTCGACGACGAAAGTCAGTCCGCCAAGCCTAAATTCATATTTGTCATCGAACAGGATGGTCGCGGGAATGTCCGCGTCGAAATTGCCGGGGTGCGCGGAGCCGGCATCCGGTCTGGCGATAGCAAGCCCGAACTGGGCCGAGTTTCGCAGCGCGAAAAAGCCTGCAAGACGCTTTTGATAATGGAGAAACTCGACCGAATTTTCTTGTGCGATCACCTGCGTGTCTTCGCCGCGCCAGAGCGGGATGCCGCCGACATGATCGCCATGACCGTGGGTTGCGATAATATATTCCGGCACATTGTCGCTGACCGCGTCGAGCAGCTTCTTATGGCCCGCCGCATTTTGCGGCAATGAGGTGTCGATGACGACATTGCCTTCGTCGGTCACGACCAGAAAGCTGTTACCGAAGCCGGTGGCCTGATAAATGCCATCGGTAATTTGCAGGGCTTCGGTCTGCGTCGATTTCTGTTGCAGCGATAAAGTGTCACCGCTCGCGCTTTTAATTGAAACCGTGTCCAGATCATTGGAGCCCGGCGCGGGATCATCCTGTGCGGTTGCTTGCGTGGAACCCGTGCCGAGCGCGGATAATGCCAATATGGCTGCCAGCGTATTCTTCACAATATGATCTCCCATGACCGGTCGTCGGATTTTTGTAGCCAGCAAAGGCTGGTGCCATTGCATCTTGCTCATATCCGTTCCTGTCCACGTATATTGTCGGACAGAGTATAGTCCAGCCTTATCGGGAGCGGGTCGTTCGCCTTGCGGCTCATCGATAGCGCTGGTCTGTGATCAGGCCGCCGATGTTGCCGCCATGGTGCTCGGTATATTGGCTGGACAATCATTCTTGAGCAGGAGCGGCGAGCGTTCGGCAGCAGAAGTGTCCCGGGAATTCCCAACCGCAAATATGGTCGCCTAGCCCGCCGTTCGCGACGCTTTCCACGCCCCCATCGATCCCAGATAAATATCGAGTTTTTCAAATCCCCGACTGGCCAGCCAACCCGCTGCCACCGTCGCCCGCATGCCGCTGGCACACATCACTGTATAGTGACGCGTGTTGTCGAGCTCTTTCCACCGTTCGTTCAATTCTCCAACATAGATATGCTGGGAGCCGTCGATCGAGAATTCGCTATGTTCATCTGCATCGCGCACGTCGAGCAAAGTCCAGTTGTCGCGATCCTCGTCCAGCCGCGTCCTGACCTCGTCCGTCTCGATCATCGGTATTTGCGCCATGTTTTTCCCTGCCGCCGCTGCGGAGACGACGCCAGTATATCCGCCAACGATATTGTCGAGCGCGATACGAACGAGATGCTCGGTGGCACCGGAAAGCTCGCTTTCATCCGAACCGATCAGCAAAATGCTGTCTTCCTCGCCGATATACCATCCGGCAAAGGCAGAAACCATGCCGACCGGCAGGTTCATTGATCCCGGAAAATGGCCCGAGGCATAAGCCATCGGATCGCGCACATCTACCCAATGGGTAGCGTTACAATTGTCCAGTTCCGACAGGGTCAGGTTCTTCGGCCTTGGCACCCGCGGAGCAGGATCGCCACCTTCCATATTGAGGCGTTCCATCAGCCGGAAATAGGGGGGCTGATAGTGGTTCTCGTTGACCTTCGCGTCGATAAATTCGTCCCGGCTCTGGATTTGCAACCGGCCATTGTTTTTCCGCTCATGGCCGACCGTCGAAAATTCCCGTTCGGCCATTCCCGATCCACAGACCGATCCGGCACCATGGGCGGGATAGATCATCGCCTGATCGCCGAGCGCCAGAATTTTCTGCAGCGAATCGAATAATAGTCCGGCGACTTCGCGTTTGCGATCCGGGTAGAAATCGGTGCGGCCGACATCACCAACGAAAAGGGCATCTCCTGTAAACACGCCGACCGCTCCGTCAGGATATTCCGTGTCATAAAGCGCAAAGGCGATATGATCGTCCGTATGCCCGGGCGTCTCGATGATCTCGATCGCCAGCTGCCCGATGTCGAAACGGTCGCCTTCGCGGGCGGTCTTCGCATAAACCACGTCACCTGCCGGATTGGGACCATGAAATACTGTGGCGCCTGTCATGCTTGCCAATATCGGAGCCCCCGACACTAGGTCTTCATTGCGATGGGTCTCGAAGATATGCGTTATTTCAAAACCCTCGGCGCGTGCGGTCTCGAGATAGATGTCGCAGTCCCGTCTCGGATCGATGACGGCTGCTTTGCCGCCGGAACCGACCAGATAGGAAAGATGGGACAGGCCGGGTGTCTTGATTTTCTTCAACAACATGATTTTTCCTCGCGTCGATCAAATTACACGGAAACCCGCCTCGGGTTCCGCCGATATGTGGCCGGTAGCAATGCATTTGCTACAAGATCATCGGCTCCGCCACCTGATCAAAACCAGAAACGCACGCCCACCACATAATTGGTGACGCTCGGGTCCTCACCGGCCAGCCGCGCAAAGTCGCGGCTGCCGCCGAGTTTCCATTCCTGCTCGATCCCGATATAAGGCGCAAATTCGCGCACGATCTCGTAGCGGAGCCGGAGGCCGAGTTCGATATTGTCGATCCCGGAGCCGATTCCCAGTCGGGGAATCTCCTGAGCCGAGAGGTTCAGCTCTGCGCGGGGTTGCAGGATCAGCCGCTGGCTGAGGCGCTGGTCATATTCCGCTTCGATGCGCGCGGTCAGGTCGCCCTTGGTCGAGAGAAACGCGGCGGCATCGACTTCGAACATATAGGGCATCAGGCCCTGGACGCCGATCACCGCATGGGTGCGGTCGGGGCCGGTCAGGTCCTGCCGCACGCCGGCCTGCAGATCGAAGAAAGGCGCGATGGCGCGGCTGTAAAGCGCTTGCACTTCGGCGCTTTCCAGCGGCTCGCCAAAACTGCCTTCGCCTTCGCTCTTGAACCAGAGTTTGTCGATATCGCCGCCATAATAGCCCTGCACATCCCAGAGATAACCGTCCTTGTTGTCGCGCGCGCGATATTCCAGACGATCCCCCTGGAACCAGAAGAGCTGCATATTGCCATGCTCCTGATAGAGTTCATCGCGGGCCGGACGCATCGCCTCCGCACCCCAGATCGCATCTGCCGCTTTGGGCGGGCCGGTCAGGTTGTTCGACGAAGATGATGGCGGGGCGGCTGGCATAACATGGCCCATAGCGCCATGATCCACCTCGGGCGCTTCTTCCGGAGCATCAGGCATTTGGTGCGCGCTGTGATCCATCTGGCGGTGATCCTGCGCCAGTGCCGGCGTGGTCGCGATTATCGCTGCCAGGCTCGCTGAAAATAGCCGCATCATGCTGCTCCTTCCGGAAAGGCGACGCTGACCGTCTGCATCATCCCGGCGTGCATATGATAGAGCAGATGGCAGTGAAACGCCCAGTCGCCCGGCTCGTCGGTGGTCACGTCGAAAGTCGCGCTGCTCCCTGGCTGGACAATCACTGTATGCTTTTTCGGCTGGTGATGGCCCTGGCCATTGACGACCTCAAAGAACATGCCGTGTAGATGGATCGGGTGGGCCATCATCGTGTCATTGACCAGCTTTACCCGCACGCGCTCGTTAAAGCCGAAGCGGATCGGATCATCGCCGACCGCGCTCATTTTCTTCCCATCGAACGACCACATATAGCGTTCCATATTACCGGTCAGATGCAGCTCCATCTCGCGGTCCGGCGAACGCTTCTGATGGTCCATCGTCAGCGACCTGAGCAGGCGATAGTTGAGCACCCGGTGCTGCACATCATCAAGACCCAGTCCGGGATAGCCGGTGCGGTCCTGCGGGTTCATCGCCACCATATCAATGCCGGGACCGACCTTGACCGTATCGGGCAGCAGCGAGGTGTCGCGCATATCCATGCCGCCGCTCATCGAGGCCATGTCATGGCCGTCGTGCCCGCCAGTCGGCGAAGCTTCCGGCATCGCATGACCCATGGCTGCGTGGTCCATCTTGCCGTGATCCATCGGCTCGGCCGGCTCAGTAGCATCGCTACCATGAATCATCCCGCCATGCCCCATATCCACCATCGACAGCAACGGCGGATCGCGCAGGGCAGGGAAGGCGGCCTTGCGTCCCGGTTGCGAGGTCAGCGAGGCTTGCGCCATGCCGCTGCGGTCCATGCTTTCCGCCGCGATCGCAAAAGCGCCCGCTTCGGTCGGGGTGACAATCACGTCATAGGTCTCGGCCACACCGATCTGCAGCTCGTCGACCGCGACCGGCTGCACATTCTGGCCATCGGCCTGCACCACTGTCATGGGCAGGCCCGGCAAACGTACATTGAAGAAGGTCATCGCGCTGCCATTGATGATCCGCAGCCTGACCCGTTCGCCGGGCTTGTAGGGCAGCTCCAGCCCGTCCTCCGGGCCATGCCCGTTGATCAAATAGGTATAAGTCGGCGCAGACACATCGGCGATATCGGTCGGCATCATCCGCATCCGTCCCCACATCCGCCGCTGTTCCGCGCTCAGCGGGTAGTCGTCCGTGGCGCTGGTCTTCTGCATGCTGAAATAGCCTTCGGCCACTTTCAGCTTCTTCATGATCTGGTGCGGATGCATCGGCGTGAATTCGCTCAGCAGGATGATATGCTCGCGGTCATATTGCACCGGGTCGGGGCCAGCCGGATCGATGATGATCGGACCATAATGACCGACCTGTTCCTGCAGCCCGCTATGGCTGTGCCACCAGTAAGTGCCCGACTGGCGCGGCGTCAAAGGCACGTCGAAGCGTGCGCCGGGCTTGATCCCGGGAAAGCTGATTCCCGGCACACCGTCAAACTGGAACGGCAGCAGCAGTCCGTGCCAGTGAACCGAGCTGTCGACATCCAGCATATTATGGACAGAGAGGATTGTCTGCTCGCCCTCTTTCAACCGGATCAGCGGCCCCGGCACGGTGCCATTGACCGCAATCGCATGACCGGACCGGCCACCAGTAGCAAAATGGCCATCGGCAATATGCAGATCGATCTTCGCGCCGGAAAGCTCGTTGATTCCTTTACGCGCTGCACCTCCACCATGGCCACCCATCTTGCCCATGGCCCAGACGGGCATGGGCAGGGCGGCGGCCCCGGATAGCGCGGCCAGACTGGTGATCATCCGGCGGCGGGACAGGGAGACATTGCTTTTTATCATGTCAGAAACTATATACCCCCTATGGGTATATGACAAGAGTCGATGCTGCGGTCTGTTTCAGGACAAAGCCCGACCGCGCGACAGGGTCCGGCCAGAAGTTTCCCGGAACAACCCTATGGCTCGTGCGTCATTGAAATAACCGCTTGTGCAGGAAGGAAAGGAGCGCACGGACGATGTCAAAATATACAAGATTTATCGTGATGATCGCCACCTCGACGCTGGTGATGTTCGGCCTGATGTATCTCAACACTTACGCGCTCGACCATGTCCAGTTCAGTGAAACGCGGACCTGGATGGCGCTCTACATGGGCGGCGCGATGGCGATCGTCATGCTGCTGTTCATGCTTGGCATGTATGACGACAGAAGGAAGAACGCGCTGATCCTTGGCAGTGCCATAGCCCTCTTCGCCGGTTCGCTCTATCTGGTCCGTTCGCAGGACACGATCTCCGATCAGGCCTGGCAGAAAGCGATGATTCCGCATCACAGCATCGCCATCCTGACCAGCGAACGCGCCAATATTGAAGACCGGCGCGTGCGCGATCTGGCCGACAATATCATCAAGGCGCAGCGCCGGGAGATCAAGGAGATGCAATGGCTGATCGAGGATATCCGGACCAACGGCAAGGCCATGACCGAAGCTGATGCCACCGCACGACCCGTGCCGGATTTCGAGGGTGAAATATGAGCAACGCCAAAACCGCAACGCTTTACCGCATGGTGATGGAGCAGCATATCTGTCCCTACGGGCTGAAATCGAAAGACCTGCTGGAACGGCAGGGCTTCACGGTCGAGGACCGTCCTCTGACCACCCGCGCGGAGACCGATGCGTTCAAGGCCGAACATGATGTCGAAACAACGCCGCAGACTTTTATCGATGGCGAGCGCGTCGGCGGCTATGACCAATTGCGGGTCGCGCTTGGCAAGGACAAGCCGAAGGAAAAGCGCAGCGATACCAGCTACCAGCCGGTCATCGCCCTGTTCACCATGACCTTCCTGATGGCCCTCGCCGCCGCCTTTGTCGCAACCGGTGCCTGGTTCTCGATACTGACCGCAGAATGGTTCGTCGCTTTCTCGATGTCCGGTCTCGCCTATCTGAAATTGCGCGATATCGAGAGCTTCTCGACCATGTTCCTCAACTATGACCTGCTCGCCAAGCGCTGGGTGCGCTACGGTTATCTCTACCCGTTCGGCGAAGCTCTGGCAGGTGTGCTGATGATCGCAGGCGTTGCGCTATGGCTGGCCATCCCCGTGGCTTTGTTCATCGGCACAATCGGCGCGGTCTCGGTCTTCTACGCCGTCTATATCCAGAAACGCGAGCTCAAATGCGCGTGCGTCGGCGGCGACAGCAATGTGCCGCTCGGCTTCATCTCGCTGACCGAGAATATTTTCATGGTCGGCATGGCGCTGTGGATGAGTTACAAGCTGTTCGCTGCGTGATAGGGACGGAACCATGACAAAAGACAATATCACCGCGAAACTGAACCGGTTGAAGCGCATCGAGGGGCAGGTGCGCGGGATCGCGAAAATGGTCGAGGAAGACCGCTATTGCATGGACATCTTGCACCAGATGCAGGCGGTAAAATCCGCGCTTGCCAAGGTCGAGAGCCAGATCCTCAAGGACCACGCCGCCTGCTGCGTCAGCGAAGCGATAGCCACCGGCGATCCCGAAGAACAGCGCGAGAAATTCGACGAGCTGGTCGACCTGTTCGAGAAAATGAAACGGTAGGCGACAGACCCGCAAGCACCGCATCCGGCAGGGAGATCTGCCGCTAGATCATTCGCCGAGATCGGGCTTGATCCGGTAAATCACCGTATCGCCGACGCCCTTCAGCGCGATGGTTTCGGGCGCGTCGAAATCATGGGCTTCGGTACATTGATAATAAGTCGCGGCGGACACGGCGATGCCATTGGGCTCGGCCGCGCCTTCGATCCGGCTGGCGATATTCATCGTGTCGCCCCAATAATCATAGGCCAGCCGGCTGGTCCCGACGACGCCGCCGACCACCGGGCCGCTATGGATGCCGACCCGCAACTGAATGTCGATCCCGCTTTCCGTGGCCCGGCTTTGCATTTCCGCGATCACGTCCTTGGCAAAACTGACCGCATCTTTTGCGCCGGGGCCGTTTGACGCGGTGCCGCCCGATACAGCGAGATAGCAATCACCAATGGTCTTCACTTTCTCGATCCCATAGCGGCTCGCGCACTGATCGGCGATCAGGAAAAACCCGTTCAGCTGTTCGACCAGATGGCCCGGCGAGAGTTGCTTGGACAGTTTCGAAAAGCCGACAATATCGATAAAGACCACCGAGATGTCGGAGAAGGAATCGGCCACCACTTCGCCGGCGCGTAGCCGCGTGGCCACCGCTTGCGGCAAGACATTATAAAGCAGCTTCTCGGTCTTCTTGCGTTCCTGGTTAAGCTCCTGCCGCGCCACATACATCGCCCGCGCCCGGCGATCCGCTTCCCAGTTGGAGAAGATCGCGAACAGCAGGAAGAAGCTGATGTTGACGATGGTATGATACATTTCGTCGACGTCGATGCCATGGCTGTCCATATAGGCGATGAACACGCCCAGCGTGCCGATCGCCCAGATCGCGAACAGCCGCACATTGGCGACAAAGGCGACGCTGGCGATGAAATAGATCAGGCCGAAGAAGACCACGGCAATCTTGGTGATATCAAGGTCATTTTCAGCAGTGGTCCGCACCAACACCGTCATCAGCACAGCCGCGGCAACCGTCATGGCCACGAACGGCAGGATATCCAGCCAGGGCCATTCGACATAATGACGGTTGGTTGTTGCAAATATCGCCAGCGCGAAAAAGCCGACAATCGCCATCGTCGTGATGTTGAACGTTGCAAACGCCTGGTTCGACGAAAATACCGGGGTCAGCATGAAGAAACCGAGGAAGATCAGCGGCCCGAGAATGAGCACCGCCCGCGTCGCCTTGAGCCGGGACACGCGCTCGTCGTGCACATAGTTCCGCTCGTCTTCGGCCTCGGCAAAATGATTGATAAATGCCATAATATTTCCCCCCGGATGAAACGGTCGCTGGCCGGACAAACAGCCCGGCGCAAAGCCTGCAATCCGGCCCTTCTATCACAGGGTTATAGGGTGCTACTATTAACTAGTGGTTGTTTTGGTTCGATTTGGTTCCCGGGAGAGTGGGGCGGAGGGGAACCAATTCTGCTTTGGGCAGGAAAGCGGACATTGCGCATTCGGATACTGAATGGCGGCTAGCGCCCCAGTTGCGGACGTTCACTCCAGCCTGACGCTTAGTCCGCTTTCGGTAGGAAGCGGATACCGCTTACGAAATGTCCGTGCCGCTGCACCGACCAGCAATGCTATCGCGCCGACCGCGAAATGGATCAGTCCAATCGGATGCAGCTCGGTCAAGCCGCTGCCTTATCGCGCAACATGATCGTTCCAAGCCAGATAAACCAGACGATTTGGCCGAGTCCAAAAATCTCGACAAAAATTTCCCTGGAAGGAGCAACGGACAGGACGCCTGCACATCCCAGGATAATTCCCAGATAGTTAAGAAACTTCGGATAAATACCGCTCTTCAAACCAGTCCAGCTAATGATGAGAATCCACACGCCTCCCAGGAGCTCGATTCCACCGCCCAATCCGTCTTGAACAATGCCAACCGCCATCCAAAGTGTAGCAGCTCGTTCAGGATCATTTGCATATATACTGATCACGCCTTCCGCGCCGACATTGAAAATCATCCCGCTGGCTACAACCACGCCAGCCCAAATGAGGCCCACCGATGTTGCGACTTGCATCGCTTTGGGCGATTTTTCCTTCAATTGGTCATGCAGTGCCAAGATCAGAACAGCCAAAACCAGCGCGGCAAATATATAGATTATCGACATGGTGGACATGATGAGAATTTTATTCTCGATGAGAAACTCTACATTCTCAACAGGGTTGGAATTGCCTGGAAAATCGAGGAAAAAGACAAATATCGCGAACCCGACAGTATAGCACAGCGCCTCCGTCAAAGCCGCAAGGCCGCCCATTTTCCGATAGTTTTCCAACATTGGCCATTTCTCCCTGTTTCCCAACGGACTGATGTTCCGAAGTGAAAAGCATGTGGCATATTCCATATCGATAATCAATAATTATATTGCCATATATCAATATGTAGATTATTGAAGGACAATAAATTACGGAGACTCGGTGATGGAAACGAATATGAAAAAGGATTCACAATCAAATGATATCGTGCTCAAATCCGCGCGTAGCATATTGGCTTTTAGCAAGTGGGTTTTGTTGGCTGGAATAGGCGTTGTCACAATTTGCTTGCTGGCAATGCCATTCACCTATCAATATCTGCTGGCGGAAATGGCAAAGGCATTTGTGAGCCCGCCCGAACCTGAGATTTTCGGGATGATCGCATTGATAATGGCACTGGCGGTTGTCTTGATGTTGCTGACGCTTTTTGCGGTCGATCGTTTGCGTCGGATCGTGCGCTCGGTTGGTGAGGGCAACCCCTTTACCCATATCAACGGTACCCGGCTGCGCGGTATTGGCATTGCAGCCGTCGGAATCCAAATTGTAACATTTTGCGCAAGCCTGCTTGCTACAGGCGTGGTCACAATGCTCGGTGATCCGAAACCGGGGGTAGATTTTGAAATGTCGCCTGATGCCAGCATATCGATTTCCGGTATTTTGCTCGTCTTGCTGCTTATCATCCTCGCGCGGGTTTTTGATCGCGGGGCGGAAATGCAGGAAGAACTGGATGGGACGGTTTAATGGCTATTCGAGTCAAGCTCGACGATCTGCTGCACGATAACCGCATGACCCTGACCGAACTGGCCGAGCGGGTGGATATCACGCTTGCCAACCTCTCCATCCTGAAAACCGGTAAGGCAAAGGCAATGCGTTTTACCACGCTTGAGGCGATCTGTCGGGAGTTGAAATGCCAACCCGGTGATTTGTTACGCTACGAACCGGTAGAAGGAGATTGAACACCGCAACAATTTTCGGGGTATCAGTCTACGATATTGGATGGCCACCACAGACAGCGCATATTTTTTCGATGGAAGGCGGTCTTGGTTCAGAAAAATGCAACAGCAAATATTGGTGCATTCAAATGAGCATCTAGTGTCCGCCTTCGGGAGTTAGCGGACATCATCTGGAAGAAGAGTCAATGACCGCTTCCCACCCAATTGTTGCCGGCAAAAGCGACCAAAGGCGATGTCCGCTTTTGCGTTCATCACGGTTTAATGTCTTTCTGTTCCCGCTGTCTGGCACCGATTGACCTGCTTTGCAGCGAACGCGGCCTTCGGGGAAAGCGGGTGGCGTCATGGCATGACGGCATTGCACATTGGTCTTTCCTACACCTACCCAATCGCTTATCCTCGTCTTGGCTCTTTGACAATTTGGATAAGATGACGGCGATAGCGCTCGCCCGCCGGAACCAACCGGACCAGATCGCCCGGTTCGCCTAAAGGTCACACTCGGCGCCATGGTGGCGGAGAGAAAAGACCCGAAAGCTGCGGTTCTCGGGCGAAGTTTACGGAAAACAAAAGGGTGTGTTTGTGTAAAGTTTTTATTGGGGGCGCGGTTGGGGGCAGTTTGTTGTGATACGGTCCTTCGACAGGCTCAGGACGAACGGGGTTTCTTTGATGGGCTCGCACGAAGACGCAAAGGCACAAAGGGTGTTAGAAACACGTGCCAAGTCTTTGTGACTTTGTGGCTTTGTGTGAGAGAAATCGGGTTGTGCCACTGGTCGCGAAAAACCGTTCTTGGCCCCAATTTTGACAAACTTTGGGATCGCTGAGGGCCGCAATCCGTTCGCTTCTAGCGAAATCGAGAAGCCTTGCCTCCTGTGTCTCGACTACGCTCGACATGAACGGATTAGGGCGCACTCGTCATCCTGAACTTGTTTCAGGACCTTGGGCGGCGGTGCGCAATCTCAAGGGGTCCTGAAACAAGTTCAGGATGACGAAGCGGTCCAGCTTGCTTGCGGCAAGCCCTTCAACAGGCTCAGTGCGATCGGTGTTTGCAGACGCGCTATTCCGCCGGAAACCAGCGCCCCTCGAATATCACGCCCTTGATCCCGACCTCGCGCAGCTTCGCCGCGCCACCGACATAGGGATCCCGGTCGAGCACGGTGAAATCGGCTTTCTTGCCAGTTGCGATACTGCCGACCATGTCGTCCAGGCCGATCACTTGCGCCGCCTCGACGGTGATCGCGCGCAGCGCCTTGTCGAGCGAAAGCCGCTCCTTCGGTGCCTTGACGTTGCCGTCGAGGGTGATCCGGTTGCTCGCCACCCAGGCGAGATAGAGCGGGTCGATCGGCGCCATGTTAAAGTCGCTGTGCAGGCCAAGCGGCACGCCCTTGCGCTCGAGCGAACCGAGCCGGCTCATCTGCGCCGCGCGGTCCGGGCCCATGCCGGTCTTCGCATAGGCATCGCCGAGGATGCGGATATAATTCGGCTGGGCGGAGACATAGAGGCCCATATCGCCGATCCGCCGGTTCTGCGCCTCGGTCGAATAGCCGAGATGCTCCATGACGATATGCTGGCCGTTGCGGAGGGCGAGCTTTTCGGTGATGTCGAGCACCACATCGAGCCCCTTGTCGCCATTGACATGGGTGTGGAGGTTCCACCCGGCGTCCCAGAAACGCTCGGTCTGCTTGAGCAATTCATCCGGTTCGGTCAGCCATTTGCCCTCGTGACCGTCGCTGTAACCGGGCGGGTTCATCTGCATATATTGGGCGAAGAACGCGCCGTCGGCGAACAGTTTGACCCGGTTGGAGAAGAAGAATTTGCTGCTGTCATATTTGGCTTTCATGTCCTTGAGCCAGACATTGGGATCGCCGGTGACCAGCGGCGCAACGGGGATCGCGAGGATACGCGAAGGCGTGGTCGCCTGGTCGTAAAGGCTCTTGAACAAAGCCGACTCCATCTGCGGTCCGCCGAAGCCGCCAAAGGCCAGATCGGCGCTGGTGGTAACGCCATTTTCCAGCATCATCTGGCGCATGTCGGTCAGGCCCTGCTGCACCTTGGCGGGCGAGAAGAGATAGGGGCGGAGCATCTCGATGCCGTTGAACAGGGCGGTTTCGTGGATGATGCCGCTGGCGAAATCGGCATGGCCGGGGTCGATATTGGGCTTGCTGAACGCGGCGGTGAAGGCCGCTTCATCGCCGATGCCTAGCAGGGTCAGCGCCTTGCTGTTGGCGATGATCTCGTGGAAGCTGCGCTGCCAGATCACCACCGGCCGGTCGGGCGCGATCCGGTCGAGCTCGGTGCGGTCCATGTCGCCGTGGAACAGCTTGTGATGGCCCCAGGTGATGAACAGGGCGTCTTCGCTCTTCGCCATTTCCGCGCGCAGCCGCTGCTCATATTGCGCTTTGCCGCGGGCTGCCGGATAGGTCTTGCCGGGGAGCTGCCACTCTTCCGGGCTGATGAACGGCATCGGCAGCATCATGATCGTCTGCATCGGGTGGACATGCGGCTCGATAAAGCCGGGCATCAGGATAGTCTTGGAAAACTGCCGGTCGACGGTGACCTTGCGATGGCTCGTCCATGCTTCCAGATCTTCCAGAGTCTGGCCAAGCCCAAGGATGATCCCGTCGGCGGTGGCGACATAGCGGGCCTCGGGATAGCCGGGCTCCATGGTGATGATTTTGGCGGCTTCGAAGATGGTGACTTCGGGATAGGGGAGGGTAGCAGGTGCCTCTTCGGCCTGCGCGCCACTTGCCAATAGCAGCGTCAGCGCTGCCCCGATGGACGATATGAATTTCAGCATGTCTCTCTCCCTTAGGCGGGAGTGATTATGCGCTTGGTTCCGCCTTGGCAACCGTCAGCTTGCTCGCCTTGACATGTTCGCGCCAGGCAATGAACAGGCCCGAACCGATGATCACCGGTGCGCCGAGCCAGATCGACAGGCCGGGATATTGACCGAAGATCACGATCCCGAAGAAGGTCGCCCAGATCAGCGCGCTATAGTCCATCGGCACGATGGTCGACACCGGCGCATAGCGCAGCGACTGGGTGATGCACAGCTGGCCGAGCGCGCCGAAGATACCGATGCCGAGCAGATAGCCCCAGGTCTGCGCGTCATGGCCGCCGCCATAGATGAAGGCGCAGACGGTCAGCGCGGGCAGGGTGTAGACCGAGAACCAGAAGATCGTAACGACGCTGGTTTCGGTGCGGCCGAGCATGCGGATCACCATGGTAACCGCCGCCGTGACGAGAGCGCCGCCAAGGGCAACGGCTGCGCCGAAGGCGGGGATCATCGATCCGCCCGGCTGGACCACGATCAGCACGCCGACAAAACCGATCAGGATCGCCGACCAGCGCCTGATGCCAACCTTCTCCCGCAGGAATATCGCGGCGAACAGGGTGGCAAAAATGGGAACGGTGAAGCTGATCGTCGTGGCATCGGCCAGCGGAAGCAGGGTCATCGCCCAGAAGTTGAGGCCCATGGCAAAAATGCCGAGGCAGGAGCGAAGGATATGGAGCTTGTGCTTGTTCGAGACGATCGAGGGCCAACCCTCCCGGCTCCGCATGATCAGAAAGCAGATCAGCGGCATGGCGATCAACTGGCGGTAGAACAGGCTTTCGGTGACATGCACGCCTTGTTCGCCGGCGAGTTTGACAAAGGCAAACATGACCGCGAGCGAGAGCATCGCGGCCAGACGCGTGAGAATTCCTGCCATCGGCCGGTTCTGTCCGGCGGCGCCGCCATTGCTCATGCAATATTGCCATAAAAGATAGGGAAACAGCTGTTGTGCATTGTTGCGGTAAATAGCATATAGCCCGCAAAAGCAATCAGGAGTCTATTCAATGCGCACTGTCACCCATGTTCTGGCCTCCGGAGGAACCGCAGCAGCGTCCCGCCAGAGCGATATTTTTGACCCCAATAATGGCGGTATCCAGGGCAAGGTGGATCTTGGCGATGCAGCTGTGCTCGACAAGGCGGTCGACGCGGCACTGGCGGCACAGCCAGCCTGGGCCGCTACCAACCCGCAGCGGCGTGCGCGGGTGATGTTCAAGTTCAAGGAACTGGTCGAAGCGCATATGGACGAACTGGCCAATCTGCTGTCGATCGAACATGGCAAGGTGATCGCGGACTCGAAGGGCGATATTCAGCGCGGACTGGAAGTCATCGAATTCTGCTGCGGCATTCCGCATATCCTCAAGGGTGAATATACCCAGGGCGCAGGCCCCGGCATCGATGTCTATTCGATGCGCCAGCCGATCGGCATCGGCGCCGGCATCACCCCGTTCAACTTCCCGGCGATGATTCCCATGTGGATGTTCGGTCCGGCCATCGCGACCGGCAACGCCTTCATCCTGAAGCCGTCCGAGCGTGATCCATCGGTACCGGTACGGTTGGTCGAACTGATGCTCGAAGCCGGCCTGCCGGAAGGCATTTTGCAATGTCTGCAAGGCGACAAGGAAATGGTCGACGCCATTCTTGATCATCCGGCTATCGGCGGCATCAGCTTCGTCGGCTCCTCCGATATCGCCCATTATGTTTACCAGCGCGGCGTTGCTGCCGGCAAGCGGGTCCAGGCAATGGGTGGCGCGAAGAACCACGGTATCGTACTTCCTGACGCCGATCTCGACCAGGTCGTCAATGATCTGTCTGGTGCGGCCTTCGGGTCTGCTGGCGAACGCTGCATGGCGCTTCCGGTCGTCGTTCCGGTGGGAGAAGAAACCGCTGACCGTCTGCGTGAAAAAATGATCCCGGCGATGGATGCTCTTCGTGTCGGTGTTTCGACCGATGAAGAAGCGCATTACGGGCCAATGGTCAATCCGGCGCAAAAAGCACGGGTCGAAGGCTGGATCCAGAAGGGCGTTGATGAAGGCGCCGAACTGGTCGTCGATGGGCGCGGCTTCTCGCTGCAGGGCCATGAAGAAGGCTGCTTCATCGGGCCATCGTTGTTCGACCATGTCACCACCGATATGGAAAGCTACAAGGAAGAGATTTTCGGCCCCGTTCTGCAAATCGTCCGCGCCAAGAATTTCGAGGAAGCGCTCGCGCTGCCGAGCCAGCATCAATATGGCAATGGCGTCGCGATCTTCACCCGCAACGGACACGCGGCGCGCGAATTTGCCAGCCGCGTCAATGTCGGTATGGTCGGCATCAACGTGCCGATTCCGGTACCGGTCGCCTATCACAGCTTTGGCGGCTGGAAACGCTCGGCATTCGGCGACACCAACCAGCACGGCATGGAAGGCGTGAAATTCTGGACCAAGGTCAAGACGATCACCCAGCGCTGGCCAGACGGCACCGCCGATGGCGGCAACAAGGATGCGTTTGTCATTCCTACCATGGGGTAAACGTCCGGTAAGGCTTGAGCGGAACAGAGTTCCAAATCAGGACAAGTCTCCCGAAATGCTGGAAATTCCGGCATTTCGGGCGGACATGATTATCATGACTGTCCAGCCAATAATATTGCCGGTGCCGCGTTGCTAGCGCTGTCGCCCAGGCTGTTTCTGCCATCGGTTCTGCTGGCGATCGCTCTGTTCGCCTTCTGGCGTCCAGGCAATGTTGCAAACGAGACAATAGCCCTGCCAGCGCCGGTTGCTATGTCCGGCAAACGTATCGCCTTCAGTTTCGACGATGCGCCGCGCGGCAAGGGCGCTTTTCTGGAACCGGACGAGCGGCCGAAGCTGCTGATCGAGGCTCTGAAAACAGCGGGTATCGAACAAGCCGCCTTCTTCATCAACACGGGGCGGATTACCGCTTACGACAATGACGCGGCCGATATTGCCGCTTATGCCGAGGCCGGACATGTCTTGGCCAACCATACTGCCAAACACAGCAAGCTCTCAGCCGTATCGGTCGAGACCTTCCTTGCCGATATTGATGCAGCGGAAGTCTGGCTGAAAGACAAACCCAATTACCGCCCGTGGTTCCGCTTCCCGTTTCTCGATGAAGGGCGGAAAAACAGGGCGAAGCGGGATGCGGTGCGTACTGGTCTGAAAAAGCGCGGTCTGATGAACGGTTATGTAACGGTTGATGCGTCCGACTGGTATCTGGAGGATATGGCGATCTCGGCAGCCAGGGCGGGAAAGATCATGGACTGGAACGCGCTGCGCGACCTGTTTGTCGAATCCTATGTGCAATCGGCCAATTTCTCGGATGATCTGGCACGCCGAACGCTGGATAGAGCGCCGGTGCAGATGATCTTGCTGCACGAAACCGATCTTGCCGCCATGTTCGTCGATGATCTGGCAGCAGCGCTCAAGGCGGGCGGCTGGACGATTGCAACTGCTGACGAGGCTTACCGAGATCCGATCGCCAATATGGAGCCGGATGTAGATTTTGCCGATGGTACCCGCACACAGATGCTGGCGGCCGAGCGTAACATCGGCAATCGATGGTACAAGCGCAATGATCAAAAAGTAGCAAAAAAGCTATTTGCCGAGAGGGTGCTGCGCGACTAGACCCCAGTGCATGAAAGCCAACCATTTCTTGCGCGATAGCGCCAGGTCTGTTGATCTCCCGAGAAGGATATTGATCCCGGCTCGATCACCGACCTTGCAAAAATCGCCCGCGGCAACATATTGCGGGTAATGCGAGGAACAGAATCAACCGCCGCAGCCATGGCAAGAAACAAGAAATAGATATGACCCAATTTTCCCTGACCGAAGACCAGCTTGCCATTCAGGAAATGGCGCAGAAATTTACTGCCGACGCGATCACGCCTTTTGCTGCCGAATGGGACGAGAAGTATATCTTCCCGCGCGACACGATCAAACAAGCGGCAGATCTCGGCTTCGGCGGTATCTATGTATCCGAGGAATCCGGCGGTATTGGTCTTGGCCGACTGGAATCGGCGATCATCATGGAAGCGATGGCTTATGGTTGTCCCTCGACCAGCGCCTTTGTCTCGATCCATAATATGGCCAGCTGGATGATCGACACATATGGATCGCAGGCGGTGAAGGACAAGTATCTTCCCGATCTTGTCCCGATGGAGAAAATCGCCAGCTATTGCCTGACCGAAGCGGGTGCGGGATCGGATGCGGCGTCGTTGAAAACAAAGGCGGTCCGTGATGGTGACGACTATATCGTCAACGGCTCGAAACAGTTTATCTCCGGCGGCGGCGAGAACGAGATCTATGTCACGATGACGCGCACATCCGACGATGGCGCAAAGGGTGTAACCTGCCTCGTCATCGAAAAGGACATGGAAGGCGTGAGCTTTGGCGCGAACGAGAAGAAACTCGGCTGGCACTCGCAGCCCACCGCCCAGGTCAATTTCGATAACGTCCGCGTTCCGATCGAAAACCGGGTCGGCGACGAAGGCGAGGGCTTTCGCATTGCGATGGCTGGTCTTGATGGCGGGCGTTTGAACATCGGAGCCTGCTCGCTTGGCGGCGCTCAACGCTGTCTCGATGAGGCGGTCAATTATACCAAGGATCGCAAGCAATTCGGCAAGGCGATCAGCGACTTCCAGAATACCCAATTCATGCTCGCCGATATGGCGACCGATCTCGAAGCATCGCGGGCATTGCTCTATCTTGCGGCCGCCAAAGTGACCGAAGGCGCGCCGGACAAGACCAAATTCGCGGCCATGGCTAAGCGCCTCGCTACGGACAATGGCAGCAAGATCGTCAACGATGCGCTGCAACTCTTTGGCGGCTATGGCTATTTGCAGGACTATCCTATCGAACGTTTCTGGCGCGATTTGCGGGTGCATAGCATTCTCGAGGGCACCAATCAGGTTATGCGGATGATTGTTTCGCGCGAACTGCTTCGGCAATAAGGTAAATTATGACAGAAGATCTCATTATCAGAAAAACCGGCCGGGTTGGCCATATCAGCCTGAACCGGCCCAAAGTGATCCATTCGCTCAATCTCGACATGTGTTTGGGGATGATCGACGCGTTGCTCGCATGGCGCGACGATGACGAAGTCGAGGCGGTGATCATCGACCATAGCGAAGGCAGGGGCTTTTGCGCCGGTGGCGATATTGCCATGCTGCGCGAATCCGGCATGACGGATGGCAAGGAAGGTCGCGCGTTTTTCTACAAGGAATATCAGCTTAACCATCTGATGTTCGAATATCCCAAACCGCTGGTCGCTTTCATGGACGGTATCACAATGGGCGGCGGCGTGGGTATATCCCAGCCTGCGCCCTATCGCGTGGCGACGGAGAATACACGCTTTGCCATGCCGGAAACGGGCATTGGCCTGTTCCCGGATGTTGGCGGTGGCTGGTATCTATCTCGATTGAGCGGACGTTTGGGTCAATTTCTGGCGTTGACCGGCGCACGTCTGGATGGCGCGGAATGCAAGGAAGTGGGCCTCGCGACCCATTATTTGCCATCAGATTCGCTGGAAGAAGCGAAGCAGAGAATTGCCGAAAATCCGGACCGGATCGAAGGTATATTGGGGCAGCTTTCTGACAATATTCCGGAGGCACGGATCGCCAGCAATCTCGACAAGATCGACAAGTTTTTCGCCTCGGATCGTTATGAAGATATATTGGCTGCGCTTGATGCCGATGACAGCGACTGGGCAGCCAAGGAGCGCGGTACGCTGGGCACTAAAAGCCCGCAGACCTGCAAGGTGGCTTTGCGCCAGCTCAAGGAAGGCGCGGCGATGGAGAATTTCGCCGACGAGATGCGCAACGAATATCGCATCGGCTCTCATGTGCTGGTGATGCACGACTTTCTCGAAGGCGTGCGGGCACTGATTGTCGACAAGGACAATGATCCAAAATGGAATCCGCCGACGCCAGAGGAAGTAACCGACGAATGGATTGATGCGATTTTCGCACCCCTGCCAGCAAAAGAAGAATGGAAGCCCCTATGACTTACGAAACAATTCTGACCGAGAAAAAGGGTGCGGTTACCCTGATTACCCTCAACCGTCCCAAGTCCCTTAATGCGCTGAATAGCCAGGTTCTTGACGAATTGATCGTAGCTTTTGCTGCATTTCAGGCCGACGACACGCAAAATTGCGCGGTGCTGACCGGCTCCGGTGACAAGGCCTTTGCTGCCGGTGCCGATATCAAGGAAATGTACGACAAGTCCGCCGCCGATTTCTATCTCGAGGATTTCTTCGCCAAATGGACCAGCCATATTGTCAAGGCGACCCGCAAGCCGTGGATCGCGGCGGTCAATGGCTTCTCGCTCGGCGGCGGCTGTGAACTCGCGATGATGGCGGATTATATCATTGCCAGCGACAAGGCGAAATTCGGCCAGCCGGAAATCAAGCTGGGTGTCGCACCGGGTATGGGTGGCTCGCAGCGCCTGACCCGCGCGATTGGCAAGGCCAAATCGATGGAAATGTGCCTCACAGGCCGGATGATGGATGCCGAGGAAGCTGAACGCTCCGGTCTCGTCGCCCGCGTGGTGCCGCATGATGACCTGCTTGACGAAGCGCTGAAATCGGCCGCTCTCGTCGCCTCGATGCCGCCAATGGCCGCTCAGGTGAACAAGGAAATGGTCAATGCTGCCTTTGAAAATAATCTCGAGCAGGGATTGGTGTTTGAACGCCGTCTGTTCCAGATCCTGACCGCCACCGAAGACAAGAAAGAGGGCATGGCCGCGTTTATCGAGAAGCGCGAAGGCCAATGGAAGGGGCGCTAGAACGAGATGCTTCTACCCGACGACGCTGCACAGCTTCGTTTCGCTGACAATCACTGGAGACTATAATGAAAATCGGATTTATCGGCCTTGGCAATATGGGCGGCGGCATGGCGGCCAATCTCGCAAAAGCGGGGCACGAGGTTTATGCTTTTGACCTGTCCGGCGAAGCGCTGGCCAAGGCGGGTGAGGCGGGATGTCATCCGGTCAGCGACGCGGCGCAAGCGGTCCAGAATATGGAAGCCGTGGTCACCATGCTCCCGGCCGGTACCCATGTCCGTAAAGTCTATGAATATGAAATCGTCATCAACGCCAATCCTGGCACCCTGGTGATCGACTGCTCGACCATCGACGTCGACAGCGCGCGCGATGTGGCCACCATGGCTGAGGCGAAGGGGCTTGTCCCCGTTGATGCACCGGTATCCGGCGGTATCGCGGCGGCCAATGGCGGCACCCTGACCTTCATGGTCGGCGGCAGCGACGAGGGCTTCAAGCGGGCCGAACCGATATTGTCCGACATGGGCAAGGCAGTAATCCACGCCGGCGGCAATGGTGCCGGACAGGCAGCGAAGATCTGCAACAACATGCTGCTCGGTGCCTCGATGATCGCGACCTGCGAAACATTCAAAATGGCCGAGAAACTGGGTCTCGATCTGCAGAACTTCTACGATATTTCATCGAAAGCTTCGGGACAGAACTGGTCAATGACCAGCTATTGCCCGGTTCCCGGCGTCGGCCCGCAAAGCCCGGCGGACAATGGCTATCAGGGCGGCTTTGCTGCGGCGCTGATGCTCAAGGACCTGCGTCTCGCGATGGAAGCCGCCCAAAGCGCCGGAGCGGATGTACCGATGGGCGCGGAAGCCGCGAAACTCTATGAGAAATATGCCGAAGAACAAGGGCAGGGCGGCTCGGATTTCTCAGGTATTATCAATATGCTGGATAAGGGTTAAACCCATATGCCGCCGCTGTGGATGGTGATCTGCGGGCTGTCGGGCACGGTTGCCGTGATTTCGGAGATCGGTAACCGGCGCCGCAGCAATCGCCGTGATATAGAAGATGTCGGTTTTATGCCGTGGTCGACCATAACCGCTCTGGCGTTGCTGACCTTCGGGATATCGATAGGCTTTGGTCTGGGAATACTCTCGACCGACTGAGCGCGAGCCTAGAGGCAGGCTTCCAGCAAGGGCTGGTCGAAGCCATATTGCCGCGCTTTATCGAGCGTATAGGGGCGCAGACCGGCAGACTGATATTCACCGATGATCTTGCCGTCGGCATCCTCGTCAAGATATTGATATTTAAACAATTCCTGGGTGACGATCACGTCGCCTTCCATCCCGATCACCTCGGTAATATTGGTGGTACGGCGTGAACCATCGCGCAGACGTTTCACCTGGACGATCAGATCGACCGATTCCGCGATCTGGCGGGAAATGGCTTCCTTCGGGATTTTGATGTCGCCCATCAGGATCATATTCTCCATACGGCCGAGACATTCGCGCGGGCTGTTGGCGTGAAGCGTACACATGGAGCCATCATGACCGGTGTTCATGGCGGCCAGAAGGTCGAAACATTCCGCGCCACGAATCTCACCGAGGATGATGCGGTCAGGCCGCATACGCAGGGCGTTCTTCACGAGATCGCCGATGGTAATCGCGCCTTCGCCTTCAAGGTTTGGCGGACGGGTTTCGAGCGGCAGCCAGTGCGGCTGTTGCAAACGAAGCTCGGCGGCATCCTCGATCGTCAGCACGCGTTCACCCGGATCGATCATTTTCGACATAGCATTGAGCATGGTCGTCTTACCGGAACCGGTACCGCCCGAGATAACGACGTTGAAGCGGCATGCGCCGGCAATCTTGAGCGCCGTACACATGTCATCGGACATGGAGCCGAAGCCCTTCATCATATCGAGTGTGATCGGTTTCTCGGAAAATTTACGAATCGAGATCGCGGTGCCTTTGAGGCTCAGCGGCGGAACGATTACGTTCACACGCGAACCGTCCTTCAGACGCGCATCGGCAAGCGGTGTTGTCTGGTCGACGCGGCGGCCGACCTGGTTGACGATCCGCTGGGCGATCTGGAACAGATGTTCCTCGTCACGAAACTGGATCGGTGCAATTTCGAGCTTGCCCTTGATTTCGATATAGGTCTGTTCGGGACCGTTGACCATGATATCCGAGATGTCCGGATTGCTCAGCAGCTCTTCGAGCGGTCCAAAGCCGAGCAATTCGTCTACCAGAACTTTTTCCAGCGCAAATTGTTCGCGCCGGTTGAGCGTGAGCTTCAACTCGGTCAGCACTTCCATGATGATCGGGCGGAATTCTTCGGTCAGTTCTTCCTTGTTCAGGGTCGCGGCGGCTTCCGGGTCGACGCGCTCTAGCAGGCGCGGCAGCACCTGTTCCTTGATCTTGTGAACCGAGGCACCAAAGCCCTCTTCCTTTTCGGAATCTTCTGCAAGCGGTTGCGAACGCTCGGAAAGGCGCGCCATTGCGTCACTTTGCGCAGGAGCTGGCGAGGATGGCGTTTCGTCATCGGTGAGAGGAATGGATTCAAGTGGCGGAAACTGATTGCCACCCAGATTGTCGTCGCGATTTTCTGACTCGGCGATCTTCTTGCCGCCGCCGGTCATGGGCTTCGCTACGCCAAAGGACGGTTTACCGCCGCCCAGTCCATTTTTCTTGCCAAATGCGCTCATGCTATTCTGTCCGATATGTCTAATGTCACACGATCAATGCCCTCTTTCCGCGAAAATGGTTAATAAACTGGTAAATCTGTCTGATTTCAGCAGGACGATTGTTCATGTATTTTTGTGACTTGCTCCGCGTAAAGCAGCCGCTAAGCCGTCAATATGCGCAAGGTACAAAATTTTGACAGCTGACCATTCTCGTGATCGGGCGGCTGCCGGGGGTATCACACTCGCGCTGGTGGCCTTTGCCGGTTTCCCGCTCGGTGATGCGGTGATCAAGTCTATGGCGGGAGACTGGCCTGCTTCAGCGGTGGCAGCGCTTCGCTTTGCGATCGGTGCGCTGGCTCTCGCGGTAATCCTGTTCATGCGGGAGGGCCGTCGCGGCTTTCAGGTCAACCGGCCGTGGCTCCACGTTGCGCGCGGATTTGCGCTGTTTGTCGGGACCATCAGTTTCTTTTCCGCCATTTATATCATGCCGCTGGCTGATGCGGTGGCGATATCCTTTATCAACCCGATCCTCACCGCATTATTCTCCGGCTGGTTTCTGAAAGAAAAGATGCCGCCCCGGACATGGGTCGCGACGATCATTGCATTTGCCGGGGTGCTGATCATGCTGCGTCCCAATGTTGCCGCCTTCGGCTGGGTGGCTATTTTGCCGCTGATTTCCGCCTTTGCCATGTCGACAATGCTGATTCTCAACCGCATGGTATCTACCCAGCGGTCGATCTTCGCGGCGCAATTCTATATTGCTTTCTGGGCGGCAATATTTCTGATCATTGCCTCGCTGATCGGGCACTGGCTGGTCCCTGTCATGGCCGTCCCCGGTGCGCCGCATTGGGACGTTGTGCTGCGCTGCCTGCTGGTGGCACTGACTGCGACGGGCTGTCATTTCCTGCTGTTCATGGCAACGATGCGAACGACCGCGGCGGCGATCGCGCCGATTGTCTATATCCAGTTGCTGATCGCGACGGCCATCAGCGTCTTTGTCTTTGATGATCCGATAGACCGGACCGCGATGTTTGGCGGCCTGTTGATAATTTTCAGTGGATTGCTGCTCTGGCGCAGCTCCCGGAAGGCGACGACAGTGCTGGCAGCCTAGGATATTTGGGAAATTTGCTGAAACAATGCGAGATGCCGGTCTGTCCAAAGTCACACGAGCAGCGGCAGCTTCCCTCAAAAATGGTCAATCAGGAACGATTGCTTTCCCTATTTACGCTGTGCTTTGCCATGGTGATAATAGTCCATAATCGCGTCCGCCGCATATTCGGCTCCGTTTTCAATGTCATCGCCTAGCGCGTCGCGGGTCAGTTTTTTCTGTATCTCGATATATTGCGGATGCATTTCGCGCGCCCGCGCCACTGCGGCAAATATCTCAGCAGGATCGTCAATAACCTCACCCATTTGCCAGAACAGATAATTGGGGTTGTTCCGCCAATCTATCTTGTTGAAATTGAGAAATATGCACGGTCTGGGCCGGGCCGTGAACTCATAAACCTGACTGCTGACATCCCCGATATAAATATCCGCCGCGACAGTATAGCTGTTATCAAGCAGGCGGTTCGAGCATGTGTCGATGAGGATATTCTCGGTGCTGCGGCTTTCCCACTTCTGTCTAACGCTTGCCGACCGTCTGCGGAACATCTTGATATGGGGCGCTACGATCAGGTTGAATATATCCTGTTTGGCAAACTGGTCGAGCATCGGCTCGATTGCCTGTCGCCATGATGATTGTTTCCGGTCCTTATGCGGATTGTAGATGACGGTCGGCCGGTCGTTCTCGAACAACGCCTGCTTTCCCTTGCGCAGCCGCTCCGTGACCTCGGTTTTCAGATAGCCGGTTGTTACGATCCCGTTCGGCTGACCCAGTCCCTGTTCCAGATATCGTTCCGCTGTCTTGGATCCGTGTGGCAGGAGCAGATCGAACTCTGCGATACGGGGATGCCAGGCGACATCCCTGTCGCCCGCGCCATGGCTTTTGAACACGAAAACAGGACGGTCGGATGTGCGCTTTTTGGCCAGCCAGGCGACTGTATTCTCGACCGAAACGATGACATCATAGGATAATAGTTCCCGCATATTCGCGCGCATGACCTGGTTTTTTGCCATACCCAGAAAGCGCACCGATTGGATCATCCAGCCCAGAAAACCGCGTTTCAGGCGTTTCACAGGTACGGGTTTGACGCCATTTGCAGTCGCTATCCGCTGCAAATGCTCCGGCACTGTCGGATCATTATAATATGCGATCACGTCACACCCATCGCGTTTGGCGAGTTCCAGAGCTATGGTGTAGCCGTGATAAGTTTGATACGCTTCTGCAATGAACAGAAAGGCAATTTTCATACAAATGGGTCCAGTATGTCTGACGGGTTTCCTCGGACATGAATTTCTGTTGGTCGGATTGCAGGTGTACTGTTGAATAACAAGATTATTATCGGGGTTCGATCTTTTTTCGAGGCCAATAGCTCGCTCAGTCGCGTGATCAAAAACCTTGGCTGGCTGCTGGCCGGGAAGGGTTTCGGTGCGGTGCTGAGCCTATTCTATCTGGCATTGGCCACCAGGCTGCTCGAGCCCGCCGGATTTGGATATTTCACGCTGATACTGGTGACGGCACAGGTCGCTTCGGCATTTGTCTCCTTTGAAAGCTGGCAACTGGTCATTCGCTTCGGCAACCAGCTGCAGGCGAGAAAGGCAGATGACGAGATCAACAGGCTCGCTGCATTCTGTCTGCTGCTGGACGTCAGCTCGGCTCTGCTCGGGATATTGCTGGTTACCGGCTTGATAGCGATTTTCGCGCACCAGTTCGGCTGGCAGGATGAGATGATAAAAATGGCAATCCTGTTTGCCGTTGTCAGCCTGCTCAGTGTGCGTTCCTCCGCCATCGGGATATTGCGCCTGTTCGACCGTTTCCGCGACGGTGCAATGGCCGCTGCGATGACGCCGTTGGCCCGATTTGGCGGCGCCTTGCTGGCTTGGTCATTCTCGCCCGATATCAAGGGCTTTCTGATCGCCTGGGCTGCGGCGGAGATACTCACTTGCATCGCCTATTGGGTGACTGTCCGGCTGGTCACGCCCGTCCGGTTTGCCGGCCTCGGGTTCTCCCAGATACTTGCGACACCAAGAAGCTTCTCGCAATTTTTCAGCTTTCTCTGGATCACCAATCTCGGCACGACCGTAAGAGCTATCGCGCAGCAAGTGCCGTTGCTGGTCGTTGGCTTTTTCGTCGGCCCGGCCGCCGCCGGACTGTTTCGATTGGCCTATCAGCTGAAAGATGCGGTTGCGCGGCTCGCCGATATGCTCGGTCGGGCCGTTTATGCAGAACTGAGCGCGGTGGATTCGCATGAGGGCGACGACGCCCGCAAGACGCTGTTCGCCCAGACCAGCCGCATATCTGCGGTAGGTTCCGTATTGTTGGTGATCATTGCGCTTCTGCTCGGAAAACCGGCGTTGCAGCTGATTGCCGGAGAGGCGTTCCTGCCGGCCTATCCGATACTTCTGGTTCTGGCGCTGGCTGCGGCGGTCGAACTATGGGGTGTCAATTTCGAACCCAATTTGATGGCCGCTGGCCGCCCCCGGGCTATCCTGTGGATACGCGCTGCCGCAGCATCGGTTCTGCTCGGCCTGCTGACGGTTCTGATACCCGGTCAGGGCGGTCTCGGCGCTGCCTATGCGATATTGGCCTATAGCCTTCTGGCCAATATGGCGTTGTGGATATTTACCCGCTATTCAGACTGATAGCGGACGATCAAGGATCAGATCAGGAAACAGCCTCGGCCAGAACCGTCAGGCCCTGTTCATTGACCTGGGCAAAGCCGCCCTGCACGGAAATCGTCTCCGGCGTCGCGCCTTCGCTGGCGTAAATAACCAGTTCCGCATCGCGGATCGTCGACATCACACCGGCATGATTGGCAAGCACGCCAAAATCACCCTCGGTACCGGGCACAACCACCATGAATACATCTTCCGAACGGACGAGTTTCTCTGGGGTTACGAGTTCGAAATGTAGATTTGCCATTTTCATATCCTTTATCCCTCTCCCTGGAGGGAGAGGGTTGCGACGACTTGGCAGCTTGCTGCCTAGTCATAGCTGGGTGAGGGTGTTCTGCCATCTGGCGCAGGGAGCACCCTCATCCAACTTCGGCTAGCTGGCAAGCCAGCAAGCCTCCGTATCCTTCTCCCTCAAGGGAGAAGGCTTCTATTCATCAAGCCGCTTCAGCAGCCATTTTTTTGCCTTTTTCGATCGCTTCTTCGATGCCGCCGACCATGTAGAAGGCGTTCTCTGGAAGGTGATCATATTCGCCTTCGACAACCGCCTTGAACGATTTGATCGTATCTTCGAGATCAACGAACTTGCCCTTGATGCCGGTGAAGACTTCCGCAACGTGGAACGGCTGCGACAGGAACTTCTGGATTTTACGGGCGCGCTGGACGACCAGCTTATCTTCTTCCGAAAGCTCGTCCATGCCGAGAATGGCGATAATGTCCTGCAAAGACTTATATTTCTGCAGGGTTTCCTGAACAGCACGGGCCGTATCATAATGTTCCTGGCCAACAACACGCGGTTCGAGAACACGCGAGGTTGAGTCAAGCGGATCAACAGCAGGGTAGATACCCAGCTCCGAAATCGCACGGTTCAAAACGGTGGTGGCGTCGAGGTGGGCAAAGGATGTTGCCGGTGCAGGGTCGGTCAAGTCATCGGCAGGAACGTAAATGGCCTGAACCGATGTAATCGAACCCTTGTTGGTCGAGGTAATACGTTCCTGCAACTGACCCATGTCGGTCGACAGGGTAGGCTGATAACCCACAGCCGAAGGAATACGGCCGAGCAGTGCGGACACTTCCGAACCGGCCTGGGTGAAGCGGAAAATATTGTCGATGAAGAACAGAACGTCCTGCCCTTCGACGTCGCGGAAATATTCCGCCTGGGTCAGACCGGACAGAGCCACACGGGCACGCGCTCCTGGAGGCTCGTTCATCTGGCCGAACACGAGAGCCACTTTCGAGCCTTCCGACTTCGGATTGCCGTCGGCATCCTTGGCGATAACGCCAGCGTCGAGAAATTCGTGATAGAGATCGTTACCTTCGCGGGTACGCTCACCAACACCGGCGAAAACGGATGTACCGCCATGGCCTTTGGCGATGTTGTTGATCAGTTCCTGAATAAGAACGGTCTTGCCCACGCCGGCGCCGCCGAACAGGCCGATCTTGCCGCCTTTTGCATAAGGTGCGAGCAGGTCGACAACCTTGATGCCAGTCACCAGAATTTCATTCTCGGTGGACTGGTCGACAAAAGCAGGCGCTTCCGCGTGAATAGGAGAGGTGGTTTTGTTGCCGATCGGGCCGCGTTCGTCGATTGGCTCGCCGATCACGTTCATGATCCGGCCAAGCGTTTCAGGACCAACAGGCATCATGATCTGCGAACCGGTGTCGGTGACTTCCTGACCGCGGGTGAGGCCTTCGGTCGCGTCCATGGCGATGGTACGAACCGTATTCTCGCCAAGATGCTGTGCAACCTCGAGAACCAGCCGGTTGCCGTTATTGTCGGTTTCCAGAGCCGAGAGAATTGCCGGGATTTCGCTATCAAAGGTGACGTCGACGACAGCGCCGATGACCTGTGAAATGCGGCCTATATTTTTGGTTTTTGCCATTTTTCCGTTTCCTTGCGTACGTGCTTTAGAGCGCTTCAGCGCCAGCGATAATTTCAATCAATTCGGTGGTAATCGCGGCCTGACGGCTGCGGTTGTAAATAATCGTGAGGTTGTCGATCAGATCGCCGGCATTGCGGGTCGCATTGTCCATGGCGGTCATCGACGCCCCTTGCTCTGACGCGTTATTTTCAAGCAATGCACCGAAAATCTGCGTGGTCAGGTTGCGCGGGAGCAGTTCGGCGAGGATTTCTTCCTTGTCCGGTTCATAATCCACTGCACCGCCCGCTTCGGAAATAGCGCCGTCTTGAACTGCAATCGGAATGATCTGCTGAACGGTAGGCTCTTGTACCAAAGCGGATTTGAACTTGCCGTAAAACAGATGGGCAACATCATATTTGCCCTCTTCGATCATATCCGTCAGGTCCTCCGCAATCGCCTTGGCCTCTTCATATCCCGGTGCCTTGACGGTCGACGTATCGAAATGTTTCAAAATCTGGCCGGGATAGAAACGCTTGATGATCGGAATGCCCTTGCGGCCGACCATGTAGAATAAAACCTTATGACCTTCGGCCAGAAGCCGCTCTGCCTTGGCGCGGGCTTCCTTGACGATATTGGCGTTGAACGCGCCGCACAGGCCGCGGTCTGAAGTGGCGACTACCAGCAGATGGGTTTCCAGCTTGCCCGTACCTGCCAGCAGTTTCGATGTATTCACATCAATCGAAACCTTGGTGGCGAGGCTCGCCATCACATTTTCCATCTGCTCGGCATAAGGACGCGCAGCTTCGGCGGCCATTTGCGCCCGACGCAACTTGGCTGCTGCAACCATCTTCTTGGCTTTGGTGATCTTCTGGGTCGACTTAACCGACGCGATCCGATCTTTCAGTTCTTTGAGACTAGCCATTTCATTCCTTCAATTGTCATTCCCGCAAATACGGGAACCCAGTTCCATAAAAATTTCGCTTCGCGGCTTCTTTATTTGCTGGATCCCGGATCAAGCCCGGGACGACATTTTCTCCTTATACGAACGCCTTGCCGAAGGCCGACAGAGCCGCTTCCAGAGCTGCCTTGGTATCATCCGCCAAGTCACCGCTTTCACGGATCGTTTTCAATATGTCGGCATGTTCGCTGCGCAAATGGGCGAGCATCGCTGCTTCATAACGCACAACATCAGTAACGCCGACCGTGTCGAGATGGCCGTTGGTACCAGCGTAGATCGAAGCGGTCTGCTCTTCGAATGGAAGAGGCGAGAATTGCGCCTGTTTCAACAGCTGGGTCAAACGTTCGCCACGTGCGAGCAATTTCTGCGTCGAAGCATCAAGGTCCGAACCGAACTGCGCAAAAGCAGCCATTTCGCGATATTGCGCGAGATCGAGTTTGATCGAACCCGAAACCTTCTTCATCGCCTTCGTCTGTGCGGCAGAACCAACACGAGACACGGACAGACCCACGTTAATAGCAGGACGGATGCCCTGGTTGAACAAGTCGGTTTCGAGGAAGATCTGGCCGTCGGTGATCGAAATCACGTTGGTCGGAATATAGGCCGAAACGTCGCCAGCCTGGGTTTCGATGATCGGCAATGCGGTCAAGGAACCGGAGCCATTGGCTTCGTTCATCTTCGCGGCACGTTCGAGCAAACGACTATGCAGATAGAAAACGTCACCAGGATAAGCTTCACGTCCTGGAGGACGGCGCAGAAGCAGGGACATCTGACGATAAGCCACAGCCTGCTTGGAGAGATCGTCATAGACGATACAGGCGTGCATGCCGTTATCGCGGAAATATTCGCCCATCGTCACACCGGTATAAGGTGCGAGATACTGAAGAGGTGCAGGCTCGGAAGCGGTTGCAGCAACCACGATCGAATATTCCATTGCGCCATTTTCTTCGAGGCTCTTGACGATCTGTGCAACCGTCGAGCGCTTCTGGCCGATGGCAACATAGATGCAGTAGAGCTTCTTGCTTTCATCGTCGCCGGCGTTGACTGTCTTCTGGTTGATGAATGTGTCGATCGCGACAGCGGTCTTGCCGGTTTGACGGTCACCAATGATCAATTCGCGCTGGCCACGGCCAACAGGAACGAGAGCGTCGAGCGCTTTCAGGCCGGTCTGAACGGGTTCGTGAACCGATTTACGCGGGATAATGCCCGGCGCCTTGACTTCCACCCGGCTACGCTGGGTGGTGTTGATCGGGCCCTTGCCATCAATCGGGTTGCCGAGACCGTCAACCACACGACCAAGCAATTCTTTGCCGATCGGAACGTCCACAATCGTGCCGGTCCGCTTGACGACGTCGCCTTCTTTGATTTCAGCGTCAGAGCCGAAGATCACGACGCCGACATTGTCGGCCTCGAGGTTCAGCGCCATGCCCTGAATACCGTTCGAGAATTCAACCATCTCACCGGCTTGCACCTGATCGAGGCCGTGAATGCGGGCAATACCGTCACCCACTGCAAGCACGGTTCCGACTTCGGAAACCTGGGCTTCATTGCCAAAATTGGCGATCTGGTCCTTGATGACCTTTGAAATTTCTGCGGCGCGAATATCCATGTGTATCTTCCTTTAGCCCTTCATGGCCTGCGATAGGGTGTTCAAACGGGTTTTAATCGAGCTGTCGATCATCTGGCTGCCGATTTTTACGACGAGCCCGCCCAAAATGGACGGATCGACTGCGGTGGAAACGCTAACATCGCTTCCCACACGTTTCTTGAGCTGCGCCTTGAGCGCATCAATCTGTTTTTTGTCCAGCGGGTGAGCCGAGGTGACTTCCGCAGTAATTTCGCCGCGATGGTCCGATGCCAAAGTGGAGAAAGCGCGAATGACCGCAGGGATCTGGTCGAGCCGGCGATTGGCCGCGAGCACACCGAGCACGTTGGTCGACAGCTTGTCGAGACCAAGAGCCTTGGCCGTGGCCGCAATAGCCACGCCGGCATCATCGCGCGAGACAACCGGGCTGCTGGTCAGCGCCCTGAGGTCATCCGATTCGGCCATGGCTGCGCTCAATGTCGCGAGACTGGCCTGCACCGCGTCGATGCTTTTATTTTCTTCTGCAAGCGCGAACAAAGCCGTGGCGTAACGCCCCGCTAAACTCGCTCTAATGCCGCTGGAATGATCCACGCGTTTGCTTCTCCTTGACCGTAATTATAGTCTGAAAACCGTTCATGAAATAGTCCGTTTAATGGCCGGAAATCCTGCAATTCCGCCCACAGATGCGCGGCGTCTAGCAACCATTTTGCTGCGATGCAAGACGGCTTTGGGAATCATTTTCCCGGAAAGCCAAGCCAGCAGTTTTTGGCGGCTTTGAATCGCTCCACGGATTATTTTTAGCTTTGAACGCAAGATACGGGAAGCCGTACCGGCAGAGCTGATTTATATCCGTTTCGACAGCCAGAATGGGAGATTGTATATGACTTACAAAATCACCGGATTGAGCCCGGAACTGGCAAAACAGTTCGAGGTCGCAACCGCTGAAGAGCTCTCGGCGCTGGGTGCGGTGCAAATGACCGCGACCAGCAAGCCCGGTTTCCCCTGCCGCATATCTTTGGAAGATGCCGAAGTGGGAGAAAAGGTGATTCTGTTCCACCACACCTCCCATGATGTCGATTCTCCCTACCGGAGTTCCTACGCGATATTTGCGAGAACCGGGCTGACAGCGTCTGCGCAATTTACCGATACGGTTCCGCCGGTTTTTGAGGGACGGCCATTGGGCATGCGCGCTTTCGGCGAGGATGCGATGCTGAAAACAGCCATCCTTGCCTTGTCCGGCGAAGCTGACCGGTCGATCCGTGCGTTATTTGAACTGGACGAGGTTGCCTATATAGATGTTCATAATGCAGCCCATGGATGTTTTGTCGCGCGGGTAGAGAGGTTTGAGCCGTGAACGAGAATTTTGTGGATAATGTTCGAGCATGGACGGCTGTCCAGGCCCGCGACCGCAGCTTCGACGGAAAATTCGTTACCGGCGTCCTGAGCACCGGCATCTATTGCCGCCCCTCCTGCGCCGCACGCCACCCCAAGCGCGAAAATGTACGTTTCTTTGCGAAAGCCGAACAGGCAGAGGCAGCAGGTCTGCGCGCTTGCTTGCGCTGTCTCCCCAACGACGTGGCGCGTGACGAAGCGGCGGTAAAGACCGTAATTGACGCGATCCGGATGGCGGAGGTCGCGCCAACGCTCGGCGAACTGGGCCAGCTGACAAGCTATTCGCCGACTCACCTCCAGCGGATTTTCAAACGCGAAACCGGACTTTCGCCAGCCGCCTATGCGCGGGCTTTGCGATCAGACCGGGTCAAGGACGCGCTGGCTGGCGGCGCATCGGTAACCGAAGCCATTTACGACGCCGGCTATGGGTCGGCTTCGCGCTTTTACGAGGAACAGAAAATGGGCCGGAAAATGGGAATGAAACCGGGCGTGTGGAAAAATGGCGGGGCAGGGGTGACGATCTATTGGGCCAGTGTCGAGACATCGCTGGGCGAGATGTTGGTAGCGGCGACCGATAAAGGCGTGTGCTGCCTGTCTTTCAACGAAGGCGAAGCAGAGCTATGCCAACGATTCCCGAAAGCGGACCTGAAACAGGGCGGTGACGATTTTCGGAAGCTGCTCGCGCAGGTGATCGCACAGGTCGAAGCGCCGGGCCGGCCGCATACTATCCCGGTCGATGTCCAGGGCACCGCCTTTCAGGAAGCTGTCTGGCAGGAATTGCGCAAAATCCCCGAAGGCGAAACACGCAGCTATGCGGATGTCGCTGCTGCCATCGGCAAGCCCAAAGCCGTCCGCGCGGTGGGCAGCGCCAATGGCGCCAACCATGTCGCCGTGCTGATCCCCTGCCACCGGGTGGTGCGCAGCGATGGCTCGATGGGTGGCTATGCTTATGGGCTGGAGATCAAGCAAATGCTGCTGGAGAAGGAACGAGGTTAAAGCGTTTCTCGATAGCGGTCGTCGCTAACGCCTTACCAAATGGCTGATATCTGGAGGTAGACTCAATGGTTCTCCGGTCAAAACCGACTTGCTCCCCGATTCGCCAGCGATCAGCGTCGAGAAAAGACGGATGAGCGCAGATGAAAATCCCAATTTTGCAGTTAAAATAGAGGCCCGCAGTCAGATCAAAGTTCAAGCCGATCCATCCCCTAGGCCTTAATTGATATTGTATTTGCCGTAACCAACCGCAGATGACCTAGTATCAATCTGCAAATAGTTTGAGCCAATCAGCCATCTGAATGTTCGAGGGCGGCAGGCTCAAACGGGGCAATTACGGCCTTCAAAATGTTAGATCGATATTCTGGTCAATATTGTTCTGAAAATTGTGAGTGGAGCAGGTGTTCCTTTGCGAAGCCTGTTTTCACTAAGGATGGATTCGGTGACCAGATGACTATTGAAGACAATATGCCAACTTCGACTGGCAAAAGGATTTCCATCTTTGCGGGGATTACGGCGGCATTTGGCCTGTTATCAGTCGCAGGAATCTTGCTGACCCGCGGAGGGGCCGATTTTTCAGCATTGTGGATTTCGAACGGTTTTCTGGTCGCCGCATTGTTGCGGTATAAAGGCAGGATTTCCGTCCCGCATATCCTGGCATGCGCAGCAATCGGATTTGTTGTCGCAATCAGCGTAGGCGATAGTGGGACGAAAGCCCTGTCCATGGCGATCGCCAACGCTGTTGAAGTCGCCATCGCGATTTTTCTGATCCGCAGAAAGTGCGGAACGGATCCCAATTATGTGGATTTCGGGAAGCTGATCTGGTTCGCCATGCTCGGTGGTCTGGTGGCACCACTGATCGGCAGCGGGCTGGCAATGGGACTGTTTTCCCTGTTCGGCGAAAATGTGTCGCTGCTTGGATGGCTTGACTGGCTGATAGCGCATAGCCTTGGCATGTTGATCTTTGCCCCGATTTTTTCGATTATTTTAGGAAATCGCAACGGTATCCATCGGTGGAACAAGACGATGGACCTGGAATATCTGGTCATCTTCGGGTTCGGCGGACTTTTGACAATCTTTGTGTTCAGCCAGTCCTCCTACCCGTTTCTGTTCATGACCTCGCTGTTCGTACTCTTTGCGGCGGTCCGTAAGGGAATTGTCGGTGCATCCTTGTCTGTCGCGGTCATTGCAATCATTGCGATTGCTGGCACATTTAACGGTTCCGGGCCAGCGCACTTGATAGACGGAAATTTGCACGACAATATATTTGTCGTACAAATTTTTCTTCTGTTCACCTTTGCAAGTTCGCTACCGTTTGCCAGCTTTCTGGAAGCGCAAACCATTTTGCAGCGGGAATTGCGGGTCAGTCGTGATCAAACCCAATCGATATTTGACAATATGCGGGACGTTGTTTTCCGCACCGACAAACTGGGGCGCTGGATCCTTCTCAATCCGGCCTGGGAGGAAATAACGGGCTATTCCGTGGAACAGACGCTGGGGGAGCACGTATCAAAATTATTGAACGATGAGTCCCGGCAAAAGGCCGATGTGGAATATCTACGGCTGGCCAGCGGGGAATTGGACACTCTCACTCTCAACCAGACCTTCATTCGCGCTGACGGAAAGGAACGTCGCGTCGAAGTGTTCCTCGAGGCGGTACGTGACGAGAGGGGGCGGTTTGAGGGAGCGACGGGAAATATTCGGGACGTTACAGATGCGATATCGAGCAGGCACGCTCTGGAAAAGAGCGAAGAACGGTTCCGCAGGCTAGCGGAATCTGCTCCCGTAGGGTTTTTCCAGGGGGATGCGGAAGGCAAAATATTCTATGTGAGCAAGGCCTGGCGTGAACGGATCGGCCTCAGTGAGGAAGAGGTCAAAGGCAACGGATGGATGCGGGCGCTGAAAGACAGAACTTCTTACGATATGGACGAGGCGTTTACCGGCTTTAACAAGCCCGGAGACAAATGCGAACGGGAAGCCTGCCACACCACAAAAGACGGCGAAGAAATCTGGGTTCGCACCGTAAACCAGGCCGAGTTCGATATTGATAATAATATTATCGGCTATGTCGGTGTCATTGTAGAGATCACCGAACAGCGCAGGGCGATTGCAGAATTGCGCCACCGGCAGAGCGAATTACGGGAAGCGCGTGACATCGCCGAAGCCGCAACCGAAGCCAAGGCATCATTCCTGGCGAATATGAGTCACGAAATCCGTACGCCCATGAACGGCGTGCTCGGTTTCGCAGAGATGCTCCGCCAGTCGGAACTCGACGAACAGCAAGCGGGGTATGTCGCGTTGATCGAGGAATCCGGCAAGGTCATGATGGCATTGTTGAATGACATTCTCGATATTTCCAAAATTGACGCTGGGTTATTGGCTTTGTCGCCGGAGCCGTTTGAATTGGCCCATTTGCTCAAGAGCACGTGCAACATGATGCTGACCGCGGCCGGGAATCACGGGCTCGCACTCAAGCTGGACTATACAGAGGATCTGCCAAAATTTATCGAGCATGACAAGCTGCGGCTCCGCCAGATACTGACGAATCTGGTCGGCAATGCGATCAAGTTTACCGAGTCCGGATCGATAACCGTCAAGGCTGAAATGTCAGATGACGACAATGGTAAGTTCAGGATAAGCGTTATCGATACCGGCATCGGCATAGCCGAAGAACGGCAACGCTCGATATTCGAGGAATTCGTACAGGCAGAACATGATACGGATCGGTCCTACGGCGGGACAGGTCTCGGACTGGCGATTTCTCGCAAGCTTGTAGAAATGATGGGTGGCAGTATCGGCTTGCAAAGCACACTCGGTTCGGGATCCACATTTTGTGTCGAGATACCTTTGAATGAATGTGTTGACCCCCGTGGAGAAGCAACCAGGCGCGCCAACACCGAAAGCCAGCAGACCACGTTACCGGCCGTCAGTCGTACCATATTGCTGGTCGAGGATCATGAAATCAACCGGCTGCTTGCGACAGCCATGCTCGAGCGCATGGGCTGTAGCGTTATATGCGCCGACAATGGCGTGCGCGCGCTGGAAATCCTGACCGGCAATGCTGACCAGGGACTGAAATTTGGCCTTGTCCTGATGGACATGCAGATGCCGATCATGGACGGGATCGAATGCACAAGAAAAATCCGTCAAGCTGGCATCACAGCCGAACAGCTTCCGATTGTCGCGCTGACCGCCAATGCTTTCTCCGAAGACCGGGAAGCTTGCGCAGCGGCGGGCATGCAGGATCATGTTTCCAAACCTATCCAGTTTAATGACCTCTACAAAGCAGTGTGCAAATGGTATTTTGAGCCGCGTTCGAAAAAACGGACTCCGGAAGTGGTAGAGGAAGACGAGACCATAGCCTCGCTTCGTCCGAAATATGAAGAATTTCGAAACAGAACACTGGATCGCCTGATGGCTGGAATGGCTACAATCAACCACTGGTCGGTGGAGCAAAGCGACGAAATCGCTGGTATGCTGCACAAGCTTGTGGGGTCCGCAGGCTCATTCGGTGAAGGCGAAATGGCCGCCGCGGCAAAGCAACTGGAAGACGCGATCAAACAGGATAAACCAGTCGATGTTTTGAGATCGCTTTCCAACAATCTGCTAACCCATGTTCGACAGGACACCCCGCTGAGAGCCAACCGGGCCTGAGCAATATAAAAGAGTGTCTGGACGATTTAGGAATTTCGGTTGACGACCCGCGTACTTCTGAAAGCCTGAGCCGTATAGAATGGCCAGCCGGGGCGTTGCAGGATCACGCGCGGAACCCGATCATCGAGTCAGCAACTGCAATCCGCTAGCCCGTTCACTTCGGCACAATCATTCGATATATATGCGAAGCACTCAACGATATTCCGGGTTTGGATGGTTATACCGCGTGCCGTCATCCCAGGCCTCGCGCGAATTGCCGTAATCGGGAATACCACCCGCCTGCTTGAGCATATGGGCGGTGTGCATCAGGTTCCAGGCCAGAAATGTTGCGTTGCGCTGCGTGAAATCGCTGTCAAAACCGACGCGAGTGCCATCGTCTTTCTTGTCCCCGTAAGAAGGGCCCGGACCGATCGGACCGATCCAGCCGGCGTCAGCCTGTGGCGGAATCGTATAGCCGATATGACTCAGGGAATAGAGCGTGCTCATCGCGCAGTGTTTCACGCCGTCTTCGTTGCCGGTAACGATACAGCCACCGGCCTTGCCGTAGAATATATACTGGCCCTTGTCATTGGTCTCGCCAGAATGGGCGTAGAGCCGCTCGATGATCTTGCGGCATTCCGATGACACATCTCCGAGCCAGATCGGGGTGCCAATGACCAGTATTTCCGCTTCCATCACTTTTCGGGAAATCACTGGCCACTCGTCCGAGGCAAAACCATGTTCTGTCATATCGGGATAAACGCCGGGAGCGATATCATGATCGACGCTGCGGAATGTCTGGACCGATATGCCGGCGTCTTCCATGATTTTCCGGACCACGTCCATCAGGCACTCGGTGTGGCTGAACGCGGGTGAAGGCGTCAAAGTGCAATTGATGAAGACCGCTTTCATCCCCGAATAATCAGGTTTTTGGCTGACGCTTTTTGTGCTGGTCATGGCTGTTTCTTCTCGCGCTAATCAGTCTTTCGACACTCGTATACCAAACTCTCGTTTGCCTGCGACGGCAATTCCGCTCTGATTGCCTTCACCATATCCTCGATATCGGCGAGCGCCTTAACGTCGGTCGTGCAAGCCCGGTTGCCATATTCGGCACGGATCGCCCGCGCTTTGGTCATCGCGTCCAGCCCCATCAGATAACGCTCTTCGGTAAACTCGCTGCGATCCGGCTGGAAGCTGCTGATGGTGATGGTCTGCTCCTGATTGGGAACGAAGATACGGGACCATTTGGCACCGTCGCGGCCATATTGGGTGCGACCGTTGACACAGCCGCCATCGGTCCACTCGAGCGGCAGTTCATTTTCCTGCGAGACGGTGATCCGGCTGCGTTGCGGGTTGATCGTGCATTGATATTTGCCCGATGTCGCAATGCTCGGTTGTTGCGGTTCACTCTTGTCCGCATTTTCCTGCAACGCGGCAGCAACACGGTCATCGATTTCGCTAAAATCCGGGCGTGCCAGGAAGATGATGACAGCACCGAGCAGCAGAACCGCCGCACCACCTGCTGCCCCGATACCCGGGTTGCGCTTGCCCTGAACCAACAGAATAGCCGCGCCACCGGCTGCCAGCAGCGACAGCGCCAGCATCAGCGCCGCTATCGCGATCCGGTTTTCGCGCTCTGCGATGATGTCCTGGGTTATGCTGGTGCGCAATTTGGTTTCGGCCCGTTCGCGCTTTTCGGCTTCGGCTTCCTTGGCCGCTGTCACCTGGGCACGGGCAGCCGCTTCACGCAGCCGTTCTTTTTCGCTGATCTCCGCAGCCGATCGGCAGGGCGTCGCCGTTGAGCCCACTTTTACGCCCGCCTGGCGCAGGAAGTGCAATATTTCGCGCGCCGACACGGCAAAACCGAATTCGGCATCATTGCCCTCGCTGATCGAACCAAAGCTGTTGACGCCCAGCACCCGGCCGCAATTGTCGATCAGCGGTCCGCCGCTATTGCCCGATGCTATCGGCGCTGTGTGAAGGATCGTGTCAAACTGCTTGGTCGTGCGGCCGCCGGAAACCGTACCGGTGGTCTTGACCGGCGACATCGGGTTGATCAGATCGTCCAGATCAAGCCCCTGCGCCCGGTCGACCGAACCGGGATAGCCGATCGCCACCACCTCCGCGCCATCGCCGACCGGACCGCCAAAGATCGTCATCGGTGGCAGGCGCCCGCCATCCAGCACCTGGATGAGTGCAAGATCGTTCTCGGGTGAATAAGCGATGATTTTCCCGCCATAGCTGGTTCCGCCCTGCGACGGGATGATGCCGATAACGACCGAGCTTTCCTGTCGCGCGATCTCGACAACATGGGCGTTGGTCACGATCTTGTCCGGCGCCACCGCGAACCCGCTGCCATGACCGACAAAGGCAACTTTGCTGCCGTCTTTCGCAGCCAGAACCACGCGGACCACCGAACGGCTGGCGGCGCTGATATCGGCCGGGTCGGCCTGAGCCGGGCCGGTTAGCAAGGTGGCCACGAGCATAGAGAAGATGAGAGACAGTTTTTTAATCATAGTTCGGCTCATGCTTCAAATAGGCGCAACATTCAAAGGACTTTTGCACTTCATCTTAGCCCCTCCTTTTCAAACGAGGGGTGGGATGGCGAGCCTGCGCGATATCAGGGCACAAACTGGAATAGATCTCGTTGTTGCCTATCCCACCTCTTCTCCTGCCTTGAAAGCAAGGGATAATCAGGAATCAAACAAAACTATAGGGATCGACATCCACCCCGACCCGTACCGCGCGCGGCCATTCGAGCTTCTCCAGCCATTCGCGCATGATATTCTGGAGGTCGACCGACCGGAGTGCATGGACCAGCAAACGGTGCCGGTGCCGTCCGCGCAGCATCGACAGCGGGGCTGGGGCAGGGCCGTAAACCGAGAAACCATCGAGCTTGGGAGCGGTCTGGCCAATCAGGCGCGCCGTTTCCATCGCTTCCTTATTATCCTCGGACGACACGATGATCGCGGCCCAGCGCGCGAACGGCGGGGCGAGAGCCTGCCGACGCGATTCTATCTCGGCGGCGTAAAAGCCTTCCCGGTCATTCTTGATCAGCGCCTGGATCACCGGCGCGTTGGGCATCCGGGTCTGGACATAGACACGCCCGGGTTTCTCCGCGCGGCCGGCGCGGCCGGCGACCTGGGCAATCTGCTGGAAACTGCGCTCGGCGGCCCGCAAGTCGCCACCTTCCAGCCCGATATCCGCATCGACCACGCCGACCAGAGTCAGATTGGGGAAGTGATAGCCTTTGGTCACCAGCTGCGTCCCGACGACGATATCAATCGCCCCGGCCTCCATCTGGTTGACGAAATCAGCGGCTTTCTGCGGCGACCAGATCGTGTCCGAAGTGACGATCGCCGTGCGTGCGGCAGGGAACAGCATTTTGACCTCGTCGCAAATCCGCTCGACCCCGGGACCGCAGGCCACCAGACTGTCTTCGTCGCCGCATTCCGGGCATTTTTCCGGAATCGGCATGACATGGCCGCAATGATGACAGGCGAGGCGGCGGGTCAGGCGATGCTCGACCATCCATGCGGTGCAATTGGGGCAATCGATCCGGTGGCCACAGGTCCGGCACAGGGTGAGCGGGGCAAAGCCGCGGCGGTTGAGAAAGAGCAGTGATTGTTCGCCGCGCTCCAGGTTCTCCTCCAGCGCATGGACCAACGTCGGTGCCAGCCAGCTTCCGCGCGGCGGGACATCCTCGGTCAGGTCCAGCGCCTCGATATCGGGCATCGTCGCTCCGCCGAAACGCGCCGGCAGTTCGAGCAGTTCATAATTGCCCTGCTCGACCTGATGGCGGGTCTCGATCGCCGGTGTGGCGGAGGCCAATATGACCGGTATCTGCTCGTAAAGGCCGCGCATGACCGCGACATCGCGGGCGTGATAGCGAACGCCGTCTTCCTGCTTGAAGCTGGTCTCGTGCGCCTCGTCGACGATGATCAGTCCTAAATTGGCATAAGGCAGGAACAGGGCAGAGCGGGCGCCGACAATCACTTTGGCATTTCCTTCGGCCAGTGCCCGCCAGTTCCTCTTGCGCTCGGACTGTTTCATGCCGCTGTGCCAGGCCAGTGGCTCGGCTCCGAAGCGCGCCTCAAAGCGGTTGAGAAACGGCTCTGTCAGCGCGATTTCCGGCAGCAACACCAGCACCTGCTTGTCCTGACGCAAGGCTTCGGCAACCGCTTCGAAATAGACTTCGGTCTTGCCTGATCCTGTCACGCCGTCGAGCAAGAAGGGTTTGAACTGTGAGGCGCGGACCGCCTCGATCAATATATTGCTGACATTCTGCTGGTCTACGCTCAGATCAACCGTGTCGAAATCGGGCGTGGGCCTGGCGGTGGTGGCGAAAGGGGAAACTTCTTCCCGGTCAAAAACGCCCAGCTTTTCCAGTCCGCGGATGACCGCGATCGACACATCGGCCTTGAAGGCCAGTTCGCTGATCGTGCCCTGCACGCCAGCCAGTTTTTCGAGCGCCTGCTCGCGCCGCGGCGTCATCCGGTCCGGCACCGTGCCATTCAACCGGTACTCGCTGATCGGGCGATTGTCGGCAAAGGCAGCGCCGCTCGACAATACCATGCGCAGCACCGAGGCGGGCGAGGCGAAGTAATAGGCGGCGGTCCACTCGATCAGTCTGCGCAATGGTGCGCGCAGCGGCGGCACATCGCGAACTTCGAGCAAGGGGCGCAATTTTTTCGGGTCAATTTCGTCGACCGGAAAGCTTTCCGCCTCCCACACCACTCCGGGCAATTTACGCGGGCCCAGCGGCGCCATCACGATCGAGCCGGGCTCAACTTGCATGCCATCGGGAACGCGATAATCAAGCGGACCCAGGGCGGCATTAAGGAGGAGTACACGAACGCGATTCATATTCATGCTATAGGCAGCTTATCATCATCCGTCATTCTTGCTTTGACGAAAACAGGAGAGAGTAATGATCTATCACCGCAGATCGGTTCTGGGCTTTGGCGCTGTCGCCGGATTGCTGGCGCTTCCCGGCTGTTCGAGCCTTCCGGGTCTCAGCCTGACCGAAGCCGTCAAAAGGTTGCTCACCCTGTCGTCACAGAATGCCTTCGCAGAATTGCTCCAGCCCAATGGCTTCTTCGACAGCCAGGTCGCCCGGATTTCCGTGCCGGATTCGCTCGGCGGGTCGCGGGTGACCAGCGTGGCAACCGCCTTGCTGCGTTCCAAGCCAATCCAGGACCGCTTGCTGATGCAGGTCAACCGTGCGGCAGAAGCAGGCGCGGAACTCGCTGCACCGATCGTCGCGGAAACCATCCGCAATATGAGCATCGCTGACGCGGCCGCGATCATCAATGGCGGACCGCGCGCGGCCACCAGCCTATTGCAGGGGCAGTTGGGCAATACACTGGTCGAGCGGATGCTGCCGGGCATCGGTAATGGCCTGAGGCTGTTCGACAATGAAATTATCAATCTCGTGCTGTCGCAAGCCACCAATGTCGATTTTTCCAGCATCAGCCGCGATGTGACCTACAAGGTCAGCGATGCCATCTATCGCTCGATCGGCGCGCAGGAGGAATCCATCCGCGCCAATCCGCGGGCGACCAATGATCCTCTGCTGATTGCGGTTCTGGGTGTCGGGAAGGCCTTTTAGCGGCTTTTTATCCCGCAATCTTCCCCCAATCTATCCACAGCTTTCTGCCACCGAGCGACGGGCGGCAGTTCCACGCCCGATGGAAAGCGGATAGGCACAGGGTAGCAGCCGCATTTTTCCCATTTCTGGAGCCAGACCGATGAAATTTTTCGTAGACACAGCCGATACCGCGGAAATCGCCGACCTCGCCGCGACCGGCATGGTCGATGGCGTCACCACCAACCCGTCGCTGATCAAGAAATCGGGTCGCGATATCATGGAAGTAACCAAGGAAATCTGCGGCCTGACCGACGGACCGGTTTCCGCTGAAGTCATCGCGCTCGATCACGAAACGATGATGAAAGAAGCAGAAGTGCTGCGCAAGATCGCCGACAATGTCTGCATCAAGGTGCCATTGACGATCGACGGCCTGAAAACCTGCAAGGCGCTGACCGGCGAAGGCACGATGGTCAATGTCACCTTGTGTTTCTCGGCCAATCAGGCGCTGCTCGCCGCCAAGGCCGGCGCAAGCTTCATCTCGCCGTTTGTCGGACGCCACGATGATAACGGCCTCGACGGCATGACGCTGATCGAAGATATCCGGCTGATCTACGACAATTACGCTTTCGACACAGAAATCCTGGTAGCGTCGATCCGCCATCCGATCCACGTGCTCGAATCCGCCCGTATCGGCGCCGATGTCGGCACCATGCCGCCCAACGTGATCCGCAACCTGTTCAAACATGTGCTGACCGACAAGGGGCTCGAAGGTTTCCTGAAGGACTGGGAATCGACCGGACAGAATATCGGCTGATCCAATAATCGTCATCCTGAACTTGTTTCAGGACCCCGTGCATTAGCGCATTGCCGTTGGAGGTCCTGAAACGAGTTCAGGATGACGAAGTGCTCTCTCAAAAACCCCTGGGCGCCGGATCGACCACGGTAAAGCTGCCGCTGCGGATTTCCTGAACTTCCAGGGCCCGCTCCGAGACGCCGTCAGCCTTGAACCGGAAAACGCCGTCCAGTCCGATAAAACCGCCCTTGTCGGTCAGCTGATTGATCGGGAAGGGCGATCCCACTTTCCAGTTGCGGGCGACCTTGACGGTCAGCAGCACTGAATCATAGCCGAGGCTCGACAGCCGGAACGGCGCCTTGCCATAGCGGGCGCGATATTTGTCGGCATATTGCTTGTACAGGCTATCGGAAACGCTGGCGAACCAGGCGCCGCGCATGGATGGTGCGCCGGCCAGATTGCTGCTGGTATTCCACAGGTCGGTGCCGAGGATTTTCGCAGTGCCGCTGGCGTTTTTGCGAATATAGGGCGCGGCCTTGATCGCCATGTCGCCATTGTCGGCGAGCAGGACGGCTTCGAAATCGCCATTATCGCCGAGCTTCTTTGTCGCCGCCTCGATCGATTTGGAGTCGCGGTTGAAGGTCTGAATCGAGACCACAGTGCCGCCGACATCTTTCACGCTGCGCAGCAAAGTCGAGGATGCGCGCTGTCCGTAGACGCCGTTGGGAACCAGCGCGGCAAAGCGCTTCATGCCTTTGGATTTGGCATATTCGACAACCCGGTTGATCGACTGCGACGGGATATGGCCCAATATGAAGACATTATTGCCAGCAGCGCCGCTGTCGTTGGAAAAACTGAGGATCGGCACGCCGGCGGGACGGGCGATATTGGCGGTGGCCACGACATTATCGCTAAGCAAAGGACCGATGATCAGTTTGTTACCGTCGCGAATGGCGTTCTGGGCCGCTGCCGCTGCGCCCTTGGCCGTGTCATAGCTGGTCATGCGGATATTCTCCGCCTTGGTATCGAGCAGCGCCATGGTGGTGGCATTGGCCAGCGACTGGCCGATACCGGCATTTTTGCCGGATAGCGGCACCAGCAGGGCGATGCGGTGATGTTTCTGGTCGTCGGGTAAGCCGGCGGTCACCGGAGGCGGTGCAGGCGTGTCGGTCCGCACCGGCTCTGCGCCGCGCGGGACCACAGTTGCACAACCGGCGAGCATGACGAATGCCGAAACACTCGCCCACTTCAAAATGCCGCGTCGTCTGCTTTGATCTTGTCCTAGATGCACCTTGTCTGCCATGACCGTCATATGTCTGCTCCTGCCCAATCCGGTCTCTATATCGTTGCCACCCCTATCGGCAACCTCGGAGATTTATCGCGCCGCGCTGAAGAGACGCTCGCCGCCGCCGATATCATCCTTGTCGAAGATACAAGAGTGACCGGCAAGCTTTTGAATCACATAGGTAAAAAGTCGAAGATGATGGTCTATAACGACCATAAGTCTGCGGCCGATCGCGAGAGCATTTTGGATGCGATACGGTGCAAAATTGTCGCACTGGTCAGCGATGCGGGAACGCCGCTGATCTCCGATCCCGGCTACAAGCTGGTTCGCGACGCGCAGGTGGCTGACCTCTATGTCACAACAATTCCCGGGCCCAGCGCCGCGATCGCCGCCCTGACCCTGTCCGGTTTGCCCAGCGACCGGTTTCTTTTCGAAGGATTTCTGCCGAGCAAGACCAAGGCGCGAACCGAATCGCTCGCTGCCTTAAAGTCGCTCAACGCCAGCCTGATCTTTTACGAAAACGGCTCCCGGCTGGGGGCGATGTTGTCCGACTCGCTGGCAGTGCTGGGCGACCGCAAGGCAGCGGTTGTCCGCGAAATCACCAAGAGATTCGAGGAAGCCGTAACCGGTTCCCTGAGCGAACTGGCCGAGCGCTATGGTGCAGAAAAACCCAAAGGCGAGATTGTCGTGATCATCGGCCCGCCCGGCGCGCCGGAAGCGGCCAGCGAAGCGGATATCGAGGCGGCGTTGCGCGAAGCTTTGGTGCGACTGCCGGCATCGAAGGCGGCGGGCGAGGTGGCGAAGGCCTTCAACACCGACCGCAAGGCGCTCTACGAACTGGTCAACCGCTGGAAATCGGAAAAATGAGCTCCGTTCGCCCTGAGCCTGTCGAAGGGCTTCTCTCGGACATGCGGTGCCTCGACGGTCGGGATGCTTCGACAAGCTCAGCACGAACGGTATTTGGAAAATGAATGCTTCCTGCCTCCGCACCGTTCGTCCTGAGCCTGTCGAAGGACCTCTATCGGACTTGCGGTGCCCCGACGGTCAAGATACTTCGACAGGCTCTGCACGAACGGTCTCTCGAACATGAAACGCGAGGCAGCCGAGAAGCGCGGGCGCCAGGCCGAAAAGACCGCAGCCCGCTTCCTGCGCCTGAAAGGCTGGCGGATATTGGGCGAACGGGTGCGGACGCCCCGCGGCGAGGTCGATCTGGTCGCCAAACGTGGCGGACTAGTTGCCTTTGTCGAGGTGAAGGCCCGCACGAAGCTGGAGGATCTTGAGCAGTCGATCGATCTGAAACGGCTCCAGCGCGTCGCCGATGCCGTTGAAATACTCTACCCGCAATACTGCACCAAGGGTGAAGATGCGCGGATCGACGTGATACTGGTCGCGCCAAGACGTCTGCCGGTTCATCTTACGAATGTATGGCATGGATTTTGACGCGCCACGGAATGCGCAGCGTTCCGAAGCGTCAACCCCCGCGAAGGCGGGGATCTCTGGCCTTCTTCCGTTCGTCCTGAGCTTGTCGAAGGACATCTGGCGTCAAGCAGCGTGAATCAGCAGGCTCACCAACAACGGCAAGCGGACCGAACTTTCCCTTTACCGCGGTAAACAAAAACGCCCTTCGACAAGCTCGGGACGAACGGTTAGAAACACACTCCCCCGTTCGTCTCGAGCGAAGCCGAGAGACGTTTGCCGCAATGCCAATGTGTCTCGACTACGCTCGGCACGAACGGTAAGCGGGTTCGAAAATATCTGAGGAATGCAAATGACCCTGAAAATCGCCGTCCAGATGGACCCCATGGAGACTGTGAATATCGCGGGAGACAGCAGCTTCGCGCTTATGCTCTCCGCCCAGAAACGCGGCCATGAGATATTCCACTATGACGTAAAAGGCCTGACCCTGCACGCCAATGGCCGTCTGACCACACCCGCCCATCCAGTCACGGTGCAGCCGGTAAAAGGCGATCATTTCACCTTCGGCGATCCGGTAAAACTGGATCTCGGCAGCGATGTCGATGTCGTGCTCATGCGTCAGGACCCGCCGTTTCACGTCGGCTATATCACCGCGACCCATTTGCTCGAGCGGATCGAAAGCGAGACTCTGGTGGTCAACAATCCCGTCTCCGTCCGCAACGCGCCGGAGAAAGTCTATGTGCTCGATTATGCCCAGTTCATGCCGCCAACCCTGATAACCCGCGACCTCGACGAAGTGCGCGCCTTTCAGGCTGAACATGGCGGCATTGTCGTCAAGCCGCTGCACGGCAATGGCGGCAAGGCGATCTTCCTCGTGCCGGAAGATGGCAGCAATCTCAGCGCCTTGTTCGAGGTGTTTAACCAGACCTGGCCGGAACCCCATATGGTCCAGCCCTTTCTCCCCGAAGTGCATCAGGGCGACAAGCGCATCGTCCTCATCGACGGCGAAGTCGCCGGCGCGATCAACCGCAAGCCCGGCGAAGGCGAATTCCGCAGCAATCTGGCGCAGGGCGGCTATGCCGAGGCGGCGGAACTGACCGAGCGCGAGAAGGAAATCTGCGCGGCGATGGGGCCTGACCTGAAACGGCTCGGCCTGATTTTCGTCGGCATTGACGTGATCGGCGGCAAATGGCTGACCGAGATCAACGTGACCTCACCCACCGGCATTGTCGCAATCGACAATTTCAACGGCACCGATACCTCCGGCATGATCTGGGATGCAATCGAGCGGCGGCTTGCGGCGAAATAATCCAGAGCCAAGTCGCGCAACATGAGTAGCTGGGTAACAGACCTGATCGAGCAGGGTGGCTATTGGGCCATTGCTTTGCTGATGGCGCTGGAAAATATCTTCCCGCCAATCCCGTCCGAACTGATCATGGGGCTGGGCGGTGTCGGCGTGGGGCAGGGGGCATTCCATCCGGCCTGGCTGGTGCTGGTCGGCACGATCGGATCGGTCATCGGCAATTATGTCTGGTTCATGGTCGGGCGGCACTGGAACGAGGATGATCTGCGCGCCTTTGTCCGCAAGCACGGGCGCTGGCTGACGCTCGATGTCGCGACGGTTAACCGGATCGACCGGATTTTCGACAATCACGGCCAGTGGGTGGTCTTCGTCGCCCGCTTCATTCCCAATATCCGCACGATGATATCCGTGCCCGCCGGCCTGTTCGGCATGTCCCACAAACGCTTCATCCTCGCAACCAGCGCCGGTGCAGCGGTCTGGAACAGTGCTCTGGTCTATGCTGGCTATACGCTACAGCAGAATGTCGATGATATAGGGCAATATCTTGGGCCTGTGTCGCTTGGCGTGATCGGGTTGCTGGTGGCGGTCTATATCTGGCGAATTATCTTCTGGCGGCCGAGTGGGGGGTGAGGCAGAAAGGGATTGGCCGGAAGTGGTTGAAGGGCGGTTGGGGTGATGACTGATTCCAGAAGAAAATTCGGTCGCGCAGACCATATATTGACGGCAATTTTGCTGATAATCCTGTTCGGAATCGCCTCGCTACTATTTTACAGCGACCTTTGGGGGGTAAGCGATGCGGGTTTCGTTGCGCTGCTTGTCGTCCCCGCAGCGCTTGGCGGATTAACGGTCCAACTGGGCGACCCCAACGGCAGCAAGTCAATGCTCGGCTGCATCGGCTTCGTAACGGTAGGTCTGGGGATCATTTTCTTGATCACTTATCTGGCCAAAGTTGAGGGATTGATCTGCATTGCGATGATATTCCCATTCTGGATTCCTGCGGCAGCTGTCGGAGCACTCATCAACAGGTGGAATGCCAGAGAGGCAAGGAAACAGGGAGCGACCCGGCTGATGTCCATGGGCTGGGTTGTCGTTCCCTTAGCGCTGCTGGCTGCCGAACAGAGGATACCGCCAGAATGGAATAGTTGGGAAGTGTCTCGTGAGATCGAAATCGAAGCAGCGGCAGAAACCGTGTGGCCGCTGCTGATCAATATTCCCGCAATCTCCTCTGATGAGGGGACATTCAACCTGACTCAGGATATTTTGATGGTACCCCGTCCGAGTGAAGCGAAAATTCAGCGCGAAAGCGCGGGTCTGGTTCGAAAAGCGCAATGGGGTAAAAACATTCGATTTGATGAAGTGATTTCCGATTTTCAACAAGGCGAAGCTCTGGGTTGGAATTTCCGCTTTCCCGATGATTCCGTCCAGAAATATACCGACAAACATATTTCCCCCGATGGCGATAAACTGAAAATCATCTCGGGGCGCTACGAACTCAAACAAACGGGATTTAACCAGTCGAAGCTGGTTTTGACCACCCGCTACAAGATGCGCAGTCATATGGATTTTTATCTTAGCCTGTGGGGTGATCTTTTGCTCGGCGATGTTCAGGACAATGTTTTGCACATCATCAAAGAACGGGCCGAGAATTCGATCTAGGCACCGTCGAAACATCGACAAGCGCAGGCTATTATCCGGCCCTCGGATGGCGCTATGATAAACATCCAGCAAATGCGTCGCATCAACGGTAGTATGGACCGACTCGCAGTCGGTGAGGGGTTTTATCCCTCGCGACTGTTCCAACTCCTCACCGAGTTGCGCTAGTGAACAAGTTCACAAGCTCCACTTCCCTCTCCCTGTGGGAGAGGGTGAATCCCTGTCATTCCAGCCTCGCCATTGCGAGCGTAGCGTAGCAATCCAGAGCGGCTCAGGGCTCTAAATTATCGATTACCAGCCCATTGCGGATAACAGCATCAGGCCGGACAGCTGCTGCTGGTCCGGCCTGATGTGATCAACGGGAGAGTGTCGATCAGAATTTGAAAGCGGCTTCGACGAACAATTGCCGGCCGCGGTTCTGGGTGACTATGCGGTCATCGCCGCCAGCGGGCAGAAACGGCCGGTCGCCAACGGTGTTGGCCCATAGCTCGTTGGTCAGATTGACGCCGATCAGCGACAATTTCCACTTGCCGTCGGGCTCGCCGATCGAGACCGCGCCGTCGAGCGAGACATAGCTGTCCTGCACATAATCGGTGAAATTATTGTTTCCGGCGAAATAGGACGAGCTGTAGGCGGCGTTGCCGTTCAGCCCGAACTCGATCGAATCTCCCATCGGCACGGTCCAGTCGAAAGCGATATTTCCCGACCATTTTGGTGCCCGCGCCGCGGTCCGGCCGTCGAGGTCGACGTCATCGGCGTTTCCGGGAATGCCGTCGGGGTCCTGCGATATGAACGTGTCGGTGAACTTGGCATCGGTATAGCCGAGCGCGCCGGAGAAGCTCAGTCCCTCGACCGGGGTGCGCCATGACCAGTCGAGGTCAAAACCCTTGGTCGTCAGTTCGCCCGCGTTGATGGTCAGGAAGCGGACCGCCGCGCCGTCGAAATTCTGCACCTGCAGATCGTCGAAGACGAAATAGAAGGCCGACGTGTTGATCCGGAAGGCGCCATTGCCGAGCATCGCCTTGACGCCGATTTCGCCGCCCTTGGCTGTTTCAGAGTCGTAGATAAGCGAACTCAGCGCCGCTGCGCGGGCCGCCTCGGGATCGGGATAGAGCCCCGGATATTGTTCTGCGAAACCGGGTACCACCAGCTGGATCGACGCGGTCGGCAGGCTGCTGTTGTCGACGCCGCCCGACTTGAAGCCGGTCTTGTAGGATGCGTAGAAGTTGAGATCAGGGGTCGCCTGATATTTCAGCGTCACTTCCGGCGAGATATTGCTGTCGGAGAATTTGACCGGACCGGTCTGGAATCCTTCGGGAACCACCAGGCCAATGCCGCCGACAATACCGTTCAGAAATGTCAGGGCATTATGCACGAACGGAAAGGAGGTTCTGTGGGTCTTTTGCTCGTCGGTCCAGCGGACACCACCCGACAGCTCCAGCTGATCGGTAATATCCAGGCTCATGCTGCCGAAGAAGGACAGGGCCTCGCTTTTTGTCGTGCGGTCGGCAACCCAGTCATAGGTGATCCCGCGGGAATCGGGGAAAATGAACGAGCCGAGGAAGGCGTTTTGCGAGGTCTGCAACGGCTGGCTGCGGCTTTCCCAGAAACCGCCGACCATGAAATTGAACATGCCGTCAAAGTCGCTGGTCAGGCGAATTTCCTGCGTGTGCTGGGTGAGTGAATCAGTGAAAGGTGCGGGCAGGCCGCCGGGATCGCCATTGGCCAATATGCCGACATAGCTGAAGTGATCGGCATGCTCGTTATCGAGGTCGAGAAAGCCGCTGACGGTCGACAGGGTCAGCGTGTCGCTGAGCTGCAGGTCCATCGCCAGCCGAACGAAGACGGTGTTGGTTTCGTTGTAGGATTGACCGGTGTAACGATCCGCGCCGGTGGTACCCGGGGCGATGACCTGCAGGTCAGGATGGCCATCGGGATGGGGATAGAGCCCGTCCTGAATGTCGCAGGCGGCGTTGGACGGGATCGAAACGCCTGGTACCGCCAGAACAACATCATCCGCGACACCATTGGCACCGCAATCGATATCGGAGTGCCCCAGCAAACTGTCGCCTTGGTTATGATTATAGTTAAGTTTCAGGTTAGCGGAGAAATTATCTGTCGGATCCCATTGCAATGTGACCCGGCCGACAAAATTCTTCAGTCCCTTGCCCGAGTCGGCAAAGACCGACGGCGTGCCTGCTTCCAGCTCGACATATTTGTCGATATCCTGATATTGTGCCGCGACGCGAATGCCGAGCGTGTCACTGACCGGACCGGAAATATAGCCGCCCACCGTATAGCCTTGTTCTTCAAACTCGTAAGAGGCCTTGCCGCCGACTTCCCAGTCCGCGGTCGGATTGGCGGAGCGGACCGAGAATACACCCGCCGATGCGCTTTTACCGAAAAACAGGGATTGCGGCCCTTTGAGAACGTCAATTTGTTCGACGTCGAAAAAGGACGCCTGAACCAGCCGCATGGTGCTGATCGATACGCCGTCAAAATCAAATGCTACGGCAGAGTCGAAGGCTGCGGAAATATTGGTCGTGCCAACGCCGCGCAAGCTGATCTGGCCACCAGCTCCCGAGCCACCCACTTGCACGTTCAGGGCCGGAATGCGGCTGACGACATCGGCAACTTCATTGACCTGGAATTTATCGAGCGTGTCACCGCCTATGGATGTAACCGTAACCGGTGTTTCCTGAAGCGTTTCATTTTGCTTGCGCGCTGTAACGATGATGATGTCGCTGCCGGTGTCATCTTCGATCAAATCCTGCGCCAAGGCTGGCGCGCTATAGCCGACAGCGCCAATGGCCACCGCCGAACTCATCAGTACGGTCATGATTGATTTGCGTGAAAAAATTGATGCGTTGTAATGCGTTTCCTTATCCATTTCAGACTTCCTCCCTGGCGCAGATAAAACAGTCCTCGTTTCAGTTCACATATTCTCTTTTTAGATGGAATTATGGGACCTACTCTGCCGGCCAATAATGAGTGACGTTACGGAATGTGCTACTAACTAAAGAATTAGGCTGCAGCGAAAAACGCCCCTTTTAAGCTCATTTGACGCTAACCAATCTGACAGGGCTGATCGAAATTCGGCATCGCGAGCCATCGGAATAACTCTTGAAGGTGAGTTCGGGCCTCGATTCTCTCGCGCCTCCGACATAGAGCCAAAGGCGCGGTTCCGCGCTCACGACGCGACGGGATCGCTTATGTTTTCTGTTGCGCAGCCTGTTGGCCACCCCAAAGCTCACGCCCTGTCCCTTGGTACATATTGTGGTTCTTGCGCTCCGAATTTATTTACCAAGACTTGCGGAACGTTGCGGTCGGCTGAAAAGCCTCCATTCGTTTCATCACGGACTGGGGGGCATATGCACTTTACCGATATTGCGAACAATCTTCTGACAGTTGCTGCAAAGCGCAACCAGATATTTGGTGACGAAATCTCTGACCTCGGAGAAGACACCTGGCTGGTGATGCTGAAATTATATGCCTGTCGGGATTCTGTTCCCGTCGTGCGTGAATCTTCGCTGACAGAAGTGATGCGCTTTCCGACAAATCTGGACCGCATCCTGTCGGTGCTGGCCAGACAGGATCTGGTAACCGGAAATATTTCCGAGACCGGAGTGGACCGGAGTTTCAAGATTACCGGCAAGGGCATCTCGACGATCGAACTGGTGTTGGATGGTGCGGCTGAGCCAGCTTCTCCGACGGCTGAATATGAGGCTGGCAACAAAGCGGTATGATATTGCGCCTGCAGAATTTATCGTTACTTTTCTGATATATCCCAAGTAAATTTTGACTTTTCGTTCCCTTGGCTTCACTGTGCCTTTTGTGGAAGTGATGGCTTGATATTGAAAGCCGATACCATTGATATTCATATCAGTTGCAAAAGTGTTCGGGATGAAAAACGAAGATAAATTATCCGGATTCATCCAGTTGCTTCAGGAGCTCCTGGTACAGCTAGACGAGCTACAATTGAGTGTTCCGGCGGTAAAGGTTGCCGAGGCGATCGATATTCTGACGCTAACAACCCAAAATAACGCTTCCGACGACGCTGGCTGACACCGGTCTGATTTGTGTCCCGATGGTCATGGCCATTGGATCCGGAAATCACCCGGCCCGGGGATGGGCATTCTGGTAAACATCCAGCAAATGCGCCGCATCGACGGCGGTGTATACTTGCGTTGAACTCAGGCTGGCATGGCCGAGCAATTCCTGCAGACTCCGTAAATCCGCACCGCCCGCCAGCAGATGCGTGGCAAAGCTGTGCCGCAATGCGTGAGGCGTGGTTGTGTCAGAGATGCCGAGCCTGGTTCGTGCCTGCTGCACCACGCGACGGATCATATTGGGTGACAATGGCCCGCCACGCTTGCCGCGGAATAACGGCGAACCGCTGATCTGGTCATTCTTGCAGCGCGCGAAATCCTGGGCAATGGGATAGGGGCATAGGTCGATATAATGTTCGATCGCCTCGCGCACCTTGGGCAGCAGCGGCACGATCCGGACCTTGCTGCGCTTGCCGGTGACCCGCAAAGTGTCGGACAGGGGCAGAACGTCGCCGGTCAGGTCGAGCGCCTCGCTGATCCGCAGACCCGAGCCGTAAAGCAACAGCAGCACCGCCCAGTCGCGCGCGCCGATCCAGTCCTCGCTGGCGCTGTCCTGTGCGTCGCCGGCCAGTGCCAATATATCATCGGGCGAAGCCGGGCGCGGGACCCCGCGCTTGACCTTCGGCCCCTTGATCTTCGGTATCTGCGCCTCGTCGCCGCCGACATGTTTCAGAAAGGCCCGGAGGGCCGACAATTCCCGCGCCGCGCTATTGTTGGTCAGCCCGTCACCCCGGCGATAGGCAAGATATGAACGGACATCGGCCTGCTTCACCGCCTTGATTTCGTCCGCCCCGACGCCGCCACCAATATGTTCCATCAGGAACGCACAAAAGCGCTCCGCCGTGATCACATAAGCGCGCACGGTATGTGGCGACCGCCGCCGGTCGTCTCGGAGATAGGCGGAGAAGGCGTTGATGATGGCTTGACTGCTATCGGCCATAAAACCCGTTCGTGCTGAGCCTGTCGAAGCATGGCGTCTATCCACCCTTCGACAGGCTCAGGGTGAACGGATATTGTTTTAGCAGATGGGGAATCAAACTCCAAACACCCTCTCCCATAGGGAGAGGCAAGAGGAGCTTGCAAACCTGTTTGTTAGCGCATCTCGGTGAGGGGTTGGATCAGTCTCGAGGGTTAAAACCCCTCACCGACTGCGCCTAAGGCAATAAATTGCCAAGGCTTGTTGCCTCTCCCTACGGGAGAGGAAAACCACTCGCCGGTTCGCTGAAACCCGCCGCTACAACCAATATTCCCCCGATAACAGCTTCGCATGTTCCGCCTTGGTCAGCTCAGCGTAACCCTCCACATCCGGTTTGCAGAACCAGATCGGGTCTTTGATCCTGGCGACGTCAAAGCCCTCCTTGACCAGCTCCACCTTGCGATATTTGAACGTGCCGGTCGTCTGCGCCTCTGGCTCGATCCGGATGAACAAAGGCACGGCATAAGACGGCATTTCCGCGGCCAGAAAGGCGCGCAGGCCCGATATATTGAAATCATCCGCCACGGTCAGCGAGGCCATGCCGGCGCGACCATCGGTGCCGGGGACTTCGACACCATAGACATTGGCGGTCCTGATTCCGGGATATTGCGACAGAACTTCGGAGACTTCATTGGTAGCAACATTCTCGCCCTTCCAGCGGAATGTATCACCGATCCGGTCCTTGAAATAGATATAGCCGGAGCGGTCGCGGCTCATCAGGTCGCCGGAGCGAAACCAGGCGTCGCCTTTTTCAAACACGTCGCGCAGGATTTTCTTCTCGGTCGCTTCCTTGTCCTGATAGCCGGAAAAATCGGACGGGCTGTCCTTGAAAATTCGCCCGATCAGCTCGCCCGCCTCGTCCCAGTCCGCCTTGATGCAAAAGCCGTCGGCGCCGCGCACCGGCTGCTCCTCGGCGATGTCGAATTTCACGATCCTGGTGTCGCCAAATTGCTTTTCCAGATATTTCGGTATCCGGCCGACCGCGCCGATCTTGCCATCAAAATTCATCAGGAAAATATTGCCCTCGGTAGAGCCATAGATTTCGAGCAGCTTGGGCACCTGAAAGCGGTCGACAAATTGCTGCCAGATATCGGCGCGCAGACCATTGCCGATGCCGACCCGGACCTTGTGCGCGCTTTGCTTGGGATGGTCCGGCTGGTTCAGCAGATAGCGGCATAGCTCGCCAATATAGACGATCACCGTCGCGCCATAATCGGCCGCATCATCCCAATATTGGGATGCGGAAAATTTGCGTCGTAATATGACCGATGCGCCGCTGAGCAAAGCGCCGCCCATACCGATGAAGCCGCCGGTCACATGATAGAGCGGCAGGGTGATGTAAATGCGGTCTTCCGGCGTCAGCGGGCAGGTCGAGATGGCGATGCGAAAGCTGCGCCGGGCGCGGGCATGGGAGATGCGCGCCGCCTTGGGCAGGCCGGTGGTGCCGGACGTATAGACATAGAGAAACAGGTCTTTGCCGGTCATATGGGCGCGGTGGCTCTGGTCGGGGCGATCATCAGGCAGGGCCGCCAATGCACTGTCCAGGTCTTGACCGACTTCGCCATCCCAGTCCCACAGCACCGGCGATCCATCCAGCTGGGCTGCTATTTTCGACACCCGCGGTGCAAGATCCGCAGTGGTGATCACCGCCTTGGTCGCGACGATATTCAGGCAATGGGCCAGGCCTGCGCCTTCGAGATTGCTGTTGATCAGCGCCGTGACGATCCCGACCTTGGACAGGCCGAACCAGGTGGCGACAAAATCGGGCGCATTTTCCATGAACAGGGCAACCGTGTCGCCCGCCTGATAGCCTTGTGCCAGCGCCCAGTGGGCAATCCGGTTGGCGCGCGCCTCAAACTCCGCATAGGTGACCGTGTTGCCTTCAAAATGAAAGGCGATATTGTCCGGAAAGCTGTCGATCGTGGCTTCGATATCGTCGGTGATCAGGATAGGAGCGTCCGCGTCAATATCCTTGACCAGAGCCATCACGCTTTTGAGCGACTGTGTGAAATGGAGCTCGCGCTTGATGACGCTGAATATTCCCATGGCTTCTCTCTCCTCAGACCTGAGGCGAGTGTGACAGCTAAGTTGATATTATTCAACGCCCATAGACGATAGAAAATTGCGTGTGATTTCAGATGTCGGCGATGATCTTCGGCAACAGCGCATCGAGCAGCGGCATGCCCCTGGGCGAAATTGTCAGCCGTCCGCCTGCCGCGTCGAGCAGGCCCAGTCCGCTAAGGTGATCCACCGCTTTCTGGTCCACCATCTGCGCCGCCGCCAGCCCGGTCTTCTCTGCGAGCGCATGTAAATCGACGCCCTCGGCCAGCCGCAGCCCCATCATCAGCGCTTCCATCGCCCGCGTCTCGGGTGACAATGCCTGTTCGACCTTCAGCCCGTTGCCGTTGCGCTCCACCGCAGAGAGAAAATTCTCCGGCTTCTTGTGCCGCTCGGTCGCTTGTTCAAGCCGCCGCCCGTGCGCGCCGGGTCCGATGCCGACATAATCCTCGTAGCGCCAGTAGGTCAGATTATGGCGGCTTTCCTGACCGGGCTTGGCGTGATTGCTGATCTCGTAGGCGGGCAGACCGGCTGCCGTCATGACGCCACGGGTCAGTTCGAACAGGTCGGCGCAATGGTCATCATCGGCCGGGACCAGCTTGCCGGTCCGCACCAGAGTCTCGAACCGCGTGCCGGGCTCGATCGTCAGCTGATAGAGCGAAAGATGCCCGGTGCCGAAGCTTAGCGCCCGGTCCAGTTCTTTCTGCCAGTCTTCGAGAGACTGACCGGGACGGGCATAGATCAGATCAAAACTGACCCGGTCAAACGCCTGTTGGGCGGTCTCGAGCGCGGCGAGCCCTTCGTTGACGTCATGGGCGCGTCCGAGAAATTCCAGCGTCTGGTCGTCGAGCGATTGCAGACCGAGCGACACCCGGTTCACGCCCGCCTTCGCCAAATCATGAAAATTCGCCGCCTCGACCGAGGACGGATTGGCCTCCAGAGTGATCTCGATATTGCCCTCGAAACCCCACTGACGTTCCGCCGCCGCGATCAGTGTTTCGACCAGCGCCGGCGGCATCAGAGAGGGCGTGCCGCCACCAAAGAAGATGCTCGACAGCTTGCGCTCCGGCGTCAGCACCGCCTCATGAGCCATATCGGCGAGCAAGGCCGCCTGCCAGGCCGCGACGTCAACCTGTTCGCGAACATGGCTGTTAAAGTCGCAATAGGGGCATTTGGAGACACAGAACGGCCAATGGACATAGAGCGCCAGCGGCCCTGTAGCGGACTTGTTAACTGTTAGCTTCCTATGGTCTCGTTCATGCATATATTCCGCGCCCTTAGCCCTATCTTTGCGATCGCGCCACTATTTGCGGCCTGTTCCGTCATCCCGCCGCAAATCCCCTATCAAGATGCGGCGATGGAACCGCCAGCCGCGGGCAAGCCGGAGCCGCGCGTGCTTGCAAGTCCCGCGCCGCGCAGCATTCCAGCCCCGACAGCGCGCGCCGTCCCGGCTCCTCCTGTTCGGCCGGCCAGCCCGTTGCAAAGTGTGATGATGCGTGCTCACAATCAAACCCGGGCCAAGGTTGGCGCGCCGGATCTGCTGTGGAGCGATGATTTGGCGAGGGATGCTGACACTTATGCCCGGTCGATGGCCCGCACTGGTCGGTTCGGGCATGATAACCAGTCGAGAAGCAGCGAACGGCAAGGCGAAAATCTCTGGATGGGCACGCGCAACGCTTATGATCATATGGATATGGTCGGCTCCTGGGTCGAGGAAGACCGCTATTTCAAGCCGGGCCGCTTTCCCGAAAACAGCACCACCGGCAACTGGGGCGACATCGGCCATTACACCCAGATAATCTGGCCGACGACCCGGCGGGTCGGCTGCGCTTTGGCCAGCAGCGGCCATTTCGATTATCTCGTCTGTCGCTATAGCCCGGCGGGTAATGTGATGGGCAGGGATCCGTTGCGGGGGTAGGTTACCCGTCACGCCAGCCAAGGCTGGCATCCAACTCGCTTACGGGAGTCTCACGACCCTCGGTTTGGGCCCCAGCCTTCGCTGGGGTGACAGTTTAAAAACAGCTTTCGACCAGTTTCCGGAACGCATCCGCCCGATGGCTCATCGCCTGTTTCTGCGCCGGATCAAGTTCTGCAAATGTCTCATCAAAACCAATCGGCTGGAACACCGGATCATAGCCGAAACCCATAGTCCCGCGCGGCGGCCAGACGAGATTGCCGGCGACACGTCCCTCGAAAACTTGCGAATGGCCATCGGGCCAGGCCAGAGCCAGCGTGCAGGCAAAATAGGCGCTGCGGTCGACGTCGGGGCCTTGTTCGGCCAGCTTTCCCTCGACCTTGCCCATCGCCATATACCAGTCGCGGCCCGGCTCGCCCTCGAACCACTGCCGCTCGGCCCAGTCGGCGGTGTAGACGCCGGGCTTGCCATCCAGCGCCGCCACGCACAGCCCGCTATCATCGGCCAAGGCCACGCAATCCGCACCCTCCGCGCTCGCCCGTGCCTTAAGCAGTGCATTTTCGGCAAAGGTCGTACCCGTCTCTTCCGGTTCGGGCAGGTCCAGATCGCCCGCCGACACCGGCTTGATGCCATAAGGCTCGAGCAACGCCCGGATTTCGTGGACTTTGCCCTGATTATGGCTGGCGATCACGAGGCGTCCGGGAGTGAGTTTGCGGTGTGTGGTCATGGGTTTCTCACTCTCGTCATCCTGAACTCGTTTCAGGACCCCTCGAGACCGCGCACAGCCTTTGGAGGTCCTGAAACAAGTTCAGGATGACGATTTCTTTTCTTCTAAATCCTAACCAACCGCCTTGTCCTGCGCCTCGAAAATCTGGTCGCAACCGATTTTCGCCAGCCGCATCAGCCGCAACAGGCCTTCATCATCAAAGGTCTGGCCCTCGGCCGTTGCTTGCGCCTCGGCGATATTGCCATCGCCGGTCAACACGAAATTGGCGTCGGCGCCGGCGTTGCTGTCTTCGTCATAGTCGAGATCAAGCACCGGCGTGCCGTCAAAGATACCGCAGCTGATCGCGGCGATCTTCTGCTGGATCGGGTCTTCCTTGAGCACTTTCTGGTCGAGCAGGCCGTTGACCGCCAGCCGCAGCGCCACCCAGGCACCGCTGATCGAAGCCGTCCGCGTGCCGCCATCGGCCTGGATCACGTCGCAATCGAGCGTGATCTGCCGTTCGCCGAGCTTCTTCAGATCGACGACGCTGCGCAAGCTACGCCCGATGAGCCGCTGGATTTCCTGCGTTCGGCCCGACTGCTTGCCGCGCGCCGCTTCGCGCGAACCACGGGTATGGGTGGCGCGGGGTAGCATCGAATATTCGCCGGTGACCCAGCCGGTACCCTTGCCGCGCATCCATGGCGGCAGGCTCGTCTCGATGCTGGCGGTGCACAATACCCGCGTATCGCCAAAGCTGATCAGGCAGCTGCCCTCGGCATGTTTGGTAAATCCGGTTTCGATGGAAATGGCGCGCATTTCGTCCGGCGCACGGCCCGATGGTCGCATGTGATGATTCCTTAGTTTGAGTTGGGCCGGTCTTATCTACTCCCGCCGAGAGAGACAACCGCTCATCCGGCCCCTTCGGGGAAGGGAGGCATTTTTCCTCTTCCAGAGGGAGAGGCAAGCAAGACTTGGTAGCGAAGCTACCCTGGTCGCGCTCGGTGAGGGGTTACGCTCGCTCGATAGTGCACAACCCCTCACCGACCTGCGCTAGTCATCAGAGACGCCAAGCTCCGGTTGCCTCTCCCTCTGGGAGAGGGTGAATGGTGGAACGTCTCAATTGTGCTGTCGGAACGGTTAAAGCCGGTGTAGCAATTGTGCTCCGCATCAAGTGCGGAGCAAGGCAGCCCATATTGCGCGCTGGAAACCCGCTGAGTTTCATCTTATTCGTCCCTTATGAGCAGCGACAATGAATCGTGCCGATATGACCGGCTGAAGCCGTCGCCGAGGCAGATTGTCTTTTTCCATGGCGTTCCCGGTTCCGCTGTGGAACTGGCAGCTTTGCTGATATCAACTTCATTTTGACTCAATATCTCAGTCATCCACTAACGCGACTATCAACCCATTCAACGCAATCGCTCCGACGGCCATCCCAAAAAAAATCCAGAAGTCCCAAGAGAAAAAATATGCTGCCATTGACGCAAACAATGCCGGTATGATGATCCAAATCGATAATCCAAGCGCCATCGTTTTGTATTTATACTTCATCTTATTTCTATCGGTTATCGCTAGTTGCAATTCCACCTATCAGTAATTGGAGAGAGCGGCCAAGAACTAATGCATCTCTCGCCTTTATATTGAGGCCAGTGAAGCCGCACGGCGATTGTTCGAACTGCAAAAATTCTCGATGGAGAAGCGCGTCTAACAAATGATTGATGGTGTTCAAAGCCACAATTATGAAATGACGAAGAACATTTGAATTTTGGCTGGACCAGTGTTGTGCTCCGCACTTCATGCGGATCTCTGGCGGCTGAGGGCGCTATTCGCCGGACCAGCTCCGCATCAAGTGCGGAGCACACGGCACTCAAGTGCACGCTGGAAACCTGTCGAGATTCATCCTATCTAATAGTCATGACCAACACCCCGATCACCGAAATGACCACCCGCGCACAGGACATCTTCCGCGTCGTCGTGGAATCCTATCTCGACACCGGTGCGCCGGTCGGGTCGCGGACCATTTCCAAGGCGCCCGGTCTCGAGCTTTCCCCCGCCTCGATCCGCAATGTGATGCAGGATCTCGAGGAACTGGGCCTGCTCGCCGCGCCGCATACCAGCGCCGGGCGGATGCCCACCGAGCTCGGCCTGCGGCTGTTTGTCGACGGCATGATGCAGGCCGCCGCGCCGTCGCAGCAGGAGCGCGAGGCGATCGAGAGCCAGATTACCGAACAGGGCCCGGTCGAGGATGCCTTGCGCGCCACCACCTCAATCCTGTCCGGCCTGTCCTCCTGCGCTGGCCTCGTGCTGGTGCCCAAGCGCGAGCCTTTGCTCAAACAATTCAGTTTCGTTAAATTGTCCGAAGGGCAGGGGCTGGCGATCCTCGTCTCGCAGGACGGCGCGGTGGAAAACCGCGTGCTCGACCTGCCGCCCGGCGTATCGGAATCGGCATTGGTTGAAGCCGGCAATTATCTCACCGCCCGTTATGGCGGCAAGACGCTCAGCCAGGCGCTGGCCACCGTCGGCGGGGAAATCAGCGCCGGTGAACTCGCAATTGACAAGGCGTCGGAAGAGCTGGTCAGGGCCGGCATGGTCACCTGGAGCCGCGATCCATCGGACCGGCCGGTATTGATCGTCCGCGGACAGGCGAATCTGCTTCAGGATAATAGCGCTCTCGAGGATCTTGATCGGGTGCGGCGTTTGCTCGACGAACTTGAAGCCAAGCAGGAAATCGCCCGTCTGCTCGACAATGCCCGCGATGCCGAGGCAGCGAAAATATTTATCGGCGCAGAGAATAAATTATTCTCCCTTTCCGGCTCATCTGTGATAGCGGCGCCCTACAAAGACGGCGACGGACAGGTGGTTGGCGTGGTCGGCGTAATCGGTCCGACAAGGTTGAATTATGCCCGCGTGGTACCCATGGTAGACTTTACCGCGCAAACCCTGTCGCGTTTGTTGACCAAATGATCAAAATAGAGTGACCCAAGCAATGAGTGATAACAAGCAGAACCCCGGACAAACTGACGCCGATGCCGCCGCCGAGCTGGACGGGGTACCGGAGTCGATGAAAGACGGCGGTGAAGGCCAGTCTTCTCAACCCGAAAATTCCGACAACCGTATCGAAGCGCTGGAAACCGAACTGGCCGATGCCCAGCAGGCGGTTCTCTATGCTCAGGCCGAAACCCAGAATGTCCGCCGCCGCCTTGAAAAAGACGCGCAGGACGCCCGCGCTTATGCCGCCACCGGCTTTGCCCGCGACATGCTCTCGGTAATGGACAATATGCAGCGCGCCCTCGAAGCGATTCCCGCCGAAGTGAAGGACGAGGAAAAGTGGAAGGGCCTGATCAACGGCATCGAAGCCACTGGTCGCGAACTGCAATCCGTGTTCGAGAAAAACGGCATCAAGCGCGTCGCCTCGGTCGGCCTGCCTCTCGATCCCAACCAGCACCAGGCGATGGTCGAAATTCCGACCGCTGATAAAGAACCCGGCACGATCGTGCAGGAAATGCAGGCTGGTTACATGATCAAGGACCGGCTGTTGCGGCCTGCCTTTGTCGGGGTGGCGAAGAAGCCGGAAGAATAGGTTCTTCCGGCTGGATGGGTCGAGCCTTCGCAGAGGACTTGACCAGATTCCGTCATGCCAGCGCAGGCTGGCATCCAACCCGCCTATGTGTGTCTCGCTACCAATGGTTTAGGCCCCAGCCTTCGCTGGGGTGACAGTTGATTTGCTCGGCTTTTTTTTGGGTGACGGCGAAGACGGAGTGATGCTGTAATTTGTGATTTTTTGTGCTGCAGCACACATTTCAGACCAAATAGTTTGAAGCTCTTGCGAAGGCAAAATAATAGATTTTGCGCTCCGATCATTGGAACCGCAGGACGCATTCTGCAGCCGTATCAGGAGAGCACCGTCAGTAGTTTCTATCAAACTCAGTCTTGAATGCGCCAGTTCTGAGCGAAAAACTGCGTAGGGCAGAAAGTCGTTCAGATAGGATTGAATCCTTGTCGGTTTGTGAAATGCGTCTTTGTGCATTTCCAAAATCTCTTCGAATTGCTTCACTTTCTTAGAAAAGTTAGGAGCTGGCGTTTGGAACGGGCGAATTCTATCGACAAGCCAGCATTCGACGGCAGCACATTTGCCGATGATTTTGCTGCGCAGGATATGTGCCTGATCGATGTCGAACATCGCCGGTTCATTGGTCGTTGTTGATGCATCAGCCGCAGGATGTGCCATAATATTCATCGCACATCTCTAGCGCAAATCATTGAATATATTCTAAACGAGACGGAGCGTGAAAGCACCCGTCATGCCAGCGAAGGCTGGCATCCAACCCGCCCTATATGAATCTCACTACCCCGGTTTAGGCCCTAGTCTGCGCTGGCATAACGCGTTGAACCGCAATTCGCGCAAAGACCCAGCCGCCAATGGCGCCAGCCAAGACCTGCCCCAGAAAGCCCATGGTCGATCGCGCGCCGCTGATCGGGATGGTTTGAAACACCATATACATGGCGCCGAGCGTGACCGCGATCGCGGCAGCGCCGGCAATCGGATAGGCGACACGGGCCAGATTGGGCAGAAAGCGCTTCAGGATTGTGGCAATCAGAAAGCCGGCCAGCAAGGCGATGGCGATAATCGCCAGATAGGCGACCATGTTGGTAATATCGAACAGCGTCATGTTCAACCGGTCGCCGATGCTCACAGAAATATCATGCATGGCGATGACAGATTGGGAATTCAGCACGGACCCGACGATATAGGTCGCCAATGCCGCCGCAATCAGACCCAAAACCCACCGAACAAAGCGCGCCATAAAATTCTCCTGTCAGCAATTTAACCTAAATGCTTTGTTGTGACTAGCAAGAGGTGATTTAGAGAGGCTGGTCAGACCGTATAATTTTGATAGACTGTGCGATCAAACAAGGGATCCAATATGCGGAACTTCAAGATCATTCTTACCGTTGTCGCAATGGGCGCACTGGCGGCCTGTTCGAACCAGGGCGCTTCTTCAGACGGCGCGAAAACCAGCGAGGCCGCTGGCCGTGTCGATCCGGCACCGGTCAATCATACGCTTGAAACGGTCGCTGACGGTCTCGATCATCCCTGGTCGCTGGCGTTCCTGCCGGATGGCAATATGCTGGTGACCGAGCGTAGCGGCAAGCTCAAGCAGGTCGCTCCCGACGGGACTACGACGGTGGTCTACGATTTTGCCAGCGGCGATGAACATCCCAAGGTCCATAGCGCCGCCGGCGCGCAGGCCGGTCTGTTCGACGTTGCGCTGCACCCGGACTTTGAAGAAAATGGCCTGCTCTACATTTCCTATGCGGCCGAGCAGGGCGATGGCACCAACACGCTTTCGCTGATGCGATTTGAATATAGCAATACGGACGGCCAGCCGCGGATCAGCAACGGCCAGCAGATATTCGCCGCCTCGCCCAGCCGGGTCCAGGGCAATCACTATGGCGCGCGGATCATCTTCCTGCCCGACGGCACGTTGATGATGCCTGTGGGCGATGCGTTCCATTTCCGCGAGCAAGCGCAAAAGCTGGACAGTCATTTCGGCAAGATCATCCGGTTGAATGATGATGGTTCGGTGCCAGCGGACAATCCCTTTGTCGGACAGGAAGGCGCGTTGCCGGAAATCTGGAGCTATGGTCACCGCAATCCGCAGGGGATCATTCTGGCAGCGGACGGGCGTGTCTTTGAAAATGAACATGGCCCGGCCGGCGGCGATGAAATCAATGTGATCAAAGCGGGGACCAATTATGGCTGGCCGACGGCCTCTTACGGGCTGGATTATTCCGGTGGCCGGATTTCCCCTTATGAAGCGTTCGAAGGCACCGAACAGTCGCTGGTCCACTTCACGCCGTCGATCGCGCCGTCAGGCTTTGCCCAATATGCGGGAGAGGCGTTTCCGGACTGGAATGGCGATCTGTTTCTGTCCGCTCTGGCGCTCAAACATGTGCGCCATGTGAACATGAACGCCGATGGCTCGCTAGGGAAGCAGACTGAACTATTTGGCGAGCTGGACACGCGCTTTCGGGATGTCCGGACCGGCCCTGACGGATTTCTATACCTGCTGACCGAAGTGCCAGACGGTCCGACCAGCAAGATTTTGCGCGTGCGACCGAAATAGTCGCACACACCGCCGCTAGAAAATCGAATTGCCCATGCCGCCATCGACGACCAGACTCTGGCCGGTGGCGTAACCAGCCATTTCGCTGCAGAACATCGCGACGAACATGCCCATATCTTCCGCGTCGCCAAAGCGGCCGACCGGTATTCGTACCTGCTTGACGAATTTGGCGACTTCCTCGTCATAGCTGGTGCCGTTGGCCTCCGCCTGGCTGTCGAACATTCCTCTTATCCCGTCGGTATGGTGCATGCCGGGCAGGATATTGTTGATCGTGACGCCATGTTTGGCGACCTGTTTCGCCACGGCGACTGTATAGTTGACCAGCGCTGCACGCGGCGGCCCCGACAGCACCCGCATTGCGGCCGGATATTTGGCGGCGCCCGTGGCGATATTGACGATCCGGCCCCATTTGCGCTCGACCATGCCGTCGATCACCGATTTGATGAATTCCACCGGGCTGAGCAGGGTCAGCGACAGCGCTTCCTCCCATTCCGCGCGGCCGACGGTGCGAAAATCGCCGGAGAAAGGGGGAGGGGAACAGGTGGCGACCAATATGTCCGGGCTGGGGCAGATGGTCAGGATCGTCTCGCGACCCTCATCGCTGCTGTGGTCGGCAACAATCGGCGTGATATTGGCACCGGTTTCGCGAGCCAGTTCTTCACAAGTCTGAAGCAGCCGCTCTTCTCCGCGGGCGGTGACGAACAATTCGGTCTTCTCCCGGGCCAGAACCAGCGCCGCTCCACGCCCAAGGCCGGCGCTACCGCCATTGACCAGCGCAATTCGTCCCGCAATTCCCAGATCCATATCGGCCTCTATCCTGAAAGGTTGAGTTGCTGTTCTAGCGGGAGCGTCGCACCGTGCCGACTAGCCATAGTGGGGAAAGGCGTAGCCTAGGATCAGGCCATCGACATATACATTGCCGCCGCCAGCCCGAAGCCGCGTGGATCGCCCAACAGGCCGGATTCCATCTTGTTCATCACATAGGAAAAACACAGTCGCGCGTCCTGATCGATGATCACTGATGATCCGCCATAGCCGCCCCAGAAAGCCGTGTTGCTATTGGGGCTGATCGGGGTGGATGAGCTGTTCAGGCCATAGCCCATGCCAAAGGTCACCGGTATGCCGAGCACCAGATCGGTGCCTTCGCTCTGTTTCTCGAATATGCGTTTTGTTCCGGCTTCGGACATGATGGTCTTGCCGAATGCCTGGCCACCATTAGCCATGGCGGTCTGGGCTCGGACGATGCTGCGGGCATTGCCCTGACCATTGGCGGCGGGGATTTCCGCCGCGCGCCACTTCCGCTTTCTCGGTTCTGTGGCATCGACGCCGGGATTGGTGAAGGTTCGGCCCGCGATTGAATCCGGATCGGGCGCGGGGCCGCTCTTCGGCGGGACGAGATTGCCGATGCGCGTGTCGAGCGCTTCATCCGCGCCGATATGAAAATCGGCGCCGGTTGGCTCGGCGATTTCCTGACGAAAGAAATTGCCGATTGTCTGGCCGGTCACCCGGCGGACGATTTCGCCGATCAAATGGCCCTGGGTCAGGGCGTGATAGCCCGATTGCGTTCCCGGTTCCCACCAGGGCTCCTGTTTTGCCAGAGCGGTTGTCATCCACTCCCAGTCATAGATTGCATCGCCATCGACCTTTTTGTCCATGCCCGACAGGCCGGCATTATGGCTCAGAAAATGTCGAACTTCGACAGCCTTTTTACCATTTTGGGCAAATTCCGGCCAATATTTGCCAGCCGGTGCATGAAGATCGACCTCGCCGCGATCGGCCAGCAGTAATAGCGACATCGCCGCCATCGTCTTGGTGCTCGACCAGACGTTGACCAGCGTATCTTCCTGCCATGGCTGGGTGCGTTCCTCGTCGAGATGGCCACCCCAAAGGTCGACGACAAATTCGCCATCGAGCGTGATCGCGACCGAAGCGCCGAGATCGTCATGCTCGCTGAAATTTTTCTCGAATGCCGCTTTGACCGCTGCAAAACGGGGGTCGCAGGTGCCGTGTATCGGAATTGTCATTGATCTCTCCATCCAGACTTTAACTGTTCGATTAACAGCTTGTGGGCGCGAGTCCAATATCTTTAAAGCGGGGCGCCGTCTTAGATGGACCACGATTAGGCAAAATATTCGAACAGTTTTTCAGAGGCTTGCACATTTTTCCACGGTGCACCATTGCAAAGACATGTTAAAGATATATCTTAAGAACATCTTATAAATGTAGAAAGATTTGAAAATGAGACATGGAATGAAATTTGGAACCGGGGGCCCCGAGGGGGCAGGGCGTGGATCTGGTCGTGGCCGAGGCCGAGGCCGCGGCAGAGGCGGGTCGCCGGGCGAGAAATTCGCCCGGGCCTTTGCCCAGGCTGCTTTTGAAGGGGCCAAGGGCAAGCGGCGCGCAAGGATGTTCCGGCGTGGCGAGCTGAAGCTGCTGGCGTTGCACCTGATCGCCGAAGAACCACGGCACGGCTATGACCTGATCCGTCAGGTAGAGGAACTGACCGGCGGCCATTATGCGCCCAGTCCGGGGATCGTCTATCCGACGCTGACCCTGATGGCGGAAATGGACCTGATCGACGAAAAGGTCGATGATGACGGCAAGAAAATCTATTCGATCACCGAAGCGGGTTCCGCCCGGTTGGCCGAGGACGAGGCGCATATCGCCGAAATTCTGGCACGGCTGGAAGGCGTATCGAAGATGGACGAGGCCAGCGATGGTGCGTCGATCCGCCGGGCCGTCCACAATCTGAAAAGCGCCATCCGCATCCGGCTGGCTGATCAAGAGAAAGGATCAGACAAGATATTGGAGGTTGCGGAGATTATCGACGAAGCCGCGAGCAAGATCGAACGGTTGAAATAGGTTGTTGTCATCCCAGCGCAGGCTGGGATTCAACCCGCCTATGTGAGTCTCACAGCCCTCGGTTTAGGCCCCAGCCTTCGCTGGGGTGACGGAGGAAAGTTCAAGAACCATCTGCACATTGCACCGCGCATACGGCGTGGGCCACAGATCATCACCGGATAAATGCTGAAAGCCGCACCGTTCGTAAAGACGGATTGCGGCTTTCAAGTCTGCGTTGGTCTCGAGCCAGATGGCGTCTGCCTCCATGGACCGGGCTTCTTCAATCAGCGCCTCCAACACGGCGCGTCCAATGCCCTGACCACGCAAATCTTTTTGTGCCGCCATCTTAATGATTTCCAGCCATTTTTGGCCATCTTCCGGATCATGATGCGGCGACAGGATCGCTCCAGATCCGACAACCTGATCGTCGATCAAAGCAACGATAATCTGCCCGCCCTTGGCAAGGATAGATGCTTCCAATTCTTCCAATTGTTGACGGTCGCTGTCCTCGAGAACAAAATATTCCTCGATCCAGTCGCGGTTGAGATCGATGAAAGTCTGCCGGTCGGCGACTTGGTAGCGACGGGTTGTAACCGTCACTAGAATATCCCGAACAATATCACTGCCATGATCGTCCCGATCACCGGTATCACCACGGTCAGCGCGCCCACTGCGCCATAAGCATCCTTGTGCGTTTCCCCGCAAACCGCGCGGATCGTGGTCACGACATAGCCATTATGCGGCAAGCTATCGAGCGCGCCGGAGGAAATGGCGACGACCCGGTGCAGCTCATCGGGTTGCGCACCAACATCGATATAATGGGGCGCGATCAGGGGCAGGGCGATCGACTGTCCGCCCGATGCGGAGCCGGTCAGGCCTGCGATCACGGTGACGGCAATGGCCGCGCCGATCAGCGGACTGCCCGGAATATTCTGTACCAGGATCAGCGCTTCCTGGAAGGCCGGTGACAGCTTGGCGACAGAACCGAACCCGACAACCGCGCAAGTGTTGGTAATCGCGACAACAGCGCTGGTAGCCCCGCGCGAAAAGGCTTCGGGCATGGATTTCAGTTTCTGATAACCGACGATCAGCGCGACCACCGCGCCCGACCCCAAAGCGGCCACCAGCGCCCATTTGTCGAGCGATTCCTGAGGCAGGATCGCCGAGAGCGGCCCCATATCCTGCGGATATTGGAAGATAAGAAAAATCGCCAGTACCGCGACCAGCGGCAGGATGCAGAGCAAAGGCGCGGGCAGGTTGCTATAGTCTGTATTGTGGTCGTCCGTTTCGCGCCCGACGAAATTCTCGCCCTTGGCGACCGCGCGCTTGACCATATGGTTGAGCCAATATTGTCCGGTAACGGCCATGAACAGCGCAATCACCAGGCTGACCTGCCAGCCGGCATAAGCCGTGGTGCCGAGATATTCCATCGGGATCAGATTCTGGATCTCCGGGCTACCGGCGCTGGTCATGGTGAAGGTCACGGACCCGAAGGCCAGCGCTGCGGGGATGAATCGCCTTGGCAAATCCGCCTCGCGAAACAGATGCACGGCGAGCGAATAGACGCTGAACGACACGATGAAGACGCTGACGCCGCCATAGGTCAGGATCGCGCAGGCGGCGACCACGGCGAGTACGGCATGTTTGATGCCGATCTTTTCGATCACCCAGTGGGCAACGCTAGCGGCAGCGCCGCTGGCCCCCATGATCTCGCCGAATATCGCACCGAGCAAAAACATGAAAAACCAGCTTTTGAAGAAGCTGACAAAGCCGTCCATATAGGCGGTGGCGAAATCAGGAGCACCTGCTGCGGCCAGCGGTGGCAACCACGCGATACCGCTGGTCAGAGCGACAATCGCCGCTGCGACCGGTCCGGCGATCAGGATATTTACCCCGCGCACCGTCATCCAGATAAGCAGCGCCAGTCCGCCAATAAGTCCGATTGCCGATAGCATATATGTCCCCCGTTCCTGGCGAGCCTAGTGGCAGAGGGGAGGGAGGCGGTGCAAGGAATTTATCCTCTCCCCTTGTGGGAGAGGAAAAACCATCAGATCAGCTGGGCGCGGTTTTCATCGCGATGCTTTTTCAGATATTTCATAAACGGCGTGCCGCCGGTGCCGACTTCGGTGTCATTGCCTTTGCCGCTTTTCGCCTGTTTGTTGATATAGCTGGCGGCATATTCGAGATGCCGCGTGCGAAAGCGCGCGACCTGTTCGACGCTGGCGTTGAAAGCCTGTCTGAGCGCCGGGTCACCGCTAGCAATGGCAAATTCCCGCAGCCGGCTCTGTTCGCGCAAATCCTCGATGAAGCGCCGGTGCTGGACCGGCCGATAGGCGTGCAATTCGTCAAGAAAACTGCGCAGCGGGTCATTGCCATGTTGTACCTGGAATAACGCGTCCATGCTCGGCACGATGGAACTTTGTGATCCGGTCTGGCCGCGAAACGACTGGCCCTTGCCCTGATAATTCTCGACGCCTTTGTAAATCAAACCATCGGGCAGCGCCGGATTGTTCGCCCAGCCGTGGATATAGGGGCGGACTCGCTGATAATATATATAGGGATCGCAGCGGTCGGGCATCCGGTCGAATATCGCGTTTACTGTGTCCCAATGGCCGTCCATTTCCTCGAGCAACGCGGTTGTTCTGGCGGTGTCTTCTGCACGGGCGGCTTCTACCAGTTCGCAAGCGAGATTGAGAAGGGGACCGGCCGCAGCCTCGATCGCGACATGGATCAGGACAAACCAGTTTTCATCTGCTCCACCATAGAAATTCTGCACCATATAGACATTGTCGAGCGTGATCGGACCATTGCGGTCCAGCCGGGCCCAATTGTCGAGCACATAGCCGCTATAGGGCAGCAAAGGCGCCTGATCGAGCCGTTCGGCCAGGGCCACCATCGGACGTGCTAGATTGGCGGGCAGGGCGGCTGGTGCTTCGCTTTCACCCCAGACATAAGCTTGGACGAGGAAAGAATAGCGCACCATCGCGACCCGAACCTGCTCTTCCGGCGCATTGGCGGCCCAGTCGGAAAGATCAAGCGCCGGCAGCTGTTCCAGCCAGTGCCGCACCCGGCCGGTGGTCATCAGGCCGGACAGATTATCTGCGGCCTTGATGATCGGGGCAAAAATATCGGGAAGGTCAATGTCGACTATTTCGAAATGCGAGAGAAATCCGCGGGAAGCGGACATATCATAATCTGACAATTTCATAGGGTCACCACTTGGGCAAGCGCGGGTTGGGCCGCTTGCACAACAGCGGGATGGTATCAAATGAAATCAGATCGGGCAAATCGAATTTTGCTCTGGCTGGCAGGCGCAACTGGTCGCATCGACGAAGCGTCCTGCCGTGCTAAATTCATCTGTTCAGGAACCATAGGTCGACTGCAGTGTTGAATTACCAACGGAACGACAAATGATGGAGATTGACGATGATGACATGGGCAAAACAATTGGCGCTCGCGACGACCGCTGCATTCAGCCTGACGGCCTGCGCGCAAAATTATGCGGCAGAAGGTGCCGGAGCCGGCGCCGCAGCCGGCGCGGCGATCGGAGCTATCACCGGTGGTAATGTACTGGAAGGGGCCGCTATCGGCGCTGCAGCCGGTGCGGCTGGTGGCTATTTTATCGACAAAAATGACGGCTGCGACGGCTATGACCGTAACGGCAGGCTGGACGACGATTGCTACGGTACGCGTGGCTATCCAAGAGACCCTAGATAATATCGAACAGTTTTAGGCTGGGGCGCGGTTTCACTGGCTTGGTACCGCGCTCTGGGCTAACGCCCGCCGATGACCGGCGTATCCCTCAAACTGCGAGAGCAACACCCCTGGCGGCATGAACTGCGCGTCACGCTAGCGCTTGCCTGGCCGCTGATCCTGTCGAACCTGACGATGGCGCTAATCGGCGCCACCGATGTGCTGATGCTCGGCTGGTTAGGAGCGCGCGAACTGGCCGGGGCCACACTGGGCTTTAATCTGGCGATGACCGCGGCAATTTTCTGCATGGGGTTGATTACCGCCTCCGCGCCAATGATGGCCACCGAAATTGGCCGGATGCAGCACAGCGTTCGGGATGTGCGCAGAACTTTCCGTCAAGCCATGTGGGCTGCGTTTGCGGTTCTCATACCCTTTTGGATTATGCTCTGGAATACCGAAAGCCTGTTGCTGCTATTCGGTCAGGAACCTGATCTCGCTGCCATAGCTGGTACCTATATCAGCGCCTATATGTGGTCGATCCTGCCGTTTCTGTTCTTCATCATCCTGCGCAATTTCATTTCAGCACTGGAACAACCGGTCTGGGCGCTGATCATCAGCGTCATTGGCGTGTTGTCCAATGCCCTGTTCAACTATGCGTTGATCTTCGGAAAGTTCGGCGTGCCTGAATTTGGTGTTGTCGGCGCTGGCATCGGCAGCGTGATGACGAACGTGCTGATGTTCGGGGGCATGGTGCTGGTCGTGCTGCTGCACAAGCGCTTCCGCCGCTATCATCTGTTCGGGCGCTTCTGGCGCAGCGACTGGCCGCGCTTTCGGGCTATGTGGAAACTCGGCCTGCCGATTGCCATCACCATGGGTCTCGAAGGCTCCGTATTCGGCGTCGCCGCCTTGCTGATGGGATTGATCAGTGCCGAATCCGTCGCCGCGCACGCGATCGCCCTGCAACTCGCCGCCTTGACCTTCATGGTTCCGATGGGACTGGGGCAAGCGGCCACGGTGCGCGTAGGTATCCAATATGGCCGGAAAAATACTGCCGGCATCACGCGCGCCGGCTGGGTCAGCTTCGCGCTCGGTACAACCTTCATGGCTGCGATGGCGCTGGTGTTCGTTCTCGCTCCCGATTTTCTGATCTCGATGTTCATCGACGCCAGCGCCCCCGGCAATGCAGAAGTTGCTGCGCTGGCGGTCAGTTTTCTGGCCATTGCCGCCATCTTCCAGATTGTCGACGGCGCCCAGGTCGTGGGTGCCGGTATGCTCCGCGGCCTGCACGACACGACCATGCCGATGCTGTTCGCGCTGATGGGATACTGGTTCATCGGCATCGGTCTGGGAGCCGGTCTCGCCTTCTGGCAGGGCTGGGAAGGCGTCGGCATCTGGGCCGGTCTGGCCGGAGGACTGAGCGTGGTCGCGGTGCTAATGCTGGCGCGCTGGATGATGCGGGCGAAACTGGGCCTGTTGCCATAAACAGCGGCACAGGACACGGGCGGCTTTCCATCCCGGTTCATTGAAATAAGTCTTTTCGGCTCCCTTCAGGGATATTGCGTATGTCAGTGATTTTTTCATCCCGTTAATGGCCTCGGTCAGAAACCAAACAGGGATTGAATGATATGAAAAATGCATTGAAATGGACCGCAGCCGCGGCAGCATTGGCGATGAGTGGAACGGCGATTGCCGGTTCCAGCGATGGCAAGATCCAGATCAAGGCTTTGGCCACGCTGGTTGCCCCCGATGGCAAGATTACCTCGATCGAACTGGACAATATCGGATTGCCTGCGGGCACGCAGACCAAGGCCGATGACAATTTTGTTCCGACTATCGCCGCCGAATATTTTTTCACGCCCAATATTTCCCTGGAAACCATCTGCTGCGTCACCCAGCATGATGTGACCGGTACCGGACCTTTGGATGGAGCCGGACTTGTCTCCAACGCAAATATCATACCCGCGACCCTCACCGCGAAATATCATTTCGGCGACGGCAGCGGGTTCAAACCCTATGTCGGCGTCGGACCGACCTATTTCATTTTCATTGACGAGAAAGCCGGAGACACGGCGCAGGCGCTGGGCGCGACACGGCAGAAGATGAACGACAAGGTCGGTGTTGCCTTGCAGGCCGGATTTGATCTGCCCCTCAATGACAAGGGCCTGGGCCTGAGCGTCGACGCCAAGCGCTATTTCGTCAACACGACGGCTCGCTGGTATGCTGGCGACACCGAAGTTTTGCGGACGCGCCACAAGATTGATCCCTGGGTGATCAGCGCCGGTCTGGCCTATCGCTTCTGAACGCCTCGCAATCTGACCGGGAGCATAATGGCCGGGAAGCATTGCTTCCCGGCCATTTACATTTGCGCCTGAATGACAGTCTAGAAGGGCAATAGTCCTTGATAATCTGCCATGCGGTAGCCGTTTTTCAAACGGGCACCCAGCCCGAGCAGAAAATAGTGGCTGACAATCTCGGCCTGCTGTTCGATGCCGTAATGCGCGAAATTCTTGCCCGGCAGCAATTCATAATCATAGCGGCAAAAGGGATGGCGCGCCAAAGGCAGGAAGACGCCTTGCTGATGCTGCCAGACATGCACCATTTCGTGGATGAACAATGCCTGGATATTCTGCGATGATCCGCAGAAATCGTCGCAGAACAGATTGCTTTTTGGATGAAACCAGAGATTGCCATCCGGCGCCATGGTGACCCTTGGGTTCTGGAACAGCCACCATTTGCGGTTGAAGACCGTCACCCTGTCATAGTCGATAGCCTGCCCGAAGACGGACAGGCACAGTGAGACTTCGGATCGGGTCAGTGCACGGCCTGTCACCTGGACGACTTATTCTTCAGAAACTGGCGCGGGATCGCCGACTTTTTTGACAGCGGCATCAATCTCGATCCGGTCATCGTTGGAATAGATCAAGGTCATGGTCAGCAAGCCGCGCTTCTTCGATCCTTCGCCCACGCCCCAGATCATCAGATGCTTCCCGCCGGGCTCCAGTTTCACCGTTTTCCCGGCCGGGACCGGAATAGACTTGAGCTTGGCCATGCTTGCCATGCCGTTTTCCTCGGTGGTCTCGTGCATCTCGATCCGCAATACATCGTCGGCGGTTACGCCGACCAGCTCAACATCCACGCGGCCACCGTGCAGATCCATATAGCCTGCCGACGGATTGCCTTCCACCGGAGACAGATTAACCACTGCTTTGTCCGCGAAAAGAATATCCCCCTGACCACATGAAGCGAGCAATAATGACGCGGATGCGGCTAGCATGATAGAGATTTTGTTCATGATGATACCTCGTTAAACCGTTGTAATTCTGTCCCGATATGGGTGTTTTGCGTTGATTTTTCAAATGTACGATGTCTCACGTCTTGTGCCAAGGAAAATGCCACCTATATCCGATTGCGAAGCCGTAACGGTGCCACTTGACTAGGGCCGGGCGGCAATTTTGCTAATGTTAGAAAATTGATTGAGGGATTTATGGGTAAAGTAATCGGAATTGATCTGGGCACCACCAACAGCTGTGTTGCCGTTATGGATGGCGGCAAGCCAAAGGTTATTGAAAATTCGGAAGGCGCACGGACCACACCGTCTGTTGTTGCATTCACCAAGGATGGCGAGCGCCTGATTGGTCAGCCGGCCAAGCGTCAGGCAGTGACCAATCCGGAAAGCACGATTTTCGCTGTGAAGCGTCTGATCGGTCGCCGTTTCGATGATCCGATGACGAAGAAAGATATGGAACTGGTTCCTTACGAAATCGTCAAGGGTGCCAATGGCGACGCTTGGGTGAAAGCCGGTGGCGAAGATTACAGCCCGTCACAGATTTCTGCTTATACTTTGCAGAAGATGAAAGAAACGGCTGAAGCGTATCTTGGCGAAACCGTTACCCAGGCCGTGATTACTACGCCGGCCTATTTTAACGACGCCCAGCGTCAGGCAACCAAGGATGCCGGTAAAATTGCCGGTCTCGAAGTATTGCGTATCATCAACGAGCCAACCGCTGCGGCGCTGGCTTATGGCCTCGACAAGAATGACGGCAAGACCATTGCTGTTTATGACCTCGGCGGCGGTACATTCGATATTTCGATCCTAGAAATCGGCGACGGCGTTTTCGAAGTGAAATCGACCAACGGCGACACGTTCCTCGGCGGTGAAGATTTTGATGCCAAGCTGGTCGAGTTTCTCGCCGCTGACTTCAAGAAAGCCGAAAGCATCGACCTGACCAAGGACAAGCTCGCTCTGCAGCGTCTCAAGGAAGCTGCTGAAAAAGCCAAAATCGAACTGTCCAGCGCCCAGACGACCGAAATCAACCTGCCGTTCATTACCGCAGATCAAAACGGTCCAAAGCATCTGGTCAAGGCGATCAGCCGCTCGGATCTCGAAAAGCTGGTCGGCGATCTCGTCAAGCGCACTCTTGATCCATGCAAAAAGGCATTGAAGGATGCTGGCGTCGAAGCGAAAGACATCGACGATGTCGTGATGGTTGGCGGTATGACCCGTATGCCTATGGTTCGCGAAACGGTTGAGAAATTCTTCGGCCGGGAACCACATGTTGGCGTGAACCCTGACGAAGTCGTTGCCATGGGCGCGGCCATTCAGGCAGGCGTTTTGCAGGGCGACGTCAAGGACGTTCTCTTGCTCGACGTGACACCATTGTCTTTGGGTATCGAAACCCTCGGCGGCGTGTTTACCCGCATGATTGATCGCAACACCACGATCCCGACGAAGAAGTCGCAAGTCTACTCCACCGCTGATGACAATCAGGGCGCTGTGACGATCCGCGTCTTCCAAGGCGAACGCGAAATGGCGGCGGACAACAAGATGCTCGGCCAGTTTGATCTGGTTGGTATCCCGCCCGCACCGCGCGGTGTGCCGCAGATTGATGTGACTTTTGACATCGATGCCAACGGCATCGTCAACGTGTCCGCGAAAGACAAGGGCACGGGCAAGGAACAGCAGATCAAGATCCAGGCCTCTGGCGGTCTGAGCGATAGCGATATCGACCAGATGGTTCAGGATGCCGAGAAATTTGCGGAAGAAGACAAGCAGCGGCGTGCCGAGGCGGAAGCCAAGAATAACGCGGAAAGCCTTGTTCACACCACAGAGAAGCAGCTTGAAGAGCATGGCGACAAGATTGACGCCGATCTCAAGGGCCAGATCGAAGCAGCCGTCAAGGAAACCAAGGAAGCCATCGAAGGTGGCGACCCCGAAGCGATGAAGACCAAGTCTGAAGCGCTGGCACAGGTTTCCATGCAAATGGGTCAGAAGATCTATGAAGCGGAACAGGCTGCTGGCGGCGACGCCGGTGATGCTGCCGCTGCAGATGCGGCAGCCAAAGCGGCTGACGACGATGTTGTCGACGCCGAGTTCTCCGAAGTGGACGACTCTGACGACAGCGACAAGAAAGATGACGCCAAGGCGGCTGAGTAAATATTGGAACGTTGCCCGCGCACGGGTCGATGCTGCTGGACTTAGGTCTAGCGGTGTCGGCCTGTGCCGGGACGACGATCTTCTCGCTTTGGGGGAAGCATGAGTATGGCATCCGAAATCGATTATTATGAGCAACTGAATGTGTCGCGCGATTGTGATGGCGCGACGCTGAAATCTTCCTATCGTAAACTGGCAATGCAGTGGCACCCGGATAAAAATCCCGGCGACGACGCAGCGGAAGCCAAGTTCAAGACGATCAGCGAAGCCTATGACGTATTGAAGGACCCGCAGAAACGGGCGGCCTATGATCGTTATGGCCACGCTGCATTCACCAATGGCGGCGGCAATAATGCCGGTGGCGGCGGCGGTTTTGGCGGCGCGGCTTTCAACGATATCGGCGATATTTTCGAGACTATTTTTGGCGGCGGTGGCGGCGGCGGTTTTGGCGGCCAGCAGCAACAACGGGGACCTGCGCGCGGCGCGGATCTTCGCTACGACATGGAAATTACGCTGGAAGATGCGTATCACGGCAAACATACCGAAATAGAAATAGATGTGTCGGTAGGGTGCGACGAATGCGACGGCTCCGGAGCGGAGCCGGGCACCGGTGTCAAACGATGCGATACATGTCATGGCCACGGCAAGGTCCGTGCACAGCAAGGCTTTTTCGTTGTCGAACGGACCTGCACCAGTTGTCAGGGCCGCGGTGAAGTGATCGAAAGCCCGTGCCACGTCTGTTATGGCGAGGGCAGGGTGGACAAGCCGCAGACGCTGGAAGTCGATATCCCTGCAGGTGTCGATACCGGCACGCGTATCCGCCTAACCGGCAAAGGCGAAGCGGGTGCACGCGGCGCCCCGGCTGGCGATCTCTATATTTTCATTCACCTGATCCGGCACAATATTTTCGAACGCGAAGGTACGACCCTGTTCACCCGCGCGCCGATCAGCTTTACACTTGCGGCTCTGGGCGGTGAAATCACCATTCCCGGCCTCGACGGGGAAAAACATGCCATCCGTATTCCAGCCGGAATCCAGAGCGGCAAGCAAATCCACCAGCGCGGCGCCGGCATGCCGGTCCTGCGCGGGCGCGGCAATGGCGATATGGTGGTGCAGATAGAGGTCGAAACACCGACCAGACTGTCCAAGCAGCAGCGGCAGATCCTGCGCGAATTCCAGGCCACCGAAACCGGTGACGAAACGCCGAACTCGACCGGATTTTTCGGTAAATTGAAAGATGCCTGGGAAGATTTGACCGAATAAGGCGGCGCGATGCGCTGCAACCCTGAACGTCGACCGGGCCTGAACGTCGACCGGGTTCTGGGCGACGATCAGCTATATCAATCGAACACGGCACTGATAGCAGCGGTGCGTGTAATATCAGGAAGCTTGACCTGGTCGCGATCGACAGCGGGCATCGCCGGCAATGAAATCTCCGGCAATGAAACAGTCAAAGCAGATGCATTGATCCGTGTGCTGTTTCGCCAAGCCGGACTATATTGCCCCGATTGACGAGAAAATTTTACGGGTCTGTTGAACGATAGTCCCCGCATTTTCGAATCCGCGCCGTGTAAGCGACAGATTATCGCGCGCGAGGTCGAAGCAATCCTCTTCTTTCAGGTCATATGCGCAGACAATGTCGTCGTTCAAAAGCGCCGTCAGATATCGCAAAACCGAAGTTCTGCTGATTTCGAGATGCCGTGCGATCGCACTGGAATCTATGGGAAGATCGTTGATTTCGTGGCTGTACAACAACAATATTATGTCCCAAAACTTGTTTGTGAAATATTGTTCGTTGAATAATTCGCTGCGTTTTTTTCTGACCGAGACTATTGCGTCAATATCAATTTGCATATTGTTACAATTGTTAGGGAAAATCCGTTCAATTTCTGAAAGCATAATTTCAATTCTTTTTTATTAAATCTACTAGTTGAACAATTTCTTACAGGGTCTTCCTTATCCACACACGTCACGTTGCTACGTGACAGATACGAAATCCGCCAAAAAGTCGCTTGTTCTGCCGCATTCACGAGTTTCCTGCACGAATGGCTTTTTTGTCCTATTCAATCCCGATGGCTTCTTTACTGTTGCGGGGACGTAATTTTTTTCAGGATTTTCCGGCCATTCCTGAAAACCATCGCGGCAAGAAATGTGTGGTAGGCCTATGGTTTATAATTACAGCCCGCTCCGGGAGGGGTTTTCAGTAGCTTCGCAACTGAATGAATTATCTCATCAACTGATGGCTCAGGGCGTCAAGGCGTTGTCTTACCATATCACGCCGCCGTTTTATTCGCAGGTGTCGAAACGCTCGTCGGTATTCCATTTCGGATATCCGGAGGACGTAGTCGCCACATATCTGGATCCGGAAGTCTTTGAATCTGACCCGTTCCCCGACCATGTCATGGCAGTCGGCCATGCGGTGACGTGGCAACAGGCTGTGGTCGATCAAAAACTGACGGACAAGCATTTGGAGTTTCTGAAAAAAGCAAAAAAACTCGGGTTTGTTGACGGAATTGCCGTCCCTCTATTCGGTCCGAACAGCAGAAATTCCTATTTCTCGATGAATTTTGAACGAAATATGACGGTCGATGATGAAGCAATTATCGCGCCGCTGGTTGGCATTGCACAGTCTTGCCACCGCAGAATATGCGCAATCATAAACCAGAGCAGTGATGAGGAACCGCCTCTTTCCGAACGGGAAAGTCAGGTGTTATACTGGATTTCGCGCGGCAAATCGAATTCCGACATGGCGATCATATTGGATATTTCCCAGGCGACGGTGGATTCCTATATCCGGCGCCTGTTCAAAAAGCTGCAAGTCAACGACCGCATATCTGCGGTGATTGTCGGACTGAGCAATTCCCTGATCAAATTGATGTAATATCCGGCTCCGTCGGTCCGTTCGGAGGCATGGTGTGCCGCTGATGGGGGACTCATGTCCAGAACCGGTAGCCGGTTGCCAAAAGGTACTGAATTTTACGGGAAGAGTAAGCGGGTCAGGATAGGACCAGCCATCCTGACCCGCTGAATTGATGTTCTGTAGCCGAGATCTTCACCGCTCCAGATTGGCCTGGGTGGGAAATGGGCCAATCGATTGGGAATAGTTCTGCTCAATCATCAATCAGAGCTAAGAACGGCGGGAGCCGCGATTGATTAACCCATGACGCCAAAATTATTTGGTCGGATGGTCGGGCCGTGGCTTTTCGCCCGGTTGTAGGCGGGCTTTGTCTAGGAAGAAAAAGCGTTGGCGGCTTCTACCGTGTTCATGAAATCGCGGAACAACAGCCATTTCTCGTCGGCCACCGTAATGACATGGACGAAGTCGGATTCGATCTGCCGTCCGGTCGAGCGGGCGGTGAGGCGGAGATGGCCGGTGACCACCACCTTGTCGCCTTCGCAGATAAACTCCTCCGGGTCGAACTGGTGGATGTCGACCGAGGACAGCACCGTTTCGAAAAACCGCCGCGCCTGTTCGAGGCCGTCATAAGTCCCCGCATAGGGGATGACCTCGGGCCCGTAAAATTCGATCCGGACATCGGGGTGCAGCCACTGGACGATGGTATCGACGTCGGCAGCGCCAAAGGCGGCGAAGACATTTTTGGTTACATCAATCGGGGCGATCATGGATATACTCCTTGGATAGGGTTACGCTGGCTCGGCTCAGAAATTGAACCGCAGGTCGACGCCATAGGTGGCTGGTGTGCCAAGCGGCCCGACAAATTCCGCGCCGTAGACGGTTCCGGTCAGTATCTGGTTGGTGAAATAGGTCTCGCCGGTCAGATTGTCGCCGAACAGGCGGACGCTCCACCTGTCATCGGCGCTGGTGAAGCCGAGGCTGGCGCGGAGCAGGCCGTAGCTTTCCTGCGAGGCGGCATCGATGTTGAAGACGGTGAAGTAGACCTTGCTCTGCCAGTGATATTCGGCGCGGGCGGTGATTGTGCCGCTGTCACCCACCGGCTGCTCCACCTGACCGGCAATGCTATATTTCCAGCGTGGCGCGCGCGGCAGGCGAAGGCCGTCAAGGTCGCGGACAAATGTCCCCGGATCCTGACTGAGCGGAGCAGGGCGCAGGGCTTCGGTCAGCTGACCCTCGGTAAATTGCGCATCGACATAAGTCAGCGCGCCTTCCAGCCGAAAGAAGTCGGTCGGTCTGGCGACGGTTTCGACTTCAAAACCGCGCACCCGTGCCTTGCCGACATTGCGGATGATCGGCTGGTTGCCAACGCTGTCCTGCGCCTGCAAATTGGTGTAATCGTACCAGAAGGCCGAGGCATTGAGCAGCAGCGCGCGGTCGAGCAACTCGCTGCGCGCGCCGATTTCATAGGACCAGATTTTCTCTGGCTCGAACGGGTCGCGCTGGCTGCTGCCGATATTATAGCCACCGCTTTTGAAGCCGCGCTGCACCGAAGCGTAGAGCATGACATCGTCGCTCGGTTTGAAATCAATGCCGAGTTTCGGAGTGAAGGCGCTGAAGGTCGTCGGGCCGTTGACCGGAGCGATGATGAAACCGAATGGATCGGGCTGCGCCGCGTTGCGGTCTTCGGTGATCGCATCGGGGAAAAAGACCGTATTCGGAGCGATGCGGATATCCGGAAGCATCACCAGATCGAAATTCTGCCGTCCGTCGCGCCGCTCTTCGCTATAGCGGCCGCCGAGCCGGATGGTGATCTGGTCCGACACTTCCCACTGGATATCGAGATAGGTGGCCCAGGCCCTGGTCTCCTGTTCGCCGCTCAGATGCAGCTCGCAACACAGATCGGTTTCCGGGAAGACCACAGGGAAGGGCGGCAGGACACCCGCGGCTTGCAGATCCGTGAAGCCCTGAATCAAGATAGGCTCCCAGAAATTGCCGAATATATCATTCTCGATGATATTGCGTTCTTCAAAATAATAAGCGCCGGCAATCCATGAGAAGGGCTTGCCGGTGGGCGAGCTCAGCTGCACTTCGCCGCTCCACTGCCAATGGTCCTCTTCGCGTCCGACATAATTGACATAGGCGTCGGACAGATCAAATTCGTTCTGCGAGACCGGGTTGGTGTCGCGGTAGCTGCCGATGACCTTCAGATTATAGTCGGCGATGTTCCAGTCGAGCGTGGCGCCGAGGCCCCAATTCTCGACCTTGTTGAAATAGGGAACATCGGCAAAAATTTCGCGGGAAGCGGCCTCTGAAACACGGCCGGCGTTTTTCATCCCGAAATAGGGCAGGGTTTGCGATCCCTCCCGCGTCCCGTACCAGCCCGGTATCTCGTCGGCATAGCCTGCGCTGGCATAATAATAGGCATTGGCCTTGTCGTCTGCGCGATAATAGTCACCGTTGAGGGTCAGGGTAGCGTCCGGAGAGAGATCGGCTTCCACCGTGAGCCGGATGGAATAATCTTCCTTGTCTTCCACCCGCTCGGTGCTGTCGTCGGGCCGGGTCACCGTCGCATAGCCGTCGCGATCTTCCCACTGAAAGGCAAGACGCGCGCGGATCGCATCGTTGATCGGCCCGCTCAAGGCGCCTGCGACGCGAAAACGATCATAATTGCCGACCGTCAGCTGCAAATTGCCTTCCAGATAATCGGTCGGGCGATTGGTGACGATATTGACAGCACCGCCGGTGGCGTTGCGGCCATAGAGCGTGCCCTGCGGTCCGCGCAGCACTTCGATCCGTTCGATGTCGAAAAATTGCGGACCAATGGCGGCGGGCCGGCTGATATAAACACCATCAATATAGGTTGCTGTAGAACTGTCCGTGCCGGCGATGATCGATGGCGTGCCGATGCCGCGGATGAAGATCGACGTGTCCCCCTGATAGGTCGATATCTGTACACCGGGCGCGATCGCGCCGACTTGTTCGATCGAGGTGATTGACCGGTTAGCAAGTTCATCGCCGCCGAACGCGGTAATCGACATCGGTGTGTCCTGAATCGATTCTGACCGGCGGTTCGCGGTGACGATGATGACATCGTTGTTGCTGTCCTGCGCTGCATCGCTAGCATCCTGCTGGGCGTAGAGCGGCGCTGGTGCCGCGATGATGGCGAGCAGGCTGGCTGTTGCCAGCACCGCCTTCTTGTTGTTCCGAATGTTCATGTTTTCCTCCCTCGTTCGGTGATTTTGCTCACCGTTTTTTTGAATATTTTGTTCGACTAATCCCGGACGCGAAAAATCACCGGGTTGCTGTGCAGGCCGTGGTTGAGCAGGCTGACATCCTGCCAGACCGCTTCGCCCGCGCGTTCAATCTGCTTGTATCGTTCGCGCAGCATGCGCGCGGTGGACTCCGCTTCCAACTGCGCCAGCGGCGCACCGAGACAGCGATGGATGCCGTAGCCGAAGCTCATATGGCGATTGGCGTTCTTGCGGTTCAGCTGGAACTCGTAAGGTTCGGGAAAGGCCTCCGGATCATAATTGGCCGCGCCGAAAAAGCAGGCTACCCAGTCACCGCGCTTGATGTCGGCATTGCCTATGGTGATGTCGCGGGTAGCCACCCGGAACAGACGTTGTGGCGGGCCGTGAAAGCGCAGGGTTTCCTTGTAGATCGCGTCGAACTGAGTGACGTCCCCGACGTAGCTCTGCCAGATTTCGTTGAAGTCGGCGAACACGGCAATCAGATTGCCGAGATAGAAAGATGTTGTTTCTGCTCCGGCGACGGTGGCGGTCATGCAGAAGCGGACGATTTCCTCAAAGGACAGGCTGTCACCGTCAACTTCGGTGCGAATGAAGGCGTTGAGCAGAGGGCCGGGCGTATCTTCGCCCTCTGCAATCCGGTCCATATGGCTTCTGACATGACGGGCAAAAAAGGCCATGGCTTCTTCATTATAGGCCTGCCGTTCTTGCGGGCTTATATCGGCGGACAGCATGAAGGCGGTCGCCCAGTTGCGCACGTCCCGGTCCATATCGTCCGGCATACCGAACAAATAGGCCATCACTCTGCTCGGCAGCATCGCGCAATAGTCGGCCATCACGTCAACCGGTTGATCCGTAACAAAAAAATCGTCCATGGCTTTGCTGACCAGTGCGTCCACCGCTGGTGCCAGCGATTTGATCGATGCTGGCTGAAAAACCTTGGTCGCAATCTTGCGCAGCCGCGTGTGTTCCGGTCGGTCATGATTGACCAGCATCAAAGAGGGCGCGGAGGATTCCTCCTGCAAGCTGTCGCGTGAAGAAAAGCTGTCATGATCCCAGGCAACGGCGGCGACATCATCAAAATTGAGCACCACCCAGGACGGCTTTGGCTCGTCCACGCCCGGCATCGTGCCCGGAGGAAAATCGCGATAGCCGAACATCGGGGACTGGTCGCGCAGCAGATCATAATAAGGATAGGGGTTCCGGATCACCTCCGGGCTGCTCAATTGGTCGACGCTGAACGCGGGTTTCATATATCCTCAATCCTCAAAATATTATATGTCGTTGGGACATAGTGTCCATGCGACATAATATGAATTGGAAAGAGAGATTGTCAACCGATCTGGATCGCCCGCATCGCTTATTACTATAATGTGTTGAATATATAGGATAAAATTGGACGTTGTGATCTGGATGATGGCCCGCCTGACGGCGGGCATCTCGACAGTCGTGCTGGCCAGGCGATGTTTTTCAAGCTGGATGATTAGACTTTGGCGCGATATTCGTTCATCCATCTATCTGATTCGTGGCTAGGGAAACCTGGCGGATATCCCAACGATGGAGCATCGAGTGAAGCAGCAGTCCGATTTCGGCATAGACTATCCCATAGAACGGGATGCTGCCCCGCAAAACTTTCTCAAGCTATTCTATCCGTTCCATTATTCGGTCGGCATGGCGGTTGAAAAACATTTGAGCGGGTCCAATCTGACCCGACACCAAACGGTGATCCTGTGGATCATCCATTCCAAGGGCACGGATGGCAATACGATCCATCGAAAGACTATCGAACGACTGATTGGTGAATGGTATGAACTGGGAAGTCCGGCGATTTCCAAGGTCTTGCGCGCCATGGCGGAAAAAGAGCTCAATCTGATATCGATCAAGGAAAGCAAGACGTCGGCGCGGGAAAAGGTGATCCGTCTGACCAAAAAGGGCCAGGCAACGGTGAATGAAATGATGGAACGGACAGAGGCCTTCATCAAGTTGATCTCTGACGAGCTGACCGACGAAGAGATTGCGAATGGCATGGAATTCATGAGCAGGGTCGGAGCCATTGTCGAAGGTGGCATTGCCGGTCGAAAAGCTTAATTCTGATGCGGCGGACCCCAAGGCCTGGCAGAATGGCTGGCGGATCGAGCAATAAATCTATGTCCTACAGCCGGCCATTCATGATAGGGATGCAAAATGTCTGATCTGCTAGCTTCTCGATATTTGTCTCGCCTTGGCAGTCGCTTGGGGGACGCTTTTGACGCTGAAAATGAAGGCGGGTTTCTTTCCTTTAACAGTGTAAAGTTTGTAAAGTTCATCAGACTATCGGCGCGTAATATGAACGGCGGGGGCCGGATATTGTTCCGCGGTTCTGCCGCGATGATTATCTTGCCGTCTCGTCGGAGAGCTTTGTGATGCTGCCTTCGCTGCTCATCCTCGACAATTTTATCTCGGACCCGGTGGCGGCGCGCAATGCTGCATTGGCGCTCGATTATGATCCGCAAAACAAGCATGGCAATTATCCTGGCCATATCTCGACAAAACCGCTGGATATCCAGGGTCTGAACGAGCGGATATCCGGCATCATCAACGCTCCGGTCAAGGCTGCACCGAATACCAGTCACTTGCATTGCCGGGTGACGCTGAAAGGCGACAAGGGTCGCAGCGGCGTGCATATCGATCCGGCCTTTTATTCGGGCATTCTTTATCTGTCTCTGCCGGAACATTGCAAAGGCGGGACCGAGTTCTTCCGTCACAAGCGTACCGGGCTTGAACGGGTGCCGACAGATATGCCGGGGATCATGAAAGCCGGCTATTCCGATATTAATGCGCTGATCGAGGATGTGGTCAACAAGGACACCAACCATCCGGCAAAATGGGCGAAGGTTATGACCGTGCCGATGCGCTTCAACCGGCTGATCCTGTTCAGTCCGTGGATGTTCCACAACAGCGGCATGGCATTTGGCAAGACGCCGCAGGATGGCCGGCTGGTCAACCTGATGTTTTTTGCCAAGGGATAGCGGCGGTCCGGTTTCGATGTTAAGTCGCTAAAATAAATTGTCATCCCAGCGAAGGCCGGGGCCTAAACCGATGGAATTGGGGTAAGCGATAGCTCCCTGAAACCACCGGCCCGACGAGAAAAAACAGGAGACTCTTCACATGCCAAAACCGATATCCAGAACTTTCGCTGCCCTTTTGCTAGCGGCTTCTCCACTGGCCCTCTTCCCCGTCAGCCAGGCCCATGCCCAGGAAGCCGACCGTTTCGCGAATGTTGAGATCAAGGCGGAACCACTGGCCGATGGAGTGGCTGTTCTCTTCGGGGCAGGGGGTAATATCGGCGTTTCCTACGGGCCCGACGGAACCGTGCTGATCGACGACCAGTTTGCGCCACTGACGCCGAAAATCCAGGCGGCGATCGCTGACCTTGGTGCAGAGCCGGTCACATATCTGATCAACACCCACTGGCACGGCGATCATAGCGGCGGGAACGAGAATTTCGGCAAGGCCGGTGCGCTGATCATGGCGCATGACCATGTCCGCGAACGGATGCTGGGCATCCAGAAGTCGGGACGGGGCAATGATCCGGCATCACCGGTCGAGGCCTTGCCTACCGTGACCTATCATGACGGGATCAAGCTTCACCTGAATGGCGACGAAGTGCAGGTCAGACATATGAAACATGGCCACACCGACGGCGACAGCGTCATCTTCTGGAAAAAGGCTAATGTTGTTCATATGGGCGATCTGTTCTTCCACAAGATGAGTCTGCCCTTCATTGACCTGAACAGCGGCGGCAATGTGCGTGGCGTGCTGGCGGCGGCAGAAAAGGTACTGACCATGGTGAATGACGACGCCAAGATCATCCCCGGTCATGGACCAATGGCGACCAAGGCCGATCTGATCGCCTATCGCGATATGTTGAAAACGGTGATCGGCGCAGTCGAAAAAGCGCAGGGTGAAGGCAAGTCACTGGAAGCGGTGCAGGCGATGAAACCGGCGGCGCAATGGGATATCAATCCGGATGCCTTCATCAAGGGCGATGCCTTTGTCGAGGCGGTCTACAAGAGTTTGCAAAAGCCGGATCACGCGGAAGACCATGCCCACTAGCAGAGAGCCGCGGCCTCGATCTCCTCGCGCAAAGCGGCAATCAGCGGCTTGACCTTGGTCAGCCGGGGCTCCTCTTCATCGACGATCTTGCGGAAGATGGTTTTCTTGAATCCGAGGATCGTGTCATCGGCCGGGCGCTTGGACTCGGGCAGGGTGGACAGCATGATGTCGATCATTCGGTCGGCGCCGTGCAACCGGCCCCAGAGATAATCATTCTCGCGGTAGCTACGGCTGAAAAAGGCGCCGAAATTGTTGAATTCAATGCCTTTTAATGTCGCCGCCACGCCGCCCTTGCGGATCGTCTTGGCATCTTCGGGGGAAATACGGTCGACCTTGATCGGGTCGAACTCGTCGAGCCCTTCGCCCTGCAGCAGCGGCAGGGTGGCGATGTCGTAGAAAGGGAAGCCGAGGAAAGCGAGCAGCATCGACCGCTTCTCCGCCTTGGGTATCACCGCCAGCGCTGCGGCCAGCTTGGCATCGACAATCGCGTCGGCCGAGGTCAGGTCGCGGGCCTTGGCCAGCGCATCCAGCATGGCCCCGGGCTGCTCCTCTGCATGTTCGGCAAGGCTGACGAAATCATCGCCGAGATAGTCGATCGTCTCGCGCTCGATATAAAGCGAAAGGCAGTCATAGATGACATCATGCATACCCTCCATCACCTCGGCAGCGGCGGGATCGGCGCGGTCGAGATCCTCGGCAAGCTGCCGCGCCATGAAGCGCAACCGCCGCACCCGGAATCCCAGATCGTGCTGGCGGAAGAACTCGGCTGCCGGCTTGGTCGGTCCGCCGCTCTTCTGCCCGACATTGTCGAGGCCGAGTCGGCGTATCTCCGTCCATAATGCGTTGCGCAAGCCGGGATGATTATGTCCGTTGGGATCGGATTTGGCCCGCCGCACCGTATGCGCAATATCCTCGATCACCGTCGCCAGCTTCAGATGGCCATAAGCGCTGTAGGAAAAGCCGGACAGCTTGGCCGCCTTGTCGCGCGACTTGCGGCGCCAGGCGGCCACCCGTGCTGGCGTGGGCCGGTCGAGGAAGAAGGTGCGCCCGAACAGGCTCTCGACATGCTGCTCGACTTCGCCGCGCAAATTCTCGGTGATCAGCCGCATCTGGGTGATCCGGTTCGATCGTCCGGCAATGGCGTTGAGATTGTCGCGGATCGGCTGTTCGCGGGGAATATTCGAAATCGCTCCGAAAATCGTAGAAAAGAAACCGGGCAGCGCCTCATCGTCGGCTTCCTGTGCCGCTTGCAGGCGCTGCGTCGCCTTGTCGCTTTTCGCCACGTCGAGATCGGGGCGCGGGTCGATATAGACGAACCTTCGGTCGACCTCGCGTTTCGCCGGCCGGTTCTTCAAAGCCTCGATCGCTTGAGCAAAGGGTGCGTTGGCAAGGACCGAACCATCGATCAGCACCGTATCCTCCGCCGTGCCAGCGCGAAACTGGTTGGGCAATATCCGCTTCAGAAAGGCCGAACGGCCCTCCCAGACATAGTCATGCTCGGCCAACAGCCCGTCCAGCTCCCGCACCGTGAAGGGTGGGAAAGCGCCCGGGAAACTGGCGGTGGCGCGGCCGGCAAAGGTCAGGGCTGCCGGATCGGCAATCGCGTCATCCCTCTTGCCTCTGGTGGAGAAACCGATGGTGATGCGATGCTCCATCTCGAGCGCTTCGGGCGGGCTGTGCAATTGCAGCTTTTCCGGATGGCCAACGAAATCGGTAACCGTGACAAACAGGTCGAGCGGCTGGCCCGGCGGCAGCAGCCGCGGTCCGCGTTCCGTTGCCCGGACCGCGGCAAGCGCATCCCAGATCAGGCCGCTGAACACCTTGCCGCCAAAGGGCGGGGCAAACCAGCGCGCGCGGACGAAGCGCGAGAGTTTCATCTTGACCTCTTCGCGCGCTTCCTTCGACACGGTCTGCTCGACGGCACCGCCCTTGCGACCCAGCGCCATCCAGGCAATCGGTTCGGCCCAGAATTTCGAGAAGCGCGAGAGCGGTCGCGCATCGGGATCGAGCAGCTTGTCGACATCGGCGGTATCAAGCCACAAGTCGGTCAGAGGATCGAGCGACTGGCCCGACAGGATCGCCTGCGACAGGAATATCCCGTTGATCCCGCCAGCGCTCGCTCCGGAAATAATGTCCGGCAAGATCCGGAGCCTTGTGCCGGTTTCTTGCTCCAGCCATTCCAATATATCATAATAGATGCCGCGACTGCACTGGTCGACCCGCACGCCATCGTGAAAATCCCGGCTCGCCTGCGCCAGCTTCCAGATTTCCTTGGTGATGCCATGCATGTAAATGGCCAGACTCACGCCGCCATAGCAGATCAAGGCCAGTCTGAGTTCTTTCTGCCGCATGGCTTTTAACTACAGGATGGCGGGGAGGGCGCAACCCGTAATGCGTTGCTTAGTAATTGTGGAGCGAAGACGTTTGGTAGGCCTCTCGCTTTTCTATTTCAAACTCGCTTTCCTACACCAGCATCTCTCTGCTAAACCAGAGCCATGAACCGGCAACACCCTGATCACACGGGCAAGAGCAATCTTGCTCGTGTCTCCGCGCGCGCCTTCTTAACCTAGAATCATTTTCTCGTTTAGGGGGTGTGACCCGTGTGACCCTGTTTTAATTTTTGATGCAAAACCACTAGCGTTCCTTATTTGTTCTGGTAGATAAACCGCATGGCCAAACCAAAGAAAAAATATGTCTGTCAGAATTGCGGCTCGATCGCGCATCGCTGGGAAGGGCAGTGCGGTGATTGTGGCGAGTGGAATACGCTCGTCGAGGAAGCGGGCGAAACGGTGTTTGCTTCCAAGCATAATCTGCAGACCGGCGGACGCGAAGTGCGTCTGGTCGGGCTGGATAGCGAGATCGCGCTGCCGGACCGGAAGCAGACCGGTATCGCCGAATTTGATCGCGCCGTCGGTGGCGGGCTGGTGGCCGGATCGGCGACGCTCATGGGCGGCGATCCGGGGATCGGGAAATCGACATTGTTGCTGCAAGTTTCTGCGCGCTTGGCCGAGGCGGGGCTTTCGGTGGCCTATATTTCCGGCGAGGAAGCGGCGGATCAGGTACGTTTGCGGGCGAGGCGTCTGGGGCTGGGCAAGGCACCGGTCAAACTGGCATCAGCAACTTCTGTGCGCGATATTCTCACGACATTGGGCCGCGATGCCCCGGATTTTGTCGTGATCGATTCGATCCAGACCATGCACAGCGATCTGATCGAGGGCGCGCCGGGGACTGTAAGCCAGGTGCGCGCTTCGGCGCAGGAAATCATCAAATTCGCCAAGGAATATGGCACGATGGTTATGCTCGTCGGCCATGTCACCAAGGATGGCAGTATCGCTGGTCCGCGCGTGCTCGAACATATGGTCGACACCGTGATGAGCTTCGAGGGAGAGCGCAGTCATCAATATAGAATTCTCCGAGCAATCAAGAACCGCTTCGGCGGGACTGACGAAATCGGTGTTTTTGCGATGGAAGAAAAGGGCCTCACCGAAGTGGCCAATCCATCCGCCCTGTTCCTGACCGATCGCAGCGAGGAAGTCACCGGAGCCACGGTGTTCCCGGCGATGGAAGGTACAAGACCGGTGCTGGTCGAGATTCAGGCGCTGACGGTCCGGCTGGCGAGTGGCGCGACCCCTCGGCGGTCGGTGGTCGGATGGGACAGTTCGCGGCTGGCGATGATCCTCGCGGTTCTGGAAGCGCGCTGCGGGCTGAGCTTCTCCGGCGCCGAAGTCTATCTCAATGTCGCCGGCGGCTATCGACTCACCGACCCCGCCGCCGATCTGGCGGTAGCGGCGGCGTTGATCTCCGCGCATGCCGAACGTCCGATGCCCAGCGACGCCGTGATCTTCGGCGAAATCGCGCTATCCGGGGAAATACGCCCCGTCTCGCGCACGCCGCTTCGCCTGAAAGAAGCATCGAAGCTCGGATTTGACCGCGCGCTTATACCGGCGTCGGGCGAAAAAAGCAGCGATAGTATGAAGAAGCTGCAATTTGCCAAACTCGCCAATCTCGTTGACCATATGCTCGAGCGTGACTAGCTAGAGCCGATGACGGGTCTAGATATATTTGTGCTGGTTTTGATGGGCGGAGCCGCGGTTCTCGGATTCCTCAGGGGATTCGTTCAGGAAGCGCTGTCGCTCTTCGTCTGGATATTGGTCGTGGTCGGTGTCCGGATGCTGCACACGCCGATTTACGAGCGGCTGATCAGCCCGGTGGGCAGCGAGAGCGGGGCCTCTGTGCTCGCTTTCGCATCGATTGTCATTGTCACTTATGCGCTGGGTCGCTGGGTTGCCCGATCAATTGGCGCGCGCTCTCGTAAATCTGTTCTCGGTCCGATTGACCGGGTGCTTGGATTCGGCTTTGGCATGATCAAGGGCCTGATTGGTGCCACCTTGCTCTATCTGCTGGTGGTTCTGGTTTATGACACCATCTATGGCGCCGACGAACCGCGACCGGAATGGATCGCGGAATCCCGCACTTATCCGCTGCTTAACGCGAGCGGAAAATCGATGGTCGACTTTGTTGAGGAACAGCGGAAATCGAGCGATGAGCCAGCGGTAGCGGATCAATGAGCGGGGCGCTTTACACGCGCGAGATTTTGCGTCTTGCGGTGTCTATCCCGCATCAGCAAAGGTTGGCGAAGCCGGATGGTACCGCCGAACTGCGATCCAAAACATGCGGCAGCAAGGTTACGGCAGACGTGATGCTAACCGATAGTGGTAGTCTGAAGGATCTGGGCTTTGAAATTAGCGCCTGCGCACTGGGGCAGGCTTCCGCTGCCATATTGGGCGCGCAAGCAGTCGGAAAATCTGCTGCCGAGATCGAATCTGTACGAACCAATCTGGCAGCATTTCTGACCGGCTCAGGCGAGTCACCCGGAGAATGGCCGGATATGGACAAGTTGGCGGCCGCCCGGGAACACAAGGGCCGCCATGCCGCAATATTACTTCCCTATGACGCAGTGATCGCTGCATTTGCAGACGCTGCCGCCAAGCAAGAGGCAGTCTGATCCATGGAACCTGAAACCCATATGGCCGACCTGCTGTTGGGCGGTTTTGTCATGCTCGGCGCTGCCTTGGTGATGGTGCTGATCTTCCGGCGCTTCGGCATCGGCGCAGTGCTTGGCTATCTGATCGCCGGCGTATTGATCGGCCCGCACGGCTTTCAGTTGATCAGCAATGCCGGCACGATCCTGGAGTTTTCCGAAATCGGGATCATACTCCTGCTTTTCATCGTCGGTCTGGAACTGGCACCGGCGCGGCTCATGCGCTTGCGCCAGGCTATCTTCGGGCTCGGAATGAGCCAGGTCGTGTTGTGCGGCATAGCGCTGTTCCTGCTAATCATGGCCACAACCAACTTCACCCTTGCCGCATCCATCGCGATTGGCTTGCCACTGGCGCTCTCCTCGACGGCGCAGGTGCTTCCCATGCTGCAATCATCCGGCAGACTGAATACGCCAACGGGAGAGAAAGCTTTCTCGATCCTGCTGTTTCAGGACCTGTCGATTATCCCGCTTCTCACCATCATTGCGGCATTATCGCGCGCACCACAGGACGAGGGCGGTCCGTCAGGATGGCTGACCGCGCTTTACGCAATATTGGCTATCGGCGGGCTGATTCTGGCCGGCAAATATCTGTTGCAACCACTGCTGAAGGTGATCGGCAGGATTGCCGAACGCGAATTGTTCATTGTCGCCGGTCTTGTGGCTGTATTCGGCGGTGCTGCACTGATGGAATTCATCGGTCTGTCACCAGCTCTCGGTGCCTTTATCGCCGGAGTTATGCTGGCGAATTCTCCCTATCGCCATGAGCTGGAAGCCGACATTGATCCCTTTCGCTCTCTATTGCTCGGTTTCTTCTTTCTCGCGGTCGGCATGATGCTGGACGTCAACGTTGTAATGGAAAATCCCGGCTTTATCTTGGGCGCAGCCATCGCGTTGGTAACGGTCAAGATCGCGATCATTTTCGGATTGGGCAAGCTGTTCGGTATGGATACCAACCCGGCTCTGGCGATGGGCATGCTGCTGAGCCAGGGCGGGGAATTCGGCTTTGTGCTATTTTCCGAGGCCGAAAAAGCGCTTTTGATTGAACCCGAAGCAAGCAGTCTGTTCGGTGCGATCATAACTATTTCCATGGCGACCACTCCGTTTCTGATGCTGGTGGCGCGGCGCTTCAGCAACGGAGGAAGTAAGTCCTCGACCAATCTTGAAGACCCCAGCAACGCCGATCGTGCTTCGGTCATCGTTGTCGGACAGGGACGGTTCGGACAGACCGTATCGCAAATGCTGATGGCGGCAAAAATCCCGCTGACACTGATTGATATCAAACCCGACCAGATTGATGTTCACCAGCAATTCGGGGCCAAAGTCTTTTATGGCGACGGCACCCGTGTCGATCTCTTGCGCCGCGCCGGAGCGCATGAAGCGGATGCAATTGTTTTCTGCATGGACGATCCGGACTTCGGTCCCGAACAAGCGCGCGCGATCGTTCAATCCTTTCCGGAAACCAAGATGTTCGTCAGGGTATATGACCGCCGCCAGCTGATCGCACTCAAGGGGCTCGGCATTGTCGGGATGAAGCGGGAAATGTTTGAATCGGCAATCCATCTCGCACGACAGACGATGTTCGCGATCGATCTGGACAGCAGCCTGATCGAAGAGGTCGATGACGAATTCCGTCAGCGCGATTGCGACCGGCTGGAAGCGCAAATGAAGTCCGGTGGTGACATGCTCGCCGGTGCGGAACTCAGGTTCGAGAATAACTCCGGCAAGAAAGTCTGATCTTCATATTGGCAGATCTGCTCAGGTCGACTCGTCCAGAAATGCGGCAACGTCTTCCAGATCGACGTCCTGCGCCAGAAAGGACTGGCCGATGCCGTTGGCAAGCAGGAAGGGCAGGGTGCCGCCGCTCATTTTCTTGTCGTGCATCATATGGTCGACCAGACGCTGGCCAGAAGCCCGAACCGAAGCGGTTGCCAAATCATGGGGCAGGTTAACCGACTGTAGATGTGATCGGACGCGTTCGGCATCCGTTGCATCGCAATGGCCGCGGCGCACCGAATAGCCGAATGCCAGTGCCATGCCGGCAGCGACCGCTTCCCCATGGACCAGCTTGTTTGAGAAGCCGGTTTCCGCCTCGAGCGCGTGGCCAAATGTGTGGCCGAGATTGAGCAACGCACGTCGCCCACTGAGCTCTTTCTCGTCTTCGCCAACGATCAGGGCTTTGGCGCGCACGCTGTGGATGATCGCTTTGCTGAGGGCTTCAGGGTCGCGGTTCAGGACCATGCTGCCATTGGCTTCGCACCAGGCGAAGAAACTGGCGTCGCTGATCAATCCATATTTGATCACCTCGGCATAGCCGGCGCGCAATTCCCGGTCCGGAAGGCTGTTCAGCACGAGCGGATCGATCAGCACAAAGCGGGGCTGGTTGAAACTGCCGATCAGATTCTTGCCGGCAGAACTGTTGATCGCCGTCTTGCCGCCGACGCTGCTGTCTACCTGTGCGAGCAGGCTGGTGGGTATCTGGACGAACCCGCAGCCGCGCTTGACAATTTCTGCCGCAAACCCGGTGAGATCACCGATGACGCCGCCACCCAGCGCCACTAGCGTGTCGGAACGCTCGATTCCTTGGGCCAGTAACCAGTCCGTGACCAATTCGAGCTGGCTCCAGCTTTTGCTCGACTCTCCCGCAGGGAGGGTTTTGACGATCAAATTGATCCCGCGTCCGGCAAAGGCTTGCTGCAATTTCGGGAGCAAATGCGCCTCCACATTCTCGTCTGTCAGAATGAAAAGCCGGCTATTGCTGGCAAATTCCTGCAGATGCGTGGCTGCACGTTCCAAGGCGCCTGGCTCAACCCATATGGGATAACTATGTTCGCCGAGTTCGACTGTAATCTGGGTCAACGCTGTAATGCCTCGATTATCTTTTCAACGGTAATTTCATGCGGCGAATCATTGCCCATGACATGAATATGCGCGGTGGCATAAACGGGATTGCGGGTCGCTGCCAGATCGGCCAGTATCTTTGCCGGATTACCGGATTTAAGCAATGGTCTGGTGTTGCGCCGGGCGACACGTTTCACCAACGTCTCCAGATCGGCGTCCAGCCAGATCGAGATGGCCTTTTCAAGGATCAGCGCTCGCGTTTCCTCGTTCATGAATGCGCCACCGCCCGTCGCGATAATCTGGCGTTCCCCTTCGATCAGCCGCGCTATCACGCGCCGTTCTCCGTCGCGGAAATAGTCCTCGCCAAAACGACTGAAGATTTCTTCGACGGTCAGACCAGCCGCTTGCTCGATCTCCTCGTCAGCGTCGACAAAGCCAAGGCCCAGCCGTTTTGCCAGGCGCCGGCCAACCGTAGTTTTGCCCACTCCCATCAATCCGACCAGAACAATCGATTGTTCAGGCACGAAATCCGGTGTTTCACCGGAATTTCCGTCTGATTTGTCGAAAGAGGCTTTTATGTTTTTGTCCATTGGGGCAAAGGCTATACAAGGGTTGGCTAAGGGTGCAAATTCCAATGCTGACTAAGCTAGTTTTTTTAACCGTTTGGAAGATTGAGTCACATTGATGCCGCGTCAGTTGGTTTTTCTAATTTTGTTTGTCGCAATTTTGATTGGTGCGGCGCTTGCCTTGGCATCGATGGATGTCGAAAAGCCCCTGCAGCCGGTTGAAAAGCCGGTAATTGGTGACGATCTGCAATAAGATGCATATGCGTATCAAGCATATATCTTTAGCCGCTGTCAGCCTCGGCGCATTTTTTGTGGCGATCCCGGTTCTTGGGCAGGATTCTCCGGAATCTCTTCTGCCCCCCGGATTTGGAGAACCCGCTCCGGCGCCCAGGCCTGCGCCCGCACCTGTTCCAACTCCTGCTCCTGGTCCGGTTTCAGCACGGCCAGTCACTCCGCAGGCAAGCGATCCATCGAGCGACGCTGTTGAAGAGCGGAGTGCCGCGGAAGCCGACCCGGATATGTCGCTGTTGAAACTGGATGAAAACGGAGAACTCGATCTCAACGCGCTAGATGACGCACTCCAGCCCCAATATAGTTTATCTGCAGGCGAACGTCGGTCGATGGTGGAAATCGGCGTTTTGACGCCGCAACATGATGGCCTGCCAAAGGATGCTTTCGGCAAAGAGGGCGGTCAATATCTGACCAATTTGATCAGAAACCTGAACGGCCCCATCATTTCCCGCTGGGGTTCGATACTTCTCCGCCGCACGTTGCTCAGCAAGGTTGTCAGTCCCGAAAATGTAAATCCGGCGGATTGGGCTGCCGAACGTGCCTGGCGCTTGTTGATCATGGGCGAAGCCGATGCTGCTCGTTCGCTGGTTTTGAAAGTGGATGGCGGGAATTATACACCGCGACTTTATGAAGTCGCGATGCAGGCGCACCTTGCAACTGCCGATCCGGCGGGAATTTGTCCTCTTGTCGATGGTGGCGCGCAAGTTAGCGACGCACCGACATGGATCATGTTCCGGCCGATATGCGCATCTTTTACCGGTGAACAAAGCCGGGCGACCAGCCTGTTGCAGCAGGCGAGGCGCGACAAGGTAGCCACCGGGATTGATTATTTGCTGGCAGAAAAGACGATTGGTGCCGGTTTCGAAGGCCGAAGGGCTGTTTCCATCCTCTGGGATGATATTGAATATTTCAATAACTGGCGTTTTGGTTTGGGTGCAGCAACCGGGGTCGAACCGCCGGATCGTCTATATGCCCAAGCCGGTCGCCATGTGCAGGGTTGGCGCGCTCGCGCTCCCATGCTTTCGATCGACTCACGTATGAAAGCGGCTGATATCGCAGCCGCGATCGGCGTGATGTCGAGCCAGGCGATGGTCGACCTGTATGCCGCTGCATATGATGATCCCGAGACAGGCGATGACCGGAAGGCGCTGGCTTCGGTATTGCGTCAGGCTTATACCAATGACACAGCGGAATCCCGGCTGGCTGCAATGCGCGATCTGTGGGGGCGGTCCAACGGCGCATTAACCCGGTATTCGGCCAAGATATTGACCGCTCGTGCCGCGGCGAAAATCCCTCCGTCAACTGCACTTGGTGATGAGAGTGCAGGTTTAATTGCTTCCATGCTTTCCGCCGGTCTTGACCGCAGCGCCATTAGATGGGCTGATATGGTTGAGCAGGGTAGCGACGGTTGGGCATTATTGGCGGTGGCTTCCCCGACCGATGCTGTTCCCGTCTCGTATGATGCGCTCGATGATTTTGGCGGCAACGATGGCAGTGAAGAACAGCTACGCAGCAAATTCCTGCTGGCTGCAGTTGCCGGTCTGGGGAAAGCTGACCAACAGACGATTGATGATTTTGCGAATGATTTGGACCTGAACTTAGGTCGCACCACAAAGTGGACGAGGGCCATCCAGTCTGCTGCTCGACGCGGCCAGTCGGGAACCGTGGCTTTGCTCGCCGCGGTTGGCATGCAAGGCCGAAACTGGAAAGCCATGTCGCCTCTGCATCTGTTTCACATCATGCAAAGCTTCAAACGGGTAGGTCTCGAGCCTGAAGCGCGTATGATTGCAGCCGAAGCCTTGACGCGGACATAGGCTTTGCATCGATCGCTATGAGGTCTATTCGTCCATATTATGAGCGATGATACCAATCTGATCGAACGTTTTCTGGAAATGCTCGTCGCGGAAACCGGTGCATCTCAGCATACTTTGTCGGCTTACCGAACAGATTTGGAACAAGCGTCCGTCATTACCGGTGGACGATTGTGCAGCGCCGATAGCGAGATGATTGAAAAGTTGCCGTCTCACTGGCGCAAGCTACAAAATAGCACGGTAGCGCGAAAATCTTCCAGCTTGAGACGCTTTTTCGGCTTTCTCGTGGAAGAAGGCTTTCGGGAGAATGATCCTTCCGATGCTCTCCCAAGGCCCGGACTGGTTCGATCATTGCCCAAGACCCTGTCTCACGCGGAAATCAGGTTGCTATTCCAGTTGATCGCCGAGGGGTTGGGGCGTGAGCCGGTCAAGCCTGCCGTGGTCAGGCTTTCTGCGATAATGGAATTGCTTTATGGTTCCGGGCTCCGGGCAAGTGAACTTGTCGGTTTGCAGCGCTCATCAATTACCGGCGACAAGTCCTATTTGATCATCAAGGGAAAGGGAGAAAAGGAACGACTGGTGCCGATTTCTCAACAGGCTCGAAGTGCTGTCCGACGGTGGGCCGAATTTATTGGTCCGCAGGAAAAATGGCTCTTTCCCTCGCGAACCGGTCACATCAGCCGCATCAGATTGTTCCAGATCATCAAGGAACATGCTGCCAGGGCAGGGATCAACCCGGCAAAAATCAGTCCGCATGTCTTGCGACATGCCTTCGCCACCCATTTGCTTGAAGGCGGTGCAGACTTGCGGGCCTTGCAAACGCTGCTCGGGCACAGCGATATCAGCACCACGCAAATCTATACGCATATCGACAGCGCCCGCCTGGTCGAACTCGTGAATAATCGTCATCCATTGAACCAACTGGATCTCGCGCGTTGACGTTTAGCTTGTCCGGTTCTAACTCGTTTTCATGACATCTTATCTTGATTTTGAAAAACCGATTGCCGCTCTGGAAGCCCGTATTCTGGAACTTAGGGATACAGCCGATGAAGGCTCGCTCGATATCGAGGCGGAAATCGAGAAGCTGCAGGTCAAATCAGCCAAAATGTTGAGCGACACTTACGGGAAATTGTCGCCTTGGCAAAAAACACAGGTCGCCCGTCATCCGGAGCGTCCGCATTTTAAGGATTTCATCGCTGGCTTGTTCGACGAGTTTATCCCACTGGGGGGTGATCGGAACTTTGGCGATGATCAGGCCATTATTGGCGGTTTTGCGAAGCTCGGAGACCGTCGATTGGTCGTGATTGGTCATGAAAAGGGTGATGATACAGAAAGCCGCTTGCGCCATAATTTTGGAATGGGCAAGCCCGAAGGATATCGCAAGGCCATCCGTCTTATGGACATGGCCGACCGGTTTTCGCTGCCAGTTTTGACACTGGTTGATACGTCCGGCGCATTTCCAGGCGTATCGGCAGAAGAACGAGGGCAGGCTGAGGCAATTGCCCGTTCGACTGAAAAATGCCTTTCGCTCGGTGTTCCGATGGTGGCGATAATTGTCGGCGAAGGCGGATCGGGCGGCGCTGTGGCATTGGCCGCTGCAGAACGCGTTTTAATGTTTGAACATGCTGTCTATTCGGTAATCTCTCCCGAAGGCTGTGCATCGATTCTGTGGCGCACGGGTGACAAGGCCGATGTCGCTGCAGATGCCATGCAGATTACGGCTCAAAATCTTAAGAAGCTGGGCGTCATTGAACGGATAATCCAGGAGCCTGTCGGTGGTGCGCATCGCGATCCGGCTTTGGCTATCGCATCCTTGGGCAAGGCGATTGAAGAAGAGTTTGAACAGCTCGAGAAGCTTGGTCGCGAAGAGTTGAGGCGATTGCGTCGAGAAAAATTTTTGGAAATTGGCGCGCTTTAGACGCGTAGATGTAGATTCTACGTCGGCCAAAGCTGCTGAAACGTCATTTTACATGCGGAACTCTTTACCGAGTGAACAGTTCTTATACACTGCGACCATGAGGAGCTTGATATGAGACAATTTTCAACAAAACTGATGAGTGCCGCGGGAGTTATTACCTTGGTAGCGTGCACCGGCAGTGGAGCCGACGCCGGTGCGGTGAATTCTGCAGGAAGTCAGGCTGGTGAAGCCCGCTCGATATCAGCGGCTGAAAAACAGAAAGGCGCGGAAGCCCATCCGCAATTGCTGGAGGAATTCGGCGGTGCATATACCGGCCCACAGGTTTCCTATGTCGTCGGAGTGGGGCAGAATATTGCCGTACAATCTGGCCTTGGCAACGCTCGCAGTGACTTTACCGTGACTTTATTGAACAGTCCCGTGAATAACGCTTTCGCTATTCCTGGGGGATATGTTTATCTCACCCGCCAGTTGATGGCGTTGATGAACGATGAAGCAGAGATGGCTGGTGTTCTCGGTCATGAAGTTGGGCATGTTGCCGCGCGGCATAGTGAAAAGCGCCAGAAGGCGGCTACGCGCAATAGCATTTTGGGGATCTTGGGCCAAATCGGCTCTCAGGTTTTGTTGGGGGATTCTTCGCTTGGGCGGATCGGTCAGGAAATTTTTGGTACCGGGAGCCAGTTGCTGACGCTGAAATATTCTCGCAAACAGGAATATGAAGCCGACGATCTGGGTATTCGTTATCTGGCTTCGGCGGGATATGATCCCCAGGCGCTTTCATCCATGCTATATTCGCTGGCGGCACAATCTGCGATTGATGTACGGGCGGCGGGACGCGACGCTCGCAGCGCACCCGAATGGGCCAGCACACACCCCGACCCTGCACGCAGAGTGTCGCGGGCAGCCACCAATGCCAGCAAGCTGACCAGAACCGGCGGCGTCCGCAATCGCGATCAGTTCCTGCAAAATCTGGACGGTATACTGTACGGAGATGATCCCAAACAGGGGGTGATCGAGGGCAGCAGCTTCCTGCATCGTGATCTGAGGCTGCAGTTCACCGTCCCGAACGGTTTCTCGATGCAAAATGGCGCGCGTGCCGTGTCTATCACGGGCTCTGGCGGGCAGGGACAGTTTACCACCGGCGCTTACAACGGGAATATGGCAACATATATCGATGCCGCCTTCAAGGGGCTGGCGGGCGAAGGCAAAACCATATCCTATGGCAATATCGAAAGGACAACGGTCAACGGGCTGCCTGCATCTTACGCGATGGCGCGGGTAGACAGTAGCAATGGTCCGGTTGATGTGACTGTTTTCGCTTATGAATTTTCCAAAAGTAGCGCGTTTCATTTCGCTACAATAGCCCCGGCGGGGAGCGCCAATGTTTTCTCGCCTATGTATCAGAGCATCAGCAGGCTTTCGGCAACAGAAGCAGCTGCGATCAAATCTCGTAAAGTCGATGTCGTAACGGTGAAGAGCGGAGATACGATTTCCAGTCTTTCGTCGCGCATGGCCTATAGCAACTATCAGCAGGACCGGTTTCTGGTGCTGAACCGGTTGAGCGCAAATGACGGGCTACGGGCAGGTCAAAAAGTGAAAATCATCACTTATTGATTCATTCAGGCACAAAAAAAGACGGCAGCCGTAAGGCTGCCGTCTTCTTAACTTGCATAATCCGAAGATTAGCCAGCCATTGAATTGTCTACTTCTGAGAAGGTGTTGCTGAGGGTGTTACCCAGCTGACCCATTGCAACGATAGCTGCAACAGCGATCAGAGCAGCGATAAGGCCATATTCAATAGCCGTTGCGCCTTCTTCATTCTTGAACATTTTACGTACGAATTTCATGTCTGGTCTCCTAGATTTGACAAACTTCACTTACCCAATTGGATCCAATTTACATCCAATGTTCAACAACCTAGAGTAGAAACCTTACCAAAACATTTAAGTGCGATAGCGCTATTTATGAAACTTCGGTAACCTGATTGGAAACGTCATCCCACATGCCGACAGTTTTATTGGCCACACCGGCAATCGCCACAAGCACTGTGAGTGCAATGAGAGCCAGTATCAAACCATATTCAACAGCCGTTGCGCCCTTGTCAGAGAGATATAATTTTTTCAAAAGATCAATCATGTCTCTCTCAACGCGGATAAAGTTCTGCTAAGTCGTGAACATGACTTGTTTCACAGAAAGGGATTAATAAAATCCTTACATCGCGCAAAAAAATGGAAAAAAATCCGACATATCTGTTTGTCGTAGCTGCTGCTCTAGTCGATCAGAATGGCAGAATTCTGGTGCAAAAACGTCCTGAAGGAAAGCCTATGGCTGGTCTCTGGGAGTTCCCTGGAGGAAAGGTTGAGGCAGGGGAGACGCCAGAAGCTGCATTGGTTCGCGAACTGAATGAAGAGTTGGAAATTGATGTTGACGAGGCGGATGTCGAGCCCGTTGCTTTTGCCAGCGAAGCAATCGGGAGCAAGCATCTGGTCCTGCTCCTTTATATATGTCGCAATTGGAGAGGTCCTGTTAGCAGCGCGGATTCACTAGACCTCCAGTGGTTGCCGGTCGATGCACTTCAAGAACTTCCGATGCCACCGGCCGACGGCCCTTTGGTTCAAAAGCTGTCTTGTAGCCTATTGTGAGCCCGTCTAGTTATGCGGTTCGTCCTCACCATTGGCCGACAGCGTCGTAGCGAGGGATATCTGCCCACTCCCCCGGCGCGCAGGTTTCGGCTGGTCGGGATGAGGCGCCCACGCGCAAAGATAGGTAATCGTGACGCTTTCCAGAAATTTGCCGTCGGCCCTTGCCCGAGCGTCGAATAACATTTGAATGTTTCGATAGATATCCCGCTTTATCGCGGAGAGGCCGCCGGTCATGATATTGCTACCCCCCACGTCTCTGATGTCGGAAATCAACCGCTGGAGGCTTGAATATCTTAGATTCAAGTTGTCGCTGTCAGCTACCGGCAACGCCAAACCAGCGCGTGTCATAAGATCGCCAGCCGTCCGCACATCGATCTGCGGATGAATATGCGCAGAAACACGGTCTCCCTCGGCTTCCATGATGGCTGACTTGAGCGATGGGAAGCTTTCAGCGCTGATCAGAGCGGCCAGCAGCATTCCGTCGGGAACCAATATCCTGCGACATAAAACCAGTGCGCCCGGCAGGTCGTTGACGGTGTCGAGCGAGCCTATATTGATTATCAGATCGAAGCTGTGATCGGCGAACGGCAGCCGGTCATCGTCACATATCACACCGCCGAGGGCCTGTACCATTCGAGGGCCGGAATCAGCGATAACGACGGTCAAACCGCGAGTTTCAAGTTCGCTACGGAGCCTGTTTGCCGGTAAACCGAGTATCAGCGCCCGTCGAAATGTGCGCTTGACGACATCCAGCCGTTCCAGGATCTCCTCGATCATGATCTGAGAGAGGAAATCCTCACCATTGGCGCGCCCATAGGCTCGGTCACGGACAAGCCGTCTTCTTTTGCGGTCGAATACTTCGGGAACATTGACTGTATCGGTCATAGGGTCTTGTGGCTTTAGGGGCGCTGGACAAAAAGATCAAATGACCTTGCCAGCTATCTTCAAGCCGCTGATCGATTTTGCTTTGCCGCCGAGATGTCCGATATGTGGTGTTACAGTGGAGATGGACAATCGCTTTTGCCTGTCTTGCTGGCAGCAGCTGGATTTTCTGGCAAAGCCCTGGTGTGCTGGCTGTGGCTTGCCCTTTGCCTTTGATCGTCCGACCGATAGTCTTTGTGCCAAATGTCTTGCAGAGCGGTCAATCCACGATGGGGTGAGGGCAGTGGTGCGCTATGATGATCAGAGTTCGTTGATCGCGATGCGTCTGAAATATGGCACTCGTTTGGGGCTCGCCAGATTGATCGCTGAACATTTGCAAAAATTCGTTCCGGAATGTGCAGACAAAATAATCATCGTGCCGGTGCCGCTTCATCGATGGCGGCTATGGCGCCGTGGCTTCAATCAGTCGGTTCTGATCGGCAGAGAACTGGCCCAAAAAACTGGCATTGAAATGGATTGTGGCGCGATTTTTCGTAGCAAGGTGACCCCGCCGTTGCGGGGAATGTCCGGAAAGCAGCGACGAAAAACGGTCGCTTCAGCGTTCGCACTCGGCGCTGGGGCTCGATCGCGTCTCGCCGGAAGACTGGTTTTGTTGGTCGACGATGTCTACACGAGCGGCTCGACCAGCAATGCCTGCGCGCACCTTCTTAAAAAGGCGGGAGCCGAACAAGTGCTCGTTTTCTGCTGGGCACGGGTTATAAGCGACGTCGAAAATGGCTAGTGTCAGGCAGCGATAGTGATTGCTTGAAAATCTGCTTCTAACCGCCCATTTGCATAGTGATGGCTGAAAGAGTGAAATATGTCGAAAGTTGAAATATACACAAAATTTACCTGTAGCTTCTGCTTCCGGGCAAAAGCTTTGCTTGAAGGCAAAAATGTCAGTTTCGAGGAAACGGATATTTCCATGGGCGGTGCGAAACGCGAGGAGATGATCCAGCGCTCCGGGGGTAGAATGACGGTGCCGCAGATATTCATTGATGACCGCCATATCGGCGGTTCGGATGATCTTGCTGCCTTGGACCGGTCGGGCGAACTCGACGCGCTTCTCGCGGGGTGATCTGATTTGAAAATCGCGCTGGCCCAAATGAGTAGCGGCATTGTTCCGGAGGAAAATGCCCGCCAGCTCTGTTCGCTTATAGCTGAAGCTGCCGCGGGCGGGGCGGCAATGATTTTTACCCCCGAGATGAGCGGGCTGCTCGATCGGGACCGCTCACGGGCGGCAACCGCGATCCGTAGTGAACCGGATGATGTCGTTCTGTCGGCAGTCCGGTCGGAAGCGAAAAAGGCCGGGATATGGGTCCAGCTTGGCTCTCTGGCAATCAGCGACCTCGGAGATCCTGGCGCAAAATGGAAAAACCGTTCCTATCTGATCAACCCGCAGGGTGATATTACCGCGCACTACGACAAGATTCATCTGTTTGATGTCGATCTGGGGCCCGATGAATCGCAGCGGGAATCCTCAGCCTATGCAGGCGGCCATGATGCAGTGGTGGCGCCGGTCCCTGAAGCAACGCTCGGCTTGTCAATTTGCTATGATCTTCGTTTTCCAGCGCTTTACGAAGCCCTGACCAATGCTGGCGCGGACATATTGTCGGTTCCGGCGGCATTCACCGTTCCCACCGGAAAGGTCCATTGGGAGATATTACTACGGGCTCGCGCAATCGAGGCTGGTGCCTTTGTTGTCGCGGCGGCGCAATATGGCAGGCATGAAGACGGTCGTGCTACTTATGGCCACTCGATGGTAGTCGATCCATGGGGCGAAATCTTGCTCGACATGGGAGAGGGGGCAGGACTGGGCTTTTGCGATCTGGATATGGCAACGGTACAAGAGGTGCGTTCGCGCATTCCCGCTGTCGCCAATCGCAAGAGCTTTGAAATGCCGGTAATAACGTCATGATAATCTTCGACTTGATCTGCGCTGAGGGCGCGCACAGATTTGAGGGCTGGTTTGGATCCGCAAATGACTATGCAGATCAACAGCATCGTGGATTGCTGGACTGCCCGGTTTGCGGCAGCACCAATATTGCCAAGGCCGTTATGGCCCCGAACCTGGGCAGGAAAGGCAATCAGCAACCCGTCGCATCCAGACCAGTGGACGATCGGCCCGAACCCCCGGCTGTGGCAAAGCCGGTTACCAACAAGGTGGCCGTGCCGGCGGAATATCAGGAAATGATCGGTAAATTGGTCAAGGCGCAAGAAAAAATGCTGGCCAGTTCCGAATGGGTTGGCGATAAATTTGCCGATCGAGCGCGCGACATCCACTATGGCGATGCGGACGAAAAGCCGATTCATGGCACGGCATCAAAAGAAGAAGTCGCCGACTTGGCAGAAGAGGGCATCGCAGCGCTTCCTCTGCCTTTACCGGTTTTACCGCCCGAATCCAAAAATTGACTGTGGCATGCGCCCGCCGATGGGGCTAAACCCGTCAATACGCGCCCGTAGCTCAGTCGGATAGAGCATCAGATTCCTAATCTGGGGGCCACAGGTTCGAATCCTGTCGGGCGCACCAATATTTTCAATGACTTAGATGTGATTTTAAAAAAGCCTGAGGGGCTTAGGCTCGGTATAGGCTCTTTGTCCAATAACCTCACAGCTTCTCGTTTCATAAAATAGTTACATCTCTACCTTTCATTATGGCATAATTTAGCGATGTTATACTTACCTCAGATACTCAACCAACACGGCCTGTTTCAGAAGCTTAACGGTCTGAAGAAACAAGATCCAAGACTGGGTGACCTTAAAGAAGCCATATTCAATCATGGGACTGATGCAATTATTCGCATGGAAAAAATTAGGCGACTAAATGATCTGGTGATCAAAGAGTTTACACTCTTTGCGGATCAGATGAAGCTGTCTGATGAAAGTCTGATTGTTTTTTCATCTCAATCTATGGGGGCTCTGCTCGGTGAGATTTCTCCTCTGCTATCAACTCTAAGGATTCTTCAGAATCGGGTCCTTGCGTTGGTAAGTTTGTGGGAAGGCCTCCCACTTCCAGCAAGTGTGAGCAATTTTTGCAAGAAAGCGGAGAAATATGATGTTTCTGAAAAGGTTAAAAACTCAATACTCGCTTATTGGGAAACATCAGGTAAGCACGTGAAGTTTTATCGGGATGTTGATCAACATGACTTCAACAGATCTGAACTTTCTTCAAGATATTTTATGAAATTAAAGCCGCACATGATCGCTTATGCAGAGCTTCCAGATTACCAAAAGAGAATGAAGAAGTCAGAGTTCTCGTACGAGGAGCAAGTCAACGCATTCGAATTTTTAGATGACGCCTGTTTCGAGTTACACAGTCTTATTGAGGAACTAGCCGAGGAATACGGAGCGAAAGCTCAGCCACACGGCGCCAGTGTTCGCATGGATCAGTTGGGCGACCTTACGCCTTGGCGCGAACGAACTCTCGCGGTGATGTATGAGCAGAATCTAGAAGACCAAGATGGCAAGAAAACACTGAACCTAAAAGGTATTCGCTTCGATCAGAACAAGGATGGCCAGATGGTTCTCCAACAGATGATTTTGGATGGTGATAATCTCGTAAATGCGAAGAAGCTTTATGGCGATAGGTAGCGTTTGAGCTATCTAATCAGAATCACTTTGTTTGGAGACGGCTAACTGATCGTTATCGCGGTTTAATCTGAGCTGTCTTACAGCGTTATTGCCTTAATGATCCCGCGCACTTCGACACTTTTTGACGAGCCATCATCATTCAAAAATGCGGGCAAGTTAGTGCTACAAAAAGCGATTGTCTCAGCGAGGTCCTTCCGAATTGCTAGGTAAGCCTCAAGATCACCTTCCTTCAAAATGTAAGTTTGATTTTCATAGCCTGAGTCAATTTTTTCTTCCCAGTCTGGATTCCTTACTTTGAAATCCAAGACTGACTGCACCGTTTTCAAAGCAACCCCTTTTTCTTGCGGATAGTGAAGGTCAATAATGTAGTCAAAATCAGCGACCATCGAAACCGAGAGCCCAAAACTTGAAAAAAGGCTCTTCCATTTCTGAAATTCACCTTTGCCACCAATATTCAGTATCGCGATCTCCTGATCGAGATGACGATACTTGTCCAGTATGATAGCGCGGATGAAATATCGATCAGTATCCCCCTCAACAAGTACAACCTTTTTGGCAAAAAAGGCGTAAGTAGAGCGGGTGTTGTCGAGAATTTTGATCAGGCTTTTCTGATCCGTCGTGAGTTGTGGCGAAAAAATTTCAGTATGACCTGCGGCACTAAGCGAAAATCGACGTACATTGTTGATCGTACTTGAGTTAATTAGAGCTTCCGAGTGCGTCACTAAAATATATTGGCAATTTTGCTCATGATTGAGATCGTCTATCACTTGCAGGTATTCGTGCTGAAACTGATAGTGCAAGTGTATCTCGGGCTCGTCGATGATTACCACCCCTCCCTTGAGGTCGCCACGGCCGTATGCCTCGAACACAAGGTGAATAATAGCCTTTTGGCCAGCACTTAGGCTGTTGATATCTGAGATAACCTTATTCCTGCGCGTATCCAAAAACTCAAAACTGTACTGCCATGTTCGAAGGTCAATCAGGCGTATTTTACACTCTAAACTGACCACCTTAAGCTTTTTATTGATGGCTCTAATAAACGGCAGGTCGTTCGCTTCGTCCTCGCATTCCTCATCTGATTTCGCTTCAGCAATCATTGCAAAGTGTCTTTGGGCAACCTGAAGTCGAACTAACGCGAATATTGGCGGTTCATTCTTATCGCTAGCGTTCAAGCTTCGACTAAAGTCTTGACTCCTGATCTGCTGTATCTGCTGGGCTGGGTGGGAGTCCTTGAGCGAAACAGACGGTTGAAACGCGTGATAATTGCGATAGCTGCTGATCAGAGTGAACGATTCGTATAGCGGTGGAATGGTCTCGTCTATGTGTAGGAAATTGTGAAGTGAAATGGCTTCTTTAAAAAAATGATATTCAGACAAATACTGGAAACCGAAATCCTGTGTCCCACCCTGGAATTCGACTGAAAATGTTTTCCCCTCCTTATTTAAGGCGATATCTATTATGTACTGAGCGCTATAATTTCCGTCATCGCTGACATTGTGTGTGGAGTACAAACCTACCGCTTGCTGAACGGATGCAAAATTGGCCCGCAAGTTTACTATGTTTTGATGATCGATCTCATCAAGCCTGAGGGCAAGACGAATGCGCTGATCTTCGGTTTCTGTGTCCCAGTTCGGTTCAAGACGAAAGCCAGAGTAATTCTGGTGGTTTGCTGGTTGCAATATTTGTTTGCGATCATCGGCAGTTATGCTCTTGCGGCGCGAGAACAGGTCCTGATTTACATTATATTGACGATATATGACGCGCTTGAACAAAAAATTTATGATTTCCAGAGCCGTAGATTTTCCAGAACCATTTTCTCCAATGATAATGTTTAATCCATCGTCAAAAGAGATCTTCGGCGCTTCAGAAACATCTGAAACATGAGGAAAGCTAAGAATGTTTGAAACTTGCAAGTATTCTATTTTCATGTGTTTTATCTTATCACTACAGGTGAATTGGTCTAGCACATATCGATGTAATCTAATCAGTTCTAGTAGAGTGCCAATTTGCGGGTTCCGTGCTCCTCAGAATCCTTAGAGAGCTTTTTATATCCGTTTTCAATGCTCTCAAAAGTTCGATCTCTACTTCGGTATGGGTCACATCAACAAGCCTTCTTCGAACGGACATTGTAGAAAAGCATAATATTGGTTCGATTGAACCGACATTGGATTCATCAGGAGTCAAATAACCTTTCTTTGCTGGGTAAAATCGGTTCGATATTTCTAGATGTCTCAGTCAGGAAAACTTAAAAATATATATCAGAAATGATTGCGCGAGCCACGCTTCCAAACGACGTACTGGAATATTAAGGTCAATTTCTCAAAGTCCAGATGTTGGCGTATAATACGAGATAATTATCTTAATAAAATTATATGATGAATTTTGAGAATTCTGCCCCGGCGAACGACAATGCTGACATTTATAGCAAATTGGAGATCGACCCAGCCACTTGGGAGCGTCAATGCAATGAAATACAAGAACTTGCGAATGAGCTTGCCGAATTGGCGGCTGAAGCTAAGAGCGAGACCGGTGGCCGGGCTCAGGTCACGCGAGTGATCGAGATGGCTCAAATTGCGATCGCTCTGCAAGGTGCTGTGAGTCAGCCTGAGGACCGGCAAGCTTGACCTCGCGCACGAAGTGATCAATTCTTCGGTCTGTTTTTCGAGGAGTGAAATGCATGATTGACGATAGAAAATGGGAAAACCGAACTACAGACAACCGTTCTCTAGCGCTACATTTAGTGTGTACATTTGCTCTAGTCGCATTGCACACAACCTTGATGTTTATTGGAATGTGGATTGGACTCGATGATATTTCATTGTTTTATCTTTTCATAATCGAAATAGTCGTCGGCTTGATGGGCTTCTTTGTGTTTCGATATATGGGACAACTTGGTTTCTATATTCGCCCGAAAATTATTGAACACGGGCATGTTGGACTAATAAAATTCAGGGACTCGTTTACAGGTGAGATTGCATACCCTGGACCGATTATCCTCCCACTAGGATATGAATTTCAAAGTATAGACTGCCGCCAATTCATGCTCGAATCTGAGATTTCTAAGGTCAGGAGCAGAGACGGATTCATTGTTGAGGCAAATATCACCACGTGGCTCAAAGTTTCGAATTCGATTGCATATGCTACAGAAGGATTTTCTAAAGATGAAATGATCAAGCTACTCCGATCAGCGCTATTCTCTGCTGCATCTCGTAAAAACGCCCTCGATATCATTGGTGATCGCGATCAGATTTGTCAGGAAGCTATGAAGGAAGTGACTGAGCTTGCCTCGCACTATGGTATTCAGGTGGCCAAGGTTGCAATTGATATTCAGTCCATTCCGGAGGAATTGACAAGCTTAATTCAAATGCTCGCAATTCTTGAAAAGAAGTATCCTGAAGAAAGACCGTCTGAATTAATTGAAATACTTATGATGAATTCCGGGAAAATTACGAAAAGTCGGTCAGAGATAACGAATGTTAGCAGGCTTGAAATCCCAGGGCTAGATGCAGTTCTAGCAGCGGCGGCATCTCGATACGGTTAAGCTCCTTTGAAAAAGCGCCCTCCAATATAAAGAGTGTCTGGTCGCAGACTAATCCATTTTTACTTGGACCTGAGAAGCCTCATTCAATGTATCGAGCTGACCAAAATAATCGTTAAAAGTTCGAGAAGTGACCGTCGACTGTCCCCCACACAAGAATAGCAAACTGGCTAGAGAGTCTCAGTTGCCCTATTTTCCATTGATTGCAATTTCTGCGACATCGCCAACAAGTCGTCTAGGGCGCATATTCGATTAGTGGGTTTGGGGTGTTCACGCGATATAGAAAAGAGCCTGTCAAGTTTTGCTTGGCAGGCCTTTTCTATGCGTGATCCCACGAGCAAACCTGCTGGGAGCAGATTTGCGCGGGAATCGAAAAGCTTTTGAGATAGATTTGACTGGAAGAAAAATATATCCAAAAGGTATACTGGTCATGTAATGACCGATACTCCCCGTGGGATCACACAATATTGAGAAAGCTAGAGAGCTCCCTGCGCTCTAGACAAAAGGCGCTGTTTATACGGCGCTTTTTGCTATCTCATTGAGATAGTTGACAAATACTTTATGTATGCTAGTATATTCAGGTTCTTTTCAGTCACTCCCTTCCACCTACTCACGCTGTATGTAAACCTAAGTTCCTGGGAACTTAACGTGAGACGACATTGTGGAGAGTTTGCTACTCCCAGGTGATACTGTTATGAACTTCAGAAATAAGCGCTTATTTGGTTGCATGACACCAGATAAAAAATGGTTCTGAATAAATTTGCTGAGAATGTTTTGCTAGCTTCAAAATGCAGATACTGCGAACTTCATGAATTGTGCTCGGTGCCAAATAGTGGATACTGTTTGAACACTTAAATTGATCATCTTATCCCTTGATTATCTCTTGATAATCAAGACTGAGCTTTTTCTTCAATGTATTGAAGACTAGGCGTAATACCATAAAAATTGCTCGTTCGGAGCAAAGGGTACGCATGCCCCTGTAAAGCAGCCGTTGAGGACACTTCAACGATCCCGACAACACACAAACGTTGTCGGGATTTTCATTTATACCTGATTTCGATTTTTATACATATATCAATCAAATCTTCAAAAGTTCGATCTCTAATCCGAGATGGGTCACCAGAGGGGGTGGAGGCGATATTTCGCACCTCCAACAGCCAATTTTGTGGCTCTAAATATACGTTTTTTCCAATCACGACGCGGTTCGATGTGGTGATTTCGACGATTCTTTGTTTTTGTCCTCGATCTGCCATTTTGTGGCTCTTTTGCAGGCTTTTTGTCAGTTCGATGATACTCCGTAGGTGTGCGGCTTTGGCGGTATAATTGGCGGCTGAAGATTGTTCTTGTTGCAACGTTTCTGCTTCCAACAACAATCCCTGCTTTCGTTCATTGAATGTGTCTTTGTCGATCATGCCATCAACCAGGGCGTCAGTGAGACGGTGCTGTCTGGCCGCAAGATTGTCCTTCCGTAATTTCAAACCAGTATCTTCGTCACTGTGCTGGGCTTTTTCCACCCAGCGCTCAATCGCTGCGATCGCGTCTTTGGCATTAACCTCGGTCAGTTCTGCATTTGATAAACACACTTCAATAGCTTCAACCAGAGCATCCTCACGCACCGTCTTGGTGTCGCAGTCACGAACCGGGCAACGATAATATACAAACTGCTTTTGTTTTTCTGGCACCATCGGTCCAGCACACAGGCCGCACCGAAATAGCCCTTGGTAGGTGTGGTTGTGTTTGGTGACCTTCGGTCCCGCTTTGCCTGATTTTATCTCCTGCACCCGTTCATAGAGGGCAGGGCTAATCAATCGTTCGTGAACACCGGGAAAAGATTTGCCAGTGCGCTTAATGCGGATCACGCCGGTATAGAACGGATTGTCGAGGAGAGTTTCAAGACCATGCAGCGATAGTCTGCCACCAACGCGATTGGTGAGGCCCATGGCTTGCAGTTGCGGTAACAGCGTCTTCATTGAATATTGTCTGGTGGCATAGAGTTCGAATGCTTTTTGTACCAGTGGCGCTCGCTCCGGATCAGGTGTCTTTGCCTGACCTCGGCCCGTATCAAGATAACCAATCGGTGCCCGAAATGGATACAATCCCTGCTTCAACCGACCGTTCATTCCTTTCAAGGTTTCTTCTCGTAGATTGCGCACGTAGTCGGCGGCAATTACCGCTTGAATCTCGGCAGTGAGGCGGCCACCGCGTGAACGGAAATCAAGACTGTCGACGGCGGTATGAACATCGACCCCGGCATCAATCAATTCGCCAATCTTGGCGTACTCGGTCAGGTTTCTGGTCAGCCGATCCAGCTTATGAATTATCAGGGCATCAGCTCGACCTTGCCTGAGTTCCTTGACCATGCGGGTGAAGATCGGACGACCACACTTGGCGGCGGTTTCCTTTTCTTCAAACCAATTTGTGATGCTGAGATTCTGACGACTCGCAAAATCAGTGATAGCTTCTCGTTGCGCCTCCAGGCTGACACCTTCACCTTGTCGGAGTGTGGAGACGCGAATGTATGCATAACACCGCTTCATAACTTGTCGTGATTAGTGGACTCCGAATCTAGCACATTCTCGGGATTCGTCGAATCGTCTGGCCACGGCCAAGTGCCTTCTCGCACCCGGCGTTCGTAGATTTCTCGACATATTTCTAAGTATGCAATCAGGCGTTCGTCCATCCCTTAAGGGTATGTGACGGACAGCGCCTGTCTAGTCCGCCTAATATACCCCAAGTCGATATTTATCCCCGCCGTTGTGGTCTAATTTTATCGGGCTGTCTGAACGGACTAGCAAGCGCACTAGCGAAATTGAATATTCTGTATTCGAATAATAAGCGGTCTAGACAAGCTAGATTTTTTCGTGAGACAATTCCTTCAAGACAAACTTCAGCAACCGCGACCGTAACTGACCACCTGACGCGCTATGACTCGACCAGAAGGGCGTTAGCTCTTCTGGACTCAAGTGGCTTATAGCGAGTCTGGTGTGGCCAGCGAATAGAGGTCGCGGTTGCTGGCCTGCTCCGAATCTTCGATTTTTTGTAGTTATTTGAAATGCCGCCCGACGGGCGGGCTTCAGAATATTCTTCTTTTAACAAAAGAATATTCTGAAGTCGCGGAACGGATGCTAGCAATTTGGCTCGACTATGAGTGGGTATGTGTCGCTGTGTGTGGGGATTGGTATTGCCGGTTTATGGGGATAGAGGAATCCGGCTTCGTATCCCCATCAGCTGGGAAAAGTCGCCCAGGATTTGGAGCTAATCTTTCGCAATTTCCCTAAAGTAATGATCGAAGGTTACCAGCGCCTCACGCATCTCCTCCAGATAGCTATGCCGATTATATATCGCCGCCACGCCACTGATCGTTCCGGACACATGGTTGAGTAATTTTTCAGTGACATGAATCGGTGTACCAAGCTGGGCCAAGGTCGAACTGTATGTTCGCCGCAGGTCATGTAGCACATACGGCTCAACGCCTTCCAAGGTAGCGTCAAAAGCACGTTTGCTCTTGCTCCAACTGTTGAAGTGACTAGCTCCTAGCTTGCGACCAGGAAACACAAAGTCACTGTCAACATGCTCCGGTAGGTTGTTCAAGATGTCCGCCACCCGCTCACCATAAGGCAGCACATGCAACCGGCGGTTCTTTGTGAAATCAGCCGGAAAAGAAATCAGACGCTTATCTCGATCAATCCATGACCACCGCAGGCCGCCAATCTCACTGCGTCGTTGGCCGGTCAAGATAAGCAATTGGACAATGGGACCGTAGGGCCAAGGGTAGACAATGGCTTTTTGGGATATCTGTGCCAGTTCTTCTGGCTGCAACACGCGTTCGCGGGATCGTTGTCTTGATGGTGGCTGCATCGAGATAATCGGGTTGGACGACAGATACTCTTCGCGCACCGCCCAATTCAAAAACACCTTCATCGCCACAAAGGCATGACGTTGTTCTGATGGGGTGTCTTTCAGTCGGTTCAATTTTGTTTGGATGTCGGCGCGGGTAATTTCAGACAGGTGCTTGCGACCAAAGGCAAAGTGCGTGGTGAGCATACGGCGATACTCCGACACCGTGCCGGGGCGATTCTTGAGGGCGCTGGCTTCTAGGTATAGCGCCAGCGCCTCCAGATACGGCGGAGACGGACGTTTATCGATTAAGCCGAGTGTGAGGCCAGCTTGCAGTTCTTTGGCTTTATCTCGGGCTTGTTTAAGCGTGATGGCTGGATAGCGACCGATGGTGAAGCGGCGGCGCTCGACGCCGTGCACTACCACAAAGGTCTTGGTGCCACCTTGGGAAATCCGAATGCCAAAGCCGGACATGGAAGCATCCCAATAGGTGGTTTGTCCCTTGGGCGGGTTGGGCAAAGCCCGGATTGAAATATCAGTGAGAGCGTGGCTAGGCATCTTAGGCTCTCTATAGGCTCTTTGATTATGTGGGTAGGGGTGAAAATGAATGTTCACCCATATTCAGTGTATCTATCTGATATTAAATATATAAAAGTGCTGTATGAGTTTGTCTGAAAAGCTATGTTTACTACCTATAGCAAATTCCTAATCTGGGGGCCACAGGTTCGAATCCTGTCGGGCGCACCATACTACTTTAAATTGGTAGTTTTGCCCTAACTCTCGAAAACTCTTGCGTTTCTTCGGTCGATTTGGTCCTAATGGTGGTACTAATCGGAGTACAATGATGAGCAAAAAGAGCGGGCAAGTGCCGGGCTATCCTTATCTTTCAAAACGGGGAGCCTCTTACCGAGTTCGCGTGCAAGTGCCTGCTCCGCTTAAAGATGCTGTTGGTCAAGGTGAGTTAATAAAATCGTTTGGACCAGATTTTGCTCGCGTGAAACAGAGCTATCACGAAACTATCGCTGCTTTTCTCTCGCAGATAGAGGCAGCGCGGAAGGTCTCTGCGACTACATCGCTAGGCCCTAATTCAGCTTTCAAACCAAACCAAAGTGACATTGAGTTGGCTTGTTATGCTTACTTTCGTCGCATGGCGAAGAGCATGCGCGGGAAAGTGGCTGAACCGATTGGTGATTTGTCGAGAACTAGAGTTAACCGAGCCGAAGGGTATCGGTTGATGATAGAAAACCATCTCGATGCTTTCGAGAGCGACGCATGGGAGGCAATGGCCATTCAAGCCGATTGGCTGTGTGAAGAAAATGGTTGGCTACTGAGTTATGGCGAGCCAGACTTTGAGCTGCTCTGCCGGACAATGCTGCGGGCGAGGCTGCAATGCTATCGTGATGAACTTCGCCGACTTGAAGGTAAGATGTCGGTGGACCCTGACGTTGATCCGCTCTTCGCTGCGAACCCTCCACTACCGGGCCCCGTCGCTCGAACACTTGGGCAATTGATCGACAAATTCAATGAAGTCCGAGAGGAAGGCTGGTCTGCCTCCACTCGCAAGAACTATATCATTATCACACGCGTGCTCGAAGATATTTGCGGTCGCCAAACTCCCGTAAAGGACATCGACAGAGATTTCTGCCGCAACGTCCGGGCCATCTTAACAGATTTGCCAGCGAACTATCAAAAGTTTCCATCCACGAAAGGCAAACCGATCGGCGACGCTATCGAAATCGGGGCAGCGATGAACCTTCCAAAGATCAGTCCTGCAACGGTTAAAAGTCATCTGAATAAGCTAGGCGCGATAGTCCGTTTTGGACGTGACGAGGGGTGGATCGTCGGTAATCCTATGGCCAATGTAGAAGTCCACGATCCAGTGCATCCGTCGGAAAAACGCGATCCATTTTCGATTGCGCATCTAGAAGCGATCTTTTCAACTGAACCCTGGAATGGAGCGCCACCACTGCCGTCAGCTCTTCGGCCATCACGTTATTGGGTACCACTCATTGCCCTCTATAGCGGTGCGCGGCTGACTGACATTTGTGGACAGCGTTTAGACGAGGTGATTGTTGAAGAAGGCATTCCAGTTTTCAACTTTGTGCACCGCCCAGGCGTACGAAGGATCAAGGGAGGCCGAAGCCGAAAGGTACCGGTTCACCCTGAACTGATCGCTTTGGGCTTCTTGGAATATGTTGAAGCGGCAAATCGTTCAGGCCAACAAATTCTCTTCAACGATTGCAAGCCTGACACATTACTTAAGTGGGGTGATGCCACTTCCAAATGGTTTGCTCGAAAGATTAAAGGAATTGGTGTGAGGGGACGCAGCTTGACAATGCATAGCTTCCGCCATTCATTTGAGGATGCACTCCGGCGTGCTGAAATCCACGATACGCCCATCGGTAATGCTATCACGGGCCGATCATCGGCTGGAGTTTCAAAGAATTATGGAAGCAAGTATCCGGTGCAACAGTTGCAAGATGCTATAGCGAAGGTTTCCTACCCTGGCTTCCATTTCGTCAAAGGCCGGGGGGTCAATTTACGATCTAACACGAACAGTAAAGTTTTGTGAGTATGCAGGGTTAGAAGCCTGCCAGAAGTCAGATTATTCTAGCCGTATTCGGGAAAAAGTCAGCCACTAAGCTCTGCTATATCACCGGGCCAAGATTTCATTATTGAGCAAGCATGTGGTCAATTTGCAACGAGCAGCAAAAGAACTTTTGCTTGACAAGCATTGTCCTGGACATATTCATCAAATGCCTTATATACCTCTGCCATGCCAAGGTTCATTGATCTTTTTGCTGGATGTGGGGGGCTGTCGCTTGGCCTGCACAACGCTGGCTTTGATTGTCAATTTGCAGTTGAACAGCACCCTGATGCATTTGAAACTTATCGCAAAAACCTCATCGAGCACGAGGCCTTCAATGTGCACTGGCCAGACTGGCTTGATATTGGTTCTCATGACATTTCCGCTTTAGTTGAAAACCATTCTGACCATCTGAAATCTTTGCGCGGAGAGATTGACCTCGTGGCAGGAGGCCCTCCCTGTCAGGGCTTTTCCATGAATGGTCGCCGTGATCCGGACGACCCACGAAGTACGATGGTTGAAGCATATCTGCGTATCGTCAAATTGGTCCGACCAAAATTGGTCTTACTAGAGAATGTTCGCGGATTTACTTCTATGCCGCACGCTTCTGGTGTCACATATGACGAGGCGGTAAAAACAAGGCTGAACAAGCTAGGTTACGACGTTTGGTCAGATGTGGTCTTAGCATCTGATTTCGGGGTGCCTCAGCGTAGGGCGCGGTTCATCTTAATAGCGGCTTTGTCCGGAACCCTTCCAGGCATTGATCCCCTAAGTAGGCTACGTACATTCAAAGGGCGTTTCCTGAGAGAGAAGGGGATAGGAGATGTACCTGTGTCTGTAGGTGCGGCAATTTCCGATTATGCTCTGGGTGATAGCAAGCCACCACTTGATCCAGAATGGGGTGATAGGGGCTATACCGCTGTTCGTCGTCGCACTGGGCCGCCAGAAAGTGATTATCAGCGTCTTATGAGAGACGGTAGTAAGCAGCCTTCTGATTGTCGATTACCAAGACACAACTTCGACACAGCTTCCCGGTTCGCGCTGATACTTGAGAGTTGTCCGCGTGGTCGGAGCCTTTCCCCGGAAGACAGGCTCCGACTGGGGATTGGGAAGCGATCAACTACGCCGCTTCATGAGGATATGCCCGCTCCCACTGTAACAACCTTGCCGGACGACATCATACATTACGCAGATCCGAGGACATTGACTGTTAGGGAATTGGCACGTCTGCAATCTTTCCCGGATTGGTTCGCCTTCTCTGGTCCTTACACGACCGGGGGAACACGTCGGAAAACGGCCTGCCCTCGCTACACCCAAGTTGGGAACGCCGTCCCGCCGCTCTTGGCTGAAGCATTGGGCCGTGTCCTACTCAGTTTGTTGCGGGACCAGAAGATCTCGAAGCTGGCTTACATTTCCGAGGATAAAACCGAAGTCGGATCGAAATCTTACGAAATCCGTGCGGGTTAAAGGCGGCCCGTTCTTGCGAGGGACTTGGAACCCATCTTCAGTGCGCTCCTCCTTGCCATGGGCGAGGGCATGCCTTCGTTGCAGAAGGCCTTGACGATAAGATCTCTTGAGCGACCGCAAAAGTTCACGCACCTCATCTGATCCGTCTTCTGCACGCGCTAGTCGATCGGCTTCAACGAAGAGCGCGGCGCTTGGGACATCTTCTAACAAGTCGCACATGTTCTCAATACCATCCAGCTTCTCTCGGAAACTTTCGCCGTTTTCCAATAATTTGGACTTCACAGACGCAACGATTTCGGCTTCCTTGGCCTGATCCTTAGCGTAGTGCTGAATGATGTCGCGAAAGTGTTGGTCGCACATTGCTACAACTTGGGATGCGAGGCCTCGCATTGCGTTGAGGCGGTTTAGGGCTGGCGAGAGGCTGTGAACAAGTTCATGCACTCTGGCGACTAGCCTGTCGCGGTGAACGCAATAAACGCCTTCGATTTTCGCCTGATACATTAGCTTTCTTAGTTCGCTCTCGTCGCGACCACTGTAGAAAAGTAGGGGAGTGGAATTGAACTTCCGTCTAACTTCTACAGCCAGTTCATCTCCCTGCGTGTCGCCCAGTTGTAAGTCCAAAAGGATCAACTCGTAGTCGTAAAAATGGTGTTGGTTCTGCGCGAAGTTTGCAATCTGCTCCGGCGTTTCGATGCGTGCTATCTTGGGTTCAAAGCCGTTTCCCCGGATAGCTTCTTCAACACCATTGACCAATGCATCGCTTGCTTGATCTTCGATCCAACAAATGTTGAAAGTCAGGTTCATTTCGTTTGCTCTGGCAACAGCATGAGAAGGTCGACGCGTCCCCCCTCCCGTGAAGGGTTGAGCGATAGTCCTCCTCCCATGGCTTCAAGGACTTTCCGCGCATGATAAAGCCCCAGCCCGGTTCCTTCAGATGAGGAAGAGTAGCCTTTTTCAAATATCATACTCGGGTCAACCCGATCCTCGTCTATTCCCCGCCCATCATCTGAAATGACAACCTCCAGACGACCTTTCTTCGCGGCCTTTCGAGCCTTCATAGACATCATTCTGGCGCCGTGTTTGCGAGCGTTATCTAAGAGATTGTCGACCACCACAACGAGGTCGACCGGTCGAAATTGGGTCTGTAGCGCGAGGCCGTTTGGATCAAACTCAACTGTCGACGTTGCATCGCGACCGCCTCTAACCTGATTTACATATTCGTCAAGAAAGGCGACCACGTCTCCTGAAAGTCGATCGGTTTCGAGATCAAAGCGAGCGTTCGATGCGAAACGCGCTACTGCGATTAGGCGATCATTTTCCAAATGGATGTAGTCCAGATCATCTGCGACTTTTTTTGCACGTGATCGGACGGAGGCTGCCGCATCTCCTAAGTCGTCATTATCCCCACCAATCTCTATTTCTCCCGCCGCTTCGATGACGGCTCTTGCCCCTTTTAACGATCTGTCGATGGCCGCCCCTATGTTACCCGAGTATATCATTACCTGATGCAACAAGAGGGTCATTTGCTCGACCGTCATATCCTGAGTAGACGCCAAATACTGTGTCTGTAATTGAAGTTGCTCGAGCCTCGCGTCCGTCCTCGCTTTGGCGGCGAGCGCCTCCGTCGCTGCTTGGGCTGCCTCTGCTTCTGACTTCTCTAGTTCTTTAATTCGCGCTCTTGCTGCTTCAACCCTGCCAAGGAGGCGCTCGTCACCCTGGTTCTCCGCGATGGTCGTTAGCGCACCTATCGCACCATCTATAGTCTCCAGATCATCATCGACCAATTCCACGATTTCAGGATCGAAATAATCCAATTCCAAATCTCTGGTCGCGGCAAGGTTCGCAATAATTTGGGCAACCCTGCCGCGCGTTTCGCCAAATTGCAGCGCGCTTGCGTCGTCCCGATCCCTATCGGCCTTGTCGCGCCAGGTGACACCCACAACGTATCGTTCAAGCCTAACTATTGCTTTGCGCAGAATGGCTTCAAAGAGTTCACGTGATCGAACATCTTCGATCAATCCAGCATCACGGCTCGACGCTTCTCGGAACATTCGAGGAGGTGCCGAAACGTCAACACGTCCCATGATGTCGCGAGTTCCCAGATAACGGGACGTGCCTTGCTGCTTCCGCCTATTTAAGCCAAGCGTGTCGTCCATTTCTTCACCAATTGGGAAAATTCTAAAACCGTTGAGAAATAGGAAAACGCTGCCGAACTTTACAGGTTGAACTTTCATTCGCGTAGTGAAGGTCTGTTTCGCGCTGCGGTTGAGATAAAAAATCTCCATGCGAATGGAGGCTCCATCCAGGCTGCTGTAGCTGTTTGCCTCACGTATACGATAGATTAAGCGCCCCCGGTCAAAGAGTTCGCTCTCGATCTCACGATTTTCGAAGGTGACTACGATCCTAGTAGTCTTTTCCGCCAACAAGTCTTGGAGATCATTTCCGACAGAGCCATTCAGTTCCCTGATCTCATCCTTATTAAGGTCATCGCTCACAACAGAAATGTAGACGGGCGTGTCCTTGGTGCTACCGAACGGATCAATCAGCTTTTCTAAGTACCGACGCAGACGGCGGATTGCATCCGCATCCCAATCCAGCCGCAGGTTCGATATACGTAAGATTGTCCCGGATTTCTTTGGGAGCCGAACGGGGCCATCCGCAGGAAAGTCAGATATGGTTTGATGGCTTACACCGATAGTTTGAAATAGCTTTTTGCTATCGACCTCGAACCGATCCCATTCCACGTCAAGCTGCTGGGTCTCTTGGTCGTTCTTTTGCCGGGAATAGAGAGTAAGTTCGGCACCCAAAGTATCACAAGAAAATCTACCAATCCCCTTGCTACCTGCATACCCACCCCGAGGCCTTATGCTATCTCGATAATCGCCGGAGGATGCCACATCCTCGGAGCCGTCGGCTTTTGCGGAGTAAGCTACAAACAGCCAACGATTCTTTATTCCGGCCTCGTCCATACCCTTGCCGTCGTCGACAATCCAAAGTTCGTCGTTGTTCAAATCGAAAGCAATGTCGACGCGTTTGGCCTTGGCATCGAATGCGTTTTTTACCAACTCAAATACAGCGACGAACTCGTTGGTCACGAGATCGCGCCCAATGATGTCCTTAAGGTGTGAACTGATCCGAAAGTGCTGTGTGGTCGGCATAGGATCCTTCATACTGAGTATTCGCAATAAGGCTAGATAGGATACAACTATAGGGTGGGATCGTTGATCATTGTAGATGTTAGGTATCGTCAGTGGATCCGACTAAGTTCAGGATAGGACATAAGCTAATCTCAATCTTATGGTTTCATTCGACCTTACTCCAATGAGAGTTGTCAAAAATTCGCATCGCCGTAAACTCGTTTTGTTGTCGTCTCCATCAGTGCAATTATAGTAAAAGCCCGATTTGCAACGGGTTGCAATCGAAGTGCTGAAACAAGGTTTGCTAGTTTCGCACACGCTTAGCGTTGCCACCAACGCTGCTTCCGGAAGCTGTTCGCTACCTTTTCCTTGCGGGTTTTGGGTATTTTGGCATATTGCTCGCTAAGATAGACAGGCCAGTGCGCTTTCGTGTCAAAACGGGCATGCTTGTAGCGTTTCCGTATTTTTGCAGCGACCGCCAACGCTTCGACCGCAAGTAAAATATTCAATATACGAGCCTCGTCCTCTGCCTGGTAAGGATCAACATAATCAAACACACTACGCACGGTACGATTGAAAGCATGATGGGTGTCTTTCAAGCGAAAAATGGCGTCGGCGATCTTCAGATTTAGATCGCGCCAGCGTTCATGCGTTTCCGGAAAATCCGGTAGCGTTGCTATGTCAACCCTAACACCATCTTGCTCGTCGTCTTCATGCTCAGAGATGTTGCTTGCAACGGTGGTCGCAGACGATGCGAATTTTTCCAGCATGTCAGCTACCTCCAACGCCAGAAACTTGGTCTCTCGGTCAATCCGCCTATCGCTGCTTCGATCACCTAGCCATTGCTTGAGCCACATTGCTCCCGCGCCGCCAGCGATGGGGGGAATATAAGTCAGTCCCAGTGACAACAAGTCCGCAACCATTTGTCTGTCCTCTCGCAGCGGTATATCTGCAAGCGTCAGGCAGGCGTCAAGATAAAGCAATATTGGGTTTCGAGCTTCGCGAGGCGCAGCAGTAAGGAGGTGTAGTCATATGCGCGGTTCGGCTTGCTCGAAATTGATCCTACAAGCTCTTCCTCCAGTTGGACACGAACTTGCATTTCTAAAGTTAGCATATAAGTCTCTTCGGTCTTTTTGGACGCTTTCTCGATGATGCCTTGGAGGCATACTAGACGGCAGTAATTGATCCAACCCATTCGCGAACGGCCACTATGTGTGCAACAGTGGAGATTAGAAAGGGCGCACATGAGAATTTGATCTGGATCGAGGCTAAGAAGGCAGGCGTAGGCATTGTCGTGGTCGGCGCCAATTATCAGTATCGCTGTTTACTAATATAATTGCTAAAGGCTGGATCAAGACATACCCTTCGTCTAAAATTGGCAACCTGAGCGGGATCATTGTTATGGAAAATTTGGAGACATTGAAGGAAGAGGTAAATGAATATATTGTGAAAGCGGTATCTGATGCTTGGGATAAAGACGCAAAGTATCTCTTGCTAAGCCAGTTGGGGTCATCGCTGAAGCGTGATCTACCTGAGAGTGAAATGATCATGAGCAAAGGGGTAAAAGACTATCTCAGAACTTGGCCAATTGTTCAAATCGTTGATCATCCAGAGTTTAAAGAAAAAATAGGACTGCTTCCGGTTGAAATAAGCTTGCCAGATTGTGCGCTTGATCATTTCCCACAACGGTCAACTCCAAAAGGCCATACTAGACCCCCAATATTCCAAGACGAGTTTTGGAAGGCATTTGAGCAGCCAATTGATGGCAAGAGGTATATTTTTATTAAATCCGACGGATCGGTTGTCTCCCGAGATTTATTGGCTGATGGCGCGCCAAATGACGCATACGAGGTATTGTCATCGGATTTGGTGTCATCAAGAAACCATCAAGGCGGGTCGCTTGCTGTTCAAAAATATGGACTTATCAGCGCATGGCTCGAAAGACATGGTCTCGATCAAGAAAAATTCCTAAAGTATAATATCAATGGAATAAAAAAATCGCATCATGATCGGCTAGCACTGTTAGAAACGGCTTTTAGAGACATTCCCTCGGAGGATTTGGCACGTGTTTCTATACCGCTCGACGTCTTGTTCAGGTTAGTAAATCAAAATTGACAGCTCAGCACTATATTGTATTTTTGGGAGCCGGCGCTGCGCTCTCGGAAGAGTTGTTATCTCTGGGGGACCGCGTAGTCGGAGCGATAGTGGTTGCTCCAGGAGTTAAGAAGAAGAAAACGGGGATAAATAGTTTCTCAATCGAGAAATCAGGAGATGCCCTTTTTGACAAGCTAAGGAATGAAGCCACGCCGCCAGAAAAAACTAGGCTTTCAATATGGGCCTACGGCCCGCCGCGCGAAAGCGAGTTGAAGTTGGTTTGGGATGCGTTCGGTCGTTCAGCTTGGATTGAATTTATTCCCAATGATTTGAAAAATAAACTTGGGCCGACCAAGCAATATATAGAAAAACGAATAAAGGATGTCGTCCCAGCAATACACTCAATATCGACTGCAGTTTATGGTCGGAGAAAAAGCTCACCACTGTCATTGCCACTCCGTAATTTCCGTGCCGACCTTTCGGCAGACTTATCAAAATACTGGTATCGAGAGCTGGTCCAAGAAGATTTAGATAAAGAGATCAAGCGTTTCATAGAGCGTTTTCGTCAACAAAAATCCCGAGAATTTGGAGGTTTTGTCGATGATCGCAATCATTGCTTTGCTCCGGCTGAAGATGGAGTGTGTCACGGTCAACCTCACCCAACGGGTGTTAATCCTTTAAGTTTCATAGGTGGTAGATTTCGGTTTGGCGCCGCTATATTTAAAGGTTTCCATTATGAAGTCGCGTCAACCAAAAAAGGAAGCCTTCGATCCGTATTCGTAGATAGCGAAAATGTCGAAAGAGATATGAACTCTGAAAACCGGCAGTACATTAACATTTTTCCAAATGACTTTATGTTGCCTACAAACTAAAAAACGGACTACATTGGTTTGTAGCCCGTTTCTTTTTTGACAATTATGCCAGTTGTTCGTTCTGAGTTTTCGCCACGAAGTAAACTAAACCTTCTGTATTTAGTCTCTCGCCGAGTGCAGCAGTCCAGTCTTTAGATCATAACTGACGCGACACTTAAAACATGGTCCCCTTTAATCGACTCACTCAGGAAGTTACGATTACAAGCTTTCCACCGGATTAGGCAGATTGATATATATATATCGCTCCTTAACAAAATGTCAATTTAATCTGACATTCGCGTTTGCCCGGCACCTCAAATCTGGCCCAATGGTCACGTTAAGCAATGTGGAGAAAGATTGGAGACGATGATATTGTTGTAAAAGAACTGAATATCCTAGGCAACACTGCACATTCTCGTATACTAACTAGCAGAAATATCGGACCTCTTATGTGTTCGTTGGCTATGCACGCATATCAACCACAGATCAGATTGCTGGGTGCGCGGCACAAAATGATCAACTCTCTGATGCGGGTTGCAACTGCCAGTGTCTTCAATCACGCACGCCAATGCGTGGTAGTTTAAATTCCTCAGTTTCAATCGGTAACTAGGTTGCAAAAAAAAATCTGAAAAAGTCTCCTAGCGTCGACTAAAGTCGGCTTTGCTCAATTTGTATCTTGTACAAAAAAGCAGCCCGGTATTTCCAGTCTACTCTTGCCTGCGGCCACCGTTAGGCTAGGATAAGGGCATGATAAATAGAGATAAATTGTGAAAGTCGGGTACGCAAGAACCTCGACGTTTGACCAAGTTGCAGGCTTTGAAGCGCAGATCGAGAAACTCACTGCAACGGGTTGCAACGACAAACTGTTCAAAGAACAAGTTTCGTCGGTCGAAGAGCGCCCACAACTTGAGGCGGCATTAGATTTTGTCCGAGAGGGTGATGCATTGGTTGTCGTTCGGTTGGATCGGCTCGCTCGCTCGACATCCGATCTACTAAATATACTCGACAGGCTTGAGGCGAAGAAAGTTGGACTGCGCATTCTCGACTTCGGTGGAAGTGAAGTTGACACGCAGTCACCAACCGGACGTCTGATGCTGACAATGTTCGGAGCGCTTGCACAGTTTGAGCGCGAACTCATGCTTGTCCGGCAGCGTGAAGGCATCGAGCGAGCAAAACGGGACGGAAAATATAAGGGCAGGGCACCAACAGCCCGACGCAGGCTCCCTGAGATGCGCAAACTGTCCGAGGAGGGCTTTGCTCCCTCGGAGATCGCCGGACGTCTGGAGGTGTCGCGAGCGTCCGTATATCGCCTCTTGAAGGAGGATCAGGCATGATCAACACTGCGGAACTCTTCGCCCAGATGACTTGCCAGATTGAAGACCTGCACGGGATCGCTGTCGAAGGACAAGAGGCAGGCCTTCCGAAAGAAGCCAGCCGAGCATTCGCGACATTCCTTGCAAATGGGTTGCAACAAGCACGTGCAACCGTGGAGCAGATCGAACGCAGCCTAGGTGATGTGCGATGAGCACGCTTCCGGCAGACATCGTTCTGGATCGCAAGATCGACTTACTGATTGAGAATGGTCATCCCTTGCCGCGTTGGGGCTGGCCAGTTCCTGCTCCCTATAATGGTGCAACAGGTGCAGAGCGAATTTTTACGTGGCAGAAAAATCACATAGCATGGCGCGCTGGATTGATGCCGGAGCGATCAGCTTGCTCTGTCTGTGAGAACCGAGACGGGGAGCAATGGCACGGCGAACTCTACTTTCGCCCATTCGCGCTAATGCCAATATGCCGATCTTGCCATGCACGGGTTCACAGGAGGTTCCGCAGTCCCGCCAGATGGAGTGAGTTCTTAGCGACGATCAATGCTGATAACTGGGCGCAAATCCTCCTGCCCGAGCAACTGTCGAGAGAGGACGCAATTAGGTTGTCAAAAGCGCCAGATTGGCTCGGAGCGCTCACTGCTTACTCGGAGGATCGCCGAGCAAGTCTATAACCGATACATCCAGCCGTTCGGCCATCTTTTAGATTACATCAATCGTTGGACTGCGCTTATTCAGGCTTTGAGAGGTTCATCGCTTCTGGTGACAACGAAAAAATTGCGTTTCTGGCATCCGACATCGAAGCTGGCGATAGTATCAACAACGCATGGAAAGCGTTGTGCATCAATGCGTCACGTGACGAGGCGTATGTTCCGTGATTGCAGACCAAGTGGTAATTTCAAGCAGTATCTATGCTCGTCTGCGTTCTCGGGCAATCTCTATGGCAGTTACCGCTATAGCTGATCGCCTCTCGGCCGCTTTCATGATTTCTGGAACGAACTCGGGAACAAATTCGGTTAACGGTTCTTCGCAATCCCATGCCAAAAATGCATTGCAGACCGCGCTGACGGCCTCTGAAAGATTAGTGGGGGTCCGGTCTAACAAATAGCGTTTGGTTTTTAGCTTAGAAATATGAGAAGCTTCATGTCTGTCGCCATTGGGCCAATTTTTGTAATAGCGCCGCCAATTTGACACTTGTACAATTGCTTTATTTACAGCTTCTAAGGTGACGTACTCAAGATCACCAATCTGAAAGTCGGCTAGCTTTTGATGGCTCGGCGTCCAAACCCATTCACCAGTCTCGTTGAAACCGAAATGATTGGCAAAATCAATTCCCTCCACGGAGGGCCTTCGGTATCGTTCTTCTTCTTCTTCTTCTTCTTCTTCGGATTGCTGGTCAAAAGGGACGCCTAGCAAACGTATATCACCAGTTCTGAAACTAAGCCCCGAACAACCAAATTCGGCCGAAGCAATGCTTTCTCTCAAGCGTTGTATGCGCGCAACAACTTCAACCTCTGATTGCCCGTAGACAAACATATTGTCAGCATAGGTCACAACGCCATCTAGCTGGGCGACCGCCAGCAAACGAGCAATGATGATCTCTCCAACGATAGGTGAAGCGGCGGACCCAAGAGAAAGCCCCTGAGGCTGTTCGGGGGTAGGAGTAGGGACCGATGACATTGTAGTGTCGACGTGTTGACGACTGGTCATGTCCCAGACGACGTGCTGCGTAACGGAATTAGGCAGCGGTCGCACGAAATCAGCTAAACCCTCAAGTTGAACGCTGCCGTAAAAATTGATAAAATCAATTTCACAACCATGCGTCGCCCCTTTGGAGAAAGCTGTCTCAATGGCGCTAAGCGCCATCGGCATCCCACCGTTGAAGAGTTTTTGCACTTCTGGTGGAGGATGTAGGTTTAATAGGATATTTGATACTGCATATTGATGCATTCTGCGAATAGGCCCGAAATCGTGGACAAGCCGATTGTATGCTCCTGACCGAGCTATTTCTCGAAATTCTACGTGTTCACCACGGACGGGCGCAAAAGGATTAAAAGCTTCCGCAAGTCTTTGAACGGTGGCCGGTGTAGCTCTCCTAAGACGGTTTCCCTTTTTGATTGCCTCGAAAGCAAAGAGAGGAGCCAAATGGTTGGAACGAAGGAGCCGTCTGACCTCGTGACGCTGGGAACGAGGATTTCTACCGGCTAGACGATGTAACCGATTTTGCCATTCCCGACGCAGCGGGGTCAGGCTCGAAATAAACTCAGGGTGCGCGTGTACAAACCGTTCATAGTCAGAACGAACAGGCTGAACTCTTGGAGCAGGTCGCCGACTGCGCGGTGTAGATCGGATAATCGGCAAATTGCGCTCCAGTTCCTATCGGAAGTTTCCTCTATGAGATAAAATCAACTTAGGTCAACCGCGTTGAAACGCGTTGCGAAATGAGAAATCTACTGTTTGAAAATCCATAGGGTGGTCCTAAGAGAGGTCCTAATCAGCAATTTTCTGAGATTATAAGATGCTGTTATATAAAGAGATTAGGGTTGTATTCCGCCTTCCTGTCGGGCGCACCAATATAGATTTTCTCGATTGCCGCTGCAGCTATTGCGGCTATTCGCCGGTACAACTCAATGTCTGTCTAGGGCGCAAACGCGGATAGGGTGCTGGTTTGTTGATGTTGGTCATAGCTTTGGCCGATGGCTTCTCTCTGCTATGCAATGTCGCGCAAGGAGGTTTCCGTGGAAATTGATGAGGTCATTGCATTTCTAAAACGACATGCGCCCTTTGACGGTCTGTCGGCGGATATAATCGCTTCGCTCGCCCGCAAAATCGAGATCCGCTATTTCCCGCGCGACACGGTGATCATTGATGCCGGTGTCGAAAATCTGGCATTGGGTATCGTGCGGTCCGGCGCGGTTGAACTGCGATTGGGGGGCACCGAACTTAATCACCGGTTGGGCGAAGGCGGTGTCTTTGGTTATCCATCGCTACTGCATCATGAAGTCACCCGCAACAAGGTGATCGCGCTGGAAGATTGCCTGATCTACCAGCTTCCCAAAGCAGATTTTCTCAAGTTGCTGGAACAGCGGGAGGCATTGAAGGCATTTTTTGCCAAAGACGAGGCCGAACGGCTGCGCCGGGCGGTGGAAGGTCTGCGCCAATCTGAAAATGGTTACGGCGATGCGGCGATGATCGGGGTGAAACTGAAAACCCTGCTGCGCCGCAAACAAGTGGTGACTGCCCGTCCTGACGACACGATCCGTGATGCGGCAAAGCTGATGACCCAGGCTGATGTTTCGACTTTGCCCATCATCGATCAGGGCAGGCTGACGGGTATATTGACCGACAAGGATCTGCGTCGCCGGGTATTGGGTGAGGGGGTTTCTCCGGATGAGCCGCTTTCCAGCGTGATGAGTCCGGATCCGATAACCATGTCTCTGGACGATGACTTGCTGTCCGCGATGCTGGTTATGTCCCAGAAGAATATCCACCATTTCCCGATCGTTGACGACGCCAACCGGATTGTCGGTGTGATCAGTGCCAGCGACTTGCTCAATCGATTCGGTATGAATGCCCTGCAGGTGGTGGCGGAGATTAAGGCGGCCCCCGATGCGGCGACGGTCGCCATAGCGGCGCAGCGCGTGGGTGCGGTCCTGACCAATATGATCGAGTCCGGGGTCGATGCTGATCATACCGCGCGCTTTGTTTCCAATATCGGAGAGACGACCCATCGCCAATTGCTCAAATTGGCGGAAGCACAATTGGGCCCGCCTCCGGTTTCTTACGCTCTCGTTGTCTTCGGATCGCTCGCCCGGCAGGAACAGGCTGGCGGATCAGATCAGGACAATGGTTTCATTCTTGATGACAGCTATGACCCCGCCAAGCACGCGACCTATTTCGAGCAGCTCGCGACATTATTATGCGATGGACTGAACAGTGCGGGCTACGTCTATTGCCCCGGCGATATTATGGCAACCAACGAGAAATGGCGGCAACCGCTGGCAGTCTGGAAAGCACGCTATCGGGACTGGATCGATAAGCCTGATCCCGAAAATGTCCTGAACACGACGATTTTCTTCGACATGCGATGCGTCGCTGGTGACGAGGATCTCGTCGATGCCCTTCGTACCCGGATTTTTGAATGGAGCAGCGCCAACAGAATTTTTCTGTCTTTCATCGCCCGGGCAGCAGCGAGCACAAAGGTTCCGTTAGGATTCTTCCGCAATTTTCTTCTGCAACATGATGAAAAGGAAGGCGAGGTGCTTGACCTGAAGCATCAGGCGATAACGCCTGTGGTCGACATCGCCCGCGTTTATGCGCTCGCACTTGGACTGGCAGAGGTAAACAGCAAAGAACGTCTGAAAATGGCAGTCGAACGGAAGTGTCTGAGTGAAGAGGCGGCCTCCGACCTCATTGACTGCTTCGAATTTATCCGCAGCGTCCGCTTTCGCCATCAGGCCAATCAGGTCAAACGCGGTGAGGCGCCTACCAATAACCTTCCACCCAGGTCACTGTCCCGGTTCGAGCGGGAGCATCTGAAAGATGCTTTCCGCATAATCCGTAATCATATGGACATCATCAGCCGCAAATATGCCGGCGGGATCCAGTGAAACTGGATTGGCAGAACTGGTTCCACAAAAGGCGCTTTGCGCAGGATTGGGAGCGCGCAAAAAAGGCTGCCGTATCCACACCTATGGAACCTTATTATGATGTCCTCCTGCCAGAGGAAGCGTTGCTTGATGAGACGCCCCTGGTAGCGCTTGATTTTGAAAGTGACGGGCTGGAGAAAGACGCTCAGTTGCTGGAGGCGGGCTGGGTGCGTATCATTGACCGGGCGGTAAAGCTGGAGACGGCACAGAGATTCCGCATTCGGGCAGGCAGCCGATTACAGGAATCGGCCGTAGTCATTCACCGTATTACCGATGATGCGGCAGCAGACGGGCAACTGGAGCCTGCTGTCCTGGCCTTGCTGCTGGATCAGCTAAAAGGATCTGCGATTGTCGCGCATGCGGCGGCGATTGAACAGTCATTTCTCAATACCGCTTGCTTGCGGAATTTTGGCGTTCCCTTTGTCGGGCGGTTTATCTGTACCATGCAACTTGAGGAACGATGGTTCCCGAAGCAGCGGACGCCAGACGGTCTGCGTCTCGGCAAATTACGATCGCAATATGGCTTGCCCTCATACCGCGCGCATGATGGCCTGACCGATGCGATTGCTTGCGGTGAATTGTTTCTGGCGCAATGCGCGCGCCGCAAAGCCGAAAATCTGTTGCTTAAAGACGTTCTTATGAAGGGCTAGGCTTTCTTCTCGCGCCTATTAGACGAAAGTCTCTCTATCAAATTTCTCCATCCTCTTTAGCCTTGCAGGAGAATGGTCAGAAACCGGCCATGACGTGAAAAAGAATAGGGGAGGATAAGCATGACGGACAAAGACATATCCATTCCGGAGCCGAAGGGTAATCCGGAATCGGACGGCGAAGCCAATGCAAATGAAAAGGCCTATTGGTCGGAAAATATCAGACTGCTTTGCACATTAATGACGGTCTGGTTCGTCGTGTCATTTGGTGCAGGCATCCTGTTCCGTGATTTCCTCGATCAGTTTTCGCTGGGCGGATATCCTCTGGGCTTCTGGTTCGCCCAACAGGGATCCATCTACGTCTTCGTCCTTCTCATTTTCTACTACACTTGGAAAATGAAGAAGATCGAACGCAAATATGATCTTGATGATTGAGGGAGGTTGACATGGATACACAAACATTAATCTATCTTTTCGTCGGTCTCTCCTTCTCCCTCTATATCGGCATTGCGATATGGACGCGGGCCGGATCGACCAAGGAATTTTATATTGCCGGCGGCGGGGTTCACCCGGTCGTCAATGGCATGGCAACGGCGGCTGACTGGATGTCGGCGGCCAGCTTTATCTCGATGGCGGGTATTATCGCCTTTTCCGGCTATGATGGCTCGGTCTATCTGATGGGCTGGACAGGTGGCTACGTGGTGCTGGCATTATTGCTCGCGCCCTATCTGCGCAAATTTGGACAATTTACGGTGCCCGATTTTATCGGCACGCGCTATTATTCAAAAACCGCGCGAGTGGTTGCGGTTATCTGCCTGATCTTTATCAGTTTCACTTATATTGCCGGACAGATGCGCGGGGTGGGAATTGTTTTCTCCCGCTTCCTCGACGTACCGATCACGCTCGGCGTGATTATCGGCATGGGCATCGTATTCTTCTATGCTGTGCTCGGCGGGATGAAGGGTGTTACCTATACGCAAGTTGCACAATATTGCGTACTGATCTTTGCCTATATGGTACCGGCATTTTTCATCAGCTTTCTGGTGACCGGTAATCCGATACCCCAATTGGGGCTGGGATCGACGGTCAATGACGGCTCGGGATTATACGTGCTGCAGAAACTGGATCTGGTGCTTCAGGACATGGGCTTTGGCGCCTATACAGACGGGTCAAAATCGATGATCGACGTGTTCTGTATCACTGCCGCGTTGATGGTCGGTACGGCCGGATTGCCGCATGTGATCGTGCGGTTCTTCACCGTGCCCAAGGCATCAGATGCTCGTAAGTCGGCGGGTTGGGCACTGATCTTCATCGCCCTGCTTTATACCACGGCACCTGCCATTGGCGCGTTTGCGAGGATCAACTTCATCGAAACGGTTGATCAGACCGAATATGCAGAAGCACCGGAATGGTTCAAGAACTGGGAAGCCAATGACCTGATCGCCTGGACCGACAAAAATGGTGATGGCAAGATGGAATATCGTTCCGGTGATGCCTTTGCCGGCAGCCCCGAGTTTACCGGTCAAACCGGCAAAAGCGGAGAGCGATTGATCGCCAATACAATCAATGTCGAAAGCGAGAATGAGGTCTATGTTGATAAAGACATCATGGTGCTCGCCAATCCGGAAATTGCAAATCTTCCCGGTTGGGTGATCGCTTTGGTGGCCGCTGGCGGTCTGGCGGCAGCGCTGTCGACAGCGGCGGGTTTGCTGTTGGTGATTTCATCGTCGATCAGTCATGACTTGCTGAAACAGACCTTCCGTCCGCAAATTACGGAAAAAGGGGAGTTGATGGCAGCACGTCTTGCGGCAACGGCAGCGATCGTGGTGGCGGGCTATCTCGGTATCTATCCTCCGGGATGGGTGGCGCAGGTTGTGGCTTTCGCCTTTGGTCTGGCGGCGGCATCGCTATTCCCGGCCATTTTCATGGGTATCTTCTGGAAATCCATGAACAAGGAAGGCGCGATTGCCGGCATGGTAAGCGGACTGGTATTTACCTTCAGCTACATTGCCTATTTCAAGCTGGTCGCGCCGGACGCCAATATTGCCGCCAATTGGCTGTTTGGCATCTCTCCAGAGGGCATTGGTGTGGTTGGTATGGTCATCAATTTCGCTATCGCAATTGCAGTTTCGAAAATGACCGCTTCGCCGCCGGTGGAGGTGCTCAAGATGATCGACTCGATCCGCGTACCGCGCGGCGCTGGAGATGCGGCGGTTCATTAGACCCTTTCCAGCTTAAGAAAAAAGGGCGGCGCTTGGCGTTGCCCTTTTTTTTTGCTTAAAGAGAAACAGGAGAAGAGAATGATCTTGTGGATCGCGCTGGCCGCTTCGGTGCTATATGCCGCCGGTCTCTTTTGGCTTGCGCTAAAGGGGGACAGCGGGCGCTTCCCTCTGGGGCCGCGAGCGCAGTCCTGGATCTACGGGCTTTCCCTCGGTGTCTATTGCACCAGCTGGACGTTTTACAGCGCGGTCGGAACGGCAGTGTCGAATGGCTGGCATTTTCTGCCAATCTATCTCGGGCCGATATTATTATTCACCATCGGCTATGGTCTGGTTTCACGCACCTTGCAGCTGGGCAAAGCGCAACACAGCACCTCGATCGCGGATTTTCTGTCGACCCGATATGGCAAAAGCGGTTCGGTGGCCGCTCTGGTCACCATCATCGCCACTATCGGTATCTTGCCCTATGTCGCCCTGCAATTGAAATCCGTCGGTCAGACTTTGTCGGCGCTATCGCCCGATATTGGTGGCGTGATCAATTCTGAAGATGTCGTATTGGGGGTTGCCGCTGTAATGGCGATGTTCGCCATATTGTTCGGCGCCCGGCAGGTCGATCTTACCCAACATAACAGGGGACTGGTGCTGACAATTGCGGTCGAAGCCGTGGTGAAAATGTTCGCTTTGCTGGCAGTCACGGTGTTCGCGGTTCTTATGCTTGCAGGAACAGATGCTACACAAATTGAGGGTGCGCGCAGCTTTGGCGAGATTTTCAAAGTGGAGCAGTTTGATGCCCGCTTTGTAATATTGACCCTGATATCCGCATGCGCGGCCTTATGTTTGCCGCGGCAATTTCATATGACCATCGTCGAGGCGCAGAAAGATCGCCCGGACAGGCTGATGCGCTTCGTTTTTCCTGCTTATCTCGTCGTCATTGCGCTGGTTGTATTTCCGATAACGATGATCGGTACTTCGATATTATCGGCGGGCCAGACAAACCCCGATATGTTGATGCTTGCCCTTCCGCTGAGCACCGGTGCGGATTGGCTAGCGATACTGGTCTTCATCGGCGGCTTTTCAGCGGCCACCGGCATGGTGATTGTTACAACCGTGGCGCTTTCCGGTATGATAACCAACGATCTGATTATTCCGCTTTTCTATCGTCGCAGGACCAATCACGCCATATTGAGCCAGTCGCTGCTGTGGATCAGGCGCCTGACGATCATCGGGCTGCTTTTCCTCGCTTATCTTTATTACCGGACGATCAATAGCGCCACCACATTGGCAGGTGTGGGAATCATTTCTTTTGCAGCGGTTTCGCAATTCGCTCCGGCACTCATCGGCGGACTGTTCTGGAAGACGGGCAATCGAAAGGGAGTCAATGCGGGTCTTGTATTGGGCTTTGGCGCGTGGTTGATATTATTGATAATACCAACCTATCTAGAGACAAATCCGGTTTTCCAGATTGCGGATGATATGCTGGTGTCAGCAGTGATCATCAGTCTTTCCCTCAATATTGCAGGGTATTTTATATTCTCCCTGAACACACAGACAAATATCATCGATAAAGCGCAGTCGGCCGCCTTTGTCGGCATGGAATACCGCACAGCTGGTGGGAGCCGTGCGCTGGAAACAATGCGCGTGGCGGATTATCGTCTGTTGTTGCGGCAATTTGTCGGGGATGAGCGCAGTCGCGCCGCGATGAAGCAACTGGGCGCGCAGCTTGATGGTCGCACCTACAGTGATCTGGACGTTGCGGACGACGCCTTGATCGAAATGGTCGAACGGCAGCTTTCCGGCGTGCTCGGTGCCTCGTCGGCCAGGGCGATTATTGGTTCCACCATGGAGGGCGACCCGATACCGTTGGAACAGGTTGTCGCCATGTTTGACGAAACTTCACAGCGTCTGCAATTTAGTGGGGAATTGCTGCAAACAGCGATCGAGAATATTGATCAGGGCGTTGCTGTCGTCGATAATGAAATGCAACTTGTTGCCTGGAATAGCCGCTATGTCGAGATGTTCGGCATGGGCGATGACCTGATAGTGGTCGGGCGCCCGATAGCTGATCTGATAGGCAATAATTTGCGCCGCAACGGTTTGAATGAAAATCAAATAGAAGCGGAAGTTTCGAAACGGCTCAATCATATGCGGGCTGGTCGCAAACATGGTCAAGAGCGCGAGCAGGCTGACGGCCGGATTTTGCGGATATTGGGCAACCCGACCGCGACCGGCGGTTATGTGACCAGCTATACCGACATCACCGCAGACAGGCGGTCAGGGCAGGCATTGGAGGCAAAGGTTGCAGAACGCACTCGACAACTCACCGAAGTCAATATTGCGCTGGAAAAGGCAACGCGTTCGAAAACCCGTTTCCTGGCAGCAGCCAGCCATGACCTTGTCCAGCCACTGAACGCCGCGAGACTATTCACCTCGGCGCTTCATGAAGAAATTGGGGCCGAGCAACCCAAGGCGAGAAAACTGGCGAACGATATTGACCGTTCTATTGAAATGGCGGATCGGCTGTTGCGCGCATTGCTCGACATATCGAAGCTGGATGGCGGCGGTCTGCAACCCGAGATTACCACATTCCCGTTAGCACCGATATTCGATGATCTGCGATCGGAATTTAACCGTGCCGCGAAGAAAAAGGGGCTGGTTCTGAATGTACAAGAATCGGATGTCTGGGTTAAAACGGACCGTAATCTGCTTCTCAGCATTCTCCAGAATCTGATTTCCAATGCCGTTCGCTATACGGAAGCGGGATCGGTTTCACTCGGAGTGGAAATCAAGGCCGATAAGGCGAAAATCCGGATCGATGATACCGGGCCAGGCATTGATCCTGAACACCATCAGCGCATTTTTGAAGAGTTCCAGCAAGTCGGCACGCAGGCCGATAGGGAAGGCGCCGGGTTGGGTTTGTCCATTTCCCAGCGTATTGCGCGTTTGCTCGAAACGGAGATTGCTGTGGCTTCGACACTTGGGGAGGGGAGCAGCTTCTCACTCACCCTGAGACGTGGAAAAGCAAAAATAGCTGACAGAGAGGCACCCAAAGCACGCCAGACACGCGCTTCCGATCTGATTGGTAAAACGGTCCTCTACGTCGATAACGATCAAAGTGCTCTGGACAGTCTTTCCGCCCTGTTGGAGGGCTGGGGGTGTGACATCAGGACAGCGTTGTCGCCTGAGCAGGCCTTTGACGCTTTTTCAAAACCGCCTGAACTGGTGATTTTTGACTATCAACTGGATGATGGCTGGACCGGTGATCAACTTTTTGAAAAACTTTGCGAGAATTGGGGCCAGCGTCCGGCCGGTATATTGGTGACCGCTGAGGATTCTGGCCGGACAAAAGATGCCGCGGTACGATTGTCAGTCGAGCGCTTGCTCAAGCCAGTACCGCCCGCGGCGCTTCGCGCCTTGGTAAGTCAGACTTTCCGAAAAAGCTGATGTCAGGCTGATTTTACTTCCGGTAAATCGACATCCAACTGTTTTGCCACCAGAACCGCTTGCGTCCGGCTGATGACGTCCAGCTTGCGAAAAATTGCGGTGATATGCGCTTTGACCGTCGCTTCGCTAATCTCCATTTGATAGGCGATCTGTTTGTTGAGCATCCCCTGGCTGACCAGGTTCAATATGCGACGTTGCGCCGGTGTCAGGCTAGCCAACTTATCGAATAATGCGGTATCATCTTCGCTTTCGGTGACGTCAGTATCGAACCATATGTCGCCATCGCGAATTCGGGACAGGGCCTCGCGCATGACATCTAGATCGACCGATTTGGGAATGAAACCCGATGCGCCCAGACTTTGACACGCCCGCACGACCCGGCCTTCTTCACTGGCAGAGACAACCACAACGGGTAGCGCGGGAAATTCGTGACGAAAATCCAACAGCGCAGTGAGCCCGTCACTGTCCTTCATATGCAGATCGAGGAGCAAAAGATCGGCCGGGCCAGCAGCCGCAGCCATATTGGCCTGCGCCACAGTCTCGGCTTCCACGATATCCGCTTTCGGCCAGACTTTCTGCACCGCCTGACATAATGCACCCCTGAACAGCGGGTGGTCATCAGCGATGATGATGCGGGCCATGGCTTACCTGTTTAACCTTCCTTCGATCAGACTATCAACAACGCCGGGATCTGCAAGGGTGGAAGTATCTCCGAGCGCAGCATAGTCATTCTCGGCAATCTTCCGCAAAATCCGCCGCATGATTTTGCCGGAACGGGTCTTGGGGAGGGTCGGTGTGAGGTGGAGATGATCGGGCGTGGCGATGGGGCCAATCTCAATGCGGACATGGCCGCGCAGTTCGGCGGTCAATTCGTCCGATGATTCCACTCCGGCGTTCAGGGTGACATAGCAATAAATGCCCTGTCCCTTTATGTCGTGCGGATAGCCAACCACCGCCGCCTCTGCGACCTTGGGATGGGAGACCAGCGCCGATTCCACCTCCGCCGTGCCCATGCGATGGCCGGAGACATTGATCACATCATCGACGCGGCCGGTGATCCAGTAATAATCGTCCTCGTCGCGCCGGCAGCCGTCACCCGTGAAATATTTGCCCTTGTAGGTCGAAAAATATGTCTGGATGAAGCGTTCGTGATCGCCATAGACGGACCGCGCTTGCCCCGGCCAGCTGGCAATGATGCACAGATTTCCACTGGTCGCACCCTCGAGCACAGCGTCCTCATTATCGACCAGTTGCGGTTGAATGCCAAAAAACGGCTTGCCTGCACTGCCGGGTTTCATAGCATGTGCGCCGGGCAGAGTGGTGATCATGATGCCGCCGGTTTCGGTCTGCCACCATGTGTCGACAATGGGCGACTTTTCTTCGCCAACCACATCATAATACCAGCGCCACGCCTCCGGGTTGATCGGTTCGCCAACGGTACCGAGCAAGCGAATGGACGAGCGGTCGTGCGCATTCACCGGCGCATCGCCTTCCCGCATCAGTGCACGGATCGCGGTAGGTGCGGTGTAGAAAATATTGACCTTATATTTAGCAACTATTTGCCAGAAACGGCCGAAGTCAGGATAATTGGGAATGCCCTCGAACATGACTTCCGTAGCCCCGTTTATGAGCGGACCATAGACGATGTAACTATGCCCGGTGACCCAGCCGATGTCGGCGCTGCACCAGAATATTTCACCCGGTTTATAATCAAACACATAATGAAAGGTGGTCGCCACCCAGACGGCATAGCCACCGACAGTGTGTAATACACCTTTCGGGGTGCCCGTTGATCCCGATGTGTAGAGTATGAATAACGGGTCCTCGGCATTCATCGGTTCGCAAGGACAGTCAGCGTCTACATCTGTGCTGATCTCGTTATACCAGTGATCGCGGCCTTCGCACATCGCCACATCGACGCCAGCATGGCGCACGACCAGCACCGCGTCCACCTCCACCCCGTCATGGTCCAGCGCGGCATCAACATTGGCCTTGAGGGGCACGGTCTTCCCCCCGCGCAAGCCCGCATCTGCGGTAACAACAAAATGGCTTTCGCAATCCTTGATCCGTCCCGCCAGCGCTTCCGGAGAGAAGCCGCCAAACACCACGGAGTGGACCGCGCCAATTCTGGAGCAGGCCAGCATGGCGACCGCGCCCTCGATAATCATCGGCATATAGATTGTGACCCGGTCACCCTTTTTGACGCCTATTTTTTTCAAAGCGCCGGCCATTTTGATGACTTCAGCCAGAAGCTCGGCATAGGTCAGTGTGCGTCCGCCGGACTGCGGATCATCCGGTTCAAAAATCAGCGCCGTCACATCTCCCTTGCCGGCTTCGACATGGCGATCGACGGCATTGTGGCAAATATTCAGGGTGCCATCTTCATACCATTTAATATCGACAGGATCGAAGGACCAATTGGATATCCTGGAAGGCTGGGTAATCCAGTCCAGCCGCTCCGCCTGCTTCGCCCAGAATGCATCGGGATCGGATATGCTTTCGGCATATAGACGATCATAATCCTCGGAAGTGCAATGCGTCGGAGCACCTTCCTGCGGTGAGGAAAGGATAGTTTTATTATCTGCCTTGGCTTTTATATCCAAGCTATCCAACATGATCATCTCCCTATCTCTTATAATATCAAAGCCCGTCTATCCGAAAGATACGTGGGTTTTGAATGCGACATTGGTCGTATAGACCATTGGCTAATTTTCCTTTGCTAGTTCGCCTGTCATTCTTGCTGAAATATAAGCGAAGGGGAGGATGGCACATGGCCAAGGCTGCAAGATTTCTGATCAAGGGATTATTACTATCCGCGACAATGTTGAGTGCATCATCTGCATGGGCTCAAAAGAGCGATGTCGATGCCCGGCTGGATCGTTTGGAAGCATTGGTTACCGGTCTGATTGAACGCTTGGATGCAAAAGAGGGTGCGCCGGCAGCAAGCGATGTCGCCGTTGCGCAACAGGCCCGGCAAGCAATCTCGGAGACGCGGGCCCTCGCTGAAAGAACGACAGCGGTAGAAACCAAAGTGGCCGAACAATCCTCTGGCGGTAATGGCTTCGATGTTGGTAAAACCCGTGTGACTTACGGCGGCTATGTAAAAATAGACGCCATCTCGCAGCGAACCAGCGGCGGTCAGGTAGAAACGGGCAGCATCGTGCGTGACTTCCTGATTCCCGGAGCCATTCCAGTTGGCGGAACATCTTCCGGATTTGATACTGATTTCAGTGCGCGCCAAAGCCGCTTCATTCTTGAAACCAGCACCGATGTCGGTGACGGACATAAGCTGGGTTCGAAAATCGAGATGGATTTCATGGTCACCGGCGGCGGTGACGAGCGTGTTTCGAACAGCTATACACCGCGCCTGCGGCAGGCCTATATTACATTCGACAACTGGCTATTCGGTCAGGCCTGGTCCACCTTTCAGGATGTAGGTGCATTGCCCGAAGCGCTCGACTTTATCGGACCGACACCTGGTACTGTTTTTGACCGTCAACCAATGATCCGTTACACAAATGGCGGCCTTCAAATAGCTGTGGAACAGCCAGAAACAACCGTGACCAGTCCTACGGGAGGTCGCGTGGTGGCAGGTGATGACAGTGTTCCGGATGTCGTTTTGCGCTACAATCACAGCGGTGATTTCGGCCATCTGACAGCAGCCGCTATCGGACGGGTGCTCCGCGTAAAGTCCGATGATTTTGGTCTGATTTCGGATAGCGCGATTGGCTATGGCCTAAGCCTTTCAGGCAAGCTGAATCTGGGCGCGCGCGATGACGTTCGTTTCATGGCAACAGCCGGGCAGGGGCTGGGGCGCTACATCGGCCTTAACATCGTCAACGACGCCGCTTTGCGTGTCGATGGCAGTCTTGACCCGATAGCCACCTACTCCGGATTTCTTGCCTATCGTCACATGTGGACGGACAATTTCCGATCGACAATTTCCGGCAGCTATTTCAAAGCTGACAATCCAGTCGCGCTCACCACCGGGAGCGTTACCGATGAAAGCTGGAATGGTTTCGCAAATATCATCTATTCGCCTGTCCCGCCGCTCGATCTGGGAATAGAATATATGTACGCCAATCGTGAACTGGAAAATGGCGAAGCGGGCAATCTACAAAAGGTGCAACTGTCAGCCAAATATAAATTCTGAACAATTTGTTTGATGGAGCAATATATTCGCTAATCGTTGGCTGCCAAGCTGATCGATACCGCAGTACCGACAGGGTCGGAGCCGGGGCTCACAAAGGTCAGCATGAGATCCGCTCCCTGAGCCTCCATAATCACCGGACTGTCGTCGGCGAGGCGCCGTGCAGTGCCGACAATGGATAGGTCCTTCACCAGCAATTGTTTGGATGTAATCGGACCCTTGAAAATCAGGTTCAACCGTCCCGGCGAGGCGGTGAAGCGAACGGCTTGGCCGTCGTCGGTCTCTCCATCCGAGCGAGTCCACGGCCGCGTTCCATAAATCGCATCACCATTGGCTCGTAACCATATGCCAAATTGCTTCAGGCGCTTCAATTGTTCGGCCGGGATGGTGGCATCAGTCCCGCGGGGGCCGACATTTAACAAAAGATTGCCATTGCGCGAAACGGCATCGATGAAATCATGAATGAGTGTTTCTGCGCTTTCATAATCAGCATCCGTATCATTGCGGTTGAAACCGAATGAATGGCTCATGCCGCGCGTGGCTTCCCACTTCTTGATCTGGATTTCGGCAAAGGCGGCATATTCGGGCGTACGGAAGTCGCTGTGCGGTACCGGCGGCGGTATGATACCCTCCGATTCCTTGCCACTGCGTTTGCGCAATGACGCCTTGATTTTGCGATCAATCAATTTCCGGACCAACGGAATTTTAAGCAATTCTCGTGGAACGCTCGCCGCAACCCAGCGGTCGTTGACCACGCCATCCGGCACGGCCGAATAATAGTCGGCAAATAGCTGATAGAGCGATTTGGAACGGGTGGGCCATGATATGTCATTCCAGAGCACCGAGGGTTCGTATTTCTCGATCAATTCGCGAACCTGAGCCATAGCATAGGCTGGATAGTCGCCGCCGGGCGTTGACGAGATGAAGTCGCCAAGAGTGCGCATCGGCCGACGATTGAAGGTCCAGTCGATTCCTCCCGAATAATAGACCCCGAACCGCATCCCGGCCGCGCGTACTGCATTCGCCAGTTCGCCGACAATATCACGGCTCGTGTTCCAGTTCTCTTCATGCGGATTGGCAATGTCGGACGGCCAAAGTGAAAGTCCGTCATGATGTTTCGTCACAAGCACGACATAGCGGGCACCTGCATCGCGGAATGCCTCGGCCCAAGCCGAGGGATCCCATTGCTTGAGGCCTTCTTCGAATGGCTGTTTGAAATCTGTATAAGGGGCGTCACCGTAATGCGCCTTATGGAACTCGGCCGAGGGCGTCCCCGGAACCTTGGTCGCATTCCAGTACCACTCAGTATAGGGCACCATCGCAACCGCCCGGTCATAGTCTTTGGCAAAAGCTTCACCAATCGAGCCGAGGCGCGGTGCAAAGCCGGGAATAGCGAAAGCCCCCCAATGGATGAAGATTCCAAACTTGGCATCATTATACCAGTCAGGCACATCGCGTTTAGACAGTTCCTTAAGGGTGGAGGACGAACTCATTTGAAGGCCCCCCATATTCCCATCAAATGTTTTCCGACGCGCGCGGGGGGCGGCCCGTTTCTTCTTTTCAGCAATATATTTGACCAATTCATCAGGCGCAATTGTCGAGCCATTATTTTCCTCCCCATTTCTGCCTCCATCTTCGTGGTGGCTTAATCGTTGTCGGCGTGACGAGACACGTCGAGGTACTTTATTCTATTGCCATAGAAAAATCGATAAGACAATTATTATGTAGCTCGAATTTGAAATCACAGGCACCTTCTTCGACAGAACTGCGCGCGGCTCGGGGGACGCCGATCTCGCTCCACATACCGGAGGTCAGCGATACTAATCTGGCAGTAAGATTGCAGGGACATCGTGATTTCACCTTGCATCAGACGCTGAGTATCTGGCTGTATTCGGCCATCTTTCTGATTATCTATACCGATAATTATATCATTATAGACTAATCTATTAATCTCCTATAACATCCGATTCAGGAGATGCTGAAAAGGCATCCCGGATACTAATGATGTGAGACCCGTATAAGCGGGATCACTGTTCTAATTATCGACCAGAAAATCGCTGGCGACGGGAGAGGATGGGTATGCGAAACATTTCATGGATGCTTGCGAGTGTTGCATTTGTAGGGGCGCCAGTTGCGGCGCAAACACAGGAGCCGGTGCCGGCGGCAGATCAGCCACCTAGCGCGAAAGCCGATGGCGGCCTCGCGGAAATCGTCGTCACGGCTGAAAAGCGCAGTGTCAATCTTCAGGACGTGCCGTTGCCGATCTCCGCCTATACGGCTGATGCGCGACAAATCGCGGGCATAAATACCCTTCAGGATTTTGCGAATTTTACACCCGGCCTCAGCTATTCGGCCAGTAACGACCGTGTTTTTATCCGCGGTATCGGGCGTCAAACGAATACCAATGGCAGTGATCCAGGCGTCTCGACCTACACGGACGGGATATATGACTCCTCGACCAATTCGATCGGTGCATCCGACTTCTTTATCGAGCGTATTGAAGTGTTGCGTGGCCCACAAGGCACGCTTTACGGACGGAATTCAATCGGCGGTGCCATCAATGCGATCTCCAAGCGACCGACCGAAGAACTGACAGCAGATCTGCGCGGCACGGTGGGCAATTACGGCGTCTATAGTCTGGAAGCTTCAGCATCAGGCGAGGTCGCGAACGGACTTCGGGCGCGCTTGGCGGGCGCGTTTTATAACCAGGATGACGGCTATTTCAAAAATGATGCTGGCAAGGGCAGTGAAGGGGGGCGGGGCGAGCGCCGCTATCTTGAGTTGCAACTGGAAGCCGATCTGGGGCCGGACGTGGTTGGCTGGCTCAAATTATCCACCGGCAGCACTGATCTTAACCCTCGCACTATCAACCGTATCGGCGGCTATGATTTTGCGCCTTATCCCTTTGGAGCAATTATTCCGGGGGCTGCCTTTGGCTATTTAATCCCGGGAGTGGTTACGCTGAACCCGAATCCCCAGCCGCCCGGTGCAGCCGATATCAGGCACTTCAGTGCCGACACGACCCAGACCGAACGTATGCGTGGCAATTTCGGTGCGACCGGCGACATAAAATGGACATTGCCAACGTTCGATGTTCGCCTGCTCGGCGGCTATCAGCAATATCGTGCCGAAAATACCTATGAACTCGACGATACCAGCGTGATTTCCTATACATTCCCGCTTGCTGCCGGTGGAGGGGTTTGCGCTTTCATTCCCGGCTGCGGACCGTTGACAGTATTCCCTTCCTCACAAGTTGACCTGGACACCGACAAATCTTTCGGTAGCGGCGAAATCAATCTGACGTCAAACACCAACGGACCGCTGCAATGGGTCGCCGGTGTTTATTATTATCAGGAGACGTTGACCCAGGAAACGCACTTCCGCGCTCCCGATCAGTTGCAACTTCAAACGCCGGCCAATGGTCCCGCCAACCCGTTCAGCGATTTCGTATATGCTGCTTCGACGCTCACCACCAAGTCGATGGCTGCGTTCGGCCAGATCGACTATCAAATCTCCGACGCGTTCAAAGTGACAGGCGGATTGCGCTACACCCGTGACAAGAAAAGTGGTGACGAATCCTTCCGCATCCTGTGTTTCGGATGCGGCGGCTTCTCTCCCGATCTATACGGTACGGCGACACCGGCGCTCGACATTACTGCGTCGCAAATTTCTACGGCCGCCGCGCCGGGCGTTGCGTCTGCTGTCAAGACTGACCCGGCGACAGGTATCGCCAGTCGTGACTTGTCAAACAGTTGGGATGCCGTCACCGGTACGGTCGCTATCCAATGGCAGCCGACAGTCGATGAACTGGCATTCGCGCGCTACAGCCGGGGATATAAATCCGGCGGTTTCAACGCGGGCGGTATCTCGGCGCTACCACAAACCGGAGCGGAGCATGTCAACGCCTACGAGATAGGGTATAAGCGGACACTTGGGGCAAGGCTTCGGGTTAATCTGGCCGGTTTCTATTACGACTATCAGGGGCTCCAGGTACCACTGACGGTATCACAGCCGGGAGGCGCACAGCTTACCCAGTTTTTCAATCTCGAAAGTTCGAAAAGCTACGGAGTCGAAGCCGAACTGGCCTGGCAGCCGACGGATGCTCTGCAAATGGCGTTCAATTACGGTTATGGCCATTCGCGCGTCGACAGCGGATGCTGTTTTGTCGATGGCGAAGATCCATTGGCTATCCAGCCGGAAGCCCAGCCATCGGGCGCTGCTGTGGCAGGACAGCAACCGCAAAGTGTTGACGGTGCACGACTGCCCAACGCTCCGCGTCACAAGATTGCGCTAAATGCTGTCTACAACATCGACTTCGATCCGGGCACGTTATCCTTGTCGGGCAATTATGTCTGGCGCAGCTCCGCATATAGCAACATCTTCAACCGCGAATATAACCGTATGCCATCTTATGATCAGGTTGACCTGCGCGCGATCTGGACCGAGCGTAACGACCGTTTTCGGGTTATCGCATTCGTAAAGAATGTTTTTGACAGCGTGGGCTATGATAGCGCTACCGGCGATCTTCTCGCTTCCTCGCCTACTCTGGAGGTGGCGCAGTCATATTCGCTTACGCCGCCCCGGACTTTCGGTGTCCAGTTCGAAATTCGTTTCAGATAGGTACCGGCGCATGTCGCAATCCCGATCGGCGACCGGAGGGGAGCTGTCAATTAAAACACGGCTTCTTTACGGCTCGGGTACTATAGCGTTTGGCGTCAAGGATCAGGGCTTCAATGCTCTGCTGATGCTATTCTACAATCAGGTCATCGGCCTCCCGGCGGCATGGGTGGGGTCGGCGATCATGATTGCGATGATTGCAGACGCGCTATTCGATCCATTGCTCGGGCAATATTCTGATAATTTCCGTTCCCGCCTGGGGCGGCGGCACCCTTTCATGTATGCAGCGGCTTTACCGATCGGGATTTTCTACCTGTTGCTCTGGTCGCCGCCCGACGCCTCAGATACGGTGCAATTTGCATGGCTGGTAGTGACCGCAATTTTTGTGCGCTTCTCTATAAGCCTTTACGAAATTCCGTCTACGGCTCTGCTGGCCGAGTTCACCAGCGACTATGATGAACGCACAAAACTCGTCGCCGCGCGATTTTTCTTTGGTGTATGCGGCGGCCTTGGAATGACAATCGTGACATTTGGCTATTTTCTCCAGCCGACGCCTGAGCAACCGGTCGGCCATCTAAACGCCGGGGGCTATGGGGTCTACGCCTGGGTAGCGGCAGCCATCATGATGGTATCGGTCCTCATATCGTCGTTTGGCACGCAAAAAGAAGTGCTGAAGCGCCCGGCTCCGCCACCTCGCGTAGCGATATCGACGTCACAAATGCTGAAGGAAATGCTCGGCATATTGGTGCACCCTTCTTATGTGTCGGTTCTTCTCGCCAGCCTGTTTTTTGCCATCGCCTCTGGAATCAACATGGCTCTCCAAATGTATTTTTCGACCTATTTCTGGGAACTGAGCGCAAGCCAGATCGCCATGGTCGCATCTACCAGCGTCGTCGGTATATTCTTCGCCTTCGTCGTGGTCCTGCCTCTGTCCGCGCGCTTCGGCAAAAAGCTATCCGCGTTGTTGATGTTCAGCTTGGCGCTGGTTTCCAATGTAACGCCATTGGTCTTGCGGCTGACCGATCTGTTTCCAGCAAATGGCGAACCGATGTTATTGTATCTTTTGATGGGTCAGTTCGCGTTTACGATCATGACAACCATCGCAGGCGGAATTCTGGCGGTGTCGATGATCGCAGACGTGACTGACCAAATTCAGCTGGAGACAGGGCACCGGTCCGAGGGGCTGCTCTTTTCCGCATCAACGATGGTAAACAAAGCGGTCTCGGGGATGGGAATTCTGCTAGCGGGTCTCTTGCTCGCTTTCGTTAATTTCCCCGACAAGGCACAACCCGGACTGGTTAGCGCTGACGTTCTGCAAAGACTTGCCAGCATCTATATCGGCTCAACAGCGCTAGCGACGGTGCTCGCGATTATCTGCCTTGCTTATTATCCGATCAACCGGTTGCGTCATATCGAGAATATCCGGCAGCTGAGCGAGAAAACGCTCTGATAACGCGTCAGTTGTGCGGTTAAGCTGGATCCACTGAGTCAGCGGTATCGGTTTTGATCAACGGCAAACCGTTGGCGAGCACGGCTTCGGCAGCGTCTAGCAACCGCTCGTTCTCCGCGACGAGATCACCGGCTCGGCCGCTTTCGATCCAGCTGTCGAATGCCATACGGCCACCCGCGACCAGCATCGCAGCAACCATTTGCGCGCGACGATCCTCCAACGGGTCAATCCCAAGCTCGTCAGCAATATAATCCGTTAGCAAGGATATCTGCAGGCGCTGATGATCGAACCAAACGGGTAAGAGATCGGGTTCACCGGCAATGGCTCGCCCGAGATTAATCTGTCCGTCGCCATCGCGCTCATAAGCATGCGCAATTCGAGCGACCTGGTTCCGCCAAAATGTCAGCACCGGTACACCCTGTTCGCGCTGCGTCTTGATCACGGTTTCAAACCGTGTGCCGGCTGTGACAGCGATCTCTGCCGCGAGTTTGCGCTTGGACGAAAAATGCGTGAACAGCGTGGTTATATGGATGTCGGCAGCCTCGGAAATTGCCGCCATTGTCGCGTCGGCATAGCCGTGGGTAACGAAAAGGCGCCGGGCGGCATCGACAATACGTTGGCGTGTGCGCGCTTTTGTAGCAGTGCGCCTCGGAAAACTGGTTTTAGCTGGTTCGGACATGGGACCATTATAGTCAATAAACAGGGAAGTGCCAGTTCTAACTTGATCATTCTATCTTTATAGTGTTATCTCCAAAAAAGGGATTTTAGGAGAGTGATTATGACGATGGATCTGGCGATGCGGAATGAATTCGAAACATGGGTCGAGACAGGCCAGCCGCCGCTCGAGGAGCAACCTATACTGGGGATTGCTGCGCTGATGACGACCGCTGCGTTTGTCGATCCGGTGGCCCAGGTGCCGATCTTCGACGCTATCGCCGCAGCGACCTTGGCCAGTAACGACAACGCCCAGCGCGCCGCTGAAATTACCGAGGCGTTGCCATGGGTAAAAACCGGAAAGCCGCGTATCGCATTGCCCCGGCCATTGTGGGACGGGTTCTGGAATATTGTTCAGGCGCCGCCGTTGCCGACCGATGGCGAGCTGGATTTGACATTGCAAGTTGTCGCGCTGGGCGACCTTTACGACGATCGGATATTGGATTGTTGCGAAGAGGCACTTCTTGAATTTGACGGGGTGCACGATCTGATTGCCCAACCCGAAGTGCGACTGACCACTGCCGATCTGGAAAAGTACCCGACGGATACGCTGGCGACCGAATTGCTAACGATGTTGAATTCGAACGGATATGATATCGAGGTGATTGATGCCGATAATGTGGTTCTGCCGGGAGACTATCCGGCGCAAAATAGGACCAACCGCCGTATCCTTCAACTTCACGATATATGGCACCTGGTAGGAGGATATGGGTTTACGGGAGCCGGCGAAGTGGCGATTTCGGGCTTTCAAATGGCACAGTTCGGACAAAATTACTCTACGCGCTTTTTAGCGACTGTCGCGACCAAGTTTTCCAACCATACGCCTGCGGTAATGGATATGTTCCTGGCCGTTGCTTTCGATGGCTGGCGCCATGGCCGTGCTACCAAGGAACTGATTGCGGTTCCCTGGCACAAGCGCATCGCCGATCCGATTAGTAAAATCCGTTCAGATATTGGAATCCACCCGATCGACAGTAACGCAATGCGGATGATGGACGCCCTTATGCCGGCCGGTTGAATGCCGACTTTGGGAATGGAAGAATGAAAGAAGCCGTCCGGCTGCGGATTAATCCGCAGCCGCCGGTGTAATGGTTGGACGATATTGCCGTGCGTCGGTCGTAAACTCTGCATGGCCATAATCAGCCAGCTGAGCCTTAAGCTTCGCGACCAGTCGGCGATCGGCTATCCTGCGCAGGCCGGGAATATGAGAGGCAAGGGCGTAAAGGCGCATTCTGGCATAGATAAACAGACCCGCTATAGCAGCCAGAAAAATATCCCCGGATGTAAGCTTCAACCCGATCGACGCGGCTTTCTCCTTGTCGTTGCCCATGAAGCTCTTGACGAAAAACAGCTTCGCAAAAGCCCGTTCGAACGTTTCGTGTGTGCGTGCGCGAAAAGAGTTATTAGGCCGTAAATCTGCAGCCATGGTCGCCCGCAACAATACTCCACATGTATCATCATCATATCCGCTGAGCAAAGTCCCGCTGCGCGCGTTCATGAGGTCGACGATCCCCTGCGGCGTATCGGCGAGCAGATCTTCCGGAAGGCCGAGCAGGAAGCATCGATAGCGCGCCAGTTCTACCATCGCACGCTCAGAGTCGGTGAATTGCTCCCGTCCCTCGGCGATCATTTTATACGACAAAAGAAAGATCGCAATAAGTCCCGCAGGCATCTGATCGACTTGTGGAATGGGTATGCCGTAAACGCTGACATCCCATTCACCGGGACGGCGCAAGACGTTCGCACGCACCATCGAATGCATCAATCGCACCATGGCCGCAGCTTTGAAGCCCGGGCCAAAACGTTCGAGCGCGCCCGGCAACAGTGAAGTGGTGAAGAAGGTAGCGGTATCCTTGACGCGTCTGGCAGCCGTCTGGGTCGTTAATGTGCCCGTGATTGCCATCGGCAATGCAGCATATTTATTCATGAAGGTCGCAATGAACGCGCCGCGGATGATGAACGGGCCAAAATTGGCGGCTGAATTGCGGTCGATACGCGCGCCCTCCTCGACAAGTTTCATGTCTACCCAGTCCGGAGTGCGCTCCATCTCGCGGATTAATTCGACCAGTTCGGAGGGCGCGTCCGGCACATTTTCTACGCCCTGGTCGCAGGCCAGGGTCAGCATATCGACCAAGGTGCGAAAACTATAATCGCGCATCAGACTCGCATAGGCGTCCGCGGCCGCATCTCCAGTCATCGTATAAGCGCGGATGAAATCCACGCGATCTGCGTTGGCAAGCAGCGCGTCACGCTCCGAGTCATATTCTCCGGAAAGTGCAGTTGGATCGCCAGCCGTGGCGGTAAAACGTTCGGGCATGATGCGGAAATCGACGTTGCCATACATGGCCGGTACGCGCTCCCGCTGCGATTCCACTTTTGTCCAAAGCCTATCCTGTACCGCCTGTGTCATTCGACTTTTCCTCTCTCGACTTGATGTCTTTTATCATATATATCAAATGATATAATTTCAAGGAAAACGGATGAGCATTTATCGATGACCAAAGCCAAATCTTTGGCTCCACCTCTCCGCACCGCCGTCGATGGCTATCGCAAAGGGGAGGAAACGCGTGCGCGCATCCTTGATGTTGCACTCACAGAATTTGGTAACAGCGGTTTTTCCAGTGTCACAACACGGCAAATCGCGAAGAAGGCCGGGGTTAATCTGCCTGCGCTGACTTATTATTTCGGGAACAAGCGCGGCCTTTATCTGGCCTGTGCACATGCGATCGTCGCGAGCTATCGCGACGGCATGGCCCCGGTTGCCGAAGTATATTACGCAACATTGCGCGCGCCACTGGTGCCAGATGAAGCCCGCACATTGTTGAAGCGTCTGTTCGCAGAGTTGGCCCGCTTTCTTCTGTCGACCTCTGGAGCCCAAAACCCAGCATTGTTCGTCCAACGCGAGATTGCGAGCCCGGGTCCGGCATTCGAGATTCTTTATGCGGAACTTTGGCGTCCCGGTATCGAGCTTGTGACAAGCCTGATCATCCAGGCATCGAACGGTTTACTTTCCGAGAAAGAAGCTCAAGTGCGCGCGGTTCTGATGATCTCCAGCCTGACAGGTTTTTTATCGGGACTACCGGTGATTGCGCGTACGGCAGGTAAGGCGGATTACTCGGGGCTCGTAATCGCGGCCTTGGACGGGCAGATTGAGGCGCTCGAGCGAAGGGGCTAGCATTTTTCCTTGATAAACCGCTGCTAGGCGTCCCTGTGAAGAACGGTCCTTATTTGCCTTCGGTTGCAGCTTATTCATTACGGATTGGCCGCGCTTCGCCTTCAGGCCAGTGCCACGATGCTCGCTAGTATAAGGCGAACAAGATCTGCTTGGCCGCGCGTTCCGGTCTTGGCATAAATCCGCTTTGAATAAAGGCGCGTGGTTTCATGGGTGAGGCCCAGCAGGATTGCCGCCTCCCTGATCGTCACACCGTGGCTGATATGCAAAGCCAGGCGCGCTTCCTGCAGCGTAAGGCCAAACAGGTTGGCCAAATGCTGACTGCGTTCGGCGCTGCTCGATCGCTCGCCATGAACAAAGGCAATGGCAACGGGCTGGAGCGCGCCGGGCAGGTCGGCTGGCGGGTTGGTGAGGAGCATATCCAGCCATGGTTCGTCAGACAGGTGTACCGACCGCACAACGCTTTCTCCCGCCTGCCGCATTTTCAGGAATTTGCGCAAGATGCCTTGTGCATCAGCCTGCTCGGCCATCAGGCGTCCGTCGGGCGATTTGCGCAGGGTTTGCGCTTCTTGTACCAAAGCTTCCGCCTGTTCACTCATGTCAATGATCCGGCCGGACGCGTCGAGCATGAACCATCCGAAATTAAGCCGCATGATCGCATCGGCAGAGATCCCCGCCTTCAACCGTTGCCGTTCCAGCTCGGCATGTGTGCCGGCAGCAATCGCCAGATGAGTGGCAAGAGAGCCCAGCAAAGCCCCGTCACTCGCCGAAAAGTCACTCTTTGTCCGCCCAAGCGAAATCCAGATTTGTCCGCCATTGGGCTCGGCAACCCGCATGTTGCGAGCAAAGCGGATATCGGCATCCTGCATGAATAATGTCTTGAAGCGACTGTGACGGGGATCGTTGGAGTCAAGAAATTCGTCGAGAGAATAGACCCGATTGAGCCGCATGGCCTTATGTGGGAGCGCCTGGGAGTTTCCGAATTCCTGCCGGTAGATTTCATTGATATCGTCCGAACCACTTTGGAGTGCCGGAATCCGGACAGATTGCAGCCAATCATGGTCGCCCTGAAACAGCAGTCGGGCATAATCAGCACCGGTTCTGCGGCGCAATTGCTCCAGAAAATATTCCCAGGGTGGCGCGCCAAGCGTTCCGCGATGCAGAGCCGCGATAAGATCATGTTCTTCGCTGAGAATGATAGCCATTTGCGGCTAATATCCCATTTGGGAACTACATGCCAGTCGAAAGCGGCTATGACCGCTGGGAACGATCAAGGATGGAATGACAAGTGACCCGTATCTTAACCCATTTGGAGCGGCTTGAGGCTGAAGCGATCCACATCATGCGAGAAGTCATGGCTGACGCGCAAAAGCCGGTGATGATGTACAGCGTTGGCAAGGATAGCGCAGTGTTGCTGCATCTTGCAAAAAAAGCATTTTATCCATCTCCACCGCCGTTTCCGCTGCTGCATGTCGATACGACCTGGAAATTCAATGATATGTACGCGCTGCGCGAAAAGGCCGCCCAGGATGCGGGGATGGAACTGATCGTCCATCACAACGCAGAAGCGAAAGAACGCGGCATCAACCCGTTTGACCACGGTCCGCTACACACCGACATGTGGAAGACCGAGGGATTGAAGCAAGCGCTTGATTTGCACGAATTTGATGTCGCCTTCGGCGGCGCGCGCCGCGATGAAGAGAAAAGTCGCGCGAAAGAGCGTATCTTCTCGTTTCGCACCGCCAGCCATGGATGGGATCCTAAAAACCAGCGCCCCGAATTGTGGAACCTCTACAATGCCAAAAAGGCAAAGGGGGAAAGCATTCGGGTCTTCCCGATCAGCAACTGGACCGAGCTGGATATCTGGCAATATATCATGGCCGAGAATATTGAAATCGTTCCGCTTTACTTCGCAGCGCCGCGCCCGACCTACATATATGAAGGCGGCCTGTTCATGGCGGACGATCTGGACCGGCTCGAGAAGGTGATGGGCTACAAGCCTGAAATCACCACTCGTTCTGTCCGTTTTCGCACCTTGGGCTGTTCGCCGTTGACCGGTGCCGTCGAGAGCACAGCATCGACCCTTTCGGAAGTGATCCAGGAAATGCTCCTGACCACCACCAGCGAAAGACAGGGCCGCGTCATCGACAAGGATGAAGGCGGTGCCGGCATGGAGAAGAAGAAGCAGGAGGGCTATTTCTGATGACCGAACAGACCGGAAATGATCCGATTTATAAAACCGATGCGCTTATCGCCGAGGATATTGACGCCTATCTGGCCCAGCACCAGAACAAGGAGCTGCTGCGTTTCATAACCTGCGGCAGCGTGGACGACGGCAAGAGCACGCTGATTGGGCGGCTGCTATACGACAGCAAGATGATCTTTGAAGATCAGCTGGCTGCGCTGGAAGCGGATAGCAAGAAGTCCGGTACGCAAGGGCAGGAGATTGATTTCGCCCTGCTGGTCGATGGTCTTGCTGCCGAGCGCGAGCAGGGTATCACCATTGATGTTGCCTATCGTTTCTTCTCCACCGAAAAGCGCAAGTTTATCGTCGCCGATACACCGGGTCATGAACAATATACCCGTAACATGGTCACGGGTGCATCGACCGCCGATGCTGCTGTCATATTGGTCGACGCGCGCAAGGGAATATTGGTCCAGACACGGCGACATTCCTATCTGGCTCATTTGCTTGGCATCAAGAATCTGATCCTTGCGGTGAACAAGATGGACCTTGTCGACTTCAGTCAGGAAACCTTCGACTCGATCGTCAAGGAATATGGCGAATTTGCAGCCGAAATTGGCATAGATAGCTTCACCGCGATTCCGATTTCCGGCTTCAAGGGCGATAATATTACCGAGGCGCCATCGGCAAATACTCCGTGGTACGACGGTCCGGCGCTAATTGCTCATCTGGAAAATATCGAAATCACGGCTACCGTAGCGCAGGAAAAACCGTTCCGGATGCCGGTGCAATGGGTCAATCGGCCCAATCTGGACTTCCGGGGTTTCTCGGGTCTCGTGTCCGGAGGTACTATCAAGCCGGGCGATCCGGTTCGTATCGTGCCGTCGGGCAAGAACAGCCGAGTAAAAAGCATTGTAACTCTGGATCATGAACTCGACGAAGCGGTGGCAGGCCAGTCGGTCACGATTACTCTGGAGGACGAAGTGGACTGTTCTCGTGGCGATATAATCGCTGCGGCGGGGGATCCTCCCGAAGTGTCCGACCAGTTTGAATCGACGATCGTGTGGATGAGCGATGAAGCGCTGAAACCCGGTCGCGGTTACTGGCTCAAGCTGGCGACGCAAACGGTCAGTGTGTCGGTGCAGGAACCGAAATATGAAATCAACATCAACACCATGGAGCATCTTGCGGCCAAGACGCTGGAACTGAACGGCATTGGCGTAACCGAAATCCATACCGACAAGCCGATTGTGTTTGAAGCTTACGCCGACAGCCGGCAGCTTGGCGGTTTCATTCTGGTCGACAAGATTACGAATGCGACCGTCGCCGCCGGCATGCTGCATTTCAGCCTGCGCCGGGCCGATAACGTGCACTGGCAGCCGACAACCATTACCCGCGAAGAGCATGCATTGCTCAAAAACCAGACGCCGCGTGTCTTGTGGTTCACCGGCCTTTCCGGCTCGGGAAAATCCACGATCGCCAACGAGGTCGAGAAAAGTCTCAATCTGATGAATCGCCATACATTTCTGCTCGACGGCGATAACGTGCGGCATGGTCTTAACAAGGACCTTGGCTTTACCGAAGCGGACCGGATCGAGAATATCCGGCGGGTCGGCGAAGTCGCCAAATTGATGACAGACGCCGGGCTGATCGTGCTGACTGCCTTTATCAGTCCATTCCGCGCGGAACGGCAAATGGTGCGCGAAATGCTGCCCGATGCAGAGTTTGTCGAGATTTTCGTTGATACGCCGCTCGAAGTTGCCGAAAAGCGCGACGTGAAAGGCCTGTACAAGAAGGCGCGCAGCGGCAAGCTGAAGAACTTCACTGGTATTGATAGCCCCTACGAGTCTCCGGAAAGTGCGGAAATCCGCGTTAATACCGTAGAGATGACCCCTACAGAAGCTGCCGAATATATCGTCCGGCAGATCATGCCACTGAAATGAGAGATATTATGACCGACGCCGATCTCGCCGCCCATCTTGCGCATGTTGCTGGGCGGATTCTGCTCGAAGTTCGCGACAGTGGAATGTTCGAAGGAAAGGCACTCGGTAAAGCCGGGGACCAGACCGCCAACGAGTTTCTCGTCCATGCCTTGCGCCAGCAGAGGCCCGATGACGGCCTGCTGTCGGAAGAAAGCAAGGATACCGACGAGCGGCTCGGCAAATCGCGCGTGTGGATCATTGATCCGGTGGATGGCACGCGAGAATATGGTGAGGCGCGCTCGGACTGGGCGGTGCATGTCGCTCTGGCTGTTGACGGCGTTGCCTCGATCGGCGCTGTTGCATTACCGGGGCAGGATGGCGGCGTTGTGCTGCGCAGTGACAAGGTCGGCGACCTTCGCACGCATGAAGGTTCGCCGCGTCTGGTTGTCAGCCGCACCCGCCCGGCGGCAGAAGCGCTGTCCGTAGCAGAACGATTGGGTGGCGAACTGGTACCGATGGGTTCTGCCGGCGCGAAGGCCATGGCGGTGGTGCAGGGGGAAGCTGAAATATATCTCCATTCGGGTGGTCAATATGAATGGGACAGTTGCGCGCCTGTAGCAGTCGCATCGGCCTATGGCCTGCACTGCTCGCGGATCGACGGTTCGCCGCTGGTCTACAATCAGCAGGACACCTATATGCCGGACCTGCTGATCTGCAGGAAGGAATGGACAGAGGCTGTTTTCGATGCGCTGAACAATTGAATGGCGTGATAACCGGAGAACCCGAAGGCAAACTTGGCGCTGAGGGTGATTCAGGGGATTGTCGTTAGCCACACATTCATTTGGTTTCATCCGGGCGTTGCATCGTCGCGGGGATCGATAAATCGAATTCAGTCAGCGATCGTCTTCTCACGCTGCTTTGAGAAGCTCGTCCAGCGCATTCCGCATTTTCTGAGGCCGGTCTTCCATTTTCCATTGCCCGAGGCCATCCTCGATCAGCTTTGCTTGACTGCCCAATTCCTGTTCACCGAACATCGCAGCAGTCCCTGCAAGCTTATGCAGCTGTTCCCGGATTTGACGGGTTTCGCCATCGGAAAAGGTGCCTTGCTTTACGAAGCTGACGACACTGTTGATCGCTTCCTCCCGGCGCAATCGGTAGCGCTGGAACAAGTCATCGGAAATCCCGCTTTGGAGCTCTTTCGCGGGGGATTTTTTTTCTTCCGGCTGCTGGGGGGCAAGCCAGTGCTGCAAAACTGATTTCAGATTCGAGATATCAACAGGTTTCGAAATATGAGCCTGCATTCCCGCCTCCAGGCAATTTCGAATATCATCGCCAAATGCGTTTGCGGTGATTGCAACTATCGGCAGGACCTTAGCCGATATTCCGCTTGTCCGGATTATTCGGGTAGCTTCATATCCGTCCATAAAAGGCATCTGGATATCCATCAATACGAGATCGAATGGTTTCCCTTCGGATATGGACCGAGTTATTTGTGCGACGGCTTCGGTTCCATCCGACGCCAGTTCGGTTTCATAGCCCAATCGCTTGGTCATGGCCTGAATAAGGATCTGGTTCACATCATGATCTTCCACCAATAGCAGGCGCGCTTTCGCAGAAGATGGCTCGATAGCATTGGATTGGCGATCAAGAGGCGTGGGACCGCTTGCCCGGCTGATGTCCTGATCGTGCTTCATGCTTTTTCCTTTCTTTCCGGGCTTTCGCCAATTGGTCACCCAAGGCTCTCAGGACGGTACTTGGGCCATAATGCAAGACGGTGATTATGAGCTTTGGTTAAGTGCCAATATTTTTGGCAGCTAATGGCAACGGTACCTTTGACGATCGACGGCCGCTGTTTTGCCAGCAATGCCCTGCCGTGAAGTGCGTCTCGAAAACGGGCGGCTTGCTTGACGGAATTATCGGGAGAGGGGAGGGCAAATTCCTTGGTATTCCGCCGGTAATGGCTGCTGTTGATGTATTAGTTCGAAGTAGAATGGTTAATTATCGAGTGTTTGGTCCGTAATTACATCGAGACATGATCAGGATCGGTTTGATCCAACTCTATCTGTTTCAATTTCTCGCGCCGGGTTGGGTGAGAAATGCAATGGCAAAGGAACTGAAATTGGCGACTATCCTGTTTGCAGATGATGATGCGCTTCTGGGCGACTTGGTTTATCACAAGCTCGAGTCTTGCGGTCATCGGGTCGTGGTAGTGGACAATGGGTATAGCGTCCTGTCCGCAGCGCTCCGAACTCATCCTGATCTCATCATTCTGGATAACCGTATGCCCGGACTGAGAGGTCCTGAAGTCCTGCCCGTTCTGAAGAGACAAGCGAGAACTGCGGCAATCCCGGTGCTGGTTTTGACAAGCCAGACGGGTAAGAATGTAATGGCCGAAGCTTTTCGTGCAGGTGCTGCAGACTATATGGCGAAGCCATTTTTGCCGCAAGATTTGGCTGACCGTATATCTTCCTTGTTGGGTTCGCGGGAACCCCTGCAACAGGTTGGGCAACGCTGATGAAATTCGTTGTGAACCGAATAGCTCGCAAATTGCGGGACAATGAAACCTTTCCAATGAACGTCACGACCGGTGCCACATTATTGTTCGGAACCATAGTGTTGTTGGGAGTGACAATATTTGCATGGAACCTAACCAAGACAACGACATATGAGCGTAATCTTGCCGCCTTTGAAACTCTATCCAAAGATAGCGAACTCGCGCTTACGCACAGAATAGAATCTTACCGGCAAGCGCTGGATAGCGGCGCAGCTTTGTTCACATCGTCTGATCTGGTCGTGAAAAGTGACTGGGAGACTTTCGTTGATATCTTGAAGATTGAAGAAACGCTGCCAGGTATCAACGGAATTGGTTATATCGAGCAAGTATTGCGTTCCCAAGAAAGCGCATTTCTAAGCGATCTTTCCGCTCGCGGTGTTACCGGTTTTGCGGTCTATCCGCGGACACAATGGTCTGAAATTTTGCCAATCACCTATATTGAACCGATGTCCACCAATAAAGAGGCCGTGGGTCTGGATATCGGCTTCGAGGCCAACCGCCGCTCTGCTGCTTATCAGGCAAGAGATACGGGAAAAGCGACCATCACAAAGCGTATATTCCTAGTGCAGGACAAGGAAAAAAGTGCAGGATTCCTGCTGCTTCGACCGGTGTATGAAAAGGGGAGTCCGCTGAATTCCGTATCGCAACGCCGCGCCGCGTTTCGGGGGTGGGTTTACGCACCATTCATCGCGTCCCGGTTCATGAAAGGGCTGACCGCAAGCCAGGGCACCAACTTCGGGATCACGGTTTATGACGGAAAGTCGACGAATGAATCCGAATTGATATTTGGGAACGAATCTGAACTCAACGAATCTCGTCCGGCTCGATATTCTGTGACAAAAGTGCTGCCAATGATGGGGCAACAATGGACTGTTGCATGGCACAGTACGCCAGAATTCGAGGCCAATGTCGGAACACAGGAGCCGAAATTCGTACTTATTGGTGGATTGGCTCTGGTTCTGGCCTTTGCCACACTTGTGATGTTCTACGCTCGTCGTGAAGCTTATGTGAGGCAAGAGGTCAAAAACAAGACGCAGATACTGGTCGACAAGGAAAGAGAAATTGTCTCCGCATTGGAAGTCGCCGAAGCCGCAACGGGTGCCAAGTCCAAATTCCTTGCCAATATGAGCCACGAAATACGAACGCCGATGAATGGTGTTATCGGTTTTACGCAATTGTTGGACGATGGTACGCTGAACGACACACAAAAGAAATATGTCGAGCTGATATCCAATTCCGGTTCGGCGATGATGACACTCCTGAATGATATTCTGGATATTTCCAAAGTCGATTCCGGCGCGATGACAATCGCCCCCGAACCCTTCGATGTCCGCCATTTGCTGAACAGTTGCGTGAAGATTTTCTCCCCCAATGCGGAAGAAAAACACCTGACAATCCTGGTTGAGGTGGACAAGGAGCTGCCACAGTGGGTTCAGGTGGATGGTTTCCGGCTACGGCAGATAGTGATGAATCTATTGGCCAATGCCATCAAATTTACGGAAACCGGCTATATAACAATATCTGCCTCGTTCACCGAAACCGATAAGCCCGAACTGGCTATAGCAGTTGCCGATACCGGAGTAGGCATTGCGCCTGATCGGAAAGAAGCAATTTTCGAACCGTTCATCCAGGAGGATGATTCAACCGCAAGAAAACATGGCGGCAGTGGATTGGGTCTGACGATCAGCAAACAGTTGGTCGAGCTGATGGGAGGGGAAATCCTGCTGGAGAGCTATGTCGGACGCGGTTCGAAATTCACGATACAAATACCCGTGGAACGGCTTGAGGAGGAAGCATCCAAAAACCTGATCAAATTTCCGACTCAACCGGATACCCAATATAAAAACGGCGGTAACGCAATGCGCATCCTGGTGGCGGAGGATCACGATGTAAATCAGGTACTGATCGGGGAAATGCTGACGAGACTTGGCTATGAATATGAACTGGCAATCGATGGCGCCGAGGCGGTTGCCATGATCAGAAAAGCCGAGTTCGCCGAAAATCAGTATGATCTGGCATTGATGGATTTGCAAATGCCATATGTGGATGGCTTCAAAGCCACCCGAATGGTTCGAGAGCAGGGAATTGATGCAAAATCGCTTCCGATCATTGCGCTAACCGCAAATGCTTTTGAGCAAGATATCGAACGTTGCTTCGAGGCCGGAATGCAAGCGCATCTTGCAAAACCATTGGCGATCGAAGCGTTGCGCAAGACAGTGCTCGACTGGGCGGCCTGACGATATGGCTTATGTCGGAACCGTCCAGAATTTCAAACCTCGGTAATCTCGGTGGCAGGAAGATTTTTGGGATTTGTTGAAGCAAGGCGCGAGGGAACGGTGGTTAGGTTTTGGGCTCGGTTAGACTGCAGCAAACACCGTTTCTCCAATGATTAAAGCATACTCGCGTCGCACCGGATTTTTAGGACAATAAATCCCGGCCGTTACATAATCATACCAGATCAACTTGGGTGTCATTCCTTTTGGTCCCGCACGAAAAAGGATGAACAGGTGCCTCACGTTTTTAACAATGCGGCCGAAAGTGAAGCTATTTTCCCACAGACCGGTTTTGAAACCGGTCAGGGCACCGGCTTTCGCGGCAACATCAAATCGAATATGATTTGGAAACTTGTGCCATCCTTGGTGGTGCTGCTGACGGCTCTTCTGGTTCTGGTCTTCGGCTGGGGCCTTGGAATAGCGGAGTTGACGAGCCTTCATCCTTCCTTTGCAGCCATGGTTCCCAGCACTGCGATACTGTTCGCATTATCCTCTGCCTGTCTTGTCGTCTGGGCGATCTTCCCGGAACAATGGTTCGCAATGGTCTTGATGCGACTTATTGCGCTTGTGTCGATGGCGGTTGCTGCAATCAACATCGCGATCATTATCGGCTCGACGGCTTCGGGGATAGATGCCGTCATATGGTCCGGTAACCCGTCTTTTCTAGTAGAGCATATGTCAGTTTCCACATCGCTCTGCTTTTTCCTTTTGGGAATTGCGCTGTTCAGGGTGCCGAAGCAGAGTGGCAGGGACCATCTTTTCAATTTTTCGACCACCTTGGGGGCAGGGATCGCGCTGTTGGCATTGATTGCCTATGCTTTTGGCGCGTCCTCTCTTTATGCAGTGGCTTTGTTCACCACGATGGCAATCCATACCACGATCGCATTTGCGATACTTTTTGCCATGGCTTTACTTGCTCGCCCCGATCGTGGCTGGGTCGCAATATTGCTTGCCGACGGACGCGGAAGCGCCGGCGCCCGGCGGATGATGCCATTTCTGCTTGGTGTACCGTTTTTGCTGAGCTTGGTGGTGAACTGGGGACTCAAACTTCAGCTTTTCGACGCAAATTTTCAGTTAAGTTTGCTGGCCGTTGTGACGATGTTGCTTCTTGCGGCTGTATCAATCCGCGATGCACGCGTCGATAATCACGCAGAGCGCCTGCAGATCGATACCAGTATGCGACTCGCCTCATCGAAAGCTGCCATCAAGGCCAAATCGAATTTTCTTGCCAATATGAGCCACGAGATACGGACGCCTATGAATGGTGTCATGGGATTTACCCAGTTGCTGCTGGATAGCGATCTGGATGCCGAACAACGTCAATATGCCGAGCTGATCTCGGAGTCCGGCCACTCGATGGTCGCATTGATCAATGATATTCTGGATATATCGAAAATCGATGCCGGGCAGATGACTCTGGCTAGCGATCCGATTGATGTTCGGCATGCGATCGAAGGCTCTGTGCGCTTGATGAAGGCCGCTGCAGCACAAAAGGGTCTCAAGCTGGAATCGCAATATGATGAATCCTTGCCTCAAACAATCCTCGGTGATCAATTAAGAATCCGCCAGATTCTTTCGAATCTGATAGGTAATGCGGTCAAATTCACGCAGGATGGCGGGATATCGGTTCATGCCAGAAAAATAGGGCTTGGAAATCACGAATTGATTGAATTTGCGATCTCCGACACAGGCATCGGGATTGCTCAAGAGCGTCAATCTGCAATCTTCGAAGAATTTAGCCAGGCAGACGAGTCCACCGCTCGAAAATTCGGAGGCACCGGCCTGGGCTTGGCTATCAGTCGGCAACTTGCGAAATTAATGGGTGGTACGATCAGTTTGCAGAGCGAAATCGGCAAAGGCACCACATTTTTCGTCACGCTTCCGCTCCCTTCCGTGGAAACCGATAATGGAACAAGAATCGAAAATCGGCTCGATCAGAAAATTGAGAAAACCACTCCCTCAAGCGCGCGAAAAATTCTTGTGGTGGAAGACAATCAGATAAATCAGCAGCTAATAAAATCCGTATTGGAAAAATATGGCCATGACTATGTAGTGACGGAAGATGGGCTTGAAGCAATCGAGGCTCTGGAAAAAGCGCGAAACTCGCAGCAACCGTTTGAACTTGTGCTGATGGATATCGAGATGCCGAACCTCGACGGCATCGAAACAACGAAACAAATACGCGCAATGGGTCTTTCATCCCGCCGCCTGCCGATCATTGCGATGACCGCCAATGCCTATGATCAAGATATTCAAGATGCATTGGCCGCAGGCATGCAAGCGCATTTGGCCAAGCCGCTTAATGTCGTTAAACTTCTCGCGCTTCTTGATGAATGGATACCTTCAAGCGCTGTGCCTCATTGATATAGTCGCCATTTGATCGACGGATTGCCGTGCATAATATCAGATCTTGCGATTGTCTTTCTGCTGACAGGATAATTCTTGCCAAAAGGGCGCTTCAACTATTCTCGTAACCTCCGAGTCAGTTGCGTTACATGGATCAAATCAGTATGAAGAAACAGAATTAATGGGACTTAACCTTGGACGATATCGAGCTAGAGTCATCGCGCGTGGCAAATTTGACTGCAAAGCAGCGGGAATGCTTGCATCTTGTGGTGCTCCGAAAATCCTCCAAGGAAATCGCCCGAATTCTCGAAATTTCCAAACCGGCAGTAGATCAACGCCTGGTGAGCGCCCGACGGGTGCTCGGTGCGGCAACCCGGGATGAGGCCGCGCTAATATATGCGAGGGCCTCCGGCACCTATGACCGGATACTATATGATCCGGTAGGTGTTCCCTTCGATGGCGATTTCGGTCCAGAAGGATCTCAGGACGAGCGATCAAGTTCATCCATGCTCGAAGAAGTATCAATCCCTTATGAGCTTGATACCGAACATGATTTGAATGTCTGGCCGCAAATCTTGAAGGAGTCGGAAGGTAATTGGGGGACCGCCCAAAGAATAGCCATTATAGTCATTTTGACTATCGGAATTTTGGCGATTGTGTTGATCGGTTTGTCAGTTTCCCAGTCTCTTTCTAGTCTGTTGACAGCCTAGCCACCGACTAGGCTCTCATTTTTTGAAGCAGCAAGAATCCGTGTTTTACGGAAAGGAAAAGCTATGTCTTATCAAATCAGAATCGCGACCGATCAAATCAAGCAAGATATGCCGCACACCGAGGCCTCCATTGATCAGGCCCTGATTTCGGTGTCCAGCTTGATGGCCACTTTGGTGCAAGCGCGGGTGGATACCGGTGTTCCAGCGGCAACGGGGCAAGTTGCCGTTCGCAGATTGGCAAAAGCACAAATGGCGCTCGTCGAAGCCAGCAGCGATGTTTTGCGCGTACATGGTGAATTGCACAAGGTCGGACAAGAATTTGCCGGCATGGATGTGCATGAATCCTGTCCAGCGGTTCAAGCTGCGGTCGGGCCCGGCAATTTGCGTTCTGTTGCAGCGTAAGCGAACAAAGGTTGACTGGAATGCGTGGGAATGGTCCATCTAGAGAATGCGAACTCTTGTTTTTTTACTCTTCCTCGGTGCAATCTGCATTTACGCATTGTATCGGGGAGGGGGGCCAGAGCGCTGGGTCGCCGGTATCGTTATCGGCATGGTTGTATTGGATCCGGCCGTTCATATCTTCACGCCACTTGAATATGCCACACTGGACCCGGGACATCTGGTTATTGATACCGCCGGCTGGCTCGGCCTGCTCGCGGTCGCACTTCGCGCAAACCGTTTCTGGCCGCTATGGGTAGTTTCACTCCAGACGATCGCGCTGGTGGCTCACGCCACAAGGCTACTCGATGTGACGATTCATCCAAAAGCCTATATGATCATGCAAATCGCTTCTTCCTATCCTTTGTTGGTTCTGCTGATGGTCGGCACGTTTTATCATCAGAGGAGACTGAAAGCCATCGGGACCGACAGGTCCTGGCGCAGCTGATCGCGATTATCGAGCCGGATCAGGCCTTCAGGCTATCGGGCGAGCTTCTGGAAGAATTCGGATCAATTGGACGTATGCTGGGCGAGTCCGACGCCGCGCTGCACCGGGTTCTGGATAGCAATAAAGCCGTGGTGAAGCTGCTCAAGGCAACCGAAGAATTCATGCTCGCCAAATTGCGAAACGAACTGCCGCGCAGGCTCATTTCGGCCACCGATCAGCGGCTCGTGAAATATCTGCAGGCGCGCATGGGATCCCGGACCACAGAGTTAATGCGCATATTGTTTCTGGATAGTTCACACCATTTGCTGAAGGATCAGGAGTTTGGCGAAGGTTCTCCGCAGAGAATATATATTCAGCCCCGCACTATTCTGAAACGTGCTCTGGAACTTGATGCGAGCGGAATCATTCTCGCTCACAATCACCCCGGCGGAAGCGTAACGCCAAGCAAATCAGATATAGAATTTACAAGGTCCATCAAAGCATTGTGCCTGGAGCTGGATATATGTTTGCTTGATCATATTATCATCACGAGTGATCGCTGGGCCAGTTTTCGAAAGCTAAAAATAATATGAGCCTCGAAGGGGAAGCGGATTACGCCGCACTTGCAGCAATCGAACTTCAGGAAAACCGGCAGCGAAATTTATATTTCTCGAATTCGCAAATTTTTGGTGATCCGGCTTGGGAGTTGATTCTGGAAGCCTATGTCGCGGCCACTGAGAAACGGTGCGTTGATCTATCTGACCTGGAAAATGATCTGCGGAGGCCGGTTTCGGTTATAACCAGATTGGCAGCAATTCTGGAAGCCGAAGGCTATTTGGAACGATGTCGTTCTCACAAAAATCAGCGTCTTGGCTATGTGAAGTTGACAAACGAGGCTATTGCCTGGTGCGAGCAATGCTTCGACTTGAAACGTGCTGGACGTTAATGCCAAGCGGATCAGCGCTGAAAAACTTTCAGATGGCGAATTCTCATCAGCACAGTTTCCAGGACGGTAATTAGCCGGCCCTTAGCCCACAATCTGGCGCAGTTTGACAGCTTAATCGTCTTTGCGATCTCCGTTTAACGATAGGCTCCCAAGCCTTGGCCGTTAAAGGCTGGAATATCAGGTTAAAGGCCCCCGGATTTTACCGTCATCTTCCCTGAGTTCCCGATATTTCGTCAGGACCAGAGGAGATCGCCCCGATCGCACAATATCCAGAATCACATGCGGTTGTTCCGGCCCTCAGATTGACAATGGTCATTGGGTTTTCGATGATCATTGGCGCCTATGGCCCAAATGGGCGAGGAACGGTCATTGATAGAGCCAACGCAGCTTCCGTCGTGGCGTCCGACGCCAAGGTGCTGATCCGCCGCCGGGTTGAACTCAGACGAGATGGATCGATCAAGTCGGACCTCTTGCAACGCTCCGATCGAATGCAGATTAATGAGCAGGAATGTGATGCTGAATTGCGTCAGCAAGAAACGGAATGCGTCTTTTTGATTTACGAAATTCAATAAGGTCGGTGACGATTTGGTTGAGGTGTACTGCAAACAGCAGGTGACCCCAGCTATTTCGCGTCATCAATCCGGATTTGAGGAATCCGGATTGTCGATTTCTAGCATTTTCAAAGCGTTGATCGCTTCTTCGACTTTTATCGCAGGAATTGCCAAGCCATTCTCATCGAGAAAATTCAGCACATCGTGGAGCTTTTCAATAAGCCTATGCACATCAATATTCCTATTTGTTATGCCGCGCGACATTGATCGATGGGAAAGCTAGTATGCGACATCATATTTCCAGTATCAGACATTGGGTAAGGATTTGGCTGGCCGGCAAACTCAAGCGAAATATTAAGAGTAAGTGACCAAAAATTCAATATAAACTATACGGTAGTAATATTATCCAGAGAAGCTTGTTATATTATTTCAAGGAGGCGTAAGTAATGTATTGGCGATGTCCGATAGAACGCATTAATATTTGCAGACTAGATTTCTATCAAACTTATTGTCTTCGCAATATACTCAGGAAGCTATGCGAAACGCTGTTTGCTTGTCCCGATGTAATGGTTACCAAAACACCGAAGGACCAAGCCACCGTTGATAAGGAAGGCTGAACTCGGGCTGCCCACTATCATGGTCAAACTGATCGACAGGGCAAGCTGTAATAGAGCGATATCGATCGCCGACCAGAGCCCATAAAGTCAATTGGGTAGGACGAGATAAATCGTCCTACCCAAACTGAGAGCGCATACCAGGTGCACTACGTTCACCAAGATTGAGGCCTGCGGGGGCTGATCAACCTCGGAGGAAAGTATTCAAGCTTTCCTGATGCTATCTATCCGGATTGAGGCGCTATAGATCAATTGATATCCAACCCGATTTGGTGGGATACTCTGATATTAGATCCAAAGTGGTGAGAGTATAGAAGCGTCGTCTGTTAGCTATCCGGATTCTATACGGATCATAAGGGCATTTACCGCAGCTTGATTGAATATGTTCGGCGGATCGCATTCACTGGTTTGATGCCGCAATAATTATGCCTTTGCAGTCGTTGAGCACAGCGCTGCTACGCGATCACGAAGATCATCTTTCGTCCAAACGACCAGCCCGGATCACGAGCTAATAGCGAGCTTTTCCGGCTTGGGAGAGGTCCAGGCGATAAGCTAAAAAACTCTGCAATGAGACCTTAATTTTGTCCTAACGGACCGTAAATGTCTGTGAAAGAAGTTATGCACGCCGCCGGGCACGGTACAGCAGAACGCAAATTGCTATTTTGGCGCAGTAACGATGGAATGATATGAAACCAAATGAAAGCTATTCGGTCATGATTAGACGGCTGGAACGTTCGGGTTTGACACAAGCTGCTCCCAAGGGCGGTGCCGGCAGGGAAGCTGCTGACAATGAAACTGGTGCGGCTAACAACCCGGCGCCTGGTAAGGGGCTGCCGATCGAAAGGCCGACATTCGACGCGCAGAAGGTAGGCAGGATAAAATTGCAAATTGCCTTCGGTATTTATCATATCGACATAGACAGGCTGGCGGCGAAGTTGCTTGATGATGGTGTAGTCTAGGGAAGTTAAAAATGATCTTCGCATTATTTCAAATTTTCCAAAGCTGACCGGCATCCGCATTGGATGGATGCGGCTATTGTGCGAAATCTCCGGGGAGTGCACCAATCGTCCAGCGTTTGGAGAATGCCGTCCGTCGCGTAATTGCGAAATCGGGTATTAATTCACAAAAAATCTGAAGGTCAAATTGTTGGCACGATCATTGCTTGTCTCTCCAGCAGGAGATTCTGAGCAATATGTCACATCGATCGATCATAGAATACCACGCATGGCGCAGTTCACGAAATGTGGACCCGCTATCTGCGTTGCGCAACGAGGAAAATTCCGATTTTCCAATGCTGCAGACGCGACCGGGATGCGCAACCTCGCGGGCAGGGCGCGATAAAAGATTGCCGCTGCCCGGCAACGGCTTGCTGAACTCACAAGACCTGCGGTCGCGCGTACCGCCAGCGGACTGCCTCACCATCACAACCAAGAGCATCAACGGCCAGATCCATCTGGAAAAATCCGCCCCGCTTAATCAGCCGGTCGCATTTGCCTCTTTGCCGCCCGTTCTGCTGGGACTGTAAATGAACATTTTTCCCAATATTTCCGCTCTGAAGAGAATTTTAGCCCATGTAAAAGCTGGTTTTCTGCCGTTGGTGGCGCTTTTCCTGCTTATTTGCTTGGTCGCGCCGGCCATGGTGCATGTAGCAATTTTTTCGGCATTGGCTTTTGCTGGCGGGTTCGCCTTGCATCTGTTCCGCGCCCCCAAATCTGCTGAGGCGGTATTTGAACCGACCAATGAGAAATATCCGGTTTCTATCGACCGGGAGGAAGTTCCTCAAAGGCCGGGTCTGGCGATCAAAATCGGATACGGGCTATTTCCGCTCGTTGAAGATCGCAAGGGTGCGCCGCTGATGAGCCGGGTGGCCGACATCCGGCATCAGGTTTGCCGGCAACTCGGCTTCGTTGTCCCGCATATTCCTATCAAAGTGGACCTGTCTCTGGAACCCAACAGCTACCGAATATTGATGGGTGGCATGGTGCTGGGCGAGGGCGTGGCATGGCCTGATGATATGCTCGCGATCGACGACGGCGGCGTGGATTCAGTGATCGCGGGGCGTTCTTGCAAAGATCCGACATTCGCGATGAACGCGTCCTGGGTGTCTGCCGGACAGCGAGCTTTGGCAGTCGCCAAAGGCTATATTGTGGTGGATGCGCCCACAGTGGTTGCAACCCATCTCAACGATGTCGTGCAGCGCAATGCTGCGAAGCTATTCGAGACCGACGACGCGCAGCAGTTGCTGGATTTTCTCAAGCAATCGTCGCCTCAATTGGTGGATAGACTCACCCCCGAACCGCTGTCACTCGACGATATTACCGCCATTTGCCGCGACCTTCTCGCTGAGAGGGTGCCGGTCAAAGACTTCGGCAGAATTTCCCTCGCAATGGCGCAGGTCTGCGATCTCCACGACGAAACCGCTGATATGGCGGAAGCTATCCGGCCACATATTGGCGATTTGATCGTCCAGAGTCTGGTGCCGGCCGGCCTGCCTCTGCCGGTGATGACGCTGGATGCATCGCTTGAAAGCCTGCTCGTCAAGGCGCTGCAGGCCGGTGAGGGCGCCAGTTACCCTATCGACCCGCTGCTGGCGCAGAGAATGATCTGGGCGGTGTATACTGCCATGCGCTCCTTGCCTTCGGAAATCCGTAATGTCGCGCTGATTAGCTCGCCGATAGTGCGGAAACCGCTCAGCGCTTTGCTGAAGCAGCGGTTCCCGGACCTATCCATCTTGTCTGACGCGGAATTGCCCGAAGGCAAATCGATCGAACTACTCGCCAGCATCGGCGCTCCGTCATCCAGCCAGACGATGGCTGCCACAGATGCAAATCAAATTTAATGACCAGTCGGGAACATGATATGTTGAAAACAGAAAGCCGCGCCGTGCAAGCTTATGGGGCGACGCAAATTGACGAGAATAGATTGATTGAGGAAAATCAGTCTTTGGTCACGAAAATTGCCTGGCAGGTAAAATCATTCGCTCCCGATCAGATGGAGATTGAGGACCTGATTCAGGTCGGTCTCGTTGCAATGGTAGAGGCCGCAAAAAAATATGTAGATCAAGGACATAGCTTCAGCACCTATCTCTATGTGCGTGTCCGCGGCGCCATGATTGACGACCTCAGATCGACCTGTAATTTGCGCAGAACATCCGTCGACTGGCATAAAAAAGTCCGGCGGTCCCGGGCGAAGCTTTTGCAGGAACTTGGCCATGAACCGACTGATTCAGAACTGGCGCTGGCGATGAATATGGAGCCGGGCGAATTTCGCAAGAATACGGACCGGGCGATCGCTGTCCACGTGGGCTCGCTCGATGAAATTTACTGCGATTCAAGCAGCTGGTTTACCGATGAGGAGGATGATCAGCATCAGAAACTGGAAAAGTCTCAAATGGCTGAATTACTGTCCTCGAAATTGAAGCAGCTAAACGAGCGCGAGCAGCTTGTGCTGAACTGCTACTTTGTCGAGGAGCTGCAGCTTGACGAGATCGGGGCGATCCTCGATGTTTCCGCCGTACGCATCTGCCAGATCAAAAAACGCGCATTGGAGAAGCTTCAGACCTCAATGACAGCAGCCTGAGTATCGCAAATGGTCTTGGCCGAGAGAGCAAGCCCTACACTGTAAGCCAGGATATGTCGGTTTCCCGACAGAGAATATCGAAAATGTCGGTTTTTCGACAGATGTGATGGATTCCCGACGACCCTGTCGGCAATCACCGCCAGATATCGCCGTCCTTAAAACTGGCACGCCGCTTGCTAGGTAGAAGGCGAACACGGAATTTCGGTTCCGGCGTTCAGCCGATAACGTGAGGGAATAACAATGATCCGCAAACAACTGAATTTTAGTCTGGTCACTAGATTTCGGGAGTTTGCTGATCTGCTAGTGGGTGATGATATGATTCACTCGCACCTTCAATGCTCGCCTTCTGCCATGCAAATATCCCCCGATATGAGCAAGGCAGAAGGTGAGGTTGAAGGCATTCTGGATGCCGTCGTGGTTTACCGCGATGGCCCATTTTCCTTCGTTCCGGCGTCCCATACTTAGTCACCCCGTATCGCATTCGGCGAAGCAGGCAGAAATTTTGGCCTGTCCTGCTTTGTTGAATGGGATGCGAGGTGAATTAGGTCCCGGCTATGCCGATGAAAAGACCAGTCTCCCTTTTTTGATATCCAACCCGCGTGACGCGCAGTGACGTCCATGTCATTATCTACGGCGGGACCGGCAGCGTCCGCGAACGGTTCTATGTCTGATAAGCCCCGATGTGTCGCCGACGGTGCGTGCCTGGCGCGAACTCAAACTGATCATAGTTCTTAAATCATACCTAGATCTGCCGTAAAATATCCAGAGGACGTTTATCATGTTCGGAGAATTTGCAGATGATCTTTTGTCGGGTTGGAAGTTGATGTCGCAAATTCCTTTACCGGCTTTTCGTCGACCTCTCGAGACTCCACGCGCTATAATTTCAATTGTGGGCCAGCACTTTTCTTCTTCCGACAATCATGAAAACTGATCTGGAAAGCAATCGAATATGACGTACCCCTGCCGCAATCACCGAACCACGGGTTCCAGAGACTTTGCGAAGACAAGCAATGATTCAGCGGCGGACCCTTATGGTCAGGTTGCAGGGCTTCTGGAAGAACTCGGTGAAACGCTTGGTCTGATCATCAAAAGCGCCCGATGCGGCGAAGATATGCAAGTTTTTCAATATCAGGCGAGCGCACGCAATATTCTCAGCGGTCTGGACAAGGAATTGAACTTCGAGCTTGCCGGAGACCTCTCGCAGACCTTGCGCGTCATGTATAACGAGGCGGCAAAGCGCATTCAGCTGGAAGGAATGGAAGCATATGTCGAACGTATCGAGTCAGCGCGGGAGATGATCCTGGAAATCGAGAAAGCCTGGACCAAAATCGTCGCGTTTAATTGATAGACAATCTGTCCGGTTAAACTGCAATCCGGCAATCAACAGGCTCTTCCGTCCGCTGGTGGATATTATGCTTGCGCATCTTGTCGATAAGCGTGGTTCTTTTAATGTTGATCGAGCGTGCCGCTCGAGAAACCACGCCGTGCGATCCGTCCAGTGCTGCCATGATAATCCGGCGTTCTTCGTGCTGAAGGTGGACATTCAGGTCACTGACAATTTTGCCCCGGGGTTCAAAGATCGGCGAAGGCGCTGCGCCATGATAGGGAGTAGGTTGCTCTTGCTCGCGAATCTCGGACTGATCGGATGCCATGGCGGCAACATCAGGAATCGCCGGTGCGATATCTGATTGGATCAGTTTGGCCACGTCTGCGGCGACAACTTGCTCTCCGGAAAAGAAAACACACGCCCGTTCAACGACATTGCGCAATTCGCGCACGTTGCCCGGCCAGTCATAAATTTGCATCGCGGCAAATGCTTCTGCGGTGAAAATTGGGAGGGGGCGGCCTTCTTCCTGGTTTTTCAGGAAATGGGCAACCAGAGCCGGGATATCTTCCGAGCGTTCGTTGAGTGCCGGTACTTCGATCGGAACAACGCAAAGACGATAGTAGAGATCTTCGCGGAAGGCTTTGCTTTTGATGCAATCGGCGAGATTTTTATGCGTCGCTGTGATCACTCTGATGTCGACGGCTATGTCGCGATTGCCGCCCACCCGGTTGACGATCCGGGTTTCCAATACGCGCAGCAGTTTGACCTGCATGTCGATCGGCATGTCACCGATCTCGTCAAGGAATATCGTTCCGCTGCTGGCTTGTTCAAACAGGCCGACATGGCGGCTTACTGCGCCGGTGAAGCTGCCTTTTTCGTGACCGAAAAGCTCGGACTCGATCAGCTGTTCAGGTAGAGCACCGCAATTGACGGCAATATTGGGGGCATTTTTGCGGTCTGAGATAGCGTGAATGGCTTCGGCAACGACTTCCTTGCCGCTACCGGAAGGTCCGGTGATCATGATCGAACTATTGCAGCGGCCTGCAAAGTTGACGATTGAACGCAACTGTTGCATTTTCGGACTGTCGCCGATCAGCTTCGCAGCAAGCAATGTCTCTATTTTTGAATCGGTCATTAAACTACCCAGATAACAATACACACACATCCCCGAATCGCCGGAGAAGGGTGGTTCGAAGATCCCGCAATCGTCGAACCGTCACCTGGTAAGGTCCCAAATGGACAGGGAACGTTAAATATAAGTTAATGGGGCATTGCTGGATTAACGACATTCGTGCCGATTGGCGCCGATATCGACCGCTTATCCAGGCCTGACGTTATCGCTAGGGGCTCCCGTCAAACCAAAAGTCCAGCCTGGTATATGCGGTTCGAGAGTATTTGCTGCGGATATGGTCTACCCGATTCTCAGAATGGCGCGTTGGACAACAGCTTTTCTATCTTGGCCTGGCATTCCTCCGAAACCGCAACGAAGACCATACGATGATCGGCCGGATTGGAAGACTTTTGAAGCAAGCCCTGTTCGGCCATGACGTTGATATACCGCATTGCCGTCGTCATCGGGATGCCGGAGCTATGCGCGATTGCCGAAACCGTCACCTGCTGGTCTTTGAGGCCGCAGAGATATATGTCGAGACACATATTCCAGCAAGAGTCGGTAAATAGCCCGTTCCCGGTATCCAGCGTGCCGGACTTTAATCGACCCCATTCCAGAAACTTCTCAGCCCGATCGATCAAATCAGCACTGTCCAGATCTTTGCCACTGGTGAATTGATTTTTGCCGGGCTGATTGCCGGAGTTTGAAATCCGTTTATCGAGAATTTCAAATTTCTCGTTTGCCTGCTTTATCGTCAAGCGAAGCTCATCTAATTCGGCTTTAACACTATTCATTGCTATTACGCTGCAATTTTAGAGTCCTCCAGTATTGACTACCTTAAGAAAGAACAGGCGTACTCGTCTCTTCCCTTGCTCGCCAATACACGTGTATATTCGTAAAATTAGCTAATTCACCGAGGGATGTAGTATAGCCTTGTAGCTTATCCACTCTGCAGCCAAATTGTCAACGAGGACGCTTTGGTGGGCCGCGTTATTTTACATCTCCTACAGCCCTGGAATTTGGCCAAATTTTCCCGGCATGGATTGGCATTGGCACCGCTGGCTAAAGATGCCGGGCGATTGCCGACAAGCGGTAGCCGATCCAGGTCTTGGGAAAGCCCGAAAAATAGGTTGAGCTTTCCCGGAAATCTGCCTGCGAGGGCCCACTTGTTGCACCCATGGTTTCTCCTGCGTGCCCCGTCATTCGCCATTCCCAAAAATATTCCAGGATATGCCTTAGTTTTTCGCGGGATTAACCGTCTGTCAACTTATGGTCTCGAAATCGAATGGAAAATCGCGCAATGAAAAGCGCTCGCAGTTCGAGGCTGAGGCTGCGCGTCAATTTGCCTTAGAGCGATATGATATTCTAGACACGGCGGCGGAGGATAGTTTCGACCATATTACGATGGCGATGAAACTGACTCTCGACGTCCCCTTCGCCGGGATTTCGTTCATGGATGGAGACCGGCTGTGGTTTAAATCCAAATCCGGCCTGGCGACAACAGATGTCCCGCGAGATATTTCTTTTTGCGATTTTGCCATCGCTCAACGAGGGCCGACGATTGTCGAGGACACCCTGCAGGATGAACGTTTCAGCGAGAACCCCGCTGTTATCAACAGTCCCTTTCTCCGTAGCTATATCGGCGTCCCGCTAATCACGCCGGACGGATATAATATTGGAACGCTATGTGCTGCCGATATTATCCCCAAACAATATAGCGGCGAAAAGATCGACCGGATGAAACAGCTGGCAGAGCTGGTTATCCACGAACTGGAATTACGACAGCAGGCGAAAAAGGATCGGCTGACGGGCGCTCTGACACGGAGCGGGTTTTCGGTAGAAGTGCAAAAGGCAATTTCCCTGTACGAAAGGCAGGGGATAAAGAGCACGCTCGTGATCTTTGACGTGGACCTGTATAAAATGGTCAGCAAGCGTTTCGGACGTCCCTCCGGCAATGCATTATTACGATCAATCATCCAGCCTCTGGTCCGGCGGCTGCGGCGGTCGGATTATATCGGCCGTCTGGGTGGGACGCAATTTGCCGTGCTCCTGACATGCACAGTCGAAGAGAAAGCCCGGCAAGCGACGAAAATAATCCAGAGGGAAATGGAGCAGACCAATACCGAAATCTATTTCGATGTCGGTTTCTGCGAAATAACACCTGCTATGGGCGTTTGTGATGACTGGCTCGATCAGGCGAAAATCAACCTTCTCGCCGACAAGCAGGTGGTCGACAGCGGCATTTGCGAAGAACCGGACAAGCAATATAAAATGGCCGGTGGCGCCAGCTGATATTCAGTGAACCGGGCAGGGCGGAGGGGCGCTCTTCCATCTGCAAAGCTTAGGCGAGATCAGGCGATCGACCGGCGATATGGCATTGATCCCCGTATGATAGTTTGGTTGCCAATTCAGGCAATGCATGCCAATTTGCATCAAAGGCGAATAGGCAAGCAAAGGAACTGAACATGGCGACCGCGATCCAAACCAATGAATCCGCAATGGGCGTTGGCCCCGGATTTTCGATCCCCGATCCGCATGATATTCCCAGTCTCAAAGGCAAGGTCTCCGATGCGGAATGGCAACTGCGCTGCGATCTGGCGGCGACCTATCGGCTCTGTGCCATGCACGCCTGGACCGATCTGGTGTTCACCCATATTTCCACGCGGCTTCCCGATGAGGACGGGGAGGAGCGGTTCCTGATCAATCCTTATGGCGTGCTGTTTGACGAAATGACCGCGTCGGCATTGGTCAAGATCGATCTCGAGGGCAATATCAAGCAGGACACGCCCTATTTCATCAATCCCGCCGGCTTCACCATTCATAGCGCGGTCCACAGCGCCCGCGAGGATGCGGGATGCGTGATCCATGTTCACACGCCGTATGGCATCGCCGTATCGGTGCAGAAGGCCGGCCTCCGCCGCTACACACAATTTGCGATGCAGGTCCATGATGACCTTGCCTATCATGATTATGAAGGCATCGCGCTCGATCTCGACGAGCGGGACCGATTGATCAATGACCTTGGCGAGAACAACCTGCTGATCCTGCGCAACCACGGTACCTTAACCGTCGGCGAGAATTGTGCGATCGCCTTTCTGCGCATGTATATCCTCGAAAATGCCTGCAAAACGCAGATATTGGCGCAGTCGGTCGGCGGGGCAGAGCATCTGCACGAGGATAGCGAAGACATGGGGCATCGCGTGTTTCAGCAAGCGTCTCCCGCATTCCAGAGAGGGTTGGGCGACAATCTGATCTGGCCGGGCCTGATGCGCAAGCTGAAGCGCACCAATCCGGGGCATGATCACTAGGTCCTGACTTTATAGATCAAAGGGAAGGCGGGAGAGTATCTCGACCTTTTTGTCCGCGAACACGGCGGACCCCAGTTCCTGTTTCTTCTCCTTCAGGAAGACATCGCGCCTGCGCATCATTTCGATGATCGGGTCATGAAAATGGTGGACGGCTGCGGTGAGCCAGTCGTTGACCAGCGGATCGCCCGGCGCTCCGCTCATGTCGAAATGACGCAGTCGCGAAGCAATAGCTTCTGCCGGCATCATATATTCATAGGTGACCCAGTAATTGGTGGTGAACCAGCTGAGCGGCATGCCGTCGAGCCCGAAACTTAACGCTCCGAAATGGACGACGCCTTGCGTATTCTTGCCATTGGGCAGCTTGGCGGGTGGTTGATAATAAGGTTCGACATCATCGAAGATGTCGAGTGGCAAGAACATGTGAAAATGGCCATGTTCGCCGTCTTCGCGTTCTTCCGGCTTGTGCGCATGGTAGAACCAGCGCGATTTGTTGCCGGGCGCGATGCAATCCCCCTTGGGGTAATGCTGATATTGAACGAAAGGGGCGTCTGCCGGTACCACTCTGGGTACTAGCGAGACGCCCTCTTTAGCTATCTGGCCGGTAAGCTCAAATAGCCTTTCTAATGCATTTTCCAATGCGAAATAAGCTTTGCTTACTCGGTAACAGCTTCTTCAGCTGCACAAGTGGCGTCTTCAGCTGCACAAGCGGCATCGCCAGCAGCTTCTTCAGCAGCACATGTTGCTTCTTCAGCAGCACATGTTGCTTCTTCAGCGGCACATGTTGCGTCTTCAGCAGCACATTCAGCTACAGCAACTGCATCGTCAGCCTGTTCTGCACATGCAGAAAGAGCAGGAACAGCGAGTGCGAGGCCGCCGGCTACAGCGAGCATTTTGCGGAAGTTGGTTTCGGTAGTCATTTAAAATATCCCCTTTGGATGAACTAGACTTCCACCTTTATCTGGAAAGATACAGGCATGGCAAGTCTATTTCGTAAATATTGCATTAATCTGCTATATTTTGAGGCATTTATCCGGTTTCGGGGCGCGAAAGGCGGGAAAATCGTTGTTTCCAGAGGATATTTTAGCCCTCTCAGCGTTCGGAACCACGAATCTTTCCCCACTGTCTGGCGACGGTATAACCCAGATAACCGGTGCCGAAGAGCGCATAGAGCGGCTCCGGTATGCCGGAGAGATAGGCGTTCATGCCAGCGGAAATGTCGCGCGCCGCCTCCGGACGAAATGCAGCGATCAGTCCCATCGGGATAGACCAGAGCAACAGCAAATACATGACGTAGAGGAAGCTTGGACGTGCCCGGCTGGTCCAGGGATCGGCCGATTGCGCCTCTGCCAGTATCGCTGACATTTGCACCCGGACTTCTTCCAGTTCCTGGCTGCCTTCCAGTTTTAGCAGTTCAAGCTTGGCCCGGTCACGCGCTTCCTTGTCGGGAATGATCTTGTCGATAATCTTGGTTACGGGGCCGATAAGTGTCGAGAGAATGGACATTTTTCAGGTTTCCTTTCGGTGTGTCGGATTTCAAACTTTGTCAAAGTTGGGGCCAAGAACGGTTTTTTGCCGCAGAAGGGAAGTTAAGAAAGAGTCTGAAGAGTTCGACCGTTCTTGACAAAGTTTACACTGTTATAGGTATGATGTTTCTGGCGGAATTCAGCCGATCCGGTTGGCCAGCCAGCCGTACAGGAAGGCCTCGTTGGCCGGACGGTTTTCCGCGAGTTTGATATAGCGGGCGCCCTGCAGGGCCTCGATCGCCTTAAGCAGCACGGTCTCCCCCCGGCGTCCCCGTTTGCGGAGAAATGCGTCCAGCGCAGTCACCGTCTTCGCGCCAATCACGCGATCAACCGCAATATCGGTAAAGTCGCCCCCGTTGCGGTTCAGCGCATTCAGCGCGCGTTGCAGAAAACCGCTCGCCGTTCCGGTTCCCATGTTAATCCCGGTGTCGAAAAGTTCGGCCGCTATATCCGGTGCATATCTCGCGATCTGGTCAAAGCCGGGGCGATGCCAATATTTGCGTTTGTAGATCACCGCCGCTTGTGCGCGGGGGAAATGGCGCATGTCGCCGGCATAGCCGTGAGCCCGCGCGACAGCCTCGGTTACGCCCCATCGTGTGGGGCCGCCACGGTCGGCGGGATGATCGGAAAAATCGCCTTCAAGCATGATGACCTTGTCGATCAGCCTGTCGATATCGTGAATATTGGACATGGGGGAATCTCCTTTCGGGTTGGAAAGGGTGATATAACCTATTTGGTTAGTTGTAGGAAAGAGGGCGTTTGCCGATATTTCTTGCGCGAGCCTATGGACTGAAAAGCCTGCTATTGGCAGATTTACGTAGGTTTACGGAGTTAATCGGCTTCTGCCAAAGCCTATAAAAGGGCAATTGTTGAGATAATTGCAAAGGACCACAGAGATGTCATTACATATTGGCGATACCGCTCCGGAATTTACCACAGACAGCACTGTCGGAACGATCAATTTCCATGAATGGGCAGGGGACAGCTGGGTTTTCTTCTTCAGTCACCCTGCCGACTTTACCCCGGTGTGCACCACCGAAATGGGCCGGACTGCGCAACTGGCAGACAAGTTTGCCGCGCGGAATACAAAGCCGCTCGGGCTATCCACGGATACGGCTGCCGAACATCTGAAATGGATCGCCGATGTCAACGAGACCCAGCATACCAATCTGGAATTCCCGATCGTTGCCGACCCTGATCACAAGATCGCGAGACTCTATGACATGATCCATCCGGAAGAGAGTGATACGGCGGCGGTGCGTTCCGTATTCATCATCGATCCCGAGAAGAAAATCCGGCTGACGATGACCTATCCGATGAGCGTCGGGCGCAATTTTGACGAGATATTGCGGGTGATCGACGCATTACAACTCTCGGATGCGAAACGCATAGCGACGCCGGCAGACTGGCGTCCCGGCAGCAAGGTCATTATTCCTCCGTCGATCTCCGATGATGAAGCGAAAACGCTCTTCCCGCAGGGCTGGGATGAACTGCGCCCCTATCTGCGCCTGACCGATATCAGCTGAGGAAAATGAAGATGGAAGATTCCGGTACAGCCGAGATTCGGGAAGCGGTCGGCATATTCGACAGAGAGCAGCAATTGCAGGCGGCGATTGACGATCTGCTGAGCCACGGATTCAACCGTGCGGAGATTAGCGTGCTCGCACCGGTGTCGGTCGTCGAGGAAAAGCTCGGGCATCGCTTCAAATCGGTTGCAGAAATCGAGGATGACCCGGAGGCGATGTCGAAAGCCTATATCCCGGTCGAAACGATCGGCGATGCAGAGGGGGCCGTCATCGGCAGCCTGCTTTATGTCGGCGCCTTTGCCGGGATTGTGCTCGTGGCGTCGGGCGGCGCTCTGGCGGCGGCACTGGCGGCGCTCGCCCTGGGCGGATCAGGTACAGCGGTGGGCGTCGCTCTGGCGCGTTTCATCCAGCAGCATCATGCCGATTATATCGCTGATCAGCTGGAAAAAGGCGGCCTGTTGCTCTGGGTGCGGACGTGGGATCAGAAGGATGAGGCCAAAGCTGTGGAACTGCTGTCCGCCCATTCTGCTCACGACGTTCACATTCACGCGCTTCCTGCGTAAATCATCTCTGCGACTACGCAATATTGCGTATCGCGCGGACTATCTTACTCGTCCAGACATGATGCATGACCTGGAAAACAATCCGCCTTGAACTGGCAAGAACCGCTGACCATCCCAATGGCTCGTCAGCCCATGCATATGTCTTTCGTGTTCCGTTGACCGATGAAGGCTTCATTGAACCGGAGGCGCTCAAACAGGCGGAGAAACGGCCTGTCGTGCGTCGGTTCTGGCCGGGGGAAGCCGATCAGAGCGGCGTTGTAATCGCTTCGCCAAAGGGATGGGTCTTCTCCTACAAAGTCGGCGATGACGATGATGAGAGCATTTTCCGGCTGAAGGATCATCCGCTGAAAGTCGGCGAATATCTGACGATCACGGAAACCGATGGCAGCGAGTTGCCGTTTCGCGTCATCAGCTGTCACGAATAGACGGAAAAATCCGATCGTAGGGAGGAATAATATGCTGACAAATTTGAAATTGACCGGATTTATGTCAGCCGCCGCGCTGGCCCTGACTCTTGCAAGCAGTCCTGCCGCAGCAGAATGTGTGATCGGCTCTGCGCCGCTGTTTGACCCGTTCGCGCCTTATAAGGAGCCGGGGGCTATCATTCACAAGGAAAGCGGCTTCATATTCCCGGCATACATCGCCGGCTTCCGCCGCCAATGTGAAATGACAACAGATTTCTCCGGCAATAATTTCGAAATTGGTTATCTGCGCGATTTTGAAGGTCATGAAATCGAGATTAAAATCGCGATCATCCATCTCGAAGAGTTGAACGCTGAAGATCATTACAAGATTGTAAAACCCGATCTGCTTGCCCAATATTCAAGCGCGGCTGTCGTTTCGGAGGGTGAATATTTCCTCTCGGGACGCCCCGAAGTTGACGGTTATCAAGGCATTTTTGACGGAGACAAGGATTCCGTGCCTTGGCATTTCAGCGTCACTGCGCTGGACTATGGCTATTGGGACGCGCGCTTGACGGCCTCCTATCCACAGGAAATCGATAGCGCTGCGCAAGAGGCGATCATGGAATTGATCACCGCGTTCCAGTGGCAGACTCCGGACGCCGCAGAGACTGAGGAATTAGCGCCATGACACGCATTGCGGTAATCGATGGTCATCCTGATCCAAGCCCCGGTCGCTTCGGTCACGCCATCGTGTCCGCTTATGCAGACGCTGCTAGCGCTGCCGGTCATGATGTGCGGGTGATCCGGCTTGCCGGCCAGAATATCCCGATCCTCGAAAGCCGCAAGCAATGGCTTGAAGAAGACGTGCCTGAAGCCGTCAGGCCGGGGCAGGATGCGATCAAATGGGCTGAGCATATTGTCTTCTATTATCCGCTGTGGATGGGCGATATGCCGGCGATGCTCAAGGCGTTTATCGAGCAGGCCTTCCGTCCCAATTTCGCGCTCGACTATGGCGAGGAGGGCAGCAAGCAATTACCAAAGAAGCTGCTGCGCGGTCGCTCGGCGCGCCTGATTGTCAGCATGGGCATGCCGGCGCTTTTCTACCGCGCCTATTTCGCCTCGCACAGCGTCCGCAGTTTCGAGCGCAATATTTTGAAGCTGACTGGAATCGCTCCGGTCACCACATCCCTGATCGGAAATGTGGACAGCAGCGACAGGCATCGCACCCGCTGGCTGAAGAGGATCGCGGCCCACGGTACGGCCGGGAACTGATCAAACGCCTTCTATCCGTATAAACCCTTATACAGGCCCCGATTGGGTCCCGCTACGCTCCGTCCAACAACATTTCTTCAACGCGATTGATTTGGAAACAGGAGACAGTTTATGAAATCCGTGCTGCTATATATTGCCGATGATGCAGGCCTCGAGGCCCGGCTTCAGGCGGCGCTTGATCTGACCCGTTCGCTCGGTGGCCACCTCCATTGCCTGCGCGCAAATCCTTACAATTCGCAGATCGCTTTTGACGGCGTAACCGGCATGTCGGTGATGTATGATGTCACCGAAATGGCGCGCGAGCAGGACAGGAAGCTGCGCGCCGAGATCGAAAAGCGGCTGGCTGGCGAAGATGTGTCCTGGGATTATCGCGAAGAAAATATCGATCCCGCGCGCGGACTGTCGAAAAACTCTGCACTGGTTGATATCATTGTCCTGAGCTCCGCTGGTGGCGACAAGGAAAATGCGCTGCCGCTTGGTATATTGGGCGACGTATTGTTCAACGCGACCGCGCCGGTCGTGGTCCAGCCCGACAATGTGAAGAAATTTGATGCCTGCGGCCCTGCGCTGGTTGCCTGGAACGGCAGTTTCGAAGCTGGTAACGCGCTGCGCGCTGCGGTGCCTTTGCTGAAAATGGCCAGCGACGTCCATATCCTGACAGTCGAGGAAGACAAGGATCATGATCTGCCGCAGCTCGCCGCGTCGGAATATCTCGCCTATCATGGCATCAAATCCGAAATTCACGCGCCGTCGGCGGGCAAGGACCCTGTCGATGTCACGCTTGTATCGGAAGCGAAAAATGTGAAAGCGGAATATATCGTGATGGGTGCTTATGGGCATAGCCGGGCGAGAGAGTTTCTGTTCGGTGGCGTGACGCGCAATTTGCTCAAAGACTGTGAAATTCCACTTGTCGTCTCGCACTGAATGAGAATGCGCCCCGCCAGAGACAGATCAAATTTCCTTATGGCAATCTACGCATTTTGTGTAGGGTCTGTCCGTTCGCACGCTGCGAACGGACAGTTGAGGGATAGACATAACAGGTGCGCAAAGCGATCGTTCATGGCGCGAACCGGGCATTCGATCCGGATTCTGCCCTATCCGCTCTCCCGAATTGTGTCATGATAGTCGATCGCAACCTGCAGGCAGTCAATTGCAGCGCGGTCGGGTTGAAGATATTCGGAGTCGCCAGTCTGGCAGACCTGCCTGACGGCGCGCCTGCGGCTTGCGTGGCACCCGACCATCGCCCGCTGTTCGAGAAAACAATGGATCGCGCATTTGAAGACAGCGTCATTGATCCGTTCGACGTGCATCTGCATCTTCCTGACGGGCGGCTGATTTTTGCCGAATGCAATATCGCTGCCCTGGCCAGTCCGAAGGGCGAGATTGATGCTGTCATGGTGTCTTTTCAGGACGTGACGGCGCTGAGGAGCACCGAAAGCAAACTGGATCAGGCCAATTCGATATTGAAGTCGATCCTGACGACCATACCGGACGCCATGGTAGTGATCGATGAAGACGGGCTGGTCAGTTCGTTCAGCGCCACGGCTGAAAAAATGTTCGGCTATGAGCAAGAAGAGATCATCGGGCAGAATGTCAAAATCCTGATGCCGGAGCCCTACAGGGCGGCGCATGACGGTTATATCGAGCGCTATATACGGACCGATGAAAAGCGGATTATCGGCATCGGCCGGACCGTTGTCGGGTGCAGAAAAGACGGCACCACCTTCCCGCTGCAGCTGGAAGTTGGTGAAGCGAAGATCGGTGAGGAACGCTATTTTACCGGCTTCATCATCGATCTGACCGAGAAAAAGCAGACGGAAGCCGAGCTGCAGGCGCTGCAAGCGGATTTGGCCCATGCCTCGCGGCTGAGCGCAGTAGGAACCCTGGCTTCTTCGCTCGCCCATGAAATCAACCAGCCATTGACCGCGATCGCCAATTATCTGTCGGCGGCGCGGGATATGATGGATGGCGATTTGGGCGAGAACCGCGAGTTTTTCCGGGAAGCCCTACAGGAAAGCGTGTCCGAGAGCTTGCGGGCAGGGACCATTGTCCGGCGGCTGCGGGAATTTGTCTCGCGGGGCGAGATCAACCGGCGGGTTTTGTCGATTGCTCAGGTAGTGGAAGATGCCACCGTGCTGGGGATGATCGGCGCGCAGGAACGGGGCGTCGAATTTTCGATCGATATCGCGCCTGATACCGATCATGTGTTTGCCGACCGCGTGCAGATCCAGCAGGTGATGGTCAATCTGATGCGTAACGGGATCGAGGCAATGGCCGACAGCGCCGTGAAAAATCTGCATATCGGCGTGACATCGATAGATGATGCGCGGGTGGAAATTGCCGTATCGGACAGCGGCACAGGCATTGACCAGGAACTGGGAGAGCGGATATTCGATCCCTTCGCCAGCACCAAGGGCGACGGCATGGGGCTGGGCTTGTCCATATGCCGGACGATCATAGAATCGCACGGCGGAACAATCCGTGTCGAACCCAATCCCGAAGGGGGCACGATATTCAGGATCACGCTGGAAAAAGCGGAGCAGGAGCAGAATGATGAGCAGTGAGCGGCTGGTCTATATTGTCGATGATGATGATTCCGTCCGGCGATCGGCGGCATTCATGTTGCGGCATGCCGGATTTAAAGTCGAACCGGTCGAGTCCGGCGTCGACTTTCTGAAGCTGGCGAAAGGCGCTAAGCGGGGCTGTGTCCTGCTCGATGTGCGGATGCCGGAAATGGACGGCCTGCAGGTGCAGCAGCAGATGATCAAGGACGGCATCGATATGCCGGTGGTGATCCTGACCGGCCATGGCGATATCGAAATCGCGGTGCAGGCAATGCGCGCCGGGGCGGTCAACTTCCTCGAAAAGCCCTATGAAAAAGAAGCCCTGATCGCGGCCATGGAAGAGGCATTCGTGCGGCTGGAAGACAGCAATTTGAAGGAAATGGCGGCTTCCGAAGCGAAGGTCCGGCTGGCCTGTCTTACCGGCAGGGAGCAGGATGTGCTGGATGGCCTTTTGGCCGGACTGCCCAACAAGACCATCGCTTATGATCTCGGCATTTCACCGCGCACGGTGGAGATATATCGCGCGAATATGATGGAAAAATTGCGGGTGCGCAGTCTGGCCGAGGCCTTGCGTATCGGCTTTGCGGCGGAAAGTGGCGAGAATCACAATATCCCGGCGAAATAGCTGATTTCAGCTTTTCGGGGCTTTCTTGCGTGACAGGCAGGCATGGCATGGCTTGGCGCAATCATTCTTGCCATCCTCCTGCTCGACCGGAATCGACACATTTCGCACCTCACCATCGGCAGAGCACAACTGGATCGTCATCACGTCCGATCTTGCCGACAAAGGCATGGCAGCCATCGGCAGTGCAATCACCGCGATCGCGAACCGGCTGATCCTGGATGTTCTGATCCGGCCTATCATGATGGCTCGTCTTCCTCGTCGATCAATACCCGCTGGGCGGCGCCGTCGAGATCGTCGAACTGGTCGTTGCGGATCGCCCAGAAAAAGAACACAAGACCGCTAAGTCCCATCAGCAGGGCTACCGGAATCAGGATGGCCAGGCCGCTCAATTGGCCGCTCCGTTGAGGCGCAGGGCGTTGCCGACGACGATCAGCGACGAGAGCGACATGGCGATCGCGGCAATCAGCGGCGTGACCATGCCGGTCAGCGCCAGCGGTACGGCGATGATATTATAGCCGATGGCGAGAGCGAAATTCTGGTGGACGATCTGCATGGTGCGGCGCGCGACCTTGATCGACAGCGCCACGGGCATTAGCGATTCACTGGTAAAGACGGCATCAGCGGCCTGTTGACCGACATCGCTGGCGGAACCCGGTGCAATCGAGACATGGGCCGCGGCAAGGGCAGGGCCGTCGTTGAGGCCATCGCCAACCATCAGCACCTTGTGCCCGCTGGTCGTCAGGCGGGTGATCGCTTCGACCTTGTCCTGCGGCGAGGCACCGGCTTGGGCAGGAATATCCAAAGCGTGCGAAACAAGCGATACGGAGCGGAAATTGTCACCGGATATGATCGAAGCGGGCAATCCCAGAGTCTGCAATTTTGCGATTGCTTCTGAAGCATCCGGCCGGACTTCGTCCTGCAGTTGCAGAACGACACTCTCGCCGTCCACGGTTAGCTGGCTGGACAAATGGTCTTCGGACTTCTCGGGCTTGCCGAGCATGACTTTCACACCATCCCAGTTTGCGGTCATGCCTTCGCCGGGCAATTCCTGAATGTCGTCCAGAACGGCGGGTTCGATATCGAGCGCCAGCAATCCGGAGCGGATACCCTTGCTGATCGGATGGCGGCTGGCTTGTGCGAGCGCCAGCGTGATCTGCTTTTGGCTGAGGCTCAGGTCATCGAGATTGACCGGCGTCGGACGGCCGAGGGTCAACGTGCCGGTCTTGTCAAACAGCGCATAGTCGACGTCTGCCAGACGCTCCAGTGCGCTACCGTCCTTGACCATCACGCCTTTGCGCAGCAGCGCTCCCGAGGCCACGACCTGCGCTGCTGGTACCGCAAGGCCGAGTGCGCAAGGGCAGGTGATGATCAGCACCGCGACCGCGATGAGCAAGGATTGATGCCAGCCGGCGCCCGCAAACATCCAATAGGCGAATGCGAGTAGCGCGAGGCTGTGGACCGCTGGCGCATAGAAGCGGGCAGCCCGGTCGGCGACGCGGACATAGAAGGAGCGATGCTGTCCCGCTTCGTCCATCAACCGCGCAATGTCAGAAACACTGGTATCTTCACCCGTGGCGGTGACCTGCACTATGACCGGAGATGACAGATTCAGCGTTCCGGCGAGCGCCATATCGCCCTTGCCCCGGGGCTGCGGTTCGCTTTCACCGGTCATCAGTGAACAGTCGAAACTGCTTGAGCCCGATATTATAACGCCGTCTGCTGCGAGGCTTTCACCGGCCGCAACCATCATCCGCATTTCGGGAAGCAGATCCTTGGCAGCGACCCAGTGGGTTTTGTCATCATCATCCAGCACCATCGCGCCCGGCGCGGTCTGTTTCAGCAGCGCGCCAATGCCTTCGCGCGCGCGGTCCCGCATCATGCCATCCAGCACCCGCCCGGCGAGCAGGAAGAACAACAGCATCACCGCGCCGTCAAAATAGGCATGGGCGCCGCCAGTGGCGGTTTCATAAAGGCTGAGGCCGGTTGCCAGCAATATGCCGATCGAGATAGGCACATCCATATTGGTCCGGCCGTAACGCAGCGCCATCGCTGCAGACGCAAAAAACGGACGCCCGGAATATGCGATCACCGGGACAGCGATTAGCGCCGAAAGCCAGTGGAACAGATCGCGGGTGACGCCGGTCGCGCCGGACCAGACGCTGACCGACAGCAGCATGATATTCATCATCCCGAAACCGGCTACCGCGAGCGCGCGGATCAGCTTGTCGGTGCTGCCCTTTTCTTCGGACAAGGGATTGTCGGCGAGTATCTGCGCTTCAAAACCGAGTGTCTCGATCTTGCGCCTGAGCTGATCGTCATCCAGTTCCGGCAGATGGGTTATTGCCACTTGCTTGGTCGAGAAATTGACCCGCGACGACATTATGCCGGGCACGTCGCTGAGCCCGTTCTCGATTTTCGAGATGCAACCGGCGCAGCGGATTGCCGGCACCGCAAAGCGGGATACAATCGACGGCGACTGACTGGCGCTGATAGGCGCGATGGCGTTCACCAGATGTCCCGAACCACGCGCATGTTCTTGTCATCCTGAGTGATGATGATCTTCAATTTCCAGCGGCCCTCTGGCAGGGGCTGGACGCTCTGATATTCGCCTGTGGCTGCCTGGGTGAAGCTGATCTCGATCGAATCGGATTGACCGATCGGATGTTCTGCAATGGCCTCCATGGTTGCGCCCTGCAAGGGAGCGCCATCAGCTGTCGTGATCGCGATGCTTGCCTTGCCAGCCTTGCGAAGCGCTGGTGACACCGTCCAGCCGTGCTCTTCCTGATTGCGGGCCTGTTCCAGCCAGTGATTATATTTCTGGCTCGCGACATAGCTGTTGTCGACGACCGTGCCGCTGAAGGTCGACAGGGCAAATTGCGCCATGACCAGATTGACGACGACGACCACCGCGAAAAAGGCGACGATGATCGCCGTGGCATGATAGCCGGTGAATTTCTTCACCGCGGGAGTTTTCTCGCTCATTCGCCTGTCTCCGGTCTTTCGAAAAATACTTCGTCGACATCCTTTGCCTCGGGATCATCGGCAGCGGTGACCGTCAGGGCGAATTCTTCACGGACCGGCCCCGTGCCGGGGGCTGCAACATAGAGCCGCAATCTTGCGATGCTGTCGGGCGCGACTTTGGTGACGAGCGTCTGTCCCGCGCCTTCCCGCGATCCGGCGTTGGACCACATCACAGCACCTTTGAGTTCGGTCATGCCAATGATCATGTCGCGGGGACGGGCCTCCATATTGCGCAGATTGATAGTGTAGCTGTTGCGGACATGGCCGTCGGCAAGCTGGACATAGACCGGGTTGCGATCATGATTGGCGCTGATGTCGATACGGGTGCGATTGCCCACCGCAAACAGCATTGCCAGCCCGATCGCACCCCAGATCGTCGAATAGAGGATGGTACGGGGACGAAACAGCGTTTTCAGGATCGGATTGTGCGGTTTGCCGGCCTTTTCCAGCTCGGCATCTTCCAGCGTGGCATAGTCGATCAGCCCGCGCGGACGTCCGACCTGATCCATCACGTTGTCGCAGGCGTCGATGCAAAGCGCGCAGGTGATGCAGCCGATTTGCGGTCCTTCGCGGATATCAATCCCGGTCGGGCACACCGCCACACATTGATTGCAGTCGATGCAGTCGCCGAAGCTGCCCGGCTGGGCTTCCGCTTTTTTCACGCTGCCACGCGGTTCGCCGCGCCAGTCCTTATAGGTGACGGTCAGCGATTTCTCATCCATCATCGCGGTCTGGATGCGCGGCCATGGGCACATATAGATGCACACCTGCTCGCGCATGAAACCACCGAAAATGAAGGTCGTCAGGGTCAGCACAGCGACCGTGGCATAAGCGACAAACGGGGCCTCGCCGGACCAGAAGTCGACAACCAGAGTGGGCGCATCGGCAAAATACATGATCCAGGCGCCGCCGGTCCAGAAGCCGATAAACAGCCAGATCGACCATTTCAGCAGGCGCTTGCCAATCTTCTTTGGTCCCCACGGTGCATCCTGCAGCCGGAACTGGGCGTTGCGGTCGCCGTCAATGGCGCGTTCGACATGCTGGAACAGGTCGGTCCAGACGGTTTGCGGGCAGGAATAGCCGCACCATGCCCGGCCGACAGCCGAGGTGACCAGGAACAGCCCGATCCCCGCCATGACCAGCATACCGGCGACATAATAAAATTCATGCGGCCAGATTTCGATGCCGAACATGTAAAAGCGCCGGTTGGCAAGATCGACCAATACGGCCTGGTTCGGCGCATAAGGCCCGCGATCCCAGCGGATCCACGGCGTCACATAATAGATGGCGAGGGTGATCGCCATGATCACCCATTTCAGCCGCCGGAAGGTGCCTTTGACCGCTTTGGGAAAAACATTCTTGCGCGATTCATAGAGCTTCAGCTCGGGATCGAGTATTTCCTTAGGATTGCTCATTGCTTGTGACCTGTTCGATCGTATCCTGCTGGATGCTTTCCAGCGCGGGCAGCGTCTCGCCACCGCCCAGTGAATGGACATAGGCGGCGAGCATGCGGATCGTTGCCGGATCAAGCCTCTGGCCCCAGCGCGGCATCACGCCATAGCGGGCATTGGTGATCGTGTCGGTCAGCGAAGCACGGTCGAGCCCGTAGAGGCTGATCGCATCGGTGAGATTGGGCGCGCCCTGAACGCGGTCGCCGGTGCCATCGGCGCCGTGGCAGACTGCGCAATTGGTTTCGAACAACGCCGCTCCGCGCGTCGCCGCCTTGCTCGGTTTCTCGCGACCGGACAACAGCCGGACATAAGAGACGAGATCCTGGATTTCATTCGACTGCAATATGCCGTCCCGGCCAAAAGCAGGCATTTGCGAGAAGCGGGTCTGGTCATGATCCGGATTACGGATACCGTGGATCAGAGTATATTCGATCGTTTCGAGATCGCCGCCCCAGAGCCAGTCATCATCGTTGAGATTGGGATAGCCCTTTGATCCCGCAGCACCGGAGCCGTGGCATTGCACGCAGTGGACCTTGAACGCCGACCGGCCGCCTTCAATCGCCTGTTGCATCAGTTCGGGACTACCATTCAGCTTGCGGATATCGGTGGAAACCAGAGCCTGCCTGACCGGTTCGAGCTGTTTTTGCCGCTCCGCTACCTGCATTTCATAATCGCCGCGGCTGCTCCAGCCGAGCAGGCCTTCGCTGGCCGAGTTGAGCATCGGTATCGCAGGATAAAGAATGACATAGCCGATTGCCCAGACGATCGTGGCGTAGAGCGTCAGCAGCCACCAGCGTGGCATCGGCGTGTCGAGTTCCTCGATGCCGTCCCATTCATGGCCTACGGTTTCGGTTCCGGTCGGTTGATCGACGCGTCTTTTATCCGACATCATTCTTGTCCTCGTCAAAAATCATATGGGCGGCTTCTTCGTGATTGCGTCCGGCGCCGGGACGAAAGGTCCATCCGACCAGGGTCAGAAAAACCAGTGTCATGAACAAAAGCCCCCAGCTATCGGCGAAATGGCGCAGCGCTTCATAGTTCATCGGGGCAACTCCTGCGCTTCACCCGCCTCGAAATCGACCAATGTGCCGATCATCTGCAAATAGGCGACCAGAGCATCCATTTCGGTGAGCTTGTCTGGATTGCCGTCAAAGTCGCGGACCTGTACCTTGGGATAGCGTTTCTCGAGTTCGGTCGAACTGGCCATTGGGTCGGCCTGAGTTTGCAGGTCTTCGTCCGCTTTCTCGATTGCTTCCTCGGTATAAGGGACGCCAACCCGCTTCATGGCGCGCAAATGGTCGGTCATGTCGCCGGTTTTCAGCTTCTTTTCGGCCAGAAAAGCATAAGGCGGCATGATCGATTCCGGTACAACGGCGCGCGGGTCGGTCAGATGCTGGACATGCCATTCATCCGAATAGCGACCGCCCACCCGGGCGAGATCCGGCCCGGTGCGTTTGGAGCCCCATTGGAACGGATGGTCATACATCGATTCTGCCGCCAGCGAATAATGGCCGTAGCGCTCCACTTCGTCGCGGAACGGCCGGATCATCTGGCTGTGGCAGGAATAGCATCCTTCGCGGACATAGATATTGCGTCCGGCCAGTTCCAGCGGGGTGTAAGGTCGTACCCCGTCGACTTCCTCGACCGTATTATCGATCCAGAAAAGCGGGGCGATTTCCACGATCCCGCCGATCGCTACGGTGACCAGAGAGAGTACCGCCAGCAAGGTAATGCTGCGCTCGATTTTCTTATGTTTTTGCGTGAGTGTGGTCATGTTCCTGTCTCCCTCACTCTGCTGGGGCCGCGACGAGCGGCTTGTCAGCGGATTGGTCATAAGGCGTTTCGGTCATCGACTTTTCATCGCGGACCTTGCCGGCAATGGTCATCCAGACATTGTAGACCATGACCGCAGCACCTGCGAGATAGAGTACGCCGCCCGCTGCGCGGATCAGATACATCGGGAACATGGCCGAGACGACTTCGCTGAACGCATAGACGAGATAGCCATCGTCACCATATTCGCGCCACATCAGGCCCTGCATGATACCGGCGACCCACATCGAAGCGACGTAGAGTACGATACCGATAGTCGCGAGCCAGAAGTGCCAGTTCACCATCCGCAGGCTGTACAGTCTTGGCTTGCCCCAGAGGCGCGGCACCATGAAGTAAAGCGCGGCAAAGGTGATCATGCCGTTCCAGCCGAGCGCACCGCTGTGCACATGGCCGATGGTCCAGTCGGTATAATGCGACAGACTGTTGACCGACTTGATCGACATCATCGGACCTTCAAAGGTGCTCATGCCGTAAAAGGCGAGAGCGAGCACCATCATCCGGATGATCGGATCGGTGCGGATCTTGTCCCAGGCGCCGTTCAGCGTCATCAGGCCGTTGATCATGCCGCCCCAGCTTGGCATCCACAGGACGATCGAGAAGACCATGCCCAGCGTCTGCGCCCAGTCGGGCAGCGCGGTATAATGAAGGTGATGGGGACCGGCCCAGATATAGAGGAAGATCAGCGACCAGAAGTGGATGATCGACAGGCGATAGCTGTAGACCGGCCGTTCTGCCTGTTTCGGCACGAAATAATACATCATGCCGAGGAAGCCCGCGGTCAGGAAAAAGCCGACTGCATTATGGCCATACCACCATTGCGTCAGCGCATCCTGTACACCGGCAAAGGCGCTGTAGCTTTTCCCGCCGAGCAGGCTGACCGGCATGGCCAGGTTATTGACCAGATGCAGCATCGCTATGGTTAGAATGAACGCCAGGAAAAACCAGTTGGCGACGTAAATATGCGGCTCGGAGCGTTTGACGATCGTGCCGATAAATACGGCTGCATAGCTGACCCAGACGATGGTGAGCCAGATATCGACATACCATTCCGGCTCGGCATATTCCCGCGACTGGGTAACCCCCATCAGATAGCCGGTGGCGGCCAGCACGATGAACAGCTGGTAACCCCAGAAAACAAAACGGGCGAGGCGGGGGAAGGCCAACCTCGCCCTGCACGTGCGTTGAACGACGTAGAAACTCGTCGCGATCAGCGCATTGCCTCCGAAAGCGAAAATAACGGCAGATGTGTGAAGCGGGCGGAGGCGCCCGAAGGTGGTATATTCCAGACCCAGATTGAGCACCGGAAAGGCAAGCTGCAGAGCGATGAACAGCCCGACGGCAAAACCCGCCATGCCCCAGAATAATGTGGCGATAACCCCCCAGCGGATCGGATCGTCATCATATTTGCCGGGATCGGCGGGCGCTTTCAATATCCCGCGCCCGATGGCGGCATAATCGGCCTTGCTGACCGTAACCCAAAGCGCAATCAGGCAGGCGATCAATATGATCCCCATATGCACGGCAAAACCACCGTCCACAGCCAATACCATGGCAATGAATGCCAAAAACACGAGCGCTAGCCATCCGCCAGCCTTCACCAGTAAATTGTCCATAACGTCCTTCCACGTTGTGTAGGACGGTCGCTAGCAGTGTGAAGGTGAGGGCAGTATAGGTAGAGTTACGTAGTGCGATCAGGTGACGGAGGCAGGCCTTTAGTCGAGTGCGATTTTCGCCCAAACCGGCAGGTGGTCGGAAGCCTTGCGCGCCGCCGGACTGTCATGGACGCCAGCCTCGATATGCCGGATGCCGTCCGAATGCATGATCCGGTCGAGCGTCGCGATCGGGCTGCGCGAATGAAAGCTCCGACCGCAATCGACCATCTCGAAGGCCTTGCCAAAATCCTTCAGGCAACCGCCCGCCGCGCTCCATTCGTTGAGGTCGCCCATCAGCAGCACCGGCGCATCCTTCTGCTTTTCCTGCGCCAGCTTGATGATGGCCGCGGCCTGTCGCCGGCGCCACAGGCCGGACAGATCGAGATGCATGCCGAAAACCGCCAATTGCTGTCCGGCCAGCTCGAAATGCGCCATGATCGCGCCGCGTGGTTCGAGGCAGGGGATGTGCATGATATCATGGGCGATCACCGTTGCCGATTTGCGCACCAATATCGCATTGCCGTGCCAGCCCATGGAATCGGTCTGCACATCGAGCGGAATGGCGCGAAAGTCGCTGTGCATTTCCAGCAGGTTCGTCGGAATGGCTGCTGCCCGCGCGCCAAAGCGGCGATCAGCCTCTTGCAGCGCGATGATATCGGCATCGATTTCGTTCAGAACATCGATGATCCGGCCCGGGTTGCGCCTTCGATCCGTACCTATGCCCTTGTGAATATTGTAGCTTGCGACCTTCAACATTTCGGCTTGCTTGTCCGATCAGAAGGGATTGATGGTGAAGCCTTGCTGTTGCAGCAAAGCATGGGCGGTCATTGCGGAGAGCGACATTTTGACGCCCGGCAGCAGGTCGGCGTTGGTGATGCCGTGGGCCGCCGCGCTTTGCCCGCACAGGTAAAATTCCACACCATGTTGCTGCAATTGTGCGATGGCGGCAGCACTGGCATTTTCCCTGCCATCTTTGTGCGCCGCGAAAAATTCCTGACTGGTCAGGTCGACGGAAGCTCCGCCATGGACGACGACAGCGAGATGGATATTCTCCTGCGGAACGCCGGCAGCCACGTGCATGTTGATGAAACGGGCAGCGCTTTCGATCGTGCGGTTGATCTTGTCCGGATCAGCAGCAGTGGAAACGTCGAAACTGATCTTGAATATCGCGTCTTTCGCTACCGGCTCGCTTTGCTGAACCGGCGCGGTCGGACCGAAATCCGCGAACACCGGTCCGGGCTTGAAATTTTCCATCTGGGCCGATGCCGGCTGGGCGAGTGCCAATAGTGGCAGCAGGGCGAGGCGGGATATTTGCATTCTGGTTCCTATTCATTCCGGATGTGAGACAATCTGGACGTCGCGTCAGTAGCCAATCGCCTGACCATCTTTGCGCATTTCGGTGGCGCCGGTGTAGACGCCGGTTTCTGCGTCGCGGGTGATCGCCTGATAGCCGCCGAACATGATGCCGTCGTCAACGATTTTGACAACATGGCCCATGGCCTTGAGCCGATCAATGGTTTCGGCCGAAATGCCCGGCTCGACATGGAGTATACCCAGAAGATCGGCTCCGGTTCCCGCCAGATCGTCGGTCGGCTGGCGGCCGCCGTCATGGTTGAGGCGCGCGGCATCGCCAGCTTCCTGCAGATTCATGTCATAATCGACCAGATTGATCATCACCTGGACATGGCCCTGCGGCTGCATGCCGCCGCCCATCAGGCCGAAAGACATGAACGGTTTGCCGTCCTTCTTCATGAAGGCAGGGATGATCGTCTGGAACGGCCGCTTTCCGGGCGCATAGGCGTTGGGGTGTTTGGCATCGAGCGAATAGAGTTCGCCGCGATCCTGAAACATGAAGCCGAGACCGTCGGCGACCAGCCCGCTGCCCATGCCGCGATAGTTTGACTGGATCAGCGACACCATCATCCCGTCCTTGTCGGCAACGGTAAGATAGGTCGTGTCGCCTTCGCCTTCGAGCTTGGGCTCGCCAGGGCCGAAGCCGGGCGTGGCTTTCGCCGGATCGATCAGCGCGAAACGCTCCTTGCCATAGGCGTCCGAGAGTAGCCAATCCAGCGGGGCAGGGGAGACATCCGGATCGGCGTAAAAGCGCGCGACATCCTCAAAGGCGAGGCGTTTGGATTCGGTGATATAATGCAGCACCTCGGCGCTTCCCCGCGGCCATTGGGTCAGGTCGACATTCTTGAGGATATTGGCCATTTGCAGCGCCGCAAACCCTTGCGAGTTAGGCGGCAGCTCGCACAGCTCATAGCCTTTGCGATAGGTAACGCAGCCGGGTTCGACCCACAGGCTGCTGTGCGCGGCGAAATCCTCGTAACGCAGATTGCCGCCAATCCGTTTGAAATAGCTGTCGATGGTTTTCGCAATGTCACCTTTATAAAAGGCATCGCGGCCGCCGGTGGCTATTTTGCCGAGCGTATTGGCGAGATCCGGGTTTTTAAAAATCTCCCCCGCTTTCGGTGGGCCATTCTTGAAATAGGTGTTCCGCGCATTGTCGAAATCACCGATCATATCGAGGCTCTGTTCAAACCGATCGAGATTTCTTTCGAGATAATGGCCGATCACGGGCGCGACCGGATGGCCTTCCTCGGCATAGGAAATGGTCGGCGCAAGGATATCGGCCATGCTCAGCTTGCCGAACTTGCCATGCATTTCGAACCAGGCGTCGACCGTCCCGGGGACGGTGATCGGCATCGGGCCGAATGGCGGAATGGTCTTGCTGCCCTCGAGCTGCTTGATGAACTGCTTGTAGCTGGTTCCCATCGGGCTTTTGCCCGACCCGTTCAGGCCATATAATTTCTGCGTTTTCGGATCCCAGATGATGGCAAACAGATCGCCGCCAATGCCGTTGCCGGTCGGCTCCATCAGGCCCAGCGCCGCATTGGCGGCAATCGCCGCATCGACCGCAGAGCCGCCTTTTTTAAGAATATCGATAGCGATCTGGCTGGCCAGCGGATGGGCGGTCGCCGCCATACCATGCCGGGCATAGACCGGACTGCGCGACCAGGCCTCGCCAACCGGCCTTCCGCCTGCGCCGATATCAAGCGTCGGCTTTTCCGGAGCCGCTGTTTCCTGCGCGGCGGCAGGACTGACCGTGAAAGCAACCAGGGCAATGGTCGAAAGAAACAGGTTGCGCATATTATCATCCGTCTTGAAGGGGCATGTGCCTTGCGCGGTGCGAGGCCAATGAGATACCCACTCTAACCAGTCTGCTTCCCGCATCAAGTAGGAACGATCGCCAGTGCCTCGATTTGAATATCCACTTCTGGATAGTGGCGGCAATTTAGCCTGACTGAACCCAATGCTCGACCAGGAGCGCAAAAAGGCGCGCATTGGATAAGGTAAATCAGCCAATCAGCTTCCGCCGCCGTAACGTCATATTAACCATATTCCGATAGCCCTTACACTCAGGGCGCGAGGCCTTTTGCCAAAGCGCGTGCGGGGGGCATCATAATGCAGCCATTGAATCGCTTGCTTCATCATGAAGGAAAGCAAAGCGCCGACTCAGACCCATGGACAGGCGGTTATGTCGCTGACGGCTTTGAACCGGTGGCCGATGCTTTTCAGGCATCGATCTTGTCGGGGGAGGCGCTCGGCGCCGCGTGCACCATCATGCATGGAGGCGAAACCATTGTAGATCTGCATGGCGGCTGGAAAGATCAGTCGCAAAAGCAGGTCTGGAGCAGCGATGATATCGCGATGGTCTATTCGCTGACCAAAGGCCTGACCGGGATGGCCGCAGCCGTTGCCGTCTCGCGGGGGCTTTTTGCTTACGACGAACCGGTCGCTGATATCTGGCCCGAGTTTGCCGCCGAGGGCAAAGAGGCGGTCACGGTAGGCGAAGCGCTGTCCGAGCAAGCGGGTCTTGCCGCGATCGATTATAAACTCAGCCTCGAGAATATTGGTGATGAAGCGGCGATCTGCGCCGCTATCGCACGCCAGAAACCCAATTGGACGCCGGGCGACTATTCCGGGAACCACGCCTATACACTCGGCTGGATTGCCAGCGAGCTGATCCACCGCCGCGATCCCGAAGGACGGCGCCTACCCCGGTTCTTCGCCGAGGAAATTGCCGGACCGCTCGGTGAGGACGTCTTCGTCGGTTTGCCCGACAGCTTCGACCGCAATCGCATCGCACGGATTGAAGGGTTCGGCATGCAGGATCTTTTTATCCATCACACCACCATGCCCTGGCCGCTCACCTTCAAGATGTGCGTGCCGGGTATGCTGGCATTCCGCACCCTGAATAATCCGCTGATCCTTGAAGGTCCGGGGGCGCTCGATTGTGAAGCGTTCTGGGGCGTGGGACAGGGGGCTGCCGGCGGCATGGCTTCGGCGCGCGGATTGGCCGCGCTGTACAACGCCTTTGCCGAAGGTGGCGAAAAACTGGGCATCACGCCCGACGTGATGGATGCGCTTACCAAGGGCCATCGCACCCCACGCAAAGGGTTAAAGGACCAGGTGCTGACTGCCGATATGTATTATTCCTATGGCTTCGAAAAACCTTTCAAGCGGTGGGAATATGCGCGTACTCGAAGCGCTTTTGGTAGCTTCGCGGTGGGCGGATCGCTGGCCTTCTGCGATCCCGACGACGGGGTTGCCTACGCCTGGATAACCAACAAGCTCGGCACCGGGAAATGGGACGATCCCCGCGAGAAGATGGTCCGGGATGCATTTTACGCCTGTTTGGAGAACCGCTCATGAGCATTCGACACGTCGTTTTATCCGATCTTCACCTTGGCGCGCGCGACAGCTTGCTGACGCATGTCGATAGCAGCGGCGCCATTGCCGAAGGCCCATCGGACGTTCTGGCTGCCTTTGCCAATGGTCTTGGCGAAACGCTGGGTGATCAGGAAAAGCCCCAGCTCGTCCTGCTGGGCGATGCCCTTGACCTCGGCCTGTCGCCTTTCGGGGATGTTTCAAAGAGTTTTCTGCAGCTTTTGGACGCTTTTTACCCTGCGGACGGACCCGATCTGTTTGATCGCGAGATCATTTATGTCGCTGGCAATCATGACCATCACCTGTGGCGCATTGCGCAGGACAATAGTTTTATTTCCGCGCTGGAGAACGGGGGAATGCCGGGTGATCTGGAAGCCGTGACCAAAATCTTCGGCACACCATCGCATCATTGCCGTTTGATGGAATCCCTGATCATGCACCGGCCGCATTTGCATGATGCGTCGGTCAAAATAGCCTATCCGAATTGGGGGCTCTGGGACGGCGGAACCAAGCGTGCGGTAGTCATGCATCATGGGCATTATCTCGACGGGATGTATCGTGCGCTTTCGAACATGCGCGCGTTCATCGGAGATGGTGAGGCGCGTCCCGCCACAATGCGTCAGCTGGAGCAGGAGAATGGTCCATGGATTGACTTTCTGTGGTCCGACCTCGGCAGTGCCGGCGAAATCGGCAGCGACGTGGGCTCACTTTACGACGTGATGCTGAGCGCAGGTGCCAGCCATGATTTTGCCGAATCTATAGCCCGGCGAATCACGGGCGGTTTGCATGCAAAGCTAGGTCTCAACCCGAAAATGCCGCTTAAATACGGGGTCACGCTGGATAATTTGATCCGGGCCGGTGTCGATCTGACGGCAGGTCGCGCGGCTGAGCGGCAACGCTACGGCTACGGGAATGTGCTGGGCGAAGCCGCGATCGAGGATCTGGGCTGGTATCTCGGCACGCCGCTGGTGAACGAAATGCAGCAGGAATTGCCGGACATGCCGCACGAACTTTCCTTCATATTCGGGCACACGCACAAGCCGTTTCAGGACGAGTTGCTGGTCGATGGCTATAAAGTGCCGGTCGGTATTTTCAACACCGGCGGCTGGGTGTTGGACGAGCCGACCCTTATGCCTGTGCAAGGCTGTGCCGCGATGCTCGTATCTGATGAGCTGGAAGTCGCTTCGCTGCGGCTGTTCAACGATCCAACCGACGGTGAAATGGCGCCGGTGCGTGTCGAAGGCAACGGCCGCTTGAATCAACTGGTCGACTATGCCGCCGAACGGGTGGAGCGTGCTTCCGCACATTGGGAAGGCTTTTCCCGCATCGTCCATGCCCGCATTGTGGAAGAGGCTGATAATCGGGCTCGCCAATTGCTGGAGCGATCCAGTGAACAGTTGCTGGAGGCAGCAGAATGACCATGCAGAACCGTATCGCACGCAGCCTGGATCAGGCGAAATCGCATTATACCGTCCTCGTCGTCGGCTCGGGTTATGGCGCCGGTGTCGCCGCTTCGCGGCTGGCGCGGGCAGGGCAGGACGTGTGCATTCTGGAACGCGGCAAGGAAATGCTTCCCGGTGAATATCCGGACAAGTTATCGGATGCGCAGGGAGCCATGCAATTCAACGTTAAAGGCGGGCGGATCGGGTCGCCGGATGCGCTGTTCGAAGTGCATGTAAACGACGATCAATATGCGCTCGTCGGATGCGGCCTCGGTGGCACATCGCTTATCAACGCAAACGTATCACTCGAGTTGGACAAGCGCCTGCTCGATCAGGAGCATTGGCCGGCCGTCTTCCGGGAAAATCCCCACGCAATCGATCCCTATTACGAGCGCGCGCGCGAGATGCTCTCGCCAAATGTCTATCCTGACACGCACCCGGCACTGGGCAAGCTGGAAGCGCTTGAACATTCGGCAAGCAGCATGGACAAGCGCTTCTACAAGACTCCGATCAACGTGACATTTGAGGACAAGACCAACAAGTTCGGCGTGCCTCAGCCAGCCTGCACCAATTGCGGCGACTGTGTTTCGGGCTGCAATATTGGCGCCAAAAACACCACGCTGATGAACTATCTGCCCGATGCCGCCAATCATGGAGCGGAGGTCTTCACACAGGCCAACGTGCTTTGGATTGAGCGCGATGGAGATGTCTGGCGCGTACATGTCGAGCATAATGGTGAGGACACAGCTGATACGCCACTGAGCATTACCGCCGACCATGTGGTTCTTGGCGCAGGTTCGCTCGGCTCTACCGAAATCCTGTTGCGCTCACGAGCGAAGGGGCTGTCTCTTTCCGACCGGCTCGGGGCGGGGTTCTCGGGCAATGGCGACGCACTCGGCTTCGCCTATGACAGCTATTTCAAGTCCGAGAAGGACGGCGACAGCATTACCGCCGGCCCGATTTACGCAATGGGCGTCGGCACATCGGATGCCGCGCCAGAAGCCTATCCCGGCCCATGCATTACCGGTGTCATCGACATGCGGGACAATGACGATCCCGCCAAGGGGCTGGTAATCGAGGAAGGTGTGGTTCCCGGTATCCTTGCAGCCGCATTGGGACCGGCTTTTTTCTTCGGTGAAGCGCTGGCCGACGGTTTTACCCGTTTTGGTTTCGATCAGATCAAGCCGCGCCTTCTGGACGCCAAGGCAATGGGCGAAGCGGTTCAGACCGATCCCGCCAGTATTGCCGAGTGGGCCTATAAAGGCCCGATGGCGCGGACCCAGACCTATCTGGTGATGAGCGTGGATGATAGCGGTGGCGGCCTCGCACTGGAGGACGACCGCATTGTCATTCATTGGACCAAGGCGGGCGAACAGCGAACCCTTCGCCGGGATGACGACAAGATGCGCGAGGCAGCTGAGGCGATCGAGGCGCAATATTTCTCCGACCCGCTCTGGTCCGAACCGATGGGCCGCAAGCTGATCACAGTGCACCCGATCGGCGGATGCGGCATGGGCGATGATGCCATATCAGGCGTTGTCGACGATAGTTGCCGTGTTTTCGCGGGCACCAGCGGGACTGATGTCCATCCGGGTCTTTACGTGTGTGACGGTGCCGCGCTTCCCGCGGCAGTTGGCGTCAATCCATTGCTGACGATCACGGCAGTGGCCGAACGCGCGGTGGAAAAGCTGGCTCTGCGCCAGGGTTGGACCATCGACTATGCGCTAGCCGCGGAAACACCCCTGGCGCAGGAGATGCCTGCGAAAGCCGAGCTGGCTGCCGAGCCGCAATTGGTTGCGCATGGTGACGGTCTGAAGCTGTCCATCGCCAAATGGGTGGGTGGCTATGCCATCGGGCCGGTCGCCGATGCGGTTACCAAAGCGTCCAAGCATTTCGAAAGCGGCGCCATCGATGATGGGAAAGCCGCTATCCGCAAGCTGGTGCAAGAACATCCCGAGGCCATGAGTCCGGGTTTGGCCTTCACCGAGACCATGGCGGGCCATGTCAGCGCCACCGGCTGTCATCATCGGCCCTGCGGACATGCCGAACGCATTCGCGACGATTACGTCAACGGCGCGGCCTGGGGACAGGCGGAAAGCGGTGCATGCAGCTTCCGGTTGACGGTCACGACTGACAATCTCCACCGCATGATCGACGACCCGCAGCACCGATCGCAGATAACGGGCGAAGTGCTGGTTAGCGCAATTTCACCGGATCCATTGCCGGTGCGTGAAGGTGTTTTCCGCCTGCTGGTTGCCGATCCGGATAAGGCAGAAAGCTGGAAAATGCTCTATGACATGGTGCTCGAAGGTCCAGATGGTCCGATCCATTTCCACGGTTTCAAGACATTGGAACAGCGCGGAAAGTCGGATCCCTGGACCGACCTGACAACCTTGTTCGTCACTCTTCGTCGCGGCGACGACGCGAATGGCGAGTTGATAGGGCGCGGCGTGTTAAAGCTCGGAATTGACGAGTTCATGCGGCAATTGAACACGATCACTGTCCATGACGCGGACACGTTGGTCGGTCATGTCATCAATCTCATCCCCCGCGCCCGCAAGGCTATAGAAGCCTATTTCGTGGCCAAATTTGGGGGTTTCTTCGCGATGACCGTGTTCCGTGCCTATGGCGGGATGCTGGCGACGCTCAACGATTTTGCGAGCAAGGACGCTGCAACCTTGTTGCCGCGGACAATGCACCTGCCGCCGCCCGAGCGCCATGTCGTTGCAACCGGTGACGGCGTAAATATCGGCCTGACCCGCTATCGCGGTGGATCACGAGGTCCGCTGGTGCTGGCACCGGGATTTTCCGTGCGGGCGTCAAGCTTCGCCACCCCGACAGTTGACGAGAACCTCACGGAGAGCCTTGTTGCGCAAGGCTATGATGTCTGGCTGTTCGACTATCGCGCCAGCGCGGATTCGGGCAATGATACCGAACATCCTCCCGAATTCACTATCGACGATATAGCCCGCCACGATTGGCCTGCGGCGATCGCCGAAATACGTTCGGTAACCGGGGCCGATAGCGTCCAGGCAGTGGCGCATTGTGTCGGTTCGATGAGCCTGTTGATGGGCTTAGGCGCGGGCTGGGTCACGCACGTCCGCTCGATCATCTCTTCGCAGCTCACTCTGCATCCTGTGACCGACTGGCTTAACTATATGAAGGCTGATCTGGGCGTCGCGGGCATGCTCGGCCAGATTTCGCTGCTGGACGGGCACATCGATTTCGTTAGCCAAGGCACAGAGGCCGACAACGAAATCGATGCGATCGCCTACCAGATGCCCGTCCCTGAAGGCCAGGCATGCAAGAACCCGACGTGCCGCCGCGTTTTCGGTGTCTTTGGCCCAAGCTGGGACCATCGCCAACTGGGCCATGATACGCATCTGGCGCTAGGCAGCATGTTCAGCCGCGTCTCACTGTCACCATTCAAACAGTTGCAGGAGATCATGCGCAAGGGGTTGGCCGTCGATGCGGATGGCAAGCCGGCTTACACCGATGACGACGCCGCGCGCCGTCTGGCCTTGCCAATAAGTTTCCTCTCGGGGGCTACTAACCAGATCTTCTATCCCGAAAGCGGACAGCGCACGCGGGCCTGGCTGTCGGAGCACAACGGCAAATCCTTGTACCGCCAGCGGATCATTCCCGATTACGGCCACATGGATCTGTTCATCGGCAGGAACGCACATCGCGATGTGACTCCTTGGATTCTGGAAGAACTGGAAAGGCTTGATCAACAGGCCGCCCCCGGAGCAGATCGCAAGACTGGCTGAGGCCGTCCCGCTTCTGTCGTGACACGGTCGAGAAAATCCGATCGATAAAAACCCGATGCGATCATAGCGCCGTCCAGAGTCTCGTCAGCGCCCCGTTCGGGCGCAGCGGATGCCCATGGATCTGGTGTAAGCTGGCCAGAGCAGTAGCGCGGAGCGACAGCGCAGCACGCGCGGACATATTATGTTTGCGCAGCCTGCCAGTCAGCGGGTGAAGCAGTGCCCAGCGGACTATAGATCAGCTCAAGGCGCGCTTGAATTCGATCAGTTCCGATTTTGGTTCGGGCGTGGCCTCTTCCGGAGGGCGTTCCACTTCCAGATGGCGTTCCTCGGCATTCTCTACACGGTTTCGGCCACTCGACTTGGCCCGGTAGAGCGCTGCATCGGCTCGTCCGAACATCTGCTCATAGGTCTCCCCATCACGCGCTGTGGCCACGCCAAAACTCGCAGTCAGACGGACATCGTTGCTCAGGCCGGAATGCTGGAGGCCTTCGAATGCCTGCCTGATTCGGTCGGCCAACTGCTCAGCAGCGTTATTGGGGCAATTCCAGATCGCGATGCAGAATTCCTCCCCGCCGATTCGCCCGGCGGTGTCGCATCCACGCACCATCTTTTGAATGAGTTTGCCAATGCCCGCGATCGCCTGATCGCCTGCCTGGTGGCCCCAAATATCGTTTACCTTTTTGAAGTGGTCGATATCGACCACTACCAGGCTGAGCGGGCGTCCTTCCGTCTGCGCACGGGGGAGAAGGCTTCGCATCGAGTCTTCAAACGCACCCCGGTTGCGCAGCCCGCTTAGGGCATCGCGCTCACTGCTTTCACGCAGGACGGTAGTCCATTCGGCGATCGTCGCACCCATCAGAACCATCGCTGTGGCAATGGATTTTACCCCGAGCACGAGCCCGATCAGCGAATAGTAGATCGAGTCCCGATAGATATGCGCAGAAATAGATTGTTCGAACATCAGGGTCATGACGGGTCTGATGAAGAAATCGGCGGCTTGCAATGCCATGACCGCGATGATCGCGACATCGATCAGATTACGGCGGGGTGCCATAAGGAGCGTCGTCACTCCCATGATGAACATGGCCCCATAGCCCATATTGACGAAGACCAGTCGGGGACCGACATCATCGGATAGGCTCACCATCAGCCCGAGCACCAAGGCGCTGATCACGTAAACGACTGCAAAGCTGCCCAGATGAATCCGCTGCCCGGCGCGTTCACACACCGCTGCCACAAATATAGTCGTGCCAAGACTGTAGAGCGCCTGAGTTGTGTGAAAGACGTAGAACGCGTCGCGGGGCAGGAAATGGGTGGCCAAGAACCCCAATGTGAACAGGGCGCTGGATATGGCAAAACCAAGCACGTGACGCTTCATTCGTCCCATCCGCCAAAAAACCGCAAATGTCGCCGCAAAGATCAGCGCCATGAGCGGAGTTATCAGTCCAAGAATTTGCGTTTGCATTGACTCGTCGTGCTCCTTGCGCTGCGGCTTAGACCAATAAGGTTAATGACGCGTTTCGGAGCCCCCCGTCGTCCGCGGATTTTTATCGGTCTCACGAATTGGCCATTGTGACGAGCCCCATTTGCCTCGCACCATCCAGCGCTCTATCGGCGCGCGGTATTTCTCACGCACGTCGGATACGTTCGAAGGACATGCCCGATGGCTGCATAATAGGCCTATGTCATGAAGAGTATTTCCAAGGGTACACCCGGAAAACGGCCGCTTAACAGCCATTTTCGGTCAATCCCGATCAAAGCCGATGTCCGCTTTCGGAGGCGGTTTCAACCGGTCAGGCACGTCGCGGTATCGGCTTGAAGCAGAGGCGCAATTTTACTCCGAACGGATCAATCCCGCTTCGCGCATCAGCGTTTCGAGTTTTATCCCGCTAAAACCATAGGCCTTTTTATAGGCTTCATATTGCTCGAGATATTTGGGCGACGGCTTGTTCTTCTTGATGGCTGTAATCAGCGTATTCTTTTGTGTGTGCTCGGTAGAGACGAAATCGATGACATCGACCTGATAGCCCTGTGACCGGAGCAGCATCACGCGGCTGTTGTCGGTGATCAGGTCCGCCTGCTTTTGCAGAAAAAGGCCGTGGGAGATGAATTTCCGGTTCTCCGTCTCGCTCTTCTGCAGGTCGACCAGAACCTCGTGCTGGCAGCAGGGGGCGCAGACGATCAGTTTGGATTTCGACCTTATGCCATAGAATAAGGCGTCATCCGTCGCCGTGTCGCAGGCGTGCAGGGCGATGATTGCATCATAATAGCCCTGAACGAAATCCTCCGCCTTCATATTGTGAAACGCCAGATTTTCAAAGCCGGAGGTTTGCGCCGCTTCATTGCACAGGTCGACCATCTCGGAGCGTGTATCAACACCGTCAATCTTTGGATTGAGCCCCGCCTTGGCGAGCTGATCATACATTGCGAAGGTCAGATAACCCTTGCCCGAACCGATATCCAAAACCTTGACCCGCTTCTGTTTTACCGCCTGTGTCCGCTCGATCCGCTCGATGAAAATCTCTACAAAGCGGCAGATCTGGCGATATTTCGCATATTTATTAGGCTTGATCTCGCCGACGTCGTTTGAAACACCGAGCGCCTTCAGAAACAGGCTGTCGCTTTTGATGAGGTAGTTCTTGTCTCGGTTATGGGGCTTTGTGTCGGTCATCGGCTTGGCCATAAATAAATCTGCTGGAATTGATAGTATTTTGGTGGCTGATCGATTCCGGAATTTCTGGCCGCCGGTCGCGGGTAGCTGTCGTCGGCTGGAAAGCGATGCTTGGTCTGTACCGGCTAGCCCTGAGGAAGGCGACTGTTTCGGACAAGCCGGTCAGCCTGTCTTGCGCACCGGTTCCTGATTGAAGATAGGATATTCGCCCTGGAGCTGGATTGCTTTCCGCAGGGGGGCAAGGCCGACTGGTCTGCTGAGCAGAAACCCCTGCAATGCATCGAATCCCAGTGTCCCGGCGAGTATCTTTTCCTCTTCGGTTGCGATGCCCTCGCATACCGTGCTGGCGCCGAGCGCTTTGGCCATATGGATGATCGAGACGAGGAAATCGATCAGGTGCGGCCTTTCGTTGATAGTGTTGATGAGAGAGCGATCGACTTTCAGAACATTCACAGGAAGGTCCAGCAAAGTCCTGTAATTCGCATAACCACTGCCAAAGTCGTCCAACGCAATTTTGATGCCTGCTGCGCTCAATTCTTCGAGGTTGCTGCGCGCAGTTTGCGATTTCTCCATGACTGCCGTCTCGATGATCTCGATCAGGACGGCGCTGGGGTCGATCTTATATTCCTCGAGAATATCGAGAAGGTTCCGTGCATATCCAAGCGACGCGACATCACTCGGACTCGCATTTACCGAGAAATAGCCGATGCTCCCGTTATCCAAAAACTCGGCGAGTTCGGTGCATGCCCGTCTGAGCACGAGTTGGTCCAGATGGACCAACAGGCCCAATCGCCCGGCAAGCAAAATAAATTCGTCGGGCAAGATGGGGCCCAGCTCCGGATGCGTCCAGCGCGCCAAAACTTCTACGCCCTGGATGCGTCCTTCGCGAGCATCGAAAATCGGCTGGTATACAGCCGATATCTGGCCTTGCTCGATTGCCGTTCTCAGGCCGGCTTCAAGCTGTCGCAACCGCAAATCATCTTCATGATCCGAAGCCTCGAAAATTCGAATACGCCCTTTGCCGGCTTTTTTGGCCTTCATGAGGGCAAGATCGGCATAATGCTTCAATTCACTGAGATTCTTTGTGTCGAACGGGTAGCGTGTAAGACCGAGAGAGCCCGATGCATCTACGTCTCGTCTAAATTCACTGACGGGTCGAAAGACATGATCGGCCATTCGCTGAAGCTGTTCTTCAACCTGCTCTGTTGACTGCCCGGCGCACTCCAGCAGCACTGCAAACTCGTCACCACCCAGCCGGGACACGGAGAAAATGGAGTCGATCGATTTCAGTCTATCAGCCACTTGGCAAAGCACCCGGTCACCCATCCTGTGTCCGAATGTATCATTTATATGCTTGAAATCGTCGAGATCGATATAGGCGAGCGTAAATGAGCCGGACCTTTCGTCATAGCGCTTGGAAAGCAGTTGCAGGTCGGACTGGAAGCCGAGGCGGTTTCCGACTTTTGTCAGCGGGTCGGTCTGGGCGAGGCTTTGGGCATCTTCGCGATCACGCTCAAGATCTCGCAACCGTCTTTCATATTGCTTGGCGTGGTCGTCTGCCTTGCTTTGCAATTGAGACAGCAAGAGATTATTCGTTTCCTGAGCCGTCTTGTGGTCTAAACGCGCTTTCCTGAGATCTTCCGGGCTCGCCACGGCTTCGATAATCACCCCGATCAGACCGGGCTTTCCATCTTCAAGCGTTATGGGAAATTTTCGCGTGAGTGCGAATGTGCCTTCGCCAATTTCTTCGAAACTCGTACTTGTGTGTCCGCTGAACACGAGATCGTCTTCTCTCCAGAAGACATCGATTTGCTCTTCGTCGAAAAGGCTCGTGTCGTCCCGCCCGATGAAGTCGTCGATACCGATCAGAGTGACGAAAGCCTGATTGCCGTAAATCCAGGTGTGGTCCGCTGCCTTGGCGAAAACTGGCAGCGGTAGCGCGTCCAGCATCTGTTTGATTTCAGTTGCGGGCAACATCGCTCAAGCTGATCCTGTGATCGCTGTTGTGCGGCGGCCCAAGGTCCGGACGAACCGGAATCTTTCATCAATCACGACCTGGGTGTTTTCCGACCGTGTCGAAGCTGGCGTTACAGTCGCAATCAACCTCTTTGCGATTATATTGGAAGAAAAGCCGAAAACCCGTTCTGTTAGCGGGCCGGGTTCACGTTGCTGCTTCCTTGTCACCTCGAACCCCATTCAACTCGCCCCTCTCTGCACAATCCCCTTCTGAAAGTACGGTCATAAGCTCAAGGAGTTAAACTGAAATAAATATAAGTCCGACGGCCATGGTAATAAGATAATAAAAAGACAGCTTGGCTACCTTTTTACCGGAATAGATTGAACTCGATTTCGACAACTTTTCGAAAATGGCAAGTTTCCATTCCCGGATCGGCAGCAGAATATCCGGTCTGGTCGGGCGACCGCCTCGAAGCAGACTGGCCCTCCCGACCCCGTTGCTTGCGCCAGGATGTGACGGATTAAGTCAGTCCGCTGTCGGGATGAAGCGGATATTGCTATTGCAGGCGCGCAGCGTGAAGATCACGGACCAGGCAGAAACCGTCATTGTGATATCACCGAGCCATCACGACGCTTGACTTAATCCCGAAAACACCTATGTTGCATCGCAGCAAGGGCGGCAATATCGATTGACCGTCTGGCGGAAGTTCTGCGTGAGAGATGACAAGATCATCTCGAACCTATCGCCTTCATTGCTTCTTTCTTTCCGGCAGCCTGATCACGCGGGTCGTCTTAACAGACGGCGAACACGCGTATAGCTTCCATGCTGTGCGCTGGAAACTTGCTGCTATTACAAGGTATATAAAATTGACTAAATTTTCTGATTTCGCATTGGCGGAACCTATTCAAAAACGCGTGGCCGAAGGCGGCTACACCACTCCATCCCCGATCCAGCAGCAGGCGATCCCCCCAGCGCTCGAAGGCAAGGATATTCTCGGTATCGCGCAAACCGGTACCGGCAAGACTGCCGCGTTCTCGCTGCCCGCCATCCACCACCTGTTGAGCGACAAGCGGCGCGCCGGTCGCTTCGAATGCCGGATGCTGGTGCTGGCACCGACGCGCGAACTGGCGCGGCAGATCGCCGACAGCATGACAGGCTATTCCAAAGGTCTCGGCCTTTTCGTAACCTCCGCTTTTGGCGGCGTGCCGATCAACCGGCAGAAGCGCATCCTGGAACGCGGCGTCGACGTATTGGTAGCAACCCCCGGTCGGTTGCTTGATCTGATCGATCAGCGCTATCTGACTCTGTCCAAGGTCGAAATCCTGGTGCTCGACGAAGCCGACCAGATGCTTGATCTCGGCTTCATTGTTCCGCTGAAGAAAATCGTTCCGATGCTGCCAAAGCAGCGCCAGAGCCTGTTCTTCTCGGCAACCATGCCGAAGACCATCTCGCAGCTGGCCGACCAGTTCCTGACCAACCCGGTCCAGGTTTCGGTTGCACCGCAGTCGACAACGGCCGAGCGGGTTGACCAGAAGGTCACCTATATCAATCAGGACGACAAGCAGCGCTTGCTGAAGGATTTCATCAACAATGAAAATCCCGATCATATGCTGGTGTTTACCCAGACCAAACATGGTGCCGACAAGGTTGTGAAAAACCTGATGGCCGTCGGTATCCACTCCGCCGCCATCCACGGCAACAAGAGCCAGCCACAGCGCGAACGCGCTTTGGGTGACTTCAAGAAGGGCAAGATCAACATTCTTGTCGCCACCGATATTGCCGCGCGCGGTATCGACGTCGATGGCATTACCCATGTCATCAACTTCGACATGCCGAATGTGTCCGAGCAATATGTCCACCGGATCGGCCGGACAGCACGGGCAGGGGCAAGCGGTATTTCCTACTCGCTGGTGGCTCCGGACGAACGCCAGTTCCTGCGCGATGTTGTCAAACTGACCGGCGTGAAGCCAGACGTCATTCCATTGCCGGAAGGCTATGACGAACCGCCGCGCGAAGAAGTTGCACCGCGTATCTATGGTCAGAAGCCCAAGAAATATGGTGCGACGCCAAGCCGCAATGGCCCGCCCAAGAACAAGCATAGTGCCCGCAAGGGCCGTCCCGGTGGCGGTGGTTCGGGTCGCGGTGGACCAGGCTCGAGTGCAGGTGCCGGCGCCAAGAGCGACGGACCGAAGCATTGGAACAATGGTGCGAAATCGTTCAAACGCCGTCAGGCGCGCAACGCCGACGCCTAGGCTTTCAGGAAATTAGCGCCTTGCTTTCGGCAAGTGCGCTGATTTCCTCATCACCCATATCCAGCCAATCCCGAAGCGCGGCGACATTATGTTCGCCGCGTTTTGCGGTTTTGGCATCGGCGTCAATACCGCTTTTCGATTTCGAGAAGCGATAGGGCGACTGGACGGTGCGGCGGGCATTGCCGTCATCATCGGTCACATCGACCACGACGCCATTGGCTTTGACGCTGGGCTGTTCGTAGACACCCGGACCAAAGGGAAACACTTCACCCCAGGCGAGGTTGAGCCGGTCGAGGGCGGCGGTCAGCGCATCGAAACTGTCATAGGACAGAATGTGCTTCTCCATCGCTTCATTGCGCAGCCGCACTTTCGTGGGAATGTCCGCACCTTCTGGCGTGGGATCCTGCAAGCCGTCTTTCGTCGAAAACATGATCCAAAGCCATTTCATGTCGCCGGTAATCAATATCTGGCGCGCTTCAGGCGCTTCCCAGACCAGAGTCTCGGGCGCTTTTGGCCAGATATCGTCGAGCGCAAAATGCGCATAGTCATCGGCGGAGTGCAGCACGTTGACCATGGCAAGATCGATATATTGACCTTCACCGGTCTGGTCGAGCGTGCGCAAGGCCGACAATATCGCGATAATGCCGTGCAGAGAACTGTAGCTGTCGGCCATCGCAAATTGCATGTCCGTCGGTTTGCCGCCGCTCATTTCCGCTTGTCGGGCAATTATGCCACTTTCGGCATGCAGCACCGGTGCATAAGCTGCGCGCGCCCGTTCGGGGCTATTCTGACCGTAACCGGAAATGGAGAGCATCACGAGGCGGGGATTGACCTTCGACAGGTCGGCCCAGCCGATACCGAATTTGTCCATGATGCCGGGCCGGAAATTCTCTACGACAATATCGGCTTGCGCGGTCAGCTTGTGGATCAAGTCGCGAGCGCCTGGGGCTTTCAGGTCGACGCAGATATTCTTCTTGCCGATATTCAGCTGCAGATAATTGCCGCTGACCCCGCTGTCGCGTTTGGCGAGCTTGCGCGTCACGTCGCCTTCGGGCGGTTCCACCTTGAGCACTTCCGCGCCGAGGTCGGAGAGCATACGCGTTGCATAAGGCCCCGCCACGACGCGCGAAAAATCGAGGACCTTGAGCCCCGCTAAAGGAAAATCTGCCATTATTTCCTGACGTTAGAGTTTCATCTGCTGTTTCATGGTTTTTTCCGTACCCGCACCATAAGGGGGAAGGAAACCAGCAATTTTGGCAATGTTGATCTTCGGCTGACGATAGACCGCCTTGGCGTGGCTGAACTCCTTGAAGCCGTCGGGTCCGGTATAAGCGCCCATGCCGGAAGGTCCGACCCCGCCGAACGGCAGGTCATGCTGGGCGATGTGGAAGATCACATCATTCACGGTGACGCCGCCGGATATCGTCCGGTCGAGTACTCTGCGCTTGTCGCTCTCGGTCTCTCCAAAATAATATAGCCCCAGCGGCCGGTCGTGATCGTTCACATAGTCGATCACTTCGTCGAGATTGCGATAGGTCCTTACCGGCAGCACAGGCCCGAAAATTTCTTCCTGCATCACCCGCATGTCGTCATTGACATTCTGCAGCACGGTCAGCGGCATCTTGTTGCTGTTGGTATTGGAAAAATCCTCGTCGCCAGGGTTGACCACGGTCTGTTTCGCGCCCTTTTCGACGGCGTCATCGATCAGGCCCTGCAGACGCTCCTTGTGTCGGCCGTTGATCACCGACGTATAGTCGTCATTGGCGATCAGCGTGGGATATTGCTCCGCCACATTCGATACAATACCTTCGACAACGGCATCTTCCTTGTCCTGCGGGACGAGCAGATAGTCCGGTGCCAGACAGATCTGCCCTGCGTTCATCATCTTGCCCATGGCGATGCGCTGGGTTGCCTTTTGCACGTCAGCGTCCGGACCGATGATGGTCGGCGACTTGCCGCCCAACTCCAGCGTGACCGGGGTCAGGTTTTGCGCCGCGGCGGCCATCACATGTTTGGCGATCCCGCCGCCGCCGGTGAAGATCAGGTGATCCCACGGAATTTCCGAAAAGGCCTTGCCGGTTTCCGGCCCGCCGGTGATGACGGTCATTTCCTCGGGTGCGAAATATTCGGCGACCAGCTTTTTCACCAGTTCGCCGGTTTCGGGCGTGAATTCGGAAAATTTGATGATCACCCGGTTGCCGGCACCAAAGGCACCAATAGCGGGATCAAAGGCAAGGTTGATCGGGAAATTCCACGGTGCGATAACGCCGACAACGCCCTTGGGCTGATATTCCACCTGGCCGCTGGCGCCCAGCAGACCGAGCGGAAAATCCATTTTGCGTTTCTCGGGCCGCATCCATTTTTTCAGGTTTTTCTTGTGATCCTTGGCATGGCCGACAATCGACATCAGGTCGGTCATCACGGTCTGGACGCTGCTGCGATGGCCGAAATCATTAGAGACGGCTTCGCAAAGCGCATCCTTGTTTTCGATAATCATCTTGGCGGTACGGTTGATCCGGTCCATCCGGGAATCATAGCTCACCGGCAATTCGGCATGAAACGCATCGCGCTGTGCCTGAAAAAGCTTCATGATCTCGTCTTTGCTGACTTCGCCTGCTGCTGCTTCCAATGCTTCCATATCTGCTCTCCAAAGGGCGGGGCTTCAACGCCCCGTCACAATCCATTTCAATTGACCACTTAAACTTTTTTTTGACGGCTTGTCGAGAGCGAACCGTCTATTTTGCCAGCGCGTCGATTGCTGCGGCGGTCTCTACGAGCTGTTTTGCCTGTTTGAGATGCAGCAGTTCGGTCATCTTGCCGTCGACAACGATGACGCCCTTGCCGGCGTTGACCGGATCCTTGAACGCCGCGATGATAGCCTCGGCTTCGGCAATTTCCTTTGGATGGGGAGCAAAAACCCAGTTGGCGGTATCAATCTGCGCCGGATGGATCAGCGACTTGCCGTCGAAGCCCAGTTTCTTGGCTTCGAGACATTCTGCCTCAAGGCCATCTGGATCATTGAAATCATTGTACACGCTGTCGATGACATCGAGACCATAAGCGCGCGCGGCGATAACCGTCTGGGTCATGACGGAGCCAAAAACGGCGCGGTCATGGTCAGCGTGCATTTCTTTTGCCAGATCGTTGAAACCCATGACGAAGCCTGTCAGCCGCTGTTGCGCGCCAAGCGCCGCAATTTCCGCGAGATTGAGTATGGCCAGCGGCATCTCGATCATCGCCCATAATTTGGTGTTCCGGTCAGCGTCGCATTCATCCATCAAAGCGCTGATCTGGATGATATCATCTGCGCTCAATATTTTCGGTACCAGCACGGCGTCAGCCTTGGCCAGACAGGCCTGTTCGAGGTCCTGGGCAAACCAGGGCGTGTCCGTTGCGTTGATGCGGACGACAAGTTCCCGTTTGCCATAATCGCCGGATTGTAGCGCGGCGCAAGCGTTCACGCGCGCCTCTTCCTTGGCATCGGGTGCCACGGCATCTTCTAGATCGAAGATGATCGTGTCGGCGACCAGGGTTTTCGCCTTTTCCAGCGCCCGCCTATTGGATGCGGGCATGTAAAGGCAGGAACGGCGCGGGCGATATTTGATTTGGGTCATGGATCATCCGTATCATTTCGCCAGCCGGACGCAAAGCTAGTTAATCTGAGCATATATACGCTTTGTTAACCATAGGCTTTTAGGACATTTTTAACCCAATTTGAAGACCCGCCAAGACAGGCGATGACTAGAGGAACGGGCATATCATGAAGCTGATTATCCAGATCCCCTGCTATAATGAAGCGGAAAGCCTGCCCGAAACGCTGGTCGCCTTGCCGCGCCAGATCGACGGGATCGATAGTATCGAAATTCTGGTCATCGACGACGGCAGCAAGGATAATACCAGCGACGTCGCCCGCCGGTTCGGCGTTCATCATATTGTCCGGCACCGGACCAACCGCGGCCTTGCGGCCGCTTTCCAGTCCGGGATCAACAAGGCGCTGGCCGAAGGCGCGGACATCATCGTCAATACCGATGCCGATAATCAATATGAAGGCCGCGATATCTGCAAGCTGGTCGCGCCGGTTCTGGCCGGTGAAGCCGATATCGTCGTCGGAGACCGCGGCGTACGCGACAATGCGCATTTCGGGCCTTTCAAACGGCTGCTGCAAATGTTCGGCAGCGCGACGGTCAAGAGATTGTCCAACACCCATATCACCGATGCAGTCAGCGGTTTCCGGGCGATCAGCCGGGCAGCGGCGCAGAAGATCAATATTACCTCCAGTTTTTCATACACCACCGAAATGCTGATTCAGGCGGGACGCAAACGGATGGCGATCGTGTCGGTGCCTATCCGCACCAATGGTGCCATCCGGCCATCGCGGCTGTTCAAATCGGTGCCGCAATTCATCACCAACACCGCCGCGACCATGATCCGCTCTTATGCGATGTATAATCCGTTGAAAGTGTTTGTAATGGCTGGGACGGGGCTATTCTTGCTCGGTGCCATGCCGATCGTGCGCTTCCTGTGGTTTTTCATCAACGGCGAAGGGCAGGGGCATCTGCAATCGATTGTGATTGGCGGATCGCTGATGACACTTGGCGTGGTCGCGATCATGTTCGGCGCGGTCGCCGATCTGGTCGGGCGCAACCGGCAATTGCTGGAGCAGACTCTGGAACGGTTGCACCGAGTGGAAGATACGCTCCGTTCTGACGCAGGCCCCGACGTCTTGTCCAATCAACAGGCTGAGAAATTGCGCGACGGGACGGATGGCTGAGGGGGAAGTCAGTATGGGTAAGCTTTTCAAGGCTGCCGCGCATTCGTCGGATCCGGCACCGGGATACACAGCAGGCACCCCGGTTGATCGAACTCGTTATATTCTTGCTGCCATTGTCCTGCTCGTCATTTGCCAGAGTTGGCTTATCTTCGAGAAAGCAATTAACTGGGACGAGTTCTTGCACTTCGGTTTCACTTATGAACTGGCGGAAGGTCGGCTTCGCGGCGGCATCCAGACATTTTATACGCGCATGTTTGGTTGGGCAACTTCAATACCGCAAGATGTAATAGGGCAAATCCAGTCCATACGTTTCGTCATGTTGGCCTGCACGATCATCACGACTGGAGCCGTGACCATTTTAGCTCGCCGGCTGGTCAGCTTAGAGATCGCGCTGCTCTGCGGATTCGTCTATCTGAGTGCAGGGTTCGTGTTCACCAACGCGTTTACCTATCGGACCGATCCGGTGGCAGCGGCAGCGCTCATGAGCGCACTATGTGTTCTCGCGTTTGGCAAAATATCGTGGATGCGTATGGCCCTCGCGGGGATGCTGGTGGGCTTTGCCGGAGCGATGACCATAAAAAGCATTTTCTATGTACCCTGTTTCGCAGCTTTTGCATGGCTTCGCTGGAATGGTCCGGACGGACGGAAATTTCGAACGGCCTTGATGCTTTCCAGCGTGGTTGCGGTCTCGCTTTTTACTTACGTTGTGCTGATCGGTCTTCATCGTGCAGGACTCCCGCCGAGTGAGGCGCCTGCAAGCGGACTGACGCGGAGTTTAGGAAACTTTCTTAATTTCTTTCAATTTGAACAAGTTCGCTATGTATTCGTTGAAGCCATATTCGCGCCCGTCGTGTCGATCGGACTGGTGATGCTACCATTCGCATCAAAAGGACTATCCAAGCAGACCAAAATCTTGCTGATAGGCTTATGCGCCCCTCTGCTTTGCATTTTATTTTACCGCAACACCTATCCGTATTTTTTTACTTTTCTTTTACCACCTATTTGTGTTGCTATTGCACCGGCGTTATCAAAGCTCGTCGATCGCTATCGCGTCGTTCCGCTGATAATTTTTGCTTTGATAGGTCCGGCTTTTTTAATTGCGCACGAGCCATATGGTACATTGGCGAGGCAACATGCCGTCATCGATGAAGTCGAACGTCTGTTTCCGGAACCAGTGGCCTACGTGTCCTTCTCTAGCTATGTTCCGCACTATCCCCGCCTGGGTCCATCGCTCATGTCAGGGCCAGGTTTAAAAAATTACTGGGAATTGAGCAGCGGTCAGATAGCCAAGGATATCGAATCCGGTCGCATCGCATTTGTCATCGTAACGGACGAAGCGCTCAACGCGGTTTTCAAAAGTGATGGGCCCGCAGCAGCGGCTTTTCTGCCGGAACGCGATGTGGCGGCACTGAGAGCGAATTTTCTGGAATATAGTGATACGATATTTATCTTGGGCCGTGAAATCTGCCCGAACGCTAAAGACCAGGCCATACAGATTGTTCGTAGCGGACCATATTCGCTAGATGGGGGCAATCTTGTTATCAACGGCCGTGACGTGAGTGACGGGACCAGCATGCATTTGAAGGCCGGAATGCTCAAGGTACATCATCAACAGGGCGCATGCGTCAAATTATGGGGTCTCGATCATGTCCCTGTCTTGCCAGAGCATTTCCCGTCGGGGCCGATTGGCGGAGGTTTTTAGGTGATGTTTCGCGAATATTATTCCCTCTTTCTTGAGGCAATAGCGGTTCCAGGTCGGGCTCCGGTCGACGGAACTGCGTTGGTGAACTTGTGACCGACAAATTGATATCTTTATACGCCGGATTGAAGCGATGGGCTTCAACCTATCGTGGCTGGATTATATCGGTTGCATCGGCCTTTTTCGTTGCGGGTATGATCTGGTCGGCAGGAGCACTCGAACTGGATTGGCGCGGCCTGGACTATTGTGCGTTCGCTACAATTTTTCTGTTGCTACCTTTGTCGATGACTTTGAATGCTTATGAACTCATATTATGCGTCAAAGCTTCCGGCGGAGTAATATCTTTCCGCAGAGCGCTAGGTTATTCTTCGACGGCAACAATCGCTAACGTGTTGCCTGTTCCGGCGAGCACCATGATCAGGGGTGCGGCTGTTGTGGAATCGGGTGCATCGATTGCAGAATCGAGCAAGATAATCGTTGCTGCGGGATTGTTGTGGCTCGCGATGGCATCCGCGATAACAGCCCTTGCGATATTCCCCGGTATTATTGGACTTTTATTTTGTTTCGGCGGATTGAGTGTGTGTGCGGCTCTTGTCTTATGGATCACCCTGAAAAGCGATTTTCTGATATCAGTACAATTCGTGGTAGTGAGGGCCGTCATGATAGGGCTTCTCATGCTTCGATTGTTTATGTGTTTTATGACCATAAACGCCGGAATAAGATTGATTGATACTGCAGTATTTTCAGTCGTGGGTATTATCGGTAATGTAGCAGCCATTGTCCCGGCCGGCATTGGTGTGACTGAGTCATTGGGTGCGCTTCTGGCACCGGCATCGGGTACTGTTGCCGCAGCGGCGTTCCTGGCGCTAGCCCTGAACCGCTTGACGGGGCTTGCTGGCGCAGGGTTGATTTCCCTTTTACTGTTTTCCGGAAAACCGGCCCACACTTTGGTAGGAAATGTCTGATGAGAATATTATTTGACATAGTGCATCCGGCGCATGTTCTGTTCTTTCGCAACGTGATCGCGATGATGAAAGCGCGCAATGACGAAATCATGATTGTCTCACGTCATAAAGATGTCACTTGCGACTTGCTCGATGGATTTAGTCTGGATCATAAACCCATTTCCACGGCTGGCGAAGGCAAGATCGGATTGGCCAAAGAACTAATTATTCGAGATTTCCGCCTGTTCCATGAGGTACGCCGATTCAGGCCGGACGTCATGCTGGGTTTCGGAGGAGTAGCAATATCGCATGTTGGAAAGCTTCTTTCGATTCCGTCTGTCAGCTTCTACGATACCGACACAGCTATATTGCAAAACCGTATAACGTGGCCTTTCATAGACCATCTCTACGTCCCGCACGCTTATGCCGGTGATGTTCCGGAGGGACGCACATCGCGTTTTCCGGGGATCAAGGAGCTCTCCTATTTTCATCCCGACAATTTCAAAATCGATGATGGAGTAGCGCGGGCCAATGGCTGGAATGACCAGGTGCCAAACTATTTTATCAGAACGGTAAGTTGGCGAGCCAATCATGACATCGGCAAAAGTGGGTGGAGCGACGAAACGCTGCGGAAACTCGTTCTGAAATTGTCCGCAAGGGGTAAGGTCCATATTTCGAGTGAACGGCCATTGCCTCGCGACATGGAAATGCACCGCTATCAAGGCGCAAAAAACCAGCTCCATCATGTAATGGCCAAATGCGAACTATACGTCGGTGAAAGCGCAACTATGGCCCACGAAGCCAGCTTATTGGGAGTTTCGTCGATATATGATGGTGCGGATCACCCGGTAACCACGCGGGAACTTGCATCAGAAGGGCTAATAATTGCACTCAAGCAACCCGGGGGTGATCGATTGTTGGTTGAAGTCGATAATTTGCTTCAGGATAGCGTGAAGCGAGTCGTCGATGCAAAACGGAAATCCTATCTGAGTTCCAGGCCCAATCTTGCCCAATTTGTCGTAGGTGCAGCTGATCGTCATGCATTGAGTGTCAAAGAATGATGCTGGAGATACTTGATTAGGCGGATGCCACTGACGCGGCGGTCAGTCGTCCCACGAAGCTTTCCTCGCCGCGCTGGAAATTGGCCGGAGCGAGTTCTTCGTCCTTGTAAAGCCCGCACTGACCATGATCAACCGCTAGACCGCATCGCATTCCGGGCAATGGGACAGGCTTGAATCGCTGCTGTCAATCAAGAACACAGTCGTTTGCCGATATAGGTTCGAGCAAATTATACTCCAGCTCAACCCGCCAGACGCACGTCGTGTAACGCTTCCCTGTTATCCGGCTGGTCCGGCCAGATCCCGCGTGTGTCATAGACCACCTTGCTGGCGCGTTCATCGAGCGGGATGGATTTGAACATGTCGTGATCGGTGAGGGTGATCATGATCGGACAGGTTTCGAGCGCCTGGTCGATGTCGATCAGCTCGGCACCGGTGCCTTCAAAGGCTGCCGGAAGCTCGCTGGCATAAGGCTCGACAATTTTTACCCGTCCGCCATAGCGCCGCGCCAGCTTGGCGGCGATCTTGAGGGCGGGGCTCTCGCGGAAATCATCGATATTGGCTTTGAACGCCAGACCGAAGCAGGCGATCGATACGCCGGGCAGTTCGTCGATCATCAGCGAAGCCTGTTCCAGCACATGGCCGGTCTTGCCGTCATTCACTTCGCGGGCGATGCGGATCAGCGGCGATTGTTCGGGCGCGCTGTGGATGATGAACCAGGGGTCGACGGCAATGCAATGGCCGCCAACGCCGGGGCCGGGTTGCAGGATGTTGACGCGGGGATGACGGTTGGCGAGGCGGATGACCTCCCAGACGTCGAGGTCCATATGATCGGCGATGATCGAAAGTTCGTTCGCAAAAGCGATATTGACGTCGCGATAGCTGTTCTCGACCAATTTGGTCATTTCAGCGGCGCGTGCTGATGTGGTCACCAGTTCACCGCGGACGAAGCGCCGGTAAAAGCCAAGCGCCTTGCGCGCGCAACGGGGCGTGACGCCGCCGATGCTGCGGTCATTCTGGATCAGCTCCTCGAGGATTTTCCCCGGCAGCACCCGTTCCGGACAATAAGCGATGGCAATGTCTGGGATGTCACTGGTCATGCCAGGAACCTTCAGGTCCGGACGCAATTTCGCGATCAGGTCCCGCATTTTTTCGGTGGTGCCGACAGGGCAGGTCGATTCAAGAATGACGGTGTCGCCCGCTTTTAGCGCAGCGGCGATATTGGTGGCTGCTTCCATGACATAGCTGGTGTCGGGAATATGATTGTCGCCAAACGGCGTCGGCACCGCGATGACGAAGACATCGGATGGTTCCACCAGCAGCGAAGCGCGAAGTGTCCCGCGGGAGACAACGCCTTGCACCAGTCCGTCCAGATCGACTTCTTCGATATGGATGCGGCCCGAATTGATCGTGTCGACGACCTGCTGATTGACGTCGATGCCAAGCACCGGGCAGCCGGAACGGGCAATCACGGCCGCGGTGGGCAGTCCGATATAGCCGAGACCCATGACGCAAACGCTTGGTTTTTCTTCCGATAACATGTGAGAAGCCACTCCGCAGTGCGCCAATCTGGCGCGGTTTACCTGCCGATTCATTAGCCGGTCATCGTAAATATTTTGGTAATATGGCGGCTTGCCCCGAAATATTCAGGCGGAAAGGCTTTTATCGATGATGTCGGCGATTTGCTGGCTGGCCGTGCCATCGCCAAAGGGATTGTGGGCGCGTGCCATGGCAAGATAATGCGTCTCATCGTCCAGAAGCCGGGTGGCTTCCGTCAAGATGACGTCCTTGTCCGTCCCGACCAGTTTTGCGGTGCCGGCTTCCACTCCTTCGGGGCGCTCCGTCGTATCCCGCATTACCAGCACCGGCTTGCCAAGCGCTGGCGCCTCTTCCTGTACGCCGCCACTGTCGGTCATCATGAAGTGGCAATGGTTGAGCAGACTGACGAAATTCGGATAATCCAGCGGTTCGATCATCGCGACATTGTCGAGGTCGCCCAGAGCATCCTGCATGATCGCCCGAACTTTGGGATTGAGATGAACGGGGAAAATCAGTGCGACGTCCTTCCGCTCGGCGATTGTCCGGAGCGCCTTGGCAATATTGGTCAGCCCGTCACCCAGATTTTCCCGCCTGTGGCTGGTAACCCCGATGATTTTGCGATCAGAAAACTTCTCGTATAATCCGGCAAGCTTGGCATCTAGGCGGCTTGGATCATTGAATTTATCTACCGTAGCCAGAAGGGCATCGATCACCGTATTGCCGGTGATATATATCTGCTCCGGCGAAATATTTTCCTTTTTGAGCGCGTCTGCAGACGTCTGGGTCGGGGCAAAATGCTGATCGGCAATCGTGCCGATGATCTTGCGGTTCACCTCTTCCGGCCAGGGATGGTATATATTGTAGCTGCGCAGACCGGCTTCGACATGGCTGACCGGAATCTGACGGTAATAGGCTGCCAGCGCACCGCACATCGCGGTAGCCGTATCTCCTTGGACCACGACCCGCTGCGGCTTTGTTTCATCCAGTATTTTGCCGATACCGGTCAGGAGCCTGGCTGTCAGATCGTCGAGGTTCTGATTGGCCTTCATCAGGTCCAGATCGAAATCCGGCTGGATATCGGCAATATCCAGAACCTGGTCGAGCATTTCCCTGTGTTGGGCTGTCACGCAGGTGAGTGTTTCCAGATTGTTTCGTTCTGACAGCGCCTGAACGACCGGGAACAGCTTGATCGCTTCCGGTCTGGTGCCAAAAATGGTCAGGATTTTCGGTTTGCTCACGGTCTTTTTTGTCATTCCGGCTGCTTAATCACTTTTGGCTAAAATTTTCATAATGATATCATCCGCAAAAAGCGTTGACCCTTGCGTTCGGCTAGCCCAATCGCACTTTCATGGATTGGTTTGAAATCAAAAACTGGCTGGAACTGTCAACCGGACTGGCTCGCGACTCTCTGCACGTTTATGCGGGAGTAGGGGTTCAGCTGTTTGTTGCGCTCATTCTTCGTCGTTCATTGGCCAGCCCCGTTCCGTGGTTGTTCGTAGTCTTCGCTGCCTTTGCCAATGAATTGTATGACTATAGCGTGGTGCAAGCGCCACAAAATCGCGAGCCGGTATATTTTGACGAAGCTGTCAGTGATATCTGGAACACCTTGTTGCTGCCGACATTGTTCCTGGTGATTGCCAGATTCTGGCCGAATTGGCTTACCGGCAGCGTTGCAAAGAATGGAAAGCCGGAGGCCGCGGACGGCGATCGTCAGTCCAGCTAGCCTTCACCCTCAAGTCTCTGTGCGATTTTTTTGACATTTTGCGATTGTCCGCGGGGCAAGATCATGACTTTGTTTTCATGAGTGACAATTATCAGGTTTTCCACGCCGTGAACCGCGACTTCCAGCGCGTCGCTGTGGATCAGATTGTTGCTGGAATCGATTGTCACGGCTTTGCCGATTATTGCGTTTGACTGTTCGTCCTTGCCGGAGATTTCGAACAGGGCATCCCAGCTTCCGACATCCGACCAGCCGGGGTTGACGGGAGTCACCGCGACCCGGTCCGATCTTTCCATGATCGCATAATCGATCGAGTCAGAAGGCGCTGATGTAAAGGCGTGCGGGTCAGGATGACAAATTCCGTTATCCGTCTGTTGGCTATCCATAGCCGCCCGACAGGCGACAAGAATCTCGGGTGAATATTTTTCCATCGCCGCCAGATAGCTGTCGGCCCGGAACAGGAATATTCCGGCATTCCAGTGATAGCCACCTTCGGCGAGCATTTTCTCGGCATTTTCCAGATTTGGTTTCTCGACAAATCTTTTTGCCGACAAGCTTCTGGTGCTTCCGACGATAGCATCGCCCTCCTGGATATATCCATATCCGGTAGCTGGCCCGGTGGGTTCGATTCCGAATGTCACCAGCCAGCGGGATTGTGCAACCGGTATCGAAGCGAGAACGGCTTTCTGGAAGGCCGTGAGATTCTTGATGATATGGTCGCTGGGCATCACCAGCAACAAATCCGTCGGGTTTTTAGCAGCAAGCGCGGCCAAGGCGATTGCCGGAGCGGTATTGCGAGGGCAGGGCTCGAGGATGATCTCGCCGTCTGTTGCGCCGACTTCCTGCATCTGGTCCTGCATGATCTCGATATGTCTGGCGGAGCCTACAATGACCGGCTTGCGATAGAGACTCTGGTCCGCACAGCGCTGGAGCGTCAACTGGAACATGCTCAACGGACCGGACAGATTTAGGAACTGCTTGGGCTTTTCCGGTGTCGAAAGCGGCCATAACCGCGTTCCGGAGCCACCGGACAGAATGACGGGAGTAATCAGCGGATTTTGCTGCATGCTAAATATCTCACGTCATCGTACAAGCGATGAGCGACCTTCCGTTTTTGGCAAGGTCGATATCGGCAAATCGCGGACAGATTCCGCATTCCCCCGCCTTGATCAATTTTCCACGTACAGTGACCGACCCTTCCAGGGGTATGACTTGCCATTCTTTGCTCGCGATCTTCGAAATGATCGCGTCGTCTGTGCCGACAATCTGGAACAGACCAAAGGGCGAGGTTCCAGAGAGGCTAACGGTCTCGTCCGGCGGGATCTCGCTAGCGTATTTCATATTATAAGGTGCCAGCTTGGCAATCCCGATCGCTTCATCCAGATGGAGTTCGCGCGAGCGACCATAATCGTACAAGCGATAGGTGATATCCACGTTTCCCTGGACCTCGATGAGCGAGATACCGGGGCCAATGGCATGAATAGTTCCCGCGGGAACATGAAAATAATCACCCTTCTTGACCGGCTTCCAGTCAATGAGTTGCTCAATTTCGCCCAATATCGCTGCGGTTCTCAATTTCGTGGCGCTGACGGTTTTTTTCAGGCCAAGACCCAGGACGGCATCCGGTTCCGCCTCGAGAATATACCAGGATTCTTCCTTGCCATGGGGAAGTCCAATCCTGCGCGCCTGCCGGTCGTTGGGATGGACCTGGATGGACAGCTTTTCACTGGTGAAAAGATATTTGACCATGAGCTGCGGGCTGACGCCCTTCGGCGCTTCAAACCAGATTTCGCCGATTTTCTTTCCGCTTCCGCCATCAAAGATGTCCGGTAGAACTTCCTGACCCCAGGGTTTCTCTATGAATTTCCTCTTTAACTTCATGGTCTGAAATTAGGGCTCACTGGTTTCTCCTGACACTGGCGTGTGATAATCCTGTCTGCGCAATTTCTGGCGGATTGTAAATGTTCCGCAAATTGACGGGCCGGCATAGCGAGAATCTATCATTGCAAATCTCATTCAAAGCCCCCGAATATCAGATCCCATAAGATGCAGAATCTCGCGGCTTGTGGCCGGTTGGCTGGCACAGGTCAAGTTTGCATAAATTGCGCCATATCCATCTGTCTCATGCAACCGATTATGCATATGCATCGTTTGGTAAGGATCGCATATCTCCGATTTGCTGGGTTAAACGTTGCCAGTTTCGGGACAATCTCCATTAATAATCGATTTTAAAGTAGTTGGCTAAACAGCTTCTGTTCGGTAAATGCCTAATTCGGCGTCGCAGCTTTGAGAATCTAAAGCCAGCTTTGAGAGCCAAATGATCAAGAATATCACTGCCGTCATCACATCGTTACTAGAAAAAATTGCCCAGCTATCGCGCTGGAAAAAGAGAGCAATCGTATTGCTACTGGATGTTCTGCTGTGCGTGCAGTCGATCTGGATAGCTTATTCCCTGCGCATTGGCGTTTGGGTCTTGTGGGATATTGCTATCCAGAAAATCGTGCTGGTTTGCCTGCTGCTGATGATTCCTATTTTTATCCTGAGCGGGGTATATAACGCCATTTTCCGCTATGCCGGCACCGGCATGATGAAAACACTGGTGCGTGCTTTCGCAATCTATTCTGTTGTGATCGGGGTTGCTTTCGCTGTTGCGGGTGTGGACGGCGTGCCCCGGACCATCGGGCTTATTCAACCAGTGGTATTCTTCATTCTGGTCGGTTTTTCAAGAGTGTCCGGACGATATCTGATGGTCGATATTCTCGGCCGGAACAGTTTCGCTGGCGAGGTGAAAAATGTCCTGATCTATGGTGCGGGCAGCGCGGGTCAACAGCTCGCGGCATCTATGCGCTCAGAACCGGCCATGCGACTATGCGGCTATATTGATGATGATCATCGGCTCGACGGCCAGAGGCTGGACGGAGATAAAGTCTTCTGGAGCGGGCATCTGCCGGATCTGATTAGAAAACAGAAAATCACCGATATCCTGTTGGCTTTGCCACGGATCAACCGCCGCAAACGCCGCGCTATTGTCGATCAGGTCAGCGAGTTTAAGGTGCATGTTCAAACATTGCCGAACATACAGGAAATTATTTCCGGCAAGATTGCATTCAGCGATATTCGCGAGCTGGAGATCGAAGATTTGCTTGGACGTGAACCGGTTCAGCCGAACGAACTGCTGTTTGGCAGGACCATTGTCGGCAAGACCGTATTGGTGACCGGTGCCGGAGGATCGATCGGCGGGGAGCTTTGCCGGCAGATCGCAAAGTCGGGTGCCCATCGCCTGGTGATGCTGGATATTTCCGAATATGCGCTTTACGAAATCGAGAAAGAACTGAGAAAAACGGTCGCCGGTCAGGCTGCAACGAAGCTTGAACTGTTCCCGGTTCTGGGCTCAGTCGTTGATGCGGAAAGGCTGGACGAAATATTCGCAACGTGGAACCCCGACACGGTATTTCATGCCGCTGCCTATAAGCATGTGCCGCTTGTCGAGGCCAACCCGATAGAGGGTATCCGCAACAATATATTGGGAACGAAGACGCTGGCTGCTGCGGCTCAGGCGGCAGAGGTCAAGGATTTCATCCTGATCAGTACCGATAAGGCGGTTCGTCCAACCAATGTCATGGGAGCGACCAAGCGCGCTGCGGAACAGATAATTCAGAATTTCGCAAATGGTGCCGGCAGTACCAGATTTTCCATGGTGCGATTTGGCAATGTCCTCGGGTCCAGCGGATCTGTGGTGCCGCTATTCCGTAAACAAATAGAGCAGGGTGGCCCGATCACCCTGACGGATCGCAAAGTCACCCGCTATTTCATGACTATTCCCGAGGCGGCGCAACTGGTCATCCAGGCCGCCGGCATGGCCAAGGGCGGTGAAGTGTTTGTTTTGGACATGGGCAAATCCGTGAAAATCCAGGACCTGGCTGAAACACTGGTCCGGCTGTCCGGACTGACTGTCCGCAATGACGCCAACCCGGATGGCGATATCGAAATTGTTGAAGTCGGCCTGCGCGCGGGCGAGAAGCTCTATGAAGAACTGATCATTGGCAATGATCCGCAAAAGACCCTGCACCCCCGGATAATGAAGGCTCATGAATCTCATCTTGCGGAAGATATATTGAACGACCTGATCGCGCATCTGCTCGATTGTCGCGATCCAAAGCTTGCCGTCACGACGCTCAAGTCGCTGGTGCCGGAATTTGATCACGGCCGGGACAATGATGATAATCTGGAACAAGCTTCCTGAAATCAGGTTCGGCGGTGATCCGGAGCCGAGTTATTTCAATCCATTGATCAGGTCTTTAACAGCCCGAACGGCACAATCCGGTTCTGGGCATCATGCCCGATTTCCGCGCGGCCCAGATAGGCGATAGCATTGCTCCCGGCCCATCGCTTGATAATCGCCTCGGGGCCTTCGCCGAACGGCCGGTCGTTTTCGGGAATGTCGTCGACCCTGCCCAATTTTATGCCGGTCAGGCCGCTATCAGCCAGATTGCTGCAAAGATGAAACATCGCGCGATCAAAGGCGTAGAGATATTCGGATATCTCCTCGACGATGAGAATATGATCGCGCAAATCCGGTATCAGCTTTGTGCCGGTCATCATGGCGAGCGTCGTTAAGTTGAAAGCGGCGTATTTCTGGCCGCTGATCAGACCGGGATCGAGCGCATCCGCCTTCCTGTGGACAATCCAGTCCAGCGCTCTGGCCACAGCTTGCTCGCCGTCTGCTCTGCCAATATCGGAAGGCATGGGGCCATGTGCTACTTCCCCGATACCAGCGCGGTAGAGTGCACCAAGCAAATTGCCGGCATCGCTATATCCCAGATAGATCTTGTTGCTGGCAACGCTGTCCAGTCGTTGGACGGCCGCTTCCGCGATACGGGCGGCACCATAGCCGCCGCGAGCAAACCATATCGCATCGATGTCCGGGTCATTGGCCAGAGCGACGAAACTGTCGGTGCGTTGCCTGTCGCTGCCGGCAAAATGGCCGTCTTCAAAAAAGCATTGTTCGTCAAAGACCAGCTCGGCGTGCGGATGGGTCCGGGCCGCGAGCGCGAGGACACGACTGGCAGCGTCCTTGGTGAATGGGGTCGACGGCGCACAAATGCCGATGCGGACTGGTGAGGAGATCGATTTTGTTCCTTGCGCCATTGCCAAATAGAGAGAGAAGCAATAGCGCGAAAAAATGACTGAAGACAAATCCTATTATTTTTGCGGTATCGGCGGCTCCGGAATGCTGCCTCTGGCAATGATCGTCAAAGCGGCTGGCGCGCAGGTTGCAGGATCGGACCGGGCGCTCGACCAGGGCCGGCTGGCGGACAAGTTTCAATGGTTGCAGGACAGGGGGATCAAGCTGTTCCAGCAGGATGGCAGCGGCCTGGTTGATGGTAGCCAGATATTGATCGCTTCCGCCGCCATCGAAGAGACCGTGCCCGATGTAGCGCGTGCCATTGCTCTGGGTTGCAAGCGGATGACCCGCGCGGAACTGCTGGCCAGTCATTTCAACGCCGTGCCACGCAGCATCGCCGTTGGCGGTACCAGCGGTAAATCGACGGTCACCGGGATGATCGGCTGGATATTGACCGAAGCCGGTCGTGATCCGACGATCATGAACGGCGCGGTGATGAAGAATTTCGTCAATGCCGACGCGCCATTTGCCAGCTCCCGTGTCGGGGCCGGCGGGCTGATGGTGAGCGAAGTGGACGAAAGCGATGGTTCCATCGCTTTGTTCGATCCTGAAATTGCGGTGCTCAACAATGTCAGCCTCGATCACAAGAGCCTCGAAGAGCTAAGAATATTGTTCGGAGATTTTGTCGCGAAGTCGCGCCATGCGATCTGGAATCATGACGATGCAGAATCACGTGGGCTGATTGATGTGTGCAAACTTGCGAAAGCCAGCAGCTTCGGATTTCTCGAAGGTGCGGACTATCAGGCTGTGCAAGTCGAGGAAAAATCGCTGGGCAGCGCTTTTGTGATGCGGACCGGCGGGAAGGAATATCCGGTTTCGCTGCAAGTGCCCGGCAGGCATAATATTGCAAATGCTCTGGCGGCGATCGCGGCCTGTTCTGCAATCGGGGTGCCGATCGACGCTGCGGTAACGGCAATGGCGACGTTTCAGGGGCTGGCCCGACGTTTTGATATCGTGGGGAGCACGGGCGATATTACCGTGATCGACGATTTCGGTCACAATCCCGATAAAATCGCTGCCACTCTCCGGACCCTGAAGGCTTTCCCCGGCCGGGTCATAGCCTTCTTCCAGCCGCATGGTTTTGGACCGATACAAAAAATGGGTGCAGAACTGTCTACAGTTTTTTCCGGGCATCTCGATGGTGATGACCGCGTCATTCTATGCGATCCGGTCTATTTTGGCGGCACGGTTGATCGGTCGCTGGGCAGCGAATCGATTGTCGATGCGATAAATGCTGGCGGTGGCAGGGCAGAATATATCCCCGCCCGGCCGGATTGCGGTGATAAAATGGTGGAGCTCGCGAAGTCGGGGGACCGAATCGTCATCATGGGCGCCCGCGATGACACATTGCACGGCTTTGCCGAGTCGATACTGGCCGAGATTGCCCGGGATTGATCTGACTGGCAGAGAGATGGATGTCCCATATATGGAATTGATCTCGTCTGTTTCAGAATGATCTAAAATATTATCCCGGTGGCATATCGCCAATTCCCGCGGCTGGATGTTCTTTCGTTGCCCAACAGACCGGCTGTCTTCGTGCCTCGGCTGCGATTGGACTTTGCCCCACGCTGTTGATGTTGTATATTCAACCATATCGCGAGTCACAGGGTCGTAAATCTGTGAAATCCGCCCTTTGAGGTCCCCAATTGCCGTGTCACGTCACGATAATTGGCAAGGATTTTGTTAACTATTATGTAGAAACAGTTAAACTTTCCGCCCCGTCATCGCGGGCGGTTCGGAAAAATGCTTTAATTGCAGCGACTTAAAAATCTGCAACCGTAACATACTGTAACATTAGCCGTGTCTAACTGCCTTTTGCCGCCATGCTCCGCCACAAAGGATAGGCAAGTGGGGCAATACGGCTTTTGCCTGTGGTAACCCAATTAAGCGCCACAGTTGCCCTGGCATCGGTGCGATATTCTGGTCAATATCGTACCGATTGTTCCCGATGGAGCGGGTAGACATTCTACCCGCTCCATTATCGGACAAACGCCTCACGGACTCCCTCTTGCAGATTAGTGGTTGGGATGCGTCATGCAGTTAGTTGGTACGATATTGTGGAAAGTGACAACCGATTATTCTCGGTTGCTCCGCTATTCCAGCATAATGCCACTAACCATCCTGGCCCTCATGATAATCATCATATTGCCTGCGCTGGCTTCCGAAGCATTCGCGACCGATCCAACAGCAGCTCCACAAAATGGTCGCGCTACGGCGGTTGCCAGTGCCCAAGTGCTCAAGCCATTCACTATGACTCCCACGGTGCAGGACGGGACCAACGCGCAGCTTTCCGCGATCACCGTGTCGCGCCGCACGACGTTTCGCGATTGCGAAATTCTTCTGGGTGCCGACGCCAAAAGAGGTCCCGGTGAATCTTGCGAACTACGCCTGATCGAATTGCATTGAGTAGACAAACGACACGAATGGTTATGCCGGTAGATAATATGACAAATAACGCCCTTAATTATGAAGTTGAATTGCAGTAAACAGGTTATAACGGGAAAAGACGATGCAGACATCCAATGCGAAATATGAGGCTTCTGCGGTCCGATGCAACCGCCGGGGCCATCGCGCTACCGCAAGGCCAAGTGTCATGTCGTGCGTCATTGCATTGGCGCTTGTCGCAATTCCGCTGCCGGCATTTGCCGAAGCTGACCCGGGCGAGAATATCGCCATCGCACTTTCGAGCAACATTGTTGGAAGCCCTGCCGGCAATAGCGGGGCACTCGCAACCGTTCCAGGAGCCGTTGTCGACTTCTTCGTATCCGTTACCGGGCCCGGCAAGAGCGGATCTCCTGCCGCATCCTTTGCTGTCACCGATAAAGTTCCCGAACATCTTTCCCTGTTTGTCGGTGATCTGGATCACAGTGGCACTGGCCCTGCAGTGTTTAAGGACAATGACAGTGGCCTGGAATTCAGCTTTGACGGTCTTTCCAGCGCAAAGGATTCTATCGAATTTTCCAGTGATGGCGGCGAAACGTTCGATTATATTCCCATCGCCGATACCGATGGATTTGATGCGAATGTGACGCATATCAAACTCCGGCCGAATGGCGCTCTGCTGCCGACGATTGGCAATTACGAACGGTTTTCCCTACGTTACCGAATGAAGGTCAAGTAAATGACAAATATGATCGAATCTGGTACTTCCTCCGCTCCCCCATCGGACAATATCGTCGTGGACGAGGACCGCAGAAAACAAGACCGGCATATTGCCATGTTGAGGCTTGCCAAGATCAAGGCAGAATCCGGAGAAGGCTGGGGCTTCATAAAAAACCTTTCGGCCACCGGCATGATGGTCGAAATCCATCCCAATTTTGAACTCGGTGATACGGTCTCCGCCCTTTTGACCGAGGAGCAGGAGTTGACCGGTACGGTACGTTGGCGCAAAAAGGCGCTGGCTGGCATCGAATTTTCCACGCCGATCGATATGGCCAAGGTGCTTTCCAAACCCAATGATGCAAAGCAAGGCCGGGTTTCGCGCCTGCCGCGGATCGAGATGAAGCATCCGATCAACATCTATCAGGGGTCTCGCCTGGTCCATGCAGATATTTGTGACATTTCCCCCGCAGGCATTTGCGTCAGAACAGAACATGTTTTTGAAATTGGGAAAAACATCCGGCTTTCGGTGCCCGAACTGCTGGACATAAGCGGCACAGTGCGCTGGCAATCAGGTGCGCGTGTCGGGATCGTATTTTCCCAGCGGCTTCCCCTCGACGACCTGATGGTCTGGTTGTCGACCTTCTATCGTGCGGCCCGTATCGATACCGGTGAGCTTGCCGTGCTCAACAAGGGTTCCGATACGGCCGGCTCGGCGAATTCGGGCGCAGATTGTCTTCCCTTCCAGGTCATTGGGCACGATGATCTCGGGAAAGAAATTTTGATCGATACATTATATTCAGCGACCGAAGCCCTGACCCAGTTCAAAGCGACATCGAAATTTTTCTACCGGGTGAGCATCAGAAATGCTGACAATGAAGAGCTGTCAATCGGCACTATTGTTCTGCGCGCTTTTGATGAAGAGCGGGCGGCTGCCAAGGCTTAGCCAAATCAGGCAATGCCGGGGCCGGACGCCGGCATAGCCTAATAATCGAGCGGGCCGGGTCCTACCTGAAATAGTGCGTGACGACTTGGGTGACCTGGTCGGATATCGCTGCTGCGCTTTCGGGGAATGTGCGAAGCATACTGGTCCTCGGCGGCATGCCCGTCGATAATATCCGGGATTGCACAAGCCGTGCTTCATCTTCGGAACCAAGATGATGGAATACGGTCATTGCCGCAAGCAAAGCTAACGGACTGTGTTGCGAAAATTCGGTGAGCTTGCGCGAAAGCGCGAGCGCTTCTTCGTCCTTGCCCAGATTAAATGCCGCGTAGGTTTGAGTGGTCTCGGCTTCGAAACGCATTGGACAATTCGGACTGAGCTTCGTGGCAAGCTTCGCAGCTTCATGGGCGGCGGCAAAGTCACCTTTCAGCAATAGAACAACGGCCTGTGAATTATAGGCTTCGGCGTAATTCGGACAAAAGGCGATGGCTTTGGCATAATGGTCCAGCGCGCCATCGATATTGCCGTTGAATCGTTCCGCCCGGCCACTTACAAGATGGGCGAAGGGATCGAGCGGATCGCATCGCAATGCCTGTTCTCCGAGCATCAGCATGCTATGAATAGCGGCATTTTCGTCCCCGCCTTGCGCAAGATGGTATAGGCTCAGGCCGTGAATATAGGCGGTGCCGGCATGGGCGCGTGCGAATGCGGGGGCTTTCGCACGGGCAAATTCAAAATGGTCCAGCGCCATTTTAAGGTCCATTCTGGCCCCGTTTACGGTCGACATCCCCAGATGATAGGCTTCCCAGCCGGTCAGCTGATCGGGAGCCGTCAGTTTCGCATATGCCGCTTCGGTGTCGCTGATCGATAGATCGATCGCGGCAATGATATCACGCACCATTTGGGCCCGCAGATCATGAATATTTGTGAGCCGCGCATCATAGCGCTCTGCCCATACGACCCGATGCTGTCTGGTTTCGGTGAGCTCCACGCCGACCAGCATCTGACCGTCGACCAGTTCGACCCACCCGGTAAGAACATAGTCGACACCGAGTTCTTCGCGCATTTTTGCAAGATCGGGAAGATTGGCGTCGAAGCGGAAGCTGGATGCGCGCGCGATCACGAAAAGCCATCGTAACTGGGATAGCGCGGTCGTGATGTCTGCGGGCAGGGCCTCGGGTAAGCAGCTATGTTCTGCCATGTCACCGATTTTGTAAAACGGTAGCACGGCGATGACAGGTGGCTTTCCGGCTTGATCAACCAGTGCATCCGTCACTTTCGGACGGGCTGCTGCAACGAGCGAATTTGTCGAGGACGAGACCGTCTCGACGCGGGCAGCAAAGCGAAACCCCCGGCCATAGACAGTCTGGATTATCCGCTGCTCCTGGCCGTCATCGTCCAGAACTCGACGCAGGACCTTGACTTGGCTGGAGAGGGCGCTGTCCGAAATATTTCGACCGTTCCATAAATGCTGGACCAATTCCTCTTTAAGCATCAATTTGCCATGATTGCTCACTAGCATGGACAATATGGCCAGAGTCTGTGGTTGAATTGCGACTTTCTCGCCCTTCCGGAGCAGGTCGAAACGCTCGGTATCCAGTTCGAATTCTAGGAAACGATATTTCATGTCATTGCTTCAAACTTCCTTTTCCATTCTAGAATCCAGACTCTATCCAGATTTGATGGTTTGAATAGTCCCCCATCTCAAGCTATGTTACAATAGTTTACGCACAGTTTGAGGGCGCAATTGTGTATCAATAATAACCCGATACCTATAGACTGATCTAGGTAAGGACAATAATCAACCTATGGATGATGCCGCCGCATTGCAATTATGTCTGGAACGCGACCGGTTGTTGAGCGATGCCGAATTTGCACGCTCACCGAGCATGTGCAAATTATTGCGGTTTCTGGTGGACTATAAATTGTCCGGGAACAGCGTCCCGCTAAAAAGCTATACTATCGCTACCGATGCGCTTGGTCGTGATGCGGATTTTGACACGCAGACCGATAGCTATCCGCGCGTCCAGATGGGGCGGCTGCGCCGGATGCTCGACAATTTCTATTTGCGCAAGGGAGGCGAAAACCGGCTTGCCATCGCTCCCAATAAATATGAAATCATCCTGGAGCCCAATGTGGCACCTTCGGGTCATGAGGGAAATCTGATCGGACAGGGTACGGATTCGTCCGCGCTGAATGGCAAGAAATCGAAACGCCCCGAAACCGAAGCGCGTCCTCCGGTTGAAAAACAGACCGAAAGTCAGCGTGGTTGGTACAGGGGCTTTTTCACAATTCTCGGCGTATCCATCCTGTTGGTAGCGATCGGTATTCTGGCTTATCTTCTTTGGCCTGCTCAGGTTGATGATGAGATCGCCTATCCAAGAATTGCACTGGATTTGCCCGATGGGGCTTCCGGCGTGCGTGCATCGGAACTCTCCGAATCCGTCGGCAACCAGTTGGTCCGTGGCTTGAACGGGTTTGGCGGGCTACGGATATTTGATGCCAAATCCGGCCAGCCGGAAAAATCCGACTATGTGCTGCGGCTGCGGTTTCTGGAAGCCACCGCAGATAAGATGGAATTGCGTCTGCTGGATGGGCACAGCGGCGAAATATTGTGGTCGAGAGAATTGAACACAGCGAACGAGGCAGCCTTCAGGCTGGAACTGGATAAAGCCATCATCGCATTGGCGGGGCCTTACGGGGAAATCGCCCAGACAGAGATTTCCAAACTGGAAAATGACTATTCCGCTGGATATCCCTGCCTGCTCCAGTTCGACCTTTATATCCGCTATCGCGAACCGCGAAAACTGGAGCCTCTGAAAAAATGTTTGGTGAAATCGGTCGAGCGCTTCCCCAATGATGCCCATCTTTTGAGTGTGTCGGCCTTCGCGCGAAATATGTCGGAACGTTCCAACCCGGGCATCGGCGGCAAGGGTGCCGGCATGCTGCTCGCCAGACAGGCCGAAGCGCTGGATCAGAATAGCGCTGGTGCGAATTTTGCTGTGGCCCAGTCGGCCTTTTTCGCCGGAGATTGCGCGACTGGTCTGGCCTGGGGCAAGAAGGCCGTTGCACTCAATCCTCTGAATTCCCGGATAAGCGGATATCTCGGCCTCTATATGATCGGCTGCGATTATCCGGAAGGTGAAAAATATGCAGCGCAAGCGCTGGAACTGGATCCCAATGCCGATCTGGCGATCGCTGCGGCTGTAGCCCTGCAAATGTTGAAGAGGGGTGATGCACCAGCCGCCCGCGAACTGACCACAGAATATCTGGCTTCATCGCCGAGAAAAGAGCCGGCACTTGAGCTAACTTATATGCTGTCTTCGGCGATGCTGAATGACAAGGAAGAGGCGCGGCGCGTTTGGAAAACGATGGCAACAGACTATGGGTTATCCGAAAACAGCCCGCCGCGGGAAGTGCTTGACCAGTGGATCGATAGTCCGACCCTGATCAATGAAATCATGACGATCATGAATCGCTCGGGCATGTTTGAAAAGTAGCAACGGTCGACCGGTGTCGGAAATCCCGGTGATGGATTGCATCAAGTGTGTTTCTTTTCCGGCCTGTCGCCGCGTTCCGCGGGTCGTCATTTTTGACCGGGACGCCCGGCAATGAACTTTGCCATTACTGATCAACCGGATTTGTCCATTAGTTCCCTGTAAAAATGAATCGAAATTATGTAATCGATTTGTTACTAGTTTCGCCACGTCAAATTTGGAATATTTGGCATGCGTTTAGGGAAGCAGTTCCCAACGACAGAAGGGGACGTAATGCCGGGGATGTTATTGACGTATTTTTCTTATTTTTTGGCATTTTTCCTAATGATGGTGATTGCCTATCTGGTTTTTCGATTGCGAAAACTGCGCAAGGACTTGCAGTCCGTCCAGATAGAACTTGACCGTTGCCAGCTGACGCTTGAAATTTCGGAAGATGTCGGACGCTTTGGATCTTGGCATGTGGATGCGAGAACAAATACCGTAAAATGGTCAGACTATATTTTCGACATGCATGAGCGTCGCCATTCGCTCGGCCATCCTCTTCTGGAAAATGCGATCCATTATTATCATCCGGATGATCGTCCGATGGTTCAGGAAGCGGTCGCGCGCGCGCTGGATGAAGGCGCGGATTTTGAATATCGCGCGCGGATTCTCACCGAGAATGGAAACGATCTTCCAGTGCTAGCGAGAGGCACATGCCAGATTGGGGGAGATGGGGAAGTTTTGGGCATTTTTGGCTGCTTTGTAGATCTAAGCACCCCTGAGGAACGAAAACTTAAATGATTTCCGCCATTTAATTGCGAACTACTCGCAACTATCTTATAGGATACGGGTCTATATAACAGAAGCGTCCCGCTTGCCCCTGAAAAATTTCCTGGAGCAGGTCGCCGTATCAGATGGAGGAATCTTGCCAATTTTGACCGAAGCGGAAAAGCTTCAACTTTGTTTGGAGCGCGACCGGCTGCTGTGCAGCTCCGAATTTTCGCGGTCCCCGACCATGAGCAAGCTGCTTCGTTTTCTTGTCGATCACAAGTTGCTGGAAGGAGGCAAGCCTTTGACGGCTTATGCCGTTGCCGTCGATGCGCTCGGCCGCGACGACAGTTTCGACACTCAAATTGATAGCTATCCGCGGGTGCAGATTGGACGGCTGCGCCGGATGCTCGACCATTTTTACCTGCGTGAGAAAAGCGAAAACCGGCTTTACATCCCCTATCAGCACTACGAAATCATGCTGGGATCGAACGAGGCAGTCAAAGCGCCCGACCTGCCGCCAACCGAAGGCCGGCCGATCAGGAACTTGGCAGTCGATCCGCAGCAGAAAGACGAGAAACCCGCCGAACCCGTGATGGAACCCGATATTGCCACCGGGAGTTTTACCGAGCGCTTGGCTGCGATCAATCGCGGTTATATTCTGGCAATTTTCGCAGCTCTGGTGCTCCTGACAACCGCGGCAGTTTTCTATCTGCAAAAGAGCGATAGCGAACCGGAAGTCGCTATTGTCTATCCGGCAGTCATTGTGAAAGCGACGGAAGGGATCACCAATTCTTCATCCCGCGCCACATCGGAAATCATTCACAGCCATCTGGTCGGAGCGCTGAAAAAGTTCGATCAAGTGCGTGTTTTTGAAGAAAATTCTGATCCCGCCAACGCCTCGCAATATCTGCTCGAATCCTCGAGCTTGGATGATACGGGCGATCGCGTCCAGCTTCGCCTTGTCGACAGCATCACCAGAGAAGTGATCTGGTCGAGCAGAGTTGAGGCCACCAGTCGCCAGGAACGCGAGGCAGGTCTGGACCAGGCCGTGATCAATATCGCGGGCCCTTACGGCAAACTGGCCCAGCACGAATTGTCCAAATATCGTGTCGACTTTACGCCGGGCTACCCGTGTCTGCTGCAATTTCATCAATATATGCGTTACCGCGACGCGGCGCTTCTGGAGCGCGTTTTGAAATGTATGAACGCATCGGCGCACAAATTTCCCAATGATTCCTATTTGATGAGTGTGTTGGCCACGGCCAAGAATATATCGGAGAAATTCGACCTTGCTGACGCGATTGACGGGTCACGCGAGGATTTCGCAACGAGAGCCGCAAAAATCGACAATAATAGCGCATCAGCTACTTTTGCTGTGGCGCAGAGCGCTTTTTATGAAGGCGACTGTCGCAGAGGAGCATTGTGGGGAGAGCGGGCTGTCGATCTCAACCCGCTGAATTCCCGCATCATGGGTTATCTGGGCATGTATATGCTGGCCTGTGATATGCCGGAAGGGGAAGCCTATGCAGTCAAGGCTTTGCAAATGGATCCTAACGCGGAGCTGGCGATCGCAGCGACGGTGGCGATGCGAAAATTGCGGATTGGGGATGCCAAGGCAGCGCAGGAACTGTCTTCGAGATATCTGGATTCGATACCGGGAGCCGCGCTCGGGCTGGAAATCAGCTATATATTGTCGTCGGCGATGCTGGGTGAAAAAGAGGATGCACGACAGGTATGGCGGCAGTTGGCAGAGCGTTCCGGTTTCCCGGAAACCGCAGAACCGGGTGACGTCCTGGGCAAGTGGATCAGCGATCCAGACCTTCTCCGCAAGCTTGAAGAAGAGTTCAAAATTGCTAATCTTTACTAACAGTTAGAGGCCAGGCTTTCGATATCATGGTAAGCCTGCGATCGGAGATATATCCGGGATCGCTAGACGCTTTCGAGTGCCCGCTTGAGCGCCGCCAGCATTTTCTCGCGGTCCTTATTGGTCCGTTGCTCGGATAGTTTTTCCTCGACCTCCTCGCGCAGTGCTGCAAGTTTGGAAATCCAGTCACGCGAAGCGGTCAGCTCGCCAGCATCGGGCCGACCGGCCGTCAGGCGGGTTGCCGCTTTTCCTGGCTGCAATTCCCAGGTCTCGCCCAGTTTCGGGATGATCGTTGACGGTAAATCCGGAATGCTGCCGAGAGCTTCGGCGAAACCCGCGAGCGCGCTCTGTTCTCCATGGACCAGAAAGAGCGAGCCTCTGATCGGTGTGCGATCCTTGATCCATTCCACCAGACCGTCACGGTCGGCATGGTTGGAATAGCCTTCAAGCGTGGCGACCTGCGCCTTGACGATGACATCATTGCCGGAGATACGGACGCGCTTTGCTCCATCCCGGAGCACCGCGCCCAAGGTTCCGCCAACCTGAAAGCCGGACAGCAATAGCCGAGACTGTCTTCGTGGCAGGTTGCGGATCAGGTGATGCCTGATCCGGCCGCCGGTGCACATGCCCGATCCGGCGATGATGACCACCCCGGTCATCCGGTTGAGCTTCTTGGATTCCGCTGTATTCTGGATGAACCGAATATTGGTTCGTTTCAACATGTCGGTACCGCTGTCGCGATAGCGCATCACCGCCATCGTAACTTTCTGGGCCAGAGGAGAATCCAGAAACACATTTATCGGGGGCAGGCGCCCGGATTCGAACAGGGCATCGAAATCCTCGAGTATCGCCTGGGTGCGTTCGAGAGCGAAAGCCGGGATCAGCACATTGCCGCCCGCCGCCATCACTTCTTCGACGTGGCGCGCCAATGTTTCGCGGCGCTCGCTGACCAATATGAGCTCGCGGTCCCGGTCACCATAAGTCGATTCACAGACGACATGATCATAACCACCGATTTCCGAGCTTGTACAATTGATCGATCGACCGAGCCCGACATCGCCCGAGAAGAGCAACCGCTGTCCGGCAATGTTGATCTCTATCGAAGCCGATCCGACGATATGCCTGGCATCCCAGAAGCGAAAGGAGACGCCGTTGCCGAGATCATTTTCTGCACAATAGGTAACCGCACGGACATTCCTGTGCAGTTTCGCGATATCCTTGCCATCATAGAGGGGGATGAATGGTGGCAGGCCAGCGCGGTCCGCCCGGCGGTTGCGACGCTTGGCATCGGCGGCCTGTAACTTGGCCGCGTCCTGCAGAAGCGGTTTGATAATGTCGGCGCTCGGCGCAGTGCAATAGGTTTTCCCCTTGCAGCCACTGGCGTAGAGATAGGCCAGCCGGCCACTATGATCGAGATGGGCATGGGTCAGCAGCACCGCATCGATTTTTTCCGGATCAAAGGGAAGCTGTTCATGGTTCAGCGCTTCGAGCGAACGGGTTCCCTGAAACATGCCGCAATCGACCAATATGGTCTTGCCAGCACCGGTGACTTCGAAACAGGAGCCGGTGACGGTTCCCGCCGCACCATGAAATTTTAAGGTTACACTACTCATTCCATTCTTCCTCGAGGGAGGCTCGTATCCCAAATCAGTGCGCTACCACGAGCGGAACCGGACAATCCCAAAACAGGTTTCTTGTGACGCCGCCAAAGAAAAACTCGCGGGCCCGGCTGTGGCCATAGGCACCCATAACCATATAACTGGCATTCAGCGCATCGACGGTCGAGAGCAGCACAGCTTGCACCGAGGACTTATCTGCAGCAAGATCGTGGATTTTCGACTTTATGCCATGTCTGGAAAGATATTCTGATGCGTTCAGTGGCGGGAGGTCGTGGTTCTTGTCTTCCTCGACGACGACGATGTGCACATCGCTGGCCAGTTTGAGCAAGGGCACCGCCGCACGAAGTGCATTCCCTGCCTCGAGACTGCCATTCCAGGCGACCACTACAGTTCCGGCGGCGTCGAATTTCTTGACGCTGTCCGGCTGGACGACAACGGGGATATTGGTGTTCAAAACCACGTCACCCAAAATACCGAGGGGCAGGGTGTTGTCTTTCAGACCACTACACGAACTGAGCACCATTATGTCGGTCAGTGCCGAGTTTCGCGACAGCCCTCTGGCAGGCTCCGCATTAGCTTCCTCATAATCCCATGGCACATCTTCACCTGCCAGCCGTTCCTCCATTACCGTCTTCAATTGCTGATCGGCTTGGCTTTCATATTCGGTGACATCATACATCACCGACATGCCGGTGACGCCATCAAAAGCCATTTGCGGCTTGTAAGGATTGGGGCGCAGGCAATGGAGATGTCCCTCCAGCGCGCGGGTGATATCCAGTGCTGCCTGATAGCGGGCGTCGAGTCCGGAATCGTCGTTCACATAAAGAAGCACGGATTTCATATTCTATCTCCTATTTTGATAATTTTTTCTCGAAGGCTTTATGGTTACCAACTTGCCCGTCCTCTAACGGATGCAGGAAAGGCGATTGGCAAGCCATCCGTAGTGTTACCTAGCGGCGGCATGAAATTCCTCACCGAGATATAAATGGCGTACGAGCTTGTCCTCCAGCATCGCTTGCGGTGTGCCGTCAAACACGATCTGCCCCTCGTGCAGGACATAGACCCGGTCCAGTATATCGACCATTTCGCGCACATTTTGATCGGTGATCAATATGCCGACATCATGGCGTTCAAGATTGGCGATCATTGCCTTGATATCCCGGACCGACATCGGATCAATCCCGGCAAAGGGTTCGTCAAACAACATGATGTTTGGATCGGCCGCCATCGCCCGGGCGATTTCACATCGGCGTCTTTCGCCGCCCGACAGCGCCCGCGCCGGGGTGTTGCGGACATAGTCAATATGGAATTCCTCTAGCAGGGCATCCAGTTTCTGCGCTCGCAAAACCGGATCGAGCTCGAAGAGCTCGAGCACAGTCATGATATTCTGCTCTACCGTCAGGCCGCGGAAAATCGATGCTTCCTGTGGTAAATATCCCAAGCCGCGAAGCGCACGCTGATCGAGAGGCAATCTCGTTATATCTTCACCATTTAGAAAAATATGGCCCGAGTTTATCCGCAATAGTCCGAGGATCGAATAGAAGGTCAAGGTCTTGCCCGCGCCGTCGCGGCCAAGCAGGCCGACAACCTCCGATGGACGGACTTCGATCGAAACATTGCTCAGGACCGTCTTTTTTCCGAATTTTTTTGTGAGCGAGACGACCGATAATCCGGTGCCTTCCAGTGCTGCTGCTTCCGCAAAATGTGGTAAAGTTGGTAGAATGATCTGCTTCAATGGCTCGCATTGCCCCGGTTGGAAAGCGGACAGGGTAAGAGGCGAGGGGGCGTAACCATATCAGGGAGATTACGTATCTTTCCATCGAACTGCGGCAAGGCAGGGCAGGCCGCTTTTCCATACTCTCCGTACAGGCGTTAATCTTACAAACCGTTTGCCAGTTCATCCCTGAATTTCGGATGGGCCAGGCCAATCAGTGCATCTGCCCGCTGGTGAAGTGATTTGCCCTTCAGGTCGACCGCGCCATATTCGGTCACCACAATATGTGTATCGTTGCGGGGGGTCGTGACCGGCCCGTCCAGCTGGGTGACGATGCGCGAGACTGTGCCGTTGCGCGCCGTCGACTGGCAGGCGATGATCGACTTGCCACCTTTCGATGCGTTAGCGCCGCGCACGAAATCGAGCTGGCCGCCCGATCCGCTATATTGCCGCCCCATCATATGTTCCGAATTGCACGCGCCGCCAAGATCGATCTGCAGCGTTGCGTTGACCGAAACGACATTTCTATTCTTGGCAATATGGCGGGGATCGTTGACGATATTCACAGGTGCGCTGTGGAACGCCGGATTGTCATCGAGAAAATCGTAAAAGGCCCGGTCGCCCATGGCGAAGGTGAAGACGCTGCGACCGCGATAGGTGGTCTTCGCCTGATTAGTGACCGCACCGCAGTGGATGAGCCCCGCCAGGGCAGGGGTCATCAATTCTGTGTGAATGCCAAGATCCTTGCGATCGTGGAGCAAGGCGCAAACCGCACCGGGAAGCGCGCCTATGCCCATTTGCAGACAGGCTCTGTCATCGATCATGTCCGCGATAATGGCAGCGACCTTTGCGTCTACTGACGATGTTTCTGGCAGATGAACCTCGGTTAGCGGCGTGCTGTTTTCAACAATCGCATCGACTTCCGAAACATGAAGCAGGGAAGCGCCGAACACGCGCGGCATATTGGGATTGACCTCGACCACCAGCTTTTTGGCGCTGCGAGCGGCGGTGGTGGAATAGTCGTTGCTGGTGCCGAAAGTGAACCAGCCATGCTTGTCCATCGGCGACACGGTCGTCACAAAAAGATCGAGCGACACGTCTTGTTCGAATAGCCGGGGGGAGTCGCTGAAAGCGACCGGAACAAATTCGATCGGGCTTTTCTCGCCCGGTTCCTTTGTGCTGAGCAATTTGCGGTCAACAGAACTCAGAAACATGCAGCGCGGGCGAATACGGCCCAATAGGTCAGGCCGTAGCACCGTATCACCGGCGTGATCCATCGAATGGAAATACCATAGCTTCAGATCTTCTACAGCGCCATTTTCTGCCATGTCCGCGATTGCGCTGAGCAGTGCCGGCGGCTCCGCTGTCGCCATGCCCATCGCCATATGCGCTCCGGACTTTAATCCTTGCACCGCTTCGGCTGCGGTCCTGATCCGGGATTTATATGCTTCTATATGCGTCATTATCAATGCCTCGGATGGAAAGAAAACTGCCGGAACAGTGGGTTGCTGACAGACCGGATAAACGCCACCCGAGTCAATAGGGAGCATTACGGATATTTGCAGAGATACGTTGGTTTACGGATGGCGAGCGTATCGCGGGACCGGCTATATTTGCCGCATTGGATTTCAATTTCCCCAAGCGCCTTGAAAGGAACTCCCATGTCCGAAGCAAAATCATCCCCCTTGCAGCCTTCACCGGCTGAGCCGATCCGGCCCGACCATGCCGTTGTCGTGAGCAACAGCATACCGCTGACCACCCGCACCGGTTTTGAATTTCATGTCCGGCCGGTCGAGCCATCGGACAAGGAAGCCCTGGCGGAATTTTTCACCCATGTTTCAAAGGAAGATTTGCGCTTCCGCTTTTTGTCCGCGGTCCCGGAAGTCCAGGGCGCTTTGCTCGACGAGCTGGTGGACGTCGATCATGATCACAAGGAAGACTATCTGGCTTTTGACATAGATGACAAGACCATCATCGCCAGCGCGATGGTGGGCGCCAGCGCAGACAAGTCCGAAGCGGAAGTCGCTCTCGCAGTGCGCAGCGATTATAAACATCGCGGCATGAGCTGGACTTTCCTGAAATATGTGATCGACCAGTCACGCAAGAGCGGCATCAAGAAGCTTGAGTCGATCGAGGCCCGCGACAATCATGCGGCGATCGAACTGGAAAAGGAAATGGGTTTTTCTGCGCGATGCTTCCCGGGCGACCCCACGCTCATGTTGCTGGAATTTGATCTTACGGCTGATCGTCCTGCAGCCTGACGAGAGTCTTATCGCAAATATGCAAAAGGGCGGAGATCAGTTTCTCCGCCCTTTTGCAAGCTCGTTCACTTTGGTGAGCGCCTCATTCAATCAGTGATTCTGAATATAATTCCGGCAACGCCCAAACATCTGTCAGGCTTCATGTTTGGCGAGCATTTTTGCCAGCGGTTCTTTGTCGTCCGGCCCAAAGTCCTTGGGAATCTCTGCCAGCAATCGCGCGCTGGTTTCAGGACCCAGATGCTTCCGGATAACGCCCAATGCGCGCGGCGCGGCAACCAATATGATGCCTGCGTCTGATCCTGACATGATCTGTTCGATCCGCTGGGTCATCTCCAGAACAAAGCGGTCTTCTTCCTGTTGTTGCAGGTCTGTCTGCTCATGTGCGCCGCGGCTGGGAGATTTGCTTTGAAAACTCCGTCCAGGCCTGTCCGTGCCGAGTTCCGAAGTGCGCAGCGAGGGGTTTTTATGCTCCTCGATCAGTTCCAGCACCGGGGCAAAAGCCTCCCCGATATTCTTGAACATCGCCATGCGGGAACCGTCTACCGCGATTATCTTGCTATCCTTGCGCACCAGCATTTCATTCTCCCATCAGCTTGTTGCCTGCTGACTTTCTAGGATGGAGCGAGTTTGGCGGCGATAGGTATTGTTACGGACCGGTCTGACTGGCCTTACGAATAATTACGTAAAGACAAATCAACACCCCACTCCGAGAATGGCATCGTATCAGCCGCTGCAGCGGCCACATCAGGAGGACCGACCATGACGGATCATGCAACGATTACCAAAGCCGCTTCCAGGGCCACCGCGCTGCTTATGACTTTGTTGTTGTTCGCCTGTGCGACCGCAACACCCTATCAGCCCCAAATCGCGGGACAGCGGGTCTCCGGTGGCTATTCGGAAGATCGGATAGACAATACGCATTATCGTGTGCGCTTTGCCGGAAATACGCTGACTTCGCGTGATACTGTAGAAGGCTATCTTCTGTACCGGGCAGCGGAGCTCACGGTTCAGAGCGGCTATGACTGGTTCCGGATCACCGACCATACCACCGAAACGGATCGCCGAACCTATATCGAGCGTTCCCCTCGCTACGAACCCTATTACGGGTCGATCTATCTGAACTGGCGTCCGCACTGGCGCTATTATCGCAGCGGCGTCTGGTCGACATGGCATCCCTATGGCCGTGATCCCTTCTGGTCCTTCGATACCGATGTACGGACTGTCGAGCGGTACGAAGCCGAAGCGGAAATTGTGATGAGCCGTGGTTCGATGCCCGCCGACGCCTCGCGCGCGTTTGATGCCCGCAAGGTTCTGCAGGATCTCGGCCCCTCGATCAAATGGCCTGAAGAGAAGTAGAAAAGAGGAAGGCTTCTGACCGCGCGAAAATGCTTTGTAACGAGCACGCGCGGGAAGGGGCCGTGAGGCGGCGATGCACGGTCGCGTTCGATAGAAAATCTACGGGATTTCCAAGCGCGCAGTCAGCTTTGTAAAAAGGACGGCAAAGAAACCGCCCAGATTATCCGTTATACCTTGTCGGCATAGAGCAGACGGCCCGGCCCCAGTCGTTCCAATATGACCGGCAGGTCGCCTTCGGAAAAGGCAAAGCACCCCTGGCTGCGGCCCAGTTTTCCGTGTGCGTCTACCATTTCCGGTTCTGCATACCAAGCGCCGTGGATCACAATCGCGCGCGGTTCGGCCAAGTTATTACTCGGGTCGAGACCTTTCAAGCGACGGGATGTGCCGTGCTTGCCGACGTAGCTCTCGCTGGTCATATAGCTGCCACCGGATGAGGCTTCAGATCCCGGCACATTGGAAAATTCCTGCAGCCAGCCGGTGTGCCGAAGGTCGGAACCCTTGCCATGCGCTACCAGAAAGGACTGGGTCGTTCCGTTTGCCATGTCGACAATATGGAAACGTTTCTTGGCCGAGTGCAGCGAATAGTCGGCAATTCCGATTCTGTCGGTGTGGAGCAAGGATGACTCATGAGCCGCCATCGCTGCCTTGGCGCGGTCGATCACACCGAGCGGACCGGTCTGCGGAGTGATCTTCGGACGCGCCGGTAACGGCGTCACGATCTTGCTAGCGGCTTGTGATCGGGTACTGAGCCCATAAGCCGCGCCGGTGAGGCCAACGAGACTGGCGGTGATAAAATTTCTTCTGTTCATCATTCGTGCATAGCAGATTTTTCCTGTACCCAGGATTAAGTATCAATACTTATTGTCGTGCCTGCCAATAGCCTGAAGAGGGATCATATGAGAATATTCATAACATTATTGAGCGGATTTCTGCTCTCCGCCTCCGCCGTTGCGCAGCCAGTAGATCAAGCAGTAGAAGATATCCGGGATCATCTGATCTGGACCGAACCGCAAATCGCACAATTGCAGCAACTCGTGGATGCGCGCGCATCCGAGGGACTGGAAAACTGCACAATCAGCGATTTTAGCCAGCCGAATTCCGCCAGCGATCCCTATCGGCGATCGAGGCTGGCGTCGGTTGCTGCGAACGAGTTGATGAAGGCCTATCTCGAGGGATGTTCTCCCGCTTCGGCCAGGGCAAAGTGGAATATCAGTAGCGATGATCGCTATATCGATACGCAGCAATTGCTGCTGAAGGCGCTGGTTCGCAACGACCTTGCCGGCTATTTTGAAGCGCTTCGACCACGCAATCCGCATTATCAGGCGCTGCGCGAAGCCTATGCGACGGAAGTTGACGCAGAGAAGCGCGCCACATTGGCGTTGAACATGGAACGATGGCGGTGGATGCGGCTGGCCATGGGTCAGAAGTATCTGTTGGTAAACGCCGCGAGTTTCGAAGTGACTTTGTGGGAAAATGATCAGAAACTCAAAAGCTGGCCGGTTATCGTCGGCAAAACCAAGTCTCCGACGCCGATTTTCGAAGCCACGGTCAGCGGCGTGATCCTGAACCCCTGGTGGGAAATCCCGACATCGATTGTCGCGGAAGGCATCGGATCAATGGTGCGCAACAATCCGGCGGCGGCACGACGGAAAGGCTATGTCTTGCAAAACGGCCGCTATCGCCAGCGCCCCGGACCCGGCAATGCGCTCGGGCAGATGAAGCTGGTCATGCCCAACTCGTACAGCGTCTATTTGCACGACACGCCTTACAAGAACCGGTTTTCCGAACCGGTGCGGACCTTTAGCCACGGCTGTATCCGGGTTGGCGGCGCCATCGATCTGGACAAGACATTGCTCGAAGGAGCGGCGACGCCAGAGCAGATTGACGAAATATTGGCCAGCCGGAAAACCACCAAATTGTCGCTGACAAAAGCGATCCCGATCTACATCGCCTATTTCACGGCAGAGGGAGCAGAAGACGGCACGATCCGCTATTATCCCGACGTTTATAAAAGGGATGATTTGAAACTTGCGCAGAACGAGCCGCGTCTGGATTGTGCCGCATAGGTGCATATTATGATCGATCGAGGCATCTTCAGGCCGTGAGATAAGAGGATATTGGTGTAATCATCCTCGAGCGCGTAGCTCGGATAACCATTACATCCGCTTTGTTCGGAGCAACATTCATCGCCATTGCGCGTCGCTCTTGTTCTGATGGACAGGGTATCGGCGCTCGCGTCGGGTCAAGCTGTCGATTAACGCGCCCGTCGCCTAGCGGAACCAACGGCAGCTTGATCCGGGCATTCGCCATAATAACCGTTTTTGTCATCTTCCTATCGGCGCTTGTAACAAGCTTATGGCGTGTGGCTGCCCTATCCAATTTTCATATTCAATGAAGTTACAGGGGGCCTGAATGCGCTTTTCCAAAGTCGTCGCGATGTCGACAATCGCCTTGAACACCTGCTTGCTCGCGCTCGCATCTGCGCCGGCAGCGGCGCAAGCTGACCAGGATGTCAAAAATGCCATGGATCAACTGAGTGCAGGGCAGGCCGAAGCGGCCTATTCCGCACTCAAACTCCGCGAAGCCAATCGCGCCGGGCAACCGGATTATGATCTCGCGCTTGGTTTGGCCGCACTCGAGAGCGGCCGCCATGGCGAAGCAATTATCGCGTTCCAGCGGATATTGGCACAGCAACCGGACAATGCGCGAGCGCAAGCCGAACTGGCCCGGGCTTACGCCGTGGCCGGTGACATCGATACGGCACGCGCTGAATTCGCAACGGTTCGCGGTGATCCTTCCATTCCTGATCCGGTGCGTAACCGGATCGATGGTCTGGTCAGGACATTGGACCAACAGATCGCCGGCGGGGCATCGGAGATTACCGGCTATCTCGACGTAGAAGGCGGGTATGACAGCAACATCAATACCGCGACCGACGCGATTTCGATCACCTTACCGCTCTTCGCATTTCTCGGACCCGCCACGCTCAACGGGGCAGCGCGCGAACAGGATGCCGGATTTTACCAGATCCAGGGCGGCTTGTCCGGCTCGACCCCGCTTAGTCGCCAGACGCGCCTGTTCGGCTCTGTTCTGGGCAACTGGCGAGACAATGTCGACACACGTTTTGTCGACCAGGCATCTGCCGTCGGCACAATCGGGATTGCCCATAGTCTTGCCAACGGGGACGTCATTTCCCTGTCCGGACAGGGTCAGAGATTCTGGCTTGGTCATAGCGGCTACCGGACCAGCGTCGGCGGCGATATACGCTATACCAAGCGGCTGTCGGACAACCGTGCCTTGTCGTTCAGCGGGCAATATTTCCGGCTGAACTATGACGGCAACCCGCTGCAGGATGCGGAGCGTTTCTCCGGCAGTATCACTTATGCTGACGACAATATTTACGGCGGCATTGGCGGCGGCAAGGAGGAAACCCGCCGTCCCGGTGCCGACCAGCTCAGCTATGCTTTCGTCAATGCCCAGCTCGGCGGTGAATTCGATCTGGGCGACAAGGCGGCAATTATCGCCGGGGCCAGCGTCGAGCACCGTGACTATGACGCACGCGATCCGCTCTTTCTCAAAGGCCGCAAGGACACGCAATATGATGCGTCGCTTGGTGTCCGGTACAAATTTACCGACGCCCTGAGCGTCCGCCCACGCGTCACCTATACCCGCAATGACAGCAATATCGGCCTCTATGATTACGACCGCTGGACCGCTTCGGTCGGCGTTCGCCTGAGCTTCTAGTTTCAACAGAATATTCATTGGGAGACAAACCATGACCCAGATTAACCAGAGAAATACCAGCTTGCTGACCGACGTAAAACTGGCCGGTGCGAGCGCCTTGGTGACCACCCTCGCTGCCCTGCTTATCCCCTGTTCGCCGGTTTGGGGTGCCGAGATGGTTTACGCCTCCGCCAATGCCGGGAACCCCTCCGCTCAAAATGGCACGGGTGACCAGCAAATCTCGTCGGGTATAGTGCAGTTGAAGCTTGATGACGGAACAATGGTGAGCATCGTCGGGCCGGCGCGCTATTCGATTGATGCAAGCGGTCAGCTGGAAGTTGCCAGTGGCAGTTTTACGGCATCTGCTCCGAAAGGCGGATCTCCAAAACCGATATTGGCTGGCAATGGCAGCCAGATTGCGCTGCGCTCCGGTAGCAGTGCCAGCGGCAAGATCGCTTCCGATGGCAGCTTCTCCGGCTTTGCGCTTTCGGGATCGATGGAGATTGCCAGTAACGGCAAGAGCCGCAATTTCAGGGCGGGAAATGCCTTTCGTGCAAGCACCGGTTCGGGACCATCGGCCACGGTGACCGCAGGCGCACAGCCCAACCGCAGCAGCGGAAGAACCGCTTTGCAGCAAGTCCGGCAAGCGCAGCAAACTGCCGCACAATATCTGGCCAATGCCAGCCAGACTACGCCGACGTCGCTGGGCTTTGCCGGCGTGCCGCAAACCCAGGCCTTCACTCCGGGAACGTTGCAGTCGGCGACCACGCCTGCTCAGTTTCAAGCGATTGTCCAGGCCCAGACCGGCGCACTCGATCCTGCAGTCGCCTTGCAATTTATCACAGAGATTTTGGCTGCCGCCAGCAATGGCAATCTGGGGACTTACAGCGGGCTGACGCCTGCGCAAATTCAGGCGTTGCTGTTCAATCTGCAGAGCTATGGCGCACCGTCCGGTATTTCACAGTTCCAGCTGGAAGAATTCTTGCGCGCTTTGGGCGCCGCCGGATATTCTGTCACCGGGATTAGCGGCAGTGGACCCAGCTTCGGATCGCTCGCCGATTTGCTGGCTCTGGTATCATCGGGTGGCATGATCCCGCCCGGTGATGCGACGGTCCAGGCACTGGTGGATCTCCTGTTCGCCAACGCCTTTCCTCCAGGCCTCGATGTTGACGAGATTGCCCGGCTGTTCCGTCTGGCAGGCTATACTGTTCCGCCGCAATTTGGTGGCGGTACCGGCGTCACTCCTACGCCAACGCCAACGCCGACACCGACTCCTACCCCGACACCAACTCCGACACCCACACCCACACCCACACCCACACCCACCCCGACACCGGGGCCGACGGAAACGCGTAGCAATCAGCTGACCTACGCATTCGGCGCGACCGGACTGGTGGACTTCGGACTGGGCGATGTCGAACTGGCCGAAGGAAAGATCGAGAAATTCACGAGTATCTTTAACGGGAGCACGGCTCTGGGCGACGCGGAAGTCGCGGAATTTGGCTCTTTCGATGATGTGGCATTTGCCCGCTGGACGAATGGCACGATCAACGGGATCGCTTATGGCCCCAATCAGGGCTTTCACGTCATGTCGGGTACGGCGTCGACATCCTTCAACCGCTCCGGCCTGCTGACCTATGATCTGGCGGGATCGACGCGTGTAACCTTGTCCGACGGCAGTGCGGCACCCGGTACATTCTCCGGAATGCTTGCAATATCGGCGGGAGGGATAAATCCAATTGGCTGGGACCTGGAACTGAATGTCGGCAACTATATGTGGCAAACTTCTACGGTTGGCGGGGCAGCAGACCCCTCGCAATCCGATTATGTTATCCAATCCGATTTAACCTTTGGCGGTGCTGTAGCGATCACCGGGTTTGGCGGCGATGCTTGCAAGGGCACTTGTAACGGCAATGTGAGCGGTCAGCTTTATGGGGCCGACGGCGCCTATGCCGGACTTGCATTCAACGTGAATGACAGTTCTTCAGACGGTTTTGTGCAAGCTATCGGTCTTGGCATATTTGCGCTGAGTGGCAGCGGAACAAGTGTTTCTCCGCCGGCAGGCTCCGTCCGCGAGAGCCAGTTTATCTCTTACGCGGCAGGAGAGAAAGTCGGAATTGACCGCCGGCTGGGCCAGGTAACCTATGGCGCCAGCGGTGCCCCGATCGGCTATGTTTCCAGTGCGGAGGAAAATCCTGACATTGGTACCGCAAAAGAATTTGAATCGGGCGCAGCCGGCGACATAATCGCCTGGACACGTTGGGCAGACGGCAAGACCGGCGGAAAATTCTATGCGTTTGAAGACGGATTGGATTATATCGACCGCAATGGCTTCCACATCGTAACCGGAACGCCAGCAACCAGTTTGCCCACATCCGGGAAAGTCGATTACAGCTTGATTGGCGCGACCACACCAAGCGTTCGCGCCGGTGGACTGGGAAGCTTTGAAGGCAGCCTGTCCGTCGCTTTCGGTGCCGAGACCCTGGTCGGGGTCAGCGCGCAAGTGGATATGCATGGCAACAGCTACACCTTCGGTACGGCGGGTGGAAGCGCGGATCCGACCAACGGTGGCATGGTGGTCGGCATGGATGCGGACGCCATCGGCCGCTTTTCATCCTATAATCTGAAGGCAACCGGTACGGGTTCGATCTGCAATGGTGAATGCAATGCGGTCATCACCGGGTTCTTGGCCGGTGAGGGCGGCAAGCACGCGGGCTTCAGCTATACTTTCGGCTCCGGAGGCGCATTTTCGCAAGTGGATGGTGTGGCGGCTTTCGCGGCCCCCGGCGCAGCAACGACCGTCAACAGCACCAAGGTGGACTGGGCTGGCTGGGCCAATCCTGCCGCTAATATCGATCGCAACTTCAATTTCGGCGACCCGGTCGCAGCGAGATTAAACGATATTTCCGATCTCAAGAAAAATCTCGGTTCGCACTTCTCGTTCAAATAGTCGGTTGGTCAGCGACCCGGATACCGGCCCGTCGATAAAGATTGCGAGATCATTCGACGGGCCGGTTCAATTTCCAAGCGCCCTTAACAGCTTTTGTCATCTCTCTAACAGGAGGTGTAACTGGCACATCCAGCGCTTCTGCGTATTTTTGATCGGGCATCGAGCGGACCACCGCTCATTTTCTTGATAGAATGCGAAGGGGATTATCATCATGACCACGAAACCAATATTTTCCACAGCACTGACTGCAATTGCCATGGCATCCATTGCCGTTTCGGCAGCGCCTGCCGCCGCGAAAGAACAAAGCGTCGAGGTTGTGAAATGCGATGCATCCTATGGAACGATTGCAATCACCGATGGCGACACCCAGGGCTGGAGCAAATTCGGCCTGTCCAGTCCGCGCGGCATGCTGGGCGCAATCGTTCAGGAGTCAGGATGTTTCACTCTCCATACCGGAGCTGACGGCCAACCCACCAATTATCTGATGTCTGCTATTGCCGGTTCCCAGGAAGAAGTGGACCAGACAATGAATGTTGCAAAAACTGCGCTGACCGAAGGTCTGGTCCGGTCTGGAGCAGCGAGCACGGTCCTCAGCAAGGTTCCGATGGGCGGCGCGCTGATGGGGATGTTCGGCGGTCTTGGCGGTAAGAAGAAAACTATCACAGCCGGCCTGCGACTGATGAATCCGGCCAATGGCCAGACATTGATTGCTGGAAGCGGGCAAAGCAAGAAATCGACCATCAAGGTTCTGGGCCGAAGCGACTGGGTGTCGGCCAGCCAGGGGCAGTTCGGACAATATGGCAGCTCGAAGGATGGCAAGATGGTCACCAGTGCTTTTATCGAGGCGTTCAATGGCCTGGCATCGCAGGCCGGAGCCCTTGCTGCGGTACAGCAAACCGCCACTCCGGCCGCGACAGCCAGCACCAGCTATACAGTGGCCGTCGAGACAAAGATGCTTGCTAGCGCTTCGGAATCTGCCGCTGAGGTCCGCGCCCTGCGCGCGGATACAGAGCTGGTTCCCACCGGCAATAAAGCGGGGCTGTTCGTCGAAGTCACCGACAATTACGGCACCAAGGGATGGGTTTCAGTCGAAGACCTGCGCTAAAGCGACCCGAGCGCAGGAACGTCGCTGATTGGGAAGGGCGTCCTCCACCCCGGAGGGCGCCCTTTTGCTATGGCTCTATTCGCCGATCAGAATGAACGGTGCCCAGACGGCGGGATGGGATGCCCCGGGTACGCTCGGATCATCCATCAAATCCAGTTGCGCCTGTCGCAGGGCTTCGGCGCGATCCATGCCTCCGGCAGCATTTTTCACAGTGCCCACCGTCAGCCTGGCTGCGGCATCGTCACGTACGCGCCAGTGTGAAAGAAGCAATGATCTGGCCCCGGCATAGGCGAATGATTTGGCTAGTCCTGAATAAGTCGGCGTTCCAACGCCGGATCCGGAAGCCGAGTTGCAGGCCGACAATATCACCCAATCGGCGTCCAGCCTCAATTGCCCTATTTCCGATGCCGTCAGCAGACCATCATCCGCGCCTTCATCCGTTTGCGGTGGCGTGAATACCAGAGCGGGCTCACCCAATCCCCGCAACTCTCCGTTCACCAGCCCGTGCGTCGCAAAGGCGAGAACAGAATAAGGACGCAGGTCCATCGACTTAATCAACTTCTCGGTCGCTTCATCACCGGTAATGACTCGAGACAAGCCCCTGCCGAGAGCTTCACTGATATTTGATAGTTCAAGCGTTGCGGAGGGCAAGCTGGGAAGATCGCGCACTTCGCTGACATCGACATTTCCGCTCCGCAACAGACTGGCGAAGACGACCGGACCGTCTTTGGCGCCAGAAAGCGACGGCGCGCCAAATCCTGCAAAACGGATTTCCCGTTGCCGGGAAACCGGGGGCTGGACGAGGTCCTTCACACTCATCGGATTGCTGACGGCGAAACGCTTTATCAGCCATGCGATATCGGTATCGGCCGTCTGCTCGGATACCGGCTCCATGATCAACAGCGATGCAGGAAGCGCCGCCAGAATACCCGCGCTGATCAGATGTATCTCGTTCTTGTCCTGCAAAAGTTCTTCGACTTTGGGAGGAAAATAATATCGATATAGCGCGTGCGCGCTGTCCATCGCAAATGGCGTTGATTGCCCGGCATCTTGCGAGACGCTTTTCCGGATATCCAGCACCCACTGGTTCAGTTGCCCGGGAGTGGCTGACGTTTTCTGCAACACATAATCGTTCTGCGTGACAGCTGCGACATAGACTCCGTCCAGTGCGGGCGTCACCATCACCAGCGGCGCGGATTTGAGCGCGGACTGTACCTTCTCCAGAGCGACGGGTTCAGGCTTTACCAAGGCCCAATATTGGGGGAGGGCGGTTTCGATCCTGGCTGACAGCTCGGCAATTGCTTTGCTGTTTTTCTCCCGTTCGAGAAGAAGAGCGGCTTGCTTCGGTTGATCGCCTTCTGTCGTTGCCCTGGTGAAGCTGGCATCGATTTTCTTGCCGTTCTGCACCAGATCCTGAAGCATTCGGACCTCGTCCCCGAAACCGGCTTTCTCCGCCACAGATCTTGCTGTCAAACTGCCCGAGACGCTGCTCAGATCGGCAAACTGGGCGAGTTGCATGGCGTCGAAACTCTCCGCCATATTATCCTGGCGGGCCATGATGCCGGCAAATCTCGCAAATTGATCCGTCAGTCCTGTGTCATCCGCAAAATATTCTTCAATCGATACTGCGCGATCCAGTATTTTCCGGCGGACTTCCCGATATGCGGCAATTGCCTCGGATGATTTGTTTTCCGGACGCTCGAACGCATTTGCCAGTTCGGTTCTCATAACTGCGAATTTGAATTTCTCCGCTACCGGAAATTTGGCAACCACATCTGCCTGTGCTTCGATCGCGGTCATTATATTTTGGGCTGAATCGTAATTTTCATTCAACAGATAGTTGTTTACAAGTTCCAGGCGCAATTCGGCGACCGCCGGGTGATTGTCCGGGAGCGCGGACAGAGTCAGTTCCAGCGCTTTTTCAAGATAGGCCTGGCCTTCTTTCAACTGTCCCAGACGGGTACTGAGCAGTCCGGCCTTGGCAAGGCTAGTGCCGGTAAAGCGGCTTTGACTGTTGCCGGGGCTGTTGCCAAAAATACGGGCCGCTTCATCAAACATCGCAACCTGGTCCAGACTGGGCTCGGACTTTGACAGGCAGTCGGCAAGGTTGGTCAGCGTTATCGCCGTATCACGCTTGTCGCGACCCAGGATTTCGGTTCGCAGGTCCAGCGCGCGGCGGAGCAGCGGTATCGCCTCGCCGCAGCGTCCAGCGCTGCTCAGGGCCGAGCCGAGATTATTCAAGGCACCGGCATAAACCGAATGCTGGTCTCCCAGTCGATCTTCGGCATATTGGGTGGCCAGCCGGTTTTCCTTGAGTGCCAGTTCGGTATTGCCTGTGGTATTGACCACGGCGGCGAGAGACATCCAGTATGTCACGGCCAGCGTATTATCCGCATCGGTGGGATCCTGAATGGCCCTGGCAATGTCGACGGCCTGCCGGATTTCAACCACTGCTGATTCATAATCGCCGAGCCGGAACTTGGTGCTGCCGATATTGAACAATGCCGCCGCATAGCCTGAGCTTTCTGTGCCATCGGTTTCCCGCCGGATATCCAGAACTTTCTGCTGGATTGCGAGTGCCTCTTCCGCCTTTCCGGTCATGCTCAGAACAACACTGATGTTGTTCAGTGTCGAGATCATCTGCTTGTGGTTATTTAAATTTGCTGCGTCCAATGCAGTCTCTGCTGCACGGAAATTTACGAGGCTTTGATCAAAGTCCTGAAGATAAAAATAGGCGCCGCCGAGTGCCCCCAATGCCGTGGCTTTGCCGAGTGCACCAACCGCATCATCTGCAGTTGCTTCTTCGAGCATGGTCTGGATTTCTGCAATGGCAACTTTCGGTTCCCGGGAAACATCACGATCCGCCAATGCGATCATTCTGTTGTTTAACGTCTCGCCATTCTCGGCTTGCGCATGGACGGGAGAAAACCCGGTGAAGAGCAAAAAAGCGAACCCCAAAAATCTAGATGCCATTTTGTGCAGCCTATCCCAGTATTGCTGATTATCGCCTGGCCATTGCTGGCAAAGTGCAAACCTATTAGCGCCCATGCCAATCCTATGAAAGAAATTACATGTTTGCAAACTGTTGCTTCCGGTTTTCTAACAGCATTTGTCACTGCATTATCTTGAGATGATAATGCTAAGAGCCTAGCTATGATTCAACATTATCTGAGAATGAGCCAAATTCATGCCGGGTCTTAACATTCTGCATATCGAGGATGACGCGCAGACGGCGGAGATGGTTTCTGTCGCGTTGGCCAAGACCGGTGCGAAAGTCATTTGGGCAGCCGACGGGAGCGATGGCCTGCGCCTTGCTGCCGGATCGAAATTCGATCTTGTGATTCTCGACCGGATGCTGCCGGATATGAGTGGCATTGATATCATCGGTAAACTGCGAGAGGCGGGCGTTGATGTTCCGGTGTTGATGCTGTCGGCTCTGGGCCGGACGGAAAACCGGATCGAGGGGCTGGACGCCGGGGTTGATGACTATCTTGCCAAACCCTTTGAACAGGAAGAGCTGATCGCACGGGTCCGCGCTCTGCACCGGCGGGCCAGCGGCCAATCCCATAGCGCTGTGATCATTTTCGGTGACATGGAATGCCATATCAAGGCGCGCACCGCGCACCGGCAGGGCAGGCATGTCGCGCTCAGTCCGAAAGAGTTCGAGCTGTTCAGATATTTCATGCAAAATGCCGGGGAAATTGTAACCCGCGAAATGCTGCTACTCAATGTCTGGAACCTGAAATTCGATCCGCAGACCAATGTCATAGACGTCAACGTCGGTCGGCTTCGGCGCAAGCTGGAAGAGGATTTTGACAAACCGGTACTGGAGACGATCTGGGGTGCAGGCTATCGGCTCCACGCGGTCTGAACATGGACATTTTCTCTTCCTTGTTCGGGCGCTTGAGTTTGATCGTCATCACCGTCTCGATCTCGTCGTCGGCTGCCTTGTTTGTGATGACCGAATGGATCGTGCGAACGGAATCTCAAGCGCAGATTGCGCGCAGCGTCGACACGGATATTGCCGGTCTCGCTGACATTTACATAACCAGCGGTCCGGCTGAGCTGCGACAGCGGATCACGGACCGGCTGCAATTGCAATCGTCTGATGACAAGCGCTATTATCTGCTGGCTTCGCCAAGCGGCCGCGCAATTATCGGCAATGTCGGATCCTGGCCGGAACTGTCGTCGGAAAATTCCGAGGCAGGGTTTGTTCAACTGCAAGACGGCACGCAAATCTTCGCTCGTGCCACGCAGTTGAACCCGGATCTAAAGCTGCTTGTTGGCCGGGACACATCGGCCCAGTCGGCTTTGCTCGGGCGGGTCAGAACCGCTTTTCTCATCGCGGGCCTGTTGCTGGTCCTTATCTTTTTTATAATCGGTTATTATTCTACCCGCCGGCTGAAGAACCGGCTGGGAACCATAAATGATGCGTTTCGCGAAATTGGTGCGGGGAATCTGGCCGTCACTATCCCGGTCGACAGACGGGGTGACGAGCTTGACCAGCTATCGCAACACAGCAATGCCATGACCGGGCGTCTGGCTTCCCTGCTCGCCGCGCATCGGGATATTTCAGACCATACGGCGCATGAATTGCGCACGCCGCTCATGCATCTGGATAACCGCCTGGTAGCGGCGATGGGCCAGAGCAAAGACCGACTGCACGGCGAAACGCTCGGCCGGGCACGACAGGATATTCGCGATATTATCACCATGCTGGACTCCCTGCTCGACATAGCATCCAGCCGCGCACAAAAAGGCGACCGGAGCGGCTTGTCACAATGCGATATCTCGCAGATTGCAACCGAAATCACGGAGCTGTTTGCCGAAAGCGCCGAGGATTTGGGAATAAGGTTCAGTACTGACATCAGCCCCGGGGTCAATATGATGGCCAATCCCGCCCATATTCAGCGGATATTATCCAACCTGCTCGACAATGCTCTGAAATATACCCCCAAAGGCGGCGAGGTGGAACTCGTCCTGCGGTCAGGGCCTGTCATCACGGTGCGAGATAATGGTCCCGGCATTCCGGAGAATATGAGAGAGAAGGTTTTCGAACGCTTTGTCCGCGTTGATGCCAGCGGGGCGAGGGGGCATGGCCTTGGCCTTGCTCTGTCACAGGCACTGGCCGAGCGAAACGGGTTGGTCATTGACTGCCGGGATGCGCAACCCGGAGCGTTGTTCGAGATCAGGCCGGAAGGGAGTGATTGATTTGATGTACCGATATTGTTCGATAATTGCACTTGCCGGGTCGGTTTCGCTTCTGTCTGCCTGCACCGGCGTCGCTTCGGGCGCGGCTGCGCAAACATCTCCCGGTCAGGCCGATGTCGCCAGGCCTGCGGCTGATGCTAGCGCGGTGATGCGGACGGCCGATGCAATTGTTGCAGGACAGGTGGGCGCTAAAAATTCCGATGCAGGCGCGCTCCGCTCTGCTGCACAAACGCTCGAAAGCCTCGGAGCCAGGCCTGACGGGGATCAGGAAAGCAACCTCTCGAAAAGCTGGAGCGAACAGGCGAGCCTGATCGATCCGTCGACCACACCACCGGTCTACCGCGGCCGGGCGCTTGGGCCATCCTATAAAAAGGGGATTGTCTCGGCAGGATCGCGGGTCAGTATCGACCAGATTTTTCTCGCAGGCAGAAAGGCATCGGTGGCTCTGGTGCCAGCTTCACCCAAACCGATGTCGATCGAGATAAGCGATGGCCAGGGCAAGAATATTTGCGCCCGGCGTACTTCATCGAAGCCGGCAAATTGCGAATGGCTGCCGCTTTTTACCGAGAGATATAAGATAAATATCCGGACCAGCGAGAGCCGGCCGGTAACCTATTATCTGGTATCGAACTAGGCTGGCAGCGATCGGGTCTCATCCGATCTCATGTTGAGCAATTCCGTTAGTTGATAGCCGTAACATCGAAGCCTGTTCATGTCAGGCTCGAACCCATTGTGTCCATAAGACCCATTGTGTCCATAAGAGTTGTGTGGCTGGATGTTGCATATACATGTTCCAGCCCTACACTTCGTTCGAACTTACTTATTCGGGAAATATCTCTCTCGGGCGAGCCATAGATTGCTATCGACGCGTGACAGATATAGGCGGTTTGGTTGTTACGGCGCACGATGCGCGATGCCGTTCCGGCGATTTTCTTGCCATTCAGGCACAGATTGTAACTGCCGTCACAATAAGCGCCGGCGATCGGACCAACAAAAGCTTCAACATATAATTTGCGAAATGCAGCTTGCAGCAATGCGGTCAAGTCTGCGTAGCTGGCATTGGGTTGCACGCGGCGTGTGCCAGCGGCGATGGCGAGCGATATATTCATTATCCCGGGACGGTGGATCACGGTCGAACCGCCTGACGACCGGATATGGACGGGCCACCCTGATTGCTCGCTCAGCTTTGCCGCTTCGGCAAACTCTTTTCGCTTGGCAACAGGACGGGTCGTCACAAGGCAGTTCCGGTTTTCCCATATTCTGAGGCAGGACGATCCGGACGGCAAGGCGACGGCTTTTTCGAGAAGCGCGTCATCATCGTCTATCGCTTGCTGACCTGAACAGACTTCAACCGCAGTTTCAGCCGAGATCGCGCGGGCAAGGCGCCGGACGAGATCTCGTTCTAGTGTCGAGGCCATTATTTTACCAAACCAACCACCTGTCCCGGAAGCACGATTTCATCCTCCGCTACCGAAATGGATAGCGTTCCGCTGGCCGGCGCGGGGATTTCGAAACTGGTTTTCTCGACCATTATTTCGGCGACCGTCACGCCTTCCTGCACGGTTTCACCTTCGCCATAGAGCCAGGTTGCAAGCGCAGCTTCCTGATCCGGCTCCCACTGCCCCTGAGGCACGATTATGTCGCTCATTTCTTCTCTCCCAGCATGGCGATGACCCGGCTTTCGATCTTCCCGGCATCGGGCAACAGGAAATGTTCCATCACCGGTGTGAACGGGATCGGGATGTCGGGATGGGCTATGCGTTGCGGCGGACATCGCAGGGGATTTGGCAGCGCTTCACAAACCGTGGCGATGATTTCTGCTCCGATACCGAAACTGAGATAATCATCGTCCACCACCAACAATCGCCCGGTTTTGGCAACCGAGGCGAGGATGGTCCCCCGGTCAAGTGGCGCTATGGTCCGTAAATCTATGACTTCTGCATCAATTCCGGTTTTGGCCAGATTTTTGGCGGCGGCGAGCGCCTGGTGAACCGTAGCCCCGAGCCCGACAATGGTGATATCACCTCCCTCGCGAACGATTGAGGCTTTTCCGATTGGCACGAGATAGTCACTCTCCGGCGTGTCGTTGATCGATCCGGCCACGGTGCCGAGCCAACCCATGCCCTGCAGCGCCTTGTGAAACATGAAGATGACCGGATTGTCGTCGCGAATGGCGGAGAGCATCAGACCTTTGGCATCATGGGCATTAGACGGGATCACCACTTTCATGCCCGGAAGATGTCCGAATGTCGCATAGAGGCACTGGCTGTGTTGCCCGGCATCGCCATAGCCACCGCCCACCGATGTCATTAGCACCATCGGACAGGAAACCTTTCCGCCGGAAAAATAGCTTTGCTTGGCGGCCAGATTATAGATCGCGTCCATGCAGACGCCGAAGAAATCGACGAACATTAATTCCACAACCGGTCGCAGGCCCGAGGCAGCCATACCGACAGCGGCGCCGATGAAAGCGGTTTCGGAAATCGGCGTGTCCCGCACGCGATCTTCACCGAATTTTTCGAACAGTCCGGTTGTCGTGCCAAACACGCCGCCCATTTTCCCGATATCCTCGCCCATCACCAGAACGGTCGGATCGCGTTCCATCTCCTGACTTATGGCCTCGCTCATCGCCTTGGCGATAGTCAGCCGGCGTTCTGCAGCCGGTTTCTCGATAGTTGCATCAGGCAAAGACATGGTCAAAGGCCTCCTTCGGTTCGGGATAATCATTGCTGCGGGCAAAGGAAAATGCCTGGTCGACAATCTCGCGCGCTTCGCGTTCAGCGTGATCAAGTTCTTGTTCTTCAAACCCGTCTTCGACCAATCGGGCTCGATAGGCGGGGATCGGATCGGCTTCCTTCAATCGGCTGACCTCATCCTTGGGGCGATAGCCTTCCGGATCGCCCATGAAATGGCCTTCCAGCCGGCTGGTTTCTATCTCGATCAGACTGGGGCCGAGGCCTGATCTTGCCCTTTCTATCGCGATGCGAGCAGCTTCATATACCGCATCCGGGTCATTGCCGCCGACATGGTGGCCTGGCATGGCATAGCCTGCAGCACGGTCGGCATTGCTGGCGACGGCCGTACAGGCATTTTTCGGAACCGAAATGCCATAGCTGTTATCCTCGATGACGAAGACTACCGGCGCTTTCCACACTGACGCGAGATTGAGGCTTTCATGGAAAGCCCCCTGGTTGGCGGCACCTTCGCCCAGGAAAGCAACCGCAATGGCATCACTGCCGCGCATCTTGGCTGCCATGGCGGCGCCGACGGCTGGCCCCATGCCTTGGGCGATGATACCCGAACAGGAAAAATTCACTGCCGGATCGAACAGATGCATATGGCCGCCGCGTCCGCCAGCCAGCCCGTCTTTCTTGCCGAAAATCTCGGCGGCCATGGCATTGAGGTCGACGCCCTTGGCGATCGCGATATGGTGGGGCCTGTGGGTGGCGGTAACGCTATCGTCGGAGCGCAAATGTGCGCACACACCCACGGCGCAGGGTTCCTGGCCATCGGACAGATGCATCTCGCCGGGCAGGGGGCCTTTCGCCATATTGAACACCGGCGTCTTGCCTTCAAAATAGGCCGGTTTGATCAGATCTTCAAAATGACGGCTCTTGACCATCTGGGCATACATCCAGAGGCGGTGGTTTTCGTTGCTCATCGGGCGACCCATCCGCCGTCAATCACCAGTTCGATACCAGTGACAAAACGCGACTCATCCGAGCCGAGATATATCGCGCCCATGGCGATATCTTCCGGCAAGCCAACCTTGTTCAACGGACATAGCGCGGCGATTGCCGTCCATGGATCATCGGCTGGTACGGAGCCATTTTCGACCCATCCTTCAACCGCCATTTCGAGCATCGGGGTCCGGATGCATCCGGGATGGATTGAATTGCAGCGGATCGCATCGCCATGTGCAGCCCATTCGATCGCCAGGCTCTTTGACATGTGCCGCACGGCGCCTTTTGAGGTGTTATAGGCCAGCTGGTCCGGGTAGCCGACGAGGCCCGCAATCGAGGAAATATTGATCACCGAAGCGGAGGAACCCGACTTCCCGGATTCGCGCAGCATCGCCTCGAGAGTCTTGCAGCCCAGAAAAATGCCGTCCACGTTGACGGCCATGACTTGCCGCCAATCGGCCAGGCTGTGATCCTGCATCGGTTTCACGAGCTCCAGACCTGCGTTGTTGACCAGAATATCCAGTTTTCCAAAATGCTCGCCAATATATTCGGCCAGCGCCTGCCAGTCCTCTTGCAAGGAAACATCCAGGTGAACAGCATGTGCACCGATTTGCTCCGCGAGCGCCTTGGCGCCGTCATCATTGACATCGCCGATGATAATGCGTGCGCCTTCTTTCGCCATCGCCTCAGCGATTCCGGCTCCAATGCCTTGCGCTGCGCCGGTGATACACACGACCTTGTTTTGCAGTCGTCCTGCCATAATCCCATCCTCTTTTTTTGTTTTTTCGGGATTAGCCGAACGCTTGTCAGCCCGCTTGTGTCAGCGTGGCAGCAAAGTTGATTCTGGGCGAACTGAAGGCGGAACGATTGGCTCAGTAGCCGTTTTCGCTGTTCCGATAGGATTGTTTGAACTGCCGCGGCGACTGTCCAAATTCGTTTTTGAATGCGTGGCTGAAGTGCGAGGCATCAGCAAAGCCGCGCTGCATCGCGATCTGGGTCACCGACAATTTGCTTTTGGCCGGTTCGCAGAGATCGGCCTTGGCGGCATGCAATCGCCGTTTGCGAATCCAGCTGCCGGCGCTCTCATCCGATTCTTCGAACAAGCGATGCAGATAGCGCGGGCTGAACTTGAAAGCCGCCGCAATGGAAGCCGGGGAAAGGGTCGGTTCGCCGAGATTGGCAACGATATATTCCTGCACCCTGTTCAGAACGGCCTGACGGAATGCCGTAGTCGACCGATTGGCACTTTCCGGCTTGAAGGCTGCCGCGACCAATTCAATCGTCGCCCGCAAAACCGCCGGCCGGTCTTCCGGCTCCACCAGTTCAATCGCCTGATGGATTTGCATGAGATGGGAATGCAGTATCGATCCGAGGCCTTTCGTTCCATCGACGCTCAGACCGCACATGTCTTCGATACCCGGGATCATCATTTTGGCATTGTCGCGCGGGATCAATATCGAAAATTGATTCAGGCGGCTGGTATTCTGGAATTTAGCCGGGCGCGTGCTGTCCCAGATCGCGATTTTACCATTTGAAATGACGGTTTCATTCGCGCCCTGCTCAAGCAGGCATTCACCTTCCGTGAAAAATAGCAGACAAAAATAGGCATCGGCGCTTTTCTTGATGTCATCCATCGACCGAAATCCGGTTACCGGATCCGCGACAATATGGGTAAGCATATAGTCGTTCACGGCCCGCCGGCGCACTTCGGCTATATATTGGTCATTGCGATCCGATTTCAGGTCCCAGTGGAAATGGGTGCGGTCGAGCACCTCCTGAAAGCCGGGCAATTGCCTTGTCGGAGGCAGGCTGGCCGATCGCCAGCTCTCTTCCTCGATTATTTTCATGATCCCTCTCCTGAGCCAACGCTACGACGGCTGGTCGGCATTCGCAAGACGGTGTGGTTTTCTGGCACAAATTACCAACTTAGGTGTCTCTCTGGAACAATTTTGGACATATCGGTTCACCCGAATACAAAAACGATGCCGTTCCCACGCAAGAAACATCAGGCCCATGGAGGCTAATAAACGGCCAATCGGATAGCCGCAGTCAAGACGGCTCACCGTTCAGGAGAAGGAAAAACAATGAACAATATTTGTCGCGCAACCATAGTCGCATCCCTTGCATCGGTTTCTCTGCTAGCTCATGGCACTGCGCTCGCCCAGGCGGCGCCGGATGATGTCGGAGCGGATGAGCAGAGCGGCGGCGTCAATGTCATTGTGGTCACTGCGCAGAAACGGGCGCAAAATCTGCAGGACGTGCCGGTGTCGGTCTCTGCATTTGACACGCAGATGATCGCGGATTCCGGTTTTACCAACAGCCTTTCAATCGGCGACCAGGTACCCAATCTCGAAATCAAGACATTCGGCGGTGTCCCGAACATATTCATTCGCGGCGTCGGCAATAATGATTTCAACAGTTCGTCCATCGGCCCGATCAGCGTTTACCGTGATGATGTGGTGGTCGCCTCGACCGGCAGCCAGATATTTTCGCTGTTTGATCTGGAGCGCATAGAAGTGGTTCGCGGGCCGCAGGGAACCTTGTTCGGGAAAAATGCCACCGGTGGTGCGATCCAGTTCTTCTCCAAACTGCCTGACGACCGGTTCGAGGGGAACGCCCGTTTCGGCTATGGCCGTTTCAGCCTGTTTGAAGGTGAAGTGGCAGCCTCCCTTCCGATTACCGACGGATTTTCAGTTCGCGTTGCAGGCATGATCCGCAAACGGGATGGTGAAAAATTCAACCGCTTTGACGGCACGGATGCGATCAACGTCGATGAAGCCGCCGCGCGTGCGATTTTTCGATTGCGTCCGGGCCCCGACACCGATCTCCGGCTGACAGTCGGTGGTGGCCGGGATCGCAGCGACTATCTGGAAAACAAACCGGTGGGAACGATCAATGGTGCCGATCTGTTCGGCTATACCGATCCTTTTCCCGATGACGAGCGGCTGCTCAATTACAATGGCCCTTCACGGAACCACTCGGACAATGTTTTTGTGAATTTTGTCGCGCAGCATGATTTTGGCGACTGGTCGGTCCGGTCGCTCACCGGCTATGACAAGAGCGACGTTGACAATGCAGTGGATGTCGATGGCGGGCCTTTCCGGATCGACGAAATCACCTTTTTGACGGATGCCGAACAGTTCACCCAGGAGTTTCAGCTGTCCTATGATGACGGCACCGTGAATGCGATTGCCGGACTCTATTATTTCTACGAGGATTTCAACGCGCGCAGCAATGCCGATCTGCTGGGGGAACTGACATTTGCTCAGGGTGCATTGCCGGTGATCACCCAGGCGACGCGCAAAAACAAGGCCTATGCCGCATTTGGCCAGGCGACTTATTCGGTGGTTCCGGAACTGCGCCTGACCGTTGGCGCCCGATATACAATCGACAAAGTTCGCGCGACCCATCAGGCCGATCTGATATCCGGGTTTTTCGATGATGACATTGTCAATGGCGCCCCGGTTCCGCTGGTGCCGTTCGCCAGTCTCCGCGATTCCTATAAGTCATTCTCTTGGCGCCTTTCGGCTGATTATGATGTCACCGATGATGTTTTGGCCTATGTGAGCGTCGACAAGGGCTTCAAGGCCGGTGGCTTCAATATCGGGATCATTACCAATGTCGCAGAGCGCACGCAGGTGGATCCGGAAACGCTGATTTCCTACGAAGTCGGCCTCAAGTCGACCCTGTTCGATAGAAATCTGAGGCTGAATATCGCTGCTTTCTATTATGACTATAGCGACCTTCAGGTGCTTTCGGTCAATACGCAGGCGGGTAGCGCGGTTCCCACGCTGGGCCTCGACAATGCCGCCGATGCGACGATCAAGGGTATCGAAGTGGAGGCCTTTGCGACGCCGACCGACTGGCTGGATCTAGGACTGAACTTTGGCATTCTGGATGCGAAGTTCAAAAATTACCTGTCGGGTGCGATTGATCCGGTTTCGGGCCTGCCAAGGGATTTTTCCGGCAACAGTCTGCCGGGAGCGCCCAAGTTTACCCTTTCAGCCAATGCGCAGGTAACGGTGCCGGTCGGGCGCTTCGAGACGCGCTGGCGGGCCGAGTATAATTATACCGGCAAGAAATATTATAATAATGCCCAGGATCCGCTGATCAGTTCTGGTGAAGGCTATGGCTTGCTCAACCTGCGTGCATCGCTTTCAGACCCTGACAATGGCTGGGAATTGGCGGCCTGGGCAAAAAATGTCACCAACAAGGCCTATATTGTCGACGCGACCGACCTCCGCGGTTTCGGCTTCGTGCCGCGCTATTATGGCGAACGCGCGACCTATGGTGCCGAACTCCGGCTCACATTCTGACCCCAGACCAAAGATAGGATTCAAACATGGACTTAGTGCCGGAACTGCTCACCACTCCCGAAGATATTGACTGGTTCAACCTGGTCGACGGAATCGAGTTCAAACTTTTCTTTGCCAGCAAGGAAACTGGCCGGTGGACGGTGTTGTTGCGCTGCCAGCCGGGCAGTTTTTTTCCTCGACACCGCCATCTCGGCGCGGGGGAATATTATGTTGTCAAAGGCAAGATGGAATATCGGATGGGCACGGCGCTCGAGGGAACCTATGGCTATGAGCCCCTGGATGTCATCCACGATCATACGGCCTTTCCGGAATATACAGAGCTATATTTTACCAACCATGGCCCGGTCGTTTTTCTCGACGAAGACGATAATGTGACATCAATATTGGATCATACCCTTTTAACCGAGCTATCGAACGGGTAAGCTGCTGCAGATGCATGATTATGAAAAATCGATAGCTGACAGTATTGCCGATCCGGACCGTTTCTGGCTGGAAGCTTCGTCGGAAATTGACTGGATAGCAGCGCCCAACATTGGCTGGGATGAGGACAGCAACAGCTGGTTCCCCGATGGGCGGATGAACAGCTGTTACAATGCCGTCGACCGCCATGTTGATAGCGGCAGGGCTGACCAGCAAGCGATCATCTACGAAAGCCCGGTCACCGGGCAACGGCAGACGTTCACCTACCGGGAATTGCAGACAGAGGTCGCAAAAACCGCTGGCATGATCGCGGCGCAAGGCGTGCAGAAGGGCGATCGCGTGATCATCTATATGCCGATGATTCCGCAAACCATGTTCGCCATGCTTGCCTGCGCCAGAATCGGTGCCATCCACTCCGTCGTCTTCGGTGGTTTTGCGCCGCCTGAACTGGCAAAACGGATCGACGACGCCGAGCCTAAATTATTGCTGACCGCCTCCTGCGGCATAGAGGGGAAAAAGATCATTCCCTACCAGCCACTGGTTGTCGAAAGTCTGGCGCTGGCCGAGCATCACGTTCCGGCCGTCATCATGTACCAGCGGGAAACTCTGCCTGCGGATATTGCGGATGGATGGGCGCAAGACTGGTCGGACCAGCTGGCCAAGGCCGAACCCGCCGATTGCGTCCCCCTGATGTCCTCCGACCCGCTCTATATTCTCTATACATCGGGCACGACCGGAACGCCGAAAGGCGTGGTGCGGGACAACGGCGGACATGCGGTGGCGCTCAACTGGAGCATGAGACATATCTACGGCCTCATGCCCGGCGAATGTTTCTGGGCCGCTTCCGATGTCGGCTGGGTCGTTGGCCACAGCTATATTGTCTATGCTCCGCTTTTCGCGGGTGCCACTGTCGTGCTGTATGAAGGCAAGCCAGTGGGCACTCCTGATGCCGGAGAATTCTGGCGGATTATCGAGCGCAACCAGGTTTCTGTATTTTTCACGGCTCCGACCGCCATTCGCGCCATTCGCAAAGACGATGAAAATGGTGAGCTTTATCCGGCAAGTGATTTGCCGTCGCTGAGAGCCATATTCCTGGCGGGTGAACGCGCGGATCCGGACACGATAAAATGGCTGGAGCAGCGCTTGGGCCGACCGGTCATTGATCACTGGTGGCAGACGGAACTCGGATGGCCCGCTCTGGCAACCAGTCTGGGCCTCGGTGATGTGCGGCGAAAAGCCGGAAGTGCCGGATTCCCGGTTCCCGGTTACAGCTTTCATGTGCTGGATGACGATGGCGAGCCGGTCCCTGCGGGGAAAGTGGGTAATATTTCGATCAAATGCCCCTTGCCGCCGGGCTGCTACCAGAGTCTCTGGGGCAATCGGGAAGGATATCAGAAAGCCTTCATAACCTATCCCGGATATTATGAAACCGGCGATGCGGGTTTCCGCGATGCCGACGGTTTCATGCATGTGATGGGCCGAACCGACGACATCATCAATGTTGCCGGGCACAGGCTGTCGACCGGTCAGATGGAAGGCGCACTGGCAGAGGTCGAAGGGGTTTCCGAATGTGCGGTAATCGGGGCCGACGATCAGCTCAAGGGCATGATTCCTGTCGCGTTCGTTGTCGCTTCTACACAGGACAATGAAAAGGAGCTGGCGGCAGCATGTATAGCTCATGCTCGTTCGGAAATAGGGGCGGTCGCATCTGTCCGGACGATCCATGTCGTCGCCGCGTTACCCAAAACACGCTCCGGCAAAATCCTGCGTTCGACATTGCGCGCGATCGCTAATGGTCAAGCAGTAACGATGCCTAACACGATCGAGAATCCTGAAGCGATCAAGGCGATTCTATCCAAAGTGAGATAAGCAAGCCGCTAGTGACTTGCTGTACGGAACCCGGGCCTTGGATTTACAGTTGCCGAGCAAGTCGCATTATTGCGCCCATATTGTATGTTTATTCCCTCTACCGTGGGATGTCTGCATCGCGCATTTGCGCCATTGATACAGGACCGTCAGCAAGTCACCCAGTTTGCGACATAAGGTCGCGACAATGGTGAAATAAAAGTAGTCCGTCAGCTAGCGCCCCAAAATACGACATTTGGAAGCCGGATGCGACGTCCGAAACGAGACATTCAGCGCGCCTTAGTTCCTTTCGCCGGAATTACAAAAAACGCAGGCAAGGCCGAAGGCGTGGATTGATGCGAATTTGCATCGTATCCTCGGATTAGTGCTTGCGTTGGGTACCGGAAACAGCCAAACTTTTGGCTTGGAGGGCTTATGCCAAAAAGTCGTACGAGACGGAAGAAGGTCTTAAGCGCAGTGCCAAGATTCACAGGCTCGTTGGATGCTAGAGTTCCAAGTGAAAACGTGGTGCTGTCTCACTATATGCCTGAACTTGAAAAATGGTACGTAGCTAGTCAGGCCTCCGATGGCCGTGTCTTCACCAGTCTTGGGAACACTGAACCCTTAAGTCGCCGAGCGGCTGGTCTTCGCACACTCGAACATCTGAAGGATAGAGCGGCAGGTGATCTTCAGGAACTTACACCGGAAGACATAGAGGCGGCTAGATCAGAACTGGCGGATGAACTGAGCGAGATGCTCAAGTTGGTGACAGGCTTCAACGAACCATTTCCTTCGACCTATTCAAAGGATGTCGTGTTAATCGAATTGCAAACAGCCAAGGACCTCGTACTTGCACGCGCCGAGCGAGGTGCGTTGGCGAGGTGGGTCTTACCACCTTTAATATTTTTATCTGGAGCGTTCGCCGAAGGCGTCATCGGCGTCGGTGCAGAAAAAGCGATGGCTGCCTTGACAAAAATACTCTCTGGTTAAGGAGGGGAACAACCACAGTTCCGGGGACACAATACTATATGTGCCAATCTATCTATGGCATCTGTCCATCGTCAGAACAATTGGTTCCAATGTTTGCTTTCTTATGCCTAGTGCCCAAAACCTGCCATTCCGCTTCCCACCCATTGCGCCCGTTCGAAGTGATTGGATGGAAAATTAAAGCAGCCGGAAGGCAATCTCCCCGAAAGCTGACGCCAGTCCGTAAGTGACTGGTGTCAGGGGGGCACATTATTTTCTGCCACACACCCATAAATTGCTCTTGCATAATGATTGGCTGCCAGCGGGCCACAGCGACCCGTGCGCGCTTGTGGCCTTTCGTTTCGGCGAGCCTTTTACTCCATGTTCGCAAGACAAACGGCGGCTTGGCGCGCACCCCCAGATTGTTCGCCGTTTCACATGGCGCCGAACGGAGGTTCGGATTCCCGGCTTTGCTGATGTAGCCATCATCGTCCCGCTCGCCGGACCGGTTCCGCCTTGCTGAAAATGCCGCGATGCACAGGGCATGTTTGCGGGAAGCCCGGTAAATATCAATCGATCCGACAATCGATCAAAATGATAGAAATTCTGCGGGATTGGAAGGAAATCCCGTTGATAGCGAGTTGCTGGAACCAACTTTTTATGCCTATAGATTCATGATCATGACTATCTTGTTGAAAAATATCCGAACACCGGTTGTTCAAGCGATATGGGGCGCAGAAACAATATTGACGCTGGCGTCAGCACGTTTTCTAGTGAAATTTGTTCCGTTTCGCTATTGGCGCTGGACGCTGGGTGTGATTGATCATGCGCCCAACAGCATCGTTGAAACCGACGAACTTAACAGCGCAAGGGCTCGATCTGTTGGCCGCCGGGTTCGGCGCACCGCGAAGAAAATGCCGTTTGAGGCTGTATGTCTGCCGCAAGCCATGGCTTGCCGCTGGCTGCTTTCACGCAGAGGACTATCAAGCCAGGTATTTCTCGGAACGAAAAAGGACGGGGAGACCAAAGATACTGCGTTCCACGCATGGATCATGCATGGTGACATTTGTCTGACGGGTCAGCATGAAAAGGGTAGCTATATGGTCTTTTCAAAGAGGTGAAATAGGAAGCCCGGATTATAATTTCTATCATATCCCCATAGATCAAAATCTTTCTCATAATGGTCCAGCACCATTTGCTGAAGCTCGGGATCGTAATAGTCCTTATAAGATGTACGCTGCGAACTGTTGAACTTTGGCAGGCGATAGGGCGCACCGCCGATCTTGTAACGGATCGGGACGAATTCGCTTTGAATCGTCTTATGGCGGGCAGCATGACTGTTCATGATCTTGCCATAGGGCGGTGTGACAAATTCATGCTGACGGGGAGCAATTTGGAATAGTAAATGGACATGGGGAGGACATGAGGAAATGATACAGACCACTAAATCAGCCAGAATGGCGGAAAAAATGGTGAGCCCTGCTGGGTTCGAACCAGCGACCTACTGATTAAAAGTTAGTCTTTAGCGCTTTTCTATAAAACTTACCTCTACGCCATTGCACCTATTTATTTATTTATCCAATTGTATTATAACGATAAAGTGTAGTACAGAGTAGAATTGGCGATTGACAGATTTTGACTTTCATGGTTGAGTTTACCGTTCTAAAACCGTTCTAAAAATGAGATTTGACGTTGCAGGCTTCACTATCCGATCGCGTTATTGCTGGACTGCCAATGGAAAAGGGCAAGCAGACGATTGTACGTGATACTGAACTTTCCGGGTTCTTTGTGATGGTAGGTAGCCGATCAAAAACCTTCATGTTGCAAGGTGACTTGCGACAAGGCGAACGCCGACAGTCACTTCGTATGAAAGTTGGACATTTTGGCAAAATAACGACCCGAGAGGCTCGAGCTAAGGCCAAAGCCTTGCTTGGACAAATAGCGGACGGCGTTGACCCCCGGCCTAAAGCAGAAGTGCCAGATACCGTCGTAGTGAACGGTCGAGATCCAACGCTTCGTTCAGCTTGGCTTTCCTATCGCGACAGTCATATGCGGAGAAAGGGGCGGAGTGGAAAGACCGAGAAGAGCTACGCTGATCATGTAGAGCGATTGATGAAGGCTTGGCTTGACCAACCCTTATCCGTGCTGGGTCATGATCCAGCGCTAGTGAAAGCACGACACGATGAAATCACGAAGCAATGCGGTCCCTACATGGCAAATGGATGCATGAGGTCTTTGCGTGCTATTTATAATCACGCGCGAAAATCCGCTCGCGGCTTGCCTAACGAAAACCCTGTTTTTGCTGTGGATTGGAATCCGGAGAGCCGCCGTGATAGCGGAATGGGAACAGATGATTTGCCTGTATGGTTCGAGCAATTACGAGCGTTGGACAATCCGATCCGCCGCGAATTGCATCTGTTCCTGCTTCTTTCTGGAAGCCGTCCCGAAGTGATCAAGCGGTCTAAACCAGAGCATCTCAATCTTCGTGCACGGCAACTTTATATACCCGAACCAAAGGGCGGGACTGACAAGGCGTTTTGTATTCCACTGTCGAGGGAAATGATCCGATGTCTTCTCCGTGCAATAGTTGCTGGACGGCAAATGCATCCCGAGCAGGCGTCGAATTGGCTATTCCCTGCAGGTAGTGCCAATGGTCATATTATTGAGCACAAGGAACGGCGCGGCATCCTATCTTATTGGGGCAATGAACTGCGGCAAACCTATCGAACGGTAGGGCAGGTAGCTGATGTCAACGAAATCGACATGCATTTGTTGATGAACCATTCACTTCCAGGTGTAAATGCCGGCTATATTACGCGGAATAAGTTGGCTGGTAACCATCTGCGCGCTGCCCAACAGCGAATTTCAACAGTTATCTTTAATGCGGTGTGGTCGTCCGCTCAAGAGAGGAAAGCGTGGCCGCTTATATCAATACGGCATATTTTCCACATGTAATTGATTTGCATGTTCAAATTCGGTTTTGATGAGCTCTGCGGCGGATGACGCCGCTAAAACTCATGCATTAATCCAACATCTTGGTCCATGTAGGAATAATAGCCTAGGGCTTTTCGCCAGCGCCAGTTTCTAGGAGCTGATTCGTGTTCCCTTATTTAAATTACGCAGCTAGCTGCATGGCTGGCATGGGGTTGTAGATTTTCTGAAGTAGCAGCGAATTTAACTCCATGTCTGCTAGAAATTTGCACAACACTTTAGACAATTTGCCCGCATAGCAGTCGATTTCGGCATGTCAGGAATTTGCTCGAAGACTGAAGCAGAAACATGCTATGATTAACTTCGTAGTCTTGCTCGACTCAAAATCCCGTTCAGCAAGGAGTTTGGTTTCGATTCCTACCGCCCGCACCATATAAAATCGCAGGCTCCTACCCACCGCACGGTGGGTAGGAGCCTGCATTGGCAGATCGCTTGGGGATGCATGTCCCGCGTTTCGCTTTGTCATGTTGGCCTTAGAAAATCTCGGACGGGATTTGGCGATCGCCAATAATTGTTCGTTCTATTTTGAAAGCAGACATTCCAAAATCGACTCCGTTGTGGGCGTTCGAATTAGCAGGCTGTGAGGTCAGCTTTGAGCTCAAATCCGATTTCTACGAATGCCCAAATTTGCCCAAACCCAAGCTGGAGGGCTCAACGGCTCGGGAGCAAATTGGGCTTGCGAAAATTCGGCACGTACGTTTCGCAAGACGCTATCGACCGTACTGACACTCATCTAGGCTTTCAGTGCTTTCCAGTTCAGTTTGGCTAGGGCGTCCTTCGCGCGTTCACGAATATCTTCGATCTTGTCGTTTTGCAGTTTTTTCAAAAGCCCCCGCATCTGTTCAGGATCGAGATATTTCTCGTCCAGTATAACCATTGCCGCAAATCGGACCCGTTCGTCATCGTGATCCAGCAGCGCTACAACCTGGCCGGTATCACCGGCAGCCAGACTATCCAGCTTGTCCAAGACGAACGACAGGATGGGCGCATCAATCTGTCCACTTTCTACATCAGCAAAGAATTCAACAAGAGCGCTGTCCTCTGCTTCAAACAGCCCGATGATGGACGATTTTCCAACATCACACATGTCACTGCGCACGTCATCCAGATAGGCCTTGGCACACCTATACACGGGGCCTTCGATTGCAACACGGGCCTTAGCCAGATCCGCGCGTGGACTCTTGGGAATAGCGCCGCCGGCTTTAGGGTAGGGTTCTTCATGTTCAAGCCAATGGTCAAGGGCACTCTCGATCAGTGAAAGAAATTCCGTTTTTGCGGGTTCTGCCACTTTCAGCAACAATTCGGCGGCAGATTGCGCTGGCCACACATTGGCGAAAAGACCATTTTCTAGAATAGCCATCATATCTTCGCCCGAGCACAGCGGCCTATGTTTGGATAGACAGAGCATATCGAAGAGATGGCGCTCACCCCATTTGAATTCCTGCTTCAATCTTGCGACAACAAGGTCGGTGCCCTCCCTGCCGGGAATTTCTGCGGCGAGGCCGCCAGCCGCCCAGAGTGTGTAGCCCTCACCCTCGGCCAATAGCCGCCTGACGCATGCCTTGAGGGCGCCTGGATCGAGCTTATGTTCAAGAATAGTGGCGGCCATCCAGACTATCCATTGGCTTGGATGATAAAGCGCTTCTTCGATATTGGCCGTATCAATGTAGGTCTCCCGTATCTGGCTCCAGTCGAGGTCGGGACAGTCAACTTGCGAGAGTTGATGTAGCGGCGAATGTCCCCAATCACCCTCCTTAGCTTGTCCTGCCAGCAGATATTTTTTGGCCGCAATGGCCTCTATTCGCAGTTCCGAAGCATCAAGATTACAGATCCGTGCAAAGGTCTGAATTGTCGTATGGGCTGGGCCAGGATCGAATTCCTCTGTCCACGCCCAAACGTAATTCCCTGGCAGTTCCCAGTACTGAGAGGCCATCGCAAACGCGCTTAATAGGAGAAGCGGGCCAGGCTTGGCGTCTTCGCTCTCGACTACATCGGTCGCACCGAGCGCATCTAGCCAAAAAAGCTCTGCAGAATGTTGCGCCGCTCGATAGTCTTCGGGAATACTGAAAAGATTTCGCTGCTTCGACAAGATATCCGATGACGGCTTATAAGCAGAAAATGCCCACCCATATTTCTTTATCAGACCTTCCGCCCGCTCAATAAAATCCATCGAACTGAGCCGCTCGTGCTGCAAAACCCCGGGCACTACGGCATCGACTATTTCCGGTGATGCGTGGTCACCGATATAGCTGCAACCGGACAAGGCCAATTCTTCGGTGAGCCTCCGTTTCGGGCCCGGATGGAGCGCTACTATGCCATTGCGTAACCTGCTTTTCTTGACGCCCACTCCGGCCTCGACAAGTTCGGGCAAAGCTCGCGTCAGGTCGCCGAGTTTCATATGTTCAGGTCGCGCCACCAACAGGCAATTCCAAGCGGTCAATCGCACCCAGACATGTTCACTTTCCAAGAAGTCTTTCGCCAATGCTGCAATTTCGACCGGATATACGGCGGCAGCCTGGACGAATGGAGGTCCCATTTCGGCATAGTCGCTGGAGCCGCTCTCAAACACTTCAGATATACTTGTCAGAATATCCGACAACAATTCCGTGTTGAGTCCGTCCTCAGAATGGGATAGTAACCGCGCGAGATACAGAGCCTTCCTCTGCCGGTCGGCGTCGGGCTCTGAGCTTGCCAATATGGTCCTGGCAATCTTAGCTCCCATGCCCAGACGCGAAGCAAAATGGAGCATCTCATCCCAATTGGGATCATCAATAACCTCAGCCAGATCAGGGCCCAGCGAATTCATATCTTCATTGCAAAAATGGCGGGCGGCCGCATATTCACCGATGCTCTTATGCGTGAAGCACCAAATTTTGCTTCCGCCGAGCCCAATTATCTCGATCAGCCCGACATCTTCCCAATAGTGCAGATATTTCTCGGCTTTGTCGGCGGCAACAAGATATGTTTCGCCTGAAAGAGCTGAGAGTGATGTGGCGCATTCTTTCACAAGGTCCTTGCCGTCCAGCAGCGGGTCACCGGTAATGTGCCAGCCAACAATATCCAGAAACCGCGACAATACTGCGTGTCCCGCTGGCCTGCTCACAGCACGCTTCGGCATTGCATCGATCAGGGCAAATATCTGTTCAAACAGTTCCTGTCGTGAGGTGCCTAGCGATTGCCCTCCTGCTAGAATCGAAGCGGCCAGTCCTACCATCATCGGTGTGCGTCCCACGATATCGCGGATTTCGCGGTTGCTTTTCTGGAGCTCCTGTTCGCAAAGGACCTCATAGCCTTTCAGAACCTGCGGATCATCGCTCAAGCTGCGCAGGAGCGACAACACATTTGCCGCAGCGTTGGACGGGTCGAGCGGCATCAGGTCATAATGACGCCAATCCGAAAAATGCCCCGCCTCGTAGCCAATAGGACGGCTGGTCACGATGATATGGCTTTCCGGAAACCCGTCACTGAAGCGCTCCACGCCAGCCGCTACTTCCGCCTGCATATCACCGCATTCATCGAGGCCATCGCCTAGCAACAGCCAGTTCCTGAAATTGGCGGCTTTGACGTCGGCGATCGAAAGCCCACTCCCATCAAGGCCGAGTTCAAACACAGCCTGTTCGAAAGAACCACCATCGCGCATGCTTGCGGCAACGCTGCGCAAGCGCACCCGCAAGACAGGAATGCAGTCCTCACTATAGCGCCGGACGATGCGGTTCAGCAGAGTGGTCTTGCCGATGCCAGGACCAGCCAGAACCACACCCCGCTTTACAAAGCGTCCGAATGTTTCGGGATCGACGGATCGAGGCCTTCGGTCTGAGCCGGGTTTCGGCTTACCCGATCCGGTTCTCCGCCAGTTGTGATAATCCGCAAGCGCCTGACCAAAATCCGGGGTCTCGCCAGCGTTCGCATCTGCGTAGAAGGAAACCACCGCAGAAAGCTCGATCCAGTCTTTATCGATGTCAAATTTGTGGCTCAGACCTAACACCGAAAAATGCGCGTGAGATTTGTAATTCCAGCGTGAAATCTTGTCGAGCATCAAAGCGCGGCTGCGATCAGGATCACCGCGCATCTCGATGCTCGCCGCTCTAATGCATTTGATGAGTGATCCCGTGTCTCGCTGGCCACGCCTTTCGATGAGTTCAGAGGCATCCTTGTAGAGCAAATCCCATAAACGAGAGACATCTCGCTTGTCGGCGGTAATGGTTTCGAGGAGCGCCTGGGCCGCTTGTATGGAGGCCTGGTCGGCCTTGAGGGCGGGAACCGTCTGGATGCGCAGCTTGCTGCAGACCTTGGTGGAATCTAGTCCCGTTTTTTCCAGATGCACCAGCCATTCCGCCACAATATCCGATAGATTGTCGGATCTCCCGTCGCCAAGGCGTTCGATGTCTTGGGCAAGTTTTTCCCGAATATTGGTGCTGCTGTTGGGGCAAACTGCCAATAGGCTATAATCGCAATCACCACTGGCAATCCCGCTTGCCATAGCCCCTAGTGCTGACCAGAGCTTTTTACCCTTTCTCAGGCCTTTTTTGACCTGCACTTCGACATAGTCACCGCCCTGCAAGACGATCCCAATGTCATCGCCGCCACCGCCGGTTTCGGCCTTGATGCAAGCAGGTGTGTCATCGACCAGTCCTGATAGCCATTTGAGCGGCCGATCAGTCAGTATATGGACATAGGCAATTGCGGTCACGGAGGACTGGAAATTCATGCCGCCAGCAGTTGCCGCCCCGCCGGCGCGGAATGGCTTCTTGCGCTCCTTTGTAGATACGCCAGCCACTAGTCATCTGCCTTTGGCGCCCGCCGAGTGAGGTCTATGACCACGACTTCGATAGCCGACACACCTGGATAATTATTGGCGATAGTGGACCAGTATCGTTTCAAAGCATCTGCAAGCTCGTCGAGCGAAACCAGTTTACCGTCGATCCGCCACCGCTTCCCGCCCACCCGACCCTGCCAGACAAGCAGCATGATCCCGCATTCGGCGCCGTCCTCGCGCAAATAGTCGCCGACCAGCTGATTGCGCAGTCGTTCACACAGTTCCGGCCCGCTCCACGCTTCATCAAGCACCTTGAGCTCGATCGGGACAGGTGCTGGCACGTCATTGTTCAGCAGCCAGATGTCAGGCCGCTGCCGGTTGGGAAACTCGTTTTCCTGCGCGCAGCGGAAGAGCTTTTTTCCGCGCCGGTTGAGCTCACCTGCCACCAGATTGCGAATTTTCGTTTCGCCTTTGACCGCTTGCCATGCGGCATAGGGGCTCTCATTGCCCTGTTCCAGCCAGTGCTTGAGCTCCAAAAGCTGCAACACACCCTGTTCGTACAATTGCCTGTTCGAAGTGGGAACCCGCGTCAAAGAGCGCCCGAATTCTCTGACCTGCTCGGTTGTCCAGGGTTCCAGATCACCGTCATTTATCGCGCGCTGACTGGCCTGATGTGCCATCCAGTCTCGGAAGCTTGCGTCGGGATGTTCGGTTATCAGCTCACTGATCGCGATATAGCTTTCCTTGCCAGGCAATTCGACGAGCATGTTGAACAAGCGATTGCGGGCATCCTGCGCATCATCGCGCAGTTCGGGAGAATACACACCGCCATTGGCGCGATCATTGTCCTCACTCGCGCGGATGTATTGATGCATAAGGACGTAGAGCGCTTTGAGGTGCTGTGCCTGTTTGAAGCCGCCGGACCTGAGCTCGATTTCACGGCGCATACCGCGCTGGCCAATCAGTCTCGTGATAAAGAACTGCGCTGCATTGACGGCTTGTTTCTTGCCAAGTCCGGCAAGCCATTGCGTAATCGCGGGGATGCCGGTTTCCGGCTCGCTATCCACCCACAGGGCATACCAGATTGCTAACTGGCTGACAGGCGGATTGGAAGCAATCTCCCGCTGTGCGATCTGTGTCAATCGGGCGGAGTCCGTCTTGCCTCCCGCCATGATATTCAGCCCGTGGCGCAACACGTCATCGTTGGGAATGCCCTTGGACGCAAAGCGGTCCAACAAAGCAGGTGCCAGCTCTTCGTGGAGCCAAGGTGCATAATAGACGAGATCATGCAGAATATAGTGATGCGATGTATCGCGGGAGCTGTTCTCCAGTTCCCAGTCCAGCTCTTTGTAAATCGCCGCAAGAGTCTGAATGGGGAAGGCCTTGTACAAGTCTTCCATCCAGACGGGAAAACCGTTCAGTTCCCACGTGATATAGCGCAGCGCTCTATCAACTTCGGCGGATTTCAGGCCCTCCGGAAATTCCGGGTTTTCCCTAGCCTCGATCTCAAGGCCGGTCATGGCGAATATCAAGGCATAGGGAATTGACCCGGTATCCGCGCCTTCTGATCGCAGACCGGGCTTGTATTTGCGCCAGAAAGTCGTGGCGGCATCGCGGAAAGCCTGTGCCACTTCCTCGCCGAAATCGGGGATCAGTGCGCGCCAATTGGCAGCTGCGCCGCTGCGGCTGCTGCGCATCCGGTCCTGTTCAATTTCGCGCATCAACCAATATTGGTCGTTGCTGAATTCATCGGCTTTCATGCCAGGCGGATGGCGCACCAGATCTGGATTATCCTTGAGCTTCTTGATCCATTTCTGGCGGTCTTTTTCATGCTGACGCTTTTGCTTCGCGCTCTCCCGTTTACGCGACAACTCATCCTCGCGCCATTTCCGGCTTTGCTCCGATTCCTCAGGGTTCAACAACTGGTCGAGCCGTTCGGACAACGCGCCGTCACCGGCGACAACGGCGTGCAGTGCCTGCAGCAAGGCTTCGGGACAGTCGGCTTCTGAATAAATCCGGAATGCCAGAGACAGGGCGACCTGGCGGTCATCGCCATCTTCCATCTCTTTGACGAATCCGACAGCGCGCTCAAAACCGCTGGTATCGAACTTCCAGTAGTGGCCCATCCATTGGACCGGCCAATCATCGATCAGCCTCTCGTCCTTCTTGGCATATCTTACAGAACGGGCCTGGTGGACGCTTGCCCAGAACAGTCGGTCATTGAGCTCGGGCCAGGCCGGCACAAGCGCGTGTAGCTTGCTTTTATACTCATCATAATCCCCGGACCTCCAGAACCGCACCGACGGAACTTTGAGCATGACCGACAAGGCATCGTCTGAAATAGCTTCGTTCACCCGGGCCGATACCAGTCGCTCGACGGCATGGCTGGCATGAGCCAGCAGCCAGGTATGTTCTTCGGAAACATGGCATTCGCCGCGTTCCATATATGGCTCACGGTCAAGATAGGCATTCAGGCCTGTAATGAGGTCCAAAAGAGGCTGCCCCACTTTTCCATCTTTGTTGACCTTTAGCCTGTCGATCAATTCATGAATTGCTTGTGGGACGCCGCTGGACTCAAATCGTTCATACGGCGTTGTCTTGTCGATGCTGGACAGCAGCAGCTCGATTGTGTCCTGGTTCGCAGGGGAGTTTTCGATAAGCTCTGCCAGCAATTCGCGTGGCAATGGCTGCATGCTGTCATGCAACTGCAACCAGAGTTGTCTTTTCTGTTCAGCTGTTCCGCATGTCATAACCGCTCGGGTTGCGGCAATGCGCGCATATTTTCCGCGTTCGTGATCGCAAGCGATCTGATGCAATGCTGGGACGCATGCGGCCATGTTTCCTTGCCAGACCAGCCGGCCCAGAAAGAAGATCGCATCATCATGATCGGCATAGGTTTGGATAAGGTTCGACGTCTCCTCGGACAGGTCCGACTGGGCGATCCGGGCGATAGCGCTATTATCTCTGACCGAACGATCGCTCTCATTATTGACGATGCGTTGGACGACATCATGCAGCAGCTTTCGTCGTTCCGGGAGCGAGAGGCGCGCAATGTCGCCGCCTTCCAGAGCAATCTCCGGTTCTATCGCCAGCGCTTTGCGGCGGATTTCATCATCAAACAATATCAGCCATGGCAGTATCGGTCTCATGCGCGGCGTAACGATTTTCTCACCATATTGCTCACGAAAAATCAGCGCTTCGACGGCCCGACGATGCCCTTTTTTGAGAAGCCCATCAAACCATTCGGCCGCCAGCAACTCGCGCACGTCGCGGTGACGAAAACGGACCATGCCATAAAGAACATCGTTGAATAGTGGCCGGTCCAACAGTGCGCGAACGTCCTTTGAGGTACCCCATCCCGACAACAGAACCGCACCTTCGATCCCATCTTTTTCATGGCCCTCATCGGGAACATAAATTCCCGGCTCGCCGGTCAGCAATACAGCAGCTGCGATTAGCCTTGCGCCCTCGCGTGCATGTTCCGGATCGAGGGGCTGCTGATCGGCCCGTTCCGGTCTGATTTCTCCCAGCCGGGTCTCGATATTGTAGAGCAGTAATTCATGTCGTCCGCCAAGAGCCCCCTGCTTGTTCCATTTGCCGATAAGGCCTTCCAAGTCGAACGGGCGTCCGGCCATATCCATAAGATCGGCCCGGTCTATAGCGGTTATGAATTCATCGATCCGTGGTGCCGAACGGTGCGCCGCATACATTCGGATATCGTCCAGATCGAGCGGATTGAGATTGTATACTTTGAGTCCTGTTTCTTCCTGCGAATCCTCATCTACTTCATTCTCGATGTTTTCGCTCTCACCCTCTCCTGGCGCTTCGCTTTTCTGCGCCCGGGACGGAAACAGCTGATCGACAAGTCCGAAATCCTTGCGCGGCTGCCACGCATAGGGCCGGCTGGAAATACAGATATGCGCGCGGTCCTTGGCATCCCTGATCCTGGCCTCAAAGCATGACAGCGCCTTTTCGAAGGCACGGGGGTGATTCAGCCGAGCTTCATCCACGGAATCAAGAAAGAACCAGGCTTCCTGCGAAGAATTCAACCATTGCTCGAAGGACGCATTGTCGCCGACTTCAAAGGCGTTTTCGAAATCGTCCTTGATGTCCTCAATGCGGATGAAGAAGGAATTGCAGGCTTGGGAACTCAGATATTTGGCGCGGGCGTCCATTTCAAAGGTCTTGCCTGCACCGCCTTCTGCAAGAATTATAGTGCGGTAACGCTGGTCAATTTCCGGCCAGTCAGCCTGCTTGCCATAGCCCCAGGCGTGAAGCTGTTCCGCTTCTTCGGCATTCTCGATGCTCGCCGGCACCGGAGAAAAATTCCGCTCTAGAGGCACATCGCGATTAGACATCTCCGGCCTCCGCGACATCGGCAGGATAGAGCAGCGGCAACCACCGCTCGGTTGCATTTGCTGGAAAAGCGAGACGGAGCGGTGCCCGGTGGGTCTTGGCAACCAGCATTTGTCGTTCCACCAATGCAGATGTCACCATCCGCGCCGCCCGGTCCCCCTGACCGGTCAGGTTGGCTACATTGCCCCGTTCGACTTCCCCCGCGACCACCGCCTCACGCAGAACGGAGAAACTGCCTTTGGGAAGGCGCTTGGCTCTCACCTCTTCTTCGATGTGTATTTCCATCCGGAGGAGCAATTGCGCTGGATCGAGTAAATCGCGCATGAAACGAACCTGATCGATCGCGGTCTCAAGAAAAAAGCGACAAAATTCGATCAACGCTCTTTGGCTGAGATTGCCTCGCCCATCGCGATCACCTTCGCGCGGACCATCGGCAGCCATCAACAGCGCTTTGTAGCGGTCTTGCTGGCGGGCCAAGCCGCGCGCAACGGACCACAGGCTTGTTCCTATTCCGAGCCGTTTGAGCAATGCATGCGACATCAAACGCGTCACCCGCCCATTTCCATCGAGAAACGGGTGAATCCACAAGAAGCGATGATGCGTGGCACCGGCCGCCTGAAGCTGGCGCAATCGGCTGAGCGGCGGCGATGCATAGGCCTTGTCGAAACGGGCGAGAAACTTTGGGAGCTCATCCGGTGGTGGCGCGACATGACGGCCAATCATAACATCGGCCTGGCGCAATCTGCCCGGCAATAGCCGCAAACGCTCTCCGCTGTCAGGATTGTCAATCCACAGCATATCTTCGGGCAATCGCTCGCAAAATTCGCGGTGGATCCAGCGCGCATAAGCGGTGGTGGCGGGCCACACCGCCGGATCATTGCCATGATCGATCAGCCGTTGCACATGAATATGCGCAACCGCCTCGCGCTGTAGACTGCGCTTTTTGGCATCATCGGAAAATTCTTCAGCCAAGGCCCGGTCGATGTCGCGCGGATGCGTATTGTGCCCTTCGATCAGATTGGAATAATAGCAGTTCATCGATCGCACCAGATCGCCGACAGATTCCTGCAAAATGGGATGGATGCGCCCAGCCAGCTGGTTTGCCTCAGCCGTCAGGGTAAAGGCCGGCTCTTCCAGGGACTCGACCGCCGCCTCAGGCAGCATGGGCTCCATATGTGAAATATTCATGCCGCTTTTTATGCCGGATTAAGTGCCGGTTGTACAGGCTGATTTTACGGCAATTTTTGATTTTATTTGCTACTTTTTATGCCAGTTAATTTGTAGGTTTGAGCTTGGCCGCGAGATATAGTCCTGTGACAGCCAGTTCACGCTTAAAGTGTCCAGGCCGCACCTGCCACAGGCTCGATATCCAGACCTTCGACAACTATCTCAGCAACAATCTTTAACTGCCTACATGTTGAGACCGGTCGAGCCGCCGACCTTCTGGCTGGGGTTGAGCGAATACTCCGCTTACTGGATGGCATTGATATAAAACCAACAATCTCTGAGCTTGAACTGTGAGGTTTTGTATCACTGAGGCGGGGGCTATTTGTGGCTTAAACCTCGAAAATTCCGAAACAGCCGCTGAAGCCCCGAAATTTCGGATGTGCAGGCGATTAGCGCTGCCTAGCGGCGACCGCTCTATTCGCTGCGCGAACCAAGCCTGTAGTCTTGGCCCTTAGGGTGACGATCGGGAGCGCGTGAAAATTAGCGGGATTTTCAAAGTCGCACTCTTTCCCGCTGCGCTCCTTGAGGGTGCGGCTTTTTTGTTCTGACCCGCAGGCACTCTTGCCTCACTCCTTGCCGGTGGGGACTGGCGCACAAATGCGCGCGCACACCATCGGCCGGCGTCGCGCCGTGCAAGGGTGCCGTCTTTTTGGGGCCGCTTCGCGGATGGGATAATCGCGATGATTAGCGATTGATATGGACGGCGCGGACGCGCCGGCGTTGTTTTCCGGCACCAGAAAGTCGGTGTGGGCGGCGCTCCCGGCTAGGCCCGCCGCGCTCAGGCGCAACCCGGCCTTCCAGGACCGGGTCTTTCACTTCGTTACAGCCTTGCAGGTGCGCCTGACCGCTTGATGCGGGCCTTTCTGGTCGCTCTTGCCGCCCACCCCGCCTCTCTGGGGCCGGTTGCGGCAGTTTTGAGACGATGGAGGTGATAATGTTGCATGAAAATTCTAGAGTTCTGGATAGCTGCAAGGGCAGGGCAGCGAAGACGAAGCGCACTTCGCGCACAGGGCGGAAGACCCGCCAGGGCGGTAATGCTGCGCAGAGAGCATCGCTTTATGATGAAGTGACCGCGCAGATTATCGCGCAGCTGGAGGAAGGGATTTTCCCCTGGGTGAAACCTTGGAATGCAGGCAACGCCGTGATCGGATTGCCGCGCAATGCGATTTCTGGGCGGCATTATTCAGGTATCAATATCCTCATTCTGTGGGGTGCTGTCATTGATGGCGGTTATCCCTCGCAGGACTGGCTGACATTCCGGCAAGCCTTGGCCGCTGGCGGATGCGTCCGCAAGGGAGAGAAGGGCAGGACGATTTTCTATGCTGACCGCTTCACGCCTGATGATGAGAGAAAACAGGAAGGCGAGGGCGATGCACCGCGCTCGATTCCGTTTCTAAAGCGCTTCACTGTTTTCAACGCCGCGCAGTGCGATGGCTTGCCCGAGCGGCTGACCGCTGAACCCGCGCCGCTTCCCGAACGAGAATTGCACGATCAGGCCGAGGCTCTGATCAATGCCACAGGAGCAGATTTTCGGACAGGCGGAACGAAAGCCTATTACAGCCCTGCCGAGGATTTTGTGCAGGTTCCCCCGCAACCCGCCTTCACCCATCAGATCGACTATTACCGCACAGCCTTGCATGAGCTGGGTCACTGGACGGGTCACAAGACCCGCCTTGGCCGCGACCAATCCGGCAATTTCGGAACCGCGCTTTATGCGCGGGAGGAACTTTGCGCCGAACTCGCATCGGCTTTTCTTTGCGCTGGGCTCGGTATCGTGCCGACCGCACGCCATGCCGATTATCTCGGTTCATGGCTGGCAGTGTTGCGGCAAGACAATCGCGCCATTTTTAAAGCCGCCAGTCAGGCCAGCAAGGCAGCGGACTATCTATTGGCGTTCACCGATCAGGTGCCGCTGCGCTCGGACTGCGCAGGGTGAGCAAGGTGTCGCCAGATCATTCCGCCGTTCCGAATGCCCGAAACCAAGCCATCCCCATATATTGGTATAGACAGGATCAGAATCGCCCGTTTGGAGCGCGCAGTGAGGACGCGCCAGCGCCAAGCGCGTCATCACTGCGCGTTGATGCTTGCCAACACGGCATCAAACTTTAAGAGTGAACAGCAATATGCGCACCGACCTCGATCACCTTCCGGCAGCCAAGCAACGCGAGATCGACCGCGTGAAGGCGATCATCTTCGAAGAGTTCGAAGATGCGCTGGCGCTCGCGCAGCATGAGTGGAAGAAGAAAGGGAAGATCGAAAAGATCATTCTCTATGGCAGCTACGCCAGGGGCGGCTGGGTTGATGAACCCCACACCGCCAAAGGCTATCGCTCGGACTTCGATATCCTGATCATTGTTAACGATAAGCGTCTTACCGACAAAGTAGATTACTGGCTCAAGCTCGACAACCGGTTGATGCGCGAGCTGGCCATCGACAAGACGCTGCGCACGCCGGTTAACTTCATCGTCCACACGCTCGGCGAAGTGAATGACGGCCTCGCGCATGGCCGATACTTCTTCATGGACGTCGCCAAGGACGGGATTGCGCTTTACGAAGCCGATGACCGCCAACTTCACGTTCCCAAACCCAAGACGCCTGAGCAGGCGCTGGCCATGGCAAAAGAGTATTTTGAGGATTGGTATCCGAGCGGTGGGGAGTTCTTCGACAACTTCAAATTCAATTTATCGCAAGGGCGACACATATAATGCTGCGTTTCAATTGCACCAAGCAGCTGAACGGCTCTATCATTGCGTACTTCTCGTTTGCACTTTTTACACGCCGCATGTGCACAATCTTGGTTTTCTGAGAACTCAGGCGGAGCGCCTCGATATGCGGATTGTCGATTGCTGGCCGCGCGAGTTGCGTGTCGACCGCGCGCGGTTCGAGAAGCTGAAAGAAGCATATGTGAAGGCGCGCTACTCGAAGCATTACCGCATCAGCGAGGAAGAGCTGGCTTGGCTGGGAGCCTGTGTTGAGGAACTTGGGCGCGTCGTCCACACAATTTGTACTGAGCGCATTACCAAGCTCGAAGCCAGTGTTTAGCGTCGCGCAAAGCCCCGATATATCCGCGAAACTATAGCACAATTTCCGATACTGATTGTAACTACTGGACTGTTCAACAACGGACAGAGTTAAATCGCGGACACGTTGAGCTATTTTTGCCGCCGCTGAGTCATCACAAATCCTAGCTTTGTAGCCTTAGCCAGCGTCATTTCGTCGCCAGTCTTAATCCACCATTTCTTGTTGGCTGGGTCCCATTTTGCCCCGATTGCCTTGGCCTTGTCTTTCTGTTCAAAACTGACCTTCAGAAACACCTTATCCGCTTCATCCACTGCCGGTGCACGGCTATGCCGCCTGTCGAGCTTGGCGATTGCTTCTGCAATGGCGGGGTCATTGAGGAGCCTCAGGCTTACGGCATCGGCCCACTCCGGCGCGTCGATTAGACGCCACGTCTTATACGTCCCGGCGGTCGATAATTGCTGCAATTCTTCTCGAAGTTTTCCATCTTTCGAATAGACATCCATGACAACGGGCGGATTGCCAAAATAGGGGGGAGGCCCCACTATCTCCCCGATCCCGACAATGCGCGCAATGGTGCGACCCCAGGTCGTCCGCGTCACCCAGAAGCCCGGCCCTCCGTGAAGTTGGGCCATCTGGTAGACATTGTACTGGCTAAAGTCGGCATCGGTCATCGCAATACAACCCTACGGTTGAAGTTTTTCAGTCAGCTAACGGATCAATGCGTGAACCGGGCGGCTCAGCTGCTGCCAGTGCGAAGACCTAAAGCCGGTCGCATCTAAACGCAATAAGGACAAGGCTTCCTCGCCGTCCTGATAAGATTGATTGGCAATCTGATGTCGGCGCGCGTGGCTTTTGACTTGCAGATCAGCTGCGTACGATATGCATTAAGTCAGCCGAAGCTTAGCAGTGCTTTAACTGCTGAACGTCAGATCCAAACAGGTTCGCTTCAACAATCGCGATGCTTATTTGCGGCAATCTTTCTGCATTTCCCCGGATTTACAGTCAGCGTACCGCTTCGGGTGTTGGCGCAGAATCGAGTGTTGTAGAGCAGGTTTGATGATTTTGGACGTTGGAGAGAAATAGGATTGCAAGATAAAAGCACCGCCGTCGGTTGGGGTGCAGAGTGTTGGAATTACTCGGAAATATGTGCCAGCCAGTTGCCAAGCGGGCTGGTATCATCGATCAAAAATGGCGCAATTCTGGTACTTTCAGCGCCGTCGCATACTTTAGGGTCCAAATTCGCGGTAGCTTGTTGGACGTTCCTGACAGTCCGTCGTCGCGGCAGTAGGGCTGTAAGATATCTTTTTGTTGATTGACTGTTGGAACGGCAGCTTAGCGCCCTACCAACGGACATTCGGACGCTTCGAATTTGGGCTGAGAAGCAGACATAGATGGCCACGAAGGACTATGTGCCGGTCGGAATGCAGCAGGGGTTCGATGTTACGGAGTGGCTCTTGTCTCGGCTGACAAATTTCCTATATCCCGTGCATGAACGATCCAACTGCTTCAGTGATTTATGACCCTGCGGCTGCAAAGCGGATCAACGCCGCCGTTAAGCGCTTCCTCGGATACTACCTCGATCCCGAAAACTCCCTTGATTACGCGGTGCTGATCGATGGTCCCTGGGGCTCCGGCAAAACGCATCTCATCCGAAGTTTTCTCGACGATAACGAAGATGTGAAGCCGCTCTATGTGAGCCTCTACGGCCTGACCAAGGTCTCACAGATCGAGGACGAGTTCTACCGGCAGCTACATCCGGTACTCTCTTCCAAGGGTATGAAGCTTGCCGGTGCGGTCGCAAGGGGGTTTCTCAAGACAACTGTCAAGATCGATCTGGATGGCGACGGAACGGCCGACGGATCAATTACATCGTCTGTCCCTCAGCTCGATCTTGGGAAAATCGGCGATCCCAAGGGGAGGCTGCTTGTCTTCGACGATATCGAACGTTGCCGCATCCCGATCGGCGAACTCTTGGGCTTCATCAACTCATACGTTGAGCACGACGGATTGAAGGCCGTTCTAATTGCACACGAAGAGCGGCTGCGCGAACTCGATGAAAGCAGCGATGACGCGGAAAAATACGATGATATCAAAGAAAAGCTGGTAGGTCAGACGCTTTCGGTGGAACCGGAGCTCGGGCCCGCCTTCAAACACTTCTTGACGCTAATTAAAAACCCAAAGGTCCGCGAGTTGCTGGAAGCCAAGCGCGAAACTATTTTCGCGGTCCACGCACAATCAGGCACGCGAAACCTGCGTCTCCTCAAGCACGCCATGTGGGACTTCGAGAAGTTCGCGCTCCACTTTGCCGACCGTCACTGGGCGAAGGAAGGCGTCATTGAAAAAGCGTTGCGGGCGATCGTGGCGCTCTCGATCGAGTGCCGCTCAAAACAGCTCGACGCGAGAACCATTCAGTTGCTCGTCTCTCAACAGATTGGCCGGTTGATGCAAAAACATCTTGGCAAGGACCCGACAAGAGCAGACGCGATCGAAGCGAGCTACTCGCTGGTCGATTTTAGCGACGCGGTCATTCCGGCAGATATCTTAAGCGCTGGTCTTTTGCGCGGAGACATTGATCCGCCCGCAATCGGCAAAGCCCTCGACGAAAGTCCGCACTATACTCGACCCGCTGAGCAGCCCCTGTGGCTTCGCGCCATCAATGTTTATGTAGCGACCGACGATGAAGCTGATGAGATTGTTGGGGCGGTCGAACAAGCATTCGCAAATATGGAAGTTACCTCACGGGGTGAATTGCTGCATCTCTTCGGCGCCCGGCTGTGGTTCGCCAAGCTAGGACTTATCGAACGTACGGCTGGCGGGGTCGTTGAGGACGCCCGAGACTATATCACGCGCCTTAAGGGTTCCGGCCAGATCGAGGAGCCGGTGAAGGACTACACGGATCGCGATGAATCCCATTTTGGTTACCGCGTGATCGAAGAAGAGAGCGCTGAGTGGAAGCAGATTGCTTCGGTTTATGGCGTGGCCGCGAAAGAAGTGCGCGAGGCGACCTTTCCAGAGATCGCGAAGAACATCCTCGTTCGCCTCGAAACCGAACCGGATGAGGCTCTTCTCGACCTTGTGGTCAATCAGGTCCGGCTCGCGCCTTATCACGACGAACCAGTTCTCGCCGTGCTCGATCCGGAAGAATTCGGGGAGCGGGTGATCGAGCTGTCGCCCCGCCATCAAATTCAGGCGCTCGAAATGCTGAAATCGCGCCATGAAATGACCCCGCCAGGTCTCGCGAGCGAACGAGAGTGGGTTGCAAGACTTGAGCAATACCTGCTCGGCCGCCTGAGCGAACTTCACCCGTTAACCCGTGCAAGGCTTGCCGCGTCCATCTCCCGCAATCTTACTGCGCTCGGATTTTCGTCGACTGATTCGGCTGACGAAGTCGAGGATGACCCATCACAGCCGGCAACCTAGCCTCGCGATTGAAGGACCAAGACCGTGAGCATTGCTCGAAACCTTGAACATCTCGCGGAAATCGGAAAGCCGATCGAATGCAGGGAAATGACACTGCTTGCCGGCGATCATGACCCTCCGATCGTGGTTGGGAGCGGCGTCATCACGCCCGCGTCTCCCTCACGCTTCGACTACGAAATGCACGGCACTCCCGAAGACATCGGTCACGCGCTTAGCGCACTCAGGCGCCTCGAGGCCGATCCTTACGACGGCACACTCCGATCACGCCTGACCGCGACGACCGAAGCCGGCGAAGATCTGCTGTGCGGGTGGACGCTACCCAGCGTCAAATCCGCCGAGGACAAGTGGACATTCTCGGGAGACTTCGAAGCTATTTCAACGCATGATGAAGGTGAATTCGAGCCGCTTGCCGAATGCATCTTCCTGCTTCCCAAATCCCACATAGCACGCACCGTCTTGAGGCGGATGTTCGGCGAACTTGGTGCTGTCAATGGCGCTTCCAAGATGCTCAATTTCCTCGGCAGCGACATTGTGCTCGAGCTGGACGATGTCCGGGATGAATTGCGGGTCATTGTAGCCGCGAGCGAAGCACTGCCACCACACTACGCGGAGAACTGGATCGGCGAGCCTTTGCGCATTCTCTTTGGGGAGCCGATTTACCCCCGCTATGTCGCGCGGCGCTCATCTGATTGGTCCATGAACTGGATCCGTCCCTCACCGGAGTGGGACACGTCCTCAGACCACGTGGCATTGTGGCAGGGACCCGGCGATCTCACAGATATCGATCGGTTCTGGAGAGCTTTCGAACGCCTGCTTACGCATACTGCGCAGGCCCGCGACAAGAACGGCAATCCGCATTTCGAGGCGAATCCACTCACTTCGCTCTACGGAGAGCTCATAGCGGCGTCGCGCGGCTCGCGCTGGGTTTGGGCCCTGACGTTCGCGAGCGTTTCGGAAGGCATACTCAACATTATCGGCGCGGTTGGCTCTCCGCACACTGATCTTAGCCGAGAAGAGCGCGAGGCGTTATCGGAAGACATCCTCGCCTTTCAAACCTTTCTCGCAGACTGGCAGGGCAATCCCGATCTGGTGGAAGCAGCGAAAGCCGCTGTCGCAAGAAAGGCGAAAACGTCAGCGGCGCAAGCATTGCGAGCACTCAGAAACAAGGGGATCATCACCAAGTGTGAATATGCTGCCTGGGACACTTTACGAAATCGCGTTATGCACGGACGGCTCGTGTCGCCCTATTCGAGCGAGAAAGACGATAAGCTGCTTCTGGACCTCGCCAGTCTGGTTCGGTCACTCACTTGGCACCTGATCGACATGCCGCAAAAGAGATGAGGGCACGATGAGCCTCCTTCGCCCTAACCCACGGCCTGGCCGCTATATGGTGCTTGATTATCTGGGGATCAGGCGTTCTGCTTCACCTCCAACTACGACATACCGAGCCAACGTAAACGGCGTCCGCTTCTCGCGAGCAAAATGCATAGCCCTTGTGGCTGAGATTGAAGTCGCTTGCGGAACGTCGGCTTTCCGCCTGCACCACGCCAGGAGCCGACGGTCAGGAATCGGCCCAGTTGCAGCCGGTCCGAAATGTGCCCTCAATTCGGTCGTTGAGCTAAGCCCTGGCGTCCCCGAAGCGGTCATTACGGCTCCGCCGCAATAGTCTACGCTTTGGACGACGGTAACAGTTCGTGCCCGTTCTTGCCCCTTGCCTATATAGTGGTGGCAATTGTCGGTCTGTCCACTTGGCTGTAGCCCTATGAAAACGCCTCTGCATCCGGAACATCTATGGCGTAGTGCCAGTTCGATGCCATCAACCTGTGTGACGCAGAGCTCCAATCAGACGCACTGCCAGTTGGTTATCGTCCGCCCCCTTCCAGCGGTTGATGAACCAGCAGACGAGTTGGATGTTATCCGCCGTGTAATGGCCCTTGCTATCAATCCGGTCGGGCGAGGCGCGCATTTGCGGGTCGTCACAGTCGCCAGCATAGCCGAGCGGCAAACCGGTAAGCGCGCAGCGATCTTCCTGTTCGCCCATCAAGCGCAACAGCAGGGCTTCCAAATCCCCACTCGACAGCTCGGTATTCTTTTCTTTCACCCGGCGTTCGGCCATCTGGCCGTTGGCTTGGGATACCGTGCTGAGAATTCCATTTGCCATGTCCACCGCCGCGATTTCGCGTGGTGAGAAGGTTTTGACGGGTGACTTGCTGAATACTGCTGCCTTGTCGCGGAAGGGCTTGGTGGAATGCCACGGATCGAGCGGTTCGCCGTTAACCAGCGCGCGGGCATAGTCGGCATAGCCTCGATCCTCGGCGATGGTCTGGAACGTGGCTTCGGTGGAAAGGAAATCGCGCGCCTTGGCGTGCAAGGCCTCCCAGCGGAGTGGACGACCTTGCCGATCTCGATCCGACCAGGGCTGGCAAGGCTTCTCGATATGCCAGATCTCCGGGCCATCGCGGTTGGGATTGGTGGATGGTCGAATTTGCTGACGCAGTTCGCCCGCTTCCGAAATCGTCCACCAGATCGCATCGCCCTGTCGGCTGATCCAGATATCGCCTTCCGTTTCCTGCATCTCGGTGACGAGATTGTACCAGCGCCCCGCCGTCGGTCGGCTCGGACGTTTGCCCAGCGCGGTCAAGGTGTGTTCCAGCGCAGCCTCAATGAAGCCATCGCGGTCCCCTGCCTGCCAGAAACCATGCACGGCCACGTTGTCGATGGTGATGACGGTCTGATTGGCCTTCGCGATCGGCCACAGCGCGTTGCCTTCGCCGAAATTGGCGATGTAGACCTTGCCAGTCATGCGGCTTTGTTCCCTACAACGCGCATCTATCAGCCACCCTTTGCCGCAACAGCCTCGGCGATCTGCCGCAAGCGGGCATCCAAATCTTCAGCAAAGTGGATATGCTCGAGCCGCACTCCGGCAAGTGCGCACAGTCTCCGCTTGGCTTCATCTCTCCGAACGGTCGCTTCGAAGGCCTCAGTACCGCCGAAAATCTCGATCGGCCGGTAATGCTGTTCCCCTTGATACTCGATCGCCACCTTTTGGGTGGGCAGGTAAATGTCTAGGTGCTGCGGTGCGAGCCAGATTGGGCTGGCATGTTGAACAATCTCGACGGCAGGCAACATCGTTTTGAGCGTCAGGAATGCGGCATGCTCCGCCTTCCATCGAACTTGCTCAAAGTCCTTCTTCCAGGCGGCTTGCAATGCCGCCGACATCGATAATGCTAATGTCTTGAATGGAGCAGTTTGCCGCAAGTCGCCGTATCCGGCTGAGCGGCCCGCCTCCCGGACTTCTGACCATTGCAGTCCGAATTCCGGGCCAAACAGCCATTTGTCGATTACCGCTTCCGCCCACGCTGGCTGGGTACGGATCTGGATCAGTGGATCGGCGTAGTCCAGATCGATGTTACTGAAATCGAATGGAGAATGGGAGTGCTGAAAGGCGCAGCACAGCAGCACCTTCGCGCTGGGTGATGCATCGGAAGCCACCAACGCCTTTAGCAGCTCGCGCATCCCGCCACGCGTCAGCCACGGGTGCGCTGTGTAAAAGTCGACCTCCCATTCTTCTGCTTTGCCGTAGGTCGGATGTTCGCACTGCAAAGCAAATAGGCAGCTCTTGAAAATCTCATATGATCCTGACTGCGTCAGCCAGAACAAGATACGGTCAAGCACTTCGGGCGAGCGCGACCATTTCCAATGGCTCAAATCAGCAATTGCCGAAGCCAGGCCGGCAACCAGATTTGAGAGGAACAGATCAGCATCGTTGGACCGGTCCGTTTTCCCTTCCTCCAGCACTCTTGGCAACGACCGCTCCTGCACGCGCGTTAACGGAGGCTTGGCCAGCTTCGCAACGTCTTTGGCATAAGCATCCGAACGGGCGTGCTCGAGAAACAAGTCCGCCTCGTCTGGCGCTAGGCCAAAGAATTTTTGCATTTCTTCACTTGCGGATTGAACGCCGGTTTTGGCGGAAGCATGTGCAAAGAGCTTCATCAGGGGGACTTTGGCCCTGCTCGATCCCCCGAAAACGACATCTTTCCCGAATATGGGTTCAGGAGACCCTGTCCTGACCTGGTTGAGCGCTTCAATCCAATCACCTCGCGCTGCGGCGAGCGCGATCAGGCGATCTCGATCTGGACCATTGCGGAATGCCTTGTAGTTTCCACCGGTCTCATTTGGACCTTTCTCATATTCACATTTGGCTTCGTCGAGGCGACCTAACGCGAAGAGCGCATCGCCAACCTTCCGCCAATGGGCAAATGCCGCATAGAGCGGAATTGCCTTTTCATAGCAGCCCGCTGCCATCATCAGGTCAGCCTGGTCCCGACTGCGTGCAGCTTCCCACATTCCTGCACTCTGCAGCGCGTAGATTTTTTCGGCGGGCTTGAGCCAAGTCTTATCAAGCGCAATCGAATAGACCACGCTCTTGCGCAATTCATCAGCTCTGTAGCTCAAGCTGCGCTTTCAGAAAGTTGAAGTTGCTCTGGATCGTTACCATCCGCTGCGTATACTCGTAAGTTCATAGAGCGACAACCCATTCAAATGGGAGGAAAGTCCGATGTTAAATTGGGTCGGCCGCCTAGAACCAGACATTCAGTAATTGGCCCATCATCCGCCCAATCGATGGGGCGTCCAGCTCTCTTCCGCGTATTGATATACCGCTTCAAGACCGAAACGTGGATCGTCGCGACGATCCGCGCGGTCGGCCAATTCCATGAGGACGAGCCAGTTCACGTCCGCCTCGCGCGTGCCCATCTGCACTGGTACCAGATCCGTTCCGATTGAGTGAGGATGGATGTGACGATCCAGAGCCCTCGCTATCTCGGAGCTTTCGTCGCAGTCTTTCGCTACCCGCGTCGCGGAACTCGCGACCAGATCCGCGATCTGCAGACCCGGGCTGCCGCGGGAATCGGCCAAGGCGACGGGTTCGGCCAGGTCCCAGCCGAATTGCTCGGGAGAACCACCAAGTGCGACGGCCCTCCGGATCGCGAACTCCTTGCCCTCGTCAATCAGGGAAGGAAGTAATGCGGCGATTGGCTTGCTGTCGTCGCAGACCACCCGCAACGGACGCTTCTGTCGCCCCCAATGATTGAGAAGGCTCCACAGCCCCGCCGCCGATACGTCGAGGACGTACTTCCCTTCGTCAGGCGTTGTCGTTCTCAACCGGGCGTTGTCGGCGAGGATGATGTCGCGGTATCCGTTCGCGAAGCGCAATACGAGCTTGAGAGGGTGGTCTTCCGGCAGATGCGCCGATGCCTCCGGATCGAAGAGCATGGGGGCGTCGCCGGGGTCGAGGGAGCGCATGTAACTTTCGAACTGCACGAGGGTCTCCTCGCCGACCCCATCCACCGAATTGATGAAACAGTACATCGCGACGAACCGGTGGAGGTTTTTCTCATACATCAGTTCGGGCGAGAACTGGAAGACTGGCTCGAAAACGTATTCGAACAGCTTGCCGCAGAGCACCACCCGCTTGTTCTGGACGACGAAAGAATAACGGCCGTCTATCTCTGCAAGAACCTGAGCGACCAGGCTTCGGCCCCGCTCGGACGAGAGCAGTTTCTGAGCTTTAAGTTCCGGCATCTGAACCGGATGATCTTTCCGCGCACGATCGAGTATCTCCCAGGCGCGTCGTTCCTCAATCGCCACGGACGCGTAGGCGAAGACCGGTTGGTTCACGTCGAGGAGACGCGAACCGGTGAACCCGGATTCGTCTAAGAAAAGATCAAGGACGTTTTCGCTGGCGTCAGGTGGTTCGTCGCGCTCGTTAAATGCCATGGCGCGCCATAGCATATGAGCGCTCGGTTGGACTATCAGAAATGGGAAACCTTCTTCAGAATCCCGGCGAAGAAGGGGCGCACCCGCACTGCAAGGCTTAATGAAGTCATCCGATCTTTAAAAGCAGACAGTCGGGAAGCGGTCCATAAGATGACCTTCAGGTGCCTTATCTGGCGTGATGGCTATCGAGCGTGGCCTCATGAATCACATCGACCCATATGTCTCAACTTTGCAGAATGATCGATTGAAGTTTGCCGTTCTAAAAACCGTTCTAATTTCAATATTAGAACGGGGCAAGACGATAAAGTATTGAAAATATGGTGAGCCCTGCTGGGTTCGAACCAGCGACCTACTGATTAAAAGTTTTTTTAAGCCGATTTTCTGATGTCCCACATTTTCTCTAAACATCTGATTTAATTATATAATTGAGAAATAATGTTCTTGATATGTTCCAGATAATCCCATAGTATCCTCTCGAAACGCTACCCGGGTAGCACGTTTTTCAGAGGACAAAATGCCAAATCAAATAAAGCTTACTGATGCTAAATTGAAAGCAGTGAAAGCACCATCACGAGGACGAGTGGAGCTCGCAGATAGTGATTGCGTGGGATTGCGCTTTGTAAAAGGATCGACAGGTAAATGTCGTTGGATTGTTCGAAAACGGGTTGCTGGAAAGTTTAGAAAGATCACTCTGGGAGACTATCCCGGGATTGGTCTGGCCCAGGCTAGGCAGAAAGCGCTCCAGGCTTGCGCTGACATTGAGAGCGGTCGAAAGGTAGCGAAACCTGATAAAAGATCGAACAAAACGGTTTCAGCATTGTGGAACACTTATGATCAGCAGCGTGTTGAGAACAAGCGATCTGCAAAGGAAATAAGGCGCATATTCAATAAGTACGTTTTACCGGAGCTTGGCGGTCGTCCGGTGGACGCCATAACGCGCACGGATGTTACTCGGTTAATTGATGGCATCGCTTATGGCGAGCGTCCTGCGCCGGTAATGGCCCGTCTTGTTGCTGCGCAAATGTCAGTGTTTTTCAATTGGGTTTTACCACGAATAGAAACTCTAGCGTACAACCCAGTAACAGCAGCAAGCAGACCACCAGCACCGAAACCTCGTGATCGGGTTTTGTCGAATGAAGAATTGAAAAGCCTTTGGAAGGCTATTGAAAATCAGCCATTTCCTTGGCAGCATAGTTTGAAACTCATGCTGTTCACCGCTGCACGGCGAAGCGAGGTATTTGGAGCTGAACGTGCAGAGTTTGATTTAGAAGAAAAAGTCTGGAACTTACCAGCGTCGAGCGCAAAAAATAGCAACGCTGTAATCATTCCACTTTCCGTCGAAGCTTGCCATGTCATTTCAGGTTGCCCGGTTACTGATGGTAGCAGCAAGCTGTTTCCTTCGGCGACAAATCCAAAAACTAGTGCGTCAGGTATATCCAAATTGTTGCGACGGTTGAGGGCCGACATTCAATCTGATTTGCAACGTCCGGTTCTGCATTGGACCTTACATGACATCCGGCGGACTGTTGCTACAAACCTGCAGCGGTTGGGAGTAAGGCTAGAAGTGACCGAAGCAATTCTCAACCACATCAGCGGTTCTCAGGCTGGGATTGTCAAGGTTTACCAACGATATAACTGGATGGATGAAAAACGCGAGGCGTTGCAACTTTGGTCTGATGATCTTGTTCGTATCTGTGACTGCAGCCGACAATAGGTTATTTTGTTTCACCAACCCAATCAACCGCAATGGAGTCAACTCCAGTTTTCACACCCTCAACCAATACCATGTGATTATCTTCGGGAACTTCATTGTCTTGAAAATCCAGTTTCCAAACGCTTTTATCATCACATTGCAGGACATATCGGCGGTCCCCTTTGATGAGTTTGCCAGTCAGCCGAAGGCGGTTTGAGTTTGAATGGTTCATGATCAAGTGTCGCGCGACAATCTAGGTGAAAAAGCGCCGTCAATCAGGATAAGAACTCACCTTTGAGGATGTTGCCTGCGGGCGTAGCCCGCAGGCAACATCCTC